>BNJU01002430.1_pt1:327500-1959997 | contig 1959997 bp, 1812 predicted proteins | sample 8539281 | NCBI WGS metagenome assembly BNJU01 (sample SAMD00202456, study PRJDB9452) | human saliva metagenome | isolation source: human saliva | place: Japan
GAGATACTCAGGTGCTGCCGATGATAAAAAAACTTACGCATAAGGGGCTATCACCCGCTATGGCCGACCTTTCCAAATCGTTCCGCTTCGTTTTTATAACCAATTCCTGGCAGTCCTACAACCCCGCAGAAGCAAATACCTCTACGGTTTGGGCTATGCCCCCTTCGCTCGCCGCTACTAGGGGTATCACGTTTGTTTTCTCTTCCTACGGGTACTAAGATGTTTCAGTTCCCCGCGTTCGCTCCATAATGAATATGGTGACAGGTCTTCAACCTGCCGGGTTGTCCCATTCGGATATCCGGGTGTCAAAGGTCGTTTGCACCTCTACCCGGCTTTTCGCAGCTTACCACGTCCTTCATCGCCTGTAAGAGCCTAGGCATCCACCGTACGCCCTTCCTGACTTTCTCTCCTGACATCTCATTCATAAAAACAAGATGCGGTCAAAACAGGAATACGCTTCGTATTCTTTATTATACCTATATTCGCTATGTAGCTCTTAAGCTAACATAGCTGATGTCTATCTTTTATCTGCTTGTTGGATGTACAATATGTCATAGATCGAATGTCTCCTGAATAGGAAACAAAAAGTGGAGAATAACGGATTCGAACCGTTGACCCCCTGCTTGCAAAGCAGGTGCTCTAGCCAGCTGAGCTAATCCCCCGACGGGAATAACCGAACCTATCTTACGGAGTCACAGCATCGCCTTTAATCACAGCGGAACGGAATGCACAAGGCAATCACAACCGCAGTAGTCCCAGGCAGACTTGAACTGCCGACCTCCACATTATCAGTGTGGCGCTCTAACCATCTGAGCTATAGGACTGGCAGACGGACACCGCCTAATTCGGTATCCTCCGCGCCCACTCCATCAAGAATGGAACGCTATACTAAACCATATACTTCCATGCAGAAACAAAAAGAGTATCCGGTAATCGGAATACATCAAATACCATACATCAAAACGCTCCAGAAAGGAGGGTGTTCCAGCCGCACCTTCCGGTACGGCTACCTTGTTACGACTTAGCCCCAATCACCGGTTTTACCCTAGGCCGACCCTCGCGGTCACGGCTTTCAGGCACCCCCGGCTTTCATGGCTTGACGGGCGGTGTGTACAAGGCCCGGGAACGTATTCACCGCGCCATGGCTGATGCGCGATTACTAGCGAATCCGGCTTCGTGGAGTCGGGTTGCAGACTCCAGTCCGAACTGAGGCCGGGTTTCGGGATCAGCATCCTGTCGCCAGGTAGCTTCCTGCTGCTCCGACCATTGTAACACGTGTGTAGCCCCGGACGTAAGGGCCGTGCTGATTTGACGTCATCCCCACCTTCCTCCGCCTTGCGGCGGCAGTATCCACGGAGTTCCCGGCATTACCCGATGGCAAACGTAGAAAAGGGTTGCGCTCGTTATGGCACTTAAGCCGACACCTCACGGCACGAGCTGACGACAACCATGCAGCACCTCCAAAAGTGTCCGAAGAATAAGCGCATCTCTGCACTCGTCACTCTTGGTTCAAGCCCGGGTAAGGTTCCTCGCGTATCATCGAATTAAACCACATGTTCCTCCGCTTGTGCGGGCCCCCGTCAATTCCTTTGAGTTTCACCGTTGCCGGCGTACTCCCCAGGTGGAATACTTAACGCTTTCGCTGGACAACTCAATCATAATGACCGAACTGCGAGTATTCATCGTTTACCGTGCGGACTACCAGGGTATCTAATCCTGTTCGATACCCGCACCTTCGAGCCTCAGCGTCAGTTACGCTCCGGATGGCTGCCTTCGCGATCGGAGTTCTTCAGGATATCTAAGCATTTCACCGCTACACCCTGAATTCCGCCATCCCTGTGCGTACTCAAGAAATATAGTTTCAACTGCATAACAGAGTTGGGCTCTGATATTTAACAGCTGACTTATACTCCCGCCTGCGCTCCCTTTAAACCCAATAATTCCGGATAACGCCCGGACCTTCCGTATTACCGCGGCTGCTGGCACGGAATTAGCCGGTCCTTTTTCTTCAGCTACCTGCAATGACACCACACGTGATGCACTTTATTCACTGATAAAAGCGGTTTACGACCACAAGGGCCTTCATCCCGCACGCTACTTGGCTGGTTCAGGCTCTCGCCCATTGACCAATATTCCTCACTGCTGCCTCCCGTAGGAGTTTGGACCGTATCTCAGTTCCAATGTGGGGGACCTTCCTCTCAGAACCCCTACCCATCGAAGGATTGGTGGGCCGTTACCCCGCCAACTTCCTAATGGGACGCACCGCCATCCATCACCGCCCGAAGGCTTTACTCAATCATACATGCATACAACTGAGACCATCAGGTATTAATCTTGCTTTCGCAAGCCTATCCCTGTGTGATGGGCAGGTTCGGTACGCGTTACTCACCCGTGCGCCGGTCGCCGGCATACTTAGCAAGCTAAGTATCCGCTGCCCCACGACTTGCATGTGTTAAGCCTGTAGCTAGCGTTCATCCTGAGCCAGGATCAAACTCTACATTGTATATCTCATTTTTTCTTTTTTCTGATTCAACGAGTTGAATGTAAAAAAGGAATTTGACGATTCTTGTACTTCTCTTTTACAAGAAAACATACTGCTTACCGAATAACAATCCGTAAAACACCGAAGCATCCTCGGATTGAAACTCTTTCTGCTTCTTCTGCATAAAAGTCTATGGAATTCTTTCAAAGATCGCTTTCTAAATGCTAAACCTAACGCCAAAGCGCCGGAAAGCGAGTGCAAAAGTAGAACAAAATCTCATTACCACCAAACACACAACAAACTTTTTTACCCAAAAGCGAAAATAAATTCGGAGATGGCAAAATTTGACATGCAGAAATGGCAGAATACAAGAAAAACAGCCGAAAATTGAGATAAAAAAGGGGCAAAAAAAGTGCGCAAGCAGGGGTTTCTAAGATGCAAAATCTGCTGCCGACTCCCAAAGATAGGTATGTGCCGACTCAAAATCCGCCCGCGGCGAGCAGAAATGGAAAAGATATTCCCCAAGTTGCGTCCGAACAGTGTAACCAAGCCATTCCTGCCGCCAAAAACAGCACCGCCACTCCCTCGAATCAAGATGCCCTATATATATAATGTGTAGGAGCGGCAGCAGTCAGCTCAAATTATTGTTTCTCGCCTGCTTTTCAGTCCGCAAAATTGACGCCGCTTTACAAGAAACCCTATCGGCGGCAAGTTTTAACGGAGGATAAGCGGAGAAATAAGCCAGAAAAAGCCTACTTTTTGCAGATATTCGGGCGCACAGATCGCAATCGGCGCGCCCGGCAATTGGTTTGACGTATTTGATTATGCAACACGAAATGAAAAAGACTTTTTAGTATTGATGGCATTCGCCGCGGTGTGTGCGGTAAGTTTTGCGCGCGCACGGAGCGCCTTTTTACGCGATTGGCACTTTTAGCCAAGGTGCGTCGGAGGCAGTCAATTCCGAAACCGGTTGGCGCCCCTGTGAGGGTGCCTCACGATTGGGCCATCACCGGCCCGTTTAGTCGCGACAACGATTTGCAACGCGTGCAGGTGACGCAGAACAACGAAACGACAGCCTCGGAAAAGACCGGCAGAACAGGCGGCTTGCCTTACGAAGGCGTGGGCTGGTATCGAACGACCTTTGACGCCGATACCGCGGGCACGACGACCTTAGTTTTTGATGGAGCTATGAGTGAGGCGCGCGTCTATTTGAACGGCGAAGAAATCTGCTTTTGGCCCTACGGCTACAATTCATTTTATTGCGACGCTACGCCCTATCTGCGCGGCAATGGAAGGGGAAACCGGCTGGTTGTAAGGCTTGAAAATCGGCCGCAAAGCAGTCGATGGTATTGCGGCGCAGGCCTTTATCGCAATGTGCATCTCATTCATACAAACAAGGTACACGTCCCTGTTTGGGGAACGCAAATTATGACGCCGCAGGTCAGCGATACGCTAGCTGCGGTCGAACTGCGCACGACGATCGCAGGCGCCTGCGATCGGGAGTTAACGCTTTGCACGGACATCATCAACGCGTCGGGGCAAATCGTAGCTGCCAAGAGCAACACGCGACGCGTGCGCGAGGGCGAAGTTTTTACACAGCATTTCCTGATTCGCCAACCACAACTATGGTCGCCGGAAAATCCGTCACTTTATCGCGCCGTGACGAAAATATACAGTGCCGGCGGCCGATTGGAAGATACTTACGAGACGCGCTTCGGCGTTCGCAGCATAGCATTCGTTGCCGACGAAGGCTTCTTCCTCAACGGCAAGCGCCGGAAGTTTAAGGGCGTCTGCAACCATCACGACCTCGGCCCATTGGGTGCAGCGGTCAACACCTCCGCGTTGCGCCACCAGCTACTGATGCTCAAGGATATGGGCTGCGATGCCGTTCGCACGTCACACAATATGCCTGCGCCCGAACTCGTCGCGCTTTGCGATTCACTGGGCTTGATGATGATGATAGAACCTTTTGATGAGTGGGACATAGCGAAATGCCTCAACGGCTACCATCGCTACTTTGCGGAATGGAGCGCAAAAGATATGCGAAATATGTTGCGCCATTATCGCAACAACCCCAGCGTCATCTTGTGGAGCATTGGCAACGAAGTGCCTTCACAGCATTCGCCCGAAGGCTACAAGGTTGCAAATATTTGCAAGATATATGCCACGAAGAGGACCCCACGCGGCCCGTCACCTGCGGTATGGATCAAATCGACCCGGTCTTAAACAATGGTTTCGCGGCTTTGCTTGACATCCCGGGCTTCAACTACCGCGCCCACCGCTATGTGGAAGCCTACGAGCGCCTCCCGCAATGCTTATTGCTGGGCACGGAAACAGCCTCTACCGTCAGTTCGCGCGGCGTCTACCATTGGCCGGTCGAGCGCAAGGCCGATGTCGTAGCCAAGGATCATCAGAGTTCGTCGTATGATGTAGAGGTCTGCAACTGGTCCAACACGCCCGACGAAGACTTTGCTTTGGCCGATGATCACCCGTGGACTTTAGGCCAATTCGTATGGACGGGTTTCGACTACTTAGGTGAGCCTACGCCCTACGATACTGACGCTTGGCCCAACCACAGCAGTCTCTTCGGCATCATAGATCTGGCCTCGCTGCCCAAAGATCGCTACTACCTCTACCGCAGTCAGTGGAAGGAAGGCGAAAAGACGCTGCACATCCTGCCCCATTGGACTTGGCCGGGGCGCGAAGGCCAAATCACGCCGGTATTTGTGTATACCGATGCACCCAGTGCCGAACTCTTCTTGAACGGAAAGAGTTTGGGGCGCAGAATGAAGAACGACAGCACGACGATGCACCGCTACCGACTGATGTGGAACAACGTTGTGTACGAGCCGGGCGAACTACGCGTCGTGGCTTACGACAAAGCGGGCCACAAGTATGCCGAAGCGAGCGTCCGCACGGCAGGGAAGCCTGACCACTTTAGTATTAAAGGCTCACTACGAGCCCTCACTCGTAGCTGACGGCGACGCGCTGAGTTACGTCACGGTGAGTTTGGTCGACAAAGATGGCAACCTCTGTCCGCAGGACGGGCGCGAAGTAAAATTCAGCGTAAGTGGCGCCGGCCGATTTGAGGCTGCTGCCAACGGCGACCCCACTTGCTTAGACAGCTTCCAACGCCCGCAAATGCACCTTTTCAGCGGTATGTGCACAGCTATTGTTCGGGCCGGAGAAAAGGCGGGCACGCTACGCCTAAAAGCCACGGCAACGGGCGTAAAAGGCGCTTCACTCGACATACCGGTCTTACCCGCAAAGCGGCAGTAGCTCTATGGCTTTTTAAGCGCTATTTTTTTAGGCGAAAAAAAGATAAGGTTTCCCGAACCAATCAGTAGGTTTTGGGAAACCTTCTTTTTGAAACACAACGACTTCATAGCAAGCGACAGCCACCTTCGATTCATTTCATATCGATTCGCGCGAAATATTCCATCCTACAGTCAAACGTCGGCAAGGCGACCCTATAAAAAGTGTGCACAAGGCCTTACATTTTTATATCCGGCAAACTGATTTACAATTGTTTGCAACGCAGTTTGAAGCCTCTTAATCCAACTAACAACCTTTTTCATCACGAGCGTAAGTACTTTTTATCACGAGCGCAAACCTTTTTTCTCGTGAGCACAAGCCTTTTCTATCGTGAGCGCAAAGGGCATAATCGGGAGGTGATTCGCGCAAAAGCAGGGCTGTGTAGCTCAGAAAGCGGACGATCGGGGCGACGCAAGACCTTTGCCGCGCAGCAGAAATAAAGGGGAAGGATGCAACTAAAAGCGTTAGATGGCCGGCGGGCTGCTTCAGTTGGGTAAAAACGAAAGATGCGAGCACCCCTTCAGAAAAGGAATGCTCGCATCTAAAAACTTATGGCCTACTTATTTTAATGCCGCTAAAGCAGCGTCGTAGTTGGGCTCCTCAGTTATTTCCGGAACAAGTTGCTCGTAAATGATTTTGCCCTCTTCATCGATCACAATGACAGCACGCGCCAATAGTCCTTTGAGCGGACCTTCAGCTATTTCAAGCCCATAGCGCTCCGGAAAGTGATGGCAGTGAAATACGCTCACGGGAATCACATTTGTCAAACCTTCAGTCGTACAGAAACGCGTCTGCGCAAAAGGAAGGTCCTTGCTCACGCAAAGTACTACTGTATTTTCCAACTCGGATGCAACCTTATTGAAATGGCGGACAGAGGCCGCGCACACTTCTGTATCAAGGCTGGGAAAAATATTCAAAACTACGCGTTTGCCGCGCAATTCAGGCAGCTTTAATTTAGTCAAATCGCCGCGTACACCGCAAAACTTCGGTGCTTCTGCGCCCACTTCGGGCATTTCGCCTGTCAATGCTACAGGCGTTCCTTGCAAAGTTACTTCCATCTTTATTTGTTTATTGATTAGAATGATACATTTTCAACCATTTATTCACGCCTTCCCTTATGGAGGGCAGGCCAAAATCGGCCGGACACACTGCGCAAACAGGCACCCAGAGGAGTTCGGCCGCATCGTCGGCAGGCGAAAGGCGCGCTACATCGCGCAAGGTGCAACGAAAGAAGAGATCCGTCGTATGTACGATAAAATTAGAGAACTCATACATATTGGGCAACGAAAAGAGATAGTCGACTTTCAAGCATTCTCCGCCCGTCTCCTCTCTTACTTCGCGCTGAATGCCCGCTTCGGCCGTCTCTCCCGGATTAACGAAGCCGCCCGGCAAGTCCAAAGTGCCGGCTGCCGGGGGCAAGGCACGCCTCACGGCGAGCAACTCCTCGCGTTCGTTGAGAATAATCGCTGCCGTAGCACAAGCTGCGTTGGCGTAATAGGTAAATCCGCAATCGGCGCAGCGCTTTGCGCGCTCGTCGTGCACCTCAAACTGCGGCGAACCGCAACAAGGGCAATGCAAAAAGCGCGCCAAGGGGTGATTTTTCGTCATTTATTGACCTCTTGTTTAGTTGTAAATCAGCGTAGTCAAGCGATCTTCATTCAGAAGTTCGCTCGCCAAACTGCAAAGTTCATCAGCCGTGACGTCGCGCACGTGCTCCAATTTTCGCCGTATGCTATACACGCGCTCATAATGGGCAAAAGCTTTGCCGAGGGCCAGCGCATAGCTCTCCGCATTGCTACATGCGATGCCCGTCTGCCCACAATATTGCTTCTTAGCGGCAGCTAATTGAGTCGGCGAAAGCGGATGTTCGGCCATTCTGCGCAGTTCGCTCACCACAAGGCGACGGCAGCGGCCAACATCGGCTTCATCGCAACCAAAATAAACCTGCCAAACGCCCGTATCAGGATATGCGTAATACGTAGCGTCGACGGAGTAGACCAAACCGGCCTTCTCGCGCAGCCTGACGTTGAGGCGGGCATTCATACCCGGACCGCCGAGGATATTGGTTAAGAGACTGAGCGCATGGCGCCGCGGATCTCTGCCGGCTAAAGCACGCGCACCGATCAGCACATGGGCTTGATACGTCTGCATTTTAACCTTTCGCACCTCCGGAACATAAGCGGGCAAAGTCTGATCCACAACGGGCGCCGCCACTGATGGGAGATCGGCGGTCAAGCGCTCAAGCGTGCGGACCACACGTTTGAAATCAATCTGCCCATAGACGTAGAAGACGGCATTTTGCGGCACATACCAGCGGCGAGCGTGGCGCAAGGCGTCGGCCGTGCGATAGGCGTGTAAGCGCTGCTTGCTGCCCAGAATGTCGCGCCCGAGTCCGTGGCCGCGAAAGAGCATGGCCTCAAACTCATCAAAGATTAAGTCGCCCGGCTGATCGCGGTAACTGTCGATTTCGTCGCACACCACTTCCACTTCGCGGTCCATCTCTTTCTGCGGATAGGCACTGCGGAAGACGATGTCAGTGAGCAGGTCGGCCGCGCGAGTGAAATCTTCGCGCAAAACAATAGCCGTAAAGCTGTTTCTTGCTTGTTGGTGAAGGCATTCAAGTCGCCACCTACGCGCTCCAAGCCGTTGGTGATCTGCCAAGAGCGCCGGCGGGCTGTACCCTTGAACGAGAGGTGCTCCAGAAAGTGGGCCAAGCCGGAGTCGGCATCTTCCTCGTGGCGCGTCCCGGCTTTGACGATGTAACCACAATAGAGCACGTCGGCCGTTCGCTCCTCGCAAACGATGCGCAAGCCGTTGGGTAAAGTAAATGTATATTGTCGCGCGCCAAGCGCGCTTTGCTGCTCTTCTTTCTTCATTCTGCTTCGAAAAGATCTCTCTCGCCTCGCCCGCAGCCGATAGTTGTCGTTTAGTATGTCGGATTTGCTGATCCGAACCGGCGAACTATACATTATATATATTGTACGTGCGGCCGGCGAAACGCGTGAAAAATCCGCGCAAAGATAAACAAAAGGTATGCATTTCGCGTCCATTTTCCTGCAAGTTTGCACTTTCTTGCCGGAAATCAAGAGACGCCGGACGGCTTTCTGTTACTTTCAATCCGAAAGTGCGCCCTGAGGGCTGCATTCGTTTGCACCAAAGGCTCAAAAGCGGCAACTCGGAGGAAGAAATGTAGCGCATTGCTCTTTTTTAGGAGGCAAGGAGGAGAAAATCATTGGAAATTATGTAATTTTGAAGCCTCAATGCAAGGCAAAACAAGAGAACGGCGCGCTGCCGCTCTCGTTTCTTTGTACAAAAATATGGAGATAAAGATCATCAATAAGTCACCTTATGAGCTCCCGGCCTACGAAACGCCGCTGAGCGCCGGACTCGATTTACGCGCCAACCTATCTGCGCCGCTGACATTGCAACCGATGGAGCGCAAACTCATCCCTACGGGACTGTTTATCGCGCTTGCCGGCGGGCTTTGAAGCGCAGGTAAGGCCGCGATCCGGACTGGCGCTGAAGAAGGGCGTGACCGTGCTCAACGCGCCCGGCACCATCGACGCGGATTATCGGGGAGAAATCGGCGTAATCTTGATTAACTTGTCGCAGGAGGCTTTCGTCGTCAACGGCGGCGACCGTATAGCGCAGTTAATCGTGGCGCGTCACGAGCAAATCGCTTGGTGTCCTGTGGAAAGTCTTGATGAAACGGAACGCGGAGCGGGAGGTTTTGGGCACACAGGCCATTAAAATTGGCGTATGAAGCAGATTCCGGTCCTTTTTTCCTTGTTCGTCTTCACGCTGGCAGCCACTTTGGCGGCGGGGTGTGCATCCTCGCGGCGCGTCAACGCGCCGCAGGCCGACGCTGTCCCGACACCGCCTACACGCAACTTGACTTGGGAGGAGCGGTTTCATTACAACGAACGCTTCCTCGAAAGCGAGTGCCAAAAACTCAAGGGCAATTACGATGCACAAATAGCTTTGCTCGAAGCAGCTTTAGAAATAAATCCCGATGGTCCGGAAGCGCTGGCCGATTTAGCGGTTGCCAAATACGCCACACTTAATTGGGGAGATTCTATCGTTGCCGAAGAAATCGATTCGCTTTTACGACGCGCCATAAAGTTGGACCCTGGTAACCTGAATTACCGCGAAGTGCGCGTCGACATCTTAGCCCGCAACGAGAAATACAAGGAAGCCATTGAGGAACTTGAGATTTTGGCCACGAAAAAACCGACTACGGACGTGCTTTCCTCGCTGGCCGATCTCTACCGTGTGGCCGGAGACGCGCAGAGCGCCATCCGGACGATTAACAGACTGATCACCATCGACGGTTTAAAGGAAGAATACGCTTTAGCTAAGTTCCAAAGCTACATAGAACTTAAAGATGACGGACGAGCTTACAAAGCGCTCGAAGATTTGTGCGCCAATTATCCCAACGAACTGAAGTATCGCGTCCTACTTGGCGATATGTTCTTGCAAAATAACCATCCTGACCAAGCCTTACGCGTTTACCGAGACGTTTTAACGTCAGAGCCGCAAAAACGCCTTTGCGCGCATTTCGATGCTGGCTTACTATAATCGGACGAAACAAGACTCTCTTTACAAAGATTACGTAAAGCAAATCGTTTTAGACTCGATGGCGGCGTCCGATGTCAAGGCTGAAGCGATGCGGGGATACGCTTTTGACAGACGCAATGAGGGCGACAGCCTACAAGTGCTTGCCCTCTTTCACCAAGCCTTGCAACATCCGCAAGCAGATCGCAGTATGGCCGAACTCTGTGCCGCTTATATGGAGACGCTGCGACTTCCTGAAGCCACCAGAGTGCCTATCTACAAGAAGATCTTAGAGATTGAGCCCGACTACCTCCGAGCGCGCCTGCAGTTGCTCAACATTGCGATCCGCGAAGTCAATCTTGAGCAGATCATTCATCTGTGTCGCGAAGGCTTAGCGTACAATCCCGGGCACCTATCCTTCTATTATTTTTTAGGCGTGACGCTTTCTCAGAAGGGCGACGACGCGGCGGCTATCCGCATCTTACAGGATGGCGTGAAGCAGATCACGATTTATTCTAACTCCGATGAGGTTACCGAGATTTATGGCGCACTTGGCGACCTACTACATCAAGCCGGCGACAAAGCGGGGGCTTTTTCCGCCTACCAAAAGGCTATCGAAGCCGATCCTGAAAATTATCCCTGCCTCAACAACTACGCATATTTCCTCTGCCAAGCGGGCGAACGCATTCCCGAAGCTGTGGCCATGAGCAAGCGAACGGTTGATGCAGAAGCCGACAACGCCACATATTTAGACACTTACGCCTATGCGCTCTTGTGCGACAAGCAATATGAGCAGGCCCTCATCTACATCGAAGAAGCCTTGCGCCGCACGCCCGAAAAGGATCTCGATTATACGCTTTTGTTGCACGCAGGCGACATCCATTTCCGCCTGAAGCAGCAGCGCGCAGCCCTTGAAACCTGGCGCAAAGCAGCGAAATTCGCCAAAACTAAGGCGCAGCAGAAGCAGATCAAGCAGCGCATCCGTCGTCGGCGCATTTAATATTGTATCCGCGGCGCGCATTTTTACAAACACACATCACAAAACGAAAGATATGAAATACTTCCTCCTCACCGCCTTGGTCTCCCTCGCCTTCCTGACGAGTTGCCGCACGTTGCAGAATATCCAAAAGCCATCTGCCGGCACCGCACATCAATCGCAGGAGCAGCAATATAAAGCCAGCCGTAGTCGCCAAAGCACAGACCGCCCAATGCGTTACGGCCAAGATCAATATGGATGTAGACGCCGACGGCAAGCAAATCTCCTGCGGCGGCTCACTCAAAATGAAGCGCGACGACGTTATCCAACTCTCGCTCACCTTCCTCGGCTTTGAAGTTGGCCGTTTGGAGTTCACGCCTAAAGATGTCCTCGTCGTAGATCGCATCCACAAGCAATACAGTCGCGCCTCCTATGGCGAAGTCGACTTCCTCCGGCAAGCGGATTTAGATTTCTACACCCTGCAATCACTCTTTGGAACGAACTCTTCACCCCCGGAAGCCGCGATGTGCGCTCGCAGCTCAACCGCTTTCGCTTGGCGGCGAGCGGAGACCACACTTCGCTCCTCCTGACGGATGCACCGAAGCTCAACTACCAATTTCTCACGCGCACGAGTTCAGCCCTGCTCGACCGCGTCACGGTCGACGGCAAGTCTACCGCAGATCAAGGGCAATTTGTTTGGAAATACGACAATTTTACGACGCTTAGCGGCAAACCTTTCCCCGCTTTGATGGAAGTCAGCATCAACGGAATGGGCAAAAAGGCAGGTTTTACGCTCGCTCTCTCGCGCCTCAACAACGACAGCGGCTGGCCCACGCGCACAACCATCTCCACAAAATATACGCAGATCAAAGCTACGAGCTTGCTGGATAAGTTAGCCGGAATGGCACAATAATATATAAGGCGACCGACTCCCATCGGCGACCGGCGCTAATCAACTCCCGTATGAAACGAACGCTTATTTTACTCATCCTCACCTGTTTAGGATTCAGCCTCGCCTCTGCACAGACAAAGCAGATCAAGCGCCTGCAAAACCAGAAAGCAGCCTTGCAGAAGGAGCTATCAGCTTCGCAAGAAGTTACTCACGACGACGAAGCGCGACGTCAAGTCGCAACTCAACAACCTCGCCGTACTCAATAACCAGATCGGGGAGCAGAAAAAGTATGTCGATGGTATTCAAAGCGAAGTGCTTGTTTTGAGCAACAATCTCTCCGTCTTGGAGCGCCAACTGCAAGCTTTGGAGGCCGACTTAGCCCTCTGTAAAAAGCGCTACGAACACGGCGTGATCTACTTCTTCAACCACCGGATGTCGCTCAACAAATGGCTGTTCGTCTTGAAGGCAAAAGATTTTCGCGAGATGAGTCGCCGCCTCCGCTATGTCTCGGAATATACGCGCTATCAGCAAATGCAGGCGAAGATCATCAAAGAAAAGGAAGCCGCGGTACAGCAAAAGAAAAACGAGATATTGGACGTAAAGGCCACTAAGGACAAACTCCTCGTCGAGGGGCAACAGCAACAGCGTCAGCTCAACGAGAAACACGTGAAGCAGAAGCAGGTTGTCGACGACCTGAATAAGAAGCAGCGCCAACTGCAAGCCACTATTGCACAGCAACAGCGCAAATATGCCAACTTAAACGCTCGCATCGACCAACTGATCCGCGCAGAAATAGCCAAAGCCGAGGCGCGGCGCAAGGCGGAAGCCGCACGCAAAGCCGCCGAAGCCAAGCGCCGGGCGCAGGAAGCCGCAGCGCGCAAGGCCGCAGCCGAGAAAGCCGCACGCCAGCGCGCAGCAGCCGAGAAAGCGCGTCTGGCTAAAATAGCCGCACAAAAGGCGGCCGCAGCCGAACGGGCGGCGAAGCAAAAAGCAGCGCAGGCCCGCACCGCAGCAGCCAAGGCCGAAGCGCGACGGGCGCAAGAAGCGGCCCGCCGACAGCAGCAAGCGGCGGCCAGACAACAGCAGCAGGCAGCAGCCGAAGCGCGCAACGCAGCGCGGACGCCTGCCGCACCAGTCTTCAGAGCTGAATCAGCGGCCGACAACGCCTTGAGCGGTGGCTTCGCAGCCAACCGCGGACGTCTGCCCGTCCCGATTACGGGCTCTTATGCCATCACTGCGCACTACGGCACTTACAATGTGGCCGGCTGCGCGGCGTGCAACTCAGCAACAAGGGCATTAACCTCACCGGGCGTCCGGGCGCGCAGGCGCGGGCCGTATATAGCGGCGAAGTAACGGCCGTTTTCAATATGAACGGATTGTATAACGTCATCGTTCGCCACGGTTCTTATATGAGCGTCTACTGTAATCTCTCAAGCGTCAGCGTACATCGCGGCCAGCAAGTCGGAACACGCCAGACGCTGGGTAGCGTTGCGGGCGACGGCACGGGCAATTGCACGCTCCATTTCCAATTGCGACGCGAAACGTCTCCACTTAATCCGGAGGCTTGGATCGGCCGATAAAGGCGGCCCTCGCCAACGCATCTCCCCATAGCGCTCGAAGCCTCGGTTTCGGGCGCTTTTTTTATAGCGTAAGGTCTGCGCCGCGAAGCGGAAGGGGCCGGCAGTTCTCACAATGCCCAACTCACCCGACCTGCGCACAAGGTAGGGAAAACCGTAGCGCCCATAAGCCGACGGCGAAAGTTTGCCGCGCCGCGCGAAGGCCTGCTTTCTGAACAGCGAAGCTATGGGCGCCGACGTTTTTTATCGTGAGAAAAAAGGAGTGCGCTCGTGATAAAAAGTACTTACGCTCACGAGAAAAAAAGGTGTGCGCTCGTGATCGTAAACGAATTATCGGGCATACTGCAGTCTTAATAACTTATGTTTCATAGCTTTATCTATTGCTTTGCGCGGTTACAAAGGGGAGTAAGGAAAACGCCGATAAAGCTTAGTGGACGCGTCGTCTGCTGCGCTTGATGCTTAGTCTGTCGGCCGTTTGTGCATTTGCCTTTCAGACGCCGCAAAGGGGGCTACGTTGATCGCCACAATAAGCGAACAAAAACGCGCGGGAGAGGTACTGATCCGGAGGCCGCACACGCGGGGCCAACGCCAAAATTAGTCCACAGAAAAACAGTATAACAGCATTAGAAAGAGGAATATAGAACAGAAGAAGAAAAACTGGACCGACAATCAGCGGGCGCGGCAGGGGTGAGACTGCGCCTTCAGCGTCATGAGAATAACGCCTGTGGGGTGGAAATTTGTACGACAAAATTTGCCGTCCACCTCCAAATGTTGTATTTTTGTGCGATTTTAGATTTATTGTACCCTTATGGCTCGAAAGAAAAAACGTGTGGGCGGCCGATTCGGCGCTTTTATCTCGGTGATCAGTACGACGCTTGTACTTATCTTGCTTGGGGCGGACGTGTTCTTCGTTACCGTGGCGAGCAACTTTAGCAAGAACTTACGCGAAAACTTCGCTGTGGAGGTACTTCTGGAAGATAACATTCCGCAACACGACCTCTATCTCTTGCAAGAAGACTTGAAGCGTCAGCCTTACACGCTTCGCACGAATTATATCTCAAAGGAGCAGGGCGCAGCCAATATGAACGAGGCGCTGGGAACGACGGAGGACGAATTTGGCGGGGTCAGCCCCGTCTCGGCCGAGTTTGAGCTTTTTCTGAAAGCCGACTACGCGCAGCGAGATAGCTTGGAGCGCTATCTGCCTATGATCAAAAACAAGCCGTTTGTGAAGAACGTCATTTATCCGCAAGAGACGATGGACTCGCTCAACGCCGTTATTCCCATCGTAAGCTTGGTCTTGCTGATCGTAGCCTTGCTCTTGACGCTCGTATCCTTTGCTTTGATCAACAATACGGTGCGCATGAGCGTCTACGCGAAGCGTCTCTACATCCATTCGCTTAAGCTCGTGGGGGCTAAATGGAGCTTCATCCGCCGCCCCTTCTTATGGCAGGCTTTCTGCATCGGACTGACGGCTGCCATCTTGGCAGGCGCACTGCTCGGCGCGGGAATGTACGTGCTCATTGATATGAATCTTTATTTGAGTTCGCTGGTTACAGTAGAGGTAATCGCACTCACGCTGGGCACAATCTTCGTCTGCGGCCTTTTGGTTACAATGGTCTGCACTTTCTTTAGCGTGAATCGCTTCTTGAGAATGAGCACGGACGAGCTGCTTTTGAAATAAACAAACGTATTACGCAATCATTCTACACATTATATAATGACAACAGATAAGAAACCGGCTACGGAGAAACACGTATTTGCCTTCGGACGCACAAATTTCATCGTCCTGACTATCGGTATGGCGATCGTGATCCTCGGCATGATACTTATGTATGGCAAAGGCTCGACGGAGACGCATTTTGATCCAAACATTTTCAGCGCTATGCGCATCAAAGTGGCGCCTGCTGTTTGCTTTTTGGGCTATATTACCATTATTTTTGGCATCATTCATCGGCCCAAAAGCGATGAAAAAACGATAACAAAAGAATAATCACAGACTTTATATATGTTAGATATGACCTGGTGGCAGGCGCTCGTGATAGCTATCGTCGAGGGCTTGACTGAATTTTTGCCTGTTTCGTCGACGGGCCACATGATCATAACGGAAGGAGCGATGGGTATGCAGAGCACGCCCTTTGTTAAAGCCTTTACGGTGATTATCCAGTTTGGCGCCATTCTTTCCGTGATTCTGCTCTATTGGCGGCGCTTTTTCTACCCTGAAAGTATACGCACGAAAGGCTATACTTGGTGGCAGGCGATCTGGCGCTTTTACTTGCGGCTGATTGTCGGCGTCTTGCCGGCGGTGGTCTTTGGCTTGGCGTTCAACGATCTGATTGAAGAGAACCTGGGGAGCGTTCGGCTCGTGGCTATTATGCTCATCGGCGGCGGTATTTATGCTCTTTGCCGATAAGCTGTTTGGCAATGGGTGGAAAAAAGAGCCGTCATATAAAAATGCGTTCCTCATCGGTCTCTTTCAATGTTTGGCGATGATTCCGGGGGTATCTCGCTCGATGGCAACCATAGTTGGCGGTATGCAACAGCGACTGACGCGAAAATCGGCCGCAGAATATTCGTTCTTTCTCGCGGTGCCGACAATGGCGGGCGCCACATTGCTTGAAACGTATAAGCTCTTGAAGCACGATAGCGGGATGCTGCTGAGCGGCGACCATCTTTGGCTGCTCTTGCTGGGGAGCGGCGTGGCGTTTATCGTGGCGCTGTTGGCCATACGCTTCTTCATCGCTTACGTGAGCAAGTATGGCTTCAAGGCGTTCGGGTGGTACCGCATCGTAGCCGGTAGCGTGATTCTGCTGCTGATGGCTTGCGGGGTCGAACTTAATATGGCAGGCTGAAATGGACTTCCTTTCCGGCCGCATTTTGGCCTTTGATAAGCCTTACAAGATGACGTCGTTTGGCGTCGTGGGACGTGTGCGTCGCTTACTCACACAAAAGATGAACGGAAGAAAGATCCGCGTGGGCCACGCCGGTACGCTCGATCCTTTGGCTACGGGCGTCTTGATTCTGTGTACGGGGCGGGCGACGAAACAAATAGAGTCGCTGCAAAAGGATACAAAGGAATATATCGCGGAACTAAGACTCGGCGAGACGACGCCCAGCTTCGATCTTGAACATCCCGTAGATAAAACCTTCCCAACGGCACATATCACGGCAGAAAGCTTTGAGGAAGCCGTCAGAAAGTTTGAGGGTGATATCCTGCAAGTGCCGCCTGTTTTTCTGCCTGCAAGGTTAACGGCGACCGCGCCTACGATTTGGCCCGCAAAGGTAGGGACGTGCAACTCGCAGCCAAGCCCATTCGCATTGAAAAGATTGATATCCTCGAACTGCGTCTGCCCGATTACGCACGACTTCACATCGTCTGCGGAAAAGGTACTTACATTCGATCGCTGGTCCGCGACATCGGCGAAGCATTGCAAAGCGGGGCGCATATGACGTCGCTCCGGCGCACACGAGTTGGCGACATCAGCGTTGAAGATTGCTTCACGCTCGAAGCATTTGAAGAATGGCTCGCCGCGCAGACGATTGAAATTCCCGCAGAGTTTGCCAACGGCCCGCAAATTAAAAAGCACATCAAAAAAGACTGAGCCCCGCCGCCGCGGCATCAAGGCGTCGGCAAGCGAAAGCCAAACGCCAACAAGAGAAGCCGCAACACCGCCGGACGAAACTCAATCCAAAACGCACATTATATTATTGCTGTATGAAACTTTCTCAATTCAATTTCAAACTACCCGCCGAAAAGATTGCCAAATATCCATCGCCCTTGCGCGATGATTGTAGAATGATGGTGCTCGACAAGACTACGGGCAAGATAGAACACCGAAAGTTCGACGAACTCTTGGACTACTTCGACGAGAAAGACCTTTTCGTCTTCAATGATACGAAAGTCTTCCCCGCTCGCCTTTACGGCAACAAAGAGAAAACAGGTGCACGCATCGAAGTCTTTCTCCTGCGCGAGTTGAATCAAGAGTTGCGCCTTTGGGATGTGCTCGTCGATCCGGCGCGCAAGATTCGTATCGGCAACAAACTTTATTTCGGCGAGGACAACTCAATCGTCGCCGAGGTCATCGACAACACCACGAGCCGCGGCCGCACGCTGCGTTTCTTGTACGACGGCGACCACGAGGAATTCAAGCGTTCGCTCTACGCGCTCGGAGAAGCGCCCATCCCCCGTGAGATCAACCGCCCGACGGAGCCGGAAGATTTAGAGCGTTTCCAAACTATTTTCGCCCGCAACGAAGGTGCCGTCACCGCCCCCGGGGCCGGGCTTCACTTCTCCCAAAGTTATGATGAAGAAGATGGAGCTTAAAGGCATTGATGCCGCGTATTTGACGCTCCATTGTGGCTTGGGCAACTATCGCACGACTGACGTAGAAGATCTGACGAAGCACAAAATGGAAAGCGAGCAAATGTTTGTCGACGCCAAATGCTGCCAACACGTCAACTCCACCCAAGATGCCAATCGCAAGATCTTAGCTGTGGGCTCCACGGTTATGCGTGCTTTAGAGGTGTGCGTAGGTCCCGACGGCCATATCAAGGAATTTGAAGGCTGGACCAACAAATTCATCTTCCCGCCTTATGAATTCTCCGTAGCAGATGCGATGCTCGTCAACTTCCAGTTCCCTTATTCGACACTCCTTATGCTCGCTTCAGCTTCGGAGGCTACGATCAGGTTATGGGAGCTTACAAAGAAGCCATCAAGGGCGAATATATGTTCGGCCCCTACGGCGATGCGATGCTCATCATCTAAGTATGCAGCTACTAATCGCTTTAGGCGCCAACGTCGGTTCGCGCGCAGACACACTCCGAGCAGCTTTGGCTGCATTAACGGCAGAAGTAGGCTCTATCGTAAGGTGTTCTTCCTTTTATGAGACAAAGCCCGAGGGTTTCCAATCGCCCCACACGTTTCTCAATGCCGTAGCCCTTTTCGAGACGACGCTGTCTGCACCAAGAATCTTAGGTTGCACGCAAAACATAGAGCAACGCCTGGGCCGCAAGACAAAAAGCAGCAACGGCATCTACCACGATCGCCCCATCGACATCGACCTCCTCGCGCTGGGCGACACCGTTTGCCGCACGCAAGACCTCACGCTGCCCCACCCCCACTTGGCCGAGCGCCGCTTTGTCTTAGAACCCTTAACTGAAATCTTACCCGATTGGCGTCACCCTGTGACCCACGCAACCGCAACAGAAATGCTTAAAAGGATATGAACAAGACACGAATTACCTCAGAAAGAGAATTTACCCCCGAGCTCTTAGCCGCGGTCAACCACCTCCTACCCCAACTCACCAGCCACGCCACACCGATGACGGAAGACGCCCTTCGCCTGCTGTTACAGACCGAAGCCACGCGCCTTTACACCATACGCGACGAGCAAGACCACATCTGCGGTATGTGCACCCTATGTTTTACGCTGATGCCAACGGGCAAAAAATGCTGGTTGGAAGATGTTGTGGTCGACGACGCCTGCCGCGGCAAGGGTTACGCCAAACTCCTCGTGGCCGAAGTCTACGAAGAATCCAAGCGGCTCGGCGCAAAATCGCTCAACCTCACATCCCGCCCCGTCCGCGAAGCGGCTAACAGGCTCTACACCGGGCAAGGATTCAAACTACGTGAAACTAACGTTTATCGACGTCAAGACTAATGGTTATCTTCATCAAAGGAATGGTTTGCCAGCGCTGCATAATGGTTGTAGGGCAGCTGCTGGAACGCATCGGAATCGAAGCTATGAAAGTCGACCTCGGGCGCATAGATCTCTACGACGTGCCGACCAGCGAACAAATGCAAGCTTTGGACAGAGGAGTCAAAGAACTCGGTTTCGAACTTGTCTTTGACAAGCGACCGCAACTGATCGAAGCGATCAAACTGGCTACAATCGACTACGTCTATGCCAATCCCCCCATCCGCAAGAACTTCTCCGACTACATCATCGACACGCTCCACTACGACTATCACTACATCAGCGACATCTTCTCCTCAACCGAAGGCCTCCCGTTGGGTAAATACGCCATAAAAGTGCGCATGCGCCGCGCCCGCCAATTGCTTCGCACGACAGAAGACTCCATTGCCGACATCGCATACGCTTTAGGCTACACTTCTCAGACTTACATGAGCACGCAGTTTAAGAAGGAAACGGGCCTCTCGCCCTTGCAATATCGTAAGCAGAGCCGAAAATAGCAGTCGCACATCAAGACTACAGCGAAGGCTGAGTCATCTTTTTTTCAAAGAGACAAGTTGAACGTATCGCATCCACGCCTATAGCGAGCGTTTAACCTTGTCTCATTTTTTATCCTCCCGATTGCCGGCATAAACAGCCTTATTTTTCACAAATTAGGCCGAAAATAACCCCTTAGGGTTAGTCTTTTGGCAGAGCAGGGTTAAATCGTCAAGCGCTTTAACCCTGTTTATTGCACCATTCGTTTGAACAACCCCTCAGAATTGGTCTTTCAAAAACATCCGCAAATCGAAACACAACGAAGAGTAACCAAAATGTACATCGGAAATTGCCTTTTCACCCACCAAACCTTTGACTTACAAACACACAACAATCGACTTTAAACGAATGCATACCCACGGCAAACCTTTTTCATCACGAGAACAAACCTTTTTTATCACGAGAGTAAGCCTTTTTTGTCGTGAGCGTAAACCTTTTTCATCGTGAGCGCAAATAGAAAAACTTCGACCGACGACGAACGAAAGAAGAATGTGAAGGACAAAAAATCCGAAACAAGAAGTTCTCTTTTGGCCTTTGTAGGAATATAAAATGTGCGTCCACATTTTACGAGGAAAGTAGTGGCACGCGAAACACCTATCAGGCGAAAACATTTTCAAGTCGAAATAAAGCCGTAATGCGACAACCAATAAATGTAATCAGCCCAAAGCCTGCACAAAACAAGAAGGCACATCTCAGTAATCAATCGGCACGAAAGAAGTATACGATTTCCCAAGTCAAAATTAAGAATTAGGTCAAACATTCTCGTTAAGTAGTCCTAAAAACAAGCACTTCAAGCCACTAAAAATCGCTCATCGGGGAGCTTAAACCAAGCCGCGGAATGGCGATTTTCACTTGTCCTCAAAGCAGAAAAAGAGAAAAGAAGATTCTTAAAAGACGTGTTAAGTTTTTCTAAAACGGAAAAACTTTCGCGACTTTAGAGCGCCTTGTAATTTTCTCAAAAAATATCTCTTGTCTTCATTGGAAAAGTCCAATTTCTTACTTACATTTGCATCGAAAAAGGCGACACAGGTCCGCAAAATCCAAGCGAAGATGCCACTAAAGGCGCTCCAAGTTAGTCCCTAACAGAGCATCGCAGAAGCAACATAAAATACGGATAAACAAGGCATTACGCGCATCAATGGAAAACTGATCAAAGCCTTTTTTACTCCCACCCGAAGTGCCGCGCGGGCAAGCGCCCACGACCAGCAGTTCAGCATCAACACGATGAAAATAAATACGAATTTGTGGCAACGAAACGGGACGGCCTGCAAAAGGCTGCCGGTGAAACTGCCCATAACAACAAAATAACACGAAAACCTATGTGTACTGAAAATTTCATTATTACCAAGCGAGACGGCACCACAGAACGATTCTCACTGGATAAGATTAAGAGTGCTATACTCAAAGCTTTCACCTCGTTGCATCAACCGATCGATGCGCAAGGCTTGCAGCGCGTCATCGAACACCTGCGTTTCTGCAACGGTATGAGCGTTGAGGATATTCAGAACCAAGTGGAAGTGGCCCTGATGGCAGAAAAACACTTCAAGGTAGCCAAAGCTTTTATGCTTTATCGCCAACAGCACACGGAGGATCGTGACGTGGCCGAACGCCTAAGCTTTATGTTCGACTACTGCGATGCGGCCAACCCGGCCACCGGCTCAAAGTATGACGCCAACGCTAACGTCGAAAACAAAAATATCGCGACGCTGATCGGCGAATTGCCTAAACGGAGCTTCATCCGCCTCAACCGTCGCCTCCTGACAGACCGCATCAAGCAGATGTATGGCAAGGCTTTGGCCGAACGCTATCTGTATCTGCTCGACAACCACTTTATCTATAAAAACGACGAAACCAGCCTGGCCAATTATTGTGCGAGTATCACGATGTATCCGTGGCTCCTCAACGGCACGATGAACATAGGCGGTAACTCTACGGCGCCGACTAACTTGAAAAGTTTCTGCGGCGGCTTTGTAAATATGGTGTTTATCGTCTCCTCCATGTTGTCGGGCGCTTGCGCCACGCCGGAGTTTCTGATGTATATGAGCTATTTCCTCCAGCAGGAATACGGCGATGACTTCTATCTGCGCGCCGACGAGGTCGTAGACCTTTCCAAGAAGCAGCGCACGATGGACAAAATCATTACGGATTGCTTCGAACAAGTGGTCTATTCCATCAATCAGCCGACGGGAGCGCGCAACTTCCAGGCCGTATTCTGGAATATCTCTTATTATGATAAGAACTACTTCGAGAGTATCTTTGGCGATTTCCGCTTCCCCGACGGCAAAAAACCTTTCTGGGACGCACTGAGTTGGTTGCAAAAGCGCTTTATGCGTTGGTTTAACGCAGAGCGCACGCGCACGGTCTTGACCTTCCCGGTGGAAACGATGGCCTTGCTTTCAAAAGACGGCGACGTGCTCGATAAGGAATACGCCGATTTCACGGCCGAAATGTACGCTGCAGGTCACAGTTTCTTCACGTATATGAGTGATAATGCCGATTCGTTGGCTTCTTGCTGCCGCTTGCGCAATGAGATTCAAGACAACGGCTTCAGCTATACGCTCGGTGCGGGCGGTGTATCAACCGGTTCGAAGAGTGTGCTGACGATCAACTTGAACCGCTGCGTGCAGCAAGCTACCCGCGAGGGCTTGAACTACACGGAATATTTGGCTTCGATCGTAGATCTCGTACATAAGGTGCAATTGGCTTACAATGAGAACCTGAAAGCCTTGCAGGCGAAGGGTATGCTTCCGTTGTTTGATGCCGGATATATCAACATTCAGCGCCAATATCTGACGATTGGCGTCAACGGTATGGTCGAAGCGGCAGAAAGTTTGGGCATACAAATCTCCGACAACAAAGAATATGAGGAATTTGTCGGCAGCATTCTGGGCCTTATCGAACAGTATAATAAGCAATACCGCTCTAAGGATGTGCTCTTCAACTGCGAGATGATTCCGGCTGAGAACGTGGGCGTGAAGCACGCGCGCTGGGATCGCGAGGCAGGCTACTTCGTGCCGCGCGACTGCTACAACAGCTATTTCTACATTGTGGAAGATCCGAATACGGACATCATCGAAAAATTCCGCCTGCACGGCCGCCGCTACATTGAACACCTGACGGGCGGTTCTGCGCTCCATATGAATTTGGATGAGCACCTGGGCGAAGCACAATACCGCCAACTGCTTCGCGTGGCAGCTAAAGAGGGGTGCAATTACTTCACGTTTAACATTCCAAACACGCTTTGTAACGAATGCGGAGCGATTGATAAGCGCCACTTGAAGGAGTGTCCGCACTGTCACAGTCATAACGTCGACTACTTGACGCGTGTGATCGGCTACCTGAAGCGCGTATCCAATTTTTCCGTTGATCGCCAGAAAGAAGCGGCACGCCGCTATTACTCGCTCAACCCTGAGAAGGTAAAACAATAAGGCAAACGAAAGCGGAATAGGACCGGAAGAAAAATCGTCCTTACGCTCTATATATAATAATGTATCGGAGCGGAAGCACAGCGCACCTCAATGGCGCCCGCTTCCGCTCCGATAAGATAAAAGTAAAGTTCGATCAAAAATCGACGGACATCTTATGCTGAAATACGTTAACTACGATATTGTTTTTCAAGAGTTCCCCGACGAAGTAACGCTTGCAATCAATCTCTCGCTGTGCCCTGTCGGCTGCCCGGGCTGCCACAGCCAATTTTTGCAGACTGACGTGGGCGAATTGCTCACGCCGGAGCGGCTGCAAGCTTTGATCGACTCATATGATGGGGAGATTACTTGCGTAGGATTGATGGGCGGCGACAACGATCCGGCGGCTGTGGGCGAACTTTTTTGCACTCGTGCGCCGCGTTTATGGGGATAAGTTGAAAACAGGTTGGTATTCGGGACGCGCACAGTTGCCTAAAGATTTCGATCCTCGATTGTTCGACTACGTAAAGCTGGGGCCTTACATCGAGGAGCGCGGCCCACTCAAAGCGGCAACGACCAATCAGCGCCTTTATCGCTTCGTCGATGGGCAGCAAACGGACATCACCGCGCGCTTCCATAAACATTGAAATGCGCTAAGCAGACTTTATTGACCACGCTCAGGCTTTCATCAATCGGCCAGCAAGCCGCACATCTAAAACAAACGCCGCCCGCTCAACAGAACGGACGGCGATCTTTATTTCTTAAAATATTTGCCTATGACAGGTAAACGCTTGACGGGAAAATCGTGGTAAAGAACGTGGGCAATGTAAAGGATGATAAACACCGTATTGATTCCCATCGTGAGCCAAGAACTCCAAGCGGCCGGTTCGAGCTGCATCAGCGTGAAGAAAAAAGCTGTGAGCAAGACGTAACCGGCTATGCTCTTCAAAGGATACTTGATCGGATAAAATTTCTGCCCGACAAAATAGCTCAAAATCGTAGCCACGCCGTAGCCGGCCACACCACCCCAAGCGCAGGCCATATAACCGAAGCGCGGAATAAAGAGAACGTTGACCGCAACTAAGACGGCACAACCCGCAAAGGAGAAATACATGCCGTAATCGTCTTGTCGACGAGTTTGTACCACAAAGAAAGGTTGAAATAAATGCCCAGCAGGATGCCCGCAACCATTACAATCGGCGTGACGCGCAAGCCTCCCCAATAATCAGGGCCGATGAGGTGCTTAAAAAGCGGCAGGTAGGCCACGACAACCAAGAAGGCGAGCAGCGTAAAGATGATAAAGTATTTCATCGCCGCGGCGTAGGTTTCCTTACTATCGCGGTCGTGGCTCTTACTAAAGACAAAGGGCTCGTAAGCGTAACGAAAGGCCTGCGTAATGAGCGTCATTATCATCGCAATCTTCACAGCTGCACCGTAAATACCCAGTTGCACGTTGATCTCTTTCCCAACATGGGTGGAGACAAAAGGGAAGATGATCTTATCGGCCGTTTGGTTGAGAATGCCGGCTACGCCTAAGGCTAAAATAGGCCAGCTGTAGTGCCACATGCGTTTGGCCAAAGCTTTATCAAAGACCCACGGAAAGCCCGTCAACTCTTTATAGAAGAAGAAGGTGACAGATGCTGTGCAGAAAAGGTTGATGTAAAAAGCCCACGCTAAGTCTAATTGTCCGTCGTAGAAGCTGCTTACGAGCGAGCGGGCCCAATCTTGGGCGTACAACCAAGGGACAGCATGAAGTAAGCCAGATTCAGCAGGATATTGAGGAAGATAAAAAGCAACTTGAGGGCGGCAAACTTGATCGGGCGATGGTTGCGCCGCAGATGCGCAAAGGGCACGCACTGAAAAGCATCGATGGCTACGCAGACAAACATTGTCCCGACGTATTCAGGATGGTCCGGATATTGCATCCAAGCGGAGATGGGCTGCAGGAAGATCATCACGAGCGCAACGAAAACCAGACAGACGCCGCCAACCATCAGGAGTGTGGTGGAATAGACGCGCTGCGGATCGTCTTTCTCGTTGGTTGAGAAACGGAAATACGTTGTTTCCATACCGAAAGTCAGCAGCACAAGCAGCAAAGCCGTATAGGCGTAAACATTCGTTATGACGCCGTAAGCACCGGTTGAAGCCGCCATTTTCGCCGTGTAGAGCGGGACGAGCAAATAGTTAAGAAAGCGACCTATGATACTGCTCATTCCGTAGATGAACGTATCTTTTGCCAATGATTTCAAATTGGGCATTGTCTCGTATATATTATATATTGTGTAGCGCTGCGCTGAAAGGCGGCTTTGTTCAATTACCCTTACCAATTAGCGCATAGAAATATCGCAAAGCTGAGCTTTTAACTCGTAACAAAGAATAAATAGCAAACACCTATGGCGGCCACGACGCCCGCTAAGTCGGCCAACAGGCCGCAAGCCACGGCGTGGCGCGTATGACGCACACCGACGCTGCCGAAATAAACGGCAAGGATGTAAAAGGTTGTATCCGTAGACCCTTGGAATACACAACTCAGACGGGCTACAAAGAATCGGCGCCGTAAGTATTCATCGCGTCGACCATCATTCCACGTGCGCCGCTTCCGCTCAGCGGTTTCATCAGCGCCGTTGGCAGCGCGCCGACCCAATCAGAGGGTAAACCCGTCCAAGCAATCAACTGGTGCAGGCCATCAATCAGCCAGTCCATCGCGCCTGAAGCCCGAAAGACGCCGATCCCGACAAGTACCGCAATCAAATAAGGAATAATGCGTACAGCCGTGGAGAAGCCCTCTTTAGCTCCCTCTATAAAAACGTCATAAACGTTGATTTTTTTTCTTATGCCGGCCAAGATGAACAGAATGATAATGAGCAAAAGCAGAACGTTGGCCGTCGTACTGCCCGCAATATTCATTGTCGCCGCATCCATCCTGCTAAAAATCCAGACAATCGAAGCCATAAAAAAGCGACATTCCGCCAAGCGTCAGCAAGAGCGTACGATTGAAGAGATTGATGCGCTGATAGAGCGACGTAATGATGATACCCGCAAGCGTAGATACGAATGTCGCGAGCAGAATAGGCACAAAAATATCCGTAGGTTGGGCGGCGCCGCACTGAAATCTGTACGTCATAATACTTACAGGGATTAACGTGAGCCCTGAAGTGTTTAAGACGAGGAACATAATCATAGGATTCGAGGCGGTGTCCTTTTTTGCGTTTAATTCCTGCAAACCCTCCATCGCTTTGAGCCCAAGCGGCGTCGCCGCATTGTCCAATCCAAGCATATTGGCTGCCAGATTCATAAAAATATTACCCACAACGGGATGCCCCTTTGGCACATCGGGGAAGAGTCTGGCAAAGATAGGGCCGAGCAGGCGGGCAAGCGCATTAACCACACCGCCCTTTTCGCCCACCTTCATTATGCCAAGCCACAAGGAGAGTACGCCGGTCAGTCCTAAAGATATTTCAAAACCTTGTTTAGACGTATCAAACGTAGACTGCATAATGGCCGGGAAGACCGTAAAGTCGGCAAAGAAAATCAGCTTTACCACTGCCACAATAAAAGCAATGAGAAAAAAGGCAATCCAAATATAATTGAGTACCATAAGTGTGTGTTCAAACAATGCGCAAAGTTACGCATTCTCCACGGGAAACGACTTATTCCGCACCTTACAACTGCAAAAAACGGCAAACCACCCGCAGTTTGCCACGAAAAAGGCTTCAATCTCCTCCTTTTTCCATAAAAAATAGCGACACCGTTCTTGCCAATCCTATTTTAGACAAGAACGGTGTCGTCATTATTCAATTAAAGACGCTTTAGTCTAAGTATTTATTCCGCAGTCCACAATCGCTCACCATTTTTGCGCTCAATGCCACTGCCCAATTGTACGTAGCTTCTGCTGAAAGTCAACCCATAGGACGTTGTTGTCCCATACGGGCTCACAGCAAACGGGCTTGGAGTAGACGTCCAATAGTCGCCATGATCTTGGAAACCAAGGAATCTGCCTGAAGCATAGCTTCCTAATGCAGGCAAGAAGAAATAATCCTCCACATTGGTTGGTCTTGCCTTAATAACATTATTGTTTGTGTAATACGGATCCGTCGGACTCGTCGGCTTTACTTGCGTTCTATCCACTCCGTTCGGATCTTTACTTGAACTGAAATTCGAGATATTCTCCTTTCTTCAGCCAAAGTCCACCTACGTATAAATGCTTTCTCGTGCACCAAATCGTTTTATCGTCCCAATGCGGCCGGCCTTCCTTTGCATACCAAAAAGCCTCGTTGGCATTCGGACAATTCTTGGCTGTATTCATAGCTTTCGCCGGGAAGGCTACAGGATTATACCAACGATTGTTGTCGCTTTCTGTCGGATATCCGGCTCCGGTAATATTTTCGGCAAAGGGTTGCGTATTTTCGTGCTGATACCAATAATCTTGTTTTGCATCCCACGTATAATACTTGCTGTCATAATATGCAACGCCCAAATCTGCCTTTACTAATTTGTTGGCCCCAACCTTCAGCGTCAGGTTCTTGTAAGTCTTGCTAACAGTTCCACCGACCTTTGTTGTTATATCGTAAAGCGTATATTCTATTGTAAAAGTAGCATACGTCCCGGGAGCAAGTACCATAATCGCAGCATTTCTCTCCTTTTTCGGTGATGTGGGCAACTCAAAGCCATTTTGTCCGCCACCTTTCAGCGTAAGCGTAATGCTCTTTGCCGTGTTAGTAGCACTAGACATTTTTATACCATTATCATCAAAAGCATAAGTGCCCGCAATAGCCTTATCAGCAGTAACCTTAATCTGCGTTAGCTTTACGTCAGGCGAAAATTCCTTGCTGTAATAAGGCAGGAAAGTAAGGTAAGCCGCCTTATGTTCGAGCGTAAATTTATACTTTCCTTCCGGCGTACGACGTGCCGTAGCCACACCGCAGTCGCCACTTTCACCGAGTTGCAAAGCTTTATTGGCTTCTCCCTGGCGCTGTTCAGCTTTAATCGTAATTCTATCAGCAGAGGTACTGTTCTTACCCGTATAACGCACGATGTAAGAAGGCTTGCTATAATTACCGGGAAAGAAGAACTGAGCATCTGTCGTTCCTATCTTTCCTCCTATGAGCTGCTTTCCGATATCATTGATTGAATCTTGCAAAAGTCCGCCATTATTAATCCACAGTCGATCACCGGCCGTCCAGTAAAAATCTACGCGGGAACCGGTGTATTCGCCTGCGGTCAATAAATGAGAGGCGGGTTTTGTTGCACTGCTCGTAGAGAAAGATGTTAAACCCTTAGTATCAAAATTCTGTGTTCTCTCATCCGATGAAATCTCATTCGAGCAGCTTGTAACCAACAAGCAGGCGCCAAGTCCGAATAACGTAAAAAGTTTTTTTCATACAAAAAGGGAATTATTTAGTTCTCTTCATTTAAGAAAGGATTACGAGGTGCATCCAGCGGGTCATCATCATCGCCGGCTGATCCGGCATTACCGCCGGCAGAAGTTCCTTCCATCAATTGTGCTCTTACTTCAAACGCCATAACCTCCAACTGCAACGGTTGATACGACAATTTAATTTGTTGCTTATTCATACTATCTATATATTTACTTTATTATATTTCATTATATGAGTCTATGTAGCTTGTATTGTGCAGAAACACTTTTAAGGCAAAAGTGCGGCAAGCAAAAAAAGATGCCGCAGACTTACGTTAAAAAAGTGATTTATCCCTATCACAAGTTATAAGAGAGAAGAAGCCTAAAAAAGCAACAAGCCCTAATAAATAAAAGGATAAAGACCTATTGACACAGAGCTCATATGATGCTATTTAAGACGCTCTTCTACACTCTTTCGTTGGCAAAACTAGAAAGAAGTAACAAATCGAGCATTATTGTTTTCGCTAATTTGCGCTTATTTATAGCAAATTAACCAAACCAAAAATCAAGTAAAGCAGCTAAAATTTGCGCCCCGCAACGATTCGACAAAACGTTAGCCAAAGGATTTTCAAGTCTAAGAAAAGCGAGCGATGCTCCAGGTAATAAAGATCAAGTTCAAGCCGGCGCAGCATCTTCTCCGGCGTATCCGTATAGCCATTATAGAGCGTCGCATAAGACGTTACACCCGGCCTGATTTGATATAAAAGCGGATAGCGCGGATCTCGGCGAATGATTTGTTCGATATAGAAGCGACGCTCCGGACGCGGACCGATAAAAGCCATATCGCCGCGCAAGACGTTCCACAATTGAGGCAACTCGTCCAAATGATGCTCGCGCAAGAAGCGGCCTACGCGCGTCAGGCGCGGGTCTTTGCGCCCACGACAAAGCTGCGGGCCGCCCGCTTCGGCGTCATTGTGCATGCTGCGAAACTTATACATGGAAAAAGGGGCGGCCGTAGCGGCCGATGCGCGTCTGCTTGAAGAGGGCGGGCGCGCCATCGTCAAACCTCACGGCAAGATAGCAAGCCAGCATAATCGGCGCAAAAAGCAACAGGCAAAGGAGCGCGATGGCTATATCGGCCATCCGCTTCAGCAGGCGCTCTGCGCAGTTCATACCATCGGGTATTGCGGGTCTGATCGTATCTCTCCTCATGGGTTGGGTCTCTCCCCGCAGCCCTTGCATAAGCGGGCGTCTGAGCGGCTTCGGGATCGTTATCGGCAGCGCGCAGCGGGTAGACGAGAAAAACCTCCGGCGCGGGCAGCGCAGCAAGATCTGCCATGGGGAAGTCCCCAAACCTGCGCGGGGTCTGCATGAAAAAACAGCAAAACAGGGGCTTTTATTGTCATCAGCGCCCTATTTTTTTGCAAAAGTACAATGAAGAAATCAAAAAACGGCAATTTGAGCCGACTTGATGTCATATTTTTTGATTAGGCCGACTCGTTTCCCGACAAAAAGACCGCCATCAAGTGCCGCAAGAGTCCGGCAGGGAGCCGCCGATACTTCGGCCGCGAAAGCCTCGCTCTTTTGCCTTTATTTTGATCTTAGGCCACTGATTTGTTATCTCCAATATAGCACATTAAAGCGTCCGCATGCCGACCCATCCACCCTTTCATAGTCATATTTTAATTTATAAATGACTACACTATATAAAGTTAACGCTTGCTTACTTCGCCCTTTTTTGCCCGAAATCTGCCATTGCACCTACCACGCCGTCCCTTGCGCCCACGAAGGTATGCCTACCAATAGTCAACACTTCGCTTTCAAAGAAGCATTGCCCCATTTATGCCGCACGCCGTTTTGAACAAAACGTTTACGCTCACGAGAGTAAACCTTTTTTATCACGAGCGCAAACCTTTATCCTCGTGAGCGCAAACCTTTTTCATCGTGAGAAAAAAGTCGGCTGTCGATACTGCGGCGTAAGAAAAGTCCATCGGCCGCGCTTCGAAAGTGAGTCGGTGGCCATAAAAGTCAAACTTGCCGCATCGCGACAAGCGCCGGCAGCGACCGCCGCGGCCGGCTGCGAGGAACGAAACCTATGACGCCAAACGCTGCGCCACACATTATATATTATATATAGGCCTCCGGTGGTGCTTAACGACCGCCGCGCCGAGCGAAAGCCGACGACCGGGAAAAGCCTTCGCAGCGGCAGGCCTCACGGGCAAAATCTGCGCGACGCCACGCCGGCAAAAGGCTGCGGGCAAAAAGGCAAAAAGCTACGGGCAATAAACAGACCTGAATTTGCAGCCGACTTAAATAATTTCAATATAAGGCACAACTTGTAAGAAACGCCACTTTTCCCCTCGTAATGGGAAAAAGTTGGCCTCGAAACCAAAAAAAAGCCCTTTTTACCCCTTATTTTGTAGAAAAAAGATGGAGAAATGTAAGGTTATTTCTTTTTTGATTATCTTTGTAGCTGCTTAAGCAATAACAAAAGATAAATGGAAAAAGTTGATAAATTAGATTTGAAGATTCTGAGCATCATCTCCGGCAACGCTCGCGTACCGTTTAAGGACGTGGCAGCCGTATGTGGTGTTTCACGTGCAGCTATTCATCAGCGCGTACAGCGCCTCGTGGAAAATGGCGTTATCACAGGTTCCGGCTTTACGGTGAATCCGAAGAGCGTAGGCTTTAGCACGTGTACGTATGTAGGAATTTCGCTCGCTCGCGGCTCAATGTATCGCGAAGTAGCTGAGCAGTTGGAGAAGATACCTGAAATTGTAGAGTGTCATTATACGACGGGCAACTATATGATGCTTGTCAAACTTTACTGCCACGACAATGAAGATCTTATGCAATTGCTCAATGGTAAGATCCAAAGCATAGAGGGTGTGACGGCAACGGAGACTTTGATCTCTCTGGAGCAGACGGTCTCTCGCAATTTCCCTATACCGGGCGCCGACTTTGAGCTCCCGCCGCGGCAACGCAAGCCGGGACGCCGTCCGAAGGACCCCATTGATTGATGCACTACGAAGGCGTTCTTCTCGGGCTTTGCACGTTTCTTATCATTGGTGCGTTTCACCCGGTCGTCATCAAGTCTGAATATTATTTCGGCACACGCGTCTGGTGGATCTTCCTTGTGGTAGGGCTGGGCTTCCCTTTGCGCTTCACTCTTTATTGCCTCACTTTTTTGGTCTTGTCTTTGCGCTATTCTGGGCGTAACAAACTTATGGAGCATCTTAGAACTATTTGAGCAAAAAGAACGTGTGAAGAAAGGATGGTTTCCTGAGAACCCAAAGAGAAAAAGCCGTAAAAGCTAAATTGTATCATCGTCGAAGGCCGAAAGGCTCTCGACGATGATTGTTTGCAGCCACGACAAAGCGAACCCAAAATAAGCCGCGCGGACTGCACTCCCGGCTGAGCGGAGCAAAACCTCAGCAATTTACGTTACGATCCGGAGCACGGACCTGCGTCGCCCCTATTGCTTTGACGCGCGACAAGGACGGCTCACTCCATTATATATTGAGGACTATGAATTTCGATATTAAAGCTGATTATTTCTCGGTCACGAATCATTTTCCAAACCATTCCGCACGCCCAATCATAGGCATTACGGGCAATTTTGGAAAATATGGCTGCCAACTCGCCGAAGGCTATTACGCCAGCATCGAAGCGGCGGGGGGCATTCCCTTGGTTATTCCGCCGTCGGACAACCTTCTGCTGCTGCTTTCTATGCTCGACCGCATCGATGGCTTGATGCTCTCCGGCGGAGCCGATATAAACCCGCTCTATTTTGGGGAAGACCCGGTTCCGGGCTTGGGCGAAGTCAATCCGAAACGAGACCGCAACGAATTGCTTTTGATTCGCCTCGCCTATGATCGGCAGATCCCGATGCTGGGCATATGCCGAGGCATTCAGTCTTTGGCCATAGCGCTCGGCGGAACAGTGCACCAAGATTTGCGCACAGCTATGCCCGAACCGACGCCGCTCCTCAAACACGACCAAGAAATGCCGCGCGGCGTACCATCGCACTATGTGACGGCCGAACCAGACTCCATCGTCGCTCGCCTGCTCGGCGAACGCTTTGCGGTTAACTCCGTGCACCACCAAGCAGTGGCCGACCCCGGAAATCGCTTCCGCACGACGGCTTATGCGGCCGACGGCGTCATAGAAGCCATCGAAAGCAACGAAAAGAAAAGCATCATCGGCGTACAATGGCACCCCGAATGCTTCTTGCAAGAAGGCGACAAGAGCCAGCTCCCCCTTTTCCGCTGGTTTGTGGAAGAAGCAGAGTCGTATCGCCGCGCCGTTGCCACACATCGCCAGATCGTGACGCTCGATTCCCATACCGACACGCCCATGTTCTTTGATCAAGGCATCCGTTTTGTACATCGCGACCCAAAAATCTTAGTTGATATGCACAAATTAACGGAAGGCCACGTCGATGCTGTGGTTATGGCGGCCTATCTTCCGCAAGGCGAGCGCAGCGAAATAGGACATCGCAACGCCGGCGCCAAAGCCTATCACTTGCTTGGGGCAATCAAGGCGATGGTCAACGAGACCAAGAACGCGGTATTAGCCAACAGCCCCAACGATATTTTTAGGGCGAAGAACCATGACAAGCGCGCCGTCCTTCTGGGCATTGAAAACGGCTACGCCATTGGGCACGATCTCGCAAATATAGAACTCTTCCGCCGAGAAGGCGTGATTTATATGACGCTCTCCCACAACGGCGACAACGATATTTGCGATTCTGCCGTACGCTCCAAGAACGAGCACAACGGTTTGAGCGACTTTGGCCGCGAAGTCGTGCGCGAAATGAACCGCGTCGGGATGCTAATCGACCTCTCCCACGCCGGCGAGAAAACCTTTTACGACGTCCTCAATTGCAGCAGCGCTCCCGTGGTCTGCACCCACAGTTGCTGCCGCGCATTATGCGACCACCCGCGCAACCTTACCGACGCCCAACTTCAAGCTTTAGCTGAAAAAGGTGGCGTTGTTCAGATCACATTCTACAAAGGCTTCTTGCGCGAAGACGGCAAAGCCACCATCGACGACGTCGTGGCGCACATTCTCCACGCGATAGACGTTGCCGGCATCGATCACGTAGGCATCGGCAGCGATTTTGACGGCGACGGCGGCGTACCCGGATTAGCTTCAGCCGCAGAAATGATCAACCTCACCCGCCGCCTGATGGCCGCAGGCCTAAACCAGTCCCAGTTGCGCAAAATCTGGGGCGGCAACTTCATACATATTATGAGTCAGGCCCGCTTTCAGGGCGAAATCAAATTATAATCCAACTTCCCAACGTTCATACGGCCTGCTTTCGAGCCCGCAATCCAACAAAAACATTCCGAATGAAACATACAGCAACCCTCCTCGCCATCCTCTTCGCCGCACTTCTGCTCAGCGCCTGCAAGTCCGGCAAGAGCGCCGACCAGTCTACGCCCGCCGCCGACCTATCGACCGTGCGTTTCAACGCCGATTCAGCCTTCGCCTTCGTAAAAGCCCAGTGCGATTTCGGCGCCCGCGTCCCCAACAGTCCGGCCCACGACCGCTGCGCCGCCTATATCGTCGCACGGTTCAAGCGCTACGGCCTGCAAGTCCAAGAGCAGAAGACCGCCCTCAAAGGCTGGGATGGCAAGCAATTGAAATGCAACAACATCATCGCCTCCTACCGCCCCGAACTCAAGGACCGCATCGTCCTTTGTTCGCATTGGGACAGCCGCCCTTGGGCCGACGCCGACCCCGACAGCAGCAAGCATCGCGAACCCGTGATGGCCGCCAACGACGGCGCGAGCGGAGTAGCCGTTTTATTGGAAGTTGCCCGCCAAATCAAAGGAAATCAATCCCTCGTATGGGATAGATTTTGTCTGCTTCGATACAGAAGATTACGGCGCACCCTACTGGGGCAAGCAGAGCCCCGACCAGAGCGACTGGTGCTTAGGTTCGCGCTATTGGGCCTCAAATCTGCCCAAGGGCTACAAGCCTCGCTGCGGCATACTCTTAGATATGGTTGGCGGAAATGACGCTCGCTTCCCTTTCGAGTATTTTTCGATGAAATACGCGCAAGATGTCGTAGCCCGCGTGTGGGCTGCCGCAGCAGCAGTTGGCGCCGACAACCTTTTTGTGCAAGACGACGGCACAATGGTAGAAGACGATCACATCCCGATGAACCAAATCGCAGGCATTCCGACCATTGATATCATCACCAATACCGGCACAGGATTCAGCGAAACCTGGCATACGACGCGCGACACGCCGGAAAACATTTCCGTCGACGTATTACGTGGCGTAGGGCAGACGCTTATTCAATTCCTACACGAAGAAAACAACCGCGCGAAGTAAATTTGCGGCCCGCAAAAGCGCAAATCTCACGCAGCATCCCCCGAATAAAAATACACACAATGACGATCAACGAAATACAAGACGAAATCATCGAAGAGTTCTCTCTGTTAGACGACTGGATGGACCGCTATCAGCTCCTCATCGATATGGGTGAGGGCGAGGAAGCCCTGCCCGCGGCCGACAAAACCGAGAGCAACCTCATCGATGGTTGCCAGAGCCGCGTCTGGCTCGTATGCGACGAGCACGACGGCCGCTTACAGGTTTCGCGCAGAGAGCGATGCACTCATCGTAAAAGGCATTGTCAGCCTGCTTATTCGCGTTATGACGGACCATACACCCGATGAAATACTCGCCGCCGACCTCTATTTTATCGACCGCATCGGTTTGCGCGAACATCTCTCCCCGACCCGTTCCAATGGTCTCTTGGCTATGGTCAAACAAATGCGAATGTACGCTTTAGCCTATAAGACGAAAGCGGCCCAATAATTTCAAAACCCATCATCTACGAGGCATCTATGGTTGCACAGCGCTGCCGTTGATGCCTCAATCTTTCGATATGTGCCGACTCACGCCCATTTTCCTTTTGCTCAGCCTATTGCTTCCTTTGGCCCGCCCTGCTTTGGCCCAAGGTTGGGAGGCGGGCTACGCCAACGGACGTATGATCGGCATTGACCCCTACATAAAAGTGACGCGTGGCGGCCCGGTCCACAGCTTTGAAGGCGCATATATTTTTACGCCGCGTGCAACGACCGATGGCTACGATGCCGCTTACGGGCACCCACACTTCCGCTTCGGCCTGCAAGTCGTCGATTTCTCGCGCATCCGTTTGAAAGACCCCGATTTCCGGCCCTTGGCCGCCCCATCGCGTTTGGGTACGTCTGTCCTGCTCTTTGCCGCTTTCGAGCGCCCACTCCTCCGCACGCCGCAAGGGTGGAGTTTGGATTACACACTGGCCCAAGGCCTCAGTCTGAACACGCACAAATGGCATCGCACGCGCAATCCGGAAAACGAAATGTTAGGTTCGCGCTTCGCGATCTACTTCGGCGCAGGCCTTCACGTTGCTTATCGGCGCGGCGGATGGGAATTTCGCGCCGGCCCCGACTTCCTTCATCTTTCCAACAGCGCACTCCATCGACCTAATAAAGGAGCTAACGCTTGGCTGTTTCAAACCTCCGTGCGCCACTACTTCGATGCCGCTTCGCCCGACAGCCTTATGCGCCTACAAATCCCCTTTACCGACCGCGGCTTCTTGGTCGATGTCGATTATCGTTTAGGTTTGAAAACGTCCGTCGGCGAATGGCTCTACGACCACAATGCGGAACGCTACGGCAACCCAATCCGCTATGGTTCTTACGGACTCTACGCCTCTCACGGCTTAGGTCTGGGGCTCCTCTATCGGTATAGTTTGAAGTATGCTTCGGGTCTCGGTCTCGACCTCACCTATGAGCCCTACGCCGGTCGTATTGAAGTGCAAAACCCCGCACGCCCTCACGACATCGGCAAGACGACGATCGGCCTGAGTCTGCGCCACGAAGCCCGCTATCGACGCTTGGCCGCCACCTTCGCCTTCGGCGTTTACCTACTCCGCCCACTGAAGCGCTACGCCTTGACTGATGAAGAGTACGGCTATTACGAACGCATCGGCCTCCGCTACGATTTTCCCTGCGGCCTGCATACGGGCTTCAACATCCACGCCCACCGCACGAAGGCCTATGCCGGCGAGTGGTACGTTGGCTTTCGCTTCGCACCACGTAAGCGAAAACCCATAGCGCCATACCGGCCATAGTCCCCAATTCCGCATTTTGCATCCCCCAAGTGTCCGACCGCCAACCCCGCCGGCGCACACGCTTAAACACACAATGTAAAATGCCCCCAACAAGTGTACGCCGCTCATCGAGAAAGGCTCATTTCCCTTTCCTCCCCACCTAAATTCCTTATTACACGTCCAGACATAGCCCACGCAAAATCTAATCGTACACAAACAAACGCCCAAACGCTAACCCTGCCACCCCATTTCCGCAATCGTACACCCAAATAATCTTTCAAAATTCCAACTCTGCACACGCTAACGCCCAAACGCTAACCCCGCCAACCCATTTCCGCAACCGCACGCTCAAAAATAACCCCATCTAATCCCAATACTACGCTCACTAACACTCAAACACGAACTCTACCATCCCGTTTCCGCAACCACACACCCGAAAATAACCCCATCGGGGTTAGTCCTTTGGCAGGGCAGGGTTAAGGTGCGAAGCGGCTTAACCCTGCCTAACGCGCCCCAACGTTGACAACCCCTTAAGGTTGGTCTTTCAAAAACATCCGATGATCGAAACGCAACAGATAACGGCAAACTATAAACGCTGAAAACCCATAATTCCCTCACATAACCATCAACTTACAAACACCCCCACCCCACGCCTGACCTTTTTTATCACGATAACACACCTTTACGCTCACGATAAAAAACAGCTTACGCTCGTGATGAAAAAGGTTTACCCTCACGACCAAAAACATAATCGTTGGCCACAGACGCTTAAAAAAATAGGCTTTGTTGCGTTTTTTGCAAAACCCCATCCTCGCTTTTCCAAACAAAAAATCGGAGCGGCAGGTGTTCCTGTCGCCCCGATTTATATGGGCAGGCCGCAAACAGGTCGCGCGGCCTCAATAAATGTTTGTAGCTAACGGCTATTCAGTCGCGCCAACTTTAACAATCTCAACTTTGAAAATCAAAGTGGAATATGGCGGAATGCTACCCGTACCTTTCTTACCGTAAGCCAAATCGTAGGGAAGGTAAAGCTCCCACGTGCTGCCCTCAGGCATAAGCTTGAGCGCTTCCGTCCAGCCTTTGATCACTTGACTCGGCTTAAACTTGGCGGTCTGTCCGCGCTTGTAGGAGGAATCGAAGATGGTACCATCCGTCAGACGACCTTCGTAGTTGACCTCAACGAGCGTTGAATCGGTAGCCAAAGCGCCCTTACCGGCTTTCAAGATGCGATATTGCAAACCTGAAGGCAGGGCGATGACACCTTTCTTGCGCTTGTTCGCCGTTAGGAAAGCTTGATTTTCGAGTTTGTACTTGTTCTTGTAAAAGTTAAACTGACGCTCGACAATAGCTTGTGCGCTATCTTCGCGCAAAGCGTGTGGGCGCTCAAGAACCACATCTGCAAGGCCGCGCACAAAGGCTTCCTTGCTCATATATGTGGTGTCAGCCTTACCCGTTGCAGCCTTGTTGACCTCTGAAATGACGCGTTCGTCATTCATTTGCGCGATTTTCAAGCCGGCAGCTTGAGCTAAGATAATTTGCGCCCGTTGTTTGGGGATATCGCTTTGCATCATTCTGATTGCTTCACCGAGATAAGCTGAATCTACGCCTTCGCGAGTGAGCAAATATTGGCGCAGAGAAGCGCCTTGCGCTACGCCCATCGCATAACTAAAGTCTTCGGGACTAACGGGCTTGATCTGCTCGACCACCTCGGCAACCGGCGTGGCCTTCTTCGGCGCTTTCTTGCGCTTCTGTGCCGTCGCGCTGCAACGCATGCTGCCAGCGCGATGACAAAAAGGAATCTGAGTTTCATAAAAACAATCGTCGTGATTTATTATTTCACTGAGATGAGTTTCATCTTGAAGATCAGCGTAGAGAAAGGTGGGATGTTCTGGCCCGCACCGCGTGCGCCGTAACCCACATTCCAAGGAATGTAAACCTCCCACTCACTTCCGGCCGGCATATGTGTAAGCACGACTTGCCAACCCTTAACTACGGCGTTGACAGGGAAGGTCACAGGCTTCTCTGACTTGTCGAAGATGGTGTCGTTAATGAGGCGGCCTTCGTATTCTACCTCCACGGTCTGGTTTTCTTTGGCGATTGGGCCGCTGCCTTTCTTAATTTCTTTGTAAAGAACGCCTTCCGGCAACTTTTGGATGCCTGCTTCTTTGGCCTTATTAGCCATATAGGCTTCGTTTTTCTGCTTTTCAGCGCCGTATTGCTTAGCCATCTCAACCTCAGCTGCGGCATTGATGCGCTCTTGGATGTACTCGTTGGCCGTTTCGCGCGTCAAAGGCTTGCCTTTATATTGCATTGAACTCTTGTGATTGAGCGCATCGTAAACGCCGGCCAGATAGTTGGCGGTGCTAATCTTCTTCGTGCTATCGGCAGCATAGATCTGCTGCTCCACGCCGGGGAAGAGGTTGTTAGCAATCTGCAAGCCCATCATCAAGCCGAGCGACTCAGAAAGTTTTTTGCTGTTACCGCGCGACTTCAAACCGTCCTTCATACCTTCGAAAAACTTGTCCAAGTTCTTCGCTGCTACGCCGGAGCTTTGCATCATCTGCTTCGCACCGGACACAGCCGTGAAGCCCATATCGTAAGCCAGCTTCTCAAACTCGTCATCCTTCATCTTAATGCTGTCTTTTGACTGCATTAGCTTCGTCATTTTCTCATTGAGTGTTTTGAAAGCCTTTTCTATTTCGGCGTCCGCCTTCTTTTGTCCGTCCTTAAAGCCTTCAATGAACTTGTCAACATTGACTTTCTTTTCTGTTTTCTCACCAAAGAGCTGCTGTTCTATGGTCGGGAAAGTTTGTTGCGTCATCATCATACCCGCTTGCAAACCAAAAAAGTTTGCTTGCTTAGTCGTATCTTTGGCCATTTTAAGACCTTCTTCCATACCATCAAGGAGCTTTTTGTTGTCAATCTTGATGGTGCTGTCAGGAAATGCCATCGCAAGCTGCGCGGAATCGGGCGCAGTGGCCATTCCGAGGGCATAGCTTAGCGAATCCACGTCTGTCTTTAGCGACGCTGTGTGTTTGGAGCAACTCACGCCCATCAAGGCTGTGAGCAACAACATGGAAAGAACTTTGAATTTCATATTGTGTGTTGAAATTATCGGCCTCGCCCGGCGCGGTTTTAATCGCGCTGTTTGCTGCGCCGTGCCCAAGGCGTGCCGGATAGATTAAAGATATTTGTTCGTGCGATGTATATATATAATAATGAGTCAGGCTTCAGACGATTGGGGACTTGATTTTGCGTAATGACGTCGGGCACACTATCTGCCCGGACTGCCATCTGGGTATCAATCCCGTCGAGCTGAATCTTGAATATGACGTTGGCAAAAGGCGGAATCGGTCCTGTGCCCTGCCCGCCGTAAGCTTTGTCGTAAGGGACGTAAACTTCCCAAATGCTGCCCACAGGCATATGCGTCAAAGCTATTTTCCAGCCTTCTATGGCCGTGCCGACGCTCATTTTAACCGGCTTGCCCGGCTGCCGCTCTATGGAGGAGTCGAAAACCTTTCCGTCGACGAGCCGCCCTTCGTATTCTACTTCGACAATGGACGTATCTGAAGGAATTGTGCCCCCACCGGCTTTAATGACGCGGTAGAAAACGCCGCCCGGAAGTCGTTTTATGTCTTTCCGGCTCGCCAATTGCTTCAAGTAAGCATCGGCCGCTTTCTTCTGCGGACCGTATTGCGTCTCCAAAGCCTTTGAAGCCATCAGTTTTACGCGCTTATCGGCGTCCTGTCCGGCCAATGCCGGCGTAAGCTCCTGCCCATTTACTTTAAAGGCCGACTTCTTATGCAATCCGGCAGAGAAGCCTGCGAGGAAGTTTTTCAAACTGAGCATACGCGTCGTGTCGCTGCCGAAAACCTGACGCTCGATCGTTGGAAACATCTGCGTCTTTATCTGCAATCCGGCTTGCACGCCGGCATAGTAAGCCATTTGTTTCTTATCGTCGCCGGCCAGCGAACCGTCTTTCAGGCCGCGGATAAAGTCGTCGACATATTGAGAATCAATGCCCATTTGCCGGAAATAAGCCTCAATGCCTTGCGTATTGGCCATACCGATCTCATAACTGAGCGTATCCACATCGGTTTTCATCTCAGCCCTCGGCGCACTTTTATGGCAAGATGCGAGAAAGATGCCGCCAAGCAACGGTAATAAGAATAAGCGCTTCATTGTGGCGAACTTTATTTAACCTTGATCAATTCGATATCGAAGACCAGCGCGGCATAAGGCGGAATCTGCTGCCCTGCACCGTGCGTGCCGTAAGCCAGATTATAAGGAATGAAGAGTCGATACTTAGCTCCTTCAGCCATAAGCTGCACGCCTTCCGTCCAGCCCTTGATCACTTGGTTCAAGCCGAAAGTAGCCGTCTGGCCGCGTTTATAAGATGAGTCGAACACCGTACCGTCGATCAAGCGGCCCTCGTAATGACACTCCACCGTATCCGTTGCCGTCGGCTTACGTCCGATAGCGCTGCGCAAAACCTCGTATTGCAGGCCGCTGGGGAGCACGGTGACACCCTCGTGCTTCGCATTGTCAGCCAAGTAGCGCTCTCCGGCTTCGCGCATAAACTTACCGCGCTCAGCCTCCTGCTGTTCCATAAACTGCTGCACGAGCATTTGCGCTTCCGTTTCGCCGATTTCCGGCTGTTCTCCTTTCAAAATATCGTCGATGGCTTTGCTGAAATCGGCCGTTACGAGGCTGTTCACGCCCAAGCCCTTAAGATTATTGGCGATGACTACGCCCAATGCATAACTGAGTTTGTCCATTTTCTCTATTGCTATCTTACATTTTATCGGGCAAATGTACAACTTTTTTCGCTACCTTTGCGCAGTAGCCTATAAAATTAGCAAGTATGAGACAGAAATTGGTTATTCTCTCAGGAGCCGGCATGAGCGCCGAAAGCGGCTTCAGTACTTTTCGCGACTCTGACGGTCTTTGGGAGCGATATCCCGTGGAGCAGGTCGCTACCCCCGAGGGCTGGCGGGCAGATCCCACTTTGGTGACAAACTTTTACAACCACCTACGCCGCCTGCTGGTTAATGCACGCCCCAATGAAGGCCACCGCGGACTGGTTGCCCTGGAAAATCAATTTGATGTGACCATCGTGACACAAAATGTGGACGATCTGCACGAACGAGCTGGCAGTTCGCACGTTATTCACCTCCACGGCGAACTCATGAAAGCATGCAGTTCGCGCGATCCTGACAACCCACGCTTATGGCAGACGCTCACTCCCGAACGCGTGGAGATACATCCCGGCGAGTTGGCCGCCGACGGCTCTTTGCTCCGTCCGTGGATCGTATGGTTTGGCGAAGCTGTGCCCAACCTTGAACAAGCGGCCAAAGAAGTGTCCAAAGCCGACATATTTGTCATCATCGGCTCATCCTTAAATGTTTATCCCGCGGCCGGATTAGTGCGCCATGTGCCCGACGGAGCCAAAATTTTCTTGATCGACCCTGCCGAAGTGCGCGTCCCCTCCAACCGCGCAATCACCGTCTTGCGTCTACCGGCCTCCGAGGGCGTGAAAGAATTGCGCCGGCGCCTGCTTCCCGACTATGAACGCTTGTAGATCAGAGTCATGATTAATAAAATAAATCCTTTATTTCTCAAAAGAACAATTGGAAGATAAGACAAAAGCAGGACCTAAGGACATCTCTGGACCGTTTGGCCCCAGCAAACAATAGTTTGGTCGCACCAAACGTTAGTTTGACCCCAGCAAACGATAGTTTGTCCCGACCAAATGATAATCAACTTTATTCGACGTAACGATGTTAGCTCCTGAATATGTTGGAAACAAGTCGTATTATTTCCACACAATGTACCTAATCAGTTGATTCATCGTTTTATGAGATTCCCACTTTGTGTTATGCCCCTTTGGCTTCACAATCTTCGGAACAATCCAAAAAATCCGAGTCCTGGCAACCCACTACTCCAAAACGGGGAATCGTAGTTGTCGAAGCAAAATGCAACTGTTGCATATTAAAAATATTGTCTTATCTTTGTCGATTATAAATCGACAAGTAAGACTATAGCGAAGGCTGAAAACATTGTTGGGAAGCAGAGTACTCTCCGTGGTTTTTAGCGCTTTTTCTATGGTATTTTACGCGCCCGATTATTTAATTTTATAGAGAGCAAATTGGAGAGTCTGTCACCCCGAAGAGAGAAAAAATAGCAGCTAGAAATTACTATAAGTATAAAACAATTAAAAAGAAACATAAAAATGAGACGTTTAAAACTATTCCCCATCGCCTTATTGTTCTTAGCCGCCGGTTGCTCCAGCGACGAAACGACTAATGGCGGAAAAGATGCTACCAACCCGCAGGAAAAAGGCGACTTGACAGCATTTGTTTATGATCCTATAGATACTCGTACTACCGGAAATTATGATGGCTCAGCTATCAAATTCTACTGGAAAAAAGGAGACAAATTATGGGTGCATAATGTCGACGCAAACCCTGATTTGATACAAAGTACGAAAGATGATATCAACGGCCAGTTTTCCGGCGGCAGCGGCAATAAGACGCCCAATGCAAGTTTCTACTTCCCAGGAATTTACAACAAATCCGAATATCCCGTGCGTTACACCGGACAGGGCAACCCTGTGAGCGATAAAATCACCATAAAGGCCACCCAGTCGCAGAATGCGCCCAGCATTGGCGAACATCTAGGAACTGATGGCGACTGCGGAACGGCAATAGCTAAAAGAGGTCAAGATGGAAAATATACTTTCAGACTTGAGCACAAGGCCGCTTATCTTACCTTTATGCCTTATTATCATCATGAGTTTGCTGAAGACGTCAAAGTGACGCAAATCAAGGTGTCGGCTAATGAAGCTCTTTGCGGAACGTTTGATTTCAACGATCAAGGTATTGTTCTTTCAAGCCGTCCAACTGCTAATACGAGCAATAAGAGTATCACACTTACACTCAACGGAGGCGGAGATAATGGCTTTACAATTCCAAAAGCACCCACTGCTTTGAAAAACGCCACTATTATGGTGCTGGCTCCTGGAGATTATACCGGTTTTACTGTAGAATATACATTGTATGATCAGGCTACGAAAGTGCGCGGCACGGTTAAAAAAGAATATGGAGCATTGAGCTTGAAAGAAGGAAAGAACAAAAAGGTACAAACAGACCTCGCTATACAGCATTATGGCGACGACATCTATTATATGTGGGACGCTCCGGTCGGAAATCATTACTGGAAAGGACATGAAAATGAGAAACCAATTCTCAACAATAATCTTGGAACGAATTTCCCGACTGCCCAGGGCGATCTTCGTTGGTTTAATGGCATTGAATTCCCTGCACACGCTACTCGCTCCGCAAAGGATTGTCCCAATGCAAACGAACTTCGATGGCTGGCAGAAAAGGGAGATCCCCACTGGGATCCATCACTTTGGTCTGTAATGAAACACTTGTATGCCGGTGGTATGTGGTTGAAGAAATTGAATGTGATAGCAGCGGAAAACGGAGGAAGCAACAAGCTCAAGTCTCACGCTCCTGATGGAACAGACTTCGTAAATAATCTGCAAACGGATTTTGGCAAGTTTGTTTATAGTAATACGCAAGTAAAAAGCGGAAAACCTGCTGTTGAAAGCAAGTATATCTACCTGCCTACTTTAGGTTATTTCCGAGAAGGCAAGATGGCCTTTGTAGGAATAAAAGGGTACTTTTGGGCATCTACGCCGAGAAAGACCGGGAATATTCCTATGAAGCAGGCTTATAATATGTATGTGTGCAAAGATGAGGTTCACACCGGTTATGGCGACCGCATCAATGCGCATGTGCAATGGTCGATCTTTTAATATAGATGCCCTACGGGCTACACAATATCTAATATAAGGTACACTTTACTTATTCGGCCGCTGCTTCCTTCGAAGCGGCGGGTCTTGCATTTATTTTCAGTTATATTAAAGCTGAAATAAACTACTGATTAGTCCCAATTCCGGATACGTAATACCAGTTTTTACCTTAAAACTGTTTTAATAAAAAGCCCCAAAAGAGATTATCTTTTGGGCATTGATGCCTGCTAGTCGGCTTAGTAGAGAAAGAAAAAATCCGCAGATAACTTATAGTGGAAGTTTCCGCATTTATGGTATCGCTGACAATAAGGAATCGCAAGTATAAAATGTTACATTTCAATTTTCCACCTTTTAGCATAAGCAATCTCAGTAATGCTAATTCATCTCAAAGCGCTATAAAATGGTGTCTCTACGAGGAGATACTATCGTCTCTACTTGTTGAGACTTACATCTCTACTTGTTGATACAATCGTCTCTACAAGTAGAGACACTAAACATACGCGTGTCTCTACTTTGAAAGCTAAGCTCAGACTAAACTTTTCAGTCTTTTCGTATGTATCGGGAAAAGGTGGATCTGTCTTTACATTAAGACCGTTTCAACAAAACCCTAAAAGAGAATCCTCTTTCGTATAGTTAATGTCAACTATCAATTAAATAACGAAAAGACAATCCTCAAAAATGAATTTGTTGTAAGACTTATTTTCGCAAAACAATTCCTTTTCAACCTAAAACGAAGATCGAAAGGGAGAAATGTGCACTTTTGTCAATCGAAAGCAAAACCTTGCTTCAATCGAATTCAAGTAATTAGCCTAACTTGGTGAAAAAGGCATAAAAAAAGGGATACCTCTGTATCCCAACCTTGTTAACCTTAAATCTAATACTATGAAAAACACGATGCAAAGATACAAGCTTTGGATTCAGAATGCAAGTAATCAGACCTATTTTCTTTCAACATTAAGATTTTTTGCGGAATATAGAAACTTATATGCAATATCCGCTTTGCAATATTTCCGTTTCCAAGACCTTAAAAATCAAATCCTGCTCAAAACCGCGCCCGGCTGCGTAGCGGATGAGCTTTTGCTGCAATTCATATGCTGAATCCGCTTTGACGCTTTTCATCTTTGCTTGCAAGAGACTTTTCAGCGTGTCGTAATAGGCCTCTTCGTCAATCTCCGCAAGCGCCGCTTCGATCTGCCCACTCCCGACGCCTTTCAGTGCCAATGCCTGTCGCGTCTTGAAGCGCCCCCAGCGATCGTAGAGCGTTTTGTCGTGGACGAAAGCTCGCGCATAACGCGTTTCGTCGATGTAGCCTTCAGCTTCGAGCCGATTGAGCAAGGTTTCTGCTTCAGCGTGTGTCAGTCCGCCTTCGATAAACTTGTGCGCCCATTCGGAGCGACAGTATTCTCGCTGCGCACAACGGGATGCTGCGCGTTTGTAAAACTTTTCGGGTGAAATTCTATCTTTTGTCATTTCTTCAAAAACGCTCGACAAACAAACCATAAATGCTGCTTCAGCGCTGTAGCCCAACCGAAATGGGCTGTCATTATGCGTAAGCGTTCCATCAAACTGCGGCGATGATTGCGCGTAGTGGTCCCTTCACTCAAATAATTGGCCACGACGAGGTGCGCATTCAAGAGTTTCAAGTTGCGACGTTCGGCTTCCTGCATAATACGCAAAGTCCAATCGTAATCGGCCGAGAATCGGTAGTTCGTATCATACAAACATTCGCGTGCCAAATCAGTGCGCGCAAAAAAAGCTTGGTGACAAACGAGCATTCCCTCCTTAAAGTCGCGCCACGATAAACGCTCCGGCGGTGTCAGCCGCCGACGCCGCAAAAAATTGCCAAAGCCATCGACCAAGTGAGTATCGCCATAGACCACGGCCGGCTGGGCCTCCTCTTGCGAAATGGCGCGAACGATGCGTGAAAGCGTATCAGTCGCGTAAAAACAATCGCCGGCATTAAGAAAAATCACATAGCGACCGGTCGTTAAGCCCAAGGCTTTGTTCATAGCATCGTAGATGCCTTTGTCAGGTTCGCTCAGGCAATTTATTTCGTGCTTGATTGACGCCGTACTGTTGCGCTCCATATAATGATGTATGCGATTCAGCGTGTCGTCGGTCGAATTTCCGTCGATGATCAAGTGCTCTACGTAAGGATAATCCTGCTCCTCGACGCTGTTAATCGTGCGCCCGATGAGAGCGCCTGCATTGTAGGCCACGGTGGCCACAGTTATTTTCAAAGGTTGACGTGCCATAGTCGGACAGTATGCAGCTCAACGGCAGCAGCATACATATATAGCTGGTTTAAGATGTTTCGTAAATAGCGCGATAACGCGCTGCCACGCGCGCTGCTCCATAGTTGGTTTCCGCCTTGCGGCGCGCATTGAGCGAAAGTTGGGGATAACTGCTCGTCGTTAAGACCTCAAAGAGTCGGCGCGCCAAGGCTTCGGCGTCAGCCAAGGGCACAAGATAGCCGTTGAGGTCATCGTCTACCATCTGCGGCAGACCTCCGACGCGGAAGCCCACGCAAGGCAGGCCGCAAGCCATCCCTTCAGCAATCGTATTGGGCAAATTATCCATCAAAGTGGGCATTGCCAGCACGTCGGCCGCTCTGTATAAGAGTCGCATCTGTTCTGCTTGCGAAACATAGGCCTGCGGATAAACCGAACAAGGAAAGCGCTCCGCCGCTATCGCGGCTTCGCGGCCCGCCAAGACGACGCCCCAGTCGGCTTTTCTCCCAGGCTGCGCCGCCATCAAACGGTTTGCAGCTTCAATCAAGTATTGAATGCCTTTTTTTTCATCCGTCACGCGATAAGCCACAAAGAGAATCAGCCGCTTATCCTGCGGAAGGCCGAGCGCGGCACGCGCCTCCGCCTTGCTTCCGGGCGAGAAAAATTGCGTATCTATGGCGTTGGGAATGCTAAACACCTCCGAAGCGCGCAACAGTGGCGCTTGGCGGGCCAGATCAGCAAGCCAATTGCTGCAAGCCACAATCTTCAAGCGCGCCGCACCGTAAGTAAGCATTTTTTTCTCAAACGTTTGCCGCGATAAGTCCTGCGCCGCAGGTCGCAAAAGCTTAGGGCAGTTCCCGCAAGAAGCCAGCCAGCCGCGACAATCTTCGGCGTGGTGGCAAATACCTGTGAGCGGCCACATATCATGTAGCGTCCAGACCACTTTCTTCCCCGCCTGCAGCAGTTGGGCAACGGATCGAAGGCTCATCATTCCTTGATTCACCCAATTGAGGTGTACAATATCAGCCTCTTGCACCAAAGTTTGACGCAAAATGTTCGTACCAAAAGCGGCCGTATCCACGACAAAAAGATTCCGCCGCCTGAAGCCGTTGGCCGCCCATACGCCGGCGCGCTCCGCAAGGAAGTTAAAACGCTGCTGAAATCTGCCCGGCAGCGCCACGACGTGCGGATCGGTCGACGTTTTGTCGCGCACGAGCATCGTCGCGTCCAGTCCGTCGCTGCGCAAAGCCTGCATCAGGCGCTTCGTAGCAATAGCTGCGCCGCCCATGTTTTCAGCTGTGTTTACAAGAACTATTTTCAAAATAAAAAGCCCCAGAGACTCGCGTCCCTATATATAATAATGTGTGGACAAAGGTAGTGAGAAAAAGCCGCGCCGCCAAGCGTCTGTCAATTCGGAGCGCGAGTAAGGGCGCAAATGTCTCACTTTCTCCGCCGCTCAAGTTGAAGAAAAATATCGCACAATTCAAAGCCATGACACAAAACAGCCAAAAACGCGCAAAAACGCAACAAAAACTAACAAAAACGCGAGAAAAAAGCGAAATCACTTTTCATTCTCTCCTTCTTATGCATTCTTTTCGTATATTAGCCACCAATAAATCTCCTTAAATTGGTATAACGTAAAAAAACACCCCGACTATGGACGCCATTGCCTCCCTTTGGATGCAGCTATGGAGCGATACGCAGACGCTCCACCAAGCCTTGACCATCCTCATCTTTTTAGTTACGATCATTTTCTTCTTAATCGGTAAAATCAGGTCCGACATTGTCGCCCTCGGCTGTATGGCTGCGCTCATGCTGTGCGGGATTGTGACGCCCAAGGCCGCACTCAGCGGCTTCGCCAACACGGCCGTCATCATCATGGTCTTTCTTTTCGTCGTCGGAGGTGCTATTTTCCAGACCGGATTGGCAAAATATATTGCCGGACGCTTCCTGCGCTTGGCCGGAACCAACGAGAAAAACCTCTTTTTTGTCGTGATGTCCGTCACCGCAGTCGTAGCGGCCTTCGTCAGCAATACGGGCACCGTCGCCATGCTCCTACCTATCGTCCTCGCCATGGCTAAAACGGCAGGCGTAAATCCCTCCCGCTTGATGATGCCTTTGGCTTTCGCTTCGAGTATGGGCGGCGTTTTAACACTGATAGGCCACACCGCCCAACTTGATTGTCGATGGTTACCTCCGCGACAATGGGCGCCCGGGTTTCGGCTTCTTCGAATTTACGCCGATTGGTCTTGTCCTGCTCCTCGTAGGCCTGATTTGCCTCTACCCGCTCTGCAAATTATTGCTTTCGTCAAAGGGTAAAAGCGAAGATGATGCGAACGACGACAAGTCGCTCAACGAATTGCTCCACGAATATTCGATCGACAACAAAATATATCGCTTACAGATTAAAGGAGAGAGCCATCTGGTGGGCCATTCCGTTGGCGAACTCGAGATTCACCAGCGTTACGACGTTCGTTTGCTTGAAATAAGGCGCGCCAGAAGGTCGGCTTTTTTCAACGCACACTTGCAAGAGGGCGTCTTGCCCGATACGATCTTCCGCCTCGGCGATACGCTTTACGCCGTGGGCAAGCCTGAGAGCATCGAGGCCTTTGCAAAGCATTGCGCACTCACCATCTGCCACGACAAAGCTACAGAAGAGAACAGCCAATTAGACTTCTACGAACTGGGAATGGCTGAAATGCTGCTCCTGCCTGAGTCGCATTTCATCGGCCAAACGCTGAGAGGAATGAACTTTCGAAAGAATTTCGGCGTCAATGTCGTGGCCATTAAGCGCGGAGACGAATATGAATACGACGAAATCCAAGATGTGACATTAAAAACGGGCGATATGCTCCTCGTTCATGGTGATTGGCACGGCATAGAAGGGCTTTCTCGAAAGCGTCGCGAATGGGTTACGATCGGCCGCCCTCAAGATATAGCCGAAAATGAGCCGCTCACCCACAAAGCCCCCTTGGCCAGCATCATTATGATCTTAATGATTATTGCGATGGTCTTTGCAGATCAGATCGGCGTAGCGCCCGTCACGTCCGTCATTACCGCCGGCGTCCTCATTGTCTTGACGCGCTGCATCCGATCAGCCGATGCCGCCTATCGAGCCATAGGTTGGGAGAGCATCGTGCTCATTGCTGCGATGATGAGTATGTCTGTAGCACTGAGCGAGACAGGACTTTCAAAGATCATAGCCGATTCTATCGTCAGCGGCCTCCAATCTTTCGGTCCTTACGGCGTATTGGCGGGCGTCTATCTCGTCACTTCGCTGCTCTCAACTTTTTTAAGCAATTCGGCTACGGCTATCCTGGTAGCCCCGATCGCTTGGGAAGCAGCCGCAAAACTGGGCGTAGACCCCCACGCCTTTATGATGACGGCTGCCGTGGCCGCAAGTGCGGTCTTTGCCACACCGATCTGCACGCCGCCCAACGCCATGGTGATGACGGCCGGCCGATATACCTTCGCCGACTATATGCGTGTAGGCGTCCCGCTCCAAGTGATTATGATGATCGTCTCCCTCTTGGTCATCCCCTTCTTCTTCCCGCTGTAAACGTACCGGTTCGGCAGCGAAAGACAATGTATCAAGTCTGCCGACGCGCTGAAATCATAATGCGGCCGACGTACGCGAATTTTCCGTGCGTCGGCTTTTTTCGTGCCAACGAGCCACTTCTTTTAGCGGCGCACGCTCATTTTCAGGCCAACGATTCACGCCCCTCGCACAGGCATTGATCGCGCGATCCGGCCGACTTATTCAAAAACGATTCCGGCTAATTTTTAATAACTAAATCACTGACTACCAATCCTAAAACATCATACAAAATTAGACCTCGGACCAACTTCTTGAGTTTTTCATCACGAGCGCAAACCTTTTTTATCGTGAGCGTAAACCTTTGCTCTCACGAGCGCAAACCTTTGTCATCGTGATAAAAAACATAAGCAGCCCACGCTTCGCCCGTTGTATTTGAGCCGAAGGCAGAAAGACATCAAGTCCTCCGCATGCGCCATCAAGACCGGCTCATTTGCCCGCAATATGCAGGCCTCGACATAAGCCGTCAATGTCTTCCGGAAATGCGTAAAAAGAATGAAAAACCTTTGCCTATCAAGCGGTTTGCCTTACTTTTGCAACTTGAATGATGATATAATTTATGAAAATTCGCATTTCCCTCGCTTTATGTTTGCTGCTTGCAGCCTTCGTTTCCACCTCTTGCATTCGCCAAGAGGCAGCTAATGCCGAATGCGACATAGTTGGTGTAGACAGTATTTGGTTGGCCGCGCAGCCCGCGGGATTTATTACGGGCAATCCGCTGATTCGCAACAACAGCGTTACGTTCTTGGTGCGTAAAAATGCCGACCGCACACATCTGAATCCGGCTTTCTACATCACGCCGCGCGCACGGCTCTTTTTATAAGGACGCTGCGGGCAAACGCCCCTTTGACGCCACGGAATATCATGACTTCACTACACCTCAAACTTACGTCGTGGTCTCTGAAGACGGCGCTTGGGAGAAGGAGTATAAAGTGAGCTTTGAAGATCCGCAACCCATCGACAGCACAGACTTTGAGCATTTTGGCTACGATGAACGTTCGCAATATCAAATCCTGTATCAAACGCAAACGGATGGAAGCCTGAACGCCAACATCTGGGCCAGCGGCAACGGAGGCTTTGCGCTGACGGGTATGGCCCACACGCCGGAAGATTACCCGACCACTTTCATTGACGGCGGGGTGAAGGGTCGCTGCGCCAAGTTGGAGACCAAGAGTACGGGTTCGTTTGGCAGCCGCGTGAAGATGCCCATAGCGGCCGGCAACTTGTTTATCGGCGAGTTTAAGGTAGCCCAAGCGATGCTCTATCCGCTCAAAGCCACGCGCTTTGGCCTCCAATTGGTCAAGAGCGAGCCACTTTCGCTCAGCGGATATTATAAGTATAAGGCGGGGAAATACGATGACCGACAAAAACGGTCAAGTCTTGGCGGGCCGTAAAGATACGTGCGACATTTATGCCGTACTCTACGAGGTCGATCCAACCCACTTCGTGCCGCTGCAGGGCGACGACGTGCTGAGCAATCCGCGCATCGTCTCCATCGCAAGGCTCGATAACCCCGGCGAACCCGAACAATGGACGCATTTTAGCACGCCTTTCCGTTATCAAACAGGGAAGTCGTTCGACGCCGGCCGTATGCGCCGCAATGGATATGCAATCGCCGTGGTTATGACTTCGAGCCGGCAGGGCGCATTCTTTGAAGGCGCCGTCGGATCCACACTTTACCTCGACAATATTAAGATTACGTGGAAGCAATGAAAAGACTCTCTATCCTCTGCACCCTCTTTGCGGCAACGGTCTTCGGTTCTCTTTCAGCCCAAACGGTAGATACGCTCGAGATAAGCGCACCGAAGCCGTCAAAACGCTATCCGCGAGACACGGATCACAACCTGATTCGCGCCGCACTCAAAGGTTGGCACATTTCTATCGGTGCAAGCGCCGCACTGGGCGGAGCTGCGCCGCTCCCGATGCCGCGGTCGATTCGCGAAATCGAGGGGTATAACCCGCTGCTCAATCTTTCGATCTACGGAATGGTACATAAGCGCTTCGCACAATCGCCCTTCGGACTCAATATCGCACTGCGCTTGGAGAATAAAGGGATGAAGACGCGCGCCAACGTGAAGAACTATCACATGGAAATGACGGCCGACGACGGAGGCTATATGGAGGGCGCCTGGACCGGACATGTGATGACGAAATACAAGGCTACGTATCTCACGATCCCGATTACCTTGACTTATGACGTATCGCCGCGGTGGATACTCAATACAGGGCCGTATTTTAGCCTGCTGCTCGAAGGCAATTTCAATGGCGAAGCCTACGATGGCTATATCCGGCACCACAATCCTACGGGCGAGAAGGCCTATGTCTCACACGCGACGTACGATTTCGGACGCAAGCTGCGCAAATTCGCGTGGGGCTGGCAGATTGGCGGAACTTTTCGCGCCTATAAGCATCTTAGCGTGACGGCAAACTTGGATTGGAATCTCAATGGTTTGTTCCCGACAGATTTTGAAAGCATCACCTTCCCGCTCTATCCCATCTACGGCAATCTGGGCTTTGCCTATCAATTCTAAAGCCGACCGGCCGCATACGAAACAAGAACAATCAACGACAAAATAGAATTATGAGAAGAACATTACTTAGCCTGCTACTCTTAGTTGGCATCTTTGCGACGATTAAAGCAGAAGATTTGACGCCCAAAGCTGAGGGCACGTACAGCGGATCGCTCTTTATTTCTCTGGGAGCGCCCATTGACGACTCGACAGAGGGATTGCCGAACCAGACAGTCAGCATTGAGCGCGTCGGAGAAAACCTTGTGCGCTTCACACTCAAGAATTTTTCCTTCGCAGCCGGAATGGAACTGGGCGACATTGAAATTGACCAAGTGGGTATCCATTCTGAAGGCGACAAAATCAAGTTTGCCACGACTGCGCCCAAGAATGTATCTTTTATGGGCGGAGCTGTAGAAGCTACGGTTAAGATCAACGGCGACAACAGCTTTATCCAAGGCGACAGTGCCAGCATCGACGTCGACGTAGTTTGGCTCAACGACGGCCAAGGCGGAAGCGGCACGCCGATCTACGTACGTTTCGCCGGCAAGAAGCAGACTTCAGCCATCGAAAACGTGAAGGCCGACCGCCGCGATGCGAAACTTTACGACCTGCAAGGCCGCCCCGTGCAAGGAGAACCCAAACGCGGCGTCTTCGTACGCAACGGCAAGAAAATAATTCTGCGTTAAAGCCCGCACAAAGCCTTACATCGCCGCGCGGAAGCACGTCTTTCGGCGCGGCGATCGCATTTTCAGCCGCCAAATCCCCAACATCCTCCGCCCAAGCCCCAACATAAAAACACGCATCACGCACCGCCGCATCACTTCTCCCCGCCTTCACGCGTTAAAACATTGAATTTGTTGTATATTTGCATAGATATTGACGCTCAATAGCCCCATATACAACAACAAAAAAGGAATTCTCGTGAAAAAAACCGTATATATAGCGCTTGCATACCTATTAAGCATCGTCTTACTCGTAGCTTTGATGCCACGACAAAAGAAAATCGCCTTCGATTATGAGGAAGGACGGCCCTGGAAACACCTTCCGCTAATCGCCAACTACGACTTCCCGGTCTACAAAAGCGAAGCTACGATCGCCATGGAGCGAGATAGCGCGATGAAAACTTTCCAGCCGTTCTACAGCGTCAACATGCAGACGGCGCAGATCGAAGTGCGCCTCTTCAGGGCCGACTACAAAAAGGGCATGTTCCAGAAAGTGCCCGACAACTACGCACACTACGTCGCCGAGATGCTCGCAAAAGTCTACCAAGCCGGAATCGTATCGACCGAGGGTATGAGCGAGCTGATGCGCAACGGCTCCACGTCCATCCGCATCGTAAACGGGAAAGAGGCAGTCTCGGTTCCCGTCTCCGGCATCTACTCCACGCGCACCGCCTACGAGTATATTATGCACAACGATACGATCAATTATCGCCGAGATATACTTATGCGCTGTAATATCAACAACTATCTGACGCAAAACCTGCTTTATGACGTCAAACGAACCGACGGCGCGAAAGCAGATCTCATCAGCAGCATATCAGCGGCCAACGGAATGGTCCTCAAAGGCCAGCGCATCATCGACCGCGGCGAGATTGTCTCGGCGCGGCAAAAGCAATTGATCGACTCGTACACAAAAGAGAGCAAGCGGCGCAGCGAAATACGCACCGACTTCTGGGAGCAAGTCAGCGGGCAAGCGCTTTTGGTCTTCCTCATCTTGGGTTTCTTCCCCATTTATCTGAAAATGTTCCGCCCCGACTATATCCGGTCGACCTCCACCTTGCTCTTTTTCTTCACGCTGCTCGTACTTTTTCCGCTGCTGACGTACAGCATCGTCCGCTTCTCCCTCTCTGCGGTCTACATTATCCCCTACGCCATCGTCCCCTTCTTCATCCGCATCTTCCTCGACTCGCGTACGGCCACGATGGCCCTGATCATCGTCGTCCTGCTCTCGGCTATCGGGGTGCAGATGTCGTTTGAGTTCATCTTACTCCAACTCTACATGGGCCTTACCGCGATTTACGGCATCCGCGAACTGACGCAGCGCAGCCAGATCATACGCGTCGTCGGCTTAGTCTTTATTGTAGGTATGGTTGCCCAGCTGGCGCAAGATATGCTCGAAGGCCTGTCGTTTTCCCAACTAAGCCTCTACCGCTATCTCTTCATCACGTTCAGCTGCATCCAGCTCCTTTTTGCCTACCCCTTGATGTACCTCATCGAGCGCGTATATCGCTTCACCTCAAGCGTAACGCTCATTGAGTTGACCAACATCAACCACCCCCTGCTTCGGCGTATGTCCAAGGTGGCCCAAGGTACGCTCAACCATTCTATGCAGGTGTCCAACTTAGCTGCAGAAGTGGCGCTGAAAATCGGAGCCAGCTCTCAGCTTGTACGAACCGGCGCCCTCTATCACGACATTGGGAAGATGCTCAACCCACTCTTCTTCACGGAGAATCAGAACGGCGTCAACCCCCACGATGCGTTGGAAGCGAAAGATGGATTTTCGAAAGAGGAGCGCAGCGCACAGATCATCATCGGCCACGTCACGGAAGGCCTCCGCTTGGCTGAAAAGCACCATCTCCCGAAAAGCATCTGCAACTTCATACGCACGCACCACGGGCGTGGAAAAGTGAAATACTTCTACATACAATGGCAAAACGAGCACCCCGACGAGACGCCGCGCGACGCGCTTTTCACCTACCCGGGTCCTAATCCGACAACCAAAGAACAAGCTATTCTGATGATGTGCGACGCCGTAGAAGCCAGTTCGCGCAGCTTAAAAGAATACACGAAGGAGAGTTTGACCGAGCTGGTCAATCGCATCATCGACACGCAAGTGGCCGACGGCGCCTTCCTCCGATGCCCCATCACCTTCCGCGACATTTCCGACGCGAAAGACGTATTGATCGACAACCTCAAGACGATTTACCACACGCGCATCGCCTATCCTACGCTCCACCCGCACCAAGAAGAGCGCCCGGCGCGCACACGCCGTCGCGGCGGAAGCCTTTTCACCTCCTTGCGGCGCAATTCGTAGGCCGCCGGTGGTGCATCGTGGCCCCACACATCTATATATAGGCACACGCCGTTTGCTTTGTGCTTGATTTCTACAAAGGTCTGCTTCGGCAGGCCTTTTTGTAGCCTGTCAGCGGGCCGGCGATGATGCGGCCATCGCACTTTCGGAAAATAATAGTCGGAAAACGGCGGCCGGACCATTTACCGCCCATCGCTGCCGGCAAGCCGCTACACGCTGCACGCCCATCCGCGATCAACGCTTCGGCAAGGGCGTTTTCAAGGGTTAGGCAATGCCTCACAATAGGGCGCATATAAAAACTTACAGCTCAACGATTTGCAGCACAAAGCATCGACTTCGATCCTTTTTGATCACGATAAAAAAGGTTTGCGCTCACGATAAAAAAGGCTTGCGCTCGTGATGAAAAAGGTGTACGCTCGTGATGAAAAAGGTTTTAATTGCGACGGCAAACGCAAAAAGCACACCGGAGGCGCGCGCAAAACCCCATGTTTGGCCCATAAAAACCAATGGTTCATCGTCGAATATCCCTATTTCCTTGATCACGTGTCGGCCCCGCCGGCCGCGCGCAAAGGTGAGCATCGCCGCCCCCTTGCCGAAAGGCTAAAAAAACCGATGGCCGTAATCTGAAAACAGACTACGACCATCGGCCAACCAAACGCTGAGGCTGCGCGTGCCTCAATTTATTTTTCCAATTTCCACGTTGCGCCGTCCTTCGTATCCTTTACGGCGAAGCCAAGCGCAGCCAAGTCGTCGCGAATCTTGTCGCTCGTAGCCCAATCTTTGGCGGCCTTGGCCTGCTGCCTTACGTCGAGCAGGAGATCTACGGCCTTGCCAAAACTTTCCTCGCGCTGCGCGTTGCCGTCAGTCTCAGGCTTGAGTCCTAACAAGTCGAAAGCAAACAGACTGAAGACGCGCTTCAGAGCTTCCAAGCCGTCGGGCGTGATCGTCGTCTGCTTGTCGGCCACTTGGTTGATCAGTCGGCACGCGTCGAAAAGGTGACTGATCACGATGGGCGAGTTTAGGTCGTCGTTTAAGGCTGCATAGCAGCGCTCCGACAGACCTTCGGCATAGTTTTCCGTAATTTCGCCGCCGTCGTTACCCTCTAAGCGCCCCAAAGTGGCGAAGCCCTCCATCAGGCGATCGAGGCCCTTGCGACTGGCCTGTAGCGCTTCGTTGGAAAAGTCGACCGTTGAGCGATAATGGGCTTGCAAAATAAAGAAACGAATGGTCATCGGCGAATAGGGCTGGTCCAGTTTCGGGTGATCGCCGGTAAAGAATTGCTCCAGCGTAATGAAATTGCCGAGACTTTTCCCCATCTTCTGGCCGTTGATCGTGATCATATTGTTGTGCATCCAGTAGCGCACCATTTGTTCTCCTTCGGCCGCGACGGCTTGCGCGATCTCGCATTCGTGATGTGGGAAGACGAGGTCCATTCCCCCGCCGTGGATATCGAAATGATCGCCCAAGTACTTGCGTCCCATAGCCGTACATTCGCAATGCCAGCCCGGAAAGCCGTCGCCCCAAGGAGATGGCCAGCGCATAATATGCTCCGGACGAGCTTTTTCCAAAGGGCGAAGTCTACTTGATTGCGCTTTTCGTCTACACCGTCCAATGTTCGGCTCGCGTCAATGGTATCTTCGAGGTTGCGCCCCGAGAGTATGCCGTAGCGATACTTGGTGTTATATTTTTCTACATCGAAGTAAATCGACCCGTTGCGCTCATATGCGTAGCCGTTATCAAGGATTTTTTGCACGAGCGCTTCTTGTTCGATAATGTGACCTGAAGCTTGCGGCTCAATACTGGGCGGCAGGACGTTGAGATCGTCCATTGCTTTGTGAAAACGGTTACTATAATGCTGCGCAACCTCCATCGGCTCGAGCTGTTCGAGCTTCGCCTTCTTGGCAATCTTGTCTTCGCCTTCGTCGGCATCGTGCTCGAGGTGGCCAACGTCAGTTATGTTGCGCACGTAGCGCACCTTGTAGCCTTCGTTCTTTAACAAGCGAAACAGCAGGTCAAAGGTGATGGCCGGACGAGCGTGACCCAGATGCGGATCGCCATAGACCGTCGGCCCGCACACGTACATCCCGACGCGGCCGGGGTGTAAAGGCTTAAATTCTTCTTTCTTGCGCGTCAGCGTATTGTGGATAAATAATTTGTGCTCAGTCATAACCTAATCTTAACGTTGATGAAGTGCAAAGTTACGAAACCCCAACGATTTATAAGTAAAAGGCGAGGTGAATCTTTCCGACAACGACTTCTGCCTATGCTGATTGCGCGCCATGGAAATCGGGTTACCACCGCGCAAAGGCGGGAACGCGGCGACCGATGGTGGGAGCGCGATACGAAAAAGCCGACCCGCGGCGTGCGTGGGTCGGCCCTATATATATAATAATGTGTCGGGGCGGTTCAGAACAAAGCCTTCTGCGTGCTGTGGAGCGTCAGCATATCGCGCGGCACGACTTTTCGGACCTCTTCAACAATAAGATCGCGCAGCGTCGTGCGAATAAAATCTTTGTTGGTCAACAATACGATTTTGCGCGTCGGCACGGGGATGGCGAAAGGACGAACCAGCGGGCGCCGACTCTCATCTAATTGCAGCATAGCCAACTCAGGGATGAACGTAACGCCCTTTCCTTTCTCGACAAGTCGCATAAAGGTTTCTATACTTCCTAAGTTGTAGGCCTTTTTGCTGTGTGAAGCGGCTTTAAGTTGGCAGAATTTGACCAGCTGATCGCGGAAACAGTGGCCTTCATCCAACAGCCATAAATATTCGTCTTTAAGATCTGCGGATTTAATCGAACTCTTGGCGGCGAGGGGATCGCTTTCGGCGATGTAGGCCAAGAATTGTTCGTAAAAAAGCGTGTGTGCGTTGAAGCGATCCATATCTTCGAGTTCTGCCACAATGCCGGCGTCGATCTCGTTCTGATCCAAAGCGCGCTTAATCTCGGCCGTCTTCATCTCAATAAAGCGCACGTCGGTGTCGGGATAGGTTTGCATCAACTGCGGCAAGAATCTTGGCAACAAATAAGGCGCTATCGTGGGCAGAATGCCAATGCTAAAAGTGCCTTTGAGCGAATGTTGCGCCTCGTTGACGGCTTCTTTGAGGCGCTGAGCACGCTGCAGAATTTCCTCAGCCCGCTCTAAGATGATCAAACCGACAGGGTGTGGGCGTCACGGGCTGCTTGCGGCGCTCGAAAAATCTTTGCGCCCAATTCTTCTTCGAGCTTTTGTATCATCGCGCTGAGCGTCGGCTGCGTCACGCCACACGCATCGGCGGCCTTGGCAAACTGACGGTGGCGCGCAAGGGCGATAATATACTCCAATTGTTGCAGGGTCATAGTAAGGAATTATGGTTTGCAAATATACAAAGTTTGAGTTTAACGGCGCGTAGTCTTGACGGCTTTCTACAGATCGGCTTCTGCAAAGATTAACTTAAAATCTGAAGCGCCACGCATTTATTTTTCAAGCCGCGACGTTTTTTTTGTTTTTTTCTCGCTCAATATACTGATATTCGGATGTTTATACCCAATTATAGATTTCTTCAATAAGGATATAGAAATTCTCTGTTGCGAAAGAAAACATACTACTCTACCTTTGCATCATCAAACAGAAAGAAAGCGGCAACGAAAGTCGACTCTACGATTTCAAAACCGCAAACATAACAATTAAAAGAGAAAGATTATGAAGAATGAAATGCCAAAACTGCCCTACGAATTCAACGCGCTTTCGCCGGTAATCAGTGAGCAGACGATGAACTTCCATTACGGAAAACATTTGCAAAACTACGTGAACACCTTGGCCAATCTTGTGAAAGATTCTGACTTGGAAGGAAAATCCGTAGAAGAGATTGTGAAGCAAGCGCCCTTGGGCCCGATCTACAACAACGCAGGCCAGGTGCTCAACCACACGCTTTACTTCACGCAGTTCAAGCCCGCATCGGCCGACAATCGTCCGGAAGGCCGCTTGGCTCAACTTATCGAAGAGGCGTTCGGAAGTTTCGACGACTTCAAGCAGCAATTCGCGCAGGCAGCCGCTACACTCTTCGGCTCCGGCTGGGCTTGGCTTTCGCAAGACGAAGCAGGCAAACTCGTCATCACGAAAGAGCCCAACGGCGACAACCCTTTGCGCGCCGGACTCAATCCGCTCGTCGGCATCGACGTATGGGAGCACGCTTACTATCTTGATTTCCAAAACCGCCGTGTGGATCACATCGCATCACTTTGGGATATCATCGACTGGAAGACCGTTGAAGCACGCCTCAAGTAAGAAATTTTCGGAACACAACAATCACAACATACAATTACATTAAAACAACATCACAATGGAATCAATAATCAATGCACAAATGCCCGAATTCAAAGTTCAGGCATACCACAACAACGAGTTCGTAACCGTATCCAGCGACGACTTGAAAGGCAAATGGGCCGTTTTCTTCTTCTATCCTGCCGATTTCACCTTCATCTGCCCGACGGAACTTGAGGATCTCGCCAGCAAATATGAAGAGTTGAAGAAAATGGGTGTCGAAGTATTCTCCGTAAGTACCGACAGCCACTTCGTACACAAAGCTTGGCACGACACTTCAGAGCGTATTCGCAAGATCAACTACCCGATGTTGGCCGACACGAAGGGCGATTTGAGCCGCGGCTTCGGAGTTTACATTGAAGAAGAAGGAATGGCATATCGCGGCACGTTCCTCGTAGATCCCGAGGGCAAGATTAAGCTCGCCGAGATCCAAGACAACAGCATCGGCCGCAATGCAGACGAACTCGTAAGAAAGGTTAAGGCCGCTCAATTCGTAGCTGCGCACCCCGGCGAGGTATGTCCCGCTAAGTGGAACGAAGGTCAAGAGACCCTCAAGCCCAGTATCGACTTGGTTGGCAAGTTATAAGGAGCACAACAACCATAATATATTCCCTTTAAGCCTCTCTCTTGCAAAAGCAATCCTTTTTAGGAGAGAGGCTTTTTGATTCTCAAAAAAAGACTTTTCATTATGCTGGAAGCAGGTATCATACAACAATTGCGAGGTATTTTTTCTACGCTCGCTCATCATATTACGTTTCGCGCGACGTTGGCTACGGGCCGACCGGAGAATGCAGATTTGCGCGCTTTCTTGGAAGACGTAGCTGCCGTTTCTGATCACATCGACTGCACCTTTGAAGAGGCGCAGACGCAGCAAAGTCTTTTTTCGATTTTGCTCGACGGCCAAGAGACGGGCATCCGCTTCCGCGGCATCCCCAACGGGCACGAATTTACGTCGCTCCTCCTTGCCGTACTCAATGCCGACGGACAGGGCAAGAATCTCCCCGATGAGAGCACCGCGCGCCGCATCAAGGCTTTGCAAGGCCCCGTTCGCTTGACGACTTACGTATCGCTCACGTGCACCAACTGCCCCGACGTCGTGCAGGCCCTCAACGTGATGGCTTTGCTCAATCCGGCTATCGAGCACGAAATGGTCGACGGCGCCCTGTATCAAGAAGAGGTCGACAAGCTCGCCATTCAAGGCGTGCCGGCCGTATATTTGGACGGCAAACTCCTCCACAGCGGGCGCGGCAATCTGGGCGAACTACTCGAAAAACTGAGTGAGACGGTTGGTGAGGCGGAAGATGCCGACGCGCAACCCATCGAGCACCATTATGATCTCCTCGTCTTAGGCGGAGGTCCGGCCGGCGCTTCAGCCGCCATCTATTCGGCTCGAAAGGGGCTGAAAGTGGCAGTCGTAGCGCAACGCATCGGCGGACAAGTAAAGGAGACGACGGCTATCGAGAACCTCATTTCCGTCACACGCACCACCGGCGAAACGCTGGCATCCGATTTGCGCAAACATATGGACGCTTACGGCATCGACATCTTCGAAAACAGAACTTATCAAAGCCTTTCGCTGGAAGGCAAGGAGAAGAGTGTCGAAGTAGGAGGACGAGAAAAATTCTTCGCTCCGGCCGTTATTATCGCAACGGGCGCCAATTGGCGAAGACTTAACGTCGACGACGAGGCCAAATACATTGGGCACGGGGTACACTTCTGCCCGCATTGCGATGGCCCGTTCTATAAAGGAAAAGACGTGGCCGTAGTGGGGTGGCGGCAACTCCGGCATCGAGGCTGCCATCGACTTGGCCGGCATCTGCCGACACGTCACCGTGCTCGAGTTTCTCGACACGCTAAAGGCCGACACCGTATTGCAGGAAAAGCTCAAACAGCTGCCCAACGTCGATGTCTATCTATCTACCGAGACGAAGCAGGTCATCGGCGACGGCGACAAGGTCACGGCGATCCGCATCGCAGACCGCACCAACGGCGAGGAGAAAACCATCGACCTTGATGGTATTTTCGTACAAATAGGTCTGATGCCCAACAGCGCCCCCTTTGCCGACAGCCTGGAAACAACGCCGCGCCGCGAGATAAAGATCGACGAATACTGCCGCACCTCCCTCCCCGGCGTCTATGCAGCCGGCGACGTTTCGAGCGTGCCCTACAAGCAAATCGTCATCGCAATGGGCGAAGGCGCGAAAGCTGCCCTCTCGGCCTTTGAAGACAGAATGAGAACGTAGAGATACATATTATCGGTTTGACACATTTCATTATCTATTCTCTATTTGTGGAAGTCCCGTCCTCTCTTGTTGAGGGCGGGACTTTTCTCTTCTTCTCCGGCAAGCGGCCGATCGACCTTCGCGGCCTCATCCGTGCGCGAGGCGTCGCCTCCGGCCCGCAGCGTTTGCCGTCAGCCCATTCTTCTACTTATTTAGGTTAAGATACGCCTGCAAACACCTTGCATTTGCTCTGCCCGCAACCTATGAATACAAGGCCGACATCCGACGTCGCACCTTTGCGCTCACGATAAAAAGCATTTGCGCTCGTGAGAACAAAGGTGTGCGCTCACGATAAAAAAGGTTTCACCTCACGAGCGCAAACCTCCGCACCCAATGCTGCGGCCGCTAAAAGTCGATGCTCGATAGTCCATCATCACATTGCGCGTCGTTTGTAGCCCATCTTCGTCCGCTCCCCAAACTCCTATGCCGACCACGGGCGCGCCGGCAGCATCGGCAAAAGGGCCGAAAAAGCGGGCCGCCCACCAAGGGGTCAGCCCGCTCCTACTTTATCAATTTGAGGTTTATTTCAAAACACCCAATTCCTTGCCCACCTTGATGAAGGCTGCGATGCACTTGTCGAGTTGCTCACGCGTATGGCCGGCACTCAATTGCACGCGGATGCGAGCCTCGCCCTTCGGAACGACAGGATAGTAGAAGCCCGTCACGTATATACCCTCCTCTTGGAGTTTGGCAGCATATTTCTGCGAAAGCGGAGCATCGTAGAGCATCACGGCGCAGATGGCGCTCTGCGTCGGCTTGATGTCGAAGCCGGCAGCCATCATCTTGTCGCGGAAGTATTCTACGTTTTCTACCAAACGATCGTGGATTTCGTTGCTCTCGCCCAACATCTTGAACGTTTCGATGGCAGCGCCGACAATGGCGGGCGCAACGCTGTTGGAGAAGAGATACGGACGACTGCGTTGGCGCAAGATGTCGATAATCTCCTTGCGGCCTGTCGTGAAACCGCCCATTGCACCGCCAAAAGCCTTACCGAGTGTGCCGGTGTAGATGTCTACGCGGCCGTAAGTCTTGAAAAATTCGCTGACCCCGTGACCCGTTGCGCCGACAACGCCGGCTGAGTGGCTCTCGTCAACCATTACGAGCGCGTTATATTTCTCTGCTAAATCGCAGATCTTATCTAATGGTGCTACATTGCCATCCATAGAGAAAACACCGTCAGTACAGATGATGCGGAAGCGTTGCGCTTGCGCCTCTTTCAAGCAGCGCTCGAGATCTTCCATATCAGCGTTGGCATAACGATAGCGCTTGCGCCTTGCAGAGACGGACACCGTCGATGATGGATGCGTGGTTGAGGGCGTCGGATATGATGGCATCATCTTTCGTCAAAAGCGGTTCAAACACGCCGCCGTTCGCGTCGAAGCAAGCTGCGTAGAGGATGGTGTCGTCCGTCTTGAAGTAGTCGGAAATAGCGGCTTCGAGCGTCTTGTGTCCGTCCATCGTGCCGCAGATGAAGCGCACGGACGACATACCATAGCCGCGCTTGTCCATCATGTCCTTGGCAGCTTGAATAAGTCGAGGATGGTTGGAGAGTCCGAGGTAGTTGTTGGCGCAGAAGTTGATCACCTCCTTGCCGGCTACGTTGATCGCCGCTGCTTGCGGGCTTTCGATGATACGTTCACTCTTGTAGAGACCTGCATCTTTGATCTCCTGCAACTGAGCTTGCAGGTGCTTTTGAAATTCTCCGTACATTTGTGTATAGTATTAAATGAATATAGTTATGACAACAGATTTCAGTCTACGCAATCTTATACGGCAGAGCCTTCAATCAGCCTGAAAAGAGCAGAAACTGCTACCATCTCAGCCGAAAATCGCGCTAACCACAGCACAAAGTAAGTTCTTTTTATCGAATTTATCAAGTTGGTGCTATGAAATCTTGAAAAAAAAACGTTACTTTGCAACAACTTTAATTTAACTCTTAATTTCCTTGATATGAAAAATATCCTTGTCATTGGCTCTACGGGCCAAATCGGCTCAGAGCTGACAATGAAACTGCGCAGCATTTACGGTAATGATCACGTAGTCGCAGGTTACATTACAGGACAAGAACCTACGGGCATTCTTTTAGAAAGCGGACCGTCGGCATTGTGCGACGTAACGGACGGCGAAGCTATTGCTGCCGTTGTGAAGCAATACAATATCGACGCTATCTACAACTTGGCGGCGCTGCTTTCCGTCGTAGCAGAGCGCAAACCGCTGCTGGCGTGGAAAATCGGCATCGATGGGCTGCTGAAAGTCTTAGAAGTGGCGCGCGAGAACAATTGCGCGGTCTTCACGCCCAGCTCTATCGGTTCGTTTGGTCCGGAAACACCGGCCGACAGTACGCCGCAGGATACCATACAACGACCCCGCACGATTTACGGTGTGAGCAAGGTGACGACAGAGTTGCTTAGCGATTATTATCATCGCAAGTACGGCACAGACACGCGCAGCGTGCGCTTCCCGGGTTTGATCTCCAACGTAACGCCTCCGGGTGGCGGCACGACAGACTACGCTGTCGACATTTATTATAGTGCTGTGCGCGGCGAGAAGTTTGTTTGCCCGATCGGCAAAGGCACAATGATGGATATGATGTATATGCCTGATGCGCTCAATGCTTGTGTGCAGCTGATGGAAGCTGATCCCGCTCGCCTCGTACACTACAATGGTTTCAACATTGCCAGCATGAGTTTCGATCCGGAAGCGATTTATACGACGATCAAGAAGTATCGCCCGCAATTTGAAATGGTTTACGAGGTAGATCCTTTGAAGCAAAGCATCGCAGATAGCTGGCCCAACAGTTTAGATGACTCTTGCGCTCGCCAAGAATGGGATTGGAACCCGCAATATGACCTCGATTCGATGACGAAAGATATGTTGGAGAAATTGGAAGCGCGCTTGCTGAAGTAAAATATCCGACAAAGCAATATTTAATTTGTCCGAGCGGAGGCTGCTTTGCGGTCTCCGCTCGATTGTTTGCACCTCGCGCGCACGATATATATAATGTGTATGATTACAAATCGAATGTTGTGGGCGTAGAAGTTTATAGGCGCGCCGCAGGATGGAAATTTGCTCGCTGCGGGGTGGAAAATTATGAATCAGCAGACGAATCTTACACGCAAAAAAACGACGCATCTGTTTGGCTGTTTCGATTTTTATAGCGAATATTGCGTAATTAAAAAATCAGATATATGAAAAAAGCAACAATCTTCCTACCTTTACTTATGCTCTTCGGTTTCTTGCTGACGGCTTGCGAAACCAACGAGCCGAAAGTTCCGGATAGCGTACGCCAAAGCATAAAAGGCAACTACAGCGGCCAAGTGGGTATGGTCTCTATCGGGAATAAGCGCGACACCATCCGCACCGCGGCTTTAGCCACTGTGACAGATAAAGAAATCAACATTGATCGCGTGCCCGTAGGTCCGATGGTCGACACGATTTTCGGCGGCGGCACGGCAGCGGCGAGCGGTATCAATACGCTACCAATGAAGATTAAGTACACGATGTACGCGGCTAATCAAGCTTACTACCCGATGCAATTTCAAATGGCCGAATTAAACTTCACCGTGACCCAGGGAAAATTGACACACAAGGTGCTTGTCGTCTTCGAAAGGCCTACTTTCGACAACATGGTCTTTTATTTCCCCGGGAAAGGTCAGCTCGTATTGGAAAGCACGCACAGCTCGTATCATCGTAGATGAAGATGACATCCAAATGTTAGGCAACAAGATCAACCCAAAGCGCAAGTTCAGTTTCCGCTTCCCCACAATCTTAAAAAAATAATCGACTCCGACGAGTCGACCCCTTTGCGTCGAGCAAGGCACATCAAGGCCCTGCTCGGCGCTTTTTGTATGATGGCGGCGGCGCGCCGGATTGGGGCTGACCGCCAGTCTGCTTGAAAAACGCTGTGCTAAACTACCGCCCACTTGTGAGCCTCTGCGCGTCGCTTTTGATTGAGATGCCACCAACGACAATGGCTTTTGACGACAAAATATACCGGCCCGCTACGCTCAATGATAGGCGACGTTTTCGTTTGGCGAGAGCAAACCACTATTTGGTGGGAGCAAACTATCGTTTGATGGGAACAAACCATCGTTTGGCGGGAGCAAACTTTGAGCAATTGCGCCAAACGTAGTCAGATGAAGACTTGCAAGCCGTCATTTTTTAAGACGCGCACCGCCCACTGCGGCCGGCCGCTTTCGAGCAGAAGGGCTTATCGGTGCGGAGCAAGACTATTCGCTCCGATTGCTGAGCAGAATTGACAAAATAAGCCCGAAAAAGCACCTGTTTGCAGCGCTTTTTCGGCGAATTTTATAAGTGTTAGCATTTTGCACTACGTCAATAATAAAAAATTTTAGTCTTTTATTCTGTAAAAAAATTGGAAAATCGAAAATATATCTGTACATTTGCAAGACTAAATAAGACGTCAGCCACTTTTTTAGAGAGTGGGTGGCTGCATGAGTGTAATAATAAGACTAAGGAGACGATGTATAAGCGATTATTCACAGCTTACGGACTGCTGACCCTATTGATCACGTTGGGTAGCTGTTCTTCCGATGAAACACTTGCCACTGAGCGCACCGATATTACGTTTGAAACGGGCGTAGCGCAAAGAGTGATGAATACGACTTGGGATGCCGGAGATAAAATAGGCGTCTTTATGGTGAAAAACGGGACCGGGCTTGATGCTTCCGGCATCGTGGGCGGCGGAGATAACGTGGCCTACACCACAACGACGGGCAACGGCACGTTTACACCGACTGCCGGCGGACTAAAATTTCCCGCTGATGGTTCAGCGGTAGATTTCATTGCCTATTATCCCTACACCGGTAGTTTGGACAATTACACTTATGCCGTAGATCTGACTGATCAGAGGCGTCCCTCCACGATTGATTTGCTTTATGCAAACGATGCAAAGGGCTTTAGCCAGTCATCAAACATCGTGCGCTTGAATTTCCGCCACCAATTGGTGCGCGTAGAGTTGACTATCAAGTCGGCAGACAACAAGCAACTGACGGGGGTGAAGGTAGCCTTGAACGACCAACCACTACGCGCAACTTTTGATCTGAATACCGGCACATTCTCACAAATAGCTGCGGATCGGGGAACGATCGCAATGAACGCAACGAGTGCCGGCACGCTCTTGACGGCCACGGCTTTCATCTTGCCAGGCCAACGCGACATAACGGTGACAATCACGGCGACCGACGGAACAACTAAGCAGATAACGCTCGATGCAAACAAGAACTTAAAGCAAGGCGATAAGTATACGAAGAAAATCAGCGTGAAAAACTTAGGTTCGACGGAGACGCCGGCACCTACGTATACGCACTGGACGGAGACGCCTACGATCACTGCGCAGCAATTAAAGGATTACAAATATATTTCTCATTATTTCTCGGACAACGGCAAGCAGTGAGGAGCTACAGTATGTTGTATGATACGCAGCTAAAGATGGCCTATTGGGTAGCTTACCCCTTGTGTAATTATTATACAGCAAAGAACGTTAAACGCACGAATGCTTGGGCTTATGATCCGTCTCTGAGCAGCGAAGAACAGGCTACGATGAAGCGCGGACTGAACGGCTACGATCGCGGTCACCAGATACCGAGTGCAGACCGCTTAGTGACGAGAGAAGCTAACGAACAAACGTTCTATTATACCAACATGACGCCGCAGATCGGTAGGGGTATGAATCAGCATATCTGGCAGAAGTTGGAAACAGCTGTGCGCGGATGGTCTTCAAATATTGATACGCTTTATGTCGTGACGGGTGCTATGCCGACAACGCCGGAGAACACGACAATTAGTTACACACAAGACAACGACGGCAAGCAGATTGCCGTACCAAAATACTACTTCAAGGCGCTCTGCCGCATCAACCGCGCTACGGGAGAAGCTCAAACGATCGCATTTAAGCTCGACAACAGGGCTTATCCAAACGGGGAATCGTATATGAATCACACGCTTTCCGTAGCTGAACTCGAACGGATGACGGGCTTTGTCTTCTTCCCCATGATTAGGGAGCAGGATAAGCAAGCGTATGACAAAAGCAAATGGAATTAGTCTTTAAAACAATAATGTTACCTGATATGAAAAGCTTAATTTTGAATCGGTTGGCAGTAATCGGACTCGGCCTTGCGGCTTTGACGTCTTGCACCAACCTGAACGAGAACAGTGAATGGGGCAATGGCTCTAAAGTGAAATTTTCTTCTTACATCGCCGGCCAAAAGGCAGTGCGTGCAAGCGGCACGGCTTGGGCTAACGGCGATCAAGTCGGCATCTTTATGAAGCAGGGTGCGACGATGAAGAAGGCTAACGTGAAGTATGTGGCTGATGATCGCGGCAACTTGACTGCAGCTACGGCTTCGGAGGCTTTAGCTTATCCTTCGGACAACTCTGCAGTAGACTTTGTGGCTTACTATCCTTATGCGGCTTCGGCAGCAAGCGGAACGTATGACGTAAACGTGAGCAACCAAAGCAACTTGCCGGCTATCGACTTGCTCTATGCTGACAATGCGAAAAACAAAACGTCCGCAAGCGGCGATGTAAACTTGGGCTTCACGCACAAGCTCACGCAAATCGTACTCAATATTACGGCAGACGCAACAATTCCTTCGACTGCAGGCTTGAGCGTTACGTTGAAAGGCACGCCGGCTACGGGTAAATTTGACCTCAATAAGGGCGAGCTTACGGCAGATGCTGCTACGGCAAACATCGCTATGAACGTAAACGCTACAGGTACGACGGCAGCGGCTATCGTTCTGCCTGCGGCAACGACGAGCGGAAAGTTGGTCTTCACGCTTAACGGTGTGAGCGTAGAAAAGGCGCTCTCCGTGAGCACTCTTGGAGCCGGAACGAAGGTGGTTATCCCCGTAAAACTCACGAAAGGCGGCTCACCGAGCACGATGGACGTAAGCTTTGGCACAGCAACGATTGCTGACTGGACGGAAGTAGCAGGTGGCGAAGTTAATGTAGACTTCAAGCAAGGCGAACAACCGCAACCGGGCGAGCAGGAAGTAGTAATCTTCGAGGAAACTTTGGGCACGACACCCATTAAAAAGGGTCCTAAATTTTGGCCAAACCTTAAAGACTTCACAGGCTGGAGCAACCCGACGCTGACTTTTGAGGACGTCAACAAGAATTTGTCTGTACGCCACCACGCCAACAAGAATTGCATTTGGTTTTCAGCGGACAAGGAATGCGATTTCCACATTGGCCAGATTCCATCCAATGGTTATAAGAAATTTAAGCTTATTTATAAGGTGAACGGCGGCGTCTACAAAGAGGGCGAAACGATGAACCTCAACCTACTCAAGGGTAAGTTTAACGACACCACATTCACAACACCTGATAAGGTAGTCAAGGCTCCGGGAGATAAGGAAACGTATTTCGAATTTACGGTCGAACTGCCCGCAAATGATACAGAAGCACTCGGCGATCTGCACTTCCAGACGAATATTCCTAAAGGATCATTCGGCATACGCTTGGCTGATATTAAGCTCGTAGGCATTAAATAAAAAAGAACCTCTTCTGCGTCTGTCCTCTTGCGGCAAAGAAGCCGGAGGACAGACGCTTTTTCTCCAACTTAAAGTATGAAAAAGCGGAAAATCTTAATGGGAATGGTGCTCTTTCCTCCTGCCATTCTTGCGCAATCGGTTACGCCCGATTCGTCTTTTGTGCAGGACCTTTCCCTGGTAGGAGTCGTCGACGCTTCAACGCTTGACGACATCGGCGAAGATGGCGTCGATGGCGCATCACAGAACATTACAACGACGGTACTTACATCGCACGACGTCTATCTCAACAAGGCGGCCTACCAACTCTCGTCGATGCGCTTCTTGGTACGTGGCTATAAGAACCTGTATCAGGATACGTACATCAATGGCTTGCCTTTTAATGATCAACTTCGGGGCGTGTTCAACTTCTCTGCTATCGGGGCGCTGAATATCCTCACTCGTAACGGCGACCAAATCAATTATACGCAACCGGGATCTTTGGTTTCGGAAATATTGGGGGCGCTAATAATATATTAATGCGTGCCGGCGACTTCAGGAAAGGAAGTCAGGCGACGCTAAGCTATACCAACCGCACGTATTATCTGCGCGGAATGTATGCTTACTCTACAGGACTTTCTCCCAAAGGCTGGGCTATGACGGCGCTCTTAGGCGGACGTTACTCTGACGAAGGAAATATTCAAGGTACATTCTATCGAAACGTTGCGTATGCCTTGCTCCTCGAGAAGCGCTTCCGCGGTGATCGCCACCGCCTTACCTTCACGACCTTCGGTTCTCCCGTCGTCCGCGGTCAGCAAAGCGGCTCCATTCAAGAAGTGTACGACCTGACGGGCAATAACCTTTACAACGCCAACTGGGGTTACCAGAACGGAAAAAAGCGCAACTCCCGCGTGGTTCGCGCCATTGACCCAACGGCGATTTTAGCTTACGACGGCAAACTCTCCGACAAAGTTACGCTCAAGTCTGGCCTGTCTTTCCATTTCGGAAAGTATGGTAACACGGCGCTCAACTGGTTTGACGGCGCTGATCCTCGCCCCGACTATTATCGCTATCTGCCTTCCTTCTACTTGGCCAATGGAAACAAGGCCACAGCAGAAGAGTACGCAGCGCTTTGGCGCTCAGGAAATCCGGCTTTCACGCAGGTCAACTGGGACAATATGGTGAATGCCAACTACAACAACAAGCGCAACGGCAACGGGGCTGCAATTTATATGGTAGAAGAGCGCCGCAGCGATTTGTTTGAAACGACTTTCAACACTACGATCTCTGCACAGCTGAGCAGAATATATACCTTGACGGGCGGCTTGACGGCGCGCAACACCATTTCTCATCAATACAAGAAAGTAGACGACTACTTGGCGCCGACTATGTACTCGACATCGACAAGTATGCCGACACAGATTACCCTGGCGACGCAGATCAGTCGCAAAAAGACCTCAACCGCCCCAACCGACGCGTGTTCAAAGGCGGCATTTTCGACTACGACTACAAACTCAACATCAACTCCGTAATGGGTTGGTTAAACAATCTGTATAACAAAGGCCGTTGGGAAGGCTACTACGGCGTTAAGCTCACTTATACCGACTTCTTCCGCGACGGAAAAATGCGCAACGGCCACCACCCCAACAACTCTTTCGGGAAGGGGCGCCACCATACCTTTATTGATATGATGCTCAAAGGCGGCTTAACGTATAAGTTTAGCGGCCGCCATCTGCTTCAGGCTAACTTTGTATATGGCTCTATGGCACCTTTGGCCAACAATGCCTACATCTCCTCGCGTTATAGCGATCAGACGCCTAAAGGTTTGGAAAGCAGTCGCGTGTTCCACGCCGACTTGAGTTATATTTTCTCTGCCGGCAAGCTGCAGGGTCGCTTCTCACTTCTTCAACACCAACTTCTACGATCTGGCTGAGCGAAGCACCTATTATTATGATGGTGTGACGCTCGTCAACCAAGTGATGACCGGCGTCAACAAAGTACACCGCGGCATTGAGTTTGGTATGTCCTACAAGCACGACCAGCACCTGACGATCGACTTAGCCGGCACCTTGGCGCAATATTATTATGCCAACAACCCCATCGGAGAGTTTTCGGCCGACAATGGTCGCAGCTTAGCCGACTACAACGTCGCTGATCAAGAGCGCGTATATATGCGCAACATCATGGTGGGCGGCGTACCGCAAGCGGCCGGCACCTTGGGCGCACGCTATTTCATCAAATACTGGTTTATCGGCGCTAACCTTAACGTCTTCGGGCGCAACTTCATCGACGTGAGTCCCTCGCGCCGCGTTTCCTCGCGTTATAATGGCAACCCCGATTTAGGCATTCCCGCCGTGACGCCAAACAATCAATATTACGAAGCCTACAAGCAGTTTACGCACCAAGAGCGTTTCGCTGCGGGCTGCACGCTCGACCTCTCCATCAGCAAAATCATCTATATGGGTCGCAAGCGCTCACTCAACATCAACCTCTCACTCAACAATATTCTCAACAAGAAAGACGTCCGCACGGGCGGCTTCGAGCAAGGGCGCATAGACCTTAATCGCCCCACCCTTTACGCCAACAAATACTTCTACATGCAAGGCTTCAACTGCTTCCTCAACCTGAGCTACAAGTTCTAAGCCTTTCATCAAAAACATACAGTTATGATTAAGTTCCAACATTTGAATAAGATTTTCGCCGGTCTCTTGACGTTCTGCCTCGCCTTGGGCTTTGCGTCCTGTGACAAGACCTACGAACTCCCGCCGCTCAACGAGCCTACGTTTACGCTACCCAGCGGTGCACAAACGATCACCATCAAAGAACTGCGCACGCGCTATGCTAATGCCACGCAGGAAAATCCGATGACGATTACCGACAGCCTCTGGCTCAAGGCGCGCGTAAGCGGCGACGATCGCTCCGGCAACATCTTCAAGCAAATCATACTTCAGATAAGACCGGCGGCATTTCGTTCCTCATTGATCAAAGCAACGTCTACAACGACTACCCTACGGGCCAAGAAGTCTACATCAGCCTCAAAGGACTTTGCGTTTCCGTCTACGGAGATGAGCAGCAATTGGGTTATCCGACTGGTACGCTCTACCGCACGCCTTATGTTAATTTCAAGAAGCACGTACACCGCAACGGCTATGCTGACCCTGCGGCACTTAAGATCAAAGCGTTCTCCGACATTTCCAAACTTAGCGACGATGTAGCTGCCAATAAGTTCACGCTTGTTCGTCTTAACGGCGTACATTTCAAAAGGAAGGCGGCAAGGCCAACTTCGCAGAAAAGAAAGGCGTCGGCGCACACGATTTGGTCGATGAATTTGGTAACACCATCTCCGTCCGCACCAGCAACTACGCGGCCTTCGCTGCCACGCAACTCCCCGTTGGTACGGGCAACGTCATTGCTATTCTGGGTCGCTTCCGCGGCGCTTGGCAACTCACGATTCGCAATATCGAAGATGTATTTGGCTTTGACGGCATAGCACCGACTGAACCTCCCGTCACGCCGCCCTCACCTGACGAAACGATTATCTTCTTCGAAAAGATGGGCAACTCGAAAGTGACTAAGGAAGGCAACTACTGGCCGCTCGTCTCAAAGTTTACGGCTTGGAGCAATCCGAATCTGTCGTTCACCGACGTCAATTCAACCCTCTCTGTCCGCAACTGGAGCGACCTCAACTGCATCTGGTTCCCCTCCGGCAAGTCCAACGACTTCAAGATCGCGGGCTTCGACACGTCGGGCTACCAAAAACTGACGCTGACTTACAAGCTCAACGCCAACTTGTACAATGATGGCGACCAGATGGACTTGATAGCAATGACCGGAACATTTAATGGTGTAGCCTTTGCCACGCCTTCTAAAATCGTAGTCGGTCCGGCTGACAAAAACGAGTTTACGCTCGTCACGATCGACTTGCCGGTGGCTTCAGGCGCTGCAAATTCTGAGCTTCATTTCTTGGCCGGCGAGGCGAACAAACTCGGTTTGCGTCTGGCTGAAATCAAACTTACGGGTAAGAAATAAAACGATGGGCTTCGGCCTACTGACTTTCCGCCTCGCTGTGCTGATAAGCACGCGAGGCGAAAGCAATAACAACCAATTCCAATGGAAAAGATGAAAATTATCTCCCGCCGAGCAGTCCTCTTCTGCCTCTTGGCCTTCATCTTGCAAGCACCGCTTCGAGCGCAACTCAAGCAGGTGCAGCGCTCAGCCGTATATGCCGTTGCCTTCTACAATCTGGAGAACCTCTTCGATACAGAAGACGACCCCAACAACAAGGGCGACGACGACTTCCTGCCCAACGGCCCCTACCTATGGACGCCGGAAAAATATCAACAAAAGCTCCACAACATCGCCAGAGTCATCGGCGATTTGGCGCGCGACCATTGCCCTTCCGGACCGGCTTTTATCGGCGTTGCAGAGATTGAGAATGCGCGCGTTCTGCAAGATCTTTGCAATACGGAGCCCGTAAGATCTATGGGCCTGAAGTATATTCACTTCGATTCGCCCGACCATCGTGGCATCGATGTCGGTTTACTCTACAATCCGCGCTTGTTTAAGATTGTGCGGGCTGTGCCTTATGCTTATGTTAAGCCGGATCAGCCCAACTTTAAGACGCGCGACGAACTCGTGGTGAGCGGCATTTTGGGCGGCGAACCTGTAAGCGTCATCGTCAACCACTGGCCCTCACGCTACGGTGGCAGCAAATCGGACCCGATGCGTGCTCACGCTGCACTATTGGCCAAGACAATCACCGACAGCATACGGCAAGCTGATCCCGCCAACAAGGTTATTATTATGGGCGACTTAAACGACGACCCCAAAGATGCCTCCGTGGCGAAAGTATTAGGCGCCGCGCGCACAGTGAAATCGACTCCTGAGGGCGGACTCTTCAATGCGACGTGGCCACTCTACGACAGGGGAATCGGCACGCTTTGTTACCAAGATGCTTGGAACTTATTTGATCAGCAAATCATCACAGATAATTTTATCCACAACGCAGAAAACACTCTCCGCTTCTGGAAAGCGGAAGTATTCAATCGCGATTATCTGATGATCAAAGAGGGAAAACGCAAAGGCTATCCGCTGCGCAGCTTCGACAATTCCACTTGGCAGAACGGTTATGCTGACCATTTCCCTACGGTCACTTACTACGTCAAAACCATCCCCGACCCCGCGTCGACTGAAGACTAAACGAATTTATACAACATCGCGGAAGCAAGCAAAAAGCGCTTACTTCCGCGATGTTTTTTATAAGGAAAGCCCGCCGAACTTTTCTTTTTTACCTTGCCGATAGTTGAGCAAAATTTTCCTACTTCACCTTAGCAACTTCCATTATGCCTCGATGCACCTATTCGCGCCGAAGCGGATAAGCGCCGCGCAAGCGCTCGAAAGCTTCCGGATTATTTTTGAGCGCCTCGCTGTCGCGTAGCGGATCATAGCGTCGCAAAGCTTCACACGGAGGTGTCACTGCCGGATTGTAAGCATAAGTCTCCGGCAACTCAGGGGGCGCAACGCAAAACTGCAGTGGCAACCGGAAATGCTGCGCTACGGCTTCGAGCGCCATACGCGTCCCGTTGGCTTTGCCGTCGGCCGAATAGCCGGCTATGTGGGGCGTCCCGATGAACGTGCGCGCCAAAAGTTGGCGGTTGATCTCCGGTTCGCCCTCCCACGTATCCAAAATCAGCGCACGGAAGTTGTCAGCGTAGCGCAGCAAAGCCGCGTTGTCCACCACCTCGCCGCGCCCCGAATTGATCAGGACGGGCCGCCGCGCCGGCAAGCGCGAGAGCAAGGCCTCGTTGACTAAATGATACGTAGCGTAAAGCCCATCATAAGTAAGCGGCGTATGGAAAGTCAAGACGTCAGCCTCATCCCAAAGTTCAGCCAAGGTCATAAAACCCGACTCGTGCTCGGCGCGCGGCGGGTCGTTGCGCAATACGGTGCAGCCCAAGGCGCTGACGGCGCGCTCCACCGCACGCCCGACGTGTCCCACCCCGACGATGCCTACCCGCGCCTCGCGCAGCGTCAACCGGCCCGCCATTTCGAGGCGCAACAAGCAGGCAGCCACGTATTGGGCCACACTATTGGCGTTGCAGCCCGGACAATTCGCCCAACCGATGCCGGCCTGGGCCAAATAGGCCGTATCTAAATGGTCATAACCGATGGTTGCCGTAGCAATAAAGCGCACCGACGAGCCGTCAAGCAACTGCTTGTCGCAGCGCGTGCGCGTCCTTACAATCAGGATGTCGGCATCGCGCACATCCTCAGCCGATATTTTGCCGCCCGGCAAGTACGTGCAGCGGCCTATCTTTTCCGCTTCGCCGCGAATGTAGGGAATCTTATCGTCGATGACTAAGCGCAGCGGCCTTGATGCTTGGTTGTCCGGCATACGTTCCATTGTTTTTTGCATATAAAAAGCGCTTTTGGCCTTGTCGTCTGCTGAAGCCGTTATCGTTTGGCGGCAGCAAACCATCGTTTGGCCCGAGCATACTATAGTTTGGTGCCGGCAAACAATCGTTTGCTCCCACCAAACAATGAGTCGGCCGTGTTTGGCCTTATAAAAGTCGACGCGCGGCCGACTAAAACAAGACATCGGCCGCCGGCGTTACACCTTGGCGGCCGATAGTCGGTAAGTTTTATTTCTTAATGATAGAGGTTTGCGGATTGCGCACGCCCGTACTGCCCGTAAGGTAGGCCTTGGCCGTACCGAAATTGAGATTCATATCGATGCGAACGGGGAGATGGTTCTTGTCATCTGTGACGTAGAAAGTGACAATCTCTTTCTCCTTGCCGTCTTCCTTTTCGAGGTAGGAGAAGACCAAGCAGCGGTAAGTCAGAGTGCGGTTGTCCAACTTAAAATTCTTCTTGCCGCGATAGACCAGACTGCGCCACTCGGCGTGTTTCCCTTCGGCCATCACAAAATTGATGCGCTCGTCCACTTTCATCTTGCTCCCATCGAAGGAACGTGCGCGCAAGAGCATACTGAGCATATCATAGGCGCAATATTTTCCTTTGTGGTTGTGCCACTCCGCGGGTTGCTTGTCGCGCTGATAAAACATCTTGAGCGCCACTTGGTTGTCGGGATAAGTGTACCATACTTTCTCTACGCGTTTCGTCTTGCCCTCGAAGGCATCCTTTTCATAATAAAGCGGAATGAGGTCGAGCGAGGTGTAACTCGTCAGTCGGTCGCGCATCGTGAAGTATTTGTCGGCCGTGCCTGAAGTGCGGGTAGTCAGCGTCGCACGATAGGCGGCTTGCTTGCCGTAGACAGACTGCGTAATATTGAACGTAGCTGTGCCCACCTTGAACCACACGAATTTCCAGTTGAAGTGGAGATCGTATATCAAGTCTCGCCACTCTTGAATGCAGAGTTTTCACTCGAACACTGGGCCGCTGCTCGGTCGCCGATAGAGCAGGCGAGGCAGAGGAGGGCCAACGCGCGCAAAAAGTATGTTCTCATTGCTTTGGAGTTTTATCGCCCTTGCGCTTTAGATTCTTCATGTGCGCCGAGGGCTGTTCGTTCTTATTTGTAGCTTGACGCAAGCCGGCGGGTTTCTGAGCCGTGAGCGGCCATTGCTTGAGGTCCCAAGCCTGATCCGTATCCCAGTTGGCCCGCACTTCGATGGCCTGCGGATAAATAATAGACGGCCTCGGGCTGTCGCCGCTGCTCGTAATCGCCGGTGTCCCATTGGTTGTTGCCGTTTGCGTCGAAGAAGCAGCGCAAAAAGTATTTGCCGGGCTTAAGATAGTAGAAGTCGGCCCGTCCTGCGTCGACGTGCACTTGGCGAACGATTTCCTTTTCCGATTGCAGGAGTTGGACGATGGTAGTCGAGTCGGCGTTGGTCAGCGTAACAAACAGACTGCCCATTTCATCGGCCTTGGCGATAGAGAAATCGCGCTCCAGCGGCTTATTAACCAACCCGCTCAGACCGACGACGGCCGCTGAATCGACGACGATGCGATACTGCTGCCCCGGTCTCCACGATCCGAGCAACGTATAGCGCAGCAGTTGGCGGCGCTCCAAGATGAAGGGGACGGCGTGCAAGTTGCTATCTTCGCGGAGAAAGAGGTGAAACTTCGTCGTGTCGACTTGGACGAGCGGCTCTGCGGGCAGAAAATCGATATTCTTATTGGGCGGAAGCGGACTTTCAAACTTCTCGTTGAAATTCAAATGGGCCACGGGTGGCTGCTCACGCGAATAATCGCCTTTCTTGTGGCGGCGCTCCAGTTCTTTTTCCCAGCGCGCCTTTTCCGCCGCCTGCTGTTGGGCCAGACGGGCATTGGTCAAGCGGGGTACGATTTCAAGTGTGTCGCTACGAAGTTCATTGACGCCGGTAGAGTCGTTAGTCGCCATATATGAATACAGCATACGCAGCGAGTCGATCGCAGCAACTTCGCGCCGACTTATCCAATATGTAATTGTGTCGTTGCCGGCCGAACGCTGCTCTATAAAAGCATCTTTTGCGTCGAAGTTGAGCCCGCGCACGGTCGGAATTTCCTTGGAGGGAGCGGTAAAATAGACAGTAAAAGACTCCGGCCGCGCCCGCACGGTCTTAAGCAGTGCGCGGGGCTGATCTGCTCCGCGAAAAGCCAGCAGAACAACGTCGTCGGGCAGATAATGGGTGTAGGCAACCGTACGAATAGAATCGTAACGCACGGTGTCGGCCCACAAAGTATCGTTGCGCGTATCGGCAAACGAACTTGGCTTGATCTCTTGCGCGCTGAAAGCTATTTCTTCGCCACGACTGTATTTGAAATCTCCGTCGCGGTCGCTCAAAGCGTAGATGCGATAAGTGCCGGGCGCCACGCCCTTAATCGAAAAGTGGCCGCGCTCATCTGTACGAGCTACGCGGTCAAAGGGTAGTTTGCTGAAAGCGCTATCAGACAAGTCGTGGTGCAAGCCAACTAAGATGCCTTTGACCGGATTTAAGTCGGCCGCGTTGAGCACATTGCCCGCCACTTCCATCGTATCGACCAACTCGCCCGTAGAGAAATAATAAGTGAAATTGCCCAAAGGATTGCCTTCCGTAGCATCTTGATCGCATCGGAAAAGTCGATGGTGTAAGTAGTATTTGGAAGCAGCGAATCGACCAGTTCGACGGTGATGCGCTTCCCTGAAATCTTAATCTCCGGCTGCTCGTGTTGTGGCGGCGAAACGACGATCTTTTCGCTAGGATTCTCTACTTTAATGGCCTCGCTAAAGCCCAAAGTCACCTTTTTTATCTTCTTGACGTCGCGCTCACCCATCTGCGGCGAGAGCAAAGTGACAGTCGGCGGCGTCTCATCATAAGGTCCGCCGTCAGGCCCTTGACCGGGATTGGCGCAAGCGGCAACCAGCGCACACATTATTATATAGTAGAGGAGCGAAAAGGGCTTCATAAGGATGGGAAATTAACTGCGCGAGGATTCTGCTACATCGCCGCCGCCTCGCGCTGCGCGCTCGGCAAGCACTTCTGCGTTGAGCTGAAGAATTTCATCGATGATGGTGCGATTATTGCTTAAACGCGGCACTTTATGCTGCCCTCCAAGTTTGCCTTTTCTGCGTAGCCATTCATCGAAAAGCCCGCGTTCGGCTACGATTACTTCGAGCGGCTGGAGCGTAATACTCTTGTCGCGCTTGGCTTCATAGTCGGAATTGAGATGTTGCAAAGTTTCGTCGAGAATGCGCGCGAAATAGTCGCGATTATCCGGCTCGCGGGCAAAGTCAATCACCCATTGATGCCGGCATTTCGCACGCTCGTCCATATAAACCGGCGCGGCGGTATAATCTTTTTTACGACGGCGCCGGTCTGCCGACAAGCTTCAGCCAAACCGCGCTCAGCATTATCTACGATCAATTCCTCACCAAAAGCATTGATAAAGCTCTTTGTGCGCCCCGTAATCACGAATTTATAAGGATTGCGCGAAGTAAACTTGACGGTATCTCCAATCATATAGCGCCAAAGCCCGCCGGAAGTCGTAATGAGCAAGGCATAGTTGCGCCCGGTCTCGATGGCCCACAAAGGAAGTATAGTCGGGTCGGTCGAATCCACCTCCTCAAGCGGAATAAATTCGTAGAACACGCCGTAATCCAGCATCAAGAGCATCGCAGCATCGGTCGGATCATCTTGTAATCCAAAGAAGCCTTCACTGGCATTGTAGGTCTCCATATAATGCATTGACGGCGTGGGCAGCAATTGCCGGTATAGCTCGCGATAAGGCGTGAAAGCGATGCCACCGTGAAAGAAAACTTCCAGATTGGGCCACACTTCGGCAAGATTGTCTTTACCTGACAACTCGATGACGCGTTGCAAGACGCTCAACATCCACGACGGAACGCCACTGATGCTTGTTATGTTTTTATGGAGCGACTCGCGGGCAATGCGATCGCGCTTCTCTTCAAAATCGGCCAGCAGCGCGGTATGCTTATTGGGCACGCGAAGCAGATTAACCAAGGGATTGATGTTTTCAATCAAGATGGCACTGAGATCACCTACGATGGAGTGCGGCGTATTATAGTTGGGCGCGTGACTGCCTCCGAGAATCAAGCCCTGCCCCGAGAAAAAGTTGCTCGAGGGATGATTATGTAGATACAAAACCACCGCATCGCGACCGCCGGCATAGTGCGTATCGTGCAAACCCGCTTTCGTCACGGGGATAAACTTACTCTTGTCGTTCGTTGTCCCCGAAGATTTGGCATACCATTTAACCTTGCCCGGCCAGAGCAGGTCTCGCTCGCCGTGGCGCATCTTATCGATGTCGTCTTTCAAGTCTTCGTAAGTACTAACCCTAACTTGTCTGGCGAAATCATCGTAGGAGTCGATGTCTTCAAAAGCATTTCTATGGCCGAAAGCCGTATCTTCTGCCGTCCGAATCAATTTGGATAGGACGCGGCGTTGGATTTCCTCGGCCGCCTCTGCATAGCGATCTATGGCAGCCTTGCGCTGCGCGAAAAAAGGACGTATATAGCGGGTCAAGCCCATTCGTTTGATTGTTCTGATTTGTGGCAAAATTACCACAAGAGGGGGGATAAGCCAAAGAATTTGCGCTTTTTTAGCGAGAAGCCACACTTTCCACCACGTTTGTCAAGGCTGAAAACGGAAAAGTCCGCCGACTGAGGGCAGAAGAGACGGGCGCAAAAGCGAAAATTCGATGGACAACTATAAACAGCCAGTCAACAAACGGCGTGAGTCCTATATTAAATTAACAGATGTATAAGTCCAATCGTCACACGCATACGCATCAATGATTGCGATACAGCTATAAGCTAAAACAACAACTAAAAAAATGCAACAACAAGCCCTTAGGCTTGGTCTTTTGGTAGGACAGGCGTTGGAGCGAAGCGACAACCCTGTCATAGTCCGCCGCAAGAGGCAACCCCTTAGGGTTGGTCTTTATATACGTTCGCTGATTAGCTTATAATCAAGCGATTATTGTGCGTTTTGGTTGGCTCGGCGGAAATGCTTACCTTTGCACTCGCAAGGGCGAGGAGCGCTCTTGGCTAATTATTCATCTATTAAATCTATACCACAATGATTAAATTCGTTATCAGAGCGAAGAAAAATCCGCTCAAGAGAGACCAAGTGAAATTTTATCCGCAGATGGCGCCGGGCGTACCCGTGATGTTGCGCACGATTGTCGGGCGCATCGAGAAACGGTCGGGCGTATCTTCTGCCTCCGTCAAGGCGGTATTGGATGCACTGCAATATGAGATTCTCCAAACACTCTCCGATGGTAATTCGGTTCGCTTAGGTGATTTCGGTTCTTTTCGCTTGACGATGCACGGCGAGGGCGCGTCGACGGCGAAAGAAGCAAAGGAAAAAGGTGCAAATCTCATTAAGCGCGTGAGCGTGCGATTCACGAAAAGCAGTACGATGCGTATGGCACTTGACAAGCGCAACTTAATCTTCGGTGCGCAAGACGATATTCGGAATGCGAAGTAGGTAAAGATGGCGGCACAACTTAGTGCCGGCAAAAATCACAAGTAGCAAAGGCCGCGTTTCCGTTTTTGGGGGCGTGGCTTTTTCGTACCTTGTCGAAAATGGGTCGTTTTTCGATGGTGCAGGGATAGGGATTGTTGAAACTTTCACCTGTGATCGGAAAAAGTTTCTTAGGTGAAAGTTTGAACTTTCTTATAGGCAAATTAAAATTGTCTTATAGGAGAATTTTTCCGATCATAGGTGGAAGTTTGGCGGAGGTGCGTAGTGGGTTGCGGCGGGGTGGTTTATTCGGCATTTTTATAGCCGAATATGCGATGAAACCGCGGTTTTTTGAATAATTTTGTTTTTGTGTTGATGCATTTTCGCTTGTTTTTGAAAGACCAACCCTAAGGGGTTGGCATTTTTACAGGGCTTCGAGGCAGGGTTGACGCATCGCGTCAACCCTGCCCTACTAAAAGACTAACCCCGATGGGGTTATTTTGGGATGAAATTGCACGGCAAAATGGATGTTTGGGATAGTATTATGCCATTTGGTTAGGTGCAGAACAGAAAGATTGAGGTTGTTCGGGGATTGATTGCGCTTGCAGGCGAGGATTTTTGAGTTGTGAATTGTCACTTTTATACGCATAATAATGTCTTAGTTGTACTTTATTGAGATGGAAGGGTGCACCCTTAAAATACGGATGCTGAAGAAGGTCTTTTATAGCCAAATCTGCGATGAAATCGCGGTTTTTTTTTTGCACTTTTTTTCGTTTTTTGCTTGTATTTTTTGTAGTAAAAACGGAGGAAAAATACCTAAGGAAGAGGATTTTTTCAGGTTTTTCGACCCCATTTTGAGGCGAATAATCTGTGTCTTTTCGTCTATCCATCAAACTTATTTGGGGGATCTTGTGGGCGCACAATGCATTGTAAACGATTGAATATAAATATATAACACACTTTGATTGTTCTCGAGAGATCGCTAAATTTGGATGGCCGAACGGGAAGCCGGGGCACTGATAAATGCTCATTTTTGTTTGGAAATGGTCTCCTATTTTCAGGACTATGAAATTGCGAGTATTTCAAGCAAAAAAAGTTTGAAGAAAATTGCTGAAGAACTGAATTTTCTCTTTCACATTTGTTTACATGTGATGCGTTTTTGAGACAACTTTTGTTCATTATCAGCGATTTAAGGTATACCCCATGTCCGATTAGAGCAAGTCGGCAAAAATGAAAAATGTCCGATTAGAGCATATTTTTGTCCGATTAGAGCAAGTCGGTTGGGGCTAAATCGGCCGAACTTTGCCATAGTCAAGCAGAGAAAACCTATGACCGCATTCAAAAACGACAAACAATCGAAAAAAAGTTCGCAAGAACGTCAAGCGGCCGCGCAACGCTTTTTGGAAGATCGTTTGGCGAGTTTGGAGACGATCAGAGATATAGTCAATGCAGAATTGGATCGGCGCAAAGAAGCGTTTCAGACTCATGCCAACGATGTGCACCGGCGGCCACCTGCGAAGCGGTGCAAGTTGGAAGAATGGTTGGACAAATTGTGGGAGTGAGGCGCGACGACCGATCTATAATAGGCGTGAACAGGATGTGCCGCTCCTTTGCCACTCAAAGAATATACAAGTAATACAAGCAATACAATAAAAACCAACGCCCGGGCCTTCGATACGGCGTTGCTCTGAGAGGAGATTCAACAGGGAGGCTTATATATTATGAAACAACATTTAGTTAAACACAGTTATGCGGCAATTGTCGCGCTGTTCATCGCGATGTTTGCCCTGCCGCAGCTGGCACAGGCGCAGACCATGTACGATCTCGAGATTGCCGGCACACGGGTAACTTCTAATAACTGCGACGACCTCACCAGAATTGACGGCGTAAGCGGAACAGTAAAATACGACCCACAATCCAACATCCTGACGCTGAAGGATGCTACCATCACTTCAAAAAGCGGAATTGCCATCATTTCTGAAATTGACGGCTTAACGATAGAGGTCATTGGTACAAACAACGTGGAAACTAACGGAAATACAGCGCTTCGCATCACAAAGCCATTGACCATTTACCGGCGGCGGCACGCTCAATTTGAATAGTAAGTCATTCTGTGGACTCAACGTCTATAAAACCGGGCTTACGATTAACGATTGTGTTGTGAATGTCAAGGGAGACTATGGTATTGTAGGATACGCCGGCGAAGATGAGACATTACTTATCAGAAATGCTACCGTAACAGCAGAGGGGAGAATTGGTTCTATCTTCAACTTCGCTTCACTTACGCTGGAGGGTTGCTCCTTGGCGCAACCAGCGGGCGCAGTGTTTGACCCATCTCGGAAGGCTGTCGTGCTCAATGGAAGCATAGTAAAGAGCAAGGTGGTGATTGGTTCTCTATCTAATATGGAGTACGACCTTTGGATTGCCGGCAAGCAGGTAACCTCTGACAACTGCAAAGATCTTGCTGAATTTGAAGGCGTAAGCGGAAGCGTGATATACGATCCACAATCCAACATTCTTACGTTGGAAAACGCCACCATCGATACAACATCTCCAAATGCTATCGATTCGAGAATCGACAACTTAACGATAAACCTTATTGGTACGAACAGACTGGTTACTGCCAATACTTCAACGCTCCGCATCACAAAACCATTGACCATTACCGGCGGCGGCACGCTCAATGTAAATAGCCTGTCAAGTTGCGGGATCTTAGTCATTCATACTGATCTTACGATTACCGACTGTATTGTAACTGCCGTGGGACACGAAGGTATTACGGGAGCATATGGTTCTGATGGAAAGTTGCTGATCAAAAATGCTACGGTAACAGCAGAAGGAAAAGACGGCTCCATCTGCGACTTTGGTTCGCTCACGCTGGAAGGGTGCGCCATCACGCAGCCGGCGGGCGCAGCGTTTGACCCCTCAGAGAGAAGGCTGTCGCGCTCAATGGGGAGAAAGTAACGAGCGAGGTGGTGATTACTCCTCAATCTACGGATTACGATCTTCAGATTTGCGGCACGCAGGTAACTTCAGACAACTGCGGCGACCTCACCATTTTTGACGGAGTAAGTGGAACGGTGAAGTATGACCCAACCAATAAAGTTCTTACGCTGCAGAGTGCTACAATCAGTTCAACAACCACAAATGCCATCGTTTCAAACATCGACGGTTTGACTATAAACGTCATTGGCACAAACAGCCTAACAACTACAGACAAAGCTACGATCAGTTTCAGACGTCCGCTGACCATTACCGGCGGCGGCACGCTTAATGCGAAAAGCGGGTCAGACTGTGCTGTCTATGCAAATGAACCAACCTCACCATCAACAACTGCACCGTGAACGCTGAGAGTAGCTCGTATGCCATTGCCGGAAATGACGGCACGCGCGAAACGCTGACGATCAATAATGCGATGGTCACGGCAGAAGGAAAAGAGAATGGCTCTATCTGCGACTTTGCCAATGTTGTGTTGGTGGGCTGCGACATTCTTCAGCCGACGGGTGCCGCGTTTGATGCGGATTTACGCGGTATTGCACTCAATGGCGCAATTGTCAAGAGCAAAGTGATCATTGGAGACCCATCAAGCATCCATACGCCGACTATCGACAACGCTGCCAAGCAAGGCATCTATACGCTCAGCGGCGTGAAGCTCAACAGTAAAGTAGAAGATCTGCCAAAGGGTATCTATATTGTCAATGGCAAGAAAGTGGTGAAGTAAGTTAATCGTTGTAGGGATCATAATCAGCAACTACAACAAGCAAGTAAAGCCTTCCGCCCCTCAAGCATAGGGAGCGGAAGGCTTTACCATTGATGCTATCTTTACAACAATCCGGACAGCTATATATATATTGTGTCGGCAGCGAAGTGGACCGCAATATTTAAGGCGCAATATACGCCTGTACGAAACGAAAATGATAAATTTGCAACATCATCAATACTTATTTTTCTTACTATGGTAGACTTCCCTTTAATTAACATCATCATTGCGGTCGGCGTAGTCGTACTGCTAAGCATTTTCTTCCATTTTGTGCCTTTCTTCCTTTGGCTGAGTGCGAAGGTATCAGGCGTAAAAGTATCGCTGATCCAACTCTTTTTGATGCGCATCCGTAATGTGCCGCCTTCGGTTATCGTCCCGAGCCTCATCGAAGCGCACAAGGCCGGTTTGGGCTATATTACGCGCGACAATCTCGAAGCTCATTTTATGACGGGCGGACATGTGCAGCGCGTTGTTCACGCTTTGGTGTCAGCTTCTAAAGCCAATATCGACCTTTCTTTTGAGAAAGCTACGGCGATCGACTTAGCGGGGCGCGACGTCTTCGAAGCGGTGCAAACCTCCGTTAATCCGAAGGTGATCGATACGCCGCCCGTAGCCGCCGTGGCCAAGAATGGTATTCAGCTCATCGCAAAAGCGCGCGTCACGGTGCGGGCCAACATCCAGCAACTCGTAGGCGGGGCGGGCGAAGATACGATTCTGGCGCGCGTCGGCGAAGGTATCGTCTCGAGCATCGGTTCTGCCGACTCTCACGAGCAGGTGTTGGAAAACCCCGATAGCATTTCCAAACTCGTATTGCGCAAGGGCTTGGACGCCGGAACGGCCTTTGAAATCCTTTCGATCGATATTGCCGATATAGATGTGGGTAAAAACATCGGAGCGACGCTGCAGATGGACCAAGCCAACGCAGATAAAAACATTGCGCAGGCAAAGGCGGAAGAGCGCCGTGCGATGGCTGTAGCCACGGAGCAGGAAATGAAAGCGAAGGCGCAGGAAGCGCGTGCCGAGGTGATACAAGCCGAAGCCGAAGTGCCAAAAGCCTTGGCGCAAGCCTTGCGCGAGGGCAATATGGGCGCGATGGATTATTACCGCCTCCAGAACCTGATTGGCGATACCGATATGCGCGGCGCCATCAGCAAGTTTGCCAACAACAAGAGTGGCGCCGGCGATGTGCCGCCTACCATTCCTCGCAATTAAGTAAGCCATTTGGCGTCAGCCGCGGCGCCAACCATACAGCCGATGAGGCGACTTCCCGCAAGCGCAGCGCAATGCTGCCGGAAGTCGCCTCATTTTCTTTTGCTTTTGCCGCCGTGTTGCATCATCATCACGCAACAAAGCGGAACAAAAAAACCTTCCCGACCGCAAGCAGTCGGGAAGGCAACCATCTAAATCTAAAATCTAATATTTTTGGATTACTTCAAATTCGGGTTAATCTCGCCCCATTTTTTTCTACCGGAGGCATCACGCCGAGGCCGATCACCTCATCGCGCATATTGCAGAGGTGCTCGTAGCTCTTGCGGAGCGCTTCCATTTCTTCGGGCGTGCCGTGAATTTCTTCGTAAGCACTGCCGTTCTTCGTGATCGTTGCTTCCATAGCCATCATAATATGGTCATAGCCTGCGAAGCTCACATAACGGCCTGCGGGCCAATTGAACGGTGCGCCGCCCATAGCGGCTTCGATCATACGAACGCTCACGTAAGCCGGACTTTGGAACGAACTGCGGCCGCGCAGGTTGATGATGTTTGCACCACCCTTGATGGTGCGCTGCTTGATTTCAGCCCATTTGTCAGCAGGCAGGCGATCCGTGCCGATCAAGTCGAGCAGCGGCGTGCCTTGAACCTTTGCCGTAGAAGCAAATACCGCCATCTGTTCGCCGTGACCGCCATACGTGCGGCAACCGGTTACATCGCTTTGCGGCACGTTGAAGTGCTTTGCCAATTCGCTTTGCAGGCGAATAGAATCAAGCGCTGCGAGCGTAGAAACTTGCGACGGCTTCAAGCCTGACCACAAAAGCGTAACGAGACCGGTAATATCTGCCGGATTAAAGATAATCGTCACGTGTTTTACGTCCGGGCAATACGTCTTAATATCCTTACCAAGCTGTTCTGCCACTTCGGAATTGCCTTTCAGCAAGTCCTCGCGCGTCATACCCTGCTTGCGCGGAGCGCCACTGATGAGATAATATATTTCGCATCTGTCAATGCCTCTTTCGCATCTGTCGTAAACGTGAAGTTAACGCCCTCGAAACCGCAATGACGCATTTCTTCCGTGACGCCTTCGAGGCCTGGCTCGTAAACGTCATACAAGCAAATGTTTGGCGTGAGGTGAAGCATGGCCGCCGTCTGCGCCATGTTAGAACCGATCATCCCGGCAGCACCGACGATGGTCAACTTTTCATTCGTAAGGAAATTCATATTGCTTTAATTAAAATGTAATGCTAAATAATCGACGCAAGCCGCTCGGCGGTAAGGTCGCGAATTATTGTTGCAAAAATAGCAAATAAAAAACTTTTTGGAAATGAAAACGGGGCAAAAAGATGGGTAAAAAAACGACGTGCGCCGCCCGATTTCTATTTTACACCGAAGTGCAGCCGGTTTTACTTCTTTTCAGCCGTCCGCGTGAGCTAAAAAGCGAAGCGTCGGCGGCTGTTTTTCTTGCTGCTATCGCGCTTTCGACGGCCTTTGCTCCTGATTTCTTTTTGCGAAAATGCACACACGAAGGCCTTACGCTAGGGCAGTTTATTGTTTGCTGCCGCCAAACTATCGTTTGCTCCCACCAAACCATTGTTTGCCCCCACCAAACCATCGTTTGCTGCCGCCAAACAAAACGCAAGCGACAGTAAAAGCTTGAAGAAAAAGGACTTGCAAGGGGAAGAATTGCAGCTACGCATCGGCAAACGGCAAAGACGCCGCGCACCGTAAACGCGAAGTGCCGCCCAAAGAAACTACCGGCAAACGACCTTGCGAAGCGGGATGCTGTAAAGGCATCTGTCAAGGTCTTTCTTCCGTTACCGCTTATTTTTATTTTTTTATCGCTACCTTTGCCCTACGTCAATGGGCCGTGCAAATTCTGCACCGACGAGTGCCCACTGCATTGCGGCCTATGGCGCGACGACCGGTGGTGGAAACAACTCTGCAGCCGACCGGGCGCACATCGGCAGGAAGCATCTCCGTTAGGAATATAAATAAAAAAACCGGGAGAGCCCTAAAGCGGAAAACACGATGGAATGGAACCAACTTTTATCAGACCGACGCTTCGGTAAGGAATACGTTGCCAAATCTGCAGCCGAGCGGCGCACAGAGTTTCAACGCGACTACGATCGCCTGATCTTCTCAGCCGCCTTTCGACGTATGCAGAACAAGACGCAAGTGTTTCCCCTCCCTGGCAGCGTCTTCGTCCACAATCGTCTGACGCACAGCCTTGAAGTATCAAGCGTAGGGCGCAGTTTGGGTGCAGACGTGGCCGCCCTTTTACAGCAAAGAGATTCCGCAGCGGGAGAGCGCACACCGGAAGCCCTTGGTGCGATCGTCTCCGCCGCTTGTCTGGCCCACGATATGGGCAATCCGCCTTTCGGCCACAGCGGAGAGCGCGCCATACGCAGCTTTTTTGCCGAGGGACAGGGCCGCGAATGGGAGAAAATGCTCCCGAAAAGCGTCTGGGCGGACATTGTCAACTTCGATGGCAATGCCAATACGTTCCGACTCCTGACGCACCAATTCAACGGCCATAGAGCGGGCGGCTTCGTAATGACCTACGCCACGCTGGCCGCGATTGTCAAGTATCCTTTTGCCTCCGATTGTTGCCGCGGCAAGTCGAAGTTTGGTTTCTTCCAAAGCGAGGCAGCCGATTTCCGGCGCATCGCCGACGAATTGGGCCTCCCAAGTTGCGCGGCATCGGACGAATCGCTGCGCTTTGCGCGCCATCCGCTCGTGTATCTCGTAGAAGCGGCTGACGATATTTGCTATCAGATTATGGATCTCGAAGATGCCCATAAGTTGCGCCTGCTCTCCGACGAACAGGCCGAGGCCTTGCTGCTCGATTTCTTTGCCCCCGAAGAGCGCGAACGCCTCAGAAGCGCCTATCCGATGGTGACAGATGCCAACGACCGTATGGTTTATTATCGTTCCTCGATCATCAACGCTCTGGAGCGCGCTTGCGTCAACATTTTCGTAGACAACGAAGCGGCGATCTTGGCCGGCACCTTCGAAGGTTCGCTCATCAGTCACCTGCCGGAACCCCTGCTAGGCGCTTATCAACGCGCGCCGCACTGGCGAAGGAAAAGATCTATCGCAGCAAGGAGGTGATGGACGTAGACTTGGCCGGATACCATATTATATATACACTGCTCGAACTGATGACAGAGGCTGTGCTCGCGCCGCAAAAAGGCGTATTCGCAGATGCTGCTCGGAATGGCTTCCAAACAATACGAACTGAAGGCCGAACGCCTCGAAGTGCGCCTGATGGCGGTCTTAGATTATCTTTCCGGGATGACAGACGTCTACGCGCTTGACCTCTATCGTAAAATATCGGGACAGAGTCTGCCGATGGTTTGATGCGCTGAGTTGCCAACCTCTCCGGTTTGCCGCCTACACCGGCCTTCTCGACTCCGTTATTCTCTTCCCGCCCGCACTTTGTGCTTCGCCAAGCTGCTTATGCGGCGGAAGTCTCTCTATTTATGACGCATAAAGACGATTCTTATAATCACGTACTGAAATACACCGGTCTGCTGGGCGGCGTACAGGTCTTTTATGTCCTGATGTCGATCATTCGCAATAAGTTTACGGCGCTCTTTATCGGCACTTGGGGTATGGGCCTCGCCGATTTATATAACCGTACGACCGAACTCATTGGGAATACAACTAACTTCGGCATTGCTTTCAGCGCCGTGCGCCATTTGGCCGAACTAAAAGAGCGCGGCGAGCACAAGGCGCTGACGCTCTACGTCAAACTCATACGCACGTGGACGCTGCTTACGGCTTTACTGGGTGCTTTGACTTGCTTGATTCTCTCGCCGTGGCTCAGTCATCTCACGCTGGGCGATTATCATACGGCCAAAGGCTATGCGCTGCTTTCGCCGATGGTAGCGATGACGACGCTCTTGGGCGGCGAAGCGGCCATTCTCAAAGGTATGCACCGCCTAAGGCGTATGGCGGCCGTCTCAGCCTTGGGCGCCTTGCTCACAATGGCAGTCACGATACCGCTTTATTGGTGGCTGGGCGTGCACGGCGTGATCCCCGTCCTACTCAGTACGACGGCGGTCGTTTTTCTACTTAATCTGCACGCTGCCACGCGTGACTTCCCTTATCGCGTAGGCCTTTCAGCAAGCGCCTGCTGGCCCAAGGCGCTCATCTCCTGAAGTTGGGCTCCGCTTACATTGCGGCGGGCATCTTAGGCTCGGGTGCGGAAATGGGCGTGCGCTCTTTTATGGTGCGTACTTCTTCCTTGGCCGAAGCGGGTCTTTATACCGCCGGCTTTACATTGATTGTCAGTTATGCGCGCTTGGTTTTTGTGGCGATGGATGCCGACTACTTTCCGCGCCTCTCCGCTGCCGGCGACGATATAGAACGACGCAACTTTGCCATAAACAGACAAATCGACGTATTGGTCTTGCTTATGGCGCCCTTTCTCATTCTTTTTACGCTCTGCTTGCCTTTAATCATTCGCTTACTCTATACGCCGGAATTTCTCCACGCAGTACCGATGGCGCTATGCGCGGCGGGCTGTATGTTCTTCAAATCGGTCTACGCGCCAATCTCATACCTCTCGCTGGCACGCGGCGATTCAATCGTTTATCTGGTAATGGAGTTGCTTTACGATGTAGTCTTCGTGGCGGCAGTCATAGCAGGCTTTTATTATGGCGGACTCTGGGGCGCCCGGACTCGGACTCTCGCTGGCTAATCTCTTCGACTTGATCGCTATTTTTACGGTCTACTCGTGGCGCTACGGCTTCAAGATGGAGCGAACTACGTTGCGGCGCTGCGTATTGCAGTTTGGCCTCTTACTCGTTGGCCTCTTTGCAGCAGCACAACCTGTTTGGGGCGCAAAAGTGGCCTTGGGCGGTATGGTCTTTACCGTTAGTGCGGGCTTATCCTGGGACTGCTGCGGCGAGAGACGTCTATTGCGGCGCGATGGGCAGCCTTACGGCAACGCTTTTTGAACAAGAAATAAAAAAGTGCAAGATGGAACAAAGAGAATCGGTTGGCAAAGCGGTAAAGTTTTCAGTGTTGGTAGCAGTTTACAATGCTGTGCCTTATTTGCAAGCTTGCCTCGATTCCATTTTGCACCAATCAGTCGACGACTTACAGATCTTATGTGTCGACGACGCATCGACAGATGATTCAGCTCAAATCCTTTCCGAATATGCCGCGCGCGACAAGCGCGTGGAAGTGATTCGCCTCGACCATAATCAGGGGCAGGCGTCTGCGCGCAACGTGGCACTGACGCGTGCCAAAGGCGAATGGATCTTAATGGTCGATGCTGATGATCTTTTGGGCGAAGATGCGCTGGAAGAAATGGAACGCACGATGAAGCGCTTCCCTTCGGCCGATTGTATCGTCTTGCAATTGGTGCGCTTCGGCGCGGCGCAAGCTACCGAGCGCGAAGACGGGCCGACGCCGGACACGGTATTTACGGGGAGCGGAAGCTTGTCGGGCAGCCATCAACTGGAAATTAAACGGTTTGTATGCTGGGCGGCGCAATTTGTATATGCGTATGCCTTTCGACGATTCAAGTCGGGTTTATAGCGACGACAACACTTCGCGCATACATTATTTATTGAGTCGGCAAGTTGCCGTATCGGCGGGTGAATATCTCTACCGACAACACGAGGCATCGGCTACGCACCGCTTTGATCTGCGCCGTCTGGACTTCTTGGCGGCCAATCGTTCGCTGCGCTCACTCTTAGAGCGTTACCAAGCAAACACTGACATACTGACGGCTTGCGAGGAGCATTGTTGGCGCAACTTTGTCGGCTTGTATCTGCAATTTCGTCGGCAGTGGGCCGCATTTACGCCGCAAGAACATCAACTTATTCGCCTCTCTTTCAAAGAGAGTTTGCAGGCAATGCGTCCGGAGCGCTTACCGTGCGCACTGCGCTGGTCACCAAGTTGGTTGTTTGTGCGTCCTTTTTCGCTCTTTGTCGCCTATCGCCAAGTTTTGAGTGTATTAAAAAAGATACTCAAACCTTTTTAGTTTGCCTCGCCTCAGTCGGGGCAAACATTTGAAGACCGACGCTGAAAACCCATCTTCATAAGTTTACAAAAAAAACGGTACCATCCAAGTTTTTCTTCAATTGAACAAAAACGCCACAATCACCGTACAAGCAACAACGAAAAATATTTACAGCGAAAAAAGCGAGGGAGAAAACCGCTTTCGGCTAAGGAGAGAAAATGACCTCTTATAACATCTTGATTTTCAACAAATAGTAAGTCGCGAAATTCTCTTATAAGAGAAGAAAAATTTTCTCCTAAGACAATTTTTTCTGTCATAGGGAGTGTTTTAATTTTCTCCGCAGAAAGTTTTTACTTTCACCTAAGCAAATTTTTAGGGGGTGCAGAGGTCGGAAAAAACTTGACCGGAAAGGCAAATTTGAAGCATAAGTGAAGCGCAAAAAGAGGTGAAGAAGATAACTGTATTTTCGAGTGGCTTCCTTACTCGGAGTAGGTCGAAATATATAGTCAAAGATAAGGCGACACAAAACACATTATATATTATTACTTTCCGCTTAAAAAGACGTATGAACTATAAAGGAACATACTTTAAAGAACACTACCCTTTTGTTGGGAAACTATCACGCCGAAGCTCAACAGGATAATAGTAGGAAGTAATCTAAAAGGCGGAAAGTTTAAGAATCGACAGAGATATATCTGTAAAAAGAAGAAAGAGACACACTAAGATATTCAATGTGTCTCCCTTTACTTAATCTGTAACTAATTGTCGTATAATCTCTTCCTACGTTTCGCTTGTCATTGATACGCTTTCCACTTTTCCGGTATCTGCAAATCGTAGTTGGGGACGACAAGATGGACGGTATCCGGCAAAAGGCTTTGGCGGAACCGGTTTTCATATCGTTTCAAATGAGTCGGCTGACCTATTCCCATTGAAGCCAAATTGCTTGAATATTGATTAGGAGGGAAATAAACGAACACTTTCTGCCGTGCCTGTGTCGCCAGTTCTATTGCCGGAACCATATCACTATCGGCAGAAACGACAATAGCCACATCACAATTTTTCTGATAAGCATCAGCAACAATCTGCGTGGCAATCCTTACGTCCGTTTCTTTCTCCTCGTAGGTATGAATGACATTCTTACATTTGAAGCAAGTAATCTCTTTCTTCAAATACTTACCCAAGATTAAACGAAACTTCGGATTTTCCTTATTGGCTTGGAAGAAGGCATTTTGTCTTCTGCTTTGTTCAACATCATCAGGCTTCGCAGAGAAGTATTTTACCGCTATCAATTCCTGATTAGGGCGCATAAAACTCTCAAACAATTTGACTACATCAAGCCAATAATATTTCCGCCATCGTGCAGTAAACTTCAGTCCATAATAAAAGTTGAATCCATCGATATAGACAATAACTCTTTGTTTTTCTTCTGCTTCCATAACTTCCACAAAAAAATAAGCCACCTCGTTATTGAAGTGGCAGGCCTTAGTATTTTCCACCTAAGGGGGGTAATTTGATACAAAGGTAAATTTTTCTTTTTTCTCTGACAAAACTTTTTAGTAGTTTTTTTATCCCATCGATAAAATATTGATTCGTCATTCTCTGTTGTTTCCTACGATACTATCCCACAAAAGAATCTGAAGCAAGAAGCCAAGTGCCCCAAAAGCAAGAGGCAAAGCGAACAAACAGCAGCGCAGCGGCGGAGCGAGACTGCGATAGGCGACAAAAAGGGCGGCGAAACACCTACACGTTTCGCCGCCTGATGCATATGCGCCTTAGCGCTATTTCAGTTTGCTTAAGCTAAGAAGCAGTTGGGCTTCAATTGCTTAAAGAAGTCATTGCCCTTGTCGTCCACGAGGATAAAGGCAGGGAAGTCTTCTACTTCAATCTTCCAAACCGCTTCCATTCCTAATTCGGGGGTACTCTACGCATTCGATACTGCGAATGCTGTGTTGCGAAAGTACGGCTGCCGGTCCGCCAATCGAACCCAAATAGAAGCCGCCGTGTTTCCGGCAGGCATCTGTCACGGCTTGTGTGCGATTGCCCTTGGCAATCATAAGCAGTGAGCCACCCATACTTTGGAAAAGATCGACATACGAGTCCATACGATTAGCCGTAGTCGGACCCATAGAGCCGCAAGGCATTCCCTTCGGCGTCTTAGCCGGTCCGGCATAAAGTACGGGGTGATCTTTGAGATATTGAGGGATGTCTTCGCCGCGATCCAAGCGTTCTTGATCTTGGCGTGGGCGATGTCGCGCGCCACAATGATCGTACCGCTCAGGCTCAAGCGCGTGCTGACGGGGAACTGCGTGAGTTGAGCCAACACTTCCTTCATCGGACGATTGAGGTCCACTTTTACGCCGCCGCCTTCGCCGGCTTCGCGTAAAGACTCGGGGATCAAACGTGCAGGATTATCATCGAGACGCTCGATCCAAAGGCCGTCTTTGTTGATCTTACACTTGATATTTCTATCGGCTGAGCAACTTACGCCCATACCGATCGGGCAACTTGCGCCGTGGCGCGGCAGACGAACGACGCGGATATCGTGGGCGAAATACTTGCCGCCAAACTGTGCGCCGAAGCCGATGTTGTGCGCTTCGCGGAGCAGCTCCTTCTCCAATTCTACATCGCGGAAAGCGCGGCCGGTCTCGTCGCCGGTTGTCGGGAGTCCGTCATAATAATGCGTAGAAGCCAGTTTCACCGTCAAGAGGTTGCGCTCTGCCGACGTACCGCCAATGACAAAGGCGATATGGTAAGGCGGGCAAGCGGCTGTGCCTAAACTGCGCATTTTCTCTACGAGGTAGGGCTTGAGCGTTTCGGGGTTCAAAACGGCCTTCGTCTCTTGATAGAAATAAGTTTTGTTGGCTGAACCGCCGCCTTTCATCACGCAAAGGAAATGGTATTCGTCGCCTTTTCCGGCCTCGATATCGATTTGTGCCGGCAAGTTGCAGCGTGTGTTTACCTCATCATACATATTGAGCGGCGCATTCTGCGAATAGCGCAGATTCTCCTGCGTATACGTCTCATAAACGCCGCGCGAAATCGCCTCAGCATCGTCGCCTTCGGTCCACACCTGCTGGCCTTTGTCTCCGTGAATGATGGCCGTGCCGGTATCTTGGCAGAAAGGAAGCTGGCCCTTAGCCGCTACTTCAGCATTACGCAAGAAAGTCAGTGCGACATACTTGTCGTTGTCGGAAGCCTCGGGATCGGTGAGCGCTTTAGCCACTTGCTCGTTGTGCTCGCGGCGGAGCATAAAGGCAACATCTCTAAAAGCGTGGCGAATGAGGGTGGTCAAACCTTCGGGCGCTACTTTGAGCATTGGTTTGCCTTCAAACTCGCTTACGCTGACGTGGTCTTTGGTGAGTAAATAATACTCCGTCTCATCTTTGCCCAACTGAAACATCGGGGCGTACTTGAACTCGGGAGTTTGTGCCATAGTTGTGTATGTATTATGTATGTTATGTTCGTTGTTTGTATGGGTAGGTGTGGGTGCGAGCTGCTTTTTACGAACGCAAGCGCTTTATTCCTCTTCGCTCTTGTTGCTGCGTTTGCGCACGAGGTGGTCGAGAATGATTTTGCGCATACGCATACTCTTGGGCGTCACTTCGACATACTCATCTTCTTTGATGTATTCCAAAGCCTCTTCCAAGGAGAAAATCAGCGGCGGAATGATGCGCGCTTTCTCGTCCGTACCGCTGGCGCGAACGTTCGTAAGCTGTTTGGCTTTCGTAACGTTGACAACCAATCCTTTTCGTGTACGTGTTCGCCCACGACTTGGCCTGCATAGACCTCATCCTGCGGCGAAGCAAAAAAGCGTCCGCGATCCTGAAGTTTGTCGAGGGCGTAAGCGAAAACCGTGCCCGTTTCCATCGCGATCATCGAGCCGTTGGTGCGGCGCTGAAGTTCGCCTTTGAAAGGCTGATAGGCTTTGAAGCGGTGCGCCATAATGGCTTCGCCCTGACTGGCGGTCAAGACGTTCGTGCGAAGTCCGATAATGCCGCGCGAAGGTATTTCAAATTCTATATCAACGCGGTCGCCCAAGTTTTGCATAGAGGTCATTTCGCCCTTACGGCGCGTGACCATATCAATCATCTTAGAGGCAAACTCTTCAGGAACGTTGACGGTCAACTCTTCGATAGGCTCGCAGCGTACGCCGTCAATCTCTTTATAAATTACTTGCGGCTGCCCTACTTGCAACTCATAGCCTTCGCGGCGCATCGTCTCGATCAAGACGGACAGGTGAAGCACGCCGCGGCCGGAAACAATCCATTTATCGGGCGAAGGCTGCTCGATGCGCAGCGCAAGATCTTTTTCCAACTCGTGCTGCAGGCGATCGTTGATGTGGCGCGAAGTGCAATATTTGCCCTCCTTACCAAAAAACGGCGAATCATTGATCGTAAAGAGCATAGACATAGTCGGCTCGTCGATCGCAATAGGCGCCAAGGGCTCCGGACTATCAAAGTCGCAAATAGTATCGCCGATTTCAAAATTTTCAAGCCCAATAACGGCACAGATGTCGCCACAACCAACGCTTTCAACGCGCCGGCGACTCATTCCCTCAAAGGTATCCAATTCTTTGATCTTTACCTTCTCCATAGAACCATCGCGATGGGCGATCGTAATATTAGTGCCGTCTTTAATCACTCCGCGATGCACGCGCCCCACAGCGATGCGGCCCGTATAATTAGAGTAGTCGAGCGAAGTAATAAGCATTTGCAGCGTCCCCTCATTCGTCGGCGGCGCCGGGATCGTATTGATAATCGTATCGAGCAAGTAAGTAATGTCCTCCGTAGGCTGCTGCCAGTCCTCACCCATCCAGTTGTTTTTCGCCGAACCATAGACTACGGGGAAGTCCAACTGCTCCTCTGTAGCGTTGAGATCGCACATCAGGTCGAAGACCATCTCGTAAACCTCCTCGGGGCGGCAATTAGGTTTGTCCACCTTATTGACGACGACGATGGCTTCAAGCCAATCTGCAAAGCCTTCTGCAAGACAAAGCGCGTCTGCGGCATCGGTCCTTCAAAAGCGTCGACTAAAAGCAAACAGCCATCGGCCATATTCAAAACACGCTCTACCTCTCCGCCGAAGTCAGAGTGGCCCGGCGTGTCTATGATGTTGATTTTAGTATCTTTATAGTTGATGGAGACATTTTTGGAGAGGATCGTTATGCCTCGCTCGCGCTCCAATTCATTATTGTCTAATATAAGTTCTCCGGTCTGTTGGTTTTCGCGAAAGAGATGCCCGGCCATTAACATCTTATCCACGAGCGTCGTTTTCCCGTGGTCTACGTGGGCAATGATTGCAATGTTTCTAATGTCTTGCATGTAACTTTTTATACCTTTATATCGGCTACAAAGTTACTGAAAATGAAAGAAACAGCGAAGTAAGTTGTCGGCTCATTTCGAGCTTTAACAGCTTTTGCGCGGCAAAGTTAGGCTCCCCGTTCGGTCGATGCCCCGCTTCGTATCGGCGGCGCCGTTCGCCGCGCTTATGGATTAAGTCTGTCTTAGCCCGCCCAAGATGAAAGCCTCCCGCCTCTCAAGCATAGAGAAGCGGAAGGCTTATTCGTCTGTTCGGATGGCTAATCCCGAGCCGTTTTCGACTCGATTATTTCTTCACCATCTTCTTACCATTCACGACGTAGATGCCCTTTGGCAGATCTTTCACGTCGGTTTTAAGTTGCACACCACTAAGCGTATAGATTCCTCGCTTCGCCGCAGTGTCGATGACAGGTGCCTGAATGCTTGACGGGTCGCCAATGATCACTTTGCTCGTGACAATTGCGCCGTTGAGCGCAATGCCGTGTAAATCCGAATCGAATGCTGCTCCCGCGGGCTGAATAATGTCGCAACCCACCAGCATAACATTGGCGAAATCGCAGATAGAGCCATTCTCTTTTTCCTTCCGCCGTCACCGTCGCATTATTGATCGTCAGCGTTTCTCGCGTGCCGTCGCTTCCGGCAATAGCATACGTACTACTCTCGGCGTTCACCTGGCAATTGTCAATAGCGAGGTCTACCCCATTGGCATAAAGCGCGCAGTCGCGATCGCTTTTCACGTAAAGTGTACCGCCGCCGGTAATCGTCGTCTGTGCAGCCAAACTGATCGTTGTATATTTTGACGATAGCGCGTTTGAACCAAGAATCTTAATGGTCAAGTCTTCAATGGTCGATGTAATCGCATTGTAGTCTTCCGCATTGATGACAACATCCTGCAAGGTAAGCACCTTGTTTTCCGGATCGAAGCTTACGTTTCCACTCACGCCGGGAAATTCAAAAATATCTTTGTAATTGGCCGAAGTAAGTTTCACACCCGATATCGCCAAACCGAAATCGGTCACAGCTTCAGCTTCGATCACGACAGAGTCGGTCACCAACTGCCCATTGAGCGCCACACCAAGCAGCGAAGCATCATAATCGGCACCTTCGGGCTTCACGATGGAGCTTCCTTCGAGCGTGAGTTTTTTTCAGGCCACACATCGTCGCCTTATCCTTGCCCCTTGCCTTGATCGTGGCGCTGCTGACATTGATCTCCGCGCCGTCGTTGTCAGAACCGAAAGAGCCATCGCAATCGATCACACATCCTTTGAACGTAGCAGCACTGCCTGGTGCAGTATAGAAACCAAAGCTCTTGCCGGAAAGGAAGATTCTTCCATCGCCTGCTACGGTAAAGTGGGGAGCTTCATTTTGGAGTGCGGTGGCGGAAGTCGTCGTAATTACATTTAAGCCATCCGCATAAATAGCCAAGCCGTCAATCATCGACTTGAGGCCCTCACCTTCACCCGTAGGACTGATAATGGCATTCTCCAGGAAGAGTCGCTTTGAGAGTGGATCATACTGAGCCGTACCATCCGTGAGGGGGACACTCTTAAAGTTTTCGGCCGTTACCTGCATATCGCCAAGCCAAAGATTAAACTTAGCCGGCTCGCCGTTCTCGGTGATCGTTAGCCTTGCGCCGTCGTTGTTGGCACTTTGCACGATGTGCATCGTAAAGCGATAAGTCTTGCCCGCCTCAAACTCGCAGTCGTCACCTCTGGTCGTTCCGTCTGCATCGCCGGCAATCCATATTTTCTGATTGGCCTGTGGCGCCACGATGCAGAAATCGTAGATGCCGGCCGGTATTTCTATGTAATCTTCACCATCCACGACCATATACTGAGGCGTCGTAGAGGGATCGGCATTGGTCGGAATCTTATACTCAAAGTCTTTGAAGAGGTCGGTCGGCGGATTATTATTGTCCCATATCGGTCCGGAGGTGGGAATGACACCGCCATAGAGATTGTGGTCGGCATCGAATAGCATCTGATAGCCACTTCCGTCGCCCCAGACGTTGTGTGCCTCAAGAATGATCCTTGCCATACCCGGCGCTTGTGCCCGAGCGGACGGCGAGAGTGCGAACATGACAACGAGTAGTGCGGCTGCTGCCGCATACGTGTGCTTGCGTAGTCGTTTGATCATAATAAATCGTGCCTCTCCGTTAAAACTCTCTTTGAGAGTCATGCCGTATCAGAGACTCGGGCATTAAGGTTGAATGGTTGCTGCCTGTTGGCAGGGTTATTGGTCACATTGACAAACTTATCTTAGGCCTTCCTTGAAAAAGCGCTTCCATAGAAAACGCTTTCTCCGGCTTAGGTCGAAAAAGATCTTACGCATTTCGTCTTTTTACACATGATTACATTTATTGGTCATTGCCAAGATTCGAGTGGAAACAAAGCACGCAAACAAAATGATGAACTGCGCGATATTTCGCCTTATGCCATTTATCGCCGCAAGATACTATCATATTACTGCGAAGCGCTTTATGATTCTTTCAATCGCAAAGCTAAAAATATAAATTGTCACAGACCACTTTTTCGCCCGATTATTTTCAAAGCATTCGCCTTAAAGCGTATTGTTCAGGCTATCGGCTTGATTTAGTTGGCGAGAAGCCCTTTCATAGACAGTCCGCTTATACCCTATTCGCGCATGCATCGGCCTGTGTAAGAACAAGGTCTGCAAGCGTTTTACTTTCAGGGCGAATCAAGCTGACGATCTGACTTTTTCGTCACCTACCATTCCTTGCTATCTGAAAAGAAAAGCACCATTTTTACCTTTAACCGTAGCCGCGACAGTCATACAAAAGGATCTGCCATCATAGATTTAGGCTTGACGATGTTGCAACGAGGCGTCGGCGCAACGCCTACTTACCGGTGCAGCGGCGACCGTTTTCTGTACACGCAACAAGGGGGGCGCGGCCATCGCCCAACTTTGTGCGTGAAAACTCCCCCTATGGGAAGAAAAAGTCCCACCTATGGGGAAAAAAATTCCCCTTAGGGGAACAAAAATTCCAACCTAAGGGAATTTTTTCCAACACGCTGCGGCGAGGCAGCAACAAGGGGGGCGCTGCATCCAAGGCTAAGGGCTGCCGATGCTTTCTGCCTTTTTTGACGCAGAAAGCACAAAAAAAGTCCGACTTCAAGAGGAAGTCGGACTTTGTATAAGGTTTGAGCTATCTTACTTAGCCTGCAAACGGATCGTGTTATCGACCTTCTGCACCGGCATCAGTTTGCCGAAAGGCTGCGTCGGGCCGTTGTAAGTGGTCGTAACGATGCGGGTAGCTGCCTTAACCGTCTTGGGCAGACCACTGGGCTGGCTGGGTGTCGTAAATTGCTTGCTGGCCAAAGGACCCCATTCGTCTTTCGTATTCTTCGCAATTGAGAAGGCAATGTAAGTCTTGTTGGGCTCTGCATTCCATTTCACGTCGTCAACACCAAACTGATCCCAGTAAGGATCTTGCGGATGATCTTCCTTGAGCAGCTTCAGCACGTAAGCCTCGCCTTGTCTGCTTGATCGTAAACTTCCTTGTCCATAATGATATCGCGGTGGAGCGAAGATTGATCGTTGGGCGTGTAGATTACGCGCTGCCAGTAGCCTTCTGAAGTGCCGCCAAACTCTTTGATTTCGATTTCTACCTTAGCAACACCTTCGCCACCGAGCTTCTTCGTCGTAGCATAGACGATCTCCATATCAGCATAAGTTTCATTTACGTCCCAAGGCAATGCATAGATTTCATATTCTGTGTTGGGCTTCAAGCCATTCCACGTAATGTTTTCCTCGCCTACGTGATTCTTTCCGCTAAAGCGTCTGATCATATCGCCCATATTGGCAAAGCCCATCATAGGACCCCATTGCTCAAACTGCGCTTCAGCTTGACCTTTCTCGAAGAGACAAACGCCATAACCGGCTACGTCGGAAGTTGGGCGTAAACTTAACCGTCAGGTTGTCCGTCTTCGTTTCAACTACCGTAGCGGTAATCTTCGGCGAGCCTACAAGCGTCTTGCGGGGCGTAGTGAAGTCGACGCGTTGCGCCGTGCAAGCGATGCCGTACTTATCGTAAGCGGCAACGAGAATCGTATAGTTGGTATTGTCTTTCAACTTGCCGATACCCGTCATCTGCGCATTGGTGAAGTCTTCTGTAAAGAGCGGGTTATTGCTGCGCTCAACCATCGTGATGTACTGCATCTCGTTTCCGAGTTTGTCAGCCAACACTTTGGGGACGATGCTAAAACGATAGCCATGGCAATCGGCGCTGCGCTGGAAAGCTGCCCAGATCGTATCGCCGTCAACGCCTGCGCTATACTTTAAGAACTTGGCTTCTACGCTAACCGCCCCCGCAATTTTTACGAAGTCGATGCTGTCAACGCGCTCCACGAGGTAACCTTTGACATTGCCGTTTGTTTCGTGAATGAGCACACGAGTGTTATTGTTCTGCGCCCAAGCGAAGAGGGGACGCAGCTATGAAGGTAAAAAGGAATAATAGGCGTTTCATTTTTTCAAGAATTTGAATGTTTGATTATTGACTTTGAGAACATAAGCACCTGCACTGAGGCGACTGATATCAATCGTGCGTGCAGTCCAATGCTTATTGCTCATCACGAGACGACCGCTCGGATCGAAGAGCATAAAGGACGCGTTCGTCAGCGCGTCAGCACCTTTTAGGGTCAGCGTCTGCCCGTCGTTGAGCAGTTGCCAGCCATTTTTGCCCACCTCAGTGGTGGGAGAGATGCCCGTACTGGTCTCGAAATGGAGACGGCGGGTATCGTCGTACTTGAAATTAGCCATTGACGCATCTTGACCAACAACCGTAAACTGATCTTCGGAGAAAATCAGCTTCTTCAATTGGCTCAGATCATACTGCGTCTGTGCGCCGTTCTTCATCTGCACGACAAGGCGGTCTTGGGCTTTAAGGCCTACGGCCATCCATGCAAACAACGAAAGCGCGATCAGGAATCGGCAGTTACGTTTCATGAATTTATAGTTTTTAGAAATGAATTGTTACGCTGCAAAGATAAAGCTTTAAGAACTAAAACAAGCTATATATATGTATTTATTTAGGAGAGTGGAATTGTCTTCTGTATAGGTCGTCCGGGTTTATAGACTTTTGCTTGCGCAGGGCCGCTTGAGAGAAGGCGAGGGGCCAAGGCTGCGCTGCGCGAGAAGAGGGGCGGCCGCGCAGCACCATATATATAATGTGTGGGGCGATCGGTGGGCGCGGCAGCGCAAAAGCAAAGCAGCCGGGCATCTCGCGGGATACTCGGCTGCGTATGGTATAATGTTCGCTTAAAATCAGAAGAGATAAGCGACTTGCACTTGGAAGGTGTTGGCGCAGAAGGAGTAAGTGTCAGCACCATAGGTCTTGGCATACTTGCTCAACATAATGTTGTAGCCAACGCCTAACTCTACGTGGCCAGCCAACTTAACACCGGCGCCGATGTTCCAACTGACTTTCATATTCTCGCGTTTGAAAGCGTCGGTAATACGACCTTCAGTAATATCAGCTATGCCCCACTTGTGATTACCAATATTGAAGCCAAACTGCGGACCGGTTGAAGCGTAAACGGCAGCGAGCGAACTTAAACCTAAAGTATAGCGGAAGTTAACAGGAACTTCCACACTGCGGAAAGTCTTAGAAGTATGGTCGGTCAAGCTCAAGCGGCGCTGGTTGTAGAGCAGGGCTACATCGCCACCAAAACCAAGGAAGTTGAAGTTCATCTTAGGACCAACATAGAAACCATAACGATTCTGCGGGTCTGTAAACTGCTTCAAGTTCTTGCTCACACTGAGCTTACTCAAATTCATACCGGCTTCGAGACCAAATTCAATGCCGGCTTTGGCCGGTTGCGCAATGCCGAGCGTCAGCATTACAGCAAAAATCAAAAGAAACTTTTTTATAACGCAACATATATAAAGTGTACGTGTTTAGGGGAAGATGTAATGACGCTCAACCCAGTAGTAGGCGATGCCGGCTAAGTAGCCAACTAAAGCTACCCAAGAGATGCGCTTCATATACCAACCGAAGGAGATATTCTCTAAGCCCATCACGACTACGCCTGCGGCAGAACCGATGATCAACATAGAACCACCGACGCCGGCACAGTAAGCGAGCAATTGCCAGAAGACGCCGTCGACCGCCATATCGCCTGATGGTGCAATAGGATACATACCCATACAGCCGGCTACGAGGGGCACATTGTCGACAATGCTGGAAGCCACACCGATAATACCCGTAACGAGGTAGTGGTTGCCGCCTGAAGCGCCGTCGAGCCAAGAGCCAAGGCCGTGGAGCACGCCAATCTCTTCGAGACAAGCTACGGCCATCAAAATACCGAGGAAGAAGAGAATCGTTGACATATCCAAGCGTGAAAGGAGTTTGGTCACACGCTTCTTCATACCATCAGAGATGTTGTGCTTATTGCGATAGAAGAGTTCGGTCGTAAGCCAGAGCACGCTCAAGACAAGCAAGATGCCCATAAAAGGAGGAAGGTCGGTCAAGTAGCGGAAGATGGGGACGAAAAGCAAACCACCTACGCCAAGGAAGAAGACAATCTTACGCTCCGCAGCAGAAAAGTCGAGCGAATCACCTTCAGTAGCAGCTTGCGCCTTGGATAGTTCGCCTTTGAGCGACATTTGGAGTATTAACGTGGGAATAACAGCCGAGATCAGCGAAGGAATGAAGATTTCTTTCATTACGCCAGCCGTAGTAATCGTGCCTTTGATCCAAAGCATAATCGTCGTAACGTCGCCAATCGGCGAGAAAGCACCACCACTATTGGCCGCAATAACAATGAGCGAAGCATAAATAAGGCGGTCCTTATGGTCGCTGACGAGCTTGCGCAAAACCATAATCATCACAATACTCGTAGTAAGGTTGTCGAGCGCGGCTGAGAGGAAGAACGTCATAAACATAATCTTCCAGAGCAGTTTTCGCTTTGAGCGAGTCTCTAAGGCGTCGCGCACAAAGTTGAACCACCATTAGTATCTACAACTTCTACGATGGTCATTGCGCCCATTAGGAAGAAGAGCGTCTCCGCCGTGCTACCTAAATGGCCTTGCAAGATCTCACTTACGGCTTGACCTACGCCCGCTGCTCCGCCTTGATAGTCGGCGTGCATCGTAGTAAGATAGCTGAGCGGATCAATCATATATAAGACCCAAACGCCCACGCACATAAGAAGTGCAAACGCCGCTTTGTTAACTCTCAAACTGTGCTCAACGGTAATACCTAAGTAGCCGAGCACGAATGTTGTCACGATGGCTATGGTTAATGTACCCATTATATTTGATTGGTTAAAAATCTGCGTGCAAAGAACAAGAAAAAAAATCAGAAGACCAAATTCCTATCCGTTTTTTGCCTAAAAATACGTATCTTCGCACCGATTTCATCGCGATAAGCAGTGCTTACTGCGTCTATTTGCCGCTCTTCCCTTTACCGGCAATGATTTTGCAAGGCGCTCCTTAAGCCTTTACCGGCAAAGGCAAAGATGCGATAAGCTCTCCGGCTTCGAGAAGAAGTTTTAGAAATATAATGGTCCTGTAGTTCAACGGATAGAATAGAGGTTTCCTAAACCTTAGATTTGGGTTCGATTCCCAACGGGACTACTTTCACAGTCTAACCTTATAAAAGGCTTAGGCTGTTTTCGTTTCCCGAGCTTGCTAAGCCTTTTGTTTAGTCCCTTATTGAAGCGAAAAACTTTCTTATAGGCGAGGAAAAATTGTCTTATAAGAGAATTTTAATTGTCCTATAAGAGAATTTTTCCTGTCATAGGAGAAAGTTTTGCGACAGTGCGGAGAAAGTTTTCAGACTTGATTAGAGCTATTCCACCTTTGTGTGCGTATGACGGCTTATATATCTCCATTCGAAATAAGCACTCTTTTGTTTTTACCTTAAGACTGTTTCAAAAAAGCCCTAATTAGACTGAATTGGGATTATTAGTTTGCCTATCGATCCCTCAATAGTGAAAAATAGGACCGATTTCATTGTATGAAGTCAGCCCTTTAATGGGTATCACCATATCGAATGTATTTGACAGGTTTTATGAACACTATTTAAGAGGTAAGAGAAAAGTTTAGAAAAGCTATCCCGACAACAACGTTTTTCTAAGAAGCGCGTGCAGGGAATCGGCCTTTTTGGCTAATTTTGTACCCGATTATCTCCAAAAAATTTAGCTACAACTATGACTTTTAGTATCATAAAGCGAGACGGAACAATAGAGAACTATAAAGCATCGAAGATTGGCGACGCTGTGAGTGCTGCCTTTGCAAGCATTGGCGAGGTTTGCCCTACGGAAGCCCTCGAAACGCTCATCGCTGCCATCGAAAAAGAGTTGGAAGGCATTGCTGAAAACGGATCGGTGCGCGTAGAGCAAATACAAGACAACGTAGAAATAGAACTGATGCGCGCGGGCTTCTATCGCCAGGCACGCCGCTTTATTCTCTATCGCGAAGAACGCGCTAAAGATCGCGCTTATATCAACGAAATAGAGCAAACTGTGGGACTCGAAGGTATGCATCGTCTCTTGAAAGACGTGCAGCGCGACTACCCGCATTTATGCAAATCTTTCGGCAAATTAGTCAGCAAATATCACGCTTTCCATAAGCCGTCTATGACGGCCGAGGAGGGACTGCACGCGCTCACACGGGCCGCCGTAGAGTGTATTACGGCTGAAGAACCCGATTGGGAGTTTGTAGCCGGCCGCTTGTATAGTTTCCAAAACGATTTGAAGATCCGCCACAAGATGGAAGGGCTGCAACTGCAATCGCTCTACGACAAACTTTCGTATCTCACGACGGAGGGTTATTACGGCGCGTATATTCTTGAGAGTTATACGAAGGCGGAAATCGACTTGGCCGAGACTTTCTTACAACCCGAACGCGACCGACTGCTGACGTATAGCGGCTTGGACCTGCTCTTGCGCCGCTATACGGTGCGCAACTTTGTGCATGAACAGCTGGAGACGCCACAAGAAATGTATCTCGGAATTGCGCTGCATTTGGCGATGCGCGAAACGCAAAACCGTATGGACCACGTGCGCGCTTTTTATGATATGCTGAGCAAGCAGCAGGTGTCGATGGCGACGCCTACTTTGGCCAATGCCCGCAAGCCTCATCACCAGATGTCCAGTTGCTTCATCGACACGGTCGACGATTCACTCGAAGGCATCTATCGGAGCATTGCCAACTTTGCCAATGTCTCCAAGTTTGGCGGCGGTATGGGCTTGTATTTGGAAAAGTGCGCGCCAACGGTAGCGACATTCGAGGCTACAAGGGCGCAGCCGGCGGCGTCATTAGATGGATCAAGTTGGCCAACGACACTGCCGTAGCCGTAGATCAACTGGGCGTGCGCTCAGGCGCCGTCGCATGTTATTTAGATGTGTGGCACAAAGACATTCTCGACTTCTTGCAGTTGCGCACGAATAACGGCGACGACCGTATGAAAGCACACGACGTCTTCCCCGCCGTTTGCTATCCCGACCTCTTTTGGAAAAAAGTGCGCGAAGGCTTGGACCAGTCGTGGTATCTGATGTGTCCGCACGAAATTCAGACCATCAAGGGTTATGCCTTAGAGGATAGCTACGGCGACGAATGGGAGCAGCGCTACAATGATTGCGTCAACGATGCGCGCATTACGAAAACGGAAGTATTGCTCAAAGATCTCATCCGCTTGATCCTCAAATCGGCCATCGAGACAGGTACGCCGTTTGCCTTCTTCCGCGACCACGTCAACCGTATGAATCCCAATAAGCACAAAGGCATAATCTATTCTTCCAACCTCTGTGTAGAGATTGCGCAGAATATGTCTCCGATTCAATCCGTTAAAATCGAAACGATGAAAACGCCCGAAGGCGACGACATCATCGTAGAAAAGACAAAGGCCGGCGACTTCGTTGTGTGCAATTTGGCTTCGCTCGTTGTGAGCAAGATCAATTTTGATGACGAAGCAGAAGTAAAACGCGTCGTTTATGCCGCCGTGCGCGCCTTGGATAATGTAATTGACCTCAACTATTATCCGCTTGAATATGCTCGCGTGACCAATCGCCGCTATCGTCCGATAGGCTTAGGCATTATGGGCTACCATCATTATCTGGCACAGCAAGGAATCGTATGGGAGAGCGAGGCGCACCTCGAAGCAGCCGACAAGTTAATGGAGAAGATCAACTACTATGCGATCCGTGCCAGTATGGAATTAGCCAAAGAAAAGGGGCACTACGAATATTTTGAAGGCTCCGACTGGCAGACGGGCGATTATTTCAGCCGCCGCCAATACGAAAGTGCAGATTGGCAAGCCCTGGCTGCCGACGTAGCACAAGCTGGCGTGCGCAATGGCTATTTATTGGCCGTCGCACCGACAAGTTCCACGTCAATCATTGCCGGCACTACGGCCGGAACAGACCCCGTGATGAATCGCTACTTCCTCGAAGAGAAGAAGGGCGCAACGATTGCCCGCGTCGCGCCTTCATTGTCCGACAAAACGTGGTGGCTTTACAAGAGTGCCCATACGATTGACCAAACTTGGGAGTATACGCGCCGCCGGTGTGCGCCAACGCCACGTAGACCAAGCTCAGTCTGTGAATCTCTACATCACCAACGACTTCACCTTGCGCCAAGTGCTGAACCTCTACATCAAAGCCTGGGAGTGCGGGATGAAGACCATATATTATGTACGTTCGAAATCACTCGAAATAACCGAATGCGAATCCTGCGCCTCTTAAGCACGGAGCAGACACCGACAAAATAAGAAACATCTATGTCTACAAACGAATTCGTAACACGCAAGCCTCTCTTCAACGAGCACGGCGATACGGAGACCGCGAAGAAGCGGATGATCAACGGCAATACGACCAACCTCAACGACTTCAATAATATGAAGTACAAATGGGTTTCCGATTGGTACCGCCAAGCGATGAACAACTTTTGGATTCCTGAAGAGATCAACTTAGGGCAGGATTTGAAAGACTACAGCAAACTCTTGCCGGCAGAGCGCACGGCTTACGATAAGATTTTGTCTTTCCTCATCTTCCTCGACAGTATTCAGACAGCCAATTTGCCCAACGTTAGCGAGTACATCACGGCGAGTGAAGTCAATCTCTGCTTGAATATTCAGACCTTCCAAGAGGCCGTCCATTCGCAGAGCTATAGTTATATGCTCGACACCATTTGTTCGCCCGAAGAGCGCGACGCCATTCTCTTTCAATGGAAGAACGACCCCATCCTTTTGAATCGCAATAAATTCATTGGCGACCTTTACAATGCGTTTATGAACGACCGCTCGACCTTCCAGTTTATGAAAGTGCTCATGGCCAATTATATTCTCGAAGGCATCTACTTCTATTCGGGTTTTATGTTCTTCTACAATCTCGGCCGCAACGGGAAGATGCCCGGCTCGGCCCAAGAAATTCGCTACATCAATCGCGACGAGAACACGCACCTCTGGCTCTTCCGCAGCATCTTGCTCGAACTGAAAAAAGAAGTGCCCGAAATGTTCACGCCCGATAAGGTCGACGTATACCGCCAAATGATTGCGCAGGGCGTAGAAGAAGAAATAAAATGGGGCGAATACGTTTTGGGCGACAAGATCGAAGGCTTAACCTCCGAAATGATTCGCGATTATATCAAGTACTTGGGCAATTTGCGGACCACCTCACTCGGTTTCGAGCCGCTTTATGACGGTTACGACAAAGAGCCGCCCTCCATGTCTTGGGTTTCGCAATATTCTAACGCCAATATGATCAAGACCGACTTCTTTGAGGCGCGCTCTACGGCCTACGCGAAGTCAAGTGCTTTGATCGACGACCTATAACAATTTTTCTTCGGCGCTGTCGGCGGCTGCAAGGCTGCGACAGCGCCTTTATATATACCGATTCTCGCCGCCTTCCTCCTATTTTTAGTATTCCATTACTATGCACAAACTGACCGTAGAAGAAATGAATCGCCTCGACGTCGCAGCTTTCAAGGAAGCCCCCAAACTTCCGCTCGTCGTCGTCTTGGATAATGTGCGCAGGCCTGCACAATGTCGGCTCAGTCTTTCGCACCGCCGACGCCTTTCGCCTTTCCGGCGTCTGCCTATGTGGCATCACGGGGCGCCCACCGATGGTAGAAATCCACAAAACGGCGCTCGGCGCGGAAGACAGTGTTGATTGGGAATACTTTGAAGACCCCTTGGCGGCCGTCGAGGCCTTGCGCCGCCGCGGCTACCTCATCTTTGCCGTCGAGCAAGTCGCAGGCAGTCGGCCGCTCCATCAGCTTCGCCTCTCGCCCGACCGGAAATACGCCCTCGTCCTCGGCAATGAAGTCAAGGGCGTGACGCAATCCGTCGTCGACGCCGCAGATGCCGCCGTCGAAATCCCACAATACGGCACAAAACATTCCCTCAACGTCTCCGTCAGTGCCGGTATCGTACTTTGGGAGTTTGCGAAACAGTTAGGTTTCAGCTATGAATAACGACAAGCCCCGCCTGCTTATTTTCCACCCCGCCCTTGCGCCCTATCGCTTGGACTTCTTCAATGCGCTGGCCGACCGCTTTACTTGCCACGTCGTCTTGTTGCAGCGCGAGAATCCGGCCCTGTTCATAAAGCAGGACCAACTCCTTGCCGAAGCGCGCTTTACCTACGCCTACCTCGATCGCCATTTCACCTTGGCCGGCCGCGATATCAACCTCGGCTATGTAAGTGCCATTCGCCACTTCCGCCCCGACATCGTCTTGTGTTCGGAGTTCAACCTCTCCGTCCTCTCCGCCGCCCTCTATCGTTGGCGCCATCCCCGCCGCTTCCGACTCTTCACCATGTGCGACGATAGTATCGCGATGGCCGAACGCTGCCAAGGCGGCCGCCGTCGGCGCCGCGCCGCCCTCATCCGTTGTTTAGACGGCATCGTCAACATCAGCGAAGAGACGGCCGCATGGTTTCTTCGCCATACCCCCGCTCGCCGCACCTTTAGTTTCCCGATTATACGCGCCGAGCAAACTTTTGTCTGCCATCGTCCCACCGCCGCCCGCTACGTTTCGACCCACCAATTAGCGGGTATGAAAGTAGGCCTTTTTGTCGGCCGTTTTGTCGACGTCAAGAACCTCCCCGCCCTCATCGAAGCCTTCCGCCGCGTTTGCGAGCGCAATGCAGCAGCCGCCAACTATCGCTTAGTGCTCGTCGGGAGCGGCGAGCAAGCAAGTCGCTTGCAAGCCCAAGCTGCCGCAGCCGGTTTAGCCGACCGCGTGATCTTCCCCGGCGCTTATACGGGCCAGGATTTATGGGCTTGGTATGCTACAGCCGACTTCTTAGTGCTGTGTAGCAGCAGCGAAGCCTTTGGCGCTGTCGTCAATGAAGCCCTGCTCGGCGGCTGCCGCGCGATGGTCAGCACCTACGCCGGTGCGCGCGAACTCATCGGGTGTGATAACGGAAAAGTCTTCGACGCACTCGACGCCGAAGACTTCTATAATACCTTACAACAAGCTTATGCTTCAGCCGCCCCCACGCCGGCCGAAGCCTTTGAGCGGCCTTCCCGCATGCCCATCTCTTTCACGGAGCGCATCGAAGCCCTCAGCCGTTTTCTTTTGTCCGATTAAAGCTTTTCCAGATAAAAGACAGCGTGCCCACGGCGTTGATCCTCGGGCGGCAGTTGGCGCCAATCGCCAAATATCTCCCGCAGGTACGTATCCCCATCGCGCGGCCCGCTGAACAGCTCGCCTCAAATTCCACTTGTTGCAGCGGAAAAATCGCTTCATCCAAGTGGTGCACGCCATAACCATTATTATTGAGATAATTACCCCGATATTTTCCTTTCTTGGTAAACCATCCGCCTACGCGCCACGCCAAACCGCAGAGCGCGCGCATTGTGCCGAAATACACAAATTCGGCTGCCGAGCGCCAACTATAATAATGCTGCGAATGGAGTATGGCGTTGGCCTTACAATAACGCTTGGCCAGACGCTTCACCGTAGCCGCCGAAAAATCAGGATAAGGAATTAGCGGGAAAATATCGACATACAAACCCTTGGCATAGTCGCGCTTAAAATCATCGCCATATTCTACGATAAACGAATGCTTATCGCGCACCTTATAGATCGGCGTCCCGCCGTCGGGCTTCAAACCCGGCCCTTGCAGCACCAAGTGGTCCGGCAATTCCGCTTGCGCTATTTTGATAAAGCGCGCCACGTCCTCGCCGCGCATCGCGATGTCGATGTCGTCGTCCCAAGGAATGAAGCCCCCATGGCGCAATGCGCCGAGCAGCGTTCCCCCATCGAGCCAATAAGGTATGTCGTGGGCGGCGCATAAGTCGCGCACCTGCTTCAAAATGTCCAACTGTTTGAGCTGAACAGGCCGCAAATGCTTCGCTTGATAAGCCGCCAAGTCCGCGCCATCGCAATCAGCGCCGCGCGGCAGCAGCGCCTCTAGCGTGGGGGAGGTCTTCCTTGTAGGTCAGTTTGCGGTTGCGCTCATCGCCGGCCACTTGCGCGATGTCCACCTCCGGACAATACGTGCTTACCACGCCGCAATCGTCCGTCGCGGCAAAGTCGGGATCGGCCAAAACCTTTTCGTAAGCCCGCTCGAGCAGTTCGCGGCGAAAGCCCTGCGGCGTTTGCACGCGGCGCAGACTGTTTCGCGGCAGCGTGTGCGCGGTTTTGCCGTCCACGCGCACAATTGTATCCGTCACGGGTTGCAATACGTTGACCGCCTCGGCCGTCTCCAAGGCGCGGCATACGGAAGTAATGATCGTTTCCGTCACCAATGGGCGCGCAGCGTCGTGCAATAAAAGGTTGACCTCGCGCCCTTCACAAGCCTTGAGCGCCGCCAGCGTAGAGTCGTAGCGTTCTGCACCGCCGGAGATCACGTTTTTCACTTTCTCCCACCCATTTTCCGTCACCATACGGCGCACTTCCTCGACATAATCGGGGTGAACGACGATGATGACTTCTGCAATCAGCGGATGCAGGGCAAAAGCTTCGACGGCATACGCCAAAACGGTGCGCCCCCGAAGCTTCAAAAATTGCTTTGGCTGACTTTCTCCAAAACGCTTCCCACTGCCACCGGCCAAGATGGCGGCTATATTTTTTCGCATAATCTTAGATTTTACAAACGCCAAGCAAGTGCGCATCGGGCGCAGTCTGCACGGCGCGCGCGCAAGTGTTCGTTTCGTGGGCAAATTTAATGGTTTTCTACGCGTTTTCGCCCTTTTCTTCGTTTTTCTCCTCGCAGATGCCGCCGCGAAGCAGCGCCGCGCGCCGCCGCAGCCTTGGATATTTTGTTTCCGTGACTGATAACGGGGCGCACGAAGACGCAGCACGGGAGCTTTTCATCGTGAGCGCAAACCTTTTTTATCACGAGCGCAAACGTTTTTTATCGTGAGCGCAAAGGTTTACGCTCGTGATGAAAAAGGTGTGCGGCCGAATATGGATGCACAAAAAAATTAACATAAAGAATTAGAAAACAAATAATTGAACGACAAAAGAGCGCCCTCCGCTTACGCTCGAGCGAGGGCCGAAAGCGTGGGAACTATAAAGCGGACGGCAAGGCCTAAGCTACTGAAGCGTACGCGCGGCGGGAGCATTGCCATTTGCGGCGGAAGAATCGGATAGTTTACCCGACTTTTTTACGTATCTTTGCCCACTGAAAGTTTACATAACACTTCATTTCTCTGTATGCAAACACGTCAGACGTATATCAACTTTTTCCGCCCGCTGATCCGCGTGGTCGGGCTCACAGTCGCGGCCGGATTCATCCTCCGCTTGGTTTTGATCTTCAATCCGCAAACGATTGGCAGTTTGCCGTTTGGCGGCCTCGTTTTGGCCTTTGTGCGCGGCGCTCTGACTGACGCCTGCGTGGGCTTGTTGGGGGGATTTGGTATTTTCCTCAACTACCTCTTTATCTCCGAAAGCAAATATCGCCGGCCGCTCAATTACGTCTTGGGCGGACTGCTCTTGGTCATCCTCCTCTATTTGTCGTTTTTCGATAAAAGTTTGACGGAATTTAATAAGGGTCTGACGCGCGTTCTGACTTACCTGGCCCTCTATAAGGCTGTGAGTTTCGGCCTTCGTTGGGCCTTTCCCCGCATTCGGCCGGTGTATAGTAAGGTGGTCTTCTTCCTGACCGTGTTCGTCTTTGTCACGGCCTTGCTCGTCGATACCGTTTCGGCTTATTTCTTTTGGGGAGAATTTGGCGTGCGTTATAATTTTATAGCTGTCGACTACTTGGTTTACACGAATGAGGTCATCGGAAACATCTTTGAATCTTACCCGATGGTGCCGCTGCTGATCGGTTTGGGCATTGCATCGCTGCTGATTACGTCTTTCGTGGTACTGCAAAAGCGAAAAATCGCTGTACCGCAGGCTTCGCTCGGCGTAAAACTGCGGGCGGCGGGCCTTTATCTGACGGCCTGCATCGTAGCCTTGCTCGGCGCGGTAGGACTCACGTCGTTGCACCTGAGTAGTAACCAGTATGTCAACGAATTGGGCGACAACGGACTCTGCAAATTTGTGGAAGCGTTTCGCTCCAGCCAACTCAATTACGACCAATTCTACTTGACCATGTCGCCGCAAAAGGCGAAGGATATGATGCAGCGCTTGTATCCGGCTAAAGTCGAAGATCCGCTGCCTGAAACGCGCAAGAATATCGTGCTGATAATGGTGGAGAGCTTGAGCGCCGACTATATGGCGGCCTTTGGCAATCAGGATCATCTGACGCCTTACTTGGATAGTTTGGCGCAACATAGTTTGTTCTTCGAAAGCCTTTACGCCTGCGGCAATCGCACGGTGCGCGGATTGGAGGCCGTCACCTTGTGTCAGCCGCCTTGCCCCGGCGAGAGCAAGATCAAGCAGCCCAACAACACGGGCTTGTACACGGTGGGCACGATCCTGCGCCAAAAGGGCTACCGCACGCAATTTCTCTACGGCGGCGACAGCTATTTCGACAATATGCGGGCCTTCTTCGGCGGAAACAGCTACGAGATCATTGATAAGACGACGATGCGGCCGGAAGAGATAACGTGCAGCACCGTCTGGGGCGCTTGTGATGAGGATTTGTTCAACCACGCGCTGCGCGTATTCGATCAAAATGCGGCGCAAGGGAAGCCTTTTTACGCGCATCTGATGACGACGAGCAACCATCGTCCGTACATTTATCCGGAAGGTAAGATCGACATTCCGCCCACTGCGCGCTCGCGGAGCGGCGGCGTGAAGTACACGGATTATGCCATAGGCCGCTTCTTGAAAGATGCGGAAAAGCACGCGTGGTTTAAGCAGACGGTCTTCGTCATCATAGCCGACCACTGCGCTTCGAGCGCCGGCAGCACGGGAAGTACCGCTCGAACGCTACCACATTCCGGCTATGATCTACGCGCCGGGCTTCGTAAAGCCGGGCAAGGTGGGCCATCTGGTGAGTCAGGTGGATATGATGCCAACCGTATTCGGACTTTTACACTTCAGTTATCAAGCGCCGTTCTGCGGACGTAATGCCTTGCATCCCAATTATGTGCCGCGCGCCTTCGCCGCTACGTATCAGGATATGGGTTATCTGCGCGAGAATGTCTTTACTTTGCTCTCGCCGACGCGCCGCGTGATGCAGCAGATCGCTACGCCGACACCTCAGCATACTTACACGCAGCGCCCGATGCCGCAACGCAACCAAAAAATGGTGGAAGAAGCCGTGGCGCATTATCAGACGGGAGGCCGGCAATAAATAATGCGTCACTCTACGTCGCGAACAAAATAGGAACGACAGCCGGACGAATGGAAATGGTGAAAACTACGCTATTCCTCGCCTCTTTTCCCAAAAAGGGAGGTATTTTAACAAGTCTGCCGGAGAAAAAGCGGGAAATGGGACTGACAGCCTCAAACTTTTTATAAATTTGCGGTTTACTATGCTGCTCTACTTTAGAGGGTAGAGACGGGATGCATAACTTTTTAACCTAAATAGAGAACGAAATGAAACCTGCTCAGGGTAAACTTGGCGTGCTGTGCGTCGGAATGGGGGCTGTAACCACTACTTTTATCGCCGGAACGCTGATGTATCGGAAAGGACTCGGACTGCCGGGCGGCGCCGTCACGCAAATGGCAAAAATTCGCGTAGGTCGAGGCGAAAAAAAAAAAAAACAGTACAAGAAGATCGGAGATATCGTTCCGCTGGTCAGTATGGACGATATGGTCTTCGGCGGATGGGATATTTTTACGGACAATGCTTATGAAAGTGCCCTGAATGCCGGCGTTTTGTTGGCAAAAGATATAGACCCGGTGCGCGACGAATTGAAGGCTATCCGCCCTATGGCGGCTGCCTTTGACCCGAAATTTGTCTCACGCTTGCACGGGGAACACATTAAGAAAGGTACGCGCCTCGAACTGGTGGAGCAACTGCGTGAGGATATTCGCCGCTTCAAAGCGGAGAACAACTGCGAGCGCGTTGTGGTGCTGTGGGCGGCTTCTACGGAAATTTATGTGCCTTATTTTGAACCGGTACACGGCACGTTGGCCGCGCTCGAAGCGGCTATGGCGGCTGACGATCAGGAGCACGTGGCGCCTTCTATGTGCTACGCTTACGCGGCTATGGCGGAAGACGCGCCTTTCGTGATGGGAGCGCCTAATACGTGCATCGATATTCCGGCAATGTGGGAAATGGCTGAGGCTAAACAATTGCCCATCGCCGGAAAAGACTTCAAGACGGGGCAAACGCTGATGAAAACGGTGCTGGCTCCGATGCTACGCACGCGCTGCTTGGGTTTGGCGGGGTGGTTCTCGACCAACATTCTCGGCAATCGCGACGGCGAAGTATTGGATGCGCCTGAAAACTTCCACACGAAGGAGGTGAGCAAGCTCGGCGTGATAGATACGATCTTGAAAGCTGATGAGCAACCGGAACTTTATGGAGATATTTACCACAAAGTGCGCATCAATTATTACCCACCACGCGGCGATGCGAAAGAAGGTTGGGACAACTTGGATATTTACGGTTGGATGGGAAAGGATTATGGGATGCAGATCAAGGTAGACTTCCTCTGCCGCGATTCAATCCTTGCTGCGCCGATTGTATTGGACCTCGTCGTGTGTGCAGACTTGGCGCACCGCGCCGGCTTAAAAGGCATTCAGCGCTGGATGAGTTTCTTCCTGAAGAGCCCAATGCACGATTTTACGCAGGGAGAAGAACCTATCCACGACCTTTTCCAACAGTATATTCTCTTTAAGAATCAAATCCGATTGCTGGGCGGCTACGAAGCCGATGAGGAATTGGATTAAACTGAATGAAAGCCGGACTATCCGGCACAAGATTTTATAGTAATAAGCATTATCAGGCTTCACGTCGCGTTAATCTTTGACGCCCCGTGAAGCCTGATTGACCAAAAAGAAAGGCGCTTTGACCCGCTTCGCTCTTACTGCAATTTACGCGAAGAAAAGCAAACAGAAAAGTAGGACGGACGCCAATTATAGAACAACTGACAAGGCTTAAATGAACAGGCTTTTATTCTCACTTCTCTTCTCTTTGATGGCGCTCACCGCCTTTTCGCAACGCATCGAAGGTACGATTACCGATGCGCGAACGGGAGAACGATTGGCTTTCGCCAATGTGTATTATGAGCGGGGCGCAACTACGCAATCGAATATCAATGGTGACTACTTCATAGAGTTTAAACAACGCAAACTAACCGTTTCGTTGGTCGGCTATAAGACGCAAACTTTCCGGCTAACGGCTGCGCGGCGCTTAGACATTCGCTTGGAGCCATCAAGCGAAAACGAATTGGGAGAAGCGGTAGTCAAAGGGCGAAAGGATAGGTATTCGCGCAAGAATAACCCGGCCGTAGACTTGATGCGCAAAGTCATTGCGGCGAAGAAGGAAAGCGATCTTCGGCAGCACGACTATTATAGTTATGATAAGTATTCCAAGCTTACGTTCGCGCTCAACAATGTTAGCGATAAGATGTTCATAGAAGGGATTCTCAAGCGCTTTTCCGTATTGCAAGACAACGTAGAAACCTGCAATGAAACGGGTAAGCGCATTCTTCCCGTGTCGATCGACGAGACGGTCTCTCAGGAAATCTACCGACGCCAGCCTCGCTCGGAGAAAAGCATCGTGCAAGGCAAACAAACGACGGGTTTTAATACGCTATTCAACACGGGAGATTTGCTCACCGAGGTCTTAAATGATTGCTTCGCGGACGTAAATATATATGAGGACAACATACGCCTGCTCAAGTTGCAATTTATCAGCCCGCTCGGCGGCAATACGGCGATCAACTTCTACCGATATTTCATCGTCGACACACTGGATATGAACGGCGAAAAGACCATCGAACTCAACTTTACGCCCAACAATCCGCAAGACGTTGGCTTTAGCGGAGCTTTGTATATCGCGGCCGATTCTACCTACCGCGTAGTAAAGGCCGACTTAACCCTGCCTAAGAAGTCGGACGTCAATTATGTCGACAACATGCGCATTATTCAAGACTTCAAACGCTTGGAGAGCGGCGAGCAATTTCTTGTTCGCGACGATATGATCGTCGAAATGCAAGTCGTTAGTTTCGTACAAGCCCTGATGGTGCGCAGGATTACGGAGAACAGCAATTTATCTTTTGCCGCCTTGCCCGACAAAACGTTTAAGTTCAAAGGCGATAAGATGACCGCAGCTAACGCTACGATTCGACCGGCAGAGTTTTGGCGGCAATATCGCGCCAACGATCCGATGAGCGAGTCGGAAGAACGCATGCAGGAAATAATGGGGCAGGTTGGCCAAGTCAAAGGTTTCCGCGGCATTCTTTGGGTAGCGAAAGCCTTTATCGAAACTTCGTCGAGACCACTACCGACCCGAAGAAGGGCAGCAAGTTCGACGTCGGCCCCGTCAATACCACCTTTTCCTACAATTTTGTCGATGGCTTCCGCCTCCGTGCCGGCGGCCAGACCACGGCGAATCTGAATCCGCACCTCTTCTTCCGTGGTTACGTGGCCTATGGTTTCAAAGACCGCCGCGTGAAAGGGCTGGGCGAGGTTACGTATTCGTTTCTTCCCAAGGCCTATTTGCCGCGCGAGTTCCCGGTCAACAATCTGACGTTCACATATAATCATGACGTGATGGCGCCTTCCGACCGCTTTCTGCCGACGGATAAGGACAACGTCTTTACCTCATTAAAGTGGACCAAGGTTAATCATATGCTCTACTACACTTATTTCCGCCTACTTTGGGATAGGGAGTGGGAAAACAACTTGCGCCTCAACGTCCGCCTCAACCACGAGAAAGACGAGCCCACGGCCGCCCTCTTCTATCAACCACTCGACGGACGCGGGGCACCGAGCAACGACCCAAGTCGCTGGCTGCATCATCTAACGACGACCGACCTCACGCTTTCACTTCACCTTCCAGCCCGGCGCCACGTGGATGAACACGAAGCAGCGGCGCTATACGATCAACAAAGACGTGCCGGTCTTCTCCTTGTCGCACACCATCGGTCTGCGCGGCGTATTGGGGAGCGACTACACCTACAATTTCACAGAAGCAAGTATCTACAAGCGCTTCTGGCTGGGTTCGTGGGGAAAAATAGAGACGCGTTTGGCGGGCGGCGTGCAGTGGAATAAAGTGCCTTATCCGCTTTTGATTATGCCGCGGGCCAATTTGAGCTACATCTTGCAGACGAATATGTTCAACTTGATCAACAATATGGAATTTCTCAACGACCGCTACGCTTCCCTGATGCTGTCGTGGGATTTCAATGGCAAGATATTCAATCGCATACCGCTCTTGAAGCACCTGAAATGGCGCGAATACATCGGCTGCAATATGCTTTGGGGCACACTAACTGATAAAAACAACCCCACACTGGCGCGCCACGCGTCGGATAACAAGCTGTTCTACTTCCCCGGCGAGTTCCAGCCCGACGGCAAGCTTCCGTTATCTCTCCTCCGTGATGGACAAACGCACGCCCTATATCGAAGTATTTGCCGGCGTTCACAACATTTTCAAGATCCTTCACATCGAATACGTGCGCCGTCTGACGTATCTCAACATCCCGAAGCGCCACCAATGGGGCATCAGGGCTATGTTGCGCGTCACCTTCTAAGACATTTTGCGCCGCCCGCACACATTACATTATATATATGGGCACCGCCCGCTACGCTTTCCAATCTGCGTAGCGGGCGGTGTAAGTTTTGGCCGGTGAGCGCCGGCGGGGCTTCTTGCTATGCGGCCTTCTGCCTTGCGGCGAAAAACCTTTTGAAATGCCTTGCCTGCGCAGCCCATAAGCGGGCGGCGAGGGCCGAATTTAGTCGACGACTTCTCCCAAAAGCGTGGCCGACGAACTGCCTGTCACGCGAACACGTATGAATTCACCGGGATGATGATTGCCGCGGTCGAAGATCACCACCTTGTTCTGCTCCGTGCGTCCGAAGAGTTGATCCCGACTGCGCTTACTCGTGCCCTCAATCAAGACTTCGTAGACCTTACCCTCGCAGCGGCGGTTGGCTTCCGCACTCTTGCGGTTTTGCAGGGCTATGAGTTCTTCCAAACGCTCTACCTTTACGGCCTCCGAGATGTCGTCCGGCAAATGCTTGCTCGCGTAGGTGCCCGGGCGCTCACTATATTTGAACATAAAAGCACTGTCGTAGCCCACTTCTTCCATCAAGCTCAAACTCTCTTGATGGTCTTCCGGTGTCTCCGAGCAGTAGCCCACGAAAATGTCAGTCGATAAGCCGCATTCGGGCACTATTCTACGAATGGCGGCCACGCGATCCAGATACCACTCGCGTGTATATTTGCGGTTCATTAATTTCAAAATGCGATTACTACCGCTCTGTACGGGCAGGTGAATGTGGCGACACACGTTAGGTTCTTCCGCTATGACGTGGAGTGTCTCGTCACTCATATCCTTCGGGTGGGGCGTCACGAAGCGAATGCGCATATCCGGAAAGGCGCGGGCCACGCGACGGAGCAAGCCGGGGAAGTTTACGGCTTCCGCGTGCTCATCTGCTTGCCAACAATAGCTGTTGACGTTTTGCCCAAGCAGGGTTACTTCCTTAAAATGTTTGTCGTGCAGGTCGGCCACTTCGCGCAAGATGCTTCTCCACGTCTCGACTGCGTTCTCGGCCGCGCGTATACGGCACGATGCAATAGTGGCAGAAGTTGTTGCAACCGCGCATGATGCTTACGAAGCCCGAGAGTTTGCTGCCGCAGACCCGTTCGGGCACTACGTCGCGATAAGTTTCGCTCGTCGAAAGCTCAATATTCATCGCCTTATGTCCCGCTTCCGCTTGCGCGATCAAGTCCGGCAAACTCAGATAAGCGTCGGGACCGGCCACGAGGTCGGCGTGGTGATCGTGGAGGAGGCCTTCTTTTACGCGTTCGGCCATACAGCCCAAGACGCCGATAATCAGTCGGCGCCCGTGCTTGCGCAGCGCGTGGAGCGCGTCCAAGCGGTGAATGATGCGCTGCTCTGCATTGTCGCGCACACTGCAAGTATTGAGAAATACGGCGTCAGCTTCGTCGAGGTTCTCCGTAGGCTCGTAGCCCGCCATTTTCATGACGCTCGCCACGACCTCACTATCGGCCACGTTCATCTGGCAACCATATGTTTCTATCAGAAGATGCTTCATTGTCTTTTTATTTGGGGCTGCAAAGTTAATGAAAACGACTGACTTAGCCACCTCCTTTGCGCCCCTTTCGCCGCGCCGGCTACCGACGAACTACTTCTGCTCGGGCTTCCCGTAGGTCTGCGGGGCGTTTCCTCTCCGGCGGCAAGCGGCGGCAGCGCAGCCTTTTTTCGTTTGGCGGCAGCAAACCATCGTTTGGTGGGAGCATACTATCGTTTGGCGGCAGCATACCATCGTTTGGCGGCAGCAAACGATGGGCTGATGGGTTCGCCGCCTGCGTTGGCCCATCGTAGCACAACTCTTATACTACGGTCTTCGCATCGGAGTCGGACGCCGGCAGCCACTCCCGCATCGGCCGCGTTCGCGGGCTTGCACTTCGGCGGCAGAAGGGGACGCAAAGGGCCGTAAAGGCTTGACCGGCAAGCGCAATACGGCCGCAGCAGCCTTTTTAGCTCAGCTTTTACCGCCGCAAACGTCCGAAGCGTGCGACTAAAAAGTGGGAGCGATGAAGAAACATTTAACACATATTGGCTAATGAAGAAAGACAGTGTCAGATAATGTCGCGTTTTATGTCGTCCTTTGCACTGTCAAAAGGAAATCAGAATCGATCTAACGAAGGCCCGGCCGGCAATTCCTGCGACGCAATCAATGAGTTACTAACCTCTAATCAATTTCATTAAAACTATGCTGAAGTATAAATTAGTGAGCCGCGCGAACCCGCGCAAACGAAATGAAAAACAATTTTACGCCCAACTGACCGGCGTGCAAACCATCAAGCGTTGCGACTTCCTGAGTCTGCTCGAAAAGCGCTCGTCTATGTCCTCTGCCGACGTAAAAAGCTTCCTCGATGCCCTCGAGTTTGAACTGATGCACCGCTTGGCCAACGGCATAAGCATTCGCCTGGGCGACCTCGGTTCTTTTCGCGCCACGATCCGAAGCGTCGGCGCACCGATCAAAAAGGATTACGACCAACGAAAGTACATCAAAGGCGTCAACGTGCGCTTCCGCCCATCGGCTAAATGGATGCGCGAGAAGAGCAAGACCGGAGAACTCATCAGTTTTGAAACGGTGGGCAAGGCTTAACGCTAACCAACTCTCGCGGCGTGCTGAAGAGTGGCCGTCGCTCATAAACAACTTAAATCTGTAAAATAACATTGAAGATTATGCTTTATTATTTAGTATCACGTAGAAATCCGCTGAAGCGGGAAGAAATAAAATGGTATGCACAGCCCGTGCGTGTAAGACCGATCGAACTGCAAACTTTGGCTACGGACATCGAAAGCCGAACGACGCTGAGCCGTGCCGACGTAAAGGGGCTACTCGATGCGGTGGAGCACGAACTCATCGCGCAACTGGCGGCCGGAAACCGCGTGGCGCTGGGCGATCTGGGCTCTTTCAAACTCAAAATCCGCAGCAGAGGCGAAAAGGAAAAGAAGAAATTCACACCGAAAAACATCCTCGGCACACGCGTACTCTTTCGTTGCAGCACAAAGTTGCGCCACTACTTTTCGCTGCAAGGCGGCAGTGTGCGCCTGATGCAGGTAAAGAGCGAAAAGGACCAGACGCCCGCACCGAAAAGCGGACAATAATCACCCCAATCTCTATGCTCGCCCTCCGGTATCGCAGCCGGAGGGCGGTAAACTAACCGAAATCGTTTTTATCTAAAACCTTACAACAATGAAACATCAACCTTCTACAAACGCTAACCGAAAATCGCGCTCGCGCGGCGAGACGATCTCGGCTTTCGTCTTGATCTCGGCCGGCATCTTGCTGGCTGTGGCGGGCTTCATCACGCCGCCGCTGGGCGAAATCTCCGACTCGGTCTTGTGGTTTTTCGCGCAGTGTCTGCTCTATGCGGGCAGCGTGTTCGGCTTGCGGGCCTACGTCGATCGGAAGTTGGCCGACGTGCTGAAAGATTAAGCCGCAAGCGGCAAGTTTACTTTATCTAACCTTAAAATGAAACAACAATTATGGCAGAATTTGCACTTTTTGCGCCCCGACTCCTGAAGTGGGAGCGGGGCTTTTCCTTCGACGCAGCCGATAGCGGGGGCGCTACGAAAGATGGCGTGACGCTGCGCACTTTTGCGGCTTATTGCCGAAAAAAACATTGGCCCGAACCGGGCATCGATCAGCTCTTGGCGCTCACGGCGCTGCAATGGACGGAGATCATGCGCGACTATTGGGATCGCTGTCGGGCCGACAACTGGCGGGATCAGCGCTTGGCCGACTTTGTGGTCGATTGGTATATCAATGCGGGGCGACCGGCAAATTCGCGCGCTGCAATGGGCGGCGCACGTTCAGGCGGATGGCATCGTGGGGAGCAAGACGCTGCGCGCGGTGAATAAGGCGCCAAGCGTCAAACTCCTGCAAACGTTGCTCGTGGAGCGAAAGGCGTTTTACATCAACTTGGTGCGCCGACGGCCGGACCAGCGTCGCTTCTTGCGCGGCTGGCTTAACCGAACGGAAGATATGGCAAGAGGAGTGAGAAAGGAGGAGGCATGAAGGGATATATAGCTTTTGTATCGAAGATTATCAGACTTTTGCAGCGCTTGATTGGGCGCCGCCGGCGGCTTTTGCGGTTGAGGCATTCGCGCTTGGGAGCGAAATGGGCCGTTGGCTTGTTGCTCTGTTTGCTGTGCGGGGCTTGCTCGACGCATCAGCGAACTGCAGAGGTGCAGGTGAAGCACGAGGAGACGAAAGCGGCACACGAACGCTTGGTTTTCGATTCGATACGCGTCAGAGATACGCTCTTGGTGCGCACGGAGCGGGATACGGTGCGCGTGGAGCGACACGTACATTATGAACATGCCGTCAGGCAAAGGCTGAGAGATACACTGGTGGTGATGCGTACGGATACGGTGCGCCTGCAAACGGTCAGCGCACCGCCAAAATCGCCGGGTCGGCGCTTATTTTCAAGGTGGCTGCGCACGATATGGGGCACGGTCATCGCGCTTTTGGCCCTCGGCATTCTGTGGTCTACCTTGCGCCACGCCGTAAAGCGTCCGATCTAAGCTAAACCGAAAGGCTGCGACGAAAAATGCGCCCCGTCTGCTTGCTTTTTCATACGATAAATCCCCGACTTGCAGGTCGGGGATTTGTCGTATAATATTACTGCTCCACCAAATAAGTGGGCGGAGTGGGGAAGTAAACTGCAAGGCGCTCCAAGGGCGTCTACCAGTTTTTATATGGGTTGCGGCGCAGTTGGGAATTGTAGTAACGGGCTTCACCCGTCACTTCTTGACCTAAAAAATCAGGCTTGAGATAAGGCTCATCGGGCGAATGTAGCTCGATTTCTGCAACAACGAGGCCTTCATTTTCGCCCAAAAACTCGTCAACTTCGATGGTGTGCTTTCCGTTTGGGATGAGCCAGCGTACTTTCTCAATCAGGCCGGGTTCGCAAAGAAACAAAAGGGAGAGCGCTTCGTCTTTGGTCAGCGGCTTCTCAAACTCGAAGCGCGAAAGTCCGCCGTCGAGCGATGGGCCTTTGATCGTCAGAAAGCCTTCCTCGTCGCGAAGCCGCACGCGCACCGTCCTGCCGCCTCCGCTACAAAGGTAGCCTTGACGAATCGTGTAGTGGGACGTGGCAAAGTCCTTGTAAGGCCCCACCACAAGAAACTTGCGTTCAATCTCCTGCGCCATCGTTTAACTGAAAAGCCAGTAATAGAGGATCAAAATCAGAACGACTAAGGAGATAAGTCCGAAGAAAATCCCGTTGATCACGCGCCGGGCTTGGTGAGCGGCCTTGCGGTCGCGCTCAATCTTTCTCATTTTACTCTTTTCGCTCATAATTCGTAATGTTTTTCAAAGTGTTGGTAATGAATTTTATGCTTCGCCGCCCCCATTTTCCATGAGGTAGGCCTTAATAAAGCCATCAAGTTTGCCATCCATCACGCCGTTGACGTCGCTTGTCTGGAAGTTAGTGCGGTGATCTTTCACGCGGCGGTCGTCAAAGACGTAGCTGCGGATCTGACTACCCCATTCGATCTTCTTCTTTCCCGCTTCGATCTTGGCTTGGGCAGCCCTGCGCTTCTGCAAAGCGCGGTCGTATAGTTGGGAACGCAGCAAGCGCATCGCATTTTCGCGATTTTCCAATTGCTTTCTGCTCTCCGTGTTTTCGATAAGAATCTCTTCGGTCTCTCCGGTATCGGGATCGGTGTATTGATATCGGAGGCGCACGCCTGTTTCTACCTTGTTCACGTTTTGGCCGCCGGCGCCGCCGGAGCGAAATAAATCCCAACTGATCTTAGATGGGTCAACGTAAACTTCAATATTGTCATCGACGAGCGGCGTCACAAAGACGCTGGCAAAAGACGTCATACGTTTGCCTTGCGCATTGTAGGGCGAGACGCGCACCAAGCGATGCACGCCGTTTTCGCTCTTTAGATAACCGTAAGCATAGTCGCCCTCGATTTCGATTGTCACGGTCTTGATGCCCGCTTCATCGCCGTCCTGCAAGTTAGAAATGCGCGTCTTATAGCCTTGCGCCTCAGCATAGCGCAAATACATACGCATCAGCATCGAAGCCCAATCCTGACTTTCCGTTCCGCCGGCGCCGGAGTTGATTTTCAAGACCGCATCCATCGAATCTTCTTCGCCGCGGAGCATATTTCTGAGTTCGAGTGCTTCGATGGCATCGATCGCTTTTTGGTAATCGGCATCTACTTCCTCTTCCGTGACCAACTCATCCTTATAGAACTCAAAGGCCGTCTCGAGTTCGCCGACCAAAAGGCAAACATCGTTGTAGTCAGTCACCCATTTTTCAATTCCTTTCACCTTTTTCATCTGCTCTTCAGCGCGCTTCGGGTCATCCCAGAAGTCCGGCGCTTGCGTGCGGAGTTGTTCTTCTTCAAGCTCAACCCGTTTAGCGTCGATGTCCAAGTATTTATGTAATGCTTCAGCGCGCGTCTGCACGTCTTTCAATTGATCAGCTGTTATCATTGTCTGTTGTTCTCGCTCGGCAGTCGGTCTATAAAGTCAGCCCGACTCGCCGGCGTTTTTGATAGTCCTTATATATAATAGGTATGAGCGGAACCTGCCGCCCCGACTCTTATTTTTGCCTTACGGCTTAAAGTTTTGTTCCGCCTTCCGGTAGAGTTGGTCGATCGCTTCAGCATAGCGTTTGTAGACCACGCTGCGTTTCACCTTGAGCGTATTTGTCAATTCGCCGCTTTCGATGCTAAAAGCCTTCGGCAGGAGAATAAAATGCTTGATGCGCTCATAGTCCGAGAGATCTTGCTGCAACGTATCGATGCGGTTGTGCAGAAATTCTTCGATTTCGGGCTTGCGGCAGAGCTCTTCGTGCGAGGCAAAAGCTATTCCGTTTTGATTCGCATACGCTTCGAGCGCCTGAAAATCCGGCACGATCAAAGCCGAGACAAATTTGCGCTCATTCGCCACGACGACGCATTGATCAATATAGCGATCAATCGTCATTTTAGATTCGATCTGTTGCGGCGCAATATATTTGCCGTTAGAGGTCTTAAACAAATCCTTGATGCGTTCCGTCAAAAACAGTTCACCGTCTTTCATATAGCCCGCATCACCCGTGTGAAACCAGCCATCGGCGTCGAGCACCGCTTTCGTGGCCGACTCCTTCTTATAATAACCCGGCGTGATCGTATCGCCGCGCAAGAGGATCTCGTTGTTCGCGCCGATCTTCAGCTCCAGTCCCGGCAGGATCTGACCCACAGAACCGAGCGTACTCCGTTCGCCCTTACGATCATTGGAAACGGTGGCCGTAGATTCCGTCAGTCCGTAGCCCACCAGCATATAAAGCCCCACAGCGTGGGCAAATTTCCACCTCGGGCGAAACGGCGGCACCGGCCGTCGGGAAGAAGTTCGCGCGGTCCAAACCCAGCGTCTTGCGGAGCAGTTTGTAGACCGTCCGATCATACAATTTATACTTCATCTTCAGCATTATCGGCACCGGACGGTGCTGCGAAGCGTAGTCGGCCCAATAGCGCATACCCGTCTCCAGCGCATCCTTCATTAGACTGCGCTGCACCTTGGGCGAAGCGGCAATTTTTTCCTGCACGCCTTGATAAATTTTCTCCCAGAGTCGAGGTACGCTCGACATACACGTGGGGCGAATCTCCTGCATCGACTTTAAGACGTCGGCCGGGCGCTCATTGATCGCCTGACATACGCCGGCCGAGAAACCCAGATAAGACCAACCACGCTCGAAGATGTGCGTGAAAGGCAGGAAGTTGAGAAAGACGTCGTTCGGAGAAAGCGGCAGGTTGGCGCCGTTGCCATAGACCGCCCCGCGATACATCTTATACGTCAGGATGACGCCTTTGCTGTTGCCCGTCGTCCCACTCGTATAGAGAATGTCTGCCATGTCGTCGTAATTGGCTTCTTTCATGCGCTGCCGATATTCTCCGCGCGCCTCTTCGGGCGAAGCCAACTCGAGAAACTCGTCGAAATAGATGCTCAAGTGGTCCGTCTCTTTGCGTTTGACGGACTTGTCGAAGATGACAATGCGCTCCAAACTTTTACAGAGGCTCAGGACGCTGAACGCAACGTCGTATTGCTGCTGTTCGCCTACGAAGAGCAATCGCACCTCTGCATCGTTCATCATGTAAGTAATCTGTGCGCCGCTCGAAGACGGATAAAAAGGCGTGGTCACTGCACGTATGCCGTAGCCGCCAAAGCTGACGTACATGCACTCCGGCTTATTTTGAGAGAAGACGGCGATACGTTCCTGCCGACCTATGCCCAGCGCGAGGAGGGCATAAGAAACGCGCAAAACGCGCGTTGAAAATTGCCGCCACGACACATCGCGCCATGCGGAAGCCGCATAATCATAATGTTTCAAGGCCGTTTTGTCCCCATAGCGCTCCGCTTGGCGATGAATAAGTTCAGACAGGTGTATGTTATGTACCATAATCTTTCTCAGATTTATTAGCAAAGATAAAGAAAACTCCCAAGCAGGGCAAATTATCAAGCTATTTTAGCCCCATCGGAGAAGATTCTGCACCCGCCCTGCCCCTTTTGCGCCGGCTTCGGGCGCTACTTTTTAGGCGAATCGTCGGCCTTTCTTCGCGCAATAGAGCTTAGAAAAATAATCCGTATTTACTTTTTATACATTACAACGCATCGCCTGTCGGCCTTGATGGAATATCATCGCCGCCGGGGCTTCGTCGGCTTCGCGGTCCACATCGCCACCTACACGGAAGGTTTGCCGCCGTTGACCTCAACCGTTCCCTGCCTTGCGGAAGGCGGGTTTTCCTGCTGACGAAAACGGAAAATGGCAACCGAACACGCGGGACTGTATCGACCAAAAATCTTACATCCGAGGTTTTTTATCACGAGCACAAACCTTTTCTCTCAGGAGCACAAGCCTTTGTTATCGTGAGCGCAAACCTTTTTCGTCGTGAGCAAAAAGGGGGCGGGCGGACTTGCGACGGCAAAAGGGGGAGGAAGGTAGGCCTGCTTCCGATTGTTGCGGACGGCAGACGGACGGGTGGTTTTCGTCATAAAATCTTAAAACGTTGGGAGCGGTAACAAGTGTTACAGTCTCGCGACCAGCAAAGTCGTAGGTTTGCACTCGTAATCACATAAACAACATAACAATAATGGAAAATCAGATGTTTTGCTACCAATGTCAAGAGACGGCAAAAGGAACGGGCTGCACGCAGAAAGGCGTTTGCGGCAAAGCGGCTACGACTTCGGCGGCGATGGACTTATTGCTGGCCGTAAGCAGGGGCGTAGGGATTGTTAGTGACGCACTAAACCGTGCGGGGGTGTCGAAAGATGAGAAGGAGATTGGTCATTTCTTGTGCGACGCTCTCTTTTGTACGATCACGAATGCCAATTTTGACGATGATGATATTCTGCAACGGGTGGAAAAGGGCATCACGCTGCGTAATCGGCTGGTCAAACTGGCAGATGAAAACGGTGTGACGCTGCCGGAGCGCGCCGAACTGCGCTGGGACGGTTCGAAAGCTTCTTATGCGGAGGAGGCAAAACGGCAGGGCGTATTGCGCATTGCGAACGAGGATATTCGATCCTTGAAGGAGTTGACGATATATGGACTTAAGGGGATGGCGGCTTACTATGAGCACGCGTCAAACTTGCAGCAAGAGGATCTTACGCTGATTCATTTTATGGCGGAAGCCTTGGCCATCGTGGCAGATCCTGAGGCGGATCAGGCTACGCTGATAGATCTCGTGCTACGCACGGGACAAGCGGGCGTCAAAGCTATGGCCTTGCTCGACAAAGCCAATACGTCGGCTTATGGTTCGCCGGTGATCACAAAAGTAAATCTGGGCGTCGGGAGCAATCCCGGGATTTTGATCAGTGGACACGACTTGCACGATCTCGAAGACTTGCTGAAGCAGACGGAAGGGATGGGCATCGACATTTATACACACGGCGAAATGCTTCCGGCTCACTATTATCCGCAGCTGAAAAAGTACGCGCATCTGGTAGGAAACTACGGGAACGCTTGGTGGCAACAGAAGGAGGAATTTGCACGCTTTAACGGGCCGATTATTTTTACGACCAACTGCATCGTACCGCCACGCGCCGATGCAAATTATAAGGATCGCGTCTTCACGCTCAATAGTACGGGCTTCCCGGGATGGAAACACATCGAAAGCGGAGCCGACGGACACAAGGATTTTTCAGAGGTCATCGCGCTGGCTAAGACTTGCCGAGCACCGGAGGCGCTCGAAGCGGGTGAAATCGTGGGCGGATTTGCACACGCACAGGTCTTTGCGCTGGCTGATCAGATCGTAGAGGCGGTGAAGAGCGGGGCTATTCGTAAATTTATCGTGATGAGTGGCTGCGATGGACGTATGAAGAGTCGCCAATATTACGCTGACTTCGCGAAACAATTGCCGAAAGATACGGTAATCTTGACTTCGGGCTGCGCAAAATATCGCTACAACAAATTAAACTTAGGCGACATCAACGGTATTCCACGCGTACTCGATGCCGGACAATGTAACGATAGCTACAGCTGGGCTGTGGTCGCTATGAAACTGCAGGAAATCTTCCAAGCGAAGGATATCAACGACCTGCCTATTGTCTTTAACATCGCTTGGTACGAACAGAAGGCCGTAATCGTGCTTCTGGCGCTACTGAGTCTGGGCATTAAGAACATTCACATCGGTCCTACGCTGCCGGCCTTCGTATCTCCTAACGTGCTGAAAGTATTGGTTGAAAATTTCGGCTTAGGTGGTAACGCCACAGTCGATGAGGATCTCAAGGCGTGGGGATTGGCTTAGCCCCTACGCTTTCGTTGCGGCGGTAGTTTTTGTTCGTTGCAGCAGCTGTTAGGTTTGCCGCGGTGGCTATTTGGCTCGCCGCGGCGATTGTTTTGTTGGGGACAACGATTGTTTTGTCGGAGGCGGCGATGGTATTGTTTTGGGCTAGGATAATTCGACCATCCGATGCACACTTTGCTATTTTCTACAAAAAATAAACTATCATTTGATTCGCATTTCCTATTTCAAACGTATCTTTGCTTAGTCAACGAGATATAAATGCCTTATGAGACGAACGTTATTACTATGTTCTGCCCTGCTGTTCGCGCTTTCAGTAAGCGCACAAACGTCGGGCGAAGATTTTGTTCGTAGCTTTTACGAAAAATACCTGAGCGAGGATAGTAGAATTCAGGACTCGGCGCTCCAAATGCTCACCCCGCGCCTCGCAGCTAAGGCCCGCCGTTTACGGGCTGAGATGAACGTCGACCCTTTTACGCTGACAAAGGAGATTACGCCTGAGATGCGCAAATCGTTTTGTGTGGGAGCAAGCGAAAACGGCTGGTTTGTCGCCTCTTTTACGAACTGTTTGGAGGATACTTTGCTGATGGAAACAATATGTATTCCCGTCTATCCGGAGCAAATCGAGGGCCGCTGGCAACTGGCTTATATCGCCACGACTTGGGAAGAGGATTTGGGGAAGCTGATCAGCCCCCTTGCCGCGCCAAAAGCCATAGATGAGAGTTCGCCGACCAAGTTTGTCGAGACTTTTTATCAAAACTACGCCACACCATTTGCGGCTATGGACGTCGATGCGCCCGAACAAGCCAAACGATTGCGCGAAAAATATCTGACAAAATCCCTGCAAAAGGTCTTCGATAGTGCGGCGGAGGCGGGTGAAGAACCGGTTCTTACACATTACGATCTGATCTTGCACGGCTACGACTTTGACCGCAGTGCGCTGAAGTCGATGTCCGTCAAGCAATGGGACGATCAGGAGGCTTTTGTGCGCTTCGTGAAGATGGGCGATATCGAAACTGTGTACATCATAAAGGTAGAAAAGACTCCTGAAGGCTATCGAATAGCTGACATAAACGAGCTCTCCGACGACGGCGTTCCCGCGGTCGATGACGAACCTACGATATAAAAAGCGAATCATCAAACTAATATGAACAATAACGCGATGAAATTCATAAAAAGCTTAGTCTTGCTGCCGCTGATCTTGCTCTTGGTAGGCTGCGGCACAACTTCGACCGTCCCCATTACGGGACGTAAGCAACACCTTTTGGTATCTAACGAACAAGTAATGAGTTTGGCCAACGAACAATACCAAAAGTATATGCGAACGGCCAAACTTTCGACCAACGCAAACAATACGGCGATGGTCAAACGCGTAGGCCGGCGATTGGCCAACGCGGTTACGACTTATCTAACCCAACACGGCGAGGGCGAAGAATTGAAACAATATCACTGGGAGTTTAACCTCGTGCAAGACAATTCGGCCAACGCGTTCTGTATGCCTGGCGGGAAAATCGTAGTCTACGAAGGTCTGCTGCCGATCACAAAGAATGAGACGGCGCTGGCCATAGTTTTGGGTCACGAAATCGCACACGCTGTGGCGCATCATAGCGCTGAGCGCCTCAGTTCCCAACTCAAAGCGCAATATGGTGCCGCCGCGCTCGGACTAATCCTAAGCGGCAGCGGTGCATCTCAAGCCACGCAAGAATTAAGTCAACAGGTTTACGGCCTCGGAGCGCAATATGGTGTGATGCTGCCCTACTCTCGCAAAAACGAAAGCGAAGCTGATTATATGGGACTCATATTTGCGGCCATCGCAGGTTATAATCCGCAAGAGGCAGTCGCGTTCTGGCAGCGTATGAATGCAGGCGGCGGGCAGAGCGTTCCGCAATTTATGAGCGACCATCCCTCTCACGAATCTCGCATTGCGGCACTTCAGCGCGCAATGCCTGAAGCTATGAAATATTATACGGGAAAGGAGACGACGCCAACCAGGAAATCATCTCCCAAGACGCAATCCGGCGTTAAAACAGTCCCATACAACAATCTCTCCGGCTTGCGCAAAGGCAGCAAGAAACGATAAGTCCGCTTGCCGAATCGGCAAACAGACTTTCAAATTTCAAAAGGCGGGTCCGACAATCGGATTCGCCTTAAAATAAGTGGGGAGGTATGAGTTCTTGGGCGCGTTGAAAATCTTCTACAGTGTCCAGTTCGATCGAGAAAAACGAAGTGGTGTCGATCGCCTTAAAGAAATGGTTCGCTTCAGTCAGACGCTGAAAGGCGGCTTCATAGAACACGTCGACCAAACCTTCTGTTTCAATCATCGGGCTTAATGTTTCAAAAAGCGCAACGCTGTAATCGGCCGTCATCTTTTCGATACCGACCGATTCGCCAAAGGCTTCGTCGGGCGCATATTGTTTGCCGATGCCTACCACTTGGCCCGCCTCGTCTACAATTGTCTTCACCTCCTCTTCGCCCAATTCGTGGCGATTGACGGCCAAAGCCGCCGCCGGCGTCTCCAAAAGCGGCCGCAGCAAAGCTGGATCAAAAAGGATGTCGCTATCGAATAAGAGAAAATCTTTCCCATCCGTGAAAGGGCGAGTCAGCCACAGCGAGTAGATGTTATTGGTTTTATCGAAGACGGCATTGTCTATTAAGTGGAAAGTCTGATCCGGATATTGCTTGATCAAGAATTGGCGGATCATCTCTCCGCGATAACCCGTGACAACGACAAACTCCCGCAAGCCGGCTTCCAACAAAGCGTCGACCGTGCGCTGCAAAAGCGTGCGCCGGCCCACTTCCAGCAAACATTTCGGCCTATCGTTGGTCAGCGGCCGCAAGCGCGAAGCCATTCCGGCCGCAAGAATAACGGCGATCATTGGGCTTGCGCGATTTTAAGTATCACGTCAGCCACCTCACGATTCTGCTTGGCGCGACCAAGCGTTATGCGGAGGTGCGTTTCCAGTCCCGGCTCGTTCATAAACTTCACTTTGTAGTGCGCTTGTGCGAAAGCGCGCTGCAGCGCGTCCTTTAAGGCCGGCGGATATTTGATCAAGATGAAGTTGGCCACCGATCGATAGACCTTAAAACCCGGCAATCGGCCTATTTCCTCCTTATACATACGTCGCGCATCGTTCATAACGGCCGCCACGTGTCGATAATGTTCTTCCGAATGCAAGGCAGCCACGGCGATGTCCTCAGCCAGCCGATCGTAGCCCAAATATTTGTTCGCATAACGGCAGAATTTATCCATCTCTTCCGAGCGCCCCACGAAGGCGAAGCCCATCCGCAAGCCCGGCAGGCCGTAAAATTTCGAAAGCGTCCTACAGAAAATCATGTTCGGATATCGACCTACGAGTCGTGCGATATAGCTTACGTCGTCCGTCACGAAAGAAGCGTAAGCCTCATCTACCAAAATAATCGTATCAGTCGGCGTAAATTGCCCCAATCGATCCAATTCGTCGGGCGTCAGTCCGTTTCCGGTCGGATTATTGGGCGAAGCCACGAGCACTACTTTCGGCTGATGCTCCTCAATGCTGCGGCGCAGTGCTTCGAAGTCGTAAGCGAAACCATCTTCCTCCTCATTGACGGAATATTGCAGCGTGCGCCCGTCGACCTCGTCCGCGATCGACTGATAATACCACCAAGAATATTGCGGAATGAGCATCGTATTACGCCCCGGCGTTTCGGTCAAAAAGAAGTGCACAGCCTGCTTCAAAATGTCTTCGGCCCCATAACCCAAGACGACCTGCGATTCGTCCACACCATAATCTTCAGCGAGCGCAATCGAGAAAATGCTTTTCTTCCCTTCGTCGTAAAGTCGCGTGTAGAAGCACAGTTTGTTGACGTCGAAGTCTTTAAGAGCTTTGACTACTTCCGGAGAAGGCTCGAAGTTAAACTCATTTCGATCTAAGTAATTTATATCGTCAGCCATATTTCTATCACATTTATGCCGACAAAGTTACATAAAAAGCCGCAGGGGCAGGGGTGATGCTTGCGAAAATCCTTCTGTATCAGCAAAAACATACCGCTCCGCATCGGTAACGGGCGAAAAACGAACACGGAGAAACCACTATCCGACTTAAAAACGTCCTAAATCTCTGACGGCGATGGCTTATTCTTGTGACAACAAGCGACGACGCCACGTTTTACATCGAAAAAGCGGGGCAAAACAAGGGATAAGCCGAATCCTATGACCCAAAAATGATATATAGACTTTGAATTTCCTGTGTGCTACTGCTAAAATTAGCGCTTCAAACAAAAGAGCTAACATTTTTCAGACCTAAAATTTGCATTCGTTTAGATTTATTTTTATTTTTGCATTTACAAACTTACATCAACATGGGTACAATTATAAAAATATATAGCCAACTATTGCTGTTGGCAGCCTGCTTTACACTCTTTTCAGGTTGTGATTTTAAGCCCGCAACGGCGTCCTTGGAAGACACTGCGTGGGAGCACGAATTTTCACAAGAAGATCAAGATCCCAAAAGCATTAAAAAGCCGTACTTTACTTTAAAAATCAAACGCTTACCTACTACGCGCTGAGCGCTGACGGGCGTAAAAAAACACCTCATAGCCTCATATCCGTACACGCTTGAAGAGCATCTGCTCACCGCCGGCAATCAGCACGCCATCGTGGGTGGATATTCCTTTTACTTCAATGAGATGTTGTTTATTAAAACCAACAAAACGAAGTTTTAGATCGGGCCATCAGCAGGCCTATATCTTTTCACGTTTTTTGAGCTTTCTATTTTTACATTTTTTAGTGGTACGCTGCGAGGTGTACCACTTTTTTTGGCTGCTCGCCCTACGACTTAAGCGCAAGCAGAACCAACATTTTGACAAACAAAGCTTGACCGATAAGCGCCGCCGCCTGCCCTTTTTGGTGTACGCTCACGAGCGTAGACCTTTTTCATCGTGAGCGCACAGTCTTTTCATCACGAGCGTACACCTTTTTTCTCGTGAGCACAAACGCCCCAAGCGAGGACGAAGCCGCACGAAGGGCAGGCGCGGCGCACAGAAAGCAAGCAGGCGACGGGCGGCAAGGCGCGGGACGGCTTTTTCTCTACGTCGGTCGTGGCGGCAAGGCTGCATAAGGGCGGTCGCGAGCGGAAGGGTCGCCTACACAAAGGGCACGGAGGCCAACGAAAGGCAGGGCTTGCCGCGGCTTGATGGCGCGGCATAAAGCCAAAGGGCCGCATACGCTTAACCGCCGCAAGGCTTGTGAGGCCTTGCAGCGGTTAAAGGGTTCAGATAGCGCCGACTGCGCTTATTTGATGACAACTTTCTTGCCGTCGATCACATACACACCGCGCGGGAGTTGGGAGCGCGCTGCATCGACACGCTTACCGTGAACGTCATAGACAATCGGCGTATGCGCGGGCGAAGCATTGGGCGCAATCAAGGCCGTAACGACGTCGAGCACTATGGGCAGCGATTCAGAAGCATCGGCATATACGGCCGTCACACTGTACGTGTGTTGCCCATCGGCCTTCGCTTGCGTATCGGTATAGCCCGGTTGTTCGGCGGCGCCCAAGTATTGACCGTCGCAATATACGCGATAGCCCGTAGGCGTATTGCCGCCCTCATACGTAATGTCGTCGATCATGAACAAGAATGCCTGATCGGCGCTCGTCGTATGGCGAATGGCGAAATAATTCGTACCCTCGGGCAGGTCTACATTGATTTCCGTCCAATTGCCGCTTGACTGCGTGTAAATATCGCCAATAAGTTGGAAACTCTCTTGCGCCTTATCGGTTGTGGAAACCAAGACTTGGGAACTCTTCATTGCCGAAGTCCTTGCCGGCATAGTTGTTGACGTAGAAACGAATCTTTTGCGCTTTGCCTGAAAGCGGCGGACTGATGAGCCAGTTGTCAGCCTTTACGTAATTCTTTCCCGTCTGATCCGTCTGATAAACAGCTACGAGTGCCTTCGTTCCGGAGTGAGGATCAAGGCCTTGGCCGGATCCGTAAAGATCGCCGGGCTGCCAATTCATGAAAGCAAACTGCTCTTGCTGGTGCGGATAGCGCGAGTTTTTAGAAAGCGGGCAGGCGTAGCCCTTATCCGCATCGATCGTGGACCAACGGCCAAAGGCGGTGCCCCAGGGTTCATAGGCTTCAAAGTCGTCAGTCAGCGTAACGTATTCTACAGGGGGCGCGGCCCAGTCTAATTCGACCTTTTCGGCATCTTTATACTTGAGCACAAGATCGCGCGGCGTGGGCACGTTGCCTTGAACAGCCTGCACCTCGGCGCGGGCTTCGTTGTTGGCTGCCAAAGCATCGCCATCGGCCACGACTTCAGCCACTACCGACAGGGTCGTGGCAGCATCGAGCGACGTCGTCCGATAATTGACCGGAATTGTCGCCTCCTTGAAGCGAGCGAGGCCGCCCTCAACGGCTTGATCCAAAACTTGCTTGCCGTTGATCTGCACCTTCACCTGCACTTTGGGGAGATCCTGCAAACCTTTGTTGGCCACCTTGAGCGAAAGTGACAGGTCTTGGCCCTTCAATACCGACTTGGGCGCGGTGAGCGTGATCTCCGCATCCTTGGCAACGGGCTCTGCGAGGTTAATATTGTCGACGTAGAGCGGCGTTTCCTTCATCGAAGCCGTAGCAATGGCCGCAAAGCGCACGAAGATGTATTCTTCCTGCAAATATTCTTGTGGTATGTCGATCTCTTCCGTATGCCATTCGGCCTGACTCACACCGGCTTGCGCATAATCAAAACTGCGAAAGAGCGTTTCTCCCTTCTGGTTTTTCTTGCGTATGCTGATCTCCAAGCGACCCGGCACTTGCCCAACTTGTTTGTGGTCGAAAATCAGCTTGGGGTGGGCCGCACCCTGCAAAGAAATCTTGCCTGTGCTGATCACAGACGAACCTGCGCGATCGGGATTGAAGACGATACTGCCGCCATCGGCATCTACGGTTTCCTTGCCACTGATTTCCCAAGCCACGTTGCCATCGGGCGTCTCGAGCGCGATAAGCTGGCCTTCGGTAGAGCTACCTTTGAAACTGTTGTGGAAAGGTAGCGTGTAGGGCTTACCTACGATGATTGAGCCAACGCCATATCCGCTTTCGCCGGCCTTGTTTTTTGCACTGATGGCCCACTGCGCGTAGCGCTGGTTGCCTTCGGCGGTCTTCTGATCGGGTACGACGTACTCCGTCTTGCCGCCCGTTACGGTCGCGATCAGATCTCCGCGATAGCCGCCGTCGCGTACATTATATATATTGTAGGCCACTTCTTCAGGAATGACAAGTCCGCCGTTCGCACCGCCGACAGCGGGCCAAGAGAGGCGCACAGCGTTAGTCAAATCCTCGGCAGCGATGACGGGCGTGGCGGGTTGGTCCTGACCGACGTAGATGTTCTTGGTCGCCGTAGCGCCGGCACCATCGGCATCAAAGGCAATGACGGTGTAGACGTTGTCGCCGGTCGTCGCCCGATTGTCCGTAGCGGTCAGCGAAGTGCCTGGCGCAGGTTGCGTAAAGGCCTTTACGAGTCGGAGCCCATTGCGCACTTCGATGCGCTCGATATTATTAAGCGTCGTCCCATCTACCTTCAACTTCGGCGCATCGAAAGTGAGCGTCGTGAGGAGTTTGCCGGACGGATCCGCCTTGCCCTTTAAGTTTTCTGCGGCTGCGGGCGCTGCAGCAGCAACAGGCGCGGCGATGCTTACAGAATCGATGTGCAGATAATAGCCGCCGGCATCGGACAATGCGTGGAAGCCGATGTAATAGGTGCCGTCGGCCTGCGGATGAAGCTCGTTGGTGAACGTTTGATACTCATCTGTGCTCACCTCCGTCGGGTTTAAGATTACCGTCGTGAGGCCTGCGGGGTTGGGCGCTTGCCCCCCATTTTACCTCAAAGCGTTCGGTATAATCCGTACCGTTGGACTTGGCTTTGAATTGGAAGGTATAAACTTTTCCGGCCCGCAAGCGAAGCGGCGGAAGCAGCAACCAGTCGTCGGCTTTTTCCGTATCGCTCCAATGATAACGATAGGCCGTCTGTTCGGTATAAGGATCTTTGTCCCAAGCCCAAGAAGCTTGATCGTTGTTATTGTCGATAACGGTGTATAATTCTGCGTCCGCCGCATTGGCAAACTCATCGAAGAAGGGCGGTTCTATGGGCGAGCCGACCACAGCATTGTTGCTGTTTGTCCACGTCGTAACCTGCGATTGATTATGTGCTCTCACGGCGTAGCGATAGCCCATCAGCGGGCCTTCGGGCAAGACTTCCGCAAAGTGAACATCGGAGATACCGTTGGCCACTTGCGTCGTGTCTGTTCCGGTAATGCGGATCAAGTCGTAAGGAAGCGCACCGAGGAAGCCGCCGTGCTCAGTGGCGGTCGGCGCCGTCCAAGTTAAGTCGGCGCGACGCGCAGCATCGACATTCAACGTCAGTTTTTCGATGGGCTTCGGCGTATCATAGCCGGCATAGGCCGAGAGGCGCGCCTTCGGACTCGCTCCCGCAGCATTCGTAAGCGTAACGACAAAGGTGTTCATCCCCTCACGAGCTTGCACCGGCACGACAGCGCTGCTGCCGGCATTGACTTTGCCCGTCAGCGGCGCAGCGTCGTTGACATAAACATTATAGGAAAATTCGCCACTAAGCGCACTGCCGCCGTAAGTTGTCGTAGGTGCGGTAAAGGAAAGTTGGCCCGCCGTGGCTGCCGCTGCGAATTGCGCGTGCAAATCTGTGGCCGCGCTCGGTGCATCATCGGCCGCTTTGGGCTTAGGTACGACCATACCGGTCACCGTAACCTCATTGCCGATACTACCCAGCAGCGTGGCTTGTCCGTTGTCGAGACTGACTTTGTATAAGTCCGTATGGTGCTCGCCATTGGTCGAAGCCCAGTAGAACGTATTATCTTTCGGATCGATCTCGCCGCATTGCGAGCGCACTTTTCCGTCAGCATCGGCCAAGGAAACACCCGTTGGGCCGACCAAGGTCTCTTTTCCGTTCGTGCGATCTATGGCGTAGAGGTTGCCATCCGTAGCGACGCCGTAAGCCTTTCCGTCTTTGTCGATGCCGAGGGCAATATAAATGTGCTCAACGGGGGCAATGCCGGTGCGGGTCAGCGAGAGATAATCTATAACGCCCCATTCGTAGCCCGTGCCGTCCTTACGCAGAAATGCGCCAAAGACTTCGCCGGTCTTCGGATCGGTGGCGGTTTCTTGGGCAATCAGGGAAATGTCTTCTAATTGATGAGGGGGAATGTCCAAGGCCCAAGTTTCGATGTCAAAGGCATAATGATAGACCATAATAATGCCCATATCGGCGTAACTAAGGTCGTAGAAAATGCCGTGCATACGGCCATCGACAATGGCTGCACCGCCATTAAAGGAGGCTTTGCTATAGGCGGCCAACCGAGAGAAATGGACGTTGGTAGCCGGACTAAAGGAATAGATGCCCTTGTATTGGTCGGAGATGACATTCGCCCAAAGTTCGGTGCCGGCGGCTGCCCCTAAGAGTTGGCGCAATATGGTTTTTTGCAAGGGTTGGGGCGTATGGTTCATCGGGCGCAGCTTACTTTCGGCCGGCGAAGGCGCGGGAAGCGTGCGGATAGCTGCAACGGGCCGCTGGAGGCCTTGCGAGGCGACAAAAGGAATACGCAAAACGTTGGTGCGCAAAAGCGGCGAGCGCTGCGAAAGCTTTGTCGGCGACTGCGCGAAGATGGGCAAGCTACCGGCAAAAGCCAAGCAACTCACCAGAAAATGGGCAAATCGTAAATGCATAACAAGTGGCAAAAGATTTGAACACTGTAGCGCTGAATTAGGTTTAGGCAAAGCGATGTCACACGTGGTTAGTTTTCGGTAGCCATCACAAGGCAAATCGAGGCTAACGCTTTACCGACGCTACAGTATGCCGACATTACGCGCCACGAGATTGGACAAAAGTACAAATCCTACAAGAAAAACTACGTATTTTGTTGTATTTTTTCGGCTATACTGCGTTTTTTTATGCTTAAGTGCCTTATTTGGCGCGACCAGAGTTCCCTTGATACGCTTTGCGGCGGCCTGATGGGCCGCCGCAAAGTAGCAGGAAGATGCGTTTGGTTAATTTTAAGTCGTGGACACCGGCGCCGGATTTGCTGCCGATGCTTTGGCCTTGGCAGAAGATGGGCGGTTGGGCGCAACGGCTACGACATATTCGTCGCTTTGGGTGTCGATAAGCAGCGTATGATAATGCTTCGGTTTCCAAAACTTATCGAGCGCTTCGCACCAACGCGGGACGTAGACGGCCTCGTCTAAGGGCGCATCGGAAAGGTTTAGGCCGTAACGCTGCACGCGCTTGAGCCTGGGCATCATCCCCTGAAAACTATCCAGATCGGCTTTCCAGTCGAACCGAACGATAACGCGCAATTCTTCCAGCAAGACAAGCAGTCCCTCGCTGCGCAAGTGTCGGGCTTGTCTTTATAGGTGTCCAACATTTCATAATACTCGTCGGCATATTCGCCCTCCGACTCGCTTCGGGCGGCATAGAAGGCTTCGGGCGACGCCAAACTATCCTTGACCAGCTGCATCACCTCGGCATCGTCGCCGGCAACGGTCTGCGCCAGTTTGAGCAAGGCGGCCTTGTCTGTGGGCCAATCTACTTTCGTAACCACGGGCTCCGGCTCGGGTTCTTTCTTCGTGATAAAGAGTCCGGCCCACAAGGGTGAACTGAAAAACACAGCGCCTATTATGCCGATCGCACCGATTAGCCACGATCCTCGCTGAAACATTATGAAGGCCATCCAGCCCGAACCTCCGGCAAAGAGGAGCAGGAGCAGTGCGCCCAAGAAGGCGCTAAACGCATCTTTTATCTTATCGTTTACTTTAAACATTGGGGTAAAGTATTATTGTTTATCTGCGGTGTGCACGACCATAGACTTTACGTCGCTCCCCGTTATGCGGCGGATGAGGACATCGTCGATGCACTCTTGAGGACTCCAAATATCTTCCATCACGACCTTCTGCCCATCTCGCAGATAGTAGCAGGTGTAAACGTCGAAGTTAAACTCGTCTTTGCCTTTTATATAGAAGGTGGTAGAGAACTCGTAGCGATGGCCGTCGATGCTCGTGACGCTGAAATGGTTGCCGGCTCCTTTGACCTGTAAGCCGCTTTGTTGGCAGAAGGATCGCAATTGTGGATAGGTGAAGAAGATCGTCTTCTCTGAGCCTTCCTTACGCTCCGAAGAGAAGACGAACATATAGGGCTTTTGACCCGTATCGATAAATAGAAAGCCATCACCTTTATCTTTAATGCCAAGCGATGTTTCCAGCGTATCGCGCTCTTGCGGCGTTGCCGACGGCAGGCGCGCTACTTGCTGAAGGTAGTCTTCTGCCCACGCCTGCATGTTTATCGCGTTAACGCCGTTGCCTTCGGCGGCCATAAGCTGATAGTAGCTCATCACTTCGTTGTAAAATTGCTGACACACGACCTGCCGATTAATCTGATTATAGATCTGAAACTGTATATAATAAGGCCGCTTCTCGCCGGGCTTTGCTATGGTCAGGCCACTCACAAAATTGATGCTATCGCTGTTCGGCAACAAGGCATAACAAGGGCCTTGAATATACATACGTAGGAAATAGCGGGTATCGCTCTCTACTATCTCTTCGCTCAAAAACTGCTCGAAGAGGTCAATCAAGTGCTTGGCGCGCCATACGTCATCGACCGTCTCTAAGTCTATGTAGAGAGGCTTCAGCCAGAATTCTGAGGAAGAAAAGCTATGCCAAAGGCGGCGCGTCGGCGCATCGAGCGTCCGCAAAGGGCCTTGTTCAAATTCGCGTGATCGACGCAAAACCACGACTTTTTCGAAATTGTCGAAAATGCTTCGTTCTGTCTTCAACATCGGAACGGGATAACTCTGGATATAGCTGGCCACTTGAAATGTATCTTTTGGATTACCCGATAGGGTAAAGGACCAGATACGCCAATCTCTCACTAAGCTTCGCTTCGTCGTATATTCGGAAGAAAGCACAATATGCTGGTCGGGATACTTCTTTTTGAGATAGGCCATAACCTCATCGCGCGAATTAAACCGGGGAAACAACCGCTCAACAAGCATATGCCTAAAACGACTACCGCCCACAAAAGGATCTTGTGTAGAAATATCTTTATTGTCATCGTCACATAAACTAATGTTATCGTATTTACACAGTCGGCATAGCGACCGGCCGCACAGGCGGCAAGAAGGAATCAGCCGGAAGCTTTGAGAGTCAACCAAAGGGTGAAGGCACTCTACTCTTTCACTTCGTGCACGATCATTTTTCTGACATCGCGCCCCGTTATGCGGCGAATGAGAGCATCGCAGACGCACTCATCTGGACTCCAAAACCCTAGCATCTTGACCTTTTTCCCATCTCGCAGATGGTAGCAGGTATCTTCTTCAAAGCCCACGACGTCTTTCTTTTCTTCATAAAATGCGGTTGAGAACTCGTATCGACTCCCATCAACGCCCGTCACCGTGAAGTGATCCCCGGGACCCTGCACCCGCAAACCGCTACGCAAGCAGAAGACCCGCAATTGCGGATAGGTAAAGAAGATACCGTGACTGTTCTGGCGCACCTTACTCTCCGATAAGGTCGCCATCATATAGGGCTTTTGTCCTATATCAATAAGAACAGTTCTCACATCGCCATCATCAATGACAAGCTGCTTGCGGAGCGAGTCGCGCTCCTTTTCAGTGCTCACCTTTGACAAGCACGCATTAAGCTTTAGTTGCTCCTCGGCCCACGCCTGAAATCTTTCATTGGTAACGCCATTACCTTGGCTGGCCATTTGCTGATGATACTTCATTACGTTGTTGTAAAACTTCTGGCACACAACCTGCCGATTGACGTACTTATTGATCTCATACTCTATATAATAATGACTCTTCTCGCCAGGCTCCGCGACCGACAGATTTTCCATAAAGACCCCGCTCTCATCTTGCGATAAGGTATAACACGGACCTTGCATATACATACGCAAATAATAATATATCTCGTGTTTTACTTTCTTTTCACTAAGAAATTGTTCAAAGACATCAATCAAGTGCTTAGCGCGCCAAATATCATCGATCGTCTTTACTTCCCACTCGGCAGGTCTCAGCCAGAATTCTGAGGAAGAAAAGCTACGCCAAATACTGCGCGTCGGCGCATCAAGATCCAGCAAAGGGTCTTGCTCAAATTCGCGCGCATGGCGCAGAACCACTACCTTATTGAAATTGTCGAAGATGCTTCGTCTTGTCTTCAACATCGGGACGGGATAACTCCTGATATAGCTGGCTACTTGAAATGTATCTTTGGGATGGCCCGACAGGGTGAAGGACCAGATACGCCAATCTCTCACTAAGCTTCGCTTCGTCGTATATTCGAAAGAAAGCACAATATGCTGGTCGGGATACTTCTTTTTGAGATAGGCCATAACCTCATCGCGCGAATTAAAACCGGGAAAACAACCGCTCAACAAGCATATGCCTAAAACGACTACCGCCCACAAAAGGATCTTGTGTAGAAATATCTTTATTGTCATCGTCACATAAACTAATGTTATCGTATTTACACAGTCGGCATAGCGGCCGGCCGCATAGACAGCAAGAAAGAATCAGCCGGAAGCTTTGAGAGTCAACCAAAGGGTGAAGGCACTCTACTCTTTCACTTCGTGCACGATCATTTTTCTGACATCGCGCCCGGTCACTTGGCGTATAAGGGCTTCGCTGATGCATGCTTTAGGACTACAAAATCCCGGCATCACGACTTGTTTCCCTTCTTGCATATAGTAGCAAGTGTCATCTTTATACCCTACGCCGTCTTTATTTTTTTTATAGAAGGTGATAGAAAATTCGTAGATACGCCCATCAGCGCCCATCAATGTAAAGTGATCCCAATCGCCATTCACCCGCAAGCCGCTTGCTATGCAAAAGGCCCGCATCTGCGGATAGGTAAAGAAGATGCCGCTACTGTGGGGGCGGTCGTCAATATTCGACTGCGTCACCAACATATAGGGCTTTTGCCCCGTATCGATAAATACCGAAGTGACCCGAGTATCAGCAATGACAAGCAAATTGCGGAGCGAATCGCGCTCTTTGGGAGATAACTCCGGCAAACTCGCCTTAAGCTTTAGTTGCTCCTCGGCCCACGCCTGCATATTTATCGTTGACACCATTGCCTTGGGTGGCCATCTGCTGATAATACACCATCACATTGTTGTAAAAGATCTGACACTGTTTCTGCAAATCCATGCAACCATAGATGTAATACTCAAGATAATAAAGCTTCTCTTCTTCCTCCTTCTCTTTTTCCTTCTCTTTCCTATTCCATATTTTATCAAAGAATAGATCGCTAATCTTTTTTAGCCTCACTATGCGGTTGATACCCGTCCTCATGTGCAACTTATAAATGGTAACTTCGGTGGACTTCTCTTTACGCAGAAGGTTCTCAAAGGCTTCGATCAAATGCTTTACACGCCGAATATCATTAATCGAACTTATCTCCATCTCGGCTGGTTTCAGCGAAAAGCCTTCGCGCGGAAAGCCACGCCAAAGGCTGCGCGTCGACCTATCGAAAGTAGGCAAAACCCTTTGCTCAAACTCTCGCTCACAGCGCAAAGTAACGACCTCGCCAAAGTTATCGATAATCTCTCTATGCTTCTTCGGCACTAGAAGAGAGAGGCCCCTAATACGACTGGCCACTTGAAAGGTATCCTTAGGATAGCCTGATAGCCGAAAGGACCAAGTGCGCCAATTTTCATTTAAGCTACGATGGGTATCATATTCCGGAGAAAGCACAATCTGCTGGTCGGGAAACTTCTTCTTGAGATAGCTCATAACCTCCTCGTTCGTATTGAAGCTTGGGAAGCACCCACTCAGCATAAGCATGCTCATACTCGCCACTGCCCACAGGAAGCATTTGCGTAGAATTGTCTTTATCTTCATCATCAAATCACACCTTTTTATCTTACTTGCAACAGGCCAACTGCCCGGCCGCACTTGCAAAATTAAGGGATCAGCCGGAAGAAACTATGTTTTGATGGGGAAAATTAGGATTTATAACTTTTACAACCCACAACCGGACTTATCACATAGGCGATAAGTCAGACAGAGCGCCTGCCTTTGTTTGCAGATACTGCAAGTAAGCACTCAAATGTTTTACTTGCTGAAAAAAATAAATACCGGAAAGCTCGAAAGGCAGGTTAGAAGGGGCGTCTTCAACTGATAAACCCATCAGTCCATTATCTCTTGTGTAAAGGAAAACCTGCTTCAGATAATGGCCTATTAAATAGTAATGAGGCATTTCGTGGCGTTGCAAAAACCATCTTATCAAGTCCTTTTTACCTTTTGATGAGTTGCAACTTCCACAAACGTAAACGATGTTGTCAATCTGATCTTTTCCTCCTTTGCTCGCGGGAAGACGTGGTCTACGGTCAACTCCTTTTGCGGAAAAGCTTGCCTGCAATACCAACAGCAATCAGCACTTCTTATTTTAGCTAAGTTGTTTTCATAAAGATCATGAATATGCCATTGCCCTGCTTTGTAGGCATTGAAAGCCTTTGCGCGAACCATATAACTCTTTCTACTAAAAGACGCCTCTCCCCAAACATATGTTGCCCAAAACATTTGCCAACAAGCATAAGCCCACAAGATGTTTTCGCCAATCGTAGGGAACCGGGGCTGAAGCGTGGAAAGGTCTTCTTCTATTCTCATAAGGCTATGCCATCTATTATACCTTGTAAAGCCAACTCTTTTATCCTTTTATAGAGTAGGACCGCACATGCAAAATTAAGGGATTAACTTCTTTTTTCATCCATCCCCATCTCTGTTTGTTCCAAGGTTTGGATTTTTTTTCCCAAGCGCTTGGAATTTTTGTTCCAAGGCTTGGAAATTTTTTCCCAAGACTTGGAAATTTTCGGAGGCTCGTATCTGTATGTAATGTCCTGGAATTAGTTGTTGAATGTCCTGGAATTAGTTGTTGAATGTCCTAAAATTAGTTGACAACTTTGGTTCTTAATTTCATTCTTCTTTGACAAGTTTATTTGTTAAGTTCAGCTAGGCTTATCGTGGTCTTTTCTTAACTGCATAGCGAGTTGTCGCATCCATTTCTTCGATGAAGAAGTCTGACGAAAAGCGAGTCATCGCCATAGAGTCTGCCGGAATCTTCCCTTCTCCCTAGCTATTGCGCCCCATAGGTAAGGAGAATTCGACGATTTGCATACAATATTTATATACCGTGCTGCGCATCGGGCGTGAAGACGCAACAATACACGGCTGCCTTCGCTTTTACGAGGGCAGCCGTGTATAAGATTACAACGTATCTTTGCGCTTAAAACTTATACCAACTTGCGCATGAGATCTTTCACATGCTTTTCAGCCATTGGCGGGAATGCGGTTTCGGCCGTTCCATCGCCTACATTGAGGAAGCCGCCACTAAGTACCAATCCCAGATAATTCATTTTACAGAATGAAAAGATCGTCTTGAAGCGTTGGTCAAAATCAGCAACGGTCAACCCGACTGCCCCACTCTCATAAGTTTCCTTCTGCGAGCCCGACGTGATGCCTACGAGAACCTTCTTTCCTTCCAGCGCATTGCCGGTGCTTCCGTATGCCCAACCGTGCTGAAATACTTCTTCTATCCATCGCATAATGATGGAAGGCATAGAGAACCAGAAGAGCGGCACTTTGAATGATAATCGTATCTGCCCAAAGCAGCTTCTCTTGCTCGGCCTTTACGTCTATGCGAAAGTCAGGATAAAGTTGCGCAAGATTATCTTCCTTGAGCGTCGGAATGCGATCCTTGATCCCTTTCACGATCATCTTATTTGCTAAAGAAAGTTGCTCATACGTATGCCCGGTAACGAGCAGTACGTTTCCTAAAGTTTTTGTGTCCATTTTTCTTTTACTTTTAATAGGGCGTTATTTAGTTTGCCTCCCGGCTTTCTTGTACTTATCGACAATTATGCTGAAGGAGTCTTTTATGAGTTTTTTAAGCAGGCGTGCATCTGCGCGGTGTGCATCAATACCTATCCAATATTTGGCATTCCCGTTATAAGGATGGTCAATGTAATCATACTGCGCTATTAGTTCATCAATCTTTTCCTTTTGACACTTCAAGGTGACGTGCGTTAAGTCGTTAATGTCGAAGAAGCAAAAAATATGCCCGCTAATGTAGAAAGCCAATACGTTTTGAGCAGCCTTAAACTGCCGGAAAGGAAACTTCTCCTCTACTTCGGGCGAAAACGACAGACAATACGCTCGCAATTCTTCTATATCCATATTCTACTAAGCTGCAACTTTAATCTACTTAAAACCGAGTACTTATGATCGCAAAGGTAATGACTCTTTAATTATATAACCATCGCTTCTCTATACTTTTATCTTTCCGATGCCTATTTCTTAAGAAAATAGATAGCAAAGAAAGGGCAATGGCTATCCTATAAGTATCAATTGAGCGCCGATAGATGCAGGCGCTAAGCAACAAAATAAGCCGCCGGAAATAAATCCGACGGCTTACTCATATTTTTCTACTCGTTTAGAAGACGAGTTTTACAGACTGGTTGCCTACCTTCACTACATAAGCACCACGCGCTGCGAGACGAACGCGAAGATCTTTATCTCCGGCTTGGTTGTTGTAAATCAACTGACCTGCTGCCGTATAAATCTGTACGTTCTCACCGTTGGCGTTATTTATGCACACGTCATTGCCATCAAGCTGTACGAGTGCCTTTGTGAGGCTTACGTTGCTGATGCCGTCGAATACACCTACTTCGCGGAGCGAAGAGAAGGGACTTTCTGCGTATCTCTTCTTCACGTTGCGGTCAGTGTTAACTTTGTAAGCCGATACGCGGTGCGTAATCATTGACTTGTCGGCAAAGCCGGGCACGGTAACCTCAGCAGAAGTACCATCAACCCATCTGAGGTAGCGGAACGGATCGTTCAAGCTCTCACCGGCTTGATAGTTTTGCGTGATCTTGAGGTCATCAACATAGAGGTGCTCGTCAGCATAAACGGCGTAGATACCGATGATAGACTTCTTCGTACCCTTGGTAAAGTTGATCGTAAATTCTTTCCAATCGTTGGTTACCGCTTTAGGATAGCCTTCCGGATAGATCAACTCAGCCTGCTTATAGTCGCCAATCGCCTCATCATAGTTGAAGAGCGCGAAAGCAGCTTGCGTATTTACAGTGATTTCCTTGCCGTCTTTGTCAAGGGCCGTCGTAGCAGCACCTGCGAGCTTTACTTTTACGGTAAACTTACCGCCATCTTTCGACATATCCAACTCCGGAGAAATGAGGCCTGCATCGGTGTGGTTATGGTAATATTGCCAGCCATCCAAGCAGATGTAGTCCGTATAAGGTGCATAGTTAGTACCTTTCCAGCCGCCTTGCTTCAATTCCGGAATATAAATTCGCCGTATGAATTATTGCTGGGATTTTCCTTTGTCCATCCGGTCAAGTTTCCTTCAGAGTCTCTTACGTCGGTAAAGTCTTCTTGCGTCACAACAAATTCGCCGGTCTGCGTTGCCTTGCGATCGTAGTAAGCAATGTAGTTGTAGCGTTCAGCCGAAGGCACAGCGCTCCAAGTGGCCGTATACTTGCTGCCGTTAAAGTCGCTTACAGCTTGCATTTCCGGAGCAACGAGGTCAAAGACATAAGTTTGTGCAGACGGTATAGACTCGTAGCTGCCTTTAGTGGCTGATGCATTGTAGAAATAAGTCTTGCCGGATTCTGCGCCTGTTACGTGGAACATATTTGTCGTAACCGGTTTGTTTTCGAAGAGATAAACGGGAGCGCCCGTCTCTTTGTCGATAGAGAAAACATTAACCTTATAGCCGGTTGCACCTTCTACGGCCGTCCAATTGGCATCAAAACTCGTGCCTTGATAGTTGGTATACGGAAGCATCGTAGGCGTACCTACGTGTTGCTTTACAGTAAATACTTCGATGTCATCGATATACACGGGTGCACCTACGGATACAATATTAAAGATAGAGTACTCACCGCCGCCATAGAAATACATCGTGTATTCCTGCCATTGCTCACTGATTTGCGGAAGCTGTGCGCTGCCCATCATATCCCACGTGGGCGACATATTGTGCGTCTCAGCTGCTTCGACCATCACCACAGGAAGCTCTTCAGCACTCTTAGCGCGGGCCTTAAAGCGTACCCAAGCTATGCCGCCGTTAGCGCTTACGTTAAGCATCGGCGTATTGATGTGCGCCATTTCTTTGGGAGCTGACGCGAGGTAAACGACGCCGCCTGCCGAAAAGGCATTTCCGGATCCCCAGCCCGGCGTGTTGAAGTATTCATCCTTTGTGTTAATCCAAGGATACTCAAACTCATCTTTAATAAGCGTGTTGTCAAGATCGGGGTTCTCGGGGGTGCCCGCCGTCATCTTAGAAAAATCTTCCTTCATGACTACTTGCTCTTCGCCATACTTGTTCGGAGCATTCTTAATGTGTGCTTGCGGAGCGCCGGCAGCACCCATACTGAACGAGCCTTTCTTAGAAAGATTCATTTTGATTTTAGGCAGACCACTTTGTGTCCGTGTCTGTGCTTCCACCTTGTTGTTTTGGGCAGAAAGCGGGCTTGTAACTGCTAATGATAAGGCAGCTAAAAGCGCTAAGCGTGTAATGTTCTTACTCATAATGATATGATTAGTGGTAGTTACTTTGTGTCTCTTTCTTTCTGCATATCACGCAAGAAGTATTTTCCATAAAAACGGCTCAACAGCAATTAGTTTGGGTCGTTTTGAGATATTTCCCTGTCAAGTTCTTTACACCCTCTTGATGATATGCACAAGCGATTTGCACAGCAGATATGGCAAAGATACAGATAAAATCAAATAAACTTACTTTTTTAGCAGAAATATTCCATTACATATAAAAAAATGAGGACAAGAACTGTATGGGTGGCTACACAATACTCAAAAAAGGGAACGATACATTTTAATGTTCAGCCAAGCAAGTCGGGCCGCACAATGAGGCGAGGCACTTTCTGCGACAGATGCGGACATACAGCAAACCGTCTGCGTATCTGTCTTACACTTTCCCGCGCGCCGCAGAAAACTGCAGTTGTAAAAGTCTTATTTTCGCCCTTGCAGATCCGTCCGCTCAGCAATGCCGATTAAATTCCAAAGCTAGAAAAAAAGTCTCTACAGGTTGACATCTTTTTCTCCCCTAGTTGGGAAAAAATTTCCCCTAGTTGGAACAATCGTCTCTACGTGTAGAACGACGAAAAATACGCCCCAAATCAATCTTATGCTTAGGATGCAATCTACATCGTCAATGGCAAAAAGGTGATGAAGCGATAAGAAAGCCTACGACTTCGACTGTGAACCTTGAAAAGAAGCAATCCCAAGTGTCACAGCTTCGGAAGTATGCCCCACAAAAGCAAGGGAAAGAATCTGCAATAGCGACCCTTTCCTACCCAATAAAGGAAATAACTTTGAACTTCGAGGAAGTCTAAACTCATAGGGATAATGGGAGTTCGTCGAACTCCCATTATCTTTATATTATAGTAAAGCTATCGGTAAAGAACTTGAATTTATTCTCAAAATCATCCTCCTCATCCTGCATCAGCACAGTAAATGTCTTACCGGATACATTAAGTATATAAATTCTTCCGAAGTATTTCGTGTTCGAAAAGCTGCAGACAAAACTGCAAAGTATCGCATCGTTATCACGCAAAGATACATTCCTGACCGGTTCGGTACTCATATTGTGATACACATTCTGCTGCTTCATCGAGTTTAAAGTTTCCTCTAATTTCGCCAAGACATCTACTTGCGGCGACACAACATTTACGGATATGATCTCCGAGGAGTCGTCGCCTTTCTTTTCACAATATATATAATGAATGCCGTTATCCCCCTCTTCCTTTTCTATTTTCCAGGAATCGGGATAACAGAAAGACAAGCCTCCGTATGCTATCTTATTTGTTTTCCTCCTTACTTCGCTCGTATGTTTATCCACATCAAGCAGCACGATATCATCTGTAGCGGCAGTTGTATCATCTGTAATTTTACGCAGAATATCCCATTCGCGCTCCTCGATACGATCGATATTATGCTTAATAGCATTCGCATCGTCGGTTACCCAGCTCAAAGGCCGCGGCTCAAAGTTCGCCCATTGCCCGTTAGTACTTCCTCCGAATAAGGCCATACAGGGAATTCGTTCACCTTCGACCACTTTATGCAAAGGTAAGTTCTTTACCGCAAAACGTTTGTAGGCGAACTGTTCATCCCCGGCATCGTCGCAACAGACATCTGCCAAGGCTATCAACTCAATAGGATTAGTTCGTACGACGATGGCCGGAACAAGCAAACCACTCGTATACGCCGAGGCTCCGCCGGCATTACGATACGCGTAAAACCTAAACAATGCGAACAAGGCAACGAGCATCGGCAACGTTCCCCATACCCAATGAGCATCCACGTAGAGCTTCAACGAAAGACTAAGCATAATAAGAAAGAAGCCGAGCGGACGCCAACTTAATCTTATCAATTTGGCTCTTTGTTCGTCATATTTCTTCATCAATTCTTTATTTACTTCTACATCGCTTGTCCTTGAGGCCCGAGAGAAGTTAAAGAATTCCCTGTTTCATTCTGATTTTCCATTTCATTTTCATTTAACGATCCGTCAGTATCAGCCGCTTTGCCGGTAGTGCGATCTTCACTATCTCGTTATCAACGAAATAATAATCAATACACCAACCTTTATATCACGCGAATTCGACGAATTATAAGAGATTGTAAATTTAGTGATTAGCAAACTTGTTGTAGGCTTATGGCCTTTAACGTGCAAAAATGCTATGATCACCAACGACAAAGTTACGGAAATATATTGTATGGCAAATGATTTCTGCCATACAATATGAGTTGGGCTCTAACAAAAAGGTTGCTTTTCCGTTATTCAATTGACTGTCAAATATAGATATACAAAAGAAAATCTTCCTTTTGGGCTTTTGTTGAAACTGCTTTAAGGCGAAAACAGGCATTGCTTATCCCGAATTAGGGTTAAGAGATACGAAATAGAATCGTTTGGCGCCTTCTCTATTTGTAAAAGCGAGTAGACGTCAGTTGTAAATTAAATTTATCGGTTCTATACTGCGTTTATTTGCCGCGCAGGCGACAAAGGAGGTAGACAAACCACAGGCGGGGAAGTAGGCGTAAACGTTCGCAGAAACTGTCTGTTTCGTTTACGACTTTGATATTATCATAGAGGCCCTTGGAGCGTTGTCGATTTGAGATGCCGCTTGTATCAAAGAGCGCAATGGGGAAGTCGACGTAGGCAAACTTCTTACCTTGATGGCCTAATAGTTTGAAACTTAAAGTCGGCTGAGAAGGGATGGGTGATGTCAAAGGGCGTCGCGCGCAAACATTCGATGCGGGCAAGCGAACTTTGATGGCAAAAACACATACGATGAGCGTTCGTAAAGGGATGTGCACGCGACAAAACAGGCGCGCCATCGGCAGCAGCTTTTAAGACGTCGCCATAAATTACATCCGCCGTGCGGGGCGTAGAGAATATGCGCTGCAAGACGTCAGTAGCGGCAAAGCAATCGCCGGCATTCATAAAGATCACCCATTCTCCTGAAGCGCGAGCCACGCCTTTGTTCATCGCATCATAAATGCCTTTATCCGGCTCCGACCACCACTGCAAAGGGGCTTGCAGAGAAGAAAGATAAGCAGGCGTACCATCAGTGGAGGCGCCGTCAATGATGAGATACTCAAGCGGCGCATAGGTTTGTTGCAAGACATTCTCGACAGTATGGCGCAGCAAAGGCAAAGCGTTGCGGCAAACGGTGATCACCGTAACTTTAGGAAGGCGATTCATAGGCGGAAATTGCGCTGATCCTTATACGCACGATAGGGCTGGTTATAGTCTAAATAGTAAAAATTGTGTTGGCGCTGATGGTTGGCAGCAGGTATCTGCATATAATCGCCGTATTTCTGCCTCAAGTAGCGGTCGTATTGCGCTACGCCTTTTAATTCATGTCCTTCAAAACTAACAGGCGTAGGCTCTCCAAGTAGCGCTTTAGAAAAAAACGCCTTTCAAACCATCATCATAATCGGCCACGAGTTGGGCATCCTCATAGTTGTATTTCAACATCAATCGCCGAAGCTTCTGCTGCACGCCTTCGTGGGTAAAGCATTTACGACACAAAAGCGGTAACCAACTGCTCGGACCGCGACCGTGCTTGTAGGGATCGCGATGGAGAAAATAGACAATGCGTTTGTAAAACTCGAAACGCGCGAAATGCAAGCGGCGGCGCCAAGCACTTTGCGGCACGCCATCTATGGGGAACACATCTATATATATACCGCTCAGGTAAGCGTAATGCGCACGCTCGATCAAGGTGGTGCTGCTATCGATTATTTTTCCGAAACTACCCGGATATTTTCCATTCGTCTCGGCCGACATCGCTTCGTAAGGCGCCGGCAGCCATTCTTTAGCGTGCGCCATCAAAGTATCATAATCCGCGCGCGGCATACAAATGTCCACATCGTCGTCCCAAGGAATAAACCTTTATGGCGTATAGCCCCAAGCAAAGTCCCTGCCCAAAGATAATAACGCAAACCGTGCTCGCGACACACTTTATCTACAGCCAGGAGAATCTCCAAGATGCGCAATTGCAAGGGACGTATTTCGTAAGCGGGCATAGTCGTCGATAAATTATAAGTGCCGTTTAAGCCTTTTGCTGATCACCTTTTCTGTCAGCGTCATAAGCGTGCTTCGGATAATCAATGGTATAATGCAAGCCGCGCGATTCTTTGCGCTCGATGGCTTGCCGCGTAATGAGATAGCCTACATTGATCATATTTCTCAATTGGCAGATGTCGGGCGTAGCCTTCACGCGCTTAAACAACTCTTCGGTCTCTTCGTAAAGCAGATCCAAGCGCGTCCAAGCCCTTTTCAAGCGCAAATCGCTGCGAACGATGCCGACATAATTGGACATTACCTGCCCCACTTCGCGCACATCTTGCGCAATCAATACCTGCTCTTCGTTGGTCATCGTCCCCTCATCGTTCCATTCGGGCACACTTTCATTAAATGTATATTCGTCGATATGGGCTATCGTATGTTCCGCCGCCTTTTCTGCGTAGACTACGGCTTCAATCAGCGAATTGCTTGCCAACCTATTGCCGCCGTGCAGGCCCGTGCAAGCACATTCACCAATCGCATACAAACGATTGATCGAAGAGCGCGCATCCAAGTCGACCTTGATACCGCCGCAAAGGTAGTGCGCACAAGGCGCAACGGGAATATACTCTTTGGTAATGTCTATACCGATCGACAAACATTTGGCATAGATATTTGGAAAGTGATGTTTCGTCTCTTCCGGATCTTTATGCGTCACGTCTAAGCATACGTGGTCTATGCCGCGATTCTTCATCTCCCGATCAATCGCACGGGCTACGATGTCGCGCGGCGCAAGACTCAAGCGCTCATCATATTTCTGCATAAACTCCTCACCGTTGGGCAAGCGCAGGATGCCGCCGTAGCCGCGCATAGCCTCCGTTATTAAGAAAGCAGGATGCGTTTCTTTCGGATGATAGAGCGCCGTCGGGTGAAACTGCACAAACTCCATATCCTTTACCGTCGCCTTGGCGCGATAAGCCATCGCAATGCCGTCGCCCGTGGCAATATTCGGATTGGTGGTAGAAGCATAAACTGCACCTACGCCGCCGGTGGCAATGACCGTGACGCGCGAAAGCAGCGTATCTATTCGCTTTGTTTCCGGATTATAAACATAGGCACCATAACATTCAATGTTAGGCGTCTTTCGTGTCACCTCAACGCCCAAATGATGTTGCGTGATGATCTCTACGGCAAAATGGTGATCCATTACCGTAATGTTAGGCGAACGGCGAACGGCCTCAATCAAGCCGCGCTGTATCTCATAGCCCGTATCGTCGGCGTGATGTAAGATTCTAAATTCAGAATGTCCGCCTTCTCGGTGCAAATCAAATTCGCCGTCGGCTTTTTTTATCAAAGTGTACGCCCCAACTAACCAATCTGCAAATGCCCTCGGGCGCACGTTCAATCACCTGCTGCACGGCTTTCGGATCACTAATATAGTCGCCGGCCACCATCGTATCGTGAATATGCTTCTCAAAGTTGTCCACAATGCGATTCGTCACGGAAGCTACGCCGCCTTGCGCTTTCGAAGTGTTGGCTTCTTCAATACTTGTTTTACAGACAAGCCCTACTGTTCCTTTTCCTGAGGCAGCCACTTGCAATGCATAACTCATTCCGGCCACGCCGGAACCTATTACCAAAAAATCGAATTTGCGAATCATTACGCTTACTTTTAACCGATTCGGGCCTGTTTCTATTTCGCCCGGCCTATGTTTTGACAATGTGCAAGCAAAAGTAGTACTTGCCGCCCGCACCACAAAGGAAAGCGCAGAAAATCATCAGTTATAGTTGACCGTCAATACCATTTACCTTTTCCGAATCAAGGTTAAGCCGTCGCGAAGGGGTAAGATGACGGTTTCAACACGCTCATCGTGCGCCACGCGACGATTAAATTCGCGTATGCCCTTTGTTTGCGGATCATTATCATAGGCCGGATCGATCACGTGTCCGTCCCAGAGCGTATTATCTGCCAGCAAAAGGCCGCCCGAGCGCAAACGCGGCAATACGAGATCGTAATACGTGCAATAGTCGCGCTTATTGGCATCGATAAAGGCCATATCATAGACCTCATTTTCTTTGGGTAGCAAGTCTAAGACGTCGCCAATGATCAATTCGATGCGCGGCGGATAGGGTGCACTTTCCAGCCACGGCCGCGTGAAGTCTTCTTGCTCATCATTGATCTCGTAAGTGCGTATGAGTCCGTCGGCTTCCATTCCCGCCGCAATGCTTAACGCGCTGTAACCGGTATAGGTACCGATTTCCAGCACCCGCTTCGGTCGCAAGAGTTTTGTCAGCAAGCGCAGCAGCGTCCCCTGCCAATGTCCCGAAGCCATACGCGGGCGCAGCAACTTTGTCTGCGTGGCGCGATAGAGGCGGTGCAGATAATCGTCTTCCGGCGTAATCATTTCTGTAATGTAGGCTTCCAGCAAAGGGTCGCAGCCGTCTGCACCTTCAAACGTATTGCCGCGTTTTTCCGGCAAACCTATTTCTTCATACTTCATACGAAATCTCTTCAAAAGCTCTTTTTAGGCCGGCAAAGTTCGCTTATTTCCCGACTAAATAAAAGTAGCACCGCAAAAAATACCCTCTTTATCTAACAATTTATAAGTTTTTGCCGCAGCGCGTTTGTCAGGTAAAACCCGATGTTATACCTGCATCAAGCAAATAAATTCTTTTATTATCTTCCATTTATCCTATAATAATCTTATCTTTGCAACCAATTCACTCAATTAAGTCCTTTTATCATGAAAAATCGTTTCTGATTCAGCATCTGCCATTCGGCCGATTTTACCATCGATTGAGGTGCGCTGACGGACAACGATTTTTTCAGTCTCATCCGTCAGCCGATTGCTGCGGAGCGACTTAGGCAATAGCAGCATCACAGATAAAATGCAGAAAGCAGAAAAAACAAAAGCTGTTTGCCTACAAGCAAGGACAAAACTTTAAGCAATTCAAACGCAAATCATCACGTTATGGAAGATATTGCACAGCAAACAAGCGAAACTCAACATACTATGATAGAAGTAAAGGCTGAAAAAGGCGTAGCGCACATTACCAACCGACAAAGCGCGGCTGATTTGATACATATATATAATATGTCGGGGCAATGTGTATATAAAGTGACGCTCAGTGCGCAATCTGAAATAACCATTCCCCTTGCTCAAGGTCGTTATGTCTTAAGATGTCGACGGCTGACGTTGAAATCAGCATCGAATGAGGCGCTAATGATACATCAATGCGCCTTTTTCGTAAGCGCCCGCTTTTCTTCCGCTTTTTAAGACGGAAAAGGCTCTCTACACCAAGTTGTTTTCTATTTTTACGCGTCTGAAAACAATCTACTTCAGCAACTATTTTCCCCCTCTTGCGCCGTTTCTGCGCCCTTTTCTTGCCGTCAAAATAAAGTTTGACCTGATTTCAAACCTTATGGCTACGATTTTCTTCGTATCTTCGCTACGATTATGCAAGAAGATACCTTCGACATACGCTCCCGACAAGCTTCGCCCACGCCGCAAGAGCGTGATTTTGAAAACGCTTTGCGGCCCTTGCGCTTCGACGACTTTAGCGGACAGCAGAAAGTGGTCGATAATTTGCGCGTCTTCGTAGAAGCAGCCAAGTATCGCGGCGAACCGCTCGACCATACTTTGCTCCACGGCCCGCCGGGCTTGGGTAAGACGACCTTGGCCAATATTATTGCCAACGAGTTGGGCGTAGGTTTCAAACTGACTTCAGGCCCCGTCCTCGATAAGCCGGGCGATTTGGCCGGACTCTTAACAAGTCTTGAGCCCCACGACGTTTTGTTCATCGATGAGATACATCGGCTCCAACCCGTCGTAGAAGAATATCTCTATTCGGCTATGGAAGATTACCGCATCGATATTATGATCGACCGCGGTCCGGCTGCTCGCTCCATTCAGCTTGATTTGAATCCGTTTACATTGATTGGTGCGACAACGCGCAGCGGATTGCTGACCGCTCCCCTACGGGCGCGCTTCGGCATCAACTTGCATTTGGAGTATTACGATGCACTGACTATCGGCAGTATTCTTGCGCGCAGTGCCGGCATCTTGGGCGTGCCGCTCAAAGATGAGGCACGCAAGGAAATAGCCGGCCGCAGTCGCGGAACGCCGCGTATTGCCAACGCACTCTTACGCCGTGTGCGCGACTTTGCACAAGTAAAGGGCACGGGAACGATTGATCCGAAAATCGCAAACTTTGCTTTGGAAGCACTCAACATCGACCGTTACGGCCTCGACGATACGGATAACAAGATTCTGCTGACGATTATCGACAAATTCAAAGGCGGACCTGTCGGCATAGGTACGATTGCTACGGCCATCGGTGAAGATCCGGGTACACTCGAAGAGGTTTACGAACCCTTCCTTATCAAAGAGGGCTTTATCCGCCGCACGCCGCGCGGACGTGAGGTCACTGAATTGGCCTTTAAGCACCTTAACCGCCCGCTGCCTCGCACGCAGCCGGAGCAACCCTCGCTTTTCTGAACGCGACCATCGGGAAAGGAAAATCGTTAATAGCATCAAACCATCGTCAACCGTGCTGCCACGTTGTGTAGCAACCAAACTATTAAAGCTGATGATTTCTTACAATACCGTCAACGTAAACATGCCGCCCATCAAGCGCCGTAACAATACGGCTTGGGTGCGCCGCGTAGCCGCCACTTACGGAAAAGAGGTCGGCGAGATCGCATATATTTTTTGCGACGATGAGAAAATATTAGAGGTCAACCAACAATATTTGAACCACGACTATTATACGGACATCATAACCTTTGATTATACGGAGGGAAACGTCCTCAACGGCGACCTTTTCATCAGTTTGGACACCGTCCGAACCAATGCTGAGCAGCGCCAAATATCGTATAGGGAAGAACTTGATCGGGTTATTATCCACGGCATCTTGCACCTTTGCGGCATCAACGACAAAGGCCCGGGCGAGCGCCAACTGATGGAAGCAGCGGAGAACAAAGCGCTCAACCTTCGCGATAAGGCTTAAAGCCGACTCAACTCGCTTTTTTTTAACGGACAACTATGCTTTCGATCCTTCCTGCAAGGATTAACGGCACGATAAGCATAAACCTCGGTCAACACATCTTACCGGCGTTTATGCTTTTCTGTATTTGAAAAAATAGTAAGGCCTATGATGAGGCTTACAGCTTTTCTTTTTCTTCCGAGTCATTATTTTTTTGTGCGCTTTCCGGCCATCAAAAGGCCGAATATTTGACCGGCGCGGTTTTTCATCACGAGCGTAAACCTTTATTGTCGTAAGATGAAGCTCTTTTTCTCACGAGCGTAAACCTTTTTTATCGTGAGGTGAAACAAAATAGTGGCTATTCGAGTGACCGAAAAACGAATAGATTGTTGTCAGAAATCTGTGGATAAGTAGGTGGAAAACCCGTTGAAAAGACTTGTATAAAGGTTGGAAAAACTACAGTTTCGGATGGTCTCAATGTGATTTCAGTTTTCCACAAATTAAAGCCGTTTTGCAGCACTTATCCATAGGATTTTGAGTGGTTTTTAGCCGTACTTTTAACTTTTATTTTTCAACACTAAAAGTTATCCACGGCTTGTGAATAAATCGGCAATCAATCTTCCGGAAATGCTTTTAAGAAAGGGATTCTTCAAAGATTTTTAATCTGTGGATAATAACGTGGATAAGTGAAATAAAAAAATGTGGACAACGAAATGGGCAAATTCAAAGTCAAAAAAATTATTAACAGTTTCCACAGTCTATCATATGTACATCATAGATTTTCTCTTTCTTTTTAAAAAGATAAAATAGAAAACATGTATTGTTATATATGCGGGAAGAAAAAAACGGTGGATAAGTCAATGCTTGTTGCGCGGAAAGTGGTCGAGGATCTGCTGCCGAATAAAGCGGCGGTCAATGTTGGTGTAGACCTGCGTCGTGGAGAGATCCGTATGGCCAAGCATCATCTGAATGGCTCTGAGGTTAGCGCCGCCTTCGAGTAAATGGGTGGCAAAGGTGTGGCGAAGCGTGTGCGGACTAATGTTTTTCGTGATGCCGGCTTCGGCAGCGTAGATTTTTAAGTTGTGAAAGACAGTAATGCGCGATAAATGCTTGCCGCGGAGGGCGCTGACAAAGACGTAATCTTCCTCGCCCTTTTTGATATTGATTTCGTGGCGGATGAGTAGCCAGTTTTTCAATTCTTTGACCGCACGGGGAGAGATGGGGACGATGCGTTGTTTGTTTCCCTTACCTGTAATGCGGATAAAACCTTCGTTGAGATAGAGGTCGGAAAGCATGAGAAAGCACAACTCTGACACGCGCAAACCACAACTGTAGAGTATTTCGATGATGGCGTGGTCGCGAGCGCCTTCCTTAGTGCTCTGATCAATCACTGCCAGCAGGGCATCAACCTCTTCGATCGAAAGCACCGTAGGTAGATGTGCGCCGACTTTAGGCGATTCGAGTAGTTGGGTAGGATCTGCCTCCAAATAGCCTTCGAGTAGGAGAAAATGATAGAAAGAGCGCACGCCCGATAGGATGCGATTGATGGAACGCGCCGTGATGCCTACGTCGGTCAATGCTTCGGTGAAGCGATGCAGGTCGTCGAGTTTTACATTTAAGATATCTATGCCTTCTTGTTGTAAGAAATCGATCAGTTTTCCACGTCGTGCATGTAAGCTTCGCGCGTATTGTCGGACAAACCTTGCTCGAGCAGGATGTAGGTCTTGTATTTGTCGGTCAATTCCATCAATTGTGCTTCTATTTATATGCAAAGATAGTGTAAACTTAAGGCAATGGGGAGCGTTTGTGGGTAGAGCTTTTATTGATTTGATATATAGTATATTTATTGTTGAGGCTATGGGCTGTCAGGAAAAGTAGGGCAAATGTCTGCTTCAACCTTAAAATTTTGGAGCTTAAGTAAGGAAATCAGAGATAGTTTTGTATTTTTGCGGTTATTACTCATTAATCTTAATAATATGAAACTAATCTACGCTAAATGCATGGCCTTTATGGCATTCTTTTGCATGAGTTTGAACCTTGCGGCACAAAATAAAGTGACGCTTAGTTTTGAATCGGAAGTACTCAATTCCAATGTTCACGTTTATACGACGCTTGGCTCAGATCCTGAAAAGGAAGTGATGCCGGAAGAGGACACCGGATCTTATATCATTGATTCGGGCTGTAAATTGAGGGTGAGTGTCGTACCGGAACAAAACTACGTGGTCTTATGTATGGAAATCGAAACTTGGCGATGCAAGTATGGAGGAAATCAACGAGTCTTATAGTGCGACAGAACAAACCTTCAATAATGTGACGAAGAACTTGGCGCTCGTCGTTGACGTCGTTAAGCTCGTGCCCGTCACCTTTATTGTGCCGGAAGAGGGCACTAATGGACCGGAAGTCAATGTGGAAGAACAGGGAGACTTTGGCCGTGTTATTAAAGCTGAGAGCGACGGCAAGACATATTTGTTGCCCGAGAATCGCGGCGCTTACTTCGATCCTTGCATTAAAGATGGTTACAACATTTTGGCTTGGAGTTTTGGCGAAGGTGCTTATTTTCCTGCGCGCCCGGACCAATTCTATAAGAATAATGTGCCTGAAGATTTCTTCTTAACCGTACTTTTCTATAAAGATGGCGAAACGCGCACCGTGACGTATGAACAACCGAAGACGGCTGTCTTGACTTGCAAGAACAGAAACTTGGACGACAGTCCGGAATTGGCTTCCGGAGAGACTTGCACACCGGGTGATCACATTCTCTTTGAGGTAGCTCCGGAAGGAAATCCGGACGGTAAAGTAGAATTGCACCATTGGTTGGTAAACGGAGAGGAATATCGCTTGTCGGATGGTGACTTTTATGTAGACAATTCGTTGACTTTGATGGCCATTAGCAATTTGGACGTGAAAGTTGTGCCGATGGAAGAATATACAGATGCAATTCAAAGAGTGGAAACGCCTGTTGAAACAACTATTGAAACGGATGCTGTAGCCGGAAAAGTCAATGTGACGACGACGGCAAAGAACGTATTCGTATATAATGTGGCAGGTAAGTTGCTCGCCATGCAAGCCGTAAAGGATCAAAAGGCGGAGATTAGCGTGCCGGCTTCAATGCGCGGCGAAACGCTGATTGTGCGTACGGCTGAAAAATCGTTTAATGTAGTCTTCAAATAAGTCGGACGATGAAGCAAATAAAAAAAGTATGTCGCCGGCATCGATCTTGGTTGCTGCTATTCTTATGCTTTGTGGCTTGCCAATCAGTTGTGCAGGCGCAAGGTTACTATGACGCTGCACAAAGACCTGATGGAGAAGGGACAAAAGAGCATCCTTATGAGCTCTTTTCTACGGAGCATTTTCTTTGGATTGCGCAGCAGGTTAATTCGGGCAACGACTTGCGCGATGAATATTTTGCTGTAACGCAAGACATTGACTTCAGCGATACCAGAAATTGGGACGACGGCCACGGCTGGAGAGCCATTGGCGGGTTGTTTATGAAAAATGGAATAGCTAAAAAGTTGGCCTTCCGCGGTCATTTAGAGGGTAACAATCACGTTTTCTATAAATTGTATTGCAAACCGATCGAATATTGATTACCAAGGGCTTTTTCGGTTATGTGGACAATGCGACGATTAAGAATCTGCATCTCCGCTTTTTCAAGGTGAAAGGTAGTGAGAATGTGGGCGCTTTATCAGGCTACACCTTTGAAAGTAATATAGAAAACATACGATTTGAAACGGCCATTGTCAAGGCTTCGCACTTCTTTGTCGGTGGTGCGATCGGCTATATGAATGGCGGGTACGTAAAAGATTGTAGCTTGGAGGGAGCAGTTGAAGGCGTTGATTATGTCGGCGGCTTGCTGGGCTGGTGTCTCGATGGTTTAGTTACCGGTTGCCGTGTTTGTGCTGATGTGAAGAATATTGTAAATCCTGACAATGGAGAAATGGGTCGTATGGCCGGCGGTTTGGTAGCTTATCTGAACAAAGGTCGTATTGAGTACTCCGGTTTTTGGGGTAATGTCGAAGGCGGGAACCAGGTAGGTGGCTTGGTTGGCGATGCTACACACAGCAAAATCAGTGATAGCTTTGTATCTTATATAGATAGTCCGGATATCGACGGACAAAAGACGATAAAAGGGCAAACTTATGTCGGCGGTTTGGTAGGAAAGAATGAAGATACGCCCGTTTCAGACTGCTTTAGCCATATTTCGGTGGAGGGTAGCGCTTCCGTGGGCGGCTTAATCGGATCTTCGGATTATACGGATACACGCGTCGTCCGCTCTTATGCGGCTTGCGCGGTAAAAGCTGAACAGAAGGATTTGGCCGGCGGATTCATCGGCACGAAATCGTATAGCGGGAGCGTGGATTCTTGTTATTACGATAAAGAATTAGCGCCCGAATTGGCTCCTGTAGGCGGCTACTCGCACGAAAGCGTTAACTGCGAAGGCAAAACGACGGCCGAAATGAAGCAAGCAGCGACTTATGACGGCTGGAATTTGCTTCTTATTGGCTGATTGACGCTAAAATCAACGATGGTTACCCTTATCCGAACTTCTTTATCGACACGCATATCCAAGAAGCGCCGACCGTGGCGCAGCAGATGGAGATTCAGGCGAAGATAAACGGAACATTATGCGAGATTTCTGCGAATCAACCGTTATCGTCCGTGAGTCTTTATTCGACTGATGGTCGTTTGAAGTTGCACAAGACGGACCTTAACGCCCGTTCGTTAACTTTCCGCTACCCGTTTGAACGCAATAAGATTTTTCTGCTGGTTTGCCGATTCAAGAATAACCGGACGGAGACTTTAAAGTTGACGATCAAGTAAAAAATAATTCCGCCGCTCTGTCTGTTTGAGCAGATTTAGGAGCGGCGGATAGAACCATAAATGGTATTATAATGAACGAAAGGCGCAGATTTCGGCCCTTTCGTTGCCATTATCTTTAAGAAATCATTCGTTATGGAGAACAACATCATCTCAAAACGTGTGGAAATCGTGCGGCAAAAAATGCGCGAACTTGGTGCGGCCGCCCTTGTCGTTCCTACGAGCGATCCACACGATAGTGAATACATCGCAGAGCGCTGGAAATGCCGCGAATGGCTCACGGGATTTACCGGATCGGCCGGTTTGGCTGTCCTAACGCTCACCGATGGCGCGCTATGGACCGATTCGCGCTACTTCCTGCAAGCTGAGCACGAACTTGCCGGCACGCCTTTCCAACTGATGCGCGATGGAGAAGCCGAAACGCCGACGCCTTGCGAATGGTTGTCCCGTTTACCCGAAGGAAGTAAAATTTGCTACGTAGAAGAAATGATGCCCGAAAGCCTTCATAAGGCGATTTTCGCTACCGAAGGCCTGATAGATTTTGGTTTGAGCGAAGATTGTTTTGATGAAGTGTGGACGGAACGCCCCTCGATGCCCGCCGCGCCCATCGAAGCCCAACCGCTGAAGCTTTCCGGCGAATCGACAATCGAGAAAATCGAGCGGATACACAGCAGTATGCAAAATAAAATGGGCGCATACGATTATCTCTTTCTTTCCGACTTATCTGAAATCGCTTGGACGCTCAATTTGCGTGGCGCAGACATTGCCTACAATCCTGTATTCTACGCTTATTTACTGCTGTCGCGGACGGGGCGTTCGACGCTCTTTGTTGCGGTCGACTCCCTATCCACAAAAGCGCGGAAGAACTTGGAAGAAGCCAACATCGACGTAGCTCCTTACGAGAAGTGGAGAGATTTCTTGGCGGAGATAGCGCAAACTAATGTCATTTTCTTTTCCGGCGTCAACTGTAAAGTGATGCGTGCGGCCAAGAAGACGCTCTCCCATTATACCATCATAGATTCGCCCGTTGCAATGATGCGTGCGCTCAAGAACCAAGCGGAGCGCAAAGGCTTCCGTGCAGCTATGGAGCGCGATGGCGTGGCTTTGGTCCGCTTCCTGCGTTGGTTGGAAACAGCCGTGCCGAAAGGTGGCGAAACGGAGTGGACCATCGGCGAAAAATTAACCGAGTTCCGCGCCGAAGGAGAAAAATTTCGCGGCTTAAGTTTTGCTACCATTGCCGGATATGGCCCTAACGGCGCCATTGTTCATTACGAAGCCGAAAAAGAGACCGCTTCCCCGATTCAGCCTAAAGGACTTTTGCTGCTTGATTCCGGTGCGCAATATCAAGACGGCACAACCGACATCACACGCACCATCGCCCTCGGCCCGCTCACGCAAGAAGAGCGCCGCGTGTACACATTAGTATTAAAAGGACACATAGCGCTGAGCGATATGCACTTTCCTGAAGGTATTACGGGCCTCCAGCTCGACACCGCAGCCCGAATGGCGATGTGGAAAGAAGGCTACGATTTCGGCCACGGCACAGGCCACGGCGTCGGCAGCTTCCTCAACGTCCACGAAGGCCCGATGCAGATTCGCAAGAACAAGCGTACCGATACCCTAATTGGCTTTCAAGAAGGCATGACCATCACCGACGAACCGGGACTCTACATCGCCGGCAGTTTTGGCGTAAGAATTGAAAACGTCTTGCTCGCCGTTAAGGCCCGCAAAAATGCTTTTGGGAAGTTCCTCAAGTTCGAACCCCTTACGCTATGTCCGATTGATACCCGCCCTATCGACTTCACTATGCTCAACAAATCTGAGATCAATTGGCTCAACGCCTATCATGAAGAGGTCAGAAACCGCTTACTCCCCCTCCTCGAAAAGGGTGAAGACCGCCGATGGCTTATCGAGCACACGAAAAAGCTCGTCAAATAAACCGCCGCATAAGGATCATACACAAAGCGTGGTCGCAAAAAGAGACGAAGTCCTCTTTGCGGCCACGCTGTTATTATATTGTGTCCGACGCTTCACCTCCCCTTCCTCGCGAAAGTCGAGCGGAAGCGCTGCACCTTTTTAATTCTTCAACTTTTCAGGGCCCTCTTTCGCAAACAAGTTGCCCACAATATTCATTTCCATAAAGCTCGTACTCTGTTCCTTTCGCTGACTGCCGAGATAACAAATGCGATCTTGCTCTTGGATCATTCTATCCGTAAGCAGCTTGCGCAATGCAGCCAGCAAAAACTCGTGGCCGTAGCTCTTCATCGGCATATAAATGGCGTAGACGCCGTAGCAGACCGCCAAGTGGCGCACGGTGTTGGCTTTGTAAGCAATGGCGAGCACGTGCGTCGTCGGGCGGAAACTCGAAACCAAGCGCGCCGTGCGCCCCGTGTAACTATCCATAACAATAGCCCGCAAATTCATCTTATGCGTTGCCGATACAGCCTCTTTCGCAAAAAATTCCGTCGCGTCGGGGTTCTTTGAGAGCGGAATCTCCATCTCGCTGAGCGAGAACTTTTCCATATCGTGTTCCGCCTGTCGCGCAATGGTAGCCATAGCGCGCAGCGCTTCCACCGGATATTCGCCATAAGCCGTCTCCCCGCTCAGCATCACCGCGTCAGCGTGGCTATACACAGCATTAGCGATGTCGGTCACTTCCGTGCGTGTCGGTCTCGGGTTATGAATCATACTTTGCAGCATCTGCGTGGCCACGATGACCGGCTTATGAAAGCTAATGGCGCGCTGAATGATGTGGCGCTGAATGCCCGGTATGCGCTCCTGCGCCACTTCGATGCCCAAGTCGCCGCGCGCCACCATCACCCCATCGGCCGCATTAAGTATTTCGTCGATATTGTCAACGCCCTCTTCGTTTTCTATTTTCGCTATGATGTGTACGTCGCTGCCCGCCTCGTTGAGCATCTGGCGCACCTCTAAGATGTCCGCCTTCGAGCGCACGAAAGAATGCGCTATAAAGTCTACGTCATAATCAATGGCGAAGCGAATGTTGCTCTTATCCTTTTCCGTCAAGGCCGGCAGATTGATTCTGCTGCCCGGCACGTTCACGCTCTTGCGCGCACCGAGCGTAGCGTTGTTTTCGATCGTACAATAGAGTTTTCCGTCTTTCCGATCATCGACCGTCAGTCCCAGATCACCATCGTCGATCAAGATATGCGCCCCGACCGGCACGTCTTTGACAAAGTCCGGATAAGATACGGCAATACATTCGCGCGTCGTCTCCAGTGTAGGATCGCCCACGATGCAGACTTTATCGCCTTCCGCAAAAGAAATGGGCGCCGAGCAAGTGGTAGTTCGCACCTCAGGTCCTTTCGTATCGACCAAAATGGCAATATGACTCGATACTTGGCGCACATTATCAATCACGCGCTTCATACCTTCCGGCCCTTGGTGCGCCGTGTTGAGCCGCACGACGTTCATGCCCTCATCATATAATTGCTGAATCATCCCGACATCGCAGCGCGCATCGGAGATCGTCGCAACGATCTTTGTCTTTTTATACATAACTTACGTTTTAATTATTCTGATTGAGTAGTCTCAGTTTGCTTCATGCCCAGCAGCGCTTCTATGCCGAGGCGGTAGACGTCGATGCCGAAGCCCGATATTGTTCCGGCGCACGCTTCAGCTATCAATGATTGGCGGCGAATAGGTTCGCGAGCGGCCACGTTGCTAATGTGCACCTCTACGACGGGCAAACCGATGGACCGTATGCAATCGGCCAAAGCCAAGGACGTATGCGTGTAAGCGCCGGCATTGAAAACGACGCCAAAAGTGCCATCCTTCGCCGCCAGTTGGAGGCGATCGATCAAGGCGCCCTCCGAATTATTTTGATCATAGACCAACGAAAGCGAAGGAAAGTTGGCGCGCAACTGCGCACAACATGCTTCCATCGATGTAGAACCATAAATATTCGGTTCGCGTGTGCCCAGCAAGTTCAGGTTAGGTCCGTTAAGAATCAGTATTTTCATCATGATGTAACTTTTACAAGTTTATCCGTAGCCTCGCTCATCGGTTTTTTCTTTCTGAAGTAGCCCTTGCGCAGTCGCACATCTTACGTTAGCCGCACAGTAGCGCCCGTTTTCGCCGTGCCGCTCCTATCGCTTTGGCCTCATCTCGCCCCATCCCTTGCTTCCGGCAAGATCGCTGCTTGCCGAAGCTGCCTTTAGGACTATGCAGATGCAAAGTTATAAATTCTTTTGCTAAAGCGCTTGCTTTCAAACTCGATTGTAAGCTCTACCCGCTCCCATCTCCCTATGCTTCCGCTCCGTTTGCAGACCAAAACCCTCCATCTGAAGGCCGCCAAGCGCAGCAATGACGACGATAATTGCCCACCATTTTTAAGCACATAGCAAAAACAAACCACCGACGAACCGCCAAACGCCATCGCCCTCAGTACTTTAGCCCAAGCAACATTAACGTCCGACGTTTTTTATCACGACAACAAAGGTTTGCGCTCGTGATGAAAAGTACTTGCGCTCACGATAAAAAAGGTTTACGCTCACGAGCGCAAGCTATCTGCGTCAAGCTTACCGTAAGCAAATCAAGAGAGCGATGCTGAAAAATGTGTACCGAAAAATATATGTATGAGAGAAAAAAAAGATTAAATGGATGGCTGCATATGAAAAAAAACACTATCTTTGCGGAAAACAATAGTTGGACTATGAAATTTCTTTCTTGCTTGATTTTAATGCTTTTATTCACGACATCATGTGATAATGGAGTTAAAAGAGAAGAGAAGCCTCAAGCTTTATGCATAGACATGCAGAACGGAGAAAAAATATATCTTTCACCGGATTCGGTTGTGCAGTTTGAAAGAACTACATTCTTAGTGCCAAAAGTTTCAGACGAGGAGAAAGCAAATGCCGTAATTTTAGGCTATGGTGGGAAACTTTTGCCGGTAAAGCCGACGAAAACTTGGTTTCTTGCAGAATTTCTTCAACCGATTCCGAAACTTGGTATAGAGGCACATAAGAAATATTATGCTCAACTACGGCATTGCTGTCAAACATTCCCATTCAATTCTGACTATATCCTAAACCCCGTTATAGATACACCTTACCACATGGGTTTTGCGCCGGAATATCCGCTTCATAATATGTACTCATCTAATCGTGTTTGTAGCATTACTTCATCATCTACAACACATTATTGTTATCTTATCTATTTAGGTTTTGATGAACAAAAGAGAAAAATGGATACATATTTTCCTTGCCATCCGGATTCTTTGATATGGAAGTTTAATGTTAAACATATAAATTAGTGCAAATGAAGCACGTTTTATCTACTTCAATGGCAGCAATCCGCTTAGGCTTTGCTGCCGTTTGTAATTCTTGTTCAACGGAAGAAAAAAGGATAGTGGATAATTTATAGTTGAGATAATATACAAGAGCAATGAGAACTAAGGTTAGTATTCATTGCTCTTGTACGTTTTATGAAGAGCGATTTTTTACGCTAATACACATCGAAAACTTTAGAATCATTTGTAAGGCGATAGGAATCTATACTATGATGTGGTTTTAACTAAGATTTTAGTTGCTGAAATAAGATTGTCACGAGATATTTTTTTGTTGCTCTTTTGTGAGAAGTTAAGCACGGCAGATTCAATGACGGTATCCCCTCCCCGAAAGTGCGTCTTAAGTCTTAAATTTTGCGAAATCGAAACTTTTGTAATTTGTACAAATTAAGAGATTTTTCTAAGTGCAATAATTTCTATATCATACGTCTACGTTATAAATAACAACAATATTAAGCGAAAAAAGCGACGATAAAACACCATAATCAATGGTTTTCTTAATTTCTAAATTTCTTTGTTTATTATTTTTAGGTACTTTTGCGCTATGAAACGCATAGGAAAAGTCCTAAACAGCATACTGCATCTCTATATCGACGGTTTCCGACAGATGACTTGGGGCCGCGTACTTTGGGGCATTATTTTGCTCAAACTCTTTTTGATGTTTGTCGTTTTGCGCTTGTTTTTCTTTCGCCCCGCACTGGGCGGACTCGACGAGCAGCAAAAGGAAGAGGTCGTGGGCAGCAATTTAGTGAATAAGTCAACAGATAAAACACATTGAATATATGGAACCATTAACAGCTCTACTTGACTGGTCGCGGGCGCAGTTTGCGCTTACGGCCTGCTATCACTGGCTTTTTGTGCCGCTGACGCTCGGCCTCGCCGTGATTATGGGAATTATGGAGACGATCTACGTCGTGAAAGGCGGAGAAGTCTGGAAGCGCACTGCGCAATTTTGGATGAAGCTCTTCGGAATCAACTTTGCCATCGGCGTGGCTACGGGCTTGATCCTCGAATTTGAATTTGGCACCAACTGGAGCAACTACTCGTGGTTTGTGGGTGACATCTTCGGCGCTCCGCTCGCGATCGAGGGCATTTTTGCCTTCTTTATGGAGGCTACGTTTATTGCCGTAATGTTCTTCGGTTGGAACAAAGTAGGCCGCAAGTTTCACCTGGCGTCTACGTGGCTTACCGGCCTCGGCGCCACTATTTCCGCTTGGTGGATTCTCGTGGCCAACGCTTGGATGCAGCACCCCGTAGGTATGCGCTTTAACCCCGAAACGGTGCGCAACGAGATGGTTAGCTTCTCCGACGTGGCACTTTCCGGTGCAGCCGTGACGAAGTTTGTACACACCGTGACGTCTTCTTGGATGGTAGGTGCCGTCTTCGCCGTGGGCGTTAGTTGCTGGTTCTTGCTCCGCAAGCGCAATCAGCAGCTCGCTTTACGCAGCATCCGCGTAGCCGCATTGGTCGGCATTAGTGCTACGATATTGACGATTATTACCGGCGACGTGTCGGGCGTAGAGATGGCGAAGCATCAACCGATGAAGCTCGCCGCAGCCGAAGGCTTGGAAAAGGGCGGCACGCGTGCAGCCTTCTCAATCGTACCCGGTGTGGAAGTACCCGGCGTATTGTCGATCTTAGCTACACACGACATCGACGGTTTTGTGCCCGGTATGCAGGATATCATTAACGGCTACACGACGCCCGATGGCCAAAAGGTGATGGGTGCAGCTGAAAAGATGGCACGCGGTAAAAAGGCCTTGGCTGATTTTACGACGTTTCGCAGCAAGATGAAGACCGACTCGGTCGGCGCACAAGCAGCGCGCGACTCGCTGATGAAAAACGTAGACTATTTCGGCTACGGCTACATCAACGACAAAGCCGAGTTGATCCCGCCCGTGGGCCTCGTATTCTGGAGTTTCCGCGTGATGGTCGGTCTGGGTATGGCTTGATGCTCGTCTTGATCCTTGTTTGGTGGTTTGAGCGTAAGGGAACGCTGGCGAAGAAGACGTGGTTGCACCGCATTGGCGTATGGAGCATTCCGGCCGTCTTCATTGCGAGTCAGGCAGGTTGGATTGTGGCCGAATTGGGCCGTCAGCCGTGGGCTATCCAAGACTTGTTGCCCGTCGGCGCCGCCTTGTCGGATCTCTCCGTAGGTAGCGTGATGACGACTTTCTTCCTCTTCTTGGTGATCTTTACCGTGCTGCTCATCGCCGAAATAAGCATTATGACGAAGGCTGTGCGCACGCAGGAGGAAATTCCCGATTAAAACGGTGCGAATGCTTAGCCTTGGTTTTCAGCTATAGCGCATCGCGCTCGCAACTGCCGACCTTGCGCCGCTGCTGAGGGGCGAAGCTCACCGAAATACATTCAAAAGCAATTCATAAACAGACAAAAACATTCCTGAAGCCCGATTCGCTGCCGCAAGGCGCTATATATATTATATATATGTCTGCTGGCGGCGCGCCGGGATAAAGGATGCAAAGACCTATGATAACTTACGATTTCTTACAACACTATTGGTGGCTGCTCGTAGCTCTGCTCGGGGGGACTCCTTGTTTTCCTCTTTTTCGTGCAAGGGGCTAACACGTTAATCTTTCGCTTGGGGCGAACAGAGGAAGAGCGCTCCCTGATTATAAATTCCACGGGCCGTAAATGGGAATTTACGTTTACGACGCTCGTAACCTTTGGCGGCGCTTTCTTTGCCTCGTTTCCCCTCTTTTACAGTACGAGTTTTGGCGGCGCCTATTGGGTTTGGATGCTGATTCTCGCAAGCTTCGTCTTGCAAGCCGTGGCTTACGAATACCAGAATAAACCCGGCAACGTTTACGGACGCAACGTCTTCCGCCGCTTCTTGGTCTTCAACGGCTTTGCAGGGCCTTTCCTCGTTGGTGCAGCAGTTGCCACGTTCTTCACGGGCTCGGCTTTCGTTGTAGACCATAGCGCGATGGACGCAAAATCGCTCGTTCCGGTCATCAGTCGCTGGGCAAATGATTGGCACGGCCTCGATGCCTTGTTTAATGTGTGGAACTGGGTGCTTGGTTTTGCCGTATTCTTCTTGGCGCGTGTATTGGGCTCGCTCTATCTTTGAACAACATCGACGATGCCGACTTGCAGCCGCGCATTCGCCGTCAGATTTTGATCGATACGGTGCCCTTCTTGCTTTTCTTCTTGTCGTTTGTAGGCTATCTCTTGACGGCTACCGGTTTGGCCGTTGACCCTGCGACGGGAACAGTAGCGCCTGAAGCTTACAAGTATCTCCACAATCTCTTGGCAATGCCTGCCGTGCTCGGCACGTTCTTAGTAGGCGTGGTGCTCGTGCTCTATGGTGTGCTGACCGGCTTGTTTAGCAAAACTTCTCGCAGAGGCATTTGGCCGGCGGGTGTAGGCGTGGTGCTCACGGTGCTGGCCTTGTTGCTCTTGGCGGGCTATAATAATACGTGCTACTATCCGAGTTCGGCCGACATACAGAGTTCGCTGACGATTATGAACAGCTGCTCTACAGAGTTTACGCTCCGCACGATGGCTTACGTATCTTTGTTGATCCCCTTCGTGTTGGCCTACATTTTCTACGCTTGGCACGCACTCGACAAAAAGTCGCTGACGCGTAAAGAATTGAAAGATACTGCCCACAAATACTAAATCGGTGCCGCTCGCTTGCATCCTTAGCCCTCGCAGCTTAGATGCCTTGCGCTGATTATTTCGAACTTATTCCTCCGTGTCGTGCATAGGCTTGTCGAATGCACGACACGGATTTTTTCTTTCTTCCGCCGCAGCGAACGAAAAGCACTAAGCCTTGTAAAAATTCCCACCTAAGGGAATTTTAATTCCCCTAAGGAGATTTTTTTTTCCTACCTAAGAGAATTTTTACGGTCACCTAAGAGAATTTTTGCGGTCACTAAGTGTAAGTAAAACAAGTGCTTAGCCTTGCAGAAAAGGGCCGTTATTGTTGTGAAAACATGGTAGATAGCGAGCCGTTAGAAAGGCCCGTTGCTCCCTGCGACGGTGGCTTTAGATCGTGGCCGCCGCAGCGTGAAGCGTAGCGCCTCAAGTTGCGTGCATATAGGGCTGGCAGTTCCTTTTCGGCAAGGCGTAGAATGCATAAGGAGAGGGTCGCTGCCTCATTGTCGCGTTGGCGGCAAGACTTTTAAGCGTATCATCGAATCGATGACTATCAGTTTGCTACATACCATAGCTAAGTTTTAAGCTGCCAATAGAAGTCAATGAGTAGAAAACCAGCCTTTGCACACTATAAAGTGCAAAATAAAGGATAAAATTTTTCTTTTTTAGAAATCCTTTTTATCTTTGCTACGGTTTTAGGAGAGGTTTGAAGATTAACAATACAAAGGCCTCCGACAATGAAGGCTTGCATTCTACTGCTTTTAATAGCAATGATTTACCCTTATATATTTTGTATTCGGCCGCTGCCGATATAGGTTGCATTGCGAGAAAGGCAAAAATAGCTTAGCCCCTTACGTTGAGTTGATAAATACGATATACACACATCATTCACTTAAATGACACATCTAATGAAGAAAAGAATTCTTTTCGCCGCAATGGGATTGGCTCTAAGCGCCGGTTGCTTTGCACAGAGTGCGTCTGACGTTATCATTAAGACGACATCAGGTGATAAAACGTACAAGATCAGTGAAGTTAAGAATCTGCGCATCGAAGGCAATGCGCTTAAGGTCAACAAAAAGACCGGCGAAGCAGCAGATACTTACAACTTCGATGAGATCAAGTCGATTATGTTTGCACTCTCTACAGGTATCGACAATGCTCGCCTTCCCGAGAGCAGCCTCACGATCAGCTCACCCGCAGGTAGCAATATGATTTACGTGAAAGGCAACGAGCCGGGCAAGCGCTACGACGTAGCCATCTACGACGCAGCCGGCAAGTGCGTAATGCGCGATGCCAACTGGCAAGGAACGCCCATCAACGTAGCCAACCTCAGCAAGGGCGTGTTTGTATTCAAGATCAATAAAACGGCTATTAAATTCAGCAAGTAATCTTATGAAGAAGTATATTTTTCTCCTTCTGGCCGCTTGCCAAGGTTTAGCAACCATGGCGCAAGAGAATGTGGCCTACAAGTTAAAAGTAAATTTGGCTTCAGGTGAGAAGTTCGCCTTCCGAGCTGATGAAGTTGACTCCATCACCTTCGCCAACTACGAAAAGGTGCAAGTAAATCTCTCTAAGCGCTTCGTGACCTCAACGACGATAGCCGTTAACATTGAGTTGCAAGAAAACTCAAAGCGTTTCTATGCCCTTTGCTTGCCGGCTGAACAGCAGATTCCCGAAGACCAAGTAAAGGATTATATCCTGAAGAATAAGACGGTTGAGGCTGAAACTTCTTACAAGAAGTCGTTTGATCTGCTTAAGCCGGAAACGGAATATACGATCTACGCCTTGGCGTTTGATATGAACGACATTCCGAGCAATGTGAGCAAACTGACGCTGAAAACGGGTAAGGTCTCTGACGATCCGTTTAGCATTGCGATCAACAAAATAACCAATCGCAGCGTAGATTATACCGTTACGCCGAAAGATCCCAGCATCAAATATTACACGCTCTCTTCTACCCTTGCCAAATATTACGAAGACTGCTCGGCCGGCGAAAACGCAGGCGACGTGATTCAGCACTACATTGCGATGTGGACGCAGTTTGCTTCTTGGTATGGCTCTACTTGGCAGGAAATGATGAAGCTTGATATGAAGACGGGCACTTACACGAATAATCAGATAGAACTTCTTTGGGATACTGATCAGATGATCGTAGTATTTGGTATGAACGATGCCGGCGAACTCGTTACGCCGATTTATACGCAATCGTATCGCACTACAGCTCCGAAGCCTTCTAACAATGAAATTAAGATTGAGCTCGCAAAAGAACCGGCTTATCGTGACGTTGTTGTTAAGACGACTGTAAGTAACAACGACGACTACTTCGTGAGCGTACAACCTGCTTCTTATGTAGATAAGTTTGAGTCTACTGAAGAAATGATCAATCACCTTTGCTACAATACGCACGGCATAGCAGGCTTGACGCACAACGGCAGCAAAGAAGCGATTGAGTTCAGACCGAGCAAGCCCGATCAAGATTACTACGTAATTGCTGTAGGTTTGGACGAAGGTGCACCCTGCACGAAGCCGGTGATGTTGAAGTTTCATAATCCCGCAAACAACTAATCCTTTCGGATGCCCAATCAAACAGTATTGAAAAACTTCGATTTAAGGAATACACACGAATGAAAAAAATAATAGTTTTAGCGTTGGCGGCCTTAGGCTTCACCTACGCTTCAGCCCAGACTGAAAACAGCGAAATTGTGCGCTTTCACAAGACTGACCACACGAACAAGGCTGTCCTGCTGAGTCAGGTTAAAGACATCACTTTTGAGAAGATTACGCCTTTGAAGATGGATGTCGACTTTGAGAACATAAAGAGTGACGAGTACACGGTAGATTTTAAGATGCCGGCAGGGTGCAAGCGCTGGTTCCTGAAGATTGCTACGACGCCGCTTACCGGTACGGAAGCAGAAAAGCGCGAGCAAGTAATCGTAGCTCACAACAATGAGTTTACGGAGAGCAAATATTTCCGTATGCAAAACGCAGAGGCAAGCACGACCTATTATTTCTATATGCTTCTCTTCGATGAAGATGACGTGGCAGTAGGCTTGTCAGAGGCTTCTGTGAAGACTTTAGCGCCCGTGAGCGATGAATTTAATATTGCAGTCAGCGAAATCACTTCCAACAATGCTAAAATCGAGATCACTCCAAAGGATGAGAATATGCGCTACTACAGATTCCTCGTTACGGAGGATGTTCGCGAGCAAATGATTGCAAGAAATGGTAGCATCCAAGCGGCCGATTTGGCTTTCTGGAAAGAGATGGCGCAGCAGTCGGGCGTAGAGCTTGACCAGTATATCACGCAAAACACGAAGACGGGCTTCTCTTCTTTTGAGGCCAAAGACTTCCTCAAAGCGGATCTCAAAGCTGAGACGAAATACTATGCATATTGCTATGGTGTAGAGCCGGATGGCACTTTCACAACCGGCGTATATGAACAAGAATTTACCACGCCTGCCGCAAAACCATCTGATAATGTAATCACCGCAAACATTACAAAAACTTATACGGACGGATGCGACATCGACGTGAAGACGACTAACAACGACCCCTACTTCATTTCAATCCAGAAGGAGAGCGTATGGGAAAATTTAGTCGCTAAATCCGGCAGTGAAAAGGCTGCCGCACAGGACCTCGTCGACTTAATTCTTTCGCATGGTGGCGATATGAGCTATTATATTCACCAGGGCAACTACCAAGGTAAGTTGCAGACCGGTATGGACAACACTGATTGTGTTGTGATCATATGTGGCTACGATGGTGGTGTAACTACAGCCGTGCAAGCATTGAAATTCCGCACGGTCAACCAATAGTCGTATGGTTTAAACGGCTATATTCTCTGATTTATGGTTGAGGGAGCTGCAAGGCTCCCTCTTTTTTGTATCCTGACGACGCCTTGCCCACGGCGCACAATTCGCGAAGCACCCTACGCTACCCGCTTTTTCGCTCTTCAAAAGCCGCCCGCGCATCGTTTGGCGCCAGCAAACTATCGTATGCCGGGAGCAAACGATGGTTTGCTGGGGTCAAACGATAGTTTGCCGGCACCAAACGACCGAGCGATGCGTAGTTGGCCCGTGTTTCTTGAGCGTTAATACTGCAATGTCCAATGATCTGAAGTAAAGTTACGATCATCAAGGGCTGCTATGGCGCGTTGTACTTGCATAAAGTGCATTCTGCGGTGCTGATTTAAGCGGTGGCGCGTTGCCGGTCAGTCTCTGCCGACCGCAGTCCCTCATTGGCCCGCACTCCTTTTTAGCATACGCTTCCACCTGCAAGCCCTCTTGCAGTCCTTCCTTTTTGCTGAAAGCAGAGAATTGACTATTTTTGTGCTGATTTATACCCTTATGATTCACCGTTTGCTCCTGCATCGTCACGGGCAAGCATTTATGCCCCGATCTGCCGGATCGGGCAAACACAGAGACAATGGCAAAAAGCGAAGAGACCCCGATGATGAAGCAGTTTTACGACCTCAAGGCCAACACCCTGATGCCGTTTTGCTGTTTCGTTGCGGCGATTTTTACGAAACCTATGCTAAAGATGCCGTTACCGCGGCGCAGGTGCTCGGCATTACGCTCACCCATCGCAACAACAAGGGCCGCACGCAGTCGGTCGAGATGGCGGGCTTCCCTTATCACGCCTTGGATACGTATTTGCCCAAACTCATCCGCAGCGGCTTTCGCGTGGCGATCTGTGATCAGCTTGAAGATCCGAAACTAACGAAGAAACTCGTCAAGCGCGGCATTACGGAGCTCGTAACGCCGGGCGTGGCTTTGGACGATACAGTCTTGGAAAGTCGGAAAAACAACTTTCTGGCTGCGCTTACTTATGGTAAGGCCGACTTAGGCATAGCTTTCTTGGATATTTCTACGGGCGAATTTCTCGTGGCCGAGGGTTCGACGGAATATATCGATAAACTGCTCAACGACTTTGCGCCCAAGGAGGTGCTCGTCGTGCAGGGAAGGAAAGGAAAGTTTGCCGAGACTTTTGGTAGTAAATACTTCGTCTTTGAATTGGAAGACTGGGCCTTCTCCGCGCCGACGGCCAGAACTCGCCTGTGCAAGCATTTTGAGATAAAGAGCCTCAAAGGATTTGGTGTGGACCATTTAGAGACTGCCATTACCTCTGCCGGCGCCATTATGGCTTATCTCGAACTGACGCAACACAAAGAGACGGGTCACATTACCCGCCTGTCGCGGATCGAAGAAGACCATTTCGTTCGGATGGATAAGTTTACCGTGCGCAATTTGGAACTTCTCCGCCCGATGGCCGACGATGGGCGCTCGCTCTTGGACGTTATAGACCGCACGCTCTCGCCTATGGGCGCTCGCCTCTTTGCGCCGGTGGCTGCTCTTCCCGTTGCGGTCGGTTAAGATGATTCAGCAGCGGCAGGATGGAGTGGAATATTTCTTCAAAGCGCCCGAGTTTGCCGAACTCTGTACCGATTGCTTGGGGCGTGTGGGCGATGTGGAGCGCCTCGTTTCCAAAGCGGCCGTGGGAAGAATCAATCCGCGCGAACTCCAACAATTGCGCTTGGCGCTGGAAAGTATAGCCCTCATCAAGCGTGCTTGCGAGCACGCCGACAACGAACAGATGCGCGCCTTTGGTACGGCACTCGATGCTTGCGAGGCATTGCGCGAACTGATCGCGAAATCGCTTGTGCCTGATCCGCCCTTGCTGCTTAATCGCGGCAATGTGATTGCGGCGGGTGTAGATGCGGAACTCGACGAGCTGCGCAGCATCTCTGCGTCGGGCAAAGACTACTTGCAGCAGATTCGCGATAGAGAAGCGGCCGCCACAGGTATAACAAGCTTGAAGATTAGTTTTAACAACGTCTTCGGTTATTACATCGAAGTGCGCAATACTTACAAAGATCAGGTGCCGGCCGATTGGATTCGGAAGCAAACTTTGGTAAATGCGGAGCGCTATATCACGCAGGAACTGAAGGATTACGAGGAGAAGATTCTCGGCGCTGAAGATAAGATTGCCGTCATCGAGACGCGTATCTTCAACGAACTGATCGAAACGACGAAAAAGTATATCGCGCCCTTACAACTCGATGCTTCGACGCTCGCAGCTTTGGATTGCCTCTACGCTTTCTCCGTCGTGGCGCGCGAACACAACTATATTCGCCCTTCGGTCGACGAGTCTACGACGCTCGATATCCGTGCCGGCCGCCATCCGGTCATAGAAACGCTGTTGCCGCCCGGAGAATCTTACGTCCCCAACGATGTTAGGCTCGACACAACCAAGCAGCAGATCATCATCATCACAGGCCCGAATATGGCGGGTAAGAGTGCCTTGCTCCGGCAAACGGCGCTCATCACGCTACTCGCGCAAGTGGGAGCTTTTGTGCCGGCTGAGCAAGCGCAAATCGGTATGGTCGACAAGATCTTTACGCGTGTCGGCGCCAGCGACAATATTTCGATGGGCGAGAGTACGTTTATGGTGGAGATGAGTGAGGCGGCCAACATTATGAACAACCTTTCGGAGCGTAGTCTCGTGCTCTTCGACGAGTTGGGTCGAGGCACGTCGACTTATGACGGTATTTCGATCGCCTGGGCCATTGTCGAACACTTGCACGAAAACGGAACTTGTCGGCCGAGGACGCTCTTTGCGACGCATTACCACGAACTCAACGAGATGGAAAAGCTCTTTGAGCGCGTGAAGAATTGGAACGTGTCGGTGCGGGAAGTAAATGGGCGCATCGTCTTCCTGCGCAAATTGACGCGCGGTGGGTCTGAGCATTCTTTTGGTATACACGTGGCGAAGATTGCCGGAATGCCGGGGCGCATCGTCAAGCGCTCGGAGCAGATTCTCCACGATTTGGAGGCCAACAACGCACGCAACGGCACGGTAGAGAAGATGGAGCGCCTCCCGAGTTTGGGCGGAACGGACGGAATGCAACTTAGTTTTTTCCAATTAGACGATCCTGTGCTACAACAAATCCGCGACGAACTCCTCAACTTAGACGTAGACAACTTAACGCCCATAGAGGCGCTCAATAAGTTGAACGACATCAAACGCATCCTCAAAGGCGGTTGATGAGTTGCGCCTTTCCGATCACCTTATTCTATTACGCTCGCTCGGGTTACGACTTTTTATAGAAGCACGCCGGTTGCCTACACTTTTCAGTGTGCACGTGGTGTGCTTCAGGCTTATTCAGGATGAAGCTTTGCTCCATCCTGATGGCGCAGTTTTTATATGGAAGTTGTGCAGCACGTTGCCCGGCCTACAAAAGAAATACACCATGAAAAGAAAGTAATTTTAAATTATTTCTTTTTGGAAGTTAAGAAAAATGACAAAACGCTTTACAACATGAAATAATGGTGTTATATTTTTCCACAACTCGTCGCATATAACGTAAAAACAAGATATAAACCTTATAAATCCATCAAACGCCCGCGCCTCTGAAACGGCGTTGCTCCAAAAAGAGTTGTAATAGAGAGGCAATAATAGTATGAAAAATAATCTACTCAGAAACACGTTCGCAGTTGTCTCTGCACTTTTTCATCACCATGTTTGCCCAGCCCATAACCAGTATGGCGCAAACGGAATACAATTTCCAAATCGGTGACGTAAAAAGTTAATTCGGAGAACTACATGGAACTTTCACAAATTGATGGCGTAAGTGGAACAATTACGTTTGATCCCGCCACGAGTACGCTTACGCTGGACAACGTAACCATCGAAACAGACCAATACGTAGGTATCATAGTCAATACAAAACTCAAAATGGTACTCATTGGCAACAACAGCATTACTGCTAAAGAAAGAATGGGTCTAATGAATAATCTGAATGGAGATCTTACCATCACAGGAGGCGGTACGCTCAAGGTAAAAGGAGCTGATCAATCTAACGGAATAGGCGATATGATGGGCATCGGCAATTGGGGCGCCATTACCGTAAGCCAATGCACCATAGAAGCCTCCGGCGAAGTGGCAGGCTTGTACAGCGGTTTCTGGACGTTCGATCGATGCAACGTTCGCGCCAAGGGCAACGGATTAGCCAGCAACCCATACTACGGTAGTATCTGTTGGATGTGGGACGAATTGCCCAAATTTGAAGGCTGCAAGATTACAAGTCCTGCGACAATCAATTGGGAAAAGTTTGAAGACAAGGGATATTCGTACTTTACGCTCTTCGGAAGCGATAATAAGTCAGTAACAGATTGGGTTACTATCTCTACCGATGATCCTTCAAGCATCAGTAACGTAACCGCAACTTCCCCTTTGCAAGAGGGCATCTACAACCTCAACGGTGTGCGTCAGTCTAATGAATTGAAGGACTTGCCAAAGGGATTGTACATCGTCAACGGTGAGAAAGTTGTGAAGCAATAAATCTATAACACGGCAAGTGCGTGTCCCTACGCTTAACTCAAAGGCGTAGGGGCACAATTTATTTGTTGTTGTACATCAAATAAGCTACAGGAAACCATAATAAACCCACGCAAAGTCTTTGCCTTAAGCGGTAGTTTCGCTTTTACCGTCTTCCCCCACTATTCCATAGTTTGCACCCTTTGCGTTCAGCATACAAGTATCTACCATAAGGCTGGTGCAATTGGCGCAAATGGCATCGGCGTTAGTGAAAGTTATGTCTAACGTACCGCTGCCAGAAATGATCATAGCTTCAAAAAACTGAATAGCAGAGCTATGATCGGACACTACCTTTTCTTTTTCTTCTGCTTTTTTATTTCATTTGATAGGTAATGTTGCAGATTTAGCGAAAAAAACAGCTATCCTACTATTTTACCCATCTTTTTCAAAAATTCTCAGCAGGCTTTTGAAAACATCTTCTACAAGGCGCTCACGTGCCTACGCCTATTCGTCCACGAGCAAAACCAATATCTCATGTGTGCGGGCGCAAATAGAAATAAAAAAAAGCCGGATACAGATGCCCCGCATCCCGTATCCGGCTTATTCGTTAAGCGTTTTCACTGATCAAGCGAATCACTTCTTCGATCGACAGCGTTTTTTGCTCGCCGTTGACCATATCTTTGAGCGACACCGTCCCGTCGCGCATCTCGTCAGCGCCGACCAGCGCTACGTAAGGCACGTTTCTGGCGTTGGCATAACTCATTTGTTTCTTCATTTTCACGCTATCCGGAAAGACCTCCGTCGAGATGCCCGCCGCGCGCGTTTGGCGCGCCAGTTGCAGGCAGTAATCGGCTTCAGCTTCGCCAAAGTTGATGAAGAGCAGGCGCACACTTTGCTCGATCGCAGCGGGATAAAGATCAAGTTGGTTCAAGACGTCATAAATGCGGTCCGCACCAAAACTAATGCCCACGCCGCTTAAGCCCGGCAAACCAAAGATTCCCGTCAGGTTATCATAGCGTCCGCCGCCCGTAATGCTACCTATCTCGACGTCTAAGGCCTTTACTTCGAAGATGCAGCCCGTATAATAATTGAGTCCGCGCGCCAACGATTGATCCAGTTCGCAGCAGTTTTGCAAGCCGGCCTTCTCCAGTCGCTCGAAGACAAAAGCCAGTTCGTCTACGCCCAGCAAGCCCGTCGGCGACGTCGACAACCAATCGCGCAGTGCGGCCAATTTTTCGCTGTTCTCCCCCTTCAGTTCGATGATGGGTTGCAATTTTTCCACCGCTTGCTCATCTAAGCCCGCTGCCATCAGTTCGTCCTTCACTTTGTTCCAACCGATTTATCGAGCTTGTCCATCGCCACCGTGATCTCCACCAATTTATCCGCGGCGCCCAATACTTCAGCGATGCCGGAAAGCACTTTGCGGTTGTTAATCTTGATGCAGACGCGAATCTGCAGCCGTTTGAAGACCTCATCGATGATCTGCATCAATTCCACTTCGTTGAGCAGCGAATCAGAGCCGACCACGTCAGCATCACATTGGTAAAACTCTCTGTAGCGTCCCTTTTGCGGACGATCGGCGCGCCATACGGGTTGAATCTGATAGCGCTTAAAAGGCAGTTGGATCTCTTCGCGATGCTGCACGACGTAGCGAGCGAAGGGCACGGTCAGATCATAGCGCAAGCCCTTTTCGCAAAGCAGCGTCGCGAGGTGCCCTAGCTTTTCCTCGTTCCAATCTTCAGCACGCAAACCCGCCATAAAGTTGCCCGAATTGAGCACTTTGAAGAGCAGGCGATCGCCCTCTTCGCCATATTTTCCCATCAGCGTCGATAGATTCTCCAAAGCCGGCGTTTCGATCTGCCGAAATCCGTAGAGCGCATACACCTCTCGGATCGTGTTGAATATATAAATTGCGGCGCGCCATCTCTACCGGAGAGAAGTCGCGTGTACCTTTAGGAATGCCGGGTTTTGCCATAATCAGAGTAGCATTGAGTTTGCGCCATTGCCCCTCGAATCTTCACGCCATCAAGCGGCAAAGGGCCGCCAAACGCTCGTTAGCAGTCGAAGAGTTGTGGCATTATTTTTTCTTTCTGTAAAACGATGGCAAGCGTCGCGCTGTTTGCGAAGCGTCAGTCTTGTCTTATTTTCGCTACAAAGTTAATACATTCAGCCTAAAACGCGCCAACGCGCGACCTACAATTGCCTATCGCCCACCCATTGCTCTTTCTCATAACCCTATGATCGGGGCGCAGCGAAGACAAACCGGACAATTATTCACAACAACAACGGCTTGCGTCGTTAGTGACAGGGTTGCCGCTCCGCTCCTCAACCCTGCCACGGTGAAAGACCAACCCTAAGGGGTTACACACGATGTATGCTTGCTTATCCGGGGTTAAGCCACGCTGTGCCTTAACCCTAGCCTGCCAAAAGACTAACCCTAAGGGGTTGTAGTCACCGTTCGTGGCATTGGGGTCAAATTATGTGCTAATCATCATTTTATCCATGTACACTTGATTTGACCTTCTAATAATTCCACACAAATCTCGACTCCTTCAACCTACTAATCATCCCATCAAACCTCACAATTACAATACCCTAGTTTGGGGTGAAAATTCGCACCGCCCATCTCCAACCAATTTCGCCTCAAATAATCCCAGCAATCCTTACCTCTTATATCCAATTAACCCCAACCGCCGATATGAATTTCTCAATCTCCACAACCAACGCCGCAAATATCCCCCTCAAATTCGCTCTACGCGCCCTACAATTCCTTTTGCCCACGCCTCCCGCCTTAAATAACCCCATCGGGGTTAGTCCTTTGGCAGGGCAGGGTTAAAGCGCTCGCGCTTTAACCCTGCCTAACGCGTCCCCGCATTGACAACCCCTTAGGGTTGGTCTTTCAAAAACATCCAATGGTCGAAATGCAACGAAAAATGACAAACTAACGATGCTCCAAATCCCCTTTCTAACGCATAAAAAATGCGCGAACAAACCGATGACGGCTTATTCGCGCTGTTTGTGCTCACGATAAAAAGAGCTTACCCTCGTGAGAAAAAGAGCTTGCGCTCACGATAAAAAAGGTCTGCGCTCACGAGCGTACATAAAATTGTTGGGAATCGCAGCCCTTCTAGGAAGGTTTATTGCTCTACAATTTCGACTTTCTTGTCAAAAGTTTCAAGTTTAGCCTTTAGTTTCGCAATCTTAGCCTGCATTTTGGTCAATTTTTTTTGACTCTTCGCGAGCTTCTTATTGATCGCTTTGGTCTCTTTGAGCTTTTTAGCAACCTCCTTTGCATCTTTTACGGTGCTTGCAGCATCAGATGTGTTGAATTCTGCCGTCATAACATTGGCCGAAGCGTTGACAGTAGAGGCTTTGGCGCTTAATTCCGCGTAATTGGCTTGTTCTTTTGCGTATTTAATCTCTAATTTGTTCAACTTAGCCGTCAAGTTTAAGACTTTCTGTTGTTGTTTTAAGTTGTCTACTTCCGTTGCACTTTGGCTACAAGCTGATAAGCCAAACATTGCCATAATGCAAATTGCTAAAATCTTCTTCATTTCTGTGTTTGTTTGTAAATTCGCTGCAAACTTAGTGTGAAAAACAATAGGTCGCAAACTATTTCTAACAAAATTATAAATTGTCCGGCATTTCAGGGATGAAAAATCTATTCTGACAAATTCAGTAGAATAAATCAGTGGTAAAAAATGAATATTCACAAGTTGTCGTCCGATGCTTGTCGGCATAGGATTTGGAACTAAGCATCGGCTTAGGCCTCGTCGTCGTCCGCCGTTGCGTCGAGCAGGGCATCGGGCATTGAGCGCGCTGGCGTCAGGCCTTTCTCGCGCCAACTTTCGAGCCGACTGATGATGTTGCCGCGGCCCGTTGTGAGGCGCTTTTGCGCTTCTTCGTAGGTGGTAGAGAGGGTTTGAAGGTTGTCGCCCAACTTTGCGAAACTTTCCGCAAAGAGCGTGAACTTGTTGTAGAGTTTTTCGGCCGAGGCATAAATATCTCGCACGTTGGCCGATTGCTTTTCGCTTTGCCAAAGGTTGTACGTCAGTTGCAAAGCCATTAAGAGATTGGTCGGATTTATGAGGATAATTTGTTTGCGATAAGCTTCCATTGACAAATCGGGCGCACTGCTGACGGCGGCAACGTAAGCTGCTTCGTTGGGAATAAACAGCAGGACATTGCCGATCGCACCCGGCACGAGTTTATCATAGCGCTTTGCCGAGAGTTCGGCGATGTGCTTGCGCACAGATTGGAGGTGCTCCTTCATAAAGCGCGCCTGCTCGACCTCATCCTCCGCATTGACGTAGTTGACATAGGCGGAGAGCGACACTTTCGCGTCGATGATCAATTCGCGCTTGTCGGGGAGGTGCACAACGACGTCGGGGCGATAATTGTCGCGTTGCTCGTCTTTCACGTTTACCTGCGTGTCGTATTCCTGCCCGATGCGCAGGCCCGATGCCTCGAGTAAGTCGGCCAGAATCCCCTCGCCCCAGTTGCCTGCACCTTCGTATTGCCGCGGAGTGCGCGCGTGAGTTCTTCCGCTTGCTTGCCTACGGTCTGCGTTTGGCGAATGAGTTGCTCAATATTGGTGCGCATCGCCACGTTGCCCTCAGTAAAGCGATCATAAAAGCGCTTGAGGTCGGCGTCAAAGGGATGTAAGAGGGCGCGCAGGGCCTCCGTGTGGCGGTGTTGCAGGGATTCGCTCTCCGTGCGGGCGAGGTCGGAGGCGATGGCGTGAAACTCCTTCTTCAATTCTTCGGCTTGGCGGTGCGCGGCTTCGGCGGCCTGCACGCGCTCGGCTTGCAAACGGGCTTCGGCCACGGCCTTTTGCGTCTGCATTTCTTGCAGTGCGCGCTGCAATTCCGCACTGCGGGCATCGGCAGCAGCGCGGGCGATGAAGCGACCGGCGAAATAACCGGCGGCAAGGGCCAGTAAGGCCACGAGAATAAGAATTGGGGTCATGGGATACAATATATAATCGTGCGCCGATGCGACTCGGGCAGCTGAAATCGGTATCGGGCGGAACTTAATGCGACTCGGGCAGGAGTGCTGCTTGATATACTTTGTCGGCAGCGCCGGCGTTTTCGCGAATATAGGCGCCGGAGATCTCGCCGGCCTTACGCCGCGCCTCGTCGTCGTGCAGGAGTTCGTCGAGCGTGCGATCTACGTCGGTCTGCGTGCGCACTTCGCGACAACCGCCCGCAGCAAGGAGTTCGCGCGCCTCTCTGAATTTTCCATTATTCGGCCCAATGAGGACGGGAAGCCCATACACGGCGGCCTCCGGCACGTTGTGAATCCCCACACCAAAGCCCCCGCCAACGTAACCTACGGCGGCGTAGCGATAAATGGAAGCCAGCAGGCGATAGCAATCAATAATCAGACAGTCGGCCGTGGGAGCGGCTTCGGCCGTAGTTTGTGTGTAGCGAAGGGAGGGGCGCTGAAGGCGGGCTTCAATCTCTTGCAAATGGGCCTCATTTACGACGTGGGGTGCTAAAATTAAGAACGTGTCGGAGTGCGCGTTGAAATAGTTGATCAGCAACGCTTCATCGGGAGCCCACGTACTGCCGGCGACAATTACTTTCCGACCTTGGGCAAAGGCTTCAGCAATCGGAAGCGATTTGGCTTCGTGCATAATGTCGACAACGCGGGCAAAACGCGTGTCGCCGACAACGCTGACGCGATGAACGCCAATCGTCTTCAGCAGTTGCTCAGACTTGGCGTCTTGTACAAAAAGGTGGGTAAAGCGCTTCAGAACCCTTCGGTAGCTAAATCCATAGCCGCGGAAAAAAATCTGCTTCGGGCGAAAAATACTTGAAACACTAAAGACGGGAATATTACGCCGAGAGAGAGGGCGTCAATATAGTTGCGCCAAAATTCATACTTGATGAAGAAGGCGCTTTCCGGACGGGCGAGGCGTATAAACTTGCGGGCGTTGAACGGCGTGTCGAACGGAAGGTAACAAATCACATCAGCGCCGGCGTAATCCCTTCTTACCTCGTAGCCGGATGGGGAAAAGAAGGTGAGAAGAATCTTCCTGTTCGGTTGTTCTCGACGCAGGCGCTCCATTAGCGGACGCCCCTGCTCAAATTCGCCGAGCGAGGCGGCGTGAAACCAAACGTAGTGGGCGCCATTTATCTGCTCGCGCAAGATACGCCAGGTGTTGCGATGGCCACGCATCATCTGCTGCGCCTTTTTATTGCCGCAAAGCGCGGCAATATTGACGCAAAGCATATAAAAATAGATGGCGAGTGAGTACATTTTATTTGTCGGCTGACAATTTTGAGGTTTCCGGCGCATCCGGCGCCCGCTGCGGTCGGGAAAGAAAGCCGCAGGACGCTGGCGGCGATCCTTAGAGCGCCGGCGGCGGGCTTTAACCCAGTATTTCGATGGCGCGGCGCATACGTTTGAGCGTCTCAGCTTGTCCGAGGAAGGACGAAATCTCATACATGTGAGGACCTTTTCCCTCTCCGACGAGCGTTAGTCGCCACGCATTCATCACGTCTCCCATTTTATAGTCGTTTTCGGCCAGCCAAGCGTTGACGGCCTCTTCTTGTGCAGCCATCGAGAAGTCGGAAAGCGCCTCCAACAACGCGGCAAGTTCGCTCATTTGTCGTGCACTGAAGTCCTTCCAACGCTTTTTGGCGGTCTTTTCGTCGTAAGTTGTGGGCGCGACGAAAAAGAAACTACACAGCGGCCACAATTCTTTGACGAAATTGACGCGTCCTTTCATCAGCCCGACCACACGGACGACGCTTTCCATTGGCGCCTCGATGCCGTTGTCGCGCAAGATGTCGGCGAAGGTCGGCGCCAGTTTTTCGTCGTCGCTGTTCAGGATATATTCGTGGTTAAACCATTGCCTTTGACGTAATCAAACTTTGCGCCGGCTTTAGAACATTTCGTCAAGTCGAAAAGTCGAACAAGGTCGTCCATACTCAGCAACTCCTCGTCGTTGCCCGGATTCCAGCCGAGCAAGGCCAAAAAATTCACCACCGCTTCCGGCAAGTAGCCGCTCTCTCGCGATAGCCCGACGAGGTCTCGCCCGTTTTTGGGTCTGTCCATTCCAGCGGGAAGACGGGGAATCCCAGACGGTCGCCGTCCCTTTTCGAAAGTTTCCCTTTCCCATCCGGCTTTAAGAGCAGCGGGAGGTGCGCGAAGCGCGGCATCGTTTCCTCCCAGCCGAGCGCACGATAAAGCAAGACGTGCAAGGGCGCGGAGGGCAACCACTCTTCGCCGCGGATCACGTGACTGATTTCCATCAGATGATCATCGACAATGTTAGCCAAATGATAAGTAGGCAGGCCGTCAGCGTTCTTATAGAGCACCTTATCGTCTAGAATCGAAGAATTGATGACCACATCGCCACGGATAATGTCGTTGACGTGAACATCTTCGCCCGGTTCAATCTTGAAGCGCACTACATAATTAACGCCCTCCTGCAAGAGGCGCGCCGTTTCGTCCGCAGGAAGCGCGAGCGAAATTGCGCATTTGCATACGCGTAGAAGCATCATACTGAAAATTTTGTATCTCCCCGCGCTTCGCATCCAGCTCTTCGGGCGTATCAAAGGCGTAGTAAGCCTTGCCTTCGTCGAGCAATTGGTCGACGTAGCGGCGATAGATTTCGCGCCGTTCGCTTTGGCGGTACGGTCCATACTGACCGCCGAAACTTACCCCTTCATCAAACGTGATGCCGAGCCATTTGAAGCTCTCCAAGATATAGTCTTCGGCCCCCGGCACAAAGCGATTGGAGTCCGTGTCTTCGATACGAAAAACGAGTTTCCCGCCATGCTGGCGAGCAAATAAGAAATTGTAGAGCGCCGTGCGCACTCCGCCGATATGAAGCGGCCCTGTGGGGCTGGGAGCAAAGCGTACGCGTACTTCTCGTGCTGACATACTGCAGGTTTTATTCTAAGATGGGTAGAGACGCGCGCAAGAAAGCAACCCCAAGGGTTGAAGGCACAACGATGTGGGCCTATTTGTGCACAAGGCCGACAAAGATCGGCCCGCACAAGTCGCGACGACTCGTGAAATAATCACGCAAAAGTAGGCATTTTTCTGCTTTTGCCCAAAGTTTGCTCCGCAAATAGCCGCACTTAAAAGGTATAGCCAATGCCCACCATCAAGCGGTCGAAGTCGGGATGCGTAATATAATAGCGGAAAGTCACATCCAAGTGCTTGAAGAATTGGATGCCGACTTTCGGCACCAAGACCGGATGGAGGCGCATCCCACTGCCAAAGACACCCTTCCCAAAATTATCAAAAGAAACACCGGTACCAAGGCCCACGTAAGGGAGTACTTTTTTCGTCTTCAAAGGAAACAGGTAGTTTACTCCGGGTACGATGGCCAATGTGGAGGTTTCTTCAATGGATGTGTCGAGATTTGAAGCACACTTTTCGCCATGCAAGCCTAAATCTACGTTAATACGATCCGTCAATCGGTAACTCGCATTAAGATAAATGCCGGGATAGCTCAAATCGTTGCATCCCTTTTCGATAGGAATGGGATAATTTACGCCTAAGCCAAAGCGAAATTTGCGTTGAGCTTGTGAGGACAACACGCAGAGCGTAAACAGGAGGAAGATGATGGTTCTTTTCATTGCCTATGTGGCTTATGGAGATGTCGTGGGCCTGCTTTAGTCGCACTTAAAACGTATAACCGAGCGAGAGCGTCAGGCGGTCAAATTTCTTATCCGTGATATAATAGCGAGCCGTCAGATCTAAATGTTTGAAGAAGCGAACGCCGGCCATCGGCACTGCGACGGGGTGGAGCTTATGCCCGTCAGAAAATACGCCACCTTTGATATTGTCAAAGGAAACACCTAATCCCATCCCGACAAAGGGCAACACTTTGGGCGTCTTGAGCGGGAATGCGTAGGTCACGTTTGGCACAAAAGACAGCGCGTACGTTTCGTAGCAGAGCACCGTCCCATCCGGTTCGTGAACAGCGTAAGATGGTTCGTCCAAACTCGCCGTTAGGCCTACGTTGAGGCGGTCTGCCAGTCGATAAGTTCCGTTTAAGTACACGCCCAAACGTGTTTCTCCGCTGGTATAGCGCTCGATCGGCAGTGCGTAGTTGATACCTAAGCCGAAGCGAAATTTGCGTTGCGCCTGCGCCGTCAGGAAGCAGAACGAGAGGAGTAGAAAAGTGAGTGCCTTCAGTTGAAAAGTGTGCGTGCGTTTCATAAGATTATGCGGTTTTATGTCGATTTTATGCGTAAAATGAGGGGAATTTTTTATCCCCGCCAACACTTTCGAAGCGCCGAGTGTCCGGTGTTTGCGCGCAAAGGTAAATAAAACAAAGGAAAAGTGTCCCGCCCTACTCCCATTTTCTCTAAAAAATGAAATAAAACGTTGGTAAATGCGTTGCTCTCGCCCACCGCTGCACGCTTCTTTCCTGCCGTGACGCGCCGCTCTCCCGCTGCGGCATCCCTTCCTTTTTCTATCGCATCCCCCTTTTCCGCCGTGGCATTTTTCCCTCTCGTTGCGCTATTCCTTTTGTCCGTTGCGTTACTCCTTTCATCCATTGCGGCATCCTTCTCTTTCTCCACAGCCCTCCTCCTGCCCACCGTGGCATTCTTCTCTCTCGTCGTGGCATTCTTTCCGTCTGCTGCCGGCTTCCTCTTTCCCACCATCGCCCTCCTACCATCTTCTGCTGCATTTCTTCCTTTTGCTGCCGCATTTCCCTTTCCCATCGTGGTATTTTTTTCGTTCGCTGTAGCCCTCCTCTTGCTCGTTGCGTTACTCCTCTCCCCTGCCATCATTCGCTTCTTTTCTGCCGCCATACGCTTATAGTTTGCTGCAAAAGGCCTTTTTCCCACCGCAGCATACTTCCTATCCGCCCATAAGTAAGAAAGCCTTTGTTGCGTCCCCTGCAAAATCCTCATACTACCCCTTCGTATGCATTGCTGAAGACGAAAGACTTGAATGTCGGCAACGAGCCGTTGTTTCGGCCTTTTTACGCATCGACAGGTTGATGCGAAACGCTTTGCGGCGCACCTTTTTTCTCTACACACCTGCCCCGCACCGCAAGTTGCAACGAGACCGGCTCTACTCCCCTACCCGCTCTCCGATCGGCGGCGCTGTTTGTCGGAAAATGTTGTCCTCGAAGTTTTGCCGGAAACTTATTTCGCCTTGATATTGCGCGCCTTTATGCCCATTCAACGCATTGCACGCCTCTCCAATTTGGTTTACGCTCGTGAGGGTAGACCTTTTTTATCGTGAGCGCAAACCTTTTTTATCACGAGGATAAGCTCTTTTTATCGTGAGCGCAAGCTCCGCGAATAGGCCGCCATCGGTTTGTTCGCGCAGTTTTTATGGTTAGAAAGGAGATTTTGAGCATCGTTAGTTTGTCATTTTTCGTTGCGTTTCGACCATCGGATGTTTTTGAAAGACCAACCCTAAGGGGTTGTCAATGTGGGGATGCGTTAGGCAGGGTTAAAACGCGAGCGCTTTAACCCTGCCCTGCCAAAAGACTAACCCCGATGGGGTTATTTGAGGCGGAACTGATAGGGGATAGGATGGAGGAGATGGGATTTAAACCTTTGAGATTGTAAGTGTGGGGCGCGGTGGAGTTATTTGGAGCGGGAAGCGTGCGGCGGTTCTATTTATGCGGAGTAGAGAGTGAGTTTTATGAGATTATTTAAGGGAGCGGCATTGTGTGTTCAAATTGATTGAATAGTCCGTCAAGAAGAATGCGATGATTTGCAATGATAGGACGTGGTATAATACGACCTCGATGCGACCAATAGCGACAACAACCCCTTAGGGTTGGTCTTTTGGCAGGCCGGGGTTAAGGCACAGCGTGGCTTAACCCCGGATAAGCAAGCATACATAGTGTGCAACCCCTTAGAGTTGGTCTTTCATTGTGGCAGGGTTGAGGAGCGTAGCGGCAACCCGGCCACTAACGACATAAGTCGTTGCTCATGCGAATTATAATTGGGTTTGTTTGCATTGCATGTCAATCATTGGATATTTTTGAAAGACCAACCCTAAGGGGTTGTCAATGCGGGTGCGTGATAAGCAGGGTTAAAACGCTGCACATTTTAACCCTGTCCTGCCAAAAGACTAACCCCGATGGGGTTATTTGCAGTGGGAGGCGTGGGCGGCGCGGATTATGTGAAAATCGGATTGAATTTGATGAGGTATTATCAATGATCAGAGACGAATCGTTTGACACAAAAACATTCAAGGCTGCACGTTGCGAGGCGGGCTTGGGGCGCGATGTCCAATCGAGCGGGACTTTCGCTTGAGGATAAAAGAAATTCGCCTGCTCTTCATTGAGCAGGCGAATGATATGTTGATAGTTTCTTTATCGCACCTCGAACAGCGGGGGCGAAAAGGGGGACTTACGCCTTGGCTACTGCGGCCTCAACAACGCGCTTCTTGCCTAATGTGCGGAAGGCGATGGGCGCTGCGAGGAAGATGGAAGACAGTGTGCCGAAAATAACACCAGAATCATTGCGAAAGCAAAGCTGCGGATGCTGTCGCCACCTAAGAAGAAGATGCAAAGGAGGACGAGCAACGTCGTAGCTGAGGTCATAATCGTGCGGGCCAAAGTCTCGTTGAGCGAATCGTTGAAGAGGCGCTCCGTTTCTCGCTTCGGATAGAGTCCTAAGTTTTCACGAATGCGGTCGAATACAACCACCTTGTCGTTGATAGAGTAACCGATAGCTGTCAAGACAGCTCCGATGAACGTCTGATCGACTTCGAGGGAGAACGGCATCCATCCCCAGCAGATAGAATACATACCTACAATGATCAAAGTGTCGACCGTGAGGGCCAATACTGAGCCTATGGAGAAGGCTACATTGCGGAAGCGGGCGAGGATGTAGACGAAGATGGCAATCAGCGAGAGGATGACGGAGATAATCGCACCCTTGGCCATATCGGCTGCTACTGCGGGGCCTACTTTCTGGGCACTTACGATCGATCCGCCGGTGCGGTTTTCGCGATCTTTAAATGTCTTGTAGTCGGCTGTGATGAGTTTGCCTTGCTTTAATGCTTCGTAGACGGTTTTCTCTACTACTTCGTCGGCGTCGGATGCGTCGCTGTCGATCATGTAGTTGGTCGTGAGGCGCACGGCGCGTTTCTGAGCCGTTACGACCTCGATGGCGCCAATTGTAGCGTTGGGGTCTTTGGCTTTAATCACACGCTCTACGGCTGCATCTACTTTCTCAGGCGTGATGGCTCTGTCTTCAAACTCGATGACGAAGTTGCGACCGCCCGTAAAGTCAATGCCCTTCGACAGGCCGCGCGTAGCAAGCGAGCCGATGCAGACGAGAACGATCAAACCGAAGACGATCATGGCCTGGGCGCGTTCTTCATCAAACGGAAATGGGCGTTGGCGAGGAAATTGCGCGTCAAAGGGGTTGAGAAAGTGAGGCCTAACCAGCGCTCGTGGTTCATCTGACGTTCGTAAATCATACGTGAGATCCACACGGCTGTGAAGAAGCTGGCGCAGATACCGATACCGAGCGTCAAAGCGAAACCGCGGATAGGACCTGTACCGAAATTGTAGAGGATAATCGCGGTGATGATTGAGGTGAGGTTGGAGTCGAAGATGGCCGAGAAGGCGTTTCCGTAACCGGCAGCAAGGGCTGACTTGATGTTTTTACCGTTGCGCAACTCTTCTTTCGTACGCTCGTAGATCAATACGTTGGCGTCGACGGCCATACCTAAGGAGAGGACGAGACCGGCTATACCGCTCATCGTCAAAGCTGCTTTGGAAGGAAACCAAGACGCCGAACGTGAAGAAGAAGTTGAGGACCAAAGCGATGTTGGCCACCATACCGGGGATGATACCGTAGTAGCAGCACATGAAAATCATCAACAAGATGAACGCTACAATACAAGAGTAGAGGCCGGCTTGAATGGAGGCTGAACCTAATGAGGGACCGACGGTTTCTTCTTGGACGATGTTGGTCGGCGCAGGCATTTTACCGCTCTTTAATACGTTGGCCAAGTCGCGCGTGTCGTCGGTCGTGAAGTGGCCTGAAATCTGCGAACTTCCGCCGTTAATCTCGTTCTGAATAACCGGCGCACTGTAGACGTAACCGTCAAGCACGATGGCTACCGGCTGGTGCAGGTTCTTCTTAGTTATGTTTGCCCATTCGCGCGATCCGTCGTTGGTCATTGTCATAGAGACAATCGGGCGGTGATATTGGTCGAAATCATCCTTTGCATCAGCGATTACGTCGCCTTGAAGCGCAGGTTGTCCGCCGTTAGAGCGGAGCGCGTAGAGCGCAAATGCTTGCCCCATCTCCGGCTTCACGCTCCAGTGGAGTACAAGGTCGGCCGGCAATTTGCTCTTGGCAGCTTCGCTATATATAATATTATCTATAGCGGCCGTGTCTTTGGGAGCTGCGTAGCCTACGATGCAACCTTGCGGGTTGGTGTTTTGCTGGCTGAGCATCTGGAAGAGAGGCTTGCCGCTCTGCTTTTGTTGCTGTGTAGAGTCAGACGCAGTTCCGATTTCGTTGATGCTTTGTAGTGCGGCGTTGATCTTATCCAGTGTATAAGTCTCCCAAAATTCGAGGTTGGCACTACCTTGCAGCAACTTGCGCACACGTTCCGGTTCCTTGATACCGGGCATTTCGACCATAATCTGGCCGATCTGACCTTTACCGCGAAGGATTTGGATATTAGGCTGCGCAACACCGAAGCGGTCGATACGAGAACGAACGACTTCGTTTGAGTTGGCCACGGCTGCGTCTACCTCTTCTTCAAGCGCCTTTTGCACTTGCGCGTCCGAGGAGTTGAACGTAATGTTCTTTTCCTTGAGTCGTGCGGCAAAGAGCGCGCCAAGTTTGCCCGCACCGTTGGCTTCGGCGTAATCCTTTACGAAGAGCTCAACAAAATCTCCGTCGCCTTTTTTATAACCTTCGCGTGCTTGGTCCACTGCTTTTTGGAAAGCAGGTGCTTTGGCGTTGTCGCCGGCCAAGTTCTTCACTACATCAGGCACCGAAACCTCGAGGATGACGTTCATACCTCCTTTAAGGTCCAAGCCCAATCCGATCTGCAACGACTGACATTCTTTCAGCGTCTTCCAGTTCAAATAAACCTTCTCGTTCATCATCGAGTCGAGGTAAGCCTTGCCGGCCACAGGGCCCATAGCTTCAGCTTTTCTCTCGTAATGATTGGTTACGAAGGAAAAAGAGAAATAGAAGAGGCAAATCAACGTTAGCAGAATAGCAATTGCTTTAACAAATCCTTTGTTTTGCATTTGTCGATTTTATTTATTGATTTGATTTTTGCTTTGGTTTTCCGAAATGTTGCAAATAGCATGCAAATATACGGTCTTTTTTCAACAGAGCAAGCGCTAACGAATAAAAAAGGCGCGCCTACGACAGCTTTACGCCATCGTGTGCACTTTGAAAGATGCGTTTTAGTCTCTTCTTTTGGAGCGTTTCCCTTTTATTTGGTGCTATTCTGCTGTTGCTTTACAGCGACGCAAGTCTTTTTTGCATAGCATGAGTTCTGCTTCTCGCCCAAACTATTCCACAGCTCACATTTTAGTTGCTAAAAATTGTGAGAATCTTCTTCAAGTTTGTATATTTGCGCACAGAAAAGGCATGTCGACTTCGCATTGTTGCCCGGAAAACATTACCGCCGCAGCGATCATAAGCCAATTGCCCGTTCTTAATAGATAACATTGGTTTACCTTAACCTAAATTTTTATGAGTAGGAAAAGTTTACTTCTTATTTTCGCCCTATTTATGGGCCTGAGCAGTCTGTTTGCTCAAGAACAAAAGCAGCTCGCGCTCGTCGAAGAGTTCACCAACACGAGTTGTGGTCCTTGTGCCGGTTTCGCACCTTATTTAGATGCCGCCCTTCGTAAGAGTGCCGACAAATGCGTGGCCATTAAATACCACGTAAGTTTCCCCGATCCCGCCGATAAGTTTATCGTTGCGACCCGCAAAACTTCAATGCTCGCCGTTTCTACTACAACGTCAACGGCGTGCCCAGTTGGTACGTCAACGGCGTCAAGCGCAACGCAGAACGGGACGAAGCTAAGCTCACGAGTTACATCAACTATGGCTACAAAGAAAACAAGCCCGTCAAGATCGATGGTTTAATCAACATCAAAGACCACAAACTCACCGTTAGTGTCAACCTTACGGCCCTCGAAGAGATCAACGACGAAAAGATGCACCTCTTCGTCGTGCCCATCGAAGAAGAAGTCAACTGGACGACGCCCGCCCTCAACGGCGAGAAGGAATTCTATTTCTGCGCACGTAAGATTCTCCCCGACGGACAAGGCGCTTCCCTCTCCGGAAAGCTCTTTAAGGGCCAGCCTTACACGTATGAGGTCGACTGGGCCATCAAAAATTACGCCAATGAGCAACAGTTGGGCGTCGTAGTATTTGTACAAGACGACACCAATAAAAAAGTTGTGGGTTGTACATACTTCCCCTACCCCCACAACGAGGCAGATGCAGCTCGCATCCTCGAGGTAAAAGGTCTTCCCGACGACATCTGTACGCCCAACCTCACGGCTACGGTCAGCTTCTGCAACCAAGGCAAGAGCCACCTCAAATCAGCTACCATCAACGTCAGTGTTAACGGCAAGACGCAGCAGACACCCTGGACGGGCGACTTAGATGTTTCGCAGCAGACGACCATTACAACGCCCGCCTTCACTGATTTCGAGCTCAACGAAAAGACTTACGAAAACAAGGTGGCGATTTGGCTTAGCGATCTCAATGGTTCATCGGAAGAAACTCCCAAATATGAACTCATTTTCAAGTCTGCACCCACGGCCAACAATGCTGTGCGCCTCAACTTCGTGACTGACAACAAGCCCGAAGAATCTTCTTGGAAGCTCTTCAACTCTTCCGGCGACCTTGTTCAAGAAAGTGAGCCGATGACGGAAAGCAGAAAAATTACAGGACAATGTTGAAGCTCGAGCGCGACGACTGCTACTCTTTGGAGTTCTACGATAAAGGCAAAGACGGCATATCAGCCGGCTACTTCCGCTTAGATGAAGTAGGCGCCGACGGCAAAACGAAGCGCATCAAGCAAGATCGCTACACCGGCGAAATGTATGTCACGCACTTCCTGTTGAAGAATTGCAGTACCGTAGGTGTTCGCGTCGTAGAAGTGGCCGACGACGCACAAGTCGTGTTGACCAGCCTCGACGGTAAACTCGTTCGCACTATGTCATACGGCACATTCCGCACGCTGGATCGCAAGACGCTCCAACCGGGTGTTTATGTTGTGAAGATAAAGAGCGGTGATGAAGAATTAACGCAGAAAATTTCGATTACGCGTTAACGTTTCGCCTCACGCTGATTCATAAGCCTGCCTTTCGGGGCAGGCTTTTTTGTATCCCCTCCCCTGCTCTCGCGCTCACCACCTTAAATAACCCCATCGGGGTTAGTCTTTTGGTAGGGCAGGGTTAAGGTGCAAAGCGGCTTAACCCTGCCTAACGCACCGCCGCATTGACAACCCCTTAGGGTTGGTCTTTCAAAAACATCCGCAAGTCGAATCGCAACGGAAACAAACCCAATTATAACTCGCACGAGCAACGACTCACGTCGTTAGTGTCTGGGTTGCCGCTTCGCTCCTCAACCCTGCCACGGTGAAAGACCAACCCCTGATGGGGTTGCACTCGTTTCCATCGCTTTATCCGGGGTTAAGTCGCTACGCAACTTAACCCCAGCCTGCCAAAAGACCAACCCTATGGGGTTGTTGTCGCTTTTTATCGAATCGATGTCGGATCTCGTGCACAATCCTTTGCAAAATAGACTCGCCCAAACTAAGCTTATGAGTCATTCCAATCAATTTTTTAACGCGGCCTTACCGCAAACGATCTATCGAAACCAACATACTCTTCGCATGCAACGTAAAACTAACCTCGCCACTCCATCTTCACAACCACACAATTACAAATAACCCCTCAAAATCCACCCCGACACACGCTTACGCCCAAACGTTAATTCAACCATCCAATCTCCACAACCATACATCTGCAAATAACCCCATCGGGGTTAGTCTTTTGGTAGGGCAGGGTTAAAATGTGCAACGTTTTAACCCTGCCTATCACGCACCCGCATTGGCAACCCCTTAGGGTTGGTCTTTCAAAAACGGACGAGAATGGGGTTTTTAGCGCTGAAATATTGGGGAATAAACGCCCTACATTCAGGGCGGGGCGCTTGCGCTCACGATGATAAAGGTTTGCACTCACGAGAACAAAGGTTTGCGCTCGTGATAAAAAGAGCTTCACCTCACGATAAAAAACGTCGGAGGTGGGAAATGCGTGCTGATAATCGGGCGAAAATGTGTGGGATAACGGGAGGAATAAAGAACCTTATTCCGACTTTGACAATGGATAACGAAGGGGCGGGATGTGCTTACGGATGCTGCGGCGCTATGGGGGGCTACTTCGCCCTTTGGCAGCGAAGGGGCGGGATGCAAAAACACGCGATGCGGCCCACCGAGGCCGAAGATGGGCGATGAAAAATAAGGGTGAAGGGTGGGCGACGGCGGCCGACTTAAAAACTTTCGCCCCAATCGGCGCGGTCAAGGTTGCGATAGCTGACGGCTTCCGCAACGTCGTCAAAACCGATCTGATCCCTGCCGGCCAAGTCGGCGATCGTGCGTGCCATTTTCAAGATGCGCTCATAGGCGCGGGCCGAAAGGTTGAGTTTTTTCATAGCTCCCGCCAGCGCGTTTGCACCGGCCACGTCGGGTTGTGCAAACTGCTGAATCTGCGCCGCAGAGAGTTGCGCATTGCAGTGGAGTCCCGGAATATCTTTGTAGCGCTCCGTCTGCACGTCGCGCGCCTTGATGACGCGGGCGCGAATACTTTCGCTTCGTTCGCCCGAAGGTGCGCGCTGCAATTCTTCAAGCCCGACGGGCGTAACCTCAAGTTGTAGGTCGATACGGTCTAATAGCGGCCCCGAAATCTTGTCCATATAATGCTGAATCTTGCCGGGCGGGCACGTGCATTGGTGGGCCGGGTCGTTGTAGTAGCCACAAGGGCAGGGATTCATGGCCGCTACGAGCATAAAAGAGCAAGGTAGCGTGGCGGCATAGCGCGTGCGGCGTATCGTAATCTCACGATCCTCGAGCGGTTGGCGGAGCGTCTCGAGCGCCGACCGGCTAAACTCGGGGAGTTCGTCAAGGAAAAGAACGCCGTTGTGGGCCAGCGAAATCTCGCCGGGGCGCAGCGTCATACCGCCGCCAATCAGTGCGACGTCGGATATGGTGTGGTGCGGACTGCGAAAAGGCCGGCGCGCTATGAGCGACGTCTCTGCCGGCAGTTCGCCCGCAATGGAGTAAATCTGCGTAGTCTCCAAGCTCTCCGCCAAAGTCAGTTGGGGTAGGATAGAGGGGAGGCGTTTTGCCATCATGCTCTTGCCGCATCCGGGCGAGCCTACGATCATCAGATTATGTCCACCTGCGGCGGCCACTTCAAAGGCCCGCTTGGCTGCAACTTGGCCCTTGACGTCGGCAAAGTCGAGCGGGTAGGCCGTTTGTGCGGCATAGAAATCGGCGCGCGTATTGACCGCTACGGGTGTTAAACTCAGGTTGCCGTTGAGCGCGTCGACCACTTCTTTAAGCGTCTTCACACCGTAAACTTTCAAGTGATTGACGACGCCGGCCTCACGCTCGTTGGCCTTAGGTACGAAGAGCGCCTTAAAACCCTGCTTGCGCGCCTCGATGGCTATGGGCAGGGCGCCGCGCACCGAGCGGATTGTGCCGTCGAGCCCGAGTTCGCCGACAAAAGCCACCTCATCGAGGCGGTCGGCCTTGACTATGTCGGTCGTCTTCAAGAGGCCCACAGCCAGCGGCAAGTCGAAGCCGCTTCCCTCCTTGCGTATGTCGGCCGGTGCTAAGTTGACCGTCACGTTCATTCGCGGCAGTCGGAAAGCCGAATTGGCCAGTGCGCTCAGTACGCGCTGTTTGCTTCGCGCACGGCGTTGTCGGGGAGTCCGACCATAAAGAAGGTTGATTCCGTTCCGTCGCCGCCTTTCGTCAAAAAGGCATTCACTTCGAGCGTTACGGAGATGGCTTTTAGTCCGTTGAGCGCAGCACTGTTGATTTTGGCAAACATGCGGTTTTTCTTAAGATTTCAGGCTGAAAAAATGCGTGGGTTTTAGTGGATGACGGACTGCAATTGAGCGTCCCATTGACTGACGGGGAGGTCGCGTGCGACGATGCGGCCGTCTGTATTGATGATGAAGCCCGAAGGCACACTGCGCACGCCCAGCAGTCGGGCCAGCGGCGTTTGAAATACCTTGCCGTCGCAGACGAATGGGCCGGTATAGCCTAAAGATGCAACATATTTGCGGGCGTTTTCAGGGTCGGGATCAAGACTGATGGCGACGATGTTTAGCCGATTGGCGTATGTCGTCTGCAAGCGTTGCGCTTCGCTGAGCGCGGTCGAACTCTCGCTGCTCCATAAGCCGCACCAGAAAAGCAAGGTGGGCTTTCCGGTGAGCGAGACCCGTGTGAGGGTTTTTCCGGCGAGCGTCTGCACGGAAAAATCGGGGAATGTGCGCCCCACGGCGTAGGACTTGAGTGGGCGTAAGGCGGCATCCAGCGTGACCAAAGCCTTACTTTGTGGGAGTCCTTTGCGCAATAAGTTGAGCAATTCGAGGGCCACGGTGGCGTCGGTGGCGTCGTTGTCTACGTAATATTTGTAGTAGAGTGCGAGTCCGTCCAAACTTTTGGCGTGATCCCTAATATATTGCGTGGCGGCCATCAGTTGGTCGCTTTCGTTTTCTTGACTTGCCGCTGCCGAAACTTGGTCAGGCGCTCGTTGAGTTCGCTTCCGCTGATGTCAACTTCGTCTAAGCGCCCTGCATCTCCGTCGATTTTGATCGTGGCACCGGGTTCGCCGATGAAGGTCGTGGTCGTAGCGTTAGGGTAGAGGATTGTTAGCAGGCAGGCTTCAGGCAATTCTTTCTCCAACTTAAACTTTCCGCCGCTGATGATAATGGTGTCGGGCTTTGAGAAGTCGCCTCCTTCGGCGTAAAGATAGCATTCGGCCTTGTCGAGGTGCTTTAATTTTCCCTCAATTCGGATGCGGCCCTTCCCCGGCCCGCAGGCGGTGAAGAGAACCAAGATGAAGAGTAATGAAAAGCTGATCCGCATAAGTGCACAATGGGAAAAATGCAGCCTCTCTGCACATCCGAATCAACTAAACCGCGGATGGCGAGAGGCTGCATTTGTTTATTTTACGGCTTGCTTAAACTGTGGGTCGTTAAACAAAGCTGCAAATTCTAAATCGTTGGCAGCGCGGCGGCGCAAAGCTGGATCTTTGTCGATCGCTTTCCGGAGATGCGTGAGCGCCGTCGAAGATTGGCGCATCCGCATCGCGAGAATGGCTTTGAGATAGTCGGTCGTTGCCGTCGGGCGGACTACTTTGTCGAGCGTCTCTTGCGCTGCGACGTAATCCTTATTGAGGATTTGCGCCAAGGCGGCTGAGTTGGATCTGACGCCCTTCAAATCGGCTGTTGCCTGTGCGTAATTGCCGCGTGCAATATTAAGATTGCCGGCCACGGCGTTATAATTTTTAGCTGTGGCAGCGCTTCCTAAATAATTTCAGCGCTTTCGATGTCGCCTTTAGCCAAGGAAAGGAGGGCGCAGTTGGCGTTAACTTCTGCCGCATTGCCTTTTCGCATCGCTGCTTGTCGGAGCCAATCTTCGGCAGCATTGAAATCGGCGCGCTCATAAGCGGCAATCGCCAAATTATTGTAGGCTCTGTAGTCGTTAGGGTAGAGGCGCGTCGCCGTGCGGTAGATATTTTCCTGCTCCGCCTTTGACTCCGTCAGCGTAGCATAATAAAGGAGCTCTTCGATTGAAAGTTTCGAGGGGTCGGCAAGCGTATTGCGCTTGTATTTCATCGTCGCTGCGGCCGATTAGCAGGTAATTTATTGTCAGGCGAGCGCGGCGTAGTTCCGGCAAAATCTCATCTGCCAACTCGCGGAAGCCTGCTGAGAGATTGCGAATCTGCCTTTCGCGCTCTTCAGGGTCGGGATAAAGACTCAGAACGCGGAGAATGATGTCCTTATCTTGGATATTGCTCTGCGAAACGAGTTGCTGGAAGCCCTCCCAGTCTTCTGCCGTATATTTTGCCTCAACATTGCCGGCCATTTTGAGTCGCTTCAGCTCTTGCCTCACGTAGTTTGACGACGACGATTCGCGGTTTTTAGCCAAGTCAGTATTGAGTTTCATGCCGCCATCCGGTGATGCGTAGGCCGAAACTTCAATGTTGCTCAGTTCTAAGCTTTTTCCGTCGGCTTTAATGTCTTTCAGCGTGCGAATAAAGTCTTGGATCGACGTCGTTTTAAGCTCCGAATTGCGAATTTTGGCTTGTTGGATAAGATAGCGGATTTGCGCTTCTTGCTTCTGCTCCTTAGTATATTGGAACGCGTCCTCACCAAGGGCCATCTGCGTCTCAGCGGCGGTGCGCTCCAGCAGGGTTGCTGTAGCCAAAACCCCATATCCGACTTTCACTTCCGGTATTCGCACTCTTTTTTTACCCAGATGCGCGTCAAAAGTTAGGAACAGCTCGCTCGAAGCCATTTCCGGCCGATAAGCGAAACTTGTTTTCATCATATAATTGCCGCCATTTGCGTAGCTCACCATTTGATCATTGCTCATGACATTCTCGCCTCTGAACGTCGCAGCCATACCTGCGGTTTCGCCGTTCACATAACGCAATACCGGTGTTATGGTTATGACAGCTTTCTTCTTCATATATTTTGCCGGAAAGCGTGCTGCAATCGTTGCCGGTACTTTTCCGTTGGCCGCTTCGAGCGGTTGCGGCGTCACAGTGAAGCGATCTGCCGTAAGATTGCCCAGTTTGCTACAGGCCGTGAGCGTAAGCGTCGCAGCTAAGACTAAGGGAAAGGATAATTTGTTTCGCATAGTGATATTCTAATAAAGAAGTTTGATGGCAAATGTTTGATGTCGGCCCGCTGCTTAAGCCTTTTGAGTCGGCCGGGGCTTTTCGCCGAGGCGCCGGCAACGCTTTCCGCCGGTCCAACAGTAGACGCCCAAAATAATAAACGGCAAACTCAACAGCTGACCTTGGTTAATCCCGATGTAAGAGACCATCGTGCGCTCCCACGGCTCTTGCACTTCTTTGAGAAACTCAATGAAAAAGCGGAAAGAGAAGATGCACGTGAGCACCCAGCCAAAGAACCAGCCCGTCGCGATCTTATCTTGTATTGGCGATACAATAAAAGGCCGATGGGGAACAATATAAAATAGAACGCAGCCTCAAACAGCTGCCCCGGATAGCGGGCAAAATTTTCGTGGTTGTGCACAAAAATCACCCCAAGCGCCGACGTCGTCGGCTTGCCCACGATCTCTGAGTTCCAAAAGTTGCCCATACGTATGCAGGCCGCCGCTATCGGCGTAGCAATTGCGATATTGTCGAGCACACGCATCAAGTTGACCTTCGTCTTTCTGACGTAGAGCCACAAAGCTATCATTAAGCCGAGCGTACCGCCGTGACTGGCCAAACCCGTAAAGCCCGTAAACTGCCAATGTCCGTCGACCTTCACAGCAGGCAAGAAGATTTCGAGCGGATGTGTGAGAAAATAAGCCGGATCATAGAGCAGGCAGTGACCCAATCGTGCGCCGAGGATAATACCTACAAAGGCGTAGATAAAAAGGCTATCGAACTTCTCATCGCCAAGCCCTTGGCGCTTATAGAGTCTTTGTACGACGAGATAAGCGATCATTAGTCCGATCACCCACCAAAGGCCGTACCAGCGCACACCGTATCCGAAGATGTGAAAGGCGTATATATCAGGATCCCAAACCATAGTTTGTGCGTTTAAACGTTGAAGCGGAAGTGCATAATGTCGCCATCTTGCACGACGTATTCTTTACCCTCGATGTGGAGCAAGCCGGCTTCTCTCACGGCGGTTTCACTGCCGTATTTCAGATAGTCGTCATACTTGATAACCTCTGCACGAATAAAGCCGCGTTCAAAGTCGGTGTGGATCACGCCCGCACATTGCGGCGCTTTCCAGCCTTTGCGGTACGTCCAGGCCTTCACTTCCATTTCGCCGGCCGTGATAAACGTTTCGAGTTGCAACATCTTGTAAGCCGCCTTTATAAGCCGGTTGACGCCGCTCTCATCCAGTCCCACGTCGTTCAGAAATTCGCGGCGCTCCTCGTAGGTTTCCAGTTCGGCGATGTCGGCTTCCGTCTGCGCAGCTACCACTAAGATCTCTGCTCCTTCGTCTTTCACCGCCTCGCGCACCTGTTCTACGTAAGCATTGCCCGTTGCCGCACTCGCCTCATCGACGTTGCAGACATAAAGCACGGGTTTTGCCGTCAGCAGGAAGAGATCGTGGGCCGCTTTTTGCGCCTCCTTGGTCTCGAAACTCACGGTGCGCGCACTCTTGCCTTGATCCAGCGCTTCTTTATACGCCTTCAGCACTTCATACTCTACCTTGGCGTCCTTATTATTGCCCATTTGCGCAATTTTTCTCCACCTTCGGCAGCCGGCTCTCAATGCTTTCCAAGTCTTTGAGTTGGAGTTCGGTGTCGATAATCGTTTTATCGCGAATCGGGTCCACACTACCGTCTACGTGAACTACGTTATCGTCGTCAAAGCAGCGCAGGACGTGAATAATGGCATCCGTTTCGCGAATATTGCCTAAGAATTGATTGCCCAATCCTTCGCCTTTCGAGGCACCTTTCACCAGACCGGCGATGTCGACGATCTCAACCGTGGTCGGCACGATGCGCCCCGGGTGAACAAGTTCGGCCAAGCGATTCAGACGCTCGTCGGGGACGGTGATGACGCCTACATTCGGTTCGATCGTGCAAAAGGGAAAATTTGCCGACTGCGCCTTAGCGTTGCTCAAGCAATTGAATAGTGTGGATTTGCCCACATTGGGCAGGCCTACGATGCCGCATTGTAAACTCATGAATCTTATCTCTTATCTTTGAAGTTTCCCCGCGCCGGCGTCAGGCCGCACAAGGCGGTCCGGAAAGATGGGTTGGGGGAGAATATGCTTATAATAATGGTGGCCGACGCCCCACGCTGCCTTGCGAAGGAAGCGCGGCCGCCGCCTGATGTAGGGCAAATTTACGCTTTTTTCGGGAGATGCGCCCATTTGCGCGTCTCTATTTCCGCTTTCTTATGACTTCGCGCGGATCAGGACTGAACATCCCAATCGTCAGCGCCGGCGGTGGGGGAGCGCTGTTTGCACGGCGCGGCGGGCGTCTCCATCTCGTGCACCCGCCTGCCGAATGGGCTTGATGCTCATTGAAAAAAGAGGCGGAAAAGGCTGCCGTTTGTCGGCCGATGCTCAAATAAAAATGAGGCCGAACGGATGAATGCCCGCATTGATTTGCTCCAGCACGCGGCCGGTCCAATCATAGCGAAAGACGTAGCCCTTTTGCGCATAGCCCGTCGCACTTGTATCGCCACACATAAAGATTTCGCCCGAAGCCGGATTGATTTGCACTCGCGTCACACTCCCCGGATAAGCCGAAAAATAATCTTTGCGCGCCGGCTGAGCGGAAATCATCATTCGGTTGTGGTACAGCGCCGAATTGATCTTTGTCTGATACGTTGTCCAGTTGGTCACGGAGTTGACAACGACAAGGTCGTAGCCGTGTGTGGCTATGTGTGTGCCGTCGCAGTAGTCGCGTGCAGCGCCGTCACTCCTAATCCACCAGATGCGCGACGGCGTTGCGCCATAGTCGCCCCGACAGACGACGTAGACCGTCCCGTTGGCATCGGCGCAGAGTTCGCCGGGGTTCATACCCACCTTGATTTCGTCGCGCTTCTGCAAAGTCCGCGGATCTAAACGCACCACGCGGAAGCCGTTGGCATAGCCTCCCGACGAATTATATCCGTCGGAAATGCTCACATATAGTAAGCCGTTAGCCCCCGCCAAAGCTGCCGGATTCGGCCCTACCGCTACGGAAGCCTGCTTGCTCCATGAGAGCGTATCAAAGCGCGTTACGTAGCCCGTATTGTCGGCCACGTAAACGCTTCCGGCGCCGGCGTAGACGGCTTCGGGCTGACTGATGCTGATCGTGGCTTTCTGGCGAAACGTCGTGCGGTCAATCACGCGCACAAGGTTGTCGCCGTAGACGGCGAGGTATATATTTGAACCATAGGCAATGCCGTTTTGCGGCGACATGCCCAAGCTATTACCGCCGTTGGCTTGCGCAAAGACGCCCTGCTGTTTGGTGTCGTGCTGAAAATCTACGTAATCCAAACTTCCCGGAAGGTTCGTGTAAGCATTGCCTTGGTTGATAATGACAACGCCCTGCCGCCCCGGCAAGTTTGGCTTGGGTAGGGGAGTGGGTTCGTCGCTCGTACAACTGCTCAAGATGGCGCCGGCGCCCATCAGGAGGCACACGGCGAGGCGAAATGGTCTGATTCGTTTCATCGTTGTTGATTTTTGAGGATATAAAGAAGCGGCCGGCGCGATCTTTCGTCGGCCCGTTTTTGCAAAGGTCTTACAATTTTTCGAGGTGGCCCCGCTTTGCCCTTAAAATATTGCGTTTTAGTAGCATAAAGTGTAAAAACCATTTGTCTAATCGTGCCCTTTAGGATGCTTCTCGCTCCTTTGCCTTGCGTTAAGTTCTCGTTGCTTTGTGCCTTTGATGGCGTTGCGGAAAAGTAGCGTAAAGTTGGCTGCGCGACAGACGGTATCGGGCGCCGCCGCCCCGCTTTCGCTTACCGCCATCAAGCTTTTTTGTTGTTTGCCGGCAGCAAACCATCGTTTGGTGGGAGCAAACTATGGTTTGGTGGCAGCATACGATCGTTTGGTGGGAGCAAACGAAGCGCTGCGGCGGCAGATGGGGGGCTTGAAGGCGGAGCCGGATCGGTGAAAAGCGCCTTGGACGCTCGATGCTGCGCTGAACGCCGGCGGGGTTAAGGGGGCGATAACTGAAAATACAAACCGGCAGGCGGCCGCGGCTTGCCGGTTTGCGCGTTTTTTGCATTTGGCGAGATTTTGCCTCGCTGAATCCGTGCATGTTGTGTGTTTTTGACTTATCTTTGCGCAATGACAATCGTATAATAATATGAAACTAACAAACAATATCCATTACGTCGGTGTAAACGACCGCGTGAAGCATCGCTTTGAAGGACTCTGGCTCTTGCCTCACGGCGTCTCTTACAACTCTTACCTTGTTGTTGACGAAAAAGTGGCGCTTATCGACACGGTAGAGGCTGATTTCTTCCCAATTTTCTTGGATAAAATTCGCGAAATCTTGGGCGATCGCCCCATAGATTACCTCGTCGTGAACCATATGGAGCCTGATCACTCCAGTAGTATAGCTTATATCCGCAAATACTACCCCGAAGTGAAGCTTGTGGGCAACAAGAAGACGTTTGATATGATTGGTGGCTTCTATGGATTGACCACAGAAGATGATGTAGAGGTTAAAGAGGGCTCAGAACTTTCGCTTGGCAACACGACGTTGCGCTTCCATCTCGTCCCGATGCTGCATTGGCCGGAGACGATGGTGACGTACTGCGTGGAGCAAAAGGTGCTATTCTCGGGCGATGCGTTCGGCTGCTTCGGCGCTTTGAACGGCCACGTGCTCGATACGACGATGGACATCGAACGCTATATTCCGGAGATGGAGCGCTATTACGCGGCAATTCTTGGCAAATACGCGAAACCCGTACAGGCGGCGTTGAAGAAATTGGGCGGGTTGGAGATGAATATGATCTGCTCGACGCACGGCCCGGTTTGGACGGAGAATATTCCGCGCATCATCGAGACGTATCACCGCTTGAGTGCGGGCGAAACGAGCGAGGGGTGTAGTGATCTGCTATGGGTCGATGTATGGCAATACGCAACTCGTGGCGGAGGCTATCGCAGAGGGCGCGGCTGAAGCCGGTATCCGCAATATTATTGTTCACAACTTGAGCGTTTCGCAGCCGTCCGGCGTCTTGCGCGATGTGTTTAGATATCGCGGCGTGGCGATTGGCGGACCTACGTACAACACCGGACTCTTCTCTTGTGTGGATGAGTTTGTAAAACATTTGGCCGAACGCGAAGTAAGTCACCACAAGTTGGCTATTTTTGGCGGTTTCTCGTGGGCAGGACAAGCTGTAAAGATCCTGCGCACTTACAATGAGACCATGAAAATGGAAGAAGTGGGCGCAGGCCTTGAGTGGAAACAAGGCGCTAAGGCTGAAGTGCTCGAAAAAGCGCGTGAATTGGGCCGCCAACTCGGAGAGGCGGTGAAGAATCCCGCGTAATAATTGGACTGTTCTTACTTATGAGTTTTCATAAGTTGAGTAGTGTTTTTTCATAATAATGGAATCGCACACTGACGTTAGTTTTCAGTGTGCGATTTCTATCTATTGTTGATGCAGCGCGTAGGGTAGGCGCGTAAAATCAGTGCGCCTCGAGCCAGTTCTTGCCCGTGCCGCAGTCGGCTTCTAAGGGGACGCTCATTTGATAAGCGCTTTCCATTTCAGAAACGATGATGGCTTTCGCGCATTCCAATTCTGCGGGTGGAATGCTGAAGTTTAATTCGTCGTGCACTTGTAGTATCATCTTGGTTTTCAACCCCTCTGCGCGCAACCTTTGATCTATGCGAATCATAGCCAACTTGATAATGTCGGCCGCCGTCCCTTGGATGGGTGCATTCACAGCTACGCGCTCCGCATAGCCACGCACGACGGCGTTGTGCGAATTGATGTCGGCCAAATATTGACGCCGGCCAAAGGCAGTTTCGATATAGCCGCGCCGACGCGCTTTTTCGATGCTGCTATCCATATATTCCTTCACTTTAGGGTAAGTGGAGAAGTAATTGTCTATGAGTTCGCGCGCCTCCGTCCGACTTACGTCCATCCGCTCTGCGAGCCCGAAGGCCGAGATCCCGTAAATGATGCCGAAGTTTGCGGTTTTCGCCTTCCGGCGCTCGTCGCGGCTCACTTCCGACAAATCTTTCTTGAAAATGCGTGCGGCCGTAGCGGCGTGAATGTCTTCCCCCTTCTTGAAAGCCTCGATTAGGTGCGGGTCTTTACTGAGATGGGCCATTATTCTCAACTCTATCTGCGAGTAGTCCGCACTGAAAAATACGTCGCCCGCTTCCGGAATAAACGCTTTCCGAATCTCGCGTCCGTCTTCCCCACGCACCGGAATATTTTGCAAGTTCGGGTTGCTCGAAGATAAGCGCCCCGTCGACGTAACCGCTTGATTAAACGTCGTGTGCAAGTGTCCCGTTTGCGGATTCACGAGTTTGGGCAAGGCTTCCACATATGTGCTCAACAGCTTCTTGAGTCCGCGATGCGCCAGTATCTTCCCGACAATTTCATGCTTGTGCGAGAGAGGCGCACGAGCACTTCTTCCGACGTCGAATATTGGCCGCTCTTTGTCTTTTTCGCCTTCTCGTCGATTTTAAGTTCGCCGAAAAGTACCTCGCCCACTTGCTTCGGCGAGGTAATCATAAACGGGTGGCCCGCCAACTGATAAATTTCCGCCTCCAGCTTGACCATACGCGCCGTAAACTCGCTGCTGATTTCTTGCAGTGCGCTCGTGTCGAGGCAAACCCCGTTGCGCTCCATCCGCGCCAAAACCGGCATCAAAGGCATCTCAATATCATAGAAAATTTTCTCAACCCCGTTCTCGCGCATCGCCTTTTCGAGCGGCGCCATCAGCCGCAGCGTGACGTCAGCGTCTTCGCAGGCGTACTCAAATACGTCTTCCGGGGCAAGATCTCCCATGTTGCGCTGCCCGCGTCCCTTCGGCCCGATCAACTGTTCGATCGGAATCGGACGATAGTTGAGATAGACGCTCGCCAAGTAGTCCATGTTGTGCGCCAGTTCCGGTTGCACAACATAATGGGCCAACATCGTGTCGAAAAGTCGGCCTTTAGGTTCCACACCATAAGAAGCCAGCACCGTGAGGTCGTATTTCAGATTCTGCCCAACAATCAAAACGTCCGCCTTTTCCCAAAATGGGCGAAGGAGTTCCAAGCGCGCTTTGACCGCATCCGTTTCACGTGAAACCGGAATGTACCATGCGCGCCCCGGAGCCGTAGAAAAACTCATACCAACCAATTTTGCCTTGATTGCCTCCTTATCTGTCGTCTCCGTATCTAACGCAACTTTTTCAAATGTCAATAATTGCGCACAAAAATCCCGTATTTCATCCTCGTTATCAAGCAGATGATATTCGTGATCCGTGTTTTCTAAGGTCGAAATACTGGATTCTTTTGCGTCGCCCGCATCTTCGTCCGCAAGCATCGCAAAGAGATCGCCTTGGATGGCTTGATTTTTTTGCAAATTTTGACTTTTCTGCCAGCGGCTCAAAAACGTGCGAAATTCGAGCGCTTCAAAAATCGGTTGCAGTTGGTCGAAGTCCGGCTCTGTCAATTTCCACGTTTCCCAATTTACGTCGAGCGGCACGTCCGTCTTGATTGTCGTCAAGAATTTCGAGAAACGAATTTTGTCCGCGTTGTCTTCCACCTTTTGCCGTTGCGCCCCTTTCAACTCGTCCGTATGTTCGAGCAAGTTTTCAATACTTCCGAAGCGCTGAATCAAAGTAGTGGCCGTTTTAGTCCCACGCCCGGACAACCCGGTATGTTATCGGCCGCATCACCCATCAAAGCCAAGTAGTCGATGACCTGTTTCGGATCCGCCAGCCCATATTTTTGGCAAACCTCTTCCACGCCCAAAATCTCCCAAGGCGCATTGCCGTGACCCGGTCGCTGCATCAGCACGTTCGGTCCTACCAATTGCGCATAATCTTTGTCCGGCGTGACCATTCTAACCTCAATGCCCTCTGCCGCTGCCCGTTTAGCCACCGTTCCGATCACGTCGTCAGCCTCGAAACCCTTCACCTCGATGATGGGAATGTTATACGCACGGATAATGTCTTTAATGATGGGCACGGAGCGCTTAATATCCTCCGGCGTTGCTTCCCGCTGCGCCTTATAATCAGGGTAAGCCTCGTGGCGAAATGTCGGTCCTGAAGGGTCAAACGCGATGGCGAGCATATCGGGCGCCTCTTTGCGTCGAATATCCTCCAGTGTATTTACAAAACCATAGATGGCCGACGTATTTTCTCCTTTCGAGTTGATACGCGGACTGCGTATGAGGGCATAATAAGCCCGATAAATGAGCGCGTAAGCGTCCAATAAGAAAAGTCTCTTCATGATTCAGTGCTGCGCAGGGCAGTTTCGTGGTCAAATTATCGGTAAATTTACGGAAAAGAATCCGTCTGTTGGCTTTTTATTCGTACTTTTGTCACCTAAACCAGCGAATGAAAGTGGACAAACTTGCTGAAATACGCCGCCCCATCGAGGCAGAACTTAATGAGTACGCCCGTCTTTTTGCCGAATCCCTTACCCACGAAGATGATTACTTGGGTCAGGCGCTCAACTATGTGCGCCGGCGCAACGGCAAGATGATGCGGCCTATCTTAGTACTCCTCGCGGCCAAGGCTTTCGCGCCCATTAGCGAGAAAACCTTGCGCTCGGCCGTCACGCTCGAACTCCTGCATACGGCCAGTTTGATCCACGATGATGTAGTCGACGATAGCGGCGAGCGGCGCGGACAAGCCAGCGTCAATGCCTTGTTTGGCAATAAGGTGGCCGTGCTCGTAGGCGATTATCTCCTTTCCAAATCCTTGCATCAAGCTTATCTCACTGACGACCTGCGTATCGTAGAAATCGTAGCTCGTTTGGGCGGCACATTAGCCGAAGGCGAGGTGAAGCAACTGGCCAACATTCGCCAATCTGTAGCCACGGAAGAGGCGTATTTCGACGTCATTCGACACAAGACGGCTGCCCTTTTTGCGGCTTGTACCCGCTTGGGAGCGATCAGTGCCGACTGCGCGCCGGCTACGGTAGAGCAGGCGGCCACGTTCGGCGAGATCATAGGCCTTTGCTTCCAGATACGCGACGATATTTTTGATTATTACGACGACGAAACCATCGGTAAACCTACCGGCAACGACTTGATGGAGGGCAAACTTACCCTGCCGGCCATCTATGCGCTTAACCATACAGACCGCACCGACGTGCAAACGTGGGTAGCGCACGTTAAAAATTCTACGGCAACGCCTGAAGAGATTAAAAGTTTGGTTGATTTCACGAAAAGTTCAGGCGGAATCGACTATGCTCATCAGCGCATGGAGGAGCTTCGGAAAGAAGCCGCCGAAGTGCTCAATGCCTTCCCGGACGAAGCCGTAAGGCGTTCATTAGCTGCTTATTTGGAGTACACGATTGATCGTAAATTATAACCAACCATCGGGCTTTTTACTCGCCCGACCTCGTTGAAGCAATTAAGCATAGGACTTTCATTCGCGAAAGTCCTACTTTTTATCCCCATACGCCTTAAATAAGCTCATTCTCTTCACCTTAGCACCAACCACCTTCAAGACCGTCCTTTCTGCGCTCCCCCTTGTATTTGCCACGGACAGTTTCTCAATGTTTCACGCCACGCATAACCCCATCTGAACCTAATGCTACTCCCAATACCGTCAATGGAGATACCCAGCCATCCCATTTCCACAAACTCACGCTCACATGTACCCCACAATATTTCAACCCCGCACACACAAAAGCCCAACCCAACAATCACACACCCACAAATAACCCCATCGGGGTTAGTCTTTTGGCAGGGCAGGGTTAAAGTGAGTAGCACTTTAACCCTGTCTACGATGCGTTACATTTGAGCAACCCCTTAGGGTTGGTCTTTCATAACGTCCGAATCCAAGTATGAAATGATAAACGTCACATAATCAATTAGATAATACAATCTCTCTACTGATAATGATAAGGCTTTACGCCCACAATAACCCACTTACCTGCGCTGACGAATTGTTTATGGCGTGTACGCTCACGGGCGTAGACCTTTTTTATCACGAGCGTACACCCTTACTCTCGTGAGCGTACACCTTTTTTATCGTGAGCGCAAACTCATCTATACCGCGCCAGGCAATTCAAAACGCCGCTTAGGCGTCTAATAATACACTCCGGGAGGTATAAAGCAAGTTTGCGTAGCCCATTTACCCATAAACGTTTACTGCGTTCGGCTTCGTCCGCATTATAGGACTGCAGGTTTACGCCACCATAAAAGATATTCCGGTTGCGTTTTAGTATACAAAAATACCCGATCAGACGCGTCGAAACGCCTAATCGGGTATGTAGCTCTATGTGTGCGCCGTAAGGCGGCGAGCGGGCTTAAAACTTGCCTACATCCTCGCCCGTGACCGCTTTGATCAAGCGCGGAGCGAGTGAACTCGTGCCGATGCGGAACAAATTCGCCTTTAACCAGTCCTCGCCCAAGAGTTCGCGGACGATGGTATAGTAGTTGAGCGCATCTTCCGGAGTGCTGACGCCGCCGGCAGCCTTGAAGCCGATCATACGCCCCGTTTGAGCGTGGTATTCCTTGATCGCTTCGCACATTACGTAGGCCGCCTCAGGCGTAGCGCAAGGCTCGATTTTACCTGTAGACGTCTTGATGAAATCTGCACCGGCATACATCGCCAAAATGCTAGCCCGTTTGATGTTTTCAGCCGTTTGTAGTGCCCCCGTTTCCAAGATTACTTTGAGTTGCGCTTCGCCGCAAGCCGCTTTAATCTCGCTGATCTCGTCGGCACACGTTTCATAGTCGCCGGAAAGAAAGGCGCCAACGCTCAGAACCATATCGCACTCCGTCGCACCATCGTGCACGGCCAGTGCCGTTTCAGCTGTTTTGATTTCGATAAAAGACTGCGATGAGGGGAATGCGCCCACAACGGAGGCTACTTCCGTGCCTTCTACCTCGAGCGACTGCGCTACGATCTGCGCAAAGCGCGGGTAGACGCAAATAGAGGCGAAGTGGGGGAGTGTGGGATAGTCCTCGGCCACGCGGTTGTATTTCTCGACCATTCGGAGTACGCTTTCGTCGCTATCAGTCACCTTTAGCGTCGTCAATTCCACGGTGCTGAGGAGAAATTCCAATACTTCGGGCGTATTATACTGTTCACGCTTGCCCGCTAATAGGCTTTTTACGCGTTCTACGACGTTTTCGTCGTGCAGATGGAGGTTGTACTTACTGAAAACTTGTTCGTACTTGTCAGCGCCTTTTTCGTGCGCGTGATCATGATGGTGTTCGTGTAGTGTCATGTTATTGTTGTGTATTGTTTTTTAGTTTTGGATTGTTCAAATGGCGTGTGCCGTCGCGCTTGGTCTTTTTCTCAAGGTTGCGGCGAAAGGCTTCGCTGAGGTCTGTGCCCGTCTGGTTGGCCAAACAGAGGAGTACCCAAAGAATATCGGCCATTTCGTCGGCCGGATCTTGCATTTCGCCGGCCTTAAACGATTGGTCGCCGTAGCGGCGGGCGATGATGCGGGCCAATTCGCCGACTTCCTCGGTCAGGCAGGCCATATTGGTGAGTTCGCTAAAGTAACGAACGCCGTAGGTCTTGATCCACGTGTCCACAAGGGCTTGTGCCTCGTGTAGCGTCGGACTCTCGTTGGGGGCGGGTAGAGGCTTTTCCTGCATAGGGTGATACTTTAGGGTGGCTGTGTTTACTCTTTATGTTTGGTGTCCATACAGATGGTGACAGGACCATCATTGAGGAGTTCGATTTTCATATCTGCGCCAAATGTGCCCGTGACAATGGGCTGGCCGGTCAAGGCGGCGAGTTGGGCGATGAAGTGCTCGTAAAGCGGTATGGCCGTTTCGTGGCCGGCGGCGTGGATGTATGAGGGGCGGTTGCCTTTCTTGTAACTCGCGAGTAGGGTAAACTGACTCACGACCAATATTTGGCCGTCGATCTCTTGTATGTCCTTATTCATTACGCCGTTTTCGTCATCGAAAATGCGGAGAGTGGCGGCCTTGCGGGCCAGCCAATCGGCGGCTTCGCAATCATCGTCGTCGGCAATGCCGAGCAGGATCATCAGGCCTTGATCTATGCGGGCCGTCACTTTGCCATCGATGCTGACGGAGGCATATTTGACGCGCTGGATTACTGTCTTCATTCTTGCTATCGTTGCTTTGATAGAGCGGGAGAGCGCTCTCATCGAACAAAAGTAAGCTTTTATTCCTGATTGGCAGCCATTTGGTGGAGGTTTTCGAAGAGTTTGGCCCCTCTTTTTGTGCCTAATACGGCTTGCAACTGGGGGCAAGTGGCTTCTTCAATGCGCTTCAGACTGCCAAATTTTTGCAGGAGTAGGGCTTTTGTCTTCTCTCCTACACCGGCTATTTGATCTAAGCGCGAGGCGGTCTGACGCTTGCTGCGCTTCTGACGATGGAAGGTGATGGCGAAGCGATGTACTTCGTCTTGCATGCTCGTCAGGAGGCGAAAAAGATAACTGTCGGCTTTCATTCCTATGCTCAAAGGCGGGAAACCAAAGAGGAGTTCACGCGTGCGGTGATGGTCGTCTTTCGCTAAACCGGCAATGGGGATGGAGAGCTTGAGTTCGTCCTCCACAACTTGACGTATGACTTCCATTTGTCCTTTCCGCCGTCGGCTATAATGAGGTTGGGCAGTGGCTGTCCTTCTTCGATCAAGCGGGTGTAGCGCCTGCGGACGACTTCTTGCATCGAGGCGTAATCGTCGGGCCCGCTGACGGTTTTTATATTGTACTTGCGGTATGCTTTCTTTGCCGGACGCAATTTTTCGAAGACTACGCAGGCGGCTACGGCATCGCTTCCTTGCAGGTTTGAATTGTCGAACAATTCTATGCGGTAGGGGAGTTGCGAAAGGCCTAATTCGCGCTGTATTTCTTGCATCAAGCGCACGGATTTTTGCTCCGGATTGAGTTTGTCGGCTTGCTTGAGGCGGTCAAACTTGTATTGCTTGACGTTGAGTTTGGACAGTTCGAGGAGTTTTTTCTTATCTCCTTTTTGAGGAATGGTTTGCGTGGCGTAACTTTCCGGTAAGTCTAAAGCGAAAGGCACGACAATCTCAGCTGATTGACTGTGGTAGCGCGCGCGCATTTCGACAATGCCGAGTGAAAGCAGTTCTTCGTCGCTCTCGCCCAAACGCTTCTTATATTCAAACGTGAAGGCCTGTGTGATGTTGCCGTTCGTGACGTGCAGATAGTTGATGTAGGCCACTTTTTCCTCACTCTCAATGTTGAAAACGTCGAGGTTATGGATTACGCTGGAGACAATTTCGCTTTTGGCGCGGTAATTGGAGAGCAACAAGTATTGTTGTTTGAGTGTTTCGGCGGCTTCAAAGCGCAAATGTTCGGCTTCTTCGAGCATTCGGGCCTTGATGTTGCGCTCCAATTCTGCGGTGTTGCCGCGCAAAATCTCTTTGCAGGCGGCAATATTCTTGTTGTAGTCGTCCCAAGTCTGTTTCCCGACGCACGGCGCTGCACAAATTGCCGATGTGGTATTCGAGGCATAGATCGTATTTTCCGCTTTCAACGCCTTCTTTTGTCATCGGCGTGCGGCAGGGCCGTGGCCGATAAAGTTTGTGGCAGAGTTCGAGCAGCGCATACATTGTTGGGACGTGACTATACGGGCCAAAGAATGTCGCGCCCTTGCCTGTGCGCTTTCTCACTTTGAACACGCGCGGCAGATATTCGTTGCTGATGGCGATGGACGGGTAGGTTTTGTCGTCCTTCAGCAATACATTGTAGTGGGGCTTGTAGCGCTTGATCAGGTTGTTTTCCAAAAGCAGAGCATCCTCTTCCGTGTTGACGACAACGTAGCGAATGTCGCGAATCTTCGGGACGAGGTGTTGCGTCTTAAAACTTTGCTTCGGATTTGTGAAATAGGACGAAACGCGGCGCTTAAGGTTCTTTGCCTTGCCCACATATATAATCTTCCCGTCTGCGTTCAAATATTGATAGCAGCCGGGCTTTTCGGGCAAATTGCTGACAATGCCTTTCAGATATTCTTTTATCGCCGTCGTTTCTTCTTTCGTCATTCTACTAAATCTTTGCGCTGTCCGACACAGCTGCCGTTCAATTAACGACTGACGGTAATCAGCGTCGTGATATCTTTATTTGCTCCAAGCGCTTCGCGGCCGTTCAGTCCTTCCATCGCAAGTTCGATGAGGAAGTTTACATAGATGTGGCGCGGATTAAAACGCTGACACAATTTATATACAGCCTCCATACTTCCGCCTGTAGCTAAAAGATCGTCGTGTATGAGTACGGTGTCATCGGATGTGATTGCGTCCGAGTGGATTTCGATTTCATCATACCCATACTCTTTCTCGTAAGTTTCTTTCAGTGTCTGTGCGGGTAGCTTCCCGGCTTACGCGCCATTACAAAACCTGCGCCTAATTCGGCGGCTAAGATGGAACCCATCACAAAACCGCGCGACTCTATGCCGATCACTTTTGTGATCCCCTTATCTTGATAGAGACGGAGTAGTTCTTGCTTCATCTCTTCGAGGCATGCGGAGTTTTTGAAGAGTGTAGAGACATCTTGAAACTGGATGCCTTTTTTTGGATAATCAGGTACGTTTCTCAGATTCTCGAGTAACAATTTTTCGTTCATAAAACGTTGTGTTTGGAAGTATTTTCTTTATTTTGTTTCACGTGGAACTCTTTTCTGTATTTCTTTGATTTGTGCGATTCCATCGTTGATTTATCTTATTTTAGATGCTTTCTTGTTTGTGCCTTTTAACGCCCGCTCAAAAGTAATAGTACACTAATGTCAGAAGGTGAAATGCCAGGAATTCGACTTGCTTGCGCCAATGTTTCCGGGTCGATCTTTGAAAGTTTTTGGCGCGCTTCTGTCGATAGTTGGTGTAATGTCGAATAATCGAAGACTCCGCGTATTTTTATGTTTTCTAAGCGTTGTATTTTGTCGGCCAATTGGCGCTCACGAGCGATGTAGCCGCTGTATTTTATTTCTATTTCTGCCGCTTCGATCGTTTCTTCGCGATCCGATGAAAGCGCCTTTAATATTTTAGAAAGCGCCGGCGTATGTTTGGCGAGTTCGGACAAAGTAATTTCCGGCCTGGTTACAAGATCGTAAGCTTTGCATCCGCGGCGAAGTGGTGTGCTTCCAATTTCTTCTAGGTAAGTATTGATATTGTCCGGTTTAATCGATGTATACTGCGCTGTAGTTATAATATTTTCGAGTTGTGATTTCTTTGATTCAAACCGATGAATCCGTTCAGAAGAAGCTAAACCAAATTGAATCGCATAAGGTGTGAGACGAATGTCCGCATTGTCTTGTCGTAGCAAAATGCGATACTCCGCACGTGACGTAAACATACGATATGGTTCGTCCACGCCTTTCGTGACTAAATCATCGATGAGCACGCCGATGTAGGCTTCGTCTCTCCGGAGCGTGAATGCCGGACGGCCGCTGAGGAGGAGCACAGCATTGATGCCGGCAACAAGGCCTTGGCCAGCCGCTTCTTCATAGCCGGTCGTACCATTTACTTGTCCGGCGAGGAAGAGACCATTGACAACTTTCGATTCCAGCGTATGCTTGAGTTGCGTTGGATCGAAAAAAAATCATATTCTATTGCGTAGCCCGGCCGGAACAGCGCCACATCTCGGAAGCACGGAATCTTTCTTAGTGCCTCCAACTGTGCGTGGAGTGGGAGACTCGAAGAGAAGCCGTTGAGGTAGAGTTCGTTTGTCGAAGTTCCTTCCGGCTCCAAGAAGAGCGGGTGCTGCTCTCGATCCGGAAAGGTTACGAGTTTTGTTTCTATGCTTGGGCAGTAACGCGGACCGATGCTGTCGATTTGACCATTATATAATGGAGAATCCGGGAGCGCCTTTTCCAAAACAGCGTGGACTTCCGGATTCGTATAGCAAGTCCAGCAGACCATCTGCTTCAGTTTTCGCTTAGTGCCGATATAGCTAAAACGATGAAAGTCCATCTCACCCGGCTCAATCTCCATTTCGTCGAGATGAACCGAGCGGGCGTCGATGCGAACGGGTGTTCCTGTCTTCATCCGAGCGTAGGAAATGCCGTTTTTCACGATGGAATCGGTTAAAAACTTCGCTGCCGGCTCAGCGCAGCGCCCGCCCTCAACCATCTTGCGCCCAATGTGCATCAAGCCGTTGAGGAACGTACCGGCCGTAATAATAACTGCTTTTGCTTGAAATACAATATCCCAAATCGTGCGTACGCCTACGACTCGTTCGTGCTCCACTAAAAGTTCCGTCACCTCATCTTGCCAAATGTGAAGATTGGGCGTTTGCTCCAAGCGTTCGCGCATTGCCAAACTATATTGCATTCGGTCGCACTGTGCACGCGGGCTCCACATAGCCGCCCCTTAGAGCGGTTAAGCATACGAAACTGTATCGTTGCCAAGTCTGTGATTTCCCCCATCAATCCGCCGAGAGCATCGATCTCGCGTACGATTTGTCCTTTGGCAATCCCACCTATGGCCGGATTGCAACTCATCTGCGCGATCTTATTCATATCAATCGTGATGAGGCACGTGTTTGCGCCCATCGTTGCCGCAGCATACGCCGCTTCGCAGCCGGCGTGGCCGGCCCCAATAACCAAAACGTCGTAGGAGAAATCAGGAGTCATACAGCATTACTTTCAATTAAAGCGAACAAAGTTACCAAATTTTTTCTAAATGACTGTATTTAATCATTCTGACTTCAAGCAGCAGTCTGTTACCTCCGACCTGTCGGACGCCTTATATTTGGAAGCCTTCAGGGCTATCGCAGTGCAACAGTCTTTGCTCCGATAAAACCGCAAGAAAACGAGCTTTTTAGAAGACATAGTAAGGGCTATAAACTTCGTTGAAATCGATGATTTTTGGCGCATAAAGACTTTTTGGACAAGCCGGATGTATTTGGCCTGTTTTAGTCGCATTTGCGGAGCCGTAGCAGCGAAAATGCAGCGGCTATGCAGGTGATACGATAGACGATGTAGAGAAATGGCAGTTTTTAGTGCCTGTCTTTTTTTCTTACAGATAAAAAATCGGCGGTTTAATCGTAAGATAATGGCCTTGAAATCTTAAAATTGCTGTTTGGTGGAATGGGAAAAGATAGCCGGCAATAAGAGGAGACTTACAGTTAAGCTCGGTTTTACCTCCCTAAAGCCTATCCTGCAATTATGCCGTCGCCATACCGCCTGTTTTTCTCTGTCGATACGTAGATAAGGTATTGAGAATCAAATTATTTATGCGACGATATCGAGTCGCCGTATCTTTTTGTTTGCTTATTTGGATGTTGCCTTTGTATCGTTTGCCGGCGCCAAACCATCGTTTGCTCGTACCAAACCATCGTTTGCCGGCACCAAACCATAGTTTGGCGGCACCAAACGAAAAACAAATCAGTTGAGCGCCGTTTGGATAACCGTCTTTTATCGCCGTTCCTCTTGCATTTTGTGTCCAAAGTCTTTGTCGGAAAGGTGCGGGACAGGCGTGTCGTCGTTTGCTGCTCAAGCGTAGCCGGTGGCATAAGGCGGGTGAGCCATATAAAATGGCGAACTAATGAGTTGTCAGTCGTTTGTCGTTCTTTTTTATCTGCTTTTAGTCGCTTGCCGTTCAGTATTTTATGTGTCATATATGATTTTTGCGTTTTATGTTTTTAGTCTGACGCAATTTATAAGGGGCGTTTGTCGGTACTTCATCGCCTCGGGGTCTTCACAGCCTTATCTTTCTAAATGAAAGGTGCACCTGGGTGGCCGTTTATTTGGAAAGAAAAGCGATGAAAGCGTGATCAATGCCTTTGCAAACAATAACAAGTCAACTTAAAATGAAGCGTTGGCACTGCTTGGTGGGGACTGCATCTTCAGCAGCAAGAGTGAGGGCCTTCGTTTTGCCTTTTTCGTGGTTTGTACTAACTTTGTCGGCAAATTGTAAAACAAGCAGCTCAATGAATTTCGTAGAAGAATTAAGATGGCGTGGGATGTTGCATCAGCTTATGCCGGGAACAGAAGAATTGATTCAAAAAGAAAGAGTCACGGCTTACGTTGGCATTGATCCGACGGCCGACTCTTTGCACATTGGCCACTTGTGCGGTGTGATGATGCTCCGTCTTTTTCAGCATTGTGGCCATAAGCCGTTGGCGCTTATTGGTGGGGCAACCGGTATGATCGGCGATCCCTCGGGAAAAAGTCAGGAGCGTAACCTTTTGAATGAGGAGACCTTGGCGCATAATATCAATGGTATTAAGAAGCAATTAGAGCGCTTTCTCGACTTTGATTCAGATGCGCCGAACGCGGCAGAGCTCGTCAACAACTACGATTGGATGAAGAATTATTCCTTCCTGGAGTTTGTCAGAGACATCGGTAAACATATTACGGTCAATTATATGATGGCGAAAGACAGTGTGCAGAAGCGTTTGAACGGAGAAGCGCGCGACGGCCTTTCGTTTACCGAGTTTTCTTACCAATTGCTGCAAGGTTACGACTTCCTTTATCTGTATAAGACGAAGAATTGTAAGTTGCAGATGGGTGGTTCTGACCAGTGGGGAAATATTACGACAGGCTCAGAACTTATTCGCCGCACGTTAGGGCCCGACAATGAGGTGTATGCTTTGACTTGCCCCCTTATTACGAAGGCCGATGGCCGAAAGTTTGGCAAAACAGAAAGCGGCAATATTTGGTTAGATGCAGAGCGCACAACGCCCTACGAGTTCTATCAGTTCTGGCTTAACGTCTCCGACGAAGAGGCTGCGCGCTACATTAAGATCTTTACCTTGCTGGGGCGCGAAGAAGTTGAAGCCCTGATCGCCGAGCACAGCCTTGACCCCGGCCGCCGCCAATTGCAGCGCCGTCTTGGCGAGGAGGTGACAGTGATGGTTCACGGCCGCGAGGAATACGAAAAGGCTCTGGCTGCTACGGAAATCCTCTTTGGCAAAGCAACAAAAGAGAGTTTGCTGAAGCTTGATGAGAAGACCTTGCTCGCCGTCTTTAGCGGTGTGCCTCATTTTGAGGTTGCGCGCGCTGAGGCTGTGGGCGCTAAAGCCGTTGACCTGTTTGCCGAAAAGACGCAATGTTTTGCCTCAAAGGGCGAGATGCGTAAGTTGGTGCAGGGCGGTGGTGTTAGTCTGAACAAAGAGAAGCTCTCCGCCTTTGATAAAACCATTACGGAAGAGGACCTCTTAGATGGCAAATATCTGCTCGTACAACGTGGCAAGAAAAACTACTATCTGATCACGGTAAAATAAGACTATATTCAGCCCGCTGCGCACGAGAAGTAGATGAGACTCCGCGCAGCGGGCTTGCGAAACTATAGTATTTTATTGCAGATAATGGCGAATTTCTTTCGTAAAGTATTTCCCTACATTGCTTCAACGTCGGGGACGATTTTGGCGATGTTCATAGGTGCGCCGCTGCTTATCTTTATTATAACCAGATTTACCATTGGCGGGAATAAGTCGGCTATTCCTTATGCAGACACATATATAAAGAACTCCGACACGATCGTCGTAAAAGTGCCCAAAGACTATCGTGATTTAGACAGGTATGATGATGTCTTTACCACAAGCGGGTGGTTTATGGGCGTAGCACAAACGCGAACGGCTGTTTATAACCTCATCTACTTTTATGCACCTGAATATAAGAAGTATGTAGGTGTTGTTTCCTTTAAAGGCGGCTATAATGTCGTTCCAAGAGGCAGTGGCGAAAAAAACTTGGTATGAAGACTTAGAAGTTCAGCGATGGAGTTTTATCACTAACATCTATAGTTTTTCAGCCTATGTGAACCGCCGGCAATGGAATGACCCAACCTACGGAACGAAGGATAATCCTGTCCCGATCTTCTTTAAGCGTGTACTTTCCTATCCTCACTCTTTAGGTGGAATGGAGGATTTTTACACTATAAAACCAGATATCTACAAGACTTTCGTAGAGCTTTATCTTGCCCACGGGTTGTCGTCAAGAGAGTTCAACCGCCTTTATGGCAAGGATATGGAGCGCTTAGGACTTGATTAGCGCGCGAAATGACGCTTATTTAAGCCTGCGTGAGGCGAAAGGACGGTCGGGTTATACGTTATTGTTGTTTAATATATCATAATGATGAATACAATAATAACTTGTTGTTTTTATAATCGTATGATTTCGCTACTTGTTGCTCTTCCTTTATATTTACTGCGCTGTGGGTTAAATGAATAGCGCAACTGTAGCATTACACCCCGTGTATCAAGTTTTCTGTTTTTTGAGTAATAGACATCATTGATGTGGCTGCTCCATCGCTCCTTGTCGGTATTGAATAAATCTGAAACCTTAATCCACACCGCCAACTTGTTTTTTAGCAAAGAGGCATTCAGACCGATGTCGGTACGGAAAGAGGGTTTGAAATCAGACAAATAGAGATTGCCTGCTGCCGTTCCCCATATGTCGAACGAAAGATTGACGTGCTTCGTGAGGCGGAAGAGATTATCAAGTTCATAACTGAAATAGGGTTTATTGTAGTTTCTGCCATGATACGTAAAAGTTTGCTTGAATACACTCATTTCAATTTTAGGACGCCAGAATTTTATCGTTGATGAATAGCTCACCGTCGCGCTCCATTCCCGATAATGTGGAATGTTCTCTGTCGTAAACAACATCGCTGAAGTACTCTCTAACTTCTTGGTTGTTCGCATGAGACTGTTCTTATACCAAGTATGTGTTATATCAATCATCAGACCTTTCCACGAAAACACGTAATCCAGAATATAGTCATAGGCCGACAACAGCAGTGGGTTGCCTCGTTGATAGGTATATTTGTCCACATATACAGTGCTGCTGTTTAATTGCCCATAAGAGGGGCGATGAATGGAGTTCGTGTAACTCAATGACATGGAGACAGCATTCTTGTCATAATCAATCTGCAAGTAGGGTAAAATTTTCTTATAGTCTTTACTAACCTCCTCATTGAGCTTTTCATTATGAAAGTATTGATAATTGGCAATTTCTATGCGCCCTCCCGCTTCTATGGAAAAATGCCCGAAAGTCTTCGACAGTGAAGAAAAGAGCCCCCACAATCTTTGGCGGTTTTCATCTTCACTTTCATTTAAAGCTGTATTGCTCGTTTTGTTTGCATGATATGAATATTTGTTTTTTGTGAAAGAAAATTCCAAACCATAATGTAGCTCTCCACCCCACAATGGATTAAGGATTTCAGCCTTGCCTGTATATAGGTGATAATCGGATTTATTTTTAGAATCCACATCTTTTTTCTGTGCCCAGGAGGTTTCGTATTGAGAACGTGCTTTCCCTTGCATATAATCAACATTCATAGTCAATCTATTACCTTTCCCCCAGGAGGTGATATAATATGCATTCAGTGCATGATTTGTTTTTTCATTTTTTCCCAGCAGCAAGACATTTTCTGAATGTTTTGTGGCATTATCCACTGAATATATGCTGGTTCCGCTCATTTCATCTCTGTTGGATGGTGACCGGGAAAAGTTGTATTTCATGCCAAAGTCATTTTTCCCATTGTTGGAAAAGTTGAACCCCGAGTTTATATTGAATGACTTGTTTTTAATATTATTGTTGAACGATTGGTCTACATTGATGGTGTTACTGTTATGGTCAAAATCAATCAAATTTCTTGTCGAACTTTCATTGCGATCATATCTGAACTCCATACCACCGAAAAAATCCCACTTTCTCAAACGATAGTTCAACTTTCCAAACTTTAAATGATTGAAATGTTTTACCAGAGTTTCGCATGCTGTAAGATTGACGCTCAAGCCTTCACCTTTCCGGATAGTCTTTATGTTGATGACTGCTTTTACGTTGTTTCCATAGTTCGTACCTGGATGAAGATTGATTTCAACATTTTTCACCTCATCGCTGGAAAGTTTTTGCAACTCATTTACATCGTTAATCTTGATGTTGTCTATATAAATCAGAGGTGTTCCTCTGCCAAAGACGGAGATACCTTCCGTCGTACGGCTGACAAAAGGCATCATGGACAGAACCTGAATGGCATCGCCTGTTCGTGCCAACAAGGTGTGCTGCACATTGACTTGCATTTTCCCTCGATTCATTTGAATGACAGGACGTTTCCCGGACACTACCACTTCATTCAGTTGTTGTGTCTCTTCAATGATCATAATGGTTCCCATATCCACACGAGGAGTCAAATATATGTTTTTGTAGCCAATACTGCTTATCCTGATAAGACAGTCATCCAAAGACAATTTTGTCGGATTCGGCAGCAAAAAATGCCCATCATCAGTTGTTACTGTACCTGAAATAAAAGTACTGTCTGATTTTGTCAGCAAGATAACATTGGCATAAGCAACCGTCTCGCCACGCTCATTAAATATTTGTCCTCGTATCTCCTGTGCGTTGAGAGGCAAGTTCAATAATAAACTTAGGATTATCAGGAAAAGTTCTTTCTTCATAATTTCATTTGAGATAAAATCATGTCAATATGTGTTTAATAAAAAGAGCAGGCAACCTTATTGACACCTTGGTCAGTTTCTCTATCAAGAGGACAGCCTCCTCCACAAACCGGTAAGACGGGACAGTCAATACATTCAGAATTTTTCAAGATGATTCGTCTTGAAAAAATAAGAAGACAATCTTTCCGGTGATATACTTTCTTTTATAATATTTCTTATGGATTTATTTTTTTATTCCCAGCTTCAATGCAAAAAGAAACATGATAAGTTGTAGTTCATTGTTCGACAGATATAAAGCAACATTCGATCATTACGAAACATTTTTGGAATACTGAATGTATTTATATTTTGTATTTCTGCTTTTTCTCATTTATAATAATCCTTATATCAATTAATTGCTTAATTATAACGTGGGTCCGATGAATTATAAGTGTCTATAAATTTGGTGATTAGCAAAACTTATTGTAACATTAAGGTGTTGATATACAAATAAACACAAACAAAAATTGCTATGGCCACCGAGAACAAAGTTACAGAAATATTTTGTATTTCAGACGATTACTACAAAGAATATGCGTTGGAATGGAATAAAAAACTCTCTTTCAACTCCCTTTCCCAATAGCTCAAAGCGTGATAAGAGAAGGGGGAAGAATGGGCGATGTGGGGGCGATTACCATCCTTGTTTTGCAGCAATACGTACTGAAATCTCAAGTATTTTTATTTCTTCTACGTTAGGCAAGAACTGCATTTTACTTTAGCATGAGTAATCTCGGTACTTCAAATTCGTTATTTCTTCAAATTGTAGACCTTGTAATGTCCTAGAATTAGTTGACAACTTTGGGTTCATGAATCGTTGTATAATCATACACCTAGAGACGTATATTTAGGACAAGGGGAAAAATCAAAAAGATAAGAGAAATAATAAAGCAAAATTCAATCAACAAAAGAATTTTTGATAGAATGAAATATCAGAGTAAATAACTATATTTGCAATTGTGCACTTTTGTTTGACAACGTACATAGCCCTTTCAAAAAGGCACTATCACAATGTTTCTAAAATAGGCCGGAGTAAGGAGCGTATTAAACAATTAGTTGCTGAACGCTATGGTTGCAACCTAAACCAAACATGTGATGAGATACGAAGAACAAACAGATTTAATGAAACGTGCCAAATAACTGTACCGCAAGTCATAGTTTGCTTCCTTGAAAGTACAGACTTTGAAAGTGCTATTCGCCTTGCTGTATCAATAGGGGGTGATAGCGATACTATAGCCGCAATTACAGGTAGTATTGCAGAAGCCTATTATGGCATACCTCAACACATACAAGACAAGGCATTGAGTTATCTTGATGCAGATACGAAGAGCGTAGTAACTAATTTCAGACAGAAATATGGAGAATAACCAAAATAACAAGAGGGACATCCTTATATATCAATCACAAAATGGCCAAATCAAGGTTGAAGTTCGTTTCGAAGATGAAACTGTTTGGCTTACGCAGCAGCAAATGGCAGAACTCTACCAATGTTCAAGAACAAATGTGGTAGAGCATATTAAGCACATCTATGAGGATGAAGAATTAGAAGAACAAGCAACTTGTCGGAAAATCCGACAGGTTCAAATGGAAGGCAACAGAGAGGTTTCACGAGAGTTCCCATTTTACAATCTCGATATGATTATTTCGCTCGGGTATCGCATTAAGTCGCAAACAGCAACACAATTCAGAATTTGGGCAACACAACGCCTCAGAGAATATCTTGTAAAAGGCTTTACACTGAACGACGAACGACTAAAGAGTGGTTCGGGCTACAATTATTTCAAGGAACTACTTGATAGGATTAGGGAGATACGTCTATCAGAACGACTATTCTATCAGCAAGTCAAGGATATTTATGCTACCAGTATAGACTATGATCCATCTGATGAAATGACTATTTCTTTTTACAAAGAGGTGCAAAATAAGCTTCTTTGGGCAATAAGTGGGCAAACAGCAGCAGAACTTATTTACTATCGCTCCAATGCAAAACTTCCAATGATGGGGCTTACATCAACAGAAAAACAAGGGAAAGTAACAAAAAACGATGCTTTAACGGGCAAGAACTACCTGAATGAAGAAGAGATGCACCAGCTTAAACTTATTGTAGAGCAATTTCTTGCTTATGCAGAAATGCAAGCTGTTGCAGAAAAGCCTATGTATATGAGAGATTGGGTACAAAAACTTCGCCTTATTTTAACGATGAATGAGAAAAACATACTTGAACATGCGGGAAAAATTTCTCATAAATTAGCCGTCTCTAAAGTAACAAAGGAATACGAAGCTTATAAAATCAGGCAACGCGAAATAAGACACCTTGATGACATTAAGCAATTGGAACAGGACATCAAAAGACTCAATAAAAGCAATGAACGACATGGATAAGAAGCAAACCTTAATAAGGTAATGTCGCTATTATAGCGGTCAAGAAGCAAGCCTTTTCGATGATGCTACAATGGATTGGTTTTGGGATATGGAGCGTGTGTATGTTTCTTCACAAGGTCAATTCATCGGGGAACGAGATTACTACAAACAAATAAACGGGAAATCTTATCTGGGCATTCCATTTGATTTGCTTATGGTAATGTTCGCGTTGTGAGGAAAGACGGCCTATTCAATCAAGGATAACTGCAACTAGAAAATAAAAGATTAATTTTGCAATTAGAAGACAACTGTCAACTAACTATGTAGTTAAGAAAAGAACACGACAAGCCTTGCTGAACTTAGCAAGACAAGGATATTATCGCCATGTGGATCGTTCTTTGGAGTTAGACGTCCTGCGCAGCAGCATCGTATTCTATGCGCAGGAGCTTCGCACCTCTTTACCCAAGGCCGGCATACGCATCCTTTACGAGCTATGCCGTCGCAAATATGCAGATAAGTTTACCATCGGGCGCGACCAATGCTATGAGCTCTTCCGCTCTAACGGTCTGTGCCTTCGCCGTCGCAAACGCCCAAGGACGACCAACTCCAATCACCACTACCACATCTATGAAGACCTTCTCAACACAACGCCCAAGCTACATCCCGCCCGCTTCGGTGAGCTGTGCGTTACGGATATCACCTACGTGGCAACCTCTTCAGGTTGGGCCTATCTCTCCTTGGTAACCGATGCCGCTTCACGTCTGATCGTGGGCTGGTGCCTGCATCCGACCCTTGAGAGACAAGGTCCGATGAAAGCCCTCTCTATGGCCATCGATTTCTACAGAAAGTATAATGTCGAACTCTCGCAACTCATACACCACTCCGACCGCGGCGTGCAATACTGCTGCAATGAGTACGTCGACAAACTCAAATCTCTTGGAATACAAATAAGTATGACACAAAGCGGAGACCCATTGCACAACGCCCTGGCCGAGAGGATGAACAATACGCTCAAGAACGGATGGCTCTTCAGTACAGAAGACAAAAGTCTGCAGCAGGTCAGGCGCCTTACAAAGAAAGCCATCGACCTGTACAACACGTTCAGACCGCATCAGAGCCTGCAGATGAGAACGCCAATGGAAGAAGTCGGAAGGTTGACGGCATAACTCTCTCGGCACACATTATTAAGTCAAACAATAAAAGAAGGAGGCAGAAACAACCGCAACAAGAAAATAAAAGATTAATTTTGCAATTAGAAGACAACTGTCAACTAACTATGTAGTTAAGAAAAGAACAAGACAAGCCTAGCTGAACTTAACAAATAAACTTGTCAAAGAAGAATGAAATTAACAAACCAAAGTTGTCAACTAATTCTAGGACATTACACTAGGACATTTCAAATTGTAGACCTATTCTTGTCTTTTTCTAAGCTTGGGACTTTTTTTCCTATACGTTGAGAAAAAAAATCCAAGTCTTGGAAATAAAATTCCAAGCTTTGGAATTGATGACTTTATAAGTGGCGTTTACTATTTGATGGTGCTTCGAGGATTCTTGGCCTTATGTAGATTGCTTCTGCACAGAGGCCAATAAATGAAATGCAATGGTCTACGTTTGCGCTCCTTAGTGTGGACAAGCCCCTAAAGTTAAGAAGCGCTATCAGCGAGCAGCAAACATCGGGTGTGCATATTATGGCGTTGATAATCAACATAAATGTACAAAGCAAACACCTCCCGCTTGGTTTTTATAGAAACCGCCGTAGGATAAAAAAGTATCACCTACCCCGATTACCGGTCCATATTTGGCAAGTGGAGGATAGCGTTTAAGCGAGGCTTCTTTTGCCTGCACTATTACCGAGAAAGTAGGCGGCTTAGATCAGATCCTTGATAACTTCAAAGTATTTGTCATCATCAAATATCTCTTCGCCTTCCAGCATATAGGCTCTCATCAAAGGATCTTTTGCTTCTTCTATTCTCTTTAGTTCGTATAAAGATTCTCCCAAACCAACCCAGACGTATCCACATTCAAGTCCGTCAGGACATAGCAAGGCTCTATTATAGCAATCGTTTGCAGCCTGATAATTGTCTAAGTTAAAATGGCAATCTCCTAATGCTACATAAGTGTGCAAGGCTATTTCCCAGTCGGTTTGCGGCTGAGGGATTAAAACCAGCGCACGTTCGTAATGTTTCAGTGCTACGTCGAAAGCTTCTTTTTCAAAAGCTTCATCTCCTTTGTTCATCTGATGCATAATGGCATCATAAAGCTGATCAGATAATTCAGTCATTGTTTAAGTCCTTCCTATACAAAAATTTAGATACTTAGATGGTTCATCTTCAAAGTAGCGCTTTCCTGCCATTTTTACAACTTTATCAAAAGCTGTGAAAGCAGCATCATAATCACCCATCTCATACTTGTATTTTCCTATATAATGCATGAGTTCTTCATCCCTTTGATGAAGCTGATCGTTTACGTATGCCATTCTGTCGAGCCACGTTTTAGCATTCTTCATATCTAATGCACTAAAACAATCATCAACAGCATATATTGCCGTATTATAAGCTTCATTCCAGTTGTTTCTCGGCTCCGGATACATAGACCAAGCACGCTCGTGGAATTCAAGGCAAGATTGTAAATCGCCTGCGTTGTATAAGCGATGAGCATGCATAGAAACAGCATCTATTTCTGCTTGTAAGGTGTTCTCTAAAATGGCTATTGCTTATTGTTTTGAAGGCGCTTTGTCTGCTTTATGTGCTTCATTTTACCTTGCTCCATTATATCTGTTGGCACCGCCGCGGGATAGGGCAGCCGGCGATGCGCGCAAAGCATCAGGGGATGTGGATGAGGACAACGCTGCCTTTGACGGTGTAGACGCCCTCGCAGATCGCCGCGTCGTGGCGCGCAAGAGGGGTGTCGTCGATCAAGCAGTCGGTGAGGGCGAAAAGGATCGTCTGGCCGCTTGGCAGGGTAGAGCAGTTGTCGAGTGCTATGCGCGCCGTGATGGGTAAGTCGCGGCGGACGATTACGTTGAAGTCTATCGCGCCCGGCGTGTTGCGAGAGCGCATAGGTTGCGCACCATCAAACTCAAATAAGTCAGTAGCAGATAGCTTTACCGCATTCTCTTCGCCCACAGCTTCATTTTCCGCTGCCGATTGCGGCTCGGATGCGCCCGGATAGAGCACGATCTTTCCATTCAAAGGCATAAGATAGCGCCGATAACCCGTGAAGTCGGAAAAATTGCTCTCCGGCGTATCGATGACCGCTGAAGAAATACGGACGTCAAAGTTGCGCGCGGCGAGACTTGCCGTCGCTGGAAAAATGCAGATCTCGCGGGTTATGCCGCCTGACCACTGCGTCGTTTTGTAAGTTGCTTGACGAACAATCTGTTTCATCTTCTTTATATAAAATCGGCCGCCGCAAAGAGCGTGCGGCGGCCGATAAAATAGTTTTATGTCATTGGTGATCAATCAAAGGTCGCGTGCTACGCGGAAACCTACGTTGTCAGCCGACATTGTCTGAAAGTCGCTAAAGCGGTTTGCACTGCGTGCGAAGCAAGCATTATGGCCCCAGCTTCCGCCGCGCATAACTCTATCATTACCGGTCGCCGGTCCTGTCGGATCCGTAACGGCTGTTGAAGGATAATTGTCATAAACATCAGCACACCACTCGTAGACATTGCCGTGCATATCGCAGATGCCCCAAGGGTTCTCGTTGTCTAATTCGTCGACCTCTGTCGTGCGGCCGCGGTAGATGCCTTCCGGATAATCTTTGTAAGGTTCAGTGCCGTCGTAGTTGGCTTGATCCGTCGTGACATTGTCGCCTGTAGAGAACGGGGTTGTAGTTCCTGCGCGGCAAGCGTACTCCCATTCAGCCTCAGTGAGAAGACGGCAGCCGAGCCATTCGCAGAAAGCTTGTGCGTCGTTCCAGGTTACGTCTACAACAGGGCGTTTTCCGCGGCCCCAGTTGAAGTCTTTTGGCTTCTCGCGTCCGGTAGCTTCGCAGAATTTGTCGTATTGTTCGAACGTAATAGGGTATTTACTGATGTAATAGCCTTTGGTCAGGGTCACCGTGTGCTGAGTTTCATCCGGGTCTGCCCCATCTTCGCTGGCCGGACTTCCCATTTCAAAAGTGCCCGGTTCTACTTTAATCCATTTAATCCCGATTGCTTCGGCCGGATCTTGAGGCTTAGTTGCTTCAAAGAAGGTTACATCAGTCACATCCTTTACAGCCATCGTATCTTTGGTGCCGTTTGAGAGGCTGATGACCATATTCCAATTTGAGCAAACAGATTGCCCGCTGCTGCAAGAAAGGCTGCAGCTGTTAAGAGTAATGTTTTTTGTCTCATCGTAAAGTATTTAACGTGGTTTTACTTAGTATTTTATTTTTAGGCACACAATTTTTGGGTTGCCTCTTGTGTGCGATAAGGCCTTGAAATGTGATTTTCGGAAGTAAAGGTAGAGATATTTTTTATTATACAAATATTTTGCAAGCATATTTTCCCCTTGAACTTGCTTTTTTCTCTCTTTTTTTGCTGCTGAGGCCTCATCTTTGGTTGAAAAAGGCTGATTGCGGACAGCAAATCAAAGTAAAAAAGAACGAGCAAAAGTTGGTTGCCTCTTGCCCAATGCCTACCTTTGCAGCGCACATTTCGGGCCCGACCGGATTTGACAGCGGGACGAGGTGGTGCGTAAGCACGCAGTGCGCCTGAGGGTGGGCACTTTAATATCGGCCTTCAACAATTTAACTGGCGAAAACAATTATGCTCTCGCTGCTTGATCGAAGTATAGTACATCAAAGCTTTATCCGTTCACGGCGTGAGCGGACGAGACATCACTCCGAAGCTCTTTTTCCGAAGCTCGCGGGCATAGTGGTGCAGACAAATCGGGAATAGTTGCGATTGGCCTCGCAAGCGCGGCGAAAATTTAGAGGATAAGGTGGCGTAAGAGTTGCTCTGCACTCAGCGTTGCTCGAAAACAATGGCAGAGATAAGCGTGTAGAAAGCGTATGATTTCCCCGTTTGGACGAGGGTTCGATCCCCTCCGGGTCCACGCCTGCGTCTTTTTGACGTGCACAAGTAGAAAAGCGCCCGCCGATGACTATTTGTTTAGTCGGCAGGCGCTTTTCTTGTGGGCCGTGTTCCTCTATAATATATTATAATATATAATGTCTTCCGCCTTTTGTGGCGAAGGTTGGCCAGTCGAAGGGGCGGCCGACTCATCCGGAGAAGCCATAACGGAAAAAGTTCCCGCAACCGAGTGGCAGTTGCAGGAGCTTGTCTGTTGTCTATGAAAATCTCAGAGAGATTTAGAGTTGGTCATCTTCCGGGTGTTTGTCCAAGAAAGAAACCAGCATCCAAACGTTCTTCTCTTGTCCAACGAGGAAGTCGTCCATCAGAGCTACCGTAGCTTCATCACTATATTCGCCGGCCAAGTCTACAATCTTGCGTTCCTGCGCAATGAGGTCGCCAAGGTTTTCCAGCACACGGCGTAGGCCATCCTTGCCTTTCAAAGGCAAATTACCATCTTCTTTAACGTTAGATGTCTTCAAATATTCGCTGAAGCGATTTTCAGGCGTATAACCCAATTGTAAGATGCGTTCTGCGATTTCATCAATCTTTTCTGCCGCGTCGTTGTAAAGCTCTTCATATTTTGCGTGCAGGGTGAAGAATCCTTTGCCCTTTACGTTCCAATGGAAGCCGCGGAGGTTAGTGTAGAAGATCTGATAATCGGCCAATAATTGTTTGAGAGCAGCTACAACGCTTTCAACTTTTTTTTCATCTAAATGTAGATAATCCAATGTCTTCATAAGTTTTATGTTCTAAATTGTTCTGAGAGAATAGCAGATTTTCCGCTTTCGTTCATCGACAAATATAAGTCAATCAAAAAGAGAATGCAAATGTTTTGTTGACATTCTGTTTATTTTTCAGATCTTCATCTGTGATTTTATAAAAACTATATGCGCAACATCTGTTGTTGCTATATGAAGATTGCTTTTAGGTGCGTTATTCGGCGACGCATAAAGCGAGGCCTAACCTATTCCTCTTTTCTTCTTCCCGTTTCTTGTGTTCAAATAAACAGAACTGAGGCTGTTTGGTTTGTGCCGGCGCTCTTGGTATATGTTTGCCCATTCTGTTATCCACGCTGTACTACGCTGAGATAGACGTCTGCGGTAAAACTTTACGTAACACGGCGCGAGAATGGTCGAACCGGGCGGCTGCACCCCATTGTTGGGGTGAGAAAGCTAGTGAGACGAATTAAAGGCACAATTTTTTTCGTGCGAAAAAGAAAAAAGCACTTTTTCTTGGAAAAAATACCGCCTCAAGCACCTTGAAAATGCGTAAAACTTAAACGCAGGTTGGGCGCCGAATACTCGAAAATGATTACCCGTCGCGAAGTGTCGGGAAAAAGAAGTGGGTGACAAGTATCGGTAGGCGTCCCTTTATGGCCGTTTTGTCTGCGCTGCTTTTTGCGCCGATTGGGGTGCGCCTTGAGCGAAGTTTGTACCGGTTTTCCGAACGTTGACTTTTTCAGAAGAATGGGGAAGAATAAGATCGTTACCCCAAAGCCGAGTCTGCTTGCCGGCAAGCGCCTTTGCGTACAGGGCGGGCGGCCTACCGTATAAAGCCAGAAAAGGCCGACTTAACAAAAGCCGGCCCTTTTCGGAACATAACAATTTAAATTTTCTACTCAACTCAGAACGGCCGTTTCCGCATCTCCCGACGAGTGGCGTACCGTTTCCACAAAACCATGCTGTGGCGCTGAATCTGATTGCAAAGGTACGCTTGTTGATTATCCGGTGCAATACCTAAAAATGTGGATTTTTGGATTTAATCCGGAAAAAGCGGGATCTTTCAGAATTGATACGTGAGTGTGACGAGTGCCGTTACGTTGCGATCGCCCGTCGCATTGAATTTTGTCAGGCCCAAATCAGTTTCGATACCCAGTGTAAGGTGCGAAGGCAACTGATAGCCTAAGCCTATGGTCAGTCCGCCGTCGAAGCGATGCGTCCCGTGCTCTTTGAATGTCTGCGTATCATAATAGAGCTTCCGAGAACCTATCTGCCCCACGTCGCCTCGCGTTGTCTGCTTTCCGCCGAGCCCGTAAGCCACGTAAGGGCCCGCAGAAGCTACGATATAATGCCCGGCTGAGAGGCGGAAGTAGTAGTTGAAGACGAGTGGGAGTTCGAGATAGTTGGCCGTTGTCGTGCGATTTCGGATGCCTGTTATCGGATTACCATCTTTATCCAAAGCCTGCGAGCCGTCATCGTTGCGGAAATAGACGCGCTGATTGTGATTCTTCCACCCCTTAGCGTAGAATACGAGTGAGGGCGCGAACGTCAGACTTTGCGATAGCTCAAACTCGACACCCAGTCCGGCCTTAAACGATCCGATAGGCGTCGCATTATTATAATGTGTAGCCACGCCGCCGCCGATGCGCATTTGGAAGTTTTGCGCCCGCACGCCGGCTGCCGACAAAATCAAGAAGTGCTGCTAAGAAAAACCTACTCATAAGGGTAAAGATAAAGAGATGAAATGCTTATTTCTTGTTGTCATTGTTGAAGAATTGCCGCCAGTCGCTCTGCGTATCCTCGTTCGGCTTGCTGCTTTTACGGCGCTCTCCGCGGGGCGCTTTACGCTCGCTGCGGCGGCCGGCATATTCCTCGCGGGCCGGCTTGCGCTTGCGTCCGCGTGCCTTTTCCTCGCCACCTTCGGTGTTAACCCTGTCGGCTGCATCTACGACAACGGGGCGGTTGCCTACCTTGACGCGTGCCATTTTCTTGAGCACGATCGGTGCATCCTCTTCAGGCACTTCAAAGAACGAGCAATTGTTCGTCAGATCTATACGTCCGATCTGTATTTTCCCCTTCACGTAGCGATTGATCAGATTGATGATCTCCCGCGCATAGAAGTTGTCGCGCTTACCTAAGTTGATGAAGAGCCGTGCGTAGCCCGGATCGGCCTTGTGCGGGCCGCGCTCGCGTCGCTCGCTGCGATTGCGCTCTCGGCGAGCTTCCGGCGTGTCGCCCTTCCCACCCGGTTGGATGATCTCCGGCGCATTGGCATAATACTTAAGGAAGCGGCCGAAGGCATCGCTCACCAAGCGGCGTATGAGGTCCTCCTTAGAGAGCCAATCCAATTTGCGGAACACTTCCGGCAAGAACGGGGCAATTTGCGTTTCGTCGACTTCCACGTGCTCCAGGTGGTCCATCACGTGATACAATTGCTTCGTGCAAATCTCTTTCGGCTCGGGGAGCACGCCCACTTCAAACTGTTTACCGATCGTGCGCTCGATGTTGCGTATTTTGCCCTTCTCGCGCAAATGAATAATGGCGATGCTTGCGCCCCGCTTACCGATACGCCCCGTTCGACCACTGCGGTGAATGTAATTCTCAATGTCGTCGGGCATTCCGTAATTGATGACGTGCGTCAAGTCGTCGACGTCCAAGCCGCGCGCCGCCACGTCGGTAGCAATGAGCAGCTGCGTGTTGTGCTGGCGAAATTTCTGCATCGTCAAGTCGCGCTGCGCCTGCGAAAGATCGCCGTGGAGCGCCTCCGCATTGTAGCCGTCTTTGATCAAAGCGTCGGCCACTTCCTGCGTCTCCAAGCGCGTGCGGCAAAAGATAATACCGTAGATTTTCGGATAATAGTCGACGATGCGCTTCAGTGCGTGATATTTATCGCGCGCTTGCACAAGATAATACGTATGATTGACGTTTTCAGCCCCTTCATTGCGTGAGCCGACCACGATTTCTTTGTGGTCGTGCAGATAATTTCGGGCAATGCGTTCGATCTCGCGGCTCATCGTCGCGGAAAAGAAGAGCGTGTTTCGATTCTCCGGAACGCCCGCCAAGATAGCGTCTATGCTTTCCGTGAATCCCATATTCAGCATCTCGTCCGCCTCGTCGAGCACCACGTTCTCCACGTTCTCGAGTTTGGCCACGCCGCGCTCCATCAAGTCGATGAGGCGCCCCGGGGGTCGCTACGATTACTTGCGCGCCGCGTTTCAGCGAGCGGATCTGGCTTTCAATACTCGTACCGCCATAAACAGCCTGCACGTGCAAGCCGTCAATGTATCGCGAATAGTCTTTCAAGTCATCGGCAATTTGCAGGCAGAGTTCTCGCGTCGGACTCAGGATCACGGCCTGCGTAGTGCGTTGCGTCGGATCTACCTTTTGCAAAACCGGAAGCCCGTAAGCCGCCGTTTTGCCTGTACCGGTCTGTGCTAATGCAATGACATCATTGCCCACTCCCAAAAGATATGGGATTACTTCTTCTTGCACAGGCATCGGGTTCTCATAACCGAGCTCGGCAATGGCGCGTCGAATCTCTTCGTTTACGCCTAATTCTTCAAAAGTCTTCAAATGGAATAATTAACTAATAGTTACGTGCGCAAAGGTACGAAATAATTCCTCAGCCTTTGCCAAATATGTACCGATTTGTTTTGTTTTCTAACAGATTATGATGCTATTCCGAGTTTTTAGGATCGATTTTTCCTCCTCGTTTAATGCAATAAAAGCTGCCGATTGGCGTCATAAAAACTACTGTCGGCTCGCTCCTGCCGCCTTTGTACGCCGTTTTCATCGCCTAAGAAGCGAGAAAATGAAGCCAATACCTTGTCCGCCCCGCCCAAAAGCCGTACCTTTGACAGATTAACCAAATATGCACACCCTTATGGAGCAATTGCTTCACTACGTATGGCGTCATCGCCTCTTTCCCCTGCGTCCGCTGACGACGCAAGGCGGCGAGCGCGTTGAAGTAATCGACGTTGGCCTTCCCAATCCCCATGATGGCCCCGATTTCTTCAATGCGAAAGTGAAGGTTGGTGCCACCTATTGGGCCGGCAATGTGGAAATCCACGACCGCGCCTCTGATTGGTTTCACCACGGCCACGACCGCGATCCGCATTATAATAATGTCGTGCTCCACGTTGTGCGTGAGGCGGACGCTCTCGCGCTGACGCAAGATGGCAAGCGCATTCCGCAGCTCCAACTCGAGGTGCCGGCTTACGTGGAGGCCAACTGCGCCGCCCTCTTTGCAGAAGAAAAATATCCGCCTTGCTTTCGCGTCCTGCCCGATCTGACGACGTTGCAGCGCACCTCGTGGCTGGCCGCCTTGGCCGCCGAGCGCTTGGAGCAGAAGAAGGCGCGCATCGACGACTATTTGCGACTGACCAATCGCGATTGGGAGCGCAGTTGTTTCGTCGCCTTGGCGCGCAACTTTGGCTTTGGCGTCAACGCTGAGGCCTTTGAACGCTGGGCGCTCAACATACCGCTCAGCGCCGTCGGCAAGCACCGCGACAACGCTTTCCAAGTCGAAGCTTTCTTCTTCGGACAAGCCGGTTTGCTCGATCCGCAAGCCACGCCCCAAGAGCGGCAAGACGATTACTTCCGCAGCTTGGCCGACGAATACCGCTTCCTGCGCCACAAGTTTAGCTTGACGCCCTTGCCCCACGACTTATGGCGCTTTCTCCGGCTACGGCCGCAAAATTTTCCCCACGTGCGCATCGCGCAGCTCGTCAACCTTTACCATAGCAACCAAGTAAATCTCTCTCGCTTGCTCGAAGCCGCGTCGGCGGCCGACTTGCGCGCGCTGCTCCAAACGTCCGTGACGCCCTATTGGGAGACGCATTATACCTTCGGCCTCCCAAGTAAGGCCGCTCGAAAGGCGCTGCAGACGTCCGCCCTCGACCTTCTGTTGATCAATACCGCCGTGCCGCTGCTCTTCGCCTTTGGGCGCTCCCATCGCGACGAGCGTATGTGTGAGCGGGCTTTGCGCTTGATGGAGTCTATCGCGCCCGAGCGCAACAGCATCGTAAAGGCTTGGGCCGATGTCGGACTCAAAGCGCGCTCTGCTGCAGAAAGTCAGGCGCTCCTCCGTCTCAAGCGCGACTATTGTCAGCGCAAGGCTGCCTCGATTGTCGTTTCGGCGCGGCTTATTTGCAAATGGGTGCCCCCAATACCGCGGGCGCTCAGCTTGATCAATGATTTTATCACCTTATATATACGTTTGACGTATGAAGACTGTTTTTGAACTCGAAATGAAGGTGCGCGATTATGAGTGCGACCTGCAAGGTATTGTTAACAATGCCGTTTACCAACATTATACCGAACATACGCGCGCCGAATATCTGCGCTCCCGCTTCGAAGGTATGGAAGCTTTGCACGAACAAGGCATCGATACCGTCGTAGCACGCTTGGAGATGGCTTTCAAAGCCCCTTTGCGCCCCGGCGATCGCTTCGTCTCGCGTTTGGGTATCAGAAAAGAAGGCCTGCGCTATATTTTTGAGCAGACGATCTGCCGCTTGCCTGATGAACAGGTGTGTATGCAGGCGCAGACGACGGTCGTCTGTCGCATCAATGGGCGTTTAGGCGATAGCCCGGCGCTCAACGAGGCGTTTCAAGCCGACTTTAGTGAGGTGAAATAGGCCTTAGGCTCTTCGCCCCTCTCTTTTATGTATGCTGATCAATGGAAAACACGCAATCTACGACGGAAACGTTGAGCCTGATGACGCTCGGCGCATTGCCCGGTGTCGGCTTAAAAACGCTGCGCACCATCTTGGCACGTTACAAGTCTGCCACGGCGGCGCTCGAGGCCTTTGCGCGGGGTGCTGAGGTCTGCGCTTGCTCGGCCGAAGATTTGGTTGAGGCGCGCCAATGGGCTGAAGCGGAAATGGCTTATTGCGAAGCTCACGCGGTAAGGATCTTGACGATGGCCGACGCGGATTATCCGGCGCGCCTACGCACTTGTGATGATGCGCCGCCTTATTTGTTTTATCGCGGAGCGGCCAATTTGAATGCAAAGTATGTCGTGGCCGTGGTCGGCACGCGCAACATTACGGAATACGGCAAAGGACCTTTGCCGCCACCTCTGTCGAGATTTAGCCGATTTTTCGCCGGATGTGCTCGTCTTGAGCGGATTGGCTTACGGCGTCGACGTGCACGCGCATCGGCAGGCCTTGGCGGCGAACCTGCCGACCGTTGGTGTGCTCGCGCACGGCCTGGATCGGCTCTACCCGTCGGCGCATCGCACGACGGCCATTGCGATGCTGAACAAGGGCGGTTTGCTCTCGGAATATCCGCGCCTGACGGTGCCTGAGAAGGGGGCGATTCTTGCAGCGCAATCGTATCGTGGCGGGGATGGCTGATGTGGTTGTCGTCGTGGAGAGCGGAATTCGCGGCGGCGCGCTCGCCACGGCGCGTTTGGCGCGCCAATATGAGCGCCCGGTCTATGCCTTTCCGGGGCGTGCAAGTGATGAAATGTCGGCCGGATGCAACGCTTTGCTGCGTGACGGGCGCGCCAAACTCATCACATCGGCCAAGGATCTGCTGGCCGACTGGCTCGGCGTGAAGGCTAAGGTGCAGGAGGCCTCGCCGGCGACTGATCTGTTTGCCGATTTGACCCGGAATGAGCAAAAGTTGATCGCCGTTTTGAAGCAGCACGATTGCCGGACGCTCGACCAACTCGCTGCGGAGGCCGATTTGGACCATTCGGTGGTGGCTTCGCTCTTGTTCGATTTGAACATGCGTGGGCTTGTCAAGACGCTTCCCGGTGGCGCTTATCGACTGGTGCGCTAAGCTACGAGCGGCGCGTCGGTCTGCTACCGCCCAAGGTTGAAGGCGGGCGTAGGATGTTGCAATTCTTTTATCGTCAACGGCTGTTTGCAGCTGTCTGCGCTAATCTTTATGGCGTGGATGGCCGCTTTTTTATGCTGCCAATGCACTTGCAGAGGCTTTGCGCCCTTGCGGCGATCTTGTCGCTTGACCGAACGTTGTTTCGGCCTTGATTTTTGTAGCTGAAGGAGGATAATGGGGCGCGCTTCGGCGTCTTTTCAAATGATCAATGATCGGAAACTTTTTCGTCAAATCGTGCCGACTTGCTTTTTCATCGTGAGCGTAAAGGTCTACGCTCACGAGGGGACGTTCTTTTTATCGTGATGGAAAGGGTGTGCGCTCACGATGAAAAAGCAAGCTACTGCGTTTTCGCGAATAAAAAATAAGGATGGAGACGTTGAAAACTGACTTAAACTTCTTCGTTGAAGCCTTCCGGACGCTCAATGGTGGGCGTCGATAGGAGTGCGGCGGGTAGGCGGCCTTCGTCGCTCTCAATGTGTCGGCGCGAAGGTGGCGTCAGGGCGTAACTTTCTGCGTTGTAATATTCCCCAAAACTCAGATCGAAATCAGCTTGTAGGAGTTGGCGGGCCAAGGCCGGACGCCCGCGAAACCCATGCATGACCCAGCGCTGCGTAGGGCGGTAGTGCTTGCGCAGGGCCAAGAGGCGGTCGAAGGCGCGCACGCAGTGGAGGATCAGCGGCTTGCCGTAGGCTTCACTCAAACGGACGTGGAGGGGGAAAAGTTGCTCTTGCACGGCCCAGTCTCCGCGCAAGCGGTCAAAACCACATTCGCCAAGGGCCACAACTTCGTCGCGCGCGGCCCAAAGTGGTAGTTGCTGCTGCAATTGTGCGAGTTCGGCGGGCGGCAAACTGCTCCACCAAGGATGGATCCCAACCGAATAACGCGCATCGGGGAGGGGCGCAAAAGGCGTTGCGCCCGACAAAATCTCAAGCGGCAGATTGACGATGGCCGAACCGGCCGGTGCGTCGAGGTGATGGGTATGAAAATCGAGCAAACGAGTCACGGGACGGGATCATATCCGCTTCCGCCCCACGGATGGCAGCGCAAGAGGCGACGAACGGCTAACCAAAGGCCTTTGAAAAGCCCATGTTTCTGCAGCGCTTCAATAGCGTATTGCGAGCAGGTAGGCGTAAAGCGGCACGAAGGCGGCGTCAGCGGAGAAATAAAGCGTTGATAAAAGCGGATAGGAAGGATGAAAAGGCGTACAAAGTATTTCATGATGAAGCAGTTTCCTTTTCTACGATGCGCCGAAGCAGTTTTACCAATTGCGTTTCGACCTTTGCGGTGGGCAGTGTGCGATCTGAGAGCCAGAGAAAGGCGATGTGGAGTCCCTCACCGGGCGCAAGGATGGCGGGCAGGAGATCTTTGTGGTGGCGATAGGCTTCGCGCAGGAGGCGTTTGGCTCTGTTGCGGTCCACGGCGCGGCGCAACTTGCGCTTGGGTACGCTCAACAAAACTTTTATTGCGGGCTTGCCGCCCGGCTTTATGCGCCGATAGACGGCACGCAGCGGATAGACCGAGGTGGAGTGGGTGCCTTCGGCAAAGAGCGATTCGATGTCTTTGGTCAAACAGAGGTGTTCGGCCTTACCAAAACTGTAGCGCTTCATTAAGGCAAAAGTACGGAAAACTATTCGATTGTCCGCCGCTCGTCGCCCGAAATTCGCCGCGGCGCAAGGGTTGAATAAAAAGAGCACCGGCACTAAGATTGCTTAGCGCCGGTGCTTAAACCTAAGTATGTTTGTAAAATGAAGTGTTTCGTGTGTTATTTGTTTTCCTTCTCCAGATAGAGCTCTAAGCAAGCGGGCATCGAAGGCGCTTCAGGCGAAGGCGCAGCGACGGCAGGTTCGTAGCCACTGTCGGTAATCGCTTTGAGCGTGGAGCGGCCAAAGCATCCGAGCTTCACACCTTTTTCCCGGAAATCGGGATAGTTCTCGCAGAGAATCTCAAAACCGCTCGGGGTGAACGGAATCACGAGATCGTAATCCTCAATCGCTTTGGGCAAATCGTTGCTCACGGTGCGATACATCACACACTCGGTATGGTTCAGCTTCTTCGCGTTGAGCGTTTCTTCTACTTCGTTGGTGTGGACGCTGCTCTGAGGAATGAGTATTTTTCCGTCTTGTGCTTAGCCATTACCTGAACGAGGTCGGGCCATTTACCCGTCTGGCTAAAGAATACTTTGCGCTTGCGATACTGAACGTATTTTTGGATGTATAAAGCGATCGTCTCGGAGAGCCCAAAGTATTTCATGTCTTCCGGAACATTGACGCGTAGCTCTTTACACAAAGTAAAGAAGTGATCAATTGCGTGGCGGGAAGTAAAAACTATAGCAGTATGGTCCAAGATCTGCACTTTCTGCTGGCGAAACTCTTTTGCGCTGAGTCCTTCTACTTTGATGAACGGGTGAAATATGATTTCGATGCCGTATTTCTTTTCTATATCAAAATAAGGAGACTTCTCGGACGTGGGGTAGGGCTGCGAAATGAGGATTTTTTTTATCATCGTTGACTTTGAATACTTACTCGATAGCAGTCAGATTGTTTAGCAAATAAACCAAGGCGCGCCACAAGGCGAACAGTGGTAGTATTTCCAGGGTGCAAAGGTACAAAATAATATGTACACCTGACATTCTATAGCCGGAAAAAAATATGGAAAGCCTTGTAAGTCAACATGAGTTTGTTGATACTGAGCAGTACGAGGACGATCATGGGGAGGGCGCTGAAGGAGAGATCGAAATAGACGACCAGCAAGGCGAGCGGGAAGAAGGCGATGCCGAGCGAGAAGACCGAGAGCAAGTAGGTCTTGCGCCAAGTGGAGATGACGTCGTGGTCGAAGAAGACGTTGTTGATCAAATAGTAGAGGACGATTTTCAATAGATAGAAGGCGGCAAAGATGCCGGAGGACGCGAGCAGGATAGTATAGGGCGAAACGATGTTAAACACTTCCGGCAGGCGATTCTGTACGAAGTCGAACGTCAGTATGCCAAGGACGAAACAAGTCTGTAAGATGAGGAAGAGTTGCCCGCGAAGCTCGGTGTCGGTGCGCTCGGTAAACATATTCCGATGGTCGTAAGGACGGAAGAAGTGCTTGATGCTGTTGGCCAGATATCGCCGCGAACGAGCAATCACCAAGACGCCAAGGAAGAAATCAAGCAACAGAGCGATAGTTACATAATTGTCCGTGCGAAAGCGATAAGGAACAGGGTCGCCCGCTATGCCTTGATCGTGATAAGGCGCTATCTCGGTGTGAGCGCGCAGGCTGTCGTCGAAATCGCTATGCAATAAAGCCTTTCCATAGAGCCCGCGAATCATCGTCGAATCAGAGTTGAAGAGTCCGTCCTTAGGGTTCGCCGGCCGCACACTTGGTGCGCCTGCGAGTTGTGGCTCGGTATGTTCGACGAAGCCCGTATCCGCCTTGAGCGGCTCCATCTTGATGCGCGTATAGCGATGAGGTGCAGCCGTCGAGAACGCCTTTGCGGCGGTCTGACCTTGTTCTGTTTGTAGACTGTCTTGCTGCACCATATTATATATGTATAGGAGGGGTGGGGAAGGACTGATCAAGTGAGCGCGGCAAACTTCTGCACGCGTTTATCCCAAAGCGGCGTGGTCTCCGCCAGCAGAATTGCCTCTTCCGGTGTGGCTGCTACGCGCCAAATGGCTTTGTGCCCTTCGCGCATAAAGCGCTCGTTGGCCGCGCGGTCCAGTTGGGCCAACAGCGGATCATAATAGCCGCACGTATTGAGGATGATGATTGGCTTGAGGTAGAGGCCGAGTTGCTTCCACGTGATAATCTCCATCAATTCTTCGAGCGTGCCGACGCCGCCGGGCAGCGCGATGCAGGCATCCGATAAGTCGGCCAACTTCTCTTTGCGCTCGTGCATATCTGCCGTGATAAGGAGTGGCTGCGAAGGATGTTGCCAACCTTGCTCCACCATAAGCGGGGAATAATGCCGAGCGCCTCTCCGCCGGCAGCGAGGCAGGCGTCGCACGAAGCGCCCATCAGGCCCATACGTCCGGCGCCGTTGATCAGCGTGTAACCCTTTGCGGCCAAAAGGCGGCCGAGAGCTTGTGCATTGTCAATGTAGGCTTGGCCCAATTGTCCGCTGGAGGCTGCGTAAACAGTGATCTTCATTCTTTTTTGATCTTGAAGTTCCGGCGAAGCATCAAGTGCGCTCGACGCTCCGCCGGCATATTGTCAGAGGCCGAAAGCGGCCTTTATTTTGTCAACGTAATCAAGTTTTTCCCAAGTAAAGAGCTCTACTTCGATCTGCTTGTCGGGTTGGCCTTTACATTTGAAAGTCTTGGTCTTGAAGCGCGGCTGATGCCCCATATGTCCGTGATTAGCCGTTTCGGTATAAATAGGCGTGCGGAGCTTGAGGCGCTCCTCGATGGCGTAAGGACGCAGGTCGAAGAGTGTGCGCACCTTTTCTGCAATTTCGCCGTCCGACAAGGCTACGCGTCGTTTGCCATAGGTGTTGACGTAGATGCTGATAGGCTCAGCGACGCCGATGGCATAACTCAACTGCACAAGAATTTCATCGGCAACGCCGGCTGCCACTAAGTTTTTCGCAATGTGGCGCGCTGCGTAGGCGGCGCTGCGGTCTACTTTCGAAGGGTCCTTGCCGGAGAAGGCGCCGCCGCCGTGTGCGCCGCGGCCGCCATAGGTGTCGACGATGATCTTGCGGCCCGTGAGTCCGGTGTCGCCGTTAGGCCCGCCGATGACGAACTTTCCTGTTGGATTGACTAAATATTTAATGTCGGCGGTGGCGAGCATTTGTTTGATTTCAGGCGTATGAACGCGCTCGGCAATGGTGCGCGGAATGAGTATTTCTATTACGTCGCGGCGAATACGGGCCAGCATCTGCTCATCGGCCGCTTCCTGCGAACCGGCTTCGGCAGCGGTGATAAACTCATCGTGCTGCGTCGAAACGAGAATGGTATCAATGCCAACGGCGCGATCGTTGTCGTCGTAGCGCACCGTCACTTGACTCTTCGCATCGGGACGAAGATAAGTCATCTCCTTGCCCTCGCGGCGGATGCGCTCGAGCGTGATCATTAAATCCGTGGCCAAGGATAGGGGGCAGCGGCATATAATTGTCGGTCTCGTTGTTGGCATAGCCAAACATCATACCTTGGTCGCCGGCGCCTTGTTCTTCGGGCGACTGGCGGTCTACGCCGCGGTTAATGTCGTCGCTCTGCTCGTGGATGGCACTAAGAATGCCGCACGATTCGCTGTCAAACTTATAATCGGCTTTAGTGTAGCCAATGTGTGCCACCGTATCGCGGACAATGGTCGTAAGGTCGGCCCAAGCGTTAGAACGCACCTCGCCGGCCACGATGACTTGCCCGGTCGTGACCATTGTCTCGCAAGCGACGCGGCTATGCGGGTCAAAAGCCAATAAATTGTCTAAGACGGCGTCTGAGATCTGGTCGGCCACTTTGTCCGGATGGCCTGCCGAAACTGATTCTGATGTGAATAAATAACCCATTTTCCTTCTTTGCTTTTGTAGTGAATAGAATGTTACAGGAACTTGGGGCTGATGTCGTTCTGAAAAAAAAATGAGCGCCTCCTCGGGAGTGGCGCCTACAAGTGTCGGGGCTGCTTCTTGGCAGCATTTCCCGGCATCGTTTTAGCATTTTTTCGAGAGGTTGCAAGCAGCCAAATCTGTCCTCTTTTGCTTTTTTCAGCGGCAAAGTTACGGCTTATCCTGCGAAGTAGCAAACAAACAACGGAAAAGCTTGTGAAAACTTATGTATCCTTGCGATGTGATGCCGGCTTTTCTTGGGGCGTCTTATCGTTTGGTCAATTCTTCGTTGAGGCTTTTTCTATGGGCTTATGATCGGGCTTCGCACTATACGAAAGCGCGACTAACGGCGGCTTCCGCTCTGATAAAAGCTACAGCAAACTCAGTTTGCGCTTAGCCTTTTAAGTATAGATAAGTGTCTATTTCGCGCTCCGCTTGTTGAAACAACAGTTCCAAGTAAGCGGACAAAAATCCCCATAGGAGGAATTAAAATTCGCATAGGCGGAAAAAAGTTCCCAACAAGTGGAGGTAATGCTTTCTGCTTGCAGCGCCGCCGCTTTATTGTTTTGTAAATGTATGAGTCCTACTAAACGAAGAAAACGCAAAGGCAAAAAATATGCGGCAAGGCAGCGATTGAAACAAAGAAAGTCGAGCGGAAATTTGAACTGCGCGAACCGAATAGTGTTTCGGTGTCGTTTTTTCAAATTTCCGCTCGACTTGTTAAGATTTCGAGGCAGCTGTTGCGGCTGATTAAGGGGCGAGGGATGGTGCAGATCGGCCTGCTTGCCCATTGCGCCCTAAATCTTCGTAGATGCCAAGGCTTGCGCGACGGTAAGTTTACCGCTCTACAGGTCTGTCGATAAGAATCGAAGGCCCTGACATAGACGGCAAGGCGGCAAATTCCTCTGCCTCCATTGAGGTGCGCTTCTCTTTCGCTTCGAAGATGCTATCCTTAAATTTGACCTCACGTTTGAGTTTCGTCAAGGCCGCTTTGGCCGCCTTCTGCTGGCTTTCCTTTTTCGAGTAACCGTTGCCTTTCCGGCCTCCAAGCCTTCGAGGCGCACCGTCGTGTAGAAGACGGGGCCGTTGGAAGTATTATTCTCCGTGCGATCCAGTTTGAACTCGGCGCGCAATCGATTCTTTTGGCTCCATTCCAAGAGTTTACTCTTAAAATTCTCTTCCTTTTTCGCCACAGCCTCTAAGTTGATGTGTACACCTAAGATGCGCTTGGCAAAGAAGCGGTAGGCCGCGCGGTAACCTCGGTCCAAATATAAGGCGCCAAAGAAGGCTTCGAAAGCATTGCCGCCAATATTACTATTGTGCGAGGTCGCCCGCATCGAAGTGCGTAGCAGTTTTGAAATACCCGTCTTTTCCGCCAACTGATTCAGCGTGGCCCGCTGTACGATTTTGCTTCGCGTGCCGGTGAGAAAGCCCTCGCGCTTGCGCTCGAAGCGGCGGAAGACAATGTCGCTAACTACCATTTCCAACACGGCATCGCCCAGAAACTCCAGGCGCTCATTGTTGACCGTGCGCCCGTTGCGTCCTTTGTATTCAGAAGAACTGTGGGCGAAGGCAATGCGGTAATATTCGATATCGTGCGGGTAGAAGCCGAGTATGTTGTAGACTTTGCGATAAAGCTCCTTGTCTTTGCGGAAAAGGAGCTTTATGCGGTCAATCCAATTCAGCATCATTGAGCGACATACTTCTTCATAATGCAGCACGCATTATGGCCGCCGAAGCCGAACGTGTTGCTCAAAGCGGCGCGCACGGGGCGCTCTTGCGCTTTGTTAAAGGTGAAGTTGAGGTTGTAGTCGATCTCGGGATCGTTGTCGCCTTCTTCGTGGTTGATGGTCGGCGGCACGATGTCTTCCTTTACAGCCATAGCCACTGCGATAGCTTCTAAACCGCCGGCAGCGCCGAGCAAGTGGCCCGTCATTGACTTCGTCGAACTAATGTTGAGCTTATAGGCCGACTCACCAAAGACGTCGCGGATCGCTTTTACTTCGCTGATGTCGCCCACCGGCGTTGACGTACCGTGCACATTGATGTAGTCAATTTCGTCAGGCTGCATGCCGGCATCTTGCAGTGCGCGCTTCATCACGAGCGTAGCGCCGAGTCCTTCCGGGTGCGAAGCCGTGATGTGGTGCGCGTCAGCCGACATACCCACACCGGCCAGTTCGCAGATAATGTTTGCGCCGCGCGCCAAAGCGTGGTCGAGCGTCTCGAGTACGAGGCAAGCTGCTCCCTCGCCGATAACGAAGCCGTCGCGACTGGCCGAGAAAGGCCTACTTGCGTGCATCGGATCATCATTGCGCGTAGAGAGTGCGTGCATAGCGTTAAAGCCGCCCACGCCGGCCGGCCAGATGCCCGCCTCAGCGCCGCCCGTAACGATTGCGTTTGCTTTGCCTAAACGCAGCAGGTTAAACGCGTCGGCGATGGCGTTAGTTGAACTCGCGCAAGCTGAAGTTGTCGTATAGTTAGGCCCGTGGAATCCATAATCGATGGCAACTTGTCCGGCAGCGATGTCGGCAATCATCTTCGGAATAAAGAAAGGATTAAACTTCGGGCCGTCTTCTTCGTGAAGTGCATAGTTTCCGGCCTCCACTTCGAACGTGTTGATACCGCCGATGCCTACGCCGAGGATCACGCCGATCTCATTCTTGTCGACGGTTTCCAAGTCCATACCGCTGTTTTCTACAGCTTCGCGCGCCGCAATCAGGGCAAATTGTTCGTAGAGGTCCATTTTGCGCGCTGCCTTGCGGTCAATGTATTTCGTGACATCGAAATCTTTTACCTCGCAAGCAAACTGCGTCTTAAATTTCTCAGCATTGAAATGCGTGATAGGGCCTGCGCCGCTCACGCCTTTCTTCATGTTTTCCCACGTTTCGGCCGCCGTGTGTCCAAGTGGCGTAATGGCGCCCACACCGGTGACTACAACTCTATTTAATTCCATTGTTTGATTTTTGAAAAAATGAAATCCGCGCCGCGCATCAAGCTTGGCGGGCATAAAGAACAAAATAAAAGGAATGCTTCTGCCGATTCTTCGGCCGGGAAGATGCATCCGAGTCTGCCCCGAGGTATTAAAGTGACCGGCGATGATCGATCTTGCGAGCCGATCACCTTAATGCCCTGCCATCGTCTTTCTTTCGCTGCGCCTGCAGCGGCGTTTTGCAGTTGTGATGGCTGTGGCGGGTAGCGCTTAGCTTTGCAGTTGTAGGACTCAAAGTCTGTCAGCGCCTGCAGTTTTGTCGGATTTCCCTGATAAAGCAGTAACGTTTAACGTCTTCAGGTCTCTCTCGCCGAAGCGAGCCGCCTGAAAACGTTAAACGTTATCTTATTAAAGAAGCATAGCTTACTTTGTGTGCTCTTCGATATAAGCGATTGCGTCGCCAACGGTGCTGATCTTTTCTGCTTGATCATCGGGAATAGAGATCTTAAACTCTTTCTCGAATTCCATGATCAGTTCTACCGTATCCAAAGAGTCTGCACCGAGATCGTTAGCAAAGCTTGCTTCCGGTTTAACTTCAGCTTCGTCTACGCTGAGCTTATCTACGATGATTGCTTTCACTTTATCTGCTATTTCAGCCATAATCGTGTGTTATTTAGTTGTTAATAATAGATTTCGATTCATCTGAATCGGCTGCAAAAGTAGCCTTATCTCTCAAAACGGACAAATCTTTTGGAAGAAAACTACTAAAAAACTGCACATTTTACACTTCAAAGTGCAGATTTAGGCGCGACTTTGCAATTTTTTCGGCTTTCTGTGCGTCCGCAAAAGCAAGTCTGCAAACAGTTTCGAGCTGTTTGCAGACGCTACCGGCTTTATATCAGATTCAAACGGTTTGGTTTTTCGCCTGCCCCCTCTATATAATATGTCTCTGCTTGCCGCAGTTTTTAGCGGCGAATGTGTTTTTGGCCTTGAGCGATGTAAAATCCCTTGTAGGGTATTGAAATGCGCCGCCCCGCAAGGTCATATGCCACATCTTCGTTCGCCTTTGTCGGCGCGATGGTCGGGCTTTGGAGTCCCGTGCCCGCTTCGCTGAAAGCTTCCATTATAATGGTAGGCGAGCAAACCTTGTTGCGCTCCGTGAAGGCCCCCATATCGTAGCCGCCGTTATAGCCATTGGGCGCTTCGGGCTCCCAATAGAAGACGCCGCGGCAGTCTGCATTTTCCGCCGCACGCCGTAGGAGCAAACTCAATCCGGCTTTGCCTTCCGCCGCACGCGTCACGTTGAAGCCCGTCTCCACAATCATCGTCGGCACGCCAAAAGTGCGCCGCACGAAGGCTATATTCTGCATACAATGATCAATCGCCGCGCTGACATTCTGCTCATTATTATATTTGACCGCCGCATCCGGATAGAGCGACATCCCGACCATATCGAAGCGCGCCCCGTATTGCTTCAGCAAGTTGAGGTTCCATTTATATAAGTCTTGGTTAAAGCCATTGTCGAGGTGCACCAAGACGAGCGCATCGGCAAAGACGCTTTTCACGGCCGCGTAGCCGGCGTCGATGATGCCGGCATATTGCGCCGCCTGCTTCGAGGCGCGGCCCACTTCCCACAGTAAGCCGTCGCTGGTCTCGTTGCCCACTTGCACCCACTTCGGACTCACGCCCGCCGCCTTCAGCGCTTGCAATACGCCGGTCGTATGCTGCTTCACGTCGTCTAAGATTTGCGCATACGTGTGGTTTTTCCACGCGGCGGGGATGTATTGTTTGCTTGGGTCGGCCCAACTATCGCTGTAATGGAAGTCGATCAGCACGTCCATACCCAATTTCTGCGCGCGCAGGGCTTTGTTGACCACGTCTTCCGTGCCGCAAAAACCATCTTGGGGGTTCACCCAGACGCGCAGGCGAATGGCCTGTAAGCCGAGCTCTTTCATCAGTGCGGTGCACTCCCGCGCTTCGCCGCGCGCATTGGCAAAACTGTAGCCCTTGGACTCCATTTCTGTTACCCAACTAATGTCTGCACCTTTGTAGAAGGCGGTTTCTTTCCCCCTTGCGTCGTCTTTGCATTCCTGCCGGTGCGTTTGCGACGCTGCAGCGTAGAGTGGTGCGGCAAGCAGGAGGGCAATGCTGCCGAAAACGATGCGGCGCAGCGTGCTCTGCGCGCGCTTCGTGTAGTCTTTGATGGTAAGTGTCGTCATTTGTTCGTCTTTTTAGTTTAATTATCTTGTATATATCATCTCCCTATTTCGGGGTTCGAGATCGCATTGTCGCCTGCGCGTCGTCTTTGGAGCGTTGCGGGTGGCGTAGGCTTGTGGCGCGCCGGCTGCAGGCCGGTTTGTGGCGGCTAAAAGTGGCGGTTTCATCGTGTTATATGCCGCTTTTTATTCCCTTCCTTCGGCCTGTTTCAGCTTAGAATGCTTGGGGCGGCCCGCTTGCGCTTTTTGTGAGGAAGCAGACTGCGAAGATACAAAATTACGGGTAAAGTAGTGCGTCGGCAGTTTAATCTCTGCACGCGCCGGTGCTGCTTTTTGTCGCTTCCGGCGCAAGATGTAAGCCGAAATTTCAACTTTTTGCACGGATTCATCGCACAATCTGATGCTTACGCCGCGCTTTCGTTTTCGACCATCGTCTTTTATTTTCCTACATTGGCTTTTCCGCTTCCCACCGGTGGAGGCGTGAAGGCGGAGGGTTGATTAACTAAACGGAAAATGGCTGTTATGGACGAAAAAGGGCGCATTTATCGCACACCAAGCTCCGTTCGCCCATCATCAACGTTTGCTTTCGGGATGTGTCATCACGAGCGCAAACCTTTTTTCTCACGAGCGTAAGCCTTTTTTATCGTGAGCGCACACCTTTTTTCTCGTGATGAAAAAAGGATGAAAGGCGATGTCGTGCCGGTTTTGCCCCGATTTGAGGGCCGGCTGTTGGTCTTTTCGGGTTATGAAAGTTTGATGAGGTGAAATGTTAGAGAGACTTATGCTGCGGAAAGTCGGTTGTGCGTTTGGTCAATGGCCTTTTGCGAAGAAAAATGGCCCGATAGCGGGCCACAGATTACGTGCGCCTCGCGCAGCAAGGCGGAAGCATCGAAAATGAGCGGCGCGCCGGCCGCGTATGAAATAGGGTGGCCGCGAGGTTGCTCAATCAAGCATCGGCCGCAGATATTGCCTGACAAGTGGGCGTACGGCTTCGATTTGCTCAAAGAGCGCGTCGACCGTTTCAGCCCGCAGCAATGAAATGCGCTTCTCGCGGAAGTCGGGAATGCCTTTGAAGAGTGGCGTTGCAGCGATATGGCGGCGCACGTGGAGGATGCCGCGATATTCGTCGATGCGGTAGACGCTCTGCACGACTTGCGCTTTGAGCACATCCAGTTTCCAATCGGCCGAAAGCGGCTCGTAGCTGCTCTCAATGGCGTTGACGGGCGTATGATGTTGGTCGTGGACAGCGTCATACATCTCCTTGAAGATCCAAGGCCGACCAAAGGTGGCGCGGCCGACCATGCAGGCATCCACACCATAGTGCTCGAAAGCGCGGCGCACGTCTTCGCCGGTCGTCAAGTCGCCATTGCCGATGATGGGTATGTGTATGCGCGGATTGCGTTTGACTTCGCCGATCAGGCGCCAATCGGCTTCGCCCTTATACATTTGTGCGCGGGTGCGGCCGTGGATGGTTAGTGCACTGATACCGCAATCTTGCAACTGCTCAGCCAGTTCGGTTATGATTTCATGCTCACTATCCCAGCCCAATCTGGTCTTGACGGTGACGGGAATCTTGACGGCATCGACCACGCGGCGGGTAATTTCGAGCATCAGTGGGACGTTTTGCAGCAAACCCGCGCCCGCCCCTTTTCCGGCCACACGCTTCACGGGGCAACCAAAGTTGAGGTCCAATATATCCGGATGCGACGTCTCCTCAACTATCTTCGCCGCCTCTGCCATCGCGTCGGGGAAGCGTCCGTATATTTGTATGGCGACCGGCCGTTCAGCGTCGCTAACCGCCAATTTGTCCAAAGAGCGGCGCACATTGCGCACGAGGGCGTCGGAAGCAACAAATTCGGAGTAAGCCATCGCAGCTCCCATCTGCCGACAAAGCCTGCGGAAGCCGATGTCGGTCACGTCCTCCATCGGTGCAAGCAGTAGCGGGCGCTCGCCCAGATCAACGTTGCCTATTTTCATACCGTTTGTATCGCAGGAGGCGTCTTTCGCAACCAATATTTAAGTAGCAGAACGCCGATAATCAGCAGTAGGGCACCCCAAACTTCGGGATAAGCGTCAAGAAGGACCTTCTCCGATTTGTTAGTCGGGTCGAGGATGCTTATTACCGTACTCAAACCGTTGTTTAGAATGTGTGCTGCCAGACAAATTCGAATGTCTCCGAAGCGATAATACAAGATAGCCAGCACGATGCCTGAACCGATGGCCGGAATCATTTGTGCAAAATTGAGGTGATATAAGCCAAAGACCACGCCGGATACGATGATGGCAACGAGCGGTGAAGTCATGGCCTGCAAACGGCGCTGAAATACTTCGCGGAAAGCAAGTTCTTCGCCAAGAGGACCAAAGACTACGATGGCTAAAATGCCGGCCGGATTGGTTTTCATCTCATTAAAGACAGCTTCTATCCCACCGTCGTTTAAATCAAAACGCATCAAGATGAAGGCTGCAGAAAAGCTGATACAGAGAAAACTCAATAAAGCCGTGGTCGTCAGCGCCGGCGATAATTTGCGCTTGGCGTCGGTGAGCGGATGGCGAGACAGCTGCGTAAGTCTGTAGAAGAAATACAGCGAAAGATTGGAGCAGATCAACGCCAGACCTAACATCGTCGGCATGTGTTCAATCGCGTGCGGATCAAAGGGCTTCCCTTGCAGCAAATCGGGGAGTACGCCGATGAAAAGGAAGACGGCGCCGAAAAAAGCTTGAAAGGCGTAAGGCATAATGAGGGCTACGATCAGCAAGCCTATTTGCATGGTTTTACTGGTTTGCATAGTCATTTAATATATGTAGGGTGTTGTCAGCATCTTGTTGTAATTGGTGGCGCAGGGCTTCGAGGGAATCAAAGCGTTGCTCGTCGCGGAGGCGGCAAACAAAGCGCAAGGTGAGTGCTTCGCCGTATGCGTTGCCCTCAAAACCGAACAGATGGGTCTCAATCGTGACCTTATTGCCGTCGTTAGGGTCGGACGGAAGCCGATGTTAAGCATCGCGGGATAGGTTTTGCCCCTGATTTCTGCAAAAACGGCATAAACGCCGCGCCCGGGCAGACATTTCTGGGGGTCATCCGGCTCCAAGTTGGCCGTAGGAAAACCCAAGTCGCGCCCGATATGATGCCCCTCGACGACGTGCCCTTTCAAATCGTAGCGCCGCCCGAGGGCGGAATTGACGCAGGCGATGTTGCCGGCCTCCAAACAGCGACGAATCAGCGACGAACTAAGGGTTAAGTCGTCGTTTTTATAGGCTTCGGCTTTCAAAACTTCGATGCCGAGCGAGGCGCCCAAGGCTTTGTAGGGCGCAAGGCCGACAAGGCGGTCGGAACCAAAGTGGTGGTCGTAGCCCATTAAGAGTACGCTGACGCCCAACTTGTCGCGCAAAAAATATTGCATAAAGTCCTTAGCCGGTAACTTGGCCAAGGTGGGTGTAAAGTCTAATATGGTGCAGCAATCCATCCCACTTTCTGCGATGAAACCGAGCTTTTCTTCGGTGGTCGTCAGCATTTGCGGACGATAACTGACGTCTAAAACGCGGCGCGGATGAACGGAGAATGTGATAGCCATAGCCCATCCGCCGCGGCGGCGGGCTTCGTCGCGAACTTGTTCGAGCAAGTAGCGGTGGCCCAAGTGCACGCCGTCGAAAAATCCGACTGTGGCAACGATCGGCGTGGCTGAATGAAGCGGCTGCCGAATCGGCTGAGTTTGATCAAAGTCTTTAATAACCAGCATTCGCTTCGTCTTTTAAGCGACCGGCGTCGTCGAAAAGTTGCATCCAACTGCCGTCGGCCGGCGTATTGAAGGCGCGCAGTCCTTCTCGACGCGCGGCTTCGCAATTAGCGGCCGCATCATCAAAAAAGAGGACCTCCTCGGGCCGACAATGGAGCGCTTCGACGGCCTTTTGGAAAATCTCCGGTGCAGGCTTCTCCACGCCCATCTCAAACGAGAGAAAAGTTTCGTCGAAGAAGTCTGAGACGGTGTGGCCCCGTTGTTCGATAAATTCCGTCCGAGCTTTCCCCCAAGAAAGCGGGTTCGTGTTGCTCAAAAGGGCGATGCGGTAGTGGCGCCGCGCCTTCAAAATCAGCTCCAGCCGCTCCTGCGGTAAACGTACCAAAAGCCTGCACCACGCCGCGGCGATCTCGTCGTCGGTAAGATCCGACTTGGTTGACAAGGCGCGCATCTTGCTTAGCATCGTTTCCGTGTTGATCTTGCCGCTTTCGTAGTCGGAAAGAAATCCCGCTTGTCGCGCTGAATCCAAATAAGGACGCAAATCTATCCCGATTTGATCAAAGCCGGCGAGCGTAAGGTCCAAATCCAGGTCGACCAAGACCCCGCCCATATCAAAAAGGAGTACCATATTTATTTATGCGTTTTTAGCGTTTTCATCACAATGTTCGATGCGGTAGAGTTTATCTGAAGGGCGCACGCGCTCAGATATAGGAATTGAAATATGCTGTCCCTTTTCCGCATGATCAACGGGCTGCAAATCGTATCTGATCTCCGTCGCCTCAAAATAAACAGCGCCCGTTGAAGGGCCGACGACAAGAAGTTTGTCGCCTTGCTGATGGCGCCGGCCTCGAGCTTGAACTCCGCCACGCCCAACTTTGAATAATATTTTACGCCCTTGCCGACATAAACTTTCCGCTCTGTGGCTTCCGAGCCGTACTTCTCGCTCCATTCGCCCAACTTCTGACCTAAATAATAGCCATCCCAGAATCCGCGATTAAAAACTGTGGCGAGGCGTTCATCCCATTCGGCCGTTTTTTTCGCAGAGAAGGTTCCGTCGACAACAGCTTCGAGCGCTTCTTTATAACAGCTGACGACGGTCGATACGTATTCCGCACTGCGCGCACGCCCTTCGATTTTGAAAACACGAACGCCCGCTGCATACATTTTATCGATGAATCCGATCGTTTTTAAGTCTTTCGGACTCATAATATACTTGTTGTCCACGTCCAGTTCGACACCGGTTTCGCGGTCGCGGACTGTGTAGCCGCGGCGGCAGACTTGCATACATTCGCCCCGGTTCGCACTGCGGCCGAGATTGTCCAAAGACAGATAACATTTGCCGCTGATTGCCATACACAAAGCCCCGTGGCAGAACATTTCGATGCGAATCCGTTCGCCCGAGGGGCCGCAGAGGTTTTCTGCGACAATCCGGTCGTGGATTTCCCTTCACCTGCTCTAAATTTAGCTCCCGCGCCAAGACCACAACGTCCGCATAATGCGCATAAAACTTCAAGGCATCGATGTTCGAAATGTTCAATTGCGTCGATAGATGCACCTCTTGCCCGATTTCCCGGCAGTAAGTCAAGACGGCCACGTCCGCCGCAATGACCGCCGAGATCGAAGCCGCCTTTGCCGCATCGCAAATCTCGTGCATCAGCGCCAAATCTTCGCCATATATAATTGTGTTAACCGTCAAGTAAGTCTTAACGCCGCGCGCCTCACACGTCGAAGCAATCTCTTTCAAGTCGTCTATCGTGAAGCGATTGGCCGAATGAGCGCGCATATTCAGCGCCTCTATGCCGAAGTAGATCGAATCTGCGCCGGCTTGCAAGGCGGCCGCCAGACTCTCGCGTGAGCCTACGGGCGCCATTATCTCATAATCTTTCTGCATCGTCTTTCTGCTTAATTTTTGAGGGCCGATCAGCAGCCTTCACTTACGGGATACACGAGGTTGCGTGCCGTTATTTCTTCGAGCGTTTCCTCTACATATTTACGTGCTTCAGCGCGAGCGCCGTCTAAGTCGTGCAATTGCCAATTGCCGCAGTCTTTCGCGTTAGCCCCCGGTATTTCGTCGTCAAAATCTGCCACGAACGCAAAACCGCGGCGCAGCAAGTCGACCATATCCTTCGAACTCAAATCGCCGCGCACCAACAAATAAAAACCCGTAAGGCAACCCATCGGGCCCCAATAAATGATTCGATCGCGCCATTCCGCATCATTGCGCAAGAAAGTAGCCATCAAGTGTTCGATGGTGTGCGCTGCGGCCGGCGTCATCACCGGTTCAGCGTTGGGGCGCTTGAGGCGTACATCGAACGTCGTAATTACTTCTACGCCCACACGGTCTTTGCGCGAAACGTATATGCCGCGCTCCAAGCGCGTATGATCTATCGTAAAGCTGGGTATCTTCTGCATCTCTTTTTTACAATTTTCGGCAGCACCCGAAGGCGTTGCCGTGCTATTTTTGTGCAAAAATACAATTTGAAGTACAAACAAAAAAGCGCAATAGTCTGTTTTTCATCTCCGCTTGTCGTATCTTTGCAGCCGATACCCCATAATAAAAACCACGTGATTGTAGATATTGTTTTCATCGTCCTTGGAATGGTTGCCGTCGTTTGGGGCGCCGACCGCTTTACTGACGGCGCGAGCTCCATTGCCACGCGTCTCAATGTGCCGCAAATCATTATTGGCCTCACGGTCGTAGCCTTTGGCACCTCGCTGCCCGAGTTTTGCGTCAGTTTTGTTTCAGCCCTCAAGGGGGACGCCCGGATTAGCCGTTGGCAATGTCGTGGGTAGCAATATCTTCAATTCGCTTTTGATCGTCGGCGCTACGGCTGCTATCTCCCCAATGCTGATGCGGCCCTCATTAGTGAAGCGCGATATGCCCATGTTGTTTGGCATTTCACTCATCTTCCTCCTCCTCGTGTGGGACGGCTTCTTGTCGCGCATCGACAGCTTGCTGCTCTTACTCATCTTTGTGGCCTATATGGGGCAGGCTATTCGCCAAGCCAAAGTCGGAGAGGCCGAAGGCAACGCACCGCCGCGCTATGGCCGTTGGGGAAGTTGGCTTTTTGTCATTGTCGGACTGGCTTGCTTGATCGTAGGTAGTAATATCTTCGTCAGTGGTGCTTCCGGCGTAGCCCACAGGTTGCACGTCTCTGAAGCCGTCATTGGTTTGACTATCGTCGCAGGCGGCACGTCGCTCCCCGAGTTGGCCACCAGCATCATTGCCGCGCGAAAGGGACAAACGGACATCGCCCTTGGCAACGTCATTGGCAGTAATTTGTTTAACATCCTCTTTATTCTCGGTGCGACGGGCGCTGTTTCGCCCATGTATTTAGTGGTGTGACGATGATCGACTTTGCTGTGCTGATCGGCAGTACGGTATTGTTGTGGTGCTTCTCGGCTACGAAACTCCGCCTCGACCGTTGGGAGGGCGTTACGCTCTTAATCGTTTTCGTAGGTTACATGAGCTGGCTCATCTATTCGGCCTAAAGCCGCGCAGGCGGCCTTTGCAAGGCCCCGAAGGCTTGCTCTCTTTTTCGTAGCTTCGGCCGGTAAAGGCTTCCGTCTCATTTGCCGACCATAAAATACAGACAATCGGTCCTCTTTGCCGGACAATGCAAGGCAAACGGGCCGATTTTTTCGTCTCCATACACCACGCAAATCTCCCCGCGGCCCACTTGCGCCGTGTACGCTCACGAGCGTACATTCGTTTCATCACGAGCGTAGACCTTTTTCATCACGAGCGTAAACCTTTTTTATCGTGAGCGCAAGCGGCGATTTCTTGCTTTTGTTGGTTATAAGTTTGATTATAAGGTGCTTTTATGTGGATTCAGATGGCGGTAGACGAGACTTGTGGATGCCGAAGCGCCCGCTTGTCGGGTCGTTGAGGGCTTGCGCGTGTAGTATGCTCTTTCTTCTCCTTGGTGTGGCGTTCTTAAAGGGCGCAGTGCGGGAGAAACGGGGTGAAAAAGGGTGGGGAAGGGTTGGTAATCAGTAGCTACGCAAGCTGCTGAAGCGATAGAAAGTAAACTTTCTGCTTGTTTCTACTCGCTACTTGCACTATCTTTGCATAAGATAGGCGGCGTCTCGGCAATTAAGCAGGCTTTATGGCGCTTGACTTGCACTATCCGAATAAAAAGAAATACAATCAGACTTATGAAGTTTGCACTAATAGGCTATGGAAAAATGGGGCGGATGATCGAACAGATCGCGCTCAGCAGAGGTCACGAGATCGTTTGCACCATAGATGTAGATAATCGAGAAAATTTCAGTACGGAGGCTTTCCGCTCTGCGGACGTTGCCATCGAATTTACAACGCCGACGGCGGCTTACGACAACTATGTGCGCGCTTTCCAAGAAGGCGTGAAGGTTGTGAGTGGATCTACGGGTTGGCAACGGGAACATCAGGATGACGTGATGCGACTGATTGATCAAGGAAATACGCTCTTCTGGGCGTCAAACTTTTCCGTGGGGGTGGCGCTCTTTAGTGCGGTCAACCGCTATCTGGCCGCGCTGATGAATAAGTTTGAGGCCTACGACGTGCGTATGGAGGAAACCCACCACGTGCACAAGCTGGACGCACCGAGTGGGACGGCCATCACGCTGGCCGAAGACTTGCTCCAACGCCTCGACCGCAAGCACCGTTGGGTGTTGAACGAATTTCATAAAGCTGACGGCAGCGTGGAGCGGCAGCAGCACTTGGCGCCCGATACGCTGGCCGTAGACGCTTACCGGCGCGATGAAGTGCCCGGCACGCATACGATTGTCTACGATTCGCCGGCCGACAGCATCCGCATTACGCACGAAGCCCACAGCAGAGAAGGCTTTGCGCTCGGCGCAGTAATGGCGGCTGAATATACGGCCCGACATACGGGTTTGCTAACGATGAAAGACCTCTTTGATTTTTAACACAAATAGTACGAAAATACGATGAAACCGACAAAAAAAGCCCTCATTAAGTGTGTCGTTTATACGCTGCTCTACCTGCTCTTCCTGTATTGGGTGGAGAGTTTTTGGGGCTTGCTCGTCCTGCCTTTGATCTTCGACGCTTACATTACGAAGCGCATCAAATGGGGCTGGTGGAAGGAACTGAAAAATACGACGGCGCGCAAAGCTATGGGCTGGGTCGACGCGATCGTCTTTGCCTTGGTGGCCGTTTACTTTCTCAATCAATTTTTCTTTCAGAACTTCGTCATCCCTTCTTCTTCTTTGAGAAGACGATGCTCACGGGCGATTATCTTTTAGTAAGTAAGCTTTCTTACGGACCGCGCATTCCGCAGACCCCACTCTCGATGCCGCTGGTGCAACATACGCTGCCGGTGCTCAATTGTCAGAGTTACATCAATTATCCCCATTGGGATTATCGGCGCGTGAAGGGCTTCGGACGCCCTGAACTGAACGACATCGTCGTATTCAATTATCCCTCGGGCGATACCGTGGCGGCCAATGCGCAGGATCAGGACTTCTATCGCTTGGTTTACCAGATCGGCGACCAACTGCTGACGCAACAGGGCGCTATGTCGCAACCTTTTTCGGCAACAATCAACGGCGGGCAGACGTATGAGACACAGCAGGCGGCCTTTCGTCGCATCTATGCGGCCGGACGCGCCTTTATGGAGATGAATCAAGGCGAGACGGGACGCATTTTGTCGAGACCCGTCGACCGCAGAGAGAATTACGTGAAGCGCTGCGTCGGACTTCCGGGGCAAATGTTGCAAATTCGCCAAGGCCGTATCTACCTTGATGGCAAGGAAAATCCGCTTCCCGAAGAGGTACAATTCTGCTACGAGGTGCAATTTAAGATGTTGCCGGCCGAAGATGAACGCAAGGACTTGGGTATTACGAACGAAGACCTTTCGCAACCCGTACCTGAGAAGCAGTTGGCTTATTATATGCCGCTGACAAAAAGAGTGGTCGACTATTTCCGTCAACACAAAGAACTCGTAGCCTCGATTCGCCCCTTCGAACCTAAAGTAGATTGGCTCTATCCGCAAAACATGGTGAAGCGCTGGACGCCTTCCAATTACGGGCCGCTGTGGATTCCGAAAAAAGGCGCAAGCCTCAAGCTTACGCTCTACAACCTGCCGATCTATGAACGCCCCATTCGCGTCTACGAAGGTAATGATTTGCAGGTGAAAAATGGGAAAATCTACATCAACGGTAAGCAGACGGATACGTATCGCTTTAAGATGGACTACTATTGGATGATGGGCGATAACCGCGACAACTCTGCCGATTCGCGCTTCTGGGGTTTCGTGCCCGAAGACCACATCGTCGGGAAGCCGCTCCTCGTTTGGCTCTCGCTCGATAAGGATTATGGACTCTTCGATGGGAAGATTCGATGGAATAGAATATTGAAGAACGTCTCGAAGATCCATTGATGGAAAATCAAGAGCACGACTTACACCAAAATATAAAAGGGCGGCCGCTTACCCGTGAAGCCGCCCTTTTATCGTCGCTATACTTGGGGCCGGTACAGTACTATTCCAAACTCTATGCTTGCGATGCTGTCATCGAAGATCGCGGCGAGCACTTTGAAAAGCAGAGTTTCCGCAATCGTATGTGCATTGCCGCCGCCGACGGACCGCTCGAACTGACCATCCCGATTGTCAGAGACGGCCGTATGCGGCAGCCGATGCGCGAAGTGCGCATCAGCGACCACGGCCGCTGGCAACATCTGCACTGGACGGCCTTGGTTTCGGCTTATGAAAACAGTCCTTATTTTGAATATTACGCAGATGATTTTCGCCCCTTCTATGAAAAACCTTTTCATTATTTGGTCGACTTCAACGCAGGTTTGCAGCAGACGGTCTGCGACTTGCTCCAAATCTCTCCGAAGCGCGAGGTGGCGGATCATTATATAGATATTGTCCCGCCCGATTGCGTTGACTATCGCGCCTTGATTCATCCGAAACGCTCTTGGACTGAAGATCCGCATTTTCGTCCGGCACCTTATTATCAGGTATTCCAAGACAGGTTGGGCTTTCTGCCGAATCTGAGCATCGTAGACCTGCTGTTTACGATGGGACCTGAGGCTCGTTTGATCTTGCGCGCTTCTTTTTGCGCCGACAAAGCTTCTCAACGTACTTAAATCTTGACGCTGCGCGGGCGGAATTCTTCTTCGCGGGGCCCTTTTTCGGCTTTTCGCAGCGGTTCTGCAAGCGAAAGGTTGCTAATAAGCGCTCAAAACTTTTTAGTAAGATGTTGTGGGGGAAATATTTACAACATTCTTTGCACAGATAAGCGTATTTTTCATTTTTAATCTGTAAATTTACACCGTTTCTTTAATCATAACCATTATGAGAGCATACAAAACCTTACTTCTCCTCTCTTTTTGCGTGCCTTTTCTTGCGGCACTTTTTCCCTCAGTGGCTCTTGCCCAGTCCTCTAACAGCGTAACGCTTACCACGCGGCGCGAGATCGGTCACGAACTTGGCCTGCGCTTGAAAGGCGACCGCGAGACGTTTAGCTTTGAAGGCTTGGACGACGTCTGGGAAGACGAAGGCGTGTTTATCGGAAAGATAAGTTCGCAGAAAATTACCGTCAAAGGCGAATTTAAAAGTTTCAACTGCACCGAGTGCGATGTGGACAGCTTTGTAATCAACGAGGCGCCAACCTTAGAGACTTTGATTCTCGACAAAAACAACCTGCAAAAAATCGACTTGAAGAAGTGCGATAAATTGACGTGGTTAAGTCTTATTCAAAATTACTTTACAGAACTTGACTTGCGCGAGAACCCGACGCTCAAGCGACTCTATTGTTCGTTCAACCAATTGGCGAAATTAGACATTTCTCAGAATGGCTTGCTTTACCTATTTGATTGCTCCAACAACAACCTCGATACGCTCGACATTCGTCCGCTGAAGAACTTGTGGTATCTCTATTGTATGCAAAACAACTTGCGCCAATTGTACCTCCCCAGCGACGGGCAACTGAAGAGTCTGCATTGCTATAACAACAAAATCAAGTACAGCAATATGACGCAAATGATGAACGACCTGCCTAACCGCAAGGGCACAAGTTATTCTTGCCGTGTAGCCGTGTTTGATGACAATGCCGATCAAGTTGAGAAAAACCGCTGCCTGGATAGCGATGTTGCGATTGCCACCGATAAGAATTGGAGCGTAATCACGGCTAAAGGTTCTCCCTATGCCGGTATAACTCCACCCGATCCTACTTTGATTGTGAATCTCACCACCGAGCGTGAAATTGGTGATACTTTGCGTCTGACTTTCGATGCTGACGATGAGCCGATACTTGAAGGGCTTTCTATGCTCGACTATGTCAACAACCAACAGATCGACTGCCGCGTAACAGCTAATGAGATTAAAGTGAGCGGCGTTATTCGCGACTTGCGTGCCGACAGTTGCAGCTTGAAGACGATCGACTTTGAGCGCGCTGACAAGTTGCAACAACTGCGTTGCAAGGGCAATAAGTTGCAGCAAATGGATCTGACGGCTTGTAAGCACCTCACTTATCTTAATTGCGAGGACAACGCATTAGAGACGCTGACGCTTTATTCCGGCGTGCAGCTCGATACATTGCGCTGTGCCGGCAATCGCTTGAGCGCGTTGAAGACTGAGGCCGATACGACTTTGCGTTACCTCGATTGCAGCCGTAACCAGCTTGAAACGCTTCAATTAGGCTCACATCCTAATCTCACTTACCTTAACTTCTCAGAGAATAAGCTCAATGGCTTCACGCTGAAGGCTGATAGCTGCGCGGCCTTGACCGACATCATCGCTTATGGCAACCACTTCAGTGCCGAGGCAACGCACAAATTTATGAGCAGCTTGCCCGAATATGAGAAGAAAGACGGCCATCAGTTGATTTGGGTCGATTCTGAAGCTTATACACCCGAAGAAATGAATGCTTATGCACAAGAAGACCTCGACGCAGCACACGCAAAGGGTTGGGAAGTGTATGATAACAAGGGTGGAAAGCCTGAGATTTTAGTTGTTACCGGCTTGCACAATATTGCCGCAGGGGCAGCAAGCGCTTGGCAATTGCAAGTTACCGGCGAAGGTATACAAATCAGTGGTGCTCCTGCGCGCGCTACTTACCGCTTGAGCGATGAAGCCGGACGCTTACTGCAAAGCGGCTGTACAGATGCTAACGGAAAAGCAAATGTAGCGTTCAAGGCCAACAAAGCGCGCGTTTATATCTTGACTGTAGGCGGCGAAAGTCTTAAGTTTATGATGTAATAAATAGCAACTCTGTAACCCTTTATATATTTATTTATGTAGTGTCGCCGCTCCTGTCGTTGAAGATAGGAGCGGCGATCTTTTTTTGTTATTGACAAGAAGAGAAACAAGCTCGCGGTGCGCCCACAATCCGTGGGCTTCCGTTATCTTTGCACCTGTCTGCTGTGTTACCATCTTTGAAAGCTGTGCGGTGCGTGGTGCAAGAGAACCGTCGGCTTGATCCCATTCTATTATATGATATCCCAATACGGTTTAAGCAAGGCTTTACATTCGGCTGTCACATAGTGTACGCATCCCTCCTCGGCTTTTGTTTTAGGACGAAAGGTATAGTGTTTCATGATATAGGCTTTCGAGCAAAGTTTTGTTTAGTCCGCAAGGGAATATATAAAGTCCTATGCACGCGAAAAGGCTGAAAAGTTTAGGCTGAACTTAACTTTCCGGACACAGTCAGGCGAATATTTAGTGTCTCTACGTGTAGAGACGATTGTCTCAACGCGTAGAGACGCCGGTCTCAACAAGTAGAGGCAATAGTATCTACACGTAGAGACACCAATTGACAGCTTAGAAAGTAAATGAGCATTACTGAGATTGCGGACACTTTAAGTTCAAGGCACGCATTGACCCTTTTTCGGATCGACGAAGCAGTTGTGGGACTTGTATGTTGGTATAATAAATCCATCGGTATTCTTTATATGTGTCCTTGATAAAGCCTTATGTAGAACTCAGGTATATAATGATTTAGCAAATGAACGAACAGAATCACCTCGATAGGTTTCGCCAATCTTCTACGCCCGACTTGCAAGCGGCGGCCGAAGCCGGTGATGCGCTTGCGCAACGCGTTTTGGGTGAACGCTACGTCACCTTCGACGAGATTATTCCGCCGCAAGACGGCGAAGATCAGTTTTTGCCCACATTGCGGGCGGCTGAGCGATGGCTGACGCTTGCGGCAGAGCAAGGCGATACAATGGCTATGCGCGAACTGGGCGATTTGCATAGTGGACTCTTAGGCGAGCAGGGTAACATCCAGACGGCGTGGCAATGGTATGAGCGGGCAGCTGCTGCCGGCGATGCCGCCGCACAAAACAGACTCGGCATACTTTGCGAGAATGGAATGGGGCGGCCGCGCGATTATGCAGCCGCGGCTCATTGGTATGAGTTGGCGGCCGCGAGCGGAGAGACCTTGGCGCGCTTTAATCTCGCCTTGTTGCTCAGCACCGGCCGCGGCGTACAGCAAGACGGCGAACGCGCTTGCAACTCTTGGCCGAAGTAGCCGCTACGGGCGATGGAATGGGCGATTATTATATGGCCGAGTTGTTAGAAAAGGGCCGCGGCGTAGCGCGCGATCTGCCCGCTGCCATTCGCCATTATGAAGCTGCTCGTGCGAAAGGCGTGGAAGAAGCCGTCTATGCTTTGGGGCGCCTTTATTTTGCAGAAGGGCAATTTACGGTTGCGCGCCCCTATCTTGAAGCCGCTCTCGGCTTAGGCGGGAACCTCACGCGTCAGGCCGACCGCCTCTTACAGCAAATGCCGCCTGCCGACTGAGGCATATATATATGGTGTAGACCGCTTGGCCATCCGCACTATTCTTTCAAGCGGCTGAGGAATATAGCTGCTTTTTCGTTGGTTTTTAGGACTAACATAGACAGCGAATATTATCGTCCGGCCTCTCCGCCGTCGGCGAAGCTCTTCGGCTAACGCCGGAAAGCAGATATGCGGCACGTCAGTGCCATTACGCGTCATAAGTTTACCGTTTATTATTACTATGACGTGCGGCGCTCCCCATTTTTGCTTCCAAGTAGCAAATAGTGCAAGTCTACTTGGTAAAAAGCACTTATAAGTGCGAAAAAATGCGCAGTTCCATTTGACCTATCCGTGAGAATTAGCTAATTTTGGCCGCGAAACTATATTCATTCATTATAATAACAACCAGATGAGACACTTAAAGTTTGCCTTGTGGGTCATCGTTGCCGCTTTCGCTTCGTCTTGGCAGGCATCGGCCCAGGCTACGCAGCCACTCCCCAAGGACGCTGCGGTTAAGATGGGTACATTACCCAATGGCTTGACGTACTATGTGCGCAAAAACAGCCTACCGGAAAAACAAGCCTTTTTCTATATCGTACAGAAAGTTGGCTCAGTGCAAGAGAACGAGTCGCAGCGCGGCTTGGCGCACTTCTTGGAGCATATGTGCTTCAATGGTACGACCAATTTCCCCGGCAATGGCGTGATCGAAGCCTGCGAGCGTTTCGGCGTAAAGTTTGGCGAGAACATCAACGCCTATACGTCGACTGACGAGACCGTTTACAATATCGACAACGTTCCCGCTACGGCCGAAAATATTGAGACGTGCTTGAAGATTTTGCACGACTGGTCTAACAGTTTGCTGCTCGAGCCGGACGAGATTCAGAAAGAGCGCGGCGTGATTCACGAAGAGTGGCGTATGCGCAGTTCAGCTCAGCAACGCATTCTGAATAACAACTTAGAAAAACTCTATCCGGGCAGTCGCTATGCACGTCGTATGCCGATCGGCTTGATGAGCGTCGTAGACAATTTCCCGCCCGACACGCTTCGCGCTTACTACCACAAATGGTATCGCCCGAATCTGCAGGCAGTAGTTGTTGTAGGCGATATCGATGCGGATCAGATCGTAGCTAAAATCAAAGAAATCTTCAGCCCGATCCAAAACCCGAAGAACGAGGCGAAGTATGAAGACTATCCTGTGCCTTCTACGATGAAGCCTATCTATGTTGTCGACAAAGATAAGGAGCAAGGCCAAGCCGTTATTCAGGCTATGTTCAAGCACGATCCGATGCCGAAAGAATATCGCAATACGGCGGCTTATATAATTACTGACGGACTCACGGAGATCATGACAAGTGCGCTTAACGCACGCCTCAATGAGTTATCGCAAAGTCCCGATTGCCCCTTCGTAGGTGCTTATGTCAACGACGGCAACTTCCTCATCAGTAAAACGATGAATGCCTTTACGCTCATCGTTGTGCCGAAGCCGGGTAAGGACACAGAGGCCTTCCGCGTAGCCTTTGAAGAGTTGCAACGTGCACGCCAATTTGGCTTGACGGCAACAGAAATCGATCGTGCTTACAATGAGATGGTCAGCCAGTTTGAGCGCATTTACAACAACCGCGATAAGCAACGCAGCCCTTATTTCATTCAACAGTATGTACGCAATTTCCTCGATGGCACGCCGATGATGTCTATCGAAGATAGCTACAACTTTATGAAGATGGTTGGTCAGCAACTGAAGCAGGCCGGTGCGCTTACTGAGGGTTGCAATAGCATCTTGAAAGAATATACGGCTTCTACTGACAGCAACTTCGTTGTGCTCGCTATGTGTCCGGATAAGGCCGGCATAGCTGTGCCTACTGAAGCGCAGTTGGCTGACGCTGTGAAAGCTGCACTTAGTGCAAAACTGACGGCTTACGTTGACAACGTTAAGAACGAACCGCTCATCACGAAGCTTCCTAAGAAGGGAAAGATTGTAAAGACTGAAAAATCCGACTTTGGCTATACTTGCTGGACGCTTTCCAACGGCGCAAAGGTTTACTATCGTCACACGGACTTCAATGAAAGTCAAGTCTTGATGCAGGCTCGCAGTTTTGGTGGCTTGTCTTATGCAAAGGTTAACTCTAAGGCTGACCTCTTCAATGTGCGCAATGCGTCTACATTCATTGAGCAATGTGGTCTCGGCAGCTTCTCTGCAACCGAACTTGATAAGGCTTTGGCCGGCAAACAGGCTTCAGTAAGCGCTTCGATCGACCGCGAAACGGAAGGACTCGATGGCAATGCTACGCCGAAAGATCTCCGCACGCTCTTCGAATTGACTTACCTCAAGTTTACCAACCCCGGTAGCGACCGCAAGGCGTTCAACAACGCTGTTGAGTCTATGAAGACGCAGCTCGCTAACGTTGAGGCTGTGCCCGAAATGGCTTTCAGCGACTCAGTATCGTCTACGATCTACAATCACGATCCCCGCGTGAAGATCTATAAGTCTGCCGACTATGATATGGCTAACTTCGACCAGATGCGCGCCTTCTATCGCGAGCGTTTCAAGTCGCCTTCTGACTTCAACTTCTATTTCACCGGCAACTTCAATGTAGATTCGCTCAAGCAATTTGCTGAAATCTATTTGGCTTCTATTCCTTCAGCAGGCAAGCGCGAAGTACTCAAAGATTACGGTCTCCACAAGGCTACCGGCATCGTAGACAATCGCTTCACGCGTGCAATGGAGACGCCGAAGGGCAACATCATTCAGGTTATCTGGGGTGAAAATCCTTACTCGATGAAAGAATCGGCTACGGTTGACGCCCTCGGCGACGTGCTTACGCAACGTTACCTGAAGAGCATCCGCGAAGAAGGCTCTATGGCTTACAGTGTAGGTGCACAAGGAGAGGCTTCTTACGGTTCGAAAGAAGAATATCTGATCTACGTATCCTGCCCCGTGAAGCCGGCTAAGGCTGATTCCGCTCTCTATCTCATCGACTTGGGATTGAAAGAAGTGGCTAAAGATGGTTGCACGAAAGAAGAATTGGATAAAATCAAGCAGTTTAATCTTAAGAACTATGCCGACAACCAGAAGGTCAACAGCTATTGGGCTAGCTTGATCCGCAGCAAAACGCTTTGGAATAAAGACCTCCATACGGGTTATGAAGCTGTTATCAATGGCTTGTCTTCTGATGATCTTAAGAACTTCGTGAACAATGTTGTTCTGAAAAAGCTCAATCGTCTTACGATTACGATGCTTCCGGCATCTCTTAAAGAATAAGGATTGCCGATCATTTCAGCTTCAGTCCTAACGATAAACGACTGATCCGCTGATTTTCCTATAAAGCTACGGCCCGCCTGCAACCAAAGCAGGCGGACCGTAAGCGTATTAAGTCATTTCTCACCAAGCGCCTTTACATGGCTGTGCGGGTGTTTTTCGCGCCGCAACCTCTTATGGGTGGTCTTCGCAGGTTAGCGCACGCGGACATTGGCGTGTTTTTTAAAGACCAACCCTAAGGGGTTGACAATTTTACTATGCTCCGAGGCAGCGTTGACGCTTTGCGTCAACACTGCCCTACCAAAAGACTAACCCCGATGGGGTTATTTGTGAACGAAAGTGCGCGATAGTTGACGATTTTAGGCGTGCAAATGTTAGCCTCATATTTATTTATGTCAAAGGTAACACAAAATTAAACCGACAAAACTACACCCTCAAAAACACCCCCTTAGGGTTGGTCCTTTGGCAGGGCAGGGTTAAGATGCGAAGCGGCTTAACCCTGCCTAAGTCCAGCGCGAAGTGCAACCCCTTAGGGTTGGTCTTTATTTACGACTGCATTTCGCCGATTATATATGCTAATAAATCAATTTGCCAAAGCTCACCCCCGCAAAACAACCCCTTATGGTTGGTCGTTTACGCTTTCTTCCGGCAGACATTCGTTTGTTTTGAAAGACCAACCCTAAGGGGGTGTCAACTTTACTATGTTCCGAGGCAGCGTTGACGCTGTGCATCAACACTGCCCTACCAAAAGGCCAATCCTAAGGGGTTATTTGTGACGGACGACGCGCGATAGTTGGCGATTTTAGGCGGGCAATTTTTAGTCGCATATTTATATTATATCAAATGTAATACCAAACAAAACCGCCAATGCCCGCGCCCGCACCACAACCCCCTAGGGTTGGCCTTTTGGCAGGGCAGGGTTAAGGTGCGGAGCGACTTAACCCTGCCGCAACGCGCCGCCAAGTGCAACCCCTTAGGGTTGGTCTTTCAAAACCGTCCGCATATAGGCGTGTAAATACACAGATAAACTCAAACCACCAAAGCTCATCCCCGCAACACAAGCCCTTAGGCTTGGTCTTTTGACAGGGCAGGCGTTGGAGCGAAGCGACAACCCTGCCATAGTTCGCCGCAAAAGTGCAACCCCTTAGGGTTGGTCATTCAAAATCATCCGTATATAGCCGTTTGAACATGCTGATAAATCAAACCGCCAAAGCCCACTCCCGCACCACAAGCCCCTAGGGTTGGCCTTTTGGCAGGGCAGGGTTAAGGTGCGGAGCGACTTAACCCTGCCGCAACGCGCCGCCAAGTGCAACCCCTTAGGGTTGGTCTTTCAAAACCGTCCGCATATAGGCGTGTAAATACACAGATAAACTCAAACCACCAAAGCTCATCCCCGCAACACAAGCCCTTAGGCTTGGTCTTTTGACAGGGCAGGCGTTGGAGCGAAGCGACAACCCTGCCATAGTTCGCCGCAAAAGTGCAACCCCTTAGGGTTGGTCATTCAAAATCATCCGTATATAGCCGTTTGAACATGCTGATAAATCAAACCGCCAAAGCCCACTCCCGCACCACAAGCCCTTAGGCTTGGTCTTTTGGCAGGGCAGGCGTTGGAGCGAAGCGACAACCCTGCCACGATGCGCCGCAAAATGCAACCCCTTAGGGTTGGTCTTTCAAAATGTTCGCTAATAGCCGTTTGAACATGCTGATAAATTAAACCACCAAAGCCCATCCCCGCAATACAAGCCCTTAGGCTTGGTCTTTCAAATCGGCCGCTGATTAGCTTATAATCAAGCGATTATTGCGCGTTTTGTCGGCTCGTCGGAAATGCTTACCTTTGCATACGCAAGGGCGAGGAGCGCTCTTGGTTCAATTATTCACCAATTAAATCTATACCACAATGATTAAATTCGTTATCAGAGCGAAGAAAAATCCGCTCAGAGAGATCAAGTGAAATTTTATCCGCAGATGGCGCCGGGTGTGCCCGTGATGCTACGTACGATTGTCGGGCGCATCGAGAAGCGTTCGGGCGTATCTTCTGCCTCCGTCAAGGCGGTGTTGGATGCCCCTGCAATATGAGGTTCTCCAAACACTCTCCGATGGTAATTCGGTTCGCTTAGGTGATCTCGGTTCTTTTCGCCTGACGATGCACGGCGAGGGCGTAACGACGGCGAAAGAGGCAAAGGAAAAAGGTGCAAATCTCATTAAGCGCGTAAGCGTGAGGTTTACGAAAAGCAGTACGATGCGTATGGCTCTCGACAAGCGCAACTTAATCTTCGGTGCGCAGGACGATATCCGGAATGCGAAGTAGTTGATGATTAAGGCACAGCTTAGTGCCGGCAGAAAATTACATTTAGGAAAGGCCGCGTTTTCAACCGATGAAAGCGCGGTTTTTTCGTACCTTATCGAAAAAGTGTTGTTTTTCGCGTGCGCGGGGATAGGGATAGTTCAAACTTTCACCTATGATCGGAAAAATTGTCTTAGGTGAAAGTTGAAACGATCTTATGGGAGAATTAAAATTGTCTTATAGGAGAGTTTCAACGATCATAGGTGAAAGTTTCGTGAGGGTGCGGAGACGAGTGGATCAGGGTGCATAAGGCGGTGTTGTTTTGTAGCTGAATCTTCGATGAAACCGTTCTTTTTTGAACATTTCCTCCGTTTTTACATTACTTTTTTACACGTTCCCGTAAAAGCATGAAGTGCCCTTTACTCATAAATCAGCGTGTTTTTGAAAGACCAACCCTAAGGGGTTGTCATTGAACAGATGTTTCGTGACAGCGTTGACGCTTTGCGTCAACACTGCTCTGCCAAAAGACCAAGCCTAAGGGCTTGTGGTGCGGGTGTAAGCTTTGTCGATATGCCTTATCAGCATATTCAAACGACTATTAGCAGGCGTTTTAAAAGACTAACCCTAAGGAGTTGTAAAGGATATATATGTTAACGTGAGTTCGATGAATTACAAGTGTCTATAGATTTGGTGATTAGCGAAATTTGTTGTAATTTTAAGGTGCTGATATACATAGAATTACAAACAAAAATCGCTATGATCACCAAAGCCAAAGTTTTTCACTTCGTTCAAGGAAACTCCTGAAATATTTTGTATGGCAGACGACTTCTGCAAGTTTTTTGATGCAATGACGGCAAAATATACGCTAAAACCTGCCGGAAAAAGAAAATATCATCGAAGTTCCACGATGTCAAAGGCAGAAGTCATGCTGATAACGATTCTTTTCCACGACTCCGGTTATCGCTGCTTTAAACATTTCTATCTTGAAAAAGTATGCAAGCATCTTCGCCATCTGTTTCCCAATGTTGTTTCTTATAACCGTTTAGTAGAATTGGAAAGGGAGGTAGTCGTACCCTTAAGCTTGTTTATCAAGAAGGTCCTCTTGGGCAAATGCACGGGTATAAGCTTTGTTGACAGTACACCATTGCGTGTCTGCAAAAACCAGAGAATACATATTCACAAAGTTTTCAAAGGCATAGCCCCAAGAGGAAAATGCTCTATGGGTTGGTTTTTCGGTTTCAAATTGCATTTGATTTGCAATGAGAAAGGAGAACTTCTCAACTTTATGATAACGCCGGGAGATGTTGATGATCGTAAGCCTTTGGAGTACAAGGCATTCATAGATTTTATATATGGTAAGCTGGTCGGTGATAAAGGGTACATCGGCAAGAACCTCTTTCAAAGGTTTTTCGTTGACGGAATACAGCTTATTACCAAGTTGAAAAGTAACATGAAAGGAGCATTAATGAAGGTTTCTGACAAGCTGTTACTCAGAAAAAGAGCCATTATAGAAACTGTGAATGATGAACTTAAAAACATCGCACAGGTAGAGCACTCCAGGCATAGATGCTTTGACAATTTCATCGTCAACTTATTAGGGGCTATTGCTGCCTATTGCCTGTTTCCAAAGAAGCCGTGCATCAATCTGCAAAGGACTATTGATACACAGCTTGCTTTGTTCTGAATTCGTCGAACTCACGTTATAATAATGACTTACAGAAATATTTTGTGTGCAGTATTGCCAACACGTACAATATAAATACCCTTTGATGGCATTTGCAGGGTGTGCGAGGCTGTAAGATAACCTTGCGCTAACGTTGCGCCCGCTATGCTGCAAACAGAGTAACGAACGGGAGAAACGAGCCTTCCCGGCAGTTCGATGACCAATTTTCCGTCTTTTCCGTACACCTTGTATTGCTCGTTGTTGCCCATCTTAGGCTCCACTATTCCGGTTGGGAACTTGTCCGTCTCAATGATGTTCGTGAAATAGTTCCAGCCGAAAGCCTGACGATATTTTTCTCCCGAGCCAATGGGAACGTAGAGAGGAGTTTCCTTTGGAGTATAACCATAAAATGGTCCCTCTCCCGGATTGGGTATATCTTCGGAGCAATAAGGAGGGTTGGGAGAGAGCGAATATATTTTCTTTACATATTTCCAACAAGCACAGCTCCCTCCACCCAAGTATTCCAACGAAGCAGGGAAAATAATAGAGTCAACTGCACAATAATAAAAAGCATCGTTTTCTATACGCTTCAAACCTTCAGGCAAGTCAATTGGTTTAAGCATTACGTTACTTCCGAAAGCATAGGCTTCTATTACTGTTACACCCCTTGGTATATTCACTTTTTCCAATAAAGGGCAATCATACGCAAAAGCATTGGGTATAGTGGTGACACTTTCTGGGATTTTAATCTCTTGCAATTTGAGACACAGTGAAAAGGTATATTCGGACAATTCTTTAAGGGTACTTGGTAATATTGCTTTTTTTAAGTCAGAACCCTCAAAAGCAAATCCTTTGATATACTCCAATCCCTCTGGGAAGTTTGCCTCTTCCACTCTCGTGTTATAGAAAGCTGCGCCTTCGATGGTTTTAAGTGTAGAGGGCAACACTAATTTCTTGAAGCATTGGCAATTTACAAAGCATTGTAGTGGAATAGACGTAACCCCTTCCGGAATAACCAATGGGTCGGTACTCAACCAATGACAACTCGAGAAAGAAGAGTGTCCGAACTTTCTTAGGCTTTTGGGAAGGTTTATTTGTTCCAATTTCATTCGCGAGAAAGCAAAGTCTCCTATTTCCTGAATTCCCTCAGGAAGAATGATGCGGCGGAGTGGGAGGTAAATCACCCCCTGATACGCCCTCGGGTCATCAACGAACTGCCTATCAACCTTATAAAGTGCACGCGTAGGTATCTTATTGTTTTCTATCTGCGCATGCTCCAAGTTCAGCACAGTAAGTTTCCCCTCAAAGCTACATTTCCACATGGTTGTAAAATCTGCTTCATTGATGGGACCGTACACAATCAAAGAGTCTATCGTGTTCCACTTGTCGCCCAGAACTTGTTCCAGTTGTCCATACTTGCTCACGTGTGCATCGAAGTAATTGTCTTGTCCATACACTTTGTGTGAACAGACCAATACAAAAGGTAGCAATAAAAGTATTATTCTTTTCATGATTGTAATGTTTTAGTGTACGTTGTCAAACAAAAGTGCACAACTGCAAATATAGTTATTTACTCTGATATTTTCATTGTTTTTATTATCAAAAATTCTTTTTGTTGATTGAATTTTTGCTTTATTATTTCTCTTATCTTTTTGATTTTTCTCCCTTGCTCTAAATATACGTCTCTAGGTGTAAGATTATCCAATGATTCATGAAACCTCCTCTCATTATAGTATTTCACCCACCCATCGATAGCATTTTCCAAAGAAGCCGTGCATCAATCTCAATAGGACTTTGGACATACAACTTACGTTGTTCTAAATTCGTCGAACTCACGTTATGTTAGGCAGGGTTAAAGCGGTACTCGCTTTAACCCTGTGCCTAACTAAAAGATGAACCCGATGAGATTATTTGCGGGTGTACTTGTGGAAAAGTTAGGCGGAAGAGTTGGAAAATTGGGCACTTGCCGTCATTAACTGCACAAGGCGGAGGCCCAGTCAGACCACTACAATTTCGCTACGGCCGCCGACGGGGAGTTTGCGCACTTGTATTTGCGGCGAAATCTGCCGGCGGATTTGATCTGTGTGACTAATGACGCCTACTTTTCGCCCTTCTATCGTCTCAAGATTGCTCAAAGCTTCCATCACTAAGTTGAGCGAAGCCTGATCAAGATTGCCGAAGCCCTCATCTATAAACAAGCTGCCAATAGATAAATTGTGAGCCGAGAGCGAAGCTAAGCCCAAGGCCAAAGCCAAGCAGACGACAAAGGTTTCGCCGCCCGAAAGCGAGGAAACATAGCGCCGTTCGTCAAACATATCGCGATCTTCGATCTCCAGCGTGAGTGTGCCCGGAATGTTAACCAAGCGGTAGCGCGCGGAGAGGTGAGATAGGTGATGGTTGGCCTGCGCTACGAGCAAGCGGAAAGTATAGCTTTGCGCCAATTCGCGGAATTTCTTTCCCGTACTGCTTCCTAAGAGATCGTCTAATCGTCCCCATTCGGTCGCATCTTCTTCCAGTTGGCGCAAGGCCTCGTGGCGCTTTGCGGCGGCCGCTTCACTATCATAATGAGCCTTGAGGCGCGACTGCAATTGCAGGAGTTCGGCGGATAAGGCTTCGTGGCGTGATTGCAAGAGTTGCAAACCCTCTTGCAAGGCCTCGGGACTTTCTTCTCCCTCTCCTGTAGGGTGTCCGGGAAGCGCTTTGAGGCGTATAAAGTCCTCACGCGCCTTGTCGGCATTATGGGCCGCTAAGAGGCAGGCTTCATCGCGACGGGCTATTTCGGCGCGGATCGCATTCCAATCGGTGGTGTCCGTGAAGAGTATTTCCATCTCGCTAAACTGCGTCGGCGTATGCGTGCCGTTGAACTTCAGAATCCACAAGTCCATCTCCGAACTCTTGCGGTTGTATTCTTGGCGGCCGGCCTCAAGCGCCTGTTCTACGTTTTCGTGTCGCCCATCCAAGCGGTTCAAACGGTCGTTGGCTTCGGCCAATCGTGCAATGCAGGTTTGCGTTTCTTGCTGCGTCTTGCGAATAAATGCGTTGAGGCGCGCCTCCAATTCGGCCGGCGTGTCCTTGCCCACAAGCCTACGCATCTCCTCCTGCATATCCGACAATTCGTTGCGCTGCATAGAGAGTTCGTTGACCGTCTCTTCCAATTGACGGTTGGCTTCTGCCTCGGCTTCTTCCACGCTTTTCAACTCCTCGCCCAACTGGAAAGTGCGCTGCGCCTTTTCTTCGAGTTTGTTCGTCGTATAGAGCCATTCGTCATAGAGACTCACGATGCGGCGACGGAAATTTTCGGCATTGTGTTTCCACTCCGAGAACCAGCCCGACAGCGTGATCATTTCATCAAGATCGACATAGAGCGCCTCCGTTGTACGCTCGGATTTACGCAAACGCGCCTGCACATCTTCTAAAGAGCCCATACGCACCTGCCGCTCCGTTTTGAGTGCGCCAAGTCGGCTTGCCGTTTCGCGCACTTGATTCTCTAAGCGCTCCACTTCTATCGTCAGGCGGTCGATAAAGCCTTGGTGGAAGTTGAAAGTCTTGAGCGTGACGTCATCTTCTTCAGCTGCACGCTGCGTATTCTCCAAGAGCAGTTCTATCATCATTGTGCGTGCCTGCCGATTGACCGTCGGCGAGCAATCTTTAAAAGAATTGTCGAGCGCAGCAAAAGTCTGCCATTCTTCCTCATCGGCCTTTTGCTTGGCTTCTAAGGAAGCAAAGTAATTGCGCTCCAAAGTCAGTTCGCTCTCCGCTCGCGCCATTTGCAGGCGCAAGTCATCTAATTGGCGGAGTTTGGCGTCGGCCAAATCGCAGGCCTCATTGTAATCAGTTTCCAAATTGGAGATCAGTTCGCCCAATTCGCGCTCCGTCTCCGTATGATAAGGGTGATGCGTCGCGCCACAAACGGGACAAGGCGCCCCTTCGCGCAAGTCGTGGCGCAAGATTTCGATGTTCTCACTATTGCTCAAGATATAAGCTTGTCGGCGGCGCTCCCGCAAATCGTGTGCTGTGGCGGCCTCGGTCTCCAATCGCTCCAAAGACTTCTTAAGCTGGTCGAGGTTTGTCGCATCACGGGCAATCTTAGCTCGCCGCTCATCTAACTCCTCATAGCCATTAGCGATACGCGTCCATAAACGAGCCGCATGGCGCAAACCATTGGCCCGATTGCTTTCTTCGGCCAATTTTTGCTGGAGTTGCGCGCCATTCAAACCCTTATTCGCCTGACGGTGCATTAGCAATTCGCTCTTTTGCACGCTGAGCGCGGACTCTTTTTCATTCTGCTCTTTTTCTGTCTCTTCAAGTTTGCCGGAAATATCCCTCAAAATCCGCTGCAACTTCTCTGTCGCATTGAGGTTCTCCGCGTGCTGCGCAGTCTCGCTGTCAAAAGAATTGAGTTTGTCCTTGATCAGCTCAATCTTATCAAACATCACGCGGTGCGTAGAGAGTGCCTGAAATCGCACTTGCAATTCTTTTTCCTCTTTATGTTCCGCCTCTATGGTCGCCAGTTTGGCGGCGTGGGCTTCACATTGCCGATGCAGCTGTACTTCGGCCTGCGTCTTACGATGCTCCAAGCGCTTGATGGTCTCTTCTTTACCGGTAATCTCTCCACTGAGTTGGCGTCCGCGATTGATGCCGGGCAATTGTTGTTGCAGTTGCGCTAAAGCGGCCGCCTCCTGTTCGCGGGCCGTATCGAGAGCCGCCGAAGCGGCTTGTACCGTCTTCTTTGCTTCTGTGCGCTCGCCATACAGCGCCTCACCCTGCCGCTGCAAGTGGTCCACGTCAGAACGACGCAGAACGATGTCGCGATAGAGTTGCTGCACGGGTTGCAATTCATCAAAACGACGCAGACGCAACTGGTCTGTGCGCATCGCCTCTCTGGCCCGCCGCGCTTGGAGATCAGCCTCTTCGAGTTGCTTGACCTTAGCCTCTGCCGCAGCAAAGTCGACCAACCAATTGATTTGCGACTTTACCATCTCCTGCTCACTGCACAATTGTTTTTCAGACAAGATAAGGCGGTTCACGTCGGTCTCCAAATCTTCCAACTCTTCAGGCGTGAGCCGATTGTGCAGAATGCCTTCGATGTGGCTTTCTTCTGTTTTGACGTGGGCAGTAGCTGCAGCCGCTTTCTCGTGAATGCGCATCGAGATACGTCCGTAGATTTCCGTGCCCGTCAGCTTCTCGAGCAAGGCCGACTTTTCTTCTTTGCGCGCTTTGAGGAAGGAGGCGAAACTATTTTGAGCCAGCATAACGGTGCGTGAGAACTGCATATAATCTAAACCGACTACGCGGTTGATTTCTTCTTGGATCTCTGCGTTGCGCCCATCGAAGCTTTTCTTTTTCGGGGCAATTTGGCGAAAGGAACGCGCCACGGTATCATAATTGCCCGTCCGCTTCTTGCGGCAAGACCACGCGGCTTCGTAGCGAGCGCCGTCGGGGGTAGAAAATTCGACAAGAGCGGAAGCCTCCTTTTGTCCGCGGCGCATAATGTTGCGAACGTCGTCAGTCTGAATTCCTTTGACGGTAGAATCCGTCGCAAGGGCTTCGCTGTTCATCTTTTCCACACCGTCCAAACGAGGCGCCCGCCCGTAGAGGGCCAAGCAAATGGCGTCGAGCAGTGTAGACTTACCCGCTCCCGTATCGCCTGTGATAGCAAAGAGTCCGGCTGAGCGCAAAGGCTCTGTGGTAAAGTCTATCGTCTGAAGGCCTTCAAAGGAAGTCAGATTGTTGAGCGTTACTTTATCTATTTTCATCGTAGTCTGCAAGTAGTGATATTGTCGGCAATAATCTTATTGATCAGCGTGGCGATCGGTAATGACGTCTTCGGCAGCCTCAGCGAAGCGCGTTTGTAAAGCTTCGGGAAGGGGCTTGCCATATTTATCTTGAAAAACTTGTTGGGCCAATTCGAGCGGCGTCGTGGTTGTTACGTTGACAACGTCGGGCATCGAGTGCTCAATACCGGTCAGTTCGGGCTGCTCGCGCAGAATGCGACAAAAGCGTACGGCTTTGGTCTGCAAGGCCGTCGTGACATCGTGTAAAAACTGCGGTTCAGGCTGCTCTTCTTTTACGCGAAGTTCGAGATAAGGCCAGCCGAGCCCCTCATCATCTTTTTCTCGACGCGGTAAGCGACTGATGAGTTCCAAAACCTCGCCGGCCGATGCTGCGCCCTTTTCAGGAATTGACTTCAATTGGCGTAAGGGCGTGTAAGTGAGTCGAGATACGCCGGCCCGCCCTTCCTCATCAAACTCTATGAGTTGGGCGCCGTGGTCATAATATTTTTCCGAAAAGGACATAGGCAGTATACTGCCGGCATAAAAGGTGCGTTCGCGTACTTCCTGCGCCCGATGAATGTGCCCTAAAGCGATATAAGCGGCATCGCAACCGGCTACGTCGCCTTCGACGCGGTCTTGTCCGCCAACGAAAAGGCGCTCGCTGTGCTCCGTCTCGCTCAGGCGAGCATCGGCCGCATAATAATGGGCCAAGGGAATGACGGGCAGGCCTCGGAAATCGCTCTTGCGCAGGTGCTTCCACAGCTGCTCAAAATAATAGCGCAGGCCCTCTTCCTGTGTCATTCCGGCCGGATAATCGCCGGAACGCAGATAAGGTACAGCAAAGCAAACGACTTCCGCCTCATTATTGTCGCGCCGACTCAAAGGGAGAATCAGGCGGTCGAAGTCGGGCGTGCCGTCGGGCAGGCGTTCGATCGTGCCGCGCACATATATATTATGAAGATACAACAAGCCGGCCGGTGCTTCGAGGCGTGCGCCGGAATCGTGGTTGCCGGCAATGACCACGATTTGCAGTCCGCTCACCTCCTCGGCAGCGGTGCAGAGAAAGCGGAAAAACATCTTTTCGGCCTCGGCCGAAGGGTTGGGATGATCGAAGACATCGCCGGCAATGAGCAAGACGTCGGGCTGCTGCTCCGCAAGCGTCTGCCGCAACCAGGCGAGGTAGTGCTTAAATTCGGCTTCGCGATCATAGCCGTAGAAGGCATTGCCCAAATGCCAATCGGCTGTATGTAGCAACTTCATAGTTGTCGTTCTTTTTATTTTGCGCAAAATTACTTAAAGGGGCGTAATAACGGACAGAAAAAGAACACTTTTCTTTGCCCGACCGCATAGGTGGTGCGAAGAAAAGTGTGGGAGAATTGTCGGAGCGCCACGATGCTGTGCCGCACGAACAAGTGCAAGGAAAGAAAGACACGTGAGGTCGGTGATGCTTAGTTGACGTATTACCTCAACCGTTGTCAACACACATCACCAACCATCACGCTACTCACTCATTATTACTAACCATTAAATCATTACTTCACTACTTTTTTGCCGTTGATAATATATATACCCTTCGGCAGGTCTTCTACTTTACCGCCGAGCTTCGCGCCGCTGAGCGTATAGATGCCTTGCTTGGCAGCAGTGTCGATCGTCGGCGTATTGATGCCGGCCGGATCTCTTGTGATTACAATCTTGCTCTTTACTTTTTCTCCATTGAGCACTACAGCGTGCGCTGATTCGTCGAATCTTGCCCCCGAGGGTTGCGTGATGTTGCTATATTCCAGCGTGAGTGAAGCGAGGTCACAGATAGAGCCGTCTTTTCCTTCTGCTGTTACCGTTGCATTTCTGATAAGTAACTTTTCATTTAAACCTTCTTTTCCTGCAATGCCATAGTATCCCTTGACATTCACAATACAGTCGTTAATCGTAAGATCAGTATTATTGAGGTAGATCCCACATTCATTTTGGCTATTCACGTTGAGCGTGCCGCCGCCGGTAAGCGTCAATGGATCTGTGAAGCTGAGCGTTGAGTTTTCTTTAGTAGTAAGGCTGTTTGTGCCAATGAGCTCTATCGTTAAGCCATCAATGTGCGAAACGATGGCATTCGTGGTTGTTGAAGTGATGGTAGCATCCTTCAGCGTAAGAATGTTGGATCGCGGGTCGTATTTCACTGTTCCGCTTACTCCGTCAAATACGGTGAGGTCGCCGCAGTTGTCGAAAGTTACATCATTGCCGACAATCTTAAGATCGTAGACATTTGGGGCAATAACCAGCTTACCTTTTTACGCGCTCACCATTGACTACTACGGTCTTCCTTGATTCATCAAATACTGCCCCCTCAGGTTGGATGATGCCGCAATCTTTCATCGTAAGGTGGGTGAAATCTTCGATAGTACCCTGCTTTCCATCGATGGTTACTTTTGCCTCCTTAATGATGAGGCTTTCCGGTTTATCATCATTTCTCGCTAAGAATCCATACTCGCCTTTGAGGTTCACGCTACAATTCTCTATGGTTATGTCAGCTGTATTTGAATAGACAGCACAAGAATTCTCGCTCACCACATTCAGTGTAGCTCCTTTGCCGGTTATCGTTAGCGCCTCGGTTATGCCCATGGTTGATTTCGACGAATTGAGATTGTTTTCGCCGATAAGTTTGATGGTCAATCCATCCGTACGCGATGTAATCGCTTGTTCTTGGCCCGCATAAATGGTAGCTTTTTCCAGCGTAAGGGTTTTTGTAGAAGGGTCATAACTTACCTTTCCGTTTACACCGGTAATCCAGGAAAGGTTGCCGCAGTTGTCTGAAGTTACCTGCGTGCCGCAAATCTGAAGATCGTAGTTCTGAACTTCTCCGGTTTGGGTAATTGTCAGCTTGGCAGCATCGCCTCCGCCATCTGGGGCATACATCGTGAAGCGATAGGTCTTGCCTGCCTCGAATCTGTAATCGTCGGCTCTTGTGGGACCGTCTTTGTCGCCTGCAATCCATATTTTCTTGCCTGCCTCTGGTGCTGCAATACAGAAGTCGTAGACGCCTGCAGGAATATCCACGTAACCCTCGCCGTCCACAACCATGTATTGAGGTGTTGTAGACGGATCGGCATTACCCGGAATTTTGTATTCGAAGCTGTTGTAGAGGTCGGCTGGTGGGTTGGCGTTGTCCCATAATGCTCCCTTCTCTGGAATCTTGTCGCCGTAGAGATTGTGGTCAGCATCGAGTAGCATCTGGTAGCCACTGCCGTCGCCCACACGTTGTGCGCTTCGAGAATGATTCTTGCCTTGCCTTGCGCCTGCGCCGTGGTGGGCAGTGCCAGCATCGTGATGAACAGCGCAGCTATCGCCGCGTAGATGTTCTTGAGTAATGTATTATACATATATATATGCCTCCCTGTTGAAACTCCTTTCGAAGTAACGCCGTATCGGAGGCTCGGGCGTTTGTGGTTGTTAAAAATGAATTGCTTATTTACTTTTTAGTATTTTAGAATGACACTTCTTACACGCATATATGTTGTCTTAGCGCGTCATCCCCTTAATTCGTCCAGCCATTTGCACCACTTGCAGCGCTTGGGCGGCGATTTTTTATGTTCCTCTTCAGTGTGCGAGATAAATTCTTCTTTGCGGCGATCCAATTCTGAGTTGATCATATCTCTGATCGTTTCCAAACACACCAAACGATCTTCCAAAAAACGCTGAGCAGCCGCTTGACGTTCTTGCGAATTTTTTTTCGGATGTTTCTTGTTTTTGAATGCCGACATAGATTTCCCTGCTTGACTATCGCAAAGTTCGGACGATTTGAACCTAAGTGACTTGCTCTAATCGGACAAAAATATGCTCTAATCGGACATTTTTCATTTTGCCGACTTGCTCTAATCGGACATGGGCTATATTCTAAAACGCTGATAATGAGGAAAAGTAGTCTCAAAAACGCATCACATGTGAATAAATGTAAAAATAAGGATTCGGTCCTTTCGTGTTTTTTCTCCAACTTTTTGTTGCTTGAAAACTATCAAATTTGATTACTCGAAAAGAATGAGCTTATTTCCCATCGAACATTACCTTTTTGGCGCTTACACGCACCGTAATCCGTCCATTCCCCGTTGGCGGTCTTTTGCAAACTAAAAAATTTGCAAATTCATTGTATTCAGGCAATTATAGTACGTATTTCGTTCGTTATATCCCGCATGTTATTTCGATTTATTGACAGAAAAAGTATAGCTATTCCGCCGAATTTTTTTCCGAAACCGCTCAAAGATTCCCCTCAATTGGATTTTTCATCCGAAATAACCCTCGAAAATAAACGTAAAAACGCAGAAAAATCGGAAAAACCGCAGTTTCATCGAAGATTCGGCCATAAAAAGCCACCTCAAGCTTCTACGTTTCAACACTTCGCGCTCAATCCTCAAAAATGTATAGTCAAGTGGTAATTTTTTGCATAATACCCGACACATTCATCACCCCATTTCCACGACCGCACGTCCACAAATAACCCCATCAGAACATAATGCTACGCTCACTCGCGACCAAACCTAAATCCCGCCATCCTATTTTCACGACCATATATCCGCAAATAAGCCCACAAGATCCAACCTTGTACACGCTTACTCCCGAATGTTTACCCAGCCACCTTATTTTCACGACTATACATCCGCAAATAACCCCAACGGGGTTAGTCTCTTGGCAGGGCAGGGTTAAGGTGCGAAGCGGCTTAACCCTGCCTAACACACACCGACATTGACAACCCCTTAGGGTTGGTCTTTCAAAAACATCCGCAAACCGAATCGCAACGCAAATAACCCCCATTATAAATCGCACGAACAACGACTTACGTCGTTAGTGGCTAGGTTGTCGCTCCGCTCCTCAACCCTGCCACGGTGAAAGACCAACCCTAAGGGGTTGTAGTCGCTCTTTATTGAATTGAGGTTAGACCTCGTGCCTAATCCTTTACAAAATAGACTCGCCCTAACTTGGTCTATGATTCGTTCCCATCAATTGTTTATACGGCCCCGTCACAAACGATCTATAGAAATCAACATGCTCTTCGCTTGCAACTTAAATACTAACCCCGCCAACCAAACTCCGTGACCACACGTCTACAAATAACCTCACAAAACCCCAACCTTGCACACGCTTACGCCCAAACGCTAACCCCGCCAACCCATCTCTACAACCACACCGCCGCAAATAACCCCATCGGGGTTAGTCTCTTGGCAGGGCAGGGTTAAGGTGCGAAGCGGCTTAACCCTGCCTAACGCACACCGACATTGACAACCCCTTAGGGTTGGTCTTTCAAAAACATCCGATTACCGACACTCGTTATCTTCAACTCATTAAGTGATCAATCGAAGCGCTATTTATAACGCCAATCGTATTAACGTTAACACGCACATCCCATCCCCAACCAATCCCGCCGCAAATAACCCCATCGGGGTTAGTCCTTTGGCAGGGCAGGGTTAAGGTGCGAAGCGGCTTAACCCTGCCTAACACACACCGACATTGGCAACCCCTTAGGGTTGGTCTTTCAAAAACATCCGATGTTTGGCGACGGATGAATGAACTCCCAACGAAAAAATCGAAAAAAAGCTCATTTCATCGCGGATAATCGACATTGTAGGCCATAACTGTTTATCGTTGTCGGAACTATTCCCTGTTCTCAATCATTCGCATCGGTTGCGAAAAAAGAAGTTCCTAACCTACAACAATGAAAGTCCTAATTTCAAGCGACAATAACTGAACGACAAAACGAGCGCTCTCAATTGCCCGAATTTTCACCGTGGTGAAACAAACGTACGCTCGTGAGCGTACAACCTTTTCATCACGATAAAAAGACTCTACGATCGTGATGAAAAAGGCGCACACCCAAGTTTGCTTTGAAAAATGTGGGAGAGGAAGGTCGCCTTTTCAATGGGAAAATGGGGCAATGAATGGGCCTTTACGTCGAAATGCCAAATGTTGGGTTTCAAACGTTGGCTGTGCTTGAGCGAATAGCGCCGGTATTGTGCTTAATATGCGATGGAATCGGCATTTTTCTACATATATAGCACTCAAAACAAATGATACTGATGAGAAACCGGTCAATAGTAGAAATCAACGACGAGGGGGAGATGATCTGAAAAACCGCCTTGATAAAAAGATCCGAGAAAGGAGCGATAAGGCACAACCCCATGGTCGCCTGCATCGTATTTAAGGAGTGGGGAATCGGTGAAAATGAAGCAATCTTTGGGCGACGTGTGGAGCCCTTCGGTCGTAAGGAGTCGATCATTGACGATAATCTGATCCAATTGCGCCCATCGGCCTTGAAATTTATGCGTTCCTTGAATGCCATTTGTGGCTTTTAAGTCGGCAGTTAGGACGCACAAAAACGGCGGTTGAATCGCATCGGCCCATTTTCGGGCTTCCAAGACGGTAGCTATGGACGGGTCAGTATGTTCATCGTTGAAATCGCCCATAATGACCACTTTTCGGTCGCGTCCGTCGCGTGTTAGGCCGTCAATTTCCTGCCGCAATCGCTGCGCTACCCGACAGCGGTAAGGCATCGTGCGCCGTACGCCACCGCGCCGGCTGGGTAGATGGACCATAAAGACAGAAAGCGTATCGCCCGAGGGTACGAGTCCGCAGACGTGCAGGATGTCGCGCGTCGGATTCTCGTGCTTCTTAGCCGGCACCACGCGCAGCGTATCCATATAAAGGAGATGAAAAGCTGACGGCTGATAGAGCAGGGCTACATCTATGCCGCGCAGGTCCGCGCTTTCCGTCATACAATAGCGATAGTTGAAGCTATGGAGTCGCGTGTGGTGCAGTAGGTCTTCGATAACACGTGCGTTTTCCACCTCGCACAAAGCTACGAGTTTGGGTGGCTGCATTTCTCCGACGCCGGCAATGACGGAGGCGATGCGACTCAACTTGGCGCGATATTTAGGCGTATCCCAGTGGAGGCGCCCCGTAGGGAGGAAGTCGAAATCCTGCTTGCCCTCATCGTGAATCGTATCAAAGGCATTTTCTACGTTGTAGGTCATCACGCGAAATCGGCTTTGCGCGCCGGCCGTCAATAGACAGAGGTAGAAAAAGACGAAGAGCAGGCGCTTCATTGGCGGTCTTCGGCTTTGCGTAATACGCGGCAGGGATTGCCAACCGCCACTACGCCGGACGGAACATCGCGCGTGACGACGCTACCTGCGCCAACGACGCTGCCCGCGCCGATGCTGACGCCGGGAAGGATGCATACTTGTGCGCCAATCCAAACGTTGTCTTCTATATAAATGGCTTCGTTGCGCTCCAAACCTTGATTGCGCAGCTCGACATTCAAGGGGTGGATGGGGGTATTAAAACTACAGTTGGGGCCTACAAAGATGTAGTTGCCGAAAACTATGGGTGCGCCGTCGAGCATTACGCAACCTTTGTTGATAAAGACGTGATCGCCCAGTGAAATATTGCAGCCGTAATCGACCATAAAAGGGGGCAGGACGGTGCAATCGCGACCTACGCGCCCCAAAAGACGGCGCAGGAGTGCATCGCGCGCGTCGGTCTCGGCGGGATGCAGGCGGTTGTACTGATAACTTAAGTCTTGGGCCTCGTCGAGCAGGCGGCGAAGTTCGGGATCTGCGGCAGGATTGTGCCATTGTCCGCTCAAGGCTTTCTCTCTTTCTGTCATTAGAATAAAAAGTTAGAAGATCGTGGTATGTATTTCGAAAAGGGATAAAAATAGGCGGTTTCATCGGGCTTTAATACCCATTTTCGAGTTGTACATTATGGTTGCTGACCTGCCAAACGTTGGAGAAAGGGAGCGTCTCGTCGTGACTGACGAGCACGATGGCGCAGTCGTCTTGCAAACGAAGGAGAAGTTCGTACAAAAAAGTCTTACCGGCGGCGTCAAGATGCGTATCCGGCTCATCCAAGAGTAGGAGGTCGGGGCGAGAAACTATGGCGCGGGCCAATAAAACCCGCTGCCACTGGCCGCCACTCAAATCGGAGATAGGCCGTGCGGCCAACTGCTCGATGGCCAACTGATGCAGGGCTTCGCGAACGCGATCGTCGGCATCGGGCGAAAAGCGAGACAGCAGTTTTTTTCGATTTTGCAGGCCGGAGCGCACGACATCGTAAACGCGCAAAGGAAACTGGCGATCAATTTTTCGATACTGCGGCAAATAACCTAAACGCAGGCCGGACGCACGGCGAATCTCGCCTTTCGTGGGGCGCAATAAGCCGGCAAGTAAACGCAAGATTGTCGTTTTTCCGCCACCATTTGCGCCTGTCAAAACGATAAAATCGTGCGGTTTAATCGCGATATTGACGTTTTCCAATACGACTTTGCTGTCGAAAGCAAAGGTTACGTCGCTGAGGCTTACTAAACTCATTGTGCAGCTAAGGATTTTGCGATGGCAATAGCTTCATTGTCCCAGCGATAAGCCAAGGGATTGATGATGACAACGCGGGCGCCGGTGGCTTTTGAAATGGACTTGACGGAGCGCCCCTTGAACTCGCGCGGCAAGAATATGATGTGGACTTCGGCCGCTTTGGCTTCCGTGATGATCGTAGCGAGATGATCGCCTGAAGGCTCTTTGCCGTCTTGCTCAATCGTGAGTTGGCGGAAGCCATATTCGCTGGCAAAGTAGGCTAAAGCAGGATGATAGATTAAAAAATTGCGATATCGTACCTTGCTAACCATAAGTCGTATGCGGCGATCCGTTTCGTCGGCGTGGCGCTCGAGTTCTGCCAACTTCTTTTTGTACACTTCGGTGTGTTTTGGGTCGTTCTTGCAGAGTGCATTGCAGACATTGCGGGCCATCTGCACGACATTCTTAGGCGACATCCAGATGTGCGGGTCTGTAGAATCGCTGTGACCCTCGTGTTTTGCAGCCAAAAGGGATATTCCGTCGGACACGGTGTATACTTTTAGCGTCGGGGCGGTCTCTTTCATGCGTTCGAGTTGCTGCCTTTCAAACCCGAGCGTGCCAATAGCAAAATATAGCCGGCTGTTACTTACGTCCATCAGCTGTTTTGGCGTGGGTTCGTAGGTTTCCGGACTTGCTCCGACCGGTGTCAAAGTAACAACTTTGTAGTAATCGCCCGCAAGGTGTTCGACAATATTGCGTAGGGGTTCGATGCTGACGGAGATGAGCGGTTTATAACCCGTCTTGTCGTTTTTGCAAGTCCAGAAGAGTGGAATCAAAAGCAAGAGAAAAAGGAATCTGATGCGCATAGTGTTGAATTTTTTTCGCTTGGGCGGAGTTGGAAATGGCTCCGGCTGATGCGGCGGTCTTTTGTGTTTATTTATTTTCAAGCGCGAAGCGCGTGAGTGTTTGGCGAACGTGAAATATTTCTCGGCGGCCTCGATTCGGCGCGCGTTGGATTTATAATTTACTCGGTCGTGTTCGTTAAAATGAGACGTAGGAGCTGACGATCACTGCGTAGCGCGTGAATTTACCCAAGGCAATCGTGAACGCAGAATAGAAGAGGTTGGTGCGTAGAAAGCCCATCGAGACTGTGAGTATGCTGCCCAAGATTGGCACCCAGGCCAACAAGCCTGCCCACGCGCCGTATTTGCGTACGTGCCGCAAACCTTTGTGTAGATCCTGCGGCTTCACTTTTGCATATTTCTCGATCCATTCTTCTTTTCCTTTTGTTCCGATCCAGTAGTTAAACATTCCGCCTAAAAGATTGCCAATGGTGCCCCAAATAAGCAGTCCGACGGGATCTGCACCGGCGGCTAAAAGGCCCAGCAATACGACCTCCGACGCAAAGGGCAAAAAAGTGCCGGCTAAAAACGCTGCGATAAACATTCCGAGTACGCCGTGTGCGATTAGAAAATCTGTGATCTCTGTCATATCATCTCCAAGTTTGATTTTTTACGCCCAGCCAAAGATTGCCAGCAAGCCGTAATTGTATATGCCCAATGCGATCAAGCCCAGCAGCCAGCAGATAAACCAAACGTTCATCAACAAGCCCCCACGCGCCAAAGCGAAGTAGTGTGCGATCAGCGGAGAAGCCACCACCAAGTAAAGGGGCATTATTATACAATAATGATGTGGTAATAATACACCCCCTCCGGCAATAGCCAGTTCGAGAATGATCAGCACATAAAGAAACACACGCGTGCGAATTTTATCGTTGAAGCTGGTACGGACGAAGTGGAGCGTACTAAGCAGCGCCAAAAGGCTGAGAAAACAGAAACTTGCTACGTGCGGCAGCGGCAGATGTTGGAAATCGGGCCAATTATATTGTAAAAACGGGGTAAATTGTCGCTCTAATTCTTCCCAACGGTTCATCCAAACGAGATAGCCGGCGTAAAACCAATAGGGAACAGCCAAACCGAAGAGTCCGGCAAACAAGGATCGCCACGTGAGCGTGTGCAAAACGAGGGGCCATCGTCACATAAAAGAAAACCGACAGCACAAGTAGTGGCGGGAAAACCAAACTTCCGATGGAAAGGAAGAAGAAAGCGTGAAACGTATAATGCTCGGGGCGATATTGCTGATAAGAACCAAAGAGGCAAAACAAGGCCGGCAGCAGCCCTATGGCGGGAATCAAATTCGTTCCGGCCGGATGGAGATCCGGCAGCGCGGCAAAAAGCACCAAAAAAGTGGCACTTACGAGGCGCGAACGTATGCGTAGGAGTTGAAAACGATTGTTTAACTCGCGCAGCGTATAGGTTAAGGCACAGGCAATCGCAAAGCCGCCCCACAGCCACGCACTGCGCGGATCGGGAAGCACCCAAACTACACCGGCAATGACGGCCACAAGCGGCAGCGTCAGCATACTTTTGGCCGATCGGTTGCGAAAGTCGTCCATCCTGTTCCTATCTATATAATAATGTGTGCGGCTTTTAGCCTTAGGCGTCTATGATGTCTTTGCCGATGTCGCGGCGGAAATATTTCCCCTCAAAGTCAATTGCCTCTGCGCCGCGCATCGACTTCGCCAAAGCTTCAGTCGCCGTTGCGCCGTAGTTGCTTACCGCTGCGACGCGTCCGCCTGCCGTCACGAGTTGCCCGTCTTTCAGCGCCGTGCCCGCGTGAAACACTACGCCGTCCGCTTGCTCGCCAATCGTCATCGGAATATTTTTACGATAAGCCTCGGGATAGCCGCCACTGACGCACATCACGCAGACCGCAGGTCGCTCATCGAAGACCACTTCGCGGCGATCCAAGTCGCCTTGCGCCACACCCTCAAAAAGTTCGACAAGATCACTCTTCAGTCGGAGCATAACCGTCTCCGTTTCAGGGTCGCCCATACGGCAGTTGTATTCGATTACCTTCGGCCGGCCATCGCAATTGATCAAGCCGAAGAAGATAAAGCCGCGGTAGTCCAAGCCGTCAGCCGCCAAGCCTTCGACCGTGGGCTGCACGATCTCATCTTCTACGCGTTGCATCCATTCTTTCGTGGCAAAAGGTACGGGCGAAACGGAACCCATACCGCCCGTATTTAAGCCCGTATCGCCTTCGCCGATGCGTTTGTAGTCTTTTGCTTCCGGTAAGATTTGGTAATGCTTCCCGTCAGTTAAGGCAAAGACCGAACACTCTATGCCCGACAAAAATTCTTCTATGACAACCTGCGCACTGGCTGCCCCAAAGCGCCCCGAAAGCATCGCTTTGAGTTCGCTTTCAGCCGTTTCCAAATCGTCAAGGATCAATACGCCCTTGCCTGCGGCCAAACCGTCAGCTTTCAAGACGTAGGGGGGCTTGAGGGTCTTTAAGAAACGGCAAGCTTCCTCAAATCGGTCTGCGCTGAAGGTTTGATAATCGGCCGTCGGGATGTGATGGCGGCGCATAAAGGCTTTGGCAAAATCTTTAGACCCTTCTAAGCGTGCGCCGGCGGCACTCGGTCCGATAAGGGCAACGTGCTGCAACTCCGGCCGACTGCGAAAATAATCTACAATGCCTTCTACGAGTGGCGCTTCGGGGCCTACGACGACCATATCTATTTTATTTTCAACGACGAAGCGTCCCACTTCGAGAAACTTCATCGGGTCGAGCGCCACGCAGGTCGCTATTTCGGCCATTCCGGGATTGCCCGGGGCTACAAACAAACGGTCCAATTTTTCGCTCTGCGCGATTTTCCACGCCAATGCGTGTTCGCGGCCTCCGCTACCCAGAAGTAGAATATTCATAATCGCAGTTTATAAGCAGTAAATGTTTCAGTTCGATTGCTCAATGTCGGCCTTGCCGCGCGCAGCAGCCTCTCCCGCGTTCGAAGCACTTGTCGGAAGGGGGCGCAACGCTAAATAGCGGTCAGCGAAACCGCAAATTTTGCGACTGATCGGCTTTATATGCAAAAGTAGTAAAAAGGTTTGGAAAACGCCACCTTATACTTTGTTACCTTTTTCCGCGCCTGCTCCGTTGAGGGCTAAGTGCCTAAGCGGCTCGTTTCCGCTGTGCCGTCTCTTGTGCCATCGGCCGCTTGCTTTGTTCTCATTTTGGGCCTGCGATATTTCGTTATTCGTTCTGTTTTCGTCGGTTTCATCGGTTTTTGGCTTGATTTTTTCGGTCGCAGCATTGGGTTTTAGATGCGCAGGTTTGAATCAGTCGTCTTTCCATCGTGAGCGGAAAGGTTTTTCATCACGATGAAAAGGTTATACGCTCACGAGGGTACATATTTTTCACCACGGTGAAAATTCGCGTAGTTGGGCGCTTGTGGTTTGTAATTCAATGATTGTTGCGTAAAAATGGGACTTTCATCGTTACAAATTGGACTCTCCTTTTCCCGCAACCGATGTGAAGCGTTCGCTATGGAGAACGCGGTCGGCGACGGTTGATTTTAGGCGTTACAATGTCGATTGTTCGCGATGAAATGGGCTGTTTTCGATTATTTCCACAAGCTGTTGTTCATCGTGCGTCCATTAGCGGATGTTTTTGAAAGACCAACCCTTAGGGGTTGCCAATGCTTGTGTGTGTTAGGTAGGGTTAAGCCGCTTCGCACCTTAACCCTGCCCTGCCAAAGGACTAACCCCGATGGGGTTATTTGCGGCGGGATTGGTTGGAGATGGGATGTGCGTGTTAACGTTAATGCGATTGGCGTTATAAATAGCGCTTCGGTTGATCACTTAATGAGTTCGAGATAACGGGTGTCGGTAATCGGATGTTTTTGAAAGACCAACCCTAAGGGGTTGCCAATGCTTGTGTGCGTTAGGCAGGGTTAAGTCGCTTCGCACCTTAACCCTGCCCTGCCAAAGGACTAACCCCGATGGGGTTATTTGCGGCGGGATTGGTTGGGGATGGGATGTGCGTGTTAACGTTAATACGATTGGCGTTATAAATAGCGCTTCGGTTGATCACTTAATGAGTTGAAGATAACGAGTGTCGGTAATCGGATGTTTTTGAAAGACCAACCCTTAGGGGTTGTCAATGTCGGTGTGCGTTAGACAGGGTTAAAGCGCTGCGCCCTTTAACCCTGCCCTGCCAAAAGACTAACCCCGATGGGGTTATTTGTGGACGTGTGGTTGTGGAAATGGGATGGCGGGGTTGACGTTTGGGAGTAAGCGTATGCAAGGTTGGAGTTTTGTGGAGTTATTTGCGGATGAGCGGTAGCGGAAACGAGGGGGCAGGGTTCGCATTTGGGTATTAGGGCATTTCATATTAGGTTTAGATGGTTGATTTGTGGTAGGTGTGTTGCGGGGCGAACGTTGGAAGCGTTGCAAATTGGTTATTTGGTGTGTATTCAATGGAATAGATCGTCGAAGGAGTGGGTTGGCGGGGTTTTAAATTTGGCTCCAATATATAATGAGTCAAATTTAATAGGGTGTTAGTGGGAGAAGCGCGTGCCGGTACTGATGATTAAGGTGCTATTTGCGAGCATTGCTTCGCGCGAGGTAAGAGTGCAACCACTATTATATGTGGCTACGCGTGATGATGTGCGTTGGTTGGCACAGCGGTGGCGGTTTTCGAGGAGAAAAAGTTAGTCGAAAACCTTAAAGGCATAGCCTTGCTGCTGCAACCATTCGATGGAGCGGGGCAAAGCATAGAGGAGTTTGTCCTGACTCTTGAGTGAGTCGTGAAAGGTTATGATGCTTCCGTTGCGCGTATAGCGTTGGACGTTGCGCAAGACGTCGCGGCCGTTGAGGCGTGTGGAGTAGTCGCGCGTGACCAAGTCCCACATGATTACTTTATAGTGGTGCTGGAGTACACCTATGTATTGGCCCCATTTCATCCAGCCGTGGGGCGGGCGGAAGAGGTCTGTGCGGATATAAGCGTTGGCCTTTTCGACGTTGAGCATATACTTGTGGACGCTATGGCGCAAGCCGCCGATGTGGTTAAAAGTATGATTGCCCAAGCGATGGCCGGCTGCTTTTACCTGTTCAAAGGTTTCGGGATTCTTTCGCACGTTGTCGCCCACCATAAAAAAGGTGGCCTTCACTTGATAATGATCTAAGACGTCGAGAACCCAAGGGGTGACTTCCGGAATCGGTCCGTCGTCGAAGGTGAGATAGACGGCGTGGTCGTTGTGGGCCATTCGCCAATAAGCCAATGGGTAAAGCCAGCGTAGGAAAAGGGAGGGTTGCTCTATGAGCATAGACTATGATCGAAAAAATAGCGGCGCGGCTTTCGGCGTCGGGCGCGAGGGGCTTTGCCGAGTTAATGGTTGGTTGGTGCGTGGCAGGTGGATGCCGACGCTATAAAAAGGAAAAGCGAGGACGCAAGACAAGAGGGCTGTTTTGAAACCTTTGCTTGCATCCTCACTTTATCAGACATTGTATTATTCTTCTGAACCTTCGGCCTCAGGCGCTTGGGGTTGTTGCATCATTTGCTCCAAGGCTTGTGCGCCGATATTGCCGGCTTGTGTGCCGGTCAACTGCTTTAAGCGAGCGGCATAGAGCCGGGCTTGCGGCACTTTCGCAGCATCGAGTACGCTAATCGCACTGTAGAGGTTGCGGAGCGCACGTGCGCAAGACGAAGCATAGCTCGTGAGGTCGCTGTAAGAAAGCGAGTTGAGCCAGTCTAAATACTGCGCGTTGTATTTGCGACGGCCGTAGCTACTTCTCCGGCTTTCTTCGCGTTGCCCGCTTGCAGCCAGATTTGTGCCAACTGGTAGTCGTTTTCTTCATAGGGAATGTTGCTCGCAGGCAGCATCTTTTCGGACATGGCGAGCACTTCTCGTGCCTTTGCGGTTTGACCTTCCATCAAAAGACGTTGAGCTAACATCGTAAACATGTTACGGTGGGTCTGCGCCATCTTCATATTGGTGGTGTCAAGATAGATGCCGGGCTTGTTGAGGTTGCCGTAGCGGAAGCGCTTCATCAGGTTGTTGTACATCAAATTGGTGTCGATCGTGCCCAATTCGCGCTTGAACGGCGTGATGCGGTAAGCAAGGCCCTCTAAAATAAAGTAGTCTTGGAGACCTGCAAAGTTGTTCGTGCCCAGCGTCACACTCATGTACATCGGGCGCTTCCAGTCGTTGCGCGCAAGCATTTCATAGATCATCACATCTTTGCGATAGAGACCGCCTTGGCCGTTGCGCATGGCCCAAGCCAAGGATAGGTTGATGTGATCAGGGATGGCTTCCTTGCCTTGCGGGAGTGCCATACCTTGATTGATGATATTCTGCTTGTTGACGTGGACAATGACGGAGTCGGTCGGGAAATAGCCCTTCGTCTTCACGTAGTTGTCCATAATATAGCGGAGATCGTAAGGATCCGGCCCGTTGGGGTGCGCCCGCTTAAAGGCATCGAGTTCGGCTTTGCCCTCCGGATGAATCGGGAAGTAAGTATGCTTGCCGTTGTCCGCATATTGATAAGGCAGCCAATTGATCGGCAGTGCGGGAGAATCGTAAGCCGGTCGACGCATTTGGTCCGTGTACCACGCCGTTTGCAGATATTCTAAGTTGCAGACGCGAGCGTCGGTGCGGTTGCCCTCCGTTTCTTGGTTGTACCAAAGCGGGAAGGTGTCGTTGTCGCCGTTGCAGAAGAAAATAGGGTGAGCCGGTGTGCCGTCGAGCAGCTTCTCGGGCATCGTGTTCAGATAGTTCAAGCCCGAATCGTGGCAGAGATAGCGGCCGGAACGGTCGTGGTCGTCCCACGTTTGGCTCACCATCTGCAGCGGTACGATGATGCCGAGCACGGAAGCAAAGATTGCGGCCGGCATAGCTTTACTTTCTTGCTGCTTAACCCAGAAGCGCTTGAGCCAATCGTAGATGGCAGCTACGCCAAGGCCGATCCAGATGGCGAAAGCGTAGAAGGAGCCGGCATAAGCGTAGTCGCGCTCACGTGGCTGCTGAGGCGTCTGATTCAAGTATAAGATAATAGCCAAGCCGGTCATAAAGAAGAGGAAGAAAACCACCCAGAACTGGCGCACACCCTTTTCGCCGCGGAACAATTGCCAGAAGAGGCCCAAGAGACCCAGGAGCAAGGGGGAGGCAGTAGAAGACATTGTGCGATTTATCCTCTTTCAAGACGTCGGGCAGTTTGCTTTGGTCGCCATAAAGGAAGTTGTCGATGACGGGAAGTCCGGTAAGGTAGTTGCCATATTCTTTCTGACGAAGCTCTGCACGCCGTTCTGACGGCCGGCAAAGTTCCACAAGAAATAACGCCAATACATGAAGTTAAGCTGATAGGACGTGAAGAAACGGAAGTTGCTCCACTGCGTCGGCATTTGCCCCGGAAATTCCTGCCCGCTTGGTGTGGTGAACGTAACGTCGCGCATGGCGATATCGCCGCCCATCCAATCTTGATAAGCTTGGACATGATGGTAATCCCAAATGCGCGGGAAGAACATCGTGAGGCCTGATGGGTAAACCAATTTTTGAGATGCTACGACCGATTCGTATTCGTCGGGCGCATTGGGTTGTTCCTTGGTTTTTGGCTGCCAAACGTTGCTCTCGTCGATCGTGATTGCTTGCGCGTAGACCGCTTGATCGTATGACGTAAAGGCTTCTCCCTTGAACAAGGGCCTTTGTCCGTATTGGTCGCGACTGAGATAGCTGCCCAAGGTAAAGATATCCTCCGGTGAATTTTGGTCCATCGGCGGATTAGCTACGGAGCGGATGACGATAACGGCATAAGAAGAATAGCCAATCATCAGCATCAGCATGCAGAGGAGAGAGGTATTGAGGAAGCGTTTGCGCAGACGGAAGTTGCCGTCTTTGTTTTTGGTGTAGAGGAAGTAACCCAAAACGCCGAAGACAATCAGCGCGATGAGGAAGGACTTTATCCCGTCGCCGAAGAAAGGAATGCCGAGCAGTCCGACGGAGATGAGATAAAGAATGTTTGTGCGTGCGCGGTTGTGCTGCGTAGTACTCCAAATTGCCGTCAAGACTACGGCGATCAAAAGTAGGAGATAAGAAAGCCACACCTACGTTGAAGCCGAAGCCGAGCCAGTTGACAAAGATGAGTTCGAACCAGCCGCCAACTTTTACAATGCCCGGAACGACTCCGTAGAGCACGGTTCCGACCAGCAAACAACTGATAAGAACGGCCAGCATACTGCCTTTGGCCTGCGCATTCGGATTGCGTTTGAAGTAATATACAAGTGCGATGGCCGGGAGGCAGAGCAGGTTGAGCAAGTGTACGCCGATGCTCAAGCCCGTCAAATAGAAAATCAAGACTAACCAACGATCGCTGTGCGGCTCATCGGCGTGGTCTTCCCATTTCAAGATTAACCAGAAAACAATTGCCGTAAACGCCGATGAATAGGCGTAAACTTCGGCCTCGACAGCAGAGAACCAGAACGTATCGCTCCAAGCATAAGCCAAGGCGCCCGTAAGTCCGGCGGCCATTACGACGATGAGCTGCGCCCAAGTTTGCACGACGCCGTCCTTGCAGAGGATTTGCCGCGTCAAGTGCGTGACCGTCCAAAAGAGGAACAAGATCGTGACGGCCGAAAGCAGGGCGCTCATAATGTTAATCATAAAAGCTACCTGCGTCGGGTCGCTTGCGAAGCGCGAAAAGACGCTACCCGTCAGCATAAAGAAAGGTGCGCCGGGCGGGTGTCCTACGTCGAGTTTAGAAGCGGTGGAGATAAACTCGGGGCAATCCCAAAAGCTCGCCGACGGCTCTACTGTAAGACAATAGGTGACGGCAGCAATGGCGAATGCAATCCAACCTACGAGGTTGTTGATCAGCTTGTATTGCTTCATAGTGAAAGAAACTATTATATTGAATATTATTTTTCGATGAACAACTCGCAAAAAGTAGGAAGAAAATATTGAAAGCCCGCCGCTTGGGCTCTAAAATAAGTGGATTCGCGGCAAAAAGTTGGCATCGCAGCGTGGCCTTTTTTAATGAAACAGGCTTGACGGCGGGCGGCGATGGTTGAAAATGCGGTGCGTAAGTTTGGATTTTTAGGGGATTTTTGTGGAGACTGTTGAGGTTTAAATTGTCATTTTTCGCCCATTTCATCGCGTTTTCGGGACATTTCTTCAGGGTTTTGTGAGGCCTCGCCGATCTTTATTTTTGTTTGGTCCGAGCAAACTATCGTTTGGTGGGAGCAAATTATCGTTTGGCGGAGAAACCATCGTTTGGCCCGAGCAAACGATCGTGGGGCGGGGCGCAATATTTTTATACAAAGACTACGCGCGTCGCAAAACGAGCGGCGGCGAACTGCTTCATCGGCTGGAGCGAAAAAATGGGCCGCTTGGTCGGAGATGCATAAATCGATTGCGCTGCGCAGACCGGGCGGCCTCAACGCCGATGACGATGAGCAAGGCCGCCGCTGCGTCAGAGAGCGCGGCCGGCCAACTTTTGATGAACAACGTAAGAGGATATAAAAAAAGAAAGAGACGCGGGCGATCCGTTCTCTTTCTTTGTGCGCTTCAGGATGGGCTTGAACCAACGACCCCCTGATTAACAGTCAGGTGCTCTAACCAACTGAGCTACTGAAGCTGGTGAATTGAGTAGTAGAATTTTGGTGCGCTTCAGGATGGGCTTGAACCAACGACCCCCTGATTAACAGTCAGGTGCTCTAACCAACTGAGCTACTGAAGCAGTTTTTATCAATTCGGCTGCAAAAGTAATAGGTATTTTCCAAATTAGCAATACCTTTGCAGGAAAATTACAGAAAAAAATCAGATGAAGAGAGTTTTAGGCTTTGGTAATGCGCTGGTCGATGCGCTTGCAAGAGTCGAGGATGATACGATATTGGAAGCGCTGCAGCTGCCGAAGGGTTCTATGCAGCTGATCGACGCTGAACGTTATCGGTATATCAGTGATCAACTGGCAAAAATGGAGACAACGCGGGCTACCGGCGGGTCGGCCTGCAACACGATCTTGGCGCTCGGTCACTTAGGTATGCAGCCCGGCGTCGTGGGTAAGGTTGGAGATGACGATAACGGACGCTTCTTTGAAGCTACTTGCCGCCGGCACAGCATCCGGCCAATGCTGCTCCGCAGCGAAAAGGCCACGGGTGTTGCCTCTACTTTTATTTCGCCCGACGGACAGCGCACGTTTGGCACGTATCTTGGCGCTGCCGAAGAAATGTGCGCCGAAGAGATCCACGAAGCCTTGCTTGATGCGTATGATTACGTCTACATCGAGGGCTAGTTGGTGCAGAATCATGATTTGTTGCGCCGCATTGTGGCCGTGGCTAAAGCGAAAGGGACTCCCATTTGCCTTGATTTGGCTTCTTATAATATTGTGGCGGGTGAAATAGCGTTCTTTACAGAGCTTTTGCCCAACGTTGATATCCTTTTTGCCAATCAGCAGGAGGCCGAAGCCTTTACCGGCGAGGGCGATCCCGAAGCCGCTTTGCTGAAATTGGGCGAGATCTGTCGTACAGTTGTTGTTAAGACCGGCGGATCGGGCGCAAGGGCTAAGCGCGGCGCGGAAGTAGTAAACGTAGCTGCGCGCCCCGTGAAGCAAGTCTTGGACACGACGGGTGCCGGCGACTTCTTTGCGGCCGGTTTTCTGTATGGCCTCTCGAAAGGTTGCGATTTAGCCGAGTGCGTTTACAAAGGAACAGTCCTCGCAGCTTATGTAATAGAAGTGGCCGGTACGCATTTGCCGGAAGAAACGTGGGACGCTATCCGGACGGAGATAAACGCCGCTCGGCCGGTTGCCTGATATATGGAGTGAATTATGAGAAAGATTGCTATTGTTTTGCTCTCGTCCCTGCTCGCGGTGGGGAGTTTGCACGCACAGACACACAACGCAGAAGTAGCCAAGCAGTTGGAGACGTTTAATGTGTTGTATAAGTTGCTCGATCTTTATTACGTCGACACGCTGAACGCGCCCAAGGTGGTGCGGGGCGCGATAGATTATATGCTGGACGGGCTTGACCCCTACACGCAGTACTATCCGGAAAGCGAAGCGCAAGATTTGCAGCAAATGACTACGGGCAAATATGCCGGCGTTGGCGCGGTTATTAGTTTCGCCGCGATCTTCATCGCTGCGTCATCAATCGTCCTTATGCCGGACAGCCCGCTGCCGAAGCCGGATTGCGCGCCGGAGATATTCTCTTGGAGCAGAACGGAAAAGATTACGGCGAGGCGGCTACAGACGCGGAAAGCGAGCAGGCGTATAGCAACCGTGTGAGCGCTTCGCTGCGCGGCGAACCGGGCACAAGCTTTACTTTGAAAGTGAAACGCTATGGCGTGAGCAAACCATTGACGTTCAAAATAACGCGCCGCAACATCGTGCTGCCCAGCATTACAACGACGCGGATCTTGCAAGACAGTATTGGGTATATTTTGCTCAATCAATATACGGAAGATACGGGGCGCGACATGCAAAAGGCCGTGTCCGAGCTGAAGCAACAGGGCGCTAAGCGCTTGCTGCTCGACTTGCGCAATAACCCCGGCGGACTCGTGGATCAGGCCGCCAAGGTCGTGGCGCTTTTTATCCCGCGCGGCAAGGAAGTAGTCAGCATAAAAGGAAAGATAAAAGAAAACAACGTAACCTATAAGACGAGTGCCGAACCCTTGGATACGGAGATGCCCATCGTCGTCCTGACTAATTACGCGACGGCTTCGGCTGCGGAAATCACGGCCGGCGCTTTGCAGGATTACGATCGCGCCGTTATCGTCGGCCAGCGCTCTTATGGTAAAGGACTCGTGCAACAGCCGCGCTCCTTGCCCTATCGCGGTGTGCTGAAACTGACGTCTGCGAAATATTATATCCCAAGCGGGCGATGCGTACAGGCTTACGTTTATAAAGATGGTGCGCCGCAGCATTTGCCGGATAGCTTGGCGAAAGTTTTTCATACGGCCGGCGGGCGCCCCGTTCGCGACAGTGGCGGCATCACGCCCGATGTGAGCGTGCCGACTGACAGTTTGCCGAATTTGTTGGCCTACTTGGCTTCGAGCAATGCGCTGATGGATTATTGTGCCGACTATCGTAATCATCACGCTTCCATCGCTTCGCCCGACAAATTCAGTTTGAGTGATTCCGAGTATACGACATTTATCCAATTTTTGAAGGCCGCCAAATTTACTTACGACACGCAAAGTAAAAAAGCGCTTGAGGTTCTCCGCAAGATTGCGGCTGCCGAGGGCTACGAGGCAATGACGACAGACGAATTTGCGGCTTTGGAGAAGAAATTAGTCCACAATGAAGACTACGATTTCGACTATTGGCGCAAGCCGATCAAACGCTTAGTCGAGGGCCAACTGATTACGTGCTATTATGATCAAAAGGGCTTGGCTGACTATAGTCTTCGCGACGATAAAGACCTGAACGAGGGCTTGAAGATTCTGACCAACGATGCGCGCTATCGTAGTTTGCTTTCCGCCGGTCTACCCGCCGCACCCGAAAAGTCGGAATAAGTTGCGCTCTGTCGCGTTATTCTTCGCTTAACAAAGGCCTTCGCTGTCGCAACGCTTGCGCTCGGAGGCCTTACTTCCTATTTCGCCTTGCCTGAAAGGCTGCTATCAAGCGCCCCGTCTGTTGCCGGCAAGTGTTTATCAAACAGCGGCCGGCCGCCATCGATTGGCTGCAAAAAAAATGCCTTAATGCAGCAAACGCAGAAGGCCTTGTGCGCCCTTTTCGTGGTGCTCAAAATCGGCAAAAGCAAGCCGAAGCCCGGCGAGAAGCGACCCCGCAACCCTTGCGGCAAACATTATTTTGCGGGAAATCAGACAAATAAAACCATTCCCCCGCCTACTAACTTAAAAAGTTTATCTATCTTTGTGCGATTTTATATTGACGAAACAACAAATATTTCAGACAAGCTAAGATGAATGTGATTACGAAAACCGTCGCTTTGCCTGATGGCCGCACCATCAGCATAGAGACCGGCAAGTTGGCCAAACAGGCTGATGGCGCTGTAATGTTGCGCCTTAACAACACAATGTTATTGGCCACGGTTGTAGCTGCAAAAGACGCCGTCCCGGGCACAGATTTTATGCCCTTACAATGTGATTATAAAGAGAAGTATTCCGCAGCAGGCCGTTTTCCCGGCGGTTTTACGAAGCGCGAAGGCCGCGCTTCCGACTACGAGATTTTAACTTCACGTTTGGTCGATCGCGCACTGCGTCCCCTCTTCCCGAGCAATTATCACGCAGAAGTTTATGTGAACATCACGCTGTTTTCGGCTGATGGCAAGGATATGCCCGACGCATTAGCAGGTTTTGCTGCTTCAGCCGCATTGGCTGCTTCCGATATCCCGTTTGATGGTCCCATATCTGAGGTTCGCGTAGCCCGCATCAATGGTGCTTACGTGATCAATCCTACTTTCGAGCAACTCAAGCAGGCCGATATGGACATTATGGTTGGTGCTACGGAAGAAAACATTATGATGGTCGAAGGCGAGATGGACGAAGTGCCCGAATCAGCTTTGCTCGAAGCGCTCAAGGCGGCTCACGAGGCTATCAAGCCTATGTGTCGTTTGCAGAAGGAGCTGATGAAAGAACTCGGCACTGACGTTAAGCGCGAATACGACCACGAAGTTAACGACGAAGACTTGCGCAAGCAAGTAACAGATGAATGTTATCAACCGGTTTATGCCATTGCAGAGGGCGGCAATCACAATAAAAACCAGCGTGAAGAGGGCTTTACGGAAATTCGCGAAGACTTCAAAGAGCGTTATGCCGCAGCACACACGCCGATTTGACCGCTGATGAACTCGAAGAGAAGAATGCGCTGATCGACCGCTACTATAACGACGTAGAGCGCGACGCAATGCGCCGTTGCATCCTCGATGAAGGCAAGCGCTTAGATGGTCGCCAGACTACGGAGATCCGCCCCATCTGGTGCGAAGCCGGCCCGCTGCCGATGCCGCACGGCTCTGCCATCTTCACGCGTGGCGAAACGCAAGCCTTGGCTACGACTACGCTCGGCACACGTCTTGACGAAAAGATGATCGACGACGTATTGGACAAGAGCTACCAACGCTTCCTGCTCCACTACAACTTCCCGCCCTTCTCTACGGGTGAGGCTAAAGCGCAGCGCGGCGTAGGTCGTCGCGAGATCGGCCACGGCCACTTGGCTTGGCGCGCATTAAAGAATCAGATTCCCGCAGATTTCCCCTATACCGTTCGCATTGTGAGCGACATCCTCGAATCAAACGGCTCCTCATCTATGGCTACCGTTTGCGCAGGTACGCTTTCGCTCCTCGATGCCGGCGTTCCGATGAAACGTCCGGTAAGCGGTATCGCCATGGGCTTAATTAAAAATCCCGGCGAAGAGAAAGTATGCAATCCTCTCCGACATACTTGGCGACGAGGACCACTTGGGAGATATGGACTTCAAGACGACCGGCACCATCAACGGTTTGACGGCAACGCAAATGGACATCAAGTGCGACGGTCTTTCCTATGAAATCTTGGAAAAAGCCTTGATGCAGGCTAAGGCAGGTCGCGAACACATCCTCGGAAAGATCACCGAAACGCTGGCTGAGCCCCGTCCCGACTTCAAGCCCCACGTGCCCCGCATCGTTGCCTTTGAGATTCCGAAAGAGTTTATCGGCGCCGTTATCGGCCCGGGCGGAAAAATCATCCAAGGCATGCAAGAAGAAACCGGCTCTACGATTACTATCGAAGAAGAAGACGGCGTAGGCAAGATCCAAGTAAGCGCTCCGTGCAAAGAAAGCATTGATGCTGCTGTTGCGAAGATCCGCGCCATCGTTGCCGTGCCTGAAGTAGGCGAGATTTACGATGCAAAAATCGTTAGTATTATGCCTTACGGCTGCTTCGTAGAGTTTATGCCGGGCAAGGAAGGCTTGCTCCACATCAGCGAGATCGCTTGGAAGCGCTTGGAGAGCGTAGAAGAAGCCGGCTTGCACGAGGGAGATCACACGTCTGTAAAACTTTTGGAGATCGACGACAAGACCGGCAAGTTCCGCCTCTCTCACCGCGTACTCGAACCCAAACCCGAGGGCTGGGAAGAGCGCCCGCAGCGCCGTCCGCGTCGCGAAGGTGGCGAACGCCGCAACGATCGCCCACGCCGCGAAGAGGGTAGAGGTCGCCAAGAAGGCAATGCGCCGCAGCCGGAAGAGCCGCGCCGCACGACGCCGCCTGCCATTCCGACCGGCAATTTTGACTTTTAATGAGTATAAAATGTGAATGAGAAAGCCATAGGCTGCTGCCCCCTTCGCCAAGTTTTGGCGGAGGGGGTTATTGTTTAGGTTTGGGCCGGATAAGGGGCCGATGGGTAGGCTTGCGGCCCCCTCTTGCCTCACCGCGCGGCTGGCGCATTCGTTGCGACTTGGTGCGTGAATGCTGCCCTGCGGGAAAAAGACGCGACTGGTCGAGGGCGGTGCGTCGTCGTCCGAAGCAGCCTCAGCAGTCGTCCTTGTTTTTAGTCTTCTCTCGCAAAAGTAGCACGGGAAAGTCCCGATAAAAGCTGGCACGCCACAGGTTTTACCACGCTGATGTTTGGCGCGCTTAGTTTACGCTCACGAGCGTAGACCCTTTTTATCGTGAGCGCACACCTTTGTTCCCACGAGCGCAGACCTTTTTTATCGTGAGCGTAAACTCAAAAGTTCGGCTCTTCTTGTTGCTTCGATCAACTCGAGGCGGCGTAATGTGAGCCATCAGCGCCTTGAAACCGCACGCGAGGCGCCGCCCTTGCTTGCCTTGAGCAGGTAAAAATCGCTCTGCAGCATTAAAAATCAGGGCGCCCTAAAGCGTAGATGAAAGGTTAGAATTAAAAACTTTGTTAAATTCGTTGACGAAAGCCATTGGCTTACGTTTAATCAGTAAAGGCGCAAGCCAACAGCCGACGCAAGGCGCACGAATCGTCGATCACGACGCGCCGAACTCAGCCGCCGGCGGCGAGACATCAGCCAACGAGACGGCGAAACGCGCACAACAAGCAACAAGACCGATATGGATCAAGCCACTTTTGAAACTCACGCCACAGCGGCACGTCGGAGCGCACTGAGCGCCAGTCGTGCGATGGGCGTAGATCCGCATTCGGCCGAAGATATTGCACAAGAGACGTTGATACGCCTATGGTCGATGCGCGAAGATTTGGAGCGCTTCAAAAGTATGGTGGCCTTGGCCGGCGTCGTGGCGCGCAGACTTTGCATAGATCGCTTTCGGCGGCGCACGGAAGAGGGCGAGGCGCTCACCGGAGAGTTTCCCTCGACGCTGATTGCAGCCGATGCCCGCTTGGAAGAAGAGGATAACGAGCGCTGGTTGGCACAAAAACTCAAAACTTTGCCCTCTACGGAGTATCAAGTCTTACACTTGCGCCAAGTAGAAGGGCGCTCGAAGGAAGAAATAGCCCGCCTCTTAGGGATTGAAGCGCGCTCCGTCGCCACACTTTTAGCGCGTGCGCGGCAGCGTTTGCTTAACGAAATCAGAAAAAGAAACGCAGCAGAAAAATGAAGCATATAGTAGCCACATATTCACCCACTGTTCCGTCGGAAGTCGACGTTGAGCGCTTGCTGGCGCGCTTTATGGCGGGCGAAACTTCGCGCGAAGAGGAGCAGCAGTTGGGCGCTTTCTTCCGGCAGCCGAATGTGCCCGAAAAATGGGCCGACTATCGGGAGATGTTTGCTTATTTTGATGCGGGCATGCCGCAACAAAGCGAAGCGCCGGTGCCCCTTGCTGCACCGAAAAAGCAAGGTCGACGGCCGCGTTTCTTGTCGTTAGGCTTGAGTGGTGCGGCTGCGGCTGTAGTAGGCTTGGCTTTCCTCTTGTCGCCTTCAAGCGAAGTGGATCGACTTCCGATGCCCGCTGCTCCGATTGCTGCCGCTCGCCCCGCTATCTCTGCACAGGAAGCGTCGGAAGTTGAGCCGGCGAAAAGTGAGCCGTTGCGGTCGCGACCGAAAACCAAAGCCGTGCGCCACGGCGCGGACAACGATGAGCAGGCAGATCAAGAGCGGCAAGTGGATATGCAGCTGAAAGTCATCGCGATGCAAAACGCGTTGGCGCTCCTCGATTATGAGGCGAAAGATCAGTTGGAACAAGTGAGAGCCTGGGCCAAGGAAGAGAACGCCAATAAGATGGCCGTCTCTGCACTCAACGATGCTATTTACTGGGAGGATAAACCTTCGACGACAACCGCGGATGCGTCGGATGCCAATTCTATTACTCCTTAATTATTTATACATAACAAGGCAATGAAGACTATGAGATCAAAATTTTTGTCGGCCTGCTTGGTCGCTGCATTCCTGACGCCGGCGACGATGCAAGCGCAGCAACGCTTCAATAAGGCGCTCCGCGACTTTGTCAGCAAGGTGAAGGAGAATGCCGGTAAGACGGCAAAGAAGTCGGCTCTGCCGCCGCGCATCGTGGATTACCGCATGGAGGCTGCCGGATCGGACGATAGGGGCGTGGAAATCTATGCTTTCAGCTTGAAAGGGAAACAACAGAAATGGTTGGACGATATTTACACAGCCTATGAGCAAGATCGCTACACGGCGACGAAATCTTTTCGCAAGGATGCGAGCGGCACACCTGTAAAAACCAAAAAGGGCGAGTTTAGAGCCACTACAGGCGCTAATGATATCTTTGTCAAGATACCGAAAGTGAAGGTCAAGGGCGGTGGTATCACGGTGATACCGGGCAACGTTGCGTTCTCGAGCGCAGGACGTTACCTTTTTAATTACGGAAAGACTACGAGCGGAGTTTTACGTTGGGCAATAGTTTGCAGGATAACGTGCTGATCCTTACCAAGGACGATAATGTCGATACAAAACTGCGCTATGCTTACGCGATTGAATGGACGAAACGACCGGAAACCGGGACGATCGAGGGGCGTATTTGCTTCATACATTCTATGCGTCCGGATGTGCTCGAACAAGAAAAACGCAGCCGCGCCGAAGCTGACGCTGCGAAAGAGGCTGAACAGGTGAATGGCTGGACACAATGGGGTCGGCAACTGGGCGAACTTGCCATTGATCGCGGCGCTATGGAAACTTTGGAGCGCTTATCCACAAGATTGGGCGAGCTGACTACGGCCTTTGGGAATGAAGCATCGAAACTCTCGCCCGCAGAACGGAAGCGGCGCGAAAAAGAAATGAATGCGCTGGCCGACAAGATTAACAATTTGGCGCAAAAGTTGCAGAAAAGAAACGGCGGCGGCGTTGTCTCTTTCAGCAAAAACTTCCCTTTCGACGATGAAGCGGAGGCTGCGGAAATGAGTGCCGAGGATTTCTTGTCGAATTTTGAGGGCTTGCGCAGGGCATTCCAAAGCAACGGCTATCTGCGCCCGACATTGGCCAACCGCTTATTGTCGCTCTGCAAGGATAATGCGCAAAACTTGTCGCAAAACGAGCGGGAAATTTGCGCAAAGGCATTGGATGAATTAGCGCAACGGACGAGTGATTCATTTACCATAGGACTTTTGAAAGAAGCAGAAGAACAGGTGTGTAAGATACCAACAAACAAGGCGAAAAAGTAGCGACTCGCTTTCGCCTCAACAATATATAATATAACCGATGGGCTTCCTCCTTCTCACTCGGACGTATCCGAGAGAGAAGGGGGAAGTCTTTTTTGTGCGAATCCTTTGACTGCCTTATCCGCGGAAGCGTGAGGAGAATCAGCATTCCAAACAACACCGGGTAAAGCCGCGCTCGGCTGACTTTGCAACGCGCTGCGGTAAGAGGAAAACGTACGTTTGAGGATGATATTCTTTAAAAAAATACTTGTAAATCTTTGCAGATTGAATGGGAAACAGTAAATTCGCCACAGAGTTAAGAAAAGTGCACGTCAATTTTTTGATCTGTGCATATAGAAGTTAGAAAATGCATACCGGAGTTGGGATAAGTACACGCCGAATGCTGCTTTGTGGCCCCTAATTCATAGTTTACGATTTGAAAACCGAACTTTTTAGGGCCGTAGCAGATGCCGGCTCTTTTATATCCTCATCCGATAATTGAAAATACGAATGATGAATAAATTTTTTCTTACTTTCTTTTTGTGCTTGTCGGGATTTGCCGTCTCAGCACAGCATACCGCGAAAATAAGTTACAGCGGTGGTTTAATCAATAAAGAATCCGGCTTCTTAATAAAAGGAAGAGGGCAGGCAGAAGCCGCAATTTATCTTCCTGCACGCTTGCTTTCGGGATACGCAGGCGCTTCGTTGTCGGGTGTAGCCGTGGGATTCACCACACGAAAGAATGTGGAGACGCTACGTGTTTGGGTTCGCTCGTCACTAACCGGGGAAAATTTGGCCGAAGGGCAGATTACGTCAAAAGAAGGCCAAACCATTATTCAAGGACGTAACGTCGTAGCATTTACAAAACCCTATACGCTGAAAGCTAATGAGGATTTGTATGTCGGTTATACTTATCAGCATCGCGACAAAACAAATGCCGTGTCGATCATACCCGGACGCTTGGAGAACAGTTGCTTTATTAAAGTGGCTGAAAATGCGGCTTTGGGAGGATAAGCACGCGGAGGGCGTCTTGAGCGTTGAGGCTCTCGTCGACGGGGATGCGCTTCCGGCTTACGATCTCGGGCTTCTCGAAACTCAAGTCGAGGGTTGTCCGGCAAAAGATAGCGTTTTTGTCCGCGCATTCGTTTGCAATCCGGGTACAAAACGCGTGCAAGGCTTCGAACTTTCCGTAAAAGAACGGCAGACGGGGCGTATTTTTAAGCACCGGTTCGCAATGCCGATTTCGCAGGGCGGTGTAGCGCAGGCTGAAATTGGGCTTGCAGCGACGCACGATGCAGCTTCCGGCAAGCACGATTGGGACGTATCGATCAGCGACTTGTCTGACGGGAATAAAGATGCAATAGCAGCCAACAATAGTGCGGCGGCGAAATTTTCCTTTCTGAAATCCGTCGCCATAGAAGAGTTTACGACGCAACATTGTCGCAATTGTCCGCGCGTTTCAGGCTATCTAAAGCAGGTTTTAAGCAAGGAAGCATTTCGCGACCGCGCAGTTGTCCTCTGCCACCACGCAGGTTTCCAGACGGATGCCTTTACGATAGACGCCGATAAGGCTTATACGTGGTTCTACAATCAAGACGGGCTTTACGCGCCGGCCGTTATGTATGATCGCTTCCCATTTTTCAAGACCGATACCAAAGGATTGCCGACGCCGCTTCACACTCCGGAGCTAAGCGATATTGAAAAATATCTCAGCAAGCGCCTGTTAGCTCCGTCTAACAACTATCCGGCTGTGAAGCAAGTCCGCGTTGCCGGCGACCGCCTTGAGTTTGATGTCGAAATCTTCCGACTGCCGACTTCCGAGAAGGCTCCCGACCGCCTGACCGTCTTTATATTGGAAGACAGCATCGAAGCTCCGCAAGCCGGCGCCCCGGATGCGCAACACTATAAACACATGCACGTGGGACGAAGTGTCAATGAAACGTGGGGCGAGTCCATAGATCCGGCGGGAGGCAACGTCATACGTCATTACAGCTTTGATCTTAACCCCTCTTGGAATCGGAAAAATTTAGCCATTGTCGCACTCATCGGTTATTACAATGAGAATAATATCGCCGAATGCTTTATCGACAACGCCACAATTTACCGTTTGTCTGAGATCTCCACGGGGATCGGAGAGATTACGACAGATCAAAAGTCGACAGCATCTCAAAAAACTTTTTACGACTTAAACGGTCGGCAAATCAGCGCCGATCATCTATCGGCAGGCATCTACATTGTCCGCGAGCAAGCCCCAAATGGGAGCGTCAAAACGAGCAAAATCATCGTAAGATGATGCCTATATATCAAACAACAAATTAAATACTTATGAACATCTTCTCAATTACTCTTTTACAGAGCAAACTATTGAAAGGCGCCCTTAGTAGAGGCCCTCAGAAACTCTTGTTCGCTTTATTCTTCGTGATGGCTGCGGGGATTCAAGCGCAAAACAGTGGAAACGCAGGTCCGCTGCAGTGGCAATACGATAAAGAAACGAAAAAATTAACCATCTCCGGCCAAGGAGCAATTCCCGATTATGAAGAAGACGCACAGCCTTGGGCCCCATTTGCCAGAGAGATTAAAACGGCAGAAGTAGGAGAGGGCGTCACTATGATTGGCGACAACGCTTTTACCTACAGCTTGAAAATGGAAAAAATCTCACTTCCCAAAACGCTGACTGAGATTGGCTACCACGCTTTCTATAGTTGCCAGAAGTTAGCTTCGGTTTCCATTCCGGCAACGGTGAAAAAGATCGGCGACAGAGCCTTTCAAGAATGCTTTGAGCTGAAAGAAATAGAAGTAGATGAGAATAATGCAAATTATTCTTCGTTAGACGGCGTCTTATACAACAAAAAGGAGACGCTATTGATCCGTTATCCGGCCGGTAAGGATGAAGATTTCACCGTTCCGAACACAGTTACCACCATCGGCGACGATGCTTTTTCCGACTGCGAGGCATTATTGCACGTGACGATTCCCAATAGCGTGACGAGAATCGGCGATTACGCCTTCTACAAGTGTGTAGGTTTGGAAGAAATCTCCATTCCTGCGAGCGTTACGTCCATCGGTGAAGGAGCTTTGGCCGGTTGTTCATCGCTTATGGGCATTGTTGTCGATGACAAGAACTCCACTTACACTTCCGATGAAGGCATATTATATTCGAAAGACAAGACTCGACTCATTCAATATCCTGCCGGCAAAGACGAAACTGACATTCTCGTTCCTGAAGGTGTGAAAGTGATCGGTATCGGCGCTTTTGTTAGCACCATCAACTTAAAGAACGTTATTCTTCCCGACGGACTCACGACCATCGAAGAAGACGCTTTCGCCGACGGAGAGGCATTGCAGACGGTGGTTATCCCCGCCAGCGTAACGCGAATCGGCAATCGAGCTTTCTTTGCTTCAGAAGAGCTCCTTACCGCTAAGATTCCGGAGGGCATAGAGCGCATTGGCGACGACGTGTTCAATAGCTGTAAGGCCATGACCTCGATCATCATCCCCCAATCGCTCAAAGCGTGGGCCGAAGTGCCTTTGAATATTGCGTTTCTTTGGGTTCCATTACCCTTCCCGCAGGCGTTACGAGCATCGGCCCCAAAGCTTTTGAGGGTTGCTTCTTGCTGAAGACGCTTGTTGCGCAGATGCCCGATCCCGACCGTGTGATGCTGGGAGATGACGTCTTCCGCCATGTTCCGAAAGATAATACAAAGAACACTTTCTGCCAACTCTACGTGCCCGAAGGCAGCAAGCAGAAATATGAGGCTGCTGCTCAGTGGAAAGACTTCGCACCAAACATCCTCGAAGGTCTCCCCCTCGGCATTCGTCCGCTTGAAAATGAACGCCCGATGCGCAAATCCGGCATTTACAGACTCGACGGTGTGCGCTGCCAAGGCTCATTGCAGCAGTTGCCGGCCGGCATTTACATTGTCAATGGCAAGAAAGTAGCGAAGAAATAACGCGCTTGCGCCCTTAGGCGTATGATATACATAAGCCGGATGGTCGATTGCTCTCGACTATCCGGCTTCTTCATTCCTCTTTATAAGGAAATATGCAAGCCGATGACACAATATATAAAGATGCACGTCCGCTTCCCAACGCGACACTACGGACAATGAGGCTTTTTAACACCACCAATGGATGCGTAGCGCTGCATCAGGCTGTACGCCTCGGCCTTTTCACTTTTCAACTTAGGGATTAAAGTAGAAAAAAGACAAGGAATGTGCACGCACGAAACGGGTAAGAGGGCGGCCGGAACGCAGTCAGAACCTTTTTTATCACGAGAAAAAAAGGTTTGCGCTCACGATAAAAAGAGCTTTTTCTCGTGATAAAAAGCGTTTACGCTCGTGAGCGCAAATGAAGTGGATGGGATATGGGGCTTCTTTTTGGGGAGTAAGCGCCTGAAATAATGGGCCGGGCAGTAGCGCTGCGGCCCGTCCGTCGGTCAATTATGCGACGGCATAAAAGATAGTCCAAACCAAGTGGATACGGCCGGCGTATGTTGGGGCTGTAAAGGGCGGGTTTATGAGGAAAAACAGCCGCGGAATATTCGCCATTTCAGCATTGGCGGATTAGGCTAATCCTCGATGAAATGGCACTTTTTGCGACGTATGCCGCGCAAAGCGCTTCGCAACAAAAGGCCGCTCCTCAAGTGGCCGGTCGGGGGCGGACGCAAGGCGATGACCGACAAAAAATTACGAAATAAAGTTGTAGACAGAAAGATCCCCTTTGCTCGGATTCCGATAAAAGGAAGTCGGTAGCCGAACAAAGGGGATTATGATGCGCTGTGCTATCGCCGTGGAGTGGTCGTGTAGCCGCAGCGGAAAGAAAGCTTACAGTTTTACTTTATATGTGGAAGTCTTGCCGCCGGAAACGAGGCGAACGATGTACGTGCCTTTCTCCAATTGCGCGCCGAGTGGGAGGAGACGGCCGTCAGTCGTGTAGACTTGGAGCGTATTGTAGCGGCCGTTTACTTGGATCTGACCATTCACAATCGCGATGGAAGCTTGCTCGCCTTGGTTGATGTTGCGGATGCCGGTCGTGTTGTTTTCGGGCACGGGGGAGGCCGTCGTTGACGCCTGATTTGATGATCCAGATGCCCGACGCGTCATCTTCGTTGAGTTTATTGACGAACTCCTGCTTTTTCATGTCTTCGTAGTCGACGCCAATGCCGGTTGAGTAGCTGCTGCCGTCCTCCATTTTTGCGTAATAGCTGTTGAAAATCGTTGTCGGGAAAGAGCCGGGTACGATGGGGTCCATCAGCGTCGGCGAACTATAAATCAAAGCGCCTGCTTGATAGCAATTGGTGATCTCGATAATGCTTCCGTCGACGGCCTCTTCCGTATTTCCGATGATGCCACCAATGGTGCCGTCGGTCGCGCTTTGTTCGTTGAGAGCGCTAACTTCGCCGGTGTTGTAGCAATCTCTGATGGTTATGGAGCGTTTAATTTGTCCGATGATGCCGCCGGTATTGGTGCTGTGCTCCTTAACCGCAGCACGGTTGCCGCAACGCTCGATTTTCGTGCCGTCTTGCGTGTTGGAGCCGACGAGACCTCCGGTGATGCCGAGGTAGCACGTGAGGGGCGCGTCGTTGGTGCAGTCTGCGATTTCGCTCGCTGCGCCTGCGATGAGTCCGCCCACAATGCCGCCGCCGTAAAATCTGTGGGCAATTGACTACATAATCTTTACCCGTGTGGCAATTGATGATCTTTGTGCCGTCCATTCCCACACCTACGATACCGCCGATGATGTGGTCGCCTTCGACTTTACCACTTGCGATGGTGAGGTTCTTGATCGTAGCGCCTTTAACGATACCGAAGAAACCGAACATAGCGTATTGGTCATTGTGGAATGTGAAGTTGCGGATGCTGTGGTTGTTACCATCGAAAGTACCCATAAACGGGCGAATTCTTGTCGGGTCGTCAGCCGTGCGATCAAAGCCGTTGCCGATGGGGCGCAAGTCCTCAACGCCGGCGAGGTTAATGTCATTCTCCATACGGAAGAATTTGCCGGCGAAAGTGTTTTTGTCCTCTTCCACAGCCTTGGAGAGGGCTTTCAAGTCTTCGACAGTCTTCACGAGATAAGGGTTGGCCTGCGTGCCTTCGCCGCCACTGAAAGCCGGCGCTTGGGCGCTTTGACGCAGCTGTTTGCGAGCGCCTGCTTTTTGAGCTTGTAGGTATTGCTGCAAAGTGAGCTCTACTTGAGCCTGCATTTGCTTTGGGGTGACGTCGGCCAGAGATGATCCGGGCAGACAAATTGCTGCTAAAGAAAGAAGCAGCGTAGCGTTAAGGTGTTTCATATTTAGATCTTTAAATGTTTTGTTCGTTTGCACTTTTCCAAAATCTCAATAGGCGGCGATGCACACTCGTGGCATAATAAAGCTGCTCGGTCCGCTCGCACTGCGCTCCGGCAACAATATCTTCTGCCGGCGCACCTCCAAATCTTGCTTTGATAGGCAAAACGTGGGATAAGATTATGGTGCAAATATATGATTTTAATTTTAGGCAAGTAGAAAAAATCTCAAAATGTAGTTAAGTTTTTTCAAGTTCAGGTTTGCATTGTCGCCAATTCTTAGGTGAACAGTTCCCAATTTGTTCAAAAATAAAGAATTTGTGTTGTAATTGATTGGGAAAAAGATTTGAGGCATTCGGTAACTCATTTTAGGCACGCGAAACGAACAAGAGCGCGCGAAAGCCCGGACTTGTACAAGTTCGGGCTTTATTATCTTTTCATTTTCTTTACTTTGCTCAGCTTAGATCGATACCATATTATATATAGGCCCTTTCGCCTTGCCGTTTTATTGCGCCAAGAGTTTCTTAACCCAGTCGGAAATAGCCTTTCCATCGGCTTTTCCGGCCAAGCGCTTTGATGCTTCGCCCATTACGCGGCCCATATCCTTCATCGAAGTAGCCCCCGTTTCGGCGATGATAGCCTTCACAGCAGCTTCAAGCTCTTCCGGCGTGAGGGCCTTTGGCAAATACTCCTCGATAATCGTAGCCTGCGCCGCTTCTTCTTCAGCCAAGTCCGGCCGGCCTTGTTCCGTGTAAAGTTTCGCCGTATCGCGGCCTTGTTTAGCCAGTTTCGACAAGATTTTGAGCGCTTGCGCGTCCGTCAACGTGTCGTTTGCGCCCGGCGCCGTCTTTGCTTCGATGAAAAACTTCTTGATATTGCGCAGCGTTTCAAGCCGTATTTTATCTTTAGCCTTCATAGCTGCTACGATATCCTTGCTGATTTGTTCAAATAAGTCCATAATCAATAATGTTTATGATGATTACTGTTAATCAAAATTGATGATAAGTGGTGTCTCCTCCTCTTTCGCGGCGTCCGATACAGCCGATTGCGGCGCTTCCCTTCGTCCGGCTTCGAGCGCTTGGCGTATTTGGCGCGCCATCTCCGGTGTGCGGTTTCGCGTAGGCACACTTTCGAGCAATTCCGGTAAGTCGCCGTTGATCATATCCTCCAATTGCAGGCGGATGATAAATGCGTGCGGGCGCTTTTGGCGCTTTCCAGAACCGTAAATGCGCTCGCGGCGTATCGCCCGTTTCGTGTGCTCGTCCTCAGAAAGCGCGTCAGTTTGATCCAACTTCTCATTGAAGAGCCCAAAGCCGGACGCCAGAATCGTCACTTTGATTTCGTCGCCCATAGCTGCGTCGGGCACGAACCCCATTTGAAATATGGGTTGCCATCGAAGCGCGTTGTGAAATGTTCTATTTCGCTCATTTCGTCTATGAGTAAGGCTTTGTCGGCCTCAGAACTACAAGTGATGGCCATGGCTATACGCGTGGCCCGAAAGATGTCTTTATTATTGAGCAAGGGCGAATAGAGCGCATCGCGAATGGCTCGCGTGACGCGTTGAGGCCCTGTTGCGTGTCCCGAAGATATGACGGCCAAGCCACCTTGATGCAAAACCATATTCACATCGCGGAAGTCGAGGTTGACACGGCCGCGCATTTTGATGATTTCCACAATACTCCCGACGGCTTTCGTCAGCGTTTCGTCGGCTTTCTTAAAGGCATTGATGACGGTGAGGTCAGGATAAATTTCTCGGAGCCGTTCGTTGTTGATGACGAGTATGGCATCGACCTCTTTGGCCAACCTTTCAACGCCGTCTAAGGCTTTATCGACTTGCCGCTGCAACTCAAAAAGAAACGGAATCGTCACGATGGCCACCGTAAGCAGCCCGCGCGATTTTGCTTCTCGCGCAATGATCGGCGAAGCGCCCGTTCCCGTTCCACCGCCCATTCCCGCGGTGATAAAGACCATCTTCGTATCTTCGTCAAAGATGTCATCGATCGCCTCCAAATCGCTCTCGGCCAGTGCTCGCCCTGTCTCCGGATCGCCGCCGGCTCCAAGTCCGGGACCAAGCTGCAGACGATCAGGCACCGCACTACTTTCAAGCGCTTTCCGGTCCGTATTGCAGACGAGGAAGCGTACGTCGTGAAGACCCTCACAGTACATGTTGGCTACAGCATTTCCACCGCCGCCGCCTACGCCTATCACTTTGATGATCGAAGAGCGCGTGCAGTCGACAGGTTCGATAAGGAGTTCGTCGTTCATTGTTGGTGTTCAGCGCAGAAGCGCTTATGTTATGGTCGGTTTGTTAACTATTTTTGTGGTGTTTGGCTGAACGGCCGGGGCGTAGTTCTGTAGCTGCGATGGGTTCGGCTGCCGGCCATTTTTGCAAAACTAACAAAAAAAGCGGGAGATCATCTCCTTTTTGCCGTCTAACTGAAGATTTATTTTGCGCGATCGGCCGGTGTTCGCCGTCATACCAAAAAGCGGCGAAACGGGCGGTACAGCCAATTCATCAGTCGGCGTAAATTCGGGTGTCTATACGACAGACAGTCGACAACAACGGCATTTTCATACGTGTTAAACGTATGAAGCCCCTGCGAAAAGCGCGGATCGGTAGCGTGGATGCGCACCCGCTGCCGACGCTCCAACCCGTGTGCGGATCATAGTTTAAAGGCTGAAGCAGAACGCCCTCGCCGTAATGACGATTGCAAATCTGCGCGGGCCGATAGAGTTGTCCCTCGAAGCGAAAGAGGCTGCCGGCGTTGCGTGCAATAAATTCCGGAAAGCGCAAATGAGACGTGACTTCATACGCATCGCCTTGCTTTTTCAAAAAATGCAGCGTTCGCCCGTAAGGGTCCGCATCCATTGAGCCGATGAGCCACTCTTCGCCGCCCGATTGATGGAATACGACATCGACAAGTGGCACTTTCGTTAGCAAACGATCGAAGACAAAGGCGTCTTGCGCGCGATCGTAGCGAAACAGGTTATGTTCGCCGGAAGCAATGTTTTCCGGATGGATGAAAAATTTCGCCATCGCGGCGCACAATCTCCGGAAAACTCAAATGCGTGGGTAGGCTAAGAACGGTCTTTGCCTCGAGCACCTGCCCCGTAGTGCGCGCTATGGTCAGGCGTTCGATGTGTCCCTGCAATTTTCGCTCCACATAAGCCTCCACCAAGAGCGTGATTTCGCGCGGCGAAACGTCTAAAATAAACGGATCGCCATACCAAACGCCCTTTTCGGGCGCTTCGATGGGCACGAAACGCAAGGATGCACCGGCCAAAATATCGGCAAGCGGCGTCGTAACCAAGGCCACGCGCCAACAAGAGCCGACCAGCGGCGCCAAGTGTTCTCGAAGATTAGGCATAAGCCGTCATATATAATATAATGTGTCAACGCATCGCGCGCGTTATGCTGTTCGCCGTCGGCGTGCGTGCGGTTTTTGTGGTAGCGACACTGATTGATAAGTCTACAAAGCTACGAAATAAATAGCGTTGTCGCCGTTTCGCATCGCTACTTTCTCCGTTTTGAGCGGAAAAGTCAAGATCGTCGGCCGTCGAAGTGCACCTTTTCAATCTGCCCTTGCTTTTAGCTTATCTTCCAACAAACGCTGCGCCGCGAAGTACCGTTTTCGGAATACGCTTTCTCTACTCTCTGCTGCTGCCACATTTGATACAGGCCGGTGGCGGCGCAAAATGGTGCTTCGCCGTATGGTTTTTTATGCCTACAATGCCATTCGGCGATTGTTTGGTGCCGCCAAACTATTGTTTGCTCCCACCAAACTATTGTTTGCCCCGACCAAACCATCGTTTGCCGGCACCAAACGATACGAAACCTTGAATATGGAGGTGCAAAAACCAACTAATCGGGCCGATGATTTGCGGGCAACTTTTCGCAGGCTATGATCACCTTTTGCCCATCGCAGAGCGTCGTGGCAAACCAATAGTCGTTGCCGCCCTCTTTTACGTGGAGCTTCTTTCGGAGTGCGTCTACCGTCATCGGAAAGTTGCGCACGGTGATGTTAGCCCGCTTCGTGTCGCCGCAGAAATCTTTCAGCGCTGCCTTGTTCATTGTCGTCGTGCGCAGACAGCGGAAGCGGCGGCCCGGAAAGTCGGCGATAAGCTGTGTGGATGTATATAAATGACTGTTGAGGGTGCAACTTTTTCAAGTCGAATCTGAGAGCCGGCAATTTGAGCGCGCCCGCTTTCAAAAAGCGCCGCCGAAGGTTCGTAAAGAAAGGTCTCAACCTCGGCCGTAAAAGTGCAATTTGCGGCGGTTTCATCGGCAGTTTGGAAAGAAAAGTCCACCCCGTCTCGACAGTGAATCGATGGCGGGCCGTCCGTAGGGCCCAGTAGTAAAAGCAAATCCTTACATTCTCCTTTTTCAGCAAACACGTGGACCTCGCAAACCCCTCCCAGTTCGCTCACCGCCGCGTGCCAATCGAGCATCGGCGAGAGTTTCAGGAGCGTATAGCGCGCCTTTTCGCGCAGCAAGGGTAATATATCCATCACGTTGGGCTCGCAGTCGGCCAAGCTTACGACCTTCCGGCCCGCTCCATCGCGCCGCGCCGGATCCAACAAGATGAAATCAGTCGGCGGCATAGCCTGCAAATAAGCCACACTGTCGCCGTTGACGAAGTGCGCATTGTGCAGGCCCAGCAAGGGGAGATTGTAGGCCGCCAATTGGCACAAATCCGCCTGCTGTTCCACGTAAACCGCCTCGTCAAACAGTTGTCCGAGATAAAAAAAGTCAACTCCGAAACCGCCGGTCAGATCTACCATCCGCCCACCTGCGGGTAAATGGCGGCGAATGACCTCCGCCTTATAGCGTGCGGCCAACTCGCCGGAGCATTGCTCCAACGAAAGGCGGCGCGGATAGCGAAGTCGCGGCTCGGCAGCCCACGTTGGTACTTTCGCATTCAACTTCTGCCAACCCTCGATCTGACGCAGGATGTATTCAGCCTCTTCGCGGGGTCGGTCGGCAAGCAGCAGTGCCAACGCAGGCACACTCTCCGTGCGGTGATCTCGGATAAAAGCTTCAGCGTTTTCCATAAAAAGCACTCAAAAACGGCGGTTTCATCGCTTATCGGATGAGTTTGTAGTGCGCCTTGGCTTGTGCGCGAGTTTTGAAATTAAAATGCCACCACTCCGTGCGCAACACTTTGAAGCCTCCGACCGCCATTACGCGCCGCAATAAGCGCCTGTTGGCTACGGCCGCCGGAGAAATGCGCTTTTGTTTTAAGAATTCCTGCTCCAAATTGACGTGCGACAAACGCCCCATATAGTCGATCTTCGTTCCCATCGGGATGGTGTCGCCCGTCGCCGCGTTGCAGAGCGTTATGTCTACGGCCAAACCGTAATTGTGCAAGCCCCCGCCGTTGGCCGGATTGCTTACGTAAATGCTTTTGGGCGTCCCTGCCACGACATTAAACATCTTTTGTTGCACCGACATCGGACGTGCGGCGTCGTAAACCTTGAGCGAGAGATCCGGACGCAAGCGCTTCAGCTCGGTTTGTGCCCGTTTCAGCGCCGCAGCCGTGGAGGGAAGGAGGTAAGCCGTGTGAAGTTCCGTATAAAGAACCTGACCTGTGAAGTTGTCGGCGCGGCCATACATCAAGCTAACCTGAATCGTGGGATCCACGCTGCGGAGATCGACGAGCCCTTGCCGCTCCATTGACAATTCCGTAGGCGTCTTCGTCGGGACGGCGGGCGTTTTCTTCTGCGCAAACAGGAGTGAGGCCGCTGCGCAAAGCACCAAAAGAAGCGGCCGATGCGGGCGACTCATCGCACGTAGCGAATATAGTCGTCCTTGCGCGGTTTTTCGGTCGTCGGGAGCTTGTCGGGATAACCTACAATGCAATGGCCGATGCCTTCATAATCGCCTTCGATGCCCCAGGATTTGAGCGCGCTTTGCCGGCTTCGCTATCAAATTCTTGCTTGGCGCGATGTATCCAGCAACTTCCCAAGCCCAGTGCGTGAGCAGCCAATTGCAGATTTTCCATTACTGCAGATCCGTCGTAAAGATACGTGTGCTTCGTGCGATCAGCCAAGACTACGAGTACGACGGGCGCGCCATAAAACGGGTCAGCCTTGGTGCCGAGGATCTCAGCATTCATTTGCGAGAGCTGATCCCGCACTTCCTTGTTCGTGACGGCGACGATGATCGCCGCTTGTGCTCCGCGGCCCGAGGGGCAAAGGTGCCGGCCTCAAGATCTTGTTTAAAACTTCTTCCGATGGCATTTCGGGGCGGTAAGATTTGCAGCTCCGACGCGTTAACAATGCTTCTAATGCTTCCATATTATAAATTGGTAAAACTATGATGCGATGGTCGCCGCGCTTGATGGCATATTCATAATGTATCTCCATTAGAAAATTCGGCGAATCCAAATGTTTTTCGCTACAAAAGTACTACTTCTCAACGAAAAGATGTAATTTGGCAGCCGGAATGACAGCTGAAAAAACTGCTCGATAGGCTTAAAGACAAAGCAAGAAGGAAACGTTGGCAAAAAAACTTGCAAAAACTTGTCAAATCTAAGTAACTTTTTCCCACAATAGGCGTCTCCTTTACAGAGGGCCACAAAAAGAGAACAACAACCCGGTGAAAGAAATCGATTTCCGAGAAGATCTGCTCCCGCTTAAAAACAAACTGTACCGCTTAGCGCTCAGAATTACGCTCGATACAGCCGAAGCCGAGGATGTAACGCAAGATACGCTGATACGCGTGTGGACAAAACGCGAAGAACTGGGCGCTTTGAATTCTCTGGAGGCTTATTGTCTGACTGTTTGCCGCAACTTAGCGCTCGATAGGCACGACAAAAAGAAGCTCAAAACCTCTCTCTCGATGTAGCATACGAGGCTGCCGATCGCTCGCTTTCCGCTCAGGAGCAATTAGAGCACGACGAAAAGCTACGACGCGTGCACGAATTATTTAATAGCTTGCCCGAAAGGCAGAGAAGTGCAATGCAACTGCGCGACATCGAGGGAAAAGTTACAGGGAAGTGGCCGAAACGCTCGGCATAACGGAGGATAACGTCAAAATAACCCTCTTCCGCGCCCGCCAAGCCATCAAAAAACAATATCTAAAAGAAGAAAGTTATGGATTATAAGTACATCGAACAGCTCTTGGAGCGCTATTGGGAGGCGCAAACCACCGAGGCCGAGGAAGCTATCCTGAAGACTTTCTTTGCGCAGCCCGCTGTGCCCGCTGCTTTGGAGCGCTATCGTCCGCTTTTCGCTTACGAAGAAGCGCAGCAGTCGGTCGGTTTGAGCGCCGATTTCGATGAGCGCTTGCTGAAACTCATTGCGGAGCCTACCAAGGCCGACGAGCAGACGCAGCAGATGCAAAAGCCATCGCCCACATTAAGAGTAAAAGCCCGTCGCGTCAATGGCGGCATCAGTTTCCGCCCGTTCTTTCAAGCTGCAGCCGCAGTGGCCATCGTCGTGTTGGTAGGTATCGGCGCGCAGAAGTCGTTTAATCGCGATAAGGAGGCTTGGGATTACAACCCCAACAATTATAGCGACACTTATAACAATCCGGCGCAGGCCTACCACGTAGTAGAAAGCGGCTTGAATATGTTTCAGCGTACCGCCTCCGCCGATTCGACCAAGGAGCAATCGCCCGAGGTGGAAAAAGATCCGATAGTCAATGAGGAATAGAATACTACTGCTGATTTGCGGCCTGTTGATGTGCATCGCGGCCCAAGCGCAGGTCGAAACGGACTTCGCTTCAAACTACTTGAAGCTGTATGCGACAAACACTTCGCTCTACTGCACGACCGTCAGCCCGACGATGATCAACCGAATGCTCTCGATGAAGACCTTGCCCAAGGATCGGCAGGCACAGCAAGCGCTGCAATGCATCAAGAGTGTGCGCATCGTCTCCAATAATAATGCTAACGAGACATCGGGCCTGTTTGACAAAGCAAAAAGCCTGCTTCAGCAGAACAGCGATCGCTTTGCACACTACAACGACTACGACGGCAAGACGATTTACGTGCGCCGAAAGGGCGACACAATTGTAGAGGCCGTGCTGCTGACAAAGACTGAGGGGCGCTTGTACGTAGTCGACGTCACCGGCAATATGACTGAAGCCGTCATCAAAAGCTTAATAAATTCGTAAAACAAGATACAAACACTGGTCGATCCGCATCCGGCGGAGAATATACAAAACATCACTGCTCTATTAAAACATCAGAATGAGAATGTGCCGCAGGCATTTCTCTCCCACGTATCCGGCGGGATCAGAATAGCGGGAAGTTGACAACGAAAGTTGCGCTTCCCGTTTTTCGTACCCTTTCGGGAAGGAATCCGTCCTTGCCCTGCGTCGCTCGGCTCGACTGGCTGCTCACCGTGGCCAATTGTGGGAGGATAATGATGATTTTCTGAAATACAAGGCTTTGCCGCGCCAGCTGCTAACGGTATAATGAGGGCCGCAATGCTTGACGTTTGCCCGACAAAAGTCGGATTTTTTTTACTATTGATCGACGCTTTTTGCACAAGGTCCTGACTACGTGTGGTCCCGCACGGCTTTCTTTGAGGCTTTCAGCTCTCTTGCAGCTTTTGCTATCGTGAGCGTAAACCTTTTTCATCACGAGCGCAAACCTTTTTTCTCGTGAGCGCAAACCTTTTTCATCACGAGCGTAAGGTCACGAAGGAGAAAGGAGTGCATCGCGAATGCCATGCCGCGCATAAAAAAATCGGCCCCCGTTGCCTGCTAAATGAGAGCAACGCGGGGCCGACTTTACGTCGGGCAGCGCTCAGTGGGCTTGCCGTCTTTTAATTAGAGCCATACGTGGCCTGATTCGCCATCGCTGTCGTCCCAAATAAATTTCTGATAGTCGGTCAAAGCCTCCGTCCAAGTCAGGTTAAAGGCCTTCATGATCGCTTGTATGAGTGCGTTGCCGGCTGCATCGTAGCTGTTTTCTGCCACTTTGCTTACATCCGTGCTACTTTCAAGTCCGTCAATATATTCTTCGCGACTTGCGTAAACGACGATGGGCACGGTGACGTTGATATCCGAAGTGCCGAAAGCCTGGCTGTAAGCCGAGCGCTTGTAGAACGGGTCGTGATCGCTCGCTGCCGGATCTTTCTTGCCTTTGAATGCGTGCCAGAGCTGTATGCGCAGGTCAAACTTTACGCGATTCTTTAAGAAACGTATTGCACCTTTGAGTCCTATCGGATTGGAGCGGCCCGTTATCTTCGCTTCGCCGCTGTGGTGCGTTTTGTTCCAAGGCGTTGTGTCCGTATATTTATAGTCAATGTAGTTCGTAGTCTGAGTGCCGTCGGCCAAAGCTGCGCCGGTCATCAACTCAGTTGCGTTGGAGATGGTGAAATAGTGCTGATGCAGGCGATCCTGACCGCCTTCTATGAACTGATTGTTCATAAGTTGTCCCTTCTTATCATAATATTTGATGAACAAAAGATAGACGGGGGCCGGCGTAAAATTGCTGCCGGTATAATAATTGGCCGACTGGCGCACGTAGAACGACTTCTGGCTGCCGTCAGCATAGCCCCAGCCTTTGCCTTCCTTGTTCTCGAAGGCGATTTCTTGCACCTTTTTCAGATACTTTGCCTTAGTTTCGGGGTCCTGATGAGCACCTCCTTCCACGTCGATCTTGTTCCAGTCGGCGTGCATGTGACATTCGTAGAGTTCAATCACCATCTTCGTAGGATCTTCGTGGCCCTTCTCTCCGATAGGATTGACGGGCTTGACCGGATCATTGCTACAAGCCGTAAAAGCTACGGCGAAAAAGAGGGCGAACACGGCCGCCGAGATTAGTTTGATTGCATTACGTTTCATAATTCTCTGTGTTTATAAAATGATTATTGTATGTGGTTTTTTTATCTAAAAGAGCCAGTTGACCTGCAAGCGAACATCGCGGCCCATATCGTGAGCATAGTAACGCGAGCGGTTGGTGTACTCCTTGTAAAGCTTATTAAAGAGGTTGTCGACCGTGAGCGAAAGGCGCAGCTTTTGCCGCCCGCCGAGTGCCCATTCCGCACCTGCTTCGACGCCAAAAAGATGGTAGGCCGGCGGCGTGAAATTAACCAAATCGCTGGCCGGATTAAAGCGTCGCTGTTTTGCGACAAAGCGGTGGCGCAGACTGATCCAAGGCGCCGTCTTTCCCCACTTGATGTCGCTCAGCCCGACTTCTTGATCCACGCGCCAAGAGGGAATGTAGGGCAAGTAAGCCCGCGTCTTGCGCTCGTTGGCCCAAATCAGCGACGTTTGCAGATGGTAATGAAGGAATTTCAGAGGCCGCAAATCGAAAGCAGCATCGAAACCGCGGAAAAATGCGTCGGTTTGCTTGTATTGGAAAAGCGGATAGGAGCCGGAAATAACCGTTATAAACTGATGCGTGGGCTCGTCGTAAATATAACCGTTGATCCATTGCACAAAGGCTTCAGCTTTGAGGCCAAAAAGCTTGCTCTGGTAGTCGGCAGATACGATCCATTTCGTGCTTTGCTCCGACTTCATATTCGCATCTCCGACTACGAACATTCCCGATCCCAACTCGTTGCCATTACTGTAGAGTTCGTGAACGTGAGGTGCCCGCCAAGCCAAACCAAGGTTGGACGTCAGCGAAAAAGCGTTGGATGGCTGCACGTGAAAACCCAAGTTGTAGGAAAGATTGCTGAATTTGTGATCTCCGGTATAGAGTTTTCCGGTATAATCATAGCCCGCGGCGCGCGTCTGTTGGTGATCGAAGCGCACGCCGGCCTCACCGCTCCAAATGCCTTTCCGATATTTTTGGATGAGAAAAGCCCCCGCGTCGTATTCGGTGTAGTTGGGGATGAGCGAAACCACGCCCGTGCCCGCTTCGTTCTTATTGCGAATGTGCAAGTACGAGATGCCGGCCTCCGATTGCCAGTTGGCGTAATCTTTAGTCCATTTTAGCTGGTTCTGAAACGAAGTTAGCGTCATACTTACTGCGGGAATGTGGGAGAGATTCATTCGTCTTACGCGAAATTCCTTGCGAATGTCGTTTTGAAAGGCTGTCTGCCAGAAGAAATGTCCCCACTTTCCACCGTCCAAAAACGCTTTTCCGATGGCCGTATGGTGTACGACGCGGTGATAAGGATAGAGAATGTGGCGCGAAAACGGCAGTATGTACGTCGGGCGTCCCGTTTCGATGCGCTCCCGTAGTAAATCCTCGCTACCCAGTTGGGAACTCATCATCACGCCCTCCTTATGATCGAAGAGGCTGTACGATGTTTCGAGGCGCAGTGGGCCGTGGCGATAGCCGAGGTTCAGACTCACGTCTTGTTCTCTGTAGCCCGTGTTGTTCAGGACGTAATCTGCCGTCCGCGCATCGCCGGAATTCAGATACGTGCCCTGCACGCGCCACGCCAAGTCGCGGAGAAAAGGCATCGAACCTTCGATTGTTGCGACCGCATTGTAGCGTAGGCCGTTTGCGCCTACGAGTCCGCTGACGCTACCTCCAATATTCGTCTCGCCATAAGGCAGCGGTTTTTGTTCTAAGATAATGATGCCGCCGAGCGCCTCCGATCCATAGCGCACAGCCTCCGCTCCTTTGACTACTTGGATGCGTGCGCTGCTGTTTTTGTCAATCTCCGGCGCGTGATCGAGGCCCCACTGTTGACCGGTCTGCCGCGCGCCGTTGTTGATCATCAGGATTCGATTGCCATACATCCCTTGTATGACCGGCTTGGCCGTACTCGTGCCGGTCTGTATCGAACTGACGCCGCCCACCTTCTCGAGTAGCGAGGCGAGCGATTGACCCATAGCAGAGGAGATCGTCCGGCTGTTGATTTGCGATGCGACAGCGTTGACCGAGACTTCGTTTTTTGTGCCCCTAACGACCGCTTCACGCAGATTATTGGCGTAAGGGCGCAGGGTAACGATACGCTGGCCGCCGCTCAGCGTCAGATCCTGCCAATGGAGGGCCTGCGTCGTATAACCGAGGGCCGATATTTTTAAGATTTCCTGTCGGCGCGGCACTGACGGGAGTAGGATAAGGCCGGTTGAATCTGCCGTAAACGTGGACTGCGCATAGGATAAAAGGGCGTCTTGAATCGGTTGACGCGTTTCGCTGTCAAGAACCAGTATGGCCGGCTTTGACGTAGTGCGAAAATTGTCGGACTGCTGTGCAAGCACGTTTTGTGCTGCCATCAAACAGATTAACAATAGGCCCCGAAAGTAGTGAAACTTATGAGGGTTCATCTGTAAAAAGTAAGATAAAATAAATGATTACAAAGTTTGCTTCCTATCGACAAGTGCCGATAAGGGGGATTCTGCCCGCTTGCAAAGGACTTCCGTCTGCTGCCAACGCAATATTTGATTCGCGCGTTTGGAAACGGCCGGCGCATCGTAGCTTTTAGGCCTTACAAGCCCCGCACCGCAAAGAGCGACAAGGCTGCAAGACGGCAAGAAAGCAGAATAAACTTAGAATAAGGGTGGAGAATTGGTGTTTACCGACAAGATTTGGCGGTAAACCGTCTGCATCACAAAGACAAAACGTTTGAGCGGTATCGATGTGAGTGGCTTTACAAAAACCGTAGGTTTGAAAGCCGTAGCTTTCTGAAAGACAAAATCGCAGACAACGCAGGATGCTTTAATCGTAGCTCCCGTTGTTTGCTGCATTTTGCCGAGATTGTCGGCGTGAAAGTCTGCCGTGTGGTAGTGCGCCCCTTTAAGTGTGAGCATAAAAGCGAATGTCAGCAATAACATCCACGCGTAAATTCGCCTTATGTGCTCTCTCTTTCTCATTTTCCTTCAAGATTAGACTTAGAAGGGCTGTAAAAACGGCCTAAGATGGCCTTAGTTCGGAGGCAAAGATATAGTTTTCGTCCGAACAGGCCATTGTCTTTGCTCGTTATTTTATACTATTTAACAGAGAATAATTGAGAAAAGGGCGAGATGGGTTTAATTCGCAATATTTATGAGCCGATTCCTGCGCCACAGTTTCGGCCTTGTCGGCCGCTTGGGTGCAAATGGGTTTTTCAAAGTTTTGCCACTGTTTGGTAAGGGGACTACGTTCGCGGCGCGAGGCGGGCGTTTTGTTGTTTTGTGCTCATTATATGCTGATTATGTATCGATATTTAAGCAGTAGACTTTTATTTCGATTCGCACAACACGTGATGGTAGCGTTTTTTATCGTGAGAACAAAGGTGTACGCTCGTGAGAACAAAGGTGTACGCTCACGATGAAAAGGTCTTACGCTCGTGATGGTACACTGCGATGATGGGAATATATCTGTTTATAATGCGAAGTTTTGTGCAACTAAAAGAGGATTTTCGGTTTCGTTCGTGCGTTGGTCTCGTCCTGTTTCCGTTTGCGGACGTTTTGAAAGACCAACCCTAAGGGGTTGCTCAAGGGTGGGGCGCTTTAGGCAGGGTTAAGCCGCTTCGCCTCTTAACCCTGCCCTGCCAAAAGACTAACCCCGATGGGGTTATTTCTGGCGGAATGGCTTTGGAGACGGGAGGTGCGTATAAATACCCGAAGCCATGGTATTGTATTTGTGAAGTTTGATGGGACATTTTGTAGGTTGAAGGATGGGGGGATTGTTTGCAATGATTAGAAGGTCAGATGCAATGTGTATTTATTTATTGATAGTGAGCACACAATTCGACCCCGATGCAACAATTAGCGACCACAACCCCTTAGGGTTGGTCTTTCATCGTCGCAGGGTTGACGAGCGCATATTATTGTGTGAGGCTCCGTGGTGTGTTGGTTAGGTATGATGGAGGTATTTTGCCGTGGAGGCGTGTTTATATGTTTGTAACCATTCGTAATCGATGTCTGGTGGTGCAATAGCTGATGCGGCAGATTTGCGCTTAGACGGGCAGGATACAAAAACGGCAGTCGCCCGATTTGCTTTGCGACAAATGGGGCGACTGCGTGTAGGGAGATACGAAAAATCGGACGCAAGCGGGTTGCGTCCGATCTATAAAGTTTAGGGCTTAAGCCAAACGCTTTTCGAGACGTTGACGAATAGCCTTGATGAAGTTCTCTGAGTTAACAGCAGTCGGTGTGATGCCTTCCATCAAGTTAACGAGGTCCTTCGTTACGATACCTTCGTTGAGCGTATCGAAGCAAGCTGCTTCAAGCTCTTCAGCATATTTTACCAACTCGGGGAGGTTGTCGAGTTCACCACGCTTGCGGAATGCGCCGCTCCAAGCGAAGATGGTCGCCATCGGGTTCGTAGAAGTTTCTTCACCGGCGAGGTGCTTGTAGTAGTGGCGCGTTACGGTGCCGTGAGCAGCTTCGTATTCGTATTTTCCGTCCGGACTAACGAGCACGCTGGTCATCATGGCGAGAGAACCGAATGCGGTAGAAACCATGTCGCTCATCACGTCGCCATCATAGTTCTTACAAGCCCAGATGTAGCCACCCTTGCTGCGGATTACGCGTGCAACAGCGTCGTCGATCAAGGTGTAGAAATATTCCAAACCGCGCTTGTCGAATTCTTCTTTGTACTCTTGGAATACTTCTTCGAAGACGATGCGGAATTGTGCGTCGTACTTCTTAGAAATAGTATCCTTCGTAGAGAACCAAAGGTCTTGGTTGGTATCTAAAGCATACTTGAAGCAAGAGTGTGCGAAAGAGCGGATTGATTTATCCGTGTTGTGCATACCCTGGATGATACCGGGGCCTTTGAATTCGTGGATAACGACTTCTTCTTTCTTGCCGCTTTTGCCTTCGAATACGAGCTTAGCTGTGCCTTCTTCTTCGTTACGGATTTCTACGCCTTTGTAAACGTCGCCATATGCGTGACGAGCGATCGTGATCGGCTTCTCCCAGCTCTTCACTGCAGGCTTGATAGAAGGGATCGTGATGGGCGCACGGAATACAGTACCGTCGAGCATAGAACGGATGGTTCCGTTGGGGCTCTTCCACATTTCGTGGAGTTTGTATTCGTCCATACGCTGGTGGTTTGGCGTGATGGTAGCGCACTTTACAGCTACGCCGTACTTCTTCGTTGCTTCAGCAGAATCGAAAGTTACTTGGTCGCGCGTTTCATCGCGGTGAGGCAAACCTAAGTCGTAGTATTCTGCTTTGAGGTCAACGAAAGGAAGGATCAGTTCGTCTTTGATCATCTTCCAGAGAATTCTCGTCATTTCATCACCATCCATCTCTACCAATGGAGTGGTCATCTGAATCTTTTTCATAATGATTGTTTATGGGTTAAATTGATAAAGTTATTTCTTGCGTTGTGCTGCGTAGTAATTCATCAGACAGCCTTGCGCCAAGATGTCGCGCTCGTCGGCGGTCAGGTTGGTGAAAAAGAGGTGGATGGGGTGTACGCCTTCAGCCGTGATGACTTGTGCGTCGATCTCTTCTTTACCTGCGAGGATTGCTTCGCGGATGCCGGGTACGAATACCATATCACCTGCTTTGTAATCAAACGGCGTTTCCTTAGCGATGGTGAACGGCACGATACCCCAGTTGATACAGTTGCTGCGGTAGCGCTTCGTAGCGTATTCGTAGCAGATGTTAGCGTCGCCACCTAATACTTTCTGGCAAGAAGCTGCTTGCTCGCGTGCTGAACCATCGCCGGGGCGGTTAGCAAATACGCAAGAGCCGAATGAAGTGTTGTCGGCAGAAACGCCTACTTTCTTCAATGCTTCGAGAACGTTGGCGGGCGTCTTGCCTGCGCGGCGCTCGAGGTCTTCGCTTTGGATGCGCTTGCTCAATCCTACGTACTCGGGTACGCGGCGAGAGAGGGCAAATTCAGAAAGTTTCAACGGGTTGGAGCGGTAGCTTGATGTTTCGCCGGAGGGGATCAACTCGTCGGTCGTAGTAACGGGGTCGTGGATAACGGCTGCCAACTCTACGAGCATATTTTCTGCCATCGGATACATCTTAGGCCAGTCCTTGATGTTAGGACCATAGCGCAACTCTTGCTGAGCGTCTGCCTTGCCAAAGCCGTTGTAGATACGGTGCTCGTAAACAGTGGGATCGAAAGCGTAAGGCTTGTAGTCGTTGGTGTATTTAACGTCAGTAGCTGCTGTGATTACACCGCCATTAGCTGCCGTTGCGGCGATAGAGCGTGCGTCCATCAATGCCACGAGCGAGATCTGGCCTTGTCCGGGTTTAGAACCTTCGCGGTTGGGGAAGTTGCGCGTCGTGTGGCGAATGCTGAAGCCGTTGTTGGACGGAACGTCGCCTGCGCCGAAGCAAGGACCGCAGAATGCGGGCTTGATGATAACGCCTGCTTCGAGCAATACTTCTGCAATGTGGTTGCGAGTCGTAGCGAGGTAAACGGGCACTGATTGGGGATATGCAGACATGGTGAAGTAGTCGTTGCCGACTGACTTGCCGCGCATAATAGCTGCTGCTTCTGCGAGGTTGTCGTACGTACCGCCGGCGCAACCTGCGATGATGCCTTGGTCGGCTACCATCTTGCCGTTCTTCACTTTGCTAACGAGGTCGATTTGTACCTTATCGCCATAACGCTTGTGGGTATCTTCTTCTACGGCGCGTAAGACAGCCTCGGGGTTGGCTTGAAGTTCGTGAATAGATACGGCGTTGGAGGGGTGATAAGGCAATGCGATCATTGATTCTTGCTTCGAGAGGTCGATGCGAATCATTGAGTCGTAATATGCTACGTCGCCCGGACGCAATTCTTTGTAGAACTCACCGCGACGGTGTGTGTCGTAGTGCTTCTTCACTTCTTCGTCTGTGATCCAGATAGAAGAGAGGCAAGTCGTCTCGGTCGTCATAATGTCGATACCGTTACGGAAGTCGATCGGCAGATTCTTCACGCCGGGGCCTGCAAATTCGAGCACTTTGTTTTTCACAAAGCCGTTCTCAAACACAGCCTTTACCAAAGAGATGGCTACGTCGTGAGGACCTACACCCTTGCGGGGAGCGCCTTCGAGCCAGACCAAAACTACTTCGGGTGCGTTGATGTCCCAAGTGTTGCAAAGCAACTGCTTCACGAGCTCACCACCGCCTTCGCCGACGCCCATATTACCGAGCGAACCGTAGCGCGTGTGGCTGTCAGAACCTAAGATCATATTGCCGCACTTCACCATTGCTTCGCGTGCAAACTGGTGGATAACGGCAACGTTAGCGGGAACGTAGATACCGCCATACTTCTTCGCTGCAGAAAGGCCGAAGATATGGTCGTCTTCATTGATCGTACCACCTACGGCGCACAAAGAGTTGTGGCAGTTGGTCATCGCGTAAGGGAGGGGGAATTTCTCCAAACCGCTGGCGCGCGCCGTCTGTATGATACCGACGTAAGTGATGTCGTGGGACATCATTGCGTCGAACTTAATGCGCATTTTATCACCCTTACTTCCATCTACATCGTGTGCACGCAGGATGTTGTAAGTGATGGTGTTTTCCCTTGCTTCATCGGGTGTGGGAAGACCCTTTGCGTCTTTCGCAAATTCAGAACCGTTGAGTAGATAAACTCCTTCTTTAATTAGTTCTACCATGATAGTAATTTGAAATATTATGTTGATTTAGGATAATATCGCGTTGAGTAAAAAAGTGAGTGAAAGTATATCAGCACTGCCGCCCGGAGAGATATTTTCTTTGATATATCGCTGATTGAGCTTGATTAGTTCGGCCTCAGAGAAGTTGCTCAGCAACGCTCGGGCTTCTTCTTTGACCTCGGACGCTACTTGCGCTCCCTTGCGGTGGAGTACATTGGTATCGTCGAGCGTAGTCATTATATATAATAGGGTTTTGTGGGCTGCAAAAGTGTCGCCCTTTAATTGACGTAGGTAAGGCAACCAGTCGGCAAACAGATCGGGATAGCCGGCTGCTGCTTGGGCTAATGCACCCCCAACGTTATATTGTCGGCGAACGGCGTCGCCGTGTGTGCCTTTCGGGGCGGGGAAGTCGGAAGCTAAACGGCAGATGGCCGTGCGCAAGGGCTGCTCTTGAATGACACCATGTATATAATAATTGTGTGCGGCCGCAATCAGCACGAGACCCATAGCAAAGAGGGCGCCTTTGTGTGTGTTGACGTTGTTTGTGGCCAAAAGCATTTCACGCTCGGCTTCCAAGCCCAAGCGGCGAATCTCTTCAGACGTGGGCAGCTTTTCTTGATACCCCAGCTGAGCAAGTGCTACGAAATGGGGATGGAGCGCGTGAATGCTTCTACACATTAAGCTGTAGTCCATATCTTGGTGAGCACCGGCATCAATTTGATCAACTAAACCAGGCTTTGGACTTGAATCCAATTCGCTTTGCAGAGCCATTGTTGCCAGTTTGGCCAGCAGGTAAGGAATTGTGGTAGGATAAACTTTCGGCGCTGCTTCGGAAAATTTCCCTTCGGCTAAAGCAGTTCGCACCGCTGAGGCACTAATCGCTCGATCTCCTTCGCTTAATCGCGCCATTTCTACGACAGAAATGCCCTCAAGCGGGAGAATCTCGTGCATCAGTTCGTTGTAGCGTTGCGTCATTGCGTCAAGCGGCTCACTGCCCACAAAGCGGATCTTCGCTCCCAATGCGGGCGCTATACGCTTTGCACACAGATTGAGATCTAAGCTCATCTGCGTCGTAGCGGCTTCATCAAGTTCTTTGAGAAAATAAGTGGGGAACGTTGCCGCGGAAATGCTATAATCGCTGCCTTCGCAAACGATAACGTTCCCTATGTTGCGACAACCCGCTTCGAGCATAGCCTTGCGCTCGGTGTAAGAGAATTCGGAGCGATCCTCTTTGACGGGAATAATAAAAAGCGTGTCGACTTGGCGCGCTGCTTGGGTAATGAGGAAATGATGTCCGCGTGTAAACGGGTTGGTATTCATCACGATGAGGCCTGACGTGCCTTCGCGTCGAAGGCTCTTTAGATAGCGCTCATACGTAAGCCAACCGCTCAAGCCGTTCTCGAGTAAAACAGCTTTGGGAGCTTCGGCGAGCAAATGGAAACCGAGGCTCTCAAAGATCTTTTGATTAGAAGGCTTGGTAAAGACTTTAACCGCTCATATTGCCTGCTCATCGCAATACTCATCAGATGCGACACGAGCGTAGCGCTAATGCCTTCGTCCCTCAAAGTATCGCTCACGGCAATACATTTAATAATGTCTTTGTCCAATCCGCCTCCGGCAAGAATCCGGTCGTCGCCAACCGCTGTCACTACGGCATAATAGTCCAACGCATCCAAGCGCAGCCCGTTAGCAGCGAGGAAGGCTGTAACGCGCTCGCGGTTTGTGCAAACGGTTAAAGGGTAACTTTGTATTTCAAAGTCGTTGGACATAGTCTGCGACAAGTTGGTCTATACGTTTGTGTATTTCTTCTTGCGTATGGCTGTGATTACGCATACAATAGCGTGCATCTCGATCGCAAAGTAGGCAGCGACGGGGAGCTCTTCCGATCGTTTTGCGCGATGCGGGTGCTCCGTCCTTTTGAATAACATCAACATCAAACAATCGTCCGAGCGGATGCTGTTCTTCTACATCGCAAGCTATCGTCTTCGCTTCGGGAATCGAGAGGGAGACCAGCAGATAAGCTTCATAGCCGGTTTCCAAATCAAGCTCTTCCATCTGAAGGAGACGCTCACCAAAAGCCGTTCGCACAGCTTCGACGGCAGCTCGCGCTACAATGAGAGATTGGGAATTACGCTTCACACTTCCCGGCATAATGACCGTCAGGCACACAAGCGTCGCTAAAGGGTTTTCCTGCAGCAATGCTTGCTGTTTTGCCCATCTATTTTCGCGGCTGGCCAGAAGTTGGTCAAGCGTAACTCCCATAAAGGATAACTTTATCCCTGTATATTGCGGATCACATCGAGTACCGTGTTGTCACGATACATCACAACGCCAACCACTTTCTCGCCAAACGGCAATTCTGCGGGTTGGCCAATGATCTTTTCTGCGCGTTCTTTCAAATCGTTCAAATCAACAATCTTCAAGCCGGCAGCACGAAGGCGTTCTGCCACTTCCGGACGGCGCGGGTTAACAGCGATGCCGTATTCCGTTACGACAACGTCAACCGTTGCACCCGGCGTAATCAAAGTTGTTACCTTATCAACCACGCAAGGGATTCTTCCGCGGAGCAAGGGGCATACAATAATAGAAAGAGCAGAATCTGCAGCCGTATCAGGGTGGCCACCGATAGCACCACGGATGATACCATCGCTACCTACAAGCACGTTCACATTAAAGTCAACGTCTACCTCCAAAGCAGAGAGGATCACGATATCCAAATAGTGCGTTGCAGAGCCTTGCTCGTCAGCTGCGGCATATTCAGAAGCCGAAACTTCCTTGTGGAATTCATTGTTCTTCACTGATTCAGCAGCAACCTTGTCGAAAGATTGCACATCGATCAAGCGCTTAATGAGTCCCTCTTCGTGCATCTTAACCATATGAGCCGTGATACCACCGAGCGCATAGTTGGCTTTGATGCCTTTTTCGATCATACTTTCGCGGATAAACTTCACTGCAGCCAAAGATGCACCGCCGGAACCTGTCTGGATAGAGAAGCCATCTTTGAAGTAGCCACTATTGATGATCACCTTCGCTGCCTGTTGTGCCAAAAGAATGTCGCGTGGGTTCTTCGTATCGCGAATAGCGCCGGAAGCGATCTTTGAAGAATCGCCCACTGATTCTACCTCTACAACGAAGTCTACCTTATGTTCTGAAATAGAATTAGGCGTGTTCGGATAGTCTACGAGGTCATCCGTTATGATCACAACCTTATCTGCATATTCAGCATCAGGAAGCGCATAGCCGAGTGAACCGCAAATAGACTTCGGATTCTCAGAGCGAGAATAGCCGGCAGCATTTCCCAATGGGTCGCAAGAAGAAGCGCCGAGGAAAGCTACATCGATATGCAAGTCGCCGCGTTTGATGGCACTTGCGCGATCGCCGTGAGAGCGGAATACAACAGGCTCATCCATCAAGCCGTGTGAAATCTCATTGGCCAATTCGCCGCGAAGACCTGAAGTCGACAAGCGATTGACTACACCGTTGCGGATATGTTCGATCAAAGGTTTGTGTACGTCCTGCAAACTTGAAGCTGCGATGTGCAGATTCTTGAAGCCCATCTCAGCCAGTTTAGCTACGACCATGTTAACCACCTTATCGCCACCGCGGAAGTGGTGGTGGAAAGAGATCGTCATCCCATCTTTCAAGCCGCTTTGGCGGATAGCTTCCTCCAGCGTAACGACCTTCGAACAAGTCTTTTGATATTCTAAGCGAGGCGTGCCGACTTTCTTAAGATCATCAACAAATGTTTTTTTGCCCATTTTGGCAGCTGCCGCCTCGATCATAGCAGCTCTGTCGTTTATCTTATTCATTGTAAATCCTCCTTAGAAATTATGCCTGACGCGAGGGCCAAGTCGATAGTACGTTGTGCTCTGATTACAACAGGGCGGTCCACCATTTTACCGTTAACGGCAATTACGCCGCTACCGCGCTTTTCAGCTTCTTTAATGGCAGCAATAATCGTTTTAGCCTTCTCAATGGCTTTCTCCGTCGGAGCAAATACTTCGTTGACAATCTCAATCTGGCGAGGATTGATGATTGACTTACCGTCGAAGCCTAATTGCTTGATCAGCTCTACCTCCTTGCGGAAAGTTTCCATATCGTTCAAGTTAGAGTAGACCGTATCAAGCGCGTCGATGCCGGCTGCGCGTGCAGCTACGACAATCTGTTGGCGAGCAAAGAGCAACTCCGTTCCTTCCGGAGAGCGTTGTGTTTTCAAGTTTGCACAGTAGTCTTCTGCGCCAAGAGCTATGCCCATCATACGCTCAGAAGCCACGGCGATTTCGTAAGCGTTGACAATGCCGAGCGTACTTTCAATGGCAGCCATAATTTTTGTGCGGCCGAGGCAGCCGATTTCTTTCTCTCTACGCGCTCTATTTCGCGTTCTACCTCGCGCACCTCCTCGGCTGTTTCCGTTTTCGGCATACGAATCACGTGGACGCCGGCTTTTACGACAGCCTCAACGTCTTTCTTTCCATAAGCCGTATTGAGTGGGTTGATACGCACAACCATTTCCGTGTTGCCGTAATCGATTGTTTTCAGTGCATTGTGTACTAACAGGCGAGCCGCATCTTTTTCGGCCATCGTAACCGAGTCTTCAAGGTCCAGCATGATTGAATCAGGGCCGTAGATAAAAGCATCCTGCATCATTCCCGGATTGTTTCCCGGGACGAACATCATAGTTCTTCTTAGTCGTTGCATAGTATTCCTTCTAATAGATGTTTTGTTTTCGGCATTAAGCCCATACGTCCTTGCCCGTAGCGCGAACGGCAGCTGCCGTCACTCGAGCACGAATTGTGCAATCCAAGGCCCCTTTGTCTGTTGCTTTAACCAGTGCGTTGTCTACGCCCAAGTCGGTAAGCGTCTCTGTGATTACTTTTTTAATTTGCTCCCCGAATTGGAAAGCGACGCTGCTTTCCAGATCAACCTGCAGCGTTCCTGTTTCTGAAGGTGCGATCTGAATCAGAATATCTCCCGATTCGAGCGTACCTGCGAAAGCATTTTTTATATCCATAATATTTTACCTGTTAAGGATTAACTGTGTATTCATCGTAATAACGGTACAAATATGCAGCCTTTTTTTTATTTGCACAAACCATTCTCCAAAATATTTTGTTGTTGCCGTTATTTAGTTATAACAAAATGGTAATTCTTGTTTGCCACAATGCATTCCTTTTTTACTAAAGCCATCTATTCGAAGCCAGTATTTTATCTTTTCTCTATCAAAGTGTCTCAAAAGATTATTTTATTGCCATCTTGCACATTTTCGTCTTTTATGTGGTATATGGCTGTTTTGTTATTCTTTTTTGCTGCTTACCATCTCTTTTGAATGTTTAATTTTGTTGCGTCTATCAGCTGTATTCTATCGCAAGAAGTCATATTTATAAAATTATTAGTCAAACGACGCAGCAGATAAGGGCTTATTCAATAAACTATAAGGAAGCTCATTTCTTTCGCATACTTCTGTAATTTTTGTCGCCATTTTATTAAAACAGAGGCCTTGGTGTTGCGTAATAATTGGGGCGACTTTCTGCGCGATTATTCCATCTTGTCGTAGTGCGCTTTGGACGTGATTTTCATAATTTACATCTCCTAAAACAAATCATTCAAAGGCTATTGTGCAACTGAAAATTTCGCTCGGTCATTGTTTGCTCGGACCAAACTATCGTTTGCTGGGAGGAAACTATGGTTTGGTGGCAGCAAACGATAGTTTGGCCTCGGCAAACCATAAAATGATAAGGTGCGGAAAGGGAGAGATGCGCCTTGCGCGCGCATTTGTTGGCGATTTTAATCCTTTGTCGGCAACAGGATTAAAGCTTATACGTCCCTGCTCGAAGTTTATTCGGCAGGCAGCGAAGGGTATTTATGCAAAGTTTCCTCCGTTTGCAAACTTATGGTCTGCCATATATATAATGAGTATCGGCTTTCGATGTTTGAGGCGGAGAATAGGAGGCGAGGCGGCGCATACTTATACCAAGCCGGCAAGTAGCTGCGATAAGCGCGTGCCGTTAAGGCTTATGGGTGGTTTAATTCGATATTTAGCAGATTTAACGTAAAGGCCGGAGCAAATAGTTGCTTATTTCGCGCGAAAAGATTAAATTAGCGGCAGATTCAAAACCAAAAATCGTCGTACACAAATGAAAAAACAGCACAACTATTGCATCCTTCTTGCCGGCGGAGTAGGCAAGCGTCTTTGGCCTCTCAGCAGAAGGAATATGCCTAAACAGTTTCTCGATTTCTTTGGCACGGGCCGGACGCTGATTCAACAGACTTACGAGCGTATGGCTCGATTCATACCGACCGAAAATATCTACATCTCGACATTTGCCGACTACGAGCCGATGGTTAAAGAGCAGTTGCCTGACGTCAGTCCCGACAATATCTTATCCGAACCTGTCCAACTTTCTACGGCGCCTGCCACGGTGTGGGCCTCTTACCATATTTCGCTGCGTGATCCGGAGGCCAATATTTTAGTGACGCCCTGCGACCAGCTCATCAGCGATGAAGCTACCTTCATTAGCGAGATGGAGGCCGGTTTAGACTTCGTAGCGAACCACAATGCGATGCTGGCGATGGGCGTTAAAGCCCAATGCGCCAATTCGGCCTATGGTTATATTCAAATGGGGCAAGAAAAGCGCAAAGATCTCTTTGCTGTGAAGTCGTTTACGGAAAAGCCTGATCTCGACTACGCGCAAAAATTTGTCGATTCGGGAGAGTTCTTGTGGAACACGGGCCTTTATCTCTGGAATGCAAGCACCATCGTGCTCACCCTCCATACCTTGATGCCCGAAATCGACGCCCTCATCAAAAAAGAAGGGCCCACGCTCACGCAAGAAAGCGAGATTCGCCTCGTCCGTCAGTTTTATCCGACTAATTATCACCGTTCTATTGACCTCGTAGTCTTAGATAAGTGCGAAAATGTCTTTGTGCAAGCGTGTCGTTTCGGGTGGGCCGACATCGGCAGTTGGCCCGAGTTGCGCCGCGCCGCGACGAAAGACGTCGACGGTAATGCTGTGTTGGGTGATCCCCAAGTTCTTTTCGCCGGCAGCAAGGATAATCTCGTTTATCTTTCGGCCGAAAAGCGCGCCGTCATTCGCGGTCTTGACGGCTTCTTGGTTGCGGAGCACGGCGATGTGCTCGTAATTTGTCCTAACGACGACCACGCCTTGGTGAAAAAGCTCTTCAAGGAAGCTGAAATCGTCTTGGGCGAAAAATACGTCTGACGCGCTCTCCCGCCGCTCGAGTTCGCTTTCCCACCGCAGCGACTTAAATCGCCGCGGTAGGAGTTCACGCCTTTCCCGCCAGGACTTTCCTTTCCCGCCGCCTTGTTTTCGGCGCAACAGTTGCGCGTGTGCGCCCCGTCCGCCTTGTTTCAACGCAAAAAAAGCGCTCCGCCGTGTGCGATCATCGCACGCGGCGGAGCGGTATATTGGCGCTTGTGTCGCCCTTCCCCCACAAAAGAAGTCGTTTAATGCAGATATTCTTTCGCATGTCTGCTTTTTCTGTTTTATCTTTGTGGCAAAATAGCACGAAGATAAATATGGAAACGACCAGACAGCAAAAAATAGAGCGATTGATCCAAAAAGAATTGAGCGATATGCTGCAGCGCCAGACGCAGCAAGCGCCCGGCGTACTCGTAAGTGTGAGTCGCGTCAGGATTTCTCCGGATCTGAGCGTTTGCCGCGGATATTTGAGCGTTTTTCCTTCAGAAAGAGGCGAAGAAATCGTGGCCAACATCAACGCCAACGTAAAGACGGTGCGCTTCGAACTGGGTAAGCGCGTGCGCCATCAGTTGCGCATCATCCCCGAATTGAAATTCTTCATCGACGATTCGCTCGATTATATCGAGCACATCGACGAATTGCTCAAGCAATAAGCCCGCGCGCCACGCATTATGAATTTCCCCTTCTTTATCGCCCGCCGTTATCTTTTTTCTAAAAAGAGACACAACGCCATCAACATAATTTCGAGCATCGCCGTCGGAGGTGTGGCGCTCGCCACGATGGCTATGGTTTGCGTACTCTCGGGTTTCAACGGCTTCCACGACTTAATCGGCGGCTTGTTTACGACGATTGATCCGCAGCTTGAGGTTGTGCCCACCAAGGGGAAGGTGGCGGCAGCCGACGATCCGCATTTGGATGCGATCCGTAAGGATCCCGCTGTGGCCGCCTTTTCGGCCACGCTCAACGATGATGCCCTGATTCTCTTCAAAGGGCGTCCGACGGTCATTCGCTTAAAAGGCATCGACGAGCGTTATGCAGACGTGACCGGCATTCGGCAGATCCTCTACGGCAAGGGAAATTTTGAACTTCAGCGCGCCAATCTGAATTACGGCATCCCCGGTTTCGGTCTGGCCAATTCGCTTGGCGGCCTCCAGTTTGGCGAGGTAGAAATCTGCGTCCCGCGCAAGGGCGAGCAAATCAACCTGCTGAATCCCGCCGAGAATATTAACGTCGGCACCCTTCAGAGTTCGAACCTCTGCTTCCAAGTTTACCAGTCAAAATACGACAACAATTACATGCTTTTGTCCCCTCTCCTTTGCGCAAGATCTGTTTGAGAAGCAAGGCTGTATCTCCGCTTTGGAACTCAAATTAAAGTCGGACGCTGACGAGGCTGATGTCAAAGAGCGACTGCAAAAGTTGGCCGGCCCTACGTTCAAAGTAATGGACCGCTACGAACAGCAAGAGGGCACTTTTAACGTGATGAAAATCGAGAAACTCTTTGCCTTCTTCTTCCTGACTTTCATTGCCCTCGTGGCCTGCTTCAATATCATCGGCAGCCTCTCGATGCTCATTATCGATAAGCGTGATGACGTGGACACTCTTCGCCATCTTGGCGCAACGGATAAAGATATTTTACGCATCTTCCTTTTTGAGGGCCGTCTCATTACGGCGCTTGGCGCGATCATCGGCCTGCTTTTAGGCTTGTTACTCTGTTTTTTACAGCAAGAATACGGCTTGCTGCGCCTCGGGACAACGGCCGGTAGCTTTATCGTCGATGCCTATCCCGTCAGCGTGCGCGCTGAAGACGTCTTGGTCATCTTTGTCACCGTCATCGTCGTAGTTTTCTTTCCGTGCGCTATCCTGTAAGTTACCTTGGCAAGCGTTTGCTTCGCAATGGGCAAACGTCTTAAAGACAATGGACTAACAACTGATCCTTACATCCTGTTTTCTGCGTAAAACGGCACTGATCGTAGCCGCTTTACTTTTTGCTGTGTATGCTTCCGCCCTTTTTCCGCTCGATTCAGTTTGGCAGAAAGGGCCGCAAGGCTTATGTTTGATCGGCCTGTCTGTCGATTTTGGAGAAACTTTCACCCATTAAAAAACGCGCAAAGCCGGTCGGCGATGGGCAACCACCCCGATTATTACCTTTGCGCTCACGATGAAAAGCACTTACGCTCGTGAGCGTACACCTTTTTTATCACGAGCGCACACCTTTTTTATCACGATGAAAAACTTCAGATGTGGGAACGAGACTGCTCTTCGTGTAGTGGGACGCAAGACCTTTTCGATTGTGCGTGGATACATAATGCGTGCTACTGACTCCCAAAAAAGAAAGCCGTAACGGCCTGCGAAGTATCAGGCGCGCGGGGTGGACATTGCGCAAAAAATCCGGCGATAGGCGGAAGTAGCGTGGAGAGGTCCGCGCGGCCCGATGGCGCTTGCAGGGCGCGAAATAGTCCGGCCGATAGTCGAGATGCAAAAAAACTCCGCGCCCGCCCAAAGAGAATGGGCAAGCGCGGAGGCATCAATATAATGAAAAAGAAATTGCTTAATCTTCGATCAAGTCGTGGCCGGTCATTTCCTTGGGCTGCGGCAGGCCAAGTATGTGCAAGATGCTCGGCGCCACATCGGCCAAGACGCCATCTTTCACCTTCGCACCCTATTTGCCGTGACGTAAATGAAAGGCACGGGGTTGAGCGAGTGAGCCGTATTGGGTGAGCCGTCCGGATTGATCGCGTTGTCGGCGTTGCCGTGGTCAGCGATGATAATCGTCTCGTAGTCGGTTTCGTTGGCAGCCGTCACGACTTCATTCACACACTGGTCGATGGCTATCACAGCCTTCTCGATTGCTTCGTAGACGCCCGTGTGACCGACCATATCGCCGTTGGCAAAGTTGACAACGATAAAGTCGTATTTGTCAGCGCGAATGGCTTCGACGAGCTTATCTTTTACCTCGAAAGCGCTCATTTCGGGCTTCAAATCATAAGTGGCTACTTTCGGAGAGGCTACGAGTATGCGGTCTTCACCTTCATAGGGCGTTTCGCGTCCGCCATTGAAGAAGAACGTGACGTGGGCATATTTCTCCGTCTCGGCCGTGTGGAGCTGCTTCAAGCCCTTGCTGCTCAGATATTCGCCGAGCGTATTTTGTACGTTCTCTTTGGGGAAGAGAATGTGGACGCCTTTGAACGATGCGTCGTAGGGCGTCATGCAATAAAATTGCAGTCCCGGTATGGTTTGCATACCTTCTTCGGGCATATCTTGCTGCGTGAGGACGGTGGTCAACTCCTTGGCGCGGTCGTTGCGATAATTGAAGAAAATAACGACATCGTTGGGCTTGATGCGCCCATCGACCATGGCGTTAACCAAGGGTTCCATAAACTCATCCGTGTCTTTGTTTTCCTCCGTCGAGCGGTCGTAGCAGCCTTGCACAGCTGCCACCATGTCCGTTTCCCGACGTCCTTCGCCGTTGACGAGGTTGTCGTAAGCAATCTTCAATCTGTTCCAGCGCTTATCGCGGTCCATCGCGTAGAAACGGCCGATGATCGTAGCCACGTGTGCGCCCTGCTTGTCGCATTCCTTTTCAAGTTTTTCGATAAAGCCTTTTCCGCTGCGCGGATCCGTATCGCGGCCGTCCATAAAGCAGTGGACGTAAGTTTTATCACCGACGCCGTAAGTGCCGGCTATGTCGATGAGCTTGAATAAGTGGGACAATTCGGAATGGACACCGCCGTTAGAGACGAGTCCCATAATATGTAGTCCGCAGCTTTCTCTTTTGCGTATTGATAAGCCGAAACGATTTCTTTGTTTTCAAGAATGGAGCCGTCGGCAATTGCACGATTGATCTTCACAAGGTCTTGGAAGACGATGCGGCCTGCGCCGATGTTTAAATGGCCCACCTCCGAGTTGCCCATTTGCCCGTCGGGAAGTCCGACGTTTTCACCACTTGCTAATAATTTACTGTGAGGATACTCCGCGTTAAGTTTGTCGAGGAAAGGCGTCGGCGTGTTGTAGATCACATCGCCCTTGCCTTTGTTGCCAATTCCCCAACCGTCGAGAATCATTAACAATGCTTTTTTGCGTACCATATCGTTGTCGTATTTTGATTTCTTGTCCTGTCTTGTCGGCGAATTTACTGTAAAAACGGCATAAAAAGAAGCGGTCGTCTGCAAATTGTCTCCGGCGGTTTGCCTTTTGTCTTTTTTTTCTACATAGTGCGCGGTGAAGTTGGCAAAATGCGAGGCGATGATTCGCTCCTTGGCTTTGCCGTAATTGAAAATCAGACGGAAAGCGCCGCCGATGGTGGAGGAAAAATGCACACAGCGTACCCGCTGCGGCGATGTTTGGCGCAAGGGGTACGCTGATGGGAACTTGTCGAAGCTTGTCAGGGCATTGCGCTTTCGGCAGTGGACTTCGATAAAATCGGATGGGCCTATTCGGGCAAAATACTGTCGATTACTTCCGGAAAATGGCGTTGTTCGAGGGTGTGGATCTTGGCTTCGATGGCCGCAACATCATCGGTGGGGAGCACGGGAACGCGGGCTTGAAAAATAATCTTGCCGGCGTCAAACTCTTCGTTGACGTAGTGGATTGTAATGCCGGTTTCGGTGTCGCCATCTCGCTTTACGGCTTCGTGAACATGGTGCCCATACATTCCTTTTCCGCCGTGGAGGGGCAGGAGGGCGGGATGAATGTTGATGATTTTCTGAGGGTAGGCCACGATTAGATAGTCGGGCACTTTCAGGAGAAAGCCCGCGAGGACGATGAAGTCGATCTTGTAAGATGAAAGCAGTTCGATGGTGGCGGCAGCATCGGAGAATCGGTCTTTTGTCCACACTTCGGTGGGTACGCCGTGGTTGTGCGCCCTCACCAAAGCGTAGGCGTCGATTTTATTGCTCACCACGAGTGAGACGCGGGCGCGCTTGGAGTCTTGAAAATAGCGAATAATGTTTTCGCAATTGGTCCCGCTGCCGGAGACAAAGATGGCAATGTTGGTCATAAATGGGCGCTTGAGGCGTGAAAGTTTGCTGTGGTTGGTGTTAAGCCGTTTTTCCGGCGGGGAAAATGCGGTCGAGTTCGTCTTTTAGCGCTTTGGCGGCGCGGCCGTTTGAGGAGGAGAAGGCTACATAGTGGCCGTGGTCGCTGTGGAGCCAAATCTTGACGCAATATTCTCCGCTAAATTCTAAATCTGTCCGCTCGATGTCGTCGTATTTTATGGGGCGGTTGAACACAAGCAGGGTGCGCGATTGGTCGAAGGCGAAGGCGTTGGCTGCAATGTCGTCTATGTAGTGGCTGAAGGCGATTTTTCGCGTGATGGGGCCAAATTCGCTTTCAATGGCTGCGAAGCGGGCGGGCATCAAGTCGGGTTCGCGCACTTCTTCTCCGGCCGGCGCGAAATGTTGTCCGAAGTTGCGGCCCTTCCATAGGTAAATCAGGAAGACGATAAAGGTGAAAGCGAAAAGAAGTCCGGCTAAACAGAGCGTGTAGGCGTCTAATCCTTTTGCTTTCTCAGTGTGAAACATTACGTCAACGATAGGGAAGACGAAAAGGGCTAATATAACTTTCTTCATAATCGGGTATTGTTGTTTGATCGCTATATATAATATGTCTGAATTCGGGTTTGGCAGGCGGCAGGATTGGTCTTGGTTGCCGCCGGATTGGGTTTTGGCTGCCGCGGGTTGGGATTGTCGCTGCGCGAATCGGGCGTTAATTGAAATATTTCTCTAATCGCTTGAGCGAACCTTCGAGGCAGAACGCTACAACGCGGTCGCCGGTCTGTAAGAGTGTGTTACCGTTGATCAGGACGCCTTCCTTGCCGCGCACCATTCCGCCCAACGTCACTTCAGGCGGGAGTTTGAGATCCTTAACCGGACGCCGCGTCACTTTAGATCCTTCTTTGACGACAAATTCTGCGACATCGGCGGCCGCAACCGTGAGGTTCTTCACCGTCGTTACGTCTGCCTTGAGAATCATGCGGTAAATGTGGCCCGCAGCGAGCCGCTTTTTGTTGATAATTGAACCAATATCGAGGCTTTCGGCCATTGCTATGTAGTCGGAATTCTCAACTACGGCGACGGTTTTGCGAACGCCGAGGCGTTTGGCGGCAAGGCAGGCCAGCACATTGGTCTCTGAGTTGCCGGTAGCTGCCACAAAAGCTTGCGCATTGTGAATGCCTTCTTCGATAAGCAGGTCTATGTCGCGCCCATCCCCATGTATAAACATTATATGTGGATTCGTGAGCGTCGAATCCAATTGCTCGATGCGGTGAACATCGGCTTCAAAGACTTTAGCCCGCATATAGTCGGGCAGATGTACAAGGGCGCGCTCGGTAGTCTTTCCGCCGCCGAGGAAGAACACGTTTTTACGTCCGGATAGTCTGTTTTTCCAGCTATCTCGCGCAAATAAGGAACGTACTTTGGTGTCGTCATGAAATAAACAGCGTCCAAACAGCGCAAGACATCGTTACCGTGTGGGATAAGCGTCTCGCCGTGGCGTTTAATGGCGACAACATGTAAAGGCATATCGGGCGCACAAAGATCGCGCAAGGGCACGTCTAAGCAGCGCGCGTCTTCGCGTACTTTCACGCAGATTAAGAGTAGCTCTCCGTCCTGTACTTCTATCCACTGACGGACCCAGCTTCGCTTAATATTATGGATGATTTCCAAGCCGGCAAGTTGCTCTGGATAAACAATAGAGTTGATGCCTACGCTCTGAAAAGTCTCTTCGTTTTGCGAATGGGCGTATTCCGGGTTGTCTACACGCGCTACGGTCTTCTTGGCGCCCAAGCGGTTGGCCAAAATGCAGCTCATAATATTATGCGCCTCGTCCGGCATCACACTTATAAACAGATCTGCCTTCTTTATTTCCGCATTATTAAGCGTGGCGAGCGAAGTTGGCGATGCGCAGAGCGTAAGCAAATCGAAGTTGGCTCCGATGTTGAGCAACTTATCCTCATCTTCGTCAATGAGTGTTATGTCATGATGCTCTTTCGTGAAGAGTTTAGCTAAATGCCGGCCTATTGCGCCGGCGCCTGCAATAATAATTTCATTTGAAGAGAGCGTTACAGCATTTGAAGCGCACTGTTGCGGTTCGCTTTTCTTGCTTTTACGTCAATGTTATCAGCTTTTGGCGAGCGTAGGATCGGCGAGCAATTGTCTAACAGCCTGTTTGATGCTGTCTTTGTCCAAACCTACGAGGCGATAGAGCTCATTCGGGCTACCGTGGGGTACAAACTGATCCGGCAAGCCCAAGCGTTTGATGCGCGGATTCCATCCGTTGTCCTCCATATATTCTAATATCGCCGTTCCCATTCCGCCCATGAGTGCGCCGTCCTCGATGGTGATGATCTTGTCGAAGCTTTTACCGATTTCGTTCAGCAGTTGCGTGTCGAGCGGTTTAAGGAAGCGCAAGTCGTAGTGAGCAATAGATGCCGGCGTCTCCTTTTCCAGTTCCGCAATCGCATCCGCTGCCAAGTTGCCAATAGGTCCGAGTGAGATAATCGCCAAATCCTTTCCTGCTTTCATAATCCGACCTTTCCCGATAGGAACTTCTTCAAGCGGACAACGCCAATCAAGCAAACGCCCACGCCCTCGCGGATAACGAATCACGAAAGTGCCCTTGTTCGGTGTTTGCGCCGTGTACATCAAGCGTCGCAATTCGCATTCATCATAAGGCGAAGCAATCGTCAAGTTCGGAATGGGGCGCAATGAGGCCAAGTCGAAAGTGCCGTGGTGCGTAGGTCCGTCCTCGCCGACCAATCCTGCGCGATCCAAGCACAAGACTACCGGCAAGTTGAGCAGCGCCGCGTCGTGTATAATATTGTCATACGCCCGCTGTGCAAAGGATGCGTAAATGTTGCAAAAGGGCTGCAATCCCTCTTTCGCCATACCGGCTGAGAACGTCATAGCATGGCCCTCCGCAATGCCCACATCAAAAGCCCTATCCGGCATTTCGCGCATCAAGATGTTCATAGAGCAACCTGTAGGCATTGCTGGTGTGACGCCGATGATTTTTTTATTGGTGCGCGCAAGCTCGAGCAGCGTTTCTCCAAACACGTCTTGAAACTTCGGGGCTTGCTGTGCCGCGCCTTCGCCCAAGCGTTTGCCGCTTTCCGCGTCAAATTTGCCCGGTGCGTGCCAAATCGTCGGCGCCTGTTCCGCAGGTTTGAGTCCTTTGCCCTTTATTGTGTGCAAGTGGAGCAGCTTTGGTCCTTTCATCTCCTTGATTTGGCGCAGCGTTTCGACCAGTTGGATGACGTCGTGTCCGTCTGTCGGCCCAAAATAACGGATATTCATCCCCTCAAAGATGTTTTGTTGATCCGTGAGCAGCGCTTTAATCGCATTGTTGAAGCGCAATACTTTTTTCTTTTTTGAATCATCGAGCACCCCCCATCGCATCAGTCGGCGCGAAAGGCGGAAGCGCAAATCATTATAAGCGGCCGACGTGTGCAGACGTTGCAGATATTGCTTCATACCGCCCACACTGCGGTCGATGCTCATATTATTATCGTTGAGGATAATCAGCAAATTATTGGGCGTATCTGATGTGTTGTTGAGTCCTTCAAAGGCCAAGCCGCTACTCATCGCTCCATCGCCGGTCACGCTCACGATATGGCGGTTTTCCTCGCCTTTTTTGAGAGCTGCAACGGCCATACCGAGTGCCGCAGAGATGGAATTGCCCGCATGACCGCAAGCAAAGGTGTCATAAGGGCTTTCTTCGGGTGAGGGAAAGGGGCGAACGCCGCCAAACTTGCGGTTGGTATGAAAAGCTTCTCTGCGGCCGGTGAGAATTTTGTGCCCATAAGCCTGATGTCCGGTGTCCCATACGATGCGGTCGTCCGGAGTAGCAAAAACGTAGTGCAAGGCTACGGTCAATTCTACCGTACCCAGACTTGAGGCCAAGTGGCCCGGATTGTGCGAGCACTCATAAATAATATCCTCGCGCAATTCTTCACAGAGTGTCGGCAGATCTTCGAGCTTCAATTGTCTGAGATCGTCCGGCGTATTGATGTGAGATAAAATCTTAAATTCAGGCATAGTCCTTGAGTAGAAGGGGCTTTCTTCCCGCTATTATCTTGCAAAGGTACATATATCGTTATGATAGCCAAAGGAAAAACTCGCGAATTATCCTTATTTCGCGTAGCAACCGTCGACCAAGGAAAGGTTCTGTTTGTGTTCGTGCGATTATCGAGTGGGGAAGTGCAACGCTTTGTTCATAAAAAGCGGACTATAATCGACTATGAAAAGCCTTTTTTTGATTTGCTCTCCATTTTTCGTTTCGCCCTGTCGGTTGGATGGCTGCGTACAGATTATTTTGTAGAAAATAGGGCTTAATATGCGATGAAACCGCCTTTTTTGCCCTTTCTTGGTGTTCGTTTTTGTCGGCGTAGTTCGCTATTTCGTTGTGCAAAGGGTGGGGCTTTTTGTCCGTAGAATTAGGTTGTTGCTTTTGAAAAATGGACTGTTTGTGTTTTTCATCGTGATGACAAAGGTTTGTTCTCGTGATAAAAAGAGTTTCACCTCACGATAAAAAAGGTTTGCGCTCGTGATGAAAAGCGGCGGAAGTGGGAATGCGTTGTTTTTTCTTCCTATTTGAGCGTTTAAAAGTTAATGATTTATACGATGAAAAGGGCGCTTTTTGCGTTTGTACCGGGGCATTAGGGCTCGCGTCTCTGTTTGCGGCTGTTTTTGAAAGACCAACCCTAAGGGGTTGTCAATGCGGCGGTGCGTTAGGCAGGGTTAAGCCGCTTTGCAACTTAACCCTGCCCTGCCAAAAGACTAACCCCGATGGGGTTATTTGAGACGGGAAGCGTTTGGAGATGGTTGTGTGTGGAAATAGGATTGAGTTTGATGGGGTTATTTTAGACGGGAATGAATGGAGAATGGGCTTCAGAAAACCAATGGATTATCTTCGATGGGCTTTGTCGGTAACAAGCATCGCAGAATGGCGTTGGAGGCAAGGGAAAACGGGCTTCAGAAGATCAATGTATTATCTTCGATGGGCTATTGTTGGTGGCAAGCATTGAAGAACGGCGATGGAAGCATGGGAAAATGGGCTTTTATGCCTTGCGGCGTTTGCGGAAATAATCCAAAGCCTCTTCGAGCAGCCGCACGCGGAAGAGCTTGAGGATGCCGAAGTAGATGCCGCCCACTAAGATGATGCGCAAGATGAGCAGCAGGTAGATGTTGGAAAGAAAAAACGTGAGTCCGTAGGCCATAAGAATAGCTGCGAGCGATGCGCCGGCAAAGGGAAGAATGTCGGCTAAGGCCTGACGGAATCGAAGATGAATGAGGCGCTTGGCAAAGCCTTGCCAAATGAGCAGGCCAAAAATGTTGAGCAGTGCATAAGCTGCCACCATCGTCGTCACGCCAAAGGTATGCAGCCCCGTAATGAGCAATAGTTGGGCGAGAACCAGCGAGAGCGTCCCCCACATATAGAGATCAGAGCGCCCGCGCCCGATGCAAAGGTTTTGATAGATGGTATAAAAAGGCATAAATGCGCCACTTACGCAAAGCATTTGCAGGAGTGGTACGCTGTCGGCCCACTTGGCGGAAAGTGTAACAAAAATAAATTCTTTGGCTACGAACGATAGACCGAACAAAGCCGGGAAACCCAGCATCGCCGTGAAGCGCATGAGTTTGCGAAATACGCGCAACTGGCGCTCTTCCTCACCCTCGATGGCGGCTATTACGGGTTGGGCCACTTGCAAGACCATGTCGGAAATAAAACCATAGCCCATCGCGTCCCATTTATAGGCCTGCGAGAAATTGCCGACGGTGCGCGCCGGATAAAGTCGGCCCAGAATGACGGTGAGTACGTTGTTGCCCACGGTGTTGATGATGGTTGTTGCCAAAATCTTGCTGCTAAAGCCAAACATTTTGCGAATCGGGCCAAAATCAATGCGAAGCGAGGGGCGCCAAGCCGAATAATAGAAGCGCCCGATGCTGACGAGCGTGATGTAAGTCAGACTCTGCCAAGCCAAGGCCCAATAGCGCAGACCGCCCACCGCGGCCAAGATGCCCACAAGTCCGCCGACGATCATCGCAACCAGCGTGATGAGCGCCTTTTCCTTGTTGAGCATATTGCGATTGAGGTAGGCGCTATGCGAAAGTCCGAAACTTGAAATCACAAAACTCAGGAAGATGACGCGCGAAAGTGAGACGAGGGCGGGCTGATGATAGAAGTCGGCAATCAGCGGCGCGCAGAAGAAGAGTAGGACGTAGATGGACAGACTGGAAAGCAGGTTGAACCAAAAGACGGCGTTGTAGTCTTTGTCCGTAATCCGCTTTAAGTTGACCAAAGCCGAGGCAAAACCGCTGTCGCGCAGGTTGCCGGCAATGGCGATAAAGATCGTGAGCATCCCCACTATACCATAGTCGGCCGGATCCAAGAGCCGCGCCAGCACGAAGCCGATCAAGGCGTTGAGGATCTGCATACTGCCGCTGTTGAGTGCGCCCCAAAGCAAGCCGCCGGCCGTTTTCTCCTTCAGATTATCCATTATTCTTCCTCTTGCATGGCTTCTATGACGCGGCGAAACATCTCTTCGCGGCCCACACGCGGCTTCCAGCCGAGCGCAAGCAACTTCTCCGTAGACAGGCGCAGGCGCGTGGTGGGTGGATAGGGGGCATCGGGCTGCAACTGAATGCGTAGTCGTTGCGCGGGAGCGAAACTTTGCAGCACGCTTTCGCCTACTTCGCGGATCGAAGCATAGTTGTCGGCGTCGGCTACGTTGTAGGCCTCGCCGTTAGTGCCTTTGAAGAGCAAGGTGAGCAAGGCCTCGGCCGCGTCGGTCGTATATAAATAATTGTGGCGCGTTTCTCCGGTACTCAATAATGTGATGTCCTGCTTTTGAAGTGCGGCGCGGGCGAACATGGCAAAGACGCGCCCATCTTCGCGCCCTACGCCGGCACCGAAAGTCTGGGTGAGGCGGGCTATTTTTACGGGTGTGCCGTATTCGCTTGCGTAGGCTCGACAAAGACATTCGGCCGCGCGCTTACCCAAACTGTAACTGCTGCGCGGGGCGAGGGGGTCAATATAGCCTTGATCGGCTTCGGTGATCGGCACTTCGTCGTTGGTGATGCGCCCATAGACTTCGATGGACGACAGATAGACAACGCTCTTCGCTTCTGCGGCGCGCGCAAAATCGAGTACGGCACGTGTGCCGTTGAAAATAGCGTCTAAGGTTTCGACCGGTTGTGTTACGAAACTTTTTGAAGCCGTCGGGGCTGCTCCATGTATAATATAGTCGACGCTTCGTGCGGAACAAGTTGCAGAAAGTTCGCTCAGCGAGCTTTGGAAAAGGAGTCCGCAGTCGGCAGGAAAGAGCCGGCGCGCTTTTTCCACGCTTCTTACGGGCAGCAAAAGGCGCAGATTGAGCGCGTGGGCTTGATTGAGTGCACACAAGCAGCGTACGAGCGTGGCGCCGATTAAGCCCGTTGCGCCCGTGATGAGTATCGTTTGCCCGCGGAGGGCTTCCGCGAAGCGGGTGTGCGCTACAAATTCATCGGCATCGCGCCGGAGCGTAGAAAACGTGGGCATACGTGTCAGAAACCAAAGATTTGCTGATTCTCATGTACTTGCACCATCGCGCGAAACAGGAAGAAATCGGTCGGCGTTGTGATCTTGATGTTTTCCATCGGCCCCATTACCAAGCCCAACTTATAGCCGTAATGGCTCATCATAGAGCAACTGTCGATAAAGTCTTCGCGTCCTTCTTCACGAGCGCGGCGGTGGGCGGCGATAATGTCTTTGAGGTAAAAACTTTGCGGGGCGCGCGCTATTTAGACTTGGCGCGGGTAGGAATTTCCAAGCTGCCGTCGGACTCTTGTACGACTAAGGTCTCCGTAGCCGGGATGCACGTGATGCAACTTCCGGAGCGGCGAACTTCTTGTATGTTGTCTGTGATGGTTTCTTCGGTAATTAGCGGCCGCACGCCGTCGTGGATTAATACGATGGGCGACTCTGCCGCCGCCGAATCTTGCTTGCGGGCGAAAACTTCCGCTGCTTCGAGGCCGTTGTAGATAGATGCTTGCCCCGTATCCCCGCCTTCAACGATGCTGACGACTTTGTTGATCTCAAACTTCTTGAGCATTTTCTTCAGAAAGGGGATCCACTCTTTCAAACAAGCCACAACGATGGCATCGATCTGCGGATGATTGTCAAACAATTCGAGCGTGTAGATGATGATAGGCTTGCCATTGAGTTCGAGAAACTGCTTCGGGCGCGACTTAGTATTCATCCTTACGCCCGCTCCTCCGGCAAAAATGACGGCAATGTTCATACGTACAAGATGTTATTTGCTTGCAAAGTTAGCAGATTTCCATCGAACACGGCCGCCGGCAAGCAAAAGAAAGGCGCAGGGTGGGTGCTTTTCTGTGTAAGTTCGTGCGCGTTCGTCCTAAGAGTGCTTTGCTAAAAGTTGCAGGTGGGCATCGTTTGTCGTCCCTTTATGATGGCCTATAAAGGGATTGAAATGAAAAATGCGAGGCCTATAATAGGCGTGCACGTAGTGGGGATTTTGCGTATCCTCAGTACTCTTTGGGTGGAGTTAAATTGAATGAGTAAAGTGTGCTTTGTGCGTGTGTCGTGGAGGCTTTGCATTTGTTTTTTTCTATACGAAACACAATACGGCCTTTCTTTGATGGGCATAGCAAGATGGCGAAGGGTTTGATAAAAAATAGGCGACTATAAGTGATTAGGGTTGGTCTTTCAAATCGGTCGCTTATATCTATTTGAACATGCTGATAATTTAAACCACCAAAGCTCATCCCCGCAACGCAACTCATTAGGCTCGGTCTTTGAAAGTTTCCGCAGACGGGCGTTGGCTTGTTTTGAAAGACCAACCCTATGGGGTTGTTATTACCGCTACTTGCTGATGCAGGGTTGACGCTTTGTGTCAACCCTGCCCTACCAAAAGACTAACCCCGATGGGGTTATTGGTGGACGAAATTATGTGGAAACGATACAAATTCACGCGGAAAATCTGACACGTATACGTGTTATTGATCCAAAGCAATTATAAACTTGAATATAAACGCGCAAAACATCCCCAACAAGCCCTTAGGCTTGGTCTTTTGGCAGGGCAGGCGTTGGAACGAAGCGACAACCCTGCCATAGTTCGCCGCAATGTGCAACCCCTTAGGGTTGGTCTCTCAAAACGGCGGCTGATTAGCTTATAATCAAACGGTTATTGCGCGTTTTGTCGGCTCAGCGGAAATGCTTACCTTTGCACTCGCAAGGGCGAGGAGCGCTCTTGGCTAATTATTCATCTATTAAATCTATACCACAATGATTAAATTCGTTATCAGAGCGAAGAAAAATCCGCTCAAGAGAGACCAAGTGAAATTTTATCCGCAGATGGCGCCGGGCGTACCCGTGATGTTGCGCACGATTGTCGGGCGCATCGAGAAGCGTTCGGGCGTATCTTCTGCCTCCGTCAAGGCGGTGTTGGATGCCCTGCAATATGAGATTCTCCAAACGCTTGCGGATGGTAATTCCGTTCGCTTAGGAGATCTCGGCTCTTTTCGCCTGACGATGCACGGCGAGGGCGTAACGACGGCGAAAGAGGCAAAGGAAAAAGGGCGAATCTCATTAAGCGCGTGAGCGTGCGGTTTACGAAAAGCAGTACGATGCGGATGGCTCTCGACAAGCGCAACTTAATCTTCGGTGCGCAGGACGATATCCGGAATGCGAAGTAGTTGAGGATTGAGGCACAGCTTAGTGCCGGCAGAAAATTACATTTAGCAAATGCCGCGTTTTCAACCGATGAAAGCGCGGTTTTTTCGTACCTTGTCGAAAACAGGTCGTTGATCAGGTGTGCGGGGATAAGGATTGTTCAAACTTTCACCTATGATCGGAAAAAGTTTCTTAGGTGAAAGTTTGAAGTTTCTTATAGGCAAATTAAAATTGTCTTATAGGAGAATTTTTTTCCGATCATAGGTGAAAGTTTGGCGGCGGTGCGCAGGGGCTATGGCGGGGTTATTTGTTCGGCATTTTTTAGCAAAATCTGCGATGAAATCGCGTTTTTTTTGTGTTTTTTTTCGTTTTTGTGTCGATACATTTTCGCGTGTATTTTAAAGACCAACCCTATGGGGTTGTCATCTCTACTACTTGCTGATGCAGGGTTGACGTTCTACGTCAACCCTGCCCTGCCAAAAGACTAACCCTGATGGGGTTATTTGCGAAGTAAACAGGGCGAAGGCAATGTAATAAGTTGACAACATAGTAATTCAAACTTGGCGACAGCCGCATTTTGTCAGTTGAAATTGCGGCTGTCTGCGTATCCGGGCGGAAAGGGGTGCACAAGGGACCCTCATTTGCTGCACATCTGCGCCAAACTCTTATACAGGCGAGGAAAAATTGTGTTAGGAGCGAGTTTGGCGGAGATGCGGAGTACGCCTCTCTTATAAATACTAAGTATCAACAGTTTGCCCCAAGTACTTAATCCTCATTTCGACCTTATTTCCTCACGAAATTTCACAGTAGAACAAAGCCTCTTCTGTGTGTTAAAAAAATCAATATCTATAGATGTAAGAAAAAGAATACTTACCTTTCATACAAAGAAATCGTAATCATTAAAAAAATGAAATACATACCCATTATTTTTACTCTCTATCTGTTGTTCTTTCCTTCTACAAGGATGCAACAAGGAAGAAATTCCTAAGACGAAATTTGTTAGCAAAAAAATAACAATCACTTTTGACGGAAACTTTGAAAGGGTCTATCCTTGGGTGTCGTTTGTTGCATATACAGAAGATCAAACTCCTTTATATGTTTTTTTATGGGAAACGATTTGATAATTCAAAAAGGACGGTGCATTTGAAATAGAAAAAGGAAGAATGGAAAAGCTTTCTCAGATTACTTTATCGGTTAAACAAAGAGCATCTAATTGGGTCTACATAAGTGTTACCTACAGAAAACGAATGAAATTGCTGTCTCAATTGGACGATCTAAAAATTAATACAAAGAGAATTGTTGACAATGTTCTATCTTTAGATACAACGCATGTTATGCATGCTTTTGACTTCAAAGACAAGCCATCAAGATCAGAATATATTTACCACTTAAAACTATAATATTTTTTGTTTCCAACATAGTTGGGAGATCGTCTTATTTATAAGGTAATCTCCTATTTTTTGTTGTCTTGCGACTGTGTATAATAGGAGGAGGAAACAGAGCCCGTGGCGCGGTCTTTTTCTGCTAAATACTCGATGAAATCGGCCTTTTTGAACTTTTTTCTTATTTTTCGTATCCACAAATCAGTATATTTTTGAAAGACTAAGCCTAGGGGCTTGTCTCTTTGTCGGGGTTTTGTGGACAAGACCGCGTAGGGATTATGTGAATATAAGTGGGAAATCTCTACACATATACGTGCCATTGGTTACGATGTGGTTATTGGTGGACAAATTTTATATGAAGGCTCAAAAAAGTTGGTTTTCGACCGTCGATCTCATTGGTTTCTTTACTTTTAAAATACCAGAAAGGAAGACTCAAACTAAGTACGCAGAATACAAAACAAGGGCAAATCAATACTTTTTATGTGCAGGTGGGAATGTGTAGATGTTTTTTTTGTATTTTTGTCATCTGCAAAAGATGAAAAATGCGCGGATGCTCGACGAATTTGCGTAGAAAAAATGAAAATGACACATTGGTGAGCGTCTCTTAGACCGGTTTGCAGGAACTTGGCTAATGATAAAGGATGAAGTCTTGACCGCGAGGAATTTCTTTCAATGCAGATAAAGCGTCAACATACAATAAATTGTGATTGAATCATAAGGCAAAAAGCGTAAGTCTCCTTTCGGGCCAAAGTGGAGAATACATTGCCGAAAAAGAGATAAGCACCTTTCAAGAAAACGATGTGAATACAGACTGGTAGTCAGTATATTAATTAACCAAACACTTAACCTTAAGACCCAAGCCTTCGATACGGCCTTGCTCCGAAAGGGGATTCAACAGGGAGGCACTATTGTTATGAGAAATAATTTACTTCAAAAAGTTTGTGCGGCGATCGTCGTGCTGTTCATCGCTACGTGCGCAATGCCTACTACGGCGCAGGCGCAGACGGAGTATGAGCTTTGGGTTTGCGGCACGCAGGTGACGTCAGCCAATTGCAGTAACCTCTCTTCTTCGGTTGAAGGCGTGAGCGGAAAGGTTAGCTATAACCCCGAGACCAAGGTGCTTATGCTGCAAGATGCCAACATCAAGACCGAGGGAAAACTCTTGTTTAAGTCGAATATAGATGGCCTGACGATGCAGGTTGTTGGCACAAATAGTTTGGAGACTGATAAGGCTGTATTTTGGTTTACAGCACCTTTGACGATTATGGGTGGTGGCATATTGAATATGTTGAGTACGGACAACTGCACGCTCTATGCCAGAGGCACCAACCTCACTATCGAAGATTGCACGATCAATGCCGAAGGTAAAGAATTTGGCATTGCCGGAAACAATGGCACGAATGAGACGCTCACGATTAAATGCTTCGATAACGGTAGAGGGCAAGAAATATGGCACGATCGTTGACTTTGCCGAACTTAACCTTATCGGTTGCGCCATTACGCAGCCGGCCGGTGCAGCTTTCGATAAGGAAGTGCACGCAGTAGCGATTGATGGCAGTCCTGTAAAGAGCAAAGTTGTCATTACGAAAGATGCAACGGGCATCGCAATGCCTACCCTCAATCCCGCAGCGAAGCAAGGTGTGTACTCACTCAGCGGCGTGAAGCTCAACAGCGAGGTGAATAATCTGCCGAAGGGTATTTACGTCATCAACGGCAAGAAGGTTGTAAAGAAATAAATGCGTTGCGTGGTTGTTTGTTGACCACCATTTCGCGCGAACAAAGCCTTCCGCCCCTCACAAAGTAGGGCGTGGAAGGCTTTTATTGTAGGTGTTGGGCGCATTCAATAGGTTATTTTCACGTAATCATCGGCTTGCGCCGTAGGGATTAAAGACTTGCGCGTGGTGCGCTTAATATAATTGCTCATTGGCCTTGTTCCGGTCGCTTTGCGGCTATTTCTGCGCTTTTCGGCCTTTGGCGTCGTGGTGCGTATCGCCCTCTATGTCGTCCTGCAAATCCGCCCACGAGTAAAGAAAACGCTATTTTTTCGCTTCTTGCTTTCTCCAAGTCGGCGGTATTTCGTATTTTTGTATGTTTTTATAACGAAAGAAATATCCGATGGAAGGAAACCAAAACAAGAGCAGTAATTATTCCGCTAGTAATATTCAGGTACTCGAAGGCTTAGAAGCAGTTAGGAAACGCCCGGCCATGTACATTGGCGACATTAGTGACAAGGGTCTGCATCACTTAGTCTATGAGACGGTCGACAACTCCATAGATGAGGCGTTGGCAGGCTATTGTACGCACATTGAAGTCACGATTTGCACGGACAATTCTATAATTGTGCAAGACAATGGTCGCGGTATTCCCGTAGATATGCACCCGAAAGAGCACCGAAGCGCGTTGGAAGTGGTTATGACCGTACTTCACGCCGGCGGTAAGTTTGATAAAGGCTCTTACAAGGTCTCCGGCGGTCTGCACGGTGTCGGTGTTTCTTGCGTAAATGCCCTTTCTAAGCATATGACGTCGCAAGTTTTTCGCGACGGAAAGATTTACCAGCAAGAATATGAGCAAGGCAAGCCGCTTTATCCCGTAAAAGTAGTTGGCGAAACCCAATTGCGCGGTACGAAACAGCAGTTTTGGCCCGACGATACCGTATTTACGGCGACCATATATAATTATGACACGCTGGCTACCCGTATGCGCGAACTCGCTTTCCTGAATGCCGGCCTGAAGATCACGCTTACAGATCTTCGCCCCGATGAAGAAGGCAACACGAAGCAGGAGGAGTTCTACTCCGAGCAAGGTTTGCGCGAGTTTGTTCGCTATGTCGACTCCAGCCGCACGCATCTTTTTAACGACGTGATCTATATCAGCACCAACAAGGCTGATATTCCTATCGAAGTGGCTATTATGTACAACACTTCGTACTCGGAAAACGTCCACTCCTACGTCAATAATATCAACACGATCGAGGGCGGTACCCACTTAATCGGTTTCCGCCAAGCCATCACTCGTGTCTTGAAGAAATATGCCGAACAAACGGCAGCCAAACAAATCGAAAAGGCAAAAATAGAGATTTCCGGCGAAGACTTCCGCGAAGGATTGACCGCCGTAATCTCTGTTAAAGTGGCCGAACCTCAGTTTGAAGGCCAGACCAAGACGCGTTTGGGTAATACGGAAGTAACCGGTGCGGTGAACCAAGCCGTGGGTGAAGCGCTCACCAACTATCTTGAGGAGCATCCGAAAGAAGCTAAACTCATTGTCGACAAGGTGATTCTCGCCGCCACGGCGCGTATCGCAGCTCGCAAAGCGCGTGAGAGTGTGCAGCGTAAGAACCCGATGTCCGGCGGCGGACTCCCCGGCAAGTTGGCCGATTGTTCGAGCAAGGATGCCGCAGTCTGCGAACTCTTCCTCGTGGAGGGCGACTCCGCAGGCGGATCTGCCAAGCAGGCGCGCAGTCGTACGACGCAGGCTATCCTGCCTTTGCGCGGTAAAATTCTGAATGTCGAGAAGGCAATGTGGCACAAAGCCTTCGAGAGCGACGAAGTTAACAACATCATTCAAGCACTTGGCGTTCGTTTTGGCTTGGATGAAGATTCCAAAGAAGCCAATATCGAAAAATTGCGCTACCATAAGATTATCATTATGGCCGATGCCGACGTCGACGGACAGCATATTGCGACGCTCATTATGACGCTTTTCTATCGCTATATGCCGCAAATTATCGAGGATGGGTATCTCTACATCGCTATGCCGCCCCTCTACCGCTGCCGCGCTAAGAAAGGACACGCCGAAGAATACTGCTACAACGAAACAGCACGTTTGCGCTTCATCGAACAATATGGTGATGGATCAGAAGATAACATCACGACGCAACGCTATAAAGGTTTGGGTGAAATGAATCCTGAACAATTGTGGGAAACTACGATGAATCCGGAGACGCGCCTCTTAAAGCAAGTCACCTTAGAAAGCGCTACCAATGCCGACTACACATTCTCGATGCTTATGGGTGAGGATGTAGGGCCGCGCCGTGAGTTTATCGAGAAGAATGCCACATATGCGAACATTGATGCATAAGGTTGGCAAATTCTGCGGCAAAATGCTATAAATTTTCACTCAAAATTTTGAGATATGAAATCTAAAGTTTAACTTTGTCGCTGAATACAAATAATAAGAGGTATTCAATTACACTCATTTATTATAGGTATTTATCATCTCCAATGGCTGAAGCTCGTGTGTGAATACCGGCTGAAGCACTTCAAACTTACAATAATACCATTATAGGGCCGCCCGGATGCGAAATCCCGACGGCCCTGCACGTCCTCAATACGTAGCTGTCGTCGGGCGCTTGCCGTTGGCGTCGAGCGAGGCTTGATGGCTAATGGTTGTATCCCCCCCTTTTCGCTTTCCGCCGCTAAGTCACAGTCCGCATTGACGCGCGCTTCGCCGCCGAAGGGCCGTTGCCCGTTACGTTCGCCGCCGTTGAGACGTGCTGAGGCTTATTTGTGGCAATTGTTCTTACCGTCTTTTCTTGCAGCCAAAGCTTTTGCCTTGGCTTTTCTTTTATCCTTTCTCCCCCACCATTCGTTAGTTTTCAGTTTCCAATAGGCCTGCAGAGGCGACCCTTTGATTCCGTCGTTCGCTTGTTGTTCGCCGTGTCCGCAAGTGCTTGATTGGAAACGAAAAGCATTAGTTTGCCGATGCGTAGCGTTGGAAAATGCACTTTTAGGGCTGGATGACGAAGTCGCAAGTCTTGCCTACTCTTTGTTTCACCGTGGTGAAACGAACGTACCTTCACGAGCGGACGACTGTGCTATCGTGATGAAAAAGGTGTACGCTCACGATGATAAATCGCTCGAGTCAAGCCTAAGGCGCAAAAAAAGCGTCCTCCTTCGCCGAAAGTGACGAATGAGGACGTTGAAAGTTAAGTGGTGCAGTAGAAAATAAGGCTGTTCCGGTGAGCGCAAGGGCCTTACTGTTTCCGCTTGCAAGGAGCAGTAGGGCAATGGGGGACAATGGCGTCGAAAAGCCTGTTGCGCAAATTCAAATCGTCTTTACGTCGCTGTTTAGACGATATTCTTATGCCGAAATGCCGTGTGAGCCTTGCGGCGTCAGGACCTCTGTAGTCAAATCCAAGGGCCGGGCAAGGCGTAAGTGGACCTGCGCTTTAGACGCGCCGATATTGTGTGTCGAAATCTAAGCGGAAGCGGTCGCCGCGTACGCCTTTCGGCAAGCGTATGCCGCAAGGGACGATGAGACTCACGCGGGATTGGCGCGGAAGCTTGAGCAAACGTTTCACGCGGTGGGCATCGAAACCTTCAACGGGACAAGTGTCGTAGCCTTGTTCGGCCATGGCAAGCATAAAACTTTGAGCTACGAGTCCGCAACTTTTATGCATGCCGCCAATCATGTCGTTTTCACCCATCGAACGGAGAACGGGGCGAAACAGACCCGCAGCGGAGAAAAAAGCCTTGCGGAAGAGGCCGAATAAGCCCAAACAGCGGCCGTAGAGAAAAGGGACGAGGCGCGTATAATACTGCGTGAGCTGATTTATATATTTGGCCTGCTTTTCGGCCGGATAATGGCGCGCTATGTTGTCTCGTTCAAAGTCGAGCACGGCCTTGGCGTGAGCCTTGACTAAATCGGGGGCGGATGAGAAAAACGACCAATTCGTCGGCCGAAGTGATGGTCGTTTGGTCAAAGCAGGCAGGACCTAATTGGCGAATCGTGGACTTGTCGGTCACGTGAACGACTTCCCATAATTGGAGATTCGAGCTTGTCGGTGCTAAACTTGCTGCTTCGAGGCAGGCTTTTACTTTTTCAGGGTCCAAACTTTTGGTGGTGTCGAAATTTCTGACGGCCCGTCGAAATTCCAAGAGTTCTTTTACGGTTGACATCTCTTCTTTCGTTTTGTGTTTGTTGTATATGTAAGTCGAAAATCAAATTTTGCGGTCGCTCGCTTAGGCGTGTGTCGCGTGCTGGCGGGTTGTCCGCTTGCCAAATCGTATTCTCGGTTACCTTTCGCGAGGTAAGCGGGTTGAAAGATAGGTAAAAAGTGCGATTTTTGCCCATTTCATCGCATAAATTCTATATTCGACGATGTCAAAATCCAAGGCTTCGCCCGCCTGCGCTTAGTGTTCGAGAATCTTATAAGGCCTAAATGACGAAAAACTTTGCACAGCCGTTCGCAGACTCCGCAAAGTTTCTCTCCAAGTCAATTCAGCACGACGCTTATTTCTCTCTGACCGTCACGACTTCCTCAGCTTCGTATTGGCTGTCGACCTTTACGAGATAAATGGGGCGAATCGTGAAAGAGCGCGCCCTACCTTGGCGCACCTTATAGTAAAGCGTTATCCGATTTCCGCGCTTGATGAGGCGCTGAGGTAGGATTTGCGTATCGTATTTCGTCTCCGGAAGCACCAGAGCTATGACAAACTGGGCGTCAAAGTCGACTCTTGTTGGCTCTCCGCTCTTCCCCATGTAAGCAGATTCGCCGAAATAGCGCTCAAAAGTGTCTTCTGTGGTGATCTTTGTCGGCGGTGTTTTTCCGGCATTGTTCGCATAAAAATAATTGTGCAACTCTTTGTTGGGCACAGGACCATCATACGCCAACGGCGTTGTGGCATTGCAACTCACCAGTAGGGCCAAAACGGCGAAAAAGCCGCATAAAGTTTTCAGTGAACGTTTCATAATCATATATCTGTCTTGTTTTGTTCTTGCATAATCGCAGATCGATGCAAAGATACGCAGAAAGCCGCCGCGCGAATTTTAATAAGCTCCAAAAAAGCCAAAGGCTTGTTGCATCCTTGGTGTGATTTGAACCGTGGCGTATGTGACTTTACCTTTCTAAAGCAAATTTTTTCGGCCAATAATCCGCCTTTCGTGGCCGTAAAAGTCCCCGCTTCTCGTCTTAAAAGTACGTTTTCATCGCGCCAAACCCTTACCGACGGTAATTGTTTCCCAAATTTACGCAGCGCCCCGCCAATTTTTCGCGTAAAAATCAACAAAATCTTAAGCTCAAATACTACTTATGTAAGAAAAAGATGGCTCTTAACATTTTTTCTTGCGCAACAAATTGCGCGAAAAACTGCAAAAAAATAGCGCGAAACAAAGTTTGATTCCTCCAAAGGCGTATTGCGCGGTAATTTTGTTTGATTACTTTTTGTCATTCTTTTGAAAAGATATACAAATGTCCCGCCGTTGTTTCCTATACAATAGGTTGTTAGAATGCCAAAAAAGCCCTAATTTTGCAAGGTGAAGAAGTTGGCATCCCTCCTTTTAGCGTTTATTTGTCTGCAGGCAACTGCGCAGTTGTCGCTTGGCGCTTTCAGCCTAAGCGATCAAGGCAGTTGGAATTCATTGTCAGACGAACGACTCGAGGAGTTGAGCTTAGACTTCCTACTGGTGAAGGATAGGCCCGACAGCGCTTTGCTTGTCGACCGCTTACTCACAAGTAGGTTGAAGCAGCGTAACCCTATGACTTTTTTTGCAGCGACGTATGCTCGCGTTAAGCCTGAACCGGATGGCTTATCTCTATAGTTTCTCCTTTTTTGATTATAAACACGCTATCGAATCCTTGCACGAGGCCGATACCATCTGCAATGATCCCGACGTGCGCCCGTTTATAGATCTCAATATTGGGAACTTTTATAGTCTTTATACCCAATGTTATCCGACGCCAGCCAATGTTCAGACGGTGAGACACTTCTACAAAAAGGCCTTTATCGAATCTGCGCAGACGGGGAACTATACCAATATGATTTCAGCCTTTGTCAATTTTTGGAACTTAGGCTTTGACGACGCTAATATCAAGGCTTTTTCGCACGAAATGGCACTTTTTCGCCAAATAAAAGTGCCAGCTCTCGAGCCATATTATGATTATGCGTCCGCCGTTTTGCGCGCGATTGATTTAGTCAAGGCCAAGAAGTACGTCGCCGCTGCTGCAGAGCTGCGAAGTAAGATGATGCGCGATCCAAGTTCAACGATAGATGTACGCATTGCTTGTTCTACGGCTTGGAGTATGGCTTGTATTTACAAATTGGCCCAAATGCCCGACTCCGTCTATAAATATGCCAGCGTACTGGAGTATTATGGGCGCAAAAAAGGTTTGCAAGACCTCCGTTTTGATGCGGCTATTTTGTTGCATTATTATTATTTGAGCACCGGCAACAAGGAAAAAGCCGATGCTTGTTACCAAACTTTCTTGGAGTTTCGCAAATCCTTCTTCGACGGTTTGGATTTAGAGACTGATCGCGAGGAATTTCTCGTCCCAAAGGCTGATGATTTGCGCCTCGCAAGCCCTCCAAAGCAAGCTGAAGCGCGCTTTACCAATCAGCAAATCCTGTTGATGATACTCGGCGGATTGGCCTTGCTCGTGCTGGGTGGCTATCTCATGCGCCGCTATTTGTATCATAAAAATGCCCATCTGCGTCTTAAGTCCGAGCAGCCAGCTTTGCTAACGCCTAAACCGGAACCGGCGCCCATAAAAAGCTCGTTGGAAGAAAACGAGAAGGACCTTTTGCAAGCGAAGATTAAGAAAGTGCTTGCCGATGAGCAGGAAATCTGCCAAGAAGACTTTTCTATTGATCGCTTAGCTAAGCTCTGCGAAGCCACGCCAAAGGACGTTTCGCAGGTGATCAACGAAAGAATGGGCTGCTCGTTCGTACTTCTTTTAAGTGAATATCGCATTAAAGAGGCTTGCCGTCGGCTTGACGATGAAGAAAACTTTGGGCGACTTACGTTAGAGGCCATAGGCCGCAGTGTAGGTTTTAAAGCGCGCGAAAGCTTCTCCAGAGCCTTTAAACGTGTGACCGGAGTCTCTCCATCCGTCTATCAACGCCGCCTCACCGAAAAGTAGTCTTAAATCGCTTTTCTTCAAATATTTAAGCCCCGATTTTGGGTGTTCCACACTGTTGTTTTGACTTTGTGAATTGTGACTTCGCTTGTTGAAGTCACACGCAGGCCCCGCAGAAATTTGTTGCTATAGGTATTTCGTTACTACTTTTGCATCGGTAACAAGGAAGTGCCTTTGAGTGACTTGTTCGTACCGGTTGTTCAGAACCTCTCCTTCGTTGGCCAAGAAAGTGGCAAGCCTTGTGGCGTGACTCCCACGCTGCTTTCAAGATCTTCCCTGATAGCGTTCCCATATAGGTCCGCTGCGTAAGAAAGACAGGCGCAAAAAGCCCTTTCTGCCGAATGCTTGCGCCAAGGCGCTTGAGCTGATTCGGCCATTCCTTTTGGCTCATCAACATTATCCGTTGCCCGTGAGGGTCATGATAAATGTGAAGTTATAAAGACGAGGCGTCGTGTTTGTTATGTTTTAGATTGGACAGTTTTTCTATAGACATATTTGACCCAGACGGCATAACAGTACGCTTCACGGCGTTTAAGAGCACTTTTCCAACTCTCTCGTGTGTGTCGGTGTTCCCGACACACACTCTTTTTATCCACCCCTCTCACTTTAGCTTTGGTGTTTATTCGGATGCGTCCTATGGCTTAACGCCTCCGTTGCGCGCGCAGTCGTGGCAGATTGACGCTGTCCCCGTACGTATGGGCCTCCTACTCAGGAAATGCCAATTTTCGCCCATTTCATCGCAGATCACGCCCTCTTCTGTTGTTTTTGTCGCTGAATGATATGCAAGTGTGGCGCGTGATCACCCTCCCCTCGTCAGCTACGCCGTAGTTGCCTTTCCTCAATGCGTCAATAGTAAGGCGTAGGAGTCGTAATTCGTGCAGAAGTATCGACAAATGACCTCCGATGCGCTTCTGTCGTTTAGTCGTAATAGGGTTTTCCTTTGCCTAACCTCTCACGAGGGTCGACTTCGTCTGATCGTTTCTATCGTTTGCTGCCGCCAAATTATCGTTTGCTCTTGCCAAACGCATGTTTGCTGCCGGCAAACTATGGTTTGCCTTGGTCAAACGAAAGTGACCCTTGATTTTGTCTTTACAGATTCGACGGAACGTGCAATTTTTGGCGGTTTCATCGCAGATTCTCGTTTTTCCTTCTCGCTCTTTCTACGTTTTCCGCATTGCTATCTTCGATAGCGTCGTACACAAATCAAAGTGGCTTTCTTCAAGAAGAATACTAAAAAATATAAATATGCTCAATCTGTCGAGATTATTTTATCAATCTCTTGTCAGAATAAAAACTTATATGTACGTTTGTGGTATTAATAAATCCTTTTTCAATGAAAAACTTAAAATTAGAATCGGGCATTCTTGCCGTAGGCTTAGTGCTCCTCGGCCTCTTCCTATATTTCGGATTGGGCAACGTGATGATTAAAGACAGAATCGTGTCGGTGCGCGGTCTTGCAGAGCGCGAAGTGCAGGCCGATCACGTTATTTGGCCGTTGGTCTACGAAACAACGTCAGACAATTTGCAAGAGGTGATGTCTGATATCAATCGTGGGAATAACAAGATTCGCCAATGGCTTATTAAGCATGGCCTAAAGCCGGCTGATATCTCGATGGGCGCGCCGCAGATCCTCGACCGTGCGACGCAATATGACGGCGATTATAAAGGATTGCGCTATAAAGCTTCGTGTACGACGACCGTATCGACTCGCGACGTGGCTCTCGTGCGCCAATTGATTCCTCAATTGGGGCAACTCGTGGAGATGGGCGTGGCTATTTCAGCCGAAGACTACGATTCGCAAGTGCAGTATGAATTTACGAGCCTTAACAAGATCAAGCCCCAAATGATCGAAGAAGCTACTAAAAACGCGCGCACAGCCGGCGAGAAGTTTGCCCGCGATTCTGATAGCAAACTTGGTAAAATCAAGGATGCTACGCAGGGCCTCTTTGATATTTCAGACCGCGACGACGCTACGCCTTATATCAAGAAGGTGCGCGTAGTGACCTCTATCGACTATTATCTAACTGAATAAGATCATCAATCCCATCGTATAGGCCATAGGCCGCGGATGGTCACATAGAAGAAAGCACGCCGAACAGTCGGATGGATCCGACTTTCGGCGTGTGATCGTTTCAAAAAAATAGCAAATAGGTGAAAATCAGAAATTTTTCAGTTGCTTCTCTTTGCTTATCGGCCGCTTTGTACTACCTTTGCAGCGCACAACGGAACAAAAAACGCTAACGGAGCCCCTTTAACGGAACGAGGATGAGCTGCCGAAAGCAGAGGAGAAAGGATTCCCGCAATGAAGATACGCAGGAGTTCTTTCGGTTTTTTCTGTTACTTATTGAAAATTAAAACGGTCAGATATATTATGGCTTACATGACACAAGAGGGCTACGACAAAATGGTGGCCCGTCTCCATCATATGGAGGCAGTAGAGCGTCCGGCAGCTTCGGCAGCCATTGCTGAAGCGCGCGATAAGGGCGACTTGTCGGAAAACAGTGAGTATGATGCCGCTAAAGAGGCGCAGGGTATGCTCGAAATGAAGATTAGTCAACTCAAAGAGGCAATTGCCACGGCGAAAATCATTGATACCAGCAAACTCAATAACGAGACGGTGCAGATTCTTTCAACCGTAGCGATGAAAAATCTGAAGACGGGTATGGTGATGAAGTATACCATCGTGAGCGAGAGCGAGGCTAACATTCGCGAAGGCAAGATTTCGTCGCAGACGCCTATTGCTCAGGGCTTGCTTGGGCATAAGGTGGGCGACGTAGTAGAGGTGAAGATCCCGCAAGGACTGATTCAACTCGAAATACAAGCATTTCGCTTTAAAAAAGCTATTTTTGCTGCGGCGCGACAGATTGCTTGTGCGCCGCTTTTTTATTATCCCCTAAAAAATAAGCCTTATGACGCTCTTTTCAAAAATCATTAACGGCGAGATTCCGAGTTTCAAATGCGCCGAAAACGAGCATTTTTATGCTTTTCTTGATATTAGTCCGGTGCGCCGTGGACATACGCTGGTCGTTCCCAAGCGCGAAGTAGATTATTTCTTCGACCTGAAGGATGAAGAATTGGCCGAGATGATCGTCTTTGCCAAGAAAGTGGCGCGTGCTATTAAGGATGTCTTCCCTTGTCGCAAGGTGGGTATGGCCGTATTGGGCTTGGAGGTGAACCACGCGCACGTGCATCTTATTCCGCTCGAGAACGAGGGCGATATGGACTTTCACAAGCCGAAACTGCAATTGACTAACGCAGAAATGAGCAGTATTGCGGATAAAATTCTTATTGCTTATACAGCCGAAGAATAGTAGGTAGTAGCGTTGTGACGCGCATCGCTCATCGTCTCCACGACTCCGCACGGCGTCACTTGCGCACACATTATGTAATATAGGGCTGCCGGCATAGTGGCGCTGGTTTGCGGCAGAAGGGCGCTGGTGTAAAGGTCATATAATAGCGTTTCCCCCACCGTAACTTAATGGTTGCGGTGGGGGAAACGGCATTTAGCGGCACACAACTACATTTTGCGGCCTTGATAATAGGAGTTCCATGTGTCTTCAGCGTAGCCTCCGCCCCGATAATGGAAATTTGAAGTCGAAGCCCCCTCCACTTTGCGGCCGCGATAATAAACATTCCACGAATCCATCGCGTAGAAACCGCCAACAAGGCTGAAGTTGGACGACGAAGCCCCTTTAATCTTCTTGCCTTCAAAGTAGACATTCCAGTCGTCTTTTGCGTAACCCTTGCCCACATATTGAAAACTGCGCGCCGAAGCCCCTTCGAGTTTAGCGCCACGATAGAGCACGACGTTTTCCATCCGCACATAGCCGCCCTGACTATATCCACCGCCATAAAATTGGTTGTATGTGGCCTCGTCAATGTCCTCATCGGCAGCGCCCATCGAAGGATCGAGGATGATGGTCGGCGCTTCCGTCACGAGACGAAAGCTCGACGGGTCTACGTACTCTAAGATCTTTCCAAAAAGAAAAACGTAGCGATCATCTTTTCCGTAGCCATAACCCAATTCGCGGAAGTAGCGCGGGTTGGCTTCACGCAAAGGTTGCCCCCGATAAAAGACGCCACTGCGCGTGATGGTATAATCGCGATAATAGTTTTGCGCGTGCCCTTCGGTGCAGCATAATGTAGCGAATAGTAAACTGCAAAAGCTCACAAGGATGGTTCGTTTATATCTCTTCATCTTGTTCAATTTGTATTTCTTTTGAAGCAAAAGTATGAATTCTTTCTTACTTATTGACGGGCAACAAAGACAAATGTTAAACTAAAAATACCTAAAACCTCTTAGATGAAGCCATCCTCTCCCTTCATTGGACGTAGGACTCATTTTTGCATATACGCTTTTTGCTTGTTATAATGTAGCGGTAAAGCTTTTAAGATTCAGCATCTTGTCTCAGTTGTTGCCCCTTCAGTCTGGGCACAAAAAATGGCTCACCACAGAATTTTAAGCCCAAATCTTTGGCTATTCAGCCTGAAGAAACTACCTTTGCACAATCATAATCGCGAGCCTGCTCTAAAGCAAACTGCTTTATCTTAAAAGAGCCAACGCCGCATACCGGACTTGTAGCTCAGTTGGTTAGAGCAACAGACTCATAATCTGGAGGTCCCTGGTTCAAGCCCAGGCTGGTCCACGCTGAAAATCAAGCACTTACAAAGGTTTTGTAAGTGCTTTTTTTCTTTCAAGGTGACCTTCAGGTGACCTTTTTAAAACAAAAGTGACCTTATGAAACTCAATGTGATTTTTTGAGAGTTCACGGAATGTTTTAGCAAAGATGGAAACGAAAATAGGCAGTTCAAACGTACCAATGTTTATGGGTCGCCAGATAGAGGATTATTGCATCATCATCCCCTTACTATAATAATGTGTTAACGTAAAACTCTCATTTACTTGCAAAAACACATAAAAAAGTATCAATTTTCGACGATATTTTTATTCTATTGAAGAAAAGTTGAAAATAAATCACTACCTTTGCGGAAACAACTTACAAATATGGAAGATATTAACCGTATCAAAATTGTATTGTTCGAGAAGAAAAAAAAACAGCTCGCTGGCTTGCCGGGGAGTTGGGTGTCACCCCATCAACCGTTAGTAAATGGTGCACTAACACTTCTCAGCCTGACGTTGCATGTCTGCTCAAAATATCGGATTTGTTAGAAGTTGATATAAAAGAACTACTTGTAAGAGAGTACAAACAATACCTACTTTCGCAGGAATCATGTAAGAAGTAATAATATATGAGATATGGAATAGACATTTTTTCTGGAGCAGGAGGGCTGAGTCTTGGAGCGGAAATGGCTGGTATAAGAATAAGTACTGCCATAGAAATTAATCCGCACGCCGCAAAAACATTCCTGCGTAACCATAAAGGGGCAAAGGTACTACAGGAAGATATTCAAAATATAGATCCCAAGGCGTTGCCTGGAGAAAAGAAGCCTGTCTTTGTAATAATGGGCGGACCTCCATGCCAGGGATTCTCGATGTCAAATACCAGAACAAGGAACATGAAGAACGAAAAGAATTTCTTGTTCTTGGAGTTCGTACGCTTTGTAGAAGAAATAAGGCCTGAATGGTTTGTTTTGGAGAATGTATGGGGGTTAACGAACATCAATGAAGGAAAAATACAATCAATGATAGAGGATTGTTTCCGTGCTATTGATGGCTATGACAATATCACATCTTCCGTTCTTTGGGCTTCCGACTACGGTGTGCCACAAAACAGAAACCGTTTCTTTATGGTAGGCAACAGGCTAGGGATAGATTTCAAGTTTCCAAAGAAACACGAGACAAAGATAACCGTTGAAGAGGCCATTGGCGATTTGCCATACTTGCAGAATGGTGAGATGGTAGATGAAACTCCATACACCCTGGCGTTAGAAAAAGCAAGCACCTATGCACAATTAATGCGCAAAGGTTCAGACATAGCCCGACAGAACTATGTATCGAGAAACAACGACTTGGTTGTTGAACGATACAAATATATAGGGCAAGGACAGAACTGGCGAGCCATACCTGATTTCCTCATGCAAAACTATGCAGACAAAGGGCGTTGCCATAGTGGAATATACAAACGACTGAGAGCAGACCAACCATCAGTTGTAATATCGAATTACAGAAAGAGTATGCTCATACATCCTTACGAAGACAGAGGTATCTCGGTAAGAGAGGCCGCAAGGCTTCAGAGTTTTCCCGATACGTTTATTTTCGAAGGCTCTCTCATGCACATCCAGCAACAAATAGGTAATGCCGTACCTCCATTGCTGGCTAAAGCTGTATTCCAACAAATCATAAAACAAACCAGGGAACATGAGCAAAGATAGAAGACATATTCCCAAAGCATCAACCCTGATGGGGTCGCTTCGTTCAATGGGTTATTCTTTTGAGTCTGCTGTTGCTGATATTGTTGACAATAGCATCAGCGCACATGCTCAAAGCGTTCGGATCCTATTCCCAACTAACCCTATGGATGAGTTAGCCTTAGGCATAATTGATGACGGAGATGGAATGGATGCGGATGTTCTTTTCGAGGCTATGCGCTATGGTTGTTTGTCAGCTGAAGAAGAACGTTCTGAGGAAGACCTTGGTCGTTTTGGAATGGGCATGAAATCTGCCTCACTATCCCAATGCCGTTGCCTAACAGTTGTCAGTTTCGAAGGCAAAACGTTGAATGCCTTCACATGGGATTATAATCACATCCTTGAGACTCAAGACTGGATGATTCAGGAGCTTGATAAAAACGAAATAGATAAACTTCCATATATTGAAAAACTCAAAGAGCAGGGGAAAGGTACGTTAGTTATCTGGCAAGATTTTGATGTGATTTCCAATTCAAGTGGAGGACAGGTTTATTCAACCTTGGTAGAATTAAGTTCATCCTTGGAGAATACACTTGCCTTGATTTTCCATCGCTACCTTGCTGGAATCGGAAATCTACACTTACACATCCTTATCAATGAGCTTGACATAAAGCCTCTAGATCCATTCCTTGAGCAACATCCCAAAACCACGGTCAAGAAAGAAATAGAGTTAGATATCAAGGACACTAATGGTATTGAACGAATGATAAAAATTCGTCCGTTCATTCTGCCCTTTGCAACAGAATTAAAAGAAAAAGACAAGCAACTGATTGGTGGTATTGAAAATCTTCGTGTCAAACAGGGATTTTACATCTATCGCAACAAGAGACTGATCATTTGGGGCACTTGGTTTGGAATGAAACAACGTGCGGAACTGACAAAGAACGCACGTATTCGTGTAGACATTCCCAATTCACTCGATGATATTTGGTCAATAGACATTAAGAAACAGCAGGCATGTATCCCCAAGCAAATTCTTTACAGACTGAAAAAGGCCGTGGAGGAAGCACTCGAGTTTTCTGTACGCCAACAGACGTATAGGGGGCGTACAGAAAAGGTAAATGATGACATTGATTATATTTGGGACAGGAAAAGAGGGAGAAATAATACCTTCTATTGGCTAATAAATCGTGAAAGCAAATTATTCCAATATGTCCGTGAGAAAATGACAGATGAAGATTACGGATTCCTTGAGATGCTCCTTACTGAGATTGAAAAGAATCTCCCTGTTCAACAATTGTATATTGATAAGAGTAATGAAGCGATTGCTATTCCTGAAGAAACAGACGAGCGATTGGATGATGTCTATCAGAAAGCAATAACTATCGCATCAACTTTAATGAGTATTCGTAGTGATGGATGGGAAGCGGTTATTAATGATTTGATGAAATCAGAACCATTCTGTAATTATCCCCAAATTAAAGAGAAAATTCTCAAAGAAAAGAATCAGTAACATGACAGAAAGCCAATATATAGACCTAAGACAGTTAATAAAAACCCTTATCAACTTATCCATATCGCAAGGGAAAGAGTTAAGGCCGGAAGATATAGACACCTATATCAATCAGGCTATTATGCTCTCAAAACTGGATTGTGACAACGCAACAAAGACACGCCTCTTCATCGATATGGAGTATGAATATAAGATTGTTCACAATAAGGGGCAGGTAATATTCAATAATTATGATGAAAAACGTGAATGGTACTCCAATATGGAGATTCAAGACAACCTTTTCTGGTCAAGATATAAGGATTACCTCATCAATCATTCTTCTATAAGCCGTATCAGCATCAACCTGCTTGACGATGTGACTTTGCCAGACATTATGAATTGCCTTGGTAATCCAAACGACGCATTGGATAAGCCACGACTTCGTAGAGGTCTTATTATTGGTGATGTACAATCGGGCAAGACTGCCACCTATACTGGCTTAATATGCAAAGCTGCCGATGCTGGTTACAAAGTAGTTATACTGCTAACAGGAATCACGGAAAACTTGCGCAGACAAACACAGGAACGTATTGATGAAGGTATTGTAGGTATAACCCTAAAAAAAGAAGGCAAGATTGAGAAATATCCACGTGTGGGTGTCGGACTAGACAACAAGCAGATTAGGGCCACCTCTGTCACGTCAACGCTTAACGATTTTGTTGGCAATTGCAATAAGATAACGATGTCATTGGCAAACAACTCATTAGTGTTGTTTGTCATAAAGAAAAACGTATCGGTTTTACAGAGACTTTATAGCTGGCTGGGAGAACAGAATATTGACTCAAGAAAAGGGTATGTGGATGTACCTATGCTACTTATTGACGATGAAGCAGACAATGCGTCCGTTAATACTCGCAAAGACGAAACAGACCCGACTCGCACCAATAAGCTTATCCGGCAAATCTGTAATCTCTTTATGAATACTACATACATAGGATTCACAGCCACTCCATTTGCCAATGTCTTCATAGATCCGGATTCGGTGGATGCTATGCAACATACAGATCTCTTCCCTGAACATTTCATTTATGCATTAGAGGCACCATCGAATTATGTTGGGGTTGCCAAGATATTCTATCCTGAAGGAGCTTTCTATCGAAATCTGCGCTATATTACAGACATCATAGAACCGGATTATGCATCAGAGGATTACAAAGACCTCGTTCAAAACAATCCAGAAGTTCTTAATTCCGGTTTATTCTACTGTAAGCACAAAAAGGAATGGGATGGAATCTTGCCCGACTCTCTGCGTGAGTCCATTCTTTGCTTCTGTCTGGCAAATGTTGTCCGTGATTTACGTGGACAAAGCAAGGAACCAAGAAGCATGTTGGTAAACATGTCCCGCTTTATTCATGTTCAGAAAGTGATAACAGGCCATGTTGCAGAATGGTTCGAAGAAGTATTCAACGATATTCGTGTCAATTTCAATGAAGATGCGAGCAAAAACCATCGACTTCCGCTCTATGGTGAATTACACTCACTCTGGGAGAAACATTTCAGCCAAGTCAACGACCTAACATTTGCACGCGTTTCTCAGAAAACTACTCTATTGGCAGCAATGGAAAAGATAGAAGTTAAAATGGTCAATGGTTCCAAACAGAGTGCTTCGCTAAACTACAAAGAGAATCCATCGCTGCGAGTGATAGCTATCGGAGGTCTTGCTCTATCTCGTGGTTTGACGCTCGAAGGTTTGATAGTCAGCTATTTCTATCGGAATACAGCCACCTTTGATGTCCTGATGCAGATGGGCCGGTGGTTTGGATATAGACGAGGATACGAAGACCTCTTCCAAATTTGGACAAGCCATACCAGTGCAATGTGGTATGCTGAAGTGGCAAGGGCATCTGCTGAACTAAAGAACGACATTCGTGAGATGTTTGACCAGCAACTGACCCCAAAAGACTTTGGTATAAAGGTTAGAGATAACTGTGATGATTTGCAGATAACGGCATCAAATAAGATGAGAACTGCCGTTAGCAAGGATATGATGTATTCGTTCTACGGCAACATCTATGATACACCGTACATCACATCGAAGATAGATCACAACAAGATAAACACGCAACGAGTACAAGAACTTGCTTCACATCTTTTGTCGAAAGGCTATACTCTCAGGTATGCAGATTACAAGAAAGCAGACAAGGATGTGAACGACACTTCAGATGGGAGTTCGCGTTACTTTGCCGATGTGCCTAAAGAAGTGGTTGTTGATTTCTTGGGTGGCATAAAATGTTCAATGGCTAATCCTCGGTTCGATGCAAAATATCATCAGCTTCTTGGAAGATGAAGAGACAGAAGGAGTAGATTTATGGGATGTAATATTTGAAAGCGGTAAATCTTCAATACAATACAATGTAGAAGGCCTGAGACAAGTAAAATGCATGGAACGTTCCATCTGCAGCACCACTCGCAATATCATCCAGATAAGTACTCGTCGTCGTGTTATGACTGGTAGTATGGAAGGCCGTTTTGCATTATCGAAGGAGGATATTGAGAAGGCAGAGGACGCCCAGCGCAAGCAATGGGAAATAGACGGAGAAAATAGTCAAGGAAGAGATATCCCCGTCAAGGCCTATTTCAGATTCCTTCCCAAACGAAAGCCCATGTTGGTAATCATGTTTATCAAGCCTAAAAAGGCTGACGGTGAGGAAGAAGAGATGCTGCAAAAATACAGAGAAGCACTTGGTGAAGACTGTATCGTAGCTTTTGCGGTGGGATGCCCTGGAGTCAAAGATGAGGGCAAAGCCGTAAAATATCAGGTCAATAAGATTTTCCAACATCTAAATATTGAGGGTGAAGAACCCGAAGAGGAGGACAACGATGAGTAATAACGAAGTGTACAAAACATTCAGAAAAGATTTCCCTAGCCGTCATTTCATCAGGCTTGGCGATAATCGTCATCTGAGCTTATATATTGGCCGTGATGATGATGCACGATATTCATTTGATTTCAGAGGTAAATACAAACCTGTAAGAATATTGAGTTCTGATGTTATTGCCGTAGAACAGTATAAAGATGGGGACTTATTGACTCTGCGATTTTCACTCGAGAACAATAACCTTCTGGAGTATTTCTGTACTTTCTGCCAAGACCTGTTAGATTCGGTTAAGGTGACTAGTGATGATGAAACGGCATATCATACTCTGCGTTCTCGTTACTATTCTTGGAGACAGCTGTTCCGTCCTGATAACACTCGATTGACTGAAGCAGAAATAATGGGGCTTATTGGAGAACTATTGTTCTTGAAAGACTACATGATTCCAGAAAGAGGTATTGATATTGCACTTGAAAGTTGGATGGGGCCTGAGAAAACCCATAAGGATTTCTCTGACCAACAAGATTGGTTCGAAGTCAAGACGATAAGTTTTGGCAAAGATAGTGTACGTATTTCATCTATCGAGCAACTTGACAGCGATATAGACGGAACGCTTGTCGTTTATGAGTTGGAGAAGATGAGCCCTTCTTTTGAAGGAATCCGTCTAAACCAGCTTGTCAATAGTATTATCGCATTGCTGGTGAATATCCATCAGCGGGAAACATTTATGGCAAAGTTGCAATTGTTTGGTTTTGACTTCTCGAATGAGAATGACAATCTTGTATTTGCATTGAGAAATCAGTACATGTACAAAGTTGATAATAAAAACTTTCCTCGATTACATAGAGCTTTATTGCCAGACGCAATACCCCATGCTCAGTATGAATTATTACTAACCGAAATAGAAAAATTTAAACTCAACTGATATGGAAATTGAAGAATATCGAAAACAGTTTATCGATGAGACTAGAAACGATGCTAGCTTAGAAGGTTCTGACCCTGAAAGCTATTTTATCGAGCGTGTTCTTTTAGATCTTGAAGATATAGGGAATTAAGTGACCCTATTCCAATGTCGGTTGAAATCAGAAATACAAAAAGACAGATACTCGCTTTTGATGGTTATTCTTATGATGAAGCTGATGGTGCATTGGTCCTTATTGCAAGCGAATTCACAAATCAGCGAGATATCACTCCTACTTTGACTAACACACGAATTGAGGAGTTGCTGTCGTATATGCAACGTTTCATAGAAGAAGCCGTTAATGGAAACATTCGTAATTTCTGTGATGATTCCGCCCCCGCTGTAAACATTGCCAGCGAGTTTAGGAAGAAGATTGGTAAGGGAATGACGGCAACGGAAATCTTGCGTTTCAAGTTCATCATCATTTCGAATTACACTCTGAGTAAGCAGGTTAAGAACCTAAAGCGTCCAGACTTTTTAGGAAGACCTGTGGAATTGAACGTTTGGACATTAGAGCGTTTCTTCCAGACATTCGTTTCTAACTCGAGTGAGATACTTGAGATTGAAACAAAAAATTATAACTGTGATGGAATTCCATGTTTGAAGGCAGATTTGGGTGATTTGAGTAATTATGATGCTTATCTGGGAATTGTTCCTGGAGAATTCCTTGCTAAAATTTACTACGACTATGGAAGTAGATTGCTACAAGGGAATGTTCGTGCTTTCTTGAGTTTCCGAGGTAACGTGAACAAAGGCATACGTAGTACCATTATGAAGCAACCAGAGAACTTCTTCACATATAATAATGGAATCGCTATTGTTGCTCGTTCTATAAGGTTTTCAGCAGACGGTTCTAAAATTACTTATTTCAAGGATTTGCAAATAATCAACGGAGGACAGACTACCGCAGCATTGACGAGTGCCATCATTAAGAATGAAGCTCCAAAGGGTATGGATAATTTGTTCGTACCAATGAAGTTGACTGTGCTGAATGTTGATGATGATATGTCGGAAGAACAGGTGCAAAACTACAATGAGTTGACCAAGACCATTTCAGAATGTGCCAATAGTCAGAATGCCGTTAAGCCTGCAGACTTCTCTCCAACCACCCCTTCCACGTCAAGATGGAACAGCTTTCCCGCAAAGTCATGGCTCCACCCGTAGGTGGCAATCCCTATCAAACAGTGTGGTTCTACGAGCGTTCTCGTGGCAAGTGGGAGCAGGAACAGATGAAACTGAACACCCATCAAAAAGACCTGTTCAAGCAGAAGAACCCCAAAGACCAACTTATTACAAAAGAGAAGCTGGCAAAATGCTACAATGCCATTCTCATGCACCCCGACCAAGTTTGTAAGAGTTCTGCGGACAACTTCAAAGTTTTTGCACCTTACATCGATGGTATATATGAAAATGACCGCGATAGCATTAATGACGAGTTCTTCAAGAAGTGCGTCTGCTCAATTATCATCTTTGACAAACTAGACAAACTCATCAGTAAAGAAGAATGGTATCCAAAAGGAGGTAACAAAGCTCAAATTACGCCATATACCATATCTAAGCTGATGACTCTTCTTCCTAAAGGAACAGACCTCGATTGGGTAAGCATATGGAATAAACAAACTTTATATCCAGCTTTGGCAACAGAGCTGTTACGATTGGCATACTTTACTCATCGCTATTTGGAAAAGAAGGCAGATGGTGGTCTTGTGCGTAGTTTGTCTCGTCTTGTTGGAACTTGGAGCGACTTCAAGGCTGTTGAGTTTACGTTGTCAGATGCTTTCACACGTTCGCTGATATCAAAAGAAGAGACGAAGGCAACGGAACTGGCTGCTAAACGTGCTCATAAGTTCAATTCCAAAATTGACGCATCCGTTGAAATATTCAAGCTTGGTACAACATACTGGATGAATGTTTATCATGCATTAACAAGAGAGGAACTCCTTTCTTATGGCGATTGCGATTTCATCAGAAGCATTGCAACTTATATTGGCAGAGGTTCTTTACCTAGTCCTGCTCAATGTCGCCGTCTCTTGAAGATAGTCGAAAAAGCTGAAGATAAAGGGTATATTATACCGTAAAAAGGTATTTATCGTAATTTGGAAACAACATGGTAGCACAACGATACTATTATTCCGATACAGTCACGGACTTTCTTTCTCGTAGCGAGAATGAGATTGTTGGTGCATTGACGCTTGCTTCGCAACGCGATATCAATAACCAGACGTCTCAGTCGTGGCTGGAAGAGATTGAAACACTTCATGAGGCTTTTGCACCATACAAAGGTCGAGGGAGTGTGTATTTTGAGTATAACATACCTCGTATGGGTAGGCGAGTGGATGTGATTGCTGTGATAGATAGTATCGTTTTCGTGCTTGAATACAAAACTGCGGATAGGACTTTCTCGCGTGAGGCTCTTGTGCAGGTATGGGACTATGCTTTGAACTTGAAGAACTTCCAAGAAGGAAGTTTAGGCCGAATACTGATTCCCATTCTTGTGGTTCCTCGGGAGAAGGATTCGCGTTGTAAACTGACGCTGAATCGTTTCGAAGATAATGTGTATGAGCCGCTTAGTGTTAATCGTAAGAAACTGGCGATTACAATTGAGGAAGTCTTAGGTGCTATTCACTATGATGTTAAGCCGATACTTACCGATGACCTTTGGGCAAAAAGTGGCTATTCGCCTACACCCACGATTATTGAAGCAGCAATAGCCCTTTATGAGGAGAATACCGTGGAAGACATCACAAAGCATGGGGGGGACATCGACAAAGCTTCAGAGGAATTACGTAACATCATAGATCATTGCCGTGAAAATAATAAGAAAGCGATATGCTTCATCACTGGAGTTCCTGGTGCAGGCAAGACACTTATTGGACTTAACACTGCCATAGATCAGTTTAATCGTGGAGAGAAGGCTGTGTATCTTTCGGGTAACTTTCCTTTAGTGGAGGTATTACAGGAGGCATTGGCTCGTGACTATTTGAGACGCGACAAAGCAAAGGCCAAGACAGAAGGGCGTAAGGCATGCAGTAAGGCTGAGGCAAAGAGTAAAGTGAAGGCTTTTATTCAGATGATTCATCATTATCGCGACCTCTATCTGGAAGGAACTGAGGTGAAAGGCAAAAAGATAGTTCCTATCGAAGGCTATTTTCAGAGTCATACGGATAAGGCATATATTCCTGTAGAACACGTTACCATCTTTGATGAGGCTCAACGAGCTTGGACAAAAAAAGAACTGCAACGATTCATGCGTGAGAAGAAAGGTATTCGCAACTTCCCGTATTCCGAGCCGGAATACTTGATTTCGTGTATGGACCGACAGACAGATTGGGGTCTAGTGGTTTGTCTTGTGGGTAACGGTCAGGCTATCAACAAGGGCGAGGCAGGATTGAAGGAATGGATTGAGTCGGTTCACCGCAGTTATCCAAGTTGGGATGTCTATATGTCTGACTATCTGATTGAGTCAAAAGATATTACTCAGGAAGAGTTGTCACTGATACAGGAGAAACTCATTTCCAAAGGGAATCTGCACTGAAGATGTCAATGCGTTCCTTCCGCAGTGAGAAGGTGAGTATCTTTGTCAATCAGTTATTGGCATTGCAGAAGGATGAGGCTACTGCGACATTGAAAGAGTTGGAGAAATATCCCATTGTACTAACACGCAATCTTGAAGTTGCAAAACAATGGCTACGAGGCCATACAAGAGGCAGCGAACGAATGGGGCTGTTGGCCAGCAGCAAAGCTGAGCGATTGAAAGCAATAGGTATCAATGTCCGTTACCAGCCTAATTTTGTTCATTGGTTCTTGGAAGATGATATGGATATTAGAAGTAGTAACCGCCTTGAAGATACCCTGACAGAGTTTAAGGTGCAGGGACTTGAAATAGATTGGGCCTGTGTGACGTGGGATGCAGACCTACGGCTTGATAAGAGCCTGTCTTCGTGGCAACACTATCAATTGCGTAGTGGAACCAAGTGGCAAAATATCAATAAAGCCATCAACAAAGAATATCAAATAAATGCTTATCGTGTGTTGCTAACCAGGGCACGTCAAGGCCATGGTGATTGTTGTTCCGAATGGTGATGATGGTGTGCCACCAGATGAGACGCGAAAACCAGAGTGGTATGATGGGATTTATGACTTCCTGAAATCTGTGGGAATTAAGGAAATATGAAACAGATAGAAGTTGTAGCTGCGATTATTTGCAAAGGAGATAAAGTCTTTGCAACCCAGAGAGGTTATGGCGAATGGAAGGACTGGTGGGAATTTCCTGGTGGAAAGATGGAAGCTGGGGAGACGCCAGAGGAGGCACTGAAGCGTGAGATTCGCGAAGAGCTATCCACGGAAATCTGCGTTGATGAATTCGTCAAGACAGTGGAGTATGATTATCCGGCCTTTCACTTGACTATGCACTGTTACCTCTGCTCATTACTGACGGATGCTCTGCACCTGAATGAGCATGAGGCCGCATGCTGGCTTAAAATAGATGAACTGGGCAGTGTGAAGTGGTTGCCCGCGGATTTGGAGGTCATAGAAAAGCTAAAGCGGTAACCTAATGGACAAACTCTCATCAAAACAGCGCCATGCAAACATGGCAGCCATTCACGGCAAAGACACAAAGCCGGAAATGGTGGTGCGTCGCTATCTGTGGGGACATGGATTCCGCTATCGGATAAACCATCCACGACTGCCTGGAAAACCAGACATTGTGATGCGGAAGTATAGAACGTGTATCTTTGTGAATGGTTGCTTCTGGCATGGACATGAGGGATGCCAATACTATACCGTGCCAAAAACGAATACGGAATTTTGGGTAAACAAAATAAGGAGAAATAAGGAGCGCGACTTGAAAGTGCAGTACGAACTTGCCTCTATGGGCTGGCACTCTATCACCATTTGGGAATGTGAGCTAAAGCCCCTCAAAAGAGAAGATACATTGAAGGCACTAGCATATACGCTTAACAAAATATTCCTGCAAGACAGAATTGTCAAACGATATAAGATGCCAAAGGAAAAGCTAATGATGGCAGCAGAAGATGTTCAAGTTGGATATAGAAATAAAGCAACATAAGAATACTTTATAATATTATGGGCAACAAAGAGATACTATTATCATCAGAACTCAGGAATGCTGTTCGGACCATCAAAACGGCAATCCTGTAGAGTCAGGCACGAGCCGTCAAAAGGGGGCAATCAAGAACAATTAGCCTATATTATGGTGCGGAAATTGAACAACATTAAAGTTAATTCGCCAGTTCTGACTGACGAATTGGTGTATCAGATTTCAGAAGAGTTTTCAACAATTGATAATCAGGAATATATGAGGATGTGTCAAAAAGTAGTTTAGTGAAACACCCCTTTGTATTTCAGCACCGTAAAATTGCAAAAATCTATAATCACTAGATTCACAAGAACTTATAGCTCACTGAACTTATGTTGATTTTACATTTTAAAGCCTTTAGATGAGCGGATATTTCTTTTCTGTTTTTCTATTTCAGTCCTTTCATATTCGGAATAGTTATTAACCACATTCTGCACTTCCTTTCTTCCCTTTTCCTGTTCCCTTTCCGTAAGGAATGGACGGGAAAGGATAGCGAGGGTATCGGCAGCATGTTGTCTGTCTATATTTTGCTCCAGAAAGTCATTGACGGCAGAGGCCTGCTCGAAAGTGAATCGTCTGGCAATCGGTTTCTTGACAAAGCCGATGACGGCTTGCAAAGCTTTACGGCATACAATGTCCAGCAACTCTACCATTTTCTGAAAAGTATTTTTGAGGGTGACAATAGCATAATCTCTCTGCGAGAGGTTAAACTCATAGGTGCTTTTTATCGTTTTGAGACTTCTTCAATAGCCGGCTGTAACTTCGAGTGAGCTTGTTATATTCGTCCAAGCGCAGTTCGGCAATCTGTCTTTCTCTTTCACAGGCTTTCTCCAGTTTGGCTGTTCGTTCCGCTACGCCTTCCGCTATCCTATCGGGAATCAATGCCACCTGCTGCTTCATTTCTTCATTTTCCGTTTCCAACTGAGCGTACTTACCCTTTCCTGCAATATGAGCTAAGCCGGATAGAATAGCATTGCCATTTTCCCGATTGGCTTTCACCTGCTTGTCGTGAATTTCCCTGTCCAACTTTTCACTATCAAGGATTTTCTGCTCGTTTTCCTTTACCAATTTCTCCGTTTGCTTCTTGGCCTCCTCCAGCTCACGCTTCTGTTTGGCCACGATATAATCGTTACGTTCCAGATGCCGCTTGTCTGTCTCCAACTTGGAAATGCCACGATTCATTTCCAACGCTTCCGCTGCCATATCCTGCATGAGGCTAATGTCTTCATTGTTCAGTTTGTAGGACTTACCTGTATCATGGTTCATCCAGTCCCAGATAATGTGGGCATGATAGTTGGTCTTCCATGTAGAAACATCATTGGGGGCTGTGCAATGCCCTTCGTCACGATGAATATGGATTTGTATGGCTGTTATTCCGAAACGCTGCTGACAAAGGTCAGCGAAATGCTTTAACTGTTCCATGGTGGTATCCTTCTTGCACACCACTACACCCTCACGCAATGGAGTACAGCCTGCAATCTTTGTAACCTTGCCAGTTTTCTTGTTCACACGCTCATGCTTTTTGGTCTGCATGGCCCTGCCGGTCTTTTCCTTAACCATCCTCCCAATAGCATCGTAATACTGCTGTAAGGTCATTTGCCCTTGCAAGTCTGATGTCCACGACTGGTTCTGTGGCATCAGGTCTTTCCTTATATAGAGTTTTTCTGCATTGATGTGGTCGAGATACGCTTTTGTCCTTTGGTTGTGTGCTTCACTCTGCCCGATGTTGCAGGGTTTGATGTGTACAGATGTCATTTGTGTCATAGTCAACAATTTTTAATGTGTTAGAAAATTCTTCTCTGTAATGGGTTCTTAGGGAAATGCCCTAAGTGGAGAGTCCAGAGAGGGTCACTCTTTGGTCAGGGGTCTTGGGGGCAGATGCCCATGAGTGGAGGGTGCAGGGAGAGAGTCACTCCCGCCGGTTTCCCAAGGCTGGTCTTGGGCCCACAACTACGAAAGCGAAGCGCGTAGTTATAGTGGGCTATAACAAGGGCAAAGCCCTGTTCGTTCCTCCCGACACTTTCAGCGACTAAGGACTTCCCCTGCACTTGATTTTGTCAATCAGGTATCGGTTGATGTCCCGATTGACAAAGCCACAGTCCACCCCGAATTGTTTGCCAAACTGTTCTGACCAATAATCACAACTCATGTTATCAGGGAAAAGAATCACTCTCATGCCAACCAGTTTGGCCATCATGCCATTGGTGAGATTGTAGCCTTCACCAACTGCCAGCCAGTCAATGGACGGTTCGGCAAGTGTGCCGAGCGGGGCTGTCTTTTCTTCTATAACAATGGCAACAGGCTTGTTGGACAGTAAATGTTCACCGAAGAACACCTCCTTGTCCGTATAATAGTCGAAGCAATACCAGTTGTAAAGATAATCCGTGATAGGGGTTTGTCGAAGGATATTGCCGTTATCCACATCAAAGTATATCACTTCGCCGCCAACAACATTTCCTCTTTCATTGATACGGGGTAGTACAGAGCCATAATGCCCATTGAGCGTTGTACAAACAGCTCCTAAGTGAAATCGTGAGATAAGTTCATCAATCTTTCGCATCATAGAGGTATCGTAATTTACCACCTTATCCAGATAATCCGTAATGGAAGAATAATGGTTGCCAATTTCTCCCCTTGGAATCTCTATCAGCATCCGTTCGTTGGGTGCCGCTTTTGTTGCCATTACGCATCTTAATTCATCCTGCTTCATAGTCTTTGTTATTTAGTTTTATGCAGTTTATGCACTTATGCATATTGCATAAAATGCATAAAGTGAATAATCAGCTGTTCAATAGTCTCGACACTTTGCTTTGGGTAATGCCACATTCCTTGGCTATGTCCTGTTGTTTCATGCCTCGGGAGGAGAGTTCCTTAACCCTTGCCTTCAATCCCTCACGCTCATTGGTACTTGTCGTTTCCAAATGGGCCGCCTCTGTATCAAAGCCCCTGAAGGTAAAGCAGAGATTGCCCTCACCGTTCTTGGCCCGCTCGTATAAAGCCACATTATCCGCATCGAGTACCACTTCACCATTGCGCCATTTGCATTGCTTCACATATACCAATGAGCCGTCCTTGTGTGATTGCCCCAATCCTACGGCATCATCAATAAGCTGGTTGAGCTTGGCAGAGCCTTGTATGGCGGACAGGGAAAGCGGCACGGCACCCGAAAACATCTTGGGAACATGGTTAAGAACAATCAGAGTCCAATTGTATTTCTTTTTGAGGGCATTGAGCGATGCCATGAGCGAGCCCGCATCGGCACCTTTGTCAAGTGACTGACTAAGGGCGGTAATGTTGTCGATGAACACCACCTCAGCAAGATTCGCCACGGCTGCCGTTTCTATTCCCTTCAGTACGTCATCGGCGGGATGGTTCCCGTCCATATCCGCACGAAAGAACGTGGAAGGGAAATCTGGGGATTCATAACGGAGAGACAGCTGTCGCAGCGTCATCTCGAAGTCGGCGTACAGGACACGCTTTCCCTTGGCTGCAATATCCCGTGCCACCTGCATGGCAAAGATGGTCTTGCCGATACCCGACTGTCCGAAGATGATGCAAAGGTCACCTTCGAGGACAATATTGGGATAGAGTACCACAAGAGGGGGAAGCGACTTGCCTTTTCTTACACAGTCATTCATGGAAGACACATGAAAGCCGCCGGCATCAATGGCTCCCTGTTCCTGCAATTCATGAAAGGAGGACAGGATGTAATCCATATCTGCCGGCTTGGGAATCGTTTTGATCAGTTCATCCATAGCATAACCCTATTGATTATTTGTGTTAGCAGGAAGCCCATTGGAAATCAATGCGTCCACTTCTTGCTTGGAATACAGGTTGCGCCTACCAATCTTATGCGCCTGAATGTCGCCACGCTTCTCCATTCGCCAGAGCGTAGTATAAGTAATGTGTAGGCGTACACAAAGCTCGTCACGGGTGTAATACTCGGTGGATGCTGTCGAAACAGGTTCTTTCAGCAGATTCTTGCCCAATATTGTCTCTAATACTTCTGCAATGGCCTCCTTGAGGTCTTCTTTTTGCAGCATAATGAAATTACCTTGCATAACATGGAATTAAAAAGTTATGCAGCAAAATGTCGTAAGTGGAAAAAGTGGCTGCAAGTGGCACCTAAAGAGTTTTATGACCGCTGACAAAGTTTGATGTTAAGACATTGATAATCAATGATTTAATTTTTAAAAATGTTTTAGTGGAATTTAGTTGATTTATCAAAGGTGGGGATAAGTGGGCGTGTTTGGGAATCACATGGTATCGTATGAAACGCACAAATGGCGTATTTCCGAAGTGGAGATACGCCATTTGTGTATAGGATAGATATAGAAAATTATTATGTACGACTATATTTGCTGAAAATATGTTCAATCTGTTCCATCTTTTTGTGGTACGCTTCCGTCACGCTATCGCTCCCTTTGTACTTCTTGTTAATATTTTCAACTTTATAGCCACATTCTTTGGCTATATCTTCGAGCCAAGTGGTACGAATATCCTCGGGCAACAAGAGAGATAGATCATGTAGAATTTTATACATGAGCATTTTCTTCTGCAAACATGCGGCGAGGTGGCTTGTATGCGATTTACGGGTAATGATACTTTTGAATTCATCTGGTGAGACTAAGTCTTTGAATAATTCTCCGTTGAATCTCTTATAAAGTTCTTCCAACAAGCCATCAGGGAAATGATAATTATCTTCTGCTTCAGGTACAATTGGTGATAGTTTGTTCGCTTATCTTTTGGCTGGTCTTTATGCCCCATTACCATTTGTCCATTACAACTTTCTTTCTCAGCAACATAAAACAATGTACCCTCACGCCGTCCAAGGTTAATTGTATATCTGCGAAACATATCTAAGTTCCATTCACCACGCTCTAAATCGTCTGACGAATTCAATTTTACACTCCACTGAGCAAAGTCCGTATGCTTAAAGGGATGGTCAAGGTCATATCTACGACAGTAATTGTAGGCAGATGTGAAACCATTCACGTACCAGCGACTTACTCGTGAGCTTAGTAGGCCAGCTTCTTTGTTTCCTGTGGATTCTGAATGCCTATCAAAGATGCGCTGTAACAGAGCCAGCGCATTGGTGGTAATCATGGCTTGTCTCGGTTCCTTATCCCATGTGGCAATATAGAGGAAATATCCATCAACAGTTTTGGAACTGAATTCTTGGTAATCACCCTTAAACCATGGAAGGATTTTCTCCTGAAAGAAATCGTATAGTGTCATTATATTGCTTTATAGATCCGGTTCTTATTACTTCCACACGCCTCAATTCGCCCTTGCTCAACCAAGGTACTGAGATAATAACGAGATTGCGATGACTTCAATCCAAATACTTGCATTATATCTGAAGTCTTAACTTCTCCATTCTTCGCAATATAATCCAATATCATCTGCATTTTATCGCCGGTATTATCGCCAGCTTCTGATTTTATCGCCGGTTCATTAGGTGTTTTATCGCCGGGACTTATATTTATCGCCGTTTTATCGCCAGTTTTCGAGTTTATCGCCGTGTTGTCATGGTCTTTACCGCCAGCTAACTCATTTCCCATCACATCATCGGAAGCCTTTTCAAACAACACTTCCGAAAGATTTTTGCAATGTAGTCTCAAAATGGTTCGGCCTGGGTTGTGCGTGTCTTCCCACATCGGCTGTTCACCGTATGCCGATTTCCAGCCATCAATGATGGTTGGGATGCCACTACCGGCACGTTCTCCAAGGTCAATGAGGGCGAACATCTTAAAGAGAATGGCATTGCGAGGGTCGGAAACGCCACCACTCATGGCCTCTTTCATACCTATTCGGAAATCACCCGGGTTCTCGAAGGTGTAACCATCGGGATATTTCTTGACGACCACCCCACGTCTGCCATAATAGTCGGCATTAACCAACGTATTCAATAATGCTTCGCGCACGGCCTTATGAAGTGGGGTGTCATCCACTCGCATCATCCCCTCCAACTTGAAAGGACGAGGAAGATCATGGCTAAGTTTATTAGCAACGGCAAAGAAGAAATCGAATACGTTGCCACTCCATTCGCCCGATGAAGAAACCAGTCTGTCCACCCAACGGATGCTCGGATCTCGATGGTCTTGATAGTCAAGGAAATATTGAGGGTATTCTGAAAGAATTTCGTTTTCATACCCAAACATCAATAATCCTGCCGTTGTAGGATAAAACTTACCTTCATCTGCATCGTAACCAATGGCTCCTATTTTACCAAGGAACTCTTTATCACCCAGTTTCGACCAAACGTGATTGACATGAGAAATATTGAAAATGTTGCGATAGCTATGCACAGTGTCCATGCAGAACACTTTCATATCGCGGTGTTTGAGCAATTTACGATCTTGGGTCAGTTGATAAGCGTCCCGATACATGGCCGATACTTCCTCGTGAGAGCAATGGTAATCGCCTTCACCATTGCGCCGGTATGAGCCGGACATGGGATCTTGACCAACATAGACAGGACGAAGGTATCGGTCGGCACGGGGTACACGAATAGAGATTACTTTCTTGCCTTCGTAATCTTCTACCGTCACATCTTTTTCAACAAGAAGATTGACATTGATTTTCTGGCGGTTGTTGACCATATTCCAAAAATCCTTCAGCATCTGGTCGGCATTCTGCACACCCGACACTTCAAAAGATCCATCTTTCTTTTCGTCAACACCAAGCAGTATAATACCACCATCGGTATTAGCAAAAGAAGAATATGTCTCCCACATAGAGTTAGGGATGCCTCCCTTTGCCTTCTTAGCCTTCTTAGCCTCCAGTCGATTACCTTCCCTGTATGAATTGATTTCTTGTATATTATAAAGGTTTTTCTTCCATCTTTTTTTCTTCTTAATGCTTACAAATATATAGATTATCTAAAAACTCGCAACTTTAAAAAGTCTTATTTCCATTTTTACTGATAATAAAAATTATTTATAACGAAGCCAACAGTTGCTTACGTTCTTCATCGGTCATGTTTTTAAGTAGAGCGAGAAGTGCCTCTTTGCCATCTTGTTTCTTATCATTCAGCAAATACCAGTTATATTCCAGCATTTTCTCCAATGGATAGGCTCCTATATAATTTGAAGTTATATCACCATTTCCACTATGTCCCATACTGTCACTGATATACTTATAAGGCACCGCTCCCGAATTGTTTAGGTTTGTTGCAAAGCTATGCCTTGCCCATGTCGCAGTGGGGCACTGCTCCATGCCAAGCAGTTCTGCAATCTTTGCCATGTGTTCGCGAATATATCGGTTATATCTTTGAATCACCCACACTTCCTTTTCGGGGGTAATGAACTCGCTCATGATAGGAAAGACTCGCTTACCCTGTTCGGGCTTATTTCCGTATTTGTCAATAATCTTTGTAATTCGGGCGTGACAGGGAAAATGACTTCACTTGCACTTTCGTTCCTATCCCTTGTCTTATGGCGCAGGAAACGGAGTTGCTTGCCATGCGTAGCAAAATACCAGCCATCATAGGTCAGGCGTAATGTATCAGCTAAGTTTTGGCCATCACCTAAATACATAAACAAGAACAAGCCTAAGTCACGAAAGATTGCATGCTTCTCCCTGGGCCGGAACAACTCCTTCCCATCAGCATCTACTGCTTTATCAGCTTCCCAAAAGTTGTAGAACTTGCGCATTGTAGCCACGTCAAGGAATTCATGCTTACGACTGCATACTTTGTTATAGCCTGTATCTTTGAACATTTCCTTTGTATTGCCGTTAATTAGCCCCCGTTCTATGGCTATATTGACAATTGTGCGGAAAGTACGTAAGTCAATAGCTATGGTTGTAGCGCTCAGCCCTCCTTTCTTCATAGCTCTTACCCAGCGTTGGACGAAGTTTCTATCAATATCTGTCAAGGCAACGCTTTCACCCATATCTCTTATGAAACGACTTTTCACGTCTCCACTACAACGAGCAGAACCAGCCTTTCCTTCCCTCTTGGTTTGTAAATATTCGTCCCAAATCGAATAAATAGTGTAAGTATCGTCTCGTTTCCCTTGAAACCTATCTTTTAATCTTCGCAGAGAAAAGTTACCCTCAGCAATCAGTTGGTTTGTCATCAGTTCAACACCAGCCAATAGTTCTTTCAGATCACTGCGTTCTGTTTGCTTCACACGCCTCCCCGATTTCTCATAATCGCATAGGCTCACCCAATCGGCCATGGTATATTTTATCCCAAGTCTGAGAAACACCTTTTGGCTGTCGTAGCTTACTCGCACGGCAACAGGAAGTGTAATGTCCTGGAATTAGTTGACAACTTTGGTTTGTTAATTTCATTCTTCTTTGACAAGTTTATTTGTTAAGTTCAGCTAGGCTTGTCTTGTTCTTTTTCTTAACTACATAGTTAGTTGACAGTTGTCTTCTAATTGCAAAATTAATCTTTTATTTTCTTGTTGCGGTTGTTTCTGCCTCCTTCTTTTATTGTTTGACTTAATAATGTGTGCCGAGAGAGTTATGCCGTCAACCTTCCGACTTCTTCCATTGGCGTTCTCATCTGCAGGCTCTGATGCGGTCTGAACGTGTTGTACAGGTCGATGGCTTTCTTTGTAAGGCGCCTGACCTGCTGCAGACTTTTGTCTTCTGTACTGAAGAGCCATCCGTTCTTGAGCGTATTGTTCATCCTCTCGGCCAGGGCGTTGTGCAATGGGTCTCCGCTTTGTGTCATACTTATTTGTATTCCAAGAGATTTGAGTTTGTCGACGTACTCATTGCAGCAGTATTGCACGCCGCGGTCGGAGTGGTGTATGAGTTGCGAGAGTTCGACATTATACTTTCTGTAGAAATCGATGGCCATAGAGAGGGCTTTCATCGGACCTTGTCTCTCAAGGGTCGGATGCAGGCACCAGCCCACGATCAGACGTGAAGCGGCATCGGTTACTAAGAGAGATAGGCCCAACCTGAAGAGGTTGCCACGTAGGTGATATCCGTAACGCACAGCTCACCGAAGCGGGCGGGATGTAGCTTGGGCGTTGTGTTGAGAAGGTCTTCATAGATGTGGTAGTGGTGATTGGAGTTGGTCGTCCTTGGGCGTTTGCGACGGCGAAGGCACAGACCGTTAGAGCGGAAGAGCTCATAGCATTGGTCGCGCCCGATGGTAAACTTATCTGCATATTTGCGACGGCATAGCTCGTAAAGGATGCGTATGCCGGCCTTGGGTAAAGAGGTGCGAAGCTCCTGCGCATAGAATACGATGCTGCTGCGCAGGACGTCTAACTCCAAAGAACGATCCACATGGCGATAATATCCTTGTCTGCTTATGCCAAGATAACCGCAGAGTAAACTGACAGGATGACTTACCAGCTCCTGTCTTTCTTCTCCCTGCGACAAGGTCTTGATTACTTGGCAGCGGAGTTTTTTCGTATGCGGATATTGTATTTCTTCTCGGCAAGATCGATCATCGTCTTGTTGGCCAAACCATAAAGTTTTTCAACGGCCAATTCTTTTTCAAGACGTTTGATCTCTTTTCCATGAGCCTTGCGCTCGCGTAATAGCTGCGCTTGGAGTGCTTCGAGTGTATCGGGGATATCTTCTTTTTTCATAAGATATGCTACTGACGAGACGTCGGGTGAGCCATATTCGGTATAAATACGATGGAATGTGCTTAAAGAGATACCATGACGAGAAGAGAACTCTTGCAAGGTTAAGCCACTTGTTACATACTGATGTAATAACAGTATTTTCTCTGATTCATTGTAATGAGACATAAATTTTTACTCCTTTTTAATTTAGAAAGTGTCAACTTATTCAGTACACTACAATTTGTTATTTCATGAAATATGGGTCAATTAGACTCATAATCTGGAGGTCCCTGGTTCAAGCCCAGGCTGGTCCACAAATAAGAATTAGGCATCTACAAAGACTTTGTAGGTGCCTAATTCTTTTGTAGGTGAACACGAAGAATCTCAAATTTTGATATAACAAACTTTGCGTTATTCTTCGCAAAGTGGCGACATTTCATGTATGTTCGTGAAATTATTCACTTCTGTCTGTACTGTTTCTTTGAACTGTTCTCCTTGATTTCAACTCATCCATATACCCTGCGGTAATTATTCCCGAAGGTAATGCTATAATTGCGATACCAACCATTGAGGATATTATGCTAATCACCCTGCCTATATCGGAAATAGGATATATGTCACCATACCCAACTGTTGTGAGGGTACAGGCGGCCCAATAAAATGCGTCAAAGAAGCTGTCAAACAGATACTGTCCTGTTTCAGGATTGATTTCTTCCTCTGCGTTGAACATTATCAATGCTGTAATGAAGATATAAAACAATGCTAATGATAGCACGGTATATAGTATCTTATTTTGTCTTCGTATAACAGCGAGTATTATTTCCAATGGTTCAAAGTAACGTATTACCTTAATGACTCTAAGGACTTTTAACAGCCTGGATATACGCATCACCTTGAAGGTGGGGTTCAATAGATTGACCGTTGGTAGGATAGAAAGCAGGTCAACGATAGCCATCGGCGTAAATGGGTACACTACGAAAGCCACCACCTTGTTCTTCTTTGAGTGGAGGTCTGCCGTTATCCATCGTAGCAAATAGTCTGCCACGAAGCAACAACAGGAAATCAAATCGAAATACCGGAATATCCTATATTGCTCACGAAACATCAACGGCAGTACGCCTATGACAATTGCCACCAGCATCAGCCAGTCGTATGCCCGTGAAAGCATGTTTTCATTCCGTGGCTCGATGATTTCCGTTAATCTTTCCCTGAGAGTCATTTCACCTAAACCATCAGTCAGAGTCCGCTAATATCCATATCGTTATTGGGATTGTCATCGTTCAGTAGCGCAATCTCATTAAGCCAGTCTTCTTCTGCCTCAGAAATTTCGCTATCCACTTCTGCAATCGTTTTGCACAGATTGTAAATCAGTCTTCTATAGAGATACTCGTTCTCTGGTGATTTCTTCTCTAAGATAGTCGGCAAATACAACGAATATTTTTCCCCTAAGCCTTCCGAGCACTCACTGATATACGGAATAATGTCTATCAATGATAGTGTTGGAGAACTTACCGCCCCCAGCCGAGCGAAAGACTTAATCTCTCTGTTGCCCAAGATTTTATCCAACAGCAGCAACAGAGCTGTTCCTTCAGGAGTCGTAAAAGTTGTTGGGTGCGATAATCCTTCGTAACATCTCAGCACATCAATTAGCAGACAAATCTTCACGTTTTCAGTATGATTGTCGTTCAACTTATATGCCAATGCGTTCTTAATCGTTGCATTGGCAAGCTTGACATCATAGAATTTACACAGCAACTCCGTTGCATCATCTACTTTTCTATAATAGTCCTCCGTAATGCCATATTGCCGCAAGTCTGCTGAAAAATCATTCACATTCTCCTTCAGCTTTTCTTTCAACAGCGAATACTGTTCATAAAGTGATTGAAAGTTTCCCATATACCACTTTTTTACCTAATTATCTTATTACTTCTCGTTGTTCGTTCTCCTGAGGAAGGGCCTTATCTATTGGATGCAAAAGTTCATGAACTTCAACATCCGGGCATCTCGCTATCTGCATCAGCGTTCCCACACTTGACGGCGACGAGTTTGCACACCAACTCGAAATGGTGGCAGGGCCTTTTCCCTACTGTTCCGCCTGCCACTTGTTGGTCTTCTTGTGCTTTACCGGCATCACTTTTATCCGATAAACTTCTCTTCTCATATGTTGAATTTCCTTTGTTTCTTATTTCAGCTATCTCCACTGGTCTAAATCCGGTTTCGAATTTAATCTCCTCCATATCATCTGGCAGGGGTGGAAAGAAGTCCACTCCTGTGATACGCTCTACCTGATTGATAGAGTAGCAGTCTTCTTTGTGCCCGTAGTGTTCTTGGCAACAAAGCCCATTCCTTTTGGTGTTCCATTCAAGCACAGCAGCACCTTGAAGAATGCCTCTGGTACATGCCCTTCATTGTTTCTCATAAATAAGACAATCAGAACTATTTGAGTTCATTCCGTTCAGACTATGCCATAAGGTTAGCTTATTTCCATCTATTTTATAGTAATGTTCGTATGTCCAATTAGATAATTTTATACCCAAACCCTTTACAAATACAAATAAATGGCAATTGTTTTCTGTGTAGAAAACTCTCTTTTTCCCTCCCGGTACGAAATCATAACCGATAATGTTCCCATTAGACATAAAAAAATGAGTTGTTTGTTTTTCTGAACTATTGGCGTTTATTTGCTTCAAGTACCCAGCAAACGAGAATCTATTTCTTTCTTTGTTAGATCCGGCTCTTTTTCTTCGCACGAAGCTATTGAAAACATTAAAACAGCACAACAAAGTAGCCAAGATAATAGTCGTAAGTGTTTCATATCAAAAGAATTTTGTATTTAACATAGGTTTCGTTTTATAGTCAACAGCTGCAGATGTACTTATTTCCTTACAATACTATTTTATGATTATCTTTTTTGTGTAAATCAATTTGCCTTGCTTTGTCAAAGTGCAGACGTATATGCCCTTTGAAAAGTGAGGTGTTTCGATGCACTTTGTTGTAACCGGGGAAGAGAGAATCTTCAGCCCGCATACATTCAAGATATCAATATGGTCGCAGTTCGCTATGGAACTCAACTCTATTGAACCGTTACGGTACGCCATGCGGATAGTCTGCCTGTATTCAATATCGTCAATCCCGGTTTCTTTGGGATTGATGACGGGACGAATGGGGAGACCGATTGTTCTCATGCTAGATCTTCTGCCAACACTGCCTGAATCGTAATCTATATCTTTGGCTTTCATTATAAGATCATCAGGATCTCCTTCTGCTCTATGAAGCGTTCCGGTCCAACAATATCCTTTCCAATTCTGGTTACGATATGTTGTCCCTTGATATGTAGCAGCGTATCCGGCAGCAGGAAGAAACAGGGTGTTTTCATTTGCACCATAATGGAAGCGTCTGCCCCAAATGCCGTCCACTTCTTCCCATTTGTGCCAGCAAAGTCTCACGAGTTCCCCTACCTCCTAAAAAGTAGGCAGGCGCCATCGTCCGCCCCATTTTACCCTCGCTGCATCGTATTCCGTCCCGCATATATCTTCTCCTATATTCGTGCATAAAAGATAATAACCTACCCCGGGAAGCTCTTTGTATCCTTCAAAGAATTTGTAGTTCTTATCGGCGTATTCCTCTTTCGGCTCTGTCTCTCCCCACGCGAAGTAATCGCCGAAGTCTGTAGAAGATGTTGCACCAATATTGCAGGTTGCCCATAAAGTTCCGCTAGGCAATCCCATATCCACATATTCATGACCATCTATGACGTTTGTCTGCGCGTAAGAGGTTGAGATAAATATGGTACTTAGAATAAATGATAGATAAGATCTCATATCGTAATAAATTATTTATTGTACATTGTCAGACTAAAGCTCACAGCTGCAAATGTACTTATTTCCTTACCATACTATTTTATGATTATCTTTTTTGTATAAATCAATTTGCCTTGCTTTGTCAAAGTGCAGACGTATATGCCCTTTGAAAAGTGAGGTGTTTCGATGCACTTTGTTGTAACCGGGGAGGAGAGAATCTTCTGCCCGCATACATTCAAGATATCAATATGGTCGCAGTTCGCTATGGAACTCAACTCTATTGAACCGTTACGGTACGCCATGCGGATAGTCTGCTTGTATTCAATATCGTCAATCCCGGTTTCTCTGGGATTGATGACGGGACGAATGGGATAACCAAGTGTTCTTATGCTTGAAGTCCTACTTGGTCCTCCTGAACCAAAAGAAAGATCCATTGCTGAAGAAATATGATCATCCGGTGCACCTTCTACCTTTTCAAGAATACCTGTCCAATAAACACCTTTCCAATTTTGGAAATGATACGTTTTTCCTTGATTCGTATCGGCATATCCGGCAGCAGGAAGAAACAGGGTATTTTCATTTGCACCATGGTGAAAACGAATGCCCCAAACACCGTCCACTTCTTCCCATTTGTTCCAGCAAAGTCTCACAAGTTCTCCAATCTCTTCATATGTAGGCAGACGCCAACGCCCGCCCCATTTTACCCTCGCGGCATCGTATTCCGTCCCGCAGATGTTTTCTCCGATATTCGTGCATAACATATAATAGGCAACTCCGGGAATCTCTTTGTATCCTTCAAAGAATTTATAATTCTCATTAGTATATTCCTCTTTAGGCTCTGTCTCTCCCCACGCGAAGTAATCGCCGAAGTCTGTGGATGACTCAGCGCCGATGTTGCAGGTTGCCCATAAAGTTCCGCTAGGCAATCCCATATCCACATATTCATGTCCATCTATAACATTAGTCTGTGCGTAAGAGGTTGAGATAAATATGGTACTTAGAATAAATGATAGATAAGATCTCATATCGTAATAAATTATTTATTGTACATTGTCAGACTAAAGTTCACAACTGCAAATATAGTTATTTGATTGATATTTCATCATTTTATTTTGGTATATTCTATTCTTTCCGACTTTTACTTTCCGGTTCTAGACGGTCTCCTGCTCCACTTTGAGGATCAAGTCAAGCCTAAACTTTCCGAGGAAATTTTAAAAGACGAACCCTAAGGGGTTGCAAAACGGCGTGGTCCACTAAACATGGTTAAAGCGAGTAACGCTTTAACCATGCTCTGCCAAAGGACCAACCTTAAAGGGTTGTTAATGTGTACATTGCCACGTATATCATTATAAATGAGAAACGAAGTAGGGACAATATGATATTGGTTTTATTAAATTACTATGTTGTCCGCTGTCTCGCAGCGATAAGTACGCGACATTTGCAACCTCAAAATTCATCAATTGCACCAAAGTCTACCCGGAAATAGCCCACCCCTACCGACCACAATTGATTAAAGAGCATTTTACCACATTATTACGCCTCATTTTAACGCAACTTCACCCATAAACAACCCACTTTTGACGCCTCGCGTCTATAAAAATGACAACATCCCGCCTAAATTTCCATAACTTTCGACTAAATTCATTCACAATATTCCTATTCTACACCTCTCGCCTGTGATAATGTCAATAACTCACCTAATTTCACGCAACTTTCGCCCAATTTACTCCGCTAATAACCCCATCGGGGTTAGTCTTTTGGCAGGGCAGTGTTGATGCACAGCGTCAACGCTGCCTCGAATCAAGGGTTCAATGACAACCCCATAGGGTTGGTCTCTCAAAACGCCCCAATTTATATACGCGGCAAACCTTGAAAGACCAACCCTAAGGGGTTGCTTTCTTATGACTAACTATGGCAGGGTTGTCGCTTTGCTCCAACACCTGCCCTGCCAAAGGACCAAGCCTAAGGGCTTGCCTTTATGTGTTTTACCTTACCGTCCGATCTTATAAACTTGCTATGAGGAACGACCGATTGTCCGCCTAAAATCATATAATACCTGCCTAACCTCGTCCAAAAACAACTGCATCTCCGTCCAAGATACATACCAAAATTCCCGATTTCATCGATGAAATTGGGAAAAATACCGCATTTTGTCACTCACGAATAACCTCATTGTAACCGGTCGCACCTATGAATGTTCCAACTTTCCGCCTAAAATCACATCATCCCCGGGCACTTTCACTTGCCAATAACCCCATAGGGGTTAGTCTTTTGGCAGGGCAGTGTTGACGCACAGCGTCAACGCTGCCACGAATCAAGAGTTTAATGACAACCCCTTAGGGTTGGTCTTTCAAAACACGCCGTTTTACGAGTAAAGGGCGCTTCACTCTTTTACGAGAACACGCAAAAAGTAATGTAAAAACGGAAGAAATGTTCCAAAAAGCACGGTTTCATCGAAGATTCAGCTACAAAACAACACCGCCTTACGCACCCCGATCCACCCGTCTCCGCACCCTCGCCAAACTTTCACCTATGATCGTTGAAACTTTCCTATAAGACAATTTTAATTCTCCTATAAGATCGTTTCAACTTTCACCTAAGACAATTTTTCCGATCATAGTGAAAGTTTGAACAAACCCTATCCCTGCACCATCGAAAAACGGCCTATTTTCGACAAAGTACGAAAAAGCCGCGCTCCCGAAAACGGAAACGCGGCCTTTGCTTAATGTAATTTTTTGCCGGCACTACGCTGTGCCTCAATCCCACCTACTTCGCATTCCGGATATCGTCCTGTGCACCGAAGATTAAGTTGCGCTTCTCGAGGGCCCCGCGCATTGTGGCGCTTTTCGTAAACCTCACGCTCACGCGCTTAATGAGATTTGCGCCTTTTTCCTTTGCCTTTTTCGCCGTCGACGCGCCCTCGCCGTGCATCGTCAAGCGAAAAGAACCGAGATCACCTAAGCGAACGGAATTACCGTCCGCAAGTGTTTGGAGAATCTCATATTGCAGGGCATCCAATACCGCCTTGACGGAGGCAGAAGATACGCCCGACCGCTTCTCGATGCGCCCGACAATTGTGCGCAACATCACGGGCACGCCCGGCGCCATCTGCGGATAAAATTTCACTTGATCTCTCTTGAGCGGATTTTTCTTCGCTCTGATAACGAATTTAATCATTGTGGTATAGATTTAATAGATGAATAATTAAAGCCAAGAGCGCTCCTCGCTCTTGCGTATGCAAAGGTAAGCATTTCCGCTGAGCCGACAAAACGCGCAATAATCGCTTGATTATAAGCTGATATACGGATGATTTGAGAGACCAACCCTAAGGGGTTGCATTTTTGCGGCGGACTATGGCAGGGTTGTCGCTTCGCTCCAACACCTGCCCTGCCAAAAGACCAAGCCTAAGGGCTTGTGTTGCGGGGATGAGCTTTGCCGGTTTGGGTTTATCTGTGTATTTACACGCCTATCAGTGGACATTTTGAGAGACCAACCCTAAGGGGTTGCCCTTTTGCGGCGAACTATGGCAGGGTTGTCGCTTTGCTCCAACGCCTGCCCTGCCAAAAGACCAAGCCTAAGGGCTTGTTGGGGATGTTTTGCGCGTTTACATTCGAGTTTATAATTGCTTTGGATCAATAACACGTATACGTGTCAGAATTTCCGCGTGAATTTGTATCGTTTCCGCATAGTTTCGTCCACCAATAACCCCATCGGGGTTAGTCTTTTGGTAGGGCAGTGTTGACGTGCAACGTCAACGCTGCCTCGGAGCATAGGTTAATTGACAACCCCATAGGGTTGGTCTTTCAAAAACATGCCAATGCCCGCCATTAGAAAGGGTTAACGGCCAAGCCTAAGAGCTTGCGTTGCCAGGGAGAGCCTTGTCAGATGAAGTTAGCAATTGCCTTGCGATCATTGACCTGAATGATAGTAAACTTTTTGGCCTAAAATCATATAAACCTATCGCAAGTTTGGTTGCACATTACTGATCATATCACGATTTACTACAATTCTTCGATAAAAAGTTTAGGTATTCGTGATGCGAATCTTCTGTTAAAGGAATTTTTAATGTGCGGTGAGGGGTTAAAGTCATTTTAATTTCTTTTTTTTGCAGGTAAAATTTCTTGTTTTACGGAGGGAACTATCGGGTTGCCTCTCTTTGTCGGCTTGAACTTATGTAGAAGTATGTGGTAAGTCGGCTGCTAAATATTGAAGAACTTACATGAAACAAAAGAAACGATTCGTGGCTTTCGCTTGGGGCTTATGCGCCTTGACGGCTGCTTATGCACAGAGCAATGAGTTTGACCTAAGTAGTCAGCGCTTGGAGGTGCAGTGGGTCAATCCGGCTCCGGGAGAGAAGATGGACCATCACGGACTTGTGGTCAATCCCACGCCGCGTTATATGAAGCTGACGAATGAGGGAACGATCGATATTAGTGGCGGCGTAAAGTTGGAATCGCCACTGCCGACGCTTAAAGAGGCTTGGGACTATCGGGGCGATATTGACTTTCTCGTTCATACGCCCAAGGGCTTCCCGCTGCGGCTGCAATTTGCAAAGATACCGGTGATTATAGAGAAAGGCTATGAGGGTAGTTCGGTTGCAGATGGTGCCTATTCGTTGCGCATTACGAAGAAGGGTATCAGCATTATGGCTGAGAACGATTTAGGACTCTTCTATGGCATCCAGACTTTGCGACAATTGATGGAGAGTCCGGCTGTGGAGGGTGGAAAGAAGCTTCCTTGCCTCGAGATTAGTGACGCGCCGGTTTTTCCTTATCGTGGCGTCGTAGAGGGCTTTTATGGGCCACCTTGGTCGCACGCTGTGCGTTTGTCGCTGATTGATTGGTATGGTAAGTATAAACTTAACACCTATATCTATGGCCCTAAAGATGATCCTTATCATAGTGCTCCGAATTGGCGACTGCCTTATCCCGTGAAGGAGCAGCAGCAGATTGAGGAACTGGTTGAGGCCTGCCATAAGAATCGGGTAGACTTCGTTTGGGCTGTGCATCCGGGAAAGGATATTAAATGGAACGAAGAAGATTATCAGAACCTCGTGCATAAGTTTGATCTTATGTATGCTGACGGTGTGCGCTCGTTTGCCATCTTCTTTGATGATATTGAAGGCGAGGGCACTAATCCGAACCGACAAGTAGAACTGCTGAATCGTCTGACCAAGGAGTTTGTGAAAGCGAAAGGTGACGTGTCGCCACTTATTGTTTGCCCTACGGACTATTCCAAGTTGTGGGCAAAGGCCGGCGAAGATGGACCTTTGAGTATCTATGGGCGCACACTCGATCCCTCTATTCGCGTATTTTGGACGGGCGATGTGGTTTGTAGTGACGTGACAAAGGAGACGCTCGATTGGGTCGATAGTCGGATCAAGCGCCCGGCTTTCTTCTGGTGGAACTATGCGGTAACCGACTATGCCCGCCATATTATCTTGCAAGGGCCGGTTTATGGCTTGGACAATTCGCTTAGGAACAATGATATGTGCGGACTTGTGAGCAATCCGATGGAGCACGGCGCGGCTTCAAAGCTGTCGCTTTATAGCGTAGCCGATTATACTTGGAATCCGAAGGACTACAATCCGATTGATAGTTGGGAGCGTGGCTTGGAGGTGATGATGCCGCGGGCTAAGGAGGCTTATCGCACCTTTGCGATTCACTCGGCCGATACGGAGACGGGCTATCGGCGCGATGAGTCGTGGGAGACAGTCATTTTCAGATTATCCAACTACACGCGCGGGAAACGCGACGATCTGTATCAAGAATTTGAGCGTGTGGCGAAAGCGCCGGCTGAGATTGAGGCCGGTTGCACGGACCCACAATTGCTGAAGGAGTTGAGGCCGTGGCTCATAGAGTGTGGCAAACTCGGCGAGCGAGGTAAGAAGGCTATCGAACTGATGGATCTCTATCGCGTAGGACATACGCAGAATTTCTGGCAAGATTATCTGAAGAATTGTATGCGTTCGGAGGATAAGAAAGCCTACGAGGCGCACAAGTTGGGTACGATGAAGTTGCAACCCTTCTATGACTTTGCGATGGAGGATCTGGCTGATGTCTTCTACGAACAGCTTTCGGGGCAAAAAGCATTCAGGCTGCGCGGCATAGGAACATATAAAAGTATCAAGACGATGCAAAGCCGATTGATGTTTGATGCGGATAGCGTGACGCACTACACTTCAGGCGTGTCTCAGAAAGACGGCGACTGGATGGGCGTAGCACTTCCTGAACTGACGGCCGTGAGCGATGTACACATTTTGCAAGGCAGAAATTCTAAGGATGATTGCGACTTCTATGACCACGCGACTTTGGAATATTCTGTGGATGGCTATGCTTGGCAACCATTGCTGGCTGATTTGAAGAATTGCTACGATATTTTGTGGCAGGGTGAGCCGGTTATGGCGCGTTATATACGTTTGCGCCGATTGGATTCTGCGCGCAAGAATTGGGCGGCTATACGCTCTTTCGTTGTGACGCCGGCCGATGGCGCTTCCGTGGTATTAAGTGATAGCAAGGCTACGGCAGAGAGGGTCGTTAGGGCCTTTGATCGCCAGTTGAATACGGCCTATAAGAGTACGCGCGTCGTTTTGTTTGAAGTGCCGCGCGCTACCAGTGCTTACACCTTCCTGTTAGATTTGCCTAAAGGTGGTTCTGTGCGCGTGTGTCAGTATGATAAGCGCAAACGCCTGAAGGCTGAGATGACTACTGATAAGTCGTTTTTCACCGTAGACGTAGCCAAGGATGTGGATCACATCGAACTGGTCGGCAAGGCTGATGTCTATGAGATCATTCCAAAGCGTATGTAAGTAATAGGCAAGGTCCGCGCGTCGCCTTCGTCTGCGGCTGCCTTTGCCGCTTCGCCTTGCCGACTGCCTTTGTAGCAGATGGCGTTAAAATCAAAAACAGGGCTGACACCATTCATAGGTGTCAGCCCTTTAAGATATCCTCAAAACTTCTATTGGGTTACCATAAAAGCCTTAGCAAGAGGGCTGTGGCCGAGCGTTTGTCGGCAGCCCCATATGGTAAGGTTACTTCACAATCTTCTGCGAAACCTTAGTGCCATCAGTGTAGAATGTTGTTTGCACGTAGATGCCTCTTTCCGGACAACTTACGCTGCGGCCGGATAGATCGTAGAACTCAACGCGTTCGATGTGCTTTGTCGTAGCGGGCTTAAGGCCTGCTTCAGATACGACATATTCCGTGATGCCTGAGCGGAGGCGCTGGTCGCCGTCAATGTAGACTGCTTCCATTCCGACTTTCTCCTTCGCGTCTTTATAGAAATAAATTGCGCGCGCATTGTCGTCATACTTGTAGAAGTGATACTGATCTGAGAAGGCGTAGGGAACGTCGGTCATCTCTTCCGTCAAACTCTTGTATGTGTCGGGTTTGAACGTAAATAGTTCGCCGTCGATGTAGAGATTGTAGTAGAGGTGTGTGGGGTCAAGATAGTTGAAGTCGGCTGAGTAGTAGCTCAAGGTGAACTGCAAACCGCCGGGACCACCCCAAGGATTCGGATCGTAAGGCTGATAAGCCGTGAGTTTCGGCGGCATAGGCGCAGCCGGCTTCTTATCCCATTGATTGATGAGCGCATAGCGATACACGTCGAAGATGTGCGTGCTGCGATCATCCTCCATACTCTTGTGAATCATTAAGATGCCCTTCGTGCTGAGCGCGTTTTTTCTCTTCATCGTAAGTGAAGACGAGCGGATCCGGACTGATGCACGCTTTCGCAAACTCCTCGCCCGATTCGCTCTTGCCCTTGCCCATATAGCCGGAAGAAGCATAGACGTAGCAAGCCGTAGTAGTGTCGATACCAACATAGGAGGTAGAGGGGAAAGTGACGGTTGTGCCTTCCTTTTTTCCCTTGATCCACAAGCCCTTCACGTTAGCCGATAAGTCGCCAATATAGACATCTTCACCATCCATAGCGTATTTCACGGGATACAACTGCGATTTGCCCTCCATATCCATATAGAGTATCAGTCCGTCCCAAGTCTTCGCCGAAGCTGACGGCGCTTCCGTGTTGTTGTCCTTGCGCACGCCCTCGTAAGTGCCCTCAGCATAGCTGGTCCAAGCCCCCCGTTTCGCGGCACATACCGATCATTTCTTCTCGGCCAAGCACCATCACGAGCGAGTCGTTGCGCCATACGTATTTCAATACCTGATTGGCCTCACCTTCGTTAGGAATATACGTTTGCTTACCGTTCTTCGTTCCCGGATGAATGCGATAGAGGTAACCATACTTGTAGTCGCCCGTAGAAAAGTCTTTCTCAGCAAAAATTGCTTGCGGAAGTTGGAAACTGATCGTGTCTCCCTCAGTGCGTTTACCTTTAATCCAAGTCTTCGTGTAGAGTGAGTTGAGCGGGTTTTCGAGGTATACAGCGCCGTCGTCGCCAAATACGAGTCGATGCCAGTCGCCCGTGCTTTGATGGGGTACGCCGTAGTAGTAGATCGACTCAAAGCCCGTCGTCGTACGGTAAAGGTTAATCGTTTCGCCCGCAGCCGGCTGCGTAATGACCGTCGGAGCGTCCTGTGCTACCGCCATACCTGCAAAGAGGGCGGAGAACAGGAAAGTTGCGAAAAATTTCTTCATAAGTAAATAGCGGTTTTTAGTTATACAAATACAGCTTTTCGCTGCCTATGGTTACAAAATAGAAGGGTGCGCGCGTATGGATTATAGATTTGTTTAATTTTTGCACTTTTTCCTCTTCAAAGGCAAAAGATACGGGGTCTAATCGACAATTGCAAAGAATACGATAGAAAACTTTCGCTATTTTTCTTTGTTGAGTCGGCGTAGCTTTCGTTAGCGAAGATTTGTGGTTGCTTTTCCGACGCAGTCTTGAGAAACTGCCGTTTTGCTTCACAAAAGTTCGGCAATCTTGGTGTTGATAACTGTTATGTTTGATAGCTTATGGGGCTGCGCCAAAATTTGTTTTGGTGAAGCCCCACTAAATTCTAACTCTGTTCTAAAGGCGATTATTGGTTTTAGCTTTTTCCTTGCTTTTTTTGTTGCTCCTTCGAAGCGTTCTCTGTCTTTTTCTTTCCTTGATCCCCTTTTATAACATCACTTGTCTTACTTGAATCTGAGGAAGAGTTAGTAATTTGCTTCACGTTGGGAGAGGTCTGGTTAAAGTTCTCTACTTTGACGTTCATCTCAAGGCCGCCCTTGCTATCTTGCGCCTCTGTTTTGTTATAGTATTTGATACATAGACCAACTACGACAACTCTTATAGCAATTGCTGTAGCTATAAGCATGACTATCTTTGACCAATTGAGCTCTTTCTCCTGCTTATCTCCCTCAATTGTTTTGAAGTATAAGAAGAAGATAATGGATGCAATGAAAATATAGAGTGTGGCTGTTAGAATTAGATAATCTGCCAAGCCGGCTGCCCCCTGGAGAATATTGATGCCACCGGAAATGAAAGAGAGCAATGCAACAAATATAGAGAGTGTGCTGATGGATTCTCTTCTTGAATCCGCTTGCGCCTTATTGATTTCTGTGTTTATCTTTACTTCAGCAATATTTTGGACTTGAGAGACCTCTTTTTGCATCTTTTGTGAAGCTTCATCAGATGCTTTGTTCGCTCTATCCATTGCTTCATCTTGAGCTTCAGAAATCCATTGCCTATAGAGCCGGTTGTACTTAGGGTAGACTTCGCCTTGCAGCGCTGGTGTATGTATCAGTTTGCATCCATAGGAAGATATGAAGATCTTTAGTTCCACTTCCATTACTACGTAGAAAGAATCTTCAAATTTATTTCGTTTTTGTTCAGCTGATACAAAATCTTCGTAGCTTTGAATCCATTCGGAGAAGCATTTGAGGAGATATCCTAAGGCTTGGGCATATTTACTAGTGTTGTAATTATTCTTTTCTTCCTCTTTCATCTTCTTCAGTCTTTTCATTAGCACAAGGAGTAAGTCTAAAGAACGAAAGTATATTAAGTGTTCTGTTTTGATGTTCTTCGGATCCTTCAGAAGGCTTTCAAGAATCTTTTTTTGTTCTTCTTCGTTTTGGAGCACATCTTTCCATATTTCCTTTCCTTTCTCTTTTTTATTTTTTTCTGTGACATAATCATTATAGTTCTGTCTATCTGTAGGCTTATCGGTAGAGTTATCAGTAGAATTATCAGGAGAGGACTCCTCAAAGGGAGTCAAACTCTCAAATTCATTGATTTTATAATAGAGTAAATTCTCCTTTTTTTCACCCTCTTTTTCTACATAGTATCTATTTCCTTCGTAGAGAATTTCAAAATTTTTGGCCCTTGTATAGGGATTCTTAATGCTTTCATCTTTGTTAAGTTTGCGCGAATTATCAGATTCTACCACAGGCTTGTAGAAGGACTGGAAGAGGAGTAGTGAAGTTTTGGCGCAGATGGCCTTGAATATTGCTTTAATATATAGGTCTGTCGGGAAATCTCGACACATTGCGTCATTTTCCGCTTTCAGGCGCTCACATTGTTTATATAGAAGCAATAGGGGTGGGATGGCTTGATCATCAATTATGCCGGAGATATCTATTCGCGTCATCTCTATGAGCTTTTTCCCAAGATCATGAAAGAGCTTGGCCTTGAGCATTTCCTCTGAGTTCATGCCTCCTGCATAAAGCTTACGGGCCAAATCTGAAACCGGAGCGTGGAAGACCTTGCGTTTGCTGGAGGCTTCCTCTTGAGGCTCCTCTATCTGAACTCGAATTCGCAGACACATGTATGAGAGTTCTTGACAGAGTTCATGTATATAGGGAAGAATAGGGTGCAGATAGATAGATTCTTCTTGGGGACTCGTGTCGTAAGTATGCTTAATCTCTGAGATAATATCTTGGAGCTTAATAGAATAATCTGAATCCTTTAGAAACTCTCCTTCCAAAAGAGATTTAGAGAAAGAAGTCCATAGATCTTTTATGATATCATCGAGTATGATGTGTCTATTCTCATTTGGAGCAAGAGGGGTATAGGTAAATAGTTGGTTTTGTGCTTGACCTTGTTTGCCTGTAGTAGCGTTCTCCTGCGCTTGTACAGACTCCCTTCTGATAAAAGCTTGTATTATATGTACAGTCTCTTCCCTATAATTTTTGATATAGTTTGTTAGTTCCTCCCTTAATGTTTTTATATCCTTTATGAGATCTTCATGCGGGGAATATGTCTCTAAAAAAGCTGTAAATATCTCTTTAGAATGGGCCTCTACTTTGGGTAGTATCGATATAATGATATTTTTTAGTTCTTCTTTGGGTAATAGATCTTCATTTAAGTCATCTTTCGGAAGAATCTCGTTGAATTTCTCACAAAGTCTTGTTTTGAGACCTGTAAATGATTCTATGGTGAATTGGTTACTATTTGATGAGGGCTGAGCTTTATTGATGGTGTTGCTTAGCGCGTCCTTGAATTTCTTCTGTAGATTATTCTCTTTGAGTCCAAGTAGCTCCAGATATTTAGGGTGTTCATAAGGCTTGCAAAGAAGTACAACCTGCTCTTTGAATTTGTCAATATATAAGGTCTTATCGCTTTGATTTTGATCCATAGTTTTAGGTAATAGGGTATGTTTAGTTACAAACAATATAGGAGGATACCCGCTTTGTTCTCGGCATCCTCCTTATTTGAGTGATGAAGCTTAAGAATCTCCTTTTTGTATCGGTTCTAATGATTTTTCGAACGCACTTATCTCATCTGCAAGAATATCTCCGCCGCCTGCATTTTGGAAAGTACGCTGATTTCTCCATCTTGTTTGTTGTAGTAGAAGCAATCATGCCAAACTTTCGGGTCAAGATTGTGTGAGAGTTCTACTACTGCTGTCGTACTCTGCTCCAAGATGCTTTTGCTTGGGATAATCTTTGAACTTTTGTTTTTGAGTTTCTCAAGTGCCTTATTAACAGTATTTTGGGTGTTCTTATCAATTTCAGTCAAAACGCTATTTGCTTTAGATTTGAGGTTGTCATCTCGTAGCTTTAGCTGACCATTGCTCTCAAAAGTAAAGAGGGAGAACATTCCCTCATTGCGACGGTTTTCGTAGATATCAATCTCTACAGGCCCGTTTTCATATGCAACAAAATTGTCAAACACATTAAGAAGCGTAGCGGTTGTTTTCAGTTTGTCCCAACTGGTAAATGTTTTTTTTGAATCTTGTTCGTCTTTCTTTATTTGCGTGTCTTTCAGGCATAGAAAGTAGAGGAGCTTCATATAACGCGTCATAGGGTACTCTGAAAGCTTCTCGTTAAGTTCTTTTCTCCTTGTGGGGTCCATAGCCGCCATATCCTCATTTTTCAGGTCTAAGCCTATCAGCTTAGTTACGATATATTCGAAAGCGGCCGTCTTCTTTATTCTACACATCTTTTTAGTTCGACTTCAAGCATGCGGTAGAGCTCAAAGTAGCTGGTTTCTACTTTGAGATAGCCGGTCTTGGTTGTACTTATTCTTGCCATGCTTCCTATAGTTTTTTAATAACCAGGGAGCTTTATCTACTCATTTTTAATAAGATGAATCCTTTCGGTTGGCCTAAGCCCTTAAAAGTGAGTGCAAAGGTATTGATAAATAAATAAACGCGCAAGTATTTGGGTCTATTTCGTTTAATTTGTCGGTAAAAGCCTATGTTATAAAGGCACAATGGTCGCATCAAAATGTGGTATATTTTATTTTTGAATGCATCGGATTATTATGTATAAATAATCGTTTCTTAAGTTTGTTGATCGCGTTATAGCTCACATCAAAAGATGTAGTTGGGGTTTGCCGGGGCTGCTATGGCCTTTTCGCAGTTTGCTAATTTCTGCTTATCTTTGCACTATCGTAGTCGTTGTCTCTACGTGTTGAGACGGAGGTCTCTGCAAGTTGAGATCATGGTCTCTACGTGTTGAGACGATAATATCTGCACGTAGAGACTGAAAAATGGATAGGGCGGCACTTCAATCGGATAAGCGGAAGTGCGGCGAGGCCTTATAGGCGCGGCGTTTGCTACGCTACACGTAAGACGACGTATAACCATGAAAGACAAGTTTACTTTTACCATAACGAAAAACAAAAAAACGTATGACAGTTTCTTACAAACTATTGAAAACAAAGGGTAGAGTCGCTAATGATGCAAAGATGCGAGTGGTCGTAGATTCCTATGACACGGCCGAAATGGATAGGATGGGGCAGCACATTGAAAAGGCTTCGTCGCTTACTTCTGCGGACCTCACCGGTGCGCTTGACGCACTGCGGACGGAAATGGTCGATCAGTTGGGGAGCGGCTATCGGGTGCATCTGCCCGGATTGGGGTATTTTTCGCTTGCCGTTAAAGGAGAGGTTTGCAAAGATCCGAAGACGGGGCACTTTCGCCTGCGTAATCCGCACGTGCGCACCGTTAAATTTCGTCCCGAAAAGGAATTGCTGAAAGCCTTACACGGCATTGATTTTGAAAATGCTACTTATCGGCGAACAGCTTATGCCGCGCCTCAACCGTCAGAAGTGGCTGCTGCGCTCGACCGGTTGTTTGCCGCTTCTGCTTTCATCCTTGTGCGTGACCTTCGCGCGGCGCTCCATCTGTCGAGGCCTGTGGCTTATCGACTGGTACAAGCACTTGAGGCTGCCGGTAAGGTTCGCAATGTGGGCACGAGCCGTCAGAAAATCTTGGTTAAGGGAGAAAGGTAGTGGTTGTCGGTGCTTGGTCGCGGCGGAGGCTTGAAGGGGTTCAAGCCGTGCGCTGTGTGAGACGGACTATAATTTGAAAAATTGGGCACTACATGCCGCACGAAGCAATTTTAGATTGCACACAATAAAAAGCGCCGGCAATGAGATTCTGATTACTCATTGCCGGCGCCTTATGTTAAACAGGCCTTGAGCCTCGTTGGTTTATTTTACCAATACCTTGAAGGTCGTGCCATCTGAGAGTTTCACGATGTTTACGCCCTTTTGCGGCTGACTGATGCGGCGGCCATCGATCGTGTAGCGCGCTACTTCTGTGAGCGTCTGCGTACCTTCGATATCGTGGATGCCTGCGATCGGCGTTACCTGCGACTTCGCTGCATTCTCAATGCGGCCATCGGGGGCGATAACCATAGCGATCACGTAGAGTTTGTTCGTCTGAACAGCAGAGAGCAGTTCCACATCCGTCGGCATGTCGATCGTGAAGGAGTGCTTCAAGGTCTTGCCGGCTTCGAGTGCGCCAATCTGCACTTGATTCTTGCCGTTGTTGTCGTAAGAACTGCTGATCGCTACGTCATCGTAGTGCCACTCAAAGAGTTTCGTGCCCTGCGCACCGCCCATGCAGAATTGCGCCATCTCTTCAGGCTGCGTCTCTCTGCGGCGTGCAGAGTAGTAGTTCATTTGGCGCCAGTTGTCTTTCGGGCAGAAAAACCCTCATCAGCTACCAAAACATAAGCCAACTTGAAGTTGCCGCTAACGAGCGGATTGATGTTAGCCGTAGCATAGACGTGCGTTTTGCATCATCTATGGCGCCGGATACGCTCACTCGATAGCCGAAGTGCGCTCCATTTCCTCCTGGAAGTCTTTCACAATGCCTTCGCCGGAGCCCTTGAAGGGGTCGATCTGATCGCCGCGATTCAACATACACATCGGTGCGCCGCTCCAGGCAATGCGCTCATATTTCGTGATAAACATCGGGTCGCTTTGGTTGAAGCGGTGGATGCCGATACCGATAAAGCGGTCGCCAAAAGTGTCGCGGAGCTTCATCATTCCGGCAATGCCGCGCGGACACCAGCCGCAGCCTGTTCCTGTATTTTCTTCTACGACCACGTTGCGTACAATCTCTTTCTCCAGTACGACAAAAGCACCTTTAGACGTAGCGTGAGGAGAGCCGTTAACTTCGCCGTTAACCTTCGTGATGGTTACTTCTACGGGATATTCGCCGCTCTGCGTAGGCGCATTGACGGGAATATTTAATTGCAATTCCTGACCAAACAATGTGAGCGGCTGCGGCAGGTCTACCGTTTGCTCTTTCGATGGTTCGTGGTTGCCCACTTTCATCGTAAAGGCCAGGCTGTTTACCTGCTTTGTGCCGGCCATCGTTGCCGTTACGGGGACGATCGTGCGCTTGCCCGGCTTCATATATACCGGATCGAAGTCTTTTGCGTCAAGTGCGTTTTCAGGAATAGCGCCTTCGCTCAACACTTGAATAGTTGCGCGGCCGAAGCCTTTGTTGGCTGCGTCTGCCCAGTTAGGTATGCGGACAGCCGTGCGCACCCAGAGCGAATTGTCAATGTCTGTGCCGCTGCCGGTCGTCACGATGGGCGAAGCGTTGATCGGATCAGAGAGCGCTTCGATCTCGAAAGTAACGCCAACGAATACGCCTTCAGCCGGGACCTCAAAGGGTTGCGTCAGGGCGATGTCGTTTGCAATACCCAGGTGGTTTTGATCTTGATCACCGGCTTGTAGTTGGGTTAGGTCGCAAGTGACAGACACGTCAGCCTGCTTTGTATTGGCGGGCGGTTGTCCTGCTGCGTTGGGCTTAGCGAGCCATACGCGAACTTCAGAAACGTCCTTGAGTGAGCGGATGAAGAAGCGGATAGCCTGAATCTTCTTGCCGGCCATAAAGGGATCGTTGCCTTTGATAAAGATAGCTTGCTCTACCGTTTCGGCGGTCTGCGTTCCGATGGCATCACGCATCATTCCATCGGTGTAATAGCCCCACCAAACTTGATTTGCACCGGGTTGGATCGTGCCTTTCGTTGTGGGCGTAAGAACCTTCACAAAAGGCGCTTCCATTGTTGGCTGTAAAGATTGTGCCTGAATGTTGCAGCAGCAAGTCAGGACAAGCGCCAATACGAGTAAAATCCTTTTCATTTTTAGACAATTTAGATTAGAATCAGTTGGAATAACAATATTTGCCTCGCAAAAATAGGGTGTAATTTTGATTCCACAATACTTTTTTGGCTTTAAAAAGCATTGCGCCGAGCTTTTAACGTTTTAGGCCTTCGCCGCCGCGGTCTGTTGCGGTCGATAATCGTCGCTGCCGCCGCCGCGCAGCAAAAGCGCGGCGGCGGTGTGTAAAAAAACGAGGCGGCAACTTCGAGAAGCGTTGCGAGAGCGCTTACGAAATTGCCGCCATTCTCTGAATATTGAAAAGAGTGTCGTGCGAATTTTATTTGTTGTTCTCCGTCTCCGGCGCTTTGTCAATCAAGTCCATAAACTGATCCAATTTCGGCGTGATGATGATCTGCGTGCGGCGGTTGCGCTGCTTGCCCACTTCCGTTTCGTTCGTAGTAACGGGGTTATATTCTCCACGTCCGGCAGCCGTCAAGCGTGCGGGGGTTTACGCCATAATCGTTTTGCAAGGCCTGCACAACGCTCGAAGCACGCAGACACGACAAGTCCCAGTTGTTGCGAATGTTTGTACGCGTAATGGGCACAGGGTCTGTGTTACCTTCGACCAAAACATCGTAGTCGCGATAGTCTTTTATGATCTTCGCAATCTTGCTTAGCGTCTCTTTGGCGCGACTATTGATCTCGTAGCTACCCGATTTGTAGAGCATATTATCGGCCAGCGAAATGTAGACTACGCCTTTGAGTACCTTAACATCGACTTCCCCTTAACTCGTCGTTGCTTAGCGAGCGCGTCAAGTTGTTTGTGAGCACCATATTCAAAGAGTCCGACTTCGACTTGGCCTCTACCAGTTGCTTAATAAATCTATTCGACGCGTTGATCTCATCAACCAGTTTGGAGATGTTGATACTGCCTTGCGAGTTCTGTTGCAGCGATTTGTCGAGTGAGCCTTGCAGGAGCATGTAATCTTTTCTGAGATCGTCCATTCGGCGTTGCTCGTCAGAAAGTCGGTTGCGGAGGTTGTCCGTATTTGCATTGCATTCGGCCAATTGGATGCGACCCTCCTCGTTGGCTTGGCGTAGCGCCGCATTCTCATTGCGTAGTGTTTCCAGTTGTTTTTTGCTTGCACAACCCGTTGTCAGGAGTGCTCCACAAAGGAGCAGTGCAAAAAGAGATCCTTTGTTCATATCGTTATCGTTGGTTTTTTATTGGTTCTTATGAGGTATAACGTCTAAAGCAGGGCGAAAGTTACGCAAAAGGGCTGATTTTTCTGCGTTTTTTGGAATGTTTAAGGTTTCCAGGCGTCGATATTCCTTTTCAGTCCTTCATATTTGGCTCTTTTAACGGCCGATCCTTTGAAGAGGCGACGGTAAGTTTCTACGTCCAGCATCCGCCAATCCTCGGTCTTCATTCGGAGCAATTCCGCTGAAGGCGCAAAGGCGGCTTCCTGCGTCGGGCAGGCAAAGCGGTTCCACGGACAAACTTCCGCACAACGGTCGCAGCCGTAAAAGCAAGCGCCCATCTGCTCGCCCGCCTCTTCGGGCAGCGGTCCGCGATGTTCGATGGTCAGATAAGAAAGACACTGCGCGCGTCCATACTGCCGTCTCCGCAGAGTGCGCCGGCGGGACAAGCGTCGACGCAGGCCCGACAATTGCCGCAAAGGTTGCGCTTCGGACTGTCATAAGCGTCAGCCGGATGCACCAAGATCAGTTCGCCGAGAAAGAAGTACGACCCCCGCACGCGGTATGATCAGTTGGCCGTTGCGACCGGTCCATCCCAAGCCCGCTTTGACCGCCCAATAACGCTCATCGACGGGCGCCGTATCGACAAAGGCGCGGCCGTCTTCATACGGCTTCAGGTTTAAGCTTTGCATCAAGGCAAGCAGGCGTTCGCGCACCACGTCATGATAGTCCTTTCCATAAGCATAGCGCGCCAAAGGCGGCTTTTCGGGTAGATGAGCCGGCAGATAATTCATCGCCACTGCGACAATCGTCTGCGCACCTTCTACCAATAAGCGCGGATCCATGCGTTTTTCGATGTTACGTGCCAAGTAATCCATCTCTCCGTGCTTACCCTCGGCTATCCACTTCCTAAAGCGCGCTTCCTGCATCTGATCCACCCGCTCCGCACGCGCCAGTCCACACGCCGAAAAGCCGAGGCGGACAGCCTCGGCTTTAATAGTTTGCGCTTGAAGTACTTTTTTGTCCAATGGTTACTTTAACTTTCGTCCAGCATACTATACCATTCGTCCTTTTCCTGCAAGCGTCGTCTGCGCGTGTATGCTGTAGGTCGAGCGAGCGTATAGATCTCCTGCTCGAATTCCTCGCGCTCCGCCGTCTCTCTTAGGCGAAAATCGTCTGAAAAGTCCTGTCTCATAACTCGTGCTCTTTAAATGGTAAGTATTGTTTGGAAGCAAAGTTATGAAATTTCTTGTTTAATGGCAAGTTTATCGCCGTTATTTTATTGTATTTTTGATAAAAAGAGCGATTTTAATATACTAACAGCTATTTTGGGCTTGGTAGCACAAGCGAAAAGTGTGTGCGGCGGTGATGAAGTAGGACATAGCGCTTGCTTTCGACGCCATAAGCTGCGGCTTTCGCGCCCTTGGTTTTCGTTTGGTGGCAGCAAACTATTGTTTGGTGGGAGCATACTATCGTTTGGTGGGAGCAAACTATGGTTTGGCGGCAGCAAACGAAACGATGGCCCGCATCTGAAGGTGGGTAAGGCGAATGATCGGACTGATTATTCAGCTTCAATTCGCTCATAATCAAAAGAAAATAAAAGGCTCTTCAATCGGCCTCGTTCGCTATCGCCCGCTTCGCCTTTTAAGTTGCCGCTTGGTGCAGCCGGTTTGCTGCTTTGGTATCAAAACTATGCGCCGTCAGGAAGAAAAATCAAGTCGAAGTCTGCCGGAAAATCTCATTTTTTACGCTCCAATGGGCGAACTCGTATTATATAATGTGTAGCCCTCATTTTTTTTTTCTATCTTCGCGGCCGAAAAGTGAGCATCGGCAGAATCCGCTTGCGCCGTTGTCGCTGCCGGATAGTTTCTTTCGGCCTATTTTGTCGGTGTAGCGGAAATAAGAAGAGGAATACGTAACATGACGGAAAGACAAAAAAACTTGGTCATTGTGGAGTCGCCCGCAAAAGCCAAAACCATTGAGAAATTTTTAGGACAGGACTACAAAGTAATGTCCTCTTATGGTCATATACGCGACCTGAAGAAGAAAGATTTCGGGATCGACTTAAAAACGTTTGAGCCTCAGTATGAAATACCCGACGACAAGAAGAAAGTTGTAGCCGACTTGCGGGCTGCAGCCAAGAAGGCTGAGACCGTATGGCTGGCTTCCGATGAAGACCGCGAGGGAGAAGCCATCAGTTGGCACCTTGCGAAAGTCTTGAAGTTGGACCCCGAGGCCACAAACCGCATCGTCTTTCACGAAATTACGAAGCCGGCGATCCTGTCGGCTATCCAAGCGCCGCGCCATATTGACCTGCGACTCGTAGATGCGCAGCAAGCGCGCCGCGTATTAGACCGTTTGGTCGGTTTCAAACTTTCGCCGATTCTGTGGCGCAAGGTGAGACCCAGCCTTTCAGCCGGTCGCGTGCAGAGCGTGGCCGTTCGCCTCGTCGTAGAGCGAGAGCGCGAAATTGCAGCCTTTCAGTCGGAGGCATCTTTCCACGTTGTCGCACTTTTTACCTTGCCCGAGGCGCAAGGCGAATCTGTCCTGCTGAAAGCAGAATTGCGTAAAAACTTCAAAACAAAAGCCGAAGCTCAAGCTTATCTCGAAGCTTGCAAGCAGGCCGCTTTTACGGTGGAGACCGTAACCAAGACGCCGGCAAAGCGGAAGCCGGCGCCGCCATTCACCACCTCTACCTTGCAGCAGGAAGCCGCACGCAAGTTGGGCTATCCCGTGGCGCTGACGATGCGACTCGCGCAGACCTTATACGAAGCCGGACTCATTACTTACATGCGTACCGATTCGATGAACTTGTCGGGCCTTTGCTTGTCGGCTTGCAAGGAAGTTATCAACGCGTCGATGGGGCAAGGCTACCACAAAAGCCGACAGTATCATACGAATGCGCTGGGTGCGCAGGAGGCACACGAAGCTATTCGCCCGACGGATATGACGGCGCGGGAAATAGGCGGCACAAAACAAGCACAACGCTTGTATGAATTGATCTGGAAGCGGACTATCGCCTGCCAAATGGCTGACGCGGAACTCGAACGAACGACGATCGAAATCGCCGGCACGGGCCTGGCGGAACCATTTATTGCCACGGGCGAAGTCGTTAAGTTTGACGGTTTCCTAAAAAGTATATCGCGAAAGCAGCAATGAGGATGAAGAGCGCGCAGAGAGCGGCCTGCTACCCCCAATAGAGAAAGGGGCTATGCTGCAGCGCACAGAAATAACGGCCACAGAGCGCTTTACGCAGCATCCGGCCCGCTATAATGAGGCGTCGCTGGTGCATAAGCTTGAAGAATTGGGCATCGGACGCCCGTCGACCTATGCGCCTACGATCTCAACCATACAGCAGCGCGAATATGTGGTAAAGGAGGATCGGCCGGGAAGCAAACGTAAATATAATGTGCTCGCTTTGCGCGGCGAAAAACTGTCGGACACGACTAAAACGGAGACTTACGGCGCGGAGAAGAATAAATTGTTCCCGACGGATGTGGGCCTCGTCGTCAACGACTTTCTCTTGCACGCGTTTCCGGAGATTATGGATTATAATTTCACGGCGAAAGTTGAGAAAGACTTTGACCAAGTGGCCGAAGGGCACGAAGATTGGCAGGAATTGCTGCGTCGCTTCTATAGCCATTTCGATCCGCAGGTGGAAAAAATCTTGCAGGAAAAAACGTCGCATAAGGCCGGCGAACGAGAACTCGGCACCGATCCGGCCACAGGACAGCCCATCTGCGTTAAAATAGGGCGCTTCGGGCCGATGGCTCAGCTCGGCGCAGCGGGAGAAGAGGAAAAACCGCGCTTCGCACGCCTTAAACCGGGGCAAAGTATTGAGACAATTACGCTCGAAGAGGCTTTGGACTTATTCAAACTGCCGCGCACGCTGGGCGATTTTGAAGGATCGGCGGTCGTAATCAACGTGGGGCGCTTCGGACCTTATGTGATGCACGAGAAAAAGTATGTTTCCATTCCTAAAGATCAAGACCCGATGACGATCACGCTGGAGGAAGCGGAAACATTGATTGTCGAAAAGCGCAAAGAAGAGGCCGAACGACACATAAAGTCGTTTGAAGAGGAACCGGACTTGGAGGTGCTCAAAGGGCGCTTTGGCCCGTATATCGCCTTCCAAAAGAAAAACTATCGCTTGCCGAAAGCCGTGGCTGAGCGCGCCGCTGAATTGACGCTGGAAGAGTGTCGTAAGATTATCGCAGAAGAAAATAAGAAACCGGCGCGCGCAACGCGTCGGCGAACCACCAAAAAGACTTGATCAGAAAGACGTCTGTATGAGTAAGAGTATTGCTCTCATCGGCTATATGTGCGCCGGAAAGACCATCATAGGTCGCGATTTGGCGAAGGCAATAGGACGTCGCTTCTACGATCTCGATTGGTATATCGAAGAACGTTACCACAAGAAGATCACAGCGATGTTCGAGGATGAGGGAGAAGCATACTTTCGCGACGTAGAATCGCGTATGCTGCGCGAAGCTGCGGCCTTTGAAGATATCGTACTCAGTTGCGGTGGCGGGACGCCTTGTTTTAATGAGAATATGCGCTTTCTGAATGAGGTCTCAGAAACGATTTACTTGAAAGCATCTCCGCGCACGTTGTGCGATCACGTGAAGATGAGTCGCGGCAGGCGCCCTTTGCTGGAGGGAAAGCCGACTGAAGAACTCGAAGCGCACATCGCCGCGCAATTAGAACAGCGTTCGCCCTTTTACGAACAGGCACAACACATTATCAATATAGACGTTTTAGACAGTTTCAGCAAGGTCAATTCGTCGTAAACGAGATACAACGATGTCTGGGTACGACTAAAGAGGCCGTTGACTTGAACTGCTGAGAGGAAAACGGCTCCGCGCCGCACGAAGTCGCGACGGCACAGGCATCGCAGCGCATAAACAAAAAGCTAAAAGCAAATATCTACACCGATTGTAGGCAATGAAGAAATGGAAAATTGATGATTCCGAGGAACTCTACGGAATAAAAGGTTGGGGCGTTAGCTACTTTGGTATAAATGAACAAGGCCACGTCTACGTATCTCCACGCAAGGATGGCGTAAAGGTTGACTTGCAGGACGTCGTTGAAGAACTTGCGAAGCAGGATATCACGGCTCCGATGCTCTTGCGCTTCCCTGATATCTTGGATAACCGCATTGAGAAGACGGCACAGTGCTTTAACAACGCCGCAAAAGAATATAATTTCCAAGCAGAGCATTTTATAATTTACCCGATTAAGGTAAATCAGATGCGTCCGGTTGTTGAAGAAATTATTAGTCACGGCAAGCGTTATAATTTGGGGCTTGAAGCGGGTTCAAAACCTGAACTTCACGCCGTGATTGCCACGAATATGGATAGCGACAGCCCGATTATTTGCAACGGCCATAAGGATCAAAACTTCATTGAGCTGGCTTTGTTGGCGCAAAAGATGGGTAAGCGCGTCTTTCTTGTGATCGAAAAGTTGCCGGAATTGGCTATTATTGCTCGCACAGCCGAGAAACTTGGCGTCCGTCCCAACTTAGGCATCCGAATAAAGCTTGCTTCCAGCGGCGCAGGCAAATGGGAGGAAAGCGGCGGCGATGCTTCAAAGTTTGGTCTCAACTCCAGTGAACTCCTAAAGGCACTGCAGTTGCTCGACGAGATGAATATGCGCGACTGCCTCAAACTTATCCATTTCCACATCGGCAGCCAGATTACCAAAATTCGCAGAATCTCCACAGCCTTGCGCGAGGCGGCACAATTTTATGTGCAGCTGCGCTCATTGGGTTTCGACATACAATTCGTAGACTGCGGCGGCGGTTTAGGCGTAGACTATGATGGGACGCGCTCATCCAATTCTGCGAGCAGCGTCAACTATTCTATACAAGAATATGTCAACGACTGCGTTTATACTTTCGTAGATGCGGCTAACAAGAACAATATCCCCCATCCGAACCTCATAACCGAAGGCGGCCGATCACTTACCGCGCACCATTCCGTTTTGATTCTCGACGTTTTGGAAAGCGTGCGCCCCGCTCGGATGCCCGAAGATTTTGAGCCATCGCCCGACGATCATCAACTTGTGAAAGATCTGAGTGAGATTTGGGATAAGACTTCGCCGCGCTCAATGCTTGAAGACTGGCACGACGCCGAAGATATCCGCGAAGAAGCCCTCGATTTATTCCGTATGGGTATGCTTGACCTCAAGACGCGTGCACAGATCGAAGCCCTCTATTGGAGCGTTACCCACGAAGTCAGTGCAATGGTTCACCACCAAAAGCACGTGCCCGACGAGCTACGCGATATCGACAAGCGAATGGCAGACAAATATTTCTGCAACTTCTCTCTCTTTCAATCGCTCCCCGATTCCTGGGCCATTGACCAGATTTTCCCCATTATGCCTATTGCCCATCTCGACGAGCGGCCTACGCAATCTGCCACGATTCAAGATATCACCTGCGATAGCGACGGAAAAATTATCGGCTATGTTAACAACGGACACCAAACAAGCTACATCCCGCTCCACGATGTGCGGCAAGGTGAGCATTATTATATAGGTGTCTTCCTCGTTGGTGCATATCAGGAAATCTTGGGCAATATGCACAACCTCTTTGGCGATACTAACGCCATCCATATCTCGGTAAATGCCGAAGGATATACGATTGACAAGACCATTGACGGCGAAACCGTGGCCGATGTTTAGAGTATGTCCAATATGACCCCAAGAGCCTAGTGCGCCGCCTCGAATCCTGGGTGCACAAAGCCGTGGGCGAAGGACGCATTACCAACGAAGAGGGCAAAGAGTTTATCAGCAATTACCGTGCAGGCCTTTACGGCTACACCTATTTAGAATAAGGCGACCGATGGAAGTAAAGATAGAATCCGGATGGCAATCCTGCTTAGCCGAAGAGTTTGCCAGCGCTTATTTTGCACAGTTGACCGACTTCGTGCGTGCCGAGTATCAATCCGGTCCTTGCTATCCGCCGGGGTCGCAGATCTTTAATGCTTTCGACTTGTGCCCTTTCGATCGCGTCCGCGTCGTACTTTTAGGCCAGGATCCTTATCACGAGCCCGGCCAAGCCGAAGGCCTTTGCTTCAGTGTGCGCGATGGCGTCCCCTTTCCTCCTTCTTTGCAAAATATTTTCAAGGAAATACAAGCCGACGTCGGCCATGCCATTCCCGAGAGCGGCAGTTTGCGCCGCTGGGCTGCTCAAGGCGTCCTCTTGCTCAACGCTACGTTGACCGTGCGTGCCCACGCCGCCGGCAGCCATCAAGGTCATGGCTGGGAAACCTTTACCGACGCCGTCATACGTCGGCTTAGTGCCGCTCGAGAGCACCTTGTTTTTCTCTTATGGGGCAGTTATGCGGGGCGAAAAGCCGAACTCATTGACGCTTCGCGCCATCTTATTCTGCGATCGGCCCATCCATCGCCACTTTCCGCCTACCGCGGCTTCTTTGGCAACCATCATTTTACCCTTTGCAACGATTATCTGCGCGCTCACGGCTTGGAGCCTATCAATTGGTAAAGGGATGCTGCTTTTCCACACGACATATTAGTATAAGATGCACACTTCTCGTCGAGAAATACCCATTTTGCAAGTAGGCAAAGTCTTATTGTCTACTGAAATCGTTACGGAATATTTCTGTTGCGATCTTTCTGCCTGCCACGGCCAATGCTGCGTAGATGGTGAGAGTGGGGCGCCGCTTACGCTCGACGAAGCCGCAGAGCTGGAGCGTCTGTTGCCGACGATTGAGGATAGTTTGTCGGCCGAAGCGCGCAAAGTCATTGCTGATCAGGGCGTAGCCTATGTTGACGTTGAGGGCGATTTGGTGACGAGCATCGTGAATGGGCAAGACTGCGTTTTCACCTGCTACGAAGCCGGTTGCTGCCTCTGCGCTGCCGAGCGTGCTTATCGTGAACAGCTAACGGATTGGTGCAAGCCTATCTCCTGCGCCTTGTACCCCATTCGCGAAAAGCGATTGAGCAATGGCTATATAGGCCTTAATTATCACCGCTGGAGCGTCTGCGATCCTGCTCGCCGCAAAGGGCAAGAACTGCGTCTGCCCCTCTATCGCTTTTTGAAAGCCCCCTTGACTCGCCGTTTTGGCGGAGCGTGGTATAAAGAGTTGGAGGCTGCTGTCGACGCACTCCAAGCGATGAGGCAATAAGGTCGCACTCAAGCATCGTTTGAGTATGCTTATTCTTACAGACTGCCGTGTCATATCCGACGCCGCAGTCTTTTTTAGTTCAAAGTTGAGGGTAGCTACTGTTGCTTATCAGAGCAAAGCCTACAATTGGTTTGCCTTCAGCTGTTTGGTAAAGACCAAATATTTGCTGTTGCCTAATTTTTTAGTCTCCCCTGTTTATTATTTTAATGGTGAAGCATTTGTTGTTGATTATTCTCCTCCCATCTACAATGATGGGAGGAGAGAGGTTGTTATCATCTTATTGTGCTACTCGGGTAAGACAAATTTATTTGCGAACGGCACGCACTGATTTTCCTTCGCAACGATCATAGAAGTGTGTCAGGTTATACTCACCCGCGTAGGAGACGAGCCCGCTGGCTTTATTGTTGGAGCTATTGTTTGACCAGTAGGCACCGAAAGTGCCGACAGAGAGGTGGATCGACCCTGCACGGAAGCCGGCGGCAGGCAGGAAGATAAATTTGCTGTTAGACCTACTTGTTACCTTGTAGCCTTTTACGCCGTTGAGTTCCGTCCATTCCCAGTTGCAATTATCTATTAGTTCTTGGATGTCATCGGGGCTCGGCATATGCCAAGGAGCACCGAGCTTAACGGTGGCAACATCGTCTTCCGCTTCGAGAACCTTCATTCCGTCAATGAGATCATTATACCCAAAATCGCTGTCAACGCAGTATTTGGTAAGGGGAATTTTCACTTCCCTCACACAAGGTGTAGGTGGTCCAATCATATTTTTCCTTGGTCTTCGTCTCACCCCAAGCATAGAGGTCGCCATACTCCTCGGGTTTCGTGGCACCCAGATTGCAGGCTGCCCACTTTGTGCCGCTGGGTAGGCCGAGATCGACGTATTTGACAGCGTCAGGGTTGGGCTTCGGATCCTCATTACTTGAGCAGGCGGTAAACCCCACACCCATCATCATCACTACTGCGATGGCAAACATCTTGCCTGCTAAGTGTCGTTTCATAAACTTTTTTGTCTTCATTGCTTTTTGTTTTAATGGTGAAATATTTGTTGTTGATTATTCTCCTCCTCCAATTATTACCGGTGGGTAGAGAGTTTTTTGTAGTCTTGATTGTACTCACTCCTTCGGAATAAGGCCGTATCGTCAGCCTGTGTGTCCAAGGAGATTAAAGAATGAATTAAATTTCCACTTCTTTCATCTTACCCTTATAGTGGATGGTGAAAGTGTGTAGCCAGAAATCAAAACCAATTACTTGACCGTTTTTTAGCTGGATATTGATGTCGCCTTCGGGTTTTCCCGTGATGTTGAGTGTACCAGCGTTGAAAACGGGATAGCGGGAGATCATCAACCTCGTAGAGCTCTTCGGGTTGCGCGTAAGTGGCAATCGGCTGGTTGTCGTCATCTATATTGTACGTTATCTTCCAGTAATACTGCTCTCCGTGCTCTTCTTCAAGCAGGGTCAAGTCTATTTCTTTATCGAAGTGTAGGTCTTTGTTCAGGCAAAGTGTTACTCTTTCCTTTTGATCAGCCGAGAGGTAGAGGGTAATTATGTAGTTGCCATCCGTCTTGTCTTCGTATTCGGCTTCGTACACGGTTTTCTTCTTTCCATCAATGGTCACAGTGTTTGGCTTGATCTCTGGTTCTTCGTTGTTATCACTCGAGCAGGCGGTGAACGCCAAGCTCATCGTTACTACTGCTGCGAGGGCAAGAGCCTTGCTTCCCAAGTTCGCAAATACGTTGTTTTGTTTCATTGTTTTTATGCCTCCCTGTTGAATCTCCTTTTGGAGCAAGACCGTGTCGGAGGTGCTGGTCTTTAGGTTGAATAATATGTGTTTATTAACGGTTTTATCTGCCAAGTTGATGGGTTTCTTTGTCTTCTTTGAAAAATGCGCATAGCTCTCTTTAGAAAGCCTTTTCTCCGGTCCGTGACGAAAGAAATTTTTGTTTGTCCCATCTTATGATTACTATAATATATATTATGTATTTGTACTTCGCCAAGCTTTTAATGAATGCGAGAAACCTCGTCGTCCGACCTCTTTTTATGACCTTTGTTTCTGCTCGCCGCTCTCCAAGGCCATAGGCCGTTCAGCCATTGTCTTCTTTTGTTCCACTTTTTGACAAGTCTTTATACTCGACCTTTGAGTGGTCTGCGAATTCATCTTTGCGGCGATCCAATTCAGCGTTAATCATTTCCCGAATGGCCTCCAAGCGTTCTAAGCGATCTTCCAAAAAGCGTTGAGCTGCCTCTCGTCGCTCTTGAGGAGATTTATTCGGTTGTCTGCTCTTTTTGAATTCAGTCATAAGATTTTTCTCCTTTCACATCGCAAAGTTCGGACGATTTACTCCAAACCGACTTGCTCTAATCGGACAAAAATATGCTCTAATCGGACATTTTTACTTTTTCCGACTTGCTCTAATCGGACATGGGCATTTTTGTAAATCGCTGATAATGAACAAAAGTAGTTGAAAATATGGATCATTCCCCAAAATATGTAAACAGTCGGTAATTTTCCCTACATCAGTTTTTTACCTACTTTTTTCCGTTTTCATTTCTGCAGTTTTCAACGCAAAGAGATTAATGAAATTGCCGGTAAAAAAGCCTACTTATTCCGTCTTATTACGCTTTCGTTCGACACTTCTTCCATCACTGCCATACGTGTTCCTAAAAACAATGTTTTATTCTTATAATCAGATATTTATAAATGGTTTTACGTCTGCCGACGAGCACATATCAACTCGTTTTTCTGGCTGAAAGACGCGATTCTTATACGTCAGTGCCGCCCCCAAAAACTTAAAAAATGACCGACTCTCAGATATCTTCTTTCAAAAAACACGGAAAAATCTCAGTTCAAAACGAGTAAAAAGTTCAAAAAACCGCGATTTCATCGAAGATTCAGCTATATAACAGTCTTCTCATGCATCCCTCTTCCCCTCATTCCGAAAAAAGATCTCACATAAGTTTAGGCCTCTCAAAAACGCCCCAACTCATATACGCGAAAACCTTGAAAGACCAACCCTAAGGGGTTGCTCAAAGGAGTGTCCCATTAAACAGGGTTAAAGCGCTATGCACTTTAACCCTGCTCTGCCAAAAGACTAAGCCTAAGGGCTTGTTTGCGTTTATTTTTCCCGCACCGCTAAATAAACTCGCTGCGGGATATGGCCGATTTCCCGCTTAAAATCATATAATCCTTACACAAATTCCTCCATAAACAACCGCATTTCCGACCAAGATACATACCAAACACCCGATTTCGTCGATGAAATCGGCAAAAATATCGCATAATGTTGCTCACGAAAACTGCATTGCAAACAGCCACCCCTATGCATACATCGACTTTCCGCCTGAAATCGCATCATTTTCGCGCAACTTCCTCCACAAATACCCCATTGCAACCGGCTGCACCTATGAACGTTCCAATTTTCCGCTTAAAATCGGATCATTTCCGCACACTTTCACTTGCTAATAACCCCATCGGGGTTAGTCTTTTGGCAGGGCAGTGTTGACGCAAAGCGTCAACGCTGCCACGAATCAAGGGTTCAATGACAACCCCATAGGGTTGATCTTTCAAAAACACACCGGTTTACGAGTAAAGGGCGCTTCACACTTTTACGGGAACACGGAAAAAGTAATGTAAAAACGGAGGAAATGTTCCAAAAAGCACGGTTTAATCGAAGATTCAGCTACAAAACAACACCGCCTTACGCACCCCGATCCACCCGTCTCCGCACCCTCACGAAACTTTCACCTATGATCGTTGAAATTCTCCTATAAGACAATTTTAATTTGCCTATAAGACCGTTTCAACTTTCACCTAAGAAACTTTTTCCGATCATAGGTGAAAGTTTGACTAATCCTTATCCCCGCGCACGCGAAAAACAACACTTTTTCAACAAGGTACGGAAAAGCCGCACTCCCGAAAACGGAAACGCGGCATTTGCTAAACGTAATTTTTTGCCGGCACTAAGCTGCGCCTCAATCCTCAACTACTTCGCATTCCAGATATCGTCCTGCGCACCGAAGATTAAGTTGCGCTTGTCGAGAGCCATCCGCATCGTACTGCTTTTCGTGAACCTCACGCTCACGCGCTTAATGAGATTCGCCCCTTTTTCCTTAGCCTCTTTCGCCGTCGTTACGCCCTCGCCGTGCATTGTCAGGCGAAAAGAACCGAGATCACCTAAGCGAACCGAATTACCATCCCCAAGTGTTTGGAGAATCTCATATTGCAGAGCATCCAACACCGCTTTGACGGAGGCAGAAGATACGCCCGAACGCTTCTCAATACGCCCGACAATTGTGCGCAACATCACGGGCACGCCCGGCGCCATCTGCGGATAAAATTTCACTTGATCTCTCTTGAGCGGATTTTTCTTCGCTCTGATAACGAATTTAATCATTGTGGTATAGATTTAATTGGTGAATAATTGAACCAAGAGCGCTCCTCGCCCTTGCGTATGCAAAGGTAAGCATTTCCGCCGAGCCGACAAAAGGGCCTTGAAAGCGTTGCTGTTGTAGCGTCACGCTGCTATCAAGCTTATTGAGAAGCGCTTCCTTTTCAGCAAATATTGTTTGGGATTTTTCGCGTGTAAGTTCTTTAACTACTTGATGCTGATTGTTGGCTAATCGGAAAGTTGAAAAGATGGATTATGTTGTAAGTAAACATATTCTCCTCATATCTTAAAAGAAGATAAGTGCTTTGGAATAGTTGACTTTTGCATACAATGACTACTTTGTAATATTTGTGATTGCTCAGGGAATTGCTTGTCGAGGTAGGAGTTTATAAACAGTTTTTCAAGTAATCGTTTGAAAAACTAAATACGCTTAAAGTAGCTTAATCACGATGCTTATGGTGTACTGTATAAGAATACTATTTTGTACTGTCTGTTTCCTGCTTTATTTTAATTAAAAAGCATAGTTATAAAAATATTGCACCAAAACACGCAGAATATATTTGTGTTTTTAATATATTTGGAAAGGTTGGGGTTCCGGTGGCGTCTTTTCTAATTGTCTATATCTGTAAATATATTTTTGGCGGCGCGAAGACTTTCTTGTATTTTCGCGCCCAAACACTGTATTGCTGCATAGCTTGTAGCGATCAGAGATTGTTGAAGTTTTTAATATATAACATAATGAAGAAGTTTTACAATTCAACGTTTGCTGTCTTCCTGCTAATGTGCGGGTTGATGGGTACTTTGACTGCCTGCGACCATGATGGGGGCGGCGACAAGCCCGATGGGCCTCAGCTGAAAAGTGATTCAATCTTGGTGAGCCTGACGCAGGCATCTCGAGCAAAAGTGGGGCAGGATCTGAATGGCTTGTTGGTGGGTGATACCATCTTTTATAATCTTGTAATAGAGGATCCAAAAGCGTCTACCGATGCTGATTATACGATTGACCTCATTGGGGTGGGAAACTCAAGCTATCATAGGAGGCTTAATAAAGATTTTGCACTTTTGATAGGTAAGGTAGAGGAAGGTGATACTGTCAAACAATGGCAGCAAATCAATGAATTCCCTTATACGATACCGACCCAGGGAAAGTATCAGCTGAAGTATGTAACAAAGACGCACGGGACATTTATTCATTCCTACAATTTCCAACGTCGGGTAAATAAAAAACCGAATAGTAAGATTACACACCAATTCTTAGGGTTTAATGTCTTATTTATTGAAATGTGGTTTGAGAACTATCAAGTTGAACATGGAACCATGTTTAGACGTTCAACTCACCGAAATGACTTCTATTTCAGAATAAAATGCGGTGATTTCCCTACAGATAAGTTGTTTGAGAAGTCTAATAGACCCGATTCTCCTAACGGGCGAACTTATTCTTACAAGATACGTTACGATGGTAAAGAGTTCAATGGTACATTTCAGGGTGGAGAATCACACTGTTTCTTTGAAGGCCCGAAAAAGGTAAGTAGTGCACCTAAAGTTAATAATTTGATTGTATCCAGTCTTGTAATTAACATTGAAACTATAGACAATCCTGCTCCTACTTCTTTTCAATATAATAATTTGAAGTTGGAAAATCGAAGATAATAGGCATTCAAAAATAACTCAACAAAACAATGAAAAGTATGAAATTATTTGGTAATGCAGCCTGCGCTCTGTTTTTGGGTCTTTTAGCTGCAAGTTGTAACAACAACGACGCGCCCGATACTCCCTCTGATATGAAGCGGGTAGAGTTTAAAACGCTAAAAGACGTCGTAGAAAGTGAAACGCCGACTGATAATGTGCAAGGCGACAAGCGCGAGTATCTGCAAATCGTAAGAAAGCAAGAATCGCTTACCCCTGTTGAGCTTATTCAGAATAATTCTAATATCTTTCCGGGTAGTGTGTTGCGTGGTGGCGATTTGTTGGAAACTGGCTACTCTCCGCTCGTTATCAAAGACCCGAAGGAAATTACACTGTCAATGTCATTGCAAGGTCCTGGTGTTAAGGTGTCAAAGAAGACTTTGCCGTTGATCAGTGAGGTGCGCCAGCACGTAAATGACCTCGTTAACGACAACAGAGATCGTATTGACTACGATAATACTACAACTTCTTTGTCTTATACGGCACACGAGGTTACCACTATTGAAAGTAGTAATAAGACTTTCCGTACCCACGTGAAAGTTGGTGTATTGAACAATTTGCTGGCGTGAAACTGAAGTATACTTATAACAAGGAAACTAGCAACACTAAGAAGTATGTCCTAGTGAAAGTACGTCAATATTTCTACAACATCAGCGTTGATCCTATTCTTTTCGAAGACTGGGGTACTTTTGTTAAGACCGGCGTATATGAACCGGTATATGTAAGCAGCGTAGATTATGGTCGTGTAGCTAACTTGCTTATCGAAACAAATGAAAACGCTGAATCTGTTCGTAAGACGTTTGAAACGGAAATCAACTTGGCTTTGAAGAAATTCAACGTTGGTGGAGGCGTATCTACGGACAATAAGGTTTCTAAGTACTTTAAGGAAAGCAAAGTAAACGTATTGATCTGGGGCGGCCCGCTTAGCATGGGTAAAAATGTTACATCTTACGAAGACTTACTCAATTTCCTCAAGAAGCCAACACCGGCTCAATTGGTTCAATCTGCTGCACCTATCGGCTATACGCTTCGTTCTACAGTAGACAACCGAGAAATAGAAGTTAAGATTACTTACACTGAGGCTAATAAGATTTTTAAATGATGAAGAAGTTAATAAACAAAGTGGCAGGCTATTGCAGCCTCTTTTTGCTCTTTCCGTTTTTAGCGGCTTGTAGCAGTGACTCTCCTCCCGGGCCGTATAAAAATCTCAAACAGGTGAATTTCCCGCAAGAGAAGAGCACGGTCTTGGAAACGATCCCTACAGGTCAAATTGTTGATGGCTACAATCAGTTGCTCGAAGTCTATACTGTGCAGGAAACGCTTGACCCCATTTCAACAGTAGAGCGCGAAACGGCTAATTCCATCTTCCCAGGTGTGCTGCTTTATGGTGAGTTCTTTATGCAAGGCGAGCTGAAGTCGTTAGCCCCGGTTAAGCCGGTAAAGCGTCCGCTGACTTTGCAGGTTTCTGCAGGTAAATCTTTTAATCTGCAGTCGCTTCCGTTTAAGGAAGAGGTGACGGCTTGCATCAAAGAGAAGGTGCTTAATGCGTATCAGGACGTTTACAGTCAAAAGAAGGCGTGGGATTATATCGACATCTCGGCAGTAGATATGACTACGGCAGAGAGTTGCAATAAAATCTTCCACAACTTCCGTTTGAAGGCTGCCTTGGATAGCTGGTTGGAGCGCGTCTTCGGATTGTATGAAAAAGAGTATCGTGCAAAGGGGCCGCATTATGTAGCTCTCAAGGTGCGTCAAAAGTTCTTCAGCGTGTCACTTCCGGCTGTTCGTCCTGCAGATTGGGGCGAGCTGACCGACGTAGGTACTTACGAGCCTATTTACGTGAGCGATGTAGACTACGGGCGAGAAATCAATCTCGTTGTGCGCACAGAAATGCGCGGAAAGGAGTTTGAAGAGCTCTTCCGTAAGGCGCTCCAGACGCGTATGGATCCTAAGTCGCACGGCTTATACGATCAAGAAAAGGAAAAGCTCGACAAGATATTGCAGTCCGGCGAGATATCGGTAGCTATCAACCAAGGTCCCAAAAGTAATTACGTTAGCATTTCTCGTTATCAAACGCTTTGGGACTTCTTGGATATGCCTTCGGGCACTGAATTCTTTGAGTATTGCACGCCGATTGCTTACAAAGTGAAGGCTGTGCGCGATAATCGTCCTATCGTTGTACGTGCTTCTCACACTGAGCAGCGCTTAATCAAGGGCGAAAAGGCGAAATAAAGAGCTGTTTCAAAGTTTTTGGTATAATAGGAGTGATACAGGCAAGAATTTCTTCGCCTGTATCACTCTTTTTAGTAAAGACGCTCCGATCGTTAGGACAATGTCAACTTATTCAAAGACAACCTGCCCGCGCCCGACAGGTTGTCTGCTTATAGTTCTGTGAAAAAAGGCGCGTTCTAATTCCTTTCTGATCGGGCGTCTTTATTTTTTAATGAATCTCTTGCCTCCGGTGAATCGTTGCTCTTGCTAAGTTTTTAGTCTCTGTTTTCACTTTGTCGTTATCGAGTTGTAGGCTGATGCGATGTGCGATTCTATGAAATGTGAAGTAGAAGACTGCAGGGAAGCTGTTGTTCTATTAGGTCTTTTGGCAAATATATAGAGATTAAATGTGAATCGCAACTAATTGGATAATTATTTCGTGTAAAATTGATGCTTTTCAACCTTTGATAGTCTTTAATCCTAAAGGTAGGGCATTCTGATTGAGTGGCAAGTAAATCAGTAGACAACTTTACGAGCGCATAGCCTTTCGCACGTTTTACGAAGAGACGTTAAAGGCTGTGTTTTACAATTCGCCCACAAATTATTTCACTCATCACTTTTGGATTCTCCACGTTTCAAGCCTTCATTTAGGTCGCTTCTGTAAAGACTTTTACCGCATCCTATCCCCCTTAAAATTTGCTTAGGAGTAAGTTAAAACTTTCTCCTAAGGGAGGAAAAATTGTCTTAGGAGACAATTTTAATTTTCTCCTAAGAAAGTTTTAACTTTCACCTAAGATAATTTTTAGTTGCTTAGGCCGATTGATAATCAGGTGTTTACAAAATCAATTTTACCCCTTATGGGTGCACGGTCTGTCTGCGCGGTATGTTTTTTGCGTAAATATTTTTCATCTTTAAGCGTTAAGCGCCGATCGCGCCTTGCATAGAGTTTTATGCCAAGCATACGAGTTACACTTTGTGCGATGAGCAGCTTGAAAATAGTTTTAGCTCAGCAAAGGTGTCTGCTTTGTGGTAGTTTTAGGCGCTAAAAACGTATTGTCGTGCATCTTTCCGCAAGTTGCGACTGATACTTGTGGCGGTCGATTCGCAGATGCAGATGTATGATAATCTTTGACAATGAACCCCTTGCAATAGGATCATTTTCGGTGAGTTCAGCATAGGCGTGCGATTGCAGTTGTAGGGATTTGTTCTCGGCGCAGGATAGGGGGAATTTATTCTTTATATTTTGCCTTTTGCGGTTTTCGCCGTACATTTGCATGTTAAATAACGAATTGATGTCTATCCAGATTAAGAAAGTTACTACTAAAAAAGAATTAAAGCAATTTATCCGCTTTTAATTACGAACTTTATAAAGACAATCCTTATTCCGTCCCCGACCTCTACGAGGATATGCTGAAGACCTTCTCGTCGAAGAAGAATGCGGCTTTCGATTTCTGCGAAGCCGATTATTTTTTGGCTTATCAAGATGGAAAACTCGTAGGACGCGTGGCGGCCATCATCAATCATCGCTCCAACGAAACTTGGCAGTCGAAGACCGTGCGCTTTGGCTGGATAGATTTTATCGACGATAAAGCCGTTAGCCGCGCTTTGATCGATGCCGTTATTGCCTGGGGACGCGAGCGGGGAATGACTACGCTGGAGGGACCTTTGGGATTTACCGATATGGATGCCGAAGGTATGCTGATCGAAGGCTTCGACCAACTCTCTACGATGGCTACCATTTACAATTATCCTTACTATCCGGAGCATATCGAGGCTTTAGGGATGGAGAAAAGCGCCGACTGGGTGGAGCGCAAACTGTTTGTTCCCGATGAAGTGCCTGAGAAGCATCTGCGCATTGCGAATATTGTCAAAGAGAAATATCATCTGCAGGTACGCAAATTGCATTCCGGCAAGGATGCTTATGCGGACGACACGGCACGACGAATTTTTCAATTGATCAACGAGGCTTATGCGCCCCTCTTCAATTATTCGCAGATGACGGAGCGACAGATTGATCAATATGTTAAGATGTATATCCCGCTGCTCGATTTCCGCATGGTGACGCTTGTAGAGAATGAGGCCAAAGAACTCGTGGCTGTCGGCATTTCTATGCCCTCTATTGCCCGCGCATTGCAAAAGGCGCACGGCAAATTGTTCCCCTTCGGCTGGTATCACCTTTTGCGCGCCTTGAAATGGAAGCACAACGAGATTCTCGACTTGCTGCTCATCGCTGTGCGGCCGGACTATCAGGGGAAAGGCGTCAACGCCTTGCTCTTTACGGATCTTATCCCCATTTATCAAAAGATGGGCTTCAAATATGCGGAGAGCAATCCTGAACTCGAGCTGAACGAGAAGGTGCAAAACCAGTGGCAATACTTTGATCACGAGATTCATAAGCGTCGCCGCTGCTTCAAAATGAACATTGCCGACAAGTAGGCCTTAATAAATATGGCAGAAGAACTCAAGCAAACGATGCATAAGCGGGGGACGTATGACGAAAGCAAGATACGCCACCTCGATGATACGGAACATATCCGCACGCGGCCCGGTATGTATATCGGGCGCTTAGGCGATGGCTCGCACGCAGAAGATGGTATTTACGTCTTGCTCAAAGAATCGATAGACAATAGTATCGACGAGTTTAACGAAGGCTTTGGCAAGCGGATTGAAGTAAGCATCGACAACGACTGCGCTGCCACGATCCGCGACTATGGCCGCGGCATTCCCTTGGGCTCACTGGTTGATGCCGTCTCAAAGTTGAACACCGGAGCGAAATACGATACTTCGGTCTTCACGGCCAGCGTGGGACTTAACGGCGTCGGCCTGAAAGCCGTTAATGCATTGAGCTTGAAGTTTGTCGTGCGCAGTTATCGCGAAGGGCGGATGCACGAGGCAACGTTTGAACGCGGGCGCTTGCAAGAAGATCATTACGAAGACACGCACGAAGAGGACGGCACCTATGTTTACTTGAACCCGACCCCGAACTCTTCCTCCACTTTCACTTTGAAGATGAGACGGTCGACACGATGCTGCGCAACTATACTTACCTCAACACCGGCTTGGCAATCTTCCTCAACGGCCGGCGCATTATCAGCAGGAACGGTTTGGAAGATCTGCTCAATGATAATATGACGGCGCCCGGACTCTATCCGATTATCCATCTGAAAGGAGACAATATAGATATAGCCTTTACGCATACCTCACAATATGGTGAAGAGTATTACTCTTTCGTCAACGGGCAGCATACGACCTTAGGCGGCACGCATCAAAGTGCCTTTAAGGAGCACATTGCGCGGACGATCAAAGAGCATTTTGGCAAGAACTTCGACGTGCAAGATGTTAGAAACGGACTCGTTGCCGCCATCTCCGTGCGCGTCATTGAGCCTATGTTTGAAAGTCAGACGAAGATCAAACTCGGCTCGCTGATGATGGCGCCGACCAAGGATAAAGACGGCCATCCTTTCCCCGCTGAGCGGCGTAAGCGTAAATAAGTTTGTCGGCGACTTCATCAAAGAACAAGTTGACAACTACCTGCATAAGAATCTCGATACGGCAGAAGTGATGCTGCAAAAGATTCAAGACAGCGAGCGCGACCGCAAAGCGATGGCCGGCGTCACGAAGTTGGCCCGCGAAAGAGCAAAAAAGGCCAACCTGCACAACGCTAAGTTGCGCGACTGCCGCATTCACCTTAACGAGGCACCCAAGAAGGGCTACAATAAAGACAACGACCCGCGCTTCGATTCCTCACTCTTCATCACCGAAGGCAACTCAGCCAGCGGATCTATCACGAAGAGTCGCGACGCCAACACGCAAGCCGTCTTTTCGCTTCGCGGAAAGCCGCTCAATTGCTTTGGCAAGACCAAGGAGGTCGTTTACAAGAACGAGGAATTTTTCGCTCTTGCAGTCTGCGCTCAACATAGAAGACGGCTTAGACGGCCTGCGCTACAATAAAGTGATCGTAGCGACCGACGCCGACGTAGACGGGATGCACATCCGCCTGCTAATGATCACCTTCTTCTTGCAATTCTTCCCCGAACTCATTAAAAAAAGGTCACGTCTACATACTGCAAACGCCTTTGTTCCGCGTTAGAAACAAGGTGAAATCGGCAGGGGCGCCGGAAGCAACAGAAGCAAGTCAGCGACGACGCGGCCGGAGCCGCTATCCTCAAGAAGCAGAAAAGCGATAGTCGCTCCGATTACGAGACCATCTATTGTTATACCGAAGAGGAGCGCCTGCGCGCCATCGAGCGTTTAGGCCCTGATCCGGAGATTACTCGTTTCAAAGGCTTGGGTGAGATTTCGCCCGATGAGTTTAAGCATTTTATCGGCCCCGAGATCCGTTTGGAGCAAGTGACGTTGCACAAAAGCGACCAAGTAGGCGCTTTGCTCGAATATTATATGGGTAAAAATACGATGGAGCGTCAAGAGTTTATCATCGACAACCTCGTTGTCGAAGAAGACTTGCCCGATGAGGCCGACGAAACGGTGAGCAGCGAAGAATAAATCTCCATTTCCCCGCTTAGCATTCAGCATGAGCCTCCAAAGCTCTCTCTTTTACAAACCATCAACGTTTATATTTAACACATCAAGGCTATGCCGACCGACAATAACGCAATAGCAACAAGCAGCAAGGCGAACGACGCAAAGAAGATAGCCATCTTCCCTGGTTCTTTCGACCCTTTCACCAAGGGCCACGCAAGCATCGTGGAGCGCGCCCTGCCTATGTTCGATCATATTGTGATAGGCGTAGGCGTCAACGAACGCAAGAAGCCGCTCTACCCACCTGCGGAGCGCGTTGCCTACATTCGCACGCTCTATGCCGAAGAATCGAAAATCAGTGTCGAGAGTTATACCGACCTGACGATCGATTTAGCCCGCCGCGTAGGCGCCCGCTTTATCGTACGCGGCTTGCGCAGCGTAAAAGATTTTGAGTACGAGCGCGATACGGCGGCAATGAATCAGCTTTTGGGTAACATCGAGACCGTTATGCTCTTCTGCGAGGCCCGCTTTGCTTCGCTTTCATCGAGCGTTGTTCGCGAACTGATCGCCTTCGGTAAGGATGTTACCGAGTTTTTACCTGAAAAGAAACAACCACAATGAAACGATTACTGACTTTACTCGCGCTATCGTTCGCTTTAGCGCTGACTGCCACGGCACAACTTAGGCAGGAGTTTCAAGATATAGACGTAAACCAATTGCGCAAACTGCAAATGGTGCACGTGGCCGTCACAGAATTGTACGTAGATACGGTTAATCAAGGCAAACTGACTGAAGCGGGCATACGTGGAATACTGAACAGCCTTGATCCGCACTCAAGTTATTCGGACGCCAAAGAGACGAAGGCAATCAACGAACCTCTGCAGGGCAACTTCGAGGGGATCGGCGTGCAGTTTAATATGCTTGAGGATACGCTGGTCGTGATTCAGACGATCCGCAAAGGGCCCAGCGAAAAGGTCGGCATACTGGCCGGCGACCGCATCGTAAAAGTCAACGAACAAGTTATTGCCGGCGTCAAAATGGAGCGCGATAGCATTATGCGAGTCCTCCGCGGTCCGAAGGGAACAGTTGTAAAACTGGGCATTATCCGCCGTGGCGTACCCGACATGATCTGGTTCAACGTCACGCGAGACAAAATTCCGATGAACACGCTCGATGCGGCTTACATCATTCGTCCGGGTGTGGGCTACATCCACTTGGATCGCTTCGGTGCAACGAGCGGTGCGGAGGTGAAAGACGCCATTGAAAAGCTGAAAGGGCAGGGTATGAAAGACCTTATCTTCGACTTAGAGTCCAACGGCGGCGGCTATTTGGGCGCCGCAGTCGAAGTGGCCAATCAGTTTCTCAATGCCGGCGACCTGATTGTCTATACTGAGGGGCGCGCAACGCCTAAAGAGCAACTTAAAGCTCAGGGCGGCGGACTCTTCCGCAAAGGAAAACTCATCGTTTTGGTTGACGAATTTACGGCCTCGGCCGCAGAAATTGTTTCCGGCGCTGTGCAAGATTACGATCGCGGTACGATCGTCGGCCGACGCACCTTTGGTAAGGGACTCGTGCAACGCCCCATTCCGCTTCTTGATGGTTCTATGATCCGCCTAACCGTGGCCCATTATTATACGCCCTCCGGACGCTGCATTCAGAAACCTTATACGAAGGGCCGCAAGTCGGAATATGAAGAAGACTTTGAGAATCGCTTTAAGCACGGAGAGTTGATTTCGATCGACAGCATCCGCCTCGATTCGACGAAGGTCTATCATACGCTCAACAAGCGCCGTCCTGTCTATGGCGGCGGTGGGATTATGCCTGACGTATTCGTGCCTTTGGACACGACCACCTATACAAAATATTATATGGCCTTGCGCCGCGGCAACTATATCAACGATCAATCGCTGCGCTACATAGACCGCCACCGCGCCGACTTGAAAGCGAAGTATAAGGATATTAAAGCGTTTATCAAAAACTATGAAGTGCCGGCCGAACTTACGGATACGATCGTGGCCGTCGCCGGACGCAAAGGCGTAAAACCCAAGGATGACGCCGAACTTCAGAAGACGCTCAAAGATCTGCGCTTTACGCTCAAATCGCTTATTATTTATGATATTTGGGATCGCAACGAATACTTCCAATTCATCAATTCGCGCAGCGACATCGTCAAGAAAGCGCTCGAGATCTTAGGAACAAGCTGAACTAAGGGCTGCAGGGCGCCGCTGTTCACCTGAAAGTAGACGGCTCGCACTGAAATATGAGTTCTGAAGCAGCATACGCTTCGCCTGACCCTTTGTATTAGTTCTATAATCAATGAAAACATCCAAGCGGCAACGCTCTTTTGAGCCTCTTGCTGCTTGGATGTTTTCTCGTATCTGTGGCTTGCGAAAAGTCGTGTGCCGATAGTGGACCGTAATAGCCGTTCGGGGTGCGCAGCGCACCTAAATAAGCGTTTCTCCTCTCCTTTTTTCAACAGCAAATATTGCACTTTCGGTTGGCCGCAAGTTGACTTTTCGGCGTTTTTTATACGCGCACTGATGGTTTGCTGCCGCCAAACGATGGTTTGCCGGGAACAAACGATAGTTTGGTGGGAGCAAACGATGGTTTGGCGGCAGCAAACGACCATAATGCCGTATGCCGGTTGCGGCGAAGCAACTGTGTGCGTCGAACCGTCAGGCGATCGTTTTCCGCCGGTCTATGAGATGCATCGCAGAATGCGCCTTACGCTTGCCAACGAAAGGGCTTGATCAGACAATCCTTAAGGTCGGCGCGTAGATTTTGCAAGGAATATTTGGAAGAAAAGAAAAAAAACGCTACTTTTGCAGCGTTCTTTTCACGAAGAGCAATGAGTTTGTTCCATGGTGTAATGGTTAGCACTAGAGTTTTTGGTTCTCTCAGTCCCCGTTCGAGTCGGAGTGGAACAACGATGTAAGTCCTGTGTTATTGAAAAACATAGGACTTTTTTGTACATAAGTATCTCGGCCGCGCCGTTAGCTGTTTTTGCTCCGATGGCCGCCGTCCTGATTTAAAGCATAGATGTATGCGGCTAAACGCCGAATGTCGGGCGCAACAGACTTATATTTGCCGGTCGAGAACCGACTACAGGTACTTTCGGGTCGCTTCAAAAGACGCATCACAGGACACATTATATAAAGTTAAGACCCGACAAAAACTTAGCAGCCGCTATTGGCGCAGTCGTAGAACAGAACTTTTCGTCCCAAGAATAAGCCGCGCGCAACTTGCAGGCTGCTCAAGATTTGAAAAAACGTATTGTATTTATTTTTAATTCCGATTGCTTATGCGCATCGCAGGACTCCCTCTAAAAATAACGCCCGACTTCAGGATCGCGACCGACGTTTGGCAGTTTCAATTTGAGCGCCGCGAACTGCCGCAAGCGCGCTTGCGGCGTGCAGATAAGCAGGTCACCGTCTTTTTACCTAACGACGAAGGCTACACTTCGCTCGAAGGGCAAATGTGGCTGCGAAAAGTAGTCGTCGAAACCTTACGTAGGCAGGCGCACGCCTACCTTGCGCCGCGCTTGGCCTACCTCGCGCAGACTTATGGCTTTACGTATCATCGCCTAACCATTAAGAATCTTGGGGGACGCTGGGGGGAGTTGCTCATCGCTGGGCAATATTAACCTCTCGCTTTGGCTTATGCTCGCGCCATCACATTTGATTGATTATGTCATCAAACACGAATTGGCCCATTTGCGAGAAATGAACCACGGGCCGCGCTTTTGGCAGGAAGTAGACCGACTCACTGATGGCCGCGGCCATCAGTTGGAATTGGAAATGAAAGCTTTCGCGCGTTCGTTAGGTGCGCCGAGTGAAAACGCCACGCTTCCCCTTGCCGACTATTAAACCGGCCTATTCCCGAAATGCGTTGTTAGAAAGTGCGTGTTAAGTGTTGTCGGCCACGTCTTCAGCCTCTTGCGTCTGCTCGATGGTGCGCTGAATCTCCATCTGCATCGTTGGCGTAACGCTGCGCCCCTTGCTGATCTTCTGCTGCATATCTTTGATGCGAAATGCCAGATATTCTTCTAATTCGGGCGAATCGAAGACGTCGATATCATCATATAGTCCTAACACAAAGCGTCCAACGCCTTTCAAGCTACAGACCTCAGTCTCCAGAAAGTAGCGCCCATCATCTAATACCACCATCAAGTCTTTCGCTTTTGGTGCCGACTGCACTAATAAGTCGGCCGCCAAGGGACCGAGAATCAACTTGACGCGCCACAGACGCTCTCCTGAAAAGTGGAAGAGGTCGGTATAGAAAGCGGTATGCCGATCTTTGTGAGACCATTGCAAGTCGAGTAGCTCCACACTGCGTGCGCGGCTGATCTTAAACGTCTTGTTCGTGCCCGTAGCCAGTTCGTAGCATCTCACTTCGTTGTTGCCATTCAAGAAAAGAAAGGGCTCGACGATGCGGTCGTTCGTCTGCTTACTATTAGGCGAATAATAATCATGTAAAATGCAGACGCGCTCGGTCTGTACGCCCTCATAAAGGACGCTCAAATTCTTAGCTAATAATTCGTCGGTCTCAACGCGTGCGATGAAATTCACATCGTAGTAGCGCGCCAACTTCTCTCGCAGATGCCGAATACGCGGCGAATCGTCGTAGATCGTATTGAGGATTTGGTTCATCGTGACTGCTTCGTCGTCGGTGAAGTGTACGAATTGCGTCACTTGAGCAAAAAAGGGCGAATGATGGTCGATGAAATAGCGCGTGCCTGATTTTTTCAATATAAATCCGGCTTTGCGCAATTCTTCTATGTATCTGTAAGTCGAACGGCGGCTCATATGCAGCTGCCGACTGATTTCGTCGACCGAGAGTGGGGCATTGGTGGTTAAGAGTACAATTAAGCGCAACTGTTTCTTAAACTTCTCGGCATCTGAAAGGGTTTCTGTCATTGTTTACTCGATCTCTTTGGGGGACAATAAAGACGTAGGCAAAGTTACACCATTCCACGCGCTTTTACATTTTGATCCTCTTTTTCTTTGTTAAAAGCGTGATGAATTTAAACGATTTTTCTTTCGTTTGGAGCAAGACCTGCTTTCCGTTTTTCCTCTTATCGCTCAACAAAAATGCGTCTGCCGGCGCCGAGTATTTGTTAAAGTTTTCCGACCTTCAGTATAGCCGAGAAGCCCTGCTTTTATCGTGGAAATGAGACCAAAACAAGACCCTTCCGGAAAGGTTAAAAGGGAAAAAAGGACAAAAAAAGGTTTGGCTAAACACAATAAAAGCCTTACCTTTGCGCCCATAAACATCACGCAGACCCGGCTCTCGTAGCCTGCTACAGCCTTCTCGCTGTAGGAAAACCTATAGTCTGTAAGCGCTCCAATTGCTTTAGGAGTGCTCATTTGAAAGAACAGCAGTCGACATCCTTTTTTGATATCCTCGTTCTTCTCTCTGTAGGCAGCGTCTCGTGAGAAATAATAAAGCATGTATATAAAAAAAGTAACAAAATTCACAATCGGCCTGCTCTTAGCCTTGACTGCTTTTACGCAAATCAACGCACAGAAGAGAGGCATTGCAAGTTATTACAGTAACAACGCGCACGGTCATCGTACAAGCGATGGATCGCGCTATCACAAAGACAGTTTGACGTGTGCACATCGCACGCTCCCTTTCGGAACGTTGCTTAAAGTGCGCAACTAAACAACAATCGCGAGGTGGTTGTCCGTGTGACGGACCGTGGACCTTTCCGCCGTGGCGGTATCGTCGACCTTTCGATGGCAGCAGCCAAAGAAATTGGTATGGTGGCCTCAGGTTTGGCACAGGTAGAGGTTACGAATGTAGGCTTTTCCGCCGGTCCTAACGGTGATACCAATGGCAAGCTTACGCTGCCTGAACTTCAGTTGATTGACCCTGCATCCGGCGAATACTATTCCGTCTCTGAGTGGGCTGAAATCAGCCGTCAGAATCGTGAGCAGTTGCGAAAGAAAGAGGAAGATCGCCGCCGCGAAGCGCAGTTGGCTAAAGCGAAGCAGAACAAGCCCCGCTGGCGTATTCTTAACGACCGCTTAACGGCTAAGGTAAGCAAGAAATAAGAGTAATCTCTTCTTTATTTATAGAACACACCCGTTGAAATCTTCACGTTTCAACGGGTGTGTTGCTTTGTTTTGGGTAGTGTGAATTCTCGCAATCGATTTGCCGGAAGATACGCGGCGTGTACGCTAAGCGCAAAGGCCGACAGAAACCATAGAATCTATTATGCTTGCGTACAAGAGTCACTTCGGGCATCTTGGACGCATTATATATGTCTACGTGGCGAACCGGTCAATTCTAAGGGAAGACCGTTTGCAGCAACTATTTGATGAGAGTATAACAAATCCCGAAAGGCACAGAAAAGATAAGCGGGGCGAACGGATGCTGCGGCGTTTGATAGCCGAAAAGACTTATGCATCCGTTCGCCCCGCAAAGGGGGAGGGGCGGTTAGAAGTTGATAACGCCGCCCGGTTCAGTGGTGGCCGACTCCGGCACGATGGCAACATTGCCCAGCGCCTTTGTCTTGATCTCGTTTAAGACCTCTTTGCTGCGCTTAAACGTCGGCGTGATCTCTACCATGGAGATAATTTCTTCATTGTCTAAATCGTCGGCACTAAAACAGAAAATTTTGGGACGCCGGCGCAGGCCGCCTTTCTTCTCATCAGAGCCATAGAAGGCGTTGCGGCGCTCTTCGTTTTCTTCTTGCTTGTCGGCCTCGCGCTGGCGGCGAATTTCTTCTTCCGCATCCAGTTTTTGCTTGACCTCTGTCACGTCTTTTACGCCAAATCCTGTGGCAAGAATCGTGATTTTTACGCGCTTATCGAGCGAAGGATCGGTGGAGAGTCCCCACTTTGTCTCTACGTCACTGCCGAATTTAGACATAAATTCGTGTACCTCGTTCATCTCTTCCATCATCAGCGTGTCGCCTTCTTTCTGCACAGAAAGAGATGGCTAACAATACCTTTTTGCTGCGGAAAATGTCGGTGTTGTTCAGCAGCGGGCTGTTGAGCGCATCGTTGATGGCTTTCGTAACGCGGCCTTCGCCTTCTCCGAAGCCGGTAGACATAATGGCTACACCACCATTGCGCAAGACAGTGCAAACATCGCGGAAGTCGAGGTTGATAATGCCGTGCATCGTGATAATTTCAGCAATGCTACGTGCCGCCACACTCAGCGTATTGTCAGCCTTTTCAAAGGCACTCAGGACATTGAGGTCAGGATAGATCTCGCGGAGGCGCTCGTTGTTGATCACGAGGAGCGCATCGACGTGGCGCGACATCTCATCTACGCCGTCGAGGGCTTGATCTATTTTTCTATTGCCCTCAAACTTGAACGGGATCGTTACGATACCGACGGTGAGGATTCCCATATTCTTCGCTTCACGAGCGATGACGGGCGCTGCACCTGTACCCGTTCCGCCACCCATACCGGCGGTAATGAAAGCCATCTTGGTGCCGTCTTGCAGCATACCGCGAATGTCTTCCACGCTCTCTTCGGCTGCTTCGCGCGCTCTTTCGGGGCGATTGCCAGCACCGAGGCCTTCTTTCCCTAATTGAAGACGATGAGGAACTGGCGAGTCGCAAAGCGCTTTGCTATCTGTATTACAAAGTACGAAATTGACGTCGTGAATACCTTCACGATACATATGATTGACCGCATTGCCGCCGCCACCGCCCACGCCGATGACTTTAATGATGGAGGGTGTCGTCTGCGGAGTGCCCATACCGACGTCGATGAGTAGGCCGTTGTTCGTATTGTTGTCTTCGTTCATTGTCTTTGTTTTGTTAGCAGGGCTTTTGCCTTGTAGTTGAACCTTGTTTTTCTATAGCTTATTCTTCTTCGCGATCGTCGTTGACCAAACTACCGATCATATTCTTTATTTTACCAAAGAATCGGCTGCGTTTTTCGCGCGCTTCACGCTTCTTGCGCTTACGCTCTTCTTGTTTACGCTGCCGTTCAGCTTCTTCTGCCTCTTGCTGCTTACGCTCTTCTTCGAGACGAAGTTTTTCCTCTTCCAGTCTTTGTTTTTCAGCAGCATCAGCTGCAGTGCGCGTCTCCTGTTCGCGGCGGCGTTTCTCTTCCTCTTCTCTATTAAAGATTGTTGGTGCTTCCGCTCCAAGTTCCCCGCCGCAGCAGTTTATTTCACCCTTGTCTATGAGCGCAATAGTCGCATTGTAGTCACCTTCCTTGTTGAAGCTTTGCAAATGCTGAGCTAAGCGGAGTTGCGTACTGACACGCTTAATGAAACTAATCTTTTCGATGTTCGTCACCTTCCAGAAGGCTTCCTCCATACCTTTTAGGCGAGAAGCGCCCCCCGTAATGATGAGGCCACCGATGAGTTGCGACTTATCGAGTTTTGAACATTTGATTTGCTCGTTGACGTTTTCAATGATTTCCTCCAATCGAGCTTGCACGAGTCCACTAAAGTCGTCGTATTTAACGCTACGGCCGTCTTCCAAACTAATCGGTGCGTGGTTCTCATCGTCAGCTTCGTAGTAAGCTTTACCATATTCGCGTTTTAACTGCTCTGCTTCGCGGTGCTCAATTTGGAGAGAGGCAATGTCACGCGTGATGTTTTCGCCACCGAGCGGAATAACGGCGAGATGGCGCAATAGATTATTCTTAAATACGGCCACAGAAGTCGTTTCAGCACCCATATCGACAAATACGCAACCTGAGCGCTTTTCCGGGCCTGTCAGCATCTGATCTGCCAATGCCAAAAAGGTGATCGGGAGGTCAATAACCTGCAGGCCGGCTTCTCTAAAGCAGGTGTAGATATCTTCGCGTACGCGGCGATTGGTCACGATGTTGAGGAAATGTCCCTCTATCCCTTCAGCCTGAATGCCTACCGGATCGAGTTGCGTTTGTGCGCCGAGTTTGTATTCTTGCTGTACGGCTTCGAGGATCTCGCGCTCGCCGGGTTGCGACTGTAAGTTGTTGTCGCGAATCCCATCTACGACCTCGTTGGTGATTAGCATTTTGTCGGGGAAATGGCGCACAACAGTGTTTTCTACCGTGTGCATTCCCATACCGCCAACCCCAACGTAGCAGCCGCTGATGGTTTTCTTCAGCGTCTTTTCTAATTTTTCTTTGATGAGCGTTGCACAAGACGTCATCTTATTGAGATTATTGATGCGTCCTTTGCGAATAAAGCTGGCCGAAGGCTCTTGTATGCTGGCTAAAATCTGAATGGCGCCGTCGGGTTGCTTGCGCCCGACGAGCCCGGTCACTTTGGAAGAGCCCAACTCTATCGCTACGATGAAATTGTCTTCTGTTGCCATATTGTTTATCTTTTATTGTGCGTGTGAATGTCAGTCGTTCTTGTGCCTCGAAGCGCTTGTTTCTTATTTGCTGTTCGCTTCGTGCAGACAATCTGATTCGTATTCTCAAGATTGATCCGACTATATTTATTCCAACCGACCTTAGGCATTACCTTCTCGTAGAAAGCCCGAAGGTTATTGAATTTTTGTGCTATGTTGTCAGGCGAGCCAAAGAGGATAACTTGATCGCCGAGGCGTGGGATGAGCGTCAGTTTATGGTCTTCACTCACGTTGATTTGTTCTATTTGTTTATCCCAAAGCTCGTTGTCGCGCAAGAATATGCCGAGCGGAATCAAATGCTTTCTTATGAAGGCAGGATCTGCAAAACCCGTGACGACAACTAAGTCGGCCGCGTAGCCCATAGGTTTCATCATAAAACCGTGTTCATCGACGTAGCAGTTCATTCCATTGTTGCTTATGACCCGCATTAGCGGCAGGCGTTGTGCGATGAGAATATTGAGGCGCCCGTCAGGCGTTTGTAGCAGGTGGCCTCTTTGATGAAAGGATTCTTTATCAAGAGCGTCTCAATTTTCCTGCTGTTGATAGCGTTCATCTCTTGTCCGATGGGATAATATCGAGCTTTGCGCAAGATATGTTCGACATCGGTTGAGGTCATAAAGGCTGCACGCGCACTGTCTGTGACGGCGATGTTCATTCCGACGCACTTCGTCCCGTAGCTCTCGCCCGTAAAGTGGGTGAAAGCAAAGACGAGGTAAACGATCAGCCCTATTAGTAGGAGCAACTTAAACAGCGTTTTCACCAGAGCAGTGGTTTTGTTCTCCTTTGCGCGGCGCACCGCACAGTGGATTGTGTCAGTCTTCTTATATAATATTGTATTTCTCTTTCAGCATTTGTGCTATCTGAGGCACCATTGCATCCACATCGCCTGCACTAAGACCATTACGACGTCTGTTTCCTCCTGCTTGAGCAAAGGTAGAAGCGCCGACTTATCACATAAGTGCTTCTTCATATCCGCCCGGAGATGATCATAGATGAGTTTCGAACTGACGCCTTCAATAGGGAGTTCGCGCGCCGGATAGATGTCGAGCAAGATTACTTCGTCCAGCAACGACAGACTTTCGGCAAACTCACGATAGAAGTCGCGCGTTCGCGTATATAAGTGGGGTTGGAATATGCCTGTGATGCGGCGGCCGTCAAAGACTTCGCGCACAGAGAGGATGCTTTGGCGCACCTCTGCGGGGTGGTGCGCATAATCGCTGAGCAGCACAACCTTGTCCGATTTCATCTTAAAGTCGAAGCGTCGATCTACGCCTTGAAAAGTCTTCATCCCTTCACGTATCTCGTCAGGCGTGGCGCCGGCAATTTGCGCTAAGGCAATGGCTGCAATGCCATTCTCTATATTGATGCTGACAGGCACACCAAGCTCTATCTCACTGATGTTGCCAAGCGGTGAGATTAAGTCGAAGCAAACCCTGCCTCCACCGATGCGAATGTTTTCGGCGTGGAAGTCGCCCGCATCTCTACCATAATCAAAGCGGCGCGTGCCGGCCGGAAGAGCCTCTTTAAACTTCAAATCTTTGTGCACGATCAGAGCTCCGTCGGGGCGGATAAGGCTGGTGTAGTGTGTGAAACTTTCAAGATAAGCCTCTTCCGTGCCGTAGATGTCCAAATGGTCGGGGTCTGTAGCCGTAATGACCGAAGCATAGGGCTGCAAATGGTGGAAAGAACGATCAAACTCGTCTGCCTCTATAACGACGAAGTCGCTGTCATTGTCGAGCAAGTAATTCGTCGCATAATTCTTTGCGATGCCGCCTAAAAAGGCGTTGCAGCCTACGTGGCTTTCGTGGAGCAGATGCGCCGCCATAGCCGTTGTTGTCGTCTTGCCGTGCGTACCGGCCACGCAGAGACCTTTCATTTGGCGCGTTAAATAACCTAAGACTTCTGCGCGCTTCTTTACTTCAAAGCCCGCTTGACGGAACCAAGTCAGTTCGCGATGATCTTTCGGGACGGCCGGCGTATAGACCACAAGCGTCGTCTGCGGATCGCGGCACGCTTGCGGAATAGCGTCTACATCGTCGGTATAATGAATGTCAGCACCTTCGCGTATAAGTTCTTTGTCAGGGGCGTTTCCGTGCGGTCGTAGCCGCCGACAAAGAACGATTGCGAGAGGAAATAGCGCTCCAAGGCGCTCATTCCTATGCCGCCTGCACCTATGAAATAGACTGATTTAATCGTCTGCATCTTAATGTCCTATATCGGTCCTGTACGGCCTGCCTGCGTGAGGCCGGCGCGTATGCATTATTGTCGTGTGTGTTGTTCTGCTAAGCGTATGACCTCATCGGCAATGTCTGACGCCGCATTGGGGCGTGCCAGTTGGCGGATGTTGTCGCTGAGTTGCGCTAAGCGTTGCCCCTCTTTGACCGTATTGATGGCCAGCGGCAGGAGCGTTCGGCTCACTTCTTCGTCTTTAACGTAGAGTGCAGCATCTTTCTGCACGAGAGCCAAGGCGTTTTTCGTTTGATGATCTTCGGCCACATTGGGCGAGGGCACGAGGATAACCGGCTTGCCCAGCAGGCAAAATTCGGAGATGCTGCCGGCACCGGCGCGCGAGATGATCAGATCGGCGGCCGCATAAGCGTGGGCCATATCCGAGATAAAGTCCGTTACCTTCAGGTTGTCGGGACGTTTACGGCGCGATAGTTCGGCTTGGATGGCCGCACTATAATAATTGCCCGTCTGCCAGATGAATTGCACCTCTTGCTGTTGGCGGATGAGCGGCAGGTTGCCCAGAATCGTATCGTTCAAACTGCGTGCGCCGAGCGAGCCGCCTACAATCAGCACCGTTCGCTTTCCGGGAGCCAAACCAAACTGCTTGATGGCTTCCTCTTTCGTGCAATCAACGTAGAGCAATTGTTTGCGCACAGGATTACCTGTGAAGATGATTTTGTCAGCCGGAAAGAAGCGCTCCATACCGTCGTAGGCTACGCAGATGCTTGAGGCCTTTTTAGCCAGCAACTTATTCGTAACCCCGGCGTAAGAGTTCTGCTCTTGCAGCAAGGTCGGTATGTGCATTTTCTCACATTCGCGGAGCGTAGGCCCACTGGCATAGCCTCCGACGCCGACACCTACCATCGGGCGAAACTCACGGATGATTTGCTTGGCCAGTTTGCTGCTTTTCCAAATCTTTAGCAGTACGCCGGCGTTGCGCCAAAGGCGTTTGCGGTCAAACCCTGCAATAGGCAGGCCCTTAATCTCATAGCCTGCAGCCGGGACGCGTTGCATTTCCATACGCCCCTCTGCTCCTACGAAGAGAATCTCGGCATCGGGCCGCTTCTCGCGCAGTGCATTGGCAATCGATATAGCCGGGAAAATATGTCCTCCCGTACCGCCGCCGCTGATAATCACCCTAAGTCTTTCGCTCATCTTTTTATATGTGCATACAATCAAGGCAAAAGTAATAAATAATTTTCTTAGAGACTAACAATAGGTTGTAAAATGTAAAAAGAGACATTTAGCTTTTGCTTTTGTTGTCGAAGTAGGGGTAATAAAAGCATTCGATATAATAAAAGTCGAAAGATGTGAAAAGGCGTCGTTCTTATTGGAGTGCGCTACTTCAATGTCCTTTAGCGCGCTACGACTACTCATAATAAATCGTGGCGAAAGGCAAGTATGTGGGGCGATAAAACGTAGGGTAGTATTCAACTGTTGCACACTAAGTTTGAACAATCTGCACATTGTGGGCAACGCTGACTCATTTTCAGAAATACGATCAATTCAATGTTTCAGTAAGATTTCATATAAGAAAATATGGAATCTTTCTTCCTTTTTAAACTAGAATCACGTCTCATTTTATTTGGTTCTTATATCTTCATTGTTAATTATCTCCCCCACACTTTGAATCTTAAAATCCTTTCCGAAGCGCCACGTCAGCGAGATCCCCAAAAAAGAGGAAGGGGAGTAAACTTTCGAAATCTGAGTAAGACCTTTCAACTTATACCTTACGCGTTGTTTTCTAAACAATCCGAACATATCATTATAAGAAAGCGAAAGATCTAAACGATCATTGCACAGCGATTTAGTTACAGTAAGATCCAAACGAATCTTGTTATGCACTGTCGAGTTCAAAGTTCTCTCATTATTACGGTGCATTAACATCAATTCAAGGAACCATTGTTTTGGTGCCATATAAGATAAGTTCATCGTACTGTTAAGCCCCAGCCCTCATTGCCCTCACTTAAAGCTGTTGCGGCAAAGGCTGGCGCAATTTTATACGCAGTATGGTCGGCAGTAATATTTAAGTTAAGGTTCAATGCATGCTTAAACAGAGGTTTACTATAACCAATGTTCAAGTTTAGTATCCTTCCTTTACCCGCATTTTCATAAGTAGATGTACTATAATCTGTCATATACACACCGCCTATCATATCTCCGATACGTTCATACACGACATTAGAAGTCAAAAAACCACTACCGATTTGCCGGGAGTAGTTCAGCGTATAACGATCAGCGTATTGCGGGCGCAAATGCACGTTTCCCTGACTCTTTTCGTATTCATTGATATAAAAGACTTCCGGATTCAAAAAATCTACACTTGGTCTTTCGATATGTCGGTTATACACAAAGGAAAACGAACCTATTTTCCCGTTATAATTTACTGAAATTGTAGGTAGTACAGCCAAACGTCTCGTACTGCCGGTTCGTTGGAAATTAAAGCCATACCATTCTCCGCGCAAGAGTAAAAAAACATCAAACCACTTATTCAGAGAAAATTGATCTTTCATATATAATTGTTGTACATCACTGCGGTAAGGTAAGCGGCTGGCGGTCAACAACGTATTTCGATAAATGCTTTTTATCCCAACGGCAATATTATGATAATCCCTCAAAAACGAATGCTATCGGCTTCCAGTAAGATTTCCCCTGTCCATTCATTCATTTTACCTTTATATAAGGTGTAAGGATGTGCCGTTTCATTATTTGTCGCATAATTAAAATAGCGTGCCTTGAAGAATAAACGTTTGTTGGCGTTGATATCGTGTGCGATTACAGCGTTGACGAAATGGCTGAAATATGACTCTTTATTGTATTGCGCTGTTTGGTTCACGCCTTTTGAACGCCAAACGACATCTGCCGGAGCCTTATATCCAAAAATAGAATAATTCAAAGCTGTTTCCCATTTTGGAGAGAGGCGGATATTTGTTTTTAAAGCCCCACTATATTGCTGTAAGCGATTTTTATATTCCGAGAAGAGGAATTCTTCTTCATCTCTATATAGTATATTTTTTCCTTTTTGTCGATCCTGTGTGTATGAGGACCAGAAGATTAGGTCAATCTTTCCGGAACGATAAGTAGCAGAAGGTGATAAGTTGAACCCTGCTCTGGATAGCTGTGTGCCTGCTGCTATTTCTCCTTTCAAAAGATTGGCTCTGTTTCTTTTAAGGATTACATTGATTTCTCCGGAACTTGCTTCATCATTCAGGCCGATACGTCTCACTTCAACTTTTGCAATATCTCCTGCCATTATTTTCCCTAATTCCGTTTCGGTCGTCTCGATGCCATCTATCAAGAGCTTGGCAGCTTTACCGTTGCCAGCCAATTGATAGCCTTTGTCTGTATATATTATCCCCGGCACTCGCTTTAGGGCCAAATTTGCTTTGGCTGATTGCAACAAACCACCAAGATCTATATTGAATACTTGCTTTTCTGCATTAGTCTTAACTATCTTTTTATAACCCACGACGCTTACTTCCCGCAGATCAGCAGGAGATAAGGATAGTTCAATATCTTTCTCCGCCCTTATGGTCAATAAAGTGTCGATCGGAGCGTAAAAAGGGCTCTCGGTTAGCAATCTGATACGCAAAGAATCATTATAAATGGGCAACTTAAATTGACATACGCCGGTGTTATCCGTTTTTCCTTTCAGGCTTGTTTTATCTATCTGAATACTGACAGTGATTTTCCCCACGGAATATCCTTCGGGAGCAATCATTCTCACCTTAAATTCTCCAGCTGGTTGCGAGAAAGCAAATAAAGAGAAGAGAAAAGAAACGAATAAAAAAGCCATTCTCAAGGCTGCATTCCTACAGTATAGAGAAGGTTTACGATCAGGTTTATAAAATGTCATTCTTTTCATTTTTCAATCAGATATGTTCCATTCATAGTTACGCCACAATGGCCATAATTTCCATAACAGCCACCACGCGTTGTATCTGGATGAGTCGTAGAACCAATAATAACAGTATTATCGGTTTTACTCTCATTCACAGAATACGCAGTTGTCAATGCGATTGCCCCAATAACCACAAATAGTTTAAATCCTCTTTCCATAAGATATTTAATAAGTTGCTAATTGATTTCTTTTTCAAGGATTCTTAGCTCTTTTCTTGGAATAATCCTTCGAGGAATAATATTGCCCGAATATACAGACTATAATATGTACAAGCAAGTGTTTTTGAATTTTTCTTTCATTATCACTCAAGAATCAGGCTCGAATATTTTAGAAGATCTGTTTTGTTTGCAATTTTCAATAGCCTTAGTATAATTCCAAGCTTGAGGACAAAAATTCCTAGCCTTGGAACAAAAGTCCGATGCGCTTGGGAAAAAAGTCCCAAGCCTTGGGAGCAAATTGGGACAGGTATGGATGAAAAAAGAAAGCATCTTTTGCCCATTTTGTTTACTGCTCATGCAGACTTAGATGCTTTTTCTTTTATTTCTGCCTTCGTTAAGGATGACGATATAAGTGCTTGGGAATGAGTTTTCGTAGCAAAATAACCCGACGAAGAAGGATCATAATATGCGACTCGTGGCGGGATAAGTGGGCTACAAGTCGGCTATGACGGCTTCTAACTCTTCGATCGAACCGACTACTTTTAAGTAGGCTTCCGGTCGTTTATCGATCAGTTTGCGCCGGTGAAGATCTTCTAAGAGTGCGAGCAGATGATCCCAACAACCCTCTACGTTGTAGAGAATGACGGGGCGATGCTCAAACTGCAAGGTTGCGGCCGCCAGCACGGTGAATACCTCGTCGAGCGTACCAAGTCCGCCGGGCAGCGCGATGAAGACATCGCTCTCTTGAATCATCGTGGCTTTGCGATCGGCAAGGTCGGCTGTGGGAAAGGTGACGTGCAGTAAGGGACTGACGCAGCCCATATCAAACAAGCGCTGCGGCACTACGCCAAAAATGCGACCGCCGGAGCGGTTTACGGCTTCGGCCAAATGACCCATCAAACCTGACGTGTTGCCGCCATAGACGAGTGTGCGACCCGTTGAGCCAATCCAAGTGCCTAAAGCATCGGCAGCCTTTAGGCAGGCTGCCGACAGATGAGGTTTGGAGGAAAGAAATACGCCGATTTTTCCAACATAGTTTGACGAATCTTAGCGAGCTGCGATGCACTCAATTTCTACCAAAGCGTTCTTAGGCAGGGTCTTAACGGCATAAGCGCAGCGAGCGGGGAAGGGAGCTTCAAAGAACGTGGAATACACTTCGTTCATCGCGCCAAAGTCGCCCATATCTGCCAAAAAGACCGTAGTCTTTACGACATCGTTCATCGTGAGTCCGGCCTCGGCTAAGATGGCTTTCATATTCTCTAACGACTGGCGCGTTTGTGCTTGTACGCCGCCTTCGGCAAATTCGCCTTTTTCGGGGACGATAGGAAGTTGTCCGGACACAAAAATAAGTCCGTTGGCCTCAATAGCCTGACTGTAAGGACCGATAGCTGCGGGTGCAGCTGCTGTTGCAATAGCTTTCTTCATAGTGATATGATTTTATGGGTGCACGGCTTGGGTGAAAGTGCGTGGCGCCCGGAGTTTGTTATGGATGATACCTTATATATAATGAGTGGCGAACAAGGGAGCATATTCGCTTGCCCATTGTTCGCCATTCACTCGTTATTTCAGATAATCTTCAAAGTAGCGCGTGATGCGTTCGTGCAGGTGTACCATATCTTTTCCCATCATATTGTGGCCTTGGCCCGGATAGGTAAAGAAGTCGGGCTGCGTACCGGCGTCTTCGCAAGCGCGCAAGAAAGCCAAACTGTGCTGTGGCACGCAGACGGGATCGTTATAGCCAATGATGATTTGGAGACGTCCTTTCAGATCTTTGGCCTTATTGAGCAGTGAACTTTGCGCGTAACCCTCAGGGTTTTCCTGCGGTGTGCCCATATAGCGCTCGCCATACATTACCTCGTAATACTTCCAGTCGATAACCGGACCGCCGGCTACGCCAACTTTGAAGACGTCGGGATAATTGGTGATCAGACTCGTCGTCATAAATCCGCCATAGCTCCAGCCGTGCACACCGATGCGATTAGCATCTACATAGGGGAGCGATTTGAGATAATCGACACCGCGCATCTGGTCTTTCATTTCCTCTTGTCCGAGTCGATGATAAGTGGCCGTCTCAAAGGCGAATCCGCGCTCGCTTGAGCCGCGGTTGTCGAGCACGAAGATGACATAGCCTTTCTGTGCCATATAAATCTCCCACGAACGTGCAGCATAATTCCAAGAAGCGTCGACATTGCGCACGCCCGGCCCGCCATAGACGTAAACGACTGTCGGATACTTTTTGTTAGATCGAAGTTGACCGGCTTAACCAAGCGATAGAACAATTTTGTATGCCCATCAGCAGCCGTCAGAGAACCGGAAGAGATTTCCGGCACATTGTAAGCCTGCCAAGGTGAAGCATCGGTTTGCAGCAGCGTAGCGCTGGCCGTCGCCGTGTTGCGTACAGCTATTTTACGGAATACGTCGGGCTCGCTCCAGCGATCAAAGAGCATTGTTCCGTCAGGCGACAGCATTGCGCGGTGCGTGCCTTTACCGTTGTCGAGCAATGTGCGCTTGCCGTTGTCGATATTTACGGCATAGTAATTATGGTGTAGCGGATGCGCTTCGTTAGATTGAATGATGACGCTCTTTGTCTTTGTGTTGAATCCTACTAAATCGAGTACGACAAACTCGCCCTTCGTGATTTGCTTGAGTTGGTTGCCCTTTGTGTCGAAGAGGTAAAGGTGATTGTAGCCGTCTTTTTCGCTTTGGTAAATAAACTTGCTGCTGTCCCAAGGCAAGAAAGTCAGCGGATGCATAGGATGCACATACTTTTCGTGCGTTTCCGTGTAGAGTACGCCCTTTCGTTGGCCCGTTGCTACGTCGTAAGCTACGAGTTCTGTTTTCTTCTGCGAGCGGGGGCATCTCAATCATATAGATGGTCTTCTCATCGGGCGCCCAGGAGATGTTTGTAAAGTAACGGTCAGTCGGGTCGCCGACTTGCAGCCAAACCGTCTGCTCCGTCTTGGGATTGTAAATACCCACGGTCACTTTATGACTGGTCATACCGGCCATTGGATACTTGATGGCATCAAGCTTGGCTTCGCGCGTGAAAATATCGACGAGCGGATAGTCTTCGACCATACTTTGATCCATACGATAATAAGCCAAGAGTTGGCCTGACGGACTGAAATAAGCGCCCTTTTTAATGCCAAACTCATCGCGGTGAACGGCTTGCCCGTAAACGATATCTTTTGAACCATCAGTTGTGATGCGATGCGCTTTGCCGTCGGCCGTGCGCAGATACAGATCAAAGTCTTTTGCATAAACTTCGCTGCGAGAGGGGATGTTAAACTCTTCGTTCACTCTCACGCTGTCGCGTTCTGCCTGCCAAACGATGGCTTTCTTCTTCCAATCGTAGAGCAGATTGCTTCGATTGGTATGGATCAAAGCTAAAGTCTTGTTCGGATAGGGAAATGAAGCTTGCATCAAGTTGAGGCCGCGGCCTTTTGTCTCGTCTGTAATGAGCGCTTTCACATCAGCCGCCGTGAATAAGGTTTGCGCCTTTACGCGCTTTCCTTTTTCATCTGTACAGGTTTTGACTGCCTCTACTTCTAATTGCATAAGCTTAGAGCCCCAAAACGCAGTGTAGAGATTCTTGGGCTGAAGATTCCAATAATTGGATCCGCCCCACATCAAGTCGTCCAGCGTAAAGCTTTTCTTTGTCTGTCCCATAAGGGTTCCTGTCAAGAGCAGCAGACCTATTAGTAAGGAACTGCGCAAATTCATCTGTTTCATAAATGTGTTTTTCGTAAAGTTTCGCAGCTCAACCTTTCGGTCGAGCTACGTAGACAAACGTCGTCGTTATGATTTGTTGCCGCGGCGGTTTTCGCGCCGGCCGGGCCGATTGTTGTCTGTGCGGCGGGTATTGTTGCGCGGGCGATCACTGTCGAAACGCTTGCTGCCTGCCCATTTGTCGCTGCGCCCTGTTTCTCTTCGCGGGCCAAAAGTACGGCGTTCGCCGCCGAAGCCCTCATTGCCTTCTCTTTCTCTGCGTTGGTAAGGGCGTTCCAAGCTTTCCGGCCGCGGGCCAAAGTGGCGCACCTCGTGCGTCTCTCGAGCCTCATCGTCGCCTTTATTGGCAAAATCAAAGTTTGGTTTGTGCGGACGTCGCTCCGGTCGCCGCGTTGTGTGGCGTTCGCCTTTTGCTTCATACTCTTCGCGCGACTTTCTTTCCCGCTTATTATAGATTCGGTCAAATTCTCGGTGCTTATTGCGGAGCAGCGCATATTCCGGACTCCAATCCTCATCCTCTTCTTCTGAAATGCGCGCTTTGAAATCCTCGCGATGCTGTTTCGGACGGCGCTTCTCCGTCATATAGTTGCGCTCCTCTTCCGTCTTTACCTTTCCGCCGCCGGCGCGGAAGTCATCAAGGCGCCCTTCAAAGAGTTGATACTTTCTAAATTCGCAATCGATAGGGCCGTTGTTAACCTGTATCTTTACGCTCGGTCGCAGACCGATCGTATCGAAGAGTTCCTCTTTCGAACTAATAATCCAAGCATCTCCGCCGCCAAATTCGTGTTTCAACCGCTCACCGATGGCGCGATATAAGCCCAGCAAGTCGGGCGGTGTGAGTCGTTGGCCGTAAGGCGGGTTGGTGATGATGATGGCACGCTCTGCCGGCTTCTCAAATTGGCGGAAGTCCTTTTGCTCAAACGTAATGAGGTCTGCCACGCCGGCTGCTTTTGCATTTTCCAATGCGCCGTCGAGCGTAGGGCGGTTGATGTCGTAGCCGTAAAAGCGATGAGCGAACTCACGCTCTTGGCTGTCATCGTTATAAATCTTATCGAGCAACTCGCGATCAAAGTCTTTCCACTTTTCAAAGCCAAACGATTTGCGAAAAATGCCCGGATAGATATTGCGCGCCATCAATGCGGCTTCAATCAATATTGTGCCTGATCCGCAGAAGGGGTCGATAAAGTCTGTGTCGAAGTTCCATCCTGACAACTTTATCAAGCCTGCTGCCAAAACTTCATTGATCGGCGCCTCACACGATGCTGTGCGATAGCCGCGCAGGTGCAAACTTTCGCCTGAGGCGTCAAGCGATAAGGTGCAATCGTTGTCGGCAATGTGAATATTGAGCTTGAGATCGGGGTTGGCAATGCTGATATTGGGGCGCTTGCCCTCTTTTTCGCGGAAATAGTCGACGATGGCGTCTTTGTCTTGTAGGCGACAAATTTAGAATGCCTAAATTCTTGCGAATAAACGACAGCATCTACCGCAAAAGTAGTCTGCAGATCAAGATATTCGTCCCAGGCGATGGTCTTCACAGCTTCATAGACCTGATCAGCGTCTTCAGCCTTAAAGTGTTTAAGAGGCTTGAGCACCCTTACGGCCGTGCGTAAGCAGAAATTGGCGCGATAAAGCATTTCTTGATCGCCCGTAAAGGAGACCATACGTCGGCCGGTTTTGATGTTTTTAGCACCTAATTCGGTGATTTCTTGCGCCAAGACTTCTTCTAATCCTTGGAAGGTTTTGGCTATGATTTCAAATTCTTGCATTGAGTGTGATAAGGCTTCTATCGCTGTAACTGTCTATTTGTCTACGTTTCGCCTATAGGCTGCGTTGCGTCGACATGAGCCGCAAAATTAAAACATATTTCCAAACTATGCTTGCCGTTAACTTGATATTTTCGCTATCCTACTTTATTTCCGCTACTTTGATGAATCTATGACCGAACTTACTGATAGGCCCCATACGGTTTAAGCAAGGCTTTGCATTCAGTTGTTAGTAGCGCATACCTCCCCTTTCGACCTTCGTTTTAGAGCGATAGAGACGGCGTTTTAAGAATTGTGTCTTAGCACAAAGTTCTTTGCCAACAAGCCTCTTTGGGGCTTTATTGAAGCCATCTTAAGATAAAGACAGACAAGGCTTATTTCAATACGCACGAAAAGGTTGAAAAGCTGCGCCTGAGCTTAGCCTGTGAAGTATAGATAGGCGGCTGTTGATAGAGGGGGGGGCAAAAGGCCAAGCCTAAGGGCTTGTTTGCATGTTTTTTCCGCACGCCCATATAAACTCGCTCCGAAATATGGCCGATTCTCCGCCTAAAATCACAATAATATCGCATAATCTCGCCCGCCAATAACCGCATCTCCCCCCAAGAAACATCTCAAAAATCCCCGATTTCATCGAATAAATCCACAAAACACCATACAATCTCACCCACCAATAACCTCATCGAAAACGGCTGCACCAATGAACGCACCACCCTCCCACTTGAAATCGTATCCTTTCCGCACAACTTCACCTACCTACCCCCTCATCGTCACCGTCTCGCACCTATGAACACGTCAACCTCCCGCCTAAAATCACATAATCCCCGCACACTTTCACCTACATATAATCCTCATTCTACGCTCTCTACTATAAAAATGTCAATAGCTCGTCCAATTTTACGCAACTTTCGCCCAATTTACTCCGCCAATAACCCCATCTCAACCGGTCGCACCTATGGACGCACCAACCTCCCACCCTAAAATCAGATACTCCCCACGCACTTTCACCGGCTAATAACCCCATCGGGGTTAGTCTTTTCAGGGCAGGGTTGACGCACAGCGTCAACCCCTGCCTCGAAGCCCCGAAAAATGACAACCCCTTAGGGTTGGTCTCTCAAAAACACGCGCAAATGTATCAATACGAAAAATAAAATTATTCAAAAACCGCGGTTTCATCGCATATTCGGCTATAAAAACGCCGAATAAAACCACCCCGCCACAACCCACTGCTCACCTCCGCCAAACTTTCACCTATGATCGGAAAAAAATTCTCCTATAAGACAATTTTAATTTGCCTATAAGACCGTTTCAACTTTCACCTAAGAAACTTTTTCCGATCATAGGTGAAAGTTTCAATAATCCCTATCCCTGCGCGACCGAAAAACGGCCAATTTTCGACAAAATACGAAAAAACCGCGCTTTCATCAGTTGAAAACGCGGCCTTTGTTAAATGTAATTTTTTGCCGGCACTACGCTGTGCCTCCTCTTCACCTACTTCGCATTCCGAATATCGTCCTGCGCACCGAAGATTAAGTTGCGCTTGTCGAGAGCCATACGCATCGTACTGCTTTTCGTGAATCGCACGCTCACGCGCTTAATGAGATTTGCCCCTTTTTCCTTTGCCTCTTTCGCCGTCGTTACGCCCTCGCCGTGCATTGTCAGACGAAAAGAACCGAGATCTCCTAAGCGAACCGAATTACCATCCCCAAGTATTTGGAGAATCTCATATTGCAGGGCATCCAACACCGCCTTGACGGAGGCAGAAGATACGCCCGAACGCTTCTCGATGCGCCCGACAATCGTGTGCAACATCACGGGCACTCCCGGCGCCATCTGCGGATAAAATTTCACTTGATCTCTCTTGAGCGGATTTTTCTTCGCTCTGATAACGAGTTTAATCATTGTTGGTATAGATTTAATTGGTGAATAATTGAACCAAGAGCACTTCTCGCCCTTGCGTATGCAAAGGTAAGCATTTCCGATGAGCCGACAAAATGCGATATAATCCGTTGATAATAAGTCCATCAGCGGTCGAATTGAAAGACCAACCCTAAGGGGTTGTACTTTTGCGGCGGATTGTGGCAGGGTTGTCGCTTCGCTCCAACACCTGCCCTGCCAAAAGACCAAGCCTAAGGGCTTGTCGTTGCGGGTGTGGGCTTTGGCTGTTTAATTTATCAACATATACAAACGGCTATATACGGATGATTTTGAATGACCAATCCTAAGGGATTGCCTCCTGCGGCGGACTATGGCAGGGTTGTCGCTTTGCTCCAACACCTGCCCTACCAAGAGACCAAGCCTAAGGGCTTGTTGGGCATGTTTTGTAGGTTGACGTGTGAGTTTATAACCGAATCACGATCGTTGGTGTGTATGTGTAGGGCGATTGGACTTATAAATCTGTTAATGTAATATCGAATTTACGTTAGTTGATGAGCAGAAATAGCATCTATTCAAAGCTGAAGAGTGCATTTATAGTTCTATTCAAATTCTCCACCTATGGATAATTTTTCGTTTATATAAGAGCGGAGGTAGGCCTTATGTTTGAAAGAAAATCACCCGCATAAGCAGCTTGTCGCGTGCTTATCCTCTCTTTCCTATTCGCTTTAGAGTAGGAGAGAACTCTTCTTAGTAGTCAAAGTTGATATTTATATGGAGTTTGCGTTAATTTGCTAAATTTGCATCGCAGATACAATAAAAACAAGTGGAGGAAGCAGGCTCCCGACTACCCTTGTTGCACTCTATTGAAACGCACAGTGATAATGCTATGGTTAACATGCACTACATAATTATTTATTTATTAAATCTCAAATCATTTATCCCTAAATTTCAATATGAAGAAAATCGTTTTTCTCATGCTTCTACTGCTTCTGCAGACAGTCTGCTTGCAGGTAGATGCACAAGAGGCTTATGGATGGAATCGCTACAACTCGCAGCAGCCGGAGCAAATCGGCCCATGCAAGTTTGACGTGACTAACCCATCAGAGCTCCAAGTTCTGCGAACCCACGACTATAGTATTCGTGCCGGCGCATTTGCGGGTAAGAAGTATTATGTGCAAACGTGTGTGAAGACGGGTGACGATCCCGCTCCCTTGGCCTTTGGACTGTACGACTTCGCTACGGGTACGTTTACGAAAGTTGCCGATGCTACCGGCGAAAAGCCCTTCTATGATATGGCGTATGACTACAAGAATGGTATTATGTATGCCTTGGGTAAGGCCGGCCGCGTGAGCACGCTGCTCAAAGTAGATCTCGGCAGTGGCACTGTGATGGAAGTGACAGAACTTGCTCAGGAGTTTGTTGCGCTCGCCGTTGACCTGCAAGGGCAAATCTATGCGGAAAATCCCTACAGCGAACTTGTGAAGCTTGCACTTGACGGCAACGAGGAGACGCTGAACAGTTGCGACTATTCGGCCAAAAGCGATTTGCAATCTATGGGAATTGACCACAAAAGAGGTAAGCTATGGTGGGCGATCCCAACGACTCGTGAGGGCACACAGCTCCTTGATATCGACGTGAACAATGGCTACAACGACAGTAACGTTGAACTTGTCGGCGAAAAACAAATTGTCGGTCTTGATTTTCCATACTCCACGCTCAAGGATGGTGCGCCGAGTATGGTGGAAAATTTCTCAGTAGAACCTACGAGTGCCGGAGCAATGACGGTGGACATCCGACTGAATGCTCCGCGACAGACTGTAGCAGGCGGCGCGCTCGGCGCTTGTTCGATTCATCTGCTACGCGGAGGCCGGGAAGTCTTTTCCAAAGACAATGTCGCGGCAGGTGAACTTATCACCTTTAGTGAGACACTGACGGCTGATGATCTTTACGCCTATAAAGTCTATGCTTCCAACAGTGAGGGTAATGGCGAGGAGACGGTAAAAATGCTTTACGTGGGTGAAGATATTCCCGATGCCGTCAGCGATATTCAGCTTGAGAAGCAGCTCGATGGTAAGAGTTGCAAAATTTCTTGGACAGCACCCACCAATGGTATCAACGGCGGCTATGTCCCCGCTCGGCTTCGCTACAAAGTTGTGCGCTTACCTGACAATGTGGTTGTGGGCGAAGACGTCGACGCAACTACAATAATGGACAATACTATTCCTCGTCTCGCCAATTATCAATATCGCATTACTTCCATCGGGCGTCAAGAAGGCAAGTCTGCGCTGTCGTCAACTATTGTGCTCGGCACTGCGCATACTACGCCCTATTCTTGTCGTTTCACAACTGACGACCTGCCTCTCTGGACTTTCATCGATCGCAATCACGATGGTATTACGTGGAAGCAACGTATGGCGAAAGAAGGCATTTATTGCAGTTATAGTGAAAAACAAGCCGGCGACGATTGGGCTGTGTCTCGCCCCATTGCCTTAAAGGCGGGCACAAAGTATAAGATTGTGGTTACTGCCGCAGCCGCCAACCTTGAGCTTGTTGAGAAAATGAGTCTCCTCTTCGGTCTGGGTGATAGGGAAGAAGATCTTGCACAATATAGAGAGGTCGCTGCGCTTGAGGTGTCTAATGAAGAAGGTGCGCGCGCCGACTACGTGGCTTACTATACGCCTACGACTGACGGTAACGAGAACTTTGCCATCCGAATGAACTCCGATGCTAATAAATTCCAGCTTGAGGTTTTCAGTATCCTTATCAAAGAAGCCTCGGAAGGTTCGCTTCATGGCGTGGTGAAGCACGAAGGTGCACCACTTGCTGACGTCAAACTTTCCCTCAAAGGGACAGACTTTACCGCTACAACGAATATGCTGGGTGAATGGAATATATCCCATGTTCCTGAAGCTGATTATACACTTGAAGCTCGTAAGGAAGGCTATGCGCTGCATAGGCAGACTGTGCGCGTGTCGGCTGATGAAACCGTCGCGATAGAAATTGCCTTGAAGAAGTTGGAGAAACTTACTGTGGGTGGTCAAGTCACTTACGCCGGCGGAACGGCATTGAGTGACGCTCGCATTGTCATGACTGCCGAGAACTCCGATGCCCACTACGTGGCTTACACGAACGGTGAAGGTAAATATGCGATAGAGGACGTCTATGAGGGCGATTATCAGTTTGAAACCTCTCATCTTGGTTTGCTGCCCGACCGGCAACGTGTGAAGATTGAGGCCGGTGCAACCACGCGCCCACCATCGCGCTCAAAGACAAAGTCGTTGCCCCGCGTCTCGTCAGTGCATCGGAGCAGAGCGATGCGGCCGTCGTGGCTTGGGAAGCGCCCATCGATACCGATTCTATCTCCTATTATAAAGGAAAAGGTGTTGCCCATATTGGTGTCTTTGCTTACACACCTTACAGCATCGTCGGCACAGTGTTCCGTAAGGATATGGCTATCACGGCCGTCAAATGGCAGACCGACGAGTTTCGCGGGCCTCACAAAAATGTGGACTTGGTGATATTTGCGCTTGATAGCGAAGGGAAACCTACCAACAATATTCTTTACGAGCAGGCTAATCTACTCAATACCGATAATCAGTGGTGTCGCTACGAACTGCCCAAGCCGCTCGTTGTTAAAGGTGGTGCACTCGTGGCTTTCCGTTATGACGGTTATCTCAGTATGCTGGCTGATGCAGGCGAGTCCGAAGGTATCGACTTTGAGCCTAACGTTCACGTGATAAATACCGACTATCGCACCGCTGCTTTTGAGTATCTCGATCAGCACGATATGAAGAAGAATCTACTCATCGGTATCGATTATGCAATGCTTGCTCCCGATGGCTCTAAGATTGCTACCACTGTGCAGCGGCAGACGAAATATAATGTCTATCGCAAGCTTGAACAAGGCGGTGAAGATTGGAAATTCCTTGCATCAACAACTACCGATGTGCGCACTTACCGTGATTCTGAATTCGCTACGCTCCCGATGGGTTATTACCGTTATGCCGTTGCCAGCGTACTACCTACTGATAGTGAGTCTGCTAAGGCTGCGTCTGCCTGTGTAGGTAGGAATCTGATAGCCAACCTCACGTTTAAGGTTAAGGCCAACGCCTCGTTGCCTGCCACAGTTCCGACAATCCGCTTACAAGCCGATGACGATAAAACAGAAGTCTATACCGCTACGCAAATAGACGAGACGACTTGGAATATTCCGCATCTGACAAAGAAAAAATACTACTTATATGCCGAGCTTGACGGCTTTGATGATCTCAGTGCCGCACTGACAATTGATGGTGAGGAAACAGAATTTCGTCATGAACTGGATTTTTTAAAGAACGACTGTTGGCTCCCTATAATCTCAAAGTGGCGCAGCAAGGTGCCGATGTCGCATTATCGTGGAACGAAGACAACTTTATTTTCGACGACTTCGATTCCTATGAGCCATTTACCCTTGAACCGGCTACGTCTGATAAGAACTGGATATATTGGGATATGGACAAGGCTCCGACCGTGGAGTTTGACAATATCTCTTTCAAATATATGGGTTCTCCGATGAGTTATATGGTATTCAATCCTTACGCCACTACGCCGGCGTTGGTTTACTTCGATGCCGGATCCTTACCTTATTCCGGACGGCAGTGTCTGGCCTCTTTCGGCAATCGTGGCAAGAGTAACAACGATTTCGTATTCTCGCCCGTTCTTCATTTCACGGGAAAGGCCACCTTCCGATGCGTCGTGAAAAGTTTCACCAACGTACTTGGGCCAGCTTCCATCCGCGTCGGTTATACAAAAACGGATTATCCAAAGACAACGGCTGATATCGTTTGGCTCAGTGAGCCCTTGACGGTTTCCGACAAGATTTGGCAAGAGTTGTCAGTAGAAGTGCCCGTCGATGCTCGGCGTATGGTGTTGGTAAATGAAACGCCGCGCGGCTTCTTCCTGATGGTAGACAATCTGTTTGTGGGAGAAGAATGCCCCTATGTTGATGGGAAGATCAAAAAGCCCTTGGTTGATCGTGCGGCGTATGAGGTGATGATAGATGGCCGGTTGGCTGCTAACATTGACCAATCGGCAAAGCGGGTTCTGCTAACGGGGCTTTCTGCCGGGGAACACACGGCAGAAGTCGCGGCGGTTTATCAATCCGGGCGGTCAGAAGTGAAACGTATCACGTTTGACGTGCAAGGCGGCACGGGTATTGACAAAGCAACTGCCTCTCCCGACTTCTCGGCACATTTCTCTGCCGATGGCCGTTTGCTTACCGGTTCTGCGGTGGATCGTTGGGAAATATACGATACCGGTGGTCGTTTTGTTTTGAAGGGCATGGCTCACAATACTGATGTTTCAATGCTTTCTGTCGCTTACTATGTGGTGCGGCTGCATAATATGACCCGCACAAAGAGTCTGAAGTTAATGAAGAGATAACCAACGCAGGGTTATCTCCCAATTCACACACCATATTATTTAATAAGGAGCAGGATGACCATTAGCGTCCTACTCCTTATTTTTGCAAATAGGATGATATATAGATGAGCCTTCGTGGGGCCGGTCGCTCTATAATCTCAATTTGGGGTAAGCCATGTCTGTTTCTAACTTAAAATGGTATCAATAATAGCCCAAAAGGTTTTCTGATGATCAATTAAATAACGAAAAAAGAATCCTTATAAAACTTGCAAGTGGATTTTCCGAAATTCATTGTATGGACGATAATTAAGAATGGCAAGCCTAAAGCGTTGCATTTGGCATTTTTCGCCTTTTAGCGTATGCTATCTCAGTAATGCTCATTCATTTTCAAAGTTACAAAATGGTGTCTCTACGGGGAGATACTATCGTCCCTACTTGTTGAGACTTGCATCTCTACTTGTTGATACGCTCGTCTCTACACGTAGAGACTCTGAATATCCGCCTATCTGTGCCCGAAAAGCTTAGCTCAGACCAAGCTTTTCCGCCTTTGCGTATGTATCAGGATAAGTCTTGTTTGTTTTTACCTTAAGACTGCTTCAAGAAGCCCGGAGTGTGGATTGTCTTTCGTGTATTTATTGTAGATCATCAGCCTGACTATCTGTTTTCATAGAATAGTGTTCGTATGTTATATTTTTCAAGAAATGAAGAACATTTTGTTGATTAACTTTGTTGCTTAACCGTGATTGTTATATCTTTGTCTGCATCGAAAATTTCCTCTAAAACATCACAACTATGAGAAAAAGCTATCTATTTACACTACTTGTATCTGTGTTGTTCTGTTGCACTTTAAACGCACAAACAACGAAAACCGTAGATGTTACTCAACCGGGAACTTTGTCGGCGATGCTTGGCGAGGACTTAAAGACCGTTAAAGATCTAACCGTTACCGGGAAAATCAACTCCGCCGACATTGACGCACTTATGCAGGCAGGTGCGCTCGAAGCATTAAACCTTTTAGATGCTGCCATCGTAGACGCTGAAGGAAAGGAAACGACAGTATTTCCAGGCTACACCTTGCGTAAGCATCCATCGCTAACGACACTTACTTTCCCTAAGACGGTAACGTCAATTGGGGCCGGTGCATTCTTCAAATGTCTTAAATTGAAGAAGGTTGTATTGCCGGAAGCTATAAAGAAATTGAGCGAGAGTGTTTTTATGAGTTGCTCTGCCTTGTCCGAAATTAACTTTCCTAATGGTCTGGAAAGTATAGGAAGGAGCGCTCTCTATATGACTGCGATTACAGATTTTATCGCTCCGAAGTCGTTAAGAACATTAGGTGATAACGCTCTATATGGTACACAAATTACGAAAGCCGTACTGAACGATAAGTTGGAGAAGATTGGACAAGCCTCGTTTGCCGCTTGTAAGCAACTTGAAAAGATAGAAATTGAGAACAACCCCAACTTCAAACTTGTAGATGGTGTGCTTTATAGCGCTGACGAAACCACACTCGTGGCTTATCCGTTGGCAGACAAAAGACCATTGTATAAGACGCTGTCAACCGTTACAACCATCTGTCAAGGCATATTCGAAGGTGCTGTAAATCTCAAGGATATTTACATTAACGAAGGAGTTACGACTATTCCTGTCAGTTTGTGTTGTAATGCTGAGGCGTTGGAACGTATGTATTATTGGCCAACTACCATTACTGATGTGAAGGTTGGAGCGATAGATGCTTGCAAGAAGTTACGCGAGCTACACGTTGCGGCTACTAAGGCTCCTGCCGCAGATACGGGAGCCTTTGGTGTTATGTTTAAGAACTATACTGCTTATCTTTATGTCCCTTTCGGAGCAAAGGCAAGCTACGAAGCAAATGAGGAATGGAACGAAAACTTCTTAGGTATCAAGGAGGAAAGCACCGAACCCAATACGATTGTACTCAAGACCAATAGAGCTATAGGAGATATCTTTTCTTTGAAGGTTGGTGCAAAGGAAGGAGAAAAGATTGGAATAAAAGGTGCATCGTATAACGAACAAGACCAGTTGATATTTACAGATACCGAGGTTACGCTTTACGGAAAGATAACGAAGATAGATTGTAGCAGTAATAAGCTTACCTCAATTGTCATTACTAATCAACCGCAACTGCGAGAAATCTACTGCGACGACAACGAACTTACAAAGTTGGAGGTGAACTATGTCCCCGTATTAGCTACGCTTTACTGTGGCAACAATAAGGATTTGGCAGACATAGACCTCAAGTCGATGCCCGCACTCGCCGATTTGAGCTGTTACAGCAATAGTATAAAGCAACTTGATCTTAGCCAAAATCCTAAGTTGACCTCGCTCATCTGTCGCGATAACCTTATTGAAGGAACGCTCGACCTTAGTAAGAACCCGAAGGTAGAGCAGGTAAACTGTTACAACAATAAGATTTCAGAAATTAAATTAGCGGCAGAATCAAGTTTGCGACACATAGAAATGCAACGCAATAACATAAAGGGTGAAAGTATGACCGAGTTTATGAAGGCGCTCCCCGTATATGTTGCTTATGGTACAGACGAGTGGGATGATTACGGCGGACTAAACTTGCAAGGGCTCTATGTTACCGAAACATCGGCTACGTATGAAAAGAACGTGGCATTTACAAGCGATGTCAAGATTGCAACAGACAAGAAGTGGCCTGTGTTCGCCTTGGATCTTGACAATTATGGTTCAACTGCGCCGGAGCCTTACGAAGGGGCTGAGCCGACCGGCATTGCTACCACGGCCACAATCGGTGAAGTTAAAGTTTATGCTGTTCACAATACGATCAACGTAGAAGGCCTTGCAGAGGGTGAAACGCTTATGCTCTATACCGCTAAAGGAATGCTCGTTGATAAAGCGATGAGCTACAAAGGCGCAGCTAAACTCGCGGCACAAGGCGCAGGGATATATATCGTGAAGTGGGCAAACAATACCGTAAAAGTTGTAGTTGCTGCTAAATAACGATTAAAGAAGTTCATCTATATAAAAGGTGGGCGTACAAACCGCCAAAATATAGCTACGAGCCGACCCTTTCCATAGGCGTTGGCTCGTTTTCGTATTTGTTTTTATTGCGGCGTGGAAATAAAGAACCTCGGCTAATTACATCAGAAAAATCTAAAGTATCTCCATAATAAAAATGTTCTGTTAGAAGACGCGTGTCTCTCAGCCCTTATTGCTACCTTTGCCTTGTTGTCTTGACTTTTTCTTTTTTTATTTGTAACGTTAAGAAGGCTGGCAAGGTTTTGTGCAAAATAAAGTAGAGCGAGCTGTTGTGGCGTTATGAGAGAAAAATAAACGTGTTAGATATGAATAGCAGAATAAGATTTCATAGCATCTTTTATAGGTATATATTCTCTATCATCTTGCTTTTCGGCATGACTTTCTATGTGATCTCAGGCGGTGGAGCATTGGAAATAAGACTATGGGGCGATAAGCTAATCATAGGATGGGGAAGCTTTGACGTATATTATAATTGCCGCCTTTGTGCTTGTTGCTGTTTTTTCTTTTCTAAATTGGAAGTTTTACATCAGCAAAGAATGTTTTTATTTGAGAAAGATAGATCTGTCTATACCTTGGAATGATGTTGTTGCTGTCAGCCACGTTTGGATCAATGAGTGGTCTCACGCTCGCCCCGGGAACTATTTTTTATATAATCGCAGAACATTGGTGATATACAGGGAAAAATATAAACCGGTTTGTATTTACAATATTTCCTTATGGGCTTTATATGTAACCAAGTGCTATCATCCGACCATTAAGACCAATCTGGTATCTGCTACTTTAGCCACTGTTTTCAGTCTCACTTTAAGCGGATGGATTCTCTATGAGCTTTGGTTTAATCATTTGAGGAATGTAACGCTTACTACTCTGTTTGTTTGGGCTGTTCTATATGCCCTAAAGTGGTTGTTACCACTGGTTATGGTTAAATATCAGAATAAAAGGTATGGAGACTATCTATTTCATGATACGATTTATAAGAAGAATGCCTCAAATGTGATTCATGTGTAAGGCGTTGGGCTCGCTGCAACTTTGCGGGGCACTTCAATTTTGGCACACCCTTAGGTGTTTTTGTGCGATTTTGAAGTTTACCTGACAGCAATAATTTCAAACTTTGATGGGGGTGTACTCGATTGAAAATAACGTGAGTTCGACAAATTCAGAACAAAGCAAACTGCGTATCGACAGTCCTTTGTACATAGCTACACGATTTCTTTGGAAATAGGCAATAGGTTGCAATGGTTCCTAATAAGTTGATAATGAAATTGTTAAAGGTATCTATGTCTCAAGTGCTTCACTTGTGCAATTTTCTTTTCATAGCGTAAAAATAGCGTGTGTCCTCTCATCGTTTGCCGCCCTTGGGCGTGGTGTGGCGGAGAGGCGTCGCCGTTCGAATCTTTTATCCTCACGCGTCTTTGATTGACTGGCATCTAACGCATTGGCACGCAAGAGGTCGATCCGCACTTCGCCTTGTAGGGCGCGACGCATCGGTCATTGTTTTCCGTCCGTCTGTAGCGCCCAAAAATAAGCTTAAGAGAGTGCCAAAACTTTCTTAGGTGATCGCAAAAATTGTCTTAGGTGATCGCAAAAATTGTCTTATAGGATCGGAAAAATTCTCTTATAAGACAATTTTTCTTCTCTTATAGGAAAGTTTTACAGTTCTATATACGGTTGATTATCAACTATATATTCGGTCGGTTTTCTAGGCATCATCAGCCTTGCTTCAACAGAATTGGGGCTATTTCGTTCTATCTTTTATTCCTTCGACCTTTTCAGTTAAAGTAAACCTGCCTTGATCATTAATATGGTAGGTACATTTTCCCTCAAATGTAGTTTCCAACTCGTCAGAATAAAAGTTGGCCAATATGATATTTTTATTGTTGTCGATATAAAAATAACGTTCTGCTGACTCGTAAAGTCGATACACATAATAGTAACATACCAGATAGTCTATAATTCGGTGCTTCGTATCTAATGTAACAAGAAGGATGTAGTCAACAGGGTCAAACTTTTCATCAACTTTCCAGCTTTGGTATTTTGAACCATTCTTGTAAATACTGAGCGTGTATGTCTTTGTGGAATACAAGGTTTTGCAATAGTAGGCAGAATCCACGAGATAGTAAGGGTCTGTAAATTCTTCCCGAGGCAATATGTCTAACTTTTGTTGAGGCGTACTTGAAAGAGATTCATAGTACCGAAAATTGGAAATGGATGTAAACCAATAAATAAAATCAATTGCGTTCTGCTCCCATTTTTGTGGGAAGGTGTGTCTCGTAAAGTCGAACAGACAAGTATCCGTTTCATCTGCTTTTACCTGCGGGTTTATGGTCTGACCGTATGCAGACATACAGATGAATGTGATTACAATAAAAGATGATAAATACTTCATAGCTTCTTGACGGTTACTTTACACGCTGGAATGTTTTTGTAAAATGGAAATGTATGCAAGCATTCGCTTCCTTTTTCCCATAAAAATGATTCTACCAAGAGATTAAAGGATGTTGTTATCCGGCAGTTTCAGCAATTCTTTGAATATTTCCCGACTATAGGCTATAAACCGCTTGCCGATTTTTACGTCCGTAACATCGACTACGATAATGCTGTCGTCGAACTCAAAACGGAAGGATTGACTGGTAAGAGTTGCCGCTCGACAACCATTTTAGCAGACATCGCCATTACATTCTGCATATAATCCGTTGCTGTCGGCTTTCGGATCATCGTCTTTGTCCAATTTGATGGGCCGCTGAAACAGGATATACTTGTCGTAGTTGTATTCGTCGTCGGCCAAGCCTACCATGTAATAGTTGTCCTTGCTGCTTTTTGTGGCCGTTATGACTTTGGCTTTAAATGCTATTTCTTCCATCGTCTTTTATTGTTTTAAGTGTACAATGCTATTGTGCTCTCAAAAAAAAGGCTTACCACGCCACTCGCTCTAACAATATCGACTGTTCGCTTTGCCAAAACAAATCGTCCCTAGGTGCAGAGTACAAAATTTCAAATTTGCGTGTAACCCCACCTAACGTAAAGCCCCTATCAGACATCGTTATTTATTCTGCTCTCTTGTGTAAGGCTCATTCTCAAAGTTTTTGTAGAAATGTCTTTCTGCAACATTCATATTAACCCCCAATCTTTTACATGCATTTTTGCATTCTTGATAAGCATTTATAGCCTTATCTCTTTTGGTTGGTCATGTCATAACAAAAACCTAGATTACGCCAATAATATATAACAAAAAACCAGTGTTTTTCTTTTGGTAATTCATTTAACCTTTTTGTAATGCTTTCCGATATTTTAATCGCGTCGAAATAATCTCTTTCTAAAAACCTAATCCACGCTTTCTCAAACTGCAATACTGCTGATTTTGGACGTTGAGGTTCCCATTCAGCTATAACGGATATAGCTTTTCTTATATTTTCAATAGGTATAATGTTGGGGTTGTCATCCATCCCCATTCCATGAATCAGAGGAACTAATGCATTTTGATACAAGACATCTATGGAAGAAGTATCTGACACATCGTAATAACCTTTTGCCAAATCATTTTCAATAAATTCTACTATGTTTGGAGTTGGAACTATTGTCTTTAAAGGTAATAGCTTCTCAAAGCTAACTAATTGAACCTCTTCTTGTTTTGACAAGGCAATATCAAAATAGTACTTATGTTCAGCCCCTGTAAGTATCATAATGCGTTTCCCTTTGTTTTCGGCGATAGCAGTGTTGATTAATTCCATCATTTTGGCATTACGCAACTCCGAGTATAAATTCATACAGCCGTCTCCATACACACGGATTGATATAGTATACATCTCTCGGATGTAGTCGTTGTAATCTTTGCCGTTGAAAAACTCATACCCCATTTGATTATTTTTCCAGATGCTATCCATAGTGCCGTATTTCTCTACGAATGTCTGCATTATGCGATTACTCTTTACTAACGAATCGGCTTGTTGACTTTTTGTTTTATAATCATCGGTTTTGATATATTTACTCCTTTCAGCACGAGCATCCGATAGAGTTTCCCACCAATCAATCGGATAAACTTTTTTATTATTATCAAAACCGTATATTGAAGCTATCATCATTTCTTTGAGATAGGATTGCTTTCTAAAATAAGATGGTGGTATTTCTACACAAATCACATCAGGATTGTAAGTGCCTAAAATATTCAGAATATCTTGGTCTGAATAATTCGGATTATTGTCATGTCCATTATGAATAGTGCCGATTACAAGCACTTCTGTTTTTGTTTGTGCTTTCGTTTCTGCAAAAAAACAGAGTCCCATTACTATAAATAGTAAAGTCTTCAAAATTTGATACTTTCTCATATTGTTGCTTTTAATCTTTCCACTAACTATTGCGCCAAGTTGTCAGCGTGTGTCCCCAGCGCGTCGTGATTTGTCGAGGAATGCCGACCGGTAGGCGCGGAGCGGGCACACCGCTACCTAAAGTAAGTGGCGAGAGTTCCTCGATGGCTTCATCCCAAAGTCCGCGCTCGATAAAGGCGCGCTGCGTTTGAGGACCGCCTTCAACCAACAAACTCTGAACGCCCTGCTCTGTGAGCGATTGTAGCAACGTTGCCACATCAGCATAAGCCGTAAACCCTGCCGGCAACTCATCTTCGCCCACGTGCCCCAAGACTAAGCGTTGCGGATTTGAGCCTACCCAATCGCGCACATTGAGTTGCGGGCGATCAGCTTTCAGTGTCCCGTGTCCCACAAAATGGCTGATGATAAGCGCGCAGGCGGTGGCGTCCATCAAACTATGTGCGTTCGACAACTTGATGGGCGCAGCTGCTTCATCTTCGCGCCAGTTGTCAACAAAAACCATCGGCCGAAGAAGCCCATTTCAGCGTAATATAGGGGCGGTGCTTCGTATGGAAAGTAAAAGAAATGCCGATTGAGTTCGCGACATTCCTGCTCCAGTACGCCGACCGTCACTTGTACACCCCCATCGCGGAGCATCGTAATGCCGCGGCCCTCCACTTTGTCGAAAGGGTCTTCGCAGCCTACGACAACGCGCGGTATGCCCGTATTGAGAATCAAGCGGGCGCAAGGCGGTGTGCGCCCATAATGCGCACAAGGCTCAAGACTGACGTAGAGCGTGCTGTCCTGCAAATGCAGACGATCCTCCGGGCGCACTGACGCTATAGCGTTAACTTCCGCATGCGCTTGGCCGCACTTTGCGTGATAACCCTCGCCGATGATGCGATCCTTATAGACGATGACCGCCCCGACCATCGGGTTGGGAGGTGCCGACAGGCGCCCATTTTCCGCCAAGCGGAGGCACCGATGCATGTATATATCTTTTATTTCCATTACTTTTGCAGCGTGAAAGATTTTTATCGCCAGTTGCTCGCCGTCCTTGCTGCTCATTATGAAGCGCGCGAGGCGCAGGCCATTGCTTTTCTGGTTTGCGAAGAAGCCTTTGGCTGGCGCAAAACGGATGTTTATGCGGACAAAGTTAGCCAATTATCCACGGCAGAACAAGAAAGAGCCGCCTTTATGCTTCGTCGCTTGAGCGCAGGAGAACCGGTGCAGTATGTTTTAGAGACGACCTGTTTTGATGGCCGACCATTTTACGTCTCGCCCGCCGTACTCATTCCCCGTCCGGAGACGGAAGAACTCGTGCACTGGGCTGCTGAAGCGGCGCGCGGGCAGCGTTTCTTAGACGTAGGTACAGGTTCGGGTTGCATAGCTATTAGCTTGAAACTGCTCCGTCCGGAAGCTACTGTGCACGCTTGGGATATTTCACCTGAAGCTATCGACGTGGCCCGCAAAAATGCCGAAAGCTTGGGCGCTGATGTGCAGTTTGAGGTGCAAGATTTGTTTACTGCGCCGCCGAAGCCCGCTACGGTTGTGGTGAGTAATCCGCCCTATATTTGCGAAAAGGAACGAGCAGAGATGGCCGCCCACGTCGTCGATTTTGAGCCGGCGCAAGCCTTGTTCGTACCCGATGATGATCCCTTGTGCTATTATAAAGCCTTGGCCCAATTGGGGGCTGAAGAGGTCTTCGTAGAAATCAATGCCGCTCTGCGGCAAGCTACGGCCGACGCCTTTCGTGCTGCCGGTTATCAGCAGATTGTTTGCCGCAAAGACGAATTTGGTAAAGATCGCTTTATTTATGCTTGCTGAGGCGCTCCACTTTACGTGCTTTCTTCGTAACTTCGCCACCAATAGTCAAACACATATCTTTTTATGGAAACTGTAAAACATCTCCTCGCCGAAAAACTCTTGGCAGTGAAGGCAATCAAGTTGCAGCCTGAGCAGCCATTTACTTGGGCCAGCGGTTGGCTTTCTCCTTTTTATTGTGACAACCGCAAGACGCTGTCCTTTCCTGATTTGCGCAGTTTTGTGAAGTTCGAACTGGCGCGCGTCATCGCCGAGCGCTATCCGCAAGCGGAGGCAGTGGCCGGTGTGGCAACGGGAGCTAGTGCGCAAGGCGCTTTGGTAGCCGACTTGCTCGGTCTGCCTTTCTGCTATGTGCGTTCCAAGGCAAAGGATCACGGCATGCAGAACCTGATTGAAGGAGAAGTGAAGAAAGGCGCTAAGGTCATCGTCGTAGAAGATCTGATTTCTACAGGCGGCAGTAGCTTAAAGGCTGTCGCTGCCTTGCGCGACTTTGGTTGCGAGGTGGTCGGAATGGTTGCTTCTTACACGTATGGCTTTGGTGTGGCCAAAGAAGCCTTTGCGCAGGCCCAAGTAGATTTGACAACCTTGACCGATTACGAGGCAGTTATTCAAGTAGCCTTACAGACGGGTTACATTGAAGAGCGCCATTTGCCACTCTTAAATGCTTGGCGTCAATCGCCGGCTACGTGGAAACCATAAGGGCCATACATTATTATATATAGGCGGCTCGCCGCTTGTAGGAACATTAAGAAAAACACTTTCATCGGCGTCGAACATTCTGTATCGACGCCGATGTTTGCGTTCAGACGCAGCGCCCAATGAGCAGAAGTCTTCGTTAATCTAACGTGAGTTTGATATAAGAAAAGACCTCTAAATGCAGTAAAAAAACACCGCTATCGCGTCTCTTGTAATCAGAGTGTGAGTACTGAAATGTCTCGAAATAGGTCAGGGAAAAGTCGAGCTTAGGGGAGTGATGAAATTTGCTTAGGAAAGTGTTGAAACTTTCTTAGGTGATCGGAAAAATTGTCTCCTATGATCGGAAAAATTCTCTCCTAAGACAATTTTTTCTTTCCTATAGGAAAGTTTTGCGCCGCCTATGGACTGTTCTTTGCACATAAGAGAGTGATTATTTCCAACTCGCTTTCCATTTATGCTGTATAGTGGTAGAATAGCAAAAATCCCCGCAACACTTGAAACGTTGCGGGGATTTTGTCAATCGATAAGTATTTGCAAGCAGGCTTTGTGCGCGTAAAGAAGCGCAGCATAGCCGGTTGCAACTTACTTGCGGAGGCCGAGAGCCTTAATCAAAGCACGGTAGCGCTCAATGTCGCGGTGCTTTACGTAGTTAAGCAGCGCACGGCGCTTACCTACCATCTTAACGAGGGCTCTTTCTGTCGTATGATCCTTACGGTTGGCCTTCACATGTTCCGTCAAATGGGCAATACGGTAGGAAAATAAAGCCACTTGGCTCTCTACTGAGCCCGTGTCCGAATTAGACTTTCCGTACTTGCCAAAGATCTCTTGTTTCTTAGCTGAATCTAAGTACATAGTGATATTGAATAAATAAAGATATATGTGCCTTCTTTCTGAAAAGGCGGTGCAAATTTAGGTAAAGGATTGGAGCTGACCAAATAACTCCTTGATTTTTCCTGCCTAATCTTCATTTCTCTGATGCTTCCAGCGCTTATGGCTCCACAGCCAAAAGGCCGGTTGGCGGCGAATGTTCGCTTCGAGTAACCGCATATAAGCTTCCGTCAACTCGTAGTCGGGGATAGTGTGCACATTGTCCGACATTTTTTGAAACCGACAGCGATAACGCCCACGGCCTTCGCGCTGCATATCAGCAAAGAATACGGCGGCGTTGACGCTCTTCGCGATGCGTTCCGTTCCGGTAAAGACGGGCGTGTCCTGATGTAGGAAATCGACCCAGTCGTGTATGTTAATGCGGCGTGGCGACTGGTCGGAGATGAAGCCAATCACAATTTTTTTATCTTCCCGCTTGAAACCGGCGATACGGCGTAAAATGGCATTTTTGGGGATGTTTTCTGCCCCAAAGCGCGAGCGTAAACGCAGGAATATACGATCAAACATTTTATTTTCCAAAGGTCGATAGAGTTGGGCACAATGCCATTCTTCAGGCGCCCAAAGACCAAGGCTGGAAACCCATTCCCAATTGCAGAAATGTCCAAGGTAGATAAAAGCAAATTGGCGTTGCTCCATCACTTGCTGCATCTCATCCAAGCCTTCAAAAATCATACGCCGGCGCATTTCTGATGCCGGCATCGAGAGCTGGCGTATGGTTTCGACGGCGTAATCGCAAAAGAAATGATAAAAATCGCTTATAATGCGCTCCCTTTCCTTTGCGGTCTTTTCCGGAAATGAGGCTGCAATATTGCGTTGTATGACACCGCGCCGATAACCTACGATGTAGCGCACTATGAAATAAGCAAAATCGGACAATATATAAAGCAGGCGCAGCGGCAACTTCGAGAGGAGGAGGATGAGGCCTGTCGCTATATTTTCTAAGAAATGCTTCATAGGGTGCAAAAGTAGGCAATGGACGATTAGGCGCAAAATAAAGCGTCCGGAATTTAAGCTCTCAGTTGTCCTCGTCGCTCTCCTTTTGTAGCGTAATGCTCCGAGAAATCCAAAATTATAAATGTGTGTATTGTCGCCGCGAAACTTTTGAGAAACCTACTCTTTGTTAGGACCTTGGCACATTGATGGGCGGCAGCAAAGAAGAAAAACTAAAGATTCTTTTATTTTTTTGTGGGTAAAAAACAACTATGCCCAAATAGTTTACCCTGAGATATATTATCTTTGCGCCTGAGAAAAGTAAGACGAAATCAATGAGACAATTTTTACTGACAAGTTTTTTTTTGCCGCCTTGGCCTTATCTTTGAGTGCACAAACGGGGGCTTTTCAAGTGAATAACTCCGGCTTTGAAACGTGGAAAGACGTAAATGAGCCGGGCGACGGGTGGTATAGTTTCGTATCAGCCAATACTTCCGGTTTGGGCTTTTTAGGAAGCATGGCTAAGAATAGTTCTAAAAAGAATACTGTCAAGATTGAAGGACGCACAGGTAATGCTGTCTTGCTCAAATCAAGCAGTATTTTTGGTACAAAAGCAAATGGCAATTTGACTACGGGCTGTATAAATATGGGTAGCAGTACGCCGGCCAATAAGGCCAACTATAATTATACGAATCGCTCCGGTGTTAATAGTTGCTTGTTCGCAGGACGTCCCGACTCCTTGGTGTTTTATGCTAAGTTTAAGCGCGGACAGGGTGGCAATGATACTTATACAGGTCGCTGCCACGCGGTTTTGCACGGCGACATTGATTACAAAGATCCCCATGAGACAGAAGAAAACAAGGCCAAATACTTGATTGCCGAGACGACGATCTATTCTACCGTTACCGACGAGTGGACACGCTACGCCGGCGCCTTTACATATACGGGCACAACCGCGGAGAAAATGTATATGCTCGCTTCGTTTACAACCAACGAAACGCCGGGTGCTTCCTACAACGATGAATTTTCGATAGATGACGTGCAATTCATCTACAACTCCCGGCTTAAATCCATCGCTTATAAGGGGGCCGCCGTTCCGGTCAGTGCGCAGGTAGATTTGTCGACTGAAACTTACGAGCCGGCCTCTCTTGTGCTTGCGGCCGACGGAGCCGGAGCTATCATCGATACAACGTACAATGCGGAAACGTGCGTTTTGACTGTCACCGTAAAGGGCAACGACTTCAGTGTCTCTCCCGATAATGTGCATAGCTATGTGATCCAATTCGCCAAAGCCTCAGAACCTGCGCTTGCAAGCGTGAAAATTAGCGGCGAGCCTTTTGCTGCCTTTACGCCGGACGTAAAGGAATACACGCTGCCTTACGCTTATGCGCCGGGCATCGTGATTGAAGGGACACCGGCCGAAGGTTTTAAGATGGTCAACGACTCTTTAGAGACGACCTTTGGGAAATTTGCTGAGCCCGCTTTCTATGATAACGCGCAGAAGTGTATTACGCTGAAAGTAACTGACGGTAGCAAAACTACCGACTACACGTTTAAGTTTACCGACGCCGTAGCCGATACGAAGAGCGGCGACTATCCGGGCAGTCTCTCTGTCTCTGACGGCTGCCGACGACATCGCCGTACCCATTCCCTTGAACAATGCCGCCGTTCTCGTCACGAAGAACAGCAACGGCACGTATAATTTAGATTTGAAGCAGTTTAGCTTTGCCGGCATTCCTGTTGGCGACATCCACGTGGCTGATATTCCTTTGCAGAACGACACTTTGGCTGCTCAGCGCACCATTCGCCTCACCGCTTATCAGGCCGACGGCACGATAGACAATAGTAGTATGGGGTGGAGTTTAGGTCATTTACCCGTAAAGGTTGCTTTGCATCTGCTCAATGCTGATCAGCATTTAATCGAAGGCGGTATTGACATCCTGACGGAGGCTAATCCTACGCTGGCGGCTATGTTTAAGCGCATCCATGTCGACTTTGTCTCGCTCGTTCTTGCACCTACGCAGGCAGATACTACGAATAATCAGCGCAAATGTTATGCGAATCTCAAGGTGACAAATGGGCTTTTGACGAAGTATGCCGCACGCTTCTTGGCGCTCAACAATACTTGGAACGATGCAGCCGGTGTTTACAACCTCCCAATGAGTTATCTTGACCTGACCGGAGTAGCGATAAGCGCTGATGTGACGGCGGAAGATTTACGCCAAGGCCAGCCGGCGGTTAACAATACCTTGTATTATTTGCCGGCAACGACGACTCTGCGCGGCGACAACTTTATCGTCGGTGGACGCACGGCGCGCTTCGCGTTGCAAGATGCCGCTCCGCTCTTTATTCCTCAAGATTTCACGGCCGAAAGCGTCACTTACGACCGCGTATTCGACACAGGTGCCAACACGCTCTCTACGACTTTTATCCTGCCCTTCGACTTTGACGTGCCGACAAGCAATATGAAGGTAGCCGGCTTTGCTACAGTTACCAACACGGCTGGTAATGATTACTTGCTCAACTTTAATGAGACGGCTCACGCTACGGCTCATACGCCCTACCTTTTGCAAACGTTTGACATTCATCCTTTTGATCGTCTGACAAATGTTGATGTGAAGGCCACACCGCAGAAGACTTACAGCCTTAAGTTGGATCCGTTTACGCACACGGGTGTTTATGCCGATTCCACGCTCGATGCTGCAGCAGAGGTTTACATCTACGATGATCTGAAGTTCACGAAGATGACGACGAATGTTGTTTCTCCGTTCCGCACATTCTTTACTTCGACGAAGCCTATCGGCGAATTGAAGTTGGATATCAACGGTGTGCTCACGGGCGTCTGCGGTCCGGTGCGCAGCGATCGAGAAGGAAAAGCCGCATCGCGCTATGACCTGAACGGGCGTCGTACCAACGGCTCGGCGAAGGGCTTGCAGATCGTAGACGGTAAGAAAATCTATAGAAAATAAACAATAGACTTATGCTTAAACCTTATCAGACGCCGCGTTTGTGCCAACTTGAACTCCGTACAGGTCTACTGATGACTTCGGCGGCTCGCGGTGAAGCCCGCACGGAAAAGCCTCACTATGAGAAGACGCTTGAGCCGATTGTAAGAACCCATTTGGAGCATGCCGCATCAAATGACTTTTTACGGTCGAAGAGACTGATGAGACGTAAGAAGGCTGAGTTTAGTGTTCTTATCACATATCCTTTATGCGCCGACTATCAATTGATGGTCGGCGCACATTATTTATTAGGGTAGTATAAAGATTTAGCGCCACTACGAGAGCGATTGCTTGTCTTCGTAGTGGCGCGTTTTTGTTTGAATGCTCAGCCTAAAGCCGGCTTCTTTTTCTTGAGGCTTAGAGATTTTTAATGGCCTTTTTGTCTTTAATCAGTATCATACCGTCTCATACAGTACCAGCAACCGTTGTAGCCTCTTTTTACTGCCGCTTGAGGAGAGTCAATGACAACAATATTATCTCTAGACATCTTTCGTATCCACGAACAACCTAATCGGTGGAATTCTCCTGAATTTCTATTGCCAACAACTACCATCGGCTCGTCTAAATATAGAATATTGCCAATTGAACGAGATGGGCTTCCTCCTGATACAGGCGTATCGTCCGGATCTCTGTGGCGAACAGCGTAGTCATGTGCTTCTACTACGGAAACTCTGTTGTCGCAGTTGTTATCTACACGACTTAAAAGACGTGAGCCGTCCGGCCCTTTGCCGGTTATGGCTGTAATCCACTGAAGCGCGTAAGGGTCAAAGTTGGCTCCCCCCATAGATGATCGGTCTGCCCTGCAGGCTGCAGCGAAGTGCGTTCTCTTTGCTGTTGAGTTTCTGAGGGTAACATCCATAAAGCCTCCCGAGAAGCATTGCTCCATCATAACTATTAGAGTTCTGTATTGGGGAAGAGCAGCTAACTCCTCACTCCACATGTCTGTCGTAAATGACTTCCAATTTGGCCAGCAGCATAAAACAGATCTTCCATTAACTCTATCACCGTGGTTGTTTGTGTGGATCAATAAAAGGTCATCTTTCTTTAGTTTTCCTCTGAGATTGCGAATAGCATCGCGGAGAGCTTCCTTTGTGCCGGCGCCTTTTACTTTCATTCGATAGTTAGTATTGTCTCCCGGCCATTTTTCTCCTGATCTCCAGTCTGCATGATGTATGCTGCCGTTCTCATTCAGAACACAAATGTTCTCTTCTTTGAACTTGTAAATGTCGACTAATGTGCGGTAGAGAAATTCAAGATCGTTGGTGTGTCTTCTATTAGACATACCGGAAAAGAGTATTGCATATCTTTCTCCTGTGGGGGAATTTGTCTCGATATTCAATAATCCGGAGCTATTTGCTTCAGAAGGCATTTGGAAGCTCTCCTTTTCTTCAAAATGAGTATTTTGTTGAATTGTTTCGAAAGCGTCCTTATCTGTGTAAAATTCGCTAAGAGGAAGATTGGCATCTACGCTGGCATATTCTTCGCCAGTCTCTGCATCGAATAATACGTGCTTACACGGGTGGCCCCAATTAAGTAGTGGCTCTAAGTCGATTGTTGCTACTGCAGTGTCGCGAGGTACGACAACTGATTCTTCCCTTTCCCCAATGTTTAACTCCGAATTTTTTGTAACAGTGTTTTGATAGAGATAGATGTTACTCCTATTCGCAGTCTTAAGTCTCCGGCTGTTTGTGGGAGAAGTCAAAGAGGAAGAAATTTTGTTGAGAATGTCTTTTTTTACTTTCATACTAAGTTCTTTTTATAGGTTAAACGGATTAAAGTCGTGTTCGTCATTAGGCTTGGAGCCATAACGGAACATTAGAGAATATGTCTCAGGGTAGTCCCCTTGATAAGGTGGCAGGGTAGACTTCACCTTGGCTAGTTGTGACAAGTCCGACTTAATGAATAGATACAGACAATCATGTCCCCAATTGAGTTTGGGCTTTAGATCGACAAAGACCATAAAACCATCGTAGGGGTACGTGAAGTTTGTTTTAGGGTAGGTGACTTCTGTACCCTCGGAATGGATCTTTGTGTCTATGAATATCATAGATTGTTTGATTGCATCCTTCGACAGTACATTTTGAAGTAGTTCTATTAGTGCAAGTTTGTTTATTGGCATGGCGCTTTCTTTTTAATTATTCCCTATTCTTATTGAAGGGTTAGTTCCTTAATATCTGTTTTCGGCAAAGATATTTTTTATTTCCAAAAACCGCCACTTTTTACGCATAAAAATAAATTTATTTTTGACAATGGCGATAAATATTGCAATTTTTTTCTCCATCGTGTGTGATTTTTTATCGCTTTCTTGCCGCGTAAAGACTGATTCTTTATTTAATGCGGAGCATAGAGAAGAACGGCTAAAAGCTAAGCAATATAAATTCCAACCTAAGCGATAGAGAAGTAAAACCTAAATAGTTTATATTTTGTGCGCAATAAATTAAATTTTCACCACGGTGAAACGGAAGTGTCTCCCTGGTGAAACAAATTTTTCACCACGGTGCTAATTATTTTTCACCACGGTGAAAATTCAACTGTCTGCGCATAAAGAAGCGAGTGGCTGCGGAGAAAAGAATGGCTAACTACGCATAAAGTGGCTAAAATCTTAGTGAGAGAGCAGAATGTCTCTAAGAGAAGCGGAACTTAAAAGCGGCGTACGAGGAAATAGAAGAGGAACGAATCGGAAATTCAAAGGAGGAGTAGAAGGAAATGGGGTATTAGATAATGTTTAAGGGAGCAAAGAAGCGGAAAGAGAAAGGAAAAAGCAGACTGTGCGCAACTCTGATTCTGCAAATACTTAAAAAATTTCAGCAGAAAACGTAAGGCATAGTAGCAATTGAGGTCGTAATTTTGCGACATATAAAGTAAAGGTAAAGACGATGATAACCAAACGTTTCTCCATAGAAGGCCTGCATTGTGCCAACTGCGCGCTGCGGGCGGAAAAGGTGCTCAATAAGCAGCCCGGCGTGGCGGCAGCTGTATGCAATTTTGCCAGTGCGGAGGTGCAGATAAAATATGATCCGAAAGCGACGAACGCAGAGCAGTTGGCGGCGGCCATAGATCAGGCCGGCTATCGTCTTATCATAACTCAACAAAACAAAACAGAGACGGAGACGCGTCAGCGGAGCGAGTATCGCACAGCCCGGCGCAATGCTGTGGCTGCAGCCTTGCTTAGTGTGATCGTCACTTACCTTTCGATGACCGACGGCGGGGCTTGGCGCGGTTGGGTTTTGTGGTTGCTCGCTACGCCCGTAGTCTTCGTGGCCGGCCGGCAATTCTTTCGCAACGCTTTGCGGCAAGCTCGTCAGGGGGCTGCCGATATGGATACGCTTGTAGCCTTGAGTACGGGCATCAGTTATAGTTTTAGCGTCTTCAATCTCTTGTTTCCCGAAGTTTTAGGCAGCGATGCCCACCTCTATTTCGATTCTTCCTGCGGCGTGATCACCTTTATCTTGATCGGGCGCTTACTTGAGGCGCGCGCAAAATATGGAACGGCCGCTTCACTTCGCAAACTAATGGGCTTGCGGCCGCAGGAAACGATTCGCTTAAAGGCCGATAGGACGCAAGAGACCATTTAAAATCGCTGAAGTGCGGAGCGGTGACGTCCTCGTCGTGCGCCCCGGCGAAAAAGTGCCCGTAGATGGGACGATTACGGCCGGTAGTTCGTATGTCGATGAAAGTCTTTTGAGCGGCGAACCCGTACCGGTGGAAAAGCAAGTGGGCAGTAAGGTCTTCGAAGGTACGATCAACCAAAAGGGAAGCTTTAACTTCCGCGCCGAAAGTGTGGGCAACGCGACGATACTTGCCCGCATTATCGCCTTAGTGCAGGAAGCGCAGAACAGCAAAGCGCCCATTCGCCGACTCGTAGACAAAGTGGCGGGTGTCTTTGTCCCAACCGTGATGCTCATTGCTTTGATTTCCTTTTTTTGCCTGGCTGTTTTTCGATAATATACCCGGCGAAAGTGCGCTGACGCGCGCCCTTTTGAGCGCCGTAACCGTGCTTGTCGTGGCCTGCCCTTGCGCTTTGGGCTTAGCTACGCCTACTGCGCTGATGGTCGGCATTGGGCGCGCGGCCGAGAAAGGTATTCTCGTGAAAGATGCTGAGGCTTTGGAGCGCGCGAAGAGCATAGATACGATCGTTTTGGACAAGACCGGTACGATTACTGAGGGACGTCCGGACGTCGAAGCGGTACAAGGGGCGCTGACTGCGGAACAAATGCGCATCCTCGTCGGCTTAGAGCAAAAATCGGAGCATCCTTTGGCCGACGCCGTCGTGCGTCATTTTGCCGACGTCGAAGCTGCTGAGATCGAAGCCTTTCAAAGTCGGACGGGAATGGGTGTTGAGGGTGCCTATCAGGGGCAAACTTATCTCGCCGGTAACCGAAAATGGATGGAGGAATTAAACTTGGCGCTGCCGGAAACGGACTTTTCAGCCGAGTATACCGTGATTTATTTTGCCGATGCGGAACGCGTGATCGCCGTGATCGCCATTGCGGATCGCATCAAGCCCACTTCGGCCGCAGCGGTCAAGGCTTTTCGCCGCGAAGGCTTGGCTGTTCACCTCTTAACGGGCGATAGCGAGCGCACGGCCGCGGCTTTGGCGCAGCGCTTGGGGATTGAAACTTTCCGCGGCGGGGTTTTGCCGGCCGACAAGGCAACTTACGTGAAGCAACTTCAGGCGGCGGGTCACCGCGTCGCGATGGTCGGCGACGGCATCAACGATTCGGCGGCCTTGGCTGCGGCCGATTTAAGCATAGCTATGGGTCGCGGCAGCGACGTTGCGATGGACGTCGCGCAAATGACGATTATTCGCAGTGATTTGTCGCAAATTCCGGCCGCCATTCGCCTATCTCGTCGCATCGTTCGCGTGATTCGGGAAAATTTGTTTTGGGCTTTTATCTACAATCTCTGTCTGATTCCGCTCGCAGCGGGCGTTCTGATTCCGACCTTCGGACTTTCGCTTTCGCCGAGCTTGGCCGCCGCCGCGATGGCCTTGAGTTCGGTGAGCGTAGTCGCAAATAGCTTGCGCTTGCGGCGGGCTTGAGTGTACTTAGGCCCATTATTGCCGCCGTTTCTTCAAATTTCTTCGTACTTTTGCCCATCGTGAATAAACCCCAATAAGCTATGATGACAAGAAATACAGATGCCGCGCCGATGTGCTCCGGCTTTGGTTTCCCGCAGTGCCTTTTGCGGCTCGGCAAATCCTTTCCTTTGCTCCTTTTAGTCTTGATTTTTGTGGCCTGTGCGCCGAAAAAGAAATCGCAGGACGCCACTTCATCGCCCTCGCTTACGATTGGCGCGATGAGTTCTATGGATTTTCTGCCCTTTGCTGTGGCCCAGGAGACCGGCATCTATGATTCGCTCGGCCTAAAGTTGGAAATCGTCCACTTTTTCTCTGCCAATGATCGCGATGCGGCACTCCAAGCCGGTAAATTGGACGGAACGGTGACCGACTATACCGGAGCTGCGTTGCAGGTAGCCGGAGGTTTGGACGCCGGACTCGTCATGAAACTCGACGGCGACTTTAGTTGGATGGCCTATGGTGCCGAATCAGATGATTTCCTAAATCTTTCGGCGTCTCCAACAATACCGTGATCGACTTTCTCACGGATCGTTTTACGCAGCCCGCAGTTGCGAAAGGCGCCGTCGTACATCGCGTCGAGGTGCAAAAGATTCCGCTGCGCTTAGAGCTTTTGCTGCAAGGCAAACTTGGCGCCGCCGTTCTTCCGGAGCCTTTCGCAACGATGGCAGAAGCCTCCGGGCGCTGCGGCCGACGCGATGTTTCTTCCGCCCATCAATGGGAGGCGACAGGACTCTTGGTGAAGCGCGAACTGGCGCAAGAGGGCAACAAAAAAGCCTTGGCACTGCTTTTACAAGGCTATAATTTGGCCGTGCAAAAGTTGCGCGATGCAGATACAGAGACCTTGGCGCGTTGGATCAAAGACTATGCCGGCGCGCCCGAGAAGTTGGCTGCGCACATCCCCGTCCCCGATTATACACCGGCAACGCCGCCTAAGGCTGAGGAACTTCAAAGCTGCCATCGCTTGGCTCAAGCAAAAGAAGGCCTTGAAGAAGGATTTGACGCCCCAACAGCTCATCGTGCCGATGCCGGCCTTGCCCTAATCCACGTCTTCGCCGCACGAATCCATGTCTTCGCCCGCATCCTTTCTCACCGTCTCCGATTTGCGAATCAATCGGCCGCCGTCCGGCGGTCGGCCGGCTGAAGATGCGCCGATCATAGCCCATCTTTCTTTCACGCTGGCACAGGGCGAGTTTCTACAGATCAATGGTGCGTCCGGCATCGGCAAGTCTACGCTGCTCAATGCCTTGGCCGGCCTGCTGCCTGCCGCAGCGGGAAGCATCACCATCGGTGGATACGCCGCCAATGATAAGCATCTCGCTACCGCCTACGTGCAGCAGGGCTACGGACTCCTGCCTTGGAAGACCGTTGGCGCTAACATTGCGCTGCCCGGGCTGCTTGGCGGACGCATGCGCTCGGAAGCGGAGCAACGGCATATTATAGAGACGCTCCAACTGACTGATCTTTGCACTCGCTACCCGCAAACGCTAAGCGGCGGACAGCGCCAGCGTGCCGCCTTGGCCCGTGCTTTTTGTCAGGAAGCCCAACTCCTTTTGCTCGATGAGCCATTTTCTGCGCTCGATGCTGATAAAGCGGCTGAGGCCTTCGAACTCCTGCTCGCTTTGCGCGAACAATATCCCGTGACGACTGTGATGGTGACGCACCACGCGCTACCGCGGCGATTGGCAGCCCATAAGCGGCTCACGTTGTTGCCCGATTTCAATACACCTTAGAAGATGTTTAGCCCCCGTCTGTTGCGCGGCCGCACGCGTCGCACCGGCCATCAATTGCGGCGCTTTCTCGTTGGCTTTCTTACGCTTCACCTCCTATGGATCTGCGGCGCCGAAGCCCTGCGGAGCGATCTGCTTCCCACCCCTTGGGCCGTTTATCAACAGCTGCCCACGCTCATTGGCGAAGCGTCCCTTTTTCATCATTTAGCCGAGAGTTTGCTGCGCTTAGCTATGGGTTTGGCCCTCTCCGTATTGTTAGCGCTGGCCGGCGCAGTGGGCATGTATTTTTTCAAGTCGCTCCGCTACGTGCTCGATGGCCTTTTATATTTTGTCTACCCTGTACCAAAACTTATTTTGTTGCCTATTATTATGGTCCTGTGTGGACTGGGCAACGCCTCCCAAGGTGACGATGCTCGTCTTGGTCCTTGTCTTCCAATTGATGGTCAATATCCGCGACGCCCTTGCTGCCGTTCCGCAGCGCTACGTGGCCGTTATCGTTTCCCTCCGCGGTAATCGACGCCAACTTTTGCGCCACGTACTCCTGCCGGCCATTGCCCCCACGCTCTTTTCCTCTGTGCGCGTAGCGCTGGGCACTGCCATTTCCGTCTTGTTTGTCACGGAAACTTACGGCACCGATGCAGGCGTGGGTTACTTAATCGTAGATCTGTGGATGCGTATGGACTATACGGCGATGTATGGTGCAATTGTGATGCTGGCCCTCACGGGTTTTCTTCTCTTTATCTTATTCGACTATCTCGAGCGCTTTGTTTCTCCGCAGCCCTCGTTGTAAGCAAAACGCCCGCGTGGCTTTTGCGTCGCCCGATGATGGGAAATTTAAGCGCGAAGCGTTGGAGCAATTACGCCCTACCACTGCTTTTTAGGTCGCTACACTTGGTTTGGTATGTTTACGCTCGTGAGCGTAGACCTTTTTTATCGTGAGATGAAGCTCTTTTCATCACGAGCGCAAACCTTTTTTATCACGATGAAAAACTAAAATGTCTGTCCTGCCGATGTTCGAAATAGGGCGCTGAGGGTGGAGAAAAGTAAGCGGCAGCCCGAAAAAATAGGGGCGTTGCAAAATTATTTTGTGAATTTCTGTCGTATTTCCTCTTTTTTTACCTTTGTAGTCGAAAAATAACTTAAACATTTAATCCAAAACAATGAAAAAGCAAATTTTGTTAGTCTTAAGTACGTTGTTCTTTATTTTTTCTTGTTCAACGGAAAACGAGCTAAAATCGGACCTGCAAAAACCACAAGAGAACGTTGGTGTATTATCGCAAGCTGCGTTGAGTTTTGCAAAATCTTTGAATGAGGGACATCCGACTCGTTCAGCTTATAATGGGCAATTGGCTGTGAAAAGTATCTTAAAGTTAGATGCCAAGTCGGGAATTATGACTCGAAGTGTGGATCAAAATGATTCATTACTCAGTGGTATATTCGCAGTAAATTTGACTGACAGCCAGGGCGTTGTGTTGGTTTCGGCTCAAGGTTCGGGTGTTCGACCTATTGCATACCTGCCTGATGAACGTGAGTTTGACAATATCGTATCAATAGATTCGGTATCAGAAATTGCAGGAGTGGTGCACACAGCTATAGATGAGAATGGAAAGGTGCCGCCTCCGAGTAATGATGTTGACTATAATATGAGACGGAGATATGAAATAGAAGAGAAACTTGAACCTAAGTGCCAAGTGGTTTGGCATCAGGGCGATCCTTACAATATGTTCTGCTTTACAAAGAAAAAGAAACAAGCTGCTGCTGGCTGTGTTGCAATAGCAGGTGCACAAGCCTTGACGGTATTACGTCCGCAGATGGACATGATAACCTCGTGGGATGAAGTTGTAAAAAAGTATCCAAGTTATAATACTACGGTTCAGATTGCTAAACTAATTAGTTTTATTGGTCAAAGTGTAAATATGGATTATGGTGCTAATGAATCAGGTGCAAAAACAGAAGATTTAGTTCCTCTCTTTGCAAAATATGGAATCAGAGACTATAATGCACCTCATGCAATAGACGTACTTAAAACAAAACACGGAGTTATTGTTGTAAGTGCTAAACGAAAGAAGGTTGATTGTCTTGTGGTAAAGTTTTATTCTGCTGGTCATGCCTTTCTTGCTGATGGATATGTAAAGTATAAGTATAGAGACAACCCCTATTATTTGCATCTTAATTATGGATGGGGAGATAGTAAAAAGAAAGGAGAATATTCATATAGAAAAGATGCCTATATTCTTTGCACCAATAAGACTTGGGACGATGCTCTTGTGAGAAAAGGGGAAGATTGGCAGGAAAAATATCCCTATCGTATTCGTTTTTATTCCTTTACTTATGAGGCAGAGAAAAATTGGTAATGTTTAAAAGATAATAATATGAAACTTCAAAGATCTAATTTCGGGCTTGTTGCTCTATTTCTTTTACTTACTATTGCGTGTTTGGGCGCATGTCGTGATATAGATGCAGATAAATATATTTTTACCAATAAAGATGGCGATACGATCATGATCCAAGAAGGGATGCAGCCGGATACGTTTTACGCCCGTGGGTATAAAACGTTTCATATGAAAAGCGTGGGTATCTACAAAGGCGAAAAGCTTCTAACCGAAGTGACGCAGACGGCAGGCGTCTATTCAAAAGACTTAGGGGAGGTGGAATTTGAGAAGGATGGGAATATCCGTAAGTTGATCATTTACAACTGGTGTATGGTAGAAAGGATCAAGATGAAGAAGGGGAAGATTGGCTATAAAGTCTCCGCCTTAGGCCCTTCTAAGGGGTATACGATGGCTTGCCGCGTTGACGCCCCAGAAGCGTTCGTTATGGGGACACATGTTATGATAAAATAAACGGCGGTCAAGCCTTTTGCTTTTGCTGATGCGAGCTTGTGCTAACAATGTCCGAAGAAGTAGGGCGCAAAGGTTATCATAAGCTCGCATTTTTTGAGGCGTGTCCGACTCAATCGTACCGGAAGAGGTAGGGAGATAGACAGATCACGCGTCGAACTTCAAGGTGGTTATCAAGAAATACGATCGGTAGACAAAAATGTATGGTCGTTGCAAAAAGATGTTGTGAATTCTCTTATCGCTTTCTTTTTTTTCTAACTTTGCAATTGATAAAACTTGAACCATTTCAAAACTAAAACCTATGAGAAAATTATTGTTCGCATCCGCAAGTCTACTCTCCTTACTCATTATTGCGTGTTTGGGCGCATGTAATCGTTTTGAAGAAGTTGGTGATAAATATATTGTGACCAATAAAAGAGGCAACGATACGATATTTATCCAAGAAGGGATGCAGCCGGATACGTTTTACGCCCTCGGATATAAAACGTTTGATATGAAAAACGTGGCTAGTTACAAAGGCGAAAAGCTCCTAACCCAAGTGACGCAGACGGCAGGCGTCTATTCAAAAGACTTAGGGGAAGCAGAATTTGAGAAGGATGGGAATATCCGCAAGTTGATCATTTACAACTGGTGTATGGTAGAAAGGATCAAGATGAAGAAGGGGAAGATTGGCTATAAAGTCTCCGCCTTAGGCCCTTCGAAGGGGTATACGATGGAATGCCGCGTTACCGCCCCGGAAGCGTTCGTTATGGGGACGGATGTTATGATAAAATAAACAGCAATAAAGCATTTATTTATGCGAGCCCGCTTGCGCCGATTTTACCTCAATGGGCGCAAGCGGGCAATATTTTTCTTTGCGGCACAAGTAAAAATTACCTAAAAAGGGGGATGCTCGACAAGGGCGGAAGGCGTGATTATTTTCATCGAAGATTGTGACGAATCGGCCGTAATCCGTAACTTTGTCGATGATCCTACGCGGCCGCCCGAGCGGCGGCTACGCAGCGAGATGAAAGCAAAGAATTAAGACAAAAGCAGGTATGATAGACGTTTCAGATCTTTTGGAAAGTGCCCTTTTCCTTGGCACTTCCGCTGAAGAACTCCGCGATTTTTTATCCGTTGCACCCAATAACATGCGCCATTACGCCGCCGGCGATATCATAGCTCGCCGCGGTGAAGCGTGCCGATCGGTTAGTTTGATTGCGTCGGGCGTGGCTGAAGCCTTTATGGTGAACCCTGAAGGAAAAGAACTGAAGATGGACGAATTGCACGCTACGGATATTTTGGCGCCTGCTTTTATTTACGCTTCGGTGAATACGTTTCCCGTAACCGTGATGGCGAAAACGCCCTGCGAGATCTTGGTGATCAATCGCGATGCCTTTTTGACCTTTATGCAGCGCTCGCCGGAAGTGTTGCGCAATTTTCTGCGCATCATTTCCGATCGTAGTTTGTTTTTAGCCAAAAAGGTAGATGAATTTGCCTTGCAAAGTTTGCGCTCACGCGTGCTAAAATATCTGCAAACGAGTGGTCGGCTTGAGAATGTGCAAGCCGTTGCTCTGCGGATGGGTGTGCAGCGTCCGTCGCTCTCACGCGTCTTGAGCGAGTTGGTGGCTGAAGGGCGCGTGGCGCGTCAGGGCAATGTATATATTGTGTGAAAGATCTTAAGCCTGAATTGAGGAGATATCGACCAAGCCGTTGACGATGGCATAAATGGTCAGACCGGCCGGCGTATGGATCTGCAATTTTCGAGCGATGTTGCGTCGGTGCGTAATGACGGTATTTGTCGAGATACACAAGTGCTCAGCAATTTCCTTGTTGGACATGCCCTGCACAATGCTGATGATGACGTCGCGTTCGCGCGCACTTAGTTCCTCCTCCTTATTGCTTACGAGCGAAGAAATCTTCTCTGTGAGTACGTTTTTGCGCTTTGATTTCTCCAAGAATTTGATCGCGGGAATAAAGATCATATCCTCGACCTTGGAATGTTGACGCAACCACTCCTCGTTGTTGTAGATGTCGTAGAGCGTGGCCATCAAGCGATTGTTGTGCATATCATCGGTGGGTAGATATTTGATGATAATGTCCTTCAATTCGCGAAGTTTGCGGTCCACTTGACTATGATGTTGCGAGAAAGTGTCGATGTCGAAGTTCTTTGATAAGTCGCCTTCGAGCAAAGCCGTTACATACGGAAACAATTCCTTTTCCTCATACTTCATATGCCGATGAATCTCGGCCGAGTAATTGTCGTAGAGTTTGAGAATCAACTTGGCCAAATTATCTTCCGCCTCCAAAGCCGCTTCCAGTTCGCGCCGGATGGTGGGCAATTGGAATCCGAGATAATATTGGTGGCTCGCCTTGAGATAATGTAGCAAGGTGGGCATAGAAATATGCTCATCAATTTTGACGCCGAGGTAATCATTGATGACCAAATTAACAACTGCAAGGAAGGTATAAGTATCTACGCCTTGTCTTTGGCAGACTTCGTAGACCGTGCGGTCGCCGAAACCGATTTTAATACCAAAGCTTCCGAGGCTTTGCAGGATGTTGTAGTTGTCTCTTATGAGAGAAAACATCTTGTCGTTCGGCTCATAGATTTTCTGGCTCTTCATTTATGTTCCTAAATTTGAGAAGCAAAAATCGAAAAAAAAAACGAGACAAGCAATTAGTTTGTAGTTGTATTTACGTGTAAAGTTTTAATTTACCTACTTTTGGGTATTGATGAGCGAAATTTGCCTGTGTATCTTTGTAGTCTGCTAACAGAAAGTGTTATAAACAGTTTAGATATGACAAAAACTTTACTCTGCTTTTTTCTTGTTGCGATGCTCTGTGTTACGTCTGCAAAGGCGCAGGTTGCGGCATCAGATAGCGTGGCTGAACACGCAGGCGGCAATCGCTTCAGCGTGGGTGGTTATGGTGAAGCGGCTTATACGCGTGAATTTTTTAGCGACAATGTCTATCGCTATTCCAATGCCGGAAAATATAAAAAGGATCCGAGTCACGGGCGCTTTGATATTCCTCACGCCGTGATCTATCTCAACTATGACTTTGGCAAAGGCTGGACGATGGGTAGCGAGATTGAATTTGAGCATACCGGCACGGGCGTTTCTTTTGAAAAAGAATACGAAGAATCGGGCGAATGGGAGCAAGAAGTAGAAAAAGGTGGCGAAGTAGAGCTTGAGCAGTTTTGGATCCAAAAGCGCTTCGATCGCCGGCTCAATCTGCGTATGGGGCATATCGTCGTACCTTTTGGCTTGACGAATGCTTACCACGAGCCGCTCCATTATTTTACGGTTTATCGGCCGGAGGGAGAAGCAACGATCCTGCCTTGTACTTGGCATCAGACGGGCGTGAGTCTGTGGGGCTTGCTTGGCGCTTGGCGCTACGAATTGCAATTTCTGCCCGGACTTGATGCGATGAGCTTCAGCAGAGATAAGTGGATCCAAAAAGGAGCCGGCTCTGCAATGGAATTTGCCGTGGCCAACAAATATGCGATTGCGTTGCGCGTAGACAATTATAGCATCCCCGGTTTGCGCATAGGACTTAGTGCCTATTACGGCCACTCTATCGACAATACGCTGGGGCGCGATGCCAACGGAAAGGCGTCGACCTTGAAAGGTGCTTTGTGCTTAGGTTCGCTGGATTTTACGTATAATGCTCATAACTGGATTGCGCGCGGCAATTTTGACTACGGACACCTTGGCGATGCCGATGAAGTGCGCCTGCTGCCGGGCCGCCAGACGAAGACGTCGCCCTTTAATCGAGACTATGTGGGCAAAGCGGCCATTGCTTGCGGTTTAGAAGTGGGCTATAACATCTTCTCGCAAATAGAAAAGCTACGCGCCGACAACCAAAAGCTCTATGCTTTTGCGCATTATGAATACTACAATTCTTATATACCGACCGCGATGCAGCCGAAGTTTCCTTATACGGAGAAACATCGCATGGCGGTGGGCTTGAATTACTATCCTATTCCGCAAATCGTAATCAAGGCGGAATATTCGCAACGCTTCCTGAAGCGCCAATATAATAATGAGCCGTCCGTATCGCTCGGCGTGGCTTATGAGGGCTTCTTCCTTTAAAGGCTACGAAATAGGCGAGGGTGGGAATCCTTAATCGGAGAAAAAATCAATTACGTTAAAAACCATAATCAAAAATGAAGAATTTATTTAAAGCAAGCGTGGCTCTCCTTTTCGGAGCGGCTTGCCTCACTTTCGCAAGTTGTAGCGAAAATGGAACGGATGCACCCAAATTGAGCGAAGGCGACGCCTTTCTGCAAAAGGTTTTGAAAGGCGACGTTGAAAACACAATCAACCCAACTTATGCCAGCTTGGCTGACAGTTGTACCCAACTGCTCGATGTGCTTTCTGCAATGCAGCCCGGTAGCATTACGCAGGGCCAAGTAGACAAGGCTTGTGAGATTTTCTTGCACGCTCGTGCAAGCTATGAGAAGAGCGAGGCTTTCTTGCTTGGCGCTGCGTCTCACTTTAGCATTGACCCGCATATCGATTCTTGGCCCCTCGACTTGACGGCCTTGCACAACCTTCTGTCTAGTGGGCAAGCAATCGCTACTGCTTCAAACTATGACCAGAGTTTGATCGGCTTTCACGGCATCGAGTTTATTCTCTTCCGCGATGGTAAAAACCGTAGTGCAACGGAATTGAATACGTATGATTCTTGGAACCGCGATGGACTTGATTTTACCAAAGTAAAAGGCGAGCGCGAATTGATGTTTGCTAAAGCCGTTGCGGAAGACTTGCGTAATAGTGTATATCAATTGGAGTGTTCTTGGAACGAAAACGCGCCGAAAGCCCACTTCGAGGTCTTAGACGAATTAGGAAAGGCTTACGTTACCGATCTGGGTAAGTCGTATGGCTATAGTATGATCAATGCCGGCGGCGCAGGTAGCGTTTATCAAAGTGTGAAGTTGGCAGCCAGCGCTGTGCTGAGCGGTGATAACAGTGCCGGTGGCATTGCAGACGAAGTAGGTAATACGAAAATCAATAATCCTTTCTCCGGTAAGGACGTTAGCTATATTGAATCTCCGTATAGCTGGAATTCTCTGAACGACTTCCAAAACAATATCCATAGCGTAGAGAATGTTTGGTTTGGCGGTGTGCCGAGCAAGCGCAATCAAGCCATTTCCTTCCACGCTTATTTCCAAAAATATAATAAGACCGTCGGCGAGCGTGTGGAGAAAGCTATTCAGGCAGCGATTGTGGCGATTAAAGACATACCCGCGCCGTTCGTGAAGAACTATCAAAGTCCGAAGTGTAAAGTGGCAATTAACGCTTGCCAAGAGTTGAACGACGCCTTGAGCGAGGCGAACGACGTTATTCAAAAGAATACGAAATAAGATAGGCATCCTGATGGCGTGCGAACCCGCTGTTGCCGCCAATCGCCGCAACAGCGGGTTGTACACTCAGTCGCGCGTTTGTCGTCAAAGTTGCCGGCGCCACTATATATAATGTATACCGGCTTGCGACAAAGAGCGCGTCTCTCTCTCCGCCTGACGGGCGTTAAGCGTCATTTCAAAAGAAAAAACAACATTATGGAATATCACAATTTAATGTACAGAGCCATCCTTGCAGGTGCCGTCGCAATGTCTTTGGTCGCTTGTTCGGATGATCCGATCGTGAAGCCTCAAGGTGAAGAAGGTGAGGCTAACGACGTATTTTCTGCCGCAGAGTGGAAACCGGGTGGCGAACTAGGTACAACAAGTCACGAAGAAGGCTGCTATTCCAACCCCTCTCCTTTTGTGGAGCAGAACGGCCTTTATCAGACGTTTAAACACGGCGAAACTTTCTTTGAAAAAGACTTTACGCTCAATACCCGTCCTCGCAAAGGCTTAGGGCCGGCGTGGGTACGCAGTGGCTGTCTTTTCTGCCACCCCGGTTATGGTCACGGCCGTCGCCAAGATTCCTACTTGGCTAACACCATGGGAAACGGCTATCTGCTGGTTATCTATCACGACAAAGACGGAATAGACGGCAACGGGCAAGCCTATAAGAAGAATCAATACATTACGGAGGTGACAGGTATGCCGCAGACGAAAGCGATGAAGCCCTTCCTGCCGCCCGTAGACGAAGCGCAGATCTCCATAACGTGGAAGCACAAGCAAGATAGTCACGGCAATAAATTTCCCGATGGCGAGACTTACGACTTGATCTATCCCGAAGTGAAGATACCCGTGACGGCGTTCAACACGAACCCGAAGCCGAAAGATTATGCCGTGCGTTTAGAGTCTACCATCGGTATTTATGGCACGGCGCTACTTGACGCCATCGATGATGATTCGCTGAAAGCGCAATACGCCAAGGAAGCACAGCACGCCCAACTCAATCCCGCGATGTGGAATGCTGTCGCTAACGATTGGGCCGCTACGGCGTGGTACTCCCTGGCCGACGGTACAAAGCGCATCAAGCGTTTACGTATGCCTTGACGCGTGGTAGTTTGCAAGATGGTCCTGGTGCCAATGCTATGTGGAATATTACCAACGTAACCCGCAGTGATCGTCACTATCTTTATACGACCAAGGCGTGGGCCAAGGCTATGTCAGAGAACCAAGACGTCATTAATTATATACAACAGAATGGTAGCGATGCCGCATCTTTGTTGCATCCTTATTATGCCGATGGCTCGCGCGACAGCATCAGTTATTTGGTTAATCTCTTGTTGGGCTTGAACAAACCCTCCGACAAGGCTACTTACGAGAAATACTTTGTAGAGCCTTATGGTGAGGAAATGACGGACAAAGACTATTACGATTTTATGGTATGGCATCGTGGTCTCTCCGTGCCGGGTGCGCGTAATCTCTACGATCCTCAAGTGAAGCGCGGCAAAGTTTTGTTCTACGAAATGGGATGTACCGCCTGCCACCGTCCTTCTTGGAAAACCGGTGCCGACAACTATTATACCGATGCGATCACGCGCGGTCAAGGCGCTTTGCCCCGTTATGCCCATCAAACGATCTGGCCTTATACCGATATGATCCAGCATCGCCTGTATATGGACAATGACATTCGCGCCGATTGGTGCCGAACGACGCCGCTTTGGGGCCGTGGCCTGAGTTATCAAGAGACCGGCGCTCACGACCGTTGCACGATTGCCGTGCTCGCAACGTCATTGAAGCCATTATGTGGCACGGCGTATCCGATAAGAGCGAAGCCAAATGGGCTGCGGACAAATTCTATAAGCTCAAGAAGAGCGATCGCGATGCCGTAGTGGCGTTTATAGATGCCATCTAATTGAATTATCCCAGCTGAGGCGGTCTTTTTCAGTCCTTTCGGCTGACACAACATACAGCGAGTATGGTAGGAAGATACCGAAGGCGTTTCTTTACGCAACGCATAAGGTGACCTCCTCCATACGAGCTGTTTTCTTCCTTTTCGCTTCGCCTGTCTGCCGGCCTTTATAGAAGAATAAGGCCTTACCAATCTTGATGGTAGCAGGTAGCGTCGAGCCATTTCTTCATAACATCACAATTTTTACCTCCTCCAACTCTGCTGTGCAGTAATCCCCTTCACCCTCGTCAAGCTCATTTCGTTTTGTCTGAAGAAGTCGGTGCTGCTATTCTTCAATAACCGAAACATCTACGATGAAGAAAATCCTATATCTCCTTTATCTCCTGCCCCTTTTAGCGATGGGCGTGGCTACCTTTGTAGAGCATAATCAAGGTTCAGCCTATGCTGCTCGATATATTTACGGCTCACTCTGGTTCTCGCTGCTTTGGGCCGCACTGACCTTCGTCTCCATTATTTATTATTACCGCCAAGGTCCGCGAAGAGCGGGCACGGTGCTTCTCCACGCCTCCTTTGTGTTGATCCTGACCGGTGCACTCTTGACCAGCCTGACGGCCTATCGCGGCACCATTCACCTCCGCCTACATACGCCTACGGCTTCCTTTACGCCGAAAGACGATGGGGCTGCAACCGATTCGCAGCACGCTTTGCCTTTCCGCTTGCGCTTGGGATCGCTTCGACGTGCTCTACCATGCCGGCACGAGTTCGGCCAAAGATTACGTCTCCCGCTTTACGATTCTCGATGGGGCGTCGTCCGTCAGTGGTAGCGTCTCTATGAACCGCATTTTCACATATCGCAATGTGCGCCTCTATCAAAGCGCTTACGATGATGATGGCCAAGGCACCTACCTCACGATCAATGCTGACCCTTGGGGCATTCCGGTTACGTATGCCGGCTATACCTTGCTTTTCCTTTCCCTCATCTGGTTGTTGATTGATCCTAAGGGCACTTTCCGGCGACTCCTGCGAGGCACTGCCGTGGGCCTGTTTTTTGCCGTCGAACTCTCCTCTGCAGCTGCTCCGGCGCTTCCTGCCGATGCCGCACATCGCATAGGTTGCCTCGATATGTTGTACAATGGCCGTATTTGTCCTGTGCAAACCTATGCACTCGACTTTACAACAAAAATCTACGGTCAGCGCACGTACAACGGCTATACGGCTGAGCAAGTCTTGACCGGGTGGATTTTCTGGGGCAACCAATGGACCATTGAGCCGATGATACGTGTGAAGGCCGCTGAAGTGCGTCAGCGTTACGACTTGCCCAAGTATGCCTCTTTAAGTCAGTTTTTTAATGCCGCTGCAGGTGGCTACATTCTCGGCCCTGCTGTGCGCGAATATGCAGAAGGCAATCGCGATGGTTTTCATAAGGACGTTGCCGAACTTGATGCTAACATCAAGTTGATTATGGACCTGCGGCGCGGACTTCCGCTCAAGTTTTTTCCGGTTACGACTCGGCAACAGACCACTTGGTTTGCGCCGGCCGATAGCTTGCCCCAAACATTGCCCGCCGATGAGCACCAATTCATCGACCAATCCTTTGCCGTATGGAATGCCTACGCCCAAGCCGGCGATTGGGATCATCTCAATCGTGTGACTGATGCCGTGCGCCGCTATCAAGGCGACCACGGCGGTGCCTCTCTGCCTTCGACGCTGAAGATCAAAGCCGAATTGCAATACAATAAGTGGCCTTTCACGACGATACTCTTCATCTTTAATCTCACGTTGGGCTTCTTGTCGCTCTTTTATGTCATTTACCTGACGACCCACCGCCAGACGCAGCGCCGCTTCGTCATAAAGTGGCTGCCTCGCCTCTTTTTTGTCGCGGCCTTGCTCGCTTGGGGCACACTGACGTATTACGAAATACTCCGCTGGATCATAACCGGAACGATCCCGATGGCCAACGGCTATGAGACGATGCTGCTGCTCGCCTGGTTTGTCCAGTTGCTGACGCTCATCGTCTGCCTAAAAAATAAATTGGTCTTGACTTTTGGCTTCCTCTTAGCCGGCTTCTTCTTGCTCGTGGCCCATTTGGGCCAGCTCGATCCGCAGATTACGCCCCTTATGCCCGTGCTCGCTTCGCCCCTGCTCAGTGTGCACGTCTCGATTATTATGATGTCGTTTGCGCTGCTTTCGCTTACGTTCATCTGCGGCCTGACGGCGCTGATCTCGCGCCTTTTTGGGGCTGACGATGAAGCGCTTATGGCGCTCCGACGCCTATCCCTCCTTTTCTTATATCCGGCTTTGACCACGCTGGGCATCGGTATTTTTATCGGAGCAATATGGGCCAACGTCTCTTGGGGCCAATATTGGAGTTGGGATCCCAAAGAAGTGTGGGCGCTCATTACGTTTATGACCTATGGCATCGTCGTGCATACTCATACGCTCCCGCTTTTCCGCCGTCCGCTCCCTTATCATTGGTTCGTGACGCTGGCTTTTCTTACGATTCTGATGACTTATTTCGGCGTCAACTTCTTCCTTGGGGGGATGCACTCCTATGCTTAAGTCTGACGAAGGCTTCTGCGCTGAGTGCGCACGGATCGCGGCTCGTTAGCCTGCTGTTTGTGAATTGCGCCGCACGCATTCCATATAACTACCTTTTCATTTTTCGCCCGTTTGACCCTCGTCGTCGAACGGGCGTTTTGGCTTTAGGGCGAACTTGCTTTGTCTCTGTGTTGATGCTGAAGGGGATAGGCCTATGTTGTTTCGACCTCCCCATCGTTTGCTGCCGCCAAACGCTGGTTTGCCCTCACCAAACGGTGGTTTGCTCCCACCAAACGATGGTTTGCTCCCGCCAAACGATCCTGCTTGGGCCATCGAAACTGTGTGGGGCGGGCCTTTGCCTAAAAAATAATAGGAGAATATGCCCAATAATAACATATTCTCCTACGTAAGTGTGCATCCGGCGATGCGTAATAAGTCTGTAGAGCCTAAAAGGCCGGTTGGCAGAAAGGCTGATACCTTTGTGCGCCTTGCAAGATGACCCTTCGTGAGGTTGTGTGGCGATGCTGCCAACGACGGCGGGCGCCGCCGTTAACCCACTTGCGACCCCGGCGCTACGGGGCGGTCGATCGTGAGCACGGAGAGCGAGCCGTCTAAATTTTGAGCGCTCAGAATCATTCCTTCGCTGACGATGCCACGCAATTTTCTGGGCGGGAGGTTGGCAATGAAGACAACTTGCTTGCCGACCAACTGCTCTGGTTCGTAGAACTTAGCAATGCCGCTAACAATTGTGCGACCGCCGAGGCCGTCGTCAATCTTGAATTGCAACAATTTGTCGCTCTTCGGCACGCGCTCACAGCTCAAGACTGTGCCAACGCGCAAGTCCATCTTCGCAAATTCGTCGATTGTCGTTTCCACACTGATGGGTTCGGCTTTCTTTTCGGCCGCTTCGTTGGCCGCTTCCATTGCTTTGAGCTTCTCTACCTGAGCCGTCACCACCTCATCTTCAATCTTTTCGAAGAGGAGTTCGGCCTGGCCGATTTGGTGCCCGGCCGGAAGGAGATCCGTATGGCCCAGTCTGCTCCAATCGAGCGTTTGGAGGTTGAGCATGCGGCGCAGGCGTTCGCTGCTGAAAGGCAGGAAGGGGGCGAAAGCCGTAGCCAAATTGGCCACGAGTTGGAGTGCAATATATAAAATCGTCTTTACGCGTTCCGGATCAGTCTTGATGACCTTCCAAGGCTCAGCATCGGTCAAATATTTGTTGCCGATGCGGGCGAGATTTCATCGCCTCCTTCTGCGCATCGCGGAAGCGGAAGTGGTCAAGCAAGTATTCAACCTTATCTTTTACATCCTTAAACTCGGCAATCGTAGCTTCATCTTCAGGTAAGAGCGTCCCGCAGGCCGGCACTTCCCCACCATAGTATTTGTGGGTCAAGACGAGTGCGCGATTTACAAAGTTTCCGTAGATGGCTACCAACTCGTTGTTGTTTCTGGCTTGGAAATCCTTCCATGTAAAGTTGTTGTCCTTCGTCTCCGGTGCGTTGGCCGTGAGCACATAACGCAAGACGTCCTGCTTGTCCGGGAAGTCGGTGAGATATTCGTGTAACCAAACGGCCCAATTGCGCGAGGTAGAAATCTTGCGATCCTCGAGATTCAGAAATTCGTTGGAGGGCACGTTGTCGGGCAAAACATATTCGCCGTGTGCTTTCAACATCGCGGGAAAACAATACAATGGAATACGATGTTATCCTTGCCGATGAAGTGGACTAAACGCGTGTCGTCCGATTTCCACCACGTCTCCCAATCGTTGGGAAGCAGTTCGCGCGTATTGGAAATATAACCAATCGGTGCGTCAAACCAGACGTAGAGCACCTTACCCTCAGCGCCCTCGACGGGAACGGGGATGCCCCAATCAAGATCTCGACTGACGGCGCGCGGTTGTAGGCCCATATCAAACCAACTCTTGCATTGACCGATGACATTGGAGCGCCAATCGGCGTGCTCGCCCAAGATCCATTTTTCTAACCACGGCTGATGTTTGTCTAAAGGCAGATACCAGTGTTTCGTGGTGCGAAGAACGGGTTTTGAACCGCTGATGGCCGATTGCGGGTTGATGAGTTCGAGGGGCGAAAGCGCCGTGCCGCAACTTTCGCATTGATCGCCGTAAGCGCCGGACTTATGGCAGTGGGGGCATTCTCCCGTGATGTAGCGGTCGGCCAAGAATGTCTTAGCTTCTTCATCGTAGTACTGCTCGCTTTCTTTTTCTATAAACTCGCCTTTATCGTAAAGTGCTCTAAAGAACTCGGTAGCCGTTTTTTCGTGTACGGCACTCGTCGTGCGACTATAAATATCGAAGCTGATGCCGAAGGCTTCAAAGGAATCTTTAATCAGTTTGTGATAGCGATCTACGACGTCTTGCGGCGTGCAATGCTCGCGGCGGGCGCGAATCGTTATGGGTACGCCATGCTCATCTGAGCCACAGATGAAAAGGACCGGCTTGTTGCGCAAGCGCAGATAGCGGGCGTAAATATCCGAGGGGATATAGACGCCGGCCAAATGGCCGATGTGGACCCCGCCATTGGCATAGGGCAGCGCAGCTGTGATCAGCGTACGATTGAAGGTCTTTTGCGTCATGTAGAAAAAAAGAATTAAGGCGAGAAGAGCGGCCTAAGCGGCCGTCTTCTCGCTTTGTTGTTAACTTTCAATACGCAAAGGTAGAGAAAATATCAAAATTTTCCGTCAATACTTCAAATTTGTTTTATGTGTTCCCGCCCGATGGGGGCGCATAAGTTTGTCTGTATGCGCCTCGTGAAGCGGCAAAATCTTTTCAAAGAGGAATGCTACAGCTTTACGACTTTCTTTCCGTCGACGATATATAATCCTTTGGGCAGGTCTTTCAATTTGCCTTGTAGTTTCACGCCACTAAGGGTATAGATGCCTGGTCTTGCCGGCGCTTCAGTAGTCAAGTGGCTTACGCCGGTTATGTCGCCATAGACCTTTACATCGTCAATGTTGATGCGGAACTTATCCGTGGTGTTAAAGTGACGGAAGGCAACATATTTCGTGCCGGCCGGCAAGCTAACATCGTAGAACTTCCATTCGCCTTGGTCTAATCTATGGGCACCCGGTGCCGGTGCAGCTTCTTCGCCGGTAGTCCATTCTTGCACAATCGTGAAGTCGTCCTTTTCGCGTCCTGTTGAAGAAGCACAAACGGCAAAATGATCGCCTACGACTTTCTTATCTTGTGCGCAAGCATAGAACGTGACGCGCATCGCCCCGTAGAGTTCCGGCGTGATCAAGAAGTTGTCCGGCGTAAGTCCTTTGTTCTTCCACGATGCAGACGTAGCGCAATTGCCCCCATTGCGTCCATCGCCAATCGTTACCCAAGTAGCCAAATCGCCGTCGGCGTCGATTGTAGTCCAGCCATAAGGCATATCGAAAGAGAAGAGTCCGTCTTCCTGGTCTAAGGTTACGCTTTCAAAGTCTTCTTCGAAGATGACACCGTCCGGGCCAAGATTTGTATGATAATTTCTTCGCAGGGCTTATTGTCGAAAAGGAATGTTTGGTATTGAGCCGTGGTTCCCCCTTTTTTGCCGTCGCAAATTCCTATTTGTGCTTCTTTGCCTTGATAGTAAGCTTTGACGTTTCGCAGGCTTATATTGCCTCCGCCGTTTAATTCCGAGGCTATTGCTAAACCACTGTCTTGGCTTTTCGCATGGATATAAGCGTCGTCGACGTAGATTTTTCCACCTTGTTCAGTCAGGATAGGCATTGCACCAATGACTTTAGATTTATCGCTAAAATACAAATCGCCTTGCGTCATAATACCCTTGAGCGAGTCAGACATGATAACGATCAGTTTGCCCGGCCCTTTGATGTTCAGTGTGCCTTTCTGCCCGCGAATGGCCCAGCCGCGCGTAGTCAGGATTTTGTTGTTACCTTCCAGCTTGATCGTGTAAGCTTGATTTCCCAAGAATTCCAGTCCGGCCTCTTCGCTTTCAGTGGGGAGCGTAATCGTAGCATCCTTTAGTGTCAGCGTTTTAGATGCATCATCGTAGGTAAGTTTGCCTTTTGTTACCACGGAGAAACCGCCCACTTGAGAGATGTTTAGGGCATTGCCTGAAGTTATCTCCATACCGCCCACTTTGAAGCCGTAGGTAGTTATAGCCTGATTACCATAGACCGTTACATCGTCTATGTTGACACAATATTGGTCTGTACTGTTATAGTGTCGGAAGGCGATGTATTTTGTGCCCTCGGGCAGATTTATGTCGAAAAGCTTCCAGGCCGTCTGATCTTTCAAATGCTTGCCCGGCGCTGATGTTGGAAGTTCGCTGATAGTCCATTCTTGTATAATCTTAAAGTCGCCGGCTTCCATACCTGTCGTAGAGGCGCAGATGGCGAAGTGCTCTTTCGAATAATCTGCGTCCTGCGCGCAGGCATAGAAAGTTACGCGGACGGCGCCTTTCACCTCCGGCGAAACAAGATAATTGTCCGGATGGATCGCCTGCTGCGTAGCCTTGTCAAACGAAGCCGATGTGGCACACTTTCCGCCGTTGTGTCCTTGCCCTACACCGCCGGGTTCGGTATAGTAGATGAACCAATTTTGTCCATCCTTATCGGCGTCGATCTTCGTCCATCCGGCCGGTAGCGTTTGTGTGCTCTCTCCTTCGTTTTCATCGAGTATGACGTTCTCAAAGTCCTCCGAGAGCAGAACGTTTTGCGCCTGAACAGGTAGGGCAAACATAGCGATAAACAGCCCGATGATGGCTATGTATCTGCTGCAGAATAAATGGTTTCTCATAATTGTAGCGTATTGTGCAACGTAGGAAAGCGTTGCGAGTAAATAGTTGTGTTGTGTTTTTGTCAGTAGTGTGCTTTTCTATTTATTATTGCGTTAATGCCTCTACGATAGTGCGGGTAAGGCTTAAAGTGCGTGTGTGTTTCAAGTTCCAATCTCTCTTGTTGTTGGTCGTGCTTACGGCTGACTTTCGGCGCTTTCTTTTTAGAGCGTATCTGTGCCTTTGTAAGGCCGGATGGCAAATGCAAAATTAGTAATAAACGATTTGTTAAACCATAAACATCTGTGTTTTATGGCAAATCAGTTGGCGTTTTCATCCTTAAGCGCCGGGGCGTAAGCCTCCGAAGTGCTTTGTCGATTCCGGCTTCGCGCCTTTGCGCGGCAGAAGCGTGAAGAGCTTCACTAACTTCTTTCTGTTGATAATGTATCTTCTTTTAGATTGATCTTTCACCTTGCCGTTAAACTTCGCGCAAATGAGCGTATGGAAGCTTCGCCGGGCTGTGGCGGTTGTTTATCCTTCATTAAACATAACCAACCATCAGTCACTTTCAAAGAAAAAACCGGAAGCATACGAGAAGAATTTTTATATTGAAGCCTGCAGCTCCGGACATTATCAGCCGAAAGCTTTGCGGCGGGCGTGTGTGCTCACGATCGAAAGTACTTTTTATCGTGAGCGCAAAGGTTTCATCTCACGAGAAAAAAGGTTTGTTCTCACGATAAAAAACACCAGAGACGGATTTTAGTGGTGAAATGAGTAGTATTTGACGTATAGATTTATTAGACATAAAGCGTTAAATATAAGAGAGATGAGATGTGGAGCAAATGCTTAAGAGAAAGCAAAGAAAGTATTCGTGGCGTAAGTATTGTTCAGAAGCTTTACGCTGCAGGACGGAAGAATAAGGACTGTGGTCAGTAGATAATATTACAAAAAAATCGCGGCGTTTGGGTGCGAAGAAGAGCGTCACAATAGGACCGGCGGGATGAGCAAGTAGGATTTGAGGCGCAATAATTGCGAAAGCATCTTTCGAAATCAGCAGGTGAAAATGCGCACTTTGCAATCGATAACATACAAATAAGGCTGCAAAGCACGAAAAATCTGACATCGTATATGGAAACGCAGGGGAATTTAACATAATGTGCGGCTATTTTTGTAATATAAACGTAGTTATGCGGCTACAATTTTGTACTTTTGCCACGGTTTTGGGAAGGGAGGACACTCGACGCCGGACTTTATCGAGCGGCGTCATTTGAAAAAAGGCCCTTACCCCACTTTAGGATATATTGATAAAATCATATTGAAATGAGAGTTAGATTTTTAAAAGCAGCATTTGCGGCCTTGTGCCTTTTTTGCGCAACTCCGGCTGCGGCACAGTTTAACATTGGTAAAGCAGCATCAGGCGCAGTGAAAGCAGGTCGCGCCTTGACCCTTTCCGATGCTGATATGGCCAACTATGTGAAGGAGTACATCAAGTGGATGGACGAACATAATCAAGTTTGTCCGGAAGATAATCCTTACACAATCCGCTTGCGGAAGTTGACACAGGGCCTGACGAGCGTAGAAGGCATACCCCTCAACTTCAAAGTTTATTACGTGACAGACGTTAACGCATTTGCTTGCCCCGACGGCAGCATTCGTGTATTTTCTTCTTTGATGGACGTGATGTCAGACGACCAATTGCGCGGTGTAATCGGTCACGAGATCGGACACAGTGCACACAAAGACTCTAAGAAGCGTTTCCGCACGGCTCTACTCACGTCGGCATTGAAAGATGGTTTGGCTGCTGCCAGCGGTAAAGCGGCTGCCCTGACGGATTCTCAACTCGGCGAACTCGGTCAAGCATTGCTCAACGCTTCTTATTCAAAGAAGCAAGAGAGCAAAGCTGATGAGTATGGCTACGATTTCTTGAAAGAGAACGGCAAAAACCCTTGGGCTATCGCTCTTTCCTTTGAACGCCTCAAGCAGTTGGAGGAAGAGGCCGGCTACAAGCAAGACAGCAAGTGGCAGAAGATGTTCTCATCTCACCCTGACCTTGACAAGCGTATTAAAAAGATGAGCCGCATGGCCAAGAACGATGGTTTTGAGAGACCGACTCAAGTAATTCCGCCGAAGCCTGTGATCGTAAAGAAAGAGGAGCCGGCGAGAAGAGACCAAACTACCGTTACGCAAACTGAAAAGCCGCAACAACAACAAAAAGCACGCCCTGCAGGCAAAAAGAAACCGCAGGCTAAGCGTCGCCCGCAAGGCAAAAAGCGCCGTAGATAAGAATAAGCCCTCATAACTATGAGGTGATAATAATAACAAAGCGAAGACTCACGGGTCTTCGCTTTGTTGTATGTAATAAGAAGAAGTGGGATAAAGGCGCGAATTTGTAGGGAAATAATCGTAAATTCGCTGGTCGAAATAGTGCGAGAAAAGGATCTTAACTGCACAAGATAAGGTCTTGGTAGGTGCAAATAGAGTTTCAAAGACCTGTCTGTTCAACTCCGGCTGTGTGTAACAAAATTTCAGACGCAGCGAACAAGGTACCGGAGGCGAGAGCGGAACTTTTGTTTTAACTTAGTCGGTATTAGAAATATGCTGATCAAATCGCGCGGCATTGTACTGCACACTTTAAAATATAACGATGCGGGCTGCATCGTCGATATTCTGACACGCGAAGAGGGATTTCAATCTTTCTTCGTCCGTATCTCGCGCGGGAAACGCGGGGGCTTGAAATCGGCATTTTTTCAGCCGCTGACGGCCGTCGATATTGAATGGAATCATAAGCCTACATCGAACTTGCAAACGCTGCGGAGCGTTAGTCCGCACCCGATGTTGGGCTTAGAGCGCCCCGAAAAAATTACGCTGGCGCTGTTTCTTGCCGAATTTTTACGCACGGCTTTGCGCAGCGAGCCCATTGCTGCACCGCTTTTCGACTATACTTGGGATTCGATTGAGTGGCTCAACTTAAGTGAGCAGCATTTCAGTAATTTCCACCTCGTTTTCCTCTTGCGTATGACGCATTTCTTAGGTTTCTACCCCAATCTTGCGAACTACGCCGATGGAATGTATTTCGATTTGGAAAATAGTTCGTTCGTGACGCATCAACCCTTGCATTCGCATTATCTCGATCCGACGGATGCGGCTTTTCTCCCAACTTTGATGCGTATGCAGCCGGCCACGATGCATTTATTTAAGTTTTCCGGTGCTCGGCGCACGCGCTTGCTGCGCTTCATCGTGACTTATTATCAGCTACATCTGCCGGCTTTTGGCGAATTAAAGTCGCTGAATGTTTTGGAGGCCGTCTTTCAGGATTAGAATCTGCACTTGATACGTGAGGAGTCTTGCTTTAAGTGCTTAAAACAGACTGCTGCGCGCCACAACGCATAATTTGTGCGACGCCAAAGCAGCGGGCATACTCCATATATAATACAGCGCCATCCGCTCCTTGATTCTTTTGGAGCGGATGGCGCAATTCGTTTGCAGCTCAAGCGGACGTTAGTCTTCCGGAAAGGGCAATTGAGGGCCGCGATCGGGTAAAAGGTGAAACGAACGGCGATGATAAGGCGTCAGACCGTGTTGCTCAATCCCGCGGCGGTGTTCTCGCGTAGGATAACCTGCATTATGATCCCAGCCATACCAAGGATACTGCTCGTGCAAACGGCGCATCTCGTCGTCGCGAAAGGTTTTGGCCAAAATACTTGCAGCCGCGATGGACAAATATTTGGCATCGCCTTTCACAATCGTGGCAAAAGGCGTCGAACCATAAGGCTTAAAGCGATTGCCATCGACCAAAATAAAGGCGGGCCGCACTTTTAATCCGTCTAAAGCGCGATGCATGGCCAAAATGGAGGCGTTTAGGATATTGATTTCATCGATTTCGGATGCCGAAACCGTACCTACCGCCCACGCAACGGCATCTCGTAGAATCTCTTCGCGCAAGCGATAGCGCCGAGTGGGCGTGAGTTGCTTCGAATCATTGAGCCGCGCATTCGCATACCCTTCCGGCAACACCACGGCTGCGGCATAGACGCTGCCGGCCAAGCATCCGCGCCCGGCTTCGTCGCATCCGGCTTCCGGCCGCTCCGTACTGTAATGCGCTAAGAGCATACTTTAGATCACGACAGCCGTACCGCTGGCCGTAACCATCAACATAGAGCCGTTGGCGCCTACTGTTTCGTAGTCCAAATCAATACCTATGACGGCGTTAGCGCCCATTGCGGTTGCGCGCTCTTGCAATTCTTGCAGCGCAGTGTCCTTTGCTTTTTTCAAAACCTCTTCGTAAGAGGACGAGCGCCCGCCGAAGAAGTCGCGAAGTCCGGCCATAATATCGCGGAACACGTTCGCGCCGATAATTGTTTCAGATGCGACAACGCCAAGATATTGCTTGACGGGATAACCTTCGATTGTAGGGGTTGTTGTAAGTATCATAATGGTTTAAAACATTGTTACGACGCGCTCAAGTCCGGCGACTAAGGCGTCAATTTCTTCCTTTGTTGAATACAGACCAAAAGATGCGCGACACATTCCCTCGACGCCATAACGCTGCATCAAAGGTTGCGCACAATGGTGGCCGGTTCGGATGGCGATACCCAAACGATCGAGCAACGTGCCCAAGTCTAAATGATGTATTTCTCCGACATTGAAAGCCACGACTGCGTCTTTTCCGCCGTAGTGCCATATAAAGTCATTCCGGGTATGGTGCGCATTTTCTCCATCGCGTAAACCGTGAGCTCACGTTCGTGCTGCGCGATATTAGCTAAGCCTAAATGCGTCACATAATCCAAAGCCACGCCCAAAGCGTGCGAACCTACGTAATCGGGCGTACCGGCTTCAAACTTGTAGGGTAAGCGCTCGTAAGTCGTGTGTTCAAACGTGACGCGCGCAATCATTTCTCCGCCGCCTTGGTACGGAGGCATTTTTTCCAGCAAGGCTTCGCGGCCGTACAAGACGCCGATTCCGGTCGGCCCGTACACTTTATGGCCGGAGAAAACATAGAAATCGCAATCCAAGTCCTGCACATCCACGGCAAAATGCGGCGCACTCTGCGCACCATCCACCAACATCAAGGCGCCATGGGCGTGAGCTATTTCCGCCATGCGTTTGATGGGGTTCACCGTGCCCAAGACGTTGCTCACGTGCATCACACTAACGAGTCGCGTCTTCGGCGTAAAGAGCGCTTCATACGCATCCATATCCAAGGCGCCCGCATCGTCGGTGATTGGGATCACCTTTAATTTTATTCCGATCCTATCTCGCAGCAATTGCCAAGGCACAATATTGGAGTGATGCTCCATTTCGGAGATGATTACCTCGTCGCCGGCTTTCAGGAAGGTTTGCCCGTAAGCCGTCGCCACAAGATTGATGCTCTCCGTAGTGCCGCGTGTGAAAATGATTTCCGACGTACTGCCCGCATTGATAAAGCGGCGCACCGTCTCGCGTGCATTTTCGTGGAGCGTAGTCGCTTCCTGCGACAAGAAGTGTACGCCGCGATGCACGTTGGCATTGACGGAGCAATACTCCTCCGCGATAGCATCGATCACAGCCTTAGGTTTCTGCGTCGTAGCCGCATTATCGAGATAGACCAACGGGCGTCCGTAGACCTCGCGTGCCAGAATCGGGAAATCTTGTCTGATTGCTTGAATATCGTACATCGCTTTTGTTCTCCTATTTTCTACAATAATCAACCATTCGGCAACCTTTGCAATGAATAGAGTTGCCGCGGAAGCGCTGCTCTATCAAATACGAGAGGCGATCTCGCAATGTTTCCATCTTAATGCGCTGCAAAACGTCGTTAATAAAGGCGTGTTGGAGCAAGAGGCTCGCTTCTTTTTCGGGCACGCCCCGTTGTTGCATGTAGAACAAGGCGTTTGCGTCAAGTTTACCCACGGTTGATCCGTGATTACATTTAACATCGTCAGCGTAGATTTCGAGCATCGGTTGCGCAAAGGCCCGTGCGTGCTGACTGACGCAAAGATTATCGTTCGTCTGTTGTGATTGCGTATGCTGCGCGCCGGGTTCTACGAGCACTTTTCCCGCAAAGGCGCCGACAGCATTGTCATCGAGCACATATTTGTAAAGCATCTCGCTCGTACAACCCTCGCCAATGTGGTCAATCAGCAGATTATTATCGACGCGCTCCTTACCGTCAGCCACGACAGCCCCGTAGGTGTTCACTTCAGCCTGTTCGCCATTGAGGCGGACGTTGACCGTATTGCGCGAGACGCCGTTGTGGAGCGTCATACCGCTGTAAGTCACCTTACTCTTCGAAGCCTGTTCGATATAGACGTTGCAGAAGCGCGTGTTGACTACATCTGTTTCCTCCACGGCGTACATATCAAGTTCTGCGCCTTGCTCGGCAAAGACTTCGACCACTTCCGTCGTCAGGTAATGGCGACCTTCGAGTGCGTGGTCGCAGAAGAGCACCGTAGCCTTTGCATTTTCTTCGAGTACGATCAAGACGCGCCGATTCGACATAAAGTCGATCGTCGAAGCCGACACGTTTACGATCTGCACCGCCTGCGCTGCCTCCACGCCGCGCGGAATATAAATCAACAAGCCGTCTTGTGCGAGGAGCGTATTCAGCGCCGTCACGCCATCATAGCTCCTTCCGGCTGCCTGATGATAGAATTTTTCGAGTAATTCGGGGTGCTGAGCAGGCACATGCACCAAAGAATCGACGATGATGCCTTGCGGCAAAGCCGCCGAATCGTGAGATGCGGGTGCCACGGTATCATTTACCACATAATAATTCCACGCACCGAGATGCTCAACCGTACAGCGGTAAGTCTCATACGGGTCTATTTCCAAAGGAATCCGTTTAAGATTCAAGCCGAAGTCGGGCGCGAAAGCCGCCTCCACATCTGTATATTTGTAGCGCTCCGTCTTCGCCGTCGGCAGACCTTTTGCCGTCAGCAAGGCCGCCGCTTCTTCGCGCCGGGCGTTCATCGGGGCGCACGAGCCGGCGCAGATCAGCGCCTTTTGCTGCTCATAGAGCGACAAGTATTGTTTTTCGCTCGCCATAATCAAGCCTCCTTCAGACTTTCAAGTATCCATTCGAAGCCGCGGTCTTCAATCTCATAACCCAACTCGGCCGTACCGTCGCGCACGATGCGTCCACCGACAAGCACGTGCACAAAATCGGGGCGCAAGTAGTCAAGCATACGTTGGTAGTGCGTGATCACAAGCGCACTGGTTTTCGGCGAGCGTAGCTTGTTAAAGCCTTCGGCCACGATGCGCAGCGCGTCGACGTCCAAACCTGAATCAGTCTCGTCGAGAATGGAGAAAGTAGGCGCCAAGACGGCCATTTGGAAAATCTCGTTGCGTTTGCGCTCTCCGCCGCTAAAGCCTTCGTTGACGCCACGACTCATAAAATGCGCATCCAATCCGACAAACTGCCGCTTTTCGCGCAGCAATTTCAGAAAATCTGCGGCCGGCATCGGTTCGAGGCCTTGATAAGCGCGCTTAGCGTTGACCGCGGCACGCAGAAAGTTGGTCATAGATACGCCGGGAATTTCCGTGGGTGCTTGAAAACTCATAAACACGCCTTCGTGGGCGCGATCTTCGGGCGAAAGTTCCAAGAGATTTTTGCCATTGAAGGTCACACTGCCGGCCGTCACCTCATATTTCGGGTGGCCCACCAAGACATTGCTGAGCGTACTCTTACCGGAGCCGTTCGGGCCCATCAATACGTGTACCTCGCCATCGTTAATGGTGAGATTCACCCCCTTTAATATCTCTTTGCCCTCCACTGCTGCGTGGAGATCTTTTATTTCGAGCATAGTTGATGTTGTTTTTATTCTAATACAAGGCACTATCTGCCTCGTTGTGTGTGCTTTTTCGTTGTCTCTTATTGATTCCGACTGTTTAAGTCATATTTTTCAGCGGGCAAGTTGGCTGTTGCCACAACCGAGGTGCCGCCTATCTTATGCAAAGATAGTGCAAACTGAGTGCCATGAAAGCAATTTCAATGGCCGAGGTGCCGCCTATTTTATGCAAAATTAGATAATTCCATCAGAACAACAAAGATTTTTTACCACGTAGCGCCGACTAACTTTCCGCCCCACCCATTTAGTGATAACATCACCCCGACATTTGGCCATTCAATCGCAATTCGAGGCCGTCCGAGTAGGGGCTTTTTGGGCGACTATCCCAACCCCAAACGCGGCAGATCGTCCACCCGCCGCCAAGGGCCGGAAGGGTACGAAGAGGGTAGCCACATCGCATCCTTCCGCTGCGTTCCGCCCTTCATTTTCTCCATTTTAAGTGCGCCCAACCGGCTATTTTTGTGGGCCTTGTTTTGAAACCTTTTTGGTTTGCTCCCACCAAACGATAGTTTGCTCCGACCAAACGATGGTTTGCTGCCGCCAAACAATGGTTTGCTCCCGGCAAACGAAACGCAGAAGCCCTGTTCGGCCTAAAAAAGTAAGCACGGCAAGGCTATTGCGCAAAACAAAAATCAAACATTTCCTATGATAACGCTCACGCTTTCAGACCGACACCGCCGCCGGTTCGACGTCAATTCGCCGTCGCCGCAAAGGCCGACAGTTCACTTCAGACTAAATAGACCCGACATAAAGCACTGTGGCGCCAAAAGTGCGAAAGGGAAAAATACGTACAGACCGATCGCGCATTGTATGAAGATTTTGTATCTTCGCGGCAAATACGTATTTAAGAAAGATGAAGCGAACTATTCTCATCGTGCTACTCACGCTGCTGTATGTGGGGACGTCGCGGGCACAAAGCGGCATCCGCTACGGCTACATCCACTACAACGCATTGCTACGCGAACTGCCGGAATATGCAGAAGCGGAGGCGCAATACAAAGCCCTACGCAAAAAATATGCTGCCGAGACCGAGTACAACGAAATGTCGTTTAAGCGACTCTTTGCCGAATACTTGCAGGGGCAAAAGGAGTTTACGCAAAACATTCTCTTGAAGCGCCAACGCGATCTTCAAGAGGAGATGGAAAAGAGTTTGGCTTTCCGACAAGCGGCCGACAGCCTCTTGGCGAAAGCGCAGACCGACTTGCGCGCACCGGCTTATCGGCGACTCAACAGTGTGTTGCAAGCCGTCGGCAATGAGCGCGGCTACGAACTCATCATTAACCTGGATGAGCGCAACTTCCCCTTCTTTAATCCGCGCTACGCTGAAGATGCTACGCCTTATGTGCGTGAACGACTAAAACATTGAGCGTATGAGCGCCCAATCCATTCCGGCCACGGCTCCGATAGGCGTCTTCGACTCCGGCTACGGGGGGATGACCATCTTGCGACAGTTTAAGCGCTTGCTGCCCCAATATGATTATCTGTATTTGGGCGATAACGCGCGCGCTCCTTATGGTTCTCACTCGTTTGAGGTGATCTACCAATACACGCTTGAGGCGGTCGAAGCGCTCTTTAAAGCGCGGCTGCCCATTGGTCATATTAGCCTGCAACACGGCTTCGGCCAAAGCGCTCCGCACCTTGCAGCAGAACGACCTGCCTGCGCGCTATCCGGACCGCCGCGTACTGGGCGTGATCCGCCCCACGGTCGAAACCGTGGCGGGCTTGACGCAATCGCACCACATCGGACTCTTGGGGACGGTCGGCACAATCAGCTCGGGCAGTTATACGATGGAGTTTGCCAAGATTGATCCTTCGGCGAAGCTGACGGGAATGGCCTGCCCCATGTGGGTACCCTTGGTCGAAAATTATGAGTTCGACTCGCCCGGAGCCGACTACTTCGTGCGGAAACGCTTGGACGCACTCTTCGAAAGCGACCCGCAGATCGACACACTCATACTCGGCTGCACGCATTACCCGCTCCTTTTAGAAAAAATCAGTCAATTTACGCCGCCAAACGTAAAAATTGTGGAGCAAGGAGCGTATGTGGCAGAGAAATTGCAAGACTATCTTCAACGCCATCCGGAGATGGAAGTACGCCTGAGCCGCCAAGGCAGCTGCAAATATTTAACGACGGAGAGCGTAGATAAGTTTGACGAAGCGGCGCATTTGTTTATGAACGAAAAAATCGTCGACGTCTCCAAGATAAGTTTGCCGGAAGCGAGCGCATAAGCCGCCAAAACTTCTGCCGGCAAGAACCTATCGAGGCGCAGCGAAAGGGCAAAGCTCAAGAATCCGTCCTGCACCGCCCCACACAATATATATATAGACCTCATCAAGCCTTAGGGCATCTCTTCTAATGAATCCACTTCAGCAAACCCCGCCCATCACGAAAAATCTGTTGATCATCAACAGCATTGTCTTGCTCGCGCAATACGTATTGCAACAGCGGGGCATCGCAGACTTGTCGCAGATGTTCGGCCTCCATTTCATCTTGGCGGACGACTTTAGGCCGTGGCAGCTCGTCACGTATATGTTTCTCCACGACGGACTGTCGCACTTGTTCTTCAATATGTTCGCGCTCTGGATGTTTGGCATGGTGATCGAACGCACGCTGGGCTTCAAGCGCTTCTTGATCTACTACTTTGTCTGCGGCATCGGCGCCGGCCTTTGTCAGGAAGCGTGGCAACTGGGCCAATATTACATCGAAGGACTCCAAAACTACACAATCGTGGATACGGGCATGGCGGTCATACCTATGAGTGCCTATCTCAACACGTGGACTACGATCGGCGCTTCCGGCGCTTGCTACGGCGTGCTTCTTGCGTTTGGCGTGCTCTATCCGAACGAGCGAATTATGCTCTTGATTCCGCCCATTCCGCTCAAGGCTAAATATATGGTGGTGGGCTATGCGGCAATCGAACTTATAGCGGCCTTTGCCACGAATGGGAATATCGCGCATTTTGCGCACCTCGGAGGTATGCTTTTTGGATGGTTGCTACTCATTATTTGGCGCAACAAGGCCGGAGGGCGACGCAGCAACTTCTCGGGGTGGGAAACTTATACGCCGAAAAAGCCCTCGCGCTGGCAAAAATGGCGCGAACGGCGTAAAAAAAGCAGTCAGCAGCCGAATGCACACAAGACAAAAACGTCGGCAAATGCGGACCACAATTATAATATGCAAAAGAAAGCAGACGAGGAACGCATCGATAGAATCTTAGATAAGGTGAAAAAATCGGGCTACGCGAGTTTGACGGACGAGGAGCGCGATGAACTCTTCCGCAATAGCCAACAATAAACGCGGCAATGGGAAACAAACAGCGAACAAGGCCGGCTGGGCTGAAGTAGCCGCGTGGATCTGCGTCTTACTCTTGTGGGCGAGTGCGGCGTCTGCCTACATTGATCCGCGCATCTTTGGTTTTGCGGCCGTTATGGGGCTTGCCTTTCCCGTCTTTCTTGGCCTCGTTGGTTTAATCACCGTTGTCTTGCTCTTCTTTGCGCGACAAAAGATTTGGATTCCCTTAGTTGGTCTCGCCGTTTGCTTTGGTGCGGTGCGTCGCTATTGTCCTTTCAATTTTAAGTCCACACCGCCGAAAACGGCTATCAAGGTAATATCTTACAACACCTTGTTCTTGGGCGGCCCGTGCGAAGATCCGACGACGGGAGAAAACAACGTGGCATTGTATCTTGAGCTCCAAAAAGCGGATATTGCGTGCTTGCAGGAAGTACCCTCGTTCGACGGCTACTACGAACAGCACGTGTTCCCCGTAATGAAACACGCAAAATACCACGACGGGATTCTGTTTAACGGCGTCTTTATTGCGATGTTCTCACATTACCCCATCGTGCGCCACGAATTGATCTGCCAAGACGAAGGCAACGGCTCGGTGGCTTTCTGGACGGTCAGAGCGCCCGGCGATACGATTTTGGTCATCAATAATCACCTCAAATCCATCGGACTCTCAAGACAAGATCGCGAAGAGTTCAAAGAGATGGTGCACGCTCCCGAATCTAAAATTTCTCGACAGGGCTCTAAGACGATTCTCTCCAAGATCACGCACGCCGCAGCCGCACGCGCCGCTATGGCCGACAAGGTAGCGGCCTTCATTGACCGACATCGCGACACGCCAATGATAGTTTGCGGCGATTTCAACGATACTTCGATTTCCTACGCCTATCGCCGCGTGGGCAAAGATCTGACCGACGCTTACGTAAGTACGGGCAGAGGCTTCGGCCGCTCGTTTAATCGCGACGCCATCTTTGTGCGCATCGACCAAATGTTCTGCTCTGAAGAATTTACGCCCTATGCTGCTTACGTCGACAGCAGAATTAAATGCTCAGACCATTATCCTATTGTCGCCTATTTCGAACCTACGAAAAAATAAGTCAGACCACAGACAACATAGACTTTAACAAAGTTGCGCCCGACAAGTCCTGCGCCGCCAATTGTCAACCAACGCCCCGGCGCAGACCGACAAAGCCGCAACAGCGTTGCATTTCCTGCGCCGATAAAGCAAAAGAAGCCTGCAAAATGTCAGTTTTATGGGTCGAGGGGACAAACAAAAGCGCGTCTTTCCTTTGCTTTTAATCCCCCAAACACTATCTTTGCCACCAATTTCTCTCAACAATACTCACGAAAGGTTAATACCGCAAGCTCAAAATAGGAGATTGCGAGCATCCAACGGCCACAAAATGCCCTATGCTCAAAATAGGATGAATGCTTTTTTTGAAATACAAGAAAAACGCGCAAGACTGCTTCCCATCGAAGTTGTCACGCTGGGCTACACGCTTTTCACGGCGCTGCTGATCTTCTATTTTTGGCCGCAAATGGAAGCACCTTGGCGCCTCTTGATGGGCCGCGCAATGATCATCATCGCCTTGGGCGGCATCTGGGGTTTGAATTACGCCGCCCCGTGCGAAGCCACGCGCATCTTGCGCAATATTTTCCCGCTCACGATCTTGGGTTATTGGTATTCGGACACCTACGAATTCAACCGCCTCTTTGATAATCTCGATTACATCTTTGCTGCAGCCGATTACGACTGGTTTGGCAGTCAACCGAGTTTGGTTTTTCGCCAACTTTTACCCGGAAAGGGTTGGAGCGAACTGTTTCATTTCGGCTATTTCTCCTATTTCCCGATGATCGTAACCACGACTTTACTTCCCTATTTCGTAAAGCGTGACACGTTCGAGCGCTACGCGTTCATCATCATCGCCTCCTTTTTCCTCTACTACGTGGTTTTTCTTTTCTTGCCCGTAGCCGGACCGCAGTATTACTTTCATGCCGTCGGTCTCGACAAGATCCACGCCGGTATTTTCCCGCAACTCCACGACTATTTCCGATACCATACGGAACTACACGCCGTTGGCTGTCCGGAAGGTCTTTTCCAAGATCTGGTAGAACTCACACAAAGCAGCGGAGAGCGCCCCACGGCGGCCTTTCCCTCCTCTCACGTGGGCATCAGCACGCTATTGATGATCATTCTCTTCAAGACACATCGCAAGACGGCTTGGGCTTTCCTCCCCGTATATCTATTATTGTGTTGCTCTACCGTTTATATAGAAGCCCACTACTTGGTAGACGTCTTCGGCGGTTTGATCTCCGGCGTCCTCTTCTACGTAATTACGAATAAAATATACACACTTATAAACACCCACAAAATCCAAAGCTTATGAAACGTGTACTTCTAATGGCTTTATCTGCCATTCCTACGCTACTCTTTGCTCAAGGAGGCATTACCTCTGCTATGCTGCGCCAGTTTAAGGCCGACAACGCACCGACAGCCAATACAAAAAGGTTTTGCGCAACGCATTAGCACAAAACAACATCAACGATTTGGCCTTAGTAGCCGATAATCCGGACGCCAACGACACATACTTCTCTCATGAAGTCAAGTCAAAAGGCATTACAAATCAACGCTCGAGCGGCCGTTGCTGGCTCTTTACGGGACTTAACGTTATGCGTGCCGACGCCATCAACCGCTTCCAGATGGGCAGCTTCCAATTTTTCTCAATCCTACAACTTTTTCTATGATCAGTTGGAGAAGTCTAACCTTTTCCTCCAAGCCGTTATAGACAACGCTAAGCAGCCTATCGACAACCAACTCAATACGTGGCTCTTCGATCATCCGCTTTCCGACGGTGGAACCTTCTCCGGCGTGCAGGATGTCGTTACAAAATACGGTGTAGTCCCGGCCGACGTTTTCCCCGAAAGCTTCAACGCCAACAACACCTCGAAGATGTCCGAACTCATCCAATTACGCCTCCGCGAAGACGGCCTCGAATTGCGCAAAATGGTTGCCAAAGGCGCCAAAGCGGCTGATATCGAAAAGCGCAAGACGGCGATGCTCAGCACCGTATACCGCATACTGACCATCTGCCTTGGCACACCGCCTGAGAAGTTTACTTGGACGCGCCGCACGGCCGATGGTAAAGCCGTTGAGACCAAGACGTACACGCCGCAGGAGTTTTATCAGGCTTTTGTAGGCAAGGATCTGAAAAACAGCTACGTGATGGTGATGAACGACCCCACGCATCCTTACTACAAGACCTATACAATTGATATGGACCGCCACTCTTACGATGGCAAAAACTGGACCTACATCAATCTGCCTATGAATGAAATCAAGGCAATGGCGATCGCAAGCATCAAAGACTCAGCCATGATGTACATGAGTTGCGACGTAGGCAAACTCTACAATCGTAAGAGTCCCGTACTCTCTATGAACAACTACGACTACGAATCATTGCTCGGCACAAAGTTTACAATGGACAAAGCAGATCGCATCCGCACACATGCAAGTGCCTCCAGCCACGCCATGACGTTAATGGCCGTCGACTTAGACGCTAATGGAAAACCGAAGAAGTGGATGGTTGAAAACAGCTGGGGCGAAGATAGCGGCTTCCGCGGCCATTTAATTATGACCGACGAATGGTTTGACAATTACCTCTTCCGCCTCGTTGTCGACAAGAAGTATGTCCCCGCAGCCACGCTCAAACTCTTGGATCAGAAACCCACGCAACTTCCGGCTTGGGATCCGCTCTTCAAGACCGAAGAATAAGCTGATGCCCCACGGGGTATCGACTACAAACATATTGGTGGCCTTTCATCAGCAGCAGCCACCTCAATCAGCCGATTAGGTCTGCACGATGAGCCAACACCATTAGCGTATAGTAGTTTTAAAAAGTGAGCATAAAGCTCTAATTATAGATTGTTGTATTGAATTCTATGCGCTATCGGCCTCCCTCCAAACGAGGGAGGCCTTCTTTTATCCCTACGCCAACGGCTCATTGCTCCCCGCGCAGCGTCGTCCCGCTTCCGCAGCAGGCGCCCCCATTTTCGCCTCCACCCTTTAAAAATAGCGCCGAGGAGCCTCCAATCTGTTAAGCCCAAACCCGAAGAAGCAAAGGCCCACTCTCAAGCGCTGCGCTTACGCTCGTGATAAAAAAAGGTTTCACCTCACGATAAAAAGTACTTCATCTCACGAGCGCAAACCTTTATTCTCGTGAGCGCAAACTCCGCGAACACGTCAGGCGCACTTTTTGGCCAAGCCAAATGCCTTATTATCAAACGAAAAAGGAGCAAAAGCCCAAACCTCCGCATCGCCAAACGGACGCGCCGCGTGTGCCGATACAGCACCGACCACCATACTCCAACCGAGCGCGCCCCTCATCTCTTTCCTAAAAAAAATTATCGGCCATTGCCGCTTCCCCTTTTTTGAGTATTGCCGATGATCGGTCAAATCCGGGAAACGCCAACAAGCCGCCCCATCTATAGAACAAAAACCTGCATTTCGCCTTTCCCGGCATGGCGGCAAATTGACACCATTAAAGCCCTTTTCAGCCCGAAACTTCGCCTTCAAAACGACCAAAAAGCAGGCTGAAAGCGGACTATCCCCATAATTGAGTATTGAAACCCACAAAAAGGGATAGAATAAAAGCCTTTTTGTTTGGCACATATTTGGGGTTTAGCTTATCTTTGCAGAGCATTCGAAGTTCCTCATTTATGGGGATATGACGTTTGCGAACCACTTCGCCCAAATCAAAACAAACAAAATAACAATTTAATCAAAAATTTATGTGGTTATACAATTCATCCATCGGACGGAAGGTTGTGATGTCAGTATCCGGCATTGCGCTTATCTTGTTCCTGACGTTCCACGCTTGCATGAACGTTGTGGCGCTCTTTTCAGCAGATGCCTACAATGAGATCTGCGAGTTTCTCGGCTCGAACTGGTATGCCGTAGCCGGAACGGTTGCGCTCGTTGGCTTTAATTGCCATACACTTTATCTACGCGGTCATCTTGACGCTTCAGAACCGCAAGGCACGTGGCAACAACCGCTACGCTGTCACGGCAACTCCGGACAAGGTTGACTGGAACTCGCGCAATATGTTTGTGTTGGGCGTTATCATCGTATTGGGCCTTCTCCTCCACTTGTTCAACTTCTGGTACAACATGATGTTTGCTGAGTTTGCAAACGGCGGAATGGCTTTCGTAGGAAACTACTCTGCAACTGACGGAGCCGGCTTGATGAGCTACACGTTTAAGAATCCGGTCTTCACGGTTCTTTACATCCTTTGGTTTGCCGCTATCTGGTTTCACCTCACGCACGGCTTCTGGAGCGCAATGCAGACGCTCGGCCTCGACGGTAAGATTTGGTTCAACCGTTGGAGAGTGATCGGCAATGTTTATGTCACGATCGTTATGCTCTGCTTCGTCGTTGTAGCACTTCGCTTTGCCTTCTGCGGCGGCGCTTGCTAAGTGAGCGTTTTTTTAGCTTTATCAAACACACAAGGAAATAATTATGGCAACTATAGATTCTAAAATCCCTGAGGGAATTGTCTCTCAGAAATGGACCAACTATAAAGCACACCAAAAATTAGTAAACCCGGCCAATAAGCGAAAGCTGGACATTATCGTCGTCGGAACAGGACTTGCCGGCGCAAGTGCGGCTGCTTCGCTGGGCGAAATGGGCTTTAAGTGCTCAACTTCTGCATCCAAGACTCACCGCGCCGCGCGCACTCTATCGCAGCTCAGGGCGGTATCAATGCAGCTAAGAACTACCAGAACGACGGCGACTCTGTATATCGTCTTTTCTATGATACGGTGAAGGGTGGCGACTATCGTGCTCGCGAAGCAAACGTATATCGCCTCGCTGAAGTCAGCGCAAGCATCATCGATCAGTGCGTTGCGCAAGGCGTTCCCTTTGCACGTGAGTATGGCGGCTTGTTGGCTAACCGCTCTTTCGGTGGTGTGCAGGTAAGTCGTACGTTCTACGCAAAAGGACAAACGGGCCAGCAATTGCTGCTCGGTGCTTACTCCGCACTTATGTGCCAAGTAAACGCAGGAACCGTAAAACTTTATACGCGCTATGAAATGCTCGACGTTGTCATTGTCGATGGACGTGCACGCGGTATCATAGCTCGCAACCTCGTAACGGGAAAATTGGAGCGCTTTGCTGCACACTGCGTCGTATTGGGCACAGGTGGTTATGGCAATGCTTACTTCCTCTCAACCAATGCTATGGGTTGCAACTGCTCTGCAGCTATTGCGGCTTACCGCAAGGGAGCATACTTCGCTAATCCCGCGTTCGTACAGATTCACCCCACGTGTATTCCGGTTCACGGCGATAAGCAGAGTAAGCTGACTTTGATGTCGGAGTCGCTGCGTAACGACGGCCGCATTTGGGTTCCCAAGAAAATTGAAGATGCGAAGAAGCTGCAAGCCGGCGAACTTGAAGGACGCGACATTCCGGAAGAGGATCGCGACTACTACCTCGAGCGCCGCTATCCGGCTTTCGGTAACCTCGTTCCCCGCGACGTAGCCAGCCGCGCTGCTAAAGAGCGCTGCGATGCCGGCTTCGGCGTAAACAACACGGGGCTTGCCGTATTCCTCGACTTCTCTGAAGCTATCAACCGCTTGGGCCGCGATGTCGTAGAAGCGCGCTACGGTAACCTCTTCGATATGTACGAAGAAATTACTGACGTTAGCCCTTACGATAACCCGATGATGATTTATCCGGCTATTCACTATACGATGGGCGGACTTTGGGTCGACTATGAACTCTCTACAAACATTCCGGGCCTCTTCGCAATCGGCGAATGTAACTTCTCTGACCACGGTGCAAACCGCTTAGGTGCGTCTGCGTTGATGCAAGGTTTGGCTGACGGCTACTTCGTATTGCCTTATACGATTCAAAACTATTTGAGCGACCAAATCACCGTTCCTCGCTTCTCTGCCGATGCGCCTGAATTCATCGCTGCTGAGAAGGAAGTACAGGCTCGCATTGACCACATCCTCAACATCAACGGTAAGCGCTCTGTGGATAGCATTCACAAAGAATTGGGCCACGTGATGTGGGAATACGTAGGTATGGCACGCTCCAAGGAAGGCCTCGAAAAGGCACTCGTACTGATGGATGAGATCCGCAAAGAGTTTGAGACGAACCTCTTCGTACCTCACGTTGAAGGTGTCAACATCGAATTGGAGAAAGCTTTGCGCCTGAACGACTTCATCACGATGGGCAAACTGGTAGCCATCGACGCCCTCCACCGCGAAGAAAGCTGCGGCGGTCACTTCCGCATAGAGCATCAGACTGAAGACGGCGAGGCAAAACGTGACGACCAAACTGCTTCTACGTAAGCTGCTGGGAATATCAAGGCGAGGACAAGAATCCTGTCAAGTTCGAAGAGCCGCTGAAATATGAGGCTATCGAAGTGAAGACCCGCAACTATAAGAGTTAAGCTCGTTTATCAACCAATATTAAAGAACAACGATTTATGGCTAAGAATATAAGTTTTAAGCTGCGCTATTGGAAGCAAAACGGGCCGAAAGATGCAGGCCATTTTGACGAGCGCGAAATGAAGGACATCCCTGACGATACGTCATTCCTCGAAATGCTTGACATATTAAATGAGCAGCTTGTCGAAGAAGGCAAGGAGCCGTTTGTATTTGATCACGATTGCCGCGAAGGTATCTGCGGTATGTGCTCTCTCTACATCAACGGTACGCCGCACGGCAAGACGGAGACGGGCGCTACGACCTGCCAACTCTATATGCGTCGTTTCCGTGATGGCGAAACGATCACCGTAGAGCCGTGGCGCTCTGCTGCTTTCCCTGTTATCAAAGACTGTATGGTTGATCGTACAGCATTTGATAAGATACAATCAGCCGGCGGTTACGTCTCTGTGCGCACGGGTGCTCCTCAGGATGCCAACAGCATTCTGATTCCGAAGCAAGATGCTGACGAAGCAATGGACTGCGCTTCTTGCATCGGCTGTGGCGCTTGCGTAGCAGCTTGCAAGAATGGCTCTGCAATGCTCTTTGTTAGTTCACGTGTAAGCCAGTTCGCGTTGCTGCCTCAAGGCCGCCCCGAAGCTGCTCGCCGCGCAAAACTAATGGTGAAGAAGATGGACGAATTAGGCTTTGGCAACTGTACTAATACGCGTGCTTGTGAGGCTGTATGCCCCAAGAACGAATCTATTGCGAACATTGCACGCCTGAACCGCGAGTTCATCAAAGCAAAATTAGCTGACTAACTAGTATACTTAATACATCATAGAATCCCCTCGCCCGCAGTGCTCCTGCCAGCGAGGGGATTTTTGTAACGCGCTTAGCACGCTTTAAACGCCACGCTACAGTGCGCCTTATATTATATATCATTCAAGTATTCTTCAATGCCCATCTTGCACGCGAACACCAAGGATTTACGCCCTGTTTATCCCTAATAACACTTACTTAGCGACTAAGCCAAACTTAAGCGCCATTTAGGGACAATCCATAAAGTCTTGCACGCAGATATAGATTTGAACGGACAATGCTAAAAACCCCAAAGCACACAATATATATAATAGGCACGCCGACTTGATCTTTCAACGCTTTCACGTATGAACATTAGCGCGATTTAAAAGATTGACTTTAGGAGGTGACAGAAGAAGCCTACGGAGCATCGCAAAGCTATGCCCCGTAGGCTGAATTATAGTATAGCATCCGTCAGCTAGCGATATTCAGCAAAAATTATGATAGAGATGCGCTGCAACGGACGCTACTTTGTAGTTGGCAGCCTCGCCAAATTACATTTTCGCCTACGGTCACATCCGTATTGCTACAGCTATCAGCCTTCTCGTGGAAATTGGCGAAGAATATTTTAAGAAATTGCAAGGAACAACTTACGTTACCGACCGTGTCCTTTCATAGGGCGTATCTATGTTATCTTGCGAATCATCTTCATCCTCCTCAAAATCAGATTCGCACTCTTCGGCTGATGAGTCATTAACCTTACGTTTATATTTCGTCGGCGTGAAGCCATAGGTCTTTTTGAAGGCATGGTAGAAGCCTGAATAATGCTCAAAGCCGGAAAGTTCGGCAACCTCGTCGAGTGAAAGTTCGGGACGCGTATCAAGCAGCATCTTTGCCCGTTGCATCTTAACCGTCTTTATATAAGTGACGGGCGACATTCCTGTAAGCGCCATGATTTGCGGTGGAACTGACGCTTACTCATACACAATCTGTCGGCCAGCAAGCTTACTTCGAGCTGATGCGTATCGAGCAAGGCATAAATGATGTCGATCGTCTTGCCAAGGAAAAACTCATCAGCGGTAGACAAAGTTGAGGTGACTACCTCGTTAGTCTTTAAGGCGCTCGCATATTTGCTCCTCAGTAAGCTGCGCTGCTCTAATAATTTTTCCACTCGCGTGCGCAACTCCTCACTATTGAAGGGCTTCACGAGATATGCATCAGCGCCTGCTTCCAATCCCTTAATGCGGTCTTCTTCAGTATTTTCGCCGTGATGACAATGATTGGAATATGATTGACTATCTCGTTCTTTCGGATCGCTCGGCACACGTCGAGACCACCCATCTCAGGCATCATCAAGTCGGTGATGATTAAATCAGGAACGAGTTCCTCGGCTTTCTGCAGACCCACCTTTCCATTTTCTGCATAGCATACGCTGTAACGCGACGTCAACTGTGAGCCAATATACGCGGCCACGTCCTTGTTGTCTTCAATAATGAGTATGCGGCAATCGTTATTATCGCTTTCTACTTTATCAACAAGCGGCTCCGTCGTATTAGGCATTATGGGTGCGTCAGCAATGGGCTTACCATCTACAGCTTGCTTACTTTGATGGCGGATGGGTAGGCTCAGATGGAACGTTGTCCCCTTACCGAGCGTACTTTCTACGCGGATCTTTCCACCGATAACCTCTACGATGCGATGAACTAATGCAAGTCCTACACCCGTTCCTACCTGTCCGGTATCTTGCTCAGCTTGATAAAAGGGTTGAAAAATATGAGCAAGCGCCGCGGGGTCTATACCCTTGCCTGTATCAGCCACACTAATCAATAAGTTTTCGTTATCACGTTCCAGCTTGACCGTAATATGTCCATATTCAGGCGTGTACTTAAAGGCATTGGAAAGCAGGTTGTTCATGATCTTATTGAGATAACCGGGCACGAAGTCGGTCTCTAAATCCACGTTTGTTACGAAGTGGAGATCCACATTGCGACATCGGGCATAATCACGATAAGACTCGACAATCATCGTAATGTAGGCCGCAATATTGCCACTGCGCCAATCAAGATTGCCCACCGATGATTTTATCTTTGAGATATCGAGCAATTGGTTAATCAAAGCGAGTAAGTTTTCGCCTTGACGTTCAATCGTGCAGACTTTCTCCTTTGTCGCAGCAGGCAAGGCCTCATCTTGCTTTAATTCACCACTTAAACCAAGAATCACTGTGAGCGGAGTGCGAAATTCATGGGTAATGTTCGTAAAGAAATTCTCTCGCATTTGCGACATTTGCTTTAAGGCAATATGATTCCGTTTGCGGATACGCTGTACATAAGACATTAAGACAACTGTGGCAAACAAGGAGACCAAAACAAAGATAAAGATAACATAGCTGACATAGCGCATCGTACGCTCTGATTGCAGCGTCAGCTCCGCTTCGTCAAGCATGCGCTTACGATGATTGCGCTCAATATTCAAACTGATATTTTGTATGCGATTGACGCGCCCAATATTCAGCACACTATCTTGCCAAAGGTCGGCCTGCTCGTGACAAGAGAGCGCATCTGCATAGCGCCCTAATTGCTTGTAGTATTTATAATACAGATTGTAAACTTCTACAAGATGCTCAGGCGATTTGATACGGGTAGCCATCTCTTTTGCGCGATCCAATCGACTCAAAGCCTCGGACACCCTCCCTATTTTGAAGTAGATATTGGTCAGTGCCAAGAGCGGACTTAAAGCGTGCCATTCATCTTTGGAAGCCTGCATGAGCCCATAAGCCGTCTCATACTCACGCGCCGCCTGCTCATATTCGCCGGCCTTCTCGTGTAGCGAGCCCAAATAAGTATGACAAAGCGCTATGCCTATAACCTCATTGGCCGCTTTATTGAATTCCATAGAGCGCAAATAGTAAACGCGCGCGGAATCCAACTTGCCACGGTGTTCAAAGATAGAGCCAAGGTTCGCATTATCTATAGCCTGTCCTACTGCACTATTGAGCTTTTGCTCTCCCTTTAGCGCAAGACGCAAAACGCTATCGGCACGTTCGAAGTTGCCTAAGCTCATGTAAATATTACCTAGACCATTGAGCGACTTCACGTGGTTTTTAAGCGCCAGTTTAGAAGTGTCGGAAAATTCTTCGCTCAACTTTAAAGCGCGATGATGGTATTCTTGCGCTACATCTAGTATACTCATTCGGCGATAGTCCGTTCCAATATTATTGAGTATACGCACCCATTCGAGCGTATCATTAAGCGCTTCAGCTTGTTTGAGTGCCTCAGAGTGGGCACGCACAGCTTCTTCGAAGCGGCTCTCATCGCGAAGGCGCTTTCCCTTTATACGCAAAGCTATAATACTGCCGATTTTGTCGCCTTTCTCCTCAAAATGACGCTGCAGAGCCTCTATCGAATCGATTGAAGACGCTCCTTCGACCTGTTTCTCCAATGCTGCGCGATCTTCATAACTGATGCCGGCCGATTGGCGACCGCAGGCGGAGAGCAGCATAAGTAGCATAAAAACGCCACACACTATACAGAGATGCAAGCAAGACGTAGCGAATTTCGCTTTATGTGCCGCTAGCAAAAGGGGGCGTAAAAAAATGATACGAGGAAGATCAGGATGGCAATAGTGCATAGAGAATTGTCTTTAGATCGATGCTAGTTTCGCGTAAACTCTTTACTAATGTTTGTAATATAAGAGTTGAAAAACCGATGCAAAAATAAATATAAATTTGAAACTTAAGGTGGTGTAGTTCATTATCTTTTTATTTTTTCTATTGATCTATAGCATTGGTGCAACTCAGGCAGAACTTTGATGACTTGTTTCCGCAGAAATATTGGAAAGGAAGAGGCATCTGCAACTGAATGACAATGCACTTAATAGGTGTTTATAACCTTACCGCGGAACATAGTAGGCCGAGATTTGTTGTGCTATACACCATCTGAAATGGGACGCAAAACGATCTGGCAGAAGCAGAAAATCTTCGATGAAATGGGAAATAATATCAACTTATACCGCATAAAGCGCATAGAAAAACGAGACAACACATAGCACGAATAAGATGAAGATAGATGATTATGTCGAACAGTAGCCTAAGGACACGCCCATTAGCAGAGTCTGATAGAAAACGGAGATTCACTGAACTTTGCAATCAGAAAGCAAGCCAAAGTGCAAAACGTGGAGGCGAGCTAAAAAGAGCGACAGGCAAACGCCGCAAAAAAAAGAAGCTTTTCTTCAATGTATTCGTGATAGAGATAAATGGTTTTACTGTGCACGAGAAAAACAAAGCGTACACTAATGAGTAAGCCGGCGCGCGTAGAAAGTCGCGCCTATTGTGGCATAGTGGGATGGTCTTATAAAAACAAAAAACCGAACCTCTTCGCGAAGTTCGGGTATGTGTTTGCGTGCTGATAAGGATCAGCCTAAGCTGTTCACGTGTAAAGTTACGCTAGACTTAATGTTGGCAGCCTTATTCTTGTGGATAATGTTGTTCTTAGCCAACTTATCAAGCATCGTCTGAACCTTCGGCAAGAAAGCCGTAGCTTCACTTTTGTCAGTCATTGCGCGAAGTTTGCGAACGGCGTTGCGCATTGTCTTAGCGTAATATCTGTTGTGCAATCTGCGTGTCTCCGTCTGACGAATTCTTTTGAGGGAGGATTTGTGATTTGCCATTGTTTCTTTATTTTCTTATTTGTAGCCTATAGCAGAGTCGAACTGCTCTTTAGAGAATGAAAATCTCTCGTCCTAACCGATAGACGAATAGGCCAACCGGGCAACTTTTGCCTCATTGGGGCTCAATTGCGGGTGCAAAGATAGGGCAAAGTTCTTACTTGCCAAATCTTTTGACTCTTTTTTTTGCGATAAAAGGCTTTTTTCTCCAATATGGGGCGTTACGGGGTTGAATTTGGGCGATGCATGTCGTTTGGCGGGGTGTTTTTACGGCGCTAAAATTGCTTTTTAGTTGGTGCTGCATCGCCTTTTTTTCTCGTTTTTTATCATCGAATTAGGACGCTATTATATAATAATGTGTTGTTGCGGCGTGTAGGTGTGGTTGGGCGGCGTCAGAGTGGGGGTGTAGTTTGTGCGGGTGAGACTTGGGGCGCGCCGGTCACGATGGCGGTGGCGCCTCATCGAATTTATGTGGCTTCCAGAGCGACTAAAGCATCGCTGTGTAGGGTTGGGGGAGCTTCGGTTGGAGATAAAGTTGTTTAGGTCGGAATCCCGTAAGCAGCGGATCAACTTAGGCGGAGTCGGAATGGCATTTGGCGCGATCCAAAGACGATAAATGAAGACGCATATCAAAGGAAAAATAAAAGAGGTCTATCCTCGTCAGATAAACCTCTTTTGTACACCGCCAGGGATTCGAACCCTGGACCCACTGATTAAGAGTCAGTTGCTCTACCAACTGAGCTAGCAGTGCATGCTTTTGTTTTGCGGATGCAAAGGTAGGAGTTTTCGTAGAACTAACAAAGCCCTTGCACCAAAAAAATGATTTTTTTTGCACAAGGACTTTGATTTTGTTTGTTTAGGCCTGATTATGCGGCTGATTTTGTGCGCTCCTTAAACATAAGCGTAAAGAAAACGAGGACACAAAGTGCGTAGCCGGCGAAAATAAACCAGCACGTCGGCCAATCGCCTACGGTATAAATGTTCCCATTGTGCGATATGGGGTGCGTCATCTTGTTAATCAGCCATTGTGCGCCCAATGTGCCGACCGTTGCGCCAATACCATTAGTCATTAGCATAAATAATCCTTGCGCGGCAGAGCGGATGCTGTCGTCCGTGGCCCGATCAATGTAGAGCGAGCCGCTGATGTTGAAGAAGTCGAACGCGACGCCGTAGACCAACATTGAGAGAATGAACATCCAAAGTCCCGGACCCGGATTGCCCAAACCAAACAAACCAAAGCGGAAGACCCAGGCAGCCATCGCGATGATCATTACTTTTTTGATGCCGAAGCGCTTTAGGAAGAACGGAATCAGCAAAATGCAGCACGTTTCGCTGATTTGCGAGATCGAAATAATGATATTAGTGTGCTGCACCCCAAACGTCTCGGCGTACTCCGGCATTGACGCGAAGCTACTTATGAAAGGATTCGCGAAGCTATTCGTAATCTGTAAGCTGACGCCCAATAGCATCGAGAAGATTAAGAACAACGCCATATCCTTACGCTTAAAGAGCGCAAAAGCGTTGAGTCCGAAGGCTTCAGTAAAGCTCTTTTTGCGCCCGTCTTTGATGATGGGGCAAGCGGGTAGCGTGAAGGCGTAAGCAAAGAGCACTAAGCTGAGCACACCTGAAGCAATAAACTGACGATAGTCGGCTTGGATTCCGGCTAAGTCGACAAACCACATCGCGCAGATGAAACCGATCGTGCCAAAGACGCGTATGGGCGGAAAATCCTTCACCGTATCCATACCGGCACGCGTTAATATCGTATAGGCCACCGAATTGGTGAGCGCCAATGTCGGCATGTAGAAAGCCACGCTCAAGGTGTAGAGCGTAAAGAAGATACCGAAGCTCCACGTCGGCGTGCTCTGCTGATAGAGTGCGGCCGCAATCAGCAGCGTGCCCGCCAATAAATGACAAATGCCCAATAGTCGCTGTGCCGGAACAAAGCGGTCGGCGATCATGCCTATTAAAGCCGGCATAAAAATCGAGACTACGCCTTGGATAGAGTAGAACCACGCAATCTCTGTGCTGAGTCCGATGTTGCCTAAGTAGCGCCCCATAGCTGTCAGGTAAGTTCCCCAAACGGCGAACTCCAGAAAATTCATCAAGATGAGGCGGATTTTCAGATTGAAATGATTATTGTTCATAGAGCAATTTCTTGATTTGACGAACTAAAACGCGCTTGCTTAAGCGCTCGGCATACGTGCAGCAAATGACATGGTCCTTATTGACCAAATAAAGCTTTGGCAAACCTTTCGCCCCAAACGCATCATACACTTGCCGATCCGGTTGTGCGGAATAAGGAAGTGTCAGTTGCTTATCCGCCCAAAAAGACTTGATCGACTCTTCCGTTTCTGCACGAGAGATACATATAATATTTACGTCGGGAAAGCGCTCACTTATTTTTTGCAAGTGGGGTAATTCGCGCCGACAATCCGAGCATCCGGTGTTGAAAAAGGCCAAGATCGAAACCGTCCCTTTGAGATCAGCTTCGGTAAGCATTTGTCCGTTGTTCAACTGAATGGAAAAAGCGGGGATCTTGTCGCCCACACTGCAAGTTTTGTTCGGTGTAGTTGCACCCTGCTGCGCATGTGCGTCTGCCAGCAGGCTTCCTAAGAGCGCTAAGCCGCAGTAGGCCAGCAGTCGGAGCCTTTTAGCCGCTTCCCCTATGCGCTTGGTAGCGCCAGACGTGTTGTTTCTGAAGGTGTACATTGTGTTTTTATTGTGCTTAGCCCATACCGTGGCCGAGATGTCTTGACCGCAAGCCCCTGTATAGCTTGCAAATGTATAAAGAAGTATTCAAAATGGGCCACTTCATCGGGCAATTATTCTCGCTCGTCTCTAATTTTTTCTCGGCCGACTGCGGGAAAAGGCGTGGAGGTGCGAATCGGGGCGGCGGCGAAGTCTTTTGCGACCCTTCGGCCGCTTTGGCTTTTTCTGTCCGTGGAGCAATTGCCGGCCATAATCGTTGTTCGGCCGTCACCGTCTGCGGGTCTTAGGCGTTGAGAAGGGCGTTTTTATTGTTTGCCGGCAGCAAACCATTGTTTGGCGGCAGCAAATCATCGTTTGGTCGGAGCAAACTATCGTTTGCTGGCAGCAAACAATAAAAGTGCAAGACCTTATCGTTCGCTTTTGGTAGAAAGTTTGCGTCTATAGCCCTCGTAAGGTTGCTTTGAGTGTAGCTGCATGGTTTCGTGTAAATCTGTCGGGAAAACAGTGTAGACCGACCTCCTTTATTCACCGACAAAGGGGGCCGTAAATCAACTATAATGCCTTGGTATAAGGGCCGAGTGTTTGTAGCTTTTTCATTGCAAATGTTTATCTTTGCCCGAAAAACACGGTAATGGAGAAGCAAAAGATACTCTTTGTATGTCACGGTAATATATGCCGAAGTCCTATGGCGGAATTTATGATGAAGAAGTTCGTAAAAGACGCCGGAAGAGCGCAAGAATTTGAGATCGACAGCGTGGCTACGTCTACGGAAGAAATTGGTAACGATATGTACCCTCCGGCTCAGCATTGTCTGCACAGTCATGGCGTGCCATTCGAGCCTCGAGAGGCGCGGCAGATGACGCAAGCCGACTATGATTATTATGACCGGATTTTCGTGATGGACAGAAACAACCTCCGACGGCTCCACACGATTGGAATCGAAGACAAGGAAGACAAAATAAACCTATTGATGGCGCTCATCGGCGAAAATCGTGAAGTGGCGGACCCGTGGTATACTCGTGATTTTGAGAAGACCTACGCTGATCTTTGCGCAGCGCTTCCAAAGATTCTGTGAGGTTGCTTTTTTCAGCTACGCCCAAAGTGTGTCCGGATTGTGAACAAAGCGCCATCTGATTATCTCGATGATGCTGTTTGCACAATGGTCGCAAGTCTGCTCCCATCCCCCTCGTAAGGTCGTTTTGAAAAAGGCCTAAGCACCGCCGCACTTTGCATTCTTAGTTTGTTTTGCAGCGGCCGTTTCCGAAAATGCTTCGGCCGCGCGGCTGGTAAACTTCTCGCTTTTCGTTTTTATGTCTTTATAAGTTTTTTGTCTGCTAATATTAAAAAATGCGAGGGCTAAGGCTGCATTTTTGCTACTTTATATAAAAATGTCAGATGGTTTTCTTTATATTTGCACGCAATTTTCTGAAGCAGTTTGGCGCGTGTGTCGCTGCATTGCGTTGAAAAATGACGAAACATAAAGAAGACAATACAATAGAAAGCCCTGCGGCGATGAACCTGCGGCGGGCGCAAAAGCAGATGGCCCGTGCTGCATCAGGAACGGCCTTTGATGCTGATTGGAGTTACTTCTTTACGCACAATGCGCGACTCAAGCACATCACACAAAAAGCTGGAGGCGGACAATTTCTTTCCTACGTTCGTGCATCAATCGTGCAAATATATTCGTAATCACGACAAAGTGTGCAAAGCAATTGCGCCCGACGATCAGCGGACTCATCTTTATTCAAGGCGAAGTAAAGGCTATCGAGGCCTACTTCAAAGAACGCTTGCCGGAACTGCACTTGGCGCGCGATTATGCTACGCGCTGCGTGGCCCGAATTTCGCACGCCGTGATGCAGCCCTTTATGAAGATCGCCGAACTTGACGCTACGCGCATCCGTTTTCTGCTTCATCCGTTTGAACATTACGCAGGTAGTCAGCTCGTTCGTATAACTTCCGGCCCAATGGCGGGCTTGGAGGGTTACATTATTCGGATAGACCGCGATCGAAAACTGGTTCTGCGCGTAGGAGATATGACGATCGCCGTCGGCGGAATCCATCGCGAATCGTTTGAAAACGTAGCGGATTATATCCGTATGCGACGCGCTGAAGAGCACGAAAGTGCGGCGGCTTCTGAAGAGGGTCTGACGGAGTTGCAAACGGCTGTGGAGCGAACGCTTTTCAAGCCGCAGACGTCGACTGACCGTCTGCTGCTCGCCGGTAGCGGGGCGCGCTGGATCGAAACGGCGCAGGAGCGGCAGGCGCAAGCCGACTGGGGCGCGGCGCTCGAGATTTTGTGCTATCTATGGGAGCGCTTAGCGGCTTTTCGTCAGGATTTGATGCTCACGGATATTGCCGGACGGGAGCTGATTACTCGCCTAAGTCGACAGGTTTCGATGCAGCTCGATGCGCTGCTTGATGCGCCGAATCGGCCGACAGACATTGCGGAGGAAATTGAGGTCTGGCGCGATGAAATTTTGCTGCGCAACGGCTTTGCCTGCGTCGGCCGTGATTCTGTTCCGACGCCGGCCGTTGCTGAACACCGTTGAGCGAATGCGACGCGGTGCAGTGCAAAAAAAAGAACAAAAAAAGGAAATAAAAATAAGAGCATACCGCAATTTTTGTGCAATTGGCGCGTTACATAAAGAAGAAACCCAAGCAACATACCTGAAGAAAGGTCGTCCGCAGGGCGATATCCTGCATCAAAACCTTCGCTTCAGGCCTTTAAAGTAAGAGGGGCCGCTCGCAACCTCTTGACAACGACGCCTCAAATAGTTGGAATCAAAGTTTAAACTATGTTCTACCGACCAAAGGCTGCATTTACATCTTTGATAGTCCGCCGCGACGCGATTGTTCTTAAAGCAAAGTAAAAGCATACAATGACGCTATTCGCCATATTAATGAGCTTCGTCGCCAGTGCCTTAGTTTCGGCGCTGATGATTCCGCGCATCATACTCATATCCTTTCGCCGGAAACTTTTCGATACCGTCAATGAGCGAAAAGTTCACACCGGCATCGTTCCGCGTTTGGGCGGCATCGCCTTTACGCCTGCATTGATCTTTGCTTATACGCTCCTTTACGGCTTGGGAACCATCTTGCAGGGCGTCACCGACAATCGTGAGGTCGACATCTTGGCTGCTAAGCCGCCGACGCTCGGACTTTGTGCCCTCATATTATTGTATGTAGAGGGCATAGCTGACGATTTGAACGGCGTAAATTACAAGCTGAAGTTTTAGTCCAAACGATTTGTGCCCTTTTGATCGTACTTTCAGATCTGTGGATCAATAATCTTTATGGGCTCTTCGGGGTTTATGAGATTTCGCCCTTTATCGGGCAGCCGCTAACCGTGCTCTTGATCGTCTATATTATAAATGCCATCAATTTAATTGACGGTATCGACGGCTTGGCTTCAGGTTTGAGTATGGTGGCTTTGTTCTTCTTCGGCGTGCAGTTTGCCGGGCAGGGCGTAGTGGCAGGTGCGGGCATCGCGTTTGCGTTGCTGGGCGCTCTGGTTCCGTTCTTCTATTACAATGTCTTTGGCAAAGTGGAGCGACACAACAAGATCTTTATGGGCGATTGCGGCAGTCAAGTCGTAGGCTTTATTCTGGGTTTGCTGGGCGTGATTTTCGTGATGCCAAGCTCCGCCGGCGTCACCGATGCTACGCCTTTTATTATGGGCTGGGCGGTTCTGCTCATTCCGGGTTTAGATGCCATCCGCGTAATGATGTTGCGGATGCTCCACGGTCGACACCCGTTTAAGCCGGATAAGACCCACATCCACCACAAGCTGTTGGCGCTCGGCTTAAGTCAGCGCTCAACGCTCGTGCTTCTGCTTACGTTCGACGTGTTCTTTATCTTGATCAACGTAGGTGCAGCTTACAAGCTCAATATTAACCTTATATTCTTGGGCGACATAATTGTGTTTTGCTTGCTCCAATACGGCGTTACTTTGCTCATACGTGCCCGCCGCCGGCGGCAAGCCGCCGGCGCTGCTGATTCGGCTGACGGCCTCGAAGTTGCGATGGCTGAAGCGCAGTGTGCCACTGTCTCGTCTTCAGAACATATTTTGTATCATATGCGTACCGAAGAAAATCGACTTCAGTACATAGTTGTTTCTCCGATGCCCAATATGAACTCGTGGATCGCTTATGGTAAGGCCGCTTTTGCTTTACATAATTTGTTTGAGCATAAAGGTATTGAAAACTATACCTCATCCTTCTCTACCGATAAGCAGATGCCCTACACTTGGGTTAGCAATGTTGTGTTCAGAAAGCTGTTGCTCAACATAGAACATCAGAAAGAAAACGACCATATCATCATTCGCTATCCTGCCAAATCGGATAAAATGGCCTATAAGCATTGGCTCGAACTGCTCAAGGATCGAGATCCGAGTACGGAGCCGGCATCCTTAGTGCCTTTGCACAAATAATAAGATTTTCAATCACACAATATTTATCCCGCCATCGGTTGCAAGCGCGCCGCGTGGCGGGATTTTGTTTTGCCAATTCCGTTTGCGGAAGCGGCCAATAGAAAACGCAGCGACTCTTTTTGCGTAAGATTCGCTGCGTATTTGAAAAGTATCGAAAAACTTATTGAATGCTAAACTTCCGGTTCCATTGTCCGATACGTGCTACGTAAACGCCGCTCGCCAAATTCGGTAATGCCACGACGTTAGAGCCTTTATCCAATTTCTGCGTCAAGACCGTGCGCCCCGCAGCGTCAATGACGTAAAGCTGGTCTTGTGTAGCCTTGCCTTCCATCTTAATATAGAGTGCGCGGCCGGAAGACATCAGCGACAATGACGGGTTAACGACTTCCGGCGTCTGAATGCCAACCTCTACCCCCTCATATGGGTTGCGTCCTTCGTTAACGCCGTCGAGGAAGTTAAAGATTTGCCAATGAATCTTCTTGGCTGCTTCCACATCAGCTTGGCGAATGACGTTCTTATCCCCTTTCGGCGTGTTCACAACGAAAGCTTCGCCCGGTTCCATCGCGCTACGTGCAGGCAGCGAAGCAATCATAGCCGTCATTGCTTCCCCGTTTATTTCGTTGCCGTAGCATTGCAAAACCATCAGCGCCCTGTTCGAACTCAAATCCAACGACTTTAGTTGTGCATTAGCTGCGCCCAGCGTTTTCAGCATACTGTTTGCGCCCGTTGAGAGTTCTTTAATCGGGTTCGATGAACAGCTAAACAGCGTCAATTGCGGGATCAGTTCCAGCTCCAACTCACTAAAATTATTCTCCATCACATAAGCACCTTCATATCCGGTGTGCGCTCCAGCGCCAAGTGAGAAAGCGCGTTGCTTTGGGCGTAAAGATTGATCAGTCCCGCGTGTTTGCCATCCTTTTCGATCGGGAAAGTCAGCGTGTTCAAGCGGTTATAGCCGCAAGCTAACGTATGTAGCTCATAGAGATTTGAGACATCCAGCGACGTCAGTTGATTATCGCGACAGTCGAGCAGTTCGATTTTTGTGTTTTGTGAAACATCCAACGTCGTGAATTTATTTGCTGCGCAGTAGAACTCCTTCAGCTTTTTGTTTGCAGCAATCGAAATGTTCTCCAGCAAGTTGTTGGCGCACGTAGCCTCACGCAGCTCCTCGCATTTAGAGAGGTCGAGCGAGGTCAAGTTGTTTCCGCCGCAATAGAGTATGCGCAGATTCCTCTGTGATGAAAGGTCGAGCGTCTTAATCGCATTGCGCGTGCAAGAGAATTTAGTCAAATTCGGGCAGTTACTCAGATTTATTTCATTCAGTTTGTTGTCATCTACATCGAGTTCGAGCAGAAACTGGCAGGGCGTAGGATCCAGTGTCGTGATCTGATTCTTGTAGAGATAAAGCTCTTGCAAGTTTGCGTTGTGACTGAGATCGATTTTCTTCAATTGGTTGCGGCCTGCCAAGAGTTTAAGAAGCTGTGGTGCGCCCGAAATATCAATCGACGTCAAATCATTTTGCGCGCAGTTGAGCCCCGTAATATTTCCGTAGATCGTAATCTTTTTATCCACACACGTAAAATCGATTTGCCCACCGAAGTTCGTGACCGGCTCGTCTTCGTCGCAGGTTCCGTTATTGTTCAAGTCGACCCAGACATTGCCCATTTCCTCTTCGTCAGCATTGATGATAAATGTCCATTCATCGAGATCTTCGCCCGTAGTGAGTATTATTTTGGGCTGATCCGTCGAGTAGCCTTTAGGCTTGCTTTGATCCGCGAGGGCCGGCGTACAAAAAGCTGCGCTCAGCACCAATCCGGCAGAGAGATGTAAAAGTTTTGAATGCATAATGTAAAATTAAGTATGTTAGACATATTGATTTAGAAGCGCACAAGGCAAGTAAAGAAACCGGCCAAGCGCTAAACTAAGTTGGTTGTGCTTGCAAATTTACATAAAAAGCCCGTTATCCGTAGAGCAAACGCTTTCCCAAATTAAATTTTCTCGCGCCCCGCGTTCTTCTTCTCACACCACGAACCGAGCAGGGCTTAGACCGCTCTGACAGCTTCAAGGTGGGCCAATATTTCCTCTCTCTTTTGAGACTGAAAATGCATATTTTTGCCCATTTCATCGCAGATTAGCCCATATTTCGCCTACTTCAATATGCGTAATTTCGGAAGTGAACAATTTAAATCTTAATGCCTGTTCAAAAGTCTAAATCTACCATCCATTCCGACTGTAATAACCGGATTATTCTCCCCTTTTATTCCCCTAAAAAGCCTTAAAGAAGTAGTTCTATCTTCAAAAGCCCGCGTAAAATGCAAAAATCCCTTTCACGGCGGCTGATTAGGCAGCCATAGATTTCCCATTTCACCGCGCCACCTACGCAAGCAATTATTGTTTGCCGGCAGCAAACTATCGTATGCTCGCGCCAAACCATCGTTTGCCGGCAGCAAACCATCGTTTGGTGGCAGCAAACGAATCGCCTATGCGCGTTGCTTGTTGAAAATGATAGCCTTATCCCGTTTATGGTTTGTGTAAAGATGGCCTAAATCCCAATATTCGCGTTGCATTACCTGTCGCGCGCTGCAGCGATTCATCGCTCCGCTTGGGGAAGGTAGACCTACCCAAAAAGCGTTAGGGCTGTTCGTTTGTCAACTTCAAACGGCTTCAAATAACGAAGAAATGAAGTTTTTCACAAGGGCAAAATTGCTATTTTAGAATAAGCAAAAAGAGGGTTTTGGTGAAATTAAAACGCTCTTTTGTAAAATTTACTTTGCAAATGAATTTACATGGAATCTACATAAATAGGATGCTTGAAAAAAATATAAATAGCTGTCATATAAAAAGATTAGCAGAATTTTTCCTTTTCTAAAAACCTACATGTTTTCTTATATTGTCTGCGAGTGATTGTTAAGCGTTGTATTTTTGCAAAACAAAAACCAAACAATCAGATTATAATGAGAAAGATCCTTTTTGGCCTATTCCTTTTCGCTGCAGCCACACTCGGACTGCACGCACAAGAGTTGGCCTCGCCCAATGGCAATTTTAAGATGACGTTCAGTTTGAACGCCGCGGGACGCCCCGTATATTCGTTAACCTACAAAGGGAGAACCGTTGTTCGCCCCTCGATGTTGGGCCTCGAACTCAAACGCGAGGATCCCAATGCTGCGGTCGACTTCGAGTTTAAGCAGCGCAAAGACGCCGGTACTTTGGATCAGAAAGCCGATTTAATGACGGGCTTCCGCTTGACTAAGACCGAAACCTCCGCTTTCGATGAAACTTGGCAACCCGTTTGGGGCGAAGAAAGCAGCATTCGCAATCATTATAACGAAATGGCTGTAACGCTCGAACAGCCGAAAAATGATCGCTATATTATTATCCGCTTCAGATTGTTTGATGACGGACTCGGCTTCCGTTACGAGTTCCCCTCGCAGAAGAATTTGACCTACTTCACCATCAAAGAAGAGCGCTCGCAGTTTGCTATGGCGGGCGACCACACGGCTTGGTGGCTTCCGGGCGACTACGATACGCAGGAGTATGAAACCGTTACGTCAAAACTCTCTGAAATACGCGGCAAAATGAAGGCCGCAATCACCCCTAATTCTTCACAAACCCCGTTCTCGCCGACCGGCGTACAGACGGCGTTGATGCTAAAAACGGCCGACGGTCTCTATATCAACTTGCACGAAGCTGCTGCCTTGACTACTCGACAATGCACCTCAACTTGGACGACAAGACGATGACCTTCGAAAAGCTGGCTCACGCCCGATGCACGTGGAGACAAGGGCTATATGCAGACGCCCTGCGTATCGCCGTGGCGCACGATTATCGTTGGCGACAAAGGTGCAGACATTCTGGCTTCCCGTATGACGCTCAACCTCAACGAGCCGTGCAAAATAAAAGATACGAGCTGGATCAAGCCGACAAAATACATCGGCGTTTGGTGGGATATGATTACCAATAAAGGTACGTGGGCTTATACCGACGACTTACTGACCGTAAGACTCGGCGAAACCGATTATACGAAAACAAAACCCAACGGAAGACACAGTGCAAACACAGCCAACGTGAAGCGCTACATTGATTTCGCAGCCGAACACGGCTTCGACGCCGTACTCGTAGAGGGCTGGAACGAAGGTTGGGAAGACTGGTTTGGCCACGAAAAAGACTCCGTTTTCGATTTCGTGACGCCGTATCCTGATTTTGACGTTAAAGGCATTCATGCTTACGCTGCCTCAAAAGGCATTAAGATGATTATGCACCACGAAACGTCTGCATCGACGCGCAACTACGAGCGCCATCTCGATAAAGCTTATCAATTTATGGTAGACAATGGTTATCCTGCCGTAAAAAGCGGCTATGTGGGCAACATGTTGCCGCGTGGCGATCACCACTACGATCAGTGGATGAATAATCACTACCTCTATTGCCTGACGAAGGCTGCTGATTATAAATTGATGGTTAATGCGCACGAGGCAACGCGTCCTACGGGTATCTGCCGCACATATCCTAACTTGATCGGCAACGAAAGTGCACGCGGAACGGAATATGAGGCTTTTGGCGGCAACCCTGTTGATCACACGACTATTCTTCCTTTCACCCGACTCATAGGCGGTCCGATGGACTACACACACCCGGTATCTTCGAGATGGACCTCTCCAAGATGAATCCTAACAACGGATCAAGAGTACGCTCGACCTTGGCACGCCAATTGGCCCTCTACGTGACGATGTATAGTCCGTTGCAGATGGCAGCCGACATTCCCGAACATTATCAAGCCCACATGGATGCCTTCCAGTTTATTAAAGATGTGGCGTTAGACTGGGATAAGAGTTTGTATCTCGAAGCAGAGCCCGGCGATTACGTTACCATTGCCCGTAAAGCTAAAGGCACGGACAACTGGTTTGTAGGTTGTACGGCAGATGAGAACGGCCATACATCTAAACTCAACTTCGACTTCTCACACCCGGGGCAAAATATGAGGCAACTATCTATGCCGATGCCAAAGATGCGAGCTGGGATAAAAATCCGAAGGCTTACACGATTAAAAAGATGGTCGTAACGAACAAAACTAAACTCTCGCTTCGCGCTGCAAGCGGCGGTGGCTTCGCAATCAGTATCATCCGTAAATAAACATATATCGTAGTGCCAAAACAGCGTATGCTTAGCATCTGCCGTTGCGGTACTATCGTATGTTCTTGTGCCGACGCAGCCCGCAACGGCGCTCTATCGTAGCAAGAACTCATCCTATTGCACACATATATAAATAAACAAATCATAAACACAGACAAATGAGAAAGCAATTAAGCCAAAGATTCTTGCTCTTGCTGGCAGGAATCTTAGTTTCCTTCTCCGCCTTGGCACAGACCATAACGGTGAAGGGACACGTTCAAGACACTCAGGGCGTGCCGGTGGTCTTTGCTACGGTGGCGTCGACGACAACGAAGGCGTCAACCAATACAGATGACAACGGTAACTTTACCTTGCAGACGCAAAAGGGTGCTACGCTTCGCGTTTCCTATATCGGTTATAAAACCGTGACGGTTAAGGCGGAGGAAAACCTGAAAATCGTCTTGGAAGAAAACAACGACTTGACCGAAGCTGTGGTAGTCGGCTACGCAAAGGTGAAGAAGTCGGACGCAACCGGCTCCGTGACCGCTCTGAAACCTGACGCACTCACCAAAGGTTTGACAACGAGCGCGCAGGATATGTTGGTCGGTAAAGTAGCCGGCGTTAATGTGGCGTCGGAAGGCGGCCAACCGGGTGCAGGTGCAAAGATCCGCATCCGTGGTGGCTCTTCGCTCAACGCTTCTAACGACCCGCTGATCGTTATCGACGGTTTGGCTATGGATAATGAGGGCGTACAGGGCCTCTCCAACGCCCTTGCGATGGTTAACCCGGAAGATATTGCCAGCTATACGGTGTTGAAAGATGCCAGTGCAACTGCTATTTACGGTAGCCGCGCAAGTAATGGTGTCATTATCATTACAACGAAAAAAGGTAGCAAGCAATCGGCGCCGCGCGTAACGTATAATGGACACGTATCCTTTGGTACGACGCGTAAGACCTACGACTTGCTTAACGGTGATGAGTATCGCGCTTTTGCCCGCAAAGCCTATCTTGCCGCAAACCCTGCTGACCCCACGGCAGCTTTGATGCCTGCACTCGGTACAGACAACACAGATTGGCAAAAACAAATCTATCGCACGGCTTTGGGTACAGATCATAACTTGAGTATCAGTGGTGGTTTCGGAAACTTCCCTTATCGTGTCAGCTTGGGCTATACGAATGATAACGGTATCGTAAAGACTTCTAATTTTGAGCGCTTCACGGCAGCCTTAAACTTGTCGCCGAGTTTCTTTGAGGAGCATTTGCAAATCAATTTGACGGCTAAGTATATGAATGCCAAGAATCGCTATGCTGATGGTGGCGTGTTTGGCGCAGCAACCAGCATTGATCCGACGCGCCCTGTGTACTCGTCGAATCCGGATAACGTTAACTTCACGGGAGGTTATTAGCAAAAGATGGATCCTACATCTGCCTACAACAATCCCGGTTGGACGGCAACGACAAATATGAATACGCCGCAGAACCCCGTGGCGCTGCTCAACTTAAAGAACGACCGCTCAAATGCTAATACGTTTATTGGTAACGCAGAGGCAGACTATAAGCTTCACTTCTTCCCGGATATTCACATCCACGCCAACCTCGGTGGTGACTATTCGGAAGGCTTGCAGAACACAACGATCTCTCCTTACTCTTTCAGCAACAACTATTATGGCTGGGATGGGTACGCGAAGTCTTATAAATACAACTTGCAGGGCAATATCTATGCACAATATATACATACGTTTGATCAGCATATGATCGACGTGATGGCCGGTGCTGAGGAACAACACTTCCATCGCCGTATATTCAGTGAGGGTAGTGGCTCTGATTGGTATGATGCAACGGGAACGAAATTAGATAAACCTAATCCCTATAACCCGGCTTATCGCAAAGAGACAATGCACATTTATCGCAACTCGCTCGTTTCTTATTTCGGCCGCTTGAACTATTCGCTTTTGGATCGTTACCTCTTGACTTTCACAATGCGTTGGGACGGTTCTTCACGTTTTGCGAAAAAACATCGTTGGGGAACGTTCCCATCTTTGGCGTTGGGCTGGAAACTTAAGCAGGAAGATTTCTTGAAAGACGTGAGCTGGCTTGATGAATTGAAGCTCCGCCTCGGTTGGGGTATTACCGGTCAGCAGAATATCGGTTATGACTTCTACTATTTACCACGTTATGTTCAAGGTAACAGTTATGCACAATATCCTTTCGGAGATGAATACTTCACAATCTATCGCCCGGAGGCTTATAACCCTGACTTGAAGTGGGAACGTACGACGACGTGGAACGCCGGTGTGGACTTCTCTCTCCTTAATGGACGCCTCTCTGCCGCTGTAGATTACTATTATCGCGAGACGAACGACTTGATTTCTACAGTTCAGGTGCCGGCAGGTACTAACTTTAGCAATTATGTAACGAAGAACATCGGTTCGCTCCGTAATACGGGTCTCGAATTTTCTATTGATGCGCGTCCGGTTGTTACCAACGACTTCACGTGGCAAGTTACTTACAACGCAACGTGGAATAGCAATAAGATTACTAAGCTCACGGGCGACAATACTATTATTAAAGCGGGCAACAGCATCTCGCGCGGCTTGGGTAATAAAGTACAAGCCAATATCGTCGGCCGACCTGCAAATAGCTTCTACGTTTATCAGCAGGTGTACGACAAGAACGGACGTCCCTTGGAAGGTGTCTTCGTAGACCGCAATGGCGACGGCATCATCAATGAAGATGATAAGTACGTCTACAAAAAGCCTACAGCTGACGTAACGATGGGTATGACTAACAAGTTCTTGTATAAGAATTGGGACTTCAGCTTTACGATGCGCGCTAGTCTGAATAACTACCTCTACTATGACTTCTTGAGCAATAAGGCTAACGTTACTTGGGCCGGTATCTATTCTAATGGTGCCTATTCCAATGTTACGAAAGAGGCAGTCGATCTTGGCTTCACGGGCAAGACAGATTATTATATGAGCGACTATTTCGTACGCAACGCCAGCTTCTTGCGCTTCGACAACATTACGCTTGGCTATACCTTCCGTGAGCTCTTTAAGGCCGGCAAGTATGGTGGCATCAGCGGACGTGTTTACGCTACCGTTCAAATCCATTTGTGATTACGAAGTACAAAGGACTTGATCCGGAAATTGATTCCGGCAACGGCGTAGATAATAATTTCTATCCTCGTCCTACAACTTATATGCTCGGCGTAAGCTTGCAGTTCTAACAAACAAAAATATACGCATTATGAAACTAAAATTCATAAACAAAATAACTTCTGCGGCTCTTCTGCTGGCGCTTTCCGTTTCGACGACATCTTGCGTCAACGATCTGAATCAATCGATTAAAGATCCGCAAACCAATACGACGTTCAACCAAATGGGAACGTTGGCAAAGATATATGGTAATTTAATACTTACAGGTATTAAAGGTCCAGCAGGTGATGCTACAAAGGGGGAACCCGATATGGCGCAGTTTGATGAAGGAAGCTCCTCGCTTTATCGTCGTGTATTTGAGGCTAACGAGTTACCTTCCGACGAGACGGTTTGGACGTGGCAAAGCGACCCGGGTATTTCAGACTTCACGAATCTTAACTGGAATTCCTCTCACGGGCTCAATAATTTGACTTATTACCGTTTGGAGTTTAACATCACGCTTTGCAACTTCTTCCTCGACAATACAGAGGGTAAGACTGACGCAGAGACCTTGAAGCAACGAGCAGAGGTGCGTTTCCTCCGTGCACTCCATTATTATTACTTCATCGATCTCTTTGGCAAGGCTCCGTTTAAGGAACATTATAACACAGACATTCCCGTCGAGAAGAGCCGTAAAGACGTCTTCGATTACATCACGGCCGAATTAAAGGCTATCAGCGATGGCTCTGCTACGGATCAACTCTCCGAACCTGGTGCTGCAGCTTATGGTCGTGCAGACAAAGCTGCTGCGTGGATGTTATTGGCTCGCCTCTATTTGAATGCAGGCGTCTATACCGGAACACCCCAATGGCAAGCCGCAAAAGACTATTCCGATAAGGTGATCAACGAGGCGGATATAAGCTCAATACCCAATCGCTCAATGGTTATACGGCTTACGAGCAACTCTTTATGGGCGACAATGGTGAAAACCAACTGGCGCGTCAGGAAATCATCTTCCCGATCCGCTGCGACGGTAAAAAGACACAAAGCTATAGTGGCTCTGAATACGCAATTGCTTCCACGCGAGGCAATGGTACGCCCGCTTGTGGTACTACCGAAGCTTGGACGTGTAACCGTGCTCGCGAAGCTATGGTTCTTAAGTTCTTTAAGCAGCTTTCCGATGTGCCTTTGGCAACAAATGAAAGCGACAATGGTGAAGCTAATGTCCGGGCCATTCGTGCAGCAGCTCGCGATGACCGTGCTATGTTCTATGGAGGTGGAGAAATGAAAGACGGCGTTTTGAAAGACGTCCGCACCACCCAGACTTCGCCTATCACCTCCTTTACGGCTGGTCTCTCCATCTTGAAATGGTCCAACGTTTACGCAACAGGCGGCCGCCCCAACGATTCAAAATTCCCCGATACGGACGTTCCACTCTTCCGCGTCGCAGAGGCTTACCTTACGCGTGCAGAGGCCAACTACCGTCTCGGCGTAGCGCCCGCTTTGGTCTTGAACGACATCAACGTGATCCGCAGTCGTGCCAACGCGCAGCCGCTCACGCAAGTCGACGATAAGATTCTTTGCGACGAATGGTCACGCGAGTTCTACTTTGAAGGACGTCGCCGCAGCGATCTCGTTCGTTTTGGCTTCTTCACCTCAGGTAAATATATGTGGGATTGGAAAGGCGGCACCTACAAAGGCAATGCTGTCAACGCGCAGTATAATCTTTACCCCATTCCGTTTGAAGAGCAAGACCACATCAGTCAGAATCCCGGCTACTAAACCGCGGCAGACATTATATAAATAGCAACAACAATGAAACATATATTTTCCCTGCTGCTCGTCGCTTTGACTTTACCCTTCTTTGCTGCTTGCAGCGAAGATACGGGCAGCAATCCGCATTTACAAGATGCTGCATCTTTCGTGCTCAATGAGCCGCCCTTTGCAGCCAACAACGTGTATGACCTCAAGCATGCGCAGTATGTCGAACTAACGACCTCGCAGCCAGCCTATGGTTTCCCGGCTTCTACTGTTTATACCGTAGAAGTATCGCTCACAGGCGATTCTGCCAGCTTCATAGCCTTGCCTACGACGCATACCAGTGCGCGTATGAATGTGCCGGCTTCCGAATTGAATGATGCCATCCTGAAGTTGGCCGGCAGTGTCACGCCAACGACAGCTTTGCCCGTCTTCATTCGTTTGCGCGCCAATATTTACGGCAACGAAAACTTGGGTAAATCTCTCTCAAATACGATTCGCCTTCCGCAAGTGTTGCCTTACGCACCGCAAGTCACGGCTACTTTGCCCGAAAAGATGTACATCACCGGAAGTTTCCCAGCTGCCGACAATTGGAGCAAGTGGGTTATGCTCAACCCGGCTTACGGTAAGGCCGGCTACTTCTACGGCGTGGTTTATTTCTCTGCCAACGCAGAGTTTAAGGTTAATCCCGACAACGCTTGGGCCGGTAGAGATAAAGGCTTTGGCCAATTGACGATCGACGATCAAACGGGTTCAAACCTCGTATCCGCTGATGCCGCTAACGAAGGTGCCAATATCAAGGTCTCCAACGCAGGTTGGTACACGGTTGTCGTAGAAACCGCTGTCAATGGCAATAAAGTAGATTACACACTCCATTTCCTCCCCGCCGAAGTTTACCTCTTCGGAGCTACCAACGGAGGTACGTGGGAGTGGAACAACAACTTCCTCTTCACTGTTCCGGCTACGGAAAATGGCGACTTCGTTTCGCCGGCTCTCAGCGCGAGCGGGCGAAGTCCGCATCGCGATCAAGACGACGACCGACTGGTGGCGCACCGAGCTTACCTTGCTCGATGGCAAGACGATCTTCTATCGCGACGCCGATCTCCCCGATGGCTGGAGTAAAGATAAGGGAGCCGCTTACTCAATTCAAGGTAAGGTAGGCCAGCAGATTCATCTCAACTTCACCACGGGTGAAGGCGCGTGGCCAATTAACAAACTCAGTCGCGAAGGCGGCGGTTGCTAACGCTTTGAGCGCTTCCGCCTTCGCCGCTTACATAAAACAACACAAGATGAAGCATATATTTTTAATGGTAGGTTTGCTCTTGTCGGCCGGAATCTTCTCTGCTTGCAACGAAGATTTCAAAGACTGGGCTCAACCGCAATCCAACGCGCAGCAGGTGCCATTGCTGCCGTCACAGCTCAATTGGGCAACGGCACAGATAAGGATATCGTCAAGGACCAAGCCGGCGATACGCTCAACGTGGCGGTATATCTCGGCGCCAGCGATCAAGCTTTGACCGACGTAGTCTTTGAAAAGCTCATCGTCAACGGCACTTACGAAGTGCCCTTCTTCTCCAAGGAAAAGAATATCTATGTGACCAAGGCCGCCCTCGACTCTGTTGCTCAGGTAGCCTTTAATAGCAAGGCCGCTGTTCAGCGCACACTCACTATGCGTATGAATGCTGCCGCTAAGGATAAAGTGGGGCAGGCGCTTGTCGTACAAACCAACGACATCCAAGTCAATTACACGCCGGCAGCCACACCGGCGCGCGAGGCCAATTATTTCCTGCTTGGCGACTTCAACAATTGGAAGTATGACCAAGCTGTAAAGATGGACGACAAGGGCAATGGCATCTACGAAGCTACGATTACCGTTGCCGCCGACAATTGTTACTGGCGCATCTTCGGGCAGAAAGCTGTCGATGATCAAGATATTGATCAGTCGCTCGGGTGTGCGACCAATGGTAGCACGGCTACAGAAGACTTTGTCGTATGGAACAACCCGCAGACGATGCTTTTGGAGAAGACCGGCAAGTATGTGATTACTTTCGACGCAGTCAACTTCCGCTATACCGTGAAGGGTTTGATCTCCGAATTGTATATGACCGGCAGTCATTATAATTGGGGCGCAGCTCCTTCCGATTGGTCCAAGCTCGTCCCCGTCAACGGTCAGAGCGACGAATATTGGAAGATCATCTACGCCGATGCCGGCGAGCAGATCAAGTTTGCGCCGCAAGCAGGTTGGGGCAATGATTTCCCCGGCGTCGTAGCAGGCGACAATGCCGCTTCCGGAGTTCACGTTGATGGAGGCAACCTCAAGTTTGGTGCAGCCGGTTGGTATTTGCTCTACGTCAATGCCGACACCAAGGCTGTCGAAGTCTTCCGCCCCGAGGTTTACCTCATCGGCAACACGGTAGGCGGCTGGACAGGCGCTCTCCCGGCCAACCGTTTCACCATTCCGGCGACTCGCACGGGTGAGTTTGTTTCTCCCGCGCTCACTGCCGCAGGCGAAGTGCGCATCCACGTGCAGCCTAAGTCTACGATCGACTGGTGGAAGATGGAGTTCATTATCCTTGATGGTAAGATTGAATATCGCGGAACGGGCGGCGACCAAACGCGAGTTTCTGCAAATGCCGGCGAGCGTGTATACCTGAATTTCTCTGACAATACAGGTCGCATACAATAATCCAATTTTACGCAGGCATCACGAATGTGGCAGTCGTTCCGTCTTATCGGAAGCCCTTTAGGGCCGACTACGCATTCGTGATTGTTTATTTTGTATAGATATGAAACGCATATTTTCTTCCGTCCTCACCCTTTTTCTTGGCGCAGGTGCCTTATATGCCCAAGTGCCTCGCCATTCGCAGGACATTATGTTGCAGGGCTTTTATTGGAATTCGCAAAGCCTCACGGGCTGGACGCAATTGCTGCCCGAGGTGAGCGATATTAGCAAAAGTTTCACAATGATTTGGTTGCCGCCCTCTGCTACCGGCGAAGGCGACAATAAGACCGGCGGCCTCAATGTCGGCTACCATCCGCAGCAGTGGAGCAATCAGCAATCTTGCTGGGGAAGTCCGGCCGACCTGAAACGGCTGACGGCTGCTTTCCGCCAAGCCGGCGTCCACGTTATCGCAGACATCGTCATCAATCATCGAGCCGGTTTCACGGGGTGGGGCGATTTTTCCGAGGACAACTTTGGCGCTTTCGGCCGTTTCCAACTCACGGCTGAGCATATCTGCAATACGGACGAGATGAACACCGACCCCAATGCGGGCGATTGGCGCGGCAAGGCTACGGGTGCAGCTGATACGGGCGAAAACTGGGGCGGCGCGCGCGATCTCGACCACACGAACCCCTATGTTCGGCAAGACGTAGAGGCCTACCTCAGATGGCTCAAGGCCGACTTTGGCTACGATTCGTGGCGCTACGATTTCGTCAAGGGCTTTGCAGGCAGCTTTGTCGGCAACTATAATACGGCTTCGCAGCCCTATCTCTCCGTAGGCGAGTATTGGGATGGCTCTTACGACAAATGTAAAGCCTGGATCGAGGCTACGGGTTACAACTCGACGGCCTTGATTTCCCTATGAAGTATGATGCCCTCAACAACGGACTCGCAAAAGCCGATTTCAGCAAGATGACTTGGCAGGAGGACGGCAAGACCTGGCGCCCCGCTGGCTTGATTCATCACAAGTCTACCCGAGCTTACGCGGTTACGTTCGTAGATAATCATGATACGGATCGCGATGACAACCGCTTTACGGGAAATGTGGCGCAGGCCTACGCATTTCTCTTTTCCTCGCCCGGCATTCCGTGCGTCTTCTGGAAGCATTGGACGCAGTATGGCAAAGCTATCCGCTCCCAGATTGCAGCCCGCCATGCGGCCGGCTTGACGAATGAGAGCGATGTCGAAGTGACGGTTCACGATCGTTACTATGAGGCTCACGCGCAAGGCGATAAGGGTACGCTGATCTGCCGCATCGGCGAGCAAGCCCCGACAAGCGTCCCCGAGGGCTATCAATTGGCTGCTTCCGGCAAGGGTTGGGCTTATTATCTCAGTGATAATGTAGCCTCCGTTCCCACCATTTCCGGTGCACCGCTGATTAAGGTTAGCGGCCGTTCGGTTTCTATTGCGGCAGCAAGCCCTGTGGCAGTGAGCATCTCGCACCTTTCGGGCCAAAAACTCGTAAATACGACGACTAATGCTTATACGACGACGCTTCCGAGCGGCACTTACGTCATCCAAGCGGGTGATACGGTGCAGAAGATCTGTCTTTGAATAAACGATGAGCTACTTTTGAGCGGACGGAGATGTGATATCTTCGCCCGCTCCTTTTGTTTTGTACCTTGTCTGTGTCCATTCGTTTATTGTTTGCTGCCGGCAAACTATCGTTTGGTGGGAGCAAATTATGGTTTGGTGGGAGCAAACGATAGTTTGCCGGCAGCAAACAATTCGACTATGCGCCATCGCGTGCGCCAAACGACTCCTGAAAATCGGCGAAAAGGGCTCTTTTGCTTGAAAAGTATGCTTCCGGAAGTCCATACGTGCTTATCTTGTCGAATTTTACTATGGTTTAGCTAAATTTATAGACTGTCGCCGAGTGAGTGTAAAAATTGTATGCACCTTTGTTGGCAAGAATAAAACCATTATCAAAATGAAGAGGTACCTATTACTATGCGTTGGACTATTTTTCGTGCTTTGCGCAGCTGCACAATCGTACGAAAAATTGTGGAGCAAATACGAGGATGCTTTTGACGATGATAAGCCTAAAACAGCCTTATCCATTTTACAAACTATCGGGCGCAAAGCTGCAAATGAAAAGAACGACGGGCAGCTCATCCGCTCCATGATCTTCACACTACAAGTGCAAGAAGAAATCTCGCCCGACTCCCTGCTGCCGGAAGTGGCGCGCTTGGAGGCGGTGATGAAGAAAACGAAAAATCCTACGTCGCTCGTCATCTTGCAGGCGCTTTTGGGGCGCTTATATTCGATGCACGACTACGATACGCTTCACTACAAGCGCGGCGTAGCGCTCCTTAGAAAGGCGATGCAAGATCCGGCGCTGCTCGCACGGGCCACGACGAAGGATTATCAAGCGCTGTTTGATATAGAAGAGGGCAGTAAGTATTATAATCACGACTTGCTCAGCGTCTTTATGGCTGACGGAGCCTGGAAGCAGGCTTATCGCTCTACGGCGGCCAGAGCTAATCTGCGCCATCAGGTGATTCGTTATTATCGGCAGCAAGGTAATCGAAACGCAGCCCTGCTCGCTACGCTCGATAGTATAAAGGCGGCGCCTTATCCCAACGATAATGCGCTTAGAAGCGCCCGCTATGCAACGCTGATGCGAGTGAAAGAGGAATTTAGCGATTTGCCCTTGAACGTACTTACGTACATCGCCATCATCAATGCGCCCACCACAGATGAATATGAGAGAGACTTGACGCCGCTCATCAACTTGGCGAAGGAGGGCTTGACGCGATATGGAAAAAGTGAGCTTTCGGGAGAATTAAGCAACTTCTTGATTCGTAAAAATCGCGCTGAAGTGAGGTTTAGCACGAATAAGGCGTCTATTATCCGGGAGAGGAAATTCGCCTAAATGTACTTTCACGCAATTTGAAGCAAGCGGAAGTAAAAGTGTATCGCACGAACTTGACGACAGATCAGTTGTTTTCAAACAGAGGACGGGATGACCTTCTCAAAATAGCGAAGACCGGGCAACTCTTGCAGACGCTTAACAAGCCGTTGAAGCACGATGTGGCTTATACTTGGTATAAAGATTCGCTCTTCTTTAAGCTCGACGAACCGGGGATTTACTTGTTGCAATTAGATGATGACATTACGCCGCTGTCTGTGTCGCGTGTGGCTTCGATTTGCTTTAGTGCAGCCAATAGGAAGGCCGGCGTCATCGCGATAGATAGAAAGACGGGTGCACCGTTACGAGGCGGGACGCTCAAAACGTATAGTTGGAATAGAGATAATGATACTTACAAACTCGCGACTACGGCTAAGCCTGATCAAACGGGCTACTTCTTTGAGCTACCTCGACGCGAATATGGCAATTATTCTTATTTGACGGTAGGCAATGACGCCTTTTCACCCGATTTAGACTACTCTAGTGGGTATTTTTCCAGGACATCGAAACTAAGAAAACAGTATGAAGTACGCGTCTATACGGACCGCGGTATTTATAGACCGGGCCAAAAGGTGCAGTTTGGCCTTACGGCTTATACGCAAAATGGAGATTCGATCGGCGTAGAGGCAGGTTTGCCCTTCCTTTTCAAGTTGTATGATGCCAATGGTCGGATGGTCGATTCGCTACGTTTGCAGTCGGACGAGCTGGGTGCGGCGGGAGGAACTTTTACCTTGCCGGAAGTGTGCCTGCCCGGAACTTTCTCGATCCAAGCTGTGTACAACAAATGGCGAGGCAGTACTTCATTCCACGTAGAAGGAGTATAAGCGCCCCACTTTCCAAGTGCAACTGGACACGCCAAAGGATGCTTATCAAATTGGAGACGAGGTTAAGTTCACCGGAAAGGCAACTACGTATTCCGGTGTGCCGCTTCGGAAATCGAAAGTCAATTATACGGTCGCGCTGAATGGGTACTATTCGGATCAGCAAAAGACTACGGAAGGCACAACCGAGACGGACGACGAGGGAAACTTCTCTATCGCTGTTAAACTCTTGCCGCCGCCGCACAAGGATGCGGACGAAGAGGACGAAGATGATATTGTCTATCTGGAGGATGAGGATTGCGTGGTCGATTCCGCAGCTTCGGTCGACGAGGACGTGTTTATGTCTGACGAATATGGGCTTGATGATGATGCGGACGAGGTTCAGGAAGCCCCAATCAATTCGCTGGCGATGTCGACCTTGACTGTGTCGGTCTCAGCTTCGATTGTGGCGCCCGATGGCGAGACGCGCTCGGATCAAACCTATATTGTGGCCGGCACAAAGCGCTACCGGACGGAAGTAAGTTGGCCTTCTATCATCTGCAAAGAGCGACTGCCGGAGATAAGAGTGCATCGTTTGGGCTATGGAAACAAGATTTCGCTCGCTTCAGGCCGATATGTCGTGCGTTTAGACGATGGCTCGAGATCGGCGGCAAGATTGTGGCGCAGGATACTTTATACACGGAGAAGGCATTCAAACCTGCTGCGCTCGCCGGCTTGAAATCCGGAAAATATATCGTGGAGACGTTTGTCGAGGGTGCGGATACGATTTACAAACACTTGCTTTTGTTCTCCACCAACGATAAAAAGTCGCCCTCAAATGAGATGCTGTGGGCCTACAACGCCACTCCCGGCGACAAATCTCGCGTTGATCTTTACGTAGGAACGGGTGTGCGCAACACTACGCTTTATTGCCTGACCTCCACGCCTGATACCATCATCGAAAAGCGCTACCTCGCGCTCGATAGTTCCATTGTTCACCTCCCCTTTGCCTATAAAGAGGCTTACGGAGATGGAGCTACGTTCATCGTAATCTTGTATAGCGACGGCGAAGTCGAGTCGGAATACTTCAAAGTCGAACGCCCGCAGCCCGACAAGCGCCTTTTGATGCGCTGGAGTAGCTTCCGCGACCGCCTAAAGCCGGGTCAAAAAGAAGAATGGCGCCTTCGCGTGACGCGTCCGGACGGTCGGCCGGTGCCGAGTTCTGTTTTGGCAACGCTTTACGACGCTTCGCTCGACGATATTTCCTATTTTAATCTTTCCAAGTCTGTCTATTTTGACCGCAGAAGCTCATATGCGAGTATTTTTAGTCCTCGTAACAGCATCAGCTCCTTATCTTGGAGCGCCGATATCGACTTAAAAGACGAGAAGAGTTTGAGTTTCTCCGACTGGGAAAACGATTTAATCAACGCATTAGAAGAAGTTGATTTGTACAGAGACGATTCTTATGAGCCTTACTACAATCCGAGGCGTCGAATGATGGTCAAAAGTTCACGAAAGTCGGAAATTTCAGAGCTTTCTCTTCAGGCTTCGCCAATGTCACTCGAGGATTCTGTGGATTTAAAGTCGTCTGAAGAATCATCAATGAGGTCAAAAGAAGTTGCTGTTCGCGGTCTTGCGGTTGCAAAGGCAAGCCCCAAGAAAGAAAACTCCGCAGCAAAACCCGCCAATAGTGTGAGAAAGAATTTCAATGAAACAGCTTTCTTCCATCCGGCTTTGCGCACCGACGCCAAGGGCGAAGTATCGTTGAGCTTCACCTTGCCCGAGAGTCTCACGCGCTGGCGTTTCCTCTCCTTAGCTCACGATGCGGAGATGGACAACGGGCGTATGGATACGACCATCGTGGCCGTGAAAGATTTTATGCTGCAATCCAACCTCCCGCGCTTTGTTCGTCAAGGCGACCACGCCGTGCTGAGTGCTACGCTTCGCAATCTGCTTCCGCAGCATGCAGAAGGTGTCGTGCGATGCACATTAACCGACGCCCGCAGTGGTGAAATCGTTCGACAATATGAAGTTATGTTCGACTTTGAAAAGGAAATGACGATCACTTTCCCTTACGACGTGACGACCAAAGCTCCCGTACTGACCGTTCGGATGGAAGCTGTTGGCGCGAAGTTTAGCGACGGCGAGCAGCAATACCTCCCCGTGCTCAGCGATCGCGAAGAAGTGACGCGTACCTTGCCTTTCTCAATGACGAAAGCCGGTACGATGACGCTGGCCATCGATTCGCTGTGGAGCAAATCTCCCCAAGCGGCCGACAAGCGCCTGACGGTTGAAATCAGTTCCAATCCCACGTGGTACGCGGCTTCCGCTCTGCCGGCACTCTTCGATAATACGGGCGAGACGGCTTATCAGCAGGCGATGCGCTACTATGCCGTGTCGCTCGCCACGTACATTGCCGACAGCCACCCCGAAATGCAGCAACTGACGAAGCCCGAAGCGCAGACCAACGATTGGGCCGCCGTCCTGCAGCGCAATCCCGAACTCAAGCAAGTTTTGATCGCCGAGACTCCGTGGGTGAATGCGGCCGAACAAGAGGCTACCCACGCCGCTGCAATGGCACTCCTCTTCAATCCCGACGCGATCGACGCTCGCAAGATGAGTGCTATCGACAAACTCGAAGCGCTGCGCTTGCCCGATGGTGGATGGGGCTGGTATGGCGCTAAGGTTAGCGACGTCTACGAAACGACTAACATCCTCTACCTCTTGATGCGCGCCAAAGTGATGACGGGTAGCGACGAGGCCGACCAAATGTTAGAAGAGGGCTTCAACTTCTTGGCGGAGAAAGTCGACACGGCGCTCCACCCGAAGTCGGCGCCGCTCAGCAAGGCCTGGCTGCAAAATTATGCCAACGAGACGACCACGCTGCGCTACTTGTATCTGGCTCACAAACTCGGCATCAAGCCGGAGGCCAACGAGAAAAAATTGCTCAAGGCTTTGAAAGCTACTTACAAAGGTTCGATGTATCAGAAAGCACTCAAAATATTGGTGATGGCTTTGTATGAAAATAAGAAAGTCGTAGCCCGCGATTTGGAGAGCTTGATTCAGCATACGGTTGAGCAGCCCTCATTGGGGCGCTATTTCGATACAGATCGCGCGAGTGATAGTTGGTTTATGTATAAGATACCTACACAAACGGCAGCTATCGAGGCGCTGGATATGACCCGCCCCGCAACGAGCGACACGCTGCAGGCTATGCGCCTTTGGTTGCTCCAATCTAAGCGTGCCCAACTCTGGCCCAACTCCCGCGCCACGGTGGATGCGCTCTACGCCCTCTTGCGTCCGAACAGCGAGAATCAGACGGTTCAGGGCTTCAAGCCCAATCCGCTCTACTTCACGCTGAAGCGCGGCGAGGAAGTGCTGGAAGTAAATGCGAAGAGTCAACAAATGGGGCAAGAGACCGTAGGCTACGATCGCCAGAGTTTTACGGACGAAAAGCAACTCTCGGCTGATCATATCGTGCTCCGCAAGAGTGGCGACGGCCTCGCCTGGGGTAGCGTCTATGTGCAGTATACTTTACCGCTCGATGAGATTCGCTCGGCGAGCAACGGACTCTCCATCGCGCGCCGTTGGGAAATTAAGAAGGGCGAAGCGTGGCAGCCACTTGCCGACGGTAGTACGGTCGACGCGGGCGCAACGCTGCGTCAGGTCATCACCATCAGTGCTGACCGCGACTTAGATTTCGTCTCCGTGAAAGCATCTCGCCCCGCCGGTCTCGAACCTCTGACCGCCTTGAGTGGATACGACTGGGAGAGCGGCGCATATCACGCCGTGCGCGACGCGAGCGACGAGTACTTCTATCGCAAATTCCCGAAAGGCAAGTTAACCTTCACGGTCGAAGGTCGCGCTATGCGCATCGGAACCTTCCGCTCCGGTCTCGTTCGTGCCCAGAGCCAATATGCTCCGGAGTATAATGCCTTTGCGCCGAGCTTTACGCTGACCGTCAAGTAAGGCCTTTTTATAGCTGATGACCACCCCCGCCGCTTTCCGGTGGCCCGCTACGGTTCATCAAGCACCCTACAGATTGCAGCAATGTGAGGAAATTAGTCTCGCATTGCTGCTTTTTCGTGCCCGCTGCCGCTATTGTCGCCGCCGAAGTACAGACGCCCCAAGCGGCCGCCCTCTTTGCTGGTTCTGATCTTTGATTCTCAAATAGATGCGCGTCTGTTTCTTATTGTTTTACTTTCCCTTTCTCATTGTTTGCTCCCACCAAACTATCGTTTGCTGCCGCCAAACTATTGTTTGCTCCGACCAAACCATCGTTTGCTGCCACCAAACGATCGCCCGGTCGATTGAAACTTTCCGCCGATGCAACGCTTTGAAAAAGCAAGTCCGCCCTTTTGTGCTCCGTTTGATGGTTATGATAAGGCCATTTGCGGCTTGCCTGCACGGGGAAGCACACTTGAAGTTCATCTCGCTTGTCGGTTGTTTTTGAAAAAAGGAAGGCGTGATCGTAAGTCTAAATGAAGGGCTAAAACTTTCCAATTCTTTCCAATCTTGCAAACATTGGAAAGAATTAGTAACTTTGCAGCAGTAAATAAAAGTTCTGTTATGAGTGCCATAGAATCTCCCCCGAAGATTAAACAAGAGGATCTGCTGAAGGCCGTTTTGAACCAATCGGACCAAACTTTGGCTGTGCTGATAGAAGAACTTAATGAAACGTATGCCTATTGGGATGTTGTGAAATACAAACAGCTCCCTGAGGGCTATACCTCCAAACAGTTGTGGACTGCTCTTAAAGCCTCGCGCAGCGGCAATGGGATTAACGTTTGGCCAAAATATGACATTCGCCTCCATATTACGAATGCTATGCAGCGCATGTGCCACTCGTTTGATATGAATTTTGGCGGTTCTTGGGGCGCAGATGAGCTTTTGCCGGCTGAAGATAAAGAGCGCTATCTCGTAAGTTCGTTGATGGAGGAAGCAATCTTTTCCAGTCAGATGGAAGGAGCGGTCACTACGCGCCGTGTAGCCAAAGATATGCTTCGAAAAGCGATGAGTCCGAAAGATAAATCGCAACAAATGATCGTCAACAACTATCGGACGATTCAGTATGTCGTAGAAAATCAAAAAATGCCGCTTACGCCTGAGCGCTTACTGCACATTCATCAATTGATGACCGAACATACGCTGGACGATCCGCAAGCAGCGGGGCGCTTTCGTACGAACGATGAGGTCGTAGTTGCAGATGGCATTACGCACGACATAGTGCATCGCCCGCCATCTCACACCGAAATCCCTTCGTTTGTCGAAGATCTGTGCCAATTTTTCAACGATGAAAAGCCGCAAGTCTTTATTCATCCGATCATTCGTGGGATTATTATCCATTTTATGTTGGCCTATATGCACCCCTTTGTCGATGGTAATGGACGGACGGCGCGTGCTTTGTTCTATTGGTTCTTGTTGAAGCAGGGCTATTGGCTGACAGAGTTTCTTTCTATCTCGCGGGTGATCGCCAAATCTAAGAAGGCTTATGAGAAATCTTTTCTCTACACAGAAGCAGACGACAATGATATAGGCTATTTTGTTGCTTATAATCTGCGCGTATTGGACTTATCGTTTAAGCAATTGCAAAGCTACTTACTCAAGAAACAGAAGGAGAAGCGAGCAGCCAATGCTTTCTTGAAGCTGGGTGGGATAAACGAGCGACAAGCACAGCTTATCCAATTATTTATTGATAACCCGAAAGAGATCATTACGGTCAAGTATGTTCAAAGTAAGTTTCTCGTCAGTCCCACAACGGCGAAGAACGATATTATAGGCTGGTCGAGCGCCAACTGCTGTGCGAGTTCGCTTTTAATAAGGTGAAGAATGGCTATAGGCGGAGCGAACATTTTGAAGATGCGTTGCGGACCTTGCAAGGATAATTCTTTCCAATCTTTGTAACATTGGAAAGAATTAGAAAGCGAGTAAAGGTGCGTGATAATCCCATTACTCGCTTTTTATTTCAGTCTAAAGATTCGAATAGTTGCTAATTGCTCGTTATAGATTGGAGCAGATTTAGCGCTTGGCCTACGCTGCCGATGTCTTTTATAATCATACGCCGTTTGCCGCTCGACTCTTTGAGTTCGCAGCGGCGGAAATTGGTCGTAGCGAAAGCGATGAGGCGGTCGAACGTGGCACTCTTATAAAAAGGACTGTCGGTTTTGGAGATGAAATACAGCGTCATGCGCCGCTGTTTCAGCGTGATCTTTTCCGCACCCAACTTCCGGCCGCTGCGACGCAAAGGTACGATGGCTAATAGTTCGTCTCCCTCAGGCGGAAGTTTGCCGAAACGGTCTTCCATACGCTTCCGAAAGGCCGCCAATTGGTCATCAGCGGTCAGTCCGTCCAGCTCGCGGTATAGCATCATGCGCTCCGTTGCGCCCGGCACGTAGGTTTCCGGGAAAAAGGCGTGGAGGTCGCATTCCACATTACACTCGTCGACAAAGAAATCGCCCGTCAGGTTCGTTTTTCTCAAACTATCGGCATACAAATCTGCAAACTCCTCGCTTTTAAGTTCGCTCACGGCCTCCGCTAATATCTTCTGATAGGTTTCATAACCAAGATCTGCGATGAAGCCGCTTTGCTCTGCGCCGAGCAGATTGCCGGCTCCTCGAATATCTAAGTCTTGCATGGCGATGTGAATGCCGGATCCGAGATCGCTAAACTCTTCGATGGCTTGCAAACGTCGACGCGCGTCGTCTTTAAGTACGCTCAAGGGCGGCGCGAGCAGGTAGCAGAACGCTTTTTGCGAAGACCGCCCGACGCGGCCGCGCATCTGGTGGAGATCAGATAGGCCGAAGGTGTGCGCAGCATCAATTAAAAATCGTGTTGGCGTTGGGGATGTCGATACCGTTTTCGACAATGGTCGTCGAAATCAGTACGTCGTAATCGTAATTGACGAAGTCGAGAATGATTTTCTCTAATTCGGCGGGCGCCATTTGCCCGTGGCCGACTACAACTCGGGCGTCCGGCACGTATTTTTCCACCAAAGCCTTCAAGCCGCCCAAGGATGCGACGCGATTGGTCACAATAAAGACTTGCCCGTTGCGACTCATTTCAAAATTAACCGCTTCGGCGATGATCTCATGATTGAATGTGTGGATTTCCGTTTGGATGGGGCGCCGATTAGGTGGGGGCGTCTGAATCACCGACAGGTCGCGGGCGCCCATCAGTGAGAATTGCAGTGTGCGGGGAATGGGCGTGGCCGACATCGTCAGTGTGTCGACATTTATTTTTAGCTCCCTTAGGCGCTCCTTCACGGCTACGCCAAACTTCTGTTCTTCATCTATGATCAGCAAACCGAGATCTTGGAAGCGCACGGTTTTACCTATTAACTTGTGGGTGCCTACTATGATGTTGATATGCCCTTCTGCTAAATCGTGTAAGATACTTTTGGTCTCCTTAGCCGACTTGGCGCGTGAGAGATAGGCCACTTGCACGGGGAAACCTTTAAGGCGCTCGGCGAAGGTGCGATAATGCTGCAAGGCAAGTACGGTTGTCGGGACGAGAACGGCGACTTGCTTATTGTCGACAGCGGCTTTCAGGGCGGCGCGCACGGCTATCTCCGTCTTACCAAAGCCTACGTCGCCACAAACTAAGCGATCCATCGGCCGCAAGCTTTCCATGTCGGCCTTTACTTCTTGCGTTACCTTCAACTGATCGGGCGTGTCTTCGTAAGTAAAGCTCGCTTCGAGTTCCTGTTGCAGAAATGAGTCGGCGCTGAAGGCATATCCTTTCTCTTCCTTGCGTTGCGAGTAAAGTTTGATAAGGTTGCGCGCGATGTCTTTAATCTTTTTCTTCGTCCGATCCTTCATCTTCTCCCACGCTCCCGTACCCAAGCGACTCAAATGTGGCGGCGTGCCTTCGCGCCCCTTGTATTTGCTCAACTTATGCAAGGCATGGATCGAAACAAGTACGACATCATCGTGCTGATACGTGAGTTTTATCATCTCTTGCTGCGATCCGTCGGCGGCCGGAACGCGAACTAAACCCGCAAAACGCCCAACGCCGTGATCCAAGTGTACGATATAGTCGCCCGGATGAAACTGCAAGAGTTCGTTAAGTGTGAGCGCCATTTTCGCATCTCTGGCGTGGTCGCTGCGCAGGCTGTATTTGTGATAACGATCAAAGATTTGGTGATCCGTAAAGCAACAGATGTGCAAGTCTTCGTCGGAAAAACCGGCGTGCAAAGTTTGATCAACGGGCGTGAAAGTGGAGTTGCCGCCTTTTTCGGCAAGGATGTCGGCCAAGCGTTGCTGTTGTTTTCGACTGTCGGCCGTGATATAAATGGTGTAGTTTTGATCCAAATAATCCGAGAACGCGCGTTGGACCAAGTCGAAGTTTTTGTGGAAGATCGGTTGTGGAGTTGTGTGAAATTGAATCTTGGCTGCAGCGGGCGTAGTTCCTTGCGCCAGCAAGAAGTTTGGGAATGCGCGCAACCGATCATAGATTTCGTCGCCCTTAACCAGCAGTTTGGCCTTATCCGGTTCCGCTTGCAGCGTCGGCAGATCCGCTTGGAGGGCGTCCGTATCGCGTTCTCCTTCGTAAGCCGCCCATTCTCCGCTCATTGCAGCCTCACGTGTGAAACCTTCATCATAGATATTGTTGATGACATCGCGAATATATTCCGGTTCACGCGTAATGACGAGACTGCTTTCCGGTAAATAATCCGTGAAAGCTACGTTGTCGCCGCCGGCAGCGCCAACATCAGGCACGATCGTCACCGCCTGCAGCCGTTCCTTTGATAATTGCGTCTGTACCTCAAAGGAACGAATCGAATCGACGTCGTCTCCGAAGAAGTCGATGCGGAAAGGAAATTCGGAAGCAAAAGGAATAAACGTCGAGAATACTACCGCGGACGGCAAAAATCTCCCGGTTCGTAGACATAATCCCTTGCGTTTGAAGCCAAATTCAGCAAGCGTTCTTCCAATGCAGTTAGGTCGTAGTGGCCCTCCTCCTCGATGACGATTGTCTTCGCCGCCATATCCGCTTTCGCCGCCACACGTGTGGCCAACGCAGCCGGAAAAGTGACGATGCAAGTGCCCGCTGGATTTTGCGAAGCTAAGCGATCCAGCACCTCCGTGCGCAGAATATCATTGGCCGCATCGCGTTGTCCGTATTTTACCGCCCGCTTAAACATCGACGGATAAAAGAAAACGTCGGCTTCGCCTAAGAGTTGGATCAAGTCATGGTAGAAATAGCCCGCCGTTTCCTCATCGTCGGCCACGAAGAGCAAGGTTGGGCAATTGTTTTTCAAGTTTGCGTGCAAGCGCACTTGAAGTGCCGCAAAAACCATTGCCGCTGCCGATGCATGAAGTCCCTCGCAGAAAGTAGCAGGGGTGTTTTTGCGTCGGGCAATGTCTTCCATCGCCGCCAATTGCGGGCGTACAGCGTAGAGCGAAAGCAGATCTGAAAGCTTCACGTCAGGATAAAATTAAACAACCACCCACCGGCGCGCGCACCATTTTGGTGTGGCGCGTCGGACGGCGCTATATATATAATGTATGTCGCGCTTTTGGTGAAGCATTTGCTTGTAAGCATTGCCCCAGCGCGTATTTTCTATTTCGTGGGCGCACAAGCCGCAATGGCCGCGCGGATTTCCTCCCAATGCGTTGCCAAAGCCTGCATAGAAGGAAAGAGTAAGTTCGCCCTTTCTCCCGCAAAGCCTCATCCGGCAGCGGTCCCGTGTTGACAGCAATGGTAAAAATGCCCGCTTTGACGGCCGCTTCGACGCCCAAGGGCGCATTTTCCACCACCAAGGCCTGATTCGGGCGAAGCGAAGTACGCTTGAGGCCGCACAAGTAAGGGTCCGGCGCCGGTTTGCCTTGCGTATAATCCTTGCTGGATACGATTAAATCAGCGCGAAACACGTTTGGGAAAGCCGTTTGTAAGCGTTCGAGCAACGAGCGTTGCCCACTCCCCGTTACGACGACCCGTTGCAGACCATCGCGGCCCACTTTTTCCAACATTTCCGCTGCGCCGGGCATCCTTTTCGGCCGTGGTAGCGCATTGAAGCGTCGGCGTTTTTCCGTATAAATCGTTTCCAATTCCTCCGCCGTCGCTTGTCGTTGATGTGTGCGCTCCATCAGCGTGTTAATCATCAGCGTCGAGGTGCAACCCTCCAGCGTATACGGCTCATCGGGCAGCATTTCCAAGTCGTAAGCCGCCGCCGTTGCCTGCCAAGATTCATTGTGGAGGCGCATCGAATCAAAAAGTACGCCATCCATATCAAAAAGCACGGCCTCCGGAGCCAATTGCTCGAAGCCGTGATCTTTCAGATAGTTTTGTATAGCTTGTATATAATCGTTCATCATGCTTACTTGAGCAGCGTCGCCTTGCGTTTCGCCGCGACATCGGCCTCCGGCGATGCCGGAAGTCGATCATCAGCGATGCTGTTAAGCCTCTTTTTTCAGTCGTTCGCGGATTGCTTTGCTTTCCGCCTCATAACCGGGTTTGGATAGCAAAGCAAACATATTCTTCTTATAAGCTTCCACGCCCGGTTGATTGAATGGGTTCACGCCGAGTACGTTTCCACTGATGCCGCAACCCAATTCAAAGAAGTAAATGAGTTGTCCCAAATAATAAGCGTCCAAACGCGGGAGGACGATGCGAATATTCGGAACGCCGCCATCTACGTGAGCAATCTGCGTGCCCAATTCAGCCATCCTGTTCACCTCATCTATGCGCTTACCCGCCAGGAAATTGAGACCATCGAGGTTCTCTTCGTCGTGCGGGAAGCGGAGTTCGTGCTCACTCTGTTCCACAGAGATCACCGTTTCAAAGATTGTGCGCTCACCCTCTTGCAACCATTGACCCATAGAGTGCAAATCGGTCGTAAAATCTACGGCAGCCGGGAAGATACCTTTCAGTTCCTTACCCTCACTCTCCCCGTAGAGTTGCTTCCACCATTCATTCATGAAGTGCAGTTTCGGTTGGAAATTGGCCAGCACCTCAATCTTTTTCCCGCCGGCGTAGAGCAAATTGCGCACGGCAGCATATTGCTCCGCGATGTTCTCAGCATAAGGCGCTTCGGCCGCATGTTTTTCCATATCAGCCGCACCTTTCACGAGCAAATCTATGTCAAAGCCCGCGCAAGCAATGGGCAGGAGGCCCACCGGCGTCAATACGCTGAAGCGGCCGCCCACATTGTCGGGGATAACGTAACTCTTATAGCCTTCTTTGTCGGCTGTCGTGCGTGCAGCGCCTTTTTTCGCATCCGTGATGGCCACGATCACGCGGCGCGCCGTCTCCTTGCCGCGTTCTTCCTCGCACAAACTGCGCAAGAGGCGAAAGGCCAGTGCCGTTTCCGTCGTCGTTCCCGACTTTGAAATATTGATTACGCCAAAGCGGCGACCTTTCAAGTAAGCCAAAAGTTCGGCGAGATAATCCTCACCAATGTTGTTTCCCGCAAAGAGGATGTTCGGATTTTCGCCTTTATTCGTCAGCCACGCAAAGGAGTTGCCCAAAGCCTCGATCACGGCGCGTGCACCGAGATAAGAGCCGCCGATGCCGGCCACGACGATTGTATCACATTCGCGGCGCAACGTATCGGCCGTCGTTTTGATGTCTTGTAAAAATTCCGGTGTCAGACTTGATGGCAAGTGAAGCCAGCCTAAGAAGTCGCTGCCCTTACTTGTTCCATCTTCCAGCGCTTTGTGCGCCGCCTTCGTCTGTTTTTCCATCCCTTCAACAGCTCCTTCTGCTAAAAAGCAAGCCGCTTTCCGAATATCAAGTTTTATCATTTCCATCTTTATCTTTTGTTTAGAATCAGCGCAAAGTTACGCAATTTGTAGCGAAATGCAAAGCGACGCGCCCATGCTGACACCGGTCGCGCGAGGCGGAAAAATGAAAAATACCCACTTTTGGCGATGCGCGAAATTTCCGAATGGCGAGAAATAGGCCTAACTTTGCGAAAAGTAAAACTCAAGATTAGAAATTATATGTTACCAAGAAAAATATATTTTGCATTTCAAATCATCGCTGGCCCTGATCGGATTGGCTATGCTTTTTTCCGCCTTTCTGTCGGCGACCTTGCGTTTTGTGTCGACACCACCTACTGAAGAGTCGTCGACCACTGAAGTTTGTGAGCAGTCGGCGCCGTGTGCTGATGCGAATGCTGTGGAAGCATTCATCCCGTCCTCGCCTCCGGCTGACGACGAATGAGTTGACGATGCTTCCGGCCGGCACAATGCGCTGAAGCGTAGACTTTGCCGGCAAATCGCAGTTGTATTTGTTTCAATATGATGTGTGGCGCGAGCAAGAGAGCGCTGTTTGATGCCGCGACGGCCCACCGGCCGTTAACGCGAAGTGGAAAACGCGTGTGCATCTCAACAACTCACAGAACTTAGTCTTCATTTTTCACCGCTCTAAGGTTTGCGCATTGTGCCTCCTATGTCTTTGCGACGTAGGAGGCACGCTTTTTCAGTCTGCAACGATTGGTTTTCTCTCCCACGCCGCCCCATTTGTAAAGGCCGCTCTTCCGCCTGCGACCTTTTTTATCACGAGAAAAAAGGTTTGCGCTCACGATGAAAAGACTGTGCGCTCACGAGAAAAAAGGTTTACGCTCGTGATGAAAAACGTCGCCGACCCTGTTTCGTCGTTTTTCTTCCAACCCAAATTGCGCAAAAAGTGCGGCGCACGATGCGCTACTCAAATGTGGGTTGCAGAAAAATAAATCGAAAAGCAATGGAGCAGAGCAGGCGTGATGAAGAGAGTGGGTAGTCGCGTACAAATCTTAGTGCTTGTCGGCAAATGGCGGGAGTGGTGCCATCGCTGCAGCATCGGCCGCTTGCCAAGATCAGCGATGGGCGCGCATTGGCCGAACTTTGGCCGCGCGGGGAAAGCGCCGGAGCGAGGCTTCCGGATGCAAATCTTCCGCGCCGGAGACCTCCGTCGAACTCTCGCCGAGGGGGGCGTTGATTTGTCGAGTGGCCGTATAGACGCGCACGAAGTCGATGCCGTCTAAACGGACGGGGCGGCGCTGCGCATCGACTGCATCGTCGATATTAAAGGAGTTGGCCGCGCGGTCATTGTTAGGCTTGTTGTCAACATAGCCCCATCGCAGGAAGAAACCCAACCATTGTCCGCCGCCGGCGCCCACTAAGAAACGATTGGGCGGAAGCAGTGTGCCCGAAAAACGGAGCGGCGCGGCGAGCCAGCGGGGGAAATAATGCTGCGTATGGTAGGCATTGTTCGTCACTACGCCTTGATTGCCGCGATTATCAGACCACGTGATGGCGCCTTCGGTTGTCCGTGTATAATGCAGGGCATAAGCGTAATCCACGCGGCCCACGCTGTCTTCATCGGCGCTGCCTCGCAGTTCGTACCATTGATCGTCGGGTAGTCCGTTGCGATTGTCGTCGCGCGAAACCATCACAATGCCCGGCTCACTTGCGCCGCCGAGAGCGGCCCATTGGGGATCGGCGGAGGCAAAGGAGTTGCCGGCGATGTAAAGGTCGTTCTCTCCGTGAATATTCGCTACGCGGTGATCGAAATGAAAGGTTAGGTAGCCCCCATATCCGCCCAAACTGACGAGTCCCCGCGCATTGTTGGCCAAAGCTGCGGTACACTTCGCCGCCATACTGCGCGCATCGTCGCCCGAGGCGTAGGCCGGCAGCAGATTCACAAACTGGCCGGGGGCAGGCACGTATTCGTCGACGGCTTGCAGGTAGCGACTGTCTGTCTGCTGAGACGGCGGCGGCCCGATCTCCGCCCTGCGCGGCACAAAAGCCGCATGCGCGGGAATGTCGCCCGCTTGTACGCGCCAATCGAAGCGCCCATCGGCGTGGAAATGTAGGAGTTCGCCACTCGCAACAAAGTTTTTCGCATCCATAATATAGAAGTCCTTGGCGCGCGGATTGACCTTGATGCCATAAGGCATCTTCACGCTGCGCAAGTCCGGCGCATCGAAAAGCGTCGTCGGAAGTCGCCGGTGCGTGCGCACATCAAACAGCCCGTAATCCACGTGGTTGATCTGCCCGGCAGCGTCCCAGCGAACGCCGATAAAGTAGAGCGAGTCGCCAACAAGGTCCAAATCGGACACGGCTTCGTCGAAGACCTCCGCCACCCGATACGCACCGGCGGCATCCGGACGCAGACAATACAGGCGCGGCGGCACATCAGCGTAATTGCCGCGCGTCGTGACCCAGACTTGACCATAGCGGTCCGTGCGGCAGCGGTGCGGATTCAGGCCTACGGTGAGGCGGCTCGTAACGCGGAACGTCGCCAAATCAATGACGCTTAACGTGTTGTCATACAAAGGCGCGCGATAGCCACCGCTGTTGGCCACCAATAATTGGCCGCTTGCGATGGCCATTTCTTCAGGCTGCGGGCCTACGACCACGGAATCTACTTTGCGGAAAGTGCGCCGATCGATCTTATACACGCGCCCTAAGGGCGTGCGTGTGGCGGGGTCGAGCGGGCCGACAAAGGAGGAGACATAAGCAAAGCCGCCGGAGAAGATGACGTTGCGGCAGTTGGGCACTTCTATTTGCGCCAATTTATTCCCCTTATCCGCCTGACAGACGACGATTTTGTGCGAAGCGTTGATCACTAACCAGAGTTGGTTCTCTATGACCTGCACATCGTTGCCCACATCGCCGAGCTCTTTGACCTCGTGCGGATTGCGCGCCGCATAGACGCCGCGATAATAATAGGCTTTGCCGTCGGGCGCGGACAAATCCAAGTAGTCGAGCGAACTCCTGTTCATCCCGTAATTGCCCTCATTGAGCACATACATACCCGCCGCGTACGTCTCGCCACTGCTTGCGCCCGGCGTGACGCCCGGCTCGTCGGGCAAGATCTCATCTCCGCGGCAGGCTTGCAAAAGCAAGAGCGGGAGCAGCGTCAGGAAGAGGCGGAAGAGGGTGGAGGGGTGTGGCATAGTGGCAACTAGAAATTGATGTCCAGCGCCGCGTTCAGTGTGCGACCGGGCATAGGATAGTTGGCAATCACCTCGTATTGCTGATTAAAAATATTGTTGACGGCGAGCGTCAGTTTGCCTTCGAGGATGCGCGAAAGACGGAAGTGGCGCAGGAGACAGAGATCGTGCGTGTACCACGGTTGCAAGCGGTTGCGGCGCACGTTCTCAGGCTGTGCGTAACGACGGCCGACGTAAATAAAGCTGTAATAGCAGGCCCAACGCTTGAACGAGGCGCTCACCACGGCCGCCCCGCTATGGTGCGGCGCGTAGGGGATTTGCTGATTATAATAAGCATCGGCAGGATCCGTAAGGTCGTGCGCCCATTGATAACTATAACGCACCTGTAAAGCCACTTGCAGAGTGCGCTTCGGACGCGCCTCAAGCGCCGCATTGACATCGAGGCCGCGAACGGCGACGCGCCCGAGATTTAGCATCGTCCAGCGAAATTGTTGCCCTTTGGGGTAGGCGATAATCTTATCGTGCACCTTATTATAATAGACTTCGGCCGACAATTGCAGACGCTGCCAGAGGCGGTGACGAAACGCGTGCTGCCACTGCGTGCCGAGTGCTATTTGAAATGCCTTTTCGGGGCGTAGGAGTGCATTGCCCAAGTCCGTATAATAACGCTCGTTGAAGGTTGGCGCGCGAAAGTGGCGCTTCACAAAGCCGTGGAGCGAGAATGTTCCATCGGGCTTGAGTAGGTAATTGAAGAAGAGAGCCGGCGAGGCGTTGCGCACGGTAGCCGATTGGGCGGCGTTGCGTGTGCGGTCGTGCAAGATGGTTTGAACCAAACTGCCCTGCACCTGCCACCGACCTAAGTGGAGGGAAGAAGAGAGGGCCGCGAGGTGCGTCGTGCGGCGAGGGAAGGCGAAGAGGGGGTGGTCGTCGCACAAAGTGTTGTAGCGGAAATCATAACTGCCGGAGAGCGTCCAACCCGGAAGCACTTCATAAGCATTCGCCCACGAAAGATACGTTTCCCGCTGTCGGTAATGATGATCTGCGGGGGCGGCAAGCGTATCTCTGTTGTGATAGCGCGTTGCGTAGTCGGCATAGTTGGCTTGAAAGCGCGAGATGTAACGCTTTGCGAACGTGCGCTGCCACGCGGCTTGCACGAAGCGAATATCATCGCCCTGCCGCTCTCCGCGCCGCCACACATTGCTAACAATTGCGCCGGGGATGCCGCGCTTCGAATGATAGACATAGCCCTTTGCGCGCCAATCGCCGCCCAGCAAACGCCCATACATATTTAGTTCGCCGCGCAAGGCCAAAACGTCGCCATTGTGGCGCGTGGCTGTCGTGTCGTAAGCGACAACGCCGCGCGGCGTGAGGCGTCGATAACGAAAGCGATATTTTCCGTCGGCATTGAGTAGGCCGACATTGATTGTAGCACTCAGGGAGGGCGCTAAACGGAGCGCGTAGAGGCCACTAAGTTGTAGCGCACGGCTCGCTCCGTATTGCACGCCCCATCGCTGGTTGCTGCGGCGGCCTTCGGCAAACTGCGGGCGGCGCGTTTGCAGGTAGACGGCCGCTGCGTGTCCAAACTCAGCCGCAGATTGGAGGACGCCTGTGCGCTGCCCATTATATAATGAGACGACCTCGACGTTGTCCAAAGAGAATTGGCCAAGATCCGTTTGTCCGTTTTGCGCATTGCCTAAGGGCAGGCCATCGTAAAACACGCCGAGATGACTGCTGCCCATACTGCGGACGTCGATAGTTTTGAGTCCGCCAATGCCACCATAGTCTTTGATCTGCAAACCTGAGAAATAGCGCAGTGCATCCGCCACGGAAGCACCCTTGAGTGCGTGCAGACGAGCGCCTTCTAAGCGCTGCGGCGCTACGACTTCGCGCTGGGGAAGCGGGGCATGCACGACGACCTCGCGCAAGGCGGTGGAACTATCGTGAACTTGCGGCACTTGCGCATAAGCGTCAAAGAGCCACAGGCTAAAGAGAATGCTGAAAAGAAAGGATAGAAGGCGCGACATCGTTCTTTTTACTCTTCTACGAGTGGCGCAAAGTTAGCCTTTTTCAAATCAAAATGCTTTAGATGAGCGATGGATTATCTACTCGAGGTGCAGACTATGGGCGGCGAAGAAATAAAGGGCAGAAAAGTTTGATGATGCCTGTCCGGTGCAGCCTTAGGCACTGTTGTCGCGAAAAATAGGAGCAGAAGGAGTGGAATCATATAGGAACTATTGTGCTACATAGGCAGTGTCGGTGTGTCTCTACACGTTGAGGCAATCGTCTCTACACGTTGATACTGATGTCTCTACACGCTGAGACGGTATTCTCTACACGTTGAGACTTCTATTGTGTGCATATCTCGTTGATGGAAAGTGCGAAGGAAGAATAAGCAATGTGCCCATCACCGAAAAATGAAATTAGCAGAGTGCGTTGTAAAAGTGCGCAAAGGGGTAAAAATAACCATAGTGGATTTTATGATAGTCGGTAGGGTGTGAAGCTGAAATACGATGCGATGAGGCGTTTTCAAGCGCTGACGGACAAGATGCCGCTACGGCTGAAAGCGAAGGCAGGCAAGTTGCATTTTCAAGTCCTCGCATTTCAACGCCTTGATGCTTGAGGAGTGATGAAAATCGCGGGGATGTTTGGGATTGCACTGTAATAACATTACCTTTGCACATAATTTAAGCAAATAAAACACAGTAGGCAAGTGCTACTCAGAGAGAACTTGAGCGCGCGAACCTCTCTCAATTCTCTCAGAACCTGCCTAAGCGCTGGAACGGACTGTCCAAAATGAGTGGCGCACCGAAGTCGATGAGACCATAAAAGATTTAGAGACGGAACGAGTGTGCAGGGAAAAAAGGTGAGCAAGTTGATGATGCGAGTCCTGAAATATCTATCGGCGCGCGCTGCTGTTTGTGGAGGGCAGCAGCTGTACGGACGATTTGTTCTGACGCATTGTTCTCTAAAATAAGTTTCCTTTCCGTTCTGCATGTTTCTTGTGTGGGTCTTGCTTTTCCGATGTCTGACGTGTGCGTCAAACTTTCTATCTTTTAGCCAAGATACTATTAAAAACATAAATCCTAATGCCCGAGCCTCTGATACGGCATGGCTTCGAAAGAGTTTTAATAGAGGGGCACGACTACTACTATGTACAAACCTTTACTAAAGAAGTTTTTTTTGTCGACGGCTGCACTGTTCTTTGCAATGCTTGTACTGCCTCAGCAGGCGCAGGCACAAGAACAGGTCACTTATGAACTCAAACTTGCCGGTATGCGGGTGACCTCTCTCAATTGCAACGACCTTTCTTCCATTGATGGCGTGAGCGGGACAGCGAAATTTGATCCTGAGAGCAAACGCTCACGCTTGACAATGCCACCATTAGCACTTCCGTCATAAAATTCCCGGGTCTTGAGAATTCGATCAAAGGCCTTACTATTCGTCTTATAGGTGATAACACCATTACTTCTGAGAACTATTGGGGACTGTTTAATAATACCGAGCGTAGCATTACGTTTACAGGTAGCGGCAAACTTACTGTGAACGGTTCGACGACGGCTCCTCAAACAGGTTACCGCCGAGCCATTTTTAATTGGGGTACCATTGTCGTGGACGGCTGTACTTTGGAGGCTAACGGAGGTGTCTATGGAATAGGTTCCGGCTTTTGGAAGTTTGTCAACTGCAACGTGCGCACCAAGGGCGGTGGCGGAAGCCAAAGTGATGAGTATGCAGGTAGTCTTACTTGGATGTGGGATAAAGAACCTGAGTTTGTCGGCTGCAAAATCACGTCACCTGCGGGAGTTTCTTGGAAAAAGTTTCAAAATAATGGCTACGACAACTATGTCCTCGTAGGCGAAGATGGCAACGCCATGACCGACTGGGTGGAAATAACTCGTGACAATACGGGCGTCAATGTTCAGAATACAGACGCTGCTACGGCTAAGCGCGGCATCTATACGCTGCAAGGCCTTCGCCTTTCCGGCGAACTAAAAGATCTGCCTGCCGGTATCTATATTGTTGACGGTAAGAAGGTAGTGAAGCCGTAATATCCGGCCTAAAAGCCGTATAATTATATAGTTTGAGTGCCTTTTAAGTAGTACTACTGAAATAGACTGCTGCGCCCGCTCACTGGGCAACTGTAATCAAGCCGTACTTGGAAATATCGGACGCAGCGCGTGATGCTTAGCCTTTTATTCCCTCTTGCCAACAAAGGCGGGAGGGAATATTTATAAATGGTAAAAGCAGAAAAAGTTGTTTTCTTTCTTGTGGCCCGTTGATACGAATCTGCCCCTTTGTTCCGCTTTTACGCAATTTCTTTGTATTTTTGCGGCCTACATTCGTACGAATTTGAGATCGAAAATACTCGCTTTCCTGGTTACTTTTGTGGCGCTCTGCTTGGCTTCCAACGGAGGGCCTTTTCTCGATGTGCCGCAAGCGGCTAAGCCTTTCCAGGATACGATTCGTGCCGGAAAAAAGGCGGCGAAAGCGGCTAAGCCTGCGTTGAAAACCGTGAAAGATTCGACTAAGACACCCAAAGATTCTGCCATCGTAGCTAAGGATTCAGCGAAGTCTGCAGTTGGGGCGTCGGCGAAAAATGCGGGCATCGTCTCCGTCGATACGCTCAACGTCGATAGTCTGCACAAGGATAGCACCAAGCGAGGTGCGCCTTTCGAAGCGCCGGTCGACTTTAAGGCCGCCGACTCCTTGGTCTATTACGCGGCCAACAAGCAAGTGCTCCTTTATGGCAAAGGTCAAGTGAAATATCAGAACATGACGCTCGACGCCGGCCGCATTGCGATGAATATGGATTCGAGTTTGGTCTTCGCAGAAGGCGTCCGCGATTCCGACAGTGTGCTCGTTGAGAAGCCTGTCTACCAGCAAGGCAGCGATACCTATACGAGTGAGCGGATGGCCTACAACTTCAAGACGCAGAAAGGCTTTATAACCAACGTTAATACCACACAAGGAAACGGCTATATCCAGAGCGAGAGTTCGAAGCGTACATCCGATGGAACGCTTTATTTGGAGCACGCCAAATACCACCTGCGACGCGCCGCACCCTCACTTCTACCTCAAACTCTCACGCGCCAAGGTCGTGCCCAATAAGGAAACCGTCTTTGGGCCGGCTTATTAGTGGTCGCAGACGTCCCCTTGCCGCTGGGCGTGCCCTATGGATTCTTCCCTTTCAACAAGAAATATTCCAGCGGACTTGTGATGCCGAAGTATGGCGATGAGACGCGGCGCGGCTTTTATCTGCGCGACGGCGGCTATTATTTTGCTTTGTCCGACTATATGGACCTGAAAGTCTTGGGGGAGATTTACACAAAAGGCTCTTGGGGCTTAAGCGCAGAGACCAACTACAAGAAGCGCTATAAATATAATGGCAATATCTACGTCAGTTTCTTACGCACCGTCGAGGGCGACAAGAACCTGCCCGACTATTCCGTGACAAAGAGTTTGAAGCTCCAATGGTCGCACCAAAAAACCGCCGTTGAAGGAACTAACGGCTTTAACTTCTCCGCCCGCGTCAATTTTGCGTCAGAAAATTACGAGCGCTCCAACTTAGAGAGTATGTATAACCCGAATGCTTATACGCAAAGTACGCGCGCCAGTTCTATTTCTTTCTCCAAAACCTTCTCGAATATCGGACTTACGCTCTCCGGGTCGACTAACTTATCGCAGAATATGCGCGATTCGACCATTGCGATGACGCTGCCCGACTTGACTTTTTCGCTCAATCGCTTTTATCCCTTCCGCCGCAAGCGGCAAGTGGGGCAGGAGCGTTGGTACGAAAAGATCTCTATGTCGTATACGGGCCAGTTCTCCAATAGTATTACGACCAAGGAGAACCGCCTGCTCAAATCGAGCTTGATTAAAGATTGGCGCAACGGTATGCAGCACAATATACCCATTGAGGCGACCTTCCAACTCTTTAAATACATCAACATTTCGCCCAACTTTACGTTTCGAGATTTGATGTACACGAACCGCATTACCAAATCTTGGGACGCCGTGCGGCAAGTAGAGTTGAGCGATACCACGCGCGGCTTCTACAACCTCTACGATTGGAATGTCGGCGTTTCGGCCAACACGACGCTCTACGGCTTCTACAAGCCGCTGTCCTTCCTTTTCGGCAAGAAAGTGATGATGTTCCGCCACGTGTTCAAGCCCTCTGTCTCTTTCAGCTATGCGCCCGACTTCACCGCCCCGCATTACGGCTACGTGAAGGCGTATGACCGCATCGATGCTTCAGGCAACGTCGAGCGCGTCCCGTATTCGCCCTACGCGGCCGGCATCTTCGGCTATCCCTCATCGACAAAGCAGGGGACAGTGACGTTTAATATGTCGAACAACTTAGAGATGAAAGTCAGAAGCGAAAAGGATTCGACCGGCGTGAAGAAGATTAGTCTTATCGACGAACTGGGCGCCTCGCTCTCTTACAATCTGGCGGCGAAAGAGCGCCCGTGGAGCGACCTCTCAACTCGTATCCGCTTAAAGTTGACCAAGAGTTATACGCTTTCGCTCGCAGCCATTTTTGCCACGTATGCATATGTGTTCAATTCCCAAGGGCAAGTCGTTACGGGCAATCGGACAGAATGGAGCTACGGTCGCTTCGGGCGCTTCCAAGGTATGAGTCAGAACCTCTCTTACACTTTCGACAACAATACTTGGAAAAAGCTTAAATCCCTTTTCCGCAAAGGCGGGAGCAACGATTTCGCATCAGGCAACGATAAGCGCGAGGAAGAGAAAAGCGAGAAACCGAGTGACGCCAACATCGATCCGACGCTGCGCGACTTAGATAAGAAAGGGCAAAAAGTAAAGCAGAATGCCAAAGTCGATCGCGACGGTTATATGGCCTTTTCAATGCCTTGGTCGCTGACAATCTCTTACGGCGTGACGATGTATGAAAATCGTAAGCGCCCGATCAATACGCGCCGGATGCGCTATCCCTATGGTTTTACGCAGACGCTCAATGCTTCGGGCTTCTTGCGTATAGCTGACGGCTGGAATATCTCATTCTCGACCGGCTACGACTTCAATTTCCACCAACTATCTATGACAACGGCTTCCATTTCGCGCGATCTGCACTGCTTCGAGATGAGTTGTAGCGTCGTCTTGCGCCCTTATTCTTCGTTCAACTTCACCATCCGCGCCAAGGCCAACGAGCTGGCCGACGCCTTGAAGTGGGATAAGCGCAGTTCTTATTCGACCAACGTCGAATGGTATTAAGCCCCTCGCCCACTTTCTTCAGTTGACGTATTTTCCGATCTTATGCAGCGTCGTAAAGGCCTATACCGTGCGCCTCGCAACGCCAACTACCAATACACATCCCTATGCCACTGATCTCTAAGGTGCACCACGTCGCCATTATTTGCAGCGATTATGCTCGCTCGCTCCGTTTCTATACGCAGGTCTTAGGTTTAGAAGTGCTGGCCGAGCATTATCGCGCTGCGCGCCGTTCGTATAAGACCGACTTGGCCTTAAACGGAGAATACGTCATCGAACTTTTCTCCTTTCCCTCCCCACCTTCTCGCCCCTCTTGTCCCGAAGCTGCCGGCCTTCGCCATTTGGCTTTTGAAGTGGCAGACCTTGATGCGGCCATTCGTAGGCTCGACGCTTTCAATGTGTCCCATGAGCCGGTGCGCATCGATGAGTTTACGGGCCGCGCTTTCGTCTTTTTTGAAGACCCCGACCATCTTCCCATTGAGTTTTACGCCGCTGAGCAAGCGTAAACCTCCAATTGTAATCTCCTTATCCGTATGAAATACGCCGCCGCCTGTTCAATTAAGGCGGCGCTCGCATTTTTAATAGATGCCCTCAAGGCTCAACCGCATGCTAGTGCTTTCTCAACAAACGAGTAGGGGAGCGGGCGGTAGCACATACTGACTATTGACGGCAAACGCTTAGGGATGCGTGGCAAAAGATAGAGAAACAAAGGCTGCCGGCGCAACTCCTCATTGTTTGCTGCCACCAAACTATCGTTTGCTGCCGCCAAACTATGGTTTGCTGGGAACAAACTATCGTTTGCTGCCACCAAACCAACCGCTGATGCAGGCGAAGTAGGCCGAAAACAGCCCTCGTGCGCTAAATCCTTGTCAAAGTATAAGATGCAATGTGCCGCAGACGAAAAGTAGAGCGGCGCAGGTCTCCGCTTTTGCGGGAAAAGCATCTCGTTTGCTACTTTTATACGGAAAAAACTGCGTGCTTCTTTCCATAATTGCCAAAGAACGTGTATATTTGTCGTGTACTTGGCCGCCCATAGCAAGAGTTTTGCGGCCAAAGCTTGCGTACGGCGCGGCATAACTTGCCTCCCGACGCAAGAAAAGCGTACCCTCGTACGCGCATCCCTTGCCGGAACGAATCCAAAATAACATTATAAGTATGACACTTATTAAATCCATCGCCGGTTTTCGCGGAACGATCGGCGGAGAAACGGGCGATACGCTCAATCCGCTTGACATCGTAAAATCCGTGACGGCTTTCGCAATGCTTCGTCGCCCCTTGGTGGGACAATATGAAAATAAAATCGTCGTAGGGCGCGATGCGCGCATCTCCGGAGAAATGGTCAGCCACTGCGTTTGCGGCGCGCTGCTCGGTATGGGCTTCGACGTCGTTAATATCGGCCTCGCCACAACACCTACGACCGAACTGGCCATCACGGCAGAGCACGCTGCGGGCGGCATTATTATTACGGCGAGTCATAATCCGCGCCACTGGAACGCGCTGAAGTTTATGGATGAAAACGGCGAATACATTGCACCCGAAATTGCCCACGAACTGATTGCTTTAGTGGATCAAACGGACAAGTTTGTTTATGCTGACGTGGACCACGTAGGCCATTATTATGAGAAAAACGACTACAACCAATATCATATCGACTTGATCAAGCGCTTGAAGTTGGTGGATGTCGACGCTATTCGCAAGGCCAATTTCCGCGTTTGCTTGGATACGGTCAACTCTGTGGGAGGTATTATCCTACCGCAACTGCTGGAGCAACTCGGCGTGAAGGATGTGACGATCTTAAACGGGGAACCGACGGGCGATTTTGCGCACAATCCTGAGCCTTTGAAGCAACACCTCGGCGAAATCTGCGGCCTGATGGCCAAAGGTGGTTATGACATTGGCCTCGTCTGCGATCCTGACGTCGACCGCTTGGTCTTCATCCAAGAAGATGGCGAGATGTATGGTGAAGAATATACACTTGTGACCTGCGCCGACTGGGTTTTGCAGCACACGCCGGGCAATACGGTCTCCAATCTTTCATCTACGCGCGCCCTGCGTGACGTTACGCGTCAATATGGTGGTACATACGGCACCGCTCCCGTGGGCGAAGTCAACGTCGTTATGAAGATGAAGGAGATCAATGCCGTTGTTGGCGGCGAAGGCAATGGAGGTGTGATTTATCCGGAAGCGCATTATGGCCGCGATGCTTAGTGGGCATCGGTTTGATGCTGACTTATATGGCTAAAACCGGCAAGAAGATCTCTGAAATCAGGAAGCAATTCCCCGAATATTTTATTTCAAAGAGTCGCATAGACCTCCAACCCACTACAGACGTAGACGCTATTCTTGAAAAGGTGAAAGAGATGTATAAAGATCAAGAGATCACCGATACAGACGGCGTCAAAATCGATTTCCCAACGGAATGGGTGCACCTGCGCAAGAGCAATACGGAGCCGATTATCCGTGTTTTCTCGGAAGCAGCTACGCCCGAAGCAGCCGAAGCACTGGGCAAGAAGATCGTAGATGTAGTTTTGGCGATGGCGAAGTAAATTTGCCGTCCGCTATGCTGCGCCGCGCGCTTCACTGATAAAGTGCCGCCGGCCGCGGAATAGGAAGGGTTAAAAAATAGGCCGAAGAAAGTAGTGCAAATGCTGCACCCGGCTTTCTTCGGCTTTGTTATTATATAATGTGTGCCCGCCTTCGCAAGGCGGATCTGAACCATCGGCGCGCTTAGTCTATGCTGAGCGTCTGTAAAGGCGTACCGTCGAGCAAATGGATCGTCACTTGTCCGTGCTCATACGAGGCATAGGTCTTCGGAATTTCCGCCCTTCGGAAACGTCGGACTGCCGGCGTTGCAAATCAGTCGGCCCTCCGCATCTTTCTTCAAAACCTGCAGGTGCGTATGCCCATAGAAAAAGGCCTCAAAACCACATCGCGGTAGCTTCTCCTCATTATATATATGTCCGTGTGTAAGAAACAGTCGCTTCCCTTCGTCGACAAGTAGCACGTAATCGGACATCAGCGGAAAATCTAAAAGCATCTGGTCGACCTCACTATCGCAATTGCCGCGCAAAGCCACGATGCGGTCGGCCAAAGGGTTGAGGCGCTCGACGATGGCTTGCGGGTTAAGCCCTTCCGGCAAACCGTTGCGCGGCCCGTAATTGAGTATGTCGCCCATCAAGCAGAGCATATCGTAGCCGCCTGCGTCAAACTGCCGCAATACGGCTTCCAAAGCCGGCAGCGAACCGTGAATATCGGAAACAATCAAGTATTTCATAATTGCAAAGATAGAGATTGAAGGCGGATTAAGAGACGTCGGCCAAGCGGAAAAGAGCGAAATGCACCTGCGCTCAATGCCGCGCAAAAGAAAAAAGAAGCGCATAAACCGTAAGTTTGCTATAAAAATGAAGCTGTTGGAGGCGAGCTTCACGCCCGTTGTTGTATTTTTGCAGATAGTTATGGAATTTCGTACGCCGGTAGACTTACCGCTCCAAAAATTAGTGCTGACGCCTCGCAATCGCGTCCTGCTGCTGGGCTCTTGCTTCTCCGATGAAATCGGCAGGCGCTTAGCGGCCGAAATGGATGAGGGTTGTGTGCTGATAAATCCCTTCGGGACGCTCTATAATCCGACTTCCATACTGCAAGTCTTGCGCGCGCTGCAAACGAACCGACTTCCGGAAGGCCATCTCTTTAAGGGACGCGACGGACGTTGGCGCAGTTGGGCTTTCGGCGGGAAATGGGCGGCCGATACCCAAGCCGAATGCGAAGCGAAAACAAGAAAAGCGTTGCAGCAAGCCGTAGCTTTTTGGCAACAAGCCGATACTGTATTTATTACCTTCGGCACGAACCACGTCTATCATTTGAAGGCCGATGGGTGCAGCGTGACTAACTGCCATAAGGAATTGAGTTCGGCTTTTGAAGAGCGTTTGCTCTCCGTCGAAGATGTGGTCGAGGCGTGGCAAACTTTCTTCCGCGCCTTGCCGAGTGCGACGCCCCGCCGCTTTGTCTTTACCCTGAGTCCGTATCGCTATATTAAATACGGCCTGCACACCGATAAATTGAGCAAAGCCACGCTTCTCTTAGCCATAGATCGCCTCTGCTCGTCCGCTAATAACGATGCGCAGCCCGCGGCGCCGTGCTTTTATTTTCCGTCTTACGAGATTGTGAACGATGAATTGCGAGATTATCGCTTCTACGCGCCGGATATGCAACACCCTTCGGAGCAAACGGCCGATTATATCTGGGAAAGATTGAAGGAATGGAGCTTCGCGCCCGCCGACTTCGACCGGATGCGCCAAAACCTCAAAGCGTATAAATCCGCTTTGCATCGGCCGCAAACGAAATAACGATTTGAAGAAGACTTTACTGAACAAGATAACACCCAAGCATTATGCACTATACCTCGGAACAGATCACAGCGCTCATTGACGCGCATCGGTTTGGAGCCAACTCCGACAAAAATATTGATTGGCTTTTGACGGATAGCCGCTCTTTGGCTTTTCCTGAAGCTACGCTTTTCTTCGCTTTGCGCTCTCAGCGCAATGATGGCCACAAATACGTGGCAGATCTTTACCGCCGCGGTGTGCGTGATTTTGTGGTGAGCGCTTTGCCCGACGATTATGCGAGTCGCTTCCCCGCTGCCGCCTTTTATGTGGTTGCAGATCCCTTGAAAGCGCTCCAGCATTTGGCCGAATGCCACCGCCGTCGGTTTGATATTCCCGTCGTAGGCATTACCGGCTCCAACGGAAAGACCATTGTCAAGGAATGGCTGTACCAACTGCTATCACCTCAATTGGTTGTCACGCGCTCACCGCGCTCTTACAACTCGCAAGTGGGCGTTCCGCTATCCGTTTGTTTGCTCAACACGCAAACACAATTGGGCATTTTTGAAGCCGGCATCTCTCAGCCCGGCGAAATGTCCGCTTTGCGCCCCATTATTCAGCCCCGCATCGGCGTAATGACCAATATTGGCCAAGCGCATCAAGAGAATTTTGCCTCCCTCGAAGAGAAATGCGCGGAGAAGTTAAGCTTGTTCAAAGACGCCGACGTACTTATTTACGACGCCGACGATCCTGTCGTTGCCGAAGGCGTGCGCCAAGCTTCCTTTGCAGGTGATCAGCTCGCTTGGTCTCGCACGAAAGACGAAGGGCCGCTTGTTATTCGCAAAGTAGCGCACGAAAGCGAGCGCACACACATCACTTACGCCTATCTGCAACAAGAAAGCGACTTTTTTATCCCTTTTACCGATGAAGCGTCCGTGCAAAATGCCATCCATTGCTTGGCCGTTTGTCTTTACTTGCACATAGATGCCGCCGTTATTGCTCAGCGTATGGCCCGTTTGGAGCCGGTTGCGATGCGCTTGGAGGTGAAACAAGGCGTTCGCGGCTGCATTCTCATCAACGACAGTTATAATTCCGACGTCAATTCATTGGATATTGCGCTCGATTTTATGCAGCGCCGTCCCGACAGAGCTGGTATGCGAAAGACCTTAATCTTAAGCGATATCAGCCAGAGCGGCATGCCGCGCGAGCAACTTTATGCGCAAGTGGCCGAGATGGTAAACCGCCGCGGCGTGGACCGACTTATCGGCGTCGGCCCTGATCTTTCGGCTATGCAGGGCTTGTTTAAGATCGACGCCGTCTTTTATCCGACGACGAAAGCCCTGTTAGAGAGCGGCAAAGTCGGCCGTTTACGCAATGAAATGGTGCTGCTGAAGGGCGCAAGAGCTTATAATTTTGAAGCGCTGACCGAACTCCTCTCGCTCAAGGTGCACGAAACGATCCTCGAAGTCGACTTAGCGGCTATCGCGGCCAATCTTAATTATTTTCGCAGCTTCATGCGGCCCGAGACGAAGATAGCTTGTATGGTCAAAGCTTCAGCCTACGGTGCCGGAAGTGTGGAAATAGCGAAAACCCTGCAAGATCGCGGCGTCGATTATCTGGCTGTCGCCGTCGCCGATGAGGGCGCCGACCTGCGCAAGGCCGGTATTACGAGCAATATCATTATCATGAATCCCGAGATGTCCTCGTTCAATACCCTCTTTGCCTACGATTTAGAGCCCGAAGTCTATGATTTTAGTTTGTTGGAAGCCCTCATCCGCGCCGCCAAACAGCAAGGCATCACCAATTTTCCGATCCACATCAAGCTCGATACGGGTATGAAGCGCCTCGGCTTTGATCCGCTCCGCGATATGCCGGCCTTGATCGATCGCCTCCACCATCAAGCCGCCTTGATCCCGCGCTCTGTTTTCTCCCATTTTGTGGGCAGCGACAGTCCCGCGTTCGACGCTTTCTCCGATCATCAATTTGAACTCTTCGACAAAGCCTCGCAGCAGTTGCAGGCCGCTTTTCCGCATAAGATCTTGCGCCATATCTGCAACAGCGCCGGCATTGAGCGCTTTCCACAGCGCCACCTCGACATGGTCCGCCTTGGCCTTGGCTTGTACGGGGTAGATCCGATCGACAATCATATTATCAATAATGTGACGACGCTTAAAACTACCATCCTCCAAATTCGCGATGTGCAGGCCGGCGAGACCGTCGGCTATAGTCGAAAAGGCGTCCTCGAGCGCAATTCCCGCATCGCCGCCATCCCGATTGGGTATGCCGACGGACTGAATCGCCATTTAGGCAATCGGCGTGCCTACTGCTTGGTCAATGGCCGGAAGGCCTATTACGTAGGCAATATTTGTATGGACGTTTGTATGATCGACGTCACCGACATTCCCTGCAAGGAGGGCGATAGTGTGGAAGTTTTCGGCCCACATTTGCCCATCACGGTCTTGAGTGATGCCCTCGAAACGATACCTTACGAGATACTGACGAGCGTTAGCAATCGCGTAAAGCGCATCTATTATCAAGAATGATTGCATGTTTGACTTGACAAAATCGAAATGCTCTTTTTAAATAACGCAAACAAACGGAAGGAAAACGTATCTTATGGCGCACAAGTGCGTCGTTTCGCCGTATCTTTGCATTACACAAGAGCTAAATATAGAGATAAAAAATTGATTCAACCGCACGTTTGCTTAACCATAGCAGATATGCGGTTCATCATTTTTTGTGCTGAACCGGCGCCGGCGCTTTGCGAACCGACAAAAAGCAATCAAGGCGTCGCAAACGCTGACAATGTATTTCCTTTAACCAATTATCAACGAAATCATACTGAAAATGCACATTCATCCAACTGAAATACGACTCTCCGACTTGCGTTTTCGCGCTTATCATGGCGTGTTGCCGCAAGAGCGCGTTGTGGGCAACGACTACTGCGTCAATCTTTGCCTTACTTTGCGTGCATCGGCTGATGCTACCTACACGGATCAACTCGAGGGAACGGTCAATTACGCCGAAGTCTACCAAATCGTGCAGGCGGAGATGGCCGCTCCGTCAGCCTTGCTTGAGCATGTGGCGCAGCGCATCCTGACGCGCCTTTTCAATCGTTTTGATCTCGTGGAGAAAGCCGCCGTCGAAGTTACGAAAATCAATCCTCCGTTCTCTGCCGACGGCGCTCAGCGCCTGTTCGCCTCACTGCCACGCGATGAATCCCTTAGACATTATATATAAGTACTATCCGGCCGACGACCCCTTGCGGCGTTTGCTCTTGAAGCACAGTCGGCAGGTGGCCGATAAGGCTTTAGCCGTTTGCGAGCGCCATCCTGAGTTGCACCTCGACCGACAATTGGTCTATGAAGGGGCTATGCTCCACGATGTAGGCATATTTCTGACCGACGCACCCGGCATTTTTTGCTACGGCAGCGAGCCTTATCTCTTGCACGGACGTCTTGGCGCCGAACTGATGCGTAAGGAGGGACGCGAAGATTTGGCGCGCATCTGCGAACGTCACACCGGCACGGGGCTAACGGCTGAAGACATACGTCGTCAGGGGCTACCGCTGCCACTTGAAGACTTCCGGCCGGAGACGGAAGCGGAAAAAGTGATCTGCTATGCCGATAAATTTTTCTCGAAAAGTCACCCCGACGCGGAGAAGACCACAGCCCAAGTCGTGAAGAGCTTGGCTAAGTTTGGCCCAAAAAGTCCGGCCATCTTCCAAGCGTGGGACGAGCGCTACGGCTGACGCTCTTTCGCTGGCTTCCGGCTTCAACGGCGTCGATGCAGAGGCGCTTCGGTGGCGATCAGCGCTCCATGCCGTCTGCAAACCTTCGCAGCATGAAGTTGCCATCCGACTTGTAGCCTGCAAAAAGCCGAGTGGCGACATCACGTCCCCACTCGGCCATACCCTAAAATTATTATCGTATAAAAATGTGTTGCCTGCGCGCGTCAGTTTTCCTTTATCTGACGCGGCATTTTTATTTTGTTCTTCTTTCGTGCAGCGCCGCCTTGATCTGCTCTTCTATTTCTTCCGTCAACTCAATGTTGTCGGCCAGCAAGCGCTTGAGTGCATCGCGTCCTTGGCAGAGTCGGGTTTCCCCATAGCTGAACCACGAACCACTCTTTTTGATGATTTCCAATTCGACGCCCAGATCGACGATCTCACCGATGTGAGAAATGCCCTCACCAAACGTAATTTCAAATTCTACCTTGCGGAACGGCGGCGCTACCTTGTTCTTTACGACCTTCACGCGTACAAGATTGCCGTAGACGTGGTCGCCATCTTTCAAGCTGGTCGCTTTGCGAATGTCTAAGCGCACGCTGGAGTAGAACTTCAAAGCATTACCGCCCGTCGTCGTCTCCGGATTGCCAAAGGTGATGCCGATCTTTTCGCGCAACTGGTTGATAAAGATGCACGTCGTGTTGGTCTTGCTGATCGTAGACGTGAGTTTGCGTAGCGCCTGACTCATCAAGCGGGCCTGCAAGCCTACCTTGTTGTCGCCCATGTCGCCTTCTATTTCCGCTTTCGGCGTCAGCGCCGCCACGGAGTCGATCACGATGATGTCGATGGCTGAAGAGCGAATCAGCTGGTCGGCGATCTCAAGCGCCTGCTCGCCGTTGTCCGGCTGCGAGATCAGCAATTCACTCAGATTGACGCCCAATTTTTCCGCGTAGAAGCGATCAAAGGCGTGTTCAGCGTCGATAAAGGCCGCGATGCCGCCCCGCCGCTGCGCTTCGGCTATGGCGTGGATGGCCAACGTCGTCTTTCCGGAGCCTTCAGGCCCATAGATTTCGATGATGCGGCCTTTAGGATAACCGCCCACGCCGAGAGCGTCGTTGAGGGCTATGCTACCCGTCGGGATGACTTCAATATCTTCGACTTCCTCGTCGTCTAATTTCATAATAGAGCCTTTGCCAAAATCTTTCTCAATCTTGGCCATTGCGGCCTGCAAGGCTTTGAGTTTCTCGCTCGCGCCTTGGTTTGCTGTATCTTCTTTTTTAGCCATTGTCGGTTGATTTGCTGATGGTAAATGCCTGATTTTATCTTTAGATAATGCGGCAAAAATGATTCGCAAATTTAAGCTTTTTCCCTTAGTCGGCCAAATGTATTTGCCCTTTGGGCTGTTAAAAATGCCGCCCACTCGTTTTTCTTTTCTTTCTTCTTTTCCGGCTTCCATCTATTTTGTCCGCCCATCGACTCGCGCTCATTGTCGCCATAGCGAGTGGCCTTTTGCGCCCGTCTTCGTCCGGATTTTGCGTGCGCGCGCTTCGCTTGCATAGGGCTTTGCATTGCTGTTTTTGGTTTTTCATCGCGATAAAAAGTATTTTTCATCGTGAGCGTACACCTTTGCGCTCGTGATGAAAAAGGTCTACGCTCACGATGGTACGCGCGCTTTTTGCCACTTGGGGCGTGCGCAGGTAAGGATGGGGCATTTTTTATTCAACTGTTGTGGGGCGGAAGCGGCTTCTCCCCTCGCGTAAAAGTAAGTGGACGCGGCGGGCGGTCAATGGTCAGTCTGCGGCGTGCGAAGGTGGGGCGAAAAAGGTCGTATAATTGCGGCAAACAAGGCGTATTTACCGGATTTATGGGAAATCTTATTGTAGATAAACGGGCGGTGGTTATTGCCAAAACTGCCATTTTGTCAGTATCATTACGGACGGCATAAAATTTGGACAGAGAGAGGCAAAACGAAAACAGAAAGACTATATGAAATTTGATAACTTTACAATAAAAGCGCAAGAGGCCGTTCAGCAGGCGCTGAATAAGGCCGAGCGTGGCGGGCAACAAGCTGTCGGTACGGTACACTTGCTGCTCGGCGTGTTGGAGGTCGGCGAAAACGTGACGCAATTTCTCTTCGGAAAAATGGGCGTTAATCTTCAGCAGGTCGCTCAGAATGCTACGCAAGAGGCAGCGCGTCTGCCACGCGTCAGTGGCGGAGAGCCTTATTTAGATAGAGAAGCCAACGCGGCTTTGACCAAGGCCGTAGACATTGCGAAGCAGATGGGCGATAGCTTTGTGGGCCTTGAGCCTATGCTGTTGGCGCTGCTTACAACGCCGAGCAGTACGGCGCAATTGTTGCGCGATGCCGGTTTGACGGAAGATGGACTGAAAAAAAGCGATTGACGAATTGCGCGGCGGGCGGAAGGCTACGTCGGCTTCGAGCGAGGAGACGTATCAGGCATTGGCTAAATTTGCACGCAACTTGGTCGAAGAAGCGCGCAGCGGAAAGTTGGACCCCGTGATAGGGCGAGATGAAGAAATTCGGCGCGTATTGCAGATTCTGAGTCGGCGTACAAAGAATAATCCAATCTTGATTGGTGAGCCGGGAACGGGAAAGACGGCTATCGTAGAAGGCATTGCAGAGCGCATTGTCAGAGGCGATGTGCCTGAAACTTGCGCGAGAAGCAACTCTTCTCGCTCGATATGGGCGCATTGCTGGCCGGCGCTAAATATAAGGGCGAATTTGAAGAGCGCTTGAAGAGTGTGGTCAACGAAGTCGTTGGCTCGGATGGCCGTATCATTCTCTTTATCGACGAAATCCACACGCTTGTTGGTGCCGGTAAAGGCGAAGGCGCGATGGATGCGGCAAATATTTTGAAGCCGGCGCTATCAAGGGGCGAGATTCGTACGATCGGCGCAACGACACTTGAGGAGTATCAAAAATATTTTGAGAAGGACAAGGCGCTCGAAAGGCGTTTCCAGACGGTAACCGTGGACGAACCAAGCACAGAAGATGCGATCTCGATTCTGCGTGGACTCAAAGGAGCGCTACGAAAACCACCATAAGGTGCGCATTCAGGACGACGCTATTATTGCTGCCGTGCAACTTTCGCACCGTTATATTTCGGATCGTTTCTTGCCGGATAAGGCGATTGATTTAATGGATGAGGCAGCTGCCAAACTGCGTATGGAGCGCGATTCGCAACCGGAAGAGTTGGATGAAATCACACGCCGCTTGCGCCAATTGGAGATTGAGCGTGAGGCCATCAAACGCGAGAATGATGAAAATAAGTTGGCGCAACTCAATAAAGAGATTGCGACGCTTGAAGAACGCGAGAAAAATTTCCGCGCAAAATGGGAAGGCGAGCGCGAACTCCTGAATAAGATTCAAGAAAATAAGAAGGAGATGGAGCGCCTTAAGTTTGAAGCCGACCGCGCTGAGCGCGAAGGTAATTATGAACGCGTGGCCGAAATTCGCTACGGCAAGTTGCAGGCGTTGCAAGCAGAGATCGATAAAATTCAGGAAGACTTGAAGCAGCGACAAGGCAATGAGGCTCTGGTGAAAGAAGAGGTGACGGCCGACGACATAGCCGACGTTGTCAGCCGATGGACCGGCATTCCCGTCAGTCGAATGCTGCAAAGCGAGCGCGAAAAGCTTGTGCATCTCGAAACCGAACTGCATCAGCGCGTAATCGGACAAGATGAAGCGATAACGGCCGTTGCTGACGCCGTTCGTCGCAGTCGGGCGGGCTTGCAAGACCCTAAGCGCCCGATTGGTTCGTTCATCTTTTTGGGTACTACGGGCGTGGGAAAAACTGAGTTGGCTAAGGCTTTGGCAGAATACCTCTTTAATGACGAATCGCTGATGACGCGGATTGATATGAGCGAGTATCAGGAAAAATTCAGCGTCTCGCGTTTGGTCGGAGCGCCTCCGGGATATGTAGGTTACGAAGAGGGCGGCCAGTTGACCGAAGCTGTGCGCCGCAAACCTTATAGCGTAGTTTTGTTCGACGAGATAGAAAAAGCCCACCCCGATGTCTTCAATATTTTGCTCCAAGTGCTCGACGACGGTCGCTTGACCGACAATAAAGGACGCGTGGTCAACTTTAAAAATACCATCATCATCATGACTTCAAACCTTGGTTCGGGGTTTATCCAAAGCAAGTTTGATGAAATGCGCGGGAAGTCGGAAAGCGAGCAAGAACGTCTGCTCGACGAGACAAAAGAAGGCGTTTTTGAAATGCTAAAGAAGACGATTCGGCCGGAATTCCTCAATCGTATCGACGACATCATTATGTTCCAGCCGCTGAAGAAAGAAGAAATTCGTCTTATCGTCCGTTTGCAGGTTGCCGCGATCGTAAATCGCTTAGCCGAACAGGGCATTACGCTGCAAGTAGATGACGATGCTATCGCGCAAATTGCCGAAGCCGGCTTTGATCCGGAGTTTGGCGCGCGCCCTGTGAAGCGTTCGCTGCAGCGTTTGTTGCTCAATGATTTGAGTAAGTCTTTGCTGAGTGGCGCGATCGACAAGAGCCGCCCCATCCGCGTTCGGGCTGCGGGCGATGCCCTCTCTTTTAGCAACGACTAAGCCAACAATAAACTGACCGCACCATTACGTTAAAGCGTTTTGGCGCGGCTTTTTTGTGCTTATCACGCACTTTGAAGCCTTGCGGAAAGAGAATTGACGCGCCTCGGCCCTTATTATTCAAGCGGCGCATCGAGAAACGCCGGCGAAATGCGTAACTTTGGCCCCACTTATCGGCACAATGAAACTAAAAGATCGACTTCTTCTGAAGATACGCAACGGAGAGGAATTGCCGCGTTCAGCGCAATTTCGCCTGATCGCTCTCCTCGGTTTGCCGGCCATTTTAGCGCAGTTTTCTACGATTGTGATGCAATACATCGACGCCGCAATGGTAGGACGCTTGGGCGCGGATCCGGCCGCCGCCGTGGGGATTGTCACCACGACAACTTGGCTTTTTCGGCGGCCTATGCTTTTCTGCTGCGACGGGTTTTTCCGTTCAGGTTGCCCATCAGATTGGTGGCGGCGATTTTCGCGCCGCCCGCGACGTGCTGCGTACGGGTTTCAAATGCGTCCTGCTACTCAGCGCCGTCCTCTTGTTGGTGGGCTGCGCCATTAGTGACGCTCTGCCGCGCTGGCTACGTGGCGACGCGTCGATTCATGCCGATGCTGCGTCCTATTTTTTCATTTTTAGCCTCGGCGTTCCCTTTATTCAACTCAATTTCTTGGCCGGCAACGCCTTGCGAGCCGCCGGCAACGTCGCCGTGCCCACTTTGCTCAACATTCTGATGTGCGTATGGGATGTCCTGCTCAACTGGCTGCTGATTTTCCCTTCGCGCGAACTGACTTTCTTTGGCCTGCAAATCCACGTGCCCGGTGCTGATCTCGGCGTGACCGGCGCTGCTTTGGGCACGGCCATTGCCGAAGTGATCACGGCCCTTTCCATGACTTATTATTTGTGCTTCCGCTGCCCCGACTTGCATATTTTTAAGCGCAAGGAGCACCCCGTATTGGCAGCCTCGCGCATCTTGAAGCGCGCCTTTCGCGTGAGTTTGCCGATGGCGCTGGAGCGCGCCGTGATGTGCGGTGCACAAATCCTTTCGACCGTGATTGTAGCCCCTTTGGGCAATGTGGCGATAGCTGCCAATTCGTTTGCCATCACGGCCGAAAGTCTTTGCTACCTGCCGGGCTATGGTGTAGGCGATGCTGCTATTACGCTCGTCGGCCAAAGTGTGGGCGCCGGCCGCAAAGAGTTGACTTATAGTTTCGCCCGACTTACTACTTGGACCGGCATAGCCGTAATGACGCTGATGGGCGTTGTCCTTTATGCCGCTGCGCCGCTGATGATGGCCCTTTTTACGCCGGATATGGAAGTGCAAACTTTGGGCGTCAGCATCTTGCGCATAGAAGCCTTTGCCGAGCCTATGTTTGCGGCGGCCATCGTCGTGTATGGTGTCTTCGTAGGTCTTGGTCGCACGATCGTACCGGCGGCTATGAACCTTTTTAGTATCTGGGCCGTCCGCCTAACGCTGGCTGCCCTGCTTGTAGATTCCTATGGGCTGCGCGGCGTGTGGATTGCGATGTGCGTAGAGTTGTGTTTCCGCGGACTCATCTTCCTCGGCTGGATGCGCCTGCGGGTAAAGAAAGTTTGAAACTTTACTGTCGTGGGCGCACACCCGATAATGTACGCTCTATTCTCGTGGTAAAGGTAAATACCTTTTGATTTGGATTAAATATTATTTATTGCTTAAATAATGGTTGATTTGTTTTTTCATATGGAAATAAATATGTAGTTTTGTGCAGAACGGAATCGAATGTTTTTTTGCAACACATTTATTTCTGTTCGCCCTTGCTTTATCAAGTTCATTTCTTGAAGTATGGGGAAAGCTTTGGAAATTTTGCTAAGCGTTATTTTTAATCCTATTACAATATGAAAACAGATTGTTTGCCTTTTGGCCTTTTCTGCAAAAGTTTCCTGATGAGTTTGGGTTGCTGGGGCTTGTGTGCTTGTTCTGATGACCCATTGCCGCAATGGAATTACACACTTCAGGTGAAGAGTCCCGATGTGGCGGCTTATGCGGCCGCAGAAACGGGCAATTATGAAGTGATAAGCTATCGCACGTTGCCTGAAAATGGACAGCAAGAACCGGTAGCGTGGGAAATTATAGGCTTCGATGCCAATGGAGATAACATTTTCGGGATGGAAGAACGGCCCGACTGGCTCAAATCGCTGACTTTGGAAAAGGGTGCGGGCGGGAAAACGGCCGAAACGGGCAAGGCTGTCATCGTTGGCTCGGCAGCTCTCGTTGACTTGAACGATTTTCGCAACAATAAGCTCAAGTCCGAGCCTCCACGTGGACAAGCCAGCGTACCTTATGATCTTGCTAAGCATGATATAAAAGGCCATGAAACGTCCCTTAATACTGCCAATTGCTACGTAATCTCCGCTCCTGGTCTTTACAAGTTGCCCCTTGTCTACGGCAATGCTTTAACCGATGGAAAGGAAAATCCTAAGTCCTATACCTCAAGTGCAGAGGGTAATTATATATTGACCAATTTCGTAGACCATGCCGGTCAGCCTATCACTTCGCCCTATATAGCTTTGTCCAATGAGGGTGCAAATGTGCCTAAGGGGGCCAAGATCGTATGGGCCGATGAGCGCAATTTGGTAAAAGATCTTCTGATTCAAGGAGAAGGAAAATACGCTTATCTGCAATTTTCCGTTGCATCCGAGCAGATTCGGCAAGGCAATGTCGTCGTTGCTGTTACGAATGAAAAGGGCGAAGTCCTTTGGTCGTGGCTTTTGTGGTTTGCTCCCGACGACGTACTTGAGACTACTGCTGTCACGAACCATAAGAATGTAGTCTACAACTTTGCGGCAGAAGCCTTAGGCTGGAAATATACGCGCTATGAAGGTACGCCCTACGCACGAAGAGAGGTACGCGTGATGGTGGGACAAACTGCGGGAAAAGGCGAACGCCAAACGGCTGTCCTGACCTTTGCACAAGCTGGATTCAGACAAGGAGAGGGCACGTCTGCCTTGTATCAATGGGGACGCAAGGATGCTTTTCCGGGTACGGATGACATAGCCGAGGGCGCTTTTGAGCAGAATGCCGGCGACAAGATGTCTTTGGCCAACAGCATTTCCCATCCGGAGAAGTTCTATGCTTGGGGTTCATCTTGGTACAACGGATGTAACGCTGCCAATTACTGGTCTGCTGAAAATACAAAAAGCGATTTCCTCGATGATCCTATTGTCAAAACCATTTACGATCCGTCACCTGCGGGTTTCCACGTCCCAGCTTCTAATGCTTTTACCGCATTTACAACGACGGGAACACCGGCTATGACGCGAGAAGCTATTAATGCTGTGGGTGAATGGACTGCAGGATGGCATTTTAAGGCGGATAAGGGGCATACAACGTTCTTTCCTGCTACCGGACTGCGCTATCGCTATGATGGAAAACTATATTATACAGGCCAAGCCGGGGCTTATTGGTCGGCAATACCTTTCATGACGTTTGGGGCCCTCTCTCTTTATTTGGATAAGGCTTCCGTGCTTCCCGTCGGTTGTCCGAATCGCTCTTATGGCTATGCGGTTCGCCCGGTCAGAGATTGATAAAGAACGGTTGATGTCTTATTGGCTTGTAGAGAAATTGCTGCGCTGGCTTGTTTTTATCTTCTTTTATGAAGTAAGTGCTTAAAATCTTTCAGTAGCCGCCGGCCCATCGTGGTCGGCGGTTCATTTTATATCTAGGCGAATGTCATATGGGGTATCCTAGGATCGACATTCGGCTCCGATGGCTGTGTTTGGGATATTACCGAAGGCGCAGCGAGGGTAGCGACGAAAGGGTAGATAAAGCAAAGCGACCCGCTGCAGATGCTTGGTCTGCAAGGGTCGCTCCGGAAAGGGTATAATTGCTTTATGCCTATTGCCTTACTTGAGGTAGACTTTCTTACCGTTGATGATGTAGAGGCCTTGTGCGGGCTGCGCGTTAGCCGGCAAGCGTTGGCCGTTGAGCGTAAAGATTGCCGTCTTCATCGTCCGGCCTTGATTGGTCGGAAAGCTGATGCCCGTGAGGTCGTGCTCAGAGATGTTGGTAAATTCTTTCCACTGTTCGGCAGCTGCATATTGATCTTTGTAGCCGCGGGGTACCTTTAGTTCGCAAAGGTTTTTATCTACGCCATCAAAAACGCTGACGCCCATCGTCACGCCTTGCACTCAAGGTTCGTTGCGCAAGCACGTGATGCTCTTGAGCGCCTTGCAGCGGTCGAAAGCGTGGGCACCGAGTTGCTCCAAACCTTCAGGTAGCGTGATCTCATTGAGCGATGAGCAACCGTTGAAGGCTTCAGCATCGATGCCTTTCAGACCTTCGGGTAGCGTGATGGATTTCATCGGGGCACAATCGCCAAAGGCCCACGTGCGGATAAACTCGACTGAGGCGGGGATCGATACTTCCTTCAGTGCAGTGCAGCGGCTGAACATATATTGTTTGATCTCAGAGATGTCGGCCTTGATGATGGCCTTTTCCAGCGCAGTGCAGTTGTAGAAAGCATAGTCGCCAAGTTCCGTAACATTTTCCGGTACCGTTACTTCGCGCAACTTCAGGCAGTGGCCAAAGGCTACAAAGCCGATGCTTTTCAACGTGGAGGGAAACTTAACGGTCTCTATGGCGTTGCAAAGGAAGAACGAAGCCGGTGCCACTTCAACCGTTCCCTCGGGCACTTCATAGTTTGCTGTGCGCATATTGGGAAATGATAGCAGCTTTTTTCCGCTCTTGTCGAAGAGAACGCCGTCGATGTCTTTCAGCATCGGGTTTTCGGGGTCGACCGTAATGCGCTGCAGTCCTGTGCAAGAGAGAAAGACTTGGTCGCCTAAGCGCCCTACGTTAGCCGGAATGGATACTGACGTGATCTTTCCGCATCCGCCGAAGGCGTTGTCGCGAATGGCACTCACGTAATATTGCTGTCCTTGGTGCTCCACCTTATTGGGGATCACGATGTCGCCTTCGAGCGGATTGTTGTAGAACGAGCCGTTGGTCTTTAAGAGTTCGTCGAGCTCGGGTGTAACTTCTACCGTATGCTTTCCGGCATCTGTAATTTTGTAAAAGAGCTTGCCTTCTTTGAAGTCATAGTTCTTTTGCTGCGCACATACCTGCATAATAGATAATAGCAGGAACACAATGATGGGTAAAGTTCTTCTCATAGTGTGTTTGTTTGTACCGCTTGTGGCGGTGGTTGATTGTGGGTTAAATGAATGCATTATCGTGGGGCGCCAATCAGCGGGGTTGCTCCGCTGCGGCGCGCGATTATTCAATAAGTTTGATGTCAAGACCTTGGCGCGAGAGTGACTCGACAACCTTTCGGACTGCTTCGTGATGAACCGGCGCAATGTCGAGCTTACGCAAGTCGATAGTTGGCAGTGCATCAGCTGCGTGCAAGTCCTTTTCCGTAACCGGTGCGATGATCATGCCAACGGCGGCGGTGCTATTGGTGATCGGGTCGATCAAGATGAAAGAGCCGGTCGGCTTATTGCTGTCGTAAGCATCAAAGAAGAGGGGCTTGGACGTCTGAATTGCGACGCGGGCGATCTCATTGAGGCGCAGGGCCGTCACAGTACTATGCTCCATCGTGTTGACGTCGATTTTGTAGTCGATATGGTCAATGCGGCAGCGCGTTGTGTTGGTCGTCTGCTTCAGATAATACGACTTCTTCGGGTCATTCATTGCTTCTTCGTCCATCCATACCAGCATTGTCGAGAACGTGCGGCCTACAAAAGGAAGATTGTCGGGATGTGCGAGCATCTCGCCGCGACTCACGTCGATCTCGTCCGTTAGAACGAGCGTCACGCTTTGAGGCGGGAAGGCATAATCTACATACGCTTCTTCCGCACAGCCCTTGTCGGATGTCGGAACAGAGGGCGCGTAGGGCTTAACAATGCGCTTGATGCGCGAATGCTTGCCCGAAGGCAGCGCACATACTTCATCGCCGACGCGCACTACGCCCGAAACGACTTTTCCGCAAAAGCCGCGGAAGTCTAAGTTGGGGCGCGAGACGTATTGCACGGGAAGGCGGAAATCTTTTAAGTTATGGTCGTTGCCAATATGGACGTTTTCTAAGAATTCGAGCAAACTCGGGCCGTCGTACCACGGCGTGCGGTCGCTCTTCTCCACAACGTTGTCGCCCTCTAAGGCGGAGAGCGGAATACAGGTGACGTCGTCTAAGCCCAAAGGCGTAGTAAAAGCGCGGAAATCAGCAACAATATCCTTAAAAACCTTTTCGTCGAAAGCAGCCAAGTCCATCTTGTTGACCGCCAAGACAAGGTGGCGAATCCCCAAAAGGGAGGCGAGAAACGTATGGCGCCGCGTCTGCGTGATAACGCCGTTGCGTGAATCTACCAATATGATGGCGAGGTTAGCCGTAGAACCACCTGTGATCATATTGCGTGTATATTGTTCGTGGCCTGGCGTATCTGCAATGATAAACTTGCGCTTGTTGGTCGAAAAATAGCGATAAGCGACGTCGATCGTGATGCCTTCTTCGCGCTCAGCCTTGAGTCCGTCGAGCAGGAGTGCGTAGTCGATGTGCTCGCCAGCGTTGCCTACGCGCTTACTGTCGCGCCGGAGCGCTACGAGTTGGTCCTCATATAATTTCTTGCTATCAAAGAGCAGGCGGCCTATGAGCGTAGACTTCCCATCATCGACAGAGCCGGCGGTCAATAGGCGCAGTTGGTCTTTGCGCTCGTCTTGATCGAGAAAAGCTTCGATAGAACTTTGTGTCTTGCTTATGGGGTTGGAAGGATTGCTGTGCATGGTGCTTCTGTTTGTTAGATTGTTGCGCTTGCGCCTTTGATTTAGAAGTAGCCTTCGCGCTTCTTCTGCTCCATCGACGCCTCTTGGTCGAAGTCGATCACACGCGTCGTGCGCTCACTCTTGTTGGTCGTCATCATTTCTTCTACGATCTTTTCTATTGTATCAGCTTCGCTCTCTATGGCTCCCGTCAGCGGCCAGCAGCCTAACGTGCGGAAGCGCACCTTGCGCATCTCTATTTTATCACGGTACTTCTCCGGAAGACGTTCGTCGTCCGGCATAATCCATTGCCCATCGATGTTAACAACAGGGCGCTCTTTGGCGTAATACAAAGGCACGATAGGGATCTTCTCTAAGCGTATGTATTGCCATACATCCAGTTCCGTCCAATTGCTCAAAGGAAAGACGCGGATGCTTTCGCCTTTGTGGATACGCGTATTATAGATGTCCCAGAGTTCGGGCCGTTGATTCTTCGGATCCCACTGTTGAAACTCATCACGAAAAGAGAAGATGCGCTCTTTGGCGCGCGATTTCTCCTCGTCGCGGCGGGCGCCGCCGAAGGCTGCGTCAAATTCGTATTCTTTTAAGCCCTCCAGCAGGGCTTGGGTCTTCATTAAATCCGTATGAACTTTAGATCCGTGCGTAAAAGGACCTACGCCGGCTTGAAAGGCTTCGTCGTTGCTTTTGACAATTAGTTGCCAACCGTGCTCGTGAGCGTAGTTGTCGCGAAAACTAATCATCTCCTTAAACTTCCACTTTGAGTCAATGTGCATCAGCGGGAAGGGCGGACGGCCCGGATAAAAAGCTTTCTCTCTGCCAATCGTGCCATAACGCCCGAGTCTTTCCCGATGCTGTAAAGCATTACCGGATTTTCAAACTCGGCAGCTACTTCGCGGATAATGTGAATGGCTTCGGCCTCCAACTCTTGTAGGTGGCTGAGGCTGTAGGATGCTATATTTTGGTCGTTCATCTTGTTCGTTCGTTTGTCGTGAGCACTTTCCGGTAGTCTTTCTCTTTAGTTGTGTTGTTATGCGTCCTTGTTGTTGCTTTCCGGCCCTGCTGCTGTCGGACACGCCAAGTCGAGCAGACGTTGTAGGCAAGTAGAAAAGTCGAGGCGCGAAGTGTCTAAGGAGAGCGCCGGATGCGGCGGTGCTTCAAAGGCGCAGAGATGCCCGTAAAGTTGGGAATCTCGCCGCGGCGAGCGCGAGCATATAAGCCTTTCACATCGCGCGCTTCGCAGACTTCCAATGGGGTTGAAATATAAACCTCTTTGAAATGCTCCGCGCCAATGATCTCCTCGGCCATAGCACGCACAGCCTGCGTCGGACTGATAAATGCTGCTATCGTAATAATGCCGGTATCGACGAAGAGTTTGCCAACCTCAGCGATACGGCGAATATTCTCGCGGCGGTCTTCGGCGCTAAAGCCTAAGTTGCTATTCAGTCCCGTGCGAATATTGTCGCCATCGAGCAGACGGCAGAGGCGCCCTCGTTGTAGGAGTTCGCGCTCTAAAGCCAACGCCAGCGTTGTCTTACCCGATCCGCTTAGGCCCGTAAACCAAAGCATCACGCCGCGCTGCCCGAGTAAGGCCTCATGGGCAGAGCGGTCGGCCATCTTGTCGAAGACGGGATAAATATTCTTCGTTGCGTCCATATTGTAAGCGGATTGACGAGCTGTAGTTTTCGGCAAAGTTACAAATTTTAAGTACACAAGATACTGGCTTTGCGTAATAATTCTGAAGAAACAATGCACATAAACCTCGACTTGTGCTGACGGATTGCTGTGCTTTTCTTGGGCGCAATTATACAAATGCAGCACTCGAAGGGGTTTGTGGTGCCAGACGGGCTTCTTTTTGCGCTTTGAGGCGCTTGCCGTAGGCAAATAATCGTATCTTTGCCGATAATCTATTTATCATCATACAATTTATCTTATGCAACACACAGACAAGACGCTTTGGCAAGTGGTAAAAGGATACTTCAACGCCTTGCCTTATAAAGAGGATGAAGAAGAAACCATTCAGCAAATCAATAGTGGCGTCACTTTCCACGGCGCCAACCTCTGGATTCTCGTCTTTGCGATCTTTATCGCTTCGTTAGGGCTGAACGTCAATTCTACGGCCGTTATTATCGGTGCCATGCTTATCTCTCCCTTGATGGGCCCGATTATCGGAATGGGATTCGCCGTAGGTATTAATGATTCAAGGCTCTTGAATCGTTCGCTGAAGAATTATCTGGTAGCTACAACCATTAGTGTGATTACAGCTACCATTTATTTCTGCTTACGCCGCTGACCGAGGCACAATCCGAACTGCTGGCGCGCACTTCGCCCACGCTATACGATGTACTGATTGCGCTCTGTGGCGGGGCAGCCGGCATCTTGGCACTCTCTGTTAGAGGAAAGGGCAATGTAATTCCGGGTGTAGCCATTGCTACGGCGCTTATGCCGCCACTCTGCACGGCCGGTTATGGCTTGGCTATGGGCAACTTCTCTTTCTTCTTCGGCGCTTTTTATCTTTACTTTATCAATACGGTCTTCATCGCTTTGTCCACATTTGTCGGTGTGAGGCTGCTGAGGTTTCGACGTAAGCAGTTTATTGACGCTGCTCGGTTTTCAAAGGTGAAGAGATACATCATAGGCATTGTCGTGCTTACGATGTTGCCCGCGGCCTATATGACGGTTCAGATCATTCGCGAGAGTGTGTTGGATAGCAATATGCGAAAGTTTACAAAGAACGAGTTAACTTTTAAGGGGACGCAAATACTTTCACAGAAAAGAGATGAGAAGACTAAACAGCTCAATATCGTAGCCTTGGGCAGCCCCATTACTTCTGAAGCTATAAAGCGAGCTCAGGCGCGCTTGGCTGACTACGAATTGGGAGCTTATCGCTTGCACATCATTCAAGGCGCTCATTCAGATAGTTTGCTGTTGAGCCAAGCATTTCAGCTGGGCCCGGGTCGAAGCGATGCCGACAATCAGAAGTTGCTTATGCAGGCCGAGCAAATCAGTCGCTTAGAGGGACTACTGCAAGGCTATGCGAAGTATAGTCAATTGGGCATAGACATTCGCCACGAAGTAAAAGCCGTTTATCCCGCAGTAGCCAGCATCAGTTTGTCGCGTGTTACGGAAGCCCGCACTGATACCTCTTCAGCTCGCCAATACGTCTTGGCCGTAGTGGGAAGTCCTAAAGGCTTGAATCAAACAGAGCGAAAGCAGTTGCAAAACTGGTTGAAAGTGCGCACAAAAGCCGACAGCCTGCGCCTGCTCATTACACCATAACGCTATGATAATACGTACAATGACGATGCGGCGGCGCACTTTATGCCGACCGCTTATCGTGCTGATGTTCTGCCTGACGAGTCTGTCCGGCTTAGTTGCACAAGCTGCGCCGCCTACGCCTGCGGATACGATTCCAAGTGCGATTATGTATCGCATCTCGGGCAAGGGTTTGACGCAACCTTCCTATCTTTTCGGGGCGCTTCACGTCTTGCCCCACGAGTTTGTTACTCGCAGTCGTGCTTTTATGAACATTGCTTCCGGCGTTGATCGTATTGTTACGGAAGTCGACGTTCGTCAGTTGGAAGCGTTTAACCGAAAAAATGAAGCTGCGTCTAAAGCACTTATGGAGCAGTTGCTTCCGCACATTACGCTGCCTGCCGACAGTCAGATGCAAGTTGTCTCGCCCGAAGCCTTTCATCTGGTTGATTCGCTCATTCATCATTATCACTTGGTGCATTATATCACTGGCGCAGACTCTTGTTGGTGGCGCTACGATCCGGGCGTCATAGCCTTGCCTATGCAGCAAATGGCCTTATATATGTTTAAGGTAATGGGCTACGGGCGGATGGGAATGTCGCCTGAGAGTAAGTCGCAAGTGATAGATCTTTATATGGGTACTTTGGCCGATAGCCTTCATAAAGAATATGCACAGTTGGAATCGCTCGAATATCAGAAAGAAATGCTGCCCTCGCTCATTATGGACTTTAGCGAGGTAAAGATCGATTCTACCTTTCTTAGTAATTTCCGCACCAATATAGCATCGATGGGTAATGTCGCGGAGCGTGCCAAACTATTACTTGTGGTTCTGAGCGCATTGGAGAGTTCTTGCGCAGATTGGGATCGCCTCTTGACGGCTTATATGGCGCAAGATAGCCGACGTGCAGTCGAAGTAATGGTGAAGAGTAATGGCGAGGCTATAGATCAGGCAGCAGAAAAGCTCCAAATCTCTCCCCGCAACAAAAGATGGCTGAAAGCGATGCGGCCGATGATGAAGCAGAAGTCTACGCTCTTTGTCGTCGGTCTCTTTCACCTTACGGGCGTTCCCTCAGATCAGGGCATCCTCGATGCGCTCCATCAGGAAGGCTATACGATCGAAGCTGTGCGACTTTGACAAGCTCGCTGTCTGCGCAATTCCTTTATAGTAAGGCTTTGTGGATTATACTCCCAGCTACGTTTAGGATTGCATTCACGCCTACAAGACTGTTCATAGAGATCTCTCGTTATTTTCAAACCAAAAAAGAAGGCGTATCAAAACATTTGCTTTGATACGCCTTCGAGAAACACAAAGTATAAAACTTTTTCTATCTTTCCGTTAACGACTATCTAACAACTTTTGTTGTCGTTTTCTTGCCGTTGCTATAGGTTACTTCCTTAATAAAGATTCCCTTTTCACACGTAGCTCTTCTGCGACCGGACAGATCGAAGAAAGTTGTCTTTACGATCTTAGCGTCAGTGTCTATATCGGTTATCTTCGTAGAAGGGTTGTTCGCCCACACAATTTCTGAACGACTTACTTCCTCGCCTATTTTATGGAGCACTTGCACACCCACTTTCTTGTAGTTTTCAACCAAAGCATAGAATAAGTGCATATCGCCTTGGAAATAGAAAAACTGCTTGTCCTCGAATAGATAGGGAATGTCTGTCATATCTTCATCCAAACCCGAATAATCCTCTTCGGTAAATGTCATCGGCTTCTCATCGGTGTCGAAGTACACATTATAATATAAGTAGTCGGGCATGATGTATTTGCCATCTACGTCTTTGGTTTCCATCATGAACTTTACACTCATACCATCTGATTCGTCGTAAGGCGAAACTTCCTTTATTGTCGGTGCAGCCGGCTTGCGCAAGGTCATATCATAGACTTTAATGGTAGGTTCGCCATAGGCCGCCCATGGAGAGATGGTTTCGCCTCCTTCGTTGATCAGCATTAAGCCATTGGGCGCACTTACCAGTTTTTTTGCCACCTTATCGTAACTGAAAACGATCTCATTTGCTTTTTCTGCCTGCATATGTTTTTGGCCTTCCTCGTCTGTTCTGAACGAACAAGTTGCCGGCAGCAAGAAGACATAGGCGTGCTCATCCTCGGCAATGCCCATGTATTGCGTCTTAAAAGTAATGTTGTTTCCTTTTATCTCGCCTTTCAACCATAAAGCATCGTTGTCTTCGCCGCTAAACGTATAAGGGCACAATACGTAGGCCTCTGTTTCCGTTAGCGCCACCTTTATGTTTTCTTCCTTTGCGTTGCCCCTAACGTCTGTATAAGCAAGCGTGAAGTTTTCAGGCTCCAGTACCTCCGGAAATTCCGTCTTCTCTTCCTTAAAGGGCCGTATAAGAATATTAGAAGTAGCAAAGCCTTGCCATTGTCCTTCACTGTCAGTGAGTCCGATGATAACATTTGGAAGTCCAACTTCATTATTCGTGCCTTCATCTTCTTGCGCCAACACGCCATCAATGAGTGTGAAATGAACATCGCCCTTAAACTTCTCGCTACTATCAAACTCGGGAACGTAAACCCAGTGGTCTCCCTCTTGGGCGAGCACTAAACGCGTGGCATAAAGCTTTATCTTCTCGCTTTTATCGTTATAGCCCATATCAATGGCTTGTGGTGTGTGTAGCGTGTACTTGCCTTCTCCGTCAGCATCTAATTTTGTGTATGAGAAAGTATAACATTTACCAAGCGCATTGAACAGATAAAGATTCTTGTCTTTGCCTACAACATACGTAGCTAAGGCGCAGGTTTGACGCGAAAAAGCGGCACCTCCGGTTTCCGGTACGGCACAAATAGACTTGCGCTGTATTTCCTCCACTTCTTCACCGGCAGGCTTGTCCTTGATGATTTCTTCGTCTTTAACCGGCAGTGCCTTTTTCAAATTGTATTTAGCTTGCCGAACAACTTTTGCTTTCTGCGAAAGTAAACCATCGTCGTTTAAGCTACCATCAGGTGGTGTCTGAGCCATTGCGCAATGGGCAAATAGTGTCAAGAGCGACACTAAGAAGAGTTTTTTCATAAGCATTTGATATCTATTAAAATTATAATAAGCATTAAATTGTAGTGCGCTTTGTTTTTCGGCAGAGCTTTACATTGAGCGTCTTGTTTTGAGTGTTTGCGGATAGTCTTGGGCGCGCTCAAGTATTAGGTAAATCCTATGGGGTTGTTAGCTCGAAGGATTTTATAGATGGGTACACGCCAAAAACCATTGCATCTCTGTTTTGGCCCTGCGAATATACAATATTTCTAATATAGGTGTATGTAATTTGACTTTTTATGTAATTAAATCGTGCTTCAAGGCTGCCGGAAGCATTTTTCTTGTTAGTGCTTCTTCTGTTTTTATTTATAATGCTTGAGATATTCCGCTGTCCCTCTATTTCGTGCTTTTTTTCTGTTTTTGCCGGTTTTTATAGAAATGTTCTTACCTATCGGTAGGCGGATTGCGGAGATTGCTTGCGGGAACAGATGAGCGCGGGCGAGGTGCGAGGGGCGTAAAAGTAGGGTGCGGTGATCGTTTTTGCTGCAAGCGGTTGGTGTAAAAATTCCAAGGTTGCGGATTTTAATTCTAAGGCTTGGGAGGTTTTTTCCAAGGCTTGGAAATTTTGTCCCAACTATTCGGGCAAAGTTGGGACACGCTTCTCGCTGAAACAGATAGGTTTGTCGATTCTCTTGGAAGGCTTGCGTGGTGGGATGATAATACATATCTTTGCATTTGCTAATAGGCCGATGGCGGGGCGCATAGCCGTGGGGAGGCTGAGCAGCTTTATTTGTCAAAAGTGTGTGCTGCCTACGCGCTTACTGCAGTTTGGGCGGGCGCAGCAGACGCGCAGCTTGTGCGGTTTTTGCGGTGCGGGTGCATCAGGCCGATGAGCAGAAAGATAAAGTGTATATGTGAAATAATGAATTTGCAGTATATGAAAAAGTTTTATTTAAGTCTGGTTTTAGCAATGGTCTGTGTGTTGGGTTTGGAGGCGCAGACGCAGACAGAACTGCGTACACAGTTTGCCCAAGCGATTCAAGCCCTTCAGAAAAACTTGCCTAAGGAATATGGTAACGGTGTGAAGTTAACGCGAGTTGAGGTTACAGACAGCGACTTCGTGATGTATATAGATGTGCCGGACGAGCAGGTAGGCGATTTTGAGCAGTTTAAGACCATGCTCTCGCTTTATAAGGGTAATTTTGTAAAAACGCTGTATGAAGCGAAGGATGCAGAAGTGGCGCTCTTTGCCAAAACGGGTCTGAATCTCAAGGTGAACATAAGAGTAATGCCCTCCAAAAAGGAGACTGTGCTTACGATGACTGCCGCCGAGTTGGCAGAGCTACATAAGGGATTGTTTGTTAATGCTGATCAGCTTCATTCAATCGTCGAAGAGATGCGGAAAACGCTACCGCAGGACTGGGGTGATGGGCTTTCGCTCACTGATCTGTATCTGGAGAGAGACAATCTGGTCTATAAGATTAAAACAGACGAATCGGATCTGACGATGGACATTTTGCACATGTTGGAAGGTAAAGAAGGGGCAGATATAATAAAAGGGGCAGTGTTGAAGGCAATTATAGTAAAGGACGATGAAGAGCTGAGTACGTTTGTGAATTCGCTGGTCGAGGCTAACTAGGGGTTAAAACTTGTATTTTGGAGTGAGCAATCGGTTAAGCGGGTTACGTTTTCCATAACGCCTGAAGAGATTGAGCGGCAGGTGAATGCAACGCGTTGAGCCGTTGCATCTCGTCTGACGACTGCTGTGTGTACTCGTCCGAATAAAGGAGCCTGATTCTCGAGGAAGTTCAAGGGTCAGAAAAAGCCTGCTTCCTTAAAGAAGCAGGCTTTTTGCGTATGGGGTCGTGGGGTTAGTGCACGACTTTAATCGTAGCCATATTATCCATATCTGTGGGGTCTGTGCCCGCATAGACACGCAAGGTTCTGCTACCGCCGCCTTGCTTAGGTTGGGCAATCAGCGTGAACTTATGCTCTCCTTTTTTAGCTTTAATGGTGAGCCATTGGTAGCTGATGTTCATCGAGTCGCCGGGTTGCTGTATATGAACAGCCTCGCCGTCTCCTTCATCGTCTGCTATGCCTAACAGATAAGGGGAATCATTACCTTTTATTTCTTTACTACCGCCTTCATTACTGAAGTTTACGTTGCTTGGATAGCCATAATTGCTTGTCTTTCCGCAGCCGGCGAAAAGTAGCGGCAAGGTGAGGAGTAAGGTGAGGAAAGTTCCTCTCGTTTTCTTATCGAGTTGATGCATAATGTTTGTTTCTTAGAAACGAGATATCGTTTATTGTACGACTTTGATTTCAACTTCAGTATCCGTAATGGGGGCGTGAACGTAAAGCTTCCTGCTTTTACCCGACTGTTTGGGAGCGGCAATGAGTAGGAGTTTGGCCTCACCCTTCTTGGCTTTGATGGTAAGCCATTGGTAACTTACAATCAAAGAATCCTTATGTTCGCCGAATACTTTACTTACTTCTCCATTCCCATCATAATCGCGTATTTCGATCAGATAGGGGGAATCATTTCCTTTTACTTCTTTGCTGCCTCCGCTCTTGGTCAGGACAACTTTACTTGGATAGCCGTAGTTGCCCGTTTCGCCGCAACCGGTGAAAAGTAGCGGCAAGGTGAGGAGTAAGGCGAGGAAAGCCCCTTTTGTTTTCTTATGGAGTTGACGCATAATGTTTGTTTCTTAGAAACGAGATATCGTTTATTGTACGACTTTGATTTCAGCCGGCTTTCCTGGTTCTGAGGGATCTATGTCGGCATAGACATATAGTTTTCTGCTTTTCCCTCCTTTCTTGGGCTCTGCAATTATTGTAAACTTGCTTTCCTTTTTCTTCGCTTTAATTGTAAGCCATTGATAAGTGACGTTCAATGAGTCGCCGGCACTATATACTGATACTGATTTTCCATTTCCATCGTAGTCGGCTATTTCGATAGAATAAGGGTAGTCATTTCCTTTAATCTCTTTACTGCCTCCTTCATTGCTGAAGTCCAGTTTACTTGGATAGCCATAATTTCCTGTTTTTCCGCAGCTCGTAAAAGGAGTGGGAGCGTCAGAATTAACGCATACAATGTTTTTTTCATTTTATTGAGATTGAAATTTGTGGTTTTATAGGTTATCTTTATTCAATCTGTTGCGCTTCTTCGCGCTGAGCTGTGCGGAGCGTTGTAAGCGTAAGCTGCCGCAAAGATAGCACTAATATGACATTAAGTGGTATTAAATCGTTTTTTTTTTGATGAATGGCAGAAAATGCCTATTTGGGATGGTAAAACCAGGGTACGACACCTTACAAATACGTAAAAGTAAGGATAGAAAAGCGAAAAGCTTTAAGAAAAACAGCGCACAAGCGAAAAGTTTGCATTCTCAGGCCGGTGGCAGCGTATCTTCTCGGCCGTAAGTGCCGCGATACTGAGCCGGCAGAATGATCATCAAGTTGCGTGCCGTAAAGTGACGCTCCAACTGCTCCGGCATTCGCGCAAAGTAGTTTTGATAAGAAAGCGTCCCCGGCCGCGCAATGATAAAGACGGCCAAATGGCTTTCGCGCGTTTGTATGGCCAAAGGCAGGAAATTGTCCCAATCGGTATACTCATTATACGTAGCCTGCAAGCTATAGCGCTGTTTTGTCCAGAAGATTTTCAGCGCTCGCTGCGTATGCTTGCCGGCGTGCACGTTGATCCGACAGCTCAACTGCCCTGCCAATTGGGCGATGTGGGCGGCCCATTCCGCGAAGCCCGGTTCGTATTCCGCATTGTCCGGAACAAAGAGTTGCAAATGGCGAATCGTGTTGGGCGAAGATAGCGGGCGATACACGATAATCTGCTTGTCGACGGCGCGGAAAAGGTCCGTGGCCAAGCGACCAAAGAACTTCTCAAACAAGTGCGCCTTCTGGTGAAGTCCGATCATCAGCGCATTGGCATCCGCCTCCTTCATCGAGTGAGAAAGACCGCTGACGATGTTGACCGACCACCGACTGCGCGTCTGCACGTGCACATTGGCCGAGGCCGCTATCTGTGCCGCCCTTTCAAGGAGTTGCAGGCCTCTTTCCTGCGCATTGGGCTTGTCGTCTCTGATGATATTGACAGCCGTGATGAGCGTCCGTTTCTGCGTAGAGCGGAGTAGTAAAGCCATATTTATCAAAGGCTCGACCGTCGTCGGATTACTCAAGGCGATGAGCATATGCGGCTGCACAGTATCGGGGCGGGCGGGCGCTTCCTCCGTATCTAAGGCCAACTTGCGCGCCGAGCGCTCCGTGACGAGCGAACTAATCAGGCAAGAAACCAAGATCAAGAGCATCGTCCCGTTTAAGACCTGCTCGTTGAGCAGTCGGCTGCCGTCGGGCAGATGTATCTCGTAGCCCACAATAACAATAGCCAGGTGGCTGCGGCGCGCGCATTCGTCAGGCCGAAGAGTAAAGCTCCTTCCGTTTTATGCAAGTGATAAACCCGCCGAACTACGCGTGCGGCCAGCCATTTGCCCAGTGTGCTGACGATGATCATAACGAGGGCGATCTTCACGGCCTCAATACTTTTCAGAGCGCCGACGTCTACAATCATTCCCACACCGATGAGAAAATAAGGGATGAACAAGGCATTGCCGACAAACTCGATGTGCGTCATCAGCGGACTCGTGGCCGGAATGTGTTTGTTGAGAGCCAAGCCGGCTAAGAAAGCACCCAAAATGCCTTCCATTCCGACAAACTCCATCAAGCCTGCACCTAAGAAGACGAGGCTTAAGACAAATATATATTGTATGACGCCCTCGTTGAAACTTCTAAAGAAAAGGCGGGCGAGCATCGGGAATAAGAAGACGATCGTGGCACCAATGGCTATCGTCTTTAAGACTAACCAAAGGAGAAAAAAGTCGGAATGCGCCTCTTTGAAAGATCCGCCTACGACGGCCAGCATTAAAAGCGTCAGCGTATCAGCTACGATCGTACTGCCCACCGCGAGATTGACGCTCTCGCGCCGCGAAAGACCGTAGCGCAAGATGATCGGATAAGAAACCAGCGTGTGAGAAGCATACATCGCCGACATCAAAACGCCCGCGACGACCGAAGCGCCTAAGATGAGCGTATTGGCGCCGAAGCCTAAAGCTATCGGGATAATGAAGGACAGCAGACCGAAGACCAAGGCTTTGTAGCGTATCTTCCACAGATCTTGCAAGTTCATTTCAAGCGCTGCAAGAAACATAATATAATAAAGGCCCACTTTGCCGAAGAGCTCAAAACTGCTATCGCGAGCCAAGATGTTGAAGCCGTGCGGGCCGATCAATACGCCGGCCGCAATCATTCCCACAATGGCCGGTACACACGCAGGCGCTCCAAAATCATCGGCGCAATCAGAATGATGCCGAGGACAATGAAGAAAATCCACGTGGGGTCAGTGATGGGTAAAGGGATCATAATATATAATGTGTAGTCTGTGGGGCGAGGGGAAGCCCTAAGTTTGCTCGCTCACTTGGCGAGAGACTTGCCCGCTTGGGCTAAGTTCTATTCGCCCACTTGAAGCGAAGTGCATAGTTCTCTTTTTTGTGTCTACTAAAATGTGCAGCGCACAGCCGAACCGCCAAAAGCTGCCGAAACTTGCCTTTTGTTTGTCGGAAAGAACGCTCGCGGCCTGTTATTTTTTGCAAAGTAACGAATTTTCTTCCGCATAATAAGGTCTTTCGCCCTAAAATCTCTAATTTTGCCGATAATACGACGGAGCATTTATCCTTCCGTCTTCTGAATAGTAGCATTTCCTTTCAGAAAAGGACATAACAAATTAGCAAACAAACAATATGCGAGTAGCAATAGTAGGCGCCAGCGGCGCTGTCGGGCAAGAGTTTTTGCGAGTCTTGGCCGAGCGAAACTTCCCCGTAGACGAACTCCTTCTTTTTGGCTCACCAAACAGTGCGGGCCGAACCTATACTTTCAAAGGCCGTGATTATGAAGTGAAACTTCTGCAAGAGAATGACGATTTCCGCGGCGTGGATGTTGCCTTTGTCTCTGCCGGCGGCAGTGCTTCGAAGCGCTATGCCGAGACGATTACCAAGCACGGTGCCGTGATGATCGACAACTCCAGTGCCTTTCGTATGGAGGACGATGTTCCCTTGGTCGTGCCTGAATGTAACGCCGAAGACGCTTTGAATCGTCCACGCGGCATTATCGCCAATCCCAACTGCACTACCATTATTATGGTCGTGGCTTTGAAACCGATTCAAGCCTTGTCGCCGATTAAGCGCATCCGCGTTTCTACCTATCAGGCCGCGTCAGGCGCCGGAGCAGCTGCGATGCAAGAATTGCAGGAGCAGTGCCGTCAAGTACTCGACGGGGAGGAAGTAAAGGTTGATAAGTTCCCCCCATCAGTTGGCTTTCAATATGATTCCGCAAGTCGACGTCTTCACCGACAACGACTACACCAAGGAAGAAATGAAAATGTATTACGAGACGCGCAAGATTCTCCATTCCGACGTGAAGACCAGCGCTTCCTGCGTCCGCGTCCCCAGTCTGCGCTCTCACAGCGAGAATATTTGGATTGAGACCGAAGCGCCTGTCTCCGTCGAGGCTGTGCGTAGCGCTTTGTCGACTGCGCCGGGTATCACCTTAGTCGATGATCCTGCCCACGGGCGCTATCCTATGCCGCTTGAAAGTGCCGGTCGCGACGACGTGTATGTGGGTCGCATCCGTCAAGACCTTGCTGATCCCTGCGGACTCACCTTGTGGCTTACGGGCGATCAGATTCGCAAAGGCGCAGCCCTCAATGCTGTGCAGATAGCCGAGTATCTGATCAAAGTAGGACAATTAAAATAATCCCTATCATAAGGATACAACAAAACGCCCACCGGAGCAGTTAGCTTTCGGTGGGCGTTTTGTTTTGCTTATACCGTAAATTGCTTAAAAAGGCCAAAATACCGGCACGAGCAGAATCGTAATGACCAAAGCCAAGATATTGAGCGGGAGGCCTACGCGTGTAAAATCAACAAACCGATAGCCGCCCAAGCCCTGCGCGATCAAGTTTGTTTGATAGCCGATAGGCGTAGCGAAACTCGTAGACGCGGCGATGCAAATCGTGATAAAGAAAGGCGTCGGACTAACGCCCATTTTTTTCGGCAATGGATAAAGAAATTGGAAAAATCAAGGCTGCTGCCGCGTTATTGGTCATCAATTCTGTAAACAAGTCGGTGATGATAAAAATCACGGCCAGCAAGATTAAAGGCCCAAACCGATCGGTCAGCCCGATGGCAAACTGCGCGATGGCGCCGGCGAGTCCGGAGTTAAGCATTGCCTTGCTGATGGCAAAGGCCCCGGCTATGGTGATGAGAATATCCCAAGAGATAAATTTCGTATACTTCCTTGGCGGGTAAATCTTAAGCCAAGCCATTAAGCAGGCTACGACTGCGGCGAAGAAGAACATATCCGGACGGAAATTTCCACCAGCTTCCCCCTTATTCATTTCGCCCAGCGTTGCGCCGATGATCATTGTGATTAGCAAGCCCAGTGCCGTCCATCTCTTCCAACGCGCCATCTTTGGCTCCGTCTCCTGTTCGCCGGAGACCATCAAGAAGAAAGAAGAATCGCCCCAGTTCTCCATAAAGTTTCTGTCAGCCATCAATACGACCGTGTCCCCTTCACGATAATTCAACTTGCGCATATCCCGCATTAAGATCGTCTTACCTCCGCGCGATATTTCTATGGGAAAAGCCCCGTATTTCTTTTTGAAATCGAAGTCGAAGACCGATCGTCCGATTGCCGGAAAGCGCGCCGACAGAACCACCTCTATGCGCTGAAGATCCTTGCCCTTGAAATTACCCGCGTCGGCCAAGTTAATCGGCTCGCGTGCTTCGGGCAGCAGTCGATCACTAAAGAGAATCAAGTAAAGCAGTCCGAAAAAGGCGATAAAGATGCCCACCTTTCCAATCTCAAACATCGAAAAGCCCGGAAAACCTGCCTCCGTCACCAAACCATCTACCACCAAGTTGGTCGATGTTCCGATCAGCGTGCACATACCTCCCAGAATCGTGGCGTAAGAGAGCGGAATTAAAAATTTCGTAGCCGACAAATGCTTTTGTTCCGCCCAGCGTTTCAGCATCGGGGCGAAGATAACCACTACCGGCGTATTATTCAGAAAGGCTGAAATAAAGGCTACGAAAGGCAAGGATAAAAGTTGGGTGCGCTTAACCGAAGTATGGCGTTTGGGCAATATATGCCCCACAAACTTCTCCAAGAGTCCGGAGCGCCTCACCCCTTCACTGATAAGGAAGAGCAAGGCTACCGTCATCAAGCCCTTGTTAGCGAAACCCTCCAAGAGTTCTTTCGTGGAGAGTAGTCCGCCACAGTAGAAGACGACAGCCCCTGAAGCCATCACCAATCCGGGGCGCAGGCGGTCCCGTACCAGCGTGGCAATGATGCCGACCAATACTAAGATGGCAAAGGCTATCGGGTGAGCCATATCAGCTCTTGCAAGTGACGATAAAATCAGGATTGCGCAGATCGGCCTTGTTATAGACGAGCGGCTGGTGGCGTTCCGTGTCGACCACCTCTCCGCCGGCGGCCCTTACAATCGCATCGCCGGCTGCCGTGTCCCATTCCATCGTGGGCGCGAAGCGCGGATAGACATCGGCCGATCCCTCTGCCACGCGGCAGAGTTTCATCGAACTGCCCGCAGATATTAAAGACAAGTCCGGATGGTCTTTGCGCAGCAAGTCTATGTAAGCCTCCGTTTCGCCAGAGAGGTGAGAGCGCGACGCTACAACCACGAAACCCTCGTGTTGCTTTTCAATGGGCAAGCGTTGCGCTGCACGAATAAGTTCCTCTTCTGATTTTGCGACGGTCACGTCGCCCGCTGAATACCCCCATCCCTTCCATACCGAAATAAAGCGTATGTGTTACCGGCAAGTAGATGACGCCGGCCATCGGGCGTCCGTCTTGCACCCAGGCGATGTTGACTGTAAATTCGTCATTGCGTTTTAGAAATTCCGAAGTCCCATCCAGCGGATCCACGACCCAAAGCCCCGGCCAATTCTTGCGCTCTTCATAGTCGGGAAGTGGCCCTTCTTCGCTCAGAATGGGGTGTCCCGTGGCGCGCAAGTGTCGCATGATAATATCGTTGGCGCGTCGGTCGGCAAGCGTGAGTGGCGTATGGTCTGCTTTCTCTTCTATTTCCCAACCTTCAGTGGGTTGAGCATAAATCTCCAATATAGCTTTACCTGCTTCAAGCGCAGCCGGAAGAGCCGCGCGCAGGAAACCGGTCGGATTGTACATAATGAATGGTTTTTTGGTTCCGCAAAATTAACTCAAACTTAACAAAAAACCAAGCCAATGACGTGGTATTGTCGCCCTTTCTCTGCTGATTCTTCGGCTTTTAACGGAAGATTTTCGCGCACAATGCGAAAACAGTAAATAAACATTAAAATATAAGGGTGCGTTACTTATGTTACGCTCAGCCGGTCGCGCAGCCAATACCTTTGCCGGCAAATAAAGATAAGGAGGTTAACAATGCAACAAAACATTTCCAAGTATGCTTCGCGAACGGTAGGCGAAATCGTGGCCGACAACTATGCTGCGGCTGACGTGTTTCATCATTTTGGGGTCGATTTCTGTTGTCACGGCGCTGACAACTATCTGGAGGCGGTCGGCAAGGCCAATGCCGATCCTGAGCGTGTGGCTGTCGCGCTTGATGGCTTGCATGCGCAGCCGGGAACGTCCCCCGATTTTAAGCAATGGCCGACGGATTTATTGATAGATTACGTCTTGAAGATCCATCATCGCGGCATTCGTCGCGACGGCCCTGAGATGCTTTCGCTGATGCACAAGGTTGAGCAGGTTCATGCTGAAAATCATCCCGAGTTGCACGAAGTTGCGCGGCTGCTCGAAGGCTCTTTGGAAGCACTTGAGGAGCATTTGCAGAAAGAAGAGCAGGTTTTATTCCCCTACATGTATGAAATGTATGCAGCCATCGCGCGGGGCGAGCGCCCGCAGCCTTTCCATTGCGGCTCGATAGCTATGCCTATCAACGTGATGGAGGCGGAACACGACGGCGAGGGTGAGCGTTATCGCCACATTGCGGCGCTGACGAACAACTATACCGCGCCGGCTGATGCGTGTGCCTCTTATCGGCTTTTGCTCGACAAGATTAAGACTTTCGAGGCCAATCTGCACGAGCACATCCATTTGGAAAACAACATCATTTTCCCGGATGCCATAGCCGTCGAGGCGGCATCTGTGGCCTGAATATACGGGTTTTCAGTCCTTTTCTTCGGAATGGGGCAGAGGCGAACGGCGGAGTCTTGCAAGGTGCTCCGCCGTTTTTTAATCGCGCGGCGAAAGGCGAAGGTGACGTCTTGAAAGGCACACTCCGGCGTTGACTTTTTTACGGCGCGCCGTGCGCAACAAACGGCTCCCGGCGCAACAGCTGAGTTTTTTATCACGACAACAAAGGTTTGCGCTCGTGATAAAAAAGGCTTCATCTCGTGATAAAAAAGGTTTCACCTCACGAGCGTAAGCGCAATAGGCGGGATGTGCGCGTTTTTTGCCCGCTTTTCGTTTCTCCAAAATCAAACGCCATACCGTGCAACGCTGACCGAGATCGCGGCTCTTCGGCTTTTGCGCCCACCATTTCGCAATTTATCTGTATTTTTGCCCATTGTTAGCGTATGGTTACTGATCCTTTATACTTCCCATCCACGTTGCGCGGGAGCGTAGACTTGCCCGGCTCAAAGAGTTTGAGCAATCGGGCACTCATCATCGCGGCTTTGGCGGATGGAGATTATACGCTGCAGGGACTTTCGCAAGCTGAAGATACGCGCCTGTTGGCGCAAGCGCTGCAAACGTCGGCCGCGCAGGTCGACATACGAGGGGCAGGTACGGCGATGCGCTTCCTGACGGCTTATTATGCCGCCGGCGGCGGGGCGCACTACCTTACGGGGAACGAAAGAATGAAGCAACGGCCCATAGGTCCGCTCGTAGAGGCGCTCCGCAGCCTCGGTGCTGACATAGATTACACGGAAAAGGAAGGCTTTCCGCCCTTGCGGATTCGTGGGCGGCAACTTCGCGGCGGCTGTTTGCACTTATCGGGTAGTGTAAGTTCGCAGTACGTTTCGGCACTCTTACTCATTGCCCCTTATTTATCAAGTTCGCTGCGCCTTCGCTTGGAGGGAACCATCGTATCGCGCCCCTATATCAATATGACTTTGGCCCTGATGCGCCACTTTGGCGCCCAAGCCGGATGGGAGGCGGAAGATACGCTCGTCGTAGCGCCTGCGCCTTATCAATCGACGGCCCGGTATCGGGTGGAAACCGATTGGAGCAGTGCGGCTTGCTGGTACGAAACTGTCGCTTTAGCGACCGACCCCGCCGCCCGCCTGCTCTTGCGCGGTCTGCGCGAGGAGACGTGGCAGGGAGATGCGCGCGTGCAAGATTATTTCTTGCCCTTGGGTGTCAAAACGACCTTTTGCGCCGAGGGGGCTGTGTTGGAAAAAACGGAGATGCAGTCGGGCGCAATCGCATTTGACCCTGAGCGGACAGCCCGACTTGGCGCAGTCGCTCGTGGTGGCGTGTGCCGCTTTGCAACGCCCGTTTCGCTTCACGGGTTTGCAGACCTTGCGCATCAAAGAGACCGACCGCTTAGCCGCTTTGGCGAGGGAGTTGGGCAAACTGGGAATAACCGTGGCGATAGAAAACGATGAATCCATCCGCTCCGTGACTTACGCTTCCGCACCTGCACACTTGCAGCCCGTGGCTACGTATGAGGACCACCGTATGGCGTTGGCCTTTGCCCCTTGTGCTTTGCGCTTTCCCGGCCTTCAGATTGCCGAGCCGACAGTTGTGAACAAGTCTTACCCGGGCTTTTTGGGAAGCCCTCAATCTTTGTTGAAATGACCGTACTTCTATATGCTTGCTGGCGCTCTTCGGCTTTGCGGCTTTGTTTGGCTTATGATTATTACAAACAAAGGCGCGGGCGGAGCGAAAATGCGCCTTCGGAGCCGAAAACGCAGCAGCCGCAACGGGCGGCTTGCGGCTTGACGGATGTATGCACGATGAACTGTGCGCTCGCTGCGCCTCAGGAACCGGCAGAGTATTATGACGATGAGGAATTAGACGTTTTCAAAGGTATTCGTTCGGATCAATACACGGCTGAACAGACAGCTGCTTTTGCGGAAGTGCTGGATACGATGTTGAAAACGGACGTGCACGGCTGGCTACGCTCACTGCACAAACGCGGCATCCAATTGCCGGCAGCCTTAAAACCAAAGGCGCTGGCTATTGTTCGCGAAGTAGGGCCCGCGCACGCTCGATGATCGTATCGTAACTACGGGCGTAGTCGGCCGAACTTATGTCGACTTTGACGTCCGGATGGATGCCGCCTTCGGTCGATAGGCCTTCGGCATCATACATTGGGCAGGCGGAGAAGCGCAAATGCCACCCGTTGGGCAATTCTGCATTGAAAGGCAGTCCGGCGCCGCCCCCCGTCTGATCGCCTACAACCGTTACGTTCGGCAAACCTTTAAGAAAGGCTACAAAACTATTGGCGGCGCTGAACGTGCGTCGGTTGGTGAGGATGCAAACTTTCTTCTGCCAGCGCAGACCTGCGAAGGGGCGGATGGTGATGGGGCGCATCGCGGAGAAATCTTTGTGTCCTTTGCCCGTTTTGTGCTGTATAAAAGCACGCACCATAGGCTCGTTGAAAAAAAGTGAAGCCAATTGCTCCGCCGAAGTCAGCATTCCGCCGCCGTTGCTGCGCACGTCTATGATCAATCCGCTGCAAGGGCCGAGCGTTTTCAACATTTCTGACAGATTTCCATTGCCAAAGGCGTAGTCGAACGTACTGCAGCGGACGTAGCCTATGTTGTCGTCGAGCACACGATAGGCCAACGAACTGCCTACGTAGTACTCGTCGGCGCGCCCCAAGTATTTATGCAGCAGAGAATCGCTGAAGTTCATCGGAAAATTGTCGTACCAAGCGCCGTAGCGATTCACGTTGTGTGCCGCCGAGAGGTTGACGTGCCCATCGCGGAGTTCGTTGACCATTTTTCCCAACACTTCAAATAATTGGCGCGACGTCATTCGCTCATTGATCATCGGCGTGTAGCGGGCGTAGACCTCGTTCCAATCCAAACCAAAGCTTTTTTGCTTCTCTTCAAAGAAGCAATAATGTTCATCCAACGTCTTCCAGCAGGATTCAAAGTTGCCGCGGCGCGTATCGGAAGGTACTTCCTCCGTAACGCAGCCCGCCGGCGTGAAAGCAAGTAAAAGCCACAGTCCGGCGGAGGCGAGTGGGCGCAAACGGCGGCGGAATAGGGCGCAAGAGGGAAAGAAACGGCGCAAACAAAGAGGTGTTTTCATTTGACTACATATATATGGCGCGTATATCCGATTAAAAAACGGTGATTCCAGGCGTGATATTTCAAACCGTTGACGCGGCGTTGGTGAATGTCGGCCTCGTAACCGATGGATAAGCGCGCCTTGCGGAAAGGTAAGGATAGGGTGGTGGTCCATCGGACCTCCGGCGCGTTGCCCGGGAACGTGACGCGCACATTCTTGTCGTAGTGGCCGAGCGAAAAGATTTCATAATACGATTGCCCATAGTTGGGAGAAAACATCAAACCCACCAGCGGAAAATCTGCTTCCGTGCGGATGCGTATCGGTTTGTTGCCGACGCGGAGCGTGTACTCCGCGAGTCCCGTTGCGGCGAGAGCCACTGCAGCTCGTCCCTGCGCAGGATTATTTCCGTTGCGCGTGTTGTAAGTAAAGCCCGTCTGACCTTCCAATGCGCCGCCCGCGGCAAAGCGCCAACCCGTATAGAGCGAAAAATTGTAGAGTAGGGCGCCGCTTCCGCTAAGTAAGGCGTCCCATTCCTTACCGTTGTCGGTGGGCGAAGCGAGATAGGCTGCGTGAAGCGAATATCGGGCGCGCACCGTCCAGCGTTGGGCGCCGAAATGCGTAAAGCGCTCGGTGCGAAAACTTGTGCCCATCGTTGTGCCTTTATATGCCAAGGGCGAAAGATAAGTGTCGAGCAAGTTTTCACCCCCTATGCTAAACAGCCACTGATGTTCCGTCGTGCGCGGCGCAGAGAGGCAAATAAAGCTGCCGGAGAGTGCTTCCAAAATAACGGAGTCGTGCGGCGCTTGCACCGAATCTGCTTGCACAGGATTTTGGGCTGAAGCGCCAAACGCCAGGCTTGAAAGCCAGCCGATGATGATTGAAGCAGCCTTAATGCGTTGCGATTTTATCCACATTTGATTTGTTTTTGCGCCGACGAGGTCCGGCGGCGGCCGTCCTTGGACGCATGTATATATGTCTGTAACTTAAAATGCCGGGCTTAATCCTCGTTCTCCTCTTCCTCGGCTTCGTTCTCGTCTTCTTGCGCCTCAGGCGTCTTCTTCCAGCCTTTGTAAACGAGGAAACAAACGATGAGAACGGCAGCCGTTAGTAGTACGTAGCCAATTTCGTGACTGTATTTCGTGGCCAAAGTAACGACATCCTCCGGCGTTTTGAGGTCCGTGAAGCGATAGATGGCCCATCCTATGATGGCCAAGATCGTATTCCAAGCCCCCGCACCTAAAGTCGTGTAGAGCAGGAAGGGGCGCAGCTTCATTCCGGCTAAGCCTGCCGGAATGCTGATCAATTGGCGCACGGCCGGCACCAAGCGCCCAAAGAAGGTCGACGCCTTTCCGTGGCGGCGGAAGAAATCTTCCGCCTTCTTCACGCCGGTTTCGTCGATCAAGAGTATGTGGCCGAAGCGCGAGCGTGCAAATCGATAGACCAAAGGGCGCCCCAGCCATCGCGCCAGATAATAATTGATCAGCGCACCTATGTCTGCGCCGAGCGTAGCACTGATAACGACGCCCACGATGTTCATATTCGGATCCGTCATCGCCTTCCACGCAGCCGGCGGAACCACAACTTCCGACGGGAAAGGAATAAACGAGCTTTCGATGGCCATAAACAACGCCACGACCCAATAATTAAGGTGCGCCAACACCCAAGCAATGATTACTGAAGAGTCCATTTCTATAACTTTTCGTAGTTCCAATGTTCAACAATGTCGCCCCAGTGGCGATTAACGAGCGCTACGGTTTCCGGCTTATACGCATATTTATTCTTTTTGTAGCCCTTTTTAGCGTCCGTGTATTGTTTGATAGCCGCCTGCGCTTCCTCCCAGCCCGGTATGCTCAGTTTTTGATAGAGCATCTCCGTCTGTGCATAGGCGTCGCTTTCAAAATCTTCAAAGCGGAGTTCCACTAAATTTCCCTCGGGTATGAACGCTTTTTCCGACTGATACTTTTTGTGCAACTTCTCGTAGACATAGAGAATATTGTCGACCAATTCTTCTTCCGCGATGTCCTGCAACTGCAGCGGGCGTATCGTATTGGTAAAGAAAGAGCGTGTAGATTCAAACGGTGTAAGGGTTACGCATCAGATAGATAAACTTTGCGTCGGGAAACATACGTACCAGTTCGCGAACGCGGCCCGTGTGCGGCGGATTCTTTGAAAGAAACTGCGTGCCGCCCGTATTCCAAAGACTGATCTTAATGATTTTCACGAACGTCTCCTCAAATGTGCGCAGCTCCTCCTCGCTAATATTTTCGAAGCACAAGAAGCGGTCGGCATATTCGCGCATTCGCTGCGGCAAAAACCAGAAGTTGTAATACGTATACGGCATCATGTTCGTCATCGTAAACTCCTCCTCTTGCGGCAAGTCGACTGCCAGTTCCATATTGTCCGTTGGCCGATGCGAAGGCATCAACCACGACATCGTTTGTTTGAAAAACGACTGCCCGAACATCATCAAATGCGGAAAGACCGTTTGATACGTCGTATTGTAGCCAAAATGTTTGTCGCACGAAAGTACGTTATGCACAAACGTAGTTCCGCTTCTCCAATGACCAAGGATGAAAACCGGCGCGTGTTCCAACGGCTTTGCGGCCAACTGCTTTTGGAAGCGCTGCTCCTGCATCGGCGCCAAGAGAGAGAGAGGAGTCGGCAGACGGCTTTCGTCAACCGATATTTCGTGCGATAGTGCTTACCTATGTCTTGCCCGTTGGTGATTGCTTGAAAGGTTTTCCAATCTGCTCCAACAAGATTGTTGACCGGCAGTTTACTAAATTCGATAAGTCCCATATCAATGTTGTATATGCGATGCGTACATTAACGTTGCGAAAGTACAATATTCTTTTTGTTTTTTCCGTGTTTCGTATGCCATAATACGATGTCCGGCTTAGCTTTCTGCCCCTTTTGCACGGCGCCGTCTTGGCCTGACTTCGGCAAGCGGCGGACGGTTTTTTTTCTTTCGTCCGCATAGTACATTCCATTGTTTGGTGGGAGCAAACCATCGTTTGGTGGGAGCATACTATGGTTTGGCGGCAGCAAACTATCGTTTGGTGGGAGCAAACAATCGTCGTTTCTGTAAGATGAGATAAAAAGAGGCGATATTGTTCGCTTGTTTTAGAGGAGAAGGCGTTGATAAAGTGGTATTTAGCGGTGAGCTGTAGCCTTTGTCGGAAGACGTGCAAAGACTTCGTGAAACTGCGCTAAGCACTGCGCGCACCAGCCTGCGCCGCCACCCATCTCTTTCGCGACTTACGCATTTTCCGTCCAACTAAATACGACTATGGCCGCACCGTTTGGCGCGCTTTTCGCGCACGCAGCATCAAACGGAGCGGCCGTAGCCTAATAAAAAAATGAGTGGCCGACGATTTGTCGGTCGATAAAACACGCGAACTTACCCTTCGCGCTGCATTTCGGCTTCTACGCGATTCGTAAGGTCTACAAATTGCTCGACGGAGAGTTGTTCGGGGCGCATCGTCAGTGGGAGGAGAAAATCCGTGTGATCCAAAGCCTTGTTTTGCTCGTTGTTCAATTGCGCAAACAAGGGTTTCAAACTCCCGCGCAGCATCTTGCGGCGCTGATTAAAAACTCGTCTTGACCACCCGGCGCAAGAGTTGCTCGTTGCATCCGCAGTCGGTCACGTCGTTTCGCGTCATACGCACCACCGCACTGCGCACTTTGGGTGGCGGATTAAAAACATGCGGCTCGACCGTAAAGAGATATTCGACGCTGTACCAACGCTGCAGGAGTACGCTCAAGATGCCGTAAGCTTTCGTCCCCGGCGGGGCAGCGATGCGCTCGGCCGCCTCCTTTTGAATCATACCCGTGCAGCAAGGAATGTAGTCTTTGAAGTCGAGCATCTTAAAGAAAATCTGCGAAGAAATGTCGTAAGGGTAGTTGCCCGTCAATACAAAAGGCCGACCATCAAAGACCTTGCTTAAATCCATCCGTAGAAAGTCCTCGCCTAATATGTTGTCGGCGAGCGCCGGCCAACGATTTAGCAAGTAGGCCACACTCTCGCGATCTATTTCCCACGACCTTCGTCTCCCGCCCCTTGGGCAGAAGAAACTGAGTCAGCATCCCCATACCCGGTCCTACCTCCAAGACGGGCAGATCCGGGCAGGCGTCGATCGTATCGGCTATGGCTTGCGCCGTAGGTAAGTCGGTCAGAAAATGTTGTCCAAGATTTTTTTTCGGTTTTACTGCGCGCATCTTGTAGTTTTTTGTTTATCTTCGCAATTGCAAAGATAGCGTAACGCGGGCAGTGGGCCAAACTTTGTCGAAACCTTTCTGTCGGCGCTTTTTGCTCCGCCTTCGTGCCTTTAATTAAGAATATAAAAACAGCAGATCGCTTCCGTTGAAATTATTGCAAAACATATTGAAGATCGTTTTGCCCTTCTTGTTTGCGCTGGGCATCCTTTGGTGGATGTATCGCGGGACAGATTGGCAGGCCTTTCTGTCTTCCGTTTTGCATGATATGAAGTGGGGCTGGATGCTCTTCTCCTTCGTGTTCGGCATCTTGGCGCAGCTCGTCCGCGCTTGGCGCTGGCGTATGCTCTTAGCCCCCATCGGCGAACGGGCACGACGCCGCAGTTGTGAAGATGCCGTCTTTGTCAGTTATGCCGCAAGCCTCGTCGTTCCCCGTTCGGGCGAAGTGTTGCGCTGCGGCCTGCTGAAGCGCGCAGACGGCGTCTCCTTCTCCAAAGCTTTGGGCACCGTCTTTACCGAGCGCGTGGTCGACTCTCTATTGATTGTCCTTTTGACCGTCGCGGCCTTCTTTTGGCAAGTGCCGGCCTTTAAGAGATTTCTCGATGAGACAGGTATGGACCTGCGAAGCTTTCTTGGGCGCTTCACGGAGACGGGCTATCTCGTCACGATCGCGTGCATCGTAGCCGCCGTTGCGTTGGTGCTGACGCTCGTGGCCCGTTATATGAAAAAAGGCAAGAAGGTGCTCAAGAATCTGTGGGCCGGCGTGAGTTCGCTGCGCAAGCTGAAGAATCTGCCGCTGTTCCTCTTTTGGAGTTTAATGATCTGGGCCTGCTATTTTCTCCACTTTTATCTGGCTTTTTTCTGCTTCGACTTTACCGCAAACATACCGCCGGCGCCGCCTTCCTGATCTTTTGCATCAGTACGTTTGCCGTGCTCGTCCCGACGCCCTAACGGCGCCGGTCCTTGGCACTTTGCCGTTAAAACAAGTTTGGTCCTTTATGGCGTGGCTGCAGGCAATGCGATTCTCTTTGCGCTCGCAGTGCATACGATTCAAACCGGGCTGGTCGTCGTCTTAGGACTTTGGGGCTGGCTCTCTACGACTTACTTACAAAAGAAACGAATACAATCAAATAAACCCTCTAACGCTTAAACACAATAGATTATGAGTGAAATTAAGAACCTGGCGCCAAAAGCAATTTGGCATAACTTCTATCTTCTGACGCAAGTGCCGCGCCCCTCGGGCCATTTGGAAAAAATCCAAAAGTTCCTTCTCGATTGGGCAAAAGAACGCAATATTGAGGCTTTCCAAGATAAAGCCGGCAATATTATTATGCGCAAGCCCGCTACTCCGGGTATGGAGGATTGCAAGATCGTTACGATGCAGGGCCATATGGATATGGTGCCGCAGAAGGCTAAAGACTCTAAGCACGATTTCTTGAACGATCCGATCGAAACTTGGATTGACGGCGAATGGGTCAAGACAAAAGGAACGACACTCGGCGCAGATGATGGTATGGCTGTAGCGGCAATTATGGCCGTTATGGAGGACGATACGATTCCGCACGGCCCTATCGAAGGCTTCATTACTGCCGATGAAGAAACGACAATGTATGGCGTAGATCATATGGATACGGATACGCTGACGGGCGAGATCCTTCTCAATCTTGACGATGAGACGGAAGGCGAAATGATTATCGGTTCAGCCGGTGGCGTAAACCAAACGGCAAGAATGGAGTATCAAGAGGTCGACGTTGATCCTGAAGACGCAGCAGTGAGCGTTAATATTCACGGCTTGCTTGGTGGCCACTCAGGCTTGGAGATTAACCTGGGCCGCGCGAATGCTAATAAGTTGATGGCGCGCCTCGTGCAAGACGCGATTGCTAATTATGCAGCACGCTTGGCTACTTGGTATGGCGGCAATATGCGCAACGCTATCCCGAATGAGGCAGAGGTCGTATTGACTTTGCCGAAGGAGAACGTGGAGGCCTTCAAGGAGGAATGCGTTGCCGAATGGCGCGATACGTTTAAAGCTGAATACGGTTTCGTTGAAGAGAAACTTGACGTAGAAGTCTTTGATCATGAGTTGCCGAGCAAACTTGTTCCGGAAGAAATACAAGATAATCTTGTAGACGCCATTTATGGTTGTCACAACGGCGTGTTCCGTTTCATTCCGGAGACACCTCATATCGTGGAAACATCTTCTAACTTGGCTATCATTGAGATTGGCGGCGGTAAAGTATTCTTCAAGATCTTGATTCGCTCAAGCCGCGACTCTATGAAAGAGTGCTTGGCAGAAACCTTGGGAAGCATCTTCTCAATGGCCGGCTTAAAGGTGGCGCTCGATGGCGACTATCCTGCTTGGCAGCCTAATATGAAGAGCGAGATTGTAGAGTTGATGAGAAAGATCTACAAGGACCTCTTTGGTAATGACAACAACGTGGAAGTAATTCACGCCGGCTTGGAGTGTGGTGTGATTGGCGCTAAATATCCTAAGATGGATATGGTCAGCTTTGGGCCTACGCTTCGTTCACCGCACACCGCTAACGAGCGTTGCCACATACCGAGTGTAGATAAGTATTGGGTGTTCTTGAAGGAAATCCTTGCACAGACGCCTAAGAAATAACCCTATTGATGCATTGTGCCTCCTCTTCGGCTTTCGGCGAAGAGGAGGCGTTTTTGCCTTTTGGGGATATAAGATTTTGTAGAACGGATACTCATTGTTTTTGATATAGTGAAAGAGGAACGAAAATCAACTGCCGTCGACGGCGCTATGGAGTTGGATACTGAACAAATGCTTCCGCCTTTTGATACGCAAAACCTTGCCGATGAAAAGCAACAGTTAAGCGCGAAAACTTCGAATCTTGTTACTGATAAACAGAATTCGCGCAAAAAATGGCTAAGGCTGGGCAGCGGAATACTCGTGGTTGCTATCGCTTTGGCGCTTTATTATTTTGATCCTGCACGCTATGAACTGGCCCCCAAATGCTTTGTAAAATGGGCAACCGGTTATAGTTGTCCCGGGTGCGGCCTTCAGCGCGCGGCGCACGCGGCCTTTCATGGGCATTTTTCAGAGGCCCTGCATTATAACTTCTTCTTTCTTTTCTCTCTTCCTTATTTGGCGCTTGTCATCCTAAGTGATTGGATTTTGCGTGGGGAATCAAAGCGAAAATTGCAACGTCTGACGCATAATCTAATTGGCTTAGGGTTTATATCGTGCTGTTTTTTGCGTGGTGGATTCTGCGCAATATTTTCGGCATCTAAGTTCAATATAAGGAAGCCCCTTAAAGTTGTCGGCGAGCATAGCTTTTCTTTATGATTGACTATAAAGTAGTCATGAAATGACATTTACTTCTATGATAGCTGCATATTTGGTGGGTCTTGTAAGTGTTTTATGAGAGTTGAAAAAGCATACTTTGCAAGTACAACTAAAGGGCATCGCCATGGTTCTTCCCGTGTGCAACTAAATTTGCCTTTTCCAACAGGCAAGTAAGATAACAACTTATCAATTAAAAACCTACAACAACAAGCTCTTAGACTTGATGTTTTCTCGGAGGAGTTTATAAGCCCCGATCATAACGCGCAAAACACTCTCAACAAGCCTTTAGGCTTGGTCTTTCAAGGTTTCCGCCGGCGGGCGTTGGCTTGTTTTGAAAGACCAACCCTAAGGGGTTGTCAATTTAGCTATGCTCCGAGGCAGCGTTGACGCTTTACGTCAACACTGCCCTACCAAAGGACTAACCCCGATGGGGTTATTGGTGGGTGAAAGTGCGCGGTGAGTGGGCGATTTTGGGTCAAAGGTTTTACCATCAAATAGGCCAATGATCGCAAAACAATTACCAACTCAATCCAACAAAGCTCACCCCTGTGACACAAGCCCTTAGGCTTGGTCTTTTGGCAGGGCAGGCGTTGGAGCAAAGCGACAACCCTGCCGCAATCCGACACAAAAGTGCAACCCCTTAGGGTTGGTCATTCAAAATCATCCGCATATATCAATGGATATGTTCAGGAAAACTCAATCACCAAAACTCACACACACCCAACAAGCCTTTAGCCTTGGTCTTTGATGGTTTCCGCCGGCGTTGGTTGGCTTGTTTTGAAAGACCAACCCTAAGGGGTTGACATTACCGCTACTTGCTGATGCAGGGTTGACGCTGTGCGTCAACCCTGCCCTGCCAAAAGACTAACCCCGATGGGGTTATTGATGGACGAAACTATGCGGAAACGATATAATTTCAAGCGGAACATCTGACACGCATACGTGTTATTGATCCAAAGCAATTATAAACTCGAATGTAAACGCGCAAAACATCCCCAACAAGCCCTTAGGCTTGGTCTTTTGGCAGGGCAGGCGTTGGAGCGAAGCGACAACCCTGCCATAGTTCGCCGCAAAAATGCAACCCCTTAGGGTTGGTCTTTCAAAATCAATCGTATATCAGCTTATAATCAGGCGATTATCGCACGTTTGGCCGGTTCGCCGGAAATGCTTACCTTTGCATACGCAAGGGCGAGGAGCGCTCTTGGTTATTTTATTCATCTATTAAATCTATACCCACAATGATTAAATTCGTTATCAGAGCGAAGAAAAATCCGCTCAAGAGAGATCAAGTGAAATTTTATCCGCAGATGGCGCCAGGCGTGCCCGTGATGTTGCGCACGATTGTCGGGCGCATCGAGAAGCGTTCGGGCGTATCTTCTGCCTCCGTCAAGGCGGTGTTGGATGCCCTGCAATATGAGATTCTCCAAACACTTGCGGACGGTGATTCGGTTCGCTTAGGTGATCTCGGTTCTTTTCGCCTGACAATGCACGGCGAGGGCGTAACGACGGCGAAAGAGGCAAAGGAAAAAGGGGCAAATCTCATTAAACGTGTGAGCGTGCGGTTCACGAAAAGCAGTACGATGCGTATGGCTCTCGACAAGCGCAACTTAATCTTCGGTGCGCAGGGCGATATTCGGAATGCGAAGTAGTTGAGGATTGAGGCACAGCTTAGTGCCGGCAAAAATCACAAGTAGCAAAGGCCGCGTTTCCGTTTTCGGGGGCGCGGCTTTTTCGTAGCTTGTTGAAAATAGGCCGTTGATCAGGTGTGCGGGGATAAGGATAACTCAAACTTTCACCTATGATCGGGAAAATTGTCTTATAGGAAAGTTGAAACGGTCTTATAGGCAAATTAAAATTGTCTTATAGGAGAGTTTTTTCGATCATAGGTGAAAGTTTCGTGAGGATGCGGAGACGGGTGAATCGGGGTGCGTAAGGCGGTGTTGTTTTGTAGCTGAATCTTCGATGAAACCGCGGTTTTTTGAACTTTTTCATCCTTTTCAACTGTGATTTTTGCAGTGTTTTTTGAGAGAAAGAGTCTAAGAGCCGGTCATTATTTGAGTTTTGGAGGGCGGAACTGACGTGTAGTAGTCGCGTTTTTCTATCAAAAAAATAAGTTGATATGTGCTTGTCAGGAGGTGATAAATTGGTTATAAATACCTGATTGTAAGCATAAAGTGCTGTGTCTGGGAACACGTGCAACGGTGATGGGAGGAGTGGCGGACGAAAGCGGAAGAAGACGGAAAAAGTAGGCTTTGTGCCGCCGATTTCGTTAATCTCTTTGCATAGAAAACGGCAGGAAGGAAAAATTGAAAATATGTAGCCGGAAAAATGAGGTAAGGAAAATTACCAACTGTTTACATATTTTTGTGAAATGGGCCATATTTTCAAGTACTTTTGTTCATTATCAGCGATTTACGAAAAAGTCCATGTCCGATTAGAGCAAGTCGGCAAAAGTGAAAATGTCCGATTAGAGCATATTTTTGTCCGATTAGAGCAAGTCGGTTTGGGGTAAATCGTCCGAACTTTGCAAAAAGCAAAGGGGGAACAATGGCTGATCGGCATAAAACGCAAAGCCGGGCACAGCGTAAACGCATAACACATTGTAATCATAAAACGATGATGAAACAAGCAAGAGCTCTTTCGCCCTGAGTCGGGGAAAGGACTTCCTACGGAGGGGCAGGTGCACTTTCCAAGGAAGACGAAGAAATTATCAGTCGGGCAACGAGTCTGCCGGGCAACAAGTATTATTCAATTTTAAGGCCCGAGCCTTCGAAACGGCCTTGCTCCGAGAGGAGATGAAACAGGGAGGCACAAAAACTATGAAACAACATTTACTTCGAAACACCTACGCGGCGATCGTCGTGCTGTTCATCGCAATGATGGCCCTGCCCACCACGGCGCAGGCGCAGACCAAGTACGACCTCTGGATTGACGGCACGCAGGTAACTTCGGACAACTGCGAAGACCTTAGCGTCATTGATGGCGTGAGTGGAAAAGTAAGTTACGACCCCAACACCAACACCCTCACGTTGAAGGAAGCCACGATTAAGAATACAGGTAAATTAGTAGATGGTATAGAAAGTAACAATAATGGTCTGACCATCCGTCTCATCGGTAATAATATCATTACGTCAGAGAATAGCGGAGGAATATACAATGAAGCAGGGCAAATCACCTTCACGGGCGATGGTAAACTTACGGTAGAGGGCTCGACAAAGGAAGTCAAATACCGACATGGTATTCTCAATGCCGGCACCATTATCGTGAGTGGCTGCACCCTGATAGTGAGCGGAGGAAGCGATGGGCTACGTAACGGCTGGTGGAAGTTCGACCGCTGCACCGTGTACACCAAGGGGGCGGCACAAGCGATGACGGGTATAGAGGTAGTATTACTCTTTTTCCTAATAAGCCCGAATTTATCGGCTGTGATATCATTGATCCGAAAGGAACTTACTGGGAGACTTCCAATGGACACTACTATCTCTTCGGCGCAAACGGTAAGGTCGTAACCGATTGGGTGAAGATCGAACCTGTAACCAAATACGACCTCAATATTTGCGGTACGCGGGTAAACTCGGCCAATTGCAAAGACCTTTCTGTAATTGAAGGCGTAGAGGGAACGGTGAAGTACGACCACAGCACCAAGACGCTTACTTTAGACAACGCCACGATTAAGACCAGCGACAAAGCGGCCATTTCTATTAAGCAGGCAATGAACATCAAGGTGGTAGGAAAGTGTAAAGTCGATGCGGGCGACTTTACAACAATCGTCTCAACTGAACCGTTCCGTATCTATAGCGAGCGAAACGAACTTGACGACCAATGTCTCGATGTGGTGAGTGGCGACTGTGCTATCTTTATGAACCATACCGACCTCATCATCGAGAACTGCACCGTTAATACCAAGGGCACCGGCTCCGGCGGCGTGGGCATTGCAGGAAACTATTCCGAGGACAAATCCACGCTCACCATCAAAGGTGATTATACGCGTGTAACGGCCGAAGGCAAGGGCGGCTCCATTTGCTCCATCGTGAAGCTTACCCTCGATGGCTGCGCCGTTACTCAACCTAAAGGAGCAGCATTCGATGCATCGCTGCAAGGTATCGCACTTAACGGCGAGTTGGTAAAGAGCAAGGTGGTGATTGAGAAAACCCCATCTGCCATCGAACACGTTAAGACAGATGCGCTCGCTGCCAAGGATGGTATCTTTACGGTCAGCGGCGTGAAGCTCAGCGGCGAGGTGAAAGACTTGCCGAAGGGTATATATATTGTCAATGGAAAGAAGTTTGTGAAGAAGTGATGAGTGGTTGGTGACCAACAACCATTACACCTAAATAAAACCTTCCGCCCCTCAAGAGTGTGGCGCGGAAGGTTTTTCATAAATGCCAGCATAGGTTGTTTCGTCGGCGTCTGCGAAGTGCTTGTGAAGTTTGCAGGTCGGTATAAGAAGTTTATCGGAGTTGCTTAGCCGAACTCCCGATAGTTCCTTATACCGCACTCACATAAATTTTCTTTTAAATCGAAATTCATTCCTATCGAATCTAAGCCCACATCTACTATATATATAATGTGAGGACGTCCGATGAGGCTTTGCGTTTAGTATTTCTTGGAGTGAAGCGTGATGATAGGGATAATCATTTCCTCCATAGATATACCGCCGTGCTGAAATGTGCCTTTATAATACTGAACGTAGTAGTTGTAATTGTTCGGATAGGCAAAGAATTTGTTGCCTTCAGCAAAAATATAGTTCGAAGAAAGGTTGGGGCGCGGCAATCCGTACTGTTCCGGGTCGCGCATCTCAAATACTTCTTTCTTATTGTAACCCAAATTTTTGCCTACCTTGTAGCGCAGATTTGTGTTGACGTTCTTATCGCCGACAACCCTTATCGGAGCGTCTACGCGAATGCTACCGTGATCGGTGGTGATGAGTATATCGTAGTCTAAGGATGCAAGATATGTGAGGAGATCCTTAATAGCCGTGTGCTTGAACCAACTTAGCGTGATGCTACGATAGGCCGCCTCGTTAGAAGCCAGCTCGCGGACCATTCGAGACTCCGTGCGGGCGTGACTAAGTATGTCGATGAAGTTGATCACTAAGACATTCAGCGGCGCGTGAGTTACTTTGCGGAACTGACCTAAGAAACGATCGGCAGCAACAGAATCATTTAATTTGTGATAGTGGAATACTTCATGCCGTCTGAAGCGTTCCATTTGTCGCCGAATCAGCATTTCTTCATTTAAGTTCTTACCCTCTTCCTCTGATTCCTCAACCCAGAGTTCGGGATACATCTTTCTGATTTGTTCCGGCATTAGTCCGGCGAACAAAGCGTTGCGTGCGTATTGCGTAGCCGTAGGCAGGATGCTGAAGTATAGGTTTTCTTCGATGTCATAATCCTCTACGAGTTCCTGACTAAGCATACGCCACTGATCAAAGCGGAAGTTGTCGAGTACGAGTAAAAAGACTTTACGCCCTTTGCTCAAGCGCGGGAAAACGTAGCGCTTAAAAATGTCCGGGCTAATCACGGGGCGCGTCTCTGCGTTGTTAACCCAATCCTCGTAGTGTTTGCGAACGAAGCGCGAGAACGTCAAGTTAGCTTCTTCCTTCTGTTGTTGCAGCAACTCGTTCATTGCACTGTCCGTCTCCGACAGTTCGAGCTCCCAGTAGACCAACTTCTTGTATAATTCGATCCATTCTTCCGGCGTCGAAGAGTCGTTCATTTGCGCCGCAATGTTGGCGAACTCCTGCCGGTAAGAAGATTGCGTCACCTCTGTAACGATTCCCGCTGATGAATGTTCTTTTTCAACACGAGCAAGATCTGCATAGGATTGACAGGCTTCAGCAGATAGTCGGCTATCTTTGCGCCGATGGCCTGATCCATTATATCTTCAGCCTCGTTCTTCGTAACCATAACGACGGGGACGTTAGGTTGCACCTCTTTAATGCCCGCCAGCGTTTCCAAACCTGAAAGTCCGGGCATATTCTCGTCTAAAAGAATGAGGTCATAAGCATTTTTGCCACACAAATCTATGGCGTCCGTTCCGTTAGAGCAGGTTGTGACGTCGTAGTCCCTTTTCTGTAAAAATATAATATGTGCGTGGAGCAAGTCTATCTCATCATCGATCCACAATAAGCGTCCCTGCGTCATCTTAGTTTCCTTTTATATTATTGTCATCGCCGTCTGCGCGCTTCTCCACAAGGATTAGCGCATCCTTGACGGCCGTTACTTTGATCAATGTCCCTTCTTCAATAAATCCGGAAGCCGATTTGACTTCCACATCTGCTCCGTTGATGCACGCATTGCCTATCAATGCGAGCCGTGTGAGGGCTTTTCCCTCGTCGCCGGGTTTTACGGAGAGTTGCGCCGGCGTAGCATTTGTTCCGTCTATGTTCGTGTGGAAGCGATAGACGCTCAATCGTGCGCGATTTGGCCAACCAACGAAAGAAGAACAGTACGACAACGATAGATCCAAACAAAGCCAGCGTAGCCCAGAACGCCCCATAATAATAGTAGACCAACGAATCGGCGATCACGACACACACCGTGGCCGCAATACCTGTGATGCCGAAACCCGGAACAACGAAAGCTTCAATCGCAAATAAGACTAAAGCGAGCAGCGCAAAAATGATAATGAGCAAAAGGGGAGACATATCGTAAACTTTTTATTTGTTCCAACTGAAGTGTTCAAACCATCGGTCGCCTGTCGCGCGTTGACGTCAACTGCCGGCGCACCGTGCATTTAGTAAGCTTCGCGATATTTATTTTCGTCCTTATCCTCCAATACGGAGAGATAAGAAGTGTAGCGCGAAGGCGCCAGACGATGCTCTTCCAACGCTTTTAAGACCGCACAACCCGGCTCGTGCGTATGCGTACAATCATTAAAGCGGCAATCGTGTGAGAGTTCGAAGATCTCTCGAAAGTAGTGCGCCACTTCCGCACGCTCCATATCAAACGTGCCGAAGCCTTTAATGCCCGGGACGTCAATCAAAGCGCCCCCTTCCGGCAATTCATATATTTCGCTGAACGTCGTTGTGTGCATTCCCGTCTCGTGTGCTTCCGAGATGGCCGCCGTTTTGACGTTTGCCGTTGGGATAAAAGCATTGAGCAGCGTACTCTTGCCTACGCCCGAATGGCCGGCGAGCAAGGATAGTCGGCCTCTTAATTGTTCTCTCAAGGCCGGCAGTCCGTCGCCCTCGGTTGCCGATACACAAAAGCAATCATAGCCTATCGCACGGTATAAAGTCGACCAATAAGAGAGCGTCTCGCGCTCCTCCGGCCCCAAGTCGTCGGTCTTGTTAAACACGATTAAGACCGGCACGCGATAAGCTTCGGCTGAGGCCAAAAAGCGATCGATGAAGGTGGTCGACGTTTCGGGGCGCGCTATCGTAACAAGGAGCAAGGCCTGATCGAGATTGGCCGCCAAATCTGACTCTGCTTCGATAAGTTTGAGGCTCGGCGAATCACGTAATTGCGCCGGTCGTCGATAGCGTTGATGAGCGCCGTCCCGTCGCCCGTTTCTACGATCGTCACCCCATCGCCCACGGCGACAGGATTGGTAGAGCGAATGCCCTGCAAGCGAAATTTTCCTTTCACCTTGCAAGCTACGATGCGTCCATCGTCAGTGCGGACATCATACCAGCTGCCCGTGCTGCGCACAACTATCCCGTGCACTATGCCTATACAGTCATGATTTCCTTGTTCTTTTCTGCGAGCAAGGTATCTACTTGTTTTACTTTGCGGTCGTGGATTTTCTGCAAGTCAGCTTCCGCATCCTTTTCAGAATCTTCGCTCAAGCCGTCTTTAAGCGCTTTTTTCAGCTTATCGTTGCCCTCGCGGCGCGCATTGCGAATCGCCATCTTCGCCTCTTCTCCCTCTTTGTTACACTGCTTAGCCAGCTGTTTGCGGCGCTCTTCTGTCAGTGCGGGAATAGCCAGTCGTATTACCTCGCCGTTATTTTCGGGCATGATGCCCACTTCAGAGTCAATAATAGCCTTTTCGATCGGCGCAAACATACTCTTGTCCCAAGGTTTGATCGCAATCGTGCGAGCATCGGGCGTCGTGATGGCAGCCACGTTGTTGAGGGGTACCATTGAGCCGTAGGAGTTTATACGTATAGCGTCCAAAATATGCACATTGGCCCGCCCGGCGCGTATCTGTGCCAGCGTTTCTTCGAGGTGCATCACGCTCGCATCCATCTTTTTCTCGCAGTCGGCGAGACATTTTTTTTTACGTCGAACATATTTATAAGTATATGATGATTTATTGGGCGAAGATACTGATAATATCCGATTTTGCAATCTTTACAAGGTAAAAATCTTTTGCAAGGCTACATTTCGTTTTGTTTGGCTGCGCTTCAGCCCGATTCGCTCTCGGAGATAGGAGCGTGGGGCAGGGGTGGGGCCGTTGCCTCGTGACGTGTGGCAAGGCAAGTTTTGTGTGGCTCTGTACTACAAAATAATAGCCCCTTGTGCACATTTGCAACCTGCTGACTGATGCCTCCACACGCTAATCAAAATATGGCGGGGCGAAGCGAAGACTTTGAAACGCTGCCCACTTTGTTCGGCATTTTGAGAGCTTAAACTGTAGGGGCGTATGCCGCATATGAAAGTTTGAAGAGCGTATTTCCGCTTATGTCGTAAAGCATTGCGTTCTATGCCGCCCGCCCCTTGTCCGCGCCGGACGCCTAAGATATGGCGACAAGTCCAAATCGAAGTGCTAAAGCCAAGGAAAATGAGAGCAATGATCAGATGAAGTGAATCGCAAAACGGAGCTGCTCATTGTTTGGTGGCACCAAACTATCGTTTGCCGGCACCAAACAATGGTTTGGCGGGAGCAAACAATGGTTTGCCGGGACCAAACGAAACGAGTGTAAGGCTTTCGCATCGGCATTTGCTGTTTTTTGGCGGCATTTCCTTGTCCGGAACAGGAATTTTTAGACTAAAATGCGGAGAAAATAATGTCTGCCGCCGCCGCTTGTGGCCTACTTTTTACATAAAAAGAATGGGCTGACGGTGAGTGAGTTTTCGAGGTCGAAAAAAGCCGCTTCGCCGCTCTCTTTTTTCGTAAACTTACTTGCAAGTAGACCCTTTACGCCCTTTTGTTAAAAGCTTCTTGATTTGATTGACAAATTAGCGAAACTGCACTACAAAAAAGATAAAAAGCATGTGTTTCCCTTTGTCCGTCACTCCTTATCTTCTATCTTTGCACCTTGTATTATCATAGGCATATTTCACTTTATGAAGAACTATTCTATAGCAGCCCTGCTGTTTTCGCTGATCTTCCTCTTCGGAAGTTGCGCCGGAGACCTCGGCAAAGACGATGATATCAATGCCGGCGATTGTATTATTACGCTCGTAAAGCTTGGTGGTGTGAAGCGTCCGCAACATAAGCGTACTGCAAAGGGAAAGGATACGGTCGTCATTGCGATGCTGGCCGGCGAACGCTTTCCTTTCAGCATTGATCAAGCGAACGGGCAAATCTTTAATATAGACTCGCTGCCGGGAGATGTAGACGTCTCGCGCACGCGCTTTGCCAAGATTTCGGCTACAGGCTCACTGAGTGTCCAGTCGCTGATTTCGGGTAAAGATACTGCATTCGTGTTGACCGATAGCTTGGACTTCCGCCAACCGCGCGTGGTCACTGTCTATGGCCGCGACGGCGTTTCGCGGCGTAAATATACGTTGAAGATCAACGTGCATAAGGAGGCCGGTGATTCTTCTACGTGGAAGAAGATCGTTAATGGCAACTCGCTGCTTGCTTCGGCCGAGGTGAGACGCGCATTCTTGGTGAACGGCGAAGCATACTTGTATGCGCTGATTGGCACGCAAAACTTCCTGCTCAAATCTCCGCTTACTGACCTCTCTAACTGGACGCAGACGGCCATTTCCGATGGTAGCGTTTCTCCCGCTTCCATACATTATTATAATGGAACCTTTTATGCTACACGCGGAACGCACGTGGTGAGCAGCGCGGACGGCTTGACGTGGTCGCCAATGGGCAATGTGCAACCGATTGCACAACTCTTAGTCGTTGGCGAGCCGGGCTTCGTGGGGCTCACGAGCGGCCAATTGTATAGCAGTACGGATGGTATAAATTGGACAACTGACAATATGGATACGCCAAGCGAGTTGCCTGATGCGGAACTTGACGGACTTGCCCTGCAACCACAACAGGGGAGCAACTATGACCGCTTTCTGTTGGTAGGGCAGCGTGGTGGGGCCGCTCGTGTTTGGACGCGCTATATCGATAAAACGAATGCGGAGGTTTTTCCTTGGCTGTATCTCATCACAGATGCCGGTAACAAGCAGGCTTGCCCCGCATTGCGCAACATTACATTGCAACCTTATGCCGGCGGGGCCTTACTCGTTGGCGATGGAAGCGATGGTAAGCCGGCGCCGTTCTACTTGACGGAAGACGGCGGGCGCACTTGGAATCCGAACGCTTTGAAGCGCCCCAATGATGTTGCGGCTACGCATAGCTCGGCTTTAGTGGTTGGTGGCGAAGTGTACTTATTCTGTAGCGGTAGTGGCAATGTCTGGAAGGGCAAACTCAATCGCGCTGCTTGGACAAAGCCACAATATAGCTTTACGAAAGGAATACGATAATACATGCTAAGACACACGTTCCTCCTGCTGTACTGTGCGCTCCTCCCTTTCGGATTGTCGGCGCAGGATGACGATAACTTCTATCGCCTGGAATTGGGCGGTGGCGTAGGTATCGGCTTCGGCTTGAACGATGTCAATAGTAAATTCTACGGACAGAGCCAAGTGGCGGCCGGATTGTTGGCGCGCTTTCCGCTCAATCCGCGTATGGCGATAAAATTGGGCGCTAATTATTTCAAGCTTTCCGGATCGACGGATAAAATCAATGATTTCTATCCGCAAAATCCTGCGGTGTCGGGGCCGGGGCGCCTTATATATAAGATGAGTGGTGACTTGTACGACTTTGCAGCTTTGTATGAGTTGCATTTTCTTCCGTACGGCTGGCAGCAAGGCTATCAAGGCTTTAGTAGAGTGACGCCTTACATCCAGCTGGGCTTGGGCTTTACGTACGGCACTCCGGACAAGGCGTTCACCGTTAACTTCCCCATCGGTGTAGGACTGAAATGGAAGTTGAGCAATCGCCTCAATGCCGGCGTAGATTGGACTTTCCGCTTCACGCCTTCAGATCGCTTGGATGGCTTGGCGGCCCCTCATGGCATCAAGTCTACAGAATTTAGGAACAAAGATCATTACAGCTTGACGATGTTTACGCTTACGTATGATCTGAACCCGAAATGTCCTAACTGCAATAAAGATTGAATCAATGAGCTATAAAGCGCAAATAGATCCGAAACGCATCCCAATGCACGTGGCAATTATTATGGACGGCAATGGGCGCTGGGCTACCGCACGCGGATGGGACCGCAGCGTCGGCCATCAGCAGGGCGTCGAAACGGTGCGCCGGATTACGACGGCGGCTTCGGACTTGGGGGTTAAATATCTGACGCTCTATACTTTTTCGACAGAGAATTGGAATCGACCGCCGGAGGAAGTGGCGGCGCTGATGTCGCTGATCTTTACCTCGCTTGAGGAAGAGTTGTTTATGCGCAACAATGTCCGCCTGCGAATTGTCGGAGATCTTGGGCGGCTGCCTGAAGATGTGCGCACTTCGCTCGAAGATCTTACTGCGCGCACTGCGGAGAATAGTGGGATGACTCTCGTCTTGGCTTTAAGCTACTCAGCACGCTGGGAGATAACTGAAGCCGCGCGGAAGATTGCTGCCCGCACAGCGAAAGGCGAATTGACATTACAAGATATTACTGAAAATACTATAACGGAGGCTCTTACAACTTCGTTTATGCCTGATCCGGACTTGCTGATCAGAACGGGAGGCGAGTTGCGTTTGAGCAATTACCTTCTTTGGCAGTGTGCCTATTCCGAACTCTATTTTTGCGATACGTTTTGGCCTGATTTTAATGAAGAGGCCTTTTATGCCGCTGTCGTAGATTACCAAAGTCGCGAAAGACGTTTTGGCAAAACAAGTCGGCAGGTAGAACAAACAACAGAAAAATAATAGTATATGAAAATACGACCGCTGTTAGTCGTGCTCTTCTCCTTGATGGTTGGGGCAGCATACGCTCAGAATACTTTCAAACAAGTTAATCCCGATATTACCTATACTGTTTCGCCCGCGAAATATGTGTTGGGTGGATTGGTTGTCGATGGTGTCAGCGGGTTTGACCCCGATTTGTTGCAGAGCATCGCAGGCTTGGAGATTGGTGCTACGTATGAAGTTCCCGGTGCCGATATGTCGGAAGTAGTGCGCCGCTATTGGGAGCAGAAACTCTTCTCTGACGTATCGCTTACGGCGGATAGTATTGTGGGCAACACAATATATCTGCACGTGCATCTAAAGGCGCAGCCACGCATTTCCAGCATCGTTTATTCCGGCGTGAAGAAGTCGGAACGTGAAGCTTTGGAAAAGAGTATAGGCTTGAGAGTCGGCGGACAGATCACGCAGGATATGGTTAATCGCGCTAAGATTATCATTAAGCGTTATTTTGACGACAAAGGTTTTAAGAATGCCGCGATCGACATTCGGATGAAGGATGATGTTACGAAAGAAAACAACGTGCTCATTGATATAGATATAGATAAGAGCAATAAAGTTAAAGTCGAGCATATCTATATCACCGGCGTGTCGCACAAAGAAGCTTCCAAACTTAAACGTGCGATGAAGAAAACGCGCGAAAAGAGTTTGATCAACTTCTTTCGCTCGAAGAAATTCTTGCCCGAGAAGTACGAAGAAGATAAGACATACGTGCTCAATCGCCTTAATGCTTGGGGCTATCGAGACGCAATCATAACTGCGGATTCGGTTGCTGCAACGAAGCCGGACTACGTCAACGTCTATATCAACTTAGATAAAGGAAAGAAATATTATATTCGCAATATCAACTGGGTTGGAAATACTGTTTATCCCACTGTGATTTTGCAGAATATTCTTCAGCTGAAGAGAGGCGATATCTATAATCAGACGCTTTTGAGTAAGCGCTTGAATGAAGATGACGACGCTGTGCGTAATCTCTATTACAACAACGGTTACGTTTTCAACAACGTAGAACCCGTCGAAATGACCATTGATGGCGACTCGATTGACTTGGAGATGCGCGTCAGTGAAGGCCGACAAGCGACGTTTAATCGTGTGAATATTTCCGGCAATACCCGCGTTTACGAAAACGTTATTCGCCGCGAATTGCGCACCAAGCCTGGTGACCTCTTTAGCATGGAGGCTATCAAGCGCTCTGTGATGGACCTTTCACAAATGAATCAGTTTGATCCGGAAGCCCTGGGAAAAGCTATGAGCTCGGCCATCAAGCCCGATCCTCAAAACGGAACGGTAGATATTTCCTATCCGCTGACGCCAAAGGGCGGTGATCAATTTCAGATTTCAGCAGGTTGGGGTCCGACGGGTATTATCGGTACGGTCGGCGTGAAGTTTACCAACTTCTCTATATACAGAATCTCTTTAAGAAAGGTGCGAAACACAGAGTCTTCCTCCCGCAAGGCGATAATCAGACGCTCTCGATCAATGCGCAGACCAATGCCTCCTATTATCAGGCCTATTCGCTCTCATTCTTAGAGCCCTGGTTCGGCGGAAAGCGCCCCAACCAGCTCTCTTTCTCTATTTCCTACTCAAAGCAGACGTCAGTAGCTTCGAGTTATTACGACCGCAACTACTACAATAATATCTATAATGGATATATGTATGGCGGTTACGGTTCTAACTCCAACTACTACAACTATACAAACTATTACGATCCCGACAAGTACCTCAGAATGTTTAGTGCTTCGCTCGGCTTTGGTAAGCGTTTGCGTTGGCCGGATGATTATTTTATGTTCACGGCCGAACTTTCCTACACACGCTATATGATGAAATCTTGGGAGTACTTCCTCTTCACCAATGGTAATAGTAATAACATCAACCTTACGTTGAGTTTGAGCCGCAACTCTACGGATAATATGTTCTTCCCGCGCTGCGGTTCTGATTTCCTATTCTCCGTATCAGCCACTCCGCCTTTCTCTGCGTGGAACGGCAAAGACTATAAAAATCTTGCCACCAATCCGCGTAGCGCCACCTATCAGAAAGAAGCGCAAGAAAAGTACCGTTGGATCGAATATAACAAGTGGAAGCTGAAGTTCCGCACGTATACCGCACTCACCAGTTCCAACAAAACGCCGGTATTGATGACGCGCGCCGAGTTTGGTATCTTAGGTTCTTATAACAAATACAACAAGTCGCCTTTCGAAACCTATTATGTCGGTGGTGATGGTATGGGCGGAATGTCCTATGGCTATGCCACCGAGACCATCGGTTTGCGTGGTTACGAAAATGGTTCATTGGCCGGAAATACCGGTACGAATGCTTATGCTTATAGTCGTATGAGCGTAGAGTTGCGCTATCCTCTGCTACTCGAGGGTACAACCAATATTTTCGTACTCGGATTCTTAGAAGGCGGTAACGCTTGGACCAACGTCAAAGATTTCAATCCCTTCAACATGAAGCGTTCTGCCGGTCTCGGTGTTCGCGTTATGTTGCCGATGATCGGAATTTTAGGTATAGATTGGGCTTACGGTTTTCAAAAGAGAATCAACGGCGTAAAAGCAGGTGGCAGTCAGATCCACTTTATAATGAATCAAGAGTTCTGATCGACCAACTTTTATCTTGACGAGTGCATAAATTGTTGCCCGATAGCGTAACAAGCCCCGCGATGAGCCGTCATGAATAATGTATTAAGAAAGAGAACGAACGATAAAAGCATAATTAGAATGAAAAAGTTTTTGATGCTGTTCCTCCTTTTAGGAGCATTTACTTTGCAGGCGGCGGCACAGAAGTTCGCCTTAGTTGATATGGAATACATTATGGGCAACATCCCCGCCTATGAGCGTGCCAACGAGCAATTAAATCAAGTTTCCAAGAAATGGCAAGCCGAAGTCGAGGCCAAAGATACCGAAGCCAAGACCCTCTACAAGAAGTATCAGAGCGAGTCAGTCTTTCTTTCTGCCGAGCAGAAGAAAGAGCGCGAGCAAGCCATTGTCGCTAAAGAGAAAGAAGCGTCCGAATTGAAGAAGAAATATTTTGGTCCCGAGGGCGAATTATACAAGAAACGCGAAAGCCTTATCCGCCCTATTCAGGACGATATTTACAGTGCGATCAAGGCCATCGCCGATCAGCGCGGCTTCCAATTGATTTTGGATCGCGCCAGTGAGACGGCAGGCATCATCTTCGCATCTCCCTCCATTGATATTAGTAACGAAGTACTCGCCAAATTAGGTTACTCCAATTAAATTGCCTACTTTCGCGACATTAAAGTGCATAATAATTAAAAACAGATAGAAACATGTTGAAAAAGATTTTGTTGCTGGCTCTTTTCGTAGCCCCCTTGAGCCTATTTGCTCAAAAGTATGCTCAGTTTGATTACGCTAGCATTATCCAAGATATGCCGGCCTACAAAACAGCACAGACCGAACTGCAAGGCATGCAAGATAAGTTTAAGAAGGATCTTGAAGATATGCAAAAAGAATTGCAGACGAAATACGAAAAGTTCCAACAAGAGGTCAACGACAAGACCCCCGAAAATATTCGCTCTCGTCGTCAGCAAGAATTAGCCGAACTTAGCCAGAAGCTCGACCAAGCCAGAGCCGATGACGAAAAGGCTTTGCAAGATGCATCTTCGCAAAAAATGCAGCCCATCATCACAAAAGTGATGGATGCTATCAATGCTGTTGCTAAAGAAGGCAATTACGTCTACATTATGGACAGCAATGCAGCCCAATCAGCCGGTATTTTCATCAATCCCGCTTTGAGCGAGAACGTAACGGCAAAGATCCGCACGAAGTTGGGCTTGTCTGCAAGCAGCGCTAAGAAGTAGTTTTTTTACGCACGACCAAACGCAAATATTCTATATACATCCTCTTCCCCCTCGGGGGGAGAGGTTTTCTGCAAAATAACGAATCCTCAAGTTTTCTTTACGATGCATGCCCCCTTTAGAACGCTGCTCCTGCTGCTCCTCTCCGTCATGGGTAGTTTTAGTCTCAGCTTCAGTCCGGCTGCGGCAAAGACGGTCGCCATGCAAATGGCCGACGACAGCACTGCCATCAAAATCTGTCAGCGTGTCGACAGTTTGTTGACGCCCGAGCTCCTCACCCGTTCGCAAGTGGGCCTGCATATTTACGACCTTACGGCCGACAGCACCATCTTAGCTTTTGGTGCTGACCAACTGATGCGTCCTGCGTCCAATCAGAAAGTCATCACCGCCGTGACGGCCCTTTCACAATTAGGTACCGACTTCAACTTTCGCACCTCGCTCTACGGTGAAGGGAGCATCAACGACTCAACGCTCGAAGGCAATATCTACATCAAGGGTGGTTTCGATCCCCGTTTCGGTCACGACGACCTCTGGGCCTTGATCCACGCCTTGAATGCACGAGGCGTGCGCGCCATTGCCGGCGACGTCATTTTAGATCTCTCCCTCAAAGATTCCGCCCGTTTAGGTTGGGGATGGTGTTGGGACGATGATAATCCGCCGCTCACCCCCTTGCTCTACAATCAGCGCGACAACTTTACAGCAGCCCTCTCTGCCGCTTTGAAAGACGCCGGCATCAGGCTTGCCGGTAGCTTGATCGAGGGGCGCATCTCTTCCGGCGCATCGCTCTGGACCGTACGCAGCCACACGATTGATCAAATATTGCTCCGCATGATGAAGCAGAGCGACAACCTTTATGCTGAGGCGCTCTTTTATCAGTTGGCCGCCCACAGCGGAAAAGCCTATGCCGGCCGCAAACAAGCCGTGGCATATATTAAAGAATTAGCACGCCATCAAGGCCTCGCGCCCGCCGATTTCAGTTTTGCCGACGGAAGCGGCCTCAGTTTATACAATTACGCCTCCCCCCGCCTGCTGACCGCTTTTCTCCGCTACGCCTATACCCACGAAGGCATCTTCCTGCACCTGCAGCCCTCGCTTCCGCTTGCCGGCGTCGACGGCACCTTGCGCAAACGTATGACCTCCGGTTCGGCTTACGCTAACGTCTCCGCAAAGACCGGCACCTTGGAAGGCGTCAGCACGCTCTCGGGCTATTGCACAGCCCCCAACGGCCATACCCTCTGTTTTGCCATTATGAATCAAGGCATCTTGCGCCAGTCGGTAGCCCACCGCTTCCAAGATAAAGTGTGCGAAGCGATGACTGCCCCTTAAGCCTGTCCCGCCGTCGCCGCCTCCCTCGCTTACTTTCAGTCGTTGCATCTTCGTTTGTCAACGCTGCTTTCGCCGCCTTTTATACGCCGCCGAAAGTCTGCGCCGCCTCCATTCGGCACGGCGCCATCTTCTTTCTTTTTAGGTGAAACGAATACTTCTTTTCGCTCCTCTATTCTCCACATTTCCCAGCCTGCGTCCTATTGCGCAAGCCGCCTCTCCCTTTTTCGTTCGAGGCATTGCCACACTTCATCGCCCACTCTCCGCATAAGCATTGCTTAGTGCGCCGAAACGCTATGTTTTGCGTGGGATAACACTCCTATACTCTCCCAACTATTTTTCGCCGAAAGGGATCTGCCGCGTTTGCGCCCACGAGAATAAAGGTTTGCGCTCACGAGCGTAAAGGTGTACGCTCACGATAAAAAAGGTGTACGCTCGTGAGCGTAAACTAAAATCGTGGGATGGAGAGACTGAACATACGCGTTGCCGCGCGTGGCAAAGTCCAACCTTTGCACACCATTGCCGCGACCGTGTCCCCCAAAAGAGCCTTGCCGCCTCAGGTGAAAAACTCGACGTGTGGCGTCGTAAAGTCAGAAGAAAAAGAAAGTGAGTGTGCCGCATCCGTAATTCCATTGGGCGTAGATGCCGTAGCTATGTGTAGAGGCGTAGCAGGACTTGTCGACAAAAGAAAAGCCGCCAACGATTATTTATATACATCGTTAGGCGAACTAAAAAGAACGTGGGTTGTCGGCGTTGCACCTTTCGCCTGCACCTTTGCTTCAGAGATCAATGGCAAAGGGACGGCCGTGGCGGCGAATATAGCGCAACCAAAATTTTTTGCGGGCTGCCAACATCCATTTCAGGCAGTCGGCCGCATTCGCTCCGCGCGCCTCGGCATATTTCAAGGCGAGCAATTCAAAAAAGCAGGTCTGCCCCCACAGACGGGCGAAGTTTTTCGCAACCGCGGCGCACGCTTACCGGCCCGAAATACATCCGGTTCGTGTCTACCAAAGAGAAGCGCCATTTGCCTTCCACTTGATCAAACAAAATATTGCCCGGTGAGAAGTCGCGATGCAAGATGCCTTGCTCGTGCATGCGAGCTGCCAAGGCGGCAAATTGCGCGATGATTTCCATATTCTCAGGCGTGAGTTGCACTTCCGCAAACTCGTAGAAGCGCCGCGAATAGGGGCATTGCCTGCTTACGAAATAGCTGTTCGTAAGCCAAAGTCCCTCGCGCTCTTCCCGATACCCGACGGCCTCGGGCGTCTCTATGCCCGCCGCCAGCAAACGCGCCGGATACGTATAGGCGCGCAAGCCTTTCGGCGTGCGAAAGAGCGAGTAGACCAGCTTGCGCCAGCCGTGTGGACGCCCATAGCGCTTGACGTTAAATTCTTCTCCCTCGAAAACACATACGCGTATGCTGTTGCGACTTTCGCGCAAACTGCGTCCGTTTTCAAACTCGCTCACGATGCGGTCCATAAAAGGACGCGCCGCGTCAATCTTGGGATTCGTCAGAATTTTCAATGTGTGGCGTAAATGATTCAAAAGAGGGTGATCGTAAGGCCTTCGCGCGCGCCTCGTCAGAAGGAACATAGCGGAAAAGGGCACGCGGCGCATTTAAGTGAGGGCAAAAGTAGCGTAGGCCGTAAAAACGGCCAAATTATTTGGCTAAAAACTTAAATTAGCGTATTTTCGTCCGCGATTGAAAACCACTTTATGAGAATTGCTTACGACGCCAAGAGGCTGTTTAACAACTTTACCGGACTGGGAAACTACAGTAGGACGCTGCTGGATGGACAATTGAAAAACTATCCTGAAGATTTGCACTTGCTTTATACGCCCAAGGTGCGCGCTACGGAGCAGACGCAGCCTTATATCCGGCGCAATCGTTGTCGCGTTGTGCGCCCGGGGGCTTTGTATCCGGGAGGTTTTTGGCGCACTTTCGGCCTGGCCGGCCGCGCGGCCAAAGATCGCGTCGATTTGTTTCACGGCTTGAGTCACGAATTGCCCATCGGCTTGGTGCGGCGGCGCATCCCCTCGGTCGTAACAATGCACGACGTAGCTTGGCATACGTTTCCGCAAATGTATCATGCGATCGATCGGCGCATTTATGACCTCAAAGCGCGCTACGCTTGCCGCTACGCTACGCGCATCGTGGCTATTAGCGAGTCTACAAAGCGCGACGTGATGCAGTATTACGGCATCGGCGAAGAAAAAATCAGTGTGGTTTATCAGCCTGCGCAACCTTTGTTCTATCATCCTCCGACACCCGAAATGGCGCGCAGGATTGCCCGCGTGGCGGTTGAGGATTTGCCGCAGGATTATTTATTATATGTGGGTGCCATCAATTCGCGCAAAAATCTGCTCGGATTGGTGAAAGCTGTAGAGCAACTCCCCGCCGCCGACCGCCTGCCGCTCTTGATCGTAGGACGAGGCCGCGAATACGAAGCCGAGGTGCGGAAGTATGTGGCCGAACACCATTTGGACGCTATCATACGCTTCTTGCCGCACATTCGAAACAACGAGGATCTGCAAGCGCTCTACTGCTGTGCGCGCGCCTTCGTCTATCCTTCTTTCTACGAAGGTTTCGGCCTGCCCGTGGTCGAAGCGATGCTAAGTAGCTGCCCCGTCGTGACCACTTCCGTCTCGAGTTTGCCCGAAGCAGGCGGCCCCACCGCCATATACGTTGCGCCCGACAGCGTTGAGGAGTTGACGGATGCGCTGCAAGTCGTTGTCAATGACGAAGCACGCCGCCAAGCGATGATAACGCGCGGTTTGGAGCATGCACAAACGACTTTCTCGCCCGATGCCTTGGCCCGCCGGATGCACGATTTGTACGAAGAGGTCATTACCGGACGTTTGTAAGTCGAAGGCCCGACCTCCGATAACGCTGCGGCGTCTTGCTTAGCGCCGGTGGCTGCCTTCGGCCATAAAGATGGGCCTTTTTCGGGTACAGTAGCGCCTGCGCCGATTATAATTGCTACTTTTGCAAGCGCAGGGCCGATCGCCCTTAACCCAGTCAAAAAATAAAACGACAATGAATACTTTCTTGAAGAAAATTTCCGGCGACGCGATAGCTGTATTGCTGTTTCTCGTGATCGCTTTTACTTATTTCATGACGCCGATTAGCCAAGGGCTGGTCTTGGGAGGCCACGACGCGATGGCCGCTGTGGGCCAAGGGCGTGAGAATGCAGAATACGTGGCCGCAACCGGCGAGCAGACGCGCTGGACTAACACACTCTTTAGCGGAATGCCGACTTATCAGATCGCGCCGGCCTATGAATCGAGTTCGTATTTGGGATTCTTTGCTAAGGCTTACGGACTCTTTACTTCAGGACCGGTACTCTATCTCTTCCTATTTTTGTTGGGCTTCTACATATTATTGCGCACCTTCAATTTCCGCCCGTGGCTGGCGGCTTTGGGCGCGATCGTCTGGGCCTTCTCCTCGTACTTCTGCATCATTATTGCGGCGGGGCACATTTGGAAAGTGATGACCTTGACCTTTATTCCGCCCACGATTGCCGGCGTTATACTCTGCTATCGTGGAAAGCTACTCTGGGGATCATTTGTTACGGCGCTCTTCACCGCCTTTCAAATTATGTCCAACCACATTCAGATGTCCTACTACTTTGCCTTTGTCATGTTCTTCCTTATCTTGGCATACGGCATCGATGCTGCGCGCCGCAAGGCCCTACCTCAGTGGGCAAAAGCTACGGGCGTGGTTCTCTTAGCCGGCGTTGTGGGCTTATTAGCTAACGTTTCCAACTTATATCATACCTACGAATACTCAAAACTGTCTATGCGTGGACCCGCCGAACTCTCTCCGCTGACGCCCGAGAAGGCACAAGCGACGAACGGCGGCTTAGATCGCGATTACATTACCCAATGGAGCTACGGCGTAGGCGAAAGTTTTACGCTGCTTGTTCCCGATTTTAACGGCGGAGGTTCCGGCAGCATTTTAGATCGTCCCAATGTTGACGAACTCAACGGCTATGATCGCTTTTATCAGGCCGCAGGCCGCTTTCAGGAAATCGCGGCCAAGAGCGGACAACAAGTCACTCCGCCCGGATTAGATCAATATTGGGGCGACCAACCCTTTACGGTTGGCCCTGTTTATGTTGGCGCTTTCGTTTGTTTCCTCTTTATCTTTGGCCTCTTCTTCGTGCGTGGGCCTTTGAAGTGGGCACTTTTGGCTTCCACCGTGCTTTCTTTCCTCTTCGCGTGGGGCCATAACAATCCCGCCTTTACCAATTTCTGTATCGACCATCTGCCGCTTTACAATAAATTCCGCACGCCCAGTTCGGCACTCGTCGTGGCTGAGTTTGCCATTCCTTTGTTGGCCATGTTAGCTTTGGCCCGCCTGATTAAAAGTCCCGCCGATGTCTTCGGAACAAAGCGCGGCAAAATTGCTTTCGCCGTTGCTTCAGCCCTTACGGCCGGCCTCTGCCTGCTTTTGTGGCTATTCCCGAGTCTTGCGGGCGATTGTATCAGCGCCAAAGACGATGCCGCACTCAGCGCGATGGGTTCTGCCTTAGGTTTCGACTTTGTCAACACTTACCGCGGCGCAATTTCCGATATGCACCACGCCATTTTGGCCGCTTCAGCTTTGCGTTCGCTCCTTATTATATTGGTAGGCGTCGGCCTCTTGTGGCTTTATTTGCGCGGGATGATCAAGTCTTGGATGCTTTGCGTTGGCCTGTTCGTCGTTTGCCTCTTTGATTTGTGGCAAGTCGACAAACATTACCTCAACGACGCCTCCTTTACCGATCCCGTACAAATGCAAACGTTGACCCCGTCCGCGGCCGAAGACGTCGTGCGCAAGGATAAAACCGACTTCCGCGTATTGAACCTCAGCGAGGGTAATCCGTTTAACGAGACGAGCAACCGCACGGCCTACTTCTTCCAGAGCATCGGTGGCTACAATGCTGCCAAGTTGCACCGCTATCAAGACCTGATCGACCGCTGCTTAAACGATGAGTTGCAAGGCTTCTTAGGCGCAGTCAATATGGCGGGCGGCGATATGCAGCGCGTACCGGGCGATAGTTTGGCGCCGGTTTTGAATATGCTCAACGCAAAATGGATCATCTTCGGCCCGCAAGCCGGTCAGGCCCTTCAGAATCCTTATGCTAACGGTAATGCTTGGTTCGTGACCGACGTGAAATATGTCGACACGCCCGATGCAGAGATTGCTGCCCTCAAGCGTTTGGATACGAAGCATGCAGCCGTGGCCGACAAGCGCTTCCGCACCGCACTCGACGGCTCGCCTTTAGGGCACCGGCGACGTTCGTCTGACGCAGCGCAAGCCAAATGAAGTGCGCTACGAAGTGACCAGCGATAAGGGCGGTTTGATCGTATTTAGCGAAATCTACTATCCCGGCTGGAAGGCCACGGTCGACGGTCAGCCCGTCGAGATTGGCCGCGTCAACTACTTGTTGCGCGCCTTGAAAGTCTCGGCCGGCAAGCATCTTGTGGTGATGGAATATCGCCCGACGAGCATTTCCGTGACAGAAGCGATTGCTTTCAGTGCCATCGCTGTGATTTTTTTGTCCTCCTGCTGCTCATCGCCTTACGCTTACGTCGCAAGCGTCAGGCCGAAGCGAAAGATTAAACGCGCGCAGGGGGCAAAAGCCCTTGCTGCCGACGCAGATAAACAAGCGAAAAGCCGAGTTTGCTTCAAGCAAACCCGGCTTTTGTATGCTCAATAATGAAACGGGAAGAGCGGCAAACTAATCTTGCGACACTTGTTCCCCTTCCTTTTGGCGCTTTTTCTTAACCAGCATTTCCACGAATGAGCGTTCGGCCATGAAAGACGAGCGCACGAGCGGCGAACTCTCGGCACTATCGAACCCTAAGTTGAGCGCGTAATCTTTATATGCCGCAAATTGATCAGGGTGTACGTATTCTTTGACGTCAACTTGCGCCGGACCGGGCTGCAAGTACTGTCCGATCGTAATCATACGGCAACCGGCAGCGTGCGCATCCCGCAGGAGTTCCTCCACCTCTTCCGGCGTTTCGCCTAAGCCCAGCATAATGCCCGTTTTGGCCAAAAATCCGGCAGCCGCTACTTCCTGCAAGACGCCCAAACTGTTCTCATACGTCGCCCTGCTGCGGATAGACGGCGTCAGGCGGCGCACGGTTTCCAGATTGTGGCCTACAATGTCCGGCCGCGCCTCTAATACAGTGCGCAGTTCCTCGCCGCGATAGTCCGGAATCAAGACCTCAATCACCACATCCGGATTGGTAGCTCGTATGGCGCGAATCGTCGCAGCCCAGTGGCCCGCCCCCTTGTCGGGGAGGTCATCGCGGTCAACGGAAGTTATCACACAATGTTTTAGCTCCATCAGCCGGATGCTGCGCGCCACTTTTTCCGGCTCTTCCGGTTCGGGCGGAAGCGGTCGGCCCGTAAGCGTGGCGCAGAAGCGGCAGGCCCGCGTACAGCGGTTGCCGAGAATCATAAACGTAGCCGTACCACATTTCCAGCAGTGCCCTTTATTCGGACATTTTCCGCTGGAGCAAATCGTATGCAGTCCGTTTTCCTCTACCGTTTTTTCGACGAAGCTAAACTTTTCTCCGCCTTCTATCTTGCTATAGAGCCAGCGCGGTTTGCGCAGATAGCTCCCGCGTTTTATTTTGTCGTGTTCCATTTCTCTAAATATACGCTTGTAAATTACCAAGCTTGGATAAGTCTTGCAAAGATACATTATTTTTTACGTTCTGCTCAAACTCCCCGCCGATAAAGTGCGGCTACAGTTGCCGGCGTGGCGTTTGCCGGGGGGCGCAGTTTGTTTTTCCTTGCTGACAGGCCGCCAACGACTCGTCAATGTCGCGACGCTGCATCGTTTGCTGCCGCCAAACAATGGTTTGCTGCCGCCAAACGATGATTTGCTCCCACCAAACGATGGTTTGCTGCCAGCAAACGATCGCCGGTGGCTGCATTTTCGATTCATTATCAAACTATACAAGTCCACAAATCGCAGCGTTTGCAGGCCGGTTGCAATCTTTTCCGCGCCGCCGCAGACGGCTTTCTTCGCCAATACTTTGTCCGCGTTCATAAGCCGACGCTGATGCGCTGTCGTCCCGCTTCGGCCGACGCCTTGGCGCGAAGAAAAGAGAGAAAGAATTGGTCGTGTTGTGTGCTTTACCTAACTTTGAAGGCTGAATGGCAGACATGTTAGCATACGAGTTTTTCAGAAACGCCCTCCTTGGCGGCTTGCTCGTCAGCATCCTTTGCGCGATGGTCGGCACTTACGTCGTCACGCGCCGCATGGTGATCGTTGGTGGCGGCATGGCCCACGCTTCGCTCGGCGGCGTGGGTTTGGGTGCTTATCTGGGCTTCTCTCCGCTGCTGGGTGCTGCGCTTTTTGCCGTATTTTCCGGTTATAGCATTGATTTTCTCAGTCGGCGCAATGTGCGCGAGGACGCGGCCATCGCCATGCTTTGGACGCTCGGTATGAGTTTGGGCATCTTGTTCGCCTATCTCACGCCCGGCTTTATGACCGATTTGCCCTCCTATCTTTTCGGCAATATCCTCTTCATCACGCACGAAGATCTTTGGCTCCTGCTCCTGCTCGTGGTTGCCGTAGGCCTGTTCTTCGGCCTCCTGCTTACGCCCATCGTCACCATAGCCTATGATCGCGATTTCGCCGTCACGCAGGGCTTGCCCGTCAGATGGATTGAGGCCTTGATGATCCTGTTTATGGCACTCACGCTCGTCGTTTCGCTGCGTATGGTTGGGATCGTGTTGGTCATATCTTTGCTGTCAGTGCCGCAACAGACGGCCGCCATCTTCTGCCGCACGTTTCGCAGCATGATGCTTTGCGCCGGTCTCTTTGCCTTTTCCGGCATCGTCTGCGGCTTATGGGTCGCCGCTCTGCAAAATCTGCCCGGCGGGGCGTGCATTACGATCTGCATGATCCTGCAATACGGACTTTGTCGCTTCATCAAAGCAATAAAAACAAGGAAAATAAGTTAGTATAGTCATCAACCCTCGTTGTTCGTAAGGTGAAAAAGATTATAGCGCTCTTGATATTGGTCGTTCTTCTCGTTGGATGCTCAACGAAGGAGAACACGGCAAGCACGCGTTTTTGGCAATCCTTTACGACGAAATACAATACTTATTATAATGGGCACGAAGCCTACAAAGAGGGCTTGCAATCAAAGGAAAATACGAACAAAGACAATTATACCAAACTCCTGCCCGTATTTCTCGTGGGCAATGAAGCCTCGCGAAGTGCCGGGAGCGGGCAGTTTGACGTCACCATTGAGAAGTGCGAAAAAGCGATTCGAACTCATTCGATCAAGCGTAAGCCCGTCTTGAATGCCAACAAGAATCGCACGCCGGAAATGAAGGCTTACCTGAAGCGTAAGGAGTTTAACCCCTTCCTCAAAAATGCTTGGTTGCTGATGGGCAAAGCGCAGTTTCAGAAAGGCGACTTCCTCGAAGCTGCATCTACCTTCTCTTACATTACACGCTTATACGCCGCCGAACCCATCGTGGCCAACGAAGCCCGCTTATGGATGGCGCGCTGCTATGCCCAACTCGATTGGTTCTATGATGCGGAGGACGCGCTCAATCGCCTGCACCGCGACTCCATACCCGGACGCTTGCAGCGCGAGGTTGAAACGACGCAGGCTGATCTCCTCTTGCGCCAAGCGCGCTATGCGGAGGCCTTGCCGCGACTCCGACTTGCTGCAAAGCGCGAACCACGCCGCTTACTTAAAGCTCGCCTCTACTATTTGCTGGGCCAACTCTGCCGGCAGCAGGGCCGCAACGACGAAGCCTATAAAGCCTTGGGGCGCTGCATTAGTTTGAGTCCGCCTTACGAATTAGCCTTCAACGCCCGCATTCTACAGACTGAAGTAGTCGCTTTTCAAGCCGTCCCTGTCGGCCAATCGGATTCGCTCCGCAATCCGTCAGACCGCCTGCCGGCGATTAGTACACGCGCCGCTTCGGAAGGGATGATCAGACGCCTCCGCTCAATGGCGCGGGCCGATAAGAACAAAGATTATCTCGACCAAGTTTATTATGCAATGGGCAATATCTACTTGGCTCGACGCGATACGACAGCTGCGATCACGGCGTATGAACATGGGCGAACGAAAGCGACGAAAGCGGGACCTGAAAAGGGATTGCTCTTGCTGCGACTCGGCGAATTGTATTGGGATCGTGAGCGCTTCGACTTGGCGCAAGGGTGCTACACGGAGGCACTTGCGTTGATAGATAAAAAAGGTGCGGACTACGAACTGACAGAAAAGCGCACGAAGGTTTTGGACAAACTCGTGCCGCATACGAGTGCGATACAGTTGCAGGATAGTTTGCAGGCCTTGGCCGTAGCTCCGGAATCAGAGCGCAATGCTGCGATAGACCGCGTCATAACTGCCTTGAAAAAGAAAGAAGCCGCAGAGCGCCGCGAACAAGCTGAGGCAGAACGGCAGCAGGATGGGGGATCGGATTTTGCAAGTGAAACGCCGTTGCGGCCGAGCTTAAGGCGCTCGACGCAGAGTCAGGCCTTCTATTTTTATAATCCGATGCTCGTAGCGCAGGGTAAGCAAGATTTCGCGCGGCAATGGGGCCGGCGTAAGAATGAAGACTATTGGCGCCGCTCGCAAAAGGCCGCCGGCGCTTTCCTTGGGCCCAACGGCGAAGTGAATCCAAATGCCGACAGTTTGAGTCAGGCTGCTGATTCCCTGGTTGCGGATACGGACGAAAAAAAAACTAAAACCGGAGGACGATCCGCACAATCGGGCGTATTATCTAAAGCAACTTCCTTTCACGGAAGAGGCAAAAGCGGCCTCAAACTTAATCTTGCAGAACGCACTCTACAATGCCGGCGTCATTGAGAAGGATGATTTGACCGATTTTCCTTTAGCTGCGCGCACGCTGGAGCGACTTGTGCGCCACTATCCTAAGTTTGATCGCTTGCAGGACGCTTATTATCAGCTCTATCTCTTGTATATGCGCTGGCAGAAGCCGCTTGAGGCTGAGCAATACAAACGTCTGCTCGTCGAAAACTTCCCTGACAGCACGATAAGCAAGCGCTTGCAAGATCCAAACTATTTGCACGACGCGCAATTTGCGGTGCAGTTGGAAGATTCCTTGTATGCCGCTACTTATAATGCGTATCGAAAGGGCGATTTCGCGACAGTCGGCGCTAACTTCGAACGCTCGACGCAGAAATATCCGGATGGGGCAAACCGCGACAAGTTCTTGTTTGTTCAGGCTTTGACGCGCTTGAACCGAGGCGAATACAAATCGGCTGAAGACGCGTTGTCGACGCTCGTCAAGCAGTATCCGAAGAGCGAACTTCAACCTATGGCGGAACAAATCGTGAAAGGCCTGCAAGCCGGTCGAAAAGTTGGATCCGGCGGTATGGACTTCGGCGGCCTATGGGCGCTTCGTAATGCGCCGAACGACTCTTTGAGCGCGACGAAAAACGGAAAGGCGCCTACGTTTAATGGGAACCGACGCGCCAACTTCTTGTTCTTGGTGGCTTATGTCAGAGATTCGCTCGACGACAACCGTTTGTTGTACGATTTAGCCCAGTTCAATTTCTCTAATTTCTACGTTCGCAATTTCGACATATCGAAGCAAAATATGGCGCTCTACGCCGGTGAGCTCTACAACTTGAAAGGCAAGAACACGGAGAAAGAACGCAGTCGCGTACTCAACGTTGTTACCTTCTCCGTAAGCGGATTTAGAAGTTTTGATGAGGCCCACCGCTACGCGCAAAGCGTATTCAAGTCGCCGGCATTGGCTAACCAGTTGCGTCGTGCCCACGTCTATCTGATTTCAGACGAAAATTTGGCGCTGATACCTCGTGTCTTCAGCTTCGTAGACTATCAGCGATTCTACGACAAGGCGTTTGCGCCGCTTAAGCTAAATACTGATTTGCCGCTGGATGAGAATTATGCGCCCGGTAGTCAGCGTTATGAAGACAAGATCAATCCGATCTATCCTAAAGTCGTGAAACAGACGGACCAAAAAGATAGTTTGCAGACTGCAAAACCCGGTTTGCCGACCGAAAAAGTCGATTCCGTTGCGACAAAGCCTGTAATTATCTCCGATACAGATAAGAGTTATCCCGAGAAAGACGCCGTTAATTCTGTTGAGAGGGCGTCGAAGAAGGAGGCGCGTCAGGTAGAACCTGAGCAGAATCAAACAGAACTGTCGAAGGACAAGACGGAACCCGCTAAGGATAAGACCGAGCAAACAGGATAAGCAAGAGCCGTCGAAGGATAAGGCTGAGACCACGAAGGATAAGACCGAACAAAAGCAAGATAAGCAAGAGCCAGCTAAGGACAAGACTGATCCGCAGCAGGACAAGGCCGAACCTGCTAAGGATAAGACTGAGCAAAAGCAAGATAAGCAAGAGCCGACGAAGGATAAGCAAGAGGCCGATCCGAAGGCTGAACCCACGAAGCAGAAGCAAGAACCGACGCCTCCGCCACCGCCTGTCGTTCCCGAAGATGACGATTCCTATCCCGATGATCCGCCCGCGAAGACGGAGAAACCCGTAAAGCAGGAAGAAGAACAACAACCGGCTAAAGAACCGACTAAGCAACAGCCGGCGAAGCAGCAAAAGAAGGGCACGCCGACAAAGAAGACGCCGGCCAAGACGAAGCCGCAGCAGCCTGCAAAGCAAAAGACGACCGATCCGACGCAAAAGAAAGAGACCAAGAACCAAGATAAACAGTCTGAAACGCCGAAAAAGGATACTCCGCAAAAGGAAAATCCACAAAAGCAAGAAGACGATGGCGAATGGTATCCTGCATAGCAATCACAAACTAAAGAGACGAGATATGAATAATCAGTATGTTGTAGGTATGGGTGAAGTTCTTTTCGATCTTCTCCCCGCCGGCGCCGCCTTAGGTGGCGCTCCCGCCAACTTTGCTTACCACGCCCGCCAACTGGGGCTGCGTAGCTGCGTCGTAAGTGCTTTGGGTGATGATGACTTAGGCCGCCTGGCTCAACAATTGCTGGCTGATAAAGGCTTAGAGGTCAGTTTGCAGATCGTACCCTTCCCAACCGGAACCGTCGAGGTCTCGCTTGATGAAGCGGGCGTCCCCTCTTACCAGATCTTTGAGGGCGTGGCGTGGGACAACATCGCCTTTACGCCCAGTTTGAAGGAGTTGGCGCGCGATACCGTCGCATTCTGTTTGGCAGTCTCGCACAGCGTAGCGATGTATCTCGGCGCACGATCAACCGCTTCTTGGAAGAAATGCCCGTGGAGAGTTGCAAAATTTTCGATATCAACCTTCGCCAACACTTCTACAGTGCCGGCGTTATCGAAAGTTCGCTTAGGGCCTGCAATATCTTAAAGATCAACGATGAGGAACTTGAAATCGTATCCCATTTGTTCCAATTGAAAGGCTGCATAGCTGAACGTTGTCGCCAGTTGGCCGAGCATTTCTCCATCAAGATCGTCGTTTTGACTTGCGGCATCCAAGGTAGTTACGTCTTTACGGCCGGCGACGAAAGTTTTCTTCCCACCCCCTGCATAGAAGTGGCTGATACGGTAGGCGCCGGCGACTCCTTTACCGCCGCCTTTGTCGCTTCCTTCCTTTGCGGACGCGACATCCACTTCGCCCATCGCTTGGCTGTCGACGTCTCCGCCTTTGTTTGCACGCAGCATGGCGCAATGCCCATTTTGCCGGAGAAGATTCGCACCTGCTTAAAATGAGATACAACTGCCCTTAGTGGCAAGTTATTATGCTGCCGGCTGCATTTCATCAAGCCGCATCTATGGCGCGCCTCTCGCACGCCTTACGCATAATCACCTCTTCGCGTTTGATGATCGCAGTATCGTTAAAGCGGCCTACGTTTCAGTGAAAATGTAGGCCGCTGCTTTGTTCTTGTGTTGCGTCGCTTTGATCTGCGCGTGCGCATCTTTGGCTTTTGGCGGTGTAAAGATCGGCTCTGCAGGTTTTCTATCACGAGCGCAAACCTTTTTTGTCGTGAGCGCAAGCCTTTTTTCTCACGAGGTGAAGCCTTTTTTGTCGTGAGAAAAAACTACGTGCGTCAACTTTTCGCGCGGTAAATGATGATGCGCAGCGGTGCAAAATGGAAATGTAGTGCGTTGAAGATCAGTTTGCCGCTTCCCTAAAAAGACGGAAGCATAGACCGTTCGTGTTTTTTCGGGGCGTGATGACACTTCGCGGTGGTGCTGCCAAGCGTAGGATTCGCCCATCGGGGCAGCCTCTTACTTGATTGGGTTGGGGAGGGGAGTAGGCGGATCTGTTTTGTTGGTAGGCAGGCCTAAGACTTTGCCGATTGATTGCCAGAAGGCGGGAGATCTGCAGCGGTCGGCGCCGATTGAGCCTCAGCAGGCGGTAGAGGTGTCGGCGTGATGGATTGCAAGAAGCGGCGCACGTCGGCTTGCACACGGAGGTAAGCCGGGCAAGTCGTGTAGCCCGACTGTCGCCTCAGCACATCTTCAATCGGGAGTATGCTGTGGCGATAACCGGCAAGTTCGTTTTGCTCTTGCGTATAATGTACGGCCAAACGGTGAATTTCGCGCTCCCGCTCCTTGCGTAGCGTGTCGCAAATGCCTTGCAAGAGTGGCGCAACGACACCTTCAAACAAATCGTGGCCACGCATATATAAATATGTATGGTCTTCGTCTAAGCCTAAGCGCTCCAACTCCTCAGATAATGGTTTGTAGGTGGATTTTGCTTCGGGAAACTGCTGCTGCAAACGGGCTATTTTTGCGTTGACTCTGCGACGTAAGGCTGCGATTGTGCGCTCGGGGTGAAAATAGTCGAGGCGCGTGAGCATCACGATGTGATAAAAATCGAGCATAGAAAACTGCGGGTAATAGCCGGTGCGATAACACCAGATATTCCATACGAACAAGGGATAAATAGCCCGTGAATAGTCGGTCAGAAAAGCCTCGAAGTCGAAGAGATGGTGGTCGTTGAGTGTGGCCATAACGCAAGCTGCGTGGAGCGAAGGCGCATAACACTGATAGCTTTCTATAGCATAGACGTAGGTATGAAAGACATAAGGATTGGTACACAGGATTCTCGAGGTGAGCGTTGCGCCCTGCAGGGCATAATCATAGTCGGCATCGACGCAGGCTATCATATACTTACCCAATTGCGGCCCCAGCTCGTTTTGCAGTACGGTCTTCTTGCCTTTGCGCAAAGAGGAGCGCGAGGGGAGCATAATCTCAAAATAATAATGCTCGCTCTCGAGCGGCTGGAGCAGGTTTCGCCAGAAACTGACATCGTCGAAACTTTCGACATAAGCAATGATCCTGCGTCGGCGGTGCTTGCCGTCGAGGCGATTCATTGCTGCAATGTAGTCGGAATTAAGATTGCGCGAAAGACGTTTGGCCATAAAGCATTCAGTAAGAGGAGTAACAGGACGCGACGATGGGGTTGTTAATGCTTATGTCCGTTGAGCGTAATGTCGGATACTTCCGTGACGGTGTCTTGCCAACCATCCATGATCACGGCGGGCGAGTGTGTGGTCAGGATAATCTGCGCTCGCGGATTTAGTTCGCGCACGAGGGAGATCAATTGCTTTTGCCACTCGAAGTGTAAACTGGCTTCGGGTTCGTCCATAAAGAACACGTAGGGCCGGCGGTCCTCTGTCAGGGCCGTTAGGAGGATGAGAAGAATCTGTTTTTCGCCACTGGATAAGACGTAGGGCGAGAGCGTCTCGTCGTATTGCTGAAATTGTAGTTCGTTGCTTTGTCGGTCTATCGTTTTTCCCGTTTCTGCAAACAAATCATCAATCATGTCTTGGAAGCGCGTCTTGATCTTTGCGGCTTCTTCTGCCTCTTGGCGCGCTTCGGGACTGCCCTTGGTGAGCAAAGCTATCATTCGGTTGCCCACATTCACCTGATAGTCGAGATAACGTCGCTGCAAGAGGTATAATTGCCAATCGAGCTCGGTCCAAAGCTTTTGGTCCGTGATCTTAGAAAGCGCCTCGCTCTGCACGATCTGGCGATCAAAACTGCGAATCAGGTCATAGCGGACGCTGTCGGCGCTTTGTGGGTGAAAATCAATGCGTACGCCTTGTCGCGTGACGTGTTGTAGTTCGCCCGTTTGCGGCGCTTCGTGCAGATAATGCACGAGTTTGTTGAGGATAGTGCTCTTTCCTTCGCCGTTTCTTCCGCTTAAGACGTTTACATCCGGACGTAAGGTCCAAACAATGTGCTTCCTGCCGCTCCAAAGGCTGGTGATGTCTACTTTTTTTATGTATTCGGCGTATTTCATAATAGATTTTGTTGCAGAATTGTGGGTCAATGGCTCTCTTTCGTCTGATTTTAAGCCCTCAAAGCGAAGATACGAGTTTTTTTTGTCGTTGTAAAGTTTTTAGATGGAAAAACAAAGAAAGATTTTTAATGCGTACTCATTTCTCATTCATCAGTCATATTTTTTATAAAGAAACTGCAAGCTGTAAAATGTTTTTGTATTTTTGCCACTTAAACATAAATTTCTACACGCTCAGTAAAGCCTAATCAGTTATATGAAAAGAATAGTGTCCTTACTTCTGCTGCTTTCTGCTTTTTTCGCAGTACAGGCGCAGCACTATCAAGTACAAGGGTCGGTCGAAAATGCGCAAACGATGGCCAAACTCCCTTATGTTTCGATCTCGATTTTGCAGCAAAGCGATAGCGCCTTTGTCAGAGGTGCACTGACAGATAGCCTTGGGCAGTTTGTAATCCATATGGATCAGCCCGGAAGTTATCTCGTGCGGTTTAGTTATACGGGCTACGAAGAGGCGCTTCGCTACATTACGATCAATGATCACAACGAAACGGCTGATTTGGGCATCATAAGTATGAAGACGGAGGAGAATACGCTCGCGGCAGCCATAGTTTATGGACGCTCAGCCCGTATGCAGCAGATCGGAGATACGACGCAGTTTAACGCTTCCGCATATCGCACGCCGACAGGCTCGACCGTCGAAGCGCTGGTCAAGCAGTTGCCGGGTGTAAGCGTGAGCGACGATGGCACCATTCGATGGAATGGAAAAACAGTCAAGCAATTCTTGCTCAACGGTAAGGACTTCTTTAAAGGAGATACGAAAACGGTGATGAAAAATCTGCCGACGGACATCGTGGGCAAGATTAAAGCGTATGACAAAAAGAGCGACTACGCTCAGCAAACGGGAATAGACGACGGAGAAGAGGTGACGGTGCTGGATATTTCGACAAAGAAGGCGCTCAACGATTCTTGGATTACAAATGTTGATCTTGGAGCCGGGAATCACGGACGCTATTCGGATCGTTTGTTTGCTACGCGCTTTACGGATAACAGCCGAATCTCGCTCTTTAGCAGCCTGAACAACACAAATGACCAAGGCTTCGGCGGCCCGCATTCGTTTGGCGGGAATAAAGGCTTGACGGCTTCAAAAATGGTTGGCCTCGACTTTTATTGGGACAACAAGATAGAGCAACAAAAAGCAGGCCACTTTGAAGTAGAAGGAAATGTGCGCTATTCGCATCGCGACGTAGACTTAAATTCTATTACTTCGACGGAAAATTTCCTGACTTCGGGCGGAACCAGCTCTTTCGTAAATGGCAATCAACACAGCTACAGCCACACCAACAGCTTTTGGGCTAATGCTGAGTTGCGTTGGAACCCGGATTCATTGACATTTATTGGAATAGAACCCGGTTTCAGCCATAATGCAACCCGCAACAACGGCAAATCGCGCTCGGCAACGTTTAATAAGAATCCATATACTTTCGCCGGCGTCGAGAATCCGCTTGATTCTATCTTTAGCAATCACAATACAATCCTGACCCCCATTGCTGTCAACCGCAACTTCTCGGAAACGTTCAGCCACGGCAATACAAATACCGCCAATCTTGAGCTTCATCTCGTTCGGCGCTTTGCTCGCAAGGGCCGCAACGTGAATTTGCGCTTGAATGGAGAATATACGCACGCCAACAGCAAGCGTTTCAACGTTTCAGATATTACTTATTATACGGGAAAGCCCGCAAGTTTCCTCAACCAATACGAAACCTCGCCGACTGAGAGCTATGGCTACAGCGCCCGCTTCGGTTACGTAGAGCCTTTAGGCAAGAATTGGTACGCCCAAGTGCGTTATGAATATTCTTATAAGTACCAAGACGGTCGCAGATCCCTCTACGACTTGGATAAACTTGACCCGCTGACTTACGGGAACGCAAACGCTTACCCGCGCCTTGGCACTTTGCCGACCGATGCGCAGATTTTAGAAACCGTGCGCGATTTAGACAACAGCCAGTATGCCACCTACCGCTACTTCAACAATAGCGTAGATTTGGATCTTCGATATGATACGAAGAATATTCGCTTCCATGCCGGTGTTTCTTTCGATCCGCAGCGCACGAAGATGCAATACACCCGCCCAAGTCAGATTGATACCCTCATAACCCGCTCCGTTTTCAACGTATCTCCGACCTTGCGCTTCCGTTATCGCATGTCCAAGACCAATTCTATCGACATCCGTTATCGCGGTAAAGCCGGCCAGCCGTCAATGACCAATTTGCTCGACGTCGTCGACAATTCCGATCCGCTTAATATCTCGATGGGTAACCCCGGTCTCAAGCCCTCTTGGACCAATACCTTGCGTGCGTCCTATTATGGTTATAATCCGGCGCGCCAAGCCGGCATTATGGCCCACCTATCCTTTGCACATACGACCAATTCCATCAGTACGCGCGTCATCTACAACGATGCTACGGGTGTGCGCTACTCACGTCCGGAGAATATAAACGGTAGTTGGGACTTAGATGGTACGTTTATCTACAACTTTAGTTTTGGCAAGAACAAACAATTCTCCTTAAGCACCTTCACTGACGTTGAATTCCGCAACGACGTGGGCTTCATTAGTCGCATCAGTTCTCCAGCTTTGGCGCCCGCTTTGTTCCAATCGCTGCTGCGTCCCGCTGCATCCATCAAAGCCAACCCGCGTGCATCCTATTATAATAGTGTGTTCGACTCCACGCCGGCTGTTAAAAATTCCGCGCGGAGCTTAGATATTCGTGAGGACCTCAATTTTACGTATCGCGCCTCTTTCTTTGATATCGGCTTAATCGGCACTTTAGACTACGAACATACGCGCAATTCGCTTCAGACGGCCGGTAACCTGAGTGCTTGGTTGTACGCTTACGGCCTTTCGGGCAATATTTCCTTGCCTTGGTGTATGACTGTTTCTTCCGACATCCAAATGAGCAGTCGCCGCGGCTATGTTGATCGCGCGATGAACACAAACGAGTTGTTGTGGAACGCACAAATCGCTCAGAGCTTCTTGTGCGACAAGTCCTTGACCCTAAGCGTGCGTTTCTATGACCTGCTTCATCGGCAAAGCAACGTGAGTCGGAGCGTCACAGCTCAAATGCGGCGCGACTCTTGGATCAATGCTGTCAACTCTTACTTTATGATTAACCTCAGCTATCGCTTGAATATCTTCAACGGCAAGGCCGGTAGCCGCGAGAAAGGCGAAGGCGGCCGTCGACGCGGCGAGTTTCCCGGTCCGCCTCCGGGCGGATTCGGCGGCGGACGTCGCCATTAAGCTTGCTTGCAGCGCAAGTGTCGACACATTATATAATATAAGGAGGGCTTTTGGGGCTCCCCTTATTTGTTTAGAACCGAAGGCGCAAAAACCGGCGCAGTATAGAAAATCACCATAAAGGAAGAATAAATCCTTAAAAATTTCCCTGTTTTCGCCGAAATTCGTATTTTTGCACCGCTTTTCCCGCGCCCACTATCCGGAATCAAAGTGGCCGGACACGACGTGAGGAACCGACATATCAACAAATAAATCCTACAAAACAATGGTCGATTTAATCAAAGTTGCAGAAGAAGCTTTTGCTGCGCAGCAAGAAAGGCCGTCTTTCAAAGCCGGCGACACAGTAACCGTAGCATACAAAATTGTCGAGGGTAACAAAGAACGTATTCAGTTGTATCGTGGTGTTGTTATCAAAATCAAGGGTCACGGCGACAAGAAGCGCTTCACCGTTCGCAAAATGTCAGGTACGGTAGGTGTAGAGCGTATTTTCCCGATGGACTCTCCCAGCATTGACCGCATTGAAGTCAATAAGATTGGTAAAGTACGCCGTGCGAAACTCTACTATCTGCGCAAGCTCACAGGTAAGAAGGCACGTATCCGCGAAAAACGTACCAACCTCTCAGACGCTAAGAAATAAAAGTGCTCAACAACGACGATATAAGCCACGGCATCCGCAAGGATTTTTGCCGTGGCTTAATTTTTGTTGCCACTCTTTGAAAGCTGCCGGCCGCCATCTCACTTTTGCACGAACAGAAGTGCTTCCTGAAGTAAAAAATCTGCTTCCTGCACAGATTTTTTAGGAAATAGTTTGTGCAAAACGGAAAAACCAGTATCTTTGCACTACTTTTCCAAGCGGGAAGAGTTATTATGGTGCATGTAGTTCAGTTGGTTAGAGCGTCAGATTGTGGTTCTGAATGTCGTGGGTTCGAGTCCCATCTTGCACCCTTCTAAAGGAGTCAGCCGCGCGTTGCCTCCTTTTTTTGTACCCCCTCGTTTCTTTTTCTTTACTCACCCGGTTCTCTTTTTAAGGCTCGTCTGCGACCCATCAAGGTCGCCCAAACGTCCGCTTCCACCCTCTCGGTATGGCGGAAGGTCGAAAGGTTGCCGATAGCGCGGCGCAATGCGTCGTCGGCTGACCGGCGCCTTATGCTTCTCCTCGTTTTTCGTGCTCCTTCGTCCCCATGATCACTCAACAAACAAGGTAGTTACAGGCGCGAATATTCTACTGCCGAGGTTTTTTATCGTGAGGTGAAACCTTTTTTCTCACGAGCGCACACCTCTTTTATCGTGAGATGAAGCCTTTTTTCTCACGATAGCAAGCGCAGCAACTCCTTTTTCGCCACTTGCAGGGCTTTGTCTGCGCCGTATTTTTCCGGCCATTAAAGTCTATTATCGCACCTTCGTTTTTTTGCGCTGTGTCATTTTCGGCGTGCTAAGCCCATACTTCCGCATCATAGCTAAGCGGGAAGTGTGCACCGACGCGTCGTGCAGATTGATATTTAGACCTGCGTTGTCCTTATCCCCAAAAGAGTTGTGTAATCGAAGGACAAAAGAAAAAGGAATTTCGACTATTGTGCCGAAATTCCTTTTTGCTGCTCATCAAAGTCTATATATCCGTCTTTGTCTTTGCGCCCTAATCTTGTTCGGGTGAGATGATTTCTTCTACTTTGTCAATGATCAGTTGGGGCAAAATGTCGCGTAGACAGCGAAAATCACCATATCGACACGGCGCATTGCCGAAGATGGAGCAGGGGCGGCAATGCAAGTCTTGTTGTACTACGTTTTCCTCCGCTTGATGATAGCCCATAAAGCCGGCAAACGGGTGCGTCTGCCCCCAAATGCTGACTACCGGACAGCCTACGAGCGAGGCCAGATGCATATTGCCGGAGTCCATCGAAACCATAACGTTTAGTCGCGCCATCAATTGCAGTTCTGCATCCAATCCTTTCAGTATGTCGCATACGAAAACCAATCTTTCAAAGTCTTTGCCCCAAGTTGGGCGTAGCATTTCCATCTCCTTCCTGCTGCCAAAGACGAACAAGCGCCCGTGGGGATGCAACTCGAAGTAGAGCTGCACGACCTCCGCCATTTGCTCTAAAGGGTAAATTTTTCCCTCGTGGGCTGCAAAGGGCGCAAGGCCCAGCCAAGGTTCGTGCAGGGTGTCGGTGGAGAATGGGAATGGGAGATGCAACGCGTCGTCACCCAACTTTAAGCGTTCAAAGTTGAGCTTTACGGGTAGGCCAAGGCGCGCTAAGGTTTCCGCATAAAGCGCAAACGAGGTGGGTAGTGGGCGAAAGATTTTCTGCTCCACGAGCAGGCGCTTCTCGCGTCGGTGCTTGTCGATTACGGCTAAGCGCTTGCCGCGCAAACGCAGAAAACAACGCAGGATTTTTGTGCGTAAGACGTCGTGCAAATCGGCCACGGCATTGCAATCTTGAAAAGGCGCTGTGCGCGAGAGTTGCCATAGGCCGCGCAGACCGCGATACGCTTTGCGAATGTCGGCTCCGAAGAATTGCACATTGGGCGCTAAGCGGTCAAAAAGCGGGGCGAGGAAAGGCTGCGAGGCAACGGTAATCTGCATTTGCGGATACTGCGCAGCCAAAGATGCGACAACCGGAACGGTCATAGCGACATCGCCCAAGGCGGAAAAACGCAAGATCAGCAGGCGACGAGGATGCTTAACTACCGACGAGGCAGGCATAGTGCAAAGTGGGCGGGTGGGGCAAACTTTTATTTGCCTTTTGCGCCGTAGAGTATGGGATTGGTTGCCGGGTCGTTGTACATCTTCATCTGTTTGTAGAGCTTCATGTACTTACGCCCTTCGGCAATGTCCGAGAGCAAGGTGTCGAGCGCACCGCTTAAATCCTGCTTTTGCTCGCGCAAGACGGCCAGTTTCGCTTGGCAACGCTCGCGGTGGGCAGTATCGGCTTCCTGACGCGAAACCTGCTCCTCCATATGGTAGATCTTGAGGTAGAGGATGCTGAGTCGATCCACGGCCCACGCCGGCGTTTCGGTGTTGAGTGTAGCCCCATCGAGCGGGCGCACATCCTTGTACGTCTCCAAAAAAATAATGATCGATCTGCTCCACAAGGTCGGTGCGGTCCTGATTACTCTTATCAATGCGGCGCTTGAGCGCGAGGGCCTCAACCGGATCTATGTTCGGGTCGCGTATAATGTCCTCCATGTGCCACTGCACTGTGTCGATCCAGCACTTACGATAGAGGGCGGCTTCGATCGTATTGACCGGGTGAGGATTTACAAAGTCTGCGTCTATATTATCTGTCTTATGGTAGTCGTCAACCGCGGTGCGGAAGATTCCCCAAGCCTTTTCGGTGAATGTCATAGGGCACTAAGCGTATAATATGTTTTATTGGAATAAATCTGCATTTATCAAGATGAAGCAAAGTTACGTTTTTTACTGAACAGCTCAAAGTTTGGGACTTCTTATTCGCCACTTAAGCACGTATTTACGCCAGTCTGTCGGAATTAGAGCCTACATACGCAGTTTGTCTTTCAAATATTGCGCCGTATAACCCTTGCCGAGTTTCACCAATTCTTCAGGTGTGCCTGCGCCGACCAAATATCCGCCGTCGCGTCCGCCTTCCGGCCCGAGATCAATCACATAGTCGGCACATTTGATTACGTCTAAGTTGTGCTCCACGATGAGGATGCTGTGCCCTCGCCCGACTAAGGCATTGAAAGCCTTGAGCAGGGTGTGAATATCGTGGAAGTGGAGCCCCGTAGTCGGCTCGTCGAAGATGAAGAGCGTAGGTTCGCTGCGTTCCAGGCTGAGGAAGTAGGCCAGTTTTACGCGCTGATTCTCGCCGCCGCTGAGGGTGCTGCTGCTCTGGCCCAACTTAATGTAACCCAAACCAACGTCGCGGAGCGGCAAGAGCTTCGCAACAATGCGCTTTTGCCCACCTTCTGTGAAAAAGTCGATGGCCTGATTGACCGTCATCTCAAGTATGTCGTAGATATTCCGACCACGATATTTCACCTCTAAGATATCCTTCTTAAAACGCTTGCCCTCGCAGGCCTCGCAGGGAAGTTCGAGGTCGGCCATAAACTGCATCTCAACGTGAACTACACCCTCGCCCTTGCATTCCTCACATCGGCCGCCGTCTGTGTTGAAACTGAAAAACGCCGGCGAGAAGCCCAACTGCTTGGCTAAGGTTTGCTCGGCCATGAGTTTTCGTATCTCGTCGTAAGCTTTGAGATACGTAACCGGATTACTGCGCGAGGAGCGCCCAATAGGATGCTGGTCGACAAACTCCACGCGCTTTACGGCATCGACTGCGCCCGAGAGTTGCAAGAACTCACCGGGGCGATCGGCCGGTTCGTCGAAGTGGCGCTTCAAAGCAGGGTAGAGGATGCTGCGCACAAGTGTACTCTTGCCCGAACCGGATACGCCCGTCACGACGGTCATCACGTTGAGCGGAAACTCGACCGTGATACCTTTAAGTTGTTGGCGCGCGCGCCTTCGACAGTGATACTGCGCGTCCACGAACGCCGCGTAGAGGGTACATCAATCGTCTCTTCGCCCGACAAGTATTTGAGCGTGTAGGATGGAAGTTCGGCCGACTGCTGCGGCAAGTCGGTGCTTGGCGCCTGCCCCTCCGCAAACGGATTTGGCCCTGCGAAGACTACGCGTCCGCCCAAACGGCCCGCATCGGGGCCTATGTCGACAATGTAATCGGCAGCCCGCATGATTTCTTCGTCGTGTTCTACTACAATTACCGTGTTTCCGAGATCGCGCAAAGCCTTTAAGACGTGGATAAGGCGCCCCGTATCGCGACTGTGCAGACCGATGCTTGGCTCATCTAATATATAGAGCGAGCCAACGAGGCTGCTGCCAAGACTCGTGGCGAGATTGATGCGCTGGCTCTCGCCGCCGGAAAGCGTATTGGCCGCGCGGTCGAGCGTCAGATAGCCTAAGCCTACGTCGACCAAGAAGCGGAGCCGCTGACGGACTTCGGTGAGTAAGCGTGCGGCGAGTTGCTCCTCGTGCGGCTCGAGTTTGAGCACGTGTTCAAACCATTCCGATAAGTCGGCTACGGACATACGCACCAAGCGGCTGATGCTTTCGCCTCCGACGCGGACGTAGCCCGCCTCGGGCTTTAACCTGCTGCCTTGACAGACGGGACAAGTCGTTTTGCCACGGTAACGCGCCAACATTACGCGATACTGAATCTTATATTGATTCTCGCGGAGCATTTCAAAAAAGGCATCAAGCGTTACCTGCTCCATCTTTGGGAGCGCCTGTTCCGTTTTGTCGCCGTGCCACAAAATGTTTTTTTCTTCCTGCGTCAGTTCAAAGAAAGGTTTAAACACCGGAAATCCACGCGGCGCTTGACGGCGGCAAAACTCTTCGCGCCATTGACCCATTTTTTCGCCACGCCAACAGACGACGGCACCATCGTAGATGCTCAAAAGCCGTATTGGGCACGACGAGTTGCTCATCGATGCCGATCACTTTTTCCAAAGCCTTCGCACTCGGGACAAGCACCGGCCGGCGAGTTGAATGAAAAACAGTTGGTCAGAAGGTTCTTCAAATTGTATGCCGTCGGCTTCAAAGCGCTCAGAGAAGCGATGCAGCGCCTTGGAGGGGTAGAAGCGTAGCAAGCATTCGCCTTTGCCTTCATAAAAGGCGCGCTCTACGGAGTCGGTAAACCGATTGACAGCCTCGTTAGCAGGATCTACGCTCAGACGATCAATAAGCAAAAAGCCGCATCCGAAGCCTCAACTTCTCGAAGTCGGTCAGCGTCTTGCAAGACGTCGTCGATGTGAAGCATCGTCCCATCAAGATCAAGTCGGCTTATGCCCTGCTTGAGATAAACAGCCAACTGCTCGCTCATACTCCCTATCTGCGCGCGCACGATCGGGGCTAAGAGCGTAAAACGCGTGCCGGGCGAATAGGATAAGGCGCAATTGATGACGTCGGCCCGCGTATGGCGTTTCACTTCCGTGCCACTTACGGGAGAAATAGTGCGACCAATGCGGGCAAAAAGCATACGGAGATAGTCGTAAATTTCGGTAGACGTCCCTACCGTTGAGCGCGGGTTGCGCGCCGTCGTCTTCTGCTCGATGGCAATGGCAGGGAGGAAGCCCTTTGATATAATCACAATCGGGCTTGTTCATACGGCCTAAAAATTGGCGGGCATACGCTGAAAGGCTCTCAACGTAACGTCGCTGCCCTTCGGCATAGAGCGTGTCGAAAGCCAATGAGGACTTGCCGCTGCCGCTTAAGCCCGTAATGACGATTAACCGGCCCTGAGGGAGGTTTAAGTCTATATTTTTGAGATTATTTACGCGCGCTCCTTTGACGCGAATAAGTTCTTCCATACGCTTCATTTTAACGAGCAAAAGTAAACTTTTCCTTGCAGACGGCAAAAGTAAAAGTAACGTGAGTTTGGCGCAAACGCCGATTAAGAGCTTAGAAAAGCAGCTTCCGTGTGATCTTAGTGCAGCCGGAGACGTCGGAAGTCCTTCCCCGTGCTCCGAAAAGGGGAGAAGCGCGTTGACGCAATCTGCTTCGAGCCATTTCCATCTTGCACACCTCAGTCCGCCGCTATCTCAAAGTCAGCTCGGAGCGCAAGAAAACAATACGTTTACCTTCATACTTCTGCCACCGCTTGTAGCGATGCGTATTCTTTTTGCGGAGATCTTTGTCTCTGTTGCCGAGCTTGAGAAGCGGGCAATGATTTATACCTAGTTTTAGGTATTGCAGGCGACTAAAGGCGGACTTATTTTTGCAAAATAATCAGACTTACACAAAAGCGTATTAAAATGATAAAAAAAGTACTTTATCTATCGTTATGTATCTCGATAACGTCTGCCGCACATTGTGTTGCGCAGACGGAGAACTCGCAGGACTCCACGCGGCAACTTAAGGAAGTCGTCGTAAGTGCAACGCGCATCCCCGAAGTAAAATCGAATGCGGCGGCCACAGTGACAATCATCGACCAACGTCAGATTGCCGAAATGAGCAAGACTGCGCCCGATTTAACCCAACTGCTGGGTTTGCTCACGCCCGGCTTAGCGTTGTCGAGCAATACGACGAGTAGTCGTTCGCAGTCGCTTCGTGGAAGAAGTGCGCTCGTCTTGATTGACGGGATACCCCAATCGACGCCTTTACGTTCGACCGACCGCGATATTCGCACCATCGACATCGCAGCCATCGACCACATTGAAGTTGTGAAGGGTTCGACGGCGCTCTACGGCAACGGCGCTATTGGCGGTTTGATCAACATTGTTACGAAGAAGAACGCTACGAACAGAACGATTGCCGGCCAAACTTCCGTAGCCGGTTCTACTTACAATTTCTTTCAACGAAGCAAGGGGCAGGGCTATCGCCTCAACCAACAGCTTTACGGAAAGGTCGGCAAACTCGACTATCTCGTCAACGGCGCATTCGGACGCACAGGGAGCTGCGTGGATGGTGATGGGCAATACATCTCTCCGCGCTACGGACTCGGCGATACTTACACGACCAACGTCCTCGTTAATTTAGGCTATGCTTTGTCGACGAAGAACCGACTCGAATTGATGTACAACTATTATCGTAGCGTGCAAGATACCAAGCTGATTCCCGCTGCCGGAAAATATCTTATAAAGCCGGCTATTGGCGTCATCGGCAATAAAGATCCGCAAGCCGTAGATGAGGGCACGCGCTACAACCACAACGCCTACCTCAAGTTTACGTCTAAAGAGCTGTTTCGCCATACAGATTTTGAAGCAGCCGTATTTGGCTCAAGTTTATATACGATCTTCGACTTCCGAAAAGCAAACCCCGCCCAGCCTCGCTGGGAAGAAACCAGCGGACAGTCGGCCATAAAAGATCGCAAGTTCGGCTTACGCGCACAGTTTAGTTCACATCTCATATTCTCCGACAACGTCTTTACTCGTCTTGTTTATGGTTACGACTATCTTCTTGACAAGACGGCCCAACCCCTCGTTGATGGGCGTCTGTGGATGCCTTGGCTGACCAGCAACAACCACGCGCCTTTTATTCAAACCAAGACTACGTTGTGGCAATACGTTAACATTAAAATTGGCGGCCGTTACGACTTTATCAACGTCAGCGTACCTGACTATGACGTCCTACGCAATAAGCTCAGCGACCCGCAGGTGCACGTAAAAGGCGGATCGCTCCACTACAACAACTTCTCTTTTAACATGGGATTGTCCTACAATAAGTATCCTGTGTTCCAGCCGTTTGTTGCCTTTTCGCAAGGCTTCTCTATCTTCGACTTAGGGCGTACGCTCCGTGCAGCAAAGGCCGATGTGCTCTCAAAGATATCTACCGAGCCGGTAAAAACAAACAACTACGAAATCGGTGCTTACGCTAACATTGACAACTGGTTGCAACTCAACGGCTCCTTCTTCTATACTTACTCAAAACTGGGTAGTGATCTCAAAATAGAAAATGGTTTTTGGGTCGTTAACCGCACGCCACAGAAGGTTTACGGCGTTGAGTTGAGCGCAGATGCCAAGCTGACCGACAAGCTGAAGGCCGGAGCTAACTTCTCTTGGCTGGAAGGAAAGATAAAGTCTGCATCAGGCAACTGGGATACTTATATGTCAAACATTTCTATCCCGGCTTCAAAACTATTGATGTATGTCAACTATGCGCCCATCAAGGATACTTACGTCCAACTACAGTATCTCCATACGGGTAAACGCGACCGCTTTTCGCCCAATGCCTCCGGCGTTTATCAAGAAGGCGAAGGGCCCGTCAAACGCATCAACCTTCTCAACCTGATATTGGGGGCAAAGGTAAAAGCCTGGGATTTCAGTCTGGCGATCTCCAATCTCTTGAATCATACTTATTATACTCCTTCCTCCATGCTGATGGCTCGCAACGCGGAATATGCACATGCCGACGGCCGAAAGGTTACCCTCACGGCCACATTCAAATTTTGAAGCATATCCGTCGTTAGATAAGTCAACGGTCGCTTTAAGGAGCGGCGAAGACCACTGAGCATCTTGAGCCTTGGCACTACCAAAAAGGCCCTTCGTATAGCGCATTGCCTATACGAGGGCCTTTTCTGTGTGCCCGCTTCAGCTCTTGCAAGTTCTTTAGCGGCTGCCGTTTGAGCAGTAGCCAGGCAACATAAGTACGAGCATCGATGGCGTTTCACTTCCGTGCCACTTACGGGAGAAATAGTGCGACCAATGCGGGCAAAAAGCATACGGAGATAGTCGTAAATCTCGGTAGACGTCCCTACCGTTGAGCGCGGGTTGCGCGCCGTCGTCTTCTGCTCGATGGCAATGGCAGGAGGAAGCCCTTTGATATAATCACAATCGGGCTTGTTCATACGGCCTAAAAATTGGCGGGCATACGCTGAAAGGCTCTCAACGTAACGTCGCTGCCCTTCGGCATAGAGCGTGTCGAAAGCCAATGAGGACTTGCCGCTGCCGCTTAAGCCCGTAATGACGATTAGCTGCCCCTGAGGGAGGTTTAAGTCTATATTTTTGAGATTATTTACGCGCGCTCCCTTAACGCGAATAAGTTCTTCCATACGCTTCGTTTTAACGAGCAAAAGTAAACTTTTCCTTGCAGACGGCAAAAGTAAAAGTAACGTGAGTTTGGTATAAGGCTTTGTCAAGGACGCATATAAAGAATGCCGATGAACTTATTATACCGGCATACAACGCTCATAACCACGTCGTCAATCCGAAAAAGGGTCAATGCGTGCCTTGAACTTAAAGTGTCCGCAATCTCAATAATGCTCATTCATTTTCTAAGCTATCAATTGGTGTCTCTACGTGTAGATACTATTGCCTCTACTTGTTGAGACCGGCGTCTCTACGCGTTGATACAATCGTCTCTACACGTTGATACAATCGTCTCTACACGTTGAGACACTGAATATCCGCCTGACTGTGTCCGGAAAGCTAAGTTCAAACTAAACTTTTTAGCCTTTTCGTGCGCATAGGACTTTATATGTTCCAATGCGAGATAAGCCATGCTTTTCCAGAAAAGCTATATTTGAAACATTATTCCTTTCGTCCTAAAATAAAGGTTGAGAGGGGAAGTGTACACTATATGGCAGCCGGATGTAAAGCCTTTCTTAAACTGAATAGGAGTCAAAAAAAGATTCGGGAGGTTGACGGCATTGTTTTTTCGCCGTATGATGTTAAACCAAAAAGAAGAAGGCGGAACAAGTATAAACAGAAAATAAGGATTATTTTTGCCATTCGAGGACAACAGCCCATCACAAAGGGACGCATATAGAATAATCAAAGATTGCGAGAGATGTTGGGGTAGCGCGGCATCTATGAAATTGGAACGCAAGGTTGCCCAAGAGGAGAGAAACATAGAGTAAACCTCGCAAAAACTACCGAGAAAGAATGAAAGTAAATAACATTCTCAATCAAATCCTGCAAATAGAACATGGCTTTCAGCATATTCTTGATGGAGCGGATGAAATCTTTTTAGCATATACTAACGAACAGTGTTTTGAGATTGCACTTGATTTGTTCAAGCATAAAGCCTATCAAGCACGAATGTTGGCAACAACGATATTGGGTAGATTGGCAGCAGAGGATAATAATGCACTTTGTTTTCTGAAAGAGCGAATTAGTACCGATGATAATTGGCGCGTGCAGGAAATGCTTGCCAAGGCTTTTGATGAAGTTTGTAAATATAGAGGATATGAAATATCCTTACCACTCATTGAAGAATGGCTGAATGACAACAATCCGAATGTCATTCGTGCTGTAACGGAAGGATTAAGGATTTGGACGAGTCGCCCATACTTTAAGCAGAATCCTTTGTTGGCCATCAAGCTGATAAGTAAGCACAAGGGGCACGAAAGCGAGTATCTTCGGAAATCCGTAGGAAACGCTTTGAAGGATATAAGCAAGAAACATCGTGAATTGATACGAGCCGAAGTACAGCAATGGGATTTATCCAATCCACGAGTTATGTTTACTTATAAACTTGCAACTAAGTTGTTAAAGTAAAAGCTCGCAGTATGCACTTGGGAGCTCTTTTCCAATACTCAAAATGAAATTTAATGTAAGAAGGAAAAGTTAAGTTGTAAAAGTAAGAAATGCTAAACTTAGGCTACGTTCGTATATCCATAGTTCTACGTTCATACTTCTTGCATGCGGAAATCCCCTGAATTTTAGCGATGCCTTTATCAAGAAATTGTGTACATTCAAGGATGTAATCATCAAAGAGAATTTTTACTCTCCCGAGTTTCTACAACACTTTAGGGGTGACGGTGCGGTTTGTTCCCTCAAACAAGATTCGGAGGGAAATTTGACCTCAATATAGACGACGTTTCTCACGTTAGCTGGTTCAGACTAAAGAAAGACGAATTTATGGAGGGTCAAGATGGTCGGCAAAAAGGCTAAATCGGGGGGATAAATTGTAAATCAGAATCAAATCTATAATAGCTGAATGCTATATCACGATTTTTTTGTATTTTTGTTCCCGTAATAATAAACTTACACCAAAGTATAATTTCATAAATAGTTACGTTTAAACACTCAATTTACTATTATGGTGCAAATGGGGCTTGGCTATGGAAGCGAATTTCAGTTGCTTCGGTTTATGGGCAGACATAGACACGAACTTGAAGAGACAATAATTGATGCGCTTCAAGAAAAGCAACAGACAATTAATGATAAGAATTTTGATTGGCTTGATTTCGAGTATTCTGATGTTAACAAAGTTATCACCGGTGATCGCGAACTGTGCGGTTTATCTTTTCTTGAAAAGCGAATAGATAAAAAGTCTGTATGGTAAGATAACAAATGGTCTTCAAAAGGCAGGTTCCTTTACAAGGGATTGGCAACATTGGGATGCTGTTTTCGTATTAGATAATTGTTTCTATTTTGTGGAAGCAAAGGCTTATACAGATGAGTTGCCATCAAAAGATGTTCATGGAGGAGACAGTAAAAAAGAGATTCTAAATTTTATGAGGGAAAATATGCAACCCTATGGCATTGAAGTTGATGAGAACTGGTTAGGTTTATATTATCAATTTGCAAACCGAATTTCTATGATGGCTTTTCTTAACCGGAACGGTCTGAATGCTAAAGCCCTATATATTTATTTTGAAAATGGATATACTAAACAGCAGGTTATCGGTCAAAAATTAAAATTTGTAAGTGACAACGGGGCAAGAAAGAGGGAATTTGATGAGGCGATTCAAAAAGAATTATCCTATCTCAATATTAAAAAAGCCACCCTTTCAGAGTTAGTCGCACATGTTTATATAAATGCAACCCCCAAAAATACTAAATGATGAAAAAAATTATTATCCTAGTTTTGATTTTACTTCCTACTTATACCTTTGCTAAAATTCCTTTTACTTTGATAAAGGTGTTAGATGGCCATTTCTGGGGTTTTAGTCCGAAGATGATAGTAAAAAAGGATGCGCGATACAAGGTCGTTACTACCCCTAACGTTTGCACAAGTTTCGATTGTCTATCAATAGAGGAAGGTGAACTCTCCTATACGTCGCACACAGAGAAAGATTTTAGAATACAAGTTTATAATGCCAATTTAGATTGCATTCTTGATAAAACCCTTACTCCGAAAATACCGAATGATTATAAAATAATTTCGACTTTTACAAACCGTTTCTTGCTTGAAAATAACGAATGTCTCCACCTTATTCGAGTGAGCTCAACAACAAAAAAGCATAAAGAAGAGGGATATGAAAAATTATATGTATGCAACTCTGATTGCAGCATAATAGAAGAATTATGCTCTTCTTCTGGCCCTCTTTTACCTGTCTGTCTTTATGTTGCCAATAACGAAATTAGACTGGTTGTTGAAGATGATTATTATACTAGTGATGGTGAGTATAATTTTCGGACATGTATTTATCGCTTTTCTGATGATAAAAGCACGAATATTAATAATATAAAAGCACGTATGTCAAAACTTAAAGGCACTTTTAACTTGCAAGGAATTCCTGTCCCTGAAGATGAAAAAGGCTTTGTCATAAGAAATGGTGTAAAGATACTAAACAAATAGTTTGTATAAAGAAAACTTATTCTCAATAAGTTCATACGATTGCATCACCGTTGTTGTCTTTAAAATTGTTTATATACAAAATATAGGCTAACAAAAAGTACCATATCTACTTCTAATGGAAAGTATAAAAATGGTTTAATGAGCCCCATTTACGTAACCTATAGAAGAGCCACTTGAACACAAAAGCAATAAATAATGATCATTTTTTAGTTTCAGCTATGGTATAATTAAGCCTATTATAAGACAAATAAGGAAGCATGGAATGTAAGAACAAAAATTCATTTGCATTCCTCGTTTTACGACTTGGATAAATTCAAGAAAGAGGTAAAGTCTGTTCCCGACTTGGATTTGTCTTTGTTGGGAGACATTCGGGGAAAGTCTATTCTGCATCTTCAATGTCATTTCGGCATGGATACGCTGTCCCTGTCAAAGATGGGAACCAATGTCGTGGGAGTGGATTTCTCGGAAGAGGCTATACAAACGGTAAAGTCTTTGAATGAGGAATTAGGACTGAATGCACAATTCTGCTGCTGCAACATCTACGATGCACCTGCCGTGCTGCAAGGACAACAGTTTGATATTGTATATACATCTTACGGTGTTGTTAATTGGTTGCCCGACTTAACCCAATGGGGACATGTAATTTCACAAATGCTGAAAAACTGTGGAAGGTTCGTTATAGTGGAATTTCACCCCGTCTTATGGATGTTCAATGAAGATTTTTCTCAAGTCCGATATGCTTATTCGCGCAAAGAACCTTACGTTGTGGAAGAAGCAACCTACACAGATTCGGAAAATGACAATCGGCAAAAGACCGTTACGTGGAATCACGGGCTGGCTGTAGTGCTGAATGGTTTGCTCTGTAATGGTTTGCAGATAAAGTCTTTTGAAGAGTATGATTGCTCGCCTTTCAACCTATTCGGGAATATGACAGTTGAAAAGAACAGAACGTTCAAAATCGCAGGAAAGAATGGTGAGATACCGATGCTGTTTTCTGTTGTTGCCGTGAAGCATCTGTAAAGATACGCTTGTCTGTAGTCAGATGGTAGAAGTTATATCTACTTTTTGACTATATGCCAAACCTTTTTCTTTCACGGTATTCTTCTTTATTGTAGTTATGCAACGTGAGTTCTATATAATGAGAAGAACCGTAAGCTTTCATCTTATAGAAAAGCGTGGGGGAAATAAACGCAAGGGAGCTTGGGGCTTCTCTTTGTTTCTTCTAAATTTGCACTCGTAAACGACTTATATGCCTCAGAAACTCATACAAACACAAAAGGAAGAGCAAACGCAACAGCTCTCGGCTGTGCAAGTGGCTATGGCGCGCTTGCTCGAACTGCCTGTGATGGATCTGGAGCAACGTGTGCGCAACGAATTGGAAGATAACGCCGCGTTGGAGGAAGCCGGACCTGATAAAAATGAGGAGGATATGGCGGCAGAAACGACGGAAGCGGACGATAATGAGTCGGAGACCGCTGAAGATGAGCCACACGCCGATGATGAGACGGCCGATTACTTGACGGAAGACGATATTCCGGATTATCTGTTGCGACAACGTAACGAGGCCGAGGAGCGCGAGGTGCAACTGGCGGCGACAAATAATGCGTATGATGAGCTTTACCGACAGATTGGTGAGCACGATCTCGATGAACAGCAACGCCGGATTATGGAATATCTTATCGGCAGTCTGGATAATGATGGCTATCTGCGTAAAGATTTGCGCACTATCGGCGATGAATTGGCTATTTATCAGAATCTGGACGTGCCTGAGGAAGAGTTGGAGCGATTGTTGCACCTCTTACAGCGATTTGAACCGCGCGGCATCGGAGCACGCGACCTGCAGGAATGTCTTCGCGTGCAATTGGAAAGTCCGGAGCTCAATAGTCCTTTTAAGGCGCTCGCCATAGCCATCGTTGATCGCTGCTTTAAGGATTTTACGTATCACCATTGGAACACAATAAAGACGCGATTAAACAGACGACGAAAGTCTGCAACAAGCAGCGCAGCTGATACGTCGCTTAAATCCGAAACCCGGTAGTGCTTTGAATGAAACGACGATCGGAACGGCGCCAACGGCAATACCCGACTTCTATGTTCACGTTGAAGATGATGGAAGTATCAGCGTGCGACTCAATAATGGAGACGTCCCCGAGTTACGCGTGAGTAAGGCGTTCAAAGATACGGTGCGCGAGTTTGGCGGTCATAAGATTTGAACAAAAGTCAGCGCGACGCATACGTTTATGCTCGCAAGAAAGTGGGGGATGCGCAGCTCTTCCTCGAACTCATCAACCGGCGGCGCAAGACTTTGATGGGCGTGATGCGTGGCATCGTCGAACGACAGCGCGACTTCTTCCTAAACGACGACGATGAAATGCTACTCGTCCCCATGACGCTACGCGATGTCGCTGAGAAGGCCGGCGTAGATATTTCTACCGTTTCACGCGTTACGGGAAGCAAATATGTGCAGACGCAACACGGACTCTATCCGCTTAAGTTCTTCTTCTCCTCTCAATTTACTTCCGGCGAGGGCGAAGAACTCTCGTCGCGCCAAGCCAAAGCTGCACTGCGTGAGGCTATAGCTGCCGAAGACAAGCGCCATCCCTTGGCCGACGAAGCGCTGACGCTCGTTATGAAAGAAAAAGGTTTCCCCATCTCGCGGCGCACGGTGGCTAAATATCGAGAGCAATTGGGCATTCCGAAGTCAGGACTGCGCAAGCAATAATACAAACTCAAATCCATCATATTCGTAGAAAACTCAAAAAGATCCATTTACAAGCGATGTCCAATAAGTATCTCATCTTATCAGCACAAGCTATTTCGCTGCTTTTCTCGCCGTTTTATATGCCGGTCGTAGCGTTTTTAGCCTTGTTCGTTTTTAGTTATATGAGTTTGCTTCCGCCTTCTTATAAGGCGATGCTGTTGCTTATGGTTTGGCTCTTTACTGTCATTCTGCCGCGCTTGTCCATCTTTACTTATCGCAAGCTCAACGGCTGGACGCGCCACGGTTTAGGACGCCGCACCAATCGCTATGTACCCTATCTTTTGAGTATGATGAACTATGCGTTGCTGCTCTATTTAATGGAGCGCATGCATATGCCGCGTTTCACGCTTGGCATCATCGCCGGGGCGCTTGCGCTACAGATAGTGTGCGCCGTGCTCAACAATTGGATAAAAGTGAGCACCCACGCGGCTGCTTCCGGCGGCGTTATCGGCGCATTGCTGGCTTTCTCTGAGATATTTTCGTTTGACCCCACTTGGTGGCTGTGCTTCTCCATTCTGCTTTGCGGCCTTGTCTGCACAAGCCGGCTGATCTTGCGCCAACATTCGCTTAGCGACATCGGACTGGGCGTCTTGATTGGCATACTTTGCGGCTATCTCTGCGTGCGTTTTATGTAAGCGCCTCGCAAATTGATTGCCCTATCGCGCAACTACACATTATTATAATAGTATTAACGTTACCAACAATCAATATAATACAACGAACAATGCAACCACTCATCAGTATCATTATGGGTAGCACTTCCGACCTGCCCGTTATGGAGAAGGCCGCTAAGTTTCTCGACGAAATGGAAGTGCCATTTGAAATAAACGCCTTATCTGCCCATCGCACGCCGAGTGAAGTCGAAGCCTTTGCACAAGGCGCTGCCGCGCGCGGATTGAAAGTGATCATCGCAGGTGCCGGAATGGCAGCCGCTTTGCCCGGCGTTATCGCCGCTTCTACCACCTTGCCCGTAATTGGCGTCCCCATCAAAGGCATGTTAGACGGCTTAGACGCGCTCTTGTCTATCGTACAAATGCCGCCGGGCATCCCCGTAGCCACGGTGGGCGTCAATGGTGCGCAGAATGCCGCGATTCTCGCTTTGGAGATGTTGGCTTTGAGTGACGCCGATTTGGCTGAGCGCCTCCGCCGCCACAAAAGCGGACTCAAAAATAAGATTGTGAAAGCCAACGAAGCCTTGGCCGCAGAGCAATATAAGTATAAGACCAACTAAGGTCGCCATTCCACAACACAACAAGCTATGCAAAAGTATCATTGCGGGGCTGAACTTTTCAATTATACGCCCCGCACCTCGCACGAAGTAAAAGTTGGCAATCGTCCGATGGGCGGGCCGTCCAATCCTATCCGCTTGCAGAGTATGACGACCACGAAGACGACCGATACGGCCGAATCCGTGGCGCAGACAGAAAGGATTGTGGCGGCCGGCGCCGACTATGTGCGCCTGACTACGCAAGGGCTGCGCGAAGCCGAAAACCTACGCGATATCAAGGCCGGACTGCTGGCTGATGGCGTCGACGTTCCCCTCGTGGCCGACGTGCATTTTAATCCTGCCGTGGCAGATGCCGCTGCTGCCATCGTAGAAGGCGTCCGCATCAACCCGGGCAACTACGTCGACCCTGCCCGCACGTTCCGCCATCTCGAATATGCCGACGAAGAATACGCCGCTGAATTAGACCGCCTCGAAGCGCGCTTCAAGCAACTCTTAGCCATTTGCCGACAACATCATACGGCCCTCCGCATAGGTGTTAATCACGGCTCGCTATCCGATCGCATTATGAGTCGCTATGGCGATACACCGGCCGGAATCGTTGAAAGTTGTATGGAATTTTTGCGCATTTGCGTCCGCGAGAATTTCCGCGACGTCGTCATCTCCATCAAAGCGAGCAACACGGTCGTAATGGTGCGTAGCGTCCGCCTGCTTTGCGCTGTGATGGAGCGCGAGGGAATGGACTTCCCCTTACACTTGGGCGTGACGGAAGCCGGCGAGGGCGAGGACGGTCGCATCAAGAGTGCTGCCGGCATAGGTGCACTCCTGGCCGACGGCATTGGCGATACGATTCGCGTATCTTTGAGTGAGGCCCCCGAGGCAGAAATTCCTGTGGCCTATAAGTTGGCCGCCCACGTTGTGGAGCGCGCCGGTCATCCGTTTATTCCCGGTCGCGCCTTTCCCGGTTTCGACTACGTTTCTCCTGATCGGCGGCCCACGATCGCTGTGGGCAATATCGGCGGCACGCATCCGCCCGTTGTTATCTCCATGCGTCTCGACGGCGATACGCATTTTGGCGCGACGCTGCCCGATTATGTGTATGCGGGGCGTCAACTTCCCGCCGCCGAGCAGCGAAAGCGGGCGTCAAGTACATTATAGATGCCGACTTGTGGGCTGGTGAGCCTGATACCTATCCGGTCTTCACGACCGAAACCTTGCCTTTCGTCGGGATGTGCAAGGCTAAGATGAAGTTTCTCTTCCTCACCTATCCTGCCCTCGGAGAAGAAGTCAAGGCCTGCTTGCGCCACCATCCGGAGATGGTCATTATCGCGCAGAGCAACCACGCCAACCGCCTCGGCGAACAGCGTGCGCTCGTCCACGAACTATGGTCTGAAAACTTGCCCACGCCGGTGATCATCTTTCTCCAATCTGCCTTTGGGGATGATCAGCGCGAGGACTTCCAAATCTGCCATGCGGCTGATGCCGGCGCACTTTTCTTCGACGGTTTGGCAGATGGCTTGATGCTCTTCAATACGACGCCCGAGGGGCACCGTCCTTTGGCGCACGATCTTCAGGACGACACGGCTTTCGGCATATTACAAGCCACCCGCCAACGTACGACGAAGACGGAATACATCAGTTGCCCGGGCTGCGGGCGCACATTGTATGACCTGCAACAAACCATCGCTCGCATAAAAGCGGAAACGGGCCACCTAAAGGGCTTAAAAATCGGAATAATGGGCTGTATTGTCAACGGACCCGGCGAAATGGCCGATGCAGATTACGGCTACGTTGGTGCAGGGCCTGAGAAGGTAAGCCTCTATCGCGGCAAGGTCTGCGTTGAGAAGAATATCCCGCAAGCTGATGCCGTAAAGCGCCTGCTGGAGTTGATCGAAAAGGATCGAGCGCGCAATGCGGATACGCAAACTGACTGACGCCGCCGTCTATCATCAAGCAAACCATAACAATGCGCTTCCTTGGCTCACGAGGGGGCGCATTTTGGGATGCTGAAAGCAGACGACAAAGCGCTTCAGGGCTGAACAATAGAGGGCTTTCATCGCTTTTTGCCTAAAGTAAAACAAGGAAGTCGCGGTCTAAAAGCCGAAATTTGAGGCCTCTTTTATAAGAAGAAGCGGAGCGAAAAGCAAAAAAATATTTGCGAAGAAAGGTGTTTCTCGTTTCTAACGCGTAACTTTGCACCGCAAAAATAACAGTTGAAAAATTTATGTCATTAGATTACATCCTTTCACGCTTAAGTTGGCAGCAGATTGCCAGTACGTTCATCATCCTGTTTGCCATTATCGACATCTTGGGCTCGACGCCGCTCATCATCAACTTGAAAAAGCTCGACCGACCCATCAATGCCGTCTACGCTACTTTGATTTCAACGGCCTTGTTGATAGGATTTTTCTACGCCGGCGACCTTGTGCTCAAGCTCTTCAGTGTTGACATTCGCAGTTTCGCCGTTGCCGGTGCTATGATCTTGTTTTTCATGGCTATAGAGATGATCTTGGACATCGAATTGTTTAAAAACAACGGCCCTGTAAAGGACGCTACACTTATTCCGATTGTGTTCCCACTCATCGCAGGTCCCGGTGCGTTTACGACGCTCTTGTCTTTGCGTGCAGAATATGCGCAGGTAAACATCATCATCGGTATTCTGATCAATATGCTCTGGGTATTCTTCGTCTTGAAGATGACTGAGAAGGTCAATACCTATTTGGGGAAAGGCACGATCTATATCATGCGCAAGTTCTTCGGCATTATTCTTTTGGCCATCTCAGTGCGTATGTTTATGGTCAACCTTGCACAACTACTCCAAGGTACGGGCACAGCAGGATAACGCTTTAAGCGAGACGGCTTTTCCGTCAATCGCGTAAAACTATTTGAGGAGATTTGTCGACAGATGAATTTCCTCTTTTTTATGTCTGTTTCCGCGAGGCGATGGCCTGCTCTGTTTTAGCCTGAGTTGAGGCCTATCCGTCCGGTGCTTAAAGCCGTTCCCGCCCCCTTTCCGCTCGCAAGCGGCCGATCGATAGGTGGTAGAGTAGGGCAATATTTGCTTTCATATCATCGCTTTTTTCTGTGGACTTAGTCCTGTATTTCAACTCCTTTCGTTCCACTCCTTTTCACCCCCGTTTGCAACTATTTTGTGTGCGCTCGTGATAAAAAGAGTTTATCATCGTGATAAAAAGACCTTGCGCTCGTGAGGATAAAGGTTTACGCTCACGAGCGTAAACCCGGTTGATGGTGTATGGCGCTTCATATGCCTATCCGCGAGGCTTCGTTGCCCCGCTTTCGTGTAAAAAATAATGCGGGCGGCGGCTTCGCAAACAAGAAAGCCTGCCCGATAAACAGCTTTCCGCCAATTTCTTTCGGGCAGATTCGATTTTCTCCCCGCAGATTGCTATTTTTGCGCCGTTAATTACAGCACGAAATGAAAAAGTTCCGCCTCGGCTTATTGCCCCGCATTATTATTGCTATTATCTTAGGTATTTTCTTTGGCAATTTCTTGCCCGTTCCGGCAGTTCGCGTCTTTGCCACTTTAATAGTATCTTCAGCAACTTTCTCCAATTTCTCATACCCCTGATCATTCTGGGTCTCGTAACACCCGCCATCGCTGATATTGGAAAGGGAGCCGGAAAACTCTTGGCTATTACGGCCTTGATTGCTTATCTTGATACGGTCGGGGCCGGATTGATTTCGTATTTTACGAGTGCTACGCTGTTTCCAAACTTGATTCCGGCTCACAATTCTGTGGCCGCCTTTGCGCAGGTTAAGGCGCCGGAGGCATATTTTACGATTAACATTCCGCCAATGTTGGATGTGATGACTTCGCTTGTGGCCTCGTTTACGCTGGGCTTGGGCATTGCCTTCTTTTCTTCGCCTCATTTGAAAGAATTGTGCAACGAATTTAAGGATATTGTGGTCAAAACGATCGAGGTTGTCATACTTCCGCTGCTGCCCATCTACATTTTTGGCATCTTTTTGAGTATGACGCATACCGGACAGGCGATGCGCGTGATTTCTGTCTTTATTTCCGTGATCGGTATCATCTTCGTGATGCACGTGGTCTTGCTCTTGCTGCAATATATCGCAGCGGGCGCGGTGTCGCATAAGAACCCCTTCCGCCTTTTGGCGAATATGATGCCCGCATACTTTACGGCGCTGGGCACATCTTCGTCTGCGGCGACCATTCCGGTGACGCTAAAACAGACGGAAAAGAATGGCGTGAGCAGCGCTATTGCCGGTTTCGTCGTCCCGCTTTGTGCGACGATCCATTTATCCGGAAGTATGTTGAAAATTGTCGCGTGTGCGGTCGCGCTAATGTTGATGGAGGGAATGCCGTTTGATTTTGGCGCATTCTTAGGCTTTATCTTGATGCTCGGCGTTATGATGGTGGCCGCTCCGGGCGTACCCGGTGGCGCGATAATGGCGGCCCTCGGCGTCTTATCCTCAATGTTGGGCTTCGGACAAAGTGAACAGGCGCTCATGATCGCACTCTACATTACGATGGACAACTTCGGGACGGCTTGTAACGTGACCGGCGACGGCGCAATTGCGATCGTGATGGACCGTTTCTTTAATAAAAAAAGCGCAACTCTTGCTGCCGCTTGACAGGGAAGCGGTTGGGAGTTGCGCGTATCGCATTTTAGTTTGCGCAAGGCAAACTCTGTGTCGTTTTAATCCAAAAAGCCTTGTCGGCGTAAAGCTTCCAGTAGCGTAGCGCTCAACGCTTCGTTGTCACGTTTGGTATAGCGGCAATCCGTAAAGACTTGCGCGAGCGTCTCTTTCTGATTTTCTTCAACGAATCTTTGATTCTCGGGTAGCGATTCCTTATAGCGGTAATCGCGATCGATACTTTCGTCCGTAATAGGCTGGTACTTTTCCTCGTGTAGTATTGCCGAAAGCGGAAGTCTGTCCGACAGCGGCGGTTCTTCTGCAGGCCAGCCGAGCGTGATTGTAGCTACAGGCATCACGAGGCGAGGCAAAGCCAACGCATCTATAATCCCGCTCGGGTTGTATACGGTCGTGCCCAAATAGCACAAGCCCAAACCCGCCTCTTCCGCCAAATGGCAGAACGTTTGGCAAAAAGAGGAGCGCGTCAGAAGCCGCATTAAGGAAAGAAAGAATGTTGTTGTAGCCGGGCTGTCCTTTGCGCCGCTTCGCCCATTCCGTTGTGCGGTGAAAATCTGCGCAGAACGTGAGCACCACAGGCGCATTCTGAACCATCGGTTGGTTGAAATGGAGCGGCGCGAGCCGCGCTTTGTTCGCCGGATCCCGTGTGGTGACCACGCTATACAGCTGCAGGTTGCCCATCGTTTGGGTTCGCTCGGCTTTCTTCAAGAGTTCATTCAGCAAATCTGAAGGCACGTCTTCAGCAGTATATTTGCGGATTGTCCGGCGCGTAGTTATGTTGGCCATATCTCAATTTTCGTTTTAGTTATTCCTATTTCTAATTGTGCCGAGCGTACCCACAGTCTTTGCAGACCAATCCCCCGTCGCTGTAGATCAGTGTTTCGAGCCCGCAGTGTGGACATTTCCCCGTGCACAAGCGTTCCGTCGGCAATATACTTCTTCAAGGCCCGCTCAACCCCAACTTTCCACGTGTTAATGTTTTCGCTCTCCATCTGCATCGAACTAATCAGCTTGATAACTCTATCGATGGGCATCCGATATCGTAAAATGCCGGAAATGAGTTTGGCATAATTCCAATACTCTTTGTTGAATTTTTCATTGAGTCCTTCTACCGTCGTTTTATAGCCGCGTCTGTTCTCAAATTGGAAGTCGTAGCGGTGCGAGCCGTCCGGATTTGTCGATTTAATGATGCGCCCTTTGGTGACCGATTTTGGCAATACGATTCCTTCGTCGTCATCTTGCAGGCCGGTGAAAATCTCGTAGGGCCGCCCATCTAAAAGGCCGACAAAGGCAACCCATTTTTCTTTGTTGTTCTGAAACCTTACGACGTCGCAATCCAAGCTATAGGGCCGATGCTCCACAACTTCAGGCAAGGCGAAAGCCGTTGCCGATGCTGCCGTCCGGCCTGCCTCCGCGCTTGTCGCAAGATTCTCTGTTGCCGTCCCGATATTGATGTGGCAACTCTGATACCCCGATTTCCACGTCGCAAAATAGCAGTGTGCAATCATCGATTCGTCAGCCGTTTCCGGTAAAGCGAAAGTCGGCCGATTGATGCCTTGCGCCTCGAGTGGCGCCGTCGTGAGCGGTTGTTTCTCTTTAAAATATTCTTGTGCCTGTTCGCGTGCCGCTTTCAGCCACACATCAGTCGCACCGTTCGCTTGTTGGTCCGGCTTGTTGGGCGTTACGATGGTGCAAACCAAGTTTCGGCGTCCAATCTTTTGCATCCGATCATACAAGTCAGACGCCACGTTGCGCAGGCGAAGAATGAGCGAATTTTCAGCTTCACGTCCGGCATCACAGTCTGAGAATGCCCCGCGCTCTTCCGCCATTTTTACCGTCGACTCGCAAGTAGCTATGGCCAACGACTGCTTAAGTGCTCGCGTATGTGCCCCCGCGGCCGGCGTATCTTGTGATAGACCGAGCGCAGCGAGCGTTTCCGCCTCGCCCGTGAGCAATAGGCCCGTAGGGCGATAGGTTAGCAGGTGACGGCGCACCTTTTCCCAAAGCTTTTGTTCGATCATTTTCGCCTCAGCCGGCACTTCTGCGTCGGCTATGTTTTGCAGCATACCCTCGATCTTCTCTTCCTCAATATCTACGAGGTTATCGGCGAGCCGCTGAACCAGAAATAAATGGCGGCGAAACAGCTTATGATCGAAGATGGCTTGTTCTGTAAAAGGTTGCTCCACGTAGCTGTAGAGATTCACCGTAAGCAGCCGACTACTATCGTAAGTGGCGAGTGGGATAGTGGCGTTTTGCGTTGCCGCGAGCGCTTGCGGGCGTGCCCCGGCGTAGCATCCGGCCAGTTGCTCTTTGAGAATGTTGTCGTTGAAATGGATTTCCGGCGCCTCATCACGCATCGCCTTGCGCAGGAGTTTCTCCCAAAGCCGGCGAGCGTCGATGTTGGTGGCGAGTAGCGGGCTTTCGGCGTCGATCGGAAACTGCTGTCGATAGTTTTCGCCTTTAGCTACGGCATACATAAAGTCGTCGTCGATGAGTAGGCAGCAATTGACGCCCCCTATCGTTCGCATTCGCGCCCCGGCATCTATAAAAGCCTCTGCGTCGGGATGCTTTATACTCAAGGAAAGTGTGACCGAGCCGCAGGCCATAAGGCGTGCTGCTTCCTGCCGCGAATGCGCGTAGCGCTCCAGCGCACTGACAACGTCCGGTGTCGCCTTTTCCAACTGTTCCGCTTGAAGTTGCGCGGGATAAATTCGAGATAAATCGTGCCCCAATGCGGCTCCGCGGCGCAAAAGGTAGACTTCCTCCTCATCAGCTTGCAGCAGGTCATTATACGAATAAGCCTTTGGCCCAAAACCGATGGCAAAGGCGTCGGAAACCGGCACTTGCCGATGCGGATTTCCCAAACCGGCCAGCATAGGTGTGGAAAGGCTGACGTGATGCGCAGGGTAGAGCAGAGAGAAGATTTCTTCCTCACTCAGGGGGGCAGGATATTTAGCTTCGATGCGGGCCAAAGCGCCGGCACAGCGTCGGAGCGTGGCCTCCGGAGTCGTTTCCAGCAGATTGCCGGACGCATCTTTCAGAGCACAGGTCTCAATCCAATGGCAGGCAGCGGCTTCGTTGCCTTCGTAATATTTGCTTGCGGCGCGTAAGGCCTCATCGTAGGTGGGGGTAGACTGTTTCACGATCGACCAATTGGTGGCATAATATATTGATACTGCAAAACTAACTAATTAACGGCAAAACGGCAACTGCTCTGTGCCCTCTCTTCGTGCTTTTCGGCAAGTTGGCGGTTGCTTTACTTTCTTTTTCTATCTCTCGGTCGCAAATGACGCTTAAGGAGATTGTAGTCGGGAAGCGCGAGTTTGAAATTCCTACCTCTTTTGTTGCAAACAACCCTATCGGCTTTTATTTTTGAGTATCCTCGATAGAAATTTTCTATTCCTTGTCTGCAAATAAGTCGATAGAACTTAGTTTTTTGCCGGGCTGGATTGATGAATTGTTCATTCCAACTCTGAATTATGCAACTCGAAACCGAGCAAGTTCGAGGGCTGCTCTTTTAGAAGATCAGATGATCGACTCTCGACGAAAAAGCGGCCTAAAACCCGGCGTTGCAAATGGCGTTTATATCTGCCAAACAACCAGTTTGCCAACGACGCTTTCCCATTCACGCCGTTTGCTCTCGTGATAAAAAGTGCTTACGCTCGTGATAAAAAAGGCTTGCTCTCGTGATGAAAAAGGCTTCACCTCACGAGAGTAAGCAGCGATAATGGGAACGTGAGCTGTTAAAAAGGAGAACAAAAGAGCGTGAAAAATAATATTTTGTAAATATAAAAAAATACATAATTTTGGTGATTTGTTTGGAAAAAGTGTGTGAAATAGTGCGCTTTTGATATAAAAAGGCTTATTTTTTTGTCATATCTTTTATTACCTCCTTTGCAATCAATATGCGAGGCAGGCGGTGGAAAGAAAGAGAGGTGCGTAGAAAAATGCATTTTGAGAAACTTGTTAAGCCAAACAATAGGACCCATGATAAAGAGTTTGAAACTTCTAAAGAGAGAAAGAACTCCGAATAAACCACATTGGGGTAGAGAAATGCTATGTTGATCTTTACTACATCGATATAGTCAATGAAAAAAGCGATGAAAGGGGCGTTAGATGATTTGTAGACCACTATTAATTTAATCAATAAGAACTATGATGAAGAAGTACTTATTAGTATTTGTAGCCTTGGTAATGGGCGTTGCAGCTTGGGGGCAATCAGCACCAAAGCACCTAAAATTTAAGGACCTACCTATTGATGGGACACAAGAAGAATTTGCGCGAAAGTTGGAGCGTATCGGCTTTACTTTTGTCCAGGTTAACAGTGAGGGAACGATGCTTGTCGGTAGCTTTGCTGAGTATCCCGAATGTGAGGTTGCCGTCTTTACTCCGAGAGGCGTAAGAGAAGTTTCTTCGGTTGGCGTTGTTTTCCCGACGCGCACTTCTTGGGCAGATTTGCAAAGAGACTATAATGCGTTGAAGGGTATACTCATCAGAAAGTATGGCGCGCCGGATAAAGTGACAGAGCAATTTTTCGGAGGTGCAAGGCCAAGCAGTGATGATGAAAAGCTGAACTGCGTGAAGTCTGATCAATGCATGTATGCTACGTCGTTTGATATTGAGGAGGGCGACATCCTGCTTCAAATGGGACACGATAACCACGGCGACTGCTATGTGACCCTCGGCTATCGCGATAAGAAGAACGCGGAAAACTCTTCTGACTGGCCGCCCGCAGAGGAAAGAGCCGCTAACCAGCGTACGGCTCGCTAAGAAAGTGTGCTTTAGCTGTGTTTGCTGCCGGCTGAATGGCTTTTACCGTCTTGGGCAGTAGATTCTTTGATCACTCTGATATTTTAAGGCGTGCCCATTGGCGGCACGCCTGATTTTTTAGTTGAAAATGAAGTAGATAAACCGGTGTAATAGCAAATGTCATTACGCAAAGCGGGCGATAAGTGATGCAAAAGCACTTATCGCCCGTTGTTTTATTTATACCCTTTCTCCTGATTGGGAGCTTGAAGAGTCGAAGATCGTTTTTAGAGTTCGAGATCCTGGTTGAAGATTTCGTGCCAAGGCAAGCCCTGCTTGTTAAGTTCGGCCATAAAGTTGTCGGGATCAAACTCCTCGACGTTCCATACACCCGGACGCTTCCATTCGCCTAACATAAACAATCGCGCACCAATGCAAGCCGGCACGCCCGTGGTATAGCTTACGCCCTGCATGCCGGTTTCTTCGTAGGCAGCTTGATGTGAGCAATTATTATAGATATAATAGGTCTGCTCCTTGCCGTCTTTCAAGCCGCGAATGCGACAACCGATGCTGGTTTCTCCGTCGTAGTTTTCGCCAAGCTCTTGCGGGTTGGGCAATACTGCCTTGAGAAATTGCAGCGGTACGATTTCCATACCATTATAATTGATTGGCTTGATGCTGGCCATACCGATGTTTTGAATCACACGGAGGTGCGTCAAATATTCTTGGCCGAAAGTCATCCAGAACCGTGCGCGGCGAATCGTCGGATAGTTCTTAACGAGGCTTTCCAACTCCTCGTGGTGCAGTAAATAGCTCTCTTTGGGTCCAACGTTGGGATAATTGAGTGTTTTGTGGATCTCTAATGGCTCCGTTTCGCGCCATTGGCTGTCTTCCCAAAAGAGTCCCTTTTGCGTAATCTCGCGGATGTTGATCTCCGGATTGAAGTTGGTTGCAAAAGCCTTGTGATGATCGCCGGCGTTACAATCGACGATGTCTAAGTATTGTATTTCGTCGAAATGATGCTTGGCGGCGTAGGCCGTAAATATGCTCGTCACGCCCGGATCAAAGCCGCAGCCCAAAATAGCCGTGAGTCCGGCAGCCTCGAAGCGCTCTTTGTAGGCCCACTGCCAGCTATATTCGAAATGGGCTTCGTCTTTTGGCTCGTAATTGGCCGTATCAAGATAGCTGCAACCGTGACGAAGGCACGCCTCCATTATGGTTAAATCTTGATAAGGTAAGGCGAGGTTCATCACCAAATCAGGTTTAAACTCGTCAAAAAGGCGCACGAGTTCGTCGATATTATCAGCGTCGACGTGCGCCGTCTTGATTTTCGGATTGCCAATTGCACGGACGATGTCATCACATTTAGATTGCGTCCGGCTGGCTATCATAATGTCGCTGAAAACGTCTGCGTTTTTTGCTACCTTGTGAGCTGCAACGGTGGCTACACCGCCTGCGCCGATTATGAGTACTCTTCCCATTTTATAATTGATTGTTGTTGATGTCTATCAGATGATGATTGATAAGCGGCGGTAGTCCTTGGCTGCCGCTAAGTTGGGGTTCTCGTCGGCCAAATTGCCGCTTATTGCTGTTTGTTTCAGAGTTCGTCGCCGCTGATTCCCAAAGCGCTCATCAGCGAATAGCCTAAAATTTCCTGACTAAAGCCTTGTCCGGTCTGCGGCTCCATTGCAAAGAGCGTAACGTTCTTATTTGTCAGTCGGCCGATGGCGTTTTTGATTTGCGGACCGTAGGTTTCCACGTCGCCGATAATCATTATGCGCTCCACAGCTTCAGCTTCGCCGAGCGCAAGAATCGATTGCGCGAACAATTCACCTTTTGTGATGATCGATTCTACGGGGAAACTGTGCAGCGTAAACTCTCCCAGATTATCGCGAAAGGCCTTAGCGTCTAATTCGTCGGCAAAAACGGCCGGTTGGAAGTGATCCAGCTGCTTTTTGCTCGGATCGTGCAAAAAGAAGGCCTGCACTTGGTTGTCTCCCGGGCGCAGTCCGCCGTCTAAAGCCACGCAATCGAGCCAACGACATAAGTCGCCCTGTTCAATGCGGCGCTCCAGCATCCGCTCAAAGTTGACAATCAGATCAAAAGTTACGCGGTCGAGGTAATCAGCATCGGTCAGGATGACGTTGGGCGACCATTCTGTCGGCGTTAAAGGGGCTTTCAAGCTTTTTCCTCCGTCTCTGCTGCTTCAGCGGCCTCCTCCGGATCAACGAAATCTTTGTAGCCGGCCTGAACCAGTATGTTATACCATTGTATGAGTTTGATAATGTCAGATTTATGTACGCGTTCGCGGTCATAATTAGGTAATGCCTGCTCCATAAATTCAGCCAATTCTGCAGCCGATGCTTGTTTTGGAGAGAGCGGAGAAGGTTTTCCGTCGAGGGCTTTGCAAATATTGTCGAAGACATTCATTAAAGGCGTATCTTCCTCGTCGGTATACATTGAAACATCGCTGAGTGCCGTGATTCGATCGCGCAAACCGGCGGGAAAACGACGCTTTTGCTCGTCAAGGGTTTCAAGTATTAACGTGTTACTGCCCCTGGAAACGAGGCGGAAAAAGGCCCGGGCGGCCTGCGATAGCCAATATTTGTTCTTTCATTTTGCTGTTTGTGTTTCTTTTGAAAAGTAACGGCAAAGATAATGTTTGATGAAGGGACAGCCAAGTAAATTCCGCCTTTTGTTGGCATCGATTATCAGGCGCTGCCGTCAAATATCAAAGAATTTTCGTTCCAATTCGCTCGCTGAAGATTAAGCGATAGGAGTCGGAAGCCTGGAGATGGTGGGGCGCTAACTTGTGTACGGTCGAGCAAGGCTGCACAGCCTTTAATAAGGTCAAGGCTATGTGTAGCGATGGCTTGATCAAACCCAACGAAGGACATAGCCTTTCGTCGCTTTCGCTTGCCGCTTTGAATGCGCGACCATATATATAATGTGTGGGAGGGGAAGATGCGCAAGGGGAGTATGAACAGGGCCTGCGTGCGCTTTAGTGGGGGAGAAGGGGTGTTAAATCAGGCGAAGCATTGAGTTCGTTGTCGATAACAATGTCGGCGCGCTTTAACTTTTCGACTTCAGGCATTTGCAAACTGATCCAACGCAAGGCCGTCGTGCGGTCTATATTGTCGCGATCCATAATGCGGGCGATGCGGGTGTCTTCGGAAGCGTGAACGAGCACCACTTGGTCCACTAAAACATCAAAGCCAGACTCGTACAAAATGGCACTTTCCATATACGTGATAGGCGCTTTTTGCCGTGCATGCCAATCGAGGTAGCACTTGCGTACGAGGGGGTGGACAACGGCATCGACTTGTTTTGAATAGGCTGGCCCTTGGCAAATGTAGGCTGCCAACTTGGGCTTGTTTAGTTCGCCCATTGGCGAATAAACATCATCGCCCACCAAGGCTTGCAGGGCCTTTCTTACGTCCAAGTTTGTGCGAATGATGCGTTTGGCTTCATCGTCGCAATAAAAAACGGGGAAGCCTTTTTCTTCCAACAATCGGCAGATGTAGCTTTTCCCGCTGCCGATGCCTCCGGTTATTGCTCGCTTAATGGGAGTTACCATTATTGTCGCTGTCGGGATTGTCTTCAATGACGTAATCTACGTCTTGCGGGGAAATGCGAACGTGCCTTACGCCCGGCGGTACAGACTTTAACGAGAGATGGTAGCGCGACGATCGGTTTTCTAACAGACTTTCGTAGTTGACAACCAGCACAAATTGGTCGGCATTCACAGAGCGGTAGAGGTGCATCCCGACTTGGAATGTGACGCTCACGCTTGAAGGAAAGGTGCGCAGGGTCTTGGAGGCGGGGAAGTTGACTTGCTGCACGGGCACTTGGACGGTCTTCTCCACTAAGCGGTCTACGATAATGTTGAGATTGATCTTCTCGGGGACAAACTTCACGCCGGGCGCCGTCTGAAAGGATACCGCCTTCTTCGTGTTGTCTGTCAGCCCCGTTAATCGTAAGGGGACCGTCTGTGCGGCGCGAATGGCGCTCAACTGATTACGGGCGGCGTAAACCGTAACGCTATCCGGAACGTGGCGCACTTGCATGACGTAAAACGGATCCGCAGCTTCAAACGTGCCGTTAACCACTACGGGCACGCGCTTCCGCTCCCCGTAATTAAAATAAAATTCTACCTGTTGCGGGCGTTGAGTTATGATCTGCATGCCTTGGGGCAGGCGTTGCGATATGAGCTTTGCCAGCTCAGCAGACGAGACTATGCCGTGTCCGGAATTGTCAGTGTAGTCGCTGAAGTTGATTTGAATCGGATTCTCGTCCTTATTTTGCGCAACAGTTAAAAGATTAAAGCCTTTATCACGCAGACTTACGTGAATGCTCTTTGGAATATCGGTCGTGACAACAACATTTTCGGGCACGTTAACCAACTTGATGGGAAACTCAAACTCTTGTTTGTACGTCTCATTCAAGTTTGTAAAAACCCAGAACGCAAAACTGATGAACAAAAATACTAAGAAGGTGAAGAATTGCTTGTTCCAAATCAAGGAAAAGCCCTTCTTCGCCCACCTGTTTAGCTTTTTGCTCAATCGTTCTTCCATCTGTGCGTTTGCCCGGCCCGCTTTCAACGCCGCAGGCTTGCTTTGGCGTTATTTAGGTTGCCCTTTCGGCATAATGGCGGAGCGATCAAATTTGATTTCAACGCCGGTGCTTACGCTCAGCGTAATGATGTCGTTGTCTTCAATGCGTTTGATTGTGCCGTGGATGCCGCCAATGGTGATGACGTCTTGCCCCACTTCGAGCGCATTGCGAAATTTCTGAATCTCCTTTTGTTTTTTATTTTGCGGGCGAATCATGAAGAAATATACGATGGCAAATAAGCCAACGAGCATCACGATCATCTGAATGCCGCCCCCTTGCGGTTGCGCTGCAGCCAAAGGAATAAAGTTCATAGTCTTAATATTGTTTGGGTGTTTATTTTAAAAGTAATTTTTCAGCTTGGAGATACTTCACGACGTGGTCAAGCAGGCCGTTGATGTACGAAGAACTGCGCGGCGTGCTGTAGATTTTAGCGATGTCTAAGTATTCATTAAACGTCACGTTCAAGGGAATCGTCGGGAAAGTGAGCATTTCCGTCAACGCGATCTGCATAATGATTACGTCCATAAAAGGCTAAGCGGCTAAATTCCCAGTTTTTGCTGTTGCCACGGATCAGGTCGCGCATTTCTTCGCCGCGTTCGATGGTCGTTTGGAAAAAGTTCCAGCGCGAATTGGTGGTCGTCTTCCGTGTCATACTCGGTAAGATCTCCTGTTTCTCCCCACTTGCCGGCGTGAAACGCTTGATGGTTTTCAAGACGAAGCTGTCTACAACGTCCTTGTCGTCATTCCAATAGAGACTGTGCTCTTCCAGAAAATCGACCAACTCATCATTGTTGCAGACATACGTCTTATAGAGTTTGCGAATCAATTCGCGATCTGCCTCGTAGTCGAAATTTTCTTTGTCCATATACATTTGGAAAATCTCGCTTTCGACAAAGAGCGTGTAGATCTTTTTTACGTAGAGTTCCTCATCGTCCCACTCTGCGTGGTGCTCACGAAAAGCGTTCAAGGCCTCGTTTGCGTCCAGTTGGCGCAAGAACAGGTTCTCGGCTAGTCGACTATCGGGTGAGTTGCTACCTATTTTCGTTCCCAAGCGCTCTGCGCGTGCGGCTCTCATGCCCTCTTTCTTCTCCGCATATTGGCGGATATTGATCAGGAAACCAAGCAAATATTGATAAAGCTCGTGAGCTTTCGACAAGCTGAAGTTTAATTCCTTCAGCGCTACGTCCATTGTCTTTCCCGGGTTTTGATAATATGCATAGATCAGCTGAACCACTTTCAGCCGAATAAGTTCTCGGTTAATCATTCTTTCGTCTAAGAAAAGTGTTGCTTGTTGATAATGGGGCAAAATTACGAAGAAAACTCGCCTTATTCAACTTTTACCGCTACTTTTTCCAAAGTTATTTGCCGCCGAGGCGTAATGGGTCGTCTGCGGAGTGGGAGCGGGGGTTGCGGCGGCTTCCTTGCGCCTTCTTTGTGGTCGCCGAGTTTTAAGCGAAGTTGTATATAAATAATGTGTGTCGTGGGCCGGCAGGCTGCCGGCGCAGCAGTTGACGCGGGGCTAAGGCGCGGCGCGCACCAAACCTAAAGGCTGTTTCTATGGCGCTTTAGGCGGAAGCGCCAAGTTCTGAGACCGGCAAGCGCCCTTGCCTATTCCCCGCCCATTTGTTGCATAATTTGTTGGTGATGACTGCAATGCTGATCCGCTGACTGCTCGTTTTAGTCGATACGCGTTGGCTTGTTGATTCGCCCCTTGCCCTTGCGTAGTATTGCCTTCGAGTTGTGCGCCTGTCGGGTTGAGCGTAGTCTGCGAATGAACATCGTAGGCATACGAAACTTTTCTCTTTTAAATGCAATGGTTTAATAATTAGCCCTATTTGTTTTGTTTTCTAACAGACAAACACGCGTTGTTTTTCGCTTTTATCCCCTCCGCTCATTGTTTGCTCCCACCAAACTATCGTTTGCTGCTGCCAAACCATTGTTTGCTGCCGGCAAACCATTGTTTGCTCCCGCCAAACGAAAAAATTGCTGGCGCGTAATGAACGCAATATTTGCCGGCCGCCCGCGCCGATTTGCTTTAGGTGAATGGCGTATCGGCACTTAGCGGCGCAAATATTTGTTTCCCCTAAAAAATAAAAAGCCTGTAGCCATCGGTCCTGCACTTTTCCCAAGGAACAGGTCGATTTCGTAAGCCAAGGCTAAATCGTCTTCAATAAAAAATGGGCTGTAAATTTTCAGAAGTGGCACAAAAAGTTGCCCGTTGCAGCCTGCATTCTCCGGAAGTTTGACTATTTGTTGACGATAAGTGTAAGTCCTCTCCAAGGGGCGAACCGGTACGCCGACCATTGAGGCCGGTGGGTCATCGCCCGATTTTAGTTGATAAAAATAGCGGACTTCGCGGCGCAGCGTTTAATTAAAATACCAGGATATGTTGAAGAAGATTTTGTGGTTCTTATGCCTGCCGTTTTTCGTGACTACGGCGGCGGCTCAGGGCTTGACGGGCGCTTGGAGCGGTAAGCTTTCGGTGCAGGGAATGCAACTAACCCTCGTGCTCCACGTGAGTAAGGACGCGGCGGGTAAAGACGTCTGCACCATAGATAGTCCCGACCAAAGCGTGAGGGGGATGGCGGCCGAGGTAAATCTGATTACTGACGACTCGCTGAGCATCTCCGTGCCTATGATTGGCGCTGCGTATGCCGGCAAGCTTGAAGGTGGCGTGCTGAAAGGCGTATTTCGTCAAGTGGGCTACGCGTTTCCGCTTAATTTAGAGCGCGGCGAGGCGCCCATCTACCGCCCTCAGGAGCCATCGCCCCCATATCCGTATGAGACAAAGGAAGTAACGTTTACAAACCCTGCGGCCGGGGCGACGCTATCCGGCACTTTGTGTTACCCACAAGCCACGGGAGGCAAGCGAAAAGTGCCCGTAGTCTTGATGGTCAGTGGTAGCGGGCAGCAAAATCGAGACGAAGAAATTTTTGACCATAAGCCCTTTCTCGTAATAGCCGACTGCTTAGCGCAAATGGGCATTGCCAGTTTGCGTTATGACGACCGCGGCACGGGAAAAAGCACCGGCGACGCCTCGCGCTCCACGATGTTTGACAATGCCGCCGATGCGCTGGCCGGTTTGCAGTATCTGCGCTCGCAGTCGGACTTTGGGCCAGTCGGCATTCTCGGACATAGCGAGGGCGGATGCATCGCTTTCATCCTCGCAGCCCAAGGCAAGGCCGATTTTATCGTGAGTTTGGCGGGCAGCGGCGTGAAGGGCGATAGTCTGTTGGCAGCGCAACTGCACGCTATGCTTGAAGGGCAGGGCCCGCAGGCAGAAATCGACGCCTATTGCCGGGCGATGAAAGCTGTGTATGCTTATAAAGCGAGTCACCCGCAAGTAGATAATCCCGACGAAGTGGTGAATAATATCTTGCAACAGACACAAACGAAATTGAATGTGGGGCAAAAGTCCTCTATAATTGACTTCTTGAAGAGCGATAATCCTTGGTTGCAAAGTTTTATTTCAACGGATATGGCCGACTATGTCAGACAAACGCGCTGCCCGGTAATGGCCGTCAATGGCGAAAAGGATGTGCAGGTGGCCGCAAAGCCCAACCTCGACGCTTTCAGGCGCTTGCTGCCGGCCAATAAGTTGAATCTGATTAGAGAATATGCGGGGCTGAACCATCTCTTTCAGCATTGCACAACGGGAAAGCCTACCGAATATCGACAGATCGATGAGACGATCTCTTTTGAGGTGGTGCAGGACATTATAGATTGGATTAAAAGTTTGCCCGCTCCAAAGAAATAGCCCGCGAAAACGCCGCCGGCGCGAAAAAAACGCCGCTTTAGCTTGGCAAACTTTTGATATAGTTGTAATTTTGCCCACGATTTGTCCGCCTTGTGGGCGTCAGCTCTTCGTGCGATGGCGAATTAGGTAATTACTAATTTAGAGTAACACAAACAAAACAATGAAGCAAATTTCTATTTCCGGTGTTAAGCGCACCGAAGTTGGTAAGAGAGCGACCAAAGCTCTGCGTCGCGAAGGTCTTATTCCTTGCAACCTTTACGGCCAACAAAAGAATGAGAACGGCGAAGCTGTAGCGATGGCTTTCGCAATCAGCGAAAAAGATGCGCAAAAGTTGATCTACACGCCGCATATCTACCTTGTAGACATCAATATCGATGGCGAAGATCACAAAGCTGTGCTCCGCGAATCTCAATTCCACCCCGTAAAAGATAATATTCTGCACATCGACTTCTTAGAGGTGCACGCAGAGCGTCCGATTGTTATCGGTGTGCCCATCCAAACGCAAGGTTTGGCGGAAGGTGTACGTGCCGGTGGTCGCTTGATGACGTTGATTCGCAAAATTAACGTACGTGCGCTTTACCAAGACATCCCTGAGAAGTTGCAGATCGATGTTACCAGTCTTAAACTCGGTAAGAGCATCAAGGTAGGCGATCTTTCATACGACAAACTCGAACTCGTTACGCCGAAGGATGTGATTGTCGTGAGCGTTAAGATGACGCGTGCCGCAATGAGTCAGGCTTCTGAGGCAGCAGATGCTGAACCGGAAGAAGCAGAAGCTTAATTTCGACCCTTAAAGATAAATTTGGCAGATGAGTATCCTGTCTCGGCTGGCTTCGCTTGGACGCGTCGAGCAGATAATTCCGCTGCTGCAATCGTTGAACACGATATGCAATATTTAATTGTCGGTTTAGGCAATATCGGAGACGAATATGCCGAGACGCGACATAACATAGGATTCAGAGTATTGGACGCCCTCGCAACGGCGTCCAATCTCGTTTTTGAAGATCGCCGCTATGGTTTCGTCACGAACTTGCGCGTGAAAAATAAGCGCCTGCTGCTCTTGAAGCCGTCAACGTATATGAATGCGTCGGGCAATGCTGTGCGCTACTGGATGCAGAAAGAAAAAATTCCGGTAGAGCGTGTGCTCGTCGTAGTCGATGATTTGGCGCTCCCGTTTGGTGCTTTGCGCTTACGAGCCGGCGGTAGCGAAGCCGGACATAACGGTTTGCGCAGCATAACCCAATGTTTGGGTACACAACAATACGCCCGCCTTCGCTTTGGTATTGGCAATGATTTCCGCGAGGCGGTCAGGTCGATTTTGTTTTGGGCAAATTCGGCCCCGAAGACCTGCTGGCGATGCCGGAACGCGTAGAAATGGCCGGCGAGATTGTAAAGAGTTTCGCGCTATCCGGTATTGATTTCACAATGAACCACTACAATAAAAAATGAACGCAGAGGCACGCTTGGATAAATGGCTTTGGGCTGCGCGCATCTTTAAGACGCGCACCTTGGCCGCAGATGCTTGCAAGAATGGTCGCGTTCAGATCAACGGCGCTCAGGCAAAGCCGGCACGAAGTGTGAAAGTGGGAGACCGAATTAGCGTTCGCAAGTCGCCCGTGACCTATACCTTTCGCATCAAGTCGGCCATAGAAAAGCGCGTGGGCGCAAAACTGCTTCCGGATGTCTATGAAAACATCACGACGCCCGAACAATACGAGATTTTGGAGCTAAGTAAGATCAGCGGCTTTGTGAATCGGGCTCGCGGAACGGGGCGCCCCACGAAGAAAGATCGGCGTGCGCTCGACGAGTTTACGATGCCGCAATTTTTTGACGATGATTTTTTTGATGATGAGGCGGATTGGAGCGATGAGCACGCAGATTTGAGCGAAGCATCGACCGATTGACGTTTCTTTGTCGCTATCTTTTTTTTCGTTCCAAAGCATAAGCCTTGCACCGATGTTCGTTTCTGATCGTGCAAGGCTTATGTTTTTTCTCTGCTGTCCTACTGCCGTGAGGCACAGTCCCACGGTTTGAACCAGATACTGCTGATTCGGCTAATTTACAAACCCGCCGCCGGTCGCAACTCGTCCCTTTTCGCTCCGCAGCTTCGTGAAGAAGCTTGCTAAAATCCAACTTATCAGGCGAAGTGTTGGGTGGCGAGAGCGCCGGCGGCTGTTTGTAAACGACTATTTGCATAGTCGACCTTTCCAACTGCCAAGCGCACGTCCATCCACGTGTCGCTCGGGCGTTGATTGTCTAATAATACACTTTTGCTTCGGGCTTATCTTTTTCGATCGGAAGAAGCAGATATTTCGGCGAGTTATGAATGTGGATGACGAGCGTATCTCCATACTCGCGCACGTCTAATTGCTGTGCTTGCGTGGTCAATGCTGTGCCAAATAAAGCAGCACCAAGCATTATTGGAATCTTTTTCATAACTATGATATATAAGCTGTGCGCAACGCCCTGCTGAGTTTGTCGCGTCGAGTGTCCTTACGCCATCACGAAATGCCGATTACGTCTTTTCTGCCACGGCCTTTTGCCGGCAGATGATAAATGAGGGAAAGCACGTTCGTCGTTTTTGTGTTCGTTCGTCTCTATTTTGTGCATGCAAATTTAATGAACAACTTCGACAAATACAATACCTTGCCGCGTTTCTTGCATAAGTTTTTTGCCGATGCTCTTTATCGTGGATCAAGGTTTCCGCGGCGAGGCGCGCCGGCTGCCCGGTCGATGCTGACATTTGCTTGGCGGCACCTTTCCTCTTCGTTTTTTTCTTTCCACCCTTGCTTTTTGCGCCGCCCCTTCAGACAAAAAGCTGCGAAGACTTGACGCCTACCTTTTTTGTCGTGAGAATAAAGGTTTACGCTCGTGATGATAAAGGTTTGCGCTCGTGATAACAAAGGTTTACGCTCACGAGCGTAAACAGCAAAAGCCGGATGGCGGCGTATGAAATCGAGCCTTGTGCGATTGTTTTTCAGTGTGTTAGAATAAAAATAAAGTTTGCGGTGCGCCGGCCCGCTCGTCAGCTTTTCGGAAAGGAATCATCGCAAAAAAATCCTGCGAAGTAAGCTGTACCTCGCAGGATTTTTAGCCGGATATTTACGTCTGCACCGTTATTTATCGGTCGCGCGGCGATTTAATCTAAGCCTTTCAGTCCCTCATACGGCCGGCCACTCAAGAAGGCTTGCTTGATGATGGGAGACGTATAGGCATAAGGCAAATATTCTACAGAAGAGATCGGTTCCGTGAGGAAGAAGTTGGCCACTTTTCCAACGGCAATTGATCCATAATCTTGACTTTCGCCCAGTGCATAAGCCGCATTGATGGTTGCTGCATTGAGTGCCTCAGCCGGAAGCAGACGCATCTTGATGCAGGCCAAGGAGACGATGAACTTCATATCGCCTGAGGGCGTAGAACCCGGGTTGTAGTCGCTGGCGAGCGCCACACCGAGGCCGGCGCTGATCATCTTGCGGGCCGGCGTGAAGGGGATGTTGAGGAAGAAGGACGTGCCGGGCAATGCCGTTGGCATCGTCTCGCTGTTAAGAAGCAGTTCGAAGCCCGCTTCGTCCATACTTTCGAGGTGATCGACGGAGAAGTGCGTTGTATTTTACGCCAACGGCTACGCCGCCGGAGGGCGCCAACTCTTCGGCGTGAATCTTCGGGCGGAGTCCGTAGCGCGCGCCGGCTTCAAGAATGCGGGCCGTCTCTTCGACGGTAAAGAAGCCCTCGTCGCAGAACACGTCGATGTAGTCGGCCAACTGCTCTTTGGCCACGGCCGGAATCATCTCATTGATCAACAAATCAACGTATTCGGGCTGCGTATATTGACGCCCTACGGCGTGTGCACCGAGGAAGGTGGCTTTGATCTTGAGTGGCGTTGTTTCTTGTAAACGGCGGATGACGCGCAGCATCTTCAACTCGTCGGCCGTATTGAGCCCGTAGCCGCTTTTCACTTCTACGCAACCCGTACCCTTGCGGATGATCTCGTCAGCGCGGCGCAGGGCTTGGCGATAGAGTTCGTCCTCGCTCAATTCGTGAAGATGGTCGGCTGAATTGAGGATGCCGCCGCCGCGACGGGCGATCTCGGCGTAACTCAATCCGCGGATTTTGTCGACAAATTCGGCCTCGCGACTGCCGGCGTAAACAATGTGGGTGTGAGGGTCGCACCAAGAGGGAAAAATGCTGCCGCCGCAGGCATCGATTACTTGATCAAAGCTGCTCTCAGTAGGCATATTGTCGGTCATTTTTCCGAAGCCGCTGAAGCGATCGCCGTCGACGGTGAGGTAGGCATTGTCGATTACCTCTAAATTGGCCATCTCGCTGCCTTGCAGGCGGAGGGGGCGGTGGTTGTCGACGACGAGGTGGGCTATATTTTTGACCAGAAGAGTGCGGGTCTTGCTTGTTGCTGTCATAAGGTGGCAAATTATGATCGAGGGGCAGCCGGATGCGGCACGCCCCTCAATCGTTGTCGTTAGTAATGTTTGATGACGACGATGCTTGTCGCCTTGTAGTTAACCGCGCAAGAATTGTACGGACGTCTCAATGTGAGGATACATCACCTCATCTTCGCTGATGAAGGGCACAGCCTTGCGATAAGCGGCGTGGATCGCTTCGATCGCGGGAGATGACTTGAGCGGGCGACGGAAGTCTAAGGCTTGGGCTGCGTTGAACAGCTCGATAGCCAATACGCGCTCGGTATTGAGGGCCACTTTGTACAACTTGATCGCTGCATTGGCGCCCATACTTACGTGGTCTTCCTGACCTTGGCAGGACGGAATGCTATCTACGGAAGCGGGTGAGCACAACGACTTGTTGAGACTTACGATGGAAGCCGCTGTATATTGCGTGATCATAAAGCCGCTGTTTAAGCCCGGATTGGCAACAAGGAAGCTGGGCAGGCCGCGGGTGCCGCTAACCAACTTGTAGATGCGGCGCTCGGAGATGTTAGCCAATTCGTTGAGGGCAATAGCCAAGAAGTCGATAGGCAATGCAATGGGTTCGCCGTGGAAATTGCCGGCAGAGATCACGAGATCTTCGTCGGGGCAAACCGTAGGATTGTCGGTAGCGGAGTTGATCTCCGTGTCGATCACTGATTTTACATAGTTGATCGTATCTTTCGCAGCGCCGTGTACTTGCGGGACGCAACGGAAAGAGTAGGGATCTTGGACGTAAGTCTTCGGCTGCTTGATCAATTCGCTGCCTTCCAAGAGTTGCTTGATGTGAGCTGCCGTATCGATCTGTCCTTTGTGCGGTCTAACCGCGTGAACAGCAGGCGTAAACGGCTCGGGACGGCCTTCGTAGGCGTCGAGAGACATCACGGCGATCTTGTCGGCCCAATCGCTGAGTTTCATAGCTTGGAGAAGTCCCCAAACAGCGAAAGAGCTCATGTTCTGCGTACCATTCAAGAGTGCCAAACCTTCTTTGGAGGCTAAGTGAATGGGCTTCCAGCCTTTCTTCTCCAAAACAGCTGCGCCGGTCATAACTTCGCCTTCAAACTCTACTTCGCCCAAGCCAACCAAAGGCAAGCTCAGGTGGGCAAGCGGCACGAGGTCGCCGGATGCACCCAGAGATCCCTGCATATAAACAATGGGGTAGATGTCGTTGTTGAAGAAGTCGATGAGTCGCTCTACAGTGTCGAGTTTACAGCCTGAGAATCCGTAGCTCAAAGATTGAATCTTTAGGAGCAGCATGATTTTTACGATCTCGTTGGGAACGCGATCTCCTACGCCGCAAGCGTGAGACATCATCAGGTTAACCTGAAGTTGCTCTAACTCTTCTGCGCTCACAGAAACGTTGCAAAGGGAGCCGAAACCTGTTGTTACGCCGTAGATCGGTGCTTTGTTTTCTGCAATCTTCTTATCTAAGTATGCTCGACAACGTTGAATGCGTTGGCGGGCGTCGTCGCCCAATTCGAGTTTGTATCCTTTTTCGATGATTTCGCCGACACGTTCGATGGAGAGGTGCTCAGCTGAAATGATATGCTTCATTGCTTTGTTGGTATTTTAGTTGAATAAGTTGTTGATGAGATCATCTTCGACAAGGTTGGGCATAGTTACCTTGAAGCCGGGCGTGCGCTGCATTTCGCGCTCGATAGCGTGCATCGAACCTTCGTTGCGCGCCCAACTGCGGCGAGCAATGCCGTTGTTTACGTCCCAGAAAAGCATTTCTCGGATGTGGCGGGCGCTATCTTCGCTGCCGTCAATGAGCATGCCGAAGCCGCCATTGATTACTTCGCCCCAACCAACGCCGCCGCCGTTGTGGATAGATACCCACGTAGCGCCGCGGAATGAGTCGCCGATGACGTTTTGGATAGCCATGTCGGCGCAGAATTGAGAACCGTCATAAATATTGCTGGTCTCGCGGAAGGGAGAATCGGTGCCGGAAACGTCGTGGTGGTCGCGGCCGAGTACGACGGGCTTGCTGATTTCTCCTTTCTTGATTGCTTCATTAAATGCGGCAGCGATTTTTGCGCGGCCTTCAGCGTCAGCATAAAGGATGCGCGCTTGAGAACCTACGACAAGGCGATTGCGGCCGGCTTCTTTGATCCAATGGATGTTGTCGTCCATCTGACCTACGATTTCTTCGGGCGCTTCTTGGCGGATTTTCTCCATTACTTCGGCTGCAATGCGGTCGGTCGTCTCCAAATCTTTGGGGTCGCCGGACGTACATACCCAACGGAAAGGTCCAAAGCCGTAGTCGAAGAACATCGGGCCCATAATATCTTGTACGTAGGAAGGATAGCGGAACTTGCCATCGCTGCCTACAATGTCGGCACCGGCGCGTTGACTTTGCAACAAGAAGGCATTACCGTAGTCAAAGAAGTACATGCCCTTTGAAGTCAATTTGTTGATAGCCGTTACTTGGCGGCGCAGAGATTCTTGTACGCGTTCACGGAACTGATCCGGATCTGCTGCCATCATATCGTTGGATTCTTCGAGCGTCATGCCGACGGGGTAGTAGCCGCCTGCCCACGGGTTGTGCAAAGACGTTTGATCGCTACCCAAGTCTACGTGAATCTCTTCCGCAGCGAGACGCTCCCACAAATCAACAACGTTGCCGACGTAGGCCATAGAAACTGTCTGCTTCTCAGCTACGGCTTTGCGGATAGCCGGAATGAGTTCGTCGAGATCGCTATGAAGTTCGTCGACCCAACCTTGTGCGTGACGCTTTCCGCTGCGTGCGGATTGATTTCGGCTACCACACTCACGACGCCGGCAATGTTGCCCGCTTTGGGCTGTGCGCCGGACATACCACCAAGACCGGAGGAGACAAAGAGCATTCCTTTGAATCCGTCTTGGCTCTTGTTGCTGCCCATTTGCTTGCGAGCAGCGTTCAGCACTGTGATCGTCGTTCCGTGAACAATCCCTTGCGGGCCGATATACATATAAGAACCCGCCGTCATTTGGCCGTATTGCGATACGCCCAAAGCATTGTCGCGCTCCCAATCATCCGGCTTCGAGTAGTTGGGAATTACCATACCATTCGTTACCACTACGCGAGGCGCATTCTTGTGAGAGGGGAAAAGTCCGAGCGGGTGTCCGGAGTACATCACCAAAGTTTGCTCGTCCGTCATCTCACTTAGATATTTCATCACCAAGCGATATTGCGCCCAGTTTTGGAATACGGCGCCGTTTCCGCCGTAAGTAATCAACTCGTGCGGATGTTGCGCTACGGCGGGGTCAAGATTATTTTGGATCATCAACATAATGCCGGCTGCCTGCAAGGATTTGTGCGGATAGTCCTCGATTGGGCGAGCGTACATATCATATTGAGGGCGGAACCGATACATATAGATACGGCCGTATGTGCGCAATTCTTCGGCAAACTCGGGAGCGAGCGTCGCGTGGTACTTCTTGGGGAAGTAGCGCAAAGCATTGCGTAGCGCTAGTTTCTTTTCTTCCGGCGTAAGTATATCTTTGCGTTTCGGAGCGTGACTAACTGAATGGTCATAAGGCCGTAGTTCCGGAAGTATCTCGGGGATACCGGCGCGAATGTCGGCCTGAAATTCTGCTAATGTCATAGTTATGATTATTTATTTGGGATCAAAAAGGAAAGAGAGTAAGCCTTGGTGGCCAAACTATGGATAAGGGGAAAAGGACAGGCGGATAAGACGTCACCATATATATAATGTATATGCAGCCGTCTTATCCGCGTTGTCGTATCATTTAACCATAGCGTGCAATGTTATGCTTCGTTGATTTTACGTTCTACGATACCGATGATTTCAGCTTCTTTCTTTTGTGCTTCCGCAATGAGTTGTTCAGCTTCAGCAATCATCTTGTCGGCCGTTTCCCGATCTTTGAGCGATGCCGCGTTGATCTTCACGTTAAGGCCTGCGCCTAATACCGCTGCTCGTGCAGCCAGAGCGCCTACGCCCGCATCAGAAACGCTGTTGGGGTTGCCCTGTTCAGCCATAGCTTGACATAGTTCAAACGCCCCAAAGGCTGCCTGCATCGTTTGCAAAGGCACTTGCGTCGCAAAGAGCGTTGCAGCCTGAATAGCTTCAGAGCGCAAGTGCTTATCTTCGTCCGTCTTCTTCGGAAGTCCGAAGGCCTCCATAATCTTATTGAAAGCACGCGTATCTTCGTCAACGAGCACGAGGAGTTCGTCAGAAAGCGCTTGGCCTTTGTCTGCCCAGCGGCTAAATTCTTCCCAGCGATCGTCCCAGCCCGGCTTGTGACTGGAGAGATTAGCTACCATCGTGCCCAGTGCAGCACCGAGTGCACCCATATAAGCCGCCACAGAGCCGCCGCCGGGAGCGGGAGATTCGCGTGACGTTTCTTCAGCGAAGCCCTTCACCGTCATTTTAACGAGCGCTTTGTCGTCGCCGTTTCATCTTCAAGCAGATATTCGATCACTTTCTCGCGCGGGTTGAACGGTTTGAGGTCAGACAAGCCGAGCGATTTAATCGCGATGTTGATAATGTCCTCTTTCGGAATACCGGTGGAGCGTTGTTGCTTTTCGAGGAAGTAGCGTCCGGCTTCGAGCAGTGTGCGTTCCGGTACAAGACCTACGATTTCCGTACCCGTAACGCGCACACCACGGTTTTGAGCGCAGCGACACACCTCATCAAAGGCCACGTGGAGCGGCGTTACATTGATATTCGTGATATTCATAGACACCTGTGCGATGCCATATTCCTCAATGTACCAACCGATGCCCTTCGTGCCTTTCAGCGTGCCCGGGATCATGATTTTCTTTCCGTTCTCGTCGAGCTTCACCTTTCCGGTAATCGGATTGCCCTCGCGAGCGGGGCGGCCTTTTTCGCGCACATCAAACGCGATAGCGTTAGCGCGGCGCGTAGACGTCGTGTTCAGGTTATAGTTTACAGCAATCAAGAAGTCGCGTGCACCAACATTCGTGCAGCCCGTGCGAGCTACGCCTTCATCGAATGGGCGTGCGCCGAAGTCGGGCGCTTCAGCCGGATCGTTGATTCTTTCAGGGATCGCCTCATACTCGCCTCTGCGCACTACCGCCAAGTTTTTGCGTTCCGGCTTCAAAGCTGCGGCCTCATAACAGTAGCACGGAATCTCCAATTCGTCAGCCAAACGCTTTGCCAATTTGCGAGCCAGTTCGGCGCACTCTTCCAGCGTAATGCCGGCAACGGGAACGAGCGGCAACACGTCCGTGGCGCCGCTGCGCGGGTGTGCACCGTGGTGCTGGCGCATATCGATCAGCTGAGACGCCTTGCGCACTGCGCGGAAAGCAGCTTCCATTACCGCATCAGGTTCGCCCACAAAGGTAACCACTGTGCGGTTTGTAGCTTCTCCCGGGTCCACGTCAAGCAGACGTACGCCTGCAGAATTGCGGATCTCGTCCGTGATTTGGTTGATAACGTTCATATCGCGCCCTTCACTAAAATTGGGCACGCACTCGATAAGTTGCTTTATTTTTGCCATCGTAGCCTAGATTTTATAATCATGATTAACTCCACAAAAGTATGATTTTTGGCTCAGAATAACAAGGAATGGGCAGATTATTTTGTGCATCTTGTTAAAAAATGGGCGCATCAGGCAGCGCGTTGACCTATTCTATATGCCAAAAGGGAAGCTTGCCGGTGGCGGCGTTGTAAGTGGCGCTCGTCGTCGCGCCGTTTTCGTGATGCTAAGCGACAAACAAACACAAGACAGATCAACGCTGGCTATAAGCGTACGAATTCATTGTAAATGAACAGAAAACAACTGACAGTTGCGTTCCGATTTGCCGCCTCTTGTTCGTTTGCTGCCACCAAACGATGGTTTGCTCGGGCCAAACGATGGTATGCTGCCGGCAAACGATGGTTTGCTCCCACCAAACAATCGAATGGGGCTTCCGGTAGCAGGTATTTGGCACGCCGGAAAGCACAGGTTTTGATGGTTGGCAATCCAAGTGTGAGGTCGGTCGATGGCGAGTACGTTGCTCGTCTTCGCAAATCCGCTTTTCTGTCGATAAGTAGAAAACTTCTTGCGCCTACGTGCTGGTCGCTCAATCAAAATAGGGCGAGTCGGATTAAAAAGCAAGCGCGAAGCGAGCTGCCTTTGTGGATTAACGGCAAAAGAAGGCTTCCGCCGTTAGCGCAATTGCCCCTTGCTTTATCGTCGGTTTGAGGCACTTGGCGGCAGGCCTACCGCCGCTAAAGTTAAATGTGCCCGCCGCTATCGAAATGCCGCTTTTCGCTGCTCAAACGGCCCTCATCGCAGGCTGAAAAGGCCTGCGGAGCGATAAAATAAGGAATGAAACGAGTCATTTTTCAAATTCTGACTATATTTGTACAATCAATTATCAATCGAATTTCAGTTATGTCAACTATACTTTTCCCAGCTCCTATTTTTGGCCCCGTACATAGTCGGCGCTTGGGCGTTTCTCTGGGCGTCAATCTGATGCCTGCTGATGGAAAACTCTGCTCTTTCGACTGCGTTTATTGCGAATGCGGCTTCAATAAACCGTCCCATTCGGGCAGTAAGCGCCCCTCGCGTGAGCAAGTGAAGACCGACTTGGAAAAACAATTGCAAAAGATGGTTGAAGAAGGGCGCCTGCCCGATGTGATTACCTTTGCCGGCAATGGCGAACCAACGCTTCACCCCGACTTTGCGGGCATTATTGACGATACAATCGCACTGCGCGACCGCTATTGTCCGCAGGCGAAAGTCAGCGTCTTGAGCAACGCGACGATGGCCTTTAAACCGGATGTGCGCGATGCACTCTTGAAAGTGGACAACAATATCTTGAAGCTTGATACGGTAGACCCCGATTTCATACAATTTGTCGACAGACCCGTCGGAAAGTTTGATGTCAATAAGATTATCGACGATTTGGCCGCCTTTCATGGGAAAGTCATCGTGCAAACGATGTTTCTAAAAGGTAAATATCAGGGTCGGGATGTCGACAATACGGGCGATTATTACGTGACGCCCTGGCTTAAAGCCTTGGAAAAGATAAAGCCTGAGGCCGTAATGGTATATACGATCGACCGCGAAACGCCTGCGCACGAATTGCTGAAAGCTACGCCGGCCGAACTCGATGCGATCGTAGCGCGAATCAAGGCTTTGGGCATCGATGCCTCAGCTTCGTATTAACACAAAATGAAGAAACTCCCTGCAACCGCCGACTTCCCGCAGCGCGTACTGAAGACGCTGCGCAGACTGCCGGAGGGCTTACTTCCGGTAAAGGATAAGCGCCTTTTGGTAGCTGTTAGTGGTGGAGCAGATTCCGTTGCCCTCTTGCGCGTGCTGCATCAGTTGGGCTATGCTTGCGAGGTGGCCCATTGCAATTTTCACCTGCGCGGTGCGGCTTCAGATCGTGATGCCGCCTTTGTGAGCGATTTGTGTCGCAACTTGGGCGTTCCTTTCCATTTGCGCGACTTTGCCACTGAAACTTTCGCACGCTCACAGGCCGTGAGTGTGGAGATGGCGGCGCGCGACTTGCGCTATCAATGGTTTGATCAACTCTTGACGGAGCGTAACCTATCGGCCGTGGCCGTGGCGCATCATAAGGAGGATAATGTCGAAACTTTTTTCCTGCATCTTGCGCGCGGCAGTGGGCTGCACGGCTTGGTCGGTATGCGCTATCAACGCGGGAAAATCATTCGCCCGCTGCTCGACGTATCGAGGCGGGAGATTGAAGCGTGGTTGTCGGCCATTGGTCAGCCATTTGTGACGGACGAAACGAATGCGGACGTTCGCTTAAGCGCAATCGGCTGCGTAATCGCATCTTGCCCGAACTGCGTCAGCTCAATCCGGCCTTTGATGATACGTTGCTGCAAACGATGCGCCGCTTGCGTGAGGCGGACGACTATTTGAATCAAGTGCTCGACGATTTGTGGGCAGATTTCACAAGTGCGCTGCCCATCGGCCTCGCGCTCGATTGCCGGCGCGCCAAGGAGCATCCACTCTTCCGCACGCTACTACACAAGCAACTCACCCCGCTGGGCTTCAATGCAGACGAAATAGCAGATACACTCTGCCGATCGGAAGTGCGGACGGGGGCTTACTGGGTAGGCGAGGGGCTATACGGCAGACTATAATCGTGGCTACTTGGAGATCACGCCTCCGGCGCCTGATTTTGCGCCGTGCTTGCTCAAAACCGGAGAACTCGAATTGCCGGAGCAGGCGCATCTTTCCGTTCGAACTTATCAGCTTTCAGCATCGCCGGATTTGGATAAAACGACCCTGCGCTTTAGCGGTAGGGAAGGGGATGCAGAAGATGAAACTACGGTAACGATAGACTTGAGAAACACGCACGAAATTTGCTTAGATCTCGACGAGTTGCAAGGCTTGTGCTATATTCGGCGCGCCCAAGTGGGCGATAGTTTCCAGCCTTTTGGCTTGCAAGGTAGGAAGTTGGTCAGCGATTTACAGACTTCCTTAAAAATATCCCCTGCCCGGCGAAGGCGCACGTTGGTTGTAGGCGACGATTCCGGTCTTTTGTGGGTTGTAGGCTTGCGCCGCGCTGCCGGTGCTCCGATTACGACTAAGACCAAGCGCCTTTTGCGCCTCACGTTTACGCCCCCGACATCGTCGCTGTAGTTTTGCCTCAAGTAGCTGTGACCTTCGCCACCGGAATAGCTTACACATTATATATACAAAAGACGGACGCTTTGGCGTCCGTCTTTTGTATCTGTAAATCGGCAGATAGCGTGCCGGAATGAGGTAGGCTAATCGCCGATCACTTACGAATGATGCGTCGACTGCCTTTATCTGTCTTCAAAATATAAACACCGGGTTGATTATTGTCGTCTACTCGACGCCCTTGCAGATCATATATGCCGAGAACCTTTTCTGCCGGCTCACTCGTGACGTCAGCAATGCCCGTGCCTTGCTCTTTCAAGAAATCAAATACGATCAAGTTGCCTTGTTTCCGGATATTGTATAAGGGGTTGTCTAATGTTCCGCCCGTAAAAACGCGCATAGATGGATGGGAGTTTTTGGTCAGTGAGTTATTGCCGGAATTGGGATACAAATCGTTGACGAATACCGTCCAATCTTTTTTTCCTTGCGGGTCATAGTCGTAATATTGTTGTCTCACGCCGTCAGCCGGAACATAAGCCATGCGAGGGTGGTTCTCAATATTGTTGACTACGTTGGTTGCCCACGCTTGTGCATCATAATCAATGTGGAGTACGAGCATACCTGTGCCCATTTCCTTCAAGTGATATGGGTTCGCTTGGCGATTCTCAAAGAGATAGTATTCGTTTTCGTTCTTCGGGTTGCGAATGATGTAGGCCGTGTTGTCTCGACCTTCGATGTCGAAGGGTTGAAGTCATAAGTTCTCTCCTCCTTTAGCTCCTCAAGTTTCAGCCAGCCTAAATAAGAGCGCTCGTAGGACGTGAAAGCCACCGGCGTTGCAGCATTGTTGAGGTAGCAACCGATGTCCATCGTGATCCCAAAAGGCCCATTGTCTTCAATCGTTTGCGTACTGCCGGATTGCTTCCCGTATAGTAGCCATCAGGCAAGCCTAATGCGTGGCCAAACTCGTGCACAAAGATGTTGATGCCGGCTAATCGTTTTTTCTTAACGCCGCCTTTTTTGTATTCGTTCAATTCATTGCCTACAAAATATGCGCCCACTTTCACGCCTTGATTGCCGATGGTGTAGCCGGAGTACATATAGTCGATGCCGGTCCATTGGTGCGGCCAAATATAATCGTCGGCGTGTTCGTCAGTAGAGTTGGCTTCGCCCGGTCCGGCATACATAATGCTCACCAAAGGCACACATCCCTTGTCGGCTTCCACATATTTGCGGAAATCTACGCCTTGTTCTGCTGCCAAATCGCAAGCCTCTTTTACCAAATCTAAAACGTGGACGTCATTGCGCCCGTTGCTATTCTTACCATAATAAGCATATCCGCGAGAAACCTTAACTTTAGCCACCACTTCAAAAGTCGGATCAAACAAACCTTGGCTCATTGCCAAGAAATAATCACGAGCCGAACCGTTCGTATGAGGCTCGTCGTGATAGCCTTTCTCGTTTAATTGGCGCGTAATCTTTTCTATGGTTATGGTATCGCCCATTTCGACGTCGGCAAAGCTTACTAAGATAACCGGAATCGTATGCTTGCCGACGCTGCTTACAGCACCGTAGCCCGAAACGCCCCATTCGCCAAGCCCATCCTTATCGTTGCCGATCATTTTTGTGCGATGCTCGGGCTTGGGTAAAAGAATGTCGACCTGCTGAGACGTCGTCGACAGCTGCTTAATCAATTTTAGTTCGGGCGCTTTTCGTTCTTCCGGATTATGCGCCAATTGTTTTGTGGCGATGAGTTTGCCGTCTTTCATCTCGGCATAGTACAAGCTTCGGTCTGCTCCTCTTTGGAGAATCAGGCCATCAATTGTCGTATAATAACTAAAGCGTTCGTTGCCGCAACGATAAACTGTAATTTCTGAGCCGTCAGCTTGGCGCACCGTAAATGCATCCGGCCGTGGCGGAATCGCGAATGCGCTTATCTGTACAAGCAAGAAGAGGCAAAAAAGTAAAAAGTTCTTCATAAAAAGTTGTCCAAAATTTTTGCGAAAGTAAAGATAAAAAAAAGACCTTCAAAGTGGAACGATTACAAAACAACTTTGTGGGGTGAAATTTAACACTTTATTCTCTCCTTTCTTTGGTTCGCGTGTTGTAGGCTTGAAGAAGAATCCGTGATTTTATATTCTGCTTCGCTTAGATATGGGTTTTTATTTTAAGCAAATGGAGATCAGCATAATAAGTCGCACCGTCATTCAAGAAAAAGGCGGATGGAGGAATTTATGTCGCAATATTTGTCGGCAAAAAAGGAAGTTCCATCTTGTTGTCCTCAAAAGTTTTTACCAATTTTGCAGACGCTCTTCAGAAAAGATTGAAGTTTGTAATGTCACAGAATAAATGGGACCTTTGTATTAAGACTTTGCAAGCACATTTGTCGGAACAAGCTTTCCGCACGTGGTTTGCTTATTTGAAGTTTGTCAGCCTTGACGCCGACAAACTTGTGATTGGTGCACCCAATAAGTTTGTGATTGATTACATAGAAGGCAATTATCTCGCTTTGTTACAAACTAGCATCAAAGCCCATTTTGGTAATGTTAAGGTAGCTTATTCTTTCCGAAAGAAGGTGAGGCGCCCCGTCGCGAAAAGGTCGAAAAGGTCGAAGAAGCTCCCCGCCGCGAGCGATTAGATCCACAACTCAATCGCGATTATACCTTTAAGGCTTTCGTCGAAGGCCGTGCCAACAAATTAGCGCGCGTTATCGGCTTAGCCATTGCCAAAGAGCCCGGAAAACCTGCCTTCAATCCTTTTTTTCTTTACGGTCCCAGCGGCGTAGGTAAGACGCATTTGGTCAACGCCATCGGCTTGCGGATTCTCGAATCGCAGCCCGAGCGGCGCGTGTTATACGTACCGGCCCACTTGTTTAAGACGCAGTATACCGACTCCGTCCTTCACAATACGATCAACGACTTTATCCATTTTTACCAAACGATAGACGTCCTGATCATCGACGATATACAAGAGATCACCACAGCTAAAACGCAGCAAGCCTTTTTCCATATCTTCAATCACTTGCAACAGAACGGCCGACAGATTATTATCACCTGCGATCGCGCCCCTGTTGATTTCGAAGGTATTGAAGAACGTATGCTTACGCGCTTCAAATGGGGCACGGTGACGGAAATGGAAAAGCCCGACGTTGCCCTTCGGCGCGCCATACTCACGGCAAATCAAGCGCGACGGCTTAAAATTTCCGCCCGATGTGATTGATTATATCGCCAACAATGTAGAGAGCAGCGTGCGCGAACTTCAAGGCATTGTCAATTCGATTATGGCTTATTCCGTCGTGGACAACTGCGACATTTGCCAAGAATTGGTCGAGAAAGTCGTGGCGCGTGCGGTCAATCTTGAGAAACACGAGCTGACGCTCGAAGATATTGTCAAAGCCGTCTGCAAACGCTACAGCGTCAAGTTGAAAGACGTCAATTCAAAGAGTCGCAAGCAGGGCATCGTCTTGGCACGCCAGTTGGCGATGTTCCTCTCCCACAAATATACGACGCTTCCTTACTCGCAAATAGGTCATTTGATTGGGCGTAAGGATCATTCTACGGTATTGCACGCCTGCAATACGATTTCCAACCGTATAACAACCGACAAAAACTTCCGACGCGAGGTGGAGGAATTGGAATCTGCGTTAAAGTAGATCCAAGGCCCGGCCACTTGGCGCTTCGTTTCCTTTCGCGCCAAGCCGAAAATCGTTGCGCCGCTCTATATACATATATATAACAGACCACCGATGATGACCCCGCGCGAAGCTTTGAAGAAATACTTCGGCTATTCCGACTTCCGCCCACTGCAAGAAGACATTGTAGCCACCACACTTGCGGGCATCGACTCGCTGGTGCTGATGCCTACGGGCGGCGGAAAATCCATTTGCTTCCAGTTGCCGGCCCTCTTGTTGCCGGGCGTGACGCTGGTGGTCTCTCCCCTGATTTCTTTGATGCAAGACCAAGTGGAGAACCTGCGCGAAGCAGGCATCCCCGCTTGTGCTTTGAATAGCAACCAGACGGCTGATGAGCAACTCCGACTGCGACGCGCCTGCCTTGATGGTCGCGTGAAGTTGCTATATATGGCGCCCGAGACCGTATTTAAGGAATTGGACCAACTACTCGCTGCTTTGCCGATTAGTTTAGTGGCTATTGACGAGGCGCATTGTGTAAGTCAGTGGGGCCACGACTTCCGTCCCGAATATGTCCAACTGGGTACACTCCGCAAAGCCTTTGGCAGCGCCCCCCCTTCATGGCTCTTACGGCCACGGCCGACGAGGTGACGCGGCAAGATATTCGCGAGCGCCTCAATCTGCATTCGCCCCGCGTTTTCATTTCTTCGTTCGATCGTCCGAATCTTTCGCTCAACGTCTTCCGCGGCTTAAACGGCGCGGAGAAACTCAAGGCTATCAATCGCTTCCTCGGCATACGCGCCGGCGAAAGCGGGATTATCTACTGCCTATCGCGGAAAACGACGGAGCAACTGGCCGAAAAACTCGAGGCCTTGGGCGTATCGGCGCGCCCCTACCACGCAGGTTTGTCGGCCGATAAGCGCCGCGAGACGCAACAGGCTTTTATTGCCGACCAATTACGGGTGGTTGTGGCCACCATCGCCTTTGGAATGGGCATAGATAAAAGCAATGTGCGCTGGGTCATTCATTATAATTTGCCCAAGAGCATCGAGAGTTATTACCAAGAAATCGGGCGTGCCGGTCGCGATGGCGACCCTGCCGATACTTTGCTCTTTTACAACTACGCCGACATCGTGCAATTGGAGAAGTTTGCGCGCGAAAGCCACTTGCGCGAGATCAATTTGGAGCGCCTTGACCGCATGCGCGAGTATGCCGAATCCAATGTTTGCCGCCGACGCATTCTCTTAAATTATTTTGGTGAAGTATCTGCCGCCGACTGTGGCAGTTGCGACGTCTGCAAGAGTCCGCCCGAGCGCTTCGATGGCACGCGCGAGGCGCAGATGGCTTTGAGTGCGATTGTGCGCAGCGGAGAGCGAATCTCTATGCCCGTAGTCGTGGATATTTTGCGCGCAGTTTACTCTCCCGCCGTGAAAGAAGGAGGCTACGACCGGTTGAAAACTTTTGGCGTAGGCCGCGCTTTGAGTGCAGCAACCTGGCGCGATTATCTCCTGCAATGCTTGCAAATGGGACTCTTCACCATCAATTACGCCGACCAACTCCATTTGCAAGTGACCGAGCTTGGGCGCGACGTCCTTTATGGGCGCAGTGCGATTATGCTGGCTGTTTATCGCCCGCCCTGAGCGTGTGGAAAAAGCCGGCGAAGAAGAAAGGGCGCAAGTCGCGCGCGTCCCAATCCGCCGATGTGGAGGCCGATTTGCAACAAATGGAGGTCGATAAAAATCTCTTCGAGCGCTTGCGTGCCCTTCGCTTAGAGTTGGCCAACAAACAAGGCTATCCCCCTTACATTATAATGAGTGATCGCACACTGCGCCTCTTGGCTACAATTCGTCCGAAGACCTTGGACGAATTGAGCAATATCTCCGGCATCGGCGAGTATAAGCGCGATAAATACGGTCCGGCTTTCTTGAAAGTGATCAACGCCTAAGCCCCCGCCGCTCGGGGAAGCCTACCAACGGCGCACCGACTTCTCGCTTTGCTGAGCGGCAGTATGCTTTTTAGCAAACGAAGTAGCGCTTGTCGCCCTTCATCTCTATCTTTTCACACCCTTTTTTTCACTCTTTTATACAGACCGCCTGCCGCCTTATCGCCTGGCAGGCACTGCTGTCGTGCCATTCTTTTATCAGCATCCACAAATCTTTGGATGGGCAAAATTCCGTCTCATTTTTCTGCGGTCAAGACTTTGACAACAAGCGCATAGCACGTTGTTCGTCACCCCTAAGTCTGACGCGCGTAGTTTTTTATCACGATAAAAAAGGTTTGCGCTCACGATAGCAAAGGCTTACGCTCGTGATGAAAAAGGTTTGCGCTCGCGATGAAAAAGCGAGTAGCGGAGATTTTTTGTGTGCGAAACGGCGTTTGTCGACGAGCGTTTATGCGTAAGCAGCACTTTATTTCCGGCCTTTCTTGACCTGACTCCAATCGTTCGCCTCGTTTCGCAGGTACAAGAAAAGCGTTTATGCGTAAGCATCTTTATTTTTTACTTCATCGCCGCGCCTTGGTCTGGTAAGGGCGTGTGGAGGCGGCTTGTCCTGATGTCCGTGCAGTATCTGCGGCGCGCAAGGCTTGAGGAAGTCCGCCGCTTCGAGGGGGCTAAAAAAGGCCGCTTCAGGCGTAAAGCGTTACGTCTTTTGCCTTGAACAGAGACGATATCGGAGAAACGGCGATGAAAACATTGGCTTTTATACTTTTTCGCCGTATCTTTGCCGCGAATAATAATTTAGGGGTGCCTACTCGTGCCTTGCGGACGCCTTGCGCCGTGAGCTATTCGGTTGAAGCAGCGAGCTGACGAACACGACCTCCGCGGGGAGCGGCTGAGAACAAACCCTTATAACCTGATCCGGGTAATGCCGGCGAAGAGAAAATTACTGTTATATGCGAAGAACTTTATTCTTGGCAGTCTTATCCTTGACTGCCGGTTGCGCTTTCGCGGATGAAAGCGACACGTTGAAAACCTATCGTTTGCAAGAAGTGCAAGTTACGTCTACGCGAGCCGGTCGGAAGACCCCCGTAGCTTTTACTAACTTGTCGAAAAAGTATCTTTCCACACTCGATTTTGGGAAAGATATGCCTGCTCTCTTGTCCTTGACACCGAGCGTGACGACTTCGAGCGATGCCGGTATAGGCATCGGCTATTCGGACTTGCGTGTGCGCGGCACAGACCCAACGCGTATCAACATTACGGCCAATGGTATTCCGCTCAATGATGCAGAAAGCAACAAGGTTTATTGGGTGAATATGGGCGATTTTGCGTCGACCTTGGGCAGCGTCCAGTTGCAGCGCGGCGTAGGTACGTCGACCAACGGCAGTGGTGCGTTCGGCGCGACGCTGAATATGCAGACGGAGAGCATTGCGGAGTTGCCCCTATGTGCAACTTGATGCTTCGGGTGGTAGTTATGCCACTCATCGCGAGAGTTTGCGCTTTGGTACGGGCCGTCTGAATGGACATTGGGGCTTGGATGGGCGCTTGTCGAACATCGGAAGTCAAGGCTACATCGACCGCGCCAGTTCGCGCTTGAATTCTTACTTCTTGCAGGGTGGTTATTTTTCAGACCAAACGGTCGTGAAATTGGTCACGTTTAACGGCACGGAGCGCACGTATCACGCGTGGGACTATGCTACGGAAGAGCAAATGAAGAAGTATGGGCGCCGCTACAACCCTTGTGGAAAATATAAGGACGCGGCCGGCAATACGGTCTATTATAAGGATCAGATCGACAACTATCATCAGCAGCATTATCAGTTGTTCTGGAATCAACTCTTGAACGACGCTTGGGATTTTAATCTCGCATTGCATTATACGCACGGTAAAGGCTACTACGAACAGTATAAGACGAACCAAAAACTGTATAAATATCTGCTCCAACCGCGTTCGGGATCGAAGAGCGACTTAATTCGTCGAAAATATTCCGCGGCCGATTTTTACGGAACGGTGTTCTCGGCCAATTATCATGCGGATCGGTTGACCGCAAACTTAGGCGGCGGCTGGAATAATTACAGGGGCGACCACTACGGACGCGTCCTGTGGGTGGCAGAGTTTGATGGCAAGCAGCAGCCGAACCATCCGTATTACGACAATCAAGCCGATAAGAAGGATTTTAACGTATATGCGAAAGCCAATTTCGAATTGCTGAAGGGCCTGAACCTATATGGTGACCTGCAATATAGATATGTGAAATACAATATCGATGGCCCGAGCGATCAGTTTGATGCTGCGAAACAGCAAGTGGCCTATAATGTGCACGAAACCTTCAACTTCTTCAATCCGAAAGCGGGCTTGTCGTGGACAATAGCGCCCCGACACACGGCTTACTTGTCATATGCGATGGCGCATAAAGAGCCTACGCGCAACGATTACGAGAATGTGTTGCAAAATTCCTCAAAGCCGCGCCACGAAACCTTGAACGACTTCGAGCTGGGCTATAACTTCTCCGGCGAGCGCTTGTCGTTCGGCGTCAATTTCTATTATATGCGCTACAAAGATCAGTTTGTGCTGACCGGAGAACAAAACGCCATCGGCGAAATGATTTCCAAAAACGTCGGCGATTCCTATCGTCGCGGCGTGGAGCTGCAAGCTGCTTGGCGCCCCTTCGACTTCCTGCGCTGGGATGCCAACCTTACGTGGAGCCATAACCGAGAAAAAAAAATACTTTGGTTCAAATGAACGACACGGGAGAGACGGTAAACTTGGGCAATACGCCGTTGAGCTTTTCTCCAAATCTGATTTTTAACAACGTATTTACAGCCGAATATCGCGGATTTCGCGCTTCTTTGCAGACGCAATACGTAAGTCGGCAACTGATGACGCGGACCGGCTTCACGCAATTTGAGGAAGACGGTCACATAGTCCATACTTCGATCGACCCATATTTGGTTAGTAATCTCGATTGTTCCTATACTTTCAGTCGGCTTAAAGCTTTTAAGGCCCTGACGGTAGGCTTTACGATCTACAACTTGATGAATGCGAAGTATGAAAGCAACGGTGCGGCCAACGTAGTCTTGAAGAAGGACGCTACGGGCAAGGTTATCGCATATCAAGATAGCGACTACAACGCTTATTCCGTGTTTTCGGCGCAAGCACCGCTTCACTTTCTGGCCCATATCTCCATTCGTTTTTAATTTTAATCCCACCTTCCCGCCCGCCGCCCCGTCTGAGGGCGCGGGCGGCTTGATGCTTTTTAATGGAAGAGCTACTTACGTTTTTGCAAACCCACCATCACGCGCTCTTAGACGGGCTTGGTGCACTCTTGGGCTTCATTTATCTTTGGTATGAGTATCATGCGGACGCCCGACTTTGGCCTGTGAGTATGATTATGCCGGCTATCGACATTTATCTCTATTATAAAGTAGGTCTTTATGCCGATTTTGGGATGGCTATTTACTATTTCTGCGCTGCGGCTTACGGCTGGTTTGCTTGGAGCGTTCGCCGCGGGGCGACGAAAGCACAAGTGCTGCCCATCACGTACCTCCCGAAGCGTGTGGCCGCCTATTCTTTAGGCGTTTTCCTTCCGATTTGGGGCGCGCTGTATTATATATTGTCCGTCTGGACCAATTCTACCGTTCCCTTCCTCGATAGTTTGGCCAACGCGCTAAGCATTATCGCGCTTTGGATGTTGGCCCGTAAATACGTAGAGCAATGGCTCGTTTGGATCGTTGTTGATATTATCCTCTGCGGGCTATATGTGTACAAAGGCGTTCCCTTCCACGGCGTACTCTACGGCGCTTACGTGCTGATAGCCTTGGTTGGTTTCCGAAAATGGCGTACTATGGCGGTGCGAGCATAGCGATTTGCAGTACAACAATAAGACGAGAGAACGGCAGAATCAGCTGCTGTTCTCTCTTTTTCTTTGTTTTTAGTTGGAAAAATGCGCGAAACAATTGCTTTTACTAAGAAAAATGCCTATATTCGCCAATGAAAACATTTCGCCATCTTGATTGGGCGATTTGACAACACAATTGCCGAAAAAATCAGTAGAAGTAACGCACACGAAATCTATGCAGCAAGAAAACAAAGCCTTACCCCGGCGCTTTTTGTCCTACTTGGCGAGCGACAAAGGCTATTCTCCGCTCACGATCATGAAATATCGCGACGTCTTGGAGGGCTTTGAGGCGTTTTATATCAGCCAAGAGGCTACGCTGACTTGGCAGACGATCGACGCCGACTTGGTGCGCCGCTGGATTGTTTGGCGTATGGACGACGGCATCGTAGGACGGACGGTCCGAAGAGACCTTAGCGCGCTGCGCAGCTTTTATCGCTATCTGCTGGTTTTGGGTTTGATCGAAAAAGATCCGATGTGCTTTGTCAAAAATCCCAAGTCGGCTCAGCCCTTGCCCGCTTTCGTGCGGCAAAGTGAGATGGATCGCTTATTTGATAAGACCCATTTCCCCGAAACATTTGAAGGGCAGCGCGACTATCTCATTCTGCTTACTTTTTATAGTACCGGCGTGCGACGAGCCGAACTTTTGGCCATGCAATGGGCCGATATTGATTTGGGACGCTGCGAAGTGCGCGTCACCGGAAAGCGCAATAAGCAGCGCATCATCCCCTTTGGCGCCGAGTTGGCCGAGGCTTTTCAAGCCTATTACGCCGCGCGGATGGATGTGGTCAAGCACATGAGCGGCCCACTCTTTATCCAAAGCAACGGGCGCCCGTTGCAGCCGACGAAAGTAGGGCGTATCGTTCACGATTACTTGTCGCTCGTGACGAATATCAAGAAAAGGAGTCCACACGTGTTGCGTCATTCCTTTGCAACGGCAATGCTTAACAACGGTGCCGACTTGATGGCCGTCAAGGAACTCTTAGGTCACAGCAACTTGAACACAACGGCGATCTACACGCACGTGACGCCCGAGGAACTACTCAAAGAATATAAACACGCCCATCCAAGGGCTTAACCCGATAATCAAAGGAGGTTTTTATGGAACTAAAGATTCAATCGATCCAATTCAACGTTACGGAAAAGTTGCAGGCTTTATCCAAAAGAAGTTTGCGAAAATTGCGAAATTCAACGAAAATATTTCTGCAGCAGAAGTTATTCTTAAGGTGACGAAGCCTGAAACGGCCAACAACAAGTCGACAGTGCTGAACATCAATGTGCCGGGAGAAAACTTCCACGTTGAGAAAGTGTGCGACACATTCGAAGAAGGCGTAGACCTTTGTATGGAATCTATGCTGCGCCAATTGAGTAAATACAAAGAAAAGCAGCGCGGCAAAAAGGCCGACCCCATTCGCAAGATGGAAGGTGGCTTCGAGGCCGAATAAGCACCACATTTTTGTACCTTTACTACTGATTAAGCAATAGTTTCACGCTATTGATATTGTAGATTGTTGTAGTCCGCCGACCATTTGGCTCGGCGGACTATTTTTTTTTGTCGGAGTGGGGGAGGAGCAGGGCAATGTTGTCACTCCGTACGACGGTTATTCTTATCGCTAAAGTTGCCATTCTCATCGCGAAGTATGCTATTCGGCAAGCTTCCTTGGGTATATTGCGCAAGGCGAGGCGCATTTTTGCCCGCCCGGCGCTGAAGATTCTTTGCCTTTTGCGCACTGTTTGATTGTTTGCTGCCGCCAAACTATCGTTTGCTCCCACCAAACCATTGTTTGCTCGGGGCATACTATCGTTTGGTGGGAGCAAACGAAGTGCGCGAAGGCTTTTCATCTTTGCCGTCTTGCTTGAAAACCTCGTATTTTCAGCTGATCAGAAGCCTCGACCGCGTACAGCGGATGTTTTGCAGCTGCGGTCTCTTCCTTTTCAGAGACTTTCGATGGTCAAATGCAAAGAATCGAGGTGAAATATGCATCTTGTAAGATGAATTATGGATTTATGACAAAAAAAGCGGCGAAACGTCTTTTCAAAGCAGGGGATTTTGTATCTTTGCTCTGAATTAATGTAACTGACATGAAACACAAAGTTATTTTTTCCTGCCTTAGCTTTTTTTGCTGCTATGTAGTGCGTCGCTGTTTTCAGCTTGTCATAAAGAGGATTTACCGCCAATGGGAGGCGAAGTACCTCTTCCTAATAAGACTTTATTTGATCTGACGGACGCGCATCCAAAAGATACGCTGCGTGTACGCGGTTTGAATAGCAGACTTTCCGGGTTAAAGATTGAGGAAAAGGCGACAAAAACCAACTTGGGAGAGATTTTTTTCGCGGGAAATCCTACAACGACCCCTTATGCAGAGATTACGTATGAATCTCCCGGCATTTTCTCTAAAGTAATCATAAATAATTGGGTCGAGATTAGGAAACTCGAACCGGTAGGCGATGAAAACATCTATGTTTTCAAGCGCATCGGAGATCGCAATAAGGATAAAAAATTGCAAATCCAAATCTCATTATGGGCGGATATACCTTATCACGAGCCTGTAAGGGTTGAATAGCCCGTCAATGCTAAACGCAGCCTCATTATCTCGGATAATGGGGCTGTATTTTTTGACGCTATATATAATAAGGTGTAGCGAAGTGGCTTCATCGTCTTAACGCCGCAAATTAAAAAGAGACTCCTAAAAATGAAAATGAGTATATCGGGCCTCGTGTTTGCGTAAGTATAGGATTATCCCATTATTTCAATATGACAATAAAGTCTTTGAAAATGGGAAAATCGCAGTAGGGATGAGGGAAAACGGGATGTTATTGGTTGTGTGGAAGTGTTATTATGAAAATTTTGCGTAATTTCGCGCTTGTCAAGAGCTTTCGTCAAGGATACGAGGCTTATAAACAATATAATTCAACCTGTAACAGTATGAAAATCTTATTTAACACTACTACTTTACTAAGCATTGCAATAGCAGTTTTAACTTCGCTGCCTGCAAAGGCGCAAACGACCGGCGACACCTTGATCTTTACGACCGATAAAAAAATCGGCGAAGAGATAAAGTTTGCCGTAGGAACTATCGCTGACGAGGGAGTCGTTACGATCGAGGGGGCTGATGGCACCTGGGTCAATGACAAAACGGTAACTTACACCCTGACGGAAAAGAAGATCAAGATCATCGGCGACGTTGGTACGTTTAAGTGTAAGGAGGGAAAGATTAAGACGATAGATGTATCGATTTGCCCAAAATTAAGAATGCTCGACATAGATCGCAACGAGGTGGAGGTGCTGGATCTTGCGAACAACCCGAATCTTGAAAAGCTTTCGTTTCAGGAAAACAAGGTGTTGGAGATTGATGTTACGACTTGCAGTAAGCTAAAATGGCTGGCCTGCTCTTATAACCAACTCACGGAACTTAACACTGCATCGAACGCGCAGCTCGACTGGCTCAACTGCTCCGGAAATAAACTTTCGACGGTGGACGTGCAGCACAACGCCGCGTTGACCGGACTCCTTTGTAGTAATATGGGGCTTGAGAAAATTGACGTTTCACCCTGTCCGGAACTCGCCCGACTGCTTTGCCAGAATAATAAACTCAGCACGCTCGACGTTTCGAACAATAAGAAACTTACGGAGTTGCAATGTTTCGGTAATGAGCTTAACGAAATAAACATTGCCAACAACCCCGATTTGGAAAGATTCAGCTGCTCAAAGAATAAATTGCGGACGCTCGACCTCGCGGCTAATACGCGCCTGACTAACCTTTCCTGCTTCTCTAACCAACTTTCTGCACTTGATGTCAGTGCTTGCAAAGAGCTTAAATACCTCTACTGTTGCGGAAATGAGATTAAAGGCGTTGACATGGATAACCTTATATCCTCGATGCGCAGTATTCCTGAAGCCGATGGAAACGGTACGTTTGCCGTTATCAATAACACGGAGACGCCGGATAAGAATGTGTGCACCAAAGCACAAGTGGAACAAGCAAGCAAAAAAGGATGGGTGGCGAAAGAACTCAAAGGGAAAAAATGGGTAGACTATGAAGGAAGTGAGCCTACCGGAGTGACGAATTTTGAGATCAATGCGGAGCGGGCTGTATCCGTTTACGACGCTTCCGGCCGCCGCATCTCTCAACCCGTTCGCGGCTTGAATATCATAAAACTACAGAGCGGAAAAACCGTAAAGCAAATTCGCAAATAAACAAGAACACTGCGGACGCGTGTCTTAAGTCTTAGTCCACTGCCATTGACGCTTGAAGCGCCTGAATGGTGGTGGGCTTTTTTTTGCGCTGCACCTATATATATTTATTGTGTGGGCCTCTTTCGGTATAAGGCTGACCACGCATTACTCGTTAAAAGACCGGGCCTCGCCCCGCCACTATTTTTTACGGCGGAGATGAATGTGGTAAATCTTTTTCAGGAAAAGGGACGAAATAAATTGCACTTTTGTTTTGCGGATTAGAATTATTACCTAACTTTGCAGCCGTTTCGAGGTAGGCCCAAGAGCTTATGTGGTTTAGACTATAGTCTTTTGGGAATCTGCTCGCGGCTCGGGCAAATACCAGAGTGGCCAAATGGGGCAGACTGTAAATCTGCTGGCTTACGCCTTCGGTGGTTCGAATCCATCTTTGCCCACCTCGGGGTGCGTAAGACTACGAAACTTTATTGCGGAAATAGCTCAGTTGATAGAGCACTAGCCTTCCAAGCTGGGGGTCGCGGGTTTGAGTCCCGTTTTCCGCTCACTCTTGCTGTAATAGCTCAGCGGTAGAGCACTTCCTTGGTAAGGAAGAGGTCCCGAGTTCAAATCTCGGTTACAGCTCTGCTCGGCTTGAAAATGTATGGCGCGCAGGGAAAATCTTTCCTTGGGTTCCTTGCTTACTCAAAATAACGAACATTCATATTTTAAATAAATACAGCTATGGCTAAAGAAAAATTTGAGCGGACCAAACCGCACGTAAACATCGGTACGATTGGTCACGTCGATCACGGTAAGACGACCTTGACGGCAGCCATTACGAAAGTGCTTGCTGAGAAAGGTTTTTCTAAATCTGACGAGATCAAATCTTTCGATCAGATTGATAATGCTCCAGAGGAAAAAGAGCGTGGTATTACGATTAATACGTCGCACGTTGAATATGAAACAGAAAAACGTCACTATGCACACGTAGACTGCCCGGGTCACGCCGACTACGTGAAGAACATGGTAACGGGTGCTGCGCAGATGGACGGCGCTATCCTTGTAGTTGCTGCTACGGATGGTCCGATGCCTCAAACGCGTGAGCACATTCTTCTCGCTCGTCAGGTGAACGTTCCTCGTCTCGTTGTATTCTTGAACAAGTGTGACATGGTTGAGGACGAAGAGTTGATCGAACTCGTTGAAATGGAAGTTCGTGAATTGCTCGAAGAATACGACTATGAAGGCGATACTCCTATCATCCGCGGTTCTGCACTCGGTGCGTTGAACGGTGTTGCTAAGTGGAGGATAGCGTTATCGAATTGATGAACGCTGTTGATACTTGGATTGAAGAGCCCGTTCGCGACGTTGAGAAACCTTTCTTGATGCCTGTTGAGGACGTATTCTCTATTACTGGTCGTGGTACAGTTGCTACCGGTCGTATCGAAACCGGTGTGGTTAAGGTGAGCGACGAAGTTCAGATCCTCGGTCTTGGTGAAGACAAGAAGTCAGTTGTAACTGGCGTTGAGATGTTCCGTAAGATTTTGGATACAGGTGAAGCTGGCGATAATGTAGGTCTTCTTCTTCGTGGTATCGAAAAAGACGAAATCAAGCGCGGTATGGTTATCACGCACCCGGGAACTATTAAACCTCACTCTAAGTTCAAGGCTTCTATCTACGTATTGAAGAAGGAAGAAGGTGGTCGTCACACTCCGTTCGGCAATAAATATCGTCCTCAGTTCTATCTCCGTACGATGGACTGCACGGGTGAAATTCACCTCCCTGAAGGCGTAGAAATGGTTATGCCTGGCGATAATGTTGAGATTTCTGTAGAATTGATCTATCCGGTAGCATTGAACGTAGGTCTTCGCTTCGCAATCCGTGAAGGTGGCCGTACGGTAGGTTCTGGTCAGATCACTGAGATCCTTGACGATTAATAGGCTTCTCGTCTTTAAGTAGACGAAACCTATCTCTATAAAGAATCAGTAATGAGCGCTCGCCTTTTATGGCGAGGCTCATTCTTACGGGAATAGCTCAGTTGGTAGAGCACTGGTCTCCAAAACCAGGTGTCGGGAGTTCGAGCCTCTCTTCCCGTGCTTAAAGAATAGCTACTCTATGTTCAAGGGTATAATTACATATTGTAAAGAATCTTACGAAGAACTCGCATATAAAACCACGTGGCCAACGCGTCGGGAGTTAACTCATACCGCAATTGTCGTTCTTGTTGCTTCCATTGTGATTGCGTTAATGGTGTTCGTAATGGACACGGCGTTTGACTACTTGATGAAGTTCATCTACCCCACTGTTTAATTTCTTACGAAAATGGCTGGATTTGAAATGGCGTGGTACGTGTTACGAGCTATCAGCGGTAAAGAGAATAAAGTTAAGGAGTATATTGATGCTGAAATTAAGCTAAATGCTTTTCAAGGCAATGTCTCCCAAGTCCTCGTGCCGACTGAGAAGATCGTACAAGTCCACAATGGAAGCGTACTGTAAAAGAGCGCAATTATTTACCCGGCTATGTATTAGTGGAAGCAAAATTGGTGGGCGAGATTACGCACATGCTTCGCAATACGCCCAATGTTTTGGGTTTTTTGCCGGATACGAACGACCCGACACCGTTGCGCGAATCAGAAGTGAATCGTATTCTCGGTAAGGCTGATGAAGAACCGGACGTTAATGAGGCACTTACTGTGCCGTTTGTTATTGGCGACTCGGTGAAGGTTACGGAAGGTCCGTTCAGCGGTTTCTCTGGTACGGTTGAAAAGATCGACGATGAGAAGAAGAAAGTTACTGTTACAGTAAAAGTCTTCGGCCGTAGTACGGGTCTTGATTTAGGTTTTATGCAAGTAGAGAAGGAATAAGGTTTGTTGTTACGCTAGTCTTTTTCCTCCTCACGATAATCAATTAATAATACAAACAATGGCAAAAGAAGTTGCTGGATTAATCAAATTACAGATTAAAGGTGGTGCAGCGAATCCGTCTCCTCCCGTAGGACCTGCTCTGGGTTCTAAGGGTATCAATATTATGGATTTCTGCAAGCAGTTCAACGCCAGAACACAGGATAAGGCCGGTAAGGTACTTCCGGTTGTCATTACTTACTTTAATGACAAATCTTTCACCTTTGAGGTAAAGACCCCTCCTGCTGCCGTTCAATTGTTGGAAGCCGCCAAAAAAGAAAAGCGGTTCTGCCCAGCCGAATCGTCAGAAAGTGGCTGCCGTAACTTGGGAACAAGTGCGCGCTATCGCTGAGGATAAAATGCCGGACTTGAATTGTTTTACAATCGAAAGTGCAATGCGCCTGATTGCAGGTACTGCACGTAGTATGGGTATCACCGTTAAAGGTGAATTCCCCGGAAAGAATTAACTTCAATTTTAAACAACAATGAGCAAACTGACAAAAAATCAGAAAATTGTAGCTGGTAAAGTTGAAGCGGGGAAAGCTTATACACTAAAGGAAGCAAGTTCTTTGGTGAAAGAAATCACGACGACGAAGTTCGATGCTTCTGTCGATATTGATGTGCGTCTTGGAGTTGACCCTCGTAAGGCGAATCAAATGGTTCGTGGTGTTGTTTCCCTTCCTAACGGAACCGGTAAGACAGTTCGCGTTCTTTGCCTCTGCACTCCTGACAAAGAAGAGGCTGCTAAGGCTGCAGGCGCTGACTATGTAGGTCTCGATGAATACATTGAGAAAATTAAAGGTGGTTGGACTGATATCGACGTTATTATTACGATGCCGGCTATCATGGGTAAAATTGGCGCTCTCGGTCGCGTGCTTGGTCCGCGTGGCTTGATGCCGAATCCTAAGAGCGGTACTGTGACGATGGACGTTGAGAAGGCCATCAAAGAAGTGAAGCAAGGTAAGATTGACTTTAAGGTTGACAAGACGGGTATTGTACACGCTTCAATCGGTAAAGTATCATTCGCACCTGATCAAATCTTTGGCAATGCTAAAGAGTTTATTTCAACGATCATTAAGCTCAAACCTTCTTCTTCTAAAGGTACTTATGTTAAGAGCATTTATCTTTCCTCTACTATGAGTCAGGGGATCAAGATTGATCCTAAATCAATAGAGGAGGCTTAATAGTAAAAGATATGAGAAAGGAAGATAAAAGCAGAATCATCGAGCAACTCGGTGAATACATCAAGGAATATTCACATCTCTATTTAGTAGATGTAACTGGCCTCAATGCTGAAGCTACAAGCAGCTTGCGTAGAAAGTGTTTCGGTTCACAGATCAAAATGGTTGTAGTGAAAAACACTTTGCTCCACAAGGCTTTTGAAGCATCAGAGAAAGACTATGCACCTCTATATGATACGTTGAAAGGAACTACTGCACTATTCTTATGCAATACTGCAAATGTTCCGGCCAAATTGATCAAAGAGGTTGGTAAAGAAGGCATTCCCTCACTCAAGGTTGCTTACGTAGAAGAAGAATTCTATGTAGGTGCTGAAAATCTTGAAACGCTGTGCGCAATTAAGAGCAAAGCTGAACTCATCGCTGAGGTGGTTTCTCTATTGCAATCTCCTGCGAAGAATGTTATTGGTTCACTTCAATCTGCTGGCCAAACAATTCACGGTGTACTCAAGACCTTAGGAGAGCGTCCTGAATAAGTATAGATAATCTCTCCACCCTTACAAAGTAGAAACAATAAAATTATATTTGAAATGGCAGATATTAAAGCTATTGCTGAAGAATTGGTAAATTTGACAGTAAAGAAGTTAATGAGTTGGCAACTGTCCTCAAGGACGAGTATGGTATAGAACCCGCTGCTGCAGCTGTTGCTGTTGCTGCTGGTCCTGCTGCTGGTGCAGCAGCAGCTGAAGAGAAGACGGCATTTGACGTTATTCTCAAGGCTGCAGGTTCTGCAAAGCTTCAAGTAGTTAAGGCTGTGAAAGAAAACTGCGGCCTTGGCTTGAAGGAAGCTAAAGATCTCGTAGACGGCGTTCCTAGCAAGTTGAAGGAAGGCGTTGCTAAAGAAGAAGCAGAATCTCTCAAGAAGGTTCTTGAAGAAGCTGGTGCTGAAGTAGAGATTGCATAATTTCTCTACGGCTCTATAATGAGTTACGGTTAAGAATCCTCTGGTAGGGGGTTCTTAACCTTTTTTGCATCTATAAATATTCCGATTACTCAGGGTTGCTCTTGATGCATTGTTGCAGCCTTCATTAATACATAACGAATGTCCCAAGTAATTAATAACCGAGTTAATTTTGCATCTGTTCATAATCCGATGCCCTATCCGGATTTCCTCGATGTTCAATTGAAATCATTTAAAGATTTCCTTCAGTTGGATACGCCGGCTGAACAGAGAAAGAATGACGGATTGTATAAGGTGTTTGCTGAAAATTTCCCAATCGCAGACACACGAAACAACTTTTGTTCTGGAGTTTCTTGACTACTACATTGACGCTCCTCGCTATTCTGTAGAAGAGTGTTTGGAAAGAGGCTTGACTTATAGTGTTCCTCTTAAGGCAAAGTTGAAGCTCTATTGTACAGATCCAGATCATGAAGATTTTGATACTGTCGTACAAGATGTCTTTTTGGGACCTATCCCTTATATGACAGAGAATGGTACATTCGTAATTAATGGAGCTGAGCGCGTTGTGGTATCTCAGTTGCACCGCTCTCCGGGTGTTTTCTTTGGCTCTAGTATTCATGCAAATGGTACGCAATTATATAGCGCGCGTATCATTCCTTTCAAGGGTTCTTGGATTGAGTTCGCAACGGATATTAACAACGTGATGTATGCCTACATTGATCGTAAGAAGAAACTTCCTGTTACGACTTTGTTGCGTGCAATTGGCTTCGAAAAGGATAAAGACATTCTTCAAATCTTTGGCCTTTCTGAAGAGGTTAAAGTGACCAAAGCAAATTTGAAAAAATACATCGGTCGTAAATTGGCTGCGCGTGTTTTGAAAACATGGGTAGAAGATTTCGTAGATGAAGAGACAGGTGAAGTTGTTTCTATTGAGCGTACAGAAGTTATCCTTGAGCGAGAAACTGAGATTACAGCCGATAATGTTGAGGAAATTCTAAATAGCGGGTCGAAGACGATAGAAGTGCATTTAGACTCATCTATAGGTATTGACTACTCGATTATCTTCAATACGTTCCAGAAGGATCCGTGTAACTCAGAGAAAGAGGCAGTCAACTACATTTATCGTTTGTTGCGTAATGCAGATCCTGCAGATGATGCGAGTGCGCGTGAGGTTATTAATAATCTGTTCTTCTCTGAAAAGCGTTACGATTTAGGCGAAGTCGGACGTTATCGCATGAATCGTAAGTTGGGCTTATCAACAGATGGTGATACCCGCGTGTTGACGAGAGAAGATATCATTGAAATTATCAAGTATCTTATCGAACTCATCAACTCTAAGGCTTCCGTCGATGATATTGATCACTTAAGCAACCGAAGAGTAAGAACCGTTGGCGAACAATTAGCGAATCAGTTTTCGGTAGGTCTTGCTCGTATGACTCGTACAATTCGTGAGCGAATGAATGTGCGAGACAATGAGGTGTTTACCCCTACTGACTTGATTAACGCGAAGACGATTTCTTCTGTTATCAATTCTTTTTTTGGGACAAATGCTTTGTCTCAATTTATGGACCAAACCAACCCGCTGTCAGAGGTTACGCACAAACGTCGTCTCTCTGCCTTAGGTCCCGGCGGTTTGTCGCGTGAGCGCGCAGGCTTCGAGGTTCGTGATGTGCACTATACCCACTATGGTCGCCTTTGTCCTATTGAATCCCCTGAAGGCCCGAATATTGGTTTGATCTCTTCTTTGTGTGTATATGCAAAGATTGACAGCCTTGGTTTTATTGAGACTCCCTATCGTAAAGTTGAAAACTCTAAGGTAGATCTAGATAATAAGGACGTTGTCTATTTGAGTGCCGAAGAAGAGGAAGATAAGATTATCGGACAAGGTAATGCTCCCCCTGAATTCTGATGGTACGTTTATCCTTTCTAAGGTTAAGTGTCGTCAAGATGCCGATTATCCTGTCGTTTCGCCGGAACAAGTAGAGTTAATGGACGTTGCTCCTCAGCAGATTGCATCTATCGCAGCCGGTCTGATTCCTTTCTTGGAGCACGACGATGCTCACCGTGCGTTGATGGGATCTAACATGATGCGCCAAGCTGTACCATTGATTCGTTCTGAAGCTCCGATTGTAGGTACGGGTATTGAAAGACAAGTATGTATCGACTCTCGCACAATGATTAGTGCTGAGGGCGACGGCGTTGTTGATTTTGTGGATGCAACGACGATTCGCGTACTATATGATCGTACAGAAGATGAAGAGTTTGTTAGCTTCGAACCTGCTCTTAAAGAATACCGCATCCCTAAATTCCGCCGTACGAACCAGAATATGGTCTTCGACTTAAGACCGATTTGTGAAAAGGGTCAACGCGTTCAAAAGGGAGATATTCTTACAGAAGGCTATGCTACGGAGAGTGGCGAATTAGCGCTTGGACGCAACCTTCTCGTAGCTTATATGCCTTGGAAGGGTTACAACTATGAGGATGCTATCGTGCTAAATGAACGCTTGGTTCGCGATGACATCTTGACGTCAGTACACGTAGATGAATTCTCTTTGGATGTTCGTGAAACGAAACGAGGCGTTGAAGAGTTAACCAATGATATTCCCAACGTTAGCGAAGAAGCCACGAAAGACTTGGATGAAAATGGTATTATTCGGATCGGTGCTCGTGTCGTTCCCGGTGATATCTTGATTGGTAAGATTACCCCTAAAGGTGAAAGTGATCCTACGCCTGAAGAGAAATTGTTGCGTGCCATCTTTGGCGATAAGGCTGGGGATGTAAAAGATGCATCTCTTAAAGCAAATCCCTCTTTGTCCGGTGTAGTAATTGATCGCCGTTTATATTCTAAGGCGCAAAAGAGTCGTTCTTCTAAGGTTGCAGATAAGTCAACCTTGTTAGAACTCGACGAGCAATTCGATAAGGAAACATCAGCGTTGAAGTCAACTATGATCGATAAGTTGCTGGTGTTGACCAAAGGTAAACGTCTTTAGGTGTTAAAGATACCATCGGCACGGAGATTATTGCTAAAGGCACTAAGTTCTCGAAGTCTTTGCTTGACTCGTTAAGCTACGCGTCTTTGCAATTGAATGATTGGACGAATGATGAGCACACCAATCTCTTAATTCGCAGTTTGGTCCTCAACTATTTGAAGAAGTATAATAAGATGGATGCCGTCTTGAAGCGTCGTAAGTTTGCCATTACGATTGGCGACGAACTTCCTTCAGGCATTATTCAGCAAGCCAAAGTCTATATTGCAAAGAAGCGCAAGATCGGTGTCGGAGATAAGATGGCCGGCCGCCATGGTAATAAGGGTATTGTATCAAAGATTGTTCGTCAGGAAGATATGCCGTTCTTGGCTGACGGTCGTCCTGTAGATATTGTCTTGAACCCGCTGGGTGTGCCTTCTCGTATGAATTTAGGACAGATCTTTGAGGCTATTCTTGGTGCAGCAGGTAAGCGCTTAGGTGTGAAGTTTGCTACTCCGATCTTCGATGGTGCAAAGTTGGATGAACTTTGCGAATGGACTGATAAAGCCGGCTTGCCTCGCTATTGCGCAGAGCAGCTTTTTGACGGTGGAACCGGTGAACCATTTGACCAAAGGCTACTGTAGGTGTTACCTATATGCTGAAGCTCGGCCATATGGTTGAAGATAAGATGCATGCCCGTAGCATTGGTCCATATTCTCTGATTACACAGCAACCTCTTGGAGGTAAGGCGCAGTTTGGTGGTCAGCGTTTTGGTGAGATGGAGGTTTGGGCTATTGAGGCCTTTGGCGCATCTCATGTTTTGCAAGAGATTTTGACTATTAAGTCTGATGATGTTACCGGCCGTGCAAAAGCTTATGAAGCTGTAGTTAAGGGAGAGACGATGCCAACTCCGGGCATTCCTGAATCGCTTAATGTCTTGCTGCACGAGTTGCGTGGATTAGGTTTGAGTATTACGCTGGATTAACGACTAAATTCAAAAGAAAATGGCTTTTAAAAGAGATAATAAGATAAAGAGCAACTTTACGAAAATCACGATTGGCTTAGCTTCTCCAGAGGAGATTTTAGCTAATTCATATGGTGAAGTGCTCAAGCCTGAGACGATAAACTACCGCACCTACAAACCCGAACGTGACGGACTCTTCTGCGAGCGTATTTTTGGACCGACAAAAGATTACGAGTGTCATTGCGGTAAATACAAGCGTATTCGCTATAAAGGTATTGTTTGCGATCGTTGCGGTGTTGAAGTTACAGAGAAAAAAGTAAGACGTGAGCGCGCGGGCCATATTGCTTTGGTCGTTCCAGTTGTGCATATTTGGTACTTCCGCTCTTTACCCAATAAGATCGGTTATCTTTTAGGACTCCCAACGAAGAAGCTCGATACCATTATATATTATGAGCGCTATGTCGTTATCCAGCCGGGCGTATTGGGTGAAGAAGTTGAGGTAAACCAACTCCTCACCGAAGATGAATATCTCGACTTGTTGCGCAAATTGTCGAAAGAGAATCAATATTTAGACGATTCTGACCCCAATAAGTTCATTGCGAAGATGGGTGCAGAGGCCGTTTTAGATATGCTTCAGCGCATTGACCTGGACCAGTTGAGCTATGATCTTCGAGATCGTGCTAATTCAGATCGTTCTGCGCAGCGCAAGAATGAGGCCTTGAAGCGCCTTCAGGTTGTAGAGTCCTTCCGTGCAAGCAAGGAACGCAATAAGCCCGAGTGGATGATTATGAAGATTCTGCCCGTTATTCCGCCAGATCTTCGCCCGCTTGTGCCCCTTGATGGTGGACGCTTGCCACTTCCGACTTAAACGACCTTTATCGTCGCGTATTGATTCGCAATAACCGCTTGAAGCGCTTATTGGAAATTAAGGCTCCCGAAGTGATTCTTCGCAACGAAAAGCGTATGTTGCAGGAAGCAGTTGACAGCCTTTTTGATAATTCTCGCAAGTCATCAGCAGTTAAGAGCGATAGCAATCGTCCGTTAAAGTCTTTGTCTGATGCCTTGAAAGGTAAGCAAGGACGTTTTCGCCAGAACCTGCTCGGTAAGCGTGTTGACTATTCAGCACGTTCAGTTATCGTCGTAGGTCCGGAGTTAAAGATGGGCGAGTGCGGTCTTCCGAAAAGTTAATGGCTGCTGAACTCTATAAACCATTTATTATTCGTCGCTTGATTGAGCGCGGTATTGTCAAGACAGTAAAGAGCGCGAAGAAGATCGTAGATCGTCGTGATGCCATTATTTGGGACATTCTCGAGTTTGTCATGAAGGGTCACCCCGTTCTGCTTAACCGTGCTCCGACCTTGCACCGCCTCGGTATCCAAGCTTTCCAGCCGAAGTTGATTGAGGGCAAGGCTATCCAGTTGCATCCATTAGCTTGTACCGCATTTAATGCCGACTTTGATGGTGACCAGATGGCTGTTCACCTCCCGTTGAGCAATGAAGCTATTATCGAAGCACAGATTTTGATGCTTCAGAGCCACAATATCCTCAATCCGGCAAACGGGGCGCCGATTACCGTTCCTTCTCAGGATATGGTGTTGGGTCTCTATTATATTACCAAATTACGCAAGGGTGCTAAGGGCGAAGGCCTGACTTTCTATGGCCCAGAAGAAGCTATTATTGCTTACAATGAGCGCCGCGTAGAAGTGCATGGCTCCGATTAAGGTCATTGTAGATGATCTTGATGAGAATGGCACGTTGGTTAAGCGTATGCTTGAGACTTCTGTAGGTCGTGTGATTGTCAATGAGATTATTCCGAAGGAAGTGGGCTATTTCAATGGTATTATCTCCAAGAAGTCTTTGCGTGACATTATTGCTCGCGTGATCAAGACCGTAGGTATGGCTCGTGCGTGCGAGTTCTTGGATGGCATCAAGAACTTAGGCTATCGCAAGTCCTATGAAGGTGGTCTTTCTTTCAACTTAGACGACATCATTATCCCGCAAGAGAAGCAAGACATCGTAGCGAAGGGTAACGAAGAGATTGACCAGATTATGGCCAATTATAATATGGGTTTCATCACCGATAATGAGCGTTACAACCAAGTTATTGACACCTGGACGCACGCCAATACCAATTTGAAGCGTACCCTGATGAAGCAGATGACGGAGGCTGACCAAGGTTTCAATGCTGTATTTATGATGTTGGATTCCGGTGCCCGTGGTTCTGCCGATCAGATTGCACAGTTGGCCGGTATGCGTGGTTTGATGGCTAAGCCGCAGAAGGCTGGTGCAGAAGGTGCGCAGATTATTGAAAACCCGATTCTCTCCCAACTTTAAGGAAGGTATGAGCGTATTGGAGTACTTCATCTCTACTCACGGTGCGCGTAAGGGTTTGGCCGATACAGCTTTGAAAACGGCCGATGCCGGTTATCTAACGCGTCGTTTGGTCGATGTGTCTCACGATGTGATCATTACCGAAGAAGATTGCGGCACTTTGCGTGGACTCGTTTGCGCCGCCCTCAAAGATGGTGATGAAGTGATCTCATCACTGAGCGAGCGTATCTTGGGCCGCGTATCTGTTCACGACATTATTCATCCGATGACGGGTCGCCTCATTGTTGCTGCCGGTGAAGAAATTACCGAGCCGATTGCTGCTGAGATTGAGGCTTCGCCGATTGAAAGCGTAGAAATTCGCTCCGTCCTTACTTGCGAGAGCAAGCACGGCGTTTGTCAGAAGTGTTATGGTCGCAACTTAGCTACTTCTCGTATGGTTCAGAAGGGTGAAGCTGTTGGTGTTATCGCAGCTCAGTCTATTGGTGAGCCGGGTACACAGTTGACGCTCCGTACCTTCCACGCCGGTGGTATTGCCTCCAATGCAGCTGCCAATGCCTCGATCATTTCTAAGCAAGACTGCCGCGTCGAGTTTGAAGAAATGCGTACGGTCGACATTATCAACGACGACGGCGCTGCCGGCAAGATTGTTGTCGGTCGTTTGGCTGAAGTACACTTCATCGACATCAATACCGGTATCGTTTTGTCTTCGCAAAATATCCCCTATGGCGCACAGTTGTTTGTAGGCGATAAAGAGAAAGTAGAGAAGGGTACGATGATAGCCAAGTGGGATCCGTTTAATGCTGTTATCGTCACGGAAATGGCAGGTCGAATCCATTTCAATGATGTGATTGAAGGTGTTACATATCGCGTCGAAGAAGATGAAGCTACAGGTCTTCGTGAGCGTATCATTATAGAAGCCAAAGAGCGTAACCGCATTCCTTCAGCGGATATTTTGGATGAGAAAGGCAATATCATTCGTTCTTATAACTTCCCCATCAATGGTCACTTGGCCGTAGAAGATGGTGAGGAGTTGAAAGCCGGTGCTGTCCTGGTGAAGATTCCGCGTGCCGTAGGTAAGGCCGGTGATATTACCGGTGGTCTGCCGCGTGTTACGGAACTCTTTGAAGCGCGCAATCCGTCTAACCCTGCTGTTGTTTCTGAAATTGATGGCGAGGTGAAGATGGGCACGATTAAGCGTGGTAACCGTGAGATTATCATTACGTCCAAACTTGGAGAGGTTAAAGCCTACCTCGTGCCGCTGTCTAAGCAGATCTTGGTACAGGAAAACGACTACGTTCGTGCAGTGAAGCACTCAGCGATGGCTCGATCACACCGGCCGATATTTTGGCCATCAAGGGTCCTACCGCAGTACAAGAATATATTGTTAATGAGATACAAGACGTCTATCGTCTGCAGGGCGTTAAGATCAATGATAAGCATTTCGAAGTTATCGTTCGTCAGATGATGCGCAAGGTGCAGATCAACGACCCGGGAGATACACGTTTCTTGGAGTTGCAAGTGGTCGACAAACTCGATTTTGCTGAGGAAAATGACCGTATTTGGAGTAAGAAAGTCGTAGTAGATGCCGGCGATAGCGAGATGATGAAGAAGGGTATGATCATTACGGCGCGCAAGCTCCGCGATGAAAATTCCCGCCTCAAGCGCCTCGATCTTAAGTTGGTGAAGGTGCGCGATGCCGTTCCGGCTACGTCTACACAAATCTTGCAAGGTATTACGCGCGCAGCGTTGCAGACAAAGAGCTTTATGTCCGCAGCTTCCTTCCAGGAGACGACAAAAGTCTTAAACGAGGCTGCTATCAGCGGAAAGACAGACTATTTGGAAGGTATGAAGGAAAACGTGATTTGCGGCCACTTAATCCCGGCCGGCACAGGTCTCCGAGAATTCTCCAATCTCGTCGTTGCTGATGCTGAAGAATATGCCCGCGTTCAGGCAGAGAGAGAGCAGCTGCTATGGCAGCAGATCAGGCCTGATCACTGATTTTATAAACTAAAAGCAGCCGTCTTATTTCCGCAACCTCTTTGTAAGGGGCAGAAATAAGATGGCCGCTTTTTTTGTTTGTGCCGGTTAGTATCGTGACGAGCGAGAGGCGGGTATGCTTTAATAGTACGTAGATTCAATATAAGAGAAGCCTTCTAAAAGTTATTATTGCTGTCCGATAAACGACAAAAAGAGTAGGAAGGACCGCCTCAATCGCTGAAACAATGCGGTCTATAATCGCTTTGTAGAGCTCAAGCCTCGTGTATTCTGCAAAATGATGCTCTTTATGAAGCTCTATGCTTTCGGCAAGTGTACGGGGATAACGTTCGTTGATAGCACAATGATCCCCGTATGCCACAACGTAAGAAGGTATTTCAATAAGGTCTTTTCGGGGCTCGCCAAGAACGGAAAAGGGACGATGGGCTGGTGTCAAGGCTTTAAACTTCATCTGCTTTGCAATGATTCAGGCGAAGTAATTACATTCTGTCTTACTGGAGCCAACGTGGATGACAGGGATAGCAGGGTGTGGAATGTATTTACAAAGGTGCTCTATGGAAAGGTCTTTGCTGACAGAGGATATATTAAGCAAGAACTCTTCGAAAGTCTATTCAGTCAAGGTATCCAACTCGTTCATGGCCTAAAGGCTAAAATGAAGAACAAGCTGATGCCCATGTGGGATAAGATAATGTTAAGAAAACGCTATATCATCGAGTGCATCAATGAACTCTTGAAGAATAAAGCTAACCTCGTACACTCGCGACATCGCTCGATACACAACTTCATTATGAACCTATGTTCTGCCCTAACAGCCTATTGCTTTTTTGACAATAAACCTGAGGCCCTGCCTGTTTATGTTGAAAAATCAAGGCAGTTAGAACTGTTTGCATACTGACCTTATCCCGAACTCGAGTATAATCTGCACAATTTTTATATTTTTCCTTTCTTTTTTTTGCTAATCTCAAATAAAACCATTAATTTTGCACCCGTTATGCAAAATACAGTGATTATAATACAAAGGTATCAGCGTGGCGCAAGGAAAGTGTGATTTCCTGCGTCTTTTAACACTTTATATTTGCTCGGCTCAGATATTTTGCTACACACACACACACACACACACACACACACACACACACACACCTAACCGCCAATTCTTTCCCGTTCGCATACGCGCGCGTAAAGAGCGATTAAAACATATACTGCAAAGGCTTTCCGTAAGGATTGCCCTTGCAGTTTTTTCGTGTATCTTTCAACCTAATATAAGAAGTTAATAATAATCTGTTTTTTTATAGAGTATGAACAAGGAAAAAAATTAAATGTTCGGGCATACATTGCCCCACAGGTTTTCAGTTTACAAGTTAGAGGCAGAAAGTTGCTTGATGAATACTTCATTTGAAGGCGGTCACAAACCGGTAAATCCCGGCGGAAGTGTAGGCGATGCCCCACGTAATGATTTCTTCGGCGATGATTGTGATGAAGAATAGAACGAAGCACAAATGGGCTTCCAATGGAAACAAATCAGATTTAACAAACAAAAAGAAATGAAAATGACAAGGTATTTCTTACTCATAGTGGTAGCCGTGCTCACGCTTGGTATGACCGCATGCAGCAGTGAAGACATTGCACAAGATAAAAAGAATAATAATGCGGGCTCGCCCGACATACATGGTTTAACCGCCTTCATAACGGGTGATACACCCGTTACCCGCACATCGTTAGATCATACTTCCGTCGGCGGTGGTGCCGAATTCTTTTGGGAAACGGGCGATAAAATTTGGGTAAAAAACGGATCGATGCTTACTCAAAACAAAACAGACGACATCTCGGGGAAAGTTGCGTCTGCAAAGTTTTATTTTGAGGGAAGTTTCCCTAACAACACTTATAAAGTTTACTATACCGGTAAGAATGGCGCCACGGGCGATAAAGTTACGATTGCTGCCGTTCAAAAGCAATCGCAACCTAACAACACCGAGCATTTCGGAGAAAGCGGCGATTGCGGAGTGGCCGATGCTAATAAATCGGGAGGACGTTTCAATTTCGAGCTCGAACATAAAGCAGCCTACCTCTGTTTTCTTCCTCGCACGACCAATCCTGTCTTCGCTGGCTGTACGTTGATGAAAATAGTGGTTATCGCAAATAACGATATTGCCGGTACCTATAATTTCGGAGACGGGGGATTGGATATGAGTTCTGCCACTTCTACTTCAAAGAAATTACACTTACTTGTGGCAACGGATTTCCGCTTACCAACACAACTACGGATTTCTCTACCAATGCAGCCTACATGGTCATAGCTCCCGGTACTCACGCACTAACCGTGAAATATTGGCTGAAAGAATCTTCATCGGGCATGGAGGGAACTGTAACTAAATTTATTTCTTCGCGCGACTATCAAGCGAATACAATCACGGATTTAACCGCTAATATAGATCGTAATTATTCGAGTGAATATTATATGTGGGATGCCCAAAACGAGTATTGGGCAGGAGTTCCTAATCGACCGACAGTTCCTAATGAACATAATGACAATTACCCCAAGGATAAAAACGATGCCAACCATCGCTGGTATAACGAAGCTGCATTCCCCACACCTGCATCTAACAAGTGCGCAGATTGTCCCAATGCCAATGAAATTCGCTGGTATGCAGAAAAGGGAGCCCCTCATTGGGATGAAGAAGAATTATGGACAATGTTCGGAAAGCTTCACAAAGGCGGTATGTGGTTTAAGAAGCAGAAGCCTATTGCTGAAGAAAACCGTTCAATCACCGGCGGTGACGTCGCTTATCTGAAAACGAAAGCTCCTGACGGTACCACTGATTACAGAACAGCGACCGGAGTCTCTATTTACACACATAACAATTTGCCGAAAATCTACGACTCCCCTCTGGAAAATCCGGAAAATTATTTCTACCTTCCGGCATCAGGGTATTATCGTAACGGTGTATACGTTAATACAGGTTTCGGCAACTATTGGTCGAGTTCTCCTTACTTGGGGAGTATGACACACCCCGGAAGTACTGCGAAGTCTGCTTATTATATGTATTTCAGCAGGGATTATGTGTACATTTCCGACTACGAAAGAGAATGCGGATTCAGAATATGGAAAGCCGACGGACAATAGAAACTCTCGTACGAGGTCAGTACCAAAGGGGATCGCACAAGAATGCGATGGCATAGAGTTTCTTGTACATATCGAAAGCGTGGGTTCCAATCTTATTTATGAGTTTGGGAATGGGGGGGCACGTTTTCCAAATTCCGGATGTAGTAGAAACCTGAGTTCGGTATTAAGAACTGTCTTCGAGCCGCGGCTGCACATGGTAACAGCTGCGGCTCGAAGATCGTTTTATGCCGAATTCAGGTACGACATGAACGGAAAAGTCGTGACAAATGTAGACACTCAGGCCGACAGAATCGATATTCCGGCTGAGGCACTTGGTCGTGGCGTATTCGTCGTTGTTGCGCAGAACGTCAAAGGTCAAAAGATGAACGTGAAGGTGATTTTATAACTTACTTGTAAAGGGAAGCACTAGGCATTTTCAAAGTCTTTCCTTTTGCAGAACTAAGAGGTGCGCGCTTCAAAACGCTTGTCACACCTCTTTTATATGGATGGGCATCTGCGCCACGCAAATGGCTCTATACGAAAAAGGATAGGCTGACAACATCTTTGTCTTTTCTATAGACGGACGTCGGCTTGTTTTGAAAGACCAACCCTAAGGGGTTGCCAAAAAACTAACCCCGATGGGGTTATTTGTGGACGAAAGCGTACTGTCGAGTTCGACTTTGGTAGGTAAATTTTATGAACAAATTTGTTCTTAACCCGGAAGTGTTAAAAACCGCACCGACAATCCACACCGTCGCAACAACAATCCATATTCACGCAACAACAAACCGCACCGACATAACAATAAACCTCACGCTTCCACCAACAACCCACACCAACGCGCCAACAACCTACTTCTCCGCGACGACATCCCGCACCATCGCACCAACAACCAGTACCCCCGAACTAACAATGCCTCTCCGCCGCAACGACAACCCCATAGGGTCGGTCTTTTTGGCAGGGCAGGCGTTGGAGCAAAGCGACAACTCTGCCACAATCCGCCGCAAAAATGCAACCCCTTAGGGTTGGTCTCTCAAAACGGCCGCTGATTGGTTTATTATCAACGGGCTATATCGCGTTTTGTAGGCTCGGCGAAAATGCTTACCTTTGCATTCGCAAGGGCGAGGAGCGTCCTTGGTTATATTATTCATCTATTAAATCTATACCACAATGATTAAATTCGTCATTAGAGCGAAGAAAAATCCGCTCAAAAAAGATCAAGTAAAATTTTATCCGCAAATGGCGCCGGGTGTGCCCGTGATGTTGCGCACGATTGTCGGGCGCATCGAGAAGCGTTCGGGCGTATCTTCTGCCTCCGTCAAGGCGGTGTTGGATGCACTGCAATATGAGATTCTCCAAACACTCGCGGACGGTAATTCGGTTCGCTTAGGTGACCTTGGCTCTTTTCGCCTGACGATGCACGGCGAGGGCGTAACGACGGCGAAAGAGGCAAAGGAAAAAGGGGCAAATCTCATTAAACGTGTGAGCGTGCGGTTCACGAAAAGCAGTACGATGCGTATGGCTCTCGACAAGCGCAACTTAATCTTCGGTGCGCAGGATGATATCCGGAATGCGAAGTAAGTGAGAGGGCGGCACATCATAGTGCGGCAAAAAATTACGTTTAGCAAAGGCCGCGTTTTCAACCGATGAAAGCGCGGTTTTTTCGTACTTTGTCGAAAAAGGGCCGTTTTTCGGTGATACGGGGATAAGGATTGTTCAAACTTTCACCTATGATCGGAAAAATTGTCTTATAGGAAAGTTTAAACGGTCTTATAGGAGAATTAAAATTGTCTTATAGGAGAGTTTCAACGATCATAGGTGAAAGTTTGGCGAGGGTGCGCAGGCAGTTGCGGCGGGGTTGTTTGTTCTGCTTTTTATAACCTAATCTGCGATGAAACCGTATTTTTTTGCGCTTTTTTACTATTGCGTTCATACATCTGCGCCCGTTTTTGAAGGACCAACCCTATAAAGTTGTCATTTCTGAGGCGTGTTAGGTAGGGTTAAAACGCTGTACGTTTTAGCCCTGCCCTGCAAGCGATTATTCCTAAGGGTTGTGTATGGCAGAATTAAGCGGAAATGAGGCGTTTTGCGTTGTATCTTGCCGTTGATTCGAGATATTCTAAGATCTTTTTCATAAATGATGTAGGACACATAACTGAATGTTGGTAAAGGATTTAAGAGGTAAAACGCACACATACACTATGTGTATAAGAGTAAAGGAGGAAAACATTTTAAGGACAAGGTAAATCCTTAACTGCATTGTACTTGAATTAGCAGACAACTTTGGTTTTTAATTTGATTCTCCTTTGTCAAGTTTATCTGCTAAATTCAAATGCACTTGCCGTGATCATTTCTTAACTACAGCGTTAGTTGACCGTAGTTTTCTCAGGGCCTACTGAATCTTTGTCGCTTATCTCCGAAAGTATTTTCTTTTCTTTTATGTGGGGTTCACTTGTGTGGTCCTTCTACGGTGCCGATTGGAAAGGTTGTGCGCTGGCGTCTTGCCACTTTGCCCGACAATAGTAAGATAAACAATAAGTATTCGCTCATTTCGTTTAAAACATATGAGGGCAATATGAGGAGGCAGCGTTTGCACTAAGCGCTTAGTATAATGTTTTCTGATGCTTCTCAAATCAGGTGCAAGGGTAGGTACGACCATAATACAAGATAATTTTTACCGGATGGACAATATTGAAAAGGCGAAAAACAGACTCATTCATTTCATCAAGGAAATGAGCGCGTGGGAAATAGCATGTGAAGAGATTGATGAGCAAGATATAGAAGAAATAGAGAAATTACGTCAGCAAAAGGAACTGCTTACAGACATCTTTCGTAAGCATTGTACAGCAAAAAAGAGAGTTTATGGCCGCCCTAATACGATATCCTATGGCTCTGATTATGATCCGGAAGAGGAGAAAATAACTCAGGTGAGTGAGGGAAAAGATAAAATTGAAATCACTACCCAAAGAGAGAAGCCGATGAAGGAAGTCTTTATTTATACTTTAGTGCGAAAAGGAGAGGAGTGGTTTTTAGATACTAAAAAAAGATACTCTACTTGGAAACAAAAGTGGGTACGCGAGTCTCTATAATACAGTTTTCAACAATAGAGCACGTCCTAAGAAGGGTCTACGCGAGCTGCCCATTCACGAACAATAGAAAAGCATGGAAAAGGTTAGAGATTATCAGTTTTTTATGACGCTAAAAGATGAGCAAATGTTCTGCGAAGCCTTGCGGACCTATAATCCGAATATATACTTTTTAGATGTTAAGCCCTCTTTAGACGGAGATGTAGACAGACGTTTAGTTGGCGATATTACTACTTTAGACAGTGAGTTCTTCTCTATCGTCAATCTCGATATAATCAGTAAGGAAGAATTAAGTCGGTGTTATAAATTGCGTAATGGCTATTATCACTTTTATCAGTTAGGTCGTGGGCAGATGCAATTCTTGCGTTCATTGCCGGATGTCAATGTGGAAAACTGCCTGCAACAAGGCAGAATAGCAGACTCGTATGAGGCAGATGATGAAGAAGAAAAGGTCTGGAAGAATAAGGTGTATAGTTTGCTTAAAAAGGCTGGTCAAAAGGTATATTGGTATTACGTCTTACCTAATGGGACAAGAGAAATCACTACAAACCACAGCATAAGCTGGTGGCGCTACCGGATGCCGCCGCGAACTATGATGGTAAAAGAGGAAATTTTATGATTCATAATAGAGCTATGTTTGTTGCTGAAGGAATTATGCTTGAAGAGATAAAGGATAATCCGAAGCTTCTTTATAAAGAATAAAACGGATTAGGTAAAAAACGTCTTGAAAAATGGAAATCTGTGTAAACTTAGCGCTTGGCGGAGATGTGGCAGAAAGCGCCGATCTGAGTAACGTGATCTTTCGGTTAGTCATTGAAATGCGGAAAACGCTTAAGGCACAATTTAGAGATAAGTGTTTTGATGGTCTTGATAGGGTGAAGATCACGATGTTTGTAAGTGGTGATGTGTCAGAATATAGTCCACAAACCGGAATCATAAGCTGTCGCTACTACCAGAAGAAGAAAGAAGTGCAATCTTCGTGTTGTATTAGTAGCGACTATTGGCTTGCTGAACCCTTACTTGATGGAAAGCAGAAATTTCTACTATTTTTGGAACAGACGTTTGCTGATTTAGGTGCACTTGTAGAGAAGAAACTTAAAGCGGCAAGGTGCGATTTTGATAGTGAAGCATTCAAAGAGAGCCTTTCTAAAAGTTTGATGGACTTATCGTCCGAAAAGAAATAGCGATGTAGATAGTTGGGAGGCGTCTTTTATTTGCTTCAAAGCCGCAGCAAATGATAATTGCTGCAGCTTTGGTATGCACGTAGGTCTTTTAAGCGGTTTGCTGATGAGTGAATTCAAGTTGCTTTTTCGTTCAATTGGGAGATAAGAGACGTTTAGTGGGAGGACGACTTATAGCCGGGGTTCTGACTTAAAAGCGGGTTGAGTGAAAGGACGTTGAGCGGTATAGGGAAGACGGTCGTAAAGCCTGATGCCTCGCCGGGTAATTGAGGGCGGTCAGCATAAGCACGCGTAAACTTCCCAAGCGGATTAAGTCGGGACGGCGGCAGCCTTCCCAAGCCAATTCCAATAGGCGCTCTGCCAAGATGTTGTCCAACGTAGCCAGCCGCGGACCCATTCCGGCTCGTGCTCGCACAGCATTCAGTTCGGCAGTGCCATCTTCTCCATTGCGCACTTTTGCTTCACTCTTCATTAAGAGCGCATCAGCATAGCGAAAGAGTACAATGTCGTTGTCCATCAGCTTGCCATCTTTGGTCGCCGTCTTATCAATCGCATATTTTTTCATACGCGCCCCAGCTGTCACACGATGCGGCGAGGAGTACATATCCAGTTTTACTTCCCACGGATAGTAAATGAGCGTATCTCCATTTTCTAAACGAACGACTTCACCATTTAGGCCTCGCACGACGCCGGCGTAATAGGTGTAGTCAAAGCGTTTGTCTTGTTCGGCCGTTTCATAACTAAAAGTCTTCAAAGCGTCAATGGTAGCGCTTGATCCGTTCTCTCCGGAGAAGCCGTAAGCCCCCGCGTGCCGGTAATGATAGGAGCGGAAGAGGTTTTGATTCTGATAAGGCAAGGTCTGCTTATCCAAGGGAATGGTCAGAATATTCTCCAAACTGTTTTCATTATGAACGGCAAAATTATCTCTAAAATCAGCACTCAGCGTATAGCCAAAGGCGCTCAGGCTATCACAATAAGCGATACACGTCTGCCAAGCATTGAGTTTGTGCCCACCGACTTGGAAAAAGATGTCGCGCCCCGAAGGACGATTCCCATCCGTCCAATTGTCGTCCGTATACACTTCCGCATTGAGTGCCAAACGCGCCAATAAGAAGTAAGCCACTGGGCGCGTGATTCGCCCATAACCCTCCCCTAAAGCATTGCTGCGCACGTTGGGGGAGGCGGGGCGCTACGCTTTGCAACTCATCGACGATAAAGCGAAATACTTCCGAGCGCTCATACTGCTTCACCTCTCGCATACTTACATCCGCAGAGATAACAAGCGGCAAGCGTCCATAAAGATCCATCAATTCATAATAATACAAGGCGCGAATGGCGCGCACCTCTGATTCGTAATCTTGGCGTTGTTTAGGACTTAGACGTGCAGCGTATTTCTCAATTCCGGCTAAAGAACGATTGCTAAGCGTGACAACTTTATATAGATATTTCCAAGTGGATGCCAATACGCTGTTGGATACGCCCCAGCGATGTAGGTATAAGTCCTGCCACAAACCGCCGTCATACCAATCGCCGCCACGCGTTGGCAAGATGGCTTCATCCGTCGTAAACGTATTGAGATCGTATAGGCCGCGATAAGTGCCCTGCAAGCCCTGACTATCTTGATAGCCGCCGAAGTAAGAGTAAAGAGAGCCGACCGCATTGCGGTAAATGCTTGCTGCATCGTGATAAGCCTGATCTTCTGTCTGATAATCTTTGGGCTTTTCTTCCAAGAAGTCGGAGCAAGCTGCCAAGGTCAAGGATGCCGCCAATGTCAGGCACCAAGCGATTGCGGTGAACGAGCGATCAAAGGTCTTCAAAAAGGAATTTGTCTTTTGCATAAACAATATGTTTCTATCCGAGTGGTCCGCTGGCTTTTCAAATAAAGAGCTGCTACCAAACGTCGGTTATGTGCTTAGAATTGAATACTTACGCCCAGAGCATAAGAGCGATAGAGCGGATAGCTGCGCTTGTCGTCCGTGCCGAGCGTCGGCCCGACTATGCTGCTGTTGATCATTGGGGTTAGTCCTGAATAGCCGGTAAGCGTCAGTAGGTTGTTGATAGAGAAAGAAAGTCGCAAACTACGTATATAGCGTGCCTGTTTAAGCGGCACTGTCCAGCCAAAATTGAGATAGGCTACGTGTATGTAATCGCCCTTTTCCAGCCAATAGTCGGTGGCAGTTTGATCATAAATGTTGCGTGCCGGCGCGTCTTGCATAACATTATAAAAAGGCAAACTACCCACGTTCATATACGTGAGTGCCGTCGCATTGTAAATCTTATGGCCGAAAGCGCCGTTGATTTGCATTGAAACGTCGAAGTCCTTATAGCGCAGGCCGAGATTAGCACCCAGCAAAACCTTTGGTGTAGCTTGTCCGGCAATATATCTGTCGCCTCCGTCTTCGATATTGACAACTCCGTCGCCATCCAAGTCGGCTATGTCATAGCGATACGTACCGTCGGCATTTTTAATTAAGCCTTTGCAGTGGGGCAAATAAAATACACCGAGCGGTTGGCCTACAATCTGATAGACGATATTGTTGTTTCCTCCGTGAAATCCGGCGCCGGTAAGGCTCGTGATAGGCTGGTAAGCCGGCGCAGAGAGATATTCTCCGCGATACATACCGCTGAGCGAGAGGAGTTTGTTTTGCTGAAAGGCCAAATTGACGCCCAAATTAAGCTCCACATCTTTATTACGCAGTAAGATGCCGGCTAAGCCGATCTCCAAACCACTGTTGCGCATAGCGCCCAGATTAGCTAGCAACTTATCGTAGGCAAATGGCGGCACAGAGACGTCATAGAGATACAACATATCTTTCGTCTTGGCATTGTAATAGTCGAGCGTTAGCAAGAAGCGGCCCGAGAAGAGCGAGAGATCCACGCCCACATTAAAAGTCTTTTTGATTTCCCATTTAAGATCCGGATTTGCGTTGCGTATCAAGCCGATAGTGACGGTAGGCGTACCGTCGACATAGACGATACCATTGGGTTTTAAGAGTTCAAGAGAGTTATAGCAATCGATTGCCGCTAAATTACCGGAAAGACCATAGCCAGCCCGCAACTTCAGGTCTATAGGGTAATGTAAGTTTCGCATCCAAGGTTCTTTACTAACAGTCCAAGCGCCGGCAACGGAGGGGAAGAAGCCCCAGCGATTATTGCGACCTACTTTAGAACTGCCGTCTGCGCGCGTGTTGATCGTCAAGGCGTAGCGGTCGTCATACGTATAGGTTACGCGTCCGAGGAAAGAGGCCAGAGCCGGATTCTCATAAGAAGAACCCGTAGCTTCCCATAAGCGGACAGCACCGGCCGAGAGATCATAATAGCCGGTGGCATTGGTGCTCAGATTGGACACTTGCGTATGAAAAGCTTTTAAGATATTCTTTGAGGCCTCCCCCAGGGCTAAGGCCTCCAGTCGGTGGCGTCCGAAAAAGCGGTTAAATGTTAAAGAAATATTGCCCAGCAATGCTTCCGTGCGCGTCTCTCCGCGTAAGATTTGCCCGTGACTCCATATGTAAATGGGGTTGAAGCCCGCTACATCCAGCGAACTATACGAGTAACTTCCGAAGGCCGATAGTTTGAGTCCGCTGCCCAAGTCGTAGGCTGCACGCACATGCGCATTGAAGCCCGCTTGCTCCTCGTGATCCAGCATATCGAGCAATGATTGTGGATTGGTGATCTGACTGGCGTCGGAATATTGCGCCCACGTTCCGTCCGGATTCTTGCCGCGACGAAACGTCGGATTGAAGGACGCCGCCGAATAAAAGAGCTTTTGCACGTCGAGGATGTATTTATTCTTCTGAATATTGCCAAACACTCCTAAATCAATCTGTAGACGGTCATCAAAGCCCTTTTGCGAGATGTCGAATTTAGCCGTAAAGTTGCGACTGCCTATCGTTTGGATCACCTGATTGTGCTGCATAAAGCCCAAGGACGCGCGATAATTGGATTGATTCGTCCCGCCGCCGAAAGCAATGTGATGGTTCTGCACGAAGCCTGTCCGTGTAATGGCGTCTTGAAAATCAGTATTAAATCCTTTGTCTACCAAATAATTTCCCCTTGAACGTACGGCAGCGCGGTAGCCATCTGCCGTGAGCATCTTGAGTTGCTTGTAGATAAGTTCCGGCCCCGTCGTGACATCATAACTGATATGAAAGTCGCCGAGTCGGCCTTTCTTCGTATCGACCACGATTACACCGGAGGCCCCTCTACTACCATATTGAGAAGTCTCACTCGCATCTTTCAGAATCTGAAAGCGCTCGATGTCGGCAGGGAAAACGTTGCTCAACGTCGTCAAGTCAGCATAGACACCGTCGATAATCACCAAGGGATCATTTCCACCCGTCAATGAAGTTGTACCACGCACGCGCACTGCGTGGAGCATAGCCTCCGTATTATTGGGGTCAGCTATCGTTACACCTACTGCTTGTCCGTGAAGCGCATCAAGTGCTCCCGTTAGGAGGCCTTTATTCATGCGTTTTGTTGTGATGTTGTCGATGTTGCCCGTCAAGACACGTAGTGGCTCATCGTTGCTTGGGCTTCGTAGCGAGTCGGTCTTCGATTGAGCATAAGCGCCGCCGGTTACCGATAGAAAAAGAGACAAAATAAAAAGGGCGCGTTTGTCCATAAAAGTAAAATGCAGTTAGTTCAAGTCTGGTTTTATTTATCCGGCGCAAACCTCATTTCTTTCTTACACTGTGTGATATAAAGTTGACGCAGGCCGAAAGCATCGAATACGGCAAATTTATATATTCCTGCACAATAACGCCCGTTTTTGCCGGACTCTTTTCCTAAAAGTACTAAAATCCACAGCCTTTGCTTGGTTATGGATCTTAGGTACCGTGATTTGTGATAAGCAATGCCTGTTTTTTTGCCTTAAAACAGTTTCAACATAAGTCCCAAAATAAGATTGTCTTTCGTATATCTATTATGGATAATCAGTAAAAAAAGAAACACTATAGTCGAAATACCCATAAAAAGATACGCTGCCTTTCCTCAAAAGATACGCTCCTTTTGCGCAAAAACTGCGCTGCTTTTCCCAAAAAGGTAGGCTGCTTTCGACTGAAAGATACGTAACTTTTGGCCTCGAAGATTTGAGAATACAGCCTTTAAGAGTTCTATGGGTACTAAATTTAGGGAGAAACCCTTTTAGCTATGGGTGGCTGTCTAAAACAATTGACCTTTAATTATGGTGAAGCTGCCATAATTAAAGGTCAATCGCAGTGTAATATGTTCTTAAGAACAAAGTTCTTTACTTCATCTTAATTGTTGATGGTAATCTTTTGGGTAAATCTTTGATTATTATATTCAACCAATACGATGTAGATACCCGAAGAAATGTTGCCTAACGGAATGATTCTCTTGGTGCTCTTGGCTACACAATGCCCATCGGCCGAATAGAGGCGCAGCGTTCCTTTAGCATTCAACCTTATTGCAGACTTGTCTACCGATAAGACAGATTTGTTTACCAACGGTGCTATTCCATTGACTAAGTCGAGTATGTACGGTGTAGAAGCCAAAGACTCTTTTCCGTCATTGTAGTATGCCACGACGATATATTCAGCCTTGTCGAGCGGCTGCTTGTCGATATAGCGTGTTACTTCGAAAGGAATGCAGACGTTGTTCAGCTGCACACCGTTGCGGAAAACGTTGTAACCGATAAGAGTATTGTCCTCTTCTGTGACAGCATCGTTAGGCTGGTCGGTAATGTTACCTGTAATTCGCCAGCAGCAAGAGCCCATCTGTGGGTCGTTTTCGTAGAAGTCGCGCACGGTTTTCCAAGTCTTTCCGTTGTCTTCAGAGTAGAGGTCGCTCTTTCCGGTTACGCTCGATTTCGTACTTTCGTAGGTCAGAGGAATCTGGTCGGCATCGTAATCGTGAATCTTAATGCCCACAATGAGTTCCTTTCCGCTGTCAATCTTGATAGGCTGATTGAGCTTTAGGGTTGTGTTCTCGTTGTACTTGATGTTCTCTATCTCCTGTTCGCAGATGAGTTTTCCGTCTTCAAACACCACAACAGCTGCGTGAAGACCCTTGTCGCCGCTTGCATCGTCGTAGTAGTTGATGTAGCTTGTTACCGAAGTAAGGTACTTGCCGTGGTATGGGGCGAGCTCACTTTGCGTGAATTTGTTCGCTCCGATGAGTTCCTTTCCTTCATTGCCGAGTGTGTAGCCCGGCGATTCCGGGTCGGAAAGATAGTTGAGCGAGTAGCCGTTTCGGCTGTTCTTCCACATCAGGAAGAGTTCGTTGTTCATCACTTTACCCGTGAACCCCTTTGGTGCATCGACGTTGTCGCCACTGCCAATCATAATGTTGTCAAGGTAGAAATAGTATGACACTGCACCCTTTCCGTGCTTGCGGAACCTTATTTGGAATACTTTGCCTGCAACTTGCTTCGTTAAATCGACCGTCAAGATGCCTTCCAAGTTCGGCAATTCTTTCACGGTCCATTCCTTGGCTACGCTCCACGACTTGCCGCCATCTACGGTATATTCTACGCTGAGTGTGTCTTTGGTCAAATCAACCTCACCGCCTCCTTGTGCAGGTTCTTGGTTGCAAAGAGTCAAGAACGAACATTTCACCTTGTTTATCTTGGTTGCATCGAGCGGACGACTTATCATACTTGAAGAGTAAGGATTGAATGTGCACGCTCCGGTAGTCACTCCCATTGAGGCGTCGTGCCCTACTTGGGCTGCCACCAACCACTCTGTGTCGGCTTCGTCGCCGTAATCCGTGCTCTTCGTCCAGTAGTTAGTATTCAGCGAACCTCTCTCGAAATCTTCGAAAGTGGGAACGCATAATCGTCGGGAACGGCAATTACTTCAGGGTTTGAGCGTGGCGAAAGCATCTCTTTTCCCTGTTTGTCGGTGTATATCGCTTCGATTGCAAACTTACGGTAGCCTGCATAGACATCTTTCAGTGCAAATGTCATCTCGTCTTGCAATTCCTTCAAAGTCGCAATCTTTTTACCGTCACAGTAGATATTGTAGCCTTTCAGCGTCAATGTATTGTAAGTTGCCTTGTCTATCTTCCACGAAAGCTGAATTTGGTGTAACCCTGTTGAACCTCCTTTTGGCTTATTGGGGGTAGCAGGAATTTCCACTTCGCACTTGGTTACATTCAATACCCAAGCCTTAGGAATTTGCCCAAACGCAATATTCGTGTCTCTATTGCCGGCAACAACATTTCCGTTTGCCGACACTGCCGACGGGAAGACCTGTGCTTGGTCTTCATAATTCATTGGGAACGGCATCTTCAGTTGCGGATTGAACAAATACAGATAATAAGAGAAATCGAAGATTCTGTCTGAAGAATATTGATACCAGAAACTTCTGTATGCAACTTCGCCCATAGTAGCTGTGCTGTAAGTTATTGCACCGAACACGTCGCCATTGTCGGCAACCGTTGGTACGCGCATTGTCTCGTTTCGCTCAAAGGTGGGCAATATGCGATATGTGCCTTTCTCTACATCAAAAAGTCGGTAGTCGGAACGGCTTGAAAGCGAGAAGATGAAGTACTTGCCATTAGGGCTCATATCAATCATACGCATCTGTTTCATCTTCGCCAGCTCGTCATCTTCGCTCTTGCAGTTCACGGTATAGCATTTTCCGTCTATCCAATAACACGCAATTGCTCTACCTCCTTCCATTGCCAACCCCACAATCGTGCGTCCGTCAGACGACACATTGATTGCAAGACCATATTTATAGGTATCGGGCAAGGGCAGTTGCTCCAATTTCCACTCGTTGTTTGCGCCACGCGTCCACTTGCAAGGATAGCTGTAAGCGAAATTAGAACATTTGCAATAGCCTACGACTACTTTTCCATCGTTCGACAGTGCTGCCGCAAAGGTTCCGTCTTCGTGTTGTTTTATTTTCTGCATATCCAAATCTCCATAAGGAAGTTTCACAACTTTCCCATTCTCAAATATGGCTGCAATGTTGGTGGGAGCGTTTGTTCCGTAGAAGTCTATGAAGTGGTCTAAGTCTTTAACCGAGCCGCACAGCGTGCCGGCATCGTTCACGTTTTTGAACAAACCGCAGGTTTCCCAATTCTCAGAATCGTCGGTCGTTACCCATTTGAGGCTTCCGCTGCCGACATCGTACAGAAACTCTCCGTTCCGATTCCGGACTTGACTTTAGTTGGATTGTATCCCACAAGATACTTGCCATTTGGAGAAATGGCTAAGGAAAAGGTGTTTTCCTCTAAAACTTTCACTTCGTCCGCCTGCATACCGCAGAAGAAGGAAAAAAATAGAGATAGAACCCATAAATAATGCATTTTTCATAATAAAGATGTTTTTAGTTCTTTAATTTAGCAGTTTTATAACTCTTAAAAAAAGTAAGCGATAAAAAGGGTAAAATGGTTAGTTAAAAGCTTACATGCATCAATACTTCATTTACTTTCGTACTGCTTAAAACGCTAATAAGTGAGTTTTTGACACTTCGCAAAGATAAGTATATCTTTTGAAAAGACATTGTTTTTGGCAGATTCTATTTTACAAAAAAGGTTTATTCATATTATCAGACACTACAACGTGCGGACTATCAGTACGCCGGACATAGCTCTAAGCCTAATACAAAAGCACGCTGCAAGCACCATAAAGCAAACATTTTGCAAAGCAGAAGGGGCAGCCATACTGCACGTTGACTATCCTTGAATTTAGAAAGAACACAGTCGTAAATATGTAATGAATTTGTATAGGGGAATGTTTGGCGCGACCGGATATGTATCTACACTTTATAAAACCTATGGTTGTTCGCGAAAAGCGCAGGTTTGAACAGCATAAGGACTCCTCTTGTTTGAGAAAAAGAGCAAATTATGCTCGCACTCTTTTGAGGAAATTATCGTATGCACCTCTTCTTCGATACAAAACTATGCCTAATTATGACTTAGATGGAGCTGCATACGGTTCGCGAGGATCGGAGAGACAAATGACAACAAAATTGGCTGCTCCACCCAAACTGAAAGCAATGGATGGAGCAGCCAACTTAATCGTTGAAGAGAAAGGACTACTTGTCCTTTTTCCCAAAGATGGAGAAATGGACGTAGCGCTTCGGATGCGCTTTAACGTTAATGAGCAGTGTGTAATGTCCTAGAATTGGTTGACAACTTTGGTTTCTTAATTTCATTCTTCTTTGACAAGTTTATTTGCTAAGTTCAAATATGCTTGTCGCAGTCTTTTCTTAACTACATAGTTAGTTGACAGTTGTCTTCTAATTGAAAAATTACTCTTTTATTTTCTTGTTGCGGTTGTTTCTACCTCCTTCTTTTATTGCTTGACTTAATAATGTGTGCCGAGGAAGTTATGCCGTCAACCTTCCGACTTCTTCCATTGGTGTTCTCATCTGCAGACTCTGATGCGGTCTGAACGTGTTGTATAGTTTGTATGGTTGATGGTCCATTACCTAACAATAGGACAAACCTTTGTGCTCAGATAGATCACGTAAAATATTCCTCTTCGTAACCTAAAATGAAGGTCGAAGGAAGAGAGCGTAGATGGATAAGCAGATGCAAAGCCTTGCTTAAGCCGAATAGGAAAGACGATAAATAGTTGCTGCTCCTCACGTAACGGAGTAAAGATGGTGCACAGCAAGAGTGGCCCCGAGGCTTAATCGGCAGTCTTTACATATTTGCGTTTCGCGCTATATTCGTCAATGTCTATGCGAATGATATCTACGCGATGGAATGATTTCTGCGCATATTTAGCCCCTATCTCTTGATCGTTGGGCGAGAGTTTGGCTATCAATAGATGCAGTGCATTCATCTTTTCTTCTTCAGACAGATCAATGCGAGCACGCCCTGACAGGAGTACGCTCTCATATTCAGTCGTAAATTTGTTGGGTAAGAGATTTGTCCGCCCAACTATGCAGAATGTCACTTCCGGATGGATGGCCAATGCTTGCAACTTTCGCCCTTCCGGCGCGCAATGGATATAGAGCGCGTGATCACCGTTCCAGACATAATTAAGCGGGATGCCGTAGGGCTTGCCTTCTGCCGAGATCATAGAGAGGAAACCATATTCAGCTGTCTTGATTAGTTCTAAGGCGCGCGCTTCATCCATAAGTCGGTCGCGGCGCCGCACGTTGTCATTATTATATCTCATCATTGTTAAGCGTATGATTGGGTTTAACGTTATTCTTTTCTATATACGCTTTCACGGCCTTTGCTGCCGCGCGGCGCAGGTTGGTTTTAGCGTACTCAGGTTGTAGTGCTTCGGAGAGGGGCATTGTAGGTGGCGTCACGGCCATTACTCCGGCAAAGCCGGCTGCTGTGAGTGAGTTTGCATCGTCCACGGCTCCGGCCAATAGATATACGGGCTTTTGATGTGGAGCAGCAGCCTGCAATACGCCGTGCGGCACTTTGCCGCTCAGCGTTTGCGCATCAGCGTGTCCCTCGCCCGTTAAAATAAGGTCGACTTGTGACGCACGCGCTGCAAAGTCCGCATCGGCAAGCACAAAGTCTATGCCGCGTACGATTGTTGCTCCCATTATGGCTACCAAACTGCCTGCCGTGCCGCCGGCAGCGCCTGCTCCGGGTTGTTGGTGCAGACTTACGCCCCATTGCTTTTGATATAGGTCAGCTAAATGCGTGAGGGCTGTTTCAATGCAGTCAACTTCTTTAGGGCTTGCCCCTTTTTGCGGCGCAAAAGTGCGCGCCGCACCGCGCGGACCGCAGAAAGGATTGTCAACATCGCAGAGTAGAATGATGCGACACTTGCGCCAAAGTGGCGAGACTGCTGACGTGTCGATGTTCGCTATACGCCGGAAGTCGCAGATTGCGTCGGCTACTTCACATCCCGCGCTATCTAAAAAGCGCACGCCGATACTGCGCAGCAAGCCTACTCCTCCGTCGCTCGTGGCACTGCCGCCAAGTCCGAGTAACAAAGTAGTGCAGCCTCGTTCCAAGGCGTCAAGCATCAATTGCCCCGTACCGCGCGTCGTGCGCTGTAAGATCGAAGACGTTGCCTTGTCTATCAGCGCATAGCCGGAAGCAGCTGCCAGTTCGATGATGGCCGTTCGCTTGTCTTCGTCCCAAGCATAAGCTGCGCGCACGATGTTTCCTTCCGGCCCTACGACTTCCTTATATATAATAATGTGTGGGCGGCGGGCGGCCAATACGTCCGTTAAGCCTTCACCTCCATCGCTTAAAGGGCAAAGCGAAATCTTGGCATCGGGCATTACGCTACGAACACCTTCGGCCATAGCCTGCGCTACTGCCGTGGCGGAGAGGCAAGCTTTAAACGAATCGGGAGCGATGAGCAAGTATAGAGGCATAATCTGAAAATCTGTTGTTTATGATGTGCAGAATTACACAATTCCGCGCAAATAAAGAAGCAAAGCCGCAAGAAATGGTCGCAAAAGACGGATGAAAAGCTAAATGTTTCAGCATTTAGTTCTTAAAAAACAATAAAACAGTTCTGCGGCAATAAGGGGATATTATCGTTGTAAGCAAATGAAAGTTAGAATGTTAAAAGCTCAATTTTCTTTTTGAATGATATAAGGTGGGCGTACAAAAAACTAAAGGGCGCTTGTCAGCTACGATGAATTTTGTAATTTAGCACAGCATTAAGCAAGCCGAACTACAATAAAAAAACGACAAAGTGAGACTAAAAAATACCATTACGGTCTTGGCGTTTGGATTTTTCTCCTGCTATTGCGCCCAGGCCACAAACATAGAAAGAAATACTACAATTGACGTAACAATCGATCAGGATGCCGACGATGATCCCGAGAAGGCGGAAAGCATTGTGCAGACAGCTTTACAATATATAGGAACACGCTACCGCGCCGGTCAAAGTAGCCCGAAAGGCTTCGACTGCTCAGGTTTTACAAGTTACGTATATAAGAAAGAGAATCTTAGCATCACGCGCTCTTCACGCACACAATATAGAGAAGGAACCCCCATTACGCAGATTGCAGACTTACAGAAGGGCGATTTAGTCTTCTTCGGGCGTGGGCGCAATCGTCATAACGTAGGACACGTAGGCATCGTAACCGACGTAGCTGCAGACGGTAATAGTTTTAAGTTTATCCACGCCAGTCGCACAGGTGTCAAAATAGACAATTCCAACTCTGCTTATTATAGTGCACGTTACATTGGTGCGCGACGTATCTTAGATAAATAGTAAATCAATCATCCATAAGATCGCGACAAGTGCTTCTTCTTACAGAATAAGGGCTTGCCGCGATTCATGTTTTAAGAATTATGCACTTAATATCTTTAGTTGAGCTTCCGGCAGTCAGTGTCACGCGTCTGGATCGCTTGTTAGATAAACTGCTTGATGGCAGTATCTTGATTGGACAGCGCATACTGGTTGCCCTCATTGTTTTCATCGTGGGGCGCTATGTGGTCAAGCTACTCAATCGATTGTTTCGGCATATGCTTGAACGCGGCACGATTGATCCCGGCGTACAAAGCTTTTTGCGGAGCTTAGTCAACATCATATTGCTCATTCTGCTCGTACTTTCCGTCGTTGGTGCCTTGGGAATTAACACGACGTCGTTAGCCGCGCTCTTAGCTTCCGCCGGCGTCGCCATTGGTATGGCGCTATCCGGAAATTTGCAGAACGTAGCCGGAGGTATTGTCATCTTGCTTTTTAAACCTTATAAGGTGGGCGATTATATCGAGGCGCAAGGCAATGAAGGAACAGTGAAAGAAATTCTACTGTTCCATACAATTATACAGACGGTAGATCTGCGTACTATATATATACCTAATGGCCAAATGTCCACTACAGTCGTGATCAATCAATCCAGGTCTGAGATCCGTTGGGCGCAGTGGATTGTCAGCATCGAATATGGTAATGATGTAGCACACGCAAAAGAGGTAATACAAAAATGCTTGGATGCTGAACCTCGCCTGCTGCGCGAGCCGATTTCAGAGGAAGGCAAACCTTTGGACCCCTTCTTTATTGAGGTGACCAACCTCAATGCCAGCAGTGTTGACCTCACGGTGCGTGCTTACGTTAAGCGAGTTGACTTTTTAGATGTTCGTTTTAAGATGAATGAGGCGATTTATGCAGCAATAGATGCAGATCCTACACTCAACATTCCCTTTCCTACCAATACGATCCATATTGTCAATAAGAAATAAGCGATTTCAGCTGTTCATCCATAAGCGGCAGGGCTATCTTTACGCCTCTGCCGCTTAATTGTATGCCTTTTCGCCTAATGATGAACTGAAGAAAACAGGAAAAGATACATTATTTTTAAACAAACGCGCGCGTAATTTGCCTAATTGAAATAAATGCCTAAATTTGCCCGCAATACTACAGAATATTACTTACTAATTGGTAACTCTCTATCGGTTATGGAAAATTCATTTCAATACAACGCGAATGACGTTGTACGTTATCTGAACAAGCCAACAGCGGAATTCACGAAAGCCGACATTGTTCGCTTTATTTGCGAAAATGGCATTCGTATGATCAACTTCCTTTATCCTGCCGGCGATGGACGTTTGAAGACGTTGAACTTCGTAATTACGGATATGGACTATCTTGACACAATCCTCACTTGCGGTGAGCGTGTTGACGGTTCAAGTCTGTTCAAGTCTGTTCAAGCTTCAAGCTCTGACCTTTATGTATTGCCGCGTTTCTCTACGGCTTTCGTTGATCCTTTTGCTGAGATTCCCACGCTTGCTTTGCTTTGCGGCTTCTTCGATGCTGAAGGCAATCCTTTGGCAAGTGGTCCTGAGCAGACGCTCAAGAAAGCAGCTGCTGCCTTTACAAAGACTACAGGCTTTGAGTTCGAGCAATGGGTGAGTTGGAATACTATGTGATTATGCCTGAGACTGATGCTTTCCCTGCAACGGACCAACGCAACTATCACGAAAGCGATCCTTTCGCTAAGACCAATACTTTCCGCGTAAAATGTATGGACGCTATTGCGCGTGCCGGCGGTCAGATTAAATATGGTCACTCTGAGGTGGGTAACTTCCGCTTGAACGGATTTATCTACGAGCAGAACGAGATCGAATTCCTCCCCGTTAACGTTATCGATGCAGCCGATCAGCTCGTCGTAGCTAAATGGATCATCCGTAATATGGCTTTCCAAGAGGGTTACAACGTAACCTTCGCACCGAAGATTACTACGGGCAAAGCCGGTAGCGGCCTCCATATTCATATGCGCTTAGTGCAGAACGGCAAAAACTTGATGCTGGAGAATGGCGAATTGAGCGAGAATGCGAAGAAAGCTATTGCAGGTATGATGGACTTGGCTCCGAGTTTGACAGCTTTCGGCAACAAGAACCCGACGTCTTACTTCCGTCTCGTTCCTCACCAAGAAGCCCCGACCAACATTTGCTGGGGCTTGCGCAACCGCTCTGCTTTAGTACGCGTACCCCCCTTGGTTGGGCAAAGGATGTGGATATGAGCCACAAGGCAAACCCGCAACAGCCGATGGAGCACTACGATACTTCTATGAAGCAAACGGTTGAGATCCGTAACGGTGATGGCAGTGCAGATCTTTACCAACTCTTGGCCGGCCTTTGCGTAGCTTGCCGCCATGGCTTCGAAATGCCCGATGCTCTTGAAGTAGCAGAAAAGACATTCGTAGCTGTGAATATCCACGATCCGAAGAATGCCGCTGTCTTAGAGAAGATCAACTCTTTGCCCGATAGCTGTGTCGCATCTGCCGAATGCCTCGAACGTCAGCGCAAGGTATATGAGGAGCAAGGCATCTTCAGTGCAGCGATGATCGATGGTATCATTAAAGAATTGCGCGATTACAACGATAAGACGCTCCGTGCTGATATCGAAAATAAGCCGGAAGCACAACTCGAACTCGTACAACGTTTCTTCCATTGCGGATAAGCAATTCGTACAAAAAACGATAACTAATTACAGCGGCCCGCCTCCTTTTAGGAAGCGGGCCGCTGTGATTATTATAGGACTTGTCGGTCATCAAATCTTTTGCAAGATTTTAGTAAATTGTCTAAGCTTAGCTCGTATCGGCAGTCGCCTGCCAATAATAGTTCTTGCCTCAAAACTCCTATGTTCGAACTTTATTTGCTAGCTTAAAGCTATCCGCCTTTCGTTGGTTTCTATCATTTTGTCCCCCTATATCTCACAAGAAATGTGCGAAGATCAGTTTCACGCGCTAGACCTATTTTTTTTTGCGGATATTGCCGCGTACTGTACTCACGTTGCTAATTGATTTCCCCGTAATAATAGCTATCTCGCTGACGGTTTTGCCTTCTGCAACGTATCGACAAACCTCAATTTCCGCTTCGGAAAGTGTCGGAAATTTCATAGCAAAGTCCTGCTGTTCAGCTTCATATTTTTTTTGTAATTTGCTTACCGCCTCAAGAAGGTTGTGTTTCTTTTGTTCATCAAGTAGCCCAAAGATCTTCGGCTCGCCTTTCTCCTGTGCCTTGCGGTCACGGCAGAGTTCAAGGTAGGCATCTAATTCTTCTTGTGTAATGTGAAGTATATGTAGTATGTTTCTATGCGCAGTCTGATAATCGTGATTCTCTTGCTTTATATTATGCAATCTCTGCTGGCTGATGATGGTGATCACACAAGTTGTAATACTAAGAAGAGAAAATAGAATGTTAAATTGCTTGCTGATGGCTTCATTGCCGTATAATCCTCCAAAGACGAGGCAACCGATGCTCATCACTGTAACGTATACCGAAGCTCTAGGTACGAAGCCTAATGCTAAATACAGAAGCGTTGTGTAGGAGCCAATTTGATGGATTACAAGCATCTCCTCATACCCTGTTGGAGACAAAACGATGAGACAGATGATGCGAATGGATTCTACTACTTGAGATATAATGGCATAAGAGACGAATGCCCTCAATAAAGAAATGCGTTTTGTCAGATATAGAACGATAGTCAAGAGGGTAATCAATAATCGTATCCACGATATAAACTGCAATAATGGTAGCACTATACCGAAAAATCCAAAGATGTGCAAGCTCATAAGGATGAGAGCTAAAAAAGAACCTGCAAAGAAAGCCAAGAAGCGAATTTGCTCTTCCTTATCATGGCATCGCTTACTAATAAATGTCTTTATTGGGGATAAGTGATAGCACTCTTTCATCATTTTTTTATGTTTTGCTTATGTTCGTTATCAAGATATGATTTGAAAAAGGCTAAGAGTTTTATGTAAATTATTATGCCTAATTAATCACTCGCAAAGTTAAAGAAAAAGCTTTGGCAATAATAAAAAGAATTATAATGCTTTTCGTATTGAAAATAGGTGTTATTTGTTCTGATTGGTGAGTTTTGCGTCGTTTTGCGACTGTTTTATTGTTTGCTTTGCGACCAATTGCGAATAGCGTTCGTTTACAGATCGCAATGGGAAGTCGTAAATTTGCAATGGTTTTTATCAAAAAAATGTATCTCTTGCGTTGAATAGAGTTAGATTCTTCAAATTTAAATTGGAAGAATCTCTTAACTAGCAAAGAGAAGTCCTCAAACAGCGCAATCAAAGCGCTTGCAAATGAGGTAAGAATGCCAATGAATCAATGACGTCATGTATAACTTAAATTTTAAAAATATGAATAACTATCAATTGACTCAATCAAAAGTAAAAAGCAAGTATGCGGTCTTTTTGCTTTTTATTGTACTGTGTCTGACAATGCAGGCGCAGAATGTAACCATCAGTCCTGCGTCAGGGAAGCTGGTGGCAGGTTTGACAAGTGGAAATGAGATTGGTTTCTCAAGTGGCTGGAATTCCTTATGGAGGCATAATCAGCTGCCTCTTACGCTCACGGTGTCCGATGCATCAGATTTGACAGAAGGTGGACAGTTGAAAGCTCCCGCCGGTGATATCATTTTAGATACTAGCCAAAACTTATATGCTATAGGAAGTGGAAGTCAGGTGTCTGCACATATCAATATATCTCTTCCCAAAGGTTTCCGCTTTACCGGCTATCGAATGGTGTGGGTCAACAACTGTAATAACAAACAGTGGATTAGACTTCAGAATGGTCAAATTGCGCAGAACACGCCAATGAATAAGCGCGTCTATGAAACTCAATCTTCTTTCGATATAAACAATCCATTGGCCAGCACGCAGACTATGGGGAGCGCCAATGAAACTAAGGAATACGTGATAGAACGCACCAGCAAGACTGGAACGGATATGGGCAATAATCTTTATTTCTTCTTCGATCATGAGAAAGACGGATTCTATGCTGCTACATTAAAATCTTGTGAACTTACTTTACCGCAGAAGGTATGTTTGAGGCTATGATAGCACCAGGCAATCCTGCGCAGATTATTAGTAATGGCGTCAATATGGTGGGCTCGCCATTTTATACCAGTAAGCTCGATTTAGGTGAACTTAAACCCCATACGAAATTCGGGCAGACTTATTATAGTTACAACTTCAACAATGTGCAAGAACTTGCAGCCAACAATTGGCTCTATCAAGAAGATGCCGTGTCGGCAGGCAAGTTGCCTGATAGTTCGGGGAGTGGTTCTATCCAAGCATTGAAGAACGGAAACAAATATTACTATGCCTTAGGTAATAATACCTACTATATTGAAACCCCGATAAAAACAAAATCACAGAACGGAACTGATATTCCTTTGGGATATCGTATCGTGGGTGCCAGAATAAAATATCATTATGGTGTAGCAACTCCTTTAGGATGGGTAAATCCACAGACGGGAGACCCTCAAAGCCTACAGGGAACCATTGACGGAAATAGTAGTTATTTGGGGACGGAGGCAACTTGGAGGTGGCGCAAAACAACTTGGGAATATACTTCGGAAAGAAAATTAAAAAGCGGCAACCACTATCTAACAGTAAGTCAGTCTAATGATCAGTATTATGTCAACTACACTTCCAATCCCAGTGAAGCTGCTACATTCTCCATCGTGGGTAATCGTATCAAATATGGTCATCTGTTTATGACTCGTACCAAATACAAGAACCCTCAAATGAGTACTACTGAAGACAATGCGGTTACGTGGAATCAGAATTCTACAAGTTTGGTGGAAAACCCGGCTTTCACGCCATCCCCGTATACATTAAAGGTGTATGGAACCGATGGAAATACAGTGAAGACTACGGTGACGGTTGGTGAGGGGGAGATGATAATACGATTCAATTGACCAATCTGAATAATGATGCTATCAAGTTTCAAATTGAAGGATTGGCTCCCGATGCCAAGGCTCTCATCACTTTCGAGTTAGAGCTTGAGGCCCTTAACCCGTTCATTAACTCTATGGACATTGTATGTACTTCACATAAGGATGGGCAGCGACTTATTCAGCAGTTTACCAGTAACGACTTCCAAGTTTCCGGTGGTGCGTTCGTATTCTATGTGCCTACTGATTTCATTGGAGAAGGGTATAACAACTGTAAGTTTACTTTCGAAAATCTGACCAGTAAGTACATGGATAATACCTACGGACTCGGAACTGATAGACACGCCCGCAACTATTTTGTAAAATCACCTTATTACAATACTTATGGTGACGGAGCTCAATACAATGCAACAGGTAATGAGGCTTCCGGCACAAAGGTGATGACTAAAATGTGTGGCGATCAGCCTTTCAGATATAGCAATATAGATCAACTTGACAATACCAGTGGGTCTACTACTTCTTACAACGCTGGAAGAGTATCCTTATTCAGAGTATGCCTACATACACAATCAGACGCCGGCAGGAACGTTTACCGACGATATTGAGATAGAATTGGATCATCAAAAGAAATGCTATCTCTTTACCGGTGACGAAACACGCTGGAATATTGCGCCCACGAAGGCAATGGAGCACCGCAACTATGCTTATTATCTGATGGATCTCACGCTGACAATGAAGGACTATGAGGCAAGGTGCGAACTGACGAAGCTCTACGACTCTACCTGTTATAACTTAAACGGCAGCGATTCGGAGAAACCGATGTATGGCGGCACTTTCAAGCCTACAGTAAGGAGCCTCCTTATCAGGAAATTGAGAGTACTAAGGCTTATCTGACTGTAAACATGATGCAGCAGGCTTTACGTAATAAGTTGGAAGAAGTCGGAGCTAATACCAATCAGATCCTTTATCTTGATTACACCAATCTTTACTCTGTTCAAACAGTTGGTGCTGCAGATATGGCAGCGATGAAGAGCTTGTTGAATCCCAACTGCTTAATATTCTTCCCGGCTCGTACCCGCTACAACGAAGACAATTATATTCAGAAAACATTGAGTGGCGATTATCGCGCTTGCAAGAATATCGTGATTACCGACCGTCAGCCGTTCTATACGCCATATAAGATTACAGTGCCGTCAGAAAACTACGCCACTTACACCCGCAAAATCACTATTCCCAAAAACGGAAAGGTGGCAAATGCTACGGTAATCTTGCCCTTCACGTTAGATTTGCAAGGAGGAACGCATACCAACCGTGATAATCTCTGTTCGTTCTCTGTGTACAAGATGAATGCTAATAATTGTTTGTCTATTGATCAGGAATCTTCGACCTCAGCATCCAACTATATTGGGAATGCTTACTTCTCTCCGCTGACAGCATTGAAGACCGAGGCTAATGTCCCCTATATGGTAAAAGTAGAAACAGCTCCGACTGCCAACACCATCTCATTCATCGCTACCCAGTATGGCTCTGACGTGATGCCTACCAAAGGATAGCAATATGGGGAGCGACTATACCTTCGTAGGGGAGACCGCTACGGGTAGTATAGCAGGTAATAATTACAGCTTTACAAATTATGGTTCCTACTCTGGTAAGAAGATCGATAAGGTCAACAATATCTTCTACTTCTCCGGCAATATGTATCTGAATTCAAAGAATCTGCGTGATCCTCTGCAGTACATCTATGTCTATCCGTTCCGATGCTATTATGGATATTCGGGTCGTGCCGGAGCCAAGATTATGAATGCTTTCAACGTGCTTTACGGCGAAAACAACTCTACGACAAGTATCGACGAAGTTACAGAGAAACCTGACTTAGCAGTAATAGCCGAAAATGGGACACTTACCTTTATGACTACAAAAGATCAATTGATCCAAGTGTTCAATACCAATGGAGCAAGCGTCAGCCGTTTCTCAATGAAAGCCGGTGATATCCACACAATCGAGCTGCCTGCAGGTGTGTATATAGTTAATGGGAAAAAGATTATCATAAAATAAGGAGGACTGCCATATGAAAAAGGAATATATAAGACCCATCGTTGAAATAATTTGTACAGATAGCCAAGGGGCTCTTCTCATTGGTAGTGACAACGATCATGCCGATGCGCCGCCACAAGGCGATTTCTTTGACGATGATGAAGAAGTTAATGAGTATCCAGATTTGAAACATAAAAATTATTGGATCGACTAAGCAATGGTGTTCAGCCAAGGTCTGACTTAGTGAAACTGTGTGTGAAAAGAAGGGAATACGAACTGTTGCTTCTTACAAGGTTTACAACAGTTTGGTTTCGGGCGCTTCTTTGTTGACGCCATTCCCTTCCTTTAAATCATATTGACCGCTATAGTTCTACTGCCATATAAATCTTGTTGTTGGTTTGACAATGGGTGAAGATTCAACAACAGATAAATTAGGTTATGGAATGTGTTGCTTGATAGAACCTCAGAAGTGTACTAAAAACATATTCTGAGGTTCTGCTTAACTCCTATTCTACATAAGCCACTTGCGGTTTTTATCCTCAGCTAGTTTCGATAAAAGCTCACAAATGGTCTTTTCAAAGTTTGAAAAGAATGATAATAGTTGATCTGCGGTCAATTCTTATAAAGAATCAGAGCAATAATTGCCAATAATTAGTCTTTGCTCGTAAGTTCCATTTCCGATAACCAGTATGGTTTATACATCTCTGATTTTAATTTTTCCCGAGTAAGGATACCGATAGAAACACCTACTTTCCACCTCTGTTTTTGCGTCTTACTTATGCTTCACATTTGCCTCTGCGGTCAAGATTTTTCCATTCTCAGTATCCGCTAAAAATTAGCTTAGGTGAAAGTAAAAACGATCATAGGAGAAAAATTAAACACGCCTTAGGATAGAAAAAATTGTCTTAGGAGACAATTTTTCTTTTCTTAGGGGAAAGTTTTAGCGCTCTTATGGGTCTTGAAATTCAGTGTGTTATGAAGGGTATTTTTTTGCTGCTTGGCCTCTGAATGTCGCCCTCCTTGCAATATTTGATGTCAATGTTTTTCTTAATCGTTTGTGGCATGTATTTGTATTCGCTGCTTCGCTTTTTACCCATCCTATCGATAAGCGCCGTATGTGTATAGTAGAATCAAAAAGATTCCTTATCCGGCGAAAGGGCACAGATAAGGAATCTTCGGGAAGAGGCTGCTCGTGGCACCTATTGTAAGTTGTACGTATGTACGCTCGAGCCTTGGGCAGAAGGGAGATAGTTGATACCCCACCAACACATCTGCAAAAGACAAAAAGAGATGATTAGCGTCCAAAGTGCGGGTCGCAGATTGTGCGGCTTGTACCAGCGATAATGGATATAGATAAGGTAAGCCAGCCAAGTGATAGCCGCCCACGTCTCCTTCGGATCCCAACTCCAATAGTGTCCCCAAGCTTCTTTTGCCCAGAGTGCGCCCATCAGCATGCCGAGTGTTATGAAAGAAAGTCCGACATAGGCGAGGTCGTCTGTGATGTATATTTCTTTTTCCGTGACTTCGCTTTTCTTGAAAAACAAGAGATAGAGCGACATCAAAACAGCTGCTCCCAAGAGTGCATAAGCCATCATATAGACGATCACGTGTGGGGCAAACCAAGGACTTTGGAGTGCCGGCATCAGCGTTTTAGAGTGTATCTCCGGTTTGAAAATGTTGATACAAACAAAGACGGTGGATAGGATCGTGGAGAAACTAAGAATCCACTTATAACGCCAGCGACTGTAAACAATAATGCCCGCCAAGGGAAGGAAGAAACTATACCAAAGGCGCGTTTCGCCCATTGTGCGGAGGGGGAGGGCGCTCCAGGCTGATCCACATCAATACAATATAGGTGAAGAATATGGCTAAACCGACTCCCGTAGCTGCAAAAGCCAGTTTGCGTTTCTCTTTCCAAGCGCCCCAAGCGCCGGTAGCCCAACACAGGACGGAAGCGATGGCAAACAGGATAAAATGATTCCAACTTATCATCTTGTGACCTCCTCTCTTTTCTTGCGGCCTGCCGTGAGGAACATACCGACAGCGCCGATTAACAACATAAAGATACCTGCATAGACAATGGGAAGCCAAGGGTCCGTAACGAGTTCGAAGACACTCACATTGCTCCATTTGCCCATTTGCTCGTTATAGCTGAGCTGATATCTTTTCCATCCGGAAACAGAAAAAGGCTTGTTGACCTCTATCTCGGTTTGAATATTCTGCCCATCCATCGTGTAGATGTCGACCAAGGAGGCGTAGCGGCGCGGCTCGCGGTTGGGCATTACGATTGTATGCTCATCGTCGAGTTTCAGACCTTGGTAAGGGAACATATAACTGCCGCAGGAGATCCATCCCTGTTTTTCTTCTGTGCCGCGCGTAGCTTTGACGAAGATGGCGCAAGCTGATCCGGGCGCTTCGCTCTGTACATAGCCCTCATTGTTGCGCGCCACGCCCAGAGAGTCCATACGGATGTTGGCCATCATGCCCGTAGGCATCTTACCGACCATACGTACTAACGCTGCCGGCATAGCATCTTCAATGCGCTTTACGACTTCAATGTTCCAGCCCGTAAGGTGCCCCGTGCGAAGGCCTTTATCAAGGACTAAGTTTTCCGGCTTTTTGGCCGGTTGCGGAAGGCCTCGACGATTGATAACTACCAGTTTGGGTGGATATTCGTCGATCGTAAACTTTTCCAATTGAATAGCTACGGGCAACTTATGAACATTCTTCCAGGCGTCAAGGCCGCGCCATTCTACCTTTCCTTGCTCACAAAACATTTTCAAGCGCTGCATATCCGCATTGCCGAGTGTGCCGCAAGTTAAGACGATAAAGAGGCCCAAGTGGCTAACGAAGGAAGGCAACCGGCGCCAAGAAAAGCGCGAAAGTTGCAAAATCGTAGCCTCGCCCGTAATGGCCGTCATCCAAACATAAACGAGAATAAAGGGCCAGAAGTTGAGCATCTTGGTAAGACCAATTGGGTCAGCAGGCAATCTGCCTTCAGGCAGTTGGCGGGTGAGGCCCATAATAATTGTGAGCAACGCAGCTCCGGCAATGGCCGGCACGGCTGCCTGCATTGAGGCCATAAAGCGGCAGAAATAAAAGTGCTTCCGCAGTAGCCACGCCACGAGTAGGAGCGCCACGAAAATCGTCAGTGCAATGATATTGGCGGGCCACATAAAAAGCCCCCACTCCAAGGGGCCGATGGTAAACTGAAGGATGAGTCCGATCAGCATTAAACCTACCGTGATGGCGCTGCCTTCTTTCAGTGAATAGGGTTTATTCCACATAGTTTTAATAAGTTCTTAACCGTCCGGGTAATCTCTTTGGTGCAGCTAACGCACAGCTTCGTACGCTGCAAGATATGAGGAAGATTCCTCCTGCGCTTGCGCTCTTTAGCCGGTTTTAATGAAACAAAACGATGGGGACAGAGTTGTTTTTGGCTCTCGTCTCCCATCGTTTGTTAGATTATAGTTTACCCATTTTCTGCATTGGCGTTAGATGGGCTTAGTGATAAACCTTTTGTTCTTTCGCGCCGTCTCAACCCATTTCGGAACAACGGTGTCGAGGAATTGCTTCTTCTGTTGACGCAGTTTCGCCATATCGAAGCCGCAATACTTGGCAGCTTTGTCGCGCGTAGAGATGTCAGGAATAGGAATTGTGCCCGTATATCCGTGTTTAGCCACAACGCGTGCGATTTGCAAGCGGGCATCCTTTGCGTATTCCATTGCGCCGGCCAAGAGGCGCATCACTTCTTGAGGCGCGTGGAAGGCTGCACCGTGGCTGGCTACGGCGTAGTCCCAACGCCATTGACCCTGCGCAGGTCAGAGAGCACCTCTTTCATTTCAGCTTCAGTAGCGCCCTTATCCCAAGCAAACTTCGCTTCGATGTGGGCATAAGCCAACTCCTTCTCAACGCGCTTGCGGAAGTCGTAAACCTTCTGTTGGCGCTCATAAACATTCTGACGCAAGGTCTCTGCATCTTGACGGTGGCAAGTCTGACAAGTGCGGTCAATGTGAGCCAGCGGACTCATAATATGGTGATCCGTGTATTTGACGCCGCCTTCAGAGATATAAGGCATATGGCAGTCGGCACAAGAGACGCCGCGCTGGCCGTGGATACCTTGCATAAAGAGTTCGTAGCCTGGGTGCTGTGCTTTCAGGATCTTAGCTTTTGACAACGGGTTGATGTAATCGTAGAAACCGATGCTATCGAAGTGAGCTTCTGCATCTTCACAGAGTAATCCTCTCTCCTGTGGGAAGTGCAAATAATTGCCATTCTCTTTTTCGAAGTAGTACTCCGTATGACACTGTGCGCACACCAAACTACGCATTTCATTATGACTCGCCTTGCGAACATCCTTGCCTACGCGAGCCCAAGCTTCATAAAGTGCGGGGCGTGCCGGACGGAGTTCCATCGTGCGAGCATCGTGGCAGTCGGAGCAGCCCACGGTGTTCATCACCTGATCGCCCCAATCGCTCCATTTCGCCGCATAAAATTTGTCAGTACCTTGTTCGCGCATCAAGCGAGGAACGTCGGGACCTTTACAAGTCCAGCAAGTGCCGGGCTGAATGTCTTTTTGGCCGTCTACGCCGGGGCTACCTGTGCGCAGAATCTTAAGCAGATCTTCTACGCTATGGCGGTGTCCGCGCGGCGTGTTGTATTCTTTGGCAAAGGCATAGCCATCCCAAAGAATGACCATCTCGGGGTGTTCTTCGAGCACATCCTTTTCCTGCGAGCCGTTGTATTTACTCTCGAAAGTCGTATCAGCAGTCATTGCCCACGATTGATATTCTCTCGGAAAGTCTTCGGCAAATTTCTCGTTCTGCGATACAATCGAGTCGGTCATTTGTACGCGGCGATTATTGAAGATACTCGCCACTTCTGCCCTGCGTTCTAATAGCGAAGAACAAACCAGGCCTAATACGAAGACAATGACCATTGCTCCACCAAAGAGCAACCATCCTTGCCATTTTTTCAATTGTTTTGCCATATTGTAGAATTAGGAATTTTAATTTATGAATGCGTCGCGGCTGCAACGATGTTTGTTATGTTGATTCTTATACTTCGACGGTCGGCGGCTTGCTTATTGCTCTGTCGGCGGCGCCTTGCGTTGTGTGTTTGTGATTACTATCAATAGATTCGCTAACGCAGATTGGGGACAGCTTCGTGGCCTAACATCTTCTGCAACCATTGAGGAACCGGACTGGGGGGCAGCGGTTCTACAAATTCTGCGCCGGGAGTCGACGAAAGCGAGTTCATACCGCCGTGGGGTACGTCGCGATGGCAATCCCAGCAGGCTTTTCCTTCGCCACGTTGCGCCATCATATAATCAATGCGTCCTGTTTTTACAAATTCCGTGTTGAGTTGTTTGTGGCAACGAATGCAGTTGTCCATAATAACCTCGGCCGATGCTTCTTCAGCCATAATCGTCTGGCGCTCACTCTTTGTCACAAAGTAAGCCACGTGCTTCATACCATCTTTGCCCTTAAAGAGATAATGCGACAAGATATTGCCATTAGGGACATGGCAGTCGTTGCACGTAGCATTACGCGCGTGAGACGAATGGCTCCACGTAGCATAATAAGGCGACATGATGTGGCAATTGATACACGCCTTCGGATCGTCGCCGATGATGTAAGTGTGCATTCTCAAGAGATACATAAATAATCCGCCTGAGCCTACAATGATGCCCAATAAAGAAACAAGTGCTATCTTCTGACGATAGCTGAGTGCTTGCTTGAAGCCGGCCCATTTATTTTTAATCCGAGAAAACATCTCACGTACACGCATAAGTTTTGTCGTTTAATCGCTGCAAAAATACAGGAATAGGTTTTATCTTACAAAAATTTTGAAGAAAAAATCATAAGTAATGAGGGTGATTTTCTCCTTATTAATAAGGAGCCTTGCCGGAGATCCCCTCAATTAGGTAGATGAGCGGGTGTTGCTGCTCTTTTGTGCCTGAAGAAATCGTGCTACGCAGCACGCGGGAGTGGTTTTAATGAGGTGCAGAAAAGAATAAAGTTGTACATTTGAAGCTGAAAGAAGCAAAGGCAGATTCCTATTCCGGCTTATTGGTCGTGATTGACGGAAGTGTTTCATAAGCGGAATAGTGCTCCGATGACTTCTATATGTGTGGCAAGACAATTTTGCTGTCAAGTCTACAATCATTCTTAGAACAGATAGCCACCAACCTAAGTGAATCGCTTTAGAAAATGGAAAAGGTAAAACGTTTATTATATGCGTCATTTCGCGCGCTCGTTATATTTTGGGGCGTTCAAATGCTTTTATATGTGATGGCAACTATACTCGCGGGCGTTTGCGAGGGCTCTTTGTCTTTAGCTAAAATGACAGCATTAGGATATGAACTCCTTGTTCTTTCGATGCTTACGATGGTGTATTATGGTTGGCTTAATCTTCTGTTTTTATGGTTGCTCTATTTTACTAAGATCAATAAAGTGTGGGTGAAAAGTTATTGGGCGCTTATTGTTGAGGGTAGTTTGTTCTGGATATTTTTTTATGTGATAAGAGAAGTGATAGATGCTCTTCCGGATAACCTTAAATTCTATTATGCTCAACCTTTAGTTGTAGATGATCAGGCTGTTGCCGGTGCGGCTTATAGCATTCGCCCTTACTTTACAGATGGTGCTCTACTCTTATATGTGTACGTTATTCTTTTCTTGATAGCTCTGCTCGTCAAACGATATGGGAGAAGCGTTTTTGATAAGTATGTGGGTAGAAAAGATTAGCAGTGGCTTTTAAGACGATCTCAAGCGTGGAGTGTCTAAGGCAAACAGCATAAGGTGACAATTTGCAGATTATTTATAATGAGACCTTATGCGCGTCTTGAGGCGCTACTTCCTGCCGGGAAACATGAACAGCTTGTTTGAAATAGCTGTAAATATTTTGAATGAAGATGAAAAATATGTATATTTGCGATGCTAAGAAAAGAAGACGTCCGAAATTGTCTATGGACTTCTTCTGATGGCAAGGTACTAAATGTTAACCCCTGTCGAAAGATACCACGTACTATAGCGTATAGTTTACCTTATCGCAACACTTGGTAAATGTCTGCCCGCATAGTATGTTTAGATCTAAGACAAATTTATCACTTTATTTTGACCTGTTATTAACCAAAAGTGTTGCAAAGAATGAGAGTATGAATAGACATTTATCTAAGCTGTTTCTCTTGACGACTACAGCCTTAATAGGCTTTTCTACAACGACTGTTAGTGCACAGCCGTATGGGAATACTGTTGCAAAGCGGCATAGGTTGCAGTCGGTGAAGGCTGAAAGCAAATCTTCCCCTGATAATTTGCAAGGGGCTTTGGGCTTTAAGCGGCAAAGTCTCCTTTTACCATCCGGTGAAAAGCAGGCCTTCCGTCCTGAAAAGAACGGGCAGAAGCGTTTTAGTGCGAAGTCTTTTATGAAGGATGCGCCCGGCAATGTGGCGGAATTACCCTTCAGAGAAGGGTTTGATAATGAAAATGCACTAACTTCATTTACCATTATTGATGCAAACAAGGACGGCAATACGTGGAGTTATTTTCTCGACAATGAAACGGGACAGTCGGCCGTCCAGATGCAGTATGGAGATAACAGCCACGATGATTGGCTCATAACACCACCGCTGGCTTTAAAGGCAAATATGGTGTATAACATTTCTTATCGTGTGGCAAGTAAGGGCATATCCTATCCTGAATTGTTGGAAGTGAAATATGGAAATGCTGCTACCGTAGATGCAATGACCAATGTGCTTGTAGAGCAACATAAAATTACCAATACCGAGTACGAGACTATTAAACAGACATTTACTCCGACAGCTGATGGCGTCTATTATTTCGGATTTCATTGCACAAGTGATGTCGACTGGTTTTGGCAACTCATTCTTGATGACATCTCTGTTGAGGGCAATTCGATGAAAGCCCCCAATGAAGCAAACCTTGTATCAGTTACAGCGGCTAACGATGGTAGTTTGAAGGCTACTATAGACTTTGTTGCGCCGGCAACAGCCATTGATGGTTCAAACCTTGAAGCACCGCTCACGATAGACATTATGCGTAATGGGGAGAAAATAGGTGAGATGGGGGATATTGAGCCTAATAGTTCCTATAAATATGTAGACAATGAGGCAGAACAAGGAATCAATGCCTATTCTGTTATTGCGAAGAACTCATTGGGAGAAGGAAAGAAAGTAAGAGAATCGAAGTTTATGTAGGTGTAGATACTCCCATTGCGCCAACAAATATTCAAACAAGTCAGACCGATGATTCTATTACGCTTACTTGGGATGCAGTGACAACAGGATCACACGGTGGTTATGTTAAACCGGCTGATGTGCTCTACAATGTTTATGAGATAGAAGAAACCGGTACAGGAGTTAACCTGACGCTTGTGAAGAAAGTGTCGGAAACATCTATTAGTATTCCGTATAAAACCAATGTGGGACAGCAGGATATGATTAACTACGCGCTTTCTTCTGAGAACGAAGTGGGGGAAGGTCCTCGCGTTATGTCGCCTAATATCCTTGTCGGAGAACCTTATGTCTTGCCATTCGAAGAACATTTTAAGAATGGTCGCTTAGATAATTCTATGTGGTGGGTCTCGGAAACAGATAAATCTACTTTCCAGTTAATGCAAGGAATGTCTTCTGATGGCGATGGCGGATGTACGGGTTATGTTTCAGTTGCTGATGAGGATAGTGCTACGATGGGGTCCGGAAAGATTTCTATTAAAGGTGCAGTCAGTCCGACATTGGTCTTTTCCAATCGTTCTTCAGTTCCTAATGGAAAAGGGAAGGTTATCGTGAGAATAGATGCTCCGGGCAAAGAAACCAAGCAACTATGTATCGTAGACTATGCGAACATAGATAATTCACAACAAGAATGGCATACGACCTCTGTAAAATTAGACGCAGAATACACCGCATTGCCTTATATAACGTTTACCTTTACTGCGCAGGCACCAACCGGAGAAACCGTATACTTCGATAATATTTATGTGCGTGATGTGGTGGAGAAAGATTTGCGTCTATCGCTTAATGCGCCTTCAAAGGTACGTAAGGGCGAGACGATCACCGCAAAGGTGGATGTCAGAAATATGGGAAGCATTGAAAGAACTAACTATACGGTTCGACTCTATGCAGGAAATGATTTGATAGACAGCAAAGTCATAGCTGATCCGTTAGCTCCCCACGCGCAGAATACCATATCATTAAAGTGTCCTACTACGGTCGTCGATGTTTCGCCGCTTTCGCTGAAAGCAGAAGTAGTAACAGCGGACGAAGATGCTACGCCTGATGATAATGTCGCGACAGTCAATGTCGAACTGCTGTCTTCTACCAAAACTGCTCCCACTAACGTGACGGCAACGATGCAAACTGATGGTAAGGTCGTTATAGAGTGGCAGAAAATAGAAGAAACCTCTGAAGTGGTAACTGACGATTTCGAGAGTTATACACCTTGGGCAACCGATGATTTCGGAGAGTGGACATCGGTATATGGAGAGAAAGGTGTCGCACGTGGTCCGTTTAGTCGTTCTTATCCGCATCCTAACGAAGGAAAACGATTCGCCTTTACCTTAGTAGAGCCAGCTTCATGGCTAACAGATAAAGTTATGGAAGAGTATACTTGCCTGCGTCCACATAGCGGCGGTCGCTATCTTGCCTCTTTTTATAGTGTAGAAAATTCACAATTTATCGTAGCAGACAACTGGCTTATTTCTCCTTCGCTCCCTGGTAAGCAGCAGGAGGTTACCTTCTGGGCGAACAACTTTAAGTCGTCAACACTTAACTATCCGGAGAATATAGAATTGCTTATTCAAAAGCAGGAACAACGATAGCCGACTTTATTCCAACGAGTACGAAAGTCATAGTTGACGGTGGCGTATGGAAGCAATATTCTGCTACTTTGCCGGAAGGTGCCACTTATTTTGCCATCCATAATAATACAGCTGATACTTACATGTTAATGTTGGACGACATAACCTATACTGCAGGTTGCGGAAAGGTCGTGGCTTACAATATTTATCGTGGAAATAAGTTGATAAAGCGCATTGATGCTGATACGCCAAGTAAGTTTACTGATACAGAAGCATCAAACAATAATGCAAATTATGCAGTCTCTGCCGTCTATGCGGGTGGTGAATCTGAGGCGACAAAGGCTACTCCCGTTACAGATGTCAAGCGTATAGAAATCAACTCCGGTAAGCCTTTTGATCTTTATACAATAGATGGCCGACTCGTTGCAAAGGACATCTATTCTCTAAAAGGAATACGAAAGGGCATTTATGTTGTCAATGGCAAGACCATTATAAAGAAATAAAGCTTAAGGCATCAAGTACATTGGTAGGTTGGCAATAGTCAGCCTACCAATGTTTTTTGTTGATGATAGCAAGACGCTCCGAAGGCGCTTAAGGCAAGAAATTGCATGCAAATCGTTTTGTAAAAAAGTTCATTGAAAAGGGTCCAATAGGCTTAGGTCTTGCATCCTTTATCGGGTTATAAGTTTACACCTCTACCTTGTAGAAGCTGCGGTCTATGCTTGACGCGCGTCACTTTATATGCGAATCGTCATAATTTCGTTAATATCCGTAAGATAGTTTGGTGTGTGCGCTGCTCACATTTGGCGGTCCATTTTTGTTTTCCTATGCCTTCAATGCCCAGCAGAATAGTTTTTGTCCCATAGCGCTGGTTTATATTGTCTATGAAGTGCATTAATTGATGACGTTCAGGGCGATTGGAAATGTGGTCAAAAAGGTCTTGCGAGATAGCTTTTCCGGAAGAAATATCCCCAAGAACAACCCCCGACTTCTTATATTGTATGCCCGGGCGATAGAGTTCTTGCAGAATCGCGATGGCCGTATTGGTAATTTCAAGTGTGTCGGCTGTGGCTATGGGTAGGGTATAGGTAAGCATATTATTATATTGTGGCAAATCCTCGCGAAAGCGGTTCGTCGCAATAAACACCGTAATACTTCTACACAGAGACGACTGACTACGAAGCTTGTTGGCGCAAGAGCTGGCAAAATGAGCTACCGACGCTTTAAGGTCTTCAAGTTCGGTAACCATATTGCCAAAGCTGCGACTTGTACAAATCGTTTGTTTAGCAATGACTTCCGTGGTGTCAATACAATCAATGCCATTAAGTTCCTTCCAAGTACGGATCATCGGCAGTGTAAAGTGACTTTTCACCCAGCTTTCACTTTTATCTGCAAAGGCCAAAGGCGTATGAATGCCGTAATATGCTAATTTCTTCAGCGTGCGTCGACCGATTCCCCACACGTCAGATAGGTCAACAAGGGCCAACGCTTTGCGCCTTTTCTCTTCTGTATCAATCAAGCACACCGAGCGATAACCTTTGTACTGTTTGGCAAACTTACTACCGATCTTTGCCAAGGTCTTACTTGGAGCAATCCCCACACTCATGGGGATTGCTGTCCAAAGGCGCACATTCTCTACGATTTCTCTCATAAAATTTTCCATATCATAGAGTTGTTCATAGCCATCAAGGCAGCAAAAACTTTCGTCAATGCTGTAATTTTCTACGTGATGAATGCGCTTTCGTAGCATATTGGTTACACGACGCGACATCGCAGCATAGAGCTTCATATTTGCTGAGAAGAGTTTCACGTTATGACAAGAAATAAGATCTCTTACTTTAAACACGGGGTCGCCGCGCTTAATCCCAATCTTCTTGGCTTCGGGAGTAAGCGCTACGATGTTGCCATCATTGCTGGATAATACGCAGACAGGCTTTCCCCTTAATCCCGGATGGAAGGCTTTTTCTACGGAGCAAAAGAAGCTATTGCAATCAGCCAAAGCCCACATATCTTGTTATAACCGAGGTTTATGAATCGTATAAGTGATTACGCCCCATACCGAGAAATCATCTTCTTCAAAAATCTCTATACGGGGATATTTAGGGTTGGCCGGAACTAACCACGTCTTTCCCGCTTGCTGCACGATATGCTTAATGGTGTATTCTCCATTATATTCGCACACTGCCACTTCGTGTTCGCTGGGCGTCCGATTACTTTTATCTACAATAATAATGTCTCCGTCGCTGATGCCGGCATCAATCATCGAATCGCCTCTTACCTTTATCAAATAAGAAGCTTCCGGATTGGGACAAAGCATCCGGAGGATATCAACACTTTGGGCCTGCTCATCGGTGTCTAAAGCCAGGGGGAAGCCGGCTACAACGCGTGCATTGTCAAACTTTGGGAGCGTCATTGATCGAACGCTCGTGGCCGGATAAATGTCGCCCAATGTCTGAAGTGCGAAAAATGAGGCACCTTCCTCCTTTCTGCTGAAAGCCTCTTCTATACAGTTGTGTATAAACGCTGTTCGGTTTTTATGACTATCAATAAAGTCGGCCAGTCGCCCTTCTATACGGAAGGAGAACAAGCGGCGATCGCCTTTGGGGCGCCCGGCGCCTGCTCTGCGCCCACCCCTGCCATTTTTTTTGGCTTCTTTTGCTTTCATTTTTGATACGCTACGAATGTTTCTGCAAAGTTACAACCTTTATTTGAAAATCGTTTACACCTATCAAAAGAAAAGGCTTCCAAATGAAAGTTTTGGCAGCAACAATACTTAGCGAATACCTATAAAAGAGGAAAAACTAAGAAGCACGAGTTTGCTTTATTTCTTGATTAGATTTTCTGCTTGATTAGATTTAAGTCCGCGAAGGTCACAATTGAAATCCTTTTTAAAAGAGATTTTGGCTTTCTCCAGATTGGGATTTGCCTTATGTGAAGGAAATGATTTTCCGATAATGCGTGCCCATATATTTATATTCGATGGATGCCGGAATAGCTTATTGCTTATCGTATTCTTTAATTGATCAATAGCTGTATTTGTGTCTTTCCCTTTTAATTCCACAAATATTCGGTCCATTCTTCAGGGGCATTAGTATGCCTCACCAAAATTAGCTTATCACACTTCTTTCCTTCTTTTACGATGTTTCCATCTACCGAATATACTACAGACGCTTCACCCTTTGTATGTAAAATATACTTCTGCCCTTTTTCGGATGTTGAGACTGTCTTTCTGTTCTTTAGTGCTTGTTCTGCCTCGTATCCTTTTGTGGACAACTCTTCATAGGTTGATTGAGAGGTCTTATTTCCAATTCCCTTCATGAGTATAAACGATTATTTAATTGAGATATCTTTTCTTCTACCCACTCTGAGACGCCATCTAACTCATTTCCGCTCAGCATAATAAAATTTTCGTCTTTGTCTTCGTCTAAGATATTTACAAACTCTCCCTTGTCGTCAATGAAATATCCTGAAAAGTCTTCCCGACAAAGCGTGTTTTTCATTTCAAGAAATTCTTCCCTCTGCTTCTTTGGTAGGGATGTGGCTTTTAGCAAGACATTTGTAACCGAGAGAATATAAGGGCTATGAGTCGTAATCATGAGTAAGCTATCTTTAGTTCCCTTTTCTTGTGCATCAGCAAGCATACGTATAAGATCTTGCATTATGAGACGTTGCGATTCCGGATAAAGATTCTGCTCGGGTTCTTCTATAAAAATCTGTGCAGACTGATACACTAATCTTTTATCCGGATCCTCTCCGATCATAGCACTTCTCTCAATCATAGATAATGAAGCCTTTTCTCCAACTCGTTTCGTTATGTAATCAGCCATTACATTTAAAGGCATTACAGATTGCAGACCACTAGATGCATAGAAGGCTTCTGTTTCAGAGCCATCTTGTCTTCTAATGGTATCTAATCCTGATTTGTTCACATAATTAAACCCACCGGTCACAGACAATTCGAAAGGCTTGTCCTTTGTATAAGGCGTTTTAGCTTCATCCCATTCATATATGAAGTTAAACAGAACATCTCTGTCCGTGGCCTTATAAGCTCGATCTATATTTTGGATGGCAGAAATAAGATTTCTTTCTGCCGGAATATAACAGAGTTTGCTGTTAAATCTTTCACTTGCAAAATTCTCGTTTCTGATGATACGGGGATTTTTGCTTTTACCCTCATATATTATGCAAATAGTATCACCCACATACTGAATCAGACTATTGGTATTAAAGTATTCACTATCTAATCTGTGAAACAACATCAGCTCTTTTTTGAAGCGCCCATAATGGGTATATTGGCTGACTAGATCATCTGTAGATACCATAATCTTTTTTTCCAGCCATCGACAAAAGCAGAGAACTTTCATAAAAGTACTCTTTCCTGCACTTTGTCGTCCCATCAGAAGCATAAAAGGAGTCAATTTTATTTGTGTTGAATCTTTTATTGGACCTAAGTTTTTGACGTGTAATGAAGCCATATTGTAAGATTCTTGTCGTATAATATAGGGTGATAGTTGCCAACGATGTTTGCCATTATATACTTTCCTCTTTTCTTTTAGGAGGGGTATACGTTGATCGATCTTATGTCTAATGACGCGCTTTGTTCAAGCGTTATCCAGGTCTTGCAAAATTATACTTTTAAATCCATACAACCTCATCTTTTGATGGTTTTCTATAATTCAAAGACTATAATTTATAGTAGGAAACCTCAGGTGAGGATGTGCAAAGCTTATTTCTATCTTTAATCATTTTTTTCAGTAAAAGTCTAAAAGAAAATGTCGTTTTGTCATTTCATTATTGAAAATCAGCAGAATAACAAGAATGTCGCTTGCCAAACAAGGCCTGATTAAAATTCTCGGCGTTTGTTGACTGGTCGAGCATAAGACGCGGTCGTGTAAAGCCTTTACTTTTGGTGGTTCGCCTCTTTTGTTTTAGCTCTTTCAGTAAGGTCAAGACTTTTTTTCAATATTATAAAAAGATCGCTCTACGAGTTCCAATTTTTTTCTTAGTTGGGACATTAATTCCCCTTATTGAAATTTTAATTCCTCCTATGGGGAGCTTTTTCCCCTTAGTTGGAATTTTTATCCTCCCTAGTTGTGTTGCGAAGGTTAAGCACCGACTGAACCTTTTCGCCTTTGTGAGCGCTTAGGGGCTTGTTGCTTTATTCGCCTTGCGCTTATCAAGGAGAATGATGTAGGATTCTTTTCGGCCGGTTCGGTCAGTTTTTAGCAAAAATAACTACCGACGTTTGAAACGTAGTAACTCAAATCAAAATAAAGACTCAAAAGTGCTCAATTTTGTAGGATCGCAGTGCGAAAAAAGATAAAAAATGCATATTTCGCGCACCGCATAGTCGTCGCTAATTCTTTGAAATAAAACATTTGAGAAGAAAGTGTGCAATCTTAGATCGTGTTCTTTGCGCAAATGGTGGTCTTAGTGTGCAAAGTGCGCAACTATAACTTTCACCTGTCAAAACCTAATGCAAGAAGTTGAAAGCATACGAAAAAAGGCATAAATACTTCTGATTCTCTTAGGTTTCGTGTAACTTTGTCCCCAAAATAATACGATTGCATATTATGAATGAACAACTGAAGAAAGTAAAGCAATTGGTCGAATTGCGCCGTAAGGCTCGCCTTGGTGGCGGGGAGAAGGCCATCGACAAGCAGCACGAAAAAGGAAAATATACGGCGCGAGAGCGTATTGCGCTACTGTTGGATAAAGGTTCCTTCGAGGAAATGGATATGTTTAAGCTTCATCGCTGCCACGACTTTGGCATGGATAAGAAGCAATACTTGGGCGATGGCGTCGTGGCCGGCTCCGGTACGATCAATGGCCGCTTGGTCTTCATTTTCGCGCAGGATTTTACGGTCAACGGCGGTAGTCTTTCGATCACGATGGCCGAAAAGATATGCAAGGTGATGGACCTTGCTATGAAGACGGGCGCTCCCTGCATCGGCCTCAACGATTCTGGCGGTGCACGCATTCAAGAAGGCATCAATGCGTTGGCAGGTTTTGGTGAAATCTTCCAGCGCAACATTGAAGCCAGTGGTGTAATTCCACAAATCTCCGGTATTTGCGGTCCTTGCGCCGGTGGTGCTGTGTATTCTCCGGCTTTGACTGACTTCGTTGTGATGCTGGAGGGCGTTAGTTATATGTTCTTGACGGGTCCGAAGGTGGTGAAAACCGTGACGGGCGAAGACGTGACACAAGAACAACTTGGCGGCGCGAACGTGCACGCTTCTATTTCCGGCGTAGCGCACTTTACGGCAAAGACGGAAGAGGAGTTTGCGCTGCTTATTCGCCATTTGCTCGAATATCTGCCTCAGAACAATTTAGATCACGCGCCGCTGAAGCCCACCAATGATCCGATAGATCGTAAGGAGGACGCGCTGAACGAAATCGTTCCGGATAATCCTAATCAGGCTTACGATATGTACAGCGTAATCTCAGCCATTGTCGATGATGGCGAGTTTATGGAAGTACAGAGTCAGTTCGCACGCAATATTATTATCGGCTTTGCGCGCTTCAACGGACAAAGTGTGGGTATCGTAGCTAATCAGCCCAGTGTCTATGCCGGTGTTTAGATAGCAACGCCAGCCGTAAAGCAGCTCGCTTCGTGCGTTTCTGCGATAGCTTTAATATTCCTATCGTTTCACTCGTCGATGTCCCCGGCTTCCTGCCCGGTACAGGTCAGGAGTACAACGCGGTGATTGACCACGGCGCAAAACTCCTCTTTGCTTATGGTGAAGCGACGGTGCCTAAGGTGACCGTGACGCTGCGCAAGAGCTATGGCGGTAGTCATATCGTGATGGGTTGTAAGCAGTTGAAGAACGACCTCAACTACGCTTGGCCCAGTGCCGAGATTGCCGTGATGGGTGCCAGTGGTGCTGTGGCTATTCTCAACGGCAAAGAGGCTAAGGAGCAAGAAGATCCGAAAGCATTCTTGGCAGCAAAGGAACAAGAGTATAACGATCTCTTCACGAATCCGTATAAGGCTGCTGAGTATGGCTATGTCGACGATGTAATCGAGCCTCGCAATACGCGTTTCCGCATTTGTCGCGCACTGGCGCAACTCTCCGGCAAGCGCGAGACGAGACCGATTAAGAAACATGGCAATATTCCGCTTTAATAAGGAAGAACAAGTCTTGTTGGCCGATCCGCTTCGGCCGGTAAGGCGCTATTCAAAAACCATTGAAAAGTCAATGAAGCATTATAAATTTCAACTGAACGGGCAGGCGATTTCTTTGTCGTTTGACGACAATAGCGCTTCGCTCCAAGATTTTTTTGATCGACGGTAAGGCGCCGCAGGTCTCGGACGAGCAACTGCCGGCTTTTTGTGGCGGCGATTGTGCTTGCGCTGTTTGAGCACGACATCGAAGTTGTCCACGATGACGAACCGGATGTGATTACGCTCAAACCCAGTCGGGCGGGGTGGGTGTCTCCGGCCGAACTAATGAACGAGAAGAGCAATATCTCCAATAATTTACACGCTCCCGAAATACCTTCCGGCGAGGGAAACTTAATGTAACGCAGAAAAATGAAGACATACAAATATAAAATTGACGGCGCAGCCTACGATGTTACGATCAACGAGGTGCAAGGTCGCCGTGCGAAGGTTGTAGTTAACGGTATCCCTTTTGACGTCGAAATGCAAGGGACGCAATTGACAGAAGACAATTTGCCCACTGTCGATACGACGGCTGTGCCCGATGCGCCGGCAGCTGCTCCTGCCGAACAGCCGGCCGCAGCAGCAAGTGCATCGAGTGCATCAGAGGCGGGCAAAGGCAATCCGGTAAAAGCTCCGCTTCCGGGTGTGGTTACGAAGGTCTTAGTAAAGGCCGGTCAAGCGGTGAAAAAAGGAGAGAACATCCTCGTGCTGGAGGCTATGAAGATGGAAAATAACATCACGGCAGAAAACGATGGTACCGTTACGGCCGTTTGCGTGAATCCCGGCGACAGTGTTTTGGAAGGAACCGTCTTATTGACGATCGACTAAAACAAGGTAGCGCTTTGCGGTAGTGTAATCTTGTCTTCGTTCGTCTGCATACGATATAATGCGTATGTAAATTACGTTGACAAGGGTGCGGGTTGCATTGATTAAAGTATAAAATAGCGCGTCCGACGTTCAATACCACTGAACGTCGGACGCTGTTTTTGTATTTCTTGCTCGGGTTTCACCACAGAAACCAAGGCCGTCGCTTTATCCGTCTAAGGCGTGTGTCTCCCAACTAAGATACCGGCTTTATCGCCTAAAGAGTCTGACCCGATGCGAGCGGCCTTTGCGGCCGACCGTTCGGAGTTCGTAGTAGCCGGGGCGCAAATCAGAGACATCAATCGTTGAGGTCGCGTCTACCGTGCGCAGTTTGCGCCCAAAGCATCGCAAATCCAAAACGCTTTGACGTCGATGGGCAGATCTGCAACGTGTAGCGTGTCCTTTAAAGCCGGAATTTCGCCACCTATCTTTAGAAACGCAGGCTGACTCTCGCAACCATAACGATCCATAGCCTTTACTGCATACTCCGCGTATAAGCGCTTAGGCAAGGCCGGCCGATAAGTGAAATGCCCTGCCGCCGTTTGGTCTAAGAAACTAAACGTTTTTCCTTCCCTTATATATATATTGTGTATCCCACCGGTTGGGAAGTTGAAATGCAAGTCGTAACCCTGCCTTGTCAGCGTTGCGCGAGGCGTTGCAGGAAGCGTACTTTGCGGATTCTCTATCGGCGGTGTGAGCACCGGGCGCGTAGTATATTCTCCTGCCAGCCAATCATACACTCCTTTTGTGTTATTGGTTAGAAAATCACTTCGGAAAAGCGCGAATCCGCCTGCCTCCGCCGTGCGCAGGAAGTTCATTTGCCGCTGCAAAGTAAGCAACGGCCAATCCTTTTCTCCCGCACTCAAGCAATAAACGCCCAATCCCGGCGCCACCGTTCCCCGCTCGGCACGTTCCAACCAATCCAAAACAAACGGATAGTAATTGTCTCCATCAAAATACATCATAGGAAAGAGCACGTCCATCCAACCTTTGTTCAGCCACATTATAGCATCTTGTCCGACCGCATCGCGTGCATTCCACCCGCGTGAAGATTGGCGCGGCAAGTCCGCATATTTCCCTACCGGTGCGCAAGATAAACGCACCCAAGGCTTTTGAGATTTAACCGCCTCGTGAATCTTTTCTACGACGCGCGTCACGTTATCGCGCCGCCAAGTTTTGAGATCGCGTCCTTTACCATACTTACGATACGTCGCTGCATCGTCAAAATGAAGGCCGGCTTCCGGATAGCGAATATAATCGAGGTGAATGCCATCGACGTCATACTTACTGACAAGTTCTCGGCACAGATTTGCGAGATAACCGGCTGTGCCTGGCATGCCCGGGTCCATTATATATTGATCGTCCGACCGCCGACAGAGTTCCGGATGCTTACGTACTACCGATTTAGTCCCCAAAGCCTTCAGTACATTCAGTTTACAGACCGGAAAAGCTACCATCCACGCGTGCAGTTCCATTCCTCTGCGGTGACATTCCTCAATCGCAAAAGCCAGCGGGTCGTAAGTGGGGCGTTGTCCGGGCGTTCCCGTGAAGATGCCGTCCCAAAGGTTCGATGTCGGAATCGTAAGCCGTCGTCCCGCGCAAGCGCACTTGAAACAAGACGGTGTTGACTTTCGCCGCCTGCAATTGGTCCAAGATGCGGCACAACTGTTTTTGCTGCGTGAGAGGGTCGTGTCCTTTCGGCCAATCCAAGCCCAAAAATGTCGTGAGCCAAACAGCGCGATACTCCCGTCGGTCAAAGTCCTGCGCTTGCGTTAAGTTGGCCGCCAGCAGTGCAAAACTGAGCATCAGCAGTAGTCTTTTCATCGTTCTTTTATTTCAATTTTTGTTCCAATTCCTTCCAAGCCGCAGAGGGTATGCCGCTGCGGCGTGCTATTTTGAGGTCTTCCCGCGCCGCCTGTTTTTGTCCGAGCGCGAGCAATATCTTTGCGCGTTCGATGCGATAAAGCCCGTTGTCCGGTGCGTCTTCAGCGACGCATCATAGATAATCTTTGCTTCTTCTTTGTCGCCCGTTTGTTTCGCCCCATCCAGAAACATGACAAGATCTTGCTTGTTATTCGGACAGTTTTTGCAAAACTTCACGGTCTCTGCCCGCATTTCCTGTAGTCGCCCCTCAGCTTGCAGGATGCATAGCAACAACAGGTGCGCCTCGCTCTTGTTGGGTTTTCGCGTCAGTAAGTCTGTCAGTTCCGCTCGCGCTGCTGCGTATTGACGCAGTTCGACTTTGGCCGCAGCACGCAAGAGATGTACGGAATCTGCCAACAAATTGGTGGCGTCTTGCTTCAAAAAAAAGTCGCAGTCGGCAATAGTTTCTGAAAAATTGTTCAAGAGAAAGTAAGTCTTTGCCCGGTTATAGCGCGACTCTTGGTCACCGGGTTGAGCGAGCAGGGCTTTGGTGAAGCGTTCGATGGCTTGCCTCATTTCCACGCGTGCCAAGGAAATGAGGCCCAAGTTGCGCCAAACGACATAATTGCCTTTGGCGTCCGGCCGCAAGTGTAGGGCTTCCTTAAACAAAGTTTCGGCCTGCTGTAAAGAATCAGTGGCCAACGCATTGAAAGCTCGCCGCAAGCAGTCGACATATTGTACCGAATCTTCGCGCAGTGCGCGTTCGTCGCGCCCTTGGTGGTCATAATCTTTTAGTGTTTTCGACTTTACCGTCGGGCCGCCCTTTTTCAGGCCAACGATTACTTGCGCCTGCACAGCCGTGAGCCCGAATAGGACGAGGAAGAATAGGATAATTCGTTTCATCGTTGCAAAGTTAGATTCCGTAAGGCAGATTCGTGGCATCCGAAGACCTAAATTTATGAAATCCGAAGTTCGTTTTTTCTGTCAATAAATAGAAAATGATAATTCTCTAATCAACCGGAGCGCCTCAAAGTGCCGGTCGCGTCAGCCAAAAGCCAAGGGCCACCATCAGCAGGCCTGCACCGATGCTGCCGAGGGTGTAATAAAGGAATACGAGGATTTCACCTTTTTGCAGCAAGGCCATATTTTCAAAAGCGAAGGTCGAGAAGGTCGTAAAACCACCGCAGAATCCCGTGATCAGCAGTCGGCGCCCTTCTTGGTCCAACCAAGGGATCGATAAGGCACGCCCACTCAACAGACCAATGAGTAGACAACCGAGCACGTTGACCGCAAATGTGCCGTAGGGAAACGCACCTGTGCAATATTTGTTGGCCATTTGCTGGCCATAATAGCGGGCAATCGTCCCGAGAGCGCCGCCTGAAGCTAAGAGTATAACTGAATTCATAGCCTTGATGATGTGGTTGCAAAGTTAGTGAATCCCACTTGGATACACGCCCTTCTCATTTCTCTTTCCCGTCTGTTCGACTTGCCGCGCAGCCGTAGCCGTCCTCTGTTGCTGCCGGCGCATTTCTTTTCTGATGAGGCCTTTATGAGCGAGGATGATCGGGGACTTATCTTTGCATCAACTTAGGTTGCTCATCGTTTGCTCGCGCCAAACCATCGTTTGCCGGGACCAAACCATGGTTTGCTGGGAGCATACTATCGTTTGCTGCCGCCAAACAATAAATCCTCTACACTTTGAGGCACATTTTCCGACTGCTCGGTCTGCCCTTTAGCGCCGGCGGCGCGCGGTGGATGGTCGTTGGCCTCGTGCAAGTTGTTTTGCATTGCCGCCCCCTTGTCATCCTCAGCTGCAGGTGCGCCAAAAGGCCGATAGACGGCGCACGAGTGGACGACAAAAACCAAGAACGGCTCGTGTATTTCAAGCCACGCCTCCTATTTTTAGTGAAAAAAGAGCGACAAGGCCGTCCTGAAAGAAATAATTTGATTATTTTTGCACACCAAGAACAAAAGAAGGCGATCAGCAGTGCGTATCGACAGTAAAATTTTAGTCGGTCGTTGCTCAAAAGCCTAAAACGAAAAAATGGACGATTACCACGCGGAAAATTACGATTGATAAGGCCGGGAACCGATGCGAAGGCTTCCCCGCCCAAATAATCATGGAGGAAAGCTTATGCGAACGTACTGGAACACCGATCAGAGTCTGCGCAATCTGGATAAGTGGGAACCCAACTGCTGGGTGCAGGTCACTTGTCCAACTCCGGACGATGAAGATTTCTCTTCAACGAATTAGAAATTCCTACTTACTTTCTCGACGACATACGCGATAAAGACGAGCGTGCACGCTATGAATATGAAGAAGGATGGTCACTCATCATTCTGCGTATTCCCTATGTGAAAGAAGTGCGCTCACAAACGCCGCACACAACCATACCTTTGGGCATTATTCTTAATAAGAACATCTGCGTAACTGTGTGCAACTATGAGACAAATATGATGATCGACTTCATTTCTTACCAACAGAAAAGAAATGCGGGCTTCACCGATTCCGTCGATCTCGTCTTTCGTCTTTTCCTTTCTTCATCTGTATGGTATCTGAAGCGCTTGAAGCAGATCAATGTCTTGATCGAGGAGGCTAAACATAAGCTCGACCATTCGATAAACAACGAGGACTTGATCGGTTTGAGCCGCTTGCAAGATAGTTTGACCTACTTTATTACCTCCATTCGTGGTAATGAGACCTTGCTGGCCAAACTAAAGTTTAAGCTTCCTATAGACGAGTTGGACGCCGACTTGATCGAAGACGTCAATATCGAGATGAACCAGGCGCGCGAAACGGCTAACATCTACGCAGACATATTGAAGTCGACGATGGATACGTATGCGAGCGTGATCAATAATAATATGGCCGACCTGATGAAGCAGATGACGTCGGTTTCCATTATCCTGATGTTCCCGACTTTGATTGCCAGTATTTTCGGTATGAACCTAGTGACCGGTTGGGAAACGAATGGTGGAGCTTCCCGGCAGTTGTGGCCGGCTCAATCATTGTGACGGGAATCTTTTTCTGGCTCTTTAAACGCAAAACTTGGCTCTAAAGAGCAACATAACGGAAAGAAAGACAACGAAAAACTTTGCCACATCATAAATATTCCTTTGCTTTGCACAGCTTAATGAGCATGATTAGGAAAAACAACGAAAATGGACGAAAATAAACTCCCCGCATCCGAGCAGACGCAAGCGGTTGATGCAACCGAAACAACAGCCTGCACTCCGGATGCCGACAATGCTGCAATCGTGAAAACAACTCCTGAAGCAGTAGAAACAACAAGCGAACAAGCAATCGTTACGCCTGAAGAAGAAACGGAACAACAGCAGGAGCAAAATGCGCCCGCCAGTAAGCTGGAGGTGATTGAGCGACTGAAAACGTTGAGCGAAAATCCGGAGGATGTGAAGCGCTCCGAGCTGGAATGGCTCAAGCAGACGTATTATCGCTTGCGCAACGCTGAAGTTGTGGCTGCACGCGAACAATTCGTGGCTGATGGCGGACAGGCTGACGACTTTATGCCTGCACCGGATGCCGACGAGAGCACTTTTAAGCAGATCTATGAAGAAATACGCGATAAAAGGGCTCAATTGGCAGCTGAAGAGGAGAAGGAAAAGCAAGATAATTTGAAGCGTAAGCTGGAAATTATAGAGGAAATCAAGGCTAAATCGACTTCTGCTGAGGAGGCAGATAAGAATTTTGAGGCGGTGAAGCAGCTGATGGCGGAATGGAAGACCATAACGCTTGTGCCGGCTGAAAATGCCACGGAACTCTGGAAGAATTATCAGCTCTGCGTAGACCATTTTTACGACCAGTTGCACCTCAACCACGAGGCGCGGATGTATGACTTTAAGAAAAACTTGGAGATTAAAACGCGACTGTGTGAGGAAGCGGAGAAACTGATGGAAGCAGCAGATCCCGTGGCAGCTTTTCATCACTTGCAATTACTCCATCAAGAATATCGCGAATCCGGACCTGTAGCTAAAGAGCAACGCGAGGAGATCTGGACGCGCTTTAAGGCGGCTTCGACGGCCATCAATAAGCGCCACCAAGAGCATTTTGTGGCCCTTAAGGAAAAAGAGGAAGAGAATCTGCAGAAGAAAACGGCTTTGTGCGAGAAGGTGGAAAGCTTAGACTTGAATGCGCCTAAGACTTTCGCTGATTGGGATAAGCTGACGAAGACGATTATCGAATTGCAGGCCGAATGGAAGACGATCGGCTTTACGCCGAAGAAGATGAACACGAAAATCTTCGAACGCTTCCGCGCTACTTGCGACCACTTCTTCCGCCGCAAAGCAGAGTTCTTCAAGGGATTGCGCGAATCGCTGGCTGCGAATCTTGAGGCAAAAACGAAGTTGGCAGAGGCAGCCGAAGCTTTGAAGGAAAGCACGGATTGGAATGAAACTTCAAAGCGTTTCGTAGACTTGCAGAAGCAATGGAAAGAGATAGGTCCTGTAGCTCACAAGGTATCTGATGCGATTTGGACGCGTTTTAATGATGCTTGCAATTACTTCTTTGAACGTAAGAATGCAGCTACAGGCGACCAACGCAAGGTGGAAGAGGAAAACTTAGCAAAGAAGAACGAGGTGATCGAAGCTTTGCAAAAACTCTATGAAGCCGGAGTGGAAGGTATTTCAGAGCAAGTGCACGATCTGCAAGAGCAATGGAATGCTATAGGCCACGTACCTTTTCGCAAAAAAGATAAGATCTATAAGAAATATCGCGAGATTTGCGATCGTATATATAATGAGTTGCACGTATCTGTACGCCGCCGGAGTATAGAGAACTTCCGCAAGCAGGTAGCAGAGAAGGGCGAGGACGAAATCAGCAAAGAGCGTCGCCGTCTTCGTAATGCACTCGAAGCCAAGCAGGCTGAGATTAAGAATTATGAGACTAACTTGTCGTTCTTCAATAGTAAGTCGAAGGCCGGTGATAGTCTCGTGGCAGAGATAACGCGCAAAATCGAGCGCCTGCGTGGCGATTTGGAAGAAATCAACGAGAAGTTGAAAGCTACGCGTGTGCAGAATAAGAAGCAACAAACAGCAGAAGAGCTGACGCCTGCTCCTGCCGCCGAAACGGACGCAGAGGCAACTCCACAAGCTTAACGCACTTATACATATAATATATATGAGACCTCAAGACCTTTTACTGAAGGCTTGAGGTCTTCTTTTTAACTTTAGGCAGTCGGCTTTGAGAGTTTTCGTATCTTTGCTGCTGTAATTTAAATCTTTGTTATGAGTTTTTTTCAAGAGGAGAATGTGTGTCGTGGTCGCATTGAGGTCGTTTGCGGTTCGATGTTTTCCGGAAAAACGGAAGAATTGATTCGTCGTCTGCGCCGTGCAACCTTTGCCAATCAAAAGGTGGAGATCTATAAACCGACCATAGATAAACGATATTCTGAAGAAGAGATTGTTTCACACGATGCTAATTCTATCCCTTCAACGCCTGTTGATTCCCCTTCGAGTATTTTGTTGTTAGCGGCAGAGGCCGATGTGATAGGTATAGATGAAGCGCAATTTTTCGACGATAGCTTAGTCGATGTTTGCAATACTTTGGCGAATAAAGGCAAACGCGTGATCGTTGCAGGTTTGGATATGGACTTTCGTGGCCTTCCTTTCGGCCCGATGCCCGCACTCTTGGCTATCGCGGATGAAGTGACCAAAGTGCGCGCCATCTGCTTGCGCTGCGGAAACCTTGCCTATGTCTCTCACCGCATTGTCAAAAGTGAAAAACAAGTGCTCTTAGGAGAGAAAGATGAATATGAACCCCTCTGCCGAGCTTGTTATCTCGAGACGCTCCGGCCATCCCATTCTGAGTGATCTTTAACTAATAAAACATAGAGATTCGCAATAATTTTTGCTACATATTTATAGTAGGAAGAGTGGTGTGTAGATAGGAATTATGCCAATCCTAAATATAACACAAGGATTACTTTTGTAAGTAGAACACAATTATCAACTAATTCTCGTACACTATACTTTGATATGAATCAAACCGAAAAGAAGAAGATGCGACAGCATTATAAAGATTTGCAACGGCAAGCATATGAAAGCAGTTTGCCAATGGCAAGAGAATTGTTCTTGGACTTATTCGACTATCTGAATGAGCAATCGGAAACCACCGGATGCAACCACGATTTTTCGCTAACTGAACAGTTCTTACGCGACAAGCAAGTGAATAATGTAGAAGAAGTATTGGACTTCTTAAGAGAGAATGGCGGATATTGCGATTGCGAAGTCATTTTCAATGTAGAAGAAAAGTTTGAGGATTAGTCGCTAAGCATTGGTCGTCAGCTGATTATAGGCCTATGTCCGTAGCGCTCAAACATTTCCAAACTTACAAAGTGATGCCTCTATTCATAGATACACTGATTGTCTGCCAATTTTTCTCCGAAAAGCAAAGTTCAACTTAGTTTTTCAGTCTTTTCGTGTGCTTTTACAAGTAGTATCCCTAAAAGTATTTATTCAGTAGATACAAGTTCAGAAAAAACACCGACTTTTGTGAGCGTGTAAGTTCCATTGTTTTCTTGCGTTCTTTTTTGCAACTACAAAGATAAGATCAAAGGAGCTTACACACTTTTTTTAGAATGTATCTTCGCACCCGTCAACCCTGCCTCGAATCAAGGTTTCAATGACAACCCTATAGGGTTGGCCTTTCAAAAACACACCGGTTTTATGAGTAAAGGACGCTCACACTTTAACGGAAACGCGCAAAAAGTAATGTAAAAACGGATGAAAAGTTTAAAAAGCACGGTTTCATCGAAGGTTCAGCTACAAAAGAGCATCGCCTTACGCATCCCGATTCACCCGTCTCCGCATCCTCGCCAAACTATCACCTATGATCGGAAAAATTCTCCTATAGGACAATTTTAATTTGCCTATAAGAAACTTTCAATTTTCACCTAAGAAATTTTTCCGATCATAGGTGAAAGTTGGAACAATCCCTATCCCCGTGCACGCGAAAAACAACCCTTTTTCAACGGGGTACGAAAAAGCCGCGCCCCCGAAAACGGAAACGCGGCCATTGCTAAATGTAATTTTCTGCCGGCACTAAGCTGTGCCTCAATCCTCAACTACTTCGCATTCCGGATATCGTCCTGCGCACCGAAGATTAAGTTGCGCTTGTCGAGTGCCATACGCATCGTACTGCTTTTCGTGAATCTCATGCTCACACGCTTAATGAGATTCGCACCTTTTTCCTTTGCCTCTTTTGCCGTCGACGCGCCCTCGCCGTGCATCGTCAGGCGAAAAGAACCAAGATCTCCTAAGCGAACCGAATTACCATCCGCAAGTGTTTGGAGAATCTCATATTGCAAGGCATCCAACACCGCCTTGACAGAGGCAGAAGATACGCCCGAACGCTTCTCGATGCGCCCGACAATTGTGCGCAACATCACGGCCACGCCCGGCGCCATCTGCGGATAAAATTTCACTTGATCTTTTTTGAGCGGATTTTTCTTCGCTCTGATAACGAATTTAATCATTGTGGTATAGATTTAATAGATGAATAATATCACCAAGAGCGCTCCTCGCCCTTGCGTATGCAAAGGTAAGCATTTCCGCCGAGCCTGCCAAAACGCGCAATAACCGCTTGATTATAAGACAATCAGCGGCCGATTTGAAAGACCAACCCTAAGGGGTTGCATTTTTGTGGCGAACTATGGCAGGGGTTGACGCACAGCGTCAACCCCTGCATCAGCAAGTAGCGGTAATGTCAACCCCTTAGGGTTGGTCTTTCAAAACAAGCGAATGCACGCCGGCGGAAAGCGTCAAAGACCAAGCCTAAGGGTTTGTTTTTGCAGGAGTAAATAAGTCGTGGCTTTGCTCAAAGATTAGCGGCACAAGCGGAAAGGTTATGCTTTAGAGGGGCTTGAGAGTTAATTTCTCTGCATAGAGGTCAGTTTTCAAGGATTTTCTTCGTATTTCTGCATGAAAAGGACGAATTTTGTGGGAAGTGATAGGCTTACAGAGAAAAGAAAGTCCTGCGCTTTAATGGTGCGGGGCAATTTGTAGGCAATTTGATGCAAGTTTATAAACTTAAAAGAAGAAAACACATGGGAATGATTGCATGCTATCAGTGTATAAGTGATCAGCAATTAAACAGTCTGAAGAATTTCAATGGCGATAGTGAAGAGTTGCTTGAAGAACTGGAGGATTGGGGAGAAGAACCCGAGTTGCTCTTAGACATTGATAAAATGTGGGACGCACTCCATTTTGTACTTACCGGTGTATCCGCTGGCGAGCCGATAGACAACGATCCTTTAAGTGAAGCCGTAGTTGGGGTTCGTTCGCTCGAAGATATAGAGGATTTCATTGCTTATACGGAAAAGACACGGGTTGCTGAGATTCTTTCAGCTTTGGAAGCATTCGACATAGACGGGGCTATGGAAAAGTTCAGTATGGAAGCGTGTAAAAAGGCAGAGCTTTATCCTGATATTTGGGATTATGATGATATAGAAGAGGAACTGAAAGAAGAAATCAGCGATTACTTCCAAAACCTCAAAGACTTTTATCGGGAAGTGCTGGCTAAAAACGGAAATGTGCTGGCCACGATTTATTAAAAAATCGCGTTGCGACGATGCCGTCACGAGCGTGAAGTAAAAATAGGGTAGAGCTATAAGGCAAACCTGTTTTAGGCGTTCAGCTTTTGGCGCAATGATCACTTACGTGGCGCACAACATAGAAAAAGATTGTATTATCGCCCTTGAAGTAGACGGAATATATGATTGTTTTGATCGTTCAATGGATGGATAAATAAAAGGAGACAGAAAAATGCAAACATTTGAGCACAAATATTTTGGTAAAGTGAGTTTCGACGCGAACGACGATGTCGAAGAAGTCTGGGAAGGTCAAGTTGATGGTATCAACGTAACCTTATGGTATGACCAAGGCGCGGACGTGAAAGAAGAGGACTTGGACAGATTCGCGCTCTTTTTAGAAAACTGTAAAGATCATATCAAGGAAGCTACCCAAGCATTGATAGAAAACTTGAAAGAGGATCAGAGCTATATGGACTTCCATCTTGAAGAATGTAAAGATGCAAACTTACCTGATGAGATTGCTGAGTTTGTCTCGAAAATGACGGTAACAGCTATAAATCTGTGGATAGATAGCGATGAGCATAGCATTACCATGGATTTTATGATTCTACCTGAAGAGAGTGATGAGATATTATGTGTTGCCTTTGATGACAAGGGAGAAGTAAACGGCGTGTCTTGGGAGAGTTGAGTCGTTGTTATTCATCAATTAGAAATTTGTGTTTGTCGGTGTACTTGTACGCCGGAGCAACACGAGATAAATCTAAAGTATAAGCAAATAAAGAGGAATAAATATGAAACCATTTGAAAACTTTGATTGGACAAACTTTTGGAACGATAGTGATTACGCGAAGAAAGCATATATAGGTAAAGCGCCTACGGACGAAGAAATATCGGAAATAGAAAAAGAATTGGGCTACAAACTGCCGCAATCCTATATCGAACTCATCAAAAAGCACAACGGGGGTATTCCTGTACTACGTGTATTTCTTACAGACGATTATGAAATAAACATTACCGGCATATTCGGCATAGACAGAACAAAACGCCATTCGCTTTGCGGAGAACTGGGAAGCGCATTTATGATATCGGAGTGGGGTTATCCTAATATTGGCATTGCCGTGGCTGATACCATTTCGGGGTGGTCACGATATGATTTTCCTTGATTATAGGGAGTGCGGAAAAGATGGTGAGCCCAAAGTGGTCGTAGTAGATCAAGAGAGCGATTATCATATCGGCGTTTTGGCGGATACCTTTGAAGACTTTATCAAAGGGCTTACCATAGATGCCACAGAAATGGAAAATGAAGACTTTGCGCTTTTAGATGAAAACCAAAAATGCCTTGCCATAAAGTTCCTTCAAGAGATGCAGGAAGAAGAGCGCGTGATAGAATTGCTCAACTACGTAGGCATCGAGAATTTGAGCGCTGAACTTATGGGTATGCTGGCTAGGTCTTACAACAACAATAATCAGGAAAACGAGGCGATGAGAATCATGGATATGATTCCTGAGGAAGAGAGAAAAGCAGTATGGTATTACCGTTATGGCTATTCTTATGCGAGTCGATGCTTTCCTCATAATTCGGAAGCCGACAACTTAAAGGCCTTGGAAATGTTTGAAAAGGCTATCGAAAAGGCCGAGGATGAAAAGGTTATAGAATGGTGTATGGAACTTGTGGAATTTCGTTTGCTGTCTGGGGCTTTAGAGAAAAATAAATCGCAAACGCCGCTGGTATATGAGCATTATAAGAAATACAAGAACGAAGATGTTGCGCCGGAAGCGCCTGCTAATGATCAGCAGCACAAATATAATAATCTGTTTGATGTAAATTGGGTTTTTGATAAGCACGATTATTCAGCAGAAGAATTTGAGGCTAAATTCAATGAAAAGATGACGCAAAGGCTTGGCGAGAACTGGCGGGAAACGGATTGTAACGCACCAATAGAAGAAGCGGAAATACTTGTTACATACGAGGCGTGGATAGAAAGCTTGGAGCAACTCTATGATAATGAATGTCTGACTGATGACTATGAAGAACTTCTTGAAGAGGAAAAAGAAGATGGTATGTGGCAGGTAGATATCAGGGCGCATTTGAAAGCCGATAATGGAAAGTCTTTTTCTGTACAGGAGATAGTCTGGAAACTGCAAAAGCTGATGGCTAATAAAGAGCTGGGTGACCACGTATTTTTTGAAGGAATAGATTATGAGGGCAGTAGTTCTGATTACACAGCGCATGAAGTTCCTATGTTTTACGTAGTTTGCGGAAGTTGATGTGCAGTATATACGGCTAAGGATATAGAGCAAACAATTGGCTGTAAAGATGAAAATAGCAAGAGACTTTGGCGCATATTTCAAATACTCGCTTCACGATGCACGCATCAAGGAGATGGAGTATAAGGCCGGAAGTCTGATATTGCATTTTGATTATATCTTTTCCTATGATGAAGGTGCAGAACACACTCATAAAGCACAAATCATTTTTGAGCAAGTAGACATAGATGATGTAGATGTACTTGTGTTCAGCGATACGCTGTTAGATGATTTTCAAGGCAAGCGCATAGATTTTGAAACATATCAAAGCAAATATAAGCGTAGTGAGTTTGAGATTATCCACGAAACGTACAATTGGGGTATGGCTGTATTCCAAGGCTGGCTTTGGAGGGATCAAGTCCCCATACATTGTGTGATGAATATCTTCTTCTCGGGGAAAATGATCTATGATATAGAGCAGGCAATTAGTAAGTAATAATGAAGGCGGCAAAACAATGAAAGAAAAGCTAAATGCATTTATAGAAGATTTTAAGAAAGAGGCACTTCTCGACGTAATCAAGATAGAGCTTGCGCCTAACCCTACAGTGGGAATTACGCAGAGTAAGGTAGGCGGACACTTCTATTTGCCAAAATCAGCTTATATTCCAACCAATGATAAGGGCGAACAACTGATGTTTCTGGCACAGATAAACTGCGAAGAGTTACCCGATAACGCTATATATCCGAAGAAAGGCATCGTGCAGTTTTGGATTTTTGGTGGCGATTATGATATGGGTAATGACTATGAAAACCCTTGCTCCGATATAAATAAACGCGTCCTGTATTATCCTACGATCGAAGACCACTTCTCTGAGCAAGAGTTGACTACTCTTTACAAACCAAAGGGTGATGAAGACGGAGATTTGTGTACGCCCATTATGACCGATATTCCTTTGTCTATGACCTTTAAGCCGGAGAAGCAATGGCCGCTGTTATTCGACTATCGTGCCGGAGCTGTCTTTGTGAAAAAGTGGAATTCGCATTTCCCGAACAGCAAGTGGGAAGTCTTTGTGAGGTCAATGATATAGACGAAGATCTTTTCGGTGAACTCTATGATGCGCTTGAGATTGAAAAGCATACGCAAATAGGAGGCTATGGATACTTTACGCAGTCCGACCCACGCGCATGCGACTCGCTGCAACACTATACTGAATTATTGTTTCAGCTCGACTCATACTATGGTGATGAGGATTACCAAATTCTTTGGGGCGACTCGGGCGTGGGCAACTTCTTCGCCACAAAAGAGCAACTGAAGCATCTCGACTTTGCGAAATGTTTGTATAGTTGGGATTGTTGCTAAGCTATATGTAGAGCGTGTGTTCCCCAAAATGTTGCGCACGTTTGGGGAATACTGCTCTTTATTCGCGAAAAGATGCTATTGCCTATGCAAATAAAGCGGATAAAGGGGTATTGTAAAATCAATATAGTTAGAAATAACAACAAGTATGAGGCAGGAGTTTGTTTGCTTGGTAGAACTTGGAAGAATGCCCAATGAATCTCTTTCCGACGATGCGTCTGTTGATCGCTTAATAAATTGCTACGATGCGCATCTTGAAAGGATTACCTTGCCTCTTTCATACGAAGAAGCTTTGGTCTTAGTTCGTATCTTCCCCCGAATCAGCCTTCTACGACCTTCAATGGCGTCTTTTACAATTAGTGGAATCAATGATTAAGGAAGTAAGCGAAGCTGATTATCTGCGCTTAATTAGTCAATGTCCAAGTGAAGAGTGGAGAGAAGGTCTGATAAATAGATACAAGAACTGGAAGGCGACTGTTGGGGCGGAGGAAGATAATATTAGCAACCCCGATCCTACCAGTTCCTTTTAGGTAGAATCGGGGTTGCTATATCATTCTATCTTTACAACACTACATCATATTGTAGGCCACAGTAAGGCCGGCCATAACGATGCTGACCATGCTCATCAGTTTGATAAGAATGTTCAAACTTGGGCCTGATGTGTCCTTGAACGGGTCGCCAACGGTGTCACCAACGATCGTAGCTTTGTGGACGTCGCTACCTTTGCCGCCAAAGTTTCCTTCTTCCACGAATTTCTTAGCATTGTCCCACGCACCACCAGCATTGGCCATGAAGACGGCCAGTGTAAAGCCGGCGCAGAGGCCGCCAACGAGAAGACCGAGCACACCGGCAACGCCGAGAACTATGCCCGTGACGATGGGGATGATGATGGCTAAGAGCGAGGGCAGAATCATTTCGTGCTGGGCAGCGCGCGTACTAATTTCAACACAGCTACCATAGTCGGGCGTGGCCTTGCCTTCGAGGATTCCTTTGATTTCGCGGAACTGGCGGCGCACTTCATCGACCATCTTAGCCGCGGCACGTCCGACAGCACCCATGGTGAGTCCGCAGAACAGGAAGGCAGCCATTGCGCCAATGAATACACCTACGAGTACGCGCGGGTTCATCAGTGTTACTTGGAAGTATTCCATCATTTCGGGCATCGAAGCCTTTGACGGATCGAAGGCATTGCCGGCTGCGTCGATGAATTGCTGTCCGCCCTCCATAGCTCGCGTCATGGCGATTTTTATTTCTTCTACATAGGAAGCCAGCAAGGCCAGTGCGGTGAGTGCTGCCGAACCGATGGCAAAGCCTTTGCCCGTGGCAGCCGTGGTATTGCCGAGTGCATCGAGTGCATCCGTGCGGTGGCGCACCTCCCTCGCCCAACTCACTCATCTCAGCGTTGCCGCCGGCGTTGTCGGCGATAGGGCCGTAAGCGTCTGTAGCGAGCGTGATGCCCAGCGTGGACAACATTCCGACAGCCGCAATACCGATACCGTAGAGTCCTTTCGAGATGCTCTCAGCACTCATAGAGAGATCGAAATGATTAGCGCAGAGATAACTCAACATAATGGCTACACCAATAGTAAGCACGGGGATACTAGTGGAAATCATACCCGTACCGATACCTTTGATGATAACCGTAGCAGGTCCAGTCTGGGCCGATTCGGAAATAGCTTGGGTGGGCTTATAACTATGCGAGGTGTAATACTCTGTAGCTTGTCCGATGACGACGCCCGCCGTGAGACCACTGATGACGGAGAAACTGAGGCCTACCCAGTTGTCGAGGCCGAGACCATAAAGGATGAGGAACGTGGCGAAGGCAATCAGCACAGCGCTGGTATTGGTGCCGACGGCCAGTGAACGTAGCAACTGACTCATGCTTGCTCCTTCTTTGGTGCGCACGAGGAAGATACCGATGAGTGAGAGGAAGATACCGACAGCGGCAATAATCATGGGGGCGATGACAGCCCGCATCTGCATGTCACCAGCCGAAGCAAAGGCCGTGGCACCTAAAGCGGCTGTAGAAAGAATGGAGCCGCAATAGCTCTCATAAAGGTCGGCGCCCATACCGGCTACGTCGCCCACGTTGTCGCCTACGTTGTCGGCAATGGTAGCCGGATTGCGCGGGTCGTCCTCCGGGATGTCGGCTTCAACTTTTCCAACAATGTCGGCACCAACATCGGCTGCTTTCGTGTAGATACCGCCGCCAACGCGGGCAAAGAGGGCCTGGGTGGAAGCTCCCATACCAAAGGTGAGCATCGTGGTAGTGATGGTGATGAGCGAAACGTGGTCAGAGCCGTAGACATAGGAGAGGGCGATGAACCACAGGGCAATGTCCAACAGTCCGAGGCCTACAACGACCAATCCCATTACCGCACCGGAGCGGAAAGCAATACGCAAACCGCTGTCCAAGCTCTTGCGCGCAGCATTGGCGGTTCGCGCGGAAGCATAGGTGGCGGTCTTCATGCCGAAGAAGCCGGCTAAACCACTGAAAAGACCGCCCGTGAGGAAGGCGAAAGGTACCCAGGGATTTTGAATCTTAAGGACATAGGCCATGAAAGCAAAGAGAACGACGAGAACTAAAAAGACTTTGAGAACGACGAGGTACTGCTGTTTGAGGTAAGCCATTGCGCCTTTGCGGACGTGCTCTGCAATTTCGCGCATACGGGGCGTTCCTTCGTCGGCCTTCATCATATTCTTAAAGAAGAACCAGGCCATAGTCAACGCTACTACTGATGCGATGGGCACCAGCCAGAAAAGGGGAGTTACAGTCATAAACGTTTTATTTAAGGTTTGATATTTTTGTCAGCATATATGCCTTCATTGATTCGGACGCCCAATATATGGAGTATTTTCTATATACCAAAGACTTTATGTGGAAAAGTTGCAATTGAGCATCTCGATATTTCAATTTGCGATGTTTTAGCCATAAAAATCTCCCCTTATCTCGAAGATTAACACGAAAAGGGGAGCGATGATTTCAATTGATAGATTTATAGTGCTTATCATCGAAGTTCCCCATGCATAGATGCTTCGACAGTTTCATCGTCAACGTGTTAGGAACCATTGCAGCCTATTAGTCTGTTCCCAAAGCAGCCGTGCATCAATGCGCAAAGGACTATCGACACGCAGCTTACTCTGTTTTGAATTCGCCGAACGCACGTTCATTTCTTGCATAGTCAAAGGCAAGATTGTGCATTGAGCATCCGCGGCATTTGTGGACGAAATGGCGAGGATATTTTTTGGCCGGCTCATTATTAAATACGCCCCATCGACAAGCTAGCAATGGCGATTGCAGAAGGCAGCCGGTGGCCCCGCTTGCACCTATTCGAACAAGCAGCTGCGTAGCCTTTTTTCACGCTGTGCGCAAGAGAGAAAAAAGGGCTTAGGGAAGTGGCGAAACTTTCTTAGGTGAGTCGAAAAACTTTCATAGGTGAGCGGAAAAACTTTCTCCTATGATCGAAAAAATTCTCTTATAAGACAATTTTTCGACGCTTATAGGAAAGTTTTGAGGGTCTATATGTGTCTGATTCTCAGTAGCTATTTTGGCCTTCTCGGCGCCGTTTTCGCCTGAATTTGGATATTTAGTGCTCTTGGAGCAAATACTTATAAAACAGTTCTAATTCTTCTGTATCTTGGTCTAAAGATCTCTTTCTGTCGTAGATTTCTTTATATTTTTCCTTGACGCCCTCTATGTCATCCAACTTCTTCAATAAATACAGGGCGACATAATCAGTATGTTTTATTAAGTATGCATCATGATCAATCAGAGCAAACCAGCTCTTTGCATAGGCCACACTTTGTAATAGTTCTGCCTGCCAATTGTTTTTTCCTCTAATGTCTCAAAGTTAGAAAACCAAATTGAAAATTTCGCATTAAAATCACTCAAAGTCTGCTCATCAGCTTTGAAGAATCTCCAGTCGGTTAATCCATAGACATCTTTATTAGATGTTCTCCCTTTGAAAATATCCTCTATCACTTTGTCGGTGAAATTAGTAGGGTATTTTATAAGTGGATCTTTCAATACTCTTTTTAGAATCGTATTTATCCCTGTAGAAATACGCTTGTTTTGCAACTTAAGCCTAAGATGCAATGAAAAATGTGTCTTTGATTTGGTTACACTAATCTCATAAATATATAAACTATCTCCTTTCCTTTTCTCAAACTTATTTGGCGCTTTCAGTTTAAACCCATCTTGCTCAAAGGAAGTTCGAATCACATCTACAATTTTCCCTACGACGTCTTTCTTTTCCATATGCTTTATTATTGTCCGAAAAAACTAAGATCTCTTCCATGTATCTTTTAGTTGTAGCAATTGTAAATATCGTCTATACTGTTCAGATCTTCAATAGACATTCCATTGGGCGTTATTCCTGCATAAAGGAGCGCGTAAGTGTGGGTGCGATACTCTTTTTGATAGTAAATTATAAAAAAATATAATTGTACTTCAGTTAGATCCCTTTTATCTATCAATATACCTTTGCCAAGATGTTCTTGAAATAAAATGCTACTCAAATCTTCTAACATAAACTTATGAGGTGGGAAATCGAACTCTTCGTCAAGGTTCATTTTTCTAATTGTATCGTATCCATTCATTATCTGCTTGATAGAGTATTCTTGATAGCTTACGTCTTTATGTAAGCTATCTATCATCAATGCTGATGTCGCCAAAACACATTCATAACCATTTCCCCATACAAATGAATGTTGTTTGGGTGTAGAAAGGGAAGTAATCGCAAGTTCTTTGTCAAACTCCATTCGATTTATACATAAGCCCAAATTAGTAATACGATCTTGTTGGGTGGTAATGTTTAATTCGCGGATTTTTAAATTTGGATTTTTGAAACTCATCAATCCACGTGCAAAAAGCGACTCTCTTATATTTTGTAAGTTAGCATTATGCATCAACGTTTCAAAAGTTTTTTGACTGTCATCTAATGCAGATTTATAAAAAATAACTTCTGGCGTTTGCGTTTCAATATTGTCTGCAAATACCCTTTTTACGAAGGATTGAAATCGCTTGTAAAATTTAAACTCGCCAGAATATTGTGAAGGCAATTTCGGTGCAGCAATCTGATATTCTATAGGTTGTACTAAGATAGAATTTTCGTCTCGAATAAACTCTTGAAACATATAGCCTAAGAAGTTTAGAATCTCATTTTTATATTGAGTCTTTCCTTCTTGAAGAATGTTGCACTCTATGACTTCAATGACAGGTTCTATTACGTTATATATTTTAAATTGATGCTTTATGTTGGGCGCTAAATCGTTATAAAGGAAATACTCAATATCTTCTGACGAGTCTTCGGCAGAAAATAAATAGTCTAATTGAGAAGGAATTTCTTCAATAGCCTCCTTGTTCGGTGCTTGATAATGTTGCCAATTTATGTTCATTTCCATATTTGATAATCGGGACGACAAAAGCCGGTTATTAAATCCAGAATTTCATTCACAAATTCAGAGCTATCTTGATTGTTTTCTGATATCTTTTTGAAAGAAACACAGAACTTCTTCTTTACTTTTCCTGCGTTTTTATAGGCAGATAAAATATTTCTATATTTCAGATAAAACTCTATTGGCAAGTTTTTCGACATCTGTATATTTTTGTCTGCCAATCTTTAATATCTGACGAAATTAAAAGAGCATTCTCTTTATCTAACTTGAACATAAGTTTTTAACTTGTTATGCAAATGATTCAATGAAACTTGATGTTTTGCTGATTCAGATAACCAACTCCTACGGTTTCTGCAATTTATTTTTCCTTTTGTGCTGTACTAAAAAGCCACATTCTTAAAAAGGAAATATTACTTTCATCTTATTCTCTGCATTGGCATTCCATTTTATTTGCGTCAGACTATCGTGAGAATACGCTAAACTAAACCTACTTTTATATAGGTTATTGGGGAAGAAATCTGTATTCTTAAACAACGACTGATCTTTATGTTGCCTATCAATAGACACAATATGATTATATTCGTCGTACTGGTATTCTTCTGCTATGTAATTTCCTTTGCTGTCCATATTTAACATGGAGAGCATCTTCCCATTTTTTACGATTGAACATTGTATATAATCTATCTGCTCAACAATATTAAAACAATAGACCTTAACTTCCGAGCTATGATATTCGAAGAAGATGTATTGGGCCGGTAAATCGTAATTGTCGGTATAGCCATAAATAGCAATAACTTTATCCTCTCTATCTAGAAAGTGTTGAAACTTTCCACTCTTCTTTGATGGTGTTTTAGTTATCTTTCGTCCTCTTTTTATATGCTTCCTTTCCAGATCAAAGGGATATATTTCAAAAAGGACTGACGTCCCCCAAATGCAATAAGCATATTCAAATTCTCTTTTCTGTTTGAACAGAGAGCTTGTATCACCGGAGATCAGATTCCATAAAACTTTTTCTTTCTCTTCTATATTCATTTAGCCTTTACATATAAATGTTTTACCATTACTCGATGTTTCCATAATTCAACACAGTTCTTCAATAGATTTTTCATACTAATCGGACTACATTTCTTCTACGAAGAAGTTACGATAAATCGAAGAACCATTCGAGGAAAGTATTGAAATCGCTCCATTGAGGCTTTAGATTGCCCTTATGAAAGTCGGCTAACGGCTGCCCAAGACTAAGTTCTAATACTTCGCCGGTCAGCTTATTGTAGAAGAAACCGCCTTCTCCCTCAAAGCTATCAAGCGGAATATACTCGTTGGGCAGGTTCAATATCGAGCGCATATTTTCTATTTGGTTGAAATAAGACGAGTTTATGGCAAACCAGCATATATTAACTCTTACTTTGAATTCTAATTTAAATATAGTTAGCGCTATTTTCTAACAATAACAAGCCTTCTGCACACGTAGATTTAGCTAACTTATAAAGATACTATCTAAGTATCCAATTTTCCAACGAAGAACAGAAATCATCAAAATTAGGAGCTATTTCTATCAATCCTTCTTCAAGCGAATACTCATGGTAAAACGCTTTAATTACTCCCGTTGATATTTCTATCCAAATGTCATTACCGCATCCATCATCAGCAAAAGGGATATGAGTTTTGATAAAAGCTTCTAACTCAGTATCATTTTCTAATTGGATCTTTCTACTCGTAATGATGTCGTCGAATTTTAAAAAGAAACCTATCTCTATTTTATCCCAATCATCTTTTGTGACAGGATAAAATGTATGTCTAAACATCATTGCTTGTTTGGGGAAAAAGATGCCATCGTAAGTTTGATAAAATTGAACAAAATCGTTGAGTTTGTCACAAGGAATCCCCAATAAGTTCCTTATCTCCAACTCTGAAAGTCGAGATTTTCTACCTTCATATTGTAACTTGCTATCTGTAAATGAGCTCATTGTTTTTAAAGAGGTCTGCTTAGAATTTACTGAAAAATGGCTATTGGACATTCGAGAGGTTTTCAGCCTACTAAATATCCTTTACGCCCATATTTGCAAATTATTTAGAATACCATATATTACAGATATTAGTCCAAGTGCGCCATTTAACTTTTTGATGGGCCTAAATCCGAAATAGTTCATTGATATGATTAGGAATTTCTCTAATTCTGAATTCTTTTCTCTATTAATAATTAAGTTGCTCGAATGTTCCATGGTGTAATCGGAAATATCTAACCGGTATCCATCTTTGAACATAAATTGGAAAGAAATGGTCGAGCGAACATCGTTTATATAATCAAAGCTATAAAACCCCAATAAGTCTGTCTTTCTGTACCGTTTCTCTTTTCTGCCTATCTGCAATATGATTTCATTGTCGGTATATTCAATTGTCAGAGTTTTATTAAAAAACATCTTTATAGATGTAATTAACACGTAAATGGTACCTAAGTACAAAAATATCCTCACTAAATAAAGAAGATTGTCAGAAACGTAATTAATAATTAGCCAAGCCATCACACAACCCACAAGGAATCCTATAACAATAAACATATATGGACGTAGCGTCGTTATTTCTGTGAATCTTAACCTATATTCCATGATTTACTTCTAATTTTATATTAGAACTTACCGCACTTACCATTATTGTGCATCCCAAGTGTTGGCATAATTCAATGAGAAAAGTCAATCGTGCCATTCTTGCTATTCTCTCCATTTCTAATCACAATACGATTTAGGCGTCGATCCAGTTTTTATCAAGAAATTCTTTTATTAGCATCATCTTTATTCTATCGTACTTTTGAATATCGCTTTTTATCTTCAATTCTTGGCCTTGGTATCTGAATTGGTTGTAATACCGTTCTGTCTCAATCGACTCATAATAACCTTAATACTAACGAAAGGAATGAAGACTTATTGTGCCCTATGTGTTTGTCGCTTTTGAGAAAATCAATAGGGTAGGCTTATTCTTGTCAAAAGCGCAATATTTGGTGCTGCTTTCTTCAAAAAAGCGTTGAAAGGCGAGGAATTGGCATATTGCTTGCTATGTTGCTTATGAAATCAATAAAATAAAAATACCTATGAGTTTCGCTTGGATCATATTCATCCTCGTAGCTTTATTGAGCTATGCTGTTCAGTATAATTTGCGCAATAAGTTTGAGCGCTATTCTCACGAACTGTTGGCTTCCGGCCTGAGTGGCGCAGAAGTGGCGCAAAAGATGCTGCAAGAAAATGGTATCTATGACGTTACTGTCACGGCGACGCCCGGTTCGTTGACCGACCATTATAATCCGACCAATAAGACCGTTAACTTGAGTGACGAGGTTTACAACGGGCGTTCCGTAGCTTCAGCTGCTGTCGCCGCCCACGAATGTGGACATGCCATACAGCACGCTCGTGCTTATGCCCCTTTGACGTTGCGCTCGGCGCTCGTGCCGGTGGTTAGTTTTACTTCGCAATGGATGCATTGGGTTTTGCTTGCCGGCATCCTCTTGGTACAGATCGTTCCGACAATCCTCCTTGTCGGTATCGTCCTCTTTTCCCTGACGACCTTGTTTAGTTTCGTCACGCTCCCCGTCGAGATTGATGCGAGTCGTCGTGCCGTCAATTGGATCCAGTCAGCCGGCGTTGTCACGCCACAAGAATATCCCGGCGCCGTTGACGCTTTGCGTTCAGCAGCCTATACCTACGTTATCGCCGCTTTAAGTTCTTTGGCTACGCTGATCTACTATATAATGGAGTATGCAGGTGCTACCCGTAGAGGCTAACATAAAAAAGCGATGCTCTGATCGCAGAACATCGCTTTTCTAAGTGTTGGGGTACTCGGACTCGAACCAAGAATGACAGGACCAGAATCTGTAGTGTTACCATTACACCATACCCCAAAAACTTGAAGCGTGCAATGAGAAAATCCTCAAATGCGGATGCAAAGATAGCGTCTTTGTTTTGAAAAGCCAAAAGCTCCCTCTGCTTTTTTTCTGATTTCGTCGCAATTTTTGCCAGCATCGCGTTTCTAATATGAATTAATGCGTAATTTTGCGTTCAATCCAAACAACTTATACATTATAATAGATGAATTCCACTCCCGAAATAGTAAATACGATTGTTCAAGGTATGCAGGAGAAAAAGCTTTCGATGTTACCATCGTAGATCTCCGCAAGATAGACACAGCTCCCGCAGAATATTTTTGGTTTTGTGCAATGCCGGCAGCCCGCAGCAAGTAGAAGCTGTCGCAGGGTCGGTGAGCGACGAGACGCGCAAGGCCCTGAATGAGCGCCCCGCAGCCGCAGCCCGGCTTAGACAACGCACAATGGGTCGCAATGGATTATGGTACCGTGATGGTGCACATATTCCTGCCCGAGATGCGTGAGTTTTATGCCCTCGAAAGCCTGTGGGAAGACGCAGAAATAAAAGAAATTCCTAATCAAGATTGAAATGAACGGAAACCCCAAGCAAAAAAATAATCTGCCGAAGTTCAATCTTTATTGGTTGTACGCAGTCTTGATCATTTCCCTCATGTTTATGTTCTTCCGGGGAAATCTTGGTGACGGCGGATTCGATAAAGAAGTTCCCTATACCACGTTCAAGGAATACGTAGCTAAGGGTTATGCCAAGAGTGTTACGGTCAACAAAAGCGACGGCATAGCTCGCTTCATCGTAACCCCCGCTCATATCCGCGACGTCTTTCATCAAGGTAGCGACGACGTGGGCACAGCCCCTACAGTGTCCAGTAAAGTTCCCTCGGTCGATAAGGTAGAAGACTTCCTCAATGTCACCTATAAGGGCAGCGTAAGCTATGAAGAGTCGAGTCATTTCTGGCTCAACCTGCTCGGTAGTACCTTCCCCTTTATTATACTTATCTTGTTTTACTTCTGGATGTTCCGCGGCGTCAACGGAGGCGGCGGAGGCAGCGGTGGAAGTGGCGGTATCTTTAATGTCGGTAAGAGCAAGGCCCGCTTGTTTGAAAAAGGCGCCGGCCTGCACGTTACTTTTGCAGACGTAGCCGGACAAGAGAGTGCTAAGGAAGAAGTACAAGAAATCGTAGAGTTTCTCAAGAACCCTTCGAAATACACAGAGTTAGGTGGTAAAATTCCTAAGGGCGCATTGCTCGTAGGCCCTCCCGGAACGGGAAAAACGCTTTTGGCAAAGGCCGTAGCCGGCGAGGCCCACGTACCTTTCTTCTCCCTTTCAGGCTCTGATTTTGTCGAAATGTTTGTCGGCGTCGGCGCAAGTCGCGTCCGCGACCTCTTCCGCCAGGCAAAGGAAAAAGCTCCTTGCATTATTTTCATTGATGAGATTGATGCCGTAGGTCGTGCGCGCGGCAAGAACGCCTCCTTCGGCGGCAATGACGAACGCGAGAACACGTTGAACCAACTCTTGACCGAGATGGACGGCTTTGGCACCAATTCCGGCGTGATTATTTTGGCTGCGACCAACCGCGTGGACATTCTCGACAAAGCCCTGCTGCGTGCCGGCCGTTTTGATCGCCAGATCCACGTAGATTTGCCCGATTTGCCCGAACGCATCGCCATTTTCAAGGTCCATTTGCGTCCATTAAAATACGATCCGGCTTTAGATATTGAACTTTTGGCGCGCCAGACGCCGGGCTTCTCCGGTGCCGACATTGCCAATGTTTGTAATGAGTCTGCGTTGATTGCAGCGCGCCATAATCACATCACAGTTACGCGGCAAGACTTCTTGGATGCCGTCGACAGAATCATAGGCGGATTGGAGAAGAAAAACAAAGTGATGACCGAGGCCGAGAAGAAAACGATCGCCATCCACGAAGCGGGTCACGCCTCCGTATCTTGGCTTTTGCGCTACGCAAATCCTTTGGTCAAGGTTACGATTGTGCCCTCGTGGGCAGGCGCTTGGCGCTGCCTGGTATTTGCCGGAAGAGCGCACCATCACAACGCGCGAACAGATGCTCGATGAAATTTGTGCTACGCTCGGTGGTCGCGCTGCCGAAGAGTTGGTTACAGGCCACATCTCCTCCGGTGCGCTCAACGATCTTGAGACCGTCACGAAGCGCAGCTATGGTATGGTGGCTTACCTCGGTATGAGCGATGAGCTGTCCAATCTCTGTTATTATGATACACAGGAGTATAATTTCACCAAACCTTATTCTGAGAAGACGGCCGAGAAGATCGACGCCGAGGTCCATAAGTTGATCAACGAGCAATATGCCCGTGCAAAGCAACTCTTGATAGATAACAAGGACAAGCACGCCGCCCTCGCCCAACTCTTGATAGAACGTGAGGTGATCTTTACGGAAGATGTGGAGCGCATATTTGGGCCTCGCCCGTGGAAGAGTCGCGCCGACGTACTCTTGGAAGAGGAGCTGCAGGCCAAGCAAAAGACGGCACAAGTGCCCGTTGACAATGTCTCTATGACACCCCCTGCCATCCCCGGATGCCCTTCGGCGCAAAGCATATCTGCTCTGCTTGAGCAAAATGCTGCCGATGAAGCGCCGCTTGTCGAGAGTCCTTCTCCCGCCTTACCGCCGGAGATCCCGACGGCTGCCGTTGAGGACGATGAGAATAGTGAAACCACAAACGAACAACCGCATGAGTAATCTTGCCTTGCGCGCACTGACCGGAACGGCCTTTGTCGCCGTACTCGTAGGCTCAATATTGCTTTCGCCGTGGAGCTTTACCTTGCTCTTCGCCTTGATCACCGGCCTGACGCTTTGGGAGTTTGCCGATAATGTCAACCTTCACGCCGGCGCCCGCGTAAACAAGTTGATCAATGCTGTATCCGGCGTTTATCTCTTCTTGGCTTTCGCCGGCTATTGCTCCGGTTATCAAGGATCGGAAGTATTTATTCCCTACCTTTTGTCGCTGATGTATCTGCCGATCTCCGAGTTGTATGCCCGTCAGCCTGATCCGCTCAAAAATTGGGCTTATGCTTTTGCCTCACAGCTCTACATCGCCTTGCCTTTCAGCTTGCTCAATTGCTTGGCGTTCTTAAATGATCCCCTCAAGCAGCAGGCTTATTTTCATTGGCTTTTGCCGCTGAGTGTTTTCATCTTTTTATGGACGAGCGATACGGGAGCTTACTGCACGGGAAGCTTACTCCCACAAGCGCTTTCCCGCCAAACTTTTTGAGCGCATTTCGCCCAATAAGTCTTGGGTCGGCAGTATCGGCGGCGGCGTCTTGTGCGTCCTCGTTGCCGGCTTAATGCATCATTTCTTTCCTGCGGAATTGACTTGGTTGCAATGGATTGGCCTTTCCTTAGTCGTATGCGTCTTCGGCACGTGGGGAGATTTGGTTGAGAGTCTCTTTAAGCGTCAATTGGGCATCAAGGATAGCGGTCACATACTCCCGGGTCACGGCGGCATGCTCGATCGTTTCGATAGTAGTCTTTTGGCTATCCCCGCTGCGGTCTTGTATTTGTATACGCTGAATCAATTCTAAAGCGCGACCATCGCGAATTAAAAATTATAGGAATCTGCTTTCTTGCCGGTAAGAAGGCAGATTTTTTGTGCCCCTTCCGTTTCTGCTATTATAGGTGCTGTTTTTGCATTCACGTGCCCTCCTTTTCCGCTTACAAATTTGGGTAGTTTATCGTTTGGTGGGAGCAAACGATGGTATGGCCCGACCAAACGATAGTTTGCTCCCACCAAACGATGGTTTGCTGCCGGCAAACAAAAATAGTGTGGGAGCGAGGCATGGTAAATCGTACGCCGTTGCTTTCTGAAAACGAATGAAACTTATAGGCTTACGCGTTTTCTTCCTCCTCGTTTGCCTCTTGCAACCCACACTCCGCATCATCCGCTACGGACTCGGGGTGCGCCGCTTTCCGCTTCTATGGCTTGTCCTCCTTTTGCACGCGTTTTTATCCTACCGGGTTTGTCCTGCTTAAGCGCGTCCGGTAGTCTGAGGTGCGTAAAAAGGAAAGACCTGTCACCGATCCCAATGGCAATGGATCGATAACAGACCTTTCGTATGTTCAATTTAACTATTATTGTTGCGAAGCACTAACTGCGCCTATGGCTTTTCCGATGACCTTTACCGGCCGGCTTGGCCGCTTTGCCGGCTGCCGCCTTTTCTTGCTGCAAATGCCGGATGCTGTCTTTGTAGAATGAAGTGCTGTCCGTCGGTTTTGCGTTGTCCTTCTCTGTTGTTGAAGGCCTCGTGACGCTTATTTGGACGCTATCATCATCCTCTTCATCATCGTCATCGTCTATGGAGACCTCGGTTTGAATATTACATCTCTTAGAAAGTAGATTGTCGATTTGACGCGTTTTGGCCGCGGCAAAGAAACCGAGAACGAGGGTCAATGCAACGCATAAAAAGAAGGAGATGGTCGTATACAGCTTTGCTGAAAATGACATAGACTTATTTCGACTCCAATTGCGAAGTATGGCGATGATTGCACCAAGCGGGATGCAGATAGATACCATCATCATCAGTAAGAACCCGAGCCAAGCCATATCGTTTCAGGATTTTGCGAGAGCAGAGCAGCCGTATCCGGTTCGCACAAATGTATTTCTGTCAAAGTACCAAAGCCTACGATAAGACTAACCAACAGTACGAGGAAGGGAACAAGGAATGAAAGTAGCATAGCAAAACAGATGAAAGCTATAAAGCAGATCCCGGCCGTGACGAGTCCTTTCATCAGACTGTTAAATGTGCTATGGTTGGATGCTTGGCCGTTATGGTAGATTTCGTTTGCGCTACGAGTGGCGGCTTCTTGCATGATCTCGGCGTTGAGCGTGTGCGGCGTTACGGGTATACCGCGCATCATCAGTTTGTCGGCCGTTGTGCGCGCCAGCGGTATGAAGATCCAAGCCAAGATATAAATGAGAGCTAATGTTGTGCCGGTGAAAAGACACAGCAGCACGAAGATAATGCGCCAAGGGAGGGGATCGGAGACGTCGAGATACTTACAGCAGCCTGAAATAACGCCGCCGGCTACTTTGTCTTCAGAATCGCGGAAGAGTCTGCGCTTTCCGCGTGGCTCCACGTGGGGTGTTTGAGGTGGCTCTGGCGGCCCCTTGCTTGCGCGTGCCGGTAGCTTCTTGCATCTCTTCTTGCTCCATTTCCTCCGGATTACCGATGCGGTGGATGATGTCTTGCACGTGTTCGATCGTGACGGCCTCTATGCCTTCAGCCTTCAGCTCGGCAAAGAGTTCGGCCACGCGCCGTTCGATGTCTTCGGCCACTTCTTCGCCGCCTTCGCGATCGGCGAAATAGGCGCGCATATTCTTTTGATACTGGTCAAGGAGTTGGTAAGCATCTTCGTCGATGTTGTAGAGCGCTCCAAAGAGATTGATGGTAATATTCTTTTTCATTTTGTTGGGATTTCTGGAATGTTGGTAGATTCTGTTGATTTAGCTTGTGGCAAGTCGGTTTCTTTTTGCAGCAACGTGACGGTTCGTATGAGTTGATTCCAAGCTTCGTCCAAGTCGGTCAATGCTTGTCGGCCGTCAGCCGTTAGTGCGTAATACTTACGCGGAGGTCCTTGCGTGGACTCTTGCCACTGATAAGAGAGCAGCCCTTCTTTTTTCAAGCGGGAGAGCAATGGGTAGAGCGTACCTTCTACGACGATGAGATCAGCGCGCTTTAGTTGCGTGATAATGTCACTCGCGTAGGCTGCTTCCCGATGCAGCAAAAGCAGCACGCAATATTCGAGCATGCCTTTGCGCATTTGAGATTTAGCATTATCCGTGTTCATAATTCAATATAGTGGTTTGTCTTACTCTTTCTTTGGGTGTGCTTGGCGCTATTGTGACTTCCTCCATTGGTCTTTGGATAGAAACGCCGGATTCGTGAACTTTCAGCGCTTGAATCTGAGATATTAAATACCTTGCACGGCACAAAAGTATGCATACTTTGGTACTATGCAAAACAAAGTACTAAGAAAATGCTTTGATTTAACGTTATTTTAATCTTTGAGCCAAGAAAAGCCGAAAAAGTGGAGGAGGTGACGCAGAAAAACGGAGGGCAGATGATGTTGTGATTAGCCCTCGCCACCGCTGCTGTAGGGCAATGGGCCTATAAATAGTGGGGGAAGTATAGCAAAAAGAGCATTTGGCGGGTGAAGATGGCTTATTGTCGGCCTATGGTTGTGCCTTTTCGATAGAAAGTATTGGCAAAGTAACGATTTATCCGTAAATTCGCCACTTATATAAAGTGCATTGTCTATGCAACCATATTTCTTCCAACCCCTGCTCAAGTCAACCCTTTGGGGCGGACAAGAGATTATCTGCTTGAAACAAATCAAGACGGACGCAGAGAACGTGGGAGAAAGTTGGGAGCTTTCCGGCGTGGCCGGTGCGGCGACGCTTGTGAGTGAAGGCAAGGACAAGGGCTTGACGATCTGCGACTTGATTGATCGTTACGGCGCGGAACTCGTGGGGAAAAAGAACTTTTCACGCTTCGGAAATAAGTTTCCGCTACTCGTAAAGTTTATTTCAGCCGCTCAAGATTTGAGCATACAGGTGCATCCCAATGACGAAATCGCCCATAAAATGGGGCATCCGTATGGTAAATCTGAAATGTGGTTTATCGTAGGAGCATCGGAGGATACACAATTATATATGGGGTTCGATCGTCCTTTGACGCCCGAACTTTATGAAAAGGCGCTACACGAGGGAAACTTCTTGGACTTGCTCCATACGCAACCTTCGGCTGCGGGCGATTGTTTCTTCATTCCGGCGGGTAGGATTCATAGTATCGGCGCCGGCAACTTGCTGATCGAAATTCAGCAGGCGAGCGACGATACCTTTCGCGTCTATGATTTTGACCGTATCGGGAAGGATGGGAAAAAGCGGGAGTTGCATATCGAACAAGCCAAGATGGCTTTAAACTTCAATGATTGCCGACCGGATCCCGTGGCTTATGATCAGGCGTGGAACAAAAGGGTGCCGTTGGTGCATTGTAGTGCTTTCTCTACGCGTTTGGGGCGTTTGAATCAGCCCTTTCACGCCGGCTATTCGGATCTGGATAGTTTTGTGGTGCTTGTAGCTTACGAGGGAGCGGCCGTTTGCACTGACGATTTGGGAAATCGGTTTACGCTACAAGCAGGTGGGAGTGTGTTGTTGCCGGCAACGACGCAGTATTTGGAGATCGAACCGCAAGCATCTTTTGCCTTTATGGAGGCTTTTGTGGAATAAGGTGTCCACATCTTGAGTGGGAGACATTATATAATAAGAGGTGATTATCGCTCGGCTAGGAAAGACCGGCAATAATCACCTCTTATTTTGTGTGGCGACAGTTAGTCGCGCGCGGCGATCGTATAGAATTGTGCAGGACCTTCTTCGAGGAAGATCAACTGTAAGCCCTGCGGTTGCCAAAGTGTATTGATCTCTTTTATCCATTGGATTGCGCCAGCACCGGGCGTGAGATTCTTAGAAGAGATGTGAAGACCGCGCCGCTTCACAGCCTTTTGCTCATTGATGCGCCAACACAGGGCTTCAACGCCTGCGTGCTTGTCGACGAATGCCAAATAGTCGGCGTCTTCCAGCAAATATTGCAGACATTGGATAAATGCTTCCTGATCGGATGCATTAGCCATATCTTCAGCCAGCGAAATATAGTCGTTGCGGAAAGCGGTCGACTTCATCTGAAGTGCTTTCTCGCTAATAAAAGTCTTGGGCGATTGGGCGCAAGCGTTGACTTCGTCCATAACGGTTTTGTCGTTGTGTGTTTGTTCTTTTGCGAAGTTGACCCAATCCGCATTTGATTGAAATTTCATAGCCTTATCTCTTATATATAATGAATGATTCTTGTTTACCGCCGCGTTGATTTGAGCGCTTGGCGGTTTAGACTTGCTTAGCGGTAGGACTCGAGCCTGCATTGGCCAACTTGATTTGCTTCAAGTCCTTTTCTTCTCCTACCAACCAGATGGTGTCGCCTTTTACAATGCGCCGATTGGCCACGGCAATGTTGATCGCGTTGCTCTCTTCCTCTTCGTCCTCGAAGCCAACGACCATACAATTGTAATCTTCTCTGATGCCGCTTTCAAAAATTGTCTTTTCGCAGAAGGGAGATTTGCTGCCGATCGTAATATGCTTGATGTCGAGGCGGTGGTTGAGGACCCGCTTATTGCCGGTTACGATTTCCGCTTGCATACGCTTGGCCAAGGCTTCCAAACTGTCGTCGTCGCCAATTACTTCTATGGTATCTTGCGGGAAAAGCATCGTGTTGCCATCCGGAATATTAACCCTATTGCCGCCACGTACAATTGCGGCGATCATAACGCCGTCTGTTTGCCCAAAGTTAAGTTGAGCTAAAGTCAGGCCTCCCCAAGCCGAATTGTTGGGTAATACGAGTTGAGAAAGGTGTAAATCGTACCTATCGAGCGTTCTTGCGTAGCCAGGTCGCCGCGCCGCGGCTTTCCACTCCCGTTGGCGAAGATTATGGGTAAAAGTTCGCTCCAAGCGGATGCTGACATACTTCACGCGCTTTGAAAGCGGGTTTTTAAAGCCAAAGATTCGATCCATCGTGATCAACGCTACGAGCAAGGCTGCCGCCAATAAGTGCCAATACCATTTAAACGGAGATAAATAATTTAGGATATAGTAGGTGGCCAGCGTGGAAATGAAAAAGCGAAGCGCAATGCTCAAATAGAAAAACAACAAACTGCGCTTTGCGCCATTCAAACGCCATTGTTTGACCTGTTGAGCGTGGATTTTTTTCATCACAATCGGACGCAGAAAGACTGAAATTCCGAAGAACGTGAGCAAACCTCCGACCACATTACCTCCCCAATGCGTCAGCAGACTGCGCAAGAAAGGCAGAATAACCGTAAAGGAAATACCGATCGCCGAAAAGGTTAGGACGAGATAAGTCACGACAATAACGAGTTGCCCCGTAAACATCACACGCCAGCCCGAAGCCGGCACCTCTTTGCCTGCAGTTGAGCGATCCGAAAGTCGGCGCGTCACCTTCCGAGGCAGCAGTTTTTCCAAGCGTTTGTAAGCCGGCACACTCAGTTTGATCATATACGGCGTGAGGAAAGTCGTGATGATTGAAGCCGCCACCACAACCGGATAAAGGAAGTCGCTCGTCACGCCGAGCGTAATGCCAAGCGAGGCGAGGATAAACGAAAACTCGCCTATTTGAGCCATACTAAAACCGCATTGCATCGCCGTCTTGAGCGGCAAGCCCGAAAGTAAGTAGCCGATCGTGCCGAAAATCATTTGCCCGATAAGGATTGCCGCTACAATAACTACGATTGGCGCCCAATGTTCTAGTAATATTGCGGGATCAACAAGCATACCTACACTGACGAAGAATATAGCGCCAAACAAGTCCTTCACGGAAGAAATTACCTTCTCAATAGCTTCGGCTTCGATCGTCTCAGCCAGAATGCTACCGATCAAGAATGCGCCCAAGGCGCTACTGTAACCGGCTTTTTTGGCCAAAAATACCATCAAGAAGCACAGGCCTACGCTGAAGACTAATAGCGTTTCCGCGTTCAGCCATTTCTTGAAACTCCGAAAAATTTGCGGAACGATGTAAATACCCACCACAAACCAAAGAATAAGGAAGAAAAACAGCTTTACGAAGCTCATAATGAGTTCCTGCCCCTCAAACTTATTCGATGCCGCAAGCGCCGGTAGCACGACCATCAGCAAGATGCCGAAGATATCTTCTAAGATTAGCACACTAATAACCCTGCCTGCAAACTTCTGTTGTAGTAAACCGAGTTCGCTAAACGACTTATAAATAATCGTCGTTGACGACATGGCGAGCATTCCGCCCAAAAACAGACTGTTCATCTCCGACCAACCGAAGGTTGGCCTATGAGCGTACCCATCGTCATCATAAAAAGGATGATAGAGACGGCCGTTATGATTGGTCCTGTGCCCATCTTGACGAGCTTCTTGAAAGAAAACTCGAGGCCTAAGGCAAACATTAAGAAGATAATACCTATATCTGCCCACGTATGGATGCTGGATGTGTCCCTCACCGACGGAAAAAACGTCATATGCGGGCTGGCCAAAAAGCCGGCCAGAATGTAACCCAAGATCAGCGGTTGCCGCAGGCGTTTAAAAATAAGGCCGGTGATGCCGGCTATGACAAGAATGAGTGCTAAGTCTGATATAAAATTCATCTCCGAGCATAGAAAAGGAAGTACCGACGCTTCTGATAGCGCCGGTACAATAAGGTAAAAGTCGGCTTACTCGTTGAAATCTGCCGTAAGTCGACAGATATTCACGACCACTTCCATAGCCTTTTCCATATTCGGAATCGGCAAGAACTCGTGCGGGCCGTGAAAATTCAGTCCGCCGGCAAAGATATTAGGGCAGGGGAGTCCCTTAAACGATAGCTGAGCACCGTCAGTGCCGCCGCGAATCGCTTTTACGCGTGGTGAAACGCCCGCTTCTTCCATCGCCTTTATGGCTAAATCCGTCACGTGCATTACCGGGTCGATCTTCTCACGCATATTATAATACTGATCTTTGACCACGAGATTTATTGTCCCCTCGCCATATCGCGCATTGATTTTTTCGCCGGCCTCGATGATGAGTTTTTTGCGATCTTCAAACTTCTGGCGATCGTGATCGCGAATGATATAAGTGAGCGAAGCTTTCTCTACGCCGCCTTCCATCCCGATAAGGTGGAAGAAGCCTTGATAGCCGTCCGTCTTCTCCGGCACATCATTAGCCGGAAGTAAGTTTATGAAATCTGTAGCTACGCGGCAAGCATTGATCATCTTATCCTTAGCATAGCCGGGGTGTACGCTGACGCCCGTGATGTCGATTTTAGCAACCGCCGCGTTGAAGTTCTCAAACTCCAATTCGCCCAGTTCGCTGCCGTCCATCGTATAAGCCCACTCGCAGCCAAACTTTTCGACGTCAAACTTATGTGCACCCAAGCCGATCTCCTCGTCGGGGTTAAAACCTACGCGAATTTTTCCGTGCTCTATCTCCGGATGCTCCATAAGGTAGATCATCGCTTGCACAATTTCCGCTATGCCGGCCTTATCGTCCGCCCCCAGCAGCGTATGTCCGTCGGTCACGATGATATCCTCGCCAATGTGGCGCTTGAGTTCCGGAAATTTTTCCACGCTCGTCACGATTCCGGCTGCGGCATCCAACACAATGTCCGTCCCGTCATAAGCTTTGACGATGCGCGGTTTGATGTTAGCACCCGAAGCGTCCGGACTGGTGTCCATATGCGCGATAAAACCGATCGTCGGAGCTTTCTTTTTCGTATTTGAGGGCAATGTAGCATAAAGATAACCCTCGTCGTCGAGCTCCACGTCCTTTAATCCGATTTCGATCAACTCTTCGCGCAGGTAGCGAGCGAAGGTCATTTGCTTGTCAGTACTTGGCGTTTTGCCTGCATCTTCGGCCGATTGTGTGTCAAATTGCGTATAGGCCAAAAATCTATCTACAATATTCATTGGTATATGGTTTATTTCTCAAATGATTGCTTGATACGCAAAGATAGCAATTCTTTTATTACGCCCGACTTCCAACATCGCAAAAAAAGGAATTTTACGGATGCTTCGAAAATTCTTAGGCAAACGCTTGGTGTATTCAAAAAGTGTTTCTACCTTTGCACTCGCAAAACGAAAATGCAAGGTGCCATAGCTCAGTTGGTAGAGCAAAGGACTGAAAATCCTTGTGTCCCCGGTTCGATTCCTGGTGGCACCACACAAATTTCTCAAGCAAGTTTTTCAACTCTTGATTTCAATCTGAAATCGAGAGTTTTTTTATGCCCATAAGTCGGCTTGCCGATGCTTCCGCGCTGCCCGTGTATCAGCAGATGCGGCCGTCGCCCGTGCAAGCCTTATCGCCCATCAGTCTTCTTTGGTTTATACTTTCGTCTGTCCTGTATGATGCTCCTCATAGTTGGATACAAATGCAGCAGACCTGCCTTGCCTACTGCTTTCGCCCAATCCTGCACGTTTTTTATCACGATAAAAAAGGTTTGCGCTCACGATAACAAAGGCTTCACCTCACGACAAAAAAGGTTTGTGCTCACGATGAAACAACTCGCTGTCGAGCTTTGCGCGCTTACGATCAAGACTTTCAGCCTATGAAAGTTGCTCTTCAAAACGTCATAAATAGTCGATCGTTGACTCATCATATACGCTCCGCGCCCCCGGCTTTGTCACTTGTGAGCAGCGAGGCTTCGTATGAGTGAAATTTTTGCGTTTTGTGATGTTTATAACGTACTTTATTTGCGCAAGTAGTCAGATGTAGTCGAGTATGGGCAATATTTAACGCCTCAAAGTATTGAGATAAATGCGAAATATCTACGCATTATTTAGTGGAGTTTAACCAAAGATGTAAAGAAGACTGGCCAAACTCAAAAAATATAGCTATCTCCGCAAATTTTTATTGAAATAAGTGGTACTGCTATTCAAAAATGAGTACCTTTGTATCCAAATAAATAACTTTGTCTTTTGTTAATTCCTGTATAAAGATGAAAGCTCCAAGATTAGACGCGCTACGCGTAATTTTATCTAACCGTACTTCGGCTACGCAGGCCGACCTTTTACGTGAGTTGGCCGATGCCGGCTTTAGTGTTTCTCAGCCCACCTTGTCGCACGACTTGCGCAGCTTGGGCGCAGCCAAGATCAGAACGCGCGAAGGTTTTCAGTACATCTTGCCCCAGCGCGACACGTATCAACGCACTGTAGCGCCCGAGGTGTTGCCCGAGTATCTTCGCAACTCAGGTTTGGCTGAAGTGAGAAAGTCGGGCAACTTGCTCGTGCTTCATACGCGCCCCGGCTATGCTCGCGGCTTGGCTGCTGATATAGATATCAGCCATATGCCTTCCGTAGCAGGCACAATCGCCGGATATGATACGATTTTCGTGGCCCGCCTTGATGGCAAGACGGAGCAAGAATTGATCGACGACCTCGCAGAACTCTTGCCGGCGCTGAAAAGTATACACTTCTAAAGGCGGAGGTTTGATTCCCTGTTTTCTGCTTTCGACATGCTGTGCGAGGTATGCTGAAAGCAGGAGCAGGGGTATGGATATGGCGAATGTTAGTTGGTAGCGCCGAAGCAATTTTTGGCGATTAGGTACCCAAAGATTGCATAGAGCTCATAATGTATGAAGCCGGCGTGTACGCTTTGATAGCGCAACACGCCGGATATTTTGTATAAAGAGGTGGGAAAGTGCGGAGTGCTCACCTTGTTGCAGAAGAGGCAAAGCCACATATTATATATAAGAGAGCAAAACCAAGGCTTGCCCGCCGTTTTGTTACAGCCAAGCGCTTAGCAACTTAGAGGTGATGCTCGCGTCGATAGTTGGCGACAAATTCATCCAGTCGTTTGCGTCCCTTTTCCGTAGCAAATCCCCTCACGTGTACGAAATAGGTGTTGAGAAAGAAGTCAAAGGGGCGCAAAGGGTCTTTTGTCGAGTAAGCCCGCACAGCCGGCATCATCGTGATAAAGGACAAATACAACAATTGCGGGTTTAATCGGTCGATAAAAAGGCCTTCTTGCACGCCTCGATGATAGAACTCGCAAAAATCGCCCCGCATATCCTCTCGATGATTTTCGAATAAAGTCACGACTTTCGGGTAGTTGTCCGCCTCCGAAAAGAATGTGGGCGAAATATTCTTAGCCCATTTCAGCCGATAAGAGAACGTGCGCAAAATGATATCGATTACGGTATCTTCCGGATTCGAAGCTTTGCGCATCTTATCCTTAAAATCCTTGTGAGAAGCTGCGACACAGGCCACGAGAAGATCTTCCTTGTCGGTAAACAACTCGTAGAGCGTGCGCTTAGACATACGCAAACTTTGCGCTACCTTGTCCATCGTCACGGCGCGTACGCCTTCCTTGTAAAAAAGTTTTTGTGCCGTTGCTATAACATGATTCCGTAGGCTTCCTTCCCGCATCTTTTCTAACTTAATTCCAAATAACGTGCAAATGTAAAAAATAATGACGAAATTAGATCCGTTTTCGCCTAAAAAAACTCCCGTGTTTTTGCGCATTTAATCATAAATTCTCCTTGTTCTGTCGTAAATCCTCCTTTTTTTCACCTTAAGTTCTCCTCTTTCAAGCGTGAGTGCTTCTTGAGCCCAGATTGAAAATCGTCACTCTAAATTGCACTTCATACTTGCCAAATGCAAATAAAGTGGAATGAATAAACGAATATCCTCTATAAAATGACGGTTGTCCGCGATAAAAGATCTTTCACAATGAACAATGTTCAAGTTTAAGCCGTATCTTTGCTTTAAGTAGATAACACGAAATTAGGAAATATCCTCACAAATAAAAGCAATAGGAAAATGGTAAAGATAACTAAAGAGGCAGCACTTCGCTACCACACGATGGGGAAGCCGGGAAAGATTGAAATTGTCCCGACTAAGCCTTACCGGACGCAGACCGATCTTTCTCTGGCCTATTCTCCGGGCGTTGCAGAGCCGTGTTTGGAAATTCAAAATGAAGCCCACGACGTCTACAAATACACTAACAAAGGCAATCTCGTAGCTGTAATTTCCAATGGTACAGCCGTGCTCGGCTTGGGCGACATCGGCGCGATGGCCGGTAAGCCCGTGATGGAGGGGAAGAGCCTTTTGTTCAAAATCTACGCAGGTGTCGACGCTTTCGACATAGAAGTAGACGAGAAGGATCCGGAGAAATTCATTCAGGCCGTGAAAGCCATTGCCCCAACGTTTGGTGGCATTAACCTTGAAGACATTAAAGCGCCCGAATGTTTTGAAATCGAGCGCCGCTTGAAGGAAGAATTAGACATTCCGGTAATGCATGATGACCAGCACGGCACAGCTATCATTTCCTGCGCCGGACTTTTGAATGCCCTCATCGTGGCTAATAAAAAAATAGAAGAGGTTAAAATCGTCGTAAATGGCGCCGGCGCGTCGGCAATCTCTTGTACGCGCTTGTATTGTGCTTTTGGTGCGCGCAAAGAGAACATTGTTATGCTCGACTCTAAAGGCGTTATCACTGACGATCGCGCAAATTTGACTGAGCAAAAGAAGGAATTTGCCACCTCCCGCCGCGATGTGCACACCTTAGCAGAGGCTGTTCGAGGCGCAGATGTCTTTGTCGGCCTTTCCAAAGGCAATGTTCTTTCCAAAGATATGGTTCGCACGATGGCCGAGCGCCCAATTGTTTTTGCTTTGGCCAATCCGCAGCCTGAAATCACTTACGAAGACGCCATCGAAGCTCGTCCTGACGTCTTGATGAGTACGGGCCGCACCGATTATCCCAATCAAATCAACAACGTACTTGGCTTTCCTTACATCTTCCGCGGCGCTTTAGACACAGCAGCTCGCGCCATCAACGAAGAAATGAAGATGGCCGCCGTGCGAGCTATTGCCGAGTTGGCCCGCCGTCCCGTTCCCGATATCGTCAATCGCGCTTACCAAGTGCGCCACCTTACCTTTGGCCCCGGATATTTCATTCCGAAACCCGTCGATCCCCGCCTCATCACAGAAGTTTCGATGGCTGTGGCCAAAGCTGCGATGGATAGCGGCGTAGCTCGCACACCCATTACCGACTGGAAGGCCTATCGCCAACGCCTTCGCGAATTGATGGGCCAAGAGACGAAGTTTACGCAAAACCTGTTTGAGACGGTACGCCTCCATCCGAAGCGCGTCGTCTTTGCCGAAGGTTCTCATCCAAAAATGCTGCAAGCTGCCGTACAAGCTAAAGAAGAAGGCTTCTGCCATCCCGTTTGTTGGGCAACGAAGAAGAGATTAAGCACATTGCCGACGAACTTGAATTAAACTTGGATGGATGTGAGCTCGTCAACTTGCGAGATAATTCCGAGTCAGAGCGCCGTTTGCGTTACGCAAAGATTCTTGCGCAGAAGCGCGAACGCGAAGGATTTAACTTAGAGGTTGCGCGCGACAAAATGTTTGAGCGAAATTATTTCGGCATGATGATGGTGGAGACGGGCGATGCTGATGCTTTTATCACCGGACTTTATACGCGCTATGCGGGAACTATCCAAGCGGCCAAAGAAGTCATAGGAATCCGTCCCGGCTATGAGCATTTCGGCGCCCTCCACTTGGTTTCCTCTAAGAAAGGCATCTGCTTCTTCGGCGACACCTTGATCAATCGCGACCCCGACGAGCATGCCCTTTACGACCTCGCCCGTCTGGCCGCTTCCGGCGTACGTTTCTTCAATCGAACTCCGGCTATGGCGATGATATCCTATTCAAATTTTGGCAGCGATGAGGATGGAAAACCGGCAGTTGTCCATCGCGTCGTAGAACGTATGCAAAAGGAATATCCCGAATTGGCTATCGACGGCGAAATGCAAGTAAACTTCCGCGCTCGATCGCGAATTACGCGATGAGAAGTATCCGTTTACGCGTCTCAAGGGTCAAGATGTCAATACGCTCATCTTCCAATCATTGAGCGCAGCTAACGCGGCTTACAAAATAGCTAAGAGTATGGCCGACGAAGGTGAGGTAATCGGGCCGATTCAGATTGGTTTGAACAAGGCGATTCACTTTACCGACTTTGAGGCCGACGTGCGCGACATCGTCAACGTCACGGCCATCGCCGTGCTCGACGCAACTGTGCAAGCACACAATACAAGCGAAGGTTAAGGTTGCAGGAAGCACCTGCCTCACATCGGCCGATCGTTTGCCTCATCGCAAGCGCGCAGTCGAAGATGAGGCACTTCGATGCGCCTGACCACGCTTTTTGAACTGACTCTCCGAATAGGCTTTGCAGAAAGCTTACTTGGGGAGTCTTCATTTATGATGGCCTCTCCTTTTGTCCCGAAAAACCCACCTCCGGCACCTATTCCCTGCTTTGTCCGAACTGAAATTTTCTTGTTAAGTTTCAAATGACAGTTAGCCGGCAAGGCCCGTTTTCTTTTCCCTCTCCTTTTTACTAAAAGCCGACCGGCGAAGGCGAACGGACGTCTGTGCAGCCAATCATCTTCGTCGTATTCCGTTCCTTTCAGTACTTGTCAGGCTATGCCTTTTATTCGACCTGCTTATTGTTTGCTGGTAGCAAACAATGGTTTGCCAAGGCCAAACTATCGTTTGCCGGCACCAAACTATCGTTTGCCGGCGCCAAACGAAACGAATCTCAGTCGATGTATATTCAGAAGAGAGACATAACGGGCAGAAAATGAGTGTATAATGATCGTAAAATAAGACTCGCGGCATAGATCGACAGGTTCGTTTGACCGGCGATAAGAAAAAATCCTTTCGTAAAAGCAGCGCCAACTTGTTTTTTTAATTTCTTCCTTCGTTTTCCTTGTCGTTTTTCTCGCCAAGGCCTAACTTTGCATGAGTATAGCACGTGCAAGGCTGTAGACGGTGCGCTTTCGACGAGCAAAACGATGCTTGAAGACAGACCGATACCGACTTTTCGGCATCCAAAGATTTTAATTGAAAAATGAAAGACAAGTCGCAAACGATAGCAGCGCAACCTGCCGCGTCGGAAGAAGAGCCCGAGGTGGTAGAATCCGGTAAAAAGCGGCTCAACGAATTGGGCGAGAAACCCATAGGCCGCTTGCTCTTGCAGTATGCCTTGCCGGCCATTACCGCTATGGCTGCTTCGTCGCTCTATAATATTATCGACGGTATTTTTATCGGGCAGGGCGTTGGTCCGGAAGCTATTATGGGCCTCGCACTGACAGGACCTTTGATGGCTTTGGGGGCAGCTTTTGGTGCTATGGTGGGCGTTGGTGGCGCTACGCTGATGTCCGTGCGCCTCGGGCAAAAAGACTATCGCACGGCACAAGATATTTTAGGCAACGTTCTCTTTATGAACGTCGTGATGGGTTTAGGTTTAGGCATCCTGCTGCAAGTGTTTCTCACGCCCATCTTGCGCTTCTTTGGTGCGAGTGACGTCACGCTCGGGCCGGCGCGCGATTTTATGACCGTAATCCTTTGCGGCAACGTCATTACTCACCTCTATTTGGGTATGAATGCCCTGCTTCGTTCGACCAATCGGCCTCGAGAGGCTATGCTTTCAACGATTGGGACGGTCGTGGCCAACTGTTTGCTTGCACCACTCTTTATCTTCGTCTTCCATTGGGGGATACGCGGCGCGGCGGCAGCCACCGTCTGCGCACAATTCTTAATGCTCTGCCGCCAATTCTATTTGTTTACAGACAAAACCAACTTGGTCCATCTGCGATTTGAGCGTCCAAACATCAGTGGGCGCATCATCTTTAAAGCGCTTACGATCGGTCTGCCTCAATTTTTGATCAATCTCTGCGCCTGCCTTGTGGCCATCATCATTACGCGCAGCATGACGCTTTATGGCGCAGAGACCGGCGCGGGCGGCGACGTTGCCGTGGGCAGTTATGGCATTGCCAACCGACTGATTCTTTTTGCCGTGATGCTGACCATAGGCCTTAACCAGGTATGCGACCCATTGCCGGCTTCAATTATGGAGCAAAGCGTTACGATCGCTTGATCGAGGTGCTGAAGAAAGCCGGCTTGTTTGCCACGGTCATAACTTTCATCTCCTTTTGTATTTACTTCTTCTTCGCTACGCCGCTCGTGACGCTCTTTGCAAAAGGTTCGCCGCAACTGATTGAGGAGGCCGCCCACGGCTTGCGCATTATGACTTTCACATTTCCGTTGGTAGGCATTCAAATAATCACAACTGCTTTCCTCCAAAGTATAGGGCAGACGGGCAAAAGCATCTTTCTCTCGCTCACGCGCCAATTGCTCTTCCTCGTGCCTTTGCTCTTCCTGTTTCCGCGCTTGTTCGACAATCCCGTCGATGGCGTTTGGTATTCGATGCCTGTGGCCGACACGATGGCTTTTCTGATAGCCATTGCGCTGCAAGCGTGGCAAGTCAAAAAGTTTAGGCACATTCTCGCAGAAAAAACAATCACGCAATAACATTGATCTATTCTTAACCCTTATGAAACCTTACGTTATCACCATTGGTCGCCAACTCGGCAGCGGCGGCCGCCGTATCGGACGTTTGTTAGCCGAACAGCTCGACATCAAATACTTTGATCGTGAAATATTAACCATAGCTGCGCACGAAAGCGGCTATGATCAGGCCATCTTTGAAAGGAAGGATGAGAAGAAAGGCTTTATTAGTCACGCCTGGCACAGCCTTTCGCCGATTATTGGTGCGGGCGACTATTACGTTAATCAGTTGAGCGATGAAAAACTCTTTAAGTTGCAGAGCGACGCTATACGCAAGGCCGCTGCCAAAGAGAGTTGCCTCTTCATAGGCCGCGCCGCCGACTATGTATTGCGAGACCACGCGCAACTGGTCAGTGTCTTCATTTCAGCTGATTTGGAGGAGCGCGTTCGCTGTATTTGCCAACGGCGCAACATGACGGAGAAGCAGGCGCGCCGTTTTCTTGAAAGTGTAGACAACAAGCGGGCTGATTTCTATAACTTCTATAGTCCGAAGACCTGGGGCGAAGCTGCTTCTTACGATCTTTGTCTCAATTCAGGCGTCTTGGGTTATGAGGGGACGGCTGAGGTGATTCGCCACTTCGTAGAGCAGCGCTTGGCGCTCTCCGATACGCCTAAAACGGCCGCGGACGAATGACGCGCATCGGACTTCTAAGCGATACGCATAGCTATTGGGATGATCGCTATGCGGAATACTTTTCCGAGTGTGATGAAATATGGCATGCGGGAGATATTTGTTCGGTTGCGTTGGCCGAAAAGCTCAATGAAATAGCTCCGCTGCAAGCCGTTTGCGGCAATTGCGACGGAGGTGATTTGAGAAGAATGTATCCGGAGATCTTGCGCTTCAAAGTGTGAAGACGCCGATGTCTTAATTAAGCACATCGGAGGCTATCCCGGTCATTATGATCGCAGCATCGCTGCCCGGCTCTACGCTTCGCCGCCTGACCTTTTCATATCGGGCCATTCGCATATCTTGAAGATACAATACGATCCTACGCTCTCCTGCCTGCATATCAATCCGGGTGCGGCCGGCATTCAGGGTTGGCAGCAGGTGCGCACGCTTGTTCGCTTCACGGTCGAGGGCAAGCGCTTTGAGAATATAGAGGTGATTGAGTTGGGAGAAAGGTCAGCGTCAAAGAAAGGCTACCAAGGCCGTGAGCAGCGTCAGTAAGATCATATTGCGCGACGTCTTTCCCAGAATCTTATTCAGCGCTCGGCCTTGATTGATCTGAACCATTTCTCGCCACGTAGCGATATGGAAGGGAATATAAAGCAGCGGTAGTAGGGCTGACCAGCGGCCGTTGAAAGCAAAAGCACCACTGATGCAGGCGCACCGATGAGGCCTTGACCGAGATAGAACAAACTGCCAAAACGCTCCCCGAAAATGACGATCAGCGTATGTTTGCCGGCTACGCGATCCGTTGTTCGATCTCGATAATTGTTTAAGACGAGCAGCGTATCTATGACCAGTCCGCAGCCGGCGCCTAATAAGAAGATTTCCGGTAAGACATCTCCGGCCTCTACAAAGTAGGTGCAGCAGACCGGTACGAAGCCAAAGAAAACATAAACCAACACATCGCCAAACCCGCAATAGCTCAGTAGCATCGTATAGAGAAAAGCAAACAAGACGCAGGCTAATCCGATCAGAATTAAAGGCAAGCCGCCGAAAGGCAAAGGCAGAGGCCAACCATACAAGCCGGAAACAGCACCAGCGCAATGCCGATGCGCATATCTATAGGCTTAATCCAGCCTTGTGCGCAAGCACGCTCGGGACCGAGTCGCTCTATGCCGTCCGTCCCACGGCGGAAATCAATGAGGTCATTGATGAAGTTGGCTGCGATCTGCATTAAGGTTGCAAAGAGAATGCAGAGTAGGGCCGGCTGCCAATTAAACGAATCTTTCGTAAAGGCAAAGGCCGATGCCGCCACAATGGGCATCAGTGCGGCCGAGAGCGTCTTGGGGCGGGCGGCCAGCCACCAAGCGCGCAAAGAGTTGGGACGAACGAGACGAGGTGGCCTTTGAGGTTTTTGCATAAGCGTGTGAGCCTATATTATATAATGTGTGTGTGTCGTAAAACAACAAGCCACAGGCCCCTCGACCTCATCGGTCAGGAGGGGCGCTGTGCTTTTGTGGTGCTCAATTTAGAAGAGTTTTTCGGGATAAACGCCCGTTTCGTGAAGTTTGCGGAACTTCTCGACAACGCCGTCGCGGTCTTCGGGATAAGTCACACCGAACCATTTGCTCGTTGTATCCAATACGCGGCAAGTGGCCTCGCCTTGGCGAATCAGATGATCGACCATCGACGGGATATAGAACTCGCTCTTCAGATTTTCCATATTCTCCGGCTTACTTAGAAACTCCTTAAAGAAGGCCTTGCTATAAGCGAAATAGTCGGGCGTGAAGCCCCAAAAATTCATAGATACCGGCGTGTTATCAGCTAAAGGAACCCATTCTTTTCCATCATCGGCAAGATATTTGATTGTTCCAGCGATGCGCTTGATTTGCGTGCGTTCCACAACGGAGGTCAATAGTCCGTTTTCATCTTTCTCGCAAACGCCACGAGAGACAGTGCCGCTTTCGCTCAACGTGTTGCCGCAACGGAAACCAACCATCGCGTAAGTTCCTTTGCTGCCTTCGGGCAATTGTGTTAAGAAATCGGCGATAACGCGAAAGGCATCGCGGTCGTAGAAGTCGTCGCAATTGATCACGGCAAAAGGCTCGTGTATTACAGGCTCACCCATCAATACGGCGTGATTAGTGCCCCAAGGTTTTGTGCGCTCCGGTGGGCAGGTAAAGCCCTCGGGTAAGTCATCAATAGATTGAAATACGAGTTCGCAGGGGATATGGCCTTCGTATTTGCTGAGCACTTTCTCGCGGAAAGCCTCCTCAAAGTCTTTGCGGATCACGAAAACGAGTTTGCCGAAGCCTGCATTGATGGCATCGTAGATGGAGTAGTCCATAATAGTTTCGCCGTGAGGGCCTAAACCATCGAGCTGCTTGAGGCCTCCGTAGCGACTGCCCATACCGGCAGCCAATAAGAAAAGAGTAGGTTTCATCATTTTATGTGCTTGTTTGCCTGTTAAGAATCTAAATATTACGGCAAAGTTAAGCGTTTTTCAGTGCAATTTTATCAATTTTTCCCGCTTTCTTCATACTTTGCTTTGAAAAAGTAGGGGAGAATATGGAAAAAGCGTATGAAGCGACCGCTTTTTGTGGCACGCTCTTTTTGTGCCTATGCGTTGTTTTGGTGTGGAGCGGAGCGCGTGTTTGGGGTTGTGTTTGGCAGTGAGCGGCCTTTTTTCCTTTTCAAAATAGTCCGTGTGTTGTCGCGTGGCTGAGTGTAGGTGCACTAACGGCGGAGTATAAACGCAACGTTTGCAACCGCATGAGTTGCTCCTACAAAGGCGGAAAACTTCGCCTAAATATAGCTTTGTTTGTATAAGCCGGCGTACATTTTTTGTCCGAACAGGTAGGGAAAATAATTCCTATAGGTTGGAATTAAAATACCAAAGGTAGGAAAAAAAGTCCTCATAGTAGGAATTTATTTCCTAATAAGGGGGATGTATTTTGATAGCCTAAGAAATGATTGGTTGTTAAGGTGCGAACTGAAATGTAAAGACAAAAGAAGCGCTTTTAATGTGTACAAACAAGTTTTGTTTAGCGTATGGTGCGCGATGAATGGCTTAAGTTTAGTTTTCAAGTTTCTTAAGCGTATTCATTGGCTTGTTTTGAAAGACCAACCCTAAGGGATTGTCATTTAGTTGCATTGTTGTGGCAGCGTTGACGCACAGCGTCAACACTGCCCTGCCAAAAGACTAACCCCGGTGGGGTTATTTGTGGGCTGATATGCGGCATGTTTTGGAGCGATGAGGTTGTTTGTGAGTGGAGGTGGGGTGTTTTGGTATAAGGGGTTGTTTGTCGGTGGATATGAGGCGTGTTTAGATTGGTCTTTTATGTTTCTTGTGTATGTTCATTGGTTTGTTTTGAAAGACCAACCCTAAGGGGTTGTTATTTTGTTGCGTTGTTGTGGCAGCATTGACGTTGTGCGTCAACATTGCCCTATCAAAAGACTAAGCCCAATGGGGTTATTTGCGGGTGGGTGCGCTGCGTGTTTTAGCGCAATAGGGTTAGTTACGAGCTGAGGTGGTATGCTTTAAGCCCAAATCGGTCGTCTTTTTGGCGGCAAGGCTTTTGGCTATGCTACTTTTACTAAAAGGAAACCTGCCCGACTGAGGGCGAAGAGCCTTTGCGCTTTGGCGCATCAGCTCGTTATGGCAAGGCGTTTATCTTAATTAGGGAGCTTCTTAATGGTTGTGTAGAATGACATCGGTCTGTTGAACTTCTGGAAGTTTCGGCTTGCTCCACTTTCAGGATATCCTGTGAGTGGATGATGCTTATTGCCTTTATCATTAAAGAGGCCTAAGTGATGCGGCTGTATGAAAGCAATTTTCCTCGACAAAGCTCGCTTTGCCGAGGAAAAGATTGCGCCGAAAGCGCGCGTCCTTGTATCGTCGTAGATTAGTGATGGATTATAAACGCCACACTGCGCCGATACGGAACAAGAAACCCGGCTGCTCGACGTTGCCTACATCGTAATAATGTGTGGCAGTCAGGTTGGAGAGATCGGCAAAGACGTCGTAGCGTTTGCCTTTCCAGCTGATTTTGCAGTCTAAGACGCCTTGCGTGCCGTAGGGCTGCAAGATGCCTGTACTCTTGGCTTGTCGGTAGACTAAGTATTGCCCGAGTCTGTTCGTCAAGCGGAAGTTCCAATCGGCGGAAAGCGGGCCGAAGATGCGATGCCGGAGCTGTACGATGAATTGATGTCGCAAATATTCCATCGCATAATTCGACTTAAAATAGGCTTGATCATCTTTCCTGTTTTGGTGAATATGGGCATAAGCGATGGAGAATTGCTGCAAGGGCTGTCGAGGACCGAATAGTTCTGCGGCATTGAAGAGCAAGCGACAATTGAAACCGAAGTTGTCCAAGCGGAAGTTGGTGGCGTGAAACTTATCCGTGGCTGAAAACATAACGCAATCGATCATATTCGAGCCGTGGTTATAAAAGGCGCGCAAATCGACTTGAAAGGCGGCCGCCGTATAGCTTCCCCCCAGCCGATAGGCGTTGATTTCTTCAGCTTGTAATCCTAAATTGCCTTCCTGCGTCGGACTTTTGTAATACAAATCGGTGAACGTCGGCAGGCGGAGCGATTTGTTCCAAGAGGCAAACAGTTGCCAGCCTTCAGTGGGTCGGTAACTGAGATCCACGCCCGGATAAAGTTTGAATCCGCGTCCTATTCCGCTGTTCCGCTGTGCGAGTAAGCCGGCAGAGAGAGTCCAATGTTTGAAGACCAAACTGTGTTCGGCGAAGAAAGATATGTTCGTTCGGTTGTCGTGTTTCGTATAATATATATTGTCATAGCCGGGCACGGAAAAGAAGCGCAGACTGTCCATCGGCCGCCCCAGATTCGTGCTGAAGAGTTCTTCGTGGCGAAGTTCAGCGCCAAAGGCCGTGCGCCCCAGACGCCATTGTGTCCAGGCGTTGATGCCGACCGTATAAACGTCGCCGCGGTTGAAGTTTTCGTATTTGTGTGTATGGCGGATCAATTGAAAGTGATCGTAATTGCGTAGCCAAGATACGCTTGGCGTAAGGTGCAGCTGCCCTTTCGTACTCATCGTTGCCGAGACGAAATGGCGGCGTGTGGCCTCCCATTGATTGGGAAAAGCGCCGGAATAGAAAGTGTTGGCGCCAAAATCGTTGAACGTCGTGCCGGCTTGTACGTCTGCGCGGACGGCAGCATCCTCGTATCGGCCTTGCCAAAAGAATTTTCCGCCTTTGAAGTCTCCGTTTCTCACGGCGCCGTCTGAACGTTGGAAGCTGCCGCTTAAGCTTGTCGCCCACTTTTCGCCTTGCAGCGCGCTTCTCCCTTCGGCGGCCAAATAAGCATACGAGCCGCCGCTTAGCGCGAGTCGCAGTTTGTCGCCGCCTGTGCGCGTGATGATATTGATAGCGCCTGAAAAGGCCTGCGATCCAAACAAGCGCGAAGCGGCGCCCTCGAGTATTTCGATGCGCTCAATATCGGCAAGATTAAGTGGGAAGTCGGCGGCGTTGTGGCCGGTCTGAGGATTGTTAATGGAGATCCCATTAACGAGTAAGGTAATTTGATCAAAGGTGCCTCCGTCGATGCTTATGTCGGTCTGCAAGCCAAAGCCTCCGCGTTGGCGCACGTCGATGCCGACGGCTAATTTTAAAACATCGTTGACAGTTGTCACACCGGCCGACTGAAGGTCTTCCTTCGTCAGCGAGATCACTTGGCGGGCTGCCACTTGAGCAGCCATCGGAGCGCGTGAAGCTGATACGAGCGCTTCTTTGAGCGATGCATCGCCGGCTATCAAGCTATCGCACACGGCTGCATCAAAGGTTGCAGGGTGGGAAAGCGCGTGAGCCAGGCAGGGAGTGGCCGTTGTCAGCGTAGCAACTGAAAGTACGCCGATGCGCACTTCTTTTTGCAACGCAGCAAACAAGGCATATCCCTTGCGTGCAAAGCTGTGGAACGTCACAACTTCTTTGCTCCTTACGGGTAAGGATTTCATTTGAATTGAATAAAACGTTTAATATTAGAACGTGCAAAAGTAAGCAAATTCGGGCTTCCCGCCTACGTCTAATCATATATTTATGTCGGTTAATTTATCTCAATCTTGCTTTCTGCGCAGTGCTTGTCTCAAACTTGTTGGCTATTTTTGCCCCGTTGGAGACGCAAGTCTTCATATTTTGGACGCTTAAAAATAAATGTATAATCACAAATCATATCACGAATGAAAAAGTTTTTGTTGTTGGCGGCTTTGATTTGCGGCCTTAGCGCTTCGGCGCAAGATTTTCGTTTCGGCTTGACAGGTGGCTTAAACGTAAGTGGTCCGACTCACCTCGATTCAAAGGTAGGCTTCAACCTTGGCGGTCGCGGAGAAGCACGCTTAAAGAAAGGCTTCAGCCTGACCGGTGCCTTGCTAATATCTGATCAGGGTTGGAAAAAGTCGCTCGAATGGGACGGACGTAACGGTTACAGCTTAGATGCTGAGGCTTTTTATCTCAAAATGCCCCTCCGCGTAATGTACAGATACGCGCTCACGCGGCGTTCAGCCCTTTTCTTTGACTTCGGCCCTTATTTTGCTTTCGGTTTTGCCGGAAAAACGAAGGTGACGCAAGTAAACAAGCGAGGCATAGTCGTAGCCAAGTATAATCGCGACACATTTTCCGACGAGGGGGCCGATAGTTTCGATTGGGGCTTAGGCTTTAATTTCGGCGCTGAGTTTGCACGCCATTACCGCATCTCTCTCGGCAGCGACTGGGGCTTGAAGAAATTTGACGGTGCCAATAAAAACAACGTCTTCGACCTCTCTTTCACTTATATGTTCTAAGAGAGCAGACGACTTAGACAACGCATTGCGCAAGGGGTAAAGCAATTTGCCTTTTGCGCTCTTTTTTTAGGCTAAACGCAGCAATGCCGGCGCTGGCGAAAGTCGATTCGCACTTTTCGCCGGCGCTTCTTATTTGTAGGCCGGTCCTATGATTTCTGTCGAGCGTGGTAAAAAAACTCGAAAAGGTGTTGATTTCTTGCGCGTTGCGATTCGTCTAATGCTTGCTGCTGTTGAGCGTTTGTTCGTTTGCTCCCACCAAACCATCGTTTGCTCCCACCAAACGAAGGGCAAAGCGATCCGGTATCCGCAGATATGAGCGGCGCTCGCCGGTGATCCAAGAGAGCTCAGCAGTGCGTCTGCTGAAGTAGAATTTGCAGCGAAGGGATGCCTTGGGGCACAAACAAAAATAGCGCCAAAACCACCCTTGCGGGAAGTTTGGCGCTATTGCTTATTAAAAATTAAATCAGCGGGTAGCGGCAGCAGCTTCGATGCCTGCTCGATACCAATCGAAAAGGCGCTGAATGCCTTCGTCGATTTCAATACGATGGTGCCAGCCCAGCGCGTGTAGCTTCTTGACGTCGGTCAACTTGCGCGGTGTGCCGTCGGGCTTGGAGCTATCCCAAACGATTTCACCTTCAAAGCCTACGGCAGCTTTGATTTTTTCGGCCAAATCCTTGATCGCAATTTCGCGGCCCGAACCGACGTTGATGTGACAGTTGCGAACCTCTTGCGCAGTTGCGTCATACGTATCTTGAAAGTCGACGTTCAACAATACGTGAACGCTCGCATCGGCCATTTCTTCGCTCCAAAGAAATTCGCGCAGCGGTTTGCCCGTGCCCCAAAGCGTGACGCGGCCGGGCGCAATGCCATATTTGCTCAAAATATTGGTGATTGCTGCCTCGTCGGCTTGCCCGTCTACGCCCTCCACGGGGCGCAGGTTGAGATCGTTGCGCACGGCTGACCAGTTTTTCTCACTCAGGAGGCGCGAAAGGTAGATTTTGCGCATCATAGCCGGTAAGACGTGGCTCCGCTCCAAGTGGAAGTTGTCGTTAGGTCCATATAAATTGGTCGGCATAACGGCAATATAATTCGTTCCGTATTGCAGATTAAAACTCTCGCAAAGTTTTAATCCGGCAATTTTGGCAATGGCGTAAGGTTCATTCGTATATTCGAGTGGCGCCGTCAGGAGTTCTTCTTCGCGGATAGGCTGCTGCGCATCGCGCGGATAGATGCAGGTGGATCCGAGAAAGAGCAGCTTTTTCACACCGTGGCGGAAACTCTCTCCGATGACGTTCTGCTGAATCTGCAGGTTGCGATAGATGAAATCAGCCCGATACGTCAAGTTGGCCATTATGCCGCCGACGTAGGCTGCTGCTAAGACGACGGCCTCGGGCTGTTCTTGGTCGAAAAAATTGCGCACCGCTACGGCGTCAAGCAAGTCCAGCTCCCGGTGTGTACGGCCGATGAGGTTGTGAAAACCGCGCTGTTGCAGGTTATTCCAAATGGCTGAGCCAACCAAACCTTGATGGCCGGCAACGTAGATCTTAGTGTGTTTATCTAACATGTTTCTTCATCAATTAATCGCTTGCCGAGTGCGGCAGATTCATGCGTCTTGCAAAAGTTTTTGTAACTCTTCTTGCAAAACTACGGCGTGGTTTCGGATCTTATTCTTGAAAGCGTAGAGTAGCGTTACGCGCTGTGGATTTTCTGCCTTAATCTGCTGAGCCAGCGCCTTTAAGTCGGCCGATGCTTTTAGTTCTTCGCGATAAGCCGCGGCGAAACTTGTCCAGTTGTTTTCCGGATCTTCGTGAAACATCTTGCGCAGATCGGGCGTCGGTGTTACGGCTTTGGCCCAAAGATCATAGGGTAAGTTTTCCTTTTTCAAACCTCGAGGCCATAGTTTGTCGACCAAGATGCGCATACCGTCGTTTTCCGATACGCCGTCGTAGACACGTTTAATGCATACTTCTATCATAAAGCAAAAAATCTGCAATCTTTTATTGTAGACTGCAGATATAGGGATTTTTCTGTGAAGGCTTTAGTCCTCTTGGCTGCGCAATTTCTGCACGTAGATGGCATGTTCTTTTGCCAATCTCTTCAGCACTGACGGTTTGTCAAACTGTTGGCGAGCGCGGAGCTGCTTTACAACACCGGTTCTTTCAAACTTTCTTTTGAATTTCTTGAGGGCGCGTTCGATATTTTCGCCTTCCTTCACGGGTACGATGATCATGTTTGATGCTATTTTTATTGTTGTTTTGTATTTCTACTGTTTGCAGTGTGCAAAATTAGGCAATTGTTTTATTCACAACAAATATTCTTCGTCTTTTTTCGTCCTAACGACCCGAAATTTGGATTCGTTGGCTTGCTTTAAGACATCGGTCGCAATGTTTTTTCCGTCATTTTTTACCAATAAAGAGATGAGCCGGAACCGTTATATATAATAGATGAGTGGATAGACAGTTTTAATCAGCATAAATAGCTTGGGAAGATCTACAACGCAGGCCCTAAGGCAGTGAGAAAAAACGAAAGGGCCTCGAGAGTTGAATAAAAGAAAAAAGATTTTTAACATCGCAGGGTAAAAATGCGAAACTTGACGGTGTTTTTTGCGCCGGATTGCGGCTGTTTGTTTGCTTTGTGCGCCTATAAAAAAATCTTAAATGAACGTGGATTTGCTTGGATTCATCGGAATTATTGCTTATTTTTGCCACGCAAAACGTTTCAAGGAGGCGTTTCGCTCAGACAAAGCTGTAAAATCACATTTGCTTTTATCTCAAAAGAACTTACTGACGCCATAATTGGCGCGGTAGAAAATTCCCCACGAAGAAATACATCTTAATATATGGCACTCTATTCCATAGATCAACTGCAACAAAAGAACGAAGAAGACTTGCGAAAAATCGCAGACGAATTGAACACCCCGAACAAAAAGAGCGATGATAAACAGACGCTGATTTACGACATACTTGACGCTCAAGCCGAGCAAACGGCAGAGCAAAAACAAGCTGCTCCAAAACACCGCCAACGCATCCAAAAGAAAGAGGCTGTATATACAGCCAATAGTGAAGGCGAGACGCAACGACTTGAACAAACTTCGGCGACGGCTACAAAACGCCGCCGCGGACGGCCGACAAAAGCTGAATCGGAGGCTATGAGGCAGGTTGCGCTCAAGAATGAACAAGCGAAAGCGGAGGAACAGACCGTGCCACCGATTCCGACTGCAACTCCGGAAGAACCGACTGTAGAGCAAAAGGAAACGAAAGCGGAAGAAGTGCCCGATTTTATCAGTGAGCAGCTCTTCAAGCAGGCAGATATGGCGGCTTTGGCCGATGCGGTTATAGATCTGGATGAAGTAAAGCAGCAATTAGAAGGCAAGAACGATAAGAAGGAGGAAGCAGAGTCGCTTCCGATGACGTCCGAAGCACCGACTGCAGGACCAGCGCAAGCTCCGACTGCGGAAAGCGCGCCACAACCGGAGGGTAAGGGGAATATGATAAAAGTGAACGATCACTTTTATATTACGAAAGATATTCCCGTTATTTACAATGATCCGATATATGACGAGCAACCGGAAGTAGCTCCCGTACAACGGCCGAAATTTCGCCGTTTCAAAGACGATCCATTGGTTAATGCTGATGCAGAGGCTGCACAGCAGATGCCAATACAAGAACCGGAACGCCCTAAGCGCGCAGCAGCTGCACCGGCACCGGTCTTGGAAGAAGAATTGCTGGATGGACGCGGCGTCTTGGAAGTGATGCCTGACGGATTTGGCTTCTTGCGTTCTTCAGATTATAATTACCTGACTTCTCCGGACGATATTTACGTTGCTGCAAATCAGATTCGTCAATATGGATTGAAGCAAGGCGACGTCGTAGAAGGCAAGGTTCGGATTCCGGGGAGCGGCGATAAATTTTTTGCGCTCCATCGTCTCGAACGTATTAACGGCCTTGACCCTGCGGCAGTGCGTGATCGCGTGGCCTTTGAGCACCTTACGCCGCTTTTTCCTGAAGAGAAGTTTAAGCTTTGCACAGGTCGCCACGACTCGCTCTCGTGTCGTATCGTGGATCTCTTTACTCCTATCGGAAAAGGCCAGCGCGCTTTGATCGTAGCACAACCTAAACGGGTAAGACATGGCTGCTGAAGGATGTGGCGAATGCGATTGCAAAGAATAATCCGGAGGCTTATATGATGATCTTGTTGATCGATGAACGGCCTGAGGAGGTTACGGATATGGCGCGCACGGTGAATGCGGAAGTTATCGCTTCAACTTTTGATGAGCCTGCACAGCGACACGTGAAGATTGCAAACATCGTACTTGAAAAGGCTAAGCGTATGGTTGAATGCGGTCACGATGTGGTCATCTTCTTAGATTCTATTACGCGTCTTGCACGCGCTTATAATACGGTTAGTCCGGCAAGCGGCAAGGTTTTGACGGGTGGTGTTGATGCAAACTCGCTCCAACATCCGAAACGCTTTTTCGGTGCTGCACGTAATATCGAAGGTGGCGGCTCTCTGACCATCATTGCTACGGCACTTATTGATACAGGTAGCAAGATGGATGAGGTGATCTTTGAAGAGTTTAAGGGAACGGGCAATATGGAGCTTCAACTTGACCGCAACCTCTCGAACAAGCGCATCTTTCCGAGCGTTAATCTCGTGGCTTCAAGTACGCGCCGCGATGATCTGTTGCTTAATGAACAGGCGCAGCGCCGTATGTGGATTCTTCGCAAATACATAGCGGATATGAATCCTGTTGAGGCGATGCAGGAAGTTTCGAAGCGAATGGAACGGACGCAGGATAACGACGAATTTTTGATTTCAATGAATGGTTGATAGGCGGATGGGCGAAATCAGTCGCCGGAATCTGTTTGAGCGCTGTTGCTATTGCGCAAGGGCGCTACAATATTAATATGTGTGAGGGCTGATGTGGGCAAAAATGCGCTTGTCGGTCCTTTCGCTTATTCGAGAGTGGTACACGGGGCAATTCGGATGGCGGTTTTGCACTTTGGAAGTTGCTCGTGTGGGATGCTCTTTTGGATCTTTAGCTTTACGCGATGGGCGTTTTTCTTTTTGTGGCGCCCAATTCTATGTTTTAATTAGATATTTTAATGACTACATATCTCGATATTCAACACTTGACAAAGTCTGTCGGCGATCGAATCCTTTTTGCCGACATTTCTTTCTCTGTTGCTGAAGGACGGCGCTTGGGACTCATTGCCAAGAATGGGACGGGCAAGACTACGCTCCTTAATATCATTGCTGGCAAGGATGATTACGACAGTGGAAGTGTGGTTTTTCATAAGATTTGCGTGTTGGATATCTTTCGCAAGCACCTCGCTATGCACCGGAGCTGACGGTTTTGGACGCTTGCTTTGCGGAGGCCGGCGAACTTTCGGCTTTGATTAGCCGATACGAAAGGAGTTTGGCAACACCGGGCAATCCCAATCTACACGAACTGATGGATGAGATGGAGCGGCGTGGGGCTTGGGATTTTGAACTGAGGGCTAAGCAAATCCTTACGAAGCTGAACATCACAGATTATAATCAGCCGGTAGCGCAACTCTCGGGCGGCCAACTCAAGCGCGTCGCTTTGGCTAACGTTCTTTTGACTGAGGCCGACCTTCTTATTCTCGATGAGCCTACAAACCATCTTGACTTGGAGATGATTGAATGGCTCGAAGCTTATTTGCGGCGCGAGAGCAAGGCGCTTCTGATGGTGACGCACGACCGCTACTTCCTGGATCGCGTTTGCGATGAAATTGTCGAGTTGGATGATACTACGCTCTATAGTTACAAAGGTAATTATGCCTATTTCTTGGAGAAACGCGACGAGCGTATAGCTGCAGCCAATGCCAACGTGGCGCGAGCGCAGAATCTTTACCGAAAAGAATTAGAATGGATGCGTAGGATGCCTTCAGCACGAGCAACGAAGGCGCGTTATCGCAAAGAGGCTTTCTATGAATTAGAGCAACAGGCGCGTCGACGGCAGGAAGAGCAAGCTGCTCGCTTGGAAGTGAAAAGCGGATACATTGGCTCAAAAATATTTGAGGCACAATACGTCTCAAAAGTCTTTCCCGGAACGACTGAGAAGCCCGAACCATTGACGATCTTAGACAATTTCTATTACAACTTCTCGCGCTTTGAGAAGATGGGTATAGTCGGCAATAACGGGACGGGAAAATCTACTTTTATCAAACTCCTTTTAGGGCTCGTTAAGCCCGACAGTGGACGTTTTGTCGTCGGTGAGACGGTGCGTTTTGGCTATTTCTCGCAAGAAGGGATGGCTTTTGATCAGCAAATGAAGGTCATCGACGCCGTACGTCAATATGCCGAGACCATTGATCTTGGCGGCGGCCGCCGACTGACGGCGATGCAATTCCTTACGCATTTTCTCTTTCCGCCCGAACGGCAGCAAGACTATATATATAAGTTGTCTGGCGGTGAACAGCGCCGATTATACTTATGCACGGTCTTGATGCGCAATCCTAATTTCTTGATCCTCGATGAGCCAACCAACGATTTAGACATTCAAACCTTGCAGATCTTGGAAGCCTATTTGCAGGATTTCCGCGGCTGCGTGATTGTTGTGAGCCACGATCGCTACTTTATGGATAAGGTTGTTGATCATTTGCTCGTCTTTAAGGGAGATGGGCGCATCGATGACTTTCCCGGCAATTATTCGCAATACAGGTCGTGGAGCTTGCTGCAAGAAAGGAGGCGCCGGCGCATACTTCTGAGAAACCAAAGGGCGAAAAGCGCTTTGACGGCGAGCAAAAGCGCAAACTTTCTTTTAAGGAGCGTAAAGAAATGGAGGCTCTTGAGGCAGAGATTGGCTTATTAGAAGCCGAAAAAGCTCAATTGCAAGCAGCGCTTTGCAGCGGTCAACTTTCGGTGGAGGCTTTGACGGAAAAATCCAAGCGCCTGCCACAGTTGGAAGAGGAGCTCGATGAAAAGTCGATGCGTTGGCTTGAACTTTCAGAAATAGACTATAGATAAACCCTAACGAGCAATGAAACCTTTAGCAGAGCGTTTGCGCCCGACGAACTTAGATGATTATGTCGGCCAGCAGCATTTGGTTGGTCCCGGGGCCGTCTTGCGTAATATGATTGAAGCGGGGCGGATCACGTCCTTCATTCTTTGGGGGCCGCCGGGTGTAGGAAAAACAACATTAGCGCGCATCATTGCTACACAACTTAAAGCGCCTTTCTACACATTGTCTGCAGTTAATTCGGGCGTGAAGGATGTACGCGACGTCATTGAAAAGGCTGCAAAAAATAGATTCTTTTCCGATCAGAGTCCTATTCTTTTTATTGATGAAATTCATCGCTTTTCCAAATCGCAACAAGACAGTTTGCTGGCCGCCGTGGAAAACGGCACGATTACTTTGATTGGTGCCACAACGGAGAATCCTTCTTTTGAGGTGATTAGGCCTTTGCTTTCGCGCTGTCAGGTGTATGTGCTGAACAGCCTGACAAAAGATGAATTGCTGCAATTGCTCCAACACGCGCTGACCACTGACGATCTGTTAAAAGAGCAGCAGATAGAGCTGAAAGAAACTGATGCTTTGTTGCGTTATAGCGGCGGCGATGCGAGGAAGTTGCTAAATATACTCGATTTAGTCACGCAGGCGGCCTCGGAAGGTCCGATTGTTATCGACAATTCCCTTGTTACGGCTCGCTTGCAGCAGCATCCGGCCCATTACGACAAAGGTGGAGAGATACATTACGATATTATTTCAGCCTTTATCAAGAGTTTGCGTGGAAGCGATCCCGATGCTGCACTTTATTGGCTGGCGCGGATGATCGAAGGAGGTGAAGACCCGAAGTTTATAGCTCGTCGTTTAGTGATTAGCGCTGCCGAAGATGTAGGCTTGGCCAATCCTAATGCCCTCCTACTTGCCAATGCCGCTTTTGACGCTGTTACAAAAATTGGCTGGCCCGAAGCCCGCATCCCCCTTGCTGAAGCTGCCGTCTATTTAGCCAATAGTCCAAAGAGCAATAGTGCATATTTAGCTATCGATGCTGCTTTGCAGCGCGTGCGTGAGACGGGTGATCTGCCCGTACCCTTGCACTTGCGCAATGCACCGACAAAGTTGCTCAAAGATTTGGGCTACGCTGATGGCTACTGCTATCCTCATGATTATCCCGACAACTTTGCCGCGCAGCAGTATCTTCCTGATGCGTTGCAGAATGAAGGCTTTTGGCATCCCTGTGACAATCCGGTCGAAGCCAAACAGCGTGAACGCTTGAACCGTCTATGGGGTGAGCGCCAGTGGTAATGGATTGTGTGTAGTTTAGCACGAATGTTGTGCTCATATCATAAATATAAAAACGAAAGGAAGCCAACCTTGAGGGGTTGGCTTCCTTATATATATCGCAATGTCCAAGCTATGTGTAGCTTTATCAGACTAAGCGACTTAATTCTCCTCTTGTGCAGCGGCGAACTCTTCGGTGAGCTTCTTTTGGAGTTCACCCGGCATCAATTCGTAGCTGGCAAATTTCATGATGAAGCCGGCTCTACCTCCCGTCAGCGAACTTAGTGTCGTGGAGTATGTGCTTAGCTCATTCAAAGGTACTTTTGCCTGCAACTTCTCGTAGCCGTTTTCGCTACTCATTCCGACAATCATACCGCGACGGCCTTGTAAGTCGCTCATTACGTCGCCCATCTTATCCGCCGGCGTGAATACTTCAACGTCGTAGATCGGTTCGAGCAGTTTGGGGTTCGCATTTTTGAAAGCCATGCTGAAAGCATTGCGTCCTGCGAGCATAAACGACAACTCGTTAGAGTCAACCGGGTGCATCTTACCATCGTAAACGATGACGCGCACATCGCGAGCATAAGAACCCGTCAGCGGTCCTTGCTCCATACGGCTCATAATACCTTTCAAAATAGCAGGCATAAAGCGCGCATCTATCGCGCCGCCGACAACAGAATTGATAAAGACGAGTTTTCCGCCCCATTCGAGAGGAATTTCCTCCTTATTGCGCACATTAACGCGAATTTCCTGTCCGTCAAACTTGTAAACCGTAGGATCCGGCATCCCATCGCTGTACGGCTCGACAATCAAATGCACCTCGCCAAATTGACCTGCACCGCCACTCTGTTTCTTGTGGCGATAGTCAGCTCGGGCTGCTTTCGTGATCGTCTCGCGATAAGGAATCTTCGGTTCGATAAATTCTACCGCAATCTTATCATTGTTTTCCAAGCGCCATTTTAGCGTGCGCAAGTGGAACTCACCTTGTCCGTGTACCAAGGTTTGGCGCAACTCCTTGCTCTGTTCTATCACCCAAGTTGGGTCTTCCTGTCGCATACGCGTCAGCGCCGCCATCATTTTCTCCGTGTCCGCCTCGTTAACGGCCTTAATTGCCCGCGTATATTTCGGCTCCGGATACTTAATCCAGTTGAAACGATAATCGCAATCTTTATCATTGAGCGTATTACCCGTGCGCACATCTTTCAGTTTGACCGTACAGCCAATGTCTCCGGCCACGAGTTCTTCCACCTTTTCGCGGTTTGCGCCCGACGCCACAAAGAGTTGCGCCATGCGCTCCTTAGAGCCGCGGTCAGCATTTGAAAGATCATCGCCTTCGCGCACCTTTCCGCTCATCACCTTAAAGTATTGCACCTCTCCGATATGCGGTTCGATGCCCGTTTTGAAGAAATAGAGACTCGTAGGCCCATCAGCGTCTACCGGCACTTCTTCGCCGCGCGTACAATGCACGGGAGGCATTTCATCAACAAAGGGAACGACGTTACCAAGGAATTCCATCAAGCGGCCAACGCCCATATTCTTTGAAGCACATACGCAGAAAATGGGGAAGATAGAGCGCGTGACCATACCCTTGCGTATACCTTCGCGCATCTCGTCCTCCGTCAAGTGTTCCTCCTCAAAAAATTTTTCCATCAGCGCCTCGTCGTTTTCCGCCGCAGCTTCGACGAGCGCCTTGTGGAGCTCCATAGCGCGTTCCTGCTCCTCAGCAGGAATATCCTCGATCGTAGGTCGTCCGCCTTCCGGTCCCCACGTCAGTTTTTTCATCAAGATCACGTCGATTACTGCGTTGAAGTCCGGCCCCGTCTTGACGGGATATTGCACAGGAACAGCCTTTGCGCCGTAAATCGTTTGCAGTTGTTCGATGATATTGTTGTAATCACATTTCTCATCATCCAGTTGGTTCACGAGGAAGATCACCGGTTTGTTCAGTTTCTCCGTATAACGGAAGTGGTTTTGCGTGCCCACTTCCGGCCCGTATTGACCATTGATCAGCAACAAGGCCGTATCCGTCACGTTAAGTGCAGTGAGTGCCGCTCCGACAAAATCGTCTGAACCCGGGCAGTCGATAATATTCAGCTTCTTTCCGTTCCATTCTACGTGAAACACGGTAGAAAAGACCGAATAGCCATAATCCTGCTCAACGGGAAAATAATCGCTGACGGTATTTTTCATTGTGATGCGACCGCGTCGCGCAATCTGGCCGCTTTCAAAAAGCAGCGCTTCAGTCAGCGTCGTTTTGCCGGAGCCATCATTGCCCAAGAGCGCAATGTTCTTAATGCTGTGTGTGCCGTAAACTTTCATGTATTAATCGGGTTTGTTATTTGTTAATGTGATTAATATGTTTTCGTGACGCTCTTACAAGCGTTCGAGGCGCAAAGTACAAATTTGTTTTGTAAACGACAAACAAATAGTGCGATATTTTACTCGTTTCATTCCACTTTTCTCCACAGCCAAGATCTTGCAACCCGTTTCGGCCTCTCCTTGTTGGCAGACGGAGGCGGTCTTAGCTGTCTTTGTGATGCTTTATGTCGGAAAAAGGGCGAAAAGGACTGCAATCTGCCGGCCTTGTGTCGTTGCCGGACGCGTGCTTATTGTCTTTTTGTCGATGAAGGCTTTTTGCCCCTTCCCGACGGCTTTTTATCGCTCCTGTCGGTTCAAGTTCCCATCTCTCTTTGATTGATGTTTGTGAAACTTCCACGGGCATACACTTTGCTTTGCTCCGGCTGTTTCATTGTTTGCTGCCGCTAAACCATTGTTTGCTCCCACCAAACCATCGTTTGCTGCCGACAAACTATCGTTTGCTCCCACCAAACGAAAAAAACTTTGTCGGGCGCGAGACAATTATTTGTCTTCCGGCGTAAAAGATCAGCTATGCGGCATACGATTTCCTTATCTCGCCGCTCACGCTTGCTTACGCCTTTGAGCAGTCTAAGGCATCGCGAACGGCAAAAGGGTGGGGGAGGAGTAAAAGGCCTGCATTTGTCACCTCATTGGCAAGCGGACTATAATAATGAATAGACATAGGAGACTGCCGCTAAGCCGAGCGCGAGTTCAGAAATGGATTATAGCTTGCGAAATCTTTATTTTCTTCAAAATAAATCGACTCCGTAGGCCTGCTTGGCACTCTCTTTGCATACTGAGATGGACAATAACAATAAACAGATAAATCATGCAAAAGGGAAATATTGGGATAACGACGGAGAACATCTTTCCCGTCATCAAAAAATTCTTGTATTCTGATCACGAAATCTTCCTTCGTGAGGTCGTATCTAATGCAGTAGATGCCACACAAAGTTGAAGACCCTCGCTATGCGCGGCGAATATAAAGAGGATTTGGGAGATCTTACGGTGCAAATCAAGATCGACGAAGCCGCAGGCACGCTGACGATCAGCGATCGCGGTATCGGAATGACGGAAGAAGAGGTTGACCGCTATATTAACCAAATAGCTTTCTCGGGAGCCAATGAGTTTTTAGAGAAATATAAAGACGATGCCAACGCTATTATAGGCCATTTCGGCCTTGGCTTCTATTCTACGTTTATGGTTTCCAAAGAAGTGGAAATCGTGACCAAAAGTTATAAGGCCGATAGCAAAGCTGTGCGCTGGACTTGCGACGGTACGCCCGCTTTTACGATGGAAGAGGTTGACAAAGCAGAGCGCGGAACGGACATTATTCTTCACATCGACGACGACTGTAAGGAGTTTCTACAAAAGAATACGGTGCTTGGGCTCCTGCGTAAATACTGCCGCTTCCTGCCGATACCCGTAGCGATGGGGAAAAAGACGGAATGGAAAGACGGAAAGGAAGTAGAAACCGAAGCGCCTAACATCATCAACGATACGAACCCGCTTTGGATGCGCCAACCCAGTACGTTGAAGGATGAAGACTATACGAAGTTTTACCGCGACTTGTATCCGATGATGGACGAGCCGCTCTTCTGGATTCATCTTAACGTCGACTACCCCTTCCACCTGACCGGTGTACTCTATTTCCCGCGCTTGAAGAGCAATGTCGACATCCGTCAGAACAAAATCCAGCTGTATTGCAATCAAGTTTACGTCACAGATGAGGTGGAAAACATCGTTCCTGAGTTTTTAACGCTGCTTCATGGCGTCATTGATTCGCCTGATATTCCGCTGAACGTAAGTAGAAGTTATCTGCAAAGCGATGCGAACGTGAAAAAGATATCCGGCTATATTATGAAGAAGGTTTCGGATCGTCTGCAAAGCATCTTCAAGGAAGATCGCAAGACTTTCGAGGAGAAATGGGACGACTTGAAACTCTTTATCAACTATGGTATGCTCAGCGAGCAGGATTTCTTTGATCGTGCCAAGACTTATGCCTTGCTGAAAGACGTCGGCGGGAAATATTATACCTTTGAAGAGTATAAGCAACTCATCGCTGCTGAGCAGACAGACAAAGATGGTAACCTCGTTTACCTTTATGCCAACAGCAAAGAGGAACAATATGCTTACATACAAGCGGCCGAGGCAAAAGGCTACAGCGTCTTGCTGCTCGATGGCCAACTCGATACGCCGCTCGTGCAGATGTTGGAGCAGAAATTTGAGAAGTCGCGCTTCGTGCGTGTAGACAGTGACGCCGCAGATCGCCTGATTCCCAAGGCAGAAGCAGCTCAAAGCAGTTTGACGCAAGTAGAAAGTGATAACCTTTCTGAGACTTTCAAGGCCGGTTTCCCGAAGTTGAGCGGCGCAGAGTTTACGGTTGAAGTCGCTTCGATGGGCGAAAAGGCTGCGCCTGTGCTCATTACGCAGAGCGAATATATGCGGCGAATGAAAGACGTTGCACGCTTGCAGCCCGGAATGGGATTCTATGGCCAAATGCCGGATATGTATAGCGTCATTCTCAACGCTGACCACCGCTTAATCAAGAGCGTGCTGGCTGATATGACGGCCGCCGTGAGCGAACGCTTGCAGCCCGTGGACAACGAAATGAACGGCCTTAACGCCCGCCGCGCTGCCCTCGAACAGCAGCAAAAGGATAAGAAGCCGGATGAGATTACGCAGGAGCAGCGCGATGAGTTGACGAAGTGTAATGCCGACATCGAAAGGCAACGCTCCATCAGACGCGAGATCTTGGGCGAATATGCGAAGTCCGATTCCGTCATCGCGCAATTGATAGATTTGGCTTTATTGCAAAATGGTTTGCTCAAGGGAGAGGCTTTGAGCAACTTCCTGCAACGCTCGGTGGATATGATCAAAAAATAAGCAGTCACACATTATTATATATAGGCAGCCGCAGGCGGAGTTCCCGCTTGCGGCTGTCGCGTTTTGTAGGTAAACCAAAAGTCTTGCGCCGTGATCCGCTGTCGTCGCCCCTTTTGCATTTTTTTTTAGCTCGGACGTTGCCTTTTGTCTTGTTTACATAGCCTGCTCCAAGTGCTTTTTTGGGCTTATTGCTTTGCAAAATGAAACGCTTTACATACTTTTGCAGCAATTTTAGGTCAGAGCCGCTATACGGCAGCTCGTGTTTAAGAAACCTTTTAACCTCAATAAATAACAATGGAGTGGATTGTTGATATCCTAATGAAGCCCTTCGGCCCCGCCCATTTGGCCATCATCTTTGCGTTGGTGATTTGGCTCGGCATTAAGTTGGGTAAAATGAAAATCGGCGGCGTTTCGCTTGGCGTTACGTTCGTCTTGTTTGTCGGCATTTTGGTTGGCCATCTCTACAATGTCTTTGTCGTTGAACCCAATGCAACGACTGAAGGCTTTTCCGAAATGATGCACCAGCAAAAACTCATCATTAACTTCGTCAAAGAGTTGGGCCTTATCCTCTTTGTCTACTGCATTGGTTTGCAAGTAGGGCCTGGTTTCTTTGCAACGTTCCGCAAAGGTGGACTCGGTATGAACATATTGGCAATAGCTACGGTATTGCTTGACGTTTTGGTGATGCTCGGCCTCTTCTTTATCGTGTTTTATGAAGGCGGAGACCCGCAAAATAAGAACAATTTGGCGATGATGACCGGCGTAATGTACGGTGCCGTTACCAATACGCCGGGTTTGGGTGCTGCAACTAACGTTTTGCCCTCTTTCTTCCCGGCTGATGCTATTCCGCAAATCGGAAACGGCTATGCGTGTGCTTATCCTTTGGGCGTTGTGGGTATTATCGGTGCGACGATTCTTTTACGCTTCCTCTGCCACATCAACTTGGATGAGGAGTATCGCGAAATAGAGCAGGCGCACGAGAGCGATCCGCAGGCAAAACCCGAACATGTTACGCTGCAGATTACCAATAAGTCGATCGAAGGGCGTACCATTCAAGAATTGGCCGGCTTCCTGAAGCGCGATTTCGTATGTACGCGCTGCATTGAAGGAGATCAGATGTTTATTCCGAAAGAGGATCAAGTTTTGCACGTAGGTATGCGCCTCTATCTCGTGTGTCCGGAAGCAGATACAGCTGCTATCACGGCCTTTATCGGCGATCGGATCGATATTGATTGGACGAAAGAAATTGAGCAAACCCAGTTTGTTTCTCGCCGCTTAGTCGTTACGAAGCACGAAGTCGAAGGAAAGACTTTCCAAGATTTACACTTCCGCACGCTTTATGGCGTGAATGTAACTCGCGTAACACGTGCCGGTATGGAATTCTTCGCAGAAAAGAACTTCCGTCTGCAAATGGGTGACCGCATTCTCGTAACCGGCGCTGAAGAAAACGTTAATCGTTTGAAAGAAGTGATTGGTGATGCTGTAAAACGCTTGGATCACCCGAACGTAGGTGCTTTGTTCCTGGGAATTCTCATTGGTTGCCTTTGTCGGAATGATTCCTATTCCTATTCCGGGCGTAAGTGTTCCTGTCAAATTAGGTTTGGCCGGTGGTCCGCTCGTCGTAGCTATTCTGATTGGCGCCTTTGGTTATAAGTTTAAGATCTCGTCTTATCTGACGACCAGTGCCAACTTAATGTTGCGCGAAGTGGGGCTTGTGCTCTTCTTAGCCGGTGTCGGCGTTCAGGCGGGCGCTACTTTCTGGGAAACTGTAAAGAACGGCGGTCTCACTTATGTTTGGGCAGGTTTCTTGATTACCGTTATCCTATTATCATTGTAGGACTCATCGGTCGCCTCAAGTTAAAGCTCAACTACTTTACGTTGATGGGTATGATCGCAGGTTCGCATACGGACCCTCCTGCTTTGGCTTTTGCAAACCAAACGGCTAACAATGATGCGCCGGCTATCGGTTATTCGTCTGTTTATCCTTTGACGATGTTCCTGCGTATCTTGATGGCCCAACTCGTCTTGTTGCTTGTCATCCCCTTAGTATAGCATAGTCTATAAACGTTCGCATCCCTTGTGATGCAGAGATTATCATAACTTTCCCTCATCCTTATATATAAGGGTGGGGGAAAGTCGTTTAATGCCTAAGCTGCTCTTAAAGAGAATAGATTTCAAAAGAAGCATTATACTTGGAAAAGAGCGAAAAGTTTCGACAGATAAGTGCCAGTAGAAACCCTTTCTGCATAAAATACTATTGCTCAAAATAACTTTACCCTCTAAAGAATGCTTATTTTTGCATGTTTAATGAAGGTATAAACAACGATTACGATATGAAAAAAACAGCTTTGATCACAGGTATTACGGGGCAAGATGGCTCCTTTCTTGCCGAGTTTTTGATCAGCAAAGGATATGAAGTGCACGGCGTGCTGCGTCGTTCCTCTTCTTTCAACACAGGACGTATAGAGCATCTTTATTTAGACGAATGGGTTAGGGATATGAAGAAGAGCAGATTGATCAATCTGCATTGGGGAGATATGACTGACTCTAGTTCAATCCTCCGTATTCTCCAGACCATCCAGCCCGATGAAATCTACAACCTGGCCGCGCAAAGCCACGTTAAGGTCAGCTTCGACGTACCCGAGTATACGGCCGAGACTGACGCCGTGGGTGTTCTCCGCTTACTTGAAGCGATACGCATTTTGGGTATGGAGAAGAAGACTCGCCTTTATCAAGCCAGTACATCCGAACTGTATGGAAAGGTGCAAGAAGTGCCGCAGCGAGAGACAACGCCCTTCTATCCTCGCTCTCCCTACGGCGTGGCCAAACAATATGGTTTTTGGATTGTCAAAAACTATCGTGAGAGTTATGGTATGTATGCCGTTAATGGCATTCTCTTCAATCACGAAAGCGAGCGTCGCGGTGAAACCTTCGTTACGCGCAAGATTACGCTGGCTGTAGCACGCATCAAGCAAGGTCTGCAAGATAAGTTATATCTCGGCAATATGAATGCGCGGCGCGACTGGGGCTATGCGAAAGATTATGTCGAATGTATGTGGCTGATGCTGCAACACAAAGAGCCCGAAGATTTTGTTATCGCCACAGGCGAATACCATACCGTGCGCGAGTTTGTCACCTTAGCCTTCGCAGAAGTTGGCATTACCATTGATTGGCAAGGAGAAGGCCTCGAAGAGAAAGGCATCGAGCGCGGCACGGGGCGCGTACTCGTCGAAGTGGATCCTAAATATTTCCGCCCCGCAGAGGTTGAGGAGTTGCTTGGCGATCCGACGAAGGCGCGCACCGAACTGGGATGGAATCCGCAGAAGACGAGCTTCAAAGAATTGATACGCATTATGGTCGAGCACGATATGCAGTTCGTTAAAAAGATCCATCTCAAAGAACTCATCGCGCGCGGTGATGTTCGGATTGAGGAATAAAGACTAAGCCGCAGCAACGCAATACCGTTTCGCGCGCCAACTTATACAAAGAAGTCATTGCCCGTAGCTTTTCCGAGCAATGACTTCTTCGTTTTTTTGTATAAAGCCTTTTAATCAAAAGAGATGGCCACTACTTTCAGATAATCTTTCAAGCGATAAGGCCCTTCACCGGCCGAAGCCTGACTATCGTTAATCAAGAGGAGCGTTTGCCGCCCATCTTGCAGTTTTGCGCCCAAACACATTCCCTCATAATTGGCATAATCAAGTTTCCAAGGCATAATGTGCGTCTTAAAGGTCAGCAACAACCGCTTGGGTAGAAAATAAGTTTCGGGCAGCTTCTCCATATTTGTTGCTCACTGATAGGCAATACCTGCACAGGGTTAACTAAATAAAGTTTGATGATCGCCTCCCCGCCCACGTAGGCTTTCGGAATATTCAGTTCGCGCTCCATCACAATCAGTCGGCCATCATTGAGCGCACACAAAGCCGGAACGCCCATAGCATAATAACGACCAAAGCCTTGTGCGCGTCCTGCATCCATCTTGTAAGCATATTGCGCTCCGGCTTGCAGATCATCGTTAAAGGATTGCAAGCGCAAACGATTAACCACGCCGGGATGATTCGGACTCGCCGTCGCCCCATCCGCACGCAGCGTATTTTCGGTAGTCGTCCAAAACTTATGCGTCTTGGGGTTATACGTCAAGGCTTCAAAGCCCCCGTTCGTTACAATCTTCGATGCAGAAAAAATCGCCGGAATGTCCAGTTGCTTACCGGTTGGCACGCCGTGCATATCATATTCCAATACTTTCTGATCACCCTCGCCACTGATAAAGAGCGTCTTACTTGAAGGCCTGTAAGCGATGCCTTCGCAATCTCTAAGACTGTTGCCATCACCATCTGTGGCAGGATGCGGATTTCCCTCAAATCCCTCCAGCGAAACGCTGCTTATCTCGCCGCTCTGCGGATCTTGGTAAATATGAAAAAGGAAAAAGCCATCGCGCGGCTCTTTATCGCTCACTACGGCATAGCGCGTATCGTCAATCTTTGTAATGCCACTGAAATTAGCCGTGCCAATGCTCCATTGCTTTAAGGCTTGCTGATCCAAACCTATCGCCGTCTGTGCCGTAGTGGCTAAACCGGCAAGGGAAAGAAGTAGAAAAAGGTATTGTTTCATAAACTATACAACTGCTGGATAGCTTGTTTATTGTATAATCTGCAGTGTAAGTGTGCTATTGTTGCTTATTTATCAATGCAGAATATGTAGCAAATGTGCTTTGATGTAGCATAACAAAGAAGAAAGGAAACCTAAAATTGCGCAATTCATATCCCTCGTCCAATACCCATAGGAAAAGCCGTCAGTGTCCCTAAAGATTCATGTATTTGTACCGGATTCTCGTTCGTTTTTTGTAGATTTTACCTACAATTTTACTTAATAATCACACCTCTCTCGTCAACTTTTTTCTCTCATCAGTACCCCCTCAAAATTAGCTTAGGAGCAAATGAAAATTGTCTTATAAGAAAAGAAAAATTGTCCTATAAGTGTGTTTTAATTCTCTCCTAAGACAATTTTCATTTTCACCTAAGAAAGTTTTTGCGCTCTTAGTAGAGTTGATTTTCAATGTGTTATTGGGCTTTTAATTTTTCGTGCTTAGCCGGCATGTCCCGCCTATCTCACTTTTTACTGTAAACATTTTTCATATCTATCCTATAAGCTGTGCAACAGATATAATGGGGAGTAAGGATAAATGTTGTAAGCCTCGCGTCAACGCTGCCCCGGATTGCAGGAATAATGTCAGGCCATTTGGTTTGCGCACTCAAAACAGACCCATTCATATACAAAGGAAATTTTAAAGACCAACCCTTAGGGGTTGCCTCTTGCGGCATATTTTGGCAGGGATGTCGCTTTGCTCCAACGCCTGCCCTGCCAAAAGACCAAGCCTAAGGGCTTGTTGTTGCGCGAATGCGCTTTGCCGATTTCGTTTGAGTTGTTTTCGGATTATGGATGCATATGGGGCTAAGGTTTTTCCGCCCAAAGTTGTTTTATTATCGCGTATCTTCGTCCACAAATAACCCCATCGGGGTTAGTCTTTTGGTAGGGCAGGGTTGACGCACAGCGTCAACCCTGCATCAGATCGTAGGTTAATTGACAACCCCTTAGGGTTGGTCTTTCAAAACAAGCCAGTGCCCACTTGTGAAAACCTTTAACGATCAACTTTAAGGGCTTGATGTGTGCATATCAGGCTTGCGTGATTGGGATTCTCTGATTATTTCTATTCATTTGTGCGTGAAGTTTTAAAGACCAACCCTTAGGGGTTGCCGTTTGCGGATATGTTTTGGCAGGGTTGTCGCTTTGCTCCAACACCTGCCCTGCGAAAAGACCAAGCCTAAGGGCTTGCGTTGTGGGTATGAGCTGTGCTGGTTTTGATCTTTCAGTATAATCTGCCGGCTATATGCGGAGTAGTTGAAAGACCAACCCTAAGGAGTTGCCGTTTGCGGGTATGTTTTGGCAGGGTTGTCGCTTTGCTCCAACGCCTGCCCTGCCAAAAGGCCAAGCCTAAGGGCTTGTCGTTGCGTGGGTGAGCTTTGGTGGTTTGATTTATCATCATTTTCAAGCGCCTATAAGTGGACATTTTTAAAGACCAACCCTTAGGGGTTGCCGTTTGCGGGTATGTTTTGGCAGGGTTGTCGCTTTGCTCTAACACCTGCCCTGCCAAAAGACCAAGCCTAAGGGCTTGTTGTTGCGCGAATGCGCTTTGCCGATTTCGTTTGAGTTGTTTTCGGATTATGGGTGCATATGGGGCTAAGGTTTTTCCGCCTAAAGTTGTTTTATTATCGCGTATCTTCGTCCACAAATAACCCCATCGGGGTTAGTCTTTTGGTAGGGCAGTATTGACGCACAGCGTCAACCCTGCATCAGATCGTAGGTTAATTGACAACCCCTTAGGGTTGGTCTTTAAAAATATTGTTGTATATGAATTGGGACGAGTAGAAAAATCAGCTTTATGCTCAATAGCGTATACTGCTCTTATATTATATGGGGATGCAATGGTGTTATCATTGATATAAGATACGATGTAGTGCAAAATGTTTTCAAAGAGAATTTAACTTTGACAGCTTAAAAGTACAAGTTTTCAAAGAGATAAACTAATTTTGTACTTGCTATTGAATCCTATAATCATGATAAAAAAACATACTTCAAGTTATTCGGAAGAAAGCACAAGTTATTTGGAAGAAAATACAAGAGCCTAAAATGGTTAGATTCATTTTAACCGCTTTGCTTATTCTCCTTATTACCTTGGCCTACCATAAGCCTTTAATGCAGCTGTACGAGGATTATATCATAACTCCTCTTCTCAAGCCCTTTGAATCAAACATAGGAGTTGGTCTCATAACTGTCGTTTTTCTGTTGGCTTGTTCGTGGGATATTGTAAAGCGATGCAAGATAAGATACCAGTTTAGCAAATATTGGATAGGCGGATTGTGTTTTGTCACAACTCTGTTGCTGATTTGTCGTCTATGTAGCAGTTATGAATATGTTATTTGGACCTGGATTTTTGCTTATGTAGATGTGATAACTTTTGTATGCTTGCTTATGTCGTGCTTGCACTCTTTAATTGTTATAAAAAAGAGAAAGCAGCAAAAGAAGAACCTATAGGCACCTTATTAGAGGATAACCCCATAGAAAGGGAAGAAAAGGACGTTTTCAAGTTGAATGGGGAAGCTAAAAAAATAGCAAAGGTAATAAGGGCTCGCAACAGAGCGAAGACGTGTAGCATAGCAATCACTGCACCTTGGGGTGGTGGTAAAAGTTCATTCTTAAATCTTATACGAGAGCAGATCAATGAGGACGAGTTTGAAATAGTATATTTCGTACCTCGTGATAGTAAATCGGTTCAGACGATTCAGGAAGATTTCTTTTCTATGATAGCCTGCGTGTTGGCTAAATACGATTCCAGATGCAGCCATATTATGAAAGATTATATGGCTTCACTGCAATTGATAGATAACCGCAGTATAGTAGAGGAGAGTTCTTAGTATATACCGAATTTGGGATAAAGACAGTCTAAAGGATTCTATCAAAGAGTCCTTTGCTGCTCTTAAAAAGAGGGTATTGGTTATAATCGACGACTTTGATCGATTGTCAAAAGAAGAAATTCTTGAGGTGCTTAAATTGATAGACGGCAATGCGGCATTTACCAATCTTATATTCCTTACGGCTTATGATAAAGAGCAGGTCAATAGAGTATTAGGAGACACTTATAAGACGCCGGATGTTTGCTTTATAGACAAATTCTTTGATGTAGAGTTTGCTATACCTTTTCGCCCATATATTTACATTGCTAAGTATATAGAAGAGACACTATGCAAACAATTGTGTACAAGCGATGGTGAGTGGGAAAGTATACAACAAGTGATTACTATGCGTACTTCTATATTTAAGGAATACATACCAACGCTTAGAGATGCCAAGCGTTATATCAATCAAGTAGTGCTTGACTTCAAATCAATAAGAGGAGAGGTAAGTGTTAGTGACTTTTTGTTGCTTCAATTGGTGAAGTATCGTTATATAGAACTTTACAAGGGTATATTTAAGCAGAAGTATCTTGAAACAGGGGGTGGGGCCTACCTATTTGGAAATAATATATTATATCTTAAAACGGATGACGATCTAGAAAAAGCTAATGGAAAAGAAATACGCAAGATATTACCTGTGCTTAAATTGTTATTTACTCAGGTGGATAACAATGATAAAAATACCTATCGTCGTATTTGTGAAAGAAAAAGTTTTTATAACTACTTTGCAAACCAAATATATAGTGCACTCAGAATTTCAGAGATGAAAGTGCTCTTTGAAATGGAATGGACTGATGCGAAAATGCAGATTGATAAATGGGCTGTAAGTAAAGATGAGATAGAAGACTTCGTTCAATACTTGGCTAATCAGGATATGGGTAGTTTTAATGAAGAATCCTTTATAAGATATGTAGATCTGGTTACATATACTGCGGATAAAGTGCCTAATTCACAAGCTTATGAGTTATTTTTAAAGCTAATTGTTTTGCAGAATATTGAAAAGTATATAAGTAAGTACAAGTTAGATAAAGAAGCTTATAAGAGTAGGTTGCTCGAGATTATCAAAAAGCAATGATTCTAAGCTCAATCTTATAAAAGAACTTCATCTTGACTATAAACGAAAATGATCTCAAAAACATGTCTGATAAAAAGATAAAGATATATGGCCTTTTATGAAAAAGAAATTTCAAGAGGCAGCTACTGATTCTAAAACGGATGAACAGTGGTTGAAAGACTTCTGTATAAATGTATAGATCATATAGAAGAAGCTTCCCGAAAAATAGTACTTGATGAAGAGTGCCTCCGTGCATATCGTGAAAGGATAGAAATAAATCATTCTTTTTACATAAAGAATTTTTGTTTCCAAGAGTGTGCCGGATTCTTTCGCTTGCGAACCATATTTTCGACAGATTTTTGAAGATGATGTCCAGGCAGAGGCGTTTTTAGATAAATGTAGGAAAGAGAACTCGGAGGGATCTCTTCTAGCTTGGAATTGTTGGCAGCTTTACAAAGCTAATAATTATATGCCGATAGATTACAGAAATATAGGTCCTGTGAATGAGATGATTAAGAATGATTTAGTTGAAGAGGTAAAGATGCTTGATAAGATGAAACAGATAGAGAAAGTTATATCTGAAATCAATATAGAGGATCAAAACGTTAACATCTGAAGAGCTGTCAAAGCTTCCAGGACTGCTTAGTAAGAATAGAAAAGAACTAAAAAACATTCAGCTGCCCATAGCCTTAAAGGAAAAAATATTGAATGAGATAGATTTCAAGTTAAAGCTACTATCACAAATAGAGGCGGAGCAGGAAAGATGATTTATTAAAGTAGTTTCTTTGAAAAGATACATACAACAATGGCCGGCATTTTCAATTGAAATGCCGGCCATTATCCTGGTTGTTTATAAAGAAGCTATTATCCTACGCTGCCTTCGAGGGAAAGACTGAGGAGCTTTTTGCGCTTCTACGGCAAATTCCATCGGGAGTTTGTTGATTACTTCTTTGGCATAGCCGTTGACAATCAGATCTACGGCTGCCTCGGGGGGAATGCCACGCTGGTTACAATAGAACAACTGGTCTTCGCTGATCTTTGAAGTTGTGGCTTCGTGCTCTACGATGGCGTTGTTGTTGTTGACATCAATATAAGGGAAAGTATGTGCGCCGCATTCGCTACCTAAGAGGAGCGAATCGCAGGAAGAGTGGTTGCGCGCTCCATCAGCGCGAGAAGAGCATTTTACTAAACCGCGATAAGAATTTTGACTCTTGCCGGCGGATATGCCTTTGGAAACAATCGTACTGCGCGTATTCTTACCTAAATGGATCATCTTAGTGCCTGTATCGGCCTCTTGGTGATGATTGGTCACGGCAACACTGTAAAATTCGGCTTGCGAATTGTCGCCCATCAATACGCAGGAGGGGTATTTCCACGTAATGGCCGAGCCTGTCTCCACTTGCGTCCAAGAGAGTTTGCTGTTGGCGCCGCGCAATTGTCCTCGTTTGGTCACGAGATTATATACGCCGCCGCGGCCTTCGCTATCGCCGGGATACCAATTCTGTACCGTACTGTATTTTACTTCTGCATCTTTTTCCACAATGATTTCTACAATGGCGGCGTGCAATTGGTTCTCGTCGCGCTGTGGTGCAGTGCAACCTTCCAAATAAGAGACATAGCCGCCGTCTTCGCAGACGATCAACGTGCGCTCAAACTGTCCGGTGTTGCGTGCATTGATGCGGAAATAAGAGGATAGTTCCATCGGACAACGGATGCCTTTGGGAATGTAGACGAACGAACCATCAGAAAAGACGGCACTATTGAGCGCTGCAAAATAATTGTCGCGATAAGGCACTACGCTGCCTAAGTATTTGCGCACCAAGTCGGGGTTTTCGCGGACAGCCTCTGACATACTGCAAAAGATGATTCCTTTCTCCTGCAACTTGTCTTTGAAAGTCGTCTTCACCGATACAGAGTCCATCACTGCATCGACAGCCACGCCACTTAAGGCCAAGCGCTCTTCAAGCGGAATGCCCAGTTTGTCGAAGGTCTTCATCAACTCCGGATCAATCTCTTTCTTGCCCGACTTTTTCTTTAAGGGGTCGGCATAATAAGATATTGCCTGATAGTCGATAGCCGGCAGATTCACGTGGCCCCATTCAGGTTGCGCAAGCGTTTGCCAATATTGAAAGGCCCGCAAGCGGAACTCTAAAAGCCATTCGGGCTCTTCTTTTTTTATGGGAGATGAGGCGAATGACATCTTCATTCAGTCCGGTAGGGATGATTTCAGTTTCGACGTCGGTCGTAAAGCCGTATTCGTACTTTTTATCAAAGGTCTCCCGTATAATATCTTTCTCGTCTGCCATAGTTTTAATGCTTTTTGGAAGATTGCTTTGCAGCATCGGCTGCGGGCTGCATATCTACCCAAGTGGTATCAGCCTTTTGATCTTGCTTATCATCGCTTTGCGTAATGCCGTGCTCAAAAATAAAAGAGACGATGCTCGTCGTCGGTTTGTAAAGGTGCGACCCCGCGATCTTCTCTTGGCTGAGGAGTCCGAGTGCGTTCATAGCGCTTAGTAAGCAACTGAGCAACAAACCATATTTGAGTACGCTAACGAGCAAGCCTAAGATCGAGTTGGGCGTTCCGAGTTTCATCCCTTTCAAAGTCTTGGTAAGCATAGTTGCGACAAAGCCTAAAGCGATGGGGACGATAATCCACAAGATTAAGAACGCGATGAGGCTGGTCAGCATATTTACCTGCGAACCATTGACTGCTAAGTATTCTCCTAAGGTAGAGTAGCAGGTGGCTGCAATTAAGAGGCCAAGCAGAAAGCCGCCCATCGAAATAAGTTCCTTAAGCAAACCTTTCTTCCAGCCGTTGAAGCCTGCCCAAAGCAGAATAGCAATTATAAATATGTCTAATGTCATAGCTGTTTGTATTTGGTGGGCACGGAAGTGCACCGGATAAGAAACAAAGGCAGACTGCATAACATCTCAATGGATGTAACTGCGCGTCTGCCTCTTTTTCTGTTTATGGCTGGTGGAGCTGCGAAGTCAATCGAATATCAGGCCTCATACACATTATATATATAGTGGCGCACACTTCAACCGACGATGGCAGCTGCAAGCAGTTTATAGCTTCTGTTTAACTTCTACTTCTTGGTAAGTCTCGATGATGTCGCCTTCTTTGATGTCGTTGCAGTTTACAAGACTTATACCACACTCAAAGTTTGTGCCGATTTCTTTCACATCGTCTTTAAAGCGCTTCAAGGCGTTAATGCCGCCGGAGAAGATGACGATACCATCGCGGATAAGGCGAGCCTTGTCGGTGCGGTGCACTTTACCATCAGAGACATAAGCGCCGGCCACGTAGCCCACTTTGGAGATATGGTAAACTTGGCGAACGTCGAGCGTTGCGGTGACTTCTTCTTTGAGGATCGGCTGCAACATACCCTCCATTGCCTTCTTCACATCGTCGATCGCATCGTAGATGATAGAGTATTGACGAATCTCTACGCCGTCGCGATCTGCGATCTTGCGTGCTGCTTGACTGGGACGCACTTGGAAGCCAACAATCACGGCTTGTGACGCTGCTGCGAGTGTGACGTCGTTCTCGCTAATCTGACCTACGCCTTTATGGATTACATTGACGGCGATTTCCGGTGTAGATAGTTTGATGAAAGAATCGGAAAGCGCTTCGACAGAACCGTCCACGTCACCTTTGACGATGATGTTCAGTTCTTGGTAATTGCCCTGCTTGATTCTTCGACCCAGTTCGTCGAGCGTCAGCATCTTGTGCGTACGCAAGTCTTGTTCGCGCTGCAATTGTTCGCGCTTGGCGGTAATTTCGCGTGCTTCTTGCTCGGTATCCATTACGTGGAACTGATCGCCGGCTTGCGGCGCGCCGTTGAAGCCCAATAGCGTAGCCGCCATTGAAGGCCCTACATTATCTATACGCTGGCTGCGCTCATTAAAGAGGGCTTTGACGCGGCCAAAGTTGGTGCCGGCCAATACGACATCGCCTTGATGCAACGTGCCGTTGCTTACCAAAATTGTAGCCACGTATCCGCGCCCTTTATCAAGCGCTGATTCGATAATCGTACCCGTAGCTTTGCGGTTAGGATTAGCCTTCAAATCAAGCATATCAGCTTCGAGCAATACCTTTTCAAGCAGCTCTTTTATGCCGAGACCTTTTTTGGCAGAAATATCCTGACTTTGGTATTTTCCACCCCATTCTTCTACAAGGAAGTTCATCGCCGCCAAACTCTCCTTGATCTTATCCGGGTTGGCCGTAGGTTTATCTACTTTGTTTATAGCAAAGACGATGGGCACGTTAGCCGCTACTGCGTGGTTGATTGCCTCTTTCGTTTGCGGCATAATGTCGTCATCGGCCGCAATGATGATAATGGCGATGTCGGTTACTTGTGCACCGCGTGCACGCATTGCCGTAAAGGCTTCGTGACCCGGCGTGTCGAGGAACGTAATATGGCGTCCGCTCTCCAACTGTACATTATAAGCACCGATATGTTGAGTGATGCCGCCGGCCTCACCAGCGATAACGTTGGCTTACGGATATAGTCGAGCAATGAAGTTTTACCGTGGTCAACGTGACCCATTACGGTAACGATCGGAGCGCGTGGCTCGAGGTTTTCTTCATCATCCTCTTCCTCTTGAACGGCATCTTGTACTTCGGCACTCACAAATTCGGTCTTGAAACCAAACTCGTCGGCAACAATGTCAATGGTTTCTGCGTCCAAGCGCTGGTTGATGCTGACCATCACGCCGATACTCATACACGTACCAATGACTTTCGTCACAGGCACATCCATCATCGTCGCCAATTCGTTTGCCGTAACAAATTCCGTTAGTTTCAGAATCTTGCTTTCAGCACGCTCTTCGCGGCGGAGTTCTTCTTCACGTTCGCGCACTTGTTCGCGCTTTTCCTTGCGATATTTAGCGCCCTTCGTGTTTTTGTTTGACTTATTCGTCAGGCGTGCGAGTGTTTCTTTTACTTGCTTTGCTACATCTTCCTCGCTGATCTCTGCTTTTACCACTTCTTTCACCTTGCGGTTACGTCTGCGGTTGTTGCTTTGTGATGTCTGCTGATTGTTGCCGCTGTTGTTGCTGGGCTTGCGACGCTCATTGTTTTGCAGTTGATTAGCAGTAGCGTTGATATCGACACGCTGTGCACCGATGCGGCTGCGTTTCTTTTTCTCGCGCTCTTTGCGGCGCTCATCTTTTCCTTTCTTCTTCGGGCGCGTCGATTGATTAAGCGTTGAAAGGTCAATCTGTCCGACAACTTTTGGTGCACTCAATTCCGGTGTTGAGCGCAATTCAAATACACCGTTTTTCGTCTCGCCAATCTGCTGCTCGCGTTCTTCCTTTGTCGGCTTTACGGGCTTTTTCGGCTTTTCAGTCGCAGTACCGGCTTCGTTCGCTGCGCTTTTTTGGCTCTGAAACAGTTTCCTTTACGGGCTTATTGACTATTGGCTCTTCCGGCGTTGTTGCTATTTTTGCCGGCTCTTCCGGTTTTGCTGTCGTCTCTTTTACAGGCGCACTAACAGCTTCTTTCGGCGATTCAGTAGCTACGGGCTTTGCCGCTGCAGATGTCTCAATCGGTTTTTCTTCCTTTCTTTCCGCCTCAGGAGCCACCTCCGCTTTAGCAGGCGCGTCAAGATCTACTTGCCCTTTTATCTTTATTTGTGGGCGCAAGTCCTCCGGAACGACAGTTTTTACCTCTTCTGTCGCCCGTCGTTCTGATTTCTGAGCCTTTTTTCTTTCTTTTCTTGCTGACGGCCTTGGCTCAGCTCCGTAGCCTTGCGGCGCACCTCTTCATCTTTCTTAAATTCGCGACGCAACAAATCGTATTGCTCGTCTGACAATTTAGTGTTGGGGTTCGACTCTATTTCATGGCCTTTTTGGCCAAGAATTCTACAGCCGTATCCTTGCCTATGTTAAACTCTTTGAGGGCTTTATTTAATCTTATGCTCATGCTTCGGTGGTGAAAGGGGAAAAACGGATTATTAGTATTTATTGCTCAAACTCTGCGTTCAATATACGGAGTACTTCATCTACGGTACTCTCTTCGAGGTCGGCTTTTTCAATCAACATTTGGCGCGGAGCGTTCAATACATCCTTTGCCGTTTGCAGGCCGATTGACTTAATCGCATCGATGACCCATTGATCGATTTCATCAGCAAACTCATCGAGGAAGATGTCGTCTTCCTGATCGTCGCCCTCTACTTCGCGGAAGACGTCGATCGTATATTCCGTCAGCATAGAAGCCAATTTGATGTTCTGACCTCCCTTACCGATGGCCAGCGATACTTCTTCAGGGCGCAGATATACTTGCGCTTTGCGGTTTTCTTCATCCAATTGGATGCTGGAAACTTGTGCCGGATTGAGCGCACGCTGAATAAACAGCGCGGGGTTCGACGTGTAATTGATTACGTCAATGTTTTCGTTGTGCAATTCTCTTACAATGCCATGAATGCGGCTGCCTTTCACGCCTACGCAAGCACCTACGGGATCTATGCGGTCATCATAGCTTTCTACGGCAATCTTTGCACGTTCTCCGGGTATGCGTGCAATGCGCTTGAGTGAAATTAACCCGTCGCCGATCTCCGGAATTTCTTGTTCGAGCAAGCGACGCAAAAACTCGGGGCTTGTGCGACTCAAAAAGATCTTGGGCGTGCCGTTTAGGTTGTCGACGCGGTCGATTACTGCACGGACATTATCTCCCTTGTGGAAGAAATCGCGCGGTATTTGTTGATTCTTGGGCAAATAAAGTTCATTGCCCTCATCGTCCATCAGGAGCGTTTCCTGCTTCCACGTCTGATATACTTCAGCCGCAATGATTTCGCCCACACGATCTTTATACTTATTGAAAAGCGCATCGTGATCCAGCTCAAGCAGTTTGCTCGCCAGCGTTTGGCGAAGCGTCAGGATAGCACGGCGGCCAAATTTTGCGAAGTTAATGGGCTCGCTCACTTCCTCGCCCTCTTCGTAGTCAGAGTCGATCTCGCGTGCTTCAGTCAGACTGATTTGCGATTTGTCGTCTTCAACAGCATTGTCAGCCACGACAACACGATTACGATAGATTTCGCAGTCGCCTTTGTCCGGGTTGACAATCACGTCGAAGTTTTCATCTGAACCGAAGAGTTTTGTAATCACACTACGAAAACTCTCTTCAAGCACACTGACCAACGTCGTGCGATCTATGTTTTTGTTCTCTTTAAACTCAGCAAAGGTATCGGTGAGGCTGATCACCTCGGCTTTCTTTCTGGGCATTGTATATTGTTTTTATTATTTACGTGAACTAAGTTGCGTCTGCCTATGATCGGTGTGCCATAGCTGTCCGTACGTTTATTTTGCGTCTAAATCGTACTTCGTATATTTAACGTCCTCGAAGCGGAAGGTGAGGTCCTTGTCTACCCATTGCGGGCGCTTTGCCCCTTCGGGTCGCACTTTTTCCTTAATCGTCAGGACAAAGTGGTCGGGCTCGACGGCCGTTAATATGCCGCGCAACTTCTTACCTTCACCGGTTAGCACTACGACCGGCGAGTCTACGTGAATCTCATATTGGCGATGCACTTTAAAAGGTTGGCCGATGCCTGCACTGCCCACTTCCAGCTCGTAGTCTTCTTCGTCGCGATTCAAACGTTCTTCGATATAACGGCTTAGGTCTACACAGTCTTCAATCCAAACCCCCTCTACGTGATCCATCTCTACGACGATGCGATCGTCCGGGGAAACGGTCAGGTCCGTCAGAAAATAATCTTTTCCATCGAGCCATTCCTCTACCAGTTGTTTTACGACGTTTTTATCTATCATACATTATATAAAGATATGAGAATGCGCCCCATCTGCTCTTGTTTTTTCGGACGAGATGGCGCTTCCCCTTACGGCTACCGTTCGCGATCTGTGAAGAAGCGTGGCGCAAACAGACGTAAACGGTTAAAAACAAATGAGGAACTTCAAAAAGTCCCTCACCCTTTTTATGTCCGCAAAGATACGAGTTTTGCAAGTAATTACCAAGAGATTAAAAAGTTTTTTTCGCTTTGTCAGCATCAAATTTTGCTTGTTGGCCTTTAATGCCTATTTTTGCACCGGAAAAATGTAGGCCCCGTAGCTCAGTTGAATAGAGCATCAGATTCCGGTTCTGAGTGTCGCGGGTTTGAGTCCCACTGAGGGTCACATTGAGAGAAAGGCAGTTTTGTCTTTTCTCTTTTTATGTTGAGTTGAAAAACAGTAATACAATAAAAAAATAGTATGTTTTTTGCCATTCTCTTGTGGGGATCGAAAAATGTTCAACTTTGCGTAGAAAATGCCAAACTTAGCAAAGAGATACAAAATAGTATTATTTTTCTCTTTACAGATAAATGACTTGTAAGAGTTTTTTGCGTACTCTTTCTGCACGTCTAAAAGGAAAAAGTAGAGATTACTTTATAATAACAATAAATTAAAAGATGGAACAACAAACAATTACGAAACGGGTGTATGTTTACCCAACAGTTGAAGCTATTGCGTTAGAGATTGGCAACTTGATGGTGGAGTTCAGCGGCGATCACAATCCGGCTGAATATGGAGGAGTTGTTGAGGAAGAGGATGAAGACGGCGGGTAAAAGCCTTTTTTTTGTAGAGTTAGAAGGAAAAAACAGCACAAAGCAAGCGGCGAATAAAAAGACAATGTAATATGAGCTATAAGATTTTTTTCAAGCGGCCGTATTGTTTACGGCGCAGTGTTCGCCGGCTGTACTAACGACGATGTGGTGAAGCCTGAAGATAAAATCCGAGCAGCCCACAACGCCCGGTACTTCAGTGACTTTTAGATTCCGGTTCTGAGTGTCGCGGACTTGGGTCCCACCGGGGTCACACAAGGAGAAAGGCAGTTTTGTCTTTCTCTTTTTATGTTGAGTTGAAAAATAGTAACACAATAAAAATAGTATGTTTTTTTTGCCATTCTCTTGTGGGGGTCGAAAATAATGTTCAACTTTGCGTGGAAATTGGTGAACTTAGCAAAGAGATGCAGAAATAGTATTATTTTTTTCTCTACTCTACAGATAAATGACTTGTAAGAGTTTTTTTGCGGGCTATTTATGCATGTCCAAAAGGAAAAAGTAGTAGATTACTTTATAAATAACAGTAAATTAAAGATGGAACAACAAGCAATCAAGAAACGGGTCTATGTTTATCCCACAATTGAAGCTATTAAGTTAGAGATTGGAAACTTGATGGTAGAAGTGAGTGGCGATCATAATCCTATTGGACAAGGAGGAACTCATGGTGATGCGCCTCGATGGGATTCCACAGAGGAAGAAGAGCAATAAAAGTTCTTCTTGTAGAATTAAAATGTATACTAGTGCAAAATCAAGTAAAGAGATAAAAAACAATTTAATATGAGCTATAAGAATTTCTTTCAAGCTGCCGTGCTGTTTACGGCGGCAGTTTTGGCTGGCTGTACCAATGACGATGTGGTCAAGCTTGATGGTAAATCCGAGCAGCCCACAATGCATAGTTCTTCGGTGACTTTTACAAGTGAAACACCCGCAGCGCAACCAGTGCCAAGTTTGCGTACCATTATCGCTCACAGCCTTGGTCTCGGTGCGACCCCTTATTGGTCTGCCGGCGACAAGATTTGGGTAAAAGATAACGGAGGTCAATTCCGACAGAGCGAAGCGGGTACTTTCAATACGGAGATGACGAAGGGAGCTTTTCAGGTTACAGGGGAGTTCCGCGAAGGTTGTATGGTCAACTACACGGGAGCAAACGGAGCAGCCGGCAACCAAGTAACGATTGCCAAGAATCAAGAACAGTCGGGAGCCAACAACTTCGATCACGCCGGCGTTTCGGGCGACTGCGGCACGGGCATAGCTACGGGTGGCAGAAATTCGTATAAGTTCAAGCTTAGTCATAAAGCAAGTTATCTTTGTTTTCTGCCTCGCACATCAAATGAATATGTCGAGCGCAGTAAGCTTTTCCGAATAGAGATTGTGTCAGAAAGTCCTATTGCCGGGACCTATGATTTTTCTAATGGTATGCTTTCCAATGCTCCCATAGCTGATGCTTCCAATACCATTGTGCTCACTATGAAGAATGCCCTTCCCATTACCAATTCCTCAACAAATATAAATGAGAACGGATCTTATATAGTTATTGCGCCGGGAACGCATAGCTTGGCTGTTCGTTATTGGCTTAGAAACGAGACGGACAATCCTGATGGCCCGATAGAGGGAACTGTCACAAAATATATAGATATAACCTGCGAGCCGGGTAAGATTTATGACGTCACGGCCAATTTGAATCCGCAGGATCTCTCAACAGAATATTACATGTGGGATGCAAAGAAAGAATATTGGTTTGGATATAAAAACCTTCAGCCCAAAGTCAGTCGCGGCAAGGATGATCACTATCCGAAAAATCAACAATCAGATCCGGATCGTTGGCATTATGTGCCTTCTTCAACTGTTAACTGGGCTGCTAACACTGCGGCCCAGTGCCCCACGATCAACCAAATAATATGGTATACGCAAAAGGGTGATCCCCACTGGGACGGTACGGAGCTTTGGAGTCTGCTTGGGCACCTCCGAAAAGGCGGAATGTGGTTGAAAAAGCAAGAAGTGATAGCAGCTGAAACCATACGACGAAGCAAAATATGCTTGCTGCTTACAATGGAGTTGATTATCGCCTATCAACTGACGAGTTCTCGGAGTATTCTTTTAGCAACAAGAACGTTGTTGAAGGACGTCCTGTTAAGTCGAAGATAAATAATTATTTTTATCTTCCTGCTAAAGGATTCTACATCCGTGGAGAGTTTCAGTATGTCAGTGCTTACGGTTACTATTGGTCGTCTACCAGTTCACGGCGCAACACTGATCACTCTTTTAGTTTGAGTTTTTCAAGCTCTTCTGTTTCTCTTGGTAGCAACTATCAATTCTATGGATTCTCCCAAGAATTAAAATATTAAAGAGAGTTAGGCTGAGAGATCGGCGAGAACCAATTTTCTGTATAGATTATTTATGTAGTATCGGCTACGGACGCTATTTCAGCGGGACACTAATCATTCTTTAGTGTCCCGCTGCTTGTGTTTTATCTTGCCGATAGTCTTTGTGCCCAACCGTTTTGAGCTGCAAGCTAAAAGATCTGAATTGCCTTTCCTCTAAGCGTATCATCGAAAACTGCAGCTCTCGCAGACAGGAGGGCATCGTCTGTGTCTTATAAAACAGTTCTGAAAGGTATAGTGTATGCTCTTTGTTTGTGGACAACTATGAGTTGAAGATTGGCGACTTGTAGTCGTTTTCTACATTAAGATCTTCCTTTTTTTGCCTTGTTTCATCTTGTGGACGTATTGTTTGCTCGGGCCAAACGATAGTTTGTTCCCACCAAACCATAGTTTGCTCCCGGCAAACAATAGTTTGGACCGAGCAAACAATAGGCGTTTGGGCTTGGCACGGGGCTTCATTGATTAGTTGGCGGCTTTTTGTGCGTGCTTCTATTGTGAGATTATGAGTTGAGGATGTCGATCCCGATAGACCGTTTAGCCGCTTGAGGGCTGTCGTAGACCTTTCCAAATCGATGCGCGAGTAGGTGGAACTGAGAATGGCCTTAACAGGATGGGCTGCGGTCGTGGTGGGGTGACAATGAGCGCCCCCCCCGTCCCGATTGGAGCGGGGGTGGATATAAGGAAGCGGAAAGGCCGCTAAAGGATATAAGATTATGGCGTCGCGGGCTTATCAGACCGCAAGGAAAGCCAGAACGATAAACTGGGCGCACAGGACGCGGAGGAAGGTGATGAGCGGATAGACTGTAGAGTAGGCCACGAGCGCCGCATCGTTGCTGCCTTCGCTGTCAGCATAGGCCAAAGCGGGAGCATCGGTGTAAGCTCCGCAGATGAAGCCGAGAATAGTAAAGTAGTTGATTTTATATTTTATGCGCGCGAATGTGGCTACTACGACTAAAGGGAATGGTTGTAATGAGGAAGCCCCAGAAAACCCATTGTGCGCCGTTGGTGCTAAAGACAGACTCGACAAACTTCGGGCCGGCGGCGAAGCCTACCGAGGCTAAGAAAATACACATACAAATTCGCGAATCATCAATGCGGCCGAGGTGGAAGTATAGGAAACCAACTTGAGTTTGTAGCCATAGCGACTGATTAGGATTGCAATGATCAGCGGGCCGCCGGAGAGTCCCAGGCGCAGCGGCATGGTCATTCCAGGAAAAGCAATGGGCACGCTGCCGAGCAAAATGCCAAGGAGTATGCCGAAGAAGAAGGTAAACATATTGGGTTGTCGCAGGTGTTTCTGCGAATTTCCCAAGCGGCCGGCCAAATGATCAACGTCAGCTTCACGACCTACGACCGTCAGTTTGTCGCCGACCTGCAAAGTGAGATGGCGAGAAGCCAAAAGCGAGACGCCGGCACGCGTTACGCGTGTAGCATTCAGTCCGTAACCGTTGCGTATGCGCAGTGCGCCCAGCTGTTTCCCGTTAATCTTCGGATTGGATATGAGAATGTTGCGCGAAACGACCTTTCCCGGCTCCTTATCCCAGTTGCGCTCCACCGTAGGCCCTACAATCTGTCGGAAAGCCTCGACATCTTCGGGCGACATTACGACTAAGAGCAGGTCATTGACGCCGATTTGCGTATCGTAACCGGGAATTAAGATTTGCCCGTCCGGCTTTAGTATGCGCGAAACAACATAATCGTGGTCGTAAACATTGTGCAACTTAGAGACTGTTATGCCATCAATCAGCGTATTGGTTAACTTAAATGTGCCGATAAATGGTTCTACGTGAGCGTCGGCCTCTTCTTTTTCTACGGCTGCTTGCTCTGCTGAAGGATTGATGTGAAATATGAGTTTGATAAACGCCATCACGAGAACCGAAGCGATGATCGTGACAGGATAAGATGCGGCATAGCCCATCGTCATCTGAGAGATTGTCTGCGCATAATCGCCCGGTGCTTCCTGCAAAACCTGCTGCGCGGCACCCAATCCGGGCGTACACGTCACGGCGCCCGACATAATGCCGACCAGTTGGTAGATGCTCGTCTTATCGCTATTGAAGAAATAGATCGTAAATAAGACGACGAGGTTTAGCAGTACGACAAAGATGGCCAAGACGTTGAGGCGAATACCGGATTGCCGGAAAGAGGAGAAGAAGCTCGAACCCATCTGTAAGCCTACCGTGTAGACAAAAATCAGAAGTCCGAAGTCGCGCATAAAGAGCAAGACTTGCTGATTGATGCGAAAGTCTAAGTGGCCCATCAATATGGCAATGAAAAGCACGATCGTCATCCCAAAAGAAAAACCTCGGATCTTTATCTTACCCAGCAAAATGCCTAAAGAAATGACAACTGCATAAAGACCGATAGTATGCGCCACCGAATCTTGGTTATAAAGTATGTCGTTAATCCATCCCATTGTAGAATAGTGATAGTCTTGAATGTTAAATAATAAATCAACTATAGATTGCTGTGCAAAAGTACGCCCTTCTCCGTATACAAACAATTAAAAAGGAGAGAATCAGCTATTCTAAATCATAAAATAGCCAAAGATGCAAAGTGGAGTAGAGAAAAGCCAAGATAGAATAGCTTCGCCTAATTTTCTTTAATTTCATGATGTAAGCCAAATAGATTGTGTATTTTTGCGACGTGGAGTAATAATGCTCCATATAATTCAAACTAGATAAAGATAACAATGAAAAAGACATTTATCTTGGCTGCAGCGCTCGTAATCGGTTTGGGCTTTACGGCTTGCAAGCAACAGACGAAAGAAGCTACACCTGCAACAAACGATTCTACGCAGGTTGCTAATGATTCTACTGCAACGGACGGCGTGAAGGCGCTCTTTACTACCAACGACGGCAAAACGCCGACAGAAATCAACCTCTTAGACAATGCAGACCTCAAGGCTCGTATGCAGAAGCTTGTTGGCGGCGAATATGATAACTTGGTGAAGAATTTCAATACAGTTACGCCGATCGTTTCTGAAAATGGTATTTATAAGACAACGGGTGGTAAAGCGCACGAAGTGCCGGCTTATCAGACGACAATCTATTATGATGCTAACAACGACAACTTGAATGTAGTTATATCTCAAAACGATAAGGATAAGACTTACGTTGAGAAGGATACAATCAAGGTGACGGACGCGCTGAAGTCAAAATAAGCAAGTCGTTCGCCTAACGCAAGAAATGCTCCGGAAGTTATTATGCTTCCGGAGCATTTTCTTGTTGTAATAATCAAAGACTTAGGTGGCGCTGTTACAAATCTGCGGCGCGATACGAAGAGTACTATTTCTCCTGTTGCGTACAAACAAGGAAACGCCCCATTATCGTTCAGCGATAATGGGGCGTTGTTTATAAAACGGACAATGTCCGGCTGTTTTTAGAAGTTGTAGACGAAACCAAATTGGAGCGTAGAAGCGTCCAGACGGAAGCCGAAGCCGTCTTCGCCCAATACGTTCTCAAGGCCGCGAATACCGCCGTTCTTAATATCAGAATCACGATAGCCTAAGAAACCGAAGTGCGTGATGAAAGAAACACGTCTGTTCAGATCTACAGAAAGACCCGGCGTGATACCAATTTGCCAAGTAGAATATTTAGGATCACGACTGCCTGATTTGTCTAAAGTTGTAGTATAGTAGCTAAATCCGCCGTCAGCAAAGAACTTAACAGGGCCAAGCTTTGCGAAAGTGTAACGTGCATAAGGAGCAACGTTAATTGTGTGAACATCGTTGCCGCTTACGTAGTCGTATTGGTAACCTACTTGCAAACCAAGCGACCAATCGCTATCAAGTTTGTAACCAATTTCAGGTCTCAAAGAGAACTGAGTGTGGTTGCCATCAGGGTTACGCCAGAAGCCACCTTCACCACCAAGATAAACTTGTGCGCTAGCTGCGATAGTTACTACTGCGAATGCAAATGTTAAGAATAACTTTTTCATTGTCTAAATAATTTAGTTAAACATACGGAGGCTTACGCCAGCCGATTTTTTATAAATGAATTGTTCTTATTTCGTTTGTTGTCATCGTCTCTTATGGTCGCTCTTTTGTTCTTTTAACTTCTAAAGCGTTGAGCCGAAAGGCGGAGGGGGGCAACACCGGTGCAGCTTTTCTCGCGCCGCTATGTTAATGACGGGACAAAGATACAGTTGTTACAGACGAAAATGATTATTTCCTGCACAAAAAAGCTAAAAGTAAGCTTCAGTCCCTTTAATACCGTGTATTGTAACAGTGTTTTCACCGATATAGAACAATAAATTCTCGAAGAAAGCCTACTTTTAGGCCAAAATAAGCGGGCTTAAAATTCGCTGAAGAGGTGGCTGGCAAAACTCAATCTTTGCTTTTTTCGTGTGATGTTGCAAGAATCTATCCTTATATCCCATCTGACATCTATTTATTATTTAATGTGTGTTCAATATAAGGGAGATCCTCTAAGAACTGTAGGAGTGAACTCTTTTTGCAAATTTATGATGGACCATAAAGCAATTGCCCGATGCATATTTGCGCCTAACATAGTTGCGAGAATAGTGGAACGTTGCTATATATTCGATGGGTTTCGCAAGTGTTTTACATCAGCATAGAAAGCACACTCTTTGTAAGTTTTCGATAAAGGACAACGTAATATATTCCTCTCGTTGCACGGCTGAAATCGCATTACCTCAACGGGCAAAGCAAGATTAGATAACGACTTATTCAATTAAAAAACACGCGCACAATAAGCCCTTAGGTTTGGACTTTCAAGGTACGCCGGCGGGCGTTGGCTTGTTTTTGAAAGACCAACCCTATGGGGTTGACATTACCGCTACTTGCTGATGCAGCGTTGACGCTTTGCGTCAACACTGCCCTGCTAAAAGACTAACCCCGATGGGGTTATTTGTGGACGAAACTATGCGGAAACAATACAAATTCAAGCGGAAAATCTGACACGTATACGTGTTATTGATCCCAAGACAATTATAAACTCAATGACAACCTGCAAAACTTTCCCAACAAGCCCTTAGGCTTGGTCTTTTGGCAGGGCAGTGTTGGAGCGAAGCGACAACCCTGCCACGACGCCCCGCAAAAGGGCAACCCCTTAGGGTTGGTCATTCAAATCGGCCGCTGATTAGCTTATAATCAAGCGATTATTGTGCGTTTTGTCGGCTCGGCGGAAATGCTTACCTTTGCATACGCAAGGGCGAGGAGCGCTCTTGGCTTAATTATTTACCTATTAAATCTATACCACAATGATTAAATTCGTCATCAGAGCGAAGAAAAACCGCTCAAGAGATCAAGTGAAATTTTATCCGCAGATGGCGCCGGGCGTGCCCGTGATGTTGCGCACAATTGTCGGGCGCATCGAGAAGCGTTCGGGCGTATCTTCTGCCTCCGTCAAGGCGGTGTTGGATGCCCTGCAATATGAGATTCTCCAAACGCTTGCGGATGGCAATTCGGTTCGCTTAGGTGACCTTGGCTCTTTTCGCCTGACGATGCACGGCGAGGGCGCGTCGACGGCGAAAGAGGCCAAGGAAAAAGGCGCAAATCTCATTAAGCGCGTGAGCGTGCGGTTTACGAAAAGCAGTACGATGCGTATGGCACTCGACAAGCGCAACTTAATCTTCGGTGCGCAGGACGATATTCGGAATGCGAAGTAAGTGAGGGGGCTGGCACATCGTAGTGCCGGCAAAAAATTACGTTTAGCAATGGCCGCGTTTCCGTTTTCGGGGGCGCGGCTTTTTCGTAGCTTGTTGAAAATAGGCCGTTGATCAGGTATGCAAGGATAGGGATTGTTCAAACTTTCACCTATGATCGGAAAAATTGTCTTAGGTGAAAGTTTGAAGTTTCTTATAGGCAAATTAAAATTGTCTTATAGGAAGGTTTCAACGATCATAAGTGAAAGTTTGGCGGCGGTGGCACGTTCAATGTAAATAGTCAGGAACAATGTGGAATCTACACAAGTGAAACTGATTTCACTATCAACAACTATATCGTGAATGCCAAGGGACAATACGGAATTGCGGGACATAATGGTTCAAAAGAAAAGGTACTTATCAGAAATGCTACGGTAACGGCAGAGGGAAAGGATGATTCTATCTGTGACTTCGCTTCACTCGCGCTGGAATATTACAACATCACGCAGCCCTCAGGAGCAACCTTCGATGAATCAAAGCGTGCTGTCGTACTCAACGGCGAGGTGGAAGATTTTCCGAAGGGTATATATATTGTCAATGGAAAGAAGTTTGTGAAGAAGTAACCTTGTAATGCGTGTTTGGTAATTAACAACCATTGCATGCGAAGAAAGCCTTTCGCCTCTCAAGCATAGAGTGCGGAAGGCTTTCTTTGTAGATGCGTCCGTTTAATCAATAAGGGTTGCTGACGATGTCTTAGGACGGCCGCTATTATTTCGCTTCAAGCGGCAACATCGTTACCTCTATGCGCCGTTTTTGAGCCAGTAGCGCCTTGCAAAGTTGCTGTACGTCCTGCGCAGAGACCTCTTGCGTCATCTTTTCATAGTCAGCATCAAAATCTACTCCGCTATACACTATATTATATAAGATGTGTAGCCAATAATGGCAAGAGCGCGCTTGTTGTTGATGCGCTTTCAGCAAGAATTCCTTTGATTTTTGCAACAACTCTTGCGCAGGTCCTTGCTCCGCCAAGCGTTTTAGCTGTTTGTAGACCAAAGGAATTAACTCCTCATAGCGCTGTGGGTCCGTGCAGAATGCGATTTTTAAGAGCGCATTAGGCGTTTTCAAGTTATCTAATTCTGTAATTACGCTGACGTGATAGGCACCTCCCGATTCTTCGCGAATGGTATCTGTGTACATCATCTGAAGAATGTGCTTGAAAGCATTGAGCGTTATGTTACTCTTTGGTTCATAGGGCAGTTCAAAGTCGTAGAAGATTGAAACAGACGCGTATGGCGTAGCTTGCCGACGCCGATAAATGTGCGTTTCGTCCACGTCTCGCACCGCCGGCAAAGTCTCACTTCGTTGCGTACCGATGCCGGTTGCCGCGGGTAAAGAAGCCACGTAACGACAGAGCAAGGGACGCAAAGTTTGTAAGTCAATATTCCCCACAAGAATCACGTTGCAGTCATTCATCCCGCAGAAAAGTTGGCGATAGATGGCTTGCATACGCTCGTAGTCTGCTTTTTCTAACGTCTCCATTGTCGTTGGTGCAGTGCGTGGGTTGTTTCCGTAGCGCGCTGCCGCAATTGAGTCGTTGTAGGTTACGTTTGGGTTTGCTTCGCGATTGATCAAGAACGACTGCATCCGCTCTTTGAAACCTTCGTAAGCGACCTGATCTTTGCGCGGCTGCGTTACATATAAATAAGTCAACTCAAAAAGCGCCCTTAAGTCTTTTGTCGAAGCCGTACCCTCAACGCCCTGCGTTCGTTCATGGATAAAAGGCGCGACTCGCATCGACTTTCCTGCCAGCCAACTGCGTAAATCTGTCGCTGAGAGTTGTCCCCATCCGCCGGCTTCCATTGCGCCTTTGAGCAAGGCTAAGTTTGGCGCATCTTCATCAGGAAAGAGCTGCTTGCCGCCTTTGCCAAAGAGTTTGAAACTCACTTGATCGGCGCCGAAAGTCGTAAGTTTTACGTAGACGTTTATGCCATTGCTCAACTTAAATACGCGCACGCCCGCTTTCGTATGATCATATTCTGCCAAGATCTTGCCCGGTTTCGGGAAAGTCGTGAGTGGCATCTTCGGGCGTGCACTTTCTTGATAAATCGAATAAGTTTGATTTTGCGCCGCACGCACATCGCTCAACTGTTCGGTTGGGGGCACGCGGAAGTCCGCCTTTTTGGCGCATAAAGCAGCAATACCTGATTGCGGTCCGTTACCAATTCTTTAATGGCTGCATTTGCATCAGCCAAGGTCAGTTCCGCTTCAAACTTACGCTGTAAATGCGATTCCTCCGCCGCAGAAAGTATTGGCTCACCATAAAGATAATGATCCAAACATTGCTTTACGTAATGATGATTGGCCAATTGCCCGCGCTGTTTATCGCAGCGTTCGGCCTTGTTGCGCAAGATGGCTTTCGCCCGCATCAGTTCTTCGGCCGTGAAGCCCTTTTGCCGCGCCTGCTCAACCAAGCCTACGGCCGCCGATAGTCCTTCTTCAACCTGATCACCTTTGCAAGAAACGCTTAGCGAAAAGGCATTCTTTGTCTGAACAATCAAAAATTTTCCATCTTTCACTGATGCCGCGGTAAAAGGCGCTTTCGCCTCGCTTTGCCGCTTCGACAAACGCTCGTTAAGCATCAAGCAAATCAGGTCGTTCTCATAGATTTCTTTCCGGTAGTGCTCATCAGACCGCACCGAAGTTGGCTTTGCATCGCGCTTCATATAGAGATGCGCCAATGCGATCGGCTGTTCGGCGTCACGCATCACGTGCGTAATCATACGCTCGTTGTCAGCCACGGGATAATATCGGCGTTGGGGCGCATTGGGCGGCAGAGAAATGTCACCAAATAGCTGTTTGATTTGGTTTTCATAGCATTTACATCCACATCTCCCACAATGACGACCGCTTGTAGGTCCGGCCGATACCATTTGTTATAATAATCCCTCAACGCATCGGGCGAAAAATTATTGATGACGTCCAAATGACCGATCGGCATCGCATCTTCATATTTTGAGCCTTTGAAAATGACCGGAAAAGCGTCTTCCATCATTCGCGCCACGGCCATTCCGGTGCGCCTCGTTCGCCATTCTTCACGCACAACGCCGCGTTCTTTGTCGATAGCCTTCTCTTTGAGTAAAAGTCCATCGCACCAATCTCGCAGGATCAACAAGCACGTGTCCGTTACGCCCTGACGCTGCACGGGAGCGGCCGATATATGATAGACCGTGCGGTCAACGCCGGTGCAGGCATTCAGGTTTGTGCCAAACTTAATCCCGACGCTTTCGCACCAAGATACCAAGCCGGGCGATGCCCCCTCGCCGCGAAAATGGGTCGACCCATTAAAAGCCATGTGCTCGAGGAAATGCGCCAAGCCGCGCTGGTGTGGCATCTCCAAAATAGAGCCTACGCGCTGCGCCAAATAGAAGCTGGCCAAGCCCGGTTCAGCTGCGTTGTGGCGGATATAGTAAGTCAATCCGTTGGATAAGCGCCCTTGCCGGTAGGTCGCTTCCTGTTGCGCCGGTAGCGCTGATATGAGTAATGGCTGTAGACTCATAAAGTAGAATATCCTTTTAGGGTATTTGAAAAGAACGCTTTCGAAGTGCCGTGCATCCTATATAATAGGCCGGTCGCGCGATTTTTCTTGTCGGTTTTGGGGTTTGAGCGGAGCAACTTCGCCGTTTGCGTTGCGCCTATCGGCTTATTGAAGGCTTGTTGCAAGGAAATGAATCGGATTGTCCCGCCTTTTGTTGCCCCAGTTTTGGTATAAACTCGGTGCAGCGGCCTTTTGTCTCGGTTCGCATTGAAGTCGAGTGGCAAGAAATCGATTGAGTGTGGACGCAGTTTCATTTTCCGCTTGATTAGTGCTTGCAAATGTAGAGGCACAGCGCATTTTCGACAATACCTAAAAGAGGGGATTTTGCAGGATGGCAAAAAAATGAAAAACTAATTTTAGGATATAAGGTGCTTAATCGTAAATTGGAAGTGACAAACTCCGGGCTTATGACGCCCAAACTCCTTTTTAGATGCAGCAGCATCAAGCGATGCACAATAAGCCTTGCGCCGCCGTTCCAGACCTCTACCGTAAATGCCGCTTGTGTGCTTGTGCGCTTTCGGCCGGCGCTTTGCGCGGCGCGTAGTTAAGGCCCTCCGTCAGCCGGCTTTAACGTATGATCGAGTCGGTCTCCGTTGTACGAAAGTTGCGCTCCTTGCGCTCCTATGCCGCCTTGTTTTGGTGAGGCCTTGCCTTGAATTTCGATGAATTTATGTGTGGAAAGAGATTCGGCAAATCGATGAAAAACAGTGCATTCCTTGTTTTTGAGGTGCAAACAACCACTCTTCTTTTTCATTGTCGGCATTTGCGAGTTGCGCATTCGCAGCGTTTTATCATTTGGCGGCAGCAAACCATCGTTTGGTGGGAGCAAACTATGGTTTGCCGGGAGCATACTATCGTTTGGTGGGAGCAAACGAAATGCAAACAAATAGCGATGAAGGACCAGCCCAATCCGCACGTGAAAAAATGCGTGCTACGCCCCTAAACGGTGTGCGAGAATGTAGAAAAAACATTTCGTCGTCGGGTTATAATAGGACAAGTGTAAGGGTGGGTAGGTGATGATGGACCGTAAATCAGTTGTGAAAATAGAAAGAAGCAAGCTGCGCGTACAAAATACCTTAAAATTGGTATTGTAGCGGCGCTAAAGCCCCTTTAACTTTGCACTCGGTTTCACGACCACATACAACAACAATCTATAATTAAGTTTTTCACGATGAAAAAGATAAGCTTTATGCTCGCAGCATGGGCCTCGTGCTGTTTGCCATTGGCCGCCATGGCGGATATTCCGCCGGCGCCCAACTTGTTTCGAGCCTCGCCTGCACAATATGACTTCCGCATAGCCGAAGTGCGGGGCGATTACGGGCAAGATTTCCAATTTCAGTATGACAACTTCGGCTGTCTCCTTCGTCAAGTAGGCCTTTCAGAAGATGGCGTGGAGATTGAGCAGAATGTGTATACATACGACGCCAATCATTACTTGAAGCAGCATGAAGAATGCGTAGGCCAGAAAGACGACGGCACGCCTGTCGTAGACCTGCGTCAGATCTATACGCGCGATGCCAATGGTTACATCATCGGGTATAATCGCTGGAAGCGTAGGGCACAGGAGGAAACTGACTACGAAATGGTCGAAGACATTCGTGGGAGCTATACATATAATGAAAAACAGCAACCTACGCACGCTGTTTATATGTATTATGATGGCGAGAAGGAGGAGTGGTATGAAGGACTTGTAGTCGATTTGACTTATACCGAAGATGGTAAACTCGAATCGCAGACAAAAACCGTGGAAAATGCCTTGTTTGAAAAAGAAGAGTTGACCTACAACGAACAAGGCAAGATTGTCGGTTTGACACTTACCAAGCCGGGTGCCAACGACATTGTTTGGATGTACACTTATAATGCCGCAGGCGACATTACCCAATCGGGGCGCCCCGGATACTACTTCAATTACTCTTATTACGAAGACAAGACGCTGGATAAGACGTTCATTCCGCGCAAAAACATTGTCGACAAAACGCTTTATGGCTTACGCAATGCCATCACGTGGTATGCTGCGCCTACCGAAAATAGCTATGTGCACGCTATCCGGCAGGAAGATACGACAGGTGCGGGCATGGTCTACGAATCGATTGACAAAACGGATGTGGAAACCGTAATGCTTGGCGATAATGCCGAACGAGACGCCCTTAGCGTCGAAGGCGGTTGGCTGCGCATAAAACTCGACGCTTCCGAATTGGGCAGTATGCTGCGCATCTTCGACTTATCCGGCCGCTGCGTCAAGATGCAACAGGTGAATAAAGCCCTCGAACGCATCGATCTGACCGATTTGGCGTCTGGTAATTACATCGTAAAAATCGCTCAGCACCAAGCAAAAATCGTGTGCTGAGATCATTTTAATCCATACCTTTTTCTCAATGTGGCGGCCGGGGATTAGCGGAGATTATTCTCCGCCTCCGCCTCTGCCGTCGCAACACGAGAGATTATAAAACACAACTCACGTTGGACCCATGAGAAAGGGCCACGTAAAAGTATCAAATAAAAAACATTATGAAAAAGACCGCACTTCTACTGCCGCTTATCATACTTGGCAGTTTTTGCTTCAAAGCCATCGCACAATCAACAATGGCTGAACGACAATTTTGCGCTGATCCTGCGCGCTATCAATATCGCTTGACCGATATGAAAAACTGTTATGGGCAGGATATGCACTACGATTATGACAATGCCAACTGCTTGGTGAAAGAATCAGTCTATGAATCGGGAGGTGACTTGGCAGAGGAAACGCTTTACACGTATGATGACCGCCATTATTTGATTAAGATGGAGATGCGCGAGTATCCGAGAGGCGGCGGTGATCCTATCGTGAGTTATCGCCACCTCTATACACGCGATGATCAGGGATACATCACGCAGTATACACGCCTTCGCCGTCGCGCTTTGACGCCCCAGGATTTGGAACTTATCGAAGACGTGCACGGAAAGTACTTCTATGATGAGCAACATAAACCGATACGTGCTGAATATGAATTCTGGGATGAGCAAGCGAATGATTGGTATGAAGGAAAAACGTGCAAGCTCGCCTATAACGAGAAGGGACAACTCGAAACGGTGACCATGTTCGCCGATGGCTCGACTTTGGAAACAGAATATCTGATGTACAACGAGCAAGGGAAGGTTACCAGCCTTAAGCTTGTAGTCCCGGGTAAGAATGATCTGATAGAGGACTATACGTATGATGAGCATGGAGATATTGTTAAAGCCGGACGCACTGATTTTATGTTTGAATATACGTATGATCAGGATAAATTGGCCGAAAAGACCTTTTTCCCGCGCCATACATTGCGCGATCTGACGTATTTCGGAAAGCGGAATTGTGCAGCCTTTTTCGGTTTGCCGGAGGAAAACAGTTTTACGCACGCCGTGGCGAGCATAAAACTACCGGCACCGGACGATGAAGGCGAAGAGGATGAGGAGGAAAGCGAAAGTGCTACAATGGTGTATGAGAAAATCGAAACTACCGGTGTGCACAACGCAGCAACGCAAGCCGGCACGAACGCAGTGAAGGTAGAGATCAAAGCCGGTCAGCTCATTCTCAATGTGGACAAGTCGCTCGTAGGCGGCGAATGGCAACTGTTTACAACGGCGGGACAATTGTTGCAATGTGGAAACATAGCCAATGCAACAACGACGGTAAATATTGCTACGCTCACGCCTGGAACTTATGTTATCAGACTTGGCCATGCAGCTTTCACGTTTACCAAATAAGACATTCTACTATTGTCTTGTGATAGGTGCGACTTCCGAATAAATCGGAAGTCGCCTTTCACGCATTTTGCTATTCGGCTAAGAAAATGTAGCCTTTTCAAGATTGCTTGAGGGCGAGTAGTAACTACAATATATAATGTATAGTTTACCCCAGTATGATGAAAAATATAGCTTTACTCCTGCTCTTGCTTGTCGTGACGGCTTGCCAAAAGAGGCCGCAGCCGATAACATTGCTGAAGTCGTACGTCATACCATTCGTGGCATCGTTGTCGACGAAGATCAGAAACCAATAGCCGCAGCTTCCGTGCGCTTGGTCAACACAACGCTTGCCAGCGGTACAAACGCGAAGGGCGAATTTGTGCTCCAAGTGAAGCAAAGACCGAAGTATACGCTCGTCGTTCAGGCCTTAGGCTACACATCAAAGACCATTGATCTCGAAGGCACGAAAGATACGCTGCTAAAAGTGGTACTCGAATTGACTACAGGCAGACTTAATGAAGTCGTCGTAACTGGTTCGCGCATAGAAAAACCACTGAAGGATGTTCCTATCATTACCCGCGTGATCGGTAAAGACGAGATAGCGGCTGTGAACCCCATAGATGTGAATAGTCTGCTCGAATATACGCTGCCCGGCATACAGTTTTTTTACAATTCAATGAGTCAGACGCAGGAGATAAGTTATCAGGGGATGGATAGTAAGTCGGTACTCTTTCTCGTAGATGGCGAGCGCCTTAGCGGCGAAGGCGCCGATCACAACATAGACTTTAACCGTCTGAATGTAGACAACATAGAGCGTGTAGAAATCGTGCGCGGAGCGGCTTCAACGCTTTATGATAGCCGAGCGATCGGGGGCGTAATCAATATTATAACGAAGCGCGCCGAGCGCCCAATAAATGCAAACTTCACAGCGCGCTATGCCGGTGTGAATGGGCAAAAATATGGCGCTGAATTTGGATGTCGTAGTGAGCGATTTTCTTCTTTTACAACGCTTGGATTCAGACATAGAAGTACTTATAAAATAAAAGATGGCACAGGAAAGCGTGTGGATATTATCAATCCGGATGGCACGACCGATACGCGCGAACTGCCGCCTTCGCAAGCGGCGATCTACGGCTACCGCATCTGGGATGCGTCGCAGCGTTTTAATTATGCCTTTACCGAACATTTGAGTGCACAGCTTTCGGGCTCATATTACGGTAATCGTCGTCCGCCCAAGAGTGGTCGGAAGTTTTATGATAAATACGAAGATTGGGTCATAGGCAGTAAAATCAAGTATATCTTCGACGATAACCATACCCTCGATTTCAACTATAGCTTTGACAACTATACTAAACGAGCCGTATATTTCCAAGCGGGTAGGAGTGTGCGCAGCTATGGTAATGCTAATAGTGTGGGACGCCTTAATTATACGGGCAACTATGGAATGCATACGCTAAGCTTTGGCGGTGAATGGCAGTATGAACGCCTGAAACATTATATGATGAAGGATACAGGGACGGTTTCCGGTTCACACTATGCCGCTTATTTGCAAGAAGATTGGCGAATTACGCCCCAATTGAATATTGTGGCTGGCGTGCGAGGCGATAAAGCCTTTCAATATAAATTTCATTTGACGCCGAAGATTTCAGTTCTTTACCGCCCGTCAGCAAACCTAACCTTGCGCGGCGGGTATGCGCGGGGCTATCGCGTACCTACGCTTAAAGAGTTGTATCAAGAGTTTAATATGGCCGGAATCCTTATGCTTTATGGTAATAAAAACCTCAAACCCGAGAAGAGTCAGCAATATTCTTTGTCGGCAGAGTACAATAAGGGTGGTCTAAACTTGACGGTGTCGGCCTATCATAATCGCTTCAAGAATAAAATCTCGTATGAGTATCTTGAACCCGGTGTTTCTTATGATATGCATTACGTCAATGCGGAAAATGTTAAGACAACGGGCATTGAAGCTACGGCAGATTATCGATTGCCTTGGGGATTGAAGGTTACCACGGCTTATGCTTATGTAAATAACTATGAGAAAGTGAATGGTTATAACGCGTCGTGGGTTCGTCCGCATAGCGCCAAACTCAATTTACAATACAAGCACAGTTTTCATAAAGTACAGGGAACCGTAGCCTTTAATAGCCAATGGGCGTCACGCATTACAAGATATTCTTATGACGCCAAATTGAAAGGCTATCGCCAATACGTTTTTGATGCTCGCGCTATCTGTTCGCTAAATTTGGGCGTGCAATTTTTGCGGGGCGTAAAACTGGGCTTGATGGTGGATAATTTGTTTAATTATAAAGATAAAGCCGCTGATTCTACCGTGCAAGCGCCACTGAATGGCGTCAGTTATGTAGCTACGTTGGCGCTTAACATCTCTGATCTTGTGAAATTCTAATAGTAACCCTCTATGAAAGAAAAAGTTAATCTTGGGCGGGTTGGCCGTTGTGCTTGTCGCAATTCTGCTCGCTTTTGTGTGGATAAAATGGTGTAGCGCGACGAGGATAGGCTTCCTCCATTACCAAGCTATTGATCTCGGACAAATAGCTAAGGCCAATGATAACGGATTTGTGAAACTGGAAGAAGTAAGTCTGGAGCAGCTCGGCGACTTAGACGACTACGACATGGTTTTTGTAAATGGTATGGGCCTACGACTTACGCAAGAACAACGCGAACAAATCCAAAAAGCCGCCGATAAAGGCTTGCCAATGCTGACAACGATGTCCACAAACCCGGACAACAATTTTAATACGCTCGATTCCTTGCAAACGGATACGCTTCAAAAGTATTTGGGAGAGGGAGGTTATGAAAACTATCGCAGTGTGTTGAATTACGTGCGTCGATATATTGACAAGAAATTCCTATCTAATCCTGAGCCGAAACCTCTTGTAGCTCACGCAATGGGCGTATTGTATCACCCAAATTTGGATGATAAGGACGGAGAAGATTTAGAATTCAAGACGGTTGCTGAATACAGACAATTCTTGCAGAAAAACAAACTTTGGAAACCCAATGCGCCAGCAGTTGTTCTCACAGGTGTGATGGGAGATCCCAGAGATTTGATTGCGAAATTAGAAGAATCGGGCAAAGTTGTTTATCCTTTGCACAATCTGCCTAAATTCTTGCAGAGTGAAGCCGCCGATAGTATCTCGCCGGCCGCAGTTGTGAATATGGCCCACGGGCGTTTGGGTGATGCCGTCGTAGATTATCTTACGCAAGCCAATATTCCTCTCTTCTCGCCCTTGAATGTCAGTCGTCCGGTTGAAGACTGGGAGCAGGACAAAATGGGAATGAGTGGCGGCTTTTTGTCGCAGAGTGTTGTGACGCCGGAGATTGATGGCGCCCTCCGCCCCTTTGCTCTTTTTGCTCATTATAAAGGGAAAGATGGTGTTCCTTACGTGGCCGCAATTCCTGAACGCTTGGCAACTTTCGTTGAAACCATCACTCGCTATATTGATCTAAAGCGCAAAGCAAATCAAGATAAGCGCGTAGCTATTTATTATTATAAAGGTCCGGGCCAAAACGCTCTCACCGCCGCTGGTATGGAAGTCGTACCATCTCTATATAATTTGCTGAAGCGTCTACAGCAAGAGGGCTATAACGTATCCGGCCTTCCCGCCTCTCCGCAAATACTTGGTCAGATGTTGCAAGCGCAGGGCGCCGCCTTTGGTTTGTATGCGAAAGGTGCATTTTCTAACTTTATGCGTACAGGTAAGCCCGAACTAATCAATAAGAAACAATACGAAAGTTGGGTTAAGCAAGCCTTGCGTCCCGAAAAGTATGCTGAAGTCGTCAAAGCAAACGGCGATTTCCCCGGAGCGTATATGTCTACCGCAGACGGACGTCTTGGCGTGGCTCGTTTGCGTTTTGGCAACGTCGTCTTATTGCCACAAAATGCGGCAGGAAAAGGCGACAACGCTTTCAAAATCGTTCACGGAACGGATGCCGCTCCGCCGCATACCTATATCGCCTCCTATCTTTGGACGCGCTTTGGTTTCAAAGCAGATGTACTCATTCATTTCGGTACACACGGCAGCCTCGAGTTTACGCCTCACAAACAAGTTGCTTTGAGCTCGCTTGATTGGCCCGATCGCTTAGTCGGTCCTTTGCCGCATTTTTATATTTACTCTATAGGCAATGTCGGGGAAGCGCTCATTGCCAAGCGCCGCTCCTATGCCGGACTCATCTCCTATTTAACGCCGCCTTTCTTGGAGAGCAATACCCGCAGCATCTATCAAAGTTTGGAAGAGAAAATCAAGATCTTCAATGCGCGAGTGGCTGATGGAAACAAAGCGGCTATTGATCGCGCCTCACTTGACGTAAAAGCGCTTGCGATTAAGTTAGGCATACAGCGCGAATTGGAGTTGGACGCCGATATGAAAAAGCCCTATACGGAAGATGAAATCTTGCGTATAGACAATTATGCTGAAGAGATTGCTACTTCCAAGATTATAGGCCAGCCTTATACCTTGGGCGTTCCCTACGAGCCTCAACGTATTCAGAGTAGTATCTTTGCGATGTGCACCGATCCTAGTGCTTATTCCCTTTTAGCCTTGGATAAGATGCGTGGTAAAGCCGATGATTCCACATTAAAACATAATGCGCTTTTTACACAACGCTATTTGAATCCGGCCCGTGCTCTTGTCGGTCGTATTTTGACCAATCCGGCTGCGGCTACTGACGCACTTATCTGCAACGTAGCTCATATTACGCCCGCTGAGTTGCAGCGTGCCCACACTATATATAATGTATTGTCTGCCCCCAACGATCGTATGGCGATGATGATGGGCGGTGGAGGTGGTGGTAAACCGAATGCTAAGATGATGCAGGCTATGCAAGCTATGATGAAGCAAGCGCAACAGTCGGCCACTCAATCATCAAAGCGTCCGGCTCAATCTTCGTCAGCGCGTGGTAAGCAAAAGCCCTCCTCTAAAGCTCATCAAACGATGGGCAAAATGCCTAATGCTGGCGGCAAACCTGATGCAGAAGCAATGAAGGCAATGCATGAAATGGCTGCAAAAGGCGAAAAACCAAGTCCGGAAGCTCTTGCTATGATGAGAGCAATGGCTGCAAAAGGCGGGAAGCCCGACCCCGAGGCAATGAAGGCGATGAAGGCGATGATGTCCGGTGGAGATGCGACAGAAGCAAAAGAAGCATCTGCGCAGCATTCATCAGCGTCAACGTCGACTAAATCACAGCGCGCGAAAGACGGCAAATCTAACCGTAAGTCTCAGGCCGCTGCTGCCAAAGTTCATCCTATGGCAGCCAATAAGCAAAGTCGAAGACCGCTACTTCCTCACAGAGTTCCGGTGCTATGATGGCCGCTATGATGAAAGCATCGCAGCGTCCGAAATTCACGAAGCAGGAGAAAGACTTCGCCTATGCCGTGATGGAAGTCGAGCGTACGATCAAAAACATCCAACGTTATAAGCAAGCCTTATGGGAATCTCCTCAAATGGAGTTGAATGCACTGCTCAACGCAATGAGCGGCGGCTATACGAAACCTTCTCCCGGTGGCGATCCTATCGTGAATCCCAATACCTTGCCCACGGGGCGTAACCTTTTTTGGTATCAATGCTGAGAATACGCCTTCAGAATCTGCTTGGGAGAAAGGAAAAGAGTTGGCCGAGAATACAATTTCGCTTTACCGCAAGCGCCATAAAGGAGAATATCCACGCAAAGTCAGCTACACGCTGTGGAGCGGCGAGTTTATAGAGACCGAAGGCGCCACGATAGCCCAAGTACTTTATATGCTTGGTGTCGAACCTATTCGCGATAGTTTTGGTCGCGTCACAGACCTACGCTTGATTCCTTCGCGCCAATTGGGCCGTCCGCGTATAGATGTCGTTGTGCAGACCTCAGGTCAGTTGCGTGATTTGGCTGCGTCCCGTCTCTTCCTTATCAATCGGGCTGTGGAGATGGCCGCTGCCGCTAAGGACAAAGCCTATACCAATCAGGTCGCAGCAGGTGTTGTCGAGGCCGAACGCACGCTGACGAAGAAAGGCGTTTCGCCAAAAGCGGCGCGAGCAATGGCTACCCGTCGCGTATTTGGCGGCGTAAATGGAGGCTACGGAACGGGCATTCAAGGAATGGTAATGAGCAGCGATCGCTGGGAGAAGCGTTCTGAGATTGCTGATACTTATATCAATAATATGGGAGCTTTCTATGGCGATGAGAAAGAATGGGAAGCTTTCGATCAGTTTGCCTTTGAAGCTCCTTTAACGCGGACCGACGTTGTTATTCAACCGCGTCAGAGCAACACGTGGGGAGCTTTGAGTCTCGACCACGTATATGAATTTATGGGCGGTTTGAACCTCTCCGTCAAGCAAGTGACGGGCAAGGAGCCGGACGCCTATCTGAGCGACTACCGCAACCATAACCGTATGCGGATGCAGGAAGTGAAAGAGGCCATCGGTGTAGAGAGTCGCACGACCTTGTTTAATCCTACCTATATCAAGGAGCAGATGAAAGGGGAGGCGAGTGCGGCCAACGGCTTTGCAGAATTGGTGCAGAATACCTTTGGCTGGGAAGTGATGAAGCCGGGCGCCATCGACGAGGAAATGTGGACGGAGATCTATGACGTATATGCGAAAGACAAGTTCAACTTAGGCTTGCGCAAGTACTTTGAAGATCGCAATCCTGCCGCCTTGGAGGAGATCTCGGCCGTGATGCTTGAAGCGGCGCGCAAGGGGATGTGGAAGGCCAACCCGACGCAGGTGCGCGAACTGGCCAAACTGCATACTGATCTCGTGAACAAATATAAGCCCTCCTGCTCCGGCTTCGTCTGCGACAATGCTAAGTTGCGCAACTTCATAGCTTCCAAGTCCGATGCCGCAACGGCTAAGGCCTACAAAGCAAATATTGACGATATACGTGCTGCGAAAGGCAAAGACGGCAAAGTCTTGAAAAAGGAGGAGTTAACCCCGGAAGAGCAAAAGCGTAGTCAGTGGATCAACGGTGCACTGATGGTGGGCTTGATCATAGTTATCTTCGGCGGACTCCTATGGATTGTGCGTCGCAATCGGAAGCGTCGCCAATAAACGCTTGTTACGATGGAACAATTGTTCACTTTATTGCTACTATTGGTTTGCTTCAATTTCGTGTTGAAGCAAACCTTCGTCTCCGTGCGGGCTATGCTCTTTACGACGGTCGCAGTTTGTAGTTTTACTTACGCAATGTGGCCTTATGCCATCGAGCAATCGAGCACGCAGATTGCTACGTGGTTAGCCACGCCCACGCTGATGCGCGACCTGGCTGTAGTGCTGAGTCTCGACGTTTTGATTCAGGCTGCTTTTTGCTTACGCATCGCCCGGAGAGACAGTTCGCGTGCTCGCGACAGCCGATGGCAGCGCTATTTAGATGTTTTTTTGCGTTTCTATCCCGGCTTTTTTATCTTCCCCGCCGCGTTTAGTCTGCTCACAGCTTGCATCTTTGCCTTTCCCGGTGTCGACTTCACCCTCGTTGCTGCGGGGGTGAGCGGCACGTTGTTGATGTTGCTTATCGCAGCATCCTTTGGCTTGCGCCGCATGCTGATTGATCGCGATACGCGATTGGAATTGCTCTTCCTGACCAACGTCTTGGTGGCGCTTATCGGTGTCATCGTGACGGTCAATGGTGCTACCGGCGCCGTCTCGACCAACAATGTCGATTGGCGAGCTTCGCTGCTCGTTCTCTCAATCGCAGCCGGAGGCGCCGTAGTCGGATGCTTGCTGCGCCGATTCAAGATTAAATATGATCACAATAAATTTACTCGTAAATAACTCGTTATATGAATTACATTTCAGACATACTTTTTTGGATTTCTACCGGTCTGCTCATTCCGGTTATCGTCTTACTCATTCTTTTGTTTGGGCGAGCACTCCTGCTCATCGGGAGCTTCTTCGGTCAATACTTGAGTGTGCGCAAGGCGCAGGCCACGGTCAATGCTGCCCTGAAAGATTTAACGCCGGAAAGCTTGGATGCCGTAGCCGAAAAGCTGCCGCACAATTCTACAGCTCCGGTCATCTGCTCTCTCTTGGCTATCTTGGAGCATCGCGATCAGCCTGCCGAAGTGCAGCGGCTGATTTCCGATTACGAACTGCTCATGGAGAAGGAACTCAATGCGCCCAAGACGCTGGCTAAGATGGGTCCTATGCTCGGTTTGATGGGAACGCTCATCCCGATGGGACCGGCTTTGGTCGGCTTGTCCAAGGGCGACATTGCTTCGATGGCTTATAATATGCAGGTGGCCTTTGCCACGACCGTTGTCGGTTTGTTTGCAGCCGCCATCGGCGTTATTACGCAACAGACGAAGCGGAGATGGTTTATGTACGACTTGACCCGACTCGAATATGTAGCCGATCTCATTCATCAAAAGTCTGAAAAATGAGACGCCGAAGAAGATTTATGGATACGGAGGAAGAGGTTAACCCGATGAACGTTGTCGGCAATCTCTTCGACGTTGCCATGGTGTTTGCCGTGGCTCTGATGGTAGCCCTCGTCACGCGATTTAATATGACCGAAGTCTTTAGCCAGTCCGACTATACTATGGTAAAAAATCCGGGCAAGGATAATATGGAAATCATAACCAAGAAAGGCGATAAGATAGAGCGCTATACGCCTTCGCAGGATCAGACAAACAAAGACGGAGCGCGAGGAAAGAAAGTGGGCGTGGCTTATCAGTTGGAGAATGGAGAGGTAATTTATGTGCCTGAATAGGCCTTGCCGGTTCCTTATGTCCCATTGATGAGCGGCCATTATTTGTTGAGGTTAGGTAACGAGGGGGAAGCGATGTGTTTGCTTCTCCCTCGTTGTTTGTTAGTGCTATTTTTCGTTCGCGCCGGTCTGCCGCGCCGCGCTTTAATGCTTTCGCCCGTCTTATAAGTATTTGATTGTTTGTTGCTTTAAGTATAATAAATAAGGGCGTCCTACTGATTGCCTGACGCATCGATCCTTTGTCGTCCATTGTTTGCCGGCAGCAAACGATAGTTTGCTCACGCCAAACGATGGTTTGCCGGGACCAAACGATGGTTTGGTGGGGCCAAACAATCATCAAATCGACTTTGGAGTTTCAAAAACACTTCTTTTTGCCCGCTGTTTTCAGTTTCGCTATTCATAATTGGCGAGAGCTTTTACCTGAGTTTGCTACGAGCTAAGCCTGAACGCAATATGCTCGGTCGGTTTTGAATTTTCTGTCATAATTTTTCGCGCACTTTTGCCGTTAATCAGTACTTGCTCAAATTGTAGCCTGATCTTTATTCCTACATACTGTGGAAGTCGAATTTTTACATAAGATTTTTCCAAGATAAGATGCGTAAATGGTGCTCTGCAGCTTTAGCATTCTTTGTATTTTGTAAGTTCAGAGTGAAAAGACTACTAAACAAAAGCGCATTCAAAGCGTTTGGAAGAAAATATTTACAGAACTACTTGCGCAAAAAAAAGAGAAGCTATATCTTTGCGCTAATCCAACTTACACAATAGTAATATCATGAAGGATTCAAATACTTCAAAGTCAAAAGAGAGAGCTTCCTACGCGAGGATACGTGACGAATTATCTGACAAGCTTTTTGTCCAAATCGTTGAAAAATTAGGCGTCGAAAAACGCTATTTGGATCCGGATTATTCTGCGAAGAAACTGGCGATTGATTTGCACACGAATCCGCGCTACATCTCTGTGGTCGTAGGGCTGCACACGGGGGATAACTACAATGCACTGGTAAACGGCTATCGCCTGCGCGATGCTTGCCGAATGCTACGCAGCCCAAGATATAGTGAATATACAATTGAGGAAATCGGTCTGATGTGTGGCTTCTCCTCGCGCCAAGCCTTTTATCTGGCTTTCCATCGCGAGCGGGAAGTAACGCCCAAACAATATAGAATGGACGAAGACGTCGATCAATGGGAGGAGGAGAAAGTTTGACCCCAATCAAAATCGAGCGGCGATAATCGCACAGCAGGGCCTACAACAAAGCAACTTGTTAAAACCATTTATGATCAATAAAGAAGAACGCGAAGCGATTATTCGCATAATTAAAAAAGGAGTAGTGCCGGCCATAGGCTGTACGGAGCCGGTCTGCGTGGCGCTGGCCACGGCTAAAGCCACAGAGCTGCTGGGGCAAAGACCGGAGCGCGTAGAGGTAAGGCTTAGTGCCAATATTCTGAAAAACGCGATGGGCGTAGGCATACCCGGAACGGGAATGGTCGGACTGCCGATAGCCATAGCCTTGGGTGCACTTATCGGAAAGTCGAGCTACGGACTCGAAGTTTTGAAGGACTGCACGCCGGAAGCGGTGGCAGAAGGTAAAGCTTATGATGAGGCGGGGCATATCCAAATCTCCTTGGCTGAAGATGCGCCCGACAAACTTTTTGTCGAAGTAAAGGCCATCGCCGGTGAACACAGCGGGACGGCAGCCATTGCACGCCAACACACTAACTTCATCTTGGAGAAGAAAGGGGAGGAGGTCTTGCTCGAAAAGCAGTTGGGCGCTGTGGAAGCAAAAGTCGACGACGATGATACGCCCGAACTTACGCTGCGCAAAATCCACGAGTTTGCCACGACAACTCCGATCGAAGAACTCGAATTCATAAACGAAGCAGGTAAAATGAATCTCCAGGCAGCCCAAAAGTCTTTGGAGGGCAACTATGGACATAAGCTCGGCAAAATTCTTTCGCGCCCGATGGGTCGGGGAATAATGGGGGATAGCATCTTTTCACATATCCTTTCGAGCACAACCTGTGCTTGCGATGCGAGAATGGCGGGCGCGATGATTCCTGTTATGAGCAACTCGGGCAGTGGTAACCAGGGAATCTGTGCAACTAACCCCGTAGTTGTCTTCGCACGGGAAAACCATAATACGAACGAAGAGCTGACACGCGCCTTAACGCTTTCTCATCTTACGGCAATCTATATAAAGATGCGTCTTGGCGCACTTTCAGCGCTTTGCGGATGCGTTGTGGCTGCCACGGGATCAAGTTGCGGTATTACATATTTAATGGGTGGTGAATACAGACATATGACTTATGCCATCCAAAATATGATTGCGAATCTTACAGGTATGATTTGCGACGGTGCGAAACCGAGTTGCGCGCTCAAACTCACGACCGGCGTCAGCACAGCCGTATTGTCGGCGATGATGGCTATGCAGGAAGAATCTGTAACTTCAGCTGAAGGCATTATCGACAAAGATGTGGAGAAGAGTATCCTGAATCTCGTCTCCATCGGATCGGGCTCAATGAACGAAACCGACCGCTGTGTGCTCGATATTATGACTAGTAAATCGTAAACAACAAGCCCGCGCCGGCGGCCGGCAAGCCGGCCTGCCGCGCGGGCTCAACATAAGAGGGCGAAACTTAAATCTTTTTCCTTCGAAGCAAAATTTGACGAAAAAAACACGTATTATATAATAATATTGTTACATTCTTGTTGGCTGTTAAAGAAAAGTTTTTCTATCTTTGTGGCCGTCTATAATCCAAAAAGAAAAATGAAAGCTAATTATCTCCTTACCGGGGCCTTTCTTTTGTTTGCTGCTGCTGCGCAAGCTCAAGTGCCCAAATTCAATACTGGTAAGAAAATGAATGGTGTCTTGGAGCAGCTTGTCTCTAACGGCACTACCGTCGTAGTAAATAAAGAAGGTAAGCACATTCTTACAAAGCAAGCGAGCGATGCTCCCGTTGCTGTGATCATCAGTGCTTCAGATGCGAAGAGCGTAGCAGAAAAAATTGAAGCTGAAGGCTATGTTTCTACCGTTATTAGCAATACACTGTTGACGGCAAGTGTGCCTGCCGCTTATTTAACTCAGTTGGCAGCAGACGAAAATGTGCTTTACATCAACCCGACACGCGTTTTAAAGCCCACAATGGACAATACTCGTAAGGTTACGGGTGTAGATAGTGTTCACCAAGGCAAAGATTTGGAAACGCCTTTCAAAGGTGCCGGCGTTTTAGTCGCAGTTATCGACCAAGGCTTCGAGTATAAGCACATCGCATTCAACGATGCGGACGGCAAAACTCGTATTAAGCAGTTGTGGAATCGCACAAATTACTACACGAATCCTAACGCAACGGTGCCGACAGAGAACATCCCTTCAGGCGGTGACGGAATGGCGGCTAATGGTCACGCAACTCACGTAACGAATACTGCAGCCGGTTCCGACGTAGGTAATGGTTTGTATGGTAATGCTCCGTTGGCAGATCTCTATCTCATACCTTCCAGCTTTATGGACGGAGAGTTAGTTGAAGACGTTAAGAAAATCAAGGAGTTTGCTAAGAGCAAAAACATGCCTTATGTCATCAATATGAGCTTTGGGTCGCAACTTGGCCCGCACGATGGTTCGCAGCCGACTGATCAGGCTATTAATAACTTCTTGAAGGAAGGAAAAGGATTCGTTTGTGCCGCAATGGGTAACGAGGGCGACTTGGCTATCCACGCGACTCACGCATTTACGAGCGACGGCGAAACGAAAAGCGTCCTCGTGAAGACGCCTAACAAAAACATGGGTGCATATTCGCAGATCATGGGTCAGCTTTGGGCGCAGAATACCGATGGTACGAAGCACATAACCTTTAAGCCTTTCTACTTCTTAAAGGGAAAGAAGACTTATCTCACGTCTGCGCAGCTCAAGCAAATGCAAAATGCAGGCTTTGCAGTCTTCTCTGATGAAGTAAACCCCTACAACGGTAAGCACCACTTCGACTTCCGCTTGATTGTAGAAAGCATGGGTCGCCTCTTAGGCGCAACCGGTGCTGAGTTTGGTGTAGAAATGGAAGGCAATAATGGTGATGTTGTTCACGGATGGTTGAATGACGGCTACGGAACATTCAAGCGTCCGGCCGGAGCCGTTGCAGAATTTATCAATCCGGACCATGATTATTTGGTTGGCGAAGGTGCTGCATCCATCCCCCACGCATTTGGTGTCGCAGCTTTCGCAGCTACGAATAAGTACAAGTCAGCTATCAACAACCAAACCTATACGCAAGGCGGCCAAGACGTAGGCGACATTACTTTCTTCTCAAGTCCCGGTCCTTGGCTCGGTCCGATCGACAAACCAACTATTGCTGCGCCGGGCTTCTTGGTTAAATCTGCAATTTCTCAGTATGACAAGGCATTCTCTTCGACTGATTATAGCATCGTAGACATTCAGAAAAGAGGCCTCAAAAAGTACTATTACGGCCAAATGAGTGGAACTTCTATGGCTTCTCCCGCAGCTACGGGTATCGTAGCCCTTTGGTTGTCCGCCAACCCTGATCTGACGTACGATCAGATGATAGAAATTTTCAAGGAGACCGCAAATCACGACAGATATGCTAAGCCCGGATGGAACAAAAAGTTCGGTTATGGTAAGATCAATGCTTACAAAGGTTTGAAGAAGGCTTTGCAAATCAAGACCGGTGTTGGCGTTCTTGACATCCCGACCAACTCTACGACGCCGATCTCCATCTCTATGCAGCCGGACGCTTGGCAACTGCTCTTCAACAACAACGAAACTTACGCTAACATCGCCGTATATACGATCGATGGTAAGCAAGTGCTGCGCCGCACGCTGAATGACGTTCGTTGCGGTCAAGAAGAGACGATCAACCTCAACGAGTTGAATGCCGGTGTTTACATCTTGCGCGTCGATACTTCAAATGCAAACATCACACGTAAAATTTCAGTTCGCTAATCTTCGTCCATAGGATTAGAATATATTTATCCTGCCGCCTCGATATCCTCGAGGCGGCTTTTTTTTGTAGGTCACGGCCGGCTGCAGTCCTTATAGCCGATCCTGCCATCTTTCCCCAAGCCGACTCCGACTACCCCTATTTTCCTACATGCCTCTACCCGGAAGCGGCGCATCACGAAGGCGGCCATACAGGTTGATATTTTCACTCCGTTAGGCAAATTTTATTTCTGTAAATTGCTGTTTTTCTGTTTCTTGCTCTCTTTATCTTGCTTGGTGCGTCAAGTCTGTTTTCGTCTGCATCTTATAAGATAAAGAGAAACGACGAGTATTAAACGCTTCGTTGCCAATGCTTCCTTCCCTTTGCTCCATTGCTCTGTTACGAGCGCTCATTTATCGCTGATCATTTCTTGCTAATTTATGGTTTGGCGGCAGCAAACCATCGTTTGCCGCGACCAAACCATCGTTTGCCGGCAGCATACTATCGTTTGGTGGGAGCAAACGATACGTGGGTAGGATTAAATGAGGAAATAAAACGCTTCTTGCTTTGAAAATGAATTGGAAAAGAGTAGGTTAATGCGTTCTGTAATCTTTATAGCGAATGTTTAAAATTCGCAGATGGTGTATGCTTTTACGTTTACGCTTATAAGTAGGCCAAGCGCACGCTTTTTTGTGCTTTATTACGAAGTTTCGCCATAAAATCTGCCTCCTCTTGCAGTATATGCCGATTCAGTCGGTTGGCCGCCAAACTTATGTGAAGTCACTAAGTAATCACAGAGAAAAATAATACACGTTGCTTAATCGCATAATCGCCTTTTGGCCGCTTTAAGCCTACAATGAAATTATGATTTAGAGACTGAAGGCTGCTAAAAGACCACCTGCAGATGCTGCTTTTTGCTTTGCTCAATACAGCAAGAAAGAGAATGATAAAGACTTGGTATATAGATAGAAACGAATAAAGAAAAGGCCAACGAACCCGCAAGTTCGTTAGCCTTGTTGTATGCTAAATGTGTATTTTTCTAATACTAATGGCCCGCCATCGCAGGCGCATCTGCAGCATAGGGTAGAAGGGCGCTCAGAGTTGGCGAATCGCGTCGCGACATGCCTCCATCAGCCATTTCGGTGTAGACGTTGCGCCGCAGATACCTACACTTTCTGCTCCCTGAAACCAATCTGCTTGGATCGCAGCGGGCGTGTCCACCATGTATGTGCGGGGATTAACTTGCCGAGAAGCCTCGTAGAGCATTCGCCCGTTGGAGCTTTTCTGCCCGCTTACGAAGATGATCACGTCGTGGCGCGCTGCAAAAGTGCGAATGTTGGGCAGGCGATTGGCCACTTGGCGACAAATCGTGTCGACAAATTGAAATTGGGCCGGCGCTTCGATGTGTTGCCGAATGTAATCAATCACTTCGTGGAAGCCATCCAGTGACATGGTCGTTTGCGAAAAGAGGTGAATGTCGCGCTTAAAGTCCAACTGCTTTGCCTCTTCAAGGCTTGTGATGACGATGGCGCGCCCTTCCGTCTGCCCGACCAGACCTACTACCTCCGCATGGCCTCGTTTGCCATAAATAACCAATTGCGCGTCGGGCGATTCCTTGTCGATCGCTTTCACGCGCTTTTGCAACTGCAACACAACGGGGCACGTCGCGTCAACCAACTTGACCCCGTTGGCTGCCGCCAGTCTGTACGTCTCCGGCGGCTCGCCGTGAGCTCTCAAGAGTACTTTTGCATCGCGCAATTGTGCGAACGAAGCGTGGTCGATCGTCTTCATTCCAAGCGTTTGCAGGCGCTCCACCTCGCTTTCGTTGTGGACGATGTCGCCCAAACAGAAGAGCGACGGATCGTTTTCCAACTCGCTTTCAGCCTTCTTGATGGCCGTGGTCACGCCGTGGCAGAAGCCCGAGTGTATATCTATTTCTATCTTCATAAAAGTAGCCTTTCTTAGCGCGTGGCTTGTTCAAATCGCTCCATCAACCAAGCATCTTGCTCCGCAATGGAGAGTTGCCCATTGTCAAGTTCGAACGCGTCGGGCGCTTTTCGTAGCGGATCGACTTCACGGTGCGTATCGATATAATCTCTTTCAGACACGTTTTTGAGAATCTCGTCATAATCGGCCGACAAACCCTTGTTTCGCATTTCGTCGTAACGCCGGCGGGCGCGCACTTCAGGCGATGCCGTGACAAAAATCTTTAGTTCGGCTTGCGGAAATACGGCTGTACCGACGTCTCGCCCGTCCATCACGATGCCCTTTTCAGTGCCCATCGACTGCTGTAAAGCCACGAGCGCTTTGCGCACGAAGGGCAGTGCTGCAACTTAGCTGACGCGCGAGGAAACTTCCATCGTGCGGATCTCCTCTTCAACATCGGCGCCGTTGAGGAGTGTATGCGGCTGCTGCGTGGTCGGATCGAGGCGAAACGAGATGCTGACTTCCGGCAGCATAGCTTGCAGGCCTTCTGCATCTATCGACTTGTCGCTGAAAAGTCCTTGACGCAAGGCGAAGAGCGTCACAGCGCGATACATCGCACCCGTATCTACGTAGATGTAACCCACGCGCCGGGCTAAGGATTTAGCCATTGTGCTCTTTCCACACGAGGAATAGCCGTCGATAGCCACTATAATCTTTTTCATAATTGAGAACTATATCATTTGATTTGAAAATGGACGGTCACGGAAATTTGAACTATAGTTACCTTTCCGCCGTTTCGGCCCGGTTTCCATTGGGGCATTTCGCGCACAGCCTTGAGCGCAATTTGTTCTAATGCGGGATGGAGCTTGCGAGATATGAACGCCTCGCGCACTTGCCCTTGCTTGTCAACCAGAAATGAGACCTCAAGATCGCCTTGTACGCCATACTGGACGCAGGCCTTGGGATAGTCGATATGCGCATCAAGATACTGCATCAGAGCTTTGATGCCGCCCGGGAATTCCGGCATTTGTTCGACCACTTGCGTGGGCGTTAGCGTTTTTCCTTCTTCCGGAAGATCTTTGCGATCAGCGTTGTGGGCCGAGTCGGCGCGAATTTCCGTGCTTGTGGCTTTATCGTCATTTTCCGTATTGGGCGCATTCATCCCGAAGTCCTTCTCCTCAACCGGCGTATCTACGACATCAGGAACATTAAGCTTGCCCCCAGCGCACGCACCTTCGGAACGTGGCGGCCTGCGGCCAAAGCTTTAAATTCGTGGCCCTCCTTAGCCTGATCCGGATGCAACTTGGAAAATTCATTGTTAAGCTCAGCCGTAAACTGCTTCAGGCGGTGATTGATAAACAGGCTAATTGATAAAGGAATGGAGATAGTTAAGAATAAACCGATAAGGAGCGCCCACAAAGCCCGAGCGTAACGACGCCCGGCAGTCCTCCGAGCTCGTACGCCCCATAATCTTTGTTTCTTTCCTCGAATATAAGATTACACCAGGCTCTTGATAATAATTTGTCCTTACTCACGTTTACCCTAATAAGGCAAGAAGTGGGCCAAGCCGCACCAAGGTCGTGGTCGTCCGCTTCCCGGCGGCGATTATCCGCTCCCTAGCGGCTGTCAGCCGCTTTGCCATATAAAAAATCAAGGTGCTGAAGGCCCTTATTTAAGTTGCAAAAGTACGCCCAAAATCTAAAATTAGGCGTACCTTTGGCGAGAATTTTACACAACGTAATGAAAAAAGCTTTATACGCAGTCATAGTTTTATTCCTCTCGGTCTTAGCATTTCCCGCTTTGGCCCAAGAAGGCACGACAACATATCAAGTTCTTAAGCTCCCCGCATCTGCTCATGCGGCGGCTTTGGGTGGAGAGAATATTTCGGCCATCGACGATTCGCCGGCGGTGGGTTGGAGTAATCCGGCTTTGTTCGCAAATGTGAGTGATAAGTCCTTAGGGCTTGATTTTATGACCTTCAATTCCGGCAGCCTTTATTTGGGTGCGCAATATGTCCAAGCCTTTGGCGAGCGCCACACTGCCGCTGCCGGACTAAGCATATTGAACTACGGTAAAATGGATGAGACCGACGAAACAGGACAACGCATCGGCAGTTTTTCGCCTAAGGATATGATGCTCTCTTTGGCTTATAGTTACCTGCTTTCGGAGCGATGGACGGGCGGCGCGTCTTTACATTTCATCAATCGAAACTATGCCGGCTACACAAGCTTCGCCATGGGCGTCGATTTGGGCTTGAATTATTTTAATGAGGAGACGGATTTATCTTTTTCCATCGCGCTACGCAACATCGGAATGGAGGTAAAATCGTTTTATGAGACCAGTCGCGACAAACTACCTTTTGATATGCAGCTTGGTTTGACTAAAGGACTCGCCCACTTTCCCGCACGTCTCAACTTTACGCTCACAGATTTGACCCATTGGAAGTCGTCTGATTTCTACTTGCCCCCGGGTAAAACCAAGTTGAGCGCTACCCAGAAACTCTTGAACCACGTAGTCGTCGGCGTAGACATCTTGCCGACCGACAATACCTATATCGCGCTGGGTTATAACTTCCGTCGCGGTTACGAACTCAAAGTCGGCGACGCGCAGAAGATGGCCGGCTTCACGCTCGGCGCAGGTTTGCAACTTCAGCGCTTCAAGTTTGGCGCCTCCTACGCAAAATATCGTGTCGGCGCAGGGAGTTTGCTTTTTAATGTCGCTTATACGCTCTAAATACAATGGAAAATTTCTTAGCACAAATAGAAAACGCCTTATCGCAGCAGGCATACCCCACACGCCCCGCCGGACTTTACGAGCCCATTGCCTACGCCCTTTCGGGAGGGGGCAAACGCGTTCGCCCGCACCTGACTTTGCTGGCCTGTTCGCTTTATTCTGACGAGCCCGAGAAGGCTTTGCCCGCTGCGTTGAGCGTAGAAACCTATCATAACCATACGCTGCTCCATGACGATCTTATGGATGGGGCCGATTTGCGTCGAGGACGCCCTACCGTGTTCCGAAAATGGGATGCGAATACTGCGATTCTCTCCGGCGATACGATGCTTATTTTGGCCTTTAATCACCTCTTGGAAGGCGGCTATCCCAATGCGGCCCAACTCCTTCAACTCTTGGCCCGGACGGCGCGCGAAGTTTGTGAAGGACAACAATATGATATGAACTTTGAGCAACGCAACGACGTCACCGAAGCGGAGTATATCGAAATGATTCGTTTGAAAACGTCCGTCCTCCTCGCTTGTGCGCTCAAGATGGGTGCACTCGTGGCCGGCGCACCCGCGGATCAGGCTGATTTGCTCTATCGTTTTGGCGAGCAGATCGGATTAGCGTTTCAGTTGCAAGACGATTATTTAGACTGCTACGGAGATCCGGCCGTTTTCGGCAAGCAGATCGGTGGCGACATCGCATCAGCGAAGAAAACCTATCTGCTTATCAACGCTTTAGAGTCCGCCGACGAAAAGCAGCGTGCCGACTTGAACCGCCTTTTGTCCGACGAAGCGATGCCGCGTGCTGAGAAATTAGCCGCCGTCATACAGATATATAATGCCTTAGACATACCCGCTCGCTGCCAAGCCCGCATTTCAGCCTATTACGAAGCGGCGCGCGAAGTCTTCAATCAGCTGAACGTAGACCCCGAGCGCAAACAGCCGCTATGGGACTTTGCAGAGAAGATGCTGCATCGCAATAAATAATCTCTACCGTCACCCTGACGAAGCCCAAGCACGCTATGTTTATAGATACCCACGCGCATCTTTATGGTGAGGAGTTTGATGCCGATCGCGACGACGTGATCCGGCGCGCTTTGGCCGCAGGTGCGGAGCAGATCATCCTGCCCAATGTAGACGAAGCCTCGATCAAGCCGATGCAGCGCCTTTGCGATGCCTACCCCGACCTGTGTTTGCCTACGATGGGCTTGCAGCCGGAAGAGTTGCCCGCAGATCCTCGCCCCTTGCTCGACAAAATGGAGCAACTCTTAGCCACGGGCCGTTATGCAGCTGTGGGCGAAGTCGGCGTAGATCTGTATTGGGACGCCAGCCGGCGCGAAGAGCAATTGGCCGTCTTCGATAGAGAAATCCGTTGGGCCGTTCGCTTCGACCTGCCACTGCTGATTCACGCCCGCGCGGCCCATCGCGAGATTGTAGATGCTTTGACGCCCCTATGCCAAGTCTCTGCGGCGGCATCTTCCATTGCTTTGCCGGAACGGCCGATGAGGCTTGCGAACTCCTTGGCTTTTCTCGCTTCTATTTGGGTATAGGCGGTATCGTCACGTTCAAGAAATCTACGCTCCCCGATGTGCTTCGCGCTGCTGTGCCCTTAGATCGCATCGTCGTAGAAACCGATGCACCCTATATGGCTCCCGTTCCGCAACGCGGCAAACGCAACGAGAGTGCCTTTATCCCCTATATCATCGACAAACTGGCTGAAGTTTACGAAACTACGCCCGAGCGCGTGGCCGCTATCACCACCGCTAATGCCCGCCGCCTCTTTCGCTTAGCCTCGCCGGCTTGATCCTGCTGCGTTGAGCGCTTATTTCATCGTCGCCCTTGCTCATAAAGTGCAGTTCTTGTAGGCCGCTTTTTATCTTTAGGGCGAAAAATAAAGTTGGCCGGCCGTCCTTTGACGATACCAATGCTTAATGAGCAGCGATAAAAGCTTATAAATTTGTTGCTTAATCCCTATTTTCAGATCGATCCGCATCGGTCTTTTTTTGTATCCCATTGCACCGCTCATCGTTTGCTGCCGGCAAACCATCGTTTGGTGGGAGCAAACTATCGTTTGGCGGCAGCAAACCATTGTTTGGTGGCAGCAAACGAAGGTTATGCCGCGCTCGCGTTCGCTTTGATGCGGTATTGGGCGGCGCAAACTACTTGCTTTTCGATGCCACATCGCAGCGTATATCTTAAAATAAGCCACAGAAGGCTTAATAGCCACGTATTTCTTACCTTATCAATGGAATAGCGGGGTGCGCTTTGGGCCGTTCGACTCCCCAAAAGTCTACTCCTCTTTGCCAATTCAAATTTCTCCAACCTCACATTTAGCCACTTCGTCGGATAGTGCGGATGGCCCGTTTTATAGTCCGTTTTTAGTGCCACATTTTTTTACATTTACACGCTGTAATATGCTGCCATTTTTCTGAAATTCGACCTTTTTCGTGCCGATATGCGAGAAATGTAGCTGAAAAGACTAACAAACCCGACTGAAATTTGTCGAATGAAAATAAAATCCCAACTTGCAGCTGTAAAACACGTAAGTCTGTCGCCGCCATGAGCGTCGCAGCCTACTGAGAGTCGATGATAAACGGCCTAAAGTAGCTCGATATGGAATCAACTTATAAACCTATTAACCATCTTTGCGAGGCTTAGCATCAGAAGAGAGGAGATGCGACTTCGCAAATCGACATTTAACGCACTTATTTACTATGGTATCAAAACTCATTACTATTCGACGGAGCGTCATTTTGTGTACGCTTCTTATTTTGACTGGTCTGCAGTCGCTCAAAGCGCAAACTGAAAAACACTACGGGCTGTTTATTGCCGGCAAAGAGGTTACTGACAAGGACGATTTCAGTGATTTGCGCCCCGAAGGTTGGGTGAGCGGGACGATTAGTTACGATCCCGGCTCTCGCAAGCTAACGCTTGACAACGCCGTATTTAATGTGTCGAACGATGAAGTGGCCTTCCGCTTTGCAGAAACTGACGAAGAGTTTAACATAGAGGTATATGGCTCGCATACAGTCATTACATCTAAGGGCGCAACCTTGTCATCGGCAGCTCCCATAAAGATTTTCGGTGCTGGAGCCATTACTTTCATCAGTGAAAACGACGCTGCTATTTTGATGGAAAACGCTTCGCAACTCACGATCAGCGATGCTTGCCGCCTCGATCTGCGCGGAAAGACTTACGGCATCGGAGGTGCTGCTGATAAGTCGTCGTCTTTGATGATCGAAGATGCGACCGTGAAAGCGCAGGGTGCAACGGCCTCCATCGGGCGCTTGGCCGAGTTTGCAATGGATCTATGCCACTTCGCAGAGCCCGAAGGCCTCGAATTTAAAGATGGTAACGTGATGCAGGGGGGACCAGATCTGCACCGCACAGATCAAGATCGAGCCGGACGAAGAACGCTTCGGCATCAATATTTGCGATAAGCCGTTGACGTCAGAAGACGATTTCAGCGACATCAAACGCGACCAAATCACAAGCGGAAAGGTAAGTTATGATCCCAAAACGCGTACTTTGACGCTGGAAGAGGCGGTGATTCAGATGACAGGCCCGCTGGAGAATGCCATAGACTTTGACGAGACTTCAGAACCCTATACTTTGGTGCTCAAAGGTGCGAACAACGAAATTTCTTCCGGACGCAGCGCAGCCCTAAGTTCAGGCTCACCGCTTACGATCAAAGGCGAGGGCGCAGCTGTATTTACCGGCGAGGAAAATTGCGGTATCTACATTTACAATCGTAGTAAACTGACCATCGCAGACGGATGCACTGTGACTTCTAATGGGAAGTGGGCTGTCAGCGGCAACTCCTATAACCTGCAGGAAGCGTTGCTGATCGACAATGCTACGCTCAAAGCGAAGAGTACGTCGAACGATGGCGGCGGCGTGATTGGCTTTAAGGAGATTACGCTCAAAGATTGTGAGATCTTAAAGCCTACCGGTGCGAAAATAGCTAAACTTACCGATGACGAAGGTTTGACCTACATGGGCATTGCATTGGACGGAAAAGCCGTAAAGGGCGAGGTTGTGATTGCGCCGCGCAGTGTTGGCGTCGCTCAAGTGGAAACTTCGCCGCGCGCAACGACAACTATTTACACGCTAAGCGGCTTGAAAGTCAACGAAAGTTTGGACCGCTTGCCTAAAGGGCTGTATATCGTCAACGGGCAAAAGGTTGTAAAATACTAAAGATCGATTTTAATCATTTTTATCCCGGCAGAAATCCTCTCCTTCTGCCGGGATTTCTTTTGCGCATTTGCGAATGCGGGCGCCGGAAATCAGTTGCCGGCGCTGCTTGGTTTGTTATTGTTGAGACAAAATAGTACCTAAAACGCACTAAATAAGAAAAAAGTAAATAGAGATCCTTTCCTTGTTGTGTAATAGTCGGATTTTGTGAATAAATTACTATATTTGCGCATCGTTAATCCTAATATGAAGACTGTAAAACCTATGAAAATCCGCTTATATCCCTTTTGCTGATTTTTTTCGGCCTGCTTTAGTAGCGCCTTTGCCGATATTGTCGTCGGCAGAGTCGTAGATGCGCAAACGAAAGCCCCACTGCCTGATGCGCAAATCGAAGTTCAACAACACTTTATGGGAGCTTTAATCTCCTCTTCCTACACTACGGACAGCCTGGGCGTATTTGAGCTGCAGGCTTTCTCACGTCAGTGCGTGCTGAGCGTAGAATATTTGGGCTATTATAGAGTTAGGCGCAACTTTCTCGCAAGCGAGGGCGAGGATACCATACGCTTGGGCGACATAGCCTTGAAGCCGTCGGATGCATATTTGAAGATGGCGACTGTAACCGGGAAAATGCGCCGCTTTGTCGTGCACGGAGATACCGTTCTTTTTAATCCGCGGGCTTTTAAGTTGGACGAAGGCGCACGGCTTGAGGAATTGCTGAAACAACTTCCAGGTGTGACGTCTAAAGATGGTAAACTTTATTGGATGAACAAGCCATTGCGCATCGTGATGAATGGGAGCGAAATTTTTTCCAATGGAGAGGCGTTGATGGGGCGCTTGCCTGTGGAAGCCGTAGATCAGATTAAAGCTTACAACAAGCAGTCTGAGTTTGCCCGACACACGGGCCGCGACGACGGGAAAGAGGATCGGGTCCTCGATATTACGATTAAGAAAGGCTGGCTCGATAAATGGTACGGCATGCTCGAGGCTTCGTGGCAGACGCTCAAACGCTACGGGCTCAATGTCGATGCAATGCGGCTCAGTAAGCAAGATCCCTTGTTAGCATATGCCAATATTAACGATAAAAATTCTTATTGTTCGCGCATAGATTTCAATGATAGTTACAACAACGCCATAGATAATTTCGGCCGCGAAAAGGCCGCCGCTTTCGGCTACAAACATAGTTGGCAACAAGCCCATAAACCGGAAGGACAAGTTGATAATTTTTTTGCAGTAACCGGCAGTTTAGGCCGCGAACATGGCTATGGGACGGACTATTCGACGCAAGAAAATTTCCTCAGCTCCGGTGCGCATTCGTTTGGAGCGGGAGAGGAATCGCGCTATAAGCGAATGCTGCGGCCGCAACTTAATTTTGCGTTCTTTGCAAACATAGATTCGCTCACGACGCTCAATATGACTGCCGATGTAAGCTTTAATCGCACGCAGTCGAGTCGCATTAACCGCAACATTACCACAGATATCGACCCCTACGGCTTTAGTCGGCAGCCGATAGATCGAATTTTCGATGCTTTGCCCGGAGATACGCTGCTTCGCCACACGATTGCCACGCAGCGGGCCGCTACTTCCGGCCTTTCCGAAGCGTTTACAACCAAAGTTTTCGCTTATTTGAACCACGTCTTCCCGGATAAGAGCGAACTAGCCTTACACGCCGAGGCTAATTATAGCCATACGCGCAATGATCTCAATACGCTGCGCCGCTTGCGCTACTTCCGCACGGCCGGCAGCAACGCCTATGAGAATCAGTATTTACGCTCGCCCGAGCGGAGTTTGAAAACGTCTGCGACGCTCTATTATAATAAATGGTTGAGCAAGCAAGCGTTATTTACCTTCGAATATGGCTTTGAGTATAAGCGAGGTCTGCGTCGGCGCGACTTATTTCGACTTGATCGCCTGCCGGAATATGCCAACCCCGATGCCGTACAAATCGATTACCACGCCCCTGAAGAGCAGCGACTCCCTATCTGTGTTTGATCCGGTCAGTAGCTATCGCCACCATTTCCGCGAAACGAACAACTCAGCCGAAGCTTCCATCCTCTTGAGGTGGGGAAAGTTCAGCTTTAAGCCCGAACTGGGTTGGAAATATGCGAATGAGCGCATCGAATATCGCCAAGGCAGCATCGATACTATGGCTGTGCGCCACCAGCATCTGTTTTTTCCTCATCTGAAAGTCGAGTATAAATTCTCGCCGACTTCAATTCTTGAGGCTAACTATGGTTGTATGACCACTCCGCCCGAATTGATCAATACAATAGCTTATGTAGACAAGAGCGATCCGCTCTTTATACGTCGCGGTAACCCATTTTTGCTCAACACACACGAGCATAAAGCAGAGCTGGCTTATTATGGCAATTTTACGAACCACGAGCAGAGCATCATGTTTTCTTTGCAGTTTAATAAGTATAAGAATCCGGTGCAGACGACTTTCTTCTACGATCCCGCAACGGGCGTTATGCAGACGAGTTTCGCCAATGTGCGTGGTGGCTATGATTTTATACTGCGAACCAATTACTCGCGCGCACTGAACGACCAACTGACGCTTGCCAATTACTTAAATGTTTATTCCTTGCGCAGCTATGCCTATCTTACCGGTACGAATCCGAGCCTGCCGCTCCTGCTCAACAAGCGCCATCAATGGATTTGGAGCGATAGAATCGACCTCCAATACCAGCAAGATGCTTGGGATATTAAAGGACACGCACTCTTTTCCTACTCTCGCAATATAGATGATCAGGCCATCAACGCCTATCCTCACTACCTCTTCTATAAATATGGCGTCACTGCAAAATATCGTTTGCGGGCTTGGACTTTCTATACGCAGCTCAATGTGATCAATCGCCATGGTTATAATCTCAGTGCGAACAGACGCCATATGTTTATCTGGGCGCAGGTGCAACTCTGAAAACCTTGAAAGGAAGAGGTTGGATACGGCTTGATGTAGACGACATCTTGAATCAACAAACGTATTACGAAACTTCGCTCAACGCCTATCAACGTACAGAGCAGTGGCACAACGGAATGCATCACTATGTGCGACTTTCGTTTAGCTATGACTTTGATCCCAAAGGCCAAAAGTAGGCTTGCCGATTTCGCGGCATCCGCTTGTGCGCGCTTGGTGTTGAATATCTGTTTACAACAAGCCTGATTATCCGCCGATAGTCGGGCTTTATTGTGGCCTTGCATCAAGTTGCCCCCTGCTTCGTCTTATGATTCTCCGGAGACGATTGCATACGAAGATCCTACCGTCCGCAGCGCTTACAGCAGGTCTGCATCGACGCGAAACAAACGCTTTACTTCTCATAACGAGCGTTAATCGCTGTTAGTCGTTTGCTCCTTTTCGTTTCATCGCTACTTGTTGTTGTTCACTAAAATATTGATTCTTAGTGTTTCTACTCTTCTACAGACTTCTCTGTGGCGCATACTTTTATTGTTTGGTGGCAGCAAACTATCGTATGCTGGTACCAAACTATCGTTTGCCGCCACCAAACAATGGTTTGATGCCGGCAAACAATCGACTGATGCGTGCTGCGTAAACAAAGGCGAGGAGAGAATAAAGGAAAATGAGCTTCGGCTATGAAGATTCAAGCTCCGGTCGTCAACGAAAAGCGGCGGTCTGAGGCGCTATCCGGTTTTCAGCTTTCGCCCATCCGGCAAAAGCAAGATGAGAAGGGCCGGCGGTGAGAGTAACGAGGCGCAAAGTGCAAAAAATAAGGACAACAGATCTCGAAAGACTGTTGTCCTTAGTGCGTAGGCCTGACCTGCTGACTCGCATATAAGGCGGCCGCAAGCCGAGTTGAGGCTTAGTTGATGTCGGGTAAAGTGTTGTAGTCGCGACTATAACGCAGCATCTGATCGTCGTAAGATTCCGTGTAAGAGATCTTGACGTCCGTCACGCGCCCTTGCGCATCTTTCACGGCCGTATAAACCGGATTGATGAAACCTTTGTAAGGAGCGATGTTCAATTTCGCATAGCGTGCCAGAATTTCTTTGTGCAACTGCGGGTCAACTTTTGACGCCGTAATCCTCAACCAAGCGGCGCGCGCCGGCAAAGTCGCCTTCGCTCTTCACGCGCTGAATCTCAGCAAGCAGTTTTCCGAAGAGTTCGCGCAAAGCCGGATAGTCGTTGATCTTCACATAAGTTTTACCGCCCTTTTTCACAAGTTCGACCACTTTATTCGCCTTACCCTTCTCGTAAGCCCAATGAGCAATGAGCGCGCGGTTGCGCATGTGCGCTTCTTCCAAGTTGTTGCCCGGCTGTATGCGGACCAACTGCGTCATAAGTCCGTTCATCATATACGTATAATACTGCGCCTTGTAAGCATCTGCGTCGGGCGTGAGTCCCAGCTCGACCAGTTTGGCGTCAGCTAAGTAGTAGAGACCGAAAAGATCGGCGCGTGCTTCTTCAATCGGCGATGCGTAGACCTTCAAAGAGTCGGGATTTGTGCCGTCGAGCAACTTTCCGCTGCCGTGACCCAGACATTCGTGAAGGTCCGTATGAAGATCTTCGTCGTTGTCACCATATTTGTTGATCAAATCCTGCGTGGCCTTGTCGATAACAAACTCCGCTTGGAAGCCATTACCGTGTGCGGCCTTGTTGTATGCGTCGGTAAGATTTCCGATCGTGACGCTCTTAGAGCCAACCTCTTTGCGAACCCAGTCAGAATTAGGCAGGTTGATGCCGATTGCCGTCGAAGGATACAAATCGCCGCCCAAAATGGCTGCTGTAATAACCTTTGCCGTAATACCTTTTACCTTTTCTTTCTTGAAACGCGGATCTACGGGCGAATGATCCTCAAACCATTGCGCGTTTTTACTGAGTTTCTCCGTGCGCTTTGTAGCTGCGATGTTCTTAAAGTTGACAATAGCCTCCCAAGATGCCTTCAAGCCGAGCGGGTCTCCGTACGTCTCCGTGAAACCATTGACAAAGTCGACCAAATCCTCGGTAGCGTGAACCCAAAGCGTAGAGTATTCGTCGAAAGTGCGGAGGTCGCCCGTGCGATAAAACTCGATGAGCTTATCGATTACGGCCTGCTGCGCCGGTGTGTCGCAATAGGGGCGCGCTTGCTGGAGGTTGTAGATGATTTTCGTGATCGCGCTGCCGTAAAGTCCGTGTTCGCGCCATACAAGTTCGGCTAAACGGCCGTCTTGTTTAACCAAACGGCTGTTTAAACCCGTCATGATGGGGAAGGGATCGTTAGGCGCTTTGCGCTGTTCGTAAAAGAGTTCCGCCTCAGCTTGCGTTACGCCCTCTCCATAATAGTTGCCGGCCGACGTAAGTATGAGGTCCTGGCCGTCAGCTTGGTTGGTACGCATCTTCATAATGTTCGGGTCGAACATCACGGGGAAGATCTCATCGCAGAGCGCGTCGACCGTTTGCCCTTGTCGGAGCGGAAGCTTGCTTGCTGCTACTTCGTGGAGCGCCTTGCGGAAAAAGTCTTGCGAGAATGCGGGCTGAAATTTCTCATTGCCGTAGTGGTGGTGAATGCCACTGCTGAACCAAACGCGCTTCAAGTAGTCGTGGAGCGCCAGGAAGTCCTTCGACTTGCGGTTGCCTTTATAATCTGTGAAAACCGTCTCCAACATACGGCGGATGCGGAGGTTGTAGCGCCCATTCTGATCGAAGAGGATGTCGCGCCCCTGCAAGGCGGCCTCAGATAAATAATAGATGAGCGTCTTCTGACGGAGCGTGAGCTGTTCAAAGCCTTCGACTTTGTAGCGAAGCATTTGAATGTCTGCAAACTTCTCGTCAGTGTACTTAAACTTGTCGGACTGGGCCGAGGCGACTGTAGAAAGCGCAAAAAAACATAATCAATAAGTGTTTCATATTATTGTTTTGATGAGGAAACTTGATCCCCTCGGGTTTATTCTCTTGTGTTTGGTGGGTGAAGGAAGGAGCGCGTAGAACAGAAATGACTCGAAGCGTAGCTGCAGGCCGCCTTAGTTGTCGCGCCAAAAGCCCGGCATAAACGGCAGCAAGATAGAGTAGATCTCCAAACGGCCGACCAACATTAAAAATGAGTCTATCCAAAGCACAGCATCAGGAAATACGTCCCACGAATCCAGCGGCCCGACGACGTAACCATAGCCCGGCCCGACGTTACTCAAACACGTGATGCAGCAAGATACGGAGTCGAGCATCGTAAGTCCCATCGCCATCATTGCTGTTGTGCCTAAAGCCGTCAGAATAATGTAGAGCGTGATGAAAACAAAAATGTTTCGCACGACGCCGTTGCTTATCAATGTGCCGCTAATGCGGATGGGAAAGACGGCATGTGGGTGCAACATACGCTTAAACTCGCGCACGATTACTTTATATATGGTCAGGATGCGGATACATTTGATACCGCCCGACGTACTGCCTGCACAGCCGCCGACAATCGTGATGAAAGCAACGAAAACCCAAGTGGAAGGGTCCCAATTCATAAAGTCTTCTGTCGTGAAGCCCGTGGTCGATTGTATAGATATGGTGTGGAAAAACGAGAGACGGGCAGCATCGGCCAGCGTGCGGTGGTCTCGAAAGTAAAGCACCAGCATCCCGATGAGGGCAATGGTAAGGACGATGCCGAGAAATACGCGCAGTTCGTCGTCTTTCCACATTTCTTTCCAATGCTTTTTGAACAAGCCGAGGTATAAAACGGTAAAGTTGATACTGGCTAAGACCATAAAGACCATCAGAATGTTTTCGATACGCGCCGAATGGAAAAAGGCAATGCTATCCTGGTGCGTTGAGAAACCGCCTGTAGCCATTGTGGAGAGTCCGTGGTTGATAGCATCGAAAGTATCCATTCCGCCGAGATATAAAGAAACGATACAGGCCAGCGTAAGGAATACATAAAGGCCGCCAATCCAGCGCGCCGTAGAGCGAACGCGTGGGTGCAGTTTACCGATCTTAAGGCCGGTAGATTCTGCTGTGAACATCTTCTGTTCGCCTGCGTCGGCGTTGGGTAGAATTGCGATCGTGAAGAAGACAATTCCTACACCGCCGACCCAATGGGTGAGGCTGCGCCAAAATAAAATAGAGTGGGGCAGTGCATCTATGCCGTTGAGTGCCGTTGCGCCGGTCGTCGTAAAGCCGGACATCGTCTCAAAGAAGGCTACGGATGGCCGCGTGACGATACCGCTTAGGAGGAAGGGCAGCATTCCAATAATGGAGAAGAGCAGCCACGTAGTAGATACAATTAAAAAGGCATCGCGGCGGCCCATTCCTTGGTTCTTTGATCCTCCTAAAAAATGGAAGAGTAAGCCGAGCGAGACGCAGATAAACGTGGGAATGCCAAAGTCAACCAGTGTGCTTTCATGATAGATAAAGCCTACGCCGCAGCAGGCGGCCAGCATTATCGCCTCAAGAAAAAGCAATTGTCCGAGAACAAAAAGTATAACTTTATAATTCAGCATACACGTATTTCTGCAAAAATACGCCAAACAACGCGAAAGGCAAAGCGTTTCTATAGGCATTTTGCTTGGCGTGTAGGGCACTGCTCTTGCTGGGAAATGTTACATAATGATGCTTTTTAAGCGGAAAACTTGCGGAGACCGTAAAAACTCCCTAACTTCGCCGACCTTATTCCTTTTTACACAGAAAAGATGCAAAAGTTTGAGAGTGAAATAAAGCAACTAAGTGCTCCGCAAGTGCGCGTTTATGAGAAATTTAGCGATTTGCGTAATTTGCAAGCGCTGCGCGAACGACTGAATGATCCGCTTGTGCAAGAGAAGATGCAAGCGGCTTTGTCCGACGAGCAAGTGGCCGAAGCTAAAAAGCAACTGGAGACGCTTACTTTCGATGCCGACAACGTGACGATTCAATCGCCCGTGGGGCAAGTCACGCTTACGGTCGTTGAGCGCGAGGAGCCGAAGTTGATCAAGTTTGAAAGTGCAGGCAGTCCTGTGCCCTTGAACCTTTGGATTCAGATTATGCCCTCGGGAGAAGGCTCAAAGCTGAAGGTGACAATAGGCGCAGAGGTCAATATGTTTATGCGGGCGATGGTGGCTAAGCCTTTGAAGAAAGCGGCCGACGGACTGGCCAATATGCTGTCTGCCGTTGCCATCGACTAATTCCTTTCCCCTCTTTATGCTTTTTAAGCAGTCAGACGGCAATAAGTCGCTGCTCTATGCGTATATATAGCGTATGAAGCGCTTGTTTTGCTTGTTATTTGTAAGTTTGTTTCTTTCCGGCTGCTTAGAGGTGCCTCAAAGCGAGTATGCGAAAGTGCATGCTTTCTTGCGCTTGTCGCCCGTTTCAGCCGTTCCCCCGCTTTTTCAGGCGCTGAACAGTCCCGGCCTTTTCTGTACGATTTCTCGTGAACCGAGTCATTACCTCATCCGTAGCGCGGATGGCAAGGAGGTTGCTTTATCAGTCACGGCTTTGGAAGCTTATAACCGGCCGGAGATGATAGCAGGTTTTATCGTAGGTACGTCTGACACGCCTGATTTAAACGGCACTTTGCTGCCAGTGGCTTACGACTTGGTTTGCCCCAATTGCTATACGAAAGAAGACATAGAGCGTAAGCTGGTTTTTCAAGACAGACTGACGATGCTTTGCCCACGCTGCAATAGATCTTATAGTTTGCGCAACGGTGGCATTGTCGTGGCGGGCGAGGCTGGTATAAAGCTGTTTAAGTATCGCATACAAGGCTATAGCCGGGCTAGTGATGTCTTGATTATTAATAATTAGTAGGCTTTAATCAAAAACAAACTTGCCCAAAGTCTGCGCTATTTGAAAAATAACTTTTTATCTTTGCGCTCGCAATCTGCTCAAATGGTGGAATGGTAGACACGAAGGACTTAAAATCCTTTGGCCAGAAATGGCTGTGCGGGTTCGAGTCCCGCTTTTGAGCACGGAGGCAGGCGATTGCCACGGACAATGCTATAAAAGTATTGTTCGTGGCAATCTTTTTTTGTCTACTACCGCTCTGGTTACAACTTTACAGTCTTCTTTTCTTTTGTTGTCGGCAGCAGGCTTTCCTGTTCCTCAAGATGTTTCGTGCATCACCGAAGTGCCTTGATCCTGCATACTTTTAGAACAATTATTAGGTTTAAGTCCTAATCGTCTTTTACGCTAAGGGCGCCTTCTTTAATTGTTTGTTTTTTTATCTCTACAATAATTAAAATCCCCGATAGCTTAAATCAATTTGTGGTGTGTCGCTATAGCAATAGCCTCAGATATTTTACTTACACCAAGTTTTAGGAATAGACTTTTACGATAGCATTTTACCGAATCTTTTCGAACGTTTGATTTCTTCGGCAATCTGATTAACAGACAAGCCTTGGTTTGCTAATCGAATTACTTTTTTTTCGAATTCATTCAACTCTATGCTGTCAATCTGCTCCCAGCGTTCACTATTTAAGGAAAACTTCCACTTCATATCTGAATTAACCTTCGTCATAAACGCGACACCTGTTTCTTGCGTAGGTGCTAACGAAACTATACAAAGAGCCAACCAAACATTTCCCATTGAATCTAATTTGAGAGGAGTTATCTGATGATTTAGTAAGATTTTTTCTTTAGAATGTTTTTGAGTCATTCGGAAGTTGTAAGAGATGACATATTGAGTGCGTTCTGTTGCTGGGATCCCTCTAAGAAACACAGAACTAATTCGATTTACTTGAGAGAGAAATTCGTGGTCTTCTTTTGGAATACGTTGATAATAGAAATTAAATCCTTCTTGATGTGCATTCTCCATTCGCTCTCCACAGAGAAACAATGGATTGTCGGATATATACAGGAAGTTCATCCTGTTGTAGTCAATGATATAAAGAGATTTGTATGTGATTCGAGCTAAAGCTTTTGCTGAATCGATATAAGGTTGTAGGTCATTGTATTCCTCATCCTTTATAAGAGGACGAACACCTTGTGGTGGTTGAGGTGAATAATGATCGTGATGAGAGGCTTCCATTTGGCAAGTAATACTATATTAATCAAGTTCAAAGATAGCTTTTTTGCCGTAGAATCATTACCCTAAAGGGTAAAAAATATCGTTTTCGGGGAAAGTTTACGAAATTTCTCTTTTTTGGAATTGTTACGATTTCTATAAGTTTATACTTTTGCCGGTGTTAAGATGATCAGTGCGCGTAGATTCTTAAGAGCTTGGTACAGCTCTATATTTTGAGCATATGTTCAGAATAGACAATTATGGATGCTTAAAGCTCCATGCAATACAAGGTTAGCAATCCCTTTTGTACCCCCAAATTGCTATAGACCTGACTATATAAAAGGAGAGTGTGAGCTGAAAAACTCTAACCAAAGAGTAGGCATTGTTAACTATCAAATATATGAAGAAAACATTATTATCATTTGCTGTGCTTCTATCTGTTGTGTTGTCACAGACACATGTAGCAAAAGCGCAAACCGCTTCCTTGAAGTGGAAAGTTTCAGTAGGGTTGGGACTTTCAAGTAGCGAATCAATGAATTTAGGATTTGCAAAAGGAGTTCAAGTAAGCTATGATGCAAACATATTCGAGTTCGGTCTCTCACTGCATCATGCTTCTTCACAGACGCTCTCCACATCAAAAACACATGGGTTAGGATTTTACACTAATAATGTGCAAGGCCCTTCAGTACAAATATCTCAAGGAGACGATCGTAATGAACACAATTCTGCCAATACCTCATCTATCAATCTCTTTGCAGGTGTAGATCTATTTAAAGCCTTTAAAGTACAGGGGAGGAACCGCTTAATACTCGGTGCTTTGGCGGGTATAGGGCAATATGATAGGTCTTTCATAATCAACAATCCGGAAGGGATGACCATTGACGTGCGTTATGGTAGTTTATGGAGTTACGGCCTCAAGGGCTCTTACGAATATATGATCACGAAGAGAGTGGGTGCCGGATTTCTGCCACGTACGACTTTAGACAAGATAATTTTTACGGACTCGCCAATTTGATTGTGCAGTTCTAAACATCGGCGAATGTTTTCGAGATAGGGGAGGGATTATCGTAGTTCCTCCCCTAAATATATTGCTCTTGTTCCAAGTCTCTATTCCTTGACGCGAGGATGTGAAGTTATTCGTGAAATCCTTTTCATACCTTACTGTTCGCTATAAGTTGGCTTTCCTGCATATAAATAGACTTAAGCCTATCCCTGACTGCAGCCATTTAGAGTACCTTTATTTATATCATAAAACAACACATCCCTGAATCAGGGTACGTTTTCTTTCGGGTAGTAGATGTTAGCTTAAGTCATAAGTTCGCTTCATCAATTAAAAAAAGCGGCCTATTCGTAGTAAGAAGAATAAGAGACAGGGAAGAAAAATACTACTGATTATCAACGTTATAAAGCGTCGCCAAACTTTCCTATAAGAAAAGAAAAATTGTCCTATAAGACAATTTTTTCGATCATAGGAGACAATTTTTCCGATCACCTATGAAAGTTTTTCCGATCACCTAAGAGAATTTTGGCACTGCCTATTTGTGCTTTGAAAGCTAAGTTATAGACCTATTTTTCAGCCTTTTCGTGCGTATGATGTCATATACTCCTCTGTTTTGGATAAGCCATGTCTGTTTTTCCTTAGGGTTGTTGCAATCAAGCCCCAACGAGGAGATAAAGAGTACAATTATTCTTTCCGGAAAGTTAATGTCAAGCTAAAAGAGCAGTCCTATTTTGATAAGACAAAAGCAGTATTGCTCTCTGTAGATGCAAGGTGCTTTTCTTACCTTTGTGGCAGCTATTTGGACGAAAGCGTTCTGTGAAAAGTGCAGATAGCTCCGCCCTTGAAGTCTGTAAGCTTATCATAATCGACTATTCGCCGAATAAGCAAAAAAATGAGTGTTGGCCTGTTGAAGGGTAAGAATGTATTTGTGGCAAATGCCGCTTGTCAGAAACAGCGCATCTCGTTCGATCAACTTTGCGAGCCGATGGCAGAGGATTCGACCATCGGCATAGGCCGACATCGCCGCATTTTTTATAGATTTCGTAGTATTCTCAGCCAACTTTGTTCGTAGAGTTATATGGCCAATGCTGGTCCACTCACCACATCTCGCCCCACATTCTCGTCAAATGCAGTCGAGAAGGAGGAATATTCCAAGCCTTCGGAGTGTATTACCAAAACATAAATCCTCTTTACCCATATCTCTGACTTGCGCTAACTGAAGAATGTAGAGTTTTTCCGCGTGGCGAAGCTGGAAAAGGTGAATTGTAAGGTAGCCGGAAAAGGTGTTAGTAGTGGAAATGCGTATTCCTTTTGTGTATGTTTTGCGGTGATGACGTTATATAAGTTTATGCCTCATTTGTTTCTAAAAGAATATTAACGCTTTAGGATCGTCGATGTTGTTTCTCATGCAGTAAAAGAGTGTGAGATTGAGGCCTTTCTTGGGTTAAATTAGGTTTTATGGAAAATATCTACTTTTAATTTCGCATTCTATGATAGCTTGTTTACCAAAGAACTTCCAGCGCTGAGTTTCCATCTTATTGCGAAAAAATATTGTAGGAAAAACTTTTGATCGCTTTTACGCTTTTTGTTTAATCTCGGGAATTTATATTACCTTTGTACACGTAAAACATAAGAAAAAGATTTTTATAGTATGCAATCATTAAAAGGTGAAAAATTTCAGAGCCCAATTGGTAACGTTGACGTAAAATTTGGTGACTTAACTTTTTAGTAGGTCCTCAAGCCAGTGGTAAGAGTCTTTTTAGAACTTCTTAAATATATCATCGACAAAGAATTTGTTTTGTCCACTTTGCGGAAATATAATTATATTATTGACAAGAAGAATCCTCAAAAAGGTTTTTGACATATTTTTTTGGTGATGGAATGAACAAAATATTTAAGTCTGATATAGAAATCACATATAACGGAGAGGTTGTACCACCTGATTCACTCTTGAAAAGGAATGTGCCGAAAAAGGAATTAATGTTCTATATACCAGCGCAACGCATATTGAGTATAGCTGATGGACGGCCAAAGAATTTTATGGAGTTTGATATGGCAACACCCTATGTCTTGAAATCATTTAGTGAGGCATTAAGAATTTATATTCAAGGAGGGATGGGAGACCCAGATACTCTTTTCCCTATAAGTAATCGCCTGAAGAGCGCATTAAAACAATCTTTTGATGAAAACATTTTCCATGGTGGTAAGATTGTCATGGAAGAAAATTCTGGCCAAAAAAACATGAAGATGAGAATCGATGGTATGAGTATTCCTTTTATGACATGGAGTGCAGGACAAAAGGAATTTATGCCATTACTTATAGCTTTCTATTGCCTTTCGGGACCACCCTCTCAAGTGTTCAAAAAAGACAATTATAAATATGTAGTTATTGAAGAGCCAGAAATGGGACTCCATCCACAAGCTATAGAGTCTGTTTTATTAGAGATACTGGAGTTGATACATAATGGTTTAAAGGTTATCGTTTCCACCCATTCCACTACTCTTTTAGATTTCGCATGGGCTTTCAATACTATAAAGAATTCGTCGTCTGTAAATAAGGAAGACGCTCTATATGAGATGTTTGATCTCCGTAAGAATACTGCTACTTCTCAAATCTTTGAGGGATTATTGAGTAAGCAATTATCCACTTACTATTTCTCACGCTCTGGAAAAGGAAAAGTCTTGTCAACTGACATTTCATCCTTGGATGTAGGAAGTGAAAATAGTGCCATTTCTGAGTGGGGTGGTCTTTCGCAATTCTCTTCTAAAGTGGCGGACATCGTTTATAAATATACAGACTAATACAATGCAAGGCTATGGGAAAAGAAAAGCGGCAAAAATTGATTTTCAAAGAAGCGGTAGAAGCAACACCCGACGTAAAGGAAGGATATTGTGAAGGTATAAAAGCATTTGGAGAATACAAATCCAAAATAAAAGTACCGGAACCCAGTAAAATAGATGGCAGTTTGGATATTGATGTCACAACAGCTAAGCTTTATCCAGATGACAGCCGTTGGGACTATGCACTTTGTTATGATAGCGAGGTGTTCTACATAGAAGTACATTCAGCTATAACCAGTGAAGTCTCGAAGATGATCAAGAAACTCCAATGGCTTAAATCATGGTTGGAAAAAAAAAAAAAAAGCACCAAAAATCAACAAATTGACAACCAAGACAAAGCAACCTTATTACTGGGTGCAGTCTTCTAAATGCGATATACCTAGGCATATGCCCCAATACAAAATAGCAGTTCAAAACAAAATTCTTCCAATGCGAGAATGGGATTATAGTAAAATTCTTAAAAAGAAAAATGAAACTTTCCTAATCATGAATTGATATCATAGAAATCTTTTTATAGTTATTTGTTGCTATCCTCTAAAACTGAAAAAGATATAAATGCCGCACTGTGAGTGCCGATAAAAAGAAACATTAGTTTCGTTTTTCCAAGAAGTAAGCTTATGGTTGCGGTTAGCAAGTAAACCAGTATAAGAAAAGGGTGTATCAAACTGATACACCCTTAATCGTTAAAGTCTAAGAGATCTTTTTATCGGTATATTCCCCAACAGAAGTCTGGTCTTATTTCAATAGCATCTTTTTGACGATTGTCTTGTTGCCACTCGTGTATTTGATGATATAGAAGCCGCTTGGATATCGTGGTTAGGTATTTTCCTTCCGTTGGCATCATAGATGCGTACCTTACCTTCGAAGCCTTCAATGTTGAGATGCCCGTTGGAGAATGTAAACTCAGGAGCAAGGAGAGCGACATCTTCAGAAATAGAAAGGGCCGGATCAACCGTTACGTGTGCTGAAGCTGCATTCTCAATTTGTCCCTTGCTGTTGATGAGAAGAGCGATGAGGTGCAGACTGTCAGCATGCTGTATGCTACCGGGAACTTCCAATTCAGCTGCATATTCTACGATCTGATCTGCTTCTACGGTAGTCGGAATACTTCCCTTTATGCCGTCGAAACTGTAGTTCATCCGCGCTACGTGGTCCATTTTGATGGAAGCGTAACCCGGAAGATCTTCGAAGCCACCCATCTTGCCTTGTCCGCCACCACTGAAGTTGTTAGCTTGGTAGTAGCCCTCGATACCATTCTCTACAAGGACGAAAGAAATCTTGTAGTCGACACTTGTTTGAGCAGCAAAGAAGCTGGCAGATGCGACAGCTTTGATCTTATTCTTGTTATTGCCAACAAAGTGTGCTTTGATTTCCATACCTACGCGAGGAGACTTGCTGACCGCTTTATTGTGCGAAGCCTCTAATGAAGCGAACTCCGGTTTAGCAACGTTGCTGAGGTCACGATTGATATAGCAAGATGGATAACCTGAGAATGAAAGTTTTGAGTATGAACTGGTCTCTAGCTTATCTTGCTTGTGAACAGCTATACCAATGAATGTCTCAGGATATTTCTTGGCCATTCCATTTAAGCCGACGATGCCTAAAGGACACCATCCACACCAAGTTCCCGTGCCTTCCTCAACGACAAAACGCTGTTGGGGTACCGCATCCATTACCTTTACGTTGGTGCTGGTTGTATCGTTTCCGGCAAACGCGTCGTTTTCTCCATCGACACTGATCAGTCTCAGTTTCACGGAATGAATGCCATTCTCGCTGAATCCCGGATATTTAATTGCGAACTCCTTCTCAGCACCGGATCCCATAGTCATTTTGAACTCTTCCGTTTGCTCTGCGCCACCATCAACGGTATAGCCCACCAGTAAGGTTCTTGCAATACGCGGACTCATATTGATTACACCAAATCCGAACTCGCAGGGTGCGTTCTTCTTTACAATGGCGTCGCGACTGCTATAGAGCCACAAGTCTTTAGGCATATTCTCGCCGGTGATTTTTGCCTGTATTGTCAGTGCCAGAGCCTTGTACGCTTTGTCTGACGCATAGTTCTTCCAGCCGTCGCCGAGGTCTGCCCAACAGCCATTTTCAGAATACATATCTGAGCGCCCCATAGATAGGTTGTCGCCCTCATAGCTATAACCGATGTAGAAGGGTTCTCCATCTATTGTATAGTTTGAACTCAGTTTCACTTCGTTCCAGCCGTTGTAGAGCATTCCGGCCGTCTTTGTTATGGTATTCTCACCGTTCAAGTCTTTAGTGATAAAGACCTTTACGTTCTTGGCCATTGCAGCAAGTCCGACCTTAACAACAGAGATCGTCTTCCCTTGGTAGAGCTTAGAGATCTCAGCGGGGATGTAAATGGCGCCTTTTCCACTCTTTTTAGAGCCAAATTCGCCGGTTACTTTCCCACCACAATAGCCCCAGAAGCAACTGCTGGAGGCTGCTCTTGCCTCAAAGGAAATGAGGCTGAGTAACAATGCTATGAACAATATTGTTTTCTTCATGATGATTGTTATTAGTGGTTGATGCTAATTTTCTGCGTAATCACATTTTGACCATCAGTAGCACTTACGACATAGAGACCGTAGCCCAATTGTTTGGTGCTGATGCGGCGTCCTGCCATATCATAGATACCAACAAGATGATAGCCTTGTGGCAGAATCACGCTGCCATTCACAACGCTGATCGTTTTGTTGTCGGCTGAATTTGCTTGTGAATTGATGCCAGAAGTGCCTGCTACTGCAGCTTGTGTCGAATTGTAGAGGCCGCGTTTCAAAACATTTGCTTCATAATTACTAACGAATGAAACGATACGCATATTGGCTACGTTCCATTTGGGGTCTACGTCTACCGTGTAGTTTTTCTCAAAGTCGTAGTTAGAGATATCTAAATTATCACCCCACGCGCTGCCGCTGAGCACAGCTCGCAAGACGCCATTCTGCGTGAAGCTTGCTTTTCCGGCTTGTTGTGTGCTCTTAATACTGTCTTCTACAAGCCAAGTAGTCAGACGCAAGTCAGTTTGCAAAGGCATCTCATTAGTGCCGGCACGTCCGCTAACCTTAACATTGATCTGTTTGCCATCCGTACTAAGTTCGGGAGCGGCAGTTAACGTAATAAAGGAGTATTCGGACTTAGCGATACCTATCAGATTAGAAACAACCGTGTCGTTGGCTATGAAGTATGCCGGTCCCGGATCTTCAAGTCCGCTGATTGCAAGGCGGTCGATACAGATTGCAGGCACAAAGGTCTTCGACTCACCATAGAGTGCTTCGTAATCCTTATCTGCTGCAATGCGGAACTGATCCTGATGCGATTTGTAGTCTAAGTGGTGCTTTACGCGAATCACATTGTCGCACTGGGCTAAGGCCTTGGTGTATACGCTGTCTGCAACTACACATTCTTTGTAGCCTTCAGAAGTAAACTCCTCAAAAAGTACGTTACGCTCAACCGGCTCTGTCCCTTCCTTCATCGCATAACCTCTGAGACTTAATGCGTTGTCGTTCATATCCGGATCTGTCGTGCCATTGACCTTTGTTACCGTAAAAGTACCGACAAAGTTACCCTCAACCGGTACGGAAATATCCTCCAGTACGATCTTTTGTGGCACATTATTAGGAATATTGTATCCGTTGAGCGTCACTTCTTTGCTTTGTACGCCCTTGGCTGTAACCGAAAGTGAAAGAGATGTGATTGGGGTTGTACCGTTATTTTGCACATAAGCCACGTAAGACTTAGGCTTATTTTGCTCAATATAATATCCGCTATCCTCCGGCGCTAAGCGAATCAAAGAAATGTCATTGTTAGGAACATTTGATCCCGAAATGATGGCACGAATACAAATGTTCTTACCAATAGCTGCGGTGTTGCTGAACCAGTTGCCATCATAGCCGTACCAATTCTTTTTTGTTAGCGAGTAAGGACTATTATCAAACAATAGACAGTCGTACATCTCATCGGCATTCAGATAAAGAATATAGCCGATGTAGAGGTTCATTCCCTTCGTGATGGTGAGCGATTTGGTAAACTTCTTCTTGTTCCAACCTTCAGAGTAGGACGTAGATGAGCCTTTTGCCAACGTGCTCTCTCTCATATTCTTCAAGTCGGTACACACGAAGTATTCTACCAAGCGTCCGCGTTTCGGTTTAATGGCAAACTCAATAGAGTCGATCTTATTGCCAACATATTTGTCTAACAGCTCTGCCGGAAAATAGACAGCTGCGTGATAAGTGTGTTCTCCTGTTATCTGTGCAATGAGTCCTCGGCTAGGTTCTATGGTGCAGTAGCCGATGTGCATATTCTCACTACCTGAGGCCGGCGCTGCCATTTCGCGCTCTGATGGGCTCAAAGGAGTAAGCTGGAACAAATCGTCGCTCTCTGTTTGAGCAAACAAGTCTCCCCCAATCATGGAGAGACTTGTAAGCGATAACAGAAAAATAAATTTTCTGATAGAGTTCATATTTTTACTTTACATTAAGTTTCATACTTGCAGCCTTTCCATTTGCGGCTACCGTACGTACGATATACAGACCAGTCGGCATATCCAGTTTTACTTGCTTGTTGCTTACGTTGTTGAACGTCTTCACAAGTTTACCGTCAACTGTATATATGTTAGCGACTTTAACATCCTTACCAAAGTTCATCATGCCGTTGTTAGCATTGTAGAAGAATGTTTCGCCTGCAACGAATGCATTGTTAACGTTGTCATTAACTCCAAATCCAAGATATAGAACCGGAACAGAGTTGTATGCGTGTGATTTGGTTGCGCTGAAAGGTGATGCCTCAGCATATTCCAATTTACGGTAGATAGCGGAAGATGTGTCGTGGAAGACCTTATATAATGCACAGAACATCAAATTAGATGGTACTGCACCTTCCTTATCAAAGACAACAATAAGATTCTTCGTCTTGTCATACTTGAACGGAGTGTCAAGGTCAAACGCCATAATGTTGTCGGTGCCAGGTTCCAGTGTGAACGTGCCATCATATACGAGTGTCATTTGCTCGGGCTTCAACCATTGTGAATAAGCAGACGTGAATTGCTCCATGTCTGTCTGAGCAAGGTAAATCTTAGCCTTGAACGGTTCTGTTCTATCCTTCAAGTTATCATTTGACTTGTAGATGTACCCCAAGCGAGAGATGAAGCCATCTTTATCAGCTTTGATTTCAGATGCCAGATAGATAGATTGCGTTCTTTCGTAAGTATCGCTGTTGGTGCAAGGTCCGTGCGTATCTTCGCCCTCGTCATCACCGTTTACGATGTTTGTCCAAGGTATGGTGCCTTCCGGACTAACTCTAATGCGCGCAACACTTGTCGTATCGTTGCTGTGCTCTTGGTCGCCTTCGAGCTCTACAACAGCAAAGAAGTTGAATACTCCGTCCTTCGTAGGCTTGAATGTAACAGGAACGTTTTCCATCTTGCCTGCAGCCAACTCAGGAACATTCGTCGTTTCGCCGACAAGCGTTTTGGTTCCTTCATCATCGCAGTATACCTTGATGCTATATTTGCTCTGCGTCTTAGAACCTACGTTGCGAACCTTAACCGTGCACTTGTTGTCATAACCAACAACAGCCTCTTGGATGCCATCGAGAGAGAAGGCCTTCAAGTCGTTTTCTGCGACATAGTCTACATTGATACCATAGAGACGGAAGCTATTGTACTGGTTGTGCGTAGCAACAGACATACCGAAGTAATATGTGCCATCTTCCGGAGCAGTAAACATATCCTCGAACTTCTCGCGAGTATACATATCAGGATAAGAGAAATCTTTCTCTTCACGGAGAACTGTAGCATTCGTCAGATCTTCACTATTTGTGCCCATAGTAAGTTTTAAGTCGAATGGCGTAGCTCTCTGGTGTGCATAGAAGTCCGTGGTAATGCGATACGTCTTGCCCTTTTCGAGCTTGAGAGGAGGAGATGTAAGGAAACCATCAGCTTCTTGATAGTTGCTATAGCCAATCATACACTTAGAATCCTCATCATATCCACCACAATAGTAGAAGAAGATAGAGTGGTTGTTGGGGCTGTACCAACGATTTGCGTCGTCTTGCGTATTGAACTTTAAATCAATCGGCGTAGTGAGCGCACTTCCGGCCATAACTCCCTCAGACTCTGCAATAGCACCTTCGCCAGCTTGGCTCTTAGCTTGAATTCTGTAAGAGTACTTTTGTTGTTCACCAAGCGTGTTGTCCTCGTAAGTTGTTGCATTAAGATTTTTAACAACAACTACATTGTCGGGTAAACGTGTCAATGTATAGGTCAGCTCGTTTTCTTTGATATAACCATTGTTTAAGCCTTTGGTCGGAGCCTTCCAAGTCAATTCAAGGCCTGTGCCTTTTCTCTTCAGTTGGATATCTTGAACCGCACCGGGAACATCTACGCCCATAAAGCAGCGGATACTATCAGGTACACCCTTCTCGCCTGCAACGCGTGACGGAACTACATAATAGGTATTGATGCCAGTGTAGGGATGTGTGTCTACGAATTGCATAGCTTGGCCCATCTTGCCCGTAGCATCTACAGTTCCAATAAGGTCTGCATTTTCAGCAGAGAGGAGCTTTGAAGTCGGCGTGAGTTCGGTTGTTGCTACATTTTGCTTCTTGCGATAAACCAATACCTCTTTGAATTCAGTAAGGTCACTCTTGTCCCAAGTCTTAGTTGGGTTCACCCACTTAACGGTATCTACCATAGCGCCGTTAACATCAGCTTGTACGTCAATTTGAGATACTTGAGCTGCTGCCTTGCGTGCATCGGCTGTCATATAAGGAATGGTAAGCCCAACAAATGAATTGCCGAGGTTGAACCAGGATTTACCTTCATAGATGCCCGTTTCTGTGTTTACGCTATAGAGAGTTGTTGCGCCTTGGTTGCCGACCGGAATCCACCAAAGGTTGCCAGTGGTATAGTCGAAACTCATAGTACCAAAGTATCTTTGGATATAACTCTCTCCCCATTGGCTCTTGCATTCAATGGCAGAAAGCTTGTTGAAATCAGAATCGAACTTAACAAGGTTTGTTCCGACAGCAACATCTTCGGTCTCGCTCTTCGTCTTTGGGCACACCATATATAGCAATTGCCGTCGTAGTCGAAACAGAAGTTATAGTAAACGATCGGTAAGTCCATAACCTTGTCTATCTTACCTGTTTCTTTATTAATGATGTTGATTGTGGTAAAAGCTCTTACCACTTGCTCTTCACCATCAATGATTTTCGTTTCATAACCCTTACCAAGACCGTATATCTCCTTTGTTTTCGGGTTATAGCTCAGTGCATAGATATCAAATCCCCTATACCATTCACCCTGTTCAGTTTTATTAAAGGTGTAGATGGTTGTGGTATCGCCTGTAGCTACATTTAATTTTGCAAAATACAGCGGTTCTACGCCATAAGTGTAGGACTGAGCAAAAACGGCATAGCAATCTTTCCCGTCAAATGTTGAGCAGTATATACCGTGAGATTGAACCTGATCATTTGGCGGCGTAAAGTTCTTTATAGTGATATAGTCAGCGGCTTTGCCCGTATAGAACTTTATCCAACCACGCTTTTTGTTCTGACTTACTAACTGGCCAGCATACATAGTAATACCCCTCGACTTGTCGTCGATCGCCTGTGGGGTCTGGAGCGGCATCTGCGGGGCAGATGTTAGCATCGGTTTGTCCCAGACGGAGGGAAACTTTCTTGCATTCATCTGTCCGGATGCTGGTAAAGCAGACAGTGTTGCCAATGCAAGACTTGCTAAATAGAGGTGTTTCATATCTCTTAGGATTAAAAATAGATTAATGTCTATAGTTGTTTTACTTAAGATGTGGCAAGACTCTCTGTCCGGTAAAAGCCGGACAGAGAGTCATTGCCTTTATCTTTATCGTTTCAATACAATCTTCAGCGTTTGTATGTGGCCTTTCTTATTTACCTTCAATATATATACGCCGGAGGAAAGCGAAGTCAGCTGGAGGCGATCAGTATGGTTCGCTGTGCCTACGAGTGCACCAGAAGTGCTGAACAAGTCAACCTTATCACAGACTGATGAGAGGTAGAGTACGTTGCCGTTCTGATAAATGTTCAGTCCTTCTCCACCTACAGAGAGCATACCGGAAGTGTTACCATCTTTATATTCCAACATCATGAAAGGAACATAGGGCGAAGGGAAGATTTCAGACTCTTTTATGTTGCTCGTTTGGCCATCATAGTGTGCCGTGCGAGGCTTGCCTACAATTTCTTTCAAGTGCCATTCCGGATGCTGATTAGGCATAAGGCGTTTTCCGCCTGCAAGCGCTTCGAACTTCATATTCAGATTGCCGCCGGTGTAGTGGAATGGTGTGTCAAACTTAATCTGCAAGTCTTCGCCTTCCTTTTGACCAGAGATCGTAATGTTGCCATCAAATACCTTTGTCCAATCACCTTCTTCAAAGACGCCGATGTACTCATTGTCGTCTGAGATTAAGTTGGTGCGGTCGGTCTTCTTCATATAGATTCTTGCCGGGAACGTAAATTCGTTCTTAGCCTTACCATTATACTTCACCTGCATAGCTACGAAGCTAATGTCTTTCTTTTGGATTTCGTCCTCCATATACAGACACTGTGCTTGTGAATAAGGCATTGAGACGAAGAAGGGAGAGTACCAACCATAAGATTCATCTGTATTGAGTGTCAGCCATTTGCTTGCATCCTTAGCCGCCACTTTAACCTTGATTGATGACGCAAAAGTGTTATCTTTTGGGTAGGTGTCGCCTTCTAAAATGACGCGTGCTGACACATTTATATCACCTTCTGTCGCCGGTATCCATTTGATAGACACTGTGCCCGTTGCATCGGGAGCAACAGCAACGCCGGGAGCAGAAGCAAGTTCTTCATTCGTGTCTGCGTTGATGAGTTGAACGGTATAGTTGCTTACCGTCTTTGAACCCTCATTGCTAATGGTTGCTACGAAAACTTGCTCTACGCCGCAGTTGGCTGTAGCAGAACCGGAAAGATCCTTAAGGCTCAAATCCTTTTCGCTATATTCGCGTAATGATACATCTTTAAGATATATTCGACCGTGCATAGCATCTGAACAAGCTTGGAATGCTACGTGTCCGTTGCCGCTTGCGTCTACACTGAAGGTGTTCTTACCATAGTAGTAAGTCTCAGAAGCAGTATGGAACTCCTTTAAATCTACGATCATTGTTGTAAGACCGGCTGCGGTCGGCGTTGTGCCGTAGAAGACTTTCATCTTCTCCATAACCGGCTTGTGATCATCGGGGTTAACCCAATTGGCGGTAGAGTAAGTATAACGCAACTGATATTTTTTCTCTTTATTGAATGAGAGTGGAGGTGATACCAACCAGTCGTCAGCATTCTTCTCGCTACGATCATAGAAAGCTGAGGACGTGGTAGGATCAAACTTCCAAGTCATACCGTCATTATTGTTGTCGAGGACTGTCCATCTGTCAACTTCGTCTTTGGTCTTCAAATCAGAGATGAAAGGAATGCTTCCCGATGAACCATAAGCTACAGTGTTGGAAGTAGCAGAGAGGCCTTTCCCTTTTTTGCTGTAGGCCGTAACAACATAGCTGTAGCCTGCGTGTACGGTTACTTGATCCTCAACGGAGCGTGCCGTCGTCTTGGTTGCAATCGTCACATTGTCCGGCATACGCACTACGTCGTAAGTGAGTGTCGCCTTGTCGTAATAGCCCTTATTAGCGCCCATAGCAGGCTCACTCCAAGTAATGGTGCCTTTTGTGTCGTTGGTAGTCAGTTGAACATTTACTGGTGCGCCCGGCACATCTTCACCTACGAAAGCTGATGCTTCCTTATATATACCATCGCCCTTTTGGTTGTAGGGCACTACCTTATATATATAGTTGCCTTCTGCAAGACCCGTGTCAGTCCAGTCCATACTTTTGCCCTTTTCAGTCGTTGATACTGTCTGAACAAGTTGGTCATTGCGGTAGATTCTGATTCCGTCAATGCTTGCAAGAGATTTATTGCTATAGTCCGTGTTCGGGGTTGTCCAAGTCAACGTAGCATTGCTTGCGCCAAGTTCTCCCGCTTTTACGGTAAGATTCCTTACATAAGAGGGCGCTTCTTCAGCTACATACTGATAAGGGATAGCCATAGAGAGCAACTGCAAGTCGCCTTCTATCTGTGTCTGCGTGATTGCCTTTCCTGTTTCAGGATTCAACTCTATCAAATAGGCTTTGCCGTCGGCAGCTTGTGCCGTCCACCATAGGCGATGTGTCGTTTTGTCAAACTCCATCGATTGGCTATAATTGCCTATACTGATTCCGGTGCCTTCCGCCGGACTTACATTGACCATTGTGCAAGTTTGCTTTGCGGCGTCAATGCTTTTTTCGTCTATTCTGACAAGGGTAGACTTGGTAAAAGCTTCATCAGATATGATCGCATATAAGTAGCCATTCTCCGCAGAGAGCGTAAAAAGGGCATCGTTGATGACCGCAACCTTATTGATGGCATAAGTTGTTCGGTTCACTTCATATAAATCAGTCGTGAAGCGATCTGTATCGTAGTGTACGCCGAAGATTCTGTCCGTCTTCGGATCATAGGTCATCTCGTCCAAGATAAGTATCGGTGCACCTTCGGGGAATACGCTCTTCCGCTCGCAAGCTCCTGTACTTGGGTCGATGACGCTAAAGGCGTAAGGCATAAGAACGTTTGCATACAGCGTCGTTTCGTATGCAAGATAATCTTTTCCAACGTATGTTCCGGCAGTAAAAATTGGCGTTTTGCCGGGAATATTGCCATAGTCTTTGATTAAGGAATAGGTGCTGGGTGTGTTCGTTCGGAATGTAGTCAAACCATTCGTGCGATACTTTGTGTCGTATCGAAGGTAGCCATAAACCGCTGCCTCTCCGTCTGCCACATCGTAAATCAAAGCCTTATGCTTATAAGTGCTTGTTTGCTGGGCCTGTGCACAGTTTGGACTACCTGCGCCTAATAACATAGGCAATAGTAGTAGTAATCTTTTCATATATAGAGTATCCTTAGTTACGTATTGCGGGGTAAATTTACGCACTTTACACAAATCAAAGCCAAATTTTTTTCCGAGAAAAAAATACTTTTATTCAGAAAAATAACAGGTTGAGAAATTTTCAAAATTCGTCGTATATATAGAAATGTGCTAATAATTCTTCGCGATAGCTATATGTTGTTTGCTGTTAAAGTTGAAGTTTTATTCAATTGTCAAAAAGTATGGACGTTGTTTGCTGTAACAAGTCTTAATAACTCGTCTGCACTATACAGCCTTAAGGAAATATCATTCAAGGACAATATCCTTTGTCCGTCAAGCCGGCTATGCCTTGAGGAATGTTTGCACCCTCCAATAGCGGAATAAACTCCTTTGTGTCACTGCGGTTCGCTGTAGTCGTTATCACCTTTTGAACAATGCCTTGACAATTGGTCAGACTAATCTTTCCGTTGGGTTTATGTGGCGTATCCACAAGACTTGCATCGACAAGTACCCCTTCCCTTACCGAAATGTGATGGCGGGGAAGTTGTTTGTTAAACTGAGACAATAGTTTGTCTAAGAGACCCAACTTCGTCAGTGCCGAACGAAATCGACTAATGGTGCTGTGGTCGGGAGAGACCGCTTCCATCTTCAGCCCCAAGAATAGGGAAAAGGTGATTGAATCATTTATGCGCTCCTCCAAAGCACAATCACTCAGGTTGTATCAGGTCTCCAAAAGCAACATCTTGAATAAGAGAATCACGTCATAAGCCGGGGCGCTGACGGCATTTTGTCGCTTTGTGTATTTCTTGTTGATAGCGTCCTAATCGGATGCCAATCAATAAGCCTGTCAATCTGATTGAGAAAGTCGTTTTGTGCCTTGCGACAATGCCTTGAAAAAAGAAGTGTGTCTGCAACTGTTACAATGAAAAGCAAAGTGGTACTTGTTTTATATTTCAAGTAATTTGCATCTTTTCATGAGATAATTGAGATTTTAAACGAAATAAGGGCTATATAATCGATGTTTAGTGATAGTCTGTTTCGAGAAAGTCAGCTACTGAGGCGGGAACATATAGATCTTTTAAATCATCACCATCATTTGTTGAGATAGTTCCTCCCGCATTCCCATATTGAGCGTTTATTTTTCCGAGTGGATTATCTATGAAAGAGCGTTTAGCTTTCAGATAGTTTATACGCGTTATATGTTCATAATCATTAGCAAGATAAACAGGCGAAATAGGCTTGGTCGTTTGCTGTATTCCAGTTGCTATAAAACTGTATTGCCCTCCTTCTGCTTGGGCTTTAAGTATCAAGCCAGGAAGTCCATCGAGCTTCCAGGGGCCGTTTTGTACAGGAATTTCCGGAGCGAACCACGCAGTCCATTTCCTCCCGTGGTAATCAGTGATAGCCATGATACACTCATATCCCAAAATAACATTGGTAGAATCGCATATTTCCCATTTCCATGGAGTTATCAGCTCTTCATAAGTAAATTTTTCAAGTCCGGCAGTGTCGTAATATTTCAATTTGTTGTTAGCAAAAGATTTGATAACGTATATAGTGCCGTCGGGTTTAGGAATACCATCTAAATTATCGGCGTTGAGGGCAGCCCTTGATATTTCAGTCAGTTTTGTCTTGCCCTCTGGCGTAGAACTCAGCGAGTCAATATATTCTGTAATCGGAGAGTAGAATTTCGATTCTGTTATATTTGCTAACAGAATATACTTGTTTGTCAAATCTGTTTTACCATCTGTCAAATTTGGATGATGGGCCACGTAACTGACTTCGATATGAGCGGTCTGTGCTGTTACTGCTATTGCAATAAAACACAAAGCAATGAATGTAATTCTCTTTTTCATTTAGGTATATATTTATTTTCTTAGCGTTATTGAGAAAAGTAACTGACGACCACGGAGCGCGTGTTGGCTTTCAAAAGATGACAGTTGCGAGTATGTAGTGTATCTATATTGTTTGTTGTTGAGGATATTGGTCAGCGATGCCGACAGTTGAATCTGTTTGGTTGGCTTGAATATCAGCTTGGTATCAAGCATCATAGTATTCTTGAATGCCCCCTCTGTTAGTTCATTGTGATAATGTTCTCCGCTAATCTGCCATTGCCATTTGGAACGTGGTGTGAAATTAAGGCTCAGCTTGTTTATCATAGCGGATAGCCAGGGTGCCGACGTGCCGTTCATTGTCAGACGATTGTTGGGTAGCTATGCCATAGTCAAAACTGAACCACTGCCATGGTGAGCCATTGATTTTTCCGCCTATGCTCCAGCTGGTGCCGATTAACTGCATGGACTCGGCTGCTGCGATAGTAGCTTTGATTTGTTGCGGCTGAAAGAACCGCTAATGTTACAGCTTCCACGCATGAAGTCGAGCGTCTTGCCGAGATTTCCCATTATTATGAGCAATTTTCCGTCGTTGTCAGCATCCGAATAGCTGTAAACGACGTAATCACCGTATAGCTGTCGCGCCATAGTATAAGGCTGGTGGCTCCAAGAGTGCATCATCTGCCCGTTGGCAAATAGTCCGTGTCTGGTGTGCTTGTAGCTGAAACTTGCCGAAAATATTCTGCGATGAGGTATTATGAAATTGTCAACGCCAGATTTTTAATGTGCGGTAGTCAGTCATTATCAGTCCTGGATGAATGAGGTTGAGGGTTCATTGGTGAGCGGCCTACGCCCCTAAGACTGTGCCGGAAAAAGCGATTGTTCGGTTTCCAGTTGAAACTCAGCAACGAAGAGAAATATACCTCGTTATGGTTGACCAACGCCTTGTCGAATGAGTAATGTGCGTAACTGATAGGGAGATTGAGTGTGAGATTTATTTGCTTGATCCAGTATTCGAGTTTCGGAGTGGCATAGACGAAAAGTGAGTTTGTATGTATGACATTCTCGGTTATACTAGGTAGTTCCTTTGGCAGATTGTCTATATTTTGAGACAAATTAGAGTTCATTGATCGCCAGTGAGGCCTTAATGCCACCTTCGAGGTTTATCGTAAAACCTTTGAGCGAAAAAGGCGTGCGCTACACTTTCATGTGTATGAAAGCGTGGTCGTTGATGTGCTGGCAATATTGATTGCCATTTACAGCCAAGTTGAGCGCTTGCGGCAGCACTTCCCACTCGTTACGGCTTTCGAATGTTACAAGGTGTTTGCCCTTGAATCGCTGTATCAATTTGAATTTGTTACTGACGTAATAATTGGGCAGGTTGACAGATTGCATATTGGGTATCGTGCCGGTTGTGCGCAAGCTGATATCGTTCCAATCAATTTTGGTCTGCAAAGTGTTGTTTATGAATGTCGTCTTTTGGTTGCGTTCGTAGATAAACTTACCACTTAACGAGTGTTCGTGTTCGGTTTCGTTGCAGTTCTCGGTAATTATTCGATTACCCTTGTCCAAGAAATAAGTCGTGATATTCGATGCGTTGGCGATAGTGCGATTAAAGGAGTAGTCGATATTAAACTTACATTCGCCGCTTTTGAGTTTCCACAAGTTGTTAGTCGAAACGAGGAAAGAGCGGTTGAAAAGAGTGCGCCTGCTGTCAAGCGAGGGCATATTGGGCAGTCCGATGCTGATATAGCGGTTCAATCCTGTACCGCGCCTCCCTTCGAAAAAGTCTGTGCTTAATGCAGACTGCTCTTCGCCTGTGTTGTTGGCGCAAAAGGTAGTAATATTCTGAAATCCATGCGTCCCCCTCATTGCGAATAGTTTTCCATCCCATATCGCTCCTTCAGGTTGCTGCGAGTAGCCACCTTTGACATCGCCGTGAAAAGCCCAAGTCGCTTTTGCTTTGTTTTTCAGTTTGAGATTGATTGCCGCCTTGTCTGAGAATGACAAGCCAGACAATACCTGCATGGGTTGATGATTCTCCATAACTTCAATCGCTCCCACATCATCGTGGCTTATGCTGTTGGTGGCGATACCGTACCTGCCGCCGAGGAGATCGGATCCTTCGATATAAAACTTGTTGATGTCCTTCCCTTGATACCGGACTATGCCATTATCGGAGACGTTAATGCCGGGCATACGCTGGAGGACGTCGCCGATTGAGCGATCTTGCGACTGTGCGAAACTACCAACATAATAGGTGATAGTATCGCCTTGTTCCTGTATGCGGTTAGCCTTGACTGTAACTTCTTTTAGCAATGTATATCCTGCTTCCATATATATCATCAATGGGAACGAAACGCTGTCAAGTGGTAGAGATTGTTTGGCGAATCCCATCATAGTAACCTCTAATCTACACCCATTTATTAATGGCATTTGTAGGGAAAAGTTTCCGTTTGTTTTTGTGTATTCAAACTTCTTTATTTTATCGTCTATCCCCTTAATAATTACAGAAGCTCCTGCCAAGGGCTTATTTACCTCACGGTCTATAACTGTGCCGTAAACATTGACCTGCGCCACTGCATTAACAGAAAGAAATAGGCAAAGCTGGCAAATAATAAGTCGGCTCATAATGTTTAAAGAAGTTCTACTAAGAACAATAGTCATTGACGGCCCTTAAATTAATATTCGGAGTTGTCTCATTTTGAGACAACTCCAATAATGACACACAATTGAGGGTGTCATTCTCAAGGCACACGAACAACTTTGCCGTCTTTATCTACAATAATAGTCGTGCCATCGCTGTAGATGATTATGACTCGATCACCTCTTTTAATAACTTGGGGATCTTTTGCTGTACACTGGGCTGTATACATTGCCACAATCTCTGTTTGTGTTGGAGCGACTACAACTTCCGACTGGAATGAAGCAGCATTTGCGGAACAAGCAAGTATGCTTATAATTCCTACAATCAATAACTTTTTCATAACGAATGTTTTGTTAAAATGAACTCCTACTCGTTTCGCTTTTCAGTTCTTGCGCCTTTGGACATTCTGGTCTGTGGAATTATTGTCGACTTTTTTAATCTTTCATTTATACTTCGATTTTTCCTCCCGCATACCACCATTGCATAGTTTCTGGATGCTGCACTTATAAACTATTCATTCTTCTCCCACAAGGTGCAAAAATGATTCTCATAAGCTTCCTCATTGGGAAAATTCTTATATAAATTCAATAGTTTCATGGTTGAAACTTTGCTACTTGCAAAGATAGCATTTATTGTGCACACGCACGAATTTATGTCTAATTATTTTTCGAAATAAGTGGATAATCATTTTAGCGAATTTGCGGTATTGTTGTATCGTTAGTTATGTATATTTCAATTAAACAGCCATCGTGAGTTTGTTCATAAATACATGATGGATGTTATCTATAATGCGGCAGGAAGTCGTTTGCATCTGCTTATTGTTAACCACAACAAGACGCAATTATAAATTATTGATATGCAATGAATTGTGAAACGTTTATTGTTTATATAAAAAGTACTATCGTTTCACTTAAAAGAGTACTATTGTTTTTGCTTAAAAAGTACTATCGTTTTTCTTCGGAAGCTAATATTGGGCTGAAAGGAAAGTACTATCTATAGAGAGTAAAATGGTATTATTTGTTTGCGAATATGAAATATTTCTGTTATCTTTGTGACAGAGACTCGGGCGAAAGGTTCTGTGATGTGTGCAGATAACGCCGCCGCTGTGTTCTTTTTACAATCTGTTTTTTAGTATCATGGATTATTCTTTGAATAAACGAAAAATGAGTGTTGGCCCCTTGAAGGGCAAGGAAGTGTTCGTGGCAAGCCCGGTTTGCCAGAAACAGCGCATTTCGTTCGACAAACTTTGCGAGCGGATGGCGGAGGACAGTACGGTGGGTGATGCCGACGTGGCTGCCGTGTTCTACGGGTTTCGCAAAGTGCTCAACGAGTATTGCTCGAAGGGCTACATCGTCGATGGCGGCCCGCTCGGGACGTTCCGCCCCACGTTTTCGTCAAAAGCTGTGGAGAAAGAAGCGGATTTCAAGCCTGCGGAGTGCGTCTCGAAAACGCGGATTCTCTTCACGCCTACGGCCGATTTCCGCCGACTGAAGAATGTGGAGTTCTACCGCGTGGCGAAGCGAACAACAAAAAGTAAGAAAAATGGTAGTTCGGCGCAAGGAGCGTCCCCGACAACGCTAAAACCGTAAAAAGAAGTTGAGGGTGTGTCAAGATTGATATGGATCCCGAAAGTTTATTGTCTAACTTTGCGGGGGCACTTCAATCTTGATACACCCTCTTTACTCAATAGGGTAAGGATTATTCTGTGATCATTACCTTACGAGTGCTGCCATCACTTAAGCGAAGGATGTTGAGGCCTTGCTGTGGATGAGTGAGACGGCGGCCGTCGACACTATAGTAGGCCGTAACTGTAGGCAAACTATTTTGCGCAGTGGTAATTGAAGCTGTGTGTGGTGGCGGGACATCAACCTCTATGGCGTTGTCGATTTGGTTGGTTTGCTTGTTGAGGAGCAAAACGATCGCGTGAAGATATTCTTTACGAATGTTGGGTAGGATGTCGGTGCGTACTCGCATACCGGCACGATGCTCATAGCTGCTACCGGCTGTGATCGTTTCGGGCAGCGAACCTTCCAAACCTTTATTGACCCCCTGGCCATCGATAGGAACGTGATTATAGCTCATGTTCTTTATGTATTTCGATTCTTTGGTATAGGGAGCTAAGTTGGGGTCGTTTTTTACATCCGGATCGTTATCCATATCATAGTAGAAGTTGAGCTGATACCACGAGCTGCTCTTGTCTTAAGGCTATCGGCTGTTAGCACATAAGCCAAACGATAATCTCCACCCGATTGGTAGAAGTTTACGTTTGTTTTTACCTCAATTTCAGAGCAGTCTGCATCTTTCCACGAAGCCGTGGCTGTGAGGTCAGCCGGTGGCGTTTTTGAGAGTTGGGCATCAATCTCTTCCGTGATGTGGTAGCCTGAAGAGGCGCGACCATAATACGGATCGAGCGTGTCAGTCTGACGATCGAGCTTGCAAGCCGGAAATCCGCGTATCGAGGATAGAATCTCCTCGTAACCGGCTTTTTCGGATAGTTCGCTCATCGGGGTTGCATCATAGACACTGCCGTGTACTGCAATTATGATGAGTCGGTCGCCGTATTTTTGCTTACTCGCTTCGATTCCTGCTATTCCACGCACACACCAGCCGCAATGTGTGCCGGTAAATTCTTCTTCCACAACCCGCTTAGTCTGGGCATTAAGCGCCAAACTAAGTAGGGTTAAAGGGAGTAGGATAGAGATTCTTCTCATTGATTATTTCACGTTAATTTTACGAGTAATTACATTCTTACCGCGGGTAACTTTTACAATATAGTTGCCACTGCAGAGTGGGAGAGCGGGGTCTACAACCTGTCCGGCAGCGGTATATATTGAAAGGTGATCGTAGGCGCCGGTTACGCAAACTTTACCATCGGTAAAAGTAATGTTAACAGCTGCGGGCGCTTCTGCTTGAGTAATGCCACTCGCTACGGGGTAAGTTGCTACACGTGAGTCGAAAATCATCTTATCAGATGCGGGCGATGTAACGTTGGGGCGGCGTCCAATGGTGGCAAGTACCTTGAAGTTGTTGATGTTGCCGGAGCGAATGTCGCCTATCTCTACATCGTAGGTCTCACTAAACTTTCCGTCTACAAATACTAATGGTGTGCCGTGTGTGGAGTTGATGGTTTTTACAAAGAGGTTATTGTAGTAGTAGGGGTCTGACGGGGCTTGAGTTTGTTTAACTGCTAAAACTGAGTCTTCGAGTAGCGTGAGCGTCAAGACAACATCGTCGAAGTCAAGCTTTTCGAGTTCGGTTACATCTACCTTTGCTTTAAGTTTTTTCGGATCGTCAGTTGGCGTGAGACTAAGGTTGAAGTTGTAGAATGAGTAGGTACCTTCTTCTAAATCTTCCAATCGTGCCTTTGAGTTGCCTAAGCATGAGTAGGTCACCGTAGCGTCGTCGTAAGGTATTCGATTAAGAGACAAGCGTGGTACGGGAGTCTTGCCTGCAGACATATTATTATAGGAGTTGGCGCGGAGTATTTCGGACTCGGCTGTGCTTATATTGTCGTCTACGTGCAGTTCGCAAATATTAAACTTGAGGTCGGTTCCCTCGAAGAACTCTTTTACGTCGTCTATTTCTTCATTTACACGCGAAGTGAACGGTGCCCATTGTGCCACCCAGCGCTCAAATAAGTGCTGACGCTTGGGCATATTCTGCTTGCCGTAATAAACAAAGCTACAAGTGCTACTGGTCGCACCCTCTTTTTCGATATCGTTGACTTTAGATAAGGAGACCTCCAATTTTCCGCTCTTTATAATGGGCGCATCTAACTTGAGGGTGTCCATATGCCCTTTCTTGATGTTCAAGGTGAGCTGCTTCGTCACTGCGCTTGCTGTGATTCCATCAATCTTGCAGGTCACTGAAGTAATGTCCTTCGTGCTAAGGTTATGCACAATTGCATAAGCTTTAGCGTTCTTTTCGCGGGCTACGTATGGAAGTTCAGGCGTTAGGCTTCGCACAATTAGTTAGTAGACTTGTCTTGCCCATTCGGCAACACGGCTACTTCCATTGCCCAATTGCTCATGCTTGAATAGCCGGCGCAGTTTTGGAGTTTGTTTTGGTAGATGAGCCAGCAGCCTTCCTCGTCACGCAATTTGTGCGTGCCTATTCCGAGGATATATTCTCCGGGCTCCACATTTACCTCATAGCCAATGAGCACATTAGTCGTACCTATCGTGTAAGGCGTGGTGAGTTCAATCGGGTTGTAGCCGAATTGAAGTTCACAGTCTTGCTCATAGAGTGACTGAAGTGTCACAGGGTCTTTAATGAATATTTTTCCGGGACGCTTGGTTGTTTTGTCAGCATAAGTTAGGCAGGGATTGACAACTGCAAATTTGGCAGCCGCTTAACCCTTGTTCCGGTTTAAGCATGATGCAGGGAGCAAATTTTCCTCCTACTCGGAAGCCTGTGCCGCTGCTTTCCTCTACGTTTTGGATGTGTTGTGAATAGGTGAAGCAAATCGTGTCGGCCGGACTCGTTTGCGCGTGGCAGGTTTGGCCTGTTGTCAAACACGCTCCCCAAAAGAAAGCGCATAGAGCTGAACTGACTAAATGTTTCTTTCGAAACGATAGGGTAAAGTTCTTCATAAGCTTTAATTGTTTAAATAATGAGGTTAATATGAATCTTGTGCGAAGATAAATAAAATCTTTATTATCATCAACAAGCTTATAGGTTGGATATCGTGTTAGTGTTGAAATGATACGAAGTTTTTATGAAGTATAACATCTTTTCAGGTATGGTGTGAGCTATTCTCGGATCTCTTCACAATATGATGTCAATGGTTTTTGTGAAGTAGTTGGGAATATATGGTAACTTTGCCTACAGTTTGCTTTGCAAGCGAAGGTACTCGGTAGGTGTCATACCGGTTACTTTCTTGAATGAGCGATTGAAACTGGTGGCATTGGTATAACCTACGCTCTGAAAGATGCCCTGGATAGTAATATTCCCATAATTTTCCGTATCGACAAGTCGTTTACAGGCCTCACGGATGCGGTATTCGTTGAGTAAAGTTTTGAAATTCTTATTGTAGGTACTGTTGATAACCATTGAGACATATTTGAAGTTAGAGTCTATTAGTTCTGCCAGTTTACTGAGACTGAAGTCGGGATCGGCTATAACGTCAGTCTGCGACATCACCTCCATCACTTTTGCTGCAAGAATCCTGCTTTGCTCTACGCTGAGAACAACTTCCGAATTTTGTGAAGGATCGTTTGCGTTTATTGTTATGGAATCATTTGTTATATCGGAAGTCTTATGCCGATGTCTCATCACGAGTTCTTCAAGTAACGCTTTCTTATAGGTTTCCTGCGTTCCGATCTCTTTCTCTTTGCTTATCAATAATCGTTGCGTCCACCGCAATCGCTGATTGTAACGGAAAAGAAGTAAGATCAGTAGCAGCAAGGCAACGAGCAGCAGAGTGAAAATAGTGATGACATAAGTTTGTCGATTGATGGTGCGCCCTAACAAGTTGATGTGGGCTGCATGGCGTTGATTCTCATATTCTATAAGTTCGTCATCGGCACGATAGATTCGCTTTGAATTGAAAAGCGTATCCGATAGCGCCAGATATAAGGAACGATATTTTCGCGTGCTGTCTGCCTTCGCTTGAAGTTCATAGGCATCGGCAAGAATTTGATAGACAGAAGTCAGTAGGTCGCGATCGTTGCGCTTTCGTGCATTTGAAATACAGAGACGAGCGTGGCGGACGGCATTGTCGGCATCCTCTTTTTTAAGATAAAGGTCTGCCATTTCGCAGTTTTGGAAGTCGACATAGTGCGAGGGTAGCTTATTGGTGAGGGCAAACTCAAGCGTTGCGCGATGATAACCGAGGGCTTCATCGTAGTGCTTTTCTGCCGTAGCAATCCTTGCTCGGTCGTATTTAACATAGTATAGCCAGTCCGGTCGATCATTGGAGGGAGTCCGTTTCAATAATTCAAAATAGAACTTTGCTTCTTCTGTTTTCCCACATTTGGCAAGATTGGTCACCAAGTTGGTCAACATACGACTTTGCAATTCTTTATCGCCAAACTCCACTGCGCGTCGATAGCCTTTGAGCAGGTAAAGGCTGGCACGATTATAATCACCTGTATTGTAGTATACATTGGCTATATAGCCCATACTCTGCAATAGGGTCATCGTGTCACGTTGGCTTTCTGCCATCAACATACTGCGCGTAAAATAACGCATGGCAGTCGGGAAGTCAGCCTGGGTTAGATGAACTATCCCCCTTTGCATTACTTCGTGAGGGTTTTGTAGCCCCCATACGGGGATGACAAAGAAGGGGAAAGATAAGGTTAAAAGAGCAGAATGAATATGGTGCATCTTATTTGCTATTAGCTTATAGACGTAGAAATTTGTGATGATATCGCAAAGATACAAATAAAAGGGAGCAAATCTATAACATTACATGAATTGTTATATCTCCGTTATCTTCTTGTTTGATTTTGAGGCGGAAGTTCGTTATTTTTGCCAACAGAGCACTAAGGATGAAATTGTCAGTGAAAGAGACTTATCCCATAACGGGGAAAGCGCTATATACTAACAATTAAATTAAGAGGTTATGAAAAAAGTTACTTTAATCTGCACAACTTTGGCTGTCGCATTGACCGCAAGTGCACAGTGGAACTCAGACAAGAACCCTATACAGGTGACTTCTACCTTGGGGGCGTTTCAACCCAAAGCAGCCTTGACTTCGGACGGCAAGATGTTTGTATCTTGGCGAACAGCAAAAGCCGTCGAAGGCGGAGCTGTTTGCTATGCTTTTCCCCATCTACAACTTCTTGACAGAGATGGTAATGCGCTCTTCGGAAAGAGCGGTCTTGACGTCTCCAACCACAAGTCGCCTTCTTGGTGTAGCGACTATTCACTCATCGTCACTTCCGACAATTGCGCCGTATTGAGCAATGCGGATTCAAGAACGGAGGAGTCGGAAGTACTCGACTGTTATCAGACATTTACGCCCGTGTGGTATAAAATAGGTCAGAACAAAGACTTTCTTTGGGGATTTGATGGAGTGGCCTTGAATGATCGCAAGGACTCTCCTTTTACAAAGACTTTTGTCATTGGAGATGATATTTGGATTCAGGACCAATCTAATTCTCCGAGTGTCGCTGGTTACTTCAACCGCATTACTCCGGAGGGAACTCTTGCGTTTGCTGAGTCGCAGAAGATTTTCGGGCAGATGGTGCAAAGTTCAGGCAGCGATTTCATTATGGTGAAAAGTGGTTCCAAGGGTCCTGAGGCGCAGCGTTATAATCGTGAATGCAAGCCTGTCTGGTCGGAGCCGGTGACTTTCGCTTCTGCAAACTTTGAAGGTCATAACCTGTATCCTTATTCTATATTGTCTGATGGTAAAGGTGGAGCATACATTGCTTGGGTAAGAGGAATGGGAAGTTTTGGACATATGGTTTGTGCGCAGCACATTGACGCACTCGGAACTCCTACTTTTGGGCTTGATGCCGTGGACGTGTATGCTACAGAGGAATTAGACCACGATTACGAAAGACTTGGAGTAGACGTAAAGAACAATCGTACGCTCGTAGTATGGGCCTTTAAGACTGGAGGTGGAAACTATAATCTTCAAGCTCAACTTTTCAGCGAGGATGGTGAACGCTTGTTTGGCGACACGGGCAAGCCGATTGCCACGAAGACCGACGAGGCCGGTTATGCTTTCAATAACCATGGTGTGTCATCGGTAGGCGATGGAGAGTGGTTGGTTTGCTATTCTGACGCTAAAGGTTGGGCTAAGTCTGAACTTTATATCGAGCGCCTCAATAAAGATGGGAACTCCGTGTGGAAACGGCAGATTGGAGATGTTGGAACGTTTAACGACGTTAATTTCATCAAGGGCGACGACTGCTCATATGTTGTATATGAGAGCAAGGATGAGGAGAATAAAGAAATATTGAGAGCTGCCCGCATCTACGATGACGGTACGTTCGTTAAAACCAATACTACGCCTCTGCCTTACAGTATAGATTTTAGGACATCAGGTATGCCGACCGACTGGGTTGCATTAGACAAAAGCGCTCCTTCAAGCAACTATGGGAAATTGGTATATGGGGAGACATTGGTGAAGATTAATGGCAGCAAGACGAATACAAAATGTGTATTTACAGGGATCAATATTGATAATACTGCTTGGAACGACTATTATATCTCTCCTGAGTTCAAGCTTGATGCCAACAAGACTTATAAGATAAAAACTCAGGCTGTCTGTGACGGAAGTAGTTACGATGTGACGCTTAAGTATGGTACTTCTACCGCAGACGACGCTACATTTACAAAGTTTGCCAATTGCACAATGCAGAAGAACAATTTCGACACAAGCAAGAGTGATGAGGTTACATTGAAGGTTGCTGAAAGCGGCGTTTATCGTATCGCATTCCATGTGACAAGTACTACCGGAGGTCCACAGGACAATGTTTACTTAATGAGTTTTTCCATCAAGGAAGATGCGACATCCGGCATCGATAATTCGGCTGAAGCTCTTTCTGAGATTGCATCTATAACTGTACGCAGTATTGACGGTAAGTTGATTCAGACCGTTAAGGGGAGCAAGTTCTGTTCTGCGTCTCTCGTTCCCGGTATCTATATCATAACGATGAAGGATACTCAAGGCAAGACAAAAAGTATAAAGATAACGAAATAATATCATGAAATGAAGAAGATTTTCATAACAGTAGCTATACTGATCTCTACTTTTTTATTTGGCAGCGCACAGCAGCTGCCAAATAAAAATATCGTAGTAGTCGAGAACTTCACCAATACCGGTTGTGGCCCTTGCGCAAAGTTTTCCCCTGTGTTGGATAAAGTGGTGAATGATCGTTTGGGAGATGTTATCTGCATAAAATGTCATGGTAGTTATCCTGATCATAAAGACCCGTTCTATTTAGAGGAAAAATCAAATTTGGATGAGCGGATGAAGTTCTATGATATAACGGCTTTCCCTACGTTTATCGTTAACGGGATCGAGAGAGACTACACGCTTAGTCCTACCTTGTTGAATTCAATGCTTGACGCGGCAAGGGAGATAGATATGAAATACGACATAACAATAAGCAGTAAGGTGACAAATCATAAGTTGGTTGTTGAAGGGGAGGTTGTTTCACCGGAGAATGTTGCAGACGCTTCCAATCTCCGACTCTTCGTTGTGGCAATAGAAGAATACTATAAATCTCCTACTGCTTTTTTCAAACGGAGAGACAGAAATGGAGTTTGTGGCAAAGAGATTTATGCCCGATGGAAGAGGGATGATTATAGGGCAAAGTATGGATAAGAATAAAGCATACGGCTTTAATTTTTTCCTGTGATCTGAACTCTTTCCGTGACGAGCGAGAGCTTGGCATCGTGGCATATGTGCAGGATATATCCACAAAGCAGATTGTCGCTTCTGCGTATATCCCCAAAGCGGCCAAGGCTGATGATTATGCTAATTTGACCAGCATTACAGACACGCCGAACTTTATCTGTACACCTGACTTTTACGGGAAGGCGATGTTCAGAAATGATGGAAAAAAGACTCTGACGAGCGCAAAGATCAATGTGGAAGTTAATGGCGTGCCCCATTCATACAATTGGAGCGGCAACCTTGCAAGACTTGGGAGGACTTCTTTCCAGTTTGAAGATATCACAGACTTTGTACTTTCTACTGATGTGGTAAAAAATACTGCAAAGGTGTGGTTGACTGATATCAACGCGACAAGCAACGAAAGTAATGCGATTGTCGTGAACTTTAGCAACTCCATACAGGCAGAACACGGCATTCGGATGAGGATTTATACAGACAAGAAACCGGAGGAGACAACCTGGAAAGTGTTTGATTCTGCTGGGGAAGTCGTCCAAGCAGGTGGCCCTTATACAGAGGCGCGTCACAAATATACGGAGACATTTAGATTAAAGGTAGATGATTGCTACACACTCGCGATATACGACAGTGGTGGTGATGGCATAAGCAGCACAACATACGGAAACGGTTATTATCAAATATATCAAGTGGAAAAGAGCGGAGGTGGAGAGGAAACGACAAAGTTACTCACCCAGGGGACCTTTACCAATGCAGAATGCGCCATCGCGTTCAATTTGAAGAAGGTCGACCCAACTCTTAGCATCAATGATGTAAAGCTGATAAATAAGGCGCATTCAACCATTACGATTTTTGACGAAAGCGGAAAAATGTTGCTGAATACTACAGTCGAGAAGCTTACTCCAGCTGATATGTCGTCGGTTGGTAAAGGCGTAAGGATCGTAAAAATTAATGAGGGAAAAAGGACATATGTACGCAAGTATATCATCAATAAATAAAATGAAATGTGCTTAGTATTTCAGTTGGATATATAGCTGATTTTGGGTGTAAGCTCTTACAGGAAGCGTACAGTTTAGCATAGTTCCTTGCGCGAATTTCCAGTCGGTCATCGTTTGGTGAGAGTAAACGATTATTGCAGTGAAGTGGTGATTCAAATCTAAGAGCGCATAAGGAAGAGTCCTTATACGCTCTTAGATTTGATGTGATAATCTTTTTGAGTAAGTTTGCCAAGAAGACAAATTTGACAGTTCTCAGTTAATCGAAACTGAACCGGAACCTATCATTTGCCCATCACAGAAGAGATAGGCTGTATAGGTGCCACCGTTAATAAATTCACCTATTGGGACGAACATCGTCACGCGAGCCTCTTGGCCATCATATTCGATGGTTTTGGCTGCAGAGTATTCTACACTTCGATTTTCATATGAAAAGCTTCCCGAGTTGTTTACGACGGTTTGATTGGGCTTCATCAATCGCAGATAGATGATTTTATTGCCCGTCTGCGCCGTAACATTGCGTGCGATAGAGAAAGAAACGCTGAAACTCTTCACATCCTTTGATTTGTGTGTAGACTTTCCGTTCTTCTTCATCGGGGTGATAGATATGCCGGATGCATTTAGGCGTGCAGCAATCTGTACTGTTGCATTCAGACTCGCATTGCGCGCACTAAGTCCCGAATTTTCTTCCCGTGTGCGCTGTGCATCGGCTCTGGCTGCGTCGCGCTCATTCGTTAGTGTATGATTTGCGCGGGCTAAAGAGTCTACTTGGCGAACGTAATCGCGCAAGACCGCACGCACGGTGGCTAATTCGCGCTTGAGGCGCAAAATCTCTGAAGCATCCTTGGCCTTTGTTTGCCGAAGCTCCTGCAAGAGACCTTCTGCACGCTTTTTGCTCTGCGTCTAAGCGGGCGATGAGTGCATCGTCTTTGACGGCTTTCTTCATTTCGCCATATTGTTGCGCAAAGTCGGCATATTGATTTTTCCATCTCCCGCCGATCCACTCCGGCTAATTGGCGCAGCTCGGAGAGTTCTTTATCTTTATCCGTCTTGTGTCCGCAAGATGTTATGCCGATCAAAAGAATGAATGAGACAATAAATAAGCGTGTCAGTTTCATATAAAAATCGATTGGTTTGAAATAGCGCGACGATTCTTACTCTATAATGGTCGTCCAGCCGTGCTTGTCTTCTTCAATACCGTATTGGATATTGCGCAACGTTGTGTAAAGTCGCGTGGAGATCGGACCGGGTTTGCCGTCTTTAGCAATCTTATATTCGTGGTTGTTTTCTATGTCAACGATTCTATTGATCGGACTGATCACGGCTGCTGTGCCGCAAGCACCGGCTTCTTCGAAGGTTGACAATTCTGTTTCTTCTACGGGGCGAACTTCTACATTGTAACCCAAATCCTTAGCAATTTGCTGCAAACTCTTGTTGGTAATAGAAGGCAGAATTGAAGGAGACTTCGGCGTAATATAAGTGTTGTTCTTGATACCAAAGAAGTTGGCAGCACCACATTCGTCGATGTATTTCTTCTCTTTTGCATCTAAGTAGAATTCTCCGGCAAATCCTGCTTCGTGAGCAATTTGATTAGCCTTCAAACTTGCGGCATAGTTGCCGGCTACTTTGTAGCAACCCGTGCCGAGAGGAGCTGCGCGGTCGTGACTGCGGATAATAACGTAGTCGCTCGCAGCAAAGCCGCCTTTAAAGTATGGGCCAACCGGAGAGACGAACATTACGCATAAGAAATCTTTGGCCGGACGAACACCGACCTCCGGCGTGATGCCGATGAAGAGCGGGCGGATGTAAAGTGAAGCGCCGCTTTCATAAGGAGGAATGAAACGTTCGTTGAGCTTAATAACCTTTTCTACCATCTCGCAGAAAAGTTCTGTCGGTAGTTCGGGCATTACTAAACCGCGGCAAGTGAATTGTAGGCGCGCAGCATTTTCATCCATACGAAATACGCGCACTTTGCCGTCAGGACAGCGGAAAGCTTTCAATCCTTCAAATGCTTCTTGGCCGTAGTGCAGACATTCTGCAGCCATGTGCAAGTTGATTGTCGTGTCAGAGGTGATTTCCATTTCACCCCACTTGCCGTTGTGGTAATAACGACGCACGTTGTAATCGGTCGGCATATAACCGAACCCGAGTTTTGACCATTCAATGTTGTTTTCCATCATAATTAATGTGTGGAGTATAAGTATTTGTCTGCGAAAATACAGTTATTTACGCAAAACACGAAATAAAATTGCAAGTATTTTTTGTGAAAACTCTTGAATATACACTCTTTAATCTTACTTCGTGCGTTATCAGCTGCTGCCGGTCGCTATCCTTATTGCCCCTAATTCGGTTTAAGCAAGGCTTTGCATATAGTTGTCAGTAGTGCACACTGTCTCTTTCGATCTTTTGCTTTACGCCGAAAAGAGAATTGATTTACGAAAATGTGTTTTAGAACTAAGTCATTTTATAAGGATTGTCTTTTCGTTATTTAATTGATAGTCGACAATAACTATACGAAAGAGAGTTCTCTTTTCGGGTTTTATTGAAACTGCTTCAAGCTAAAAACAGGCATTGCTTATCCCGAATGGAGGCTTATTATATATAATGTGTAGTTCAACAATCGCTGTTCTGAATATGTTGCTTATCGTTTCTTGTCCTTTCTTCTTTGTTTTTGGATAGAAAAGACTTGATTGCTTTTTAGTCTTTTTACTTAAATAACGTGAGTTCGACGAATTATAAGTGTCTATAGATTTGGTGATTAGCGAAATTTGTTGTAATTTTAAGGTGCTGATATACATAGAATTACAAACAAAAATCGCTATGATCACCGAAGCCAAAGTTTTTCACTTCGTTCAAGGAAACTCCTGAAATATTTTGTATGGCAGACGACTTCTGCAAGTTTTTTGATGCAATGACAGCAAAATATACGCTAAAACCTGCCGGAAAAAGAAAATATCATCGAAGTTCCACGATGTCAAAGGCCGAAGTCATGCTGATAATGATTCTTTTCCACGACTCCGGTTATCGCTGCTTCAAACATTTCTATCTTGAAAAAGTATGCAAGCATCTTCGCCATCTGTTTCCCAATGTTGTTTCTTATAACCGTTTAGTAGAATTGGAAAGGGAGGTAGCCGTCCCCTTAACCTTGTTTATCAAGAAGGTCCTCTTGGGCAAATGTACGGGCATAAGCTTTGTTGACAGTACACCATTGCGTGTCTGCAAAAACCAGAGAATACATATTCACAAAGTTTTCAAAGGCATAGCTCAAAGAGGAAAATGTTCTATGGGTTGGTTCTTTGGCTTCAAGTTGCATTTGATTTGCAATGAGAAAGGAGAACTTCTCAACTTTATGATAACGCCGGGAGATATTGATGACCGTAAGCCTTTGGAGTACAAAGCATTCATAGATCTTATATATGGTAAGCTATTTGGTGACAAGGGCTACATCGGTAAGAACCTCTTTCAAAGGCTTTTCGTTGACGGAATACAGCTTATTACCAAATTGAAAAGTAACATGAAAGGAGCTTTAATGAGTGTTTCAGACAGACTTTTACTCAGAAAAAGAGCCATTATAGAAACGGTGAATGATGAACTTAAGAACATTGCACAAGTGGAACACTCCAGACATAGATGCTTTGAGAATTTCATCGTCAACTTATTAGGGGCAATTGCTGCCTATTGCCTGTTTCCAAAGAAGCCGTGCATCAATGTACAAAGGACCATTGAGACACAGCTTGCATTGTTCTGAATTCGTCGAACTCACGTTAAATAGATAAATACACCACATTTATGATTAAATGGAAACATGTGACGATAGCCATTGCGTTGTATAAACGTATTCTTCTTTCATAAAGATATAAACTGGCGTATATTTTGTTTGAGCTAAGATTGGTGTGCTTGCTTTTTCTTTAGTTTGATTTGTTGTTTCAATATCGTTTATCTGCTTTTTGTGGGATTATTTTTTTCTGTTTGGTTTTAATTTCTACCTTTGCCCTTGATACTTCCCGCTTTTCGCGGTAAACTTTGGCTCTATATCTGAACAAATAATTGATAATCAAATAAATTAAAAACCACAATTTAACTAAAAAACAAAACAATGGCAACTACAAATGCTAATGCACCTAAGAGTGCACCTAAAGCTCAGGCTCAGTCCAAAGGCTTCACCGGTATTAAATCCGGCTTTGCAGTAATCATTTGCTGCGCAGTTATAGCAGTTTGCATCTACCTCTTTGGCTTTGGTGCAATTTCTAACTTTAAAGGAACTGAAGGCGAAACAGCTTCTTTCTCTTTCTTGGCGTCAGCTTCTTACGAGCCCGCTAACCTGATGGGTACAGTCTACAAAGGTGGTTTCGTTGTGCCTATTATCTGGACTTTGTTCTTTACGGTATTGGCTTTAGCTATTGAGCGTTTCTTTGCGCTTCGCTCTGCTTATGGTCGCTCAAGCTTGACGAAGTTCGTTGCTGAGATCAAAAAGGCATTGCGCGACAAAGACCTCGTTAAGGCACAACAACTTTGTGATGCGCAACGCGGTTCTGTTGCTAACGTAGTAGGTGCTGCGCTTCATTCTTACAAAGAAATGGACGCCAATACTGAATATACGAAAGAACAGAAGGTGCTTAACATTCAGAAGTCTCTCGAAGAAGCTACTGCGCTTGAAATGCCGATGCTTCAAGAGAACTTGCCGATTATTGGTACTATCGTAACGCTCGGTACGTTGATGGGTCTTTTGGGTACGGTGCTTGGTATGATCCGTTCTTTCTCTGCAATGGGTGCTGAAGGCGGTGCAGACTCTTCTGCTCTTTCTACCGGTATTTCCGAGGCACTTGTTAATACGGCTTCCGGTATCGCAACTGGTGCTCTTGCAGTTATTACGTACAACTATTACACGAATAAGATCGACCGTCTTACTTTCGCTCTCGACGAAGTAGGCTTCTCTATTGTTCAAACTTTCAACGCTACGCACTAAAACATAAAGAGAACGATTAGATTTAGGCATAAGGATCTATCAATCCTTTGCTACAATAATCTTTCGCTCAAAAAGGATTAAACATGGGACGATTTAAAATCAAAAAACAAGATACGTTCATAGACATGACGCCTATGAGCGATGTCATGGTCCTGCTGCTTACCTTCTTTATGCTTACTGCAACGTTTGTAAAGGAAGAACCCATTAAGGTTCAAACGCCAGGTTCAGTTTCGCAAATTAAGATTCCGGATAAGAACCTATTGACCATCTTTGTCAACACCAAAGGTAAAGTCTATATGACTATGGACAATAAAAATACATTGGGCGCATTGGCAGATCAGATGGTTGCTGACGGAAAGCTTCCCAAGCTCTCCGACGCAGAAAAGAAAGCGTTTGAGCAGGCTCCAACTTTCGGAACTCCGCTTAATATGACAAAGAGTTGGCTGGATGCTCCGGAAGAAAAGCGCAATGACTTATTGAGAGACGCACAAGCAGGTATTCCCTGCGATAGCATCAATGATGAGTTGAAGGTCTGGGTTAAAGCGGCACGAACAGTTGCCGGAGAAGAAATGTTGATCGCCGTTAAGGCTGATCAATCTACCTCCTACGCTGTAATTAAAAAAAGTTATGGACTCCTTGCGGAGCATTGAAGAGAACCGTTACAACTTGATTACGGCGCTCAAAAATGCCAGCAAAGATTAAACGAAGTATGTTATGGCAAGTTTAGGTGGTAGTAAACAAAAGAAAATGAATTCACGCGTCGACTTTACGCCGATGGTGGATATGATCATGTTGCTCGTAACGTTCTTTATGTTGTGTACAACGCTTCAGAAGCCGCAGACGATGCAAATCACGATGCCCTCCAACAAGGAGAACATCAACGATGCCAATCGTAGTCAAGTGGCTGCTTCTAAGGCAATCACCATAATGATTACAGAGAATCGCACGCTTTACTATTTTAAGGGTAAACCGACAGATGATAATCTGGTGAAGACTACCTTTGGTAAAGATGGTATTCGTGCGGTCTTGATGGAAGCCAATTCAGCTGCTCAAAAAGAGAAAGCGAAGTTGGATGCTAAATACGCTACGATGCAATCTTCTAATGTACAGCAGGCAGAAAAGAACAAAGCTTGGTACATGGATCAATTGAAAGAGATCAGAAATGGCGCAAATACGCCTGATGTGATCATTAAGCCTTCCGATAAGGCCACTTATAAAGACCTTATCGACGTTCTTGACGAGATGAACATCTGTAGCATCGGTAGATATGTGATTGATAAGTTTGTACTGCCGATCAAGCAAAGGTCGACAAGTTAAACGCTAAGAAATAACAACGATAAGTAAAAGAAGCTATGTCTAAAATCAATTTAGCATCCGAGCAATGGTGCGACTTGGTCTTTGAAGGACGCAACAAAGCCTATGGCGCTTATCGTCTGCGTGCCGGCCAAGGCCGTCGTCAATTACGTTCTGTCATCTTGGTACTCATCGCTATCGCTGTTGTGTTGATTGGCCTCGCGTTGAAGACAACCATTGCTAATGCATTTGGTGGCAGCGATGATGGCAGCCAAACTGAAACTGAGTTCTCTCAGTTGCAGAAGGACAACAAACCAAAGGAAGAACCGAAAAAGCCGAAGGAAGAACCAAAACCTGAGGAAAAGATCGAGCAAGTCAAAGTAAAGAACTCTATAGCATTCACCGTGCCGAAGATCGTCGACGACGATAAAATCGATCACACGAAAGAGTTGAAGACGCAGGAGACGCTGACGAAGAGTCAATTTGCCGTTTCTTCTCAAGATTTCTCTCAAGGTTCAAGCAGCGGTATCAATATCGATGATATCAAGACGAATCAAACTGCAAGCAATCAAAACGTTCCTGCACAACATCAGGAAGAGGAAGTAAAAGATAACGCCGAAGTACAGCAGCCCGCCAGCTTCCTGGTGGTGATGCGACTTGCAAAAGCTATATCTCTAAGAACCTAAAATATCCTGATGTTGCACTTGAGCAAGAACTTCAAGGTGTTGTTAAGGTACGCTTTAAGATTAACAAGGACGGTTCAGTAGGTGAAGTGCAAGTCATCAAGAGTCTTTCTCGCGAGTGTGATGCAGCCGCTGTAGCCGCAGTTAAGAAGCTACCTCGCTTCATCCCTGCTAAGTCGCAAGGCCATCCGATTCCTGTGTGGTTCAAGTGGCCGATCCGCTTCCAGTTGCAGTAATCCCGATGAACGCGTTATGACCAGCGTGTCGTAATGTACAATCGAAATACTTATAATGAGAGTTTCAGGCCAACTTGAGACTCTCATTCTTTTTAATTCTTAAGCCCTATGAAGCGTACAACTTTGATTTATGAGCACCTGTCTTTTTGCGGTGTTCCTCTTCGCGGCTTGTCGCGGCAATAAAAAAGGAGATGATCTCTTAAAGCAGCATGAAGTGAAGATAGCTGTTGATGCTACCTTCCGTCCTATTATGGAAATGGAGTTGGATCTCTTTGCCAAGACTCATTTAGATGCGATTTTAAAGCCCGTCTATTGTTCCGAAGATTCTGCCATTCAGCTTTTGCTGAACGATAGTGTGCGCACGATCGTCGTGACCCGAAAACTGACGGCGAACGAGCAAGAACGCTTACGCAAGCATCGCCTTTCCGGTGCGCAGTCGCTGATTGCTACTGACGCATTCGCCCTTATCGTCAACAAGAACAATCCCGATACACTGATCCGTGTAGATGAGATTCGTAAGATCGTTTCCGGGCAAATCACCCATTGGAATCAGTTGGAAAAAGGCTCGAAGAAGAGTAAGATCCATCTCGTTTTCGACGACTCCCGTTCCAGCACGGTACGCTATATGCGCGATTCCCTATGCGGCGGAAAGCCGCTCAAGGGGAAATCTCTTCGCCCAAGGTAGTAATATGGCCGTCATTCAAGCCGTCAAAGACAATCCCGATGCTATCGGTGTCGTAGGAACCGACTGGTTACGCGGCGACAACGCTACCGTACTGCCCAATTTTGACCATCTTGATATAAAAGTGATGCTTGTCACGGCGAGCAAGGAGCAATATCCGCAGTATTATCGCCCCTATCAGTACAATATTGCGATGGATTATTACCCATTGACGCGCTCCGTGTACGTGATCTCTACAGATCCGCATACCAATTCGCAAGCCAAATATCTCTACTTCTTCTTGAAGGGACAAAAAGGACAGCTCATTTTTTGCAACAACTCCCAACTCTTGCCCAGTATGCAGGTGCAAGTTCGCGATGTTTCCATCCATTGATGCGAACAGAGAAGCGTCTCTTGTGTAATGCCACTCCACAGTGGCAGACCGCGTGTGACCGAAGCTTTGCTTGAGTTGATGTAATGCCTGCGCAGGATAGATTCACTCCTGCCATCTCTGACCTAAGGCGGGTAAGTAAGGCCAAAATATGCCTTGCTTGTCCGCCTTAGTTTGTTTTCCTTTGCCTCCTTCCGCCATCTGTTGGCCTTTGTCAATCCTGAAATGAATCAGAACCGATTATTTATTAACCAAGCTTACGGTCTGCCTTTTAGTCTGCACATTTTTGCGCACTTAGCTTGTGTTTTAGTTTCTCATTTTATTCGTTGCTATTGTTTGCCGGCAGCAAACTATCGTTTGCTCGGGCCATACTATCGTTTGCCGGCACCAAACTATGGTTTGCTCGGGCCAAACCATAGAAAGATAGGTGCAGCAAGTCTGCCAAACCTTTAGGGTGCTAATATTCAAAGAGACCAAATGGCGCAGGTTTGAACGTGAACAAGATTTTCTGTTGACTACTAAACATAGACAGACTCTCACTGTCACTTATAGCATCCTCCTTGAAGGCAATAATCCCTTCGAAGAATAATGCCGCTACAAAATAGCCAAAAGCGCAAAGCGCGTGTGCTCCAAAATAAAATGTTTCCTGCTCAAAAAGAAGCCCCATGTGCACACTGCGGCGAAAAAGAGCAACGAAGTCCAATCCTATGCCCTCAAATAACAATAAAAGGCCATATTTTTAGTTTACTTGTTAGTTGGGATTAAAAGATTTCGCTAATTTTGCCCTTAATCAGCTTGCTTTTAGTCTGATGTTCCTTATAAAAGATGAAGCAATCGGCCGTCGCAGAACCTGCACTTTTTGGCTTAGTTGATGAACATTGAAGAAAAAGAATAAAGAAAAATAATAGATTATGAAACAAAAACTGCTTTACAGTCTCGCTTTGGCAGCTATGCTTCTTTTTGGCGCAGGAGCTGCAAAGGCGCAAAACGACAAGGGCTATGAGGCTAAGCCTCTGACCGGAGAGAACGCTGCTATGGCGCAGCAGGTCATGGAACAACAGTTGGAACAGCCAGACAAGGCTTACGCTGTGTTCCTCAAGATGTTTAAGAAGATCAAGAACGACAAGGACGAACTCATCAACGTCGGCGATTTCTTCTTGAACAAACGCGTATTCCCTTTGGCAAAAAAGTGTGCAGACCAGTTGTATACCATAGCTCCGACTTACATTCCGGGCTTGATGTTTGAAGGTCGTGTAGCTTTGTTGCGTCATGATTATGGTAACGCAGGTATGCGCTTTGATGAAGTGCTACGCATTGACTCTACAAATATCTCCGCATTGAAGCAAAATGCACACGTTTACAAAAACGTGAACCCCGCTGTGGCAGTTGAAGCGCTCGAGCGTATACAAAAGATTGAGCCGGGCAACTATAGTGTGCAAAAAGAGTTGGGCGACATCAATTATAATTTGGACAAGTACAAGGCAGCTGTGAAGAACTACAAAGCATTCTTTGCTGCAGTGCCTCAAGATACAGACCATATATATCAAGCAACGGTAGAAAACTACGTGAATAGCTTGTATTCGACGGCAGATTTCTTTAAGTTGGCTGATGTAAGTCGCCAGTATCAGACGATGTTCCCGAAGTCGATTGCATTGAAGCGTATGACATTCTTCGCAGACGTGAACAACGAAGATACAGAAAAGGCTAAAGAGTCTATCAAGTACTTGACGGAAAAAATGTTTCCGGATTCTTTCTACATCTACTTGGATTATGAGTATGCCGGCACATTCACTGCTGATCAGTTGAACGACATTCCTACGGCTATTTCTTACTACGAGCAGGCATTGTCTTTGGATCCGACAAAGGCTACCGGCTACAAAGACGTGGCAAACCTATATAGCAGAAATAAACAAGCAGAAAAAGCCATCGAACGCTTTTCTAAATATCTTTCTTTGGCAGGCGACAAGGTTGACTCTCGCGACAATCTTCGCTTGGGCGAGATCTATGCACGCGCCAGCCAAGATGAAACCATTGCTGCTGACAAACGCAATGAGTATTTTGATAAAGCCGTTTCGCTCTTCGAGCAATTTAATAGTGCAGAGACTGAACAGTATCAATCTTCTTTGATGCTTGCACGTATGTTTGCCGGCAAGGGAGATATCAAATCTGCGGAAGCAGGTAAGGCACGCACTTACTTCGAGGAAGTATTGAAGCGCTGCGGTACGGACGATGACGTGAAGTCAGTTCGCATTCAGGCTTTGAGCTACTTGGTATCTTACTTTATCCAAAACGATATGAATGCAGAAGCCCGTAAGGTGACAACTGAGCTGCTTTCTGTAGATCCTACGAACGACTTAGGTAAGAAAGCTTCCAGCTTCTTGAATAGCGTGAAGTAAAATACAATAATACGCCAATAAAAAGACCTCTCGAACCCTTTAGGTTTGAGAGGTCTTTCGCTTTAGGGTGCAACCTGCTGCGCTCCGTTTTGTCCTGTTTGTTCTCAGCGCGAGCTTTGGCGTGTCGCTTCTTGCTTGACGTCTTTGCCAAATGCAATCTAAGCATCGCTTTTCGACTGCTGTTTACAGCGGCTTCCGCCTTGTGCGCCAATCAGATAAACGAAATCCTGAAAAATATATGCTTTTTCGGGAATTCGTCTTTATTCGTCAAGGAGGTTGCGGACTGAGATCTTGAGGTTAGGCCAGTAATTGGTTAAAAAATTGGCCGGAGATAGTGCATTGGCAGTCATCGTCGGATTATGGAGAACTTGGTTGTTTGTGTATATCCACGTGCCGTTGTTTTCAGGGATGCTTAGATCGTCTTTGATCTGTGCTTCAAAAGAAGAGAACAAAGCGGGCCGGTAGAAAAGTTGGCCAAACTTCTGCATGTTTACGATGCGCATCATCAAATAGGGCTGAGCTTCTGGTTGTGTTGACCGACAAGGTGCGCGATCATAAATGATCGGCACATCGTAGTGCTCTGAAAGGAACTGAATCAATGCCCCCTTTTGCACCAGGACGTTTAGCCAAGAAGTCGCGTAAGACGACTCGTCCGTCGAATTCTTTAACGGCGAGTGCGATACCTGCAGGCTTTCCCTTACGCCGCGCCACTAAAGCCTGTCCACCCTCAAGTTGACAAGTGGCAATGGCGACTTGCCAATCAGAAAACGAAGATAGCAGCGCGTTATCTGTGCGCAGATCCAATTGTTGGTGCAAGACGAAGACGTCGGCATCGTAGGGGGCGATTGGGGTAATGGAGTAGGCGGGATAAGCATTGCCCGTAGGCAACCAAGACTCTTCTTTGCGATAAGAAATCGTAGCGTAAGCACCGTGAGAAGGCTTTGTGTAGAAGCGGCGCAGGTCATCGCTGCCCGGAATCAGCAAACTAAAGACGGCTCCCTGCTCGTATAGACGTCGGTGGGCTTTATCTAAGAGTAGTTTTGCCAAACCTCTTCCACGAAAATCGGGATGGGTGCATAAGCCGGAGACATATCCTACGTTTACTGTTTGACCAAAGCAACGCAAACGATAGGGGAGTAGTTGCATAACGGCAGCCGGACGCCCATCTACATAATGGATCAGGTTGACCGATGGGTCGTATTTCTCTCGAAAATAAAGGTCCAGAAATTCAGTGCTATCGTTAGGAAAGCAAGTTTGCCACAAGGCCCTCGAATCTTCTAATTCGCGCTGATGCAATTCTTCTGTTGTCATCACTCAGTCGGTTCGGTGGTCGGCGTATTATTTTGTTCGCCCAACGGATGCTTCAGCATAATGGTAAATTTGTGCAAGAGCAATTCGGGCTTATAGGATTCCTTCGCGCGGCGCAAGCCCGGAATGCCTAAATCTTCCTCTCGATTGATGTGTATATATTGTTCCGGCAGACTACGAACGAAGTCGCGATTGATGACGGCATAAATTCCTTCGTAATTATAGTCGGCTTTTTCCACGCAAACGTCGAAGGTATCATAATTTACCGGACCGCCGTAAGTGAAGGCCGCGATCTTTCCATTTATACGAATGACGCCGCCTTTGGCAGCCCAATTCCTCCCAATGCGAGAACGCATATTCAATGCTTTGTTTTTTCAACATCAGGGCTTAAGCGACCATCTTCGTCTTCTTTATGCGCTTGCCAAAGTTCACGCAGACGTAGACATTCGGGAATAAGTTCCGGCGTGAGTGGCAGGAATTCGTAATCGGAGTAAAGCTTTTGAAACTTATTGGCGTGATTGCGCTTTTGTTGGAGTTTTTTTCCGGCCAATGTTGCTAATGCTTCCCGATTGTAGATGTAGTCAGTATAGCTGCGATCGGCTGTAGCAAAGAAATAGTTGGGCAGGGCATCGTTCATATAATTGAGCGAATACTCTGTTACGCCCAGCATCAAGAATGGATGTCCTAATTCTGTGGCATCGGCAATCATATCGCGGATTACTTTTGCCCAATCTCCTTTGCCTGTCGGTGCTAAATATGCATTATGCCCTTCGGTTTTAAAACGGAAGAGTAGCCAACCTTCGTGGATGGCTACTTCTGTATTGTAATAGAAACGCCAACTCATAAGGTTGACAAAATTGAGGTCGCAATTACGACATTCGGAGTGGTATACTATTTCGCGTATGGCTTCACGATCGGCCATTATAATAGGATGAAAAGCGATCATAATGTCTCTCTGAATGGTTCTGTGTCTTGTGTTTAGTAAACAAACTTCTTTGTTATTAAGCCTTGTCTAGTCTGAATTTTAATGGCGATGGAATCTCCCTTTTGGATATTGCACTGACGCAAAGGGCAAGAGAGATAAACCTCACGCGTATAATACTCCGGATCTCCATTCTGGGAATGATAGAGGGTTATGTATCGCGTTCGTTCGCGAAGGCCTTGGTCTACAAAGCCCCAATAATGTGCGGCCTGTGGCTCGCCGGAAAGAATACTTAATCGTAGGTTGATATAGTCTCCTCCTCTCCAAATAGATTGGAGTGTAATTGGGTCCATCTTTATTTTTTCAGCCTGCAACTTGATGGGGTGTGGGGCCAAAATTGGCGCTATTTGCTTTAGCTCGGCTTTTTCTTCCGCTAATGGGATGAAAAAAACACGTGCTCGCAACAGGGTGTCTCGGTAGTCGACTTTGTATGTATGAGATAGTCGGAACGTTGTTCGATCATCTGTCGTAAAACTTTCTATTTTGCCAGTAGGATCTACTTCGACTTCGGCTAAATCAATACGATAATTGGGTGCGTAGGCTTCTTCTTTTGTACAACTTGCACAAAAATACAAACAAAAGAGGATGGAAATCGCACTTATATATAATGTATAACGCGCCTGCAGCATTTGTTGTTAATTTAGGAGACAGCTAACTGATTCTTGGCCGGATTAGCATACATTTCCAGAAGACGTTCGCGCAAGAAAGTTTCATCTTTATTAGGCAAATCTATCTTGTCGATTTGTTGTCGTAGGTATTGCTCAAATTGAACTTTATCCTCTTCCGAATAATGAGAAATGTAATCTTTCCTATTATTAAGTAAGTCAAGTGCTACAAAATTGTTCGGATAAAGGCGATAGTTGCGATAGATTTCTTCATCCAAGTGTCGAGCCGTTGCAGCAAAGAATTCTGCATTCGAAAGGCTTTCCCGTGTCGCAATCCAATCATCTATGCATGGTGCACAAGCGTAGTGTACACGACCTTTGTAACCAAAGAGACCTGTCTGCATATTGACAAGATCATCAGCACGCGTCTTTTTATATGCTGGATTGTCTCGCTTCATTTGAAACTCCTTCGCTTTTAAGAAGTCGCAAGGATCAAATTCGTAGCTTATGGACAAAGGAACGATGTGCATAGCCATTAAACGTTCGGTTGCCGTACCTTCTCCTCCCATTGCAATCATCTTTAATACGGCTTCTTGCGTGCGGTCATTACCATCCTTAGCCCGTCCTTCGCGTTGAGCGATCCAGATAGGATTTTTCTTCTGCGTAATCACGAAATGCATATATCGACTCATAAGTTTGCTGGCCGCGAGCATTTCGCGCAAGCTCAAAGAGCGCTGCACAATAAAAGCCTTATTCAAGCGGACGAGATGTTTAATCCAAGGGTAAACGAGCAGATTATCTCCAATCGCAATTTCTACAGTCTGTGGAAACTCTGCGTCAATCAGCAGAATGTCCAACAGAGCAGAATCTAAGATAATATCCCGATGATTGGAGATATAAGTATAAGGTAACCCCTTGTTTGTTAGCGCAGAGATGTCTAAGGTTAACCCATTGCCGGTCTTTTGTATCAGTTGCGTGACTAAGCCGTGGATAAAATTCTTTTGGAATTCCAAGATGCTTGTATAGCTACTTAATTGTTTTTCCAAGAGCGGTAAAGACTGATTGGGGAAAAGGCTTTGCAACACACTTCTAAAGGCCTCATCAGCAAATAAGGTCTTAATTGTCGTACTCAAATCGCGATCTTCATAAGCACGTATCGCGTCAAATTCGGCAGGAGTAAACATAGGATAGGAATAGTTTATAAAGGAAACAATCTGGTTTAAGCGTCAAAGCGTCCCTCAATGATATCTGAAAGAACTTCGGCGATCTCCAAACCAGCGGCACGCACCTGTTGAGGTATGAAGCTTGTTGTGGTCATACCGGGGGTTGTGTTGATTTCTAAAAGATTAATCTCCTCTTGCCCTTTCTTTCCGGAGAGGATATAGTCTATTCGTATGATGCCATAACAATTGAGTAAGCCGTAGATAGATTTTGTCATCGCGCTTACGCGTTCTGCCGTTGCCTCAGCCAAGCGAGCGGGTGTTATCTCATCTACTTTCCCATTGTATTTAGCATCGTAATCAAAGAATTCTTCTTCTGTTACAACTTCCGTAATGGGGAATGTAATAATCTCGTTGCCCTTTTTGTAAGCACCACAAGTAATTTCCGTCCCGACGATCATTTTTTCGATCATTACTTCATCGCTTTCCAGCAATGCCTTCTCAATAGCTGGTCTAACAGCATCAATCGTTTTCACTTTCGTTACGCCGAAGCTACTTCCGCCAGCGTTTGGTTTAACGAAGCAAGGCAAGCCTAAACGTTCTACGATGTATGCATCGTTCGGTTCTGTTTCTCCTTTGCGTACTAAGATAGCATCTGCAATATTCAAGGCCTTATCCGCCGCAGAGCGCAAGAACGTATTAAGTGCGTATTTATTAAATGTGAGTGCCTCAACCAAGACGTCACTCGTTGAGTAGGGAATTCCGATCAAATCGAAGTAACCCTGCAAGATGCCGTTCTCACCCGGCGTTCCGTGGATCGTAATATAAGCAAAGTCAAAAGCGTGTTTACCATCCTTTGCCGTAAAGGTGAAGTCGTTGCGGTCTATCGGGCAATCCTCTTGTCCATAATGAGCCGTCCAGTTATTGCCTTTGATTTCTACAATATAGACATCATACTTTTGGGAATCCATAAAGGATAAAATCCCTGCCGCACTGCGCAGCGAAACATCGTGTTCAGAAGAATCACCTCCTGCAACGATTGCTATCATCTTTTTCATTGTGTCTTCTATCATTTTATAATTTCACGTTTAGTCCGGAAACGTACGTTTCCCATTTCTCAATCAAGCCTTTGAAGTCTTGCGGAGGGAGCACAGAGAAGTCCATCTCCTCGCCCGTTGTCGGATGTTTAAACCCTAAAGTGCGGGCGTGCAAGGCTTGACGTGGGCATATTTCGAAGCAGTTTCGGATAAAACTATTGTAGGCGCCACTTGTAGTGCCTCTCAACACTTTATCTCCGCCATAGCGCGCATCATTAAACAACGGATGTCCGATGTGGCGCATATGTGTGTACGTATTTGGTGCGTTCTTCCCGTTTCCAATTGACACTCGATGAGCGTGACATACCCAAAGCGTTTCAATACTTTATAGTGTGTAACCGCAGGTTTGCCAATGCCGCTGTCGGGCGCAAAGACCGCCATCTGCAATCGGTCGTGCGGATCGCGCGCTATGTTGCCTTCTATGCGGCCTTCATCTGTTTTTACATTGCCCCACACTAATGCTTCATAGCGTCGGCGCGTTGTTTTATTAAAGAATTGTACGCCCAATTTACTCTTCGCGTCCGGCGTCTTCGCGATCACCAGTAAGCCACTCGTATCTTTGTCGATTCGATGTACCAGCCCCACTCCGGGATCATTTGGATCATAATCCGCCACATCTTTCAAATGATAAGCTAAGGCATTGACCAGCGTACCCGTATAGTTTCCGAAGCCCGGATGAACAACCAAGCCGGCCGACTTATTTACAACAATCAGTGCCTCGTCTTCATAAACAATATCAAGAGGAATGTTTTCCGGCTCTATCAGATTCTCATAGCGCGGACGATCGAGCAGAAGCGTTACGACATCGTGAGGTTTAACGCGATAATTACTCTTTTCCGGCCGCCCATTGATGTGGATGAAGCCGGCTTTAGCCGCTTGTTGTATTCTGTTGCGCGACGTATCGGGCAGATGAGCCATCAGAAACTTATCTACACGAAGCAATTGTTGGCCCTTGTCGGCTACGACGCGAAAATGTTCATACAATCCGCCGCCATCTTCCTCATCTACGTCGTCGACTACAATGTTTTTTTCGATTAAATCGTCTTTATCGTCCTTCTTCATGCTTATTCTATCCCCTCGTCAATCACAGACTCGTCAGTTTCCCTCTTGCAGTCCGTTGAGGAAATAGTCTAAACTATCATTGCCATTGTATTCTTCCGTTCCGCTGCCGTTACCTACAACGAGTGTGATCGGAATATCGACACTGATGCGTTGACCGGTAATCGCATTCTTTCCGTTTACCTCGATGCCATAAACCCAATCTCTATCACCAACGATTAGTTTTGGCGGTGTGAGTTTGAATCCCAGCGCCTTAAGCGCGCTTCCGCTTCTCGGCGTGAGCAGTTGTCGGCCACGTCCGGCAAGGCTACGGCGATGGCGTGCGCAGCGTTAATGGTCAACATTACAACGCGCCCCGACTTAATGCTTGCGCCCGGTAAGATGGACTGACTTAATATGACGTTGGGTGGAAGTGTGCGCACGAAGCCTGTGTCTACAACTTCTGCCGTTAAGCCCATCTCCTTTAAAGTCTGCTTTGCCACTTCAAAAGATTTGCCGTGCAAATTCGGCATCTTTATTTCCTCCCCGTGATGGGTGTAAAGTCTTAACCCATAAAATGCGCCCCCCACGAGTAAAAACGTGAGTAGGATCATCCCTAAGCAATTGCCTAACAGCAATCCGTACTTATTTTTCTGTGGTGCCTTAAACGGTTCCATACTTGTGGCAAAAATACAAAAACAAGTCCTATAAGCCAAGTTTGCAAGGGCTTATTTGGTGTCATCTATCGCTGCTTCAGCATCATTCTTTTCTGACCTGTGCAGCAGGCCTGTTGCAGAAAGCGCCTCACGAGTTGATTTCGCATTCACTTTACGCGTAGAAATAAAAAAAAAAACGAGAAAGAAATGACTCTCCTCCTCGTTATTCTTCTTCACGTAGTATCTTAGCGCTTGCCGTGAACTTCATCAGAAACGGACAATTTCTTGCGACCGCGAGCACGACGTGCAGCTAAGACGCGACGACCGTTCTTTGTTTCCATTCTATGGCGGAAACCGTGCTTATTATTCCGCTTTCTGTTGTGCGGTTGAAATGTTCTTTTCATTGCTATTGTTTGTTTTTATTATTTTCCGTTTGCCGTTTCAAAGCGCAAAATTAGGGATTATCTGCGGCATAGCAAAGCATTAGCGCCGGAATTTAGGCGTGTAGCTAAAATTTTCTGTACTTGGTGCCTTTTTTGCCCCTTTGCGAGGTAGCTGTGTCGCTCAGTTTATTGCGCAGTAAAGCGTTTTGACTGCTCTTCTATCAATGCGGCGTCATCAAAATAATTTATTTTCATCGCGCGGCGCACTTCGTCTAGCGTCTCTGCGGCTACGGCGCGCGCTGCTTCGCATCCGGCTTTGAGCATATCGTAAACGCCGGCGATGTCTTGCTCGTATTCTTTGCGGCGGGCGCGGATAGGAGCCAGTTCGGCATTCAATATGTTAAGCAAGAACTTTTTTACTTTCATATCACCCAAGCCTCCGCGTTGGTAGTGGTCTTTTACGTCTTGTAAACAACCATAGTCGGGCCAAAATTCTGCGAAATGCTCCTGACGACAAAAGGCATCGAGATAGGTAAACACTGTATTTCCCTCCAAATGGCCCGGATCTTCGACGTGGACGTGCAAAGGATCAGTGTACATACTCATTACTTTTTGCTTGAGTTCCTTTTCTGTCTCGGAGAGGTAGATGCAATTGTTTAAGCTTTTGCTCATTTTTGCCTTCCCATCAGTGCCGGGTAGGCGCAAGCAAGCAGCATTGTCGGGTAGCAAGATCTTAGGTTCGACCAGCGTATCGCCATAAATGTGATTAAAACGGCGCACGATTTCTACTGCCTGTTCGATCATCGGCGATTGATCCTCGCCTACGGGTATTGTTGTAGCCTTAAAAGCCGTAATATCGGCTGCTTGGCTGATCGGGTACGTAAAGAATCCGACGGGGATGCTTGAGCCGAAGCCGCGCATAGCCAGTTCGGTTTTCACCGTGGGGTTACGCTGCAAGCGTGCCACGCTGACAAGGTCGAGGAAATAAAAAGTCAGTTCGGTCAACTCCGGAATCTGACTTTGAATGAACATCGTCACTTTAGACGGATCAAGTCCTATGGAGAGATAGTCGAGCGCTACTTCGACTACGTTCTGTCTCACTTTCTCCGGATTGTCAACATTGTCGGTAAGTGCTTGAGCATCGGCAATGAAAACAAACATCTGTTTGTAGTCGCCCGATTCTTGTATTTCGACACGCCGACGGAGCGAGCCTACATAATGGCCAATGTGCAATCGGCCCGTAGGACGGTCGCCGGTGAGGATGATTTTTGATGACATAGTCGTAGTTGCTATTAAACAGTCGTGCAAAGTTAGCAATAACGTAATTAGTAACAAAAGAAAGCCCCTCGCGTTTCGTCATCAAGGTTTTATTCGTGCTGCTGAACAGCTCAAAACGCCAACTGAAAACGGCGTATTTGTAAAAAAAAACTTAGCAGCGGGGCAGTTTGTCATCACGATAAAAAAGGTTTACGCTCGTGAGGGGAGACCTTTTTATCGTGAGAACAAGCCTTTATCATCGTGAGCGCAAACTCAGCCGTTGACTTTTTCTGCTGCTGATGCCAGATGCTCGCTTGTTATTTATCGGGCTGTGCGATAGCTGAACCTAACTTTTGTTGTAACAAAGGGCTATATACGAAGATAGCGGCCATAGCTGATGGACTTGCTTCAGACTATGGCCGCTATCGTTATAGATAGGCTTGTCGGAAAGTATTACATGCCGTAGCCGAGTGTGGCGATATAATCGTAGATCATGCTAACTAAGCCTAAGAGGACGACACCCAGCGTGCAGATAGTGAGTGCTGCGCGTGAGTAGTTGTCGCTCCGGAAGGAAGCAATGGGATGTTCATTCTTACGAATGTACATGGCCTTAACAATCAACAGATAGTAGTAGAGTGAAAGTACGGTGTTGACCAATGCGATCAAGACTAACCATTGATAGCCCGCCTTGAAGGCCGCCATAAATATGAAGAACTTAGAGAAGAATCCGGCAAAGGGCGGGATTCCCGCTAAGGAGAAGAGGCAAAGCGTCATGATGAAACTCAAATGTGGGTTGGTTTCATACAAACCATCGTAGTCGTCGATGCGAATCTTGCCGCTCTTCTGCTCAATCACGTTGATAACGGTAAATGCGCCTAAGTTGGCCGCCATATAAACAAGGAGATAGAAGACCAAAGAGGTCATTCCTTCTTCCGTTCCACCCATTACGCCCAACACAAGATAACCTGCTTGCGAAATAGCGCTGAAGGCCATGAAGCGTTTGAGGTTTTGCTGCTGGATGGCAAAGAGGTTGGCTATCGTAATGGAGGCAATGATGATCCAAAAGAGGGCGGTGTTCCATTCTTCTGAGAAGCCTTCGCCTGCAAATGCCTTAATCAAGACCGTGAACAAAACGAAAGCGGCTGAGCCTTTGGAGATAACGCTCAAGTAACCCGTAACTACCGTGGGCGCGCCTTGATAGGTGTCGGCCGTCCACAGATGGAAGGGTACTAAAGAGATTTTGAAGCCCATACCGGATAGGAACAGCAGCAGGCCAATCGTACTCAAAAGGGTATGATCGGCGGCAAAGCGGTCGTGAATCTCCGAGAAATAGAGTGAGCCGGTAGCGCCATAGATGAAAGAAACGCCATATAATAAGAGGGCACTGGAGAAAAGGGCTAAGAGAATAAACTTAGCGCCCGCTTCTGCGCTTTCGTAGCGATATTTATCATAGGCGATCAAAGCTGCCATGGGGACGGAGGCCATTTCGAGTCCGATGAAGAACATAATAAAGTGGCCGGCAGAGATCATAAAGTACATACCCAGCAGGGTGAAAAGCGTTACGATATAGAACTCTCCTTGCTTTACGATGTTGGGAGTTTGACGCATATAGCCGTTGGCCATAAGGAAGGTGATCAATGTGCCAATGCTCAAGATGGATTTCATAATGGTCATCATCGGCGTATGAACATACATTCCACCAAAAGCTTCGGTAGCGGGCGTACATCCCATACAAGCGGGAAGGAAGTTTGATGCCACTTGGAAGATCATCAACACAATGGCGATATTGCCTATCTTATTGCCGTGGAGAATACCTTCTTCGGTCGGCGTTTTATCTTTGCAAATAAAGAGATCGGCCACAAAGAGCAGCAGAATTACAGCCATAAGGCTGAGTTCTTCAGGCATATTCAAAAATTGAGAATAATCCATTTCTTTTTATTTTGAAGTTTAGGCTACTGCGGCCAAAATGTGATTTACAATCGGGGAAACTCCGCCATTGATCATATCGCTTACCCAACCCGGAGCCATACCTAACGCTGCAATAGCTGCAATAAGGCAGATGACGGCAAAGCGCTCGATGGGATTTGCGTCACTCAGTTTGAGATGTTCCGGATTCTTGCAAACACCATAAAGGATCTTGCCGACAAGTCGTAAGATGTAGACTGCCGTGATCACAATACTGGTGCAGGCTGCAATGGTCAAACGCGGTGGAAGGTGTCGGCATTATTGAAAGATCCAACGAAGATGGTCATTTCGGCCACGAATCCGCTAAAACCGGGTAGACCTAAGTTGGCCAAACCGGCAACAACGTAGCAAACAGCCAAGAATGGCATAATGCGCATCAACCCATTCATTTCTCGAATATCACGCGTGTGCGTTCTACCATAGATCATACCAATCAAAGCAAAGAAGAGAGCCGTGGTAAGTCCGTGGGAGAGCATTTGCAAGACAGCACCGGTCACAGCAACTTGGTCCATCATTAGCAGGCCAAAGAGTACGAGGCCGCAGTGGGAAACTGAAGAATAGGCATTGATGTATTTCAAATCTGTCTGTACGCAAGCTGAGAAGGCGCCATAGACAACGGAGATGCCGGTTAAGACTAAGAAAATCCAGCCCAACTCGTGTGAGGCTTCGGGCATCAAATACATTGCGATGCGGAAGCAACCATAGCCTCCCAGCTTCATTAACACGCCGGCGTGAAGCATAGAAACAGCCGTCGGGGCTGAGGCATGACCATCAGGAGACCAAGTGTGGAAGGGGAAAAGTGCGCCTAAGACGCCGAAACCAACGAAGGTGAGTGGGAACCATACGTATTGCTGCGCCAAAGGAATGGCATGGGCGCCGCCGGTGTGGTTCGCGATTTCCATAATGTTCATCGTCTCTCCGCCTGCTCCGAAGAAAATGCCGAAGATACCGCACATCAGGAAGGCAGAACCGCCCATCAACATTAGCGTTAGCTTCATTGCTGCATATTCTTTCGGACCTGTTCCCCAAACTCCAATAAGGAGATACATCGGAATCAATGCAATCTCATAGAACATAAACATGGCGAACATGTCGACCGTAATGAAGAATCCAAAGACGCCAATGCTTAAGAGGGTAAACCAGAGGAAATATTCTTTGTTCATATCCCAGGAAACAAAAGCTCCGGTGAAAACAATCACAGCCGAGAGCAGAAGCATTGCAACTGAAATTCCGTCAACACCAACGGAGTATTTAATATGGAGGGATGTGAACCAATCTACAGAAGCTGTGAAGAGCATTTGCGCATCAGCTCCTGCTGCACGTTCTTTCAAAAACAGAATGGTTGTCCATGCGGCTAAAGCGAGCAGTAAACTGTTGCCGACTACCATCACTGTACGAATGGCCTTTTGCCCCTTTGATAACCATAAAGCTGGTAACATCAAGAGCGGAATCAGTACAAATAACGATAAAAAGTTCATATTCGTTTCGTGCTTAAAGATCAAAATTAACAAAAGAGCAAGAAGGCCCAGGAAGAACACAAAAGCATAACGCTGGATGGAACCATTCTGCAGGCCACGGATGTTGAAACCGAGCTCATGCGTACCCCAAGCTAAGAAGTTGAAGAAGCCATCGATGATCGTACGGTCGAACCACGCCAAGGGGCGAGAAATCTTCGCGAAGATAATACGATGTGTGATGAACTGGTAAACTTCATCTAAATAGAAGCGGTGGTAAGCCCATTTGTGCAGACCTGCAAATTGGGTCGCCAATTTGTTGGCCACAGGTTGCTTCTCTCCCTTGTACATGTAAGTTGCAAGTCCAATGGAAACCAAGGCAATGATTACGCTCTTCAAACCTAACATCCAATTGAAGTGAGATAAGAAGTCGTAAGATTGTCCATCGGCTGAAATGAATTTTCCGAAAGGAATAAATCCGGCAATGCAGGTCACGCCAGCCAAGAAGATCAATGGGAATGTCATCGTCCACGGAGCTTCGTGGGGGTGAATTTCTGCGTGATGCTCTTTGTTTTCAGTTCCCCAGAAGATGCCATAGTAAAGACGGAACATATAGAATGCTGTCATAGCGGCAATAATGGTCATAATCCATCCCATAGCCGGGTGATATACAAACGCTGCATCTAAGATTTCATCTTTAGAGAAGAAGCCCGAAAACGGCGGTATACCGGAGATGGCTAAGCAAGAAATGAGGAAGGTAATATGCGTGATGGGCATATACTTGCGCGCATACCGCCCATAGCGCTCATTTCATTGCTATGGACCGCGTGGATAAGACATCCTGCGCATAAGAATAGGCAGGCCTTAAACATTGCGTGTGTAAAGAGGTGGAACATAGCAGCCATATAGCCAATACTCAACTCTCCATTTACTTCTGCAGATTCTGCTCCGTTCCAAGGTAAGCATACGCCCAAAGCAACCATCATAAAGGCGATCTGGGAGATAGTCGAGAAGGCAAGCACACGCTTAATGTCGCTTTGCGCACAAGCTACTGCCGCGGCATAAAAGGCTGTCAATGCTCCAATCCAACCTACGATATGCAAAGTTTCCGGAGCATATGTGATCCACAGTGGGAACATACGAGCCACTTGGTAAACTCCGGCTACGACCATAGTCGCCGCGTGAATTAAGGCACTGACTGGCGTCGGGCCTTCCATTGCATCCGGCAACCAAATGTGGAGCGGGAACATAGCACTCTTACCGGCACCACCGATGAACATCAAGATCAATGCTGTTGGTAACATAAATGCTGCTCCTGCGAACTCTCGCACATTGTTTCAATTGTAAAATCGAAATTGAATGTCTTTGCATAGTACCCGAAAATCAAGATGCCTATTAAGAAGAAGAGGTCGGCAAAACGCGTTACGATAAACGCCTTCTTTGACGCTGCAATAGCTGCTTTCTGGGTGTAGTAAAAGCCGATTAGGAGGTAGGAAGAAACTCCCACAAGCTCCCAAAATAAATACATTTGGAAGATGTTGGTTGCTATGACTAAGCCCAGCATAGACATCGTAAAAAGACTTAGAAAAGCATAATAGCGCTGGAAACCTCGCTCATCATGCATATATCCAAACGAGTAGATATGGACCATAAAAGATACCGTGGTAATGACAATGAGCATCATTACTGAAATCGGATCTAATAGTATTCCCATATCAAAGTGCAGTGTGCCTAACGGAAGCCAAGTAACATTGAAGGGCACTAATGCTTGATAAATACCTTCAGCCGTGCGAGGCAGAGTAAAATATTGGTAGGCCGTATAATACGCCAAAGCCATCACTACGCCGAGTGAAGACGTACCTATAATACCTGCGGCACGATGGCTCATCTTTTTACCAGCTAAAGCAAGTAAGAGGAAAGATAAGAACGGCAAAGCCGGTATTAACAAGGTATATAAGAATTGATTTTCCATTGTTAGAATCTTATTATCTTATGGACTTAAGGAGCAGGGTAGCCTGTCCTAAGATCGTCCTACCATTTCATTTTTTCTAATTTACCTACCGAAATATCCTTTAAAAGGCGATAGATATTAATCATTATAGCGATCGCAATAGCACTTTCAGCTGCAGAAATCGCAATGGAAAACAAGGCGAAGAAATAGCCTTCGTGCCCATTGGGATAAAGCATTCTGTTGAAAGCTGCAAAGTTCAAATCAGTAGCATTGAGCATCAATTCTACTGAGAGAAGAATGGCAAGTGTACTACGGCGCGTCAAGAACCCAAAGATTCCGGCAAACATCATTATCGCCGAAATAATCAGTATATAGTCTAATTGAATCATAACAGAATCGATATTAACGTTTGCGTGCAATTAACAGTGCGGCTACGATGCAGGCTAATAGGAGTAAAGAAACAACCTCAAAGGGAAGGAGGTAACCATTCGCCTCTGTTGAAAGTAGGTTCATTCCGATTTCCTTCATCGAAATAACAGACTCATCGGGAGCTGCAAGCTTGTCCTTTATAAATCCAGCCTTTATAAATGCGTAGATAAACGCACCAAAGCCAACGAGAGAAAGTAGGGCAGATGCAAAGATTTTTTGCTTCGTGTTGTCACTCAGTTTATCCTTTGCTCCTTTCGTCAATAGGATCGCAAATACATAAAGAACAACGATACCACCGGCATAGACCATAACCTGAACAGCTCCCAAGAATGTATAGCCCATTAAGAAATACATTCCAGCTGTTCCCAATAAGACAAAGAATAAGTACGTAGCTGCACGAATAATACTCTTCGTCAAAACTGTGGCAAATGCTGAAAAGACCATCAACACAGCCAAAACAACAAACATTATATTGTGTGAATCCATTGTCGTCTTATTTTGAGGGTGTGTTATCGGTTTTTGTTTCAGCTTCCGCTTCCGCCATCGGCTTGTCTTTGGGCTTCGCTGTGGCGTCTTCGGCTGGCGTCGTAGCTTTAGGCGCTACTGGACGTGCTGGCTTTTCTCGCAATCGACTCCCTGGCTTGTTCAATTGTAAAACCAGTTTTGAGCGGTCAAATACTGCATTTTCGAAAGATTGATCAAATGTGATAGCATCATGAGGACACGCCCTGACGCAAAGCATACAAAACATGCAAGAGCCTAAATTGTACTCGTGACGAAGCAGCTGTTTCTTCTTTTTGCCATCAGGCGTGGCTACCATTTCCGTAACCACATTGATCGAATTGTTCGGGCAAGCCATCATGCAAAGACCGCAGCCGACACACTTATGTTCATTATTTTCATTATGGGGCATAACGAGACTGCCACGAAAACGATCGAACATCACGAGTTCTTTTCTGTTTTCGGGATATTGCTGCGTTATCTTCTTTGTAAAAAGCTCACGCATGGTCGTTCGTAGTCCGACAGCCAGCGTTTTTACTCCGCAAAGAAGCCCTTGAATATAGTTCTTATCTTGCATTTCCTTATCAGTTAATGTTGATTCCTAATCCGAAGACTACAAGTAAAGCCATCAAAAGTAAGTTGACCAAACTAAGTGGCATCAAATACTTCCATTCTAAAGATAGGATGTGGTCAATACGCAGACGGGGGAAAGTCCAACGCTCCCACATTAATAAGAAGACCACAAAGAAGGTCTTTCCGACAAACCAAACGGCACCGGGAACATAATCCATCGCGATATTAAAACCTTCCAAGCCTGGAATGTGCAGCGGTGCCCAACCTCCGAGGAAGAGGGTTGCTGCTATACCGGCAGTGATGAAAAGGTTGAGATATTCAGCCAAATAGTAGAAGCCAAAATGCATACCGGAATATTCTGTGTGATAACCTGCAGTCAACTCACTTTCGCCTTCAGGAAGGTCAAAAGGTCCGCGGTTACATTCAGCATTACCGGCAATCATATAGATAATGAAAGCAAACAAAGCAGGAATATGTCCACGTACGATGTTCCACCCATTGTCATATTGCTGTTGTACGATCTCACTGATTTGCATCGTGCCCGTCATTGCTACCATAGTCAGCATAGTAAGGCCTATAGAAACTTCGTAGCTGATCAATTGTGCTCCACTACGCATTGCGCCGATAAGAGAGTATTTATTGTTACTACTCAAACCCGCCAACAGAATGCCAACCACGCCGATGGAAGATACAGCAATAAAGAAGAATATGCCGATGTTGAAGTCGATGATATGTCCACCTTTATTCCATGGTAGACAAGCAAACGTTAGCATAGAGGCTACAACGACGAGGAAAGGTGCAAAATCATGCAATAGGCGATCAGAGTTGCGCATACGTATGATTTCCTTTGTCAACATCTTGAAGACGTCACCAAAAACCTGGAGCAAGCCCCATTTACCAACGCGGTTCGGTCCTAATCGACATTGGAAGAAACCACAAACCTTGCGCTCCATATAAATCAGCGCAATAGCAAAGACGGCATATAATGTAATGATGATCAAAGCTACAATAACTGATTCAATCAATGTTGCAGCCCAGTCCGGCAAGATCATATTCAGCTGCTCATCTATTGCCGCTGTCCAAGTATTCAAATCAAATAAATAGGATTTCATATAGCAGTCTTTACTTTTTAGCGGTCAATATCTGGGACAACATAATCTACAGTTCCACCAATGGCCATCAAGTCAGCAATAAAGTTGTCGCGACAAATAGTGTCCATTGCTGCCACCAAAGGCAACCGGTAGAGCGATAATGCAGGCGCGAAGGGAATTTATCTCCCTTGCTTTCAAGCAGTACGCCGAACTCGCCGCGGCTTCCTTCTACGGCAGAATAATATGTGCCTGCAGGAATCTTGATGATAGGCTTCGTCTTGGTTTGGAAAGGTCCTTCAGGAATGCCATCAATCAATTGTTCGATGATCTTCAAGCTTTCCTCAATTTCCTTCATACGTACCATTAAGCGCGCAAAACTATCACCTTCTGTATAAGTGATCTCTTGGAAATCAACCTTGTCGTAAGCAGCATAAGGTTGGTGCTTGCGTAAGTCATTGCTCCAGCCTGCAGCGCGACCTGTACCACCGGTACAGCCAAAACTGATAACCTGCTCCTTATTTAATACGCCAACGCCTTCAAGACGATTGTGTGCAATGACATTGTTCACAAAGATATCATAATACTCTTGGAGGTTGTGGCGCATATACGGAATAAACTCCTTGACGCGGCGCACAAAGTTCGGATGGATGTCGGCCATCACTCCGCCAATCGTATTATAGTTTAAGATCAAGCGGCCGCCACAAGTTTCTTCAAAAATATCGAGAATTTGCTCGCGATCACGGAATCCATACAAGAAAGCCGACGTTGCGCCCATATCTTGGCACAAGCAAGAGAAGAACAGAATGTGCGAATCGATACGCTGAAATTCATCCATAATCGTGCGGATGTATTGTACGCGTTCGCTCACTTCAATGCCGGCAGCCTTTTCGATACACATACACAATGCGTGACGGTTTTGCATTGCGCCAAGATAATCTAAGCGTTCTGTCAGTGCTAAAGCCTGCGGATAGGTCAAACTTTCGTTCAACTTTCTATACCGCGATGGATGTAGCCCAAGATTGGGTCAATTTTGCGTATGCGCTCGCCCTCCAAAGCTACACGGAAGTGTAATACACCGTGGGTAGAAGGGTGTTGAGGACCAATATTCACGACATAGTCATCTTCCGTGAAGATCGTGTTCTCTTTTGTCGTGATGCTACCATCAGTTTGGCGATCATATTGAGTAGTCACGTCGGCCAACGGTTCGTTATCCATGCGTAGCGGGTTCTCCTCCTCGGGCTTATCATCTTTACGCATCGGGTAGCCGTTCCAATCTTCTCTCAAGAAGATGCGGCGCATATCCGGGTGGCCTAAAAATTTAATGCCGAAGAAGTCGAAAACCTCCCGCTCATATATGTTTGCAATGTTCCAAAGGTCGCTTACTGTCGGCAAGAAAGGATTTTCCCTGTCCGTTGTCGCTGTCTTCAAGCTGATGCGCTTGTTTTGCGTTGTTGACCAAAGATTGTATACGACGCCGAGCCCATCCTCGCCCCAGTCCATACCGGTCAGCGTTTCGAGGAAGTCAAAATGCTCTTCATCTTTTAGCCGTTGCATTTCTGCGTGCAAATTTTCCGGTGCCAAGCAGTGCAGTTGCAATTCGTTCTCCGCCGGTTTCGTCTCCGTCGGCGTTGCTGCCGGTCGGGCGGGTTGCGGAGCTGCTGCTGCTTGCGGTGCTGTGTTTGCGCGCTCTTGCTTTATCGTTTGCTCGTTTTCCATTTTCTATCTAAAAAACAGTTTTAGAGGTAGCCGAAGGCTTACGCCTCTTCCTCCTCATTCACGATTTTACGCATTTGTTCTCTCGTTTCGGCCGATGTTTGCGGATCTTTTTCTTTCCGGTTGGTCGTACCGAAGAAGTTTTCAGCTTTAACGATACGTTGCAATTGCATCATACCGTAAAGGAAAGCCTCCGGGCGCGGCGGACATCCGGGAACGTAAACATTAACCGGGATAATCTCGTCTACGCCTTTCACTACGTGATAAGATTTTACGAAAGGACCGCCCGTCGTGGCGCATCCGCCGATGGCTACCACGTATTTAGGATCGGCCATCTGGTCGTACAAGCGCTTTAAGACGGGAGCCATCTTATTTGTGATTGTACCGCTGACTAAAATGACGTCAGCTTGGCGCGGACTGTTACGTGTTACTTCAAAGCCGAATCGGGCAATGTCGTAGCGAGCTGCACAGACAGCCATAAACTCGATACCGCAGCAACTCGTAGCAAAAGTCAGAGGCCAAAGCGAATTGCTACGGCCCCAGTTGATCAAATCATCCAAAGGCTTAACGATAACATTGGCGCCGTTAGCATTGAGTTCGGCTACCAACTTCTCATATGTCTCGTTGTCCTTAAAGTCTTCGTAAGGGATGTTCTTGATTTTCGGTCGTTTTAGTTTCATTGCCATTTAAGAGCCCCCTTCCTCCAAGCATAAGCTAAGCCTAAAATTAACACAAAGAGGAAGAACGCAACGCTCAATAAACCCGCAGCCCCCAGCGAACGCATCACTACGGCCCAAGGAAACAAGAACATGGTCTCCACATCAAACATCAAGAAAAGGATGGCAAACAGGTAGTAGCCTACGTGAAACTGCATCCACGCCTTTCCGCGTGTGGGAACGCCACATTCATAAGCTTGTTCTTTCTGCGCATTAAAGCTTCTGGGCGAGATCAGTTGGCCAGGACCACGACCACGGCTACAAATGCGAACCCTGTCAACGCTGTGGTGACAAACAAGGTAAAGTTCATAGCTTCGTATCTAAATTGTTAATGTATAAATGCTATCGATGTCGCGCAGGCTTTGGTCGGAGATGAGAGGATGTTAATTATTGAGTGACTTAAACAAGCATCTCTTTCAATCTTTCCCGGTCTTTGCGACAAAAAAACTTTTCGAGCAGGCCGCAAGTCGAACAATAAGCCGAGAACGCCTGACTATTCAGGCTGCAAAATTAAAAAAAACTCTCTACATACCTTGAACTATGAGCAGAAAGTTAGTTGCACGCGGCTTTTTTGCGGGGTGTCTTGCCGACTACTTCTTGCGCACAATGTCTTCTCGTTGGCTCAGTATCAATCGAAATGCGTATTTTTTTCATCACATAACGTCGCAAAAAAGACAATATAGGCTTATAAACTGATTTTATGAAGAAAAATGAGGCAATAAGTGGCGCTTGGGCAAAGTGTAAGCTGCAATCGTGGATTGGTAGAAGCCGGTCCTCCATTCCTAAAGGTGAAATTTATGCTCATTTGTTCGTTGATTTACAGGCAAATCTCTAACTTTGCAATTATGAAACCGCAGATTGCGATAATTACCGGCAATACTTTAGAGGCAATAGGGTTGGAAAGTATTGTGCGAAAGATGATGCCCTAAAGCCGACGTCCTGCTTTTGCCCTCCTTTTCGGCTTTGGATCAATCTGCCGGCTTCTTTCATTTCTTTATTTCGTCGGAAACTTTATTGAGCCACGCACAATTTTTCTTGCAACGTAAGCAGCAGACAATCGTATTGATGCACGGCGAAGAGACGCTGCCTTTGCAGGGCTTCCGTACGTTTAATGTGCGGCAGCCGGAGGATGTGCTTTTGCGCAGCATACTCCAAATGGCGCAGGCGGGGCATCGACATCGGCCGCGACCCGTGCTGGAAGCACAAGGCGAAATGCAGCGAACCTCGCCGCTGACGCCGCGCGAAACGGAGGTGTTGCGCCTTGTTGTATCCGGCTTACTCAATAAGGAGATTGCCAATCGTTTAGGCGTCAGTCTGACAACCGTCATTTCACACCGTAAGAACTTGACGGCTAAGCTCGGTTTCCGATCCGTTTCTGCGCTCACCATTTATGCCGTCACTCACGGCATAGCTGCTGTGGAAGAAATCTGACGCTTGTTTTCGTCGATCGCTTTCTTGCTTCATCATTGCTTTTGACGCTTCTCTTAAGATCTGCTCGCGGAGGGCGGACATCTCATTCTTCTGCACCTGACGTTGAGGTTGCCCGTATTTCCCCTTTTTCTGTTGATGCAGAGACGCATTTTTGAATGTAAAAATGGGTCATAATAGACGGATGATGATGCGCCTCGCCATTGTTTGGTGGCACCAAACCATCGTTTGGCTCCGGCAAACCATTATTTGCTGCCGGCAAACTATAGTTTGTTGCCACCAAACAATGAAATACTGAGGACTGATGCGCGGACGAAGCGGACTTTAGCGTCGAATATAGCCTGCTGCAAACGGACTATGGCGCTTGTCGTGTCACTCTGTTCCGATTTGATGACGGTAGCTTGAGTGGGGGAGTTGCTGGTGTTTACTGTCCGGGAGTGTCTTGGGGGATAAGGTCTGCGCTGTGTGAGTCTTCTGCATATATTCGCCACTCATTCTTTGATAATTATACGAACTGCGTGGCCGAACTTAAGAGGGATGCTGATAAAAGTGAGAATACGCGGAAAGGAATAGGGGAGTGGTCGGGAAATAATTTGCCGGTTAGGAGCTTTTTTGCTCGGTCGTTATTGGTAATTGTGCACGGCTTTTTAGAGGATGGGCCGATATGGAAAAGCGGCCATATCTCGTCAGATATAGCCGCTCCGTTAGCGTTCGAAAGTGCGTCTAAGGCTGCGTTTCGCCTTCTATAAAGTGCTCCAGTTTCAGCGATTCGCCATCAAAGACGGCATAGCTAAACCTGCTGATCCAATCGCCGATGATCAAAGTGCGGGTTGTGGGGGAGAGTGATAAATCCAGTTCGATATGGCGATGACCGAAGATGAAATAATTGATGTCGGCGTGTGTCGAGAGATAGCCCTTTGAAAAGCGAATCAAGTCTTCGCGCTCCTCGCCCATATACGGCGGATCGCCGCCTGCACGCTCGTGTTTCAGACGGCTGTGCTTGGCCCAGTTGAGCCCAAACTGCACGCCCCATCTCGGGTGCAGGGCCGAGAAAAGCCGCTTGCACGTGGCGTTGTGAAAGATGCGGCGCAATATTTTATATTTCTTGTCCTCCGCTCCGAGGCCATCGCCGTGCGCCAGATAGAAGAGCTTGCCGTAGATTTCAGTGGTAAAGCTTATTTCTCGATGGACAATCATGCCGCATTCTTGCTCAAAGTAGTCGTTTACCCATAAATCGTGGTTGCCCGTAAAGAAGTGCACTTCCACACCCTTGTCCGTCAGTTCGCTAATCTTGCCCAGCAGGCGCGTGTATCCCTTCGGGACGACTGTACGATATTCATACCAGAAATCAAATATGTCTCCCAAAAGATAAACCGCTTCCGCCTTCTCCTTTATATTGTCCAAGAAGTTGACCAAGCGGCGCTCATGCGTCCGTCTGTGGGCTATCGCCAGGCTGCCTAAGTGGGCGTCCGACAAAAAATAAACTGGTTTCATTCGATTTCGTGTATTTATATCATTCTGTGCAATTCTTTGCGGCTGCACTCCAATTGTTTACTTCAAACTATCAGTTGTGAGGCCTTGTTGGCGCTTGATGGGTAGATTAAAGCAGGCCCAAATCGAGCTTAGCCTCGTCGCTCATCATCTCTTTGTCCCACGCCGGCTCAAAAACAACGTTCAGTTTCAAGCTCTTTACGCCCTCTACGGCCTCAACTCTTTGTCGCACGTCTTCCATAATAAAATCTGCTGCCGGACAGTTGGGCGCCGTCAGCGTCATATCCATCTCTAAATGAGCTTCATCATCGAGGTCAATGCGGTAAATAAGTCCCAAATCGTAGACATTTACGGGGATTTCCGGGTCATAAACTGTTTTAAGTACGTCAATAATGCGTTGTTCTATCTGCAGTTTTTCTTCTTGTGTCATATTGATCAATCAATTAAGCGAGTTTTCCTTCTTCTTGATAACTATAATAGCACTTGTCAGCCACAATAATGTGATCTACAAGCCTGATATCCAATAGTCGGGCGGCTTGCGCCACCTTCTGCGTCAAGCGATCATCGGCCTGGCTCGGTCGGGGATTGCCCGAGGGGTGATTATGACAGATGGCAAGCGCCGTAGCCTTGGCCTCCAAAGCCTTTCCAAAGAGCAGACGCACGTCAACTGTAGTTTCGGTCAGTCCGCCGCGACCGATGAGTGCTTCAGAAACCAACTGGAGACGGCGATTGAGAAACATAGCGTGAAATTCTTCGTGAGGCGTATCCTCCAATCTTTGCCGAAAGAAGCTGTAAATCTTTTGCGGGCCGTCCATAAGTGGGCGCTGCTCCGCCGGCTCTTCGGCCCTGCGCCGGCCTAATTCGCACGCCGCTAAAATCGTGATGGCTTTCGCCGGACCTATACCGGCATATCGGCAGAGGCTTTGAATATCTACGCGACCTAAACGCCGCAGACTGTTGCCGTGATCATTGAGGATCTCCTTCATCAACACGACTGCATCTTTGCCGGGACAACCTGAGCCGATCAAAATGGCCAATAGTTCGGCCGAACTCAATTGCCTGGGGCCTAATTCTTCAAACTTCTCGCGCGGACGATCTTCTTTAGACCACTGATTGATCTTAAGCGGCATAGGAAAAGCGGTTACTTGTAGAAATTTTTCTTGAAGGCCTCAAATTCACTCTTGCCCAAAACGCGTTGGCGCCACCACGCGCGCAAGAAACCCGTACCATAACCGATGAGCTGTACGAATGCGGCGGGCATAGCCAAGAGTCCGACGAGCAAACTGCGGTTGCGGATGCCGGCATCTATGAAGACCAGCAGTGCATATAAAGCCAACAGTACCCAAGCCCACGGACAGAAAAAACCGATTAGCAGCAAGAGGCAGCAGCCGATGGTAAACACAGCGGGAAGTAGGTGTACTATTTTTAATGTACCGGGGTGTCGCTGTGTAAGATTGATGCGCGCGATGCCGAAATTGTGTACTTGCTTGAAAAACTTCTTTAGGTCTGTGCGGCGTTTGTGCCATACCCAAGCCTCAGGGAAAAGTCGGCAGGCGTAGCCGCCTTCAAAGATGCGGGTGGAGAAATCTATGTCTTCGCCAAAGCGCATTTTGCTGAAACCTTGCAAGTCGTTATAGACGCTACGACGAACACCCATATTAAACGATCTGGGATAAAACTTGTCAAGCTTCTGCTTCCGGCCGCCACGTATGCCGCCGGTGGTGAAGAATGAAGTCATCGCGTAGTTAATCGCTTTCTGAATAGGGGTGAATGAGCTATGCGCGCGATCCGGACCGCCGAAAGCATCGCAGGGTGCGGCCTCAAGTTCCGCTTCTACGGCATTCAAATAATCGGGCGGGATGACGACGTCTGAATCTAAGACGATAATATATGTTCCTTGGGCGCGTTCAACGCCATAGTTGCGCGTCTGCCCCGGGCCTGAGTTGTCCTTATAATAATAATGTATGTCCAATTGCGTCCGGAAAGTTTCGACCTCCGCTTCGCACTTTACTTGAGAGCCATCTTCAACTATGATTACTTCGAAATCTTTATATTTCTGCTCACAAAGACTTGCTAGCAACTCGCGTACCTCATCAGGGCGATTAAATACAGGGACAACAAAGGAATACTTCATAGCTGCGAAATTACGCAAAAAAGAAACAAACCCAAATATTTCTGGGTAAAATCGGGTAATGTCCTTTCATAAGATAATTTCTGCCAGTATGGTTTATTGATAATTTAGTCCTGATTATTCCATCAAAGAGATTTGCGACGCCTTTTTATTGATGCGGCTTTCAACGGTGAAGAGGTCTGTTTGTACTTGCAAAACAGTAAACTTGAATTACGGACTCTTCAATTCTTTTTCTTTTCATTAATTTGTTGTTCTAAAGTGAAACATAAATTATTCGGAGATAATCCGTGAAGCATCTATACTGTGGCGGTTTACGTGCTGATTAAGCGAAGATTTTCCAAAGTAAAATGTCAGTGAGAGAGCTATTCCCGTATCTTCTCCCCAAGATTTATCTGAAATACAGAAATCAGGAGTACGAGTTTCCAATACTCCCCAAGTATGAAGCCCATGATCAATTGAGTGTATCCAAGATTTATAACACCATAAAGTGATTATAAAACTCTTTCCGACAGCCTTACGCATATTCAGATTACATTGCAACATACCGGGTTGTGTGGCATAAGCCCAGCGATAAGGTGCCGAATAGCTGATATTAAAATCTGCCGTCCAATCGTAACGTTCTGAAATTGTAAACGCATTACTTAAGTTACCCGAAATGATCCAAGCGTTGTTATATAAGGAGGTATATTGCTAACAATGGGTAACGTGGCTTTAAGTCGTGCATTGTTGAAATTTGCATTGCCATTCAGATACCACCAAGACGCTAGATTCATACCATAGCCCAACGAAAGTCCGCTATAAAAGCTTTTGCCATGGTTATAAGTTCTTCGTGCTATTATATTGTGGGGTTCAATAGTGGGAATTACTAAAGTGGCGTCACGACTTTGAGAATAAAATAATTTTGCATACAGATTCTTATACCTGATTGTTAAGGCATGATGTTGCGATTTAATAGGAGAAAGTGTAGGATTTCCCTGAGAGTAAGTTGTAATGGAACTCCATTGCTTAAAAGGAGAATAAGCCGTAAACGAGTGATAATAATTGGACGTAGAAAAGTTGTATGCGACAAATAGTCCTTTACGACTTTGCCAGTTTAAGTCCAGGTAAGGCAATAGGTACCAACGGTCGTTATAGCCGGTGTAAGGTGCGGAATTAAAGGCACCTGAGGTTTTATTATATTGTCCGTAAAATCCGCCTGTACAGGTGATGGAGCAGGGAAAACTATAACTTAGTAGGGCGTAGAGCAAAATATCCTTTTCATTATATTTGAGTTGTTGATTAGCAAAATAATAGTTAGTGGGTACATACGTGATATGGTATTCTTCCTTATAATCTGCCTGTCGATAGTTTGCCTGAGCGCCGAGGGTCAAATTTGAATGCTCTTTAATCGGAATGCCGGTTCGGAACTTTGTTTCATAGTTTTGCGTTTTCATTGGTAGGCGCGCCATATAATTTAAATAGGTCGGAGTAGTCGGTATGTCGCTTCGACTGTAATTATTCATTAAATTTTGGTGGTAATTACTCCACAATCCGGTAAATTCAGCTGAGAGAGATATGCCATTAGTCAACTTACCCCGGTAGAACAAAGCCGTGGCTAGATAACGATCAGAATAGTCACGATCGATATTGCCTTTGAATACTGAGTCGATGCTATTTGTGCGGTAGTAAGTCTGCATCGAGGTTTTGGGCTTTCCCTCATAATCATACATATCTACTGATGCACCCAACAGATGGTCAGGCGATAGTTGGTATTCACTGGTCAGATTAAAGTCGTATTGCTTGCGTCGTGTATCACATTGTTTGAACTTTTCAATTTGTAAAGGGGAGGTAAAGTAATGGGTAGTACCTTCTGCACGCTCGTAATCCTTTAGGTTTCGTACGCTAAAATATAGTTGTGAGTGAAATTTTGGCGTCTGAAAGAGTAAAGTCGTATTGCTCGTTTCTTTCCAGTTGTGCGTCTTGATAACTTCTCCACGCAATGTGCCCTGAAAACCGACATTATTATCTCTTACTATGATGTCGATAACGGCACAATCATCATCAACCCCATATTCTAAAGGAGGCTGATGAAGAATCTTTAATGAGGAAACCTGCTCGGCCGATAGTGAGCGCAGATAATTAAATAAAGCTATGGGCGTCATGTGAGAGCGGCGCCCATTGATATAAAACACAACTTGTTTCTTGTCAGCTACGCGGAAGCTTTCTAATCCGGATACAGCAACCAGTGGAGCATAGGAAAGTAGGTCAGCCACAGAGCGATCTTTTAATATTGTCTTGTTGTTGATTGTGCAGACAATGCCACCAAGAGTAGGGATTGCTCTCATCGTACGTGCTATGACAGTTGCCTCGCTTAGTGTTTCAGCATTATCTTTCAGCGTGACCTCGTGGTAGCTTTGCAACGTGGGGTCATAATTTAGAACAAGGGGGTTGAACCCGATGCAAGAATAGGAAATTGAAAAAGGATACTCAGGCTTCGATAGCGCATAGTATCCGGTTGAATCTGAGACCGTGACTTGTGTAAGCGTTGAGTCTGCAATAGAACGAAGCATGACATAGACTGCTTCTATTGGCTGTCCGTTTTCTGTTATAACCCGTCCGGTCACTTGTGCTAATAATCTGTTGCTCAAAAGTAGTAATAGCACCGTCAAAATACTGCGAACCAGGTATTTACTTCGTCTGTTCATACGTATTGATTTATATTGTTTTCTTTTTTTGAGTAGCCAAGGGTCTTCTTTTAAGTAAAGATAGGAATAATAGCTTACAATGTCCACAATTTGACTTGAATTTAGTTTTATTTAAGTCTTTAAGGACTCAAAAAATAAAGGCGAGCCCGGTATCTCTTTATTTGCATCAATTTTCTTTATTTGCATCAATTTTCTTGATTTATTATGATGGTAAATCTTGGTTTTATACCTTTCAAGTAAGCGGTAAACTTGTACTCGTTCTCTATTATTGTAATCAATAATGGAAAATCTCCGTCACTGGAGAACGGTCGGAATGGAAAATGCTCATTGTTTGCTCGTCTAAAATCTTTTGCTTATCTTTGCAGTGAGCATTGGGAAGGATGTTTCGTGAAGTGCACGCGCGGATGCCGTCCCCTTGTGATTTATAAACCTTCTAAAACCATGTATTATGGACTATTCTTTAAACAAGCGTAAAATGACTATTGGCTCTATGAAGGGCAAAGAAGTCTATGTGGCCAGCCCCGTTTGCCAAAAGCAGCGGATTTCATTCGATAAACTTTGTGCGCGAATGGCTGAAGACACTACGGTCGGTGATGCTGATGTGGCTGCAGTGTTCTACAAGTTTCGTACGGTTTTGAACCAACTCTGTTCGCAGGGCTTCATTGTGGATGCCGGCCCGCTCGGAACGTTTCGGCCGACTTTTACGTCGAAAGTCGTAGCTAAAGAGAAAGACTTTAAGCCGATGGATTGTATTTCTAAGGCCTACATTCGCTTCACGCCGACAGCAGATTTCCGCCGCTTGAAGCATGTGCAATTTTATCGGGTAACCAAACTCCAGAAGAAAGCCAAGCCCTCGGGCGGTGGCCTTCCCGGTAGCGGAACGTAAATTACGTAACAACTTAGATTTGAGTAGGAGGAAAACGTTAGTTTTCCTCTTACTTTTTTGTATCTCCATACCATCTCAACGCGAAAAGGTACGTATCTTTTGGGTAAAACCTCCGCTCCTTTTTGCTAAAAGATCCGCTCCTTTTGGGTAAAAGGTCCGTACTTTTTACGCAATAGGTGCGGATATTGCAAAAGTGGAGCACTCCAGATATAGATGCTTCGACAATTCCATCGTCAACTTATTAGGGGCCATTGCAGCCTATTGCCTGTTTCCAAAGAAGCCGTGTATCAATGTACAAAGGGCTGTCGATACACGGCTTACTTTGTTCTGGATTCGTTGATCTCACGTTAAATAATAACGAAATATGATTATGAACTATTACGTCATTACGGAAATCAACTGGGCAAAGCTTCGAGACGAAATCTTGAGCCTTGCGGAATGCTGTCACAGGGCATTCGGAGAGAAAAGCAAACACACGGACTGGCTGCACAACGGAGATGTGTGCCGGCTGCTGAACATCAGCAAGCGCACCTTGCAGCATTATCGCGATACGGGCGTGCTACCGTTTACACAAATCGGACACAAGTGCTATTCAAATGCGAGGAAGTGGAAAGGTTACTTTTCAAAGACGAACAAATCTAAAAACAGACAGATATGATGGAAACAGCAAGAGATTTGAACATGGGGACAGACGAGATGCAGCTGGTCGTCTCGGCATTGAGAGGTGTGGGGAAACGAATAGTGGAAGTGGCACAGACGCACAAGCCACTCTTTGCAGGAGAACTTTTCCTCACGAGTAAGGAAGTGTGCGAACGACTGCATATCGGTCCTCGTACTTTACAGGACTACCGCGACAGGAAGATTATCCCCTACACGCAGTTTGCAGGGAAGATACCCTACAAGGCTTCGGACTTGGAGAGGATGTTGGAGGAGAATTATAAGTGAGGGGATTGATTTTATATAACTGAAAATCTTCATATTCTATTTCACAATATGTTGTTTGACTTATAAAATAAATTTAGACATTCAACACACATAAGTGTTTATTGCAAAAATACTTATTTTTTTGGGTATTGCGGTGTTTTTTTATATCTTTACTACTTTTTGCAAAAATAAACATTGCAACTATGCGAATACACACTATTTATATAGTAAAAGCGCAAATAGGCTCGTTCAATCTATCGCACCGTTTCATAATCGAACGGTGCGATTTTTTTATGAACAAAATAGAACTTAGTTCATTATTTAAAGTTTTCATGGGCGTATGCAGAAACTGAAGGACGATATTCGGCAGCGTATCGTTGCCGTAGCGCGCGAGGAATTCATCGCTCACGGCGCACGCAGCACGTCTATCCGCACGGTGGCGCGGCGTGCAGGCATTGCTGCGGGTAACGTGTACAACTACTTCCGTAGCAAGGACGAGCTGTTTTGCGAGGTATTGCGGCCGCTGCTCAACGAACTGAACCGCTACATTCTGTCGCACAACGAGGAGCGGCACCTCAGCATAGAGGTGTTCGACGCACTCGATTTTCAGAATGAATACATCGGCGCAATGAAGCGAATGGTGAAGCTTTATCGCCCCGAGCTTCGGCTGTTGCTGTTCAATGCCGAAGGCACATCGCTTGCGGGGTACAAGGAGAGAATAGTTGAGCACCAGCTGAAAGCAGGCAAGGAATACTTACGACTGATGAAAGCGCGCTATCCGCACATCAACATCGACATATCGCCTTTCTTCCTGCACATTGCGAGTTCTATGTGGGTGAACATCTTCTGCGAGCTTGTGGAGCACGAAGACTACGACGAAAGCGAGGTGAACCGTGCGCTCGAGCAGTATGCCGTTTACAGTATGGCAGGGTGGAGAGAACTGATGAAACCGTAGAAACAATAACCTTTTAACATATATAGAAGAAGATGATAAGAATACTGAAACGCTTTAGGACATTACATGGGAGGGCGCAAGACGTTGCTGCCCTGCTCGGTTGTGCTGTCGGCAGTGAACGGACTGCTGTCGCTCGTACCCTTTATTTTCCTGTGGTTGGTAGTGCGCACGCTGCTCACTGCCGACGGGAACCTTGCCGATACGCCCGTATGGGACTATGCCATTGCGGCGTTCGCGGTGTCGGTGGCGAATGTTCTGCTCTATTTTGCCGTCCCTCATGCTCTCGCATCTTTCCGCTTTCCGCATCGAAACCAATATGCGGCGCACTGCCATGGAACGACTGATGCGTGTTCCGTTGGGCTTTTTTTCGACACGCAGAACACGGGGCGCATGCGCAAGATAATAGACGAAGATTCGAGTCAGACCCACACTTTCGTGGCACACATACTGCCCGATGTGGCAGGCAGCGTGGTGGCTCCGATAGGCATTATAGTACTTCTGCTTGCCGTGGACTGGCAGTTGGGCATTGCCGCAATGGTGCCGATAGTTTGCGCCTTCGGCATCATGGGCTACATGATGAACCCTAAGAACAACGATTTTCTGCGTATTTACCTCGATGCGCAGGAGAAAATGAGTGCCGAAGCCGTGGAGTACGTGCGCGGAATACCCGTCGTGAAGGTCTTCCAACAGACGGTATTCTCGTTCAAACGCTTTCACGACAGCATCATCAACTACCGCGACCTCGTCATCAGGTACACCCTTTTGTGGCGCATGCCCATGTCTGCCTACACCATAGCCATCAATGCTTTCGCCTTTCTGCTTGTGCCTACGGGCATCATACTGATAGGGCACGGCGGCGAAACTGCCATCATCGTTTCCGATATGGTACTGTATGTGCTCATCGCACCCATCATTGCAGCCAACGTAATGAAAGCCATGCACCTCAGTCAGAACCTCTTTCTGGCAAACGAAGCGGTAGACCGATTAGAGAAACTCACCGCCACGCCGCCGCTTCCAGAAAGTTCCGAACCCGAGAAAGCGGCAGCCTTCGACGTCAGCCTGCGCAATGTGTCGTTCCGATACGAAGCGGCAGAGTGCGATGCCGTAAGCCACATCGACCTCGACATACCGCAAGGCAAGACCGTTGCGCTTGTGGGAGCGTCCGGAAGCGGCAAGACAACCATCGCAAGGCTCATTCCACGCTTCTGGGACGTGCGCGAAGGCAGTTTGAAAATAGGCGGTGTGGACGTTCGGCACATGGATAAGGCAACGCTGATGCGCAACGTGTCGTTCGTGTTTCAGAACACCCGATTGTTCAAGACCTCCATCTTGGAGAACATACGCTACGGCAATCCCGATGCAACCATCGAGCAGGTGAACCGTGCCGTAGACCTTTCGCAGAGTCGGGAAATCATTGAGCGGCTGCCACAGGGGCTGAACACCATGATAGGAGCGGAGGGAACGTACCTCTCTGGTGGCGAACAGCAGCGCATAGTGCTTGCCCGTGCCATTCTGAAAGGTGCGCCCATCGTGGTGCTCGACGAAGCTACAGCCTTTGCCGACCCCGAAAACGAGCACCTTATCAGGCAGGCCTTTGCCCACCTGACTCGCGGAAAAACCGTGCTCATGATAGCCCACCGACTGACCACCGTGCAAGATGCCGACAACATTGTCGTGGTGGACAACGGCAGAATAGCCGAACAGGGCACCCACCAACAACTCATGGAGCAAGGCGCATTATATTATAAGATGTGGAACGAATACCAGAAGTCGGTGGAATGGAAACTATAAAACCTAAACAGAAAGGACACAAGACAATGATAAAATATCTTCAACAACGGTTCGCCCTCACCGAAAAAGGAGCGAAAGACTTGCGGAAAGGCATCGCCTTCTCTACATTGATGAACCTCGCATTGATGCTGCCGCCCACCTATTTGTTCTTCTTCCTTATGGAGTACATTGACGCCAAGCCCTCCACCGAGCCGCACACACTGTGGTTCTATGTGCTTGTGGCTTTGCTCTTGGCAGTGCTTATGTTCTTCATAGCCCTCCGACAGTACGACAGCACCTACACCACCGTCTACAACGAGAGTGCGCAACGCCGCATCGGAGTGGCAGAAAAACTGCGCCGACTGCCCCTCGCTTTCTTCGGCGAACGCAACCTTTCCGACCTCACCTCTACCGTGATGGAAGACTGCACGATGCTCGAGCAAACCTTCTCGCACGCTGTTCCCCAACTGTTTGCGTCGACTCTGAGCGTCGTCATCATCGCCATTGGCATGTTCTCCTACAATTGGCAATTGGCTTTAGCCCTCTTTTGGGTCGTTCCGCTCGCCGTAACCGTACTGCTGCTGTCGCGCCGTCAGTTCCACAAAGCCTTCGTTCGGCACTATAAAGTGAAGCGCGGCGTAACCGAACAGATACAGGAAGGGCTGGAATGTATGCAGGAAATAAGGTCGTACAGTGGCGAACAGGCATACTGCCGCAGCTTCGACAAGCGGCTGAAGGGCTACGAGCGCGCACTTGTGCGCAACGAACTCATGGCAGGAGTATTACTCAACATCGCCGGAATGCTGCTCAAACTCGGCATGCCCACCGTTATATTGGTGGGAGCGTGGCTGTTGCAGCAGGGCGAAGTGTCGGTATTCACCTACTTGGCTTACCTCTTGGCATCGGCAATGGTCTATAATCCCATTATCGAAGTGTGCAACTACCTTGCCCTTCTCTCCTTCCTCGACGTGCGCATCAACCGTATGAAGGAAATAGAAAGCATGCCTACGCAGGAGGGAAGTGCACCGTACAACTCGAAAACTACGACATCGAGTTCCGCAACGTAAGTTTTTGCCTACGAAACCGAGAAGCAAGTGCTCGCACAATGTCTCATTTACGGCACGCCAAGGCACCGTTACCGCCCTCGTAGGGCCGTCGGGTGGAGGCAAAAGCACTACTGCCAAACTCGCCGCACGCTTTTTGGGACATCTCTGACGGACAAATTCTGGTGGGCGGAAACGACATCTCGAAGATTGACCCCGAAACGCTGCTGAAACACTATTCCATCGTCTTTCAGGACGTATTGCTGTTCAATGCCTCTATTGCCGACAATATCCGCATCGGCAAGCGCAATGCCACCGACGAGGAAGTGCGCCACGTTGCCCGATTAGCGCAGTGCGACGACTTCATCAGCCGAATGCCGCAAGGTTACGATACCGTCATCGGCGAAAACGGAGAAACCCTTTCGGGTGGCGAACGGCAGCGCATTTCCATTGCTCGTGCTCTGCTGAAGAATGCCCCAATCATACTTCTCGACGAAGCCACCGCAAGCCTTGACGCCGAGAACGAGACGAAAATACAAGCGGGCATCTCCGAACTGGTACGTAACAAGACCGTTATCATCATTGCCCACCGTATGCGCACCGTCCGCAATGCCGACCACATCGTGGTGCTTAGCGGCGGTACGGTGAGTGAGCAGGGAACGCCCGACGAACTGCTGACCCGCAACGGAGAGTTCGCCCGAATGGTTCGTCTGCAACAGGAAAAACAGTAATGAAGAAACATCTACAACAATCGCTCACGAAGGATTATGGAAAACAGCAACAGTATATGGCTTACGGAGTGCATGGTGACCGTACGGTCTGGACACGTTTGTCCAATAAGTTGGACAGACGAGTCCAATGAGCTGGACAAATTAGTCTAATTAGTTGGACAAATTGGTCCAATTACATAAATATTAAAGGTTTTTGGCGACCGTTCAGAGATAGTAATAATGATCGTTCTGAGGTAGTAATAACGACCGATCAGAGATAATACAGACAACCGTCCAGAGACGGTAATAACAACAAAGATAAAACAACAATGAAAATCGTAAAAATCAACAGTAAGTTCAAGCAGTTGGCAGACTGGATACTCTGCCACCGGCTTGTGGTCGGTGCGTTGTTCGCAGTCATCATCGCCTTCTCGTTTGTGGGAGCGAAGCGCATCGTGATGAAACTTCGTTCGACGACTATTTCGTGAGCGACGACCCGATGCTGCTCAAGACCAATGAATTCAAGTCTATCTTTGGCAACGACTACTATGTGGCGGTGCTGGTGAAAAACAAGGACATCTTCTCTCAACGCAGCCTGACGCTCATTCGCGAACTGAGCAACGAACTGAAAGACAGCCTGTCGTATGCCGACAAGGTAACGTCGCTCACCGATATTGAGTTTGCCGTAGGTACGGAGGAGGGTATGACCATCGAACAGATTGTCCCCGACGAAATACCGTCTGATGCCGCTTCGCTGAATGCAATCCGGCAGAAAGCATACAGCAAACCGTATTTGGCAAAGAAGATGGTGTCAAACGACGGCACGATGACGTGGATTATGGTGAAACTGCGGCCGTTCCCCGAAGATAGCGTGTGGAAGAAGACGAGCGACATTGCGCCCGACATGATTACGGGCAAAGAAGCGGGACACATCATCGGCAAGGCGAAATACGCCGAACTGTCGCCCAACGCCGCGGGAATGCCCTATCTGGGCTACGAGAAATTCGTTTATCTCAAAAGCGAACTGGGGCGGCTGTTCCTCTTTGCCTTCATCATCTCCATCGTTGTGATGCTCATCGTAACCCGTTCGCTGCGCGGCGTGGTTGCACCACTGCTCACGTCCGTGTTCGGACTGCTCATCAGTTTCGGCATCATCGGCTGGACGGGCATCTACATCGACATGACCACGACAATGATAGCCGTGATACTGACTTTTGCCTGCTCCATCGCCTACAACATTCACCTGTACAATTTCTTCAAGACGCAATTTGTAGAAACAGGCAAGCGCAGAGAATCCATCAAGGAAGCCATAAGCGAAACCGGTTGGGGTGTGTTGCTGTCGGGGCTTACCACCGTGGCTGCTATGATGACATTCTTGTCAATGAAGATAGTTCCGATGCGAGCCATAGGCATCAACACCTCGCTCTGTCTGCTTGCCGTGCTGCTCACCTGCCTGCTGCTCACACCCATCCTGTTGTCGTTCGGCAAGGACCGCGAGCCTGCCGCCGATATGTCGAAGAGTTTTGAAGGATATATCGGCAAACGATTCGAACTGTTCGGCAGTTTTGTGATACGCAACCATCGTTCCATTATCGTTTCGTCGGTTGTGCTGACCATCTTCTGCGGTATCGGACTCTTCTTCATCGAACCGGCGTTCGACATCGAAAAGACGATGGGACGGAAGATTCCCTACGTCAAGAAATTCCTCGACCTCTGCGAAACCGATCTCGGTTCGATTTATTCCTACGATCTTATGATTACCTTGCCGCACGACAACGACGCCAAGAAACCGGAGAATTTGCAGAAACTAGACCGATTGGCGGAGATTGCGGGTGGCTACAAGCTGACGAAACGCCACAATTCCATCACCGACATCGTGAAGGATATGAACTGCACGCTCAACGGCAACAAGCAGCAGTTCTACCGTATTCCCGACAATGCCGATATGGTGGCGCAGTTGCTGTTGCTCTATGAGAATGCGGGCGGTACGGAGTCGGAATACTGGATGGACTACGACTACAAACGGCTGCGGTTGCAGTTGGAGATGAAAGACTACAACTCCAACGAGGCGGAAAAGGAAATGAACGACTTGCAGGCGGAGGCGCGCAAACTCTTTCCCGGCGCACACGTCTCGGTGGTGGGCAGCATACCGCAGTTCACCGTGATGCAGCAGTATGTGGAGCGCGGGCAGATGTGGTCGATGCTGTTGTCGGTCTTGGTCATAGGCGTTATCCTCGTGCTTGTCTTCGGCAACTGGAAAGTGGGGCTCGTTGGGATGATACCGAACATTGCCCCCGCCATCATCGTGGGCGGTATGATGGGTTGGCTGGGCTATCCGCTCGATATGATGACAGCCTCGCTCATTCCGATGGTCTTGGGTATTGCCGTCGACGACACCATTCACTTCATCAACCACAGCCATGTGGCATACGACAGGTGCGGCAATTATGCAGAAGCCATCAACCGAACCTTCCGCACCGAAGGACTCGCCATCGTCATGTCCACAGTCGTCATCTCGGCTACGTTTACAGGCTTCGTCTTCTCCGACGGCACACAGATGCGCAATTGGGGCATTCTGGCTGTGGCCGGTATGATGTCGGCCCTGCTGGCAGACCTCTTTCTCACGCCAATTCTTTTCAAGTATCTCCGTGTATTCGGGAATGATAAGCGGACTTCCTCGGAAGCGGCAAATGAACTTCCTAAGGAATTAGAAATAGGCTTCCCAAGGAACGGCAAACGGACTTCCCAAGGAACGGCAAACGGACTTCCCAGGGAACGACAAACGGACTTCCCGGGGAACAACAAGAGGACTTCCCGAGGAACGGCAAACGGACTTCCCTGGGAACGATAAATGAATTTCCTTTGATAACAACAAAACACCATAAAATATAACGATATGAAAACAAAACATTTCACATTGCTGCTCATCGCCATGCTGGCGGTGTGCGGCGCGCAGGCAGCAGGGCTGTCGGGCAGAGACATTATGCAGAAAGTAAGAAACCGCGCAGACGGCGACACACGTTCTGCCACCATCGAAATGACGCTCATTCAGAAGAGCGGCCATAAGCGTGTGAGGAAACTCGAATCGTGGGCAATGGACATAGGCAATGATACGAAGAAAATCATGTTCTTCACCTATCCCGGCGACGTAAAGGGTACGGGATTCCTCACTTGGGACTACGACAATACCGCCAAGGTGGACGATAAGTGGCTTTATCTTCCGGCAATGAAAAAGACGAGGCGCATCAGTGGAAAGTCGTCGAAAACCGATTACTTCATGGGCAGCGACTTTACCTACAACGATATGAGCGCCCGCAGCGTGGACGAAGAGAAGCATACGCTTCTGCGCGAAGAAATGTTGGGCGGTCAAAAATGTTGGGTGGTAGAGTCGGTACCCAACGACAAGGATGAGATTTACACACGCCGCGTCACCTGGGTTCGACAGGACTGCCTGATGGCGGTAAAGGCGGAATACTACGATAAGCTGAACAAGCTGCACCGTAGGCTCACGATTTCCAACATAAATAAAGTGCAGGGCTTCTGGACGATGCACCATATGCAGATGGAGAATGTACAGACGGGACACAAGACCATTATCCGTATGGACAATCAGAAGTTCAACATAAAGCTATCGCCTAACCTTTTCACTGTTTCCCAACTGGAGAAAGGACTCTGATATGAAACTATTTATGCTCTTGCTTGTGCCGATACTCTCGGCGCAGGCAGCGGCCCAAATCGATAATACATTGCCGGCCGATAGCGACACCGTCAGATCGGAATGCACTCCACAGGAAACGGTCGAAGCATCGGACGCTAACACCTTGCAGGTGCAGGTGAAAGGTTTCCTTGATACCTACCATGCCGTCAGGACGGAGGGACGCGCCGACTGGATGGCTTCGCGGACTCGGGCGCGGGGAGAACTCAAACTCGAGAAAGGGGCGGCTTCGCTCTTCCTATCCCTAAACGCCACCTACAACGGAATATTGAAAGAACGCACAGGACTGGAATTGCGCGAGGCTTATCTATCTTATGCAAAGGGCAACTTTCGACCTGCGCGTCGGGCGGCAGATTGTCGTATGGGGCGTGGCGGATGCACTGCGCGTTACCGATTGTGTGTCGCCGTTCGATTATACCGAGTTTCTCGCACAAGACTACGACGACATTCGCATGCCCGTCAACGGACTGCGTGCAAAATACACAAGAGGTTCGGTCACCCTTGAAGCCGTGTGCAATCCTGTGGTAAACTTCTTTATTCTGCCGACAGACGAGCGCAATCCGTGGGCAATACGCCTGCCATCTGCTACACTACCCTATACCACCGACTTGGAAAGCGGCAAGCCGGAGAAGAAAATCAAGAATATGGAGTTTGGCGGCCGGGCAAGCGTCAATCTCAGCGGAATAGACTTCTCCGTGAGTGCCTTGCGGACGTGGAACAAGTTGCCCGCCCTTTGCCCTGCCCTGTCGGGCGATGGAAGGACGCTTCACATCAACGGACAGTACCGCCGTATGACGATGTTGGGTGCCGACTGCTCATTGCCCGTCGGTCAGTTTGTCCTCCGCGCCGAAGTCGCCGAGTACATAGGCGAGGCACAAGGACGTGGCTTGGGGCAGAATGCCGTGCGGCGCAACACGCTCAATGCCCTTGCAGGGGTAGACTGGTATCCGGGTAACGACTGGAACATCAGCGTGCAGTATTATCATAAATACACATCGGGCAATCTCGCAGCGCTCCTCCGTCTATCGCAATGCTGGGCTTGCCACAGCAAGACTCTCAAAGGAACTGCTGCACAACACGCTGAAACTCTCCACCTTTGCCTACATCGATGTGGCAAACGGCGGTATTTTCAACCGCCTTTCCGCCTCCTATTCTCTCAACGACCATATAGAACTCACCGTCGGCTACGACTATTTCCATGCCAACAAAGGCAAGTTTGCTATGTATGGTAAGAACTCCGAAGCGTGGGTGAAGATGAAGTATAGTTTCTGATTCCATTTTAATACATGAAATGACTATACTCAAAATAACATGTGAAGGTACGTAAAGAAGAAAAGTAGAATGTAGTCATAGGGTTGTAATGCTTGTTTTTCTCTAACTACATTCTAACTTTCTTTCTATCACAATTTTATATCTTTTGTAGTTATGTCGTAGGTTGATATCGGTGAAAGAGAAAAGTGTATCAATTGATACTGCCACGTCCATATAGGAATATCTGTTCTACCATAGGTGTAGGATGCTCTATCTCTTGACAGATGTATTTCCTGAACAAGTGGGTTTCCGTACTGTCCAATTGATAAGACAAAGCGATGATGATTGAAAGCGGATAAAGCGGAACATATCCTTTTAACTGTCCATTTACGTAGACTTCCACTTCCCCAGCGTCCTTTCTTCGGGATGCAGGAAAGAGACTTTTATTAGTAGCTGCAGACGATAATTGAGCTTCCTCCATGTTACACTAAAAAAGCTTACAAGTTCACTCTCTGTCATTGCGATTTCACCTTTGCCTTTACAAATGATTTGCATATTGTCGCTCCACTCGAAATAACTGCGGCCTCTTTTTGTTTAATAGTGATAGGCATTCATACGGCTTCCTCCTTTGTTTCCTCTTTTTGATGTTTCCTTATCAGTCTATCCATATCCTCCGAAATCTTATTGTCTGTCACCTATGCGTAGATTTGAGTACTGGATATAGAGGCGTGCCCCATCATTTTGGCAATACTATCGATGGGTATTCCTGCACTTAAACTCATTGTACCGAACGTGTGTCTTGCCATGTGGTAGGACAACCGTTTTCTGATACCGCAAGTCTTACCCACAAAACCCAGCTTTGCGCTCGTCACGCTACGGCTGCAAGCACAGTGAAAGACAAGGTCGTTGCCTTTTCCTCTCACTGTCTGCCTTTCGTTCCTTTCTTGCTCCGTCTTGCATTGATTGATGATGGCCTCCGCTATCGGGTGCAGTGGCACAATAAACTCCACCTTTGTTTTCTGCCGTTCCTTTCTAATATAACGTGAATTCGTCGAACTCACGTTAAATTAGAGCGTGTACATTGCGTTGAAGTACACTTTGAAAAATAATTTTGAAATATCAAAAGTTTACCCCCCCCCCTATAATTATTATTGTGTAAAGAATGTGTTTTGCAGTCTTGTGCTTGAATATGTGATATAAAAACCGGTGTAATAAATGTCTTTATAATACTTATCTGTGCCTTAATTTGATTGAATGTGTTGCGGATTTTTGTGTATATGATGTGATCTATTACCTTTGTGACAAAATGCATAGATTGTTCATTTTATTGTAACCAGAAAAGGAAAATGGATCATAAGACCACTGACGGATTAAATCTTAGAAATGAACTCATATTAAAAGAGAATTTCAAGCAAGTTTTTGGAAAGATCACTTCAACTAACTTGCTTGATATACCTATAGTATTGATAAAAATAGGCCTTAGATATTTGGGCGCATTGTTTTTCTTTTTGATGCCTTGCGTGTTATATGGGCAAGCCATACAAACTAAACTTTGGGGAAGTGTTAAGAATATATCCGGTGAGATTATGGATTTTGCCAGTGTTGTGGTTGCGAATCCACAATCACCTAACAAAATACTTGCTTCAGCATATACTGATGAGCAAGGAAAGTATCAAATGGTCGTTCGCTGTAATAGCGATAGTCTCTTGCTACGTGTTTCAAGAATAGAGATGAAGCCTATTACAATGAAGATTCCAAATCAATCAGGAGAATATAATGTTGTGGCAGATGCAAAGGGACGAGAGTTGAGAGAGGTTACTGTAAGAGCTAAGAAAGTGTATTCACGAGGGGATACGATCAATTATAATGTGGGCTCTTTTCTTTCGTCATCAGATCAGTCTATCGCTGACGTGCTGAAGAAGATGCCCGGCATTACTGTCGCAAAGAATGGACAAATATCTTATCAAGGTAAACCCATCAAAAACTTCTATATTGAAGGACTCGACTTGATGAAGGGACATTATAATATAGCTGCGAATAATATTGATCCTAAGAATGTAGGAACAGTGCAGGTATTGGAAAGTCATCAAGACATAAAGGCATTAAAAGGGCTGCGTCCCGAAGAACAAGCTTCTATCAATATTCGCCTAAAAGAAGGCGTAAAGGGCGTATTCAATTTAATTACGATCCTTGGAGGTGGTTACGGCAATAATCCTTTGTGGAATAATGGTGCTATTGCTACTTATTTTAAGCGCAACAGCCAGTTTCTTGCCACTTATAAAGGAAATAACACCGGTGAAGATTTATCTCAAGAACTTTATTCCCTTGATAATGACTTTCTCGCACAAGTGCAATTTCTCTCATTACCATGCCGTCAGCTCCCGGCATAGATAAACGCTTTTATTATTTCAACCACTCTCATAATACAACTTTCAACAATGTCTATCGGATTGGTAAGTCGGGTGAATTAGGCGTTAATGTGGCATACCTCCACGACAAAGACGAGAGGCGTAGCCTGTCGAATACAAGCAACATTCTGCCTGATGGCTCACAGAATGTGGTAGAGGAAGCTATGATGGGAGTCGCTAAAGAACAAAAGGCTTATGGAGATATCGCCTATCTAAGCAATAGTGAACATCGTTATTTGAAAGAGCAGCTGAAATTTGATTGGGGGAAAATCAAAGCCAATAGTAAAATTTTAGCCGGTAATAAAGTTATAGAACAACTTGGAGGGATAGATGCTTATCGTCTTTTAAATAAGTTACATTTTACCAATCGTAACGCTGCACATTGGGGTTATGAAGTGCTTTCCTTTGTTAATCTTGAAAAGCGACCTCATTATCTTTCTGTTTACCCAAATCTGTTTCCTCATAGTATTGCCGATAATACATTACATCAGCAAGTTGATGTTCACAACTTCTCAACAGATAATACCTTTAGTTTGCTTTCTGCTTGGAGAATTGGTAATGTGAATTTTCATCCTTCTGCGATGGTAGATTTTCAGCACAATTCGCTGAATAGTTCGCTTGCAAGTTTTCATAACGAGCTAACTTTTAATCTACTTAATGCCGGAATTGGGGCAGAGGCTACATATAATGTTGGTAAATTATATGCTTCAGTATATTTTTCCTGTCAGATTTAAGAGTTTTCGACTAACTGACTTTACTATAGGTCAAACAACAAATAAAGTACGATTGCGACTAGAACCAAATCTAAATGTCACTTATCGTATTAATAGTAGCCACGAATTAAGGTTAAAATCGGCTATTACATACTCAACACCTATTATTGAAAACCTATACACTAATAATATTCTAACTTCTTATCGTCAGCTTTCGGCATATAGTGTGACGGGTTTGTTTGAAGGTTTAAATCAATCTTACACATTTGGCTATTCGTTCAAAAATATCCTTTCGATGAGTTTTGCCGGCATCGATTTTTCATTATATCGACAAAGGCCGGAGGTGCTCTATGGCTCTTTATTATGATGGTATTGCCGAGCGTATCATCAGTCAATATACTAAAGAGAACGCTCATTCATTCACAACGAAAATCCATGGTAGCCAAGGCTTTGACTGGAAACGACTCAAAATAGGCTCTTCGTTGTCTTATTCTCATTATGATAATCCATTATTAGTACAGCATTCGGTCCTTCGTTATACCGGCGATGCAATATCGACAAGTGTAGATATCAGTATTTCACCCTTCAAATGGCTTTCCTTTTCGTATATAGGCGACTATTATTGGGCTCGAACAAAGCAAAAAGGGCTCAAACGCCAACCTTGGTGGTGTTCAATAAATAATAGTGCCTCTTTGAATTTTACGCTACCCGGTGATATTACTTTCTCAACTTCTCTCAATCATTATTATAACAAAATGAATAGTGGTGATAAATCTTTCCTCCTACTCAATGCAGAAGCAAAATATGCTATTAAGCGATTTAGCTTTATATTGTCGTGCGATAATATATTCAATCGTAAGACCTACTCATATTCAAATCTTTCAGCACTTACAGCGACAAAGTCTGTATATGATATTCGGCCTTTGTGTGTTTTGTTAAAAGTCAGATTTAGATTAATATAAAATCAGTATAAGTTATGAAGAGACTTCTTATTCTTGGTTGTCTGTTTGTTTCACTTACAGCACAGGCACAAATTATCGTACCCATCTCTCAAGATCTTCGGAAAGGTACAGTTATTGATACGGCTAGATACAGAGTGATCTATAGCCTAAAGTATAAAAATCATCCATCCGACAAGGCTTATTTAGACGACGTTCGCAATGTATATATTGGTCGGAATTATGTGAAAGACTTCAGTGACATTATTTTTCACTTTGATTCTCTTTGTACAGAAGAGTCAAGGCGTGGAGCTACGGCAATCTCTAATGTGCAAGGAAATCCATGGCCCATAGAGTTAACACTTGGAAATAATAACAGAAAGGCAGAAATTAAATATCGTATGCCTATGCAAACAGGTGTTCTACTGTATCAACAAGATGTACCACAACTTGACTGGACTTTCACAGAGGAAGTAGATACAATCCTTGGCTATGCTTGTTCTAAGGCTATCGCTCCCTTTGCCGGTAGAGAGTATACGGCATGGTTTTCCATGGAAATACCTCTACCTTTCGGGCCTTATAAGTTTGGAGGCTTACCTGGCTTGATATTAAAAGTACAAGACAATGAGTCGCAATATATTTGGGAGGCTATTGGTTTTGAAAGAATGAATGCACCCATATTTGCGTATCGTTACGAAGGAGAAAAGATGTGTTCTGTAGAAGAGGCGAGCAAAACTATCTCTCGTATTTTTAAATCGCCACTTTCCTTTATTGCCGCCAGTATGGGGGGAGCGAAGATAACCATACTCGATAAAAATGGGAAACCTAACTCATCAGATAATCCTGAAGCTTATGCCATTTCGTACAAAGCCCTAGAAAATGAAGAGAAATAAAGATAAGGCACTTATGTTGAAGAGTAGGTTTTAAACTTTGTACTTTTACTATGTGCGATTGTTCATTTCTCGCATCTGTCGACAAGAGATTCTTTTAACGAGTTAGTATTTTATATACGATACTCCCTATTATGCACCCTATAATAGCTGTAAGAATAAAATTAAAAGTAGTTGGTTCCGGATGGTATCCTGTATTAGATGATATTTCAAAAAAATAATTCATCGAATTTTGTCAATTCATTTTTGACCAAGATCATTATTACATTTATCGCCCTATAATAAGAGGCGTTATGATAAGGTAGTTTACAACAAATATAGTCAATGTCGAAATAAGTAGAGAGGTCAAAAAAACAAGGATCTTTTTCATATACAAGTTCTATATTTAAAGTGATTTGTCGGGCAATGCTATTTATTTTTCTTACTTATGCCTTTTATACAGCTGCAAGGCTGTCTTTCCTGCATTCCGTTAGAAACGTTGGGGTGGGTCTTATGATAGTTTCATCCGTCGCCAAAGCCGGTTGGGGATGAGGCGCCAAAAGAAGGTCAAGATGCGCCAGCGAGTGTCAATGATGCATACGTGGCGGCGGTGTTTGATGGCTTTCATAATACTTCGAGCCACTTGTTCGGTGGTCATAAGCATAGGAAAGTGTTCGCTATCTGTGAGTAGAGGGGTGTCAACAAAGCCCGGACGGATGTCTGTGAAGTTAATGTTGTGTCGTTTCCTGGCTGCCAACTGTTCCAATGCTTGCAAATAGGTGTTCTGCATAGCTTTTGTTGCACTATAAGCTGGGGCAGAGCCAAGTCCCTTTGTACCTGCAATGGATGTGATGCAGACGATATGCCCTCCACCCTTAGCTGCAAAATAACGATAGGCAGCGCTTACCATTCTTGTAAAGCCGGTGGCATTGGTTTCCATCGTATTGATTTCTTTCTCTGCCTCCAGCGTAGGATTTTTCCACCCTATTCCGCTTGAATGGAAATACAGGTCAAGTCCGCCCATACGCTTTATGAGTTGGAAAAGCGCTGCTTCGGCATCTTCATCCGTCACGTCAATCTGTGCCGTGAAGACGCGTTCCGGAGCATTATCCTTTAAATCAGCCAACTTGTCTAAGCGACGGGCTGCCACGCCTACTGTCCATCCTTGTTCGATAAAAAGCCGTGCTACTTCATGCCCGATGCCGCTGCTGGCACCAAGTATAATTACTCTTTTTCTTTCCATAATGTCATAAGTGTTCGAACCAAGTTTTAAATCGCAAGTCTGTGCGCGTCGTCCCTTTGCCATAAATCCGGATTTATGCTTCTACTATTGTCCTGACGATTTTGACACCTGACAGTCGGTTATCGTAAGTGGTGTACAGACCATCTATGTCAAGTATAATCAAAAACAACGCTTAAAATGCCTACTTTACGAGGGTCATTAGGTCACAAAAATAAAGAAAAAACGGAAGAAAGCCTCAATGCTTCTTGAGGATAAAGTTTTTCATCTATTGGAAGTGTGCTTGATGCACGTATAAATGTCTTTAAATTACGCACAGAATACAGCTCAACGGCGCGCTTTACCGTGCGTTTGCGAGACGTCTATATTTGCCTCTCTTTTGCTTAAAACAGCTTGCAATTAGATGAGGTGACGTGACACATACACCCTTATCGTGTGGTCTAGAATGCAGAATCAGCTTGTATTGACGACAGTCCAACGCTAACTTTGCTATGTGGTCGTTTTTTTTGCTAACTTTGCAGTAACAAGTTAATTCTAAATTAGTTTAAGAGGAATGAAGCTCTTGGGATATGCTCCTGTATGTTGGACATCTTTGCGCGGATATAACAAAGAGAATTTGAGTGCTGATGTGATGGCCGGCGTCATTGTCGGTATTGTTGCCTTGCCTTTAGCTATTGCTTTTGCAATTGCTTCGGGCGTTTCTCCGGAAAAAGGTATTATAACAGCCGTAATTGCGGGATTCATTATTTCTGTTTTTGGCGGCAGTAAAGTGCAAATTGGTGGCCCTACCGGTGCTTTCATTGTTATTGTTTATAGCATTATTCAGGACTATGGTTTCGATGGACTTATGGTAGCCACCATTATGGCTGGTCTATTCCTTATTTTACTTGGTTTTCTGAAGTTAGGAACCATCATAAAATACATTCCTTATCCGATTGTAGTAGGTTTTACGGCAGGTATTGCCCTTACTATTTTTACTACTCAAGTGAAAGATTTGTTTGGTTTGACGGTAGCCAATATGCCTTCTGACTTCTTGAGCAAATGGGTAACATACGGTCAATCGTTAAGTTCCATCAATTGGTGGAGCACTGCGGTTGGTTTTTTAAGCATAGTTATTATTACGAACACAAAGCGTTTTTCAAAGAAAATTCCGGGTTCGTTAGTTGCAATTGTTGTCATGACTTTGGCAGCTTGGATATTGCAGCAATATTGTGGGGTGAACTCTATAGAAACCATTGGCGACCGCTTTACTATTAGCAATAAATTGCCCGAACTATCTTTGCCAACTATCAATTTTGAAATTATGAAAGGTTTGGTAGCTCCTGCGCTCACAATTGCCTTGCTTGGAGCTATCGAGTCGTTGCTCTCTGCCACTGTTGCTGATGGTGTAACAGGTGAACGGCACGATTCTAATTCTGAACTGATAGGGCAGGGACTTGCCAATATGCTTGTACCATTGTTTGGCGGAATACCTGCTACGGGTGCTATTGCACGTACAATGACCAATATAAACAACGGCGGTAAATCGCCTCTTGCAGGTATTGTTCACGCTATCGTGCTTTTGCTCATCTTCTTGTTTATGATGCCTTTGGCGCAATATATACCAATGTCGTGTTTGGCGGGTGTATTGGTTGTAGTGGCTTACAATATGAGCGGTTGGAGAACTTTTGCAGCTTTGCTTAAAACACCTAAGTCGGATATTGTTATTTTGCTTGTAACCTTCTTCCTTACGGTGGTATTCGACCTTACGGTTGCTATTCAAGTAGGCTTGCTTATTGCTTGTTTGCTACTGATGCGTCGTGTAGCGGAAATAACAGACGTGCGTCTTATCACCGATAAGATTAATTTGAACGATGATACCGATGTGCTGTTGGATAAGAAGTATCTTACCATTCCTGATGGTGTAGAAGTGTACGAAATCTATGGTCCTTATTTCTTTGGACTTGGCAACCGTTTCGAGGAACTTATGTCTACTATGGGTGATAAGTCGAAAGTCCGCATTATTCGTATGCGTAAAGTGCCTTTCATTGATTCTACGGGACTTCATAATCTTGCTGTAATGTGCGAACAATCGCGTAAACAAGGCATACCAATTGTATTGTCGGGTGTCCTCCCGAATGTAGAAAACGTATTGTTGAAAGCCAAATTCGACGAACTCTTGGGTCGTGAGAATATTTGTAGCCATATCAATTTAGCACTGGAACGTGCACAACAAATCGTAAAGACTACGGTAAAATAAGATTAGCTTTGACATTGCGATGCACCCGCAATAGCTTCAATGGCACGCGACAACTATTTATTTATTGAAACTATATGGTGCATTGTAGGCGTGAGTTTAGGATGAGTTTAGTATATAAATAGTTCTAACTTTTAAAAGGATTTTCTTAACCAAAACTCGGATAATATGTGAGTTCTGCATATATTCTGTCTGCAAATAGCTTTTCGAAGAGCCTGTCCGTGAAGGATTTTACATTGATTTATACCGAACTGGTGCTAATTTTAACTGCCTCATATTTACTCTTTATGCTTAGACTTTGAGGAGTGCTTCTTATGGTCGATCCACACAATCAGCACGATGAATCCACACCAAGCCACGAAAGCAAGCATCCAGCCCCAGTTGATTGACTGTGCCATCTCTCGGATAAGTGCCACTAACTCCGAAAAAGTGCCGCTCCGCTGTAGGAATGAAAAGAACATCAGGCCGAATAGTGCCAGGAACCCATTTAAGAAAACAGACGTCATCATCTTTAATTTCCACCTAAAGGGAGCTTTCTTGCCTCCTTCATTGACGTAGCCTTTCCCTATAAGGAAGATAGAATAAAAGGCAGGGACAAGAATCAAGATGATTCCGCCAGGAACGCCCCCAATATACCAGTTGAGTAAAAGAGTTTTTAGAGGTAAATAATGTTCCGAAGCCACATAAATCAGGAACAACATCACATAGGTAAACATCATTCCCAGTGAATATTTCAGAACTCCACTCTTTATCTTTTCTAAACAAGCTCCTTAAAAGCCCATAATATGCCCATCCAAACGAACAACAGTAGTCCGCCAAGCAGAAAAGCAATCCCCTGATTCATACTTCCTATTTTCGATTAAAAAGATCCGTTTTTACTCAAATAAGTCCCTCTATCTGAAAGAGATTTCGTGTAGAGTTATGAAAACGATTCTACTCCTATAGCGTTTTCCGTCGCGTTCTTATACCGAATCCACGTATTATAGCATCTTTGATCTTAAATACATGCAACTCGCCCTCGTACCAAAAGGACGAGGGCGAGTAAATTTCAATAGGACTAACTGTAGATTAACATTTAGCTACCAATTCTTCGGTATCCTTAGCGATCAACAATTCTTCATCTGTCGGGATAACGGCTACGATAACTTTGCTGTCAGGCGTAGAGATGATTTCCTCCTCGCCAAAGTTTTTCCGATTCTTTTCAAAATCGAGTTTTATGCCGAGATATTCCATGTTTTTGCAAGCTTCCTCGCGCACATCCCATTGGTGTTCGCCCACACCAGCCGTGAAGATAATAGCGTCTACGCCATTCATCGCTGCAGCATAAGCGCCAATGTATTTCTTGATACGATAATCGTACATATCAAGCGCCAATTGTGCACGCTCATTTCCGGCCATTGCCGCGTCATCAATGATACGCATATCGCTGGACATCTCAGTGATACCCAAGACGCCACTCTCCTTGTTGAGAAGATTTACAGCCTCTTCTAACGTCTGATGTTCGCGCTCCATAATATAGAGAATGGCAGACGCATCGATGTCGCCGGTGCGCGTACCCATCATAAGGCCTTCAAGCGGCGTCAAGCCCATAGACGTATCTACGCACTTTCCGTGATCTACGGCAGAGATAGATGCGCCGTTTCCGATATGACAAGTGATGAAGCAATGCTCCTCAGGCTTCATGTTCAGGAATTCGCCCGCACGCTGTGTTACGTAGCGGTGACTTGTGCCGTGAGCGCCATAGCGGCGAATGCGCATTTCTGAATAATAGCGGTAAGGAAGTGCATACATATACGCCTTAGGCGGCATAGTTTGGTGGAAAGCCGTATCAAAAACAAAGACTTGCGGTAGATCTGGCAACTGCCCCTTAACGGCCAAATAGCCTTTCAAGTGTGCTTCGCTGTGAAGTGGCGCCAATTCCATAAAAGGCTTCCATTGCTCAATCATTTCGTCTGTGACGATTTGGCTCTTCGTGAAGATACCGCCTGCGACAATGCGGTGGCCGGCTGCGCTAATCTCATCTAAACTCTTGATGGCGCCGATTTCAGGATCGAGCAGCGTTTTAAACATCAAGCGAATACCTTCAGAATGCGTTGGGCATTCGTGTTCAATGACGCGTTTCGTGCCATCGGGGAGTGTTACTTTAAGAAAAGAACCTTCAATGCCGACCTTTTCTATACCACCGGCTGCAATGACGCTATGATTCTCCATCACATACAATTTGTATTTGATGGATGAACTACCACAATTGACTACAAGAATTTTCATATTACTTATTTTTCTGCTTTGGCAGCAATAGCTTGATTCGCTGTTATGGCTACCATTTTATAAATATCTTCTACACTACATCCACGCGAAAGATCATTGACCGGGCGCGCGATACCCCTGCAAGATGGGGCCAAGTGCTTCAGCCTTACCTAAACGTTGCACGAGTTTGTAGCCAATATTTCCCACTTCCAAGTTGGGCGCGATCAAAACATTCGCTTTGCCGGCAATATTGCTGCCCGGCGCTTTCTTCTCACCTACAGACGGCACGAGTGCTGCATCAGCTTGCAGTTCGCCATCCACTTGAAGGTTGGGATACATTTCTTTTGCGATGCGTGTAGCCTCAACAACTTTATCCACGACTTCGTGCTTCGCGCTGCCTTTCGTAGAGAAACTGAGCATCGCCACACGTGGTTCATCAATTCCGGCTACGCTTTTAGCCGTTTGAGCCGTACAATAAGCGATTTGTGCCAACTGCTCGGCATCCGGCATTGGCGTAACAGCAACGTCGCCCATTACAATAATGCCGTCCTGTCCGTATTCTTCAGCTTGGGTCAACAAGAGCATTGCACCACTCACAACAGAAACGCCCGGCGCACATTTAATAATCTGCAAAGCCGGTCGCAGCGTTTCGCCCGTCGTGCTGAGTGCGCCTGAGATCTGTCCATCGGCATCGTCACTCTTGATAATCAAGCATCCTAAATAAAGCGGATCTTTCACCAAGTCACGCGCCATTTCGATCGACATTCCCTTTTTCTTCCTCAGTTCAAACAATAGTTGAGCGTATTCCTCCATTTTAGGATTGTTTTCCGGATCTACGATCTCCGCCTTGTCGATATGCTGTAGGTTTAGTTTGGCTGCCAGCGTGTGAATCGCGTCAGGGTTGCCAATCAGAATGATTTCGGCAAAGCCATCGGCCAAGACTTTGTCGGCAGCGGTCAGTGTGCGCTCTTCTAAAGCTTCCGGAAGTACGATACGTTGCTTATTGGCACGCGCCCGTTCAATCAGATTTTGTGTGATACTCATATTTAATAGATTTAATTTCTGACGGCGAAGATACAAAGAAAATCTAAGAATATGTTACCTTCGCATCTTCAAAAACAGCGTATTCCTGTAAAATTACGCATCAAAAAGAAATAGGCAACTAATGACCGATCAAGAATATATGCAAAAGGCCCTAATCGAAGCCAAGCAAGCTTTCGAAGAGGGCGAAGTGCCTGTTGGTGCTGTTATCGTTTGTCGCGACCGCATTATTGCCCGTGCCCACAACCTTACGGAGCGGCTTACCGATGTTACGGCTCACGCTGAGATGCAGGCGATCACAGCTGCAGCCAACGCGTTAGGCGGAAAATATCTTACCGACTGCACGCTTTACGTCACGGTCGAACCCTGCGTTATGTGTGCCGGAGCATTGGCTTGGGCGCAGTTGAGTAGATTGTCTATGGCGCATCCGACCCTAAGCGAGGCTTTTCTGTGTTCGCCCCCGACGCATTGCATCCGCGCACGGAGGTGACGAGGGGCGTTTTAGCCGAAGAATGTGCGAACTTAATGAAGGACTTTTTTCAACGCAGACGCTAAATGGCACTTCATAATCAGCTTGGCGCACTCGGCGAAGAGGTGGCTGCGCATTATTTGTCCCAACTCGAGTATCGTCTCTTGGAGCGCAACTGGCGCACGGGGCATTTAGAGGTCGACATCATTGCAGATTATTACGGTGAGATTGTGTTTGTGGAAGTCAAAACGCGCAGTTATGAAGCCGAATATACGGCTTTGGAAGCCGTTGATCGGGCGAAGAAAAAGCACCTCGTTCGTGCAGCCCACGATTATATGCATTTGCACCATTTGGATGCTGCTTGTCGCTTCGACATTATAACGGTCGTCGGGCGAGAGGCGCCCTTTCAGGTTACGCACTATATTGATGCTTATTCTCCCCAAAGTATTAAACGCAAACAACAATGCAACTGGAGTTTTTGACGTCTGTCGATTCGACGATGGCTTATTTGCAGCGTCTTCCTGACGATGTTGCAACCGACGATCTTTATGTCGTGGTGGCGGAGACGCAAACGGCCGGTCGCGGACAGCGCGGGACGCATTGGGAGTCTGAATCGGGCAAGAATCTGACTTTAGGTTTGCGTGTTCACCCTACGTTTTTGAAAGCCGATGAACAATTTCGCTTGTCTGAAGTTACGGCTTTAGCCATCGCGGAGGCTTTAGATCTTTATACGGATGGGATTTCGATCAAATGGCCCAATGATATTTATTGGCACGACCGCAAAATCTGTGGCATGTTGTTAGAACATGATTTGCGCGGATCTGAGATTGCCTGCACCCGTATTGGACCAGGCATCAACATCAATCAGCGACAATTTTTTAGCGATGCACCCAATCCGGTTTCTCTCTATCAAATCCTCGGTCACGATACCGATTTGACCGCCTTTCTCCACCAATTTTTTACAGCGCTTCTCGTTAGCTTATACCGCCCTCCGTTCCGGCGCGTGCCAAAGCATAGATTTGCAATATCACCAACGTTTATATCGACGCGAAGGTCTATTTCCTTACGCCGATGCACAAGGCACATTTCGCGCCCGTCTGATTGGCGTATTGCCCGATGGCACCTTGCAGTTGGAAGATGAAGCCGGCCGCTTACGAAAGTATGCTTTCAAGGAAGTGCGATTCGTTTTATGAAGATTCCATACCTATATATATAATGTGTAGTCGGTTGCAAGTGATTCCCGGCGCTTGTTTGTGCGCTTTCGGCAGATTTGCGGCCGCTTTCACCTTCTTAGCGCTTGAAAAGGCCTAACTTTGCCGTCGTTTTGAAGCCGTTTTTACGATGAATCGCCAAATTCTTCGCATCGCCATACCGAGTATCATCTCCAATATTACCGTTCCTTTGTTGGGAATGGTTGATATGGGCATCTCCGGCCATTTGGGTTCGACAGTCTATATCGGTGCCATCGCCATTGGGAGTATGATTTTCAATATGCTTTATTGGCTCTTCAACTTCTTGCGTATGGGTACGGGCGGCTTCACTTCGCAAGCCTATGGGCGGGGCGATAAAGCGGAGGCCCTTCGCGTGTTGGCGCGTTCGTTGCTCGTAGCCGGCGCCGTATCGGCCTTACTGATTACCGCTCAACTTCCCTTGGTCGATTTCGGACTCTTGATGATGAAAGCCTCCGGCGAAGTTGCCGTGCAAGCGCGTTTATATTTCCACATCCTGATATGGGGAGCGCCCGCCGTCCTTGGCCTTTATAGTTTTACGGGGTGGTTTTTGGGTATGCAAGACGCTAAAGTGCCGATGCTTGTGGCTATTGTACAAAACGTCTGCAACATACTTTTGAGTGCCTCTCTCGTACTTTTTTTGCATTGGAAGGTGGCCGGCGTCGCCGTGGGTACACTTGTGGCCCAGTATGTCGGTTTGCTGCTTTTCGCCGTCGTTTGGTGGCATCGCTATCGCGCAGATTGGCGGCAAGTCGACCTGCATCGACTTTGGCAAGGGGGCGTTCTCGCTCGCTTCTTTTCGGTTAATACGGACATCTTCTTTCGCACGCTGTGCATCGTGGCTGTGCAGGTGGCTTTTACGTCTATCGGTTCGGGGCTCGGCGTTGTCATTCTTTCGGCCAACGCTTTACTCTTGCAGTTTAATACGCTGCTTTCCTACGTGATGGATGGGTTCGCCTATGCCGGAGAGGCACTTGGCGGCCGCTATTACGGAATGGGTGATCGCGCCGCTTTTCTTCGCCTCACGCGGGCCTTGATCCGCTGGTGCGCAGGCTTGGCCTTATGCTTCTCGGTGGCTTATATTATTGGTGGCGACGCATTGATCCGCCTCTTGACCAACGACGCGGCTACGATTGAGGCTGCTCGGCGCTATGTGGTCTACGTCTGTCTTATCCCCATCGTAGGCACGGCCGGCTTTCTCTTGGATGGCCTCTTCATTGGTACGACGGCTACGCGCGGGATGCTGCTTTCGGTTTTCTCGGGCGTCGTGTTCTTTTTCTTTTTCCAATCCTTTTTGGTTAAAGTATGGGGCAATGATGGCTTGTGGGTCGCTTTTGCCGGCTATTTCTTGGTGCGCGGTCTGGTGCAGGCCTTCTATTTCAAGCGCATCTTGCCGCCGATGCAGCAGGAGGCCGGTAGGAGTGGCTAAGTCTTGCGCCTTACTTTTGAAGTCAGGCCAAACATTTTGCTTAACTTTGCCTGCAAATGATTCGGATGCAAGTTGGTAAAAGACTTTCGTAATAGTCGTGGACGATCGACGGATTTCAGTCGATGATGATCATAAAAACAACAATACAACCAAGATATGATAAAATTCAAACGCATTTTGCTCAAACTGAGCGGCGAAAGCTTGATGGGCGAACAAGGTTACGGCATCGACGTACAAAGATTAAACGAATATGCGGCGCAGATTAAGGAGATTCGCGACCTCGGTGTGCAGATCGGCATCGTAATTGGTGGCGGCAACATCTTTCGCGGACTCAGCGGAACGGGCAAAGGTTTTGACCGGGTCAAAGGTGATCAAATGGGAATGTGCGCTACGGTGATCAATAGTTTGGCTTTGAGTAGTGCACTTGGTGCTATCGGCGTTAAAGCGCGCGTTCTGACCGCCATTCGTATGGAACCGATAGGCGAATTTTATAGTAAATGGAAAGCTTGCGAGGCTTTGGAACGCGGCGAGGTCGTGATTATGTCGGCGGGGACGGGCAATCCGTATTTTACCACTGATACGGGCTCGTCTTTGCGCGGAATAGAAATAGAAGCCGACGTAATGCTGAAGGGGACGCGCGTAGATGGCGTCTATACGGCTGATCCGGAGAAAGACCCAAGTGCAGAAAAATTTGAGAAAATCACGTATGATGAAGTGCTCAGCAGAGGTTTGCGCGTGATGGACATAACTGCCATCGCGATGTGCAAGGAAAACGACTTCCCCATCTATGTTTTCAATATGGACCAACCGGGCAACTTGCGCAAAGTGATCGACGGAGAGCCGATTGGCACTTACGTGCACGCCTGAACGATGCATTCTCTTTTTCGGAACACTTAGATAGTTTCCGCCTTCTACAAGCGGGCGCGGCCGTTTTTTCGGTCGGCCCGCTTTTCGCGTTTAGCAGTGGTTGCTAAAGTGAGACTGGCGATGGCGGCTGACTTGTTTTTTCTTGCTTCCTTCCCCGCTTTTATTGACGATGAGGCGTTAGTGCATGCACCTCGCCTCGTTCTTTTTGCCTGTTGGCGCATTTTTCTGTTCCTTCTGTGCTTCGTTGTGTTGTTTGCTGCCGCCAAACTATCGTTTGCCCCCGCCAAACCATTGTTTGCTGCCACCAAACCATTGTTTGCTGCCACCAAACGAAAGAAGTCTGCTGTCGACAATTGAATAAGTGGTTATAAAACAATAAGATATGCAAAGCCTCTCTGTTTGTTGCCACCTTGTTTCTGCTGCATTTTATGATCGTCCGCTTCGAGAATAAGTTGGAGATCGTCATATGCCTAAGGTTACCAGCGGAGAAAATACTGTATGCCCTCTGGAATCCTAAAAATCATATTTGATAAGCAGCTATATGTAATGACAGATTTGTATATTTGCATTATGATTAGCCCTTCGCTCTCTATTACCACGCACAAGCGTATTGAAGAATTGGATTTCTTGAAAAGCATCTTTATTCTGCTTATGGTGGCCTTTCATCTACTGTATTTTGCCGACCACTATCCGCTGCTTAAACAGTGGGTTTATACTTTCCACATGCCGGGCTTTCTTCTCATATCTGGCTATTTGATGCCCGTAAATAAGGGGGACGACACATCGCACGCACTTTGTGGTGGTTTACTGTACCTTATTTGTTTTTAGAGTCGGCCTATATAGTGCTATCGACAGTTGTTCCGGTACATGATCCTATCAAAGATCTCACCATTCTTGTCTTTGTCGAAAAAATCTTTTTCAATCCAGTCGGGCCGTACTGGTATTTGCACACGCTTATCTTATGTGGTGCACTTTATTTCGTTGTTTTTCGGTGGTTGAAGGGACCTGCCTTATCGCGCATCTTCGCCTTGGGACTCGCTTATTTCAGTTTGGCTTACGTGGGTTTGGTGGCGTGGGATATGAGCCTCTATTTCACAATCGGTCTCATCGTGCGACAGAGCGGACTCACGTTCCTCCAAGTTTTTCGCCCCTCGTGGTGGGCGCTCCCTGTGCTTGGTTTGTTGGCTTGCCGACCTGACACCTTTCATAAAGGAACCTTGGGCGGTATGCTTACGGTTTATGCTGTGATTGCCACAGCCTTAGAACTTTATCCTCGCCTGCCTCGGGTTCTGAAACGCCTCTTTCTCTTCTTGGGGCGAAACTCTCTTGTGATCTTTCTTTTTTCTCCGCTTTTCGTTAAGGTGTGTAAGATATTGATTCCACGATATCTTGCCTTCGATTCTACCCACCTCCTCTTTTTATTTATAGCCCTCCCACTTTGCGTAATAGGTTCACTTGCTGTATGCAAAGTCCTTGATCTCTTGCATCTCACTCCTTGGTTTCTCGGGCGCCCGTCTGCGCTAACTTAATGCAGATACTCTCTATAGAGCACAAAGTTAAAGAGGTCAAAAGGCGTTCGAGGCCAACACCATATCAATGCTTAGGAGTGGATATTGCACACTGCCGGCTTCGTGTTACCTCTGAGGCCTCTTTTTCTTCCCAACAGAGGCGCCGTTATTGGTCAATATTTCTCCTTTCTCTGGTCGTTCTCAATCAAAATTACTATTTTTGCGGTATCACGACGGGTGAATAAACAATAATATCCAATGATGTGTAGAAGAATTGTTTTGTGTCTGGTGATCATAGCCTGCTCCGGCGTTTCGCTGATGGCACAAAGAGTGCTCACGCTCGATAGTTGTCGGGCACTTGCCTTACGAAATAATAAGAATTTAGCCATTAGTCGAACCAATCGCGACGTGGCGCTGAATACGCATAAAGCTGCGCGCACCAATTACCTGCCCAAACTGACGGCGCAGGCGGCTTACATACGCACCGGCAAGGAGATCTCGGTGCTGAGTAAGGATCAGAAAAATGCATTGTCCAATATGGGGACAAGTCTCTCTGATGCTTTCTCTGGCACTTTTGGACAGATCGCCCAAGGCATTATTGCCCGACATCCCGAGTTGGCGCCGCTCGTGCAGCAGTTAGGCGGCGTAGGCCAAGCCTTTGCCGGCGCGCTGAATCAGGCAGGGCGCGGCATCGCAGATGCTTTCCGTACGGACTCGCGTAACCTCGTCGTGGGCAATATTCTCCTTACACAGCCTCTTTATATGGGTGGGAAGATTCGCGCCTACGATCGTTTGACGCATTATGTTCAGGATGTGGCGAATCAGCAACTGCGCGTGGATGAGCAAAACTTGATTTTAGAAACGGATCGCGCTTATTGGCAGACGGTATCCTTGTCTAACAAACTGAAACTGGCGCGCAGTTATCGAGATATGTTGACCCACTTGGATCAAGACGTGACCAAGATGATCGACGCCGGTGTGGCAACGAAAGCTAACCAATTGCAGGTAAGCGTAAAACTGAACGAGGCCGATATGATGGTGACCAAGGTGGAGGATGGCTTGACATTGTCGCGCATGCTCTTGTGTCAGCTCTGCGGACTCCCACCGGGCGAGAATATAGAAACGGCTGACGAGAACAGAGACGATTTGGTAGTCGGCGGAACCGTGGTCAAGGTCGATGAGCAAACGGCTTACGAGAATCGCCCCGAACTCTGCCAACTGCAAAGTGCGATCAACATTGCGCAAGAAAAGGTGAACATCGTTCGCTCCGATTACTTGCCGCACTTGGCTTTGATGGGCGGCTACACGGTAATGAATCCGGCCATGTATAATGGATTTGAAAAGAAATTTAGAGGCGATTGGAGCGTCGGCGTCACGTTGAGTGTGCCCGTATGGAACTGGGGAGAAGGTCGCTATAAGATTAAAGCGGCAAAGGCTGAGGCTCAGATCGCTACTTTACGCGCTGAAGAAGTGCGCGAAAAGATAGGGCTGCAGGTAAACCAAGAAATGTTTCGCGTAAAGGAAACCAACAAGCAATTGCGCTTGGCGGAAAAGAACTTGGAAAAAGCCAATGAGAACTTGCGCGTGGCTACACTGGGCTACAAAGAAGGCGTGATCAACACGACTGACGTCTTGGCGGCCGAAACGGCTTGGTTGCAGGCGCAGAGTGATAGAATTGACGCGGAGATAGATAGTATGTTGACTGCTTCTGCCTTGCAAAAGGCTTTGGGTATCTTGAGCGCACAATAAAAACTTGCGACAGCAGCGTGAAAGGCTACCACTTATTTACTTGTAAACAAGAAAAAAACAAACAGATATGTCAGCTAAAAAGAGGGGAAATCAATCTGATTCCGGCTATTTTAATTATTGTCGGAGTGATCATCTTGGTGATCATCGGATCGCTTTACGCTTTCAGAAGTGAACCGGAGACTATTCAGGGCCAAGCAGACGTTACGGAATATCGCGTGTCAAGCAAAGTGCCTGCACGCATAGCTCAAATACGTGTGCACGAAGGCGATTATGTGCACAAAGGAGATACACTGGCCATCTTATCAGCTCCCGAGGTGCAAGCTAAACTACAGCAGGCGCAAGGCTTGGAGTCGGCCGCTAAAGCGCAAAACCTGAAAGCTGACCACGGCGCTCGTCAAGAGCAGATTCGCGGCGCTTTTGATATGTGGCAAAAGGCGCAAGCGGGCGTAGAAATAGCACAGAAGTCGTATGCCCGCGTAAAGAAGTTGGCAGATGAAGGCGTCGTGACCGCACAGAAGCTCGACGAAGCTACAGCCAACTTAAAAGCGGCCATTGCTACGGCACGCGCCGCAGAATCCCAATACGACATGGCACGCAACGGCGCTCGCAATGAAGATAAAGCAGCTGCCCGCGCCGTAGTGAGCCAGGCACGTGGCGCTGTCAACGAGGTGCGTTCGTATATTAAAGAGACTTATCTCATTGCATCAGAAGACGGCGAAGTAACGGAAATCTTTCCGGAGCAAGGAGAACTTGTCGGGACGGGTGCGCCGATTATGAATGTGGCCCGCATCAATGATATTTGGGTCACGTTTAACGTGCGTGAAGACCATTTGGCAGACTTCGGTCTCCATAAAAAGGTAAAGATGACAATTCCCGGCCTCAAAGATAAAGCGGTTGAGGGAACAGTTTTCTACATCAAGGCCTTAGGCAGCTATGCTACGTGGAAAGCAACGAAGAGTACGGGCCAATTTGATATGAAAACGTTTGAAGTGCGCGTGCGCCCCACGCAAAAGATCGAAGGTCTGCGTCCGGGTATGACGGCACTTTATCAACATCAATAATACATAGGAGAGCGTAGGCGATAGTTGCCTCTCTGACCAACCTTTATAGACAATAATATATGAGTACGTTGTGGAACGTAGCGCTACGCGAATATAAACGACTGCTTCATCAGCCCATTTATTGGTTTGGGTTGATCTTGGCTCCGCTATTTTGCTGCCTGTTTTTCACGACTTTGATGTGGCAGGGCCTGCCAACAGATCTGCCGATGGGCGTCGTAGATGAAGACAACACGCCGACAACGCGGAAGTTGCTGCGCAACCTCGACGCTTTTCAGCAATCAGAGATTGTCGCTACTTATCCGACCGTGACGGAAGCTCGCCGCGCTATGCAGGAGGGAAAGATTTACGGTTTCTTTTATATTCCAAAGGGCGTGACGAAGCAGGCTACGCGTGGTGATCAGCCGACTATATCGTTTTACTCGAATATGAGTTACTTTATGGGCGGTGCCTTTGCTTCGCGAGATATGCGTATGATGTCGGAATTAGCAGCTGCAGCCGCCACGCAAAAAACCTTGCGCGCCAAGGGGGCTACGGAGCAGCAGACGCTGGCGTTTATACAACCGATCGTTATTGATACGCACCCGATAGGTAACCCTTGGTTGAATTATAACATTTACTTGAGCAATCTTATCCTTTACGGCATTCTTGGGATTTTTATCTTTATGCTGACGGTATATAGTATAGGTATGGAAATCAAACAGGGGACGGCAAGGCAATGGTTGTCTCTCTCTAAATGGAATATGCTGACAGCTTTGGGCGGCAAACTCTTACCGCAGACGCTGGTTTTCTTCTTCACGGCTTGCTGCTTCAATGTGATCTTGTATGGCTTCCTGCATTTCCCCTGCCATAGCGGGTTTATGCAAATGACAATCGTGGCCTTGCTGTTTATCATTGCTTGCCAAGGACTGGCCGTCGGGATGTTTACGTTGCTGCCAACGCTGCGCTTAGGCTTAAGTTTCGCTTCACTATGGGGCGTCTTGTCATTTAGTATTTGCGGTATGGCCTTTCCGTGCATAGCGATGGATACGCCCTTGCAAGGCTTGGCTTATCTCTTCCCTTTGCGTTACTATTATCTGCTTTATGTCAACGGAGCGCTGGATGGTTATGACTTGTCTAATGCGTTACCTTTTATTGGCGGACTAATAGCCTTTGCTTGCATTCCGCTGGTTGCAGCGCCGTTCTTAAAGAAGGAAGTGCTGACGATCAAATATCAACCGTAAGGAGGACCGGATTATGAATTTACGCAAGGCATTGAAAAGTTTGTGGCGCTATATTACCTATCCGTTCAGAATGGGGCGGAAAGGTTTTCAGGAAGCTTTGGAGGATTGGAATTATATCTTTCGCAAAGAATTGAAAACGATATTCCGCGATCCGGGCATCTTGATTTTCCTTATCATTGTCCCTTTGGCCTATCCTTTGGTTTATACTTACATTTATAATAATGAAGTCATCCGTGATGTGCCGGTAGCCGTAGTAGACGATTGCGCTACGCCGCTAAGTCGCATTTACCTTCGTAAAGTTGATGCGACGCCCGATGTGGCAATTGCTTATCGTTGTCCGGATATGAAGACCGCACGCGAATTGATCAAAAGGCGCGAGGTCTATGGCATTATCTATATCCCCAAAGATTTTCAAAAGAATTTGGCGCGTATGCAGCAGACGAAAGTGAGCATCTTCGTGGATATGAGTGGCATTTTATATTACAAAGCGATGTTGTTGGCTAATACCAACGTCTCGCTGGCGATGAATGCCGATATTAAAGTGCAAAGGGCCGGCAATACAACCGATGAGCAAGATAAGGTAACCACTTATCCGATAGCCTACGAACAGGTAGACATCTACAATCCGGAGAGTGGTTATGCTGCGTTCCTGATCCCCGCGGTTTTAATCTTAATCTTGCAGCAAACGCTCGTGTTAGGCGTTGGCGTAGCTGCAGGGACGGCGCGCGAGAAAAATAGTTATCACGAACTGGTCTTGATTCATCGTCATCACCACGGACTTTTGCGCATTGTCTTAGGTAAGGGCTTTGCTTACTTGCTTGTTTATTTGTGGAATATCGTATACGTCTTAGGCGTCATACCGCACATCTTTAATTTGCCGCAAATAGGAAACCCGGCCTATATATGGATGATAATAATTCCGTTCATCTTAGCCGTTATCTTTTTCTCTATGACTATTTCCGTATTGATCCGACAGCGCGAGATGGCTTTTATCATTGTCGTCTTTTTCTCCGTCCCGCTGTTGTTTTTGAGCGGTATCAGTTGGCCGGCAACAGCTATTCCTACATTTTGGAAATACTTCTCTTACGTCTTTCCCTCTACATCGGCATCAATGCCTTTGTGAAGATCAATAGTATGGGCGGCGAGATGATCAGCGTGAAGACAGAGTGGTACGCTTTATGGATACAAGCTTTTTGCTACTTTATCCTGACGCTCTTTGTCTATCGCTACGAGATTATTTCTTCGCGCCGCAAGCGCATAGCTTTATATGAGCAGAAGAAAGCAGCCTTAGCGCAGCGGCAAAATAATGTGCATCACGCATAGTTCATTATTTCTTAAGCTACAAGAAACTTTTGGGGCGGTATTTCTTTTGAAATGCCGCCCCAAAAACTATACGCTTACCATATCTGATGAGAACTTGGATAATAGGCGTAACGAAACTTGCATTCGTTGCTGTTTACCTTATCGTTGGAAGCGATACCTCTATCTTGTAAAATTCTAAGAGATCTTTTAATGACTCTCCACATAACATCCTGAGATTATTGCCTAAGAAAGGATTATTTTTTCTTTTCCCTTCTTTCGGATATATGATAATACAAGGTATGGGTGACACATCTTTATATTCTAAATGAGTGAGAATGCGCAAATCGCGACCATAGCCGCTCAACTGGCGCACGACATCCTTATCTAAAGACTTCTCTTCGTACTTCGGAATATATTTTGTATCTAAGATGGCCTTGTATTCTTCCGACTTATACAAGAAATCAGGAAATCCCGTCTTACCTTTGAATTGATAAGTAATTCTCTCGCGATAGGCTTCGTGAAGCAGCCCATATACATAATGCTCATAGAGTAGCGACATATCAAGCCAAAATGGAACGACTTTTCCCTCATTGCTACCTACCTTGCTAATGTTATAATCAAAGAGTCGAAGGATTAGTTTTGCCAGTCGAATTGCCTCATTGTAATTTGTGAACAATTTGTGAGCGCGTAGTCGTTTCACTTGTTTAATTTCAACCTTGTCGCTGACCTCACTAAATAGTGCAAGACTTTTATTCAATCGCAACTTTGCTACAGCTGCGGACCGTTCGTTTAAGCCTTGAAGCAAGCGCTGAGAGAATAAGAGTGCTTTCTTTATCAATCTGTTTTCCGGAATGTCGGCCGAATATTCGTCATACTCACAGAAAACCCTATCGTAGCGCCTAATAGCAATGTTCTGTCGCTCATTCTTCAAGATGCTGATTCGCCCTTTTACCTTCTTCAGGTTCTCACTTCGACTGACGTATCCTTTCTTCAATTCCTTAATTCTGCTTACGATGCCAAGAAAGTGAAGCACAAGTAGCGGACTTACGACACTTTGAAGTGCAGGCGCCTTTATGCTTGGCTTGTCAATGTATATCTCGTAGATAGTAGAGAATGACGCTAAGGATAAGTCAGAAGTAAAGCAGGTCATAAACATCCTCACAAAGTCAATCTGCTCCATCTTGTGCTTTGTCGTTACTATCAAACTTTCTTGCTCATCAATCCATTCTGCCCCAATTTTGTATGAAGCATAATAGGCTTCAGGCGAATTGTCCGTGCGCTTACACCATTCAACAAGCTCCAACCTGTCATATTTATCCTCCTTCTTACTGACAGGCAATTGTCCGTGTTCTTGAAGCTGTATCACACTCATTCTCCCTCTTGCTCCTCTTCTTCGTTGACTTCTTCAATCGTAGCAGGCTGCAAATTGCGCCAGGCCCAAAACGCGGCTTCCTTCTCTTTGCTGCTCACGTTTAAGATACCATCGTTGATATATTCTGCAATAAGTGGCAGTACTTCATACTCCATCTTCTCCTTTAGTTCCTCTTTTGAATCGGACATAAAGTAACTATGACCAACCATCAAATCATCTATACCCAAGTCGCCGCACTGCTTTTCCTCGATGAATTTTTCAATGTTATCGAACAATGCGAGCGCCTGATCCTTTAGTGTAGGCTCGGTATAATGTTTCTCAATAACCGACCTGTCAGATTTTAATGTAACAAAAGCAAAACGCCGGCGCAATGCATAGTCAATCGTGCCTGTACTGCGGTCGGTGGTGTTCATCGTTCCGATGATGTATAAATTCTTGGGTACATTGAACAGATCCTTGGAATAAGGCAAAGTAACCTGAATAGGATGCTCGCTTCCTTCCCTCTTATCAACTTCTAACAGCGTTATCAATTCGCCAAAGATCTTGGCTACATTGCCTCGGTTTATTTCGTCAATGATGAGGACTACCTTGTTGTTGCCATGTATATTGTATTCCTTTTTTACAGCTTCTATGAAAGCCTTGGCGTATGCAGGCCAATTGTTTTCCATTCCTTCTCCTAGAGCTTGAAGTTTTACTTTTTCTATATTAAGAGGCGATGGACTGTGTGTTTCTTCACGTGTGCTTGTTGAATGTATACTTCTGCATTTAATGGTAGTATTACCCTCATTCCACCAAGCATAAAACGAAGATTTTCCTGTAATTGTAGGAATCACTCTCCTGTTCTCGAATCCGTTAATCTTATGCTGTAAGAAATCGTCAATACATTTGGTTATATCTTTACTTTCGTCCATCGTTACAGCTTGGCAAGCCTGCTTAAAGATTCCGTCTTCCGGCTCGTAGGTTACGCCGACGCTTTCCTCTTGCTCATTTGTTTGCACACACGGCTTTAACCCCTCGACAAAGTCTTCATAATCTAAAGACTGATGAAACGTAGTAAAGAAGATGCGCTTACCCGTCAGTTCTTTATATCGCCTTATCACAGCCTCGTGATCTGTTAAATCTATATCAGTTACGCCCAAAACTTTCAGGGCTATACTGGCCGTATTATAAGTTTTACCGGTTCCCGGCGCACCTTGAATAATGATATTGCGCTTGCGTTCTAATAGGCGTGCACATTTGTTTGTAAATTCCATATTTTCTATATGCTTTAACCAATTATTGATGTATTCATATTGTTCTGTCCTGTGGCCGCATGAGAAAAAGTTCCTTGCGTGAAGAGTTTAGAATTAGAAGGTTGTTTATAATCTTTAGCCCACGCCAATATTTTAACCCGCCTGAAATTTTTATGAAGAAACTCATCGGTCAGCTCTCTATCCGTAAAGTTATCACTAATAATTTGGCATAAAGCAATAGCCTCATTTCCTTCTCGAACAAGCACAATGCTACCTTTCTCAATTGTCTTAAAGTTTTCGCATTGATAGTTGTCCCATTCGCCGGTTCCAATAAAAGGTTCCTCTCTTTCTAACATTTTCTTGGAATCAACTCTCGCTTCATCCTCTTTTCCATAAGGCTTATACATCTGTATATGCCAATACTCTTTCCGATCTTTGTTCATAATTCTATGCACTTTAATTCTTATGGTTAATGATTAGTTGTCAGTCGCAATTTCATCCCTTGACATACATTTTGCGATAGCGCGAGCCTACGTTGCGGAGCTTGCCTTCCGATTCGAGACTGCGGAGGAGGCGATAAGTCATAGACTTGGATAGGTGGAGCGCTGTTTGCAGGTCGTTTGGGAAGATGTAATCCGCGGCGGCAAAGAGGCGTGTGAGGGCAGCATCGACTTCCGCCGGCGTTGGCGTAGTGTGTTGGCGATTGCGATACGTGGCATTCTCAAATTGTGCCTTGCGTAATGTGCGCATAAAGTCCTTTTCGGGGCGCAAGTTTACGCTTCGCACTTCGGGGTTGCGCAGGCGGAAGCGATGCGTCTTGGCATCTTCGCAGATTTCACCCTTGACGGCGAGCGAGAAGTAACCGAGGCCGGGCAGGTGCACGCGGTTGCCTTCCATCAGCTGGTAGGCAATTTCGGCTTTCAGTGCATCGAGCGAACCCGTGAGGTCGGCTGTGGTTAGCGTCGTAGCCTTTTCGATGTTTTTCCCCATTCGGTCCATTCTGACCGTCATATTTTCGTGTACTACTACACGTAAGTCTTTGTTTTTCGGGAGTTTTCCTCCTGTTTTCAATAGTTTGTAAAGCTACAGTCATAAGCTGGTATTTGTTTTTCTGTTCGTATTCTTCAGTTCTCTTCTGCGTCCGGCAACTGAGCACTCTGTGCATCTTTTGTGATGCCTGCTCCGCTTCTTAGCTCTCCTTAGGCATCTTTCCGCAAGTCTCTGTGCACTTTGTTGTAGCTTCTTACGCACCTTGCCGCAATTTGCACAGCATCTCGTTGCAACTCCTACGCACCTTATCGCAATTTTCTACTCATCTTTTTGCCGAACAACGCATAGTTTTAGATTTACTCCGTGGTGAAAAATTGGTGTCACCACGGTGAAAAATATTTTTCTCCGTGGTGCTAATTTAGTTGCACCGTGGTGAAACTTTTTCTTTTGCCCACAAAGGTACGATTTTTACGGAATAATTTTTGAAAGAGTTAGCACTAAATTAGAACACGTTTAGTAAAAGCTATGTGGCAACTTAGGGAAGAATCTAAAAAGCAATAGTAGTGCGCGCAAATAAGTTGTTATAAGAGACGCGAGAAACAAAATGATGGGGCAGAAGAGGGTATTTGCTTTTAGGTAAGTAGTTCTTCGTGAACGGATTTTTATTTGTTTAATGCAGGTTTGGGTATAGAGTCTATGCAAGATCTTTATTCTTGTCAATGTTTGTTGGGATACAGATACTTGCTTTGGCAATGGGGGTAAAATTGTCTGTGGTGTGGGCGGTTACGTCGTATCTATCTTGAAAATCTTAAAAAAAGGAAGGGTAGACCTTTCTTTGAGTTAAAAGTTATAACTTTGCGCACGATATTGGAATAGAGAGATGTAATCGAATCTATTTTTATTGGTAATAATTTGCATATGCTATTTATTTGGCTGCATTCTTAGTGCTAGAGGCTAAAATGAACGATAGAATGCTTGAGCTACGTGGGTCAACCGGAGAACGCTGGCTCGTCTTTCTTGAGACTTGAATAAAAAGGCATTGCTTTATTTTTAATATAATGACGAAAGAACAAACGAACATGCTGAAAGGCGTGGCCATCTTGATGATGTTATTTCTTCATCTGTTTAACAATCCCGAACTCAACAGCATTTGTGAGCCTTGGATTTATATTGGTGATCACCCTTTAGTTAATATCCTCAGTAGGGCGAGCAATCCGGTTGGTATCTTTTTAATGCTTAGTGGCTATGGGCTTAGCTATTCTTATAGTCATAAGAAGCTCTCAATCGGTCGACAAACTAAAAGATTGCTTCAACTCTATATTCACTATTGGATTATTTTGCTAATCTTTGTTGGCATAGGATGCTTCGTAAGGCCTGACAGATATCCGGGAAACTTATCCACAATCGTTCTTAATTTTACGAGTATCAGCAGCAGTTATAATTCTGAAACGTGGTTTCTCTTTCCATATATGCTCTTATCGTTTACCGCATTGTGGGTCTTTAAGGCAGTAGATAGAATGGGCAATGTGCTTAGTCTCGTTGTTTCCGGACTGCTTTATGTTGCAGGGTGTTATATTGTCAGTCGATATATAGCTTCAGCCAAAGCCTATTCAACTTGGTATAACTACTTGCTGACTTATATAAACTTCCTTTTTCCTTTTATCATTGGCGCTGTCTTCCATCGCTTGGTGGAGAAAGGAAAGGTTAATATGAGTGTATTAAAAAGGTATCCTTCTTTAGTGCCTTTCTTGCTTGTGGGGGCTGTTGTTATGCATTGCCTTCTCTCTAATGCCGTGGTAGGGCCATTTTTCCAAATTATCTACATATTGCTGCTGTTGCATATCCGTATTCCGGCTTTCATCAACAAAAGTTTACTTAGTCTTGGTAGGCATTCTATGGTTATGTGGCTTACTCACTCTTTCTTTTGCTATCATCTTTTTCATGATTTTATTTACGGTTTTAGATACCCACTGCTTATCTATGTTGTTTTGCTTGTTATAAGTTATGCGGTCTCTTTTCCCATTATGTTCTTTGCCAAGCAGGTCATTGGGCGCGTTTCATACCTTCGTGTATAACAAATGCTTGCTAAGTAAAGATGGGATGTTGGAGATGGAAGCAAAAACTAATTTTGCGAGTAAATCGAATAAAAAGATGACTCTAAAAGAGAGGTAGAACAGAAGGGGTATGGAGGTGTTGAATAAGTAGAGGGTTATTATTGCTATTTTAAGTGCAATAATGAAGGTGGTAGCGGATATGTTTGTTGTGAACCACTATCTATTTATTCTCATCAGTGATTTCTTCAAAATCTACGTATTCTCCTTCATCGGGTGTGAAGATTTTTTTTGTCGGAGCTTGCTGTCGAGGCTCTTGTGAGCTTTGCGATCTTCTCTCTTGTGCTTTCGTTGTTTGCTGATAAAAGGTCTTTTTTATTTTTTGAAACTGCCGAATTAGGCGTATGATAGGAGAGAGAATGAAGAATAGCAGTACTGCTATTGACAATAAAAATATGAAGAAGAAAGCGTCCATTTATGCGTGCTAATTTGAATGACTATTCGGCGTGTTTACGCCTGTTTCTTTCCGGAAAAGCAAAAGTTGTTCCAAATAGAGCACAGGATGTAAAGAATGATAATAACAGCGAAGCCGCCCCAACCGAGCAGGATAAGCAAGATGACACTTAGTAAGATGAACGAATAGCGCAGGATGTTGTCGCCTTTCCATTTGAAGTCCTTGAACTTTAGTGCAAACATCGGTATTTCGCTAATGAGTAACCAACAGCTAATGGCTATTCCCAATGAGCAAAACAATCCATTCATTTGAGCCAAGTAAGTGGAGGTCGTCGGCATAGTAGTTGCCAATGGCCGCCCAAAATAAGGCATTGGCAGGTGTTGGCAGTCCGATGAAACCCTGGGCCTGTCTTTCGTCGAGATTAAACTTGGCGAGGCGCAAGGCTGAGAATGCCGTGATGAGAAAGGCTGAGGAAGAGATGATAAGATGTAGTATGAGGTCTGTAACTGTTTCCGTGTCAACCAAAAGCGAGAATACGATACCGGCCGGTGCGAAGCCAAACGTAATGACGTCGGCCAGCGAATCAAGCTCTTTCCCGATGGGAGATGAAACTTTGAGTAGTCGGGCTACGAATCCATCAAAGAAATCGAAGATCGCTCCAATAATAATGAAGATAAAAGCATCTTCAAAACCGCCATTGAGTGAGAAGGCAGTGGCGATGCAACCTGAAATCAGGTTACAACAAGTTAGTGCGTTGGGAATATGTTTTTTTTCATTTGGAGAAGCCTCCATTATTCGTTGGGCTGAAGGCGCGCAATAATTGTCTGATTGCCGACCGTCGTCTGTCCAGGCTGGATTAGGATCTCGGCATTGAGCGGCAAGTAGATGTCAACGCGCGAACCAAATTTGATGAAGCCTAAATGCTCATCGATATAGCATTCTTCCTCCGGACGTGCGTAAGTTACAATCCTGCGCGCAACGGCGCCCGCAATTTGTCTTACCAAGATGTCTTGCCCGTCGGGCGTTTCAATGACAATGGTAGAGCGTTCGTTCTCCGTGCTTGACTTTGGTAGCCAAGCTTATAAAAATTGCCATTGTGGTGCTCAACCTTCTTTATGATGCCATCTACCGGAAACCAGTTGGCGTGTACGTTCCATAAAGACATAAAGATGGAGACCATAATACGCCGATCGTGGAAATACTCATTCTCCTCTGTTTCTTCAACTACGACGACCCTTCCATCAGCTGAGGCGACCACGGTGTTCTCAGTGGCTTCCGCAAAGCGCCGAATGGGGCATCGGAAGAAATTGATAATAATGCCGTAGACCACAAGACTGATAGCCAAGACGACATAAAAAGGAAAGAGTGTGAGATCTCTTAATAAGAAAAATAAGGCTGTGTTGAGTAGTGCCAAAGAAAGGCCTGTATAGAGCAATGTATATTTCCCTTCGTTGTGTAGACGAATTCGTTTTATATGCGATAGTTTCCTCATAAGGAGTGGCTATGTTTGTAAGTAATGAGTGCAAAGTTAGGCTTTTCTGTTAAAAGAACAAAGCGTGCCGCGCCAAAGTCACGCAATCCAAGCTTCCGTGAGAATGCGTTCCAGCTCTTCTGCCGTTAATTTGAGGTGAAAATGTCCGTCTTCTGCCACTGAGATTCTACCCGTTTCCTCCGAAACAACGATGGCTAAGCAGTCGCTTTGCTGTGTCATACCCAAGGCTGCTCGGTGGCGTAGTCCGAGAGAGCGAGGAATATCGTTGTTGTGCGAGACCGGAAGGATGCAACCGGCGGCTGTGATGCGTTGTTTGCTGATGATCATAGCTCCATCGTGGAGCGGACTATTTTTGAAAAAGATGTTTTCGATCAATCTTTGGTTAATGTCGGCGTCGATAAGTTCGCCCGTGCGTATGATTTCCTTTAAGCCGGTATGACGTTCGATTACGATCAGTGCGCCCTCCTTTTGCTTGCTCATATTCAGGCAGGCCAAGACGATAGGCATTACGTTTTCGTGCTGCACTTCCTCCTTTTGACTCTTAAATAATCGCGTCACCCATTTTGAACCGGACGTAGAACCTATGGTTGAAAAGAAATGGCGTATCTCTTCTTGAAACAAAACGACTAAGGCCACCATACCGATGTTGACCAAATTGTCCATAATGCTTCCCAAGAGGTGCATTTCGAGGAAGCGGGAGACAATGATCCAACCAATAACGAAGAAGAGAACTCCCGTAAAGATATTGGCAGCGCTCGATTGCTTCATTAGTTTCCAAATGTAATAGAGCAATAAAGCTACCAGAAGGATGTCGATAATATCTTTGATTCCGAACGTCAGCATAAGTTCTTTTCTTGTTTTAGACAGCGGTCATTTGTTCATACATGCGCACTACTTCTCGCGCAGCCTTTACGTCGTGCACGCGCAAAATGTGCGCCCCCTTCAACAGACTGACCGTGTGGAGCATAGTCGTGCCGTTCAGACTCTCTTCCGGCGTCGTCTTCAGCAGTTTGTAAATCATAGATTTCCGTGAAATGCCCACCAATAGCGGCTGTTTGAAGACGTGCAACTCCTCTAAATGGTTCATCAATTCATAGTTTTGCTCCAGCGTTTTGCCAAATCCGAAGCCCGGATCTATGATAATGTCCTTTACGCCCAAGTCGTGCAAGCGCGCCACCTTTTCAGCCAAATACAAAAATACCTCTTTAAGGAAATCCTCGTAGTGTGGCGCTTGCTGCATCGTTTGTGGCGTGCCCTGCATGTGCATCAATATATAAGGCACTCCAGTCTTTGCCACCGTTCGAAACATATTCCGATCCAGTAGGCCGCCCGAAATATCATTGATGATGTCAATGCCAAACTCTTCAATGCACATTCGCGCCACGTCAGCCCTAAAAGTATCCACGCTCACTACCAAATCCGGCGCTTCGCGTTTCACAATCGTCAGACCGCGGCGCAGACGCGCCATTTCTTCTTCGATCGGCACATCATCCGCGCCCGGTCTGCTGCTATAAGCGCCGATGTCGAGCATCGAAGCCCCTTCATTTGCTATTTGCCGCACCCGCTTGCCGATCTCTTCCTCGCTTTGCCATCTGCTTCCGGCGTAGAAAGAATCCGGCGTGACGTTAAGTATGCCCATCACCTGCGGGCTGTCGAGGCTGAATAAGCATCCGCCGGCTAAGCGTATCGTATAAGAATGTAGCTCTTTCATAATTCACGGCAAATATAGTAAGAAAATCACGTAACTTGAGTGTGCCGAGCTCCTTTTGATGCTTATTCTACCGCATCGGTCTCTTATTTATAAATAGCTTGTTTGGGCTGAGCCATCCCCGACTTACGGTTTGCGCCGTCATTGTCGCATTTATCGCCTCGGTCGGTGCGCTTATTGCTCAATTTATTTGCAGATCAAGGCAAAGTATCATTGACAAGTATTACTTTTGCACGTTAATTGGCAGCGATATGAACATAAAAGAACTATACGAACAATACCTTTTGCATCCGCAAATCACGACGGATACGCGTGACTGCCCGCCGGGGTCGATCTTTTTCGCTTTGCGGGGCGAGACTTTCAATGGCAATCGCTTTGCCCACCAAGCTTTAGATAATGGTTGCGCTTTGGCCGTCGTGGACGATCCGGCTGTGGTCAACGATGACCGACTGATTTTGGTCGATGATGTCTTGACGACGCTCCAAGCCTTGGCATCCTTCCACCGCCATCAATTTACCGGTCCGGTTATTCAGATTACAGGTACCAACGGCAAGACGACGACAAAGGAACTCGTATCTACCGTGCTCTCCGAACGTTATAATGTACTCTTTACGCAGGGAAATTTCAACAACCATATCGGTGTGCCTAAAACGCTGTTGCGTTTGAACGCATCCCATCAGATTGCCGTGATCGAAACCGGCGCCAATCATCCGGGAGAGATTAAGTTGCTGAGCGAAATTGTGGACCCCGATTGCGGACTTATCACCAATGTCGGCAAAGCTCACTTGGCCGGCTTCGGATCTTTTGAAGGCGTAATACGAACGAAAGGAGAGCTTTACGACTATCTGCGCACGAAGTCCGACGCCTTTGTCTTTATCAATGCCGATAACCCTTATTTACAGCCGATAGCGCACGATTTGTTGCGCATCACTTACGGGCGGCCCGGTAAAGATTATGATGTGGAAGGCGAAGTGCTGACTTGCGATCCTTGCCTCAATTTGCGCTTCCGCATCAAGGGGGGAGCGTGGCAGGAGGTCAAGACGCAGCTCATTGGGGCTTATAATATAGATAATATACTTGCGGCCGTGGCTGTCGGCGTGCGCTTTGGCGTGACACCGGAACAAATTAGTCGGGCAATAGCGACTTATTGTCCGACGAATAATCGCAGCGAACTCCTGCGCACGGCTACGAATACGCTCATCGTCGACGCTTACAATGCCAACCCCACCAGTATGGCGGCTGCCTTAGACAATTTTCAGCTCATCGAACACCCGCATAAGATGGCCATACTCGGCGGTATGCGCGAGCTCGGCAACGCTTCAGCCCAAGAGCATCAAGCCATTATCGACAAAGTGGCTACGATGGCTCTTGACGACGTATGGCTCGTGGGCGAGGAGTTTCAGCCCTTCGCTGAGCGCTATCGCTACTTTCCCTCCGTCGAAGCCGTGGCGCAGCAGCTCCGTGAGCATCCTCTCCACGACTGCCTAATCCTCATCAAAGGTAGCAATTCGCAACATCTATACCGCTTGCCCGACTACCTTTAAGGCCTTTTTCGCCGACAAAACGGCAGTAAAGTGCGTGCAAGATGCGTGAAATTCCACACTTAGCTTTTCATATTCAGGCGAATTACCTATATTTGCACACACAAATATTGAAATAACAAAAAAATAGAATACAATAGTAATGATCAAATCACAAGACATCAAGAAAGGAACTTGCATCCGCTTAGACGGCAAACTCTATTTCTGCATCGACTTCCTTCATGTAAAGCCCGGTAAGGGCAATACGATTATGCGCACGACGCTGAAAGACGTAGTCAACGGCAACGTATTGGAGCGCCGCTTCAATATTGGCGAAGCCTTGGAAGATGTGCGAGTTGAGCGCCGCCCTTATCAATATTCTTATGCTGATGGTGACGTGTTCCACTTCTTGAACCAAGAGACTTGGGACGATGTGACGATCGAGCGCGATATGATTACGGGCGTCGATTATATGAAAGAAGGCGACGTGCTCGATGTTGTGAGCGATGCGTCTACAGATACGATACTCTACGCCGAAATGCCGGTGAAGACGAAGTTGAAGATCGTTTACACAGAACCGGGATTGAAAGGAGATACTGCGACAAACGCAACCAAACCGGCTAAGTTAGAGTCGGGCGCAGAAATACGCGTGCCGCTTTTCATCAACGAAGGCGAAACCGTGGAGGTAGATACGCGCGACGGCAGCTATCTAAACCGCGTCAAAGTATAAGCTATACAATAATGCATATGCACAGGGTGTCGACGAGCGCTGCTTGTCGACACCTTTTTTATTGGCCGGCGGCGATTGGCGGCTTATTGCTGAAAAAGAAAAAGGCGATAACTTCTGAAAAGTTATCGCCTTTTTGTAGCGCGACCCAGGATTGAACTGGGGACCTCATGATTATGAATCATGCGCTCTAACCAGCTGAGCTATCGCGCCGGCATAAAAGGAGCTTGTTCCCTTTTTGCGAGTGCAAAAGTAGAAGATAAATTCTATATGACCAAGCCTTTTTTAGGAAAATCTTCCGTTCAGCCTTAAAAATACTATTTTGTCTTTGTTATCACGCATCTGCGTGCTATTCCTGTAGGCCTACTGAGGCCTTCGCACCTAATGGTTGATGTGGCCGACTGATGCACGCGCGGTTTGCGCGTCGCTTACAGCCCACAACCTTGCGCCTGCTGCTGCGGAGGGTAGGGGAGTGAGGCCGCGCATACGCTTATAGTGCAGCAAGATCAGCCACTTCCGGCTGCTCGTCTTTCGCCGTAAGAAGTGAGTTGCAGTTTTCGACAAATCCCAACGGCTGAGCGGCGATGCGGCTTGTACCGGCATCGCTCAGTTACGTATAAATCACGTATCCAAAGTCTTTTCTTGTCGTAATTCGCTTGTTTTCAGTACATAAAAAGTTGATTTTCTGTTCCGACAAGAGCTTGGCGTTGTGGTTTGCTGCCGGCAAACCATCGTTTGGCGGGAGCAAACTATCGTTTGGTGGCAGCAAACCATTGTTTGGTCGGGCCAAACGAAAGGTGATTTTGCCGTGAACCACTGCCATGCGCCACTCTAAAATCGCCGTTTCGTAGTTGTCGATAACCTGCGTTGTGCTGCTTGCCCCAACGCCTTATTGGCCTTTTGTTAAGTGCATTGGCCGCGTGTGCTCTCCTTTTCTGCTGAATATTTCTTCTTTCAGTATAATTGTAGTACTTTTGCTTGCAAAATAATGTAGCTGTTGATCGGAGTAAAAAAGTTGGATCGGTTTGTGCTGGGGAACTTCTTGTTGATTTTCTCCGGCTCCTTCTTTATCACTTTGTTTGTCCTGATGATGCAATTCACGTGGCGCTACGTCGATGAGATTGTTGGTAAGGGCATAACGATGGACATTCTGGGTCAATTCTACTGGTATATGGCCATTACGATGGTCCCGATGGCGCTGCCGCTTGCTGTGCTGCTGGCCTCGCTGATCTCCTTTGGGAATATGGGAGAACGGCTCGAACTCTTGGCAATGAAAGCTGCCGGCGTTTCGCTCCTGCGCATTATGCGTCCGCTTGCCGTGCTCGTCATAGGCCCTTGCAGCGGTCTCCTTTTATTTTCAGAATCGTGCGGCGCTTGATGCACAAAAATCTGACCTCACTTTTTGTGGAGTTTGAGAGAGACTTCGCCGGCGCTGGAAATACCGGAGGGCGTCTTTTATGGGAAAATCAACAGTTTCAGCCTATACGTAGAGCGCAAAGACGTGGCCACGGGCAAGCTCTACAATGTAATGATTTATAAAACCGACCAGGGCTTCGACAAGGCGCAGATCGTAGTGGCCGATTCCGGGCGCTTGGAGGTGACAAACGATAAGGAGCATCTCATATTTGATATTTGGAACGGCGAACAGTTTGAGAATCTGCAGGCCGGCGGGGCGCAAGCGGCGCTCAATACGAAGGGCGTGCCCTATGATCGAGAGACCTTTGAATATAAACGCTTCATCATCGACTTTAACAGCAACTTCGAGAAGCAGGATGCGGAGCAATGGAGCGGATCGGCCATAACAAAGAACTTGACGCAGCTGTCTGCTTCGATCGATTCGATGAATACGGCGCTGGACTCCATAGGACAAGACAATTATAAACAGGCAAAGCAGACGACTTACTGTTGCCCGCCGCTTCAACCTCAACACGCAGCTGCTCTGAAACGGTTGGGCAAAGGCGCGAAGTTTGACTTTGATACGATTATGGCCCGCATGCCGGCTGAAAAACGCGTTCAAACCATTCGCGCAGCCGCAGCTTCGGCAGCTACATACGCCTCTGAATTAGAGTGGAAAAGCCTGACGACGGAAGAAGGCGATAAGAGCGTGCGCACACACCGCATCCAGTGGCACCAGAAGTTTACGATGTCAATCGCCTGCATATTTTTCTTCTTCATTGGTGCACCCTTGGGGGCTATTATTCGCAGGGTGGACTGGGTATGCCGACCATCATCGCCGTGATTCTCTTCATTTTCTATTACATCATCAACACTTCGGGCATGAAGATGGCCCGCGACGGCGCTTGGAATATGATTTTCGGTATGTGGATTTCGACTGTGGTGCTCACTCCCTTGGGTTGCTTCCTGACGTATAAGGCTAACAATGATTCCGTTGTGTTCAATGCCGATGTTTATACAGCCCTCTTCAAACGTCTGCTGGGCTTGCGCTCGAAACGCAACATCACGCGCAAAGAAGTGATTATCGAAACGCCTGATTATGCGGCGCTTCTTGAAGAAATAGACGAGTTGGAGCAGATTTGCAAGGCTTATGCGGACCATAAACGCCTCTATGCAGCACCGAGTTATATACGTGCTTTCTTCAAATCGCGCCCCGATCACGCTGCAGAAGATATACAACAGCGCGTAGAGCAACTTGTGGAGGCTTTATCCAATTCGGATCGACGCGAAATCCTCTATCGCTTGAACCAATTGCCCTTGATTTATGCACGGGCACATACCTCACCGTTTGAAAATAAGCGCCTCAATATCCTTTGCGGCGTATTGCTTCCGGTGGGCTTTATCTTGTGGTTTCGCATATGGCGCTTCAGGCTTCGCCTCCATAAAGATATGAAACAAATCACAGCTGTTTGCTCTGCCTTGCGCCCCCTTGTGGCGAAAGCTGCAGGCAAAGAGGCTTGCATCATACGATTTATTAACTTCAAAACAAAACCCCATTAATCAATACAATAATCATGATGAATGAAAAATACGAGTTGGCTTCTGTAGAAGAGGCCTTGGAAGATCTGAAAGCCGGCAAATTTGTCGTAGTCGTAGACGATGAAGATCGCGAAAATGAGGGCGATCTCGTTATGGCGGCGCAGTTTGCCACTCCGGAGAGCGTTAATTTTATGCTAAAATATGGTAGGGGCGTATTATGCACACCTATTACGAACCAACGTTGCCATGAACTCGGCTTGGCGCGTCAGGTGGATTCAAATACAAGTATGTTGGGCACACCGTTTACGGTTACGGTCGACAAACTCGAAGGCTGCACAACGGGCGTTAGCAGCCACGATCGCGCAGCTACTATCCGCGCCTTGGCAGATCCGACCAGCACGCCGGAAACTTTTGGCCGACCGGGTCATATCAACCCTTTATATGCGCAGGATCGCGGCGTCTTGGTGCGTGCCGGACACACGGAGGCATCAGTTGATATGTGCCGACTCGCAGGTCTGTATCCGACCGCCACACTCATTGAAATCTTAAACGAAGATGGGACGATGGCGCGCATGCCGCAGTTGCAAGTATTCGCCAAAGAACACGGCTTGAAGATCATGACGATCAAGGATCTGATAGCTTATCGCTTGAAAATGGAATCTTTGGTGGAGAAGGGAGAAGAAGTGGATATGCCGACTAAATATGGACACTTCCATCTTATTCCTTTTCGCCAAAAGAGTAATGGAAAGGAACACGTCGCGCTGATTAAAGGCGAATGGAAAGATGATGAGCCCGTTCTGGTCCGCGTTCACTCTTCTTGTGCGACGGGAGACATCTTTGGCAGCGAGCGTTGCGACTGTGGCGACCAACTCCACAAAGCGCTTGAGATGGTAGAAAAAGAAGGCCGAGGCGTTGTGCTCTATCTGAATCAAGAAGGGCGTGGTATTGGACTGATGGCAAAGATTGCTGCCTACAAACTGCAAGAAGAAGGCTATGATACGGTAGATGCCAATATCCATTTGGGCTATGACCCGGATGAGCGGGACTATGGCGTCGGCGCACAAATATTGCGTATGCTTGGCGTGAGAAAGATGCGGCTGATGACGAATAATCCTGTGAAGCGCGTGGGCTTGGAGGCTTACGGATTGGAGATCACGGAAAACGTGCCCATAGAAATTACGCCCAATCCTTATAATGAGCGCTACCTTCGTACGAAGAAAGATAGAATGGGCCACACCCTGCATTTTTAATACGTAGTATTTAGTAAATTAAAAACGAAAGGCGCGCGCCGCTGGCGCGGCGCTTTTATCAAAAATAAAAATATGGAAGATAAAAATGTAGTAAACTATACTTCAACCGCGTCACGCCCGGCGGCTTTCGCTGCTCTGATGCGTGATGTGTATGCTTGGATGGCCTTGGCTTTAAGCTTGACGGGGCTAATGGCAATGTTCGTTGTGCAGCAACCGCAATTGGTACAATTGATCTTTGCCAATCGCTTCGTTTTTTATGGTCTGCTCCTTGCAGAAGTAGGTTTGGTGATGTATTTGTCGGCCTGCTTAATGGAGATGTCTTTTGCAAAAGCCGGCATTCTTTTTGTGCTCTATTCCATCTTGAATGGCGCGACCTTATCCTGCGTGTTCTTTGTTTATACAACAGAAAGCATCGCCGTAACCTTTTTTGTCACGGCCGGCATGTTTGGCGCTTTAGCCTTATTGGGTACATTTATTAAGCGCGATATCTCATCTTTTGGGCGCTTTTTATACATGGCGCTCATCGGATTGATTATCGCAAGTGTTGTAAATCTGTTTTTTGCAAGTTCTACCTTATATTGGATTACGACGTACGCAGGTGTGTTCATCTTTATTGGCCTTACGGTCTACGATACAAAAAAGATTCGGGAGTTGCTTTACCTATATGGTGAAGAACGCAATGAAGAATCGATGAAGATGGCTTTAATTGGCAGCTTACAGTTGTATCTGGATTTCATCAATCTGTTCTTATATTTGTTGCGCATCTTTGGTCGACGCCGCTAAGTCCAATCTCTTTTATTGCGTATGCTGTTCTTTTGATGCTCGATCGTTGGTTGCCGCATTAGCAAGCGCTTCGAGGAGCTGAAACGACAGTATACGCAATAGCATTCTCGCCTTGGCTTTGGCTGAGGCTCACAAAAATGCATTAAATAAAGGAACAAAAAAATGCGGCGTGTGCAATGCGTGGCTAAAAAAGCTCTTTACTCTTTGCTTTCTGCGAGAAGAATGCATTTATATTGTTCCCTGTGGCTTTCAGATAAAGAAAATTACTACTTTTGCAAGTCATTTACTATAATGCCTTGCGTCGATGATAAAGAAGAAGGCGTTGTAGATTTGCAATGATAGAATGGACGGCACAATCTTCAAAATAGATATCGATAAAGTGTTGCACGATAAAGTCGGAAAGAAGGCCGGCTATATCCCCCGCTTTATGGTGAGTTGGCTAAAGAAGACAATTCACCAAGAAGAAATCAATGCTTTTCTCGAAGAAGAGGGCGACCGTCAAGGAGTTCCTTGGCTTTGGGATTGTCTGCGCTATTTAGGTGTTGAGTTGAAGGTCGAAGGCCGCGAGAATCTCCCCTCGCCGAGTGATGGAAAGCTGTATACATTTGTGAGCAATCATCCGCTGGGTGGTCAAGATGGTGTTGCTTTAGGCGCAGTTCTTGGTGAGCATTACGATGGCCGCATCAAATATTTGGTGAACGACATTTTGATGAATCTGCACGGCTTAGCGCCGCTCTGCATTCCCATCAACACGACCGGAAAAAAAGGCCGCGACTTTCCAAAAATGGTAGAAGCAGGCTTTGCGGGCAATGATCATATTATCATGTTCCCGGCCGGACTCTGCAGTCGTCGGCAAAAAGATGGGCAAATTCGAGATCTTGTGTGGAAAAAGACGTTTATTACGAAAAGCGTTAGTTCGCAGCGCGACGTTGTTCCCATTTATTTTAGCGGGCACAACTCAAATTTCTTCTACAGACTTGCAAATATCTGCAAGAGGCTGCACATAAAGTTTAATGTTGCGATGCTTTTTCTCGTAGATGAGATGTATAAGAACCGAAATAAAACATTTACAATCAAGATAGGCGAACCCATCCCCTGGCAGACCTTTGATCGTTCACGCTCCGACCAAGAATGGGCCGCATATGTGAGAGAAAAGGTCTACCAACTCTGAAACTCTTTGTTTGCAGAAACAATTTGACTACAGGCTGAAAATAAATAAAGAATGGAAGAAACAATCATCGCCCCCGTAGAGCGAGACCTATTGGCCGCCGAATTGACGCCCGAGCGGAAACTTCGCACCACCAATAAGGGAGGTAACGAAATCTATGTCGTTACCTATCATCAAGCGCCTAACGTATTGCGTGAAATAGGGCGCTTGCGCGAGATTGCCTTTCGTACGGCTGGCGGAGGCACCGGAAAGGCCTGCGATTTAGACGAGTCGGATGTTTGCGAACATCCCTATTACCAATTAATCGTCTGGAATCCTTCCTCTTTAGAGATCTTAGGAGGCTACCGTTTCTTACCGGGTGCCGAAGCTGCGTTTGATGAGTCCGGGCAGCCCATCTTAGCTACAAGCCATCTCTTCCATTTCTCTGATAAATTCTTGCGCGACTATTTCCCGCGCACCGTAGAGTTAGGGCGCTCTTTCGTCACCTTAGAGTATCAGAGCAGCAGAGCAATGACCAAAGGCCTGTTTGCCTTGGATAATTTGTGGGATGGCTTAGGCGCACTCACAGTAGTCATACCCGGCTTGAAATATTTCTTCGGAAAAATGACGATGTACCCCTCTTTCGATCGTCAAGCCCGAGATATGATCCTCTTCTTCTTGCACAAGCATTTTGGTGATCGAGATAATTTAATCACCCCCCTTCAGCCCGTTCGCTTGGAGTCAGAACAAAGAGATCTGGAGCAACTTTTTTGCGAAGACGATTTAAAAAGAGACTATTTAATATTGAACAAGGCCGTGCGCCGCTTGGGCTACAACATCCCGCCCTTAGTCAATGCTTACATGGGGCTTAGTCCGACGATGCGCTGTTTTGGTACAGCCGTCAACGACACCTTTGGCAATGTCGAAGAGACTGGTATCCTTATAGCAGAAGATGAAATCTTAGAAGAAAAGCGCAAGCGCCATATAGATAGCTTCATCAAGGAGCATCCCGATTGGATCAACAACTTTAGCAATCTCGTTTTGCGCAAATCCACGACCTGCTAAGCGCAGCCTTCGTTCAAGAAAAATAAACTAATAAGTGACATCACTGAATAAGACTATAGTATTAACAATTTAAACAATTACTACGATGAAAAAGTATCGCTGTACAGTTTGCGACTGGGTTTATGACCCCGAATTAGGCGACCCAGATGCTGGCATAGCTCCGGGCACAGCCTTTGAAGATCTTCCAGATGATTTCGTATGCCCCCTCTGTGGCGTAGGAAAAGAGGATTTTGAACCGATTGAGGACTAAATTCTTTTTAGTCAATACATAATAGAAAGTCGGACGATGCGCAAAAAGCATCGCCCGACTTTTTCTTTCTGCCATCATAGCCCAAATGCAAAAACGATGATGTCTCATACAACGATTCCCTCAGTCAACGCCGGCGACGCGCGTTGATAAAAAAACGAACACTATCTAAATTTGCACAAGCTTCTCTGATGCATCACTCATCCTCAACGATTATCGCCTACTTAAATATTCGCTTTTTCTTGCGGATGTAAACGATCGCAAATTCCGTGTCGCATAGAGTAGCGCTCCAATCCAATTAGCATAAACACCCGCAATCATACTTTGATAAGACAATCCCGCCCATTATTCACTACCATATAATATGGTATAGCCGGCGCCATTCAATCCTTTACCCAACTCTGCAATATTCGTAACCTTTTCCAAACAATAGCAAGCGTAGCCCTTCGAGATCTATTGTTTGCTGCCGGCAAACTATCGTTTGCTCGGAAGAAACTATCGTTTGGTGGCAGCAAACCATAGTTTGGCGCCACCAAACGATATAAAAAATAAGAGTTGATCACTCGAGGCTTGAAGCGACAGGCATATTTTTTTAAGATAATTAGAATCCTATGCACCATCATCGAAAAATAAAGGGAAAAAGCCGAACTTGATCGTAAATTCATGGATTTTTTCCCTTAGATGCCCTTTCAATGTTTAATGTTTTATAATAAAAAGAAGAGAGGGACAGCTAAGACCGTTTTGCTAATCCCGGTTTTAGGTTGTTTTCCTTGTATTCTGCCATTTCTACATGTCAAATTTTGCCATCTCTGAAATTATTTTTGTTTTTGCGTAAAAAAAGTTTGTTGTGTGTTTGGTGGTAATGAGATTTTGTTCTACTTTTGCACTCGCTTTCCGGCGCCGAGGCGTTAGGTTTAGCATCTAGAAAGCGATCTTTGAAAGAATTCCATAGACTTTTATGCAGAAGAAGCAGAAAGAGTTTCAATCCGAGGATGTTTAGACATTTTCTGGATTGTTATTCGGTAAGCAGTATGTTTTCTTGTAAAAGAGAAGTACAAGAATCGTCAAATTCCTTTTTTACATTCAACTCGTTGAATCAGAAAAAGAAAAAATGAGATATACAATGTAGAGTTTGATCCTGGCTCAGGATGAACGCTAGCTACAGGCTTAACACATGCAAGTCGTGGGGCAGCGGGTACTCAGCTTGCTAAGTATGCCGGCGACCGGCGCACGGGTGAGTAACGCGTACCGAACCTGCCCATCACACAGGGATAGGCTTGCGAAAGCAAGATTAATATCTGATGGTCTCAGTTGTATGCATGTATGATTGAGTAAAGCCTTCGGGCGGTGATGGATGGCGGTGCGTCCCATTAGGAAGTTGGCGGGGTAACGGCCCACCAATCCTTCGATGGGTAGGGGTTCTGAGAGGAAGGTCCCCCACATTGGAACTGAGATACGGTCCAAACTCCTACGGGAGGCAGCAGTGAGGAATATTGGTCAATGGGCGGGAGCCTGAACCAGCCAAGTAGCGTGCGGGATGAAGGCCCTTGTGGTCGTAAACCGCTTTTATCAGTGAATAAAGTGCACCACGTGTGGTGTCATTGCAGGTAGCTGAAGAAAAAGGACCGGCTAATTCCGTGCCAGCAGCCGCGGTAATACGGAAGGTCCGGGCGTTATCCGGAATTATTGGGTTTAAAGGGAGCGCAGGCGGGAGTGTAAGTCAGCTGTTAAATATCAGGGCCCAACTCTGTTATGCAGTTGAAACTATATTTCTTGAGTACGCACAGGGATGGCGGAATTCAGGGTGTAGCGGTGAAATGCTTAGATATCCTGAAGAACTCCGATCGCGAAGGCAGCCATCCGGAGCGTAACTGACGCTGAGGCTCGAAGGTGCGGGTATCGAACAGGATTAGATACCCTGGTAGTCCGCACGGTAAACGATGAATACTCGCAGTTCGGTCATTATGATTGAGTTGTCCAGCGAAAAGCGTTAAGTATTCCACCTGGGGAGTACGCCGGCAACGGTGAAACTCAAAAGGAATTGACGGGGGCCCGCACAAGCGGAGGAACATGTGGTTTAATTCGATGATACGCGAGGAACCTTAGCCGGGCTTGAACCAGGAGTGACGAGTGCAGAGATGCGCTTATTCTTCGGACACTTTTGGAGGTGCTGCATGGTTTGTCGTCAGCTCGTGCCGTGAGTGTCGGCTTAAAGTGCCATAACGAGCGCAACCCTTTTTCTACGTTTGCCATCCGGGTAATGCCGGGAACTCCGTGGATACTGCCGCCGCAAGGCGGAGGGAAAGGTGGGGATGACGTCAAATCAGCACGGCCCTTACGTCCGGGGCTACACGTGTTACAATGGTCAGGCAGCAGGAAGCTACCTGGCGACAGGATGCTGATCCCGAAACCCGGCCTCAGTTCGGACTGGGTCTGCAACCCGACTCCACGAAGCCGGATTCGCTAGTAATCGCGCATCAGCCATAGGCGCGGTGAATACGTTCCCGGGCCTTGTACACACCGCCCGTCAAGCCATAAAGCCGGGGGTGCCTGAAAGCCGTGACCGCGAGGGTCGGCCTAGGTAAAACCGGTGATTGGGGCTAAAGTCGTAACAAAGGTAGCCGTACCGGAAGGTGCGGCTGGAACACCTCCTTTCTGGAGCGTTTTTGATGTATGGTATTTGATGTATTCCGATTACCGGATACTCTTTTTTTGTTTCTGCATGGAGTATATGGTTTAGTATAGCGTTCCATTCTTGATGGAGTGGGCGCGGAGGATACCGAATTAGGCGGTGTCCGTCTGCCAGTCCTATAGCTCAGATGGTTAGAGCGCCACACTGATAATGTGGAGGTCGGCAGTTCAAGTCTGCCTGGGACTACTGCGGTTGTGATTGCCTTGTGCATTCCGTTCCGCTGTGATTAAAGGCGATGCTGTGACTCCGTAAGATAGGTTCGGTTATTCCCGTCGGGGGATTAGCTCAGCTGGCTAGAGCACCTGCTTTGCAAGCAGGGGGTCAACGGTTCGAATCCGTTATTCTCTACTTTTTGTTTCCTATTCAGGAGACATTCGATCTATGACATATTGTACATCCAACAAGCAGATAAAAGATAGACATCAGCTATGTTAGCTTAAGAGCTACATAGCGAATATAAAGTATAATAAAGAATACGAAGCGTATTCCTGTTTTGACCGCATCTTGTTTTTATGAATGAGATGTCAGGAGAGAAAGTCAGGAAGGGCGTACGGTGGATGCCTAGGCTCTTACAGGCGATGAAGGACGTGGTAAGCTGCGAAAAGCCGGGTAGAGGTGCAAACGACCTTTGACACCCGGATATCCGAATGGGACAACCCGGCAGGTTGAAGACCTGTCACCATATTCATTATGGAGCGAACGCGGGGAACTGAAACATCTTAGTACCCGTAGGGAAGAGAAAACAAACGTGATACCCCCTAGTAGCGGCGAGCGAAGGGGCATAGCCCAAACCGTAGAGGTATTTGCTTCTGCGGGGTTGTAGGACTGCCAGGAATTGGTTATAAAAACGAAGCGGAACGATTTGGAAAGGTCGGCCATAGCGGGTGATAGCCCCTTATGCGTAAGTTTTTTTATCATCGGCAGCACCTGAGTATCTCGGGACACGTGAAATCCTGAGAGAATCCGGCGGGCCCATCCGCCAAGGCTAAATACTCGTAAAGAGACCGATAGCGAACCAGTACCGTGAGGGAAAGGTGAAAAGCACCCTGATTAAGGGAGTGAAAGAGTTCCTGAAACCGTACGCCTACAAGCGGTCGGAGCAGCACTATGCTGTGACGGCGTGCCTTTTGCATAATGAGCCTACGAGTTGTCGTTTTTGGCAAGGCTAAGGACAATGATGTCCGGAGCCGTAGCGAAAGCGAGTCCGAATAGGGCGTGCAGTCAAAGGCGGCAGACGCGAAACCAAGTGATCTACCCTTGTCCAGGTTGAAGTCCCGGTAACACGGGATGGAGGACCGCACCGATAAGCGTTGAAAAAGCTTCCGGATGAGATGAGGGTAGGAGTGAAAGGCCAATCAAACTTGGAGATAGCTCGTACTCCCCGAAATGCATTTAGGTGCAGCCTCGGATGTTTGCTGTAAGAGGTAGAGCGACTGATCGGACGCGAGGCTTCGCCGCCTGTCAAGTCCGGACAAACTCCGAATGCTTACAGCTTAAGTCCGGGAGTGAGGGACGAGGGTGCTAGGTCCGTCCCGAGAGGAGAAGAATCAGACCGTCAGCTAAGGTCCCGAAGTGTAGGTTAAGTTAGTCTAACGCAGTGTGGCCCCCAAGACAGCTAGGATGTTGGCCCGAGGCAGCCATTCATTCAAAGAGTGCGTAACAGCTCACTAGTCGAGGGGCTGCGCGTGGATGATAATCGGGTATAAAATCTACCACCGAAGCTACGGAATCCGTTTTTGGATTGGTAGAGGGAGCATTGCCGTTGCTTAGAAGATATGAGGACGACTTGTATTGGAGCGGCGGGAAAAAGCAAATGTAGGCATAAGTAACGAGAAAGAGGGTGCGACTCCCTCTCGCCGTAAGGTTAAGGTTTCCCGGGCAACGTTCGTCGTCCCGGGGTTGAGTCGGGTCCTAAAGGCTCAGCCGCAAGGCGAGGTCGATGGTCATGCGTTTAATATTCCGCAACTGTCTTTAAGAGCGATGTGGTGACGGAGAAGTGACACTTCCGCGTCCTGACGGAATAGGACGTTTAACGACAAAGGTGTAGATGATTACAGGCAAATCCATAATCAGAGCCGAAGTCGGAAAGTACGAAAGGCCTTCAGGGCTGCTCGAGTGAAAGGTAATCCAGCTCCCAAGAAAACCCGCTAGCATTATTTTTAAAGACACCCGTACCGTAAACGGACACACGTAACCGAGTAGAATATACTAAGGCGCTCGGAAGATTCATGGATTTAAGGAACTAGGCAAATTGACCCCGTAACTTCGGGATAAAGGGGTCCTCATAGCGATATGAGGCGCAGAGAATAGGTCCAGGCAACTGTTTAACAAAAACACAGGGCTGTGCTAAGTCGAAAGATGCTGTATACAGTCTGACACCTGCCCGGTGCCGGAAGGTCAAGAGGAGAGCTCAGACTTTAGTCGAAGGTTTGAATTGAAGCCCCGGTAAACGGCGGCCGTAACTATAACGGTCCTAAAGGTAGCGAAATTCCTTGTCGGGTAAGTTCCGACCTGCACGAATGGTGTAATGATCCGGACACTGTCTCAACCATGAGTTCCGGTGAAATTGTAGTATCGGTGAAGATGCCGATTACCCGCGATGGGACGAAAAGACCCCGTGAACCTTTACTGCAACTTAACGTTGTGACCGGGCATCGGATGTGTAGGGATAGGCCGGAGGCTGTGAAGAGGTTACGCCAGTAATCTTGGAGCCATTGTTGAAATACGGCCCTTTCGATGTTTGGTCCCTAACTCGCAAGTGTGAGGACCGCGTTTGGCGGGCAGTTTGACTGAGGGTGGTCGCCTCAAAAGCGTAACGGAGGCTTCCCAAAGGTACCCTCAGGCCGATTGGTAACCGGCCGTTGAATGCAATGGCATAAAGGGTGCTTGACTGCGAGGCCGACAAGCCGATCAGGTAGGAAACTAGGGGCATAGTGATCCGGTGGTTCCGTATGGAAGGGCCATCGCTCAAAGGATAAAAGGTACTCCGGGGATAACAGGCTGATCCCTCCCAGAGCTCATATCGACGGGTGGTTTGGCACCTCGATGTCGGCTCGTCACATCCTGGGGCTGGAGAAAGGTCCCAAGGGTTGGGCTGTTCGCCCATTAAAGTGGCACGCGAGCTGGGTTCAGAACGTCGTGAGACAGTTCGGTCTCTATCTATCGTGGGCGCAGGAAAACTGCGCGTCTCCGGCACTAGTACGAGAGGACCGTGCCGGACGGACCTCAGTTTTACCGGTTGTGGCGCCAGCCGCATCGCCAGGGTATCCGCGTCCGGATCGGATAAGCGCTGAAAGCATCTAAGCGCGAAGCCTGTCGCAAGATAAGTTTTCCTTATAGGGTCGTCAAAGACTGCATGACGTTGATAGGGTGCAGGTGTAAAGGCGGCGACGCCAAAGCCGAGACACTACTAATTGCCCGAAACTTTTGTCCGATCGGTTGATATAGGAATATGCTTCAGTATTTCTTTGTTTTGATACCGTATCTATCCAAGTAATAAGAAATTTTGTTTGTTGTAGTACGCTTTAATATGTCTGAATTATTCAGGTGGCCAAAGCGACGGTGTTCCACCTCTTCCCATCCCGAACAGAGAAGTTAAGCCCGTCTACGCCGATGGTACTGCCGATCAGGTGGGAGAGTAGGTAGCTGCCTATTTTATTAAGATCCGTTTCCAGGTCGATATGACTTGGAGACGGATCTTTTTTGTATACTTACCCGTATGCTTGTTCTATTGTCTTATCCATTCCGACTGCGTTTGCGCTCCTTTCGGTTGTCGGTTGCGCACCCTGTGCCGCAGATTAGCTTTGCTCCCTTTTTATAGTATTAGTCTAATTGTGCTTCTTCCCTTTTCTTACTATCGCCTGTAGCGGCTTTGGTTAGCCTCATTCAAGTGAAGTGAATATCAACGGATGCCCATTCGGGAAGATGGTTTTCTTAAACCTTCCGCCTTCGTTTTGTACGAAGTCTATTCCACTTAATCAAGCTTATGCCTTGGTTTGCGAGCCATGTGAAACGGTTCTTAGTGAATGATAGTTGTATGATGAAATATCATATTGGTATTCTCTTAATTGCCAGTCCTCTTTTTAGATATGCCTGTAGCGACTTTGGATAGTTTCGCTCCCTTTATACCTTTATTTTGAAAACTTTATCAGTGAATGCTTTCTGTTTACTGTTTCTTTGTAAGTGAATTATCTCCGTTATTATCATGTTTTGGAGGCAGAATTGCCATTTCAGAGTATAATTTCCCTTTTTGTAGGGAAAAAAACTATTTCCCAGTATTTTTAAGAAAAAATATTGGGTATTGATAGAAGAAATGATTAACTTTGCAGCTGTTATTGAAAAAACAAAGGAAATAATTTAGAGCAACAATACAAAAAAATTATGAGAAAGCTTTTATTTACTCTTTCGATGCTGGCACTTGGCATCGGTAGCACACAAGCACAGATTGCTTATCAAAAAGCAAAGTTTTTAGACAATGTCTATCTTGGTGTTGAAGGTGGCGTTACGACTCCGTTCACACTTAAGAACATTGCCCCGCTCAATACTTGGGCCGGTGTGAAACTTGGCAAGAACTTTAGCCCTGTTTATGGTGCTAATCTTGAAGGTCTTGTTAACTTTGGTGACCACGGTATGGCTGATAGCCATACAATTGCACGTATCGTTAACTTCGGCTTAAATGGTACAGTCAACTTAACTAATCTTTTCATGGATTACAAGCCTGAGAAGAAATTCGAGCTTATCGCAGAAGCTGGTATCGGTTACCAAATCGTGTTTGGTGATCCTAACTTGATCGCCACACACAATGTAGGTGATGATACCGAATTAAGCGCTAAGACTGGTTTGATGTTTGCTTGGAACCTTGGTTCAAAGAAGGCTCTTCAGTTTTATGCTGAACCGGCCGTATTATGGAATCTTACACCGGGTCCGGGTGATGCTATCCACTTCGATAGATCTGCTGCGCAGTTAGGCCTGTTCGTAGGTTTGAACTACAAGTTTAAGACATCAAACGGCACACACAACTTCAAGAAGTATGATATCGGCGCTATGAACGATGAGATCAATTCTCTCCGCGCTGAGCTTGAAGCTAAACCGAAAGAGGTTGTTAAGGAAGTTGTCAAGGAAGTTATTAAAGAAGTTCCGACTGTATCTACGCAGAAAGTTTGTGTAGAGAACCTTGTGTTCGTTACTTTCGCTCAAGGTAAGTATTACTTGACTAATGAAGCAAAGAAGTCGCTCAATTCGATAAAGGCCGGCTCTCACGTACAAGTTGTTGGTACAGCTTCTCCTGAAGGCTCTAAGGCATTTAACGATCGTCTCTCTCAATCACGTGCTGACGTTGTTGCAAACTACCTCAAGGGACGTGGTGTAATTATCGACGAAGCTACTGGTAAGGGCGTTCAAGGCGTTACTTCTAACCGCTTGGCAGTGGTTTACGTAAAGTAAGCTCTACTTAGCATTATTGCAATTTATACGGGGACAGTTCCATTGTGAACTGTCCCCGCTTTTTGTATTCTCTCACCTGATACTGATTGGTACGGTAATCTGCGTTTTGATGAGATTATCATAAACTTTTGCGTTTAACCGCAGAGATAAAGATTTGAAAGAAATCATAGCGGAGGTAGAAAGATATGTTTGTAAAAGTATGCTTCAGATGCCGCTAAACCTTAAGTTGCAAGGCTAAAGTCGATTAAACTTTTGCATGAAGCCCCTATATAATCCGAAGATTTTATGTAAGTTCGCACCATCAATTTAGATAGAGAAAGCAAAGTATAAGAAGAGAGGAAGCAAGCATAACCCTATATAAAAGATCTATGAATATACAACTCAAACATGTGCTCCTAGTGGCAGGGCTCGCTTGTGCTACGCTTATAACGCAGGCGCAGACCCGAAAATCGCAAGGAAAGAAAGCCGCTACAACGGTTAATTCACTTATGAAACAAAGTACATTACCCTACAATGCGCCCAACTTTAGTAAGATTAAGGGCGAAGACTATCTTCCGGCCATCCAAGCAGCTATTGCTGAGCAAAGAAGGGAGATAAAACAAATTACCGATAATCAGCAGAAGCCAACATTTGTTAATACGATACTTGCTTATGAGCGGAGCGGACAGATGCTGAATCGCGTAACAGGCATTTTCTTCTGCGTGACCGAGGCCGACAAGACGCCCGACTTGGAAAAAGCAGAAGCAGCAGTTATTCCGATGATGACCGACTTTGAAAACGAAATAAAGTTCAACCAAAAGTTTTTTCAGCGTATTAAATACGTCTACGACCATGAGTTAAACCAACTCAAAGGCGAGGATAAAAAACTTTTGGAAGAAGTCTATAAGAGTTTTACACATGCCGGCGCACTGCTTCCTAAGGAGAAGATGGCGCGTATGCAGGAGATCAATAGCCAATTGGCAAAACTCCAACAAGACTTCGGCAATATGCTTCCGAAGGCCGCTAACGAGGCGACCGTTTGGGTTAACGACGTAAAAGAGCTTGCCGGCTTGAGCGAAACGACCATTGCTCAGTGTAAGAAAGATGCCGAGGGGCGCGGCGGCAAGGCGACTTACTGCATTGTCATTACCAATACCACGCAGCAACCCATTCTTGCCAGTCTTGAAAATAGAGCCTTACGCGAGCGCGTCTACAATGCATCTATCCACCGCACAGATGGTTCGGGCGCATACAATGCCTTCCCGATTGTTGTGGAAATTGCGCGTCTGCGGGCAGAGAAAGCCGAACTGATGGGTTTCAAAGATTATGCTTCTTATTCGCTGGAGAATACGATGGCTAAGAATACGACCAATGCCTATGCGTTTCTGCGCCAGCTCATTGCGGCTTACCAACCAAAGGCTGAAGCCGAGACAAAAGCCATCGAAGATTATGCAAGGCAGACTGAAGGTGCCGACTTCCATTTGCAGCCCTACGATCGCTTTTTCTATTCCGCTAAGATGAAGAAAGCGCAATATAGTTTTAGTGACGATGATGTGAAGCCCTATTTCAATTTGGACTCCGTTCTTGTGAATGGTATCTTCTATGCAGCTCATCGCGTATACGGCTTAAACTTCCGCGAGCGAACGGATCTGCCAACGTATCATAAAGATATGAAAGTCTTCGATGTGCTTGATGAGAACGGCAAGCAAATGGCGCTCTTTTATTGCGACTACTTCCGCCGACCGACGAAGCGTGGCGGCGCTTGGATGAGTGCTTTCTTAAAGCAGAGCGGCGATCGCAAGCAGTTGCCCCTTATCTATAATGTCTGCAATTATGCCAAAGCCCCCGAAGGTCAACCTACGCTCCTTACGTGGGATGAAACGCAGACCATGTTCCACGAGTTTGGACACGCCCTGCACGGCATGCTTTCCAATTGCACGTACAATACGCTTAGCGGCACCTCCGTATCACGCGACTTCGTCGAGATGCCCTCACAGTTCAACGAGTCGTTTGCCTGCATACCGGAAGTGTTCAACCACTATGCCCGTCATTATAAGACGGGCGAGGCGATGCCCGATGCATTGAGAGATAAGATGCTCGGTTCTCTCAATTTCCATTCAGCTTATGCGCTTGGTGAGAATTTGGCTGCCACTTGTCTCGATATGGCTTGGCATTGTCTTTCATTGACAGAGATTCCTACGGCAGAAGAAGCTAAACAATTTGAGACGAAAGTGCTGAAAGAAATAGGTTTGCTCAATGAGCAGATTCCGCCTCGCTATTCTACTTCTTATTTCAACCACATTTGGGGCGGTGGCTATGCAGCCGGCTATTATAGTTAGTTGTGGAGCGAAGTATTGGCTGTGAACGTGGCCGACTATTTTGAGAAGCACGGTGCGCTGACGCGGGCTGTTGGCGATGCCTTCCGTGCGAAAGTACTCAGTCGTGGCAATACGCGCGACCTGATGTTTATATTTTCCGACTTTACCGGCCTTTCTGCGCCTGATGCTAAGAGTTTGCTGAAAGCGCGTGGTTTATAAACCGGCAATCCCTTAAGCTCTTCGCCCTCCCTCCTTTTATCAATAAGGCGGGTAGGAGCGAAGAGTTGCTTCTTTAACGTCCCTTCCGGTCGCCCCAAACTGCGCATTCGCCTCTATATGTTGCCGACTTGCCTCCTAATATTCTCGCCTTTTAGCGTAGGTGGGAGTTGTTTTTGAGCTTAGGAGAAAAATTCCAACACTCGGGATTTCTTTCCGGCTACTTGGAATTTTTGTCCGCAACGCTTGCAATTTTCGTCCCAAGATAAGCGGACAAATTGGAACACCTTACGAATTGATTTTAAGCCTATAAAGAATATGAAAAGACTACTGCTTATGTGCTTTCTTGTGCTGGGCTCTTTTAGAGCCTATGCTCAGTCGTGTGTCATAGATGGAGTCATCATACCCGATTCCCTATTGCGCGTAAGCGTTGACGAGATGCGCTCCGATTCGGCCAAGGAGATTGTAGCCAAGCGCTTAGGCTTCCTTTCTCCCTTTGCTATTGATACCATACGAATATTTCCTAAAGGTAAGATGCAGACCTTTTGCCGGGAACCTGCTGATATAATTTTGATACAAACCAACACCTTGGCTCAACTACAATGGGTCGTAAACGGGAAGCTCAAGAAACCCAAGAAGCGGCTGACGATCATCGACTACAAACTGTCGCCCACGTGCTTAGAAGCAGCTCTGCCAAGAGGGGTAAAGCCGAAGAAGATAGTTTCCGCACAAGTGCTGATACCTAAGGCTTACGCCATTAGGCCGGAGGCAAGGCCAACCATAGTCATAGAAATGAAGAAGTAGGGCGATAGATACGCATAGGGCGAACGAAATGCCCTAATACGCCACCAAAACCGAATGAAACGCGTTGTTAAATATATCGTTTATGCTTTTGTCGTCCTATTGGTCATCAACTTTGGCGTAAAGGCCTAGTGGAATTTGAAGTCCTATTCATACGACGCTTACTTGAAGGATGCGTGGACATATTGTCACAAAAAGGGCTTGAACGAAGACTATTGCCTCTTCGTCGACTTCACGCGTCCATCAGGCGAAGACCGCATAGCCCTCTACGACTTTAAGGCGCAGTCGATGGTTTTTGCCGCTCCCTGCGCCCACGGCAATGGAAAAGGCAACACGGCTTAGCGGCCTAAATTTTCAAATGAAGAAGGCAGCCACTGCTCCGTTACTGGACATTTAAAGGTGGGCAGCAAGGGCTATTCGCACGCAGTAGGCTTGCATTTCAAACTTGATGGCTTGGATGCCGGTAATAGCAATGCCCGACAGCGTCACATATACATTCACGCTTCAAAATATGTTGGCATAGCCGCTATGTTCACCGCATATCTGCCACTCACCGATGCTTCGCAAGGTTGCTTTACCACGAGTGAGATGATGCTGCAAAAGATTGAGATGATCAGCCAAAAGAGCGAAAAGCCGCTTTTGCTCTATGCCTATTACTAGCGATTGAATAACGCTTCTCCGCGCCTGCTAAGGTGAAAGTAACGCTTAGAACCCATTTTAAAGAGCATTGAAAAACTTGCCCTTCTGCTAAGGAGAAGCGGAAAAAAGTATTTACTTTTGCCTCCAATAGTTATGAGACGACTCAACAAGCCTTCAAAGACGTTTATCGTAAAGACCGAAATCACGCTGCTGCCCTTCTTGCTCGAAGCCCTGGGCGGCACGAGTAGAAACCGCATAAAAGCCATTTTAGGCGGAGGCGGCATCAAAGTAGACCGAGCCATAGTCAAGCAATTTGATCACCCGCTTCGGCCGGGTATGCAAGTAGAAATCAGTCAGAGTAAACCGAAGAGCGAACTGAAAAGTTCGCACCTGCGACTGGTTTACGAAGACGAATTCATTGTCGTTATCGATAAGTCGGCGGGCATACTCTCTATGGCCGGTTCGCCGCATATCTTCTCTGTGAAGACCATCTTGGACGACTATTTCGCAAAGACCCATAAACGCTGCCGCGCTCACGTGGTGCATCGCTTGGATAGAGAAACTTCCGGTCTGCTTGTTTATGCCAAGACCAGTGAGGCTGAGCAGATTTTAGAGCATAATTGGCAACGTATTGTGAGAGATCGCAGATATGTAGCCGTCTTGTCGGGCGTTTTAGAAACGCCAAGCGGAACGGTGCGAAACTGGCTTAAAGACAATAAAACCTATGTCACCTATTCTTCGCCGACAGACAATGGAGGGAAGTTTGCTGTGACCCATTTTCGCAGGCTTAAACATAGCGAAACGCACACTTTAGCCGAATTTAAGCTTGAAACCGGCCGTAAAAATCAGATTCGTGTCCACGCGCAAGACTTGGGGCATCCCGTTTGCGGCGATACAAAGTATGGCAATGGTGATAACCCTATTGGGCGCCTGTGTCTGCACGCCTATCGCTTAGATTTTTATCATCCGATAACGGGTGAGCTTTTGCATTTTGAGACGCCCTATCCCAAGTCTTTCTTATCTGTTTTACAAAAATGACGTCACGCTTTTATGCAACATATACATCGCCGCTTGGTGAAATTCAGATAGAGAGTGACGGCGAAGTCCTCACGGCTTTGGATTTCAGAGAGAGTAGGGGAGATGCGGCAGACAAATCGCATTCAGACAGCGAAACGTTGCTTTTGCGCGATGGCAAGTCGCTTTCAAGCGGAGACAAGGCTGGACTTCATATTTTCGACGAGGTGAAAACGTGGCTCGATGCATATTTTAGTGGCTGTCAGCCACGACATCCTCCACAGTTTCGCCTATCAGGAACGCCCTTCCAACTGGTTGTGTGGGAAGAACTGCAAAAGATCGCTTACGGAGAAACGGCCACTTACGGCCAATTGGCTGAAGTCGTGGCAGTGCGAAGAGGAAAAGCCAAGATGTCTGCCCAAGCCGTAGGCAACGCCCTGCATAAGAATCCGATTTCCCTCGTTGTGCCTTGCCATCGCATTATTGGAAGCGGCGGGCAACTCGTAGGCTACGGCGGCGGATTGCAAAGAAAAGAGGCTCTTTTGGCTTTAGAGCAAGGGCGCGCTTCTTGGTTAGACGGCTGCAAGATACGTTCCGTACCAAATGTTCGCTAATATCGTTATCAGGCCATTTGATAATTAGGACGATTGCCACTGATCTTTGCAGAAAAATAAGGAGAAAAAGAGATAGGCGGCCACAAAAATAGTCGGCAAATGCCGCAAGCCGCCAAAGAGAGACGGAATAATTCATAAAAATACAGAAAAATGGTGGCAGAGTAGGTTAGAAGTACGTAACTTTGCACCGTTTTTATTCTTGACTATGCGCCAATTAAAAATAAACAAAAGTATTACCAACCGCTCGAGTGCGGCTTTAGACAAGTATTTAGTTGAAATCGGTCGCGAGGGACTTATATCTACAGACGAGGAAGTAGAACTCGCGCAACGTATACACAAAGGAGATGCTGAAGCGTTGGAAAAATTGACAAAGGCCAACTTACGATTTGTTGTTAGTGTGGCTAAACAATACCAAAATCAAGGGCTTGCGCTCAATGACCTCATTGACGAGGGCAACTTGGGCTTGATTCGCGCTGCGCAGAAGTTTGATGAGACGCGCGGTTTCAAGTTCATCAGCTACGCCGTTTGGTGGATACGCCAGAGCATCTTGCAGGCTATTTCCGAGCAAAGTCGTATCGTTCGTATGCCTTTGAATCAAGTTGGCTTCCAAAGTAAATTGACGAAGGCTATCGTAAACTTCGAGCAGGAGTTCGAGCGTAGGCCTTCTGTGCAAGAGCTTGCAGATATTTTGGACACAGATGTCGCTAAGGTGCAAGAGGCTATGGGCACGAACGGCAGAAAGTATCCGTAGATGCTCCCTTTCAGGACGACGATTCTAACAGTTTGATTGACATTATGACCGACGAGAATGCGCCGGGCACGGATGATCAGATGGAAAAGGAGTCGCTCTCTTCTGATTTGGACGCAGCACTCGGCACCTTGACCGAACGTGAGCGCTTGGTGCTCAAGATGTTGTTTGGTATCGGACGCAATGAAATGACGGCAGAAGAAGTGGCCAACTCGCTAAGTCTGACGCGCGAGCGCGTTCGACAAATTAAAGAGCGTGCACTGCGCCGTTTGCGTGAAGCTGATAACATCCACATTCTGACCAAGTATTTAGGTTAGTAGACGGATTCCTATTTTGCAGCTTTATGGCTGTATGTTTATACTCGACATCTTCACCATGCAAGGCTGAAGGTGTCGTTTGTTTTTCAGGCATAGCGGGCTTTTACATTGCTCGTCAAGCTTTTAGTTGATAGTGTTGAGAGTGTAGTCGATAGCGCCAAGCGTCTGTTTGCTTTAAGCGCGGTTGCGCTTAGTTTTCTCTCGCTTTTCCGGCCTTCAACTCGTTTTTTTCAAACGTCATAATACACATTGCAAGATGACAGAATCTTATCTTCTTCGCCTGTTGCTCGCTGTCTGTTTGGGCAGCATCATCGGTTTAGAGCGCGAGTATCGCGCCAAGGGAGCCGGCGCCCGTACTCATTCGCTCGTATCCTTGGGGAGTGCACTGTTTATGGTACTTTCTTACGCCGGTTTCGACTTTGTGTTGGCGCAAACGCCCAATGTGTCGCTCGACCCTTCGCGTATTGCTTCGCAAGTCGTGACGGGCATCGGCTTTATCGGGGGCGGCATCATCATTTTCCAAAAGAACGTGGTCCACGGCTTGACGACGGCAGCCGGTCTTTGGGTTACATCTGCCATCGGTATGGCCTGCGGCGCGGGGCTCTATATTGTTTCTATCTCTGTCACGGTGATGGTTTTGATTTGTATGGAAACGTTTCATCTGATCTTGAGTCGTTTTAGTCGGCGCAGCATTAATTTTACGCTGAGTGCCCCTTCGAGTGAGGAGATTCAGCGCGTAGTCGAGCAAATCAAGGCTGCAGGTATGCAGGTGGATACTTTTGAATATCAGAAGCGTAATTGTTCAGCATCGGTCGCATGTTTAGCTACGCTGGAGGTGAAAGTAAAACGGGGAAAGCGAGCCATCGACGTGTTCAACTTCCTCTCTCAATTTGAAACGATCACGATAGAGCATCTTATCTAAGAAAGTCCGGTGAGAGCGGTAGGTTTCTACCGGCAGCTGCTTTTCATGTGTTTTACCGGGTTGCAAATCTCATTGCTTCCTTTCGATTTATTTTTCAGGGTTACGCGATTAGGCGATGCTTATCTTAGGCTTGTTTTTAATAGTGGAAGGCTGAAATAAGCGAAGGTAGGGCAAGCGTAATGTACCGATTGATCATTGCCCCACCGACTGTCTTTTATGCTTTCTTTCGGCTGATGTTTGTTTGCGACCATTACGTAGTTGTTTGCGAAAGCGTATTTTTGTGACAGTTATTTTCTTTATTTTTAGGCTAATGAGGTAGAGCTTTTGGCATGCAGCGTTTTCTGTTTTATTGTTTGGCCCGAGCAAACTATCGTTTGCTGGGAACAAACTATCGTTTGGCAGCGGCAAACTATTGTTTGGTGGTAGCAAACGAAATGCTGCTGCGTTTTGAATGACGTAAAATGTATGCATCTGCGTTTGAAAATTTTTATGTACGCATCGGAATGTGTGAATGTAGTATTAGCAGTAGGGAGATATATTTTAATCCCCCAAAAGTGGAAATCCAACTTTTGAGGGATTAAGAAATGTAAGTGCTATTCCGAGAGTAACGTTCAGCAGTTGCTCACTAACGTTTAGAGGTTTTTTGCTTGCCGCGCTTGAAAAAGAATTTGAAGCCGCGAACGAGTTTGTAGCCTACCAAGATACCGTCGACGACGTTGTAGATCGTTTCGGCGTGCTGCACTGCTCGCTCAAAGAAGTTGCGGCCCGGCGGTGGAGGAGCAAAGAGTTCTTCTAAATTAGCCTTGATGCTTTCCTCCTTTTTTTCAATCTCTTGCTGCAACAAACGGCGTTGTTCAGCAATCATATCCGGATGAAAAGGCTGCTTAGTCATTGCGTTCCTCCTTTCTCTTGCTGTGCATCATTTAGAAACAAAGCGGTCAGCAGATGCAAAAGCGGCTTTAGGATCCACGCTTTGCGCTTTGTGATGAGCAAAATTCCGATGAGGAGATAGGCCAATGCGATGAGCGCGCAGGCCCAAGCCATTCCGCCGACGTGAGGCGCTAAGGCCATCGCTGCTGTTGCCGATAAAAAGAGTACGATGATAGCTAATAGCACGGATAAAACCAAACCGAGTACGAGCAGAGACAGCAAGACGCCGACTTTGCTCACGAGGTCCAGACGCGCTACTTTAAGCTTCAGCTCGATATAATCTTTTATGTCGGCAAAAAGCTGCTGAAGCGTTTTTATGTTTTGGTCGTCAGATAGCACCGCTGTTGTTTTGCTTAGTCGTCAATAGGTTTGAGTTCGTCGGCAATGTCGTCTACCATATCCTCCATGTCTTCGCGGCTGAGTTTTATCCCTTTGTTGCGAAGCGTCTCATTGACCTTATCGGCGATACGTGCGCCTTGTGCTTTTAAGCGACGACGCGTTTCTTTTCCTTCTTCGGGCGCCAATAACAAACCTGCTGCTGCGCCGATCGCAACTCCGCCGAAGAGTGCTGCAAAAATACTGATTGCTTTCATAATTGCGTGTTGTTAAGTGTAAACTCTTGGAGCAAATATAGGGTAATTCTTTCAAAAAATCTTGGTTTTCCATCAAAAGTTTTGAAAAAAGAGCCGTTTAATGTAGTTTAACGGCGATTTTTCTTTTATTTACGGCTTTTCCGTCCTATCTTTGCGGAGATAAATAGTCGAAAACACATACAAAATCAATAAGACAATGAAGAAGACTCTGTTATTTTTCCTTTGCTCTATCGGCAGTATTTGCTTTGAGTTCTTGTAAATCTCAAGAGAGTGCCTATCGTCAAGCATATAATAAAGCGAGAGAGCAAGATGCGTCGCAAACTGACAACGGCCGTGCGACGGTTGCAGTAGGTCAGCAGGACAATGGAGTGACTGTTACGCCCGTTACACCGACGACGTCGACGGGTAGACCGGCCGGAGCTGATGATAACAGCGATGTTAGAACCATTCCCGGCGAAGTTACTGTCGTTAGCGGCGGAGCATTACGCACGTATAGCGTCGTTGTAGGTAGCTTTATCAATCAAACGAATGCAGAAGGCTTGCGCGAGATGTTGGTTCGCTCGGGCTACGATGCACGCGTGTTGAGGACGAATGAGACAATTAATGGTCAGACGGGCTGGTTCCGCGTGATCGCTTCTTCGTTTGAAGATAAGCCAGTGCGGTACAAAGCCGTAACGAGTTGCGCAACAAATATGCCGGTGCGTGGCTGCTTTATCGCAAATAAAGAATAGACTACACATTATATAATAGTGATGCCCGCCGTTTACGGTCTTGGGCATCACTATTTTTTATAGGACTATCCTGCGATGAGGATGCGCTCTTCGAGCTTTTTGTGCAATTCTGCGCGGGTGGGGTATGATTCTACGGGTTACAATCATAGAAAAGAGACAACTTTTTACTACTTTTGCAATACTAATGGTCAACTATGAAGAATCCCATTTTGATCGCCGGTCCGTGCGTAATTGAATCTGCCGAACTGCTTGACGTAATTGCTCGGGAGCTCGTGCGCATTAACGCGGCGCTAAATAGACAAATTATCTTTAAAGCCTCGTTTGATAAGGCTAATCGTACGTCGCTACATTCTTTTCGCGGGCCGGGCATTTCGCGTGGCTTGCAGATGCTGGCGGATATTAAGGAGAAGTATGGCCTTATGCTGACTACGGATATTCACGAAAGCACTCAGGCCGAACAGGTTGGCGAGGTCGTGGACGTGTTGCAAATCCCTGCTTTCCTTTGTCGACAGACGGATCTCTTGATTGCAGCTGCCAAGACCTCTTGTATTGTCAACATCAAAAAGGCTCAGTTCCTTTCTGGTGAAGATATGCAATATCCTGTTGAGAAATGCAGAGAAGCAGGTGCAAAAGAAGTGTGGTTAACAGAGCGCGGCAGTATGTTTGGCTACAATAATTTGGTTGTTGACTTCCGCAATATACCCATTATGCACCAATATGCAGATCGCGTCATTATGGATTGCACTCACAGCGTGCAGCGTCCGGGAGCTGCCGGCGGCAAAACGGGGGGCAACAGGGAGTATATTCCGGCGATGGCATTGGCTGCTCAAGCTTTCGGGGCTGATGGTTTCTTTTTTGAGACGCATCCTACACCCGACGAGGCTAAAAGCGACGGCCCAAATATGTTATATCTTCGAGATTTGCAACAAGTAATTCAATCCTTAATATCATAAAACCAGTAATGAGTAAGTATATAGACGTCGCTATCAATTGTTTGCGCGACGAGGCGGAGGCAGTTCTTCACTTGATTGACAATATAAACGCCGACTTTGATAAAGCTGTAGAGTTGATTCTCCATTGTAGCGGGAAGTTGATCGTGACCGGCGTGGGTAAGAGCGGGCATATCGGTGCTAAGATCGCGGCAACCCTATCTTCCACGGGAACGCCCAGCTTCTTTGCCAATCCATTGGACATCTTTCATGGAGATTTGGGCGTTATCACTAAGGAAGATGTCGTTTTAGCGCTGTCTAACTCAGGACAAACAGACGAACTTTTACGCTTTCTTCCCTATTTGTTGGAGCAAAAAATCCCGGTTATCGGTATGACGGGCAATCCAAAATCCCCGTTGGCCCAAAATTCCACCGTCCACCTCAATGCTTCCGTTGCCAAAGAGGCCGGTCCTTTAGGTTTAGCTCCCACATCTTCTACCACAGCAGCTTAGCGATGGGCGACGCCTTGGCTTGTGCGTTAATGGATGCGCGCGATTTTAAGGCTTCCGACTTTGCTCAATTTCATCCCGGCGGGACATTGGGGCGTCGACTCTTAACCAAGGCCAAGGACATTATGCGGACAGAGGATCTACCTGTCATTTCTCCGACAATGACGTTGGGTGAGGCTGTCATACATGTCAGTAATGGGCGCTTAGGGCTCTGCGTGGCGCAAGAAGAAGGCAAAATCGTAGGCATCATTACCGATGGCGATATTCGTAGAGCCATCCAAGCCTCGCGCGACAACTTCTTTCAGACCACCGTGGCTGAAGTAATGACGCGCACACCTAAAACCGTGACTCCGGAAGCCAAAGTTTCCGAGATAGAGTCCATATTAAACACCAACAAAATTCATTGTGTCCTCGTCACAGCTCCCGATGGGCGCCTCATGGGTATTGTCGATTCATTCCGGACTGCATTATAATTGAGTGTTTTTATGAGTATGCGTCGGCTGTTCTCGCTTCTTTTCTTCTTGTTTTCCTTTCTTCCCCCTTTTGTACTCGCTATGAGTGGCAACGGGAGCGACGAATTAAATACGATTGTTGAGAATAACGAAGCGCCGACTGATAATGTACCGAAGCGTTCTGATCTTCAGATCGCTAATTACTTGAAAACCCATTTTGATGTCCCGTTTACGGACAACAACAAGCTGGTTTTCTTTAAGACCGGACAAGAAAAATTCGATGATCTCTTCGCGGCTATTCGGCAGGCGCGCCGGTCTATTCATCTCGAGTACTTTAATTTCCGCAACGATTCCATATCACGTGCACTTTTTGAGCTTTTAACGGAAAAAGCCCGTCAGGGTGTAAAGATCCGCGCGTTGTTTGACGGTTTCGGGAAACTCCTCCAACAATCGCCCTTTGCGCCGTAAACACTTAGAAGCATTACGCGCCCAGGGCATTGAGATTTATGAATTTGATCCCCTCCGCTTTCCCTACATCAACCATATCTTTCATCGCGATCACCGCAAGATTGTTGTCATAGACGGACTCGTGGCTTATACCGGCGGGATGAACGTAGCCGACTATTATATCAAAGGAAAGCCTGAGATAGGCGACTGGCGCGACCTCCACGTGCGCGTTGAGGGAGATGCAGTAGGTGATTTGCAGCGCATTTTCATCAGTTTTTGGAATGCTGTGACCCATCAGCAGGTGCAGGGGCCTGAATATTACCCCGGCGAGAAGCAGGCTTCCGATTATTTTGTCGGACTAAAAGAAGACAAAGACGCAACGGCCGGCCATAAACTCGTTGGTGTGGTTAATCGTGATCCCGATGAATCGCCACGTATTATTCATGATACGTTTGTCCAAGCTATCAATGCCGCCGAAACCAATGTTACGTTGATCAACCCCTACCTGACGCTCTGCCCCCATTTGCGGCGTGCACTCAAGCGAGCCTTGCGCAGAGGCGTTGAAGTCAATATTATGGTTTCTGCCAATAGCGATATACCCGTTACGCCCCGCGTTGTGGAGCATACCGTTCACAGATTGATGAAAAAAGGTGCAAAAATTTGGTTTTTCGAAGGCGGTTTTCATCATTCCAAGATAATGATGGTCGACAGCAACTTCTCATTTGTCGGTTCGGCTAATTTGAATAGTCGCAGTCTTTCGTTTGATTATGAATGCAATTTGCTGATTGCCGATCGCCCTTCGACTGCACAATTGTTGCGTCTCTTTAATGACGATCGCGCGAAGCATTGCTGGCAACTCACCCCCGATACGTGGCGCACAAAGTTTAGCAAAGGCCGGCGTTTCCAAGCTTGGTTTTTCCAATTCTTGACACCCTTTTTATAGTCAGATCCCCTTTTTCTTGATAACCCCTCCCCAAGTACGATAAAGCAATGAACGCACAACGTGACATCTCCTTTTCGATTTGTAAGGCCTTCGCTATTATTTTCGTCGTCCTATCTCACGCCGGCGGCCCCGCTTGGTTAAGCAGTTTCGTCTTTCAGTTTCACGTTCCTGTCTTTTTCCTCTGTGCCGGTTACTTCTTTAAGCCGACTGCACTCAACAACGAAAAGACCTTCTTTCTCAAGCGCTTGCGCAGCCTTTATTTTCCCTTTGTGCGCTGGAGTCTGTTCTTCTTGATTATCCACAACGCATTGTTTTATACCGGCTTGCTCAATGAAACCTACGGTAACGGCGCAGGCGGCGTTCTCCATCCCTATAATTGGCCCGTCTTTAGTCAGCGCGTTTGGAACGTAGTTTTCGGAATGAGCGGCTACGATGAGTTTTTGACCGGCAGTTACTGGTTCTTTCGCAGCCTCTTTGTCGGAAGTTTGGGTTTCTTTGTCTTACTAAAAATTCTTCATCATTATAATTACCGTAAACCGATTCACCACTTGGTGGGCGCCATCGTCGTTTTGCTTTGGCTTACCATCCTTTGGATGCTGACAAGCGGGCTCCACGTGCCCGGAATGGCGCAAGGCGGCTATCGCGAACTAATGGGTGCGTCGCTCTTGGGCTTAGGTTTCCTTTATCGCTACTTTAGTGAGCGTATCAAACTCAATCTGCAGGTCCTCCTGTGTTGTTTGATTTTTCTCGTTGTTTCCACTATTTATTTCCCAACGAGCATGGCGTCTCACCCAACGCTGCTTCAGTTCTTTACACTTCCCCTTACGGCCTTGGCCGGTTTCTTCCTTCTGCGCCGTCTCTCGCTCTTGCTGGCGACTCGAACCGGTTTCCTGACGCGCATCTTAGCCTATATCGGCGACCATTCGCTCTATGTCTTTGCCTTCCACTTAGTGGCTTTCAAGTTGGTCAAAGCATGCTGAAAGTGGAAGTCTTGGGCCTGCCTTTGGGAAGCTGTAGGCGGTCATCCCGTTATGCAAGCGGGTGCGGCCACAGATGGCTTTTTCTCTTGTACGTCCTTGTCGGCGTATCCGTACCGCTCTTGTGGAATGCCGGCTATAAGTATTTGGAGCGCACTTTCCATTTCAATCTATCCCTTTCATCTTTGTTAAATTGGGATTTGTCGCGCCAAATAGCCGCCCTCGTTTGGCTGCTGCTCAAGGGCTTCGGGCGTGGCATTTATTGGCTCTTGCGCTTTATAGTTTTGAGCGTCAACAGATTCTTCAATGGCTTGATAAGTTTGGGTAAAGGTATCATAGAAGCCAGTCGACCCCGCGACGAATTGCCGGAAGGTGAGGAAGACGAGGAAGAAGAAGAGGACGATCGCGAAGACGGTGGTAGCAATTTTGGGCGCGATCTTTTCTCTTAAATCGTAAAACCCGCTTGGAGCAGGCCGATCTCGGAAAAACGCCTTATCCGAACACCATATTTTTTGCTTCTGACGCAAATGCAGCACGCGCGTTTGCTCGAAAATTTTATCTATAGTCGACTACTGCATAAGCAGACGTAGTCGACTATTTCCTTTTCTTGATTTATTGACGATGAGCGATTGAAGATTGTGTTATCAAGGTGCAAGTCCGTTTCGTTTGGTGAGGCCAAACCATCGTTTGCCCCGACCAAACTATGGTTTGCCGGTATCAAACTATCGTTTGGTGCCACCAAACAAAAAGAGAGGCAGAGCGCGTGAATGAAAAATAAGCGTTTAGGCGCTTGATAATCAGAGAGGAGTTCGCTTTTTTAAGCGTGAATAAGTTTTCGTAGGACTACAATAAAGCCCAACCCTACTGCACGAAGCAGAAAGTTGGGCATCCTTATCTTAAAATTTATACGAAGTCGCTTTTGAAAAGTCGTGGCAGATCAAGCGCCGGCCAGGCGGTTTTCGCGATCAGGGAAAACAACCGTAGGCTTAAACTGTGTCGCCTCCTCGGCCGAAAATTCGCCGAAGGACATAATGATTACTTCATCGCCTACTTGAAATTTGCGTGCAGCAGCCCCGTTTAGGCAGATTACGCCGCTGCCACGCTCGCCGCGAATAACGTAGGTCTCAATGCGTTCCCCGTTGTTGTTGTTGACCACGTGGACGTGCTCGTAAGGTAGTAAGTCGGCCGCCTCCATCAGGGCTTCGTCGATCGTGATACTCCCCATATAATGGAGATTAGCCTCGGTCACGTAAGCGCAATGTATCTTCGACTTTAACAAACTAACGCGCATGGTTTCTGTAATTTATATTGTCAATCAGTCGAACCGGACGCTGACCGCAGTAGACCGTGATGCAGCCCTGCACATTTTCAGCTTCGCTCCAATCCTTAATGGGTTGTAGTGTCTGAGCATCGACTATTTCAAAATATTCTACCTCTAATCCGTCGAAAGCATTCAACGCTTCGGTGACGAAAGCCTGTGTATCGGCAACGGATTGTGTGTGGCTGAACTCCCAGACTTACCTTCAAGGTCTTGTAAATTTCAGATGCCAGCCGACGCTCATCATCCGTGAGCAGCGAATTTCGGCTGCTCAAGGCTAAACCGCTTGCTTCGCGCACGATGGGACAGGGACACAGCGTGACGGGCAACTGCAGGTCGTTTACCATAGCGCGAACAACGGCGATCTGCTGAAAGTCTTTTTCGCCGAAATATGCCCGCGTAGGCTGCACAATTTGGAAGAGTTTGCTGACAATGCGGCAGACGCCGTTGAAATGTCCGGGGCGGCGCGGCCCTTCCATAACGTTCATCTCCGGATAATCGAAGGTGCGCGTGTCGGGTTCAGGATAAATCGCCTCGACCGTGGGCGCAAAGAGAATATCCGCGTGAAGCGTTTCCAGCAAGGCGCGATCTGCGTCTAAATCGCGCGGATAAGATGAAAAATCTTTGGGATCGTTGAACTGTGTAGGATTGACAAAGTCGCTAACAACCGTTACGTCGTTTTCCCCGACTGCGCGCTCCACGAGTGAAGCGTGGCCGGCGTGGAGTGCGCCCATCGTGGGAACCAAACCTATCGACTTGTTGGCTTGGCGATACTGGGCTAAAGCGGCGGTAAGGTTGTCTATCGTGGTTAGAGTGATCATTTTTCGTTGATTTTTTTAACGGTGCAAAAGTACGATAATTTTACAAGAAGCCTGCGGAGAATGTGCGCTTTCTTTCAAATTCGAAGTGATCGAAGCTCGAACTTGCTTGCTGCGCCGTTTGCAACCATACGTAAACATAAAAAAACCGACTGCTTTTTATTGCAGTCGGGCTTTGTGGGAGGGAGATTCAGCTTTGTGTTTTGCAGCTTGCCGATAATGTGAACAAGTCTTGGCGTTGGGTCGAGCGGGATTGGACGTGGCGCAGGAAGAACAGGCGCCTGCCGATTGCTGCGCCGACTTTAAGTTTTTAAGCGGACATTCGGCTGTGCAGGATGCGCACTTGTTGACGCCTTTTCCTGAAGCGCGAAAATGGCGAAACAGTCCGAGGATACAATATATAAAGGCGGCACCTACGATAATATAGACGATAATATCTTGTAACATTATAATTCAAATGGGCCGGAGGGAATGCGGCGGCGTAAAACGTGAAGTTGCGACTTGCACTCCGAGCGCTCAAGCGCCTGAGCGATGGTCTTGCGGGCCAGTTCGGGGTGGTTATTCTCCTCGCTGAGGTGACAAAGCCAGATATTCTCAGTCGTCGCTGCTAAATTTTCTTCCAAAATGCGTGCCGTTTCAGCATTGCAAGCGTGTCCTGTTGGCGCTTTGATGCGTTTTTTCAAATGTAAGGGATAGGGGCCTTCATCTAACATCGCGGCATCATAGTTGGTCTCAATCACCAGATTGCGTGCGCGGCGAATGAATGAGATCATCTCAGGCGTAAAACTGCCGGCGTCGGTGATAAAGCAAAAATTGGTGGTGGCTGTCTCTATGAAGTAACCGCAATTGTGACTCGCATCGTGTGGAACTGTAAAGGTCGTGATGTGAAAAGGGCCAATTGACCAGTCGTCGCCCGGGAGATAAGTGCGACATAATTCGGGGCGCACTTTTTTGTGTGCGTAGTAATTGTTCAGAATGCCTTTATGCACTTCTTCCGTAGCAAACACTTCGAGATTGTATTCGCCGGATAGTGCGCCCACGGCCTTTACGTGGTCGGTATGATCGTGTGTGACGAGTATGGCTTTTAGTGTGGGGTAGGTAAAACCGTATTCGCGGAAGTATTTTTTGAAACTTCGTATTCCGATTCCTGCGTCAATGATGAGTCCGATGCCGTCCTCTAAGAGATAATAACAGTTGCCGCTGCTACCGGAACCGAAACTGATAAACTTCATGTGTGGCTTGTTTTGTTAGTGGCTGGTTGTTGGGGTTGCTTGTTGGGCTAAAGGCTTAGTGCGTGGGCGCAAATAAAACCAAATGCCGTATGAAAACTGTAAGAAAGCCGCCTCACTCATTCAGTCAGGCGGCTTTAATTCGTATATAAAAGAGGAGGAGGGGCTACGTCTTAATATTTTAGAATCTGTCCGGGCCTCAAGCGCGTCTTTTTTGTAAGGTTCGAGTTGAATGAACAGAGAGCGTCCACGGTAATTCCCATATCACGCGCAATAGAATAGAGCGTCTCGCCGGCTTTCACCTGATAGAAACGCCCGCTCATAGCAGGTTCAGCTTTCTTAGAAGCTGTGTGCGTAAACGAATCGTCAGACGCGTTCTTATGGAAGACATAATAATCACCCGTTACATCTTGTTGCGCGAAGTCAAAAAGCAGAGAGGGGTCGATTGCTTCTCCCAAAAGACGTGTTTCAAAATGAAGATGGCTACCGAAAGATAAACCCGTGTTGCCGCCCAAGCCTATCGGTTCTCCTGCCTTTACATTCTGATTAGCGCGTACCAACTGCTTGCTCAAATGCGCATAGATCGTCTCCAAACCATTGGGGTGACGAATCACGATATAGTTGCCGTAACCGGAAGCTTCGTAGCGCGCGATACGCACACGGCCATTGAATGCGGCGTAGATAGTGTCGCCCGTATATACTTTAATGTCTAAGCCTTTATGCTTGCGGCGGAAAGCCGGACGATAGCCAAGCGACTCGTGATCTTGCGACTTGGAGTAGGCATAAAAAAACCACGTAGATCAATACGGAAAGAGTCCGGAACTTCGCTACGTGAGTAACAATGGGTTGTGTTGTTGTTCCAAGAAGAATACAAGTTGTTGGCGGGTTCTTCTAAGTTTTCTTTCTGAATCAAACGATTCAGCATAATTGTATCTGAAGACTTCAAATGGCGATCAACAGGTGCCTGGCGCGCAATCAAATCTTGCGCCGAGGCTGTTGCAGCTGAAGTTAGCAGCAATAGTCCTCCGATGATTTTTCGTATGGTTACGAACGTCATTTTTTGAATAGTTTTTTTGTTTATAATGCGTGGCCGAAAGCTAAAAATCTTCATATATTGGCGCCGCATTTATGGGAAATAGATGCGCAAAGGTAACACTTCTTTTCTGATTATCAATGCTAATGCTTTGAAAACTTCTTTAATAACGTGAACGGATCTGACCTTTAACGGACATAATAATCCTTTGTCAAATCCTCATAAGCACGTGATCGCCTACCATCTGTGCCTGTCAAGACAAAACTGTCTTCTACAATTGGGGAAACTTCTTTTCGAAGTTCTACCAATACTCTTTTCGGGGCTTTCCGCATCGTCGTGTGAACAAATGTCGTATGCACAACAAATAAGGCTTGTGCGGCGGCGGCCGAACTGAAGTGTGTCAGCGCTGTGGCGGGAAGGATGGCGCAAAAGCTGCCTTCAGGGCTCAATAAGCGTTGGACGTGGAAGAGTAAGGCCTCGAATGTGAGTGCCTGCGTATGGCGAGCTTGCGAGCGAGCTGCGTCGGGCGGGAGTAGCATTTCGTTGAAAAAGGGCGGATTAGAGACAATCAAATCAAAGGCTTGGTATGATGTGTAGCCGGCTATGTCCGTCGCTACGATTTGCAGGCGATCGGCCCACGGAGAGGCAGCAACGTTTTCTTGTGCTTGGGCGGCCGAAGCCGGATCAATCTCTATCCCTGTGATCATTGCATCTGTGCGTTGTGCAAGCATTAGGGCAATGAGGCCGGAGCCGGTTCCGATGTCTAAGATGCGCTGCTTTCCTTTCGCATTAGCCCACGCGCCGAGCAATACGCCGTCTGTACTAACTTTCATGGCGCAGCGGTCGTGGCGAATCGTGAATTGTTTGAATTGGAAAGCTTCAGTCATAATGATCGCAAATGCTTATTTATAAAACAGCACAGCCGCCGGATTATTGTAATGCTCTAAGGCTTTTTGTGGGGATGGCGTGCTCCGTACACCTTTTAACCCCCGCTTTTTGGTCATATTAAGTTTGCCGACTAACTGATTGTATCTGTGATTTTGAACAATTTCTAAACATGTAGAAGCATTTCTGAAATAATTTGCGTAATTTTGTGTTATTGAAAGAAAGAAAACTCTTCTAAACACATAATTTGCGGCTTTTGAGAGAACACAGAATAAGGATACGTTGAATTGAAGAGTGCCCTTGGGGCCGTTACATTTTGCGCTTTGAAAGTAAATGAATGGGCGAATCGGTCGCGTAGGTTGCAAAATATAGAGGGTGAATAATAAGAAGCGGAAAAAGGTTAGAAGAATATGGCATCGTTTGTTACTGATTGGGTATGGGGATTATATGTACCTTTGGGTATGTTGCTCCTTTTGATGGTTATGATATATTTTCATAGGCATCATTGGCTGAAGTATGTGTACCTTGTCAGTGCTTCTTGTCTGCTTATTGAGATCTTTTCTCTTCTCTATTTACAGTGGCAGTCTCAGGGAAAGTCACCAGTGTCAGCTTTTTCGGTTATCGTCGTTTTCTTGTTTATGTCCACTTATGGGCTTGGCTTAGGGCTTGCGGTGTTGTCCATAGGTGCTTTTCTTGTAGAGTATGCACAGCGGCAGTTGTGGGCGAGAATCGTTATCGGCATTGCGCTTTTTGTGCTTATCGTACTATTTTTTGTTTGCGTCTACTGGTTTATGCAGGGAGTAGCCTCACTGAATAGTGGCTGATGCGCTATGGGAGGCGCGCACTTGACGATAAAAAAAGAAGATTAAAAGGATCGTCAAGCGAATTTGACGTAAGACGCTCTGAAGAGTGTGGGTAAAGAGGAAGAAATAATGTTTTGGTAATCATTTAAGGAGAACAACAAATGACAAAAGAAGAAAGAGCAACAAAATGGCTCAAGCGTATACCGGGCGCAGAGCATATAGATATAGAGAAGAAAATCATAATATGCGATAAAGTGGCAAGGAGAGCACTAATTGTCTTCTTTGCGGTCTTGATCGTAGAGTTTGGTTTGCTGCTAATTATTGGACAAGGTGAGTTGTTTAACGATATCGCCAATTTGCTGAATGCCATAGCAGATGGAAGCCACAGTCGCGCACACCGTAGAGGGCTGGCGATTGTAGGCGCGTTAGTCTGTGTGCCCATGATTGTGTTGCCTATCATTGCCGCTCTTCTGCTTAAAAATAGGTGGCTTCAAGCGGAAGTGGATAAAGAGATCAGCGATTCACATAAAGGCAAGTAAGCCTTGATTGAGATGGTCAGGACTTGCGGCAGTTGAATGCGGAGTTAGTCTGCTTATATAGTATTAGTTTTCAATTTATAACGTGTTCCATTGCGCGCTCAATAGTTGGGACAAAAATCTCAAGCGTAGCGGATAAAAATTCCGAGCGTTTAAAATAAAATTCCCCGGCTTGGAAATTTAGTGCCAAGTCGGGGAATTCATTTTATTTCAGCAGAACGGCGAACGAGACTACCAAAGCGAAGCGCCGCACACTACTCCTCGTTGAAGCAATAACGGTCTTGGTGCGAATCAAAATCGGTCGGCCCGTCGTAGCCGTGCGCGTGTAAGATTTTCCGGATCTCCTCTTGCTGTTTCGGCGAAAGCGTGTGTTTGCCGTTCAAATAGCGATAGTAGTTGCTTCGCCCGTTAAGTAGTCGTATCAGATCAAGGCGCGCGGAGCGCATTTCGCCTACCTTTAGGTCTTCCATCAGTCCTTTAAATCCTGCGGCTATGCGCACCATTTCTATGGGCCTAAAGCAGGGGCATTGCGCCTTCTTAAGAGCGGCGGGAGCCACAGCGTAGGTCGTAAATTCTTTGTTGGGCAGCGTCAGCCCGGCCTTGTAGCGAAGGCATTCGTTCTTGCGTTTACAAGATTCAAGGGAAGCATACAGCCCAACCACTGGGCACGTCTTCATGTTTCAGTGTGATCATCATGGTTTGAATGTTTATAGGTGTATATTAGTTGTAAGCTTGAATAGCGGGAGGATATAGATTCTCGCTTGTTTTCACGTATTTGTTTTCATGCGTTTCAATAGGTCATTCTTATTTTCTTCAGCTTGCACGCTGTTGGCCGGCACTTTCGCTTTCGGCCCACCAAGGGTTGATGAGCCGAAAGGCTGATTATTTGAAAGTGCGTAAGGAGCGCTTTAGCGTTTTACCTTTTTTACGCCGTCTACGATATAGATGCCGGCGGGTTGTTGCTCAAAAGGCTTATCAAGCTTCAAGCCTGTCAAATTGTAGATACCGCACGTCGAGGTAGGCGTCTTAGTGGTGGGCTCGTCAATACCGGTTGTGTTTTTCTTGATTTCAACCCAATCGGTCACTACTTTACCATCTGCACCAAAAACACCATAGAGGTGGTCGCAGATGGGATCAATAATATATTCTTTCCAATATGCTCCGTTAGGACTCGAAAGTTCGCAGCCGATTAACTCCGGTTTTTTATGTAGGGCTGCGATACTGCCTGAATAATTAAACGCCGTGCTGCCCGGCGCTTGGACGCGGACGTTGCAGCGATCAAACTTCCATTCGCCGCAACACAGCCCAAAATCTTTTCCGCTTACCGCGATGGTGCAGTTGTTTATAGTGATAAATCCTTGATTAAAAATACCATAGCGAGTACCAAGGATGGTACTCGTTGTTGTGCCCTTTATCGTTAGTTTTCCGCTCCCCTTAATTGTGAGCAACTTTTGGAACATATTGTATATTCCTTCGCGATGGTCCGCGATAATGCTGTTGTCGCCGATAAGATAAATGGTCAGTCCGTCTATATTGTTTGTAAGTCCGCCCGCATGTCCGCTTTCCTGCGTACTATGAATCGTGGCATTTTCGAGTGTTAGCGTTTTTGTTGCAGGGTCATATTGCGCTTTTCCGCTTACGCCCTCTATGACGCTGAGATCGTTACAATTTTCAGCCGTTACTGCCGTACCGGCAAGGTAGAGACCGTTTTCTTCTTGTGCCTCTGCCTGCTGTGGCAGTAAGAACGCGGCGATGAAGAGCAGGCCTATCGCCGTGTACAGATTTTTGAGTAAAGGTTTGTTCATAATGATATTGCCCCCTGTTACAACTCCTTACAGAGCAACGCTGATTCGAGGACTTGAGCGTTAAGGTTGTATGATTAGGACGTGAATCTAAGATTCGTTGCAAAGTTAAAGAGAACGGACTATATTGTCAATCAAATGCTATATTTTTTTTCTTAAACTAAAAACACCGTAGAGGGTTGCAGCTTCACTTTAAAACAAGCTCTTCAAAGCAACGAAGAGATTTCCCTTCAGACTGCCGAGGAGAAGCAGATGAAAACGCTTCATTTGCTTGGGCATTCTGCTGATTTGTCGTACTTTTGCGCGAAGAAAGAGCGCATTCTGTCTTTGAGTAGCATTAGTCCGGGTGCTTGTTTATACAATATATTATATATAATAAGCCTTTCCCTTATTTGATATTGGTATGTCTTTTGTTAAGAGATGAACGTTTGAATGCGTCATAAGCCTGAATAGGTTCAATAGTAGATAAAAGAAGAATATGAACGATAATAATAATTCCCCCAACCCTTTTTCTTTGATAGCAGACTTTGATGGGGACATCTCCGAACTCTATAATCGAGAGTTTAATGATGTGCTTCCCGGTTTTGCCTTTGCGCAATATGACATTTTTTCCGGGCGTAGTGGCTCCCGTCATTGTCGGGCGAGAGTCTTCTATGGCTTTGGTCAAACAAGCTGTGGATAATGGTAGCTTGATCGCCTTGGCCTGCCAGCGTGAATCCGAAAAGGAAGCGCCGAAGATAGAAGATCTCTATCCGATTGGCGTCGTAGCCAAGATTATGCGCGTTTTGGAATTGCCTAACGGAGCAACTTCCGTCATATTGCAAAGCTATGGACGCATCAGCCTGGGGGCAGCAACGCGCCAACGCCCTTTCTTGCGGGCTCGCGTAACAAAATTGCCTGATGTCCTCCCTGAACAAAACGATAAAGAGTATCAAGTGATGGTTGATTCCTGCAAAGATCTGACGATTCGCTTCTTGCGCACATCAGATATAGGGCACGAAGAAGCCGTCTTTGCTATTCAGAATATTTCTCATCCTGTTTTCCTTATCAATTTCATCTGCACTAATCTGCCTTTCCCTATGCAAGAAAAGCAGGAGTTGATGGCTGAATCGGATCATAAGAAGAAGACGCTGCGTTTGATGGGCATCTTGAATAGAGAGTGCCAATACGCTTCGTTGAAGTTGCATATTCAAAATCAGACGCGCGAAGAGCTGGATCAACAACAGAAAGAATATTTCCTGCAACAGCAGATTAAGAATATTCAGAGCGAACTCGGCGATGCGCAGAATAGCGATGTGAAAGAGTTGCGCGAGAAGGCAAAAGATCTGAACTTTCCACCAAAAGTGGAGGAGACATTTAATAAAAGAGTTGCAAAAGCTCGAACGCCTTAATCCGCAAAACCCTGATTACAGCGTAGAACTTAACTATTTGCAGACGCTGACCAACTTGCCTTGGGGGAAGCAGACGGAAGATAAAATCAGCATTCCGAATGCGGAGCGCATATTGAACCGCGAGCATTATGGATTGGAGAAAGTCAAAGAGCGCATACTTGAGCATTTGGCGCTGATGCAATATAAAGAAGGCTTAAAAACGCCAATTCTTTGCCTTTACGGACCTCCGGGCGTGGGTAAAACTTCGCTGGGCAAGAGATAGCCAACGCCTTAGGGCGTAAATATGTGCGCGTCTCTTTAGGCGGCGTCCACGATGAGGCTGAAGTGCGTGGGCATCGGCGTACTTACGTCGGCTCTATGCCCGGACGCATTATTAAGGGGCTGATCAAGGCTCAGACGGACAATCCGGTTTTTGTTTTGGATGAGATAGATAAGGTCTCAGACAATAATTATAATGGCGATCCTCAAAGTGCACTGCTGGAGGTGCTTGATCCTGAGCAGAACAGTGCATTCCACGATAACTTCTTGGACGTAGATTATGACTTGTCCAAAGTCCTTTTCGTCGCAACGGCCAATAGTCTTTCTACACTCCCCAGGCCGCTCTTAGACCGAATGGAGATAATAAGCGTAGATGGTTATTTGACGGAAGAGAAGAGAGAAATTGCCCGTCGCCACCTCATCCCTCGTATCGAAGAGGGTTTAGGCCTGCTTGGTAATATTAAATTTGCGCCTGCCGCATTAGAGTTTATCATCGAAAAATATACGCGTGAGAGTGGTGTGCGCCAATTAGAGAAGCAATTGGAGAAGATTTATCGGAAGATTGCCTTTCATAAAGCCAAGAACGGTACGTTGCCGTTTGATGGTGCCCAGCTTCGTCAGAAAGATGTCGAAGAATTGTTGGGCAAGCCCCTTTTCAGTCGCGAGCGCTATCAAGGCAACGGCTATGCCGGTGTTGTTACAGGCTTGGCGTGGACTGCAGTAGGTGGAGAAATTCTCTTTATCGAGACGAGCATAAGCCGCAGTAAAGCGCCGAAACTGACGTTGACGGGAAACCTTGGCGACGTGATGAAAGAAAGCGCTATCCTTGCTCTGGAATACATCAAAGCCCACGCTGAGAAGTTGCAAATAGATCCTCGCGTATTTGAAAATTGGAGCGTCCACATTCACGTACCCGAAGGAGCAACGCCTAAAGATGGTCCTTCAGCCGGTATTACCATTGCTACGTCAATCGCCAGTGCCTTGACGCAACGTAAAGTGCGTCCGCATACCGCAATGACCGGAGAGATTACCTTGCGAGGGAAAGTAATGCCCGTTGGCGGTATCAAGGAAAAGATATTAGCCGCGAAGCGTGCCGGTATTACAGATATAATAATGAGTAAGGAGAACGAGAAAGACATTAAGGAGATCAACGAGAAATATGTGCACGGTTTGACCTTCCATTTCGTAGAGAATGTAGAGGAAGTGCTCAATATCGCCTTGTTGCAGGATAAGGTTGATAACGCCATTCAATTTGTTTTTGAAGAGAAGCATGAGCGAACTGATAACAAATAAGCGTGCGGCGGGCTTCTTTACGCTTGAGCACACCGACGCCAACTCTGCCGCGCGTGTTGGGCATATTGCCACGGATCACGGCGTGATTCAGACGCCGATCTTTATGCCGGTCGGCACGGAGGCAACGGTAAAATGCGTGCACCAACGCGAACTTCTTGATGATATACAAGCGCAGATTATTCTGGGCAATACGTACCATCTCTATTTGCGTCCGGGTCTGGACGTCTTAAAAGCGGCGGGCGGTCTGCATCGATTTAATGGCTTTACCAAGCCGATGCTTACCGACAGCGGCGGTTTTCAAGTTTTTTCTTTGACCGGCATTCGCAAACTAAGTGCTGAGGGCTGCGAATTTCGCTCGCACATCGATGGAAGTAAGCATTTCTTCTCTCCGGAACGCGTGATGGATATCGAGCGTACCATCGGTGCCGATATTATGATGGCTTTTGACGAATGTCCTCCCGGTACGGCCGATTATGCGTATGCTCGTAAGAGTCTTGATCTGACGCACGATTGGTTGCGTCGCTGTGTGAATCGTTTTAATCAGACAGAGCCGGAATATGGTTACCATCAGGCCTTGTTTCCGATTGTTCAAGGCTGCGTCTATAAAGATCTGCGCGAAGAGAGTGCCCGTTTCGTCAGCGACTTGGACGCCGAAGGTTATGCCATTGGCGGACTTGCCGTCGGTGAGCCTACGGAGCAGATGTACGAAATGATAGAAGTGGTCAACGCCATCTTGCTGCAAGATCGCCCACGTTATTTAATGGGTGTAGGCACTCCCATCAATATCTTGGAAGCTATTGAGCGCGGCGTCGACATGTTTGATTGCGTGATGCCTACACGCAATGGGCGCAACGCCATGTTGTTTACAGCCGAAGGCACGATGAATATGCGCAACGCTAAGTGGGCTAAAGATTTCGCCCATTGACCCCGCCGGCACGAGTTACGTAGATACGTCTTACACGAAGGCTTATTTGCATCACTTGTTCAAGGCTAAGGAATTCTTAGCTATGCAGATTGCGAGCATACACAACCTTGCGTTCTATTTATGGCTGGCCGGTGAAGCGCGCCGTCATATTTTGGCCGGCGACTTTGTCGCTTGGAAGCGCGATATGGTAGAGCATATGTCGAGAAGACTATAAATAAAGGAATGGAGTACAAAGAGCAGCACTCTCAGACGAAGACTTTCGCCGCCCGCTTGAGGAGTATTTTCTCCTTCGGCAAGCGGCGACGTGCGAAAGTAGCAAAGTCTGACGCTGCCTCTGCGGATGCAAAGCCGGCACGGCGTGCCAACCGATTGCCGCAACCTTTGCGCCGATTGCTGCAAAACCTTTCCGACCATCCACTGCTTACCCGGTTGGATCGTTACATCATTTATAAGTTTCTCAGCACGTATATCTTCTTGATTGGCATCATCATTTCGATTGCCATCATCTTTGATTACAACGAGAAGATTGATAAATTTGAGAAGGCGCACGTATCTTGGACAAAGATAGCGTTCGATTATTACCTCAACTTCATACCTTATTTTTCCAACCTCTTTAGTCCGCTTTTCGTCTTCATTGCCGTCATCTTCTTTACCTCGAAGTTGGCCGACAATTCTGAAATAATTGCGATGAAATCTACGGGCATGAGTTTCCGCAGGCTCTTGCGCCCTTATATGATCTCTGCCGCCATTATCGCGCTGACAAGTTTCGGACTCGGTGCCTACGTCATTCCGAAAGGCAATGTCGCCCGCGTTAATTTTGAGAACCGTTACATCAAGAAGTTGAATGCTCCCACGTCCGTCGAAAACGTACAAATGCAAGTCGACACCGGCGTTGTCGTCTACATATCTCGCTTTGACAACGAAACAAAGAGCGGTTATGGTTTCTCACTTGATAAGTTTTACGGCAAAAAGCTTGTTGACCACCTCACAGCGCAGTCTATTCAATACGACACATTGGCCGGCAAGAAAAACCAATGGACTTTGCGCCAGGTACAACAAAGAAAAATGCGTGGTTTGCGTGAGCGAATAAGTTATGCCGACAAGGTTGATACCATTATTATGATGGAACCGCAAGACTTCTTCTACGTTCGCAACCAGCAAGAGACGATGACCGTGCCCGAACTGCGGCAATTCATCGACAAACAACAAATGCGCGGTGCAGCCGGCGTCAGCCTTTTTGAAGTAGAATACCACAAACGCTTTGCGATGCCCTTTGCCGCTTTCATCCTGACGTTGATTGGCGTTTCTTTGTCTTCTCAGAAGCGCAAAAACGGTATGGGCACGTCCATCGGTGTCGGTATAGCGCTTAGTTTCTCTTATATTTTATTCCAAACGATCAGTTCGAGTTTTGCGGTCAATGCCAATTGGTCGCCCATGTTAAGCGTTTGGATACCCAATTTACTTTTTGTGCTTATTGCCTTCGGCCTATATAAGCGCACCCCGCAATAACAGTTCACTTTAATAGAGACAGATTAAAACATGATACAGGAAGAACCTACTTATTTTGAAGATTTAGCGCTCAGCGACGATGTGCTGGACGCGCTCTACGATATGCGCTTTGAGAAGTGTACGCCTGTGCAAGCTCGCTGTATACCTCCGATCTTGGAGGGCCGAGATGTCATCGGCATAGCTCAAACCGGCACGGGTAAAACCGCTGCTTACCTCTTACCCTTGCTCACGCTTCTGAAGCAAGAATCGCATCCTAAAGACGCCGTCAACTGTTTGGTGATGGCGCCCACGCGCGAATTGGCGCAGCAGATTGATCAGGCCTTGCAAGGCTTTGGTTATTATGTGGATGTCAACGGAGTAGCCGTTTACGGCGGCAATGATGGCGTGCGCTACGAGCAAGAACGCAAGAGTTTGAAGCGCGGCGCCGACATCGTAATTGCCACGCCCGGCCGCTTACTGACCCATTTGGACCTCGGCACTTTTGATTTGAGTCGTACGACCCATTTAGTGCTCGATGAGGCGGACCGAATGCTGGATATGGGTTTCTCTGACGACATTCTGAAAATCGTAAAACACCTGCCCGAGCAGCGGCAAACGATTCTCTTTTCCGCAACGATGCCCGCCAAGATTCGCGAATTGGCTCACAAGATTATGCATAATCCGGAGGAAGTCTCCATTGCCATATCCAAACCGGCCGAAAACATCCGGCAAAGTCTTTTTATTTGCAAGGAAAACGACAAGACGGCGATTATCAAGCACCTTTTTGCCGACCAAAAGCCCGAGCGCGTGATCATCTTCTGCGGGAGTAAGCAGAAGGTAAAAGAGCTTAACATCACGCTAAAGCGCAAAGGCTACAACGTAGAACCCATGCACTCCGATCTGGAGCAGAAGCAGCGCGACGAAGTGATGCTTGGCTTCAAAGCCGGACGCATTGACATCTTGGTGGCTACGGATATTGTGGCCCGCGGTATTGATATTGACGACATAACTTTGGTAATCAACTACGACGTGCCGCGAGATGCGGAAGATTACGTGCATCGCATCGGTCGAACGGCTCGCGCCGGACGCAACGGCCGTGCAGTGACGCTCGTCGGGGAAAAGGATCGCTACGCTTTGCGCAATATTGAGCAACTTTTAGGCAAGGAATTGCCGCGCGAAGCGCTGCCCGAGGGACTTACGCCGCCTGAAAAGTCAACGGCAACTTCAGGAGAACGGCGAGGAAATGCGCATCGTCGTTCGGCATCGGGTAAGCAGCGGGAGCAGCACGACCATAAGCGACGCGACAAGCGTAAGCCTGCGGGGGCAAAACACAATGATGGCGAAGGGCAAACGCAAAAGCCGGCGTCCGCCCAAGGCGAACGGCCGACAGAACAAACCAACAAGCGCCGCCGCCGTCCAAACAGGTCGCGTCCGCGTCCGAAGGCGAAAGAAGAAGCCCCCAAGCGAGTGACGCCGCCGCCCATTCCTCCCCTGCCAAAGCCGTAAACTTTTTTGGCTATGCCGGCTTTCGCGCATTGCGAACAGCGATGCATATTCACCCAACATAAGCCCCTTGTAGCAGAGAACGCTTGCTACAAGGGCTTTTTCTTCTTTTTGATCAACCTTGTGCTTGCCTGTGGTCGCCAACGGCTGAAATGCGTTATCGGTTGAGGCTGAGAACGATGAAAAACGGCCGGCATTGCTCTGTTGCTTGGCGTACTTGCTAACGATGTAGCTTGATCTTTCTTTCGTTTGCTGCCGGCAAACGATGATTTGGTGGCAGCAAACAATGGTTTGGTGTGAGCAAACTATGGTTTGCCGGCAGCAAACGAAACGTACATTTGAGATGGGGTGTGATATAAGGCTTTGTTTGGTAGAAAAAATGTTGTTGTGGTGAGAAATATTTTGGTGAGAGTCTATACGTTTCAAACGTTTGGCTGGTCACCATCATACTTCCCGATACAATCCTTGTAGCTGAAGGTTAAATCTTTTATGCTCCGCTGTTCTGATTGGGCGGGGGAGCAGGATAGTTGCGTTTGCGGCCATAGATTTTGGGGCTTCCGGATTAACTTTCAATAGGGTGTATGAAAGGGATTAACGCCCGTGGAGCGTGCATAGGATAGCCGCCTTTGAAAATTATACATCGTCTTCACCAAAAGCATAAAAAACGTCCGAACACGCGAGGCGTCCGGACGTTGGTTCATCTATAAACCTTGTAGGTTAGAGTTGGTCGTAAGCTTCGTGGAAGCCGACAACTGCTTCTATACCTTTGCGGAAAATATCTAAAGAGAAGTTTTCGTTAGGTGAGTGTATCGCGTTGCTTTCCAAGCCGAAGCCCATTAAAATCGTTTTCACGCCCAATACTTTTTCAAACACGCTGATGATAGGAATGCTACCTCCGCGGCGTGCAGCAAGCGGGCGCTTGCCAAATGCTTGTTCGAAGCCTTGCTCTGCGGCCTTGTAGGCGGGTAAAGATATGGGGCAGACGTAGCCATGACCGCCATGAGAGAAGGTTATTTTGACTTTTACGCTCTTTGGGGCAAGGCTTTGGAAGTATTGCGCAAAGAGTTCGTTGATCTTATTGTAGTCCTGATGAGGCACAAGTCGGCAAGAGAGTTTGGCGTAAGCCTTTGAGGGGAGCACCGTCTTAGAGCCTTCGCCGATGTGGCCGCCCCAAATGCCGCAAACGTCAAAACTCGGGCGGCAACTGTTACGCTCAATGGTGGAATAACCTTTTTCTCCGCGTAACTCTTCGACGTCGAGGGCGCGCTTATATTTCTCTTCGTCGAAAGGAATAGAAGCTATCATCTTGCGTTCTGCATCGGGGAGTTCTTCTACATCGTCGTAGAAATGCGGAATCGTGATGCGTCCGTCGGCGTCCGTCATTTTTGCAATCATTTCGCAAAGTACGTTGATCGGATTGGCCACTGCGCCGCCGAAATGTCCGCTGTGGAGGTCGTGGTTCGGGCCGGTCACTTCTACATCCCAATAGGCGATCCCGCGTAAGCCTGTGGTGAGGGAGGGGAGATCAGCTGCCAGCATACTGGTATCGCTCACCAGGATAATATCGCTTTTCAGAAGTTCGCGGTGTTGCGCTAAGAAGGTTTCCAAACTGGGAGAGCCTATTTCTTCTTCGCCTTCGAGTATGAATTTTACGTTGTGGCGGAGCAAATTATGCTTAACCAAAAACTCAAAAGCTGCGTATTGGATGAATGATTGCCCCTTGTCGTCGTCTGCTCCGCGGGCCCAAATGTGCTCGTCGCGCACCTCGGGCTTGAAAGGATCGGACTTCCATAGCTCTAAAGGCTCAACGGGCATCACGTCATAATGGCCGTAGATCAAAATAGTCTTGTCGGCGCCGGGAATAAGCTTTTCGGCATAGACCAAAGGATTGCCATCGCTGGGCATAACTTCGGCGCGGTCGGCTCCGGCAGCGAGCAAGAGTTCTTTCCATCGGTCGGCGCACTTCAGCATATCATCGTGGTGCTCGGGTAGCGCGCTGATGCTTGGAATACGTATGAGACTGAATAAATTTTCTAAGAGTCGGGGCTCATTCTCCCGAATATAAGATTTTATCATTACGGTGTGTTTTTATAGTAAATGGGTCTTTTTGCTTTCAATCATCCGCTCTCGCCGGCCGCTTGAGGCGACCGGCGCGCGGAAAAAGTTGGGTTGTAGAAATGAATCTTTGAATCTTGCCGGCCTGCTATGGCGATAGCGTGGCGCCGAAAGTTATGCGCCTATCGACGATTAAAGACGGCAGCGCCTAATCTTCAATTAGCAGAGCTTGCGAGCGCCATCTCCGATGACAACATCAATAACAATGGGCGCTTTGCCAAACTTTTCTTGATAGCTCTTTCGGGCTTTATCAATGAAATTTGCGTAGAGCTCTTGGCTGACTAAGTTGATCGTGCAGCCACCAAAACCTCCGCCCATCACACGTGCGCCACTGACGCCGCAATCGCGAGCTACGTCAACGAGAAAATCGAGTTCGGGACACGAAACTTCATATTCGCGCGATAATCCGTCGTGCGTTTCATACATTTTTTTGCCTACTTCTTCGTAATCTTCCTTTTCTAAAGCGGCAGAAACTTCCATTACGCGCTCTTTTTCGCCGATGACGTAGTGGGCTCTCAGTGCATCTTCCTTGCTAACCTCACCGCGTACTTCATCGAGCAGTTCGTAGTTGGCATCTCTTAAACTCTTGACTTCCGGATGATGTTTGCAGATGGCGGCAGCAACGTTTTCGCAACTTTTGCGTCGGTCGTTGTAGGCCGAATCGGCCAAGCCGTGCTTCACTCGCGTGTTCAGCAGAACGAGTTTGTAACCTTTGGGATCGAAATGAAAGTATTGGTGCTCTAAGGATCGACAGTCTAAGCGCATAATGTGGCCGGCCTTGCCAAATACGGAGGCAAACTGGTCCATGATGCCGCAATTGCAGCCGATATAGTTGTGCTCAGTGGCTTGTCCAACCTTTGCGAGTGTGAATTTATCGATGCTGTTGTTTCCAAAAAGATCGTTGAGTGCAAAAGCAAAGCAACTCTCAAGCGCTGCGGAGGAAGACATACCCGCTCCTAAGGGGACATCGCCTGCAAAGGCTGTGTTAAAACCTTCAACAGGAACGCTAACTTCATCATTTCGCGACATACGCCGTAAACAAAGCGGAAATGGGTGGCCGTAGGGCCTTTTTCGTCGTCTAAACTAAACTCTACGTAATCTTTTAAGTCGATGGCATAAGCGCGAACTTTGCGCGTGCCGTTGGGTTTCAACTCGGCGATGACGCCTTGATTGACTGCGCCGGGGAAAACAAAACCATCATTGTAGTCGGTATGTTCGCCGATGATATTTATACGGCCGGGAGCAGCGTAAACTGAACCCGTGCTGCCATCAAAATGCTTTTGAAAACGACTTCTTACGTCGTCTATAGTTAGTTTCATAGTAGTTGGAATTTTATTGGTTTGAGATTGGGAGGTAAACATTGAAGTCTACCTCCCAATAATGTTATCTGATTAAGTCGTCTGAATGTCTTTGTTTACATTCTTGGACCCTACAAGTGCGTAGAACAGAATGTAAGCGGCACAAATCAGTACGACGATGTAGCTCCAGAGGAAGTTATGCATTTGATCTGCGATCCAGCCTTGGAAAGGTACGATAATGCCGCCGCCACATACCATTACCATAAACATACCTGAGGCAAACTCTGTGTATTTTCCTAAACCTTCTACTGCTAAGTTGAAGATGCCGCCCCACATAACGGAGGTGCAGAGGCCGCCAAGCACGAGAAAGAGAATGCCAATGGGCACTTGGGCTGAGGTAAATGTGCTTTCAGTGCCGTTAAAGCCGAAAACAGTGATCATAACATCAGTCGGAGCGAGCATTCCGATTAACACCAAAATGATGCAGAGCGTGGAAACAACTGTAAGTTGCATACGACTTGAGACCTTTCCGCCAATCATACCTCCAACAAATCGACCGCAAAGCATCAATAACCAATAGACGCCTGCGATAGTTCCGGCAATGCCGGCGTCCATTCCGAATCCGGGCGTCGCTTTGTCGGGGGATGTTGATAAATACTGCAAGACATATGTTGGCAAACCAACTTCGACACCTAAATAAAGGAAGATGGCTAGGATGCCAAGGCGGAAGTGGCGGAACGAAAACGCACTGTGCTTGTCCGGTGTCGCTTGCTTGCTTTCTGCTTTCTGCGCCAAAGAGGGCTCGGGAATGCGTACAAACAATAGAACAAAGAAGACAACAGCGAAATTGCTAAGGCAATAAAGAGTGCCGGCGTAGCGTCGCTAATTTTAGCTTTGGTTGCTTCACCGATCAGTGCGCCGCCGAGCATCGTTACTGCAGTTGCCGAGAACGAATTTAAGACGCCGCCGAATTGAATCAGCTGGTTGCCTTTATTTCCTCCGCCGCCAAGCGTGTTAAGCATAGGGTTAACAACGGTATTCAGCATACACATACAAAAACCTGCGACAAAGGCGCCGATAATGTAGACCGGGAAACTTTTAATACTGTCCCAACCGGACATATACTCAAGAAAGACGCCGATAAAGCCTAATATGATTGCCAACAAGGCTGTGTTCTTATAGCCGATCTTTTTCAAAAGAAGACCGGAAGGGATGCCCATTATCGCGTAAGCAATAAAGTTGGCAGCGTTACCCAATTGCGCTTCAAAGTTGGAAGCTCCGAATTGGTTCTTAACAATAACGCCCATCGGGTTACAAAGGTTCGTGACGAATGCAATCATAGCAAACAACAAGAACATCATAATAATGGGTAGCGTGTTGTTCTTTTGAGAATTATTCATTTTCTTCTGTGTTTGTTCAGTTAATGTCTATTGTGAATTTATTATGCTTCCACCCCGAAGCGATAGATCGTCTTTTGTGTATAAATCTCTCTGGGTTTAAGCGTTACGGGTGGGAAGTAGGCATGATTAGGACTGTCGGGGAAATGTTGTGCTTCGAAGCAGACAGCACTACGTTTGGGGAACGTGGCGCCATGTTGTCCCTTCGTGCCGCTTCCATTATTATTTGTGTAGAATTGGAGTCCGGGTTCAGTCGTGTAGACCTCCATTGTGCGGCCGCTAACCGGCTCTTTCACCTTCGCAGCATAGGATAATTCTCCCGGTTCTCTTTTTTGCAATACAAAACAGTGGTCGTAACCGTTGCCATTCTTCAGTTGCTCATTATCTTCATCAATATGATCGCCAATGCGGTGAGCATTTCTGAAGTCAAAAGGGCGTACCTTCCACACGGCGAATCTCTCCTGTCGGAATCGCCGTCTTGTCTATCGGCAGATAGTAGTCAGCATTGATTTCGCAGATCACGTCTTCTACCGACGGCGTCGGGTTTGCCGTTCCTGCGAGCGAGAAATAGCCGTGGCTGGTCAAGTTTACAATCGTCTTCTTATTGGTTGTTGCCGTATAATCAATGACCAATTCATCATCATTCGTCAGTGTATACATCACCGTAGTCGACAATTCGCCCGGGAAACCTTCTTGATAGTAAGACGAAACGTAACGCAAGACGAGGCAGTGTTCATTTATTTGTTCCGCCTCCCAAACGCGAGCGTGGAAGCCCGTCGGCCCGCCGTGCAGATGGTTCTCTCCGTTATTGATGGCCAAATGATATTCTTTTCCGTTCAGACAAAAGCGCCCTTTAGCTATACGGTTGGCGTAGCGGCCCACGAGTGTACTCAAAAAAGGTTGATCCGAGTTCAAGTAGTCCTCGAGTTTATCGTGTCCTTGTATGATATTGGCAAAGTTGCCCTTGTTATCAGGAGTCATAATCGAAACGATTGCTCCCCCATAATTCGTTATGGCCACTTCCAGGCCGTTCTCATTGGTAAGAAAGTAGAGGTCTACGGCTTTCCCGCTGACTTCTTGCTGAAAATCTTCCTTGCGCAGACCACTAAGATTTTGTTTGTTTTCCATAACGCTAAAATTTTAATCGATTATAATGGCAAATTTGGAAATAAAATCGCAAAGTACAAAGCGCAAAAGGCTGAATTTTCCACATTAAAAGCGAATATTTGTCTGATTTGCTCCCTTTTTCCTTTTCTTGGCATTTGTTATGCAGTGAATACGTGCTTTTTAGCTCTTATTTTAGCCAAAAACGGGCAAACTTCCAAAGCTTCAAAAAGCGTGGAAGTTTGCCCGTTCAGTAACGCGAACTGCTTAGAGCGCTCAACGCACTGTTGCCGGTTCGCAGCGTTCTCTTAAATAGTCGAGTAAGAGGTGAAGTGCTTTCTCCGTAGCGTTAGCTAAGTTGAGGTCGCGTCCGTTATCCTCCTCCAATTTCAAGGTAACGATGTCGTTTTCCTGACCTACGGCGATCCAAATCGTACCGGCAGGTACGGCAGATGTTGTATCATTGCTGGTAGCCGGTCCTGCAAAGCCACTCACTGCCACAGCGTAGTCCGTATGTAGGAGTTTGTTCGTCCCAATGACCAATTGCTTTACGACATCTTCGCAAACAGCCGTCTGTTCTGCTATAACAGCCGCATCCACGCCTAAGATTTCCGTCTTGACAAGGTTGCTATAACAGATAATACCTCCTTTATAATAAGACGAACTTCCCGGAATGGCGGTGATAACACTTGCGATGCGTCCGCCCGTGCAGCTTTCCGCCGAGCCTAAAGTTTTTTTATTGCGCCACAAGAGTTCGTTAATATCTCTGCTGGCGAGTTTTACGTTGAGTTCCATATAATAATTAGTTTACTTTTTCTGTACTTGAAGGCGTCTTGTTCAAATCAATTGCGCCCTTTGCATTGTATTTAGAGTGTCGTGCGACTATAAGCCGGTTTGTCCAAGCCGCAAAAATCGCCGTCCATATATTTATAGTAGCCCGTGATCGCAATCATAGCCGCGTTGTCCGTCGTATAGCCAAACTTCGGTATATAAATATGCCAGTTGCCTGCTGCTTCCTGCGCCTTGAAGGCTGCGCGTAGTGCCGTGTTTGCCGATACGCCGCCTGCGAGTGCTACGTGATTGATCCCCGTCTCCTTGACAGCTTGCTTCAACTTCTTCATCAATATGTCGACGATAGTTTTCTCCAATGAAGCCGCAAGATCCTCTTTGTGGTGCGCTATAAAATCAGGGTCTGTCTTGATCTGATCGCGCAAGAAGTAGAGAAACGACGTCTTCAGTCCGCTAAAGCTATAATCCAGTCCTTTCACGTCAGGTTTACTAAAGGTAAAGGCCTGCGCATTGCCCTGTCGGGCGAGCTTATCTATGATTGGCCCGCCCGGATAGCCGAAGCCCATCACCTTAGAGCATTTGTCCATCGCCTCGCCTGCCGCGTCGTCGATCGTCTGTCCCAGCATCTCCATCTGATTGTAGGCGTTTACCTTCACAATCTGCGAGTTGCCCCCACTGACCATCAAGCAGAGATAAGGATAAGGTGGCGCAGCGTGCGCCTCTCCCTCCACTTCGATGAAATGTGCCAGAATGTGCCCCTGCAAATGGTTCGCCTCGATTAGCGGGACGCCGAGCGCAGCGGCCAAGCCTTTCGCAAAGGACACACCGACGAGCAAACTACCCATCAAGCCCGGGCCCAAGGTCACGGCAACGGCCGAAATCGCTTCTTTATCCACACCTGCCTGCCGCAGAGCTTGATCTACGACCGGAACGATGTTTTGCTGGTGCGCGCGCGACGCCAATTCGGGGACGACGCCCCCATAAGCCTCGTGCACAGCTTGGCCCGCCGTCACGTTGCTCAAGAGATAGCCATTCTTAATCACAGCTGCCGACGTGTCGTCGCAGCTTGATTCTATGCCCAATATGATAATATCTTTCATACCTCCCAATTACATCTGTCGAGCACCGGCCGGTTTTGGCGCAGTGCTTAATATGTCAGGATTTCCATCCCGTTTTCTGTCAGCAAAAACGTGTGTTCCCATTGCGCAGACGGCAATTCGTCTTCCGTTACGACCGTCCACCCGTCCGCTTCGTCAATAAATACATCGCGTTTGCCCATATTGATCATCGGTTCGATCGTAAAGACCATGCCGGGTACAAGCAACATACCGTTTTTGTGCGTATTGTAGTGCTCTACCTCGGATCTTCGTGAAATTCGAGTCCGACGCCGTGGCCGCACAGCTCACGCACGACGCTGTAACCATTGCGTTTGGCGTGCTTTTCTATGGCTTTGCCAATGTCGCCTACGAAACCCCAAGGCTTTACAGCCGCTGCGCCGATCTCAAGACACTCTTTGGTGACGCGCACGAGGCGCTCCTTTTCCGGCGTAGTGCGACCGATGATGAACATACGCGACGCATCGCTGAAAAAGCCGTCTTTGATGGTCGATACGTCTACGTTGATGATGTCGCCCTCTTCCAATACTTCGTCTTCAGATGGAATGCCGTGGCAGACCACTTCGTTGATACTCGTGCAGACGCTTTTCGGAAAGCCTTCATAGTTGAGCGGCGCCGGAATAGCCCCATGCTCGGTCGTATAGTCGTAAACTAATTTGTCGATCTCCGCCGTCGTCATTCCTGCGCGAATCTTGTTTTCCACCAAATCTAATACGCCCGTATTGACCTCGCCTGAGCGGCGTATGCCGGCTATCTGCTCATCGTTTAAGACCAAGTGGCGGGGCGGAACGAGTGCGCCACGATTTTGGAAAGACAATACTTTTTTATCGAAATCGGTCATTGGCTGTCCTTTCGGTACATACCAATTCCTCTTTTTCAAGCTATGCATAAATCTTTGCTTTTTATCGGCGCGAAGATACAAAATAATTTTCACGCTGAATCCTATATTGCATAGCCTTTGACGCCGTTTTTGCTTCTCCGGCGCCCATTTTTCTTCGCATCGAGTGGGGCGCATTATAGTTTGGTGGCAGCAAACCATTGTTTGGTGGAGTCAAACTATCGTTTGCTCGGGCCAAATTATCGTTTGGCGGTAGCAAACCATCATCGTATGAAGCGTCCGCGGCCCGCGTTTGGTCGGGTGGGGAAGATTACGTATCTTTGCGGCGATTTATTTAATACCAACAATTTAAACCATGAGTATCAATTTCAGATTTTTCCGCGCTTCGGGGCGGGCAGCTAATGGTAGTTCGCATTATGTGCGACCTGTAGTTAACAATGTGCTTACTTTGAGCGATTTAGCGGAACGCGTCGAGAGTGAAACATCGTTCAGCGTGTCCGATGTTAAGGGCTTGGTCGAGGCTTTTCAGAAGTACATCGCCGTAGAATTGTCCTTGGGGCATAGCGTGCGGATCGACGGACTCGGCACTTTCTCTTCCGCCTTGTCGGGCAAAGTGGAGCGCAGCAAAGAGGGCCGTTTGCGGTTGCGCCGTCCGCGCGTTCGCACCGTCAATTTCCGACCGGCTGTGGCTTTGATGAAGCGTTTTGGTGAAACTACCTTTTGCGCGGAAGCCGGTGCGCCTTTGACGTATGCAAATCCGCAGCGCGATGAACTGCTGGAGAAACTTCGCGACTTGGGGGCGCAGCAAACGTGTTTCTTAGCTTCAGATGTTATGCGCGCAACGGGGATGAGTCGTGATCGTACCTATGCGCGCTTACGCCAATTTGTGGACGAAGGCACGCTGCTCAATGTCGGGACGCGGCGCAGAGCCGTTTATCGCCTGCCTTAAGTAGAATTGCGCCTTTGAAAATCGCGCGTTCGGATAGCAGATGCAGCTCTTTTCCCCTTGTAAATCCTTGCCGCTACGGCAAAAAAGAGAGGGGCGCGAGTGGTGGCGCAGGTTAGAAAAACCGTTTGGGAGATTATAAAACACCGTTGTCGTTTTGTAATTCTCTCAAACGGTGTTAATTTTGTACGCTCTAAGCCTTTCATAGGCAGGAGATAGCGCGGCCCGAATCGCTGCCGGTCTTCCTCGTTCCGTTCCGCCACATCGACTCGGTTAAAGCCGTAGTAGATGCTTACACTTTCGGTTGATGCATGCGGCTGCTACGTGAGAGGATTTCGGTAGCAAAGCGGCCACTACTCAAATAAAGAAAACAACGCACAATACAATAGATTTCGCATGGATATTTCGGTAATTATTCCGCTGTATAACGAAGCAGAGAGTCTGCCGGACCTTTACGCCTGGATCAAACGCGTGATGAGCGCAAACGATTTTACGCACGAGATTATTTTTATCAATGACGGGAGCACGGACAATTCGTGGGATGTCATCGAAGGCTTGGCGCGCGAAGATCAGCAGGTACACGCCATCAAATTTCGCCGCAACTATGGTAAGTCGCCCGCACTCTTTTGCGGCTTTCGCAAGGCCCAAGGCGATGTGGTCGTGACGATGGATGCTGATTTGCAGGATTCGCCCGATGAAATTCCGGAACTCTATCGTATGATCACGGAGGAGGGCTACGATTTAGTCTCGGGTTATAAGCAGAAACGCTACGATCCGCTTTCCAAAACCTTACCTACCAAACTTTTTAATGCGACGGCGCGCAAGGTTAGTGGGATCAAGAATTTGCACGACTTCAATTGCGGCTTAAAAGCTTATCGCTTGGAGGTCGTAAAAAACATTGAAGTCTACGGTGAAATGCACCGTTATATCCCTTATCTGGCAAAGAATGCGGGTTTTGATAAGATTGGTGAGAAGGTAGTGCAACACCAAGCCCGCAAATATGGTAAGACGAAATTTGGCGGTTGGAATCGCTTCTTCAATGGCTATTTAGACTTGCTTTCGCTTTGGTTCCTAAATAGTTTTGGCTTGCAGCCGATGCACGTGTTTGGCTTCTTGGGCAGCTTGATGTTTATTATCGGCCTTATCGCGATAGTCATCGTCGGTGCTATTAAGTTGATCGCTATTTTCCAATACCGACCTGCGCCATTGGTGACGGACTCGCCTTACTTCTACATCTCGCTGACGATGATGATACTCGGCACGCAATTGTTCTTGGCCGGCTTTTTGGGCGAACTGATTTCGCGCAACTCGTCAAGACGCAATGATTACCAGATAGCAAAGGAGTTGTAATGAAAAAATGGTGCTTCATCGTCTGTGCAAGTTTGGTCCTGCTGGTTGGTTGCTCGAGTATAGATTGCCCGCTTAACAACGTGGTGGGGTTGAAAGCCGGCTTGCGCTCTGCGGCGACCGGTGCGAGTTATACGCTGCAAGACACGCTGACCATTACTGCGGCCGGAACGGATTCCGTTTTGCTGAATCGGGCTACAGGCATTGCGAGTTTGGGGCTGCCACTGAAGTACTTCGGCACGACAGACACCTTGCGCTTTCGCTTTAGCGATGCACAGGGACGCGTAGCCACCGACACATTATATATAAGCCACGACAACATCCCCCATTTTGAGAATCAGGATTGCCCCGTCTTGATGTTCCATAAATTAGGTAAGATACGCTGGACGAGTCACGATTTGTCGCAGATGCCTGTTACGATCGACAACGTGGTTGTCGTGCGCCCCTTAGTAGATTATCAGAATGCAGAGAACATACGTATTTAGTTGCGCACTGCTACTCAGTAGCTTTGCGGCCTTTTCTGCCTTGGCGCAAGTGGTCAAAGCGGATTCAGTCGCCGCTGCTGCAGATAGTATCCGACAGCAAAAGCCTTCGGTAGTTCAGACGAAGAAAAAGTTGCCGCAAAAGTCGCCACGCATTACCCAATATCCATCGCGTGAGGCTGCCGCAAAAGCCTTAGAGGAGAAAATACCCCTGTTTGCTGGGGTGAGTGTGGGCTATGATTTGTGCGGAACGGTAATGGCGCTCGCCACAAGCTATGGTCAATATGAGGGATCAGTGCGTGTGAGTCTCAAAAATAAGTACTTTCCCATCGTAGAATTGGGCTTAGGGCTCAGCGATTACACGCACGAGGATACGCACATACATTATAAGACGAGTGCACCTTATGCTCGTATTGGTTTAGACTATAATTTTCTGCGTAATCGGCGCTCCGGTAACCGCCTTTTGGGAGGTATACGCTTGGCATATACGAACTACAAGTTTGATTTAACAGCGCCGGGTCTTACAGATCCGGTCTATCATACGACGAGACCTTTTACTTATCAAGGACAAAATGCCTCGCTCTTTTGGGGAGAATTAGTCGGCGGATTGCAAACCAATATCTTCAAGTTTTTGCGCTTGGGTTGGAGCGTTCGCTTGCGTATCCCGCTTTTTGAAAAATCGCCGGCCGTGGGCAATGCGGCTTATATTCCCGGCTTTGGAAAGGGAAGCGAGACGCTCTTTGGGGGGACATTTAATATTATATTCGATATATAATGAGCTACATTGACGCCTTGCTTTTGGGTATTGCGCTGTCGATGGACTGCTTTACGGTCAGCATCACGTGTGGTATTATCGAGCGGCGTTTAGGCTTGCAGGTCTTGGTGATGTCTTTGGCTTTCGGCATTTTTCAATCGGGTATGACGCTCATTGGATGGGAGCCGGCGACTTAATTAGTCCTGTCGTGTTGGCGTATAATCAATGGGTGGCTTGCGGACTGCTCGTATTACTTGGCGTAAAAATGATTTGGGAAGGTTTTTGCCATAAAGAGGAAGATGCGCACTTTAATCCGTCAAAAGGTATTACGATCTTGATGATGGCACTTGCGACAAGCATCGATGCTTTAGCGGTGGGCTTTTCCTTTATTGGTACGACGCAGCAAGACTGCACATCACTCTACGTGGCGGTGGGGATTATCGGACTCGCATCATTGTTGGCGGCGTGGATAGGTAAGTATATTGGAGTCGTAATAGGCCGCCGATTTTGTCTGCCAATGGAGCCATTGGGCGGCGTTATTCTTGTTATTATCGGAATTAAAACCCTTTTAGTATAGACTGTTATGGAAAAGCATACAACTAAAGATAGTATAACTCGTCGTCCAAAGAGACGCGGATGGCGAACCGTTTTGAGTGTTTTGTTTTTAGCCTTCCTTATTGCGGGAACTTACTTTATTTTACGCCGGTCGGCCTCTTACGTGATGCAGGAGGATTCGGGCTCTATCTTTGGTACAACTTACTCTATTAAATATAGGTACGACAAGGATCTGAACAAGGAGATCTTGGCTGAACTGAATAAGGTTGACGCTTCGCTCTCAATGTTTAATCAGCAGTCGACGCTTGCTAAGATCAATAGAAATGAGACCACGCAAACGGATGATCTGTTGCGGGAGGTCTTTATCCAAGGGCAGCAGATTTCGAAAGCTACTAACGGCGCGTTTGATATGACTGTCGGTCCGCTTGTTAATGCTTGGGGCTTTGGTTTTAAGCAGGGCATTGATGTTACCGATAAACAGTTGGATAGTTTGCGCGCTTTTGTCGGTTATGAGAAAGTCAAACTTGTTGGCGATCGCTTGCAAAAGACTGATTCGCGCTTGATGCTTGACGCCGGCGCAATAGCGAAAGGCTATGGCGTAGACCGCGTGGCGCGCTATTTGGAAAGCAAGGGCATTAGAGACTATATGGTGGAAATAGGCGGGGAAATTCGCGTGAAAGGGAAGAATGCCAAAACAGAATCTTGGACGATAGGCATTCAGCGGCCGCAAGATGGGGCTGTAGAAGATGGGAGCAATTTGCAAACTGTATTGAGATTGAACGATGTTTCTTTGGCCACGAGTGGGAATTATTTGAACTTCTACTATAAGAATGGCCGCAAGTATGCGCATACAATTGACCCGCGTACTGGAAAACCTGTTCAGCATAGTCTTCTTTCGGCTTCTGTTTTAGCTTCTGATTGCGCTACGGCTGATGCTTACGCCACAAGTTTTATGGTTATGGGCTTAGAGCAGGCTAAAAAGCTTTTGGAAAAACAGCCACGGCTGAAGGCTTACTTTATATACGAAGATCAGGGTGAGATGAAGGTGTGGTATTCTCCGGAACTTGAGCGATTGATTGTGAAATAAGAGATGGAAACGAGTATTATTGACGAATTATTGCTGCTTCCTTTCTTTCAAGGAATGTCTAAGGAGCAGTTACTTTCCGTCGCAGAGAGCTTTCGGCTTGATTTTCGGACGCTGAATAGTAAAACTCCTATTGTGCGGCAAGATGAACTTTGTCAAAGTCTCGTGTTTATTATCAAAGGAGAGGTAAAAATTGAGCGCCATAGCGATGATCATACTTACCGTCTCTGCGAATGGGACTCTCGTCCTGATGTTGTACAGCCTTCTTTTCTTTTCGGCTTATCTACGCGCTATAGTCATAGCTATACAGCAAGTGATTGTGTGCACTTATTAGAGATAAAAAAGGACGATATTCGTACTATCCTTTCAACGTATCCCACTTTTCGGCAGAACTTTCTCAATTTCGTTAGTTGGAAGAACCAACAAGCCGATCGTGCGCTTTGGAAACCAATGCCGACGGACTTACATGAACGCTTTGTTAAGTTCGTACAACAACGCTGCTTACGTCCTGCCGGACGTAAAGACCTCTATATCAAGATGACGCAATTAGGAAAAGAATTAGGGGCGACCCGCCTTAACACTTCTCGGATGCTGCACGATTGGGCAGAACGTCAATGCTTATCCTTTGAGCGTGGACATATTATTATTCCTGCTTTTGAACAGCTGATAGCAGCTCCTTGGGAGCCTTAATGAGATGAATTGCACCATTTTTGCGTAGGAATTGTTCATCTCGGAATCCCCATAGACAAGCAACGCATGGTATACCTGCGTTTTTAGCTGTGGCAATATCTACTTCAGAATCGCCCACATAGATACTTTCTTCGATATTACTGCCCAATTGTTTGATTGCTTGTAAGACAGCATCCGGATTAGGCTTGCGGCGAACGTCTTTACTCTCACCTACAGCTATTTAATCCAAGGCGAGAAGAAGCGAGCGGCCAATTGCTTCACAGCTTCATCCCCTTTATTTGAGACGATAGCCATTTTATATCCATTATCCCGAAGCGCATCAAGCATTTCAGCGATGCCATCATAAGGTTTAGTTTCGTCTTGACAATGTATTTGATAATATGCGCGGAAATTGTCAAGCACTTGTTCCGTTATTAAAGAAGTCGTATGTGGAGGTACAGCGTGCGCAATCAAATAATGGTAGCCATTGCCCAAAAAGCTACGCACTTCATCCTTTGTTCGGCTTGGAAGATCTTGTTTGCAAAGCGCATAGTTTACACAAATGAATATATCTTCCAAACTATCCAACAACGTGCCGTCTAAATCAAAAACTATCGTATTCTTTTTCATCTTTCTTCTTTAGAAACGTCTGGCCTCAGGCCTGCAAAATTTGCGCTTATGATTGTCATAAAGCGCTACTACATAAAAAATCGCTTTACCGAGATACCCGGAAATGCGATTGATAAAGGCTTATAAGACGCGAAAGTCAACTCAATCCTCGATCAAGTTTAGTTCACGGAGCGTCTTAATAAAGTTTTTTATATCCTTAGTTGCCGTTGCCTCGTCTACTTCGTATGTTTTGCAGAGCAGTGTAACCAGATCCGCTTCGGTAAACGACTTGTCCACGATCTGTTGCCATAGATACGCACTGCTTTCGTTCAGGGCAATTATTTTATTGAAGTCTATATTTTCCAAGCCCTGTGCAATAATCACTTTTTGATTACAGATATCTCGTAATTCGAAGTTCGGTTTAATTCTCATTTTTCGTATTTGTTTATTTGAGGTGGAGAGATTTTCAGCCAAATATTACGGTGTGCGTAGAGTAAGTACCTACGCAAAGGCGTAAGAAGAAGCCATATTTTAGAGTAGTAGCGCCATTTTCTGCCGCTTGCAAGGTCCGGTGTCTTTCTGCCTTTACGGTAAAATTCCGTAACAATGCCTACGACGTCTTTGCGCAGGCAAGATTCCGTATAATTTATGTTTCCATCACCTTGCAGCGTGATTTGATCACCTTGCAGGCGGACAACGCGATGCAAAACGTAGTGTTTCGGAGCAACTTCAGCTAAAATAGCGTCTCCGACCTCCGGCGCTTTCAATAAGGGGGCCAAGGTTACTATATCACGCTGGTCTTCGAGAAACGGCCGCATACTGATTCCCCGCACACGGAAGCGTACCGTATGGCCTTCATCCAGCAGTTGCTTAAACTGCGGAATGAGCATTTCGTTGGGAACCTTAATAGACTGCACGCCTATACCTTTGTTACGTTTGTAAAAGAAAGGTGGGCCGCTTCCTCGTCCGGTTTACATCTTAAGTGGAATAGAGGTGCGCGCATCGCTATTGCAGATACCGTGTTGCAAATCTTTTCATACAAAGGCTTATCCCAAAGCATGCTCGACGTAGACGTCAATAGCGTGGCAAAAGCTTTTAATGGTGGTTCGCGACGAATGATATTTTCCGGATATTGCTCCAGTTTTACGAAAGCGCCAATCGGCACTTGCTTGTTCTTATAGCAAGGTGTCTTTCCGCTCCAAGGCGTTCCGTAGACGATGACCTCGTCGTTTATTAAGCGAACAGCCGGATTATCATCGTTTAAGAGCTCCGTTCCCGGAATATGCTTCAGCCATAGTTGAGAATGCGTACTTTTTCCCGTTCCGCTTTTTCCTAAAAAGAGGTAGCCTTTTCCATCTTTCATCGTCACTGAGGCGTGAATAAGCAGAAGGTCCTTTTGGGCGCCACTGAATGCGAAAGCAATCATGATAGCGTTGTTCAGTCCGAAAAACCAATTCCTCTTGTTTCCAAATAAGGAAACCTTTATCGAAGAGAAGTCGGCATTCGTAACAAAAGCCGCGGCAGGCTCTTTTCTGAAGTTGGAGACAATCATTTTATACCCCCCATCCGGTAAAAGATAGACGTCGTGGCGGGAATTGGGAGTGTCAAACTGACCAATCTCTTTTCCCGCCTCGTTTAGGTCTACAGCATCTTTGTTGATGGTAAGTGTAAAGATGCGAGGCGCATCTGTTTGCTCTACGAAGAAAGGTTCGTAGGATGGAAGTAGCGCGCGCCCTTCTGCATAATCCTCAAAGTGGATGCAAAAGCTAACTCCTGCTACTTGATATTGTAATATTGGGTTTGTTGTCATCTTAAATAATTTCTATGTAGGTCTGTGAGGTGCTTATGTGCACTATTGTAGCTTTGTATAACCGGAGTCTTACGTCGTGTTACTCCGTTTTTTTTTCGTTTCATCCGTAGCGGCCGCAACCTTGGTGACGAGTTTGTATGAAAAGTCATTGAGCGACACTTCGTGGATTTTCGCCGGACTAGTTTTCTTATACAGACGCATTACGCGCTCATACGAGTGGTCAATCTCTTTACGCGTATGCGCAAAGAACACGGAACTGGTCGCCAACACATAAAAATTGTCGGCAATAAATTCAGAAAATTGATGAGAATAGTCTGCGCGATTTTCCAAAAATCCCGTTTTTTGATCATACGTCAAGTCTGCCAAGTGCTGAACGGGGGAGATGTAGACGGTAGAGTCAGAAAAATTGATCGCCACGCCAAATAGATATCCGCCGTTGGGAATAACTGAGCGCTTTTGAGCCCAAGAAGAAGAGACAGCCGCAAGGAGGATGACGAGGAGTAAAAGTATTTTTTTCATTTCATTCGAAGCTGATTGCGCAGCAAAGTTACGTATAATCTCTGAAATATTATTATTGAGTGAAGCCATAAAGCGAAAAAACGGTGAGGAGAAAGTTTTGAAAGCAAAACAACTGAATTATTTTTAGAGAAGTAAACTTACAAGTCAGCTCAAATTGAGATAAAATTTCGCAGCCTGGTTTATTCGTGAGGACTGCTGCTGTAGACGCCGCTTTGTGCATTAAAATAGATGCCAAGCGCTTGCTTCTTGAGTAGCTTTTGTTCGCTGCAACCATTGTTTGGTGCCGGCAAACAATGGTTTGACGCTGGCAAACGATAGTATGCTCCCAGCAAACGATAGTTTGGTGCCGGCAAACGAAATGACAGAGGAGGGTAGAAATAGAAAACTGAGTTTGCTTACCTTCAAAACCGTCCTTTATCTATGGGACTATTGACGTAAAACGTAGAATAAAAAGAGGGACGAACAAAAATGTCTACTTTCATTTTCATTCGCCTCTTATCAAAATTTCAGAAATAATCGTTGAGAAACGATTATTCGCGTTTTGTGCTTTCGTGGTGACGCCGCAAGATCATAATGGCCTTTACTTTTATTTGCCTTACGCGTTCGCGACTCAAGCCTATACGATTGCCTATTTCCTCCAGACTGATGCCCTGACCTTTAAAGCCGAGATAATATTCGATAACCGAGCGCTCCAGAGGTGGGAGCAAGTTGAGCATACGCTCTACTTTCCATAGCTCTGCTTCTTTTAGGAGTGGTCCGTCGGCCGACGAGCCTTTGTCGCTCCTTAATCGCTCCGATAGCGTTCGCGCCTCATCTTCAGTCAGGGGGGCATCAATCGATAGGGGCTTGTTTTGCAGTTGTAATGCTAAACGCACGCGCTCTTCTGTTACTTGCATTTGTTCGCAGATCTCTTCAATCGAAGGAGGGCGCTCATAATCTTGCATATACTGATTGTAGAATCGGAGAATCTTTTGAATACTACTCATCTGGTTCTGTGGAAGTCTTATCAATCGGCTCTTCTCCGTAATAGCTAAGAGGATGCTTTGCCGAATCCACCAGACGGCATAAGAGATGAACTTGAAGCCGCGTGTGTCATCGAAGCGATGGGTCGCTTGGATCAAACCGAGATTTCCCTCGTTGATGAGGTCAATTAGGCTGATGCCTTGCCCTTGATATTGCTTGGCTACGGAGACAACAAAGCGTAGATTAGCTCTTACTAAGCGCTCTACGGCTGCTTCGTCGCCATTCTTGGCTCTGCGCCCCAGTTCGACTTCTTCTTCTACGGTGATTCGGGGTTCTCGGGAGATTTCAGACAAATAACGCTCTAATGACTCATTGTTGCGGTTGGTGATAGCCGGGCGTATCTTGATTTGTCGTCTCATGGTTTTTGATTGGTAAAATGGGGTTTCTTATTCGTATTTTTTGATGATGCTTGCTGCGTCTTCATTGCCGAGGGCCTTTGAACGCTGTAAATGACGGAGGGCTGCAGCCTTCTGCTTCAGTTCGCCATAGGCCACTCCTATGATCAGGTGTAAGCCTGCTTCTTCGGGACGAACCTTTAATAGTGGCTCTACATATTGAACTACGGCTTTATAATCACCTACGCGCAGGAGGATGGCGGCTTCTTCTTCTTGATAGAGCGGAAGCGTTGCTGCATCAGCCTTTGTCTGTGCCGTGCGTATGTCGTCTAAGGCTTGCTGAAACATTCGCGCTTGCATCTCCGCTTGCTCTCGAAAGACGTAAAACTTATCGGTGAGATTGCTCGGCCCAACGTTGCGCTCATATTCGTTTAAGTCTATGACGGCTTCGCGGAACTTGCCTACTTTTACTCTTTGCTGCGCGCGCAGCCAGTAGTATTGCACGCTCGTCGCGTTGAGCGGCGTTTGGATGTTGGCAATCACGCTGTCTAACAATGCCAAAACTTGTAGGTTGTCGCCGCCGGCTTTTTCTAAAGAAATGGCAGCGCCGTAAAAGGCTTCCGGAGATCTGAATGTGCTTTCTTGGCCATCAGCTTGCGCAATGTCTTTTGTGGAGGCCAAATATTTGTCGTAGGCTTCTTTGTAACGCTCCATCGCAAAAAGGCATTGCGCTTCTTGGTAGAGATACAAGGGCTTGGGCTTTATTGTGTAGGCTTTTTGCGCTTCGGCCATAGCCTTCAAAAGGGCATCGTTGCCGAGTGAGTTTATGATAGCGAAGTTGAGGAGCGTCGTACTATATATATAATGTATAGCATCTGCGTTCTTGGTCGGAAGAGATAACGCTTTTTGGAAGCTGCGATCCGCATCGGCTATGGCGTTAGTGAAAGTTTGAAACTTTCCTTGTAGTGCCCAGCCTTCAGCGTTTTGGGGATAAGTTTTCGTGAAATCGCTAAATGCATTTGCAGAAACCAGTGTATCAGAAAAATTGATCAAATATAAGGCGTTCATTGCCTCTTGCTCGTCGTTGGGTAATGCTATTGGTAGCTTTATGGCCAAAAAGATCACCGTTGATAAAATTGAGCGCTTTGGGTTGTAGCTCGTTGATAAAACGTGCATCTAAGGCGCAGGCTTTGCACCGCTTGCGCTTTCACGTTTTTCTGTATAATGCCGACTAATTCTCCGCTGCTGCTGTAAAGCGGGCAGCCGAAATTCTCAGCTTTGTTTGCTGCCGTAATGTCGTAGTAGTTGTAGGTGTTGAAAGGGTTTACTTTTTCTACTTTGGCTGTTATCGGCTTGGCATTTTTGTGCGTGCTATATACGAAATATTGTATTTCACTTCCTGCTTGAACGCCCGTAGTCGTAATACCGGATAAAGACCTTTTCTTGGCTGCATTTGTATTGAAGCGTACCATATCGTAGGTGCTGTTGGCTCCTTCTATGCGCTGTACGTTGTACTTTTTTCCGCTATCGTCAACAACAACGGCTTTGCTCGCTCCCTTAAAAAGATGATAAGGGGCGATTCCGGTGCCTTTCTCATCTAAAAAGAAGCCATTACCTTCTCCTTTTAGCTGCCCCTGTGCATCATAAGTGAAGACTTTAAACAGCCAAGGGGAAGGCCCACCGGCGAAAATTGTGCCGGGCAATGAAACAAGTAGGATTATTAAGCTTAGTAAATATTTCATAGTTTAATTGATTCTCAAAAGTGATTTAGCATTATTGATGGCTGCTTCGGTCATTTCGCTACCTGTCAGCATATTTGCAACTTCTTTGATGCGTTCTTCTCGGGATAAAAGCGAAATGTGACTTGTCGTTTTGTCAGCGCCTTCGATCTTGTAGACGCGATAATGGTAAGCGCCTAAAGCTGCGATTTGAGGTAGGTGAGTGATGCAGAGCACCTGGCAATGTTCTGCTATTTGTTGCATTGTTTGCGCCATCTTTTCGGCCATCGTTCCTGAAACCCCGGTGTCGATTTCATCAAAGATAATCGTTGGAAGTGCTTTATTCTTTGCGGTTAATGCTTTTAGAGACAGCATTAACCGGGCAATCTCGCCACCGGATGCTATTGCTGCAACGTCTTGCATTGGTCTGTTTTTGTTTGCACTGAACAATAGCGAAATGGTATCGCCACCATTTTTTTCAAAAGATGATTTGGGTGTTAGTGAAAAGTCCAGCTTTACGTGCGGCATTCCCAATGTTTGTAGTTGCTTAATGAGCGATGCGGCGATTGTTTTTGCGGCGGCCGTGCGACTATTTGTTAATGCTTTCCCTATTTTTACTAATGCTTCAAATTGTCGCTCAGCTTCCTTTGCTTTCTCTTTGATCGTTTCGTCGATATTCTCTATCTCACTGAGTCGCTTTTGTAGATCTTCGTAAATTTGTAGGAGTTCAGCGATGGTGCTAACCTTGTGCTTTTGCTCTAAGGAGTAGATTGTGTTCAGGCGTTCTTCAACGAAGTTTTGTCGAATAGGGTCGAACTCTATTTCCATTTGAGCTTTTTCCAGTTCGGCAGAGAGATCCTCCAACTCAATATATGTACTATTGAGGCGTTCGGCCAATTCTTTGGCTGGTGGATATACAGCACTGATGCTTTCTAATTTCTGTGTGCCGATTTTGAGTTCTTCTAAAAGATGCGACTCTTCTGAGGTTAAGGGCGTGTAAGCTGTGAATAAGGCCTGCTTAATATCTTCTGCATGATTTAATTTTGAGGCCTCTTGCTCCAAATCCTCTTGCTCTCTTTCTGAAAGATTGGCCTCTTCAAACTGTTGTAGTTGAAATTTGAGGTAATCTTGGTTAGCTTGGTCCTTTCTGCTCGGCCTTGAAGTTCTTGTAACACAACCTGGGCCTTTTTCCATTCCTCAAAAGTATGGGTATAATCCTCTTGTAAACTTTGATTTCCCGCAATGGTATCTACAATATCAAGCAAGAAATCTTCTTGGTGCATCAATAAGTTTTGATGTTGGGAATGGATATCAATCAGGTAAGTGCCCAGTTCTTTTAATTGTGTAAGTGAGACTGGTGTATCATTGATAAAGGCACGACTTTTTCCTGTATTTATTACTTCTCGACGCAAAATGCACTCGGCTTCGTCATTGTCGATGTCGTTATCTGCGAAGAAAGATTTTAGATTTAGCGCACGGATGTCAAAAGATGCCTCTATGCAGCACTTCTTTTCCCCATTTTTTATAGCCTGTGCGTCAGCCCGCTTTCCCAGTAGTAGTCCTAAAGCGCCTAATATGATACTCTTTCCGGCTCCCGTTTCGCCGGTAATAACCGAAAAACCGCCGTGAAAGTCTATATCTAGCTCCTCGATGAGCGCGTAATTTGTAATATATAAATGCGTGAGCATATTATCTTATCTGATTCCAAAAAGGGTTTTTAGAAGCATTGATAGATGAAAGTATTTCTATTACCTCTTCTCGCTCCTTTCCATTTCCTTTTCCTTTAAAGATTTGGACAAGTTCATCTGCTTTGTACTCGGTAAAGATCTGCGGAAGGGCAGACATTGGCTTATTTTCGTGAGCTGTTTTGAGTAATTCTAAAGCCTTCTTTATTGCATTTCTACCAATGTCACTGTCTTCTGCCATTTGGTCGAGGCCTTTGCGATAATACGTGTATTGTAAATTGCGGAAAGGCTCCATTCCATTGTCGAGCAAATCATTGATAATAGCATAGCGGTTTTTTGCATTTTCAAATGCTTTCCAGCCTTTATCCGGAAACGATTGCGAATTGTTAACCACAGTCTGAGCCATTTTAAAAGCGTCCGTTCCTGCTTGCGACTCCATCCCATCTGCGTCCATTCCTATTATTAAGTAAGCATAATAGGCTATGAGAGCTGTCAGCTGATTGTCGGCGGCATCAGGTCTAAATTCTAATTTGTCGTAGGCTTGATATTGAAAGTGAAACTCATTGTCTTGTAAAGCGAAGACCGTAGTCGTGTAAGTCGAATTAAAGACAGGGCGAGTAACTTGTACCGACATAGTGCAGTCAAACTTTCCCATAGATTCATTGTACTTGTTGACTACAATATTAAATGAACAACGGATGCGCTCATTCTTGCGTAATACTAAACCCGTCCATTGTCGGTTATTGATAAACTCCGTCAGGGCTGTTTGCAAATTATCAAGACAGCCGTTGATGTCTGACTGATCTTACGGTGGTTTATAGTGACGCGAGCCTCCAATTCTTGTGCTTTTACAGCATTGAGGCTAAAAATAAGGCCACAGCAGAACAATATCAATCGAATGATTCGCATAAATAATCTATAATATCTTGCGCTACTTCGCTTTTTGTTTTTAGTTCAAACACGCGCTCTTCGTTTTTTGCGATGATGGTCACTTTATTGGTGTCGTGGGCAAAGCCTGCGCCTTTGTCATTGAGCGAATTGAGCACGATAAAGTCTAAATGCTTCTTCGCTAATTTGGCTTTTGCGTGTTCTTTTTCATTAGTTGTTTCCAATGCAAAGCCTATCAACTTCTGATCCGTCCTTTTCGCTTGGCCCAGAGCGGCGGCAATATCACGCGTAGCTACTAAATCCAGATGCAGCGTATCGTCTTCTCGTTTTGTTTTTTCGGTGGCGGTTGTTGCCGGAGTGAAGTCTGCAACGGCAGCACAAAGAATGCCAACATCAGCCTTGGGGAATGCCCCCGTTGTAGCGGCATACATTTCGGCAGCACTCTCTACATGTATAATATGTATGTTCGGATGCTTCGCCGTTAAGGCGACCGGACCGGAAACGACCGTAACCTCCGCACCTTGTGCTGCACAAGTTTCTGCCAGAGCATAACCCATCTTGCCGGAAGAGTAGTTGCCGATAAAACGTACCGGATCTATTTTTTCGTATGTCGGGCCGGCAGTGATTAAGACCTTTTTTCCTTTCAACCTCTGGCGCGAAGCGAAGAAATCAGCTAAGGTTTCAAAGATCTTTTCCGGCTCTTCCATTCGGCCTTTGCCTATCAGATGACTGGCCAATTCGCCGCTTTGCGGTTCAATGATAATATTCCCAAACGTTTTCAGTCGGTCAAGGTTCTGCCGAGTAGAAGGATGAGCAAACATATCCAAGTCCATAGCCGGCGCAATAAATACGGGTGCCTTCATAGATAGATATGTCGTGATCAGCATATTGTCTGCCACACCATTCGCCATTTTTCCGATCGTCGATGCCGTGGCCGGTGCGATAATCATCGCATCCGCCCATTGCCCAAGGTCCACATGGCTATGCCAAGTTCCATCTCGCTGCGCGAAAAATTCGCTAATGACAGGTTTCGAGGTCAATGCCGACAGCGTTAATGGCGTAATAAATTCCTTACCGCTCGGCGTAATCACAACTTGCACCTCTGCGACCGCCTTAATAAGCAAGCGTATGAGCGTGCACGCCTTATAAGCGGCTATGCTGCCCGTGATGCCAAGTACGATATGCTTCCCTTTCATAGCGTAGGCTTATAAACCTGCTTTCAATCTTATGCGTAGCAGCGTTTGTTTCGTATTTTGCGTGAAATCACCTTGCATAATCCAAGAAAAATAGCCGGGATCTGAGCGCAGAATGTCGGTAACGGCGCGCCCCTTATACTTTCCAAAATTGAAGACCTCCGTGCCTTGCTCGTCATAAGCTATGCGTCCGGCTAAATCTACATTGCGATTGCGGCGTGTAAATTCAGAAAGCCAGCCTACATTGCCTTGCAACTCTTTACCATATTTTTCCAATTGTGCTTTAAGCACTTCATACGTGGCCTGCGTATCGGCCATAGCCGTATGGGCGTTGTGTAGGTCCTTGTTGCAATAGAATTTGTAAGCAGCAATCAAGTTGCGCGGTTCCAATTTGTGGTAAATGGTTTGCACGTCCACCAGCTTGCTTTTCGTTATGTCAAAGTCAGAGCCGGCTCGGGCAAATTCTTCGACGAGCATCGGTACGTCAAAGACGTTGGAGTTAAAGCCTGCCAAGTCGCAAGATTGGAAAATGGCAGTCAATTCTCCCGATTTTTCTTTGAAAGTGGGGCAGTCTGCCACGTCTTCATCTTTAATGCCGTTCACCGCCGTCGCTTCAGCCGAAATGTGCATTTCAGGATTAAAGCGTAGCGTCTTTGATTCCTCTCTTCCGTCGGGGAAAACTTTGATATAACTGAGCTCTACGATGCGATCGCGTGCTATTTGCAGTCCGGTAGCCTCTATATCAAAGAAGATGATGGGGCGTGTCAGATTTAGTTGCGTCATTTATCGAATTGTTTCTGTTGGTGTTGCATCACCCAATAAAGGGCCTGATATAGAGCAAGTCGTTCGGCCGCATTATGATGGCGTGATTTGTGTTCTTAATCAATGATCATCATAGGCATGAGGAGCATTAAAATGTCCTCTCCCTCCTCTTGCTCCGTCGGCAGGATCAGGCCGGCACGGCTGGCATCGCCCAGTTTGAAGACAACCTCTTCGCCCGGCAAGTTGTTGAGCAGTTCGAGCAAGAACGGGCCTCTATAACCGATCTTGATAGGCGTGCCGCTGTAATCGCAGAGTAAGTTTTCTTCAGCCGACATCGAATAATCCGTGTCCTGAGATGAGATTCTCATCTTGCCATTGTCAATGTTTAGCTTGACCAACGAACTAACTGCATTGGAAAAAATCAAGACGCGGCGGAGCGCAGCTATGAGCGCTTCGCGATTGACGCTGATGATGTTAGGATTATCTTGCGGGATAACGCCGGCATAGTTGGGGAAGCGCCCTTCCGTTAAGCGGCAGTTCATTTCGAAGTTTGTGCCCTTAAAGACGGCCCTTCGTCCGTCAAACGCCATATCTATCGTATCCTCCTCTTTGCCCAAAATATTTTTGAGTAATGTAGCCGGTTTTTGCGGAAGGATAAACGAGCCGGGCTTCTCGACTTTTATATCGACGAGCGTGTTGCAAGCCATTTTTTGTCCATCGCTGGCCACCATCGTCAGGCCTGACGTCTTGAGGTCAAAGTAAATACCGTTCATCACGGGGCGCAGCGGATCATTGGCTGCTGCAAACAATGAGCGGTTGATAGCGTTGAGCAGGTGGCCGGAGGTTATGTTAACGTGCATCGTTTCCTCATTCAGCGCCGGCGGAATCGGGTATTCATCAGCCGATTCTGCCATAAAGTTGTACTTACCGTTTTGATATTCTACGGTAATTTCCATATTGCTCTCGTTAACAAAGATTTCCAGAGGCTGTTCCGGTATTTCTTTGATCGCGTCTTGAATAGTTTTGGCGTTGACGGCAAAGCGAATGTCGGCGTCGCTCTCAACGAGATCGATGTATGTCCGAAGTGTTATTTCATTGTCGGCGGCTGTCAGTTCTAAACGTTTTGATTTGATGTCGAAAACAAAGCAATTCAGAATAGAGCATGGTTGTTTTTTGCTGCTATGACGCGTCCAATGGATTGCAGGCGAGCAGATAAAACGGAACTGGAAATAACGAATTTCATTACGAATATCTATTTTTAATTGTTTGACTTAAGTTTGGTGATCAGACGAATAGCGCCCATATCGGGACAAATTTACAATAAAACGACTGCAAAGCCAAATAATCCCACTTTTTTCTCCTCTACGGTCTAAGCAGTGCTAATCAGGTGAAAGCTGTGGGCGAACATAATTGAGGCGCTCTGCCTTATTAAAAAAATCAATGCCTTTTTAGAGTGTTTTTGGTGGTATAATTTGCGTTGTCATACCGATATTTGTCCGGCTGTAGCGGATTGTTGGATTGCAGAAATAAGGTTGTTTATGGTTTGCTGGCAGCAAACTATCGTTTGCCGGGAAGAAACTATCGTTTGCTGCGAGCAAACTATCGTATGCTGGCAGCAAACAATGGAGACGTGTGTCGTGGTACTTGAATAGCCGCTTGTAAATGATGAGAATACGTAGTGTTGTGCTTGTTTAACAAGCGTAAACGATGAAAGGATAGGGAGTACTCTGTTGAGAAGATGCTTGTTTCTTCGAAAAACAAAATTTCCGCGTAAAGACTTGTTGCGGATAATGTTAAAGGCGTGTTCTCCGAATGCTCATCACGCTGCTCTGATTTGGAAATACAAGAAGCGCAACAAACATTAAGTTTGCCGCGCTTCTGATAAATAGTTATCTATGCGATTTTCGCTTATTTCACGATCAATTTTTTACCATTGACAATGTAGATACCCTTGTTGAGCTTATTGATAGGCGTGCTCAACTTCGTTCCGCTTAAAGTGTAAACAGCAGACAGTGCATTCGTCTTATCCAATTCAGCGTTTGCGATGCCATCACTGAGACGAACGATGTTTACAGTTTCAGTTACGATCTGCCCACCAAGCGCTACAGCAAAGAGGTCTGCATCAAATGCTGCACCAACCGGTTCCTTGATATAGCTGCCTTCAAGCCTTAGCTCTGTGATGTCACAGATAGAGCCGTCAGAACCTTCAGCTGTTAGCTGCGCATTCTTAATAAATAGTTTGCCGGCCTCAGCTGCGTCGCCACCGGCCACGCCCCATTGTCCCTTGGCGCTTACTGAGCAGCCTTCGATGGTGAGTGAAGAACCGGGGAGGAAGATGCCACAGTTGGCAGTTGTCTCTAAATTCAGAGAGCCTTCGCCGTAGATAGCCGTGTTCTTAGATAAGTAGAGCGTAGACCAGCGATCAGAGAATATTTTGTTGTCGCCGATCAACTCAATCTTGAGGTCTTCAGTCTGTGATAAGACACCATAAGTTTTGGCTTCAATCTCTGCATTTTCAAATGTCAACGTTTTCGTCGGTGCATCAAAGTAGACTTTCCTGATTTCAGCCATTTGCCTTTAATGTTATCAGCATTGTCGGAGGTTATTTGCTCGCCGCCGATCGTAATTTCGTACGGGATCGTCGTGTTCGTCGTTGCATAGTTGGGGAAGTAGTCTGTTTCGTTGTCAGCTTCGTCCATAACCTTTACGTAGAAGGAGTACTTCGTAGACATCTCGAGGTCTTGCATTATGTATCCGTCTTTGTTCAACAGCGTGTCACTCTGCATGTACTCAGTAGCGCCATCTTTTTTGTAGAATACGATATAACGCAAATCCTTTTGCTTAGAAACGTCGTCAGAAGCCAATTCCCAGTAAATCATAATGGTCTTGCCCATAATTTGACCCACCTTTACCACAGGATCTTTGAGTGTGGGCGGGTTCACATCAGCAGGTTGGATAATTACTTCCGTCTTTACCAATTCACCGTTTAAAGTTACGCAGTGTTTAGCAGGATCAAAGATAGCCTTTCTGGGCTTCGTGATCTTGCAGCCTTTTGCTGAAATGTTGGAGATCTGACAAATAGAGCCTTCAGAGCCTTCTACGGAAATCAAAGCCTCTTTGATGATGATGGAATCTTTGTCAACATCACTTCCTTGTATACCATATTTCCCCTTAGCCTTGAGCGCGCACTGATCAATCGTGAGCGCCGCATTGTTAAGTGAGATTGCCGCAGCATTATCTGCAGTGATTTCGATCTCTCCGAGGCCTTTAAAGGTCACGTCTGCCTGTTGTAGTTTTACTGCAACGTCAGTTGCGTGCACATAGTTCTTACCAGTAAGCTCAATGGCCAATTCGGGTTCGCTTGAAACAATACCTTCGTTAGCGCTTTCCAATTTTACGTCCTTCAACTTCAAAGTTTTAGATTGAGAATCATAAGAGATCTTTCCTTCTTTGAGCCATTCGCCGGTCACGTTATCAGCATTCTTGTTAGTGATAGCAGTGCCGTTGATTGTGATGTTGTAGGTGAGGAGGCCTGAAGTCGTTGTTGCTTCGCTTTCAGCGTAATCTACAGAATTTCCGGCTGCATCTGATGCCGTCACAAAGAACTGATAGGTCGTTTCAGGGTCGAGTTCCGTCAACGTGTATGTGTCTGCATCTGTCAGTGTCGGACTGCTAGCGTAGCTTGCCGCAGTATTTTTCTTGTAATATACAGTATATAACAAGTCGCTTTGAGCTGTCGTCTCGTCAGTTGCTTTGTTCAAGACAGAGCAATGGATCTTTCCCCAATTTGTCCTACCGTGATGGTTGGATCTGCGACGGTTGGTGCCTTAGTGTCAGCAGTTTTGATCTCACATTCCGATACCAACTCTCCATTCAGCATAATGCCGCGGCCGGCTTTTACGAATTGTGCACCTTCGGGCTTAACAATGCTGCAACCTTCCAATTCAAATTTGAAGAAATAAGAAGCAGCGTTCTGTGAGCCCTTGAGCGTAACGTTCGACCTCTTAACAATCAAACCCGTCTTTGCGAGTGGGTCTTCGCCCATAAAGCCAACGCGCCCTTCGAGTTTGACGTTACAATCTTTAATCGTGACAACGGAGCCAAAAGCATAGATGCCCATGCCATTAGAAGAAGTTAATTCCAAAGAACCTTCGCCCGTAATGGTCGCGTCAGCCTCAGAAAGGATGATCGCAGACTTGTTGCCGGATACTTTGTTTGTGCCGATAACCTTAATGGTAAGGTCTTTGATGCCGGAGTTAATTGCTGCGAGAGGAACGTAGCCTCCAACGTTATACTCCAACACAACATTGTCGAGCGTCAACGTCTTTGAGGCTTCGTCGTAGCTGATTGTACCTGCTGATAACCCATCGCGTTTAATGTCGCTATAGTTATCCGTCGAGTTGAGCGCTTTACCGCAAATCGATAATATGTTTCCTTGCGCATGAGCTGTGAGTGTGGGAAGCGCAAAGAGCAGTGTGGCAATAAGAAGGCTTGCCAATCTGCCAAAAGGTTTTAGTTTCATAAAATCGTATTTTGAGATTAGTTCAAAGTCAAGTTTATTTCTTGATCAGCTTCTCTACCTTGTTGCCGACTTTGAGCAAGTAAGCGCCGAGGGGCACGTTGTTCAGCGGCAGGCGAGTAAAGTCTGACGTAATAATGCCGCCGGCAAGTTTTGCGCCGTTCAGGTTATAGATAGCATAAGTAGATCCCAGCATTTTGTGGGGTACAGTTAGCGTTGCGAAGTTGCTGCCCGCGGCTTGGCTGACTTCAATGTTGCGCTGGTTGATCAGTTCTATGCCTGTCTGTTCTTCACCGTCGTAGATCACGTATGAGCCTTTTTGATAGTTGAACACATTCCAGCCTTTGTTGCGAGCAATTTGAACGTCTGCCTTTGTTGCTACGTTTTCCTCGTCCTCAAGTGTTTTGTCGACCAAGAAGAGTTCGGAAGCAGTACCGCCCGGCAGCGAGTTAACAAGTGCCGTCATTTTTTCTCCCTTAATCTTATTGCCATACGCATATACCTGGAAGAGGAACGTGTTGTTGGAAAGATCCAATGCTTCGAGCTGGTTTTTGCCGACTGATACGCGCTTCAGTGCGGGAGCACCGGACAAATCGATCTCTGTCAGCTTATTATTTTTCAAGCCCAGTGAAGTTAGATCCTCCATGTCTTTCATTTTGACTGAAGTGATCTGGTTTCCATCAATACCAAGGTTCTTAATTTTACCTTCAATTTTGACATTCTGTTTCTTCAGTGTGACCAAACTCCAATCGCCGTTGTTAAATTTCCCTTCAAGGCCGTCGATTTTGAGCTGTTCACCCTTACCAACCACAAGGTAAATTTGGAATTTAGAGCCAACCGGCATATCTGTGGTCAGCTCAATCACACCTTGTGCGAACGAATTTGTAACAGCAACGAACATCGCTAAGAGCGATGCAAAAAGAGTACTTTTTCTCATAGTTTTTCGATTTTGCTAATTCGACATATTATTTGACGCCACAAAAGATAAGTGAAAATATATAGTACAAAAAGTTTTTTTAGTTTTTTCTTTAGTTTCGTGCATTATTTTTGTCTCGCGAAAATTCGGAAATAATCTAAGTGTAAAATTTACAAATATGCAAAATCATAGTTTGTTGTATCTGATAAATTGTTAATATGATGGTTCTTTCGCAATCGCATCGTCTGTGTTTGCATCTATTAACGCGTGGCGTTAGTCGTTTGGTGGTAGCAAACGATAGTTTGGTGGGGGCAAACGATGGTTTGGTGAGGGGAAACGATGGTTTGCTCGGAGCAAACTCAAATTTGAACAACTCGGCAATTTCTTTTGCTTATTATATATAATGTGTAAGTAAGCTATACGCGCTCAGATGGAGGATAAAAAAAGAAGCAACAAGCATTTTGCGTTGCTTGTTGCTTGATTGTGTGGTCAGGAAGATGTTTGTTTTAAGTTTGGAAAAGCGTCGGTCGCTTAAAAAAATCGTGTGGCTTATACGCCATACAGCCTTTTGACATCGTCCTTAATAGCATCCGGCACCATTTCTGCGATGTCGCCGCCGGTTGTACGGCTTGCCGAATCATCGTAGAACTATAAGGATAAATTGGCGCATCGAGTAAGCGGACGTTTGCGGGTAAGTCGGTTGCCGTCACCTCATAGCCATCGCGCGGATAGATTAAAAATTGATAGTTAGCTAACAATTGGTCGTGATTTGCCCATCGATCAAACAGTAACCAGTTGTCAGCGCCGATGAGTAAGACCAACTGATCGGCAGGGTAGTGTTGCCTTAGCGCATCCATCGTTTTCCACGTGAAAGATGGGCGCGGCAGGTGAAATTCAAAGTCGGAAGCTTTGAGCAGCGGATAATCGGCCAATGCTTTTATGGTCAAGCTGAAGCGCAATTGCTCATCTAAGAGTTGCTGATCGCACTTCAGCGGATTTTGTGGCGATACGAGGTAGTGTATTTCGTCAACTTCTTTATCTGCTATTGCCTTTAACCCGATATGGATGTGCCCTTTGTGGATCGGATTAAAGGAGCCGCCAAAGATACCTATGCGCTTCATGCATCCAAAAACTGACTAACGAGCGCCTTGGCCGACTTTAAGACTGTCTCTAAATTGTCGTTGATTAAGGTAGCATCGAATTTGTCGGCTTCGCTCAGTTCGTAGTCGGCGCGGCGTATGCGTTCCTCGATTACTTCCGGCGCATCCGTACCTCGCGCCGTCAAGCGGTGGCGCAAAACTTCTAACGAGGGCACTTTGATAAATACCGTCAGTGCTTGGTCGCCGTAGATGCGTTTGATGTTTTGCGCCCCGACAACGTCGACATCGCAGATGACGTTTTCACCTTTGGCCAGCAGGCGGTCTACTTCAGCTTTTAGTGTCCCATAATAGCGCCCTTCGTAGACTTCACAAAACTCTAAAAACTCGCCGTTGGCAATACGTTGGCGAAATTCCTCAGCCGTCAGGAAGTAATATTCCACTCCGTGTTGCTCTTTTCCGCGAGGTGGGCGCGACGTAGCACTGATTGAAAAATGCAGATTCAGCTGTTGATCCATCAAATAGTTGATGATCGTGGATTTACCACTTCCCGAAGGCGCTGAAAAAACGATTATCTTTGCCATAATGCTTATAGAACGTTGAGTACCTGCTCTTTGATTTGTTCTAATTCGTCTTTCATCTTCACGACGATGTTCTGCATCTCTGCCAAGTTGCTCTTAGAGCCCGTCGTGTTGATCTCTCGGCCCATTTCCTGCGCGATAAAGCCCAGCTTTTTGCCTTGTCCGCAACCGCCGTCCAGCGTTTCACGGAAGTATTTTAGGTGGTTGGTCAGCCGTTGCTTCTCCTCGCTGATGTCCAGCTTCTCTATGTAGTAAATAAGTTCTTGTTCTAATCGGTTCTTATCATAATCTACACCTTTTTAATTCGCACAAGCGTTCTTCCAGACGTTGACGGATTTTTCTCCGTACGCTCCTTCTCATAAGGCACAATCGAAGACAAGAGTTGCTCAATGTTGTTGATCTTGAGCGTAAACATCTTGTAGAGTGCTTGCCCCTCTTGTTTGCGAAATTCGATTAGCGCTTGCGTGGCCTGTTGTATGGCCCGATAGGCCTCATTCCATTCATCTTGAGATAACTCTTCCTGCTCTACGGGCGTGGTTAATTCAGGTAGACGAACGATAATGTCCCACCAATTGGTTGTAGGCGCGTTGATCGCCAATTCTTTGCTGATCGCCTCAATCTGCTGCTTGTAGTTGCTGACCACAAATGGGTTGATGGGCGTAGCTTGCCGATCGGCATCCTTTTCCACCCAGATCGAGAAGTCGACTTTTCCACGCTCCAATGCTTGTGCGAGATATTTGCGTATTTCAATTTCTTTCTCGCGATAGAGCGGAGCGATGCGTGCGCTCAAATCAAGCGCTTTAGAATTGAGCGATTTAATTTCTATGCGTATCTTTTTCCCGTTACAATGGGCCTCAGCTTTGCCGTAGCCTGTCATTGATTGTATCATGGTGGAATGCTTTATGAATTATAATCTCTGTTGGTTTGTAAGCGCAAAGATAATGAAAGAGCGCCAACGCTAGTTCAATTACTCGTCATTTCTTCTCTCCGAATATAATAAAATATTACTTTTGTCGTTGTTTTCACAGGTGGCGTCTGTAAATACAGGGCGCTTCACATCTCTGACAAGACAAATGATTGACTATATCAAAGGACAGATAGGCGAACTTACACCTACGAGTTGCACGCTTGAGACTTGCGGTGTCGGCTATGAATTGCTGATTTCGCTGAATACCTATACGGCTATACAGGATCGGAAAGAGGCGAAACTTTACGTCTATGAAGTCATACGCGAAGATGCCTACCTGCTGTATGGCTTCTCGACGAAGCAAGAGCGCCAGCTTTTTACGTTGCTGATTTCCGTAAGCGGCGTGGGCGGACAGACGGCTAAAGTTATCTTGTCGTCTTTCTCACCCGGCGAGTTGGCCAACATCATTCAGATGGAGAATGTAAAACTTTTGCGTGGTGTAAAAGGTATCGGGCCGAAAGCTGCTCAACGCATCGTCTTGGACTTAAAGGACAAAGTGGTGGGAATAGAGGGTGGAACTACGGTACAACAAGGCGCGGCGAATGCCGTAAACGCCAATGCCGTGGCAGAAGCCGTATCTGCACTTACTACTTTAGGATTTCCTCCGGCTGCTTCTCAGAAGTGCGTTGCTGCATTGCTGCAAGAGAATCCTAGTCTGCCGATAGAGCAGGTAATCAAACAGGCTTTAAAACTACTCTGATTTGCACAAGTTTGCTAAAATAATCTGCTTGATAAGTCTATTGACCGTCATTTCCGTGGCGGCCCGCACGTATACTGTGCGTTTTACGGCCCCTGCTGAACCGACAGATAGCCAAACTCAAGTGGAAGCTGCACCGCGAGATACCATTGTAAAACCCAAATTTCCTGTAAAAAAGACTGCGCCGCAGGAAGAAAAGGATGCGAGATCCTCTTCGACAGACTTGAAAGACCCGGAAAACGCCCAAACACAGGCTTATTACGATGAAAAGGATGGAACCTATCGTTTAGGTACGAAAGTAGGCGATTCCTTTGTTGCAACTCCGCTCGAATTGTCGCCAAAAGAGTTTCAACAATGGACTTTGCGCCACTCGTTGCAAGCCTATTACAAACAAAAGAATCAAGAGCTCTATAAGAATAAAGGCAAAGAGAAGTTTGATTTCACAGATCTCAAATTCGATCTTGGCCCGGCTGCAAAGATTTTTGGCCCGGGCGGTGTGCGTATTCGTACGCAAGGCTCTGCCGAACTGAAACTGGGCGCAAATATGCGCTCTGTTGAGAACCCATCAATCGCTGAACGTAACAGAAAAGTATTTGGTTTTGACTTGACGAAAAAATTAACGTCAGCGTTAATGGTAAAATCGGCGATAAGATGGGGATGGATTTTAATTATAACTCTGATGCCACGTTTGATTTTGATGCACAACGCTTAAAGTTGCAATATCAAGGCAAAGAGGATGAAATCATTAAGTTGATCGAAGCCGGTAATGTGTCTATGCCGACTAATAACTCGTTGATTCGCGGCACGAGTAGCCTTTTGGGTATTCGTACAGACCTCCAATTTGGTAAATTGAAGCTTTCGACTATTATAGCACAAAAGAAATCGGCTACTTCAAGCGTACGAACCAAAGGCGGCGTGCAATTGAGTACGTTTGAATTCTCTGCGGATGATTACGATGAAAACAGACACTTCTTCTTGGCTCAATATTTTCGCGATCATTATGACGAGAACATGGCCCAATTGCCTAATATTCTCAGTGGCATAACGATCAATCGTGCAGAAGTATGGGTGACCAATAAGACCGGACAAACCACAAATACACGAAATATTATTGCTTTGACCGACTTAGGTGAGGCTTCGAAGATTCATAACCCGCTGTGGACGCCGGGAAGTACGACCGTTCCTGCCAACGCAGCGAACACATTATATAATATAGTGTCCGGCATCAACGGAGTGCGTAACATCTCGACCGCAACTTCGGCTTTGGATGGATTTGGCTTGACAGGTGGCGTAGATTATGAGAAGTTAGAATCTGCTCGCCTGCTTTCTCCTTCAGAGTATAAAGTTAATGCAGCTTTAGGTTACATCTCGCTCCGTTCAGCATTGCAACCGGATCAAGTCTTGGCCGTAGCTTTTGAATATACCTACAGAGGTACGAACTACCAAGTGGGCGAATTTTCGACGGACCGCAAGGATAATACCGAAACTTTATTGCTGAAGTCGTTGAAAAATACGGCAAACTCGCCCTCTCAAGGCAACTGGGACTTGATGATGAAGAACGTCTACGCCTTAGGTGCCTCTAATGTGCAGAAAGAGAAGTTCAGATTAGATGTAAAATACCTCTCTGATACGACGGGTGTTTATCTTAATTATCTCCCAGAGCCAACGTTGAAAGACAAACGTTTGATACAGTTGCTTGGGCTGGATAGATTAGACAATAATAATAAGCGCAACTCCAATGCGTATTTTGACTATGTGGAGGGATATACAATTGATCCGACTGACGGCCGTGTCTTCTTTACCAGCGTGGAGCCTTTCGGCAAATATTTGCGCAAAGTCATTGGAAACAACGCGATCGCTGATAAGTATGTGTTCCAAGAATTGTACGATTCGACCAAGACTGTGGCTAAGCAGATCGCAGAAAAGGATAAATTCATCATTGCAGGACAGTATAAAGCTTCACGAGAGGATGAGATTTCCTTAGGTGTGTCGAATGTGCCGCGTGGTTCTGTGCTGGTAACTGCAGGAGGACAAACCTTGGTCGAAGGTGCAGATTATACTGTCGATTATAATAGTGGCGTCGTGCGGATCTTGAACAAGAGTTTGCTTTCCGCCGGTACATCCATCAATGTCAGTTTGGAGAGTAATACCGATTATGGTATGCAAAGGAAAACTTTGCTGGGGCTTAATTGGCAGTATGATTTCTCTAAAAACTTTATGATTGGCGGTACAATTATGCATTTGGGCGAGAAGCCTTTGACTACGAAAGTCGCCTTTGGCAGTGAAGCCATCAATAATACGATTTGGGGGGTGAACTTAGCTTTTAAGAAGCAAAGTCAACGTTTGACGGATTGGATAGATAAGCTCCCGTTTGTAAATGCTACGCAGCCCTCTTCAATTAACTTTACGGCCGAGTTTGCCCAATTGATTGCCGGCAAAGTACAAGGCGCTCAGGGTAATGCTTCATACTTAGATGATTTTGAAAATGCAACTTCAAATATAGATATTTCCAATCCGAAAGAGTGGAGCATTTCTTCTACGCCTTCAATGTTCGCTGAGTCGTCTCTCTCTAATGATGTGAGATATGGCTATAATCGCGCCTTGCTCGCTTGGTATTATATTGATCCTTTGTTTACAAGGCGTAGTTCTTCTCTGACTCCCGGCTATATCAAGACAGATCTTGATCAACTTTCAGATCCTGATGTGCGCGAAGTACCCAAGAGTGAGCTTTTCCCGAATAAACAGACGAACTACAAAGAAAGCACAATCATGAATGTGCTCAATCTTGCGTTTTATCCGAATGAGCGTGGTCCATACAATCTAGATCCTGATCTAAACGCGGCAGGTTATTTGAATAATCCGCGAAAACGCTGGGGCGGAATGATGCGTAAACTGGATGTCTCTGACTTTGAGAATTCCAACGTAGAATATATTGAGTTCTGGATGATGGATCCTTTCATCAAGGCGCGTAAAGAAGGACGTACTTTTACCGGTGAGCTTTACTTCAATCTCGGAGAGATTTCGGAAGATATCTTGAAAGATGGGAAGAAATTTTATGAAAGCGGAATGCCGATTGACGGGTCTTCTACCCTTGTAGAGCAAACTACGTGGGGTAAAGTTCCGACGCAAAGTAGCGTAACCTATGCTTTTAATACGACTTCCGGCGCTAGATCAAAACAAGATATAGGTTTAAATGGGTTGACCTCGGAAGAAGAAAAAACGTATCCTGCTTATCAAAACTACTTGCAGACAATTCGTGGCATTGTGTCGGCTGCAGTTTATGATTCGATAGCAGCTAATCCTTCCGGAGACAGGTATCATTATTTCCGCGGTTCTGATTACGACCGTGCTAAAAAGAATATACTTGAACGCTATAAGTATATCAATAATCCTAATGGTAACTCTTCTGATACGGAAAGTTCGCAGGAAAATTACGCAACGGCTTACAAAACGACGCCGGATGTTGAAGATATCAATCAAGATTACACCTTAAATGAGTATGAGAAGTATTATCAATATCGTGTTGCAATAGATCCTAATAAAATGCGCATTGGCGAGAACTATATCGTCGATCAGCGGACGGCATACCCAAAGACTCGTAATAATAAGACAGAGCCGGTCAATTGGTATTTGTTCCGCATTCCCATTGAAAATTACGAGAAGAATGTTGGTGGAATGAATGACTTTACGTCTATTCGTTTCATTAGGATGTTCTTGACCGGATTTGATCAGCCCGTCGTGCTCCGCTTGGCAACCTTGAACTTGGTACATGGAGAATGGAGATCTTACGATCAAGCATTATATAATGGTCAAGCGCCCAGTGTGAGTGGTGTACTTGAACCTTCGTCTGTAAACTTTGAAGAAAATAATGATAAATCTCCGGTTAACTATGTAATACCTCCAGGTATTAGTCGCGTAATAGATTCCGGGCAAGACCAATTGCTACAAAATAATGAGCAAGCATTATCTTTAGTTGTTAAGAATTTAGCTTCTGAAGACGCGCGTGCCGTTTACAAGCGCACCAATTTAGACTTACGACGATATAAGCATCTACAGATGTTTAACCACGCTAATTCTTTAGAAGGCTATCCTGCGGTGGAAGATGGACAAGTCTCTTTGTTTGTTCGTTTAGGCAGTGACTACAAATCCAACTTCTACGAATACGAAATTCCGCTAACGGTAACTCCTCCTGGGCATTATGCTAACTCCGATGCTGGTGCTATTGCCGTTTGGCCAGCAGTAAATATGTTGGATATAGATTTGTCTCTATTTACAGATCTGAAGCGTAATCGCAATAGAGCACGAGCAAATGGTGCCGCCTCTTTTGGACGACTTTATACAGAATATGATCCACAGAAGCAGGCCAATCGCGTGAGCATTATGGGTAATCCTACGTTAGGAGATATTCGTACGATTATGATTGGCGTGCGTAATAATTCTCGCCAAGTACAGCATGCCGAGGTTTGGGTAAATGAGTTGCGATTACAGCAGGTTTCAAATAAAGGTGGTATAGCTGCACAGGCAGCCCTCAATTTGCAACTTTCAGATTTGGCAACTGTAGATTTGACGGGTCATTTAGAGACCGAAGGCTTCGGAGGTTTGGAGGAAACTGTGCAGCAACGCAGAGACAACAACTTGACACAATATTCTGTGACAACTAATGTACAGTTGGGTAAATTCCTGCCAGAGAAAGTCAAGATGAATGCACCTCTTTATTATTCTTATTCTAAAGAAAGGATTGAGCCAAAGTATAATCCACTTGATACGGACTTACCGATGAAAGATGCACTTTCAGCTTTAGCGACCAAAGCAGAGAAAGATTCTTTACGTCGAATAGCTAATCGCGTCGTAACGTCTAAAAATCTATCACTGACAGGTGTTAGGTTTAATATACAGACAAAGGGGCATCCAATGCCGTATGATCCTGCTAACTTTACATTCGGTTATGCTCATTCTTCAAGAGAAACTACCGGTCAGACGACGGCTTGGGAGAAGGATCAAAATTGGCGTTGGAGTTTTAATTATAACTATTCGCCTAATTATAAACCGTTTACGCCATTAAAAAAAATATCCAAATCCAAGTGGCTCAAAATTCTTACCGATTTTGGCTTTAATTATCTTCCGCAGAATCTAGCTTTTAATTCGGAGATAACGCGTTCTTATTATGAACTGCAAGAACGGGATATGGAAAACTTAGGCAATACTTCAATTCCCTTAACTTGGAATTCCGATTTTCTTTGGAATCGTAGTTTTAACTTGCGTTGGGATATTACTAAGAACATACAGCTGAGTTTCCAAAGTGGGACAAATGCCGAAATAGAGCAACCCTATACAGCCGTTAATAAGCAATTGTATCCGGATCGCTACAGAGCCTGGAAAGATTCAATTTGGCAGAGCATTCGCCATTTAGGGCGTCCACTTTCTTATGCCCAAAATTTTCAGGCAAGTTGGCGTTTGCCAATCAATATGATTCCACTCTTCGATTGGCTTACATCCGATGTAAGTTATCAAAGTTCCTACAACTGGATTCGTGGAACCGTATTAGAGAATGGAATGAACCTGGGTAATAACATCTCTAATTCTCGTAACATTACGGCCAATGCACGTCTCAATATGGAGACATTATATAATCATATCCCTTTCCTTAGGAAAGTCAATCAGAAATATTCCAATAGCAATAGTTCTTCTTCTAAAAAACAAGAACAAAAGAAAGTCTTCACGCAAGAGTTGCATTTAAAGGCTGATACAACGCTGATAGTTAAGCATAATCAGCAGACCAAAAAGATCCGATTAACCGCTTTGCGTAAAGACGGATCGCGAATACAGTTAAGGTATAAAGTCATAGATAAAAACACCATTGAGATTCTGAATCGCGACAGCGCACAAGTTAAGCTGACTATTGCTGCACGCAAGAGCAATGAAGACCAAGCTTGGTATAAGACCCTGCAAGGTGTCTCACGTGTCTTGATGATGGTACGTAATGTTAGCTTCAACTACTCCAATAGGTTTAATATGTCTCTTCCCGGCTTCCTCCCAGAGATAGGTAATACATTCGGTCAGTCGCGTGGGGGAGGTTTGAAGCCTGGCTTAGATTTTGCCTTTGGCGCGGTCAACGAAAGTTATATTCGCAGGGCCGCGGAGCGCGGTTGGTTACTAAGGACTGATTCCATTATAACCCCCGCCACAACGAATCTTACGGAGACATTCCAATTCCGAGCAACTTTGGAGCCGTTCCGCGACTTTAAGATCGATCTTTCCGCTACTCGCGATGTAAACACAGCAAAATCAATTCAGTATATGTTTACTGATATGCCATCCTTAGAATCTGGTTCTTTTGCGCAGACAACTATTAGTATAATCTCTTCTTTCGAGAGCTTTGGCAATGCTGACAATAGTTACGCCAGCAAGACCTTTAGAAAGTTTATTCAATCATTAGATAGTTATCGTAATCAAGCTGAAGCGCATTACGCTAATGCAACATATCCTGCCGGAACATCTTTAGCAGGAACGCCTTTTAATCCTGCTAACGGCACGATCTCGAAATATTCGGCTGACGTAATGGTTCCCGCCTTTTTAGATGCTTATACTGCCGGTGGGTCAGGCTTGCGTATTTTCCCCACCATTTTGCGAATGCTCCCCAATTGGTCTATCTCTTATGCCGGCTTAGCGCGTTTATCTGCGATGAAGAAAGTATTTAAGAGTTTCAATTTGAATCATTCCTACAAGAGCATATACAGCGTTGGGGCCTACTCTTCTTTTTCTACCTTCAGCCGATATATGGGCAATTGGGGCTTTGTTACAAATGTCTCCACCGGACTTCCCGTCCCCAGTTCCCCTTTCGACGTCTCTTCTGTTTCGATCAATGAGACATTTGCACCTCTGTTTGGTGTTGATATGACCTTCTTGAATAATCTTTCTACACGAGTTGAGATTCGCCGCACAAGGATTCTTACGCTGAGTATGACAAATGCGCAGATCAATGAGGCGCGTTCCAACGACTTTGTGATAGGAATGGGATATAAGATTCCCAATTTCAAACTCTTTGAAGCGAAGAAAACCGTTCGAGCTAAGAAAGCCAAGTCCAAGGGGAACGAAAGAAATAAGGTCGACGACCTTGATTTGCGAAAACGCCATTTCTGGCTTCTCGAGCGACTTAAACTTACGTTTCGATTTCTCTTTCCGCAGTCAAGCATCGCTCAACCGAGATATTATGACGGGCTTATCTCAGGCTACGAGTGGTAATAAAGCACTTCAAATAAGTTTTAGTGCGGACTATGCACTCAGTCGTTTGCTGACGCTGACGGTTTACTACGATCGACAGATGAATCGCCCATTGCTGACGTCAGCTTCCTATCCAACGACGACGCAAGACTTCGGCGTAAGTTTGAAGTTTAGCTTGAATCATTAGTCCAAACTTCCGCTTAGCTAGCGGGCGGGAAACCTGTGCCTTTCTTTGGCCATTGGTTTCCCGCCTGCTTCTTTTTAGACGCGATGTTCCGTAGCACTATTATCTGATTTTGGTTACATTGTTATATGTCTTTTTAAGCAATGCTGCCAAACGGCTTGTGCGTACCTCTGTGCTGCCTTTCCATCGATAAGTTTTGCCTTTCGTGGTGATGCTGATACCCAGATTGCCGGGCGTGTCCGTAATCGCATATTCAGCATCCTTAGTACGAAACTTCAATGTGTTGTTCTTGTAGAAATATGAAAAGTCAGTCTGCTTGTTCGCTGCTATTTCCGGATAATAGAATTCTACCAATCCTTCCGTGTTAGTGATGGCATAGTGTAGCGATTGGTCATTCAGACTATAAACTATAATCGTTTTCCTCTTACTGTCTTTTCTTGCCCATCGGTCGTTTATCTTAAGTAAAAATAGCGCAAGCCAAGCGCCATAAAGATGCGCCTACCGCATACAAATGTCGCGTATCGGCATTAGTTGCCGTATGAAACATTATCAAAAGTATGATTTAACAGTGCTTTCAAACTACCTTTACGATTCTTCGAGTTTCCTTTCCATTCATAAGTCTTTCCCTTGGTGAGAATACTGATCCCCGCAATGCCGTTCACATCGGTAATCCTGTATTCCGTATCCTTATTCCAAAAGGACAATGCATTCTTTTTGCGAGAATAATAAAAATCTTTTTTACCCTCTTTGTTTATTTCCGGATACAAAAGCTCAAACTCTGCATTACTATTTGTGATCGTATAGTAGAGCTGTCTGCCATCGCAGCTGTAAAGGATAATATTTTTGTTCTGCTTGTCTACATGAAAAGTGAATAAACTCTTGATGTTCTGACTATTAGTATCAAAGATGGTAAAAGACTTTTCTATCATTTTTTCCCCATCCCATTCTTCCGTCGTAATAGCCTTGATAGGTTCGTTGCGTATGTCTTCTTTAAATGTACTAATGAGAAAAGGCATAAAGTCTTCTATAATGTATGTAGAATATTTACGCCAATCATCGCCATCCTTGGTCATAGTCACTAATGTCTTGTCCTCATTGTCGACCGAAAACATTCCGCAGTTTTCATGAGTCAAAGCCGTAAGTTCCGGACTAAAGATAAATCCCTTTTTTGAAGTAAAGAAAATATGATACGAAGGTCCGTGATCGTAACTATGCAGTCCATCTATAAGTGCAAAATCTTTCATTCCATCGAAGTTGAAGTCTTGATAAATCAACACGCTGTGTTCCCCATAAGGGTATTTTGCAATGTTTTGCTTCAACTGACTACCGTGTAACTTATAAGAGAGTTCATCGGCGTTCACGCGGAATAGTTCCTTGTTTGTTCTGCGATCATATATGGCCACCCAGCCTTCGCAATACACTTCTGATGTGTCAGAGAAATAGGCTCTGCCATAGTATTTGTCAGAAAAACCATCAATCTTAAATATTACCTGTCCAAAGCTTGAGAGCAAGCAGCCCCAAAGCACGAAGACAAGGAGTATAACTTTTTTCATAAACAACGATTATTTATTGCCAGTCATTGATTATTCTCATTGTAAGTGGCGACCACGGCCAGCCTTTGTCTTTTTTGAGCCTCGGCCGCATATTTTATGTAAAGATAGCACCAGCCGAATGCCGAGGAGGTGCTCTTTTCGTGTGCAGATGTCACATATCAGTATTAGTTACCGTATGATACATTATCAAATGCTTCCTTTAACAGTTTAGCCAAGCTGCCTTCACGCTTCTTTGGGTTGCCTTTCCACTGATAAGTTTTGCCTTTGGTGAGAATGCTGATCCCCGCATTGCCACTCTTGTCGGTAATTGTGTATTCCGTATCCTTATTCCAAAAGGACAATGCATTCTTTTTGCGAGAATAATAAAAGTCCTTTTTCCCATCTTTTTTTATTTCCGGATACAAAAGCTCTAATTCTCCATTTTTATTTGTGATCGCATAGCAAAGCTGGCTGCCATTGTCGCTGTAAAGGATAATGTCTTTGTTCTGTTTGTCTACATGAAAAGTGAATAAACTCTTTATGTATTCACATTCAAAATCGAAAAAGGTTGAAGTCTTTTCTACCATTTTCTTTCCATCCCATTCTTCCGTCGTAGTGGTATTGATTGGTTCGTTGCTTACATCTTCTATGAGTGTGCTAATGAGAAAGGGCTCGTTGTCTTTGACAATATAAGTGGAAAACTTGTGCCAACCATAGCCATCTTTGGTCATTGTCGATATTGTTTTTTCCTCTTCATTGACTGAAAACATGCCGCAGTTTTCTTGCGCCAATGCTGTAAAACCCGGACTGAAAGTGAATCCATTGTTTGACGCTAAGAAGATTTGATATGAAGGTCCGTGATAGCAGCCGTGTTGTCCATCCATTAGCGCAAAATCGTTCTTTCCGTCGAAGTTAAAGTCCTCATAAAGTAGCACACTGTGTTCTCCATAAGGGATTTCAGCAATGTTTGCCTTCAACTGATAGTCGTGTAGATCAAAGGAGAGTTCATCGGCGTCTACGTGAATCAGTTTCTTGTTTGTCTTTCGGTCATATACGGCCACCCAACCCTCGCTAAACACCTCTGAAGTATCAGAAAGATATGCTCTCCCGTAGTATCTGTCAGAAAAACCATCGATTTTAAATGTTACCTGCCCAAAACTTGAAAGCATACAGCTCCAAAGTGCGAAGAAAAGAAGTAGAACTTTTTTCATAAACGTCTATTATTTATTGTCAGTCATTGATGTTCTTATTGTCATTGGCAAACGCCGCCCAATTTTATCTTTTCTTTGTTGTTCGCCGTTTGTCAAATGCAAAGATAGAGTTAGCAGCCGGTATCGAAGAAATTTTCGAAGGTTATGCTGGCGCCTCTCTTGTGCAAAAGATAGCGCAAAGCATGTTGCAAAGAAGTCGCTTTTTAGTGTTTTCGATAAACTATTTTATGCAAAGATAAGATCTGTTTTCGAATTTTTCAACTTTGTATTTTCCCTATTTTGTTTCGTTCCCGTTTTGCGAAATAGCCATAACAAGCGCCTAAATAGAGAAAAGATGAGAAAGAGCTTGCGACAATAACAAATTGGCTTTCGAAATGAGGCGCTTTTAGTCCCCAAAAATGACTTATAAGTTTCCAACTCTGTGCAGGCAACCCCCGCTTGTTTAAATTTTCATCGTGAGAACACGAACGTCCTTTCACGATGGTACAAACTTTTTCATCGTGAGGGTACAAGCGTACGCTCACGATGAAAACATAGCTAACCTTACGCTTACGTGCCAAAATCAGACTTTTCTCGCTGCATTTCCAACGTTTGTAGCTCCTAATTCCGACTTTTTCGTTACCAAGTAGCCTTTGTTGGCGTGATATGTAATATGGTGTATATATCATACGAACCTTTAGCATAAGTAGGTGGGGAGGTAGTGTATAAAACGCAACAGAGCGTGAACCGGTAGTGATCTCTTTTCTTCAGCTTCTGATGTTTCTTTCGCCGCATAGCCCTTTTCTTGGTCAGAAGGGCGGATAACGTAGGCAGTAGGTGCTCAAAAAATCGTATCTTTGCATACTTTATGCAGTGGAACTGCGTACAAGGAGAGCTACAATTATGATATATCCGGAAAATTTTGAGCAAAAAATAGGCTTTGATGAGATCCGCACTTTGCTGAAAGGGCGCTGTATGTCGTCGCTTGGCACGGAATGGGTCGATCATCAAGTGCAATTTATGACTGATTACGACAGCATCTTAAAGGCGCTGACCCAAGCGCAGGAGTTTGCCCGCTTTTGTGAGACGGAAGACGATGTCTATGAAGAAAATTTCTTTGATCTTCGCCGCCCTTTGCTACGTATTCAGCCCGAAAACACGCATTTGGAAGAGTTGGAACTGTTTGACTTGAAGCGATCCTTGATGACTATTCACGCACTCACATCTTTCTTTTGTAAACACAACGACGAGGACGCTTATACCTATCCCGCTTTGGCTGAAATGGCGACCGGCATTGTGGCTTTTCCGAATATCATTCGTCGGATAGACGAGGTGCTGAATAAATATGGGAAAAATAAAAGACACCGCTTCGCCTGAATTGCTCTCCATTCGCCATCAGGCGGAAGTGACGGTCAGAAGTATTTCCCATAACTTGCGCACGATTATCAGCGATGCTCAAAAAGACGGCTATATAGATCGCGACGTAAGCCCCACGCTGCGCGATGGGCGCTTGGTAATTCCCGTAGCTCCTTCCGTGAAACGCAAGATTAAAGGTATCGTACACGATGAGAGTGCTACCGGAAAGACCGTTTTCATTGAGCCGGCCACGGTTGTCGAAGCCAATAATCGCGTCAGAGAACTAAAAGCTGCGGAGAAGCGGGAGATTGTCCGAATCCTTTCCGAATTGAGTAAGGAGATCCGTTTGCACATCCCCGACCTTTTGGCCTCTATGCATTATTTGGCCCATATTGATTATTTGCGTGCATTGGCAAATTTCGCGACTTCCTTTTCCGCCACTGTGCCGCAGGTGCACAAATATCCTTGCTTGGACTGGGTGCAAGCCGTGCATCCGCTGCTTCAGCAGGCCTTAAAGAAGCACGGCGCAAAGCAAGTGCCTTTAGACGTGACCCTCAAAGGCAAAGAACGCCTCCTGCTGATTTCCGGTCCGAACGCCGGCGGCAAGTCCGTTTGCTTGAAAACGATCGGACTCCTACAATATATGTTCCAATGCGGTATGCCCGTGCCGATGCGTGAGAACTCTAATGTCGGAATCTTCAAAGATATCTTCTTAAGTATAGGTGACGAGCAGGATATTGAGAACGAATTGAGTACTTACTCCTCTCATCTCTTGGGCTTGAAAGAGATGATGAAGCGCAGTAACGCCAAAAGTATGCTGTTGATAGACGAGTTTGGTAGCGGCACGGAACCTCAGATCGGCGGCGCCTTAGCTGAGGGAATCTTAGACCGCTTTGTGCGCAACGGAACTTATGGCGTGATTACGACACACTATCAGAATCTGAAAAACTACGTCGATGCTTGCCCGACGGCCGTAAATGGTGCGATGCTCTACGATCGCTCACGTATGCAGCCGCTGTTTATGTTGCGCATAGGCCATCCCGGTAGTTCGTTTGCCATAGAAATTGCGCGCAAGATCGGACTTCCGGCCGAAGTAGTGGCTTATGCCGAGTCGCTTGTCGGTAAAGATTACGTGATGAGCGATAAGTATCTGCAAGATATAGCGCGCGATAAAATGTATTGGGAGACCAAGCGTGAAAAAGTGCATCGACAAGAGAAGCAATTAGAGGCTACACTGGCCAATTACGAGCAAGAAGTAGAACAATTTAAGGCACAAAAGAAGAGCGTCATAGCGCAAGCCAAGGCCGAAGCGCAAGAATTGCTCCAGCAATCAAATGCTAAGATTGAAAATACCATTCGCGCTATCCGCGAAGCCCAAGCAGATAAGGAGCGAACCAAAGAAATCCGAAAAGAATTGTCGGACTTCAAAGAAACATTGAGCGCCACTGATGACAACGATGCCGACATTCGTCGCCAGTTGGAAAAGATCAAGCGTCGCCAGCAGCATAAGCGTAACCCTAAAACACCTTCCGGCAAGACTGAATCGAGCGCTGCGCCTACAAAGTCGGTAGGGGAGCAAGCGGTCGTGCGGCGCGATTTTCGCGAAGGTGACTTCGTTCGCCTGAAAGGACAGACCACCGTGGGGCGTATCGAGCATTTGCAAGGCCGACAAGCAAAGATTCTTTTCGGTAGTATGTATACGGCTGTACCCATAAGTAGGTTAGAGCCGGCCGAAGCGCCACAGACAGAAAAAATAACCCAAGTGGCGACGTTTATAAGTAAAGATACGCGCGACGCCGTTTATCAAAAGAAATTGCATTTCCGTCCGGAGACGGACCTGCGAGGGATGCGTGCCGACGAGGCTTTAGAGGCCGTTACTCATTTCATTGACGACGCAATTCTATTAGAACAACCACGCGTGAGAATCTTACACGGTACGGGTACAGGGGCATTGCGCGAACTGGTACGCCAATATTTGAAAACTGTGCCCGGCGTTAAAACGTTCAGGGATGAACACGTTCAGTTTGGCGGTGCAGGTATTACAGTCGTAGAATTTGAATAAAGCAGTATTTATGCCTATTCCCTTATTAAAATATGCGATAGACAAAGACGTGGTTGCCTTTACCACAACCCGAGAGGGTGGTGTAAGTGAGGGCAATTATGGACGTTTTAATCTCAATCCTTATTGCGGCGATTCGCCGACACACGTCAAGGAAAATAAAGACCGCCTTTGCGCACAATTAAATATAGCAGAAGAGCGCCTGATCTTGCCGCATCAAGTGCATAACGATGCTTCGCTGATTATTGATGAGGCTTTTCTCTCACTTTCTTCCCAACAACGCGCTGCGGCTTTGGAGGGCGTCGATGCACTTATTACCCGGCAGCGCCATACGTGCATCGGCGTCTCTACGGCTGACTGTGTGCCGATTTTGCTCTTTGATCAGAAGCGCGCGTTGCAGCAGCTGTTCACGCCGGTTGGCGAGGCACGGTGAAGAAGATCGTCTCCAAAACTTTAGAAACGCTCTTTTCATCGTTTCAAACGCGGGCGGAAGACGTAAAAGTCGTGATTGGACCGAGCATTTCTCAACCCGTCTTTCAAGTAGGACCGGAAGTTTATGACGCCTTTTGCGAGGCAGGGTTTCCGATGCAAGATTTCGCTTACCCGCAACAAGATAAATGGTATATAGATCTTTGGGGTACGAACCACTATCTCCTTGATAAGGCCGGCGTTCCTTTAGAAAATATTCAAGTAGCAGGCATTTGTACTTATCAAAACCACGAAGAATATTTTTCAGCCCGTCGCTTGGGTATCGATTCCGGTCGCTTATTTACCGGTATTTTACTCTTATAAACGAATAGGTATAAGCTTTTTCACCTAAAAAACGAAACTTGCTTGCAAGTTCTTTCTTAGCAAGAAAGCTGCGCTTTCGTAAAAATTCATATATTTGCAAGTCTGATAAGAAAATAAGACACCGAACGTATTTATTATTATGTATTCAGTAGAACAACTTAACGACAAACTCATAGATCTTGCCTTCTCCGAAGATATTGGTGACGGCGATCATACGACGCTTTGCTGCATTCCGGAAACAGCGATGGGAAAGTCTCGCCTGCTGATCAAAGAAGAAGGCGTATTGGCCGGACTCCGAATAGCTAAAGAAATCTTCCGCAAATTTGACCCCGCGTTGGAGGTAACGACAAGTATGGAAGACGGCGCAACGGTAAAGCCCGGCGACGTACCAATGATTGTATCCGGTAAAATTCGAAGCCTGTTGCAGACGGAAAGACTTATGCTGAACGTGATGCAGCGAATGAGCGGCATCGCCACGATGACGCGTGAATATGTGCGGCAGCTTGAAGGCACGCACGCAAAAGTGCTCGATACGCGTAAGACCACTCCCGGTTTGCGTATGTTGGAGAAAGAGGCCGTCCGTATCGGTGGTGGCGTCAACCATCGTATCGGTCTTTTCGATATGATTCTCTTAAAAGATAATCACGTGGATTTCTGCGGAGGTATTGATCAGGCGCTCAACCGTTGCGAAGCCTATCAGCGAGAAAAAGGATTGCACCTGAAAGTAGAAATAGAAGTGCGCAGCGAAGATGAGATTCGGCAAGTGATGAGTAATGGTAAGGCCGACCGCATTATGCTTGACAACTTCAGTGTCGAAGCTACCGAAAAGGCCGTCAAACTCATCGACGGCAAGTTCGAGACAGAATCGAGTGGTGGCATTACTTTGCAGACCATTCGCTCCTATGCGCTTTGCGGAGTTGATTATATTTCCGTCGGCGCGTTGACCCATTCCGTAAAAGGATTGGATATGTCTTTTAAAGCAATTGATTAATGATTCATTGTACTATGAAAAAAGTATTCCTGACCCTTTGTGCTGCCTTTATAGCAGCATCAAGTTATGCCTGCACAAGTTTTCTTGTCGGCAAGAAAGCCACTACTGATGGCTCAACGTTTATTTCCTACAACGCCGACGACTACGGTATGTACGGACATCTGATCTATCTGCCCCACGCTAAGCATCCGAAGGGCGCAATGCGCAAGATCATCGATGGAGATTCCAACCGTTACTTGGGCGAGATCCCGGAAGTACCCGAGACGTATGCAGTTCAAGGTTACATCAACGAATATCAAGTAGCCGTGATGGAGTCAACCTTCGGCGGACGTCCTGAACTCGTAGATCCGAAGGGCGTTCTTGATTATGTAAGCCTCATGCGCATCGCCTTGCAACGCGCTAAAACGGCGCGCGAGGCCATCAGCGTGATGACCAGCTTGGTAGAAAAATATGGTTACGCCAGCAGTGGCGAGTCCTTCTCCATTGCCGATAAGAACGAACTTTGGTTGATGGAGATGGTCGGCAAAGGTCCTAACGAGAAAGGCGCACTTTGGGTGGCCGTTCGTATTCCTGACGACTGCATTGCAGCGCATGCTAATCAGAGTAGAATCCATAAATTCCTGCAATATGATAAGAAGAACGTCATCTATGCCAAGGACGTGATCAGCTATGCACGCAAACACGGCTACTTTACCGGAAAAGACGCCGACTTCTCTTTTGCCAATGCCTTCTCACCGGCCGATTTTGGTGCCGTTCGCTTTTGCGACGCGCGCGCTTGGAGCTTCTTCAATCGCTTTGTAGACGGTATGGACAAATATTTAGACTATGTAGATGGCAAGCATATCGGCAAGGCTGAGCCCTTTCCCCTTTATTTCAAGCCGAAGCGTTTGCTTTCGCGCCAAGACATTATGGATGGTATGCGCGACCATTATGAAGGCACGCCCTTCGACGTGCAAAAAGATTGCGGAATGGGTCCCGGCGAGATGCCATATCGCCCCACGCCGCTTGAATTTACGCATAATGGCAAGAAATATTTCAACGAGCGCCCCATTTCTACGCAGCAGACGGCCGATACATACATTGCCCAAATACGCGGATGGCTTCCTGACGCTGTGGGTGGCATACTTTGGTACGGCAGTGACGATCCTAATATGATTAGCTACACACCGATTTATTGCCAGAACACGTCCGTGCCCGAATGCTTCGATGCTCCCGGCGCCGATGGCTGCAACTTCTCTTGGAAGTCGGCCTTTTGGGTTTGCAATTGGGTTTCTAACATGACCTATCCTCGCTATAATCATCTCTTCCCCGTTGTAAAAGAAGTGCGCGATGGGCTCGACAAAGATCTAAGCGCAAAGCAGCCTGAGGTAGAAGCTAAGGCTGTAGCTTTATACAAGTCGAATCCGGCTGAGGCTGTTCGATATTTGACAAGCTATTCCGCAGAGCGCGGCGCAACTATGCTGACTACGTGGAAAGCCCTCGGCGAGCGTCTGATCGTAGAGTTCAACGATATGGCTGTAAAGCCTCGTGAAGACGGAAAATATCTTTATACGAAAGAAGGACTTCCTGCTCGCGTTCAGCGCGTGGGCTATCCCGATTCATATCGCAAAGTGATTGTCGACCAGACGGGTGATAAATATCTGCTTCCGGCACAATGAAAAAAGCCATCGTAGCGTTTGCGCTCCAAGAAGAAGTAGTCCCCGTAAGCATTCCCGGCTTTGAAGTGCACACAATTCTGACGAAGATCACCAAAGTGCAGGCTGCTTTTCGCCTGACGAAGGCTATCTTCGAGTTGCAGCCCGATTTCGTGTTGAATGTGGGCACCGCCGGTACCTTAGCCTACAGCGTGGGAGATATTTTCTCTGCCACACACTTTATTGATCGCGACAGTGCAAAGCAAAACTTCACGAGTATCTCGTCCGAAGTTCAGACTACGCCTCTGCTGTCATTGCCCTCAATTGTCGAAGGCCAAGTCACGACCGACGCTTTTATCGTCAATACCGGCGATGATTTTGTTACGGCCGCTGATGCCGTCAATGGCGCAGCCGTAGATATGGAAGCCTTTGCCGAAGCCTTGGTTTGCCGCGAAATGGGCATTCCCTTTCAGTCCGTAAAATATATAACGGATAAGATCGGCGCCAATTCGATGAAGCATTGGGAAGATAAACTGGCTGATGCGCGCACAGCTTTGGCCGACTATTTCAAAACCTATATGGGCGGATAGCCATATATCTATGAGCAAGCCCCGCATCCTGGCTGTTAAAGCTGAGGTGCGGGGCTTGCTGTTGGCTTATTTCCCGTAAAAGCGACAGAATATTTAGCGATGCGCCGCTATATTTGAGGTGTTCCCTTTGATTTTGACTATTGTTTGGTGCAGCCATACTATCGTTTGGTGGGAGCAAACCATAGTTTGGCGGGGGCAAATTATCGTTTGGCGGGAGCAAACAATGAGGAAGTGGAGTAATGGTGGGCTTAGCCCGACATCTTCTGTCTGGAAGTCTGTTGATTAAAATTGCAGTTTGTGCTGCAATTTTTCGCGTTGTTGGCATTGTTGCACGACGCTAGGTCGTTGCTCTCAATAAGATGAAATGGACTTGCCGGCCTTTGGTCGAGCCTTTTTAGCAGCGCAGAGATGGGCTATTTCTTTTGAGCAGAGCACGGAAGAGCAAAGTAGAGGTTGGTGTTTTTGGGGATTATCAATAAAAAAACACCGAGGCTCTTGTTCTTTTCGTGCGTTATGTCTAATTTTGCTTCCGAGAGCCTGCATCTTGATGGGCTATCACTCATTAACAATACGGTGACAACATAACGCGAGAATAACTTTAAAAATATAATCCGGCTATTGGATCTTTAGACTACTACTATGGGAGAGTATGCAGTTTGAAGGTCTGACAAGCAAACTAAAACCAAATTATTATGAATTACAAGAGTACTACAAAAGCTCTTTTTGCAGCTGTAGCCCTGGCTTGGTCTACTTTTGCAATGACTGCTGATGCGCAAGTGTTACAGCGCAGTCCTATGCCGACATTCCCTACTGTTGCTAACAGCACGCAAGCACAGGCCCCGACGTTAAAGCTCGATCCGGCTGCTAACCAAATATGGTGGGGCCATTATACGCCGGGAAATGACCGCAGCGGCTTGGGTGTGCAGAAGGCAGAGACTTACGACTTGGCTATCCAAATCACGCCTGATAACCCGGTTGTGGTTGGTAAAAAAAAATTCACGCTGTTCGCTTTTATCTTCGCGATAAGAGCGGCCTCAAGGATGTGAAAGTTTGGCTATCCAAAACTTTGCCGGCGAATGTTTCTAACGCCGAGGTAGTGAAAGATTTGAATACGGCAGATCTGAATGCGGGCGATGAAGGCGAAAAAAAATTAGGTAAAGTCAATGACATTAAGTTGGATGCTCCTTATAATGTAACGAATGAGGGTGTATACGTTGGTGTCAGCTTTACCGTAACGTCTACAAATTCTAGTGGCTTGAAATTTCCGATTGTAACCGGAGATGGTAAAGGTATAAAAGGGTCTATTTTCCTCCGCACATCTAAATCTGTTAATAAATGGACCGATTGCAAAGACGAAGATTTTGGCTTGTTAGCGATGCAAGTACTTGTAGAGGGTGAATTCACGCAAAATGCTGCTCAACCGATGGACTTCGGTACGCTGACGGCGGCTCTTGGTAAAGCAAAAGAATTACAACTCTCTATCGCAAACGGTGGTTCTGCAGGTATTACCGACTTTGATTATACGGTAACCGTTGATGGAGCTGTAGGCGCTGAGAAGCACGTAACGCTTAGCGAACCTTACAAAGTGTTTGGCGGGACTACGATGGTGAAAATTACTTTGGATCCGATAGCAACTGTAGGTGCTAAAGAGACCGTTATTACGATTACTAAGGTAAATGGTGTCGCTAATGAGTCTACGGTCAAAACGGCTAAAGGCCAGTTGGTAGTCTTGTCGAAAGAACTTCCGCGTGCAGTCTTGGTTGAAGAGCTTACCGGCACCGGTTGTCCTTGGTGTCCGCGCGGTATGGTTGGTATGGCTAAAATGTCTAAGACCTTCGGCGAAAAGTTTGCAGGCGTTGCCCTCCATAACTTCAATCCATCAGACCCGATGTCAATCTCTTACGACAGGAACTTGACTTTCGATGGCGCTCCTCATTGCCGCCTCAATCGTGGTCCGGGTATGGATCCCTATTATGGAACAGGTGAGGGTATCGCAGACGACTTCCGTAAGGAACTTACTGTGCTTCCTTTCGTAGGTATTACGCTTACGGGTGTATATGATAAGACAACTGAGAAGGTAACAGCTGAGGCAACTATTGAGCCTTTGGTGTCAGGCAACTTTAAGCTTGCTTACGTCTTAACGGCTGACGGCCTCACTGGCGATGAAAACGCTTGGAAACAAGCTAACAACTATGCTCAGTTTGATCAAAACCGCCTGCCGGATGATATGAAACCTTACGGTAAGGGTGGCGAGTTTGGTCAAGCTAGATTCAAGGGCGTATTTGATGATGTAGCTATCGCTTCTTCTTTCTCCGGCGCTGCTGTTGATCTTCCTGCTTTGACAGAGAACAACGTTGTGAAGAACTCTTACACTTTAGCATTGCCGACGAAGCAACCGCTTCGCAAAGCCATCAATGTAGAGAAGATGCACGTGATTGCATTCTTGCTGGATGCACAAGGCAAGGTTGTTAACGCTGCAAAGGCTCCTGTAAAAGATGTTCTTGGTGTAAACGGTGTGATTGCTTCTGAAAACATTAAGGAAGTAGCACGCTACACGATCGACGGCCGTCGTATCAACGAACCGCAAGCCGGTATCAACATCGTGAAGATGTCTGACGGTACGACGGTTAAGGTTCTTGTAAAATAAGGAATAAGAATCTCTGAACTATAAGACGGGTTTCTCCCTCCGTCTCTCACTTCCCCCGAAGCTTCATCGCGAAGCTCCGGGGCTTTTTTGAAAAAGAGACGCCCCTGCGCTGAATAAATAAGAAAAACCTTTTGCTTTTACTGCGATTTGGCGTAACTTCGCACGCACATAGCGGATCAAATGATGGAACCCCTAAAACATGAATGTGGCGTCGCAATGATTAGATTGCGCAAACCCCTCTCTTATTTTCAGCAGAAGTATGGTTCTTGGACGTATGGACTGAACAAACTCTATCTTATGATGGAGAAACAGCATAATCGCGGACAAGAAGGCGCGGGCCTTGCCTGCCTAAAGATGCACGCAGTGCCTGGTGAAGAGTTTATCTTCCGCGAAAGAGCCCTGGGTGCCGGTGGTATCGAAGCTATCTTTGAAAATGTCAAAGAAAAGCTGCAAAAGTATACGCCGGAGCAAACACAAGATATTGACTACATTACGCATCATTTGCCCTATGCCGGTGAAATCTATATGGGGCATTTGCGCTATTCGACAACCGGAAAGAGTGGCTTGTCATATGTGCATCCGTTTTTGAGGCGATCTAATTGGCGTGCGAAGAATCTTTGCATCTGTGCAAACTTTAATATGACTAACGTGCCGGAGATTTTCGGCGCGATTGCTACCAAGGGGCAACATCCGCGTATGATGTCAGATACGTATATTCTTTTGGAGCAGCTGGGCCATCGGCTGGATCGCGAAAGTGAGCGTTGCTATGTTGAGGCAAAGAGTAATGGGCTTAAAAATACGGATATTACGCGCTATATTGAAGAGAATATAGACGTAGCCAATATATTGAAGTCAGCTGCTCCTGTATGGGACGGCGGTTATGCGATTATGGGCGTTACGGGGTCGGGAGAGTGCTTTACAATGCGCGATCCTTGGGGCATTCGCCCTTGCTTCTGGTATATGAATGATGAATTCTTGGCCGTAGCTTCGGAACGCCCCGTGCTCCAAACAACGTTTGACTTGGAGGTGGATGATATCCACGAACTAACGCCCGGTCAGGCAATCTTGATGCGCGAGAATGGCGAAATGCGCCTTGAACAAATTTTGCCGCAACGTGGATATCACGCTTGTTCTTTTGAACACGTGTATTTTAGTCGTGGCTCTGACTGCGATATTTATCGTGAGCGCAAGGAGATGGGGCGTAGATTAGTTAACCCGGTATTGAAAGCCATTAATGGAGAATTGGACAATACGGTCATTTCGTATATTCCCAATACAGCAGAAGCCTCTTTCTACGGTCTTGTACAAGGCTTTAATGAATATCTGAACGAACAAAAAATAAAGGATATTGAATTGCTCGGTAGCCACCCGCAACCTGAAGAGCTGAGGCGTATTCCTCTCGCGCCGTGTGCGCTCAGAAAAGGTGGCATGGAAAGATATTAAGCTCCGCACGTTTATAGCCGAGGGCAATAGCAGAAAGGATTTAGCCGCCCACGTCTATGATATTACGTATGAAAGTCTTGTTGCCTATAAAGACAACTTGGTTATTATAGACGACAGTATAGTGCGCGGAACGACATTGCGGGAAAGCGTTATTCGCATTCTTGATCGGCTACATCCTAAACGGATCGTGATTGTCAGCGCCTCGCCCCAAGTACGTTATCCTGACTTCTATGGTATTGATATGCCGGACTTGGCCGAGTTTATTTCGTTTCGCGCTATCATTGCTTTGCTCAAACAGCACGGCAAAGAAGATATCATTCGCTCCGTTTACAAACGTTGCAAAGAACAGGAAGGGCGGCCGAAAGAGGAAATGCAAGAGTATGTGCGCGAACTCTATGCGGAATGCTCTGCCGACGAAATTAGTAAAAAAACGGCTGAATTGCTGCGCCCTGAAGGCGTGCAGACTGAAATTCACATCGTTTACCAGACGCTTGAAGGCTTACACAAAGCTTGCCCATTGGCGCCCGGTGACTGGTATTTTTCAGGGCATTATCCCACACCCGGTGGTCGAATGCGCGTAAATCAGGCTTTCATTAACTTTTATGAGCGCAATGAGGCCCAACTCAACCAAAAGCAGTTTAATCTGTAAAGATAGACAACTAACAATCCCAACGCTCAAAGCAATGGCACACACAATAAATAATAGAAGACGTGCAACGCTAACATTAAGTGACGGCACAACCTTTTGCGGACAATCCTTCGGCTATGAAGCACCTGTTGCCGGAGAAGTTGTCTTCAATACGGCAATGACAGGCTATCCGGAAAGTTTAACAGATCCGTCTTATGCCGGTCAGATATTGGTGTTGACTTTCCCGCTGGCAGGAAATTATGGCGTTCCTCCTTTTTACAATGAGGCCGGACGGCATAGCTACTTTTATGGAAAGTGAACACATTCATATTTCAGGGCTTGTCGTATGCGACTATAGTGAGGACTATTCTCATTGGAATGCTGTTGAAAGCTTGTCGGACTGGCTACAGCGCGAAAAGATTCCAGCCATTACGGGCGTTGACACACGTGAACTTACAAAAAATTTACGTGAGCACGGCGTAATGCTTGGAAAGATTGAGCCGGAAGGCTCTATTAGTAGTGATGTGCCCTCCGCACAATATGAGGGCGTAAATTATGTGGAAAAAGTATCATGCTCAGAAGTCATTAAATATAATGAGGGGGCAGGAAAGCGCGCTGTGCTTGTTGATTGCGGCGTTAAGCACAATATTATCCGTTGCCTGCTTCAGCGAAACATTGAAGTTGTTAGAGTGCCTTGGGATTATGACTTCAATGCGTTGGAGTTTGATGGTTTGTTCTTAGCTAACGGACCTGGTGATCCGGATACTTGCGAGCGAACAGTTGATAATATCCGGAAATTTTTGGGTAAAAGCGACGTGAAGCCCTGTATGGGTATATGTATGGGTAATCAATTACTTTCAAAAGCTGCTGGCGCAAGCATATACAAATTAAAGTATGGCCATCGAGGACATAATCAGCCCGTTCGCAGAGTGGGCACAACGCAGTGTTTCATTACAAGCCAAAACCATGGATACGCAGTAGACACAAAGACTTTACCACAAGATTGGGAAGCTCTCTTTGTTAATATGAATGATGATTCTAATGAGGGCGTGCGCCACAAACATAATCCTTGGTTCAGTGCGCAATTTCACCCAGAGGCCTGCAGCGGGCCTCTCGATACTGAGTTCCTTTTCGACGAATTCGTCCAACTATTATAAATGATCCGACTATGAATGATGCAATTCACAAAGTACTATTGTTAGGTTCCGGCGCTCTGAAGATCGGGGAAGCGGGCGAATTTGATTATTCCGGCTCACAAGCGCTTAAAGCGTTGAAAGAAGAGCGGATCGAAACGGTTCTGATTAATCCTAATATTGCCACGGTACAGACAAGCGACGGGGTTGCAGATAGAATTTATTTCCTCCCGGTCACTCCTTATTTTGTAGAAAAGGTGATACAAAAAGAGCAGCCGCAGGGTATTATGTTAGCTTTTGGTGGACAAACTGCTCTTAATTGTGGCGTGGAATTATTCCGAGCGGGGATCTTAGACAAATACAACCTCAAGGTTCTTGGTACTCCTGTTCAAGCCATTATGGACACGGAAGACAGAGAACTATTTGTAGATAAACTAAATGAGATCGACATCAAAACGATCAAGAGTGAAGCTTGCGAAACCATTGAAGATGCGCGTAAAGCAGCGCACGACTTAGGCTATCCGGTCATCATTCGAGCTGCTTATGCATTAGGCGGATTGGGTTCAGGTTTTTGCGACAATGAGGATGAGCTGAATAAGATTGCTGAAAAGGCCTTCTCTTTCTCGCCGCAAGTGTTAGTAGAAAAAAGTTTGAAGGGTTGGAAAGAGATCGAATACGAAGTCGTGCGCGACAAGTTCGATAATTGCATTACGGTCTGCAATATGGAAAATTTTGACCCGCTTGGTATCCATACGGGAGAAAGTATCGTCATTGCTCCGTCTCAGACCCTGTCAAATGCCGAATATCATAAATTACGCGCACTGAGTATTAAGATTGTTCGACACATAGGCATTGTTGGTGAGTGTAATGTGCAATATGCTTTTGATCCTTATTCAGAAGATTATAGAGTCATTGAGGTAAATGCTCGCTTGAGTCGCTCTTCTGCATTAGCGTCAAAAGCGACTGGCTATCCTTTGGCTTTGTCGCAGCTAAATTGGGCTTAGGATATGGTTTGTTTGAGCTTAAAAATTCGGTAACTAAGACGACAAGTGCATTCTTTGAGCCGGCCCTCGACTACGTGGTCTGCAAAATTCCTCGTTGGGACTTGGGTAAATTCCATGGCGTCACTCGCGAATTAGGCTCCAGTATGAAGTCTGTCGGCGAAGTTATGGCCATCGGCAGAACATTTGAAGAAGCCATTCAGAAAGGAATCAGAATGATCGGACAAGGCCTCCACGGCTTTGTGGGCAATAAAGAGATCACGATTGATGATATCCGACAAAGCCTCTCTGCACCTACCGACAAGCGCATCTTAGTCATTGAAAAGGCATTCTTTGATGGGATGAGCGTAGAGGAAATCCACGAATTGACCAAAATCGACCGATGGTTCCTCCACAAACTTGAGCGTATTTTCCATACAAATCGAGCAATAAAAGCCTGTGGTAGCATCAATAACCTCTCAAATGAGTTATTGTACAAGGCAAAGTGCGAAGGCTTTACAGATTTCCAAATAGCCAGAGCCGTTGGTTTAGAGAAAGAATATGACGATATGGACAAAGCAATGCTTGTCGTGCGCGGTAGGCGTAAAGCAGCAGGCATTGTACCATATATCAAACAAATAGATACACTGGCAGCAGAATATCCTGCGCAGACGAATTATCTGTATCTGACTTACAGCGGTGTAGCGCACGACATCACCTTAGAATATGATCGACGCTCGGTTGTTGTTCTAGGCTCCGGAGCTTATCGCATTGGTAGCTCTGTTGAGTTTGACTGGTGCGGCGTGCAAGCGCTCAATACGATTCGCAAGAATGGTTTTAAGAGCATTATGATCAATTATAACCCGGAGACTGTTTCTACGGATTATGATATGTGCGACCGCTTGTACTTTGATGAACTGACTTTCGAGCGTGTGATGGACATTCTCGAACTCGAATCTCCTTACGGCGTCATCGTTTCTACCGGCGGGCAGATTCCTAACAACTTGGCCATGCGGCTTGATGCGCAAAACGTACCTATTTTAGGTACGCCGGCTAAGTATATCGACAATGCAGAAGATCGTGAAAAGTTCTCAGCAATGTTAGGGCGTATTGGTGTAGACCAGCCGGAGTGGAGCGCACTGACGACGATGGACGATATCAACGCCTTTATTGAAAAGGTGGGTTTCCCCGTTTTAGTAAGGCCTTCTTATGTCCTTTCGGGGGCAGCTATGAACGTTTGCTCTAACCACGAAGAGTTGGAGCATTTCTTGCAGTTGGCTGCCAATGTCTCCCAGAAGCATCCGGTCGTAGTTTCCCGTTTCTTGCTCCACGCCAAAGAAATTGAGATGGATGCTGTGGCTAAAGACGGTGAGATTTTGGCTTATGCCATCAGCGAGCATGTTGAGTTTGCCGGTGTCCATTCAGGAGACGCAACCATCCAATTTCCGCCGCAGAAACTCTATGTTGAGACGGTAAGACGTGTTAAACGCATCTCGCGAGAGATTGCTAAAGAACTACACATCAGCGGGCCGTTCAATATACAGTTCCTTGCTCGAGAGAATGACATCAAAGTAATTGAGTGCAATCTTAGAGCTTCCCGTAGTTTCCCCTTCGTAAGTAAAGTATTGAAGATAGACCTTATCGAATTGGCTACAAAAGTTATGCTGGGACTTCCCGTAGAAAAGCCCGCCAAGAACTTGTTCGATTTAGATTATGTCGGCGTTAAGGCCAGTCAATTCTCGTTTAATCGACTGCAAAATGCAAATCCTGTACTCGGTGTGGATATGGTAAGTACGGGCGAAGTAGGATGTTTAGGCGAAGATGCTCGTGCGGCTTTGATCAAGAGCTTGCTTTCCGTCGGACAAAGAATCCCCAAGAAAGGCATCCTGCTGTCTACCGGCAACGGAAAGCAGAAGGCGGATATGCTGATGGCCTCTAAATTGTTGGCAGAGAAGGGTTACAAACTTTATGCAACAAAAGGTACGCACAGCTATCTTACCGAAAACGGCATAGAAAGCACGCGCGTTTTCTGGCCTAACGAAGAAGGCACGCCGCAAGCCTTGGATTTACTTCATAGCAAGGAGATTGATTTCGTCGTCAACGTTCCCAAGAACCAATCGGGTAGTGAGGTGACCAACGGTTACAAGATTCGCCGCTCGGCTGTCGACTTAAATATTCCGCTCATCACAAATGCCCGCTTGGCGAGTGCATTTATATATGCTTTCTGTACGCTTTCTGTAGATGAACTCGATATAAAGTGCTGGCAAGAATATTAAAATTATAGCATGCATCTGTACTGCGACTCGGAGTTTCCTAGACTCCAAGCCGCAGTACGTGTTTTTTAAAAGGACTGACGTATATGAAAAAGCTACAGCAACTACTGCTCCCGCATATCCACCAACTATTGGAGTCGGAGATTAAAGCGCAGGCACCCGAAACCCCGAAAGCAAAGGTCTTGCTCTACAACAATGAGAGTCCATACAATACGCCCAACAATCGTTTTCCGGAAAAGCGGGCCTCGCGACTCTACGAAGCCCTCAGTCGCCAAAGAAAAATACGGCAAGATTGCATTTTCGCCATAGAAGGATTAGACCATCTGTTTAGCCTCTTCTTGCGCTTATTTTGTGCGCCAAGTCTTGATAACATAGTCGTTGCAGCACCTTCCTCTCCGCTTGTTAGCCGGCAAGCAGCATGGCACAATATCACTTGTCTAACCATAAATTTAGGCGAGCAATTCTGCTTTTCAGCTGATAATGTCTTAGCTGCGTGTGACGAACATACGAAACTCATCTACCTTTGCAGTCCCAATGATATCTCAGGCCTCTGTTTTGATCCTAAAGAGATTGTAAAACTTTTGGCGCAGTTTGAGGGAATAGTCCTTATTGACGAATCTTATATCGACTTCTCTTCGCAAAAAACGCTGTTGCCTGCGATAGAAGAATATTCCAATGCAGTTATTATTCAGACATTCTCGTATGCGTGGGCCTCAGCCGGCTTAAATCTTTACGTAGCTTACGGCGTTCCCGAATTAATCAACTATTTACAACAGATAGCTGCCCCTCAAGGCATCAATACGCCAACGGTTACGCAAACCTTGCAGATACTTTCGCGCCCCGTTGATGCACATAAGTGGACACAACAAATAATAGAAGAACGCGGAAGACTTATTCCGGCACTACAATTGTTGCCTTTTTGCGAAAAAGTATATCCCTCTGAAGCCAATTTTGTTTTAATACGTACAAGCGAGGCAGAAAAGTTGCATGCTTATCTAAAAGCACGCGGCATAAAAGTCTTGTTTTTACCACAACTATTTCCACAACAAGATTTTTTGCGTATCACGGTTGGCTTGCCCAATGAGAATGTTGCTCTGTTGGGTGCTTTACGCACGTATCGGTCGTAAGGACTTTTTCGCGTCTGATAGGCAATTGCTGCGTAATGACTTGGCACAGGTCAAGCAGAGCAAAGGGTGCGTAAACTAAGACACGGAACGTACAGCTTTTAAATGCATTTTAGAGAAGTGGGGTTCTATGTTTTTCTTACGAAGTGCCAACTATTCCTATTTTTGTCGTGAGCGTAAGCTTGCACCATCACGAGCGTACGTGTGTGCGCTCACGAGGAAAAAGGTGTACGCACGTGAGCGTATTTTCCACGAACTTGCTTGTTTTCGTACAAAGTCCCATCCTTTTTCTCACAAAAGTTTGGATGCATAAGGAATAAACGCTATCTTTGCACCGCATTTCAAAGGAAGTGTGGAAAGGAAGTTTGGGTGAGTGGCTGAAACCACCAGTTTGCTAAACTGACGTACGGTCTTCCGTACCGGGGGTTCGAATCCCCCAGCTTCCGCGAAACGATTATGGCGCTTTCATCTAACGGTTAGGATACATGCCTCTCACGCATGGTATACGGGTTCGATTCCCGTAGGCGCTACAAAAGGAGAGAAGAGTTCTCTCCTTTTTTGTTAGGATGTAAAGCTCAATTCATCTTGCTATATTTACTATGAACAACGAGGAAATACAAAAGCATAAAGCCGAGTTTATAGATCTTTGCCATCGCTATATTAAGCGAAAGGGACTGGAAGAGTTGCTTTCGTATTTGGAACAGTCAGACTTTTACACTGCTCCTTCATCTACTAATTTTCATTTGAACGAAGAAGGCGGTTTGTGTCTGCATTCGATGAATGTCTTTCATACTGCGCTACAGCTGAATCAGGCTGTGCTGCAGCCGGCGCTTGACGAGGGAAAAGCTAATTTTACGAAAGAGATTGCAGAAGAAAGCATCGCTATTTGTGCCTTGTTCCATGATTTATGTAAAATCAAACTTTATCATAAAGCAGAAAAATGGAAAAAGGATGACGAGGGGCGTTGGGTTACTTATCCGAGCTTTGAGATTCAAGACGACTTTCCTTTTGGGCACGGCGAGAAGTCCTGCTTTATTATCAATTGGTACCTTCACTTGACGCGTGAGGAGTTGCTTGCCATTCGTTGGCACATGGGTATGTTTGATATGGGAGAGCAGGGGAGCAGTATGCGTTTCTCTTTCCGTGCAGCGCTGGAAAAGTCTCCGCTGGTGGCTCTTCTGCACGCAGCCGACTTCTTAAGTTCCAACTGTTTGGAGAAAACGACGCAATGGAAATAGCGCTTCGAAAGATTTTTAGCTGTTCCAACGAATTAAAATCAAACGGCATAAACTGCCGATAAAACAAAGGAACTGCATACTATAATATACGAAGAGAGGGCAGCGATTTCGCTGCCCTCTCTCTTTACCTATAATAATAGCGTATTAATCCAATTTGTGGATAACAAGACCACTACGCAATTTTGGTTCGAACCACGTCGCCTTAGGCGGCATAATCTTACCTGAATCGGCAATGTTCATAATTTGTTCCATTGTCACGGGATACAAAGCTAAAGCAAACTTCATCTCGCCATTGTCCACGCGGCGCTTCAGCTCCTCCAAGCCGCGCAAACCACCAACGAAGTCGATGCGTTTGTCGCCACGAAGATCTGTAATGCCTAAGATTTCATCCAAAAATCAGACGAGAAGAAATGTCAACATCAAGCACACCGATAGGGTCGTTCGGGTTGAATGTTCCTCTTTTGCCTCTAAGCGATACCAATGTCCCTCTAAATAAGCAGAGAATTCGTGCAACTTCTTCGGACGATAGTTCTCCGTGCCCATATCCTCAACAATGAAATTCTTACCTAAAGCTTTCAAGAACTCATCCTTCGTCAAGCCGTTCAAATCTTTAACTACGCGGTTGTAGTCTAAGATCGTTAGCTGTTCTGCCGGGAAGCAAACGGCCATGTAGAAGTTGTACTCCTCATTGCCCGTATTGTTCGGGTTCTGCTTTGCGCGTTCTGCGCCAACCAATGCAGCAGCAGCGCTGCGGTGGTGACCATCGGCAATATACAAAGCATCCATCTTATCAAATTCAGTTGTGATTACTTCCTTATCTTTCGGATCTGCAATCACCCAGAATTGATGACGGAAATGATCAATCGGCGCTACGAAATCATAAACCGGAGTCTCTTTCGCTGTTCTGTCGATCAAATCGATCAGTGGTTGGCTGCTCTTGTAAGCAAGGAAAACTGGCTCGATGTTTGCGTTCGTATTGCGAACGTGCTTCATACGATCCTCTTCCTTATCGCGACGCGTGAGCTCGTGCTTTTTGATTACGTTGTTCATGTAATCATCCACGTGGCAGCACAATACGATACCATATTGTGTTTTACCGTTCATCGTCTGCGCATAGAGATAATAATTCTCTTCATTATCCTGCACTAACCAACCTTCTTGTTGGAACTTCTTAAATTGATCTGCGCCACTTTCGTATACGCGAGGATCATATTCACTCGTTCCTTCAGGGAAGTTGATTTCCGGCTTGATGATATGATAGAGAGATTTCTCATTATTGCCTGCCTCTACGCGTGCCTCATCTGAGTCAAGGACGTCGTAGGGTCTTGATTCTACTTCTTCAACCAAAGCTTGAGGAGGGCGAACTCCTCTAAAAGGTTTAACTCTTGGCATAGCTCAGGATTTATTTGTTTACTTGGAATTTAGTGATACCATCTTTGAAGAAGCCAACGATTTGATTGGCTGCTGCGAGGCCTGCGTTGATATTTGCTTCAGCCGTTTGTGCACCCATCTTCTTGGGAGTTGCGAAGTAGCGGTCGCCTAATTTGTCTACGGCTTCGTCATGTTTTTCCAACATCAAGTCGCTTACGTAGCGCAAATCTGTACGCTCGAGGAGAGCCTCTATCAATCCATCCTCGTCAATAATATCTTGACGCGCCGTGTTCACAACAATACCGCCCTTCGGCATAGAAAGGAGCAGTTCTTTGTTGATGCTTCTTCTCGTTTCCGGCGTTGAGGGGATATGCAAACTGACTACATCGCACTCCTTAAAGAGTTCTGCGGGCGTATTTACTTGCTTAACGCCGTGTTGCGTGAAGACTTCAGCCGGGATGTAGCCGTCGAAAGCGCAAACTTCCATACCGAGGCCTTTAGCAACGCGTGCTACGTTTTGAGGAACGTTACCGAAAGCCAAGAGACCAAGCTTCTTGCCCATCAACTCCGTACCTGCTTTTCCGTTAAATCTATTACGAACTGTGTAAAGCAGCATACCGAACACCAATTCAGCCACAGCGTTGGAGTTTTGGCCCGGCGTGTTCATCACAACTACACCGTGCTTCGTTGCAGCTGCCAAATCTACGTTGTCGAAGCCTGCACCGGCTCTCACAACGATCTTTAATTCGGGTGCGTGTTCAAAAACTTCTTCATCAATTTTGTCAGAGCGGATGATGATAGCGTTTACATCCTTAACGGCCTCCAACAATTCAGCCTTCTCTGCATATTTTTCAAGCAGCGCAAATTCATAGCCTGCTTTTTTAACAATCTCTTCGATGCCCTTTACCGCTACCGGTGCGAAAGGCTTTTGGGTTGCAACCAATACTTTCATAGTCTTATGCTAATTGCTTAGGGTAAAAAGAGCAGGAGGTGGCATTGTTTCCCCTCCCGCTCCTATGTTTGATTTAGTGTTTCTTTTCAAATTCCTGCATGCAAGCGATCAATGCTTTAACGCCTTCTACAGACATTGCATTGTAGCAAGAAGCGCGGAAGCCGCCTACGTCGCGGTGGCCCTTAAGACCCCACATGCCATTTTCCAAAGCAAATGAAAGGAATTCAGCCTCCAAATCTTTGTATTCGTCATTCATTACGAAGCAGATGTTCATACGGCTGCGGTCTTCTGCAACGGCTGTTCCGCGGAAGAACTTGTTGCGATCGATTTCTGCGTAGAGCAAATCAGCACGCTCAAGAAGCGCGACGATCCATCTCTTTCACGCCACCCTCTTGCTTGATCCAGCGCAGCGTCTGCATTGCACTGTAGATAGGAATTACAGGAGGTGTATTAAACATAGAACCCTTCTTCTGGTGCGTACGATAGTCGAGCATTGTCGGGATCGTGCGGCTTACCTTGCCAAGCATATCATCCTTTACGATAACGAAAGTAACGCCGGCCATAGCCAAGTTCTTCTGTGCGCCACCGTAAATCATCATATATTTGCTTACATCAACCGGACGAGAGAAGATGTCAGAAGACATGTCAGCGATTACAGGAATCGGAGAGTCGATGTCCGTGAACATTTCCGTACCATAAATGGTATTGTTCGTCGTGATGTGGAGGTAATCAGCGTCAGTCGGGATTGTGTAGCCCTTGGGTACATAAGTAAAATTCTTATCAGCAGAAGAAGCTACTTCTACAACCTCGCCGAAGAGCTTAGCTTCCTTTTGTGCTTTCGTAGCCCAAACGCCTGTGTTAACATAAGCCGCTTTCTTCTCCAAGAAGTTGTAAGGAACCATGCAGAATTCGAGGCTTGCACCGCCACCAAGGAAGATTACGCTATAACCTTCGGGAACGCCGAGCAATTCTTTCATCAAAGCTTGTGCTTCATCCATCACAGCTTGAAATTCCTTGCTACGGTGGCTCATCTCCATCAAAGAAAGACCGATGCCATTAAAGTCAATGCACGCCTCAGCTGTAGCTTTCATTGCTTGTTGCGGGAGAATTGAGGGACCCGCACCGAAATTGTACTTCTTCATATCTTTAGAGTAATTAGTGTGTGTTTTCTGCAGCGAATATAGGGAGTTTTCTACGCGTAGCCAAATTTCAAAGGGAATATTTCAAGTTTATCCGACAAAAAGCGAAAACTCACATTTAGTTTAGGCTAAAATGAGAAAAAAACAGCAAAATTTGGCTGCAGTTTCCCCCTGCCCGGTTAACTAATGAAAAGATTTAATGTGGCTGTCGTCGCTCTTTTGCATGTGTCTTTTTATGGCTTTTCGTGTGAGTTGTAAGACTGGTTTTTTATGGTCGGAAGCAGAAAATTAGTTGTCTTCTCATCCATAAAATCGATACTGTGGATGCGATGTTGTGTGTCGGTGGCAAGAACGGGTTTTGTTTGGTGGCACCAAACGATAGTTTGCTCCCATCAAACCATAGTTTGCTGCCGCCAAACGATAGTTTCTCCCCAACAAACAATCGACGGATAGGCAAGAATAAGTGGGAAATATGGATTGGAACTGCTGAAAACAAGGAAATTGAGTCCTCTTTTCGCCGCGCTTGTAGGGTGGTCGAAAGATTTGCGCTTTTGTGATTAACATTCCGTCTATTGCGGCCTAAGTGTCGGCGAGAGATAAGCGGGTCAATTTTCTTCCTGGTAAATGAGAGTCGTAAGAGTTGGAATGGGCGATGATCGTAATACCGGCCTAATGAAGTGAAGGATTGAACTCAGTATCCCCATATAGGCTTTTCGCCCCTACCGTTCCGGCACATCGCACGGCAACAGCAGAGGCGAAAAGTCTGTAGTCGGCAGGGCGCTTATTTCCCTTTGCCGTAATGCTCGTCTACTTTGATTAAACCGGCTGCTATAAAAGTCAGTGGCGTCAGGCAGAGGACGATAATAAAGAAATTAAGATAGCCGACGGCCTGTTGTAGCGCTCCGGCAAACAGACCGGGCAGCATCATACTTAAAGCCATAAAGCCGGTGCAAAAAGCATAGTGGGCCGTGGTGTTTTTGCCTTGCGAAAAATACATCATATAGAGCATATAGGCTGTGAAACCAAAGCCGTAGCCAAACTGTTCTAAGAAGACACTGATGTTAATTAAGGCCAAACTCTCGGTTTGGTAGTAGGCCAGGAATATGTAGACAACGTGGGGGAGCGTAATGCTCAGCACCATTGGCAGCAACATCTTCTTTAAGCCTTTGGAAGCCACTAATACGCCACCCAAAATGCCACCCAGCAGAAGTCCGATGACGCCTACCGTGCCCTGTACAAAGCCTACTTCGGCCGTCGTCATACCTAAGCCGCCTTTACTCACGGGGTCGAGCATGAAAAGTGGGCAGATCTTGATGAGCAATGCTTCGGGGAAACGGTATAGCAGCATAAAGATGACGGCCACAAGAAACTGGGGCTTCAGGAAGAAAGACTTGAACGTAGCGGCAAACTCCTTCAACTCCAGATGGCGGGAACTGTCTTGCCGTGGGCGCGGCAGCATAAAGGCATGATAGCAGAAAAGCAGCAGAAAGGTGCCTGTGCAGACGAAGAACGTGGCCATCCAGGCTGAGAATGGGTTGCGATAAAATACTTCCATTGTCCCGGCAAACATTACGAGCAAGCCTTGCCCTGCGATGGTGGCAACACGATAAAAGGTGCTGCGCACGCCGACAAACATACTCTGCTCGTGTTCCTCTAAAGCCAGCATATAAAAGCCGTCGGCCGCGATGTCGTGTGTGGCCGAACTGAAAGCCATAAGCCAGAAAAAGACGAGCGTCCACTGTACGAAGTGGGGCACTTTGATCGTAAAAGCCACACCGGCCATGGATGCGCCCAGGATGAGTTGCATCACGATAATCCACCAGCGTTTCGACTTCAACAAATCCACAACGGACTCCAGAAGGGTTTAATTACCCACGGGAGATACAGCCAAGAGGTGTAGAGCGTGATTTCTTCGTTGTTCAGTCCGAGTCGCTTGTACATAATCGCCGCAATTGTCATTACGATGACGTAAGGGATGCCTTCTGCGAAATATAAAGAGGGCACCCAGCTCCATGGCGATTGTCGGCGTCGCGCTTTTGCTTCGGTTTCTGCTATATTTTCCATCAATAGATCTTCTTAATGTTTGCTCCTTTATAATAATGAGTGAGTATGGTGTCGTAGGAATAGCCCTTGTCGCTCATCACGGCAGCGCCTATTTGGCACATACCGACACCGTGCCCCCAGCCGGCACCACGTAGTCTGAAAGTTTGAGGAACTTCTTCGCCGGAAGTGGAGACCGTGAAAGCAGAACTATAAAGATGTGTGGGCGAGAGCAAACGGCGTATTTCCAATTCCTTGCCTATCGTCATCTCTTTCTCCGTCCCGACGATGCGCAAACGCTTGATGCGTCCGCTCTCTCCGCGCTCTACGGGGATAAGAGCTTTGATGGCACCGAAGTCAATGCCTGACTTTTGCTTGATTAAATCAGCCAGTTCGGCCTGCTGATAAGTTGCCGTCCATCGATAGAAGTCGGGCGTTTCCTGATCATAGTCATTTAATACTTGCTGAATCAGTCGCGGATCCTTCGTATTGCAAAAGGCATCGGGCGATGCTGCGATCCACGCTTCGGCTTGCGCCTCTTCAGTCAAATCGGGCAGCGTCTCATCTTTGCTGTCTCTGATGGGCGCTAAATAAGGATAGTCTTCGTCGCCCCAGCACGTGGAAAACTTTTCAGAAGCTCCGCCGCAGCACTTCGAGAAAGCGGGCGTCGCACAAGACATCTTCATATGTGAGTACGCAGCCGCGCGTCGTTTCTACAGCTTCTACGACTGCCGCCGAACTCTGGCGCGTTATGCCTTGATAGCGTTGGCAATGATCATCGGCGCAAACATCGAACAAGGCGTGATCTGTGCGGTCATACCAACGCAGATATTCGCTTTCTTTGCGTGTAAAGGTGAAGAAACCGCCGGCATTTTCCGGGTTGCTTCGACGCGCTTGCATCTGATAGAAGAGCCAACTGCGGGAAACGACGGCGTGAGCCTTTAGAAGTTCCATAGAAGACGTGGAGCGCATCTCCGAACTGATAACGCTCTTTAAATATTCTTCAGCATCGACTTCGTTAATCACGACAATCTTTCCTTCATCTACGAGCAAATGCAGGGTTCCGTGGAAGGTTTGCGCCTCTTTGCGCTCCCAATGGAAGTCTACTCCGATCGTTACATCTTCTAATGTGAAAGAGGCATCTTGCTGTGTGGGCTTAAAACGCAGCTCACTATAAATATTGTCCTGCCATAAAATGCCGCCGTCGCGATAAGCTACGTGCTGCACGCCTTCTACAGCGCTTCCCTTGGCCATATACGGCTTGTTCAGTGTGAAAGTCACTTGTTCGCTCGTCAGAATCCCGACTGCGACGTTCGGACATTCATTATAATGCATAATATTTTTGCCCAGCTTTCCCGTGCGCGCTGTGGCCGCGGGTTTATCCGTGAGGCGCTTGGCGATGGCTGTCACTTCTTTTTCGGAGAGTGTCACTTCGCGTAAAATGGCTGTGGCCTCCTTCGCCGTCAAAGCCTCAAAATCTTCCGCACGCGGCGTAATAATCAGTCCCCCCATATCAATGGCGCCGGGAGATATGATTCGCTGCGTTGCATCTGAGCAAAGTAAACCTCCGGACGGTGCTTCTTGCGCGGAAAAAGGACGGCCACGGTATGTGCCGGTTTGGAGGTGGTAGCAGCTTGTTGCCAAACCAGTAAGTTTAAGTCCGGCTCACTCTGTCCCTTATCTTTAGGCAGCAAAGGTAAAAGGCGCTGCAGCAAGTGGCAACCCTTGTCGGCACTTTCGTCTATCAGTACAAATGCAGGACAAGCATAATCGCGCAGAAGATAAATACCTGCTTCAGCTGAATAGCCGGCTTCGGTCAGATTATATTCTTCGGCGGACGACAAAGGATAGACTTTCTTTAAGCGTCCGGCATATTTGGTCCAATCTTTTTCAATGGGTACATAACCGCGCAAGGCTGCTTGTAAATGAGCGTGGTCCGGGGCTGATGCCCCGCTGCGTGGACCATTATATAATAGAAAGAAAGAAGGCCAACGCTCAGCCAAATTGAAGAGAGCCGGCAATAAAGTTGTTAGATCCTGGGGCCGATGATGGCGCGTAGGTAGCGTGAGGTGCTGCGGAACGATAGGGAAGGGATTGATAAGTAGTTCGAGCGTTCGGTCAGTTGGTAACACCATTTGCGCTTTCGGCCTATTCTGGCTACACAAGAAGCAGGGGCGTTCTGCTAAAGCTTCTTTTGTGAGTTGTGCGCCGGTCGAAACCATTCTGCGCGGGTTATATTGTGCGGCAAGTACCGCGTTTTCTGTGGTGAGCTCGCGCGTTTTTACTTCTGTTTCAAGAGCGGTAAAGCGCTGCGCCACTTCGGGCCAACGCGCTAATTGTTCTTGGAAAAAAGCTTGTAGTTCCTCTTCAGCTACTTCGTGATTCCAAGCCGCATTGCGTCTGCATCTGGCGGTCAGTTCTATGGTGCGCAACATATCCTTATACGCATTGTTTCGATTAACCTTATCGATGCTCAGCGCTGCATCAGAGTTGCCCTCCCAGCGTCGACATAAATAGAGTTCGTCGTAAATGCGTCCGATACGATAGCGGCGCGAAATGGTCAGTCCGAGCGCATAATCTTCTCCGTAAGAAGTGTTGGGGAAACCAATTTGCCGCAAGATGTCCGTGCGGAAAGCACGCGGCGCACCAAGGCCGTTGATGCGTAAAGCATTGTTGCGTCCGTTGTCGTCCGTCCACTCTTTATGATCAATCAAGCCCGGAGGTAGCGTTTGCAGTTGGAAGTTTACCATACGATAAGCGCCGATGACCATCGCCACTTTTGGCGTTTGGAAGGCATTTACAATGCGCTGCAAAACATCAGGGCCGCTATAAAGATCGTCGGAGTCTAACTGAACGGCATAGCAGCCGCAGTGTTCGTCGCGGATAGCCCAATCCCAGCAACCGCCGATTCCTAAATCTTTGCGCGAGGGAACGAGGTGGACGATGCGCTTATCTTTTGAGAAAGCTGCAATGGCGTCCGTTGTACCGTCATCAGAGTGATTGTCGACGACAATAATATTATAATCAAAATTTGTCTGCTGCGACAAGACGCTTCCTATGGCGTCCGTAATAGTTTTCACGCGGTTGCGCACCGGAATAATGACAGAGGCTGTAACAGGATAGTCAGCGGCGTTAATAGCAGGTAATGCTTCATATTCATCAGGCGCCAAATAGCCGCCGATAGCTTTTAAGTGGGCTGTACAAGCGGCTTCGCATTCAAGTTGGACAGCTCTATTGTGCGGCGCAACGTAATCGAATTGCTTCTCTCCGCTCTCGCGGTTGTCTGTTTCGCACGAGGTGTAGAGCAATTCGCGTAAATGGTACAAGTTTCCGTGTCTGCTTAAGAAGAGACGTAAGGCGTAGAGTCCGGCATATTTATAGTGGTGCTCTTCTTGCACAAACTTTCGCAGGAGATCCGTACGAACCAATAGCAGCTCTCCAAAGTCGAAATCTTCTCGCAGACTTCCTGCCTGATAATCTAGTACGGGGTGGGCTGCTGTGCCATCGTAGCGATCTGAATAAACCATAGCGGCCTTTGTAGCTTCTGCAGTTTGCAGCAAGCGCTCGATGCAACGATAGGATAAAGTCAGTTCTTTGGGAGATAGATATAATAAGGTGTATGGGCTTGTCGTCAGGCGGGCAATTCGCTGTAAGAGGGTGGTGCTACCCAACGCATCTGCTTTCAAGTAGTGCGCATTCGGCGTTGCAGTTTTCGTCTTCTCTTGCGGGATTAGACGGATTAAGCGATTCACGCGAGGATGATGCTCGCAAAGGTTAGCCTCTGCAGCACTGAGAGCTTCGTCTACGATAAAGAAATCCGGATTCGGCATCATTTTATTTTCAATTTGTCGGGCGAAGTTACGCAAAGAAGTGAAGAAAACAAAAGGTTTTTTCTTTCATTCTTTGTAGTCGGGAGTGCGCAGATGAGTTATAGCCAAAAACAAATGTAAAAGATGTAACTGCATTGCGTCTGTGAGTGCTTATCATAGACAAATTTGTAGTAATAAAAATCCCCTCACTGCATTCTTATCAGTGGGGGAGTATATAATATGGTATGCCAAAAGCTTAATTGAGCATGTGATTGTTCTTCTCAAAGTGCTCTTTAGCATAAGCAGCCGTGACCTTAAAAGTATCCTCCTTGGTCGAAGGAATATCAAACATCGCGTCCATCATAATGCTCTCCATAATAGAGCGAAGGCCGCGCGCACCAAGTTTATATTCCATCGCCTTCTTTACGATAAAATCGATGGCATCCTCAGCAAAAGTCAAGGTAACGCCATCCATCTTAAACAACTTCTCATATTGTCTTACCAAAGAGTTCTTCGGCTCAACAAGAATGCGACGCAATGCAGCCTCATCCAACGGATTGAGATATGTGAGGACCGGAAGTCGGCCAATAATTTCTGGAATCAAGCCAAAAGACTTCAAATCCATCGGCTCAATGTATTGCATCAAATTGGCCGGATCAATTTTCTTCACGCGTTGCACATTGTCATAACCGACGGTGTGCGTATTCAGACGCTGTGCAATCTTCTTTTCGATACCATCAAAAGCACCTCCACAAATAAAGAGAATGTTGCGAGTATCAACGTGAACGTAATCTTGATCCGGATGTTTGCGGCCTCCCTTTGGCGGAACGTTCACCACAGATCCTTCGAGCAGCTTAAGCATTCCTTGCTGCACGCCCTCGCCGCTCACATCGCGCGTAATGCTCGGATTATCGCTCTTGCGCGCAATTTTATCTATCTCATCAATAAAGACAATGCCTCGTTCTGCGCGCTCCACATTGAAGTCAGCCTCTTGCAATAAGCGTGAGAGAATGCTCTCCACGTCTTCGCCCACGTAACCTGCTTCCGTGAAGACCGTAGCATCAACAATCGTGAAAGGAACATCCAAAAGGCGAGCTATTGTGCGTGCCAAGAGCGTCTTTCCTGTACCTGTCGTGCCTACCATAATAATGTTAGACTTTTCGATCTCCACACCATCGTCGACAGCGTCCAGATTCTCCTGCGCCAAACGTTTATAATGGTTGTAGACAGATACAGATAAATAGCGCTTGGCATCCTCTTGCCCGATCACATACTGATCTAAGTAAGACTTTATCTCTTGCGGACGTGGTATGCGCTTAAGATCAATATCTTCTTTGCTGATATTTTCCAGTCCGTCAAGGGGAGTCAAGCCGTTTTTCTCGCAATAAATGATAAGCATTTTCGATGCAATTGTTACAAATATTGCTGCCGTCAGGACCGGAAAACATTACGCTGACGCCACTTTCTCTACTCCGCAAAAGAACACTTTTTCTTTTTTTAGCCATTCCTGTTTGTTACTTAGTCAGAACCTTGTCAATCATACCATATTCTTTTGCCTCTTCTGCGGTCATCCAATAATCACGATCGCTATCTTGCCATACTTTCTCAAAGTCGGTATGCGAATGGTCGGCAATAATGGTATAGAGTTCTTTCTTCAATTTCTGTATTTCGCGAGCCGTGATTTCAATGTCTGAAGCCTGACCTTGCGCGCCGCCCATCGGCTGATGGATCATCACGCGACTATGTTTCAGGCCGGAACGCTTACCTTCCTTGCCTGCTACTAAAAGAACGGCGGCCATAGATGCAGCCATACCGGTACAAATAGTCGCAACATCGCTGCCGATAAACTGCATCGTGTCGTAGATGCCTAAGCCTGCATAGACCGAACCGCCGGGCGAGTTGATATAAATGGAAATATCCTTGCCGGGGTCTGCTGAATCCAAGTAAAGCAACTGCGCTTGCAGCGTGTTGGCCGTATAATCGTCAATTTGTGTGCCCAAAAAGATGATACGATCCATCATCAAGCGCGAAAAAACATCCATTTGCGTTACATTCAATTGGCGTTCTTCCAAAATATATGGGTTCAAATATTGCGCTTGCGCCTTAATTACGTCGTCGAGCACCATAGAATTGATGCCCAACTTGCCCGTGGCGAATTTTTCAAAGTCTGTCCTCATTCCTATATTATATTGTGTGTAAAGAAAGACAGGAAAGGCAATCATTATGCCAATCTGCACGTCTTTCTATCTTTATTTATCAGTAAGCGACGCGCCTTACAATAGGATAAAGGAGCGTCGCCTCTGAAAAACGTGCTTATTTTGTAGAGATTACTTGAAGAGTTTCTCAAAGTCTTCCTGAGAAATTTTCTTTTTCTTCAAGCCAACTTTCTCTTTTAATGCAGCTGTGAGTTTCGTATCTATTACGCGATCAAAGATAGCACGCGCTTGGTCTTGCTTTTGCAATACTTCTTGCGCATATTTTTCCAAGTATTCATCGGGCACGTTATTAATGCCGTATTGCATAAATTGGGAAACGAGCAGCAGAAATCGCCATTTCTTTCATATCAGCGTCTTCTACTTTAATGCCGGCCTCGCTCGTCAGTTTTTCGCGAATCAGTTGCCACTTCAATTCTTTCAAGCTGGAGTCGAAGTTGTCGTCAACATATTTCTCGTCCTTATCCTTGTTGTTAGCCAACATAAAGCGGCGCAGCAAGTCTTTCGGGAATTCAATTCGCCCACTTTGTTTTTCAGCATAGCGCGAGCGTCCAGTAAGAACTTATAATCAGCATCAGCTACGCGTTGGTGCTGCAATTGCTCTTTGATCTTCGCGCGGAATTCTTCTTCGCTCTTTACTTGACCTTCACCAAAGATGCGATCAAACAACTTCTGATCGAGTTCGCTCGGCACAAAGCGGCTTATTTCTTCAACTTGGAAAGAGAAATCGCCGGCGTGTTGTGCTACCTCATCCTTCTTTACCTTCAACAAAGAAGCAGCCTCAACATCGCTGTGAGCTTCAGCAGGCTTAAAAGTGATGACGTCGTTTTTCTTCGCACCGTCAAACAGCTTTTTCTGATCGTCAGCCTTAAAATAATTCGGCATCAATGAAGCGCGCTCTCACTTGTATGCCGCCCTTTCGGCTGTCCTTGCTCATCGAGCTCCGTTAACGGGCCGCGGAGAATATCACCATCGCGATATTCTTCAACATCTTCTGGATGGCCGGCCTGACGCGTCATTTCTTCGATCTGACTGTTGACTTGTGCATCGTCTATTTCGATTTCGTAATAGTCGACCTTGTCTTTTTGTTCAATTCGATAGAGAATTCAGGCGCCAAAGCAATATCAAACTTAAACTCAAAGTCGTCTTGGTTCTCTATGTCTTGAGGTGCTTGCGACTCATTGCCCATCGGTTCGCCCAGTACTTCCAATTTTTGTTCTTTAATATAGCCAAACAATTTGTCGGAAAGCAATTTGTTTACTTCCTCCATCTTTGCTTGCGGACCATACATCTTATTCACCAAGCTGAAAGGCACCTTTCCCGGACGGAATCCGGCATTTGCGCCTTTTGGCTCATTTTTCAATGCCCTCATTGACCTTCTCTGCATAATCAGCCTTGACGAGTTGAATCGTAATCGTACCACTGACCGGAGTGGACTTTTCAAATGAAATGTTCATCGAATTATCTTCTATTTATTGTTTTTATTATCTTACAGTAAAGGGCACCTTTTCACCCACAATTTAAGGTGAGGAGCGCGCAAAGTTAACAATTTCTTCCGGCTTACCCTCATCTTCATCCTTTTTTTCGCTTTCTATCTACTTCTTATGCCCGATTTATCGCCACAGACGTTGAGATTCCACCGACATAAAGCGCTTATATTTAGACTAATGTCGCTCGCTCTCTTCCTGATAACCATTTGTGGAAGGGGTTAAAATGGATTTACAGACAACGCTTATCCTAATTTTATGAAGAACAATAAGTTTCTGCTTAAGCAAGACTTATTTTCAATTGCTTTTCATCGTTGTGGTGCAAACTCTTCCCTGACGACCTTATTGTTTGCTGCCGCCAAACGATGGTTTGGTCCCGGCAAACAATGATTTGGCGCCGGCAAACGATAGTTTGGTGGCAGCAAACAATAACAACAAGAGATAGGACAAAGCAAAAACGGGAAAACGAACCACAAAGAGTAAGCAAAATTCTTTAACTTTGCAGCCTTAATTACTATAATCCACAAAACATGGAATTAGCAGCTAAATACACACCACAGGACGTAGAGACCAAGTGGTATGATTATTGGATGAAGCATCACCTCTTCCGCTCTCACCCGGACGGAAGAGAACCCTATACAGTCGTAATCCCTCCCCCCAACGTCACAGGCGTATTGCACATGGGGCATATGCTGAACGAAACGATTCAAGATATTCTCGTGCGCCGCGCGCGAATGGAGGGCAAGAACGCCTGCTGGGTGCCGGGAACTGACCACGCCTCCATCGCCACGGAAGCTAAAGTCGTAGCTCGTCTGGCAGAAAAGGGCATCAAGAAAACAGACCTCACGCGAGACGAATTTCTGAAGCACGCTTGGGAGTGGACAGACGAACACGGCGGCATTATTCTCCAACAGCTGCGCCGCGTAGGGGCTAGTTGCGATTGGGAGCGCACGGCATTCACGATGGATGAGGAGCGTTCACGCAGCGTCATACACGTCTTTGTAGATCTTTATAAAAAGGGATTGATTTATCGCGGCGTACGTATGGTCAATTGGGACCCAAAGGCTCTCACGGCCTTAAGTGATGAGGAAGTAATCTATAAAGAGGAAAATTCAAAGCTGTATTATCTGCGCTATTATTTGAGCAACGACGATCAAAAGGAAGCCCCTGAAGGCTCCGTCGTACACATCGACGAGAAAGGGCGGCGCTATGCTGTCGTTGCAACGACGCGTCCGGAAACGATAATGGGAGATACGGCAATGTGTATCAACCCAGAAGATCCCAAAAATCAGTGGCTTAAGGGCCAAAAAGTAATCGTTCCGCTCGTTGGTCGCGAGATCCCTGTCATTGAAGACGAATATGTCGATGTCGCTTTCGGCACGGGCTGTTTGAAGGTAACGCCTGCGCACGACGTCAACGACTATATGCTGGGTCAAAAGCACAAGTTGGCTTCCATAGATATATTCAACGACAACGGAACTCTGAGCGAAGCCGCCGAACTTTACGTTGGACAAGATCGCCTGAACGTGCGTCGCCAAATAGAGAAAGACTTAGAAGCTGCAGGCTTGATGGAGCGCGTAGAGCCTTACGTCAACAAGGTTGGCTTCTCAGAGCGCACCAACGTGCCTATTGAACCTAAGCTCTCTATGCAGTGGTTCCTCAAGATGCAGCACTTCGCCGACCTTGCATTGCCGCCGGTAATGAATGATGAAATCAAATTCTACCCGATAAAATATAAGAACATCTATCGCCACTGGTTGAGCAACATTAAGGATTGGTGCATCTCGCGCCAACTTTGGTGGGGACATCGTATTCCGGCTTACTTCCTGCCCAATGGCGATTGCGTTGTAGCTGAAACCATTGAGGAGGCCGTAGAAGAGGCACGCAAACTTTCAGGCGACGCAACCATTGAAGCCAAAGACTTAAAGCAAGATGAGGACGCGCTGGATACGTGGTTCTCTTCGTGGCTGTGGCCTATCTCGCTCTTTAACGGTATTTCCGATCCGAACAATGAGGAGTTTCGGTATTATTACCCGACGGCCGATCTCGTAACCGGTCCGGACATCATCTTCTTCTGGGTAGCTCGAATGATTATGGCGGGCTATGAATATACCGGAAAGATGCCCTTTAAGCACGTTTACTTTACGGGTATCGTGCGCGACAAGCTTGGGCGAAAGATGTCGAAGTCGTTGGGCAATTCTCCCGATCCTTTGGCTTTGATAGACAGTTTTGGCGCAGACGGCGTCAGAATGGGCTGATGCTGGCTGCACCTGCTGGCAACGACATTTTATATGATGACAGTTTGTGCGAACAGGGGCGCAACTTCTGCAATAAGATTTGGAACTGTTTCCGTCTGATTGACTCGTTAGAAGTCTCTGACGGCGCGCAACCGCAAACGGCGCGCCGCGCCTTGGATTGGTTTGGTGCCCAGTTGCGCAAGAGTGCAGCTGAAATTGCTGATCTCTTCACAAAATATCGCTTAAGCGAGGCCCTGATGGAGATCTACCGCCTGATTACCGACGAGTTTAGCGGCTGGCTGCTTGAGATGACGAAGCCGGCTTACGGCGAACCGATCGACCGCCGGACGATTAACGAGGTCAAAGCTTACTTTAATGATCTCCTACATTTGCTCCACCCGTTTATGCCTTTTATTACCGAAGAACTTTGGCAACACTTGGCAGAGCGTAAATCGGGAGAAAGCATCATGATCGACCCGCAAAATATCGCGCAACCGCAAGGTGAAGATGCGCAAATCTTGGCTACGTTTGAGCAAATTAAGGGCATTGTGCAGGGAGTACGCGCCGTGCGCAACGCGAAGAACATTGCGAAGAAAGAAAGTCTCGAACTGGAAGTCATCGGTGAGAATCCCGTGAAGTCGGACAATGGCATTATCGAGAAGATGGCCAACATCAGTAGCATCACCGAGGTAACCGAGAAGAATGCTAATGCGTCTGTCTTTATGGTGGGTACGCATACATTCGCCGTTATTTTAGGCAACTTAATCGATATTGAGGCAGAGCGCGCTAAGGCTGAGGCAGAATTAGCCCACTTGAAGCAATTCCTCGCCGGCATCGAAAAGAAATTGGGTAACGAGAAGTTCGTAGCCAATGCACCTGAAGCCGTTGTCGCCTTAGAGCGGAAGAAGAAGAGCGATGCTGAAGCGAAAATCCAATCACTTCAAGCGCGCCTTGCAGATTTAGCGAAAGGATGAAGCGATTCACCAAGACTTTGCGGAGCTATGAACGTGTGTTGCAAAGCTTGCTTTTGCTTTGATGAATGAAAGTCGGTTAAAACGACCATATATAATAAGGTGTGCCAAGTAAAAACTTGGCGCGCCTTATTTTTATTCTTGAACTTACGCCTCGCCCGCTTCGCTCTCTGTATAAATACAAATGCTTTAAAAGGGAAGATAAACGCGGAGCTGATAGATTCCTTGGTCTATTATTGTTAATTATTGCGCGATTTGGTAATTTTGCTCCTTATTATAGCAGCAAAGCAATGAGCCATAAAAGACGTTCTCCAATTCGTAAGCAGATCCTACAAAGTCGCCGTTTGCGGCGTCGGGTTCGGCGCAAGGTTGGTGCGCGCTTGACTTGGTTTCGTCGGTATTGGTGGGCTGTATTGGCCGTGTTGCTCTTTTCCCTCTGTGCTTGGGTCTTTATACCTAATGGTTTGCAGCGACAATTGAAAGGTGTGGTGCTGATTGAGGCTGAAGTTTGCTATCGCGTAACGTCTTCCGAGGGGGATACATTATATATAGAGGGGACGATAACAGATAGTATTGCGCCAAAAGTAGATGTGCGGCCCGATTCCATTTATAAAAAGACAACTGCTACCGGCTCCTTCGTTTCTAATGCCGGACACTTAATTACGACGAGGCGACTTCATGCTCGTCTGCCAGAAAAACTTCCAAACGAAACTTTACAGGTTCGGTTACAAATGTTGCCCAAAGCCTTGAAAGCAGAGATGAGTAAACAAAAGATCTTACGACGTGAATTAGATAACTATGCTCACTCTCACACGGTCGTTGATGGTGGTTATAATAACGTAATGACGCTGCGTGATAGTATTATAAGGAGGCAGGTGAAAACTGATTTGCTTCTGCAACTCGTGCTGAAAATGCTTCCGTCAAAGCACTTGGCGGCAAAAAGAGTAGAAAATTATCGCATAACGACCAAGCAGAAAGCTGAAAAGTCTATCGTGACGCGTCACTATAAAGCACATTATACGGGCGATCAAACGGCTCATCTCATCTTGTTACAATTGGACGCAGAGCGTTTGCCTAAAGAGGCGCATCGATTTGTGATTTATCGTTTTAATCCACAAGCGTGGGCCTTCGGGCAAGATGCGCATTACTTTTTGGGTTATCAATTGATGACGCCGGAGGAAGCATCGACAGCCTTGCCTGATGCAGCAAAAACTACACAGCCAAATCTGCCTTTGGCTGAAGGCGGACCTATGTTGAATAGCTTCGGGCAGGTGTGCGGCGTAGTTGGTTTTGGTAAAACGAATGTGGGAGATGAATTGTCTAAATTGTTTTATTCTAATCATTCTTACCCGTCAAGAGTTTTCGACAATTGGATAAAAGGCGTTAAGCTGTGGTTTCGTCAGCCGCGTGCTTTGGTCACAGATTCGCTCCGCCTTACTCAGCCTTTGCGGTCAAACGTTTCCGGTTGGCAACGAATAGCAGATCATTACGTGTCGCGCTCACTACCCGACGGACGCTATACGGGTTCTTATTTAAACGGTGTGCGCGTTGGTTCCGGACGTATGCAATATGCCGATGGCTCAGTCTATGCCGGTCAATGGCTGAAAGATAAGCGCGAAGGACTCGGGGTTTATATCGATAAGCGCGGGCGTATGTATACCGGACAGTGGAAGGCCGATACGCTCTATCAGGGATCTTGCCGGACGGAGAGCGATTTTTATGTCGGCGGCATTGACAAAGCTTTTCGTCGCACGGGCTTTGGTGTTTTTACGAATGAGCAGGGCGACTATTATGAAGGACTTTGGCGGAAAGGTAAACGTAATGGCTTTGGTATTGGGCTTTCTTTGCACCACATTGTCCGTGCCGGCATTTGGCGAAAAGGTCGTTTCTTAGGCGAACAGATGGTTTACAATGCGGACCGAGTGTATGGCATTGATATTTCCCGCCATCAACACGAGCGGAGGAAGCAGCGCTTCGCCATAGACTTTTCTCGATTACGCATCACGAGTCTTGGAACGCTTCCGCGCAAGGTAAAAGGGAAGATCAATTACCCCGTTACCTTCGTTTATGTCAAGGCAACTGAAGGTGCAACGCTTTATAATAAATACTATAAAGGCGACTTGGATGGCGCTTTGCGAAACGGTCTGCACGCCGGAGCTTATCATTTCTTTTCTACCTACACGCCTCCTGCAGAGCAAGCTTCCTTTTTTCTGAAGCAAACGCATGGAATGCGTGGCGATTTGGCGCCAATGCTTGATGTAGAGCCTTCGCACAAGCAGATAGAGCGCATTGGTGGGCGTGATGTTCTTTTTAATCGTATGCTACAATGGCTGCGTATTGTGGAGCAGCGTACCGGGCGCCGTCCGGTTCTGTATATCAGCCAACTATTTGTCAACGATTATTTGTCTTATGCCCCCGAAAGTTTGCTGAAATATAAAATGTGGATTGCGCGTTATAGCGAATATAAGCCTTACGTTCATTTGGAGTATTGGCAACTAACGCCGGAGGGCTGCGTCAGAGGTATTCACGGTGAAGTAGATATCAATGTGTTTAATGGTTCTAAAGCGCAATTTTTACAAAATATGGTGCATACGCCTTAATGCACTATTTGTTTATTGATAATCACTGAGCCGTGTGTATGTAGCTTGAGTCGGTTAAAGTCCTGTTTACCTTTGAAGTTATTTCTGTTTGCCATTGGCGTTCTAAAATAATTTGTCGCAACCAGAGTAATCAATTGGCAAATAATATTTTCCTAAAAAATAGGGCTTGTAACAAATGATACAGGAAAGCAAAACGTTTTCCTCTACTTTTGCAGCACATACAAATAATTCAGGCGTGAAGCTAGCATCAATGGCGTAGGGGTAAGCCCCGATGCGCTGTTGCAACCTTCAAGATCATTAATGTGAAACAAAAAATTAAGGCAATGGAAGATATGCTACGCGGCCTTTCGGCCAAAGATACGGAGCGACTGAGCGCTCTCTTACAAATCGAGGAGGATTATGAGACGGGTAAAATCGACTTGGAAGAGGCCCGTCGCCAACTGAGTGAGAAAGTGGGGCGTGAACACCCTGCGACATTGCGAAGGCAGAACAGCACCTTGTGCCCGCTGACGATGAAGAGTGTCGCAAAGTCGATATGAAAAAGACTTTGCAGCTGCTGGAGGGCTTTTTGGATACGTCGCGCCCGGACTTGCCGGCTGACCATCCCATTATGCTTTACTATCGTGAGAATGATGAGATGCGGAAACATTTGGCCGAGGTCGAGAACTTGTTGCAGTTCCCATTGATTAAGAATCAGTGGCTCGAACTGTATGAGGCGCTGCTGCAATATCCCGTACATTATACGCGCAAGCAGAATCAGCTTTATCCGCTGTTGGAGAAAAAGGGCTTTGATAGGCCAACGACGACGATGTGGACTTTCGACGATTTTGTCCGCGATGAGATTAAGGCGGCTAAGCGCCTGCTTGATGAAGATAAGGATGATGAATTCTTGGCGCGCCAAAAGGATGTGCTGGCTTATACGCGCGATTTGATGGAAAAAGAAGAGACGATTCTCTATCCTACGTCCTTAGCGATGATTTCTCCTGCTGAGTTTGAAGAAATGAAGGAGGGGGATCGAGAAATCGGGTTCGCTTTTATTGAGCCGGAGGCGTCGCTTGCCAAGCAGCCTACACAAACGCCGGCCGCAGAGACGAGCGGATTTGCAGCCGAGCTACAGGTTTTGTTAGGAAAATATGGTTATTCGGTGGGCAATGATAAGGATCAGGTTTTAGAAGTTAAGACCGGAAAGCTTACATTAGAGCAAATCAACTTGATTTTCCGCCATTTACCCGTCGACATCTCTTTTGTTGATGAAAACGAACTTGTAAAATTCTATTCGGATACGCCGCATCGCGTCTTCCCGCGTAGCAAGAATGTTATCGGTCGTCAGGTTACCAATTGTCATCCACGGTCCAGTGTGCACATCGTACGAGAAATTGTAGACAAATTTCGTAACGGGGAGCAAGATAAGGCTGAATTTTGGATTAACAAACCAGGTTTATTCATCTACATCATCTACTATGCGGTAAGAGATGAGGCCGGACGCTTCCGCGGCGTTTTGGAAATGATGCAGGATTGTACGCACATTCGTGACTTGGAAGGCTCGCGCACGCTCTTGACGTGGGAAGCAGAAGAAACAGATGAGGCGGCGGAAGCCTCTCAATCGGCCAATGCGCCGCTTTCAGCTGAAACGCGTTTGAAGGACTTGTTAAAAACTTATCCCTGGCTCAAAACTGAATTGGTGAAACTTCGGCCGGAGTTTAAGATGCTCAATAGTCCGCTCGGCAAACTGATTGTGGCACGCGCGACACTTAAAGGATGTGAGTGAGCGCAGCGGAATGTCGGTAGACGAACTCTTGCAAAGTTTGCAAAAGTTGATAGCTGCGCACGCCTAAGTTACTTTTTTGCTGCCGGCCGCTGTGATTTTCCTTTGAAACTTACAGAGGCCGGTACGCGAAAGAGTCCGGCTGCTTTGCTGTAGATGTTAAGTCGAAGCGTCAATACATTCGTGCCGTCCACCTGCTGTACATGGCCGTAAAAGGGCGCCTCGTTTTTGACCGTGTTATTCCAATAAAGTGTTGAGTTAAACAGCTTCATCATCTTTATGCTTCCTGCATTCGGCGCGGAGGTCTTCATCGTGCCGTCAGAACTTATGCTTATGCCTTTTATGGAAAAGAGAATCGTTCCGGGCATCTTGCCAATTTTAGGTACAGCTCCCGTTAACACGCCGTTGTGTAAGCGAAAGACCATCTTTTGTGAAGGCTTTAGTTCGCCCTTCATCTTAATATTGTAGGCCGTGCCGCTATAATCTCCATCGAATTGCGTGTTTACTTGCGCCTTCAATGAGGCGAAAACAGCACAAAGTAGTAAGCAGAGATAAATCAGTCGTATTTGCTTCATCGTTTAATTTGTTTTTGTTGGTGGTCAACACACTTTTCGTTCGTGCGTTGCTTGTTAGTGTTAAGCACATTAGTTTGCTGCAAATTGATAGTGCGCTAAAGTGCCGGCCCCCAAGGCCGTTTGTCTGCGAAGCCGCAGTCTATTACGATTTTATTCAGATTTATTGTCCGCAGCATCGAATTGTGGCGACAAAGGTAGCCAAGATTCTGCTACCGGTTAATGATTTTCGCGTATAGCATCGCTAAAAATAATAACCCTGTCCGTTTTTTGCTTCCGTAAAGTGGCGTATTGAGGGCATTAAGCCCATAATCGCTTTGCTTCCTTCTCCTTTCCGACTTTCTCGCATTGACTTCCACGGTGTCGAAACGTAGCGGCTCAATGTACGCTCGTGATGGTAGAGTTTTACTCTCGTGAGCGTACGAACGTGCACTCACGAGGGGACGAACGTGCACTCACGATCGTAAATAGCCGATTTGCGTCGGCGGAATGCTGAGCTTAGAATTTTCGTAGAAGAATTGAGTCTTTCGGTTTTAGAAACGGCTACGTAAGAATATTTAAGTAGAAAGAAAGCATTGTCGGTGGGGAATATTACCTTTGCAAATCAAAACCATAGGTGAGTATTAGCGAATAGAGGCGATAATAAACAGGTGCGTGTGCGCTCAAAGCTTACACAGAAAGTCTTAGATGCACAATCTTAGCATCTGCAAAGGCTGCTTAGCGCTTGTTATGTGCTGATTGTTTGCCCGCTTGGGCGATTGTGGCGCGAGATCGTCGGATATTATTTTTCAAATGAGCATAACAACTCCTTGTCGGCCTGCTGTGCTGCGTCAAAAACAAGTTGGAGGAAGCGCTAAGCGCATGGATGAATTGGATTTTCTAAAGGCCGTGTTCATCCTGCTGATGGTAGCTTTCCATTTAGTTTATATCGGTAATAAATATCCCTATGCTAAAGCCGTGGTTTACACGTTTCATATGCCGGGATTCCTCTTGATTTCAGGCTATTTGGCTAATACGCAAAAAACGGTGAGGAAGTTTTTGCGCGGAATGGGGCGTTTGCTCCTCCCTTACCTGATTATGGAGGGTGCTTATATTATCTTAGCCGCTTTTTTGCCGATTCGCGAGCACATCGATTCGCTGACCGTCGGGATATTCTTGCAGCATTTGTGGCTCAAACCTTTAGGGCCTTATTGGTACTTGCATACGCTTGTGATTTGTAGCGTGATGTATTTTGCAATAATGCGACTTCCATTGTTGGCAAATTGGATGAAGTGGACGTTTGTCTTGTTCGCTTATGGTGCACTTGCCTTTGGTTTACACTTAATCTCGTTCACGCACGCTTGTTATTTTGCGGGAGGCATCGCCATACGCTTCCTGCATAAAGATTTTATCAGTTTTTTTCGCTTCGGATTATGGGGTTTTATCCCTTTTACCGCAGTGCTGTTTTGGCCTGATCAGTTGCATAGTGGGACTTTTGTAGGCGTATTGATTGTCTATTGCGTGATTTGCGGATTATTGGGCCTTTATCCTTATTTCAAAACCAACGGCCGCTTGTTGTTTATAGGGAGAAATACGCTTGTTATCCTCTTGTTTTCTCCGGTTTTCACGCTCTTAGTCAAGCCGCTTGTGCCTTTCCTCGCTTTTGATCCGACGGGGATGCTTTTCTTGTTGATTGCCGTTTCCCTCGCTGTGGGAGGTAGTTTGGTAATAGCAAGGATAATGGAGAAAACGCACACAGCTGTTTGCCTCTTTGGCCAATCAAAGATTTTGCATTGAAAGAGTTGCTAAGCGTATAATGAGCCTGTTGGGGTGCAGATCTTTTGATGTGCCGACCATCTTCATACTTCATCAAGCGTAACGAAAGAATTCCCTTCACCACGCCAAGGGCGGTGAAGGGAATTTCGTGTGTTTTGTGCTCAGGTCGTAACTACGCGCCGAAAATAGCTTATTTGCTATGTTTGCGTTGCTTATCGGCTACCTGCCGATGCTGATTTTCAATCCACTGTTCGCGAGCATAGGCCTGCATATCGGTGACGGTATCTTTCTCGTCGACAATTTCTGTGCCCAGCATGGTCTCGATGACGTCTTCCATCGTTACAATGCCGCGCAAACAGCCATATTCGTCGATGATTACGGAAATGTGCTCTTTCTTTTCCAATAATCGCTCCCAAATGGTTGAGACGCTTTCCGTTCTTGAAAAAGACAAAATGGGGCGTACCAGCTCCGAAAGTCGCATTGAAAATTTATCTTCTGAAAGTTTTTCCAAGATTGTTTGGCGTAAGACGTATCCTGTAATGTAATCGTCCTTATCGTCTTTGTAAACAGGGATTCTTGAGAAAGTTTGATAGCGCTCATGCTGCCTGAACTCTGTGACCGTCATTGATTCATCAGCGATCTCGACGACGCTGCTCGGGGTCATAATCTCGCGTGCCGTCACTTTCGAAAGTTTAAGCATATTCTGAATCATCCGATCCTCCTTCTGCTTGAACACACCCTCTTCCGTGCCGGCCGTAACCATAGCTGAAACTTCCTCGCGGCTGACCGAAGTAGCATTTTGTCCGGGCGAGATGAAGCGCGTAATGAACTCCGCCATCAGAACAAAAGGAAAAGTGAGAAAAACCAAGGCCCTGTAGACCGGCGTCATAGGAATTACCAAGCGACGCCAATGATTAGCGCCTAAAGTCTTGGGGATAATCTCTGAAAAAACTAAAATAAGCAAGGTTAAACCCGCAGATAGCCAGCCAAACCATTCTTCTCCTAAAACGAGGGCCGCTTGCTTTCCGACGCCAGTAGCACCAGCGGTATTGGCAACGGTATTTAGAGTCAGAATAGCTGAAATAGGACGGTCAATGTCCTGCTTAAATTTACGAAGATGTTTAGCTGCTTTTGAGCCTTCCTCCTCTTTCATTGTAATAAAAGAGAATGGCGTAGAGAGCAAAGTCGCTTCCATAATAGAACAAAGGAAAGAAACGACTAATGCCAATAAAAGGTAGAATATGAGTAGCCCCATGTATAATTAAAAAAGTATCTCGCTCACTGCCAAAACGCTAAAAGTAAACTGAAACTCGGCCCCGAAAGGGCAAAAATGCGCTTCATTAACCTTCAAATAAAGCGTCGTTTTGCAATGTTAGATTGCTGCAAAGATAGAAATTCTTAATTGATTAACCAAAAACAAGTATGATTCTTACAAGAATCGGACAGAAACGAAGGGCATACAATATATATAATGAAGATTGTGCACATGCTTACAAAAAAAGCAGGATAGCCTGCGCAATAATGAAGCAACGTTTGGCGAGACAAGACTTTGAGTTGTTTTAATGTCGTGTTGCTGGCAAATAAGCCTAATCTCTTTAGCGAAAAGCTCAGCAACAGACGAAGTTTTTCTAACTAAGTAGACGTAAATCTTGGCAAAAAAGGAAAATTGCTGTACCTTCGCGAGAAGATTTGCAGGTAAGGCCTGCATAGGTAAATCATGAAAAAAGGATTGACAGATAAGATGTCCGGCCAGATGGATCAACAAAAGCAAGAACCCATCTCTAAAGCCTGGCGAGAGGATATAAAACAAGCCGTAGAGGTGTTGAACCGCGGCGGAGTCATACTTTATCCTACAGATACGATTTGGGGGATAGGATGTGATGCGACTAATCCGGAGGCAGTACAGAGAGTCTACGATATAAAACGTCGTATAGACTCCAAAGCCTTGATTACATTGGTCGATTCTGAAGCAAAATTGCAGTTTTATGTGCGCGACGTGCCTAATGCTGCGTGGGATATTATAGATTATGCTACTCGGCCGACAACAATCGTTTATGATACCGTGCGTAACCTTGCTCCAAATTTGCTGGCTGAAGACGGTAGTGTCGGCATCCGCATTACGCAGGAACCTTTTAGCCGCGAACTATGCGCTCGCTTCAGACGCGCGATAGTTTCGACTTCGGCTAATGTGAGCGGCGAGCCTTCGGCAGCTTGTTTTGATGCAATCTCTGATGAAATAAAAGAGGCAGTTGATTATATTTGTACGTCTCGCAGGAATGAACGTAAACCGGCTTCGGCCTCTGCTATAATTAAATTGTCTTTCGATGGGACGGTACAAATCATTCGCCAATAAATAGACGCCAACGTGACGACAGTAGCAATAGACCGTGGGTACAATCCGATCCTGAGAGGCTTGCTCTTCTTGCAAAGCCATCTTAATCGTCGGCAATTTATACAACTGCTTAGCTTTCTAGTGGGCGTGGGAGCTGCGCTTTCAGCACAGCTTCTAAAATGGCTAATCCATGAGATACAGTTTTTGCTAACTTTCCGCTTTGATGTCGGAAGGGCGCAATGGCTTTTCTTGGTTTATCCGCTCGTTGGTATATTGTTGACAGCGCTTTTTATTAAGTATGTTGTTCGTGATGACATCGGACACGGCATTACGCGCATCCTTTATGCTATTTCGCGCCGACAAGGGCACATTCGTCGCCACAATACTTGGTCAAGTATCTTAGCTTCTTCCCTAACAATTGGTTTTGGCGGTTCAGTGGGCGCGGAGTCGCCGATCGTATTAACGGGTTCGGCCATTGGATCCAATCTTGGCGAAGTGTTTCATTTGGAGCACAAAGAATTAATGTTGCTTATCGGGTGTGGCGCATCAGCTGCAATTGCCGGTATCTTTAAGGCGCCCATTGCAGGAATCGTCTTTACGCTTGAAGTATTGATGATAGACTTGACGATGGCTTCTTTGCTTCCTCTACTGATTGCTTCACTGACGGCTACTTGCGTTACTTATTTCTGACCGGCCCCGCTGCGATGTTTAGCTTTCATAAACGATCCCTTTGTCGTTGAGCGTGTGCCAAGTTCTATCTGTTTGGGCGCTTTCTGCGGTATTCTTTCGCTTTATTTCACTCGAGCGATGAATTGGTTTGAGCAAGTTTTTGGGCGCATCAATGGTACTTTTAAACGAGTCGCTTTGGGAGGAACAATCTTAGCGATTTTGATTTTCTTCTTCCCACCGCTTTATGGCGAAGGCTACAATATCATAGCGATTTTGTTGAATGATGCCGGCACAATAAAGGCCGAAAGCGTGATGAACAATTCGCTTTTCTTTAATCATTCTGAATATTTTCTGATCTACCTTGGCTTAATCTTGTTCTTTAAAGTCTTTGCGACGACGGCGACTAATGGCGGTGGTGGTTGCGGCGGTACTTTTGCGCCGAGTTTGTTTATGGGGTGTTTGGGCGGATATTTCTTTTCAAAGGTTTGGAATAGTCTTTCTTTGTTAGGAATCCACGTTCCGGAGCGCAACTATGCACTCTTGGGTATGGCGGGCTTAATGAGCGGCGTCTTTCATGCCCCTTTGACCGGCGTCTTCCTCATTGCAGAGTTGACGGGTGGTTATGATCTCTTCCTACCTTTGATGATTGTTTCAGCTGTTTCGTTTCTGACGATCAATTTGTTTGAACACCATAGTATTTATGCGATGCGCTTGGCGCGTAATGGCGAATTACTCACGCACCATAAAGATAAATCGATCCTAACGCTAATGACCTTAGATGCTGTTATTGATAAAAGCGTCCCGGTGTTGCGTCCAGAGATGAAATTGGGCCAAATTGTGCGTATCGTCTCCAATGCGCAAGGAGAAGACTTTGCGGTGGTTAATGGTGCCGGCACACTTTTGGGTATCGTCAATTTAAAGGCATTGCGCAAAGTCATATTCAGAAGCGAGTTGTATGGCCTATATACGGCAGAGCAATTGATGCAGAAGCCCGGTATTACGTTAGAAACGCTCGATGCTATGTCTTCGGTTATGGATCGCTTTCAAGAAACCGAGGCCGAAATGCTTCCCGTGCTTGATGGTGAAGGTATTTTTGTCGGTTTTGCATCTAAGACCCGCTTATATAGCTTATATAGAAAGCTAATGAAAGACTTTTCAGAAGAATAACGATGACAAAAGAAACATTACGTATAGTCTACTTTGGTACGCCTGAATTTGCAGTTGAGAGTTTAAAGAGATTGGTCGATGGCGGCTATAATATTGTCGGCGTAGTTACGATGCCCGATAAACCGATCGGACGCCATCAAAGCATCCTTTCAAAATCAGCCGTCAAAATCTTTGCTGAGGCCCACGGATTACCACTCTTGCAGCCTGCGAGTTTAAAAGATCCTGAGTTTTTGGCTCAATTAAAAGCTTGGCAGGCGGATGTGCAAGTTGTCGTAGCCTTTCGTATGTTGCCCGAAGTCGTTTGGGCAATGCCGCGTTTCGGAACGTTTAATCTTCACGCCGCATTATTGCCGCAGTATAGAGGCGCTGCGCCCATCAATTGGGCCATAATAAATGGCGAACGTGAGACCGGTATCACAACATTCTTTTTGCAGCACGAAATAGACACAGGCAATGTGATCCAACAAGTTCGCGTCCCCATCTCAGATACGGATACGGCCGGAGATATACACGATCGCTTGATGCTGCTGGGCGGAGATTTAGTGATTGAAACAATAAACAAACTGATTGAAGGCGATATTGAGGCCATTCCCCAAGCAGAAATGCAGACCGATGAACCGCTTAAGCCTGCTCCGAAACTATTTAAGGATAACTGCAAGATAGACTGGAGTGCGGGTGTCAAGCGTTGTTATGATCACATCCGTGGTTTGTCTCCTTATCCCGCGGCTTGGACCACTTTCGTGAGTGGTGAGAAGCAGCAAGCGCTTAAAATAATTTCATCAGAAAAGGAATTTTGCACGCCCGCAGCGCCTGTTGGCACCATCATCATTGCGGATAAAGCCGATTTGAAAGTGGCTTTAAGCGATGGTTATTTGCATTTAAAGGAAATACAATCGGCCGGAAAAAAACGCATGCCCGTTGCCGATTTCCTTCGTGGCTTCCGTCCTTTCGGAAATGAAAGGGTGGAGTAGGGAAGGCTTTATTGTCGGCAACGAACACGCGTAGTTCGTTAAGCTTAAAGCTCTACTTTTTGAAGATTTATGGTGCTTTCTGTATCTTTCTCCAGCACAATTTTTGCATCTTCAAAAGCCGGAGGGCCCATGACGCACTTTGCATCGTTGCTGAACCCAAACTTCTCAATGGGGATTCCCATTTTTCCAAAATCCATCGTGCCATTGCCGTTTTCATCGTGGAAAATGGCGATGGCATATTCACCTTTGGGGAGATCCGTGAACGTTACTGTGCAAGTAGCACCCGTTACGTCCTGCTCAAGACTCTTAAACGATTGCTTCAGCCACGTTTCCTGACTATTAAACAGGGCTACGAAAACCTTACCTTTGTCTTGTTCAATCCCTTGGATGTGAACGGTTAAATTCTGGGCCTTCATTTGATTGAGACCGAACCATGCTGAGCAGATCAGCACAAACAAAAACTTTTTCATAATCAGATATTTTTTATTTGAGTTAGGGGTTTAATGTCGAGATGTATGACTGAAGCGCCTGCACATAAGCTTCGAATGCCTGCTTTCCTTTTGAGGTCAGACGGCATACAGTGCGCGGTTTCTTTCCGGCAAAGGTCTTTTCTACGTGGATGTAGCCCGCAGCGCCTAACTTTTCGATCTGCACACTCAAGTTGCCTGCCGTGGCCTGCGTCTTCTCTTTGAGATAGACGAAGTCTGCCTCTACGACATTGCTGAGCAGAGACATGACGGCTAAGCGCAATTGAGAATGCAACAAAGGGTCGAGTTCCGGCAACATAGTTACTTGGCGTATTTATGATTGAGGTAATGGCCGGGAATAATCATCAGTACAACGAAACCCAACGCAAACCATAGATTCGAGTTATAGTAAATGCCTCCGCGAGAGAGTTGAACTAACAGATGCAAGCCCAGACAAAAAGGCAGGAAGGGTAGGTAGGTCAGTAAGCGCTCCTGACTAATAAGACCGCTTACGCTGACTCCGACCGAGCAAAAGAGCAGTACGAGCGGCTGTATGTAGGCTGAATTGCTGCCCAATATGGGAAAGATAATCATCATGAGCATAAAAGCCGTCCCGATGACCATCCACAGCTGATTGATCATTGAGCGCACATACGTCTTCATCGGTTTTTCTCGCTGCCTGCTAAATAAATAAGATGACAGAAAACCAACAAAGGGTAAGCTTAACCAGAGCAGATTCCATTGTGGTGTGTTTGTAGCCAGCGTCAGTCCGTAAATGCCAAGTCCAAGCAGTGTCGTAAGGTAACCCCATATTAACATGGAGTCGCCACTGTGGCGCCCATCGTCCGTTTTCGTCTGGTCGATCATTGTCATGATCAGTTGTAGACTCTCTTTCTCTGAAATCTTTTTCTCTTCCATTTTGAGTGTTATTTTGCGAGTTTGTATTTCGTTGTCTGTTGCAGCAATATGAGCTTGGCCGTCTCGTAGTGGGCATCGTAAAGAGGTTTATATTATAAACCAAATGCTGTTTAAAAATAAGCGACTTGCTCATTTCGTCGCTCTTAAATCCGGTGCAAATATAAAGTAGTTTATTTTATAAACCAAGATATCCTGCGTAAATTTTTGGAAAATCGATTTTTCTTCGCGGTGCTGGTAAAAATGACTGCCAAGCACATAAGACAGGTTGACGATCTTGCCGCTGAAGTTGCACAAACCTCATCAGCGTATTGTTTGGCGGCAGCAAACCATCGTTTGGTGGGAGCAAACTATCGTTTGGTGGCAACAAACCATTGTTTGGTGGGAGCAAACGAAAATCATTCGTCATAAAACGATTCATTTATTGGCGTTTGTGTCCTGCTTTCTACCGGCGGCGTTTTGTGAAGAATGTTGTCAGTCTTTGCGGAAGAGCTAAAGTGGCCGATTGTTAGAATATCCTTGCTCACAGTAGGCGATACCTTTTTCAAAGGCAGTATAGCAGCGTTAGTATTTGCGCCTTCTTATGACTATTTGTCCTCATTCTACCCATTCTGATCCAAACTACAAATTATATGCTTACTACGGAGCAAAATTTGAGACTTTAACCGTCAAATAGGGTGTTTATAGCCCTGCGAGGTCCTTACATTCCAATTTTATTGCTTAATTTTGCACAGTTAAAACACACTTGTGCTAAAATTTAGTAGAAAATGAATCCGTCAGCATACGACTATAAAGATTTTATCAAAAGAATTGAGGACAGTTTGAAAGAGCATTGGGATCAAGATGCTTTCACCGATTATCAGGGAGCGACCCTGCAATATCACGACGTTGCACGAAAGATCGAAAAACTCCACATTCTCTTTGAATATGCAGATATTCACCCCGGCGATAAGATAGCTTTGTGCGGCCGAAACAGTTCCGGATGGGCTTCAGCTCTGTTAGCGATTTTGACTTATGGAGCAGTCGCCGTGCCGATCTTGCACGAGTTTAAAGCAAAGCAAGTACACGACATCGTGAATCACTCCGGCGCCCGCCTGCTTTTTGCCGGCGATCAAGCGTGGCCTGAGTTGGATGCTGAGCAAATGCCGGATTTGATGGGCATAGTCAGCTTGGTCGATTATAGTTTGCTACTCAGCCGTTCAGAACTATTGGTGCAGGCGCGCGAATCGCTTAACAAAATCTTTGGCGAGCGCTTCCCCAAATATTTCCGCCAAGAGCACGTCAATTATCGCCCTGCATCAGACCCCGACGCTTTGGCCATTTTGAACTATACTTCCGGAACAACGAGCAACTCTAAAGGCGTTTTGATCCCTTATCGTGCGTTGTGGTCGAATATGGACTTTGCCGACAGCGTTTTAGGTCATAAGTTGGAGCGCGGAAGTAAAGTGATTAGTATGTTGCCGATGGCACATATGTATGGCATGAGCTTTGAATTCTTCTACGAATTCTTGATTGGCATTCATATTTATTTCCTCACGCGCGTTCCAAGTCCGCGCATCATCTTCCAAGCCTTTGCCGAAGTGAAGCCCGACTTGATCGTTGCAGTCCCCTTGATTATCGAAAAAATCATACGCAAGTCGGTTCTTCCTAAGTTGCAAACACCCAGTATGAAAGTATTGCTGAAGTTGCCCTTGATCAATCAGAGAATCCGCGATAAGATTCGCGAGCAACTCGTGGCGGCTTTCGGTGGAAAGTTCTATGAAATCATAATCGGCGGCGCGGCATTTAATAGCGAGATTGAAAACTTCTTGTATAAGATGAACTTCAATTACACCGTGGGCTATGGAGCAACGGAGTGTGCCCCCATTATTACGTATGCCGATTGGCACGAACGCCGCTTAGGCTCCTGCGGTCGCGTCGTTCCGCATATGGAAATCAAGATTGATAGCAAGGATCCGCAACGCATTGTGGGCGAAATCCTGGTGCGCGGCGCCAATGTAATGCTCGGCTATTATAAAAATCCGGAGGCTACGGAGGCGGCCATAGATAAAGATGGCTGGTTTCACACGGGCGATTTAGGCGTCATTGATGCTGATGGCTTCTTGTATATCCGTGGGCGCAGCAAGAATATGCTGCTTGGCTCAAGCGGGCAGAATATCTATCCGGAAGAGATCGAAGAGAAATTGAATATCCTGCCTTATGTAGCAGAATGTATTGTCATTCAAGAAGGAGATCGACTCTTTGGACTCGTCTATCCGGATGAAGAAGAGGTGAAGCGCGACAATCTGAGCGAAGAACAATTGAAAGAAAAAATGGAGCAAAACCGCAAAGAGTTGAACACGATGGTCAACAGCTACGAGCAGCTCTCCGGCATACGCATCCATAGCGAAGAGTTTGAAAAAACGCCTAAGCGCTCTATCAAACGTTATCTCTATACGAGTAACTTTGAAAAGGCTTAGTGAGAAATCCTTGCGCGGCTTGGCGCTTCCGCACTTTCGCAATGAAATGATATAGATAAGCATACCTTTATATGGATGACTTAGAGAAAGATTTGGCTGACTTGACGGCAAAGGACGCAATGGTTCTGCGCACAGAGGGTTTAGTAAAAAAATACGGACGCCGAACGGTTGTGAACGACGTCTCATTTAACGTGCATCAAGGGGAAATCGTCGGACTGCTCGGACCTAACGGAGCGGGGAAGACGACTTCCTTTTATATGACTACGGGCTTGGTTGTGCCGAATGGGGGCCACATCTATTTAAATGACCACGACATTACAAAGTTTCCTGTGTATAAGCGAGCGCGCTATGGCATTGGTTACTTGGCGCAAGAGGCTTCCGTGTTTCGCTCGATGAGTGTCGAGGACAATATTATGAGCGTACTCGAAATGACGGGGAAGTCAAAAGAGTATAGAAAAGATAAGCTCGAAAGTCTTATTGCGGAGTTTCGCTTAGGAAAGGTTCGGAAGAACAAAGGCAATCAACTGTCGGGCGGAGAACGGCGGCGCACGGAAATAGCTCGATGCTTAGCCATTGATCCTAAGTTTATCATGCTTGATGAACCCTTTGCCGGCGTCGATCCGATTGCAGTAGAAGATATCCAATACATTGTTTGGAAACTAAAAGACCGACATATAGGTATTTTAATTACCGACCACAACGTAGAGGAAACGTTAAGTATTACCGATAGGGCCTATCTGCTTTTTGAGGGACGTATATTGTTTCAGGGTACGCCTGAAGAACTTGCTGCCAATCAGGTCGTGAGGGATAAATACTTGACCAACTCTTTTAAACTGAGAAAGAAAGATTTCCAAAGTATAGAAAAACAAAAAGAAAATAGTCTCTCATGATGAAAGTATTTTTAAGCTGCTTGCTGCTATTGCCGCTCTCAGCCTTTGCAGACACGATCCACGTGGACAAGGTTTACCTTCAAGGTGCCTTGGTTTTGCAAACCCCGTATCAAACGGATAAGACGAATATGAAAGGAACTACCTTTGATATGGAGGAAGTTCTTAGTAAGAACAGCACTTTGATAGATCTTCCGACCGGCGACAAAACGATTCGGAGGGCAACGGCACTACCGACAATTGACAATAAGCCTACTTTGCGCGCTTTACGCTTTACGCTTCGCACGCAAGACTTCCTTCGCCCTACAATTAGTGCGAAGAATCTGAGTAAATATAAAATGTATCTCAACGGCAAGGAGATTTCAGCCGGTCAGCCTTTCTCCTTACAGCCGGGCGAAAGCAATGTGGACATTCTCAGCCTTACTAAGCCTGAAGAAAAGGATTCCTTTAATATAAGTTTAGCGGGAAAGGACTTGAATCTTTTACAAATCAATGCGACAGGTAAGCGCTTGTATGTAAGAGACGATATGATTTTAGGGCCGCATCCCAACTACCTGAGCATTTCTCCAAACGGACGATATCTTGCCTACAGTATTGTTACGGTTAAGAAAGATGGAGCGTCTGTATATGAAACATTTATCAAAGACGTTAAATCACAAAAGGTACTCAATCGCTACAATGCTTATACAGATGTTAGATGGCTGCCTAAAGCAGACATTATGTATGGTACTAGAGAAGAAACGGGAGGCCGCGTTTTATATACCTTTGATCCTGCAACACAACAAGAGTCTGTACTTGCTTCGGGTATTCCCACCGGTAGTTTTGAAATCTCTCCGCAAAGAGATTACTTGATTTATCGTGTGGAAGAAGACGGACAGAGTTATGAAAACGGCATTAAGCGTATCTTTCAGCCCGATGATCGTATGCCAGGCTGGAGAAAGCGCCAATCTCTTTTCCGTTATGATCTAAAAACCGGGACGATGGCGCGCCTAACCTTCGGAAAAGAAAGTGTAGAACTAGAGGATATTTCTTCTGATGGGCGCCGCTTGCTATTGCTTTACGACCGTTTTGATGCCACGCAACGTCCCTTTAATCGTAAGGTTATTTTGACCTTAGATTTGTCGACCAACAAAGTAGATACGATCTACAACAACGCGACGTTTGTAGAGTCCTGCTCTTTCTCGCCCGACGACAAGCAAATCTTGATCAAGGCCTCTCCTGCGGCATTTGATGGTATAGGATCAGAAGTTAAACCTGATCAATTTCCTAACTCCTTCGACTATCGTCTCTATTTGCTTGATCTCGCTACGAAGCAGGTACGCCCCATCTTGAAAAACTTTAAGCCTAGCGTTAATAGAGTTAATTGGGCTACGGGTGATAAGAACATCTACTTCTCGGCCGACGATGGTTTTGATATTTCCTATTTCAAATTAAATCCTCGGACAGAGAAGGTAATAAAATTCTCCCTTCCCGTTACTTGTCTCGGAAGCTGTGGCCTGTCTTACAATGAAGCGCAACCGCGCCTCTTCTTTACCGGACAGACCGACCATAGCGCAAGAGAGATGTTCTTGGCTTCATTAAAAGATGTTAAGCCGGCCGCAACTCGAATCGGCAATATCGATTTTGCTAAAATGATGAAGGATGTTGCCCTTCCAGCTTGTAAAGACTGGTCGTTTAAGACAGAGCGAGGCGATACAATCAATGGCTTCTATTATGTGCCGGCTAATTTTGATCCCAATAAGAAGTATCCGATGATTGTCTATTATTATGGTGGTTGCACGCCGACTACAAAGCAGTTAGAGTATGTCTATCCTGTAGCTGACTTTGCTAATCAGGGCTATGTGGCTTACGTAGTAGAGCCCAGTGGCGCCATAGGTTTTGGGCAAGAGTTTGCGGCACGTCACGTTAATACTTGGGGTGACGAGAGTTCTGACGATATTATTCAAGGCGTAAAAGCCTTCCTAAAAGCCCATCCCTTTGTTGACAAGTCTCGCATTGGTTGCATCGGTGCCTCTTATGGAGGTTTTATGACGCAATATCTACAAACAAAAACGGATATCTTTGCTTGTGGAATTAGTCATGCCGGTATCAGTGATATTGGTGCTTATTGGGGTGGTGGCTATTGGGGCTATTCTTATGGTGAGACTGCTGAGTATGGAAGTTTCCCTTGGAATAATCCTGATTTGTTTGTAAAGCATTCTCCTTTGTACAATGCAGATAAGATTCATACACCGCTCTTATTGTTGCATGGTACGGTTGATACAAACGTACCGACTGATCAAAGTCAGGCTATATTTACTGCTTTAAAGATTCTGGGGCGTCCCACGGCCTATGTGGCCGTAGAAGATCAGAACCATTATATTGGCGACTTCACTAAGCGTAAAGCTTGGCAAGAAATCATCAATGCTTGGTTTGCGATGTGGTTAAAGCAAAAGCCTCTTTGGTGGAATACACTCTATCCGGGCGATGAATTTGATAAAACAAATACCACGAAATAATCCAAACGAGGGATTATAATTAAGATAGAAAGGGCACTTACCATATAGTTAAGTGCTCTTTTGCTATGCTGAAATTTCTTTTACTTGATATGTTGTTTATACTATATTTGTTCCTTGATAATAAGGAGGTTTGCTTTATAGTGTAGCAAATTGAATGTTTTAAGATAATCGTTTTGTAATAGGTTTTTCATCATAACAATGGAAAATATACTGATATTAAATAAGAATACATGAGTTTGTTTAAAAGAAATATATAACTTTGCAAAAATAAGAGTCTCGCTTTCGAATTCTCTTTTGATTAACGCTATATAGAATGTTGAGTTAGTTTGAGGCGGAAAAACGCTGACAGGTTTTTGACGCATTCAGGCGCAATTGAAATTTGTTTAAGTAGGTATTAGTTTTGTTTATCCTATTTGTTAAGACAAATAATCTATTAAGTCTGTTAGAGATAAGGGATGTCTGTCTCTTTTTATCTATGAAGACTATTTTTTTTAAGAGAATCAATACGAATCGTAAAGATGTAATAGAAACTATGGAGGAGTTTAATGGACATAACTAAATTAAGTACACCTTGTTTCATCCTTGATGAGCAGGATATCGTAGAAAATATAACAGAATTTCAAGAGGCATTAAGTGGTTTTTTTTCTAAGAACATTGTTGGTTATTCTGTAAAGACGAATTCTCTTCCTTATGTGTTAGAGATAGCTCGAAAACAAGGATGTTATGCAGAGGTTGTATCATTTCATGAGTATAAACTTGCTGTAAAAGTCGGTTTCCCCAAAGAGCATATTATTTACAATGGTCCAATGAAATCGAAAGAAACTTTTCTTGATGCTATACAACATCGGGCTATTGTTAATATTGAAACTTGGCGAGAAATAGAATGGTTGGAAGAGCTTCCATTCATAGGACAGACTTATGAAGTCGGGATAAGATTGAATATAGATATCTCTACTATATCTCCTGAAGACGAAGATCACCCGAATGATGATAGCCGTTTTGGATTTTCGTATGAGTCAGGTGAATTTAAAGTGGCGTTGCATAGACTCTCAATATTACAGTATGTTGAGGTTGTTGGTGTTCATTCTCACCGAGAACCTAAAACAAGAAGTGTAAGATTTTATCGTCGGGTCGTTGAATATGTACAAGAGATCATTTTAAGCTGTAATTTTAAGCTTAAGTATTGGGATTTAGGGGGTGGTTTTTTTGGACGAATGCCTAACAAGCCTACCTACGCAGAATATGTGAAAAATATCTTTAGTGTACTTAGTCCTAAATTACGCGATACTATGTTTATAGTTGAGCCAGGTAATGCTATTGTGGCCTCAGGTTTTCATTATTTGATGAAGATCATAGACGTTAAACAGCATAACGAGAACATTTATGTTAGTACGGATGGCTCTCGTAATGATGTTGATCCATTCTTTCACAAGTCAGATTACTTCAAGGAGTTTATTTATGAAAATCAGAATGGAAATCCTTCTCGTTATCCTCAAATTGTAGGTGGATTTACTTGTTTAGAATATGATCGACTATTTTCTTTACCAGTAGGGGAGAGAGAACTAAACGTGGGTGATTATATCATGTTCCATCGTGTAGGTGCATATACGATGAGTCTAACCCCTTTATTTATCCATTACTTTCCTATTGTATATTTAAATACGTCCCAAGGAAACTTGTGTGTAATTCGTGAGGAGTGGACAGAAGAGGACTTTATACGCAAGTCAAATTTTAATGGGGAATCCTCAAGTTAGAGTTGATTATACGTAGATAATAATTTGTTTGATAAGATGTTTTGCTCTTTTCTTGAGTTAGCGTACTTTTGCAGACAGTAAAAAAGTAGAAAAATGAAACGTAACTATCGGTATATAATATTGTCCGTATTCGTCGGTTTAATTGTCGTTGCGTATTGGATGTTGTTTGCAGATTTTTCTTTGAAGAAGGATGCTTATATCTTTGTTGATGCTGACGACACGGCCGATTCTGTTTATGTGAAGTTAGATCGTGTAGCAGCACCCGGGCATTTTCTTAGTTTTAAGGCCTTGTCGTCAGTGATGGGTTATCGTAAGCATATTCGTCATGGGCGGTATACGCTTACGGGTGTGGGTACTTTGCAATTGTTTCGTAATATGCGCAATGGGAAGCAAGGGCCTGTGGCTTTTGTCGTCCCCATTGTGCGTACATCCAACGATTTGGCAGGTAAATTGGGGCAGTCGTTTGAGACTGATTCCGCAACTTTCGCACGTGCCTTTCACGATCCCGCCTTTTGCGCTAAATATGGTGTAGATACAGCCACGATTATCGCACTTTTTATTCCGAATACTTATGAATTGTATTGGAGTACCACGCCGGAGCAACTGATGACAAGGATGAAGAAAGAGTATGATAATTATTGGACTACGAAGCGTAAGGCATTAGCAAAGAAGATCGGGCTTACTCCGCTGCAAGTAATGACTTTGGCTTCAATAGTGGAGCAAGAGACGAATGACAATAAGGAGAAACCAATGGTTGCCGGTATGTATTTGAATCGCTATAAAAAAGGTATGCGTTTGCAGGCTGATCCTACGGTGAAGTATGCGACGGGTAAATTTTACCTGCATCGTATCGCGGGCGACATTCTCTTTACCGATAGTCCTTACAATACCTATAAATATGCCGGACTTCCTCCCGGGCCGATTTGCATCCCGAGTATCGCTAGCATTAAGTCGGTGCTCAATTATGCACACCACAACTATTTTTATATGTGTGCGAAAGAGGATTTCTCCGGATCACATAACTTCGCCGAAACTTATGAAGAGCATCAAGTCAATGCAAAAAAATATGCGGAGGCGTTGAATGCGAGAGGAATCAAATAAAGACTTTGGCAAAGAAAACTCAAGCGCTCCTTGCGAATAACTATTCGCAAGGAGCGCTTGAGTTTGTTATATCTGAAAGTTTATTTGCGTGCCGGTTGAGCAGCCAAGGCCGCGCCTCTGCTACCTACTTTCTTAGCTTCAGACAAACTATAGCCGGATTGTCGGTATAGCTGAACGAGGATGCGGTAGCGCTGGTTATACAGATTGTCTACACAATCAAAAGCCAAAACATCGGAGGACCTTTGCGTGATATAGATGGATATGCTGTTGTTGCGGTTGCTCGGATCAAAACTTAGCGTAAGTCTATCGCCTCTTAAGTTCCAAAAACCATATTGCCTACCGCTGAATGTCTCTATATAAAACTCCGAGGAGGTGCTGCCGAAGACGAGTAAATTTCCTATTCTAAATGGACAATTGCCCGGGTTTTGTTCTTCTATGTTGATTACGCGCCAAGCTGTTTCTCTCAATGGGTTGCGCTGAAACCAAACATCTTCTTCGCAGCTACTGAAAAATAAGAGCGGGCAGAGGAGCAATAAACTGCAGAGGAGTCTTGATGTGGATGCGATTCTTTTCATATGCTTATCTTATTTTACGACCAAAAATATAGAATTAGTCACATTTCAGATTCAAAGTTATGATAAGCAGATCAAATAGAAAAGAAATCAGCATAAAAAATCCCCATATCAACCATAAGGAGATATAGGGATGAATGGAGTGACTCGCATAGGATTCAAACCTATAACCTTCTGATCCGTAGTCAGATGCTCTATTCAGTTGAGCTAGCGAGCCAAACGTCAGAGTGACTCGCATAGGATTCAAACCTATAACCTTCTGATCCGTAGTCAGATGCTCTATTCAGTTGAGCTAGCGAGCCAATTCTTTCCGAATTGCGACTGCAAAAGTAGGGATTCTTTAGAGAATGAACAAGCGTTTAGCAGAAAAAAATAGCGCTTGGTTTGATATTGTTCTGAAAGTACAGATTAACGGCAAATGTATCACGCGCTTATGGCTAAAATTCGTTCTCTTCTTCTATTGCTTTAATTCATTGTAAGATTGTTATAAGCCACGCTCGGTGAGGAGCTGATCCATTTCTATTTGTAGCTCGTGTGCTTTCTCGCCGGCTACGGCAGCAAAGCGTGAGGATGAGTCAGCGTAAATAATGCCGCGGGAAGAATTGATAAGCAGACCGCATTCTTCATTCGTCATTCCATAACGACAAACTTCAGCAAGTGATCCTCCCTGAGCGCCAACTCCGGGTACGAGCAAGAAATGATGTGGGACAATCTCGCGAATATGTTTGAAAAATTCGCCTTTCGTTGCGCCTACAACATACATCATCTGCTCGCTATCTGCCCATTGCTGGCTCGTTTTCAGAACTTTCTCATACAAAGCCTCGCCATCAGCCAGCGTTTGTTGTTGGAAATCTGCCGATCCTTTGTTGCTCGTCAGTGCCAACAAGACTACCCACTTATTTTTATAGGGTAGGAAAGGGGCAACGCTGTCTTCGCCCATATAAGGTGCGACGGTTAGTGCGTCTACGTTGAGGTCTTCAAAGAAAGCACGCGCATACATCGCCGAAGTGTTGCCTATATCGCCTCGCTTCGCGTCGGCAATGATTAGATGTTCAGGATAATTGGTGCGCAAGTACTCCACTGTGGCTTCAAAGGCCGTCCAACCGGCCACGCCAAAGCATTCATAAAAGGCTAAATTGGGCTTGTAAGCCACGCAATAGGGAGCTGTGGCGTCGATGATCGCTTTGTTGAATGCAAATATGGGGTCCGGCATATCTAAAATATGTGCCGGCACTTTTTTTAGGTCGGTGTCCAAACCCACACAGAGGAAGGTGCGCCGTTTGCGTATGATATCGACTAATTGTTGTTTGTTCATTGAGATATACTTTTCGGTTTGTTGTTTAATTATTGAGGAATTTACCGGTAGAGAATTGCTGCTTATAATTCGGCTTCTTTCATTCGCTCCGCATTCTCTGCCACCATCAATTGATCAATGCAGTCTTGGATATCGCCATCTACAAAGGCGGGGAGATTATATATGGTATAATTGATGCGGTGGTCAGTAATGCGGCCCTGCGGGTAGTTGTAAGTGCGAATCTTTGCGCTTCTATCCCCTGTCGAAACTAAAGTTTGCGCCGATTGGCTATATCGTCTACGTATTTTTGATGCTCTTTGTCATAGATAAATGTGCGCAAGCGGGCCAAAGCTCGCTCCTTGTTCTTCGGTTGGTCGCGTGTCTCCGTACATTCTATCAATATTTCTTCCGTCTCTCCGGTATTTGGATTCTTCCAATCATAGCGTAGGCGCACACCGGACTCTACTTTGTTGACGTTCTGCCCGCCTGCGCCGCTCGAACGGAAGGTTTCCCATCGAATTTCTCCTTCGTGAATTTCAACATCGAAAGCTTCTGCCTCAGGAAGTACGGCTACCGTTGCTGCCGAAGTGTGTACGCGTCCTTGCGTTTCTGTAGCCGGTACGCGTTGCACGCGATGTACGCCACTCTCATACTTTAATGTGCCGTAAACATCCGCTCCTGTGACGGAGGCAACGACTTCTTTGAAACCGCCGACGGCACCTTCGTTTGCTGAAGAAACTTCAAATTTCCAACCTTTGCTCTCGCAAAATTTCGCATACATACGAAAGAGATCACCGGCAAAGAGTGCAGCTTCATCGCCTCCGGTTCCGGCGCGTATTTCTAAGATCGCATTTTTCCCATCTTCGGGATCTTTCGGCACAAGCATCAATTTTATCTGCTCTTCACAAGTTGGGATTTCCGCTTCGCACGTAGCTACTTCTTCGCGAGCCAGTTCTTTGAGTTCCGCATCCGTTTCCGTTAGCAGCAGATTCTTGCTTTCTTGCAAATTAGACAAGAGTTCTGCATAGCGTTTGCGAGCTTGCATCAAGTCTTCCAGCTCTTTGTACTCTTTTGTCAGGCGCACGTAGCGCGTTTGATCAGCAATGACTGAAGGATCTGTGATTAACGTGGAAACTTCTTCAAACCGACTGCGCAGGCCGTCAAGTTTTTCTAAGAGCGTATTTGTGGTTACTGCCATTTTCTAAGTGTTGCACAAGATACAGTGCGTGAGTCTTAATAATTAAATTCGCCAAATTCGCTTCGAATCGTCAATGAGCGCTTTCCCTCTTCAATTCTGCCGACGATTTGTGCATCGATATTAAAGTCTTTTGCCGTGCTGATGACTTCTTCGGCCTTTTCCGGTGCAACGTAAATCTCCATTCTATGCCCCATATTAAAGACTTTATACATCTCTTGCCAATCTGTGCCGCTTTGTGCTTGGATTATACGGAACAAAGGAGGCAAGGGGAACATATTATCTTTGATTACACTGCAATTTTCACCAACAAAATGGAGCACTTTTGTCTGTGCGCCGCCGGTGCAATGTACCATTCCGTGAATCTCTGCCCGCATTTTCTCCAACAGACGTTTGATTACCGGCGCATAAGTACGGGTTGGCGATAAAACCAATTGGGCCGCCGTGAGCGGCGTGTCGGGAATCGGATCCAAAAGCTGGTAGATACCGCTATAAACAAGTTCTTGCGGAACGTCGTGGTTGTAAGTTTCAGGGTATTTCTTCGCGAGATCTTTTGCGAAAACGTCGTGACGTGCCGAGGTGAGCCCATTGCTGCCCATCCCACCATTGTATTTCGTCTCGTAGGTCGCTTGTCCGAACGAGGCTAAGCCGACAATCACATCGCCGGGGCGGATGTTCGCATTATCAATAACCTCTGAGCGCTTCATACGGCAGGTTACCGTGCTATCCACTATGATTGTGCGCACCAAATCACCCACATCGGCCGTTTCGCCTCCCGTGGCATAAATACCAATGCCCATTTCGCGCAGTTGCTGTAAGAGTTCGTCCGTGCCATTTATGATGGCTGAGATAACGTCTCCCGGAATCAGCATCTTATTGCGCCCGATGGTTGAGCTTACTAAGATATTGTCGACTGCTCCGACGCAAAGCAAATCGTCGGTATTCATAATCAGCGCGTCTTGGGCTATGCCTTTCCAGACGGAGAGGTCACCCGTCTCTTTCCAGTACGCATAAGCCAAGCTCGACTTCGTGCCGGCGCCATCGGCGTGCATAATATTGCAATACTCCGGGTCGCCGCCCAAAATATCGGGAATGATTTTGCAAAAAGCTTGTGGGAAAATCCCTTTATCAATGTTTTTAATGGCGTTGTGCACGTCTTCTTTCATTGCGCTAACGCCACGCATCATATAGCGTTGTTTTGGATCCATAATAAGGAGATATGTATTTTACCGCTACTTATTCAAAGTTGACAGTCGGTGCGTTTTGTGCGTTTTCTGCAGCTTCAAATTTTGCTTTAGGAGCAAAGCCAAACATTTTAGCAACGATGTTTCCTGGGAATTTTCGTACTGATATATTGTAGCTCTGCACAGCTTTGTTGTAACGCGTGCGGCTTTCTGAGATACGATTTTCCGTACCTTCCAACTGTGCTTGCAGTTCGGAGAAGTTTTCATTGGCTTTTAAGTTAGGATAGCTCTCAGATACAGCCAAGAGCTTCCCAAGTGCTGCCGAGAGCTGTCCTTGTGCCTGTTGATACTGTTGCAATTTTTCCGGTGTTAGTCCGTCTGCGCTGACCGTAATCTGCGTAGCGCGGGCTCTTGCAGACACAACGGCATCGAGCGTTTCTTTTTCATGCTTTGCATAGCCTTTGACCACGCTCACCAGGTTAGGGATGAGGTCGCTTCGGCGTTGATATTGAGTTTGCACGTTGCCCCAAGCAGTGGTGACAACTTCATCTTGTCCCACTAAACTATTGTATGTGGAAAAGGACCAAAAGACACAGATGAGTAGCAAGCCTCCTACGGCGAGGAGAATCAGATTTTTCTTGGATAATGATTTCATAATGCGTTATTATTTTTGTTCTTAAAAATAGAGAAAGAGAATCGTGTACGCCAATTACTCATTCGGCTCGTCTAAAAGCTACCACCGCTTCCGCCACCGCCAAAACTACCACCGCCGAAGCTACCTCCGCCTCCAAAGCCACCCCCTCCACTGAAGCCTCTGCCCCAGCCACTGCCGAACGAGTAGGGACCAACGTTTCTCAAGTGGGCTTGATTACGAGCAAGAGAATATTTTTTCTCATCCTCGTACCCACATTTTTTGCAGCGATAGGAGAATACTTTATAGAGGTGTTTGTCTTTGCCTCGTTCTATCCTTGTTTTAACGACCTTTAGCTTACTGTTACGACATTGCGGACAAGTTCGTCTTGTTCTAAGGGCATTTACTACGGCATAAATTGCGCCTAGAAAGGTACAAAAACCAAAGATGATTAAGCCGAGTAATTGCGATAACTCATCCTCGTCCAAATCTCCGTTGGAGTTTACTAAACTTTTATCGCCCATGCAATAGGTTGACAAGGCTTTGACGGAAGTAAACATAGCTTCGTCCCAATCACCTCTTTTTAAGGCCGGGACCATCAGTCGATTCTCTACACGCCGGCAGATAGCATCAGGCAGTGTACCTTCTAAGCCCGTTCCCGTCAAAATTTGATATTTTCTATCTTTCGTTGCAAGCACGATGAGGAGGCCGGAGTTTTGCTCCTTGCTACCTATGCCGTAATGTTCCGCCAGATCCATTCCAAAACGGTAAGCGTCGGCATTTTCTACGCGTCCTACCACTACAACAATGGCTTGTACGCCCCGTTTTTCTTCTAACGTAGTAAGAATATTGTTGATCGAATCAGTCGTGGCTTTAGATAAGATTTGCTCCGGATTGCAGACGTGCTGAGTCTTATCTTTCAAATATACCATTGGCAGATTCTTAGGTGTCCATTCTGTCGTTTCAGAAAAGCAGCTTAAGGCACTTAAAGTCAATAAAAAGATGAAAAGTTTTCGCAGCATAATTCTGTAAGCGTGTATTTCTTTTCAGCAAATTTACATGAAGCCTGCCAAATACGCAAGAATCTCTGCTTTACTTTTGTGTTTCGCTCGTTTTAAGTCGAAAAAGTGACGCTCACCGTGCTGTTTTTGATGCTTATCTCTATTGTTGTTTTATGCTATTTTCATAGTGGAGGTAGTATGTCGCTCGTGTTTATAAGGCCGGTCAAAACAATAAGGACAAAGAAGCATAAAATCGAGCTAAAAGTCTCGGTGTGTATTGCCGACGAGTTGAACCGTCCATTGTTTGCCGGCAGCAAACGATAGTATGCTCGCGCCAAACCATAGTATGCTCCCAGCAAACGATAGTTTGGTGCCGGCAAACAATATCTCATAGCATTGAAATAAGATGCATATAAGGATATAATCAGTTGAAAATAAGCCCAGAATAAAGAATCTTAGACGAGAAAGAAACGAGTGGGGGAGTAAGTGTGCGTCATACGGCTCTGCCGCATAAAATCATGGCCGAGAGTTGATCGTTTTGCGGCGAATATCGTATCTTTGCCAAGCATTCGGCCCTTCTATTTGCGAAAGTCTTATGCCCGATTGAATGAACGGAAGTATCATTTAAGATGAAGAAGCCAAATGGAAAAGTTTGAAATCTCAATTCTTGGGTGCGGCTGTGCTGTACCTACGATGCGCCATAATCCGGCAGCACAGATCGTAAACTTTCGCCATAAGTTGTTTATGATCGATTGCGGCGAAGGAACGCAACTTCAATATCGTCGCCGGCGCTTGCCTTTTGCTCGTCTGCAAGCCGTCTTTATTAGTCATTTGCATGGCGATCATTGTTTGGGTCTGGTCGGCATGATTTCAACGTTTGCCCTATTAGGCAGAACCGCCCCCTTGCACGTTTATGCTCCGGCAGAGTTTGAGCCGATATTGCAGGATCAAATTGATTTCTTTGTCGGAAAGTCGGCCTTTGAAGTGCCTTTTCATCCAATAGATACCAAGCAAACGCAAGTGATATACGAAGATCGCGGCTTGACGGTGACCTCCTTACCTCTTCTACATCGCGTTCCCTGCTGCGGTTTTCTCTTTCGCGAGAAACCATCTTTGCCTCACATTAAGCGAGAGATGATAGACTTCTATAAAATACCTCACTATGCCATCAACAGCATTAAGCAAGGGACTGACTGGACGACACCTGAGGGCGACATAATCCCAAATCATCGTTTGGTTTTTGCGGGTGATGCGCCGCGAAGTTATGCCTACTGTAGCGATACGGCTTACTATCCATCACTTTGCGAACCCCTCAAAGGTGTAAACCTGCTTTATCACGAAGCCACCTTTGCCGAAGATATGGCAGAACGCGCGCGCCTCGTCGGCCATTCCACTGCACGCCAAGCGGCGCAGATTGCGCGGGCGGCTGAAGTGGGAAAGCTGTTGCTGGGACATTTCTCTGCGCGCTATGAAGACGAAACTGTACTCTTGCAAGAGGCGCAGGAGGTGTTTCCAAATGCGATTTTGGCGCACGAAGGCTTGTGCATCTCGCTTTGAAGAAAGAGTGCAGGTCGCACCATCGATTAAAGATAAAAGTAAAGATGGCTTTGTCTTTTTACATGCAAATCGTACATTTGCAGTAAGTATATGCATTGAAAAGTAACATAGAATATGAAAAAAAGAATTTTAGTCAGCGGCGGTACAGGCTTTATCGGCTCGCACACAACTGTAGAGCTTCTCTCGGCAGGTTACGAAGTGGTGATTGTTGATAACCTCTCTAATTCCTCAGCTGACGTTGTAGATGGCATAGAACAAATCACAGGACAACGACCCTTTTTTGAAGAAGTAGATTGCTGCGACTATGCAGCGCTGGATGCCGTCTTCCATAAATATGCACCGATTGATGGCATTATCCATTTCGCAGCCAGCAAGGCTGTAGGTGAGATTGTGGAGAAGCCTTTGAAGTATTATCGCAACAATACCCTTTCAACGATAAACCTGCTTGAGATGTCGGCAGAGCATAAGGTGAAAGGCTTTATTTTTTCCTCGTCTTGCACGGTTTACGGACAGCCCGACCCTGAAAATTTACCCGTTACGGAGGCTGCTCCGCGCAAAGAAGCAGAGAGTCCTTATGGGAATACGAAAAAAATAGACGAAGATATTATCACTGATTTCTGTAAGAGCGGCGCACCACTAAGCGCTGTCTTGCTGCGTTACTTTAACCCGATCGGTGCACATCCAACGGGAATCATCGGAGAAATGCCCAATGGCGTTCCGGCAAACCTTATTCCGTATCTTACACAAACGGCCATAGGCATTCGAGAATGCTTAAGCGTTTTCGGCGATGATTATGATACGCCTGATGGGTCTTGTATTCGTGACTATATATATGTAGTCGATTTAGCTAAGGCTCACGTTGCAGCAATGGAGCGCGTTCTGTCGGGAAAGAATACTGAACAAGTGGAGATTTATAACGTAGGCACTGGTGAAGGCGTTAGTGTCTTAGAGTTGATCCATACTTTTGAAAAATGTACGGGCGTCAAACTTAATTATGCTATTGCCGGCCGTCGCCAAGGCGATATCGTTAAAAGTGTGGGGTAATGTTGATAAGGCCAATAATGTATTAGGATGGAAAGCTATGCACTCTTTGGAGGATGCACTTTCGTCTGCGTGGAATTGGCAATTGAAGCTCCGCGAAAGAGGCGTGATGTAAAGCAACCATATTCACTACCGAAGAGATTGCCTGCGGCGTTTAGGTGGTCTCTTCGGCAGTTTGGTAACTGAAATATGCGGGAAACACCTTATTATAGAATAGAAGAAAGATTGTTGCGCAATAATCTGGCGCTGATTCGCAGAACGGCAAACGAAGCCGGCGTGGAATTTATCTTGGCTTTCAAAGCTTTTGCCCTTTGGAAAACTTTCTTCATTTTCAGAGATTATATTGCGCATACCACGGCGTCATCTCCCAATGAAGCGCGTTTGGCTTTCGAAGAATTTGGTTCTAAGGCGCATACTTATTCTCCGGCTTATGAGGATAAGGACTTTGATACGATTATGCGTTGTAGTAGCCATATTACTTTTAATTCACTACAACAATTCGAACATTTCTATCCTCGCATTGTCGAAAATGGGAAGCTGATCTCGTGCGGGTTGCGCATCAATCCGCAATATAGCGAAATAGAGACTACGCTTTATAACCCTTGTGCGCCGGGTTCTCGATTCGGCATTTTGGCAGAGCAACTACCGGACAAACTGCCTGAAGGTGTAGAAGGCTTTCATTGCCATAATCATTGCGAGAGTAGCGCCGCAGCTTTGGTGCATACACTTGAACATATCGAAGCGCGTTTTGGTAAGTGGCTTCCGGCAATTAAATGGTTGAACCTTGGCGGCGGGCATCTGCTTACGCGTAAAGATTATGACGTAAGACTGCTGATTGATACACTAAAAAGTTTTAAGGCGCGCTATCCTCAGCTTCATTTGATCCTGGAACCAGGTTCTGCTTTTGCATGGCAGACGGGTGATCTCTTTGCAAGTGTCGTTGACATCGTGGAAAATGATGGGATAAAGACTGCTATTTTAAATGTAAGTTTTACTTGCCATATGCCCGATTGTTTAGAAATGCCTTATTGGCCTGCAATTAGAGGTGCCGAGACATTGGAACCGCCGCAAGCTGCCGGACGCGAACGCGAGCCACTCGTTTATCGTTTAGGCGGGAATAGTTGCTTGAGCGGAGACTTTATGGGTTATTGGCGCTTTGAGCAACCTTTGCAAATTGGCGATACCATTCGTTTTTCAGATATGATTCATTATACAACGGTAAAGACCAATATGTTTAACGGTATTCCCCATCCCTCCCTTGTCTTGTTGAGAGAAAATGGAGAAGAAGAGTTGTTGCGCCGTTTTGGATATGAAGATTATCGAGACCGAATGGATTAAGAGAAACAATACTTATTAACCAAGACTAATTGTATATATTATGAAAGAAGAAACCAGACTGCCGGATAATGCACTTCGAGAATTGAAGCCCGGCGAGGAGTATGAACCAATTATGAAGCCCAATAAGCAGTACAGAGAAGTTTCTGCTTGGTCGATCACTTGGGGTATTCTTATGGCTGTGATCTTTTCTGCGGCTTGTGCTTATTTGGGCTTGAAAGTCGGACAAGTATTTGAGGCCGCCATACCTATAACCATTATCGCTGTGGGCCTTTCCGGCGCTACGCATCGTAAGGATCCTTTAGGTGAAAATGTCATTATTCAGAGCATTGGTGCCTGCTCCGGAATGATTGTAGCCGGCGCTATTTTTACTTTGCCTGCTTTATACATTCTGCAAGCAAAATATCCAGAGATGAGTGTCAACTTTATGGAGATCTTCTTCTCATCTTTGTTGGGTGGTGTGCTTGGTATCCTTTTCTTGATACCTTTCCGCAAGTTTTTGTGAAAGATATGCACGGAAAATATCCTTTCCCGGAAGCAACGGCATCTGCAAGTTCTGATATCCGGCGAACGAGGCGGTAGTCAGGCCAAAGCCTTTGCTGGTTGCGGGTTTGATTGGTGGTCTTTACGACTTCCTCGTAGCCTCTTTTTGGCGCGTGGAATGAGTGCTTCACAAGCCGTGTTTGCGAATGGGGTAGTACAATAGCCGACAAAACGAAGCTTATTTTTAAGGTCAACACCAGTGCTGCCGTTTTAGGTATGGGCTATATTATCGGATTGAAGTATGCTGCCATTATCTGCTTTGGTTCTATGATGATTTGGTGGGTCTTTGTCCCTGGCATAGCTCTGTTTTGGCCCGATCAAGTTGTAAAAGACGGCATTGTAGCTTCGCAAGCTTCTCCTGAAGACATCTTCTTTTATGCGCGCAGCATAGGTATTGGTGGCATAGCTATGGCCGGCATCATCGGTATCATAAAAAGTTGGAGCGTGATCAAGGGTGCTTTCTCTTTAGCCGGACGTATTTTCAAGGGTGGCGCAAAAGATGAAGAAAACGTACCTCGTACGCAGCGCGATCTACCGATGAAGATTATAGCAATGGGCTCTTTGCTTACCATTGTCTTAGTGACGCTGTTGTTTTACTTCGATGTTATGGGTGGTAATTTACTGTTTACCATTGTCGGTATCTTACTCGTAGCCTCCATAGCCTTTCTTTTCACGACAGTAGCTGCAAATGCTATCGCGATTGTCGGGTCTAACCCCGTGAGTGGTATGACATTGATGACCCTTATCCTTGCTTCTGTGATTATGGTGGCTGTTGGTTTAAAAGGTACGGGCGGAATGGTGGCCGCTTTGATTATGGGTGGCGTCGTTTGCACGGCACTTTCTTCTGCCGGTTCTTTTATTACCGACCTGAAAATTGGCTATTGGCTTGGATCAACGCCCTACAAGCAAGAGACCTTTAAGTTTATTGGCATCTTGGTGAGTGCTGCCACGGTCGGTGGTGTCATAATGATTCTAAATAAGGCCTATGGTTTTGAAGGTGACGCCTTAGCTGCTCCCCAAGCACGCGCTATGGCGGCCGTAATAGAGCCTTTGATGAGTGGAGCAGGCGCACCTTGGTTGCTTTACGGCATAGGCGCACTTATCTCTATCATCTTAACGCTTTGCGGAGTTTCAGCTTTGGCTTTCGCCTTAGGTATGTTCATTCCTTTGCAATTGAACCTGCCCCTGCTTGTTGGCGGATTTGTCAGCTGGTATATTAGTTCGCGCACAAAAGATGAGGCCCTCAACAAGGCACGCAATGAAAAAGGCACACTGCTGGCCAGTGGTTTCATTGCCGGAGGCGCTTTAATGGGTGTTTTCAGTGCAGCGATGCAGTTTGGTGGCATTAAATTCATCAACAAAGATTGGATTAACAGCCCTAACAGCCAGTTGCTATCACTCGTAGTCTACATCTGCTTAGTGCTTTACTTCATAAATTCCTCAAAACGTGCGAAATTATAGGTAACTATAGTGTGCTAATTCTAAAAGAATATTGTACTTTTGCACCGCCGTTACGAGATAGCGGCATAGTTCAAACCTAAATAATTACATTTAATTAATGGCAACAAGAATCAGATTGCAACGTCGCGGCCGCAAAGGCTATGCATTTTACAGCATCGTTATCGCTGACGTTCGCGCACCACGTGATGGTAAATTTACTGAAAAGATTGGTACGTACAACCCCAACACTAATCCTGCCACGGTAGATTTAGATTTCGACAGAGCCCTTTATTGGGTAGAGACAGGTGCACAACCTTCCGACACCGTCCGCAATATTTTGTCTAAAGAAGGCGTAATGTTGATGAAGCACTTGAGATCAGGTGTTCGCAAAGGCGCTTTTGACGAGGCAGCAGCACAAGCTAAATTTGAAGCTTGGAAAGCTGATCGCACGAAGAAGCTTGAGGCTACGGTAGGTAAGTTGGTTGCAGAGAAGAAAGCTGCAGCAGATGCCCGTCTCGAAGAAGAGAAGAAGCAAAACGAGCAAATCGCAGAGAAAGTAGCTAATAAGAAAGCTGCTGAGGCTGCCGCAAAGGCAGAAGCTGAAGCTGCTGCAGCTCCCGCTGAGGAAGTTGAGGCTGCTCCTGCTGAAGAAGCTGCTCCCGAAGTAGCTGCTGAAGAGGCTCCGGCTAACGAATAATTAGCAATATCTTCTTCTTAATCAATTAAGACAAGTCTCAATTGATATACCTCCGAAAGTCTGTATATGACTTTCGGAGGTTTCTTGTATATAAGTGACGTTTAGCGCAGAAGGTCTTATCACTTCTTGGCTTTCTTGCACGCTTTTATCCACCGATTGCAGTCAGCAGACTTCAAATCATTGTAGAAGTTTGCGCAAGCGTCATTATTTTTAGTCTTATTCTCCATTTTCATTTTCAAAGGTCGGAAAGATCTTGCGCAGCGTCTGATTTAGAGAAAACTAAGTTTCGTTTTTCGCGACTTATCCCTCTCTCTTGAATCCCCGGCGCTTGGTTGATCAAAGTTTCACCGTGGTGAAACAACTGTACTGTCGTGAAGGTACATTCATACCATCGTGAGCGTACACGTTTACTGTCGTGAGCGTACGCATCATTGATCATAACGATGCGGTGGGAAGTTGGTCATTGATCACTTTATTTTCGGCTGAACCGGGAGCGAAAAGGGCATTGCTTGTGCGAAGGTGAGAACTTGGGCGCAAATCATCTGTTGCTTTTCAATTTAATTACTATCTTCGCATTCTTATGAAGATTTTTGTGGTGGAGGGAAACTACCCTCAATACAATATAATAGACGGTGCATCGTTAGATGATAAGGTGGAGCGCCCGAAAACTGCAATCAACTTGTTGCCGGATACGGCGCTCTTGATGCGCGGACGCCCTTTCTTCGTCCCCGATTTTGCTTGGCCTTGCACGGTTCAGCTGCATGGGGTCGTGCGGATAGCGCGTCTGGGAAAAAATATTGCGCCTCGTTTTGCTTATCGTTATTATGATGCGGTGAGCGTGGGAGCAACTTTTACGGCCGCCCGACTTTGGGCTCGCTTGCGGGCATCGGGCTTGCCCTGGGATAAGGCAAAATCTTTTGATGGGGCTTGCAGTCTTGGTACGTTCCAAACGCTTTCGGAAGAAGAACGGAGGGACTTGAGTGGGTGCATTGACTTGTCGATTAACGAACAGGTTGTGCAGACGGCCGATCTGAAAGATATGCTGTGTAGTATTGATGATATTATTGCAGCAATCAGTAGGTATCATAAACTTTGTCAAGGTGATTTGATTTATTGTGGAACGCCTGCGGAAGGTAGTTTGGTGCAACTGGACGATCATATCGTAGGCGTTGGAGAAATAAGCCTCTGTTGGCTTTTAATGTCAAATAAAAACAAGAATAGTCATACAATACGCGCTCTTAGTAGCACATACTTCGAGCCGTTTTAGCATTTCAGACAAATATGCGTAAGTTCTTGATCATTATTTTCTGCTTAAACGCACTCCTAAGTGCGGCGCAGCATTTCATAGACTTGCCGGCGGCGAAATATCCTTTGTCGGCAGCGCTTGCCCCTCATTATACGACGCAAATATCTGTGACGGATTCGGTGGGTATAGCAATTAGTTTTCCTGAATATCAACCCGTAACGCCTAAAGAGCAGCAAGTGTTGAAAAAATACTTCAAGCAGTTGGGCGATACGCCGGAAGTAAAGACCTCGTTTGGCAAAAGTCGGAAAGAGGGTTTGCTGGATATTTCTATTTTTCCCTTTATTAAGCGCGACAAACGCTATTACCGGTTGGTAAGTTTCAAGTTGGAGTTGGATAGTATAGCTTTGCGCACAAGTCAAGATAAGCGCCTCTTCAACAAACAGCAGAACGCCGCGTCAGATGCTGCGAATCGCTATGCGCCCCATTCGGTTTTGGCAACAGGAAAATGGGTGAAAATACACGTTGGTAGCGAAGGAATTTACGAACTTTCAGCCACAAAGTTGAAGGAAATGGGATTTGCCGACATCAATCGTGTGAAGGTGTTTGGTTATGGTGGGCGAGTCTTGCCGGCCGTCTTTGACTTCTCTTCTGCCGATCGCCTCATTGACGATTTGGAAGAAGTGCCGCTTTACCGGCGCAATGGTAGTGTGCTCTTTTATGCTGAAGGGACGGTGCGTAAAATATGGAGCCCCACGAGGCTGAAATGGACGCACAAGAATAATACTTACGCCCGTTATGCTTACTACTTTGTGACTGAAGGTGAGCAACCCCTTGCTCTGAATCGTATTGCAGCGACGCAGACTCCGGGCACAACGCTGGATGCGACGATTAGTCAGGTCGTCTTGGACGATGATGCGTTTTGCTGGTATGAGGGCGGCACGGAAATGTATGATAGTTATGACTTTGCCAACGGAGCAACGCACGCTTATAAGCTCAACACGCCTTTTTATAATGGAAAACGCAACGCTGAGGTCGAAATAGCCTTTGGGGCAGCGGCGCAAAAGAAAGCTCTACAAGTTAATGTGCAACTTAATAATAGCGACTTGGGAACGTTTTCGATAAGCCGTTATTATGGAGAGACAGAAAGTGCACGCGAGACGCGCTCAAAATATAGCGTGGCAAATCTGAAAGAAGAAATACGTTCAACTTTTCGGTAGGTGGTAATAGTAGTGCGCGATTGAATTATATCTCTATCAGTTATGCGCGCCGCTTAGACGCAACGGATCAAGCCTATGCCTTTCTGCCTGCAACCATAACGCAAGAGCCCGTTCGGCTACACATAGCTAACGCTACGCAGACTACGCAGGTGTGGCAAATAGGACGGGCAAAAGAACCGCTTGCGCAAGTGGCGGGAACGCTAAAAGGTAATACGCTGGAAGTGGATATTGACGATTCGAATCGTCGCTACATTATAGTTGACGTAGCTAAAGCTTATCCGGCTCCGAGCGTTGATGGACAGATTGAAAACCAAGATCTACACGCTGATGTGGCTGTTGATATGGTCATTATTATTCCTCAAAGCGGCAAACTGCTTGCGCAAGCTGAGCGCTTGGCTGAGGCGCATAAGAAGCAGGGGCTTCGCGTGAAGGTGGTGCGCGGGCAGATCAGTTGTACAATGAGTATTCTTCGGGTACGCCGGATGTGGCTGCGTATCGCCGTTATATGAAGATGTTGTACGATCGTGCACAATCGAATGCGGATATGCCGCGCTATTTGCTACTCTTTGGCGACTGCTTCTGGGATAACCGGATGCTGACAACAACAAAACTGAATGCGGCAGACTTCTTGCTGGCTTATGAGGCCGGTCCGGGAGATGGACAAACAGATATTTCTATCGGTACGCTTTATAGTTACGTTACTGATGATTACTTTGGAATGCTGGATGATGGAGAAGGCAACTCGATGGCGCAAACTGACAAACTCGATTTGGGTATTGGGCGATTTATGTGCTACGATGCGGAAACGGCAAAGACGCTTGTGGATAAGACCATCGACTATCTTGAGAATAAAAAGGTGGGCAATTGGAAGAATAAGATCGTGATGATTGCTGATAACGGCAAAAAAGGAGAGAATAATCTTCATATGAACGACTGCGAAAATGTAATTCGAACGATTAATGCTGTAAGTGGCGATCGATTTAATCTGAAAAAGATTTATCCGGATGCATATACTTATATGACTTCCGCTACAGGTAATTCTTTTCCGCAGGTAACCAAGATGCTGCGTGAAGAAATGAATCGTGGTGCACTCATATTCAATTATACGGGCCATGGTAGTCCGATTGAGTTGTCGCATGCTCATCTCTTGGCCACTAAAGATTACGAGTTGCCGACGCAAGGTAACCTTCCACTCTGGATATTTGCGTCTTGTGAAGTGACGCCGTTTGACCAACAGACGAATGATATTGGCCGAGCTGCTTTGTATAATAAGAATGGTGGTGCAATGGCCGTCATCTGTGCTTCGCGTTCTGTCTTTGCCAACTACAATCGCTCATTAAATGTTGTGCTTAACAAGAACTTGTTGTCGATGAATCAAGATGGCGCCTATAATACGATGGGCGAAGCGATGCGATTAACTAAAATTGGTCTGCTTGATGGCTCATATAATAAAGAAACAGACCGCTCAATGAACAAGTTAAAGTATACATTGTTGGGCGATCCTGCATTGCCATTGATGGCTCCTCGGCAAGAGATCGTGTTAGATAGTATCAACGGCGCGCCGATCAACTCCTCGTCTAAATACAGCTGAAGGCGGGAGAAAAAGTGCGCTTTTCTGGCCACGTAATCAAGAACAACGCCGTGGATACAAGTTTCTCCGGTGTCGTAACCGGCTCACTGCACGATAGAAAAGAGACTATCACGTGCAAAAATAACGGAGGCAATGCTTCAGTGGCAATGGTTTATACGGATTGGCCAAACAGTCTGTACGAGGGTAGCGATTCTGTGAAGCAGGGTTGCTTCACGCTAAACATAACAATACCCCACGAAATTAGCTATTCAAATCAAAATGGTCGCTTATCGCTTTATGCTGTTGACAATACGCGACAGGAAGAAGCGCATGGCTTTAATGAAAACTTCTTTATGAATGGTTCTGCTACAACAACAGAGGCAGATTCTATCGGGCCGAAGATTTTTATATACCTAAATACGCCGGATTTTCCCAATGGTGGTTACGTAAAGTCAGACGCACTGCTCATCGCGACTTTAAGTGACAGCGCGGGCATCAATACAGTAAAGAATAGTGTAGGACATGCGCTAGAATTAGTCTTGGATAACCAGCAAGGAACACCGATCTTGCTCAACGACTATTTTAGTTATGATTTCGGAAAGTTCTACATCCGGCACAGTTACTTATCCGCTTGAAGGTCTTACTAACGGAAAGCATCGTTTGAGTCTGAGAGCTTGGGATATTAATGACAATTCCACGACAGCCTATCTCGATTTTATCGTATCAGAGCAGGCTGGTAAAGAAATGGATGTAAATGCTACGCAAAATCCGGCAAAGAGTAATACCTTATTTATTACAACGATTGCCTCCGATCAAGCAGAGCAACCCGTTACGACGGAGGTATATGACGTTTCCGGCCGGCTAATTTGGTCTGCTTCGGCAAAGGTTAGCGGCACTTACGCTACAATCAATTGGGATTTGACCAATAGTAGAGGTGCGAAAGTCAATGCCGGTATTTATATCTATCGTTCTTTGGTTAACGGGAAGCATACGAAAGCGAAAAAAATGATTGTTCTAAAGCAATAAAATCGTAAAAGCCAAGTTTAAATGACTGTACATAGCAGCGCGATCAGCGCTAACGAAAGAAAAATATGAAACGCATCATTCTCTTCACAATAGCCTTTATTGCCTTTACCGGCATTTCACGTGCCGATGATAAAGATGAATTTAAGAAGAAGTTTAATCCGATTATGACGGCTGTTACTTCTCAAAGCATTTCTCCGGATGCACGTGCCGGAGGTATGGGAGACGTTGGCGCGGCTACAGATCCTGACGTCTTTTCTCAAGCTTGGAACCCCGCAAAGTATCCCTTCACCATTAGCAGGGCCGGTATTTCTTTGAATTACACGCCTTGGTTACGTAAGATTACTTCGGGCATTGCGCTTTTAGATGCAGCCGGTTATGTGCGCATCGGAGATTATCAGGCGGTCAGTGGCTCTGTGCGCTACTTTACGCTGGGCGATGTGATGACAGACGATAAAAACATGACGGTTCGGCCTTATGAATTTGGCGTCGACGTCGCCTATTCTCGCATGTTGAGTGAAAAACTTTCGGCCGCTATAGCCTTGCGATACATTTACTCAGACATAAGCGGCCATTATGATGACCAAATGAAAGCCGGTTCAGCCTTTGCTGCCGACTTAGCTCTCTATTGGAACAACTATGTAATGTTAGGTAGCCGCGAAAGTCAGTTGGCTTTTGGCCTAAATATTAGCAATGTAGGTAGTAAGATCAACTATGGAGGAGATTACTCCTACTTTATCCCGACCAACTTGCGCTTAGGTGCGAGCCTGATGATTCCTGTAAACGAATTCAACCGCGTTTCTTTCAGCGCAGATGTCAACAAACTCCTCGTTCCCTCTCTTCCGTTGAAGAATGATGGGGAAACAAATGAAGATTATAACGAACGCGTGCGTCGCGAATATTACGATATGAGCTCCATCAAAGGTATGTTCAAAAGTTTCGGAGATTCTCCCAACGGTTTTAAGGGTGAATTAGAAGAAATACAATGGGGTTTGGGTATGGAATATACATACAACGATCAATTCTCTTTGCGTGCAGGTTATCACCACGAAAGCGATAGTCAGGGAGGTCGTAAATTTTTCACCCTGGGTGCCGGATTTAGAATGAACGTCCTCTCAATTGATGCAGGATATGTCGTTGCTACCAATGCTACAAACCCTTTAGACCAAACGCTTCGCGTGTCTTTATCATTTGATATGGACGGCATAAAATCTCTTTTTAGTAGATAAAAAATGAAGATAAGGGTAGGTTTTGGCTTCGATGTCCATCGCTTAGTACAGGGGCGTGACCTTTGGCTTGGCGGCATTAAGATACCTTATGATGCCGGCTTATTAGGTCATAGCGATGCTGACGTTTTGCTCCACGCTGTTTGCGATGCTCTCTTGGGAGCTGCTAATATGCGCGATATTGGTTACCACTTTCCGGATACGGGAGCTGCTTATAAGGATATTGATAGTAAGATTTTATTGCAGAAAACTATGCAATTGCTTGCCGATAATGCGTGGAGCGTAGGCAATGTCGATGCTACCATCTGCGCTGAGCAACCAAAACTCAATCCTCACATAGAAAAAATGAAGGCGGTCATAGCTCCGCTTTTAAGCATATCGGAAGAAGATGTCTCCATCAAGGCTACTACAACTGAGAAGTTGGGCTTTACGGGGCGGCAAGAAGGTATCTCTGCTTATGCTGTCGTACTGATTGAAAAGAAGGACGCATAGTTGAATCTTATTTTCGTAATGTTGGTTTGATATAAACGCAATTTGTTTTGAAGGCTATTAAAACAGGTCTTACTAACGTGATATAGAAAGGGCTGAAAATCGGATATGGTTTTTCAGCCCTTTGCTTTTTCTTGGGTGAGTAGTACTTCCGGACAACAATACAATCATTTGACGAAGTGAAGTTCCAGATCGTTTATAGCACTTTCTCCAAACTCAAGTATTTTTCGCTTATTATCAGGCAGATGTCTTTTGTCCTCATCTCTCGAAGTCTTAGTTTCGTATGGTTTGCTCCCGCCAAACTATCGTTTGCTGACATCAAACTATGGTTTGCCGGCACCAAACGATAGTTTGCTGGGAGCAAACGAAACACTAATCAGTTAGAGGTAGAGTTTAATAATGTGATACTATGCCTAAATTAGGCGTAGGGCAACTATATCTCTTACGTCAGTCGGAGAATATAGAAAGAACGAGCATATAGAATGGTACTTGCCAAATGACTTTATAGATCTTATGCGTGAGTTTTGTATCGTTTTGTGTAAATAATCGGCAAGCAGTTTTTTGTAGAGGATACAATTGAGATTTATATAAAAGTAAGTTTTTGTTCAGTAAGACTAGCTTGTTATAAAGACTAAGAATCTTATTCTATAATGAATGGTAACTCTTTATATCTGTGCGTTTTGAAATGTGAACTCAAAGTCAATTTTATATAGGATTTTGCTTCGTTTAATGCTTTTCAATCTTGGTCAATACACGTTTGCATAGCAGAGAGTAGGAGAGAAGCTTCAGCCATAACTGAACAGTTGTACAAGGCCAAATCTTGATGTTAATAGTTGGGAAGGTGATCATAAATTAGCCCAACCACTACAATTTGAAACAAAAAACACTTATGTCGCGAACTTGTCTGCGGCATAAGTGAGAGTAGGATAGTTATAGTAAGCGCTTATCTTGAAGCGCTATTGTAGCTTTTTGTTATCTATGCTCCATTTTAGAATTTTCTAAAAGATAGTTTTGCATAATCTGATTGCAATAACATCGTTTTGCGGTCCAAATGTAGTACTGCAAAGTTGGCTTTTATGCCATTGATCCCTGTCTTTTGAAAGCAAGTTGTCAAAGGGTCGTCTATCTTTTGATCAGCTTCGCGATAGTGGCGATAGAAGTCGGATAGTTTTAAAGAATCTCCCGTAAAATTGAATCGACACAACGACTCTTCTGTCAATGATTCGTGGAGTTTGCCGGTCATACTATGTATGCTGATCAACTTATATTGTATATCCCAGAAGATTAGTTGCTCTTTCGTTTTTACTGTTCTGTTGCTGCCATCTAAATAGCTTACTTCCATTAATTGCCAGCGGCCATCCAACTTTCCATTGTCGGATGTCTCAATAGAACAACCGGTCAAGAGCAGAAGAAATATAGTGATCAGAGAAAAGTTTCTCATCTTTCTTATCGTATCATTAAGTTTTAGAAAAACGTTTGTTTAGAACAGTCCCCGCTTGCTAAGACCTATTTGCAGACCAACATTATTATCTAACAAATTACCTCGATCTATGCCGAACGAAGATGTGATCTGCCAATCTTTAGGTAAGCTATAGCTAACTTCGCATAGGATTGACGTGTTGTATTTTTTATCCTTGAAGGGCACAAAGTATGAACCCCAGTTTTCGGAATAAGTCAGAAGGAAACGATAGTGCAAGCGATCAGTTGGGTTTCCACGAAAACCTATATGGTGCGCAAACAAACGATTGTTGCGAATTTGAAGTACGCGATCCTTATTGTAAATTGGAGAGGTGATTAAGGGGTTGCCAATTACTTGCCCCCAATGCGCCCAGGCTAAATAAAGATTGTGACTGTAGTATCCGTCTTTTCCGCCAACCTCATCAGGGATTTGAGCGGTGTGGTCGTGATAGAGGGGGCCGCTTTGGTATTTCGTGTATAGATATTCATAGACTATGTCGGAGACAAATCTGTTTTTCGGCAAAGTAACTTCAACTCCCCATAGCCCATCTTTGAGTTTGTAGCCGGTAAAATGCCTACTTTGCTTCGTATTGTCTGCATTCCATCCTCCGCTTCCTAACATAAATAGGCCTGAATGGTCTTCAAAAAAATGATCGTAATAGGCTCTGACTTTCCACGTGGGAAACTTATAGGAAATATCTGCGATCCAACTACCCAACATATTGCCGGAGTTGTTCGCATATACGCCGTCTGTTGGGTCATTTCCGCCGAGAAGAATGCATTCCAAAAAGCTTTTAGGCCGTGATCTAACTCAACTTTAGGATGAGTTGCGTCCAAGTTGTAGATAGTTCCGCCAAACTGTGTCGCCATCTCTAAGCCAAGGGTTCCGCTTAAAGGAAATCTTTCTTCGTTTCCAAAGTGTAGATAGCCGGATTTGCTATGATAGAGTGCTTTACGTACATATCTGCTTCCTGTAGGTTGGTAGTTCTCTTGCCATTTTCCATCCGTGAACCAGCCATAAGCAACGTGGCCTTTCAAACCAAGCCACGGCGTTACCTGCCAATAGTCCGGAAGTTCAACGCGAACTTGAGGTACAGGACGACTATTGATGCCTAAGGTCATTGAACCGCTACTCAGTTCGTCGTTTTTCAATTCTAAAGGGCGCTCTTTGCTACCTATCGAGAAGCGAACCTTTTTGTATTGGGCCTCGCCATAGAGTTGCTGAATAATAAGCCCGCTTGTGTGGTCTATTGCGCCTGCAATATCTGCCCCATAATCTAAATGCCACTTCCCAATTTTATCTTGGCGAGTGATTTTAGCCCTAATATAGGCGCTCTGGGCGCGCACAGACGAAAGGCCATACTTGTTGGCGTTTAGCCAAAATGGATTACGGTTGCTTGCAAACGAAACTTGCGTGGAGGCCTCATAGACCCAAGGATTCTGTTCCGATTGGGCGGTAACCGCAACACAATAGAAAAAGGATACGAATAGAGTTCCTAAAACTTGCTTACTTAGCATAATTGATTGAGCGTGTTTCTCGAATGACCGTAATTTTAACCTGACCCGGATAAGTCATTTCATCTTGGATCTTTTTCGCGATTTCGAAAGATAATTGCTCCGTCTGCTTATCGTCAATCTTATCTGCGCCAACTATGACACGTAGTTCGCGACCGGCTTGTATGGCATAGGTCTTCGTAACACCGGGATAGCTCATCGCAATGTTTTCCAAATCATTCAAACGCTTAATGTAAGCTTCAATAATCTCGCGGCGAGCGCCCGGACGAGCGCCACTAATCGCGTCACACACTTGTACAATCGGCGCAATCAAAGAAGACATTTCTACTTCGTCGTGGTGAGCGGCGATAGCATTAACAACTTCTGGCTTTTCCTTAAACTTCTCAGCCAATTTAGCACCGTATAATGCGTGTGGAAGTTCGCTTTCTTCATCAGGCACTTTACCTATATCGTGTAGTAAACCTGCTCGCTTCGCCTTTTTCGGATTTAAGCCTAACTCAGAAGCCATAACGGCACACAAGTTTGCTGTTTCGCGAGCATGTTGTAGTAGGTTTTGCCCGTAAGAAGAGCGATATTTCATTTTACCAACAATGCGAATAAGCTCCGGATGCAGGCCGTGGATTCCTAAGTCAATTGCTGTGCGCTTTCCTGTCTCAATAACTTCTTCCTCAACTTGTTTCTGCACTTTTGCAACAACTTCTTCGATGCGTGCGGGGTGAATACGTCCGTCTGCGATCAATTGATGCAAAGCTAAGCGCGCAATTTCTCGGCGCACGGGGTCAAAGGCAGAGATGACAATTGCTTCCGGCGTATCATCAACAACAACTTCTACGCCAGTAGCAGCTTCCAGAGCGCGAATATTGCGTCCTTCACGGCCGATAATACGGCCTTTTACTTCATCGTTGTCGATGTGGAAGACCGTTGTACTATTTTCTATGGCCGTTTCTGTGGCTACGCGCTGAATAGTTTGGATAATGATTCGCTTTGCCTCTTTATTTGCGGTCAGTTTGGCGTCATCCATAATGTCGTTAATATAGGATTGCGCATTAGTACGCGCCTCATCTTTCAACGACTCTACCAATCTCATTTTCGCATCTTCAGCCGAGAGGCCGCTGAGTTCCTCTAATTTTTGCTGTTCTTGGCGTTGGATTTTCTCTAAGTCTGCTTCGCGATTGGCTAATGCTTTCTGTTGATTCTGCAGGCGTTGGATTTCTTCTTCTAAGTCGCCTTTGCGTTTATTGATTTCCTCTTGGCGCTGCGTGAGCGTTTGCTCCCGTTGTTTTAGCTTGCTTTCTACTTGTTGTAGCTTTTGATTGCGCTGTTGCGTTTCTCTTTCAAGCTCATTCTTCTTATTTAAGAATTTCTCGCGTACCTCAAGTAGTTTTTTCTCTTTCAGTACTTCTGATTGCTTTTCTGCCGCTTTGATTGTCCGGCGATACTTCCCTGTAAGCATATAGCGGAAGCAGGCATAACCAAGTCCGCTTCCAATCAATAAAGCTAAAACTGTGGATATAATAAGAATAGGTTCCATATAGATTTTGTCCTTTTGATATTTTGTTGTTTCTGATTTGTTATTATTGTTATGTTGAAGAAGGGTGCTGAAAGAAAGAGAAAATTTGCTTTTAGTCGTCCTCTTTTTAGCGTATCTTCTATTTCAGATGTCAATGCTTCCATGCTGGCTACGAAGGGCGCCGTGTTTTGTACTTGTTCAAGTTGTAGCGCTTGCACCGCAAAATCCAGAATGGAGATAGACATATATTTTTCGATTGTTTGATTAGGATAGGTTTGTGCATATCTGCCCAACTTATCATTAATCAGCTTTGCCGCTTTTCGGTAGATTTCTTCCTGACTCCTTTGGACTGAGATGGTGTGCATTTGACTCCCAATTCTGAGCTGGATAACTAATTTATTGCTGTCTGCCATATGTGTTTGCGAATTATCCATTTAGCAGTGCGATGCATTTGTCTATTCTTCTAATGAGCGAAGCCATTTTTGTCTTTGCTCCTTGAAGATCTGAGTTGCTTATTTCAATCATTTTAGCCAGTTTTAGGTTGTTATAGTCATCCTGAAGCTGCCTAAATTCCTTTTTTGCAGCCGCTATTTCTTTTTCACCTTCAGTTAGGGCCAACTGTAGTTCTGCATTTTTCTCCGTGAGCGCCTTGTATTGCAAGATGAGCTGTCTTACTCTCGTCTCAAACACTCTAAGTTTTTCTTCCTCTTCTTTTGTCATTACTCACCAACTTGTATAGCGCGAAGATACGTAAATATTTTATTGTATGCAACTTACCTATCTTATGCTCATGCAAAGTTTATATAGGAGAAGTAGGCCTATTTCTCTTCGACGTCTTTCGGTTTTTTCTCCTTCTTTACCAATACGAGAAGGTGGAAGACATAGTCCGTCACCCACTGTTGTGAATAGCCCAGCGTATGTTGGTAGCGGCGAACCGTAAGGGCTGCTTTGTATGCACCCGGATCTTTCCAATCGTCTTTTTCAAGAATGTCTCGCACGGTTTTTTGCGTCATAGCGTAAAGCGCCTTTCGCATAAAGCCGGGAACGCGAACTTTCCATTTCATCATGTTGCCTGCAAGCATCATCAGCTCTTGAGTAAAGCCCTGAAAATTGAAGAGAAATCCTTGCATTTGGTTGATGTTCTTACAATTGCGCTTGACTGACTGGTCAATTTCTTTAAAGAAATATTCCGGCATATCGTAAATTTCTATCAGCATCTTTTTGCAACGATTCTTTTCGGCCAAGCCCAGTTTGTTGTTTGCTGTAGGAACGTGCAAGGTTTGCTTAAAAACGCGTAAGTCGGGCAAAGCTGCTAAGTTGCTAATGCCCAAATTGCCAGCCAATACGGCTTGATAATATACGCGAATCAGCGTCATGAAATCTTCTAGACCGCCGAGACGCCACCCTTCATCTTGAACGGTGGCTTTTCGCTTAAAGATTTTAGCTAAAAAAACTCATAATATCATTTTCTTGTGCAAAGTTAATGTAAAGTAAAGGAAGGGCAAAATAAAACGAACGCTTTGCAGCGAAAGATAATGTCTTTTAGGTATCAAAGACGTATAGGAAATGGGGTGGAGTTGGGAGTGATTTCTCGCTTTTAGTGTGCTTTATAATTGTACTTCTGTATATAGTAGCTAAAGATTTTGCGAATATACCGTCGAAAAGTTCGCATATTCGTTTGATAGAGATATGTATACGGTTGCGTAATGAAAAGTTGCGCCCAATTACATCAATATCATTTGTATGTTCTGAAATGTTTTTCAGTTGTCTTGACTTTTTTTGAAATGAAATGTTCTTTGATTGATCATTGTTTGCTCCCAGCAAACCATTGTTTGGCGGCAGCAAACTATCGTTTGGTCTCAGCAAACTATCGTTTGGCGCCAGCAAACGATACAATCTTAAAAGATCTCCGTGAGTACAACACAGCCTTATTTTTCTTAATAGCAAATTGAAAAGAAAGAAGCAATAGCGCTCAGACGATGGATAAAAGCTATCATTTTGCTTTTAGAGTTTGTAGTACGTGATGAATGAAAGTACTTACGTTAGAGGTTTCCTTATGCTCAAGCGTAGCTTTAAACAAATGGCTCATAAATCCGGAAACTTCAATGGAATGGGGCGAACATAGAAAATAAAAATCGGGAAAACGACCTTGCATTTTCCCGATTTTTATAGATGATAGTAAGTTTATTGCACATTGAGAACAATCTCGCTGAGCGAGGGGTGGGCGTGAATCGTGTCCTTTAATTGTTCGATAGTGCCATTATAGCGCATTAGCATTGTCACTTCGTGGATGAGGTCAGCGGCATGTGCGCCCAAAATGTGTGCGCCCAAAATGTGACCTTCCATATCTGCGAGCAATTTTACCGTGCCGTCTTCCGCGTCCATCGTCATTGCTTTTCCGTTGGCGCGATAGAAGGCTTTGTAAGCTTTATATTCGACCTGCTCTGCCTTAAGTTGCTCCTCGGTCTTTCCAACCATAGCCAATTCCGGTACCGTAAACACTGCTGCCGGAACTAAATCAAGGCGAATGTCGTCCTTCTTGCCCAGAATGTGGTTCAAAGCGTGGAAACTCTGGAACGTAGCTGCGTGGGCCAATTGCATCAGACCATTGATGTCGCCAACAGCATAGATGTTGGGGATGTTGGTCTGGAAGTGCTCGTTGACAGTTACGCCTTTCTTGGTATATTCAATGCCTATATCGTTGAAATTCAGAGATTCGATGTTTGCACCACGACCTACGGCCATCAAAACCAAGTCGCAATCAATGGCAGCCGGCTTTCCTTTTTCTTCAAACGCGACAGTGTAGCCATCTTGCGTAGGTTTTATGCCCGTTGCAGCTGCTCCTACTTTGAAATTGATACCTTTTTTCTTCAAGCTGGTGCGTAGGCGTTTGGCAATGTCTTGATCAAAGAAGGGGAGAACCTCTTTGCAGAACTCGACAACCGTAACTTCACTACCGAAAGCATTGAAGATGGAGGCAAACTCTAAGCCGATAACGCCACCACCTATGACGCAAAGGCGCTTCGGAACTTGAGTCAGGTCGAGCATTTCTGTAGATGTGACAACGCCTTCGCAGTGTGCACCTTCAATAGGTAGGAACTTGGTGATCGAACCTGTAGCTATAATGATGTTGTCAGCTTGAATTTCTTCTTCGCCAACAAGTATCGTGTGGGCATCTTTGAATTGTGCACGACCATTGATAAGTGTGATGCCCGGCGTTTTCATTAATGCCTCTACAGAACTTACTAATTTTCCGACGATTTCATTCTTGCGAGCTACGGCCTTTTGGATGTCGAAGTGGAGTGCATCAAAGCTGATGCCACTCTTTTCCGCTTCACGAGCTTCTTCCAAAACTTCTGCGCTATGGCAGAGGGCTTTGGTCGGAATACAGCCAACATTAAGACACGTGCCTCCGCAGGCGTGCTCCTCAATGACGGCTACCGTAAGTCCGGAATGAGCCGCTTTGACTGCTGCTTCATAACCGCCGGGGCCTGCTCCGATGATGGTTAAATCGACTTTCATTGCTGAGCCTTTAAGTCTTTGTAGGTAAATAGTGAAGCCTTGACAGCCTTAACGTCATCTAAGCGACGAATCGGTGTATTATGCGGTGCGCTCTTGACCAATTCCTTGTTTTCCTTAGCCTCTTCGGCGATCTTTTTGAGCGTAGCAATAAAGCCGTCAAGCGTTTCTTTGCTTTCGTCTTCAGTAGGTTCGATCATCATTGCCTCGTGGAAAAGGAGAGGGAAGTAAATCGTAGGAGCATGATAGCCGTAATCAAGCAAACGCTTAGCTACATCTAAGGTCTTAACATAATCTGCTGAGTCGCGCGGACCTGCATATTCCTCTTTCATTCCGTCGAAAACAAACTCATGCTTGCAAATTCCCTCAATCGGCAAATTATAGTGCGACTTGAGGCACTCTTTGATATAGTTTGCATTTAAAACAGAGAGTTTGCCGGCCATAGCAATGTGATCTCGTCCGATCGTAAGCAGATAAGCGCAAGCGCGAATCAAAATGCCATAATTGCCTAATGCGGAAGAAATGCTTCCGAGAGCAGATTCTTTTATGGTTTGCTTGTACGTTCCGCCTTTTTCTTCGCATACAACGGGGTTGGGGAGGAGTTCTTCTAATCCTTTTCCAACACCTACAGGGCCTGCACCAGGACCACCACCGCCGTGAGGCGTGGAGAATGTCTTATGTAAATTGAGGTGTAGTACGTCAAAACCCATATCTCCTGGGCGGCAAACGCCTAAGATGGGGTTGAAGTTTGCACCATCATAATACATTAAACCGCCACACTCGTGCACCAATTGTGCAATCTGCGGAATTTGCGTCTCAAAGATACCTAAAGTGTTGGGGTTAGTCATCATCATACCGGCAATGTCGTCTCCCAAAAGCGGCTTCAGGTCCTCTACATCGACAGTGCCTTGTGCCGTACTTTTCACCGTAATTACTTCTAAACCACAAACAGCAGCACTGGCGGGATTTGTTCCGTGCGCAGAGTCAGGTACAATGATCTTTGTACGCTTTATGTCTCCACGTTTTTCGTGGTAAGCGCGAATAATCATTAAGCCCGTTAATTCTCCGTGAGCGCCAGCGTATGGATTTAGCGTGAAGCGTTCCATACCCGTTACTTCTGAGAGGATTTTTTGCGTCTTGTCGTAGAGTTCTAAAGCTCCTTGAGCCGTATAATCAGGCTGAAGTGGGTGCAAATTGGTAAATCCGGGGAGTGCAGCCACTTCATCGTTGATTTTAGGATTGTACTTCATTGTACAACTTCCTAATGGATAGAAGCCTGTATCAACACCGAAATTGTTGTTGCTCGCATTTGTGTAATGGCGCGTCACTGTTAGTTCGTCAACTTCAGGAAGAGCCGGTTGGCTTCCACGTAATAATTGTTGCGGAAGTTGGTCCAAGGAATAGCCTTGTATGTTGTTTTTCGGAAGTGAATAGCCTTGCCTACCTGGATTAGACAGTTCGAATATCAGTTTTCCGTAATATGTGTTGTTCATAACGAAAGGTTTAGAGAGCTAATTGAATGAATGTATCCAGTTCTTCCTTGCTGCGCTTTTCTGTTACAGCTATGAGCAATTTATCTTCGCCCACGGGAACGCCGGGAAGGATACCTGCTGCGATCATCTTTGTCTGAAGATCTTTCAGGTCACCTTTGTAGCGTACGATAAACTCATTTAAGAAAGGCTGATCGTATACTTTTTCAAACTTACCCGTTTCAAGTAGTTTGTCATATAGATAATGTGCGCCGGCAAAGCCTGTTTCGTTTACTTCTTTTAGGCCCTTTGCACTCATCATGCTAAGATACATTGCTACGTAAAGACACATAACGCCTTGAGCTGTGCATATATTTGATGTGGCGTGCTCGCGGCGGATGTGTTGTTCGCGGGCTTGAAGCGTTAAAACGAAGCAACGTTCTCCGTTAGCGTCAGTTGTTGCACCGACAAGGCGGCCCGGCATTTTTCTGACGTGTGCTTTTGTCGTGCAGAGATATCCTATGTAGGGGCCGCCAAAGTTTAATGGCAAGCCTAAGCTTTGTGCTTCGCCACAAGCGATATCTGCTCCCCATTCGCCCGGAGTCTTTAAGACTGAAAGCGTGGATGCGATGGTGTTGATTACGAACAAGGCTTTGTTTGAATGGCACAAGTCAGCGAGGCCGCTGAAGTCTTCTACAATACCATAGAAGTTGGGTTGTGCAACGATAACTCCGGCAATATCTTTCTCTTGCTCAAAGCGTGCTGCGATAGCCTCTTTGTCTGTGACTCCATCCTTGGCTGGAATTACTTCTAAGTTGATTCCGTGGTACTTTGCGTAGGTTCTAACGACAGCAATCGTCCTTGGATCAAATGTTTCACTGATAAGAACCGTATTTTTCTTCTTTGCAGAGTTTACACACATCAGCATTGCTTCTGCTGTTGCTGTTGCGCCGTCATACATAGAAGCGTTTGAAACATCCATTCCCGTAAGTTCAGCCATCATTGTCTGATACTCGAAAATGTATTGTAGAGTTCCTTGTGAGATTTCCGCTTGATACGGCGTGTAAGATGTCGCAAATTCGGAGCGAGATGCAATATAAGGAATCAAGCTCGGTTGGTAGTGATCATAAGCTCCGGCGCCGGCGAAGCAAATCAATTGCTGATTTTTGTTTGCCAGTCTTTGGAACTCTTTACGAACTTCTAACTCCGATTGTGCTTCTGGAATGTCAAGCTCGCGTTTTAGTTTTAATTCTTCAGGCACTTCTGCGTAAAGTTCATCGAGCGAATTGACGCCGATCACTTTAAGCATTTCCTGAATATCATTGTCTGTATGCGGGAAAAACTTAAACATAGTTGTGTAAAAGAATTAGGCCAATTAACGGAAAGTTGATAATTGGCCTAATGTGTTGTGGGTTATTTGCAAATTTCTTTGTAATCGCTCACGCTCATCAGGTCGTTAAGCTCTTGCGGATTTGTGAGTTTTACTTTTACAATCCAATTCTCGAAAGCATCCTCATTTAATAATTCCGGATTATCTTCGAGTTGTTCATTGATAGCGACTACTTCACCTGAAACGGGAGAGGTTAAATCGCTCGCAGCTTTTACGCTTTCTACGGCTCCGAAGTTTTCTCCGGCGCTGATTTCGTCTCCTTCACTCGGCATATCTACATATACAACGCTACCCAATTGGCTTTGCGCGTAGTCCGTTATACCTAAGTATGCGAATTCTCCTTCTACTTTGACGTATTCGTGTGATTCACTGTAATACAGTCCGTCAATAAATTTTGCCATAATGATTTAGTTGCTTATTGATTATTTTTTATAACTCTTTTGATAGAAGCGTTTTTTTACGACCGTTCCATTATGGAGGCGGTTGTGTATTTTTACTTGCAATTCTGTTCCAAGTTTAGCTGCGCTGATGTCAACTAAAGCCATACAGATGCTTTTGCCTGTTGAAATAGAGCGGTAGCCAGTGGTGATTTCTCCGACAACCTTTCCGTCTTTCTCCACTTCGTAACCGTGGCGAGGTATTGCGCGAGAAGCTAACTCAATACCTACGACTTTTTTCTCTACGCCTTCTGCTTTTTGCTTTGCGCAAGCCTCCTTGCCGATAAATTCTTCTTTATCCAACTTTACAAACATGCTCAAGCCGGACATAACCGGAGAAATTTCGGGTGACAATTCATCACCATAAAGCGGCAATCCAACTTCAAAACGAAGCGTATCGCGACAGCCTAAGCCGCAAGGTTGAACACCGGCAGCAATCAGTTTGTCCCAGCACTCTATGATAAAATCATGATTGCCGTAGAGTTCGAAGCCGTCCTCGCCCGTGTAGCCGGTGCGAGAAAGGATTGCGGGTACCTCATTGTTATCTAAAGTTTTGAAAGTATAGAAAGCAAGGTCTTTACACTCAAGACCAAGTACACTTCCTACGATTTCCTCTGCTTCAGGGCCTTGTATTGCTAATTGACCATAGCTTTCGCTCAAGTTCTTTGTTGTTACATTGAAGCCCTCTGCTTGTTCTTCGATCCAAGCATAGTCCTTGTCAATGTTCGCGGCGTTGATGACCAACAAGAAATCTTGCTCGCCTTTCTTGTAGACCAGCAAATCGTCGACTGTGCCCCCATTCGGGTAGAGCATCATGCCATAGAAAACGCTGCCGATCGTAGCGCCTTTAATATCATTCGTAAATATGTGCTGAACGTAGCGTTCTGCTTCTTCGCCGGTCACGCTTACTTCGCCCATGTGCGAAACATCAAACACGCCCACCTTTTGGCGGACAGCGTTGTGTTCTGTAGTGATGTCCGAATAGTAGAGCGGCATGTCAAAACCTCCAAAAGGCACCATATTAGCGCCTAATGCGACGTGGCGATCGTGTAAACAAGTGATTTTATCCATAGTATAATTAGTTTATTGATTACGTATTTTTTTGTTTATATTGTGAAATAAGATGTGCAAGACATCTTTTGCTTCAAGTCTGCGTATGTTGGCTTGCGGTTTTAGCTCATTTAGCTTCTCCGTAATCTCTTCTCGTGAAAAGGGGAGTCCGATAAGAGCTTCTTGGAAACTTGCTTCTGCCGATTTATCTCCCACCTCGAAGAAGTCGCCACCTAAGCGGAGGTCATCTATGATTGAACCGCGTAGCGTAATGCTAAATTCTACGCGTCCGCAACCCTCAATGCGATCGGAGCAAACGGTCGTAGCCTTCGATGTTTGTCCGAAAATCATTTCCTGTGTATAATAAGTTGCCTCAATCTTTCTGATTTCCGCTAAGTCGTCGACAGTTAATTTAACGCTGCGGTCCGTAAGAATCAAGCGCATCTTTTGTCTCAAGACATCAACGCCAAACGGCAGGTAATCTTTGAGCAAGGCTATTCTGCTACGAACGCTCTTGACGCCTTGCGACTCCAACTTGTCAGGATCAGGATTTAGTGCGCCAATCATAAGGTCCATTTGCGTATCGTGTAGCATCGTGCCGTGCACAATGTTGTGCCGGGCTAAATGGTAAAAAGCGTTGCCGCATATTTTTCCACCCCCTTTTAAGGTGATATCATTACGCCCCGAAACTTCCGTGGGCGCGCCTATGCGATTCAGACCATCAGATATTTGGTGGACATAAGCCGTAAAGATAGGCTCTACACTTCCTGCCGGCGTTATAAGGCTGGTCATCAGGTTGCCCCAGTCTGCATATACTGTTCCGCCTCCGCTTTTTCTGCGCAGTACGTCAATGCCGTGTTGCTTGCAGAAGTCAAAATTGATCTCTTTGTGCAAGGTCTGATTGCGCCCTAATAGGGCTGTCGGGCCTATCTGCCAAGAAAAGACGTAGTAATCCTCCGGAAAATTTTGAGCAATGTATTCTTCGGCGGCAAGATAGAACGCACAACGTTGCCTTTCCGCCTCAGGCGGAAACTCGACGAAGCAAGCCGGAAATATTTTTTGTGCGTTATCCATAGACATCCTTTTGATTCACGAGCAAAAATAGGATAAAACATTGAATCTTCCAAGCGAAGTTCTCCTTTATTAAACAAATGTTTTTTCAAGTAGGGTGGGACGCCTGTTTTTGGCGTTAGATTGTTTCATTTTGCACGCTTAATTTTGGTCTCGTTGGATTTAAAAACTCTTTATCGGTGGGCTGCGGTGAAAGCGTACGTGTAGCCTAAAAAATCGGATCTTAAATGCCTAACTCTACACGTGGAGGAATTTTTTCTCCTATCGTGCAGTAGATTAAAAGTATATGTTGTTAACCCTCAACTATGCTTCTATATAAAACGAAAAGAGTTTTCGCGTAAAAACGAACAGTTAAAAATCCGATTTTATTATGCCAAAAGAGGTGCTGAAAACCTTAAGATAATTGTAGGAGCGCAACGGTTTTGCTTGTACTGTCGTGAAAGAACGTTCGTGCGCTCACGATGGTACAATTCTACGCTCGTGAGAGGACGTTCGTACGCTCACGATAACACACTGCAATGTCTTATCGTAGCAACTTAAAACTTGAAGCCGCTGATTCTTTTTCCCGGACCTTCTAACGTGAAGTCGAGCGGTAGGCATAAAAAGCAAGCTGCCTATAATAGGGCAGCTTGCTTAATAGCTTCGTTGAGTATGTCTTGATGATCAAAAGCTAAGGGGGGCAGGTCCTTTAATGGGAACCAAGCGGCTGCAGCTGCATCATCTGCAGCTTGCGGCCGGTGCTGCTGAGGATCTGCTACGCCCCAAAAGGCAATAGATATAGTGCGGCCGCGCGGATCTCTATCTACCTTGGTAAAAGCACCGATCTGATGGAGCTTAATACCGGAAAATGTCGTCTCTTCGCTCAATTCTCGTAAAGCGCCCGTTGGGGCGTCTTCATCCATATTGAGAAATCCACCAGGAAAAGCCCAATGCCCTTGAAAGGGCGGGTGCTTGCGCCGGATTAACAACACGCTCGCTTCGATCGATAGCTGACTGAAGATGACGCAATCTGTCGTTACGGCCGGCCGAGGATATTTGTAAGTATAAGCATTCACGATGAAATCATTCTTCTTAGAGGAAAAGTTGCCGCTGTGCGCAGATCTTTCGCCGAGATAAGCAGTTGGCATCCTTTATAAATAGTGTGACGTCATATCTCTTGCGCATTTGGGGAGCGCTCAACTTGCTATGCTCGTCAATGCTTGCAACTATCGGGCTATTTTTTGTGCCTGTTGGCGCGGCGTTGTCGGATATCGGCCTTCTTCTTTGCAGACCCGCTGCCGTGAGCGCCGGTGATATATTCTTTTCGCTTAGCCTTAGTCTTTACCTTACCTTTGTCTTGCCGGCCGCTTCCGCTTCCTCGGAAGACGAAACCATTCAAGAGGGCTTGCTCTATTTCGGTCTTGTCGGCTTCTCTCATAATTTTAAAATCTAATTTAGTGATGGAATAAGCGCACGCCGGTAAAGGCCATGGCAATATTGTATTTGTCGCAGGTCTCGATAACATTATCATCGCGCACACTGCCTCCTGCTTGTGCCACATAAGCAACGCCGCTGCGGTGAGCGCGTTCTATATTGTCGCCGAAGGGGAAGAAGGCATCTGAACCCAGGCTGACGCCGGTATTTTGACTGATCCAAGTCTGCTTTTCTTCTCTACTCAGAGGCTCGGGACGCGTGGTAAAGAAGCGTTGCCATTCTCCTTCTTTTAATACATCTTCGTAGTCGTCGGAGATATATAAGTCGATGGTGTTGTCTCTATCAGCTCTTCTGATGCCATTAACCCAAGGTAGGTTGAGCACTTTCGGATGCTGGCGTAACCACCATATATCTGCTTTATTGCCGGCCAGACGTGTGCAGTGGATGCGGCTTTGTTGTCCGGCACCAATTCCGATGGCCTGCCCGTCTTTTACGTAGCATACGGAGTTACTCTGTGTATATTTCAGCGTAATGAGCGCTATTTTCAAATCTCTGATAGCTTCTGCAGGGAAGATTTGGTTCTTTGTCGGGATATTAGCAAATAGGTTGTCGTCGTTAAGATTGACTTCGTTGCGCAATTGTTCGAACGTGATACCGTAAACTTGCTTGCGCTCCATCGGAGCCGGTGTATATGTGGTATCAATTTGCAAGACATTATAAGTGCCTTTACGCTTTCGCGAAGTATTTCCAAAGCTTCTTCCGTGTAGCTTGGCGCAATGACGCCGTCAGATACTTCTCGCTTGATCAGTAATGCGGTCGCGAGGTCGCAAGTATCGGAGAGCGCAATAAAATCACCATAAGAAGACATTCGATCTGCGCCACGTGCTCGAGCATAAGCGCAAGCAATAGGCGATAATTCTACTTTTAAATCATCAACAAAGTAGATTTTCTTGAGTATATCTGAAAGCGGAAGACCGATAGCAGCGCCTGCCGGCGAAACATGCTTGAAAGAAGTTGCCGCCGGAAGCCCCGTTGCTTCCTTCAATTCCTTTACAAGTTGCCAACCATTCAGCGCATCTAAGAAATTAATGTATCCCGGTCGCCCGTTCAATACAGTTATGGGGAGCTCTTCGCCCTCTATTAGTAATTTTGCCGGTTTTTGGTTAGGATTACAACCGTATTTCAGTTCAAATTCTTTCATTGGGTATGCGTTATCTTTGATATTATGTGTGCGAAGGTACGATAAAAACAAAGAAAGGCAAAAGGATGAATTCTTCTTTTGCCTCTCTTTTGCGCGAAATAGCTTTAGCGCCGTCTTTCCGTGCGCTTTGCTTTGTTGCTATCTAATTCTATGGTGAAACTCTTATTGATTCCGCTCTGTGTTTTTGCACGTATCCAAAGCACACGGTCGTTACTCATATTTGTAGTTTTGACTGCCTCGTTGAAATCTTCAGGCGTGTTGAGCACTTTATCGTTTATCTGCAAAAGAATAAGGCCTTTGGTGACGCCGACATCCTTCATTTTGCCGTCACGCACAGCCGTTACGACTAAACCGTTGCTTAGTGCTAGCTCCTCTTTCTCATTTGTGGTGAGCGGTCTAAGAGCTACGCCTAACTGATCCACGTCTACGCTTTCCAAAAGGCTTGTCGTGCCTTGCGCATTACGCAAAGTGAGCGTTGCGGTGTGCGTGCGCTTGTCACGAATATAAGTGATTGTAACTTTATCTCCGGGTTTGTGGCTCGCCATAATCTCTTGCAGCTCGCCAAATTTCGTTACGCTTCTTCCATCCATCGCAGTAATGACGTCGCCGGCCTTTAATCCGCCTTCTTGAGCTGCACCATCAGAACTTACCTCTGCGAGATAGACGCCTTTGGTTGTACCTAAGTCTGCATCTTTCCCTTTTTCTTTCTGCAAATCTATATAGGTCGAAACGTCTTGTCCGGTAAAGCCGAGCAGCGCGCGTTGCACAGTTCCGTATTTCTTTAGATCCGCGACGACTTTATTCATAATGCTTGTAGGAATAGCAAATCCATAGCCCGTGTAAGAGCCTGTTTGAGAATAAATCTGCGCATTTATTCCAACCAATTCCCCACGCGTGTTGACTAAAGCGCCACCGGAGTTCCCGGGGTTAATAGCTGCGTCAGTTTGGATAAATGATTCGATGCCTTCACCGCCTACTGTGCGCGCTTTAGCACTAACAATGCCGGCTGTAACCGTAGATGTTAAACTGAAAGGATTACCAATGGCCAATACCCATTCACCTAACTTCAAGTTGTCCGAATTGCCGACTGTTATGGGTTGAAGATCCTTTGCTTCAATCTTGATGAGCGCCAAGTCAGTCTTTTTATCCGCCCCGATAATGCGAGCTTTATATTCGCGGTTATCATTTAGTTTTACCATCAGTTCATCAGCTCCGTCTATCACGTGGTTGTTTGTGACGATATAACCGTCTTTGCTAAGGATAACGCCTGATCCTGCGCCTTGTCGTTTCGGAGTTTGGTATTGTCTGCGTTGGCCTCTGCTGCTTGGGTCTCCAAAACTGAACGGTCCGAAGTTGAAAAAGTCTTCAAAAGGATCAGAACCCTCTATCGTTTGTGTCTTACTGTTAATAGTGACTTTGATGAATACGACCGAATTGACGGACTTTTCTGCCGCATAGGTCAAATCTACAGGTGTTTGTGCCGAAGCTACGGTCATTTGCGTTGAAGCAAAGTTCAAGGCAAACGCAGTAGCTGCAATCAAAAATACTTTTTTCATACTGTGATCTTTTTTTCTTTCGTCTTTTTTTGTCTTTTTCTATAAAACGAGAGTTACAGGAAATAGTATTGAGAACCCCTCATTTGTTGCTGAAGTACAAAAATAGCGTGGCTGATCCCCAATCGTATTTCGTGCAAAGCGGAAAATGCAGGTTTCTACCATCTTTAAATTTTCTTAGGCCCTTAATTGTTGAAAAATGAACTTTAGTGGCACTTGAAAGATCGCTTTTTTAGATTACATTTCCGCTCTTTTGCATCTCTATGGTTGTCCGCTGCGGCTTCTCGCGCACAGTTAAAGTCAGCTTTTCACTGCTTAGCGTCATTGTTTGTTCTTTATAAGGGCGCTCATAGCCGAAGAATTCTTCAAAAGGGTCAGCTTCTCTTTCATACTTTCGCACACTGATGGTATATTTCATTGGAGGAATGAGCACCTTGTTTGGTTTTTCTGAAAGAAAGGCGTATTGATCCAAAAGGAAAACATTATATAATTTCCCGTTCTCTTGTGTACGGTTGATGTAATATACCTTTCCGCCGGTAAGTCTCTCAATATTGTATCCTTTCAGAGTTAATTCCGGCCCTGCTTGTCTGACGCGTTCTACATCTTGGGTTGTATAGAGATAGATTGATATTAAAATTTTTTGTCCGGCGACAAGTTCTTTTGGTTCTGACTGTGTACGAATGAATGTTTCCGGTGCTTTTTCTGCGGCCATTGTCGTAAATAGAAACCAGCAGAACAAAGGAAGTATGTACCTTATATTTATATGTGTCATCGCGTTGCTGTGTTTGGAGTAAGTGAGTCGCACTCTTTCAGCCAGTCTGTCGCTGTTGCATCAGAGGGCATTCGCCAAAGTCCGCGCGGACTCAAAGAACAACTGCCGACCATCGGACCATCGGGCAAACAACTACGCTTAAATTGCTGTGTAAAGAAGCGGCGCAGGAATGTGCGGAGCCATTTTAGAATAACCGCGGGTTGAAATTGTGCTACGCGTGGGTTATTGCCATCAAAGGCAGCGCAGGCTAAGTTGAAAACCTTTGAAGGGCGAGAGCCATTGTGTAAGAAATGATATAAGAAGAAGTCGTGTAATTCATATGGACCTACGAGATCTTCAGTCTTTTGCACGATTTGTCCGTCTTTATCTGCAGGAATTAGTTCCGGACTTATCGGTGTGTCGAGCACGTCCATCAATGTGGCGCTTATTTCATCGTCTGCTGTATGTTGAGCCACATAAGCTACAAGATGGCGCACTAAAGTTTTGGGAATAGAAGCATTAACACCATACATCGACATATGATCGCCGTTGTAGGTGGCCCAGCCTAAAGCTAATTCGCTCAAGTCGCCAGTTCCGATAACTAAGCCTCCCATTTGGTTGGCCGCATCCATCAGAATCTGCGTTCGCTCGCGTGCCTGCCCATTTTCATATACCACATCGTGCGAAGCCATATCTGCGCCCAAATCTTTGAAATGCTGTTCGCAAGCAGTGCGAATGCTGATCTCGCGTATGGTAATGCCCAAGCCTTTCATCAGTTTAACGCATTATTATACGTGCGATCAGTTGTACCAAAGCCCGGCATGGTAATCCCGACTATGTCCGCCCGATCCCGCCCCAACAAATCAAAGGTGCGTGTGCAGACAAGCAGCGCCAATGTAGAGTCTAATCCGCCACTGATGCCTACTACGGCAGTTTTGGCATTGGTATGCTGCAAGCGTTGTGCCAAGCTGAGGCTTTGAATGTGCAGAATTTCTTCACACCTGTCGGCCAATTCGTCGCCTTCAGGTACAAACGGAAGCGGATTTACGGAGCGCAGTAGCGCAGCTTTTGTCTCCGAATTTCTTTGTGGCAGAGCGATGATGGTTGGAGCTAAGGTGTGTGGTTGGGGGCTTGTGTGGAATGATGTGTTGACCATTCTTTCATGCCTTAGTTGCACGACATCAATATCGCTGAAAATGAACTGCGCATCTAACGTGTAGCGTTGACTTTCAGCAAGAATGTTTCCGTTTTCAGCAATTAAGTCAGCACCGCTAAAGACAAGGTCCTGCGTGCTTTCGCCAAAACCTGCGCCGGCATAGATGTAACCACAATGGCAGCGGGCACTTTGTCCGGCCACTAAAGCGCGGCGGTAGGCGTGTTTGCCTGTTAATTCGTTGCTGGCACTTAAGTTAAAGATGATCTCTGCGCCTTGTTGTGCCAAGTAAGTCGAAGGTGGTTGAGGCGCCCACAGATCTTCGCAGATCTCAACGCCGAATGAGAAGCGCGGCGTTTGGAAAATAAGGCCGGCACTGACCGGAATCGTCTCTCCTTCAAGCGTTATTGTGGCGTCTTTGTCCAAACTAAAAGCAGAGGAGAACCAGCGTGCTTCATAAAATTCCCGATAGTTGGGGATATAAGATTTGGGTACGATACCATAAATATGGCCATCGCAGATAACGGCGGCGCAATTAAAACAATCGGCCGCGTAGTTGCAGAGGAAGTCCGACTAAAACAATGACGCGTAGGCCTTTGGTTGCAGCCCGCAAGTTAGCTAATGCTTGCAATGATTGTTTGAGTAGTAAATCTTGCTGAAAAAGATCTTGGCAAGTATAAGCCGTTAAGCAAAGTTCAGGACAGCACACAGCATCGCAGCCTTCTGCCTCGGCGCGGCGAACTACGGCTATGAGTTGCTCTTGATTATAGGTGCAGTCGGCTACTTTTACTTTCGGGGTGGCTGCGGCCACTTTTATGAAATCTTCCATCGAATTTTTACATATAGATAGCGCAAAGTTAATAGAATAGATGCTAAGCACAAAGTTCTGCAAAGCCTTTTGCCGCTGCGCCGTCTTTACTGCGTCTGCTTTAGTAGGTATCAGACAAGCGGAAAGTCTGCAGGAGGGTAGTAGGTAAGGTAAATCTTGCGGACAATAAAAGCCTTGGCATCGCTTTCTGCAAATCCGGTTTAGCTGCCAATGCTTACGGTCTCTTCAACGACAAAGATTGAGGGCCATAAAATGTAGGGTCGAAATACTGACTGCCTATTTCCATCTTAATGCGATTGTTATTTGTCTTATAATATCAATACAATCAATGATATAATGTCTGTTGTTCACTTGATATATAGCGATATTTATGTTTTCTTTTTCATTCTTCCATTGTTTGCCGGCACCAAACGATGGTTTGCTCGGACCAAACGATGGTTTGCTGGCACCAAACGATAGTTTGCTCGGACCAAACGACTCTTCTTGCTTCACAGAAATAGCATAGATTCGACAAAAGAATTAGGCAAATCCGTCTTCTTCGATGCTTATTTTGCTATAGCGGAGGAAAGTAAAGCTATGGTCTAAAAATCCTGTTATTCTCTGTGTGTATCCATTAGCTTATGTGGCGAAGCCGGAAGCTTTAGGCGAGCTTATCAAGTTGGTCGTCAATCAAAGAAAGATTAAAATAAAACAAACGCTCCCGAAAGTCGTATGCAAAAGAACTCTCGGGAGCGCCATATTGGTTTGTCGTCAATCAAATAGCCTACGCGGTAAGGCTGTACTCAAAACTTCTGAGATAACTGCTTGACATGGTGATCGCATTTTAGGAAATCAGTCTCACCCCTTCAGCATCCAGCGCATCATTTGTTTGAGTGAAGGCTTCTTACCATACATCAAGATACCCACACGATAGATGCGTCCGCTACCCCATATACCCAATAGGGCCGTAAGATAGAGTAGGGCGACGGATAAGATTTCCTGCCAAAGCGGAACGCCGAAGGGGATGCGCACCATCATAACGATGGGGGAGCTTAGAGGGAATATAGAAGCCCAAAAAGCTAAAGGGCCGTCAGTGTTTTCCACACTATAGATCGCGGCATAAAGCGAAAAGGCCATCAAAAGCATAATAGGCATCATAAATTGGCTGGAATCCTGCTGCTCATTTATACTTGCGCCGATGGCAGCAAAGACGGAGGCATAGAGTAGATAGCCGCCGATGAAAAGGAGTAGGAACATGATGCCCATTTCCAAATAGGGCAGATTCATAACGCTCAGCCACATGATCATAGCATCGCTTAAGCCGGCGTCGGGTACGGCTGCTGTACTCCCGTTTGCGCTCATCATTGCTATGTTTACACCGCAAAGCTTGTCGGCAATAGGCATAATTACAGCCAAGAGAAGAGCCCAGATGAGAAGTTGAAATAGTCCGACCAATAAAATACCGGCGATTTTTCCCAACATCAACTGGAAGGGTTTGACGCTTGAGACAATCAGTTCAACAATGCGGTTGGCCTTCTCCTCCATGACGGCTTGCATGACCATACCTCCGTAGGTCAGGACGAAAAAGTAACTGATCATCGTCATAATAAAGCCTGCAACCATTGCAACGCCGCGATGTGAGTCTTTTTCTTCCCCACTTTCGCTCCACCTTATTGTGCGGATAGACGTCTCTGCTTGGATATTATCGATCATTTTCCCAAGTTCGGGAATACCTGTAGCCATTAGCTTATCCTTACGCACTTGGTCATTCAAACAAGACGAAACATATTGGTATAGATTTTCAGCTACCTCTTTATGCGAATACATCTGAACCGCACTCGGATTTTTAGCTAAATCATCGGTAATGAGCACAACGGCTGAAATATCTGACGTATCGCTCTTGTAGGCGGGTAGAAGTTGAGGGTGAAGTTTGGAAATGAAAGCTGAGGGTGTCCTTGAAGCAGTCGGCATAATGGCCGGTTTTGTCTACGATGACAACCTTACTTTCCTCATCGCTGTTTATTTGAGCCAAAAGTAAAGGTACGATGACCACAGCACACATAATAAAAGGCATCAGTATAGTCAGTAGGATAAAAGACTTTTTCTTGATGCGCGTCAGAAACTCTCTGCGGATAATAATGGCAATCTTATTCATGGCGGCCTACGATTTTTAAGAAGATATCATTCATACTGGGCATCTGTTCTTGGAAAGAGCGAATTTCTACTTCGTCAGAGAACAGACGGATCAACTCGGAGTTGCTCACAGCCGTTTGCTTTTTAAGCTATAACGAATTAAACCGTGCGATTCCTCCTTATCGATAATCGTAAAAAGATCCGGCCGCTCGGTAAGTGAGCCGGAAGTGGTGCAAAGCTTTAACAAGCCGGTGCGGTTGTCTTCCTTAATTTTATGAACATTGCCGGATAGCACGACATTGGCATTGTTGATTAACGCAATATTGTCGCATACTTCTTCGACGGAGGACATATTGTGAGTGGAAAAGATGATGGTGTGCCCTTCACGCTTTAGTGAAAGAATTTCTTGCTTTAGCAACTCTGCATTAACCGGATCAAAGCCGCTGAAAGGTTCGTCGAAAATCAAAAGAGGAGGACGGTGCAGAATGGTAATAATGAATTGCACCTTCTGCTGCATACCTTTTGAAAGTTCTTCAAGCTTCTTGTTCCACCAAGGCATAATGTCGAATTTTTCGAACCAGTATTGAAGACGCTCTTTTGCTTCAGCCTTGGACAAACCTTTGAGTTGGGCAAAATAAATGGCTTGCTCGCCTACCTTCATCTTGCGGTAGAGTCCGCGCTCTTCCGGTAAGTAACCAATCCGACTGACATCTTCCTGCGTTAGTGGATGACCGTCGAAAGTAACCTCACCACTATCGGGCATCGTAATGTGATTGATAATGCGAATGAGCGTAGTCTTGCCTGCTCCGTTAGGACCGAGCAAACCGAAAACCGTGCCCCGCTCAATATTAATAGAAACACCGTCTAAAGCGGTATGTTGTGCATAACGCTTGACAATGTTTTGGGCTGATAAGAATGCATCCATAGCGTTTATTCTATTGTCTTTCCGCGATAATAATCAATGATTTTAGTGCGGAATAAGTAATCGTATTGAGCAGAAAGTCGATTGCTGACAGCGTTAAGATACTTCGTCTTAGTCTCATCAAACTCTGTTGCGTTCGCTTTCCCGTACTCATATTTCTTTGTCATAAGATCGAAAGCTTCGTGAGCCGTCTTTTCAGCACTAATACTTGCTTCAAACTTCTTGGCAGAAGCTACTGCATTATACCAAGCAGTTTGAATTTCTTTGTATAGCGCCTTTCGCGTGTTCTGCAATTGCTCTTGTTGGGTCTCATAATTGAGCTTTGCTCTGCGAATGTTAGTGCGGGTGGTGAAGTGATCAAAGATGGGGATGTTTAAGGACAAGCCGATAGACTTGCTAAAGTTATCTCTCATCTGCTTGCTAAACGATGTGCCTGACAAACCATTGACTTTATAGTATGAGCTACCAAGATTGCCGGATAAATTCAGTGTCGGCCAATAGCCTGCACGGGCAATTTCGATTCCTTTCTCTGCACTTTGAATGCGAAATTGCTGGGCTACGATTTCCGGTTTGGCAGCTACGGCTTCATCAAAGATCTGCTGTGGCCCGTCAGATGGACGCTGTGGTATCTGAAGTGGTGGAACAGCAACATTTAAACTATCCGGAGAAGGCATTTCTATCAGTTGGCTGAGATCTAACAAGGCCAAACGATAGGCATTTTGGTTTTCCACTAATTGTAGTTCGTCTTGAGCAACAGCGTTTTGAGCTTGTGTGACTTCTAATCCGCTGGCCTTCTTGTTTTCAAAGAATGCTTTGACGCGCTCTAATTGAACATTGCTTAAGGCCAATTGATCTTGAGCTGTTTTAACCAATTCTTTTTGATAGAGTACTTGTAAATAGGCTTGCGTAACTTGTATGCTTAAAGATTCACGCAAACGTTCTAGATCAGCAATGGCCGCGGATAAATTTAATTCGGCTTGTTTGCGCTGATTGACTAATCTGAATCCCGTAAAAATAGGAACCGATGCTGAAACCCCAAAGCTCGTGCTTCGTGTGTTTTGACTTACGTACGTATTACTAGATGTTAGGCCACGCCCGAAATTGAAACTCTGATTGGCTGTTGCACCAACCTCTGGGAGTCGCTCATTCTTGGCTGCTGAAACATTTAATGCTTCAGTACGATTGTTGAGTTCTTGTAGTTTAATCTGTACATTGCGTGACAAAGCATAGTCAATGCATTGGCGTAAGCTCATGGTTTGTTGTGCAAATGCAGATATCCCTGACAGTAATGTTATGCCAACAAAAAAACTTCTCATCATTGTTGCGAATTATTCAGTTTTTTGACTTTGATTGCCTCTTACTTTATCTCCTACTTTGAGTCCTGAGAGAACTTGAATGTTTATGCCATCACTCATTCCTGTCTTTATTTCGCGACGATTAAATGTTTGGGGCTTTTCTTTCGTCAACACATAGACGTAAGGTTTCCCTTTTTCGTATTCTATGGCACCTTCGGGAATAGTTAAGACCTGTTGTAGTTTGTCTAATACGATTTGAGCGTTGGCGCTATAGCCGGAACGAATCGTCGCTTTATTGTTGATCCTCACAGCTGCTTTGATCTCAAATTGATTTGCTGCGCTCGCCGTACTATTTACTTTTGGGGCAATATATTCTAAAGTCGCATCAAATTTCTTTCCTTGTAGAGCTCCAATCGTTATTTGCATAGGCATCCCCTTATGCACTCTGTCTACTTCAGTCTCGTCAATAGAGCCTTTAAAAATAAGATCATTCATATTGGCTACGGTGGCAATCGTAGTTCCATCGTTGAAGGAGTTACTCATAATAACAGACTCACCGACTTTTATAGGAATATCTAAGATTAAGCCATTAACCGTAGATTTAATCAATGTGGTACTCATCGCCATTTGATATTTTTGAAACTCCGGTTTTTGCTATTTCTAAAGCGTCTGCAGCTGCATCAACTTCTTCTTTAGTTTGTCTAAGTGTTTGCAGGCTTTTTTCGTATTCTTCTGCGCTAATGAGTCGTGAGTCATACAGCTTTTTCTCTCTTCCGAAGTCTGTTTGGGCTTGACTATAGTTAATTCTAGCCAGTCGCAATCTGTTTTCTGCAGCACTTAAAGTGCTCTATGTCCGGAATGACTTTGATCTTTGCAATAATTTCACCCTCCTTTACTTCGTCACCTGCTTTTTTATACAGCTCGCTGATGATTCCTGAGATTTGAGGTTTGATGTGCACTTCATTGCGTGGCTCTACAGATCCGGTGACAACGCTTGTTTGTTCCAGATTGTTTATCGCTGCAGTATAAGTTTCGTAACTTATCTCTTCCTTTTTTGAGCGTTGATAAAGGAAAACAAAAGTGCCAATAAAGAGAATTGCTACAAAGACGAGCAAACTCCATTTAAAAAACTTCTTCATAGTTATTGTTGATTGTTTTGTTTCGATTGTTTGTTATTCATTCCTGATTGCATCTATGGGCTTTATGGATAAAGCTCGCAATGAAGGGGCCATTCCGGCTAATCCTCCTAAGATGGCGAGTGCTAAAGAAGCAACGAGAGCTAGCGTAAAAGATATTTGAAAATTAATGTCTAAACCGGTTCTGCTGACAATCATTTCTACTCCATTTAATAATATGACGGCGAAGAAAATTCCACTGATTCCTGCTAAAATAGTCAAGATTATACTTTCCGCCATAATTTGTCTTACTATGTCAGAGGGCTTTGCACCGATCGCTCTCCTTATTCCGATTTCTATTGTCCTTTCTCTTATGGTTACCATCATTATATTGCTGACACCAATGGCGCCGGATATTAAAGTGCCAATACCAATCATCCACACCAAGAAGCTCATTCCATCAAATAAGCTTTCGACCATTTGAAACATCAATTCTATATTGAATAAGAATACGGCCTGTTTATCGTTAGGGGCAATTAAATGGGCTTCCTTAATAATATCGCCTACCTCATCTTGAGTTTCAGCAACAGTATAACCTTTCTTAACCGTGAATGTCAAGAAGCTAATATTATCCCCCAAGTGATAGATTTCTTGCATTGTTGTAAAAGGAATGAACGCTGTTTCTGACGTATTTCCTCCTCCGCCAACATTGGTATTTGACTTAGAGACCCCAACAATACGATAGTAGATGCTATCTAATTTTATATAACGTCCGCATGGATTTTCAATATCAGGGAACAATTCTTCCTTAATTCTTTTTCCGATAACGCAAACTTTCCGCTTTTGGATGATATCTGTCTCATTGATAAATCGTCCGTAGCCTATTTTGGGGTTCTCAATGTTGATGTAGTCCGATCTGACGCCTCGCATTGTGCCATTAGCTTTCTTACTATCGTATTGAAAAGTCTTTGACCACTGCTGTATAATTGGGGTTACAGTCTCTAAACGTGATACTTTTTTCTTAAGCCGTTCGACATCGTTGATATCCAATTGCCAAGTGCGTTGACTTTGCATGCCTTTATAGGCTATAGTTGTTTCGCCTGGAAAAACGTAGCAAGAATTTTGCGCAGCGCCTTCAAAGGTTCTACTCATTAAGCGCTGAAATCCCTGGCCGCCTCCCATCAAAAAGATTAACATGAAGATACCCCAGAAGATGCCGAATGCTGTTAGGAAGCTTCGTGCTTTATTTCTTGAAAGACTTTCATAAGTCTCTGACCATCTATCTAAATCAAAGAGTCGCATAAGGGTAGGTTATTCATTTGCACGAAGTGCTTCAATGGGTTTTACTTTAACGGCTTTAGATGCAGGCACAAAGCCGGCGATCAGTCCGGAAATAATTAGTACAGACAGTGCTTGAAAGGCAATTTTTAAATCAATGGTTGGATTCATAAAAGTATAAATCGGTTGATCTCCAACCATCATCGTCACCTTTCCCAAAGAGTAATTGAGGTATTCAGTCCCGATTACGCCAAGCACCAAGCCGCAATAGCCGAAAAATCCGGTAATAATCACACTCTCGATGAGCACACTACGCAAGATGGGCCAAGGTTTAGCGCCAAGAGCTTTTCGTATACCAAATTCGTGCGTGCGTTCTTTGATAGTAATGAGCATAATGTTGCTGATGCCAACTATGCCCGAGAGCAACGTAAGACTACCAATTACCCACATAGCTACGCGTAAATAGTGGGCAGCTTGGTCTCTTTCTCTTGCTCCGTTTGCCGGGTTGTCTATCCATACGGCACTCTCGTCTTTGGGACTAAAATTGTGGGGTACGGAGAACACACTATAAAGATCTTTACGAAAGACAGAGTCAGCCTCTTCCGTATCCGTGCCATTCGTGCGTAAGATTAATTCCTCAATATTCTGGCCTTTACGATACAAAAGTTGCATGCTCGTATAGGGAATATCGCCTTCAAAACCACCCATAATGCCTTTGTTGGAGACAACACCTACAACATGATACACGATGCTATCAATACGCAGCGGTTTATTGAGCGCATTGATTGCCGTAGTAAAAAACTCTTCAGCTGATCGTTCACTAATAACGATCACCTTGCGCTGGTTGTCCAAGTCTGATTGGCTCAAATAGCGTCCATACAATACCTTGATTTTGTCAATTTCAATATTGTCGGGATAGCAACCATTTAGTGTGCCGCTAAGCATCTTGTTACCGTAAGAGGCTTTCACGCCCGATTGTTGATTCTTCGCCGTTACGCTATGAACACGCTCGGGGAAAGCTCTGTTTATCAGTTGTGGGTCGCGACTATCAAATTTGATCTCGCGACCTTTTTCTAACCCATTATACGGCTCAGAAGTTACACCCGGCCATACTTTGATGGCGTCTAAAGCAACTGAACCCATATTGGCATCGAAGGCATTTATCAAACCGTTGCCCGCGCCCAATAATATAATGAGTAGGAAAATACCCACCGAAACGCTTAATCCCGTTAGGGAAGTGCGCATTTTATTTATACTGAGATGTACAAAAATATCTCGTAAATCGTCAATCATAAGGCAAACCTGTTGCTTTATTTCATATAAGGTTGATCCTGTAGGGACTTGTTTTCTTCTATTTCACCAATCAGTCCGTCTTTGATGTGGATGATCTTATGTGTGCGATAGGCTACACCGCTTTCGTGCGTCACGACAATGATGGTCATTCCGTCCTGTTCATTTAAGTCACGCAGTAGCGTCATTACTTCCTCACTGGTTTTGCTATCCAACGCCCCGGTTGGTTCATCGGCTAGAATAATTTGCGGTTGCGTGATTAAGGCGCGCGCTATGGCAACTCGCTGCTTTTGTCCTCCACTCAGTTCGTTGGGAAAATGATGCGCCCAGTCTTTTAAACCCAATTTTTCTAAATAAGTAAGCGCCAGCATATTTCTTTTTTTGCGACTTACGCCTTGATAATAGAGTGGTAGGGCTACATTTTCGAGCGCATTCTTATAGGAAATCAAGTTGAAAGACTGGAAGATAAAGCCGATCTTCTTGTTTCTAAATTCTGCCGCACGAGCTTCTTTCAAATTCTTTACCAATGTTCCATCCAGCCAATACTCTCCCTCGTCATAGGAGTCGAGAATGCCAAGGATATTGAGCAGCGTACTCTTTCCGGAGCCGCTTGCGCCCATAATGGAGACAAACTCTCCTTTTTTGATGTCCAAGGTGATACCTTTCAAGACGTGGAGCGGCGCCCCGGCATTGTATGTCTTATGTATATTTTCTAAGTGAATCATAACTTAATCTAAAGAAAGAGATGAGAAAGCTTCTTTTAAGTCGTCGAAAGTAAGGTTTAGCGCTTTCATCTGTCGGGCTAAGTCCGGCAAATATTCTTCTCTAAACTCCTTCCGCCTCAATTCCAAAATGAGTGCAGGCGCATTTTGGGCAACAAAGTAGCCTAATCCGCGCTTATTATATATGTATCCGTTTTGTGCCAACCAATCATAGGCTTTTACAGTCGTATTTACGTTGACCTCTACTATCGCACTGTATTCCCTGACGCTCGGCACGCGCCCATCCACGCCATATTTGCCGGCCAGAATTTCGTCTGTCAGGCGTCGGGCTATTTGCTGGTAAATGGGCAATCCTGATTTAAAAATCATAGTCTGCAGGTGTTTACTTTTTTAATCTAAGATGGCAAAAGTTGCGGTAGCTAAATGTATAGAGTAGGGCTATGATGATGAGCTGTAATACGTTTAAGAAAGCAGGTTGCCTATAGTTCGATCATCATAACCTATAAATGGAACAGCAGAATTTGCGTCCATCATCTGTCTAATTACTAAGCCGACTATTACGAACAGTGAAAAATGACATGACAATGCAATGGGAGTGGCCCATTTCCTAACACTGTTTGCTACAAACAAACTGATAGCATGTAAAACCCAAAGTTGGAGAAGTGAAGATACGAACGATAATATTTCTATAGCGTCACCATTTAGAATGTAGTTAAAGAAGTTGTCCACAGAATGAGGAAAAAGAACGCGGAATGGAGGCATATTCCAACCAAAGAGCGTAAGTAGACCCGCGCGCAACTCATCTGCCAATATGATCAATATAAAGCTGACGATAGGAAGTAAGAATGCGTAGATGAGATATTTGGAAATAAACTTCTCTAAGTTGGATGCCGGTACGAGCAATTCCCTAATTCTGACTTGCTTTCGTCTTAGATCTTCGTTCATTTTTGAAGGAGCCAAGCAAGCAAGGCCTAAAAAAGCAAATAGAAAGTAGACTCCCAATCATAGCTTTGACTTCGTATAGCGAAGGAGAATTGTGGGATCCTTTAATCGTAAAATAAGATGCCAGCAGTGTAAATACTAATGTTATAACGAAAACGATTAGCATGTGCCGGATCAACTTCGACCGGTGCTGATAGAGGTGGCGTTTGGTATAGCGTAGCCAGCGCTTTGTGTTGAAGTTGTTCATAATTTTCCCGCTATAAGTTGTGGATTTGACGTAACGGCATTGAAGAATAATTCTACGTTGACTTGGGTTTCTTCTGCCGTATCATTAGATAGCATCACAGCATTTCCGCCTATTGTTGGTTGTACAAAAAGCGCATCGTCGACGGGTTCGTCTGATGGCCGATGGGTAAAGCAAAAATGCTTTTGGATAGTTGAAATATCCGTGTTAACAACGATTTTATGGCGGTCTACGACGATAATTGCGTCCAGCAAAATATCAATATCTCTGATCTGATGTGTAGAAATGATGACCGTCTGACTCTCGTCTAAGTGTTGCGTAATGACTTTTCGAAACTGACTTTTTGAAGGGATATCGAGACCATTGGTCGGCTCATCCATTAAGATGTGTTTGGTGCGCGTGGCCAATGCAAAACTCAAGTAAAACTTCTTCTGTTGTCCCATCGAGAGTTGATCCAGCCGCCTGTCTGTATCCATTTCAAAGGCCGTAAGGCAAGATTCAAGTATGTCCCGACTGAAATTTGGATAAAATGGAGCGTTTAATGCGATGTAACTGTCCGCCTTTATAGCAGGCAATGCTATTTCTTCGGGTACGAGAAACAGATTCTGAAGAAACGTCGTTGTACGTTTAGACGGCAACTCCTCATCTATGCTCAGGCTGCCTTTATTGGGCTTCAACAGGCCTGCAATCAGATAGAGCAATGTGCTTTTTCCGCAGCCGTTCTTACCCAATAGTCCGTAAATCTTACCGGAAACTGCCTGCAGAGAGAGGTCTTCCAGCAAGCATTCTCTTTGTTTCCTATACTTGAAGTCAAGATGTGTGATGTCTATCATAGAGAAGTTTGTATGTAATAGTGTGGTAGAACACCGCAAAAGTAAGGATTCGATTGTTTTCCTCAAAATAGAAAGAGCAAAAACTTTATCTTCTTCTCTTCATTTTTTAGATTTTGCCTTAAGACAACTTGATGATAGTTTCCCTCTCTCTACTTTCAGGTCTCCTAATCCGGCCGATACTGTGGGTGAGTTCGCTTCTTTTTAAGCAAGGTTTGATGGCGCATCAGTATGATGAGATTGTCGTAAATAAAGTATGAAAAATCGCAGCAAAGCGCGTGGAGCTTAACAGCAAAGTCCTTCCCGTGGCTTTTTTCATCGTGATGAAAAAGATGTACGCTCGTGAAGGTACGTTTGTGTTATCACGAGCGTAAGATCGTACGCTCGTGAGGGTACTTTCATAAAGCTTAAGTCGCGTACAGCTTTCTTTGATGCTGTGGTAATAAAACTGTAGGGAAAAGATGAAAAAATATAATTTGGAAAGGTTGTAAAAGGTAATTAGCGCCTACTATCTCTGTGATTGCCGAATCTATTTTTATAATTTTGCCACTATTAAAAACTCGTTATGGATACAAATGAAGAGTTGCGACAGATAAAAAGGCGCTTCGCGATGATGAATGGACCTGTGAGTGCTTTGATGCGTCGCAATGGCTACAATATAAGGTCAATTTTGGCGTAGAACTTCCCCGCTTGGAAGATTTTGCCAAGGAGTTGCCGCATACGTACAATTTGGCGGCAACTTTATGGAAAGAGGATATTCGCGAATGTAGACTTCTGGCGTGCATGTTAATGCCTTTTGAGGTGTTTTCACGCGACTTGGCCGATATTTGGTTGGAGCAAGTGCGTTTTGCAGAAGAGGCAGATGCGCTGGCTATGTACCTTTTAAGTCATCTTCCCTATGCTTCAGAATTGGCTTTCGAATGCATTGCAGGCGAAAATCGGATGAGGCGATACATAGGTTACCAACTTTTGGGCCGTTTGTTCTTACAAAGGTGTAAGCCTTCGTTTCGTGATAGTCAGGAATTCTTAGATCAGGTTGCGTCAGATTTGACTTCAACAGATCAGCGCGTGAGCTTGGCGGCTTATAAAGCCTTAATGCGCTATATGGATTTAGGTCTGGTGGAAGAGCGAATGGGAAATCGCATCTTGAATAAGGCTATGCCGGTAGAAAACGAATAGCAAGTTATAGCCGGATTTAATCTGAAATGAATAATGGTGGGCACCTCCGCTTGGAGAGCCCACCATTATTATAGCATTATAAAGTGCTTATCTGTCTGCCGTGGTTGTTAAAATTTGGCAGTCACTTGAAAATCGATTGTATTGTAATAGCGATCTTTCGCCATTCGGTTGTTGGTAAAGTTGTAGTTGAGTTGGAAAATAAAATTCTTCGTGAAGCAATAATTGGCAGAAAGCCCATAGTTGGCCACTAAGGAGTTCCAATGTTTGTTGTGGCGATAACAATCCCAGCGCCCAAACAGTTTGAAGTTCTTAAAAAGAGGCGCACCGACAGCAGCGTACCATGCATCAGCGCGATCGGGAGCTGTAGCATCCGTAACAACACCACCGACAGACGACATATACTCAGAGCGCACAACCCACTCATCTTCATAATCAACACCTACGCCCCAACGATTGCGCAGCGCATACTTTAGGTCACCGGCTCCTTTGTAAGATTCATTCGTATACTTACCATTCCACCCAAAACCGCCGATTCTCAAGTTTTTGATCGGACTCACCCAGATGCCCCCAATGAGATCTTTGTGGTGATCGCGTTCTGCGCGGTTGATACCTTGCCCATTGAAGATGCCCACTTGATAATGGAGCCATCTATGCCCGTCGGCCGCAGGGAAAAAATCACCCTGCAACTGAATACCTAAGTCGCGACCGGAGGTTCCTTCGTCACCGATGCGGTCACTAATGGAGGCTAACTTGTTTGTAGCTTGAGAAAAAGCGCCAAAACCCATTACTAAGGGGCTCATAGGATTCTCAAAACCGAAGCTACGCTTGAATTCGCCAATCTTAATACGGGCTTCAGCGAAGCGCTGCCACTCTATAAAGGCATCTAAAACACGAGGTCCTTTATAGGTGCCGGGCTTTCCTTGCAATTCGATTTGAAGTTTGTAAGCAAAATCTTTGAAGATGCTACCGCTGGCATAGAGGCGGACGAAGCGGAGGCTGAAAGCGCTGTTGGAGTTTAAATAGCGCTGATCCGTAAGGTCGTATTTGGCCATAATATATCCGCCAAACTTCACCTTAAAATCAACTTTGTCCGCCAAATCTTTGACCTCGGCGAGGGTATTGCAAGACGTTTTGGAAGCAATTTCTTCCTTGCCGGTAGAATCTGTGGGTAGTTGATCAGAAAGGTTAGTAGCTAAAGCGGCGTTACCCATAAAAAGTAGCCCTACTATTAAAGCGTAAAATTTCTTCATAGATGATTTGGTTTATTATTAAGAGATTTCTCGACAAAAGTACGGAAAGTTATGCGAAACACTCCTCATCTGCGACTCTTTTCTTACATATTTATCCATCAATCTAAAGCATTTTTCGTGTATAAAAACGTATTTAAGTTTTGAGTTTTGGGCTGTTTCGGCTAATTTTGCAGAGATAAATTTAAAACTTTAAGAGATGCAATTGATCAGACTTTTACTCTTGCTCGTATTTAGTTGTGGCTGGTTGGCAACAGATGCACTTCCGTTGCGTCCGGATTTAATGTCACCAATTTCTGATGGCTTGCAGCAGTCTGGTAATCGGGTAGAATATATCAATTTTGGAAAGCTGGATCAGTGGGTCACGCGCAACATAAAAGAAAGCGGTATTATTGGTGGTAAAACTAAAGTTATCTACGCTATAGGTCCGACGCAGACGATAAATGGAAATGTTGCATACCTCGGATTAGGAGGTTCGCCGTGGGCTACTTCAAATGTATACGCTCACGTAGCAGGTATTCATAAAGCGAATCTTTCGGTTTGGAAACAACAACGCCCCGGACAAGGCTATTGCGCCAAACTTTATACGCACTTAGAGGAATGTAAGGTGTTGGGGATTGTAAATATTAAAGTTTTGGCCGCAGGTTCTATCTTCTTAGGCCAAATGATGGAGCCCATTTCCGGAGTATCCAACCCGATGTCTAAGCTTAATTGTGGCGTACGTTTTAATAAAAAGCCCTCAGCTATTCGCTTCGATTATGCAGTTAAACTTTCAGGACAACCCAATCGTATTAAGCAAACCGGATTTGGGGGAGCAAAAACAATAGCTGGCAAAGACGCCGCCGATTGTATCGTTTATTTGCAAAAAAGATGGGAAGATGCACAAGGGAATGTCTATGCAAAGAGAATCGGAACAATGGTAACGCGCTTTTCACACAATACCGGATGGGTTAATAATGCAGATTTTACGATCCATTATGGCGACATCACGCATCAACCTTTTTACCAAAGTTATATGGGCTTGACTTCGGGCGATGGCCGTCGGTATGCAAAGAACAGCAAAGGAAAGATGGTTCCCATACAAGAAGTCGGATGGGGCAGCGCAACGGATGTGCCGACGCATTTGATTGTACAATTTGACTCCAGCAGCGGCGGCGCATTCATCGGATCAGTTGGCAATACGCTTTGGGTTGACAATATTCGCTTAGTTTACTAATTAGGGCGATAAAAGATGGATTCAGTTGCGAAGAAGCCAACAATAGCTTTAGTGCTTTCCTCCGGTGGTGCAAGAGGATACGCCCACATTGGCGCAATAGAAGAACTACAGTCTCGTGGATACCATATTTCTTCTATTGCAGGCTGTTCTATGGGCGCATTAGTTGGAGGAATCTATGCTTTAGGTAAGTTAGACGTCTTTCATCGCTGGTTGTTGGGGCTCAATATGAAGAAAATCTTTGGTCTAACCGACTTCTCCGTTTCTTTAAGTCATTGGATCAAGGGAGAAAAGATTATCAATGCTTTAGCAGAGTTTGCTCCGGATTGTAAAATCGAAGATTTGGCGCTTCCATATTGCGCAATCGCGACAGACTTAAAGGCTCAGCGCGAAGTAGTATTTGATAAGGGTAGCTTATATGCCGCTATTCGCGCTTCTATTGCAATGCCTACCTATTTTAGTCCACTCCGGACGAAATCAATGCTCTTGGTTGATGGCGGTATTTCAAACCCGCTTCCTTTAAATCGCGTAAAAAGAACGCCCGGAGACTTATTAGTGGCGATCAATGCCAGTGCGCCTTTCGACGAGTCTTATGAACGGCGGAGAATGAAGGCTCTCAATCAAAAGAGTGCGCAGAACGGATTTATGAACCTTCGAGAGTCGTTAGGTTTTGGTGCATCTAATGATGCAGAACATTCAGATCGCTCCAATTACGTCTCTTTGATTGCTGATTCAATTCATACTTTGATACAGCAACATTCGAATTTGCAGATGAAATTAACTCCTCCCGACGTCCTTGTTTCCATTCCGATGAATCGTTTTGTCGGGTTTTCTTATGATAAGCCACGAAAGATTATTCATTATGGTCGGAGGTTAATGAAAAAAGCTTTGGACGACTATGAGGCTAAAGTGAAATAAAATATACGCGGTTCGAATCAGTTCGAACCGCGTATATTTGTATGTATGAATGCCAAGAATCGCGTCACCAATTAAAAAGGTTGAATGACGATACCTCCAACGGCGTTTCCCAACGATTTTAGAATCTCGGCGTATATCTTGTGTTGCTCCATCAAACTTCTGCAATTCTCATAATCTTTTGCTTGCATTAGCTTTGTCATTTCCTCTTCTATTTTTCTTCAATTCGTTTTTGAAGAATCTGTATTTGTATTCCAATAAGATGTGCACTACGGTTTCTTGCAAGCCTTTCTCGTGCTCGATTTCAGCTTTCGTAAGTTTTTCCGAGGCAGTGGTGAGTTGCATAGCCAAAGCATTGATGTCAGCATCCGGATGATTGATAAAATAGTCTCGTGCGACAAAGTCTTTCTGCCCAACCTCCTTTTGCGCCTCGTCAATAATCTTTTGGTGCAAAGGATTTTGGAGTTTGATATTATCAGCTGCCAGATCTTCGGCAATAAACGTTATAATGCTTTTTTCTTCAGTCTCTCCGTGCTTGTTGGCGAAGCGCAATTTTTGTTCGCCAACGCAAATAATTTCGCGTATCAAGGCACGTTCCTGTTCTTCGCCGGCTTTTAGCGTCAGCGTATTTATACTTTCTGCAATGCTTGTTGTCTTTTGAGGGTTCCCGGCATTGTTTTGTTGTCGATCACCCCCCTTTATGCGCTCCTCTTTCCTAAATTTAGCGGCCTCACTCAAGATCAGCTGCTCGTCAATGTCCATCAATTTAGCACACTCTCGCGCATAAGTTTGCCGAGTTATCCCATTGGGTACGATTGCTATCGAACGAATAATGTCGCTGACCGATTCTGATCTCTTTATCGGGTCATCGGCAGTTTCTTTGATAAGCATAGCGGCCTTAAAGCGTATAAAATCAACCGCCTCAGCTTGCAGATAAGCTCTAAAACTTTCGGCAGAATGCCTCCGCGCAAAGCTATCGGGGTCTTCGCCATTTGGAAGTGTGAGCACTTTGATGTTTAATCCCTCTTTTAGCAATAGATCAATGCCTCGCAAACTTGCATGAATCCCTGCCGCATCGCCATCATATAATACGACAATGTTGGAAGTGAAGCGATGAAGCAAACGAATCTGCCCCTCAGTGAGCGATGTGCCACTCGAAGCTACGACATTTTCTATGCCGCTTTGGTGCATAGCAATCACGTCCATATAGCCTTCGACCAAGTAGCACGCATCTTCTTTGACGATGGCCTTCTTTTGCAAAATACAAGCCATATAGTTCGCGGCTTTTGTCGTAGATAACAGACTCGGGCGAATTGATATATTTCCCGACATTCTTATTCTGCTGCATGATGCGCCCACCAAAGCCGATAACCCTTCCTGATACGGAATGTATAGGGAAGATGATTCTATCGTGGTATCTGTCGCGTAGTTGATGATTGTCGGTCTCAAAGCACAAACCGGTTTGTACAAGCAGATCTTTGCTGTAACCTTTACTGAGGGCCGTTTGCGCTAAAGCATCTCTGCTTGGAGAACTATAGCCTAAATGAAACTTTTGGATGATATCATCTCGCAATCCACGTTGGCGAAGATAGGATAAACCGATAGCTTGTCCGTCTTTACTCTCATGTAAGAGGTTAGAAAAATAGCTGCAAGCCCACTCGTTGAGGACTAGCATGCTTTCTCGCATCGAAATGCTCTTTTGCTCCTCTGCGCTAAGCTCTTTTTCTTTAACCTCTATGCCATATTTTTTAGCTAAAGTCTTGATTGCTTCAGGATAAGTTAGCTGTTCGATCTCCATAAGGAAGTGAACCGCGTTTCCTCCTTTTCCGCAACCGAAACATTTGCATAGCTGTTTGGTCGGGGAAACTACAAAACTCGGCGTCTTCTCATTATGAAAAGGACATAAACCTTTTAAATTGACGCCGGCTTTACGCAGCGTAACGTAATCTTTGACTACATCTACGATGTCGGCAGCGTCCATCACGCGCTGAATGGTTTGTCTATCAATCATAGCCTTGCAAAGATACGTAATTTATTGCGGTTTAATCCGGAACTTGCCGGTGAATAGGAGAGGGCGGTTGTCGCTTTTGAGTTGTTATGGCCTCATTGCGAACAATTTTTATCTGGAAAAGATTGTGATGAAAACAGATTTTGATCGGTGGAAAATCTCGCTTTTTGCTTTAGCAATGCCGGATGTGTTTTCGTTTGCTGGTGCCAAACTATCGTTTGCTGGCGGCAAACTATGGTTTGCCGGGACCAAACTATGGTTTGGTGGGAGCAAACCAAAATTAGTGCAGATTGCCTGTTTCAAATCAGATAGTGCCGTGTTTATGAAGCGCCTTCTTAGCTTATAATATCCCCATTTCTGCTTTGTATGATAAGAATAACGCGCATAATTATCAAAGGAAATTGCTGAAATCGTGGGGATTGTGTATCTTTGCCACGAAGGCAGTTGCCATATCTTTATATATAATGTGATGCTTTTGCCTACTTTATTTGGAAAAGAATCAGTAGAAGAAAAAGAAAAGAATGAAACGCTTGGTGTTAAGTTTGATTGTCGCGACTTTGTTTGGTATTACGTCTGCACAACGTACGATTTACGAACAGTATATTGATAAATACAAGCACGCTGCCGTGGAGCAGATGCATAAATATGGGATACCTGCCAGCATCATATTGGCGCAAGGGTTGCTTGAAAGTGGGGCTGGCACAAGCATGTTGGCAGTTAGCGGCAATAATCATTTTGGTATTAAGGCTGGAAATACGTGGACGGGACCTTATTTATTGAAGGACGATGATCTGCCTCAAGAGCGTTTCCGTAAATATAACTCCGCAAGTGAGTCGTATGAGGACCATTCGCTCTTCTTAACCACACGCCCGAGATATGCTTCTTTGTTTAAGTTGCCGCCTACTGATTACCGCTCATGGGCCTATGGACTTAAAAAAGCTGGCTATGCGACAAATCCAAGATATGCAGAGAGTTTGATAGGCTTGATCGAGACCTACAACTTGCAGCAGTATGACAAAAAGCATGAGAAAAAAGGCCTGTTGCAAGATTTTAAAGACTTCCTGCATAAGATTGTACCCGTAGACGTGACCCAAACGGGTCTGCCGATAAAGCGATGCAATGAAAACTATTATTTAGTGGCGCGCTCGGGCGACTCATACGCGTCGATTGCACAGGCAATCGGGATTAAAGAAAAAAAGTTGCGGAAGTATAATGAGGTTGATTCAGATATGCCGCTGTCAGTTGGCGATATTGTTTTCTTGGAAAAGAAGAAAACTCACGTTTATTCTCAATTAAGAGGTAAATATCATACAATTGCTGCCGGCGAATCGATGCACAGCATAGCGCAATCGTATGGCGTAAAATTAAGTGCGCTATATAAGGCGAATAATCTGCCTTCCGGCTATCTCCCACGCGTAGGTGAGCGCTTGCTGCTGGATTAACGTAGGTCGAAAATATGGGTGGCGTAGCGTTCTTTTGAGAAAAAATGCCCTAGGAAACATAATTTTTTGATAAGATTTCCGTTATATGGCTAACGAAGTTCGTAACTTCTGCGCGTTGGAATCGTCAGTTAATAAAGCGATGAGCAATTAAAAGCAATCAAGACTCATCCTGTGTGAGAAATAATAAAATAGATTGGTAAATATATAAGATAAAGCATTATGAAAAAGTCTCTTTTCCTGATAAGCATGTTTGCTATTGGCCTCTTAAGTGGCTATGCGCAAGATGATGTTTACTTTGTTCCTAAAAAAGGGAGCAAGGTCGTAGAAGATCAAGAGGAGCTTAGCTCTTCTTATCGCCAACTTCCTGCACAATCTTCTGAACAAGATGGATGGTATTCGAACCGTCGCGTAAATCGCGATGTGGATGCTTATAACCGTCGCAAGCAAATACAAATGACTCTTCGAGTTTGAAGCAACAACGTCGTTACGAGGACGAAGAAGATAATGGGTATTATACCGAACGCTTGATTCGCTTCCACGCTCCCGGCGGCGTAATCGTTACTAGTCCTTATTATTGGGATTATTGCGACTATTATGTAGACCCGTTCTATTATTATGATCCATGGTATTGGAGAACGAATTGGTATATTTGGGGACGTCCTTGGGGATGGAGCAGCTGGTATACTTGGAGTCCTTGGCCTAGTTGGTACGGATATTATGGTCCTTGGTATGGATATTACAATTCTTGGTATGGTTACTATAATCCTTGGTATGATTGGGGATGGAACCGAGGCTGGAACAACTGGGGCTACCGCGAGAGTTATCGAGGCTCTTGGGGAGGAAGAGGCTCTAATGTGAATAACTCAGCTGCGAATACGAATGGTAGATCTTATGCCGGCAACTTTGGACGCTCTGGCTCGAATGGGCGCCAAACCGGTTGGTCTAATCGCACATTCCAAGGCGCAGATACATATAATAATGGTGGCAGAAGCTTCTCAGGTTCTATACGTTGGAACAATACGAACAATAGGACTTTACCAAATCGCTCTTTCAATGGCGATAATGGCTCGAGATCCAATCAAGGACAATCTGTAGATGGACGCCGTTTCGGTAATGGCTCTTCCTACACGCGTTACACCAACAGGTCCGGCACGCACATTTGAAAGTCAGCCTTCCAACACAAGAACTTTCCAAGGCGGAAGCAATCGTAGTTTTGGCGGAGGCGGAGCAGTTTCGAGCGGAAGTAATCGCAGCTTTGGTGGAGGCGGTACCGGCGGAGGCCGTAGCTTTGGTGGTCGTCGTTAATATAATGAGTTCAAACATCTGATTGTGTTCGGCTCAGTGTGAAAAGACGGAGTCGAGTGCTAATTTTGAAATTTACATATTCAGTATGAAACGCAAGTATTTTTATACGTATTTGCTCTCACTGTCTTGCCTCTTCAAGCACAGGATATCTATAAGGTGGAACAGTTTTCCGGAGAAGATCTCAACGGAACCGCGCGCTTTGTCGGTATGGGTGGAGCTATGAATGCACTTGGTGCAGACTTATCAGCGATAGGTACAAACCCGGCGTCTATCGGTTTGTTTCGACGTAACGATGTATCTTTGTCAGGTAGCGTGACTACGCAACCCAATGCGCTTAGCCTATACAATATTGATAAATCTCGCGCGAGTTTTGACCAATTGGGCTTTGTTTATTCTACACGCATTGGTGGTTCTTCTATAAAGTATCTTAACTTTGGATTCAATTATCAAAAGCGCCGTAACTTCAAGAGCTTTATTGGCCTTGATGGTGTAGATTTAGGTGGCCTCTCTCAATCTATGGAGATGGCTAACTTAGGCTCAATTTATGGTAAAGCAAAAGGCGATTTAGCTAAACGGCAAACTTATGTCTCCCCAATAGCAGAAGTTGGCTATTTAGGCTATCTTATAGATCCGGATGCTAGTGGTAATCTTAAGCCGGTAAATGCTACGAAGGCCTATTATCAAAGAGCGCAGCACGGAGGCATTCAACAGTACGATTTTAATGTATCAATGAATTATAAGGATCGAATTTTCGCGGGCTTGACCTTTGGCTTCTACAATGTAAATATGAACTCATATACCTTGTATTCCGAAGATATTTTAGATCCTGGAGGTTCTGGTCAGACGCAACCTTATAAAATGTCTAATGAGCAAGCACTTACTGGAAATGGATTTGATGTAAAGGCCGGCGTAATCTTCCGTCCGGTGGAGAATGACCCATTTAGAATAGGATTTTCTGTTTCTACGCCTATATGGTTCAGTCTTACCGGCAACAATCTCTTGCTGACGCATTCTCCATTTACTAAGCCAACGGAAAAAGATCCAGGTTATGCGACGGATGATTTTGATTATAACATTCGCACCCCTTGGAAATTCAATATCAGTTTAGGTACAACTGTTGGCAATTTCTTGGCTTTGGATGCAGAATACGAGTATAAAGACTATAGTGGCTCAAGCATTAGTTATCCAGATTACAATTCTCTCGATCCTTGGACTGGTATTTCAAACAATTATCAAGATAAGGCGTTAAAAGGAGAGATTAATCGTTACCTTAAAGGCGTGAGTACGTTCCGTCTTGGTGCGGAGGCGCGTTTTGCACCTGGCTGGTTTGCACGCTTAGGTTATAACTATGTGTCCTCTCCGTTCAGCAAAGATGCCTTTTTGAACCTTTTCCCGAATGCGGGAACTTCTTATGGCGACAGCGAATCTATTTTGTATCAAACGGGAACTGATTATGTGAATCTTGGGGATATCAATCGCTTTACTTGTGGCTTAGGATGGCATGGCAAGTCCTTCTATGTAGATCTTGCCTACCAATATCAAGCACAAAAGGGTGACCTCTATTTCTTCCAAGTGCCTGTAAATAGTACAGAGTATAGAACAAATGCATTAAAACCTCAAAAGATTGACCTGAATCGTCACAATGTTTTGCTGACATTTGGCTTCAAATTCTGATCATATATATAGTATAAATAAAGCGTGCTACTTGCTGAAGAAGTAGCGCGCTTTATTTATGGCACAAATCAGGGTTTTGCTATTCGATGCGTTGAAATACAGCGCAACACCAAAGCCTTTCATCCGTGGCCGTTATAAGTTTAAGACCAAGACTTTCCGCTTTCTCTTTTATTCGTGGCAAATCATCTAAGTAAAAGCCGCTTGTCAGGAAATATCCGTTAGGCTTCAGTCGTTCAATATAGTCCGGCATATCATTTAGAATCACATTCAAGTGAATATTTGCCAAGATAACGTCAAATGGACCTTTATCTTTCAATCCCGCAGCATCACCGAGTAAAACCTCGATATTGTTAATATGATTCAGGGCCAAGTTTTCCATAGCGTTATTCACGCACCATTCATCAATATCTATCGCCATGCAATTATCAGCTCCCTTCATGGCTGCAAGAATAGTCAACAGACCGGTGCCGCATCCCATATCTAAAACCTTTTTACCCTTTAGATCCAACGACAAGATTGCTTTAAGCATCTGCGAAGTTGTCTCATGATGTCCCGTTCCAAAGGACATTTTCGGGTTAATGATGATGTTGAACTTCGCTTGTGGGATATTCTGATGAAAAGGAGCCGCCACGACACACTGATCACCAATGACCAATGGTTCAAAGTAATTCTTTTCCCACACCTCGTTCCAATCTTTATCCTCGGCTTCTTGATATGTATAGCTTATATCAACGTCTGGTAGTGGAAAGTCTGCTATACAGTTCTTTAAGTCCGTTTCCCTAAAGTCTTTAACGGGAATATATCCCTTCATTTGTTCATCCGGTGCAGTCGACTTTACGAAAGAATCAAAGCCAATCTCACCCAGTAAATCGATAAATACATCCTCAAAGTCCGAACTCTGAGGTGTCAGCTTAAAAGTAAACTCTAAATATCTCATAATGTTGTTGTTTAGAAGGGTAGTGTACGGAAAACCAGTGACGAAACCTTATTAGCATTGCTTACGTATGCGCCATTCCGATGGATAGAGGTTGTTTGCTCTGCTTCCGAGATTATTGAGGAATCCTAAGTTTTTATCTTCATAGGTGGCCAGCAAATATCCTCGCTCTGTTGTGTCCAAATTCAATGCTTCGTGTCGCAGATAGGCAATGGCTTGCTCATAGTTTAATACCACTTTCGGGAAGGTTTCGGGCGATACTATTGTAGACAGCGCCAAGTCTGGTTGCGGTATGAGCTTTTTGCCCTTTATTTCTGCTATGTTGATACCGGTTCTGACCGTTTTAATCTGCTTTTTGATTTGCCAAGCTATAGAAAGAAAATCCTCTTTCACACCTTGCACCATATTGTTGTCTGAAAGCAAGAAGGCTAAAGGTTCTTTAGCATCCACCCAAGCAGACAATTGGCGCGCAAGCTGCTGACTGACAAGTTCCGGACGCCCTTTTGACTTCTTTTCCGGCGCAGTTGCCGATGTCTTTCTCAATAATGCAAAGAAGATTCCCTCTCCTCGTGTGTAATGAGGGAAGAAATGATAGACGTGAAGGCTGTCTTTCGTGAGCGAACCTCTGATTTTCCACTCCTCTTTTATGGGAATTGGCAAGGTTTCAGCCCCTAATTCGCGGCATATGCGCTCAATATTGTCTTCGTTTTCCGCACGATTAAACGTGCAAGTACTATATACGAGGAAACCACCTTCGCGCAAGGCAGGCCAAACGTCAGAAATAATTTCAAATTGTCTTTGTGCGCAGAAATCTACATTCTCTTTGCTCCACTCATCAATGGCTCCCGGATCTTTTCTGAACATACCTTCGCCGGAGCAGGGCACATCTGCCGCAATGACGTCGAAGCATCCGGGCAAGTGTGAAAAGGATTTGGGATAATCCTCCGTGACTATTACGTCCGGATGTCCCCATTTAGCCAGGTTTTCTGCCAAGATCATTGCACGGCGATGTATTGGCTCGTTCGCCACTAAGAGCGTCTGTTCCGGGAGTTCGGCTCTCCATAGCGTACTTTTTCCTCCGGGGGCAGCGCATAAGTCTAAGACGCGACGAGGCTCCTCCGGAAGCGCCTTAATAACTTGAGACAGAAACATTGACGACGCTTCCTGCACATAATAAGCGCCGGCGTGGAAGAGTGGGTCTAAGGTAAAAGACGGCCGCTCACTCAAATAATAGCCGGTCTCGCACCAAGGCACGCTTTCTCCGCTAATAGCCGTGGCTTTGTTCGGATTTACACGAATACTTGTGGGCGCTTCCTCACTTAAAGCTTTAATCAATGCCTCAGTTTCTTCAAGCCCTAACAAGGATTTTGTTTGAGAGATAAAGGCTTCCGGTAAATGAATCATATTCGGAGAAAGAGAAGGGCGTAATGAACGTGTGTTTACGAGTTATGATTGACTGTAATCAGCGAGCCGTAATGTGGAAACACGATTGATGGGATTCATATTTGACATAGCAAGTGCCCATTTTTCGCTGGTCATCTAAGACTTCTGCTAAAATCGATTTCAACGTGACGCCCCATTCTGTCGGGATAGGCCGACCTTGTGGGTCGTAGACGCGCTCATATTTGTTGTAGCCAATATCAAATGTGGTGCCGTATTGATGACAACTGTTGTCGCTGGCGTTATGGTTAAAGCGGCGCAACCTTTCGACGTCTTCACGAGTGCGCAACACTGATGTTACAACCAGCCGGTGAAAGCCTACGCCCTTAGTAGCACAAGAATCTACAAAAGCACGTGCTATTTCGTTAAGCAAAACTGCCGCTCTCGGCACGAGATAAGGAATACTTTGCTGCAGTCTGTTCACATGATAAAACGGGTTGTCCCCAATATAAACCAATTCCTTCTTACGTTTCATCGCCTCCTCTCGATTTAGCGCAATCGAAGAAAGCCCATTACGCTGCGCTGTGGCCAGTTGCACATCATTTAAGTCGGGAAAAGAAGTTTGAAAGTTGGGTACACTAACCACCTTGTGCTTGATCGCTTGGCCTGATGCATCCACCAAGTTGAGAGGCGGGCGCGCTTTGAGCAGCAGAGAGTCTACATGCTTACTTTGCAGGGCTATAGAATCATTGGCGCTGATCTTATTGTCTGTACCGCCCAGCTGATTGAGGATACTCTTGAGCGTAATATCCGGAAATACACATTTGATTACAAACAAGATTCCGACGATTGTAGCAAAGGTCAATAGGAAATGTTTGCGTTTATATTTGTGTTTCATTCGACTTTGTTGAAGAAAACTTGTTGTTTATGAGCCAACAAAGATACTGAAAAAGCGGTAATGCGGCTTTCTTGTATCGGATAGATTTTTGTCCATTTTTGTTTTGTTTGCGTTGAAGTAGAAAGGCACGAATGAAGTATAATCTTCAAAGCACTCTGTCGGCATAGACGGGCAGTAGGTAGCAGTGCTTCTTTCTTCCGGCTATATCAGGCTTATTCTCATTGATTTTTAGTTGCTTAAAATCTTTTATTCGCGTATTGATATTCCCGCTTTTTGCTTTCCAAAACGCAATATGATGAGTTCTTCTCGTGAAAGGAAGCTTGTACGCTCACGATGGCACCAATGTACGCTCGTGAAGGGACGTTCGTACGCTCACGATGGTACGAGGAAAAATTTGTGCATGATCAATCAAAATGTAGATCTTAGAGCGTAGATGTTAGCTTTGAAATGTTTTTGCTGAATGGCAGTCAAATTGCCTTGCCTGTGTCTTATAATAAGTTCGTCTAAAAACAGCTCAAATCGAGAGCTGCCGTACTCTCTTTATAATGGTTTGAGGTAACTTGCGACAGGAGTCTACGAATACTAAGACGCCTGATAGTAAACGTCCATTCGCATCAAGATAGATCAGCTGCGAATGGACGTTTGTGATGTAGTTATGTTTGCAACAATACGACGCCGTATTTTTGATATTGGCTTTCAGGGTCAATTTTTTACAGCCTCTACCGCATAGCCCTTGTCTTGTAATAGCTTTAGTAAGCCATTATCGCCCACTAAGTGGCCGGCACCGACAGTAAACAGCGTGGATTTTGCTTGCATGATCGTCGGTATTTTTTCTATCCAAGCTTTATTCCTATTGTCAATCAAATCTGCTCTCTCCTCAGGTGTCATATCGCAAGCGTTATGTAGCTTTTTGTCGATGACAGCCTTTAGCCCGTTCACGTCTTGTGCGAAATAGGCTTTTGCCATCTCGTCAGACATCTCTTCATAAAAGTCGGTATTGTCCACGAGGCACATCAATTGCGTGATTTGTCGTGGTAGTGGTGTTTTCTTAAAGAGTAAGTCCATCTGAAACTCTACTGTTTCTAATCCGTCAACTGACTTTCCCTGCTCTTTGGCTACTTTTTGGAAATATTCATCAAAGCTTTCTTGAGGATTAAATCCAGGATGCTTTGTAGTATATAAGACAACGGTAAACTGTGTGGTAAGCATAGCGGGCGTAAGTCTGCCCAACTGTTGCTTTACCATAGGATTGCTTAAATCAACGCCAATGTAAGTCGTTAAAAAAGCATTGAGGCGTTTGGTCTGATCAGCTGTTAGGACTTGATCAATTGTTTTCCCATCGGGCAAGAAAGCTGCAGCTTGCATCTTGCTCATACCTTCCGGGTTTCTCATTAAACTTGCATCTACTTCACCACAGACCTGATCGACTGCATTTATTGCCTGATGGATACCTGCTATGCTGTCAACGAACGTAACCGGTGCTAAGTGGAACGTACCAACGACATAAGAAGACTGCTTCAAACCGTTGCCCGAAATTTTGTATAAGAGCTGCGCATAAGAGCAGATGGAAAAGCTAATAAAGATAGCTATTGAAATAAATTTTTCTCATAATTGGTCGATGAAAATGTTTATGTAAGAAGTTAATATAATATTCCGGCAGGTTCAGAATCAGATGTTTGCTCTTCTTCTCGCTTCTCTTGTGGCTTTAACAGCGAAGGGTTGAAATTGCCTTTCTCATCAAACAAGCCGTAAGTGGTTCTTAATACGCGAAATTCTGTGCGGCGGTTGAGTGCATTGCATATTTCCTGCTCCTTAGGTGGGAGCTTCATAATATATGCCGTAGTTAGCGTGTCGCCTTCTTTGAGGAAAGTATACGTTTCGGCCAACTTCTTAGAAACGATTTTAGGATTTTTCTTCCCATAACCTTTAGGCGTCAGGCGTGCAGCAGGAATGCCTTGTGAAATTAAATAATGTACGACATTTTCAGCTCGTTGTTGGGAGAGTCGATCATTGTATGCGTCAGTTCCGCGATAGTCGCAGTTGGAGGAAAGTTCGATCGTGATGTGCGGATTATCTTTCAACAAGGCTGCTAATCGGTCAAGCGCAACCTTGCTGCTGTCTGTAATCGCGGCTTTATCAAACTGATAGAAGACGTTTCTAACAAGTACGGGGATATTCATATTGGGCAAAGGAAACTGAAGCACGTGCTGATGCTCCGTAGTAGAGGAGTCGGGCACTAAAGTGTTGGCTATGTTCAGATAACCATTACACGTAGCTAAGAAAAGATACTTCGTATTTGCCTTTACCGGCGCTTCAAAGGATCCATTGGATAGACACTGAGTTTTTTGTTTGTACCATCGTCGCCGATCATATAGACTACAGCAGCGGGAAGCTCGTAGCCATCTTGCTCATATACCCACCCTTTGACGCTCAATAGATAGTCAGGATAAGAAAACTCGTAAATTTTGTCCCATCCGCGACCTCCGGTGGCACGTGAAGAAGAGAAAAATCCCCGATTGCGCGCTCCCTCAAATGTGATACCAAAATCATTACCCGGAGAATTCATAGGTGCGGGTAAGTGAATGACATTCCAGGAATGCTGAATGCTGTCTTCCGTGGCACGGTAAAGATCTAAACCTCCAAAATTGGGTGATTGCCCATCAGAAGCAAAATATAATTCGCCATTAGGTCGGAAGGCAGGAAAGCATTCGTTGCCGGCAGTGTTGATAGATGGGCCCAAATTTTCGACCGGACCGGTTCCATGCGAATTAAAACTTGCTCTCCAAAGATCCAGACCGCCATATCCTCCGGGCATATCTGATGCAAAGTAAATGAAATCTTCGTTGGGAGAAATTGCAGGATGGGCGTAGGAGGATAGCGTGTCAGACGTAAGTTTTAGTTGTGTGGGCTTTGACCACGCAGCATCAGAACGTGTTGACTCCCAAATTTCAGCTAAACGCGGATATTGCGGATCTTCGCGACAGACGGTAAGATACATCTTCGTGCCGGATGGATTAAATGCACAAGCGCCTTCATCAAAATTCGTATTAACGCCACCTTCGAGCGGTTCAGGCAGCTTCCATTTTCCTTTTTCATCTTTTTTGGAAAAGTAAATGTCGCCGGGCTTCAAGGCCGTTACGCCTGAGAGGTCCGCACCTTTAACTTGGCGTCGCGTCGTCGTGAAATAAAGTATTGAAGCATCCTTGCCAAAGAGTGCCGGACAATAGTCTGTGCGGCCAGAATTAAAGATGTTGGAAATTTTTACTGTGTAAGCAGAGGCTGTATTGTAATTGTTTGCTGCATCCTCCGTAGTTGCGAGTTTTTTTGCGGCAATGGAGTCGTTAGGGAAAAGTTGCTGATAGGTATTATAATAGGATTGGGCCGCTTTATAATCGCCATTGGTCTTGGCAATATCTCCCAAAAGCAGCCAAAGTGTGGAGTCGGTCGTTCCATATCTTTCTGCGTTTTTCAATGCGCCTAATGCTCTTGCCGTATTACCATAGCGTAAATAACACTTACCCATTTGTAGGGATAGTTGTGCCCGTCGTTCTTTGTCTTTAGGCAACAATCGTTGATAGGCATTTTTGTAAAGTCCGGCCGCTTCTGCGTATTCGCCGATGGCGAGTGCGTTGTCGCCCCGCTTAATGATATGTTCGACAGGCGTACAACCTACTAATAGAAGGCTTGAAAGCAATAGGTAAAGATAAAATCGCATATCTATAGACACGTATTCTTGGCCTTTTTATTGTATAGAGAATAAGAAAATAAGTAACTTTGCATATCGAAAGAATAAAACGACTCGAAGATAGAGCCGTATTTAGAATAAACGAAGCTCAAGCCAATGACAGTACAAAATAATATAGAAGAAAACGAACCCCAACTCTCTCAATCTGTGTTGGAATTGCTAACTGTTGCAACTGAATTTTGCCGTCAGGTGGAGCGTGAGGATCAAACAACTGTGCAAGATTTAATTGACGTAATGCTGATCTTGCTGCCTATGGTTTATTTGAAGACCTCTCTGGTGAATGATGCAGAACCAGTTGATGGCTTTAATGAAAATAAAGTTACAGAAGGAGATTACAACCTCGTTAGAAATAGAATAGCAGCAATTTTGGGAGATCAAGACTCGTATTTAGACGTCTTTGTGCAGGAGTTTAAGTATTCTGATCGCCCCATACTTTGTACTGTTAGCGAAGATTTGGCAGATATGTATCAAGCTCTGCGTGAATTTGTAGAATGTTATAGATGGGGTAACGAAGAAGTTAGGCAGGTAGCTCTCGCAGATTTGAAAGAGAATTTTAAACTCTATTGGGGGCAGAAGCTTCTTAATGCTTTGCGAGCCATACATGATATAAAGTATGGCGATAAAGCGTTTGATGAGGAAACTGAATGAGAAGATTATTTGTACAGACAGAGAAAGACTTCGTTACGAATCTACCACGTTTCGTCTTTAATGGAGATATTAAAGTAATACAAAGGATAGAGGATGTAACGCAGGCAGTAGAGCAACTTTCTTCTTCAGAAATCTTAGGGATAGATACGGAAACTCGCCCTTCTTTTCGCAAAGGAACGATACATAAGGTCGCATTATTACAAGTGGCTAATGAGGACTTGTGCTGTTTATTTCAGTTGAGCTGTTTTGGATTTGCGCCGGATTTAATTCATTTATTGTCAAACAAAGCAATTAAAAAGGTCGGGCTATCTCTCAAAGACGACTTCTTTATGCTTAGTAAAAGGCATAAATTTGATCCACAAAATTGTGTTGACTTGCAAGACTACGTAAAAGAGATGGGCATCAAAGATATGAGTCTGCAAAAGCTCTTTGCGAATGTATTCCATCAAAGAATCTCAAAGTCTGCACAGCTTTCAAATTGGGAGGCTTCTGTTTACACGCAATCACAAAAACTTTATGCGGCAACAGATGCTTACGCTTGTTTGAAATTATACAATGAATTGAAGCGTTTGAAAGAAACAAATGACTACATATTACAATAAACTTGAGATAAGAAATGTCTTACAAAACAATAGTTTTAAAAAGAGGAAAAGCAGACAGTTTAAGAAGATTCCATCCGTGGGTTTTTTCCGGAGCCATTCAAACTCTTCCCGATAATTTAAGAGAAGGAGAGATTGTTAGGGTAGAAGATGCCTTCTCTCAATTTTTAGCTGTAGGACATTACCAACAGGTAGCATTGCCATTCGCATATTAAGCTTTGAAGATGTTGTTGTTGATGAAGCGTTTTGGGATGAGCGTCTTTCCGAAGCTTTAATACTTCGACGTGCTTTGAACTTGTTAAGAGCAGACAATAATATCTTTCGTTTAGTTCACGGAGAAGGAGATCGTTTGCCCGGATTAATTGTCGACATATATGGAGAAACGGCTGTTATGCAGGCGCATTCTGTTGGTATGCATTATGCTCGTCATCAAATTGCCCAATCCCTGCAACGTATATTAGGCAAAAGCGTGATGCAAGTTTATTACAAAAGTGAGACAACACTTCCTTACAAGGCAAATTTAGAAGAACTTGATGGCCCTTTGTTGGGAAATGCGTCAAATAATAATGTCGCTGTTGAAAACGATTTGCATTTTCATATTGACTGGCTGCGCGGGCAGAAGACGGGATTCTTTATAGATCAAAGAGAGAACCGACTTTTGCTACAACACTACTCAAATAAGCGCTACGTATTAAATATGTTTTGTTATACGGGCGGCTTTTCCGTTTACGCCCTTCGAGGTGGAGCGCAGGAAGTCGTAAGTGTAGACAGCAGTGCTAAGGCTATTGATTTGACCAATGCAAATGTCGCGCTCAATTATCCGAATTGCGATCACCACAAGGCCTATGCAGAAGACGCCTTCAAGTTTTTAGATAAAGCTGATGATACTTATGACCTCATCGTGTTGGATCCACCTGCCTTTGCGAAGCATAAAGAAGCTGTAAGAAATGCTTTGAAGGGTTATACTCGCTTGAATCTGCAAGCTATGCGCAAGATTAAGCGCGGCGGAATTCTTTTCACGTTCAGTTGTTCCCAAGCTATCAGTAAGGATCAGTTCCGTTTAGCTGTTTTTACAGCAGCTGCGCAGAGCGGACGTTATGTTCGTATTCTGCACCAACTGCATCAGCCTGCCGATCATCCGGTTAATATTTACCATCCTGAAGGAGAATACCTAAAAGGGTTGGTTTTAGAGATCATTTAAACACACATTATTAAGTTCATTTCTCCTTTATAGAAGATTATCGTAGAATAAGAATTGCTGCACTTGCATTTTTTAGAGTAGAAATGGCTTGAAATACGTCAATTGGTATAACTTTGTCGCATAGAATTCAAATAACGATGAAACAAACACTTGTCTCTTTGATCTTCATCTTGCTTTAGCAGCTTGCAAGGGTAATAAAGTGGAAAATACAACGGCAGCTGTCTCGCAACAAGCGCAGGTAGCTGATTCCGATTCCTCACAGACGGAAAACGAACCGCCGGTTGCTGCAGATGGCTTCTTTGATGATTTCTTTTTCAACTTTCAAACTAATCAGGCTTTCCAGTCAAAGCGCACGACCTTCCCATTGCCTGTGCAAGAAGGAGCAACGACTCAACAACTTGAAAAGAAAGATTGGAAATTCAATTCCTTTTATTCTAAGCGAGAGATATATACTATCTTGTTTGATAAAAAGTCTGAGATCAAGACGGCTAAAGATACAGCATTGAAGGCCGTTGTAGTTGAGATGATCAATTTGAAAACGGAAAAAGTAGCTCAATATTTCTTTGAAAAGATACGCAAACAATGGATGCTGACGTCTTTAAGGCACCAAAGTTTACAAGAGAATATGAACAAAGACTTCTATCTATTCTATCGAGATTTTGCGCAAAAGCCAAACTTCCGTCTGACCCACGTGGCCAACCCTTTTAGTTTGGTTGTTATAGATCCGGATACTTACAAACCTCTGCGCGGTGTTGCTGACGCCGGGCAATGGCCTGATTATTGTCCCGACTTACCTAAATACGAGATGACCAACATTATTTATGGCCAACGTTATAAAGATCCTCGCCATCGAGTTTTAATCGTGAGCAGTATAAACGGTGCGATGAACAGCGTGATTTCATTTGAGAAGACAAAGACTTCTTGGCAGGCTGTGAAGTTAGAGAATAATTGATCATTTCTCCAATGAAAGTTTTTCCAGACTATGATTTGAGGGCAAACAATACCTTTGGTGTGCCTGCGCGGTGTGCTTGCTTTCGAGAATATGCTTCTGAAGCAGAACTATGTGAAATAATAGCCTCACTTTCACAGCTTACGCCTCGTCCGTTGTTGCATATAGGAGGAGGAAGTAATTTGCTTTTCACCGGCGATTTCGCCGGCGACATATTGCATTCAGCTATCAAAGGGCGAACGTTGGTTGCTGAAGATGAAATGTCTGTTTTCATACGCGTTGGTGCTGCAGAATGCTGGGACGACATCGTAGCTTGGAGTTTGCAGGCAGGCTATTATGGTTTGGAGAACCTATCCTTTGATTCCAGGAGAAGTCGGTGCGTCCGCCGTACAAAACATTGGCGCTTACGGAAGTGAGGTCTATGATTTTATAAGTGAAGTCCGGGCCGTAGACTTACAGACCGGCCAGTCGCGAACGTTTAAAGCGCAAGAGTGTAAGCCCTCTTATCGGTCTACAATGTTTAAGTCCGAGTGGAAAGATAAGTATGCTATAACTTATGTTACTTATCATTTGCACAAGACGTTTAAACCTAATCTTTCTTATGCCGCAGTTAAAAACGAGTTAGCTGCGCGCAATGTTGATACGGACCAATTGACGGCAGCTTTACTGCGGGAAATCATTATCGAAATTCGTAGTGCAAAGTTGCCTGATCCGCAAAAAATAGGCAATGCCGGCTCGTTTTTTATGAATCCTGTCGTAACGCAGGCCCACTTTGAGCGTTTGCGAGCTGTCTATCCCTCTATACCACATTATTTATTGCCTAATGGCGTAAAAATCCCTGCAGCTTGGTTGATTGAAACTGCTGGATGGAAGGGGAAAGCTTTAGGGCAGGCGGGCGTTTATGCCCAACAAGCCCTGATTTTGGTCAACTTAGGGCCATGCAAAGGGGCAAGACATTAAACATTTAGCTGAAGCTATACAGCAATCGGTCAAGGAAAAGTTTGATATTTCACTTAAGCCTGAAGTTCTTTTTATCTAAACAGAGCAGGTGTATTTCGTTTATAGTGGGTGTAATAAAGAAGCCGTAAGAAATGAATTTGACTTTTTTAGGAACCGGAACAAGTTGCGGCGTGCCGGCTTTAGGTTGCACCTGCAAGGTTTGCCAATCGACAGACTCGAGAGATAAGCGTTTACGCACTTCCGCACTGTTAGAGAGCGAGGGTGGGACGCGGATTTTAATTGACTGCGGCCCCGATTTTCGCGCTCAAATGTTGAATCGCCCATTTAAGCCTTTGGATGCCGTACTGCTGACGCACCTGCACTACGATCACGTTGGCGGCCTCGATGATCTGCGCCCATTCAGCTTTCGGTCTTCATTGCCGATTTATGCGAACCAAGTTACGGCGCGATCGATTTATGATCATATGCCTTACTGCTTTCAATCGCATGCGCAGTCAATAGTTCCACGTTTCAAACTTAAGGAAGTGTCCGCTTACCAGCCGTTTGCCGTCAGAGAATTAGTGATTTTGCCTCTCCTCGTAATGCACGGAAAAATGCCAATATTAGGTTTCCGCATTGGTAGCTTTGCTTATATCACGGATATGAGCTACCTTCCGGATGAGAGTTTCCAACTATTGCAAGGTGTAGAAACGTTTGTCGTCAATGCTCTACAAATAAAGAATACGCATCCTACGCATCAGAATATTCCGCAAGCACTTCAGCTAATTGCAAGCTAAATCCGCGCCAAACTTACTTAATCCATATGAGTCATAATGCCGGATTTCATGCAGACAGCAGCAACTTCTTGCCACCTAATGTCGCGTTTGCATATGATGGCTTAGAAATAAAATGTTAGCGAGTTCAATATTTGTTTGCATGATCAATCTTTTGCATACGACCTCTTGCCTCCTTAACTCTCTTATCTTATTTACTGCTAATTATACCCTTATTAATAGGGCTACTGCTTGATATTTTAAGCCGAAATACTTGACTGCCGGTTATACGCTCACGATGGTAGAATCGTCTCTTCACGAGCGTACAATCGTCCTCTCACGATGGTACAAGTCTTTTATCCCGATGAAAAAACTGAAGTGCAAGACTTCAAATTTATAGATGGCATTCGGTTACAACACAAATAAAAGTCTTAGTGTTATGAAACAGGGAAAAAGAAGAAAAGAGTGGAGCGGAGTAGTCTTGTTAAAGTCGATAATTTGGGCTTTCTAAAATATAAATGTCACTCTAATGAATCATTTTACCTCTTTCTTTCTCATATAGTTGCCACGAATTATAGATGTTGTGCCAAATAGCATAGGTGGCGCCGGCCAAAGATGTGACCGGGTTGAGAAAAGCAAAGCTGATCCACATTTCAAAAGCCGTGTTTTTCTGTCCCAAAGATTGACCTGCACCTATTCTGCAGTTGTATTTTCGGCCAATTTTATGACCTAGCGAAAACTGTATGAGGCAGCAGAGTGCGGAAATGGTGGCTATACAGAAAAAGTCGAAAAGCGTGATGTTGCTGTGTACGATATACTTCGTGGCAAGTGTGATAGAAATAGCCAAAGATACGGCCCAGATATAAAAGGCTAAATCTTTTGTGCGTGTAACCCTTTGATGGAGTTTGCGAAAATATTTCTGCGTGATGATTGCGCTGAAGAAAGGTAGAATCAACATCGGAAATACTTGAGCCAGAATGCGGCAGGAGGCGGAGAAAAAGGTTATACCTTCTTGTGGATAGATAAGGGGCAGACCAAGGGGTAGGCATAGTGCGACAGACAGGTTGATGAGTATGCAATAAGTGGTAAGTCCGGCTACGTCGCCGCCCAGTTTTTGCGTGATGACCGGCGCGGCCGTCGCCGTAGGCGTAATAAAGCAGAGCATGACCGACTCCCATAACAGCTTTTCCGGAATCTGCGGGAAGAGATAGAGTAGCAGGATAATAGAACCATAAATGAGCATTTGAATAAGAAAGAGCCACAAATGCCAGACCTTGAATTTGATCTCTCGCAGGTTGATCTTGCAGAATGCAATGAAGAGCATAGCAAAGATTAGACAGGGCTGAATGATCGGGAGCGCGATGTTGGCAAATTTATGCGTGCTGTCTAAGAAGGGGATATTGATATAAATAAAATAACTGAGGACGCCTGCAATCATTGCAATTAAGAGTGTCCATGATTTCAGCGTTTGTTTAATGTCCATTTTTATGCTCCTTTTCAATTGCTAATAATTCGTCGCGCAATTGTGCTGCCAAAACAAAATCTAAATGCTCTGCAGCAGTTTTCACTTTGCTTCTCCAAGCGCGCGTGGCGCCCTCGTATGTTCTTTTTCCCATATACGGCTTGATCTTCTGCAGCTTTGAGCGTGGATGTTTGTCGTAGATCGTAGTTGTCGTACTCTTCTCGCTTTGCCGTGCTTCGGATAGCTCTGTCAGTTGGTTGGTCTTGATTTTCTTCTTGATTTGCCGAGGTTTCAGAGTGGTGTTGCTCGTTGTAAGCTATCTGCTTCGCACGTCGTCGATTGGTCCTCATCGATCGTCTGTTGCATAGATGTGGTAATACGATTGGCATACATAATCACCCGCCCGTTGACATTTCGTGCAGCTCGACCGGCCGTCTGCGTCATGCTTCGCGTGCTTCTCAAAAAACCTTCTTTGTCGGCATCTAAAATAGCAACTAAGGCGACCTCCGGTAAGTCCAAACCTTCGCGTAAGAGGTTCACGCCGACTAAAACATCATACGTTCCTTTACGGAGATCCTCCATAATGCGCACGCGCTCTAAGGTATCTATGTCGCTATGGATATAAGCTGTCTTAATCCCATTCTTTAGTAGATAGTCGGTGAGTTCTTCTGACATCTTTTTCGTTAGCGTGGTTACCAAAACGCGCTCTTCTCGTTCAATGCATTGCCGGATTTCCTCCATTAAATCATCGATGGGGTAGTCGTTTGGGCGTACCTCGATCGGAGGGTCGAGTAAGCCGGTGGGACGAATGATTTGCTCGACGATGACTCCTTCGCTCTCTTGTAATTCATAGTCGTCAGGCGTTGCGCTTATGTAGATAACCTGCTTGGCCATTTGATGAAATTCGTCGAAAGTAAGCGGTCGGTTATCTAATGCAGCCGGTAGGCGGAAACCATAATTGACTAAGTTGACCTTACGATGACGGTCGCCACCCCACATTGCGCGAATCTGAGGCACAGTAACGTGACTCTCGTCGATTACTATTAAGAAATCTTCCGGGAAAAAGTCTAAAAGGCAGTAAGGCCTTGTGCCGGGCGATCGCCCATCAAAGTAGCGGCTGTAATTTTCGATGCCGCTGCAATGCCCCAGCTCTCTAATCATTTCTATATCATATGAAACGCGTTCACTCAGTCGCTTGGCTTCAAGCATCTTGCCCTCTTCTTCAAATTTTTGCACTTGTTCTACTAAATCATCTTGAATAGAGCGGATGGCAAGCTCTTGTGTTTCTTTAGAAGTCAAGAATAAATTGGCCGGATAAACCTTATATTCCTCAAACGTCGCGCTTCTATAACCCGAAAGAGCGTCAATCTCTTCTATTGTATCTACATCGTCGCCCCAAAATGTAACACGGATGATCTCTTCTGTATAGGCCAGATAAATATCTACCGTATCGCCGTTCACACGAAAGTTACCGGACTTCGGCGCTACGTCATTGCGGGTATAAAGACTGGCTATAAGCTTTTGCAAAAGTTGGGTTACGCCTATAGAAGAACCAACTTTGAGGTCTATAACATTCTCATAGAACGCCGCCGGATTGCCCATACCGTAAATACAACTGACCGAACTGACCACAATCACGTCCTTTCTACCTGATAGAAGCGCCGAAGTTGCCGCTAATCGCAGGCGGTCGATTTCTTCGTTGATGGCCATGTCCTTTTCTATATAAAGGTCCGACGAGGGAATGTAAGCTTCCGGCTGATAATAGTCATAGTAAGAAACGTAATACTCTACGGCGTTTTCCGGAAAGAAATCTTTGAACTCCGTATACAATTGAGCGGCCAAAGTTTTATTGTGGCTTAAGACAAGTGTTGGCTTGTTCAAGTTCTTAATCACATTGGCTATTGTAAAAGTTTTGCCGGAGCCGGTTACTCCTAAAAGCACCTGCGCCGGAGTTCCGGCTTTTGCTCCTGTGGTTAAGGCTTCGATAGCCTCAGGTTGATCGCCGGTGGGCTGATATTCTGAGTGTAATTTAAAAGCAGACATTCTTTTTAATAGAAATGCAAAGATAGAGAATTTTATCCCTACCTTTGCCTAACGCTTAAACAAATGCTTATGAATAATTTTGAGTTTTACAGTCCTACGGACTTCGTTTTTGGGAAAAATACAGAAGAGCAAACGGGCCTGCTTGTGAAACGCTTTGGCGGAAAGCGCTTGCTTGTCGTCTATGGGCAAGGTCATGCAGTTAAGAGTGGCTTGATGGATCGCGTAGAAAAAGCTTTGAAAGAGGCCGAACTTTACTACGTCTTATTGGGAGGCATTCAACCTAATCCTACTGATGAGGAAGTTTATAAAGGTATTGATTTAGGCCGACAGCATAATGTGGATATGATCTTAGCCGTTGGCGGTGGTTCTGCCATAGATGCAGCCAAGGCAATGGCGGCCGGGATTCCGGATGATGGAGATTTCTGGGATTTCTATGAGGGTACGCGCACCGTGGAGTCGGCTTTGCCGGTCGGTGTCGTGCTTACGATTCCCGCGGCAGGAAGTGAGGGCTCGGGAAACTCTGTTATTACGCAAGTTGCTTCCAATAAAAAAGATCAGTCTACGCACTCCGCGAGCATTGCGTCCGAAGTTTTCAATCTTAAATCCGGAGTTGACCTATTCTTTACCGCCTTACCAAACGTCAGCGGGCGCTGTAGATATGATGGCACACATTATGGAGCGCTATTTTACCAATACGGAGCACACGGAGCTGACAGATAGATTGTCGGAGTCTATATTGAAGACGATTATAGAAGTCACACCGCAAGTTTTGGACAGACCTGAAGATTACGATGCCCGAGCCACACTCATGTGGTGCGGAACTCTGGCTCACACGGGTCTTTGTGGGACGGGCAATGTGGAAGATTGGTCTTCGCATGCTTTAGAACACGAGTTGTCAGCTTTTTATGGTGTCACTCACGGTGCCGGTTTGGCCGTGATTTTCCCTGCTTGGCTTACGTTTATGGTGGAGCACAACCCAAAGAAGGTTATAAAATGGGCGCATTGTGTGTGGGATGTAAATCCTTCAGGCAATGACAAGGAAGATGCACTCGAAGGTATAAGCCGCTTCAAGAAGTTCTTGCATCGGATAGGTATGCCTACGACCATTAAGGAACTGGGTATAGACAATTATGATATAGATATGCTTAACGAACATCTACATGTGATTAAAGGAGAAAAGGTTGGCAACTACGTTCCTTTAGATCATAAGATGTCTAAAGAAATTTATGAAATAGCTCAGCACGAATAGAGGATAGAATAGGCCGAGATCAATCGGATGAAAGTTAAGCTTTTACTCTCCTCGTATTTGTCTTTGTAAGGCTATCGAAAGTAACTACTCAAAAGGTCTGCGTTTTTCTTGGAATGCGGGCCTAATATTCTAAAAGAACAATATGAAAATTATGAAACGAATTCTATTTGTTTGGTGTTTCTTTTGAGCGGATTGACACTTTGCGCACAGGAAATATACGAATTTACAGTGACCAATGCCGATGGTAAGTCAGTGGCGCTGTCCAACTATCGCGGCAAAGTTTTGCTCATAGTTAATACGGCTACGCGTTGTGGTTTCACTCCACAATACAAAGAGTTAGAAGCGCTCTATGAGCAATATGCGGCGCAAGGACTGGAAATTCTAGATTTTCCTTGCAATCAATTCGGGCAACAGGCGCCTGGTACAGCCGCAGAGATTCGACAATTTTGTTCGACCAACTTTGATGTGCGTTTTCCTCAGTTTGATAAAATCGATGTAAATGGGCCTACAGCAGCTCCGCTCTTTACTTACTTGAAGGAGCAAGAGGGGTTTGCCGGATTCGACTTGAAAGAAAAAGCCGGCCAAGTGCTTGATAGGGCGTTGCGCAAACAAGACGCCGACTATGACAAGAAATCGGACATCAAATGGAACTTTACAAAGTTTCTTATATCGCGTGACGGACACGTATTACGTCGCTATGAGCCAACAGAGCCCATTAGCAACATCGAAAAGGATATACAGCAACAACTAGCATCCTCTTCAATGGAGCAAAAGCCGGTTGGCAGACCGAGCAACAAAGAGAAAAAACCTCGCGCTACTTCTCGCGCTAAGAAATGATACGGTATTTGATTTCGCAAACTAAAAGTTTGAGACCAAGAAAGCCAATTATTTATTAAATGGTAATAGCCTTTTAAGGCTGATTTTCTTAGTAAAACGCCACTGCATTAAGAATGTTGTGGCGTTCTTTCTTTGGAGGAAGATGTGGGTCTTGATGTGTTGTATATGAAGATGTTAAATAACAACTATTTGTCTTCTTATATGATCCGAATCGTAGGATATGGTATTGCTGTTTCCCATGTAGAGGAGGTGTTTTTCAAGTTTGAGGTTCGCTAAGTCTTGGAATGGAAAGCGACAGTTTGGAGGAGGTTTGAAAGGGTGCTTATGGAGGCGGATTATTTCTATATATGAAATATTTCTTGCGCATAAAGCAGAGAAGCCCTTCCTAAGATTATGATTGTAGCATCAACTATTATCCCTTTCTTTCGTGAAGAAAAGCACGTACCATCGTGATGGTACGACAATTTCGTGAGCGTAAACTCGTACGATCACGATGGTACATCATCGCGACTTGTTCTGCGTGCTTTTAAAGCTGACGTTGAGTGCCATTTATATGACTATAGTTGCTCACAAATGCGTTATGTGAACGAGCAGGTAAGTAGTGATGACATGAAATCTTCCTGAAAGCAGTATAATTAGCGATACGTAAGTAGTCTATTCGGAGTATAACTGAAAAGCTATTGAGTATAGGAGTAAACAACTAAGACTAATTGGAATTGTATATGATACTGTGCTAAAGAAAAACGGGCGCCGTATGATCGTTTGTATACAAAAATCATTCTCTACCGGAATAATATCCTTGTAGAGAATGATTTGAATACGTGTTTGCGAGTCTTCTTGCCTTTTATTTTTGATGTGCTGCCACCCAATTGCGTGCATTGACAAAGCTTGCAGCCAAGGCGTGGCATCGTCATTGAGTTTGTCGGCCGGATAATAAGCATTCTGCCATGTAAAGATAGAGCGTTCCAAGTGGGGCATCATAGCTAAATGGCGGCCATCGGCACTGCATAGTCCGGCAACAGAATAGTCTGAGCCGTTGGGCGTACCCGGGTAGGCTTCGTAAGTATATTTCAATACAATATTATACGCTTCTTCAGCCAGCGGCAGGGAGAATTTTCCCTCTCCGTGAGCTACCCAAATGCCCAATTGAGTTCCGCTCATATTACCCAATAAAACACTGTTGTTCTTTGGAATAGAAACGCCTAAAAATGCGCTTTCAAACTTATGAGAATCGTTGTACAGCATCTTTCCGTTTGCCGTATGCTCGGGGTTGATAAGATTGAGTTCCATCATTAATTGACAACCATTACATACACCCAAACTTAAGGTATCTTTTCTCACATAAAAGCGATCCAAAGCCGCTTTGGCCTGCGGGTTATATAAGAATGCGCCGGCCCAACCCTTAGCACTGCCCAACACGTCCGAGTTGGAGAAGCCACCGCAGAAGACGATAAAGTTAATGTCGTCAAGCGTTTCGCGACCGCTAATCAGATCGGTCATCATAACATCCTTGACATCAAAGCCCGCTAAGTAGAGCGCATATGCCATTTCTCGCTCTCCGTTAGTACCTTTTTCGCGAATGATGGCTGCCCGCAAGCCGCTGGGCTCTCGGCGATCAGGATTTATATCTAAAGATTTAAACGTTCCGTCAAACTTAAGTGTAGACAGATCAAACTGCAAGGGCTGTTGGCGATAGTTTCAAAACGTAATTTTGCGCAACCGTTCTTACTTTGTTTGCAATCTAAGAGGTAAGATGTTTCATACCAAACATCACGCAAATAATCTATACCTAATTGATAAGTGGCATTGCCTTGTTTGAGCAGGATATGGCGCTCCTCGGTCGGTACGCCGATAAGCGCATAGCCGATTCCTTCTTCATCAAGCAGCTCTTGGAAGGCTTCTTCATTTTCATTGGCCACTTGAACGACGATGCCGGGATTTTCAGCAAAGAGAATTTTGATTAAATCTCCTCCGACAAAGGCATCAAGGTTGATTTCCAAACCTCCGTTAACGTTAGCAAAGCACATTTCGAGTAAAGTCGTGATCAGACCACCCGCAGATATATCGTGTCCGGCAAGTAATAAGTTTTGCTTCACAAGACGCTGTACGGCATTGAAAGCATCGCGGAAATAGTCGGGATTTTTTACCACCGGCACATCAGAACCTACCTTCTTCTGCGTCTGAGCGAAGGCGGAGCCGCCCAGGCGTAAGTCGTCAAAGGAGAAATCTATATGATAAAGTTTTGAAGCACTGACATCTTTGAGATTGGGCGTCACTACCTGTCTTATGTTATCAACCTCTCCACCGGCAGAAACAATGACCGTTCCCGGAGAAATGATCTTTTCGCCATCAGGATATTGTTGAGAGAGTGAAAGACTATCTTTTCCTGTCGGGACATTGATATTTAAGTCGCAACAGAAGTCGCTTAGCGCTTCAACAGCTTGATAAAGGCGCGCGTCTTCGCCCTTTTGTGAGCGACAAGGCCACATCCAGTTGGCTGATAATGAAACACTATCCAGCCCTTCGCTTAAGGGAGCCCACACGATATTGGTCAAAGCTTCTGCAACAGACAGAACACTACCGGCTTGAGGCGAAGCTAAACCGGCTTGAGGTGCGTGGCCGATGGCCGTGGCTATACCATATTTGCCGCGATAATCTAAGGCTACGACGCCGCAGTCAGCCAAAGGAAGTTGCAATTCTCCCACGCATTGCTGGCGTGCAATCTTCCGGTTACAGAGCGGTCTACTTTATTGGTCAACCAATCCTTACAAGCCACAGCTTCTAATCGTAGAACTTGCGTTAAGTACTCTTCTAATTGGCTATTTTGATAAACGACATTCTCGTATTTGCGCTCAACCGTTTCATCTTGCATAATTGTCTTGGGCGAATGGCCAAACATTTGAGCAACATCCAAATCAAACGGCCGAACACCGTCTGCTTGTTGGAAAGCAAAGTGAGCATCTCCGGTTGTTTCGCCTACGACATACATCGGAGCGCGTTCGCGATCGGCAATCTTTTGAACGTGTGCGAGATGCTCCTCTTGGATAAGTAGTCCCATGCGTTCTTGGCTCTCATTTGCTATGATTTCCTTAGCGCTGAGCGTGGGGTCGCCGATGGGGAGCTTGTCCATCTTGATCAATCCTCCACATTCCTCGACAAGTTCTGATAAACAGTTGACGTGGCCTGCCGATCCATGATCATGAATTGAAACTACGGGGTTAACTTCCCTCTTCGCACAATGCGCGAACCAAGTTGTTGGCGCGCTTTTGCATTTCCGGATTGGCGCGCTGAACAGCATTCAACTCAATACCGCTGCTATATCTGCCCGTATCAACGGAAGATACAGAGCCGCCGCCCAAACCTATGCGATAGTTATCACCGCCTACGACGACAATTTTATTTCCTTTTGCAGGCTCACCCTTTAAGCAGTCGCGCTTTGTGCCGTATCCGACACCGCCGGCAAGCATAATAACTTTATCATAGCCATATTTCTCTCCGTTTTCCTGGTGTTCGAAAGTGAGAACAGAACCGCAGATTAGTGGTTGCCCGAACTTGTTGCCAAAGTCGCTTGCTCCATTAGAGGCTTTAATCAGAATTTGCTCAGGTGTTTGATAAAGCCACTTGCGCACAGGCAAAATATCTTCCCAAGGATGTTCGCCATCTAAACGCGGATAAGCTGTCATGTAGACCGCTGTTCCTGCAATAGGGCCACGAGCCTGTACCTCCGGCCATACGATCTCTGATTTCGCCGCCCGTTCCTGTTGCTGCACCATTGAAAGGCTCTACAGTCGTCGGGAAATTATGTGTCTCAGCTTTAAGAGAAATTACACTCTTTATATCCTTAATGATAAAGTAGTCGCTGGTTGAATGGTCTTGCGGAGCGAATTGCTCTATCGTGGGACCTTCAGAGAAGGCTACATTGTCTTTGTAGGCAGAAACAATTTTGTGGGGATGCTCATTGGTCGTCTTTTTTATCATAGCAAATAAGCTGGAGGGCATCTCTTTTCCATCAATGATAAAGGTTCCTCCAAAGATCTTGTGACGACAATGCTCTGAATTGATTTGTGCAAAACCGAATATTTCGGAATCTGTCAGGCGTCTGCCTTGTTGCTCTTCAACATTGTGAAGATAGGCAATTTCCGCAGCAGATAAAGCCAGTCCTTCTTCTTCATTGTAGCGTTCAATATCTTCTATAAATTGGATAGGAGTTGGTTCTCTTTTTGTTATAAATACGTTTTGGTCAAGGTTATGATAGAGGTGCTGGAGCATTGGGTCATATTCAGCTGTCTCATTCTCAACAAGGAAGAACTCTTCTATACGAGTAATCCCCTGTATATTCATATTCTGCGTTATTTCAACGGCATTGGTACTCCAGGGGGTAATCATTTCCGGACGTGGCCCAACAAACCAGCCTTCGATTGTTTGTTCATGTTTAAGTTTAGTATCACCAAAGAGCCAACAAAGCGCTTCAAGGTTCTCAGGACTCAGTGTTTCGGTAGTTTCTACAACGATATAGTTATAGGTTGTATTGGAAAAGAAGAGGATCATATAGTAGATATTGATTTATGAGGCAAAATTAGTGCTTGGCAAAAGAAAGACCAAATTTATCGGAATACTTTTCTTTTGAAATTCTTCCTAAGCTTATGCAAGTGGTTAAGAAAGAAGAAAACCCTATTCATCTTTGGGCTTCTATTACTTCTGTCGTACCTTTGCAGCGAGAAAGCAGTCGGATGGTCCGTCGCGTACATTTATATAATGTAGGAGGAAAGTCCGGGCAGCATAGGGCAAATCGCTTCTTAATGGGAAGTTGTCTGTGAAGGCAAATTCGTGTAGAAGAAAATAACCGCCTTGTATTTAATTAGTATAAGGTAAGGGTGAGAAGGTGAGGTAAGAGCTTACCGGTTGTGGGGTGACTCACAAGCCGTACACATCGATTGCTGAAAGTTCATGTAAACTGGCGTTAGAGGGCGGCCCGTTCGAGTGTAGCGCGTCAGAGGGTAGAACGATACAATTTATTGGTGACAATAAATGCGGATAAATGACGGACACACAAACTTGTGTACAGAACCCGGCTTATAGTTCGGCTGCTTTCTTTTTTTTCGCAACCTTTTAAAAGCAAAGCTTCCGTCTTCAGATGATTTATTTCCAATTATTTTAGCCTAAGTGATTTATGTATAGTTCTGCGGAGTTTGTGTTGATGCAGATGACTTAAGAATAATCTGAATCTCTTTTAATTTTATGCATACAATGAAGCCGAGACTCTTTAAAAGAACCTCGGCTTTGTTGTATGCTTAAAAGAATCGATTATAATTACTTCTTACGAGAATTACCGTAACGATTCATAAACTTATCTACGCGACCTGCTGTATCAACGAGCTTCGTCTTGCCTGTGTAAAACGGATGAGAAGAGCTGAAATTTCAATTTAATCAAAGGATAAGTTTCGCCTTCAAATTCGATTGTTTCATTGGTTTTGCAAGTAGAGCGAGAGAGAAAAACATCGCCGTTGCTCATATCCTTGAATACAACGGGACGATAGTTATCAGGATGGGTACCTTTTTTCATTGCTGCGATTCTTTTATTATTTCTTTTACTAATTGTCTAAACATAAGCGGTTGCAAAATTACTAAGTATTTCCCGCACAAACAAATATTTAAGCTGGAAATCTTACTATAATTCATCTCAATCCATTACTCAAGTGTGATCTGTTATGCGGTTTATGAGCATTTAGAAGCGTATACATGAATTCATTGATGTTTGTTGGTGAGCTAAAAACAAAACCACTAAATGTGATTGTTTTTCATGAATTTATTGTTGAAAACCCACCGAATCATAAGCATATAATCCTTTTTAAGTGGCTTTTGTTCAAAGAAATTAGAATTGTGAGTGAATTTTCTTTTAACCTAAACAAATGCAAAAACGAGAGCCAGGTGCTATAGATCCTAGAATATAAAAGCATTCTTAAATCGAGCTGAGGCATATAACTTCTTGCTGAGGTCTTGTATAAAAAAATAATTGTTATTCTATGGTGTCTTTATCAGTATCAGAATCGTTTAATTCTATGGATAATTGATGATGACTACCTTCATTCTCGTGGATCTTTAGTGGGGATGAGGTGATGAATTGGGTTGACAATTCAAGATTAATACTTTCGATGCGAAGGGGTTGGTATTGCTTTTTGGATGACATATGGGTTGGGTATTTCTGGGTTATCGGAGAAGGTGTTTTTTTCCATTGATGATTTGAAGTCCGGGCTGTACATTATTCCTCTTCCTCCCTTGCAGGTCGTAAATCGAATTATTCTTCTCACGTTTGAGTTGTTGTTGGCATCTGGTTGTAATCTGAGAGAGTGGAAAACCTTTAATTCTTTTTGCGAGTTCTTCGTGAAGTGATAAATATGCTTTGTAGGCTTGAGATTCGAATGGCTTCCGTTGGGACTGCCATAGTAGAAACCAACGGAACCTGGTGTTTGAAGCTCATTTAATGAAAGCATATAATACCTATGTTCACTTTCTTCTTTAATCATAGCAGTTATGGTATCTCCCTTTAAAAGATTCTCAGGGTAGATTTCGCAGGTCTTCATGGGTTCCTCTAGGATGTAACTACCTTTATTTCCTTCCAAAATAAGTCCGGTCTCAGGGGGAAGTATATCACCTTCATTATATGTCTGATTGAAATACAATTGGTCATCTTTTTCTTGGATGGTATGTGCGATTAGTCCTGTTGGTAACACTAAAGGCTTATTAAAATACAAAGTAGAGTAGCCTACGTCGCTGATAGTTTGTGTAAACGATGTAGGTGTGCCAGCAATGATTTTTATATCGTCTAACAAAAATATGTTCTTACCAGATCCTTTATTTGTGAATGCAAAACGAGTATCTTCTGTCATATTTGGTAAGTACAGTTGGTAATAATAGAAATGTCCAGCTTGTTTGAATTCCACTTCTATCAAGCTATCCTTGCCGGTTCTCATTATTTCAATCTGTAGTTTTTTCAATGTCTTGTTGCTCCATCTGCCAGCTCTGAGAGATAAGATGCAGGGGCCTTTATAATTTAAGCCTTTTGTGATTATGCATGCTGAAGGATATGTTATGCTCCCAAGCCTTAGGCATTTGTTGCCTTGATATAAATTTTTCATGAGACTCCCATTTTGCGGAATCTAATTCTGCTGTTTTCTTTGTTCCTCCTTTTCCCCAAGATTCGCCGTTACCTCCAGAGCCATTACACGTGCTGAAGTCTTCATAGAAGATAACTTGCTGTGCTGATAGATGTAGATAACAGAGCAGCGAAAAGAAGTAAAAGGGAGAGAAATCTTTTTGTAAATTGTAGGTTCATCGGGTGTTTATTTGTCTTATGGACTTAAAAATTAAGTAGTATTCTTGATCTTATTGGCAAAAATACAAAAATTTATATAATTAATTGACGATGATCTTAATGATAAATTCATCGCTTCATCCTTTCATTAGAGAGGATATTATGTAATTAGAGATAAAAATGCCGTGTTTAGAAAGGTATAAGTTTTCTCTTAAAAGGTGTAAGTATCCTTGTTTGATGAAAGGGGAGGCTACAGAAAGTAAATAGTTTCTATCTTGTGGCTTTAATTCGTTCAAGGAAAGTCCTTCTTTAGTTCTGAGGTGTAAAAGCAACATCTCGTTGAAGTGCTCATCTTCATTTAACTGTTCAAAATCGAAAAGAGGTTGTCCTGGGTGTTGTAGGTAGTGGTTTAGGTCACTTTTATTCCATCTACGCGTGTGTCCTTTATAAGAGTGGGCGCCTGGTCCAACCCCTAAATAAGGGAGTCCTAACCAATAGTTGTGATTATGTTGAGAGTGATATGTTGGATATGCAAAATTAGAGATCTCGTAGTGTTGCATGCCGGCTTGTTCCGTTTGAAGCATGAGCATTTCGTACATAGCTCTAGTTATATCTTCTTTGACCTCTTTGATTATTTGCTTTGTCGAAGTTGAAACAGTGGAGTTCCTTCTTCAATTGTTAACGCATAAGAAGAAAGATGCTTAATTGGAAGTTGGAGAGCTCGACGAATATCTGTTGCCCAATCAGATAATGTTTGGTTGGGTAATCCATAGATAAGATCCAAACTAACATTCTCGATAATTGTAGAGATTATCTCTACAGCTTTGGCTGCTTCTTTTGCGGTATGTCGTCGACGTAGAAAGTGAAGACGGGCATCATCGAAAGTTTGTACGCCCAAACTAATGCGATTTATCCCAAGCGACTTGAGTTGCTTGACATAGTTCGCATTAATATCGTCCGGATTTGCCTCAAAAGTAATCTCTGCTGATGGCGAGATATGCAGTAAGGTCTGTATTGCTGTAATTATGTGTGAGACTTCCGCTATAGACAATTGTGATGGTGTACCCCCTCCAAAATAAATTGTTTGAAAAGTGTCATCCCATCGTCCAGCACGTGCCTTTATTTCGTCAATGAGTGCCTTAGTATATCGCTCCCTTTGCTCTGTTGTTTGGGTCGTAGAATAGAAGTCACAATAAATGCAACGTGAAGCACAAAACGGAACGTGCACATATAGACCTGCCATTATATAAATGAGTAGAGCAACTTGTTAAGTTGCATTCATGTTGTGTAAGGAGCTATTAAACGAAATAGAGAAATATCTTTTTCTGTTGTTTATCGAAGTCTTCGCCCGCAACGCCATACAATCCATCGTTTTGAAAGCATACAAAGGGCGAAAAGAAGTATGCTTTTGCCAATTGAGCATTGGCTCCATATTGCAATGAATATGACGGGGAAATAGCAGCTGTCGTATTATTCGTTTGCGATGTCGATACTTTTGGGAAAGCATTACCAGACTCAATTATTGCAATTGCGGTTTTAACTCCCGTATCAAAGCTATTTGCATATTCTATTGAGGCTTGAACACCTAGTAGGTTGTCCATAATTCTTGCGATGATATAGCGTTTAATCAATGAGGCAGACTCCTTAATCAGATTATTGCGTCGGCGAAGTCCATTTTGAGCTGAGAAAGTCGCAAAGTTGTTGACTAAATCTTGTTTGTGTAAATAGTTCACGACCTCACCTTCAGTCTTATACTTGCTTAGCGCCTCGTGATGAGTCGTTGTAAACACATAGGCATATTGGAACATCAATCCATTCAAATAAGCTTCCTTAAAATAAGATGTCATTCCGATTGTGTCAAGCGGAATGAATTTGTCTGGTATGATGCCGCCACCTCCATATACAATACGGCCTAAGCGCGTTTTGTACTTTTCTCCATTTGCTCTGATGCTGTCTGCGTTGTAATATTCCCCATGTTTTGCACGCAAAAGCAAGTCTTCTTGATAATCTAGTTCATCCCCAGGCTTATATGGTTTTTGTACGCAGCGACCGGAGGGCGTATAATAACGTGCAATAGTTAGACGAAGCATACTATTATCTCTGAATTCAATGGCTTCTTGTACCAATCCTTTGCCGAAGGTGCGCCTTCCTACAACCGTTCCCCGGTCGTTATCTTGTATCGCCCCACTTAATATTTCGCTGGCTGAAGCTGTATTTTCATCAACCAAGAGGACAAGTGGGATGTTTTGATATGTTCCTCGACCATCACTTACATAGTCGTGTCGAGGAGATTTTCGTCCTTCGGTGTAGACAATCAGCCTACCTTTTGGTAAGAACTCATTGGCAATTTTTACAGCTGCATCTAAATAACCTCCGAGGTTTCCGCGAAGATCGATAACCAAGCCTTTAAAGTCTGATTGATTTAATCTAGCAAGAGCAGCTAAGAATTCCGGATAAGTTGTGCTGCTGAAAGAGGTAATACGAATGTATCCGATTGAAGGCGTAGCCATATAAACGGCATCTATACTTTTAACCGGAACATCTCCACGCGTGATTGTTGTATTGAAAATTCGTTTTTCTCCCACGCGCTTGATACTTAAAGTTACTTTGGAACCTTTTGGGCCTTTCAAGCGTTTTAATACCTCATCGTTTGTAACGACTTCGCCGACGAAAGGTTTGCCATCGACCGCCGTAATGCAGTCGCCGGCTTGAAGGCCCTTGCTTTCTGAAGGCCCACCTTTTACAATTTGAATAATTCTAACTGTATCCTTGTAGATTGTAAATTGAACACCAATGCCGGAGAAACTACCATTAAGCCCCTGCATACTGGCTTCTACATCTTTTGCACTGACATAAGTAGAGTGAGGGTCAAGCTGTGCTAAGATTCCGGGCATAGATTTTTCTACTAAGTCCGGAATATTAACGGAATCAACGTATTGGTCGTCTACGAGATGAAGCAAATCGTTGATCTTATTGCTGGAAGTATTGATAATGTTCAAGCGGTTGCCAGCAAAATGGGAAGCAAAAAAACTTCCAAGCAAAATACCTACTACTACACCTATGGATACGAGTAGCGGGATGAAGCGACGTTTATTCTTGCTCATTTAATGGTAAATATTGAACGTCAATATGCGCTCTTTTTAAGAGTTCTACTCCGTCAGTCAATCTATATTTCTTGCCGTATATAACGCGTTTTATGCCGGCTTGTATAATAAGTTTGCTACATTCTATGCAAGGTGCATCCGTCACGTAAAGCGTTGCGCCGTCAGAGTTATTACCCGAGCGAGCTATCTTTGTAATAGCATTCGCTTCAGCGTGAAGCACGTAAGGCTTTGTTATGTTTAGCTCATCTTCACACTGATTTTTCAAAGCCGGAAGGTGTGCCATTGTAGCCATCACTGATAATCATTTTATCTTTAACGATCAATGCGCCGACTTGCCGACGTTTACAATAGGAGTTTTCCGACCATATACGCGCCATCCGGAGGTAGCGATTGTCGAGTAATTGTTGTTTCTCTGCTGTCGTCATCGTGTTTTAAGCGTTAGGCGTAGGCAAACCGTTGCGAATCAACAAAGCATTGATGCTTGGAGCCTTTCCTCGGAAAGCTGTATAAAGTTTTAATGGATGTACAGTTCCTCCTTTTTCCAAAATATTAGTGCGGAAGCGTCGGGCCGTTTCTCTATTAAAAATTCCGGTCTCTTGGAAAAGCGAGAAAGCATCCGCATCCAACACTTCTGCCCACTTATAGCTATAATAACCTGCCGCATAACCGCCTGACATGATATGGCCAAACTGTACACTCATACAAGTTTCCGGTTCTTGCTTCATCAATTGTGCGGGCGCCCAAGCTTTCTGTTCAAAAGCGCGAACGTCTTCTGTAAAAGGTTCGGTTTGTGTATAATAGGCCATGTCCAAAAGTCCGAAACTAACCTGTCGCATACAAGCATAAGCCACGTTAAAATTTCTGCTTTTGCGAATCTTTGCTAATAGCTCGTCGGGGATAGGTTCGCCCGTTTTGTAATGTTTTGCAAACGTAGACAAGAACTCTTTCTCGACGGCATAATTTTCCATAAACTGCGATGGGAGCTCTACGAAATCCCAATAGACGCTCGTTCCGCTAAGTGCCGCATAGCGCGTCTTTGCAAAGATACCGTGCAGCGCATGTCCGAATTCGTGCAGGAAAGTCTCCACTTCTCCCAAGGTCAATAAGGCCGGTTTTTCTGCCGTCGGCTTAGTCAGATTCATTACGATCGCCACAAAAGGTCGCCCTTCGCGCTCTGATTCTTCCTTATAGTTGGTCATCCACGCTCCGCTTTGCTTCCCTTTTCTCGGATGGAAGTCGCAATAGAGCACAGCTAAGAAGTCGCCGTTCTCATCTATCACTTCGAAGGCCTCTACGTCTGGATGATAAACCGGAATGTCCGGATTTTGCTTGAAAGTGATGCCATAAAGCCGCTCTGCCAACCCAAAGATACCTTTCTTTACTTGCGAAAGTTCAAAATAAGGGCGGAGCATTTCTGCGTCCAAATCAAATTCTTTTTTCTTTAGTTTCTGACTATAATAAGCAAAATCCCAAGGTTTTAACTCCTCATCTGATAAGGTGCTGATGGCTTTCATCTCTTTTTCTGCCGGTACTTTATAGTGCTTGATCAAGTCGTTTAATAATTGATACACATGCTCCGGTTTTTCTGCCATTCTGTTCTTTAGCGCGAAATCAGCATAACTTGCGTAGCCTAATAATTGGGCTACTTCTCGACGCAGATTGACAATGCGTTTTACGATCTCGAAGTTGTTATGTGCATTGTCGTGTGTACACTGCGTATTGTAGGCTATATACAGTTGCTTTCTCAATTCGCGGTCATCCGCATAAGTCATAAACGGTATGTAACTCGGAGCTTTCAGGGTGATGATCCAACCATCGGTCTGCTGCTCTTTAGCCGTTTGAGCCGATTGTTCTATTTGCGATTCAGGCAAGCCCTTTAATTGCTCTTCTTTTGTCAAATGCAAGGTAAAAGCATTTGTCTCTTTCAGATGATTTTGGGAGAATTGCACCGTCAACTGCGATAGCTCGGTCGAAAGCTTACGCAGTTGCTCCTTTCCGGCTTCATCCAATGTCGCACCCGAGCGTTCAAAGCCCTCAAAAGTCTTCTCCAGTAGCATCTGCTCCTCTTCATTTAAAGTGGGCTTCGCATCATATACTGCTTTAATACGCTTAAATAACCCCTCATTCAGCGTAATGGCCGTTTCATGTTGGGTTAAGATGGGTGCGTATTTTTGCACTAAAGCATCAAGCTCGTCATTCGTCTCTGCTGATGACAAGTTGAAAAGTACGCTTGTTGCCTTTCCCAACAGCGTGCCTGTAGTATCGAGCGCGGCAATCGTATTTGCAAAATCAGGTTGCTCTTTGTTGCTTACAATTGCTGCTATTTCTTCATCTTCTTCCTTAATTCCTTTGTCGATCGCCTCTTCAATGTCTTGCAAAGTGATGCGGTCAAAAGGTATAGTTTCGTGTGGTGTCTGATAAGCACCAAAGAATGGATTTTCTCTTTGTATCATATTATCTGCAAAGTTACTTTACCGCAGAGAAATATACAAAAGTAAGGCACATATTTTTTCTGTCATCTTTCATTGTTTGCGAATGCCATATTTTTGTATGTAGAAAAGGATCTCTACTTCTTTATCTTAAGAATCTAAATACTGTTTGTGAATCAATGAGATAAATGATTTTTAATAAATTGTTTTTGTAGGAGTTTTTTTGAAAATCAGTATTTTTTATGCTATACGCCTTTTTTTATGCTTGATTTAACTTTGGAGTTGCATCTATGAAAAGGTCTAGATTAGAAACGTATCTCTTGATCGCTTCTTCTATTATCACGAGAGGATGAACGTACCATCGTGAGGGTACGAATGTGCGCACGTGATGAAACACTCGTTCGCTCGTGATAGTACGACTCAAAATTTAGTTGCAGTTGGGCATTTATGAGGTTTTATCGCGTAAAAATAAGCGATGAGATGAAGAAAATAAGTCGTAAGCCGAAGACGTTTTGCGGGTAGCTTTCATTGTGCAGTCGTTGTGTTTACGATTTGAAAATTAAATGTATAATACGGCTGGGTGAGATGTCAAGTATGGCTATATTAAGAAGGATAAGGGGAGATAAGAATATGGCTTCTCGAGATCAGCAAGCCTCAGATGGATAAGCGCCGATGATTGCTAAGAAAGACTTAGCGCAGAACTATTTGCCGAAATAAAAACCCGCGTAGGTATTGATGAAATTGACAGAATTGATGGCCGTAAAACCTTTACGCCGATAGTCGTACAGCTGGCTAATATAGGAGATTCCGACGAATCCTCGTCCTGTATTCCAAACAAGGCCTACGCGACCTACGAATCCGAGATTCAGATTTGCGGCCTGCGCGTCTGGTTTTGTACCTGCGACCTTTCTTCCTCTTTCAAGACTCAGGCCGATAGTGGGCGTAAAGGAACCGGCCAACAGACAATTGCGTGCAAAAGTCCAATTGTAGGCGTAGCCGGCACTTATACTGTAATTGCTATATGTGCGATTGGCTATTTTTAACTGTTCGAAGAGGGGCGTTTGCTGTGTTAGCGTTGGGGGGAGCTTAGTATAATCGAATTCCAACTTTTGATGATCATAGCGAAAGCCAAAGAGTAGTGTGCCTGCACTTTTGCGCTGGATTGTACTTTGATTATAGGCGGCAGGATAAGAGAACTTCTTGTGATTGAAAATGCAATAGAGGTTGAAGCTGATCAAATACATTTGCAATCCATCGAAGTTTTTGTTGTGAAAAGTTCCGGGAGAGACGCCTTGAAAGCCTACCGTGCGTTGCAATTGGAAGTCGCCCTTATTTTTTAAATAAACGAAATCTCCTCCAACTAAATTACTATATAAACTAAGGCTGAACTCTGTATTTTTTCCTGCTTTTTGTATGCGGCCAATATCAATAGTGTAGCCTAAGAAAAGCCAACGCCAACCCAGAAAAGGACCAATCTTGAAAGACGGACGAGGGAAGAAAGTGAGTGATTGTCGCTCTTTGTTCTTCTCCGTCGCACTGAATGATACAAAATGTAAAAAGTTGGTGTTCTGCATCATTGCCGTCCAAGTGTAGTCGTTAGGTTGTATATAAGTAGTGTCAATCGTATTCAGTTGGGTGATGATTTGCTTGAGTCGTTGACCAAAGTATTTTTTCTCTACGTGTATGGTCGTATCTGCGACAACAGTCGTTTGCTGCTCTTGAGTCGTTTGAGCCGCGCATAAAAAGGGAAGGCTCAAACCGAAAAGCGGATAGATTGTTTTTTTGCAGGGATGGGGGATACTGAAGCGCAGCTGTCCAAGCATAGAGAAAAGAGAGGCAATTGATATATACAGTTAAGTTTTTACCTAAAAATCCGATCCATTACCCAATTGATCGGAGTGGCTGAGATACTATCGCAATTGCATACATTTTCTCCGCGTAGGTGGTCTACGATTGATTGAATCAGCGGTAACTGAACGTGCCGTGGATTTGCTTCATTAAATTCTTGTCGCCCTTGACTGTTTTGTAAGATGATGGGTTCGTATGTAAAGACAGAAAACTTAAGTTTTCCTTTGTCGCCGGTAATTTCAATGCTGTCTTCTCTTGCGGATTCGTGGGCGACAAAACACCAACTGCCGGAACCCGGAAGCCCTCCATTAAATTGGAAACAAGCGCTAAGCGTATCTTCGGGCTGATAATAGCCACCACGATTGGACGTGTAACCCGTAGCCTCAATAATGGGACCAAACATTTCTTGAATTAAATCAATCTGGTGTGGCGCTAAATCATAAAAATAGCCACCTCCTGCAATATTGGCTTGTACTCGCCAAGGCTGATCTTTTCGTGAATGATCTAAATCGCTGGGGGGAACAGCAAATCTGATTTGTACGTTCATCACGCGGCCTATTGAGCCGGAGTTGATCAGTTGTTTGACGCGCTGAAAATAGGGTAAGTAGCGCCGATAATAGGCTACAAAGCAGGGAATTCCGGTTTTCTCAACGATCCTGTTGACACGACAACAATCTTCATAATTGGAGGCTAAAGGTTTCTCGACATAGACAGGTTTTCCAGCCTTTAAAGCCATAATAGCGTAGGTGGCGTGGGTGGAAGGTGGGGTAGCAATGTAGACAGCATTGACATCCGGATCGTCTATCAGGATTTGCGGATCATCATACCATTTCTTTATGCCATGGTTTTGGGCATAAGCGCTTGCTTTAGCAAGATTGCGGCTCATAATGGCCACAACTTCTGAATGGGAAGCTTCTGTAAATGCCGGGCCACTCTTCTTTTCTGTGGCTTCTCCACAACCAATAAAGCCCCATTTTACCTCATCTATCATGTGTCGCCTTATTTAGATGAGCAAAGTTAGTATTGTTAGTTTTTGTATCCAAAATAAAGGTGAAGAAATCAATACTTGCCGGTGCTTTTATCGTATTAAAATCTGCTGATAATCTCTTGTATTGATGCGAAATAAAGGCCTGGATTTAGAAAAATGAAAATGTTTCAGGAGTTATAATAGGTCTAAGTCTTCAAACATGACCTTGTATTTTTCTGCTTTCTTTTCTAATTTGAGGGGATAAGCACGACTACTACTGGGCATACGGTATAGGCGAAGTTCTTTGCCTGCGTATTGAAACGTTTCATAAGTGCCGACTACAGGTTCTTTGATGTTAAATGCTTGTAGTAGCGTATCTGTAGCTTTTTGTCCGGTTGTAACGACGGCCTTTAGTTGTGTAAGTTGATCAAATAATGCTGGCAGATCTGTCGGAGTAATGACTTCTAAAAATTTGTCTGAAGCATTATCTTTTAATCGTCTGACTTCAATAGCTGTGTCAAATATAGCAATGCCTTTTGCTTTTAAGAAGGGGATCAACAAATCTAACTTAAATGTCTTATGTTCTTTATCAACAAAGGCGTCTTTGTCGCCTTTAAAAAGTAACCCATATATACGCCACATATCATTGATGTAATTGGGGTAGAAGAAGTGCATTGACCATCTCTTAGTTTGAGGTGGGAAACTACCTAACATCAATAGTTTGGCATTTGCAGGAAGAAAAGGGGAAAGAGGGTGTTGTTCTATCATTTTATTGTGCCTCCGGCAATCCAATGTTTTCGCCAATAATCCTTGTTGAGATCATCTATTACTACGCCTTTGCTGCCGCTTGCGTGAATGAACTTTGATCCTTTCAAAAAAATTCCGACGTGATCAATACGAGAAGGATCATAGGAAGAGGAGAAAAAAACGAGATCTCCTTGTTTGAGCGCTTCTGGGCTACGGGGGATGTCTTAAATCTTTTTCGAATTGTTCTTTGCTGATTCTATGTAGTTGCACACCATATACATTATTATATATAGCAAACGTAAGGCCGGAGCAATCTACACCAAGTTTGGAGGAACCGCCAAAAGTGTAGGGCGTACCAAGCCAAGAGGCGGCTTCTATAAATAATCGGTGATCGTCTGTGCGCTCAATTTCAAAACCTATACGATCTGCAGTGCGTACTAAGGTTTTAAAATCGTAATTTAATGATTTATGAGAAGAGCAAGAGAAAAGTAGGAATAGGATAGAAAATCCTAAACCTAAGTGTACTTTTCTCTTGCTATAAAGACTCATTACAAGTTGTTCTCTGCTAAATATCGATTAGCTTCAAGGGCTGCTTTACAACCACTACCTGCTGCAGTGATGGCTTGTCGGTAATGAGGGTCGGCAATATCTCCGGCTGCATAGACGCCTGGTACGCCTGTTCTAGGTGTTTGACCCTCTGTGATAATATAGCCACTTTCGTCTGTTTTTACCCAAGGCTTGAAGAGGTCGCTATTCGGTTTGTGTCCGATAGCTAAGAAAAATCCATCAATTGGAAGGTCGTATTGCTTTTCATCAGCTTCTCCACGACGATATACTAAATGTGCTCCGGAAACTCCGTCTTCTCCAAATAGTCCAATCGCGTTTGTCTCAAAAAGTATCTCAATCTTGGGATTTTCCATTACACGATCTTGCATAGCTTTGCTGGCACGTAAGAATGGTTTGCGGACAATTAAATATACTTTTTCAGCAAGACTGGATAGGTAGGTTGCCTCTTCACAAGCAGTGTCGCCTCCACCAACAACAGCAACAATTTTCTTACGATAGAAGAAACCATCGCAGGTAGCACAAGCACTAACTCCTGTTCCTTTGTATTTTTCCTCATCGGCAAGACCTAAATATTTAGCTGTAGCACCAGTAGCGATGATCAATGTATGACAAAGAACTTGGCTTCCATCGTCAAACGTTACTTCATAGGGTCTTTTTTCTAAATTGACTTTAGTTGCCGCGATGTGCGAATTTCCGTGCCAAAACGCTCTGCTTGGCGACGCAAATCATCTAAGAGTTGATTGGCATCTACTCCTTCCGGATAGCCGGGAAAGTTTTCAATTTCTGTTGTGGTGGTTAATTGCCCTCCAGGTTGCATTCCTTCATAAAGAATTGGGGAGAGGCCGGCTCTTCCTGCATAGAGGCCGGCAGTGTAACCTGCTGGGCCTGAGCCTAAGATTAAACAACGTACTGTTTCCATAATTTCTATCTTAAATCAATAATTTCGATGTTAGGGAAGTCTTTTGGGTTAAAACGAAATGCAGAATTGCTCACTTGCTGATTAGGCTTGAACTCAGTTATTGCAAATCGAATCCAATTTCCTTGTTTATTTTTAATGCGAATGTTGAGCGGGGTATAGTTGGCATCAACTATCACTAGTAACCTCTGAATCTGATTACCTTTGTTTTGCGCTTGTAAAGCAACTTCTTTGCAAAGTTTTCCTGCATACTTTGTATCCTTAATACTTGTATTGTAGCCCTTCTTGTATAAACTAGTGAATGTATATGGATTCATCATTGCTGCTTCTGAGGCAGACGGAGTAGATACGTTGACTTCGTTATTTCCTGCAACTAAACTCCATTCTGTTTTGCCGTCATACCATACGGAAACTTCCCGAGAGGTTAGTTTGAACTTATTTCCTTTAAGCAGTATTGTACCATTTGTGTTGCCATTGGGCTTTAATCCGTTGTAGAATGTCGTAGTAAAGCTAACTTTGAGGCTTCCACTATTTGCAATCTTGGCCGCCGTTTTATCCAATACATCTTTTGCACTTTGTGAAAAAAGTGAGGAAAAACATATAACTGTAATAAAGAGAGAGATTAGTCTTTTCATATTATGCTTGTTTTTATCTGTTATCAGGGCTTTTTAATGTCGGATATCATTTAATAGGGCTTCTAAATTCGTGTCGTCTGTCACTAGCACCTCGCGAGGCTTTGCCCCTCTTGAAGGCCCAACTATACCAAAGTGTTCAAGTTGATCCATCAAACGGCCTGCTCGATTAAAGCCAATGGAGAATTTGCGTTGGATCAAGGACGTTGAGCCTTGTTGGTGAATTACTATAAGGCGAGCTGCATCTTCAAACATCGGATCAAGACTGTTTTTATCTATTTGTCCGATGGCATTGCCGACTTCTTCCTCGGATTCAACTTCTGGCAGTTCAAAAGCCGTAGGGTATGCTTGCTGTTTGCAAATAAAATCGTTGATGCGTTCAACCTCGGGCGTATCAACAAATGCACATTGAACGCGGACAGGTTCATTTCCATGTAAGAAAAGCATATCTCCTCGCCCGATTAGTTGATTGGCGCCAGTTCGATCAAGAATTGTTCTACTATCAATGACAGACATGACTTTAAAGGCCATACGTGCAGGGAAGTTGGCCTTGATTGTACCTGTAATGATGTTTGTTGTTGGACGTTGGGTCGCTATAACCATATGCATTCCTACGGCACGGGCTAATTGGGCAATACGGGCAATAGGCAATTCTACCTCTTTTCCTGCAGTCATTATCAAATCGCCAAACTCATCTATTATCACAACGATATAAGGCATAAATTCATGCCCTTCTTTTGGATTCAGTTTCCTGGCTTTGAACTTAGCGTTATACTCCTTTATGTTTCTTACGTGGGCTAATCTCAGAAGATCATAACGATGGTCCATGACTTGGCAAAGACTTTTGAGCGTTTGGACAACTTTTGTTACATCTGTTATAATTGGCTCTACTGCTGTTGGTATCTTTGCTAAGAAATGACGTTCAATAGGGGTATAAACGCTAAACTCCACTTTTTTGGGGTCAACCATCACTAACTTCAACTCTGCTGGATGCTTTTTATAGAGTAAAGATGTGATGATAGCATTTAAGCCTACTGACTTTCCTTGTCCGGTCGCACCTGCAACTAACAAGTGAGGCATTTTGGCTAAATCAACCATAAATACTTCGTTCGTAATCGTCTTTCCTAAGGCTATAGGTAAATCAGCTTTTGTTTCTTGGAAACGCTTTGAGTTAAGTATACTCTCCATCGAAACAATTTTAGCTGTTTTGTTTGGTACTTCTATACCAATCGTTCCTTTTCCTGGTATGGGTGCAATGATACGTATGCCGAGGGCTGATAAGCTCAAGGCAATATCGTCTTCCAGATTTCTGATCTTATTGATTCGCACTCCGGGAGCTGGCGTTACTTCATACAAGGTGATAGTGGGACCTATGGTTGCGGTTATCGCAGAAATTTCTACGCCAAAACTCTTGAGGACATTGATAATTCTATTTTTGTTCCCCTGTTGTTCATCCATATCTATCTTGGGCCCATTATCAGAGTAGACTTTTAGTAGATCCAATGTGGGGAATTTATAATTTTCAAGATCTTTTCGTGGGTCAAATGGCTCTTGTCGTAAAACTTCTTCTACCGTTTTTTGTGTAGCTTTTTCTTCTTCTTGTTTATCTACAATGACGAGGTCTGTCTCTCTGGATGAGGCTTTTGATAGATTTACGTCATCTTTAGTTGGATTTGCAGTTATGGTAGGTATTTCTTCTGTAAGATTAATGACGGTGCCTGTTTCTGAGTCTTGGGGTGCTACCTCCTCTTCTTCATCTTCAAATTCGTCTATTTCTGTTTTATTTGCAGTGTACGGTTTAGCTCCGTCATTTAATTCATTTCTACATTGTCTGAGTCTGTATTTTCCAGAACAGTTTCTGATGCTACTTTATTTAATAGATGTTTAGGGTGCATTAGGTTGCGAAATACAACAATAGTTTCATCAGTTAGATAAACTAAATAAAGAAGACCTAATGCAACCATCAGGATAATGGCTCCAGTGAGTCCAATAACATCACAAAGGTAATTGTTTATATAAATCCCATGTCCTCCTCCCCAATCAAAAGGAAACATCTGTATCCATTTTTGAGGAAAGAAATTTGCTTGTGATATGCTTAAGACGATAGACCCCCAAACCATGAGTATAACACAATTGAGGAACCATTTCCAAAGTCTTATTTTGTATGTGCGCATGAGTTTCATGCTCAGTCCCAATAAAAATATCGGTATGAAGAAAGAGCACAATCCGAAACAATTCTGAAGGAAATAATAAGCCGTGTAGCCGCCGAGACGCCCACCGTAATTGGCTGCCTTAAAGGTCTCTTGTGCTTCTATGTGAGCTTGATCTCTATAGCCGTTTACTAAATAAGACGAGAAAGAGAGCAACAGAAATAAAGCGACAATGAGAATAACAACGCCGAAAATGAAGCGAAGCGTATCTCCACGCAATATATCGCTCCATCCGCCTTCAGGCATTATAACTTGCCGAAATGATTTCTTTTTAACTCGCTTAGTTTTTACCATTACGCTGTTCTTGTGTATAATAATCAATGAGTCTGCGAAGTGCGCGTTGACAGACTGGGCAGAAGGCTTTACATTCGTTCGTCTTCATTCTGCAATCTTGAAAAGCGCGGTAAACGCCTTTAGATTGATAGCCACCGCCTTCGTATACGCCGATTTGATCCAACTTTTTAAGGTTGGGTGGAGTAGGAATCTTCGTCTTTGCAGGAAGCATATCTTCCCACTTAGCCGCAAGTTGTTTAACGTCGTGAGGTTTTGCTCCCAAGGTTCAGCATCCGGATAATAATAGTTCGTATATTGATCATCATAATAGTATTCGTCAGATAAACCGCCAAAACTATGTCCAAACTCGTGAACGATGACCGGTTTAAACAACTTGTGTTTGGCTGTTGTTAAGGTATAAGAATTATATATACCACCTCCTCCATAATTGTCAGTGTTGGCTAAGATAATAAAATGCTCATATGGTATGCCAATAAGACTATTGTGGAGGTTCTTAAGGTCGAGCGTAGTTAAATATCTATCTGAATAGAAGGTGTCAAAATGGCTCTTGAGCGCTGTATTCTTCCATTCTCCTTTTCCAGGAATACTTATACCTGACTCGAGCGAAGGAAGTGCTACGGCAACAACGTTAAATCTATCCTTCATAGATTTAAATGGCTCGTGCAAGAACAATTGCTCTGTAGCAATCTCTGCGTGATGGTAAAAGCTGTCGGTCTCCTCTGCGCGATAACCTTCTGCCAGAATTGCTATGTCGATGCACTTTTCTGGAGTGCCGCTCTTCAAAATATATTTGTGAGGTGGAATCTGAGCCGGATTAATCTTACGAATCAGAATATCTTTTGGATTGATTTTGTGAGTGTACTGCACTAAAAGTTTGTTGTGGTTGCCATAAAGTTCTATCGACACAAGCGCAGAATCCGTAGGCATTGGGAGAAGGAATACGTTTTCAAAAGCTTTACGTGTGCGCGTAGCCTCTTCCGTATTCAACCATTCTTGAAAGAGAGTTGAGAACGAATTGCAGTAGAGTAAGCGTTTTGTGCGCGCATCTCTCAAATAAATTTTTCCATTTCCTTGTAAGGCAAGCGTGTCAAGATTTACATGTCGGCCGTACCAACCATCAAACGTATTTAGTTCGCTTACAGCTATTTCACGCCGCTGTACATCACCCGAGAATATATAATCAATGCGTAACGTTTGGTTCAGGTTCAGTTGTTGTGCGTAAATGCTTGCCATAATCAGCAAAAGCAATCCGGCTAAAGCGAAGATCCTTTTCATATGTACATCTTATATTTTATCGTACAAAAATAGGAAAAAGTCTGTGAAGGGCCAAGATAGAGCCTCAAAGCAAATAAAAAAATTGTACCTTCGCCGCGCAATGACACAAATCATATCTGATGAACCGTAACGTCTTTTTTGCGTGGTGGCGTCGCTTTATTCGATATCGCGTTGTCCGATTATATCTAACGGCAGGTATAACTTTTTATCGCGAAGGTCAGTTGGCGGCTGCGCGGGCTTTGACTTTTTCGTTGCTTTTTGCTGTTGTTCCTATCTTAGCCATTGCTTTTGCCATTGCTAAGGGCTTTGGACTTGACAATATGTTGGAGCAACAGATACGGACAGCCTTTGCTACGCAACCCGAAGTGACTACCTTTTTGCTGAATTTTGTTCATAATTACCTGATGCGAACGCAAGGTGGTATCTTTTTGGGCTTAGGTATCTTCCTTTTACTTTGGACGCTGTTTTCCTTGGCCGGAGAAATTGAGGGAACTTTCAATAAAATATGGAAGGTAAAGCAAGATCGAACGATTTATAGGAAGGTTACAGAATATACATCGCTATTCTTCCTCTTACCTGTTTTGCTGATTTCGAGTTCAGGCTTCTCTATTTTTCTTACATCTTTCGTAGAAAAACTGCCCGACGTCTTTTTCTTACACAATTCTCTCTTGAAATGCCTGCAACTTGTTCCATATCTTATTATGGTGTGCTTTTGTACCGGACTTTATTTCTTTATTCCCAATACGAAAGTTAAGTGGAAAAGCGCATTTTTTTGCCGGCTTGCCGGTCGGGTTGGCGCTTCAGGCTTTGCAGTATGTCTACATTCATTCGCAGTTGTACTTATCTGGTTATAACGCTATTTATGGCTCGTTTGCCGCCCTTCCGATGTTGATGATCTGGCTTCAATTTAGCTGGTACATTGTCTTGTTTGGAGCTACGCTAAGCTATTTACATCAAAACCGTGAGGCGCTAGATGTTCCGCTGATGCAAAGTGCTTGTCGGAAAGATCGAGATGAACTTTGTTTGCAGCTGTTATGTGTTGTTTATAAAGCTTTTGAGCGCGGTGAAGCACCAATCAGCGTTGATCGGATAGCTGAAGATTTAAAGTTGAATCCTTCACTGATCAAAGAAGCTTTGGAGCTGATGCAGTCGTTGCCTTTTTTGCTGTATTTAGATCAAGAAAGGTATGCACCGGCACGTGATCCACGCCAGCTCACAATAGGTGAGGTGATTAAAGCGCTTGACCAAGAGGGGGCAGGCATTGCATTTTAAGCAACTCAACCAAGCCTTCAGCGCTTATCGTATAAAGATTTTTGAGCAAGAAGCGGCTAAATGTTTGGTAGTAGACTATTTATCTTTATAGCCTCTGATTATGAATTTACTGATAGCTGATAGTGGGAGCACGAAAACTGATTGGAGTTTGCTGCAAGACGGTGATGTGACTAAGCGTGTTGTTAGTCAGGGGATCAACCCTTTTATGGTTCCGGCTGATGAAATATCTCGCATCGTGATGCAGGAGTTAATACCTCACTTAAGTCAACCTATTGATGCGATTCGTTTTTATGGTGCTGGTTGTCGTGGGAAACAACGGCGTGTTGTAAAAAGCTTGCTTCAGCAAGTGCTTAATACGGAAGATGTGAATGTGGAATCTGATTTGCAAGGGGCTGCTATTGCACTCTGTCGTGAAGAAAAAGGTATAGCCTGCATCTTAGGTACCGGTTCTAATAGTTGCCTTTTTGATGGACAAACTATTGTAGAAAACGTAGCACCTCTAGGGTTTATTTTGGGAGATGAAGGAAGTGGGGCTGTATTGGGGCGTCGTTTTTTGAGCGACTTGCTTAAAAATCAATTATCAACGCAGGTACGTTCTTGCTTTGAGGCGCAATATAGTTTGTCTGTTGAAGATATTGTGCAGCTCGTCTACAAACAACCTTTTCCCAATCGGTTTATGGCAGGCTTTGCCATATTCTTAGGGAAATATAAACATCTCGAGGAGATACAAGCTTTGGTGAAATCTGAATTTGAACGCTTTTTTCGTCGAAACGTTGCACAATACAATCATCCGGATTTGGCTGTACACTTTGTAGGTAGTATTGCTTTCTATTTTAGAGTAGAACTACAGACTGTAGCAGTTGACTTAGGTTATAGAATTGGCCGAATTTTGAAAAGCCCTATTGCCGGATTAGAAAAGTTTTATGCTGAAAGCAAAGATATAAATTTGACTTAATAGCGAATAATGCTTCTTCTGGGGCAGCCTATGACAAGATGAAATATAAGTGAGGTTGAATTTCATCTTATAAGTTTCTAATATATTTATGTGTGTACATTCTTTTCTAAAGACGTAATTCTTCTTTCTTGATTGTTTGGTGCCGGCAAACTATCGTTTGCTCCCAGCATACTATCGTTTGGACTCAGCATATCATTGTTTGCTCCCGGCAAACAATAAGTGTTTTGAAAAAAGATATAATTATGTTGTTGTTATATCTTGAAAAAGAGATTATTGTGCTTTTTTTGTTAGATAATCTCAGACCAAATATAAATAAGGTGTCTTGTCAAGTGGAATTTGTATCAACCCTTGTTTGTTGTCTGTGTCATGTTGGGGGATGCTAATTTTGGAAGTCTATACGTCATCTACATATATTGGAGAAAAGGTGGGCTTGGGCTTTGCTGTTCATATTTCTGAAAGCATGCGTTATTGTATATTCACCCTCAAAAACAGAGACATAGGAAGATAAGGGCCTAAAATATTGTCGTTGTGTTTTGTGGTGAGATGTTAGACCATTCTTTGTTGTGAGATTTGCAGTAGTATCGGAGATTTTGTCTATTTTTACGCCTATAGTTGATAGCTTCAATATCTTCTTTTTTTGACCATAAAAAAGCAAAAGGAGCTTGGGTTATTGTAATAATATATTGTATCTTCGCTCGTAGATTTAGATGACAAGAAATTAGACGCTGGATATGAAGAGGCGAACAGCAATTAATTGTTTAAAGAAAAGTGGAGTAAAACCCAGTTTGCAGCGCATTGCGATATTGGATTATCTTTTATCGCATGCTACTCACCCTGCGGTGGATGAAATCTACGAAACGTTAGTAAAAGATATTCCAACACTTTCTCGAACGACTGTGTATAACACGCTTCATCTCTTTGCCGAGAATGGGTTGGCTACGCAAATGGCTTTAGATGAGCAACGTGTGAGATTTGATGGCAATGTCTCTCCACATGCGCATTTCCACTGTCGTTGTTGTCAGAAAATTTTTGATTTGCCGCTTCCTTCCGGAATGCCAATGGAAGGAGAAGCTTTGTCTGAAGATCTTAAAGTAGAGCAAGTTGAAGTCAATTATCGAGGCATTTGTGCCGAATGTCAGAAGAAACAAGAATTTAACTGACGCTAATCTATAAATAGAAGAATCTAAGCAGCTTATGTCGCTGAAAAGCAATACTTTCAATCTGTTACTAGATATAATTTAAGGTCTCTGATGGGCAGTATGCCAACCAGAGACCTTTTATTTTACAATTGCTTGAACTAATGCTTAACGTAAGTGTTCAGTTGCGTGCAATTGTTAGATAAGATATTGAGAACTGATGCTCTCATTGTCCATTACACGGCGAATAGTTTCAGCAAACATTTTGGAGACAGAGATCTGCTTCACCTTTTTGCAATTGCCATGATAAGGAATACTATCTGTGAAGAGCATTTCTTCAATGGGTGATGCTTCGATTCGCTCATCTGCTGGATTAGACATAATGCAGTGGGAGGCTATTGCGCGGACGCTGCGTGCACCATTCTCTATCATCAGCGAAGCAGCCTTGGTGATTGTGCCTGCAGTATCAACCATATCGTCGATTAAGATTATGTCCATATCTTTTACATCGCCGATAATCTGCATATCACCAACTACGTTGGCACGTTTGCGCGTCTTATTGCAAAGCACCATAGGGCAATCGAGATATTTTGCATAAGCACTTGCACGCTTAGAACCACCAACGTCCGGAGAAGCAATGCATAGATTTTTCAAATTGAGTGATTGGATGTAGGGAAGTACGACTGTCGATGCATATAAGTGATCTACCGGTACATCAAAGAATCCCTGCTCTTGGTCGGCGTGAAGATCCATTGTGATCAGTCGGTCGATACCGGCTGCACTGAGCATGTCGGCAATGAGTTTTGCGCCGATAGATACGCGTGGCTTATCCTTTCGGTCCTGTCTCGCCCAGCCGAAATAGGGAATTACAGCATTGATACTCTTTGCTGAAGCACGCTTCGCTGCATCGATCATTAGAAGAAGCTCCATCAAGTTGTCAGAATTTGGGAATGTAGACTGAACGAGAAATACATCGCGCCCGCGTATTGATTCTTCAAAGCTAACGACAAATTCTCCATCAGCAAAATAGGTAATATCAAGGTTACCTAATGGGCAGTCCAAGTCTTTGCAGATTTTTTCTGCTAAGTAGCGCGTCTTGGTGCCGGAAAAGACCAAAAAAGATTCTTTATTCATTGTGGTTAAGTAAGGGGTGTTAATCAATTATTTTTTTCAACTTTCGAAAATGGTTTATCAGATCTTTGTAATCTTGATTGGAAAAAGATGTTGAACCGATTCCAGATTTCGCCATAAAGCACAGCACCGCCAAAACCTCTTTCTTTTAACTGTAAGAGATTGTCAATTGTGACACCGCCTGCGGCATATACTTTTTTATCAATCAACTTACCCATCGTAGCAAGCTCTTCTTCTGGATCAATGCTGCTTTCCTCTTGCTTGTCGTCTGGTGATAGGGAGAGAAAAACGTAATCCATCTGCTTTTTTCGCTGTTGTAATTCTTCTTTGTTACGACAAGTGCAACTGATTTGACCGCGATAGTTGTCGGGGGCAGCAGTGTTACGTTGGTTCAGGTGGATTCCTTTTAAGCCAAACTCTTGTTTAAGATAAAAATGATCGTGAGTAACTATACGCTTTCGATATCGCTCAGGCAATAGTGATAATAGGCGTTCTGAATAGACTGGTTCGCTATTCGGCTTTCTCATATGAAGCAACTCCAAACCTTCATCAAAGAGCGTCGATAGTATCGCGTGTTCTTCAACAAAGAAATATGGCGTAGTTAAAAGGACAAGTTTAAATGCTCCCATACTTATTATATATGAATAGCGAGGCGATTCGCCTTGTACATCCACACTGCAAAGATACAAAGTATAAGCAGAAAAAGCCAATTTGTGGGCCGCTCTTTTCGTGAAATTCTTATAGTATGTATGTTGATATTGAACGTGTACTTCTAAATGTACTTCTACTTAATGTTTTGAGACCTCAACAATCGTTGTCGGAGGGAGCAATTCGTTGCGTTTCTTTGTGGCCTTTACTACTTCTTGTGTTAAATGGAGAAAGGCTTCACTTATGATTTCGCCTTTCTTTAGTGAAACAGGTTCTCCTTCGTCGCCGCTTTCGCTGATGCTTTGTACGATTGGGATTTGGCCTAACAAGGGTACATGCATCTCTGTAGCTAAATTAGCTACGCCCTCTTTACCAAACAAGTAGTAACGATTTTCTGGAAGTTCTTTAGGTGTAAACCAAGCCATATTCTCAACAAGTCCTAAGATTGGGACATTAACTTTCTCGTTTTTATACATATCAATGCCTTTTCTAGCATCGGCTAGCGCTACTTGTTGTGGTGTTGAAACTATTACTGCGCCCGTAACGGAGAGTGTTTGCAGTAAAGTCAGATGAATATCTCCCGTTCCCGGCGGAGTGTCAAGAATAAAATAGTCAAGATCGCCCCAATCTGTATCGGCTATTAATTGTTTGAGTGAATTAGAGGCCATACCTCCTCGCCATAATGTGGCTGTGTTGGGGTTAACAAAGAATCCTATTGAAAGTACTTTGACGCCATATTTTTCTGCCGGAATAATTAGTTGTCGTCCGTCTTTGTTTTCTGCGAAGATTTGGACTTGCTCTAAGTGGAGCATTTTAGGAATTGATGGGCCGAAGATATCAGCATCAAGCAATCCAACTTTGTAGCCTAATGCAGCAAGACTTACAGCAAGATTAACGGACACAGTACTTTTTCCTACGCCTCCTTTTCCGCTACTGACAGCGATGATATTTTTTACGTCAGGTAGCAGCTTTCCTACTTCCGGACGTGCTTTTTGTAGTGTTTTGACGCTAATTGCAACATTGATATCCTTATCTACAAAAGTATGAATGGTTGATTCTGCCGCCTTCACCACTGATTTAATAAAAGGGTCGGTAGGCTTTTCAAAGAGTAGCGAAAAACTTACGTTCATACCATCAATGCGCATATCATCTTCAAGCATTTCTGCTTCGATCAAGTTCTTTCCCGTTCCAGGATAACGCACTTGCTTAGTGCATCTATAATGAGTTGAGGGTAGATAGTCATAGATAATTTGAATTTTATGTTTGTTATTTTGATGTTTCTAAAGAAGAGCGCTTTGTACGCTTGAAACTCCGATAATCGTCTAAAGGAATTTCAATTTCGGTTTCTGTTAATGTTCCTGCTTTAGGCAGTTTGAAGCTTTAAATACTTTATATTGATGCCTCTTGCTATCCACTGTTGTTCGTAATAGGTTTTTATGGATAATATCTTGTCGTCTTTTTTCAAGCAATCGCTATGATAAAGGTCGTTAGTATCTGCTTCGATCGGTAAATGGTTCTCTTCAAGCAGTGTTTTTGTATACGTATAGAGGAAATTGCTATCCGTTTTTACGTGAATTAGTCCGTTGTCGAGGAGCATCCTACGATAACGGTTCAGAAAGAATGTGGATGTTAATCTCTTGGTCTTGCTTTTCATCTGCGGATCACTGAATGTAAGCCAAATTTCTGCTACTTCGTCAGAAGCGAAGAAGCTATCTATTACTTCTATGTTTGTACGCAGAAAGGCAACATTTGTAAGCCGGTTTTCTAATGCTTCTTTAGCGCCCGTCCACATTCGTGATCCTTTTATGTCAACGCCAATAAAATTTTTGTTTGGAAAAGCTTTGGCAAGGCCAACCGTATATTCCCCACGCCCACAGCCCAATTCTAGTACAATGGGATTGTTGTTTTTGAAATAATGTTGATGCCATTCTCCGGCTTTAAGTTGTTGAGTGGCGTTTTTTAGTAGCGGGTATGTGTCGGCTGTTTGTTCCTGCGCCCTAACCTGACTAGCTGTCATTTGGAAACGTTGGCAAACGTTTCCATATCTGCAAATTTTGAGAGTTTATTCTTCCCCATCTTGTAGTATGATTTGAACGTCCTTTTCTGTTTGTTGCAAACGTTTCTTGCAGTATTTAAGTAAATCTTGCGCTTCTTTGAGGTGTGCGCTAAGCTGATCAAGTTCTAACTTGCCGTTATCAAGTGCGTCGACAATTGTTTGCAGACGGTCGATGGCTTGCTCGTAGCTCAGTGTGATCTTCTTCATTTCTTTCTTACTTTTACAATGCTCGTGAAGCTTCCGCTGTTCAGTTGCGTTTCTACGATGTCACCCTCTTGTAGCTTTGAGGCGCGTTTTACAATGACACCATTTTTCCTTGTGATACTGAAACCCAATTTTAAGATCCTATCGGGGCGCGCATACTCAATTTGCTTCTCATATAAAAGCATCCGGTCTTTTTCTCTTCTTAAAAAGTCTTGTGTCGCGCTTGCTAAGCGTTCTTTTATTGTGGACAAGTGTGTACTGTGGGCTTCCTGCTGCTTGTTGATCAGAATATGCAAACGGCTTTGTAGGCTATATAAACGATGATGTTCGCGTGTGGAAAAGCTCGTCGTGAAGGCCAATACCTTTTGACTTAAACGAGTCAACTCTTCCTTCTTCCAACTCAAAGCTTGTGTTGCATAGCGTTTGAGTGCCGTGGAGAAATCCGCTAAAAGCGCCAATTCTTGTTGCTGCAAATCAATCAAGTAAGCAGCTACGGCTGTCGGCGTTTTGAAATGCTTAAAAGCAATCAAGTCAAGAATTGTCTCGTCTCTTTCGTGCCCAATACCTACTAAGATCGGTAAGGGAAATTGGGCCACATTTGCAGCCAGATCGTAAGTTTCGAAGCCGCCGAGGTCGCTTGTTGCTCCACCTCCTCGTATGATGATTACAGCATCCCATTGATCTTGTTCTGCGGCTATCCGTTCTAAGGCTGCAATGATACTACTTTCTACCTTCTCACCTTGCATAAAGGCCGGAAACAGCTGCGTCTTGAATGGGTAACCGCTTTGTTCCAACTGGTGAATGAAGTCCCCATATCCTGCAGCTGTTTGTGCAGAGATTATTGCAAAGCGCATCGCGGGGCGTGGCAAAAATAATTCGCGGTTCAAATCTGCAACTCCGTCAGCTTGTAAACGAGCCAAGATTTCATTTCTTCGTCGTACGACATCACCAATTGTATAAGATGGCTCAATGTCTGTAATGTTGAGTGAGTAGCCATAGAGTTCGTGAAATTCAATCTCTACAGCAATCAACACAGACAAGCCTGCTTGTAATGCTCTTCCGGTTACTTTGTAGAAGTGGGCTTGTAGGAGTTGATTTCGATTACTCCAGATGTGTGCATTAGCCTTTGCCGTTAACCTTGCTCCATTTTGATCGCGTTCAATGAGCTCTAAATAACAATGTCCATTGGCTGCCGTACGACATTCGTTGATTTCGGCCACAATCCAATAAGACGATTCCAGTGTTAGTGCAATAGTCTCTTTGATTAAGCCGTTTAACTCGGACAGCAGCAGGTGCTCCATCATTTTTGCAATGCAATATGCAAGAGGGCCTCTTGTCTATTTATTGCCCTAAGATTTGATGAGCTTTCCATAAGTCTGGTATGCCATAACCAAACACCTCATTAGGCGTTGTATAGTTGTTTCCGGCACGTTGCACGGCCTTTATAATCTCTATTGGCGTCTTGTCGCGATGCGCCTGCCACAAACAAGTAACGGCACCGCATAAGATCGGCGTAGAAAAAGACGTACCATTTGCTTTGCCTATCAGTCCATTCGGCTGATAAACCGTTGATGCCTGTCCCATAGCCATTACATCCGGCTTAATACGTCTGTCTGCCGTATAACCAAGAGAAGAGAATAACGTGTTAACGCTATCTGCCCTTACGGCACCTACGGTCAATATATCTTTAGCATCACCAGGGAAGCCAATTTTCTTCCAAGTATTGTCACCTTCATTGCCTGCACTATTGAGGAATAACATTCCTCGGCTCGCCGCAACTGATGCCGCAATACTATTGATTGAAGTCTTGCCATCCAAGTCTGCATATGTCGGATTCATTTCCGGATAATCGAATCGATAATAGCCTAATGAAGCTGTAACAACGTCGCATCCCAAACTGTCTGCATATTCTAAAGCAGAGCAGAAGTTGTCTTCTTCAACCAATTGCTCCGTGTCAGAATCCTCACTTTGTAGTAAATAGAACGAAGCCTCAGGACAAGTGCCTACAAAAGAATAAGGCGTATAGGCAGCGATGCAGGAAAGCACCATCATGCCGTGCGATTCTTCTTCAAAAACGCTGCGTTTAGAATCTACAAAGTTTTTAGTTCCTAATACCTTAACTCCTTTTAATCCCTTTATTGTGTCAGCATTCAAGAATCCACCATCAATGACGGCAATAGTCATACCTTGACCGCGGTAGCCGACCTCGTGAAGTCGTTGCGCATTGAGCATTTCTGCCTGTGCTTGACCTTGTCCGTAGAAAGACGATAGGGTATCTTGGCGATACGTTAGTCCTTTAAACCGCTCCTTAGGATTAGTTTTTTTAGGCTCATTGGTGCCGATCCAAACTTTTCTAATGCCTTTGACGAAAGGTAAAGCTTTTAAGGCAACCACTTTCATCGTGTCGTCAGTCTCAACAACCAGTGAATTAGTCCATTTACTCTGATTGTATATTTTCAAACCCTCTTGTTTGATCTTTTTCAGATAAGAAGGGGGAAGAGGCAAATCGATTTCATCAACAGCAATTCCATAGCGGTTGCGCCTTTCTAAGGCCTTGGCAGAAAGAAAGGCTTGAGGCTTTTTAATTGAAAAGCTGTTGTTGTCCTTGTCGGTCAGACAAACGCGATAGCGATATAAGGCCGTTGCTACAGACTGCTTGTTATTGTTCTTTTTAGATTGTGCGCCGACATTTGTAGTAACAGAAAAAAATGCGGCTAATAGAAGAGTTGGGATAAATAGCTTCATATTTGAAAATTTGATAGCAAAGTTAGTCAAAATCGTGGTATATACACATCTTTTATACACTATTTTTCAGAGAAGAGAGCTTACAGCTTGCTTGGCGCGATTTGTTATAGGCTTTTCCAGAGTCGAAATACTGATGTTTAAAACTTAAAATCAACTTGTAATAGTTTGTGGTAAACTATTGAAGTACATATGAAAATGTAGCGTGATTTAAATTTCGTGAAGGGCGATTTGCAGAGAGTTAGGCAAGTTCGTACAATAATTCAGCAGTCCTTAGTTTCGGAATACTTCAACAAATTTCATTACAAGTTTAAAGTGCTTTTCCTGCGCTAGAGCTTATTATATTCTCCTACTATCGTGACGGGAGATTCATACCATCGTGAGAGGACGCTCGTTTTATCGTGAGAGGAAATTTCTACTTTCGTGATAGTACGAATGCAACTTTGAATTTTAATGTCTGACTATAAGATTAAGTTCATAAAAAATGCGTCTGTGGACTTTCCTTTTCATTAGCCACTTAGAGCAGATACAATTCAATGCTTTACTATAAAAGCTTTTCTTAGGTTGTGTAAAGAACCAAATGGGGTAGGAGAGGCTAAGGAAAACTCGTGTGGCGAAGTTCGCATTCGAAATGAAAGACAACCGGAACAATAATACGTTGATTCCGAATATAAACAGAAGGTATAAAACAGGTAGAGAACAGAATACAAAAAAGAGCTGTACCGATGATGTGATGAAACCTCGAGCTAAAATAAGATTTGAGCGCCTCTTAGATCTTTGTAATCCGACCCCGTCGAAACGTATCGGCACGCCATCGAAAAAGTGGCATTCTCGGTTTTCAGTTAATTATTGATGAGATTCCCAATCTAACCGGTACAGCCTTTATGTATTGCAAATATATACACTTTCTTTGTAGAAGCCAAATTTTTACGTGTTTTTTTTAGAGAATGTGCGCATTATATGACTGTTTAACCTAATTTTGTGCATTCAATAAAAAATGACGATGTCAAAACTGCGGTTTCAGATAGAATATCATACAAAATGGGGCGAGTGTTTACAAGTAGAACTGCAAACCTCTAACGGTGAAAGTGGGCATATTGCACTTACGACGAAAGACGGACTGCAATGGTGTGGTGACTTTACACCGGCTCCTAACACGACTTTCATTCGCTATGTATACTGTGTATATGCTGGTGGGAAAATTATAAGAAAAGAGCTACGCACGCCTAGATTACTTCAATTTCATACTGAAGATCGGACTAAAAAAAGTGCGGATACAGTTTGCGTAAACTTACAAAGAGACATATTGCTTTCTGATTGTTGGACGGACGAATCTATCGCTGCTGTATATAATTCGAAGGCTTTTCGACAATGTATATATCGAGAACCTGCCATAATTGAATCTGATCACAATTCCACCTCTCCTTATAAATTGCGCTTAGAGGCTTTGCCGGCACCGGAGGGCTTTCGCTGGGGCGTTTTGGGGAGTTCGGGGACCTTGGGGCAATGGCGGACTGATCAAACTCGAATATTCCGTCGCGTAGCTTCTATACGTGGGAGGTTGATTTGGATAAAACGGATCTGGACGGAAAGACTGCCTATAAAATAGTGCTAGTCAATGAGAACAATACAAGCCAAATTCATTGGGAAAAAGGAGAAGATCGGTATATTCCTAATACGCAAGGAGTTGATAATGCAACTATAGTATGGGTTAATGCGAGTGCTCCTCGATTCGATCTACCTCGCTGGCGTGGTGCAGGTATCGTGTTGCCTGTTTTTCCCCTACGTAGTCGGACGAGTTTTGGAGTTGGAGACTTTGGAGATTTGAGAAAGTTGATTGATTGGGCGCATCTCTGCGGTCTGAAAGCGGTACAAATTCTTCCAATAAACGATACTACGCGTACCGGAACTTGGGGCTGACTCTTATCCTTACAACGCGATCTCTGTCTTTGCCTTGCATCCGATCTATATGGACTTGAATGAGTGGGGCGATTTGCCACTCTTTCAAAAATATAGAGAACAAGGAGAAGAATTAAACGCGTTGCCGCAGTTGGATTATGAACGGACTTATGCCCTTAAAACGACTTTTCTTCATGAGTTGTTTGCCTTGAAAGGAAAGGAAATCTGTACTTCCGAACCCTATTCAGAATTTGTACGTAAAAATAGAAGTTGGTTGGATCCTTATGTCTCATTTTGTCATAAACGAGATAAATATGGTACGGCTGACTTTAGGATGTGGCCACAGGTAAAAGCGGCGACAGAAATAGAATACGACTACTATACCTTCGTACAGTTTTTACTTTTCCGCCAATTGTCAGCCGTACATAAATATGCAACGGAAAAAGGCATTCTCCTAAAGGGAGATATTCCTATCGGCGTAAGTAGAGATAGTGCGACAGCTTGGCACACGCCGCACTTGTTCCATTTTGAGGGCTCGGCCGGCGCACCTCCGGACGCCTTTGCTGTAGATGGGCAAAACTGGGGCTTTCCTACGTATAACTGGGATGCGATGGCGCAAGATAATTATGCGTGGTGGCGTGAAAGATTGAAGTATATGGGGCAATTTTTTTGATGCTTATCGCATCGATCATGTGTTGGGCTTCTTTAGAATTTGGGAAATTCCTGTCAGTCAAACCTATGGTACATTAGGTTATTTTCGTCCGGCTTTGCCTCTTTCAATGGCAGAAATTGCAGCTTATGGGTTTAACTTACCTGTTTGTCAATATGTATCGCCGAGAATAACGGAGTTGGATATGGCCGAATTGGGTAAAATAGTGCGCTGGGAAGAATTTTCTTCTTTTGTAGACAAGGCAGGAGGATATTATGTTTTGAAATCGCAAGTGGCTACTCAGAAGGAAGTCTTGAAACTTGAATTACCGGAAGTACTAAAGAAGATTTTGTTGGACATTGTCGCTGATGTGTTGTTTATTGAAGACCCGGAAAAGAAAGGTTTTTACCATCCCCGAATAGCAGCACAAAAGACGAGGGCTTTTGCACAATTGCCTACGGATCAGCAACAAGCCTTTAATCGTTTACATGATGACTTCTTTTATAACCGGCACAATCATTTTTGGGCGGAAAAAGCAGCGAAGAAACTTGCTGTAGTAACGCAATATGACGAAAATGAAACTATGTTGCCTTGTGCTGAGGACTTGGGAATGGTACACGCAGGTGTGAAAGAGGTTTTAAATGATTTGCATATTCTTTCTTTGGAGATAGAAAGTATGCCTAAAACTTTTGGACAACAATTTGCCGACTTGAAGTGTAATCCTTATTGTTCGGTTGCAACGATAGCTACGCACGACATGCCTCCCTTTAGACTTTGGTGGCAGCAAGATGCAGAACGCAGACAGGATTATTGGGCTAAGATACTGAAACGTGAGGGTAAAGCGCCTGAAAGCGCCGACTATGAAACCTGCGAGGCTGTTGTTCGTAATTTTTTAGCAGCTTCTTCTATGCTGTGTTTAATAGCTTTTCAGGACTTTTTAGCTATGTCGAATTTGCGAAATCCTACTCCGGAAGCTGAACAAATTAATGATCCGGCTAATTCGCACCATTATTGGCGCTATAGAATGCATCTTAATATAGAGGACCTCTTCTTGGCATCAGATTTTAATGAGAAATTGCGGGCGCTTATCAAGTGCGCCGGTCGTTAGTTTGTAAGAATAAATAGAGAAGATCAAGCATCGTTGGGCTTATGCTTGATCTTCTCCCTTTAAAATAGGAAGGCGTAGACGTAAACGAATAGATAATACACGAATCAAAACTACTGTAACGCCACATAATGGGTAAGAGATTTCTTCTGAAAGGCCCATGAATGTACCCAACCAATAAATAATACCTCCTCCTATGCAGGCCATAGCATAAACTTCTTTCCGAAAAATTAATGGTTCCTCGTTAATAAAGACATCTCTAAATACACCGCCGCCGGCACCGGTTATCGTACCTAAAACAATAGCTGTCCAAATTGGAAATCCGGCTTGTAGGGTCTTTTGAATGCCGGTAACAGTAAAAAGAGCCAAACCTATGGTGTCAAATAAAAACCAGGTGTTGTTTTGTCTTACGAGTAATTTGCGAAAAAGTATGACCCAAACTAAAGCTATCGCAGAGCAAATTAGATAGGAATAGCTTTCCATCCAAAAAGGCGTGCGACTTAGCATTAAATCACGCAATGTCCCGCCACCAATAGCTGTTGTCAGTCCGACAACATAAGCCCCAAACAAATCAAATCGTTTGGCGGAAGCTAAACGGATACCTGAAATAGCAAATGCAATCGTGCCAATAAAGTCACAAATTTGAACGATAGTAATATCAAACATATCAATTCACAAGGCGCTTGGGCTTTCCGTCAAGGAACGATTTGATGTTGTCTATTAATAGGTCTATGATGCGTTGTCGAGCTTCAGTTGTAGCCCAAGCTATGTGCGGCGTAACGTGAGCATTTGGAGCGGAGAGCAGCGGATTGTCTGCCGTCGGTGGTTCTTGCGAGAGCACATCACAACAATAAGCTCCTAGCTGTCCGTCTTTAAGTGCGTCGGCAATGTCTTGTTCATTGACTAAGCGGCCTCTTGCTGTGTTGAGAAGGATTAAACCTCTTTTCGATTGAGATAGCAATTCTTTGTTTATGAATTGGCTGTTTTTTGATGTTAATGGGCAATTCAAACTCACGATGTCGCAAGTTCTAAAGGCCTCTTGCAAAGAAATTGCTGTTACGTCTTGTAATTCGTTTTGCGGCTTTGAGGTAACTGCAAATAGTTTTACGCCAAATGGGCGTAATAAATCAGCAAGTCTTTTCCCAATATTGCCATAGCCAACAATGCAAACTTTTTTATCCGTCAACTCTATTTGTGCATGTTCTCGATTACAAAAATCTTTGCTCTTAGTCCAAAAGCCTTCACGATTGATTTTTGCGTAATGAGCTACCTGATTAGTAACATTAAGTAAATGTGCCACGGCCATCTGAGCCACTGCTGCATTACCATATCCGGCTGCGTTGGATACAGGTATGTTGCGATCGCGAGCGGCTTCTACATCTATCGTATCATAACCTGCGGAAGCTACACAGATAAACTTCAAATTAAGGAAGCTGATCTAAATGATGAGCGGTCAGTTCCGGCTTGTTGAGAATTAATATTTCCGCATCTTTGGCGCGTTCAATGACGTCTGCAGGTGCCGTTCGGTCATAAACGGTGAAGTTGCCGAATTGTCGAAAAGGTTCCCAGCTAAGATCTCCCGGGTTAGTTGTATAACCATCTAAGAAAACGATATTCATTATTTACAATGTTGTTAAGTGAAAATGGATACCAATAGTGGCTTATCGAATAGTCTTGAATCTATATTGATTCGTACCAACGAGTTGCCAATAGCGGTCTCCTGTCCTTTTATAATATACCAATGTCGTGTAAGCGTTGTCCGTTTGGAAAAAATTACCTTCAATAGGTCCCGTTTGTCCTTTTGTCATATTATTGGGGACCACTAAATACTGATAACTATAGTATCCTGTCTTCAACAGGACAGCGCATTCATATAGTTGTGTTGAAGCATTATATGTCAATTCATAATCGGGTAAGAATTGATCATAAGTCCAGTCGCCTTGTAAATATATTTGGGCATCTTTTATTGCAGGAATAGCTAAAGGAGAAATGAGTAAGAATATATTCCGACTCTGTTTCTGCCGCAGTGTTATCATCATTCCTGATGACAGACTTACCATTCGTATCCTGAACGTATAAATAGTTTTTGTTAGGATAGTCCGTAAAGAGCGTAGCGTGGTAAAACGGAGCAAAATATTGCATCTTTTCAATGCCCATTCCCGGATAGCGTGAAGAGAGCATCTCAAAAGCTCTATATTCATTACCGGCAGGGAAAATCAAGTCGCGAGCGTGATCCCAAATCAGCTGTTGTCCGTTAATATAAGAAGGCTTTGGACAAAGAACAGCATTGTCCCATCGCCCATTTTGTAGCACAAAAGTTTTAATTTCTTCCGTAGCATCACGGACGATTAAGCTATTTAGGTTCACTTTCAGCCCAACTTGCTGATGAGAAGCATTCCAATCAATATCTGTATTGGTTGAAACGGAAGTGCCTATATTTACTTGTGGAGTAACGATGGCAAAATATACGCGAGCTACTTCCTGATGCTCCCCAGCTCCATCGTTCGCATAAATAGATAGGGCATAATTGCCGGCAATTAAAGGTTGGATATGCTTATTCGGAAATGAGAAAGAATAGTGCGTATAGTTGACTACGGTATTTCTACTTTCCCTATAATCTTCTATGAGGATATAATCTGCGTCACTATTTACGAAATCATTTTCCAAAAGATCAGGTTCCGGCTTAAAGGCATAGTCTAAATGCTGAATACGATACTCATATCGCTTATAATTGTGCGACATTTCATCGAAAGAGATTGTCAGTTGTTCGTTGCTGCCCAGTGAAAGGATGGGGGAGACCCGGTCCTGTCTCGCCACCGACTATGCGTAGCGTCTTGATCTGCGAATCAAAGATCATATTGCGCTGTGCACGTACCGGGATGATGCTATAAACGATCATAAACACCCAGCAAAAAGCAAGAACTATTCGATAGTGAGTATTCATTATTGTATAAGTTGAGCTGAGAGAGGGTTTATTCTACGACGATGATGTAGTCAGTAAGATCTAATGTTTGTGGTAGAGTGATGACAACCTCTTTTCCGCTTTGTTTGAATTTCAATTTTTCTTTCGTTGCGAAACTTGTGACGCGTTTGATCTTATGTTGATAAGAGAACTGCAATTGTTTTAGCTCATTACTTAAGACATGCAGATAGCATTTGTTGCCCTTGCGCGTTGATACGACTTGATCTCCCACAGCAACTTCCCCTCCGGTCGTACCATAAATCGTTTCTCCGTTTTCCGACAACCATTTTCCAATCTCCTCTAATCTATTAAGGGCAACAGCCGGTAAGGATCCGTCGGGTTGAGGCCCTATATTTAGAAGCAGATTCGCCCCCTTTCCACTGGTGCGCACAAGGAGTTGGATCAATTCACGTGCAGTTTTGTAATTTTGATCTTTCACTTTATACCCCCACATCCCATTCATCGTCTGGCAAGTTTCGAGTGGGAGTCGACTAATGTCTTGTCCTGAAAGTCCGGCCTTGTTTTCGCCGGGCACGTCGCGTTCAAAAATCTGAATATCCTCTCCCTCAAATGGGTGCTGATGATGATTATTACCAATCAAACACGCCGGCTGAAGGCGATGGATCAAGGCATATTGCTTCGGAAGTTCCCAATTAAAAGGAATGGAATCTTGATCATGATCCCACCAACCATCAAACCAAATGGCGTTAATCTTTCCATAGTTCGAGAGCAACTCTGTTAATTGCTTGTTCATAAAGCCATAATAGGCCGGCCAATTTGCTTTGCCTGCAGTACGTCCCGTGCCTCGTCCCGTTCGTCCGATAGGGTAATCATCACGCGTCCAATCCAAGTGAGAATAATAGAGATGAATGCCAATCTGTTGCCGATGACATTCGTCGGCGAGTTGTTTGACAATATCTTTGCCATAAGGCGTGTGCATGATGTTATAGTCGCTTGTTTCGTATCCCACATTGAAAAGCCTTCATGGTGTCTAGTCGTAAACGTAATGTAACGCGCGCCGCTTTTCTTAATAGCTGTGATCCATTGGTGTGCATTAAAATTGTGCGGATAAAAGGCTTGGGCTACTTTAGCGTATTCGTGACAGTTGATGTTCTCATTTGTCATATACCATTCTCCTTGTCCGAACATACTATAAAGTCCCCAGTGGAGAAAAATGCCGAATTTAGCGTCAGCAAAATCCTTTCTTGCTTTCATATTTTCCGGAGAAGGAACATACGATTGCGCAAAAGCAAAGCAACAACAAAGCCAAACAAATGCGGTAATTGTTTTTTTCATTTCAACATACGTGAAGATTCTGAGGGCGAAGTTAGTTGAAATCTCAAGAAGTACAAAATGATTTTAACCAAGAAGCTATTTTTGAAGCTTTATATCGGTGATAGCGTAGAACGAAGGCAATCCTAACAATTTTAAGGACTGCATTCTACATAAACATTGGCCCATCTTTATTGAAAAAGTATCATTTCAATGCTACGATCGCTTATGTGTTATTCCTTTTTATACAGATCCATAAGTTGTAGTCAAAAGCTAGACTACGGAAATATGCATCTATTGTTGTGTATGGCCCGTTTCCGGATAATTCACTTAGGATAATTATGCGGAATATCTTATTTAAACAGGAGCATATCTCCTGTCAATAAGCCTGTCTGTTTGTATTTTTACGTCGTTCTGCTTTAGGGCTTTATTGTTTGCTGGCACCAAACTATGGTTTGCCCGAGCCAAACTATCGTTTGCTGGTAACAAACAATGGTTTGTTGTGGCCAAACAATCAGCACTTCGGTTTGAATGTGATCTGATCAGGAGAGAACAAAGAAAACAAGAGCCTTTGCGATTTATACATAGGGGTGGGGCATACAGTAAGATTACTTTATGATGTTTATAATAACCATTGCGCCCACATTTCTAATTTTTAGCTCATTGGAGAATGATTTTGCGCTTTTATTCTGATTTAGAAAACTTCGTTTGCTTGTCGCTAAAATTATCCATAAAGAAAAGGAAAAGTCTTTTCTAGGATAAACTGTTCATTATGCTGAAAGGAATTTAGCGTAATGAGGAGCTTAAAACAAAAAATATTTGTATTTTTGCGATGACAAAGAACTATGACTATATGGAAGTAAACGGACGATTTGACCATTTTAATTTTAATGTAACAGACTTAGAACGCTCTTTACAATTCTATAAAGATGCATTAGGCTTAAAGCCCGTTGGAGAGATAAACGGTCCGGATGGTGCATTTAAAATAGTATATTTAGGTGACGGTTTATCAACTTTTAGGTTAGAGTTGACTTGGTTACGTGATCATCCCGAAGCATATAATCTTGGTGAATGCGAATTTCATTTGTGCTGTCGTGTGCCCGGAGATTATGAGGCTACGCGTGCATTCCACAAAGAACGCGGGTATGTCTGTTTTGAAAACGAAGAGATGGGCTTGTATTTTATCAAAGATCCGGATGGTTACTGGATAGAAATACTACCCTCGGAACAATAAAATCATTTAATTAAACATAGTTGTTATGGAGAACCAAAGCGTACTAATTCGTGAGTGTGAAGAGAAAGCAAAAGTATGGACGACTTCACCGCTTTACGATGAGAAGACACAGGCATCTGTACGTAAAATGCTAGAGAATCCGGATAAATCCGAATTGATAGATGCTTTTTATAGAACATTAGAGTTTGGTACTTCCGGCCTACGCGGCATTATGGGGCCGGGTACGAACCGTATGAACATTTACACGGTTGGAGCTGCAACGCAAGGTATGGCTAATTATCTATTGCAGCACTTTAAAGACAGAAATGAAATATCCGTGGCTATCGGTCACGACTGCCGTAATAACAGTCGCTTGTTTGCCGAGACTGCTGCCCAAATTTTCTCTGCTAATGGCATAAAAGCATATCTCTTTGATGCAATGCGTCCGACGCCGGAGATTTCTTTTGCTATTCGCCATTTAGGATGTCAGGCTGGCGTTATTCTGACGGCCAGCCATAACCCTAAAGAGTATAATGGCTATAAAGCTTATTGGGATGATGGTGCACAAGTGTTGCCACCGCACGATATTGGCATTATTGAAGAAGTGGGAAAAGTAGGCGTTGAGGATATCAAGTTCAAAGGCAATAATGATTTGATTCAAATTATTGGTGCAGAAATTGATCAAGAATTTTTGAAGAAGATTCACACATTGTCTATTGATCCTGAAGTTATCAAACGTCAGAAAGATCTGTCAATCGTTTACACGCCTATTCATGGAACCGGGAAGATTCTTATTCCGGAGTCGTTGAAGCTATGGGGATTTGAGAACGTGCATACTGTACCGGAGCAAATGGTTGAGTCGGGCGACTTCCCAACAGTCGTAAGTCCGAATCCGGAAAATGGTGAAGCGCTTGAGATGGCGATTAATTTAGCTAAGAAGATCGACGGAGATATTGTAATGGCCTCTGATCCCGATGCAGACCGTGTCGGTATGGCTTGCAAAGACGATAAAGGCGAGTGGGTGCTAATTGATGGTAACCAAACCTGTATGCTTTTCTTATACTATATTATCAAGAATCGCATTGCACAAGGTTTGATGAAAGGCAATGAGTTTATTGTCAAGACGATTGTTACGACAGAGTTAATTGCAGAAATAGCTAAGAAGAATAATATCAAACTTTTTGACGTCTATACTGGCTTTAAATGGATCGCTCGTATGGTTCATTTGGAGGAAGATCAAGGAAGCTTGAAGTATATTGGTGGTGGTGAAGAAAGCTATGGCTTTATGGCTGAAGACTTTGTTCGTGATAAAGATGCTGTTTCAGCTTGCTCTTTGTTAGCTGAAATCTGTGCTTGGGCGAAAGATCAAGGTAAGACGTTGTACGATGTTTTAATGGACATCTATTTAGAGTATGGCTTCTCATACAATAAAGCAGTTAATATTGTTAAGCCTGGTAAGTCTGGAGCAGAAGAAATTAAGGCAATGATGGAAAACTTCCGCACCAACAGACCAAAAGAGTTGGGTGGTAGCAAAGTCATTTTGACAAAAGACTTCCAATTGTTGAAGGCCTACGATGGAGATGGCAACGAGACAGCGATCTCTATGCTGCAGTCAAGTAATGTTCTTCAGTGGTATACTGAAGATGGCACGAAAGTTAGCGTTCGCCCTTCAGGTACTGAACCCAAGATTAAGTTCTATGTAGAAGTACGGGGTGAGATCGGATGTGCTAATTGCTATAAAGGAGCTTGCGCCGATGCTGGTGAAAAGGTCGAGATGATTATGCGTGAACTAGAGAAAAACTAAGTCAGTTCGACCTATATATTATATATGCCGCCTGCCTTACTTTTTATGGTAGGCGGCATGTCTTTAATGTTTCACGCTTAACCTGATTATGATCAATGGAGAAAGAGGCTTATTGGTTTATATTTTGTAGCGACACTATTTTGTTGACAGAGGAGAAGCGCTTACCTATAGTTAAGACTTGTCCGCTTCATTTAGAAGAATGGCAAACTGTTATAACTCTACCAGAATTAAATGGAAGGCCTTGCTTCTCCGTTCAAATCTCTACGCCTATTACCCAAGCCTCCTTCACAATGATGCCTTTGCGGCAAAGCTATTATCATCTTCCTTTTGAAGAGTACCTAATGGCAGGCAAGGCACGAGAATTACAATACTGGGATACTACTACTAAGTTTTGTGGTGTATGTGGATCCTCAATGAAATTTCACACCTCGATCTCAAAACGCTGCATTAATTGTGGAAAGGAGATTTGGCCCTCTTTAGCTACGGCCATTATCGTTGCGATTACGCGAGGCGAAGAGATTCTTTTGATTCAGAGCCGAAAATTTACAGCCAATTATATGGGGTTAGTGGCTGGTTTTGTTGAGACTGGCGAATCTTTAGAAGAGTGCGTACACCGCGAAGTGTTGGAAGAGACAGGATTAAAGATTAAGAATCTCTCTTATTTTGCCAGTCAACCTTGGCCTTATCCCTCAGGTCTGATGGTCGGCTTCAAAGCGGAATATGATAGTGGACAACTTTGTTTGCAGCGATCCGAACTTAGAAAGGGCGGATGGTATAGATTCGACGCTTTACCTGAAATTCCAGGGCCAATGAGTTTGGCGCGCATACTAATAGATGATTGGTTGCGTTCTTTTTCTATACACCTTTAACACTTGAGATCTTATGGAGCAACAAGGAAGATTTACAGCGGAAGAACGAAGAGCCTTTCTTATATTGTATCGTATGGCTCTCGTGCTGCTCACTACGATTTGCCATTTACCCTTCGCCGAAGAATGCAAACGTTCATTGAGCGAGAATTGGCTGAAGGACTTTCTCTGCACGATGATTTAGGACTAAATCGTCTCAATACCGCTTTAGCTACGATTCTTGAGACGGTCAACGAAATCGGACTACATGGTGATAGTTTACTCTCTTGCTTGCTCCACGCCGTAGTGATTACTCCTGAACAATTACAGCGCGCCCAACGACTGTTTGGAGAAAGTCTCTGCCGCCCGCTTTCCTCTTACATAAGTGCTGAACGCTTGCTTGCTACAAAAGTTGCGGCGATGGAAAGTGATGATTTTCGTAATCTTTTCGTTTCTCAATGCGGAGATATGCGCGTTATCTTGTTGCTTATTGTTGATTGCGTTATCAGGATGCGACAGATCAAAGATACGCCTTTTAAGGAAGCACAGCAGAAGCTTTCTATCGAAGCAGCCTACATCTATGCCCCTTTAGCACACAAATTGGGTCTGTATACGATTAAAAGTGAGCTGGAGGATTTATCCTTAAAGTATCTGGAACACGACGCCTACTATCATATTAAAGACAAACTCAATGCTACCAAAACTGCGCGCGATGCTTACGTCGAACGCTTTATTGCCCCGCTTCGAGAAAAACTCGATGCAGAAGGATTACAATATAGAATAAAGGGCCGCACTAAGAGTATTCATTCCATTTGGAAGAAGATGCAGAAGCAGCATTGCGCCTTTGAAGGCGTATATGATCTCTTTGCAATCAGAGTAATCATTGATGCGCCCATTGAAGAGGAAAAAGCACTTTGTTGGAGAGTCTTTTCGCTGATAACCTATGAATATGAGTCCAATTTAAAGCGCTTACGCGATTGGCTTACTGTACCTAAAAGCAATGGATACGAGAGTTTGCACATCACGGTACTAGGCCCCAAAGAAAAATGGGTTGAAGTGCAAATTCGTTCTCAGCGTATGGACGAAACGGCAGAGCATGGACTGGCTGCCCATTGGCGTTATAAGGGCATCAAGGGTGGGGATGGAAATATCGATTCTTGGCTGGCAAATATCCGGAGTGCTTTAGAGCGTGGCGATGAGCAGTCGCTTTCGGAGAATCTTGGAAGTAAGTTGGAGAAGAGTGCAGTTTACGTCTTTAGTCCTAAGGGAGATTTATATAAACTTCCCATTGGCGCAAGCGTATTAGACTTTGCCTATCATATTCACACCGGTTTAGGTAATCGTTGTGTAGGAGGAAAAATCAATGGTAAGAATGTTTCGTTCCGCCAACGCTTGGAAAGTGGGCAGAAAGTAGAGATAATTACCTCATCATCTCAGACGCCAAAATTAGAGTGGCTGGATTACGTCGTCTCTCCACGCTCTAAAGCCAAGATTAGAGCTGCACTCAACGACCGTATTTCCGCAGATGGCAATATTGCCAAGAAACTTTTGAGCGAAAATTTCGTAATAGAAAGATAGAATGGGTCGAAAGTATCTGGAATCATTTGATTATCAAGTTAGGCTATAAAGAAACCAACGAATTTTATAAGGCTGTGGCCGATGAAACGCTGGATACTAACGAGATCATTGACCAATATATAGCCATCTACAATAGAGAAAATACCCACAGCGAACTCCCTACTATTCGAAGTGCAGAGGAGTTTAATCAAGTTGAATCCCCTCTTCAAGATTTTAATTCGGCCGATGACATCTTAATGATAGGGCAGGATCTGAAAGGGCTTGATTATGAAATGGCTAAATGCTGTAGTCCCGTTTATGGAGACCAAGTTTTTGGTTTCGTGACCGTTAATGGCGGTATCAAAATCCATAGAACGTCCTGCCCCAACGCAGCAGAAATGAAGACGCGCTATCCCTATCGTATCGTGCAAGCGCGATGGGCCGGAAAGGGCACAAGTAGGTATCCGATTACTTTAAGAGTGATAGGCAATGACGATTTAGGCGTAGTCAATAATCTGACTTCCATCATTAGTAAAGAGGAAGCTATAGGTCTACGATCTATTAAGATAGAGGCTAAGGACGGGCTTTTTGTCGGCATCTTGACGCTATTGGTCAACGATAATAGAGTGCTGAATACCCTAATCAAAAAATTGAAGATTGTAAAGGGCGTTAAGGCTATATCTCGTACTTGAAATGCTTTCCTTACCTGCTTGTTTCTGTGCGCTCGGTACCGGTTAGTGCATTGAAAGGTTGAGGATGGCAAGAGGGCTACTGAATATTGAACGGAAAAAGATTGATATGCGGTCTCTTAGTATACAAAGAAAATTATGGCAGACGGAAATTATAATAGAAATATCTTACCTTATCACAACTATCAAAGCGGCTATCGTGCCGGCCGAGCAGCTATGCGCCGTTTAGCATTAGAAGCTTTTGATAAATGGCTTCAAGAAAATAAAGAGGCCTTTACGGCTGATAAAGCAGATGAAGCACGTGCTGCTTTCCAACTGTTGATAAGGGATTAACCAATAGGCTGGGGTAGCCTTTGATTCAGCTCTGAAGGGGCAGCGTGAAACGAATGGCAAGAAAGCATCAATAATCCTCTGGATGACTTCTTTTAACGGCAATAAAACCTTCTTATCGGGATTTTATTGTACTTTTGTGGTAGCCAATAGGCTTATTCTACACAAAACATAAATAGCTAAACAAATGATGGAACGTACACTTGTCCTACTCAAACCTTGCACTTTGCAGCGAGGATTGGTCGGAGAAATAATCAGTATTTTTGAAAAGAAAGGTTTGCACCTTTGTGGTATGAAAATGATGCAGTTGGATGATGCCATCTTGAACGAACATTATGCACACTTGGCGCAACGTCCATTTTTTTCAGCGCGTGAAAAGCTCTATGGAGGCCGCACCTATTATCGCAATGTGCTTAGAGGGCGTTGAGGCGGTCACAGTTGTGCACGCCTTGGCCGGTCCTACGAATGGGCGCAATGCACCGGCAGGCACCATTCGTGGTAATTATTGCATGAGTTGCCAAGAAAACATCGTACATACCAGTGACTCTCACGAAACGGCAACAATAGAAATCAAGCGTTTTTTTCCGGCCTGAGGAGTTGTATGATTGGCATCCGGCTACGTTCAACTATTTATATGCCAACGATGAATATTAAATCAGGCGATAGGGAAGGGGATTATATTTTCTTTCTCTGATTTTTTCGCTGATTAGTGCCTAAGATTGGGAGTATCGCTCCCAATCTTTTTGTTTTCTGAATTTATTTTTATTGCTCGGAATTTGATTTTTCGGCTGATCAGCTTTGACAAGGCGAATATACCATCGTGATGGTACAAATGTCCCTTCGTGGAAGTACAAACGTTTCATCGTGAAGGTACATTTTTCCTTCCACGATGAAAGAAAATTGAATTAAGCTATAGTTTTTCACATACGAGGCATAATCTATACGTTTTTGGGCGCAACTTCTCATTTTTTTCTTGTCCCTACGATATTGTAAGTCTTTTTCTTCGAGGCAAAAGAAAAGAGTCTCACGCTGCATAAAAGGCATGAGACTCTTTTTTCGTCAGAAGTTTGTTAAAAACTTATCCAATAAATCTTTACGGGATCAAGACTTTTTGAGAAGAAACTCGGCCGTCAGATGTCCTTGTACGTATGATGTAGACTCCTTTCGTTAACTTGTCTTCAGCAGTCTTTACACCATTGATTGTATAGTAATCGCGAGCTACGACTTTGCTTGTCGTGGTTTGCTCAATATTGGTAACTAAAGCATTAAAGGATATGCTTTCTGCATTTTCAATCACGCAATTTGCCGGATTTGTACTATCATAGTCACCAATGAACGCGACGATGTACATATTACTCTTCTTCCAGCTGTCGTCAACTTGGAATGAGTAGGTATTCATAAAGCGGTTGTCATTCCATTCTACAACATCGCCCCACGTGCTGTTGAAAGCACGAATCACGTGTTGATGCGTGAAGGTGGGTGCTCCCGCCTGCTTGTTAGCTTTAATATTGTCCTCTAACAGATACACGGTCAAGCGAGCAGGAGTCTTAGAGAAATTTTCACTGCGTTTACCTCTTGCTTCAATGTTTAGCTTATGCGTGTTTTCATCATAATATCCGCGTAGATTCAAAGAAGCACGTGCTTTCTCTGCTAAACGCTTCTCTATGTAAGTGATGAGCTCTTGCTTGTCTGGTGAGACTACTGCGGTTTGGGCTCCATCTCTCGAGAAGAATGGGTAGCGGTCGAACATTACGCCGGGTGCGAAAGTAGAGCCGCCCAAATTGTACAAGAACAGCAAACCATTGTCACATTCTTGCGTCAACCAATCAGTATGATAACCAGAGTGATGGCAAACGGCAATGACATTGTCCTTATACTTAGGTTCGCTCAATATTTCATGTAAATAATTAGATACACGAGGGCAGTTGGGGCATTGTTCTGTTGTAAATTCCTCTACGAGTACTTTGTGCGTAAAAGAATAAGAGGGCACTTGCATATTGTTGGCTTCATTTTCATCCGTACCGTTCTTTAAAGCAGAGATCTTGATTTCTATTGGTTGCTTAATGCCGGCATCATTTACGTCGGGGATACTGTAAGTTACTTCAGTAGATCCATTGGAAGCAAGAGCATTATCAAACTGATTAGTTACTTGCAGACTGCCATCAGGAAGACTTGTAGACAAAGTGAAACCTTGGATTGTCTTTACAGCATAATTGCGTACTTTAGCTGTGATCTTAATTGTGTTGGATGCTAATTCTGGTACCGCAACAGCAGAAACAAGACTAAATCATATTGAGGAAGTTTGTCGCCCTCAAATACAGCTTCAAGGCTTAAAGCACCTTCAGCAGATTTATCCTGCCAAGTAGATGTGGAGCCGAGTCGTAGCCAAAAAGCATCTTTTTGCGGTTCATCAATTACGGCTGTCGCTTTAGTTTTGTCGCGTTGCTTAAAGGAATAACCTATATAAAGTCCTTCCTCGCTGTTAATTTCATAGGGCTGGTCAAGCTGGATTTTATTCCATCCGCGTATGATTTTTGGATTATCCTCTTTGGATAAGCTCTTTTCTACGAGATTTGGTCCGGTTAAAGAGCTTCTAATCCATACACGAAGGCTGTCAATGTTCACTCGACTTGCTAAGCCTGCATCAATTTCTACAATTCGACTCCCTTTATACATTTTTATTTTTGTGGGAGGCAAATAAATGGCAGCGTCAACCCACGTTTTTCCGGACACTTCATAGTTGCTTTGTGTTGCAACTTGCCCATAACTGTAGCCTACGTTTAGCCTGTCTTGTGAACTCACGCTTTGCATAGCCAATAGGGCCAGCATTGAAAGTACGAATCTTCTCATTATCGCGTAATTTAAAGTTAGATATGTTTGGTTATTGATCATTACTTGTTTATCTACATCTATTGTTGAAAAAAAATGTACTGGAGATTGTGAATAAGCGCAACTCCTGCGTATCAGCCCTAAAAGAGAGCGAAAAATTATTTGTTGCAAATATATAGATATTCCCAGATAACTTACAACTTTTCTATTGATTTTTATTTTTTATCGCTAAAAATTTGCGTTTAAAAAAACAAACATCTATATTTGCGACTGCCAAATCTTTTTTTATAAAACTCTTGATACACAAGATCTATGCGTAAGAAAACCTTAGCACTAATGGTCGGTCTTATGGCCACATTGACCATTGAAGGAGGATTGCACGCGCAATCCCGGTTTAAAACTGGGGGTGATAAACTCCCCAAAATGATGAAAGAAAGTGAGAAGCTTTCTATTCCACCTAACGACATTAGGAAGGATTATCCTTTGCTACTTACGGCAAAGCCTACCGGTCGTAATCCGTTTAAAACTCCTGGTAGTATTTTGGGGACACCAAAGTATCGTTCGCCAAAAGATGAAGCAGCAAGCTTTACAATGTGGGGAAATCTCGTATCTGCTGCATCTTGGTCGCAATATACATCGTCTTCCCAGTATCCTTATGGGGTTTATTCGTTCTCTGTGCCTAGTATGACCAAAGAGGTCTTGAAGCAATCTTCGAACATCAACGCAAATGGCGGCGGTGCCTTTTATAATGACCGTTTCCACTTCGTGCACTTTACACAGCTCTATGGTGCTATTTTTGCATCGTATTATGAATATGATGTAAATACTTGGAAAGTTGTAAAGTATGATGACCTGAGAGATAATGCTATGATAGCTGTTTCTGCAACATACGATCAAACTTCCGGTAAAGTTTATGGCTGCTTCTATACAAGCGACTTGAAAGGGCTGACAATCGGTACGGTAGATTATGATAAAGCAGAAAGAGAAGTGCTTTGTCCTACTGATTTAACGTTCTTGGTAATGGCCGCTGACGAATATGGCCGCTTATTTGGTATTGACAGAAATGCAGATTTATATCGTATTGATAAGAAGACTGGCGCTCAAACAAAAATAGGCAATACGGGCGTTACAATTGGTGCTTACTATCAGAGTGCTGCTTTTGATTTCAAAACCAATAAATTGTATTGGGCTTCGGCTTCAGATTCGGAAGAAAACAATGTTCTTTACGAAGTTAATGTCAAAACAGGACAAGCAACCGAAATAAAGGAATTCCCTGATAACGAGCAGTTGGTTTGCCTTTACATTCCGCAAACTGTAGATAAAAAGGCTCCGCAGGTTGTATCAGACATTGAGTTGAATTTTACTGACGCTTCTACAACGGGCGCTGTTAAATTTAAGTTGCCGACTAAAGCTGTAGACAACTCTGCTCTTTCTGAGAATCTAGAATACTTTATCTTAGTTGACGGAGATACTCTAAAAACTGGAACTGCGGCGCCAGGCGCAATTGTTAATGAGAATGTAACTGTAGTAGGAGGAAAAACTCCATTTGTGATCTTTGTAAAAAATAATGCAGGAGAGAGCAAGCGAATAGTAGAAAAGAAGTGGATAGGAAGAGATATTCCCCTCCAACCAGAAGGTATTAAGTTGACCTTAGACACTAAGAGCAAAGTGACTTTGACTTGGACTGCTCCAACGAAGGGTAAAAATGGCGGTTATGTAAATCCGTCTGATTTGCGTTATAAGATTGTGCGTTATCCAGATGAAGTTGTTGTTGCAGATTCGCACGTTGGCACTACTTTCTCAGAAGAAATTACCCCCCAGACACTGACGGCATATTACTATAAGGTTAGCGCTGTTAATGAGGGGTATACCGGTGAGGAAATTGTATCTAATAAGGTGCTTGTTGGTGATCCGCTTGAAGCTCCTTATGTTGAAGAGTTTGATGGACAGCCAGCCTTTGATTTATTTACAGTATTCGATGCAAATAAAGATGGTCGCACCTGGGTGATGAATAAGGTGGACAATATGGTCTATAACCAATTCAATACGATTAGAGATGCTGATGATTGGTTGATTTCTCCCCCCAATTCATCTGAATAACGATAGACAGTACTTCTTCTCATTCGTTGTTCAGTCTACGAATAAGCTTAATACTGAACGTATTTCTGCTTCATTAGGAAATGGAACAGTTATTAATGATAGCTATAATGTGATCGTTCCTGATACTTCATTCCACGGTCCTGATGCGGTGACTCTTTCTACTTTAGTGTCTGTTGAAAAGGATAGTATTTACAACTTTGCTTTCCACGCTACGAGTCCAAGTAATCAAGGTTATTTGTTCTTACATAAGATAATTGTTACTGAAGGACCTAGATATTCTGCACCAGATTCTATTACAGATTATACTTTGACTGCAGGGGCTGAAGGTGACTTGTCTGCAGAGTTGAAGTTCCGTACACCAACGAAGGATCTTAAAGGTAAAGATGTGGGAACTCTTACGAAGGTAGAAATTCTTCGCAATGGCAAACTCATTCATACGATAGAGAATCCTGCAAAGGGAGCCATGCTTACCTACAAGGATAGGTCTGACGATATTGCGAATGGATTTAATAAATATACTGTAGTTGTAAGTAATGCAAGCGGTGCAGGGCGAGTTGTTGAAAGAGATGTTTACATTGGCTATGATTTGCCGCGTGCGCCACAAAATATTAAGCTTGTTGACAACTTTGATGGAACCGCGCTGTTATCTTGGGATTCTCCAGGTATTAAAGGTGTGAATGATGGTTACGTTGATGAAAGTGAATTAACTTATAACGTATTCTCTGTACAGGGTGAGTCTGTATCTACTTTTAGAACAGGTGTAACTGAGCGTTCTCTTGATATTACCGATGTTCCACAAACCGGTGAACAGTCCTTATTCTACTTCTTGCTCAAAGCAAGTTCTAGCGTTGGAGAAAGTAAAATTGGTCGCTCCCCGTGGATTATTGCAGGGTCTCCTTATACTTTACCATTCCACGAAGGATTCCCAAATGGCAATATCGAGAATGGTTTTGGACGAGAGGTAAGGATGGCAAAAACAACATTGAGATCGTTAATGAAACTTCTTCAGATAACGATGGTGGTTGCTTAAAGTTCTTAGCAGATAAGAGCGGAGAGTCTGCAAGCATTAGCTCTGGAAAAATTGATTTAGCCCAAGCTAACAATCCTAGTTTACTCTTCTCTTACTATGCTGTTCCTGGTAAAGATAATGTTATTGAGATTGAAATTAGTAAGGATGGAAAAGATCCTCAAGTTGTCTCAACAATCAACTACAAAGATTTAGAGGGCGACGAAGGATGGAGAATCAAGAAAGTTGATCTGAACAACTTCAAAGGCTCAAGGTTTATCATTCTTACTTTGCGCGGAATAGATAATAATCAAAAAGCAACTGCAGTTTTGATAGATGATATCAATATACGCAATGTCTTTGATTACAATCTTGATGCTCGTTTGGTAGCACCAAAACAAGTAACGGCAGGACAATCAGCACAATGTTTGGTAACTGTTCGTAATATTGGTGATAAGGTGGCTGACGATTATACTATAGACCTCTACGCTAATAATAAAATTGTAGCCACGCTTAGAGGTGAGATACTTGCTCCAGAAGCAAGTAAGACCTTTACGATGCTTTATAAGTCTAAAGTTACAGATCCGGAAGTGTCTAAGTTGAAAGCTGTAGTTGTTTTGACAAGGATATGGATAAGGCTGATAATACGTCTCAGACACTTGATATAAATCTGAAGGCTTCTGACCTTCCAGCTATCAATGATTTGACTGGTCACGTAGATGAAGCTGGAGATATTGTCACTTTAACTTGGACCGCTCCTGACACTAAGATTAGTGAAACAACTGAAGACTTTGAGGGCTTCAAAGCCTTTGAAATTAAAGATTTGTCGCCTTGGACTATGGAAGGTGATCGTGAACGTAAGACTGGTGTTTGGGAAGACTTCACATTCCCGCATGCAGGCGAGCCTTTCCCTTTCATCGTCTTCAATCCGTCTGAGATTACAGAATATGATCTATCTCGTTGGTGCACTCCGCATTCCGGCAAGCAATTCTTGGCCTCTATTACAAACTATTCTGCTAAGGGAAATAATGGTTGGTTAATTTCACCGTCTCTCTCTGGAAAGAAGCAAACTATTCGCTTCTGGGCAAAATCTTTTGATGGTTATGAAAGCATAGAGGTTCGTTGCTCTAAGACAACTGCCGATACAGCTTCTCTCAATAATGTTCTGATGACAGAAAATAAGATTCGGAATAAGTGGAAAGAGTATCAAGTTGAACTGCCTGAAGGAACTAAATACTTCGCAATTCGCGTAACTTCTAAGTTCCAGCAAATGCTTATGCTTGATGATATCACATACGAGTCTGGTGTTGGCACTATTATTGGTTTCAATATCTATCGTGATGGCCAAAATATCGCTACTGTAGATGCTCAGACGACTATATTCAAAGATAATACGGCCGATAAGGGTAATCACAACTATACTGTGACAGTTATTTATGATGAAGGTGAATCTAGAATGTCCAATAGTGTTTCTGCTGTTACTTCATTAAAAGATAATGCAAAGGCTGAAACAATTGTTCGCACGATCCCTGGACACATAGTCATAAGTAATTCTAGTGGTCAAGAAGTTGCAGTATTTGCTGCAAATGGTAAGCAAGTCTTCTCTGGTAGCGGCCAGCAAAACTTGTTGATTCCGATGATGCGAAATACCTATGTTGTGAAAGTTGGCAATAAAGTGTATAACGTTTTAGTACGATAAATTATAGGTGACGAAAAATGATAGGAGATGCAATCAAATCTTGGTTGCATCTCTTTTATTTCTACTAAAATATAGCGTATTGAGTTGTAGTGTACTGAATAAGTTGACACCTTCTAAATCTGGAAGGAGTAAAAATGTGTCTCAGTACAATTAATATGCTAGTTCAGGATAATTATAGTATTCAAATAGTTCAAACTGGCTTGATTTATCTTCATATACAAACAGTCCCTTCGGTTTATCTCCAAAAAGCAATATGCCGTAAGGGTAAAAAATGAGTTCATGATAAAGTTATGTATCGAGCGGTGTCGTGAGTGTACAAAGTTCGCGTTGTTCTTAAGAAGCTCATTCATGTACTCGATGATATATCTTTTTCTCAGCATAATCTTGTCCCATATAGGCATAAGTTTATTCTTCATCTTTGCTTTAAGACAATGCACGAGTTGAACACCTTGACTGAACAGACTCTCGAAGAGTTCCTGTTTGATATATCCTCTGTTAGCAAATATCTTTCCATAGAGCACCTTTGCAAATACAGTCCATACTCAACTATCCTTGTCATCTACGTTTGCCCATGTAAGACTGAATGTCAACACTTCTCCGGAATCATTGCAAAGTAGATGCAGCTTGAATCCATGGCACCAGCCCATAGTGCCCTTGCTGTTCTTGGCAAGACCGGCAAAGACCTTGTTGAAATACCGTCGCACATTGTAACATACAGGAACCATCGTGCTGTCAAGGAATGTTATACCCGTATACTTTCCGAAGGCATGGATCTTCATGAATAACATCATCTTGAAGAACACACTGTGTATAAGTTCTACAAAATGGTTATAGGAGACGGCAGCAGGGAATTCATGCTTGAGCCACCCATGAATACAGTTTTGATAATACTCCTTGAAATTACGATATGTATTGAAGTGATAGCACACGAGGATCGACATGATTTCACTTTCTGAAAGCCTTCCCTTACGATTTCTGCAACGTTTTCCATTGCCATTATAGGAAGGTGACATTGGTTTTTACTCAGAGTCTAATCTTTAGCAATATTCTTTTTTTCGAAAAAAACTTTTGAGGAGTTCCAATAAAGACATAGAAACTCTTAGGTTATTCTGTTTGCACAAGTAAACAGAAAGATTTCGATTTTCTCTATCTTATTCAGGACTCGTCCAAGTGAGAACAAAAGAGGGAAAATCTTGATAATAAATAGGTACTGCGTTATTTATACTTGTAATGTGGGCTTCAAGCTGAGCATCATATTGAGCTAAAAAGATATTATTCTTGAGAGAAAGTCCAGGTATATCTAAGTATTTATAACAACTTTCTTTTGCACTCCACAGCCTTACGGCTATTTTATCTGCTTCTATAGAATGAAGTAAGGAGGCTTCGTCAGGTGACAAGAACTTCTGCTGTAATCGTAAGGCACGCGAACCCCAAACTTCAATATCAACTCCAAATGGACCTTGTGCCAAAGCCAATAATACATATTGGCGAGTGTGACTAATACTAATATGTTGAGTTGAACCTATAAGAAAAGGACGTCCGGATACTGTATACGAAATCTTCACATCATCTCCTAAGGCCTCTTTTAGCAATAAACGTGTAGCTAACCATTCCTTCTGACGTGTGATGTTACTTGAAAAGTCTTTGAGTCCCTTTCTCATATAGTCGGGATGCGCAAAAAGTGCCAACAAATCCTCTACCGTCTCTGTAATCTCCCAAAAAAAGAAGTCTATCACCCCTTCAAAAAGGGGGCTGGTTGGAATCAATATTCGCGGCATCTATAGAAGATTCAGTTGTATTTCGCCGAGTAGTTTTTGGCGTGAGTAGCTCTAACTTCTCTGCCCATATCTCTGTAACGTAACGTGTAACTCCTTTTTTATCCGTATAGTTGCGTGTTCGAAGTTCGCCTTCTATATAGATTTTGTCTCCTTTATGGACATACTTTTCTACAATCTCAGCCATTCGTCGCCAGAGCAAAATACGATGCCATTCCGTGCGTTCCGGAACCTGTGTCCCACTTGACAAAGTATAACCAGGCGTTGACGTAGCCAAAGATAAACTCGCTGTACAAATCCCATTGTTGACATAGTGTATATCAGGCTCACGCCCCACATTACCAATGAGCATTACTTTATTGAGAGACATAGACTCTTTTAGCTAAGATATGAATTGGAGCAGAAGCAATTTATCAGCGAATACGATTGGCTGCACGCACCAACTCTTCATCCTTCTTAATGGCACGTGCTGCAAGCCATAAAAAAATAAAGATCACAGAAGGTAATACAGTGCCTAACGTAAACGCAAAGTGCGATGTAGTGTTGGATTGAAAATTATAACATTGAAGAGCATAGGTCAGACAATAAGTAACTTCAAATGCTATAGCCCACCTCGTCAATTTAAGCTGCAACATTCTGTGTTTAAAAAGGAAAATACTGCAGAATGAACATATAGCAACAAGCACAGTGCACAACGCAATAATCCACAAATAACTAATTGTACTACCTATCGGAGCGACATTTATACTATCTATCCCTAAAGAGGACAAAGAAAAATAGCCTTGCCCACTCACATTAAATCTCGCCAAAGGAATAAACAACAATAATGTAGCAATAATTCCTGCTAAAAGCAGGTAAACACTCTGAAGGCGCTGTATCATTATTCAAAATCTATCTTGTCTTTCTCTTTCGTTGGATTACGATAATAGACTTTATCATGTAAGAAATCGTCAATCGCAATTAAAGTTGGCTTAGGCAATTTCTCATAATAGCGAGAAATTTCTATTTGTTCACGATTCTCAAATGTTTCTTCTAAATTATCATTAGCAGAAGCAAACTCTTTCAACTTCCTATTCAGATCTTCTTTCATTTGAGTTGAAATCTGATTTGCCCGCTTAGACATAATCACAACACTCTCATAGACATTGCCTGTACCTTTGCCAAAATCTATAACGTTATGCGTAGTTGTGTTGAGAGGGGCTTTGCTTTTCTTATATTCCATATGCTTTATTTTATTGAATCGTTCACTTCCGGTTTATAGAAGGACTTCGGGATTTTATTGATCATATCCTTTGCTTCCTTCATATATTTGGATTCCGGAAATTCACTTTGAAATCCATAATATTCGTCTACTGCGTCATTGTAGCGCTCTGTCTGCTTTTCGGGCACGCTATGCTTTGCATATTCATACTTTGCCTTTAATATGAGATAGGCAAAATCTTCGCGTCGCTTTGTATAAGGAAAATCCTTAATCGCATTCTCCGATGTAACTATACAAGCTTGATAATTCCCGTTACCTCCATTTAAGAAATAATCCCCCAAGTCGTAATACAATTTGGCAGAAAGATATTCCTTTTCCACCAATTTATCTTGCAATTCAAAGATTCTATTTTGTGCTTGTGAACGAAAGATACTCGTTGGAAATGTTTCTATAAAGTTTTGAAATTCCGTAACAGCTTCATACGTGGCTGATTGATCTAATTTCGGATCCGGTGTAGATAAATAGAGCGCCATCCCCGTATAGTAGCGAGCTGCTTCTGTATACAAGCCTTTGGGATAAGACTGATAATAACGTCTTAAATAAGTTGCCGCCGCATCATAATTGCGTGCATTCAAATTCGCCATACCCAAAAGGAAAAGAGACTCCTCACCGGCTTCAGTGCCTTTAAATACAGAAATAACTTGTTGTAAGGTTTGCGCAGAACGGTTATAGTATCCTTGTGCAAAATACTGCTTTGCAGCTTCATACTTATAAGTATAATCAGGCGTTTTATCCACTTTGTTATAATCGCCGCACGAGGCAACAAGAAAACACCCCAAAGCCGCTATCGATAGAATAAAGTCGCGCATATTTCTACTTTTACAATTTGGGGGCAAATTTAAGCAAGTTCCCTGATTTGGGCAAATTTTTAAAGTGCATTTCAAACTTGTATGCGGATTGTAACACCTTCCTCACAATAAGTATAGATCACTATAATCACCACAAAAATGAAGGCCGGAACCTCTTTTTTAGGATTCCGGCCTTTTCTATTATTTCGTCTTTTACAAAGACAGCAAAAGGATAAAGGACACTTAAGCAATAAGTAAAGCGCAAGCAGGGAAAACCTTAAGCAAATGAGTTATCACCACAAAAAGTGCAACACCCCACTTGAGTACTATCACCTATTGCTTCCTTTCTTTCATCAAATCTCTAATCTCTGCAAGCAATTTTTCTTCATTTGAAGGTTCTGGAGCAACAGAAGCTTTCTCCTCTTTTGATTTGGAAAGACGCATCATCATTTTAACCATTAAGAATACGCAGAACGTTATGATGATAAAATTCAATAAGGTCTGGAGAAAGTTACCATAATTAATCGTTGCCGGAGACATTACCTGCCCCGCAACTTCCGTAGCTGGTAAAGTCATCTTTAATTCCGAGAAATTAGCGCCGCCTATCAACCATCCGATAGGGGGCATTATAAGATCTTCGACAATCGATGTCACAATCTTGCCAAAGGCACCACCTATAATAACGCCGACAGCCATATCTACAGCATTGCCTTTAACTGCAAAGGCTTTTGAACTCCTGTAAAAACTTAGAATTTCGCATAACTGAAAAGATATTTTCTTTCTTACGATGCAAAAATAAAAACTATTTCGTATTTTTGCGGTGCACTGAAGGAAAAATCCTAGTGATGAGATTAATTCTTCAGCATAGAGTAAAAATAACGAGATAATTAAACTCACTAAATCCCAAAGATTATGATTAAGATTGGTATTAATGGTTTTGGTCGTATCGGCCGCTTCGTATTCCGCTCTACTTTGAGCGAGGCTAATAAGAACGATGTTGTAGTCGTAGGTATTAACGACTTGTTGCCGGTCGATTATATGGCATACATGCTTCGTTACGATACAATGCACGGACGTTTTGAAGGTCAAATTGAAGCTGACGTAGAAAATAATATCCTTATTGTCAACGGCAATAAAATCCGTATCACCGCAGAAATGGATCCCGCAAACTTAAAGTGGAATGAAGTTGGAGCTGAATATGGTAGAATCTACGGGCCGCTTCTTAACACCGGAGTTGGCACAAAAACACATTGAAGCCGGCGCTAAATATGTTGTACTTTCCGCTCCTTCTAAACAAGGCGCAGACGGCACACAAGCTGATATGTTCGTATGCGGCGTTAATACAGACAAGTATGCAGGTCAAAAGATTGTTTCTAATGCTTCTTGTACAACCAACTGCTTGGCTCCTATTGCTAAAGTGCTCAACGACAATTTTGGCATCGAAAATGGCTTGATGACTACAGTACACGCTACAACTGCTACTCAGCGTACAGTTGATGGTCCTTCAATCAAGGATTGGCGCGGCGGTCGTGCAGCTGCAGGTAATATTATCCCCTCTTCTACCGGTGCTGCGAAGGCTGTAGGCAAGGTTATCCCTGAACTCAATGGCAAACTGACAGGTATCTCAATGCGTGTCCCGACGCTCGATGTTTCTGTAGTAGACTTAACGGTTAACTTGAAGAAGGGTGCTACAAAAGAGCAAATCTGCGCTGCCATGAAGAAGGCTTCAGAAAACGAGTTGAAAGGTATTCTTGGTTATACTGAAGATGCTGTCGTTTCATCTGACTTCCTTGGCTGCAAGTTGACTTCTATCTTCGACGCTAACGCCGGTGTATACCTCACGGATAACTTCGTAAAGGTTGTTTCTTGGTATGACAATGAGATTGGCTACTCTAACAAGGTTGTAGATCTCATCAAGATTATGAAAAAGCATAACGGCTAATTTTTTCAAGTACACAAACAATAGAACTGCCTCAGGTTGTATCAGCCTGAGGCAGTTTTTGTAACTTTGCACCTACAATGAATAATTACGATCTGATCGCTATTTTAGGCCCCACAGCTTGCGGAAAAACAACTTTTGCTACGAATCTCGCCTACCATTTAGATGCAGAAATTATTAGTGCCGACAGCAGACAAGTCTACCGACGCATGGATATAGGAACAGGCAAAGATTTGTCAGAATATATAGTTCAAGGAAAGCAAATTCCTTATCACCTCATTGATATTGTAGAGCCAGGCTACAAATACAATGTTTACGAATATCAGCGTGACTTCCTCACGGCTTATGAAGCCATTCGTTCGAGAGGAAAGCGCGTGATCGTATGCGGAGGAACGGGACTTTATCTTGAAAGTGTTCTTCGCGGCTATCGCTTAAGCACTGTTCCTCAAAATCCGACTTTACGAAAGACATTGGCAAGCAAATCTTTGGAAGAATTAACTGCCCTACTTAAAAGCTATAAAGCCTTACATAATACGACAGACGTAGATACGGCACAACGCGCTATACGTGCCATCGAAATAGAAGAACATTATCGCCAACATCCTGAAACAGAACGTCCCTTCCCAACTCTGTCTTGTTTGACTTTAGGCCTATCTATAGAGCGCGAAGCGCGTCGTGAGCGCATAACCAAGCGCCTAAAGCAACGCCTATCCGCAGGAATGATAGAGGAAGTCCAAGCGCTTTTGGCAAGTGGGATTTCCCCTGAAGATTTAATTTACTATGGTCTGGAATATAAGTATGTGACCCAACACTTGCAGGGGAAACTCTCCAAAGAAGAACTATTCCACTTCTTAGAAATAGCCATTCATCAATTTGCTAAACGACAGATGACTTGGTTTCGCGGAATGGAGCGGCGCGGTATAACGATTCATTGGTTACCCGCCCCGGATCATTTCCTGACAGCAGCAGAAACCGCTCAACTTCTTAATCAGTATAAATAAAGATATACACACGACGCGCTGGGGTATTATTTATTGTCCTAAAGAAGGATCACTCAAACGCACAAGCATTGGATGAAAATCAACAATTATTTCACGTAGAAAGGCGTACAGTTTGATTATGTCTGCAGCGAAGGCTCAAGATCAGTAGAACGTTTAGCTGTAATGATGACCGACAACGGCTATCAAACCATTCATCATTGGTGGAAGAGATGCTGCGCTCAACGATGGGATCAATGGTATTATGCACACTAACGCACCTATGCATTATCCCGAATGGTTTTAGTAACGAATTCGCTCACTATTTTGATTTTGAAGAATCAGACTATTGACGCACTCATTCAGCAGTCAGTATTGATGCCACGTTTACCCCAACTCGCCGGGCGGACAGTATGTCTCAAGAGGCTTACTACACGATGTTGGGTCTGTGCCCCGAGGGCACTCGAGAGGTCCTTTGCATAGTGAATTACCCAACAGAAGGAGCGTTGAATTGGGAGCTGGAATTGAACGCCCTCAAAGAGCGAGGTGTAGAGCAGATCAACTTTGATTATTTCCGATGCTTTGCAAGGCCTTGAACGCGCCGTTTGTTCGGCATTCTCCCAAGCAGCTCATCAATTTTGCGTGGTTCGCTTCAAGCGTCACGTTCTAAATCAAGTAACAAAGAAGGATAAAGATCTTCTGAAGCAGGAACTAGACAAATTATTCCCGATTCAAGAAAAGGGCCTCACACCGCTCAAAGCTTTTGAAGATTTATGTACATTTGCTTAGCGTTGGAGTAAGCATTATAGGAGTTCATACTCCCTCTCTTCCCCTCGTAACATCGCCTATTTCACCTATCTAAGGTTTTCTGAGAGTGTTTGGCGTATGATTTAACTTATTCGACCAACCGGGTGGAACGTCTTAACAGAAGCTATAAGCGAACATTATGCCTACGAAGGATTCTACATTCAGCAGAAGCTGTCATTTTTCTCTTGGGTTTTCTCGCAAAAGAGATGACCGAAACAACCTATGCCGGAAGGTTACCTTATTTTCAAGATTGGAGTATCAAATAAATGAATAATAACAGCAACAACACAAAACCGTTTTCTCTCTGTGGCATTCCTCTGGGAGAAAGCAAGAGCAAATCAAGATTACACACTTTTTCGGACATTACCATCACGAGAAAGGTTGTTCCATCGTGAGGGTACGTTCGTATCATCGTGAGAGCACACATCTACTCTCACGATGGTATTTCAAAAAAGAAGAGCGTTAGTTATTTTTTATAGTAGTCTTATAGCGCTTTTGCCAAAGAAAGAACCATATCAATGTAATTGCAAATGTTATCCCTCCGATAATATATGATGTCGTTAAGCTGAGGTTGAGCATTGTGTTGGAATAACAAATAAAAGTTGTGCAAACAATAGTCATAAAGAGCGCCGGAATTAGTGCCAGCACATAAGGTTTCTGTTCTCGAGCCAGATAGACTGTTGCCGTCCAAAGAGTGAAGACTGCAAGAGTCTGATTAGACCATCCGAAATAACGCCAAATGATATTGAAACCGTCTTTGTCAGCAATGTTAAACCAAAGTAGAAAGCTGGCCGCCACGAAAAGCGGTGCAGCCACAAACAGACGATTAATAATGGGACGTTGGCTAAATTTGAAAAAATCAGCTATGATGAGGCGAGCGCTACGGAATGCTGTATCGCCGCTTGTGATTGGTGCAGCAACAACGCCGAGAATAGCTAGAATACCACCTATGAAACCTAACCAACCTTTGCTTACGGCAGTAACAACTTCAGGCGCTTGAGCCGCCGTTGTACTACCAACAGTTGCAGCACCACCATCATAGAAGAAATAGCTAGAGACTGTTGCCCAAACCAATGCGACGATACCTTCTGTTATCATTGCTCCGTAGAATATGGCCCGTCCGCTCTTTTCCGACTTTATACAGCGCGCCATGAGTGGGCTTTGTGTAGCATGGAATCCGCTGACGGCTCCGCAAGCAATAGTGATAAAGAGGCAGGGAAAGATTGCAGAACCGTCAAGGTTGGGAGTTGAAGACATATTCCAAACTTCAGGTAGAGTAGGCCATTTGATAAGTAGATATCCTCCTAAGGCGACTGCCATAAAAAGTAGCGCAAAAGCAAAGATAGGGTAGATTTTTCCAATGATTTTATCAATAGGAAGCATTGTTGCCAATACATAATAAGCGAAGATAATAGCTATCCATATCATAATGTGGAACGTCTTAGCATCAACGCTTGGCGCAGTCATACCACCCAAGATGAGAGCTGGAGAATAGACGAAAACCGTGCCTACCATCAGTAGCACAATAATGCTGAATACGAGTAGAATTTTTTTGGCTGGAATACCTAAATAGATGCCGACGAGTTCCGGTAAAGATGCTCCTTTATGTCGCATAGAGAGCATACCACAAAAATAGTCGTGGACAGCACCTGCAAAAATGCAACCGAAAAACAATCCATAGATAGGTGCAGGGCCAAACTTTGCACCCATAATGGCTCCGAAAATAGGGCCAGTTCCGGCAATGTTGAGAAATTGAATCATAAATACCTTCCAAGGTGGAAGAACAATATAGTCAACACCATCAGCTTGGGCAACGGCCGGTGTTGGTCTGTCGTCGGGAGCAATAATTCGCTCTACGATACGCCCATAGATTAAGTAGCCAAAAACTAAAGCAGCGAGACTGATAACGAAACTTATCATATATGAGTGTTTTTACTATCTACCGCAAATTTACTAAAAGAATCTTCATTTCAATTGAGCATTGTAGAGATAATGTCTATTTTTGCAGAAGATCAGAGTGTTTTTACAATGAAGCAGTATAGAAGTATCCTTACTTTTTTAGGCCTAGGAATAATCACAGCAATGAATGCTTGCACAGTGATGAGTGCAAATAAAATTGCTATATGTGATGTTATGGTTGATACGATTAAGGTTGTAAAAGATTCTGTCGGACTTGATTCGGGGATATGTCACGCCGAGGTCGTGTCGTACACTCTCAAAAATGCAGGAAAGGCCCTGACCAATAGTGTTAATGAATGGACAAGTGAGGTTCTTGGTAATTCTTATACCGGAAACTATTCAGACTCAAAGAAAATGATAACATATTATGTTAATGAGACGCTGAGGAGCCTTCAGGAGATAGTGGCTGAAGATGCAGAAGAGCCAGAAGGGATAGAAGGTGGATTGTCATTATTTCGGAATTTTTTATATCTAAGATGAGTGAGGGAAAATACTATTTGACAATGTCCTTCTTTTGTGATGAGTTTATCGGCGGTTTTCATGGATTATTAACCCAGAGTGGCGTTACGTTTCGAAAATCGGATGGTCGGCGTATTGGTTGGGATGTGTTTTTTACGTATCGGGACGGTTTTGAGGAGTTGATGACGGATAGTTTAAAAGCCTACTTTGGTGTGGATACCGACGAAGAATTACGTAATCAGCTTTTAAAGGATAATGAGTATCCACTCGTTCCGCTGCCGAGATGTGGACCTCTTTTTACGACTAAAGGTGTATTGTTTCAGTATCAATCTTACGAGATTACTAGTTATGCGAATGGGATGCCTAATTTCATTCTTCCTTATGAGCAACTTAAACCTTATATGACAGAGACAGCTAAACGCTTGGTGTTTGGCCCTTCTGCTCAATCAAAAAACTTTAATTAATAGACTTCATATAGGAATATCAAAACATAAAAAGGTTGCACAAATATAATTTGCACAACCTTATGTGGACACTGACGGATTCGAACCGCCGACCCTCTGCTTGTAAGGCAGACGCTCTAAACCAGCTGAGCTAAGCGTCCTTTGTTCTGATCTCTTCTTTTCGTTTTGTGGACGCTGACGGATTCGAACCGCCGACCCTCTGCTTGTAAGGCAGACGCTCTAAACCAGCTGAGCTAAGCGTCCTTTGTTCTGAAAAAGCGGTGCAAAAGATACGGTGTTTCCTAATACTCTCCAAACTTTTCAGGAGAAAATTTCAATTTTTCTTTTCAATACAATTTATTGTAAGCTCTTTGACAGGAATATAACTTCGTTTCTTTGGGATGTAAACTATCATTGAAATCCATTTAAGCTAGAAGTTTTTTTCTAATTGTCTTCAATTATAGTTCATTTATTTGTGACAAAATAAAAGAAGCGATTTACAAATACATAAGGGGAAACACCAACTTAAGCATCTTTGGCTTTGAAGGTTGTTGAGCTTTGCTCCGATTCATTGCGGAGCTTCTGAAAAACATTCCATAAAAGGGAATGATGGGTACGGAGCTTCTGCGAATATAATCTTATGAGATACAGGATGTTCAAATCTTATACTTCTAGCGTGCAGACATATACTACCATCTGCATTGCTACGCGGCGCTCCATATTTTAGATCCCCTTTGATCGGGCATCCAATTGCCGCCAATTGGCAGCGAATTTGGTGATGTCTTCCCGTATGTAGCTGTACGTTGATTAGCCAGTAGCTATCACTTTTCGCTTCTACCTTATAGTCAAGAATCGCTTTCTTAGCATTCTTTTGTGGGGCTTTGTGAGCATAAGCTTTATTCTGCTTTTCATTACGCGTCAGCCAATGTTCTAATGTTCCGGATGCTATTTGGGGTTCATGAATTACTATTGCTTGATAGGTCTTCTCTATTTCTCCTTTGCGAAACATTTCATTTAAGCGCGCCAAAGCCTTACTTGTGCGAGCAAAAATAGAAACTCCACTAACCGGTCTGTCTAAACGATGAGGAATACCGAGAAATACAGCTCCGGGTTTGTTGTATTTCTCTTTTAAATAAGCCTTGATCTCATCTGCAACAGTTCTATCGCCGGTTTTGTCACCTTGAATGATCTCCCCCGCTTGTTTGTTGACAATGATAATATGATTGTCTTCGTATAAAATTTCCATAAAAAAAGCCCTCTCCATTCTTTGTAAAAGAAGGAGAGAGCAAAATTTATTTTTGAGTTTACATATTCATACCGCCGTCCACTTGGATTACCTGTCCACTCACGTATGACGATAAATCACTTGCCAAGTAAATAGCCGTATTAGCAATATCATCAGGTTGTCCTCCACGGCGCAGCGGAATGCGTACAATCCAATCTTTGCGAACGTCTTCCGGAAGTTGTTCTGTCATGGCTGTCTCAATAAAGCCTGGCGCGATAGCATTGGCGCGCACACCGCGACTACCTAATTCTTGTGCGATGCTTTTAGCTAAAGCAATCATACCGGCTTTTGAGGCTGCGTAGTTGCATTGTCCGGCATTGCCATGTACACCTACAACAGAGGCCATATTAATGATAGAGCCTTTACGTTGGCGCATCATAATTGGTGCTACGGCATGTGAAAAGTTGAATGCAGACTTCAAGTTTACTGTCAGCACAGCATCCCATTGCGCTTCCGTCATACGTATTAAGAGGCCATCTTTCGTAATGCCTGCATTATTTACCAATATATCTATGCTACCGAAGTCATTATGTATTTGTTCTACCAGCGCTTGCGTCTCCTCAAAGTTCGCAGCATTACCGGCATAAGCCATACATTTAACTCCTTTTGCTTCTACTTCTTTGCGTGTAGCCTCGCCGTGCTCATCAATCACAAGGTCTGTGAAAGCGATGTTAGCTCCTTCTTCTGCGAAGCGAATTGCGATAGCTTTTCCGATGCCACGTGCAGCGCCCGTGATCAAAGCTGTTTTTCCTGTTAAAAGTCCCATTTTCAATAGGTTATTTTATCATTATTGTTGATTATTTCCTGTTTATTCTCCTCGTATCCCAATGTTCGTCTGATGATATTTCTAACGATGGGCAGCGAGTCCTCTTCGCTTAAGCCGATAGCTAAGCGATCGTAGATATAAGGCACTTCAAGTCCGCGACAAGTATAATGTATAATGTCCGTCATGAGTTCAATATTTTCTACTTTAAACTTGCCTTGAGCTATACCTTCTTCTATAATACGGCGAATGATAAGACATTCCTCAGCGTCCAACGCCTTCCGCATTTTTTTCAACCATCCAAATATTACGAAAGAACTCAGCCCTAAGCGTTCCGTTTCTGGTTACAGCCTCTTTTATCGTATGTAGGTGTGTATAAATAAGCTGTAGTAGCTTCTGTTCCGGCTCTGCGTCCATCGTAGCTACACGATCCAGATCATCAGAAAGCAATTCCAATTCACTTTCAATAACAGCATAGTAGATTTCCTCTTTGTTTCGGAAATATGTGTACAGCGTTCGGCGGCCGCATTTAGAAGCCACAGCGATGTCATTCATCGTTGTGTTTTCCATGCCTTTGCGTGCAAACAGCTCGCGCGCCATTTCTACTAACTTTTGTCTGGTTTTCGTAATTGACATATGCTCTTATCGAGATTTGGAAGTGAAGTGCCAAAGCTCTTTTTCAAGAACTAGTGCACTATAGCTTTGAATTTTCGCACAAAAGTAAGCTCTTTTTACGATTGAGACAAGTTTTTCTTGCACAAACATACAGGTGTATGTGCTAAGTTCATTGCCTTTTCGTTGGCTTTGTCTTAAATCAGCCAAAAATGTCGATGATTTATTCCTTTTTACCAATCTGCGCCTCGATAGGGCCGCATCAAACTGCCGGCAGACACTACACCAAACGCCGGATGATCATATTCAGCGTGCTCAAAGTTTAGGCCCAACGTCAGCGTCTCGTTTACCTTATATTCCGCCCCTACGCCCAAACGTTCTGAGGGTGTGTTGAAATAACTATAAGGTCCATAAAAGAATGTCGAAGGCGTATATCCGGCGAAGAAGTTCTTTTCCCCATAAGCATACAAGCACAATTTTTCATTCACCTGATAGCTTAGCAAAGCAGAAACTCCGGCATTGGTCATATTATTACCGTCCCAGTTGAGATGATCCGCATATAAACCGGCGGCCAGTGACCAATGTTTATTCAGCGGCAAGGCATAAGTCAAGGCCACATGCTGGCCAAATCCCACGCCGCGTGGAGCATACTTCCCGAATCCCGCAGTAAGCGACAGACCAAAGTGTGCATTCAGTCCTTTATGTAAGCCCCAAGGCATATTATTGCGGTAATTTGCGTTTATCAGATGCCTTGTGGCTCCCGATGGATGGGGGAGTGCGGCGTCGACTATTTTATCTTTATCTGCCGATGACGCAGATATAGTATCTTCCGTAAGATCTTGCGTTGTCTTGGCGGCCGTTGATGCTTGTGAAGTGGTCGCAGTTTTTTTCTCGGTGTTTGCGTATTTATCTTATTTTTGCGCCATTGCCGATGTACAAACGACGCAGAAGAGGTATAGCATGACTTGTTTCATATCAAAGCAATTTATTTTTCTAAAGCGAAAAATACGATATTTGTTTTGAATATGGCCTAATCGGTCACGTTTTTTTACGTGATTTGCTGAAATAAATGCTTTTAGTAGGCTTTCAACTCCCGCTTTCTGCTTACTTTCGCCAATCTAAACGATTCGTCTAAATGGAAATTACAGCAATACGTGCACATTTGGAAGGTCTGAAGGACCCTCATTTAGCTCAATTTTTCTTCCGGTTTGCTGCCGGGACTTACGCGTCCTATTCTGGGAGTTCGCACGCCGCAGTTGCGAACTTTTGCTAAGACGTTGGCAAAAACTGATTGGAGAGACATTTTGACGGAGCTTACAGCCGATACGTATGAAGAATTACTGCTGGAGGGCTTGATTATTGCTTATGCGGCTACAACGCGTGAAGAGCGATTTGCACTTGTCAGCGGTTTTGTTCTAAAATTGACAATTGGGCGGTGTGTGATACTTTTTGCAATTCCCTCAAATCCTTTCGCCAATATGGATCTGCGGGCTGGGAGTTTGTATTGCCTTATATCCGCTCCTCTGTCGTTTATGAGCAGCGTTTTGGAATTGTTATGGGGCTTTCTCATTATGTCACGGCCGACTATATTGATGCTTTCTTGGCTGAGATTTCTGCATTGCGTCCTTTGGGACATTACGGCGCAATGGCCGCCGGCTGGGCTTTGTGTGAATGTTTTGTGAAGTTTCCGGACCAAACTTATCCGCTTTTAATTGATGGAAAGCTTCCCTTGGCTTCGCTTAAGAAAGCTCGCCAAAAGATTCTTGAGTCTTTGCGCCCTTCTGCAGCTTGGAAAGCACGGATTCGAAGTATTGCCATTACATGAAATTGTGCGATAGACTTTATTGTCAGATTCTTATTTCGATAATCAAATAATAAAGTTTGCTAAAATATTGCATATCAGCACGATAATAAGTTTATTCCAACAAATTATTGCGAGGAAAACGACACATTTTTCTTTGCGCATGGCTTGATTGCTACATTTTGCATCACGAAAGTATTGTTTTTTTCCTCGTGAGAGGACGTTCGTCCTCTCACGAGGGGAAGAGCGTACCATCACGATAGTACAAATCAATGATGAGGCAAAGGATTTCAGAAAAGAGATGAAAGGTGGCAGAAAAATAGAGGAGGACGCGCAAGAATTTGCACTTATTCTGCACCGCAAAGCGTTTACGCGCGCAAAAATCGGTTGTAAGAGATCAATTTAAGACGGCGTAGCGCAATATTTTGAATTAAACTTTTGAGAATCCTCCTTTCGGCAGTATTTTTGCATAAAAGACAGAATATGCACAAGACTCTCCTTATACTTTTCCTGCCGGCCTTGATAGCTTGTGCGGGAAAAACGAGTTCAAAGCCTAAAGAAAGCAATAATCAGCAGGCTTCGGAGCAGACACAGGTGGTCGTAGCCGTTCCGATGACGCTCGATGTGCTTCCATTGCTGGTGGCCGATGCTCATGGTTACTTCAAACAACACAATATTCCGATTGCTTTTCGCGTATATCCATCCCAAGCTGATTGCGATACGGCTTTTCTCGGCCAGGCGCAAGGGATATGCACGGATAGGTTAGGGCAGGCCCACTTGGGGAGCGTTGCACAGAGCGAGGCTCCACTCTTAGTAATGCATAGAAAGTGGGGACTTGTAGCATCGGCAGGTTTGCGTATCCGCCATTTGAAAGAGATGAAAGATCGAACAGTGGCCGCTGCAAAGTATTCTTATTCGGATGAGACGTGCACGGAAGCTTTGAGGGAAAACGGCTTGCCTGACAATTTCGTTTTGCGTCCACGCATCAATAGTTTTACGATTTGCAGTGCTATGGTGCAAGGTGGGCAAGTGGATGGTGCGGTTTTGCCGGAGCCTTACCTGACTGAGGCCGTGGAGAATGGATGCAAATTATTGTATTCCGGAACTTCGGCCCAGAGTTTCTTGCTCATTAAGCGCAAAAGTATGTCCCGGATTGATTCTCGGCGCTTATCTGCTGTTTATAATCAAGCTTCCGATAGTATCAATCAAAGAGGCATCAGCTTTTGTCAAGATATCTTGATGCGGCAATACCACTTAAATCCTGCCATTATCAACAAACTGAAATTGCCACACTATGCAAGGCAATAAAATAAAGAGGAGCAAGCATAGCAAGGGAAACTCACTCACTGTGCTTGCGTCATTTAAGTAGCTGAATCTATGGATAAGAGTACGTTTGATATATTGTATAAAGACACGATTGAGAGTTTGTGCGCCCATCGTTTGCTGGACGCTCTCAACGCCTTGTCGGGCTTGATACCGGAAAGCGAAGAACTCGCTGTGACGAGAGAGGATTATATTCGCTTACTGGACTATTTTAAGCAGGGATTGCCGGATCCTGATCGCGAAACGCTGTTTTTACAATTCATAAACAAGGCTTTTTTGCTCTCAGATAAGGCTAAGTATGATTTTCTTAAAACGCAGCTTGGCACTTGCTTTAACCGCTTGTATACCTTGCGGGAAACGGATGAGTTTTATCAGATAGCAGCTTCTGCGCCTTATGATCGAGGTGCATACGAACAAGTTTCTGCTCGATTAAAAGACGAGACGCTTGCGGAGGCACAAAAGCAAACCATTTTAAGTGCGCTTACTTTGTCTGTCGTTTATTTGTTTGATGCCTACAAGATCCAACTCTTGCTGGAAAATGTCACGAGTTCCGTGCTCAAAATACGGGCCCGCGCATTGTCCGGCCTTGTATTGGGCTGCATTTTACACTATGACAGACTTAGCAGACACGCCGATCTGACGGCGCGCCTGCAGCTGCTTGCCGATGTCCCTGACTTTTGCCGCGATTTGCTAACGATGCAATTGCAATTGATGCGCACAGCGTGGACTAAAAAGGATGAAAGTAAGTTGCGCGACGAGATTATGCCTGACATATATCGAGCTGCAAGCAAGATGACTCAAGGAAAGGATTTGGATTTTACGAATCCTGATGAATTAGCCAACTTGGACTTAAATCCGGCTTGGGCTTCAGATGAAGAAGTAGACAATATAGGAAAAAAAATGCAGGCCTTGGCAGATATGCGTGAACAGGGCGTTGATACATTCTATACTGCCTTTGCGCAAATCAGTAGGACACATGCTTTTTTCAGTGACATAAAGAATTGGTTCACGCCCTTTTCGCTCCGACATTCCGTCTTTGGCGACCGAGGCGAGTCTTTGTCGGGCCTGAGTGGGCTTTTTGAGATGCATGCGGCAGGCGATACGGAAAAATTCGGAATGTTTCTGATGATAGATCAATTGTCTTCAGGCCAATTGGACGGTATAAAGCAGAATATCAGGCAAATTAACGAGCAGCAAGCAGCCTTGCAGGACAAAATACATCAAACTGATGCTGTACAAACAATAGCAGAAGAGATTCGTTTTTGTATGCAAGATCTCTATCGTTTCTTTTCTTTGTACCGTTATCGCGATAAAGATGCTAATCCGTTTGCTTCGTTCTTGTCGATGGTAGATTTGCCGCTCTTTAAGCCCATCTTGCAAACCAAAGAAACCTTGGTGCTTTTAGGTAATTATGCCTTTCGTGAGCAGGAATGGACTTTAGCCGTCTCTTTATTCCAAAAGTTGGACGCTACAATGCAGGGACCTGAGATTTTAGAGAAGTCAGGCTATTGCTGCCAACAATTGAAAGAGTGGGATAGAGCGATTATATATTATGAAAGGGCTAACTTGATGCGTCCTGATTCAGCTTGGACGCTCCGCCAATTGTCTGTCGTTTGCGTGCAAGCGGCCCAATATGATAAAGCCTTGAAAGTCTTCAAGCAATTAGAAATGTTGGAGCCGGAAAATGCCAACATCTTATTGCGTTATGGCGAATGCTTGATTCTTGCCGGAGAGTCGGAGGCGGCATTTGAGAAGTTGTTTAAGAGCGATTACCTTCATTCTGATGCGCGTTCGACTAAGGCTTTGGCTTGGTGCTCAATGTTGGCCGAGAAATATGAACAGGCGGAGAAGTATTATAAGAAGTTGATTGATAAAGAAGAGGCGAAGGCTGTCGATTATCAGAATGCTGCGCACAATGCTTGGTTGCTGGGCCTTTTGAATGAAGCGCTGGCACGCTATCGAGCTTGTTTGCGGTTGCGAAAAATGGACTTTGCGCCTGCTGATTTTTTGTAGAAGACGTTGAATTTTTTTAAATAAGCGAGGAAAAACCAATGATGACATTCAACAAATGCGCGATGCGCTCAATGCCTAAACTGATTCGAACCTTTTTTTCTTTTTTTGACTTTGTTTGCTGCTCTTCCCAGTCTGCTTGAAGCGCAGCAAACAGAACTGAGGAATGCTTTTGTGCTTTCTATTCGAGGAGAGCATACCGTTTTTCCGGATCAAACCTTAAAGTTTAAGAATATAGAAGATAAGCGAAAACAGGTTTGGGAAGCTTTAGCGAGCAGCTAATCATCTTATACAAGAAGATGAATTGCCAAAAATAGATACGTTGAATGCACAACACGTCAATGTATGGGCTTTGCCGGATTCCTTGGAACCCGCTGCGCGTTTGAACTACTATTTCGGTCGAAAAGGCGATGCGGAGCAGTATCCATTGTTCTTATATCTGCACGGTTCCGGACCTCGTGACCAAGAATTTCAGACAGGTCTGTTGCTGGCCAAACGTTTTGCGGATGCACCCAGTGTTTATTTTATTCCGCAGATACCTCAGGAAGGTAAATGGTATAGATGGTGGCAGCGTAGTAAGCAGTGGGCTTTTGAAAAATTGCTACGACAATGGCTACTTTCAGCTTCTGCCGATCCTAACCGCCTTTATGTTTTCGGCATTTCTGAAGGCGGATATGGTAGTCAGCGTTTGGCCTCGTTTTATGCTGATTATTGGGCTGCAGCAGGGCCGATGGCAGGCGGCGAACCTTTGAAAAATGCACCGATAGAGAACTTGCGAAATACGCCTTTCTCACTCTTGACAGGCGCATTAGATGAAGGCTTTTATCGTAATAAACTTACAGCTTATACGAAAGCGGCTTTGGAGCAGACGAAGTTTGTGTATCGTGTAGAATTGTTGCCGGGTTATGGTCATCATATTGATTATAGTTTGACAACGCCTTGGTTAGCACAATATAAAGAAATCCGACCCCGCTACACGTCAGTTGGGAAGATTTTGAAATGGATGGGCGCTACCGTCGAGGTTTCTCTAATCTTGTCGTCTTGGAAAGGCCGGACACACAAGGGCGCACGTATTACGATGAAACTATAAGTAATAATACGATTGATTTGTCTGTAAATAATGTGGTCTATACTACAATTGAAAAAGATACGATTTGGGGGATTGATCTAAAGTTTCAAAAGCATTTTATTCCTGTGACAAGCGGTAAAATCAGGATATATTTAAGCGAAAACCAAATAGACTTGAAGCGTCCTGTACGTATCCTCGTAAATGGCCAAGAGAAATTTAATGGACGATTGCGGCCCTCTCTTAAAGCTATGGCTGAAAGTTTGTCTGTTTTTTATGATCCGGAGCGAATTTTTCCCGTCTATGTGGACATAACAATTTAATGCGTAACACGAAATAAACAAAGCCATTATGATTATTGATTTTAAGGAAATAGAAGAGCAAATCCTGCCTTCTTTCAAAGGTGGTGAAAAGGAAATGCACGCACGTATTTTCTCTGATGATAAGGCGAAGATTATGTGCAATCGCTTGCAGCCGGGTGCGTCTATAGGCTATCATAAGCATGAGCAAAACTGTGAGATTATTTATTTGCTCAAAGGTGAGGCTACGGTTTGCTATGATGGTCGGGAGATAACGCTCTTACCCGGACAAGTACATTATTGCCCGATAGGACATAGTCATAGTCTGATGAATAAAACAAAAGAGGAACTACAGTTTTTTGCCGTAGTTCCTGAACACCATTGAGCAGTCTGCGTTTGAAACAGCTTTATTCCGGTTGTCCTTCTTGGTCGTAATGCTGATAAAGGAAGTCATTGTAAGGATATTTCTGCACGTGTAGTTCTCTTACTTTCTGATAGAGCAATTCTCGGAGTTGCTCTATATTTGTTTTTTCTCGTGCAGAGATGAAAATACAATTTTCTTGCATTTTCGCCATATAGGTTTGTTGCAGTTCGGCAAGGGATATATTCTCTTTTTGCTTGGGTGTAAGGTCATCTGCTTCTTTTTCTATCCAACGATAAGCATCGATCTTATTGAATATAAGAATCGTGGGGCGGCCGGAAGTTCCCAACTCTGCTAAAGTTTTCTCGACAACTTGAATTTGCTCTTCAAAGTCAGGGTGAGAGATATCTACAACGTGTAGGAGTAAATCTGCTTCTCTCACCTCGTCTAAAGTACTCTTAAATGAATCGACAAGATCGGTAGGGATCTTTCTGATAAAACCCACTGTATCCGTTAGCAAGAATGGCAGATTATCTATGACGACCTTGCGCACGGTGGTGTCTAATGTGGCGAAGAGTTTGTTTTCAGCAAAGACTTCAGACTTCGACATCAGATTAAGCAGTGTAGATTTTCCCACGTTAGTATAACCCACTAAAGCTACACGAATCATTTTCCCGCGGTTACCACGTTGCGTCTTCTTCTGGCGATCAATATCAGCCAATCGTTGCTTGAGTAAAGCCATTCGATTTAAGATAATGCGGCGGTCCATTTCCAACTGTGTCTCACCAGGGCCGCGCAAACCGACAGAACCTTTTCCTCCTCCGGATCCTGAACCACCACCTTGGCGTTCCAAGTGCGTCCACATACGTTGCAGACGTGGCAGCATATATTTATATTGTGCCAGCTCTACTTGCGTCTTGGCATTAGCTGTCTGTGCACGCATTGCGAAGATATCAAGAATCAGATTCGTGCGATCTACAACACGTACGTTGATTTCCTTTCAATATTGCGGAGTTGCTTGGCTGAAAGCTCATCGTCGAAAATAACTAAGTCTATTGCTCTCTCAGCCTCCTCTTCGGCGATGATGTAATCGCGTATTTCTTCAATCTTTCCTTTACCAACATAAGTGACTGAGCTTGGCCCGTCTAATCTTTGTGTGAAGCGTTTAGCGGTTGTTGCGCCTGCCGTTTCGGCCAAAAACTCTAATTCGTCTAGGTATTCCTTTGTCTTACGCTCGTCTTGTGTCTTTGTAATTAGTGCGACAAGTACGGCGCGCTCATTTTCTTTTCTTATTGTATTCCGTTCTTCCATAATCGTGTACAAAGTTACGGTTTGACTTTTATAGAGCAAATAAAAACTTCTTGAAAATCTTATAGGTATAAGAAAACGTTTGCATTGAAAGCGTAGACTAAAAGAGGTTTACGCAGCAAGTAAGAATTTCTTTCCTCGGTGCGCCCTCCTTTTATCAATCGTATTGACACTGTGGGACATACAATAGCAGCAATGTCACGTTTATGAATAGAGTGGAGCTCTTTTTACCCCACATATTATACTGCCATTCTTTCTCTGTTTACTCAGCTTTATTACCACACCGTAGTTATAATATCTATTGTTATTGCTTTATACTGCCATAACTTTTTATTTCAAGTGCTAATATTTCTTTCTGTAATAAGGTAGAATATATACTGAATAGGAGATCTCTAAGCTCTTTTTCTGCTTATTTAGTCCCTATTTCCCGTTTTTGATGTGGTGATAAGTGAATTTGTAAGAAGAAAAGATGCTTTTGCAGAGGTCTCAAGATATTTTTCCCTTCAATAAGCATTACTACAAAAGGCTGGTATCCAATAATTTACAAAACTATACTTCTTTGCTTTGAAAAAGGTACTATCATTTTACACAAAAAAAGTACTATCGTTTTTTTGCTAAAAAGTACTATCGTTTTTCGAGGAAAAGTACTATCGTTTTCGAGGAAAAAGTACTATCGTTTTTTTCATAAAGTAAGTATCAAGATAAAATAAAGGTATTATCACGATAAGATAAACGTGGTATCATTCCTTATAGGTGTAAAGTATTTTAGCTACCTTTATAGCAGACACTTGGGCGAAAGAATTCTGCGAAGAGTGCAAAAAACTCCCCCTTGAAGTCTATAAACAATCTAAATCATGGGACTATTCACTGAATAAACGAAAAATGAGTGTGGGCCCGTTGAAGGGAAAGGAAGTATTTGTGGCAAGTGCCGTTTGCCAGAAGCAGCGTATCTCGTTCGACCAACTTTGCGAGCGAATGGCAGAGGATTCTACCGTAGGACAGGCGGACGTTGCAGCTGTATTCTACAAGTTCCGCAACATACTCGACCGACTTTGCTCGCAGGGCTATATTGTCGATGGCGGTCCGCTCGGCACATTCCGCCCCACATTCTCGTCAAAAGCTGTCGAGAAAGTTCGCTAAACTTTTTTACAAGAAGAGGCTTAAAATAACGTGAGTTCGACGAATTCAGAACAAAGCAAGCTGTGTATCAATAGTCCTTTGCAGATTGATGCACGGCTTCTTTGGAAACAGACAATAGGCAGCAATAGCCCCTAATAAGTTGACGATGAAATTGTCAAAGCATCTATGTCTGGAATGTTCCACTTGTGCAATGTTCTTAAGTTCATCATTCACCGTTTCTGTAATGGCTCTTTTTCTGAGTAAAAGTCTGTCTGAAACACTCATTAAAGCTCCTTTCATGTTACTTTTCAATTTGGTAATAAACTGTATTCCGTCAACGAAAAGCCTTTGAAAGAGGTTCTTGCTGATATACCCCTTGTCACCGAACAGCTTACCATATATAAAATCTATGAATGGTTTGTACTCCAAAGGCTTACGGTCATCAACATCTCCCGGCGTTATCATAAAGTTGGGAAGCTCTCCTTTCTCATTGCAAATCAAATGCAATTTGAAACCGAAGAACCAACCCATAGAGCATTTTCCTCTTTGGGCTATGCCTTTGAAAACTTTGTGAATATGTATTCTCTGGTTCTTGCAGACACGCAATGGTGTACTGTCAACAAAGCTTATGCCCGTTCATTTGCCCAAGAGGACCTTCTTGATAAACAAGGTTAAGGGTACGGCTACCTCCCTTTCCAATTCTACTAAACGGTTATAAGAAACAACATTGGGAATCAGATGGCGAAGATGCTTACATACTTTTTCAAGATAGAAATGTTTAAAGCAGTGATAACCGGAATCGTGGAAAAGAATCATTATCAGCATGACTTCTGCCTTTGACATCGTGGAACTTCGATGATATTTTTCTTTTTCCGGCAGGTTTTAGCGCATATTTTGCCGTCATAGCATCAAAAAACTTGCAGAAGTCGTCTGCCATACAAAATATTTCCGTAATTTTGGCTTCGGTGATCATAGCGATTTTTGTTTGTAATTCTATGTATATCAACACCTTAAAGTTACAACAAATTTCGCTAATCACCAAATTTATAGGCACTTATAATTCGACGGACTCACGTTAAAATAAGTGGTCTTATGAGACTGTTCCCTCATCAAGGTTTATTTGCACTTTATGAACAATCGTATTACCTTCGCCTGTCAATAGCCATTTCGTATTAACGCTGAAATAATCTGTAAGTTTTTATTGGTCAAATACGTTTAGTCTATCCACTTTATTGTCTTCCTGTCTCCTAATTGTTGTTTGTGATAGCCTGGTAGTTTGGCATTGATAATTCAAAATATAAAATTCTCCATTTATGAAATTAGGCGGAAGCCCCTTTTTCCCGGAACTATCCGCCTAATTTGTCAAAATAAGATTTCGTCGTTTATTCTTCTACAGCTGCCTGTGCCGCTGCAAGGCGTGCAATAGGAACTCTGAAAGGAGAGCAACTAACGTAATCTAAGCCTACTTCATGACAGAAATGTACAGAAGATGGTTCTCCACCATGTTCTCCGCAGATACCACATTTTAGTGATGGTCTTACACTACGACCTTTTTCTACAGACATCTGTATCAATTGACCCACTCCGGCGCGATCAAGAACTTGGAAAGGATCGACTTTCAGAATTTTCTTCTCCAAGTAAATCGGAAGGAATGTAGCAATGTCATCACGACTATAACCAAAGGTCATTTGCGTAAGGTCATTGGTTCCGAAAGAGAAGTACTCAGCTCTCGTGGCTATTCTGTTAGATGTGAGTGCTGCACGTGGAATTTCGATCATTGTACCAATCTTGAACTCAACTTCAACACCTTGTTCTGCAAAAATGGCCGCAGCTTCTTGGCGAATGACTTTTTCTTGCGCCTCAAATTCATAAAGAATACCAATCAAAGGAACCATGATTTCCGGATGCGGATCAAATCCTTCTTTCTTCAATTCGCAGGCTGCCGTTAAAATAGCGCGCGTTTGCATTTGCGTGATTTCCGGATAAGTGTTGCCCAAGCGACAACCACGGAGACCTAACATCGGGTTGTGCTCGTAAAGGCTATCAACACGTTGCTTGATATATTCCGGCGTTACGCCCATCTCTTCAGCCATAATAGCTTGTCCTTTTTTGTCGTGAGGTACGAACTCATGCAAGAGGGGATCAAGCAAGCGGACGTTTACAGGGCAGCCATCCATCGTCTTGAAGATAGCCTTGAAATCTTCCTTTTGATAGGGAAGGAGTTTGTTTAATGCTTTGCGTCTGCCCTCTATATCGTCAGCTAATATCATTTCACGCATAGCCACGATCTTTTCATTGTCAAAGAACATGTGTTCTGTGCGGCATAATCCAATACCAACAGCTCCAAAGCGACGAGCTACTTCTGCATCTTGAGGAGTATCTGCATTTGTGCGAACTTTAAGTCGAGTATATTTAGCGCAAGATCCATTAACGCTGCAAAATCTCCGCTTAATTCTGCTGCTTGGGTTGCAATTTTTCCTTTGTATACGCTACCGTTCGTACCATTTAATGAAATATAGTCGCCCTCTTTAAGAATCAAACCATCAATTTCAACGATACGCTTCTTATAATCTACATTGATAGCACCGGCACCGGAAACGCAACATTTACCCATACCGCGTGCAACAACAGCCGCATGACTTGTCATACCGCCTCGGGCTGTCAGAATACCTTCAGCCTCTGCCATACCGGCCAAATCCTCAGGGCTGGTTTCTATACGAACAAGAATAACTTTGTGTCCATCTTTATGCCATTTTACGGCTTCATCAGCGAAGAATACGATTTGACCGCAAGCTGCGCCAGGAGATGCTGGAAGACCTCTTGTTAACTCTTTAGCCTCTTGCAATGACTTTTTGTTGAAAACAGGGTGGAGTAACTCATCCAGTTTCAAAGGTTCGCAGCGTTTGATTGCTGTTTTCTCGTCAATCATTCCTTGCTGCAATAGGTCCATTGCAATTTTAACCATAGCAGCACCTGTGCGCTTGCCATTACGAGTTTGTAAGAACCAAAGTTTACCTTCTTGTACCGTAAACTCCATATCTTGCATATCGCGATAGTGGTTTTCTAATTTTGTTTGAAGTGCATCTAATTCCTTATAGATTTCAGGCATGGCCTCTTCCATAGACGGGAATTTCTCTCTACGTTCTTCTTCGGAAATTCCCTGAAGTTCCGCCCAACGACGAGAGCCTTCAAGTGTGATTTGTTGAGGGGTGCGAATACCGGCTACAACATCTTCACCCTGAGCGTTAACAAGCCATTCTCCGTTAAATATGTCTTCGCCTGTAGCTGCATCTCGGCTGAAGCAAACGCCCGTTGCTGAGTTTGCACCCATATTACCGAAGACCATTGCCATAACTGTAACGGCTGTACCCCATTCTTGAGGGATTCCTTCCATCTTACGATAGAGAATAGCACGCTCGTTCATCCAGCTGCCAAAGACTGCGCAGATAGCTCCCCAGAGTTGTTCCATCGGGTCATCAGGGAAACGCTTACCTGTGTGTTCAATGATTGCTGCTTTGAAGAGCGTAACCAAACGCTTAAGATCTTCTGTCTCTAATTCATTATCAAGTTTGACGCCTTTCTCTTTCTTAACCCGCTCAATAATCGCTTCAAAAGGATCGATTTCTTCTTTGTTTGCTGGTTTTAGCTCGAGAACGACATCACCATACATTTGTACAAAGCGACGATATGCATCATAAGCAAAACGAGGGTTGTTTGTCTTGCGTGCCAAGCCTTCTACAACTTCATCATTGAGTCCTAAGTTAAGAATGGTGTCCATCATACCCGGCATAGAAGCACGAGCGCCCGAACGAACAGAAAGCAAGAGAGGCTTTTCTGGGTCTCCAAATTTCATCCCCGTATTTTCCTCAATTAGACGAAGACTTTTATTTATCTCATCTGAAAGCAATGCAATTACTTTCTCTCTACCTATTTCATAGTATTCATTACAAACCTCTGTGGTTATAGTGAATCCCGGGGGAACCGGAATTCCTATTAAATTCATTTCTGCTAGATTAGCACCTTTACCGCCCAATAGGTTACGCATGTCTGCTCGTCCCTCAGCGTGTCCATTACCAAAGGTAAAGACTCTTTTTTGGTTGTCCATAACTTTATGTGTTGTTTTAATATATTTAATTCCCGCAAAAATAAAAGTATATTTTGCGGCAGTCCAAATTTATTGACTATATATCTTCCGAATATAAGATTATTTCTTTCAGAGAGTCATATTTGCGTAGTTATAACTGTTTTTAGTTAGAACTCGCTTGTAAAATGGAATCGAATGTGCTCGAAATCTTGTTGGGCCATTTGAAGCATATATCCGGAATCTGCCAGGAAAACGTCACGCCCCTCAAGGTCTTTGGCCATATATTGATACTTGCGTTGCTTGAATTTTTCTAATTCTTTGGGATCATCACTATCTATCCAGCAAGCTTTATATAAATGTATGGGTTCCCAACGGCATTTTGCGCCGTATTCGTTCTCTAAACGGTATTGAATGACTTCAAATTGAAGTTGTCCGACTGTACCAATAATCTTTCGCCCATTGAATTGATTGGTAAACATCTGCGCTACGCCTTCGTCCATAAGTTGCTCGATGCCCTTGTTTAATTGTTTTGTCTTCATAGGGTCTGCATTCTCGATGTACTTAAACATTTCGGGAGAAAAACTCGGTAATCCTTTGAAATGGAGTAGTTCTCCTTCTGTCAACGTATCGCCTATTTTAAATATGCCGTTATCTGGTAAGCCAACGATATCGCCAGGCCATGCTTCGTCAATCGTACTCTTACGTTGTGCCATAAATTGAGTGGGAGAGGAGAAACGCAGCGTCTTGTTTTGTCGCACGTGTAAATAAGGGGTATTACGCAAAAAGCGCCCGCTACAAATCTTGCAAAAGGCAATACAAGAACGATGATTTGGGTCAATGTTGGCGGTGATTTTAAAGATAAAGCCTGTAAACTTCGATTCCTCCGGATTAACTGTGCGTTCTTCAGCTACGACAGCGCGTGGATAAGGCGCAATTCGTACGAAGCAATCTAGTAATTCCTTAACTCCGAAGTTATTTAACGCTGAGCCAAAGAAAACAGGAGCTACATCTGCTGATAAGTAGGTGTTTACATCAAAATCATCATAAACTCCACTAACTAACTCAAGATCATCACGTAATTTTTGAGCATCCTCTGCGCCTATATGGTTTTCTAGTTCTTCGCTGGCAATATCAATCTCTACATTTTCTGTAATATGTTGCTTGTCTGCAGCATATAGGTTCAAGCGTTGTTCATATAGATTATAAACGCCTTTGAAGCGTTGTCCCTGATTGATAGGCCAAGAAAGCGGACGAACTTTGATCTGCAATTCTTCTTCTAATTCGTCTAAAAGATCAAAAGGATCGCGCCCTTCACGGTCCATCTTGTTAACAAAGACAATGACAGGCGTCTTTCTCATTCGGCAGACTGTCATCAGCTTGCGCGTCTGCGCTTCCACACCTTTCGCAGAATCTACTACGATAATAGCAGAATCAACGGCTGTCAGCGTGCGAAAAGTGTCTTCTGCAAAATCCTGGTGACCCGGTGTGTCGAGGATATTTACTTTATAACCATCGTAATCAAACTCCATCACAGAGGTCGTTACTGAAATACCGCGCTGTTTTTCTATTTCCATCCAGTCGCTGGTCGCTGTTTTCTTGATTTTATTGCTTTTGACTGCGCCAGCCACTTGGAGTTGTCCGCCGAAAAGCAAGAGTTTTTCTGTGAGTGTTGTCTTACCCGCGTCTGGGTGAGAAATGATGGCAAACGTGCGTCGGCGTGTTATTTCTGGATTCAAATTAGACATGATGTTACGTTGGTAAACTGTAAAGGAAATAAAAGAACAACAGAGGTTTTAATGCTTTATGCTTCTTCGTTCAAGAGGCGAGCGATGCAGTCCTGCAAACTATCTTCCCACCAAGGTATGGTGAGTTTGTAGGTCGTTTTAATCTTTGTTTTGTCAAGCACAGAATAGTTTGGCCGCTTGGCTGCTGTAGGATATTCTGTCGTATGTAGCGGTCGCACATCACAAGTTGTGATTCCCGCTAAACGATGAATGGCGCGTGTGAAGTCGAACCAAGAGCAAGCGCCCTCGTTAGAAAAGTGATAAAGTCCGGCTTGTGGGCCTTGCTGTATAATGTTTAGAATAGCTTTGGCCAAATCGTGTGCGTAGGTTGGCGTACCTATTTGATCGAAAATGACGCCCAACTGCTGCTTTTCTTTGCCCAGACGCAGCATAGTTTTTACGAAATTATTGCCAAAGGCGGAGTAGAGCCAAGAAGTGCGGATGACGACGGCCTCCGGACAAGCCTTGAATACGGCCGTTTCTCCTTTGAGCTTTGTCTCTCCATAAATCGTTTGTGGCCGCGTGGAATCCTCTTCTTTATAAGGCAAATAATGCTCACCATCAAAGACATAATCCGTAGAGATGTGGATAAAATGACCGCCTACGGCTGCAATAGCTTCAGCTAAATTGCGTGCAGCAATATGATTCAACAAGTCGCACAATTTTTCTTCGCTTTCTGCCTTATCTACTGCTGTATAAGCCGCGCAATTAATTATCGTATCTATATGATAAGTTGCGATAAATGTGTTGATGGCATTAAGATCCGTAATATCTAATTCTTCTTTGTCCGTATAGTAGAATGTCCATTCCGGGTAAGACGGGGCCAATAGCTGGATTTCGTTACCCAATTGACCTTTACAACCTGTGATGAGAATATGTTGTGCCATAAGTTTAAAATGAAAGAGGTTCTTTCTTGTCTTGAAAATAATAGTCTGACAGCTGCCCAAGTAAGGTGGTTATATCCTTTAGTGCCAGTGTCGTCTCGGAAGATACTGGTTTGTGCTGTAGCTTTAAGAGTAATGCACCATAGAGGGCCTCAAAGCACGTCTGTAGTTCGGGCGCAGATTTATCACTTCCTTTTGCGCGTAAACGGACGATGTGTGGGAGCACGTTATGATACATTTCTTTATAGTATGGGAAGTGATCTGAGTGCAATAAATGTTCATGCAATTCCGTCAATTCCTGAAGTATGTTACAATTAATTTGCAAATGCCCTTGCTGCGTTAAACCTTCGCGTTGTATCATTTCACAGAGGTCAGCATACCACTGTCGTATAACTTTTGTTTTCTCATCATCTAATTGAAAACGAGAAAGATATTCTTTTTCAATGCGCTCTATATTGCAATCATAAGCTCGGATGAGGTCTTCTACCTGCCACATATAGAGCAGGTATTCAGCCCGATTAGAATTGCGAAGTTGTTCTGCAATAATCATAAGAAAAGTTTAAAGATAGAGATACGTTATACCGATTCACTTCAATAGAGCGATAAGTGAAGCAGTGTCATAATGGCGTAAGCAATAGAGATGATCACAACGATGGATCCTATCGTATGATTAAGCCTTTTGATGCCGTGCAGGCCAAAGTTTTTTCTCATCTTAACAATAACGTAAGTCAGCCCCCACCACCATATCATTGCTCCGGCTAAGATAGACAAATAGCCAACAATCGACCCGAAAACATTATTGGGCACAACGAATGTCAGCATATTAAACGAGGCCAAAAAAAGAAAAATGATGAGCGGATTGGAGACGGTGACAAAGAAAGAGGTGATGAAATTGTGAAGCAGCGTCCCTTTATTGTGTGAGACGGGGCGAAAGCTTTTACGTGGGTCAGACAAGAACGTCCAAATGCCAAAGATGAAAAGCATAACGCTTCCCACTAATTTAAGCCAAAAGACGTTGCGCTCATTGTCGACAAAGTCGATTACAAAACTCATTCCGGCACCAGTGATAAGTGCATAAAAGAGATCGCTTAATGCAGCACCGGCACCTGTCACAATACCATAAGACCGCCCTTTCTGTAAGGTTCGTTGGATGCAGAGTATACCTACCGGCCCCATTGGAGCAGAAGCTATGATGCCAATGATTAAACCTTTGAGAAAAAGTTGAAAAGTACTGATATATTCTGCGAAGACGCCCATTTCGCTTGCAAAGTTACGCTTAAACAAAAAATAGCCAAAGCCTTTAATGCGTTTTTTTAGTCTTGTAAACGATTCCTCGTGATTATAATTGCTTTTCTGAAGCCGCATTTGGCAAAATTACTTTCGTGAGCGTACGTATGTCTCCTTACGGAGGAACACTCGTACGCACGTGGAGGGAGAATTGTACAACTACGAGCGTATCACGCATTTGTTAAAGTTAGAAGTCAAGGCTTGGGGTACAATGCGATTTTTCTAAGCGTTTGAGAACTTACTATCGTTCATTTTGCCTTTTATGATGTGATATAATAAGCGCTAATATGTTGACTTTCTATACTATATAATCTTTTTGTGTCTGTCGGTGGTGTGAGTTGTAGCAGGTATAGAAAGAGTAGGAGAGGATGGAGGAAGGTTGGCGGTTTTAATAGTGAGTAACTGCAAGAATAATGCTGAATAATTACCTTTTTTGTTTGGCTATAAGTTCACTATTGCACCATTGGTGTGCACTACTTTGGAAAAAGTTTCGCTCTGATGAGGCATATTATTGATTTTTATGCTGAGAAGATAAAAAGAAAATTGTAATTTCGCCTCGAAAATAATTTTAGCGATACTAAAATGGAAATTACTGGTAAGATAATTGCTGCCCTTGAGCCGCGTGAAGGCGTATCAAAGCGCACGGGTAACAATTGGAAGTCACAAGAGTTTGTAATAGAGACGACAGATGGGCAGTTTCCCCGTCATTGTGTCTTTCGCGTCTTTGGCGAGGATCGGCTGCGTCAATTTAATATACAGGTAGGGCAGGAGCTAACAGTGTCTTTTTGACATCGATGCTCACGAGTATCAGGGACGATGGTTTAATGATATCTCAGCTTGGCGCGTACAAGCAGCGCAGACGCAAGCCGCTGCGCCTATGGCAGCACAAGCTGCTGCGCCGCAAATTGATGTGCCGGCTCCGACGGCTGTGCCTGAAGAAGATCCGACTGACGATCTGCCTTTCTAAATGAACAATAAGACTTAAAAGTTTTTAGGTTAAATACTTGTTTCTATTCCTCCACATTCCGAATTAAAAACGGAATAAGGAGGATTTTTTATAAAGCCTGCTCTTATGAAGTTTTTTAAGATACTGAAGTGGGTCCTTATCGGCTTCTTCTCAAGTACAGTTTTAGTCGTCTTGGCTTATCGTTGGCTCCCCGTCGAAGTCACGCCTCTGATGGTCATTCGTTGTGCGCAGCAGATGCAGCGCGGTGAGTCGCCTCGTTTGCTTCACCGATGGGTGCCGTTGGATAGTATGTCGGTATATATGCCCGTCGCGGTAATGGCTTCGGAAGATCAAAATTTTCTTCACCATCATGGCTTTGACGTTAATGCGATTGCCGATGCGGCAAAAGAACAGATAAACGGTGGACGCCGGAGGGGCGGTAGCACAATTAGCCAACAGACGGCAAAGAATGTATTTCTTTGGCCGGGTTCTACTTGGATACGTAAAGGATTTGAAGTTTATTTTACGATATTGATAGAGCTGTTGTGGTCAAAAGACCGCATTATGGAGGTATATTTGAATAGTATAGAAATGGGGAATGGCATTTACGGCGTAGAAGCCGTTGCACGCTGCAACTTTGATTGCCACGCGAAGCAGTTGCGCCGCTCTGATTGCGCATTGATCGCAGCAACGCTCCCCAACCCGCTTCGTTTTGATTCGAAACGGCCAGGTTCTTATATGCGGCAGCGGCAGCGTTGGATAGAGCGGCAAATGAAGCATATCGCCACATTGAACGAGCGAAGAAATAAATAAAAGTGCGAAGGCTTCTATTTGAGGCCGTTCGCACCTTATTATATATAATGTGTAGAAGCGTGGAGCGGTAAAAAAGCTACACGCTTATTTCATAAATTAAAGACTATCGCCATTAAACTGAAATGGCAGCAGGCAAGCCATCGTGTCGAAGGAATAAATTTCTTTAGCCCCATATAGTATAACCTTATAAGGCTTTGTTTGCCGGTGCTCTACTTCGGCTAATACTTGTCGGCAAGCACCACAGGGAGAAATAGGGACGTTGGTAAATGCTCCATTGCGCTTCTTCGCTGCAATGGCAATAGCGCTTACTGCTACGCCCGGGTATTGAGCGTTGGCATAGAACATCGCACAACGTTCAGCGCACGTGCCGGTCGTGAAAGAAGCATTTTCTTGATTGCTACCTTGGACAACTTTTCCGTTCTCAAGTAATACGGCTGCGCCGACGCAGAAATTTGAGTAGGGAGAGAAGCTCGTTTCCGTAGCATCCTTGGCTAAGTTGACGAGCTCTTTATCTTCGAGCGGCAATTCTGTTTCTGTTTGGTAAACCGTGAATGTAATGTGCTGTTTTTTATCTTGCATGATCGCGTAGTTTAGATAAGAGGGTGTAAAATTAGCGCATTTATTTCGTTATAACAACAGTTTATGGATATAAGAACGCCAAGTGAACTAAGCAGATTGCAGAGAAAAATACTAAATCTGCCACTTTTTTGCCAGAATAAAGCGTTCGCTTCGCTCTATTAGGCGCTCTTAGCGTAATTTTGCACCGATAAAACAAGTAAAAATGCATAACGGTCGTCCAAACGGGACACCATAACACAGATGATTATGAAAGAGAAAAATTTGATTAAATCTTTGGAGTATCGCATCAAGCGCTACCAGTCTGTAGGTAATGGCCCTATGTGTCAGAACTTACGCTATGAACTTGGGAAACTGCTATCAGCAAATGATATGACAGATTAGGGATAAGAAAATATTAAGTGGTTATTGGTATTCGCTCTACCTCCTATTGCGGGAGATAGGGCGTTTTTTTATTGTTTAATTCATTGTTGTGGGATTATAGATTACAATTCTAGCGCTAATCTGCCTACTTCTTCAAAATTATCAATGATAAAGTCAGGTTGGGCTGAGCTGAGTTGTTCTGCTGATTGATTGCCATAAGTGACAGCGCAGGTTCTGCAGTTTGCTCCACACCCCATTAAGATGTCATACGTGGCATCGCCTACTACAAGAGCTTCAGAGGCGTCCGTTTGAGTTGCCTCTAAGATGTGTAATACAATATCCGGTGCCGGCTTTTGTCGCTTTACAGTCTCTAAACCGCAAAGTAAGTCAAAGCAATCTCTAATTTCAGTTAATCCGAGTAGATGCTCTTGTGAAGCAATCATACGGCTTGAAGCAGTTATGATTTTCATAGATGTTGCGGAGCGCAGCTGACGCAAAGTGGCTTCTACCTTTGGAAAAAGCTGAAAGGTTTGTTCGGCTATCGGATCAAAAAGACGTTTATATGTATCAAAGCCGATTTGTGCCATTGCCTCATCTTTAATGCCTGGGTATCGAAGGAACATGTCTTTAAGCGGAAGGCCAATCAGACTACGAATAAAATCGTCTGAGGGCTGCGGGAGCCCCATTTCTTGCAAGGCTGCATGCGTTGTGGTAAGTATAGATGTTTGGGTGTCTGCCAGTGTACCATCAAAATCTAATATGAGTGTACGGATCATAGTTTTGAATATGCAGTGTTCATTTAATAGGTGGCTAAAGTTCTATTTCAACTTTATACCATATTGTTTCAACATAAAGGCTTGATGTTCGGTTATCGTTTCACGGCGATATTCCATGTGCCAGTCATTTTTCCTAACATAGGCTAAGTATGATAGCTTCAAAACAACATCAAGTTTAGTGTCTGTAAGCTCTTTTATATCTAAAACGGTCTCACCATCTCCCCTTCCAAAAGAACCATCTTCTGCTGGATAAAAATAAGAAAATGTTACCAATACGTATCCCCAATAAGGGTCTATGCGATAGGATTCTAAAACTACAGATGAATGACCTTTAAGCTGTCTATCAGGAGAAAAATATAAGGTATTCCCATTTGTCGTAGATATCCAACGGCCTAACAGTTGCGTTAAGTTTACATAAGAGAACAAACATGATGGATAGTTGGTGGTATGTATTATAATAGCAAAGCGGTTTTTGGGGCGTAAGTCACCTATACGATACGTGTTGTTATTTTGTCGAGAAGGTAGGGATAGTGTAAGTGTATCTTGTTCGTCTGCAACAAAAACTAGTGTAGAGTCTTGCCTCGTAATTAACGTAGCGTATGTAGAAAAATGATCGACTCTTTCGTTTGCAGATGCTCGCGCTTCTTGTGCCTTGACGGGCAATATTAATAAGAAAAAAAATATTGTTAGTATATGGTGTCTTATTCCTGTCATTATAGTTTGGATCTTAGTTGATGCAAAGATATGAATTCTGGTTAGCTTCTTTAAGGCTTGTATGCTTGCTTTTTTATTAAAGATAGATTCTGAATTTTGAATACTTTTCTTTGCGAGGAAACGTGCTAGCTTATATATTTTCACAGCAGACTATTCGTTAGTTGTAACAAGCTAATTTTTTCAGAAAGGCGATGTAATTCTATTTGGATTTTTGTACTTTTTGCAATTATGATAAGGAAACTTACTGTTACTTGCTGCTTCACTTTTTGCTTCATCGCTAAAATCTTGGCAAGCCCGATCGATTCTGTATTTGTACGTGTTCCTACAGATATCTTACCCATGCTTGACATGAATGCTCGCATGGATATGATCGATTTGTACAACTATAATATGAAAGCCGAAGCATATAATATATATGGTGGAAAATCTGAGATGACGCAAAAGACTGATTCGATGTTTTCTATTTCTCTGACCGAGAGTAGTCGTTGGGATTTAGCCTTATTGCCACAAAGTGCAGATACAATCTTTGCTGTCATCTACACCATTCTTTCTCCTGCGGAGAGCGACCAGATTGTTTTTGTACGATGCCGATTGGCAACCTTTAGCCTATCAGTTTCAGTTACCAGAGATTGAGAAGTTTTTCCGCGAACCTTATCCTTTCTCACCGGAGCGAATGGAGATCTTGAAGCAAGATCTAAAAATGTGCTCCGTATCACTCTCATTTTCTCCGCAGACGCGAGCTTTGATAGCAAAGGTTTCTACGACAAACGCACCTGAAGATGATTTGGCTGATTTGAAGCACTTGTTATTCCCTCTTCGCTATGCTTGGACCGGAGATGCATTCCAATTGTCACCCTCATCAGAATAGATTCAGAGATATTTCGGTGTATTATAGATTTGACAAACAAAAGACGTGAATCTTTAATATTGTCAAAGATTTACGATGATTTTTGCTTGCCTTGAAAAATAGTTTTTAATTACGCTTTCCTTCTGAAAAAAATGCTATCTTTGCGAAGAATTGAAAGAACAAACTACTTAAACATATTTTGTTATGGTAAATTACAAAGACTTAGGTTTGGTGAACACGCGTGAGATGTTCAAGAGAGCCATTGATGGTGGTTATGCAATTCCTGCATTCAACTTTAATAACATGGAGCAGTTGCAAGCTATTATTAAGGCTAGTTCAGAGTTACGTTCTCCGGTTATTTTGCAAGTATCTAAAGGTGCTCGTAATTATGCCAACCAGACTTTGCTGCGATATATGGCACAAGGAGCTGTGGCTTATGCTAAAGAGTTAGGTTGTGAACACCCAGAAATCGCTCTTCACCTCGATCATGGAGATAGCTTCGAACTTTGCAAGAGCTGTGTTGACTTTGGCTTCTCCAGCGTTATGATTGATGGTTCTTCACTTCCTTATGAAGAGAATGTAGCGTTAACGAAGAAGGTGGTAGAATATGCTCATCAATTTGATGTAACCGTAGAAGGTGAACTTGGCGTATTGGCCGGCGTTGAAGATGAAGTTTCTTCTGAGGTTAGCCATTATACAAAACCGGAAGAAGTAATTGACTTTACGCAGCGCACGGGCGTCGATTCTTTGGCCATTTCTATTGGTACGAGCCATGGTGCTTATAAGTTTAAGCCCGAACAGTGTACGCGTGATCCGAAGACGGGGCGTCTTGTTCCTCCTCCATTGGCTTTTGATGTTCTCGATGAGATTATGGTGAAACTTCCGGGCTTCCCCATCGTGCTCCACGGATCTTCTTCTGTTCCCCAGAAGTATGTAGACATGATTAATAAGTATGGTGGCAAGATGCCGGATGCAGTAGGTATCCCGGAAGATCAATTGCGCAAGGCTTCTAAGAGCGCAGTTTGTAAGATCAATATTGACTCAGATTCTCGTTTGGCTTTTACGGCTGCTGTGCGCAAAGTGTTTAGTGAGAAGCCGGGCGAATTTGATCCTCGTAAATATTGCGGACCGGCTCGCGATGCAATGGAAGCAATGTACAAAGAGAAGATTAAGGATGTACTTGGATCTGAAAATAAATTGGCTCAGTAATATATTCTGATAAATAAACTTTGAAAGGCCGTGATTCTGATTGTTGAATTACGGCCTTCATTTCATCTTTTTCGAACTATGTTTAGAATTTATGCCTTATGTGGCTTTCTTGTGCTTTCATTGTTGCAAAGTTGCCAAGGAAAGACTGCCACACCGGCTCAATCTAAAGTAGAGCAGGCTTTAACAATAGCGCAAGAAGAAATAGGCGACTTGCAGATGACGCCCATAGCTGTAATATATAATAGGGCAGACTCAATAAGGGTAGTAGACTTGCTAAAGAAAAATGTAGACGGACAACCGATACTTTTTTATGCTAAGCAATTTATCAATGTGCCTTATGTGGCTTCAACCTTAGAAGTAGCAGATCCGGAGCAGTTGGTCGTTAATCTGCACGCTTTAGATTGTACGACGCTGGTTGAAACAGCTGCAGCACTGACACTGACAAAGTGGCAGGGGAAGACTGACTTCGCATCTTACTGTCGTAATCTCGAATTTATCCGTTATCGAAATGGTAAGATGAATGGTTATCTCTCGCGTTTGCATTATTTTTCTTGGTGGATACACGACAATGAAGCTAAGGGGATTTTACAAGAGGTCAAAGAAGCAAAATATAGCCCGGCGCGTCTTCATGTGAAGAATAATTATATGAGTACTTATCCCGAGAAATATAAATTCTTAAAGGGGGATACTTTCCGAATAGATAGCATCCGAAAATTAGAAGAAGAGATTAAAGGTTTTGATGGTTATTATTTACCGGAAGTCAATACATCTTTGGGTAAAGCCCAATTGAGTAATATTCAAGATGGAGATATTCTAGCCATTGTAACGACAAAGAAAGGAATTGATTATTCCCATTTAGGCTTTGCTGTATGGGGAAGGGATGGCAAGTTACATTTGCTGAATGCTTCCTCTATCCATAAAAAAGTTGTGCTTGAACCCAAAACCCTGCGACAATATCTGAAAGAACATCCGAGTTCGATAGGTATTCGCGTTTTCCGCCTTATAAAGCCTGCAAACTAAAAATAATCCTCGCCAATCTAATAAGAGATTAGCGAGGATTTCTTGTTTTTAGGAATTGCGTTGTGCTTACATCATGCCGCCCATTCCTGCACCCGGTGCCATTGGCATTTCAGGTTTGTCTTCTTTCTTATCAGTAATAACGCACTCGGTCGTTAAGAACATTCCGGCAACGCTGGCTGCGTTCTCCAAAGCTACGCGAGAAACTTTAGCGGGGTCAATTACGCCGGCCTGACGCAGGTCTTCAAATTGCTCCGTCTTCGCATTGAAACCGAAATTACCTTTTCCTTCGCGTACCTTATTAACAATGACAGCTCCCTCCAAGCCTGCGTTAGAGCAGATCTGACGAAGCGGCTCCTCAATCGCACGGCGAATGATATGAATACCTGTTGTTTCGTCTGCATTATCTCCCTGCAAGCCCTCAAGGCTTTCTTGTGCACGAATATAGCTTACACCGCCGCCGGTAACGATACCTTCTTCGATTGCAGCGCGCGTAGCACACAAAGCGTCGTCGCAACGATCCTTCTTCTCCTTCTGTTCTGTCTCAGAAGCAGCACCTACTTCTAACACGCAAACACCGCCGCTTAACTTTGCTAAGCGCTCTTGCAGCTTCTCTTTGTCGTAAGAAGAAGTGGAGTTGTTTATTTCATTTTTGATTTGAGTCACGCGTTCTTTGATTGCTTCCTTGCTTCCAACGCCATTTACGATGGTTGTATTCTCCTTCGTAATGGTTACCTTTTCAGCGCTACCCAACATTTCGAGCGTAGCTTGCTCAAGTTTCAAGCCTTTCTCTTCGCTGATCACAACGCCACCCGTCAAAACGGCAATGTCTTCCAACATCGCTTTGCGGCGATCGCCAAATCCCGGTGCTTTTACTGCACAAATCTTCAATTGGCTGCGCAAGCGGTTAACAACCAAGGTTGTTAGCGCCTCGCTGTCTACATCTTCTGCGATGACGAGCAAGGGGCGGCCGCTCTGTACTGCGGGTTCAAGAATCGGGAGAAAGTCTTTTAAGTTGGAGATCTTCTTATCGTAGATTAAGATGTAAGGTTTCTCCATTTCGCATTGCATTTTCTCTGCATCTGTTACGAAATAAGGAGAAAGATACCCGCGATCAAACTGCATACCTTCTACAGTCTTCAAGACCGTATCGCGGCCTTTAGCATCTTCGATCGTAATGACACCGTTTACGCTTACAGCACGCATACCGTCGGCAATAAGCTTACCGATTTCAACATCATTATTAGCAGAAATGCTTGCAACTTGTTCGATCTTGTCGTAGTTTTCGCCTACTTGCTCTGCTTGCGCCTTGATGCTTTCCACAACTTTAGCTACGGCCTTGTCCATACCGCGCTTCAAGTCTAAAGGATTAGCGCCGGCAGCTACGTTTTTCATTCCTTCCGTAAGGATAGCCTGCGTCAGGATAGTTGCTGTCGTTGTTCCATCGCCCGCATCATCGCCTGTCTTGCTGGCTACGCTCTTAACCAATTGAGCTCCGGCGTTCTCGAAGTTATCTTCGAGTTCTACCTCTTTAGCTACGGTCACGCCATCTTTTGTGATGCGCGGAGCGCCATATTTTTTGTCGATAACAACGTTGCGTCCTTTAGGACCAAGCGTTACTTTTACTGCATTTGCCAAAGCATCTGCACCCTGATGAAGCGCTTCGCGCGCTTCAACATTATATTTGATTTCCTTAGCCATAATCTTGTATATCTTTTAATGTGTTATTGCAGAATAGCCAATACGTCTGACTGACGCATAATAAGGTATTTCTCTCCATCGAGTTCTACTTCCGTTCCGCTATATTTACCATAGAGGACAGTATCTTCAGCTTTGAGGACCATTTCTTCGTCTTTTGTCCCATTACCTACGGCAATTACGCTACCTTTCAAAGGTTTCTCCTTTGCTGTATCAGGAATGATAATGCCTCCTACCGTTTTCTCTTCAGCAGCGGCCGGTTTGATTAAAACTCTGTCTGCTAATGGTTGAATTTTCATAATCGTTGTTTTATTTAGATTGAAATTATTTCCCACGAAGTATAACTAAAAGTATGCCAAGAGTGGTATTGTCTCATAGTTTTTCTTTGTTCCTATGTAAAAAACCTTGTAACAGTCCCACAATTTCGCCTTTATTGTTGTCGTGAGCCGCTTTGTGGATGCGTATGTCTCATTATTGCCTTGTTGTGGCTTATGAGTTTATTGTTTGCTGGCGCCCAAACAATCGTTTGCTGAGCCCAAACTATAGTTTGCTGGTACCAAACAATCGTTTGCCGGCACCAAACAATGGGAGGCACTGTTTGAAGCTTACTGAGTAAAGAACGAAAAAAGTCGAAAATCAGCACGTTTTACGAGTTATATAAGAGGAGGGAATAAGAATAGTGCGTAAGAGGAGGTAATGATAGTACTATATGGCGTGCAAATCATTAACGGATAGGACGTAATAGGACTTTCACGGCCAAAAGGCTTGATTTACCAAACAAGCGGAAACGATCCTTGAAGACCCAAATAGCATTCGTCCATCGCGAACGGTTGAGAAAGCGTAGAAAATGATCAAACGTTTCCTTTATTTCCGGAGATAACTCTTCGGTATAAAAATGATAGACGTCCAAAATGCTATCCAGATGGCTGCTTTCCAATATTGGTTTCCTGCGTCTTAGGAATCCCGTAGTGCGTTGCAAGAGAGAACGATCCGTGGCTCCGGTCACAGCACCGGTATAGCGGCGATAAAGAAAGAGACGACGAGGTATATATGTGAAATGTCCAAACAAGGCATTCACGAGCGTGATAAGATGATCGTGCATCGCGATGCGGCCTTTGAATAGCAGGCACTTCCTCTCTTAATTTATCATTGATAATCATTGCACAACCTTGTATGCCGCCGTTGGCAAACAGAACGTCGTGAAGGTCTTTTACGATGTTCAAGATAGAAATGCCTCCAATAGGCTGGCGAGCTTTGACGTTGTAGACATAAGCATTACAATAGACACATTGCGGAATGTTGTTGTCTTCTGCCTGAATGACTTCCATCTGCGTACTTAATTTGTCTTGTAACCAAATGTCGTCTTCGTCGCAAAAAGATATAAAAGGCGCTGTGGAGAGCGAGAGCAAATGCATAAAGTTGCGACCGGCAGAATGGAAACATAAACCATCCTCAATCAGGCATATACGCTGGTCGGTTGCAGCTAATTCACGGATGATTTCAATGGTGCGATCCGTTGAGCCATCATCGTGTATCAGCAGGCGCCAATCGGTGAAAGTCTGTTGCTGTAAAGAATATATTTGCTGACTGATATAAGCTTCGCCATTGTAAGTGGCCATCAGTATATCTAACTTGGGCTGGCTCATCTTGATAGTCTTGAAGACAGTTGTTGGAAAATATAAGGGAACAATATGAGGATGATATATTGCAGATTCAATGAAAAATTGGATAAGATATTTTCCTGCACAAATTGCAGTATGAGGTAGTTTAAGAAGCAGGCATATAAGATGAAATAGACGTTTTGCCCACTTTGAGCTCGTTTATATAAAAGAAGGCATAAAATGCGCCATAGAGTCCGCCAAACAAACCTACGCCCGGTAAGCCGAAATCGTGATAGAAGGGGTATAGAATCGTATAGGTATTAGTCTCTTCCGGGACGCCAACAAATTTCAAGACGTTGCTGACGGGTTCTATGTCGCTCCCGAGCGAGTGCATGATAGCGTAGTAAAAGCGGAAAACGTATTCGCCAAAATGTGTGGCGCTTGCAGGTTCTACATAATAGTCGAAAGCTACGCAGGGAGACATAATGTATATGGTCAACATAGACGTGGCCGAAAAAGAGTCTTGCTGGGAAGCCATCGAACGGGCATATTGAAACCAGATGCTGAAGCCTATGAAGATTATAAGTATGATGCCGATAGTGCGCAATTTGATCTTGCCGCGCAGATAAAGGACATAAACCATAGGAACCAAGAAGACGAAGAAGCCCGTCTTGGACATGGAAATCAATGCTGCGAGAACGTTAATGACTACGGCCAATATCTTGAGCCATTTCTTGGACGAGTAGACAAAGATGAAGATAAAGACGATTAAAGCTACGCCTATCGTATAATAGGCTACGCCTAAATCCGGTTTATCCAAAGTGTCGTCGTAAAAGAAGCAATGCGCAAGTAGGTCATTAAGTTCGACTCGCCGCGCTCCATACCATATCTCATTAACGTATAAAGAATCAATGGCACGGAAATGATAGCAATAAATAAATAGAGTTTCAATACAAGCCGAGAAGGTGTGAGGACCGACGCAAGCAATGGAGGGCGACGACTGATAAGACTATGGTCAGGCAGGTAATAATAAGTGGGGTAAGCCACTCCTAAAAAAGAAATAGTCCAAACGATCAGGGAAATTGGGAAGTCGTGAATAATAGGGTAGAGTTCGGGATCACTGAGATAGAAGAGCAGTAATATGCCGAACCATACACCAGGCTGGAGTACAAAAGGCGAAAAAACGTCGCGCGTAATGTACCATCCGATAAACGTGAATGCAGCTACAATCAAGAAGGCAATGAACAACATAAGACTTGATCTTTCTTACAATAATAGAACATAAGAGCGGCTACAATCGCTTCAGAAAGCAATAGTGCCCACGCGGCACCGTATTCTGAGTAAAGGGGCGTCAAGATGCCAACTGCCGGAATGGAAATGATGGCGGTAATGACGTAGACGTTGCGGAAATGTACTCGGCTCTGTTTGTTGCCTAAAGCGATTAAACCCATTTGCCCACAGACTGCGCCGATACCAATAAATAATGGAGCAGGGGAGATAATGCGTAGTAGATTGTCCCATCCCAAATAACCTTCGTCGTGAAGTGCGGATTTCAGCAACGAAGCCCCGACAAATAATAGGATGGTTAAGAGTAACATAATTCCGCCTACGACATAGAGTACGCTTTTCGTCTTATTCACGGCTGCAACTCGATCTTTGGCGCTCAACGCACTGATCTTTGGAAAGAAAACTTGCGTGATGGGGATGTAAATGATAAAGCATAGGGCGCGCATAAGTGCTTCGGCAGAGGTGTAACGCCCAACAGCAGACTGAGAACAAAAGAAGCCCAAAATAATGACGAATAATTGGGTGTAAACGCTCGTGGATGCGCGTGAAAGAAAGAGTGGGAAGCTATCTGAAACTTCAGACTTGATGTGTGAGAAATCCCAACTGATACCTCCTATCCACGATTGGCGATAAGCCCAAATAGAAGAAATAAGGGCTGTTAGGCAAAAAACAGAGGCTTGTAAAAGAGCGGCGATGATGTAATCTTCTTGCACTTTTACAAAAATAAAGATGAGAGGAAGTAAAAGTAGCTTGGAGATGGTGTTGATTATGGCCATTGCTCTTACTTTTCCTACTCCTTGAAAGAGCCACATAAATGTGTAGGTCGAACCTATAGCCATTGGCGTTGTAGCTAATATAGCTGCCTGATAGCTTTTAAAGGTGGGGACAAATGCAATCAGAATAAAAAGTAATAACAGTGAGGCCGCCAAAAGCATTGTCTTGGCCCAAAATACGGCCCAAAAGATGCGCGTGCGCTCTTGCTTGTCTTCGCCTGCAATGGCTAAGTGCTTCGTGGCACTTAAATCAAAACCAAAATCGATAATTAGGGCCAGATATTGTATAACAGAGAGTGAAAAACCAATATAGCCATAGCCGGTTGCTCCCAACTTGACCATTAGATAAGGAATCACCAAAAAAAGGAAGGAACTTGTTGACACCTTGTAGTACAAATAAATAAAGAATGTCGACAACTTCCTGCTTGTTCCCTTTTATCCCTTGTCTTAATTGGTGCAACATAAGTATGGCGTCAAGGCTTTTCGCTCTTCGTTTCCAGCAATTGCATCTCTGGCTGATCACGCATTGCTGATTTGATGATTATCCATAAACAAGACAGTGAAAAACTCAAAACAGCCATCATAAAGACAAAGATCATACGCTTAGGAGCCGATGGCTTTATAGGAACATTTGCCTGTTGTAGAACGGTAAAGGCAGGCATACGCTCCTGCACTTTGGCTTGGGCCAATTGTAATTGTGTGATGCTTTGTGAATAACCATTATAGGCTAATTGCATCTCGTTCTCTAGACGTGTCTCTTCTTGCTGTACGGAGGTCAAAACCAAATCCTGATTGGCATCGGCAAAGCGAGCGTAAACTTTCTGAGTCGCTTTGTAATCTTCTAACGCTTTCTGAGAAATCTTCTCAGCATATTTGACGTCGTTGCGCGCTTTGCTCGTACGATAGTTTGCAATGTATTGCTGCAATTGGTTTCTACCATTGTTGCAACTTGAGCTGCAACTTCAGGGTCTTGCATCGTAACGTTAATAGTGACCATATTTGTGCGCTTATCTACAAAGCTTACGATAGAAGCCCCCAAGCCCTTTAGTAATTTTTCTTGTGCTTTTGTAAGGCGCTGAGGATCTATTTTGTTTGTCGGTGCTTCTTTTGAACCAAGTCCACCCCATTGAAACAAACTATCCCACCACGGAGCTTTCTGATGTTGTGTAAGGTAGATGAATAGGCTTACGTCTTGCTTTAATCCCTTAGGCCGTACGGGCTTATTTAATAAGGCAACTAAGAAATCGGGCGTCTTTACTACTTTGGGATAGAATTCGGGGTATATGGCGTCCTCGCTGTCGCCGTTTCCTAGTTTTACACCTGCCATAGATGCCAATGAGCCTAAGCCGGAGCTTAAGCTGTTGTTGCTGGGGATTTCTGGCAACATCACAACATCTGATTGATAAGAGCGAGGAATACTCATAATGTAACCAATACTCAAGCTGACAACAATGAAGCAGAAGATGAAAATCTGTTTCCATTTGCTCAGCAAGAGACGAGTTACCTTTAAGAGGCTTTGTATTTTGCTATTCATGTACGTTATTTCTTTATCAAGGTTGCTACGACAGCGCCCAATGTGGCAACAATACTACCTAAGCTTATCCATTCAGCAAAAGCTAATCCGCGTCTTTTAGATTTTGCTGGGACGACAATTTCACAGCCCGGCTGTATATCTTTAGCTGAACGAATCTTTGTGACTGTACCATTCATATTTACGGCAAAAACATCTCTGCGTTTTGCGGTTAAGCTGTATCCTCCGGCTTGATTGATGTAGTAGCTAAGCCCTTGTCCGCTTGTATAAGCGACAGTATTGGGATACATAACTTCTCCATTAATTGAGACGGTGTTATTATATTTTGGTACGACAATCTTGTCGCCGCCTTGTAGGACAATATCCCATTTATCCGAGCCTGGACTTTCAAGTGCTTTATCTAAGTTTATACCGATGTTTCTTACGTCGCCATTAAGTTTACTTATCTTTGTTGAATCTCTTGCAGTAATCATTTTCCACGTAGCCTGCTCTTTGATTTGTTCTTGAGGGCTTAGGTTTCTTTCCAAGTGTGCGCCTTTTGCATAGGCCTCTTTGGTTAATCCACCAGCCTCTTTAATCAAATCGCTTAAGCGGGCTGTCTTGCGAGTTAAGGTATAAACTCCGGCAAACATAACCTCACCTTCAATTTTAATATGTTCTTGTTCTGCATAACCAGGAGATCGGCGTACATAAACCTCATCAAATGGTTCCAACACAAATCCCGGTTCTCCCTGGATAACGAAACCATCTTTTAGTTGGAAACTATAAGAGCGTGCAATTTGGTCCGGTGCAGTAAGCGCTTTGCTATTTCTGATTCTACGAGATACATCTACTTTCATTGTTGATGCCGCATCTGTTAAACCTCCGGCCTGCAAGATGAAATCTTCGATGGTCGTGTTATCAGCATAAACATAGACGCCCGGATAAGCTACTTCGCCAGAGATGGTTAACGTCTGAGCATCAAGTAAATCTTTTCTACTAGGAACATACAAAACATCACCATTCTTCAAAGACACATCCGGAATGTTATGATCTACGAGTTCTTTGAGGTCGATAGCCAACACTTCCAGCGTGCGATCTTCTTTAAGGCGATGCATTACAGCGTGATTGGCTATAGCATCTTCTGTAACACCTCCGGCAGCTTCGAGCAACTGACGGACTGTGGAGATCGTTCCGTTCATTTGGAACTGACCGGGACGGAAGATGGCTCCTTTGATTTCCACTAAGTTGCTAAAGCGATTCAATGTGGAGTCAACCGAAACGGAGTCACCATCCATCATTTGGAATTTATTTCGCTCAAACTCATCTACAGTATGGATAGAATACATACCGCCTGATTTGCGAATGAGACGCACGTTCGTTCGATATGCGTCGCCCGTAAAGCCGCCCGCATATTTGATCAACGTTCCCACACTTTCTGTGTGCTTCATTTCATAATACATCGGACGTTTAACCTTTCCGGTGATATCTACCAAGCATTCGTAAGGGCCTACATAAATAACATCTCCCGACGTTAGTCGGACATTGCCGGATAACTTCCCATTTAGGATATAGTCATATATATCTACTGTCGATATAGCTTTGCCGTGTCGGTAGACTTTAATGCTACGCAGTGTTCCTATATCGTTTGTACCACCCGCCATATACAAAGCATTAAAGACGGTAGCAAAAGCTGACAAGGTATAAGTGCCGGGATTTTTTACTTCACCCATAACATTGACGGAGATAGTCTTTGTTTGCCCGACCGTCAAGCGAATTTTGCTACTCTGATAGCGCGCTCCCAGCGTAGAACGTAAGCGCGCATTAGCTTGAGCTACTGTTAATCCAGATACATTTATAGGCCCAAAGCCTTCAATGTCAATAGTGCCATCCGGAGATACTGTAGATTCAAAGTTTTTCTGTGATGCTCCCCACACGTCAACAAATACAGCATCGCCCGGGCCTAAACGATAATCGTCGGGAGTTGCGATATTCATATCGCTCTCAAAAGTTAGCTTTTTGTTATTAAAGATATCTCGACCGAAGACTTTCTTTTTCTGTTTCTTGTCTCTTTTATCTTTTTATCTCGAAGTAGTCTTCCTCGTCCAGATCAAATGTATCAGGCAGGCGAAGCTTAATCCGTCATCCAACTCGTCTTCTTGACGGAGTTGTCGCTTCTTTTGCTGCTTTTCAGAAATATAGACTTTATCTTCCTTATTATTATCAAACCGTTTGCGTCGATAATTTTGCGCATTGGGGTCTTCTTTCTCTTCGCCGTTCTGTTGGCGAAGGCGGTCTTTCTGCTTTTTGTTGAAGCCGGTTAAGTCTTTGGCACCTAAAGTCGAATTAGACTTGCTCTGCATCTCATATTTTTCTTCTAATACGACGCACTTGGTCTACCGTAACTCCACGTTCAACCAATTTCGTCATTATGGCTGAACGCGGCGTGCCCTTTTGGCTTTCGCGCATGATGAAACTCATCACTTGATCATCTGTCATTGTTGAGCGTACCTGCGCATAAGTTAGCGGCGCAAGCAGAAGCGTGAACAATAGGGCTACAATAAGTCTTCTTATATGCATAAGTTGTGTTACTTTTCTATTTGATGTAGAACATCCGGAGTGGATTTTTTTAAAGGTAAAGCCGTCTATGCGGTTGGTAGAACCGTCTGAAAGGCAATGTTGCCGCAAAAGTACAAAAAAAGGGCTATTTATTCCTCTCTTTTAGTTTAAACAATGACGCTAATGGTCCCACGAGGCGCTAAGGACGACTTTTGGGGTAGATTATATAAAGCATGTTTATAAGGTTTGCTCACATTATCCCTCTCGCATGACGCATCATTGTAAAAGCGAAATTAAGTCACTTCTTTAGACTGCTTACTTTTCAACTGATTAAAGCTGAATTTATTGTGCTGTGTTTGTGTATGATACACTTTTTGTCTGATTTTTGTGCGACTTCAGCTCATTATTCGACCTGTTGGCTTTGAAATATTATTAAGAAGCATTGCAATGGGTAAAGAGTTATCACGATGGTAGGAATTTTTCATCACGAGCGTACATTTGTCCCATCACGATGATACGAACGTCCTTCCACGATGGGAAATCTGTAGGAAAGGATAAAGGTTGTAAAACTCAATATTTGAGTTTCTCTTTTTGTACCTTTCTATCTGCTTATGCTTGTCCTGTTAGCTCTCAGGTAAGACTAACGAGATCATATTTATAAAAGTCGGATGCAATTCCGAATAGTTCTGAAATGTTTTCTTAAGAGAAGCTTCGTTGAGTCTTGATGTTATATTTCGTTTTGTTGATGAAAGGAAACAGGGCTAATGCGTTGTAGCCGTGTAAATAGAGTAGGGGGGAATAGTACTTTGTTGTTAATGTCAGGAGAATGCGACGTAGGGATATAATCGCTCAAGCTCTTTTTTCGTAAAGATACCTAAGAAACGCAATTCTTCCCAGCTCTTTATCGGGCCGTTTAAACGAATATGATTGATGATGGCTTTCGTCTGCTCATAGTTAAAGTAAGGATGTCGTATGAGCTGCTTAAAAGAAACTTTATTGATATACACTTGGCTCGGTATCAGCTTTGTAATAAGAAACCATTGCTCTATATTTTCCGGAAGGCCATCTATTTCTTTTAGTTGCTGCTTGCTTACAAAGCCGCCAAGTCTTTCTCGGTAGCGCACAATCTTTCCGGCGTAATAAGAGCCTATTCCTGGGATTTTTTTCAGAGCATTGGTGTCAGCTGCATTGATGTCAATCTTTGTACCCGGGGCATATTTTTCGACACGTTGCCTCCGGATGCTGTCACTCCTATATTGCGTGCGTTCATTGCTTTCTTGATGGATAACAATATAAGGACGCAGGCGTGCAAAGTCTTTTTCGCTAAGTCCATATAAATGACTAAAATGCTCGGCCGACTTCCATCGTCCGCCTTTTGCTCGATATTTGAGCGCATTTTTAGCTTGCCAAGGAGCGAAGCCTAAGGCCATGAAGGTCTCATAGCTGGCCGTGTTGGGATCAAAAGGGAATAGCTTGCCTACTACCTTTTCGTTGTTCCAATGCGGATGCTGTTTGACCCAAGCTAATGAATCTTTCTTAATTTGAGCTTCAAAGTCAGATAGTTCTTGCTGCGCAGTGGAGGTTTGGTTGTTGGACGGCCCGGTTGTCTCTCTTTTATATAGCCGAAGTAGGACTACAATTAGTATGATGACAAAGAGAATGGCAGCTAAACCATATAGCTCTTCTCGTGTGAAGCGGCGTTTTTCCATAGCCCTTCTTTGTTTAATTGATAAATTCCAAGAGATTCCCAATCTGAAAATAAGGCGGTTGAGTGGATAGTGTGGAACAAGGAAAGGTTTTCCATTGCCCGAGCTGTAATTGAGGTGCGACACCATTACATAAAAGCGAGTACGCTTCAGATCAAAGTTGGCGTAAGCATTGATAAGAGGATAATTGCCCAACGTTACTTTATGTTGAGGGTCTTGTATTGCAAATTCTCCGACGATGGGAGAGTAAGCTAAGGCGTCATATTTCGTAAAGAAGCGCATATCTGCCCCCAGTTCTGTCTTTAGTACCTTAGCAATCTTGAACTTTAAGTATAAATTCGTCCAAAGATTGATGGAGGGAAGTGGATAAACCGAAGCGTCAGAGGTAGCCTGCCAAGTGATTTCATTCTCCCAATGCAAGATTCCCCAATGGAAATTTTGAGTTAGCGTAGCAGCGATCAACTGCAAATTGCCGGTTTTTTGGCTTGAATTAACCGAATGGGTGTATTTTTGAGTGCTTGATACAGTATAAGGGTATAAGGTTTGCGCAAAGAATGGATAGTTTTTTATATTTTCGATGTGCAGACTGAGTTTTGTTTGCTTATAATGTAGACTTCCGCCAATGCGCGTGGAAAATTGTTTGTTTAATTGTTTGTCCCACCAGGCGTTGCGTGCGTGGTAATGGTCAAAATAGAGAAAGCAGGCGCCCAACGTCGTACATAGCCGTCTAAATTAACAAAGAGTGAATCTTTATGGAAAGGAATCGTAAAATCTACATTCCCTTCTACGTTAAATTCTCCCCACTTGGCGCCGGTCGTTCTTAGTTCGCCTAATACGTGATAGCGGAAATACTTGCCTTTTTCCTTGAGTAGTTGAGCGCCAAGCGTAAGATAATTGTATTTATATTGCTTCGTCGTTAAGTTGCTTGCCGTTGTGAGCGTGTCAGTAAAGAAAAATTGTAGAAATCGTGCTGCGCGAATAGACGAAGTCCGGTCTTCACCCATTTATTGAAACCTTCGTGTAACTCTATTGCAAGGGTGTTTCTCAAGTGTAGGAATTTCGTCAGATCATTTGCGGAATCTGCCGGCAGATAGAAATCATGAAAGAATCCTTTTGCTTCAGTTAAAGGCAGATTAGACAAGAAACGCCTGTTGTTGTGTGAGAGTTGGAATGTATGAATAAAGCTTGTGACCGGCACAAATTCCTCTCTTAGCAAACTATCATTGATGTTTGTTCGCGTAGAGTCTGTTGCCTTTAATAATTGACCAGATATTTTGTTATGCTGTGTCCTGACTATTTTTCCCTCTTTATCATAGAAGCGAGAGAAACCTATACTATAGTTGTGTGTTAAGAAGAATGTGTTCAGGTGCATCCTATTATATGTCTTTGAAAGATTGGTTGGCATATCTTCCGTTCCATATTTTGTGGGGAAAGACTCAGGATTAGTGATATAAGCATCGTTTTCTATTCCTCCGTTTTCGGAAGTTTTTAGAAAATTGGTAGAGTAGAGCGTGTGCATTTTATAATTCTTGCCTAAGTAAGATGCGAACAGCGTACCTCCCAATTGGGACGTGTTTTGACTACTATAATATCCTCTGCCGTAGAGGTAGTCAATCACAAAGCCCATTCCTAAGCGCTTGTTTATATTGGTGGAAAAAGCCCCCTTGAGTCTTGATTCTCCGCTCTGCTTGTCCCCACATTCGTGAAGTGTTATGTTGGTAAAGGGAGATTTTGTATTCGTGAACAGCACTTGATCAGGCCTTCGTAAGAAAAAATCATAAGGATTGGTGAATATGAATTCCTCTTCTGTTGGCGCATCATTGCGATCTGTAAATATCCGACTGATACGCGGAGATCCCAGATTTCCTAAAAAGTTGTAGCGCCCCGTGAGTCCGTCCGTGAAAGCCTGATTCTGGAAGAGGTGGGGGATTGTGTCTAATTGCGCAGGGCGAATAGCGCCAAAACGAGTGCCTACTCTCCAAGCATAAATACCTTCCGGCACGTTTTCTTTCTCAATAGAATCAGTTGCAGAACGTTGTTGATTATTTTCTTGTATAATATTCTGTGCTTGAACTGCCGATAAAGGGCAAGAAATAAGCAGTAAGATCTTCAATAGTCGTTTCATAAAAGCAGGCAATGTGCGTTTGATTGACGGCAAAGTTAAAGAGATTTCGGGATTTGTCAGTCGTTTAAAGCACCACAATTCGGACAAGTCCCTAATTTCTCTAAGGCTTGTCTGCAATTTCCGCAGACAAATTGCTGCGTGCGGTGCTTAAAGTAGCTTTTGAGTCTAATCCCGAAAATTATAATAATGATGGTGTGCCCTATATAAAAGGGGAGAATCTCCGTTAATCCAAAGTAAATAAGTATAGCACTGAAGATTAAGCTCGCAAGATGTTTTATAATGTATTGTCCATCATCTATCTTTGAGAGGTCTATTATTACTGCAATTCCAGAAATGAGAAGTATCCATACTGATCCTAAGAATAGCTGCATAATAGGGGGGAGGTCCGGGTTTAAAGGATTGATTGTTGGGTGAAAATAAAACTCAATCCAAGTATCCGGAACAAAGTGTTGTATGCCCCCATATAAAGCTGAAGACACGGCAATAGTAAAGCACAAAAGTAAAGCGTATAAGCTGTAGGCTGGAATAAACGAGATGCCGGCAAGCGATTCTTTCTGTCGCCTTATAGCGTATTTCCATCCATTCTCCTCTGCTTTTCGTTCCTGTTTGTTTTGCTTAAGACATAACAAGGCCACAAATACTAAAAGACTAAGTCCTAACAATGGAAATAAGATCAAAGAGCGCGTGTAACTGAAGAAGTGTATAAATTTTGAAATCGGATCATTCGGCACAGTCTTATTGAGAAAAGTCTGTTCACTTATCCAACCTTGTGTCAATTGATCGCGCGCCACTTTGATTAGAATACTATCTGCCTCTGCTTGAGTAGATTTTGAAATATCTAAAACAATCAGTTGATCTCCTTTATGCAGACCTATCGTGTCGGTTCCTTCATTTGGATTAATAGAATAACCAAAATCGCCGACTGCCTCTTGCATTTTAGGCGGAAGCGTCCTCATTAGGTGAAAGGAGTCTATAGCATTGGCAATAAAACCTTTCCAGTAATGATGTGAAATGCGAAATTTGACCGAATCAATGCTATTTTGATCAGCCGGAACCCAATGTCCCACTTGATTTGGATGCGAATAGTAGCAAGAACAAAGTAGAAAGAGAGTAATAAATAATGTGATGAGCTTCTTCATTCTCTAATCTTTAGGAGATAATACCTGCATTTCACAATGTTTGCAATCAAAGACGAGAGGGAAAATCTTTCCGTCGCTTGATCGCAAGAACCAATTGTCTCTATTAACATTTTTATCTTTAAGGCATTGGTGTAAAGTATAACGAATACAATGTTTGCAAGTCATCAATACGGCTTGTTGCGGCTGCTTCACTTCAAAGGCATCATCTATCGTAGTTACGCCGTGTGAAGTATAGAAAGCTTTTGCCAAATGATTGGCAATGTTTGCTGTAAAATCAAGATGCTGTTTGGGGTAGCATAATTGCTGATTTTCTAAGCCCCTGGGCGGCAGTTGGTAGTCGTCCAGATGGGCTTTCATCAATTTTTCTATAAGTTGACGACGCCATTCGGACAATTGTGAAGAAGGAATGAACCAATTTCCGTCTATGGAAGCTTTCTCGACATAAAAGGGTGTTCCCACCAAGTTTTGATAATTGCCGGAGAATATTGCTTTCCTGCGATTGCTTGGCAGCCTCTTTCACATAAATCAGTGTCATTTTTACGCTTGCGATGGCATCTTCAGCAGACAGGGTGAAGCCCTTCTTCTGATGGTTGAAACGTAAGGTTAAGTGCAATTTTTCTTTCGGCTGTAGGCTTTTCAAGTGTGCGCACAAAAGTATAGTCTAAATTCCTATAAATTTTCGTTCCACTTGCAATTTTCGGCACAGAGGTTGGAAAAATCTGGTGTTCATTAACGCGATTAACACGAAATCCCTCTAACTCTTCTTGCGCGTTGACGAAGCAAAGTCCGTCTCCCGGTTGTATTTCTATGTCTGTCTTAAGGCTTATGTGGCGGTTATTTACTTGTTCTACTGTGCCAATATATGCTCCCATAGATTTAGGAGAGATAATGTTGGCCACATTTTCTCGTTTATATAAGAAGTAGTTCGTGAAGCTGCGATTAAAGCTCCTTTCTACGGCCGGTTCAAATGAAAGTGTCGTATCGCCAAACGAAGAACGGCAGTACCGATCCTTATTTTTACGGATAACTCCATCAATTTGGCGCCGGTAGTAAGCTGTTACATTTTTGACATAATCCATATCTTTCAATCGCCCTTCTATTTTGAAAGAAGAGATGCCCGCTTCGATCATATCTTCGATAGATTGACTGCGGTTGAGGTCCTTCATGCTGAGTAGATGTTTTTGCTTTTCCAGCACTTGCCCTTTATCGGTCAAGAGATCGAAGGCAAAGCGACAAAGTTGAGCACACTTCCCTCTGTTGGCAGATCTATTAAAGCAGGCTTGCGATGCATAACAGCGTCCCGAATAACTGACGCAGAGTGCACCATGTACGAATGCTTCGAGCGGAGTATCTACTTGCGCGTGGATTTTGCGAATAGTTTCGAGTGACAATTCACGCGCCAGAACTAATTGCGACAAACCGACGCCGGCCAAGAAGCGAGCTTTCTCCACGCTTGTTATGTCCATTTGTGTCGAAGCGTGCAATGCAATGGGTGGAATCGGCATACGCAAGATGCCTAAATCTTGAATGATGAGTGCATCAACGCGTGCTGCATAGAGGGCGTGAATCAATTTTTCTACTTCAACCAATTCATCATCATAGATGATTGTATTTAGGGTGACGTAAACTTTGGCATTAAATAAATGCGCATAGTCGCAAAGGCGAGCGATGTCGGCTATCGAATTGCCAGCAGTAGCACGAGCCCCAAAAGAAGGGGGACCGATGTAGACGGCATCTGCCCCATGCTTGATGGCCTCTATGCCTATGGCTGCATTTTTCGCAGGACTGAGTAATTCGATTGCTCTCATTATTGTTCTTGTCTTGAATCGTTTGATGGTTGACAAAGCGGGCTAAAATAACAATAGTCCCGTAAACGAAAGGTTTGCGGGACTATCGCGGTGCGTACGGGACTTGAACTTGATTCTGTAACACCTTGTATCACAACTATTTTTATCGGTCTCATTCATCTATATAGCCAAATTGTAGCCACTATAGAGTATTTTGAGAGTATTTAAATAATTAGCTCTACTGACATCACCTATGTCATTTCCGATACAAAGGTACATAAAAAATGAACCACCGCCAAATATTTGGTTGAAAATCTTTTAGAGAGATTCCGGCTACAATTTCAGTGCACGGTGCAAGCCCTTATATATAAAAGGGACTTGCACCGTGCACTGACGGTCTATGCTGTTGAAAAACAATAAAAATTGCAAATGGCATCATTTTGCCAACATTGGCAATCTAATATTCTTAAAAAAGGTTTATTTCTTTCGAACTTTGCACTTTAGAAATCAAATTAATATACAAAATATGGATAAGAAGATGATACCTCAAAAGAGAGAGGGACGCTTGTTTATCGTGCTTCCCACTCTTGAAATCATGCTATCTTCTTGCGATAACAGCAAGATGAAAGCCCAAGTTGCCGGCATGGAGTATTCCAATTTCAGGAAGCATTGCAAGATGCAGACAGATTTGAGAATTGACACCTACACCAAATGTGCCTCCGCATTCGATATGGATGTACTTCTTTTGCATCTTCCCAAAGGAATGATAGAATCTTTGGTGCATACCACCGAAGACAAAGACCGTCGTTTCTTTACAATTGAGTGGAAAGGCCACTCTACTTTGCCCCTTTTGGGCAAATAGAATTTGCTCCTGTTGGTCACAATATTATTGCCCCTTGTAAAGTCCTGGTGCAGGGGTCAATTTTATTTTACCCTTTTAGATACTCTGGCTTTTCTTAGCCCTTAACTTACGCATGCTTTCGCCATATAATTCTATGGTATGCGCCGTATGAATAATTCGGTCAAGGATGGCGTCGGCTATTGTCGGATCACCAACCATGTCATACCAGTTGGACGATGGGTACTGTGAGGTTATGATGAGTGGATTTCCTTTCATGCCTGTCCTCAATAATTTCGAGCAGAATGGGACGTTCCTTGGCATCAAGAGGTACAATGAACAGGTCATCAAGGATGAGTAACTGGCAACGCTCAATCTTCTTGAGCTCAGTTTCAAGTGTACCTTTTGACTTTGGCAACCTTCAGTGCGCCAAGTAGTTTTGGGGTGCATTGGCATAGAAAGTACGGAATCCCTTTTGCATGCCTCGTGGCCAGAGCACATGCTAGATAGCTTTTTCCCCGTACCTGAAGAGCCGGTAATGAAGAGGTTCTGCCCCTTATGTACAAAGTCAAGGGTGGCGAGGCGTTCCATCTGATTGCGCTCAAGACCCCGATTTGTGGCATAGTCAATCTGTTCGAGATAGGCCTTGTATCGGAACGCCGCATTCCTGGTAAGCCGCACTATGGCAGCCTGGGCACGGTAATCCCATTCACGTGCAAGGAGCATGGAAAGGAAGGTGTCCGCGGTCATGGACTGTGGAGTGGTGCCGGCAAGGCTTTCCCTGAAAGCCTCCGCCATACCGTGTAATTTCATGCGGCTCATCAAATCCAGTGATATGTTGTTCTGGTCCTGTTGTCCCGTTACGGGAGCTGTCTTATTATTTATTTCAATAATTTTAGCTTTATTGTTCCTGTTTGTCTTTTCTGTAATAGTCACGTCCACGTATATTCTTGTGGGTCAGTGGTATCAGGGGATGTCATGTCAGGCTGTACCCTCCCGTCCTCATCAGGAAGGAAATCCGCGTCGTCTCCCTGTTCAAGCACCTCTCGTAAGGCCTGATACCCGTATTGTAGCTTCTGTTCCGCGCAGGCGCAGGCAGCGACCAGACGGTCACGGCCGTATTTTTTCTCCAGTGTCAGTATGCCCCGACAGGATCTGAACGCTTTTGGAGGATATTGCATGACACGCTCCACTTCCCGGAGATAATTCAATACGATATTGTCTATTTCCGAGGCATGTCGGAAGAGTTCCTCAAGATCCTTGTCATAAGGACCATAGTGCCCCGGCAGGTTGTGCTCCTTTTTCCATGAATAGGTGTAGGGTATGTCACAGCGGTCGTGGATGGCAACAAGGTTCATGCCACAGTGAATTTCCACCGTGTCGGCATCGTAGAGGATCGTCACGCGTTTTCCCCACATGTTCCTTGGGAACACTGTAATGGTGCTTGAACAGCGATACGTAGGAGTTCCTGCCGACAGTCATCAGCTTTTTCTCTTTCATGACGTAGCGTTTCAGTGGAAGCGGGCGGAGGTAGTCCTTCTCACTGCGCAGGAACATCTCCTTGCGTGACGCCTCCCGGCCGGCCATCACCTTTTTCATTGAAATCGTGCAGGGAAACATGGATGGCGGCATTGAGATCGTCCAGACTATGAAAGTCATTCCCTCTATGTCCAGGTAAACGGAACGGTAGAAGTTTCACTGCGTTTTCAACAAGAGCCTTGTCCTTGGGGTGGCGTACACGGGCGGGATAGACCGCACAGCCGTAATGCTCGGCAAAAGCGGCAAAATCGTCATTGATGACGGGCTCGTTGCGGTCGCTTCGTGTAACGGCCGCCTTCAGATTGTCGGGTACTATTGCCGCCGGAGCTCCTTCGAAATACAGCATGGCATTCTCGCATCCCTTTAATCAGGTCTTCCTTGCGCTGCGACCATACGGCCTCACAGTAGGTGTAATGACTGAACGGAAGGATGGCAACAAAAGACTTCGGCCTTCTTTGTCTCGCCTGTCATCTCATCGACAACTTCAAGCCTGTCACCGGCAAAATCAACATACATCTGGTCTGCGGCATAGTGCTCGACATGGCCGACGACCTTGATGTGGAACTTGTACTGGCGGATTGCCCGCTTGAAGGAAGACAGCTGAAGACCATCAGGATACTCAGAATGATACTCCTTGAAAAGTTTCCTGACACTCATCCCTTTACGTGTCAGGCGGGATACATATCCGGGAAGCAAAGCCTCCAATTCAATCCTTTTGGAAGATGGCCCCCGACGTCGGGATTCCGTACCGCCAAACATCTCATGCAACTGCTCCTCGGAAAGGGAGAAGCTGATCGATGCTTTTCCCACTTGAAAGGAATAGGCGGACATACTTGCGAACAGTGTTACGGGAAGTATGGAACGTGGATGCTGTTTCCTTGATACCCATCCCTGCCGCATAACATCTTAAAATGTTCTTGATTCTTTTATTCATTTGAATAGATTTTATTATTACCCCTTACACCAGGACTCGGGGTCTCAAATCTACACAAAAAAAACTCTGACGACACTTGTACTAAGTGGTTAATATTATTTTGGCCAAAAGGGTCAATCATATTATGGCCAAAGTGAGCAATCCTGTTTGCCCAAAAGGGTCAAAGTAGAGTGGCTTTTCCAAGTGGGAACGAAAGGCGTTAAGGAATAGACAATCACATGGCCGAAGATTTGGACGGTGCTTTTCTCAGGCTTCGTCTTCTTCTTTCTCAACTGGTGGCTGCTGGCATTGCCCATAGGTAAGGTTGGGGCAGCTACGCTCTATATCTTCACATTGTCTGTGGGCTATATCTGTCTGCTAATGGGCGGTGTATGGATGAGCCGACTACTCAAAAATAACTTGATGGACAATGTGTTCAACACGGAGAACGAGAGTTTCATGCAGGAAACACGATTGATGGAGAATGAATACTCGGTAAACCTTCCTACACGCTTCTACTATAAAAAGAAATGGAACAAGGGCTGGATTAACGTGGTCAATCCCTTCCGTGCCTCAATGGTGCTCGGCACACCGGGTTCGGGTAAGTCATACGCTATCGTGAACAACTATATCAAGCAACAGATAGAGAAAGGCTTTGCGATGTATATCTACGACTACAAGTTCCCCGATTTGTCGGAGATAGCCTACGATCATTTGCTCCATCATTTGGATGCTTATAAAGTAAAACCGCAGTTCTATGTCATCAACATTGACGACCCACGCAAGTCGCATCGTTGCAATCCCATCAATCCGTCCTTTATGACGGACATATCGGATGCCTATGAAAGTGCCTACACCATCATGCTCAATCTGAACCGCTCCTGGATTCAGAAGCAGGGGGATTTCTTTGTGGAGTCGCCGATTATCTTATTGGCAGCCATCATCTGGTTCCTGAAAATCTATGAAGATGGTAAGTATTGCACATTTCCTCATGCGATAGAGTTTCTTAACCGACCCTACGCACAGATATTTCCGATACTCACTTCCTACGATGAACTTGCCAACTACCTTTCTCCTTTCATGGACGCTTGGGAGGGTGGCGCACAGGACCAGTTGCAGGGACAGATAGCCAGTGCTAAGATACCGCTTTCACGTATGATTTCACCTGCTCTTTATTGGGTGATGACAGGCGATGATTTCTCGCTCAACATCAATAACCCCAATGAGCCGAAAGTGCTTGTAGTTGGTAACAATCCTGATCGACAGAATATCTACTCGGCTGCACTCGGACTTTATAACAGCCGTATCGTGAAACTCATCAATAAGAAGAAGCAACTCAAATCCTCGGTGATTATTGACGAGTTGCCGACTATCTACTTCCGTGGGCTTGATAACTTAATTGCTACTGCACGAAGCAACAAAGTGGCAGTGTGTCTTGGTTTTCAAGACTTTTCACAGCTTACCCGTGATTATGGAGACAAGGAAAGTAAGGTCATTCAGAATACAGTAGGCAATGTGTTCTCCGGACAGGTAGTTGGAGAGACTGCCAAGACTCTTTCTGAGCGGTTTGGAAAGGTTCTGCAACAACGGCAGTCCATGACCATCAACCGCAACGACAAGTCCACCTCTATCTCCACACAGATGGACAGCCTTATCCCGGCTTCCAAAATCAGCAATCTCACACAGGGAATGTTTGTCGGTGCTGTGTCGGACAATTTCGACGAGCGCATCGACCAGAAGATTTTTCATGCAGAGATAGTGGTGGATAGTGCTAGAATATCGGCAGAAATGAAAACCTATCATCCAATTCCTGTGATTGTTGAGTTCACGGATGAAGAGGGCAAAGATATTCTCAAAGAAACAATAGAGGAAAATTATAAACGGGTGAAGAGAGAGGTTCTAAATCTTGTTGGCAAGGAAACGGAAAGGATTAAATCCGATCCAGCCTTGGCTCATTTGATAAAGGAAAATTAGGAAAACGCTAACATTCCATAAAAAGCAAAAATGGCAGGATTTACCTGCCATTTTTGCTTGAATGAGTGGGGCTATTTTCAATTATTTTTGAAATATAATTTCTACTCTTGGTTATACTGACTTTCCCAATTGGCTTCTTCAGGTTCTTCTCCCTTACGCCCTTCCAGCTGAATAACAAAACTCTTTGCGGGGAAGTAGGGAGTAAGGTGAATGTCGAGCAAGACCCTATCCTTTTGGTTAGGGTCTTGTTCTATCCTGATAACCTTAAATTTCTCAATCAGTCGTGACGGACCTTTGATGCTATCCAAGAACTTAACGATTTGACTTCGTAAGTCGGCTTCAGTACGGGTTGTCCAATTCTCAAAGGCGCGACGGTTGAGGAAGTCGAACAGCACCTTGGAGATATAGTCGAACACGCGCACAACAGAATAAGTTTGCAGACCGAGATTGTCTCCGTTGAAAAGTGTCTTGGCAGAGAATGCCATTACCTTGCTGTATTCGTTTACCATTGGCACTAATCCCATACGTTCGAGTTCGGAAATCTCACTTTTCTTCAAGTCAAAGCGCACGCTTTCCACCTCAGTGAGACTACCGAACTTCTTGCCGGCAACCACCTGAGACATTAACGTGCTGTAAATCTTTCCTGCAAGAGCACCTGAACCGGGAACATAGAGATTTTCTTCTTCGCCGACTTCTGTAACCTTAGGTCTACCCAAAAGGTAGTTGCAGGTCATGATGACATTCGACTTATAAACATCTCCGCCCGTATGGTCAGCATTGAAGAAGATATCGACGACATCATCCGGTGTTTCCAAGTCTTGGAAATCCGTTACGAGCATCACCTTGTTATCATGTACCATCTTAGCCCATTTGTCAAGCACGGCGTTGGAACCCAAATAGCCCGGTATGATAAGAATTGAGTAGTTTCTACGCAAATCCAACCTATCGAAATTCTGACTGAGTTCATTACCGATATAATCAATGAAGAGTGTATTATCCAAATCCTTTAATTGTGCCATGTCTGCATTGACGATGGTTACATTCTTCACCTTGCTGCTCTCTGTATTCTTATAGAAGAGGGCAACGGAGCGATAGGCTGTTTCCAAATCGTGGACACGGTTTAACGCCGTATGTAAGTTCTTATTAAGCAGTTCTTCAACACTTTGGGCTTTAGACTTGGCCTTATCTCTCATTTTCTCGGCAGATTCGCCAGATTTGAGTAGTTCCAGCCATACATTGAGACGATTGGCAAGCACCTTACGTTCACCCGCCCATTGTTCGTCTGTCAGGAAGATGTTACGACGTGCCTTTCGTGTAGGATTCAGATTAGAGAAACCGTCAATGATGTTTTCAAGGAATGCAAAACCACCATATTCTTTCAATTTTTCTAAAGCAGAAGTTACCGATGGCACTTCTTTTCTTACAGCCGACTTTCCCGTTACTACTGCCTGCTGTTGTTCCTTTGCTTTTATCTCGTTTTTCCATTATTTCTTATTTGTCGGGGGTTATTTGGCATCCATGCTTTTTATTTCTTCAAGAGAAGCTTCCAACAAATCGATGATGGCCTGTTTCTTTTCGGGATTTTCAAGTGCTTTCAGCAAAGCCTTATTAGAAGAAAGTTGGCGGGCAATCTTTATGTTCTGTTCTTTCTCCACATTGAGTTTACTGAGAAACTCGCTGTGTTCCATCATGCTCTTGGCATCAAAGTCACCAAGGTTCTTGAAAGTCATCGTTTCGGTTACATCTTCACCGCTTTCGTTTTGCATTTCTAATCTCGACCGACGGCGCAAAATGTTCAAACACATCTTCCACCGTTTGAAGTCCATAAACCGCTTCTGGACTGACGGGAGCATCATCCGTAAGTTTCTGTACCAATAAGGTTCGGTTGGACGGGATGTCTGCTATCGACTCATTGGCATCGACTTTTACCTCGTTGCCTCCAACTCCATAATCATAAATTGCCATAGTCTAATATTTTAATATTATATCTAATTAAATCTTATCCCTTCTTATACTTGCAAAATAGGATTTTTGCTTACAAAGATATAAAGAAATCTGGAAACACGTATATAATATCTTCAAAAAGATAGAAACAAAAAATTTTGTCTCGTCTTAATTTCTTATCAATTTAAAAATAGGAACTTAATATTTTATATTTTCTATTTCAGCTTTGATAAATAGATACTTTCTCCCGCAAATAACGTATTCCTGTTTTTCCCTATATCCAAAGTATCTTTTGGATCCTGAAAAGGAACCGTCTATATTTCTTAGTACTACATATCTGTGTTCAAAAATCCAAAGAAGTATATTCTAGACGACAATCTGAAAAACAGGCATAAGTGATATAAGCCTTTCTGGTTAAATAGTCAAAAAACAAGAACTTTTCCCCATCAACTGCTGCATTGTAGATAGCATATATACCTATTCTTTCTCTCCTGTCTCCCCCTTTGAAATTTCCTAAAAAATCGATGGAACTACCATCCATACAAAACACTTTTTATGAGAGACTTTTTAATATTTCCTTGTTTTAATGCCAAATAACTTATGCAAAAACTATCATTACTCTCCGTTGTGACAAAGAGAGTATCTTGATGTTCCCACTTAAATGCTGTCTGTTGAGAATTAGAAGTTCCGCAAGAGAGAGAGAGAGTAAGTAAGATACCTATGAAAAAGATTGTTATTTTTCTACCATATAATATCCATTTTTTTGTTTCTATTTTATTTTTATCAACCTTAAGGACTCCACACGAGCCTTGTGATTTTGCATTAGGGTTTTCGGAATAAAATTTTGTTTCAACAATTTTGTTTGGAGAAAATCGGCCAGAAAGTCCACGTCCCAATATTGCAGATGTCCTACATTCAAAGTGCAAATGCTGATCTTTTTCCAGTAAAAGACTTTTGCATTCCCTGAGATGCCCGTCTTTCCTATTGCATCTCCCTTTTTAACTTTGGCATTTAATGCTACACTTATTTTAGATAAATGTGCATAGAATGCGAAGTATTTACTACCTTTAATTTTCAGAACAGCCTGTTTGCCATATGCATTAGTGTCTTTATCTACATCTACGATATGTACTATTTCACCATCAGCGACAGCAAACGTATCAGTACCTACAGGTGCATAATAATCGAACCCTTGATGATTTTTGGTGTTATTATTTCTTACTTTACCAAATAAGTTACTTGCCCGATTTCGGCGTATTTGCATGTTCTCAAGTGGATCACCAAAGGTAACTTCTTGTTGGTAAACCTTAATTTCTGGTTTTCCCACGAATCCTTTAGCTGTTATTCTAATTGCTCCCATCTGTCACGATTTTAAATAATACTTTATTACCATAAAACAAAGAAGAAATGGTAAATCTTATACTCTGGAAGTATCCTTTTTTACCTCTTTTCTACAAACCGCTTATATAATTCTTCACTCTGAGGAGATAATTTGAAAGAATGTAGAGTATCTGCAGTTACTTCGCCAAATCTTAATCTCTTCTTTATAATGTACAGGATATCAATCGAAGAACTGCTGTCACCATCTCCACCAGTAGTTAATGTTTTTCTATAATCAGACAATATATAACTCTTTAATTGATAATTATAACGGAAAGTAACATAAGAATAAATATGTACTCCATCCCCACAGAGATTATCTTCTATGGTAAAAGGCATTTTCCCTTTACATACACCTCTCTAAAACCTTCATTACCACAAGGAGCAAGATTTGATGTTATATATTGCCCTTTATTAATGACTATTCCAGCACTATCTTTAATTAAGATAATGGGAACTTGAAAATGAAAGTAATCTTTTACCTTTTGTTTTTGTTCAGTAATTAGTAAATAATGCTTTTGAGGTAAAAACTTTTACTGCTGTAATAACATATCCTTCAAGAACTATCCCTTTCATATTTTTATTCTCTATCTGCTGTCCTTCAACATTAGTAATTATCAAAAACAGAAAGAGTAGCATTATTGCGTATTTCAAATTATTTATTTGTCGTTGCTTCTTTGTCATAACTACATTCTTTTTGTTTTTAAAACAGGATATTGCTTTCTGAAAATGCAGGAAACGTTCTGAGTATGAATCAGTATTATATTAATCACCCGTGTGATTACTATCCACGATATTCTTTTTCATATCCTTTGTCAGCTTTAGCATTCAAATTATTACATTTCAATAAGCCAATGCAGAAATCATTGATTCCTTGATATTGTTAATATTTTCAAAAATGATAGTTCCTGTAAAATCATGACAACACTTTTTGATTGTTTGATTTATAGTATCATATTGATTTCTCCTGTGACTTGTATAAATCCACCACCTCTGAAACGCCAACCATCTCCAGAAGCAGCATCACCATTTCCCAATCTCCCTGCATATGCTATATTTGCTATTTCCACCTGATTAGCCTTATGTTTCGGAGGTCGCTTTTTACTCTCATATGGAATCCCTATGATTTTATCATCGTCCGTAGTGTCACCATATCGAAGACAGAGTTCTGCTTGTCCCCAAAATTTAGGAAAAAGACCTTTTTTAATAGTCCTTCCTTTAGTATCTTTAAAGTTAGAACGGTGGTAGAGTCTAGCTGCTGAATAAATAAGTGACTCACCACTTTTTACTGCGAGGCGTGAACCAGATTCTTCCCTTATTTGTGCCCAAAAATGAGCTTTTTCTAAGACAAGTATCTACATGAAATTTAGGAGCATACTCGTTATAGATAGAAATTATTGTTTCTATCTGAGCTATATCCTTTGAAAATAAAGCTTCAAGCTCCTCCTGTGTTATGATGCTACACTTTTCACATTTTTCATTTTTCCTAAGCATAGGCTCACCAACGAATCCTTCAGCTGTTATTCTTGTTATCCCCATCTATTACAATTCAAAATTATCAATGATAATAAGGTTATCGCTATTCACTTTACCTGTATAACTCTTTGACTCATCAACATTCGAAGTGTTATTGAAATTCAAAGTAACTTCCTCGCCAATACAAGCATTTTTAACTTGAATATATAATGTAACTTTGGTCCCCTTCTCTAAGTCTCTGCGTTCTTCCTCTCCATCCAACCAATAAGCATCAATAAGAACTTTTCTTCTGTCTAAGGGGTTTATTTGTTCTAATGTGGCGGTTTGCCCACTATGGACGATTTTCAAGTCTTCCCCACTAACCATACATGGAATGGTAGACTTGACTAAAAGCGCTTGATGGTTGCCAATGATTGTTTCTGAAAAGTTTTTCCATTCTCCCAGACTGATAACAGCTTTACAAGGAGGCTTTGGTTTCCCCATTTAGGGTGTGTACAAATTCCCGTAAAACCAAAGTTTACCTTCCCATCATTATCACCTACCGTAGCCCACGGTTTATCCTGCAACATAACCGTTTCAGCTGTTACTGTAAGAGAGGCAATCGGGCTGCTACAATATTTACACTGTACCTTTCCTCCTTGGCAAACATATTTCACATCTTCATTGGGATCACGCCATTTGCGTTCTTTCTCCTCCTGACGCTGTTTCTCGTTTCCAGCGAGGTCCTCTTGGTTGGCAGATTTGTTCATATTGAAATCCATAAGCTATTCCTCCAGTCGTGTTAGTTCATATTTCCAATATACATTGATGTCACCTTTTACATAGTCTATCTCCAGTTGCACCCATTCCGGTAAAATACACTCCTCTCTTATTTGCATACGACCATAAAATTTATTCAACAAACAATCATGCAGGTTGGTCGACTCTCCTGTTATGGAGAAATAAACTTGTCCACTTCCTTTGTGTTCACAAGTTAATCTTTCTGTAAAACATATGTCATCAAAATCAGATAACATTATCTGTCGATTACAAAATTGTCTAACTCCGAACGATTCTGATACTTCGAAAAATAGTAATCCCACATAAAAGTAATTACCTGTAGGTGGACAATGTAGCATCTTATCATCAATCCTTTCAACATAATCCTCGGCAAAGACTCCTTTGTAATCAGCCTGTAATGAAGAGCGTATTTGTTGCCATTGATTTAATAAAGAGTCTTTATTCTCTATTGTCATACCATTGGGGGTTATGCTTAATTTTAATCCGTCATAGCGATAAAAAGTACGGTGTAAAAAAATCTATAGACTTATCTATGGCTTTGTCATTTGTGGCAAAATCTATTTTAACAAATTCAAAATCTAGAACTTTAGATAAAAAGTTCGTTTTCCTATGATGAAATTCTTCATGTTCTTTATATTTGATCTTCCAATACATCGAAAAATCATATTCTTTTCTTGGCACTCCTTTTTGCTCGGTTACCAAATATGCTTTTTAGTAAATATTGAACCTGTTGATCTTTTTCCATAAGGGCAAACTTTTTTATCATAAAAAGAAGAATTCCATCACTTATATTCATTCTGTTTTTGAACATAAAAAAATTCTCTTGCAAATTGTAATTCTTTAAATGAGATATAGTTCACAAGTTTTTCTCCTTGGGTATTCTGATACTTTTAGAACCCATACATCTAAAATCAACGGTTTTCTCTGGAAGAGTATAATCATTCAAACATACGTTATACCTTTCAAGGAGCGCATTGCTCAATTGTTTACTCTTGGTTAATTTTATGATTTGTATAATTTTATTATGTATATAGGCTAAAACAAACTGAAGCGGCCTGTTTTTCCTTATTTCTCATTCCTGGAATATATTTAAGAGCATTTTTATTTAAAGGAATTCATTAATATATACTCTCTCACATAATCTACTATAAGTCGTTTTTCTACTTTTTATTGGTTTCTGTATTTCTTTTTAATTGTTTACCGAAGCTCCATTTTGTTCCATCTGTAAATTGGAGTTCTATTCCTCTGGACCTATTTCTATAGGAATTTCTGAAGGTCGTCCTGTATTTTTGCTATTTCCTTTAATTCTACAAGAGCTTTTTGAATATCTTTCTCTTGTTGCATTGAGAAAATAACAGTATGCATCACCTATAATTCCTTTTTCTTTAGCAATCAAACCATTCCAATAATCTTTCTGTCCATACAAATGATAATAGTCAAAATAAGACGACAATTGGATAAGTTTATTCTCTGCCGAGTCAATTCTTCTTAAATGATAATAAGCAGATAATTGGCTTTCATATATGGAATTGATGTTAACGGTACCATCATACTTATGTTAATATACGAATTAATTTCTTGTATTTCTGTAGAATTGCATTGAAGCAGTCTTGCATAAGCCCGAAGGGCATTTTCATATTTGCCAATTCTCATCTGACAATTAGCTCGCATATATAAGTACTCTGGAGAGGGGCTTCTTCTATTGCTTTATCTAAATAGCTTATTGCTAATCCATCATGTCCGTTCTGAAGAGCTTTGTCAATTTTTACTTTTATAATCCGTATGACAACTGTATAAGAAAATGCTAACAAAGTGATGTATAATATGGAATTTTTCATTTCTTTTGTTTTTTCAGATTCTCATATTTGTGTGATATAGTAATCTTTATATCTTTAAATGGAGTAAAATTAACCTTATACAAGTAGAACTATTTATATCCTTCTAGATAATTTGCTTCTATATAATTTGCCCAAGATGTATTGTGCAACTTAAAAAATGTGTTCAACCTCTGTATGTCTGCTTGATAATGCATTTTATCAACATGATTGAGAATTTCTATACAAGATACAAAGTCAAGGCGCGTCTTGGGATATTGTCCGTTTTTACATTGTTGGAGAATATGCTCCAAAGATTGGTTTGGTAGCATCGGGTCTTTCAAAGTCTCGGAGCATATCCGCAACTTAGTGCCTATCAGTGGCTTTTGTTCCCTATCGTAATAATCGAACTTCACAGATAACTCCTCCCACGTTGCTTGATCATACGTCGCTGTTTTATATTTATACCAATCATGAGATGTAGCGTCAAACATATAGTAGTCGTACACTTCCATGACACTGCAACCGCTTTGAGTCCACAAGTCTCTGATGATAATTCCCTGCTGTGGAGATACATAAGTCAACCCTCCACTTTGAGATTCATCCAAGTCGTCATAATCCGTGAAAGACAGCATCTCCTTATTTCCCAATCGTATTTTTCCATGGACATAAACCGCTGAGGCATGCCAATAATCATGTCCTTCTTCATCCTTGTCGAAAATTGTTTTACGGGCAACAACCATATTATCCTCCAGTTCGTCCAAATCGAAGTATCCTTTTACGGTTAGATGATCCGTTTCAACTCTCTGCGCATAACAAAATGCTATAGTAAGAATCTGGACAAAGTATAAAGATAAAAATCTATATAATATCATTCTTATGATTGCTTTAATTGTTTTAATCTCTCTTGAGCAACATCCTTATTCCTTAGAATGTATGTCTTTTTCTTATTCTGTTTATTTACAATCTCAATCAGCAAATGAGGAAATTTTTTCTTGAGTCCAAAGCGATCTTCTATCTCAATGCGATATAGATGATTTCTTTGAGTTGTGTCAATATTATCTTGTGTATATTGGTTTTCTCCATTGAAAAAAGATACGGCAAGCGATGTCTCTCTACTATAAACCTCACTGCCACCTTGTAGATAAGATTCTTGCAACAGATATTTATCATATATGTCTTGTACTGCTTCCATAAGTCACACAAAGAACTAAATTGAGATTATCAACCTAATATCTCAGTCATTAAAAATTATGGCACTTATTCTCCATTTATTCAAGACGGGTATATGTTCTGGTAAAGTTATATTCTGTTCCCGAGGCAGCATGTATCCAAGTCCCTTTCCTTTCTTCTTTCTTGTTGGAGATTTGGTGATAAACATAATCTTCCTGCATCTTATCATTTTGGTTATAATAGACATGATAACTTTCCATGAGGTTTGTCTTATAGATGATATTGGAGAGCTCATATCGGTCTGGCTGACTTATTTTAACCAAACATCCATTTTTATTATATAAAAACATAGCGTGGAGAGTAGATATTTTGTCCCCAAATGGATCTTTAATGTAAGAGGTTACCGATTTTATCTTATATGAGTGATATGGAATATCCCAATTGAGTCTTAGTATTTCAAGTTCATCCCTTGGATAGTCACCCAAATTATCCTTCAAGAGGTTTAATGCTGTCATGATGTCAAATCCATATCTTTGCAGGTCATCAGAATTGATGACATATATGTCATATTCACTTGAATATTATTTTTGTTAAGCGTGATGTTAAAAGAGTTGGTAAGTCTCTCTCTATCAAAAAACTGCAGGACATAATGTTTCGAGGACTGATGAAGCATGTTTATCCTCAAAATACGTTCTCCCATACTCATGTATATGGAATCATTTTCCAAATCAAAGGTCGCCTGATAGAGGATAGTATCCTTTGTCGTGCTACAATTCATATCATTATTCACCTCTCTTTCTGTCTCGATATCGATGAACTGAATTGCCCTTTTGTAAAACTGTGCATGAGCTGTCAGCGTGAAAAAGAACAGTGTTAATAAAAATATTATTCTTTTCATATTAATGTTTCTTTGAATGAATCTTGCAATCAGGATTAGTACAATAACCAACGTTTCCACTGGTGAGGCGGACCTTGGTCCTTTTCCAAAAAATACTCTTACCTGCAACGATAGTCGCAGATATGCCGAATGAGTTCTTTTTACCAGTTGGATTTTTATCGTAATAAAAATCGCCAGTACAAGTTCTATGGCGAGGGTCTTTAAACTCTTTCGCAGGGAGTTTATATTTTATTTGTTCAATAGTTTTACCATCTTTGGTCTTACGCCTGATATGGGTATGAGTTTGCCCTGTTTCATTTTCTGTGGTATGCTTTGGGAAACGTCTGAATGTAATCGTTTTCGTCCCCTGAGCCTCTAAATATTGGTCATAAAGATCATGGCGAATTTCCACGAACCCATATTCATCAAACTTGTTTGAACCAATCTTATTACAATCATATTTCTTTTCAGAATCACCGAGCATAAGGAAATCTGTTCCATCCCAAAACTCTGCCCCATCTGTTATATCCTTGTCTCCCTTAAGAACTGAAATTACAGCTTTCCGTGCTAGATTTGCCTTATCATCCTCCTCATTATCTCTCAGATTCTTTTTGTTTGGGACACTTGAATATGGAGAATTAAGTAAATCTTTCCAATTCTTTTTAAGTCTTCTTGCATGATTATGACTTGTAAAAGCAAAACATCTGTATTCTAATTCATTACCTCCTTCTTTCATTATAACAAATGATATAAATGTAAAATCATCATGATTAATCTTTAAATCAATCAGGTCTAATGGATATTCATAGTTGTTTGAATCAGGATTTTTATTGATACTATATGTCTTTTGCAAGGTATACTGATGTTGAATCCCCACGATGTTCCAAGAAATGTCCATCCTTATAGTAGATATAGCCATTTAATTTTGTTTTATTTGAGTTATTCTCACTCAAATCATATGCGAAGCTATTGTAAGCTGTTTCTTCCATACTTCTACCAATTATCCTTTACTTATTCTTGCATCATCTTTTCCTTCCATCAAAGCTTTTCTTGCCGACTTAACTACAAGGTCACCATTTGTTGTCAGAATATTTAATTCTCCAGCAATCTGTGTACTTGAGTTACCAACATCTATGTCTTGATCTCGGGAAATCCGTTCTTCTTTTATTAGTCATTTCTAAAGAATACGTTTGGGCAACATTTATATCTTTGTTGTTACCCACTCTTTCTTGTACATCTTCACGAACATTAGCGTAAAGATTTTTTGCATTTAGTATCATTGTCTCACCCGCATTTATTGTCACATTATTCTTTGCACTAATAGTGATATCATGGCTCGCTTCTATAAATAAATCATTATGATATGAATCAATATGAATATAATTTCCTTTGTTATCTTTGATAGTAATGCCTAGAGAAGATGGAGAATCGTCCAACTCTATGGCATGCCCGCTACGGGTTCGGATGGTTTTCAAATGGTTCTCAGCAAGTCCTCCCGCGCCCGTAGTTCCATTGAACAGGCTCCCCATCACGTAGGGCCTGTTGGGATCTCCGTGCCGAAATCCTACCAGCACATGGTCGCCCACCTCGGGAATGAAGACAAAGCCACGGTTGGTCCTTACTTCGTCGCTGCTGCCACCATCGGGTGTCATCACCCGAATCCAATCCGTACTCATGTTCCCCGTCTGCCAGTTCATCTGCACTTTCACACGCCCGTGACCGAGTTTGTCATCATTCCTGGTTACCTTTGCCATCTGTGGCTCGGCTATCGGCATGTCCACATCAGGAAGCGGCAGATAGTGGGTTACTGCAGGAATAGCCCTGAACTCGTTGCTGTAATAGCCCTCTTCGCTTGCCGTATGCGTGATGTCGATGATGATGAATTTCCCAAGAGACTCGCTCGTAACACTGCCAACGCGTTCCAAAAAGGAACTGGTCAGTTTTACAATGCTCCCCACAGTAAGGTCGGTATGCTCGCTTGTACCAATAACGTAGTGTGATTCTGCCGCTTCTGCTTCCTGCTTCTTCCGGACATAATTCCTCATCTCTGTAGAGTAATTGATGCGGGGCAGGGCATATTGATTAGCCGGCTTTTTGAAGATATCCAAGGATGCCTGAAAGGCATTGCGCCCCAAGATGTCCTGTCCCGAAGAAGCATTATCGGGAGTTGGCTCCGCAAGACTTTGGTCATGCATGGCAAGATAAGAGAACACCTTGGCAGGACGGGCCAAAGTCTGCACCCCGATGTCAAGGGAAGTAAGGCTTGTACCGAACTCTAATCTGACAGGCTCCGGAAGTTTCGGCTTGCCGAAGAGAAGTTCTGTGCCGTTGTAATAAAGCCATTCATTATATTGAAGGGCAAGACGCTTAATGAAGGCGAAGTCTGATTCGTTATACTGGCAGATGTAATCAATCGTTTCTGTATATTCGGAATGAACCTGCATGCGAACACCAGCATCAGTACATAGTTCTTTGACAATGTCATCTAATGTACAATCGCTCCACGAATGGAAGTTACGACCGTTTTCCAATAAATAGGTGGTAGAATATCCTGAAACAAGAATATGTCCAAAATCGCTGTTCTTACGATGCAGGCTTACATTGGTCACCACTCCAAGAAATGCCGGAGCTCCCGATTTCTTCATACGGATAGCTATCTTCTTTCCAAGCCATTTCGCACTGTCCTTGAGGTTGTGGACATATCTGTTACCTCCCGTTTCAAGATCAAGGATCAGTTCGAAACGATGATGGTCATTGATACTCTGATGTAGCTTAAGCGACTTGAAAGTGAAGAGCCGTTTGCCGTCTATGCTGACGGAGATATTATTGTTGATAATCGACATATTCCTATTATCATATTGTTGATGTTCTTAGAGAAAGAAAACGGGCTTTCCTTCACCGGCTTCTTGTCCGATGGCAGGAAAGCCCGTTACCGACTTATTTTATGTTTTGCCTAAGCCTTCGGCCAGCGGTTGTCCAACTCTGCGTTGCCCACGGTGATGGTTTCGGCCGAGAATGTCATGGCGATGGTCATCGGAACTTCGTTCGTTGTGTCAAGGGTTTCCTTGTAATGAACGATATAAGCGTTCTTGAACTCGATTTCCTTCATCTTGGCATCCTCTTCGGTCTTTTTATAGATGATTTTTTTCCGTCAACAGCCTTGAACTGACTATTAAGCATTGCTTCAATAGCCGTGGTGTCCTCTGTTGATTCTACCGTAACAGATACTCTGCCGCCGGAAATGCTTGACGACGGCTTACCTTTGGAGTCAGTATTGCGACTGAACTCGTAGTTTGAATACAGGACGTCATATTCTTTGCCGCCCAATTCCAATGTTGCTCTAAATGAACCCATAATTAAAACGTTTTTAATTGTTAATAATAATAACCGGAGGTCTTTCTGGATTCTGTCGTTAAGTCGGCGTGAAAACAAAAAAGAGAAAACCTCAAACAACTTCTTGAAGTCTCCTCTGTCGGCTGAAAGACAGTCTTGCTCTGGAAAGAAGAGGAAGAATTGCAATCTGTTGTCTTCGATAGCAAAAATAAAAAAATTGAAATCTAATGGCAAAGGGAAATACAGAAAAAAAGATTTGCAGGTTAGAAATATTTAACAATTCTATATAAGAGAATCCAGTGTTTCTTTCCTTTACAGATTCTTCCATCTGAAATTTCCTTTATCTGCTACAAATACAAAAATTATCCCTTTGGAAATCAGGTATAGAGACCTCTGCAAAACCTCATATAGATAGCGAAATCATAAACTCATTGATTATCAATAGTAGCTTTTTGGGTGTAAAAAGACTTTTGCAGAGGTCTCGTATAGTCAATCAGATAAGAGAGGCGCTCTATTCTACTTATAAGTATATACCAAATCGTGATATAATATACATCAAATTTTACCATAATATGCGCTGTTTTTTGTGTGTAATATGATATATCTTGCAATAAATTAAGGCATCATAGGGTAGATAAGTGCAGAGAGCCTAATTTACATCTTTCTAACAAGAAAGCAATGGCATTCTTCTCTATATAAGAGAGAATGCCATTGCTATTAAAATTCAATGACCGATGAGAAATTAAAGCATTTCCTGCTTTGGAATGAAATAATAGGTTGTGCCTGCAATTTTTATTGTTTTCAGTTTGTCGGACTTAAAAAGATTCTCCAAGCGTACCAGCCGTTCATACATTTGCGGATAACAGGTATTCCAATGGTTTGTCTCACATTTCTTCCATGTCAAATCTTTTATCCTAACTACCTTACTTAATTCTTCAATTGCAGGAATACCTGTCTTATAGTAAAACAAATCTGAAATAGACGACTGATTAAAGAGCACTTTTCTACGATATGTACCATTGATGTTGCCACGTTGCCGATGGTAGAATTTTCGCAACATCTTGATTTCTTTCTTTCCTATGCTAGAAGAAAAATAAGGCATAAGGTCTCGCCAGCCATCGAATAGAGCCTTGATTTCGTTCCCATCCAAAAGATAACCTCTGACGGTTCTGGACGGCGTCGAATCGTTAAACACCGTATCGGCATAAATCGTTTCACTGACGCTGCTTCTGTCGAGGTCAGCAACAGACAAGGAAGAAGCCTTGCATAAATTGGTTACATACGCCGTCGGTACAGCCCGCTGCACACCTAACTTATTCCTGCATTCAGTGAGTGAGGTGAGAAGCTCTCTGTCTCTGAGCGAAATCTGCACGAATAGTGTGTCCAAGATGTTTGAGAAACCGGGATTAGAGAGTCTTACATTGATCTTCGGGAAAACTAATCCGCCGGTAGCAATACTGTTTTGTGGGACATCCAACAGATAGACATTTTCTTCGTCAGTACTCAAGTCCTTAAACAAACTGGGCTTATCCCATTTAGGATCGGCAATATAACTTGTAATGAAGCCCATATACCCGGCGATGTTGTCATCAAGCAATTCCTTGGATTGGAGAATAAAGTTTTGATGGGCTGTATTATTTTTGTTGTACATCTGCACAAACAGCAGGCAGGCTGAGTGTGCTGCTAATTTGACTTTGATAGCCGGCGTAAAAGTAGGAACCTCATCCGTACCTAAGATGATGAACACATCATTTTCGAATTTCACATACGGTGTTTCATTGAAGATTGTATTGACGGCGGCTTGGAATCCTGCCGGTGAGGTGATGGGGCCTGCATGACCGGAGGTTGCTTTCTCCAAAAAAGAAAGCCATTGGCCATAGTCTGATGTACATTTAAGATGCCGATTGCCATTATCGGAAATGGAAGTCATTGAAAATCCTACCCGGAATGTTTGTGGGATTTTCATAGCAATGCTTTGTAGTGTGCTTGCCAAAGCCTTAACCTCCGCCTTATCTTTCTCGAAGAACAGCAAATGGATATTGAGATTCTTGCTGCCATTATACATTCGTCTGATTTCGGATACAGGGAAATCCCCTCCCTTGATGTTGATGATGTGGCTACGGTCGGTATCCCAAACCGCTAACGGTAGATTGATTCTGTTTTCCAGACTATCCTTATTTCCGTTGAATAAGAAAAGAACGTCGGATAGCAGAGGTTGTCCGTTTATCTGTTCTTCATTCAGTATATAGGCATCATTCTGTCCAACTTCAGCAATCATGTCACTCGGAACCCATCCCAAAACCTTTCGTGCAGGATCGTTGAGCATGGGTTTGTCGGAAATGAGAACAGCTTGCTTACTCTCATCATATTTGTACGCATAGACAACTTGCCCCCAACCGATACTCTGCACAGTTTTCTCACCAAAGAACGGATCCTTAAATACCAATACACTATCGGCCTTACAATAGGGATGCAGACTGAAAAGTCTACCGGTAGAAGCTGCGCCAACACGGAACTTAACAGGCGCATGATTAGAAGGGGAGACAAAAGCATGTCCGAAAGCCAGTAAACGGTCTTTGGGTATCCATCCGACGAACGGGGCACTTGCCGCATCTTTGAGGTGATGCTTGCTGCCATAGAAAACGCTCAGAAAGCCTTTGGGTTTCCCCACGATAGATTGCGAGGCAGTTACCACCTTATAAAAGCCATTCTTTTCATCCGTTACATAATATGGACTGCCTATTTTCTGTTCACTCAATACTCTCTGTGCAAAATGATTGGAGTATGCCTTATTACCTTCTCTGTCGGAATAGACTACAAGTAAATCCTTATTTTTCCGGACAGTTGGAATTTTCTGTGCATTGGGGACAAAATTAAATGTACGCCGACCAATACTGTTTAGCCGCTCATATTTTGTCACTTGTCCATAAGCGCTATTATTCAAAAAAAGCAGGAAAAGAAGAGTTGGGATAAACCTTTTCATACTCTTGCAAGATATATAATGTATAGATAGTTTCATTTTCCGATGTATTTTTGAGTTACTTGTATTTTGGTGATACGATCCTTGTCATCAATCTTGACATCTTCTATAAATATCCGCTTGTTGCGATTACTCTCCAAGAAATGCAGGCTCTGACAGTAGTCGGGAAAGACATTGAACCGGTTGCCGTTGACTTCCACCATTACCTGATCGGCATCATAGTGAAATAGGTATTCTTGATGTAATTCATATTGGTGTAATAGGCCGACCTATCTGACACCTTCGCATTGGCAATTGCCTGCAAATGTCGTTTGATGTCGTTTTGAATCAGTGCGAGCGTATCTACCTGTGCCTGTTCCATGATGTCTTCGACCTTTGGCAGAATGGTAATTTCATGTTCCACAGGTTTGACCGTTGTGTTCGTTTTCAGCCTGATAATGTATTTTCCCGGTTTGTCGTATTTATATACTACCTGACGGTCGAAAGCATCGACGGTTCCGCTTTCCCCAAATTCCCAGTACCATGTATCCACCCCGTGTCCTTCAGCAGAAAAGACGAGGTCTTCGCCTTCATAGCCTTGGGAAACACCATTGATTTTAGGAATAGAGTCCACTTCAACTTTTTCTTTCACCGCAATGACCTGTATAGGTCTCTCAATTATGCGCTTGCCATCTATCTGAAGTGTGACAAGATATTTCCCCGCCTTTGAGTATTTGTACCGGATATTGGGATGCCCAACGATACTGTCACCATTGCCCATCTTCCAAAGTACGGTTTTCCCTTCCAAGTCGCTGGAGTCATTGACGATGAATTGAATCATCTCATTAACTTCCAGCTGATTGTTTCCATTCGAGTCGTGGATGTAGAAATCCATACTCTTGGGCACGGTTCTCGACGGGAGCAACAAAAGAACCACTAAGCCGGCAATAGCAAGGAACGAAACGATTGCCAACAGAATTTTCTGTCTTTCATTCATAACAAATCATGTTTATATATTTGCTTTTATCTTTTCCAAATCTTGTTCTATGAGTTTATTGTCACTGAGGGTGTAACCAAGGTTCTCGCGTATGTCGAAATATCCTTGTAGAAACTTGTATGCCTGAACACCATATAAATATCTCGGCTGCTGGTCATGCTTCTTGTAGCCATCCTGTAGCTGAGAAATCCTTGCTTTGATTTCACCTGTACGTTGTTCTTGCTGAATCTCAAAGTTCAATGAGTCAATGTCTGCCTTGATGATATCGAATTGCTGAGTCATCTTTTGCTGGTCGCAAAGGATAGCCTCAGATTCGTCTATCTCATTGACAAGAACTTCTGTCTGAGAATCGGGAATGTGAATGATGTATTTGCAAAGAAGAATATACATCAGCGTCACTGAAAAACACAGCAAGAGAATAAATTTTATCCCCGTCCATATATTTTCGTCTTTTGTCATATCCTACACTTTCTGTCTAAATATGAATATTATTTTGATTAGCTTTTATCTGAGTCTTCGCCGTCCCTTTTGTAATTGCCCGAGGTTGTATTCGCGTCTGCGTGCCTCACGGTCGTAGCGATCTATTGTTTCTTGTGTGGTACGGATTTGCCCAAGAATGGACTTATAAAGTGCATAATTGATGCTGTCTGCATCAGACATATTTATCTCGTCGAGCATTTTGTCACGTTCTTGAGTGATAATCTGCTGTAATTGCCGGTGTTCATTGCCACTTCTCTCCTTGGTCGTCAGACTGTTCAGGTTTCTGTACATCTCATCCAAGCGAAAGTTATAGTTTGCCTGTTTTCTGAAAATATCGTCATACAAGGCTTTCTTTTCTTCAAGCATACTGATACCTTTACGGGCAGTCGTCAGTGTACAAATTCCAATAAGAAAAAAATAGCAATAGAGTAAAAGAAAACTGCATCAAAAATGCAGTCTTGGCCTCCTTACGCTCCTTTTTATTCTTTTCGTTCATTGTCAAGCGTCTGTGTTATTCCCAAACCTTCCACGATTTTTTATCACTTTCGGAAGTGTTCCCGTCACTGTCTTCACTGAGGATAATATTCTCTCTCATCAGTCCGACATACTCCAACTCGCTCATCTTCTTGAACAGCTTTTCCAACAGTTTCATAAAACTAATGATAGATTTTAATGTCGGACGAATATCCGTATGTTTATATTCGATACCTTCTACCTCTCCTAATGTCTGTTGGACTTCAGCGGGACTGATATTCGTCCATTCGTTGAAATATTGAAGCAGATATTCGGATTCTTTTTCCGGCATGATGCGTAGGGTTGTCAGCAACTTGTTGGCGAGTAGGTTTGCCAAGTACGCCAAATGTATGGGTGGCTGCTCTGCAGAAAGGCGTTCCAAATCAAAAACACTCATGTCATAAAGTCTTGGACGGCATTACAAAGTGCAAAAGTATTTTCTACTAATTTGTCTCTACGTGCATCCGTTACATTCTTCCGATAGATGGACAGGGTATAATCGTAAATAACCTTGACATGCTTCTGAAAAATATCGAGAAAAGACAACAAACGTTCATCGTGACAGATTCTCTGTACAGGTGGGATATATTGTTCGTCTATTTTGAACAAGCCTCCCTCTGCAATACATTTTCCTGCAATGATACAATTATATTCCATAAAGTCCCGGTTCACCTGTGCTTCTGTCATCAATTGTAAGTTTATTTCAGGAAGGGCATACGGATGATGCAAGGGAGTAACCTCCGGATCAGGCATACCCACTGGGAGCAGTTTGTATGGATTGACAGAAAGAACAATATAAAAAATGTGGTCTTTCTTTAAATCCGCATCAACTTCCTTGACTTTCACTGTCGGAACATAATCCCCATAAAGAGTCGGATCATAGATAATCGACAGTCCGCTGCGGGTAATGGCATTGCAGGATTTTAAGCGGATAGAGAATGTCTCAATGGTATCTCCTTTCATCTCCATTTCAATGGGATTTTTTGTTTCCGTTAAATTCTCTCCAAACCCATAGCTATAGGATGTAAGACTTTCTTCACGATTTTGTCTTACAGTATCCACCATGTTATAATAAGTCTCAAAAAAATGTCCGTTATTCAGTTTGAGTCCATTGACCCAGTTGACGGGCAGGTGTTCAATCTTCTTCATGCTGTATGTGGTTTATACTTATTACACGTTTTATATAAATAATCTGATTTTTCTCAATATGATTCTCTACTGCCGGTAAACGCGGATCGAGCATACGAATGAAAAGCGGGTATTTGAACCATTTGCTCGTATAGAAAATCCAGCCGCTTTCAGGATTATCCATCTGCGTATCAATCTTTGCCTGTGGGAAGCGCTTGTTTTGATCTTCTACTAACCAATCGAACCAGTCGCCCAATGGAATACCATCGGAAAGGCGGACGGTCAGCATGGCATAGCCGATATCTCCTTTTCTTCTTTTGATTCTCACCTTGACAACTTTTGATCTAAAATTGTCGAATGTGTCCCAATAGTTGCGGTTAAAGCCACTTTCGTTGCTTTTCCATAAAAGCATAGACAGGTGGTTGAATGTTACGGAACTTATCGAAACTCCGATAAACAAAAATAGGGAATCATGAACCACCATACAGTAGTCATTGCCCAAGCTGTATAGGGTAGTCCTCCACTGACCCAATCGAATACAAGATAATAGATCCACATACCGACAATGGAAGATATGAAGATAAGCAGAATACTGATTGCTCCATTGGGTTCTGTTGTTCCTTCCTTCATCACTGCTTTCAATGCAATAAGAAAAAGAATACCAAGCAAAAGATAGGAAATAACTGTCAGAACTAATCCGCCCCATACGAATTCGTTCTCAATAATCCGAAAAGGGAAGGTAATCCCAAGCAAAGCCCGGTAAGCAATGAAAATACGATAACTTTTTTCATGCTGAGCTTCTGTCTGACCGACTTCAAAGCACTTGTGATGAAAAGCAACAGCATTGCAAACAAAGGTGCCAATAAATATTTTAAGAAGAACAGGATTAATGGTTTCATTATGCTGATTTCTTTTTACAAATTCGTGTCGTAACCTAAGAAGTTCGTCCCTAACACAAACTCTGTATTTGATTTGACGGTATAAATGATGTCAATATGTCTAGCAGACACGATAAAGAAGGATAAAATAAATCTTACGGCTTCCATCTTCTCTTGGAGGACTTTTTCACTCTCTATGCTCTTTTCAAAACAAAGTTTGGCTTCTATATCATCCAACTCACAGGAAAATGAGCCTGAGAGTCCCGAATCTAAGCCCAACCGACAAGTTCCTAACGTTTCATACGGAGGCTCATTGACGTAGTGAGACGTATATTTCAAGGAGACGTGCATACACAATACCGTATAAAGAACATTCTCTAATGCAGGCAAATCTTCCTTCAATTCTTCTGACTGACAAAGGAATAAAAAGAGCCTGTATTTCCCGCCTTGTGTCAAAGGCGTTGTCTTTGGATAGAGAAAGGAAGATACATTCTGTAAGACACGATTGGTGTAAGGACTGTCAAAAAGGTTCAAACTGCGTTTGAAAATGCTGACACCATCCTTGAAGAACGCGGTGTCAAAAGGTTGAAAGAACTTGACGGTTTTTTCTTCTTTCTTCCGGTTGGCACGCATGGCTGCCACAATTTCGTTGTTGGTCATACCCGGTGAGCTCAACGAGATAGGATGGAAAAGAAATTCCGGAAGTTGATGGTAAATACCATTACGGGCAAGATGAAGAATAATCTGTTCCTTCATTGTCCCCGGTAGATCTTCTATTTGAACCTCAAGAACATCCTGTGATAGAACACGGCTGTTCATCCCGTGATTATGGACGACAAGTTTATCTAAGAGCGTCTCTTTGGAGATAAATTGAAGTTCTCTAAAAAAGACTTCGGCAAGGAGTTTTCCAGCCTCGCTTTTCGAGAATTCATCAACAGCTACTCTTTTGTTGATATTCATATCTGTTCCCATTGCAAATTCCCTTCCTTATAGGCAACAAGCACTCGGTCACCCTGCTTGATCACTTCGGAAACAATCAGTTTCGAGATGATCTTTTTCAGATAGGTTCTGATTACACCGGCTATGGGGCGTGCACCATACTGTGGTGAAAAGCCTTTTTCCGTCAGATAAGAAATCGTTTCGGGTGCCAAGTCTACCTGAATGTTCTTTTGGTCAAGCAACTGTTTTTGGAGGCGTGAGAACTGGAGCATAAATATCTCTTGTGCCACAGATTCCGTAATCGGTGAGAAAGGAACAATCTCTGTCAGACGTCCGAGAAATTCCGGTCGGAAATATTTCGACATCACTTCTATGAGTTCATTGGACTTCGGCTGATGCCCTTCCTGTATTTGTTGGGCAATCCATTGGCTGCCGATGTTTGAGGTGAAGATAATGATGGAATTTGAAAAGTCCCCTTCACGCCCCAGCTTGTCATGTATCTTTCCCTCGTCCATCATTTGGAGAAACACATCATAGACACTGCTGTGTGCTTTCTCTATCTCATCGAACAATACCACAGAATATGGTTTCTGCCTGATTTTAGTAACCAGCAATCCACCTTCCTCATAACCGACATAACCCGGAGGGGCACCGTAAAGGAGTGCAGCAGAATGCTCTTCCTTAAATTCAGACATGTCGAAACGAATCATGGCAGAATCGTCATCAAAGAGGAGTTCAGCAAGTGATTTGGTCAGTTCTGTCTTACCTGTTCCTGTCGGCCCAAGAAAGAAGAAAGACCCAATAGGCTTCTTCGGGTCACTCAGTCCACTACGTGATTCAATAATGGCATCCGAAAGGGTGGTTATAGCCTTATTTTGCCCTTTAACCCGTTCGCGTAGTTTTGTTTCAATTCCCAACAGACGGTCTTTTTCCTGTGCCTGTATCTTACCAATGGGTATCCCTGTATCACCGGCGACAACCGCTTCCACTTCAAGCGGAGAAACGGCTTGTATGCCCTGAGAGGAAACTTCTGCAAGCTCTTTCAATATCAGACCTATTTTCTCTAACTTCTGTTGGGTTGTATCTTCATCGCTAAGGATAAAATTATCTGCGATTTTAGAAAGGAGTACAACACTGATTTTGCTGAAAATCGTATGATAAAGCAGATACAAGTCGCGGTCTTTTACGTCTTCTATGGGCTGCTTGCAATGCTTATTGTAAGTTTCGGTCAATTGAGCGATGATCTCTTTAGCATTCTTATTGCTCAATCTCACGGAAGCCGCCGTACTATCAAGTAAGTCTAATGTGGATGCAGGCTGGCTTTTCTCTTTATAATATCGATTAGCCAAGCTGCAAGCACTATCGATGGCTTTCTCAGTAACTGTCAAACTGTAATGTGCCTGTAAAAATGTTTTATGCCCCAAGAGCGCACTTTTTAGAATATTAGGCTCTAATTGTTCTACATTGATGACGTTCAACCGATTGACAATCGGATGCTTTTCGATGTGTTTCCTATAAGCATCTGTTGATAAAAGCATCAGTAGTGTTACCGCTCCATCGCTGATCTGTGCATCAAGAATATTGATAAGAGAAGTGGCATTGGAAGTGTTACTATTTTCCAAAAGCATCTGCAAATCATCGATAACCAAGACTGTCTTCGTCTTAGATGGATTGAGTTTCTGCAATAAGGCAGTTATCTTTTGCCCTACCTCGGCTTCGGAAGAAGTCTGTGCCAATACCTTTGGCGTGTTCAAATCGACGAGTGATGTCTGATTTATCAACTCATCTTTATTGGAAGCCACCTCATACGTCAACGCCTTCACGATGGCAGTCTTTCCGATACCGGGTGCACCCACTAACAGAACAGCCTTATTTTCGGCCCGTTCTAAGTTTTCGAGGATAAGCCTCACCTCTTTGCTACGCCCAATAACCGTCTTTCCCTCTTCCAACACGTCCGGTCTCTTCAGGTCAGAAGCATATTGTATGGATGAGGGCAGTTCTTGTTCAGTTCCGTTGACGAAGGAGGATGCACCCGCATTGAAGTAGTCCAAGATTTCTTCTTCCGAGACTCCAAGTCCTTCGAGCTGCTGATGTGAATATACAACACCATCTCTTACGATAGCAGTGAACACACATAAAGCATCTACAGCATCGGTTCCCAACTTTATTTTGGAACGTTCTGCCTCGTCCAGCACAAGTTTTACCTCTCCGTCGGCTACGATATCCGAAGCGTCATTGCCGGCTGAGATATACATCTCCTTATGGGTGTCGAACCAGTCCATGATATACGCCACATCTTTCTGCATGGATGTCAATATCTCCCGCAGACCGGTCTGTTCTGTCATCATTGCCGTGGCAAGATAGGCAACACCGTAGGAATGGTGTTTGTCTTGTCGTGCCATTGCCTTTGCTAACTTGATGGCTGCTAAAAGACTGGTGCTATAATTTTGTTCGTTCATTCGAATGATACTTTATAAGGTATTTTGCTCATGGAGCGTTTGGTCAGTTCTTTTTCAAGAAAACGTGCGGTAGCAGAAAAATCATCCGGTTCATTTTCTTTTCTTTGCTTCATCTTTATTCTAATCTCCGTTGTGCGCACAATTCCCTTTCGCACATCGGGAGAAATGGCAACACCGTCATGTATATCTATATTTTTAATGGAACTACCCAGCTTACAGAAAATATAACTACGCACATCCTCTTGCGTGACAATGCGATTTCTACTTAGCAATCCATAACGCAGACTATTAATTAAGTCCTGCTCATTCTTATGAATAGTACCTGTTTGGTAGTTGTTTGGAAACAAAGCCCCGAATTCATAAACTTAATCTTAGATTCTTGGGTTAAAAGAGCCCTTGAATCCAAACCGTTAGCAAGAGCCCCATCTGTAACCCAATATTTCACCTCAGCATTCTCCGCATCTTTCTCAGGATAGGTCAGTAGAAACACCTTAGGTTTATTTTCTTGTTTAATGGTATCGTGTGCACTCTTACCCATATCCTCTATCTTCTTATAGAGTTCACCTAATTGGTCGTCAAGAGCATCAGAGTCAAGAGAAAAGAAAGCATTCCCTTCTTCTCGTAACAACTGCATTAGTCTGATAATAAGACTCCGGGCATTATCTGAATCAAATTTTTCAAGATTACCGAAGTACATGCTGAAAGCCCCTACGGGGTATTCTTCAAAATGATTTCTTATATCCGTGTAATCTCTCCCTTTACTATCTTGTAAGCTTTCTATATGCAGAAAATGGGTATCATCATTACACGGAAGAGAAATGATAGACCCTTCTTTTGAAAAATCATGTTTTTGAGAAAACAACGCTCTGTTGACAACAGGAAAGGTATTCATTAGAAATCTTATTCCCCTCAAAATTCACATCAAACTGTATACTCGGGAACTGAAGTTTGAACCAACAGAGATTATCTTGTTGTTTTTCTGTCTCATTATCTTTCCAAACTTTTGGGACTGCTGTACAGCATAAACTTTCTCTGTGAGGATGTTTTGCTAAGTCTATCGTTATGTAGTTGTCGGCGTAATAATCATTGATATCATCAAAATAATGATATTTTTCTTTATCAGACAAAGAGAAATGCGGAGTATGTGTATGTATAGAATGATTATCCGTGTCGTAAACTTTTATATCTTTAATAAAGGGGTTCAACCGTTCATCCTCTGGTAAGACACACAGCATTAAAGCCTCTGTACTTAACAAGGTTTCTTCGGAAATGGCGATTCCTAACCAAATAACATGTTCATCCTCGTCATCTTTATCTTTAGAAAGGACTGACACCATTTTTCGCCCATCATCAAAATAGGTGTACATCTTATCGTCAAAGGTAATACATTTGACCTGTGCCTGTACCAATGGATAAGCAGCAAGCGGTGTGAAAGAAATCGGAACCAATCCCTTGCTGAAAATCATTCTGTTTGTTTGAAAACGATCTTCTATAGAAAGCGCGTGCACCTCACTTGAAGCAGGATTGACTGTCATCAAGGCATGGGCAGGAAAAGGCAAAGACCATTTATGAGGAACAAGTAGCCGAGCTAACCGATGCAGTATTGCAGAATCGGACGATTCCATGTCTTGGTATAATCGGTTACTGTTATAGGCAAACACGTCCAACAGAAGATCTATGACAGGATCCACCTGAGTCAGATCGGAAATGCCCCACATGTCCATTGCATAGCGTGAAATGCGCTCTTTTATATCTTGTTGCCGTTTGTCTATCATAACAGAATGTTTTTTATTATTGAGAAAGAGGGCTGATGTAAAGATAAGTGCTGAAATGAAAAGGTTTGTCATTCGAAATCAGTACCCCCTTCACACCAATTCTTACACGACGACGCGCATTGGGATATTTATTTCTGACCTCTTCCTCGACTTCTGTCAGTTCAACGTGCACTTCGATGTTTTTTTCAATCGATGTTCGTACTTAGCAATGGTCATTTCCAATGATTTCCTTACATTCTCCTCCCAATCCTGATTAAAAACAGTTTGATTGTATTCCAAATTCCATATCACAGATCCATAATCGTCTTTACTCTCTACTTCTCCATACCGCGAAACAACCAGCATCATAATGTGTTGAGCGATGGACTCTTCATAAGAACATCGCTCCATTTGTCCTCCCAACGCGGCAGGTAAGTCTAACGGTAATTTCAAATAATCCATAATTTTATCTGAACATTAACGCAAAAATATAACTTTTTACCGAGATACAAAAAGTTTTTCACGATAAAATTGTAGTATTTGCCTTTTTTTACTCGTGCGCAGAGTCAACCAGCAAGTGCAAAATTACAAAACGTGTTTAAAGAACTCGCACTTTGGAGTAGAAAAGTTTAATTTTTTTCTCTTGGTCTTTCGTTCAATTTCTTTTGTATGGACATAATTCTCTTGTCCGTATAGTTATCAAACGAATCCTTTTTTTAGGGTGGAAAAGCCACTCTACTTTGACCCTTTTGGGCAAACAGGATTGCTCACTTTGGCCATAATATGATTGACCCTTTTGGCCAAAATAATATTAACCACTTAGTACAAGTGTCGTCAGAGTTTTTTTTGTGTAGATTTGAGACCCCGAGTCCTGGTGTAAGGGGTAATAATAAAATCTATTCAAATGAATAAAAGAATCAAGAACATTTTAAGATGTTATGCGGCAGGGATGGGTATCAAGGAAACAGCATCCACGTTCCATACTTCCCGTAACACTGTTCGCAAGTATGTCCGCCTATTCCTTTCAAGTGGGAAAAAGCATCGATCAGCTTCTCTCCCTTTCCGAGGAGCAGTTAGATGAGATGTTTGGCGGTACGGAATCCCGACGTCGGGGGCCATCTTCCAAAAGGATTGAATTGGAGGCTTTGCTTCCCGGATATGTATCCCGCCTGACACGTAAAGGGATGAGTGTCAGGAAACTTTTCAAGGAGTATCATTCTGAGTATCCTGATGGTCTTCAGCTGTCTTCCTTCAAGCGGGCAATCCGCCAGTACAAGTTCCACATCAAGGTCGTCGGCCATGTCGAGCACTATGCCGCAGACCAGATGTATGTTGATTTTGCCGGTGACAGGCTTGAAGTTGTCGATGAGATGACAGGCGAGACAAAGAAGGCCGAAGTCTTTGTTGCCATCCTTCCGTTCAGTCATTACACCTACTGTGAGGCCGTATGGTCGCAGCGCAAGGAAGACCTTATTAAGGGATGCGAGAATGCCATGCTGTATTTCGAAGGAGCTCCGGCGGCAATAGTACCCGACAATCTGAAGGCGGCCGTTACACGAAGCGACCGCAACGAGCCCGTCATCAATGACGATTTTGCCGCTTTTGCCGAGCATTACGGCTGTGCGGTCTATCCCGCCCGTGTACGCCACCCCAAGGACAAGGCTCTTGTTGAAAACGCAGTGAAACTTCTCTACCGTTCCGTTTACCTGGACATAGAGGGAATGACTTTCTATAGTCTGGACGATCTCAATGCCGCCATCCATGTTTCCCTGCACGATTTCAATGAAAAGGTGATGGCCGGCCGGGAGGCGTCACGCAAGGAGATGTTCCTGCGCAGTGAGAAGGACTACCTCCGCCCGCTTCCACTGAAACGCTACGTCATGAAAGAGAAAAAGCTGATGACTGTCGGCAGGAACTCCTACGTATCGCTGTTCAAGCACCATTACAGTGTTCCCAAGGAACATGTGGGGAAACGCGTGACGATCCTCTACGATGCCGACACGGTGGAAATCTACTGTGGCATGAACCTTGTTGCCATCCACGACCGCTGTGACATACCCTACACCTATTCATGGAAAAAGGAACACAACCTGCCGGGGCACTATGGTCCTTATGACAAGGATCTTGAGGAACTCTTCCGACATGCCTCGGAAATAGACAATATCGTATTGAATTATCTCCGGGAAGTGGAGCGTGTCATGCAATATCCTCCAAAAGCGTTCAGATCCTGTCGGGGCATACTGACACTGGAGAAAAAATACGGCCGTGACCGTCTGGTCGCTGCCTGCGCCTGCGCGGAACAGAAGCTACAATACGGGTATCAGGCCTTACGAGAGGTGCTTGAACAGGGAGACGACGCGGATTTCCTTCCTGATGAGGACGGGAGGGTACAGCCTGACATGACATCCCCGATACCACTGACCCACAAGAATATACGTGGACGTGACTATTACAGAAAAGACAAACAGGAACAATAAAGCTAAAATTATTGAAATAAATAATAAGACAGCTCCCGTAACGGGACAACAGGACCAGAACAACATATCACTGGATTTGATGAGCCGCATGAAATTACACGGTATGGCGGAGGCTTTCAGGGAAAGCCTTGCCGGCACCACTCCACAGTCCATGACCGCGGACACCTTCCTTTCCATGCTCCTTGCACGTGAATGGGATTACCGTGCCCAGGCTGCCATAGTGCGGCTTACCAGGAATGCGGCGTTCCGATACAAGGCCTATCTCGAACAGATTGACTATGCCACAAATCGGGGTCTTGAGCGCAATCAGATGGAACGCCTCGCCACCCTTGACTTTGTACATAAGGGGCAGAACCTCTTCATTACCGGCTCTTCAGGTACGGGGAAAAGCTATCTAGCATGTGCTCTTGGCCACGAGGCATGCAAAAGGGGATTCCGTACTTTCTATGCCAATGCCCCCAAACTACTTGGCGCACTGAAGGTTGCCAAAGTCAAAGGTACACTTGAAACTGAGCTCAAGAAGATTGAGCGTTGCCAGTTACTCATCCTTGATGACCTGTTCATTGTACCTCTTGATGCCAAGGAACGTCCCATTCTGCTCGAAATTATTGAGGACAGGCATGAAAGGAAATCCACTATCATAACCTCACAGTACCCATCGTCCAACTGGTATGACATGGTTGGTGATCCGACAATAGCCGACGCCATCCTTGACCGAATTATTCATACGGCGCATACCATAGAATTATATGGCGAAAGCATGCGTAAGTTAAGGGCTAAGAAAAGCCAGAGTATCTAAAAGGGTAAAATAAAATTGACCCCTGCACCAGGACTTTACAAGGGGCAATAATATTGTGACCAACAGGAGCAAATTCTATTTGCCCAAAAGGGGCAAAGTAGAGTGGCCTTTCCACGAACGATAAATTCTTTCATTTTACTTTGTGTATTCTGCCTGTTCTGTCAGCCGACCCTTGCCCAGCGTAGGGTGCGGCTGGCAGACTTGCCACCTTTTGAGCGTGCGGTAGTTGTTGTGAAATATTTCGAGGGATTGCACGGAAAGGGCTGCTATCCGTATGTGGGTTATGGTCATCAGTTGCTGCCGGGTGAGCATTTCTCTTCCAATATGATGGAACGGCAGGCGGACTCGCTGCTCCGTGCCGACCTTTGGAAATGCTTTGAACACTTCAAAGGGTATGGTAAGGATGCGTTACTACTGACCTTACTTGCCTACAATGTGGGTGTGGGGCGATTGCTTGGTTATGGTAAACATCCCAAAAGTAGGCTGTTGCGAAAGGTTGAGGCAGGAGACAGAAATATCTATCGTGAGTATGTTTCGTTCTGCCGATACAAGGGAAAGGTCTTGAAAGAACTGGTGAAACGGAGACAGGTAGAGTTTGTATTGTTTTATATTCCTTAATCTGCTATTCCTTTATCATGTCCTCAAGAACAATTCTCTATGTCGGCGAGAATATAGCGGCATTGGGAGCTTTGTGTAAAGACTTCATTGAGCACAAAACAAATAGGTATTTTCTTAAAAAGAAATCTTATATTTATATTGATTTCCAAAAAGAAAATACTATCTTTGCAATAATGACAAAAATAAATAATTCTATGCCTGTAATAGCGTCTCTTTCGCTCAATGGTCGCAGCTATGATATAAGACTGTTCGACCTGCATTTTAATCCCCCTACAGGGGGTATCGGGTTCCCTCATTCATCGTTTGCTGGCAGTGAGCAACTTCTGCTGATGGATACACCTTTTTACCTTTAGTGCAGGACTCACAGAAGCCCTTGAAGATGAAAGAAGTTATAGCTGACCCTAACGTACACCTCAACGATACCTATTGAATAAATCCAAATGGAGAGAAGTGTAGGGAGTTTCCTATTGGAGAAACTATAAAGCTCTATCTAGTTCTTGGCAATTACAATGTAGGCCAAACAGTTCAATTCAGCTTTGAGGAAAAGACCGATGAGGGTATTTATACGCATCTTGTTTCGGACGAACGGACGATAATGCCAAGGGTATGGTAATCATTGAAGATTTTTGAACTTAAAAAGAAAAGAATGAATATATGGCACGAATTATCATAACATCGCCACAGGCTGTAGGAAGCGTGAAATAACTACGGCAAAGGAGAACCATCAATATTATATATATAAATCGGGAGCTATTAAATATTTTAAAGGGGAAACAACATATTATGAATACTATGTAGAAACAGGAACAAAGGAAAAGAGTACAATATTCAAGAAAATAATGGTGTTGGAAAAGAATAAATATGGAGTAGTTAAATTTCGAGACTGGAACAGGGTTTTCGACGTTATGGTACAATAGATAAAGGCGGAAACTCAACTTTACCAAAAGAGTTCGTTGGAGAAGGTGATCATTATCTTCTACCTCAAACTGCAGCTGCTCTATTCGGAGTTACAAATGATATTGCCCAAAAAGGTTGGGAAGTTCATTTTGGAGATATGTCTTCATCAAGTGGAAGCGATCCTTGGCAACCAGGGGCTTCTCATCATGCTGAGCATGGGCACCTTGGGACAAGAAAGGGAAAAGATGTTGACTTTAGATATTTAGGCGTAAACGGAAAAAGTTTTCAAGGTCTTAATACAGCACCAAATTTTGACAAAGAAAAAATATCACTTTTTTTGAAATAGCGTATAAATTCGGATTCAGAAAAAACTTTTGTACTGGAGCTGAGCACATATTAGGGAAAAGAGTCTTAGGTGTTAGAGATATTAAATCGCATAAAGATCATGGCCATATAGGGCTAACAAGCGAGAATATAGAAGAGATTTCCGCAAAAGACGAAAACATTATTATACAATGAAGGTATTATTGATTTTCTTTGCTCTTTGGGGCTGTGTGGTAGAAGAGTGTAGCTTCTTGTGTAAGAAATGGGAAGCAATATGTCATTGATGGATTTATTTTGAATTTACCAAGTATTGACGAAGAAGATTTCAAGTTTGAAAAAAAGAAATGATACTTTTATATATCACGTCATTGACCTACTTCACTCTTGACGGAACAACTCTTGTCATTCCAAAAGATATTCGTGTTATAAACTTGCAGGAAAGCATTATCATCGGCATAAAACAGGAAACAACAGACGACACGCCTGCTGCATGGCTGGATTTTTCTTCTGAAAGAAGTAGGTTGATAAGGAATATAAAGCAAAAGTACAATCTTTGGACTTCTCAAAAACAAGAGGATTATTTATATCGACATCATTGGCCAACCATTAAAGACTTGTCTATACAATTCCAAAAGACATTTTACGATAAAATCATAGAAAACCAAATTGACTATAAAGAATGTTGTCCTGAATATATAGAACAGGCAAAACAATATCTTGCTATGAAAAAAAGAGAATGTCATTTCTTTTGAGCAGTTGTATGCATATCCTCAAATAAAGGGTAGGACAATTACAATTTCTTACAGGAAAAACAGAAGAGTAGGCATATAGTGATAGTAGAAACTTTTAAATAAGTGGGTTGATAAAAACGAAAATCTTTAATGATAATGGGTTCTCGGCTTATTACACTTCTTGTTAAAGCCTTTCCTCTTTTTGCAGTTGGTTATGTTACTAAAGATATGTAGATACCCATAATGGAGGATTTCTTTTCACTTCAAGAGATGCTGCAAAAGTGTTTTTGATACGATATAAACTTATTTTCTCATAATCCGAGACCTCTGCAAAACCTCATATAGATAGCGAAATCATAAATTTAACTCATTGATTATCAATAGTAGCTTTTGGGTGTAAAAAGACTTTTGCAGAGGTCTCAAACTATCTAAACAACAAGGACAAACAACCATTGCTATCCTCATAGATGGCGATGATGTTGCCGCCGACAAACTTAGTGACATCATGTCCTTTATTTCTTCCTATGGTAATCCCATTGTCCAGCGTATCTATGCCGATTGGACAAAGCCTGCGATGAAGCGGTGGAAAGAGGTGGCAAAAACATTTTCTTTCCGTTTAGTGGAAGCGATTTCTTATATTGAGGTGAAGAATACGACGGATATGGCACTTGTCATCGATGCGATGGATTTGCTGCATGGAAAAACCGTGCAAGGTTTTTGTATCATTTCCAGCGACAGCGATTATACGTTGCTTGCTCAGAGAATAAGAGAGGAAGGACTATTGGTGTTGGGCTATGGCGAACAGAAAACACCGGCATCATTGCAAAATAGCAGATCATGAGTTCCGCTTTTTCGGATAAGGCAGAGCCCGTCCAACCGAATAATAACACGCCAGATTACTTCATAGACAGAGACCGTACCTTGTTCGACAAGGCATTCGAGACGGCACGTAAAGGGATGATACCGTTATGCTTTTCACTGATTGGTGGTGAACTTAAAAAGCTGATGCCCAAGTATAAAATCAAGCGTTACGGCTGCAAGACGCTCGGGCAACTTTTATGTTAGATTGGGAAAATACGAGCTGGTCAAGGTCGGTGACAAGGCTGTTGGCAGTGCCATAAGGATAAAACAATAAAAGACCGATACCGAAACTGCAAATGAGAATGCTGTCTCTGTACTATTGGTTATTGAAGATAGGGCATAGGCTTTCTTTGCTCCTTATCTTTCCCCGCCTGATTGCTCATGGAAAGAAAGGAGTGGGCGGCGGATGTGCCGTCCGCTTGTACGCTGTTGTTTACTCCTTTTGAATGATTATTCGCGTTGTTTTTACTTCGGGGTGGGTAGAAAATGCCCAGTTAATCTCTTCATCGGGCAAAGTGCTGTGAATACTTCCACCCATAACCAATCCGCAATTTTGCAGGACTTTTTGCCGTGCTTCTTCCTTGTTATCGGCAAGGACTTCAAACATACCCTCGAAAATGTATTGCGTTCTTACTCTGTAAATCCGTTTCTTCTTCATACATCTAAAACTTTGCCATTAATAATCTGTGCTCCATTGGCTCACCATTCAATAACTTACGATGTGTTAACCAAAAATGATGTTTACCATATCCATAGACAAAGAACTTGTCGAGTTCCGTTTCTTCGGCTATCTGTTTAATGGCTGTCCTTAACTCCTCTTTATTGACGGATAGGGTTATCGCATTGATAACCCTTACGAGTATGTAAGGTATCTCGTCTGCCCAGTTGCATACGATGCTCTCTATTTCTATTTTCATTGCTGTGATAATTTGGTGGTTTATATTTTTCTTTATGCTGTTGCCTTCATTCTTTGACGGATAAGTCTGCTGTTGGCATTGACAAGGTTTACTATCTGCTCATGGTATTCTGTGTTCTTGTTGCATACCCCCACGACTTTGCACTACCTCTAAAGTTCTTAATGATACTTCAATGGTTTCTACCCGTTTGCCTTCAATGGTTGCCGAAAGGATAAGCGAGTTCTCTTTGAGATAGTAGGCATTGTCGAATACGCAATGGTGCATTGATACCCCTTCCTCCAAATATTCCTGCACACTCTCCAAAACGTGGACTCGGATTGTGCCGTCCGTGAATGAGATACCGAAGAACTTGGATTTGAGTTCGTGGAAACGCTTCTCGTCCTCCATTGCCTTTTTTCGTTTCTCCGCCTTTTCTTCCTTTTCTCTTTGTCTGCGGAGTTCGCTTTGTCTTAGGTCGTGTTCCTTATGCAGGTCGGTTGAGCAAACATACTTCGGGCTATGTATGTCTTTATTCAATCTGCGGAGCATATCCACATAGTCGCACCATAGAGAAATATCCTCTATCTCATAGCCGTTGCGAGTGGCAACTTTGTAGGACTGCCAACAAGCGTCAAATGTCGATTTGTTGTTGAGGAAATAGCGTAAATGCTCCATTCGTCCTGCTTTCATCAATGTTTCAGCCCGGCTGTCAGAAAGCAATGCAGGAATGAGTATTGTCGGGGCTATATCGTGAAAATCATCTTCAAATCCATTCCTGCGGAGTGTGTCTGTAACCTTGAATTTAGGATATATCTGCGAATAGGCTGCATATCGGTAGGCTTCATTGTCGTTACGGATAGCCATAGGGGTATAGTAAGAAAAGGTATCAACATATCTGCCCAATGTGCGTGGAATGGCAACAATGGCTTGCCGTCCTTTTGCGTTCCACCAATACTGACCGATTTCAAGTGCGTGATATTGTGCCTTACTGCCTTTCTCCATACCCACAATAAGTAGGAACATACGTAATACTTGAAACTCTCCACAAGTGGTAAGTAGGGTGAAATACTGCTTCTGCTGCAACTTGCGCTCGTATGTTTCCTTGACCTGCAACTTAACCCTGCAATGAGGGCAAGTGCAAGTTTCTCTATGTTTGTCCATTACCCAACTATGCCCACAATCCATACAAGTGGTACGACCTTTTGGCAAGCGGTAGGCGAAGTGGTCTATGCATTCACGGAATGCCCACTTGCTTTGTTGCTTGGTTATCGGACGAAGATGCTTGCTTTGTTCCAAAACCGCCTTTTCAAATTTGTTTCTCGGTTTCATAGGCTTAAAAATCAAATAAGGATGGTTGTACTTGGGTTACTACACTCTCAGTCTTCTTCACTCGTGCGTTACGGCTCTGTATCTTTGCAAGTTCCTCACGCTGATATTGCTTAATGGCTTCCTGTCTTGCTTCGGCTTTTTCTTCCTCTGTGAGTTCCACAATGTGATTAACGGCTACTCGGCAAGAAACAGCCTTACCCACCTCTATATCGTCCTCATCGTAGTAGTGAACAGCCATAGAGAAAATTTCATCATCATCAAAGCCGTTACAACCGCTTTTCTGCACTTCATTAAGAATGTAGGTGATGCACTCCTCGATATTCTTGTTAGGTTTCATCAAGTTGGGGGCAAACAAGGGGTCTGTCATAGCACGCTGATTGAGATACTCGGCTATTGTCCGTGTGAAATGTTCTGTTCCTTTCATTGTCGTATATGTTTTGATGTTGTTAATACTTGTGAATTTGGCTTTCACTTCGTCCGCCGATTTTCAATTCTACTATTTGATTGATGCGTCCATATAGGTAAGCTCTTAGGCTTGTTCTGTCGGGTGCGTAATACTCTGTCCATTGTCCGTACTGACCCACAAGGTATTTCTTCAGTACATCAAAGAACTCAAAGCGATAGCCTTGCAGGGGAACAGCTGTGCGGAAATAGGTGTTAGAGTTCACCGCTTCACATAGCCAATTCTTTTCTTCACGGCTCATACACTCACCACGATTGAGTTTCATACGTAGGAGATATACTTTGCTATTACAAAGGCTCTCCAAAGGAGGAACGTCCCATTGTACAAACTTAATTGCCAACACTTGCTCACTCTTTTTCAGCCGTAGGGTTAATGCGGTAATGAGAGGAGGAGCTATATCCTTTTGCTGTTCATCGAAGATGTTGTATTTACTTTTTGCTTATCCATAGCGACATTTTTATGCGTCCAAAGATCGGAGTATGCTGATTCCTTTTTGTAGCAAAAATAGAGGTAGCGGGTGGGCTTTGCACAAGGTTTTGGCGGAAAATACAACCCGTAGGTGTGGAGATTTTCCAGACAAACCAAGCGGCACAGACCTTTTGAAAGCCATAAGCCCCGTACTACCTTTGCGGATAAAAAAGGGAACAGCATCCGTCTCCTTCACTTCGCATCTTGTGGAGCATTGGAAAAGAAGCAAAAGTGCAACGCTCGTAGTGGGAAATAGAAAAAGGTGGCTATCTCAAAATGCGAGATAACCACCTGATGAAATAAAATAAATGATTTTACAGAACTGTGCTTCTCAAAGCACGCATAGCAGGATGGCACAGAGTATCGCCAGCCAGAAGAGAATGCTCAGCAGCGTAATTGTCACTTTTAGAATTACCCTGACTATAAAGCGTAGTATCAGAAAAGCCTGCAATGACTGACACGGCGGTAACGACCTGTGGCGTTACTATCTTTGAGATAAGCCAAACGACACCGATAACGATGGAAAGCAGGATGACCAGTTCGATGAAGCGTGTCCAACTGAAACGGCGGACTTGCTTGAAAGAAATCGGCTGCTGCTTGATCTTATCGGTTTTGTTCGATGCGTCTGCCTTGATGAAGGCAGGTGTGTGGACATCTTGATTCATGATGATTGTATTCATATCGGAGCTTTGAATAGTTCAAGAGCAATAACAAGATGCGCAGGCTACACAAAGACAAGTGTTGGTACAAACTCTTGGCGTGTGGAGCGGAGCGTTTATCTTGGCTCTTGACACTACAAAAGCTCCCGATGGTGCTGCATCAAGTCATGTTCTCACCGCCTATCGTTGGCAGACCATTGACCTCAATGAGCAGAACGATTGTTCCTGTCAGTTCGGTGTAGAGTTTCTCATACTCAGGACTTGCGCCAAAATCGTCCGTGAGTTCATACTTGTCGAAAACGCTTTGCACAGCCTTATTCTTTAGAAGCATTGGTGTTAGTCTTTCAGGAAGAGGAGAAGGGAGTTCTTTCTCGAACTCATTCTCCAAGACAGATACAAGCGTGTCGTACTTTGGAAAAGTGCAAACCTTGATATAACACTTCGCTTGCCATCGTCTCCGCTTCGGGATGCGAGAAGCCTTGTGCCACTAGCATCGCAGTAGGTAGTCAAAGTGCTTCGTCTGCGCTTGCCGTTATGAATGGTTTTGTCACTCACATTTCTGGGAAAATGCTCACTGAGATACGCTTCTCAACTTCAAACGGAAGTAGGAAAGTTCTTTCTTTGTTGTTGTCATAATCTTCTTAGTTTAGGGTATTACATTATTTTTGAGTTGATGCCCATGGCAACATTGAACTTGTCTAACTTACAGCCAACTGTTCCATATCATGTTCTATTTTCTTATTGGTAATACGGGCATAAATTTGTGTCGTTTTAATGTTGGTATGTCCCCAACATCTTCGACACACTTTCCATAGAACGCCCTTGCTGAGCGACATGGTCGCAAATGTATGGCGAGCCATATGGAAAGTAAGATTTTTGACAATACCGCAAATATCAGCTATTTCTTTTAGATAAGCATTCATTTTTTGATTACTTAGTACAGGAAACAGTTTTCCTTCACGATAAGTATTATTGTTATATTTAGCTATAATCTGCTTTTGGAATATCAAGAAGAAGAATATTAGATTCTACATTCGTCTTCTGTCTCTTCGTCATAATCCACTGTTTATCGTCCATACTAACTAAATGTTCTGGTGTGAGATTGGCAACATCTATGTATGATAGCCCCTGTGAAACATGAGAAAATGAATATATCACGGACAAGAGATAAACGAGGTATCGTAAGTTTTTTATTCACAATTTTGAGAATTTCTTCATCAGTGAGAAATCCTCTGTCGACAAGCTCCAAGTGAAAATGGTAATTAGCAAACGGATCATGGTGCAGCACACCCAATTTCCGACCTAAAATGGTAATTGTCTTAAAAAAATCTTCATTGTCTTTGTTGCTGTGTTACGACATTGTCCCGGCAACTGTTTGAAGATAAAGGTCAAAAATCATAGATGACTGTATAATTTAATTCACACAACTTTATATCTGTCCGACCATATTTCTGCTTCAGAAACTCTGCAAAGTGACGCTTGCATAATTCATACTTTCGCAAAGTAGTAGCAGATACAGAAACTCCTACTTGCTTTTCGGAAGTCTTCATTATGCTTCTCGAAAAAGAGCCATAAACGTATCTATGTCCCCTTTCTTTCCTAAAAACTCTTCTTTGATTCGTTCCAAACACAAATCATCTGAAAACTCCAAACGTCGGAAGATATTAAGCAACCCATTACTGATATTATCGAGTTGCAAATTCGTCCTCAGGACTTCAGTTGTTCGACCTTTGAGACGTTCTTTGTCAATATCCCAAAGAGACTTCAAAACAGAGATTCCCGTTGATCCAATCGAGAGACGCTCATTATTGAGATAGATTCTCAACATCACAGGATTCTTCCCTTCTTTGTTCACATAATTACTTCTAAGATAGAAGGTTGACTTAAAAATTGACTTCATAAATACTTGTTTTTAATTGTAGCCATAGTATGGATTTTGTGTAGCCAAAACTAAATAGTTGACGTGCAACTAATCAACGAAAATGAAGAAATATCGAAGTTGGTGTAAACTGACTGATAATGAGCAGGAAACGAAATAATTTGCATAGAAGTGCTCTTTTCAAAAAGAGTTATAATATGCAGATTTAGGCAGAAGTTCAGTTACCAGAGCGTTACCCGATTTTGCCATAGGTAACGATGGAGTAATATTCGGTAACTGAATTATTTTTACTCGTGTGGCTGTTGCTGCGGTCGGCAGTTTTCTGCATAAGAGAGAAACGCTTTGAAATTGGTAATTTTGCCACAAAACATCAAAGCGTATGAAAACAGAAAAAATGAAGGTGTTGCTCTACCTCAAAAAGAGCGGTCTGGACAAGTCGGGCAAGGCTCCGATTATGGGACGGATAACCATTGGGCGTTCCATCGCACAGTTCAGTTGCAAGCTCTCCCTGCAATCCTGACTTAGGAATCCCGTGAGAGCAGAATGGACGGAAAAAGTCGTGAGGCGGTGGAAGTGAATGGCAGGTTGGAGAATTTGCTGCTGTCCATTCAGTCAGCCTATCAGTCTTTGCTTGCAAGAGGTTGCCCATTTGACGCAACCGATGTGAAGAAACAGTTTCAAGGAAGTGTGCAGACACGGTGCATGCTCATCGAAAGACTTGATATGCTCATAAAGGAGAAAGAAAGTCATGTCGGTGTAGACATCAGAAAAGAGTCAATGGCAAGCTATCACTCCACGAGAATCCACTTGCAGGAGTTCATCCAAAAGAAGTATAAGGTTTCTGACTTAGCCCTCTCACAACTGACAGAGAACTTCATCCATGAGTTTCAGCAGTACTTCTTAGGGGAGTGTGGATTTCAGGAAAGCTCATTCTACAATGTCGCCACCCATTTGAAGACGGTATGCAGGCTGGCTTACCGTGAGGGATTGGCAGACATCCTGCTTTTCGACAAAGTCAAAATCAGCAAGGGTAACAAGAAACTCCCCAAAGCACTTGACAGAGGGGCATTTGAGAAGTTAAAGACTCTCCACTTGGAGGACTTGGAGGAGGAAATGGAAACGGCAAGGGATATTTTCCTCTTTGCCTGTTATACGGGTGCTGCATATTGTGATTTGATGGAACTGGACAAGTCCCATCTTGTGCGTGATGACGAGGGTAGCCTTTGGCTGAAGTTCAACCGCCAAAAAACAGGTGTGCCTTGTCGTGTCAAACTGCTGCCTGAAGCCATATGGCTGATGGAGAAGCTCCACAGCGATGAAAGGGAAACATTGCTCCCTTTCATGGGATATGCCACTCACCAATCTTATTTGAAAGCCCTGCGGCTTCGTGCTGGCATCTCGTTTCCTTTTACCACACATACGGCAAGGCACACATTTGCCACGCTCATCACGCTTGAACAGGGTGTGCCTATTGAAACGGTAAGCAAGATGCTGGGGCATTCCAACGTGAGCATGACCGAGCGTTATGCAAAGGTAACACCGCGGAAACTCTTTGAGGAATTTGACCGTTTCTTTCTTTCACTGAAGATATGCAGTTGGCTATCTGACCATTTCTTTCATTCAACATTGTTTTATCGTTAAACAAAACATGAGACAATTCAATCAAGACCATTATGAGAAGTACATTCAAGATACTGTTCTATATTAACAGACAGAAAACAAAGGCAGACGGCAATACCGCCATTCTCTGCCGTATCACCATCGACGGAAAGAACACAGCCATTACCACAGGCGAAGAGTGCCATCCTGTCGAGTGGAACACCAAGCAGGGTTTGACAACCAACAAGAAGACAAACCAAAGAATCAAAGAATTCAGGGATTTGGTGGAAAAGACCTATCGGGACATTCTTGTAAAGGATGGAGTGGTAAGTGTGGAGCTTATCAAGAACCGCTTACAGGGTAGTGCCACCAATCCGACCACGCTCCTTGCCATGAGCTGGGCGGAACTCCAAACAGTCAAGGAAAGTGTTGGCAGATCAAGGGCAGAGGGAACTTACCTGAATTTGTTTTATTCTGACAGAAATCTCCGTGAATTTGTAGAAAACAAAGGAGTACAAGACATATCCATCGGAACAATTACAGAGGACTTGTTCGAGGAATACCGTTTCTTTCTCAAAAAGCGTGGACTGAAAGCATCCACCATCAACAGCAACCTCTGCTGGCTGAGCCGACTGATGTTCCGTGCGGTCAGCAAGAGGATTATCCGCTGCAATCCGTTTGAGAATACCAAGTATGAGAAAGAGGAAAAGAAGATACGCTTTCTGCAAAAGAGCGATGTGATGAAACTTATGGCAATGAAGATGAACGACAAGGAAGCGGAGCTGGCAAGACTGATGTTTGTCTTTTCATGCTTCACAGGCTTGGCTATCTCAGACATGGAGAATTTAGAAACAAGCATATCCAAACGACAGCGGACGAACAGATGTATATAAGAAAGGAACGTCAGAAGACCAAGGTTGAGTTCATCGTGCCGTTACATCCCATAGCGGAAGCCATCATCAGTCATTGCCAGAAAGAGCAGGAAAGAAGTGAAGAATATCTGCTGGTGAAAGAAAAAGGGGATCACCTTGTCTTTCACCGTGATTGCAGCCGCAGTGTCATGGATGCCAAACTGAGTATTGTGGGAAAGGCTTGCGGTATCTGCCAAAGACTTTCCTTCCACATGGCAAGACATACATCTGGCACGATGAGCCCTAAGCGCAGGTATTCTCATTGAGAGCATAGCCAAGATGATGGAAGATGCCTCCATATCAAGCACTCAAGTTTATGCGCAGGTGACGGACAAAAAGATATCAGAGGATATGGACAGACTCATCGCCAAACATCAGGAAAAGAACAAAGAGGATGATAAGGTAACGGTAAAGGAAACTATTACCATAGGTACAATGGCTATTGCCAACACAGGCAGAAACAAAAGCATGGAGGAAACGGCATGAATACGGAAGATGGAATAAAGACCAAGGCTGCAATCCGTCTGGACACGGGGCGCAGCTACTTCGAGTGGGGAAATGGTATGCAGGTTATCCGCAGGGGAAAAGGCGAAGTAGCCATGACCGAGGGCGAGCTTGCAAGGTTCTTCGGAGTTACATGGAGAAAAGTCAATGGCAGACTTCGGACGATAACCGAAGAATCCGTCCTGCATCCAGAAGAAAGGGACGCAGACGAAAGGAAAATAGTCACGGATAAGGAGGTAAGGGGCTACGCACCGCTCTACCCATTACCTACAATTATCGCCCTTTCCTTCTTGCTTGACAGCGTAGAAGCCCACCTGTTCAGAAAGCATGTGTGCAGTGAGTTGATGCATCCAAGGAGTTCTGTCATTCCTATCATCATATATGACAGGGTGTCAATAGCTGAATATGTACTAATCCTTTTTTCTTTCACTGTTATCTTACTACATTACTACAAAACAAGGTAACACAGTGAAAGAGAAGGTATTACGTTGTAGTTGGTAGATGACTATATGTGCAACTACGGTATGACTACATACTACCAATCCATGAACGGAAAGGATATGTTTTTTAGCCGTGGAATGCGGTCAGAGAGGATTGTGAACCAAATTTTCGGATATGGCTATGTAGATAAGATTGACAAATACAAGAAGGTTTTTCTTAGCTGTCGTGCATATTCCTTGAAGGCAACAATTCTATTGCCACAAATAGTCGTAATTATGGTTACTAAACATCTCATTTTCCCTCGCTCAAAAATATATTGTCTTAATAATGAAACCTTCCCTTGCTTTGGACATCGAATACGGAAAGAGAGATTGGTCAACAAATCCTATAGAGTTTACATATCTGCCCAGCGGAGTGTCTATGTATTTGTATTCCTGATGAAGCGACAACTTTTCTCTGCTGATTTGCCTGATGGTATCAATTATATGGAAACTTCTGTCATCAACCAAAAATGCTGAAACAGGCTTGCCTATTTTCCATTCAAAATCATAGACAAGTAAGGGTTTGGGAATGAACTTGTCGTAATAAAAAATTTGTTTTCCCTGCTCGTGGAGGTAGAAAACGGCATTTTTCTTTGCCATTTACATAAACTTTCCTGTATTCGTCTCCCTTAATGATGGTGTCTTCCCTGACAGTATATAGATAAATCTGATAGAAAAAAGGACGGAAAGGGTCTGTCACTATTTCTTTCCATGAAGTGCCTTCAGGGTAATAGATGTACTCATATTCTTCCCTGTCGTTTCCACACCCGGAGAGACAAAGAAATTCCACGAGTCCCAAAAGCAATTCCAAAATAAGCAACATGACAGAGAGTCCCTTAGTCCTTATCATCGTCCCTAATTATTTTATGCGGAAACTATCTTTTATCGTATCCAATCATGTTCACTTTCTCCCATGTAAACAATTCCACCTGAATGTTTTTTTGTTCCATGATACCCTGCTTGTAAATGTTTTTGTTCACAACTTCATTTTTTTCCGTCCCATGATGACCATAGGGTCGCTGTTTCCGTGTACATCGGCTGGTTTAGCTTTAAGTCGCCTTTCAATGGCTTTTAGGGCGCAGGTCGAACATTTCAAAAATCTTCTGTGCAATTTCTCCGTCCGACATTCCGACATTATTGTGTCCATATGTATCAACCGATACGCTGACAGGAGCAGCCACACCGATGGCATAAGCCAGTCAGACAAGAATTTCGTCCGCAACCCCTGCTGCTACCATATTTTTGGCAATATATCGTGCCATATAAGCAAGACTGCTGATCTACCTTGCTTGGATCCTTTCCAGAGAAAGCACCTCCGCCATAGTGCTCCTCGTCCCCCATATGTATCCACAATTATTTTTTTCGCCCAGTAAGCCCCTGTATCCCCATAGTGGACCTCCTATAACAAATTTTTCCTGTTGGATTTACAAGATACTTTATGTTACTGTTGAACAGCTTTTTGTATTTTGGAATCACATTGGGAAATGACACGAGGCATAAGAATGTTAATCACATCGTTCTTAATCTTGTCCAGCATCTTCTTGTCGTCCACGTCAAAATCGTCATGTTGAGTACTTACCACTATTGTGTCAATGCGCAGAGGTTTTTGTTCTCGGTGTATTCTATTGTTACCTGACTTTCTTTGCATCGGGGCGTAAATAAGTCATTTCCTTGCCCTCCCTTGCGTATGTCGGAGAGTGTTCTCATAATGAGATGTGCCAAATCAAGAGAAACTGGCATATAATTTTCGGTTTCATTGGTAGCATAGCCGAACATCATACCTTGGTCTCCCTGCACCCTGTTCGTCCGTATCTTTATTGGAAACGCCTCTGTTTATATCATCGCTCTGCTCGTGAATAGCCGTGAGGATACCGCATGAATCACCGTCAAACTGATATTCAGCTTTTGTGTAACCAGCCTTGTTTATTGTTTCGCGGGCAACATTCTGAAGGTCGATGTATGTACTGGAACGCACTTCACCCATAATGACCACCTGCCCCGTCGTTACGAATGTTTCTATTGCACAGTGAGCATTTCTGTCATAAGCAAGGAAATAGTCAAGCAACGCATCTGAAATCTGGTCTGAAATCTTATCGGGATGTCCTTCTGAAACGGACTCCGATGTAAATAAATGTCTCATCTTTTTATCTTATACTTGTTGGCGGAATTAATTTAATGCATATTTGACATGTCCTAGTGGTCTGTTGTTTATGTAGTTAATGTATTGCAGTACTGTAAACGTACTGATTTTGGCAGTAATTCTTGCGAATAGTCCTGTGGTCTGTTTTGCATAGTTCCTGATGAGCATGAGATGGTCACATAGTTGAGAGAAACAAGTCTCAATTCTTTTTCTAGCCTTCGCATAAGGTTTAAAAGCAGGCTTCCATGTCTTCATAAGTTTAATCTATACGGAACCTCCAGTTTGATGTGCGCAGATGAAAACAGATCTTGTTGCAGTTCTGCACTCAGATAAGCTCTATCAGCAAGAATACTGCACTCTGAAAATTCAAACTTCACATCCTTCATATAATGTATATCATGAACATTAGCAGCCGTCAGGTCAAATGAATGTATAACACCTCGTAAACCGCATACAGCGTGCAACTTATAACCATAATAATATACTCCTTGCGTGGCGCAGTAACCAAAAGCTGGAGATTTATCAGGCTCGTTCTTGCCCATCTTGCAGCGTTTGCCTCTTGAGAGTCTGCAAACCTCTATCGGTTTTGGAATCTACACAGAAATATTCTCTGCACCATCCATTGCCTTTTGCTATACGCTTACGAATCATTTCACACAGCTGATATGTGTTCTTGCGACGGTCATTGAACTGGCGACGACTGATGAGATGACGAAAGTCCTTTTGGTATTCTTTCAGCCGGTCAAAGAGGTTATTCTCACTGTCAATGCCGAGATGCTCAGCTGTCAGACTCAGGGCTATGACATCAAGGTCAGAGAAGCGAGGGACAACACCACGACGAGGAATATTTCCAAGGTCATTAACCAATCCGTAGGAGAATTTCTTGCATATCTCAAGTATTTTGACGAAATTTGCATATAAGTTGTGCATGGAGTTAAAGCAGATAACAGTATTGTTGATTATCATAAAGTTACTGATTTTTAGCGACATGTGCAACTTTTTTACATTCATATTTCTGATATTTTATCTATTAATTAATTCCGCCAACGGGTTATCTTATATTGTTTAATTCTTCTAATATAGCGTATGTGGAACGCACGTCTATGAAATCCGTATATTCTTCTGCTGTACCATTTTTCATTTCCGTCATTTCCACGAACATCTTTATCTCGTTAAAATATCCCTGTGTGTAAATCTGATTGTTTGCCAAAATGGGATTGAAGTTGTTTCTTGATAAAAGACACTCGTTGGATAATTTGGTGGGGAGCACTTTTTCGATTGGTACTCCACCCTATGGTACATACTGATGGCACAAATGACAGTCGCTCCATCTGGTCTATTTTCATACGTTCCGTCCTGCGTGTTCACTCTGACATTTTCACTAGCATCTTTCCAAGAATAAAGTGTGGATAATTCCAAAGTACCAATAATATTGTCATGTTCCAGCATCAGCAGGTAGGTCACACCACCTTTTTTTGTACTTTTGACTTTATGCATCGCCAGTATCTTAGCCCCTCCAAAAAGAAAAACGACCAAGTCGATAGGGGTGTATAAAACAAATCGTATATCTCATTGCCTTCGGGGTACAATCCCTGTTTGGTAACGTAGGCTGTAACTATTTAATTCCCTGCCTTTTATTTCCTTTTCTCAATCTGGAAACAAGCGGAGAATGTCTTTTTGCATTCCGACAACTGTGGTATTAAATCCAAATAACCTTTGCTTGTCAATAAGGCTGTTTAGTTCCTTTAAACACATACAGGGAGGTTTTTCTATAAAAAGAGATTTCCCCGATTTTATAACTTCTGATGCAATTTCAAAATGTGACGCAGGTGTGGCTGACACAAACACTCCTGCGACTGTCTCGTCATTGAGAATATCCTTTATAGATGTTGTCCCTATTATGCCCTTTTGAATTTTTTTCCCTATCAGTTCTGCCTTTTTCGTGGAAGAACAGCACACATACTTCACGTTGACTTGTAGAAATTGGATGACGGGGAAAAGGTTGTGGATGGTGTGGTTTCCAAAACCAATTATAGCATAGTTCTTCTCATAACAGTCGGAGAGATATTTATTATCCCTTCTGCGCTTGTAAAGTCTGATGATTTTCTGAATGTCTGTCATTTAGGCTATATTAATCCTTTGAAATATTTGCGGTACGTGCATTTTTCATCAGCAGTCCACTGATATTTCCCGTAAAACGCTTCGATAAGTTTTTTAGGGAAAAACCTCTCGGCTGCACGGAGAAGTATTATGTCAAATTTACGATGGTAGTTAATCCAGCATTTGTTGCAGTCATGGGAATACTCACATTGAATCTTAGCAGTCCTTTGTGAATTGAAGATTTCGTCAAGAGTATTGTTGTGAACATTGCCGAGAATCACATCCAGATTTTGGCACAGGGGAACATTCCCATTGGAATGGATTACCAGTTCATTGTATATACTGTGGCATCTTAGGGCGCAGATTTCCTTTTTCCATTCATCGTACAGAGCCACAAAAGTCAAAAATTTTCCTGTGTTTTATGGATAGATTGCGGAATCTTTTTTATGTAGTCATTTCCGACCTCCATTAGGTCCTCGGTGGTATCAAAGAAATCCATCGTATTGTAAATGCCTATTCTGACATCAATGTTATAGTGTTTGGCAAGCTGAATAACATAGTCCATGTCCTCAAACGTGTTCCATGGAGTAAGGCAGAACATGAACGATATGGGAACAAAGTCCTTACAGCTTTCCACCACCTGAATGACCTTGTCATATCCGTCACGCCCTCTTAGAGTTTTATATGTTTCCTTGTTCCCATCTAAGGAAACATACAGATGTTTGGGCTTGTATTTCTTTACAGCTTCGATAACTTTAGAGGGTGCAAGGCAATTTGATAGCAGGGTGTAGTTTGTATGGTTGTTGTGAAACCAGTTCAGTATTGCATCAGCTTCAGGATGTAAAATAAATTCCCCCCCCTCCAGACCGACGGTTGTCCGTTTTGTTACGCACTTGCTCGACATTATCCGAATGATGTCCGATAATGACAAATGCTCTATTGGCTTTTTCCAAATAGAGCAATGTTTACACCGTGACTGACAAAGTGATGTGGAATAAATCATCAAGGATGATAAAGTCTTATCTGTAGGTACTGTTATGTTTTTTACAAATGCACCTCCAGTTACGAGATAGTCTAAAACGTTATACATTGATTATAGTTTATAGTATTCTCCGCATACCAAGTTAACTTGGTATGCGGGATAAAGAATTATTCAACGATTATCTTTTGCTGTTTTTGTCTTGTTATTTTTCACTATAACTTATAACGTATGTACCGCTATGAGGCAATGTCGCCTTTGTATGAATAAGAACCCTTGTACTTTATTCTGTTTTATAAGAGGTAACAACATGCCCATAAACATCTGTTATAGTCATCGAGAATTGACAATCATTCTCAAGGGTGTAGCTTATGCTAAGAGTGTTCCCTGAGACTTCTACACCAAAGTCGCTGCCATTTTTTTGTAGGATTGGCTGAATCCTCTTGAACCACAGGAGTTAAATCCATACCGCTGAGCAATCCTTTTCATATAGCATCGTGTTTGCATAAGGAGAAACCAGCTCGCTTTCCGTAATGACCACAGGAGCGGTCAGCACAGGCTTAGCCCCAAATTTTGTCTCTTTTTTGATTGTTGGAATTTGTGGTACCAAATCTTCCAACAGTTTAGTCATAAAGATGTTAGCCTTTCTCCCAGTTCCTATATACCAAGAATTGACTGGACGGAACAGATGCGCACAAGATTTAAGCTGACGATAACTGTCATATTCTCCTAATTGTTCAAAACTGCTATAAGGAGATTGGTTTATATCCTTATCCCAAAGTGCAACTAAACTCTTGAACTTGCTTTCTGTTCCAGCAGGCAGCAAGGCAATTCTGCTTTCAATGAGACCTTGCTCCAAATCGGTAAACGAAACCTGTGCTACTTTTGCATCGGCACTTAACTGTGGTTTTGTTCCCAACGAAGTGTCTTTACGGTAATATTCTACGATTTCCCCATAGGAATTACCTCTCACTCCGTTTCTAGGATGGAAAGTTCGTGCCAAAGCACCAGGCTTACTTTTCCCAGTCATATCCATGCAAATTGCCATCAGCCCCATCCCGAACAGAAGCATGTGTATATTCTTTTTCCATTCCGCACGATAGCCCATAAAGCAACTGTCCCGTTTTCAGCATTTGCACCAACCCTTGTAAGTCCTCTTGACGCATAGAATTTGTCAAAAGCCCTCAACGGGTCAGGGTCGTAGAAGTTAGAATGCGTCGAAGGAGGCCATTCCCAATAGGATGTTATTCCTCCAGACCAGCTTATACAGTTATAGGTTCGAGACTCGGGAGCGGACATAATCGCATCGTCTTCCTTCAAGTAGGAAAAGAGCCAGCATATGTAACGTTATTTACGCGCTTTTTACATTTTATGTAAACATTGCAAAGAACTTCTGGCTGATAAGAGCTGTACTGCGACAACAAAACGGCATTGCCTGCTACTGAGTACTTTTTTGTTAATTCGCGCCCATCTTCCCCAATCAAAGTCTCCATTCTCTTGATAATCATCATTGTAAGCGATAATTCCAGATGGATTTCGTAAGATTCTATCCAAACCATCGGATCACCTCCCTTGGAGCATACAAAAGTGTTATATACTTGATCTGTTCCTTGATTACATACTATTCCCAAACTAAACAAAGGGACATTGCTGTAATAATTTTTCTCCGTTGATATTGACATTAGCAAGTCCGCTTGTGGCATTGAGCCATGAACGTACTCTGACGTAGTAAAGTCCCGTCTCAGGAATGTTGACATTCAAGGAAGCAAGGCATTGATTGTTGGAATGTGCATTCCATGTGTATCGCTCAGGATTGTTTGCACTGAACAACTCAAGAACATGGTCATAGTTGTCAATTCCGTTTGTCGCTATAAATATTTGCTGTCCTTCTGGAAAGAAAACTGTCTTGAAAAAGAGTACTTTATTTTTGCAATTTCTAATGTATTCAAAATCATACAAAGGAGAGTCGTAGAAACACTCTTGCTTTTTGCAAACAAAAGGTATAGCCAATGTGTCTCTGCCACAGAAATTCAAAGACGGTTCTGCATTACTGAGTGCATTCTGATGAGATAAGGTCTTAAGTTCTACCTTATAGTCATTGTAATTTTGAGACGAAATGGTAGAATTTCCCAAATCCTGAAAGTCTGACAAATTCAACCTCTGGAACGTCAGGAGCAGTCCCAACAATAGAGATGGTGTTCTTGCCTTTTCTCAGAACACCTTTTGAAGACTTCTTCAAGCCTATCGCCTGCCAGTCGTTTGATCACAGGGGCTAAGACATCATCTTGCAACTCGTTGTTTACCATTACTTTTGTAAACAGATAGTGTGCCATCTGCTTTCTTCGTCCCTAACACCCAGAAGTTGGCATAATGAAGCCCCGAAACTGGAGCTTCGACTTCAAAGGTGGTGAAAGTCTGAGCCTCTGTAATTGATTTTGTACACTTGAGAATCTTCACATCGCCACCTAAGCTTGATTCTTCTCGTAATAACTAATGCTCTCCACACTTTGTGAGAAAGCAGCAACTGTTGTTGCAAAATAAAATTAACAATGTAGTAATACCTTTTTCATAAGTTCTTTATTAAAAGGGTTTATACTAAATTAGACGGTGTAAATTTAGGAATTTGTGTGACATTTCCAAGTTTTTAGTATGATTTCTGAGAAAAATACTGCGTTTTAGGTACATATAAACAGAATTACGAAGAAAAGAAGTTTGTTAATGCGTTTGATGGCACTGTGTTTCATTCCTATAAAAAGAAAAGGTCAAGGAGAAATACCTCCTGACCCAAAAACATTATGTTACAAAATATTTCTATAATTAAGGCTGTATCTTTCCCTTAAATATTTCACAACATCTACGCAATGGAATTTTCTTCTAATAACTTCTCCAAATCCGAAGCCTTGTATAGTATTTTTCCCTGCGAATTGCGTGTAGGGATAACTTTCCTGTCCCGATAGTCCTGCAAGGTACGAGGGCTGATATACAGCCGTTCGCATACTTCCTTGCCTGTCAGGAAATGCTCACCGCCAAACAGCGGTTTGTGTGTCTGTGCCACTTCCTTTATCCGTCTGTTCATTCCTTCAAGTGCGGACAGCACCACCCTGCATATCATCCGCTTCCATATTCAAGTCCTTTACTGATTCCATAATACCCTTGTCTTATTTGTTATTCTTTAATCTGTCTGTTTTTGTCTTCTCCGATTTAGTCTGCAACAGCCGCTCCACGTCCTCACGCCTGTAATAGCACTTTATGCCCTATTTGCGTAAACGGCGGACACCCTGTATCCCGATAGTGCTGCAATGTACGCTTGCTGATATTAGCAACCTGCATACATCGCCGTTGTGCAGCCAATCGGTGTGTCTGCTCTGTTCTCCGAATGCCTTGTAGCGGGTCTCGGCAAGACTGAGTATCTCGTTTCTCAACCTTGCCCAATTTGAATCCGTAATGATAAAATATCCCATAGTTTTATTGTTATTTTTGTTTGTAATTCTGTCTTATTGGTATTGACAACACCTTGTTCTGTTCTACGTTTCACTGCACGTTTATGCTGCAAAGGCATGATGAGTTTGTCACACTTCAAAGCAGCAGGGAACAGCAGGGAAATATCGGGAACTTCAAGGAAAAACTAACGCATTTTTATCGGCGACCGTTTGCGCATTCTTTTCCCTGTTTTCTTCTTTCGCCGTCTGTTTGGCGCAAAGATAGGGCGGTGCATGTCCCTATTCTATCATACTTCTTTTAAGTGGCACCTTGTAGCACTCTTGGTGTGGACAAAAAGCTACCCTATTTCTGTGCTGATTCTTATTGTTTGCAATATCGGTGCAGAATACCGCAAACGTGCAAAAGGGTACACTTTCACCTCTATCTTTCCTTGCTATTTTTATCCCTGTTTTGATTTAATTCGGGCTTAAATCAGTTGTTCTTTTCCTGTCTCTTCAAAAATCCGTGCAGAACTTTATTGCGAATGAACGCAACATTATGCAAGATTCTCCGAATGCTTGGAACTTTCCAGTTCTCTTCATAACTTCACTCTGAAACCAAACCAAGCATATAATGAAAAGGAATGCAGATAAAGGCAATTCAGTGGACGAAAAATAATACGCCCAAGCAAAGGAAGACTTCTCCAAAAATGGTGAGATAGAAACCCATCTCTCCTCTTATTATGAGTTTAGGTACAACACGGTGTTGGGGCGAACCGAATACCGAAGTAAGGAAGATGCTCACTTCTCAAAAAGTGGGTCGCTATGAAACAACACGCTCCGCAGGGAACTTGACAACGATGTGGGGATTATCACATCTTCCGACAACCTCTATTCCATTATAGAGAGCAGCTTTCTCTCCACGTGTCAATCCCATACAGGAGTATTTCAATGGATTGCCCTTGGTGGATATTGGTAATAGCAGAGGTAATTATAGTGGCAATAGCGATAGTTGTAGATATGGCAGTAGTGGTAATGGTAATAATGAACACAATAACCATTGTGATATTTCTTCCCTTTCACTGAAAGCCATTCCCGAATTGGCAGTTGCGTAGTTGTGCGCAACTCTGACAAGTGGCTGCCATACCTACCAAATGGCTCGTGGCAGTGGTCGCCAACGCGATGGACGACCGTGAATGCCGTAACCATACCTGTCTTGTACTGACAGGCGAGCAGGGCAAGTTCAAGACAACTTCTCCTGACTTGCTCGCCCACCCTGCCCCTGCATGGTTACAGCTACACGGGAAAGATATATCCGCAAGAGAAGGACACGCTTACCTATATAGGGCAAAAACCCTCATCGTAAACATTGACGACCAGCTCAAAGCCCTCAACAAGCGTGACGAGAACGAACTGAAAAACCTCATCACCTGTCCGATGGTCAAGTACCGTATGCCTTACGACAGTATGTGGAGGAACACCCACACTGGCGAGTTTCGCTGCATCGGTAAATGGTAACGATTTCCTACCGACCCCACAGGCAGCAGACGGTTTCTGCCCTTTGAAGTGCTTTCCATAGATATTGAGAGAGCAAAAGGCTGTTTCTATGGATAATGTCTATGCGGAAGCGAAAGCCTTGCTGAGCATAGGTTTCGCTATATGGTTTGACGATGAAGAGATAACGGAACTATACAGGAGAGTGAGGATTTCAAGCACAGACGGCAGAAATGGAACTACTGTTGCGCTGTTTTGAGAAACCTACGGAGGATAGTCCCAACTGTACCTATATGACTACCACAGAGATAATCACCTACTTGGGACTTTACACGCATCATCCCTTGTCCTTAAAGCACATAGGGCGAAGCCCTGAAAAAGGGCAGGCTTTTGAGAAAGTGAGCAAGAGGCGAGAGGTGGCAGTCCCATCTATGTATATAAGGTAGGGAAGATATTGCCTTGTCCTTTATTAGGCAGTTGCAACTATCAGATGTAGTAGGCAATGTAGTAGGTTGGTAGTATAACTTGGGACTAAAAATAATATTGGAAATCAACTACTTATGTCAAAATAGTATGTAGTAAGAAGAAAGATGAAAAAGTTTGGAGGGGAAAAACTTCTGAAAAAAGATTTTCTTTCAATAAGCATTCACCTACCATTCAAATATCATTCAAATACACCATTGTCATTCAAACACAAATTATTCAATCCATTCAATTAAAAACATATCACAATGAAAGAAGAAGATTTATCACGCATCAAGCAATACCCCATCGTGAGTATCTTGAAAGTAAAGGCATCAAGCCCTGTACGCAGAACATCAGTCTATGCGTTGTACCGCTCACCGCTGCAGTGCAGAAACACATCCGAGTTTCAAAGTGGACACAGAGAAGAACCTTTGGATAGACTATGCCGAATGCAGGGGCGGAAGTATCATCGACCTCTGTATGCGTTTGGAGGGTCTGCACGCTATCGGAAGCCATCCACCACTTGGGGCAGAACGCTCCCTGATAATACAGTATATAGTTCTCACAAAGACTTCTCACAAAACAATCTCCAACCAACGATGGCTGCAAACGAGACAAGGAAACTGATAAGTATATCAGACACCCCTACCGCCACATTTGCAGGAGTATCTTACAAAGGTACGTCTGCATTGATTTGGGAAAAAGGCAAAGCCTTTCTTAAAATGTATCAGCTATGAGGTAAGGGGCAGGCGCTATCAATCCATCGGCTTTTGCCAATCAATCAGGAGAGATGAACTTCGGGACAATGGCACGTCTCAAGGGAACGATAGCTCCGAAGGACATTACTCCTATATTCACCGACAAGATAATAAACCAAATACAGCCAACTTGTGTGTTCGAGGGATTTATGGATTTTCTTTTCTTTTCTTTCAATGAAAGAAGAAGTAACAAGTGCCTGCCTGTGCTAAACTCCGTGAGCAATACCGCCAAAAGCACTCGGTATATGAATGCGCAGGGAATATCTTCCATTCGTACCTTCCTTGATAATGACGATGCTGGGCGGAGGGCTGTCAAGATTTCATAAAGGCAGGCTTCCATGTTGAGGACATGAACATACATTACAAAGACTTCAAGGATCTCAACGATTTTTCATGTCAGTCGTCCGTGAGCGACAGAATCATAAAGAGCAGATACTGCACATAGTCGGTTACAGAACAAAATCAAAAGCAATAAATCAAAAACAAGTCAAACATAAAATGAGATAGAGAAATGAAAAAGAAAAACAATGATGAATGACAAAGACCTTTCTATGGTTCTTGGAATGCCAAGATGATAAAATGGACAATGAGGTAATCCCACAGACGGAAGCACAAACCCGTTCCTGTGGAGGAAATAACAACGGACGTAGAAATAAATGAGGACAGTGTTACTCAAGGAGAAGCGGATATCACTTCGGGGAAATCCGAGCATACACGGCATACTGAGAATATGGCTGTTCAAAAGACGCATCAGCTCCAAAATGAGGAAGAAAACACTCGAAGCCTACAAGCAAGCCTATCTTGTGCCAACCAAACTGTGCAACCGAAAGGCGGTCTATCTGAGCCGAGAAACGCAGGAGATGCCGACTTCATCGTGCGCAGGTTAGGCGACAGGGGCAGCAACCTTTCAAGTTTCGTGGAGAACATCGTGCGTCTCCATTTGGAAAGAGTACGGTGAGGACATAGATAAATGGAGGAGATTATAAATCACAGGAAAAAGGGTCGAGGACTTTTTGGGGAAAAGGGGCTATTATTCCACTCAAAACTCTCAACCTTTTTAGAGAACATAGCAACAGAAATTTGTCAAACATACTGAATGATGAGAACACCACGAACACAGTTAAACACGGAATGCACAGCATTCACTTTCAACAGCAAAAACGCCTTGTGCGTAAACGTTTCGTTAGCTGATATTGCAAGACGTCAGTTTGTACCCACAACTGCCCTTGCTCCCCTCGTCAGACTATCGGGAGATAAGACCGTAATCACCCGTTCTCATCGGTCAGTATTTAGGAATTAAGGTACTAAATCATCTACAATGATAAACTTTCAAGGAAACTTATATGAACAGATATAGAGGAAAAAGCTGCCCGATGGCAGCAACAGGATAAAGAAGAACAGCGGATGAACAAAACGGAGTTCATCAAGGCAAGATGTACCAGTGAAGAGAAGAAACGTATCAAATCAAGGGCGGAAAGCACGGGACGGAAATTCTCCGATTATTGTCGGGAAATACCCTTAACGGAGAAGTAACAGCCGTTCCCCAAGATGACAGACAATGAGAGGGAAGCCATTGCCATTCTCCAACATACAGGAAGGTTCTATGGGCAGATTTCCAACTCATCAAGCTCAAGGACGAGGATTGGCTACATATCACCAAGAACCTTTCGCTATGTGCCAAAGAGGCATTTAAGCGGTTTTACGACCCGCATTTTCGGGTGGATGATGAAATATATAAGGTCTTAAATCTAACAAGAAATGATAGGTAAATGCAAGGCGATAGCGCACGGAAGCACAGCTTTGGACTATATTTTCAGGGAAGGCAAACTCGGTAGTCGGCTTGCATTCCACAATCTTTGCAGCAGAGATCCAAAGACTATCTATGAGGAAATGAAAGTGGTCAGTAACTACAACAGCCGTTGCAGGAACAAGTTTCTCCGTATCGAAATTGGCATCGCACCGCAGGACGAGAAAAAGCTGTCTGTGTCCGAATATATGTGGATAGCACATTTGTTTGCCAAGCAATGGGACTTGACAACCACCAATGGGTGGCAGTAACGCACAAGGACACCGATAATAGACACATTCACATAATTGCTAACCGTATCAGTCTGTATGGAGAAGTCTATGATACCACCTTTGTGAGCAATAGGGCTGCAAGGGTGGCAGAGGAAATCAGCAGGGAGAAAGGCTTGACCATTGCAAAAGAGGTCAAGGCAGAAAGGAAACACCAAAAGGAAAAAGCCAGCCCTACAAGAGAGCAAACAAAGCGAAAGAGGTGCAGAAGATTTGCTACACCTGCTTGACAAGTACAAAAGGAACAGGCGTCACGGGGCATTCCATGTTCCTTTATGAATTGAACAAAACGGCATTACCATAAAGCGTATGAAGAACAAGCAGGGCAAGGTATATGGCTTGAAGTTCTCATACGCAGGGCAATCCTTCAAGGCTTCCGAAATCGGCAGGGAGTTCGGCTACCATTCCTTGCAGAAGAACTTTGAAACAACCAACAAGGAAGAATCAAGGAAACCACATCTAACAGTACAAGAGCCTACAGAAAAGAAAGAACAATCTGATACAGGCTACCAACTTGTACCTCCAAGCCGCTCCTCTATCTCACGAGACAATGATACCTCACAAGTGCAGAATCCCATTGGTGCAGTGGCAGACACCATCGTTAGCGCAGCATGATGAAGTGGTGGAAGGGTTAGGCGATTTAATTACACCAAGTACACAAGGCAATGACTTAACCGAAGCTGCATGGCAGCGCAAACTCAGATACCAAGCTAACAGAAAGAAGAAACGTGGAAGGGGAATATAAACATAGCATACAAAAAGTGCATAATAAAGAATATCTCATCAAAAACGCTTGCTATTCGGTAACAAAGTATTATCTTTGCAAACAGAATAACAAGCGTTCTTTGTTAGGCAGAAAACAGCGAAGCCAAGTAGTTCGCTCGTTTCCAAATCGTTACCAGTTTAGTTGTACAAACAAGGTAACTTCTTTATTTTCAGACAGATATATTTTTATAATTATCTTGTGTAGCCATTTGTATCCACAACCATGCTGCAAAGTTCAACATAATTTTCAAATGATGAGCAATTCTTACGTACTCCTGATGTACTCTGTAGCCACTCTTGGCTACAATTTTTGAAATTCAAAAATTTCTGTAGCTGAATTGTAGCCGTTGTGGAGTATTTTGGGATATTTTTGTGTATCTACACATACTCCGAAAAGAAGAAGTGATACAAAACAAAAGTATCATAACTCCTTGAAGTTATGATACTTACGATTTTCTTTAGAAATCTCTGATGCTATTTTCAGAGTACTTAAAGCGGTGCGTACGAGACTCGAACCCGTGACCTCCTGCGTGACAGGCAGGCATTCTAACCGGCTGAACTAACGCACCAATTCACTCGTTGTGAATGCGAGTGCAAAAGTAACACATATTCTTGATCTAGCAAATATCTTTGACTTTTTTCATCGAAAAAATGAGTTATTTAGCGTGATGAATTGATATATAGTGCTTTAGAAAAGGAAATAAAACGTGGTATATGTTAGTTTCTCAGTATCTGTTCTTTGTTATCAGATTGGAAACTAGTTTATTTGGCCAATTGCGATATGATTTTTTTATGTCAAATATACGAATAAGACATAGTTTACTTTTTAGTATATTAATGGATTATCCTAGATCATGAAAAAAATACTCTGATATAAATATTTAAGCAATTCTTTTTATAGTAAAACTTGAAATCAAAAATTCACCTCAAAAAGGACAAGGAAAAAGGGAATTTTTACAAAGTATTTTTTTACTATAGTGTACTAAGATTGCCAAAGATAAAGGAAATGTTATGTGTTGAAATCTAACTTAAAGAAGGGGGATAAATAAATCTTAATATCTTCAATGAGTTTTGAGAGCTTTTTGAGAGCAATTGGTAACTATTTGTTGAGGGAGTTTTTATTGTTTGCTGGCACCAAACTATCGTTTGATGTCAGCAAACAGTAATTTGGCTCCAGCAAACGATAGTTTGGTGCCAGCAAACAAAAAAATAGCCTCCATTTTTCATACTGGAACTATGAGGCTTGGTCTATCAAAAATAAGATGTCTGTGAAGATATAGCTGATTTAATGTTATAATAAATTGGATGTGTTTTTTTCTAGTTATATGATCGATATATTAAGTGTTGATAAATAGGATGATAGATTCGGATTATTATAGACTTTTAAAGCGAGTTGTTTGGCGCCTGAACAATAAAAAGTTTCCGGATAAAAGTCATTGAGACTTTTCCGGAAACCGCAAAAAAATAATGCTCATATGAAGGATCAAAAACTTAATAGGGTAGCACCATAGACGGGAAGTGATAATGATACAATCTTATCTTGTTGTAAATCTAACGTGTATTTTTCGCCCGTCAGCAAGTCTTTCGCGTCGTGCTTACCAGCCTTAGTGATAGGTAGTCAAAAGCGTGTGCCGGTATGCAAACACCAACCTGTGTGGGGGTTACATCAAAATTGGCTACTATTAGTATGTGGTGTTTTCCATCCGATCGTAGGAAAGCATATTGTTTATCGGGGTTGAAATTGTTTGCACGAGTATTGTTGACATACATCAAGTCAAACATCTTACCTTGAGAAATAGCAGGTGTATCCCTGCGAATCTGTAGCAACTTTGTGTAGTAATCGCTTAGCTTTTTCTCGTTTGATGTGTACGAGGCTTTGCCTTTAAGGAGCTTCAAATAAGATGAGACGGTCCAATAATCAAAAATTGTTGTCCGTCCATCACACCCGCTGAAACCTTCATCGTCCATACCGCGCTCGCCTAATTCTTGGCCGGCATAAACCATAAAGGGGTTGTTGCTTAAACAAGTACTAACTACTAAAGCAGGGAGAGCTTTAAACGGATTAGTTGCAAAGAAGTCAGACGCAATGCGTTGTTCGTCATGGTTTTCAAGGAAATTAAGCATATGCGGACGTATGTCGTCAATCGCTTGCCAGCAAGAGGTAATAGCAGATGCCGAACTCTGACCGCAAACTACAGAGCGTAGCGTATCATACAAGCCAACCTTGTCATATAGATAGTCGAATTTGCCCTGATGTAAGTAGTTCCTGTATTCAGCCGGGTTATATACTTCAGCAATGAAGATAAGTTGAGGATAATCTGCTTTTAAGCGAGATAAAGCATAGTTCCAAAATTCTACGGGTACCATTTCTGCCATATCGCATCGGAAACCATCTATTCCTTTTTGGGCCCAATAGCGTAGGATGTCTGTCATTTTCAACCAAGTATCAGGAATGGGATCAAAATGCTTGGAGCGATTGTCGAAATAGTTGACACCATAGTTGAGCTTGATGGTTTCGTACCAATCATTTTTATTCGGCTCTGCATCAAATCGGTCATTTCCTGTGGCCTTTGCAGGACTTTCTTTGTAAGAACCTTCGTGTCCTAAAATATTATTAAGCTTAAGCGGCTCATTGGGGCAATAGTAGAAATTATTAGTAGAATCGAAAGCTTTGGTTATATCATCATTTTGACCTAGATCGCTTGTTCCTTTAGGACGCGCAATGGAATGATACTGGCGAGAAACGTGATTGGGTACAAAATCAATCAACATTTTCAGTCCAGCCTTGTGCGTGCGCTCAACTAGTGCTTCAAATTCCTGCATCCTGTTTTGAGTAATGGTGGCCAAATCCGGATCGACATCGTAATAATCCTTGATAGCGTATGGAGAACCTGCTTTTCCTTTTACCACTTCAGGGTTGTCTTGTGGTAAATTTTGATAAGCTGTTTGTGTAGCATGCGCGATAAGACCCGTATACCAAATGTGTGTGTAGCCATTTTTCTGTAGTTTTTTTAAGCGAGACGAGGTGAAGTCGGCAAATTTTCCGCAGCCGTTTTCAGCTAACGTGCCATTCTTTATGTTGTTATTGCGCGTATTACCATAAAGTCTTGGTAAGACTTGATAAATGTTGATTTGTGCCATCGTAGTCAAAGAAAAAAATGACAGTGCTATAAGCAGAAGTCTGTAATTCATGTGTTATAGTAAAAAAGAATAGACCTTGTCCATCAGTTTCCTTAAGGATAGATAGGCAAGGTCTTGTTAATTGTAAGGCAAAATCTTATTCTTCTACGCCTTGTATTTGTACTTCTGTTCCTTGAGCTTGAGCAATTTTGTAAATCATACCTTGAAGAGCTTTACCCGGCCCACATTCAGTGAAGTCTTTACATCCATCAGTAATCATGTTTTGAACTTCCTTCGTCCATAATACGCTATGGGTGAGTTGCTGAATAAGGTTATTCTTGATTTCTTCAGGGTTTGTATGTGCTTTTCCGTCTACATTTTGATAAACGGGGCAAATAGGCTTCTTAAACTCTGTTGTAGCAATGGCTGCTTCTAATTCCTCTTGTGCAGGCTGCATCAATGGGCTATGGAAAGCTCCACCTACAGGTAGGATTAATGCGCGTTTAGCACCGGCTTCTTTAAGTTTTTGGCATGCTTCTTCTATTGCTTGAAGATGACCTGAAATAACTAATTGGCCAGGACAATTATAGTTAGCCGGAACTACAATGTGTCCATCATTGCTTACTTCAGTGCAGACAGATTCTACTTTTTCATCGGGTAAAGCAATGATTGCGGCCATTGTTCCAGGAGCAGTTTCACAGGCTTTTTGCATTGCTCTTGCGCGAGCAGCAACTAATTTTAATCCATCCTCAAAACTTAAGCAGCGAGCAGCAACTAAAGCCGAAAATTCACCTAAAGAATGGCCCGCTACTAGATTTGGGTTAAATTGCTCACCTAAACAAAGCGCTTTAATGACGCTATGTAAAAAGACAGCAGGCTGAGTAACTTTCGTTTGTTTCAATTCCTCATCTGACCCATCAAACATTATGTCAGTTATACGGAAACCTAGAATTTCATTGGCCTTTTCAAAGAATTGCTTAGCTACTGGGTGACGTTCATAAAGAGGTTTACCCATACCAACAAATTGTGCTCCTTGTCCCGGAAATATAAATGCCTTCATATCGAATAAGTTATTATGTATAGGATTGTTGTAGGCCAAATTATAAAAGTAGGTCCGTACAAAATCGCTTGCAAAGGTAGTAATTTATTATTAGGAATCAGGCCCTTTGACGGCTATATTATAGAGATGGAGAGTCTATATTTCGGGCTTTGAAGTTTAATCTCCTATTAATTCGAAGTTTAATCTCCTATTAATTCGAAGTTTAATCTCCTATTAATTGAATTTTAATAGAGCTGGAATACTCTCTAAGCGCCTTCCAATAGCCTTTTTTATGAAATTCTTTCCTATAGCTTTGTAGCTATAGGTGCCGTCTGAGTTAATTGTAAATTCAACCTCTTGAGTATCTGCCCCAATATCATTGACAAAGCGTAGGGTTGCCTTGTTTGCTTGAACTTTGTGCGTAACAATCAACCAAACACCGTATAGATCACTGCTTGAGTCACCTTTCATATAGCCATTCATTTTTCCTAGAAAGCTATATCCAGGCACTTCTATAGAGCTCTCATAAAGATCTAAAACTAAAGTAATGCGATTTGATTTGCTATAAAACTTTCCTTTAAACGGTTGTTGCGCCTTAATAGAATGACTTGTGAGCAACAGGAGTAGGGTTATGAAAACTCTCATTCGTCAGTTAACTTAAAGGATCATTGTTGCAGCTCCTATGTTGATAATGTCTCCTTCTTTGATAATAGCCTGCTCGCGAGGCTGCAAAAGTTGATTTTGTAAGAATGTTCCTGTGTTGGAAGGTGCATCTTGTAGCAAAAAAAGAGTTCTTCCATCTTTTTCTTTTTCAGCGGTAATAATGCAATGGGTCGTATCTATACTAGGATCAACGGTTCGAAAAGCAAGATTGGCTTTTGTCCCTTTTACTGATCTACCAATGATATTTTCTCCTAAAATAATTGGTAAGACTTGCTTAAATTGGAACGCATTTTCCAAGATTGTTAGATAGCCAACGGGAAGATTTTTAGGAAGATCTTGATTGTTTTTAGAGCGAGGTAATCGAATTTTGAATTGCTTATGACACTCTGCACATTCAAAGACCAATATTCGTCCTGCCTCATATTGGGTTTCATCAAACAAGATTGTTTGATCGCATTTGGGACAACGTATGCGCTTCATAGGTTCGACAGCTTAGGTACTTGTAGAATCCAGCCTTGCTCAAAGCGATTGTCTTTCTTATATAGAGTTAATGCTTTGTGTGCTTCTTGAGCTGTTGCATATTTTTCCATAAACTACTCTGTTCATTTTCGATTTAGAAAGAATATTTCCTTCTTGAAATCCGTCAGATCGGAGTTTTTTTATAAACGTTTTTGCATTTTTCTTGCTAACCGAAGAAGCTAAAACTATTGTAAAATATGATGTCGGAGTATTTGCGAGTCGTTGGCGATGATTTTCAACAGTTTGTTTGTTAATTGCAATCAGATCTGTTATCTTTCTTTGTTTGTGAACGAGGGTGTCTATAACCTTAACATCTACTTCTTTGGCGATGTGTTCAACAAGTGGAACGACTGCTGCTTGATGTGGTTGGGAGTCGTTATTTAGAATGAATGAATCTCCCCAAACAAAGAAATAACACACAATAGCAATTATTGCTGCTGCGGTATAATTGATGAGTTCTCTGTTAATAGAAATTGTGTAGTTCTTTTTGTTTGATATGGTTGCTTCTTGACTTCTTAGAGCAACTTGCTTTTCCTTTAATTCCTGAATAGGGATCGCATCTAATCCAAATAGTTCTGAGCTAAAATACCCGAATTAATCGGGTGAAAATTATAATGCCCGTCTATGTTAAGATTCAATGTTCCTACGCCATTTAATTCATAACAGCCATTTTGTTGCAGCTCTGTTTTTAAATTAAATACAGCATCTTCGATCATTTGTATTGTTTCTGTGTATGAGGTATCATAAACTCTCATATACGACTGTACCAACAATCCATCGTTGACAATAAGCTGAGGATTAAAACCAACACTGCGATAAGGAGGCAAAAATAGCTTTTCGTCTTCAACATAACGCGCCGAGACATATTGCGTCACAAATCCTCCTAAATGCGGTACTATTACGCATTTGTGCTCTAGAAGAAGATTCTCTATATGTCTGGCGATTTCATTCATAGACTGCAAAAATAAGGATTATTCTTGAATTCTTCGACGATCAAAATAGACTTGTTATAGACTCAACGCGAACTTTTTGAGATTAAATGCTAATATGTTGATTTGTAGGTAGGAGCGAAAAGTAAGAAAAGTTCTATTACTTTTTTATTATTCGCTTCCTTAACTTAGGTAGTTTGAGTTTTGTCCCAATAGGAACTAAGTCGGGATTTTTTAGTTGATTAAAAGTAAAAATGTAGATGGCATAAGATTTATCACCATATGCTTCTTTAGCTAAATGGTATATGTTCTCGCCTTTTTGTAGTTTGTGAGTTGACAATGTCCCGATAATTTGAAAGCGCCCGCCAAGTAGTTGCGGGTAGGCTTTATCATAATTGACCGTGTCTGCCTCAGCTATTGTCTCTTGCTTATGGTTACTACTTTCTGTTGTTTTTGACAGCATTTGTGGTGAGGATTGGGGCTGGCTTACTGCCTTTTCTTGGCCGGTTGCAGATTGGGGGAGAGCTGTATTTTTTTCGTAAGGACAAAACCAGCGATAATAACCAGCATAATAACAAAATATCGCTTGTAGAATAAAGATGGAAAAGATCGCAATCCTCTTCAACCAACGGCTCTTACTCTGTGATGGAAAATCTTGGTTTGACGATGTTGCGTCCTGGTCGTCAGATGTTTGAGCTGATTGTGAAGCATCTTCCATCACTTCTTCGTTTGTGTGATATTTTTTGGAAGGATCTATCTCAAGCTTTTTATCCTCACTATCATCAATGGCTATAAGGTAATTTGACGGTGCTTCAGTTTGAGTTGGAAGAGGGGGAATTTTTCCACCTGAGGATAAATCATTAGATCGTGTATTTAGATCTGGTAAGCAAGTGTCTTCTTTTACCGACCTATTTGATGCTTCTCGAAAAGACAGATTTTCTTTTTGATGATTAGTTGGTCCTATGGGTTCTATTGAGTGTAAGTTATTATCAATCTCTTTTTGATAACATTCCTTCTGATTGAAAGTTGATTCCTGTTGCAAAGATTGACTTGTGCTAATCTCTCGCTCAATCTTAATCTCTGCTTTGGTGAGCTCCTCTTCCGTTGTTCTGTCTTGAAGAGTGATTGTCTGGAAATCAGCAAAAGGTTTATTGATCAAATCCTTTAGTTGACTATCCGGCACGAATGATAATTTAGCGTGGCTGTCAATTCTAATTCTTTCTCCGGTATTAATGTTTATACTTTCTCTTTCATTGACCGTTATAACCTTAAATGTACCGAAACCCTTTATCTTTACAAAGCTTTCGTGTGTCAGCTCTTCTTCTATAAGGTCAAAGAAAGCCCTACAGAATGCTTCTGCTTTCTTTTTCGAAATATTGGCCCGTTGTGCAAAGGCGTCAGCTACTTCTTGTAGCAGCAACTTTCTGTTCATCGCTTTCTATTATTTGATTTTGTCTTTTAGTATATTACTCGGCTTAAAACTCAAAGCCAATTTTGGAGGCACAAGCATACGTTGCTTATTTGTAGGGTTGGTTACAATCCTTTCTAACTTTTTCTTTACTTCAAAAGTGCCAAAGCCTTGAATTGAAAGACTGTCTCCCTCTTCCAGGCTTTCCGCAAATACGGTGGAAAATATTGAGGCTAATCTTTGAGTTTCTTTAGCCTTCTCATCCAATCTCGTTGCTAAATCAGCTATAAACTCCTTATTGTTCATATTGCGTTGTTCCGTATAGATCGTAATCCGTGGCATCTTGAATGAGTACATCATAAAATTTGCCTACTTGTAAGTTTTCTGCTTTATTAATGTATACTTCTCCATCAACCTCTGGAGAGTCGTAAGCTGTGCGTCCAATATAATAGTCACCTTCTTGTTTATCGATAATTGTTTTCAGCACGGAACCTATTAACTCTTGATTAAGTTCTTCAGAAATTCCTCTTTGTAGCTCCATTAAGCGGTCTAAACGTTCTTGTTTAACGCTTTCTGGTACATCATCTTTATAGTGGTTGGCTGCATAAGTTCCTTCTTCTTCACTGTAAACAAATGCTCCCAATCGATTGAAGCGAGTTTCCTTTACAAATTGCAGCAATTCTTCAAAGTCTTCATCTGTTTCTCCAGGGAAGCCTAAAAGCAGCGTTGTGCGAATGCATATATCGGGTACTTTCTCTCGCATTTTGCGGATTAAGTTTATTGTCTCTTGCTTTGTGACGTGACGATGCATGCGTTGTAAAACATTGTCGCTGATATGCTGTAATGCTATGTCGAGATAATTGCAAATATTATCATGTTTGCTAATCACTTCCAATAGAGAATCCGGAAATTGATTCGGGTAAGCATAATGGAGACGCACCCATTCTACACCGGGAGTCTCTGCAATCTTTTCTACTAATTCAGCGATGCATTGTTTATGATATAAGTCTACACCATAATAGGTTAACTCCTGTTCGATGGTTTGAAACTCTTTTACACCTTGATTGACGAGTGTGCGAACTTCAGCTAGGATATCCTCTATCGGCCTGCTTATATGCTTTCCCGTTATTAAAGGTATAGCACAATAAGCGCATTTGCGGTCGCATCCTTCTGCAATTTTTAGATACGCATAATGAGGTGGTGTTGTGATCTGGCGTTCGTTGGCAGAGCGGAAGTCATAACGTTGGCTTAGTTCTTTGAGTAATTGATCCCAGTCAAATTTACCGTAGAATTTATCTACTTGCGGAATTTCTTCCTGCAATTCAGACATATAACGCTCCGAGAGACATCCCATTACATAGACTTGCTTCAAATTTCCAGCCTCTTTTTGCTGGCACAATTCTAATATAACATTGATGCTTTCTTCTTTTGCCGCCGCAATGAATCCGCAAGTGTTCACTACAGCAATTCCCCCGTGCGTTTGCTCGGGGTTATGATAAGTAGTAAAACCATGTGCTTCAAATTGGTGAAGCAGTCGTTCTGAATCGACCAAATTTTTGGAGCATCCCAAGGTGAGAATATCTACGTTCATCTTATTTCTCCCCTGTATCAAATAAGCTTTCTACAAAATCTGTTTTGTTGAATGGCTGAAGATCTTGCATACGTTCTCCTAATCCGATATAACGAACGGGCACTTTTAATTGATGAGAGATTCCTAAGACAACCCCACCTTTTGCTGTGCCGTCTAACTTTGTAATGGCGAGACTTGTAACATCTGTAGCCTTAATAAACTGTTTGGCTTGCTCGAATGCATTCTGACCTGTACTGCCATCTAATACAAGTAAGACTTCGTCGGGTGCTTCCGGAATTACTTTCTGAATGACTTTCTTTATTTTAGTCAATTCATTCATTAAGTTTACCTTGTTGTGAAGTCGTCCGGCCGTATCAATTAATACGACATCTGCATTATTGGCTTTTGCCGAACTGAGGGTGTCGTAAGCAACGCTAGCAGGATCGCTACCCATTTGCTGTTTGATAACGGGGACTCCGATTCTTTCGCCCCAAATGCATAGTTGCTCGACGGCTGCTGCTCGAAATGTATCTGCGGCGCCCAAATATACGCGCTTTCCTTCTTGTTTAAAATGGTAGGCCAACTTGCCGATAGTCGTTGTTTTGCCCACACCGTTTACGCCAACTACGAGAATGACATAAGGACGTCCGTTTTCGGGGATAATAAAGCCTTCATCTTCGTTATTTCCGCTTTCAGTAAGGAGTGATGAAACCTCATCTCTCAACAGCTTATTCAATTCAGATGTTGTCACGTATTTATCGCGTGCAACGCGATCTTCTATTCGGCGAATGATGTCGACAGTCGTTTCTACGCCAACATCTGAAGAGATGAGCGCATCTTCCAAATCATCTAAAACCTCATCGTCGACTTTTGACTTTCCGACTACGATGCGTGCAAGTTTATTAAAGACATTTGTCTTTGTCTTTTCAAGTCCTGCATCCAGAACCTCTTTTTTTTCCTTTTTGGAAAATAGATTGAAGAATCCCATAGCTATGTTTTCTTGGTGCAAACTTACGAATTTATTTTCGTATTTGCAGATATAAAAAACCCTCTCGTAGTTGCGAGAGGGTATATAGTAAATATACTATTGAGACTTTAGTTCTTGAAAAAGTCCTGAACTGCTTCGTTCGGAACCATCTTTCATCAAAGAAGTAAGCACCATTCTCGGGGTTCTTAACCATCTTGATAACTTTCGTGTAGGAGCGGCCGTCTTTTTTGCCTTCCTGCAACGTAGCGACTGTTTTCTTTGCCATTGCCTGTATGTTTTTAGAATAAGTAGTGTTATCTATGATTGAGCATACTGAATTGTATCAGCAGTTCATCAAAGACTAATTACTTAATCTCTTTGTGGATAGTCATTCGTTTGAGGATGGGGTTGTATTTCTTCAACTCCAAACGCTCGGGAGTATTTTTGCGATTTTTAGTCGTAATATAACGGGAGGTTCCCGGCAGACCACTTTCTTTCATTTCTGTACATTCGAGGATGACCTGCACGCGATTGCCTTTTGCTTTCTTTCCTGCCATGATATTATATCTTTTAACCGATTACCTTTATATCTTTCCAGTCACAGTAACCTTTTTCTACCGCGCTGTTCAGCGCAGCATCAAGGCCGACTTTGTTTATAAGCCGAAGTCCTGCTGCGCTAATGCGAAGGCTGACCCAGCATTCTTGTTCTACATAATAGAACTTCTTTGTGAACAAGTTTACGTCAAAGCTACGCTTTGTGCGGCGCTTTGATTTCGAAACATTGTTGCCAATCATGGCCTTTTTCCCTGTAAGTTGACAAATCTTAGACATTACTATCTATTTCTGTTTTTTTATTCTTCGTGAACGATTCTCCCAATACGAGGTGCAAAAGTTAATCCTTACTCTACCAAATCTTTTCTAAGAAAATGCGTCTTAAATCACACTTTCTCAATATATATACTCACTAAAAGCCAAAGAAAAATAATTTCAGAAACATCCAATGAGTGTCTTTACGCTGTTTTTGTCTAGATCAACTTGTATGTAGAGAAGTTTGAGTCGTTACCTTTCTCGTTTGTCTATCTTATCTGCTAAGAGTATAAAAATAATGAATTTCAAATTTGAGTGTTTTGTGAATCGCGACTTGTTTTCCGCAATAAAAATAATGATTTATATAGTCTAAGGCCTTTTTCTACATTCTCCCTTCACGAGCGTACAGTCATTCTCTCGTGGACGTAGAAAATTCTCACGTGAAGAAATTTTTGTACCTTTGCAGTGGTATCCAATTTATGCTTGAGATAAGTAATAATACTCAAGCTTGTTGAGATGCTAAAGGCAGGTGGACGCGGCTACTTGCCTAGTGAAGATATTTATTTTATAACCTTAAACAATTCGTAGTATGACAGTGTTCTACAAATTACAGAAAACGACAGGAGGCCTTCCTATAAATTCAAAAATGAAAGTGATGCCGGTAAGGCAAATAGCGGTTGACTTTGAATCTTTAGCACAAAAGATCTCTGTGGGTACGACTTTTTCGTCGGCCGATCTGATTGGCGCATTGGAAGCATTGAAAGAAGCAATGATTGCTGAATTGAAAGAGGGCGGGCGCGTACACCTTCCGGGGTTTGGCTATTTCTCTTTGTCAATTAAGGGGAGGTTTATCAAAATGCTAAGACGCAGCGTTACCGCCTACGGTCTCCTCGTATACGCAAAATTAAATTTCTTCCTGAAAGAACTTTGATGAAGCGATTAGCAGACACACACTTCGCTAATGTTGGCTCTACATCGTCGACGTCGAAGCCACTAAGCGAGAGGGAAATAGACAATGCATTGCGTTTATTGTTTGCCCAACAGCAAGTATTGACAGTGGGGCAGCTTCAAGATTACCTTCATTTGCGTCACACATTCGCTTATCGTTTGGTAAAAAACTTAGAGATGAAAGGAAAAATTCGCAATATTGGCTCGGCGCATCGTAAAGTCTTCGTACCAGGGGAAGTTTTAAATGTTCCTTCAGAACAATGAAGAGTAGGCAAGTGTTGTCAGTGAACACATAATATATAATATAGCTTCAAGCATTTATTGAGGGGGCTTGATTGAAGCAGGCGATGCCGCGTTATCATCGTGTGTTTTAGTCGAGTCTCCTTTGTTTGACTATTATTATTGTCGTATATCTCATTTCGGTAAGACAGAGAAGTGAAGGCAAAGTAAAGTGGAAAATTGTAGTTGGTTGGGTGTGCGAGAATCATAACTCTTTTTCTTTGTTTCAAACAGAATTAGGCGCGGATAAATTTGGATGTTTGGACCTATTCATCGTAACTTCGTTGCCAGATTACAACCAAATATGGAAGATTTTGTTCATTTACACGTTCACTCTCAATATTCTATTCTTGATGGACAAGCCTCTATCGGCAGCTTGCTAAAGAAAGCTGTTGCTGATGGAATGCAAGGTATGGCGCTTACAGATCATGGAAACATGATGGGCGTCAAAGAATTTTACAATGAAGCTAAAAAAGCCATAGGCAAGGCTAAAGAGAGTCTCAAGAAAGCACAAGAAGAGGGTGAAAGTGAAGAGCAAATCGCCAAATTACAAAGAGCGGCTGCTTTTAAGCCAATTTTGGGCTGTGAAATGTACGTTGCTCGTCGCACGCTGAAAGATAAAAAAGATAAAACAGACCAAAGTGGACACCATCTTATAGTCTTGGCCAAAAATAGTGTGGGATATCATAATCTTATTAAGCTCGTTTCTAAAGCTTGGGTTGATGGCTTTTATATGCGGCCGCGTACAGATCACGAGGAGTTGGCCAAATATCGCGAAGGACTTATTGTTTGTTCCGCCTGTTTAGGAGGAGAGATCCCAAGCAATATACTAAAAGACGATATAGATAAGGCAAAAGAGGCCGCTCGTTGGTTTAAAAGCATTTTTGGCGATGACTATTATTTAGAGTTGCAACGCCACGAAGTAAAAGATCCATCAATTCAAGCCAATCGCGAGGTATACGGGCTTCAAACTAAGGTAAACGAAGTTCTTATACAATTGGCAAAAGAGCTGGATATTAAGTTGATTTGCTCCAATGACGTCCACTTTGTTAATGAAGAAGATGGAGAAGCTCATGATCGACTTATATGCCTATCTACAGGAAAGGATTTAGACGACCCGAAGCGTTTGCTTTATACGAAACAAGAGTGGTTTAAAACTCAACGGGAAATGAACAAAATCTTTGAGGATATTCCCGAAGCAATGCGGAATACCATCGAGATTTGCAACAAGGTCGAACTCTATTCTATTGATCACTCACCTATTATGCCCAATTTCCCGATTCCAGAATCTTTTGGAACGGAAGAGGAATATAGAAGTCGCTTAACGGAAGAAGATTTGTTCAATGAGTTTACGCGAGATGAAAATGGAAAAGAGATTGTGTCGCGTGAAGAAGGATTGAAGAAAATTGAAAAACTTGGCGGCTTCAATAGACTATATCGCATCAAATTTGAGGCAGATTATTTAGCAAAGCTTGCATATGATGGCGCAAAACGGCGCTATGGTGAGCCATTGTCGGATGAGATCAAGGAACGCGTCAATTTTGAATTGCACATTATGAAGGTTATGGGCTTCCCTGGCTATTTCTTGATTGTGCAAGACTATATTAATACAGCTCGTAACGAATTAGGCGTAAGTGTAGGGCCGGGTAGAGGTTCTGCGGCTGGTAGTGCGGTGGCTTATTGTTTGGGCATTACGCAGATTGATCCGATAAAATATGATCTTCTGTTCGAGCGTTTTTTGAATCCGGATCGTATTTCTCTCCCCGATATTGATGTAGACTTTGACGATGACGGCCGTGGGCGCGTTCTGCAATGGGTAACAGATAAGTATGGTGCAGAAAATTGCGCCCACATTATAACTTACGGTACGATGGCAACTAAATCTGCCATTAAAGATGTAGCCCGTGTTGAACGTCTGCCTTTATCTGAAAGCAACCGTCTGTGTAAGTTGATTCCCGACAAGCTACCGGAAGATAGTAGCGGCAAGAGTCCAAAGTTGACGTTAGATAATGCCATAGCTGCTATTCCGGGTTTGCGAGAAGCGGAGGCGTCCGACAATCCATTGTTGAGAGATACTATTCGTTATGCTAGGCAATTGGAGGGAAATGTTCGCAATACAGGTGTTCATGCTTGCGGATTTATCATCTGTAAGGATAAGATTTCAGACTGGGTTCCCATATCTACGGCCGACGACAAAGAGACTGGAGAAAAATTACGCTGTACGCAATACGAAGGACGTGTGATTGAGGAGACTGGTCTCATAAAAATGGACTTTTTGGGCCTGAAAAACTTGTCGATTATAAAAGAGGCCTTAGAGAATATCAAGTTAAGTTTGGGCATTGATCTTGATATTGATAAGATTGATATCAGTGATAAAGCGACCTACCAACTTTTTTCTGATGGCAATACAATCGGAACCTTTCAATTCGAGTCTACCGGAATGCAAGGACATTTGAGAAATTTGCAGCCAAGCACTTTTGAAGACTTGATTGCAATGAATGCGCTGTATCGTCCAGGCCCGATGCAGTACATTCCGAAGTTTATTCAGCGAAAGAAGGGTGAGGAGACGATTACTTATGATCTGCCTTGTATGGAGAAGTACTTGAAGGAGACATATGGTATTACGGTTTATCAAGAGCAAGTGATGCTCCTTTCGCGCGAAATAGCCAATTTCACGCGTGGAGAAAGTGATACGCTTCGAAAAGCGATGGGAAAAAAACTCATCGACAAGCTGAATCATATGTATCCAAAGTTTATTTCGGGTGGCAAGGCTAATGGTTATGACGAAAAGATCTTAGAAAAATTTGGGATGACTGGAAAGCTTTTTGCCTCTTACGCATTCAATAAGAGCCACGCGACTTGTTATTCTTGGATAGCCTATCAAACCGGATATTTAAAGGCTAACTATCCTTCCCAATATATGGCAGGTGCGATGAGTCGTGCCCTTTCAAACATAACTGAAATCACAAAGTTTATGGATGAAAGTAAGCGAATGGGAATTAATACTCTTGGGCCTGACATCAATGAGTCTTTAATGAAGTTCAGCGTCAACCATCGTGGCGACATTCGCTTCGGCTTAGGTGCCATAAAGGGCGTTGGGTCGCAGGCCGTAGAAAACATTCTAAAGGAAAGAGAAGTGAATGGCCAGTTCTCAGACATTTATAATGTGATGGAGCGCATAAACCTGACTACTTGCAACCGGAAAACGCTAGAGAATCTTGCTATTGCTGGTGCTTTCGATAGCTTTGGCATCGCTCGAGAACAATTTGTAGAAATAGACGAGTCAGGTGGCGACTTTTTGGATGCGCTTATCAGATACGGCACGCAATATAAAATAGATCAAAGTCAAGCCCAGAATTCTCTTTTCGGCGAAGAAGCGGCGGCAATTATTACAAAGCCGCTTCCTGCCCCCGTATCGCAGCCTTGGACCAACTTAGAACGCTTAAACAAGGAGCGTGATTTGATTGGTATATACATATCCGGGCATCCTTTAGACAAATATAAAATCATACTAAATAAAGTTTGTACCACTACCGTAGCTGATTTAGACAACCTCAATGCTTTGGCTGATCAAGACATTTCTTTTGGTGGCATCGTTACAGATACACGTGAGGGAATGACAAAGCGGGATAAACCTTATGGAGTTATTAAGTTAGAAGACTACAAAGGGGCTTACGAGCTGATGTTTTGGGGAGATGATTGGGCAAGACTGGGGAAGCAATACAATACAAAAGGAAATTTTTTGTATATACGTGCCCACGTCACCCCGAGAAGGTTCAAGGAAGGAGAATACGACTTAAGATATAATGAAATATCTTTCCTTTCAGATGCAAGAGAGCGATTGCTTGACAATTTGACCATTACTCTAAATGTTGAACTCTTTAGTGCAGCTATGGCTGAAGAGCTTTGTGGTTTGATTCAACGTGAAGCCGGTAAAACAGATCTAAAAATCGTAGCTAAAGACTTGAAAGGGAGAAGTCTATCTTTTATTTATGGAGGGAGTAAGATCGCTATAGATAATAAGCTTACCGACTTCTTAGACAACTGCGAGGCGATAAACTATACGATCAATTAGATGTTTCTAGGTTGTCTGCTTTAATAATGGCATAGATGTTGCTTTTGCAATTATATATATCCAACCAAAATAAATAGTTACAATGGAAAAAATTATCACTGATGCGAATTTTGAGAGTGAATTAAACGCTGGGCTACCTCTTGTCGTAGATTTCTCAGCAACATGGTGCGGTCCTTGCAAAAAGATTGCTCCAATTATTGACGAATTGGCTGAAGAGTATGATGGCCGTGTCAATGTTGGCAAATGCGACGTTGATGAAAATTCAGATCTGACAACTCGTTTCGGTATCCGAAGCGTTCCTACTGTTCTGTTTTTCAAAAATGGCGAGTTAGTTGACAAGACTGTTGGCGCCGGCTCTAAAGCGATGTTCAAAGAAAAGTTTGACGCTTTATTATAATCAGCAAAAAATGATGGAGGCAATGGGGAATACAAGTTCCTTGTTGCCTCTAACTTATCCTTCTAAGCAAAGTGAAACGATTTTTTTGCTTAGTTCGTCCCGTGAAGCTCCCAACAAGTGATTCATCGGGATTTTTTGTATCCTTTCAACCTTGATTTTTATATACCTTTTCTATTTATTGGTAGCAATCGCTTAGGCTTTTTATCAATTCTTTTTGAGTGTTGATCGTAATAAGCTTGGTAATATTTCACTATACCTACTTCTGTCTACAGAAGTGCTTAAATGGCTTTAGGTTGTTCTGAATACTCTGATCATATTCTATTATAATTCAATTATATAGTCTGAAATTGTTAGACTTAAATATCGATATGCTCAACTTGTTGTCGTGAGCGTAAAGTTGTCCCTTCACGATGGTACGAGTTTCCCTTTTCAGGAGTACAATTCTATCTTCACGATGAAACGAGCTGTAACTCAATTCTACATCTTCGGTATCCTATTAGGCATGCTGTCGCCTTTTACATTGTTGTCAAAAAATAAAGAATACGAGGGTATAGAACCCTCATTTAAGCGTAAGTATTAAAAGATGTCCGTAAAACGCAGTTTTCTTTGGTTGAATGTAGGTTATCAACAAGAAGTGTGGCTACAATCGCGAAAATTTCATAGAAAAATGAAGTGTAGAACAGAAAAAAATAGAAAAACGCTTTACCATAATGTTTTTTCTCACTATTTTTTGGAAGTGTCAAACTAAATACAATATCTCTTTGAGGATTTTGCCTTTTGAGAAAGACTAAACATAAGCAGAGTATGGACGCTCCGAAAGACATACCCGGGGTCTTCACATCTATACTTACTAAATATAAGAACAGCTATGGCGTATCTCCATTTTGATAAAATTCAGATGACGAATCTGCAGGAATCTCTCAACAAAGAGTTTTTGATTACCAACCATTCAGGTGCCTATTGCTCCTCTACGCTTGTAGGTTGCAATACGAGGAAGTATCATGGTCTCTTTGTCGTCCCCCATTCCAGAGATGGATGATGAAAATCATGTATTGTTGTCGTCTTTAGATGAAACGATCATACAGCATGGAGCCGAGTTTAACCTTGGTCTTCACAAGTATCGCGGCGATAGTTTTAGTCCGAATGGCCATAAATATATCGTTAGCTTTGAGCAAGAGAAAGTACCGACTTGGATTTATAGAATCGGTGGCGTATTGCTGAAGAAAGAGATTTGTTATAGCGCTCATCAATCGCACCTTTATATAAGATATACCTTGTTAGAGGCCCATTCACCGACACTGTTAAGGTTAAAGCCATTTCTGGCTTTTCGTAGTGTGCGGCAATGGACTCACGAAAATGATGTCGCAAACACAGCATATGAAGAAATTGAGAATGGGATAAAAATGTGCCTTTATAGGGGGTATCCGACCTTGCATATGCAATTGACGGCTAAGTCTTCCTTCCACTATGAGCCCAACTGGTATTTAGGACTTGAGTATCCGAAAGAAAGAGAGCGCGGTTACGACTCAACAGAGGACTTGCTTGTGCCGGGATTCTTTGAATTGCCGATTACTAAAGGAGAGAGCATTATCTTTTCTGCTGCCTTAGAGGAAGGTAGTCCAAAGGACTTCCACAAAATGATGGAGACAGAAATTGAGCCGCGAACGCCACTGGATAGTTTCTATCATTGCTTGGTACACGCAGCCCATCAATTTCGATACAAGAAAGATGACGAAGATTATCTGTTGGCCGGTTATCACTGGTTTAAGCCGCGTGCTAGAGATACGTTTATCGCTATGCCTGGTCTTACGCTTGCCATTGGTGAACAGCAACAGTTTGAAAAATATATGTCAACAGCCCAGAAGGCCGTGACTGACTTTCTCAAAGGAGAATCAATCACAGGTTTATATGAAATAGAACAGCCGGACATATTACTATGGTGTGTTTGGTGTTTACAGCAATATGCAAAGTATACTTCACGTCAGGAATGTTATAAAAAGTATGGCTTGCTGATTAAGCAAATATTGCTGTTTATTTATGAAGGGAAACACCCAAACCTTTTCGTACACGAGAATGGCTTACTTTATGCCAATGGGAAGGATAGGGCAGTGACCTGGATGAATGCGACTGTCGACGGAAAGCCAATTATTCCCCGCTCTGGCTATATCGTGGAGATTAATGCACTTTGGTATAATGCGCTGAAATTTTACGAACAGTTGGTTGGCGAGCAGGGCACAGAAGACGAAAAGAGTCACGTTGATTTTTGTTCGATAGAGTCGCAAAAGATTGAGACTTCTTTTAAAAAGGTCTTCTTGAATGATTATGGTTATTTATTAGACTATGTAGATGGGCAAATGATGGATTGGAGCGTTCGTCCCAACCAGCTTTTTGCTATCGCTTTAGACTTTTCGCCATTGAACATAAAAGAGAGAAAAGGGGTCTTGGATATTTGCACGAAAGAACTGGTTACGCCAAAAGGTATTCGCTCGCTTTCTCCGAAAAGCGGTGGATATAATCCGATGTATATCGGCGAACAGCGCAATAGAGATTATGCTTACTTTAGCGGGACTGCGTGGCCTTGGCTTACCGGCTTCTATTTGGAAGCATATGTTCGCGTCTATAAGATGAGTGGAGTTAACTATATCGAGCGACAACTCATAGGCTTTGAAGATGAACTCTTCTATCATAGTATTGGAACGATACCAGAGCTTTTTGATGGCAACCCTCAGTTTAGCGGACGCGGAGCTGTTTCTTTTGCAATGAATGTAAGTGGCATTTTACGTGCAATCAGACTACTGGAAAAATATAAGCAACAAGGAGAATAAAAGCTTCATTTCAATAATCTATGACCCTTGCTTAGCTGGGTCACAACAAAAGACAAAGAAATAATGAATGTTTTAATGTTTGGATGGGAATTTCCTCCTCACATCTTGGGCGGCCTTGGTACGGCGAGCTATGGCATAATCAAAGGTCTATCCCTTATACCTGACACAAACATCACGCTTTGCCTGCCACGTCCTTATGGGGACGAGGATAGAAGCTTCGTCAACATAATTGGAATGAGCGAAACTCCGATTGTGTGGCGCGATGTTGATTATGATTATGTTCAGCAGCGTATTGGGGACAAAATGGATCCCAATCTCTATTTCAGCCTGCGCGATCATTTGTATGCAGACTTTAGTTATCGAATGACAAACGACTTGGGCTGTATAGAGTTTTCGGGAAAATATTTAGATAATGTTTTATATGACGAGATAAACAATTATTCTATAGTGGCCGGTGTCGTAGCTCGTCAGCAACAATACGATATAATACACGCTCACGACTGGTTAACTTATCCGGCAGGTATTCATGCGAAAAATATATCCGGAAAGCCATTGGTCATACACGTGCACGCTACTGACTTTGATAGAAGTAGAGGAAAAGTTAATCCAACAGTCTATGGTATAGAAAAAGATGGAATGGATCACGCTGATTGTATAATGTGTGTAAGTGAGCTTACACGCCAGACAGTCATTAATCATTACCATCAAGATCCGGGAAAATGTGTGGCGATGCACAATGCGGTTTATCCTCTTTCTCAAGAAGTGATGGACGTTGTCAATCAACGTAAACCTTTTGAGGAGAAAAAGGAAAAAGTTGTCACATTTTTGGGGCGTATTACAATGCAGAAAGGTCCGGAATATTTTATAGAAGCTGCAACTAAAGTCTTGCAACGCACAAAGAATATTAGATTTTGTATGGCCGGCTCCGGAGATATGATGAATAGCATGATAGAATTAGTTGCACGTCGAGGGATTGCAGACCGCTTTCACTTTCCTGGCTTCATGAAAGGAATGGAAGTCTACAAAGTTTTTCGCGATTCTGATGTCTATGTGATGCCTTCCGTTTCCGAGCCTTTCGGTATATCTCCCTTAGAAGCAATGCAGTGCAGAGTTCCTTCGATTATCAGTAAGCAAAGCGGATGCGCAGAGATACTTGATAACTGCATTAAGACAGATTATTGGGATATTGATGCTATGTCAGACGCAATTTATTCACTTTGCACAAATGATTCTCTTCACAAATATCTCTCTGAAGAAGGAGTAAAAGAAGTTGATCAGATCTCGTGGGAGAAAGTGGGACAGCGTATTTATAGTTACTATCAGCAACTTCTAAAATAAGAAATAAAACAATGAAGACAGTTTGCCTTTACTTCGAAATTCATCAGAATATTCATCTTAAACGTTATCGCTTCTTTGATATTGGTACAGACCATTATTATTATGACGATTACGAGAACGAAAGATCAATCACTGAAACTGCGGAAAAGTCCTACATACCGGCATTGCATACTCTCATCGAGATGGCAGAACGTTACGGCGACTTCTTTAAGTGTGCCATTTCATTGTCCGGTTGCGCAATAGAGCAGTTGGAGAATCACGCGCCACAAGTTATAGAACTTTTACAGACATTGAACGAGACCGGCTGCGTTGAGTTTTTAGCAGAGCCGTATTCCCATGGTTTTTCTTCTCTGAAAGATCAAGACTATTTTTAAGTCAGAAGTGCGGCATTTGTGCGATAAAGTTGGCGAGCTCTTTGGTCAAAAACCAAAAATCTTCAGAAACTCCTGTTTGGTTTATGATGATGAAATTGGAGAACTTGTAGCCGGTATGGGCTTCAAAGGAATGTTGGCTGAAGGTGCAAAACACATCTTGGGCTGGAAAAGTCCACACTTTGTATACAACTGTAGCCGCAATCCGAATTTGAAACTCTTATTGCGTGACTATACATTATCAGAAAATATTAGCTATCGCTTTAATGATTCATCTTGGAGCGAATATCCATTGTTCGCAGATACGTACGCAAACTGGATTGCAGCACTACCTGAAGAGGAGCAGGTGATAAATATCTTTATGGAACTTTGTGCACTCGGCATCTTCCAACCGTTATCATCTAACATTCTCGAGTTTCTCAAAGCCTTGCCTGAGCAATTGAGGCAGCGAGGCATTACATTCTCAACACCAAGCGAGATATGTGCTAAGATAAAAAGTGCAGGCGATCTTTCGGTAGAGTATCCAACATCCTGGGCTGACGAAGAGCGTGATTTGTCGCCTTGGTTGGGCAACATGATGCAGCAGGAGGCTTTTAATAAACTCTACTCTGTATCAGAACGTGTGCGTATCTGTCGCAATAAGCGATTGCAACAAGATTTCGACTACTTACAGGCTTCCAATAATCTTCATTTTATGAGCACCAAGCCCGGTAGTTATGGAGGATATAGGGGTATTTATGATACACCATATGATGCCTTTATCAACTATATGAATATTTTGGGTGACTTTATCACAAGAGTCAATAACTTGTTCCCAAATGTGGATAATGAAGAACTCAACTCTCTGTTGACAACGATCAAAAATCAAGAAGATGAACTTGAGATTAAAGACAAAGAAATAGAAAAATTGCAGCATATGATGCGTCACTTAGAGACTCTAGAAGGGGAGCAAACAGCAAAAGGAACGAAAAAAAAGACGACTGTCAGGAAAACGAAAAAATAAGTATGTGAATCGATCCTGAAACCAAAGAATTAAGGTCGATTACCCTGCTTTTTGAGTAATCGACCTTAAATGACTTAAACTTTTTTGAAGTGTTGTCAGAAAATCTTATCTTTGGCCCAAATTTTGAAAAAGCAACAGAACATGCGAAAATTCTATCTCTTTTTAGCGGGTATACTTTTATTAGTCACATCCTGCAAAACTCCGGAAAAGATACTTTATTTTCAAGATGTACAACCTGGCGATGAAATTCCAACTCAGACGCTTTCTGCACTCTCTTTCCAGCCCGGAGACAAAATTAATATTTATATAGCTAGCGCGACAACACCCGAACAAGCTAAGCGTTTTAATCTTTCTGAAACAGGAGGTGGAGCTAATGGCAATACTCCTTATATAATAGATGAGAATGGCATTGTCGAAATTCCCGGTTTGGGTCGCGTGTTGATTGGAGGTCTGACAAGAGCTGAGGCCGTTAAGAAAATTAGTGACGCCCTCCACAAAGGGATTCTTAATGATGCTGTCGTTACGATTACACCATACGATCGTTATATTACGATTTTGGGAGAAGTAAACAGGCCTGGTAGAATAGAGATCAACAAAGACCATTTTACAATCTTAGAAGCTATCGGCGCTGCTAACGATTTGACGATTCAAGCTAATAGAGATCCTATATTGGTGATTCGTCAAGAAGGGGATATATCCAAGACATATAGCATTAATCTGCGCTCAAAGGATCTTATGAGTAGTCCTGTTTACAATTTGAAGCCTAACGATGTAATCTACGTGCAGCCGAATACAGTTAGGATGGCGCAATCTACCTTTAATGAAAACAGCTTCCGCCAAGTAGCTACGTGGATTTCGCTTTCATCTCTTTTACTCTCAATGGGTATCCTAATCTTTAGGAAATAGATATTTAAATAGACATTATTAGCAAGGCACTCCGTAAAAGTATCAGGGTGCCTTTTATCTTCGAAGTTTATTAAATTACTGCTAGAACAGATTGGATATCATATATATGAAGTAACTAATCTATACAACTTAGCAGACTATTGCTGCGGCTCTTTTCGTGTTATTTTTGTTGAACGCTTTGTTATGTATTCACGTTCATCAGACACATAAGTGTCGATGATTTATTTTGTGCAATTTATATCACGACAAAAAGGTTTACCTTGACGATAAAATGTTCTTATCTTCGTGGGAGGAAAATCTTACGCTCGTGATGAAAAATTAAGTCAAATAGTTTTCGTTCCTCAAAACATAAAAAGGCGAGACTTTAACTAAGAGTCTCGCCTTCTAAAATTTTATTGATTTCTTATCAATTAAAAATCCTTAGGATTAATAGTTTACCGTAAGAATTTCAAAAGTAAGACTGTGGGTGAGCACATACGGGACATTTCTCCGGTGCCTTCTTGCCAATTACGATGTGCCCACAATTAGAGCATTGCCAAACGCAGTCGCCTTCACGAGAGAAGACGATGCTATCTTCAATATTCTTCAGCAATTTACGATAGCGCTCCTCATGTGCTTTTTCAATTTTAGCCACCATTTCAAACTTCGCTGCAATTTCCGTAAAGCCTTCTTCGCGTGCAATTTTAGCAAAGCTTGGGTACATATCAGTCCACTCGTGATTCTCTCCGGTTGCCGCATCTTTCAAGTTAGCTTCTGTAGCAGGAATCTCTCCACCTTGAAGATACTTTAAACCAAATTTTCCCGTGTTCCTTCTCGTTGCGCGCCGTTTCTTCAAAGATATTAGCCATTTGTACGTAGCCATCTTTCTTTGCACGAGAAGCGTAAAATAAATACTTCGTGTGAGCTTGTGATTCACCAGCATAAGCTGCTTTTAAACACTCTTCAGTTCTAGTTCCTTTTAAATCCTTCATAATGTGTCGTGTTATGTTCCAAAATCTATGCAAATTTAGTACTTTTCAATCAAATAAACAGCTAAAAACCCAGAATATTCAAATTGCCGAAAAATAAAATTGTAAGGTGCTGCTAAAATCTAAACTTTTATCTATCTTCGCTGTGGATTTAGAAAATGGGGCTTTTATGAAGGACGCACACAATTTTGTGACTATCGCAAATTTATCAAAAGAGAAGCTACGCTATCTGATTGAGATGGCCGCTGAATTTGAAAAACATCCTAATCGTGAAATTCTTAAAGGCAAGATTATCGCTACGCTGTTTTTTGAACCCTCTACAAGAACACGTTTATCTTTTGAAACAGCAGCAAATCGGCTTGGCGCTAAAGTGATAGGTTTTACAGATCCAAAAGTTACAAGTTCTACGAAAAGGCGAGACCCTAAAAGATACAATTATGATGGTAGCCAATTATGCCGATGTCATTATAATGCGCCATTATCTGGAAGGAGCTGCAAAATATGCGAGTGAAATATCTCCGGTACCCATAATTAATGCTGGGGATGGCGCACATCAACATCCTTCGCAAACGATGTTGGATCTGTATTCTATATATAAGACCCAGGGAACGCTTGAGAACCTAACGATAACGCTTGTGGGTGATCTAAAATATGGAAGAACCGTACATTCACTATTAATGGCAATGCGCCATTTTAATCCTTCCTTTCGTTTTATAGCACCCAAAGAGCTTGTAATGCCAGCTGAATACAAACAATATTGTGAAGAACAGGGCATTCGATACGTTGAAACGGAGAATCTTAGCGAAGAGACAATAGCTGATTCTGATATATTGTATATGACGCGTGTACAACGTGAGCGTTTTACAGATCTGATGGAATACGAAAGGGTGAAAGATATTTATATCTTAAAAAAAACGATGCTTACAAAAGCTAAGCCTAGTCTCAAGATCTTACATCCCCTGCCGCGTGTTAATGAAATATCTACGGATGTTGATGATACTCCACAAGCCTATTATTTTCAGCAAGCCGGCAATGGGCTGTTTGCTCGTGAGGCTATTATTTGCGATGTGTTGGGGATAGACCTTGATTCGTTGAAGTCGGATCAGACAATTCTTTATTGATAGAAAGTAGTACACAAATAGACAACAATGAAAAAGGAACTACAAGTAGCTGCATTAGAAAATGGGACTGTGATAGATCATATTCCCAATGATAGATTGTCAGAGGTTGTTCGGCTATTGTGTCTGGAAACTATAAAGGACTCTTCTATAATGATTGGTTATAATTTGGATAGCCATAAGATGGGGAAAAAGAGTCTGATAAAAATATCTGACCATTACTTCTCTGATGAAGAATTAAATCAATTGTCTGTTATAGCACCTCATATGTCTCTTTCCATTATCCGGAATTTTTGAAGTTGCGGAGAAGAGACAAGTAGAATTACCCAAAGGAGCTAGTTGGCATTGTCAAATGTCCAAATCCTAAGTGCATAACAAACAATGAACCGATGCAAACAATGTTTCATTCAATTAAGGCGTCTAAAACGATCTTGCAATGTCATTATTGTGAGAAAGAGATTGATGTAGATGAAGCAAAGTTCTGTTAAGATATAAGCAAAATAAATTGTAATACATACTCTAAACACTAAAGTAACTATGCAAAAAGATGCAGAAATCTTCAGATTGATTGAAGAAGAACACCAAAGACAATTACGTGGTATTGAGTTGATCGCATCAGAAAACTTCGTTAGTGATGATGTGATGAAAGCAATGGGTTCTTGAGCTTACCAACAAGTATGCTGAGGGTTATCCTGGCCATCGTTATTACGGCGGTTGTCAAATCGTAGACCAAACGGAGAATTTAGCTATTGAAAGAATTAAAAAGCTTTACAATGCTGAATACGCAAATGTGCAGCCTCACTCAGGTGCTCAAGCTAATGCAGCTGTCTTATTGGCTATTTTGAAGCCGGGTGATACATTTATGGGCCTTAACTTGGATCATGGCGGCCACCTTTCTCACGGCTCACTCGTAAATACTTCCGGTATTCTCTATCATCCGGTGGGGTATAACTTAAATCGCGAGACAGGCCGAGTGGATTATGATGAAATGGAGTCTTTGGCTAAAGCAACACAAGCCGAAATTAATCATCGGCGGTGGCAGCGCATATAGCCGTGAGTGGGATTATGCAAGAATGCGTAAGATTGCGGATGAAGTAGGTGCTATTTTCTTGGTAGATATGGCTCACCCTGCAGGACTTATTGCCGCAGGTTTGTTAGACAACCCTGTAAAATATGCACACATCGTTACTTCTACGACGCACAAGACACTTCGTGGTCCGCGCGGAGGTATTATCTTGATGGGTAAAGACTTTGAAAATCCGTTTGGCTTGAAGACAAAGAAGGGCGACTTGAAGATGATGAGCACGCTGCTCAACAGTGCAGTGTTCCCCGGTCAACAAGGCGGACCCTTGGAGCACGTAATTGCAGCGAAAGCTGTTGCATTTAATGAGGCTCTTCAACCGGAGTTCAAGGTATATCAGACACAAGTGAAGAAGAATGCCGCAAAGTTAGCTGAAGAGTTAGTTAAGCGTGGCTTCAGCATCGTCAGTGGCGGTACAGACAACCATAGTATGTTGGTTGACTTACGTCCGAAGTATCCTGAGCTGACAGGTAAAGTGGCTGAAAATGCTTTGGTTGCAGCAGATATTACGGTAAATAAGAATATGGTTCCGTTTGATACGCGCTCTGCTTTCCAAACTTCAGGTATTCGCTTAGGCACACCTGCTATCACAACGCGCGGTGCGAAAGAAGACTTTATGGTTGAAGTCGCTGAACTCATTGAGACGGTACTCAATGCACCTGAAGATGAGCAAGTAATTGCCAAAGTTCGTGCTCACGTCAACGAGATTATGCAGCAATTCCCCCTATTTGCTTATTGATTTAAGTAATCAAAGAGTGACATTTAATAAAGGCGTCAGCTTTCAATACTTTGAAAGGACGCCTTTATTTTTTATTTGAATTCGTCTATCTGAATTTTATATCAAGTGCGATGCGTTACAAAGTGAGTTCGATGCAACTTTATCCCTCTCGCATTTGTTTAAGCAATTCTCGTTGGCGCTCTGAAAGATGCTTCGGCAACTTTACATCATACGTTATAATCATATCTCCAAACGTACCATCGCCTTTATCATAACCTTTTCCTTTCAGTCGCACCTTAGTTCCATTCTGTGTTTCTGGTTTTACCTTCAATTTCAATTTTCCATTTGACGTTTGCAAGATAATATCTCCGCCCAGCAGCGCTGTGTACATATCTATTGATACTGAAAGATTTAAATTGTAGTCTGCTGCACTATTAGCATATCGAGCAGAGCGATTTGTGCCGCCACCGAAGTGCATTTCTCGTCCGCCCCCAAAAAGATTTTCAAAGAAAGAAGAGAATCCGTCCCCACCAGAGAATTGGCTGAAATCGAAATCGTCAAAGGAACCTGCACTGCCTCCAAAACCACCTCCGAAGCCTCCACTTCCACCAGCCCCTCCGAAAGCGCCGGCTTCTTTCCAGTGCTCACCATATTGATCATACTTCTTACGCTTTTCGGGGTCGTTTAAGACATCAAACGCCTCAGTCAAAGCCTGAAATTTTGCCTTGGCTTTAGGGTCATCCGGATGCAAGTCAGGGTGAAATTGCCTTGCACGTTTTTTATAAGCACTCTTTATTTTCTCCTGCGGAGTATCTTTTGCAATGCCTAATATCTTGTAGTAATCTATAAATGCCATACGATTTATTATCTATTTTATCCTTTATTGTTTCGACTTACTACAAATAGAGTGCCGTTTATTCGTGATGATAAGGTTCTCCGTGCAAAATTGTTTCGGCTCGGTATAATTGTTCCAAAAAGAAGAGCCGAACCATCTGGTGAGAAAACGTAAGTTTGGAGAGTGAAAGCTTGAATGTCGCCTTGTTATATATCTCTTCTGAAAAGCCATAAGGCCCTCCTATAATAAAAACCATTCGCCGGCCTCCGGCATTGATTTGCTGTTGTAAAAAAGAAGCAAAGTCTACAGATCGAAATTCCCGTCCACGCTCGTCAAGCAGAATAATTTTATCGCCCGCTTGTAAGAGTCGCTGAATGCGCTCTCCCTCTCGTTGCTTCTGCTCTTTCTCCGAAAGTGCTTTGCAATCCTTTAAATCATCTACGATCTTGATTTCAAACGGCAAATAATGCTTAATGCGTTCTTCATATTCTAGCATTAATTGAGCAATATGCTTATTGGTGGTTTTGCCCACCATAATAAAGACTACCTTCATCTTGACTTATAAAATGCTGTCTTAATAAAGACAGGATTAACAGGTGCCAAAGATAAGCGTTTTTCTTGAGTTGAAATAAGGATATGTGTATCATTCGTAATCAATTTATGCCAATTTGTCACTTCTACTTGTCTGCTTTTTTATCTACTTAGGCTAAGTCTTTCTTTGTGCTCACTTAAGTAAAGCTAAATCTGTTTCCTGAGCGATAATAAGCGCGATAGAGGTTGCCGGATATGTGGCGTTCTATTGTTTGCTAGGGCCAAACTATCGTTTGCCAGGAGCAAACTATGGTTTGCTGGAACCATACTATCGTTTGGTGGCGCCAAACAATAATGCAACCCCTAATAATCAATAGAAAACAGTGATTCTATATGTATAAACTCGAATCGTATATGCTTTATAATAAAGAAGATATTTTCATTTTAATAAACAAATAGATGAGGTGGGAGAGAGGTTACTGTGATTAACCAATGTTACTCTTTAGCTTCGTAAAAGCAGCTTATTTGTATAAGAACATTAGTGGATTTATTGTTTGATAACAGCAGTAAAAAGCAATAAGGCGCTTATTGCTGGTGCTTTATTGATAACTAAATATGAAGGAACGTTACGATGTTTCACTGATCTTCTTTACGCTTGTTCTAATCGTCTTGAGTAAATATGATATAAAACAACTCTTTGTTAATTGATTAAATAAAAGAATCAAAGAAGATCTTATTTCAGAGATAAACGCAAGGTATTGCCTGGAAAAGCATTCTAATGCATACCAAAGCAATAGAATGAAGTAAAAAACAATGGAAATAGTTAACTTTGCTCCATAGTTAAGAAATATGCCAGAACAAAGCACGAAACGAAAGCCACGCAAAGTGGCGAAACAGGCCCCATTAGAAGATGATTTTGGTCATTTGCAGCCACAAGATATAAAGATGGAACAAGCTATCTTGGGCTCGCTGATGATAGAAAAGGAGGCCTATGACCGAGTTTCAGAGATTCTGAAGCCTGCTGTTTTTTACAATAACAGTCATCAACTTATTTTTGAAGCCATTCGCGATTTAGAGGCTGAGGAAAAACCAGTCGACTTCCTGACTGTCACAGAAAAACTTGATCGCAAAGGACAATTAGAAGATATTGGTGGGGCTTTTTATATTACACAATTGAGCAGTATGGTTTCCTCTACGGCTCACTTGGAATATTATGCGCATATCATTGCGCAGAAAGCCACAGCACGCGAATTAATCGCTTATGCCTCAGATATACAACAAAAAGCCTTTGATGCTACAACGGATGTCGACGAGTTGATGCAGGAGGCTGAGGGCGCACTTTTTCCAACTTTCGCAGGAGAATCTGAAAAAGGATTACACGCAAATCAATCCTGTCGTAGATGAGGCCTATGAAATGCTGAAAAAGGCCGCAGCGCGTTCTGACGGATTGAGTGGTTTGTCCTCTGGTTTTAAGAAATTGGATGAGATTACGTCAGGCTGGCAAAACTCAGATTTAGTTATTTGGCTGCACGCCCTGCTATGGGAAAAACGGCTTTTGCTTTGAGTATGGCTAAAAATATCGCCATAGATTCACGTAACCCCGTAGCCTTTTTTTCTCTTGAAATGTCAAACGTGCAGTTGGTCAATCGTATCATTGTCAACGTCTGTGAGATAACGGGCGATAAGATTAGAAGCGGCCAATTGGCTCCTTATGAATGGGCGCAATTGGATAATCGCATCAAAAAACTACACGATGCGCCGCTTTTTGTAGATGATACGCCATCTCTTTCAGTTTTTGAATTGCGAACTAAGGCGCGCCGACTCGTACGTGAGCACGGAATCAAGCTGATTATGATCGATTATTTGCAATTGATGAATGCCAGCGGTATGAGTTATGGTTCCAGACAAGAAGAAGTCAGTACGATTAGCCGTTCATTGAAAGGACTAGCGAAAGAATTGAATATTCCTATTATCGCACTTAGTCAGCTGAACAGAAGCGTGGAAAAACGCGATGATGCAAAAGGAGGAGATGAAGCAAAAAGGCCGCAGTTGAGTGACCTACGTGAGTCTGGCGCCATCGAGCAAGACGCTGATATGGTCTTATTTATTCATCGTCCGGAATATTATCATAACTATAAGGACGCACAGGGTAAGGATATGCGCGGAAAGGCACAGATTATCATTGCAAAACATAGAAATGGTGGTGTCGGAGATGTAACGTTGAACTTTAAAGGTAGTTATGCTCGCTTTGAAAATGAAGAGGAGCAGAATGTACCTTTTCCCGAAAGTGACACGAATTTTGTTAGCTCACGTATGAATATGGATACTCTTGGCTATGATGAAATGATTCCTCCCGTAGCAGAAAATCCATTTCCCACATCGGATAATGATGTGCCATTTTAAGTCTGTCATATATGGAAACAATTTGCGCTATTGCCACAGCGCCAGGCGGCGCTATTGGTATCGTTCGCCTATCTGGAGATGATGCTATAAGCTTAACGGAGAAAATACTTGACCGGCATTTGCAGGAAAAGGTCACTTATGCACATATTCTTGATAATGGGGAAATTTTAGATGAGGTGATTGTGACGATTTTTTGGCAACCTCATTCTTATACGGGGGAAAATACAGCCGAGATTTCCTGCCATGGTTCTCCATATATTTTGCAGCGGACAATGGAACTCCTCGTTGCGCAAGGTTGTAAACCTGCAAGGCCGGGAGAATTTACGCAGCGAGCTTTCTTAAATCATAAGATGGATTTGAGTAGGGCAGAGGCGGTAGCTGATTTAATAGCTGCGAGGTCTAAAGCTCAGCAAAAAATGGCTATGCAACAAATGCGGGGTAATTTTTCTAAGTCTTTAAGTGAGCTGAGAGACCAACTGTTGCACATTACTTCCTTATTAGAATTGGAATTAGACTTTTCTGATCATGAAGATTTGGAGTTTGCAGATCGCTCTGAGCTCATTGCTTTAGCTAAAACGATAGAAGAAAAGGTCAGTTCTTTATTAAATAGCTTCAAATTGGGGAATGCTATTAAGCACGGTGTGCCCGTAGCAATTGTAGGTAAAACAAACGCAGGAAAATCTACACTCCTAAATGCGCTTGTCGGAGAAGAACGAGCTTTGGTTAGCGATATTAATGGTACGACTCGGGATACGATAGAAGATATTGTAAACATCGAGGGCACGCTTTTTCGGTTTATTGATACAGCTGGTATACGCAGAACAGACGATATCGTAGAAACTATGGGTATTGAGCGAACATTTCAAACGATAGCTAAAGCTGATATTGTCCTATGGATCATTGATGCTCACGATTCTAAAGATGTGCTTAAAGAATTGGAACAACAAATGCGTCAACATTGTGATTCTAAGAAACTTATTTGCGTATTTAATAAAACGGATCTTCAAACTCCTCAATTTATCCCAAAGGGGATAGATACCGTTTCTATTAGTGCTAAAAAGAATATTGGGATGGATAAGCTGCGAGATCTTCTGAAAGTAAGCACAGATATTGCTACGACTGAAGATGTCATTGTCTCCAATATCCGCCACTATGAAGCACTCTGCGAAGCTAGAACTTCTTTAGAGAGGGCTCAATCTGGCTTAATTAATCATCTGAGTGGAGAGTTTGTAAGTCAAGATCTAAGGGCCTGTATCCAAAGTCTTTCTGAAATAGTAGGAGATATAACTTCTCAGTCTGTTTTAAATAACATTTTTAGTCATTTTTGCATCGGAAAGTAAGCCTATAAATATATCTGAGGTTTTTCGATCGTGTCAGGACCTCTCTGCCGGCTGAGCTCAAGCAAATAGTGCATTGAGTCTTGATGCGTAGAGTCATTAATATCACTAGTATTAAGATCCCATTCCTGGATGATACTCTTTAGCTAAACCACCTTCACTAGTCTCGCGATACAACGAGGGGAGATCTTGACCTGTCTCTTTCATAACTTCTACGCATTTGTCATAGCTTATAAGATGTAGTCCATCAGCGAATGTTGCGTAGATATTAGCATCTAATGCTCGAGCTGCTGCGTGTGCGTTTCGTTCTATGCATGGGATTTGCACTAAGCCGCAAACAGGATCACAAGTCATTCCTAAATGATGCTCCAAACCCATTTCGGCCGCATATTCTATGCTAGCTAATGTACCTCCAAACAGATAATTAGCAGCAGCTGCTGCCATTGCACAAGCTACACCAACTTCTGCTTGACAGCCGCATTCTGCTCCGCTAATTGAAGCTCTACTTTTAGCGATATTGCCAATGAGGCCTGCTGTAGCAAGGGCATGTAGTATTCGCTTTTCAGGAAAGTTTCTAGAATTGGCGATATGATACAAAACAGCGGGTACTACTCCGCAACTACCGCAAGTCGGAGCTGTTACAATTTTGCCGCCACTTGCATTCTCTTCGCTTACGGCTAATGCGTATGAAAAGACGAGGCCACGAGACTGTAAAGTCTGCCTATACCCAGTAGCTCTTATAAAATAATCTGGCGCTTTTCTACGTAAATGAAGCTCTCCAGGAAGAACTCCTTCATGTACTAAACCACGGTCTACAGCATCGCGCATTGTTTGCCAAACTCGAGCAAGATAGCGCCAAATCTCTGCACCTTCACAGGCTTCAACGTACTCCCAATAAGTCTTCCCCCGTTGCTCACACCAAATCTGTATGTCTTTAAGCCTATTATATTCATAAACGTCTGGGGTCTCTAGGCGTAAACTGTCTTTTTCAGCCAAGGCTCCTCCACCTACACTATAAACTGTCCAAGGATGTTTCCATTCAGATGTAGTGGTAGATTTTGATGGAGAAGCAACACTATATATTGTACCCCAAGATTTTTGTGGAGGCTTTTCTCCAATGATACATTCAAATTTCATTTCATTAGGATGAAAGTCCGGTTTTATTTCTGGTTTCCAAATGATCTCACAACGATCTCCTAAAACTTGTCGAATAGCAACATCTGTTAAGTGTCCTTTTCCCGTAGCTGCTAAACTTCCATACAGTGTTGCGCGAAAACAGATAGCATTCGGATGCTCAGAAAGATACTTTTCAGCTGCAAATCGAGGTCCCATTGTGTGAGAGGACGAGGGACCTTGGCCAATGCGAAATAATTCTTTTAGTGATTTCATTGTTTCTTTCATAATACCACAAAAGAAATTTTACTTTCGCTCCTTTATAATACCTTTTCGATAAGCCATAAGAAGTTTTTCCAAGTCACTTACCTGTTCACTAAGTTCAACTCCTTTATCTGAGTCTGCTACCATTTCCCTATGTCCCATCATTTCTACGATTTGTGTCGTAGTTTGGATGTCAGTACCATTAAGAATAGCTTCTTCTGTGCTGGTAAAAGGTGCATGTTGAACGAGTTGGAAGCCACGACTATGGTATACAAGAGTATAGCCAGCAATACCCGTAGTATTGTGGTAAGCTTTAGCAAATCCTCCATCTATTACCATGAGTCGTCCATCCGCTTTGATGGGTTTCTCACCTTTTCCAACCTTTACCGGAACATGTCCATTTATAATATGTCTATGTTCTCCCTTGACGCCAAACTCGTCCATAATATAATCGCAGATGGCTGCACTATCACGCAATTTATAATACCACCCCTTCTCTTCGACGTGAGTACTCTTATCTGCAATAAAATACCTTTCGAATGTGGACATCTTGGACTTATCGAAAGAGGACTTTCCGGTCCACACCATAAATACCAGAAATAGTCTATTCCAATTTGGCGTTCTTCTGATTCACTTCCTACATCATACGCAGAACGAATCATTTGTTCAACTCTTTCTAGTAGAGCAACTCCTTTAACATGTTGTCCAGCGACAGAAACTTCATGTAAGCTACCATCCTCATTTAATGGGACAGATGCGTGGTATAGCAGATTGGAATTATAGATTCCATACATAGAACCATGCGTTAGCTGTACGTTTATATGTCTTTGTAGGCGATCACTGATAAGGAAACTATGGCATAACCGATCAATAACCTCTTTCTCTTCTTTAGTAAGCTCAAAAGGATGTTTAGGATCAATTGTCGGAAAATTCATATCAAGCATTTCATAAGTATTTCCATCGACAGTTACAATGCCTTTTTCAAAATCAATTTTGTCGAGAAGTTTGCGATCATCCATTTTCCATTCGGGATGCTTATTGTAAAGCTGTCCTTCAAGCTTGAATTGGATAATAGATATTGCCTTGTGCATTTGGGCAATGAGCTTACACTTCTTTTCTGTTAGTCGTTTATCGTTAGTTTCAATTTTGGGCTTGAATACAGTACATTCATCATTTCCGTACGTGTCTATGGAAAATGTTGTGAGAGGCACAAGGTTTATAGCATATCCATCCTCTATGGTTGCTAAATTAGCGTATCGAAGTGAAATTCTCAACACACTAGCAACACAAGCTGGATTGCCAGCTGCTGCTCCCATCCATAAAAATATCGTGATTGCCCCATTGTAAATCCCAATTGTGATATGATTCAAGCACATCCATATTAGATGTGCTCCTGGCCCGCGATCATAAATATCTCCAAGTACGTGCAATTGATCAATTGCAAGTCGTTGTATAAGATAACAGAGTGCAATAATAAAATTGTCAGCTCGTGTTGTTCCAATAATCGTTTGGATGATCACATTAACATAGGCTTGTTTATTATGATCATCCGTACTTTCGTGCATAAGTTCTTCTATGATATAAGCATATTCAGGCGGTAAACTCTTTCTTACTTTTGAACGTGTATATTTAGAACTTACACGCCGACAAACCGCCACCAATTGGTTGAGTGTTGTTTGGTAATAATCAGAAATATTTCTGTCTGTCTTTTTTACTAAGTCTAATTTTTGCTCCGGATAATAAATAAGTGTGCAGAGGTCTTTTTTCTCCTGTTCTCGTAGTGTAGTCCCAAAGAGTTCATTTACCTTGCGTTTAATATTACCCGACGCATTTCTCAGTACATGCTGAAAAGCTTCATTCTCTCCATGCAAGTCTGCTAAGAAATGTTCTGTTGGTTTAGGTAGATGAAGAATGGCTTCCAAGTTTATAATTTCAGTTGTGACAGAAGAGATTGTGGGAAAATCTCTAGATAATAAGCGAAGGTATCGCAAATCGTCATTGACCTTTTTAATAGAAGATTGTTTCATAGCGCTTTTATATTTTAATTATACCGAGACTTCCCTTTTTGTTGATAAAGGGAAGCTCGGTACGTAGGTTATTATGCAAAGCTAAGTTCTCCATCTATTTATAAAGAGATGCTTTTTATGCTTGCTGAAGTTTGGCGTCCATTTCAGCCGCTGCACGCTTTTCCGTCACCCATAGCAAGGATAACGGTTGCTCCTCCACGCGTGATGTCGCCTCCGGCATAAATCATTGGGATAGATGTTTCTTGCTTTTCATCAACTTCAATGGTGCCCCATTTGCTAAGTTGTAGCCCTTCGACAGAATTAGCGAAAATAGGATTAGCAGATACGCCGACCGCTACGATGACTAAGTCAACGTCCATTTTAATTAAAGCGCCTTCGATGGGCACCGGTCTCCGGCGACCTGATGAATCCGGCTCTCCCAATTCCATCTTTTGAAGTATGACGCGGCAAACATTTCCTTGGTCATCTGCTTCGTAAGAAACAGGGTTATGCAAGTTCATAAACTGAACGCCTTCGTCTTTAGCTTGGATAATTTCCTCTAAGCCTGCAGGCATTTCTTCTTCACTGCGTCGATAAACGATCGTTGCACTGGCTGCACCTAAGCGAAGTGCTGTGCGCACGGAGTCCATAGCAGTGTTTCCACCGCCGACAACAATAACTTTCTTACCATAAGGAATAGGTGTTTCGCTAGACTCCTCTATACCCTTCATTAAGTTAACGCGAGTGAGATACTCATTTGAAGAAAGGATATTGTTATAGTTCTCTCCGGGAATATTCATGAAGTTCGGGCGTCCGGCACCTGTGGCAACGAAAAGACCTTTGAAGCCTTCCTCTTTCAATTGTTCTACAGTGACTGTTTTACCAACAAGGCAATTCTTGACAAACTTAACCCCACTGCGTTCGAGCGTTTCGATTTCGTGTCAACGATGCGATTAGGTAGACGATATTCAGGAATACCATATTTTAATACGCCTCCCAATTCATGCAATGCTTCAAATACCGTTACGTCATAGCCGCGTTTGGTCATTTCGCCCGCAAAAGACAAGCCTCCAGGGCCTGAGCCGACAACGCCTATCTTTATATTGCGCTTGACGGCAGGGATAAAGCTCTCCTTTGCACCATGCTCGCGTTGATAATCTGCGGCGAAGCGCTCTAAACCGCCAATAGCTACGGCACGACGCTTGGTCTTTGTATGAATACATTGGCTTTCGCATTGCTTCTCTTGCGGACATACGCGCCCACATACGGCCGGCAGCGAACTGATTTCTTTGATGGAAAGGGCAGCTGATAAATTCTCCTTTTTCAATCAATTTGATAAACCGAGGAATGTTTACGATGGACAGGACATCCTTGTACGCACCGGGATTAGGGGCACTCCAAGCAAAGGCTAAAGCTTTCTGGATGGCTTGCTCTTTGTAAATCCACAGCTTACTTTCTTCATTCATTTTGACGCACGGTAAAACAGGATCGAGCAAGGGCATAGCCACGCGCGGCATAGCCATACGTTCTTTTGGCTTAAATTTAGCCAATAATTCTTTGCGCCATTCTGCGTCACGCGAAAGATCATCTTCGGTGAGCGTAACGGCTATACGGTCAGCTTCATCTATTGCAACTTCGCTTACTTTTGTCGGTAGTTGTTGCATCTGAAGCTTTTGTTTCCTTTTAAATAATGTGTGTAAGCGACCTTTTCTTCTTCTGAATAAGAGTTAAGGCGGTTAATGAGTTCGGGGAAATCAACCTGGTGTCCATCAAAGTCAGGTCCATCCATGCAAACGAACTTCGTGCGCCCATCTATTGTAATACGACAAGCACCACACATACCCATACCATCAACCATAATAGCATTGAGCGCCACGTTCGTAGGTATGGAATGCTCTTTTGTTAGATCGCAAACATATTGCATCATCAGCGGATCGCCTATTGTAAATACCTTGTTTACGGTCTGCTGACGGAAGATTTGATCCAAAGAGGCTATAATCTGTGCTTTTTCTCCATCTTTTCCGTGGTTAGAAGAAAGAATTACTTCGTCAGCTATTGCCTTTATTTCCTGTTCAAGAATAATAGGCTCATTCTCGCGCTCCATTAATACAGCGATGACATGGTTTTTTTCACTCTTCAGAGCAGAAATGGTAGGTAGGAGTGAGGCAATTCCTATACCGCTGCCCACACAAACGACAGTGCCATAGTGCTGCACCGGTGTAGGTTTTCCCAAAGGACCTACAATATCTTTAATTTCTTCTCCGCTATTAAGCGCTGCAATCTTAGCCGTAGAGACGCCTACGACTTGAACCACTAAAGTCAGGGTTTCTTGTTTTTTATCAGCAGCAATCACAGGTAAAGGAACGCGCGCGCCATCTTCTACGGCACGAGCAATAACAAAATTTCCCGGTCGATGAGCCTTAGCAATGCGAGGCGCCTTCACAATAAATTTAAAGAGGTTCTCAGAGAGTTTCTCTTTTGAAATGATTTGATACATACGGTTAACGATTTGATACGGCGAAGATACAGGAAATGTATGAGATAAAAGATATTTTCTCGATTATTTCTGGCTTTTAGCTGATCTTACTTGACAGATTGACGTTGAATAATCTTAGTTTGAATAACTAACTGTGACAAACAGAATAAAAGGGTTGGTTGCTTTTCTCTTGTTTTCTTGGTATAATCCATAGAAATGTTATGAAACAGTCGCTGTTTTTGAAAATAAAGATACATTTGCATAGATGGAATTTGTGGGCATTGAAGATTCATAAACGAGACTTTATGAATAAAATATAAGATGCCTATATTTGAAAATAGGCGTGCAAGAATATGTAGCTATTATCAGAAGACGATTCTATTTTTATCTTATCATGTAGATTCCAGTGGATAATGAAATAATATGCAGGTCATTATGTGTTGGCTACTCTTTTTTTGCTGATGACCTATATTAAGCTTGGAGATCATAAGGACAATATATAAACAGATGCTGATTAGATTGTAGAGTAGAAAGCAGTGTAACCATTGTACCATAATTAAGTTTCCGATAGCTTCCGGCAAACTTTGTTGATGTCTTTTCACGAGGGTACGTTTGTCCTTTCACGAGAGTACAGTTGTACTTCTATGATGGTACATTCTTTTTCTCACGGAAGTACATAAAAACAACAATACATAAATGTTTATATATTGTTGTTATTTATGCGTTTATACATTTCTATTCCTTGAAAACTATTCTCTTCTTTACTGAGCTTTGATGTACGTTGATTTATCTCCATTATTGTTCGGTAGATTATGGGGGATAGTAAATGCAAGGTGTATTATCAGATGATGAATAGGATTACTTTATAGTCGTAAATGTGGAGTTGTTGATAACTTGATTGGCATAGAAATTTTTAAGCCCTTCATACGCTTGACTAGTATGAAGGGCTATATTAGAGTAAGAGCTTTGCTCTATTGGGTAAGAGGATGCAGGATTTTATCTTAATATAGTTTTCTTATCATGCAAACAATTTTGGGGAGGCATAATAATTGTCTACTCCCATTCGATAGTTGAGGGTGGTTTTGAGGAGATGTCGTAACAAACTCTATTAACCCCTTTAACTTTACGTATGATGTCGTTGGATACTTTTGCCATAAATTCGTAGGGAAGGCGAGCCCAATCTGCAGTCATTGCATCAGAACTGGTTACTGCACGCAAGGCTACTGCTTGTTCATAAGTACGTTCATCGCCCATAACGCCTACGCTCTTAATAGGTAATAGGATTGTGCCGGCTTGCCATACCAAATCGTAAAGTTCTACTTCGTTTCCGTTGTCGTCTTTTACTCTCCAGTCGTGCAAACCTTTTATATAAATGTCGTCAGCCTCTTGCAAGATACTTACTTTTTCAGGTGTAATGTCGCCCAAAAATGCGCACAGCCAAACCCGGGCCGGGGAATGGGTGACGCTTAATTAGATGCTCAGGCATTCCTAATTCGTAGCCTACGCGCCTAACTTCATCCTTAAACAACCATTCGAGCGGTTCGCAGAGTTGTAAATTTAACTCTTCGGGCAAGCCGCCTACGTTATGATGGCTCTTGATAGTTTTTCCTGTAATGTTTAGACTCTCGATGCGGTCCGGATAGATCGTGCCTTGTGCCAACCATTTTGCATCTGTAATTTTTCTCGCCTCTTCTTCAAAGACATCAATAAATCCTTTTCCAATAATCTTGCGCTTTTTTTCGGGATCTGTTACACCGGCCAAATCCTTAAAGAACTTTTCGCTGGCATTTACCCCCAACACGTTTAAGCCTAAGCCTTCATAATCTTTTAAGACGTTAGCATATTCGTTTTTACGAAGCATTCCGTGATCTACAAAAATGCAAGTGAGATTTTTACCGATTGCCTTATTCAGTAATGTGGCACAAACGGAAGAGTCAACGCCACCGCTTAGCCCCAGAATCACTTTGTCGTTGCCCAATTGGCGCTTGAGTTGGGCAACTGTGGACTCAATGAAAGAAGCAGGACTCCAATCTTGCTTGCTTCCGCAGATATCGACAGCAAAATTACGCAGCAGCCTGTTTGCCTTCTAAAGTGTGAGCTACTTCAGGATGAAACTGAACACCCCAAATCTGTTCGTCTTTTGCCTGGAATGCAGCATTAACAACTTTGTCGGTAGAAGCTATATGATAGAAGTTGTCGGGTAGGGCAGTAATTGTGTCACCATGACTCATCCAAACCTGACTGTCCTTGCTGATATCCTTTAATAAGGGATTATCTTTTTCAGCCAACTGCAAGTTGGCACGGCCATATTCTCTGCAGTCTGCTGATTCTACTTTTCCTCCAAATTGAGATGCAAGAAATTGAGCGCCATAGCAAATACCCAAAATGGGAAAGCGCCCTCTGATGCTGCTTAAATCTAACTTAAAGGCTTGTGGATCATTTACACTGAAGGGAGAGCCGCTAAGAATGACACCAATAACGCCCCTATTGTCTTTAGGGAATTTGTTGTAAGGAATAACTTCACAGAATGTATCCAATTCGCGTAGCCTGCGACCGATAAGTTGGGTCGTCTGTGAGCCGAAGTCTAAAATGATGATCTTTTGTTGCATCGTTGGGTTAGATTATAATAGGCGCAAAGTTAGTTTTTTTCGTTTAATCATTTTCTTCTTTCATAAGGAAAATAAGAAATATGCCGGATAGGATTTGACTTGACTACATCATTTCTAAATATTCAACTCCGCAAAGCCCATCAAAATACATCGCAATATTTTAGTAATATAATTATAATCTGATTTTGTTGAAACTTCGTTGGAATTAAAAAAGGCTCTACTTGAAATTTTACATCGAATGTCGTAATTTTGCTGTATCTAAGCAAAAACTATCATCTATGAGTCTACTATATTTGGGCATCTTGTTGTTCTTGTTCATACTGGCTATTTGTGATTTGTCTGTAGGAGTCGCGAATGACGCAGTCAACTTTATGAGCCCGGCAGTAGGCGCAAGGGCTGCCAAATTTAAGGTCGTGCTAATTGTAGCTGCAATTGGTATCTTGGTGGGAGCTTCAGCTAGTTCTGGAATGATGGATATACTCGACATGGCATTATTAATCCGCTCTATTATACTTTTGATGACGTTATATGCATATTCCTAGCCGTCTCTGCAACAGATATTATCCTTATGGATATATTTAATACGTTAGGAATGCCCACCTCTACTACTGTTTCAATGGTATTTGGCTTGCTTGGAGGTAGTAGTGCATTAGCGTTGAGTAAAATGATGGATAATGCCTATACTTATGCAGACTTGATCAATACAGGAAAAGCCCTGCAGGTAATTATTGGCATATTCTTGTCTGTGGCTATAGCCTTTGTCGTGGGTCTCATCGTTATGTGGATTGCCCGCGTCATCTTTACCTTTAATTATAAAAAGCATTTGCGCTGGAGTATAGCAATCTATGGCGGCTTAGCTATTACTTGTATCTCCTATTTCTTACTAGTGAGTGGTCTGAAAGGCACAAAACTCCTCGCTTCAGTGGGAATGACGCCAGAGTGGATCAATACACATAATTGGGAAATCCTTATTTACTTATTTGTCGGGGCAACTATCTTGATGGAAATTCTCCATTTATTGAAAGTAAATATATTCCGTATCATCGTCTTATTTGGTACCTTTTCGTTGGCGATGGCTTTTGCCGGCAATGACTTGGTTAACTTTATTGGCGTTCCGCTGTCTGGCTTAGAGTCATATATAGATTTTACTCGACACGGTAGCGATGGCCATACTTATATTATGAGTATTCTTGCCGCTCCTTCCACAGACCCTCTTTTTGTCTCAATGAAGCCGTGGTTTCTTATTGGGGCGGGAATTGTTATGGTTTTGGCTATTAGTATGTCTCAAAAAGCCAGAAAGGTTATTGAAACAAACAATAATTTGGCAAGTCAACAAGAAGGAGAAGAGGTGTTTAGTTCTTCCAAAATCGCAAGAACGATGGTGCGAACCGTGATTAATGCAACATCGACGGTAGATAAAATAATCCCCAAAAAGGTAGAGGCTTGGATAAATACACGTTTCAATGAAGACGAGTCTATTATACCAGAGGGGGCTACTTTTGACTTGGTAAGAGCTTCTGTAAACCTTGTTTTGTCAGGCCTGCTGATTGTTGTTGGTACATCTCTCCAGTTGCCATTGTCTACAACCTATGTGGCCTTTATGGTTGGAATGGGTTCTAGTTTGGCTGATCGCGCTTGGGGAAGAGAAACAGCTGTCTATCGAATTACAGGCGTAATTACTGTTATTGGTGGATGGTTTATTACAGCAGGCGCAGCCTTTATATTGAGCCTATGTATAGCTTCTATAAATCATTCTGCTGGCGTCTTGGGAATTTTGATCGTCATTGGAATCGTAATAGCTGTTATTATTCGTAACAATAGAGCCTTCAAAAAGAAGCAGTCAAGTGAAGATGTCGACTTAATCTTCCGTCGTTTGGCAAAATCTCATAATAAACAAGAGGTCTGGGAACTTTTATCTTCTCATGTATTGAGAATGCAGGGGGACTTTACAGAGTCCATAAGGGAGATCTTTAGAAATATAACTAATGGTGTAATGCATGAGAATATTCGCCAATTACGTCAGGCATCGCACGACTTGGATAATTTGAAAAATAAGTGGAAGAGGTATAGACGCAAGGAAATTTTAGGCATGCGTAAGATTGACTATTTGTTAGCTGTAGAAAAAGAATACTTGGTTTCACCTTGGCAGTAACAATATGACGCAAATTATCTATAGCTTAAAAACGTATGCTAGATCCCTGCTTTTGGAGCATGTTGATAAATTTCTCCCTTTATCAAAAAGAGGTAATCGATGAGTTTATTCCGATTTGTAATGATACAGATCTATTATTAGAAAGTATATTACAGATGGTGAAGTCGAATGACTTTAAGGGGTCTGATAAAACCCTAGTTGAAGGAAATGCTCTAAAAAGTCGCCTTTCTCAAATTCGTCATACACAACAAGACCACTTGCAGAGAGAAGAAAATAATATACGTGCAGCATTGTTATATCTGAATATGCTTGACGAAACACAGGAATTGATCTCTATGATGCGCCATTTATTGCGAGCAGCTAAGAGGTTTCAACAATAAGGATGAAAATAGGAATCGTCGGATCTGGAAATGTAGCCTCACATCTTACCCGAGCTCTAATACAGGCGGGTTATTCTATTGCTGGAATATGCAGTAGAAAGCTTTCTCATGCAGAAGCTCTAATAGAAGAAATGGATAGCTTGACGCAAACGGCAATAGCAACAGATCGTATAGAAAACTTATTACCGACTGATATCTTAATCTTAGCTATCAATGATGATTCTATACAAGATATTGCTCAAGTTCTTGGGAAGATAGCTCCAAATAGTTGTGTGTTTCATACATCTGGGAGCACTTCTCTTGAAGTGCTCAGTAAATACTTGCCACATTGTGGCGTATTATATCCACTGCAAACGTTTTCAAAAGATAGAAAAGTAGATTTTTCATCTGTTCCTTTGTTTATTGAGGCTTCAGATGGGCCAACACAGGAACTTTTGTGTAGTATTGCGTTAAATCTAAGTAAGCGAGTTATAGAAATGGATTCAGAGCAGCGTAAACGAATGCACTTAGCTGCTGTCTTTGCTTGTAATTTCGTAAATCATTGCTATGTTTTAGCTGAACAAGAAATGAATAAATGTGGCCTAGATTTTGAGATCCTCTTACCACTTATAGATGAAACGACATCAAAAGTACATACACTATCTCCGCGCCAAGCTCAAACTGGCCCAGCTGTCCGTAATGATAAGCGCATAATTTATCTCCAGAAATCCCTTCTAGGGCAACCAGAGCAAGATATTTACCAGCTATTTAGTGACAACATTCAACGTTATACGTTATGATAAACTTCGACCTCGCAAAAATTAAAGCATTAGCTTTTGATATAGATGGAGTTCTCAGCACGAATATTGTGCGGATGGAAAATTATGGAACTGGACTTATGCGTACTGCTAATATAAAAGATGGCTATGCATTGCAGCTGGCTGTCAAATGTGGCTTACAATTGGCTATCGTTACCGGGGGGAATAGTGAGGCAATAAGGAATCGTTATGAGCAGCTTGGAGTTCAGCACATATTTCAACGCGCAGCGATAAAAATTAACGTATTCCGTGATTGGTGCGCACAAATAGAAGTACAACCTCAAGATGTTTTATATATGGGAGATGACATCCCAGACTTTGAAGTGATGAAAGAGTGTGGGCTACCTGTGTGCCCAGCAGATGCTGCTGCAGAAATTAAATCCATCGCTACTTATGTTAGTCATCTTCCTGGCGGATGTGGATGCGTTAGAGATGTAATAGAGCAAGTATTAAAAGCACAAAACCATTGGATGAGCTCTGCTCGAGCCTTCGGATGGTAATACAGAACCATATAAAATGAAACAACAATGCTAGAGAATTTAAAACGCTACAATGTGATTTTGGCGAGTAATTCACCAAGACGAAAGGAGCTACTTACGCGTTTAGGCGTATCCTTTAAGGTTCGCACTCTTTTAGGAATTGACGAGCGTTATCCGTCTTCCTTAAGAGCGGAAGAAATTGCAGAATACGTCTCACGCAAAAAGGCTGCAGGCTATCGCTCTTATATGGCAAACAATGAACTCTTGATTTGTGCCGATACCATTGTTGTATTAGGTAATGAAATCTTGGGAAAACCCCGTGATGTTGAAGAAGCCTCAGCAACTTTACGAAAACTTTCCGGTCGAACTCACCAAGTTATTACTGGAGTAACCGTACAGACTGACCTTCGTATAGAAAGTTTTACGGCGATGAGCAAGGTTACTTTTGGCGAGATAACAGATGAAGAGATCGATTACTACATTAGCAATTATCTGCCGCTTGACAAGGCTGGCTCTTATGGTATTCAAGACTGGATAGGTATGATTTCTGTAGAACATTTAGAGGGAAGTTATTTTAACGTAGTCGGACTTCCCACCCATAAGCTCTACCAATTATTGAAAACCTTCTAAGGTCTACCTCAACAGTAAGCAGTAGCCTTATATATATGGTATATTTAAGCTAGCCTATTTTATAAGGAAGAGATCTTGCCTTTAGAAAGCTAATAACCCTTCTTTCATTTCTGCTGAACGGAGATGAAAGAAGGACTATTTGTGTTCAATGAATGCTTTATAAGTTTCGCCATGGGGTGCAAAACTAGACTAGTTTCTCGAATCTTTTACAAGGATATTTGTAGATGATTCAAATTATTTATCTTGACTAGTGGCTAACCTTAAAAAATATACCTATATTTGCCAAGGTCGTTAAATCGAATATTCATGTCACATCAAACCTAAACCACCATTATAAACATTTTACTTATGAGAAATCTATTATTTCTGGCGAGAGTAGTCGTCGTGTCTTTCATCGTTTCGCTGCGGCTTTACGCTCAGCCTTATCCTACCACATCCTATCAACTTGACGAAGAAGGTAAACCATCGTAAAATGGCTTGGCTCTGAAGCCGAACTTAATCTGTCAAGTGATCCTGCATTTTCGGCAATAGAGACGATTGGCTCAAAAGCTTTTGACAATTGTCGCGACTTAAAAACAATTATATTACCAGAGAAAACCACTAACATCGAGGGTGGTGCTTTTTCTGATTGCGATGAACTCGCGGAAATCACTTGGAGCAACACTCTTGTGTCGATTGGCGAAGATGCCTTCTTTGCATGTAAAAGATTAAAGAAGATCGATTTGAAATCTGTGCAAAACATAGGTAATACAGCCTTTAGCGGTTGTGCTGCATTAGAGGAAATTTTTATCCCTAAAACTCTTGAAGAGTTAGGATATTCTGCATTCTATAATTGTAGGTCAATAAAGGCTTTTAAGGTGGACAAGGAGAATGAATATTTTGCTTCATATCTGGAAGTCCTCTTTGACAAGAACTTAAGCTACCTTTTGGCTTACCCGAGAGCGAAAGTCGGATCAGAATATGTAGTTCCGCCTACAGTTACTGTTATTGCCGGTAGGGCGTTTGATAACTGCACACAGTTGCAAACTCTAACGCTTTCTCCGCGACTTTCAATGATTGGTAAGAACGCATTGTTTAAATGTAAAGGGCTAAAGAAGATTAGTATTCGCTCTTCAATCATACCAGAGTTACAGGGCGACGCGCCACTTAACGGAATAGACTTAGAAAACTGCTACCTGTTTGTACCTGAAGAAGCAATCAATGCTTATCGAGAGGATGAGGTTTGGAAAAACTTTATACATATTGAGGCTCTGCCAGCTGTAACCGGCATTCCGGAAGATAACTATTTGTTAGATGAGACGGGAAAAACCCTACTGCGTTGGTTAGGGAGGTGAAACTGAAATTGATATGGCTGCAGATACAAGGCTTTCACAAGTAGAAACGATTGCTGCAGAGGCTTTCACTGTAAGGGGTGATCACCATACAGCCAATACTGTGTTAGAAAGATTGAAGACCTCCCCTCAATTGCGCAAGATCGAGTCTGTTGGTCTGTGGTGTATCGCTTTACAAGAGATAGAGCTGTCTGAGGGTTTAGAGGAGCTTGAAACTTGCGCTTTTTCCGGAGGAATGTTTGTGAAGACACTCAAACTACCAGCATCACTGAAGCGCGTTGCTGGTGTGCCTTTCTTTAATTTTTATGATCTAGAATCAATAGAGTTGGCAGCAGGTAGCCAAGTGTTTACTTTAATAAGTGATATGCTGGTTGAGAAAGCGACAAATCGTCTCATTTTTACGCCGCAGCATCGCAACAGGTTTACGATAAATGTCCCTAAAGGCGTTCAGATTATAGGCCAAGATGCATTCTCTGACAACAACTTCATTTGCAATGTAATGATTCCTGAAGGAGTAACCACACTTGAGTCGACTTGCTTTTTAGGCTGTGACCAACTGGCAAGAGTAGATCTACCTGCCAGCTTGACAAAGATAGACTTCCGAGCTTTTGCTCGTTCTAGTGCACTGGATACCGTCATTGTGCGGGCAACGACACCCCCGACATTAGTGATTGGAGACGAAGGGCAGACACCCTTTGATCGCATTGGCGATGAGGCTGTCTTATGGGTGCCTCAAGCGGCCTTAGATAGCTATCGTAACAATGAAACTTGGAGTGAACTGTTCACAGAGATACGCCCCTTGGAAGATCTATTTTTACAGGTTGTTCAGCCTACGAATCAGTCGGAAAATATTATACTCAAAGAGCACGTGCTGACCGTGCAAGCTGAGGGAAATATTGTTGTCTATAATAGTGCTGGTATCATTTTAAGTATAGCAAAGGGTACATTATGTATACAACTTCCTCAGCAGGGTGGAGTATATTTGCTGAGTATTAACGGCCGCGCCACCAAGATTTTGGATAAATAACACTAGTCGTTGAAAATCTTGATATCAAAACAATCGCGATAGTCACGAAAAACTGGATAGAAAGTTTCTCTAGCTATCGCGATTCATATTAGTTGTTATATAAGAGGGCCTCCATATAGAAAAGATCACAGGTTCACGCGTGTCTATGATGAATGAACGGCAAAAATTCAATATGTAAATTTAGAATTGGGAGTTGCGAATCCCAATATCACTTTCTCAATACTTTGCTTAAGAGCGTTCTTTTCGTGATAATAGATTTATCCTTCCACGGTGGTACAAACGTACTATCGTGATGAGAAGTTTGTACTCTCCTGAAAGGAGACGAAGCAAATAAGAGGTGCATTTTGTATATTTTGAATATTGATGGACAGAAATAAAGCAATAAGTTTGGCGCAACAAGATTCCAAACTTTTCTGATAGATTCATCTCTAAATCTTGTATGATTTTCAACTCCAAACTTGTATAACAAATAAGAAATAGAGTAGGGCCTGATTTCGTTTATGACTACATTGTTCCTCTTGTTCCGAAATGAACCTTGGCAAGTAAAATATATTGGATGATATATAACCGATATTCGGGTTCTCTTTTACAGTCAATTACAACCGAAGAAAAGTTGTAGTATTAAAAAGTCGAAAAGTCACAATAGAATCTATTAATTTACCTTTTGCAATGCAGGCTTGTTATAGGATTGCAAGCAAGTTTTATTTTTTTAACATTAGAAAGAGAAAAAGACTTGTGATATTGCTGTGTTCATATTTTTACTTTGTAATTTTGCTCAAAACACGAGCCTATACGCTTTATGCAAGAAAAACATACAGACATCAATCGGATGATAGAGTCGGGAGAAGTTGAACTCGCTTTGGGCCGACTCTCTGAGGAACTAAAACAAACTTCGAAGATGCGTTTTTGTATTATTTGAGTGGAAAAGCACAAATGAAATTGAAATTGGGGGTAAAGCCATCTCCGATTTCCTACACTCAGAACAATTGGATGAGGATTCGCCGGCTGTAGAATCTCGAAAGATGCTCGAAGATATTATGCAGTTTTACAACAAAGATATGTATAATCAATAATCACTTAACATAACAATTATGGGTAAAATTAGAGGAGCCGTCGTCATAGACGAAGAGCGCTGTAAGGGATGCAGCTTATGCATTGTAGCTTGTCCCGTAAAATGCTTATCCTTGGTTGCTGGAGAAGTTAACCACAAAGGCTACGCATTTTGTCAGCAAACGAATTGGGAAATTTGCACCGGTTGCACAAGTTGCGCTGTCGTATGTCCCGATGGATGTATTACTGTTTATAGAAAAAAGGAGGACTGATTTATGGAAGACAATAGCAATGTAGTCTTAATGAAGGGTAATGAGGCCATAGCACACGCAGCTATTCGCTGTGGTTGTGATGGCTACTTCGGATACCCGATTACACCGCAATCGGAAGTATTGGAAACGCTAGCACAATTGAAGCCTTGGGAAACGACAGGAATGGTGGTTTTGCAAGCTGAAAGCGAAATCGCATCAATTAATATGCTTTATGGTGGCGGAGGTACTGGTAAAAAAAGTATTGACCTCGTCTTCTAGTCCTGGTGTTGCCTTGATGCAAGAGGGTATAACCTATATGGCTGGTGCTGAAGTGCCTTGCGTTATCGTTAGTGTACAACGTGGCGGTCCGGGTCTTGGTACTATCCAACCTTCACAGAGCGACTATAATCAATCTACTCGCGGTGGTGGTAATGGTGACTATAATACAATAGTGTTAGCTCCTAACTCAGTACAGGAGATGGCCGACTTCGTAGACTTAGCATTTACCTTGGCATTCCGCTATCGTAATCCGGCTATGATCCTCTCTGATGGTGTGATTGGCCAAATGATGGAGAAAGTTGTACTTCCTCCGCAAAAGCCGCGTAGAACTGAAGAGGAAATTGCCAAAGAGTGCCCTTGGGCTGCTAATGGCCACGGTTTGAAGAGTAGAAAACCAAACTATATTACATCACTCGAGTTGGACTCTGCCGTTATGGAGCAACGCAATATTGCACTCCAAAAGAAATATGCAGAATGCGCAGAGAAAGAAGTTCGTTATGAGGAGATCCAATGTGACGATGCAGAATATTTAATCGTTGCATTTGGCTCAGCATCTCGTATCTCTCGCAAAGCTATGGATATGTTGCGTGCACAAGGTGTCAAGGTTGGTTTGTTCCGCCCGATTACACTTTGGCCTTTCCCGACAAAGCGCTTGAAAGAACTCAGCAAGCGAGTTAAAGGTATGCTCGTTATGGAAATCAATGCCGGCCAAATGGTGTTTGACGTTCGCGCTGCTGTTGAGTATTCTATTCCAGTTGAGCATTTCGGACGTCTTGGAGGTATTGTTCCGAGTCCGGATGAAATCGTAGATGCACTTAATAAGATGCGAAAATAAGATGTTGACAGAAAAAGACAAGGAGTTCTTGGAGCGTTTGAATCAAACAGAAGAGAATGAGGAGAATGCAGTAGGAATGAAGGGTGGAAAGTTACTCCATATTCGGAATATTCTAAATGCGATATTCATCTTATTGGCGATTATTGCTATGGTTGGTATTCTGATTTCAAAAACTCACACTTACCTTGTCTGGAGCTATGGCGTTGGAATTTTAGCTGTTTTAATAAAAATGGCAGAAGTCGTTTTACGTTATCCTTCAATGATACGAAATTCGAATGATGTAAAAAATCGCCGCCGCTCCCATTAAATAAAAAAAGAATCATGACAAGAGAAGAAATATTGCAGCCACTAAAAATATGGTCGCTCGTAGCCGGAGCTGATGAACGACGTAACAATGCACTACTGCCCAGGCTGCTCGCATGGCGTTGTCCATAAATTGGTGGCAGAAGTAATTGCGGAAATGGGCATGGAAGAAAAGACGATAGGCATCAGCCCTGTAGGCTGTGCGGTCTTTGCCTATCGCTATATAGATATTGACTGGCAGGAGTCTGCACACGGTAGAGCTCCCGCATTAGCCACTGCTTGTAAACGTTTATGGCCGGATCGTTTGGTGTTCACTTATCAAGGCGACGGCGACATGGCTTGTATTGGTACTGCCGAAACAATCCACGCGCTTAATCGCGGTGAAAATATAACCATTATTTTCGTCAACAATGCTATTTATGGTATGACTGGTGGCCAAATGGCACCAACGACTTTAGTGGGAATGAAAACTGCAACTTGCCCCTATGGCCGCGATCCTCAATTGCACGGATATCCCCTGAGGATTTCTGATATCGCAGCTCAATTGGAAGGAACGGCTTACGTTACACGTCAGAGTGTAGAAACGGTGGCTGCTGTCCGTAAAGCCAAGAAAGCGTTGAGAAAAGCTTTTGAAAACTCAATGAATGGTAAGGGCTCTAATCTCGTCGAATTTGTTGCTACTTGCTCTTCCGGTTGGAAAATGACTCCCGCAAATGCCAATAAATGGATGGAAGAGAATATGTGCGAATATTACAAACTTGGCGATCTTAAGGTTAAGGAATAAAAGAATAGACAATTATGACACAAGAAATAATTATCTCCGGCTTTGGTGGCCAAGGCGTGTTGTCAATGGGCAAAATCTTAGCTTATGCCGGTTTGATGGAAGGAAAAGAAGTAAGTTGGATGCCTGCATATGGTCCGGAACAACGTGGAGGAACTGCGAATGTAACAGTTATTGTTAGTGACAATCCAATATCTTCTCCCATTTTAAGTGAGTACGATACGGCTATTCTCCTCAATCAACCTTCGCTTGAAAAGTTTGAAAGCAAGATAAAACCAGGTGGAACTATTATTTATGACAGCTTTGGCATTATCAAGAAGCCAACACGTACAGATATCAATATCTATTGTATTGATGCAATGAATACAGCGGCTGAGTTGAAAATGATGAAGACGTTTAATATGATTGTCCTTGGTGGATTGCTGAAAATACATCCGATTGTTCAGTTAGAAGGTGTAATGAAGGCTCTGAAGAAGACTCTTCCCGAACGTCACTGGCATCTTTTGCCAACAAATGAACAAGCCATTTTGAAGGGAATGGAAATTATTAAGCCACAAGATAAACAATAAACTCTTGCGCCTGTAGATATGTCTCTACAGGCGCAAATCTTACAAATAAAATTATGAGTAGTAGAAGAAAGCTGAAAAAGGACATCAAAAAGGCCTTCGGGGAGCTTTTCGCTGATTGCGTAACATTAAATATGTGTCATCAAGCAGATGAAAAGAAGATAGCAGAGCTAATGACTCAGACATTATCCACTTATTCAGATTTGGTTTCTCGTATCAGCCATACAGAAAAAGGTCGCGAGCACGCATTCTATCATAAGCTTCGTGAAGAGTTTGTTATAGTGTTCAATAAGATTTCTGAGGAAATCATAAAGGCATAAGCTGCAACAGCATCTAAACAAGCAACAGCCAATTATCTTTATCTAAGAGATAATATACGACGATAAAGATATATTGGAATTGAATATTTATCTTTGTGGCAGTTCATAATGATTAAAGGTTGAGGACTTTGCCATAATATTATTTTGGTTGAATGATTTTAAATTATATAACAATGAATACAACAATAGGATTGGCTTGTGATCACGCAGGTTTTGAACTTAAGCAGTTTGTAATACAATACCTCGAGAAAAAAGGTATATCTTACAAAGATTATGGAACTTATAGTACGATGAGCTGTGATTATCCTGACTTCGCTCATGCTTTAGCAGAAGGCATAGAGCAGGGTGAAGTTGAAAAAGGAATAGCCATCTGTGGTTCAGGAGAAGGTATTTCTATGACCTTAAACAAGCACCAATCTATTCGTGCTGCTCTTGCTTGGAATGAAGAGGTCGCAGGTCTTTGCAGACAGCATAATGATGCAAATGTGCTGAGTATGCCGGGGCGTTTTATAGACAATAAAACAGCAGAAAAGGTTATGGATAAGTTCTTTAGTACACCTTTTGAAGGGGGAAGACACGAGCGTCGCATCAATAAAATACCACTGAAACCCTAAAAACCGCTTATCACATTTCCATAAACCATTTGTAAATTATATCTTTGCACTCGCTTTCAAAAGAAGTTTAACTAATTATTAAGTTCAGAAGATGACTAAAGCTGATATTGTCAATGAGATAGCAAAGAAAACCGGAATAGACCGTGTTACTGTTCTAACGACCGTCGAGGCCTTTATGAATAGTGTAAAGGATTCATTGGATAGAGAGCAAAATGTGTATTTGAGAGGGTTTGGTAGTTTTATCTTGAAAAAAAGAGCAGAAAAGACAGCTCGCAATATTTCAAAGAACACTACATTGATCATTCCCGAGCATAACATTCCAGCCTTTAAGCCGGCTAAATCATTTTTGCAATCTATTTCCAAGCTCAAAGGGTGATATGGATTAGATAATTCACAGTTATTCAACACTAAAATATAAGAACTATGCCAAGCGGAAAAAAGAAAAAAAGACACAAGATGTCAACGCATAAGCGCAAGAAAAGACTGAGAAAGAACAGACATAAGAGCAAATAAGCTCTCTGTACTTTCTGAATTGGGAATTGAAAAATTGGAAACGAATTTGAGGAGAAACCGAAAATACGGCCTATTTCTCAATTCTCAATTCTCATTTAAATCATCCAATCTAAAGACTTTAACTGACTATTTCATATCGTTTTCTTTATGTAGATTGGGGAGTAATTAATTATTTTTATGACAAGCGAAGTAATAGTAAATGTACAGCCGAAGGAAATTTCTATTGCTCTTCTTGAGGACAAACGTCTTGTAGAGTTCCAACAGGAGGGTAAAGAAGAAAGTTTCTCAGTAGGCAACATCTACCTGGCTAAGGTTAAGAAAATAATGCCGGGTTTAAATGCTTGCTTCGTGAACGTTGGACATGAGCGGGATGCTTTTTTACACTATTTAGATCTAGGGATTCATTACCGTTCATTTGAAAAGTATCTGCAACTTATTCAGGATGGAAAGAAAGGTAATCTTCCCCTGACAAAAGCATCCGGACAATCAGATTTAGAAAAAGACGGAAGTATACAGAACACACTAAAGCAAGGTCAAGAGGTACTTGTACAAATAGCTAAGGAGCCTATTTCAACAAAAGGACCTCGCCTTACTTGTGAAATTTCTTTTGCAGGACGTTTTATTGTTTTGATACCTTTCTGCGATAAGATTTCTGTCTCTACTAAGATTAAAAGTGCGCAGGAGCGTGCAAGATTGAAGCAATTAATTTCCAGCATTAAGCCGAAAGGATTTGGTTGCATTATTCGTACGGTAGCTGAAGGCAAGAGAGTCGCAGAGTTGGACTTGGAGTTGAAGACCTTGCTGAAACGATGGACTGATGCAATAGCAAAGATTCAAAAGAACAAGGCGCTGACACAGCCAAAGTTCCCTTTGCTTTGTTACGAAGAAACGAGCCGAACAGTAGCTCTTTTAAGAGACTTATTCAATCCCTCTTACGAAAATATCTATGTTGACGATGAAAGCGTCTATAAGGATGTACAAGATTATGTTAGGCTTATAGCCCCTGATCGCCAACAAATTGTAAAGCTATACAAAGGTAAGGTTCCTATCTTTGATAACTTTTCTGTAACAAAACAAATTAAGACTTCATTCGGCCGCACTATCACTTATAAGCATGGCGCTTATCTTATCATTGAACATACTGAAGCGCTTCACGTGGTTGATGTGAATAGTGGTAACCGATCAAAGAGTCCTGAGGGGCAGGAAGTAAACGCGTTAGACGTTAACCTTGGTGCGGCTGATGAACTAGCACGCCAATTGCGTTTGCGTGATATGGGAGGTATCATTGTCGTTGACTTTATAGATATGAATTTGGCTGAAAATCGCCAAAAGCTTTATGAGCGAATGGTCGAAAACATGAAAAAAGACCGAGCTCGCCACAATATTCTCCCGCTAAGCAAATTCGGCCTCATGCAAATCACACGCCAGCGCGTACGCCCTGCTATGGACGTAAAAGTAGAAGAGTCTTGTCCAACTTGTGGAGGCACCGGAAAGATTAAGTCAAGTCTTCTATTTACAGATGCTTTGGAAGGGAAGATCCAAATGCTTGCAGATAAATTAAATTATAGAAAAATCCGACTTCACGTGCATCCTTTTGTTGCCGCCTACTTGGATAAAGGTCTATTATCTTTACGTCGGAAATGGCAACTTAGGCACAAAATTAACATTCAGGTCATTCCTAATCAGAAGCTCTCTTATCTTCAATACCTTTTCTATGATAGAGATGGGCAAGAGATTGATATGCGAGAGGAAAATGAAATGCAATAATGACCAATGGTATAAAAGATAGCTCTAAGGATTTCCTTACGAGCTATCTTTTTTCTTGTTATTACTCAGCTGTTATTATTTTTTCTTTACTGCCACAATTTATTATCAACAATCACTCTTTGGCAGGAAATGTAAATACGTAAAGTTTAGAGTTGGAAACTGCACTGGGAATTAGCAAAATCTAATTACTGGCAGTTTATAATGCAACTTTTGCACACCAAATCATATTTATTACTTGTACCTTCGTGATAGTACTTTTGTCCCCTCGCGGAAGTAAAAGCATACTCTCACGAGGGAACAAAAGTATCATCACAATAGAAAATTGTGGTAATCAGTTTTTTAAAGCTGAAAATGCTACAAAGCTTTTGAATATTTGATCTTACAGTTGGCCTATTGCATTTTTCTGGAAACTGTGGGCAGATTTCTTGGGGATAATCTGTTTACATCAAGTGTTTTACTTGTTCGTGATGTGTAGCTATGAGTTAGTCTTCTGCATAATGGCGGATTGCCTCAAGCGTTTCTACGCGTACAGGAACTAAAGGTAGGCGTACGACGTTGTCAGCTTTACCTTGAATGTAGAGAAGTCCCTTAATGCCGGATGGATTTCCGTCTACGGACATTAACTTATACAACCTACGAAATTGTCGATGCTGACTGAGCGCAGAAGTATAATCACCCGCTTGTGCAGCATGGACCATTGCGCCAAATTCTTCTGGATAAGCATTGCCAATAACCGAGATAACGCCTTTGGCCCCAATGGTGAGAAGTTCAAAAGTAATGGCATCGTCTCCACTAAATACATCAAAACCATCGGGAGCGTATTCTACGATTTCCTCTATTTGACTGATGATGCCGCTGGCTTCTTTTATGGCTACAATATTTGGGCAGTCGTTAGCTAAGCGCAGTGTTGTTGCCGCTTGCAGATTGACGCCGGTTCGCCCGGGGATGTTATATAGGACAACCGGGAGTGGACTTTCTTCGCTGATTTTTTTAAAGTGTTGATACAATCCCTCTTGCGTGGGTTTGTTATAAAAGGGACAGACCATCAATAGTCCGCTAAAGCCTTCAAAATTATCTTCTCTCAGTTGGCGGCAAACGGCTTGCGTGGAATTATTTCCGGCTCCAAGCAGGAGTGGTACGCGCTCTTGATTGACTTCAACAACGACACGTCGTATCTCTAATTTTTCTTCTTCGGTTAGCGTAGGCGTTTCGGCTGTCGTCCCTAAGACGCAGATAAAATCGACTCCACCGACAATAATATTATCTACCAAGGAACGTAATGCAACAAAGTCTATGCTCGCCGTCCGAATTGAACGGAGTAGCCAATGCTACTCCAAAGCCTTGGAAAGGATTGCTTCTATTCATATTTTTCTTGTTTTTTTATGCTGTAAAGGGTTAGATTGCTGTAGTTGATTCTTCGTCGAGCATAGCTAAAAAAAGGCCTCTTCTCGTAGCAACGGTATGCCCAAGGCTTCGGCTTTCGTCCGTTTAGATGGGCCCCATGTTGTCCCCCGGCTAAAATAAAGTCGGTTTTTAGAGATGCTACCCTACATTTTTACCACCATTTTCTTCTATGATAGCTTTATATTCTTCTCTACTATGTCGTGTGAAAGTTCCGCTGATTACAATGCTTTTTCCAGCGAGTCTATTAGAAACTTGGCGAGATACATCTGCTGTCATTTGCAAGCCAGCAACAGTCAGGCGGTCTAATATTTGGAGATTAGTTGGGCTCATAAACCATTGGCGCACATTCTCTGCAATAGTTTGGCCTACACCTTCCACTTGGAGCAGATCTTCTAACGTAGCTGCTTGCAGGGCATCCATAGAGTGGAAATAAGCCGCCAACGTTTTTGCTACGACTTTTCCAACAAAGCGAATGCCCAAGGCATAAAGTACACGATCGAATGGGGTAGACTTACTCTTCTCTATACCTTCAATAATTTTACGAGCGGACTTCAAACGCGTAGCATCACTGCCTGCCAAATCTTCTATGCGTAACTTGTATAGATCTGCGATGTCGTGAATCAATCCTCGCTCGTAATAGTTGTCAATCGTTTCCGGGCCGAGCGAATTGATATCCATCGCATCACGACTAATGAAATGCTCAATCCGGCCTTTTATTTGCGGAGGGCAAGTAGCATCATTAGGGCAATATGTTGCAGCTTCGTTTGGAAATCTAACCAAGTGAGTTCCACATTCCGGACACTGCGTAATGAATTGTACTTTATCGCCTAAAGACTCATTGCGTGCATCTTTGTCTACACCAACGATTTGCGGAATGATTTCGCCTGCTTTTTCTATAAAAACAAAGTCGTTATAATGTAAATCCAACTGCTGAATAATGTCTTCATTGTGTAAGGAAGCACGCTTCACGGTAGTGCCTGCTAATAAAACAGGATCCATAACGGCAACCGGCGTAACAGCTCCCGTGCGCCCTACTTGGTAGATCACATCTAATAAACGCGTGCGAGCACGTTCTGCCTTAAATTTGTAGGCAATAGCCCATCGCGGACTCTTAGCCGTGCTGCCAAGCTGCTGCTGCTGGTTTAGATTGTCTACTTTAAGTACAATTCCATCTGTGGCAACGGGTAGGTATCTACGTTCCGTATCCCAATGGTCAATATAGGCATAAATACTATCTAAAGACTTAGATAAATGGATATTGTCAGAGACTTTGAACCCCCATTTTTTAATCATCAGGAGATTTTCGTAATGACTTTTCTTTGGAATATCTTCCCCTAATACATAGTATAAATAAGCATCTAAGCGACGAGAAGCAACAACGGCAGAATTTTTACTCTTTAGTGTGCCAGAAGCAGCATTGCGCGGATTGGCAAAGAGCGGCTCTCCGTTAGTTTCGCGCTCTGCATTCAATTTTTCGAAACTTGCCCAAGGCATGAGCACTTCTCCTCGCACCTCAAAGCGACGAGGCCAACCTAATCCCTCTTGTAATTGGAGAGGAATGCTTTTAATGGTCTTTATATTCTCAGTTACATCATCACCAACGCTTCCGTCTCCGCGCGTTACTGCTCTAATAAGCCTGCCATCTTCATAAAGTAAAGAAATACTGAGACCATCAAACTTTAATTCGCAACAGATTTCAAAGCAGATCCCTTTAAGTCTCCTGTAATACGATCATAAAATTCTTTGATTTCAGCTTTGTCGTATGTATTTCCTAAAGATAGCATAGGATATTGATGCCTGACTTGTACGAAATCGTTAGATAGATCGCTTCCGACGCGTACGGTAGGGGAGTTATTGTCTGCCCATTCCGGATGCTTTTGCTCTAAATCGGCCAATTCTTGCATTAAAGCATCAAAGTCTGCGTCAAGAATTTCAGGATTATTCTTAACGTAGTAATTATAGTTGTGTCTGTGCAACTCCTTACGTAGAAAGTCGATTCTATCCTTTTCGTCCATAATTGCAATCATTAAGTTGGCCCGTAAAAGAGTGATGAGCGAAATCAGCAACCTTCGATGGTGTGAATTGTTGCATAAGATCAACGGGATTTACTTCGGCAAAGTTAAAGAAAAGCGAGGATATTTCCCTATTTTTGCAGCGTTCATCAAGAAAAAGCTTATGAGAATAGACATCATTACTGTGCTTCCTGAAATGCTCGATGGCTTTATTAATACGTCAATCTTAGCACGTGCCCAGAAAAAAGGGCTTGTAGAAGTCTATGTACACAACCTGCGCGATTATACTACAAACAAACATCACCGCGTAGATGACTATCCGTTTGGTGGTTTTGCGGGAATGGTAATGCAATGTCAGCCCATAGATGCTTGTATCAGCAAGTTGACAGCAGAACGCACTTATGATCAAATCATATTTACGACACCAGATGGGGAAAAATTTGATCAGCCAATGGCAAATGAGTTAAGTCTGTCGAAGAATCTTATCATATTGTGTGGCCATTATAAGGGTATAGACTATCGCATACGTGAGCATTTGATTACGAAAGAAGTCTCTATCGGAGATTATGTGCTTACAGGTGGTGAAATAGCTGCGGCAGCAATGTCGGATGCAATTGTAAGACTTGTACCAGGCGTTTTGAGTGATGAACAAAGCGCTTTAAGTGATAGTTTTCAAGATAATTTGCTTGCAGCTCCGGTCTATACGCGCCCATCTGACTATAAAGGATGGAAAGTTCCGGAGGTTCTGCTATCCGGAAATGAGGCTAAAATAAAAGAATGGGAATTGCAACAAAGTTATGAGCGTACCAAGCGTTTGCGTCCAGATTTGCTTGAACATACAGGTTTAAATGGGTAGCGATTTTTATAGCTTGTTGGTCCTATTGTAGACTCAAATATAAAGAAACAGATGAGAGTCAAAATAAGAGACAAGTAAAAAGGAATAGATAGAGTGCGAAAGATTTTTTCTTCACGCTTTGCAAGCATTTTCTATGTAGAATCAGTCTAAATGGTTTTCATTCAGTCTGTTTTTCGATAGAGAACTTTCGTTTTAATATTTTATGGCGGAAACATCTTTGTCTATATTGCAAAATTCCTGTGTTTTTATTTGGCTCAACCATTCAAAAGCTATACATTTGCTGCGTAAAGCAATAAGAATAACACCAAACTCTAATCAAAACAAAAGATTATGAAAACCGAAAAAATCATGGCCGACCTGGAGGCTAAACACCCAGGCGAAAAAGAGTACTTACAAGCAGTGCGTGAGGTACTTCTTTCAATCGAAGATGTTTATAATCAACATCCAGAATTTGAAAAAGTAAAACTCATTGAGCGTTTGGTAGAGCCGGATCGTATTTTGACGTTCCGTGTGCCTTGGGTTGATGACCAAGGTGAAGTACATGTAAACCTCGGTTACCGCGTACAATTTAATAACGCAATTGGCCCGTACAAAGGTGGTCTTCGTTTCCACCCGAGCGTTACGCTTAGCATCTTGAAGTTCTTAGGCTTTGAGCAAATCTTTAAGAATGCATTGACAACGTTGCCTATGGGTGGCGGTAAAGGTGGTTCTGACTTCGCTCCTCGCGGTAAAAGCGATAGCGAAATTATGAGATTCTGCCAGGCATTTATGCTTGAAGCTCACAAGATCCTTGGCCCGAGATATGGACGTTCCTGCCGGCGATATCGGCGTGAGGCGGTCGTGAAGTTGGTTATCTCTATGGTATGTACAAGAAATTGACTCACGAGTGCACTGGTACAATGACGGGTAAAGGCCGCGAATTTGGCGGTAGCATTCTTCGTCCTGAAGCAACTGGCTTTGGCGCTTGCTATTTCTTGAAGCAAATGTTGAACGATTACAACATGGATATCAAGGATAAGACTGTTGCTGTTTCTGGTTTTGGAAACGTGGCTTGGGGTGCAATTAAGAAAGCTACAGAACTCGGTGCTAAGTGCGTTACGCTTTCAGGTCCTGACGGCTATATCTATGATCCGGATGGTATTAGCGGTGACAAGATCGATTATATGCTTGAGCTTCGTTCTTCTGGCAATGATGTCTGTGCACCTTATGCTGAGAAGTATCCGAATGCTAAATTCTTCGCAGGTCGCAAGCCTTGGGAAGTTAAGGTTGATATCGCTATGCCTTGCGCAACTCAAAACGAGTTGAACGAAAATGATGCAAAAGCACTCGTTGCTAATGGCGTTAAGTGTGTTGCTGAGGTAAGTAATATGGGCTGTACAGCTGAAGCTATTGATTATTTCATCGCTCAGAAGACTCCGTTTGCTCCTGGTAAGGCTGTTAACTCTGGTGGTGTTGCTACGTCTGGTCTTGAAATGACTCAAAATGCAATGCACATCTATTGGAGCGCTGAAGAAGTTGATGAGAGATTGCACACTATTATGAAAGACGTTCATGAGCAATGTCTCGCTTATGGTAAGCAAGCTGATGGCTATATCAACTACGTACGTGGTGCAAACATTGCAGGCTTTATGAAGGTTGCTAATGCAATGATCGGCCAGGGCATCATCTAATTCTGAATTCAGAATATTAGAAATTATAATGAAGAGATGCACGGAATTTCCGTGCATCTCTTTTCTGCATCCATATAGCACCGGGCTTAACGCCAAAAATCGACCATGAAGTGAAACATTTGCAGATAAAATGCATCATGTCCCTCTTTTCTGTGCTTTAGCAAGGGATTGAAACAACATAATCACTAAATTCGCAGGAAAAGAAATACGAAACATCAATAATATGCTACGAACGATAAATGTACGTTGTAAAAATACGGGCAAGACACATAGAGTCCCAGCCGGTTTTACGATGGAAGAAGTCTATGATATGCTTGAAATCAACTTGCCCTACGAATGTACGAGCGTCAAGGTCAACAATAAGACCGAAGGACTTCATTATACAATTTATAATGACAAGGATATAGAGTTTATTGATATTACAAATCCTTCCGGAATGCGTACCTATACACGCTCTTTGTTTTTGTTTTATACAAAGCTGTGTGTGAAGTTTATCCTCAAGCGCGCCTAAGGATAGATACACCAGTCTCTAATGGCTACTACTGTCGCTTGTCGGGTTTGCCCGCAGGAGTGAATAGCGACGTAGTAGTAGCCTTACGCAATAAAATGAGGGCAATAATTGATGCCAACTTACCTTATCATAGGATAACAGCACCAACGGACGAGGCCATTGCACTTTTTCGGCAGCATAGATTGGAGGATAAAGCTCAACTATTGGAAAGTTCCGGCCTACTATACACTACCTATTATACATTAGGCGGTACGCCGGATTATTTCTATGGTTCACTCTTGATAAACACAGGTCAATTACTGCTGTTCGACCTTGTGCCTTATTACGATGGCTTATTATTGCGTGTGCCCGATCCTAAAAATCCAGAGGAATTAAAGCCAATGATTGATCAGCGCAAGATGTTTGACGTCTTCAATGAACAACATCGCTGGCAAGAGATTTTAGGGATTTCCACGATAGGCCAATTCAATAAAGCTTGTTCGGAAGGAGGAACAGACGAACTAATCAACATTTCAGAAGCTCTGCAAGAGAAACGCATCAGCGCCTTGGCAGATCGCATAGCGAATCAACCTGCGATTAAAGTAATCTTAATTTCAGGTCCCTCGTCCAGTGGAAAGACTACTTTCTGCAAGCGTTTAGCCGTACAGTTGTCTGCTTGCGGTAAGCGTCCTATGACAATTTCTTTAGATGATTACTTTGTTGATCGCAGCAAAACCCCACTTGATGAGCAGGGGGAATATGATTATGAGCATATTAATGCGATGAATATTCCGCTACTTAACAAACAATTGAACGAATTGCTGAAAGGAGAGACCGTAGAATTACCCAAGTTTAACTTTTTACGCGGTATCAGTGAGAAAAGTGGGATAAAAATACGAATGGAAGAGGGCACACTGCTTATTTTAGAGGGAATACATGCGCTCAATCCTATGCTTACAGCGCAGATATCCAATGAATGTAAATTCAAAATCTATGCCTCTGCGCTAACAACGATTCTTTTAGATGACCATAACTATATTCCAACGGCTGATAATCGTTTGTTGCGACGTATAATCCGTGATTTTAAATATCGCGGATATAGTGCAGAAGAAACGATTCGGCGCTGGCCGTCTGTTCGCTCCGGCGAAGAGAAGTGGATTTTCCCTTATCAAGAGGAAGCTGATGTGATGATGAACACCGCACTTTTATTTGAGTTTGCTGCTCTTCGTAATCAAGCGCTCCCTCTTTTGGAACAAGTTCCGGAAAATGTGCCGGAGTATTCAGAGGCTTACCGTTTGCACAAGTTTCTATCTTACCTCAAACCGATTTCCATCAGAAATCTACCGCCCACATCTTTGTTGCGAGAATTTCTTGGTGGCAGTGTTTTTCGCTATTGATAAAACTAAAAACGTGTCTATCAATCGTAGAGTGATGAATGCCTCAATTGCAATCCACCTCTGTTTTTATACTTCAAGTGAAAAATAGATTTTCAAATAGAAACATCTATAAATGAATCCAGTAAGGTGATAAAGACAACTACCGTAAATACAAGTTGAAATGACGAAGATGCTATAAGCTTCTTTATCCAACAAGAAAAGAGGGTGACATCCACTGAAACACAAGCCTGAAAGATAGGCTTGACCAACGTACCATCGTAAGAGTAGGTTTGTACCATCGTGGTGGTATAGACCTACTCTCGTGTAAGGATATCCGTACCACCTCGATGGTACATTCTGCTTTCTTGTTAGTAGTAGTTGAAAATATAATTTAATATTTTTGTTATTCAATGGAATATGGATAATAGATAGGGTTTTACTCTAATGTATAAGAACTTGTGAGTGCTCAATGTGATTGTTGAATAAAGGGGTGGAAGTAAGCGTTATCTATCACAAATTTCGTTATTCTTATAAAGGAAATGGAGGAGGAGAGAATAAATCCTCAAGTTACAAACTCACCTCAATATCATTACATAATGCCTCCTTGATGGGTGATAGACGACTTTTGTGAGATGAATCAGGCACGCAAGGCATAAAATCTTTACGTCAATGATTGGGATATGCTTCTAAAATGCTTATTTTTGCATAGCGAGCTGGCAGTATTGAAGTTGTAAGCAGCTGATTATGGCTTATGCTCAGGGAATATAACAACACTTGTCGTTTACTGTTAAAACTAAGTCGTTTAGGATTATTCTGAACAACAAAGAAAGATCTTATGGATTTAAAAGCATCTTGGATTGAAAAAGGTTTTATTGATGAACCTATCCCTCAAGGTTTAGATTTAAAACAAGAAATTAGACAGTTGTGTGAGGAAAAGAATGCTATTATTCTCGCACATTATTATACAATCGGCGAATTGCAGGATTTGGCTGATTTTGTTGGCGATAGTCTTGCCTTGGCACAAAAGGCTGCTACTACAGATGCTGATATTATAGTGATGTGCGGTGTGCATTTTATGGCTGAAACCAATAAGATTCTCTGTCCGAATAAAAAAGTGCTGATTCCGGATCTGAACTCTTCTTGCTCTTTGGCTGAGAGTTGTCCGGGTGAAGACTTTGCAAAGTTTGTCGCAGCACACCCTGATCATAAGTAATCTCATACGTCAATACTTCTGCTGCGACAAAGGCTGTGACAGATGTGGTCGTGACATCAAGTAATGCGAAACAGATCGTTGAAAGCTTTCCTAAAGAGCAGAAACTTATATTCGGGCCGGATAAAAACTTAGGTAGTTACATCAATTCTATTACCGGACGCAATATGTTACTTTGGGATGGAGCCTGCCATGTGCATGAGCGTTTCTCCATAGAGAAGATTATCGACCTAAAGGAGCAAAATCCCGGAGCAAAAGTCTTAGCTCATCCGGAATGTAAAGGGCCTGTTTTGAAGCTAGCTGATGTTGTAGGCTCTACAGCTAACTTGTTAAAGTATGCTGTTAATAGTTTGGATAAGACTTTTATTGTCGTCACGGAAAGCGGTATTCTTCATGAGATGCAAAATAAGTGTCCTGATAAGCGCTTTATCCCTGTTCCGCCTGATGATAGCACGTGTGCTTGCAATGAATGCAATTATATGCGTCTTAACAGTATGGAGAAGGTCTATAATTGTTTGAAATATGAATGGCCGGAAGTGGATGTCGACAAGCAAGTTGCAGAACGAGCTGTACGCCCCATCAAAGCTATGCTTGATATTTCTGCCCGTTTAGGCTTATAATTGCTGATTTAGGTGACGGATTATTGACTTTTGGGATCAGAGCCTTTATGATGGAAAGATCTGCGACGATTATGGGGGCCATTATAGGCGATACTATTGGCTCCACATATGAGTTTAATCCTACGAAGGACTATAATTTCCCTTTGTACGATGATGCTATGAACTATACGGACGATAGTATTATGACGATTGCCGTAGCTGATTGGATATTGAATGATGAGTCTTTATCGCCGAAGAAGCTGATTCACGCAATGAGGTACTATGGAAATAAATACAACCCTCCTAAAGGAGGATATGGTCACCTTTTCTCTGAATGGCTTAGGCACCCGGAGATGAAAGCTTATAAATCGTGGGGAAATGGATCTGCTATGCGTGTTTCATCCATAGGGTTTGGCTTTCCCACGTTAGATAAAACGCTGAAAGTGGCTGAAATTTCTGCAGCTGTTACGCATAATCATCCAGAGGGAATTAAAGGGGCACAAGCAACGGCCGCTGCGATTTTTCTAGCCCGTAGAGGAAAGAGTAAAGAGACAATACGTAAATATATAACGGAAGTATTTGGCTATGATTTAAATAGAACTTGTGAGGATATTCGACCAACTTATCAGTTTGAAGCAAGTTGTCAGGAGACCGTTCCACAAGCTATTGTGGCCTTTTTAGATAGCAAGGACTATTTAGATGCAATCAGATTAGGCATTTCGTTGGGCGGAGATGCTGACACGATTGCCGCCATTACTGGTGCAATTGCAGCAGCTTTTTATAAAAAAGTGCCTTCGGAACTCTATAATCGAGTCTTGGCAAAATTACCTAAGGATTTAGAGACTATGACATTACAGTTTGAATCCAAAGTCCTTGCTTGATTAAAATAATCCCTCTTTAAGCACAATACTTAAAGAGGGATTTATGATTATTGTAGACTGATGCTACAATATTTTCCTACTTAACAAAGTCAATAATCTTATCTGCTACTTGTTGCGGTGTAAAGCCTAACTTATCATCCAACACTTGATAAGGTGCAGAATAACCAAAATGATCTAAGCCATAGATGTAGCCGTTGCTGCCTACTAATCCTTCAAAAGTAGCAGGTAAACCAGCCGTCAGCGCAAAGATCTTTGCATCAGCAGGCAATAACTTCTCTTGATATTCAGCAGACTGTCTGCGGAACAAACCTTCACTTGGGCAACTAATAACTCTAGCTTTAATCTTCTTTTCCTGCAATAGAGGCAGTGTGTCAACCAAAGTTGCAACTTCTGAACCGCTAGCTAAAAGAATTACATCGGGATGTTCTTCTTTCACAACCTCATAAGCGCCTTTTTCTACTCCTATGTAGTCTACGCCTTCAGGAAGGTCTTTAATAGCCTGCCGACTAAAGATAAGAGCAGTCGGGGTTTCCACATTTTCCATTGCTAAGCGCCAGCATTGCGTTGCTGCTTGGTTATTACAAGGACGGAATACACGGACGCTGTCTTTGCCACTGTGGTTCTTAAGCTTTTCCATCAAACGAATTTGTGCTTCCTGCTCAACGGGTTCGTGAGTTGGGCCATCTTCGCCTACACGGAAAGCGTCATGTGTCCAAACAAACTTAACCGGTGTTTCCATCAAAGCAGCCATACGGACAGCCGGTTTCATATAATCAGAGAAGACGAAGAAAGTTCCCATTGCGGAAATAATGCCTCCGTGCAACATCATACCAATACAAACACAAGCCATCGAAAGTTCGCTTACACCTGCTTGCAAGAAGCCACCAGCAAAGTTCGTACGAGAGATAGGAGTGGTGTGTGCTAAGAAGCCATCAGTCTTATCTGAATTGCAAAGATCGGCCGAGCTCACAATCATATTAGGAACATATTCTGACAATAAGGCAAGTACTGCCTTAGAACCATCACGTGTTGCTTTATTTGGCTTTTGCTCTAATTTATCCCAAGGTATTTCCGGTAACTTCTGATTGAACCAATCACTTAAAAGTTGAGATTTTTCGGGATTTTCCTGTGCCCATTTCTTTTCTGCCTGTCTGATTTTCTCAACTTCTTGCGTGAGTTCGCTAAGACGTGCTTTATACATCTCCGCTACTTCAGGGAAAATGTGGAAAGGATCTTCAGGATCAGCGCCTAAGTTCTTAATTGTTTCGATATAGGCATTGCCTCCAAGTGGTGCGCCGTGCGTTCCACAATCGTGTTCAAAGCTTTCACCGTCAGCCTTTCGTGCGCCTTTACCCATTATCGTGTGACCGATAATCAGTGTAGGACGAGCTGTTTCCTCGTTAGCAGCTTTTAGTGCTTTTCTTATTTGTTCTGGATCATTACCATCGATTTCCAAGACATTCCAGTTCCAAGCCTTATACTTTAGGGCTGTATCTTCACTCGTTACATCAGCCGTAGGCGTAGAAAGTTGGATATCGTTAGCATCGTAGAACATAATGAGATTATCCAAGCCCAAGTGTCCGGCCATACGACCTGCACCTTGTGAAACCTCTTCCTGTATGCCGCCATCAGAAATATAAGCATAAATCTTTTCGCGTTTAAAGCCCGGATTACCCGTTCTTGCATACAACGCTTTAGCGGCAATAGCAGCTCCGACAGCATAAACATGGCCTTGCCCTAAGGGGCCGCTCGTATTTTCTATACCGCGCTCTACGTTACGTTCAGGGTGTCCCGGTGTAACGGAGTCCCATTGACGGAATTGTTTGAGGTCTTCCATCGTAAAACGCTCACAAAGCATAAGAATGCTGTAAAGCATCGGCGACATATGGCCCGGATCTAAGAAGAAGCGGTCGCGGCATTCCCAAGTCGGATCTTTGGGATCAAACGTTAGAAACTCCGAATAGAGCACGTTGATAAAGTCTGCTCCACCCATAGCGCCACCAGGGTGTCCCGATTTTGCCTTTTCGACCATAGAAGCAACAAGCACACGGATGTTATCCGCGGCACGATTCATAAGTTTTGATGAATGTTCCATCATAGCATTAAAACAAAGTGTAAAGTTGTATGCAGCAAAAATACAGATAAAAAGCGAGTGGGGCGAATGACAGACAAAGAAAAACCCCATCATTCATCTTTTTTTGTCAGCATTATTCTTTTAATCCATTAAATTCCGGATCATCCGGCCCGTAGATCTTTGTCCCCTTTGTAAATCGATTACTTTTTCGAGGTCTGTTACCAGATACAGCATAATCAGAATAGCCAGCCATCGTCCCCGCACCAGGATTTCCACCATAAGCTCTCCAGCGTGAGAGTATAGCATCAACATAACCGTAAGTCTCGCTACCGATCATATAACCATATGAGACAACGGGGTCACGATAATAAAGAGGCTGAGTCAAATTCCTAACATAGAAACTGACGTCGTCCCAGAGATGAGGATTTTTGCCATACTTGCGAGCCAAGGCTTGTGCATCTTGAATATGCCCGACCCCTCCATTATAAGCTGCTAGTACAAACTTGATACGCTCTCCGCTATCTCTAATGCCACTAAATTTTCCTGATAATTCGCGAATGTAGCGTGCGGCGGCGGCAACATTTTCTTTTGGATCATTGACATTGGAAACACCTAAATGTACTGCTGTCCTTGGCATAATCTGCATCAATCCTTTAGCACCGGCATATGATGTTGCGTTTGGGTCGAAACCTGATTCTTGATAACACTGTGCGGCAATGAGCCGCCAGTCCCAACCAGTGACAGCCGAAGCAGCCCTAAACTCATGATCATAAACGGAGATGATACCCTTTTCTCTAGAAAGGTAGGGCGCCCGCATCTTTCTTATAACAGTATGGCGTGTTTCAAAGCGCTTAGTTTCTTCTTTTTGAATTTTAAGAGCCACACCTGCACTATACCAATCGTTGAGTGCCTGCGCTAAATCCTCGCTCGATTTATTTACAGCCCAGGATGTAGACACCTTTTCTTCTTGTGCTCCGGCTGAAGTGAGTTGTTGGCTCTGAATAAAACTTTTATTTAACTGATAAACAGCAATATCTATATCTTTATTCTTTAATAATTGAACCAACTGTTGTTCATTTTTAGCGAGTTCAACTCGCAATCGGACGCCTTGAGATTGTGCAAAATTCTGTGCCAAAGCGTATTGCATACCCAATCCCTGCCCATTATAATCAAAGTAAGTCGTAGGTCCGGAAATTGTTCCTATAATTAACTCGCCTGCGTCTAAGATTTGATTAAGATCATAATGGACATTATTGTCTTTAGTGTTAGAAATATGCGTAAAGAGAGAGTTTCCCTTCTTTTGTTTATTCGTATTGCAACCAACCAATACCGATAATATGATAAGGAGATAAAGAAATCTTTGTCGCATATTGGTGCGAAATTACTATTTAAATCCTTTCTTGGCAAGACTTCACAGGTGATTTCCCTAACCCGCTGTTTATATTAGGCAAGGAGTTGACCTATTGAAGCGTCTCATTTGTGTTCACAAAGCATCGGCTAATATGTCGCTATCTATAAATTTAATGGAGACATCTTCTCCTTTTCTTATTATTGTCGACTGACTATTTTTAGTTAAAATGAAAATTCATTACAACAAAGTTTGTTACCAAATTGTTACCTCAAAAATTTTCACTTAATAAATATACAACGATGCTAGTATACCTCTTATTTATAAAAAACATAAAAGTGGCCTTGGGTATTTACTATTGTGAAAGTACAATTGTACCCTTGTAGTGGTACGAACGTCCTTTCGTGATGAAACCCTAGTACCATCACGAGGGTATTTCCTCATTTTGTGAACATCGTGTTTTGATTAAAGATTTGGATCTACATTGTGACGACCCCTTTGGAGTATTGTTGGATGATGGGGTGTTATGTGTTGGTTTGCTGTTGCGTTGTCATATTTTTATTGCACAATCAAAAGGCTACAGGATATATCTTCCCTATCAATGATTACTTATCAGATACAAATATCTCCGAGTAACAAATGAATGTTGCTCGGAGATGATTTGTTAGAGTATTACTACTTATTGTAATGAGTCAGAGCTTTGAACTTATTCTTCAATCGTGCGACCTGTGATACCACGTTTAGAAGAATTGATGAAACTAACGATATAGTCGATTTCTTCGCTTTGCGGTATTTGCTCTTTAATGCGAATTAGCGCGTCTTCTAAACTAACGGTTGTTGAATAGATTAAGCGGTAAGCATTAGCAATATGGCGCAAGATGCGATCAGATTCCTTCTGTTGGTGTAGAACGGTACTATTAACGCCATGATAGGTGGCTGGATTTCCACCTAAAATGATGTAGGGTGGAATATCTCTGTGCACGCGGCAGCCGCTTTGAACAAGTGCATAACGGCCAATATGCACACGATGCTGAATCAGGGCATTACTACTCAAAATAACGGAGTCATCTAAGATACAATCACCGGAAACTTGCGCATGAATTCCTAACACGCTGTCATTACCAATGTGTACATCATGACAAACGTGAACACCATCCATTAAAAAGTTGCTGTCGCCAATTATTGTTGCTGAATTTTCATCTAAACTTCCAGCAATAACAACATTTTCGCGGATGCGGTTGTTGTCGCCAATAACAACTTTGGTGCGATGGCCGACTTTAAAGCGAAAACTTTGAGGTACGGCACCGACAACGGCATTTTGATAAATGTAATTTTGCTTACCTATCACGACACCCTCTAAGATTGTTGCGTGAGACATCACAACAGAATTGTCGCCAATCACAACATCCTTATCAATAAAGGCGAAAGGGTAGATCTTTACATTGTTGCCAATCTTTGCAGATGGATCAACGAAGGCCAAGGGGCTGATTTGATTATCCATACTATTTTATTTTCTACCGCCGCCAAGGGCTTGGTACAAACTGATTACGGCTTGGGCACGATCAAAATTGTCAGAGATCAAATTAAGTTGTGCTTGCAGCAGGCCTTGCTGTGCCGTAAGCGTTTCCAAGTAACTTACGCGGTTGTCATGTTTGAAAATGAAGTTTGTTGTCTCGACGGATTTCTGTAGTTCTTCAACTAATTTAGTCCGCTGCTGAATCTTGAGTAGCGATGTTTGATAGTTGGCCAAAGCATTGCTCACTTCATTGCCTGCATTAAGTAGCTTTTGCTCAAAATTAAGCTGTGCTGCTTCTACCTCGGCCTTTGCTATTTTAAGATTTGCACGAAGTTGGCCTCGTGCAAAAAGCGGCTGAACGATAGATCCAACAAAGTTGGCTACCCACATCCCGGGATTTGTGATCATACCCAAGTTGTTTGTCCACCCTCCGGTACCATTAATCGTAATATTAGGATAGAAAGCCGAATAAGCTTTATTTACGCCATAAAAGCAAGAGGCTAATTTATATTCAGCCGCACGAACATCTGGTCGATTTGCCAAAAGCTGGGCTGGAACACCGGCTGAAAGCACACTGGGGAACGACAAGTCTTGGATAGCACCGCGCTCTGTAGAGTGGGGCGCTTCGTGGAGCAAAGCGCAAAGCGAGTTTTCCGTTTTTCGGATCTGACTTTCCAATGTCGGAATTGTTGTGAGAATGGACAAACGATTTGCCTTTGCTTGTGAAACTGCTGCTGCATTCGTCATTCCGGCTTGCATCATAACCTCCATAGCTTCGACATTCTTATCCCATAATGCGGCCGTTGATTTCGTTGTTTGCAATTGTGCGTCCAACATTTCCAACGTATAATACAGATTGGCTGTAGAAGCGATTAAAGCAGTCTGTATGGATTGACGGGCTGTCTTAGCCGCTAAAACGCCATATTCAGATTGTTTTTTCGCATTGCGCAATGAGCCAAAAGCATCTATTTGCCAACTAGCTTGTAGCGGTATATTGTAGGTTTTGGAAGTGGTTCCGCCCTCTACAATAGAGATCGTTCCAGAAGGTGAGAAGGACAACGAAGGGAAGAAAGCCAGTCGACTTACTTGAAGTCCGGCTTCTGCCTTTTGAATGGTTAAATCTGCTGTACGAAGATCCACATTCTTTTCTAAAACCAAGCGAATCAGGCTTTGTAAATGAGGATCTGAGAAGACATCAGGCCAAGAAAGGTTGCCAAAATTAATGGTGTCTCCTTTCAATGCTTGGTCTACATTGGTTGTATCTCTATAGAGTTGCTCCATTTGAACGTCCAATTTTGGACGTTCGTAGTTGGAATAGATGCGACAGGAGCTTAAGCTAACTCCCAACAAGACTATATATATGAACTTTTTCATACTTCTATTTTCTTACGTATTGTTCAATATCTGGTTCTGCTTCAATTGGAGCTGTATCATCCCACTTTAAAGGTGTGATTTTCTCTTGAAGATATTCAAAGGCGACAAATAGAGCCGGAACAATGAATATTTGACATATCATACCAATCAACATACCGCCAATGGCTGTTGTACCTAAAGACCTATTGCCATTTGCTCCGACACCAAATGAGAACATCATCGGCAACAGACCAACGATCATTGCTAAAGAGGTCATTAAGATCGGACGTAAACGAGCGCCTGCACCTAAGACTGCTGCCCAAGTAATACTCATGCCCATCTTACGACGATCTAAAGCAAACTCTGTGATCAAAATCGCATTTTTAGCTAACAAACCAATCAACATAATCAAGGCAATTTGCGTGTATATGTTATTTGATGCAGCCCCAAATATTGGAATGATCGAATTGAATCCACCCATCATTTGAATGAATAAGAAAGACCCTGCAAGACCGAAAGGCACGGATAACAATACCGCCATTGGCAATAAATAACTCTCATATTGAGCAGAAAGAAGCAGATAGATAAATACGAAGCATAGCAAGAATACGATAGCTGTTGTAGACCCACTGCTAGATTGCTCTTCACGGCTCAATCCCGAATACTCAAAGCTATAGCCTAAGGGTAGATATTTATCTGCAGTTTCTTGAATAGCCTGCAAAGCTTGCCCTGATGTATAACCATCAGCAGGATTGCCATTAACACTAATGGATGTATACATATTAAAGCGGCTGATGTTATCTGGGCCGTAGATGCGCTTTAATGTTACAAACTGCGTGATTGGTGCCATTTCAGACCCGTTACGCACCATCACGCTTTTAAGCGTTTCTATATTAACTCGTTTATTAGGAGCTGCTTGGATCATTACACGATACAGCTTTCCAAACCGGTTAAAATTAGAAGCGTAAAGGCCACCATAATATCCTTGTAATGTCGTGAGAATTGCACTTGGAGATAATCCGGCCTTCAGGCATTTGGCTTCGTCAATCTCAACCATGTATTGAGGGAAACTTGGATTAAATGTCGTCTGAGCTGATTGGATCTCTGGGCGCTTCTGCAACTCTGCAAGGAACTCCTGAGAGACTTGGTAAAACTTATCCAAGCTTCCACCAGTTCTATCTTGTAAGTTAAACGAAAAACCATTAGATACGCCATATCCCATAATCATAGGAGGCTGGAAAAAGAGTACTTGAGCATTCTTAAACACATCCAACGACTTCAATAGTAATTGAACTGCAACAATAGTTGAGCCTTGCTTTAGAGATCGCTCTTCCCAAGGCTTTAATTTTACAATGAAGGAACCATAGCTAGGACCTTGCCCACCTATAAAACTATAACCAGAAATCATCGTACTGGTTTCAACAGCCGGTGATGAGCGCACTAAGCTATCAATTTCAGCCAATACTTGTTCTGTGCGATCTTGAGATGTTCCCGGCGGAAGTGTTACAACACCCATAATAGTTCCTGTATCCTCAGAAGGAATCATAGCGTTAGGAGTAGCTCTCATTAAAAATATAAGTAGCGTTATTCCTACAGCGACTGCACCAAAAGCAATAACAGGTTTGTGAATAAAGAAAAGTACGCGCTTTTTATACTTACCTAATAAGGCGTCGTAATGAGCATTAAAACTTTTATGAAAACGACTTATGAAAGTCGATTTCGGTTGTTTATCTTCATTCTTTGGCTTTAAAAAAATTGCACAAAGAGCAGGGGATAGGGTCAAGGCATTTAAAGCTGAAAAGCCAATAGCAATGGCCATTGTAATACCAAATTGTCTATAAAAGATACCAGATGTTCCGGATATAAAGCTAACCGGAATAAATACAGCCATCATTACAAGTGTAATAGAAACAATTGCTCCGCCTAGTTCTCTCATCGCATCGATAGAAGCTTTGCGAGAAGATTTGTAACCTTGATCCAATTTGGCGTGAACACCTTCGACAACAACAATCGCATCATCGACAACAATAGCAATAGCTAAAACAAGCGCATTAAGTGTTAGCAGGTTTATACTAAATCCTATAAGATATAGAACGAAGAACGTTCCAATCAATGCAACAGGAATAGCTATTGTAGGGATGAGCGTAGAACGCAAGTCTTGTAAGAATATGTAGACTACAAAAAAAACCAAGATAAATGCTTCAAACAAAGTCTTGATAACCTCCTCTATTGAAGCAAACAAGAAATCGTTTACATTTTGCGAAACGACAATTTTTATACCCGAGGGTAGGGATTTTTGGCTTTCTTCTAAAGTCTTTTGGATATTTTGAACAGTTTCGGTCGCATTTGTGCCTGCCATCTGGAATACAATACACGTCACAGAGTTGTGCCCATTAACTTTTCCAGAGAAAGAATAAGTTGAACGACCTAATTCAACACGTGCAACATCCTTAACACGCAAAACCTCTCCATTTGGAAGAGCCTTAATAATCATGTTTTCAAACTCGCTTTCTGTAGAAAGACGCCCTTTATAACGGAGCGTATACATAAAGGTTTGATTTTCGCGCTCTCCAACTGTACCTGGGGCTGCTTCTATATTTTGTTGCGCTAATACTCCAGTGATATCAGTAGGCATTAGGTGGTGTAAAGCCATTTTAGTCGGATCTAGCCAAATGCGCATAGAGTAATCTGCGCCCATAACCATTGCTTCACCGACGCCTTGTACACGTTGAACTTGAGGGATTACATTAATTTTAGCATAATTCTCGAGAAATTGTTGGTCATACTTTCCAGACTCATCTGCAAGAGAAAAGACCATAAGCATAGAGCTTTGGCGTTTTTGAGTAATGACACCTACTTTTGTTACTTCTGCAGGCAGAAGACCTTGTGCCTTATTGACGCAGTTTTGTACATTTACAGCAGCCATATCAGGATCAGTACCTTGTTTAAAGGTTATTGATATAGTGGCTGTACCCGTATTTGTAGCTGAAGACGTCATATAGTCTAATCCTTCAACGCCATTAATCTGTTCCTCTAGTGGAATAATTACAGAGTTGAGTACAGTCTGCGCATTGGCTCCCATATATGAGGTTGAAACACTCACCGTCGGCGGAGCAATACTTGGATATTGAGTAATCGGCAAAGAAATCAAACCTATTGCACCCAAAAAGAACAATTAGGATAGAAATCACTGTAGAGAGAACAGGCCGATTAATGAAGTTATCTAATTTCATATGAAATCGATTTGAATGTTGGGTTTTCCCGTTTTTATATAGTTATTTCTCACCTGGCATTTTTCCATCTTTAATGTCTTGCTTTGCCTTAGCCATGTTTTTTTGCTGCTTGAGCTGCTGTAATGGGCTTGATCTTCTGACCATTTTCTAAGATTCTGAACGCCTTCAATTACAATTTTATCTCCAGAAGTTAAACCAGATGTAACGACATAAACTTTACCATTATTTTGTTCTTCCACCTTAATTTCTTTGCTTGTGACCTCATTGTTTGCATTTACAATGTATACAAACTTTTTATCTTGTATTTCAATCGTAGCGCTTTGTGGAACTAAAATAGCATTATGTGTGCGAATTGGCATTTGTATCGTTGCAGCCCCCCCGCTTCTCAACAGACCTTGTTCATTACTAAAAAGTGGCCCTCATACTTACAGCCCCTGTAGTTTGATCAATGATTCCACTAACCGCATCAATTTTTCCTTGTGTCTGGTAGAGAGTACCATCAGCTAATAGTAGTGAAACGGAAGGGAATAGTTTAATTGCTTCAGCCACACCACCATTAGAATTCCTTAACATTTCCAGCAATTGCTTCTCTGTCATTGAGAAATACACATGAACTTGCGAAATATCTGAAACAGTAGTAAAAGGTGTTGACATACTTGGACTTACAAGTGCACCAGTTTTAAAAAGGAAGCATTCCCGATAACTCCGTCAGCAGGACTAGTTATTGTACACCAACGAAGGTTGTCCAAAGCTGCTCGCAATTGTGAGCGAGCAGCCAAGAGTTGGGCTTGAGTACTTTGCAGAGTATTTTCAGCCATCTTCATATCATAATCACTGATTATATTCTTTGAATATAACAAGCGTTTATTTTCTACTGTTAACTTTTGAGTTGCAATAGTCGCATTACACACTTTTATTTGAGCGCGCACACTCAATACTGCTGCGCGAAACTGTGCATCATCGATGCTGAAGAGAACTTGACCTTTTTTGACGCATTGTCCTTCTTTTACAAAGACTTTAGTCACGAATCCGGATATTTTAGGTCTGATTTCAACATCTTTTGGTCCCTTTGATTGTAGCTGGGTATGATACTTTCAAGTCTGCATAGCCAGTCTTCACAACCTCAACTGTGTATTCATTATTACCCGTAGGATCATGATGTCTTATTTTTGCAGCTTGTAAAAATAAGAGCCGTTGCAAACAGCAACAAAGTTAGTCGTTTCATATCTGAAATTTTGTCTTAATGTATTGTGGTGGCAAAGATAGCATAAAACTATTTAGAACACATAAGTTTCTTTCCATAACTTATCTTAACGTGAGCTTGACGAATTATAAGTGCCTATAAATTTGGTGATTAGCGAAATTTGTTGTAACTTTAAGGTGTTGATATACATAGAATTACAAACAAAAATCGCTATGATCACCGAAGCCAAAATTACGGAAATATTTTGTATGGCAGACGACTTCTGCAAGTTTTTGATGCTATGACGGCAAAATATGCGCTAAAACCTGCCGGAAAAAGAAAATATCATCGAAGTTCCACGATGTCAAAGGCAGAAGTCATGCTGATAATGATTCTTTTCCACGATTCCGGTTATCACTGCTTTAAACATTTCTATCTTGAAAAAGTATGTAAGCATCTTCGCCATCTGATTCCCAATGTTGTTTCTTATAACCGTTTAGTAGAATTGGAAAGGGAGGTAGCCGTACCCTTAACCTTGTTTATCAAGAAGGTCCTCTTGGGCAAATGCACGGGCATAAGCTTTGTTGACAGTACACCATTGCGTGTCTGCAAGAACCAGAGAATACATATTCACAAAGTTTTCAAAGGCATAGCCCAAAGAGGAAAATGCTCTATGGGTTGGTTCTTCGGTTTCAAATTGCATTTGATTTGCAATGAGAAAGGAGAGCTTCCCAACTTTATGATAACGCCGGGAGATGTTGATGACCGTAAGCCTTTGGAGTACAAACCATTCATAGATTTTATATATGGTAAGCTGTTCGGTGACAAGGGGTATATCAGCAAGAACCTCTTTCAAAGGCTTTTCGTTGACGGAATACAGTTTATTACCAAATTGAAAAGTAACATGAAAGGAGCTTTAATGAGTGTTTCAGACAGACTTTTACTCAGAAAAAGAGCCATTATAGAAACGGTGAATGATGAACTTAAGAACAGTGCACAAGTGGAACATTCCAGACATAGATGCTTTGACAATTTCATCGTCAACTTATTAGGGGCTATTGCTGCCTATTGTCTGTTTCCAAAGAAGCCGTGCATCAATCTGCAAAGGACTATTGATACACAGCTTGCTTTGTTCTGAATTCGTCGAACTCATGTTAGCTTAGGATTAAATTTCATGAAACCGATATGTAGAATCTACAGCCTTATTTTTTTAATTAAACATAACGTATATTCTAATAGGTGATGTAGAAATAGTTAATGGGTATGACCTTCGTCAATACAATCTATAGTAAGATGACGCAAATCGTACATTGATCCATTGTATATATTGAAATCAACTGTTCCAGAAATACCATCAAGTCTTCCACAATCTGTATGTTGCCAAAAACGCCATTTTCCCTTGTAGGATAAATTTAGAACATAGTAATGAGCAATCCAATAAGGGTAATCCTCAAATTCTTTTGTATTGAGATAGCGCAATTTAAATTTATAATTTGCGTATATGATTGGTTTAACCCCATAATGGTCACCAACAATTTTTCAGCCATGTGAGAGCAGCTTTTCTCAATTGTTCATCAGAAAGTCCGCCATCTATTTCTATATCTAATACCGGAGGCAAGTCTCCTTCTTCCAAATGTACTTGGTGTAAGAAAAATTCAGCTTGCTCTTTCGCTGACTCATCTGGTAAGAAAAAATGATATACACCACGCAAGAATCCATGCTCACGAGCTTGATAGAAATTATCATTGAAATTTTCATCAAGGAGACTAGTACCTTCAGTACCTTTTATGAAGATGAAACTAATTGGTTCTTTCCCCATTGTGGCTTGAGAGAGTTTATACCAGTTGATATTCCCTTGATGATGAGAAATATCTATACCGCGAATTGAATAGCCCTCAGGAAACTCTGTCATACCATAAAGCGCCTTCCATCGAAGCGTGAAAGGTGATACTATATATATAAATAATGTATGCTACGCCTAATACCAACAGTGCTCCCAAAATTTGAGATAAGGTGTGCCTTATCCCTTGATGGCGATTTCGCTTTCTAGGTTTCCCTTTTCGGCGTTTAGGCCTGCTGATCTTACGCTTTTTTTGCGTAGACATTGAGTTGTGTTTTTCAAAGAAAGAAAATAAAGAGCATCTCTCGTAGTATTCGATACAGAGAGATACTTACATTTATTTCTTATGTTCTAAAAGCTAAAGTCATAGTACATTGATCGCAGACTTCTGATGGTCCAAAATACTGAATTGGTCCGGGGTACACGTATCGCGTATTGACAGCCCAGTCTTTACGTCGTTCTACTAATTCCTTAAAGGGTTCTCCATCCAGAAGCACCAGAGCCTTTTTAATAACCGGCTTCATCTGCCCATTACGACGTTCAAGATTCATCATCTTCGTGATAGGAACTCCACCGGCAACCCACTCTTCTGCAGGAGCTGTCGTATTTTTTACAATAGCCATATAGCCGGTTTTCCCATTGGCAACCAATTGTGCTGCACTTGTTCCTAATGCATAGCAATAGTTGCAGTCAAAATTTGATGGTGTCGCGCATCGACCCTCGTATCCGAAGAAGTGATGTAGAGCAGCAAACTTTCCTTTAAACTTACCTTGTTCTTTCCATTCGTCTAAACGCTTAGCGCACATTTCACTAAGCATTTTTTTCCGTCTCGATGAGAGATACTTGCACATTGCCATGCGGATCGCGCCCTAAAGCTAACTGCTTTGCAACCTCCTCGGGAAGGCTTTTCAAAGTCGGGAGGTTTTCTGCAGAAACATGGTTCAAAATCCAAGCTAACAAATCATCAGACTTCAGTCCCTTTGCTTCAGTCTTAGCTAAATCGGAAGAAAGCAAGTCGCTCAGCTCGGCAATCAAACGCTTGAAAGCAGGAACGAACTCAATCAATCCTTCCGGAATCAAAATTGTGCCATAATAAAGTCCTTCTTCCGAACGTTTAACAACGACTTCACAAATCTGATTTACAACATCATCCAATGTCATATTGTTGGCTTCCACCTCTTCACTGATAATGCAAATATTGGGTTGCGTCTGCAACGCACACTCTAAAGCAATGTGGCTGGCAGAGCGGCCCATAAGCTTAATGAAATGCCAATATTTACGAGCTGAGTTAGCATCGCGTTGTATATTACCTATCAACTCACTATAAGTTTTACAAGCAGAGTCAAATCCGAAGCTGGTTTCTATTTGGTCGTTCTTAAGGTCCCCATCAATTGTTTTCGGACAGCCAATCACAGACACCCCTGCATTAATTGAGGCATAATATTCCGCCAACATGCACGCATTAGTGTTTGAATCGTCACCACCAATAATGATTACAGCGTTAAGATTGAGTTGACGAATAATTTCTAAACCACTATCAAATTGCTCTTTAGTTTCCAGCTTTGTACGTCCAGAACCGATCATATCAAATCCGCCTGTATTTCGGTATTTATCAATGACTTCTGCCGTAAGTTCTTTATATTTATGGTCTACTAAACCGCTTGGTCCCATTAAGAAACCATACAGCTTACTTTTAGGATTTTGCTTCTTCAATTCGTCAAATAAGCCGCAAATCACGTTATGACCGCCGGGAGCTTGGCCTCCTGACAAAATTATACCAACATTGATCGGTGCATATTCTTTCACCTCCTTTGCCGGAGCAAATTCCACGAGAGGCATACCATAAGTATGCGGAAAGAGTCTTTTAATTTCTGCCTGATCGCCTACACTCTCCGTAGGAGCACCCTCAATAATGTCTACATTTCCGCGCAAGCCTTTTGGCAATTTGGGCTGATAGGACGAACGAGCCTTCTGTAATGCACTAATTTCCATTTTCAAATCAAATAATTAGTTACTAAATACGCCAAATTTGAAATCCGCGACACGATCAAAGAAGAAAAAGGCTTTTTCTTCATCTATATAGCGGTTTCTATTTCGTCAGCGAAGTTACATATTTGCTTAAGATAGGCCAAAGAAAAATAGCAACTTTGTTTGATATAATCAGCCAAAAGTTCCCAAAGCGCATATAGACTTTACAAACATATACAATAAGAATAAAAACAATTTTTAAAGATTAGCGAGAATTCCCCCTTTTTAAGTTGTGTATTAGACTTATTGGCTTTTATCTTTGCACTGTTTTTCATGGTATTAGATTTATAGTTAGCAAGAGGTTGGTTGTCGTGAGACAATCAACCTTTACTTTTTATACCACTGAAGTCAACAAACCCAAGTAGCATAATCTTTCGCAATTTATGGTTTGCAATTTAACAACTAAAAACATAAACAATTTTAAACACTTAGAGAAAGATGCCGAATTACTTACGACACAATTTCTTTACCCTTAACTTCGCATCGTTTTTTCATGGTATTAGATTTAAGGTTAGTAAAGATTGGTTGTCGTGAGACACTCAATCTTTTTATGTTATATAGCCGAAACATTTTAAAGGATAGATAAGGTGAATCTATTGAAATTCTATTGGGTGACGAATTGTGTTATTAATTTTTCTCATACCCTCTTTCCATATCAATCCCCCACCACTCTATTTTAAAAAGTTTCTATTTCAACGTTTGTAGATATCGAAAAAGTTTTGCACGCTCCACTCGTGAAGGCAAATTTGTCCCATCACGAAAGTACGTTTATTCGCTTGCGGTGATACAATTGTACCACTGTGAAGGTACAAACTTGAAACGGCAGTTAGGCAAATTTACAACAAGGTGTTACCAATAAAATTCAGATACTTATTCCCATGGCACCAAGAGCGTGATCGTTTGACGTTAAGCCCTTGCGGCTTCAATATCATTACTAATTTTGTAAAAGCTGTTCATTCGCATAAAAAAGCCTTACTGTAGCAATCACAGTAAGGCTTATCTGTGGCAATATAAATATACAGAAAGTCATAATGACAACTACTTTGCCGATTTTGACTTTAATTTCTCTTGCACCTCCTCATAGCTTTTTTTCCCAATCAGTATTTAGCGGGAAAGGTATTAGGTTTTCGCCGGTTGATATGCTATCTTCAGCTGTCGCCTCCTCTACTATCTTAAATTGAGGATGAGCGTTTGCTGCTTTGAAAAATAACATTATGCACCTCTTTTGCTTATCTTCTTTCAAGCCTTTTACCTTCATCAATTCATTGAAGAAAAGCGTAATAAACTCCGACAGATAATAAGCCTTTGTATTTAAGAAGTTAGTGGTCACTTCAGGCATAGTATCGAAAGCTTTCTGCTTCATATAGTTTAATGCCGTTATTTTAAATTGCGCAATTTGAGTTTGCGCAAAACTACTTGTTGGCATCTCAACAGCATGTTGTGCATTTTGCATTACCATTTTATACACCTCTTGTGCAGTTGCTTTTTGTCCTAAAAAAAGTAGCAGAGTACAAGTGATAATACATAAAAAGTTGTTCGTTTCATTCCTTCAAAGTTTTTTAGTTTGGCAGTTATCAATCTTTAATCGTAATTTATTGGGCAATACGGCCACCCTATTTTGATTTTGTTTTACAAAAGCAGCCCACGAATGAGGCACGCCAAGCGTTTTTTCTTCGCGACCATCTTGCAAATAATGACAATAGGCCGCAGCTAAAGCATCCGTGGCATCCATATAAGAAAGCATTTGTTCCTCTTTCAAACTCAAGATACGTTTTAAAAAGTCAGCCACTTGCTCTTTGCTAGCCTGTCCATTTCCCGTTATAGCCATCTTAATTTTTAACGGGGCATATTCGTGAATAGGTATATCTCGGCTTATTGCGGCTGCAATTGCCACGCCCTGTGCCCTACCCAATTTCAGCATACTTTGTATGTTTTTGCCAAAAAATGGAGCTTCGATAGCCAATTCATCAGGATGAAATGAGTCAATAATGCCTATTATACGCTCATGTATGCGTCCAAGCTTAAGATATACATCTTTGACTTTTCGCAAATCAATCACCCCCATTGCTTCCATTTCGACTTTGTTGTTGCGAATATGAAGCACGCCATATCCAAGAAGGTTCGTTCCTGGATCTATTCCCAATATAACTTTGTCGATTGTTTTCCTCATCCTTTATAGAAGTACTAAAGCAAACGGGTAGCGCCTATTAATCGTTGCAAAAATACGGATAACGGCTTGATAGCCCATTTTTTTTCTGTGAAAGATTACTATTAAGCAAAATAATCCTATTTTTGCAGAATAAGAAACCCCAACTAAATATAGAAAAGGTTATGAAAAGATTTTTACTCATAGCAGGTCTTCTTCTGGGAGCAATATGCCAAACGCTACAAGCACAAGCTGTGATTCAGTTTGAAAAGACATCTCACGATTTTGGTACGTTCCCAAGTGACCAACCACAAAAGTGCGAATTTCTGTTTACCAATACCGGCGATAAGCCTTTGGTGATTCAGCAGGCATTCTCCTCTTGTGGTTGCACTGTAGCCAGCTTTACGCGTACACCGATCAATCCGGGCGAAAAGGGGAAAGTCACAATAAGCTATAATGGCAAGAACTTATTCCCAGGCCATTTTAAGAAGCCGGTCACGATCAGTTCAAATGCGAAAAATAATATAGTGCGCGTCTATATAGAAGGAGATATGGTCTCAAATAAAAAGTAATCGTTATGCCGGATAATCATCTTGTCATAATGGCTGGCGGCATTGGTAGTCGTTTCTGGCCACTTAGTAGTAGTAAACTACCTAAACAGTTTATAGATGTTTTAGGTTGCGGACTGACACTTATACAGTTAACAGCCAAAAGATTTGAAGGAATTGTACCGGCCAAGAATATTTGGGTGGTCACTTCAGCCGATTATCGCGATTTGGTCTATGAGCAATTGCCAGACATACCTAAAGAGAATGTTCTCTTGGAACCTGTTAGAAGAAATACAGCTCCCTGCATTTGTTACGCAAGCTGGAAGATTAAGAAACAGAGCCCTCGGGCGAACATCATCGTTACGCCGAGTGATCATATCATAACTGACGTTCCGGATTTTAGGAATGTGATTGAAGGTGGATTGAAGTTTGCTTCAGAAACGGATGCTATTGTTACCATAGGTATTCGCCCCACTCATCCGGAAACAGGATATGGCTATATCAAAGCTGATCTGACGGCAGCATCGCCTCGAATGAAGAATATCTTTCGTGTAGATATGTTTAAAGAGAAACCAACTTTAGAGGTTGCCAAAGAGTATCTACGGCGTAATGTTTATTTCTGGAACTCAGGTATCTTTATATGGAGCGTCAGTACAATCGTTAATGCTTTCCGAATCTGGGACCCTGAGATTTCAGAATTGTTTGAATCTCGCTTGCCTTACTATAGTACGGATCAGGAACAAGAAAAAATAAACGAGGCTTATGAGAAATGTCCTTCTATCTCAGTCGATTATGCTATACTTGAGCGTTCTGAAGATGTATATGTATACCCAGCATCCTTTGGTTGGAGCGACTTAGGCTCGTGGGGCTCGTTGCGTAATCATATATCGCAAGATAAATATGGCAATGCTTCTATCGGAGAGCAAATTAACTTGTATGACAGTTTTAATTGCATTGTTCACACAGAGAATCTGAAAAAGGTAGTCGTACAGGGATTAGATGGGTATATAGTAGCGGAAAAAGAAGGAACGCTTCTTATCTGCAAATTGTCGGAAGAGCAGCGTATCAAACTTTTCCATGATTGATACGTTTGAAGCATCAAGCCTTCAAGAGGCTCATTATTTTGCAGAACAAATAGAAGAATGGTATCTCAATAATAAGCGAGAACTACCTTGGCGTGATATAAAAGATCCATATCGCATATGGATTTCTGAAATCATCTTACAACAAACAAGGGTTGTTCAAGGATATGACTACTATCTCCGGTTCATAGATCGCTTTCCTTCTGTAGAAGATTTGGCTAAAGCCGATGAAGATGAGGTGCTAAAACTGTGGCAAGGTTTGGGCTATTACTCTCGTGCACGAAATTTGTATAGTGCTGCAAAATCAATAGTAGAAAGAGGAGAGTTTCCAACCAACTATAAGGCTATAAGGATGTTAAAAGGAGTTGGCGATTATACAGCTGCGGCCATAGCGTCGTTTGCTTATAATCTGCCTTATGCCGTAGTTGATGGGAACGTGTATAGAGTGCTTGCAAGATACTGGGGAATAACAACGCCTATTGATACAACTGAAGGAAAAAAGTTATTTGCAGCATTAGCACAAAGCCTTTTAGATAAAAAAAATCCTGCACAATACAACCAAGCTCTGATGGACTTTGGTGCGTTGCAGTGTGTCCCCAATAACCCAAATTGTAATGAATGTCCTCTACAAGCGAGCTGTATTGCGTTTCTAGAAACGTCAGTTTCTTCGTTACCTATCAAAGCAAAAAAAACGGCAATTCGAACCCGCTTTTTAGTTTATCTTTATATCAGATACAAAGATCGTATCCTATTGCATCGTCGAGAAAGAGGAGATATATGGCAAGGGCTTTATGAGCCGTTACTTATAGAATTTTCTGAGCATGCTGAATTGCCTTCTATTATTCAAAAGGCGAACCTTCCTAAACAAGCAGCATTTAGATTAGCAGTAAAGGAGATAAAGCATGTACTAACACATCAAGTTTTAATTGTAGATTGTTATGAGGTGGATCTCACTAAATTACAACTATTGAAAAGTATAGTTTTATTCCAGAAAAAGAAAGAGCAAACTACCCAGCGTCCAGATTAGTAGAGCAATTATACGAAGCCATAGACAACTTAAAATAAATGTCTCGTTTCTACCTTTTAAAAAGTATTCTCACTGTTGAGAAAACAGCAAGACCTACAGATTAATTCAATAAAAGTCATTAACTTCGCAATCCAAAAATAAAGATTTTCATGGCTAGAAAAAAGGAAGCTTCTACCCTTGTTAGAAAACATACAAATTGAAGGTATAGCAGCTGAAGGAAAGGCTATAGCCCGACTAGATAATAAGGTTATTTTTGTACCTTATGCTGTACCTGGCGATATTGTTAATTTACAAGTTACTCGTAAAAAATCACATTACGCAGAAGCAACTATTGCAAGCATTATTCAGCCTTCCCCAATGCGCATACAGCCATTTTGTAAACATTTCGGCGTTTGCGGTGGCTGTAAATGGCAGTGTCTTCCTTATGAAGAACAACTCAAAGCGAAGCAACAGCAGGTAGAAGATGCCTTAGCAAGAATAGGTAAAGTCTCCTTTCCTAATATTTCTCCAATTATAGGTAGCAAAAAGACTAAAGCCTATCGAAACAAATTAGAGTTTGGCTTCTCAAATAAAAAGTGGCTTACTAAAGAGGAAATAGAGAGCAGAGTTGTCTTTCCAGATATGAATGCCGTAGGCTTCCATATCCCAGGGGCGTTTGATAAGATATTAGATTTAAAAGAATGTTTCCTAATGGATGACTTTAACAATAGAATTAGAAATGGTCTGCGCAGTTATGTTATTGAAAAAGGATATTCCTTTTTTGACCTAAGGAATCAGACGGGACTGCTTCGTAATATGATGTTGCGAAAAACTTCAACTGGAGAGATTATGGTGCTTCTTCAATTCTGTATTAGGGAGGCTCAAGAGGAAAAAGAAGCTCAGGATGTTCTCCAATGGATAAAAACAACCTTTCCTGAAATAACCTCACTGTTGTATGTCAATAACACTAAATGCAACGATACAATTTCTGATTTAGACATACATACATACAGCGGGACTGATTGCATATATGAGCAAATGGAAGATCTTCAATTTAAGATTGGTCCTAAGAGTTTTTATCAGACAAACTCTGAACAAGCATTTGTCTTGTACAAAGTAGTACGTGAGTTTGCCAATCTCTCTGGCAATGAATACGTGTACGATCTTTATACTGGTACTGGGACCATTGCCAACTTTATTGCAGGAAAAGCCAAAAGAGTTATAGGTATTGAATATGTTCCAGAAGCGATAAAAGACGCAAAAGAAAATGCAGTACTAAACAATCTTGACAACATTCAGTTCTTTGCCGGAGATATGAAGGACATTCTTACTGATGATTTCGTAGCATTGTATGGGCGTCCAGATGTTATAATCACAGATCCTCCACGAGCAGGTATGCATAATGATGTTATATCTACTATACTTTTTGCTGCCCCGAAGCGTATTGTATACGTTAGCTGCAATCCAGCAACACAAGCTCGCGATGTGTCACTTCTTTCTACAGACTATCATATTACCAAAGTACAGCCTGTAGATATGTTTCCGCAAACTCATCATGTGGAAATGTTCTATTGATGGAAAGAAACAATTAATTTATTCCGTACAGTCATAATGTCTGCACTGAGAAAGCACAACCCACGGATAGAGTCAAGACTCACGACTTTTCTCCAAGCAAATGACGCAATAGGGTTATATAATTATCTCCTGCAACTAAGCAATGCTGAATTTAGAACGGCAGGTTTTTTGTTAGGAGATAAGTTATTGTCATCTTTGTCACGAGATTCTTATTGGCATTGCTTCATAACAATCGTTCCCAAAAACTCCAAAGCATTCTTGGGCACATTCCTCAAGGCACTACCAAATCATTTTGCACTTGAGCTAAAGGAAATAAAAGAATATGCTCAAGTCGCAAGCCCCATTGACAAAAATAAACTCCTTGCAACCCTTCTCCCTACCCTATCAGATCCGCAAGAAATAGAATGGATTCTTAATCTCTATTATGATGAAGATAGTCAAAAACGGGTCAAACTTCTTTTAAATTTCAATACACTTCCCATATACTATTGTATTTTCCAATCGTTACGCAAAATGGATCATCAGATTCAAGCTCTGAGGGAATATTCTATTATACTAATGCGTAAAGGAGATCATCTGAGCTTTAATTTAGCTGGTATCATTCAGAGTTATTTTGGGTTAAATGCGCTTCCTGGCACATTTTCGCTGCGACTTGAAACATATGAGCTGAATAGATTGGAAACTTACGAAGGATTCCAGAAAATCATTACAACTTAATAACTCAACTATGAAAAAGTTTATACTTCTCTCTGTCTGCTTATTTTTCTCAATAGCGACGGAAACAATGGCTCGAAAAAAGCCAAATCCTCCCGCAAAAGATGCTAAACCTGCGGAGAAAACTATTACAACTAAAGGACTCTTTAATGTTATCAAAACAGATAAAGATTACTTCTTCGAAATCCCTGATTCAATTATAGGGAGACGCTTCTTAGTTTCTGTACGGTATACTTCTACACCTGCAAACTCCGGTTTATATGGTGGAGAACAAGTCAACTACTCCACTATGTATTTTGAGAAATCTCCTAACGATCAATTACTTCTTCGTTCAGAGTTACTCATGAATACTGCAGATAGCCTCGATGCAGTTAATCGTGCTATATTAATCAGCAATTCCAATCCTATCATAGGAGCGTTCAAGATAGAAAGTCATGCAAAGAGTCTGTATAAGATAAAGGTATCAGCCTTCTTCCAAGAAGACAATGCTGCGATTGGGTTAAACCAAATGGCTAAGAAAAGGTTCGGACTTGGGATGATGTTACCTTCAATATCTTACATAGAAAGCATAAAGACCTTCCCTATTAACACTGAAGTTCGCACAGTTAAAACCTGGACTTCTGCGCAAAACAACACATATGCAGGTTATGAGACAGGTAAAGTTACGATAGGATTAAATGTCTCCTTTATTCTCTTGCCTAAAATACCAATGCAGCGCCGCTTATTTGATCCTCGCGTTGGATACTTTAGTGATAGCTTTGTTCAATTTTCAGACTTCCAGCAACGTGTAGAAAAGAAGCGTTTTATCACACGTTGGCGGCTTGAGCCTAAAGATAGTGTTGATGCAGAAAAAATGAAACGAGGCGAACTTGATGAGCCTAAAAAGCCCATCATCTATTATGTTGATCCTGCTACTCCTAAACGCTGGCGCCCTTACCTCATTGCTGGCGTTAACGATTGGGCAAAAGCATTTGAAAAAGCAGGTTTCAAGAATGCAATTATGGCCAAAGAATGGCCGGATACAGACTCTACGATGTCTATGGAAGATGCTCGCTATAGCTGTATACGCTATTTAGCATCACCTATTGAAAATGCTTATGGGCCTCAAGTACACGATCCACGCTCAGGAGAAATTCTAGAGAGCCATATTTGTTGGTATCATAATGTGATGAAATTGGTTCACGATTGGTATATGATCCAAGCAGGCACAATAGACGAAGCTGCTCAAAAGATGCGCTTCGATGATGACTTGATGGGCCAACTAATCCGATTTGTTTCCAGCCATGAGTTGGCCATACGCTAGGCCTATGTCATAACTTTGGCTCTTCAAGCACTGTACCCGTTGATAGTCTACGCAATAAATTATGGGTAGAGGCCCATGGACACACCCCTAGTATCATGGACTATGCAAGATTTAATTATGTCGCGCAACCCGAGGACAATATTTCTCGCGAAGGTATCTTCCCAAGAATTGGTGATTATGATATGTGGGCCATTCAATGGGGCTATACGCCAACTTGGGATTCTTATGATGATGTGAGTGACCATTATGAATTAGAAGCGCTTACCTCTAAAATGCTTAAAAGCAATCGTCGACTTTGGTTTGGTGATGGTGAATCAAATAATGTCAACGATCCTCGCTGTCAAACAGAGGATCTGAGTAATGACGTTATGAAAGCTAACGAGTATGGCATATTAAACCTCAAGCGCGAAGTGAAAGAGCTTCCTGATTGGACATATCAACACGGCGACATCTTTGGCACAAATCTTCTCGATGCTTATCAAGCTGTCAATAACCAATTCTTGCGCTATATCTCACACGTCTTCCGTTTTGTAGGTGGCGTATATAAAGACTTTAAGACTGTAGACCAAGAAGGGGCTATTTATACAAACGTTCCTGCAAAGCGGCAGCGAGAGGCTTTGGCTTGGTTGAATCGTCAAGTACTCGAAGAACCGAAATGGTTGATAAATGAAAGCTATCTTAACCGTCTGACTAAAGATCCTCAGTCTGTTACGATCAATGTCGGCAATTCGCTGGTGCGTAAATTGGTAGCTAAAAGCACATTAGACAATCTAAATGCAGACTATCCTGCTACGGCTTATCTTCCGGAAGTCACGGAGTTGATCTTCAAAGAACTCAAATCTAAAGTAAAAGTTACGCCATACCGCAAAGCCCTTCAAAGTACATTTGTAAATGAGTTGACGCAATACTTTAAACAATCTACAACAACATCACCTGCACGTCCAACAGTGTTGAAAACATTGACACAGTTGCAACATTCTCTGAAAACGGCAGGAGCAGATGCTGCATCTGCTGCGCACTATGCAAACTTGAGCGATATGATTAGTCGTGCTCTTGTAATTAAGTAAAAGAATCATTACAATAAAATCAGAATATTGTAGGAGGAATACGATTGTGTATTCCTCCTACAATCATTTTGGACCAATAAAGTCCAGGTGGTGTTTGCCGAATTCAAGCAACGATTGTAGATGAATGTAACAATAATAAACCTATTGGCCTCTCCACCTCTTTTTGTCTATATCACTCAAAGTACTTCTACGATGGTAGAAATGTCCTTTCGTGTAAGGAGGCTTGTACCATTACGAAAGGACATTAGTACCATTAGCGTCGTAGCTTAGCATCTTCTATCCTTTTTGAGTATTAGGCAAAACTAGTGGGTAAAATCTCGTACAAGAATAGTGAGGATAGCAAGACGATGCTTTAAGATCTACTTGTAGGATTTTCGCTTAGAAGTTCTCTGAAAACCTATTAGGATGGTTGAATAACAGATGAAATTAAAATTCAACTTTAGCGCCTAAGAAAAAGGTTCTTGGTAATCCTGGCCCATAAATATAAGCAGAATCCCTATTCCATCCTTGATCAAAATCTTTTTGATAAGCATTACTTAAGTTTTGAACTCCGGCATTCAACTGCAAAGTCAAGGAACCTGGGAGCGAAATATCATAGCTGGCCTTGGCATTGATCACCATAAATCGAGGCGTCTCTACCGCTATCGGTTTTGTGATTTTATCGCCACCGGAATGCCCAACTAACATACTGCCCGTATAGTTGCCCGATAATAAGAAAGCAAGCCGCTTGATTGGAGTAATCTTAGCCGTGAAATAGCCATAGGCATTCGGCGTACGCAGCATCTTTCTGACAGGTGCAGCATCCTCATTCCATTCTACTGGTTCGCAATAGCGACTTTGCTGCAAAGTGATACCGGCCTCCACCGTTAGCCACTTAGTGAGTAAAGCTCGCCCCTCAATATTTATCCCCATGACGTTTGCACCAAGTGCATTATAACGTTCTTGGATAGCGTTGCCTTGATCATCTGTTCTATTTAGCAGGCGCAGTCCAAATACATTATTAAGACGTGTATAAAACCCTTCGATGATTAGATCTGTCTGGATTTTTCCTAAATTGTAGGCTAGATCGGCCGATAAACTAAAACTATGTGAGCGTTCAACTTTTAGACCTGGTGCATTTATGGTAACAACGCGTTCACCACCAACGTAGCCTACGTGTAGATCTTCGTCAAATGTCTGTGGAGCTCTGAAACCTTGTCCGTAACTGAAGCGCAGATTTACCTTTTCATTCGGATTGTAGCGTAAATTTACACGTGGACTGAAAATCGGATTGGAAATAAGATTATGCTTATCCATTCTGGCCCCCAATACAAAGCTCCAGCGCTCGTCTTTCCATTCGTTTTGTACGAAGAAACTACCTATATGAATCTGCTGATGTAGGAAATGATTATAGTCGATTATTTCATCATTCAAGTTGTCGTTGTTACACTCCCCACCCAATGTTAAGGTCGCCGGCAAGAACCATAGCTTGTCGAAATAGTAGGAGTATTGTGCGCCTACTATATAAGTAAAATCATTTGTGCGACCATAGGCCTTTTCTGCAGTTTCTATATCTTCTGTTGAGCCAGATGCGATACCGCCGTAATAACTTTTTCGATTAGTCGCCGTAAAAGAGAAATAAGCCTTCAGGTGATGCAATAGATTAGGTGTATCGAGATCATAAGTTAAATCTCCCCCATTAATAGAATGTTCTATCTGCTCTGTAATATTGGCTTTGTGAGGTGGAAGATGCAGATTATTTCCTCCGCGTCGAAACTCGCTGATGTTATTGTAACGCATAGAAAGTTTCGAATAAGGAGTTAACTTGATAAAAGAGCTGAATCCGAACATTGAGTTGCGCAAATTGGGTAGCTCGGTATATTTATCTCCATCGTAATCAAATCCCGGTCGATAATGGTATTGACCAAAAATAGACAAACCGGCACGGCTATCAGGCGTAACAAGTGAAGCGTTGGCTGTCATCGTATTATCATAACTTGAACGACCATATAAAGAGGTAATCTATGGCTGAAAGATCCGGTATTGTAAGTTGGATACTTTGTAATGATGTTAATAGTTCCGCCAACGGCAGAAGCACCATAGAGCGAGGATCCACCACCGCGAACTATTTCAACGCGATCTATCATATTCGTGGGCAACTGCTCAAGCCCATACACACCATTCAGGGCCGAGAATACGGGTCTAGAATCAATTAGAATTTGCGAATAGTGACCGTCTAAACCATTCATTCTTACTTGTGAGAAACCACAATTTTGGCAATTCGTTTCTGTACGTACCCCGGGTTGGAAATTAAGCCCTTGAGCCAAACAAGCAATGTTTGTAACTTCAAAAGTCTTCTTATCTAGCACGTTGACCAAAGCCGGTGCCTCTCTACGCAAGGTCTGTACGCGATTAGCCGTAAGCACAACCTCGTCAAGGTCAAAGGCATCTTCGCTCAGTTCGAAATCCAATTCTTGTACTTCGTGCGGGCGAGTTTTTATTTTCTGTCGTTGGATGTGATACCCCCAACAATTTCACTTCCAACGTAAGATTGCCTATTGGCAGGTTCTTCAAATGATAACATCCCAAGCATCTGTTGTGGTTTCGATGGTTGTTCCCTTTATGGAAATATGCACGAAGGGCAAATTCTCCTTGCTTTTTCCATTGATTACGCGACCTTGCACAACAGCTTCTGTTACGTTTACATTATCTGCTATCCCGACTTGTAACAGTGAAAAGAATAGCAGAAAAAGTACTATTTTCTTATTCATAGGATCTTTTGATTTGTAAAATAAATTCAAGTATTAAACAAGATAGGTCTATCCTGTGTATTTTTGACTGCAAAGATATGGTGTTCTTTATCTCAGAAAAATACCCAAGAATAATGATTTTATGCTAGATTCTCGCAGGAGTATAGCCGGCACATAAAGGATAAACTAGATTTATCTTAAAAGCCTTAGAAAGAGTTTGTTTGTTGATAGTAATAAACATTCCCTCAAAGCTACTTTCTCACACTTAGGCGCTCCTTTCTTACTTTGATTTGATAGCATACTTTACCATTTGTAGGTAAGTTCAAAAGCCAAATCTATCTTGTTATGCCCTCGGATTTGTTGGCTAGCTGTGCCTATGGTATTTTGGTTAAAATAGTGCATCCATCCCAACCGGCTCGAAAGTATCAAGCGAGTGCCCCATTTATACGATGAGGTACCTACAAGACAAAAGCCATGATGGCGAAAAGCGGGATATTCTGAGGCGTAGTACAAGTGAGGTACATAATCATAAAGTGCCGTTGCTGCATCTTCAGAAAAGAATAAGCTGACAAACGAAGAAAAAGACCACTTATTCTCAGTTTTATAGGAAAGCCGAGAAGATAGCATCCAGCCAAATGAATTGCCTTTTGTTTGTTGACTATACCCTACGCCGCTCAAAGCACTCGAAAGTGTTATTTTTTCCGACGAATAGGCGGCTTGCAAGCGTAGTCGTTGCGTTGTTTTGTATTCTAATAGATCCTCCTCAAAGCCCTTAATTGAAGCCTCTTTGGCTTTTAATCTATAGATTAGATGCAGTGAACTATTATTGGTCAAAATATAGCGCAATTTCAAATAACCTTCCCAAGTATTTGAAGATTTTGAGACGCCCAATCTGGGTAAGGAAAAGTGAGAATAATCAACGTACAAATGTAAAGAACAATTGTAAAAACTACTTAGTGTAGCACCGAATAGAACGCCCTGCTCATTTGCTACGCGCCCACCAGTCTGAATTGTTTTTGCAAAAGGAGCAGCAAAATGTTTTGATAAGTAGCGATGTTGAAAATAAAGCGAGAGATCATCATTAAGCGAATATTGCAGCCGATTACTTGTTGCTATCCGCCATTTTCCGTCCAAAGCACATTCGCCCTGAAGTGTTAAGCGCTTCGTTGCCCGGTAATAATCTAAAGATAGTCCAGACGCAGTTCTTCCGCGAAAAAAATATTGATTGCTTGTCCTTATCGGCGGGTAAACAACGTGATCAAATATACTATAGTAGGTATTAATGCCCAAGTAAAAATCAGACTTATAATAGCTGATATGTCCTCCGAAAAGATAGTTAGTAGCGGCGGATTTATTATTTAGTTCAGAAATCGTCCGGTGATAACCTCCCATAGGCATAGATACGATAGTATCTTTCAAGATATGTGCATCTAACTTTCTATAAGAAAGAAAAGCAGCACCAACCCACGATCCATAGCGATAAGAAGTAATTGCCCCACGAAAATGGTTAAATGTAGCGCCAGAAGCATGTGCGGCAAAGCGAAAGGCTGAACGATCTCGATTATTTAAGAGTTGTGACTTATCTTTAAAGAATAAATTTCCCAAGAGAAGCCCCTGCCCCATCTTCAATTTATAATCTCCAACAACAAACCTAAAACGATCCTCTTTCATTCGATAATCAAAATAAAGAGATGCGTCATCGAATGGGTAATTACCATAATATCCAAAAGGTTCGCCCGAATCTTTGCGTAGAGTTATACCATATTTTATGTTTTCTCGCCAGTTATAGCGATAACTAATCACAGATTTGAGCTTATTGCCTAAATAGATCTTATTCGGATGTTTTTCCAGTTCTTCATCTGAATAAGTTCGAAAGCCTGCCCTACGATAAAGCGGAACGCCAAAATGGGTTATCAATTTATGCTTTCCCGAAAATAGGCGTTTAATAAGTATCACAGGCGCGTAGTCTACCTCCCCAACAAAGGTAAATAGCTGCATATATAGTCGATCATCATAGGTTAGATTCTTGATGAACATCAATTCACCAAAGAATCTAAAATGCTTTTTCTGCGTGCGATACACAATGATAGAGTCTGCCTTTGATTCAGAAAGAAAGGGCAATTGTTGCAACTCCTCCGATGAAACCATATTTAAATTCATCGGATGATTGTGCAAGTCTTCTAATTCTTGTAAAAGGTCCGGCTCTAAATTCTCTGTCGTAAAATAATTCTGCAGAAAATCTTCCCAAGTAATAGATGTCTGAGCGAAAACCGGTAATATACAGACCCAAGTAAACAATAATACAACAAAGGTTTTCATGGTAAAAATAAAAGTGAGAAGCAGCTCCTCTTGCTGCTCTCACCTAATATTCAACATACATCTTCTATATTATACATCTTCTAAATCTTCCAAGTCATAGACATCACCTTCAGCACCGTCTTCATCCTCAAAATCAGGCTCCCAATCAATAAAGTCTGCATTGATTACACTGACTTCACGATCTCTATGAACTAAAGCACCGCCTTCTGCCACAGCTTCCAGCTTGTTGGATTCGCTATTGAGTTCTTTCCATAAAGTGTCTTTCAACTCCTGCAAACCAATCTGAGCCACTGATGAAATAAAGATAACCGGTAAGTCGGTTGGCAATTCCTCTTTCAGCATTTCAATTAGCTCATCATCCAAAAGATCACTTTTTGTGACTGCTAAGACGCGATGTTTATCAAGCATTGCGGGATTAAACTTCTGCAATTCTCCCAAAAGGATCTCATATTCTCGCTTGATATTGTCCGTGTCACCGGGAACCATAAAGAGCAAGAGAGAATTTCGCTCAATATGGCGCAAAAATCTTAGACCTAATCCTTTACCACCACTGGCACCCTCGATAATGCCAGGAATATCTGCCATCACAAACGATTTAGCGTCGCGATATGCAACGATCCCTAGACTTGGCTCAAGTGTGGTAAAAGGATAGTTGGCAATTTTAGGTCGCGCAGACGACAAGGTAGAAAGTAGCGTGGATTTTCCGGCATTTGGGAAGCCCACTAAGCCTACGTCTGCAAGCAATTTCAGCTCCAAAATAACCATCATCTCCTGCATAGGCTCTCCAGGTTGTGCATAGCGTGGCGTTTGATTTGTGGCAGAACGAAAATGCCAGTTTCCTTTTCCACCGCGCCCACCTTTTAGTAGCATTACAACCTGCCCATCTTCTGTGACGTCACAGATATATTTGCCCGTCTCTGCATCATAAGCCATAGTGCCGCAAGGCACATCTATATATTTATCAGCGCCATCCGAACCATGTGAGAGAGATTTCCCACCATTACCTCCATGTTCTGCAAAAACGTGGCGATCATAGCGCAAATGCAGGAGTGTCCAATAGTTATGGTTTCCACGCAAATAGATATTGCCGCCTCTGCCACCATCTCCACCGTCAGGACCTCCATTAGGCATATACTTAGCACGATGCAGGTGAATAGATCCTCGCCCTCCCTTACCGGAACGACAATAAATCTTCACATAGTCGACAAAGTTTGTTTCCGCCATAAGCTATAAAGTTGTCGTGTTATCGCTGTTTACCTCTAATTATAATATGATTTGGTTTAAGATCAGTATTACAAATCATCAATCACTTCACTCAACGCGTCAGTGATTTCTTCTAAAGCGCCATGACCTTTAACGGCACGATGCTTACCATCAGTTTTATACCACTCAATAAGCGGAGCTGTCTGGTTCTTATATACATCTAAACGCTTCCGAATCGTTTCTTCGTTATCGTCTGCACGTCCGGACGTCTTGCCACGATTGATTAAACGCTCCATAAGCATTTCATCCGGCACACTCAACTCTATCATAACATCAACCTCGCCCTTACGCTCCTTTAACATGCGTTTTAGAGCTTCGGCTTGAGGTATCGTGCGCGGGAAACCATCGAAGATAACACCATCACAAGGACAGAGCGAATCATAGACATTGGCAAGAATATCTATCATCAATTCATCAGGAATAAGTTGGCCTTTATCAATATAGCTCTTCGCAGTCTGTCCCAGCGATGTCCCGTTTTTAATTTCTGCACGTAAGACGTCGCCTGTAGAGATATGTTTGAAGCCATACTTCTTTACTAGTAAGTCGCTTTGTGTTCCTTTTCCTGAACCCGGAGCACCAAAGATTACAATATTTTTCATAAGGATAGGTTTTATTCTGTTACAGTATAAATGTTCGGTAAGTTACGTCCTTCACCATCATAATCCAATCCATAGCCAAGAATAAAATCATTGGGGATTTTAAAACAACAATGGTGAATATTCAGCGCCACTTTCAATTTTTCAGGTTTAACTAACAATGCCGCGATGATTACCTTTGCAGGCTTTGTAGTTTCAAGCGAAGCCAGCAGTTTTTGCATTGTCAGACCGCTGTCAATAATATCTTCCACGATGACAACAGTACGCCCTTCAAGAGATGTATCCAACCCTAAGATTTGCGTGACTTTACCCGTAGATGCGACGCCACTATAAGAAGCCAAACGCACAAAAGTAATTTCACAAGGAATAGTGATACCACGCAGTAAGTCTGCGGCAAAGATAAACGCGCCATTTAAGACGGAAAGGAACAAGGGCTTTTCTCCTTTCAACTCCTCGCTAATCTTAGCGGCCACTTCTGCTACGCGCGTTTTGATCTCTTCTTTGGGTATAGATACCACAAATTTCTTGTCTCTTACTTGAATTGTCTCCATCGTAAGTTTAAACTTTTGATTTTTGAGCTACAAAAGTACGAAAGTTTTATCATTTTTTCCGCCCATATCCGCAATTTCTCACTTACGACTCTATTTCTTGTTTGCTTTCCTCTAATATGAGGAGGCATTTCTATCTGTACAGCAGACTGTAAGAGCCGATTCATCAACAACAAAAACTTAGTATTACAACCATCTGATATTGTTTTTTTACTTCAAGTTTCACATCGCGACTATCCTTTCTTGAAAAAAACTTTTACCATCGTGGTAGAACAAACCTACCCCCGTGATAGGACAGTTGTACGTCCACGATGGTATTTCCTACTTTTTAGTCTTAATCGTTCCTATGATAGTCCTTGCCGCAGCTAATTACGTCTTGTTATAACCAGAAATAAGAAGAGATTGGCAGTAGGTAATACTTTAACGTACAGTACAGGCAATAAGATTTCAAAGAAAAAAGATTGCTTCTATTTTGCTTATCATAGAGTTTAGTTTACTTTTGCATATAAATTACAAATGCATTACAAATGGAAACGAATAACCAGCCTTCACAAATGCCAAATGAGACTCCGCAGTCTCAACCTCAACAGCAATACAATAATGGTCAGCCACAGTATAACAACGGGCAACCACAATACAACAATGGACAGCCCCAGTATAACAACGGGCAACCACAATACAACAATGGACAGCCCCAGTATAACAACGGGCAACCACAATACAACAATGGACAGCCCCAGTATAACAACGGGCAACCGCAATATAACAATAGTCAACCGCAATATAACAATAGTCAACCTCAATACAACAACGGGCAGCCACAATATAGTAATGGTCAGCCCCAGTATAACAATGATCAGTCCTCATATAATAACGGGCAACCACCGATAGAGCCTAAAAAGAAGAACACTGCGCTTTGGATAGGTATTGCAGCAGCATTTCTGATTTTAGCTATTGCTGTGGGAGGTTATATTATCGCGAACTCAGAAAATAAGCAAGTGGATGAAGTCACTGCATACACAGCACTCAGCGAGAGTCATAGCAGTAAGGATTATCAGGCCTTTTTAGATCAGTTTCCCAATAGTAAATTTGCGGCAGATGTACGCGAACGCATGACTAAGTTGTTGGAGTTAGAAGGCGCGTGGAATACTATTGTCAATTCAAGTAACCCAGATGATTTTGCAAATTTCAAGTCAAAATATAATGACGATTTCTATGCGAAATTGGCAGATAATAAGATTGACTCCTTAGATTTTTCTAAGGCACAAACTACGGGTACACCAGCAGCTTTTGCCAATTATTTGCTGAAGCACCCAGAGGGTCGTTACACTGCTGAAGCACAAGCTGCACAAAACACTGCAGAAGCATTGGCCGTTACGCCTGATGAACGGAGTCAAGTTTCAGAAGTACTCAACCAGTTTTTTAGTGCTTTTAGTGAGAACAACCAAAGTGAGATTGCTGCGAACATAACCCCTGTTATGACAGTATTTTTAGGTAAGAAAAATGCGACTAAAGCTGTCGTTATGTCCACTATTGCAGACATGTTTAATGAACATATAGAAGATTGTCGGTTCAATGTCGGTAGCGGAATAAACATAACCAAGAAAGCCTCAAATAATGGTACGATATACTCCGTTGACTTCTCTGTAGATCAATATATTGAAAGAGATAATCCAGGTAAAACTTTTGGCTCCTACAAAGCACATGCAGAGATCAATTCAAATTTTGTCTTGAGTGCGCTCACAATGAAGCAAATCTCAGAGAAAAAACAGTAATGATCATGAATAAAACTATTATTGATTCTTTTCAATCCTTTGCAGCGCTCAAAGGACAAGAAATTGGCGTAAGCGATTGGTTGGAAGTTCCACAAGAGCGTATAGACCTGTTTGCTGATGCGACGTTAGATCATCAGTGGATACACGTTGATAAAGAAAGAGCAGCCAAAGAAAGTACTTTCGGACAAACGATTGCACACGGCTATCTGACGCTTTCGCTTTTACCTCATCTATGGCAACAAATCATAGAAGTGAACAACTTGAAGATGATGGTGAACTACGGGCTGGAAAAAATGAGATTCGGGCAAGCAGTCCTTTCAGGCCGACGGATTCGCTTGCGTGCAAAGCTTCAAGATATTGAGGATATCCGAGGTATATGCAAAGCGCAAGTAGATTTCAAAATAGAAATAGAGAATGAACGCAAACCTGCATTGAGCGGTGTTGCAACTTTCCTTTATTATTTCAACTAAAAGTAAGCAACCACATCAACATTGGAAGATTCCTTTTTGACTATAGAAAAAGTTGCTGAAGGACTTTATACGGAAAAGCGGAGCAAATTTATTAGCTTCGCTATTCATGTAAATACGATAGAAGATGTACAGTGCGAACTTAAGACTTATCAGAAAAAGTATTTTGATGCACGTCACGTCTGTTATGCTTATATTTTGGGTAATGATGGTGAAACAAGTCGCTCAAGTGATGATCGCGAACCATCCGGCACAGCAGGTCGTCCAATATTAGGACAATTGCGTAGCCAAAATTTGACTAACATCCTTTTAATTGTCGTCAGGTATTTTGGTGGCACTGAATTAGGGGTAGCCAATTTAGGACGTGCATATAAAACAGCAGCTGCAGATGCTCTAACAAAGGCACAAATCAAGGAAATAGTCATTATGGACTCGCTTGTATTCGAATCGCCTTATCCAGAAATAGATCGGGCGATGCGTATAGCACGTGATTTGGGGGGCAAGATCGTATCACAGACATACGCAGATCAAAGCGTAAAATTAAAAGTAAATATACGATCAGGGAAAATAGCAGAGTTAAGGAAAAAGCTAAGTGCGATTTACGCGATCAAATTCTTAAAATGATAAGAAAATTTGCGCCTCAAGAAGATTTAGATCAGGCTACGATGCTTTACGTAACATCTTTCCCAGAAGAAGAAAGGCGCGAGACAACGTTATGGCAAAAGATGGTTTGTACGCTTCCTCATATGACAACCTACACAATATTATATAAGGAGTCGTTTGCTGGATTCTTTACTTTCTGGGATTTTCATAATTTCGTTTATGGCGAACACTTTGCTATAGATCCTCTATTGAGAAGAAAAAAACATCATGGCTGTCAGGCCTAGAAGGCATTGTTAAGGCTTTTAAACAACCGCATTATTGAAGTGGGCCAAAAGGAAGTAATCCTATGGCTAATAGAAGGATTGACTTTTATATACGCCATGGGCTCAAACTCTCTAATCGCCGTTACCTACAGCCGCCTTATCAAGAACATGGTAAAAGCATACCTCTGCAATTAATGGCTACAGACTCTGTTTTTTTAGAAGAGAATTATCATACTATTGTTAGAACCATTCACAAAGAAGTATATCAGAAATGTTTTACGTTTCCAAAAGGATAGAAATCGCTTACGCACATCAACTGAAATTAGACTACGAAAGTAAATGCACGCATCTGCACGGACATAATGCGGTTGTCACCGTTTATTGCAAGGCGAAAGAATTAGACCATAACGGAATGGTCGTCGATTTTAAAAAGGTAAAAGATATCGTGCAAGGCAAATTAGATCACCGCTTTGGTAATGATGTCGTGAATTTCAATACAACTGCTGAGAACTTAGCAAAATGGATCTGTGATCAAGTGCCTCATTGCTACAAAGTATCCTTTCAAGAGTCAGAAGGTAACATTGCTGTATATATGAAAGAAGACGATGACGCGCTTTAAGATAAATGAGATCTTCTACTCACTACAAGGAGAGGGTTTTTATAGTGGTATAGCTTCTATTTTTATACGCTTCTCCGGTTGTAACTTATCTTGTAGTTTTTGTGATACCCAACATGAAACGGGAGAACTTATGACGCAAGAACAAATTTTGGATCAGGTGAATCGTTTTCCAGCTAAACATGTAGTATTAACTGGTGGGGAACCATCATTATTCGTCACAAGAGAACTGATAGATGGCCTTCACGCAGCGGGGAAATATGTTTGTATAGAAACAAATGGCTTACACGCACTACCTGAAGGAATTGATTGGGTGACTTTGTCGCCAAAAACGGCACAAACAATACTTAAGACTTGCAATGAGCTAAAAGTTGTTTTTACAGACGACACTTTTAATCCTCACGATGAAATCAAAGCGGCCCATTACTTCATTCAACCATGTGATATGGGTAATTCTATCAAAAATAATCGTATTTTAGCATCTTGCATCTCTTATGTAAAGGAAAAATCCGCGCTGGCGACTTTCGCTTCAAACACACAAAATGATCGGTATACACTGATTTCATCAGAAAATAAGGCTGAAAAATTGGAGTATTACTTGGACAATCAAGGAGTTTATCGTAATTTTGCACCGCTTTATGAGCAAAATTATTTAATCATTAACAGACAAACGTATGATGAATCAGTACGAGACCGTCTTCATCCTAACTCCCGTTTTATCTGACCAGCAGATGAAGGAGACGGTCGAAAAGTTCAAAGATGTTCTTACCGCTGAAGGTGCAGAGATCATCAATGAAGAAGAATGGGGCTTGAAGCATTTAGCTTATCCCATTCAGAAGAAATCAACCGGCTTCTATGTTTTAATTGAATTTAAAGCAGAGCCAACGGTTATCAAAAAACTGAAGTTGCTTATCGCCGTGATGAGCGTGTTATTCGTGATCTTACGACAAAATTGGATAAATACGCTATCCAATATGCAGAAAAGCGTCGTAACCGGAAAAATCAAAAGGAGGCTTAATTATGGCACAGCAATCAGAAATTCGCTACTTGACCGCTCCAACTATTGATGTTAGGCGTAAAAAGTACTGCCGGTTTAAGAAAAGCGGCATCAAATACATCGATTATAAAGATCCTGAGTTCTTGAAGAAGTTCTTGAACGAACAAGGCAAGATTTTACCGCGCCGCTTAACTGGTACTTCTTTGAAATACCAACGCCGTGTTGCACAAGCTGAGAAGCGTGCACGTCAATTGGCTCTTCTGCCTTTTGTAACCGATTTGATGAAATAATAGGAGGAATTAGATTATGAAGATTATTCTTAAAGAAAACGTCTATGGCCTTGGTTTTAAGGATGACGTTGTAAACGTTCGTGACGGATACGGTCGCAATTTTCTTATTCCTACTGGCAAAGCTGTCATCGCAAGCAAGTCTGCCCTTCGCTCTCTTGAAGAGGATTTAAAGCAACGTGCACACAAGCTTGAAAAGATTAAAGCTGAAGCGCAAGAGTTAGCAGATAAATTGAGTAAGATTAAGCCTATCACTATTGAAGTAAAAGTAAGTGGTAATGGTGTAATCTATGGTTCAGTTAACAACATTCATATTGCAGATGCACTTAAAGAACAAGGCTTTGAAATTGAACGTAAAGCTATTGTCCTTAAAGATGTAAAGCAAGTTGGTGAGTATACGGCAATCGTAAGACTTCATAAAGACGTTTCTGCTGAAATTCCATTTTCTGTTATTGCAGAAGGCGGTGTATGGCAAAAAGAAGAGAAGACTTTGACTGAAGTAGAACCAGTAGCTGAAAAGGAAGCTGATAATACCGTAGAATCAGCTGACGCAGAAGCATAACAACACGAATATTTCCCAATACGATACGGTCAGCCCTGCCTTTTTGGCAGGGCATTTTTATATATCTAACAAAAAGAAGTTTTTAGTTATATGCGTTACTTTCTTTTATTTCTCTTACGATGGAGAAATTATCACGGATGGCAACAAACTAACCTAATGCTATAAGTGCAGAAGTTCTACAAGGCCATTTCTACTCTACTTCAATCAGCAATCAGCCTAGTTGGAGCCGGCAGAACAGATACAAGTGTAAATGCAAATACGAATGGTGGCACACTTTGATTTTTGTTGCACATTACCTGACAAGTTTACCTTTCGACTAAATCGACTTTTGCCTCCTGATATTGCAGTATTAGATATAAAACAAGTCAACCAAGATGCACATGCTCGTTTTGACGCGTTATCTAGAACATACCATTATTATATATATAAGGAAAAAGATCCCTTTAAACGCCATTATGCCACTCGATATCTAGCGGAATTAGATTATACCGCTATGAACCAAGCAGCTCAACTGCTCTTACAAGTAGAAGACTTTACCAGTTTTAGCAAACTACATACAGATACTCGAACAAATATTTGCCACGTCACAAAAGCAGAATGGATACAAGTGAAAGAAGATCTATGGCGTTTGAAATTACTGCAGATAGATTCTTACGAAATATGGTTCGTGCAATTGTTGGAACTTTAATCGAAGTTGGAAGAGGGCGTATGAGTCTAGAAGAATTCCGCAAAGTTATTCAGCAGAAGAATAGATGTGCAGCAGCTGAATCAGTACCAGGCGAAGCACTATTTTTAGTAGATATAAAGTATCCCGATAGCCTCTTTCTACATACAGAAGTACTACATCATCCTAACTAATATCTGAGTTATTCTCGCTGATAGCATCCAATATCAGCTCCTCGCCCGTTCAGACGTGAACGCCCTAATCTATCAACAGGTGAAAGCAAGCGTGCCTGTTCTATATCTGCATTGCCCACAGCTTGTGATAGACTATCTAATTGAAAAGAAAAGGTCAACTTCTTCAAATCAAATTTGGGAGAGAAGTTGTCTTCTCTAGAAACCTTACCATCCTCACTGTTATCCCAAAAGCAATTGATGAAGTGAGCTAAATCTTCTTGCTCAACAGGTTTCGGCATATCTATAAGGCAGTTACGGAAAGAGAAGTTAAATGGATCATTATCATATCGTTTACTCTTACTCCCAAGAATCTCATCCGCACCATAGCCTGTCAAAATACAATTGATAAAGTCCAAACGCTCTAACGGAAGACGCACATCTCCTTCAGCATTTGTGAAAGAAAGGGCTACACCTCGTCCACCAGCAAACATATAAAAGTTTCCGATTGTACAATGAACGAAATCATACGAACCACCTAATAGCGTTAAGCAATTTCCGCCGGCATTTGTCAACTGACAATTATTGATGTTCAAATTACATACCTTAGCAAATATTCCATCTCCTTTCGTATTATGCACAATGCTATTTGTGAGCTTTAACTTGAGTTGACTAACTGCTGAACTATCACAACGAATACCGAAGTTCCCGCTATGGATATCCACATAATCCATCTCATTATTAAAACTCTCTTGCGTAAATACTACTCCACCCCATTGTCCTGGTATATTATCATATGCTTGTTGTGAAAACATATTCCCCCAAACGGTCACCACGCATAATGATAGGACTACTCAACGTACCTCGTGCCAAGAGTTTTCCGTGTACTATCAATTGAGCGCCAGGATGAAAGTAAAAGCGTACACCAGGACTCACGCTTAACGTTGCATCCTTTGCTATTACCAAGCTATCATATATTTGATAAGGGCGTCTCGAAGAAAGAATTGTATCTCTTTCAATAACTTTCCCTTTAAATGTTGTCACACTCTGTCCAAAAGCATTCAATATAACAACACCAATAAAGCCACCTTCTGTCTGAAAATAAAGTTTATCGGAGGTTCGCTGTGGCGTATCTGCATTTAAATCTTTTGTTTTTACGAAAAGGAAAACACGCATACTATCTTTTGCGGCTATTTCCAAATCATTTGTCTCCCCCGAAGTTAAAGCTGAACCATCAACATTCACTTTGAAATCAGAGGCAGCTCCATTTTCTAACCAGACGCGCGTTATGCGAATCGCTTTATTCTGCTTATTATAAACCTCAAAAGTATAGGTATTTGAACCTTGCCCGGCTATTACTGTATCCAAAGCAACCGTATCTGTGGAAAAAGTTAGCTCTGCTGTAGAGGAAACGATATAAGCATCATCTTTCATACAAGCAGCTACAGCCAATAAAGCTATTAAGCAGAAAATAATCTTGTTCATACACATAAAAACGTGCAATACATTCTTTTATTGTAGAACATTACACACAAATCTATGAGTTACAGTCCAACTCCGTGAACCTAACCTTATCCAGAATGCTTCATAATAATCCATATTCAAAGCAAAAAGCAGATACAAAAAGAAGTTCCTCAAAAGGTCCCTTTAGAAAAAACGCACTTTTTGCCCTTTCATCATTATGTTTTTGCGTACATTTGTATGCAAGAGCTCAATTGACGACAATAAAGCACTGTCTGCATTTGGGATTTTATAAATAATAACGGATAGACAACTATGTTTATACTCAATTTTTTGAATTCATTTGGACGCTATATCGAATTGCTTGGGCGCACCTTTCAGCGCCCCGAACGTTGGAGAATGTTTGGCAAGCAATACTTGAAGGAAATGGCGCAATTAGGTGTCGACTCCATAGGTATTGTCCTGCTGATCTCATTCTTTATTGGTGCAGTCATCTGTATTCAGATTAAGCTTAACATACAGAGTGCTTGGATGCCTACATGGGTTTCTGGTTACGTCACTCGTGAAATTATGCTATTGGAATTTTCCTCTTCTATTATGTGTTTAATTCTCTCTGGTAAGGTTGGCTCTAACATAGCTTCAGAATTAGGAACAATGCGTACAACGCAGCAAATAGATGCTTTGGAAATAATGGGTGTAAACTCTGCAAGTTTTCTCATTTTACCTAAGATTCTTGGTTTAGTCACTATGATTCCTCTTCTTGTCATTTTTAGCACAGCCAGCGGAATTGTTGGCGCATATGCAACAGCTTATATCGGGCATATTATTACAGCAACAGACCTAACGGCAGGTATGCAACACGATTTTGCGCCTTGGTTCTTTTGGATGGGCACAATCAAATCGCTCTTTTTCGCCTTTATTATAGCAAGTGTTTCATCTTTTTATGGCTACACCGTTGAAGGTGGATCGATTGAAGTCGGTAAGGCATCGACCAATGCTGTTGTTTCCTGCTCAATGCTTATTCTTTTTTCAGACCTATTCTTGACAAATATCCTATCATGATAGAAGTAAAGCAACTCTTTAAGGCTTTTGGAGACAAAGAAGTTCTAAAAAATATCACAACTACTTTTGAGGAGGGAAAAACGAATCTTATCATCGGTCAGAGCGGCTCGGGAAAGACAGTTTTTATGAAGTGTCTTGTCGGTTTATTGGATCCGACAAGTGGAGAAATTCTCTACGACGGGAGAGATTTAGTTGGGATGAAAACAAAAGAGCGCAAATTATTACGACGAGAAATGGGCATGATTTTCCAGAATGCTGCCCTTTTCGACTCTATGAGTGTCTTAGAAAACGTCATGTTCCCATTAGATATGTTTTCTGAAGATACGTATTTAAGAAGGAAGAAACGAGCTGAAGAATGCTTGGACCGAGTAAAACTTCTTGAAGCTACTGCCAAATTTCCAGGAGAGATATCCGGCGGTATGCAAAAGCGCGTAGCCATTGCGAGAGCAATTGCTTTGAATCCGAAATATCTATTTTGTGATGAGCCAAATTCCGGACTTGATCCAAAGACTTCCCTCGTAATTGACGCCTTGATCCACGGGATTACAGAGGAATTTAAAATCACAACGATCATCAATACACATGATATGAACTCGGTTATGGGTATTGGAGAACACATTTTATATATCTACCACGGACATCCCGAGTGGGAAGGAACTAAAGATGAAGTTATCAACGCTGAGAATGAGAAACTAAATAGTTTTATTTTTGCCTCTGATCTCTTCCGTAAAGTAAAAGACGTAGAGCTCCAAGAGCAGGAAGATGAAAAGAGTAAGGCTCAATCTTAAGCTTTACTCTTTTTCTTTCAAGAATTTCATCTCAACTTTAACAACACAAACTTCTTGTTTACAACCTCTTATTTACTATACATTATAGTGATATCTTGTACTGTAAGATAGGATTACCTCTTTTACTACTTTCCATATTTCAGATTTTTTTCTTGGTAATATTTTCAGGCAAGAAACAGCTATTCTGCTCTATTATCCTATCTGCATACATCTCTATCAATCCTTTATCAATCTTCTCTCTTATTATGACCTGTACCATCGTTAGTGTACGATTCTCCCTCCACAATGGTACAAAGTTGTTCTCACGAAGGTAAACTTGTACTTTCACAATAGTACAAATAAAAAAGAGCCCCTGAAGTCGTCTTATCTGACATCAAAGGCTCTTATTTGTGTTATCTACTTCTAAAAGACAAAGCTGAGTAGACAGTGAGGTAAATTATTCTTCTCGCCTTTTAAGCACAACAGCACTACGAGCTGGAATGTATAGTTTCAACCACCCTTTCCCTTCGCGATGCAACAGAGGATCAAAATTTGTAAGATGAGCAACGCTATCATCAGCAAAGCCAAAGCCGCCAAATTTTTTAGCATCAGTATTCAAGACTACGTCATAAGCGCCTTCTTTTACGCGAAAGCCGTAATCCGTAAAGCTTTTAGTAGGACTCCAGTTGAAGATGAAAAGCAAATCTCCACGTTGATAAGCCAAAATTTGGTCTCCATCGTCGTGCCAGATTTCGTTGACAGGCATAGCTGAGAAGTCTGGCACAGATTTAAGCGTTGCTAGCATTGCACCATCAAAGTCGCCTAAACAATGATAAAGTAAGTCCTTATTATCAACTAAACTCCATTGTCGGCGAGCGTACTTATAACTCCAGCCGTTACCATCACGCGGGAAGTCGATCCATTCCGGATGGCCAAACTCGTTACCCATAAAGTTAAGATAGCCACCATCGATAGTAGAAGCTGTCACTAAGCGGATCATTTTATGTAGGGCAATACCACGCTCCACAGTTCCGTTTTCATCTCCCTTCTTGAAATGCCAATACATATCAGCATCAATCAATCGGAAAATAATCGTTTTATCGCCAACTAAGGCTTGATCGTGACTTTCACAATAAGAAATGCTACGCTCATCAGTTCTTCTGTTTGTCAATTCCCACAAGATGCTACTTGGCTTCCAATTTTCATCGCGCTCTTCTTTGATCAACTTGATCCAGAAATCAGGGATATTCATAGCCAAGCGGTAATCAAAATCATAACCGCCGGATGTAAACGGAGCAGCAAGCCCCGGCATACCAGAGACCTCTTCAGCTATAGTAATCGCAGTAGGATTTACTTCGTGAATTAAAAGGTTGGCTAAAGTCAAATAAGCAATGGCATTGTCGTCTTGATGACCATTATAATAGTCACTATAGTTGGTAAATGCTGCACCTAAACCATGATCATAATAGAGCATTGAGGTGACACCATCAAATCTGAAACCATCAAACTTATATTCTGTCAGCCAGTATTTACAAATTGGATAAGAGAAAATGAATAACTTCATTCTTACCATAGTCAAAACAAAGACTATCCCAGGCCGGATGCGTATGCCTATAGCCAGGATAAAAGAACTGATTTGGATCTCCGCACAAATTACCCAATCCTTCAACTTCATTTTTTACGGCATGGCTCTGCACAAGGTCCATAATAACTCTTAGGCCTCTACTATGCGCATCATCGATCAGGCGTTTTAAATCTTCGGGCGTGCCAAAGCGACTTGAAGGTGCGAAAAATGAAGAGACGTGATATCCAAAACTCCCATAATATGGATGTTCTTGTATCGCCATGATCTGAATACAATTGTATCCATCAGCCGCAATGCGAGGTAAAACTTTAGTTCTAAACTCTTCATATGACCCAACACCCTCTTCATCTTCAGCCATTCCGATATGACATTCATAAATAAAGAGTGGTTGCTTAGATGGTTTGAAGTGTTCAATGGAAAACGTATAGACATCTTTAGGATCCCAGACTTGCGCGCTGAAAATCATAGTTGTAGGATCTTGGACTACACGCCGACACCACGCCGGTATGCGTTCTCCGACACCTCCATTCCAGTATACTTTCATCTTATATAGATCACCATGTTTCAAGGCTTCAAGTGGCAAGGTTATTTCCCAACTGCCAGAACCTCCAAGTGGTGTCAACCTATACTCATCAGCCTCTTTCCAGTCATTAAAATCACCAATCAGATAAATAGATGTTGCATTAGGTGCCCATTCTCTAAAGACCCAATTTGTTTTGGTCTTGTGTAGTCCGAAATAAAGATGCCCATCAGCAAAATCACTCAAAGTTATTTTCTGATTATCCGTTAATTCATTGCATTTTGAAATGACGTGCGCGTAACGCCCTTGTATGGCATCGGAAAAAGGCGCTAACCAGGGGTCATGCTTTACTATATCCAGCATCAAAGGCTGCTCTTCTCTATTTTTCATGCTTACCATGATTTATTCCGTTCTAATTATATTGTCAGTTTAGTTTAGATGAGTGTTTTATAGAAGAGAAAAACGATAGAGCTTTTTCTATTGAAGCTGCCCATTTACATACTTCCCTTTTCTGACAACATTTCCATTGCGATCATATTCTATAAAAGCCCCATCTTTTACATCGTCCTTAAATGTTCCATCAAAGCGCGATCCATCGGCATGAATAACAGTCGCTTTTCCGTTTTTCTTGTTCGCCCTAAACATTCCGCGATATTTCTCGCCATTTGCCATCCTTAGAACGCCCTCACCATCCATTTGGTTGTCTTTCCAACCACCTTGATACTCATAATCATCTTTTCGTTTGTAAGTACCTTGGCCGTTTCTTTTATTATTTTTCCATTGTCCGGTGTATGTAGCTGTTCCTTTCCAAGTATAAGTACCTTGTCCGCTTTGTTCACCATTCAAGAAGTGACCAACATACCGGTCTCCGTTGGCATAGGTAAATATGCCTTCGCCAGTGCGTTCTCCCTGCAAATATTGCCCTTCATAAAGATCACCATTCTTAAACTTGTAGATACCCTTTCCGTCTTGAACATCATCCTTCCAATCGCCGATATAGCAATCTCCATTAAGATAAAAGAATGTGCCTTTGCCATTTCTATAATTGTTGCTCCAAGCGCCATCATACTTGGAACCATCTTTCCAATCAAAAACTCCCTGTCCCGATTTCTTATCATCAAGCCATTCACCTTTGTAAAATGCGCCACTCTTGTAAGTATAAGTGCCCTTACCATTACGCATATCATTCTTCCAAGCACCTTTATAAATGTCACCATTATAATAATACATGGTGCCTTCTCCCTCTTTGGCATTTCTATACCATAAGCCTTCGTAGCGATTATTGTTTAGAGCGTAATAAGTTCCGCGACCATGCTGTTGATCTTGAAACCATTGTCCCTCATATCTTTCTCCACTGGCATAAGTCATTATTCCTTCTCCTTCGCGTTTTGTTTTAAAGTAGTCGCCTTCATAGATGTCACCATTCTTAAACACGGTGCGTCCTCTCCCATTAGGCTTACCATTGAAAAGATCTCCAGTATAAACAGCGCCATCCTTGAAGGTGTATGTACCTACAACAATCTTTTGAGCATAAGAAAAGACAGAACAAGTAGCAATGAGTGCAAAAAGGGAAAAATTATATCGTTTCATCTATTTACATGTTGGGTAAGAAATATTTCAGCTTGCTTTAAATCCTCAGGGGTATCAATTCCAATTGTAGAAATCTGGGTTTCCGCCACCTTTATGCGATAGCCAGCTTGTAGCCAGCGTAATTGCTCTAAAGATTCGCAACTCTCTAAAGAGCTAACGGATAATTGGGTCAAAGCTCTAAGAACTGCCGGGCGAAAAGCGTAAATACCGATATGTCTATAATATGCGTGATGTGTTAACCATTCTGCTTGAGGTAAATTCCTTTGATATGGGATGATAGATCGACTAAAGTATAAAGCAAAATTATGATTGTCTAATACGACTTTTGGTGAATTTGGGTCAGCTAATGCTACAAATGAATCATTTTTTTGAAAAGGTTGCACCAACGTAGCAATATCTGCAGATGGGTCATCAAAACATTGCAGAATGGCCTGCAGTTGGGGTGCAGCAATAAATGGCTCGTCGCCTGGATATTTATAACGACATCTGCTGTTTTTGCAATCTTATTGAATGCTTCACAACATCTGTCAGTACCACTTTTATGCGCAGTAGAGGTCATCACAACATTTCCTCCAAAAGCTTCGACTGCATCGAATATGCGTTGATCATCCGTGGCGACATAAACGTCTTCGATTACTTGAGCTACGCGCTCGTATACACGCTCGATAATAGGTTTCCCTCCTAGTAATGCCAAAGGCTTTCCTGGAAATCGTGTTGACGAATATCGAGCAGGTATAATTGCTATTGCTTTCATTTTTGTCATCTTCGTTCTTGCATATCATTAGCTCTAAATCCCTCACTGCACAAAGTTGATGCGTTAGACGAAATCTATTCAAATAGGCTTTCGCCCCTTGGTTGATTAGCAGGCCGCTTCGGAGGAGGGGCTTCCGTATTCCTCTGTTGCTGCGGTTCTGGATCAGGAGCTTCTTCGTCGTCTATCATATTATTACTCTGAGCGCTTGGGGGAGGAGAAGTTTTCGGGCGCACTGACTTTTTAAACTCTTCATTTTCCTTATAACCTAAAGAATGATCTCGATAGACCTTCTTCATATAATAGGCCCAAATTGGAAGGGCCACAGTTGCACCTTGTCCACTGTTTGTTCGATCAAAATGGATGTCTCTATCTTCTCCACCAACCCAACAAGCTGTGACCAAGCGTGGTACTAATCCAACGAACCAACCATCTGAATTATTGTTCGTAGTACCGGTCTTTCCTGCAATTGGGCCATTTAAATTATACTTATATCTTAATCGACCTGCAGTACCAGATTGTACAACGCCTCTTAGCATAGTTATCATTTCATCAGCACTTTCTTCACTGATAACTTCGTTAATTCTTGGAGAGAACTCTGCAATGACGTTGCCTTGAGCATCTTCAATTTTTGTAACTAATAATGGCGCAACTCGGATACCTCCATTAGCAAAAGCTGTGTATGCACTGGCCAATTCACCGACCGTTACATCGCATGGTCCTAGACAGAGGGCTATAGATGGATAAATGTTTGGATTCTTTACTCCATAATCTTTCAAAATCTTAGCTAGGCGATGTCCCGTAGGGTCTATTTGACTCATCAGACCAGCCGTTACCCAGTTATTAGATTGGGCTAAACCCCAGCTCAAAGGTACACTTGAGCCATACCGTGCTTTGCTACCATTTCTAGGCGTCCAAGCTCGTCCTGCAACCATATAGGTACGCATGACATTGGGTATTGTATAACTGGGGGTTAATCCATCCTCCATAGCAAGTGAGTAAACAAAAGGCTTCATTGTTGAGCCGATTTGTCGACGTCCAACAAAGGCCATGTCATATTGGAAATAATTATAATTTAATCCACCCACATAGGCTTTTACCTGTCCGCTCGAAGGATCTATTGACACAAGTCCTGTTCTCAAGAAACTTTTGTAATATCTGATAGAATCAAGTGGAGTCATCATCGTATCAATAGTTCCTCGATAGGAAAAAGATGCTCATACGTATCTTAGTATGAAAAGATTTACGGATTTCCTCTTCTGAAGCACCTGCATCTTTCAACATCCGATAGCGCTCACTTTGCAACTCTGAGCGCGCTAGTATTGACATTATTTGTTTGCGCGTTAACTTACTACTGAATGGAAACGAAGATGATCCTTTCTTTTCTCTATAGAACAATGGTTGTAAGTATTTAGCCACATGACTATAGGCAGCTTCTTCAGCATAGCGCTGCATACGCGAATCTATCGTTGTATAAATTTTCAACCCATCAGTATAAATATCATAGTTGGTTCCATCCCTCTTTACGTTTTTTTTACACCAACCATAAAGAGGATCATTGGCCCATGATAAAGAGTCGCCAAAATATTGAACTTGTTGCCAGTCAGCATAATTCTCCTTCTTGGGTTTATCCGCCATAAGGATACGGCGTAAATATTCACGAAGATATGTTGCTGGACCATTTTTATGATCAATACGTTTAAAATGTAGTCCAAGCGGTTCCTCTTTTAAAGTCACCGCTTCAGAGGCATTTAAATACCCTCCTTTGACCATCTGATCTAGTACGACATTTCGGCGCTGTTTGCAACGATCTGGAGCTGTAATAGGATTGTAATAAGAGGGATTTTTACACATTCCAACCAACATTGCAGCTTCAGTTATTGTAAGTTGTTGCGGTGTCTTCTGAAAATACACTTTTGCTGCAGTTTTAATTCCAACTGCATTATGCAGAAAATCAAAGTAATTTAGGTATAGTGTAAGGATTTCCTTTTTTGTAAAATGACGCTCTAACTCTACAGCTATAACCCACTCTATTGGTTTTTGAAACAGACGCCCAAGCGTACTGTGGGCACGCTTAGAATATAATTGTTTTGCCAATTGTTGTGTAATAGTAGATCCACCACCAGCTGCACGTTGCCCAAGAAAACCACGTTTAACAACAGCGCGTCCAAACGCTTTTGCATCAATTCCACTATGCTGATAGAAACGAACATCCTCAGTTGCGATTAAGGCATCGAACATATGAGAAGAGATGCTATCATAGTCAGTAAAAATTCTATTTTCATTCTGTGACCAAGTGCCTAATACCTTTCCATCAGCGGAAAAAACCTGTGAGGCATATTTATCGATCGGGTTCTGCAGCTCATCAAGAGGAGGCATATACCCTACCCACCCTCTCTCTATACTAAAAGTTGCACCAATTATAAGCAACACGATACAACCATATATCGTCCAAAGAATTCCAAGTACTTTCTTTTGCATGTCTTTATGGCCTGCGTTTTGAATACTAATTATGCGCGAAGATAAGAAAAAATAATCGCAATGAAAGGTATTCTTATCTGATTTATCTAAACAGTGTACGTAAGGAAGCTGTGACTTATAATCAGGTACCATACTTAGGATGTAAAAGTATGCAGAGTCCGTAGAACTAGCAGACTAATTGTACTATATATAGGAAAAAGATAAATAGATAAAGAAACTTTAATTGCTAATTCTATAAACTATCTAAATCTAATGTACATCAAGCATAGGCTTGCTATCAAGAAAAAACAAAACTTATCTTTGATTACTTAAATTGATTTTGTACTTTTGCACCACGTTTGTAGGTTCAGTAGCTCAGCTGGATAGAGCAACAGCCTTCTAAGCTGTGGGTCTTGGGTTCGAATCCCAACTGAATCACAAAATCATTTAAGTGAGAAGGTACAAAAAAATTACCTTCTCTTTTTATATGGATGAACTTACTAAATTAACGTGAGTTCGATGAATTCAGAATAATGCGAGCTGTGTGTCAATGGTCCTTTGTACATTGATGCACGGCTTCTTTGGAAACAGATAATAGGCAGCAATAGCCCCTAATAAGTTGACGATGAAATTGTCAAAGCATCTATGTCCGGAGTGTTCCACTTGTGCAATGTTTCTTTAAGTTCATCATTCACAGTTTCTATAATGGCTCTTTTTCCTGAGTAAACAGTCTGTCTAGAAACGCTCATTAAAGCTCCTTTCAGGTTACTTTTCAATTTGGTAATAAGTTGTATTCCGTCAACGAAAAGCCTTTGAAAGAGGTTCTTGCTGATGTACCCCCTATCACCCGAACAGCCTACCATGCATGAACTCTACAAAACGCTTTTTGTACTCCAAAGGCTTACGGTCATCAACATCTCCCGGTGTTATCATAAAAGTTGAGAAGCTCTCCTTTCTCATTGCAAATCAAATGCAATTTGAAACCGAAGAACCAACCCATAGAGCATTTTTCCTCTTTGGGCTATGCCTTTGAAAAACTTTGTGAATATGTATTCTCTGGTTTCTTTGCAGACACGCAATGGTGTACTATCAACAAAGCTTATGCCCGTGCATTTTGCCCAAGAGGACCTTTCTTGATAAATAAGGTTTAAGGGTATTGCTACCTCCCGTTTCCAATTCTACTAAACGGTTATAAGAAACAACATTTTGGGAAACAGATGGCGAAGATGCTTACATACTTTTTCAAGATAGAAATGTTGGTTTAAAAGCAACGATAACCGGAGTCATGAAAAGAATCATTATCAGCATGACTTCTGCCTTTTGACATCGTGGAACTTCGATGATATTTTTCTTTTTCCAGTAGGGTTTTAGCGCATATTTTTGCCGTCATTGCATCAAAAAAACTTGCAGAAGTCATCTGCCATACAAAATATTTCTATAACTTTGTCTCTCAGTAATCATAGCGATTTTTGTTTGTAATTATTTGAATATCAACACCTTAAAAGTTACAACAAATTTCGCTAATCACCAAATCTATAGACACTTATAATTCATCGAACTCACATTATATAACAAATATAAAACAAAATTATGAGACATCTATTTTCTGTTCTTCTCTTCGTGGCAACACTAATAGGTACAAGTAGTTTTACGTATGAAACGACATCTACAACCCGCGCAGAAAACATTAGTTTGCAGACGCAAAAGAAGTATAAGGGGAGGAAAGCTTGTAAGCGTTCGAAAGCCCGTAAGCCAAGTGTCCATAAGAAAAAAATCTACCCTGCTCTGTTAAAAGTGGGTCGGATTGTATACATCACTCCTACAGGTTCTTGTTACCATTCACGAACATCTTGTCCTGCATTGTGGCGTGGAAACTACTCTCGCACATCTTTAAGTTCTGCACGAAGTGAAGGCTATCGTTCATGTTCAAGATGCTATTAACATAACGAGAATTCGTCGAACTCACGTTAAATTAAGAGACTCAAACGAAGATCATATTCTAGTAAGATTATATTTAAATTTGCCAATTTTATTTCTTTTAAACTTCTTACAGAAAACTGATATTAAAGGAGAAAACAGTATACTATTTACATCTTATTTTTATAACAGACACTTACTCTAGGGAAATCATAGGTTGGGTATTATTAGAAAATCTAATGGCTAAATACCTTGGGTGCTTAATTGCACAGGTTGCTGATGCTTAATTAAAGTAAAACAAACTAATGCCGCATAGTATAGAATATCCGGCTTGTTACCGATGAAAGAAGAAAATGTATATTTGCGAAGCGGGTAGCACGAAAAGCTGTATGTGTAAAAGTTTTTCAAGGCTGTGAACCTATTAAAGATCAAACATTAGTGCCTGTTAATTTTAATAGATAAATAATATAATGCGTGTAAACCTTGTCTGGAAGATAGACTTTTAATGTGTGAACCTTTTTAAGTCAAAGTCATCTCTTCCTACCCATCCATAAAAAACGTACGTACCTTTTAATCAAAGGAAGCGGATCTTTTACAGAAATAGTACGTACGTTTTTACCAAAAAGGAGCATACTTTTCTTCAAAAAGGTACGTACCTTTCTGAAGAAAATAAGGAGAGTTGACTTTTCCTATTTATAACATAACATTAAATGGCACGGCTGTCATCCTTGTGACGTTTCATATTCATATAGACGTTGTAGATTAACTAATCCATCCGTCATAACCCTCGTAAGTACAAAATATATAGTTAGATGCGAGCCTATCTTTGCAAAGATAGGCTCGCAATATGTTTACATTGATAGAATCAAGCTTTAATATTTGGTTCTTCCAAACCTAAATGCTTTTTCTTGTCGACTGCTTTTAATAAGATTCCTAATACAAGAGCTGCTGCACCTAAAAGAGCTAACATGAGTAACGGATTTGTATAATCATATGAAATAGCTGCTTTTTCAGGTGTCATCGTACCATTTTTAATCGCCTCTTCAATTTCAGGATTTGAGGCTTTCAAAATCTTTCCAATCAATAGTGGAAATAACCAGAGACCTATATTTTGTATCCAAAAAAATCAAAGCATACGCTGACCCAATTACTTTACTATCTACCAACTTTGGTACACTGGGCCACAACGAGGCAGGAACTAAGGAGAAAGAAGCTCCTAAAACTAATATAGTAGTGAATGCTAATATTACACCCCCCAGAGGAGAGCTCTTAAATTGGGGTAATACAAAAGCAAACGTAAGATGACAAACGATCAAGAGAATAGAGCCAAGCATCAACATTGATGCTGCTTTACCTTTATTGTCAACATATTTTCCTAGAATTGGTGTTATACCTACGGCTAGCAATGGGAACACTGCAAAAATAGACTCTGCAGATTGACGACGATATGACATATAGCAGAAAACAAGTAAGGACACAACAGAAAGAAGCATCAATACTGTTTTCTTTATTCCCTTCGAGAAGTTACTCGTAAATGCCGTTATAGCAATAAGCAGCATAACAACATATTGCACTAATGCGACATTATTAGAAGCCCAAAAAGATCCTTCAGGTACTGCTTCAAAAGAAATATTGCATTGCAACATATTTACGGCATACTTTTGGAATGGGAAGATAGCTGAATAATAAAGTACGCATAACAAAGCAACAAGCCAGAAGCCCCCACTTGAAAGAACCTTACCAAGATCTGAAATTTTGAAAGGTTCTTCAGCTTCTTCTTCTTCACCAGTTTCTGCATCCAATTTTCGATCCATAAAGAAGTAAACTACAAACATAATCAAGGCGATGCAAAGGAGTAACACGCCAAAAGCAACAGAGCGAGAAACATCTATACGCCCAAACATTTTCGCAATGACAGGAGAAAAAATCATACAAGTAGCAACACCTAAACGTGCCAAAGCCATTTCAGACCCCATTGCAAGAGCCATCTCTTTTCCTTTAAACCATTTTACAATACCACGTGATACCGTAATTCCGGCCATTTCCACACCGCAGCCAAAAATCATAAAGCCTACAGAGGAAAACTTGGCTGATGCCGGCATTCCTTCATAAAAAGGAGAAACGCCTAATTCATCAAGACCAGGTATATAGTTGAGATTAGCGGTAAACCAGTGGTCAAGACTTGAGCCGGCAAACGTCTCTGTCACAGCGTACCAGTTAATACCGGCACCTATGAGCATAACTACTCCAGAAAGAATCGCAGTAAAACGTACTCCCATCTTATCGAGGATAATACCTGCAATAATCAAGAAGAAAATAAATACGTTCAAAAACGTTTCAGAGCCTGCATATGTACCAAAGGCTGTTGAATCCCATCCTCTTGTAGACTGCAATAAGTCTTTTAACGGAGAAAGGATATCCATAAAAATGTAAGAAAAGAACATCGCAGAGGCCAGCAAAATAAGGGCTGTCCAGCGAGCTTTCGGAGACTCCCGCAAGGAAGTCTGTACTTGTTGTGTTGTAGACATAGAAGTAAGATTTATAATTCTTCAATAGTAAATTTTAGTTTTTCAGCCATTTATCCAACCAACGGAAGAATGTGCCTGCCAAAGAATACCATTTTGAGGCTTCAAGACCCAGTGGTTTTCATCTGGTAACAATAACATTTGGGCAGGAATGCCGCGCAATTTTGCCGCAGCAAAGGCACTTTCAGCTTGCGTATATTCAATGCGGAAGTCACGTTGCCCATGTATACAAAGAATAGGAGCAGTCCATTTATCTACAAAGAGATGAGGGCTTTGTGCAAAAGCTTTCTTCATTTGGTTATTATCTTTTACCCAAGGAGCTGACCCCAAATCCCAATTAGCGAACCACATTTCTTCTGTTTCGAGATATTGTTGCTGCGTATTAAAGATTCCATCGTGAGCAATCAAAGCCTTAAAGCGTCCCTCATGATGACCAGCTAACCAATAAACACTAAAGCCGCCAAAACTAGCTCCAACTGCTCCCAAATGATCCTTGTCAACATAAGACTCTTTAGCAATATCATCTATAGCAGATAAATAGTCTTGCATACATAAACCTGTATAGTCACCACTAATCTCTTCAAGCCATTCCATTCCATAACCTGGAAGTCCACGACGATTAGGCGCTATCACAATATAACCATGAGCTGCCATAATCTGGAAATTCCAACGATAACTCCAGAACTGACTAATTGGACTTTGAGGTCCTCCCTCACAATATAATAATGTGGGATATTTTTTGGAAGGATCAAAGTGGGGAGGATAAATCACCCAACACTGCTCTTCTTTGCCATCAATTGTCTTTACCCAACGTTCTTTTACTTCTCCAAAAGTTAATTGATCATAGAAAGCCTTATTCTCAAATGTCAACTGGCCAACTTTACCATTAAAGCCAACTTCATATAGCTCATCTGCTTGAGACATGCTATGCTTCTTTGCTATCAATCCTTTATTAGAGGGTGATAAGGAGACTAAAGAATAATCTGCAATATCATTTGTCAGCTTTTTTACGCTACCCTTTAGATTAGTAGCATAAACATTTGCAGCCCCATGCCATACTCCCGTAAAATAAATGTCTTTACTATTTGATGACCATAGGAAGTCATTAACAGAACTTTCAAAAGACTCTGTTACATATTGTTTCTTACCCGTAGAAAGTTCATATACGCAAAGCCTTGAACGATCACTCTCATAGCCATCACGTGCCATACTAAGCCAAGCAACATAACGAGCATCTGGCGAGAATTGAGGATTTTGATCATATCCAACGTTAAAATCGCTCTGCTGATGATTCACAGCCTGAGCTTGTAGGCTTTGTGTAGGTGTTGACTCCGGTTCTTTATAATCTGACGGCTTGCAAAGATTTACAGTTTTTCTACTCGTAAGATCATATAAGTAAATATCGCTATCAGTAGAAATGGCATACTTTAATCCAACCTTTTTCCGAGACGTATAAACAATCTGTTTACTATCAGGACTCCAAGCTAACTGCTCTGCTCCTCCAAATGGCTCCATTGGGCATTCATATGGTTCGCTAGCAAGTAAGTCTATAGGATTAGTAATACTTGATGCATTCAAATCTGCCACAAATGGGTGTGGAGCAGTCGTTACATAATGATCCCAATGTTTGTACATTAAATCATTAATAACCATGCCGGAAGCTTTCGGCAAATCTTTGTCATTCTCTTGTATGGAATGATGCTGTGGAACATCCATAATCATAATGATTTTCTTGTTGTCTGGAGAAACCAAGAAATCATTTACATCTGTTTTTTCGTGAGAGATTTGTTGGCGATTGCTTCCATCAGCATTCATCATCCAAATTTGTGATGAACCAGAGGCATTACTCAAAAAGATAATTGACTTACCTTGATTTACAAAGACCCCTCCGTGTTCATTATGGCTACTTGATGTAAGCAACTTAGCCGTCTTATTACTCAAAGCCATTGTGTAAAGTACACTATGACTTTTATTTTGTTCTTTACTGAAGTAGCTTACCGTATAAACGGCTTTATTGTCATTTGGAGAGACATTAACGCTACCTATTCTTCCGAAAGACCACAAGACTTCTGGAGTTAATAAGTCTGATCCTAGTTTCGGAGAAACTTTTCCTATAACCTGTTGCGCGACCGCAGGAGTTGCTATAATAGCGGTTGCGAGTGCCAGTGCTTTGATGCTCATATGTTTTATTTTTTCACAGTAGATAATTTACTTCGATGGACCTTTTCCCAAATTTTGTTGCCGTTTTTTTATTTCCTCTTGCTGCTCCTGCAGAGCTTGCAATCTCGCAGCAAGGCCGGAGGGTTTTCTGTTAGGATTATCTTTGTTTGCTCTAAAATTAGCTTCCAACTTTTCTAGAAGCTTTTTATCATCTGTAGAGCGACGTAGGTACCACATTGTTAATGCACTTGTCAAGAGCGACACAAAATAATAATAATTGAGTCCACTAGAGTACTTGTTAAACATAAAGAAGAAGAAAATTGGCATCAAGAAAGTCATCCATTGCATAATCTTCATTTGTTGAGCTTGCTCCCCACTCATAGAGTCTTGCTGTTGCTTCATCGTAAGCCAAGAGTAAAGCAAGTTCGTACAGCAAAACAACACACAGAAGAGGCTCAAGTGAGTACCTATTCCCCAGATCGGAGTATTCCAAGAAATAATATCATCATAAGTGGATAAATCATCCGCCCATAAGAATGCTTGTTGACGAAGTTCAAAAGCATTAGGAACAAAGTTAAACATAGCAATCCAAATAGGCATTTGGATAAACATAGGCAAGCATCCACCCATCGGACTTACCCCATATTGACTATACAATTGCATTGTCTCTTGTTGACGCTTCATTGCATCTTCTTTATTAGGATATTTCTTTGTAAGTTCATCCACCTTTGGTCTTAGTACGCGCATTTTAGCTGTACTCAAGAAGCTTTTCTTTGTTGCGGGATAAACTATAGCCCGCATAAGCAAAGTAATCAACAAAAGAACAATTCCCATATTCAGACCAAATCCAGATAGGAAGTCAAAGACATAAATAGTAAAGAATCTATTGATCCAGCGGAATAAAGGCCAACCTAAATAGACAAGATCTTGTAAATCTAAATCTTTACTACTCAGCTTGTAGCGTTCCAATCCCTTTAAGTAGAGGTACTTATTAGGTCCAAAATAAAATTGAACCTGAGTTACATTCTTTCCCGTAGGGTCGAAGGCAACTTCTGCTGTTGCTGTATAATCTTTCACATAACCAGAACCTTCACTACACGTGTCACTCTTTAAAAAGGTATTTGTAAAGGAATTTTTCCCTGCAATAAGCACGGCACTAAAATACTGATCTTTGAAAGCGACCCAATCTATGTTTCCCTCTGGCTTAAGTTCTTCAGACTTTTGTTCACTAAGTTTATCTGTTCCTTCATTCTCCTTTTTGTAAGTTAAAGTAGAATAGAGATTTTCAAAATAAAAGCCTTTTTCTTGTTGGCGAATCTTATTCTTCCAATCAATGCCTAAGGTTTTACCTGCAAAAGAGCGCCCTTTGGTTCTAATTGTCGTATTAACAAAATACGACCCTTTGATCAACTTGTAATCTATATATAATGTATCTCCTTTTGATGATCCTAAAGCCATTGTAAGAGTAGAATCTGTTTTAGCAAGTGGCTGGAAATAATAATCTTCTGTACTATATAAACCTTCTATCATCTCAAAACGAAAATTCAACTTGTGCGTTTTTTCTTCAATCAGAGAAAGTTGAGCTTCCTTATTATTTTGGAAGTCCGAATAAGATTTAAACTCACAAAGTCTTACATTTGAAATTGAGCCGCCTTTAGGCGAGATCGTCACTGCGACATGTTCATTCTTAAGACTTATTGGTGTATTTACTCCTTCGCGGCTACCATTAAAAATATCTGTAGAATCAGCTACGTGCTGTTGCTTATTAGCTGTAGTTGAAACTTTTGTTGAATCATTCGCAGGCTTAGCTATAGGTTGAGCTGTTTGCTCTGCAACTTGTGTTTCTTCTGTTTGAGTTGTCGTATAATAACTAAATCCTATTAGCAATAAGGCTATAAGAAATAGCCCTGTCAATGTATTTTTGTCCATTCTATTTTCTTCTAATTAAGGCTTAATGCTTAGCTTTTTTATTTTCGATTGCTGCTTGTACAAAGCTCAAGAATAAAGGGTGAGGATTAAGTACGGTAGAACTATATTCTGGATGGAATTGCGTTCCTATAAACCAACGATTTTTCGGAATCTCTACGACTTCAACCAAATCGCTTTCGGGATTTGTGCCCACACATTGCATTCCTTTACCTTCGAATTCTTCTTTATAGATATTATTAAACTCATAACGGTGGCGATGACGCTCACGTATTTCTTCTTTACCATAGATTTCTCTAACTTTACTGCCTTCACGCAGCAAGCAAGCATAGCCTCCCAAACGCATTGTGCCACCCAAGTTGGTAATATTCTTCTGCTCTTCCATAATGTCAATCACATTATGATGTGTCTTAGGATCCATTTCTATGGAATCTGCATCATTATACTGCAACACGTTGCGAGCAAATTCAATGACCATCATTTGCATGCCCAAACAGATTCCAAAAGTTGGAATATCATGTTCACGACAATATTGCGTTGCCATCAATTTCCATCAATACCTCTTTGTCCAAATCCAGGACAAATGACAATACCATCCATTGAGGCCAACATTTCAGCAACAGTATCTTTAGAGATTTTCTCAGAGTTGATAAATGTTGTTTTAACCTTATAGTCATTATATGTGCCGGCTTGCGACAAACTTTCTAAGATACTCTTATAGGCATCTTGCAAGTCATATTTACCAACAAGACCTATATTAACGATCTCTTTGGCCTTATGTCGGCGATCCAGGAATGAACGCCAAGGTCCTAAGCTTGGCACTTCTGCTGGTGTAATGCCTATTTTGCGAAGTATCGTTTCGTCTAATCCTTGCTCCTGCATTCGAAGTGGCACTTCATATATTGTAGGTTGGTCCAGACTTTGCACTACAGCCTCAGGTGCAACATTGCAGAAGTTAGCAACCTTTTTACGTATAGAGGCATTTAGATCTTTTTCGGTTCTTAGCACCAAGATGTCTGGTTGAATACCAATACTTTGGAGTTCTTTGACTGAATGTTGTGTAGGCTTAGTCTTTAGTTCTTTTGCAGCTGCTAAGAATGGAACATAAGTAAGATGTATACACAAGGCATTTTGCCCCAATTCCCACTTCAATTGGCGAATAGCCTCAAGAAAAGGAAGGCTTTCTATATCTCCTACAGTTCCGCCAACTTCAGTAATCACAAAGTCGTAATGATACTTTTTCCCATTGAAAAGCATCGCTCGCTTAATCTCATCCGTGATGTGCGGGACTACCTGCACCGTTTTGCCCAAATAATCTCCACGACGTTCTTTATCTATCACATTTTGATAAATACGTCCGGTCGTAATATTGTTATTTTTCGATGTTCGAATGCCGGTAAATCTTTCATAATGTCCTAAATCGAGATCGGTTTCTTTTCCGTCATCGGTTACATAGCATTCACCATGCTCATAGGGGTTAAGTGTACCCGGATCTATATTAATATACGGGTCAAACTTCTGAATCGTAATGTTATAACCTCTGGCTTGTAGCAACTTACCAACTGACGCTGCAATGATACCTTTGCCTAATGAGGACGCAACACCTCCTGTAACAAAAATATATTTTGTATCCATGCTATGTATGACTTCCTTTTTATTTCCTTGCAAATGTACGAATTATACTGAAGAAAGGAGCTTGTTTCACAAATTTATGTTCAAGCCTATTGATAAATACTCTTTGAATTGAAAGTATGAACCACCGGCAGACGGAACTACGCTATCGTCGAAACGAGGATAGAGAAAAAAACTGAGATGACAAGTATTTGTTGATAATAAAATTAAACGTGTTTTCCCATTCTACTTGTGTACGGTGATAGTTGGTGTAATAATACAAGCGGCCGCTCCAATTGACATTCTTTACAATTGTCCAAGCGTGGTTCATCGTAATATTTGCACCATATTCTATCTTAGAATGACGCCCTGAAGCTAAACCAAAGGACGGAGAAAGTGAAAGTCGATCAACATAACGATAGTCCCAAGCAACAGGGGAGATAACTACGTCAAACTTAAACTTTGGTTTAGTCACAGCATACTTCATACCGACAGAAAGCAAAGACTCGAATGGAGACATAAAATCAGAATATATGGTGCGATCATTCTTTTTATAGGACTTACAAAACTGCGTCCAACTTTGTAGCATAACTGAATAAGACCAATGTTTGGAAGCTTTGAGCCCCAACTCATTGGTAAGACGAAGCAGGTCGCTATTCGTTAGATATTTATGATACGTATCACCACGCGTGCTCTGAAAGCCTAAACGCATTTCAAGTTTGTTATTGAAGGCCAATCTAGTCTTATTGTCATAATTAACCTGAAATAAGAGCGACGATAGCATTGAATGATTACTCTCACCTCCTTTATACCAATTATCGGATACGTAATTTTGCATTAATTGAAAGGCAAAATTCGTCTTAAACTCCCAAAAGTTAGGCTTACGTACGTGAATGCCCCAATTTGTTTCCGGAACATCTATTCCTGGCTCTGGATCTTTATGCACGATCGTGGGTTTTGGCTTCACTTCGCCTGGTATCAGGGGCTTTAAAGTGTCGGGTCTTGAATCACTGATATGTTGTATCAGCTCAGGATGTTTGGCATAAGTACTAAGCAGTATATGGGAAATACGATCCAATGCCGCCAGTTGTCTCGATTTGTTATGATCTGTAAGAGAGAAGAATCGGCGTGGGACATCATCATAATAAGTGTTGGCTGTAAACAATGGGAAATAGTAGGGATTACTAAGCGTATCTACCTTATCATAATGCCATTTTGCAAACTTATCACTCAAGCGTCGCAGCGAATCGGCATAAGCCGAAACCACTCCTTCAAGTCTTGACACACTGCGTCTTGCGGTTTGTGCCCCAAGAGTAAGGCAGATGAATAAGCCACATAAGATTAGGGCTCGATTTTCTTTTCAAATACAGCATAGCAGGAGCAAAATTACAGAAATTATATCAGATAACATGTATTTTCAAGTGGTCTGAAGAAGATCGAGGCTCAAATTTGGGTCTTTCTTATCTAATGTAAGAAACTATTAGATCAATAAAAACCAGGTGTTTACTCGTTTTTCAGAGAAATAGATATAACATATTGAATTTTCTTATGTGAAAGAGAATTTGTCCCTCCACTTGAGTACAAACGTACTACTATGAGAGCACAAATCTACCATCACGATGGTACATAGTAAAAGTCAGAATAAGTGGTGCTAACCTCTGCTCAAGTGTAAAATATAATGGCCCCGCAAACATCAACAACAGTTTAGCTAAATCTATTCCTTAAATATAAGACGCGCAGATCTTTATTATTCATCCTATTTATGAGTCTTACGTAACTCAAGTTGTATTTTACTTGGCCATTAATCAGAAATAACACTTCATATGCAAAAGAGTTTACATAAAAAAGCACTTATCTCTTTGTTATAAAAGGAGATAAATGTATCTTTGCCAGTCGAAATTGCACGTATAAAATGACTTCAGTACGACATACTCTACTCGCATTATTATTAAGTTGTTTCTTTATAGCGCCATTAAAAGCCCGTGATAAGATTCACCGCATACCTCCAACTTCGGCAGGTAAGTCTAAAATTATAGAACCGGACCATCTTTCGCTTAAGGCGAAAGCTGAACGCCAAGTAATACCTCAAAATGAAGGCGTTATCAAGCGTACGATAGCTAACATGAACCTGAAATATAAGGAAGGTATAGACGTATCTCACTACCAAGGGGAGATTGATTGGGAAGAAGTAGCGCGCAGTTCGCAGATTTCCTATGTGTACATTAAAGCAACAGAAGGGGCATCTTTAGTAGACGAATATTATCAACAAAACCTTGAGGGGGCGCGAAAAGTAGGACTGAGTGTTGGGAGCTATCACTTTTATCGTCCTACGATAGATTGGCGTGTGCAGTTTGATAATATGACTTCAACAATTCAAAAAGAGTCGCAAGATCTCGTCCCTATCATCGATATCGAGCATGCGAGCGGTAGTGAGGAAGAATTTATTGATAATCTTCGCCAATTTATACAGAAGGTGACTCAACATTATGGAAAGAAGCCATTGCTTTATACTTTCCATAATTTCTATAATCGACACTTCGTAGGTCTTTTCCCTGATTATCACTGGATGATTGCTCGCTATCGCAACGATGAGCCGACCCTAAACGATGGAAAACAATATATCATCTGGCAATATACGCAAAGTGGTCGCCTCGGCGGCATTCGTGGAAAAGTAGACCGCAGCCAACTTATGAGCAACTTCAGCCTGAGGCAGTTGCAGATGTGATTTAAGGAGGGTAACACACTACCCTCCTCTATTCTTTCAATCAACAATTAAACAAGATCATTATGAATGAATGGTTTCAATGCACCATCAAATACGAAAAGACGCTTGAAAACGGCTTAGTTAAGAAGGTATCTGAACCTTACTTGGTGGATGCGATCAGCTTTACTGAGGCAGAAAAAAGAATCATAGAGGAAATCAAACCTTTTATGACCGGTATCTTTGAAGTAGCTGACATTAAGCGTGCACATTATGCAGAACTGTTTGAATCTACGGATGAAAGCGCTGATCGCTTTTTTAAAGTCAAGCTACAATTTATTACGCTAGATGAGAAAAGCGGGAAGGAAAAGAAAACTTCACAGAATATACTTGTACAAGCAGCAGACTTGCGTGATAGTATTCAGCGTTTGGATGAGGGAATGAAAACATCTACGATTGATTATACGATTGCCTCTGTTCAGGAAACACCAATTATGGACATCTATCATTATAAAGAGATGGCACCGGACAACTTTCGTAAAGTAGATGAGGCTTAAATATGAGTGCCATACAAACACGCTTGGAATGTGTTCGTGCTACAATCCCTCATGGGGTAGACTTGGTAGCCGTTTCTAAATTTCATCCGATTGCAGAAATTAGAGATTGCTATGAGCTCGGACAACGCTGTTTTGGTGAAAGCCACGAGCAGGAGTTACGCATAAAACAGGAGGAGCTACCTAAAGACATTGCTTGGCATTTTATTGGCCATTTACAAGCAAATAAAGTAAAGTATATAGCGCCTTATATCTCTATGATAGAAGCCGTAGATACATTTAGGCTACTTAAAGAAATCAACAAGCACGCGGCTAAACATAATCGCATAATTGATTGTTTACTTGAAATACATATTGCTCAAGAAGAGACAAAATATGGTTTTACTCCGAAAGCTTGTCGACAGTTGTTAGCTGATGGAGAATGGAGAGCATTGAAACATATTCGCCTGCGGGGCTTAATGTGTATGGCGACAAATACTGACGATACATCGCAAATTCGCAGAGAGTTCCAACTAGCACTGCAGCTTTTTGAAGAACTTAAAAGCACTTATTTCTCTGACGAAGATTACTTTAATGTAAAATCGTGGGGAATGACTTACGATTACAAGCTTGCTATTGAAGAAGGCAGCAATCACGTCAGAGTTGGTACCGCAATATTTGGACCTCGTACTTATTAAAGCCACACTCAACAAAGCTATAAACATAACAGGAAGCAACCTCAACAATCTAAAGGTTGCCTCCTGTTGTGTTTATATACATTCCTTATTTCTACCACTTTCGAAATAGATAATCCGAGAAGTGACACCATATAAACAGAGCTAACGCTTCTAAAGCATACAATGGCCAATCAATCTTCATATTAAATGTACCAAACAAGTATTACGTTGTATTGCACAGCTTCCTTATATATCTATACTTAGATCTACCTATACAATAAAAGGGGACTCACAAAGAGTTCCCCTTTTACCTTCTTATTGAGAATAACTATTATTCAACTGCAATTTTAACCGTAGCACGGCGGTTGTAAGAGAACGGAGACAATGTGTCTACACCACCCTTAGCTTCAGTGATGATGTTATCTCTACTCACACCCATCTTAACGAGTTCGTTCGCAACAGCTGCAGCACGTGCCTCAGAAAGACGACGGTTAATAGAAGCAGAACCCGTCTTGCTATCAGCGTAACCCGTAACGCGGATCTTCGTGTTATTAGCCTTAGCATATTCTGCAACCTCTTTCACGTTAACCAAATCTTTGCGGCTTGCAATCTTAGAAGAGTTCAAGTTAAAGAATACAGAAGTCGTTGTAACAACATATTCCGTAGTAACTTTCTCAATAGTTTCTGCAGGCTTTTGATTAGCCAACATCTCACGCAAGCGTGCATTTTCATCTTGCTGATCCTTCAACGCAGCATTAAGAGCGTCCATTTGCTCTTTGTTCATTGCCATCAAAGCATCTACATCAGGCACGTAATCCCAATCAGTCTTATTAAAGTTATAAGTAAGACCGATGGCAGTACCAATCATCTTGTCCCAGTGACGAGACCTAGACTTCTTATAGCCATTCCATCCGTCCGGATATCTAAAATCTGTGATATCTTGCGTGCCTTCAATTGCATTTGCATAAACATCAACAAACAGTGTAAAGTGTTTGCTCAGGCGGAAGTTATTCAACAAACCAGCTTGGTAAGAGATATCATAAGTATTTGCTGACATATTGCGAGCGACACCAACACCGGCATAAGGAATAAAGTTCCAAACGCGCTTCTCGTTATAGCCGCAAAGCATATTAGATAAGTTGAACATTACATCCTCGTGAATGTTCCAGTAGTGATAGGTGTGGTGATCATTCTCTGTATTCACCTGCTTACCCCATACGCCTTCAAATTTCGTACGAAGACCTATACTCGGAGTAAACCACTTGCCAATGGCAGCGTTAAAACCAAAAACGCCACGCGTTGTCGTGAACGGATTACCAGATAATCCGTGTACTTCCTGTGAAGAGTAGGCGATTATACTGGCCACCAACACTAAAAACCAATTTGACAAAATGAATTTGTTGCTACGCTATACTTTTTAGTCGGAATGACTGTTTCTTGAGCCATTGCTGACGACCCTAAAGCAAGAGCAGCTAATGTAATCATGATCTTTTTCATAACTTACATATTTTAGTGAGACAATATATTTCTAATTAGGGAACTCACAGAGAAGACCTCTATCTCCCAATTTTTACGCAAATATAGAAATCATATTCAAACAATCAAAACTAAGATACAAAAACATATAATCATTAGTTATACGGTTTTTGGCACTTATACAAGAATAGCAAGGTCCTTTAACTAAATATACTCAGTATTTTTCGCTTTGAATAATAGCAAGAATAGTAGCTCCATCGGGTCCATAATTAGGACATTCGCAGGCAAACAATCGTTGCATTAAATTACCCATCTCTTCGTTAGATAACGCTTCACCTATAGGAATAGCAGACTTTGAAGCTAAAGTTAAAGCGACATGATGATGAATTTCATTAATAGCTTCTATATTTCCTGCTTCAACTCTTGAACTATATTCAATAGAAGATCTGAGATATCTAATCCTTCTGTGCCTGATGGAATACCTCTTACTTCATACTCGCCATTCGTCTGCTGCGTAAGATCAAAACCGATATCAGTGAGTGGTAGTAAAATCTTTTCTAAATAGACCTTTTCCGTTGGAGAAAAATGAATCGTTTGAGGAAATAATATACCTTGAGATGGACCTGCTTGATTTTTAATCTGACGCAAATAGTAATCATACAAAATGCGCACATCAGCTCGATGCTGTTCAACAAGCATAAGACCAGACTTTACAGGTAAAAGAATAAACCGTCCTAACAATTGCATATACTTATCAGAAAGATCATCTACATCAAACCCCTCTAAACTTGGAGATTTTGCAAGTAACGTTGATTGTTCTTCAGTCAAAGCAGACAACTCGGAACGTCTGGGTTGAAAAAGTCTATCTAGATCTCTTTCCCAATTACTTTCGACTTGTCGAGTATTTTTGATGAGAACGTTCTTTATTAAAAGGATTAAAGTTTTTGGTTTATATGAACTTGAGGTGGACTAAGCACCTGCGTCTTATCTATTGGTTCAAAAACAGGCATAACAGGCTTGTTCTTTGTGTCAAATTCTATCAAAGGAACAGCTGCATATTTTCCTAATGCCTCTCGAACACAAGCCAAAACTACTTGCCAAATTGCACCCTCATCTTGAAACTTTATTTCAGTCTTTGTCGGATGAATATTCACATCTATTCTTGAAGGGTCTATCTCCAAAGCAACAAAGTAGGGAACCTGCTCATTTTTCTGGAATAAGCCTTTCAAAAGCTGTTTGTATAGCCTTTGCAAAAATAATTATGTCTCATATAGCGCCCATTTACAAAGAAAAATTGGCGACACTTCTTCTTTGAGCTATTCGGACTCCCAACGAAGCCTTTAATAGAAACCAGCTCTGTCTTAGCTTCAATAGACATAAGCTGTTCATCTAACTTTGAACCAAACAATGCTTTTATACGCTGACGAAAGTTTCCAGCTGGCAAATCAATTAATAGGGAATTGTTATTATAGAGCTTAAATGCAACAGAAGGGTTGGCTAAAGCAAGGCGCTCAAACTCTGACATAATGCTCCCCATTTCCGTCTGGTTAGATTTCAAAAATTTACGACGAGCTGGTATATTAAAAAAGATATTACGTACAGAAAAATTTGCTCCAACTGGGCAAGCTACAACACTTTGGCTCTTTATTCTACCTCCTTCAACATCTACACAGATACCTAGTTCTTCTTCTTCTGTTCTTGTCTTAAGCTCTACCTGTGCGACGGCGGCTATAGAAGCCAAAGCCTCTCCACGAAATCCCATTGTCTTCAACGCAAATAGATCTGAAGGGGTGCTTATCTTAGATGTCGCATGACGTTCGAAAGACAAGCGAGCATCCATTTCGCTCATACCTTTTCCATTATCGACTATTTGAACACACGACTTACCAGCATCAGTAATAAAAACTTGAATTAAAGAAGACTCCGCATCTATAGAGTTCTCTATTAGTTCTTTCACGATTGAAGAAGGACGCTGAATAACCTCTCCTGCTGCAATTTGATTTGCAACAGAATCTGGTAAAAGATGAATAATATCTGACACTTGAAACCTACTTTACATTTTGTACTGGAGCTTCTCGCCGAGGGAGTGGCTTCATCTCACTACCTTGCTTCTTCGATCTCCACTCAAAGAGATCATCTTTACTTAGGGGACGAATATAATCGAACCAAGCAAAAGAAGGTAAGAAAGTTCTCTCTCTTGGTGCCAACGCCAATGGATATACAGTTCCTATCGGCGATGGGAATCCTAGTAGTTTATTCATTTGCTTTTGTACAAAATATGAACGCAAATTCGTAGCCTCAGTATAAACTTGATAAAGAATTGTACTATCCTTTTCTAAGGGAAAGTATATTAATGTTCCATTACCATCTACATTACTTTCTCGAACCCTTCCTTGCTCATCAAAATAACTTCTCATCAATAGCCCCGCAACTTGGTTGTAATGAGTAGAGTCAACCTTTTCGATTAATAAAGCTTGTCGCCGCACATAAATGCTATCAATGATAGAATCATTCATAAAAAGCATTTATTTCCTCCCCGACGATTTGTTTTTGATCACTCCAAACTATGGGATCTTTATATAATAACATTTGCTTTCTCTTTGTATCATAAACAAGAGAGTCACAGACCGCTTGCACATCTGTCCGAAATGCACGCACGTGAGGAGAGCCATGCAGAACGCGATAAACAGAATCTGTCTTCATATTATAAGAATATAGCCGTAAGGTATCTGCATGTACATAAAGCGTATCTTTGCCATTGGCATAATTCTTAGCTAATGCTTTGCCTGTTGCAAGCGCTTCTCCCGTCAATTCATTGTACTGCCCATAATCCCCCATCATTTTTATTTTATTCTTCTTATCCTCATAGGAGATATGATGTCTGACCGTAATCACACCTGTGTGCTTGTTATATAATAATGTATCTCCAACAAGTCTTGAGCCTTGATTAAATAAGACAGGCCGATCATAAAGCCTTACTTGTTCCGTTGCTGTATTATAATAACCACGTTCGGTATAAATATGATTATTGCCACTAATGATATTAGAAGGCCCCTGAACTTCCGCCCATTTAGAAATAACATCATAATGAAGCGTATCAGATGTAAGCATAAATTGCGGGTTCTTAAGCTTTACACTATAATTGAATTTGCCTTGCGCGTTTTTGTGTCGTATTCTCCCCAATCAGACGTCAACCTATTTTCTGCATCAATAAGCTCTCCTCCAGCAAAAAAATACCCAATACCATACAAACGATCATAATTCAAACTGTCAGTCAAGAGAGTTTGAGTACGATGTTTCATTACTACATTCTTTCTCATTTGTGCCAATTGGGCTCCTCCATCATAAAAGAGATGCTCACCTTTTAGAGACAGTGTATCTCCCTGCAATATCTTAACATGCCCAAAAGCTTCAAACGAATTTGTTGCTTGGAAAAGAATCGCACTATCACAAGACATAGTCATACCGCTATGTAATAAGACGACATTACCATTCAGAAACTGCGCGTCAGGTTGTCTAAATTGATCATAAGACCACCGATCAGCATGTTTCAACACAATTTTTTCGTTCGACTTTTTTCTTGGCCTTACAGCAAAAACGGTCACAAAGCAGAACAGCCCTAATAGTAATATTAGAGCTATTCGTGTTTTTCTATAAACAGGCAAGTGTTTCAATTTACTCCTTTATCCAACCTTTATATTTAAAGGTACAGTTCTTCCAATCTGGATTTATGCGCACATAAGTTGTCTTTATCTTATTTGCAATCCATTCATCCAATTTTTCATTACAGCGTTTCTCATAAACGACATCGCGTAATTTTTGAAAATCCTCTTTTAGGTTTGCACGATGCGCATCAATACGAGCCTTAAGTTTTACAACCGCACAAACGTCCTGCCCTTTTGCATTAGTCATTGTGATTGCCTTTGAAACCTCACCTACTTTCATTGTGTCTATTACCTGTGCGATACTCTGGTTCAAATCCTTTAACTGAAATCGCGCCGTCAGCATGCCATCCTCAGGATTCACATAAGACATCAAACCTTTATTATTTCGAGTGTCTTTATCATCAGAATAAATGGCTGCAGCATCCTCAAAAGAAAGTTTATGTTCTCTGATTAGAGTTGCAATTGAGTCCAACTTTGCCTCTTGGCGTGCAAATTCATCTGATGAAATATCAGGCTTCAGTAATATATGCCTCACTTTCACCTTATCTCCTCTTTTATCGACTAGCTGTATAATATGATAGCCAAATTCAGTCTTAACAATTTTAGAAACCTTTTTGGGATCACTCAAACTAAAAGCTACGTTTGCAAACTCGGGAACAAGTTGCCCTCTTCCCATATAATCCATTTCTCCTCCATTTCGAGAAGAACCTGGATCTTGCGAATAAAAACGCGCCAAAGTCGAAAACTCAGTTTCTCCTGAGTTCACGCGATCTGCAAAGCTTCTTAGTTTATTTTCTATACGCTCGACTTCTGCACGTGTTGGTTGAGGTTGCGCAGTTATTATCTCAACCTCGACCTGTGTAGGTATGAGAGGTAGACTATCAGCAGGGAGATTCTTAAAATACTCTCTTACTTCTGCAGGGGTTATAGCGACCTTTTCCGTTATACGTTGCTGTTCGCGTTGTATGCGCATACGATCTCGCTGACTACGTTTAAAATCTTCGCGTAGTTGTGATATGCTTTTATGCATTACAGCTTCTACACCCTCTTTAGAGCCTATATTTTGAATGTATCTATTTATGATTTCGTCTGCAGCACGTATGATATCTCCTTCGCTGACCGCAATACTGTCAATTTCTGCTTGATGCAAATACAATTTTTGTATGGCTATCTGCTCCGGTATTATGCAATATGGGTTCTCCAGAGCTTGTCCTTCTGATTCTGCATACAATCTGGCTTGCTCCACATCCGAAAGATAGATAGGATCATCTCCTACTACCCAAATAACCTCATCAACAACATTTCTCGGGCGTTGAGCTTGGCTACAAAGTGCCCAGCAACCGAAGAGGATTAAAATGACTTTTCTCATCTGACGCTAAGTCTTTTATATTAGTTGTGTTTATTTACCGTCTTTAAAACGTCTTTGTCAACCGAATAAGGGATCGTTTTACGCAACTCTCCTATCCATTGTCTCTCTAAGATATCTTGCCAGTCACTAATCACCATAGAGCGCACATCTTGATAAGACTTTGGCTGATTCAAAATCTTTCCAAACACATCTGTATAAATGAATTTCGGATAAGTTTTTGCGCTACCCTTAATTCCAAAAGCAAACTCATCAACATAAGGGTTTTCTCCTTTTTTACAGATATTTGGCCCAGCAACAACGACTGTCACAGAGTCCTTATTAAACTCATTCGTAATAGCAGACTGCCAATCGCCATTCTCGCTCTTTTTCAATACTTTCTTAACTAACTTAACCTGCTCAGGCTTACTGCAATGTATTACAAAGCCTTTAAAGCGCGGCTCTGTCCAAGAATATTGTCGTTTATTCTGCTTAAACAAAGCATTGAGTGCTTTATCATTTTGGTTTGCCTCATCCCAAACCTTATCCTTACTGATTTGAAAAAGTAAAAGGCCATCGTGATATTCTTGAATCAAATATTTAAGGTTTAAGTCTGCATCGTGAGCTCTAAGCAAACTATCCATTACAGCTTCACGTGTTAAGCGCCCTTTTGATTCTGCAATGATTCGACTAATCTTTTTCATTTGCAGAGATTTCATCTACCCCTTGCTGTTTTAAAGAATAGAGAATTTGATCGCGCAACTCTGCATAAGGCTCCAATTGTTTACGCTCTTGCATCTTAATAATATGATACCCGAAAGGAGTAAGGACAGGCTCAGAAACTTCTCCGACTTTTAGCTTATAAGCTACCTCTTCAAACTCTTTTACTGTAGCACCCGGACCTATCCAAGAAATTTCTCCACCACGAAGAGCAGATCCCAAATCTCCCGAATATTCCTTAGCCAAAGCTGCAAAATTTCCGCCATTCTTAATTACCTGATAGACGGAGTCTGCGCGCATTTTGGCCGTCTCCTTTTGTGCGGCTGTAGCGTTTTGTTTTACGGAAAATAATATGTGAGCAGGGCGCAACAAGTCTTTACCACCCAAGCGCGTTTTCATATTATCATACAAAGCAATAGCAGTTGAGTCAATGAAAGCCTGATCCACCATAAAGGGTGTCAATTGCAGATCGCGATATGTGCGAAATTCATCTTTAAAGGCTTTTGTCGTATCTATGCAAGCTCGCTCAGCAGCAGCCACCTTCAACTTATAATCAAGAAACATCTCAGCATATTCATCAACGCTCTTTTTTTCTACGACAGCAGCTTCTTTACCATTCTTGTTATAGCTATATTCAAACTCAGAGCGTAAGATCGGTCGACCATTTATGGTCATAATAACAGGATCATTAGCTGACTGCGCCTGTAGTTGTTCAATATTGACAGCAAACAAGCTTAGCAATATTAAGCCGAAAGATAATTTCAGTTTCATATATGGGCTTTTAAGCATTAAGAGAGATAATCTATCTCTCCAAAATGTTATTTTTTTAGATGAATAATATCTTTATTCTGGTCTGGAATAATTTGGAGCTTCAGAAGTTATGGATATATCGTGCGGATGACTTTCCAATACACCAGCATTAGTAATCCTTGTAAATTTCGCCTTATGCAAATCTTCGATTGTTGCTGCCCCACAATAGCCCATGCCACTACGTAAACCACCACACAATTGGAAGAGCACCTCTTGTACCGTGCCTTTATACGGAACCCGACCGGCAATTCCCTCGGGAACAAGTTTCTTAACCTCTTTCACGCCACCTTGGAAATAGCGATCTTTTGAGCCATTCTCCATAGCCTCTAAGCTTCCCATGCCGCGGTAAGCTTTAAATTTACGGCCATTGAAGATAATAGTTTCACCCGGACTTTCTTCCGTTCCGGCTACCAAAGATCCAATCATAACGCTAAAGCCTCCGGCTGCAATGGCTTTTACCACATCTCCTGAATAACGCAAACCGCCATCGGCAATCAAGGGCACATTAAATGGTTTCAAAGCACGAGCAACATCGTAGACAGCACTCAACTGCGGTACGCCTACACCAGCCACAACGCGCGTTGTGCAAATAGAACCCGGTCCGATACCCACTTTGACTGCATCAGCTCCCGCCTCTGCCAGCATTCGAGCCGCGTCACCCGTTGCCACATTACCGACAACGATATCAACATCTTTAAAACAGCTCTTTGCCTCCCGCAGCTTGTCAATAACAAAGCGTGAATGGCCGTGCGCTGTGTCTATAATTAAGGCATCCGCCCCTGCTTGTACTAATGCATCCATACGTTGCATTGTATCATCAGTGACGCCCACGCCTGCAGCCACGCGCAATCGACCTTTTGCATCTTTGCAAGCCATCGGTTTATCTTTGGCTTTGGTAATATCTTTATACGTAATCAGACCCACCAACTTTCCGTCTTTATCAATCACGGGTAGCTTTTCTATCTTATTCTCTTTCAAGATACGAGCAGCACCTTGCAGATCTGTCTGTTGAGTAGTCGTAACCAAATGTTCTTTGGTCATAACATCTTCCACCTTTTGATCTAGATTGTGCTCAAAGCGCAAATCTCTATTGGTGACAATACCCACTAAATGCATATCATCATCCACAACGGGAATACCGCCAATATGATACTCATGCATCAATTGCAAGGCACCTCTCACCGTACTACCTCTATGAATAGTGACAGGGTCATAAATCATTCCGTTCTCAGCACGCTTCACGATAGCAACTTGGCGCGCCTGCTCCTCAATACTCATATTTTTATGGATCACACCGATACCGCCTTCGCGGGCTACAGCTATAGCCATCGGAGCCTCGGTTACAGTATCCATAGCAGCCGTCACAAAAGGAATTTGCAACTCTATATGTCGTGAGAAATTAGTTTTTAGACTTACAGTGCGTGGAAGCACTTCCGAATAGGCGGGAACGAGGAGGACATCATCAAACGTGAGTCCATCCATAACGATTCTGTCAGCAATAAAATCAGCAGTCATGTTTACGTGGTCTTTTTATTGCATGCAAAAATACGACAACTAACGATATGAGCAAAGCGATTTTCACTTTTTTACGCCTATCATACTCCCCCTAAAATCACAGTAAAGATGCCTGGGGTACACTTATTGCGAGCGAAGTCCTGCTTAGCTATTTCCTATACCAACGAACGACTACGATCTATTTTTGTTTTACGAACTCATTATGAAATGTAATGATATACAATCAAAGTCTATCTCTAAATAACAGAAAGGGAACAAATTAAAGAGCATAATTTACAGCATCATATCTCATAATGAAATCAAAATTTCCGGAGTTTTAAATTATACCTTCACGATGACAAAAGAATACCACCGTGATAGTACAAATATTCTCTCGTGATGATAGATTTATCCCTCCGTGATGGTACAAAAAGCAAGATTGTCTTTTAGAGAATAATTTTTCAGTCTTACTGCGTTCAACCTCAAATCAAAGGCACTAAAACAATAGGAATTAAAAAAATTAACTATCAATGATTTTTCGTACCACTATAATATGTTGCACACCACCTTTCAGGTTGGCTTACACGGCTTGTTCGATATCGCATATAAATATGCAAGTCTTAGACAAAATAATAAGCTTATACCGCCCTATTTTTTTGTTAATGCAAAAAAGAGGTCAACTCACTAGAAAGCAAATTGACCCATAAACAATGAGAAACTTGAAAATTATAGGCTAGCCTTTAATATCTCAAGTACAAATTCGCGCGTAAGCGGCTTATAGCCTGTACCTATCAAGAAAACTCCATCTGCCGTTTTTTCTAAATTGGCTTCACTCAACCCTAACTCGGCCGCGTGCATTACCAAGCCCAATTCGCGCATCCAGTCTTCTAATCTTTCAAGTCCGATTGCAGCTATTTGTTCTTCCGTGCGGCCATCTGTAGCAACGTCCCACACGTTTGTAGCGAAGCGAACAAACTTAGGTAGTCCAGCCTTCATTATTCGGCGATAATAAGGTAAGCTTACGGCAGCTAGAGTCATACCATGCGTAGCATTCGTTACGCCCCCTATTGCCTGCCCAAGCATATGGACATTCCAATCTCCATCTTTTCCTTTGCTTATAAGCGTATTCAAAGCCCAAGTAGCAACCCACATAATGTTAGAACGCGCCTCATAATCTTGCGGATTTAGCACAGCAATGCGACTGCTGTGAATAAGTGAGCGCATAAGCCCTTCTGCCAAATAATCGCTCGCATTATCATCTGTATTGCTGAAGTATTGTTCCATGATATGCGACATGATGTCAAAGAATCCGGCAACCATATGATACGCTGGAATAGTATAGGTAAACTCAGGATTGAGTATGGCGAATTTAGGAAAGACATTCTCTGCAAAAACGTGGCCTATCTTCAATCCTGTTGCAGAATCTGTAATCACACTTCCGCCATTCATTTCCGACCCAGTACCAACCATGGTTAGAATAGCGCCCACTGGTACGACCTTTCCTTGAGGTTCATTTCTCTCTAAAAAGAAATGTGTCCATGGATCCTTATCGCAATCGACAGCTACGCTGACCGCCTTTGCATAATCTATGGTAGATCCTCCACCTACGGCAAGAATAAGATCGACTTTATTGGCTTTTGCCAGATTTACGCCCTCTCTTAATTTCTCAGCCGTTGGATTAGGCATTACGCCCGCATCTTCTACAATGTGCTTACCGCAAGTCTGCAAAACTTCAATCACAGCATCATAGATGCCATTGCGTTTAATACTACCCCCACCATAGCTCAACATAATAGTAGGTCCATATTGCTTCAATTCATCTCGAAGAGCGTTCAACGCATCTTTTCCGAAGTAGAGTGTTGTCGGATTAGAATACTTAAAATTACCTAGCATAATCTCTTTCGATTTTGAGTTTGTCGGAGACAAAATTAAAAAATAGACTTCAACAAACAACTTTCTCCATCATTTCTTTATCAAAACATAGCAATAACTAAGGTTTTCACAACAACACAGAGCATTTGTACTTCACGTAGAAAAAGCACGATGCATCCGAACAAACTAAGCATAAGATTCATTCACTATGTTATCCGCACTTTTCCTACAAAAGGAAAAGAAAATAAGAAGTATATAAAAAGAATTAGGAAGAGATAAGATGTAAGTATAATTACGTACCTTTGCGCACAAATAATCAGTAACACAATATTGTAGCAATGAAAAAAATCGTCTCTTTATTCCTGCTTCTTTTCTTGGTAACGACAGCCAAAGCTCAATTTAAAGAAGGTACGAAATACGTCGGAACGTCTTTTACCGGCCTCAGTTATAATTCCAATGAGCACCTGCGTTTTGGTGTACAAGCTGACGCTGGCTATTTCTTCGCCGACTCTTGGATGCTACACGCTAATGTTGGCTTTGAACATACACGTAAATATAATGCCCTCAGTTTGGGCGCAAGCTTACGCTATTATATTTTGCAAAATGGTGTGTATTTGAGCGCCGGTGCCGGATTCGAGCACACATCTACAGGCAACAATGACATTGTTGTTCCTTTAGAAGTGGGCTACACATTCTACCTCAATCACTACATAGCCGTTGAGCCTGCTCTCTATTACAAGATAAGTCTCAACGATTTCTCACGAGGCAGCACTATTGGCTTACGCATAGGATTGGGTTATTATTTCTAAGTGTATTCAATGACTGACATTTCGACCTTAGGAGAATTCGGTCTGATTCGCCATTTGACAAAAGACCTTAAGAACACGAATGAGTCTACGCTAAAAGGCGTCGGAGATGATTGTGCGGTACTTTCTTATCCAAATAAGAAGGTGCTTATAACAAGCGATATGCTGATGGAGGGCGTCCATTTTGATTTAGTTTATACGCCCTTAAAGCATTTAGGCTATAAAGCTGCACAGGTAAATTTCTCAGACGTTTATGCAATGAATGGTACGCCACGCCAATTGGTCGTAAACTTGGCCTTAAGCCGACGCTTTTCCATAGAGGCTACTGAAGATTTGTATGCCGGCATACGCTTGGCTTGCGAACGCCACGGAGTTGACCTTGTTGGGGGAGACACTTGTAGTTCGCTAACGGGTTTAGCTATTAGTATAACTTGCATCGGCGAGGCCGATGAGTCTGATATTGTCTATCGTAACGGCGCGCAAGAGAATGATTTAATCTGCGTTAGTGGAAATTTGGGAGCCGCCTATTTAGCCTTCAACTAATGGAGCGAGAGAAACGCGTTTTTGAGTCGCAGCCAAAAAATGGTGCAGAGGCTGCTCAACCAGACTTTGCAGGTCGAGAGTATCTAATTGAGCGATTTCTCAAGCCGGAAGCTCGTCGTGACATTCCAGAAACACTTCGCAAAGCCCAAATACACCCTACTGCGATGATGGATGTGAGCGATGGGCTTTCTTCTGAACTCTTGCATATTTGCAAACAGAGCAATTGCGGATGTCGCATTTATGAAGACCGTCTCCCATTAGACTACCAGACTGCTGCTGCTGCCGAAGAGTTTAATTTGAACGTCACGACTTGCGCTTTAAATGGCGGCGAAGACTATGAGTTGCTTTTCACTGCTCCATTGAGCGAATATGATAAGCTGAAAGCCATAAATGATATCCGCATTATCGGTGCGATTACAAAGAAGGAAGAGGGTGCACAACTCGTAACCCGCGATGGGCAGGAATTTCCCTTAACTGCGCAAGGCTTTAATGCTTTCCATTCTTAAAGAGAGAAAAGATAAACCCAAACACATCATAGCTTTTCTTACTTTAAACAAAACAACGAAAAGTAATCGGCTAATAAAGCGTTTAAGATCAAACTAAATAACATGAGTTTGACGAATTCAGCACAAAGCAAGCTGTGTATCGATAGTTTTTAGTACATTGATACACGGCTTCTTCAGAAACAGATAACGAAGATGTTCGCATACTTTTTCAAGATAGAAATATTTAAAGCAACGATAACAAGATTCGTGGAAAAGAATCATTATTAGCATGACTTCGGTCTCTAACATCGTGGAACTACGACGAGATTTTCTCTTACCTGTAGCTTTTAGCATATGTTTTTATTGCATCAAAAACTTACAGAAGTCATCTGCCATAAAAACATTTCTGTAATTTTTGCCTCGGTGATAATCGCGTTTTTGTTTGTATATCAATACATTAAAGCTACAACAAATTTCTCTAGTTTGCCTAATTTATAGACACTTATAATTCATCGAACTCACGTTTTTTAGGAGAAAAACAAGCTTTTCCTATCCAGAATTGGGGTCTATAGAATTGTTTTTCAGATTAATGTGATAATTGGACTTAGTAAATACTCTATGTACAATTCAATTTTTGAGCAAACTTTTTGGGATGCTATAAAATAAAAGCAGGAAGAAAATGTCCTCTTCCTGCTTTATGAGTGTGCAAAAGGCTATGCTTTATTCAGCATCAAGACTCAATCTTCTTTTTGTCTTACGCACGTAAGTCGCGTATCGACGTTGAGCAGCTTCTTTTGTAGCCTTGTATAGTTCTTCTGCTTCTTTCGGCTGTGCTTTACGTAAAGAGAGGAAGCGAACTTCGTTATCTAAATAGTCTTGGAACTTATCCCAATCAGGTGCCTTAGAATCGAGCGTAAACGGATTCTTACCCTCATCTGCTAAGGCCGGATTGTACCGCCATAAGTGCCAATAGCCGCATTCAACAGCACGAGCCTCTTCTGCTTGGCTACGTCCCATACCGCCTTTTGCTTTCAGACCGTGGTTGATACACGGAGAGTAAGCGATAACGAGTGAAGGACCAGGATAAGCTTCTGCCTCGCGGATTGCTTTGAGACATTGATTTTGATCTGCACCCATAGCTACTTGTGCTACGTAAACGTAGCCATAAGTTGTTTGCATCAGACCTAAGTCTTTTTTCGTTACACGCTTGCCGGCAGCTGCAAATTGTGCGATAGCGCCGATTGGTGTAGACTTCGAGGCTTGGCCACCTGTATTTGAGTAAACCTCAGTATCAAGCACCAAGATGTTAATGTCTTCTCCGCTAGCCAATACGTGGTCAAGACCGCCGTAACCAATGTCATAAGATGCACCGTCACCACCAATAATCCATTGACTGCGCTTAGTGAGGAAGTGCGTTAACTCTGTTAGTTGCTTACAAATCGGGCATCCTTTCTCCGCGCCGTCTTTGATTTGTGGCTCTAACTTTCCTGCTGCTGCACGACTTACGACTGCATCATCTTTTCCTGCTAACCACTCTTCTGCTGCAGCTTTGAATTCAGCAGGAACGTGGTCACTATCAATAGCATCTTGTAAGAGGGCAGAAATACGTTTACGCATCTTCTTATTAGCTAAGAGCATACCGAAGCCAAATTCGCAGAAGTCTTCAAAAAGAGAGTTCGCCCACGCTGGCCCTTGACCTTTGGCATTAGTGGTATAAGGCGTAGAAGGTATAGAACCAGAGTAGATTGAGGAACACCCTGTCGCATTGGCAACCATTTCGCGATCGCCAAAGAGCTGGGTGACTAATTTTACGTAAGGTGTCTCACCGCAGCCGCTACAAGCGCCAGAGAATTCAAATAGAGGTTGTGCGAATTGAGAGTTCTTAGGATTAGTTGAAATATCTACAAGATGCTGTTTGGTCGTAACTTGCTTAACGCAATATTCCCAATTATCGCTCTGAGTGCGTTGCGTCTCAAGCGGCTTCATTATAAGGGCCTTCTCTCCCTTCTTACCTGGACACACATCAGCGCAGTTACCACATCCTAAGCAGTCAAGTACATTTACTTGTTGTACAAAGCGCATGTCCTTTCATTGTAGCAGGAGCCTTAATTTCAAGACTTTCACCTTTAAAAGCCTGCTGTTTCATTTTCATCCATTACAAATGGACGAATTGTGGCGTGAGGACAAACAAACGCACACTTATTACATTGGATACAGTTTTCAGGAATCCATTCTGGAACGAAAGCTGCAACTCCACGCTTTTTCATAAGCTGCAGTTCCTTGAGGCCAAGTACCATCGACTGATACTTCATAAGCAGAAACAGGAAGCTTATCGCCTTGTTGGGCGTTGATAGGACGAGTTACTTTTGTGATGAATGAGGGTTCTTCTCTTACAACTTCTGCATCATCAGGTAGATTCTTCCAAGCCGGATCTATAATTAATTCTTTGTATTCGTTACCACGATCCACTGCTTGATAGTTTTTATCAACGACGTCTTGTCCCTTGCGGCTATAAGACTTCACGATAAACTTCTTCATCTGATCAATGGCTAAGTCAACAGGTATTACGTTCGTGATACGGAAGAACGCAGACTGTAGAATTGTATTTGTACGATTGCCTAAGCCAATTTCCTGTGCAATCTTGGTAGCATTAATGTAGTAGACAGTAATATTGTGCTCAGCGAAGTAGCGCTTAATATTGTTGGGAAGATTCTTTGCTAACTCTTCGCTGTCCCAAATAGTGTTCAACAAGAATGTCCCGTTGTCGCGCAAACCCTCTGTTACATGATACATGCGAAGGTAGGCCTGAACGTGGCAGGCTACAAAGTTCGGCGTCTTAATCTGATAAGTAGAACGGATTGGTGTATCTCCAAAGCGTAGGTGAGAGCAAGTAAAACCTCCTGACTTTTTAGAGTCATAAGAGAAATAAGCTTGGCAATATTTATCTGTGTTATCACCTATAATCTTAATTGAATTCTTATTTGCGCCGACTGTACCATCTGCACCAAGACCAAAGAACTTAGCTTCAAAGATACTCTTGCCACCTAATGCTTGTTCTTTCTCAAGTGGAAGAGATTCAAACGTAACGTCATCAACAATACCTAATGAGAAATGATTTTTCGGTTCTGGCAAACTTAAGTTGTCGTAAACAGATATAATCATTGTCGGTGTAGTATCAGCTGAGCCTAAGCCATAGCGGCCACCAACGATCAGAGGACGATCTTCGTGATTGTAGAATGCCTCTTTTACATCAAGGTAAAGTGGTTCTCCCTCTGCACCAGGTTCTTTTGTGCGGTCAAGAACAGCAATGCGTTTCACAGTCTTGGAACAGCTGCCAACAAGTGCTTTGTAGAGAATGGACGGAACAAGTGAACGCTGATCATACCAACCTTGCGTCCTTCTTGCATCAAGTGATCAATTGCTTCACGTGCTGCTTCTGTTACAGAGCCCATACATATAATAAGTTGTTCTGCGTCTTCTGCACCATAGTAGCTAAAGAGGTCGTATTTGCGCCCAGTAATCTTAGATACAGCTTGCATATACCTCTCTACAATACCTGGGATTTCGCGATAGTATTTATTAGAGGCTTCGCGGTGAGCAAAGAATGTTTCAGGGTTTTCAGCCATACCGCGCGCAACTGGTCGTTCGGGGCTCATTGCACGTGAGCGGAATTCTGCAAGCGCTTTTTGATCAACCAAAGGACGTAGTTCTTCCATATCCATCGCTTCAATCTTTTGGTACTCGTGAGAAGTGCGGAAACCATCAAAAAAGTTTATAAATGGTACGCGACTTTCAATTGCCGTTAAGTGGGCTACGGCAGACAAGTCCATTACTTCTTGAACTGATCCTTCACAAAGCATAGCGAAGCCTGTTTGGCGACAAGCCATCACATCGCTATGATCACCGAAAATACAGAGAGAGAATGCGTAGCTAAAGTACGTGCAGAGACGTGGAATACGCAAGGAAGAAGCTCTCCGGCAATTTTATACATATTCGGAATCATCAAGAGCAGACCTTGAGAAGCCGTAAATGTCGTGGTCAAAGCGCCGGCTTGTAATGATCCGTGCACAGCACCAGCTGCACCTCCTTCACTTTGCATTTCTTGCACGTGAACTGTATCGCCAAAAAGATTCTTTTGGCCTGCTGCAGCCCATTCATCAATGTGCTCTGCCATCGGAGAAGATGGCGTGATTGGGTAGATAGCAGCCACCTCAGAGAACATATAAGCTATATGCGCCGCTGCTTGGTTACCATCGCAAGTAATGAATTTCTTTTCTTTTGCCATTGTTGCTATAGAAAAAAATTAATTGTTATATATCTGGTAAAATTTTAATATAAGAAGCCAAACAACCAAAATGGGTATTTCATTGTCGCGGCCTATTTCTGTATTGTATTTTGCGTAGTAGAAATTTTTCAGAACGTTTGGGTCTGCGTGCCTTCTCACATACACAAATTTCTGTAGTCCCATTTATGGTATAGAAGCCAGGGCGTCTTCCTTTAGAGATCGTATGATGTCTCCATAAAACGTTGACGAAGAAAGTCTCCATTACAGTTTGCTCTGTTATTTCTCCAGCCTTTATTCCGTAGATTAAATTTGTGTCATGGAGCATTACAGCTGCCGGTTTTTTGGGGAAAGAGTCACCTTCTTTATACACCATATTTATCAAGCGTGCTTCCTCGAGATATTCGAGATAGTTCATTACTGTAGCGCGTGATGTTTGTATTTCTTCTGCCAATCTGCTTACATTTGGTGAGAAATCTTCTCCTGCAGCGGCGAGCAAATATAGCAACTTCTTGATGCGTGACAAATATTTCAGTTCGATTTGTTTGTCAAAGAGAATGTCTACCTCAATCATGTTATTCATAGCTTTCAGAAGTGCCTCCATAAAGTTACGATTCTCTAAAAAGAAAGGATAGTAACCATGGTGCAGATAGTTCTGAAAGTGCTCAAAAGGCTTCACTTTTGGTAGGATAGCCTTTAAGATGCGCTCATGGTCATTTAGAATTTCCGAAAGCGTATATGTACCCAGCTCGTAACTAGTCTGCTGATTGATATATTCTCGGAATGAAAAGCCATGAAGCACGTAGCTATGCGTGATATGATTTAATTCGTGATCACCATCTTCCTTGTTGTAGCCAACAGAAGTCGTCGTATATACAATACGCAGATAGAGGTATTTACGATAAATCTCCACAAGCTGGTTTTTCCAATCAGGTAGCTTGAATGCTTGGTCAATAAGCAGCACTTGTCCACCTCGAGCTACAAATTCTCCTGCAAACTCTACTAAGCCGTGACCTTGAAAATAGAAGTTGTTCATATTGACATACAGACACTGATGTAGCTGAATGTCGAAATTTTCTTTGGCATATTCAAGCAAAAATGAGGTCCGGCCTACGCCTCGTGGCCCTCTAATTGCAATCATGCGATAGCTCCAATCGATCGTATCCATTAAAGAGCGGCGCACGGTCGTATGTAGATGCTCTACAAGATAGGCATGGGTTTGGAAAAAAGTCTCCATATATATTGTTCAATGAGAATGGTTACCCTATGGTCAGAAATATTGTTTCGTAAATTTATCTGCAAAGATAAGACAAACAATTCTGATATGCAATATAGACAAAGCATTTTCCACATATTTTGATTCCCTGAAAACACATATGTGGTGATACGAATTTATGCATACCCAATGCTTGCCTTTTATCACCCCTTATTACCGAAGCATAGAGTCTTAAACAAGGAGATCTTGTCTGAGTTAATACAGCCTGAAAATCGAAAAAAAAGTAAGTACTTATACTCTTTATAATATAAAGAATTTTGATAACAACTCACTTGCTATATTGAATTAGGCGGGAAGTAGGTTGAAGATAGACATAGTTCCTGTTTCTAACAGAAAAATATTGAATGGTTTAATCTTTGTTGCTGTTGAGCCTTTCTAAAGCTACGATTTATAAGATATTTTTGTATGCTTACTATTTTGTCTTAATTTTTTTCAATCAAAAAGAGTCGTTTATAAATGAAATTTACTTTTCTTCTTTTAACAACTCGTAGGTCGCTTTTCTTAGTACATTTACCCATCGTTTGGCGGGGACAAACTATCGTTTGGTGGGGGCAAACTATTGTTTGGTGGGAGCAAACCATTGTTTGGTGAGAGCAAATCATTCTTAGTCAGAGCTCAAAGGTTTACAAATAAATATATCTAATAGGCTTATGACTCTCTGCTAAGCAGATAGAAGTATATAAGCAGAGGGCGTTTTTCAATTAACACTATAAACAAGTTAGCTTTTACTTTTTGCTCCACCTTAGGAGTAGAAGGATAAGGAAAGGTAAACTCAAGATTGAGCTTGTTGTGTTAATTGGTATAAGTCCGTTGGCTCCGGGTAGCGAGGAGATGAGGTTGCATAAAAGAGCAATACTGCCACCCCAAAGTATAGATAGCGGAAGTAAGCTACGATAATCGCTCGTATGAAACAAAATGCGAGTAAAATGGGGTGTAACTAAACCTATATAAGCTATAGGTCCACAAAATGCAGTGACTGTGGCTGTTAACAGGCCAGCGACTAATAGGGTTATGGCGCGAAAGCTTCTGGCGTGAATGCCTGCATTTCTTGCATAGTCGTCACCCATTCGTAATAGGTTAAGAGGCTTAGTCTGCGTCAGTGCTAACAAGCATCCAGCGAAGCTGAGTAAAGCGAAGATGGGAAGATCAGATAAGGTAAGACTCGAGAAATCACCCATTTGCCAGCTGAAAAACGAGCGAAGATTATCGGCTGAGGCCTGAAAGTTGAGCATTGTCACAATCGCATTGAGTGTGTAGCTCAGCAATACCCCGAAAAGGAGTAAGATAAGTGAGTTTTTAAATAGTTTATTACAGAGGAAAAGGAGTAAGGTAACAATAATAGCACCTATAAATGCAGACAGAATAGTGACAGAAAAGCCTATAGCAGCTTCTGCACTGGAATAATTGATGCCTATTAACAATATACATATGGCTGCTCCAAGACTTGCACCTCCCGAAACACCTAATAAGCCGGGGTCAGCCAAAGGATTATGGAATGAGGCTTGGAGTAAAAGTCCGATAACGGCGAGTGAGCCGCCTGCTAATGTTGCGGTCGCTGCAGCGGGCAGACGCGTTTCAACTACAATAAAGTGGCTGACAACATCAGGTGATCCTTGGTTGAACAGAGCGTCAAAGATCTGAGAGAGCGAAAGCGAAGTGCTTCCTATGACTAAATTGCTAAAGAAGAGTAAGCTAAAGAGAAACAGTGAGCCTCCCCATTTAATCACGTTTTGATTGCCTACATGTATATTATTGTATAGCATATCTTAATCGTAGACAAAAAGTTTATTGCAATGGTTCAAAATAACGTAGTCGATGATTCGGTAAAAGTTGTGGATGAAATAACTTTATGAGGTCCTCCAATAGTCGTTCGGGGTGGAAAGGCGTTTCTTCGTAAAAACTCTTTTGTAGTGTGTTGCAGACATAAATGTTATGTTGGCGAAAGGCTTTGAATGCGCTATAGTGAGTGTAGGAAGCCTTGAGTCGCTGATATGATAAGGGGATAGTCTCTCCATGTTTAATCAACCAAAAGTCAGCATTTCGCGCTTTATTATATATTGTTTCAAACGAAAGAGCGACAGAACCGCTTTGGTTTAAGTAGCTGAATAAATAGTTTGCACCGGCTGATTGGTAAATTTCGCCCATAGTGCTTTTACCCCCCGGAACATACCAAACGCCGCCTTGTTTTGTTTCTACGAGTAAAGATGGGCGTTGACGAAGTGTACGTACTTGACGTGTGAGAGATTGATAGCGGTCTTCTACTTGTCGAAAAATGCTGTCTGCAGCTTGTCCTTGTCCAAATAGAAGTCCAAAAAACTTGATCCATTCTGCACGCCCTAAAGCTGAGGTCTCCAAATAGTCGGCACATTCTATAATGGGAATGCCCGTTTTTCGCAATTCAGGTCGATCTACATCAACAAGTGAAGAAACTAAAAGTGCATCAGCACGCGTCGCGACCAAGAGCTCAAGATCCGGCCGCAGACTTCCCCCGTAGTTTGTGAGTCGTAGATGCCGAATGAGTGCTTGTAAGTTTTGATCAATGATAAACTGTGTATCACAAACGCCTCTAACTTGACGTATGGCGTGTAACTCTTGTAATAAAGCGAGGTGAACGGAAGAAAAAACTGCAGCCCGTTGAAGAGGAATGCGAATGATAGTTGTGGCTTTTGGCAAAGCTTTCGGTGGTGTTACATTCTTTTCTAGCAAGCAATAGCTCTGCAAAAATCTTAGTTGTGTCGTGTGGATCTTTAATCGTGGCAATAGTAAAAGAGTCGGCAGCTGTCAGTTGAAGTAAGGTGGCGTATTGTAGTGGAATCTCCCTCCTTGTCGATAACATTTCAGGTTTATTATGGCAAGTAGAGAATAATAAGCTGAATAATAGCAACAAAGAGGGTGCTACGAGGGCTTTCATAAAGACGGTTTGCAGCGGACTGCTTCGCTTTGTTGACTTAGATAACTATTGTATTGAAATCTCTCCGGCTATGTCGGTGTTCATCCATCGTACAATCTCTTTTCGGCTAAAACCTTCACCTATAAGATACATTAACTTGGTAATTGTACACTCCAAAGTCGCGTCATAGCCATTACTTACTCCAACCTGTAGCAGTTGTAGTCCAGTCTCGTAGCGTTTCATTTCTACCGCTCCTTTAGGGCATTGTGTAATATTAACGATGATAATGCCATTTTCGCTAAGCTTACGTAGGAGATTAACAAGCCAAGGGCGAAGAGGAGCATTGCCGGATCCGTACGTTTTCAGAACAACAGCTTTTAATCCTTCAAAATCTAAAAGTCGTTCGACATAATCTTGGCGAATTCCTGGGAAAATCGTTAGTACAATGACGTGATCATCCAACTTAAAATGAGGCGTGAATGGCTTTTGCTTGTCTGGTCTTAAGATTAAACGTGTATCATATTTAATGGTGATGCCAGCGTGAGCTAAAGGCGGAAAGTTGTATGAACGAAAAGCGTTAAAACCCTCAGAGTTAATCTTTGTTGTGCGGTTGCCGCGCATTAAAAGGCTATCGAAAAAGATGCAAACCTCCGGGACACAAGGCTCGCCGTCTGCTGTTTTGGCTGCTGCAATTTCTACACTTGTCAGAAAGTTCTCTTTTCCATCAGTGCGTAATTGACCAATAGGGAGTTGGGAGCCTGTGATAATAACAGGCTTTCCAATATTTTCTAACATGAAACTTAATGCAGAAGCGGTATAGGCCATCGTGTCTGTACCATGTAGAATAACAAAACCATCATATCGGAGGTAGTTCTTGCTAATGATGTTTGCGATTTCCGTCCAATGTGTTGGATTCATGTCGCTAGAGTCAATAGGCGGTGTAAATGTCAGTACATCTATCCGATATTTTAGGTGCTTTAATTCTGGTACAAAACTGCGAAACTTTTCTATTCCGAAATTCTCAAGCGCGCCTGTCTCTGGATTTTCTATCATACCGATAGTGCCTCCGGTATAAATAATCAATATGGAAGATCTTTCTGTGGTTTTCATACTGCAAATCTAATCCTTTTTGACGAAAAGACAAGTATCAGGGAGATATTTTTCGGTGTTAGTCTATGTTTTTTCGCATTATAGCCTAAAAGTATTGCTTTGGAAGTGTTACTTATCGAAATTAATGCCTAATTTTGTAGCCAAATAAAGAGCTCTTATATGGAATATTCACAGAAAAACGAGGTACAGAACTCCGAGTTTAAGATTGTCCCTTTCTTGCTTCTTTGCTATCATGTGTTTTTAGCAAAATGGCGTTGGTTTGCTTTCTCTATAATTGTTTGTGTAGCATGTGGTTGGTATTACCAACAAATACAACCGCGAGTGTATACGCGTCAAGCAACAATGCTTATCGAAGGTGGGAATGGTAGTGGTCGTGGCGGATTTTCAAGTTCAAGGAATCGTGGTAGTGGCTTAAACACTATGATGGACTTTAATGGCGTTACAATTGGTGATAATCTTTCTAATGAACTTTTCATCCTTACTACACGCCGCTTGATGCGTAAAGTAGTTGACAGTTTAGGTTTAGACGTAGATTATACGACAAAGAATGCTCTCCATCGTATTGCTTTGTATGACAACCGTCCATTTGATGTTAGTTTTGGAACTAAGACAAGCGTTCCTGCAAGTTTCCAAGCAGAGATTATGCCAGGCGGGAAAGTACGCCTGTTTGATTTCAAACTAAATGAGGAGGAATATAGTGATGACATTGAGACTGCTCCAGAGCAAGCTGTCAAGACTCCATTGGGCGTATTGAAGATATCGAAGAATGCTACTTTTGAAGAATTCCCCAAAGGAAAAGTTATAACTATAGATTATATACCAGCTGATCTGGCTGCACGCCGTTACCAAGGAGAAGTCTCAGCAACAGTGCAAGATCAAGAAAGCTCTTTGATTGTGCTGGCTTGTCAAGATATTAATATAGCTCGAGCAACAGATATTATTAATACGTTGTTCAGTTGTTATAAGCAAGATGTCGTTGATAACAAGAATCGCGTAGGGCAAAACACGGCACATTTTATCGATGAAAGACTCTCTCTTTAATTGGCTCTGAACTTGCTGGAGTCGAAGGTCGCCTTGCCTCTTTGAAGGAAAATAATCGCATTGTAGATTTTAAGACTGCTGCAGACCAATACTCGTCAATGAGCGTAACTGCACGTCAAAGTTCAGTAGATTTGCAATCACAAGTTTCTGTGGCGCGCTACTTGAAAGATTTTATGCAGAATAATAGCAATAAGCATCAGCTTATCCCTGTATTAAATCTTCCGGATGCAACCTTTGCAGGCTTAGTGAATGAGTATAATACAATGATGATAGAGCGAAATAGTACGGAGAAGAATAGTAGCCCGAACTCGCCGCTTGTGAAGGATTTGGATAGCAAGTTGACGACGATGCGTAACACGATTCTTTCTTCTGTTCGCAGCTATGTGAAGACACTTGAGATGCGTGCACAAAGCGCTCGTTCAAATGAAAGTGTAATTAATGGAGAAGTGAGTCGTGCCCCTGGTTTGGAGCGTCGCGCATTAAGTATAGGTCGCCAACAAAATTTGAAAGAGGCCTTGTATACATATTTGATGAATAAACGTGAAGAGGTTGCATTACAGCTTGCAGTGAATGATGCTAACGTTCGTTTAGTTGAGGATCCACTTGGTTCGAATACTCCGATATCTCCAAGTCGATCGACAATTATCTTGATTAGTTTGTTGATTGGACTATTAATTCCAACACTGATACTCACGATACGTAGGTTAATGGATATTACAGTTTCAGGTCGTCACGATGTTGAGGAAGCTACAACAATTCCTTTGGTCGGCGAGTTGCCCACTTGGGAAGAAGGAGGAGATGATGGCTTGATAACTACTTGCTCGTCTGATGCCCCGATTGTGGAGGCCTTTCGTATGTTGCGTTATGGCTTGAACTTTATGCGTCATTCTGCAGAAGTTTGTGTCGTAACTTCTTCAACGCCCGGACAAGGTAAAAGCTTTATATCACGTAATCTAGCTGCGATTATGGGTATGGCTAATAAGCGTGTATTGCTAGTTGATGCTGATATTAGAAAGCGTACATTAAGTTCAAAGTTTGGGCGTTCTAATGGCTTAACTGGGTGGTTAGTTGATGAGGAAGAAAAGCTCTCGTTGGATGAGATTATTATAAAGGATGGTGTTGCCAAGCAAGTGGATTTTCTTCCAGCTGGTATGCTTCCCCCTAACCCATCTGAGTTATTAATGTCTAGTAGACTTGAGGCATTGGTAGAAGAGGCACGCGAGTTGTATGATTTTATTATTATTGATACAACACCTATCTTAGCTGTGTCTGATGCAAGCATTGTTGATAGAGTGGCAGACGTTACCTTGTTCGTCATTCGTGTTGGTGTTCAGGTGCGTGCTTTCTTGCCTGAGCTTGAAAAAATGAATAAAGATAAGAAATATCGTCACCTTTGCATTGCGCTTAATGACGTTGATGTTAAAGCTAAGTATGGCTATGGATACGGCTATGGGTATGGTTACGGATACGGTTATGGCAACTATAGTTATGGCTATGGAGAACAATATAATAATCGGAAAAGTAAAAAGAAATTGTCAGGGCGTCTCCTATCAAACTAAGGAAATAACGTCTTCTGCTTTTTATTAGTATAAAAGAGGGTTGCATTACTTATCCAAAGCGTGCAACTCTCTTTTATTTTATGTTTGATTTGTTTTGTAGCTACATTCTTATTCCGTATTTTCTTTATAGTCGATTGAATATGCCAGTTCGTGATAAGTTCAGTACGAAAATGTTCTAACCACCTTGATTTTTCTACATATACAGACAGTGTCTCAGGCTTATTGTCTATAGTTCTTTGCACATTGATACAAAGCTTGCTTTGTTCTGAATTCGTCGAACTCACGTTAAATACAATTTTAAGCAGCACGAAATCAAATTTTATCAACGCAGGAAACGTGCGATGTGCACTAGAAGTATGCATCTTCCACAGTCATTTAATTTATCATCACCCCACCCTTCATCTGCATCTTATACATTTACTTTTGACTCGAGCATCTATTAGCTAACCTAAAAGTGTGCATACAATCAATCAGTACATAACGAGTCATTATGAATCAACAATTCGTTTGGCGGCAGCAAACCATAGTTTGTCCCTAGCATACAATTGTTTGGCGACTGCAAACTATGGTTTGCTGCCGCCAAACAAAAATAATAAGTGTCTAACAAGCACATAAATTATAGCAGAGACTACAAATACCATCTTAAGATAGATCAGAAAAAGGAATCGGCACAACATTTGCATATTATTATCATTCACAGCTTCGACCGGAAGAACAAAAATGCAAGAATTGCAAGTCCGGGAAAGCGATTTGACAGGCATATGGCCTGATTTATTCACTTGTTGAAAGATATGCAGGGTTAATAACTTGGAATGTGCCTATTTGCGCTTGGTTTTACGCGCGTCAAATGCTATCTTTGCAACGTAAAATATGAGGAAGAATTTATGACTTACGAACTTTCTGCGGCATTGACAAACATTCTAACATATAGCAAAACAGAGGCAATTCGTTTTAAACAACCAATAGTTGACGAATTGTGCCTTTTCCTCGGTTTACTACACAACGGCAATAGTAGAATTGCAGATTTACTGCGCTCTACCGGAGTCTCAATAGAAGCTCTTCGTGGTGCAATAGAACATCAATTTACAGTCTCTGTTGAAACATTGGACGCTGTTTCAGATAATATTATTTTAAATGAAACTTGTCGGCGTATTCTTAGACTCTCGGTCTTAGAAGCGCGCCGTGCAGGCAGTAAAATGGCTGATGAAGACCACCTCTTACTGGCTATATTACGAGATAAAGATAATAAATGTCTGCCAATCCTACATCAAAATAATATCACTTATAGCGGTATTGCTTCTTTGCTAAATCCGACATCAGAAGTAAGTGCTGATTTGGTGTAGCAGATGAGGCGCCTGAAGGTTTTCCGGATGAGAAACCACAAGGCGATTACAAACACAGCGAAACAAAAACTCGCGACAAGCAGACAAGCGACACGCCTGTAATAGACAACTTCGGCACAGACCTTACAAAGTTGGCTGCTGATGAAGCTCTAGATCCAGTCATCGGACGCGAGAGTGAAATACAACGCATTGCACAGATCCTAAGTCGACGTAAAAAGAACAATCCCATTCTCATTGGAGAGCCAGGCGTGGGGAAAGTGCCGTCGTAGAAGGGCTAGCCAACTTGATTATCTCAGGTAAAGTGCCTCGTATCTTACAGCATAGACGCATTGTATCCTTAGATATGGCAAGCATAGTAGCAGGAACGCAATATCGTGGACAGTTTGAAGATCGTCTGCAACGCTTAATTAAAGAATTGCGCGCACATAGCGAAATAATACTTTTCATCGACGAGATCCATACAATTATAGGCGCAGGTTCAGCTCCCGGAAGTCTTGACGCTGCAAACATTCTAAAGCCGGCTTTAGCACGTGGAGAAATCCAATGCATTGGAGCAACGACGACAGATGAATATCGCAAGACAATTGAGAAAGATGGTGCACTTGAAAGGCGTTTTCAAAAGATTCAATTAGCGCCTACAACCCCAGAACAGACATTGGAGATACTTCGTAACTTGAAAAAGAGATATGAAGAACACCACAATGTGGCCTATACGGACGATGCATTACACGCATGTGTCAACCTTACGACTCGCTATATTAGTGGTCGCGCATTACCAGATAAAGCGATCGATGCTTTGGACGAAGCTGGAAGCCGCGTGCATATTTCCGGTGTGAAAGTGCCAGAGAATATTGAAAAATTAGAGAAATGCATTGCTGATTTAAAGCGACATAAAACAGAAGCAGCGAAGGCTCAAAACTATGAGTTGGCAGCAAACCTGCGTGATGAAGTTGCTCAGTTGACGGATAAATTGGAGCACGCCAATAAAGACTGGATTGACTCCCTCAAAGAAGACCGCCCTACGGTGACAGCAGAAGATATTTCTACTATCGTATCTATGATGAGCGGCATCCCTGTACAACGTATGGCGCAAGATGAAAGCATACGCTTAAGAGGAATGAAAGCAGCTTTGCAAGCAAAAGTAATCTCTCAAGACGAGGCTATCAGCCATTTGGTAAGAGCAATCACGCGCAATCGCCTTGGCTTAAAAGGTACAGATAGACCTATTGGTACTTTCTTATTCGTAGGTCCGACAGGTGTGGGTAAAACCTATCTTGTAAAATGTCTCGCAGAGTGGATGTTTGGCAGCAAAGAAGATCTAATTCGCATTGATATGAGCGAATATGGTGAAAAATATAGCACGAGTCGTTTAGTCGGTGCGCCTCCGGGATACGTTGGCTATGATGAGGGAGGTCAATTGACGGAGAAAGTTCGCCGCCATCCATATTCTGTAATTCTGCTTGACGAGATTGAGAAAGCACACCCGGATGTCTTCAACACCTTGCTTCAGGTAATGGACGAAGGGCGACTAACAGATGGAAACGGAACAACTGTAGATTTTCGCAACACCATTATTATTATGACATCAAATAGCGGCACGCGCCAATTAAAGACTTTGGTAGAGGCATAGGCTTCAAGGAAGCTGCTACAGATGATGCTGATGGAAAAATGGTGAAACAGATTATCCGCAAAGCCTTACAAAAGCAATTCTCGCCAGAATTTTTGAATCGACTAGATGATATTATCACATTCCATCCTTTAACAGAAGCGGACGCTGGAAAAATTGCAGACCTAGAAATAGGGGCTTTAAAGGAGCGCTTAGAAAAAATGCAGTTGTCGCTTGAGCTTACGCCTGCGGCTAAAGACTATGTGGTCAAGAAAGGCTTTAATGTACATTATGGTGCTCGCTCACTTAAGCGTTCTATTCAATCCAACATCGAAGATGCAATTTGCGATCTTATTATGAATGAGACGCAAGATAAAACAGGGCAACCACAAACAATACGCTTTGACGTAGTAGATGAGAAGTTAGTGGCACAGTTTACCTCCCCCACTTCGATGCCTTAACTTTATAACAAATCAAACGAAGCCGTAAAAGGTTATCTACAAAATTAATTTGGTATGAACTACATTCCAACAGCAATAAACGGAGTATATATCTTGGAACCTCGCGTTTTTGAAGACGCACGAGGATATTTTATGGAAACTTGGCGCAAAGCTGATTTTGACAAGGCTATCGGATATGAAGTCAACTTTATTCAGGATAACCAATCAAAGTCATCTCTTGGCGTACTTAGAGGCTTACATTATCAAAAAAGAGATACATCTCAAGCAAAGTTGGTACGAGTACTGCAAGGGTGCGTTGTTGACGTAGCAGTAGATCTACGCCGCTCTTCTCCTACATTTGGAAAGTATGTTGCAGTAGAGCTCAGCGATAAGAACCAGCGGCAATTATTTATTCCACGAGGCTTTGCCCACGGTTTTCAAGTAACGAGCGAAACGGCTGTTTTTGCTTATAAAGTAGATAACATATATTCGCCAACAACAGAGGCAAGTATACGCTTTGATGATCCTACTTTAGCTATAGAGTGGCCTATTCAAGACCAAAACATCATTAAGCTTAGCGATAAAGATTTACAGCATTCGGTAAACTTTGAAGCAGCAGAATTATTTGACTAAAGACTTCCTTTATCTCACTTATATGAGGAACATTCGCAACTTTTGCATAATTGCGCACATCGACCACGGTAAAAGCACTTTGGCTGATCGCCTACTAGAGTTCACGCAGACTATAAAAGTCACAGAAGGCCAAATGCTAGACGATATGGATTTAGAAAAAGAGCGCGGCATTACGATCAAAAGTCATGCCATACAAATGGAATATAAACTTGAGGGAGAAACCTATACGCTCAATCTCATAGATACGCCGTGACACGTCGACTTCTCATATGAAGTATCTCGAAGTATTGCAGCTTGCGAAGGATGCCTCTTATTGGTAGACTCCACACAAGGGGTATAAGCTCAGACTATCTCAAATTTATATATGGCCATTGAACATGACTTGATGATTATCCCAGTCCTAAGTAAATGTGATATGGTCAACGCTATGCCAGAACAAGTTGAGGACGAAATTATAGAACTCCTAGGATGTAAGCGAGAAGAAATCATCCACACTTCTGGCCGCACAGGTGAAGGTGTCACAGACATTTTAGAAGCTGTCATTAAGCAGATACCCTCTCCTCAAGGTGATGAAAATAAACCTCTGCAAGCTATGATCTTCGACAGCGTGTTTAATCCTTTCCGTGGAATTAGTGCCTACTTTAAGATTATTAATGGAACTATACGCAAAGGAGAAGAGGTCATATTCGTTAATACAAAAGAGAAGTATACTGCGGATGAAATTGGCGTTTTAAAGATGGACCTTGTCCCACGCAACATTTTACATTGCGGTGATGTGGGCTACATTGTGAGTGGTATAAAAACGGCTACAGAAGTTAAAGTCGGAGACACAATTACTTCTATTGGAAATCCTTGTGATAAAGCAATTGAAGGCTTTGAAGAGGTAAAGCCAATGGTCTTTGCCGGTGTCTATCCTGTAGAACCTGAAGATTTTGAAAATCTGAGAACCAGTTTGGAAAAACTACAACTCAACGATGCGTCCCTTTCTTTTTCTCCAGAATCCTCTGTAGCCTTAGGTTTCGGGTTTCGCTGTGGCTTCTTGGGTCTACTTCATATGGAAATCATTCAAGAGCGCTTAGATCGTGAGTTTAATATGAACGTCATTACAACTGTTCCTAATGTAAATTATCACGTATTTGACCGCCACGGGAATATGCTGGAAGTTCATAATCCAGCTGGTATGCCTGACGTCACAGAGATTGAACACATCGAAGAGCCTTACATTCGTGCCTCTATTATTACGAAGACAGATTATATTGGATCTATTATGACCCTATGTTTAGGTAAACGAGGCGAATTGATCAAGCAAGAATATGTTTCCGGAGATCGTGTTGAACTCTATTATGATATGCCTTTAGCAGAAATTGTCATTGACTTCTATGATAAACTAAAGTCAATCTCTAAGGGCTATGCATCTTTTGACTACCACCCTATAGAATTTAGACAATCCAAATTAGTAAAGTTAGACATCTTGCTTAACAGCGAACCGGTCGATGCGCTTTCTACGTTAACTCACGCTGATAATTCAGTTAATTTTGGACGGAGAATGTGCGAAAAACTAAAAGAGTTATTACCTCGTCAACAGTTTGACATTGCTATTCAAGCAGCTATCGGGGCCAAGATTATAGCAAGAGAAACTGTAAAACAATTGCGAAAAGACGTTACGCCAAATGTTATGGTGGCGACATCAGTCGCAAGCGAAAACTTTTAGAAAAACAAAAACGAGGTAAGAAGAGAATGAAGCAAATAGGCAACGTTCAAGTGCCACAGAAAGCATTCTTGGCCGTTCTAAAATTGGATTAAAAGTTTCTCTACTACACATTATTATATATAAGCACATACGATATTGCTCCTAAAATAAAGTCTGTTATGGAAGATCTACAAAGTACGCATATAGAAGAATGCTCAATGATCAAGCCTCTCATTGAGCTAGAAAATGTCTCAATTTTTCCTAGATAGCAAGGAAATCTTGAAGGAAGTAAACTTCAAGGCTAATACAGGAGATTTTATCTATATAATAGGTAAAGTTGGATCTGGCAAAAGCTCTTTATTGAAGACTCTATATGGTGAACTTTCTATTAAAAAAAAGGGTCAATCTCAGTATTGGAACAAGACTTATACAAACTTAAGTCAAAACACCTGCCGGCTCTTCGGCAACGCTTAGGTATTGTTTTCCAAGACTTCCGACTACTTGCGCAACAGACTGTACACGATAATTTGGATGTTGTTTTACGCTCTACTGGGAAAAAGAAAAAAGCTGACCGTGAACAACGTATCGGAGAAGTTTTATCTCTTGTCGGCTTAACAGATAAGGCCAACAATTTTCCACACGAATTATCTGGTGGAGAACAACAACGTATCTCCATTGCTCGGGCCCTACTGAATCATCCTAAAATTATTTTAGCAGACGAACCAACAGGTAATCTTGATCGTCAAGCCGGAGATCACATCATAGAGTTGCTACGTTCGCTTTCAGACCAAGGCACAGCGGTCATAATGGTTACACATAATCTGACTGCTCTGCAGCGCTATCCCGGAATTGTATATCGCTGCGAAAATAATCGTCTATACGAAGTGGGTGAAAAATACAACACCCCGAAGACATCTGACAACGAGAAATAATAAGACAAGGCTACAGGACATGAAAGTTTTAAAATTTGGGAGGGACTTCTGTTGGGACACCAGCACGAATGAAAAATGTTTGCCAGCTAATCGCAAAAGAGAAGAAGAACATTGTTGTACTTTCAGCAATGTCGGGAACGACTAATTCGCTCATTGAAATTTCCAACTATTTCGAAAAGAATAACCCTGAAGCTGCTCATATTGCCATTGACCAATTACGCAAAAAATATAATGCTCACGTAACGACCTTATATGAAAGTGCAGAAATAGCAGAGAAAACTATAAAATTCTTAGACGATGAATTCACCTATCTCCACACCTTCGCTGGTGTAGAATATAGTGAGACGGTTTACCGCACGATAGTAGCGCAAGGAGAAATAATCAGCACTAACATGCTGGCCAATTATTTGCAAGAGAAAGGCGTTAATGTAGCCCTTATCTCTGCATTAGACTTTATGCGGCTAGCTGAAAATGGAGAACCAGACCAAAATTATATTCGTACGCACCTTTTAGAGGTGTTGGAAAAACAATGATTGTGATCTTTATTTGACGCAAGGCTTTATTGCGTGTGATGCATCTGGTAAAATTGCCAATCTACAACGTGGAGGTTCCGACTATACAGCATCTTTGATTGGTGCAGCCTTAAAAGCTGATGAAATACAGATATGGACTGATATAGATGGTATGCACAACAACGATCCTCGCTTGGTTGAAGGAACTGTTGCAGTTCGCCACCTCAACTTTGAGGAAGCTGCAGAGTTAGCCTATTTCGGCGCAAAGATTTTACACCCCACCTGTATCCAACCAGCACGCTATGCTGGTGTACCCGTTAGGCTGCTCAACACAATGGCTCCAACGGCAAAAGGCACAATTATCGACAATGAACTAATCCCTCACGTTATAAAATCTATCGCAGCCAAGGACGACATTACGGCAGTAAAGATTGTATCAAGCCGAATGCTCCTTGCTACGGGTTTCTTGCGCAAAGTTTTTGAAATCTTCGAGACATTTAATACCAGCATTGATATGGTAACGACTTCTGAGGTCGGCGTATCGTTGAGTATCGACAACAAAATGCACTTGACGCAAATTGTTGAAGAGCTGAAAAAATATGGAACGGTAGTTGTTGAAGAAAACATGTGTATTATTTGCGTTGTGGGAGATTTAAGATGGATGAATGTGGGCTGCGAATCTTGCATCACTGCCGCACTTCATGATATTCCTATACGCATGATTAGCTTTGGCGGTTCCGACCACAACATTAGCTTCCTTGTACGCGAAGTAGACAAAAAAGAAGCGTTACAAGCCTTAAGCTATCATCTATTCTCACCAAAGTGCGATGGCAGTAAGGCTTTTGAAAAATCAAAAAGCTGTAAACAAAGTTGCCTAAAGAGCAAACTTTAAGCCTAAAGCATTCATAAGAAATAAGAGGAACATAGTTGGTCTACGTTCCCCTTTAATATAAAAATTGCCAATTAGATTTTTAACCCAAAGGATTTCTCACTACATATTCGAAGTCAAAATTCGAACCTTTACAAGAAGGGAATTGACTTCTAGGATCAACATCATTTCTATTCTTTAAGTGGGCTAAAATTGCATCATAGCATTCTTTGCCACTCATCGTCTCCACCAAAGCTTCAAATACGGTATCCTGATATTGAAATTTGTTCGTACCAGGAATTAACACGACTCGTTTAAAAGTCAAAGAACCTCTGTACCAACCGAAGTTTTCTTCTTGCAACATTGATACTTTTATTTCTTTCCGAGAAGAGAGATCCAGCCCTTGAGGCTTTAATGCATTAAAAGAATCTTTTCTATTGGCTTTGAACTCTTCCATAGAAGATGCAGTCGTTTTAATAAGAATAAAGTAAATATGAGACGTATCTTTAAACGTTTAGGATATGTCGTTTCACTATTAATGTAGTCTTTTATTTCATCAACAATTTCGTCCGTCAACTCAACATCTGGAATAGCTTGAAGAAACTGAATTACTCCATCTTCATCACTCACCAGCGTATCAAAGTCAAAAAAGCGTACGTAAATATTCATTACCTAAGAATTTAATTAAGTAGTATCTATTTATTATTAAACACAATAAATACGTCTCTATCAATAATAAAACAGATAAGTTGGTCCTAAAAGAACAAATTGAGTGTTTTAATTGAGCGGCAAACGGGATTCGGACCCGCGACCTCAACCTTGGCAAGGTTGCGCTCTACCAACTGAGCTATTGCCGCAATAAAAGAGTGAAGAGGAGGAGACTCGAACTCCCACGACACAATTGTCACTACCCCCTCAAAGTAGCGCGTCTACCAATTCCGCCACCTCTCCATTTCTTTTTCTAAAGTCATAGTAGTGCCCAGAACAGGACTCGAACCTGCACAACATTGCTGTCACTAGTACCTGAAACTAGCGCGTCTACCATTCCGCCACCTGGGCTTTCAAGACTTTTGTTTCAATAATAAGAGCGGCAAACGGGATTCGGACCCGCGACCTCAACCTTAGCAAGGTTGCGCTCTACCAACTGAGCTATTGCCGCATTATTTGCGTTTTTCTCTCAAACGCGGTGCAAAGGTACAACATTTTTGAAGGACAAAGTATTGCTACGAAAAAAATGCTTTTCTGAAAATATTTTCTCCGGCAAAGGCCCAACGATAAGCAGAAAGTTCTTTTGTCTGTTAATGCTAACTATCAATACACACGAACATAACTTGTCAAGATGATAGTAGGATCAAACCTCTCAGCCTACTCACAGACTTCTATCCTTAAATTTCTATACATCTGCATTTATTATCAAATTATAAAGGTCTTTGGACGCATCTGCAATATTCCTCACACCTCACTTTATACTCGATCAGCTGAGCATTTTGAATCCTACAAACAACAGTATAATAAGGGTAAGTTTCCCGTTCACTCAATAAATAATAAGGCTGTGCGCACGGTCAAGTAGCTCTTTTCATAGGATTGGACTTAAGCTCTATATGCTAAAGAGGCGTGAATATACATACAATCAAATAAGCTAAAAGCGAAATACAAAGAGAGCTATAGATTTGAAAAGAAAAAGAGCAAGGCAAAAGTCTCTATTGAAAGACCTCTTCCGCCTTGCTCTTTAGTGTGATATTTAAATCAAATATAGTTATCTGATTTTCTTGTAGCCATACACAGCCTGCTCACCGAGTTCCTCCTCGATGCGGATAAGCTGATTGTACTTCGCCATACGATCTGTACGGCTCAAGCTACCAGTCTTAATCTGTCCTGAATTTGTTGCAACAGCTATGTCTGAAATGGTAGTATCCTCTGTTTCGCCTGAGCGATGAGATGTAACCGTGTTATATCCATGACGATGTGCCATTTCAATCGTATCAAGCGTCTCAGAAAGCGAACCAATTTGGTTTACCTTAATCAAAATTGCATTGCCGGCTCCCATTGCGATACCTTTCTCCAAGAAGCGTACGTTGGTAACAAACAAGTCATCGCCTACGAGCTGTACTTTATCGCCAATAGCTTTGGTCAATTTAACCCAGCCTTCCCAGTCGTTTCATCAAGACCGTCTTCAATAGAATCGATCGGATATTTCTCAACGAGCTCTTTCAAATAAGCGATTTGCTCATCGTCAGAAAGCCTCTTGCCATTAGGATCCTTCGGCATGCCACTCTTCAATTGTTTGTAGTCATAGAAATACTTACCGTTTTCTACGAAAGCAAACTCACTAGCTGCGCAGTCCATTGCAATCTTAACGTCTTTACCAGGTTCGTAACCTGCATCTTTGATAGCCTGAATAATGCTATCTAAAGCATCCTCAATACCATTAAGCTTTGGAGCGAAACCACCTTCATCACCAACAGCTGTACTAAGTCCTCGTTTCTTTAGCAACTTCTGAAGAGCGTGGAATACTTCTGCGCCCATACGAATAGCTTCTTTCTCAGAAGGTGCACCTACGGGGCGAATCATAAACTCTTGGGAAAGCAATAGGAGCATCGCTATGAGCACCACCATTGATAATATTCATCATCGGAACTGGAAGTACGTAAGTATTCGTACCGCCGATGTAGCGATAAAGAGGAATATTGAGATAATTAGCTGCAGTATGTGCCACTGCGAGAGAAACGCCAAGGATAGCGTTAGCTCCCAAGTTCGACTTTGTCTTCGTACCGTCGAGCGCAATCATCTTGTTGTCAATGGCGCGCTGTTCGAGAACAGACATACCAACCAAAGCCGGCGCTATCTTTTCGTTGACATTGGCTACAGCCTTCTGTACGCCCTTGCCGCCATAGCGTTGCTTGTCACCATCGCGCAATTCGAGCGCTTCGTTCTCACCGGTAGAAGCTCCGGACGGAACAGAAGCGCGGCCAATAACGCCGCATTCGGTAGTTACTTCAACTTCTACGGTAGGATTTCCTCTCGAGTCGAGGATTTCTCTTGCATGAATTTTCTCGATGTACATAATTGTAAGTGTAAGTTTTATAGTAATTTCAACTGTGCACAAAGATACAAAAGGAAAAGAAACTATCCGTCAACAACAACTGAAATCTGCTTACATTTTATGTATTTCGAGATGTTTTGCAACACAAACCTTTCAATGTGAGCACCAACAGGCGCAACTATTACTCAAAACAAACAACGACAGACCCTACTTTTTATCCTGATGAATCGGCCTACACATGCGATATTGCGTCCAAACGACATTTGCAATACAAAGCAAAGCCACGCCGGTATCAGCAAAAACGGCCAGCCAAAGCGTAACATACCCGAAAGCCCCGAGTATCAGAACGATCAACTTTGCCCCTAATGCCAACATTATATTCAATATGGCCAAACGCCTCGTTTGGCGCCCCAATTGAATTGCTTCTGCAACTTTTGAGGGCTTATCAGAGCGAATAACGACGTCTGCTGTCTCAATAGCTGCGTCACTACCACTTCCACCCATTGCTATACCGAGATCACTTAAAGCCAAGACCGGAGCATCATTAATACCATCGCCAACAAAGGCTGTCTGGCTGTCGGTCGTCTTCTTAAATCGGGTCATATAATCGGCCTTTCCCTCCGGCAACAAAGCGCCGGCACATACATCAGCCTGTAAAGCTTTTCCCAAACGGGCAACAATACTCTCTTTATCTCCGGATAAGATTCCAATCGTTTTGATACCCAATCTGCGCAAGGCTTGAATGCCACTTTTTGCATCTTCTTTTGGTTTATCGGCTAATGCTATGTAACCCAAATAAACATCATCTACAGCCACAAAGACCTGCGTAAAATCTTCACTCACCTCCCCTACCGGCACATCAACAAAACGGGCGTTGCCTACCTTATAAAATATGCCCATCAACATCAGCACGCAAGCCAAACCCGGCTGATTCTTCAATGGCTGCCATTGGAGTAAACGTCAATCGTTCTTGTAAATAATTAGTAATGGCACGCGCTATCGGATGCGTTGATTTTGCTTCCATTCCGCCAACTATTGCCAAGACGGCCTCATCTTCTATAGTTACCTTATCTACTTCAAATTTTCCAATAGTAAGTGTACCCGTTTTATCGAAAATCACTGCTTTTATCTTCGTAATAGCATCCAAATAATTCCCCCCCTTAAAGAGTATGCCTCGCTTTGACGAAGCACCGATACCAGCATAATAGCTTAGCGGGATACTTACCACAAGCGCACAAGGACAAGATATCACTAAAAAAATACAAGCACGATACAAGTAATCCTCAAACGCTGCATTATTCAACAACAAAGGAGGCAGTAGCGCCACGAAAAATGCTAATAGAATAACGATGGGTGTATAAATCTTGGCAAAACGACGGATAAAGCGTTCAGCCGGTGCCTTTCTGCTATTGGCTTCGTTCACCAATTTCAAAATTCGCTCCAAAGCACTCTCCTGAACAGGTCGAAGCACATTTAACCTCACCGTCGTTCCATTAGGAATCATCCCGGCCAACACTTCTTCTCCTTTATTTATTGTACGTGGCTCACTTTCACCAGTCAGCGCGGCAGTATCAAAAGTGGCGACGTCGTTAATTAGAGTACCGTCTAATGAAATACGCTCACCGGAAACCACTTCAATAACAGCCCCAACTTCTACTTCCTGTGGCGTAATTCTAGAAATTTCATCCTCACGAACAAGCGTCACCATATCCGGCCGCAAATCAACTAAAGATTTTATACTATTTCTAGCTTTATCTGCCGCACGCTCTTGAAACCACTCGCCAATAGCATAAAACAACATCACGCCGACAGCTTCAGGATATTCACCAATGTAAAAGGCTCCTGCAGTGGCAATAATCATAAGCAGAAACTCGTTGAATATTTCCTTTTCTAAAATCTCATGCCAAGCCTCTTTCAGAATTGGCAGCCCTACCGGCAAAAAGGACACGCCATAATATATAAGACGAAGACCGGAAGGAATAAGCAAAAAATGGTCTAAGACCAGACCAACAATGAGTAAAGCAGCCGACAATAAAGGGAAAAGCAGACCGCTATGTCCATGCCCTCCTTGCTCTCCACAAGTATGATGGTAATGATGACAACTACAAGTTTCGCACATAACTATTGATTTTGTTGCAAAATTACGGAAAAGTTTATGCAACTTAGTTGCAAATATTTCCACCCTCTCCATATATAGGTTACGCCTAACGCTACAGCGTCATATTCTACTTTCATTCTCTACTGAATATAGAGATAGAGCTCACCTATATCCCGCCTTACCCTCTCTGTTTATAATACTATTATGCAACGGACAACTTAAGGCATTTTGAAGAGCATACGTTTGTCACCTTTTCCCATACATTGTACAAAAAAAACTCGACAATGCTCGCTTCTAATAGATTTTGAATTTCTGATGCAACGACATAATGGAGATAAGACCTCAACTCAGCATTCACCCATCGCACTTCGCTAAATTTCTTTTGTGAGCGTAGCTTTGTACTATCGTGATGGGACGACTGTACTCTCGTGAGGGGAGAATCATACCCTCACGAAGGGACGAAAATAAATCAGGCCAAAGGACTTCAAAGAATAGGTATGCGATTCGGTATTTCATAGTTAAACAGATAGCATACTATTTTAGAGAGTTTTAAGCTCATCTTCCTAAACTATTTTTTCAGGAAAATAGAATCCAAATCTTGCCCGAAAACAAATGATCACCCCACTTCATAATGCCTTATTTTTACCGCTTTAACCTCCATCCAGCCATCACCATCTTCAACCCATTCTTTGATTTATATTTACAAAAACAAAGCTTCGACGAAAAAAAACAGAAATTACACACAATAAATTTGCGACTTTCACGATTAGTTCCTATTTTTGCAGAAAACAGAAATGCAATGAGAAAATATACACGCTTATTACTATTAGCTTTGTTCCTCTTAATGATGCCTGCAGTTAATGCTGCAGCTGCAGTGGTTTATGAAAGTCCACAGGAGGTGAATGACTTTGAGGAAGTGCGAATAACGCTAAACGGAGCCAATCTGCGAGTACAAAATGGCTCAGGTATGAGTGTTGAAATCTACAACATCACGGGAGTGAAAGTGGCAGATTATCGCATTGATTCCAACGATAAGACAATACGCCTTGAATTAAACCGAGGCTGCTACATCATAAAAGTAGGAAAAACCGTACGCAAAATCTCTATCCTCTAAAGGATAGAAAGGCTACTTGTATTTAGATGGTAAACAAGATTAGCAGTAATCTTGTTTACCAATATTAGAAGAACCACAGAACAGTGAAGACGAGGACCAATGATGGCGCTACTACCATTTTTGGCGCATAGAAATAAGATAAATTCAAGATCCTTTCCTTAGATACGACTCTTTTACCAAAAGAATAACTATCTTTGTCGCTCATTTAATCAGAATTCATATAAAGCATCACTGCTGAATAGCATAATAAATGGAGTTAACAACCTTAACAGCCGTGTCCCCCATAGATGGGCGATACCATCAAAAGACAGCGAATCTTTCAGCTTATCTCTCAGAGTTTGCCTTGATGAAATATCGGGTGCGTGTAGAGATCGAATACTTTATTTCGCTGTGCGAATTACCGCTCCCTCAACTTGAGGATTTCAATCGCGAACTCTTCCCTACGCTTCGCGGATTGTATGAAGACTTTAACGAGGAAGATGCCAAACGTATCAAAGAGATCGAAAGCATCACCAACCATGATGTAAAGGCCATTGAGTATTTCATTAAAGAGCAATTGGATCGTATCGGCAATATGGAAGCTTACAAAGAGTTTATCCATTTTGGCCTCACGAGCCAAGACATTAACAATACATCATTCCCGATGATGCTGAAAGAGGCTTTGAAGGATGTTTATGTACCGCTGCTAGATGAATTGATTGACAAGCTAAACGAGTTTGCAGAAGAATGGAAAGATATTCCGATGCTTGCACGCACGCACGGGCAGCCGGCAAGTCCTACAACCTTAGGTAAAGAATTTAAAGTCTTTAGCTATCGCCTTGAACAGCAACGCGAGTCGGTCTGCAATTTTGCCATCGAAGATATTTCCGGAAAATTTGGAGGTGCAACAGGTAACTTTAATGCGCATCACATAGCTTACCCAACAATAGATTGGCCCAGCTTTGCCAACAACTTTTTGGAGCAGCACCTAGGCATACGCAGAGAACAATACACCACACAGATCTCCAATTATGACAACCTTGCCGGCATTTTTGATGCGCTTAAAAGAATTCAAACAATTATCATTGACTTGGATAGAGACATTTGGCAGTATATTTCTTTGGGCTATTTCAAGCAAAAAATTAAGGCCGGGGAAGTGGGATCCAGTGCGATGCCGCACAAAGTTAACCCGATAGATTTTGAAAATTCAGAAGGAAACTTGGGCATCGCCAATGCTATATTGGAATTTTTGAGTAGAAAGCTTCCAATTAGCAGACTACAGCGCGACCTTACCGACTCCACGGTGATCCGCAATATAGGCGTACCACTCGGACATAGTCTTATAGCCTTTAAGAGTACACTCAAAGGCCTCTCTAAGTTGGTCCTACACGAAGAAAGCATACGTGGCGATTTAGATAATTGCTGGGCAGTTGTAGCTGAGGCCATTCAGACAATTCTGCGCCGCGAAGGCTACCCCCACCCTTACGAAGCTTTAAAGGAACTAACACGCACAAACGAGGCCGTCAATCAAGATAGAATCGCACGTTTTATTGATAGCCTTGATGTGCCTGACTCTGTTAAGAAAGAATTGACAACAATTACGCCATATAATTATATAGGTATTTACTAAAAACAAATAGCCGTGAGGCTAACAACAACAGATTATGAGCGAAGAATTAGAAAACAAAGGATTCAGGAGAGAAGAAGCGATGAAGCTCCTTCTTCTGAACAGAGACAAGACTTCGGGCACACTCCGCGCCCACGTTTTAATCGTAACGCACGAATAGGAGGTTACTCTAACAACTACAATAGGAATCAAGAGTCCAATGGGCCTCGCCAACGATTCAATGCCCCTAATAATAATGGGTATCGGCCACGCTATAATGACCAACGCAATGACTTAGGAGACCATCCCTATTCACAATATAATAACAACGAACGCTCGGAGAATGACTTTGGGCGGCGTGAGGATAATTACCGCCCACGCAACAATTATGGCCAGAATAACAACAATGGCTATCGCCCACGCTTTAATGGTCCGCGTTATAATAATAACAACTACAACAACGGACAACGCTATAATAATCGTGAGAATCGGGAAAATGCTCCGTCTAATTGGAATCCAAATTACAGACAAAATGATTACCAACAAAATGATTATCGACAAGGAGATTTCCAACAAGGCGGCTATCGTCAAAATGGATATCGCCCACGTCCTAACTATGGCGATCGCCAACAAGGCAACTTTCAAAGGCGTCCACAGCAACGTAGGCCCTACAACCCAAATGCAAAATATAGCCTGAAAAAGCAAATAGCTTATAAGGAGGAGCACGTAGATCCGAACGAACCGATTCGCCTAAACAGATATTTGGCCCAATGCGGGTATTTGCTCTCGCCGTGATGCTGATAAGTATATCCAAGCAGGCGTGATCACCGTCAATGGCAAAGTTGTTACAGAATTAGGAACGAAGGTTTTGCGTTCGGATGACATTCTCTTCCACGAAAGTCCAGTAAGATTAGAAAAGAAAGTCTATGTACTGCTCAATAAGCCGAAAGGTTGCATTACAACGAGCGAAGACCCACAAGAGCGCAAAACGGTAATGAACCTCGTGAAGGGAGCTTGCCAAGAACGCATCTATCCTGTCGGCCGCCTAGACCGTAATACGACAGGTGTTTTACTTTTGACTAACGATGGTGAGTTGGCCGCAAAGCTGACACATCCTCAATTTATGAAGAAAAAAATCTACCACGTCTATTTGGATAAGAACGTATCCGGTGTCGATCTGCAAAAGATTGCAGATGGCATAACCTTAGACGATGGTGAAATTAAGGCAGACGATATTCAATATGCCAGCGAAACAGATAAGAAACAAATAGGCATAGAAATCCACAGCGGAAAGAACCGCATCGTACGCCGTATCTTTGAAAGTTTAGGTTACCACGTTGTAAAGCTTGATCGAGTTTACTTCGCAGGCTTAACTAAAAAACATTTACGCCGTGGAGATTGGCGCTACTTGACCCAAGATGAAGTCAACTATCTCCGTATGGGTGCATTTGAATAAGTAAGATGAAAAGAAGGACAAGTAAAATGGAAACAATCAAAAGGACAAAAATAATCGATGTCTTAAAGCGTACAGACTTCGATACAGTCGTAAACGTTAGAGGTTGGGTAAGAACCAAACGAGGAAGCAAGAATGTAATCTTCATCGCCTTAAATGATGGTTCTACTATTAACAATGTCCAAATTGTAGCCGACACAGAAGCATTTGATGCTGAGTTAGTCAAGGATATTACGACTGGTGCTTGTTTAAGCGTCAATGGCGCTTTAGTTCAAAGCCAAGGCTCTGGACAGGCAGTCGAAATTCAAGCCAAGGAGATTGAAATCTTAGGTACTTGCGGCAGCGATTTCCCAATGCAAAAGAAGGGGCAATCATTTGAGTATATGCGCCAACACGCTCATATGCGTTTGCGAACGAACACCTTTGGAGCTGTCTTCCGCATTCGCCATAATATGGCAATGGCCATCCATCATTATTTCCATGAGCATGGTTTCTTCTACTTTCATACACCGATTATCACAGCTAGCGATTGTGAAGGTGCAGGACAGATGTTCCAAGTGACGACCAAGAACTTGTATGATCTGAAGAAGGATGAGAATGGAAAGATTGATTATTCGGATGACTTCTTCGGCAAACCAACTAGTTTAACTGTAAGCGGCCAGCTTGAAGGAGAGTTGGGTGCAACATCTTTAGGCGCAATCTACACTTTTGGCCCGACATTCCGGGCTGAAAACTCCAATACGCCGCGCCACTTGGCTGAGTTTTGGATGATTGAGCCAGAAGTTGCCTTCAATGACATTACCGACAATATGGATCTTGCTGAAGACTTCTTGAAATATTGTATCCAATGGGCCTTCGACAACTGCCAAGACGACTTAAACTTTCTCAACAAGATGATCGACAACACGCTGATAGATCGTCTGCACTTCGTCTTAAAGAATGAGTTTGTACGCCTTTCTTATTCTGAAGGAATCGAGATACTTGATCAAGCAGTCAAAGCAGGCAAGAAGTTTGAATTCCCCATCTATTGGGGCGTTGATTTAGCCAGCGAACACGAGCGTTATCTTGTAGAAGAACACTTCAAGCGCCCCGTCATCCTAACCGACTACCCCAAAGAGATCAAGGCTTTCTATATGAAGCTCAACGAAGATGGGAAGACGGTTCGCGCAATGGACGTCTTGTTCCCGCAGATTGGAGAAATCATTGGTGGTAGCGAGCGTGAAGCCGACTACGATAAGCTCCAAACGCGCATCCAAGAGATGGATCTTCCAATGAAAGATATGTGGTGGTATCTTGACACAAGAAAGTACGGAACTTGCCCTCACAGCGGCTTTGGGTTAGGTTTTGAGCGCTTGATTTTATTCGTCACGGGTATGCAAAATATCCGAGACGTCATTCCCTTCCCCAGAACGCCAAAGAATGCCGACTTCTAAGTCTGCATTCTTCCCAATACATAAAACCCTTTTACAAAATATACCCCTTGCAAATCCTTATCGGCTTGCAAGGGGTGTTTATTTATTTTCAGGCACACATTTAATGATTAACCAGCATCGGCATATAAAGACGAATCTGCACCTCTGCCAACCAAGAAGAATGCTTGATCAAACTTTCGATCTTTTTAGAAGAAAGAGCCGTTAAGTTGGTTCCTATACTTCGTGCCAAATCTTCACTTTCTTTCTGAGGAATCTGTTGAGCCAATGTATCCCAATTTATTGCCTGCTTCAGCTTCATAACAATAGCTTCATTTGCTGATGTACTTTGAGATCCCTTCAAGCTTCCTATTTCTTCTTCCGTTATAGCGTGAGCCTGCCACACATCCGGATGAACATTTCCTTTTTTCAAGTTATCAACAAACCCCTGAACAAGCCTTTCGCTGCAATCCCATTCTAATGGAACGTATGCACAATGCTCTTTTCCCACATACGACTCATATAGATTATCAGCTCTCTGCATTTTCTTTATTCTTTCCATCATCAAGTTTATCGTCTGCATCGCCAGATTAAAAATGTTAGTTGTCCCAGCGGCAGAGATGGCACTATTACCAGCATCACTCACAATGATGAAGTCCGTATGAAACCGGCTTTTATTTTGACTGAGTTTATGCGCCCCTTGATTGTCATAAACGCCTCCATCAATCAACTTAGGCGCCTCAGGCTTATTCGGACAGCTATCGTATTCTTCTCTGAGATATTTCTTATCAATTGTAATAGGCGTAAAGCCATAAGGGACGCACGATGAAGCCATAACAGCCTTAGCTATGGAAAAATGCGTTGCATCAAAAATTGATTTACCTCCCACACGATAAGCATATTCCCCCATTGTCGTTTTTGAAAAATAGAATGGTAATTGTGTAGCTACATTTGTTGAGTTTATACACAATACCGGACTATCGGGCAAATCGCCAAGAGATGCCTCCTTAAAGAAGACTTTGTTGTACAAGCGCGAGATGAAGTTGCTGGTTGGTAACGTCACAAACGAATACTTTAGAAAAAGAACGAGTAGGATAAAAAAGGTGATCACACCGCCCAATGTGGCGAAGATACCTGTAAGAATGAATTCGTTCGGAAAGAAGACGCGTGTGAGAAAACCTATCAGATGACCCATTGCTACAGACATGGCAAACAATAAGCATACAGCCACAACAAGATAGATATAGGAGGACCACAAAACGCCTTTAGAAAGCCTTTTGATAAACCCCTCCTCAAAATCCTCATAGTTATCTTTATGCAAAGCATAGTAGGCTGCTGTTATCGAGCCCCCAGAAACCGAAGATATTACATCTACTTTATCCAATACACCGAGACGATGAAGAGCACGTAATGAGCCAATGTGATACGCAGCAGCTCTGTATCCACCGCCAGAAAGGGCAAGTCCAATCTTTTTTCCTTTATTATCCATAGCTTTTTTGAGATTTGTGGTTGAAGAGCGCTTGTAAATAGGAGAATTCCGGTTGTATTTCGTTGATTTAATGTTAAAGATCAAACGGACAACATAAGAATATTCCTCTTGAAAGCTGTTAGCAAATATACGGAAATATATTATCTAACAGAAAATTTTAGCGCAGAATATAGGTCGAAACATAAACAAACAAGTACACTCCTTCTCAATTACTTCAAACATCGCAAAAATGCAGAAAGTCTGGATCTATACATTAGCCAACGATCCTTCTTTTTATCACAAAAATAAACACACATATACTCCTACATATCAAAAGATAGCAATCTTTTAATCAAGGTTTTTAATTTACACTTCCGATTGTACGGACGTACTCCCACGATGATACGAGTGTACTATCGTGAGGGTACATTTGTACGCTCACGATAGTACATTACCAAACTAAGTGGCACTTCACACATTTCAAGTATAAGTGGAATAAAATACAAAACAATCGAAAAAGAAAGAGGAAGAAGGACAAACGTAAGGCAACATTCATAGTTTTAAATTACCTTTGCCTCATCATCTATTATGGTAAGAGCAAAATATGAAAAACTCACGTAAGACCGGATTAGGTTGGCAAAACCTATACATCAGTACGACTTTCGACTTTATCTTTTTAAAACAAATTACAAATCCGCTTCGCTGGCTCTTGGTCTTACCTATGGGCTTCCTAACTATACTGCTTACACAGGCTACGCTGAATCTCATTGCGCAAATCATATTAATGCTGACGCATTATAACGACATTGTTGCCCTACTCTCAGCCGGCATAATGTGGGCTGTGCAATATGCTTTGGCCATTGTTGTGATGACTGCAACAGCCCCCGTTACGAGTCGTCAGAAATTTAAGTGGGGTTTCCTTTTCTCCTGCTTACTCTGGCTCTTAGCTGCGGGTTCAACCTACCTTATCTTTAAGTCGCTTAACCCTCAATTTGTTATCAGCCGACTACTTTGCATTTCGCTCTCTGCCGCTATCGGATTAAGTTATGGCCTATATCGGATCAAAAAGCGAATAAATCAGCATAAAGGCTTTTATATCAAATCATAACCGGTAATGGCATAAGTAGGTCTTTTGCATACGATGATTGTCGTCAGGGCTGATTACGCGACTGACGGTCGCAACATCCTTTATCGTCTGATCCGGATAAAGAATTCCGATTTTATCGTCCTGCTCCGAATATAATTCTTTTGAAACGGCACGCGTTGTCACAAAATAATCGGCATCAGCCAAAGGAACGGTGAGTGCTGTAGCCACTCTTTCTTTCCATTCGTCCAGCATAGATGGAGGTACGGAAGCGTCAAAGACTTCTACCTTAAAGAGATGGCGGTTAATAAAGCCTTCAGCTAAAAGCGATAACACTTTATCGTCGCAATGTTGCCATACTTTAATAGCTGATATAATGTCGCTATCGTCCAATTCCGCATAATGATCTAGCCAATCTGCATACTCCTGTGGCTGATCCTGAGTTAAGAAAAACGAAAGTGCGGGCGAGGCGAACAATTTGTGTCCATTTCGCACCAGCGTTTGCGCCCTTCTAAGCGTAGATCTCAATAGTTCTTCAGCAGCAACCACCGTTTTGTGGAGATATACCTGCCAATACATCATCCTGCGCGACATCAAATAGTTTTCTACAGAATATAGGCCCTTATCTTCCACGACTAAGTGGTTGTCAAATACGTTCAAGGTACGAATAATGCGGGCCGCCCCGATATTTCCTTCCCTCACTCCCGTAAAAAAAGAGTCGCGACAAAGATAATCCAAGCGATCTACGTCCAGCTGACTGCAAATAAGTTCGTGGAGAAAAGGCTTCTTGCAGTCGGTCGAAATGAGTTCGATAGCTAGTGTCAAAGCACCCTTAAACGCTTTATTCATCCGCTCAATCATTTGCAAGGTAATATTTTCGTGTGTTACGTCAGGCAAGAACACACGCTCTAGCACGTGAGAGAAAGCGCAATGCCCAATGTCGTGCAACAAGATGGCAGCTTGAGCGGCCTCTACTTCGGCATCAAAAATAAAAACACCCTTTTCCGCCAAGGTCTTCAAGGCCTCAGACATTAAATGATAGGCGCCGATAGAATGCTGTAAGCGTGTATGAACCGCACCGGGATAGACCAACGAAGAGAGACCGAGTTGGCGAATGCGACCTAAACGCTGAAATAATGGATGATTCACAATATCGGTCAAAACTCCGCGAGCAATACGCGTGAAGCCGTAAACCGGATCGTTGATAAGAAGCGATGATTTATGAGGAAAGGATCTGTCCAAAACTAAAGTTTATTTCTTTTCGGCAAAGATAGCTCAAATCTTTTTCTTACTTTTGCTTTCTCAATAAGAAACGTATTATTTACGTGATTTGCTATGCTTACGATTAAACAAATCATAGAAAACAAAGAGGCCATTGTATGCGGCCTTGAGAAAAAGCATTTTCCCAATGCGAAAAAGGCCATTGAGGCTGTCTTAGCGATTGATAATAAGCGAAAAGAAGCGCAAGCACAATTAGATGAGCTACTGAATCGCATCAAAACACTCTCCAAGCATATCGGCGACTTAATGAAGCAAGGGTTGAAAGAGGAGGCGGAAAAGACAAAAGGAGAAGTAAGCTCCTTGAAATCGAAAACGCAGACGCTTGAAGAAACGATGAAGCAGGCGCAAGAAAAGCGCACAGAATTGCTTTATCAGATACCCAATGTGCCTTACGAAGAGGTGCCTGAGGGAAAGGATGCCAACGATAATATAATCGTGAAAGAGGGCGGCAAGATGACGTCTATTCCGGAAAATCCTCTACCCCATTGGGAACTAGCGAAAAAATATAACTTAATAGACTTCGATCTCGGCGTTAAGATCTCCGGTGCCGGTTTCCCCGTCTACATCGGACAAGGAGCGCGCCTGCAGCGTGCACTCATCAACTTCTTCCTCGACGAGGCGCGCAAAGCCGGCTATACGGAGATAATGCCGCCAATCGTTGTCAATGCTGCTTCCGGCTACGGGACAGGTCAGCTGCCGGATAAGGAAGGTCAGATGTATCATTGCGAAGTGGATGATCTCTACTTAATCCCTACGGCTGAAGTTCCCGTCACTAACATCTATCGAGATGTGATCTTGGAAGAAAAGAATCTACCTATCAAGAATTGTGCTTATACTGAATGCTTCCGCAGAGAGGCCGGCAGCTATGGAAAGGACGTACGCGGACTCAATCGCTTACACGAATTTTCTAAAATCGAACTTGTGCGCATTGACAAACCGGAACACAGCAAGCAGAGTCACCAAGAGATGTTGGATCACGTGGAAGGTTTGCTACAAAAACTCGAACTGCCCTACCATATATTATTATTGTGTGGTGGCGATATGAGCTTTACCTCTTCTCTTTGCTACGACTTCGAAGTATATAGCGAGGCGCAAAAGCGCTGGCTTGAGGTTAGTTCGGTTTCCAATTTTGATACTTATCAAGCAAATCGGCTACAATGTCGCTATCGTAAGCAAGATAAGAAGATCGAACTTTGCCATACGCTAAACGGATCAGCACTCGCCTTGCCGCGCATTATGGCTGCACTTCTTGAAAACTTTCAAACGCCTGACGGCATTCGCATTCCTAAAGCATTGCAACCTTACATGGGATGTGAGATTATAAAATAAACGTGAGCAGGATATTGGCCATTGACTATGGGAAAAAGCGGACGGGTATAGCGGTTACAGACATTCTACAAATCATACCCAACGGCCTGACCACTGTTGCAACCCACGAGTTGTTGAATTTCTTAAAGGCTTATACTACAAAGGAGGATGTGGAGCGTTTTGTAATAGGACTGCCACGCCAAACAAACGGAAAGCCTTCAGAGAATTTTCCCCGTGTTGAGGCTTTTGCCAAACAATTGGAGCAACATTTCCCAACAATCCCTATAACTTTCTATGACGAGCGCTATACTTCAACCTTAGCTCATCAGGCAATGTTAACGGGAGGTTTAGGAAAGAAGCGCCGACAAGAGAAAGCATTAGTCGATGAAATCAGTGCGTGCATTATCCTCCAATCTTATATGGAAAGTAAGAAAATATGATCCTACCAATTTTATACTTACGGACAGCCGGTCTTAAGAAAAGTAGCTCAAGATATCGAAGCAGACTTTCCCGGTTTGGAGCAACTCATTGAAGATATGTATGAGACGATGGACAAAAGCGATGGCGTCGGCTTAGCCGCGCCTCAAATAGGGAAAGCCATCCGCGTAATCGTCATATCTTTAGATGTCTTAAAAGAAGACTTCCCAGAATATGCAGGCTTTCGGCATGCGTACATTAATCCACACATCATAGAGTTTGATGATTCGGAAATATCAACCTTGGAAGAAGGTTGCTTAAGTTTGCCAGGCATCCACGAACCGGTAAAACGTCCGACAAGGATTCACGTGCAATACTGCGATGAGAATTTTGAACCGCACGATGAATGGGTCGAAGGATATTTAGCGCGCGTGATGCAGCACGAGATTGATCATCTTGAAGGGCACGTCTTTACGGATCGCATCTCTCCTTTACGCAAACAGATGGTAAAGAATAAGCTAACGCGATGCGCAAAGGCAAAGTCAATTGCCACTATCGTGTAAAAGTTCCCCAATAGAAACTTACTTCGACCTCTCTGGTCACCGAATTAATAAGGCTGATAAGGATGTAGTCATCAAAGTTGTTAAGTTTGCAGACGGCACAACAAAGTCTGAAAAAGTCCTTGACAATATAAGTAAATCCCTTCCACAAACTGAATAGTTCACTATAGGGGCAATTCCGTTTTGGGGGTTGCCCCTTAACATATCATTAGACGCTAAAATGGCTGAACGACGAATACTAAGCCTCGCAAGCAGTAGCTTAAAGCGCTACTTGGGAACTTACCTATTCTTTCTTTTCTCGACGTTTTCCATTGCACAAATCAACATCGAAAATGTTGTAGAAATGGGGCGTTATGCGCTTAGCTACGATGATTATCTTTCGGCCATACATTACTTTAACAGCGTGCTTGATGTTCGCCCAAAGCATGCTCAAGCCTACTATTATCGCGCTTATGCCAAATTCTCATTAGGAGACTTTAGCGGGGCGGAGAACGACTGTACAGCATCAATCAGACTGAATCCTTACTTAACAGAAACCTATCGATTAAGAGGACTTTGTCGTATTAGAAAATCAGAGTTTCAAGGCGCGATAACCGATTACGAGCAAGTATTGAAAGATTTCCCCCTCAGACGAGGGTGCACTATTTAACCAAGGGCTCTGCTATCTGCAAGTACATAAAACCGACAGTGCCACGATAGCTGCTGATCGCCTTTTAAAACAATCGCCCAAGTTTTACAGAGGCTATATGCTGAAAGCTCAAATTGCCTTTGAGCAAAAAGACACCATAAACGGTCTTCAGCAAATAGACGCTCTACTTACGTTGCGCCCGTCAGAAGCTTCTGCCTGGATGCTTAAAGCTCAATATGCATTGCAAAAGTGTAAATATCAATTGGCCGACTCGCTCTTAACTACTGCGATTCGCTACGAAAAAGCCAATTATGAACCCTTCCTGCTTAGAGCTGAAGCCCGACATGCACTGAATCAATTCGGTAACGCACTACTTGATTACGACAAGGTCATCGAACTTGTTCCGAAGCACTTTGTAGCGCACTACAATCGCGCACTATTGCGTGCATTGGTAGGTGACGATAACAGAGCTATCGACGATTTTAATTTTGTCCTCAGCGTAGAACTGACAACACATTGGCTCGCTACAATCGTGCACTATTACGAGAGCAGACCGGAGATTATCAAGGAGCTATAAAGGATTATAGCATACTGATCAAAGCTTATCCCAACTTCCTCTTCGGCTATTATGTCCGCAGCAGATTGCGTAGAAAGACGGGGGATACGCGAGGGGCTTTGGCTGACGAGACAGTCGTTGCACGCGCACAATTGGACATAGCCTTTGCCAAACCTAAGCGCTCTTTTATACGGACAGTCAGAAAGCGCTCCGATCACGCACTGGAGCATTACGATCGCCCGATAGAAGATGAAACCGATACGGTACGCATACTAGGAGATCTACTTTTAGGTCACGTGGAAAATCAAACTGCAACGCAAGAGATCTTGCCGGCTTTCACGCCTCAACTGCAACCTACAACTACGCGTGGTTACCGCTCCGATGGTTACTTAGACGAACTTAGTGCCCTCAGTAAGCGTATCGCCGATATTGAATTGCAGGCAGAACGAGCAGCCGGAAATAGATATTTACAGCAGTCAAGTAGGCGACTCTTGTTTACGGCAGAGAAGACACCGGAAACAACTGCTACTTTAACGCAACATCTACAAATTATCGATTCGCTACAAAGTGCCGGAGGCGAATTATCGCAATACGATTACAAGATCTTACGCACGATACTACTCCGAGCCATCTACAACTTTTCAGAGGCTCTACAATTGGCCTCGTCAATCATTGCCAGCGACTCTACCCTCGCTCTACCCTACGTCAATCGTGCAGCTATACTCATCGGGATGAGCAAAGCAGAAAAGACCACAGAGAAGATCACTGAGAATACACAAAGTCCTCATCTGTCGACTTTATATCTGAATCAAGCCTTAGAAGATATCAATGCGGCCATAAGCAAGCTTCCGGATTGTGCCTATTTATATTATAATCGCTCGTGCATTTACCACGTGCTCCACAAGCAACAAGCTGCACTGACAGATTTAGATCGAGCCATCGCCTTAGACCATCGCCTTGCCGAAGCCTATTATAATAGAGCCGTCATACGTCTACAAAACAAAGAAACTGAAAATGTAACAGCCGACCTAAGTCGCGCAGGAGAACTGGGTTTATACAAAGCATACAGCCTATTGAAGCAGGCGCAAACGAAGAAAACTCAGCATAAAGTCAAGCGCAAATGATCGGCGGATAAGTCATAAAGCAAAAAGAGACGTTCTGCAATATGCCTTATCTACCAATACTAGAATCCGCAATCGTAAGTAGTCGCCCCTTAAGAGCCGCCTTATATCTGCTAATGTTTGATATGTGGTTTGTTGACTCTCATGCATTTTCGTAATCTCTCAGATGAATTTGTTGTAGAACAATGGAGTAAAGACACCGTGAATCAATGTGCAAAGCACTATTGACACGCAGCTGCTTCGTACCGGATTCGTCGAGTTTTCGTTAAAGCAGATAAGGAGTAAAGAACGATAAAACGACGAGACATCATCAATTTGAAAGAGAGTTAACCTTACGCGACTTTGGGAAGACGAAGGGGAAAGAACCTCTCCTATCAAGGCCTGGTAAAATGGAGAGAAATCATATCATATAATCATATGATACACAGCAAGTTACTAAATCATCGTATAGATATCGTAAAAAAAAGTACTATCGTTTTACTCAAAAAGTACTATCGTTTTTACCTAAAAAGTACTATCGTTTTACCCTAAAAAGTACTATCGTTTTTATCTAAAAAGTACTATCGTTTTTCTGACTAAGTTAATATCTCCGCTAAGATGAAAATACTATTCGTAGAAATAAATGTTGTATCTTTTGTTTGTTAATGTAACATATTTCTGCTATCTTTGTGGCATACACTGGGACAGAAAGGTTCTGTGAAGTGTGTAGATAACGCGGTCTCTGTGTTTTTTTACAATCAAATTTTTAGTATCATGGATTATTCTCTGAACAAACGAAAAATGAGTGTCGGCCCGTTGAAGGGCAAGGAAGTGTTCGTGGCAAGCCCTGTTTGCCAGAAACAGCGCATTTCGTTCGACAGACTCTGCGAGCGGATGGCGGAAGATAGCACCGTGGGCGACGCCGACGTGGCTGCCGTGTTCTACAAGTTTCGCAAAGTGCTCAACGAGTATTGCTCGAAGGGTTACATCGTCGATGGCGGTCCGCTTGGGACGTTCAGGCCTACTTTCTCGTCGAAGGCTGTGGAGAAAGAAGCGGATTTTAAGCCATCAGAGTGTATCTCGAAAACACAGATCCTCTTCACGCCTACGCCTGATTTCCGTCGGCTGAAGAATGTCGAGTTCTTCCGCGTGGAGAAGCAGAAGAAGGAAAAGAAGCCCTCCACCGGAGGTTAGAACCCGGTAAGGCTTACATTAGAAATCCTCCTCAGCCCTACGGCCGAGGAGGATTTTTCTACGGTTTACAGATATTTCATCAGTTGAATAGATCTTCACTATCTTTAACGGGTTGCTTCTTATCCTTATGACGCCCCGCCTTGCCTTTCTTGTCTTCAGCCGGCACATTTTCTTGTGCAGGTTCTGCCGGTGGAGCTGTCGATTCCGAAGGTTTGGATTCAGCTTCTTCGTTGCCAAAAAGATCTTCAGACGCATTGCTAAGAGAATCAGATCCACCCTGCCCACTATCAGCATCAGTATTGGGCGAACCAATATAGTCACCACCATAGTCATTAGGATTTATTGTCTCTTTAGGTAGCGGGAACTTCTTGATATAACGTGGACTCAACTGCGGATCTGCCAATACTTTCTGCATAAAGAGTCCGACAATCGGTAAGGCCGTCTTGCTACCTTGACCTAAAGCGCCGGTGCGGAAATGGATACTACGATATTCGCCACCAACCCACGCTCCGCTGACGAGAGCGGGCGTCACGCAGATAAACCAAGCATCCGAATGGTTGTTTGATGTACCCGTCTTGCCGCCGACTTCTATCTGCTTGTTCCAGTATGGGGCACTCATATAATGACGCATACTCTGAGACGTTCCACCGGCATCAGTCATACCGGCTTCAAGCATCTTTTGCATAAAGAAAGCAGAACGCCAAGAGATAGCTTGCGAACTTTCGGTCTTATTCTCATAAAGCACCTTACCATCACTATCTACAACTTTCGTAACGAGCACGGGCTCAACGTGAATACCTTCATTAGCAATTGTACCATAAGCGTTAACCATCTCCATAAGATTAACATCGCTAGAACCTAAAGCCAAAGAGGGGGTATCATCTAAGGGCGACTTAATACCCATCGCCTTAGCTGTTTGAACTACGCGAGGAATGCCAACTTCTTGTCCAACCTTAACGGCTATAGTATTGATACTTCGGGCAAATGCTGCGCGCAGAGGAATATTGGCATTAGAAAAACGTCCGTTGGCATTATGTGGACGCCATATGACGTCTTTCTTCTTAATTTTATCGTAGACCTCCATCTGGGTATATTCATCCTTACGACTATCAGAAGGTATCAAGCCGCTCTCCATAGCCGCAGAATAGACAAAGAGTTTGAACGTTGAACCCGGTTGACGCATAGAGCGCACTTTGTCGTACTTCCAAGCATCAAAATCGATATCACCTACCCAAGCTCTTACATAACCTGTATTTGGCTCCATCGAGATAAAACCTGCGTGCATAAACTTTACCATAAAGCGAATAGAGTCCATCGTACTCATTTCCTCTTCTTTTGCACCATCGTAACCAAAGAGTTTCACCTTATGCGGCTTATTGAGGTAATAGTTTACAGAATCAGGATTATTAGGATAGCGCGCAGCCAATTGTTTATAAGCATCACTGCGAGCCGCAATATCTTCAATAAAACGAGGAATTATCTTTCCCTCTTCATCACGCCAAGGCTCTCCTAATCCGCGCCAATGCACATCAAAGTTTCGCTGCACTACCTTCATCTGCTCTCTGACAGCCTCCTCTGCATATTGCTGCATCTTTGCATCTAAAGTGGTATAGACTTTAACACCATCAGTATACAGATCTAAATCGGGCAATTGCTTTTTCAGATAATCGGCCACAGCCTGACGGAAATAAGGCGCCAAGCCATCAGTAGGATCTTCTATGGTAAACTTTAGTTCAATGGGAAGTTGCTTCAAAGAGTCACACTCTTGACGCGTCAAGAACTTTCTTGCGCACATCTTCTCCAAGACCGTATTTCGACGCGCCAAGCTCCTTTTTGGATTGATACGCGGATTAAAAGCATTCGTAGCTTTCAGCATTCCAACAAGTACGGCCGCTTCTTCTGTTTTAAGCTTTGAAGGCGTAGTATTGAAATAAGTCTTGGCAGCCGTCTTGATACCATAAGAGTTAGAACCAAAGTCGACTGTGTTAGCGTACATTCGGAGTATATCCTGCTTAGAGTTGGTCAATTCTATCTCTGTGGCAATGATCATCTCCTTACTCTTCATTATAAGAATCCGCACGCCGGGAATTTTACCTAACAATCCTGTACCATACTGCGTTCGCACACGGAACATATTCTTCACCAACTGCTGCGTAATTGTAGATGCGCCACGCGGATGTCCAAGTAAAGCATCTTTTGCCGCCGCAGCCAAGCCTTGATAGTCGATGCCATGGTGCTCATAGAAGCGCTCATCTTCTGTAGCTACCAAAGCTTCAAAGAAGACTTTATTGATTGAATCATAAGGAACGGGTGAGCGATTCTCATTATAATATCTACCTATCATTTGTCCGTCTGCACTATAAATTCGGAAGCAGAAGGATTTTTAGGATGCATAATCTCACTAAGCGAAGGAGACTTCCCAAACAGCCAAAGGAAATTAGTCATCACAGCTATGACGTATATCAAGAGCAATGAAAAGAAACTGAGAATCCCGACAATAGTCTTCTTCCACCAAGGTTGCCCCGAATATAAATGTTTATACCAAGCCCAAAAACGATGGACGCCTCGCTTCAAACGGACAAATAAAGATTTAATTTTACCTAATAGGCTATGGGATTTTGTCTGCATATAATCTCTGAATAATTAGGATATTGCAAATATAAGTCACACACAACATATATGCAACCTTTGCCTTAGTTTATACTGTATTTTTGGCAAAGCTTTGCATTATATGATCAATTGCATTGTCGTTAGCCTTAACCCAACGAATGTCTGGATCTTTTTTGAACCAAGTCATTTGTTTCTTGCTATAGACTCTCGTATTTCTCTTGATTTTTTCAACGGCAAAGGACAAATCCCATTCGTCATCAAAATACTTAAAGAGTTCTTTGTAGCCGACAGTATTTAGAGCATTGCTATGACGAAAAGGAAGAACACGTTTTGCTTCTTCGAGTAAGCCATTACTCATCATTGTCTCTGTGCGCTGATTTATGCGCTCAAAAAGCTCATTTCGTTCGCGCCAAAGTCCAAACTTTATTAAGCGGAATGGCCGCGGCTTGCGAGATTTTGTCCGAAAAGAAGAAAAAGGCTGTCCGGTCATATAGCAAACCTCTAAGGCGTGTACGATGCGCGCCGTATTCCTTAAATCTACTTCTTGGTAATAAAGGGGATCTAACAACTTCAATTCGGCTTTCAGCGCTTCAGGACCTTCGATTTTTAAGCGCCTGCTTAACAAGGATCTGGTAGATTGATCAATAGTAGGGATATCGTCTATCCCATTGCAGACGGCGTCTATATATAACATAGAACCTCCTGAGAGAACTACGACGTCTCTTTCTGAAAACAAATGGGATAAAAGAGGTAATACTTCTGCCTCATACTGCGCGCACTATAATAATCAGTCAAAGATAGATCACCAACGAAATAATGTTTGACCAAAGCTTGTTCTTCTGCTGTCGGAGCAGCTGTGCCTATGGGTAAATCTCTGTATAATTGTCGAGAATCAGCATTGATAATAGGTGAAGAGAATTGCTCTGCTATTGCTAAAGCTGTTTTTGTCTTGCCTACCGCCGTTGGCCCAAGTAAAATAAGCAAGGTCTTCTCCATTATTCCTTTTAATATAATAGGTCAAACGATATCAAAAAGATTGGCCATCGCTAATTTCAAAACCTTCCAAATCTATGTCCTCTTCGTTAAAAGGAGAACTTTCTTCTGAAAAGTAAGCATCGTCAGCTTCTATAAGTTCATTTTTTCCTGTTAAGAGCGTTTCTACGTCTGATAGTTCATTGATTTGTACGGGAGCCTCTCCTTTACTTTTTACAACTTCAAAGATGTTTTCTCCATCACCAGAAAGGATGGCTCTGACAGTCATATAAAAGAAGCGATCATTAAAAGGATCAAAGATATACTCTAAATGCTGCCCTTCATCTTCAATAAATTCGGAAAGACGAGTATCTGCCATCACATAAATATCCTCGCTTTCTCCTACCATCATATCTTCCCGCGTAATCTGCACGCCTCTTTCCCACTCATCATTACATAAAAAGAATGAAGTCATTTGATCGTCAGGATAATCGCAAGCTCTGAGTACAGCTTGGCTTAAGTCTAAGAAAGTAGCATCATCGTTGATCTCAACTTCGCGCAAGAACCCCTCAACTTCGTCCGATATAAATTTTATTCTGAATCTCATTTGATTACTCCTCTCTTTGAGTTTTTTATAAAATCAATGATATACTCCACTTCTTTTGATTCAGGAAATTTTTGCTTTATCGTCTCAAAGCTTTCCTCGCGAGACATACCTGCATTATAATACAAGCGGTAAGCTTCATGGATTTGTTCAATCACTTCTGAAGAAAAGCCATGACGCCGCAAACCAACCAGATTTAGCCCACAATAAGCAACAGGCTCACGCGCAGCCATGGTATAGGGAGGAACATCTTGTCCTGTGCGCGTTCCGCCTCCAACCATTACATAACTGCCAATGTGACAAAATTGATGAATCAAGACGTTAGCACTAATCACAGCAAAGTCGTCAATCTCGACCTCGCCGGCTATTTTCGTAGAATTGCCAATGATACAGCCACTACCAAGACACACATCATGCGCCACGTGCATTCCTTCCATCAGTAAGTTATTATTACCTACAATGGTTTTTTGCTTGGCAGCCGTACCTCTATTGATCGTGACGTTCTCACGAATTTTATTATTATTGCCTATTTCTGCCGTAGTCTCTTCTCCTTTTGAATTTTAAATCTTGCGGGATTGCACTGATCACCGCACCAGGAAAGATTACATTTCCGTTACCAATCCGCGCACCATACAAAATGGTCACCGAATTCATTATTATATTATTGTCTCCAATAACTACGTTTTTGTCGATATAGCAGAAAGGACCGATTTCACAGTTCTCTCCAATTTTTGCTTCAGGAGAGACAAATGCAAGGGGGGATATAAGGCTACTCATACTTTATAGGATGATGACGAGTTATTTTATGCTTTGTTCGTTTTATTCTCTACGATTTGCGCCGTAAAAGTAGCCTCCATCACCACCGTTTCACCTACAAAGGCAAAACCACGCATAGAAGAAATTCCGTGACGAACGGGAGAGAGTAATTTTACTTTGAAAATAAGCGTATCTCCAGGCACAACTTTCTGCCGGAACTTTACGTTATCAATCTTCAAGAAGTAAGTACTATAATTTTCGGGATGCTCCAACGTATTCAAGATAAGCAAGCCGCCTGATTGCGCCATTGCTTCAATCTGTAAAACGCCCGGCATAACCGGTTCCTTGGGAAAATGACCAGGAAAGAAAGGTTCATTGCCGGTTACATTCTTAACCGCCACAATATAATCCGACCCCATTTCAATAACCTTATCCACTAATTGCATAGGATATCGATGTGGGAGCAGACGGTGTATACGATTGATATCTATTAATGGCGTTGCATTAGGATCATACTTCGGCGACTGAATCTCGTGCTGACGAATTTCGCGCCGCATTTGGCGAGCAAACTTATTATTTATAGTATGTCCGGGGCGCGTCGCGATGATTCTGCCTTGAATAGGACGACCAATTAAGGCCATATCTCCAATTATATCGAGTAACTTATGGCGCGCAGGTTCGTTCGACCATGTCAGCGGGCGCTTATTGATGTAGCCTAAGCGCGTTGCGTCCTTACGCTCTACGTGCAGGTGATCAGCCAATTTATCTAAAGTTTCCTGAGAAACTTGTCTCTCATAAATAACAATAGCGTTATCCAAATCACCACCTTTAATCAGGCCGGCGCTCAGCAAGGGTTCTATTTCACGTACAAAGACAAAGGTGCGAGCCGGTGCAATCTCTTTCGAGAAATCTTGTATATCATCCAGCGTCGCAAATTGGCTGCCGATAAACTCTGAATCAAAGGATATCATTGCTGTTATCGAGAACTGATCGTCCGGCAATATAATGATATTCGAACCGGTCTTCTCATCGCGAAACTCTATCTTATGCTTGATAATAAAGAAATCTTTTTCGGCGTTCTGCTCTACAATACCAACTTCCTTTATGTTCTTGACAAACACCTCTGAGCTACCATCAAGGATTGGAAACTCGGGTCCGTTTACTCTGATCATACAATTGTCGATACCTAAGGCATAAAGGGCGGCCATCGCGTGCTCTATGGTGCTGCAACGCGCTTCTCCTTTTGCCACGACCGTTCCTCTACTCGTATCCACAACGTTTTCTGCGATAGCTTCGATAATGGGTTCTCCGGGCAGGTCTATACGTTGAATCTTGTAGCCATGATTTTCTGGAGCCGGATTAAAGGTTACTGTAAGACTTAACCCCGTATGTAATCCCTTTCCGTATAGTGAAAATGATCCTTTCAGCGTCGTTTGTTTCATTCAGTTTTCGTTTTTATTTAGTCCTTGCATTGTATAACTGCTGCGGCTTTTTTACTGTGCAAGTCATCAAGCGTGATCTGCCGCATCTTCTAATTTCTCATTGATATCATTCAGCTCTTTGCGCATTTCCGGCAAACTTTTGAACACAGCATAGCTGCGCGCAAAAGCCTTAGCATCCATTGCAGGAGCACCCAACAGCGTCCTATTGCCTTTACGTATGCTTCCGGCTATACCGGCTTGAGCGCCGCAATTGGTATGATCCGCAATAGAAATATGGCCGGCAACGCCTACTTGACCGCCAAACATACACCAATCACCAACCTTTACAGATCCAGCAATACCGACTTGTGCCGACATTACAGTGTTCGAACCAATCTCGCAATTGTGAGCAATCTGAATCAAGTTATCCAGCTTCACGCCTTTATGTATCAATGTAGATCCCATCACCGCACGATCTACGCAAGTATTTGCTCCTATTTCGACATCGTCTTCAATAATAACATTGCCGATTTGGGGAATCTTTTCATAGCCTTCTGCCGCAGGTGCGAAACCAAAACCATCGGCACCTATGCAGCAGCCACTATGCAGAATTACGCGATCGCCGATGCAGCAATCGTGATAGACAGAAACATTAGGATACAACAAACACCCCTTGCCGATCTTACTCCGTTCTTCGATCACGCAATTGGCATAAATCTGCGTATCATCGCCGACAATAACACCTTCACCAATATAAACAGAAGGGCCAATGTAACAATTCTTACCAATTTGAGCAGATTCGGCAATCACCGCACGCGGATGGATACCTGTCCGATGCTGGGTCTGCTGTTGGTATATCGTAAGCAGCGCCCGATTGCCTCTCTTGCATTCGGCACGCGTATAAGTGTAGGTCTTAACCGGCTGACTTGGTTGAAAATCAGTATTGACAAAGCACTACACTTGAGAGCGTTTCATATAGATAATGTTCGTAGTGCATATCAGCCATAAAAGAAATGGCTCCCGAACATCCCCTCCTCTATTTTTGGCAAAGGTATTAATCACCGCTTCTGGATTCCCCTCAAGGGTTCCTTGCAGAAGGTCTGCGATCTGGCGGGCTGTATATTCCATCTTGGACATTTTAATTGATTCGCAAATTTCGCAAAAACAAACGAAAATGCCTAAGTTTCTATCCAAAAAAAGCCCAACGGGTAGTCTCTCACCACTATCTTAGGTAGTTTTTCTTCTTTTATAGGCTAAATCTCGATAAAAAAAAGCAAGATTTAGCTACTCATTTGTTTCTCTGAAAAGCCTGTTCTCCACAACTTTCACTGATCAGTTTGGACGAAGATACTCTAAAGGCTTATGCAATGGGATACAGCTACTTATAATGATTTAGCTGCTACGCCTTCTACTTCAATCAGCCATCCCGGCCTACAAACACGAGCTTGCACAATGAGAAAACTAAGTTGCGGAAAACGCATTCTCATATAACGATCTATGGTAACATAATCGGCGATGTCACGCAGATAGATTATAACGGATTGTAAATCTGCCAAACTACCACCACCATCTTTGAGCAATTCCTGAATATTAAGAAACAAACGGCCGGCTTGCGTCACAACATCGCCGGGATGCACAATGTTTCCTTGTTTATCAATACTGGCGGTTCCGGAAATAAAGAAGTAGCGTTCACCTGCCACGTCGATTGTTGCTCCTCGCTCAAAGGCCACGCCATATTCCTCCGTTCGATTCAGATATTCAGGGGCCTGCAAGTATCTTATGGTATCACTATAAGTTTTATCTACCGACAAAAAGTCGATACCGACAAGCGCCGCATTACATGCAAAACTCCCACCTATGCCCGTTGAGGCAATAAAGTGAGAATCTTTGTTCAACCCCCTCTCGTGCAAACAATTGGTTACGCCCACTGATGAATCCTTCATAATGGCGATCAATATCGTGAACAAAGCACCAAGTGCGCAGGCAGTTGTCTTTGAGGCTCAATCCTTGTTTGTGGAGAAAGGAAATATGGTGTTCAAAGGCCTCAAATGTCTGTTCTTCAGACGACTGAAGCTTTTCTGATTCATCAAATCTTATGGTTTGAAAACATAAAGTGAGAAGTATCGCCCTCCACGGTTTGCAAAGCGACCTTACTCCCATCTAATGGAGGTTGTTCCACGTAAGCCACGACGCCCTCGTTCAGCTTTTGAGCAAGGGGGTGGCGCTCAAAAGTCGGCAACTGGTTTTTTACGTCCGAGAAATATACGCGTGTGAAACTCGTCTTCACATCATAAAGTTGGAGCAACAAGTCATCCAACTCCTGCGTCAAAGTGCGCCCGGGCAGCGGCTGATATATCCGAAACTGCATACTTAATCTGTTTGCTGCAAATTTAGAAACAAGCATCGGCACAACCAAAGAATGGCAAAGACATCTTGCATTTTTACCCATAAACACAAGATTTTCGTTCACTCGGGCTGACTTTTCGACTGCCTCAAACCCATTTTCAGCCGCGCAAGATTTATTTTTTCAAAGTTTCACCACGGTGGAACAAATGTACGCTCACGTAAGGACATTGGTACGCTCACGATGAAACAAACATACGCTCACGATAAAAAAGTGCCAAGGTGGACTTTCATCTTACCAAAGTCAGTCATTCGTTGCTAAATAATAAGAATGAAGTATACGGAGATTAGGACAAGCGCTGCCTGTATTAAGAAATCATAGTTCGGCAAATAGCCCTACTCTACCCTTTGTCCGATAGCAACAAATGCTCTATCGCGGTTATATCTTCAATAATGACATCTGCCGCCCCATTGTCCTGACGTTCTTCCTTCGTCCAACCCTCTCCTTTTAGCCAAATGGTATGGCAGCCTAAGGATTTTGCAGGAAGTATATCTTTTTCATAGCTGTCGCCGACGACTACCACGTCTTCCGCAGCACAAGCTGCAGCTTCAAGGGCCAAGGCATAGATACGGGGGTCCGGTTTGCGCACCCCAACCACTGCACTCTCTACGATTTGACTGAAGAAATTCAGATCGTAGGCATCGAGTACGGCTTGTATGTTGCCATAAAAGTTGGTCACCAAAATCAAATCATAGTGTTGTGAGAGCCGTTTCAAGATCGGGCGCACGCGCTCTAAGTTACGATGGACGTAAGCATTACCATAATCGGCTACGCCACGGACCATAGCCGACTGTTCTGCGACTGTGGCCTCCCAAATACAATGCTCAATGAGATAATCGACTTCGACTCGCACTTTTTTTTGCAACAAACTATAAAAATCATCGGAAGGCTGGATGAGCGGAGCCTGCGCTAATCTACGCTCAGCATAGACATAGGCCTCGCGAAAATGGTCTTTGCTGAATGGCGCTTTCATCTGCCGGAAGCCGCCCCAAAGTACGTTGGACCAATGCATAGCATTCGTATCCAGTGTACCTCCATAATCGAAGAGTATTGCTTGCATTATTTCATCATTTTTCGATTGCCCACTTTCACCAACAAGACGCCGACAATAATCCAAAAGAGTTCGCGAATGCGCGTATAGAAGCTGGCAAACAAACCTAAGGAGGGGTTACCAAAGCCTAAAATGCGGACAATGGCAGCCAAACTGCCCTCGCGCGCGCCCAATTGCATCGGAAAGAAAAACAAGAGGTTACCGATCAACGAAGAGAAAGCCAGAACTAACAACGCATCAAAGAAATCGACGGGTATGCCCAAGCTGCGCAGAATAAAGAAATATTCAAGACTATTGCATACGCGCCCAACGTATTCTAAAACGAGCGAAGAGTAGAAAGCTTTTGGACGGGCATGCAGATAAGAGATATTTTGATCCACTTGCTGCATCGCCTGTTCATTTTTTGTATAAAATCGACGTGCATACTTCCTGATGCCCGGTATTTTCAGCAATATCGAATAGAGTTTGACAATCAGGCCGTTTTTATAACCATAATAGAAAAAATAAAGTACGACGAAAAAGACCAGGACAAAGACAGCGAGAAAAATTATTGTAGTCGAATCTAAGCGATCTGTGTAAAACAGCACAAAACATACAACGCCGGTCATCCACAAGAAAAAGTGGGAGAGAATGTGCATCATCGAATAAAGCACGGTAGAAGACATTGCACAAGGCGTTCCGATATAACGGCTCAATTCCATCACGCGATAGGGAGCGCCACCAAAGCCAAAAGGTGTCGTATAACTAAAGGCGAAGCCGCTAACCGTGAGTTTGTAAGCGTGCAAATAGGACAAGCGCTTATCGGGAGAAACAGAATTGACGATTTCTTGGTAAGCTCGCGCATTGAAAGCATACACAACGACCCAACAACCTACGACCGCGGGAAGATAAAATCCGGCATTAAGGAGCGAAGTTTGCCAATCGGCGAAATCCGTTCCAAAACTATACAGCATAAAACCTATGCTGACCAACCCGAACAAAAGGAAGAGGTTTCTATATAGAGGCTTCATAAGTCGGCAGATTTTGATAAAGTTGGCGACAAAGTTGCTCGTGGCGTTGGCGCATATAGAAGAACAGCACATTCATCACCGTTATCTCAAAAATAAAATAGGCCCACGGAACAAAGCATAGAAGCGAAACGAACAAAGCGATGGCTCGCGTATTAAAAGTCAAGATGTTGGCATATTTCATCAAAGGCAAACTGCCTTGGCGAAAGTCCTTTCGGAGTTGTTCGGGCCAACTTCGTTCGCCTATTTTCGCTTGCAATGCTGCGCGCAAATGCTGAAAAGAAGGCGTCATTTGTTCTTGGCTTTTGGTATATCCTATATAAAAATACAAGAACAGTTTTTGTATGAAATCATTTCCCCAACGAAGCGCTTCATAGTCAACCTTTACTTTCGCTGAACTGTCTAATTCGCTCCCGGTTTTTGCCTTTTAGTACAAAAAGATGCACATTACGATAGTAATCGGCCAATTGGCATTGTTTGGCATGGCAAACTAGTCCGGCCAAAGCCGCTAAAAGCCAAATCCAAACGCCCCAAACGGGTGTCAGACGCAAACAAATAAAGAAATAAATTGTGAAGAACCAAGCATCGCCTGCGAATCCATCCAAGATACGACCTAATTTAGTTTTCTGGCCTGTCATCCGAGCGAGTTGTCCATCGCAACTATCATAAATATTTGCCCATACAAGAAGGCAAATACCGCAAACAGTCCAACGCAAATCCTCAAAATAGAAGCAAAAACCCGCTCCTATGCCTAAGAAGATGCTAAAGATGGTCACGATATTAGGATGAACGTGGAGGCGAGCGAAGAGTTTCGCCCACAAATAGCCAAGCGGGCGCGTAAAATATAAGTCCAACCATTCTTCAGTATCGCCGGACTTTAACGTTGTCTCTATGTTGCTGTTAACTGTCATAATCGGAAAGAATCAATTGCGAATAGCTTCGGCCGCAGCATTAACGCAAGGAGAGAAACTCGGCCAATCATTAAAATCAATAATGTAGAAAGAGCCATCAGCTTGGACGATAGCATCACCTCCATACACGCTTAGACCACTTATCGTTGCTGCTCGCTCTGTAGCGATTTGTAGTTGGGGCAAAGAAAAGGGATAGTAATGAGGCTTGCCATTATTTTGCTCCAATCCAAACTTACTAAAGCCGCCTTGTTGCGTAGGGTAAAGCGAATGGAAGAAACTCGTTCCGGCTACACCATAAAACTTAATCAAATCACCTTGCATATGCCGCGATAAAAGCAACCTCTTCGGCGCTTCGGACTGAAAAGTTTGCAAAGCAGTTTTCAAAGTGGCTTCATTACATATATATTGTACGTCGCCCTTTGCTTGTGCACAACCTTCTCCACGCTTAAGCCACAAAGGGTAATCTAAATCAGGCGGAAGCGAATAGGGATATTCCAACACCCAACTTTGAGGTTGCGGAATGCCGGCCACAAGGAACGATTCATAGAGGAAAACGCGCGAAGTTCGCAATAAGGCCTGCGGAGAATTTATCACCGGGCAGTCGTGTCGCTCAAAGTCGAGGAGTTGCGCTAAAGCCTCCTCACTTCGCGCCATTGAGAAAACCCGATCGAAGATCTTATTATCACACAACACATCCTCGTCAACCGCGACCACAGAATGGCCAAGACTGCTCAAAAACCTAACTACCGCATTAAAAATCTCAGCATCTCTCGCCACTGAGTTGGGGGAAAAGCGATGAGCACGCCGCACGCCAAGTATCTGCATAGTCAAAGGGCTTTATCCGTTGCCAAGAATTGTTCGGCTTTCAAAATATCAGAGGCGTGATCTATATCCAAAACTTTAGAAAAGGGCCAAGCTTGCAGTTTTCGCCCATCTTTGATCAGCCCTCGCTGGAAATTACGCATTCTATGCAGCCCTTCAGCCATACAACGTTGAAGCGTCTGTAAGCATATTGGTTTCAAACCATATATTCCGCCGGATATATATATTGAGTCTTGCGTTGCCGTATCTCCAAAATCAGAAATCATCAAGTGATCGCCGGTTTCGACATAAAGCGGACGCTCATCGTCTATAAAATCGCTCACGCCCATCAAGCCATCATAAGGCGTTGTAGAAAAATCCTCTATGTAACGAGCAAACTCCTCTTCCCTGAAAATCGTATCTACCGTCGTAAGGCAAAAAGGGCCCTCTTCAAGGAGTGAGGACAAGGCATAAAAGCTATGCATCGAGCTTGGTGTGGACTTCACAACCAGTCGGCAATGCTTCCCAAAAGGCTCCGACATTAATTTGCGCACATATTCAGCCGTTTCAGGATAAAGGTCATTGGCTACAATAGCGATCTGCTCCGCTCCATTGGCATTAAAAATACGAATCAACCGATGAATCATCGGCTCCCCGTTTAATTCAACCAATGGTTTGGGCTGCGCTACGCCCTCCTGCATCAAGCGCGATCCCTCGCCGGCCGCAATAATGGCGTAATTCATTCTGTCGAATCGTTTTTAGCAACCTTGCGGGTGCGCTCATTTTCCTGTCTCTTCTCGTAGAGTCCTAATGGCAGTGGATCGGCCTTAGCAGCAGCATCTGCTTTTCTGTTTCTATAAATATCTATGGCTGAATAAACAGCGGATCTAAAAGACGCAACAGAAGCCACGCCTTTGCCGGCAATATCGTAAGCTACACCATGGTCCGGCGAAGTGCGCACAGCGGATAGTCCGGCCGTAAAGTTGACGCCTTCTTCCATAGCAATAGCCTTAAAAGGCGCTAATCCTTGATCATGATACATAGCCAAAACGGCATCAAATCGTTGATGAAGCTCTGAGCCGAAAAAGCCATCAGCAGGATAAGGACCGAAGACGTGTTTACCTTCTTTGACCAACTTCTCGATAACCGGCTTTATGATGTCAGCCTCTTCATTCCCGATCGTTCCGTTATCACCACAATGTGGATTCAAAGACAAGACTGCAATGCGCGGCATAGGAAGCAGGAAGTCTGTACGCAAGGAGCGTTGCAGCAATCGAAGTTTCAGTTCTATGCTTTCGGCGGTTATGGCCGGAGCAACTTCACTCAATGGCAAATGCGTCGTCACTAAAGCCACACGCAACTGACCATTCATTAAAATCATCAGCGGCTCATACTCGCCTTGCAAACGATCTTGCAGGTATTCAGTATGACCGGTGAAATGAAAGTCGTCACTCTGAATCGTAAACTTATCTATCGGCGCAGTAACGAGCACATCAATCTTTCCCTCGCGCAAATCTGCCGTCGCACGCTCCAAGGCACAATAAGCCGCGAAGCCAGCAGACTTGTCCGGTTGACCAAGATTAACCGGCACATCTTTTTACGCAATCGATAAGGTTGAGTTGCCCATCAACTGATCGGGCACTATCCTCTATTATTTGGTAATTCAGCTGTAAGCCTAAAGCTTTCTTATGCGCATTAGCAATCTGTGGAGAACCATAAACAATCGGCGTGCACATTTCAAACATAGTGGGATTTCCAAAAGTTTGAAAGATCAACTCATAACCTACGCCGTTTGTATCTCCGTGCGTGATGCCTACCTTTATATGCGATTGAGGCAAATGAGTAGCGCCAGCTGCCTCTCTTTGATTATCTCTCATGTTATTCATTTTATTGTTTGTTTGTGCTAATCAGCTTACGCCATCTGCACCAACAAGGTTGTTATTTCTTTTCTTTTCTTTTAATTCCTCTTCCTGCTTCTTGGTCGACAGCAAGCCGCAGGCGGCAAAAATATCCTGCCCACGCGATGCGCGAATCGTAGTAAAGATACCGTGCGCGGTCAAATAGTCGCGAAAGCGCAGCATCTTTTGGTCATCGACGCCTTTAAGCGGCGTATCCGGTATTTGATGAAACCTGATGAGGTTGATTCTACAATCCAAACCTTTGAGCAAATCGATGATCGCTGCAGCATCTTTCAAGCTATCGTTTACGCCTGAAAACACGATGTATTCAAACGATAAGCGACGCCGCTTGCTGGCATTGCTCTCATTCGTTCGAGGCCGACAGAAGTCATATTGCTTCAGCAGGCGCACAACGTCTTTGATAGGATAAGCGCGCTCCACGGGCATTATCTTCTCTCGCTCCACAGGCACAGCGTGGTGAAGACTGATGGCCAAGCTACACTTACTCTCGTCCAAAAAGCGCTTTAAGCCTTGCAGGAGGCCTACCGTACTCACCGTAATCCGCTTCGGACTCCAAGCATATCCCTCGGGCGAAGTCAGAATCTCCGTGGCCCGCAAGACGTTATCTAAATTGTCAAAAGGTTCTCCTTGCCCCATAAACACGATATTCGTCAATCGTTCGCGTTCCGGCAAGGAGTAAATTTGATTCAAAATATCAGCCGCCGACAAAGAAGCGACATAGCCTTGGCGGCCGGTCATACAAAAGGCGCAATGCATCTTGCAGCCCACTTGCGACGAAACACAAAGCGTGCCCCGATCTCCGTCCGGAATAAAAACCGTCTCGATATAATCTCCCGACAGCGTACGATAGAGATACTTGATCGTCCCATCTTTACTGTATTGAGCATCTATGGGCGACGAATTACCAATCACATACTGCTGCTTCAGCAACTCTCGCGCCGCCAGCGAAAGATTGGTCATCTCGTCGATCTCTTTTACGTGGTGCACGTAAAGCCAACGAGCAATCTGTTTACCCACAAAAGCGGACAACTGCAATGAGCGCGCCACATCTTTCAATTCCGAAGGCGTAAGCCCGAGTAAGTTCTTTTTCTGCTGATAGTCTGCCATAATAAGCAATAATGCTGCAAAATTACACGAAAAATGGGCGTGAGCAAAACTTATTTTCCACTTACAGCCTCCCGCTTTGCATCTTTTCAGCGCAAGCAACTGACGAAACAGCTTCTGATCGGGCTGAGCGTGTAGGCAACCAATCGGATGAGCTCGTACTTACCGCATACTGATCCGATCTAAACGAATCTGTAAAAAACTTCCACAAACTTGGGCCAAATCTATCATAATCAGCCTCGAATAGGCCATACTTGTTGGCAACTGCTCCACATATATCAAGCCTAAAGCATAGTATCTTTTAGCTAATTACTCCCATACAAACAGCTTTATATTCATTCGTCCAACATTTTGGAGAAGTTACTCCAAACAATTGTCGTAGTTTTTCCAATCGATTGGCCTAACTTTTCCAATCGATTGGAGAAGTTAAGCCAATTTCTTAGACTAATGAAGGTAATATAATATGCTCGGTATAAAGCTGTGGAAACCTCTTAGAATAATTATTAGATAGTAATATTGTTCTACTATTATTTAGTAGGAAAAAAATAGTATGGCCTTATATCGTATCGCAGAAAAAAACTAGTAAAAGAAATAGCTAAATAATAGTATCGCTCTAGCTATTACTTAATAGGAAAAAGCAGAATAACATTATATCACATTAGTAAAATACTAGTAAAGGAATAGCTAGATAGTAGTATAACTCTAACTATTACTTAGTAGGAAAAGCAGAATCTTCTTATATCATATTGCAGAAAAATATAGTAAAAGAATTAGCTTAATAGTGGTAATAATCTATCTATTACTTAGCAGGAAAAGTGGAACTGCATTATATCATATCAGCAAAAATCTAGTAAAGAAATAGCTAAATAGTAATATCACTCCAGCTATTACCTAATAAGAAAAGTAGAATAACATTATATCGTATCAGTAAAAATCCAGTAAAGAAATAGCCGGATAGTAATATCGCTCCTACAAATAATTAGTAGGAAAAATGGAACAGCCTTATATCGTATCGCAGAAGAACTAGTAAAGAACAAGCCGGATAGTAGTTTCTTTTCGCTGAATACCAAGCACGGAGCAGGATAAATAGGTTAAGGGCAAAGCGCGGCAGATTTACTTCTTTCTTGATAATCGCATCAAGGCGGGATATTGTTCTTCATAACGATCAAACTCGATGGAGTTGCCGTCGTAGCCCATTTCTGTAAAGGAAAGGCGTATTAATTTCTGTTCCTCCTCGGTGATGACGCGCCGCTGTTGCTTGATTTTGTAATAGACGCCTGTACCAAAGTACGATATAACTTCGTAGCGAACACGGCGCAAATCGGCCGCCCGCACGTTGTCGTAGATATTAGAGATACCCCACGCGAAACGCTCCTTGCGATCGGGCATAAAGAATGGGCAGGACTGCGCGCCGGTTATCGCGGCAGAATTGACCATGGTATAGGTTTCAGACGTGTTCGCTGCGAGCATCTTGTAGGCCGTGTGGCGCAAACATTCGCCTGCTTTCGCGCAATGGTTGCCGGCACAATGCGCAAAGTCGAGATCTAATTGGTTGTATTCTTCTTGGGTCATAGTATTAAATAACTAATCGTATCTGTGTGCTCAAATGCGGCTATCACGCCTTATATCAAATAAGCGCCATAAACTTTGATCTCACAAATGAGACTTAGAAAAGCAAAGGGATACCCAAGCGGACATCCCTTTGTTATCTCAAAATCCAGGCTCATCAAATAGCCTTCAAAAGCGCCAAAAGGTGATCCCAAACCATCTGTACGGTAGGTATCAGCAAACGCTCATCAGGACTGTGCACGCCGCGCATCGTAGGACCAACGCTGACCATATCCATATGAGGATATTTCTCACTGAAAAGACCGCACTCCAAACCTGCGTGAATACCACGCACGATAGGTTCTTTCTTGAAGAGTTGCTTATAGGTCTCTACGGCTTTCTGCACCAACGGGCTGTTGGGGTCGGTGTTCCAACCCGGATAGCCGTCGCCGGTGACGATCTTCGTAGCACCGCCCAACTCGAATGCTGCACGCACTACGGCACTCACGTGTTTGCGGTTGCTCATAATGCTTGAGCGCTGACTCGTCACAACATCGACCTTGTTGCCCACGCGATGGATGCTGGCCAGGTTGGAGCTGGTCTCAACAAAGCCGGGGATGGTTTGGCTCATCGCAAAAACACCATTGAAAACAGCGAGGAAGGTGGACAATTGACGTTGAGCTTGTGCGGGTTCTTGCGCCTCCTTGGCGTTCTCCTCCGTCTCAAGCAATACTTGAATGTTCTTCTCCGTCTCAGAAAATTCTTCTTTCAAAGCCTCGCCAAAGATATTCAGATCAGCGCGCAGCTCATCCTTAAAGTCATTAGGAATGGCAACAATAGCATAGCCCTCACGAGGAATAGCGTTGTGCAGACCGCCCGTTTGAATGTCAACCAATCGCAAATCTGTCTTCTTCAACTCTTGGCAGAGGAAACGCACCAATTGCTTATTGGCATTCGCACGGTTCTTATTAATATCATCGCCTGAGTGACCACCCATCAAACCTTTCACCATTACCTTGCAGGTATAATAACCGGCCGGAATCGGCGTAACGTCAAAGGGGAATTCGGCTACCGTATTTGCACCGCCGGCGCAGCTTACAAAAATCTCTCCTTCGTCTTCCGAGTCGAGATTGATCAGATAATCTCCGTTCATAAAGTCGGATTTCATACCGATAGCACCGCCCAAACCGGTTTCCTCATCGCGCGTGAACACACACTCGATAGGTCCGTGCTCGATGTCGTTGCTCTTGAGCACAGCCATCTCCATTGCTACGCCGATACCGTCATCAGCTCCAAGCGTGGTACCTTTTGCCTTGAGCCATTCGCCATCAATATAGGTTTGAATGGGATCTTTCTTGAAGTCGAACTCAACGTCGGCATTCTTCTCACACACCATATCCATATGGCTTTGCAAGACGATCGTCGGACGACCTTCATAGCCTTTCGTTGCCGGCTTTTTAATTACGACGTTGCCCGTCTCATCTGTCTTATATTCCAATCCTAAATCTTGTGCAAACTTCACAAGAAATTCCATCATTAGATCTTCGTGCTTAGAAGGACGTGGTATGCGGTTTACTTCCGCAAAACAATCAAAGACAACCTTAGGTTGCAAATCTTTTTTTTCCATAATCTTAGACTGATTCTATGTTTTAATTATCTATCTTTGCAGGCAAATATAAAGATAATGTTTGAGAATTTTGGATTTGCTCTTGTTTTAATTGCTGCCGGCCTCGCTTTTTGGCCGTAAAGCTCTTCTTTGGGAAGAAATTCGTGCACACACACCTCGAAGGCAACAAAGCATTAAACAAAAAAGGCATTACTTGCGTAATGGAAATGGAGCGCAAAGAGCGCGCGAAGTCCAATAAGCGAAAAGTGTCTGAGCGTTCAAGCGAAACAAAGGAATAACATATGAAAAAGAATCACACTATTAGCCTTCACGGCACTATTGATGATCGGCTGCAAAAATAATCAAAATCCGGCGCAACAACATGCCAACGGATTGCCTAAAGCTGCTGCAGAAGGAAGTGCCGCAGCAAAAGGAGAAATTGCCTACGTAGAAGTAGACAGCTTGTCTAAGCAATATAAGTTTTGCACCGACCAGCAAGAAATACTGAAGCGCAAACAAGCAGACTACTCTGCTAAATTAGAGAAAGAAGGCACTGCACTGCAAAAAACAATGGCTGCTTTTCAACAAAAAATGCAGGCGGGCAAGATTACCAACCAGCAAGAAGCGCAGCAAGCACAAGCTACCGTCCAGCAAATGCAATCGAATTTGACGCGCCATCAACGACAATATGAAGAGGCTATGACTAAAGCTACACAAGCCTATCAAAAGGAGTTGCGTAAGCGCATCAATGATTATCTTGCCAAATACAATAAAGATGGACGCTACAGCTTGATACTCACAAATAGCGAGGCTACTATCAATATATTGTATGCAACGCCCGGCTCAGACATTACGAAAGAGGTCATCGAAGGGCTGAACAAGGAGTATAAAAAGTAAAAACCGCATATTTTTACGACAAATAGTAGGTCGTATCTCTCGAAACGCTTACTTTTGCACGTGATTAAAAACAAAGGAAGGTTGGCAGAGTGACCGAATGCGCTGGACTCGAAATCCGGTATACCCTTTTCGGGTATCGGGGGTTTGAATCCCTCACCTTCCGCCAAAGGACTTTGAGGCATAAGGCCGAAATTTATCAGTTGAAAAAGAAAAAGCACGAAGAACGTTGTAAGCTCAAAAGCTTTACAGCGTTTTTTTGTCCGAAAAACTTTGGATAGGCATTTATATAAATTATGAAGAAAATAACTTGGCGCAAACACCACAAATGGTTAGGCCTGCTCTTAGGCTTCTTCATCATCATGTTTTCCCTCTCAGGATTAATTCTTAACCATCCGATGCTTTTTGCCGACGTCAACATCAGTCGCAAAATGCTGCCCGAGGTCTATCAATATAAACAATGGAATAATGGTTTGTTGAGAGGCTCCCTCAAATGGCACGGACAAGTTTTGATATATGGCAACAGCGGGATATGGATTTCAGACACCAATGCTGCTTCTCTGAAAGATTTTAACCGTGGATTACCTGAAGGCGCCGACTTCCGGCAGATCAGGAGAGTGGACCAAACGCGCTCTGGCAAATTATTTGCAGCCGGACAATATGGTTTGTACACCTATACCGGTAAAAATGGTTGGAAAGACGTGAAACTATCCACCTTAGACAATGAAAAATTGAGTGACCTTTATGTTAAAGGAGACTCTGTTATTGCTGTCGGGCGGTCTTGTTTGTATTTATCCACGCCTCCTTTCCGTTCTTTTCAGCAGATCACTTTGCGACCAGCCGACAACGACGATGGAAGGGTCAGCCTCTTTCGCACAATATGGCTCCTGCATAGCGGCGAACTCTTCGGAACAATTGGAAAACTCATTGTAGACCTCATAGCGATCGTTTTCATTATCTTAACTTTGACGGGCATTTTGTTTTGGTTCGTCCCCTTTATTCGGAGAAAGAAACCCGCTTCGCTATTAAAACACTTATTCAAGTGGCACAACAGCTTAGGTAAAATCACGATCGCGCTGACCTTATTCTTATGCATCACCGGCTGGTTCCTACGCCCACCTGCATTGATCGCAATAGCTTCCGGCAAAGTTCCACCGATGCCATTTACCACGATGGATAGCGACAACCCTTGGCACGAAAAGCTCCGCACCTTGCGCTATGATGAAACAAAGAAAGATTGGCTGCTCTACACATCAAACGGCTTTTATTCGATGAAACATTTACAAGATGTACCCAAAGCTGAATTGCACCAACCTACGGTAAGCGTTATGGGAATCAATGTAGAGGAAAAAGATAAGAACGGCCAATGGCTGATCGGTTCTTTCAGTGGAATGTTTAAGTGGGATAGGAGAAGCAACATCGTAACTGACTATTTTACAGGGAAAATTTCTCACCCTGTTAAGGGAATGCCTATTTCCGATCAAGCGATCTCTGGCTATAGCGCCGACTTCTCTCCCAACAATATTATTGTAGACTATAATCAAGGAACCGACAGCCTGCCTATGCCGCAGTGGATGTCCTCGCTGCCGATGTCTCTCCGAAATGCTTGCATCGAAGTACACACGGGGCGCATCTACACCTTTATGGGTAAGGGCAGCGTACTTTACATTTTTCTGATAGGGCTGGCTATCTTTTGGTGCATTTGGAGCGGCTGGAAAATAAGACGCGTTAAAGTCAAAACCGATTGAATGCTCTTCGTCGACGACTAAGAACTGAGCAATTTTTCAACGAAAACAAGTAAATGTCCTAGTGAATTGATGGGTATAACAAATCAAGTAAAACTCGTATATCAATAAGCCGAGAAAGAGACCAAGAAGGTAAAGCAAAAATTATTTTGCATATATCAAACCATAATGATAGATTAGTTTCTCAATGCTTCGTGATCCATGTACGTACAGGAAATTACCGAATTAAGACGCCAAGGAGAATTAAGTAAAGCCTTTGAGTTAGCTTACAATGCTTGGGATAGGGACAAAGCGGACCCGTTCTTACAAATGTCCCTCTTTTGGGTATTGCGGGATATGTGCTACCGATTCTTTAAGCACGGCTACTTTGATGAAGTGGATGTGTGCCTCAAAGAAATGAAAGCTTTTCTTCCTACGATGCTAGATGAAAAGGATATGGGAAAGCTGGCTTTTAAAGCGCTTTATCATCGCGTACAAAGTGGTGCAGAGATTATTCTTCCAGCTTTGCAGCTCTCAGGACAAAGACCTAAGGATGCGTTCTCTCAGATTGTACATTTCATAGACTTTCCACGCTTTTTCGATCCTTTACTCAGAGAAGATCTGGGGTGGATTATATATCGTTACCTCAAAGAGGTTCTCTATGACGTGCCATCTCTTGAGGCAAGAAAACTGCTAAAGGCATATGTGGCATTAGAAAACCCACGCCCTTCCCTACTCCATTCTCAAATGCTCAGCTACAGCATTAAGTTTGCTAAAGAGCATCCCGAGTTTAAGCTCTACCGTTTTCTGCAGCTTTGGAACCCAACACAATTCAGAGAAGAAGACTTTCAAAGTCATGTCTATGCAGAACACGTTGTCCCGTCTTTATTAGAAAGGTTGATCAAACAATTGGTCGACAATAATGAGCCATGTGATTTTGAAGAACTTGCTCAAAGCATAGCCTTTCCTAAACATAAGCTGATAGAACTCTTTAGGAGGGCACAATATCGGCGTATTGTGCAGTATAAGCATTGGCAACAGCGGGAAAATATGATCCGAGCTTTCAAGGATTATGCAACGTTCAATAAAGATAAAGGCGCTTCAACTTGGCATTCGAGGACATTAAAATTGGCGCTATGGTATTTGCGAGGAGATTGCGCCGCTTTCTTCCTTGACTTCTTCAAAGTATGGTCATATCGTAATTTTGGCGAAGAGGATTGGAGAGCATCCTACGACAAAGCAGATCACAGACAGGAGGCATTAGTAACGTTGGTTTTACAAAGATGTCAAAAGTTGCTTTCTTGTCAAAGGAATGAACAAGGTCACTTCAATTGGTATGCCAAATTCTTGGCACAATATATGTTCAGATTTCCTGAGAAAAAGGAGGCCGTAAGATATCAAGCTCTCCTTTATCATTGGCAGCAGAAAGATGATTGTGCCATTATTCTATTCAAGCAACTACTGCGACAAACACAGGACAAGCATCATCTTTGGTATGAAGCTGCACAATGCTTGAAAGGCAACATAGGTGCAAAGATTATCTTCCTCTGTAAGTTACTTCATGCGCAACCAGAAGAAGCTCTATTGGGAAATACTCGGCTAACTCTGGCACAAGCTCTCATTCGAAAAGGAATGATGCCGGAAGCGAAGACAGAATTAGAGCATTATCTACAAAGCCATCGTTCAAAGTCTTATATCGCTCGACACCTGATGGCCGCTATCCCGACAGAAACGATCGCTAACGACTCTAATCAAGACCTTTATCGATACTATGCTCAATATGCAGAAGATCTTCTGAACGATTAACTTCACTTATCAGCAAAGACTTCCGCTAAGATTTGCTCATATCGTTCGGCCACTTTCCTTACATCAAAGCGCTCTTCTGCTATCCGTCTGCCCGCCTTAGAAAAGGTCAGTTTTTCTTCTTTCGACAAATCAATATAACGCCGCATAGCTTTTATCAAAGCGGTTGTATTTTGCGGCGGCACTAAAAATCCATTTATGCCATCTTCCACGGTTTCTCTACAACCGGGAATATCTGAGGCTATAATGGGCTTGCCCATAGCACAAGCCTCCATCAATGATCTACTTAATCCTTCATGGTAAGAAGGCAACACGACAACCGTTCCAGGACGCCCCACGATAGATTGCACATCGTCCGTTATACCTAAATACTCTATTGCGCCCGAAGTGACATCTTTCTCTAATTGTTCTTCGGAAATTGCCGCTGGATTATTATCTCCCTTTGGCCCGAGCAATTGAAACTTAAACTGCGGATACTTCTCTTTTATTTTTCTCGCAGCAGCCACAAACTCATTGTATCCTTTATCTGATAACAAACGAGACACCATAAGAAAGGTGCAATTATCATCCTCATTATCGGTAAACGGAAAAGCTGTTAAGTCCACACCTTCTCCATTCTCAAACAACGACAAAGTGGTCTGCAGGAGCCAACTTCTGCTTTAGGATAAAGTCGTAGTTGAACTTATTCAAGACGATAATACGATGCGCACGATACAAGCCTGTACGATAAAGCCGCGCACCCAACATCTTCAAAAAGCCCTTACCGGCAAAAGCATAACCTAAACCGGGAATCATTGCGGTAGAAGGTATGCCTAACCGATGAGCCGCAAGCGTACCATAGATGTTGGGCTTGATCGTATAATGGAAGACATAATCGGGACGTTCTTTGTGATAAATCTTATAAAGTGCTCGAAAATAGCGAAAATCAGCCCAAGGATTTGTACCACAACGCTCCATTTCAATAGGAATATATCGCGCTCCTTTCGGAATGTTTCCGTCTTTCCCACTCTGAGGAGCTACCAAGAGTACGTCATACCCCAAATTGATGAAGTGTTGAATAATATATCCTCTGAAGTTCAACAATCCCCAGAGGTAGTTATCGCAGAATAGTAACTTCTTCTTAGTTGCTTGTTGTGTCTCCATCTTCTAACTGGCTATACAATTTCCAAAGATTATCCAACATAAACCTTACATCATACTTCTGTGCACGCTGATAGCATTCTTCTCCTACGTGCTTGCGCAAGTCTTCATCCTTATAAAGTTTGATGATTCTATTCGCCATCGTTTCTATGTCATTGACGGGGAACAGCAAACTTTCATCTTCAACGACTTGTGCCAATCCGGCTACATTTGAAGCTAAAACAGGCTTATGCGCTGCCATACCTTCGACAGCCGACAAGCCAAAGCCTTCCCATAAAGAAGGCATCACAACAATATCAGCTGCAGCCAGCAGCGACGGAATGTCTTCTCGCTTTCCCAAGAAATGAGTCCGCTCTTCCACTTTCAAGTCCTTTGCCAAGGATTCACAATGCTTCCTCATCGGGCCATCACCTACGAACACCGCATGTATATCAGTGGGCAACTGGGCTAAAACTTTGACCAAGTCGATCTGATTTTTCTCTTCCTTAAACCGCGCTACTTGCATCAAGACAAAGGCATTAGCGGGAACATTAGGCAAAACTACCGCACGGTCGCTCTTGGCTTGAGAGAATAAAGCTACATCTATTCCATTTTCTATCAAGACTATGCGCACGGAAGAAGGAGCACGATGACGAATAAAGTTGAGCGTAGCTGGAGAGATACAAGTAATGGCCTCATATAGACGATATATTTTACGATCCGACCACGTGGTAAGTTTATATTTACATCGAAAGTTAAATGTACTATGCTCTGTTGTCACCAAATGTGCTTTTGATTTGAACAGGTATTTAGTTAGAGCTACCCAATATTGGGCAGGGAATAAATGAACGTGAACTATATCATAGGTCTCCAAATAAGGGCGCAACTTATAGATCAACAAAGGATTATACTCGTTGCTCCCAAGGCGAATTACTCGAACACCGGCTGCTTCTAAAGTGCGCATAAATCCTGTTTCCACACCATTTAGGACCAGCACATCTGTTTGTATTTCCGGCCGATTCATGCCTTCAGCAATCGTACACACTAAGCGTTCAGCTCCAGCAGTGTTCAATGTATTGATGACCTGCAATACTTTTATTCTCGTTTTCATTCAAACTTTGCTTCCGTACAGTTAACAAAACGCATATTTTATCGTGTCAAAAGTAGGGATAATAATTGAAACGTACCCTTTTTGTTGCAGAGTTTTTAGTAACAGGGCTCGATGTTTCTTTCATTAGTTGTAATTTTGCACAACTTCAACTCGTATTGTGCGAAGCGTTTGTCTGAGACTCGCTTACCGATACACCTATTTTCATTTACCTGACTTCACTTTTCGTATGTCTACCCTATCCAGCCAACGGTGTAAGCGCGTTTATATCTTTTCCTTCCTGCTGTTTATCCTATCTATTAGTGGACTATGTTCGGCGCAGTTCTTTTTACATAAGAATAAGGCGCCTCAAAGAAAAACGGCAGTTATAATATCGGCTAAGGCGCATACATTTTTGTCAAGTGAGCAGCAAGATTCTCATCCGCACATCAGAGTTTCATCCCACGATCTCAACACTACGTTTCCCCCATTGCAACGCTGTACAACCTTAGCGCAAAGCAAACATTCCACACAGGCCCAGGAAACCCGAACGAACGCCAAAGAGGTGCATTTCGGTTGGATAAATTGGACCGTCTTGATCGTTTATTTCTTAGGTATGTTACACTTAGGTGGCCTCTTCTTCAAAAAGGGAGATCATCCCGACAACTTTTTCAAGGGCGGGGGGCGCATTCCGTGGTGGGCAGCCTCCATTAGTATTTTCGCCACAATGTTTAGCGCCATTACATATATGAGTATTCCGGCTAAAGTATATGCAACGGATTGGACTTACTACCCGATACAGTTTATGATGTTGTTTATTCTTTATCCGGTCGTAAAGTATTATCTCCCCTTCTTTCGACGTTTGAACGTGACAACAGCTTATGCGTATTTGCAATGCCGATTCAATTATGCCTTGCGCTGTATGGCCTCCTTACTATTTATGGCTTTTATGGTAGCTCGAATGGCTTTAATCCTTTTCCTGCCTGCTTTGGCCTTATCCGCAGTGGCAGATATTGACATCTCACTTTGTATATTATTGATGGCCGTCATTACTATTATCTATTGCACCTTGGGAGGAATCGAGGCCGTCATATGGGCCGACGTCATTCAAGGGTTTATTTTAGTTGGTGGAGCGATATTGGCTGCTATCTACTTGATTTGGCAGACGCCCGGTGGCTTTCAGGGATTTGTAGATATAGGAATGAATGATCATAAGTTCGTACTTTTCGATTGGAGTTTGGATTATCGTTCTGCCACGTTTTGGGTTGTCATCCTTGGAGGCTTGGCCAATAATCTGATCTCTTATACTTCTGACCAAACGATCATCCAGCGCTATATGACGACAAAGGATGAGCGGAGCGCGGCACGAAGTATTGTTGTCAATGGTGTGATTTGCGTCGTTGTTTCCATTGTTTTTTACCTGATAGGAACCGGCTTATATACTTTTTTCAAAACGCATCCGGAAGCCGGGTTCACTTCTTTAGATCGACCTGACGCGATTTTTCCTTTTTATGTCGTAACACAATTGCCTGCAGGCGCAGCCGGTCTCCTGATAGCCGCACTTTTCGCCGCTACGATGAGTACTATTTCTTCTAACATCAACTCTATTTCCACCTCATTTACCGTAGATATTTACCAGCGCCTCAGACCTACACACCTTTCACCCAAACATCTACTTCGTGTAGCGCGTTGGGCGAGTTTAACAGCCGGTATCGCAGGCCTATTACTCGCATTGTTAATGGCCCGGCTCAATATTCAGTCCTTACTCGACTATTTTAATACCATTTTAGGACTGCTTTCCGGCGGCATTGGTGCCCTTTTTGTAATGGGTATATTCTTTCCTACGATAGGCAGCAAGAGTGCTACGATCGGCTTTATCGCAGGTATGTTCACCGTCTTCTATCTTCATTTTTACACACAGGTAAGTTTCTTAATCTTCGGTTTATTTCTATTGCGGTAAGTGTAAGCGTAGCCCTCCTCTTCGCTGTTCTACTCAAGGAGCGCCCCAACCGCGAAAATCTAACGTGGAAATCGCTACAAAACAAATAAATGTAGAGCAAACAAAGTAGCAAATTTCCATACATCCCATCACCATTTGTCGTCTTGTATCCTGAAAGCACCCATCAAGTGACGTTTTACAGTTTATACGCACGGCCTTTAGGCCTCTCAATGCTTTAGAAAAGCCTAATAAGATGCCATTCTTGCTACTCAATGACGTTTTTTTATCCACCTCCTACTGACTTTTATACTTTCTCAACGCACCTCCGCGAAATACCATCGTGATAAAACGTTCGTACGCTCGTGAAAGGATATTCGTACGCTCGTGAAGGTACGAACGTCCCCTCACGATCATAAATTGCAAAGCCTTGTTCTCGTAGTCGTGACCTGCATATTAAGCCTTGTTTAGTTGCGATTTCTTACATCCCTCATTGGGCTAAACGGACCACAGATCAAACTTCAGGTACGTCAATACAGAAAAACATGCGATTTGCCCTAATTCTCTAAAGACACACAAGGTTTTTGTCGATAAATCCTTTTAACTTTGTAGGCGCGATGAAAACCATTTTTCACAAACAATTGTTTAGAGGACTTGTTTCTCTGCTGTTCCCTCGTCGCTGTGTAGTTTGCGGAGCACGATTATTGGGTGGAGAACACATCTTATGCGTCCAATGCACGTTTCGATTGCCTTATACGGACTACCGCGGCAAAGCCGGAAATCCTGTAGAGCGCGTATTTTGGGGCAGATTGCCCATCGTGAAAGCCAATGCTTATATGAAGTACGTCTCCGGCTCAGATAGCAGGCGGGCAGTTTTGAGGCTAAAATATTTTGATCGCCCCGATGTCGGCAATTATTTGGGCGCTTGTATGGCTACAGATTTACTCGATACAGATTTTTTTACCGACATAGATATGATTATACCGATACCTTTAGCCTCAAAAAGGCAAAGGAAGCGAGGTTATAATCAGAGTGAGGAATTGGCAAAAGGTATTCACCGCATCACATCCTTACCAATAGACAACAAAGCCGTAATACGAGCAGTGGCAAACCCAACACAGACACATTTGGATGCGGCGGCACGAAGAGCAAACGTGAAGGACATATTTGCGGTTAAAGTGGCGGAAAATTTACGTAGCAAACACATTTTACTGGTAGATGATGTACTGACTACAGGAGCAACTATCATCTCCTGCGGCCAAGCGATTATAAAAGTTTGTCCGGATGTGCGCTTCAGTGTACTCACACTAAGTCTTGCCGGTCACCACGCTTCGGGCGTAAATTTGCAAAAGAAAAAATGAGAAATACAGCTTTCCATATTCCCCGTTTACTATTGGAGCATCCATTGCTACTACCGGCTTTGGCCCTAGTCGTTGGAATATGCTTAGGAGAAGCCTTTTATGCTCCATTAGTGGGACAATCGATGACTTTACTCTTACTTGCTTTTGGTTTTGGGGCTTCTGCCGTGCTCATGCTGCGTAAGAGAGCGCTGGAAATGGCGGCTTTGGGAACACTTATTACTGCTTTTTGCTTGCTGGGAGCAGGACTACTCACCAGACAACGTGATCGTAGCAGGATCGTTTGGCCTACGACGCCTCAAACTTATGAGGCCACGGTAATCAGTAGTCCGCGCTTTACGGCAAAAACCCTGCGTGTCAATGTAGAAATTAAAAGTGGACGCTTCACAGGATTTGTCATAGCCACCTCACTGATGAAACAAACCACGCAAACGCTGCATCCAGGTGATGTGATTTTCTTTCATAGTCAAGTGGAAACACCACGCAACAATGGCAATCCCGGAGAATTTAACTATGCGGCTTGGTTGAAAAATCAAGGAATCTACGGGACGACATTTGTTTATCAAAATAATTGGAAGAAAACAGGCAAAATTTCGACGAATATACGCACGGTACTACTCCGTTATCGAGAAGAACTGTTGGAAAAATACAAAACTTTTTTCCAAGGTGATAAGCTAACCGTTTTGGCTGCTTTGACTTTAGGGGACAGAAGAGGCTTGAACGACGAATTTCGCGAACTGTTTGCAGCCACCGGAACAAGTCACATCTTGGCCTTATCAGGCCTGCATTTAAGCATCCTTTTCGGCTTTTTCTTTTGGGTTGTACGACCGCTGCGTAATAGGCGCAGAATCTATCTGCCGCTTTTACTAATGGGCGTAGTACAGGTATGGCTGTTCACTTTTTTGGTCGGCGCGCCATTTTCACTTGTCAGAGCCGCCTTTATGTTATCGCTCCTACACCTTACACAAGCACTACGCAGAGATTATAATGCGCTAAACTCCCTATCCTTGGCTTTGATAGGCATATTGTTGGTTTCGCCGACAGCCTTATTTGATGTGGGACTACAACTCTCATTCTTAGCGCTCTTAGGTATATTGCTGATTGCTCCCAAACTCGCACCTCCAACGTGGGTGAGTAGATTTTGGGGCTTAAACTTTGTATATGATCTCTTGAGAACTTCTTTTTGTGCGCAAATACTGACACTGCCGCTTATCGCTTATTATTTTAACTCCTTCTCTTTGGTAGGCTTATTTACGGGATGGCTGGTTATTCCTTTCGCCTATGCGATATTGCTACTGGCGCTTTTATTCTTCTGCCTGCCGTTTGTGCAAACCGTACTTGTTAGCTTGCTCAACGGAGCAATGGATACGATGCTCCAATGCCTGAACTTTCTCTCCTCTTGGGATTATGCGTCGATAACGGTTGTACCCGGAAAGGTCATCACGCTATTGATTTATGGTGTAATCTTTTTTCTCCTTACTTATCTTCAGAATCGTCGCGCGAGGAACTTATATGGCATAGCTTGCTTGCTGCTTTGAGGGGCAATATATTATATAATGTATACTCCGCCGGCTTATGATAACACAATCGTTGTCTACAAATCTAGTTCCCCTGCGATTCATTGCATTGTAGACAAGCAGCATTCTTATCTTTGGTCGATGAGGAAAGGACATACGGAGCAGATTTTAAGATCTATACGACGCACTTTCATAAGAACAAACCGAATGGCGCAACCACAACTCGTAGAAGTACCTCAAAAGAAGGAAGATTTGATACTGCTGCCACACGTTCTTGCTTTCAGGGGAAAGAATCGGCTTGTTGTCTGAAAAAATACGGCAAGGAGCGAGTGCCTCCCTGCTACAAGTGAATTATCTCTATATTATGCCGGGTTATAAGCAAGACTTATCAACCGCATTGAACTATTTTGCACCTGATTCTATTATCTTAGACACATCATTAACCGACTTTTACCGCACCAAATACTCCACGGAAGCAGCGGAAAATGCAATACCGTGTTATGATATGAAAGAACGAGGCGCTTTAATTCTTCAATGTGGAAAATAAAATGCAAAACAAAAAGGACGTTGACTCAGAGTTTTTCTTCTAATAGGCCAACGTCCTCTTTCCTATAAGCCCTCACCTTAGCGGATAGTCATATGCTGAAAATCGAAGACTAATTTTCCTTGCTTTCGAATGAGTTCTTCTATTGAAATTGTCCCTTTATAATATACGGGAGATTGAGAAGAAAAGTCAGCCGGAACAAAATCTATCTTGCTGAAAGTTGCCTTACCAAGCGTGATCGGGGGAAGTGTGTAATCAAGAATGCTATTCTTACCACTCCGAACCAATCTGAAAGGAATATAATCTGCTTGATTCTCTGCTTGAACACAGAGTTCATCATCAAATCGAATGGAGAAAGCCTTCCCTTGACCTGTTGTTCGTGAGCGCAAAATTACACCAGCATTTGAAAATTCAACCTCAGGAATTAGGCGTAGCACATTGTAGCCGATGGTGGTCGGAACATTTTCCTTTGTAATGCGACATAGCAAATTTTCTAAGGTAAAGTCTCCTAATTTTACCTGCTTAATAATACCGACAGCGTAATTTGGTCTGCTATAAATAAGCTGTATATCGAATTTATGCTGTTCTTTCTCGGAAATAATCACGTAGGCTTCCGTCGGATCTAAATAAGCAGACGTAGACTTTCCATTTATGCGTATTTTTACCACCTCATCCTTGAGGTAATCCAAAGTGGACGCTCCCGATATTGGCTTCAATAAAGGTCTTTCGTAAGCCTGAGCTGCTTTATATATCTGACCAAGTTCCATAAAAACATTGAGCATATTGCCGCTAAAACGATCACTGTCGATCATTTTTTTGCAAATATCGACCGCAGCCTTATACTCGCCTTTCAAGGCTAAAGCATTCGTGGCCTCCATAGCAACTAAATAGAGCTGATTTTCTGATAAATCTTTATTCGATCCGTGCAATAGAGTATCAGCAAAGGCTATAATTGGCTCTAGATCATTTTTTCCTCGTGCAGCTAAAAGTCGCAAAAAAATCCGTATCGTTTTACTTGGCGTAGAAAGTAAGCGCGAAGCGAGATTACGCTCTAACAAGAAAGCATCTGTATTGTCTGAAATTTCATCCTCTGAATCATTCGGATCCTCTTGTTGCGAAAGAGGGGAAAAATTCATGGTTTCAAAATCTATCTTAGCATAATTAAGGCTATGGATAAAAGGATAGCCTATTATTCCAGCTAAATCCTTATTGCCAACAGGCGAAAGAGATAAACTAGGAAGCTTAACAGAAGCCATTTTACGCTTGTTCTCATCATCAACAAACTGTATTTGCAGTTGGAAATCTGTTGTATCGGTAATTAATGGCGAAAAGTTTGCTGTAGAAAAAGTATTGGAAGGAAAATCCACATCTAAGATAAATGAATAATCCTTCATTTTATGGACGCCTTTAACAAGAAGTCTTCCATCTTGATCCCAATATATGTTGTGCGAAGTACTATGCGCTAATTTATTGTCCCTTCCTGTTTGAGGTTTAACAAACCATTTCTCTTTGTAAATCTCTATTTGTCCTAATCTTCTCAACTCGTTGTACCTAAAATACTCGTTTGTATGCGAGAAAAACCATCTACAGACAATACAGCGTAACACAAAAGATTACGAAAAACAATATCACCGCAAGTCAACTCAGGAACAAGCACCGGAGAAACAACGATAGGGCCTTCCCAGTCGTATACTACTATCGTATCGTTCAGCGGAACCAACCCACTGTTACGGATATCTTGGGTAGACAACAAGGTATACTGTTGCGCAGTCGAGATGGTTAAGGCTATTCTCTGCTGGCGATTGATCTGTGCACTCGTCATAAGAGGCCAATAGCGAGAAACCTGCAAAGCAGCATCTGTACGAGTAAATGTGAGGCTAGTCTTTCCTACATTTGAATAGGCTTCACTTATAATTTGAGGCGATTTTATCAGATTTGGGAATTTACTTTGAAAGGGTTCCGATTGACAAAGTTGAGATAGCGCCTGCCAATTTCCGTTACGCTTCAACTCATTCGCACTAATATCAAAAATCGTTTTGAGATCATCCGACGAAAGTGAGTCTGCATACTGCTTTAATAGTGTTTCAGCGTAACTCAATGCAGCTTTGTTGTTATTAAATGCATCAGCCAACAGCATTTTGCCCAACAACTTTTGCATTTGAGGAAGCTTATCAACTTCTTCTTCATAAGTAGTAAGCTCTGCAATGTTACGTTGTTGAATTAGCCCTTGAATACGACCAGCAACGGTCCCATCCGTATAGCTTAATGCTTGCTGTTTTAAAGTTTGTAGCCGTTTCATCGCCTGCTTTCGATAGCGATGGCGCTTCATATATTTCAGTTGGAGATCTGCAAACTCAATTAACTCAGTATAAGCCCCCTCTTTTAGTAGTGATTCGCCCTTGAGATTGATTAACGACATTCTTGCCAGACTATTAAGCGAGGCCGGATATTGCGTCATCAAGCTGTCAATACAGGCAACCATTCGCTCAATGTCGCCTTCAGCATGCGAAAGCACCAAATCACAATAAAGACGAGACGGAGCAGAGAGTTGATTTTTTGCTTTGTCATAAAGAGGACGCAGTAAGCGTACATCACCTTTTGACGCATACAGCAAAACTTGCTGTGTGATAGTATCTTTCGATATTTGCGCAAAACTATATTGCACACAACATATTACGACAATCAGAAATAAAATCCGTCTCATAAATCGAGTATCTTTAAGTAATAGATAATGCTAATCCTCTTTTTGAAGAAAAGATAGTAAGTCTGCGATAACAAAGTTGCTCCCTCCGACAAAGATTGTGTCTTCCAGACTTGCAGCCTTCAATGCCGCTTGATATGCATCTGAACGCGATGAAACACCTGACCAGTTCTATCGTGGCTGCGCGCAAATGTCTGAATCTCATCTTCAGAAAAAGAACGAGCCGTATTGGCACGGGTCCAATAAAAACAGGCATTTTCGGGCAGTTCTGCAATGACGGCATCAGCAGCTTTATCGTTGGCCATACCAAAGATGATGTGCAGTCGACCGGAGACGCCGCGCAACTGATGATTTAAATATTTCCACCCGCCTGCATTATGTCCCGTATCGCAAACGACTTTCGGCTGTTCGCGCAATACTTGCCATCGTCCCATCAAGCCGGTAAGTTTGCAAACGTGTCTAAAGCCATTTGCTATGGCACGTTCAGTAAGCCACCGCCCTGTCTCAGTTTGCTTTAAGATATTCAAAGCATTCAGGATCGTGTTGGCATTTTTTACCTGACATTCGCCCGCAAGCTCTCCTTTTAGTTCTGCATAATTTCGCGTTTGATACACTCTTAGTCCATCAGAAGAAAGAAAAGAGGAAAGCACTTCAGGTTGCTCATCGGCAAAAGTAATCGGAGCGTCCATCTCAGCGGCCTTTTCTGCAAACACCTTATAAGTTTCAGGTTGAGTCTCTCCTATTACAACGGGTATGTGTGACTTAATAATACCTGCCTTCTCGCCTGCAATAGCCGACAAAGTATCTCCCAAAAACTCTGTATGATCTTTGCTGATATTTGTAATGATCGAAAGCAACGGAGTAATAACATTGGTGCAATCTAACCTTCCTCCCAAGCCCACCTCTACGACAGCTATATCTACCTGTTCTACAGCAAAATAGTGAAGTGCAAGTGCTGTAGTGATTTCAAAAAAAGACGGATGAAGAGGCTCAAAGAATGGGCGCTCTTTTTCCACAAAATCAACGACAAACTGCTCGGAAATCATTTCTCCGTTTATTCTTATGCGCTCACGAAAGTCTAATAGGTGCGGAGAAGTATAGAGTCCCACTTTCAGACCAGCCGATTGCAAAATCGCAGCTAAAGTATGACAGCAAGAGCCTTTGCCATTTGTCCCCGCAACGTGAATCGTTTTATACTTTTTGTGCGGATATCCCAAATGGGCATCTAAAGCATAAGTCGTTTGAAGGCCGGGCTTGTAAGCCGAAGCCCCCAAATGCTGAAAGAGGGGCGTACTATTAAAGAGGTAGTCAATCGTTGCTTGATAATCCATGTTGATTGTTGCTTCAAGATAACCTATTTATAGAGGCGGATGTTGCTTACTTTTTGTTCTGAAGCCTTCGCATCATCCCAGAACTGGTCCATTTCTTGAAGAGTCATCTCTTTCAAGTTGCGCCCTTGTTCTTTTACGCGTTGTTCAAGATAATTAAAGCGGCGTATAAACTTCCGATTCGTCTGCTCCAGCGCATTATCCGGATTGATATGGTAAAGGCGGGCAGCATTGATAAGACTGAACATCACGTCGCCAAACTCGGCCGTGGCTTTTTCTTTCGAGAGTTTTTCGGCTTTCATTTCAGCCTCAAACTCTTGAATCTCTTCTTTTCACCTTAGTCCAAACCTGTTCTTTTTCATCCCAATCAAAACCTACGCCGCGTGCCTTGTCTTGAATGCGATAAGCTTTGATGAGCGCCGGCAGCGACTCGGGAACGCCGCCCAGAACAGTCTTATTTCCTTCTTTCTCCTGCGTCTTTAGTTGCTCCCATTGCGCTTTTACCTGCTCCGAAGATGTGACTTGTGTAAGCACACCATCTTTTGGCGGATAAACATGGGGGTGACGATAAATCAGTTTGTCGCATACTGTATTACACACATCAGCAATATCAAACTGCTTCGACTCCTCTCCGATTTTAGAATAGAAGACTATGTGCATAATAATATCCCCTAACTCTTCACGAATATCAGCCATATTACCACCCAGTATCGCTTCTGAAAGCTCATAGGTTTCTTCTATCGTATTAGGACGCAAACTTTGAATCGTCTGCTTATGATCCCAAGGACATTTCTCGCGCAACGTATCCATTACGTCCAATAGTCGCTCAAAAGCCCTTAATTTTTCTGTAATTGTATGCATAACTAAAATTTATTACTGTATGCGTTTGACTAACTTTTACGCCATTTTTATATCTAATGAGAGATAAAAAGCAATACACATCTCGGTTAATCAGCACTCTAATATGAGTTTCATGGGCAAAGGTAACAATAAATCTTCACCTATTTATTGTATGATTTCTTTTATTTAAATAAAATCGAGCGCGTTCGACACATAAAAAAGCACACAAACGCCCTATTTTTTCGCGAAAAACGCAATTGAGCCTTGTCGCCTCGTGAGTGTAAACTTGTACCCTCACGATGGTACAAGACTACGCTCGTGAAAGAACAATCGTACGCTCACGAGCGTACAACACAAAAATCAGCTTAAAGCACAACAGGCTCCATACTTTCGATATTTTACTTTAAGCTTTCAGATATACGACTCAACATGCCATATACTTAGTAATAGACTTTAAAAATTATCACTCATCAGCCAGAAAGAGAATTCCGACTTTTAGCGTCTTATTTATACGCTACACAACTTCATATTGGCCGCCTTGCGCATCATATTTCAAGCCATTCTTTCCTAAAAACAGCGATATAAATCGCTCTGTCCTAAAAAGAAACGCAAAAAACTTTGTAGGTTAGTCCAAAATACCTACTTTTGCAGGCCGATTATTATCTGCGGCGTAAAAAACGCTGCAAAACTGTTAGTTAAGAAAGGGCTACCTTTGGCCGGGTAATGGATCTTTCGAGACAAACAGCCGAAAATTTAGTAGTAATACAATTAAAACAAACGAAGAGTGGACACTTTAAGTTACAAGACCATTTCTGCAAACAAAGAGACTGCGAATAAGGAATGGGTCGTAGTAGATGCTACAGACCAGATTCTTGGCCGTCTCAGCTCAAAGGTTGCCAAACTGCTTCGCGGCAAGTACAAACCAAACTTTACGCCGCACGTAGATTGTGGTGACAACGTGATCATCATAAATGCCGACAAGGTTAAGTTGACCGGCAATAAGATGACAGATCGTATTTATTATTCTTATACGGGTTATCCCGGCGGCCAACGCGAACAAACGCCGGCTTCAATCTTGGCTAAACCCAATGGTGCTGAAAGACTTTTGCTGCGTACGGTAAAAGGTATGCTCCCCAAGAATCGCCTTGGTGCACAATTGCTTAAGAATCTCCACGTCTATGAAGGCGCAGAACACAAGCACGAAGCACAATCTCCGAAGGTGATTGATATTAACCAGTATAAATAAGAAAGAATATGGATATGATCAATGCAACAGGCCGCCGCAAAAGCGCCGTAGCACGTGTATTCTTGACCGAAGGTACGGGTAAGATTACAATTAATAAAAGAGACCTGACGGAATACTTCCCCTCGCCTATTCTTCAGTACGTGGTAAAACAACCACTTCAACTGTTGGGCGCAACAGAGAAGTATGACATTAAAGTAAATATTGATGGCGGTGGTTTCACGGGCCAAAGTCAAGCGTTGCGCTTAGCGATTGCACGCGCATTGGTGAAGATCAATGCCGAAGACAAGAAAGCACTCCGCGCAGAAGGCTTCATCACTCGCGACTCTCGCGTTGTTGAACGTAAAAAACCGGGACGCCCCAAAGCACGCCGTCGCTTCCAATTCAGCAAACGTTAATATACGCTTTGCTCTGCCGAACATTCTTCTTAAGAGTAGCTTCGCAAAGCAAAATATATGGTTTGCTATTGGTGCACGTTTAGCATCTAAACTCTTGGGATGCGTATCGCCTACTCAGGAGCTGGTTGCTTAAAGCAATTACAAACAGAAAGTAAACGAACAAAACAAAATTATGTCAAGAACAACTTTTGACCAACTTTTAGAGGCTGGCTGTCATTTTGGCCACCTCAAGCGCAAATGGAATCCCGCAATGGCTCCTTACATCTTTATGGAGCGCAACGGTATTCATATTATCGACTTGCACAAAACTGTAGCAAAGATTGATGAGGCAGCAGAAGCCCTCAAGCAAATTGCAAAGTCAGGCAAGCGCATCCTCTTCGTTTCTACTAAAAAACAGGCAAAAGATATCGTTGCTGAGAAAGCAGCTGCAGTAAATATGCCTTATGTTACGGAACGTTGGCCGGGCGGTATGCTTACCAACTTCCCGACAATCCGCAAGGCGGTTAAGAAAATGGCCAACATCGACAAGCTTACAGCCGATGGAACTTTCTCTAACCTCTCCAAGCGTGAAATCCTCCAAATCTCTCGCCAACGTGCTAAACTCGAAAAGAACTTTGGTTCTATCGCAGACTTAACACGTCTTCCTGCAGCCCTCTTCATTGTAGACGTAATGAAAGAGCACATTGCAGTAAAAGAAGCACATCGTTTGGATATTCCTGTCTTCGGCATTGTTGATACGAACTCAGACCCCAACTCTGTTGATCACGTTATTCCTGCAAACGATGATGCTAAACAAAGCATTGAAGTAATCCTTGACGCTTGCTGCGCAGCTATCGCAGAAGGCTTAGAAGAGCGCAAAGCAGAAAAGGTAGATCAGGAAGCGAAAGAAGTTGAAGAGAAAGCTCCTCGCAAACGTACGACTCGTGCTCGCAAAGAGAAGAGTGAAGAAGGCGTAGAAGCAGAATCTGCAACAACACCAGCAACGGAAGAAACGCCTAAAGCGGAATAATCCACAATTATAATCCTCAATTATTGATTTACTCATGGAAGTAACAATTGAAGACATCAAGAAACTACGCACCTTGACCGGGGCAGGCCTTGGTGATTGCAAGAAAGCCTTAGCTGAAGCTAATGGCGATATGGACACGGCTGTTGAAATCATCCGCAAACGCGGCCAAGCGATTGCAGCAAAGCGCTCTGATCGCGAAGCATCTAATGGCTGCGTATTAGTTAAAGCTGTAGAAGGCTTCGGAGCAATGATTGCTTTGAAATGCGAGACAGACTTTGTGGCTGCCAACAAAGATTTCGTGGCACTTACGCAAAGCATTTTAGATCTTGCAGTCGCAAACAAGTGCAAGAGCCTTGAAGAAGTTGAAGCACTACATTTGAATGATAAAGGAACAGTAAAAGACGCTGTAACCAATCAGTCTGGTATTACGGGTGAAAAAATGGAGCTTGATGGCTACTTTGTTTTAGAAGGAGAGCACATTTATACCTACAATCACCAAGCAAAGAACATTCTTTGCACAATGGTACAACTAAATAAGGCTGCAGAGGAGCAAGGTCACGCATTGACAATGCAAATTGCAGCAATGAATCCTGTAAGTGTGGATAAGGACGATGTTCCTGAAGAAATCCGTGCTGAAGAATTCAAGATTGCCATTGAGAAAACGCGTGAAGAAGGTAAACCTGAAAATCTTGTAGAGCGCATTGCAGAAGGCCGTATGAATAGCTTTCTACAAAGAAGCAACGCTTCTCAATCAAGATTTCATTCAAGACAGCAAGATTACGGTTCGCCAATATCTGCAGCAAGCAGACAAAGATTTGACAGCCGTAGCATTCTGCCGCTTCACATTGCGTGCAGAATAATTCAGAAGAATAATTTCACTCCTTAAAGACAAAGCAGTTTGTACAGAGTATGTACGAACTGCTTTTTTAGTATCTTCCTCTATATTATATAATGTGGATTTCTACTTTTTAATCTTCTCTGCCTATCTTTGCAAAAAGAATTGATGAAGATGGATCCAGATTTTATCGAACTTCAAGCACAAGGTATAACCCAAGGAGCCACATTAAAGAGCGCCTATATTTTATTGTTCAAAGAAAAGGGCGGAAGCAATCTTGTCCCGACCTTAATCAATAAAGAAGAAAAAGACATTATTGTAAGTGGACTACGCACTAATTTCTCATTTACAAGCGGTTTAATATCCTCCTTGTGCGAGCTTTCAACTTCCAACTCCAATATCTTTTATTTAAAGTAAGCTCGGATAGTTTGCTTACAGCACATTTATTTTTTCTTCAAGAAGGACTTCTTCACTCCATCAACGTTTCTATCACAGAAGGGTTGGCTGTTGCCATCGGGCAACACAAACCTATATATATTTACAAGAAAGATTTAATGTTTCTCGTCAATATCAACCCCAAAGAGGGCGTAATAAAATTTCCTCTCTCTTCAATGAATCTCCAACTTTTACAAGAAGCATTAGAGCAAGCCGTCCATAATGAAGAATACGAACTTGCCGATCAAATCAAAAAAGAGATCCAACGCCGAACTATAGCAGAAGAATGAAAGAGTTTCACGTTTTTTACGCGCCCGACATTGCGACAAACAAAGAGCTTCCACACGATGAAGCGCAACATATCACCAAAGTGTTGCGCATGAAAGAGGGCGAAGAGATTATCATCACTAACGGGAAAGGCTCTTTTTACAAAGCTGCACTCTCCTTGGTTACCAATAAGCATTGTAGCGTCCAGCTATTATCCCAAGAGAGCGCACGCCCATTGTGGAAAAACAAATTAGAGATTGCCGTTGCGCCCACAAAGCACTTGGATAGAATGGAATGGTTTGTAGAAAAAGCCACAGAAATTGGTGTCGATCAAATAAATTTCGTCGCCTGCGAGTTTCAGAGCGCAAGCAAATCAAGATTGAGCGAATGAATCGTATAGCTATCAGTGCAATGAAGCAAAGTCATAAAGCTATTTTACCTCAAATTCCCGAGATGATAACGTTCAATGCTTTCATCAATCGTCCATTCGAAGGTAAGAGATACATAGCCCATTGCTATAATATGGAAAATATCTGCGACGCCGATTCAAGTCCAACAAACGCAAGCACTTCTATACATTCTTCCGCCTTTCTTGGCCAACTACTCAAAGGCGAAGAGTCTGCCCAAGTACTTATTGGCCCGGAAGGCGATTTCAGTATGCGAGAAGTAGAAGCCGCTATGGCAGCAGGATTTATCCCCGTATCGTTAGGCAACAGCCGCCTACGCACAGAGACGGCAGCCTTGGTGGCTGTCCATTTAATGAATTTGGCCAACAGCACCCAATAAAAGAGTCGTAACGCTTTATCCCCTCCCCTTATGTTTTCTGAAAATACAACCATACTTCAACAATTATACAGCCAATGCTTCGCTGCGCCGCTTAAGACCATCACGCCATTAACCGGATCAGGCAGTAACCGCCAATATTTCCGATTAGTAGGTCAAGATGCCCAAAGCTGCATCGGCGTAATCGGCGAATCGCGAAAAGAAAATGAGAGTTTCATCTACCTGACGCAGCATTTTACGAAAAAGTCCTTGCCCGTTCCGGAAATCTTGGCCGTATCTGAAGATCGAATGAGTTATTTACAAACAGACCTCGGAAGTAAGTCACTTTTCGAAGCACTGCGTACGGGTCGAGAAAGTCAAATAGGTTATACGACCAATCACATAGAACTGCTGAAAAAGACCATCAGCCTATTGCCCGCATTTCAGGTAAAGGGCATAGTCGATCTAAATACGGAGCGCCTGCTCCCCCCTACTCGTTTTGATGTCAAAGCAGCTATGTTTGATCTCTATTATTTCAAATATTGCTTTCTAAAAGTAGCCGGACTACCCTTTGATGAAATACAATTAGAAGCCGATTTACTCCAATTGGGCTCCGATTTAAATGACAACGAGCAGACAGGTTTTCTTTACCGCGACTTTCAAGCACGCAACGTTATGTTGGTAGATGGCAACCCTTACTTCATCGATTATCAAGGCGGGCGCGAAGGACCTTTAGAATACGACGTTGCCTCATTCTTATGGCAAGCATCGGCCCACTATGGAGCTGATTTGCGAACGATTTTGTTGGAAGAATATTTAAGTGCACTTGAGGAAATCACCGACATTGATAGGCAAAAATTCCTGCAACGTCTGGATCTTTTTGTCTTCTTTCGCACGCTTCAAGTATTGGGTGCTTATGGTTTACGAGGCTATGTAGAACATAAGCCCCACTTTCTTGCAAGTATTCCATTGGCCATCGCAAATCTCCGCGAAGCCTTGCAGAAAGGCGTAGCTGCTGCTTACCCTTATTTATCACAAACATTGGAAAAGTTGGTACAACTGCCCCAATTCCAACTCCCCACGCCCTCGCCGGAACCAGCAAAACAGTTGACAGTTAAGGTGCAAGCCCCCACACTGGTCGTGCGCATCTTTAGTTTTAGCTACAAGAAAGGCATACCGGAAGATACCAGCGGAAACGGAGGTGGCTATGTCTTCGATTGCCGCAGCACGCACAATCCGGGACGCTATGAACCCTACAAAAAGCTGACAGGACTTGACGCTCCCGTCATACGATTTCTGGAAACAAACGGCGAAATATTGCCCTTTCTGCAACACGTATATGCATTGGCCGACTTTCACGTACAGCGTTATTTAGACCGCGGTTTCACCGCGCTCATGTTCTCCTTTGGTTGCACCGGAGGGCAGCATCGCAGCGTATATAGCGCCCAGCATTTGGCAGAACATCTTTCAGAAAAATTTGGTATAGAGATCATTTTGCAACATCGAGAGCAAGCTATCACGCAACATTTTCCGGCAAAATCTATCATTTAGGTCTAAGTAATTGGCTATGAACAGCCTTATGAGTTATGAAATGCAGTAGGTAATGATTTAGCGACCTATCTTCAACAGTGATATACAACGCTTTGCATAACTCGAATAACCTATTGCAAAGATAAAGGTATATCGTGAGAAAAAAGAATTTTCTCCAAATTATTTTCATAGAGCCGTCCGTTGGGACGGCTTTTTGTTTTCAGTGTATTCCGTTTTATGATAAGATGCAGTCCTCGAAAACTGCGTTTTTTGTTTTCGCCCCGCTTCTCCGTCTGCACATCCTCCACTTATGCCCGTGTATTATGTCGGGATCGGTTGTTCGTTGTCAGCGGCAAAGGTAGTTCCGGGCTTCCACGGACAAAAAAGGTCGGGGCGGCAAGCCGTTTAGACGACAATCTCCACACTTCCATTTCATTGCAGGTAGTATTCTCGTCATAAAACCTTGTTTGTCCTAAGCCCTACCTTTTTACGCCCCTGAAACGAAAACGACCGACCCGACGGAAAGACGCATAAAAAAAATGTCGGATATGCGAGAAGCAGGGAAAAAGAAAAAGGAAACTCAACTCCCTCATCTCTAAAATCCGCATAAAATCAAAAAAATCAGACAAGATGAAACTGAGGTACAAAATATCAATTTGGGCGATACTTGCACTCGCAGGCTCTCTCCTTTGTGGCGGAAGCGTCTGGCTTTGGCTGGCAGGGATATGTGTGGGAAAACTCCTCATTCGGCTACTCCTTACCATTGCTTTGGCAATCGCAGCATACATCTTGGCTTATGCCCTCACCATTGGGGCAATACTTTGGTTACTCATTTCTTAAACAGACAGATATATGAAAAGAAGAAGCAAGACAATCGCACAGCAATGCAGATACTACGAAGTGGACAACATCTTCGAGTATATGGTATCGGTTTACCTCAACGGAAACATATCCGCCTTTGGGGAACTATACAAGGAACTCAATCGGAAAGACAGAAAGGAGTTTATCACCTATCTCTTTTCAGAGGTTGCCCCTACCCATATCCAAGAAATCATTTTAGCAACAATCTAAACATAGGAACAATGGAAGCATTCAGATTTTACCAAGACCGAAAGGTTACTTGTTGGGAACGCACCCACTTTGAAGTAACAGCCGAGAATTACGAGGAAGCCGTTGCTCTTTGTCAAGTCGTGGCAAGGTGAGGACGTTCTCTGTTTCGAGGACAACGAGAAAGTCATCATTACGGACGGAGAAACATTATATGACACCTCCGAAAGTCTATCCGTAGAGGAAAATGGAGGACAGCCGACTATCGAGGTCTTTGCGGACAACGGAGAAGACATCATCAATAACAAACCCGATAACACTGAACTGATATGAGGACGGAAACAAGAACATACGAGGTATATAACCTCCACGAACTGACCAAAGAGGCACAAGCGAAAGCACACAGCCATTGGGCGGAACATTTCGACTATAGTTGGGCAGACGAAAATGAGAAGACATTACAAGCCTTTGAACAGACATTCAATATCAAGGTAGATAGATGGTCATACGATAGTTGCACCTATTACTATCGTTGTACTTCTCATTACAGCGAGGAGGAAGACAATCTAAAGGAATAAGACTTCTGAAATATCTTGTCAATAACTATTGGAACGACTTGTATCTACCTAAGACCATTTGGGGACACAATTACAAGACAAAACGCAAGAGCCGTGTATTCGTCACCAATGATTGTGTTTTGACGGGCTATTATATGGACTATGAGATATTACAGCCCATATACGACTTTTTGAAAGCCCCTGATGACACCACACTTTACGAACTTATGGACAGGTGTTTGAACGGCTTTTTCAAGGCTTGCAGGGATGATATGGAATACCAACTCAGCGAAGAAGCCTTTGCCGAGAGTTGCGAAGCCAACAACTACGAATTTCTATCCGACGGAACATTATTCAACTGATAAAAACAACAAAGACAATGAAAGGTACAGAACATTTCAAGGACGTTATCCAAAACTATTTGGAAACGAGAGCATCATACGATGAACTCTTTGCGGAGAGTTTCCGCAAAGAGAACAAGAGCATAGACGAGTGTATTACCTACATCTTGACGGAAGTCCAAAGAATGGGGTGTGCAGGTCTGTCCGATGAGGAGGTATATTCCCTTGCCGTTCACTACTACGATGAGGATAACATCGAGGTGGGCAAGTCCATCAACTGCCAAGTCGTGGTAAACCATACTATCGAACTCACGGAGGAGGAAAAAGCAGAAGCACGGAAAAAGGCTATCGAGCGATACCAAGCGGAGGAATACCGCAAACTTACCGCCAAGAAACCAAAAGCGGAAAAGCAGGTGGAACAGCAGATAGCCCAACCTTCATTATTCGAGTTTTAACCCCTTAAACAACGAAAGGAAAATGGGAACAAAGGATTTAAGCGAAGCACGCATCTATGTAGGCACTTATGCCAAGTACAACAACGGCTCATTGCAGGGCGAATGGGTGGAACTTTCGGACTTCTACGATTTGGACGGCTTTATGGAGCGTTGTTCCGAGATACACGAGGACGAGGAAGACCCCGAATATATGTTCCAAGCATGGGAGGAAATACCTGATGGTCTGATAGACGAAGGGCATTTGGATGAAAATTTCTTTGAACTTCGGGACGAGTTGGACAGACTGAACGACACGGAGAAGAAGCCTTTTGGATGTGGGCAGACGGCAACAACGCCCAACTCACACAAGACGCATACAGCCTTGTAAAATCTTTCCAATCCGACTACATCGGAAATTATGCAAGCAAGGAAGATTTTGCGGAGGAACTTGCGAAAATGGAGAATGAATTATCCGATTTTGCATTGAGTTACTTCGACTTCTCCAAATATGCCGATGACCTTTTCGATACGGACTTTTGGTATAAGGACGGCTATGTATTTCGTAACAACTGATTAAGGAGGACAGATTATGAAACCGAGAAACAGATTTGAGAAGGCAGTACTTGCCGAGAGCAAAAAACTGCGACCGATAAGCAAGACACAATGTAAGTGGGCATTCCGTGAGTGCATAGACCACTTCGCCTATCGACTGCCCAAAGGTCGCACAACGTGTATGGATTGTGGGCATAGTTGGACAATGGTAAAACCAACGGACACTTGCACCTGCCCTCATTGCAGGGCAAGGTTGCAGGTCAGGGAAACCTTTGAACGCAAGATAAGGCAGAAACAATACTTTACGATACTTACCACTTGTGGAGAATACCAAGTACTAAGAATGTTCCTCCTCTCCGCAGAAATGGAGAAAGGATGCAAAGCAACGTCCTGCGTTGTTGAAATTGGGCAATATTGGTGGAACGCGCAAGGAAGAAAAACGATTGTTGCCATTCAGAGAGTATTGGGCAAATACATCGACACCTTTTCCTATTGCTCGCCTATGGCAGTGAGAAACGACAACGAAGCCTACCGCCATATATCGTACTCCCCGATATATCCGAAGTTCAAGACAACGGAAGCACTCCGCAGAAATGGTTTTAGGGACAATTTTCACGATATTGCACCAACCGTTCTCATTCCTTCCCTATTATCCGACAGCCGTGCGGAAACCTTGCTGAAAGCAGACAGAGCCGAGCATCTGAAATACTTTCTTGACAATTCACGGATATTTGACGCTTGTTGGCAGTCCTATAAGGTAGCCACTCGCAACGGCTATGACATAGAGGACATTTCGATATGGTGCGACTATGTGGATATGCTCCGAAGGTCGGGCAAAGACATACACAGCCCGAAGTATGTTTGCCCCACCGACCTGCATAGGGAACACGACCTAAGACAAAACGAACTCCGCAGACAAAGGGAAAAGGAAGAAAAGGAGAAGAAACGCAAAAAGGCAATGGAGGATGAAAAGCGTTTCCACGAACTCAAATCAAAGTTCTTCGGTATCTCATTCACGGATGGCACAATCCAAGTCCACGTTTTGGAGAGCGTGCAGGAACATTTGGATGAGGGTGTGGCAATGCACCATTGCGTATTCGACAATGCCTACTATCTCAAAGAAAACTCACTGATACTTTCGGCTACCATTGAGGGCAGACGGATAGAAACGATTGAGGTCAATTTGGACACGCTCAAAGTGGTGCAAAGTCGTGGAGTGTGCAACAAGAATACAGAATACCACGACCAAATTGTAAACCTCGTAAATGCTAATAAACGGCTAATCCGTCAGCGAATGAGACAAACAGCATAAAGTACAAACCATAAAACTATCACAGCAATGAAAGCAGAAATAGAAAGCATCGTATGCAATTGGGCGGACGAGATACCCCATATCCTTATAAGGGTAATCAATGCCATTACTCTATCCGCCAATGAAGAGGAACTAAGGACTGCCGTTGGGCGGATAGCCGAAGAAACGGAACTTGACAAGTTCTTTGCATACGGCTATGGCGCACACCATTTTTGGCTTACCCACCGCAGGTTATCCAATGGAGAACCAAAGGAATACAGATTATTAAAGGTTGAGTTTTGAGAATATGAAGAAGAGAGTTTACAGAGTACGGACACAATACATCTTCGAGGGAGTTTTTGAGGTGGTTGCCGAGAGCAGAGAAGAAGCACGGCAAAAGGTCATTCAGAATTGCGGAATGGTGATGGGAGGGAACGTTCACAGCACCCTTCCCGATGAGGAAATCAATTGGGCTTTCTCCACTCACCCCGAAGTATTTACGAGACGGATAACCGTTCACGAAGAGCAGACGGAGTAAAGCGGTCGGCAAATTTGCCGACCGCTCCTTTCTTTCGTGAGCTTCGGGCGGACAAAGAAAGGAGCAAAGAAACCCCGATGAAAAACACCTCGTTACTTTTGACGGTGAGTTGAGACGGCTCAAAAGTAACAAAAAGCCATATAACTAATATCCTGTCCTATATGTTTTGTCTAATTTGTTGTGAATTATAGAGGCAACGACTAAAACCTCTATCATAGCTGATAATTGTGTATCCTCTGTCATTCTCGGAGTATGAGCTTTAGGATTACGATACATACTAAAAAATCCTTTTATGAAATTACTAAAACCTTTATGTTCACTTTCCTCAGAAAGAGTTCTTAATGTATTAAAAGCCATAAGAGGTCTCTTTTCTTTTCCTAAGCCAAAACATGCGTCGACCAACTCTGACCCGTCTAAGAATAATCCACTTTTTTGTCGCATTTTGTCTGCTACACTTTTTGTTATCTCCAGAATAGCATGGAAATAGTCTTCTTTTAACCACTCTTCGTCACAGAAGGGCAGTATGTCTGAATGAATAGTTATCCCTTGGGCTTTTCGCTTTAATCTCGAAGAACGTTCTTTGGCTTCTGAAATTGTTTTAGCCTTTGTTATTGAGATAATGTCTCCTCTCTCATTTATTGCTACCCCTTCGTAAGACAAGATTTCATTTATTGTGCTTCTGTCATTTTCAAAGTTCTTTTCGTCTTTATATCGCTTGGGAGTAAGTAGTTTCTGAACAAAAGCCAAGACATTGTTCCCACACCTATCTTGTTGCTGAACGAACCTGAAAGCGTAATAAACCCTATCTGTTTTATTCGAACCTCCACGTTCTTGTATATTTGAGTTTGCAAAATACTCCGTTATTTTGCTATGGGTCAGTATACCAGCTATGGCATCTGATAGATTTCGTAAGGTTATATCATCAAAAGTTTTTATCATATTCATACCATTTATCAGTATCTACCTTGTATTCTTCTACCTTAATTTCTGCCTTTTCTAAACCATTGGCTATTGTAATAGATAAGGTACTATTGAAAGGAAAATTGTCATATAACTCATGTCCATCTCCACGTCTCAAATCTCCATCAGATCCCCATTGTAAACGAACTTCTAAGTCTCCTAAAACCTCTATAAGAATTTTGTCAGAAGATATGCATGAAACCTTGTAGTTGTCAATGATTATTTCCTCTATATTATGATGCGTTGCCAAAATATCTATTTCATCGCTTATTTCCCACATTGCTTTTTCTACAACTTCTTGGGAAATTTGAGACTCTAATTTCTCGATAACACTTTCTCTACATTCAATAATTCTATTAGCAAAATTTTCAAAAGCCTTTATGACAAGAGTTGAGTTTCTGGCAATTTCACTATCTGATATATCGTATGTATCCTCGTTTATGTGAGTGAATTTATTCAAAAGTTCTATGGAATCAAGGACGTCTTTTTTCGCTTCATCTAATATATCAATCCAATTAGATCATCAATGTCATTATCAGAAAGGCCTCCTGCTATTGCATATTTAATCTTCTGCCCCCGTGTTATTTTTACCTTTTCCTGATTCATCAGTAAACCATGAGCACAAGACTACATCCTCCTTAGGAGCAAGAGTATTGAGAAAGTGTCTTGATAATTCTCGAATACTATATGCAAAATTGTTAAACCGCAACCGATTGTTCTGATCTTTGAGATTGTCAAAGCAAGCATTTAATAACTCTTTCTGAAAAGGAGTTGTTGCTAAATCATATATCGAACTTGTAGATTTTTTTCATCTTATTGTAAACTTACAATCATTT